>Ga0208633_100001_pt1 | contig 1969180 bp, 1882 predicted proteins | sample LakWasMet63_LOW9_2_FD_183895 | JGI IMG/M metagenome (GOLD analysis project Ga0208633, IMG submission 183895) | Freshwater sediment methanotrophic microbial communities from Lake Washington under simulated oxygen tension - Sediment Metagenome... | ecosystem: Environmental > Aquatic >...
TACCAGGACGGGAAGTCACTGGCGTCGGTCATTTATCACTTTCAACTTTTTACAACTTGAGCTTTTAACAGCGTGACTGAATAGTTACGACCAACTATTTTTCTGTTTGGACCTTTCTCATCTTGAAATGAAAGCCGTTAGGCTTTCAAAATCTTTTATCTATATTTAAATTTTTAAAGAACAAATCCGTGGGCAATGTTTTACAGAATCGCTTCGTTTTCAGAGCGTTTTCAGAACCAATGTCTCAACCGGATGAGAGGCGATATTATAGATCGATGTATTGTTCGTCAATACTTTTTTTCAATCTATTTTAAAAAAATTATTTTAAATTAAATCCTGCCTTAGTTGTTGCGTCAATTAGAGCCGTTTCTGCCTGCTTTAAAAGCTCAGAACCAAGGGTCCCGCTCTCATCGGCAAGTACTGCGCGAACTGTAACAAATTTTTGGTTTTCATTGGGAAAAATATCTAAAACTTGCACTGATTGCAGCTCCTTAAGCTTCACTTTTTTGGCCGCATTCACTACCTCTAAAACTTGTTTATCCCCCGGTACAACCACGGTCCAATCAAAAGTTGAACTTGGGTATTTGCTAAGCGGTTTATATTTAGTTTTATCTTTTGCAGTGAAATTTTCAAACAAACTAAGATCGAAAAGACAAATAGTGAGATGTCCTTTGATCTTTAAATTTCTAAGTACCAATGGATGAACTGAGAAAATCGCCCCAGCAAACTTACCCATCACTCTGATATTTGTGTATTCGAACGGGTGATTTCCAATCCATTCTGCAGGCACAAGTGAATTAGCAAACTTTGGATTTCTCTCTGAGAAATCGGCAGATAAATTGAGGCTCGCCAGTAGGTTGGTCACAACGTTTGTCATTTCTACAAAAGTATTTTTCTCTCTATCAAAGAAGACTGTCCCCAACTGAAGCGCTTCTTTTGCGAAGACAGCTGAATCTTCAGTGTACGAACGACCGAGCTCGAAGAAGCGGAAACGATCATAATGTTTGCTGTTAGCTTCACTCATTTCAAGAAGACTTGGAATGAGGCTTGGTCTCATTAAATCGTGATCCTGTGAAAGAGAATTGATCAGTTTAAGATTAGGAATGACCGGCCAGGAAACTTTCTTCAAGAGAGAAGCTCCAATCAACGGGTAAGACATAACTTCAAAGGATTTTCCCTGGAGAACCATGAAGTCGCGGATTCGTCTCTGAATTTTTTGCAATTCGGTCAGCTTTACCGGAGCGATTACGTCGAGCGGAGAGACCGGCTTGATATTGTCGTAACCGATAATTCTCCCGATTTCTTCAATCAGATCTGCTTCCTGTTCTATATCCTTTGTCGATCTATACGTAGGTACTGTCACGAGTAGAGATTGACCCTGCTCCTCTGTTTTGAAATCCAGAGCGTTCAGAATTTTTTTCAAGCGTTCATCAGTTAAATCGCAACCAAGAACTGTTTTTATTTTTTTCAGCGAAGTTTTAATGACGAGTTGTTTTGTCTCTGAAAGATTTACACCTGCATACTCGGCCTTACCGATAACTTTTGCTTCCGGGCAAAGTTCCAGAACAAGCTCTAGTGTGCGCAGAAGAGTTCTTTCTGTCAGGCAGCTGTCGAGTGTTTTTTCGAAACGTTGAGACGAATCTGTACGCAGACCAAGACGTGTTGACGTGCGACGGACCATGGCCGCTTTCCAGTTGGCCACTTCGATGAAAATGTTTTTTGTCTTTTCAGTTACACCGCTGTTTTTACCACCCATTATTCCTGCCAGAACGAGTGTTCCCTTTTGGTCAGCAATGACAGTGTCACCTGCAATCAATTTGCGATCGACATCATCAAGTGTTTTGAAGGTTTCTTCTGCAGTCAATTTTTTGATGACAACTTCCTGGCCCGCAATGAGGTCGCGGTCGAAGATATGCAATGGCATGCCCAGTTCCAGCATGACGTAGTTTGAAACGTCGACAATGTTGTTAATGGAGCGCAGGCCACAGGCCTTTAAACGCGCCTTCATCCACTCTGGAGACTCTTTTACGGTTACGTTGTCCAGAGAAAGACCCCAATAAGAAATCCCGGCAGAATCGCCTTCAAAACGAGGAATGACAGGTGCTTTGTCAGAAGTGAATTTCTTTTTCAGGTTCTCATTCCACTCTTTTGTGAATCTGTCGCAAAGTGCGACTTCAAACATCGCCGAGAATTCGCGGGCCATTCCAAAATGTCCCCAAAGATCCGGTCTATGAGTCAATGACTTGTTGTCGATGTCGAGGATAGTATCTTTTTTCAATTTGAAGTATTCGAGCATGTTCATGCCTAAAGGCGCATCAGCTGGAAGCTCCATAATTCCTTCTGACTCTTCGGCGAATCCAAGTTCTTCCTCTGAGCACAACATCCCCTCTGAAAGAACACCACGGATTTTCTTTGGCTCCAGAACAAGACCATTAGGAAGCTTTACACCGATTGAAGCGTAAGGAATTTTAATTCCCACTTTGACGTTGCTGGCGCCACAAACAACTTTTCTTACATCGTCATTTCCAATAGTGAAAGTGACCAGATTCAGCTTGTCTGCTTCAGGATGTTTTTCAAAAGAAAGAATTTGAGCAATGACGATTTTTTCCAAATGCTCATTAACTGTTTCAATGCCTTCAACTTCTGCTGTTGCAAGTGTGAAGCGAGTATAAATATCTTTTGCAGGAAGGTTCGGAACGCTTACGAAATCGCGGATCCAGTCGATAGAAACTAACATATAAATTATATCCTTTTAGTAAAGTTTGAATTGAGAGTTGAAACGAAGATCACCACTTTGCAGATGGCGAATATCATCGATTCCATATTTCATCATCACGAGACGATCGAGGCCTAGACCAAAAGCGAAACCATTGTACACTTCAGGGTCAATACCACCCGCCTTAAGAACATTCGGATGAACCATTCCACAAGGTAAAAGTTCTACCCATCCAACTTGCTTACAAACTGAACAGCCTTTACCTTCACAGATCAGACAGCGTATATCGAGTTCAAAGCCTGGCTCTACGAACGGGAAGAACCCCGGGCGAAGACGAACTTCAACATCTTTCTTGAAAATTTCTTTGAGGATCGTTTTCATGAAATAGATAAGATTGGCGACAGAAATATCTTTGCCGACCATCATTCCTTCAAGCTGAGTGAATACCATTTCATGAGACGCATCTGTTCTCTCGCAACGGAAAACAACTCCCGGAGCAATAAATCGAAATGGTGGCTTGCGCGAAAGCATTCCTCGAACCTGTATAGTACTTGTGTGCGTTCTGAGCAAATGCTTCTTGCCATCAGCTGCCTTGTCTTCTGGATTGTGAGGATCGTTGAACCAGAACGTATCCTGCATGTCTCTCGCAGGGTGATCGCCTGGAATATTGAGGGCCTCAAAGTTATGGAATTCATCTTCAATGTGCGGACCATCGAGTACATCAAATCCCATTGAAAGAAAGATATCTTCAATTTCCTGCTGGATGAGCGTTCGTGGATGAAATCCACCATGCTTGATAGTCTTCGCCAGAATATTGTCAGTTAGAGATGTATCGATTTTATCTTCAGCAAGTTTTTTGTTGATCTCTTCAACTTCAATTTTAGAAAGTTGAATTGTTGCCTGGTCCTGAATAAAATCTTTGAGCTCATTGGCCTTCGGCCCGAACGCCTTACGTTCTTCAGGGTTCATATCTTTAAGCGATTTTAAAAGTTCAGAAACGACGCCACTTTTACCGACGTACTCGGCTTTTAAATTCAAAACGTCTGCTTCTTTGTTAAGAGCGCTTAGCTTTTGAAGAAATTCTTGTTTGATTTGTGAAAGATCGGCCATGAAAGTATACCTTTGAAAAGAATTGATTTTCGAAGGCAAAATTTTTTCATGAGCGCGCGAAATTGGCAAGGCATGGAAAGCAAAAAGGGCAGATCTACGTCTGCCCTTTTTTATTTTTTTTGTATAATTTAAAAGTTGAATGAATCAATTTTTTGAGTGCTTTTAGAGGAAGCCTCACAACTCTCGTCTTGGCTAAAGTCCTCCCGAGGTGCTTGTCCAATAATGATTGAATGTCTTTTTATGGAAAAGTAACTTTGAATGAGCTACGTTACGGACCCAATAATTCCTCCCAAAGACCTACACCCTCTTTCAATGATTGTGCTCGCCACACAAACACCGACCCAGTCACGTGCAACAAAGAGAATAGTCTTTTCCGTTTCGGCAACCTGATAAACCGTGGGCCTTAATGCCGGTAGGTTTCAAGCTTTGCTCCGAACCCCTTTCGAAGTACGTCGCCATTTCGACGGGTTTTTGTCCTGGCGCCTCATAATCGCTTGGGACAACACGAGAATAACGCAACGCATCTTTTTAGTCAAGTATTTTTTCACTATTTTTTCTGTGAAGGAATCCGCGCAGCCAGTTAAAGAATTGGATGAAATCAGGATGAGAATAATCAGGATAAGTCCACGACAGCGGCCTCATCGTCTTATTTTCAAATTGAAGATTGAGATCGGCATACACGCCTCTTCCCAAATAGAGACGGTGAGAAAAGCTTTTTCCAGTCGCCAGAACCATATTTTCCAGGGTCAGCAGACCAATGTCGAGATTCAAAGGACGAACTGTGGCTTCGCCCTTCATTTCTTTTTCGAGTTTGTCTGCCCAGATTTTATGGTCGACAAGAAGATCTCTTTCGTCTGGTATGAGCGAGGCCATTAGGATGCGGCGAAGTTTATTTTCGGGACCCATTTGGCGGGAATAATAACTTTTCATAGGAAAAAATGAATGATGAAATTCAACGGAGCGGCCGAAACGATCAATCCACATTTGCTTTATTTTTTCAATGTCGAGTAATTCTTCATTATAGAGAATGCTGGCAAAAAATAAACCGCGAGATGGATTGACCAGATCGCTCATTGTTTAATGAACTTTTTTTAAGAGCTGCTGATAAAAACTATGAAGCTCTTCCAGGTTTACTGTCGCAGTTCCTTTTTTCCCAACAACAACACCCGAAGCACAGTTCCCGATCCAGGCCGCTTCTTCCAGAGTAGCTCCGGCAATGAGAGACGAAGTCAACACACTGATCGCTGTATCACCTGCACCAGAGACGTCAAAGACTTCAGTTGCTACTGTCGGAATAATTTTTAATTCCGGTTGGTTTTTGGTGTCTAGCAAGGCCATTCCATCAGGACCAAGAGTAATCACCAACATTTGAAGATCCAATTTTTCAACCAGAATTCTTGCAATTGATTCAAGTTTCTTTTCTTTATAACCCAAATTTTCAACCATGAGCTTGGCCTCACTCAGGTTTGGTTTCAGAAGAGTCGCTCCCTTATAGTAAAGCGGCGGTGTCGAACGTCCCGGATCAACAGCGACAAGTTTTTGCATTCCTTTAAATTTTTCAATCAACGAATGAATGAGTTCTTTTGTTAAAGTTCCTTTAGCATAATCTTCAATGATGAGTGCCTTGTGGGTTTCTGCAAAGCCTTCTACTCTCTGGAAAAGTTTCTTTTCTGTCTGCTCATCAATTGGATCACTGGACTCATAATCGATACGACAAATTTGCTGAGTATTAGTCGTTACACGCTCTTTAAAAATAGTTGGTCGAGCTTGTGAGCGAACGATACCCCACGTATTGAGTAGTTCATCTTCGAGAAGATTATCAAAGACGTTGGCATTATTGTCATCTCCAACGACACCACAGAGAGTTGATTTAACCCCGAGTGTTTTTAAATTATGTGAAATATTGGCAGCAAGTCCGAGCTTCAACCATTCTTTAGTCACCTCGAGAATGGGAACCGGGGCTTCCGGAGATATTCTTTTTACTTCACCGAACGTGTATTTATCTATCCCTACGTCACCGACAACAATAATTGGTTCTAATGACTGAAATTTAGATGTAATTTCATTGAAGCGAGTATTCGAAATAATATCTTTCATTAAGTCCTCTTTAATTCACTGATCGCTTTTAGTATCGTTACAGATCCATGATGGCAATGGCCTGTTTCAAGACGTCCTCAACTTCAATCTTTCCCATACATTCGTAGTAAGGACATTCTTTCATGGCACATTTTTTTACCTCGCCACAGATAACATCCGGAACGAGAATTCTGATTTTCTCTTTATTTTTAGCAAGTGGCCCCCAGCGAAGGGCCGACTGAACTTTTATGGGTGAATAAATACTCACGACTGGAACTCCTAATGCGGCAGCAATATGAGTTGTGCCTGTACTAGGTCCGACAAAAAGAGAAGCGTGAGTTAAAACCGCCATATAGTGGCGAAGCCCTTCAACTGCTCCATTGAAAAAATAAACTCTTTTTTTTAAAAATTCGTTTTCCCTTCGATCAAGAATTTCTTTTAATCCTTGCAGGAAAGTATGATCAGAAGGTGTATGAGAGATAACATAGAGAAATTTGTCTGGAAATTTTTGCTCAAGCTTTAAAATCAATCTTGCATAATTTCGAGAGTGCCAGTTCAATGTGTGTCCGGTCATCCCCGGATGAATGAAGATCATCTTTCGGTCAGGTTCTATACCTTCTTTTATCAAATCTTTTTTGAATGCATTATAAAATTTTTCTTCTTCATCCTGAGAAAGTGTGATCTCTGGAGAATAATGAATTTTATCTTTGTAGCTGTACTCGATATTCATCGGAGCAAGAAGATTCAGGTTGTACTCCATCTCATGCATGGTCACCATTGAACGCTTCTGCCGAACACCTTTATTCAAAAATAAATATGTATGCCAACGCGACTTCAGTCCCCCGCGAAATTTTACTCTGGTAAACCAGGCGACAAAATTGGGAAGATATCCTCCGCCAACAAAAAAATAATAATTAGGTTTTACTTCAGAAAAAATTCGGAAAATCTCTCTGATTTTTGCATAAAAACGAGCGTTGCGATGATAAATCCTGATCTCGTCAACATAGGGATGAGATTTAAAAACATCCGCACTTTTTCCGGCCAGAAGAAATGTAACTTTGGCTTCCGGATATTTTTCTTTAATTATTTTGGCCATCGGGGAAGTGAGAATAGAGTCGCCGATAGCATCAGATCTATTGATCAAAACTCTCATAAATTAAAACCGAGATGCGCGGCCCTGAATTTTACTTCATTTGCAAGAATGCCGATAACTGCATCCATTTTTAAATCAGAAGTATCTAGCAAAAGAGCATCATCCGCTTTTTTTAGAGGAGCAAAAGTCCGGTTCATATCCGTTTCATCTCTTTTACGAACATCTTCTTTAATCTGTTCAAGAGAAACTTTGTCATCTCCGTTTTCACGCAATTGTTTCAACCTTCTGTCAGCACGGATATCAACTGATGCCGTAATAAAAAATTTGCAGAAAGAATCCGGGAAAACAACAGTACCGATGTCTCTTCCTTCCATCACACAAATCTTGTTTTGAGCGAGTGAACGTTGATAATCGAGAAGATATTTTCTTACGCTCGGAAGTTGAGAAATCGTTGAAGCTAATTTTGAAACATGATGCTCACGGATTTTCTCAGTGAGATCCTGTCCGTTGATTTTTATCAGAACAGTAGAGCTGATTCCATAGTCCATTTGCAGAGAATTTAAAAATTCATTAAGCAGTGGGCCTTCGACCAGTTCTATTTTCTTTTCATCAGCAATGTAAGCGAGAGCGCGAAACATTGCGCCGGTATCAATGTAAAGAACACCTAGAGCGCGAGCGAGTTCTTTGGCAACAGTGGATTTTCCAGATCCGGAAGGACCATCGATAGCAATGACTTTAGACGCAATAACTTTTGCGTTAGTCTCAGTAGTGTTAAGAGGCATAGTGTGTGTGTCCGTGAAAATTTTCAATCTTCTAAATTTAACACCTATGATTCAGAAAAAAAGACGCAAAGTATAGAAGTAAGATATTAAAAGGCTAAAGATTTACGAGGCAAACGGTCGAGATTCTCTGAAGTAAGAAGGTAATCCTCATTATCCAGAGCAGAGGCGGACGTATAAAGTTTTAAAAGATGATCTTCAAGCTTTCTTCCCTGCTCTCTTACGACAAAAGTTGATTCAAATGGGCGGGCCTTTTTTCGCAGTTCAGTTTGAAAATTTTTAGTGAGAGTTTTATAGCTATCTTGCACTTTGACCAAATAAGAAAAATTGGTTGTGTCGATTTCATCAAGTACAATTAGATCTTTTAATTTATTCGGACCGACATTGTACGCAATTGTCGCCAGACCATAATTAAGACGAAAGTTTTGTAGAAGTTTTTTTAAATAAAAAATCCCAATTTCGATATTTTCATCTGGATGATGAAGTTTCAAATTTAGCTCATGATCAGACATTTTTTTACCCATCAATGAGTATAAATGCTCTGCCGTTTCAGGCTGAACCTGCATTAATCCTTTGGCATTTTTCGAACTTAACGCTTTTGAATTAAATCCGCTCTCAACCATCATGACGGAAATAATCCAAAAAGGGTCCATCTGATATTCTTCAGAAAGCGTCAGAGTTGGTTTCAGATAAGTTCTGAAATTGTTGCGTACATTGGAATCCAGTGAATTCAAGATAAGAACTTCGAACTCAGATTTAGAAAATTCTTCAGCTCTTTTTAAATCAAGCTTTGAATCAAACGCTGCATGCAGACCGCTATAAGAATAGTAATCAGGCGATACATCCGGAACAGGGCCGTATGGGATCTTTCCCGAAGCCACTAGTTTTTCAAGTCTATAATCTTTGATTGCCGTCGCACTCGTCCAGAAAACAGTAAGCAAACCTACGAATATGAGGGCCTTTAAAAATTTCATCCGTATGCTTTAACTTGGGCCCGGTGTTCAAGTCTAGACTAATTCAGTCATCATAAAAATATTTCATATTTAGACAAATGGGTTGAAATACAATAATTTCTTCCCTTTAACGAATAGTGGAGCTTATAATTGGACCATTATTTTTTACAAACATTCTCTCGCATTAATCTTTCAAAGGCATATCCATGACGAATTCCAAGCTTGCGTACAACAGATTAAACAACGAAAAATCACTTTATTTAAAGCAACATCAGAACAATCCGGTTCATTGGTGGCCTTACGGTCCTGAAGCCCTGATAGCTTCTAAAGAAGAAAATAAACCGATTTTTTTATCCATCGGCTATTCTTCATGTCACTGGTGTCATGTCATGGCCCACGATTCTTTCAGCAATAAAGAGATAGCTGAATTTTTAAATGCAAATTTTATTTGTATAAAAGTGGATCGCGAAGAATTTCCGGATATCGACAATTATTATCAAAAAGCTGCTCAGCTCTTCAGCAATAACGGTGGCTGGCCTCTTTCCGCTTTCCTGCTTCCTGACATGAGACCTTACTTTGTCGGAACCTATTTTCCGTCTGTATCCAAAGAAAATACTCCAGGTTTTTTTGATTTGATCAAAGAATTGAAAAGGGCCTTTGATCAGGAAAAAGAACAAGTCGAATCAAATGCACATCAGGTAACTGAGGCCATTAAAAACGGTCAGGCCAATAATGAAAAAGTTCAGTTTGCAGGCCATTTTCCTCCTCCCACTGGAATCATGGAGGCCATTAAAGAATTTCGTGATACAGAATGGGGCGGCTATGGAAGTTCACCTAAATTTCCTCACTTTGCCTTCTTTGAGTGGGCCATTGAGCAAATGCTTGAAGGAATGGTTTCGAAAGAACATGGTGAATTTGTCATTATGTCATTGAACAAAATGATGATGGGAGCAATTAATGATCACGCCCGCGGAGGCTTTCATCGTTATTCAACAGACGAAAAGTGGCTCGTCCCTCATTTTGAAAAAATGCTTTATGATCAGGCCGGCCTGTTAAAGACTTTAACTAAGTTGAGCCTGGTTCATCCTTCTCCTCTCGTTTTTGATACAATCATCAACACATTAAATTATCTTGAAGACGAAATGCTCAATGATGATGAGGATAATAAGTCTGATAAATATTTCTTTGCAGCTCAGGACGCTGACAGTGAAGGCGTTGAAGGTTTGTTCTTTACCTTTACACTGGCCGAATTTGAAGATGCCCTTAACAAGCATGACGATGAAAAAGAAACGCTTGCTAAAAATGCCGAACAAATTAAAAAATGGTTTCAAATTACTTCGGCGGGAAATTTCGAACAAAACCTCAATGTCATTTCACTAGACCCGAAGTTCAGCGAAGATTATTTGAAGCAGGAAAACTGGGATATCATCCGCATGGTCAGACGTGCGATCTTAAATGAAAGAAAAGACCGCATTCCTCCTCTGACAGACAACAAAGGACTTGCTAGCTGGAACTTTATGATAATCAGCGCGCTCGTCGATGTTGTTCAATTCTCTCAAGTAGAAGTCATTAAAAGAGTGGCCTCGAATCTGTTGAACAAAGTTCTCGAAGGAGTTTTCAAAACTTTCCTTATGCAAGATGAAAACGGCATGAAGATGAGACATTCAACGACAATGCCTTTTTCTCATCCTTACCTCGAAGACTTCGTCACATTTGCAGAAGCTCAACTCCGCCTTTATGAGATTTCAGCTAACGAAGTTTTCAAACAAAACTTTAAAGATGTTATGGGATTCATCGCCAGAGAATTTATTGACGGCGACCGCATGTTAACTCGCGCGCGTTTTTCTGAGGAATTCGAACCTTATCCAAATCAAGCTTACTCAATGTTTGATTCTTCTTTCAAATCCCCTGTAGCCACTTTTGTCGCCCTATCAAGAAGAGCTGCCGTTCTTTTTGCCGAAAGAGAATATGAGGATCTGGTAAAACCAGTAATGGAAACAATGACTCACTCAGTTCTCAAAGTTAATCCTGTAGGTTCTGGCGAGGCCCTTCGCGCACTGACATACCCATCTGAAGTCTATCGTGTGATGAAAATACCAAGAACATGGACTCAAGAAGAAAAATTCATTCGCATGATTCCTTATTTCCTTTCACGTTTTGTTTTCGACTATCAGGAAGACGCAGAAGAGTGGCAAGTTTGCACACTCAATTCATGTGAACTTCGTGGGAACGGAATTGATGAATTTATCAAGACGTTAACTCCTGGTGGAGAAGAAGCATGAGTTTTAAACCTTTAAAAGGGATCACAGTTGTAGATCTCTCTCATCGTCTTCCAGGTCCACTTTGCGGTAAAATCTTGAGCGATCTTGGAGCCTCAGTCATTAAAATTGAAGATCATGTTTTTCAAGATCCTTTTTTATCAGGATTGTTCGCGCAATTTGATTCAAGCTTTGTTTCCTGGTACGAAAATCTCAATGGGGGAAAAACCATTGAAAGATTCGACTTCAATTCTGAAGTAGATCAAAAAAAGATTCATGATCTCGTTTTAAAAGCAGACGCAGTCATCATGGGGCTTCCCCCTAAAACGCGAGAGAAACTGAGATTAACAGATAAAGATTTAACAATTGAAAAACCATTTGTTGTTATAGAATTGCTGGCTTCTGCGACAGAAAAGAAATCTATGCACGACTTGAACGCTTTAGCGATGACAGGGCTACTTTCGCTTTATGTCGCGCATGAAAAGGAAAAAATCGTCGATCCACCATTTCTTCCGATAGCTGGAATCAGCTTTGGCCATAAGGCGGCAACAGATTTACTGGCCGCTTATATTTGCGCTCAGAAACAAAACAAAACTCAGTTTGTAAAAACCTTTTTGGATAAAGTGACTGATGAAATCCTTGGTATCTTCTGGCCGGAAGAAGATCGCAAGCAAGGCAGAACAAAATTTCTTCACAATGGAATTTATCCTTGCTACGCCCTTTATCAGACAAAAGATAAAAAATACGTTGCTCTTGCCGCTGTTGAAGAAAAATTCTGGAATCGTTTTTGTGAAGTTTTTGGTGTGGAAACAAAACTTGATCGTTTTTTCAATCAGGATGAAAGCTTATTCAAACTGATTTCAGATAAACTTCATCAATTCACTCAGAAGGAAATTGAATCTAAAATTGCAGATGAAGATCTTTGTCTGTCTGTGATTAAATAATTCTGTATAAAATTATTGAGGAAAGAAGCGAGAAATTGCTCCCTTTCCTCATTTTCAAAATGAGAACAAGACAAAGTTTCAATTGAGCGATAAAAATCGCCCGGTAAACCGCATGGATGAAGAGTCTCAAGCACTTTAAACATTCTTTCATCATTGTAAAAATTGAGGGCGAGTCCATGATAAGAAATAAATCGAGTCGCGGCCAATCCTATAGATGCCACCTTCGCCTTGCTGAAATCATTCTCATACCAAAGACCTAATAAATCTCTTTTGACCGAAAGACCATTCATTCCGAATTTAGTTTCGAGTTCAGATTGTACTAAGGCCAAAATCTTCAGCATCAAATCAAAAACGCCCATATTATGAGTCGTGAGATTCATGATGGGATAAAAAACGATTTGTCCCGGGTAATGGAAGGTAAGGCCTCCTCCTCTATTGATGTGATGAAGAGGAAAAGGCAAGGTCATCGATTGATCAAAATCAACCAATGTAATGCTCTCATCTTTTATTTTTTGAAGACCCCTCCCCAATGTAAAACAATGAGGGTGTGAACAGAAAATCAAAAAACATGATTTGGGATTGAGGCGTACAAATTCAACACAATCTTTTTGTAATTGCTCCGCCTCTGCGTATTCCCAGTTCCATTTTTTCAGAACATAAATATTCTCGAACGGTTGTTCAAAAAGACTTAAATCCATCAAACATGGACTCCCTGAGCGCGAAGATGTTCGAGATAATCGTAGGCCTTATAGCTTGAGCGAACCAATGGTCCTGATGCCACAAATTTGAATCCCATGGCATAGGAAATACTTTTTAGTTCTTCAAATTCGGCAGGAGTGTAATAACGCTCAATTTTTAAATGTCTCATTGTCGGACGCAGATACTGGCCAAAAGTCACAATATCACAGCCAACTTCTCTCAGGTCAGAAAGTGTATCTTTGATTTCGGCAAACGTTTCGCCAAGACCGACCATCAATGATGTCTTAGTTGTAATGTGAGGATAATTCTTTTTATAAAACTCAAGGGCCTTAAGAGTCGTTTCATAACTTGCCCTTCTGTCGCGCACTGGATGAGTCAGACGTTTAACTGTTTCAAGATTCTGAGCAATCACGAATGGATTACTTTTGGCCAGAGTATGCATATGTTCTTCAAGCCCTAGAAAATCAGGAATAAGAACTTCAACAATAACATCTGGATGAACTTCATGAATTTTTGAAACCACATTGGCAAAGTGGCCTGAGCCATAATCTGGCAGATCATCTCTGTCTACACTTGTGATAACGACATATTTAAGGCCCATAATGCCAACCATATTGGCCGTGTCTTCTATCTCATTATGATTGATAAAACCTTTGGGATTTCCTGTTTTAACATCACAGAATTTACATGCGCGGGTACATGTATCTCCCAATATCATCACAGTGGCCGTTTTCTTTGACCAGCACTCTCCGATATTAGGGCAGCCAGCTTCTTCACAAACAGTGAAGAGCTTTTTACTTCTCAGGTTTTGTTTGATGTCTTTGAAGTTATCACCGCCAGGCAATTTTACTTTAAGCCACTCGGGCTTTCTTTCGACAGGCGAGGCCAAATTGGTCTCCATATATTCCTCATTAAACAACGGTGTCAGTATCAATCTGACCATTTTAGTTGGGTAAAATTCTTAATTCTCACATTTTGACCCCAGTTGAACAGGGTTCGCAACGAAATTCTTGGCATTTAGATTTTGGCATTAAAACTGAATAAGTCAGTCTTGAGAATCACGGTCAAGGAGCGACTGTTACACCAGGAGGTCATTATGAAAGGACTCATCGCATTAGTATTTTGCTTTCTCACTCTAAGTGTACAGGCTGCCACAGGAATTAAGCCTCAAGACTTAACCGCAATCAAGCTTTCAAGCGGCGAAATAATTTCGAAATTGAGCTTGCAAGAAAGCACTAAGGTGCTAAAATCACTTGACCAGGAAAAGAACATCGAGATCAGAGCTCGCGTGATCTACCCTGAAGAAGTTTCACAGCTAATTGTCCGCAAGTTGACAAATGTGAGATTAACTGAGAAAAAGCCGAATCCGCAGGATTATAATTAAAGTTTTGGGGCGCCAACCCCAAAATCCTCCGAAAGGATAGTGTTTGTTGTTGTGTGAAGGGCCCGCAAGTTTTTGCGGGCTTTTTATTTTCGGCCCGGCCTAATCTTTTTTAGCAATCACTCTTAAAACATCACAAAAAATTTTTTCTCCATTCACTTCGTTTACGAAAGAGCTGTCTTTCGAAATCATGAAATAGATAATCTTAAATTTGTGCGAAAGAATTTCTTCTTCCAGTTCGCGTGCACTTTTTATCATCTTCAGAGGGATTTCAACTTTTCCATTGATCGGTTGAACCATGAATTCCCCAGCGAAAAGTCCGTCGTTCTTCAATGTTTTGAAAATATTGTTGAACGCTCTTTCGCGGTCCCAATGTTGTACAAGACAATTCATACAATGTGAATCGAAGATTAGATCAAATTCACCTTCAGAAAAAAAATTTTCATCAGTGATAGACCTCATTTGATAGATAATGTTTGATTTTGGCGCTTGATCGATAGCTACCGCGGAAAAATCGATTGCGGTTATATTTGCATTCAACTTGCATTCTTCAAAAAGAGAATAATTGCCACAGCCAATTTCAAGTATACTTTCAGACTGATTTAAACGAGGTCGTACGACTTCCTGGAAGAAACTCAGTAGGCTGCTGCTGACTTGTTTTTCCTTATGGACACGATAAAAGTCATCAAATGTCTGCGGAGAATTCAATTAGAGTGTTCCCACAAATGTGAAGCGATCGTCGTGGGAAAAAGATGCAGGAGAATTCCCAAGTACGCCTTCCGGGATATCGCCTTTGAAGTAGGTCAACCAATAAGCTTCATTCTTTTTATAAGTCAAAGGATAAGGAACTGTAGGTTGATTTAAAAAATGATCTAAAAATTTTGCAATAAATTCTGAGCAATAAAGAAGCTCTCTTCCTTTTGCATCGTAATTATTCCAGAGATATCTAACATCGAATGGAAGACCTTTAAATGCAGAATTAAAAACAGAGATCATATTTGATTCGAGGTAGGCCATTTCAGCTGGAGATTTTTTTAAGAATTCTTTGGGGCGATAAACAGAGACGCTGGTTCCAGGAGTTCTGTTTTTTAAAAATTGATCAATCGGATAAAGGGCCACAAATCCTAACGACTGCCCTATTCTTATTTCTCCGCTTTCATTTTTTATAACTACCCCAGAGTGAGAAAATTTGGAGTTAGTTTCCGACTCAATTACTCTGCACTCGTAACAATTAAAGCTGATCAACAATACGTCTCCGGATTGCAGATCAAGGGCAAAGGATTGTTTCAAAAATAAGAATGAAAAGGCGAAAAAAAGAATGAATGTTTTCATGTCAGCGGTTTTAGCATGCTCTGAGCGGAATGCCTACTTTTTCAGTCACCTATGTAGGAAAGATCTTCCTTGTAAAGCTCCCAATTTTAAAGGGATAGAGCAAAGTTCCGATAAGGCCTTAAAGAGAACGGACGAAGGAAAAGTATAATCAATTTATGAAGCGCGCCTTTTGTTTAATTAATCATTTCATTATTTCATTCTGCTTGATTTTTACCAGTCAGGTTGTTCCTTCAATTGCGCTTGCTCAAACATCCGATACAACTCTTGATGCTGAAAGAATTGCTTGTTCGAAAAACACTGCCTACACCTGGAATTCAAGTCTTAATCGCTGTATCCAGAACAAAGATGCACAAGCGGCACGACATGAAGTTGAAGATTGTTCGGCAATAACAGATGTTGAACAAAGAAAAGAATGTCATAAACGGATTGCTGAAAAGAAAACAGGTTTGAACTCAGATCCCAACTCACTTCCCCAAGGCTCTGGCGGTGGCGGGACTATGGCGATGATCAATGCTGCTTATTCAATCATCAGTCTCATCAACGGTCTGGGATCAAGTGGTAAGCAAAGTACTTGTACATCAAAAAAAATCTTTGGCGTGACAGCTTTTGTTGGTACGGCAACGGACATTTGGTTAAAAATTAAAGCTAAAAAAGCAATGGATGGTCTCAAGGACAAGTACACCGTAGATGTCAAAAAAGGTGCATACGATGCTCAATTAAAGGCCTTTCAATATTTGCGTGAAGAACAACAGACAGTAAAAGATATCGCTTCACGTGAGAAGAAGAGAAATATGCTTTTAATGGCCGGCTATGGTGCCGCTTCAGTCATGGCAATTTACGAAATGAGTCCTTACGGATCTAATCCTGACTGTTACAAAAAAGAAGTCAAACAAGATACTCCTGAAAAGAAAATTGATGATCCGAAAGCACCTGAAGCGGCCGCTGCTCCAGCGCAAGACCAACCTGCATGTGCAGGAACACTTGAACCAAGTGGCGTCTGCGTGACGGCAGTTCCTGAAAGCGGAAAAATTGAATCCTATCCTTTAGAAGATGCTGGTCCTCAACAACCACCTGTCGTGCAAAATGCAACTCCAGCCGCTGCGGAAGTACCGGCGGCAGCTGCCACTAAGAAGTTTACACTTGATAATTCTTCTGGTGTTAGTTTGATTAAAGGTGAAAATGGAACATCAATTGTCGGAAACAAAATTATTGATAGTTCTGGAAAAGTTCTGGGAAGCGTAGATTCGTCAGTGGAAATTACCAAAGTTGGAACGAGCAGTCCTATTTCAACTGCTGATTATAAAAAATATGGAGTCTATTCATCTGGTGCTACCGATAATGCAACAAGAATAAATTTTACAAATAGCTCTTCTGCCGGAAGAACAACAGTTAATGGTACGACCACTACCATTAATGATGGCAAGTTGAAGAGGCCATAATGAACAAATTTTTAATTTTATTTCTACTCACTTCTTTTTCATTAAATGCACTAGCAGGTGCAACCGGTGAAGTTTTAGGAGATACGGCAAAAGGAGCTGCAGTCGGGGCAGTCGCAGGTGCAGCTGGATCTAAAGCTGCACAGGAATATTTTCCCAATGCCTCAAAGAAAATTGGTGATTTTTTTGATTCTCCTCCTGGTATTCTCACAATGTCTGGGATCGCTACCGTTTATTCTGGTATGCTTTTTAATGCTGCTGCAAAACAGGAAGAAGATGCTGAAGATAATATCAAAAAAATTGATCGCATCATGGCCGAGTTTAAAGATTCCTACGTTGGATTTTGTCCAACTGGGCATGATGATCTTAGTGTTCCCGATTGCTACTGTTATTTGGCGAAAGGTGGAAAAAATCCTGACAGGACGAAATCCCAAATTTGCCAAACTCTCTGGGCAAAAAATGATTTCAGACTTTCGGCCGTCGCCGGTGATTACAAAGGGCTTTCAAAATTTGTGGATCCAGTCGGATGTTTAACTTCTTCTGGTCAATTTGATGAAACGTGCAAATGTAAAAAGTTTCTTAACTCTAAAGGGGTCAATGCTTGTCAAAAGGGCACATCAATAACTCTGCCAGGCGGGATTGGAGCGGCCATGTTGAGCAATACAGGGTTAAAGGATGTCATGCAAATGGCAGCTAATGCTGGAAACGGAAATCCAATGTTCAATAATTTTGGCACAGGTCAACTCGCTTTAAAAGCTGTGGCAACTGATAATTTGAGAAATCAATTAATAAGTAAATTAGCCGCTTCTAATGGATCACCAAACGGTGGATTGCCAAGATTAAATGAATCGAACATTGCAGCTTTTACAAAAGCCATTGTTGGACAAAAGGATTTCGCCGCCATGGCCGCAAATTCATCTGGCTCGGCCTTAGGTGCTGCTTCATCAGGTCCAACTGATCCAGCTCTCCAAAAAGAATTAAAAACTGCTGCCGCGAAGGCGGGCCTCGATTTCAGTGGCAGTGGAAAAGGACTCGCTAATAAAAAAATAGAAAACAAAGAAACATTCGCATTCAATATGGGCGGAGAAGCCGGACAAGCTGCAGGTGCAGGTCAATTGCAGGATTTTCCTGAGCAGGAAAAAGTTTATAAAGTGAAGGGCGATATTTCAAAACGTACTGACGCCAGTATTTTTGAAATTATTTCAAATCGCTATATTCAATCTGGTCTGAAGAGACTTTTCGACGAATAATTTAAGGCTCTTTAAATTCTTCTACACCGAGTGCTTTTAACCATTCTGCTGTCGGTGAAATAAGTTTTCGCGCTTTCAAATCCATCATGCCTACAGAAAGTGTAAGTGTTGAAGCCACTTTCCCACTCTCCTTCACCATTTTTTGATCAAGGATCATGACATATTTATTTCTCATCTCAATTCTGGCCTGAGAGATGATTTTAATTTTTTCACGATTGCTAAGCTCTGCTTTAAAAGTCAGCTGACAATCCAGAAGAACAGGGCCGATCTGCGACTCCAGAATCTCTTTTAATCCCAATCCGTTTTTCGTAATGAAATCCCAGCGGGCCTCTTCATACAACTGCAAATAGACTGCATTGTTCACGTGACCGAAAGTATCCAGGTGCTGCTCAAGAATTTGTTTATCGTATTCGTAGATGGGGTTGCTCATAAAAATGCCTCAAATATATGGCGGTTCAAAGGGACTTTTTAAGGCCTACTTTAAACGAAGCCGTATCTCTTTCCAAGAGCTTATTTGCGTGTTTTTGCTACCCGAGCATTCCACTCAAGAAAAGTTCATAAGATACCGATGAGCAGGCATATAATTAGGAGAAGACCTCCTTTGGATTGGTGAAATTTATGAAGCAACAAATGATTATTCTTTTCAGCTTGATTGCGAGTTTGAATGTGTATGCAACTACAGAGCTTGAGCAGCTTCAGATTGAACAGGCTAAGGTAAAACTTGATGAATCCAAATTTGATTTGGATCAAAAACGAAAAGCGGCTGCCAAAGCAGACGAATCTTCTGCAACCGCAGCAAACGCAGCTCAATGTGCAGAGAAAAGAAAAAATTATCTAAGTAAATTTCCAAAAAAATATAAAAATAATGAACTCACTGACGGTAAATTCGGAACTGGAAATTTATCAGAATGTGTTGAGCTTTCTAAAGGAAATATGCGCTACCTTTACAAAGATGGAAAAGCTGCTGGTACTGGATTTTCATGGGAAGATGCAGTTATGGCAAAATGTTACGAAGATGCCGATGTCTGTGCCGGTGGTGAAGAAAAAATAAATGAATGTAAAAGAGAACTGTTAGTCACAGCAACTCGTTGCGACTCTGTCGCCTATCTCGCTTCAGTTTACGCCCGTGATTGGACCAATAAAGAACATATTGAAACGCCTTCAGTTAAGGGCGGAAATCCTCCCATTACTTGCCAAGGAAATGGAGTCCCGACAATTGACTACGATCCTTGTGTGAAGTTTGTACAAAACGGTGAGATCATGGATGCTGGCCAAACAATCATTCAGGCCGGCCAGGAAATGTACTACAAAGATAAAACAATGACCAAGCAAGCTGAGGTCGCTCAGAGTACAAATACTGCTACGGCCGGGCTAGAAGCTTTAAAAGATTCAGTCAAATCTCAAAAAGAAATTATGGAACAAAGAACTGCGCTCGATTCCGGTAAAATGGCGATGCTCGCAAGCTACTATGCAGATATGCCAAGCGCAGAGGAAGTCAGATCAAAATGCAGCAACTATGTTCTTCCAGACGCCTTGAAGGATCAGGACCACGATTTATGTAAAGACGTCATAAATAAAAACGACTTCGGTATTCTTTCAAACCCAATGGCGAAAGAAAAAATGAAGGCAAAACTCATCAGCCTTGGACTCAACGTCGCAAGTGATGCCGTCATGGCCGGTCTTCTCTCAAAACGCGAAGGCGATTTGAAAAATGCCATTGCTAAAGTTGATGAATTCAAACCTATCGATCCGCTTGCTCCTCAAGCAGATAATCTTCAGACTACTTACTGTCAGCAAAACCCTGGTGATCCAAAGTGTTTCACAGGTGGTCTCGACAGAACTTTTGATATGATGAATGACAACGTCATTACGTTCGGTGAAGGTGGCTCAGGGGCTTCGTTCTCTGCAAACAATCCTTATGCTGATACTGCAAACTCAAACGGAACTAATTCAAACGGAACAACGAAAAACAGCATCACTGGCGTGGGTAGTGCAATTGCCTCTGCTCAACATGGCGGTGGGCTCGCTGATCCGATTGCGGCCGGAACAATCACTAAAGGCGGTGGCGCTTCTGGTGGTGGTGGCGGCGGCGGTGGTTCCGGCGGCGGAGCTGGTGGCGGCGGTGGCGGTGCTCCTGCTGGTCAAGGATCTCAGGGCGGTGTAAGTGCAGCTGTTGGAGGAAAACCTCCAGCGTACAACGGCGGCTCTGGCTTCTCTCTTTTGGGAGGAGGAAATGGGCTCAGAAACAACAAAGGTAAAGGCGAAAAAGAAGAAAATCCTTTTGGTAAATTGTTCGGGAAGAATGCGAACAACAACGGAACAGTTAACTTCCGCGGTATTGCTTCTCAAAACGTAGGATCAAAAGGCGATAATATTTTCGATATGATTTCTAAGCGCTATTCGACAGTAAACGGTGAAAAGCGCCTGATCGAGTACGAAGCCGCTAAATAAGTAAAGCGCTATAAATGTCAATGAAAGGTAAAGACAGAACAAATCGTTAATCTCTACCTATGAATCATGAAACAATTACAGGTATGCCCCGCTCCCCGCGGGGCTTTTTATTTCCCTTTCGAAGAAAACAATTGAAAAAGAAAATCGGCCCGTTCTAAAATTAGAGAAAGGTTTTCACGATGAAAATCTTTAAGGCCAAAAAGCACAATCAAGGAAGATCGTATGGAATCAACAAATTCTCTACTGCTCGCAGAATTTTACACGGCTACAGGTTATCTGGACCGACTGCTTTTTGCCTTTACCGAGCTGGAGAAAATCCACCTCACGCCTAGAGGAAAAATTCAGGTCCAAAAGCTTTGTCAGGAAGCGGCCGTCTATTTCACAAATAATTTTTCAGATCTTCAGTTCGAACTCGACGATTATGTTTTTGAAACATCAAAATACAAGAATCAAATTAAAACTTTCCATAACTTTATCGAATCCCTCGTTAAGCTTCCCTTTAGCAGTGAGAAATCGGAAAAAGTTATCATTGAATATATCAATCTGATTTATAGAAACTGTTTTGAAATTCATCATTTCATTTCTGAGACAACTCACCTTGAAGTGCAGTTGCCCAGAACTGGTCTCACCCTGGAAGAAGATATTCCTTCAATCAAGCAAACTGAAGAAGCTAAAATCCCTCTCTTCTATCTGGATCATCAAAATATTAAAGAGCTCGCTGCAAATGAGAAGGTCATCAAATCTCCTATCGCCTTTCTGGATCTCAAGCGGGAAGAAAAATACGATCACTTTATTCATCGCGGGCATTTTTTTATTGCTCAGAAAAATTACGAAGAGGCGCGTGCACAGTTTTACAAGGCCCGCAATTACAAAGAGACGGCCGAGGTACTTACTCTCATCGGTTGGACTTATTCTCTTCTCGACGATATGACTCAGGCGAAAGCTTATTGCATGAAGGCCATCCAAAAAGATACCCAATATGGTCCTGCCTATAACGATTTTGGAAATTACATTTTAAACGAAGGAAATGTCCGGGAAAGTCTTCGCTGGTTTGAGCTTGCTAAACGAGCGCACAATTACCAGAACCGCGAATACCCTTATATCAACGCCGGCAGAGCTTATGTGCTCCTGAAACAATACGAAGATGGATTGAAAGAATTCTCGCTTGCGCTGACACTTGCTCCTCATCATGAAGAACTTCACGAAACAGTGGCCAAGCTAAAAATAAGCTTGGCTGAAGAAAGAGAGAAAAGAAGTTTTGATTATGAAAAGTATGATGACAAATACGATGAGAAGTATAATGACGATCAACAACCGCAATAAAGTAAAATATGAAAACTGTAGAACTGGAAGAATATCTTAAAACACTTTTAAAGCCTGAACTCTTTGACGATTATTGTCCCAATGGACTTCAGATAGAAGGAAAAGAGGAAATAAAAAAAGTGGTCTTTGCTGTTTCAGCAACGAGAGAATCCGCAGACTATGCGGCCAAAGTAAAAGCTGATGCACTCATTGTTCATCACGGTGTCTTCTGGAAATTTCATGGAACGAGAACATTAACCGGCCCATTCGCTAAAAGACTTTTTCCTCTCATTCGCAATGAAATAAATCTCTTTGGCTATCATCTCCCTTTAGACGGTCATCCTGAAATTGGAAACGCTGCAAGCGTCGCTAGAACTCTAGGTCTGACCAATCTTTCCCCTTTTGGAAATTACAAGGGGGCCTGTACCGGTATCATGGGAGAGCTACCTACACCTTTACAGGCCGGAGATGTCAAAGAGCTTCTTGAGAAAAAGCTCAATCATCAGGTTCTTTACTCCAACCCGACAGAAACGGATGGGATGATCAAAAAAATCGGTATCATTACAGGTGGAGCCAATTCGGAATGGCGAGAAGCTTTCAAGCTTGGACTTGATGCTTACATCACTGGAGAAATGAGCGAGCACGATTATCATGAATCGCGTGAATCAGGCATACATATGTTTGCCGGTGGACACCACGCTACTGAGAAATTCGGAATTCAGGCGCTCATGACCTTAATAAAGAAAGAATTTCCTGCACTGGAATGTCATTATCTCGATTCTGAAAATCCTGCCTAGGCCTTCACTTTCAATGACAATGTAAGGATAAATTTTGCGACAGGCTCAGGACTGATGTCAGGGCAAATGGCCTCGATATGAACTGGAAAATTCATTCTCTCACCACTGGCGATAACTTCTTTGACAAAATTTTTAATTTCAGGAATTTGTGTGCAGACGAAATGAGTGTCGCCTTCAGCGCGCTTTAAAAACTCAGCGTGAAAATCTTTGAAAGACAGGGCGATCTTCTTTTTTGAAGCATAAATTTCTTTCATCGCAACCAGGCCGCCGGCGAGATCTGCACCTGTCGCGAGAACCCCAAAATACATGGATTTTAAATGATTGCGTGTTCTGCGGTTGAGCGGAATTTTAATTCTACATTCATTATCATCGAGCACGAGGACGCTTGGAGAAACAAAAAAAATCAGAGGGACTTTTGTCAGACCAAAATATCTGACGAACAATGTGTCTTTAATCATTTAATTTCACCTTATTTTGATAATTCAAGCGTTCGCTTATAGGCGGCCGTAAAAGCTTCCTGGAAAAGATTTTGCAGATCTCTGTTCTTCAAAACTTCCAGAGCTTCATAAGTAACACCTTTCTTAGATGTTACCTGCAAACGCAATTCTTCAAAACTTTTTTCTGACTTCATCAGCCCTGCACTTCCAAAAAATGTCTGTGCGACAATCTCTTTGGCAGGAACGCGGCCTTCTGTCATGCGGGTAAGCTCGGCCTCAAAAATGCGGGCCATCTCAAAAACCAATGCAGGACCTGATCCGCTAAATGCAGTGGTGAGATCCAAATCTGCTTCTGCCTTCATTTTAAAGAGCTGACCGGTTGCCCCCAAGAGTTCAACAAAAGACGCATCATCATTTTTAGTAAAGCTTTCATTTAAATAATAGAGATTTGCTCCTTCTCCTATTGATGAAGGCGTATTGGGCATTAAGCGGGCAATTCTTTGCACATTAAATTTTTCAATGAGCTTAGCTGTACTCACTCCTGCAAGGACAGATATTAACCTTGAATCACCTCTAAAATTGAAATGAAAATCGCCGAGACTCTGTGGCTTAAAAGCGAGAAGATACCAACTCAGATCGGCAGGCATCTGGTTCAACGATGAAACGAAGTGACCATGAACGTGTTGGGCAAGATCGCGGGCCTTTGTTTCAGTTGGAGTGTAAAGATAGAATTCAGCATCAGGGAAACGGGCCTTCATTCCAAGAACGAGAGCTCTCCCCATATTTCCACAACCAAAAACTCCAATCTTTACACTGCTCATCTGAATCCTATAGTTCAAGGTCTAAAGGTGCCCCATGTCTCATTGTATTGACAGCAAGAGCACGTACCCAGACAAAGTTCATGGCCTGGTGGTAAAAATCCTGCGCCTTCAGATAATCAGAAGTCGTCAGAATATTTCTCATTCTCAAATCAGTCTTCCCATCATCGAGGTGGCTGCCGATATGAAGACCGTATTCTTCCATCACTCCGTCATAGATAATGACTGAGAGCTTAGCAGAATTAAGCGCGCGCTTAAGGTCTTTATCGCTCACCAGATAGACATCAAGATTTTCTTTTGAAAATCCGGCCTGGTAAAAGAGATCTCTGAGTGACATCCACCACTGATAAGATGTTTTATTGCGGGCAAGAACTGTCAGCCCTGTTCCAACAGAAAGACACGAGAAAATCTGAATTAAAGATTTCAATTCAGGTCTGTCAGTGGTTGACACAAGTACTGCGTGTTCAGCATAGAGTTGATAATCGCTATAACTCAACTGTCCGGGGATCACGCGGTTTTTATGTTCGCGTTCCATAAAGCTGATAAAGTTTTTCGACAACCATTTTTTATAATCGCGAAGCGCTTCTTTATAATTGCCATAGATTCCCTGATAGTGAGCCTCAAAATTAGAAATAAATGCATCAAGTGCTTTTTCCGTTCTTTCTTTTCTGCTTGTCACTGAAAGTTTAGATGGTTTAGCAAGATCAAACATGAACTCGCTTCCTTCTGTTACAGGATAAGTCTTCTTCAGCTCAGATTTCTCGATTCCTGCTTCCTGTACCTGGTGCATGGCCAGAACGTAATGTTTCCCACCTGCTTTAGGTCCTGTTCCGGAAAGTTTAAATCCACCAAATGGTTCAATGGCAACTCTTGCACCTGTAATTGTTCTGTTAATATAAATATTTCCAGATTCAATTTTAGTTAAAAGATAATCGATATCATTTTGTGATTGAGAAAAAATACCACCGGTTAAAGCGTAATCAGTGCTGTTGAAAAGTTTCGCTGCCTCATCAAGAGTGTTGTAACCGATGATGTGAAGAACTGGTCCGAATAATTCTCTTTGAGCAAAACTTTGACGGTCAAATGCACGCTCATAAGGAATTTCAATCAACACTGGTCCGACACAGTAACCAGGAAGATTATCTTTTGATCTGTCGAGAACAAGTGATCCGCCATAATTCTTAGCTTCTGCAGCAGCTTCCTGGACTTGAGAACGCAATCTTTCCTGATCTTCTTTTGTAATGACTGGATTCACTGTCGTATCGAAACGATAAGCTTCACCGACTTTAAGATCTGAACAAGCTTCTTTCAAACGTTCAATCAATTTTCCTTTAAGAGAATTGTGAACGATGACTCTTGAAGCTGCTGAACATTTCTGGCCAGCATGTCCAAAGGCCGAATAAAGAATGCCAGAGACAGTCTCATCGAGCTCAGCATTTGTTGTAACAATCACTGCGTTTTTACCACCCATTTCTGTGATGGCCTTAACTGGATAAGTTTTTTCTGTAAGCTTATTTTTATAAAGACGCTTTCTTGCAACTGAAGAAATATAAGTTCCAACTGCTTTTGAACCAGTGAAAACAATAGTGGAAATTCTCGGATCGCGAACAAGGAAATCGCCAACAGTCTCACCTTCGCCTGGCAAGTGAATGAGGACATCCTTAGGAACCCCTGCCTCATGGAGAAGATCAACCAACGCTTGAGTAATCAGCGGAGTCTGCTCAGCAGATTTAAGAATAACTGTATTTCCTGCAACTAAAGAACTCACAACCATTCCACAAGGGATAGCTAGAGGAAAGTTCCATGGAGAAATAACGGCCGTCGGTCCGCGCGATGATAAATCTGTGTTGCTTCTTTGAAGGAAAGCCTCTGTGCGAGCATAGAAATTCAAAAAATCGATCGCTTCATCAACGTCAGCAAGCGCCTCGCCTACTGCTTTTCCTGCTTCATACATAATGAGTGCAGACAATTCATTTCTACGGGCCAGCATAAGACCTGCGGCCTTCACGAGCATTGCCGTTCTAAAAGGCCATTTTGAATTCGCCCATTGGCCATTGTTATATGAATGATCAATTGTCGTCAAAGCAGCGTTGGCATCTTCAGTTGTCGCAAAACGAATTTTTCCTACAACCAGAGATGGATTTGAACTGGCCACGATCGTTTTCCAGTCACCTTTAACAGGAAACTCGTTAGCGTATTCTTTGCCAAGGTCATTTTTTTCAAAAGTCGCCAAGGCCTGTTCCATCCAAACTCGCTGATCGTCAAGATATAATCTGAGCGGAGAGACGTTAAAGAATTCATCTTCAAGTTTTGAAACTGATAAATCGCGAACAAGTTTGTTGTCCGCTTTCTTTTGTTTGTGGATGGCATACGGAGAAAGAAGAGTTGTATGCTTTTTATGAGAACGCATAATTGTCAAAACTCCTACTTGAGAAGAGTTTTCCATAATACGTCTTACCAGATAGGCCATCCCGACAAGCAGACTTCCCACCGGTACATAATTTCTGGTCGCCCATTTCATCTTGGCAAGTGCAGTTGAAAGAGCTTCGTATGTCATGTGAAGACATTGGTGTTCAATTTCACCGATGTGCGGATAAAGAATTTCTTTAGAAGCTTCAGCAAAGGCATGATCAGAAAAATTGTGAGAAGCGAGAGCAAGTTTCAAATGAGGGAAAGCTTCAAAGATTTTAATGATCAACTGTCTGAAGTGAATGTCTGTTTCTTCTTTATTCAGGAATTGAGGTGCATTGAAACTATGAGCGTCACCTTCAACAGTTTCCGCATCCCAGTATGCGCCTTTGACAAGACGAACCGGCATACAATGACCACGTTCTTTTGCAAGTTCGATAATTTCCTGAAGGTGCTTTCCTCCATCGCGAAGATAGGCCTGAATAACAATTCCTGTCGCTTTATAATCGCGAAGCTCTGGTGTTTCCAGTAAAACTCTGCGGTAAATTTTAAAAACAATATCGCGGTAATGGTAATGTTCAGCATCGATATTGATGAAAACATCTTCTTCTTTTGCAGTCAGAAGAATTTCTTTCAAACGAGGGGCAACCAGATTATATGTATAGTCAGGTGCATGAGGCTTGAAATCAGAACAAAGGGCCGAAACCTTAATTGAAACGTGAGCACGGTTAATTCCCGCACTATTCATTTCGCCTTTCTTTACGTGAAGAGAAAAACCGCGAACCAGTTTCAAAACTTCATTTTTATAGTGATCAGCTTCGCGTTCGGAAACGACAAGCTCACCTAGCTGATCGAGAGTTACGTCTCGTCCTGTAAGGCTGAGAGACTTAAGTGACTTATCTGCTTTTTCAATTGTTTCGCCGGCAATAAATCGTTTCGCCATCAATTTAACAGCGCTTCTTACTGAAGCTGCTAAAATGGCAGCTGGAATTAAAAGGGCAACATAATAAAAAAACTTAATTCCAAAAGTGTAGCTGGCCGGAAGGGCTCTCTCCTGGCCCTTCTTTTTCATTCGTCTTGCTTTGCTGTTGTCTTTTAAAAAGCGATAAAGAGATTCAATGAGAATGCGCTTAACTTCGACGCCTTTCTTATCGTGATCCAGTGAAGGAAGAATCGCTAAAAACTTCAAGAGGTGAATGCGCAGAAGCGCATATTGAGCAGTCAACCCAAGACCAAAGTCCGTAATGTCTTCAAACAAGCTTGGGCGATATTCGTTTAATCTCGTCAAAAGCGTTTTAATAATTTCATTCGCGCGCGCTTCTACTTTTACAAAGCGTCCGTCGTTGAAAAGATCAGGCATTCCTTCTGTAGCAATCAGCGTTTCAATAGAAGAAGGGAAATTCTTCACCTGAAGACTTGCGGCCAGCTCAGTATGTTTGCGAAGGTCTTTAATGATATCTAAATTGAGATCTAGAATTTCACTTTGCTGAAGAAGGAACAACTCCTGAGAAAGCTTTGGCGTATAAAGCCTGATTTCTGATGTCTTGAAGAAAAACCCTACGAGGAAAGGGGTTGAGCGAATAGTAAGCTGAACTCTGAAATCGACATTCAGATTGAGATAAGGAGACAAGATTTCCCAAACATCGTTATTTAATGTTTTATCTGCTCCGACTAAGAGGCTTTCAAATTCTTTGTAAAAATAAATTTTCCAATTGTTTTGTGAAACTGATTCAAGCGATAAAAGAAATTCTTCGGGTTTGAGTGATCCAACCTTAAGCATTTTAGGCTCCAAAGTAATGAATTAAAAGTGCACTCAAAAATAGCGCAAAAATGAGGCTTTCACTAGTCAAAACAAAGAAAAAACGGACCTCAATATTTGACTTGTCTGACATGTGTCCCTAGAATTTTTAATATGGTGAAGTCTTCCCTGTTTTTCTTTGTCGTCTACTCAATAAATTCCGCTTTAGGGGCGTCGTCGTACAATCTTAAAGACCTGGAAGTGCTTGAGCGCGAGAAGAACTTCGAAGAATTCCTGTCTCACGTAAACGATATTCGCCCAAGCGAAAGAGACAAGCACTGGCGCGAAATGCTCCAATCTATGGCCATGGGGTTGATAGATTACAAGATTAAGACCAAAGACTTTACTCCTGCTTCTTTTAAGCAGATCGAGCAAATCGGACGCTCAAGTGCCCTTTCTAAAGATGAATTTTTCCAACTAAAACGATCCATCTACGTTAAAAAATACTTAACTGAATGCTTTAAAAAAACCGATCTCACGGTTGAAGTCGATAAGAAATCAAAGGAAGTTTCTTCTTGTGAATCGGATTTGAATTCATTCTGGTACTTTTCCAAAAAAGATCCAGACACCGGTTTAGATCTTGCTGCCATATTAGAGACGGCCGGCTCAACTCTTTCCCGATGGCCTTTTTTCTCCCCTGCAGTCAAAGACAGCATTGCTCAATTTTACTGTCGGAAGGCCCCGGTTCAAACCGCCGTGTTCAAAAAAATTTATGATGAAAGTTTCTCTGCTGACTTTGACGGAAATTACAAAACTCTTCTGGAACGACTTATATCTGATAAATGTTTTGATGAGCTGGCAATACCGTTAAAGAATACGCTGAGCTCAATCAATAATTCAGGACTTGATAAAGAAATGGCGATGAACCTTCTGGAGGCCAAAGGTAAACTGACAACGGAAGAAAAAGACCTTTACGCTGTTTTATATCTTCTGGACGGTCCGGTTGTAGGCGATAAAATGAATATTGCCTGGAAAAAAGTAGAAGGGCTTTCTGAAAGTTTCGGAAGACGTGACAAGTTGCTGTCTGAAATAAAAAAGCTTCCGGTTATTCCCGATAAAATATTTAAAGATCCAAATCTCCCCCGTCATAAGGCCATCATCAATTTGTTCGCTCGCCACTTTCCGGAATATCTGGACTACTATGGTTCAACCTGCGTGAAGTTCCTTTCCAATAAAAGCACTGAGCTTTTAAATGTTAATTCAAGCGTTCATTGTCATGAGTTTTTAAAGGCCGCCAATACCGACAGAGAGCAAATTTCCGGTCAAAACCTTCCATGGATAAGCGACAGCGTCCGCACTCAGTATTCTGCTCTTAAACGCCCTTAAAAAAGACGATAAAATCTATCGGGAAGAAATCAAAAAAAGATAAAAAATGGCAAAAAAAAAGCCACTCTTACGAGTGGCCTTTTATTTGGAACTTTTGCTTAATTAAAAATTAAGAAAGGTGTTTTCCAACGATCCCTGCAAGTTCGAACATAGTAACTTCTTTTTTTCCAAAAAGTTTAGCTAGTTTGTCGTCTGCAATGATGTTTCTTTTGTTTTTTGGGTTTTGAAGGTTGTGCTTCTTAATGTAGTCCCAAATTTTAGAAACAACTTGAGTTCTTGGAAGTGGCTTGTTTCCTACGATTTCAGCAAGTGTAGCTGATGGTGTAAGAGCTTTCATGAAAGCTGCATTTGGCTTTCTTGGAGTTTTAGCTTTTTTTGGAGCTGCTGCTTTTGGAGCTGCTTTTTTAGTAGCTTTTGGAGCTGCTGCTTTTTTAGTAGCTTTTGGAGCTGCTTTTTTAGTAGCTTTTGGAGCTGCTTTTTTTGTAGCTTTTGGAGCTGCTTTTTTAGTAGCTTTTGGAGCTGCTTTTTTAGTTGCTGCTTTTTTTGTAGCTTTTTTCTTTACTGCCATTTGAGGTCCTCCGTTAAAGTTAGACATGTTGTGTGTCTAAATTAGTTGTTGAAAAAGCAAGTTTCGTTATTAAAAAATCAAAATCCGTTTTTAGTTTCTTTAAACTTTTCTTCATTTTCAGAGGGAAAATTCCATTTTTGTCTCGAGTCTTTCTCTCGTTTTCCCTGAGCAATGCTCTCTTATATATAAATTATTGCTTGAAAGTTTTCATCATGTCTATAGGAAAAAAGAAAAATTTTTCATTTTTTTCCTAGGAGGCTCCCTAGGGACTCCCTAGGGACGCTCTAGGGAACACATATTTTCTTCTCTGTGTTCCCTCGAGAAAGCACTCTCTAGTCGAGAGTTTTCATCCATTCTACCACCTGGCCTTCAGGTCCCAGCTTTCTGGGAGTTTTCTTGTAGCCGTGGCTTTCATTGAGGGAATACATTCTGAAATTATCGATGCGACAGTAGTGAATGATCTTCTTCAGACCTTTTTCACGGGCCACTTTTTCGAAGAATTCCTTGATCGCGTGCGAGAATCCACTGCCCTGATGAGTGATTTTAATCGCCGTATTTTTGGTTAAAAGCGAGTCATCCTCTACCTTGTAGAAGACCGCTGCCAGGACTTCTGCGTCCAGGTTAAGAGAAAAAAGTTCCCATCCATCGGCCACTTCTTTCTTAATTTCTTCGAATGTCCATTTGAAATCGGGTGAATCGGAAAAAGCATCGATGTTGTAATCCAGGATGGATTTGATGTCTTTTTCGGTTTTGGCCTTTTTAAAGCTAACTTTCATGAGCAGTCCTTTGCGATTGTGTGTCAGGGGCGGCCGGAGTGACCTTCGTGGTCACCCGCAAAACCCACCTGTGACAAATTCTTTATTTAAGTTTTGAGATATAAGCGGCAAGATCTTTGAAATCCTGCTCAGACATTTTACTGACGATAGGAACCATAACAGGGTTTTTGCGTGTCACACCTGCTTTGATGTCTTCAAGTTGTTTTACGATATACCAGTCGTGCTGACCGTTAATTCTAGGAGCTTTCTGGGCCACATTTCCGTCGCCTTTGTCACCGTGGCAAATGATACATTGTTTGTAGAGTTCGGCCCCTTTTGCTGCATCTTGAGAGAAAGCTGGAGCGGAAAGTGAAGTTAAAACTAAAATCGCAAGAAAACTCTTCATTATAATGACCTCGTAAATTTAATAGGCGAACGTGAGTCGCAGACGTTTCAAACTCTTTGAATTTTACTCTAAGAAATCACAAAGTGCCAATAACTTTGAGAGGAGAAAGCGTCTCCTTTGAGGTAAAGAGCTGGTTGAGAAGACCTTCTATCAAGGGAAGATCCAGAGGAAAATCATTGTTTTTCACTGTAACGACAGGGTCTTCAACGAGAATAAGTTCGAGGGAATTGGTCTTTCCGAAGCGGTCATTCAGCCACGAAAAAAAGTTTATGACTGTGCGATTTTTGCCTGCCAGGCTCAGATCATTCCAGGACTGATCTGTTCCGATCAATCTTTTGGTATCCACATTTTCCAGCAAAACTTTTTGCACGAGAGTCATTTTGACCTGCAAAAAGACTTCGCGGGCAGCCGTTTCGGAGTCATTAGAAAAGGCCGGTAGATGATTTTCATCCCGGAGAAAATTCTCCACTTCTCTGAAAGAAAGCGAAAACAATGCCTGAAGCGGTCTGTTGACGAGCATTCTGCACACCGATTCAAGAAAAAGATCTACCAGAGATTGCCCTGAAGAGTTTGAATATTGAAGTGTCAAAATCCTGTCGGTTTGAATTTGAGCTGATCTGCCGCTATACTCGATCGCCCAATGGTATTCCGGTTGAGTTGCAGTCTGTTGAGCAAATTTTTTTTGACTCAAGAGTTCCACGGCACGATTGGAAAAAATGTTTTTCGATTCTATTGTCATAAGGAAAAATTATCATGTCTCGAGCGAAAGTACATCCACTAATAAAAAACTTAATGCCATTACTCACGGGCAAATCACGTTTTTTATTTCTTGGACCGCTTGCTATAGAGCGCGAACATTTTGAAAAAGTTTATAAAGAAGTCAGACCCGAAGTGATCTTTTTTATCGATGGCGGTCTCATTCATAAAAAAAAGTTCTTGTTCAATAAAAAAGCACTGTCTCTTTCCCTTGGAGATGGTGATTCAGGAGCGTGCCCGGAGGTGCTTCTCCCGCCGGAAAAAGATTTTTCAGACCTCGCCTTTGGGCTTTTATGTCTTTCCAGACTGAAGCCAACAAAAGTCGCCTTGCTAGGTTTTTCCGGAAAGGAAGATAGAAGACCTGATCATTTGCTGCAGAATCTTGGCGAAATATTTCAATTTGTACAAAAAAAGAAAATCACAGTCGTCATGGACCAATTTACTTTTTACCCTGCAGGGAAAAGCTTTTTTACGTATAAAGGAACGTTTAGTTTGTTTTCCTTTTCCAGAACAAGAATCAGGATGACTGGTAAAATTCAGTATCCTGTCATCGAATGGAAAATTCTGGAACCTTTTTCCTCCCTGGGACTCAGTAATAGAGCGGGAGGAAAAGTTCAGCTTGAAAATAAAAAAACGGTTGTGGTTTATCGCGCCGGAGAAAACATTATTTGATGCCGTTTATGGGATTCAATGTCGTTTTCGTTGAGCCATTCCTCTCGGTATTTACCTTCCACAAAGAGCATCAGCTGATCTTTATAATAAGGTGAGAAGAGATGACCTGAGTTCCCGGCCGGGAGAATTCCCAGGGCCTTTTCAGGATTGGCAAAATCAATGAGTCTTCTGGTCGAAGGGCCGGCCTTTACTTTAAAACCATCAGTGTACCCGGCAGGTTTCTGGTTATTAATCTCATTATAAGCGCCGCCAATTTCCACCGGACCAATATTAAAAACTTTGCTCAAGGCCTTCACTTTCCCGAGGGGATGAACAAATTCTAGTGTATGGAGATGCCCCCATGCCCATCCGCTCGAATCTTCTCCCAGTTCCTGGCGAAGTGACTCAATAGCGTTGTTAAGGCCGTCAGTGAAAACTCTTTTGCGATCAAATGTTTTCCACCAGACAGAATCCGGATTCAGAATGACACGCTTTAAAAAATTCCAGTTATTGGGCAATTTCGAAAACGTGGCAAACTCTTCGGCCGATAAATCTTTGAGAAGGATTCGGGCGATTTCCCTGCACCAGGTATAATAAAGAGTAGGGGCCACAGAGTCTTTGTCAGAAATAAAATCCCAGTTCTTCAAAATGTCCAGGTAGGTGTTACCTCTTTCTTTTTTCCAGAGATTCTGAAAATCTACTCCGTTTAAAAGCTCTGTCAGGAGCAGTTTATTTTCGAGATTCAAATTCAATGTCTGAACTTCTTTCATCTCTTCGATAGACCAGACTTGTTTTTGATTTAATAAGGTCACAAGAGACTTATAGCGGTCGTCAGGTTGCCAATCTCCTCTTAAATCCTCTGAAGTGGAAGGAGTTCCTACAGGTCTTGCATTCGCCGAAACAATGACCCCACTATCCGGATTTTCCAGATGAGGTTTTTCAGCAAAAGATAAAACGCCATTGTATTCATCCAGCCCGCTTGCTCCGTCGAGAATGAAATCAGTAGGATGGTTTTGAGATTTTTTAGCGACTTCTCCGAAGATCCACCAGCCAATATTTTTTTTATCAGCGTATAAAACGTTGAGCCCTGGTGCTTTTCCCAAGGCCACTCCGGCTTTGAATTCTTCCATCGAACGGGCCTTGCCCATTTTATAAAGTGCTGACAGCGGATCGTTTTCAGGAGAGAGAAAAGCCCATTTTAAAGCGAGAGATTTATCTTCTGGATTAGCAAACAGTGCATCCAGTACCGGACCGTGTTGAGTTTCAATGACAACCATTTCATGCTTTTTACCTTTTTTCACATTGATGATTTCAAGACGCTCTTTATAAGCAAACTGCTGTCCTTTAAACTCGTAAGATTTAAATTTGGGATTCAACTTCTCTTTATAGAGATCCATATCATCGACCAGACTCATTGTGAGTCCCCAGCCTCTCTCCCGGTTGTGAGAAAGAATCGGAAACGGAAGAATGGAAAGAAAATGTCCATAACTTTCATAATCTGGTGTGCGTATATGTGCTTCGAACCAGACACCAGGATGAGAAAACGTAATGTGGGGATCGTTGGCAAGAATAGGAAATCCAGATTGAGATCTTTTGCCGGATAAAAGCCAGCCATTAGAGCCGTCAAAAAGGGGAAACCCCTCTTCCAGCATGCTTAGAATCCGGGAGACAGGTGCATCATTAAAGACAATTCTTTTGGATTTCTCTTTCGTTGATTTCTCTCTTTCAAGCTTCTTTGCTTCCAAAGGAGTCAGTTCGTTGCGAAGTTCATTTATTTTTTCGTCGCCCAATCGGACACGCAGCTTTGTCATCAGCGGTTCTTCAGAGGTGGCCACTCCAAAACTAAAACTCATAAGACCAATAAAAGAATAACCATCGAGGGGTGTAAACGGTCTTGGCTTGATGCCTAAAAGAGAAAATTCAAGAGGAAGTTTTCCCGTGTCCTGAAACTGGTTAACTCCGTCATAAAACGCTTCAACCTCTTTCCACATCTGGGGATCGAAGGTCCGCGCTTCTTTTTTCTTTCGAATCATTTCTTCCATACTGGCACGGATACCAAGAGTGCGGAAAAGCTTGTCTGCTTCAAGCGTTTTATCGCCGAAAACTTCCGAAAGTTCGCCACTTGCCATTCGTCTTTCCATTTCCATCTGGAAAAGGCGCTCGCTGGCCATCACATATCCCAAAGCTCGGAAGGCATCTGTTGTATTGTGGGCCTTAATGTGGGGAATGCCGTACTGATCGCGTTTGACAATAACAGTACCGCTTAAATTTTTAAGAGCGAGTTCACCATCCATTGGCGGAAGTGATTTTCTCACAAAATAAACACCGTAAAGGAAGACGCCTCCAATCAGGAAAGTGAATAGAAGAATCCATAATCTGTACGATTTTTTTTTGCGAGTTAAATATTCCATGGGACAATAATAAAGATGAAAACAGAGAAGATCAATTATTCAGTCCAAAACGAGAAGAGAAGCCTGCTTATTGATTCGCTGAGGGGATTCACCATTGTTCTGATGATTTTCTTTCATTTCTCCTTTGATCTGTCGAATTTCGGTTTTCTTCATGTAGATATATTGCACGATCCATTCTGGTACGCACTCCCCCGCCTGATAGTCTTCCTTTTTCTCTTTGCCGTGGGGATGTCATTGACTCTCGCTCATAGGGTAAAAATTAAATGGCCTTCTTTTTGGAAAAGATTTCTAAAGATTGGTTTCTTTGCGGCCGTCATTTCGGTCGTGACTTTTTTTCTCTTTCCGGAAAACTGGATCTACTTCGGAACTCTTCATGCGATTGCTCTCATTTCACTCATGACATTGCCGTTTTTAAAACATCCATGGGTTTCTCTCATCATCGCGCTTGCTCTTTTTCTTCCCTCTGTGTTTCTTGATAAAAACCTTCCCTGGTTCTCCCTTCCGCATCAATCATGGGATTATATCGCGCCTTTTCCCTGGATTGGCGCAAGCCTTCTTGGTGTCTTCGCTGTTCACCGAGGATTGCATCAATTAGAGATCCCCCATAACGCTCTTGTTAAATCTCTGAACTATTTGGGAAAGCACTCGCTTTTTATTTATCTTGTTCACCAACCGATTCTTTTCGGTTCGGTGTATATCGCCCGTCTGCTATTAAAATCTTAAAGACTGATTCACCCTTTGTTTTCATCGTGATATAAAGTTGAAACAAAATTGCTTGTTACTTTAATCAATGGAATTCCCAATGAACAAACTCAAAAATTTTGATTGGGACAAGATAGAGCGCTTCATCGGAAGCTTAAAATTCGCCGTCATTGTCATCAGTCTTTTTACAATATTCATGATCGCCGGAACTTTTCTGGAAAGTTACTACGGAACTGATTTCGCCAATAGAGCAGTTTATAAAACTCCTGCGTTCATGCTGGTTCAATTCGGTATGCTTCTCTCGATCATTTTTGCGACAACTTTAAGGCTTCCCCCAAAGAAAAGACTGTATGGTTTCTACGTTATTCACTCGGGACTTATCATTATTGGGATGGGGTCGCTGATTACTTATGTCGCCGGAGTAGATGGTTCAATTACACTGGCTCCGAACGAACCGAATCGTCAGGTTATTCTGGCAAAAGATGTTTTTAAAATTACTTATCCAGATGAAGGAAAACAAGTCACCACTTTCCTTCCATTCTCCGCCTTTTCGACTTCAATCAATCAGACGTACGACAATATCGTTATTAAAGATTTCTTTCCTTTTGCTGAGGGGAAATTTGTCTGGAGTGATCCTATTAATAAGTACCCTGCCGAAACGCAGACACATTCATCACGCTACCATTTCAAGAATGCTTTCGCTGAACAGGATATCACGCTTTCGATTCACCCCGAGGCAGGAAGTGATTTTCCTTCCAATCAGACGATGGGCCCTCTGACGTTTAATTATTACCCTGCTAGTATTGCTAAATGCTTTGAGGAAAATAATCCTTCAAAGCTCATTTTCTGGAATTCTTCGACTGCAGAATGTTTTACTCCTGAGTCTAGAGGTCTTCCTGTAAAAACAACGTCTGCGAACAATCGCTTTGTTGTCATACCGATGAACAATTCATACATCACTTTCTTTCCGGATTTTTCTCCCTTTCCAATGGACATGAAAATGCAGACGGATGAAAAATCAGTCATTCGTGCTTTTTCAAAAAAATTGTTTGAAGAAAAGCCGAGCCTCTTTTTGTTTGGAAAGAAAGCGGCTTTCTATTCTAAAGAAGAAAAATTATGGAAGATGATCGATCTACAGGAAAAAGGTCCATCCGCGACTCTTCCCTGGATGGGAGCTGAAATCAGTCTGCTTGAACATCAAGATCATCTCGTCCCGTACAATATTCCCGTCTCGACTATTCCGATTCAAAAAAATGGCCAGCTGATCAAAGGCGATATTCGCGCAGTCAGACTGGAAATTCTTGGCAAAGAATATTGGGTAAGCAATTACTCTCCGCTTTCGCTTTTGATTCAAGGTAAGAAAGTCGTTTTTGAAGTGACCAAGGAAACATTGAATCTTCCTTTTGAACTTGCGTTGACAGAATTCAAAATGGACAAAGATCCGGGAACAAACAATCCTGCGAGCTATGAATCCTTCGTAAAACTTTTTTCAGATGGCGTGTCGACAAACCATCACGTTTTTATGAACAACCCGATGAAGAAAAGTGGTTTTACTTTTTATCAGGCTTCTTATTCTCAGGATGCGCAAGGACAATACAATACGACTCTTGCAGTAAACGTGGATCAGGGACGTCCCTGGAAATACCTGGGTTCTCTGATGCTCGTCCTTGGGGCCGTCTGGCATTACAATCTCAATAACCGTGGTAAAAAAAATAATTCATCTTCGGATGATAACGGAGCTCAGTCTTGAAAAAATTAATTTTTATTTTCACTCTATGTTTAATGAGTACAGCTTTTGCTGATACTTATTTTTGTAAAAAAGATCTTGAAGTCCTTCCGATCCTTCAAGGCGGTCGCGTAAAGCCTCTTTACGTCCACGCTTCTGAAACGATGAAGAACCTGACGGGCAAAGCAAAGGTTGGTGATTTATCTGCCGTCGAAGCTTACTGTCTGCTTTCTTTGAATGGGATGGGTTTGCCAAGCAGCTTGAATCTTGAAGCGAGAATTGATCATGTTGATTTGATGAAATTTTTAGGGCTTGGTAAAGACCAGCACTATATCAAGTATGAAGATTTAATTGGAAGAGACGAGGCCATAAAAATGGAAGCTCGTACTGTTCGCGACAATGAGTCCTATAAAAAAGCTCTGAGCAAACTCTACGACAATATTTTTCTTTATAATGAAATTAAATCTGGTAACAACTGGCACCTCGCTGCTGACGTCAATGGCAAAATTGAGTGGGAGCCGCTCACTGTCTATTTAACTGAGCAAAAAGTTGTGGCGCAAAAATCAATCACTCCTGATGAACCTTTTCTCCCTGTTCTTATGAAATCTAAAGCAGATTTCGACAGAATTAATGGAAACGAAAAGTATGAGCTTGAACTTTATTATGCAAAAGCGGGTCTGGCGAGCTGGGCGCTGACGCTGACGATTCTTGCTCTTGCGGCAATGGTTCTCTTTAAAAACTTCAACATTGCTTTAGGCCTTGCCGGAATTTCGGCCGTGGCCCAAGCCGTTTTGATCACTCTTCGCGTTCTCATTTCAGGAAGAGCTCCGATTACTAATATGTATGAGACAGTTCTCTTCTCGGGATTTGGTTCATTGTTTTTAGCACTTGTTCTTGGACACCTTAAGAAAGAAAAACTTTTCGTGTACATGGGACTGGCCTACAACGTCTGTACACTCATGATGCTCAATTTCGCCAACGGAATGTTGACGGCGACAATATCGCCTCTTGTACCGGTTCTTCGCGATAACTTCTGGCTTTCTACGCACGTAACGACAGTTATCTTGTCTTACGGAGCTTTAGCTCTTAGCTGGATTCTTGCCAACACAGTTCTCATTAAACGTCGTTTTGGTTCAATCACTAAAAAAGATGAAGCGACTTATGCAGACATCATTTACACAACTCTTAAATGGGGAACGACCATGCTTGCAGCGGGAATTATTCTCGGCGGTGTATGGGCGGACTATTCATGGGGACGTTTCTGGGGATGGGATCCGAAAGAAACATGGTCATTGATCGTTCTGTGTATTTATATTGCGATTCTTCACGGCCGTTACACTTCTTGGATTAAACCTTCGCGATTCATTACAATCACAGCAGGGGCTTTCCTCTCTGTTATGATGGCGTGGTTTGGAGTCAATTATATTCTGGCGACAGGATTACACTCTTACGGATTCAGCGAAGGTGGAGCGATCTTTTTAGGAAGTTTCTTTCTGATTCAGATTGTTCTTCTGGTTATCACCAATAATTATCAAAATAAATCAGCTGCAAAAGTTGAGGCATAAAAAAAGGGAGGCTTTGCCTCCCTTTTTTTTTATGGTTGAAACGTCATTTTTTCGATTCCAATCACACCAAACACCTTCGAACGTTTTGCCGTGACACTCATTTTCGAAAATTGTCTTCCGTTGGCCAAGAGAACCGGACCTTCTTTATCCATCGCCATTTCCATCACGTATTCTTTTCTTTCACCTGAAAGAGCGCTGTAAAGTGTATCGAGACGAAGAACACCGCCTCTTTCAACATCGAAGTTATCACTTTGCATGCGCATGATAACGTATTTGTCTTTCTTGTTTAAAACGATTCCACCTTGAAGCCCATCGGCCTTAAGCTCAATGCGTTCAGTGCGTGTTCCGTTATGAAAAGTATCCTGATAAAGATGTGTGATCGCGCGGCCATCGGCATCCATTTCATAAACAATTTTTCCAACATCGCTGTCGATGTCACTCGTAACTGTACATAAAACTTTTTCAGCTGCGTGCGCGCTCAAGGTCGCGAGCGAACAAAATAGAACGGTGTAAAACGCTTTCACTAAAAACCCCCATCAAAATAGTTGATGGAAGTTCATCGGCAAATTTTTCCGATTTAGTGAAAGATTATTCTTTAAAAAGGTGTTTTACCTGATCCACATACTCAGGCTTCTTCATGCCGAGAAGAACATAATCAAGACCATAGGCCAGGTACGCTTCAATGACTACTGTTGCAAAAGGTTTATCTGAATGCTCAGGTAAAAGTCCCACTTGTACCGCCTGCGCTTTGAAAGTGAGTGCTTTCTTCGTCATATTTTTTCTAGCGAAAAGATGTGCGTCTTCAAGAAGTTGATAAAAGGGCGCGGCCTCTTTACCATTTAAACCCGCTTCTCCCCAGACTCTGGCAATAAATGGAAAGAAGTGGCCATGAAAAACCTGGTCAACGGCATCGTCTGTCGGAAGCGTCTTCCAGAGCTCTTTAAACTGCTTAATAAGCGTGACATCATCGAGCTCCTCACCTTCACTCATCTCATCTTCTGAACGGGCCTGATTCCATTTTTCTTTGAGCTGACGCATGCATTCCTGATAATTTTTTTCTGCTTTGTCTTCATCCAGATTTTTTGTAAAGACTTCATAAGTTGCCAGTCGAACAAGCTGATCTGATGTAAAAGCATTGAGTGGACGATTGGCCATTGTTGTCAGTCCGTTCAGCTGCGCCATTTCAAGGAGACTCATATCTCCATAGTCGCCCAGTTTTTCCAGCGCTCCGATTTCAATAAGATTGAAAGGAAATTGAATGGCCTTAAAATGTTTTGCTTTGATGGACTTGGCCGCATCAAGAACTTTTTCTAAATTGGTCACTTCAGGATGGTTTAACGGGAGTACAAAATTATTGGAACTGATTCCATAGGATTTAATTCTCCCGTTGGCCACTTCTTCTTCGAGATAAGTAAAAGCCTTTTTGATCCTACGATAATAGTCCTCTTGAGTCGCGCCTTCACTTTTAAAATAATACTCCGGATTGTGAAGTAAAAAGAAATCGACAGAAGAGCGTTTCAATCTTTCCAGCGATAAATCGAGTTGGTTTTTTAAAAATTCAGGATGAATGGAGTGCTTGAGCATGGGTCCCAGATCAACGAGATCTTCAACAGCGAGACCTTCTTCATTCAGTTGGGCCACAACTTCAAGGTTATCGCCCTGAATATAGCCCGCTTTAGTGACAATCAGCGGATTCCATTCCGGATGTTCAGAGAGGACAGCTCCAATAAGCTTTTCAGACTCTCCATTTGTATAGTTGCCGGAAGTGTCGATAAGCGGGCATCCAAGTTCCAGTGCATGCTCGAGAGCGCGCTTGTGTTCTTTAGAACGAATGCTGATGCGATAACCGCCGAAGCCAACTAAACCCATAGGAATTTCCTTACATTTAATTTGGATAACAAGAATAAAATTAATTCAAGCCTGCTTAGGAGGCCAGATTAATTTGAACAATATTTGTGAATTTACTTCAGATCTTTAATTTTGGTGATGCTTTCGCCTTTGCCGGACAATTCTTCGTACGTTTTGTACTGCTGACATTGTTTCTCTGAATTTTCTGCAAAGTCTTCTTCTCCGCGAACAAGAATGCCTTCCACTTCAAAAGTCTTTGCGTTGAAAACCGGAGATCCTGAATTTCCTTCAAAAGAATCAAGAGTCGCTTTGAAAAAATGATCTTCTGAATTTTCGATTACGCGAGCGGAACTGGTCGCCACCATTGGCAAGCCTAAGGGATGACCGATCATGAAAACAGATTCGCTGGTAGCAAGATCACCTTTGGAACGAAGTCGTAAAGGTGCTCTGTCGGTGATTTTTTTATTCAACCGGATGACAGCAAAGTCCGAAAGTACTTCAGCATTAAAATCACTCTTCACTATTTCTTTGCATTCATAAACCGATTTTTTAGAAACTTTGTAGCCTTGTTCAAATTCGTTTTTTTCCAGTACGTCGAAAACGACCAGCTTGTTTCGACAATCGTCTTCACTCAAAAAGCAGTGCCCGGCGGTGGCCATTAAATCAGGGGCAATCAAAAAACCAGTGCAGCTGTTGAGAAAATGATGACCCGAGAATTTTTCATCCGAACAAAGATTGATAGTGTTTTTATCTGAAAGAATTTCGCCCTTGATAATGGCCGTAAGCCATTTCAACTCAACCGCATCTTTAGAAACAATCATCGCAATAGAATTTGAAAGCTTTTTTATTTCGACAGGAGATTTTGAAGAGACAAAAGTGCGCTCATCTTTTCCGTAAATGGATTGTGTCGAAGTTCCGTCAGGAAGAAGTTTCGCTCCCGCCTGAAGTGAAAAAGTGAATGCTAATAGTGCTGAAAAAAGGATCTGTCCCATGGGAACAGATCCTATCATTAAAAGGGATCAGGCCTTTCGACCTTGTATTTTTTACAGCTTTTTCAAAGCTTCAATATTGGTGATTCTGGTCACGTCTTCCCCACGGCATTCGTCCATTTTACAGATTTTTGATCTATAGCAGTTCTGAACTGAATCCAGGACGTAATCGCGCTCTCCTCTGACCAGAACGCCCTCAACTTCACCCGACTTTGCATTGAAAACAGCAGAGCCCGAGTTTCCACCATAAGTGTCGAGGTTCGCCTGGAAGTAATATTTATTTTTATTGCTTCTGATAAAGGCGCCATCTGCAATTTTCGTCGGAAGTCCGGACGGATGACCGATCACAACGAGGCCAGCTTTCGTATCGACTTTGCCATTCTTTCTGAACTTCAAAGGAGTTCTGTCGGTAGCACGGTCAAGTCTCACCAGCGCAAAATCGTTATCTGTGCCGTCATCCAATGTGCGTGAAATGATCTCTACACATGAGTAAACATTCTTTTTATCGATTGCCCAGGCAGCGTTTTCTCCTGTTGTATTGCTGTAATCAAAAACCCATGAATACGATTCACAATCAGTCATTGATTGAATACAGTGGCCAGCCGTAACGAGAAGATTAGGAGCAACCAGAAAACCGGAACAATTAGCGGCAGTCATCTGCTTGGCAAAACGTTCATCAGCGCAAATTCCGTCTCCCATAAGAGTTCCGCCGTTCACGGTCACAGTATTTCCGTTCACTGACAAAGATGAATTAGAAATCATAGCTGCCGTTGAACCAGCGAGAGTTTTATAAAGTCCGTTCGTGCTCTGATAAACATCCATGCGATTGTCATCACCATAAACAACCTTTTCAATATCGCGAGCAAAAGCGTGAGCATTAAACAGAACCGTCATTAGTAAAATTGTATTTTTGAATTGCATTGATTACCTACCTTAGTTTTTAAAAAAGCAGTGGCCGAAAAAATCGGCCACTGCTGTATTTACGGAGGAAAAAGACACGTGAGAAATCTTAGTTCAATAAAAGTCCGTCAAACGGATTTAAGTACTGAGCATAAAGTTTGCTTTGGCTTTCAGAATCTCCATTAGATTCAAAATATCCAAAAAGAGCGCCTTCAGTAATTTTTTGTTTTTCGTAATAAGACTTGATGAAAGAATCAACATTGTCTTTGATCATCTGACTCATCGGAACAAAGCTCAGTCCAAGACCAGCAAGACTCAACATAACTCTTTTGCGGACAATTTGTGTTGGTTTATCAAAGTTGTAAGCAACAGCTGGTCTGTTTTGGAACATTCCTTCTTTATCGAAAAGGTTAACGATGACTTTGTCATTGTTATAAGTCACTTTTTGGAAAGCATAGTTCATACGATCGCCCACTTCAGTGTAGATCGATTGAGCATTTCTTAAATTCGCAGTCGCGTTTCTGTAATTTGTGTAAAAGTTATTCACACCATATTTCGCCCAATTTGATTTCGCAGCACTTGATTCCCAGAAAGCAAACCATTCAATGCGCGATTCATAAATTGAAGACCATACCAAATTAACTTCATCGTGAGTCAGACCAAGTTCTTCTTCTTTGAAGTTTTCAAGATAATGAAGAAGCATGTTCTGGTGATACATTCTTCTTTCTCTGATAAGTTTTTCAACCTGAACAATGACGTAGCTTACAGTGTTCAGCATTGGAATGTTCGACATTCTTTTACGAGCGAAATCAAGTCCCCAAGTCACTGCTTTATACGTCACGTTTCTCTTATAGAAATAAGATGAATCATTTACGTTAGCAATCATTGTTGGATCAAGAAGTAAAAGAGCATCAGTCATTTTACCTTGGAATTGATTAACAACATCTTTGAAGATGTCATGAGAAAAAATGAAATCGATATTCAGGACAGCAAGTTTTTTCAAGGAATCAACAACGTACTGAACGTTTTGATCGAACTGTCTTTGTTCGCCTGTAAACTGGTAATCCATTTCTTCTGCAAGAACATTTTTTACGTCAGCTTCATAGCTTGAAAGATTCGTGCTGTTAATTAAGTTCTGCTCAGACTGCAATTGAGACTTGACCAGCTTAACATATGGTTCAACAGTAAATTTTACCGGCAACGTTCTGTCGCGAATTCCAATTAATTTTCCGTCTGCACTTCTGACAATTTGAAAACGCTTGTTGAATGCGTCTGCCGATTTGGCGTTTGCTGTTTGAAAGGTCATTGTGATCAGACACAATAAACCCATCACTAGTGAAAGTGATCTCATATTTTCCTCCTTGAAAAACAGTGTCAAAAACAATTATAGATCGCCTTCGCACGAATCTGTCGAATGTAAGAAAATATGATTTTTGAATTTGTAATGTTAGAAAAAGAAAATAAATCGGGATGAAAAAAGAATTCTGATCTTTTAGATCAGATTTCGAAGTCGTCGTAAGTTTGTTCAAAAGCTTCGTCGAGTTCTTTGGAAAAATAACGTCTGGCAAAGTATTGACCAGCGCGAATTGTTTTTATCATTTCATATTCTTCAAGCTTTCTTAACGCTGAATAGACATCTTCAATCGCAAGTCCGAGATTTTTTGCCATCTCAGTATGAGACATCATTTGTGAAATACCATGTGAGCGATGAAGATTGGGAAAACACCAGACGCGACGATAGATATACATAAGAACAAGAATTTCAATTCGACTTAGCTTAAAATCAACAATGACTTTATCAAAGAAGACATCAGGAATTTCAGAAGTGCTTGGCTCGTGCACAAGATCACCGCCCCCTTTATCATGGGTGCTGTCTTGCTTCTTTTTGGAGCGATGTTCGGCCAGAATAGATTGTAGATCGACCATAAATCACGTATCCCTGCTTCGTTTGAAGCGCCTTCTGATTTAAGTCTAGCACAAAACTAAATTGAAAACTACTACGGCCATGCCCGCCTGAATCAGTCGGTCAATTTCCCCATAAATAGCAGCAATGAATTATTGAATGATCTCGTCACTTCGTGAGTGAAACCCAGGCGTTTGTAAAAAGAAACGTTTTTTGCTTCGGGTGAAGTGACTAGATGAACTCCCCCGATTTTAAGGGATTGCAGATCTTCAACAAACTTAACTACAAGATGACTGCCCAATCCTCTTCCTCTGCAATCAGGATGAAAATTGATATGTAAATGAGCAGGATACTGCTCAAATTGATCTTCAAAAACGCTATAGCCGGGCACTTCCAGGCTATTTTTTGCCTCTGATGAATTGAGACATCCACTCAGATAGCCCAAAAGCTTTTCCTCTTCCATCATGAGGTAAAACTGCTCTGGGTAAAGACGTATAAAATCGCCGCACCATTTTTTAAAAAATGCTTCTTTGCGCTCCGGCGATGAAAATTCTTTGATGGAAGTTGAAAGAAAAAAAATGGTTCTGATTTGTTCCAGTATCTCTTCTTTTTTATTTGCAGGAATTTTTTCTAAGGTTGTTATTTCAATCATGTTTTGTATTTCGTTTTTAGGGCCAATAAATAAGGCAAATAAGATCTCAGCGCCGGCTTCACCCTATTCAAAGACTCAGATGAGGCCACAGCATCTTTCCAGTCATCGGGACCAAATAGCAAAGACTCTCTATTAAAGTGTAAATATTCAAACCAGTTTTTTTTCTCTTCGCAGTTTTTTACTTCCTTAAAGAAAGAATCAGCTAAAGCTTCTTCCTCAGGCTTCTGGACAAGTGCTTTCAAATCCTCCACTTTTATTAATGAAAGAATTTGAAGAGAACGTGTAAACGAATCTACATCTTTCAGAATTTTCGCAGGTAAATTTAAAAAATGCGAAATTTTTTCTGCGTCTTTCTTATCTTGTTGAAAAACAAATCCTACAAGTTCTTCCCTGGTCTTTAACTCTGGAGCAAATGTGTATTTCATCCAGACATTGAACTCAGAAGGAACACTAAGATGATGCTCACTTATCAGCTTGGTAAATAAGTTAATAAACTTTCCAGGCGTCGACTTGAACATTTCTTCTTTGAAATAATGCTGAGATAAACCCGATAAATTAAAGCGTTTCAAATTACTTATCAGATCCGCATCCATGACAAATCTGTTAAATTTTAACTGGAATCTGATCAATCGAAGAAAGCGAACCGAATCATGATAAAAATCTTCACTCACTGGTTTCAACAGTCCTGCCTTCAAATCGTGAAGCCCACCGTATGGATCGACGAGTTCATCTTTTTTATTTTTCACATCAAGCTTAACCCCTATGGCGTTGATGGTGAAATCTCTTCTTCTGAAAGAATACTGATAAGAGAATTGCGAATCTAAAAGGGCATCAAAATGGTGATGGGAAAAATTATCTTCACGATTAGTTTCCGTTCTGGGAGAAGAAAACTCCAGTTGAAATGTTCCAATCTCCACTCTGGTAATCAAATAAGGCAAGACTTTATAGATGTAATTTTCGTGTTTTAGAAAATCCAAAAAACGCTGATGATAGGCGGCCCAATGTGCCGATTGAACTTCTACGGACGCCCGGATTTCAAAATCGAGGTCAGCTCCAATTGTGTCTGCGAAAAAAAAATCGCGAGGAGCTCCTCCAACAAGAGTCATCACAAATCCCAGCGATTCCACTTCTTTTAAAAAATTCAGAATCGATTCAGGTAATCGCTCGATGATCATATTTTAAATGTATCTCTATTCGAAAGAAGACGTTTAATTGTATTTTTAATACGGGCAAGTTCTTCTGATTCTTTTTGATAAACAATAAAAAGTTTTCCGTTAGAAATCTCAAACTCTCCACCGAGAGTAGAAACTTTATCTTTAAAATATGAACGGTTCAAAACGTGATTCGGAACAACTGCAACGCCCAACCCTTCATGCACGGCCTGTAACATATGCCCGTGAGAGTTGACGGTAAAACGCGTATTGAGTTTTTTCGGGGTAGCTTTAAATTTCGAGCGACACCATCTGAAAAATAAATGATCGTCCTTTTCAAAAAGAACAACCGGAAGTTCTTCAAGCTTTGAAAGCGTGAGCTTACTTTTAAACTGGTAGTCCTTATGATTTTTTGGATAAACCAGAGTTGATTTTTCTTCGAGGAAAAATTCTTTTTCGCCCTGGCTTGGGATTTCATCTTCTGGAAGAACGAGAATATCGAGAAGATTGTTTTCAAAATCGGCCACAAGTTCTTCGACATGCCCCATACGAACAGAAAGTCGTAGATCAGGATTCTCTGTCGCGTACTCGACAATTTCATGAGCGAGCCAACTCTTGCCAATTCCTGTCAGTGTACCGATGCGCACTTTTCCTTTCATCGAATCGCGGTCTTCTTGCAATCCTTCCAATGTATCCTGCATTTCGGCCAGGAATTGAGAGCCAAATTGATAAAGGCGCTCGCCTTCACTTGTGAGGACGACGTTTTTTCCTGAACGTTTAAATATTTTTACTTCAAGTTTGCTTTCGAGATTTTTTATACTCTGGCTGATTGCTGATTGGGTGACTCCCAGGTCTTCAGCAGCTCTTGAAAAGCTTTTTGCACGAGTGACTGCGACTAAGGTTTGCAGTTGAGATGTTTCGATCATTTGTGGGCCCCATAAGAACTAATCTGTACTATTAGGCCATACTAACACAAAATCTAAATAAAAAAAGGCCTCCCTAATGGGAGGCCCTTCTTTTTTGAACTTAATTTGTAGGTGTGCAACGCTGTCGGCTCCGGCTCCTGCCTCCCGCCGACATTCATCACATCCTGTGAATTATTCTGCTTGAGCAGCAAGTTTCTCTTTTCTTTCAGCGATAACTTTTTCAGCAACGTTGTTTGGACATGGTTCGTATTTAGCGAATTCCATTGTGTACGAAGCTTTACCAGCTGACATAGAACGAAGAATTGTTGAGTAACCAAACATTTCTGAAAGTGGAACAAGAGCGTTGATGATAACGTCACCTGTTTCATTTGATTCAGAAGCCTGGATGATACCGCGACGAGAAGACAAGTCACCGATAACGCCCCCTTGATATTCATCTGGAGTCTCAACTTCAACTTTCATGATTGGTTCAAGGATAACTGGTTGAGCAGCTTTAACCGCTTGTCTCATCGCCATTCTTGCAGCAATACGGAATGCCATATCTGAAGAGTCGACGTCGTGGTAACGACCGTCTTGAAGGTAAACTTCAACGTTGATAAGTGGGAACGCTGCTAGAGGTCCTTTATCCATAACGTCGTTGAAACCTTTCTCACACGAAGCGATGAATTCGTTAGGAATCGCACCACCTTTGATTTCGTTGAAGAACTTGAACACTTGTTCTTCGTTCTCTTTTTTCTCTTCTTGAAGAGGCTTGATCATCCCGATAACGTGACCGAATTGACCAGAACCACCCGTTTGCTTTTTGTGTAGGTAATCGAATTTCGCTTCTGAACGGATTGTCTCACGGTAGTTTACCTGAGGCGCACCAACTTGAACGTCACAGTTGTATTCGCGTTTTAGACGTTCAACGTAGATTTCAAGGTGAAGTTCACCCATACCTGCAATACGTGTTTCAGCAGATTCTTCATCTGTGTAAACGTGGAAAGTAGGGTCTTCTTTCATGAAGCGTGAAAGACCTTTAGAAAGTCTTGTTTGTTGATCTTTATCTTTAACAGAGATCGAAAGTTCGATAACTGCTGCAGGAACGTGCATACCTTCACATGATAAATGTGTTGGACCATCTTCTGCTACGAATGTATCCCCTGAAGCACAGTCGATACCGATAAGAGCGATGATGTCACCTGAACCAACTGATTCGATGTTCTCGCGATCGTTAGCGTTCATACGAACGATACGGCCTACGCGAACTTTTTTCTTAGTTCTTGTGTTAACAATCGTGTCACCTTTATTCAAAGTCCCTTGGTAAATACGAGTGTAAGTCAACTGACCGAATTGCTCGTCAGTGATTTTAAACGCCATACAAACAAGTGGCTTAGTGTTATCTGGAGTAAGCTCAATTTTCTCATTCTTCTCATTGTCGATCGCTTTAGGGCGAGCACAAGTAAGTGGAGATGGAAGGTATCTAGCAACACCGTTAAGAAGAAGTTGAACACCTTTGTTCTTGAAAGCTGAACCCATGAATACTGGAGTAAGCTTAAGAGATTGAGTTCCTTTCTTAACAGCTCCGTGAATTTCTTCTTCAGAAACTTCTTCACCACCAAGAATTTTTTCAACCATTGCATCGTCGAATTCAGAAGCTGCATCAAGAAGCTTTTCTCTGAATGTTTCGATATCGTCTGCCATATCTGCAGGTGGAGCTTCAACGCGGATTTTTTCTCCGTTTTCTCCGTCGAAGTAATAAGCTTGTCTTGTAATAAGATCAACAACACCTTTGAAGTTTTCTTCAGCGCCGATTGGAAGCTGCATAAGAACTGCATTGTGGTATAGTTTTTCTCTTAGAGCTGCCACACCTTTGTGAGGGTTAGCACCCATACGGTCCATCTTGTTTAGGAAGGCCATACGAGGAACAGCGTAACGCTTCATCTGACGGTCAACTGTGATTGACTGTGACTGAACGCCGGCAACAGAACAAAGAACAAGAATTGCACCATCTAGAACGCGAAGTGATCTTTCAACTTCTACTGTAAAGTCAACGTGGCCCGGAGTATCGATGATGTTGATACGACATTCTTTATCGATGCCTTCAGCATATTTGATACCTTCGCCGTTAAGACCTTCCCAAACTACAGTTGTTGCTGCAGAAGTGATCGTGATCCCTTTTTCTTTTTCAAGTTCCATGTGGTCCATCTTTGCACCAGCACCACCACCGCGTACGTCTTCGATCTTGTGGATCTTGTTACAGTAGAAAAGAATACGCTCAGTAAGCGTCGTCTTCCCAGAGTCGATGTGCGCAGAGATACCGATGTTTCTCGTCTTCGCCATTAATTTCATAAAATCATCTCCAAAATAAAACCAATATTTGGTTGTAAAAGCTTATGTAGATTTTGTTTAAAACTATCTTCGTAAAAAATGTTTTTAAGCACGGATAATAAGAAATCTATAGAGATGAGTCAATGGAGAATACGAGGTGAACACGAAATTCTCACAAGAATAATGTAAGAATTTCCGACTGACTTAGAACGTGTGGCATTACAAACGCGTTGACAAGATGATTATTACTCTCTAAAAATCTCCCTTCGTCCGAAAAAGGATGCACAACCCAACAATTTTAAAAAAGGCCATTCTCTCTATGAGCAGCGATCTCACAAAACAAGATCTCTACGAAGGCGTCAAAACGCTTATTGAAACGGACGCAGTCCATATTCACCTCGCCCAACAGAAACTTTTCACTCTCTTTTCCATCGGCTTTCAGTTCATGCTGTTTCAGTCGACCAGAAAACCTGGTGCTTATATCATCCGCGTGGAAGACGGACATCTCGCTGAAAAACTCGCCAAGAAGGCCAAAGACCCTTCTACCCGCAAGTTTATGCAGTCTCTGCTCATTCCCCGCAAATTAAAATACGAAAAATCAGTCTTTTATCTGGATTATTTTCATCTGGGATCTTGGAATCTCACCAGCGATATTCCCAAAGATAAAATTCAGGCCGCTCTCATCGTAAAGAACACGTCTTCAAGACCAATGTTTGAAATTGAAGAAGCAGACGGAGAAGACAATTCCGCCATTATAGACACGATCAAAAATCACGACTACCTGAAGATTCTGATGGAATTTGTTCCCAAAACCATCACTATAGCTTTTGAAGAAAACTTCGACGGCACCACTCAGATCAATTTCCCATTCATTAAAAAAGAAAAAGAACGAACTGTTTCCGGCGTCACGATCAATGATGATGTCGAGTGGGATGACTAAAGCTGATACAAGTACAGTTTTGTTTTACGACCATCTTCCAGCGTGAGGATTTTTGTCGCGCGCTTGTCTGGAACGACAAAGCTGTTTGAAATAAACAGAGTTCCGGGACGCATTTCATTTTGGACTTTTTTCCAGAGATCTTCCATGACAGCAGGAGAAAGGAAAGCGTAAACGACGTCATAGTCCACCAGAGCAGTTTTCCAGATATTTTTTCGTAAAATTTTTCCTTTTCCACTCAACAATGAAAACAATGATGAAACTGTAAAGAGCAAGGGCGCACTTTCCACTCCGGTAGACTGAACTCCTGTCACGGCCTGTGCACGAACGACTCCTCCCGTTCCCGAACCCAAATCAAGAAAACTCTTTGCCCCCCTTTCTCTGATCAGTGTCTGTAGAGTCATGGCCGTTGTCGGATTGGTGAGATAAAGCGGGACCCTATCCTGAAGAGTATGAGAAAAAGTCAGAGCCAGAATCACAAAAGCGATACCGTAATACGTTCCGTTCAGATCAAAATAATGAAACGCGAGAAAAAAAAGTGGCGGAAGAATGATTGATATAGTGACCAGCCAATGCGGAAGCTTAAAAATCTTTTTGACAATTAAAGCACACGATAAAGATTGAATGAGCACAAAAGACCATGGTGAAATTTTAACTCCACTCATCGTCAAAGCATTGCGAAGAAAAAACAGGCACAAAACCTGAGTTGCAAGCACAACTATCAAAGGTGATTTTTGTATTTTATTCTGAGTGAAAGCTAAGATTGAGCTCATTTTCTCATTGTCCTCTCTTGCATGGACCTTAGTCCAGCTTCATTTTTTTCCCGCACATTTTACTCAACATCTAAATAGTAATCTCATTTTAAAGATTTACGTTGTCGCGTCGATAAGCAGTTAATCTTTGGAGGATTTTTTATGTTTTCTATCATCGGTGGTGTCGTCGTTATTGTCGCTGTTATCTTGGGATTTATACTTGAAGGCGGTAATATTGCTTCTCTGATTCAGCCCATAGAAGTTCTGATTATTGCAGGAGCGGCAGTAGGATCTCTAATCATCTGCTCGAGCCCGCACATGTTTAAAGAAATGATTCACAGAGTTTTACAGATTCTTAAAGGATCAGGTGTATCGAAGGCCTCATACATCGAACTTCTTCAATGTATGTTTGAATTGATAAAAATGGCCTCGGCCAACCCAATTTCAATCGAGCCCCATGTTGAAAATCCGGAAAACTCCGAAATTTTCAAACGCTACCCTGCGGTTCTTCACAATCATCACGCTCTGGATTTTATCTGCGACACACTTAAAGTTCAGATCGCTTCTTCTCTTTCTCCCTACGATCTTGAAGATTTGATGAATTCAGATTTAGATGCAGTTCATGCTGAAGAACATCACCTCGTTACGACGATGAACAGAGTTGGTGATGCGTTCCCGGGTCTGGGGATCGTTGCGGCGGTTCTCGGGGTTGTTATCACCATGGGTAAACTCGATCAAGGTAAGGAAGTTATCGGTCACTCGGTTGGTGCGGCCCTCGTTGGTACACTTCTGGGGATCTTGATCTCTTACGGATACGTTCAACCTCTCGTTGCAAAGATTGAAACTATCATGGGCGAAGAGGCAAAATTTGTTAATACTGCAAAAATTTGTCTGCTCGCTTATGCTAAAGGAGTAAATGCAAAAGTTTGTGCTGAGTTTGGTCGTCGTTCTATCCCTTCGGAATTCAGACCGACTTTCAAAGAAGTCGACGAAGCAACAGCTAATGCGGGTAAAAAGTAGACGATATAACTAAAAGGATTCTTCATCATGGCAGATGAAAAAGCACCCATCATCATCAAGAAAATAAACAAAGGCCACGCCGGCGCCCACGGTGGTGCCTGGAAAGTTGCGTTTGCGGACTTCATGACTGCGATGATGTGTTTCTTTCTCGTTATGTGGCTGATGGGTGCAGATGAAGAAACAAAAAAAGCAATCGCCAACTACTTCACGACGGCAACTATTTTTAAAGGCGGCTCTGATTCACTCGGAAAAGTTGGTAACGCTCCCAATACAAGTAACTCAGTTCTTCAAGGTGGCGAAGGTGAATTTGATGAAAAACAAGTCGCTGAACCAGCTCGTCCCCGCCCTGTTTATCTTCAGGAGCATAAAGTTCTTTCAAAGCTAGTCACAGAGATTTTTGATGGAAATGCTTTTTCCGAAGACTTCACCGCTGACTATTTAAAATTTGCTATTCCCGGAAATATTGTTTTCCAATTTGGATCGACTGAAATTTCTTATGAAGGAAAAAAATATCTCGCTAAGCTCGCTGAAGTTTTCAAAAACTATGAAGGACAGGTTTCGATCGTAGGCCACACTGAAAAAGGTGAAGGCGCTACTGATCAGGCCAATTGGGATCTGGCCTTTAAACGGGCCATGGCCATCCGTCAGTCGCTAATCAATGACTTCAGGGTCCGGGCCGATCAGCTCATTCCAGAGGCCAGATCTGCGACGATGAGCTCTTCATCTGAAGAAGACCGCGGAATTAACGTCAACCGCAGGGTGGAATTTATCCTCCGCCATCGAAATCAATAATACCCGACTAAAGTTTTCCACTACTCTGTCCGAAAAGTCTTTACCGGCAACGTCGCCGCCTTTTTGGGATTTGACTATGACAATGGACCGAGACCAGTTTTTGAACACACTTATTGCCCAGTACAAAGAAGAAATTGAAGAAGTGCTCGTCGAAAGTGAACACGTTTACAGATCAACGATTGACTACGATCTCCTTCACAACAAAGTCGAAGAATTATTTAAGGCAGCAAAGATCGACGGTCTGGACGAGAAAATTGTCTGGGATTTGCTGGCCGCAAGAATTCCGTCTTATGTTAATTATGTCAATCATAGATTCTATAGCAAAAAAGCTGCTTAAGATTTAAACTGGTGATCATAAGGAGGCGCTGACAGCTTCCGAAGGCCTTTTATGATCACTGAACTCATCACCTATTTCTCCACTTATTTTCATTCGAAAATATCACCAGAAGCGCGCGCTTTCGGTCATCTCTATGAATCCATTGCTCTTGTACAGCGTGAAAAACGTTGTGCTTCTTATTGGCTTTCACACCGGACGATGTGCAAAGATTTTATTCAAAGCGAATCAAAAAAATTGTCAGAGACTAAAAAGGTTCTGGTTTTGGGATCTGGTCCTCTTCATGAAATTCCCGTCGACTTTTTAGCTAAAACCTTCGAGCGGGTCGATCTGGTAGATATTGTTCATTTACCAGAGACAATCAAACAATGGCAGCATCTGAAAAATCTTCATTTTATCACCGCCGATATTACGGAAATAGAAAAAGATTTAATGGCAGAAAAAAAACCAGCGAATAAAATACCGACAGCATTTCTCAATGAAAACTATAACCTCGTCATTTCGGCCAATCTTCTTTCTCAACTCGCCTATCATCTCAGAAATTTTTTGGAAAAAAAATCTTCTCCCAGAATGACTGAAAGTGAACTCGATTTGTTTGCCAATAAAGTTACGGAAAATCACTATCGATATCTCCAGAAGTTTAACTGCCCGGTCCTTCTGATCACAGATATTGAAACACATTTGATTGATAAACAGGGAAACACAGTTCAAAAAGAAACGCCGTACATCGATTTTTCTTTTCCCACACCCGTTATTGAATGGTGGTGGAATGTAGCTCCTATTCCGGAGTATTCCAGAGATCTCGCAGTGAAAATGAAAGTTGCGGGCTTCGTTCTGAATGTTTAAGATTGCAGTAATCAAAAACCAATTGATAAATTCATCGAAGCGGCCAATAATATCCTATGAATTCAACAACAGCAGCAACCACTGAAACTAAAAGCAAAAACACTTCGTCCCTCGGCGGAGCTTTTTTTGTCGGCCTCGGCATTTTTCTCACTCGTATTTCAGGGTTAATCCGCGTTCGCGTCTTTGCACACTATTTCGGGAATTCGGATGCCGGCGATGCCTTCAATGCTGCCCTTAAGATTCCAAATTTTCTGCAGAACTTGTTTGGCGAAGGTGTTTTATCGGCTTCTTTTATCCCGGTTTACGCTAATCTCATAGCGAAGTCTCACAATGAAAAACACGATCAGGAAAATCAGATCGAGGCCAGCAAAGTAGCCTCTGTCATCGGAAGTTTACTTTTCACAGTTGTTTCTTTCATGGTTCTGGCGGGAATTTTTTTGACTCCCTTTTTAATCGATACGATCGCGCCGGGATTCAAAGGTGAAAAAAGGCTATTGACGATAAAAATCGTTCAAATCATTTTCCCGGGAACGGGATTGCTGGTTATGTCGGCCTGGTGTCTTGGCATTCTCAATTCTCATCGCAAGTTTTTTCTCTCTTACGTTGCGCCTGTTGTCTGGAACTTTTCGCAAATTTTTACCCTGTATCTTTTTGCTAAAGGAAGTACGCAATATAATCTTGCAGAAATCAATGCCTGGGGTCTTGTCGCGGGTAGCTTCCTTCAATTCGCCGTTCAGTTTCCTTTTGCTTTAAAACTAATTAAAAGTTTCAAACCTTCACTTGATACAAAAATTGCAAATGTTCGCATTGTTGTCCGCAACTTTTTTCCGGTAGTTATTTCAAGAGGTGTCGTCCAGCTTTCCGCCTATATCGACAGTATGCTTGCCAGCTTGCTGCCCATGGGTGCGGTTTCGACCCTTGCCTATGCCCAGACTTTATATTTACTTCCCATTTCTCTTTTCGGTATGAGCGTTTCAGCTTCAGAACTACCGGCGATGTCATCGATCCGTGGCTCGGTAGATGAAATTAACAACTATCTTCGCGGCCGACTTGATGGTGGTTTAAAGAAAATTGCTTTTTTCATCGTCCCTTCTGTGTGTGCTTTTATTTTCCTCGGCAATGTCATGGTAAAGGCCATTTTTCAGTCGGGACAGTTCAACGATAACGACGCTCATTATTGCTGGATGGTTTTGATTGGTTCGACTGTCGGATTGCTTGCTTCAACTTTGGGCAGACTGTATTCTTCGACGTTTTATTCTTTAAAAGATACGAAAACTCCGCTGAAATTCGCTTTCATACGAGTCATGCTTACAACGGCACTGGGCTATCTCTTTGCGTTTCCTCTTCCAAAACTTTTGGGGTTGGATCCTTCCTGGGGAACAGCGGGTCTGACCGCTTCTGCCGGATTGTCCGGATGGATAGAATTTTATCTGCTACGGAAAGCACTTAATGAACGCATCGGGCAGACTGGTTTAAAAGTTAATTACCAGCTCACTCTTTGGGTGTCAGCTTTAACAGCGTCGTTGGTAGGTTATTCGGTAAAACACTTCACCCATTTCCGCCCAATTTTTTCTGCGGTCGTTATCTTCTCTTTTTACGGCTTCACCTATTTTGCCGTCACCTATCTACTGAAGGTGGAGGAATCGAAACTGACTATTGATAAAGTATTGAACAGGTTAAAAAGATACATAAAAAAATAAGAGCAAGGCCGGAATACCGGCCTTGTTATTTATTGGATCGAGATTTTTTTCTCGCTTGTTTGCGCTGTAGCTGATTTTTTTATATCGATCATCAAAAGTCCGTCTTTCAATTCTGCAGAAATCTGTTCTTTGTCGATGTCGCTAGGAAGAGCGATCGTTCTATAGAAGCTTCCATGAGTTCGTTCAACTCGATGATACTGATCTCGTTTTTCTTCATTAAAGGATTTTTTCTCGCCTTTGATGACGAGATAATCATCTTTAATACTCACATCAATATCTTCTTTTTTAACGCCTGGAAGCTCGGCCTCAACGTGATAGCCTTCTTTGGATTCATCGATATTCACCATAGGCGAAAAGGACGAACCTCCCTCATAAAAATCGCTCAATCGTCTGTTGAAAAAATCATCGAAGCCCTTGAAGACATCCGAATCGCTAAAGCGATGTTTTACCGGGACATTTTTTGATTCACCAGATTTGTTTAATAAGCTCATACAACCTCCTTTTTAGTAGATCACATTTTTAATTATTGCCTGAGCTTGCCCGGAAATTAATTCGATAATATAGTTGAATAAGATTGCCTAAAGCGATGAGGATATCTAATGAATCAAGCCTTCAATGACATCATAAAATTTTCGATAACTTTAATTTCAATTATCAATCCTCTCGGTGCTATTCCCGTCTTTCTGGGATTCACAAAACATCATAAAAATCTCAACATTAAAAATGTCACAAACACCTGCGCCATAGCCTGTTCCATTACTATTCTGGTAAGTCTTGTCCTGGGACAATCGTTGCTTAATTTTTTTGGTATTTCAGTCGCCTCTTTTACAATTGGCGGCGGTTTTCTTCTTTTCACTATGGCCTTCAGTATGATTTCGGGCCATCAATCGACAACGAAAATCAATACTGAAGAAATCAGATCCTTCGATTTTGAACGAGAAATTGGAATCATTCCGCTCGCGATTCCTCTTCTTTCGGGACCTGGAGCGATTTCAACTTCTATTATTCATGCGAAAAATTTTACTACTCCTACTCATTGGGTCTTTGCCGGTGTCATGATTTTACTTATTGGCATAATTATTAAAGTCATTTTGAGCTATGCGGAAACTATCGGCCAAAAGCTTGGGCAGATCGGTTTGAACGTGATGACTAGAATCATGGGGTTAATTTTGCTTTCTATGTCGATTGAAATGATTGCCGGAGGAATTAAAGAGATTCTTCCTGCCTTAAAAGGCGTTCTTTAGAAAAAGCGAAGTAATTTTCTCTGTTTTCGTCATCTCGAATTAACTTAAATTCTAAAAAATTAAGAGTATAATAGACTTGTTAAACAATTAAATAACAGGGGAAAAATTATGGCAGACAATGGCCAATATTTCACACAAGGTGATGTTGTCGCACGCGAGAACTCAGCTTTTATGACAAAAGTGTATCAATGGATGTCGGTTGGTGTTTTACTCACAGCAATCGTTGCATCTGTCCTCGGAACAAACGATGAATTCGCAAGAACCATTGCCCTGAATCGCGGTTTATTCTGGGTCATGATCATCGCTCAGTTCGGTCTGGTCATCGCAGTAAGTGGTTTTATTTCACGCATGAGCGTGTTGACTGCAACAGTACTCTTTATGCTTTATTCCGCACTCACGGGTGTTACTTTTTCAACAATCTTTTTAATCTACACAGCAAGTAGCATTCAATCCGCTTTTTTCACGACTGCAATTGGGTTTGCTGGCTTAACTGCTTTTGGCTACATCACGAAAAAAGACCTGGGGCCCGTAGGAACATTTTGTTCAATGGGACTTTGGGGATTAGTAGGCTATGGACTTCTTGCGATATTTTTCCCGTCAATGATGAATGGAACGGCAAGCTTCGTTTACAGCATGGTCGGGCTTCTGTTATTTGCTGGCTTAACGGCTTACGATACTCAGGCCATTAAAATGATGGGAAGACAGGCAATGAGCGCTGATGACCAAGGCAGAGCTTCTATCCTTGGCGCTTTAAAATTGTATCTTGATTTCATCAACCTCTTTATGATGATTTTACGATTTACCGGTGATCGAAGAAGATAAAAAAAACATAAAAGGCCCTGCAAAGGGCCTTTTTTTATTCCATAGATTTCAGAACAAAATTTGCAATGATGTCCGCAACGAATGCCTGAGCAAAGGGAGTCATATGATTTGAGTCCCACCAGACCCAACCTAAAGTTTTTAATTTTTGATTCTGAATAATTTTGTTTGTATCCAAAAAAGAAAGGTCATTTCTACTCTTTAATTCACTCCAAAACTGCTTTCTTCTTCTTCCCTTTACAAATTCCGGAGTAAAGGCATTACCATTGCTGTCTGTAATTTCATTCGCTCTTTCAGACAAGGGAAAATAGTAGACAACCGGTATGCCTGCGGCCTTCCATTTCTCCAGAAATGATAAAAATGGTTCGTAATCAGGAAAATCCAAAAAAAGTGAAAAGACAATCAGATCAGGTCTATACTGTTCGATTGATTTTTCTATTTCCTCTTTTTTTAAGTTAAAAATAGCTCCAGAAAAAACCAAATTTGCAATCTCAGCAGAAGGCTTTTTATCCAAAATACGCTTTGAAAAATGATCAAAAAAACTATCTTCCAGCACAGTAATTCCTGCGTAATCTGAAAATGAACCTCCGACATGAGCGATTCTGTAATCAGAAGGTCGACTTTTATTATTAATCATTTCGCTGTCAAAAAAACGGCATCCAGTTTTCTGGCAAAGCCGGATTCCAGGTATAGAAGTATACGCAGAACGGACTTTCAACACTTCCTCCGTTGCCACTTCGCCACCTAAGGCCGAGTACCATTCGGAAAAGAAAAGATAGCGCAGTCTTTCCGTATCAAACCTTGAAGAAAGTTCGTTATCAAAAACGTGCTGCTTGAAGTTCCAGACCTTCGGAATTTTAGAATAGTACAAATAATCAAAAGAAAACCAGATAAGACCAGAACCAAATAAAAAAGCGACCATTTTTAAAGAACGCTGATAATTAAAATTTAAGTAAGGTGCATTAATAAGAATGACAAAAATCATGACAATTAGGAAATTGCTAAAGAAAAAATCCCCCCATTCGTAATCACGGGTAAAGGAAAGAACAATTGTCTTTCCAGCCGAATCAATAACACTAACTTTTTCAATGATGATGCCATCAAGAGAAGTATAGAATCCAATCTTAGCTTCACTGAATCCTCTTTCAAGGCTTCCAAGAAGTTCTCCATCCGCATAAGCTAAAATTTTTCCGTCTTGTTCTCTTAACTCCAGCTCTACGGCCTGATTCATATTCAATGCAGCTGTGTTTAGCTGTTGCTTCTTTAAGAATTCACCTTTCAGAGTCGCTTTATAAAAAAATGGCGAATTGCCAGGGATTGTACTAAATCTTAAACCATCAGTTTCACTTTCATTTGCATTGAATAAGATGTCGATGTAAGAGTTAGGCGTTAATCTCACCTTGTAAAAAATTTGCTTAGCTTTAAATTGTTCTCTGGAAAAATTAATCTGGTGGCCCACGTTTTTGTTAGTGGTTAGTTTATTATTGGCCACCAGTGTTCTTGATAAAAGACTGTAAATAGCATTCGCCCCGGAAGCGTAAAAATTCTTTTTGTAAGTCTCCCAATGAGAATTAAAAATAATATTATTTTGCGAATAAAATAATGACTCTGTCCAAATGAGCGATGCCAAAACAGCAACGGCTCCGAACAGCAAAAATTTAACGAAAAAATCTTTTTTTATCATAACAAGTAAAATTAGTTTAAGGTTCGGAAAAAATAATGTCTAATAATAAAAAGACATAGGGAGAAAGACTTGGAAAGCGCAGAAATTCGAGAAAAAATTCTGATTCCGGCCATTCAGAGGGCCAACATATCGATGCCTCATTTTTCGTTGGAAAAATTGGATGAAAATATTGTCTTTTATGGAAGACCCAAGGCCATTCTCGACTCACTTCACCTCGTCAGCTTCGTTTTTATCATTGAAGAAGTTATTGAAGACGTTCTCAATATAAAAATTACGATAACAACTCAGGACGTTCTTGATACGGAAAACGCTCCTTTTGCAAGCGTGGCCAACCTTGTTCAATTTATTCAAAAGAAAATTACACAGACTAAAGAATGAACAAAAATAACTGGAAAGAAAAGACTTCGCTCTTTCTCATCCAGGGTGAGAAGACATACACCTATTCTGATCTTTACAAGGCCGTTGTCAGTTTCGAAGAGCAGTTGAAAAATCATTCTGAAACTGTTCTTTTCAAACCCAGCTCAAACGATTTTGAGTCCTATGCACAATTCATTGCAGCACTTTCATTGGGTAAAACTATTTTTTTACACTCCAAGGAACAGGGAAAAGATCAGACCTATCTGGAGCGTATCAAAGCAGAAATAGATACAGCAACCTTCAACGAAAATGGAGGCAGGTTCATTGTCAGGACTTCCGGTTCTTCTGGAGCCAAATTTAAATTAATCCTCCACGATCCCGTGCGTTTTTTTAACAAGTATAAAAAAATTGGACCTCATTTTAAAAGAACTTTTGCGTTCTCTCCTTCGGAATCCATAGCAGGAATAGAAACGCTGCTGGAAGTGCTCGCTCATGAATTAACCCTCATCACCTCTCAAGACGATCTCACTCCCGAGATAGTGATTAATTTAATCCATCAGCATCAGATAGACTATTTTCAAACGACACCAACATTTATGAATCTTATGGTCGTCACCAAAACTCTTAATCCAGAGAAGCTCTCGTCGCTCAAAAAAATAGCGTTTGGCTCGGAACCTTCACAGACTAGTGTTTTGTCACAGTTTAAAAAAAATCTTCCCTCAGTAGAGTTAATTCATACTTATGGAATGAGTGAAATCGGAATACTGAAAACTATAACAGATCCCGAAAATCCTTCGCGCATAAAATTTGATGACCAATTCAACCAGGGGCAAATTATAGATGGCCTTCTCCATGTTAAGGCCCTGTCGAAAATGCTTCATTATCTGAATTGTTCTGAAACGCCTTCGCCTACTGGAGAGGATTGGTTTAATACACATGATCAAGCAGTTTTTGAAAACGGCTGGATGAGAGTGCTGGGACGAGACAGCGACCTTATTAATATTGGTGGAAGAAAATTTTTTCCAGCAGAATTAGAAGACAAGCTAAGACAAATAGATCAAGTCCAGGATGTGACCGTCGTCTCTGAAAAAAATGAGCTGATCGGCACAGTGATTACTGCCGTCATTACCTTACCTTCTTCCGTTGATGAAATGGATTTCAGAAAGTCTTATAAGGCTTTTTGCGAAAAAAATATCATCTCCTACATGCATCCGCATAAACTGAAAATAATAAGAGATCTTGTGTTAGGTGAACGATTGAAAAAGATGAGGAAATTATGATTTATTCCTCAGTCCCGTTTATTTTCTTTGCTCTTTTTATTATGCTCGCTTTTGGTTTTTTACCGCAAACAAAACGGAAATCCTGGCTTCTCTTTTCAAGTATTCTCTGGCTTTGCTCATGGAAAATCACCTGGGCCTTAGTCTTCTTCGGAATTACGTCTATAAATTTTTTCTTACTTAAATTTTATCAAAAAAAGAGACCAGCTTATTTTTTTCAGTTTGCTATTTTTTTAAATTTGATTTTTTTTGCCGTTTTAAAACTGGCCCCCCTATTGTTTGAAAAATTCCGCACCCCCTATGGAAGCAGCTTCTTCATTTTTATGTTAATTGGCTTTCTCATCGACCTTTGGAGAAATGAGAAAAATTTTGAGCTTCCCCCCATTCAGGATTTTTTACTTTTTCCCATCTTTTTCCCTGAACTGGTCGGCGGTCCGATTATGCGTGGAAAAGACTTTTTTCATCAATTGAAAAATAATATGACTTTTGATTATCAAAACTTCATTGATGGGATGTTGATTTTTGCAGTAGGTTTCAGCAAATTTATTTTCCTTTCAAAATCACTGGGCCTGATTAACTTAGCTTTCCAAAATGGCTCCATCCGCCTTAGCGGCTATTATTTAATCTTCCTTGGATTAACGGGAACTCTCCAGGCTTACGTGGATTTTTCAAGTTATTGCGATATGGGACGAGGGATTGCCCGTTGTTTTGGTTTTACATTTCCCATAAATTTCACTCCCTTTTATTTTGCCAAAAATCCAAATGATTTCTGGCAACGCTGGAATATTACTCTTGGAACATGGATAAGAGACTACATATCTTTTCCTCTGATGCTGAATTATGGACGAAAATTGAATCAGAGCTTTATGCTTTTTATTTCGTTTTTACTGGTAGGTCTTTGGCATGGAATCAGTATTAACTGGATTCTCTTCGGTTTATTCAACGGTCTGATTATTGTTTCATTTAATAACTTAAGTAAAAAATTCAGATCACCACTCATTGGTTACATCTTTGTCATTTTTATCTTTATAGGCAATGGTATTCTACAAAGAGTTAATGCTCTTAAAATTATCTCGTTCACTTTGAAATCATCCACTCTTCTGGTCTGGCCTTCAGAGACGCCGTTAATTTGGGGAAAGCATATCAATTTTTACTTTATTCTATCACTGCTACTTCTTTTTTCTTATGACTGGATTTTGGAAAAATGGGGTTCAGACTGGCCATTGAGATTAAAACCGCAAATTAAAATATTTCTACTGGTGGCCTTAAGCATTCTTTTTCTCACAACTCTCAATAGAGGTCTTTTACAAGAGGAAGTCACTCTTCCACCAGTTTACTTCAGGATTTAACTATGAATGAATTGTTTTTCATCAATGTTTTTCAAGGTAACGATCGCCAAAATAAAGACTTCGATTATAAGGAAGCTGTCAAAAAAACAGTTACCGACAGTTTGTCTTTGGAAATGAAATATACACTGATGACGGTTGGGGATAAACGAGTCGATCCCTGGATCGCTTCACAATATGCAGTACATCTGAATCCAGCATTCTCTCCATTGATTGCAGTTAATCCTTTTTATCAGCACCCGACCAACATCCTGAAAAAGATTGTTTCTTTGCAATTATTTTATCAATCAAAAATTGCAGTTAATCTTGTATCGGGATCTTTCTTCAGTGAATTGCATTCACTGGGAGATAAGTTGAATTTCGATGAACGCAATGAACGCCTTATTGATTTCTTTAAATCAATGCTTGCTTTGAGTAATAATGAACTCAATCATTTGGGTGAGTATTATCGCATCAACTCTGCGGATTTTTTTCCAAAATTTAAAAACTCGCCGTTGGATTATTTTGTCTCAGGTTCGCAATTCACATCGCTTCAGCATTGTCCTGAAGCTCATTTTGTCCAGAGTATCCGTCCGTTGAATGAGATAAAACAAGCCCCCTCGCTTCGTTCGGGTCTGGGCATTGGTATCTGTGCGCGAGAAACTCAATCAGAAGCAATAAAAGAAATCAAGCGCCTCTACCCTGACGATAGACGTGGTGAGATGTTGTTTCAGCTTTCCTTGGCCAATAACAATACACCATGGAATGTGTGGTTTAAGGAATATCTTAAAAATCATTCAATTGAAGAAAGTCATTTTTACTTGAAACCGATGACGAACTTCTGGTGCTCTTCACCGTTTGTTGTTGGAAGTTATAAAGAGGTTGCTGAAACGATTCTTCAGTATCATAGATTGGGCTATTCATTTTTTATATTGGATTATTTACCTGAAGAAGCAGAACACGTGCGCAAGGTTTTACAATTAATCAGGGCCACCTGATCAAGGCCATTTCAATGGTGAGTCCGGGTCCCATAGTCATGAGGAGTCCCCAGTCTCCGGGCTGAAACTTTTCATTAGCGAGACATTCTTCCAGGCTAAAAAGAAAGCTTGCGCTGGAAACATTGCCGAAGTTTTCCAAAATGGTTCTGGTATGTCTCAAGCTGGTCTTCTCTAATTCGAGTTTTTTTTCTAAAGCTTCCAGGATAGCTGCGCCCCCTGAATGGACAATCCAGTGAGCAATTTTGTCTTTTGAGAGCCCATGTTTTTCGAGAAGGGTCTGAAGTGGTTTTTGTATTTCATTTGCAAGCGCTTCAGGCGTTCGTTTATCTACATAAAAAGAGTAACGGTTTTTTTCCTGATTCCAGTCAAATCGAAGGTAGGAAAGTGTTTTAGGAATGAGATGTGAATGAAAATCTATAATTGAAAGATGATTCTTTTTGGAACTTGACCTTTGAAGAAGAGCGACAGCGACCCCGTCACCAAACAAGCTGTTTACGAGAGATGCATTTTCATTTTCTTCCAGCGAATAAATACAAGAGCAAAGTTCGCAACAAATGAGAGCTCCTGTTTTGCCTTCTTGTTGAGAACACCAATTAAAAACTGCGTTTAAACCGTTCAATCCGGCGTTGCAGCCCATGCCGACGATATCTAGTCTTTGAGTGTCTCTTTGTAGTCCGAGCTCTTCAATGAGAATTGCACTTAATCCTGGAACAATGAATGATGTCGATGTCACACAGACAATGTAGTCCAGGTTATCCTTGGAAAGGCCTGCCTTTTTTATTGCCTGGTCAAGGGCCGCACTGATCAACTGGACGGAGTTTTGACGGAATTTTTCCCGCAATTGTGAGGGAGTTTCTTCAACAAATTCTCCTGAGCTATTTTCAGGAAGCAACAGATGTCTTTTCTTTATATGTTCATGTTCAAAGAAACGGCGCGAGCGCTGATTTGAAATGCCCATCATCTTGGCAAGATCGGCCTGAGAAAAATGAGTTGATGGTACACTCGTGCCTATGGAAAGTATGTGTACTTTATTCATCACTTTTTAGTGAAGGACTTCATTCTTGATTGCCCTTCCTCATTGATTCTGCATTCAGCAGATAAAAATTTTAATTGTTCAAAATATGAATTTAAATCAGGGTAGCAAAGCTGAACGGATTTTTTTAAATTTTTTAAAGCAACATCGGGGAAGTGACTGAAAGTTTCAAAGATTTTAAGAGCATCATTTCTGTTGCCAGTTGCCGTCACAAGTCCGCAGTTAGTGGCCTCTTCAGAACCAAAGACTTCAGCCTTGAGGGCCCATTTCATGAAATTTGTTTTGCCAACTTTCTGCAAGAGAAATGGAGTCAGCGCACCTGGAAGAAGGCCATAATTCATTTCAGAAAGACAAAATTGGGTATTCTCATCTGCAATCACATAATCACTTAGAGAACAAAGTCCAATTCCTCCTCCATAAACGCAACCGTGAACAAAAGTTATGATCGGCAAAGGACAAGAGGAAATCACTTTATACATAGTAATGAGATCGTTCATTTGCTGAATGTTTTCTTCTTCAGTGATACTTGAAGCTGACTGCATCCACTTTAAATCTGCTCCGGTACAAAAATGTTTTCCCTTTCCTTCCAAAAAAATGAGTTTATGTTTGTTTTCCGCACTGATTTTTTTGAAGAGATCTGTTACTTCCAGAATCATCTCCAGATGGAAAGCATTTCCTTTTTCCGGGCGGTTTAACGTCAGAAGAAGTGATTGACCGTGTTCGGTTAATTCACAATTCATATTTTTTCCAGAATACTTTTGATCCTTGATGCATACCCGGGAGCTTCATTTGTGTTCATGAGCGGGGAAAAAGAAAATCTCAGTGAAGAGCGTGAATCTTCAAAACTGTAACCCATATTCATGAGAATGCGGTTTTCTTTAATGATACCGGAAGAACAGGCAGAACCTGTCGAGAGATCCACTCCAAGCATATCGAAACGAGCGCTTAAGAGCTCTGCTTTCTGCCCGTGAAGGATAATGAAAATGGTATTGAGGTTTCTGTGAGGTGCATTTTTTGCGACAATTTCTCCACGACCAGAAATGGCCGAGGCAATTTCATTTTCAATAAGCGCTTTTGCTTTCTTTAATTCATCAGATGAAAAATGTTCTTCAATATCTGTTAAAGCAAGTTTGATTGAGTAAATGCCAATGGCATTTTCTGTTCCCGCTCTAAGTCCACCTTGCTGATTTCCGCCTACGATAAATGGCGATAGCTCGAGATTTTTTTTAGTGAAAGAAAAGCCGACTCCTTTCATGGCCCCAAACTTGTGGCCGGAAAAAGTGTAGCTTTCAAGTTCTGACGAGAGATGATTCCAATTTTCAACCTTGCCAACCAACTGGACAGCATCGACGTGAATAATGGCACCCGTTTCATTCTTAATTGAAACGGCATCAACAAGAGGCCAGACCACACCCGTTTCATTATTCAGGTATGTATAATTCATCAGAAGTTCAAACCCTTCTGATTTTTTCTTTTTCATTTGAGCGATGAGATCGCTTTTATTAAATTGCCCGTTTTTATCGACGGAGAAAAAGGTCACTTCGTGACCAAGCACTTCGAGCTCATCCTTGAGTGAAATCACACAGGCATGATCAACAGCAGAAAAGAAGAAAGCTCCCTTCTTCTTTTCCTGAAAGAGTTTAAAGGCGCGACCTTTAAAAAATGAATTGATTCCTTCAGAAGCACCAGAGTGATAAACCAAATTAAACAATTCGCTTGAGAGACCAAACGTTTTATATAAAAACTCAGTTGTTTCATTGATAAATTTTCGGGATTTTTTCCCAGTCTGATGAAGAGAAGCGGGATTTCCAAATAAAAACTCCCCGCTTCTTAAAAAGTCGACGACTTTTAAAGAGAGCGGGGAGGTTGCATTATAATCGAAATAAAAACGACTACTGATTGATTTCTCCGATTGGATTTCTAATCGCAGACGTTAGAATACCAGATTGGCCATGAGCTTCAGTGTTTCCACCGATTCCAGCTTCTGCTTCTGTTTCTTTTGACTTTCTTACTAGATCACCTAGTGAAGTTGTCGCAAGGTATTCTTTCATGATGATACCAAGGTTCATGAAGTAGTTTTTAGAAAGGTGGAACTCTAGTGAGTTCGCTGCTTCTGCTTCTGTCCCAACGATATCGCGAGCTGGGTTGATGTTTTCACCAACACAGTCAAGAATGTCTTTAATAGTGATTTGGTCCATGTTTCTAGCTAATACGTAACCACCACCTGGGCCTCTAACTGACTTAACAGCTTGGCCATTTCTTAGCTTTCTGAAAAGTTGCTCTAGGTAGTGAAGAGAGATGTTTTGTCTTGTTGAGATTTCTTGTAGTCTTACCGGATTCCCATTTGAATGAGTAGTAAGGTCTAACATTGCTCTAACTGCGTAACGTCCTTTTGATGTAAGTCTCATTGGTCTTCCTCCATAAAAAATCCAATTGATCTGGCCTGGTCTAGATAAATTCTTTAGAAAATGTGTGCCGTCTACTTTGTAGTTAATCGGAAGTCGCTAATCCTTGCGCCCTCGCGAAACTAATTCTAAATTCCTTCAGAATTATTTCTACCAAGAATAGTATGACAATCAAGTGCAGACGAAGTCAATCATCAAAATGGAATATTTATACTGTAAGATGTTGAAATTAAGGTAATCTTAGGCGTCGTAAAGTCCAAATTCCTCAATAAAACCGATAAATTAGGTCACTTGATTCATTGCCTTTTTGTTGACTAAAAAAAGTGCGATCGAAACATTTTTGTAGGCTTTTTTTGCCCTCTGGATTTTCGATTCTGTGGTCCTACGAAAACACTTTTTTAAATTTTGTTAAGAAAAAAATGGCGAGTCTTCTCGTTCACGATCTCAATCTTTAATTGATAAAACTTCCATTCATCGCCGACTATTTTCTGAAGCTCGTGCTGATAAGGCATTCCCCACTCAACTAAGAAATAATCTTTCTCATCAAGATACATTGGAATTTCTAAATGGATCAGTTCCTCTTTTTTTTCAATGCGCATGAGATCGGCATGAACACAATTTTCAACTTCGTTGATAATGGAGTAAGTCGGACTTCCCGTTTGGCCTTTTTCTAAAAAGGCGCGGGTAAAAGTTGTCTTCCCTGCTCCGACCGGCCCGTCGAGTATAATCACGCATGGAGGTTGTACGACTTCCTTTAATTCCGTCGCAATATTAGCGAGGTCTGATTCTAAAACTTTTTTCCACGCACGAACTGTACTCATTTGTATTTATCCAGGGAGAACATTTATTTTAGCGGAAAAGACTCAAAGGTATTTTTAAGCGACTTCACTGTAGATGACAGTCCGTTAAAAAGAGCATGACAAATAATCCAGTGGCCGATGTTGTACTCTTCGAAAATTTTACTTTCGAGAAGCGGCTTTACAGACTCATCTGTCAGACCGTGACCGGCGTGGCAGGCAATTTTATGATTGATCAAAAATTCGCGGGCAGATTTGTACTGCTCGATAAATTTTGAGACATCATCGCCATTAGCAAAAACTTTTGCATATTCTCCGGTGTGTACTTCGACAGCGTCTATAGGAAGTTCTTTGGCGCGCACAAGCGTTTCAATTTTTGCTTCAAGAAACAAAGAGATTTTTACATCTTTGATAGAGGCTTTTAATTTTTTAACGGCTTCTTCCACTCTGATAAAATTGGAATCATCCAGTAGATCAAGTCCACCTTCGGTTGTTTTTTCTTCTCTTTTTTCAGGAACGAGACAAATCCATTCTGGAGTTGAAGCAATGGCTATTTCAACAATCTCCGGATTCACACCCATTTCAAGATTAAGAGGTTTTCCGAATCTTTTGGTGACGAGACGAACGGCCTCAACGTCGTAATCCTGAATGTGGCGTCTGTCTTCGCGCAAGTGAATGGTGATTTGATCAGCTCCATTTGAAAGAGCAATCTGGGCAGCATCAACAACACTGGGGTATTCTTCTCCGCGCGCTTGTCTCAAAGTCGCGACGTGATCAATATTCACTCCTAAACGAGGAATCATAGTCTCTCCTTAACCAATTTCTTTAACAACAATATCAATTAATTTATTGCACTCTTCTTCCACTGTCTCTGCGACATTGCCTTCTACCATTACTCGAAGAAGAGGCTCTGTTCCGGAATAACGAAGGAGGACTCGCCCTTTTCCATGCAATCTGTCTTCTGCCATTTTAATTCCGGCCTGGATGCCCGGAACGGATTCAATCGCAGGCTTATTTTTTACCATGACGTTTTTAATAGTCTGTGGGAAGAGCTCAATTTCTGCAACGAGATCCTTGAGAGGCTTGTTGAAATACTTCATCGCCTCAATCACTTTAAGGGCGCCAAGCGCTCCGTCTCCTGTCGTCGAATGACGACTGAAGATGACGTGTCCTGAAGGCTCTCCGCCAAGAATACAGCCGTTAGAGCGCATGTATTCGATGATGTATCTGTCGCCTACTTTTGTGCGAACAAAATTGAGTCCTAAAGATTTCAGATAAAGTTCAAGACCAAGATTCGACATAACAGTGCCGACAACGGTATCGCCTTTTTTCAACTCACCTCTTGCCAGTAAAAGCTTAGCAAAAAGCCCGATGATTTTATCTCCGTCGACAATCGTTCCTTCCTGATCAATAACGCTCAGGCGGTCACCGTCTCCGTCTATGCAAACACCGATATCAGCGCGGTATTTTAAAACTTCCGCGCGGGCCGCTTCCGGATGAAGAGAGCCTACGTTCTTATTGATGTTTTCTCCGTTCGGACTGATTCCAAGAGGAAAAACTTCTGCTCCCAATTCTTGAAACATCATTGGAGTTACTTTGTATCCGGCGCCGTTGGCACAATCGAGAACGATGCGCATGCCTTCCAGATCAAAGTCATTTCCGAGCGCCGATTTAACCTGAACAATATATCTTCCGTAGACTTCTTTCAGACGTTCAGCATTTCCCAACTGCGATCCTGTTTTCACAGGCATCAGATCAGGATTTAAAATCAATCGTTCCAATTCAAGCTCAACTGAGTCAGGAAGTTTGAAGCCTTTTGCATCAAAAATTTTAATACCGTTATCTTGAAAGGGATTATGTGAAGCGGAGATCATAATGCCGGCATCGGCCCTCATTGAATGAGTGACAAACGCAATTCCTGGTGTAGGAAGAGGTCCGGTAAGAATAACAGATCCACCTTGCGAACAGACGCCTGAAGCAAACGCCATCTCAAGCATGTAACACGAAAGTCGTGTGTCTTTACCGACGATGATGAGCGGTCGCGTATTGGTAGGATTTGTTGACTGGAAATAATGCGTGACTGCTCGACCGAGCGCCGTCGCAACTTCTGCTGTCATTGGATAAACATTGGCCTTGCCTCTGATTCCATCTGTTCCGAATAATTTTCTTTCGCTCATAATTACCTCCGATCAAGCTTAACAATGTGCCTAAAACTTAGGCGATCGGCAAGATCACTCTTGTTAAAACTTGCTCGCTATTTGACCGTTTGTCCCTGGGTTCTTTTAGAGGCCAGCGGAACGGTTCTATATTTAATTTTTACTTTAGACGTCTCTTCAATTTTCAAACGCGGGTCGAGATCAATCAGCGCCACGTTGATAGACCCTTCGTCCTTGTTAAACAGACCCATATTCACCGGGGCCGTTTCAACTCTTGACACAGTTTTTAAGATTTCAACCGGCCCTGAAATGGTCACATTTTGTGGAATAATCGAGATCTCCCGGATTCTTCGGTCCTTTGGAGCGTCGCCGATATATTGCACTTTCACCGGCAATTCCATCAATTCTCTTCTGTCGAGCTGGATCGCAGTCTCTTTAGGAGAGATATCCTGAATCTCCACACCAAAGGGCACACTGACATCGCTTCCGTAAAACTTCACTTTGAAGTTTTTCCCCGATGAAACAAAATAGGGATTCAGGTCAATCGTGAGCTTTTCTTTATTGGTAAAGATATTTTGGATGAAGGCCTTTGAACCTTTCAGCTTTAATGTGACTTCAGCTGTCGGCAAATTGGCAATCAGGTACCCCTTGGGAGTGACATAGTTGATGGCCAGTTTGCGCTCAATTTGCACCGGCTCAGAATTTAAAACATAAAACCAAAGCGACACCGCGAAAAATATCGCGATGATCTTGAGCGTATGTCTTTGGGCCGTTTCTCTTTTCATTTTTTTGGTTTAGCGAATCATGTCTTTTGTTTTGATCGGACGAAGCCCACTGTCAAGATTTTCATTGCTCCAGATATGTCGCAAATACTGACCAAGCTCTCTTTCCGATTTACAGTAATAAAAAGTTCCTTCTACACAGAGATTTATTTTACCAGTTTCTTCTGAAACTGTAATAACTAATGCATCTGTGACTTCAGTTAATCCGAGAGCGGCCCGGTGTCTTGTACCAAGGTGGCGTTCAATATCAAAGTTTTTTGAGAGTGGCAGAAAACATCCGGCAGCGGCAATCTTGCCATTTTGAATAATAATGGCGCCATCGTGAAGAGAAGAGCTCGATTCAAAAATAGAGTAAATAATATCCGAGTGAATCCGGCAGTCGAGCCTGGTTCCGGTGTTTACAAAATTAAGAAGACCATGAGTTCTTTCCAGAACAATAAGGGCACCGATTTTTTCGCGCGAAAGAGCTCCGCACGCCTCTACCATTTCATCAATCTCGAATTCGTGATCGTCTTTGCTAAAAACAGCGAAGACATTTCTTCTCGTCCCTACTGAAGCGAGCGCATTTCTGAATTGATCCTGAAATAAAACGACAACGATAATGAAAAACGAATCAAAAAAGTGCGCGAGAACCCAGTTGAGAGAATAAAGCTTGAAGGTAATTCCGAGCCAGAAAAGAGCAAACAAAACACCGAGTCCCACGATCATCTGTGCCGCTTTTGTTCCGCGAACAATCAAGAGCAGCTGATAAATAAGGATCGTCACGATAAAAATATCGATCAGATCCTTAAAATTAAGATGGGATAAAAATGTTGTTAAAAAATTCAACCCGAGTACTCCTCAAACTCCACTTAGGCAGCGCTGGAAAACTCGTCGTCCTCTTTCTGGAATCTTTGGCGCTCATCCTCTGAGAGGTTCAGCGATTTCAAAATTTCCGTACTCATTAAAAGTTTTTTTCGAAGAGCTTCACGGCTGATACCCATTTCTTTTGCGGCCTTCGATTTATTTCCGTTGTTGCGTCTGATTTCTGCGTGAATCATCTCGCGTTCAATCAGCGCCAGTCTGTCTTTTAAAGCAATCGTGTGATCGCTGACGAATGGAAGATCTCCAAACATTCTCTTCTTCTCTGAAATATCAACAATCGGAGAAGCTGAATCCTGGATATCGAGGTCCGTAATAACGTGGGCCTTTGGATTATAAAGAACTGCACGCTCGACGGCCAATTTTAATTCTTTGATATTTCCCGGCCAGTCGTATTTTTTCAAACGCTCCATTAATTTAGGAGCAAATGATTTGAGCAACAGACCTTGCTTCTTACATTCCACTTTCAGGAAGTAATCTACGAGCAACTCAAAGTCGTCTCCTCTTCTTCTGAGAGGTTCCATGAACACTGTCGCTTTTGCCAGATATTCATAAAGTTCAGCATCGAATTCACCGTTGGCAACAAGAACTCCGAGATCTCTCGTCGTTGTAGCAACAATGCGGACATCAACACTAAATTTAGTATCCGGAATATGGCGATCTCTCAAAACATTCATTAATTGCTTTTGTTGTTTCATTGAAAGCGCCCAGATCTCATGCAGGTGAACAGTTCCTCCCGCGCAAGCAATCAGTTTGCAATCAGTTTCATTCGGACCAAAAAGTTGTTTTTCTATTGTTTCGTGATCTCTGTCTTCACAATGAATCACTTCAAAGCCCTTAAGTCCTCTTTGCCCTTCAACGTGAAGAATTTTTGAATAAAGTGATTTACCAACACCTTTTTCACCGTAGATCAACACTGGTGCTTCAAGATCTTTAAGCTTCATAATCGTGCTTCTCAATGAAGCGACGTGCGGGCATTTTCCAATCAGTGCATTCTTTCTGTCGAATGGACCAGAAAATCTTCTGATTGTTGATTTGTCCGACATTGGAGTAAAATTATAAAACACAGAAGAGAAAATGAGAGAAAGAACTTTCATTGTCTTTTCATCTTCAATCGTGAAGCGATCTTCGTTTCTTTTGTTGAGAACTTCGATAACTCCGATAATTTTATCTTCGCGGTTATGAATCGGATGACAGATAATCGATTTGGTTTCAAAGCCGAATTTCTTGTCAAACGCCTCGTTGAATCTTGTGCTGTCATGAACAGTATCGATATTGAGCGCGACACCAGTAGTAAACACTGAGCCGGCAATCCCGACACGGTAATCAAATTTCAATTGTTCTTTTCTGATTCCCAAAGCACATACAGCTTCGAGTTCATTTGTTTCCGGATTGATGAGAAACAAAGATGCCCTTTGAGCATTCAGAATGCGGATGACTTCTTCAAGCATCGATTCAATGAATCCTTCTTTATCACCAAAATGAGTAATGTCTTTAAAGAGCGATAACAGAAGTGAGAAGACTTCAAACCCATCCGTCGCTTTTGTATAACGTTCTTTAATAGCGGAATCGACCAGACAATCTTTAAGGCGTTCAGAAGAAAAACCCATAATATAATGTTCCAGGAATTTTGAAATTCCCTTCTCTTCTTCAATTTCAACACCGTAAATGATTTTTTGGTCATCAAGAGTTTTTGAAAAAGCACGGACAACCTTACCGGTTAAATCCATATGATGTTTTTTGTATTGAAGCGATATGGTGAGTTCTTGCCCCACAGAAATTCGCTCACTGGTTGAAAAACCAAAGCCCGTTAATGAAATATCAATCAGCTTGGCATCATCAATATAAAATTCTTCGCCTCTCTTTCTTTCCATCTGAACAAGAAATCGAAGATCATCAGCTTCCTCAACAGGAATTCTGAAGGATTGATAGAATTTAAATTCAGAAAAACTGGCCAGCATGGGTGACTCCTTCGCGGTATAAAAATACTACTCAGAAGTCATATCGACCGTTTTACTCAAAAACTTGAATCTAGTGCCAATAATAATTTGCAATGAGCTTTAATTTCGCCGACCTAATTAATCAACTGAGGAGAAGCCTTTGCAACTTCAGGAGAACCCGACTCTTCGGTCGTTGAAATCTCTGGTTTGACCTCAGGTTTAGTTTCGGCGGCCGCTTTCTCCACGACCTTAGGATCTTTTAAATCGTGAGCAATGGCCTTATGAATGGCGGTTTTGAAAAGCTTCCAGTACTGCGTTGACTTTGCAGGATCAGAAGTTGGAAGTTCAAGTGTATAAGTTGGAATATCTCTTTCCTTCCCTGCCCAGTTCCCTAAAGAGCCTGGAAAGAAAGGATAGTTTTGGATTTTATAATCGGCAGCATCTTTACTCATTTGAATGAGCAACTCATGCGCTTTAGTGCCGTCAACGAAACCATCGACTACTGCATTCGGTCCGTCGTAATCAAGCATTGTCAAAGGTGAATGTACAGAAATGATTTTATCCGGGCCATAGCGTTTCACCAGATTCATCTGGAAAACAACTTCCGGTTCACTGCTGGCGGTAACACCCGGGTTTCTTCTTTTATCTTTTCTAAAGTGCGAGATCCATAGTTTGCGTGCATCTCTCGACCAGTCTTTAGTCGGAAAATTTCTATTAACGTCCACTCCACGAGCATTGACGCGAGAAGGTCTTGCTTTAAAAAATGAGTCCGGATTAACCAGAGGGGCCACGATAACAATCTTGTTGGCAAACTCATCTTTAAATTTAGGGTCGGTATAAGCTGTGCGAAGATATTCCATAATATCAAAACAGAATTTAATAGGCGTAATTTCATCGCCATGAACTCCGCACATAATGATCGAAACATCCTTTTGTTTGAAAGAAGGTTTCTCTTCATCACTTGCATCGCCGAATACTGTCCAGGTTAATGGATCGCCTAAGACTGAATTACGATACGTCAGCCATGAGTAAGAATCACAATCTGATTTTTCCCAGCCGTATTTTTTAAAACGATCGTCGAGCTTGCTGCAGAAATTAGAAATGGCAGGCACGTTTTTATTTGTTCCATCGGCTGCATATCCCTTCATGGTAAAACCAAGAAGAGCAAGCATGACCCAATGTATGTTGATTAATTTAGTGTATCGGCTTTTCATATTGAGATATTATAACTTTTAATTTTCTAAGTTTTCAAGCATAAGGTGGCCCATTCATGACGACAAAAAAAAGCAACAAAAACATTCTTATCGCGAGTGAATCTCAGGGCCTCTACACTACGCAAAGACTGCTTTCAGAAGCTAAAAAATTGAGATGGGAGGCTAAATGGTTTAATCCATATGAGAGCTTGCTTGAACTCAAAGAGCATCACTCAACTACTGCCTTTAAAGGACTCTATTTTCACCGTATTTCTGGAACCAGATATGATGATTTTGATCTGACTGTAGCGAGACATTTTGCCGACAGCGGACTCAAAGTAACAAATCCGCTCTCAGTTCTCTCCGACTTTCGCAGTAAGGATATGCAAGCGCTTTTCTTCAAACGCCACAAACTTCCCACTGTCCCCTCAATTCTCTATCGCGGCTTACTCAATGAAAACTATTGGACTGAAATAGCCGCACTCTCTCCAAGTGAAAAATATGTTTTAAAAATGGTCAGGGGCAATCAAGGCACGGGCGTCAACCTCATTTCAGGAACACAGTCTTTAAAAAGTATTCTCGAAACTTTTCATGCTTTAAAAGATCAGAAATTTCTGATCCAGCCGTATATAGAACATAAAAAAGAATGGCGTCTCTTTGTTTTAAAAAATGAGATTATCGGAGCTGTGGAGAAAACAATCACCACTGATGATTTTCGCGGAAACAGCAAAAGATCAAAAGGCAAATGGCTTAAAAAAGTTCCCGCTCCTCTGGCCGCGCTGGCCACACTGGCGGCTAAGGCATCAGGTCTTGATTACTGTGGAATTGATATCATGGACACTAAAGAAGGATTTGTTTTTCTGGAAATCAATGCAGTTCCGGGATTTGAGCATATGGAGGAGCTCTCAGGATTAAACATCGCCAGAGAGCTCCTGGTCCAACTTAATTAAAGCAGATAATCAAAAAGATTCGACGGTCCTTTCAAAAGATAGTAACCGAGACGTTTGAAGAACCCGACATTATAAAATTCAACTTCGTCTACCGTTTTGCTTGAATCGAGGTGAAGGCTGTTTTTAATTCTTCCCTCAATATCTTCACTCACAATTCTTGCCAGCTCTGGGTTATTTTCGCAAGAAATAGTCATTTCTGTATTCAGGTTGGCAGATCTTGGATCGAAATTAAATGTTCCGATCACGACATCTTTTTTGTCGAAAACAAATGACTTGGCATGAACACCGAATCTTGCCTTGCTCACTTCTTCGTTAATCACTTCATAGTTTTCCGGAAGAGATCCTTTATAAATATAAGAGTTCAATCCTTTCTTAATCCAACCTTTGATAATTGAATCAAAAACGTCGTAAACATAAATGGCGTCAGTAGAATTCAAGCTGTTTGTTAAAAGCGTGATATTAACTTTGTTGGAAAGAGCAGTTTCAAGCGCTGTCTTCGATTCATCATTCACAATGAAGTATGGCGAATCAAAAAGAATGGATTCCTTGGCATTGGTAATACGTTCAGCAATATCGTGCTTAATAATTCTTTCGCCACGGTTCTTTTTCCCGATAATTGGATATTCAGAATTAAAGCTCATATTTTCACATGTACCAGTATATTCTTTTGCCAGCTCAGCTTGTCCTTTTGCTCTGACTTCTTCCAGAAGTTTTTCATCGCTTGCAAATAAAAAGTCGCGGACTTTTTCAATTTTCTTTTTCCAGTTTCTCAAATCAGTTTGATACCTGAACGTATCAACACCACCTTTTTCTTTGCGGTAAATTCCATCGTTCATCTGTGGCATTCTTTCTCTGGCAACGAGCTGAGAAGCTTCGGCTCCCCACACTTGATCGAATGTGGCCTGCATAGATTTAACTACTTCACCTTTAACGAAAAGGTCGCGGTCCAAAAAGTTAAAGTCTTCTCTTAAATCAAAATATTCGTCCCCAATATTGCGTCCACCAGTAACGGCTTCAACTCCATCAATAAGAAGAATTTTTCTATGATTGCGGTAAGTCCCGCTGAATTGATTGAGAGTTGAAGCAGGGTTGAAATATTTCACTTCGATTCCGTTTTCTCTCATTTCATGAGCAAAGAAAGGAGAAAAAGTGCTTTTCACCATAGCAAAATCAAGAAGAACTCTGATTTTTACACCTTCTTTTGCTTTTTTAATCAATGCCTGAGTAAACAAACGGCCGGATTTATCAAGGTTATAAATGAAATACTCAACATCAATTGTTTTCTGCGCTCTTTCCACCATCTGCAGGCGCTCTTCTAAAGAGGCCAGACCGTGATTCAGAAGCTTGATTTCATGAAGACTTTGACTGTTTGTTTTGAATGGATCCTGCTCCTTTGCCTGAGCTCCAAGGGCCATGAGTGAGAAAAGAACCAACCAATGTTTCATCGTAAACCTCTGTTTTCGTAAAGAAATGAGTGTAATTCCTTCTATTTTAGCGGTTTTAGGAACCAGTTACGACGGACCGTGTAAAAAAGTGGGACCCTGTTAGCAAACTGACAGTTTTTGTATGCCTAAAAAAGTTTGACCAGGCATACTCTTGGATTACAATAGATACATCCTCACACCAAAGGGTTGCTCTATGTACGTTTGTATCTGTAAAGGAATCACTGAAAAAATGCTCGCCGACCAACTTTCAAAAAAAGGCTCATTGAATACAAAAAATGAAAAAGAGATTTTAAAAAATCTTGGTATTGGTGATTCTTGTGGTCTCTGTGTCATCGATTGTCTTCAAAAAATTCAGAACAATTCAACTATTATTGATTCTCAAACTCGTCATCAAGATTCATAATCAAGCGAAGATAAAATTTCATTAATAAGGAGATTTCAATGAAAGGAAGTCAGGCCATCATCGATGCACTCAATTCTGTTTTGACCAAAGAACTTACTGCCATCAATCAATATTTTTTGCACGCAAGAATGTTGCAGAACTGGGGCCTAGAAAAATTAGGACGCCTGGAGTACAAAGCTTCAATTGATGAAATGAAACACGCTGATGAACTTATCAAACGAATTCTTTTTCTGGAAGGTTTACCGAATCTTCAAAAATTAGATCGTCTTCGCATCGGCCAGACGATTCAGGAAGTTTTAGAAGCAGATCTTCAGGTAGAAAACGAAGCCGCTCCTCACTTGAGAAATTGCATTCAGCTGGCAGAAAAAGAACATGACTATGTTACGCGCGATTTATTCCTCGATATTTTAAAAAGTGAAGAAGAGCACATCGACTGGCTTGAAACTCAGGCCGGACTCCTTAAACAAGTTGGAGTTCAGAATTATGTTCAGTCTCAGATTGAAATGGAAAAAAGTTAGAAATTGCTGAACTCGATGCATACGTTAAAAAAAAATTCTCTAAATTTAGTTTCTTTTCCAGTGGGCAGTTACCAGTGTAACTGCTCCATCCTCTTTTCTGAAAAAAGCAGAGAGGCCATCATCATAGATCCTGGCAATGATCACGATCTCATCCTCCGAAGAATCAAGGATCTCAATATCAATGTGAAGAAACTGCTGCATACACATGCGCATTTCGATCACATTGGAAGAAGTACTGAAGTCAGTCAGGCCACAGGCGCGACGATGCACTTGCATAAGGGCGATCAATTTCTTTATGATATGCTCCCTCAGCAGGGTCTTTTTTTCGGTCAGCGCGTGGGCACACCAAAACAGCTGGATGCTTTTATCGAAGATGGTGAAACATTTTCATTTGAAGATGAAGAAATCAAAACTTTTCTCACCACTCTCCATACTCCGGGACACACACCGGGATCATGCTGCTTTTACACTGAATACTTTGATGAGCCGATGCTTCTTGCAGGTGATACTCTTTTTCAACAATCTATCGGAAGAACCGATTTACCAGGCGGCGACGGAAGGCAAATCATCAAGTCTATTAAAGAAAGACTTCTCACTTTGCCGGAAGAAACGAACGTCATCGCAGGTCATGGACCTGCGACAAACATTTATTCTGAAAAAAAATATAATCCGTTTTTGTGTTGATTAAATCTAAGCGTGTTCCGGCGGACGTGTCGGAAGCTGAGTCAGCATGAGAATAGGCATCAACAAAAAGGCTGAACCGAATACATAAGGGGCCCACGCTCCATATTTGTAATAAACGATGGCCGCAAGGATTGGGCCTACAACTCTGGCAAGTGCTCCCATACTTCTGAAGATCCCCACACTACGTCCCTGTTCTGCTTCCGGTGTGTACAAAGTCACGAGTGTTGTCAGACAAGGAACAATCATTGATGAGCCAACGGCCAGGAAAAACAGACCTGCATAAAGCATAGCGCTTGAGTAAGCGGCCGAAATAAGCAGCAATCCCGGGATAAGAGAAATGAGACCAATGATCGCCATCTTTTTCTCTCCAACCTGACCGGCCTTTCTTCGGACAACTCCTCCCTGGACAAAAGCGATGATGAAGCCGATATAAATGAAAATATAGGCATTCTGCATAGAGGTGTATTGCAATCTTTCAGCAGCGAGAAAGGTTAAAGTAAATTCCATTCCAGAGAAAGCTGAAAGAAACAAAAAATAGCCCATGTTGATAATATTGATGGACTGATTCGGGAGTGGCTTGAAAAGTTTAAAAATATTCGCGCTTCTTTCTGTTTTCACCGTTCCACGTTTCTCAGGTGGAAGGGATTCTGGAAATTTTTTGATCAACCAGAAAGTATTAAAGAGTGAAAGAAAACACGCAAACAATGCAGGCATTGAAAAAGGATTGATGCCGTATTGAGTGAGAGACGGATAAAGCTCTGTGAGATTGATCAGAGAAAGGATGCCGCCGAAAGCAGGTCCAACAACAAACCCGAGAGCGAAGGCCACGCCAATAATCGCCATCCCCTTAGAACGGTTTTCCTTCGTGGTAACATCTGCGACAACTGCTGTAGCTGTTGAAATATTTCCCCCCATGATACCGTCGATGATTCTTGAAATAATCAGTAAAGTAAAATTGCCGGAGATGAACCAAAGGAAATAACCGATGGCCGCTCCCCCCATTGAATAAATGAGGATTGGTTTTCTGCCTCTGCGATCAGACCACGCTCCCCAAAGCGGAGCTGCAAAAAATTGAAGACCAGAATAAAGGGCGCCCAACATACCGCCAAATAGAACAATTGATGAAAAAATTGAATCACCGGCGTAGTTGCTAATTCCTTGAATTGTTCCAAAAATCGCCTTTAAAAAAACATTGTCTGCATCATGAGTCAGATAATATTTAGCGAGAGTTGGAAAAAGCGGAAAGATAATAGAAAATCCAACCAGATCCAGAAAAATAGTGAGCGCAACGATAGCGATTGATTTTTTTGCTTCGGGAGTCAGCGGAGCTGATTTCTGCTTTAATTCTTTTGCACTCATGATTTCAAATTCCTTATAGTCAACTTTCTCGAGATAATAAAAATCCTGTGATTGAACTTCAGCAGACTCCAGGCATTGGTCTTCAACATACTTCGCGAAATCGCGGCACCAATTTTCATTGTCGTTGAGACAAGGAATAAAATGAATGTCTCCACCGTGTTCGTGTGCCGTTTCTTTTAATTCTACGGCGAGTTCATCCTGTGTTTCAAGACAGTCGGCCACAAAGCTCGGGGAATAAACGGCCAGTTGCCCACTGCCTTGTTTGCACAAATCAATAACTGTGTCTTCCGTGTACGGAGTCAACCACTCTTCGCTTCCAAACCGCGACTGGAAAGTCATTTGTATTTTATCGGTCGCAATCCCTTTAATTCGCGCTCTCAATAGAAAAAAAGTTTCATAACAGTGACGGTAATAAACATCACCTTTGTCGTTAACGCGTCTTTTTTGAATTCCATGAAAGGTCAAAAGAAGCTTGTCGATTTTTTTCCCTTCAGCTTTCCATCGTTCTAAGTGGGCATCAATTTGTGCGACACTGTTGTCAATATAGGCGCGGGTTGTATGGAAATTAGTGACCACACTGATCTCAGGAATCTTCACTCTTTTCTTTATTTCATGTCCCAGGGCATCCAGGCCGGAAGCAATTGTGGCCTCTGAATATTGGGGAAACATCGGAATGATTTTCAGCTTTGTCGCTGGCACCGGATCATTTTCCCAGTCATCCCAGACGGCGCTGACTCGTGGGTCTGAAAGGAGAAACGCATGATTGACTTCTACGGCCGGACTGGAAAGAAAACTTCTCACTTTTTTTGTAAAATTCTCTGTAATCGTGATCAGTGGAAAGCTCTTTCCATCCCATATTCTCGAGTAAAGAAAAGCGGAACGTTTCGGTCGAAACGGCAGGATAAACAGATTTAAAATAAGTTTCCAGACAAATGGATTGATATCGACAACGCGCGGATCCTGCAGGAACTCTTTCAGGAAGGATCGAACGTCGGAAACTTTAGGACTTTTAGGTGAACCCAACTGGACAAAAACCACTTTCGTTTTATTCAGCTTCTGGGGCATCCCCTCATTTGTATTTGTTGCACTCACGCCTTTATTCCTCTGATAATAAGTGTTATAAGTATTATCAGATCAAGAACAATTTAACTACGCCCAAGTGAGCGCCGGAAGACTATGACAGCAAAAAAGAGTGCAAAAACAGCTGAGAAAAAAGTTAGACAAACAGCTAAAGCAGGCCGAAACCCTGAAGAGCTGAAAAATTTCAAGCTGGGGGAAACTCACACGGATTATCCTTCGACTTACTCACCTGAAGTCCTCGAGGCCTTCGATAACAAACATCCGGGAAAGATCGCCTGGACAACATTTATTTGTACGGAATTTACTTCACTTTGTCCTAAAACGGGTCAGCCGGATTTTGCCCGCATTTATATCAATTACATTGCCGACAAGAGAATGGTTGAATCTAAATCGCTCAAACTTTATTTATTCAGTTTCAGAAACCACGGCGACTTTCACGAAGATTGTGTTCAGAAAATCTGTGATGATCTGGCCCGCCTAATGGAACCTCACTATCTTGAAGTTGTAGGCGAATTCACTCCGCGCGGAGGAATTGCGATTTTCCCTTATGCTTCTTACAGTACAAACAACAAAAACTTCCAAAAGAAATTCCAGGAGCTTCGCGATCAGCGAATGATGAATTATGCTCCAGGAAAATATTCGATGGAATTAGCAAAACTTTATTAAGGAAAACCGTTATGGGTATCGGATTAACAGAAGGCATTCTCATTGCCGTAATCGTTCTCTTCTTCTTTGGTGGAAAGAAAATTCCCCAACTCGGAAAAACCCTCGGTGAATCGATGAAAGGATTCAAAGAAGGCATGAAAGGAAATGAAGAAAAAGAAGACGAAAAAACTAAAAAATCATAGTTATTTTTCGAATTCTCTGACCATCGTCAAAACCAGGGACTGGTCGCGCGGAATTTGATCTTTAATCCTGAAACAGGCGCGCACCAGATCTTCATAAGAAACGACAATTCCCTTTTGCTTCAACAAGGTATCCACATAACGACAGGCGCGATCTACCAGCTTATTGTTGCTGGCACGAACCCATGTCATCAGATTTGATTCGTAACGGCCCATACGGCCCATAATCAGCGTCGAAAGATTGTTAAGAAGGATCTTCAATACCAGATGTGCAGAAAGGAAATTCAGGCCTTCCAGAGCAAGCTGGGACTTGAGTCCGTCTAGCTCAAATGTCAGGACGTTTGTTTCTTCATTCAAATCAATTTTAAAATGAGCGTGAGTCGCCTTTAGATATTGTGGGCGAAGTTCAGTCAGACGTTTGCTGAAATCAAATCCCATGAGACGTTCATGGCTTGTCTGATCTGTGACCTCTTTCCAATGAAACGTGCGTGGTTCTCTTTTCAGAAGGTCGTGCCATGCTGATTTGCTGTTTTCGCTTTTTGGAAAAAACAAGTACGAAAGCGAAGGATGTTTGTGTTCTGACAGTTGATTTTCAAACGGGTAAAGACTGAACGTTGGAGAACGCTCTGTCGTATCTGTTAAAATACTTATTCCCAGCAATCCATCTGTTTCATAAAAAAGATATTGTCCTTTTTCATACAACATTGATTCCTTTTCGATAAAGGGCGCAAGGAAAGTGAAGTCCGTTTTTTCAACGTATGAAATCATACGCTTTAGCTCGGCCTGTATTTCTTCAAAATTTTGATCGTAGTACCAGAGGCATAGTCCAGCTGCGTACATCAGAATTGTTGTAGCCTGCATGCGCGTACTGCCAGTCAGTGCCATCGGACCCGTAGTCAGATTGATTTTTTTTATGCGGGAATTTTCAATAACTCTTTTCGATCGTTCTGCTGTTTTCATCAAAACGTTATCGGGATTGCAGTAAAGAAAATACGGCGGTCGCTTCGAAATATTCAGAGCAGCTTCTGTGGCCCCGATAACAAAGGGAGTTTCTCCTCCTTCAGTGCAGGAAATGAGCAGATCCCCTTCTTTAAAATGCAGTTCGCGCAGTTGTCTTTCACCAAATTCAGGGAAGTCTTCAAACTTTTCCACTGAATGGATTAAAGCGACATCACCTCCTGCCATAAAACTCACAAGACGATCTTCCAGCTGTAATTTTTTCGAATCATTTTCGAATTTAATTCTCCAGATGGTTTCGAGTGCAAGGGATAATCTTCCTGTTGCTCCACATCCACAGAGAAAAATTCTTCCGCCACTATTTAAAGTATCTGCGATATCTTTTTGAAGATTCTTTAACTCAGGCAGAGCGTTCTGCATTTGTTTAAAAACGTCGAGATCAATGTCTTTAATTGTATTGATAGCTAGTGGAAGGTTTTCCTTCGCGTCTCTTGAAAGATGAATGGTTTTCGGATGAGGTGATTCAGTTGGAAGTGAACCGAGTTTGAACTGGTCAGCAACTGAAAGAAATTCGTTGGCAAGATCATGTGCGAGGGCGCGAGCTTTTTCATCTTCTATAGAAGTATAGGCCAAAGGTTTGACCTGATCATTGTTTGTCATAGAACCATCCGTGGGAGTTTTAGACTAAAGTTTTAAATCTCTTTTTATTCTAAGGAGAATTTCGTCGAGGTCAAAAGGTTTTAAGACGAGTCCGGTTCCACCGAGTTCTTTTATTTCTTCTTCGGTCTGTTCAACTGCGCCGGTGGCCAGATAAAAAACTGGAATGGTTTGGTAATTGTTTTTTAGTGCTTTGAGAAGATCGAGGCCGGACATGACTCCCATGTTGGCGTCAGAAATGATTAATCGAATCTCAGGGTGTTTTTCGTAAACACTTAGGGCCTCCTGGGCGGACAAGGCCGTGTAAACGATAAAACCATCCATCTCAAGGAGTTCTCGGTACATCTCCACGAGATCGCGTTCATCATCTACAATTAAAATCGAAACATGATTATTTTCCAAAAAGGATCTCCTTAGAATTAACTTATCGTAAGAAGGAGAGAAATGTTTCTTCTTTTATTATTAATTTTTATTAATTGTTAAGGTGAAAATAAAAAAGGAGGGTTTCCCCTCCTTCAATAATTCATAATTTGATTCAAAAGCTAAGGCTACTCGATAATTTCTAAAACAGAGCGCTTCTTTAATTTAGTCGACGCTGCATTCAAGATCGTTCTTAGGGAACGGGCCGTTCTTCCTTGCTTTCCAATGATTTTACCTAAATCAGTTTTATCAACTTTCAGTTCAATAACCGTGGTTTGTTCACCGACGATTTCTGTTACTTGAACTGCATCAGGCATATCTACTAATGCTTTACTTACGTAAGTAATCAGGTCTTTTAATTCACTCATTCGAAACTCCAAAAAATCTAAAAACTAAATACTAGTTAAGAGCGATTTTTTGAGTTTTAAGAAGAGTTCTTACTGTATCTGAAAGAGTTGCGCCTTTAGCAACAAGTTCTTTAAGGCGATCAACTTTTACGTTTTTTAGAGTAGTAGCATCGTGTGGGTTGTATTGGCCAAGTTTCTCAAGGAAACCACCATCTCTAGATTTACGAGAGTCTGTTACAACGATTGTGTAAACAGGATCATTTCTTCTACCACCGCGTGAGAGTCTAACAGTTAACATCAATATCTCCTAAATGTGTCCCAACTATATTTTGTTCAATGTTGAACATGTATTCATTAATAAAAAACAATTTTAAGTAAATAAAGCATACGGCTTCATTAGTCAATGACTAAGTCATTATTCTTAAAAGTATCCTTTGCCCCAAGGTCCCTTCGTTCCTTTTTTCTTCTGCTTGCCAAAAGGGTTTTGCATTGCGTTTGGATCGGCCCTAAATCCTTTTTGAGGACCCATACCCGGCATGCCTGGCATTCCCGGAAATCCGCCGCCCTTCATCATTGAAGAAAGGCCGCCCATCATTTGTTCCATTTGAGCGAATTTTTTTAGAAAGTCTTTAACCGAATCTTCTGTATTCCCTGAACCACTGGCAATGCGTTTTAAACGCGATTCTTTGATGACCTTATAGTTTTCACGCTCTTCAGTGGTCATCGATGAAATAATGACCTTCATGCGCTTCATTTCGTTTTCTGCAGGGCTCAGATCGCCTATCTGCTTGAGCATGCCTCCCATGCCGGGAATCATTTTTAAAATGCTTGTCATCGATCCCAAAGAATTCATCATCTCCATCTGCTTTAAGAAATCATTGACGGTGAATTTTCCTTTCTGGAAGTTCTTCATCATGCTTTCAGCATCATTCTCGTTGATGTTTTCTTGGGCCTTTTCAACGAGCGTCAGCACGTCTCCCATATCGAGGATTCTTTTTGCGAGACGGTCAGGATGGAAAAGCTCCAAATCCTTCATCTTCTCACCCATTGAAACGTAACGGATAGGAACTCCAGTTACGTGGCGAATGGAAAGAGCCGCCCCCCCTTTTGCATCCGAATCCATTTTGGAAAGAACGATTCCTGTCACTCCGATGGCCTCATGAAATGTTTTGGAAACATTCACTGCTTCCTGACCGGTCATAGCATCGGCCACCATGAGAACTTCCGGTTTGTATTCTTCCAGCGCAGTTTTGACTTCTTTCAGCTGGCCCATGAGTTCTTCATCGACATGCAGACGTCCGGCCGTATCGATGATCACAACATTTTTGTGACGTTTCTTGGCCTCTTCCATTGCAGCGAGGACAAGATCTTTTGGATGAAGAGAAAGATCCGAATCGTAGCAATCTACATCAATTTGTTTAGCAAGAGTTTGCAGCTGCGCCTTGGCGGCCGGACGGAATGTATCTGCCGGAACCAATAAAACATCTTTTTTCTTTTTGCCTTTCAAATGTAGTGCGAGTTTTCCAGAGAAGGTTGTTTTCCCCTGTCCGTTTAATCCCACAATCAGAATCGGTACAATTCCAGGACGGTCGAGATCGATTTCTTCATTGGCGTCCCCCATGATGCGCGCAAGTTCATCGTGCATAATTTTGACGAACTGTTCACCTGGATTTACACCTTTAATGACTTTTTCACCGAGGGATTTTTCTTTTACGGCATTGACGAATTCTTTGACGACTTTGAAATTGACATCGGCCTCTAGCAAAGCTGTACGGACATCTTTTAGAGTCTCTTCAATATTTTCTTCGGTGATTTTCGATTTGCCCTGAATGTATTTGAAGGCGCTGGCGAATTTATCGCTAAGAGTATCAAACATTAAAGTTCCCCTTAAATTTTTTTCTCGAATTTTCTTTCGATAATCTGTCTGCACTCTTCAATTGAAAGTGCGGTGTAATCTGCTATTTGAGCGTACTTTTTTACCTGATCAGGCACACTCCAGCAAGCTGCAATGACTTCAATTCCGTAGGCATGGGCCCCTTCAAAATCCGTCAAGCTATCGCCGATGTGAAGAATACTTTTTTTGGAAAGTCCTGCGGTAAGCTCCGCCAGTCCCATAGGATGCGGCTTGGGAATTCCATCGTCAAAACAATAAATTTCAGTGAAATAATGGGCAATTTCCAGACGCTTCAGGCTTTCTATCGTGGATCTGCGAGGTCTTGCCGTCCAGACAAACAATTCAAAATGCCGGGATTTCAAGTCCTGCAAAAGTTCTTTCATTCCGGTAAACAGGATAAATGGAGATGAATTCGTATCAACCAGAGTTCCATCGTGGTCAAAGATGATATGGCCTTTCACTGTTTTCATAGCGGCTTTTGAATCTTTTTCACTCATGCATTCGCTCATTGACGGGGGTCTTGGTTTGCTGTTATTGAAGTCTAAATGACAACGAACAATAATGGCCCATTCAGGGCAGAACTTCAAAATAAAATTGATGTGCTCAAGGCGCGTAGACGTCCTGTGCAATTGGGATCTATTACTTTTGATTCTCCTCTGCTTCTTGCTCCAATGTCGAGCATCGGCACTGCGCCTTTTCGATTGTTAATGGAAGACCTGGGGGCCGGCGGAACTGTTTCAGAACTTATTTCATGTCACGGAATCAATTATAAAAATATTCGAACTACGGACATGCTGAAAATCGATCCATTGGAAAAAAATATTGGATTGCAACTTTTTGGCGAAGATCCTGAAGCAATGGCAAACGCAGCTAAAGTCGCTGAAGAATTCGGACCTAAATTTATAGACATCAATATGGGCTGTCCTGTTAAGAAAGTTGTCGGAACTGGTGCCGGTTCTTCTCTTTTAAAAGACACTTCAAAACTTTCTCATTTATTCTCAACAATGAAAAAGGCGATCTCTGTTCCACTTACAATAAAAATCAGAATCGGATGGGATCACGATTCAATTAATGCCAATGAAGTCATTCATATCGCTAAAGAAGAAGGAGTTGAATTCGTCGCTGTTCACGGCCGCACGAGAGCTCAACAATACACCGGAAAAGCGAATTGGGATCTGCTTGAACACTTAGGCAAACACTCCCCGCTTCCAGTGATTGGAAACGGCGATCTTCACACGGTGAACTTTACCCGCGAAAAAATGAAAACGAGTAACTGCCAGGCCCTGATGCTGGGACGCGGTCCTCTTCGCAATCCGTTTATGTTCTTAGAGCCATACATTGAAGAAGGCGACAATATTTTCTTTACTCCAGAAGATCATCTGGAAGTCATGCAGAAACTGGTCGAATACTCTCATAAGTATGCCCACAGCGATCACACTCTTCTTATTTCCATTCGCAAACATCTCATCTGGATGGCCGCAGGTTATGATAACGTCAGCTATTTCCGCGATGTCATATTTAAAACACCTGACCTGACAGAAACGATGAAAATTTCCGAAGAATTCTTCAGCACTCTCAAAGACAAGCGCAAGCGCATACAGGATCATGATTCTTTCATGACTTCCGGCCACGGCTGATTTGCCAATTTTAGTTGGCAGGATTTTCTTAAACGTTCCATTCTAAAGGTGCGAAGGTCCGCTCTAAATAGTCTTTTTCGAATGTACTTTAGTGAAACGCTCGGAAATCCGATAAGATTGGTAGTATTCCTATGAGGATCATTATGAAAATCTTATTCATTCTTTGTGCTTTTAGTTTTGTGACTGCTCATGCTGAGGAAGACAGACCGCCTCTTGATCCAAAAACAACAGCGAACGGTTATACCAGAAATAATTTCTGCGCTATGGGTGCGAGAAAAAGAATTAGCGAACTCAATGCGATGAGTACCAAGGAAATTGAGAAGGCCCAACCGCTGCAAAAAGAACTCAACGAACTTCTCGCTAAAAGAAATATTCTTAAATCTTTTCTCGATCTAAGAAATGATTATCAATCTTCATTTTTTAAAATTAAGCAAATGACTGACACAAAACAAGTTGCCAACGTCGATGAATTTAAAAGACTTCTACGCAGCTCTATGATTTTTGAAGCTCTCATGGCGACGACCAAAGTTGAAGAAACCGATCACAACGACATCGGTGCTCTCTGCGATGCTCTGGCAAAGAAAAAAAATCAAACGGCCTTCTGTTCGTATATGAACAGTATCAAAATCAAATATGTTTTTAAATCGGAAGTCAAAGGAATCAATGAGACTTTGCAAAAATATAACGAAGCGAAATCTCACTTGAATTCCGGTGATAAAAAAGAAGTTGCGGCCCAATTGAAAAGCATCTATGCGACGATTCCCCAAAGTATAAATCCGGAAGAAGTACTTTCGACAATCTTGAGCAAAGCACCCGATCTCGTCGCCGTTATGGGCAGCGAGAGAAAAGATATTGAAGATTGTTTTAACGATAAAATCGAAGCCTGCAGTCACCTGATGACAGATCATAAAGAAAAAATAAAAGAAATTATGCAAACTCAACTGAGCGATGTTCATAATGCTTTTGCTACTTCAGAAATGGATCGCCTGCTCAAGGAATCTGAAGATATCAAAACAGACAAAACGGCTAAGTTGAAAGAATTGGCCAAGGAAAAACTCGCAAATGCGGTTCAACTGGCACGCGAACAAAACGCAACACTAAATGGTATTGGTCTCAATGACGAATCGATTGAAAATTTTAATCAGACTTGTTCAAAAGATGACAAAGAATCGCAGGACAAATGCAATACTTTTTCTGAAGAGCTTAGAAAATTCTTTGAAGATAAAACGAAAGCTCTCAATGAGCAGATCGCAAAGAAAACAGCAGAATTGAATACGATGAGCTCGACAGCGAGCGCTCTTTCAAAAATTGAAAAGATGAAACAATACGTGGCCCAAAAATACATCCGCACTTGTCAAAATGCGACTGAAGCAGAAGTCGCTTCAAATCTTAGTACATGTAATTTGGGCATAAATGTTATCCAGGCGGATCCTGCTTCAAGTCCTGAAGTCTCTGCTCTCAATAATAAATTAAAACTAATCATTTCACGCATCGTGATGGATAATAAAATCTCCAGCCAAAAAGGTGAACTCGGAGCTTTTTCAAAAAACGAGCTCGAGGGTTATATGTCTTACTGCCAGAACACTTCAGTTAAGGACTTCAGCGATATCTGCGCTGACATTCATAAGGAAGCTGTCGCTGTCAAAGACGTCAAAGAATTAAAAGAATGGGAAGACTATAGTAACAAATACTGGATTGTTCCAAGTAAAAAAGATCCAAAGGGATATGAAGTTTACGAAAGAAAAAGCAATTCGCGAATATTTGCTGAAGGTCTGAGCCAGAGTGTCGGTTCCATTTTTCCGACATGGATGGGCAACATGAATTTAAAATATCAGATTAATGCAATGGAGTCTCAGGCACTCTATATGAAGCAAATGAATTATATGTATACTCAAAGCTCCCCTTGGAGCATGGGCTTTCCTTATTTTCAAGGAAGCTATTACTCATTCCCGACTCAACCAACCAACTTTGACAGCCCGTTTAGCACTTCTGCCGGCTTTAACCTTACCAATTAAGTTGCCTTATATTTGAGGCGAAGTTCATCTTCGCCTTTTTTTCTTCTTCTGCTCAAAACTCTCAGAAATACCAATAAAACTAAAGACTTAATAAAAATCACCTTCTGGAGGATGAAAGGCCCTTTAGCAGAGAGTTTTGGCGGTAAAATATTCCTAGAGTCCAAGTTGATTCAAATGTTTATTGGCATGAGAGATTAAGACGATAAGAAAACTGATGAAAACTCTTTTAAGCTTCACATTCATTATCGTTGCCCTTTTTCTTCAAGGTTGTATTCAAGCTCCGAGTACAGCGAGAAAAAGTACGGTGAAATCTGCCTCGACTTCATCATCAAATAAAACGCCAGGTTCAAGCTCACCTACTTTCGGTACTGATGAATATATTTATTGGTACACTACGGCCAAATACACCGGCACTGTCACTGTGAATAAATCTTCGTCAGATGTCATTTATCTTCGCGGTAAGGCGATTCATGATTTTTTAAGTGCGAAAGATTCAGCGGGAACAGAATATTTCAGAAAGAATTATTGTCTTGCTGGAAATTATACAATCTCAGCAACAGTAAAGCCCCAACTTAGATTAAGAGCGGTTCCTATTTACGTCACAACTTCAACGAAAGCGATTGAGAGATTGCTTCGCATCGATGTGCCGAACACTTCAGACAACACAGCTCAATGTGATTATGCTCTGGATGCTTCAACAGCTTCAGTATTGCCGACTTTTACAGCTAAGGCCTTTTCTCTCCCTCAACTCTGCACGAGCTGTACTGGACTTAATACATCTCTCAACCTTGCCCTTCTACAGGTTAATGGAACAGTTCTTTCAAAAGTACCTGCAACAACTATCGATCTTACCGGTACTGCTCTAAGAGTAGATCTGCAGTCTAATTCAACTGACAACAGCAGCTCATGTACAAACGCCAGCTGTTCAGCAAAAGGTTTTGATTGTTGTATAACAGGTCAGTGTGTGAAAGATGGTTCAGAAAAAGCAAATGCTTCAACGGCCTATCCGACGGAGTACACTCAGGCGAAAGCTGACTACGCAAAGAACCCGCTTTCCTTTATCAATTATCCAAACATCTATTATATCTGTTCCAATATTGCGCACACACCGGTTTCTTCGACACCAACAACCAATCCTGTTTCAGATGCTCAGGCGCGGGTTGCAACCTACCTGCAAGACTGGACTTGTCTTTCAGATGTCGCTGCAGGAATCGGTTACAACAATTGCCGCGATCTGAATTCCGCAGGAACTGCAACGGCCTTTGATAAAACTGCAACGGCCTATAACAATATTAAAAAGAAACTAGCTGTGGCCTGCGGATGTACTGCTACAGATTCTGAAATGGCAGTTAAATGTCCAGATTGGGGAATCGTTCCTGTTTATCTTGCAGGCGCTCTTCAAACGAATGCCAATATTACAGATTTTAAATGTTACACTCCTCAACCGGCCAATCCGATCGGACCGATCACTAATTTGGACGTAACAGTGCCAAACAGAAGTGCTCCTCACCGTTTTTATTCAACGACTGGCACCAGCTATGATGACCTGGCCGGTCTGCAGTCAAAACCATCTCCTCCCTCTCAGGAAGGCGACGAATTTTATTATTTAGATGAACTCAACAAAGTTGGTCCAGTCAACGGTTCCTTCAACATCAATTCAATCATTGGTAAAATGACTATTGATTTAAGCCATGCTCTTCCAGCAAAACAAGTGACAGTTGAATTGGGGAAATCCTATATTCTTTCGGCCACAAGCGGTTATTTCACACCATGTACTCAGTGTGCAAAAGACTTCTGGTTTCAAACTTTCTCTGCTCATCCTACGAGTCAGAGAGGTGTCGGTCTTCAGGCTTCAGGTTATACGACTTCGAGAGATACTTACTCAGGTAACACGACTTTCGGTAATTATGAAGACACAAAATTCGGGCGCGCTTGTTACGTTCCGGTGACAATGCTTCCTTTGGCACACTCGAAAAATTCCAATCTTCAGACTCAAAGACAATTGCGTTTAAAAACGCAGGCCGCCTATTACATCAACGGTTACCAACGCGACTGGTATGGTTTCAACAAAGGAGCTTTAATCGGTTCATTTGATGGTGTTACCTGGTTTGCAGTCGGTACAGGTCGGAGAATCACAGCGACGTCTACAAAACTTTATCTGGCACTCAACTCTTCTTTTCTTGATTTAGCAGATAAGACCGACACCATCGTCAATATCATTCCAGATTTTTCGGCAAACACGGCCGCTGATTTTGATTACGATCCTGAATTGCCGCTTACAGATCCGAGACAAAATACAGCTGCGACTTGCCAGAAGTACCACCAGTGTGAAGTGGATGCAGATTGTGTCACTCAGCTTGGTTGGGAATATGTCTGTGCAGACGTCACTCAGCTAAAAACAAAATGGCCGCTCTTTGATACTGAAGCAAAAGAAAGCGCCAATCAGGAAAGAACCGGCTCATTGTTTGAAATTCTTCAATCTACAATCTCAACTTCAAACGGCAAACGTTGTGTTTATCGCGGTCAGGGCGCTCCCTGTAAACGAAACTATACGACTCTTACCAATGAACTCAATAAGAAGATGCTTACTTGCGCACCGAACTTTTACTGTGCAGATCTTTCAACAAATAAATTTAACGACGAGCTTGTCCGTTCTCCTAATGAACTGGATGATATTCTTTTCGGAATGGACGCAAATATTCTCGGCCGTCCATTGAATTACGTGACTGCAAGCAAATCACTTTTGCCAGAGATAGTAACAAATATTAAATACAATGCGACTTCGGCGATTGGTCTCTCTTCTGCGGAAGCAGATGACTTTGGTATTTGCCGCCCAGGGCGAAGTCTTTCAACTGTTGATGTTACGGCCCATTCAAATCCCGATACCAGCAAGCGCACTGACTACATTTCTCAAGTGGGATCGTGTAACTCCAGCATAACTGGTTCAACCAGATTTAAAACATGTCCTGCTTTTAATGATGAACTGAACTACATTGAACAAACGGCCGTAGATTACGACACACAAAAACAAACACAGAATGCTTGCGGAGCTGAATCAAAGCACATTTCTACAGGTGTCAATGCTTTCAAAAATATTGAAGGGCTTTCTTTGCTGAACTTGCAGAATATTACTGCTCCTACTCTCGTTCAGGATGCTTGTTTCCGTCGCGCCGGTTCTGTTTGCCACACTGATCTCGATTGTGGTCCGAACAAAATGCATGAAGAAGCTGTCGGTTCTCTCGATGTAAAATATTTCGGTGGAACTGAAGCTGAACAATCTTATTGGAGAGAATCGTTAGTCTGTAGTCAGGGAACGCCCGCTCCTGCTCTGGGCTCGACTAATTATTTTGATTACAAGTTAAGTGAAAACAGATGTTGTCGCGAAATCGGAAAAGATTTTACAATGTATACGTCTGGACCAAAGAGCATTGTTCCGGAAAACACAGGAACAAATGAAACTCTTGATACAAGCAAATTCGCGTACAGCAATCCATCGTCTGCTAATCGTTACTCCCGTTATACAATCTCTAAGGAACTGGCGAATTTAACAGGATCGATTCCAAAAGTTGAAACAACGAAAGAACCTAATTCTAATCAATGGCGGGTTATTAATGAGACCGGTTCCCTCACTTGTTGTGGTGGCGGTTGGATCAGAAAATTTGCGGATGGTACTCACAACTGGACAGTAAGAAACCGTTTGAGCATTGATGCAAACAACTTCAGATGTCTGAACTTCAGATCCCCCCTGGCCAATTCAACTTACTCAAATTATACCGCTGATAAAGTCTGGCAAATCACTTATCAGAGAGAGTACGATCAGTTCTGTAAATCTCCTGATATCGGCGGATGTATGCAAGTGCCTTATCCGGAAACAAATGGTTTTACTATTACTCCGCCCAAACTTTACAGACCTGACATGAAGACTCCTTATGATCCGTTCCTGTCAGCTCCGGCCGCCAATCAGGCGCGCATTGATACTTCTCCAACGGCCGATCCTATTGATGGATCAACACCGTGGTACCAGGTCTTAAATGCTGATGTTCCATATCAGCCGATTCCGTATTACTTCACGCCTATTCCTTACGACGTCGATTCGCGCACAAATAAAGCGTACAATTTCTTCGTCGACAAAGGCTTTGATTACGGGGTTGAAATGTACCTGCCGGCCTATGTCGGTTACGATACAACAGTGACAAATGCGACTTTCATCAAAAAAGTTTATATCAAATATTTCTTTGATACTCCTCGAATGCCTGAAGTGCGTGACATCACGGCCTTCAACGACGGGAACATCAATAACTGTAATAAAGTTTTCGACTTTGCTGGTGGAACAAACTTCCCGGTCGACAGCAGTATGGGTGTAGATGCAACCACAAATGAAGGATGGTGTATCGGCCGGAGTTCTAAAACCGGTAACAGACCTGTTATGAACGTCCGCGCTGATACAAACACCGCGGCCTTTGACTGGAAATATGCCGGTATTATTATTGACTTCGTTCCAATTGAAAAAAATAACGGAACTAAAGTGACTGAACCAGGGAATGCTCTTTATTACTTAAGTAAACTGGCACGTCTGGAACTAATAGGTATTCCGCAAATAACCTATGAACCACTTTATTGTAATGATAATCATGATGTCCTTGTTCCTGGAATTTTCCAGACAACTGCGGCCGCTCCACTCACAACGCGTGCGGAATTTAAAACAAATTCAATCCTTGATTCTTCAGCAAGCAGTCCGCAAGCAAAATACAATGCTGATAATTCTGCCTCTTCAAACGAAGCTACGAACTACGGGGCTAAAGACGATGCCGGAAATTACCGCTTCACTTACGCCAATAAACTTGATCACGGCGCAATTTTTTCTTCAAAAGATTTTACTTGCTGTACACCACTTGGAAAATCAGGTGCCGCTGCTAAATGTTGTTCTGGCTATGCTGCCATAAGTTCTGACGGCAAATCCTCTATCTGTAAGCTTCCTCCGGGTACGGACCTGAACGTCTACTTCAATAAGTTTGTCTCGAGTGAAGGCGTGGGAACAGATCTTCCAGGGGGACCTGCAAAAGGTCTGATCGTCAAAGGAACCGATGAAGAAGTTGATTTTAACGCTTACACTGGCGAACCAAAATATCGTCGCGCAACTTATGACCGACTTGAGGCCCTGGGGGCTTCATACTGCAGTTCCGGTAAATTTGTGACTGGAGCGGCCTTTGGTAAATTTCCACCAGAACCGTTTTCAGGCTCATATACAGTTCAATCGGGATCGACAGGAAAACTGGAAGACTCCTTCCCGGAAAGCATTGTAGACTCCGTTCTGGACTTCCAATCTGATGATCCGACCGTGGGCAAGATCCCATTTGACAGCGGCTACAGATGGAACCATCACTACTACTGTAAGTAATCCATTTTCACTGCGATGCTTTTTATGATAGGTTAGGCCTTAAATGAAAATCATCGCATTACTTCTATTTAGTTTAAGCCTGGTTCCTGTCTTTGCTGAAACAGTAGCGTGTTCACATGCTGAACTTTGCAAACTTGTTTCAACCATAGCTGCTGAAAACCATGTTAATACGTTGCAGACAAAAACACTGATCAATATGACCGGGGACCCGCACGAATACGAGCCCAGCACAGCGGAAATTAAATCGCTTCTTTCTGCCCCGTTTTTGATTACAGGTCCGACAGAATTAAATCCCTGGATTAAAAAAATTAATTTTCAGCGCTCTAAAAATCCTTCGCTTAAAACGATTTCGCTTCCCTTTGAAAAGAAACAACTTGAAGCCTATCCGAAAGCTAGCGCTGAAACTCTTTCTCATTTCTGGCTTTATCCCAAAATCTACTGCGCTTTCAAAGAGCAGCTCTCAAAAGAATTGCAGAAGGCAGGACAAAAGGTTTCCATCACAAGCTGCAATCCTTCAGCTATTGAAAATGAATTGTCCGCTCAAATAAAAAAGACAAAAGCACCATTGATTCTTACTCACGATGCTCTTTTACCTCTTTTAACTTCTCTCGATCCTTCACACGTCATCGTGGCCATTAAAGGATCAGGTCACCATGAAGAAGTGGGAACAGATGCCATCAAGAAAATGTACAATGCACTTGAAGCTCCTGTGGCCATCTGGATTGTCGAAAGTGGGATCCATGTTCCCGGCAATATTATGAATAAAGTTCGCAGCAACGATATTGTCATTAAGCTCGATACGGCGAATTCAAGCTCCTCTGCCCCCTTTTCAGTCTTAACTGAATTAATTTTAAAATTAAAAAATGCGGGTACGGTAAAATGAGTCATTCTGTTTTGAGGGCCGAGAAACTAACTTTCAGCTACGATGGAATTACTCCAACGCTCAAAGATGTTTCCTTTAATTTGCACGAAGGAGAAAGTCTCGGAGTCCTCGGGCCAAATGGCGGGGGAAAAACAACTTTGATGAAAATTGTCGTTGGTCTTCTCTCTCCACAATCAGGTTCATTGTACTTCGATGGAAAAAAAGCTGATAAACATAACTATCCTTACAGCAGCTTTTCCTATGTGCCTCAGCACAGCGAATTGAATTCAATCCTGCCTGTTAAAGTCAGTGAGTATATGGGCTTTGCCAAAGCGCTTTATCGCCATGTCACTGAAAAGGAAATTGACGAACTTCTCGATCTGGTAGGTATTCTTCACAAAAAAGAATCCCTCATTGCCAGCTTGTCAGGCGGTGAAAAGCAACGTGTGCTCATTGCTCGAGCTCTGATCAACAGCCCCAAACTACTTTTGCTTGATGAACCGACAAAGGGTCTCGACAGCAGCGGCCAGGACCAGCTCCTTTCGATCATAGAAAAGATAAAACAAAGAGATAAAACAGCAGTCATGATTGTTGATCACAACATCAATCAAATCATTCGCCATTGCCATAAAATTTTGTGTCTCAACAGAACATTTCACTGGCATGATCACAGAGATCTTTTGACCAAGAATATCCTGGAAGATGTTTATCATTGCGAATTTGAGCATCTTTTAATTCACGAGAAAGATCTTCAGGGCCCTCAATCTCATGATCATCATTTTTGCGACCATGATCATGAAACTTCTCCTGCGACAACTGATCCTCATTCCCTTTTAAGGAGAAAAAAATAATGATGTTTTTTCACTCTTTAAAAGATTTCCTGCAATACGATTTTCTCATTTATGCTCTGTTAGGGACAATCGCCTTGTCGATGACATGCGGCCTCATTTCTCCACTCATTATTGCCCGCAAGAATGCTTTTATGGGTTCGGCCATTTCCCATTCAACTTTGCTGGGCCTGGCGATTGCTCTCAGCTTATTTTCCACTGAACAATCCCTTTCTATTTTTTCTACCACGTTAGCGATCACAATCGTCTGCACATTATTTCTTGCGACCTCAACCTATCGTCAGAAGTTACCTTCCGATTCGATGATAGGGATTTTTTATACGGCCACAATGGCCCTCGGTATTATTATTCATTCGCTATTTGCCAAAAATAAAACTGATCTGCTTAGTTTTCTTTTCGGAAATATTCTTCTTTTGACTAAAGAAGACTTGCTGTTGTCTGCAGGACTTCTGATTGTCACAGCGCCCTTAATTATCATTCCTTTTAAGAAATGGTTGTTTCTGACGTACGACGAAGAAGGGGCCATTACTTCAGGTATCAGGGCCAGAATTTATCATTATCTTTTTTTTATTTTGCTCGCTCTTTTAATAGTCACAAGTATTAAACTGGCAGGCACAATTCTGATTGAAACACTTCTGCTGGTTCCGGGATTTTTTGCTCTGAAATTCAGCACCAATGTTCGCCAGGCCTTCATTGTGAGTGTCATTTTTTCAACAGTCTTTGCCGTTCTTGGAATTCTCATTGCCAACGCCTATGGTTTGCCATCGGGGGCGACTCTCGCCGTTGTTCTCTTTCTTGCGCTTGTGCTATCTCTTTTTTTAAAAAAGATTTATACTTTCTTTAGATCATAAGTGATTTTTAAGAAGAGGATTTCATGCCAAACAATCAAAATTCGGCCAAGACGGTAAGTGAAAGCGCCGTCGAAATGCGTTACCTGGTCATGCCCAATCATACTAATCCACAGAATTCTATTTTCGGGGGCATCGTTATGTCGTGGATCGATATGGCGGCCGCAATGGTGACTGAAAGACATTCTAATCGACCTGTTGTCACAGTTCACGTTGACGGCATTAGTTTTAAAGCTCCGATCAAAATCGGAGATCACGTGCTTATTAAAGCAAGTTTGAATTATGTGGGAAAAACATCAATGCTTGTCGGTGTTAAAGTTCTGGCAGAAAATCCATTCACAGGAATTACCCGCCATACAACTACCGCCTACCTGGTCTTCGTTGCCCTCGATGATATCGGAAAACCACTTGAAGTAAGAGGTTTGATTCCAGAAAGTGAAGATGAGAAAAGACGCTTTGAAGAAGGACGTCTCCGTATTGAGGCGATGAAGAAAAAGAAAAAATGAAAAAGCTTATTCTGATCATTTCTTTATTGATTCCCGTGGCCCATGCACTTGAATACTCCAAGATAGATTTTGAAGGCTGTCCTGAAAATTCCTATTGTAAAAAGGAGACCGGCGCCAATCGAAAAAAATGGCTCGATCAATTAAAAGCCTTTTCTAAAGGCGAAATAAGCGAACAAAAAATCAATTTCTTTATCCAGTCTGAATTTGGTGTTCCTGTTCCTGGCTGGGCCATGGAAGAAGCAAGTCTCCTTCCCAATATTCTGATGTGGGACTCTCCGTGCAAACAACATAAGAATCCTGCCAACAAATATTACATCATGGAAAGTTTCAGAAAAAACCTGAATGCCAATGAATTGCGGGAGATACCAACGCTGGTATTTTCCCGTGCATTGATCAAAGAAAACGGAAAAGATGCTTTTCCGATAGTCGTTCCGCGTGGGGATGCCCCCCTCTTCCTCAAAGATGGAAGTCTTTATTTTCTCCGCGAAGATGAGGGAATGTTTTACGGACTTCTTATCGATAAAGAAGGAAAATTAAAAATCGTAAAAAATGAAACTTCTCCAAATTTACCCAAAGAAGTCACTTGTCCAAAAGAGATGGTCACTCAATTTTTACGAATGGCCCCGAGTCCAAGTTTCTACACCGGTCAGTTTTGCAAAGAAATCTGGGATAAAACAGACAGGACTTACAAGACATTGCTTCTCGGATGGAGCTGCAATTGAAATTCTGTTTATTCAATGTCGAAAATTTTTTTCTGCTGAACTCTCAGGGTGATGCTTTCAAAAAACCTGAAGATAAAGTTGCCTGGATTGCCCGCACATTGAAAGAAATCAATGCTGATGTCACGATGCTTTGTGAAGTCGGGGGTCTGGAAAGTCTCGATTTATTTAACAGCAAATATTGTAATTCCGACTACAGATGCGCCCTGAAAAAAGGCAATTCCAATCGCGGGATTGAAATGGGTTATTTGATTAAAAAAGATCTTCCGTTTGAAATTGAACATCACAGTCATGTTGATGACTCCATTGAATTTAACTATGCTCACGAGATTGAAGAAAATAACAAACTCATGCTGGATGATTTAAAAATTCCTCCGCATAAATTTTCCCGCGATATCAGCGAACTTCGTCTGAAAAAAAATGGAGAAGTTGTTCTGATTTTATTGCTTGTTCATTTAAAATCGAAATGGGACCGTGACGGATTTGATTTCAATGGAAAGGAACGCAGAAAGGCTGAACTCAAGGCACTGGTTAAAACCTATAATCGCCTTCGTGCAGAATTTCAGTTTAAAGTTCCAGTGATTGTCTCAGGAGACATGAATGGAAATGCCCAAAAGGGCCGCCAGGAACCCGAATTCGACGATCTTTATGCTCATACCGACCTCCTGGATGTTCTGGAAGCCATCAATGAGCCCGAGGAGCGCCGTCAATCTTTCTTTTATTTCGGGAGAGAAAACGTCAGAGAATCCTTTCAGCTAGACTATATTTTCCTTCCAAAAGAACTACAGAACCTGGTCAAAAAAGAAGAATCAGGTATTTATCTTTTCCGCGATCCCAATGGGACGCCTCTTCCTTATCCTCAGGAATCCTACCAGCGCTACGCTCTTCCTTCCGACCATTACCCGGTCGTCGCAACTCTCGATTTTTTGTCATTTTAAATTGCTCCCTTGCCTGAAAGAAGTTATATTTTGCGCTTAATTTTACGGTTTTATTAATGCTAATTTCAGTCGTAAAAAACGGCTGGCATGGGGATTCAAAAAGAATGGAAAGACAAACGGATAAAATTATCGAAAACATCCCTTGGTCAAAAGAAGACGCTGATGCCACTTACCACATCAGTCGCTGGGGCGATGGTTATTTTGATATTAACGATGAAGGCCACCTTTGCGTTCTTCCAAACCAGGATGAGAATGGTCCGCGCATCGATATTGCTGAAGTCATCGAAGAGATGAAAGCTCAGAACATTCCGTTTCCGATGGTTATCCGTTTCCACGATATTCTTCGTTCTCAGGTAAAAGTTCTTAACGAAACTTTTCGAAATGTTATTCAGGAAGCTGGGTATCAGGGAAAGTACACTGGTGTTTATCCCATTAAAGTAAATCAGATGCGGGAAGTTGTTGAAGAGATCGTCGATGCAGGCGCTCCTTACGACTATGGTCTTGAAGCAGGCTCTAAGCCTGAACTTCTTTCTGTTCTTGCTTTCAATGATAATTTAAATGCACTGACTGTCCTCAACGGCTACAAGGACGAGGACTATCTTCGCCTTGCTCTTCTGGGAAATAAACTTGGAAGAAAATGTATCGTTGTTATCGAAAAATTTACTGAACTTCATAAAATTTTAAAACTTTCGCGCGAGATGAATATCGAGCCAATGATCGGTCTTCGTGCAAAGATCACAGTCAAAGGATCAGGCAAATGGTCTGACTCCGGCGGTGAAAAAGCAAAATTCGGTCTGACGATTGCCGAAATGCTTACTGCTGTTCAAATCTTAAAAGACGAAGGCTCCCTGAATTCGCTAAAACTTCTTCACTTCCACGTCGGTTCTCAGGTAACTGATATCCGCACGATTAAAGAAGTTGTCAGAGAAGGCGGACGTATTTTTACAAAGCTTGTTCAATTGGGCGCACCACTTGAATACTTTGACGTCGGCGGTGGTCTCGGAGTTGATTACGACGGTTCTCAATCGACAAGTGATTCATCGATGAACTACAAGCTGAACGATTACGCTTCAGACATTGTTTATATCCTGAAAGAAATCTGTGACGCTGAGAAAGTCGCTCATCCTAATATCGTTTCTGAATCAGGACGTGCGATTACGGCAAGACACTCATGTGTCATCACCAACGTTATCGATAAGATCGAAACTTCATTCACGGATTACGATACAAAGAAAATTCCGGGTGAACACAGCCTCGTTTCCAATATGCGCGATCTGCTTGAGACAATTAATACTGAAAACGCTCAAGAGGTTTATAACGATGCTCTGGACTTCAAAAAAGAATGTCTGAACGCTTTCCGCCTGGGTATTTTAAAACTGGAAGAACGCGCTTCTCTTGAAACTCTTTTTTGGAAAATTACAAAAAGAATTTCTCAGCTGTTGCCGGACATGGAATTTATTCCGGACAACCTTTACGATATCGATCAGGGAATTGCTCCGCAGTACCTGTGCAACTTTTCAATATTCCAGTCAGCGCCGGATCTGTGGGCCATCGGACAACTTCTTCCGATTGTTCCGATTACCAAGCTGAACATCAAACCTCACAACAATGGCACACTTGTCGACATTACTTGTGATTCTGACGGAAAGATCAACAAATTCATCGATATTGAAGAAACAAGAAATCTTCTTCCGCTTCATGAACTGACTCCGAATGAAGATTACTATATCGGCCTCTTCCTGACTGGAGCTTATCAGGACGTTATGGGAGATCTTCACAATCTCTTCGGCCGTCTCAATGAAGTTCACGTTTTCTGCGACGATGAAGATCCGACAGATTTTTACATCGAAGAAGTCATTAAAGGCTCCAGTGCAGAAAGTGTTCTCGCGGCCATGCAGTACAACCCTGAAGCGATGGCCTACACAATGAAAAAAAATATCGACCGCCAGATAGCTTCTGGAAAAATCAATCCGCGCGAAGGTGTTCGTCTGGTTGATTTCTATGAAGAATGTCTCAAGTCTTATACTTATTTAAAAACCTGATTATTTTTTAATCAAAAAGAAGGAATTTAATATGAAACGCGGACCTGTATCAGAATTTATGCTCACTCACTACAAACACTTCAACTCAGCTTCGCTGGTTGATGCTGCTAAAGGATGGGAAACTCACCTTTCAAACGGTGGCAAAATGTTTTTAACTATGGCAGGAGCAATGTCTACTGCTGAACTAGGTAAGTCTCTAGCGGAAATGATCCGTCAGGGAAAAATCCATGCAATCTGTTGTACTGGTGCAAACCTGGAAGAAGATATCTACAACCTTGTTGCCCACAACCATTACCACCGCATTCCAGACTGGAGAGCGCTGACGGCCGACGAAGAAGAAAAACTTCTTGAAAAAGGCCTTAATCGCGTGACAGACACATGTATTCCTGAAGACGAAGCGATGAGAAAAATCGAAGGTCTTTTAAACCTTGAATGGCAAAAAGCTGACAAAGCGGGCGAGAGCCATCCTCCTCACTACTACTTCTGGCAACTTTTAAAAAATCCTGAATTCAAAAAAGAATATCAGATCGATCCAAAAGACTCGTGGATGATTGCGGCGATGGAAAAAAATCTTCCAATCTACACACCTGGCTGGGAAGATTCAACAAACGGTAACATGTATACAGCTGCCGTTATTGAAGGCCGCGTGAAGAACGTACACACAGTCAATTCTGGTATTCAAACTATGATGAGACTTGCTCAGTGGTACACTGAAACTTCAGCAAACACTTCTATTGGTTTCTTCCAGATCGGTGGTGGTATCGCTGGTGACTTCCCTATTTGTGTTGTCCCTATGCTTGAGCAGGATCTTGACCGCAGAACTCCACTATGGGGTTACTTCTGTCAGATTTCTGATTCGACTACTTCATATGGATCTTACTCTGGAGCAGTTCCAAACGAAAAAATTACGTGGGGAAAACTCGACAGAAACACTCCGAAATTCATCATTGAATCGGATGCAACTATTGTCGCACCTCTTGTTTTTGCTTACTTGCTAAACTGGTAACAGGCCGTTGCCAACACTTCCGGCAGGGAATTCTCTTCTCTGCCGGAAATATTTTTTGCCTCATCTTTCTCCCTTACCTCTCCGATAACTCATCTAAGCACCGGGTTTAACTCCCGCTTTGGATGAGGCCAGAATGAAAAAGAAAATTTATACCACTTCAATGATCGCCACTCTTTCAGCGACAGCTCTTCTCGCGACTTCTTGTGCGGGACCGGAAAGTTATCAGCAAAAAATGGCCCGTTACACGCCAAAAGTTGAAGGAAAAAATATTGTTCCGGAAATTAAAACATACGATTTTAAATTTGCTCAGGCAGCAACTAAGAAAGCTGGCCGTGGCATTGCTTCAGTTGAACCGGCCATGACTTCTGAGAAAAAAGAAGAATTGGAAAACAATCCAACGAACAAAAAATTGTATTTTTTAACCCTCTATACTCAGTATGAAAACTTGAAAAAATATTCGACGGAATTTGCAGGTCCAACAGTATCCATTTGTCCAAACTTTCATACAAGCCTGCTTCGTCACAATGAAAAATTGTCAGTTAATGAGATGAGAGATACGACAAATGTTCATGGGAAAAAATTCTCATATGATTCAGCAAAGTTTGTTGATGAATCCTATATTGCTAGCAACCCTGAACTTCTTCTTCCGCTTTCTAAAGAAGAAACGACTCCTCGAGTGATTGATATTATCCGTGGAAGTAAAACACCGGTTGGAGATTTTGCGATCAATGAAATGGTTCACAAGGCCCTCGATATTCATCTGGCAAAAACATACAGTGAGATCAGAGAACTTTGCGAATATGGCGTGAGCGACAACTATTATATTTATGAAAATCTCATCACTCACATTAAGAATAATAAATTTGATGCTGACTCTTCAAATATGAATACGCTTCTCAAAACAACCGTTTTTTCCAATCTGGCACTTGTGACATCATTGGAAAAACAAGTAAAAGTGAAAAACCAGGGCAGAGCGATTGCTTCTGTTGATGGTGATAAAAAACGCGGCCCATACGTCGGAGAAATCATGACGAGATTGAATGTTTCATGGGCCGGTCAGTATTTTGATTTTATCAGCGAAAAGTAAAAAGCCTATTGCGTGAAGAAAGCACTGAAAGGTAGCTTTCTTTACGCCCTTCAGAACCATTCACAGTACTATCCATATCACCAAAAACCGCCGAATAGGCATGGCCTAGTTCATACTTGTCCATCACCTGAAGATTCTTTGGATCAATATGAAAAATCTCGCCTGAAGTCGTCGCGACAGCGATTCCCTGTTTATAAGGAACCATTGAAGAAATAACTCCGCGGGAAATTTTCACTTTGTTTTGGATAGTTAAGTTTTTGTCAGCAAGGATAAGTTCACCATTTGGAGTCCCAAAAAGCATTTGCTCATCTTTATAAGACGGATCCACATAAGGAGCGCGAGAAGAAGTAAACTCCCCTCTGCGAATCACTTTGCCAGTATTGGGATCAAGAATAGAAATAGGTCCGCCAACAGGGCCGATATAAACTTTATCGTTTAAAATAAAAGGAGCATTGTCGACGTCGACAAATTTCACGGCCGTTGAAAGTTTAGTTTCGTAAAGAAGAACACCTTCATCAAGAGATAAAGCAACGAGAGTTCCATCGGCAAGGCCTACGAGAACTCGGTCTTTATAAACAACTGGCGTAGACGCCCTTTGAAGAGTCGTCAGGTATGAAACTGAACGCTTGTATCCCCAAAGAATTTTTCCCGTTTCAACATCGAGACAAAAAACCTGGTGATTGCGGAGTTGAAAAAGAATCCGACCTTGATAGACGACTCCTTTTGTTTCAACAGACGCCCCAAGATCTACACTGTATTTAATTTTACCAGTCGTATAATGGCGGGAAATCACTCTCCCTTGAACTGTCCCGTAAATGATCTGATCTTTATACGGAATAGGTGCCGCATGATAAGCGCTTTTATCCAGTTCACTCCAGACAAGTTTGCCATTTTCCAATTCAAACGCCTGCATGTATCCCGAATTGTTTCCGGCATAAACGATGCCTTCAAAAATCATCGGCGATTGCAGCGCAATCGGCAAATTTCCTGATTCATAAGCAGGATCCATGACTTTAATCCAGGCCGGATTAAAGGCACGCGCTGGTTTTACTTCTCCCTGCGGAAGATAGGCCTTAAGACCTGAGCACGAAGCCAGACAAAGGGAACATAACAGAAGGCCAAAGAACTTTTTCATATTTTTTCCAGCGAAAAACTAACTACATTTTTGAAAGATAAAGTTTTGCAAGTTTTACGAATTCGCTTTCATCTTTTGTTTTCTCAACAACGTATGTGAAGCTCGCTTTTGCTTTTTCCTTATTGCCTAATTTCAGATAAAGACGTCCAAGATCAAGGTAATTTTTCCCTTCGAAAATTTTCACAGAATGAGAATTCATTTTTTCAAGAGTATCAATTGCCGCCTGGTTTTGCCCAAGATCTTCGTACACAACTGCAAGTCTGCTTAGAATAAAATATTCTGCATAATCATTCTTGGCCGCTTTTTGTCCAATCGTTAAGACTTCAAGGGCTTCATTCAGGTGAGAGTTTTCAAGAAGAAGGTCACTAGCTTTAATAACGACGGGAACCAGTCCGGCATAATTTCCAACTTCTTTCTGAAGAGAACGAACGCCTTCAACCAGCGCTTTCGGATCACTTTTCTCGTTAAACCCTTTTAATGTGCCTGTTTCAAAAGAATAAATTTTTGAATTCAATTCAGCTTTTGATTTATCTGAGAACGTTGAATAAACGCCGAAGCCCACTACGGCCACGACGATGGCGATAAGAATCGCAATCAGTGAATTTTTATTTTTCGAGACTAAAGTCCCGACATCCCCTTCATCGAGGATCTGGTTAATATTGCGATTAGGTGTCGTTGTTGTGTCGGCCATGTTCAAACTCTGGTTAAAAGGTTTAAAAAATTGAATAAAAAAGATTCTAAAAAGCCTTTGTTAAGTTGTCAAAAATAGAGACGTTCATTACAATAAAAAAAGAAGTTCTGAATATTCGTTAACTAGATGCATCCCAAGGAAGGAAATGTATGTTTAGTTGGAAAACTCTCCTGGTCCTCGCCTTTCTGTCATTTTCGACAGTCTCACTTACTCCGCAGGTGTTTGCGTACGATAAAGTCAACAGACTGGGTCTGGGGATGAGCAATCAGCTCAAAAACGACTTTCCGGCCATTTCATTCAAAATGCAAAAAAACCGCTCTTTCGCCTTCGGGGGATTGCTCGGAATATCTTCAAATCCCGATTCTGGCGGCTACGGCGTGGGTCTTAAGGTGTACCGCAACCTTTTTGATGAGCCTCAGCTCAATTTTTACATTGCCGGGATGGGCGCTGTGCTTTCAAACAAAGAAAATCGCACAAACTACAGCGGATTCCAGTTTGATCTTTCCATGGGGAGTGAATTCCACTTTTCCGGACTGCAGTCTCTTGGTTTTAGCTTTGAGTTCGGAGCTTCGGCGTTTAAGAAAAAAGATTTTGTCTTCGAAACATTAGGAAACAGCTTTGTTGTTTCAGCGATTCACTTCTATCTATGAAAAAATTTTTAAGTGCGTTTTTCCTATTCACTCTTCTCGCTGCTCCGGCCGTAATGCCGGCAAAGTCGCTCGCGCAGGAAGCGGCCAACGATATCTTTGCAGCAGATGATGATGATTTGAACGTTGGTGGCGATATTTTTTCTGATTTTACTGAAGACATCGAAAACGCCAAGGTCGTTGAAGACGAGCGTTTTTACCGCTACGGACGTTTTTTTTCATTCAATGCCTCTATCGGTCTGACGACTTTTGATGGCAATCGCGGCATCGCCTACGAAAACCAACCACCGACATTCGGCATCAGCTTCACTTTTTTTAAGGATTTCCAGACGGCCCTCGGACTTGGATTGGAATTCTCTAAGCATTCAATGTTTTTAAAAGATCCGGTTCTGGGTTTTCCCAATGCTAAAAATCCGGATGGCACACCGGCCTCTCCCGGTCTGGTCGATGTCAATATGCTGAGAGTGTTTCTCTCCTACCGCTACTATATCGAAACAGCTAATCTCGGAACCGCTATCACCTATTCCAATCCATATCTCATCGGCAGAATGGAATACTGGTACCAAACTAATAAATATGTCGATCAAACCCAGCTTCCCAAAGATGTCGGGGGCGGTCTAGGTTTTGGTCTTGGCTTTGGTCTCGAATTTCCTGTAGAAATCAAAGAATCTTATATTGGTCTTGAATTCCTCGTTCACACTGTCAACTTCCCGGACAAGAACACGCAGAAGTATGCTCCTAAAACAGCAGGAGGATATGGTTTTGATAATCTTGGGGGGAACGCTTATACCACGATGGTTTCTTACGTTTTTAACTGGTAAGAGATAAGTTGGACGTTGGATGACTTTCTATCCAACGTCCAAGAGTCTACTGTCGTCAGACTTCTTTCATTCTCTTCGCTAATCTTCGACTCAAATCTTCACCGGTTCTGAAAATAAGGTGAATCGGAGTATTATCAAACGCAAATTCCTTTCTTAGACCGTTCTTCAGGTAGTTCTGATAGTTATCAGGAATCCCTTTTGAAAGATTGGTAAAAAATAAGAATGTCGGTGGATTCGATTTTAGCATTGAAGCATATTTTACTTTAAAGCGTTTTCCGCCAGAGTTTTTAATCGCTACCGGGTGATTTTCCACAAGTTGGAACACATAACGGTTAAGAACTCCGGTACCGATGCTTTTATTTCTAATGAGAATGGTCTTCTTGATTGACTCCTTCAATTGACCGATGTGACGGCCGTATTTTGCAGAAATAGGAATCAAATCGCAGTAGTAAAGCCATGGAACAGTTTCGCGAAGATCTTTGATCCATTCTTTCTTTGCGGATTCATCAGGAAGTTTATCTTTGAGAAGATCGATTTTGTTTAAACAAACAACAACAGATTTTCCTTTTTCAAGAGCGATATCGAGAAGTCGTCTGTCCTGATGAGAAATACCAACAGTCGCATCGATCATAAAAATGATGATATCACTTTCAGTAATACAGCGAAGTGAACGGTAAACAGATTGTTGCTCAATAAAACCTTCAACAGATTTCTGGCGACGAATTCCGGCCGTGTCAACAAGGTGAATAGATCTCCATTGAGATCCTGTTTCATTCTTTTTCGCGGAATCAACTTCATTGTGGAATTCTTCTGAAATCACTTCGATTTCTTCATTTGGCAATTCCTCAGAATCATCAACGCCTAAATCTTCAAGATCTTCACTGAATATATTGTCGTAAGTTTCTTCATCGTATTTTTCCAGCTCTTCATCTGACAGAACTTCATCTAAATCGAAGTTTTCTTCGGCATAAATTTCGTCTTCTTCATCAGAAATTAATGGAGTTTCAGGTGAAAGATAGTTTTCCTCATCATAAATGGGAACACCGGCAGTCTGTTCTTCTTCAAGGTTATAAGAATTGGCCAGAGATTGATAGACATCCGGGTTATTCGCGCGGAACTCTTCATACTGCTGAAACAGAAGTGAATCATTTTTTGCAAAGGCCACTTCTTCATCGAGTTCAGAAGCTTGCTTGCCAAAAAATAAATCAAAAAAACCTTCAATTGGATCGACTGTCGTTCCCGGGATGTCGGAAACAAGCGCTCTTTGTGATCCTAACAAAAGATTCAGAAGCGTAGATTTGCCAGCGTTAGGCGCACCAATCAAAGCAAGTCTTGCGACTACTTTCTCTCTCGGTGTAACACCTTTTTGCAGCTGGGACATATCTGCATTCTGCTTTCTTTCAAATTTTAAGATCTCTTTATGAAGTCTGATTTTCAGATCGAGCAATCCCAGACCATGTTCTGCCGACATTTTGAAGAGTTCTTCTTCACCGATACCGAGAGAATAAAATTCTAATTCTTCTCCTTCCTGCTTTTCTGTGTCGTATTTGTTGACCAGAACCCAGAACGGCTTTTTTTCTTTTCTGATATAGTCCGCAATCATCGCATCGTAAGGTAAAACTCCTTCGCGCGAATCAACAACGAAAAGAATTAAATCACTTTCAGCGATGGCCGTTTTAGCCTGTTCAGTCATGATATTAAAAAATTTATTCATGATCTGATCGCGTTTTTTGGGTACGTTCTCTTCGATTTTTTGCGGATAAAATCCACCTGTATCAACGATAATTGCATCTGCGGTTTCTTCGTGTGCCAGTTCAGCAAACGTTGCAATTCCGTAGTGGCGGTCTCTTGTGACACCTGGTTTATCGTAAGTAATCGCCTTGTGAGCTTTCTTCATCAGGCGGTTAAAAATTGTACTTTTTCCAACGTTAGGTCTTCCGATAAGGGAAATGACCATAGAACGTTTATAATTATTTTGATCCATAGTTAGTGTTATCCTTTTTATTTTTTGCGCCAGACGCGTGCTGAGTCCTTAGCGCGCGGTAGTCCGATTTCCTCAAGAACGAAGTTATTTTTGAACCACTTCGGAGAGACTTTTACGTGAAGATTAAGGTGAACCGGTCCACCCGTCATTACTTCAATTTTCTTTCTGGAACGAATTCCGATTTCCTTGATCATCGAACCGCTTGAACCGATCACGATCGCTCTTTGCGATGGGCGATTGACAAGAATGGACGCAGAAATGTGAGATTCATAAGATTCCGGATCAGTTTTAGATTTTACTTCTTTATACTCGTCGATGACGACAGCGACTTCATAAGGAACTTCATCTTTTAAAAGTTCGAACGCCTGCTCGCGGATATATTCTGTAACGAAGAATCGTTGATTCTTATTTGAGATATCTCCGTTTGGATAAAGATGTGGTCCCGGCTCAGCGCGATCGCAGATAGCGCCAGTCAGTTCGTGAATATTTGTTCCTTCTTTATTTGAAATCAAAAACCATTTTTCAATTGAAGGAAGAATTTCTTTTGCTTTTTCTGTCACTTCCGCCAGTGGAAGTTTTTCAGCATTTTCAACTTTATCAGCTTTAGTAAACACAACCCAGGTTGGTCCGAGCTCAAGATCAATATTTTCTTTGAACTCTACGAACTGAGTAAGGACATCGCGGCTGATGTCGATCAAAAGAAGATTGAGGTCGGCACCTTCTGTTCCTTCTCTCGCCTGCTCATTTAAACGCTTGTTGAATTCCTGGCTCGACTTATGAAGACCCGGAGTATCAACGAGAACAATCTCAGTGCGGTCAACTGTAAGAACACAGTGAAATTTATTTCTGGTAGTTTGCGGCTTGTTCGTGACAACTGAAAGATCAGTTCCCAACAGAACATTTACCAAAGAACTTTTTCCCACATTCGGAGCGCCTAAAACAGCAACCATAATGGATTTGTTGTGGGGGTGTTGGTCTTCTAGTAACATTCTCGTCTCCTTGCTTTATAAAACCTGTTACAGGTATCGTTTTTCATCTAGCACGACCCGTGCTAATTCTTTTTCTAATTTCTTTTTCGAAGGTCCGGTTCCTTCAGCGAGCTTGCGATCACCGATCCACAACTCGACTTTAAATTCTTGTTTCATCTCCTGCGCTTTATAAGAAGGCAGTGTCTGATACATGGCCATCGCCAATTCCTGCAATTGCGTTTTGCTGTCGAAGCTTTCCAGATTTTCCATCGCAAAAAATTTCTTTCCTGCAGAGGATTCATATTGATTGATCACCGTAACCAGCATTTTTTCGACAGTGTCGGCATTTTCACCACAGTCAAAATAAATGGCGGCACAGAGGGCCTCAAAGGCATCGGCAAGAATAGATTCTTTTTTCTCACCACCGTTTTTGTGTTCGCCTTTTCCGAGAATAAGATTTTCACCAAGAGAAATGGTCTTCGCCAGTTTCGCCAGCGAATTTTCATTGACCAGCGAGCCTCTCAATTTTGATAGGTTTCCCTCTGACTGTTCAGGAAAGTTTCGATAGAGAATCTTGGCCACAATTAAATTGACTAACGAGTCTCCCAAAAATTCCATTCTTTCATTGGAGGAAATGGCGAGTTCTTTAAACTCATAACAAAACGTCGACTGAGTTAGTGCCGTGATCAGAAAACTTTTATTCTGGAATTCGTAATTTATCTTTTTTTCTAAATTTTGTACGGATGTAATTTGCGTTAAGGTCTGTGCATCTAAATTTTGCAATAAGATTTTCTGTGACGCTTCTGTATAAAGCGCATCAAGCCATGACGAGATGGTCGCGGGTTTTTGCGTGTTGAAGGTCGTCTCTTGCACCGGGTGATCCACTAATATTGAATTGTTATAACGTTTGAGGGTTTTAGCACTCCTCGTAATACAAATCAATGCTGACTTTTTAGGTTGTACTATTTTACTTAGTGGGATACTATCGGCCTCCTAAAGCTTTGAAATTAGTCTCCCAACATTTTAAAAAGAGGGAAAAATAAACAATATGAGCACATTCACACAAACAACACCAACGACACAAAACACTCCCCCGATCACGATCGTGACTGGTACGGCACTACCGGGATCTGCAGAAGCAAAAACGCTGACGTCGACACCGAGTCCGGAACTTTTCGCTCTTGAGCAAGAGTTCTATGCGAATCTTCGCGCTCAGGGAAAAAGCCAGAACACTCTAAAAAACTACAAAACAGATTTAGATTGTTTCAACTACTACCTGAACAGCGAGTACGCTTCAGTAGAAGTTAAAAACTTTGATCAGGCCTTGGTAACAAACTACGGTCAATATCTTGAGAAGAAATATTCTTCAGACAATTCAAGAAGACGTCGCGTTCAGGCGCTCAGAATTTTCTTTGATTTTCTTCTTTCAAAAGGTCTTGTTTCTGGAAACCCGGTCAGAAAACTTCCGACGTCTCCAAAATTTCTTGATATTCCAAGACCAACGCCTTTTATCGATGTAAAAACTCTTTGGACTTACCTTGTTGAAGAATCACATTCACAAGACAAAATTCAAGAGCTTCTTTCTAAAAGAAACCAGATTCTTTTCCTTCTGATCTTCGGAGCAGGCTTAAAGGTTTCTGATCTTTCTGAATTATCAGTCAATGACATTACTATTGGTAAAAACGGTGAAGAACCTCGCGTTCTTATCCACCACCCGAAAAGAGATGCATACACTGTTGCTCTTCCAAGAATTTTCGAAAAAGTATACGCTGACTACCTCGTCATTCTTGAAGAAATGAAAGCGAAATCACAAATTACTTTCGACAATCTTCTTTTCTACGCTAACCCATACAGAATTATCTCTGGGGGTTTATCAGCTCGCGGAATTGAAATTATTTTCGAAGACTACAGAAATAAATTGATGATCACACTGACTCCTAAATCACTTCGTCAGGCGTGTATCTTCAAGTGGATCCAACAACAGAAAAACGTTTCACTCATTAAAGAGTGGCTAGGACTTGCTCCTTCTTACGATTTGAAACTTTACCTAGAACACGCTCCGAATTTCCTCTATAACGAGGACATTCTGGAAGACATCTACACAAATTATAAAAAGCAGTAAGATTAAACCTTGGCATAAATAAAAAGGCCCTCTGAATAGAGGGCCTTTTTTTTATCTTTTACAAGCGGATTGAATTTTTAAATTGCAGGCCTTCTGTTCATAAGAAGCAGCGTCGCCGGAAATGCCCAGCTTGCCTAAAAACTTTTTATTCTCTTCTTTAAATTCAGGTTTGATGGTCGCTTCTGAATCTTTTACCAGCACGGCTAGATCCGCACAGCTTTGCCCATCATTCTTCTGACAATTCTCATTGAGGGCTTTCATCTTCAAATAAGTTTCTTTGATCTGAGAAATATAATTTTCAAATTCAGAACAATTCTTTCCTTTGCAGAATAACGCTTCATCTTTTGAAGCCGCGAATAGAGCTGAAGAAAAAAGTAGCGAAACTGTCACTAAGGCCATTTTCATTTTTTTGTCCTGGTTGAAATTAAGGATCGACGACAGATTCACCGCTGGCGCGGCGAGGACGAATTTCTTCAGGCTTGTCATAAACCGGATATCCCAGATCGTGATCGAGATGCCAGCGATCGAGAAGAAGTTCATCTTTTTCAATGCGGTAGAAAGTTAATTCTTTATCGATATTATCGAGACGATAAGCCAATTCTCTTTGCAATTTGATCTGATCATTTTTTTGAGTGAGCAATTCGTCCAGAGCTTTGGTTTTTTGTTTTTCAATTTCAGCAATACGTTGGTCGAACTCGGCCGCAACTTGAATTTTTCGTTCTTCGAAATTCCAGACGTCAGAATTAATTCCATTTAACTGAACCATGTAGTCTTTCTTTTTGTTCAGTAAACTTGCGCGATAAACTGAAGCTTCACGGACTCTCGTCGCGAGTTTGTGAGATTGCATGACGAGGGCCGTTCCCCTTCTGAAATAATCTTCTTTAGGGAAACAGGGAAAAAGATCTTTGACGTACATAACAAAAAAATGTTCTTCGATGCTTCTGACGAAGCCCTGACAGTAATCACCTTCTTTGTTGTTTTGAATTTTAAATTCTACCAGATCTCCCGCGCGGAAAAATTTCACATTGCGGTTTTCACTTGAGACTTTCACAATGGAAGCAGTCTGATCTCTATCTGTCACTCTCCCTGAGAAATGAGCGTAATCAAACTTGGGATCGTAAAAAGAATCCGTATCGATTTTCAAAGTTTCTTTAGGAAGTTTCAGATTTGAGGCAGCGGTCGCACCATGGGCCTTTCCCATAGAAACGACGGTAACCAAAAATAAGGCAAGCAATCCTGTTTTCATAAATTTAATTATAACCGAAGTTTGAACTCATCTAAACAGGTAGGAAAAACTTGTTGAATCACGGCTAAACGAGTACCTTTGATAGCAAATTAAGCAAAGATTTTTTGGCACAGTTAAAAATCAAGGGAGCAAAAATGGAATTTTTTCTGGACACAGGCATAATTTCGGAAATTAAAGAAGCAGTTCAGTTGGGTATTATTGATGGCGTGACCACTAACCCTTCACTCATCGCTAAAACGGGCCGCAAGCAAGAAGACGTTATCAAAGAAATTTGTGAAATCATTGACGGACCAATTTCTGCGGAAGTTATCGCAACAGATCTTGAGGGCATGATAAAAGAAGGAACTGAGCTTTCTAAAATTCATAAAAACGTCGTTATTAAATTACCTCTGACAGAGGCCGGAATAGCTGCTTGTAAGCACTTTTCGGAGAAAGATATCAAGACCAACGTCACTCTGTGTTTTTCGGTCAATCAGGCCCTTCTGGCGGCTAAAGCGGGCGCTACATACATCTCGCCATTTATTGGTCGTCTTGATGATATCGGCCACAGCGGAAATGACCTGATTTCTGAAATCCGTGCCATTTACGACAACTACGGCTTTTTGACGAAAATCCTTGCGGCCTCTATTCGCCACGCGGCCCATGTTCGTGAAGCTGCCCTTTTAGGCGCTGATGTAGGGACAATGCCACTTTCTGTGGTCAAGGCCCTTTATAAGCACCCTCTAACTGAGAAAGGTTTAGAGGCATTCCTGGCAGACCATAAGAAAGCTAACTCTAAGTAATTAAAGCAGGAGGGAAAACACTTTGTTTTCCCTCCTGATCTCTCTCAGATTTCTCCTTTTCGGTCCGATAATGGAGGAATGAGACAACTGCCGTTTCTTCTCCTCATTTTGTTCGCCTTCCTCTCCTGTAAAAAGCAGGAGTCGGGAACTCAAAGTTCGTCTTCAACTCCCAATTTTACCGGCAACTCATGCATCATCGGAAAATGGGTAACCAAAGCTCCCCCTATCAATTTGAAAATGTCTTCTGATTTTTCTTTTGCCGCTGGAGAGATTGACGGGGTCACGAACTACAATCCTTTAGAGCGAATGGCGAAGGTCTGGAACGATGCTGTCTCCCCTACGAAAACTCTTTTCCAGCTGCCTTTTGCAGGCACTACGAATACTGGCTATTCTTCTCTAGGCTCTTTTAGAGACAATGAATTTGGTATTTATAAATCACAAACCTGGTTTGCCGGCGTCAGCACGAGTGCTCTTGCTGTCACTCAATTTTTCGGAACAGTTACCAGCGATCCCTCTCTTGGAACTTATATCAATCTAAGCGAGGCCGACATTATTTTTAACTACAATAATTTTGGATTTACTTTCAATAGCGGTTATTACGATTTGCAGACAGTCGCTTTGCACGAGATGGGACATTTTCTTGGACTCTGCCATGCTCCGGACAATAGCAATCCCCCCATTTCCATTATGGCGCCTTATTACTACTCGACTCAACGTACGTTAAAAACGTATGACACCAATAAAATTCAAGCGCTCTATCTGAACAATCAAAACCTGGCCGCCATCTCAACGAAGACAAACACAAATGCGCTTTCTGCGCCTGTGGGGACTGAGATTAAAGGGATTGTGGAATTGAATGCAGATGGAAATTGCCGTCACTTTATCAATGGCAAATTAGTGTTTGAACACACAACTGATATGTCTAAGTTCAAAAAACCGACCTGGTATAAAAACCTGATCAAATAAAAAAAAAGGCTTCCCGAAGGAAGCCTTTTTTTTTCAACTTTTTAATTCAGAACTATTTTTTAAGAGAGTTCTTAATAGCTGTGAAACCAGCGAAGTCAGTCGCAGCGATTTCAGCAAGCATTTTTCTGTTCAAAGTTACACCGTTTGCTTTTAGAGCGCCGATGAATTTTGAGTATGAAGTATCAAGAGTTCTTGCAGCAGCTGCAATTCTGACTACCCATAGTTTTCTCATATCTCTTTTAAGAAGACGTCTTCCGATGTAAGCGTAGTGAAGAGCGCGTTTTACCGTCTCAGCTGTGTGCTTATATTTTGTTCTTCTGTCAAAGTGGAAACCTTTAGCAAGTTTCAAAACTTTGTTTCTTCTTCTTCTAGCTTTAAATCCTCTTCTTACGCGTGCCATTTTTTACTCCTGTAACGATTTCTGGGGGGACATTCTTTGTGTTTTTTCAAACTGCCACTTAGGCCCAAATCTCTGTCTTATATTTTTTAATTAATTACTAGAATGCGTATGGAAGCATTCTTCTTACTTTTTCGTGCTCAGATTGGTGAACTAGTGCTGGTCCGCCTGCTCTGTTTTTTACTTTTGTGCTTTTGTGCTCAAGTTTATGTCTAAGACCACATCTGCTTCTTTTCACTTTACCTGTACCAGTTACGCTATATCTTTTCGCAGCTGATTTTCTTGTCTTCATTTTAGGCATGGGAGTCTCCAAAATTCTTAAAATTTAAATGACTTAATATATCGTCGTTTATTATTAAATAACGCAAAATTTAGTTTCGAGTTGGAATATTTATCAAAAATATCGTGGGATGTAAAAGGATTTCCTTATTATTTTACAGATATTAGATAAGAAAAAGGGCCGTTTTCCGGCCCTTTTAGTATTCGCACTTAATCTTCTTTCTTGTCGTCTTCTTGTTTAGGGCCTTTTTTGACCGGCTTTTTTGTTGAAGCAACGATCGCGATGATACGGTTCCCCATCATTTTTGGCTCCGACTCAATGACGGCGCCCATTTCTACGATTTGACCGATAATGTTCTTGAATTTTTCCATTCCGGCGTCTCTGTATGACATTTCGCGTCCGCGGAACTGCATTGAACACTTAATTTTATCGCCGTCGTCGATGAACTTCTGACAGTGGTTAAGCTTAGTTTTCAAGTCCCCGATATCGATATTTGGCTTAAATTGAATTTCCTTCAATTGAATAACGATTTGCTTTTTCTTCGCTTCCTGAGCCTTTTTCTGAAGCTCATATTTGTATTTACCGTAATCGATAACTTTAACAACGGGAGGTTGAGCTGTCGGGCTGACTTCAACAAGATCGAGACCTAAATCTTCCGCAATTCTTCTCGCCTCGGCCATAGAAACAACACCGTAAGCATGTCCATCTTCACCTAGAAGACGACACTCAGGGATTCTGATTTGTTCATTGACTCTCGGGCCTTGATTTTTATTCGAAGAGAAAGAAGAGCGCTGGAACTGGCCTTGATTTTGATTGTCTTTAATATTTAACCTCACGTGTTTGAATCTATAACGCTAGACTCTTTAGTTATGATAACAGATTTTGACTATAATCTTTTTGCCTGAAAAAATGAAGACCTATTTTTTCCTCGTCTAACACGAGATGCGACACTTCGTGAAGCCGGTTTTCCCCCACACTTAAGGCCGTCCGGATTTTTGCGGCGGCGGCCAGAACTGAGTCAAAGTCCAGAGTAAATAGATCTGCGTCCGCAAAGTCGTAAACGAAGCAATCGCCCCCTTCAAGATCAACCAATGTCAGTCTTTTTTGATCAAGATTGCGTGGAACGCCGATGACTTCAACCATGAGGCTTAGTTCGTTCGCCTGAATTTCGAAATATGTTTTGCGACCGACTATCTGAAATTGGGTCGACAGGGCAATCCATTCCTTTAACTGCGCAAGTTCGGTCATCCAGTCCATTGGTTGGGCAAGTGGCGCCGTTTTGATAAAACGGCGGCGGCCCTGCTTCATTTTTTTTAATTGAATGTTCACTTTAATTTAAAAGATTGATGGAAAGCTGGCCGGAAAGATCTGATTCAATTTTGGCCAGAGTTTCGTCAAGTTTAGTCTGATCAGAAACTGTATAAAAGCCCGCATTCGATTCGACTAGCTTGGAGTGAATAAAAAACTGCAGCGAAGATTTTGAAAGAGGGACAGAATAACTTTCCGCATACTTTATAATACGGCGAAGTTTTTTCTCTGCTTCGAAAACTTCTTTGTATTTTTTCAGGAAAGTCTCCATTTTGAAACCTTCTTTATATTCTTTGGTCGAAAGATCTTTAAGAGCTAACCCGCAAACATAATAAGCTTCAAGCAAGTAATTGAGCGAGCGGGCAAACAACCCTACTTTTTGCAGGATCAGATAAAGTTCTTTGTGAGAAAGCTCCACACATTCTTCCAATGTCGTCACAGGTCTTCCGATAGCATCGCTAACGATGTCGAGCGTGAGATGGAAAACTTCTTTTACCGTCGGTAGATAAAATTCGTGAGTCAGCTGTTTTCTTTGGGTGATAAAAAACTTCTTCAGATCTTCCACCGTCGTGATGTGACCCGAGAATAGATTTACCCATCCCATATGCACAATCCACGGCACCAGAAAATGGTGAAGAATCGTGTTTTTGAAATAAAGAATTTCTTTGCGGCAATCGTCTTTTATTGAATAGAAAACGTGCTGAGTGCTCGTATTGCCGATCACTTCAACCTTCTTGTTTCCGATGAGAATATCAATCGATCGCTCGAGTGATTTTTCCAGGTGCTCAGGCGTAATCGATTCAGTAATAGGCACATTGAATTTTTCACAATAGGCCACGATGTGACGGGCCTTCGTCAAGATCTCTTCCCATTTAAGGGCCCCGGACGATTCATCCAGAAGAATCATGGCAAGAAGTGATGTCGGCGTTACACGCATGTTCTTCCCGACTTCCAGGAAGCATTCAAAGGCAAGTTTTTGAGTCTGAGTTTTTAAATCGGCACCGCTTTCAAGCGTCTCCGGCGCATCTACAGGTTTCCCCAGATTGATGTGCACATTTCCGAATTGGTAGGAAAGAAGTTTAACAAGTCCCAGAACCTGAGTGGCACTTTCCTTTTTCTTTTTAGCTCCGTCGAGTTCTTTTGCGAGTGACTTTTGTTCAGGAACATACTCATGAACAATCGACACTGGAATAAACTGCAGCGGTCTTCTCTGCTCCGCCGGAATTGCGGCGTGAGCTTCAATCAGCATCTGATAAAGACCGTAGCGTGGCGGAAGAAGTTTTCCGGTGCGGGAGCGGCCGCCTTCAAAGAAAAACTCAATTGGATTTCCTTTGACCAGCATATAATGAAGATACGCTTCAAGAGTCAGCTTATAAAGAATGTCGTTGGCAAAAGTTCTACGGATGAAAAAACACCCGGATCTTCTGAAGAGCGGTCCAATCGGAAAAATATTGAGATTGTTTCCGCCTGCAACAAACAGCGGTGACTGGTATTTTTTAAAATAAACGTAGTTGATCGCCACATAGTCGGCATGCGACTGGTGATTGGGAACAAGAACGATGTTTTTTGTTTTTGAAAGTTCTTTTAAATCGAGACCGTGATCGTTGAAATTAATCCCATCGTAGAGCTGAGAAAGCGAAGCATCCAGAAATTTTTCAAATGTTTTTAAAAACGGTAGTGAAAGTTCCGCTCTGATTTCTTTTAAATTCTTGAGGGCCTTTTCTTTTTCGTCTTCCTTATTTCCTACGCGGTCGCGCAGCTTGGGATAACTCAGGACAATCTCTTCCATCTCTTTGAAGTTATCAAAGAGATTGGGGATGCCGCCGAAAAGTTCAGTCACTAATTTGAGGCCGGATGCTTTAGGCATTATCTCACTCCGTGAGGTTTACTTTCACTCATTCCCGAAGCTGTCATCTGAATGAAAAGAGCGTTTTCACTCATAGCTGGAATATTGTCGACTCCAAGATAAGTCATTCCTGAGCGCAGACCACCCATCAGTTCTTCAATAACGTTTGCGACACTTCCTTTACAAGGAATCATTGTCGATTCGCCTTCTGCCGCCATCCCTTGAGGCATCTCGCCTCTCCAGGAAACCTGTGCTGCTTTCGAGGCCATACCACGGTATTGTTTCATGCCGCCTTTAAGTTCGCCCGGAGTTTCCAGAGTTCCAGAAACGAGAGAACCCACCATCACTGAGCTTGCGCCAGCGGCAAGGGCCTTCACGATATCTCCCGAATTCTTTAAACCACCGTCAGCAATAACCGGAATATTATGTTTTTTAGCAACGCTTACAGCGAGTGCAATCGCCGTTAATTGAGGAAGACCGTGGCCGGTAATAATTCTTGTTGTACACATAGATCCAGGACCGATACCGACTTTTACAGCATCAGCTCCTCTGTCAATCATGCGCTTTACTCCATCGGCCGTCGCGACGTTACCTGCGATAACATCGACGTGAGGATATTTCTTTTTTAGATAATCGAGAGTTTCCATCATCATAATAGAGTCGCCATGAGCGATATCGAGTGTGATGATCTGTACACCGGCGTTGACAAGAACGTCTGCTCTCTTCATGCCTTCTTCTTTAACACCGATACTTGCAGCAATTGGCGTCTTTAAATTGTGTGCTTTTAAATATTTTTCAATCGACTTCACCATGTCGACCTGTTCTTGTTCGTTCATAAAACGGTGAAGTGAGCCGATCCCACCGAGAGAGGCCATCGCACAGGCCATTTCCGCTTCAGTGATCGTATCCATATTGGCCGTGATGACCGGAAGATCAATCGTATGATTTTTAGTAATTTGTGTTTTCAAGCTTGGATGTTTTCTTGAAGAGATTTCTGAATAACGTGGCACCAATAAAACGTCATCGAAAGTGAGTCCCAGGTTGCGGTTTAAAATCTCAGGGGCGGTAAACATGAGTTCCATTCATATACTCCAGTAATTTTGTGTGACATAAAAAGATAAACTAAACCACTCAGTGGCGCAAACTTAATGCATTGCCTGTTGCGAAATTGCTCTGAAATTTAGTGTGTCGTAAGCTTGGCAAAGAATATCGGAAGGAGAATATAAAGGATCACGTCGCGGACAAGATAAAAGAGAAAGAAATAAACAAACGCCTTTGGGCCTTTTTCCCAAAGCTTCTCCAGCCCCAGGTATTGGGCCTTCTTACTCATGGCCACCATGAATTTGCTTTTACCGTAATGACGAAAGAAAAAACTGATGGAGTGATCCACCTTTTTATCGAAGGCCAAAAAAGTTTCCTTTAGAGGAGCGGGAATGAGATTCATAGGGCGAACATATCAGAGAATGATTGCGAGAAAAAGCTGATTTTCATTAGATTTTCACCTGATTAATCTCTTGTATAAAAAGTACTGGTTTCTACATTTTTATGACACTTCTCTGGTCAAAACTCGCTAAACTCAGCGCATATGATCGATAACTTAACAGTAATCAATTTAAAAGCTCAGTCAAAAGTCCGCCCTTCTAACGGCGAGGTCTTCGTCCTTAAGACGTGTCAGCGCACTCTGATTTTGGGCTTCGGCAAGCTTCCTTTCTACCATCTTGAAGATCAAAATGATATTCGCGACATGTATAATGGACAGCAGGCCTATATTTTTCTTCTGGAAACGATTTGCGGATTAAAATCTGAAGTTCTTGCTGAATATGAAGTTGTGGGTCAATTTAAGGAAGCTTACCAGCAATATATAATGCTGCCTTTCAGAAAAAACCACATTATGACTCTGATGGAAAAATTGTTCCAGGATTCTAAAAAAATCCGTACAGATTATCTGACAGAGATTGGACAACTCACCTACGCTGGTATTGCCAGAAAGCTTATTCACTCCCGTTTTACTGATGGAGATGTTCTCATTGTCGGTTCCGGCTCTCTTGCCGAAGATCTCGTGAAGCTTTTAAAGAAAAAACACCGCGTGTTCATCACTGCAAGAAACTCTGAAAAAGTGGCCGCTCTCGCTATGGAACACGGCCTGGAAATCATCGCCTGGCGCGATTACGCCATCTACAAAAAATTTAATTCAATCGTTAATACCATCGGAACAGAAGAGATTCTCTTCGATGAAGATTTCTTTCATTCCTGGAAACAGTCCCTCCCTACAAATGACCGTGACTCAAAGCTCTTTATTGATCTCGGCTCTCCGTCTGTGATAAATACTCACTTATCGGAAGCGGATGGGGTGCTACGTCTGGAAGATATTTTCAGACAGAGTGCTCAGATGAATATCGAGAAAATGGAAAAAATTGCGCGCGCAAAAGTGGCCATCGTAAAACTTTGCGAAAACCGCCGCCACGCTTTTTCTTTAAGTCACCCATTTGTATGGGAGGAGTTACAACTTGCCTGAAAAAACTAAACGCCAATATAAGATTGGAACGCGTGGAAGTCTCCTCGCCCTCACTCAATGCAATCAAGTCAAAGATGAACTCGAACGCTTAACCGGCGATGAGTTTGTTCTGGAAATTATCAAAACTCAGGGAGACATGATTCAGAATGCTCCATTGTGGCAGCTCGACGGAAAAGATTTCTTCACCAAGGAACTGGATGAAGCTCTTCTTACCGGTCGCGTGGATCTCGTCGTTCACTCTTACAAAGATTTAGGCTCTATTCGTCCAGAAGGGATTGCTCTTGCGGCCGTCACAAAAAGAACATACGCCAATGATATTCTTCTCATTAAAAAAAGTACGATTCCTCTTTTAAAAGACAGAAAGGAATTTGTTGTCGGGACATCTTCGCCAAGACGTATGGTGAATCTTGAAAAACATTTTGCTCCTTTCATTCCTTTTGGGGCCCACTTAAAGGTCACGCCAAAAGTTCTTCGCGGAAACGTGAATACCAGAATTGAAAAATTAAAAAATGATGAATTTGATGCCATCGTTCTCGCTCTTCCTGGTATTGAAAGACTCGCGCTGACAGAATCCTCGCGCGTTCAATTGGAATCACTGCTTTCAGGAACGACATTCATGATCCTTCCGCAATCAGTCTTTCCTTCTTCGGCCGCTCAAGGCGCACTCGGAATTGAATGTCTGCAAAATCGCAGTGACAATGGCGAACTTTGGAACAAATTAAAAAAGATGGAAGATAAAACAACTGTTGAGGAAGTCTCGCGCGAGCGCAAGGCCTTCAACCAATACGGCGGCGGATGCCATCTCGCTGTCGGTATCAATGTAAAAAGCATTGATGGATTTTATCTGCACAATCACCGCGGCGTTTTAAATGATGAGGCGGTCTCCATTACAAAACTGGAAGGCAGAGATCTTCCGGAGTTTTTTATAAAACCAAAAGTTTTTCATGGCCTGCAAGGCGATGACAAACTAGTGAATAAAATTGTGAATGACGTCGATTTAAAACATAAACATGTTTATGTCACAGGCAAGCACGTTCTTCATGTCGTGAAAGAGCAGCCGGATTCGCTGTGGGCGGCCGGGGCCAGAACGATGAAAGATCTTGCGGCCAGAGGCTTTTGGGTAAATGGTGCTTCAGATTCATTGGGCGATGATGAAATTTTGCGCCTGAGAGCAGGAAAGGCCATTTCTCTTATGGTCAATACGACAGATGAACTCGCAGTCCTGACCAATGATTTAGGAACATCGACTGTAGGAAAAGTTATTGAATGCTATACGAGAAGACTGGAAGAAAAAACGACTCCGGAATTCGATGAAAAGATCAACACGACAGAAGTCTTTTTCTGGGCGAGTTTCTTTCAATACCAGGCCTACGTCGCTAAATACCCTCAGATCATCAATCGCATTCACGTCTGCGGGCTTGGAAAAACTTATCAGCACTTTAAAGAAAAAAATATTAACGTTCTTCCGATGGCAACCATGGAAGAATTTAAAACTTGGACTCAATCATGAACCAAAAAGAACTTTTTGATCTTTCAAAAAAACTCGTTCCAGGCGGCGTGCATTCGCCAGTAAGAAGTTTCAAAGGACTCACTTCGACTCCGCGTTTTTTTAACCGCGCAGAGGGTGCCTATATTTACGATGTCGACAATAAACAATACGTCGACTTTTGTATGAGTTTTGGTCCGTTGATTCTGGGACATAGAGATCCTGTAGTCGAAAAGGCCCTTCATACCGGTCTTGAGCACGGATGGAGCTACGGAGCCTGTGAGCCTTATTCTCTTGAGCTTGTGCAATTTCTTTTAAGCAAACTTCCACACGTCGAGCAAATGCGTTTTGTGAACTCGGGAACAGAAGCCGTCATGACAGCGCTTCGTCTTGCCCGCGGTGTGACCGGAAGAAATAAAATTATTAAGTTCAATGGCTGCTACCACGGCCACGTTGATTCCATGCTGATTAAAGCTGGCTCAGGACTAGCGGGCGAAGCAGAAGCTTCTTCTGCTGGCGTTCCCGCCGGAGTTGCTCAGGATACACTCATTCTAGAATTAGGTGATATTGAAGGCGTTAAGCAATGTTTTAAAGATCACAAAGATCAGATTGCCGCGATCATCATTGAGCCACTTCCTGCAAATAATGGTCTGATGGTTCAACCACTCGCGTTTTTGAAATTCCTTCGCGAGATCTGTGATCAGACTTGTGCCCTTCTTATTTTCGACGAAGTTATTTCCGGGTTCCGTGTTGCTTTCGGTGGTATGGCGGAAAAAACGGGAATTAAACCTGACATCGTCACTTTGGGAAAAATTATCGGCGGTGGTCTTCCTGTCGGTGCTATCGGTGCTTCTAAGTTCATCATGGAGCATTTAGCTCCTGTGGGGCGCGTTTATCAGGCCGGCACACTTTCGGCCAACCCACTTGCGATGGTCGGTGGTCTTGCAACGTTAAAACAAATGACTCCGGAAAAATACGCTTTCATCGAAGGACAAACTGAAAAAATCGTGAAGCTTTTAACGAGCTGGATGCATAATTACAACAATGGTGAATTCGCGATGTTCAAAGTTGTTCACTACTCTTCTCTCTTCTGGATTGTTCCAAAGGAAAAAGTAGAAAAACTTTCTGACATCCCGGCAAACCTTACAGAGAACTTCAATAAGCTTTTCGAAGTCATGCTTGAGCGTGGAATTTATCTTGCGCCAAATGCCTACGAAGTTGGCTTTGTAAGTGCTGCTCATACTGATGAAGTGATCCGCGATATCGAGCATAGACTGGAGCACAGAATCCAGTAATGAAACTCAAAAATCCGGTTGAAGATTCATCGCGATGGCTTTTTTTTCTTTCGCTCATCTGGGCGCTGGTGCTTTTTTTCATCGGCTCCTGGTGGATTTATCTTCTTTCGAATTTTGAAAACATTCTGGCGCACACTGAACGGATAAGAATTACAAAAATGATTTTCTGGGAAGGCGGAAGTTTTCTCCTGTTACTCATTCTGCTTTCTGTTACATTACTCATCCTCTATGTTCGCAATCAAAGTAAAACGCGTGCTCTCCAAGCGTTTTTCGCTTCTCTCACGCATGAACTGAAAACTCCTTTAGCGAGCATTCGACTGCAAAGTGAAGTCATCAATGAACTTCTTGCGGCCAAAAACGATGCTTCATTGAATAAACTCTCAGCTCGTTTGATTGAAGATACAGGCAAACTCGAAACTCAAATGGATAAAATCCTGCAGCTCTCTCGCATTGAACGCGGTGGAGAACTCAATCTGACAACTCTCAAGTTGATTCCCTTCATCAAGAACATTGTGAAAAAACTTGGAATGGATATTGATGTTCAGATTGAATCAAACAATCCCAACGTCGTTGTTGTGGCAGATGAATTTGCGCTGGAAATTATCATCAAAAATCTTCTTGAAAATACCCGCAACCATACATCGTCTAAAAAAGTGAATATTAAAATAGAAGAGATGGGAAAAAGCGTTCACATGCTTTATGACGATCACGGTGAATTTACCGGTGACAAAGAAAAACTGGGAACTCTCTTTTATAAATACAATTCCAGCAAAGGCTCTGGCATTGGACTCTACCTTTCCAGTAAACTGCTTGCAAAAATGAAAGGTGAATTGCGCATTCACGGCGATAAAAATCTTCTCTTCTCCCTAAAACTTTCATCAGGAGAAGACAGCAATGCTTAATATTCTCATTGTTGAAGATGAAACGAATTTGGGCATTACACTCGAAGAATATCTTTCGGGTCTGGGCCACAAATGCGCCTGGGCGAAAAATGGTGTAGAGGCCATGGCCCTTTTTCGCACAAATCGTCCTGGATTAATTTTGATGGATATCGGTCTACCCGATACCAACGGACTCGATCTCGCGGTTCAGTTCAGAAAAGAGCGAAAAGATTTTGTTCTCCTTTTCTTATCTGCACTGAATGATCCTGAAACGAAGGTCAATGCGTTTGAACTGGGCGCTGAAGACTACATTACAAAACCTTTTGCCTTAAAAGAGCTCACGATGAGGCTCGATCGCATTTTAAAAACGCAGACGAGCATTGAAACGCTTCCTGAAGAAATTTCTCACGGCGCTCTTAAAATCTGGTTTCGCCGCTATGAAGTTCAGGATGCGGACGGGCAAATACTCGCCCTTTCACAAAAAGAATGCGCCATTCTTGAACTCCTTTACAAAAGACAAAACGAAGCAGTTCCTCGTGAAGAAATTATTGAAAAAATCTGGGGTGAAGATAAATTTCCTTCAAACAGAACAGTGGACAATTATATCGTCAAGCTTCGCAAATGGTGCGAAAGCGATCCTGCCCACACTCTCGACATACAAAGTATCAGAAGTATCGGTTACAAACTCACAATTAATAAATAGGAAGCACTATGGGATTATTTAACGACAGATTAAAAAATGCAGACGGGACAACACAAGTACCAGTCTGGTTTATGAGACAGGCCGGACGCTATCATTCACATTATCAAAGCATCAAAAAAGATTCTGATTTTATGACAATGTGTAAGAATCCAAAGCTTGCTTGTGAAATCACCATGGGCCCTATCCGCGATTTTAATTTCGATGCGGCGATTTTATTTTCAGATCTTCTTTTTCCGCTTGAGCAGCTGGGGCTAGGATTAACTTATAATCCAGGGCCGCTTCTGGAATTCAAACTAGAAACTCCAGCAGACGTAAAAAAATTAAAACTCATTCAAGAATCAAACGCGTATTACTCTTTTCAAAAAGACGCGACAAAACTTCTTCGCGCGGAACTTCCTGCGACAAAATCTCTTCTTGGCTTCGTCGGTGCTCCATGGACGCTTTACACTTATGCTGTTGAAGGATCGCACTCTGGAAATTTAACCTCTTCTAAAAAAGGATTTTATGATGGACGCTGGAAAGGCTTCCTCGATATTCTCCTCCCTGCTCTACTTACTGAAATGAAAGTTCAGGTTGAAGGCGGAGCTGATACTGTTTGTTTATTCGACACTGCGGTCGGTGAACTGATGCTTGCAGACTTTAAGGAATTTATCGTTCCTGTTTTGAGACAAGTCACTGCTGAATTTAAAAAAGCTTATCCAGATAAGCGAATCGTTTACTATTCGAAACTCACCAACATGAATTACCTTCATGCGATTGAAGATAAAAACATTGATGTCCTTGGAGTCGATTGGCGCGTTTCTTTGAAGCAAGCTCTTCATGAACTAGGCCGCGATTATATGATTCAAGGAAATATTGATCCTAGTTACTTGCACTACGACTGGCCGATTCTGGAAAAGAAATTAGAACAATTCTGGGGTGAGCTCGTTGATACAGGACTTCCGCTTAATAAGTGGATCTGTGGTCTTGGCCATGGTGTTCTTCAACAGACTCCGGAAGAAAATGTCCGTCGCGCTGTTGAATACATCCACAAAAACTTCCGCTATTAAAATATGAGCGGCCTGTACACATTAATGGTTGTGACACTTTTATCAGTGATCGCTCTCTGTGTGACAGGCCTTGCTCTTTTAAAAAAGACCAAAGAAGTTGAAAAATTAAAAAATAAAGTTGTGCTCTCCGAGGCCAGAGAGAAATTAATTGAAAATGAATTTCAGGCTTTAATGGAACTCATCAACCAGAAAACCCGGGAACTCGAAGATCAACGAAACATGACTTTTCATGCTTCAAAAATGTCTGCTCTGGGACAAATGGCCGGCGGGATTGCCCACGAAATAAATAATCCTTTAACCATTATTATGGCCACTATCCGACGAGTGAAACTCTTAATGCAAAGAGATGAACTCGACCAGGAATCATTGTTGAAATTTTGTGAGAATCTTGAAACGAAGTCAGCACGAATTTCCAGAATTATTGAAGGTCTGCGACTTATCTCTCGTGAAGCTTCCGGAGAAGATTTTAAACCGGCCATCCTTATCAATATTATTGAAGACGTCCTCGCTCTTTGTGAAGAAAAATTCAGAATGAATTCTGTCGACTTGCAAATGGACTATGAGAATACGGATTTTCATACTTCCATCAACTGTCAGCGCTCACAGCTAAGCCAGGTATTTTGGAATCTTCTTGAAAATTCCTTTGATGCCATCGACAATTTGCCCGAAAAATGGATAAGGATTGAAGCGAAAAGAATCAATGAGCATATTGAAATTCGCTTTATTGATTCCGGAAAAAATTTATCGGAAGAACTTCAGGAAAAAGTTTTTCAACCATTTTTCACTACAAAGGAAGTGGGCAAAGGGACAGGACTCGGCCTTTCATTGTCACTGGCGATTTTGAAAAACCATCAGGGAGATCTCTATATCGATCAGGAATCCAGCAACACTTGCTTCGTAGTCAAACTTCCAGTGAAAACGGTCTAGCTTATTCGGCCACTGTATCCTGAAACGCCAGGTAGACCATTGTTTGATTCAGAAGAATATAAGCGATTTCACCAAAAGTAATCGGTCCTACAATATCACCTGATTTTTTTCTTTCAAGATTTGCATAAAGAAAATTCAAAATACAATTGCAGGTGAATGCTGGTTTTATATTGTGACGGGCAAGTTCTTCAGCAAACTCTTTTTCATAATCATGAATCGGGCGTGAAAGTTTATACTCGATCCCTTTAACAACCGGTGCATAAAGACGCACTAGCTTGCTCTGTTCATCCATACTTTGGAAACTCACATTAACCATGGCGCCGTTGTAGTTAGCGACCATCGGAAGTTGAATATCCAGATGAGTTTTTTGAATATAATCATAAAAATTTTCGGATTTTCCGTTGATAAAACAGTTCACTACTTCAAAACCTGTTTCGGGAAAAGTAATGATATCTCCTGCCCCGGGTTTAAACAGATTGATAATATCAATTTTACCAATTTTGTTTTCGGGCAATTCTATATGCATAACCACGGCATCATTCGTTGACATGAGTTGAGTATTGCCATTAAAGACACAAGGCTCTTCCTTATCTAACTGACTAAGATGAACGCCTGTTACCCATCCAATTAATGGCCTGTCAAAAAGCCCATGATAATTGAAAGAATCAACTGCAAATTTTTGTAAAACTTTGCTTCCCGCAGGAATTAAAATAACAGAGACTCCATTGCTTGCGTAATCTGAAGGGATGGCATTTAAAATTTGTTCAGAATAATTTTTAATTTTTACTGACTTAATAAAATCCGGAAGCTTCACCACTTGAAGTTCTTCAAGGCTGACTGTTCCTCCGCGTTCACTCATAAAATAAGGAATCGATCCCCCGATCCAATTTCCGGCCGGAAGTTTTTCGAGAAGAGATTGATGACCGGCGATCAATAAATTGGCCCCAGACTTAATCAATTCACTTGTTTCAACAAGATTCATTAGCGTTCTCATAAATTTACCTTTGCAAAAATTTTTTTCACATCCTCTGAAACAAGTTTTTCATTTCTTGTAAAAAAATCGTGCGCAATATCGATGGCCTCAGATATTTTTTCGGGATCATTCTTTGTCATGAGACGAACTCGCGTAAGCAACATTTTTGTTGCGAGTCCTGAAAGGTGAAAATCGATTTGTGAATCAACAATCTGTTTCCAGATTGGACTCTGCTTCGTAGGAATCATCAATTTTATATAAAGGCAGATATTATGACCGTCAATAAAACTTAATCTAAAGAAAAAGGCCACTTAAAAGCGGCCTTCTTCCATGCAAACGAATCATAGTTTAATTTGAATTATGCACCGACGATATTGATACCTGAATCAACATAAAGAACTTGCCCGGTTACACCGTGAGAAAGTTTTGAGGCCAGATATACCGCTGTTCCGCCAACGTCGTCTTGAGTGACGTTTTTGCGAAGTGGAGCTTTTTCTTCGATTGTTTTTAAGAAGTCTTTCAGACCTGGAACACCAGATGCTGCAAGCGTTCTGATCGGCCCCGCTGAAATACAGTTCACGCGAATATTTTGTGGACCTAAATCGTCAGCAAGATATCGAGTGCTTGCTTCGAGTGCCGCTTTTGCCACGCCCATAACATTATAGCCTTTAAGAACTTTCACAGAACCGTGGTAAGTCATAGCGATAACGGTAGCGTCGTCGTTTAGATTATCTCTAAGTGTGTTGCAAAGACCGATAAGAGAGAATGCAGAAATATCGCAGGCCATTTTAAAGCCTTCGCGAGAAGTTTCAACAAAGCGTCCTTTCAAATCTGTTTTGTCAGCGAAAGCAAGAGAGTGAACAAGAATATCGAACTTGCCCCACTTTTCTTCAATTGTTTTTTTAAGAGCTGCGTAGTGATCGTCGTTTGTCACATCCATTTCACAGATAAAATCTGCACCGACTTCTTGTGCCAGTGGCTCAACTCTTTTTTGAAGGTTTTCGTTTAAGTATGTAAGAGCAACACTTGCTCCTTGTTCTTTGAAAGCTTTTGTAATTCCCCAGGCAATCGACATATCGTTTGCGACACCAAGAATAAGTGCTTTTTTCCCTGTAAGAAGGCCCATAGTTTCTCCTTAAATCATAATTTTCTAAAGAAGCAACAACTGTAATAGGTCGGTCCGTCATTGTCTAGTTTTTAGGAAGTTCGCAGTATCTGATGCGGGCATGCGTAATGCTATGTCTTGAAAATTATGGTGTGTAAGATGAAATTACCGAGGAGGATTTATGAAATTTGCTCTATTGATTTCTGCCTTTTTCACCCTTTCCCCTTATGCATTTGCCGACAGTGCCGCGACTCTCACCTGTACAGGAGAAACAATCGTTCTCTCGGAAGTGAGTCCTTATCTTGGAGAGAATTCTCCTTATTCACAGCGACTTTTTATTTTAAAGGCTAAAGAGTACGGGACAATGAATTACTACTCTGCTTTTTTCCTGGATGTAAAAGAAACGAGTGCGCCCTCTAAAGGTGTAGTCATCGTTGGCAATAACAAGACCGGCGGCTATTTCACGCTGAGAACAGATCAACCTAAACAAGTTGATGATGGTCCAGTGATTCACGAAATATCCAAAGGCCATCTGAGTTTTTTCCACGGGCCTTTGAAAGGTCATGAAGCAGTGATTTGTGAAAAACAATAATTACTGAGGATCAAAAAGATAACCGACCGATCTGACACTTTTAAAGTGTTTCGGATTTTTAGGATCTTCTTCAAAATATTTTCTGAAACGAACGATAAAATTATCGAGGGTTCTGGTTGTGACTCCGCGGTCATATCCCAGGGCCTTCTCTAAAATTTCTTCGCGGGTAAGAGGCATATTCGGGTTGAGTATAAAAATTTTAAGAATTTTTATTTCCTGCAATGTCAGATCAAAATTTTCTCTGCCCGTCGTCCCCTTTAGGTTTTTGAAATCAATCGTATTGGAACCAAAGGTGAACGAATCGATTTCCACTTCTCCGTTCGTTTTTTCCGCGACAGTTTGATTTGTCTGTGACCAGATGGCCCGCGTAAGCAAGCGATCTACTCTCAAAAGAAATTCATCGAGATCAAAAGGTTTTGAAAGATAATCATCTACACCAAGGCTCAGACATTTAATTTTCTCTTTCACCTGATCTTTGGCAGAGATGACGAGGATGGGAATTTTCAAATCGCGTTTCCGGATTTCCGTAATGACGCCAATGCCGTCAATCTCAGGCATCATGAGATCGACAATGACCAGGTCTGGGGAAAACTCTCTCCACCAATTCAAACCTTCGAGCCCGTTGACTCCGATGGCAACTTCGTGGCCGAGCATTTTCAGATTCAGCCTGATCGCTTCCGCGATGTGCTTTTCATCGTCGATAACTAAAATTTTTTTTCCTTTATTCATTGTCTGAATCATACCGTTCCGTTTTGATTTTTAAGAGTCAACCTGAAAACACTTCCTGCACCAGGGCCTCTGCTGATTGCCTGAATTTCACCTTTGTGAAGACGGGCAATATTGTGAACAATATAAAGGCCAAGACCAGATCCTTTGGTACTTTTGCCAACTTGATAGAATTTTTTGAAAATCTTTTTAACTTGAGATCGCTCCAGTCCAATTCCGTTATCGCGGAAATCAATGATCACATTTTTTCCTTCAGTCGATAATTCGATCTCAACCAGTTTTTCTTTTGCTTTATTGTAAATCAGAGCATTGGTGATGAGGTTCATCATCAGCATTTCAAACAATGCTGTGTCGATAGGCATCCAGGCTTCTTTTACGTGTGTGTGAAAAGTGACTTTTCCTTCTTCAAAAAGGTGCGGAGTATCTTCCAAAAAATTCTCAATCAGGGAGACGAGATCCTGGCGCGCAAAATCGGCCTTAAAGTTTCTGTCTTCCAGCCTTCCCAGATTTAAAATCCGATTAACATTGTCGGAAAGTCTCGAAGTGTCGCGCTTCATGTACTCGAGGTATTTAAGCTGTTCGTCACGGGGCAAATCATGTCTGGAGAACGTCTCAAGAAAAAGTTTGAGTGAAGCAATCGGCGTTTTTAGTTCGTGTGTAAAACCGTTGATGAAGTTTTGCTGAAGCCGGTAAAGCTGAATCATTTTCTGGTAGTAAATATAAATAATCAGAAGCCCGGTGAGAATAACAGCAACCAACAGGGAAAGGATAAGAACCAAAACCCAAGTTTCTGTATCAAGCAAACTCTTGGTGTTCAGGTGGTATTTATAAACGACTTCTTCCAGGGCCGCATGAACGCGAAGATAAGACCTGATATAAATCACCAGTGACGATGCCAGTGCCAAAAGTGAGAAAATAAAAATAAATAATGGGTGGTAAAACCAACGGGATTTAATCATACTAGGAATGTATTAAACTCAAAGCCAGACCCAATTGTAAAGGAACGATATGGAAAACAATGTCAAAATCAATCGTCTAGTCGATCACACTTTGCTGAAACCGGAAGCCACCCGCGACCAGGTCAAAAAGCTCTGCGAAGAAGCCGTGACTTACGATTTCTTTTCTGTGTGTTTAAACCCTTTCTACGTCCCGTATGCGGCGAAATTGCTTTACGGTACGAATGTTCAGGTCTGTACGGTTATCGGCTTTCCTTTGGGCGCTAATGCGACTGAAACGAAAGTTTTTGAAACAAAGAAGGCCATAGCGGATGGGGCAACGGAAATTGATATGGTCATCAATATCGGAGCGCTGAAAAACCGCGAGTTCGATATTGTCGAGAGCGATATTAAGGCCGTCGTTGAAGCTGCGGGAAAACATCTGGTCAAAGTTATTTTTGAAACTTGTCTTTTAACAGATGAAGAAAAAATTAAGGCATGTGAGCTTTCGGCGAAGGCCGGGGCAAAATTCGTTAAAACATCAACTGGCTTTTCTACCGGTGGAGCAACGATTGCGGATGTGAAGCTGATGAAAGCAAACATTCCTGCGCACATGGAAGTCAAAGCAAGTGGCGGAGTCAGAAATTTAGCAGCTGCTTTAGACTTTATGGAATCGGGTGCGACGAGACTTGGAACAAGTTCAGGGATCGCGATCATGAATGGTCTTGAGTCTGAGGGTAAATACTAAGAATGGCAAATGCGAGAGTTTTGATATTTAAAAGCCCGACGGAAGATTTCCTGAAAATATTTCTTCCGACTTTTTTTGTCTTCGCTCTTTTTTGGTTTCCTGAAATTTATAGTCATCCACTCATCGTCATGCTCACCATGTATTTTTTTGACGGCGGCCATGTTTACTCGACGATGCTCGAGCAATACTTTGATCCGATCGAAAGAAAAAAACCTTATGTGTGGCAACTGACTCTGCTCGCCTTTGCAATGAATCTGGTTGTTGCACTTTTATACGAGTCTTATTTTTTCACTTATATTTTCTACTTCACTGTCTTTCACAATATGAGACAAGGCCTTGGTGTCACTTTTCTTTACCGCCGGGGTGCGGGTGAGATGGCAAAGTTTGTGAAGTATAGTTATTACTTTCTGACGCTGTTTCCTTTTCTTCTTTTTCATATAAAAATGAGACCAGAAAACCAAATGAGTGAGGCCATTATAAAGCCACTCAATCTTGGTCAAAGTCATCACCTCGCGGCACTGGTCCCTTACTATAAATTTGGATTAGGCTTTTTTATTCTTGGGGTTCTTTTCATTTACTCTTATCTCATTTTGAAAAAGCAAACGAAGGGACTACTTGCGATGGGGTTCTTTGCTCTTGTTTATGTTTTTGCTTTCATTCTTTCGAAAAATGAATTTCAAAGTTATCTGGTGCTGATTTTTTCTCACGCCATTCCCTATTTCTGGCTGATGGAGAAAAGGCTGGTCACTTCGCATTCATCGGGATCGATGAAAAAATTTGCGGTGATTTTTCTCTTTCTCATTTTTTTGATCGGCGGTTTGATCGATTACAATCATCAGAATCTTCTGGATCTGTTTGATAGTGTGAATCTTCTTGTGCTCTCGCTATTATATGTTCCGCTCATCGCCCATTTTCTTTTTGATGGGGTTATTTGGACCAGAGAGAATGAGCGTTTTCAGATTTTTCTTAAGAGTTAGCCATTGCGACACAGAAGGTATGCTGGCTCCCTTTAGAAATTTTCAAAAAAATTGTTCGGAAGCTCGCCCTCGCGCTGAAGGACATCAAAAGATTTTGGTGCGAGTCCTTTGAATTGCAGAACACCATCTATGCGTTCAGCAAGGGGCTGCATGAGGACTGTCGGGCCTTCCATGCCACACACTTCGATAATTTCCTGAATGACTCTGTTGCCTTCGTTGTCGCGGCCTAATTGAACGATGAAATTGATTGCCGAGGCCATCTGTTTTCTGACGACGACCAGAGGAATTTCGAAACCTGCGAGAAGGAACAGCGTCTCCATTCTTGAGAGGCACTCTCCGCCTGAATTCGCGTGCACTGAGGTCATACTTCCTTCGTGACCTGTGTTCATCGCCTGAAGCAAATCAAAGAGCTCCGCTCCTCTTGTTTCACCGATGATGATGCGGTCTGGTCTCATACGAAGCGTGTTCTTCACAAGGTCGCGCGTCGAGAGATGACTTTTAGACATCAGCGCCTTCGCGCCAGATTCAAGTCTGACGACGTTTGGTAAATTGATTGAAAGTTCGAGCGTATCTTCAATAGTGATGACTCGATCAGTTTTTGGAATTTCATTGATCAGAAGATTGAGGAATGTCGTTTTACCAACCCCCGTTCCCCCGGAAACGACAATATTCAAACGCCCTTTAATCATCGCTCGCAGCAGTTCAACCCACTTTGGTCCGAGACCAAACACCACCGGGTTTTGATCAAAGCTCGAAATAAATTTCAAATATTTTCTGATCGAGATCGCAGGACTTCCCTGAACGAAAGGTTCATTGATGATGTTGATACGGGATCCATCAGGAAGATTGCCGTCGAGAATCGGATTATCTTTATCGCAGACTTTTTGATTCATGCCTGCGACTTCAGTGATGAAGGCCTGAATGTCATTGGCCGGAAGATTCGCATTCAATTGAATAAATTGTCCGCCTCTTTCAACGAAAACATGTTTTGGGCCATTGATCAGAATTTCTGTAATGCCGCTTTTTTTGTTGAGGTCGTTGATTAAATTCCAGATCGCGTTGTTTTGCATATTAGGCCTGTGAGGTTACGTCCATCGTAAATATTTCTGTATCGTTTATAGAAGCACCGTATGTGAGAAAATTCTGAGTCATCTGTTGCTGTTCACTCGGAGAAAGAAGGGCAAACATTGATTCATATCTCGAACCTCCGGAAAGAAGTGTATTCATTCTTTCTGTGCCGATAAAATGATCGTATTGAATCAGCTCAAGCATCAACCAGTCAATGCGAGCTGATTTGGCCTTGGAGAATTTCATAAATTCGATGTGCTCATCGCGAATGATGAGTGGATTGTAATTCAAAGAATCGCTCATTCTTTTTACTTGAATCAAACTCAACTTGGCGTAGAACCCAAGAAGAAAAGCGCGGGAAAATCCCGGTGGCGTAAAATGGCGAAGCTTGTTTTCGATATTCACAATATCAGTGACGAGATTAAGATTGGCCGTATCGGGAAATTTTCCCGTCATTGCATATTCAATATAAACAGCAGCGAGTCTGTTTCTGATGCCGGCCCAACCTGCGATGGATAAAATTTTTCCCAGAAAACCATCTGGATCAATATCGCGGAAAACTTTCTTCACCAGCGCATTGATTTCGCTGTTTTCGTTGATGTACATTTCCAGGTTGGTATTGGTCCCGGTTGAATTCTGAATATTACTCACTAGTAACCTAGTAAATTGTTCAGGCAGTGAAACGTACGGAAGATTGAACATGTTTTCCTTTTTGGTGTAAGTCCTGCTTATAGTTTATACTGAAATTATGAAAATTCCTATTTTTGAAGAAATTCTCCTCTCCGATCTCACTGTGGAAAAATTGAAGATCATCATCTCTGATTCAAGGATTGGAAAAGTTCCCTGTTACATTAATCTGACCGAATTAAAAAAAGACGAAGCTGAAGCGCTGGTGCTTAATCTCGAGCAAATTACTCTCGAACACAACCTTCACCCACTCTTTCCCTATCCCCTTTACATCGTCTCGCCTGTCCCGTTAAAAACCATTTTTCCGACAGTGAGAACAGTAAAAGATCTGCCTGAGCATTACTTTAAAAAGGTCAAACGCCCAAGCAACAAAGAACTGCAGCTCCTGAATAAGCTCTCGCTCAAAGTGGATAAAATTAAAAACCTCGAGTTGTACAAAATTATGGGTGATTTTAAAACCACTTCTCATTCGCAACGCTCGCTTTACAACGCCAGCAAAGAACTTTATTTCTATGAAACTTTGAACGCTAAACTTCTGGAAAAGAAAAAATGAGTAAAAAAGTTGGGAATATCAATCTTACCAAAGAAGTGGTCGACAATTTAAAAGGCTTTGAAGATGTCTTTGAAGATTACGTGGGCAGCGAAGAATTCAAGGACCGCGAACGCCGTTCCAGTGAAAATCAGAAAGTCGGTGAACAATACGAACTCCAGCATTTCCTTGAGCAGGAAAACTCGCGCCTCTCCGGCCTTGAAAGTTTTCTCACCAAAAAAATTCCTCTTAAATTAAATTTCTCGCAGACAGATAAACTGATCAAAGTTCAAAGTGAACGCAAAAAAGTTTTAACAGAAAAACTTATTCCTGAAGTAAAACGCCTCGACTCTCCTTTGCAGAAGAATCTTGCGGCGTTTTTTAATTCTCATTTTAGTTAGTGCTTGGTGATGGCGAGGATGATCGGGCCACCGACGTGTTCGAAGTCTGCGTCTTCCATTGTCGCGATCTCATAGCCTTCCATGTGTGCTTTTAACAAGTCCTGCAGGTAGTTGTTGAAATCGAAGACGTTTGAGAGGCCGAAGGTCTCGGCAAAGTTCTGGATCTTTTTAAAGAGCTCCGGAGTGAGGACAAACTTCCCTTCTTCCGTAATCGTCTTTGTCGCAAAACTTCTGAATTCATCAATCGTAAGACCAAGTTTATTCACGTTCTTTTCATCAAAAGAACCGAGGAAGAAATTGGCAAAGCTTGAGAGAAGAAGCGCTTCGAAGTCGATCGACTCGACTGTATAGTTGAGATAGTAGCTGTCTTGTAAGCGGCCTTCGTTTTTTAAAGTGGCAAAAGTCTCAAAAAATTTGCGCGCAAAAGGAAGAAGCTCGCGAAGAGTTCTGCTTTTGTAAGTCCAGAGCTCATACTCTTCCATTTCAATAATGGCCTGAGCAGAGTCCTTGCCCTTTTGAGCAAACTTCACCGGTTCATCGAAAGTATTGTCGAGAAAGTCCAGCCAGTAATCGCCCAGGAATTTTTCATTTTCTGTTTCAAACTGATTCGCTTGAAGAGCTTTTTTCAAATCTTTGAGATTGAATTTAATTAAAGAATTCCCGATTTTATAAAGATCAGTAAAATCAAAAAGGGTGAAAATTCCTTCTTCGGGAACATCCGGAAGATATTCGCTTCTTATTTTTTCCGACTTCACGTAATTGAAACCGAGAAGCACCAGATTTTTTGTCTGCGCTCCCGTTCTGGTCATGGCCACTGACCCTTTCTTCAAAGCATTCTTTGATTCCAGTCGGGCGTTGATCAGACGGACAAAATTGAACTGAAGAAAGTCAGCTCTTTTAGAATCTGAAACTTTTAAAAGCTCATCAATGACTTTTTTAAAGTGATCTTTGAAGGCCACTAAAGACGAATTGTGCAGGTTTTGATTCTTGGAAACGTCATCGAGCATACCTGTCGCCGGACGCTTTTTCTTAATAAACTGATGAACAAAATCAATGTTGATGAACGGGTTTTCAATTTCCAGCGCATCCATATAATCCACAAAACCATAATCGCGCATGCGCTCTTTGCGGATCTGATACTCTTCTTCCTGCAAGGTCATGTATGAATCAGAAACGAGCTTGAATAAAAACGTATACGCATTTTCTACACCGAGTTCATAGTAAAGCTGGCGCACAAGCGATCTCACTTCATCGACATATTCAAAGGTATCGTCGAATTCAAAGAGCAGCATATTGTCATCAGTGAGAAAATAATTATCGTGATCTGGATAGTTGGGATCTTCCGCATCGAAAGTCCAGATATTGAATTTGCTTTTAAGATAAAGAAGAAACTGTTCGCTCGTCACGAAGTCGCGCTTCACTTCGTCTGAATCAGTCATCGAGTACGCTTTAATCCAGTAAGTAAAATGCTCGACGTCGATCTCATCTTTTTGCCAAAGATCGATATCCAGAAAAACTTCTCTTTGTTCTTTGGAAAATTTCGGCAGGTATTCAGCAACCTTATCAAAAGGAAGCTTTCTGAGCGCGAGATAAGTCGGCTGCACAGGCAGCGCGCTTAAGTCTCCCGACTCTTCTACGTATTTTTCGATTTGATCCAGATGCGTGTAGGCATCCGATTCGCGCATGAGTATCGTCAAAGGATCCATACCCTTTGACTTATCCTTAGGATCGTTTGCCATTTAAACTCCCGCTTAAAAAATTAGCGTTGGTTCGGGCGCTTCCATGGTCCGATAAAAAGAGCGATAAGAACGATAAAAAACACTACAATGTGAACTGCTTCAATGTGCCAGTGGCTCATTTCAACAAGCATTTTCTTTGGGTAGTGCAATTCCGCTTTCGCCGGAATGAATGATGTAGGGTAAACCTTCACCCCATTAATGATTTGTGGTTCTGGTTGTTTTGGATTCCAAGTTCCGCCATGTTCATTTGAAACAGCTGGCGCTTCTTTTGTGGCAGGAGCTTCTACACTTGTTCCAGAGGCCGTAGCGCCATGAACATTTTCGTTTGCCGGTGCTGTTGGAGCAGCAGGAGCAGCGTTAGTAGATGGGTTCTGAGCAGCAACTGGTGTTGTTGTCGTTTCGTTTGCCATGGATAATCCTTTCAAAATTAACAGTTAAGATTCTTCGATAATAAAAGAAGCTAAGCTAAAATCCAAGTAAAAATCTAGTCCCTACTTCAGGACTTTCTTCAGGCGCTCGAGTTCTTTCTTTTCCTCGGAAGGAATATCCGTCCCTTTTGAACCACTGAAACCAAAGGTAATATTGTCTTCATACTCCTGGTAACACTTTTTCGCCCACGCGCTTTTCGGATAAAGCGTTATACAGTCCTTTAAATAAAGATCGCTTAGCGAGAAAAAATATGAAGTTGAAAGACGTCTTTCGGCAATGGAAAGCCAGTAGAGAATTTCAGGCGTCATCTTTCCCTGAGGATGATCCGTCAGATACTTTGAAAGCACGCCGGCAGAAATCAAAAGCGTCACGTCTTTTTGTCCCATCGCCAATTGATCGCGTTTGGACTCAAGTGGGGCCAGGTATTTATCTACAAAACTCGTCACAGACTTAACCTTGCGCGGATCAAATTTCTTCCACTCAGAAAGATTCTTGAGCCAGCCGGCCATGATCTCCTTCATCGCCTTAGGCATATTCTTGTGATCGATGTATTTTTTTAAAATCGCTTCGGCCTTATCCGGATTAAAAGTGATTTTAGTATAAATAGAAAGAACTCTGCGAAGGCTTCCTGAAAGTTCGTGATCCGGCATCATCTGGGCATCTGATTTTTCCAATGCCGCTTTGATGGCGAGTTCAAAATAAAAATCTGCTTCGCTGAAACGGCGAACCAGATAAAGATAATTGGCGTAAGCAAAATCCGATTCAAATTTGCCGCGCTTTTCTTTATTGAGAGCATCGCCGAAGGCATTTTGTGAAATTGATTCAGGCAGGGCCGAATGGCAGGAAACACACAAAGCAGTCACCGCTTTCAAACGGCTTTGAGCAAAGACAAAATTCTGCGACTTGATGGAATTAATCGTTTCATCAAGGTGAGTATTGATCGTTTCGAGACTCGGACGAAATCCGGGTTTTTGAAAAAACTCAACGTGCTTCGCGCCCTGAAAAGCATGGCTGATCTCAGTAAGGTTTTTGATCAGCGCTTTTTGATTGGCCGAATCTTTTAAAAGATCTGCTGCATTTTTATCGGCATAAACATACGGAATAATATTTACGAAAGAATCGTAAACATTATTCATTACCGTCTTGGCGGCCACAATCTCTTCCGGTTTCGGAGCAGGGCCCGGCTGCTGTGCCATGATGAATGTTGAATAAGTTAATGCCAGTGAGAGAACCAAAACGGATTTTAACTGCATTAAACTATTCCTCGTCTTCTTCTTTATAATCGATCAGCTTCTGAAGATATTTGATTCTCTCTTTAATTTTTGGAGGAAAATCTTTTTCTTTTGAAAGGTAATTGATTTCGAGATCATCCATATAAGATTCATAACAATCTTTTGCGACTGGATCTTTTGGATACTTTTCCATACAGGCCAGAAGATAATAATCCCCTAACGAAAAGAAGAGATCATCATTTAAACGTTTATCAAGCGTGGCAAGCCAGTAAAGAATTTTTGAGCCAAGCTTTGTATCCGGATGGGCATTGTAATAGTCGAGAAGAATCGAAGAAAGATTGAGATCATATACTTCGCTTGAATTAGTCGCCGAAAAAATCGGTCCTTCTTCATCGTCAGCAATGAACGTCTTCATGAATTTCTCCATGTCTTCTTCTTTCACTGTCTGAGCATCAAAGTTTTCCCAAAGACTTTTTCCAGAAAGAACTTTAACCCAGTCAGAAACTTCTTGAGTGACTGTAGGATTGAAATTCCCGAGTTTCAAGTAGGATTCAAAACGTTCTTTGGCCAACGGGAAGCTTTTCTTCACTTTCACAAAGTAAATCAACTGGCGCTCGAGAGCGCGTAGAATATTTTCATCATCGTCAGTCTTTTTTGAAGCTCTGATAAACTTATCGTAAAGATTGATCGCCGTTTCAAAATCGCGGGTCACATAAAGAAGTTCAGCGCGTTCAAAATCATTGATCTTCATTTTACTGATATCTTTGTCTGCAAAAAGTTTGAATTCCTGTCTTTGAGCACCAGGCGATTGAGTATGACAGGAAACACAAAGATTTAAAGCGGCGTTGAATTTCGCGCGGGCCAGAGGTTTCTTGTCATTCTTAAAAAGCGCTGTTGTCTGCTCAAGTTGTTCTGTCATCACGGCCTGGTTTATTGAAAGGCCTTGAGTTTCCATCAACGGGTGAGTTTTCACATTTTTGAAAAGTGCAGTAAGCTCTTCGAGATTTTTTTGAATAACCGCTTTGTTCTTTTCTTTTACAAACTCCTGCTCAGACGCAATGTAGAGTCCAAGATCGCGGATGTGACGGGAGATATTGCTCATCTCTTTTCTCACCGGCAATTCAGACGCGCGGTCGTGAGTCATTTTTTTAGCATGTGATTTCTTCTTCGTTGCTGCTTCTGCATTCAGCGAAGTCAGGAGAATAAAAGATAGTAAAAGGACCTTGGTATTCATAACTCTTTCCTGTGAATTGAAACTAATCTTTACAATTAAAAAACTTTTGCCGTGATTGTTCAACAATAATCAAAGCCGATCAATAGAGTCGGGTTAGAGAAATACTAATCAATGCAAATGAAACGCTCGTACAATTCATTTTGATTTGCTCTCGCTTCATCAATCAATAAAAAAGAGCTTTGTGCGAGATGAGTAAAGAAAGCTTCTTTGCTGAAACTTTGCAGAAACTTTTCACTCAGAGGTCGATAGCTGATGTGCCAGGGCTCAGGTGCGATGCCCCCTCGGTCATGGGCATAGGGTCTGAAGAAACCGTAATCTTCCATATGCTCTTCCAGCCAGAGTGCGGCCGTATGAAAATACCCGCCTGGTTCATATTCCGCGGGAATGAGCTGAACTTTGTAATCCGCTGGTTTTGAGGCAAGATCGTAGACGTCGAAATCGGTCCCCCAATGGTGACGTGAGCCTCCGGGGATGGCCGACCAGCGCATAATGAGAAAGAGAAGTTCTTCGGGAGTCACTGTCGCAATGTCTACAGGAACTGAATCCGAATCAAGAACCGGTCTTTGGCCCATAACTTTCTCGTTCCAGATTTTTTGCTGCAATTCAAAGGAACGAAATGAACTTGTGAGAGAGAGTATCAGACCGTCTGCTCTCGCGGCTTCAAACATATTTGTGATATTGGCATGCATTTCACGATGAACCAGAAAATGGTCCATGAAAGGCACGAGCTGATCAGTTGTCTTGCCAGTTAAAAAATCCAATGACTCCGCCATTTGCACCCTTTTAATATTGATCTGTTCTCAGCATAACCAGTGTGCAGCCGATTTCGACATCAATGCCTTTGTCCCGGTATTTTTGGATCAGCTTGTCGTCCTCTGTTCCGGGATTAAAAATAATTCTTTTAAACTTCAGTTTATCTAAAACTGGTTCAAATTTTTGATGAACTGTCGGGTTGACATAGAGAGTGACTGTATCGAATTCATTGTCTAGTTTTGATGGATCATCATTGCGCGGATTAAACGCGACAGGTTTATGATCAAACTGTTTCAGCAGATTAAAGGCCATGTTGGAATAGCGATCAGCACTATCTGAGTAGCCGAAGACGAGAACTTTTTCATTGTGATGTGTGTTCATACTCTCTCCTCTTTTTATTTTATCAACTGCTGCAGCTTACGCATAGGTTTTTATATTGAACCGGAGCTGGCAAAGCCCACTCGTTTTTCTCTTCATGCTCGTCAAAGGGTGTAGAAAGAACTTCAAAAAGTTTATTCAAAATCCCCGGGTCTTTTTCATAATTATCGATGGCCACTTGAGCAAGCCAATTTCTTAAAACAAACTTCGGATTGCACTGAAGCATGTTTTCCTTGCGCTCTTCGCTCGTACTTGACTCCCGTGACAAACGCTCTTCATATTTGTCCATGAAGCTTTTCAGCTCCTCACTCATTTCAAACGGAAGCTGCTTTGTTGTCTGATAATGGGAAAGGGCCCGGAAGAATTGAGTGTAATCAATCCGAGTGATCGACAACATTTTTAAAACGTCACGCATGAGATCTTCGTCGCTCTCCTGAGTTTGAAGAAGTCCCAATTTTTCCTTCATGAGCCGTCGGTATTCAAAATGAAAAAGCTGCGGATAAGAATCGAGCGTTCTTTTTAAATCCTCTTCTTTTAACATAGGGGCCAGGGCCCTGCCGAGAGCTTCGAGATTCCACATGCCAATGGAAGGCTGATTGCCGTAGCTGTACCTTCCTTCATGATCTGAATGATTGCAGATGTAATCGAGATCGAACGAATCAATAAAACCGTATGGACCATAATCAATGGTCAGCCCAAGAACAGACATGTTGTCCGTGTTCAAAACTCCGTGGCAGAACCCCACTGCTTGCCATCTGGCAAACAACATCGCCGTTCTCTTCACGACTTCCTGATAAAAAAGAACATTCTGATTTTCGTGTCCTGAAAATTGTTTGAAATAAGTGTCGATCACAAAATGAACAAGCTTTGAAAGCTCTGCCGTTTGACCAGTGTGAGAGTAATATTCAAAGTGACCGAAGCGGATAAAACTTTCCGCCACTCTCATGACAATCGCCGACTTTTCCACAGTTTCACGGTAAACATCATCCTGTCCGTGAATAATCGCTAGTGCTTCTGTTGTCGGTATGCCCAAGGCCTTTAAATGTGAACTCGCCAGGTATTCTCTGATGCTTGAACGCACGACTGCCCGTCCGTCGCCCATTCGGGAAAAAGGTGTAAGTCCTGCTCCCTTTAACTGCAACTCAAAATGCTCTCCGTAAGAAGTTTGCATTTCAGCAAGCATGATGGCCCGCCCATCGCCGAGTCTTGGAACATAGACGCCGAATTGATGACCGGAATAAAAAGATGATCCAAAAAATAAACCGTCAAATTCCAGATCGCCGTTGATGAAACGGACAAAAGAAGCTTTTTCCATTTCGTAAGGATCAATTTCCAGACGCTGCAGAAGATCTGTATTGGTATGAAGAAGTACTGGATGGGAAATCGGAGTACTTTTAACTTTTACAAAAAGATGCGGGCAACTTTTGTACAGTCGATTGGTGAAATTAATATCTGCGAGTTTTAAGAGATGTTTTGTTGTCATTTTCAAAAAAGGCTGCGTGTTTTTTAGCTTCTTCATCCAGCTCGGCCGGATCATTCAAGCTTTGAAGTTTTTTATAGTGAGAGCGCTCCTCTTCATTTTTAGCAAACATCACCATTTCGGGTAAAGCTTTTTTCATCTCTTCTCTCGTCATTCTCTTCTTGTTGTATTCAACACAAATAAGACACATACTTTTCCCCTCAAAAAAGACCCTGGCAATAACAGTGGGCACTTTCCGGTGTTTTCTATACAAACATTTTAACACGAGTTTTTCTAAAAAAAAGTCTCGCAAGTCATGAATTTAGATAGCATTCTTGTCGGATATTTTTCCAAAAAGCTTTAGCCTCTGTGATTCCATTTTGTAATCGCTATAATCAAGCAAGACCCAATGAACAGTAATTATCTATATATAGTTCGCATAGATATTACCAAAGATCTTTTACTTCTGATTTTGTGGTTGCCCGTTGGTAGAAGCTGCACGTTTGTTCACAACCAAGATCGGAAATATCGATAAAGCATTAAGTTTGCTTTTTCGTAGATGGGGATTTCCATGTTATTGACTCTCGGAAAAAGTAAGCAATCGCTATTGCTCGCTTTAGTTTTGCTTGCGTTCTCTGCCTGTAAGCAAAGCGAATTCTATGACAAGGCAGCTCTAATCGATCCAAGTGTTCAAACTGGATCAAACCCTGGATCAGACATCGGTCTACCACCAGCAAACGACCCTTCAGGCGGAACAGTTTCCGATCCTGCGGCCGGCGGCTCGTCAGGTGGTTCAGATGGCGGTTCAGTTGGTTCAACAGATGGCGGATCAACATCTGGCGGATCAAATGGCGGAACAACAACAACTCCTCCACCTGTTGTTGTCATCACACCTCCACCTGTTATTACTGATCCAATTATTACTGATCCGGTTGTGACGAATCCTCCGGTTGTCACTGACCCAGTTGTGACAAATCCTCCGGTTGTTACTGACCCGGTCGTTGTCTCGACTCCGAAAGTGGATTGTGTTGGCTCATGGGGATCTTGCTCAGTTGCTTGCGGCGGCGGATCTCAAGTTTACAACATCTCTGTTCAGGCCAGCGGCGGCGGTTACCAATGTTCTGCTCTTCAGGGAGCTAGCCAAGCTTGTAATGTTCAGGCCTGTGTGAATTTAGTCGATCGCTCGGAAGTGTTCACACAAGATTCTACACGCGATGGTGACGTCGACATTCTTTGGGTTATCGATGACTCGGGTTCAATGGCGGATAACCAGGAAAACCTGGCAAAGAACTTCAATTCATTTATTGATCAGTTCCTTGCGAAAAAAATCGATTTCAAAATGGCGATTACAACTACAGACGGGACTTCAACTAGAAACGGTAGAATGGTTGGAGACAGCGGAATGTTAACTCACGCTTCAGCAATCGGTAACCGCACTGCTTTTACTAACAATTTCACAAAATGGGTAAAGGTCGGGACAAGTGGTTCTGGTATTGAGCAAGGTCTGAAATGTGCTTCGTCTTTTATGGACCGTTACGCTTCAAGTTTCTTACGTCAAGATGCCTTTCTGGCCGTCGTTTTTGTATCTGACGAAGAAGACCAGTCTGATAAAAAAGTAGCTGAATACCTGGCTAAATTACAGGCCGTTAAAAAGAATGCCGGTATGGTTAAAGCTTATTCAATCGTTACAACAAAAGTTCCTGCCAATGCTCAATGGGAATCTGTTGGTAACCGTTATATGTCAGTTACTAAATCAACAGGTGGTACTGTTGCTGACATCAACGGAGACTTTGCTTCAGCTCTTCAAAATATGGGTGGAAGTATTGTTAACCTGATGGATCGTTTTGCTCTTGCGCAGTCTCCTTACCAGGACAAAATCCAGGTTTTCGTCAACAACGTTGAGAAAATGAATGGGTTTACGTTTGATGTTGCGACTCACTCTCTAAAATTCAACGCTGACTCTGTTCCAGCTGAAGGTGCAAAAATTGAAGTTCGCTATAAAGTTCAAGCGACAGTATTAGGAGCTATCTAATGAAGTTGAATCTCAAATCACTTTTTTTACAATCAATGATACTTTCGACTATGACCCTGGGGACACCCAGGGTTATGGCCGCTGAAAAAGATCTCTATGACTTTTTATGGCTTGATCCAGATAAGAAAGTTTATGTTCTCCAGAATAAAATTCACAAAAAAGAGCACACGGTCTATGCCAACATTGGTATGGGCCTTGGGCTCTCTTCAAATTTCGTGGACACATCCATGGTCCACGGAAATGCAGGTTTTTATCTGACGGAAGAATGGGCCATTGAAGGTCTTTATACGAGCTACAGCAATAAAGATAATGAAGCTCTTGAAAACTTAGTGAGACTCAGAGGGGCCATTCCTTTCATCAGAAAAACAAAGAGCAACTACGGAGTTTTGGCAAAGTGGTCACCTTTCTACGGTAAGGTAAATACTTTTAACAAAATTTTCTACTTTGACTGGTCATTCGGATTAGGTCTTGGAAAATTAAATACTGAAAGTAACGCTGCGACCGTTGCCAATACAGTTACAGCAGATCGATTCAGCAAAGAATCCTACACATCAGTCATTGGTAAAACAGAATTGTCAGTTCACGCCAGCAAAAATGTTCACATCAATCTCGGTCTGATCATGAACAACTATAAAGCACCTGGCCCGGTCATCAATGGCCAGCAAAAAGACAAAATCAGAAACAATCTTGATTCTGTTCTTACTATCGGTTTCTCATTTTAAACATTTGGTTGAGGTTGTATGAAGTACTTATTGATGACATGTTTAATGGCCGCACTGGCAATGAGTCCAGAAGCCCATGCGACTGCAAAGGCCGCCTTTGAGATTTATCAAAAAGATAAAACTCACTTGAAAAATAAAAAAATTGCTCATGAATTGATCGATGGACAATTTTACTTTTCTGCCATTCCGTACATTAACCAGTACCTGGAAGAAAATAACGACATTGATGCTGAACTGGAAGCGGACATTGAAACGCTTGTGGTAAAAACAGGGACAATGGCCGTTCTTAACCTGGATGAGAAGAGACTGGAAAGCTTTGCCATTCCGTCTATTTCTTTGATTCTGGGAAAAAGACTTTTTGATAAAGAACAATACGAAAAGGCCTACACTGTTCTTTCAAGAATTCCAGAGACACACAAATTCGCTATTGAAGCGAACCTGATCAAAGGTACGATTAAAAACCTTCAGCGCAAAAACGTTGAGGCCATGAATTTTTATGAACAATGTGCTAAGAAAGCTGAGCAACAGGAAAGCACATTCTCAAAAGAAATTAACAAACGATATTATACTTATCTTAAAGAAACGTGCGTCATCAGAACTGCGCGTGTAAAAATCGAAGAACATAAATACGAAGAGGCCCTTGAAACATATGAACAAATTGATAAACGTTCATACAAATGGCCATACATTTTGATGGACAAGGCCTGGGCCCATTACTACCTGAAAGATTACAACAAATCACTTGGATTAACTGTTACCTACAAAGCTCCTCTTCTCGAAAGTTATTTCTTTCCTGAAGCAGAAGTTTTAATGGCCCTCTCTTACTACAACCTTTGTCTTTGGGATGATGCTCTCAAAGTTGTTGATCACTTCTACGAATTTTATCAGCCAAAGGCCGATGCTCTAAAAGATATTCTGGGCCAGAATAAAAAATCGGATACATACTTTCTGGATCTCTATTATGCCGATCCGAAAACAAGAGAAAATTTAAATCCGTTTATCCGCAATCTCATTACTCAAACGAGAAAGCAGGTAAAGTTCAACCTTGACCTTGCAAGCTTGAAAGCTGCGAAGGAAGAGCTTGCTCTTTTAAAACGACTCAAAAATAAAAATGATTTTACTGCTCAGCTGGAAGGAAACCTGGATTCAACGATTTCGTTTATAAGCGCAAAGATCAACTACTATATTAAAAAAGAAATCTTTACCTTCATTAACGAAATTCATAAACATAGCTACTCAATGTTCAACCTGAAACTTGAGCTTCTCTCTAAGAAAAGAGATGAATTGTACAATGCTAAGTCAAAAGATGTTTCTGACCGAAACAGAGGTTCAGAACAGAACGTAACCCGTAAGAAAAATCAGATGTTTTTTGATTTCAACGGTTCTTTCTGGGCGGATGAACTTGGTGACTATTCGTTTGGGTTGAATTCTCAATGTAAAGATCAGGAAAGTAAATAGGAATAAAGCCATGAAAATAATCATCCTCATAATTGCTCTGATTACTATGAATGCATTTGCTGCTGAAGAAACCGGGGCCAAGCCCAAAGTTTATAAATATAAAGAATACGAAGTCATCGACCTTGGGAGCATGGAAATTAAAGGACAGATTATCGCTCCCGGAGATTTGACTGTAAATGAACGCGAAAGAAAAGTTTTTAAGCGCTCTTTACTTGAAAAAACAAATTTTGATTTTGAAAACAAGAGAGAAATAGAAAATTTAAGGTAGGACTCTAATGAATAAGATGCTCAAAACGTTCATACTCACAGGCTGTTTAGCACTGACAGCTCAAATCCACGCTGAAGAAAAAGATCCTGCAGCAATTCAAAAAGAAAATCAGGAGAGATGGAGCAAACTGATGAATCTCATTAATCGTGAGATTCAGACCATCAAAAATAACAAGTACTCAGGGGCGGACCTCAAACACCGCCTTTTTGAACTCTATTCTGAGAAAATCAAACTCATCCGTGAAAAAGAAACCCAGAATCTTTTAAAGGCCGATCCTAAAGATGTGGCCTCAAAAGGAAAGGATTCCTATTTTAAAAATTCACGCGAGCAGTACCAGACAGCACAAAAATATGCTCTTTCATTGATTCCTCAATACCCTAATTATGAGCGCATCAGTGAAATCTATTACGCGATGGCCATCAACTCACGAGACTTCGGCTCCGCTGAAGACACTGAGAAGTTTTTAAAAATGGCGATCAAGACAAGCAAAGAAAACAACAAAACAATGTACAACGCTAAAACAGCGCTGGCCGAATACTATTACAACAACAAAAAATACAACGAGGCCATTTCTTACTATAATGACGTTTTGAAAAACCAGGATCACGAATGGTACGGAAAGCACCTTTACAACGCTTCCTGGTGCCACCTGAAAGAAAGAAATTTCAAAAAAGCTCTTGAACTGATCAAAGAATCATTTGAAACAACAAAAAATAAAAAATATGTTTCAATGAGAGAACAGATTAACCAGGCCATCGGTATATTCTTTGTTCAGGCAGATGCCACCAGAGAAGGGATCGAATTCTATGAGAGAAATACTAATCCTTCCTCTCCCTGGCTGTTGATGCTGGCCAGCTCTTCTATGAACAAAAACAATTTCTCTATTACAGAGGATGTTTTAAGGGCCGCTTTAAAAGACACTAAAAACCGCAAAAACGCCAATGACGAAATGAAAGTTCGCCTGGCGCAGCTGGATATTTACCGCGAAAGTAAAAAAGATGACCTTTACTTTGAAACCGCCAACAACATTCTCGATCTTTCAAAGAAAAACAAACTGGACAAAGATGATGTCTTTGCGGCCATGAATAAGATTAAAGAAGTCGCAGGATTCATGCAGATAAATCTTGTCAAAGATAAAAACGCTGAAGAAGTAAAATATAATAAAGAAGACTACAAAAAAATCATGCGCTACTTTGACATTCTTGCGGTCTTAGACAAACCTAATAAAAATCTTTACCGCTATTATCAGGGGGAAACAGCGCTTTCTACTCATGATTTCAAAACGGCCTTGAAATACTATGTCAGATCAGTGATGAACTCAAAAATCACCAAAGACGCCGGTGACACAACTAAAAAATCGCTGGAGGCAATGCTCGCGACTATTGAACTCGCAAAACTTGAAAAGAAAAAAGAAGATGAGTATACAGTTTTTGCTTTCAAGAACTATGTCATTTTTTATCCAAAATCTGAAAAATCACAGGTCATTTACCAAAAACTTTTCAGTAAATATTTTGAACAACACGCTACTAAAAAAGCCGTCAACATTCTTCTCGTATACAAGAAACATTATCCTGAAGATGAGAAAATTCACCGTGAAATGCTGACTCAGATCCTCGATACTTACATCAAGGAAAAGAACACTGACAAACTTGCGTTTTGGGTAAGAAGAATTGAAAAAGGTTATTTAAATTATTCCAAAGACTATATCGAAAACTCTATCGCGATTCTTGGCGGGTTGTTGTTTGATAAGTATCAGGCATTGGAAAAACAAGGAAAAATGAAGGAAGCGATGAATGGATATGAATCCATTTACGAAAGCAAGCAGTATCCGAATCGAATTAAAGCGGAAGCAGCTTATGCGATTGCAACTCTTCACCAGGATCAGAACAAGGCCAAAGATTCATACAAATGGCTTAAGAAATCTCTCGATATCTATGACAACAAAGATCTGATCAAAGTCACTCCAAGCTTGCTCGTCCTCGCCAAAGGATACAGACTTCTTCAGAACTTTGAAGTTTCGACAGAACTTGCAGCGAACATCAGCAAAAGATTTTGCGATCAGGCGTTCAAGGAAAAAGACGGCTTTTATGAACTGGTTCTTCAGAACAACGCCATTGAGCAGACTGAAACAAAAAAACTTCTCTCGCTTGAAGATTCGTACAAAGAATGCAAGCTGGAAAAAAGATTTCTTGAAAAAAACCAGCTGGACAACATGGAACAGTTGATTCTTTCAGACAAGCTGAAAGAAGTCACAGCCTATTTTGAAGCTCATACAGACAATGACAAACTGGCCCGCCTGGTTGGCCGTTACATGAGATTTAAATTCTGGCAAGCGCCTTCAAAAGACAAAGAATCGATGAAAAAAACGATCATTGCAATGAATGAAAAAACACCAGCAATGAATTTGAACAATCTGTTTGATCAATATGACCACGTTATGGAGTTCAGAGAAAAAATCCTGAATCAAAAATTTGCTTTTACCTCACTTCCTAAGTTTGATGAGGACAAGTACAACTCTGAAATCGAGCAGTATTTCAGCATCATTCAGGAACTGAATAAAGAGGCCGTACGTCTCTCAAAAGATTCATTACCAGAAGAGATCATTCTTATCCGCGAAGTGCTTGCACTCCCTTATTTTGCCCTTGTAGACGCTATAAATGGCTTCACTCCGCAGGGAGTAGATAACAAGTACTTAGAGGGTTTCAGAGGGGGCATGCGCCAAATTACTGAGTCACTGCTCGCTAAAGGCTTACAAGTTGATCGCGAAAAAACGGCTTATTTGGAGAAAAATAATTATTTTTTCGAAGTTCAAAAACATGATAAATTCGAAAACATCAAAGCGATGAGTGAAGAAAAAGTAGCAGAAAAAAACTTACAAGATTCTTTAAATTTCCACTCTGCACTTCTCTTTACAAACACGCTTGACTTGAGCAAAGGTCAAAGGAAATAAGAGAGAAAGTAAATGAAAAAAATGAAATCACAAATCTTATTTCTTTCAACTTTACTGGTAGGTTGCTCTACTCAGACTTTTGAAAAGAAAATTGAAACATCAGACGTCGACCTTTTGAAAGAAGAATCGCTGATGAGATACAACACAAACAGACTTGAATCGATGGACGGCCAGGAAAAAGATTTCATTTCGAAAGCTCTTCTTGCCTGCCATCAGAAAAAATTTACGAAAGGAATGGGGATTCTTGAGCAGGAAATGCACAAGAACAAAACAAACGCTTTTTACTGGAATGCTTTGGGCACTTGTTATTCGCTCAACAAGGATTTCCAGAAGGCGATGTTTTTCTATGATCTTGGAGTAGAAGCGCTGCCAATGACAAAGGCCGAATCTAAGGCCATTGCTGAAGCAACTCTTTCAAACAATATCGGTCTCATTCATTTGAACTTCAGACGCTATAACGAAGCTTACGATGCGTTCAACAAAGCAAGAACGACTGTTCCTGGCTTCTTTACTCCGGAGTTCAACATTGCTCAGCTTTATATCGAGTTTAATGAAAATGAAAAAGCGCTGACAATTTTAAAAAAACTGGAAACAAAAAACCCTGATGATATTGATCTGCTCTACTCGCTTTCTCTTGTCTATTACAGAAAAAATGAAATGGACAATTCCTATAAAGCGATTAACAGAATCAAAAAAGATTATTTGAATCGTCCTGACATCGTCGGACTCTATGCTTACAACCTGATGAAAAAAAATCGTCTGATGGAAGCAAAAGAAATTATCGGGAAAAGACTTTATGCAAACGAATACGACAAAAGAAATAAAATATTGCTCGAAGAAATTGATCAGAAGTTAAAAGAGCAGTCAAAAGAAGCGAAGAAGTAGTCATTTAACATCACCATTTGACGGACCAAAGCGAACTCAAAAAGTCGCCACGGCCGAACTTTGTCTGGAAGAGGAGTAGTTATGAATTTTATCGAAGTATTTAAGGAAGGCGGATTTATCATGTACCCATTGTTGGTGTTTTCAATCGCCATCTGGGTTGTAGGCATTCAAAAAATTCTTTACCTGAGCAAATTTAAAAAAGATGCAAAAAAATTCCATGAAGAAGCAAGCCGAATTATCGTTCAGCAGAAACTTCATGAGATGGAAGTTCTCTATAAAACCTGCCCTGACGTTATCGCCAAGGCCCACTATGCTGTCTTTGATGAAGCTCTTGGGAAAGACGAATACGATCAAAGACTTCACAGAAGATTATCTGAAACAAATGCAGACCTGAAAAAGAATTTATGGATTCTGGGTACAATCGGTTCTTCTGCTCCATTCGTAGGTCTCTTCGGTACTGTTTGGGGGATCATGGGGTCATTTAAAGCGATCGGATCAGCTGGTAAAGCAGGGTTCGCGGTCGTTGCCGGTACGATTTCTGAATCGTTGATTGCAACTGCTGGTGGTATTATCGTGGCGGTCTTTGCCGTTATTCTTTACAACTACCTTCAGACTCAGATTGCAGAAATTGCCCGCGAGTTCAAGAACAGTCTTGGCGATATGGCCGACCAGTTCAACTCAATGAAGAAATAATTGACCTGATTTAAAAAAACTGAATTGAGAGGATACCTATATGTCAATGAGTGTAAAACAAGACGGCGGTGATGAGGACGATACAATCGTCGCAGAAATCAACATGACTCCGCTTATCGATATCATGCTCGTGCTTCTGATTATCTTCATGGTTTCTTCAACGGCAGCTCTTGAGTCCGGTATGGATATCGAGCTTCCAAAGACAACCCTGACGAATGAAAAGAAAGAAGCTGAAATTCTCGTCATCTCACTTTCTAAAGACGGCCAGGTTGCCGTTCACGGAAAAAAAGTAAAACCAGAAGACGTGAAGAGAAGCATTGCCAGCCAGTTGTCTGAATTAAAAACAGACTCTGTCATCCTTGAGGGCGATACATCGGCCAACCTGGGTAAGGCCATTGAGATCATGGATATGGCAAAGGTAGCGGGAGCAAAAAACTTCTCTATCGCTGCTGAAGAAGGAAAATCGAGACAATAATTTTAGGGTAGCCTATGACGACAACAACAGCAAAATTAGCGTTGCCAAGAAGAAGCTTCCACAAGGATGAGTCGAGCAAGCGTTTCTTCAGAAATGCAGTGATCGGAAGTTTTCTTATGCACGCTGTTCTCTTTGCTCTTAAGTTTCCAAGTGAGGCCATGAAGGTTGTTCCGAAGGAAAAACTGAGTGCAATTAAAATGAAATTTATCACTCCACCGGAATCGTATAGAAAACAAAAAGCGATAACAAAAGAAGTGATGGATAAAATACAGACGAATCTTGAGTCAGGCGCAAAAGTTGTGACAACAACACAACAAGGTCCGACCGGAGATCCGAATCAGACTAAAACTCAAAAAGTTCAGAAATCAAAAGCTGGTTCACCCAAGGCCGGGCCGTTATCTACTCCTAACGGCGGCGGGAATTCTTTGGGGGATTCTGCCACAAAGGGCTACGAGTTTAAAGGTAAAGGACTCAAGGCCCTTATGGGGAATAGCTCGACGATGTCTCTGGCCGCTGGAAACGGCACTGAAGGCTCTCGCGGCTTAACAGGCGGAACAGGTATCGCCAACAAAGGAAATAACCTTACAGGAGATTATAGAGCTCCTGCGGGGATTGGCGATGGTTCAGGTCTTGGCGGTAAAGATGCTGTCGGTAATTACGACAGATCGACTACGACGAAAGGGCTTGCTAACAAAAAAGGAATCGATACCGCTTTCGTTCAGCCTGACACTGTCGTCATGGGTTCTATTGACCCGGAAGTGTTAAGAAAAATTCTTGGAGAATACCTTGGACAGTTTAAATTCTGTTACCAACAGGAACTTCAGGAGCAATCTGAAAAAGTTAAAGGGATTGTTGATTTGAACTTCCGTATCGAGGGTGACGGGAAAGTTTCTAAAGTGACTATTAAATCTGCCCAGACAAGATTCTCTGACAGAGGGATCGGCTGCATGGCCAATATTCTGAAGATGATCGAATTCCCAAAACCAAAAGGTGGCGGTCTTGTTGATGTTCGTCAGCCACTTAACTTTTTCTCTGAATCTACAAAAATCTAATTCGCGAAATACTTAACGAGGGGGAAGACTTTATGAGTCTTCTCCTTTCCTTTTAAAACTTCCTCTCTTCCTTCAGTCGCAAATGCTTTTCCTTCAGACAACTGCACGAAATCCGACGAGATAAGAATTTCATTTCCTTTCGCATTTTCACACAGGCGTTTGGCCGTATTAACTGTATCCCCCATCACATCAAAAATTTTGTGATCGTGGCTTCCAATAAGTCCTTCTACAACAGCGCCGCAATGGACTCCTCCACCGACTGTTAAGTTTACTTCGGAAAGAAGCTCATTAAGACTTTCCCTCAACTGAAGCGCCGCTGTCGCAGCATCATTCATATTTTCAAAGACAATCATGATTTCATCAGCGGTGTATTTCATTTTAAGGATTTTAAAAGGGGCAAGAACCTTTTCTGATTTCTTGTAATAGTTATTAAGCATTAAAACGACATCTTCCGGTGACTCTTTTTCACTCCATTTTGTAAATCCTCTTATATCCATAAAGACAATCGAGCGATTCACTCTTTTGATCTGAAAAACCCGTTCATCGGCCACGGCTTCATTCAATACCTGTTTCCCCAGACTCCACGATGAATAATTTTTCAATTTTACGGCGAGCTCTTTCAACAATTGTCTGGAACGGGAATTTTGCGCTTCCGAAACTCCAATCAAGAACCCTAACAGTCCAATGACCAGCGCGAGAAAGACGTGGGCCGGATCCTTGAAGAACTCCGGTAAAAACTTGCTGAATGACTGCCCTTTGGCCTCAAAAAGTATGTACATCACCAGAGGGATCAATGTTCGGGTGAGGTTTTCAAAGATTTCACAAAGACTCTCCAGGTTGCCGGTGCTTTTACGTTTTAACAACTGAAAGAGAGCAATAAAAACTGAGAAGTAAAAATAGGCATGGTGCTGAGACTGTTGGAAAAACCTGGCACCTTCGAGCGAAGCTTCAACGGCAGCGTAAACGGCCACGCCGGTAAAGTTTCCTATAAAACTCCACCATAGATTTTTATTTTTTAGTTTTGTCAGAACAAAAGACTGAATGAGAGCACAACCTAAAAGTGTATAAGGATCAGGCTCTAAAAAATACTCTTTGGGATCTTCCGTTAAGGCCTCGAGAAACAAGTTGGTCAAAGGAAAATGAGCACTGTTTTTCAAAAATTCAGAAAAGAATGATGAAAGGAAACTGCCTTCAATTCGTTCGTCAATAGCGCGCATCAGGCACTCTTTTCTTGAATAAGAGGGCAAGAGTAAACGCAATAATTGCAGTTCAGATAGATACTGAAAGAAGATCCTTTATTAAGTTCAGACTCAACCAGAATATAACCACCGTTTTTAGCGACAATACTTCTGACCGTGGCCAGTCCAATTCCCGTGCCTTTCCCCTCTCCTTTTGTAGTAAAGAACGGCTCAAAAATCTTTTTCATATTATCAGACGAAATACCACATCCGGAATCAGTCACTTTAATAACAGAATAAGATCCTTTGGGAATCTGAAAGAGCTCAGTCTGAATATCTTCTTGGAGATCATTTCTAAAAGCACTGATATCAATTATGCCTGTTTTTGTTCCAATGGCATCGCGGGCGTTCACAACCAGATTGAGGACAATTTGATGAACGTCAGTTTGAGTAGACCAGACCGAAACGCCGGCCGCTGACAAAATGTTAAGCTTGATGTTTTTACCGATAAGCGGATTTAAGAGCGAATGAATTCCTTTAAGAGAAGCCGCTATATCAATGACACTTTTTTCCGTTTCAATATTCTTTGAAAAATTCATTAGACTGCGTAGAAATTCGCTGCTTTTATTGACGGCAGTTTTGATGACATCTACTTTTTTTCTAGTCACTTCATCTTCCGAATGAACTCTGCCAATTGATTGTGCATTCACCGATATAACTGCAAGAACGTTGTTGAGGTCGTGAGCAATGGTTCCAACCTCTGCACCAAGACTGGCAATTTTTCTCGCTTGTGAATATTCGTTTTCAAGCGCTTTAAAATTTTTCAGCCCAAGATGCAATTCATGCTTAAGTGTTTCGATTTCATCATAAGGGCGGATTAATTCACGTGAAAGAATTCCACGGTAAATATACACATAAGAAAAGGTTTTCAGAACGTGCCCGAAAAAATTCATCATATCATCGTGTTCTGCATAGAGTGTCAGCGAAAACTCAGCGATGGCCATCATAAAAGATGAATTTGCGAGAAATAAATTGCGGTCTTCTTCCACGCCTTTTACTTTTCGCACATAGAAGACAATGCCGGCCACAAAACTGAGGGCAATGAAGGCATATTCCATCTGCACTTTTAGTGTTGTGAGTCCTTCTCCTGGAATAAACATATGTGGCAATTGATCTAAATGAAAAAAGACGGCCCAGCTAAACAGGGAAAAGATCATTATGGAAAAACCTACTTTCAGATAAAGTTTTTCCAAGGTCGTGTCGGTATCAGGCTTCACGGCCATCATGACAAAAACCATTGTCTGCACAGCTCGCGCCGCCAGCCAGAAGTAGATGGCCTTTTCAACTCCGCTTGGCGAAACCAGATCAGGCATACCTTTATAAGAAAGCATGTGGAATAAGTCATAGAGACCGATTGAAAGAAACATGCATGAGAGAAAACGCAGATTGGATTTGGTTTTTTTTTCTTTAATACTCCACTGAAAGGTGAAGATCATAAAACAAAGAGTTACTGAGAAAACTTCAAAGAGAGAATGTATAGTTAAATAATCCGGAATCCTGATTGATTTGAATGTAGAGAAGAAAAGTAATTGAGCTGTGGCGAGAGAAAGTAAAGGAAGAGAAAAATCTCCAAAAAAAGTTTTGAATGTACTCTTTTTCATCCGTCTCTTGCTCCTCTACCTTGATAGCAAAAACTATTTGTTTAATGTTCTTCGGTAAAGAGTCAACAAAAGTTAACGTCATAGATGGCGTCACGAAACAATACTAAATTACTCCCCTTTTTTTTGAGCGAACTCAAACTCGACTTTTCCTTCTTTATTCAAAAGAAGATATGCTTCAAATGGTCTTCCGGCCTTGGATTTGAAACCTTTGATGAGTCCGGTTTTTTTGTTCACGATAAGAGATTTAATGGCGGGAGCAGGTAATTTTTTTCGGGCCACAATTTTCCAGATCGTAAACCCGCAACCTTCTTTCCAGCGAGAACAGCTATAGGATTTTGGAAAATCTTTAATTTCGGCCTGGCAAAGCGGACAAGGACCTAACTCCAGTTTTGGTGCGTTTGAAGCACCAGCATCCGTCGAGTCGTCTTTTTTCTTATTGAATCGTGCATATTTTCCGGTATAAATTTTTTCCCGTTTTTGACCTTCCGGAACGACAACGCCCTTCCATTCGCTGGTTGCATTTTCGACATACTTAACAATGGCATCCATAAAATCGAGATCGTCTTCTTCTCCTTCGGCCATACTTTGCAGCCGAAGTTCAAGTTTTGCCGTTTGTGATACATCTGTCAGGGTTTTTGTCACGGGCATGGCCGCAAGGCGATCGACGAGCTCGATTCCTTTAGCTGTGGCCATCAGGTTTTTCCCCTGGCGTTCAATATAGCTTCTTTTTAAAAGTGTTTCGATAATCTGAGCGCGCGTGGCCTGAGTGCCGAGACCAATTTCGGTGCGAAATATTTTTTTCAATTCCTGTTCTTCCACCAGGCGCGACGGATTTGTCATATCATAAAGAAGAGAGGCTTCTGTGTACTCGGCCGGTGGTCGCGTTTTTTTGGATTCAACTTCACCTTTGCCGAACAGCCCCGTCTCCCCTTTTGAAATCTCTGGAAGAATTTCTTCGCTCTCTCTTCCCTCAAGAATTTTAAAACCCATTTCCAGAATTTTCTTTCCACGCGTTTTGAATTTTTCTTTTTCGCATTCAATTTCAACTTCGGTTTCAAGATACCGGTGGTTTTCAAGGAAATTGGAAATAAATCTCTTTAAGACAAGGTGATAGATTTTCCCTTCCGGAGACGCCTCTGATCCCGAAAAATCTTTGAGAGGAATGAGACCATGGTGATCTGTAAGTCTGGAATCATCAAAAACACTTTTATTTTTCACGCTGACTTTGAAGCCAGCAAATTTTGCAAAATGCTCTGGATAAAGTTCTTTAAATTTATAGACAAGTCCTTTGACCAGATCAAATGAAGAAGTGGCCATCACTTTAGAATCCGTTCTTGGATAAGATAAACATTTATGTTTTTCGTAAAGGGATTGCGCGAGCTCCAGCGTTTTACTTGCGGAAAATCCGTACAGCATGTTGGCCTGTCGCTGGAGTTCCGTTAAAGAGTAAAGGCCTTGTGGATAAGATGTTTTTTCCGTTTCATTCAGAACAGTGATGAGGGCGTTTTTTTTCTCAAGATTTTTAACAAGAGAATCAAAAAACTCTCTTTTGTCCTGGCGCTTTTCGTCTTCTTTCTTTTTGGGATCAAACCAATAAGCAGAGACGGTACCATTCTTAAACTGAAACTGAGCTTTTAATTCAAAATAATCTTTGGGAACGAAAACATCGATTGCTTTTCTTCTCTCGACAATCAAGCCGAGAACCGCAGTTTGAACGCGTCCCACGGAAAACAAATCGCCGAGCTTGATTGTAGCGAGTCTCGAAAGATTCATTCCTACGAGCCAGTCTGCGCGCTGTCTTGCCCGACCAGCAATAAACAGACGATCAAAATCATAAAGGGGTTTAATATTTTTGAGTTCAGAATGAATAACTTCTTTTGTCAGTGCGGCCGATGTCCAGAAGCGAAATGCTTTCACTTTGGAGCGGGCCTCGTTCAAAATAAGCCGGGCAATGAGTTCGCCTTCTCTCCCAGCATCTGTAGCAACGATGATTTTTTCAATATCAGTGCGCTTCAATAGACGTTTGATAATATCGAGCTGCTTTTTGGTTTTAGGCTGAGCTTTAAATTTCCACTCTGAAGGGATGATCGGAAGAGTTGTAAGACTCCAACGCTTGAAGGATTTATCGTAATCTTCGGGGTCATACGGTGTGAGCAAATGACCAATGGCCCATGAGATAATATAATTCTCATTTTCAATGAAACCGTCCCCACCGCCGCTTTTCATCGCAAGCGCGCTCGCGAAATCGCGGGCAACAGAAGGTTTTTCAGTGAGAATAAAAGTTTTCATATTTTTTCTAAGTTTTTACCGGCAAGTATTCCGGTAAGTTGTCTCGCCATTGCACTCTGAAGTGAAAAAATCAAACTGGGATTTTTAGACTTCAAACCTTTTAAATCGGCCTGTTTCCAGCTGATTAATTCGGTATCGTAAGCGGCGATGACCTTGGCGCTTGCAGGTCTCTCGGAAAGAAAACTCATCTCTCCGATAAACTGGCCGTCTTTTAATTCATTTAATTTTCTTTCTTTGACAAGAATATCAACACGGCCGCTATAAATCATCATGAGATCTTCCATTGGTTGATTTTCATGAATGATCACCTCTCCAGCTTTAAATGTTTTCCATTTGGAAAGAGAGAGAAGTTTTGCATACTCCTGGAGATTCAAAGTCTGAAACGACAAATGATAAAGCTCCTGCTCTTTTTCATTGAGACGAATTTTTCTATTGCCGTAAATAATGCGGGCCATGTGATAAATATTGAGTGCAATAAAAAACAAGTTCCAGAAAATGGGAACCATTAACGCCGTGTCGGCGACATTAGCATTATAGGCGATTGAACAGAGTGAAGCCGTGATAGATAAGGCCCTGAGCCACAGCATGTCTTTGACCATGAAAGAACAGGCCACGAGAATAAAAGCGAGATTACCGATGAGTTGTACGATTGACATAGGCCTCAAAAGTAAAAAAGGCCGGATTGCTCCGGCCTTTTTATTAAAACATTATTGTGCTTAAGAATTAGATCTCGCCTGCACCTGGTTTATACCAGCAAAGAGGACGAGTTCCAACTGTGTAACCATCGCGCTTGATACATGTTCCAACTTTTGGATCATTTCTATCAACGTCTTGTTCCCAAGTTTTATCACAAAGAGTACCGCTGAAGTATGTATCTAGACGGCATTGTGCTTGAGGGTGAGCATCGTAAGTTCTAGATACAACAGACTTGTCTGGAGTATCGAATTTTACGTTTGAGTTACCACCAAGTTCGCCAAGAAGACTACCAAGTGATTTACCTGCCATTGAAACTCTCTGACATAGAGCGATTTCGTCTGCGTTAGAGTATTTTGCCTGACATGCTTTTGTAGCTGCTTCGTCAACAGTCATTTTTGATACGTAAGCAACGTTGTCTTCTTTTTCAAGAACTCTTCTTAGACATTTCATAGCTCCGAAGTAGTCAGCTTGACCTTCGTTAGATGCCCATGAAGCGCCTTTTCTTGGAGCTCCACCAATGTGGTGACCAAGTTCGTGACAAACAACAAGTCTGAAACCGTCGTCAGTCGTTAGAGGGTGACGTGCAAGTCCACCGTACATGTTAACTACCCAAGTTTTCCCCATCTGTTGAGCAGATGCGTTAACTGTGTCGTCGTCCCATCTGTTGTTCATAGAAAGAACTCCGCCTTTCTCTTTTACAACTGGTTCATAAACGTCAGAAACACTCTTAACGATTGCAAGGAATTTTTCTTTGGTCATGCCGTTTGTAGCCTTGTCCCATTGAGAAATTCTCAAGTTGTTCTCAGGTGCGAATCCGCTTTTTCCGTGGATATCGCAAGCAAAAGATGCTGATGCTGTTAATGATAAAGCGGTTACCGCTGCTAAAATCCCTTTCTTCATAATAGTGTCCTCCGTAACAAAAAATCAGGATAGAAATATCGTTACATAAAAGTCGGATAACGAATAAATAATAAAACTTTCATTATCTGACATTTCAAGTAGGAGATTTTTTCATTGGGAGAAATAGATTTTTGAAATAAAAAAGGGCCCCTTGCGGAGCCCTTCTGTCATTTTTTTGGCATGGTTTATACGAAATTAGTTATTCGCCAGCGCCTGGTTTGTACCAGCAAAGAGGACGAACACCAACTTTGTATCCGTCTTTCTTAATACATGTTCCTGGGATCGGGCTGTTTTGATCTACGTCTTCTGTGTACGATTTATCACATAGACCACCAGCAAAGTATGTATCAAGACGACATTGAGCTTGAGGGTGAGCATCGTTTGTTCTTCTTACAACAGACTTGTCTGGAGTATTGAAGTTAACTTTTGAGTTTCCACCAAGTGAACCAAGAAGTTGTCCAAGTGACTTCCCTGCCATTGCAATTCTTTGGCAAAGAGCTACTTCAGAAGCGTTAGTGTAAGTAGCCTGACATTTTGCTGTTGCTTCAGCATCGATTTGCATTTTAGAAACGATAGCGATGTTGTCATCGTTTTCAAGAACGCGCTTCATACATTTTAAAGCACCGAAATAATCTGCCTGGCCTTCGTTCGCTGCCCAGTCAGAGTTGTTGTAATATCTTGGAGCTCCACCAAGGTGGTGACCTGTTTCGTGGCAAACAACAAGCATGAAGCCGTCATCTGTCGTTAGCTCGTGACGAGCTAGACCACCAAACATTGAAACGTGCCAAACGTTACCATCACGGTGAGCGTAGGCATTTACTGTACCGTCATCCCAATTGTTGATCATATCAAGAGTTGCCCCTTTTGATTCTACAACTGGTGCGTACACATCAGAAACTCGCTTGATGATTGAAAGAAATTTTTCTTCAGTCATCCCATTAGTTCCTTTGTCAAACTTAGAAATTTTAAGATTGTTTTCTGGCATGAAACCACTTTTACCGTGGATATCGCAAGCAAACGATGAAGAGAGAGAGAAAGATAGTGTAAGAGCACTGATTAAAATTCCATTTTTCATAAAGTCCTCCGTAACGAAAAATCAGGATAGAGTAAGGATTTCACTTTTGGTTTCATAACAACATAAAATAAATCTTTCTTTTTCTTTCACTTCTTTCAACTTCTCCTCGAGAAAAGGCCGAGCATTTTTATTTGTCTTTTCATTTCTCCAATGAAAAAATGAATTTACGGAGACATTATTCATGAAGAAAAAAACGATGATTACAATTTTATTACTCACATTTTTATATTCTTTTTCTGCTGTTTCTGCAGAGAAAATACCTTCGCAAAGTGGTCCTATGGGAAAACCAACAGGATTTCATCTCTCTCTTGGCGTCGGTGTAGCGATGAAAAACAACATAAGACGAAATAATACCTACAACAACACACACGGCGATCTGCTCTTTTCTCCCATTCCTCTTTTACAGTTTGGCTGGGGTCCACTTTCTTTTGGTGGTCAGGGATTGAAGGCCGATCTCTACGGCAACCGACAGTGGGGCGTGTATACCAATATAGACCGTGAACGCCAGCGCTATCGCGGTCCCGGCATGGATGACCGCCGCGATTCATGGTTCTGGGGAATTGGGGGACGCTATGGCAAATTTTCTGCGCATTTTGCCCGCGATATTCAAGGCCGCTCACACGGAAAAAAACTGAATTTGAACTATGCTGAAATGTATATGATCCGGCAGAAGTTTTTTACAAGAAGCTCTCTTGGAGTTGAATGCTTTGATAAAAACTATGCTGATTACTACTATGGAGTCAAATCAACTGAAATCAACTCAGGGAGAAATGAATACCATCCTTCGCGTTTTTGTCAGCCGGGAATAGCTTTTGCTCCAATGTATAAAATGGATGAACACGTGACATTTATTTCTGCAGTCACGGCCAAGCTTCTCGCTTCAGAAATTCGCCACTCTCCAACGACTAAAGGAGGCAACGTCGAAACGGGTCTGATTTTCGGGGGACTTTATCAGTTCTAAGATTTTTTTGGAGTAATCATCGACTCAATCTCCGTCACTATTTTTCTATAGCTTGGAAGTTGATATTTCTCTTTTAAAGGCACGAGAGCTGATCTCATGGATTGTGCAATGTTTTCCGGCGAATCTTCAATCGCTAGAATTTTTGTTGAAAAATCTTCCACGACCATAAAGAAAATGGCCAGAGGTGAAATAGCGGCCGTCAAAACTTCCGGAAATCCCACTCCATTAGTCACTCCATGGTGCTGCTTTATAATGACGTCTACACCTTGAGGTAATCGCGGATAACTCTGGACAAAAGTCGCGGCGTGATGAGCATGATTGACGATCTGTTCATGTTCGCGCGGAGTAAGCTTAGCTGCTTTCAATTCTTCCTGGGATCCAATTCTCACCAGCTTTTCCTGGTCCAGAAAAATATCGTGAAAGTAACTGACCATGCAGATTTTTTCCAGAAGGCTGGCCTGCTGATCCTGACTTCCCCATTCCATTTTAGGAAGCAAGGAATAAGAAAGAGCACATATAAGATACGAATGTCTGTAAGAATAGCTTAGATGATCTTCCATGATTTTTTTCAACAAAGGGCCGAGCTTGGGAGACTGGAGAATCTGGTTTTTCATCGATTGTATGGTCTGATTCACGAGCGTGATACAGACGGGAGTAATGCCCAGTGCGCGCATAAGATCTGTGCTGATGACGTAGGAATCGCCTATCACCTCGACATTTTCTTCCATCGATCTGGTGCTTTTAAGACTGTTTAACGACTGAGCTATCAAACCTTCCATAAAGAGATCATAGGAATCTTTTAAAATATAAAAATCGCCGACTCCAAATTCTTCATATTTTTTTAAATCTTCTTTGGCAAAGCTGTCGCCTTTCTTCAAACGTTTGACGTATTCATCGCCGGTCTTTTTGAGGAGCTTGATATAAACATCACAAGGCGATTTATTCATAAGGTAGAAATGCTTCACCGAAAACGGAACATAGTCAGGAAGTTTCAAGTGATCAAAATCTTCTTTCTTTAAACCGAGAGCTTTCAAAACCAGACGGTTGATTTCTTCCAGGCGAAGCTGATCGGAAACGAGAGCGTATTTTTTGTAAACGTGTTCGAAATCTCCGATGACGATAAAGGGAGTTTTCAATGAGAGGTCATAAAGACAATTCAGAATCGGTGCGGCCGACTGATTCCTGGAAATAATGAGAGAAATCTCATCATCGCTTTTAATCGCTTCGACGCCTTCTTCGGCGTTTTGAGCATAAAGAACATCAGCGTCAAAGTTGCGCTGTAAGTTTTTTGTAATCAGTTCGCCTATAGACTCTGACGGTTCAATCAGTAGTATCTTAATGATAACCATATTTATCCTTTGCTTTAATCATAAACGAGATTGAAGAAATGCGAGACTTTTTTTTTGCGGGCCACTTGCAAAGATCTTTTTCTCAAAATAGACTTTCGTAAGCGTTTTCTCCAAAAAAAATTAATTTAATACGCGAGGAAAAATGTTGCTCTCTCAAGATATCGAACTCAAAACGGCCATCCTTCTTAAAGAAAAAGGATTAAGCATTACAGCTCCGAGAAAACTGATTCTTTCTTTCCTCTTGAAAGAGCACGGCCCCTTTTCCGCGGAAGAGATTTTCAGGCGTTTGCCGAAGCATTCCTGTGATCAGGCGACTGTTTATCGATGCCTGAATCAATTTGTCGAAACAGAATTGGTCAACACCTCTCACTTCGAAAAAGACCTGGTGCATTTTGAATATAATGATCCCGACCATCACCATCATCATATTGTCTGCAGAATCTGCAAGAAGATAGAATCCTTTCACGACTGCTTGCTTGAAAAAATTGAAAACGGCCTATTGAAAAAAGGTTATAAAGATATAAATCACCGACTGGAGTTTTTTGGCATTTGTGAGAAATGCCAACAAGGATAATTTATGAAAAAAACATTGCTCGTCTTCTCTTTCATTCTTTGTTTTCAGGCACTGGCCGCTGAAGTGACCTGGGAAACTTTAAAAACACTCGATGTTGATCAAAAAACCAAAGCGCCGAAGGCCAGCGCAGAACTTTCAAAAATTCTCGGCAAAGAAATTACAATGAAAGGATTTATGATGCCGCTTGATTATGATTCAAAGACGGTCTCTGAATTTCTTTTCATGCCGTACATTCCGGCCTGCATGCACGTTCCACCTCCACCTCCAAGCCAGCTCGTTCTGGTCAAGATGAAAAAAGGTGTCCCAGGTATTGCTCCTTCGATGTATCCGATCGAACTGACCGGAAAACTCTCTATTGAAGCTAATAAAGATCTGGAATCTTCTTTTAAAATGGAAGGATTTAAATACAAAGAGATCAAGCAGTAATTATGAGCAATGCCGTTTATTTAAAAAATCTGAAATTTGCCTATAATCAGAAAAACAAATCTGCTCCTCCGGTTCTCAATATTGATGAGCTCGCTGTGGAAAGTGGAGAAAAAGTTTTTCTCTACGGTCCTTCAGGTCACGGGAAAAGTACTCTGCTCAATATTCTTGCGGGAGTTCTGGAAGTAAAAGAGGGTCATGTCGAGGTTTTGGGACAGAACCTTCACGCGCTTTCTCAAAGCGGCCGCGATCATCTCCGGGGAGAAAATGTCGGATACATTTTTCAGATTTTTAACCTCATCCCGTATCTCAACATAAAAGAAAATATCATTCTTCCTTGCCTCATCAATAAAAAAAGAGGTCATGGGATCGATTTCAATGCTCAGGCGGATGAATTGATTAAAACTCTTGGCCTCGCCGATCACGCCCATAAAACAGTCACGGATCTTTCGATCGGACAGCAGCAAAGAGTGGCCGCGGCCCGCGCGCTTATTGGAAATCCCAGATTGATCATTGCTGATGAACCGACGAGTTCTCTCGATGAAGACAATACTAATGAGTTTATGAACCTTCTTCTTTCTGAATGGGAAAAAAGAAAATTCACGCTCGTCTTTGTTTCTCACGACACCAGCTTGAAAAAATATTTTCCCAGAACTCTTTCACTTCCGGAAATCAACAGACTATGATTAATTTTTTAACTTACCGTTCACTCGCCAACAGAAAATTTACATCATTCCTCTGCATTCTTTCGATTGCATTATCAGTGACACTGTTTTTAGGAATTGAACGAATCAGAAACGGAGCACGCGAAGGCTTCACCAATACCATCAGTAAAACAGATTTGATCATCGGAGCAAAAGGCGGACCGTTGCAATTGCTTTTGTACACTGTTTTTCACCTCGGCAATGCAGTCAACAATATTCGCTGGTCCACTTACGAAGATATAAAGAACAATCGCCTCGTCGAATGGTCAATTCCCATTTCACTGGGAGACTCGTATAAAGGTTTTCGTGTCGTCGCTACTGATGAAAATTTCTTTCAACATTATCAATTCAGAGGTGACAAGAAAGTCGAATTTGAAAGCGGTGTTATTCCGACTGACACTTTTGATGTCGTTCTTGGCAGCGAAGTGGCCAAGAAATTCAAATTAAAAAGCGGTGATCCCATTGTGTTGTCCCATGGAATTCAAAGCGAGTCCATTCTCTCTCATGACAACACGCCATTTCGTATCGTCGGTATTTTGAAATCAACACAAACACCGATTGATACCGCTGTTTTCATTAATCTCTATGGTATGGAGGCCATGCACATTGGCTGGGAAACGGGAGTGCCGAGTGGAGAGCATATTGATAGTGAAAAATTTAAAAAGGAAAATCTTAAGATTAATCAACTGACTTCTTTTATGGTGAAGCTCAAATCGAGAATCGCCGTTTTAAAAATGCGCAGAGACATTGATCTCTACGACAAAGAACCTATTATGGCGATCATCCCTGCTCTTTCCCTGCAGGAAATGTGGCAAACGATCGGCTACGTTGAACAGATTCTTTTTCTCGTCAGCCTGTGCGTCTTACTCGTTGGAGTTCTTTCAATTCTGATTTCTCTTTATACTTCAATCAATGAGCGCAGAAGAGAAATGGCCATTTTAAGATCTTTAGGGGCCAGCTCAAGGCACGTCTTTACTCTGCTTATTTATGAATCTTGCTTTCTTGTTTTTATGGGATGTTTGATAGGTGTTGGTTCTCTTTACGGGCTTCTCACTTTCGTTAAACCCTGGCTTGAATCAAATTTCTCAGTTTATCTTGAAATTCAGCCGCTCTCAAAAATGGAATGGATTTATCTTCTTGGAATTTTCATTGCGGGAACTTTGGCAGGACTCATTCCGGCGATCAAGGCCTACATGAACTCACTTCAGGATGGATTGACGATCAAGTTTTAAATTTCTATCCTGATAGTATGATTGAAACTTTACGCGATCTCGTTCGTTTTCTGGCCGCTCATAAGAAGTGGTGGCTCATTCCTGTGCTGATATTTCTGGTTCTTTTCGGGGCCTTGATTATTTATGCGCACGGAACGGCCGTAGCACCTTTTGTTTATTCATTCTTTTAGAAAGGATCCGAAAAATTTGAGAGCTTGCTTTTCTCAACATACGTTGAGTCGTAGGCCTTCCATTTACGTTTGAAACGATCTCTTTTAATCAGTCTGAAAATATAATGAATCATCGTGATGATGGTGAAAAAGAAAATCGTAAAAAGAATTTTTGAATTAATGGTTCCCAGCATTTCTCCCAGAAACATCCACCAATCACGAAATTTTTTCAGGGCATCCGGAATAAAAATCGCCAGTGCTAAAAAGAGAACAGCGAGCGCTGTGAACAGTGGATTGATCATCTTATATTTGTAAAGAGGAAGACCAATGCCAAGCACTCCGAAACACAAGGCCATGATGAATCCGAACTGTCTTAAAGATTTAGTCTCTTGCATAAGCATTTTTCCAATCGCGTTTTAAAACAATTCCGGGTTGATCACTTTTCTTCAGCAGAATGTTCTCGAGAACAAGCACATCCATATCTGTAGTCATAAAACAGTTCAGCGCCTCGCTCGGCCGGCACACAATGGGCTCCCCTCTGACATTGAACGATGTATTGATGATGACTGGACAACCGGATTTGGCAAAAAAAGTTTTGATCAATTGATGAAAACGAGGATGAATAGCTTGATCTACAACCTGCAGCCTCGCCGAACCATCGACATGGGTCGTGGCGGGAAAAGCTTCTGCATTTCGAACCTGGGCAGTGAAGAGCATGTAAGGAGCAGGTGTTTTTTCATTCCAGTAAAAATGTTTTGCCACTTCCTCTTTTAATACGGCCGGAGCGAAAGGGCGAAAGGATTCACGCTTTTTTATTTTCAAATTCATCGTCGATTGCATATTGGGAAAACGCGGATCACCTATGATGGATCTACAGCCAAGAGCACGCGGACCGAATTCCATTTTTCCTCTGAATAATCCAATCACTGAACCTTTTATTAATTCATCACTGATGGCCTCGTTGATTTCATTCTCAGTCTGGTATTCCGTAAACTGAACGCCCATTTCTTCCAGGTACATTTTAATAAAGTAAGGCTCAAACGATGGGCCGAGAAGAGACCCTTGCTGCCAATTACTGTCGAGAATCCGTTTTTCCTTTTTTTCGAGATGATAAAAGGCAAGAGCGGCGCCGATCGCTCCTCCCGAATCACCTGATGCGGGTTGCACCCAGATATTTTTAAAAAGCCCACTCTCTTTTAAAACTGCATTGGCCACGCAATTGAGTGCAACTCCTCCAGCAAGAGTAATGGAATCCTGTTGGGTCAGCAGCTTCATTTGTTTAGCAAGATTCATCACTCCCATCTCTGTGACTTTTTGAACTGAGGCCGCAAGATTTTTATGAAACTCCGTCAGAGGCTCATTTTCTGTGCGAGGAGGTTGATTAAACAACTCCTGAAGCTTCTTTGTGAACATCTGCTTTGTTCCGACAAAATTGAAATAGTCCAGGTTCAGCTGATAACTGCCGTCAGCATGAAAATGAATACATTCCTTTAATAAAATATCGGTGAATTCAGGTTTGCCATAGGGAGCAAGGCCCATCATTTTATATTCACCGGAATTTACTTTAAAACCAAGGTAAGCAGTAAACGCTGAGTAAAACAGACCAAGTGAATGGGGAAATTGAATTTCAAACAAAGGTTTAATCTCATTTGAAAAACCATGCCAACCGCTGGTTGTGGCCCATTCGCCTACTCCGTCGATACAAAGGATGGCCGCTTCATTGTAAGGAGACGCGTAGAAAGCAGAGGCCGCATGGGAAAGGTGGTGTTCACTGAAATAGATCGGAGGAAGCTTCACTGCAAATTTTTTGAATGAATCGCGCAGGATTTTTTTTAAGTAAATTTTTTCTTTTATCCACAAAGGCATCGCTTGTAAAAAAAAAGGCAATCCTTTTGGGGCGCTCTCAAAATAAGTTTCGAGCAGGCGGTCAAATTTCAGAAGAGGCTTATCATAAAAAACGATGGCATCAATGTCATCGAGACGAACCTTTCCCTCTTTGAGACAAAATTCAATCGACTGCTGAGGAAAGGACTGGTCGTGTTTCTTTCGACTGAAGCGCTCTTCTTCAGCGGCAGCAATGATTCTGCCGTCGATAATCAGTGCGGCCGCGCTGTCGTGATAAAAGGCCGAAAGCCCGAGAATAACCATGTTCATTTCCCAAATGTGTTTGTTATACTATAACACAAATGAAAATTATGTTAATTTTTCTCACACTGCTTTTTTCTTTTCATTCGAAAATTTGCGAGGCGAAAAAAATTTTAGAAAATGAAAAAGTACAGCACGCCAATAATCTCACTCTCACTGAAAAAACCAGAATAGAATTGCCCGACACCTATAAAAAAATTGAACACGATCAATTAAATGAAAAGATCGGACCCGTTTATCCTCCATTCTCAAAAGTGACTCATGAAAAATGGCTGAAAAATCAATTGGTCTTTCAGGCCGTGTATTCTATCGGCGCTTTCGGAATTCGAACTTTTCCCGGCAAAACCGGTACCCGTCACCTGATTATTGCCGGTGACTCAAATGTCTTCGGTGAAGGCTGCAATGACAATGAAACTCTCTTTACTTTTTTGGATCCGCAACTGAAAGATATTCATCTTTATAATTTCGGTCACCGAGGCGGCGGTCCACATAACACTTTGTCGCTCATTGAAAATTTTCCTGTGTTTTCGCTGGTCCAGGAATCAAAAGGACTCTTCCTGTATAATTTTTTTCCTGCTCATATGATTGAAAGAGTCATTGGAGGCAAAAATTATTCCGGGTGGGATCATGGCATGAGTCCCTGGTATTCTCTTTCTGATCGTGATGAATTGATTTCCAACGGACCTTTTAAAAAAAGATCTATGACGGCCATTTACGAATGGATGTCACGCTCAGACTTTCTCAACTGGCTCTTTCCGGCCCTTCCCAGAATTAGTAAAGGTCATTTGCATCTTGTCGCTAAAATTTTTGAGAAAATAAAAATGGATTATCTTCGGAAGTTTCCAGAGGGAAAATTCGTTGTCATTCTTAATCAAACTTCCGCTCTCAAAGACCAATTTACTGAAGATCTTCAGCTAGAATTAAAACAATTAAAAATAGACTCTCTGATCCTTGGGACTTCTGATACTGATATAAATAAAATGATTTTTCCGGATGGCCATTTCAACCCAGAAGGCCAGCGTTCTCAGGCCGGCCTTCTGAAACAGAAAATATTAGAAATCTTTTTTCTTAAGTAAGTGATCTGCAACAATAATTAAAATGGTTGTTGTGACTACGAGATGCAAGGCTTCGAAGGCAAAATTCAATTTAAACTCTTCTTTAAACATAACTGCATTTGCCAGTTCAGAAACATATTTAATTCTCGGCAAACAGAAATAAGTAATGAGCCCGATGATTTTAAAAACTCCCAGATCTTTTAAGTAATCGCCCGGAGCCAGTTGCTTGAACGATTCATTTGAAATATTGATCGCCATCACTGTTACAAACACAAGCAGAAAAGATTGAATCTTCCCCATGAATAAAGAAAAAAAGAATGAAATAAAAATCACGAGGAAAATATAAACACCAGTGATCAGAATTGAAAGAAGATGATTCAGAGTGAAAACAAAAGTATGTGTCGCAACTGAAAACATAATGGTTGAAAGAATATAAGCGTAGAGATAATAGCCAAACACAAGCAGCCATGCTCCTGCAATTCTGGCAAACATATACTGCGTTCTGGTAATTGGAAAAGTTAAATACTGATAAATAATCTTTTCGCGAAAGTCTGAACGAACCGCACTTATCCCAAAGATGGCAGCCACGAAAATATTCCAGAAATTGATGAACATGAACATATAGCTGAGGCTGTTTGCTCCACTCACCATAATTTGTCCTGCCGGATCAGGATTCGAAAGAAACACTTTAAGCAGTGAATGGGCCAGAACAATCATTGCTGTTGTAGAGATAAAAATAAACAGCAAGGTTTTGCTTCTCAGCTCTTTTAAAATAGTGTCTTTGATCATCGCTTTGAATTGCGCTGTCTTATTCATAATGTCTCCGAGTGCTTATTTAGTTGAAACGAGTTCGTAGAAAAAATCTTCAAGGCTTTTTCCACTCTTTATAATGCTGTCAATGGAACCTGAGTAAAGCATCTCGCCTCTGTTAAGTATGGCGACGTCATCACAAAGAATTTCCATTTCAGAGAGAATGTGTGAATTGAGGAAAATGGTTTTTCCTTGTGCTTTTTGTTTTTTCAAAATGTCTTTTAAATCTCTCATTCCAATAGGATCTAAACCTGAAAAAGGTTCATCGAGAATGAGCAACTGATTGTCTCCGATCAACAAACTGGCGAGACCTGTTCGCTGAACTTGCCCTTTGGAAAGGCTTTGAAGTTTTCGGTGAGAAAGGTCTGCAATGCCTAACTCCTCCATCGCATTCTGAACTTGAGAGCGCAGGTTTTCACCAGACAAGCCTTTCATATTTCCAAAAAATTCTAAAACGCCTCTTACTGTGTAAAACGGAAAGAAACTAAATTTCTCAGGTATGAAGGCCACGCCTTTTCGTGATTCCGGGTTCTCTGAATTAATGCCGTTAATTTCAATTGTCCCCTCATTGACCTTCATTAAAGAAAGCATGAGTTTAACAAGGGTGGTTTTACCGGCCCCGTTGGGACCAAGAAGGGCAAAAATTTTTCCACTTTCTACCGTCAAATTAACATTATGTAAGGAAAAATCAGGGCCATACGTTTTTCTGACATTGGCGACCGAGATAGCATTCATTCTTTATCCTCTGTCTAATAAAAGTGAAACTTAACTTCGTCTTTGATCTATCATATTCTTGGCCTATGATTTTTCAAAGGGAAAAAGGAGAAAAACATGTCTCAAACGATTTACGATTACAAAGTGAAGAACATTGATGGGGCCCTTGTACCTCTCTCTGACTATAAGGGGAAGGCCCTCTTGATCGTCAATGTTGCTTCAAAGTGTGGCTTCACTCCCCAATACGAAGAACTTGAAGAAATTTACCGCCAGTACAAAGACCAGGGCCTTGAAATTCTCGCTTTTCCGTGTAATCAATTCGGCAAACAAGAACCAGGCAATCCGGAAGAAATTAAAAATTTCTGTTCATTAACTTACAATGTTACGTTTCCGCTTTTTGCGAAAGTAGATGTCAACGGAAATGAAGAAGAACCGATGTACAAGTATCTTAAGGCCTCGGTCAAAGGCGTACTCTGGACAAAGGCCATCAAGTGGAATTTTACCAAATTTCTTGTTGATAAAAACGGAGTGCCTGTCGCCCGTTTTGCACCAAACGACAAGCCTCGCGATCTGGTTTTTGAAATTAAGAAAGTGCTTTAACCTCAGATCGTCTGATTTCTTTTTTTGGAAAGAAAATCATCGAGACCTTCTGCACTCTGGACCGAGAAAAATTTCTTCACAGAAAATTTATCGCGGTCCAGATCAATTTTTCCTATGACGAGTACTTCACCGGAAAATCCCTTTGCGATTAATTTCTCAAGATAATTTTCAACATGCGATTTCCCTGCCATTTTTAAAGCAGAGACAGCACTCAATATGAGTAATTGAGGATTTAAAAATTTTAATGATTCAGCAAGCACTTCCAGTGAAACATTTCCACCAAGATAATTTAATTGGTGATTATAGTGAAGGCCTAACAGACCCGCCACCATTGAAAGCAGATCATCCCCTTCCTGGTCCAGACCGGAGACGAGCACATGCAAAGAATTTCTTTCAGAAAACTCGCTGCCTTTATAAAGCAGATGGCCGGCATGAAAACGGAGCAAAGCAAGGGCTGCTTTCTCCTGCGTTTCTGTAATTGAGGCCCTCGCTGCGAGATCACGGATTTCCATCGACATTGGCAACAAGATGTCGAGTGCCATTTCTTTCGGACTAATGACCGATTTAATTTTCCCCAACTCCTGATTTATGACGTCCAGCTTGAATGCCTTTAGAGCAAACATAAGAATAGTCTTCGCCTGGCCCAGGTCGACATGCACTTTTTCTTTTACAAGACTGAATTCTGTCCCACCGGATGTCTCAGGTTTTTTTCCGAGATCAGTCAGCAATGCTTTCAAATCTTCTATAGATAAATTAGCAACTTTAGATATGGTATAACCAAGCAAGCAAAGCTCGCTCAGGAGCATCAGCTTTTCAATATCAGTCTTTGTATAGACCCTATGTCCTGCCGAGTCTCTATGGGGCTCCAGGGCCTTATAGCGCTTTTCCCAGGCGCGGATAGTATGTACGCCAACACCTGAAATTTTTGAGGCCATCTGGATAGTATAAGAGGTCTCCACTTGCACCTGATCCTTATTAAAATTTTCGTCTATATATTGTCTAAAACTATCATAGCACTGTCTAATTGGTAAAAACAGGTCAGATTGCTATAGTCTAAGAAGAATAATCTAGACAGGAGTGATACATGAAAATTCTAATCACTGGGGCCACCGGATTTATAGGTACCAAACTAACTAAGAAACTAGTTGAATCAGGTCATGAAGTTCATGTACTGACAAGAAATGCAGATAAGGCCAAAGCCATTTTTCCGGATCAGAGAGTGACTGCCTTTGAATGGCATGACAATCTTTCTTCTCCACCGTCTGCGGCGATTGAAGGCATTAATGGTGTTATCAATCTTATGGGAGAAAACATCGGTGGCAAACGATGGACAGAAGACCAGAAAAGAAAATTGCGTGAATCGAGAGTCGATGCCACAAAAAACTTGATTACATTAATTGAACGCGAGCTTTCTGCTCCACTCGACTTCTTTATCAGCGCCTCTGCAATAGGTATTTACCCGGTCAATCTTCCTGGAAAATTAAATGAAGAATCTGCTGAAGGTCATACCTATCTGGCGCGTCTTTGCCATGATTGGGAACAACCTCTGGCGCTATTAAATAAAACGAAAAGAAAAGTCATTGTGAGAACGAGTGTTGTCTTAGGTGAAAACGGCGGCGCCTTACAAAAAATGCTCCCGCCATTTAAAATGGGATTGGGCGGGCCGATTGGAGACGGCAATCAGATGATGAGCTGGATTCATCTGGATGATATTGTCGCGCTATATATGAAAGCGTCCACCGATGATTCGATGAGCGGAATTTACAATGCCTGCGCTCCAACGCCAGTGTGTAATTTTGATTTCACAAAGGCACTTGGAGAAGCTCTTCATCGTCCAACTTTTTTCCCAGTCCCGGTTCTTCCTTTAAAGCTGGCCTTCGGAGAAATGTCTACGGTCATTCTCGACTCACAGGCAGTTGTTTCAAAAAGATTAAGTGAAGCTGGCTTTGAATTTAAATATCCAACGATTGAGGCAGCTTTAAATGCCATCTTCTCTAAAGCTGAATTAAAAAAACAAAGAAGACATAATGAAAAAAAACCTGTGCTGGATCAGGCGTGATTTAAGACTTCACGATCATCATGCGCTCTCAATGGCGCTGAAGAACGCGGAGGAAACTTTTCTTGTTTTTATTTTTGATAAAAACATTCTTGAAAAACTTTCAGATAAAAATGACAAGCGCATTTCCCTGATAATGGATGCGCTTATAGAAATTGAACAGTCGCTTGCTGATCATCACTCCGGTTTGATACTTAAATTTGGTGATCCAAAAATTGAAATACCTAAACTTGCACGTGAATTGCAGGTTGAAGGAGTTTTCTTTAACCGCGATTACGAACCTTACGCAAAAGAGAGAGACGCGCACGTTGAAAAATCCCTTCGTGCTCAAGGAATAGAAGTTCAACATTTTAAAGACCATGTTTTCTTTGAAAAAAATGAAATTCTCACTGGCTCCAGAGAAATTTACAAAGTTTTCACTCCTTACAAAAACAAATGGCTCGAGCATTTTCGGGCCCAAGATTCTATCGTTCCGGATTATAAGTGTGATTTAAAAAAACTGGCCCGTTTTAAAAATAAAGAATCTGTTCTTGCTAAAGACTGGTTCAAAGAAATTGGTTTCAATCGCACAGAGACGATTCTTTCAGGTGGAACTTCACACGCGAAAAAGAGATTAAAAGACTTTCAAAAACATATTTCTCGTTACAAAGAAGCGCGCGACATTCCGGCCCTTAACATGACCTCACTTCTTTCTCCGTACATTCGCTTCGGAAACATTTCGATACGGGATATGATTCGAGCTTCGATTCACAGCTCTGATGAAGGAAGTCAGACATGGCTTTCAGAAATTATCTGGAGGGATTTTTACCAGGTAATCCTCGACGTCTATCCGAAAGTCGAAAATCACTGTTTCAAAACCGATTACGACAAAATTAAGTGGACCGGAAAAAAAGAGCATTTCCAATTGTGGTGCGAAGGAAAAACGGGCTTTCCTATAGTCGATGCCGCCATGAGATGTTTGAATGAAACAGGATTTATGCACAATCGTCTTCGTATGGTCGTGGCAAGCTTTCTCACGAAAACCTTACTCATCGACTGGCGTCGAGGTGAAAAATATTTTGCTGAAAAACTTCTCGATTATGACATGGCCGCAAACAACGGCGGATGGCAATGGTCTGCTTCTACAGGAGTGGATGCTCAACCCTATTTCCGAATTTTCAATCCCTGGAACCAATCAGAGAAATTTGATGAAGAAGGAAAATTTATTCGCGAATGGTGTCCTGAACTGAAGGGATTTTCCAATAAGAAAATTCATTATCCTCATGAGACAGATATGGTTGAACAGGCCCAGGCCGGATGTGTGATCGGAAAGGATTATCCACATCCGATCGTGTCTTATAAAATTCAAAAAGAGAAAGCGCTCGCTATGTACAAAGCCATTAGCTAGCTGTTGAAACAGAGGTCGCAGGCACACCGTACTTTTCACCTGGCTTAATAACTGTCTTGGGTAAAACAGCTACATTCGGAGCTACGACGGCCTTTTCACCAATGGTCACACCACCAAGAAGTTTGGCGGCCAGGCCTACCATCGCTCCCTTTTTCACGTGAAGTTTATCAATGATGAGAAATCCCTTCATTCCATAATGGGCCATCATATAAACCGATCCACCAATCGTTACATAATCTTCCAGGATTATCAGGCAAGGATCAGAAACATTTGAAGTATTGATCATGACTCCTTTCCCGATTTTCATTCCCATCATTCTAAAGAAAAGAACATTGAGCGGACTTGGAGTGATCAGATCCAGAACAGTGTAACGAACAAGATAAGTTAAAGCGTTGTGATAGTACCAGGGAATAGACTCTATCGAAAACCATGCCCCTCTGTATGGTTTTACAAATGGAAGAACCGGGAAGTTCATCACCGGCACAACAAAAATAAGTGTAATAATAAAAGCGAGAAAACCGAAGGCCAGACCAAATCCATAACAAAAGGATTTCAGAATCAGCGAGTAATCCGCCACATGAGGAATCATCCATTCAATCAGCGCAATTCCCGGTGTCAGTGCGACAGCAAGACAAAACACGCACACGAGAATAACAGGAATCAAAAACATTAAAAATCCAAGCGTGGAAAATTTGCGAAAAATATTTTCCAGAATTGCGCTAAAACCTTTTTTAGTTGATTCCTTGGCATTGATATCATCAAAATGTTCAGCGGCCTTGTTTTCTGTTTTGTTTTCCAAAATTCTTCCTTCGTTCTTGTCACCTGATTGATATTTTCATTGTCCAAGGTTTCCATTTGTTTGTAAACTTGCGTGAATGGAAAAACTAAAAACTCTCCGCGAGATCTTTCTCTTCGCACTACCAATTATTTCTGGTCAAATTGGTCAAATGCTTTTCGGCGTAGGCGATATTGTCGTCGCCGGTCATTATTCGGGCCAGGCAGTCTCTTCTATTGGCGTAGCCGCTGGAATATTTGCTCCCTTTCTCATGGTGGGCATTGGTTTGCTCCTTTGTACAGGTCCTCTTGCTTCAGAACAAAAAGGCAGAGGTGTTACAGATAACTCACTTTTGTTTAATTCCTTTGTTATTGCCTCGGTTTCTTCCCTTGTGTTGATCTCCGCCCTTTATCTCTTTGCTTACAACATCAGGTGGCTCGGTCTCAACCCGGAGATTGAAGATTCTGTCGCACTCTATTTGAAATGGACCGCGCTCTCGTTGTGGCCGGCCCTTCTCTTTCAATCGACTAAAGAATATCTGCAGGCGTATGGAAAAACATTTTATCCCAACGCCCTCATCATTTTCTTCAATGTGATTAATGTTCTTCTTTGTTACGTATTCATGTTTGGAAAAGGCCCTGTTCCTGAAATGGGTGTGAAAGGGGCGGCCATTGTCACTTCACTTTGCCGTTTATTCATGGCGATCATCTTGTTTTTTTATTTGAAAAAAGCACTTCCTTTTGAAAAACATTTCAACATTCAAACAATCAAGCGAATGTTCAAACTTGGTCTTCCCATTTCTTTTTCAGTATTATGTGAAGTTCTGGTTTTTTCCACTGTCACGGTTCTCGTTGGAAAAATGAGCCTTACGGCTTCAGCTTCTCAAGGTCTGGTCATCAATATTACTTCGCTCACGTTTATGGTTCCTCTGGCCATAGGCAGCGCCGTTTCCGTTTTAGTTGGTGAACAACTCGGCAAAAAATCGTTGGATGGAATTATTCGTTACTCATTGGGTTCTCTCGCTCTCGCATTGATCATTCAAATTGTTTTTGCAGCTATGTACCTAAGTGTGCCCCAATTAATCCTTGGTCTTGCGAGTTCAGATCAAACCATCATCGTCTATGCCAGTGCTCTCCTCTTCTGGGTAGGCCTCTTTCAGATTCCAGACGGCATTCAGGTTGTCCTGGCAGGAGTTATGCGCGGCTTGCACGAAACAAAACTTCCGATGTTGCTTGGGCTCGTCTCCTATTGGGTCATCGGCCTTCCTATCGGATGTTATTTTACTTATACAAAGAATCTTGAAGCACGCGGTCTCTGGATGGGGCTTGCGATCGGGCTTTCATCCATGTGCGTATTGCTGCTTTTCTTATATAAAAAGAAAATACATCAATTGAGGCAGACTTTAACTTAAGGAGAATCGAACATGATTATTTTCATAACTGGTGCGACTGCTGGATTTGGAAAGGCCATGGTGGAGAGATTTATTAAGGGCGGACATCTGGTAGTAGGAACAGGTAGACGCAATGAACGTCTTGATGAACTGAAAAAACAGTATGGGGAGAAACTTCATACTATTGAACTTGATGTGCGCGATGAAATGGCCGTGAAAAAAGCAGTGGCTGAACTTCCTGAAAAATTTGCTGCCATTGATGTTCTCGTCAATAATGCAGGCCTTGCTGTCGGAACTGATCCAGTCCAAAAAGGGAAACGCGAAGACTGGCAAACGATGATTGATACAAACATCAACGGACTGCTCAATGTCACTCATGCTGTGCTGCCAGGAATGGTCAGTAGAAATAAAGGTCACATCATTAATCTGGGTTCAGTAGCGGGAGAATTTCCCTACACTGGGGGAAACGTTTACGGTGCGACAAAAGCCTTCGTTCATCAACTTTCATTAAATATGCGCTCTGATCTTTTAGGAACAGCTGTCCGAGTGACTTGTGTTGAGCCAGGTATGTGTGAGACTGAATTTTCTGTTGCACGCTTTGCAGGAGACCAGAAAAAAGCTGACGCTGTCTATGCCGGCATGACTCCGCTGACAGCTGACGACATTGCTGAATCCATAGAATGGATTGTCACTCGTCCTGCAAGAATGAACGTTAATGTGATTTCATTAATGCCGACGGATCAAGCCTTTGCTGGTTTTTCAGTTAATCGAAAATAAAACGCATTTCCTTTCTGAACAAAATCAGTTCATCGAGCAGATCGCGCAATTTCTCACGTTCTTTCCGAAACGAAGAAAGTTGCTTTTCAATCTCGGCCCTTTTCAATTGAATTCCCACAGCTCTCCAGTCATGCAGAACAAGGGCCGAATTGAAGGGCTGAATAATTGTCTTGGCAGTCCCGTGATTCATTCCATTTTTCAATATGTAATTGATCACATTTCTCACTTGCGAAGCACTTCTTAAAATGCGCAAATGGTATCGGTGTTTGTATCTCTGCCCTTTTATTCTAAGCAAAGAATTGATTTTTTTTGCGAGCGATACGCCGAGCCCCTGCATTCCTTTTGACAACATCAGATTGCTATCACCTTCAATCAGAAGATGGACGTGATTATGCTCCAGAGTATAATGAACGACTCGAAGTCCTCTAAGCCTAGCACGCTGGATCGCATATCGAAGAATCTTTAAGATCGATTTGTTTTTGATGTCTGCCCTATTCAGTTTGACAGTCACATGGAGCGAATGCGGGCGACCGATGTATTCGCGCCTGCGATGCCTGATGCCTCTATCGTGAATAGCAGGGCGTCCTGCTTGCTTTGGATTGAGAAGCGATGGTTGAAAGTGTTTTTTATTTTTTTTCATTTGCATGTCCTTCTAACACGAGGACATGCAAATAGGGGCACACTTGCAAACGGCGTTTGCCATTGAAAAGAAAAGCCTGTGAATTTCAGGGTTTCAATTTTTAATTAGTGTAGGCTCAATTCTTTTGGCAAAGAAAAATCGATATCTTGTTTTGAGAAGGGATCTTTTAGAATAAGTCTTGTCGCTACAAGCTTCATCCCCTCTTCATTTTTATTTCCCACGCCATATTTGGGATCACCCAAAACAGGGTAACCGATGCCATCGAAATGGCGGCGGATCTGATGCAATCTTCCCGTAAGAAGTTCAACTTCAACAATCGTTGTATCCTCGCGGCGTTCAATGACTGTAAACAATGTTCTTGCTTCCTTTCCGTCGAGCTGTTTATCAATTTCACCGGAGTCATGTTTCAGCACACCCAGAATTTCAATCTGATAAAATTTCCGGACTTTTCTGTCCTGGAAAATTTTGGAAAATAAGTGGGCTGACTTTGGATTATAAGCAAAAACCATGAGACCGCTGGCTTCGCGATCGAGACGGTGAATAAGCCACGCTTTTCCTTTTGCTTTTTCCACTTGTCTCATAAGCGAGCAATGATCACCGAATTCATTTCCCTGGGACATCAGTCCGGCAGGTTTATACCAGATTCCCCACTCTTTAAATTTTGTGAGTTCACGGCCTTCGGGAATTTGTATGTCGGTAAGTTTTGGGTCGTAATAGAATTCAACCAAAGAATCTTTAGTCAATTCTTTCGTCGCTCGTCTAACACGTGCTAATTTTGATGTCGCAAAAACGCGGACGTGAACGCCGCCGTTGTTCAACACTTTTTTTAAAATACCTTTGGAAAGTTCAGAATATTTTGCAAGAAAATCGATGAGAACGAGAGGATCGCCTTCACGCCATGGTTTTTTAAAAACAATTTGTTTGTTATCGCTCATAAAATAAAAAAGACCCAAGTTGTTACTGCTTGGGTCTTTATAATCCTTCTAATCAGAACTGCCAATGACTATTTAGTATTCATTAGGGCCCTGTATGCATCAACTCTTCCACCTGATACTGAAGCTGTTTGAAGCTTAGAAGTTTTTACAGAAGTTGAGATGAGTCTTTCTTTGATTTGTGCAGGAGTTAAGCCCGGCTCTTGAGCAAGAAGAAGTCCTACAACACCAGCTACGTGCGGAGTCGCCATCGAAGTTCCTGACATTGTCGTATATCCACCACGCTTATAAGTTGAAAGGATGTTTGATCCTGGTGCAAAAACGTGAACTGATTTGATACCGTAGTTAGAGAAACTTGATTTAGAACCAGCTGATGTGAATGATCCGACTGAGATAACGTTTGAAACTTCATAGTTTGCCGGAAATGAATCAGTTGAATCGTTGTTTGATGATTCGTTACCTGCTGCTGCTACGAAAGTAATTCCTGCTGCTTCAGCTGCTTTGATTGCGTCTTCAAGAGATTGCTCGCGCTCTCCGCCGCCCCAAGAGTTCGACATAACCTGAACGCCTCTTTTGATAGCGTAATCGATAGCAGCGATAGCGTCGATTGTTTCTCCTGAACCTGAATCAGAAAGAAATTTAATAGGAAGAATTTTTACGTTCGCCATAACGCCTGCGATACCAGCACCATCGTGAGTTGCACCGATGTTACCTGCACAGTGAGTTCCGTGGCCGTGGCCGTCTTGTGGATCAGCATCTTTGTTGGCGAAGTCATAGCCGTAAACATCGTCAACGTATCCGTTGCCGTCATCATCGACACCTGCTTTACCATTTAGTTCAGCTTCATTCACCATGATGTTGCTTTTTAAATCCGGGTGAGTGTAATCCACTCCTGTATCGATGACTGCGATCTTTACATCGTTTGATCCTTTAGTGACAGACCAAGCGCGAAGAACATTGATATCTTCTCCGGCAACGCCAGAAGAGAAGATCGTTCCGTTTTTACCGTCGTTCTTCATTCCCCATTGTTTTCTGAAGCTTGGATCTTTAGGAGCAGGAACTTCTTCTCCACCTTTCATTTTTTCAAGCGAGATGATGTAGTTGGGTTCAACATACTCAATGTTTGGATTTGAAGCAAAAGCTGCGAAAGCTTTATCTGTTAATCCTTTTGTCGTTTCAAGACGGGCAAATGTACCGAACGCTGTGTTCGTGACCTTAGAAACTGTACCAACTTGAGAAAGCGATTTCTGATTTAAAAAATTAGAACCATTTTTAACTTTAACAATATAGCCATTGAAAGGAGTTGCGTTTGCAGTTGAGATAACTGAAGCGAGAGCAAAGAGAGAACCGAAGACTAGTTTGAAATTCATAAATCATCCTTGATTTGTGTTTTGTCTTCATATGATGACAGGATCGAAGAATGTTTATCAATTCATGTAAGTAAATGTTAGTGCAAGAAAGGCCGAACGCAATGCTCGGCCTTTTGATGTTTTAATATCTCCAGACAGCGCTTGCCCAGGTGAATCCAGATCCGAAAGCTGCACTTGCGACAAGCATTCCCTTTTTCAGAATGCCAGCTTTTATAGCATCGTCCATACCAAGAGGTATTGTGGCCGCAGTTGTGTTTCCATAATTCTGAATTGTATTGAAAACTTTTTCTTCTGGAATAGAAAGTATCTCGGCCACTTTGGAATTGATTCTCAAATTGGCCTGGTGGAAAAGAAAAAGATCGACATCATTCAATGTCACTCCTGCATCTTTGCAGGCATCAACGAGGCATTCGGCCATTCTTTTTGTCGCGTGAACAAAAACAGTTTTTCCATTCATTTGCGGATAATGAGCTCCTTGCTCGACCATTTCATGATTGATTCTGTCTTTGCCGAAACCCGTCCCCGGGGCCGGAATCCACAACTCTTTTGCATAAGCTCCGTCTGCATGAAGCTTCGTCGTAATGATGCGCGATTCATGTGAAGCGTCTTTCAATTCGCGAGCAGAAACGACAACAGCACCAGCGCCGTCGCCGAACAAGACGGCCACGTTTCTTCCATTGGGAGTTTTATCAAGTCCTTTAGAATGGACTTCTGAACCGACGAGAAGAATGTTTTTATGAGAACCGGATTGAATAAACTTGTCTGCAATGGAAAGTCCGTAGAGAAAACCGGTACACTGTTGACGAATGTCGAGCACTGCAATTTCCGGCAAGTCCAGTTTCGCCTGAAGAAAACAACCTGTGCCTGGAAATTCATGATCAGGACTCAGGGTTGCGAAAATGATCATATCGATGTCTTTTTTCTCAAGGCCAGCATTGGCAATGGCCTTCAGACTGGCCTCCAGAGCTAAATCAGAATTTGAAACATGATCTTCAACCCAATGGCGCTGAACAATCCCTGTGCGCTGTTGAATCCATTCATCTGATGTATCCATCATCTTTTCCAGATCAAAATTTGTATAAGTTTGCGCCGGGACAAAAGAGCCAACGCCGGTAATTTCACTTCTGTATTTCATGTTTCAACCTTGCTCGATAAGAATTTAAGTTCTAAAATCTGATTCTAACAAAAACCTGAAAAAGTTCAATAATGACCGACAAAAACGCTCTACTCCTTTTTATACTGATCTTTGCTCTTGTCTCCTGTTCCCACGAAGAAACTCAACCGGTTCGTGAAAAATCCTATTCTGCAAGTACAGAAAAAGAATTTGCGGCGATTGAAAAGGGTGATGTAAAGCAATCTATTCCTCCGGCCTATGACATCCGCGAAAGTAAAAAAACAGTGCAGGTCCCGAAAGCTAAAAAAAGCGAATCACAAACGAAGCCTGTAGAGCAAACCAAAATGGCCCCTGAAGATTCAATTTCCGGCCGCGCTCAGGAGAGATTGCAGGAAATTAATCAGAACCTGGCCTTTTATTGCATGAAACACAGAGGCTCTTTTTCAAGTGAAGAGAAGTGTCTGCAATTCACAAAAAAAATTCTCAAGAGCTGTGAAAAAAAACATAAGCTGATCAACACAGTGATGGTGAATTGTATAAAAGATCAGCTCAAAAAAAGAAGATAGGCCATGCGGGCCAGATGTGAAAGCTGTGGTTTTATTCTCGATAGATGCCTATGCGATCAGATTTCTCCGGTCTTTAATAAAACATCCTTAATTATTCTCCAGCATCCCAGCGAAAAAAAGCATGCGCTCAATACCGTTGTGCTCATGGAGAAAATCTTTCAAAAAATTCATGTTTTTTCAGGAGAAGAATTTTCAAGTGATGAAACTCTTCACTCATTGTTGAATCAAGAAAAAACGGCCCTGCTCTTTCCGGATTCTGAAGCTGTCTTGATCGGTTCTGAGGCTTCTGTGAACGTCACTCAACTCATCCTTCTTGACGGCACCTGGAAAAAAGCAAAAAAAATTTATTATCTCAATCCTTTCTTGCATTCACTTCCAAAAATAGTCCTTAAAAAAGAAGCCCCTTCTCTCTACCGGATTCGCCAAAGCTCATTCGAAGAAAGTCTCTCGACTCTGGAAGCGACTGTAAGCGCTCTCTCCGTGATCGAGCCTCAACTCGATTGCTCGAGTGCCATCAACTCTTTTAAACGCATGATTGATTTTCAGATTGAGAAAATGGGCCAGGATATTTTTCTAAAGAACTATAAAAATAAAAAAGGCGATGAATAAACATCGCCCTTCGTTTTACTAGAAATTTAAAATAAGAATTAAGCTTTAGCTGCGTAAGATGAACACCATCCGCAGTTAGTAACGTATTTCATACCCATCATAGTACATGGAGCGTATCCGCCTTCAGCTTTAGCAGCGTTGTAGAACTTGCAGTTCCCACAATTCGCACCAGCTTTGTACTTAGCGTGCTTAGATGTTTTTGCATCTAAAACGTAATTAAGAGTTTTTCCCATACCTTCAGTTGGAGAAGCTACCGCTTTACCAGCTGGAGCAGTTGTAGGACATGCATCAGCAGCTAGGGCCTTCGTTGCTTTCGTAAGGAAAGGAACTACTGCAGCACCAGCAACAGCAAATTTAAAAAATGAACGGCGAGAGAGAGTGTTTTTTTCTTCCACGATGGTCTCCTTTTAACAGTTACAATTGGAGAAATTTTAGCATGCCCCCTTTTGATCCCACAATAATTATCGCAGAAAAATTCAATCATTTTAGTTAGTTACCTGCAAACTTCTGTTTTATACGCCAAACCTATTTGGCTTTCAATAGTGTGTGAGTTTTGGTAAATAAATTGAAGAGCGCGCACAGTTTTGGAGACAAATGGAAACATCAAATGAACCATTATTAAACACTTTGGGAAATCCTAAGGAATACTACTCGTCAACGACCAATAATATTCAGGTTGAAGTGGTTCCTTCATACGTTCCAGAACGTTCTGACCCCGATCACAATCAATATTTTTACGCTTATAAAATCCGCATTACCAATCATGGTGAAGTGAGCGCCCGGGTTATACACCGCCACTGGAAAATCAAAGACGGCAATGGAAAGGCCTACGAAGTTCAGGGGTCGGGAGTCATTGGTGAGCAGCCAATGCTCGCTCCAGGCGAATCTTACGAATACACCAGTTTCTGCCCACTCCACTCACCCTATGGAAATATGCGCGGAAAGTACCAGATGATTGATGAATTTGGGAATCGCTTTTGGGTAGAAGTTCCAGTATTCTTTTTTAGAAAACCAGAAACATTTATCCAATAATCCTTTCACATGGAGTGAATTTGATGAAGACTCTTGCGGTATTGTTAAGTACTTTTTGCGCCCTTGTTTCTTTTTCTGCAATGGCCAACGATCTGGACGCCGTTCTTAAAACAAAAAAATTGAGAGTTGCCGTCGATACAACTTATCCTCCGATGGAATTTGAATCCAACGATGGCAAAGTCATCGGCCTTGATGTCGATCTGGCCCGAGCCATCGCAAAACTTTTAAATGTTGAAGCTGAATTTGTCGTTATGCCGTGGGATGGTATTCTCGCAGGTCTTCAAAGCAATCGCTACGACATTATTATGTCATCAATGAATGTGACTCCGGAAAGAAGCCAGCAGGTGAATTTTGTTCCGTACATTTCAATGGGTCAGGTTTTTGTTGTGAAAAAAACAGGGACGCCAGTCAAAACCGAAGCTGATCTCAAGGGAAAGACCGTTGCCGTTCAAGCGGACACAACTTCATTTAATGCTCTTGAAGAGTTCAAGAAAAAAGGTATCGCCATTAAAGAAATAAAGGCCTTCAAAGGAGCAACGGAAACGTTTTCTGCTCTCAAGTCAAACCAGGCCGAAGCTATTATTACAGATGAAGCGGTAGGACTCTATTACGCGGGTCTGGACGCGAAAACTTTTGTGGTTTCAGGAAATGCAATGAAACCTGAACCCATTGGCATCGCGGTTAAAAAGTCAGATGCAAAATTATTGAAGGCGCTGACGGATGCAGTGGCGACCATTAAGAAAAATGGCGAATACTCCCGCATTTATAAAGAGTGGTTGAAAGTCTCACCTAAATTGTAGGATTCTAAAAAAATGGAAGAGACTTTAGGTTTTTGGGCGTTCTCGCACACAATTGTTATTCCGAGATTGATGGAAGGCATGTGGATTACACTGAAGCTGGCCATTCTCTCCGGTGTTATTGGATTTATTCTGGGGATGATCATTGCGCTGATGAGACTCTCCCGTTTTAAAGTCATGAACTGGTTTGCTCTTGGTTACATCACGCTCTTTAGAGGAACGCCCCTTCTTCTGCAGATCCTCTTTATTTACTTTGCCCTTCCGACCTTGATCGATGTCAATCTCGATTCTTTTCCGGCCGGCATTCTGGCCTTGTCCTTAAATTGTGCGGCCTACCTGGCAGAAATTTTCCGCGCAGGCATTCTCTCTATTCCGAAAGGACAAACAGAAGCGGCCAAGGCGCTGGGTCTGTCTCACAATCAAACGATGTTTAAAATTATTATTCCTCAGACCTATAGAAGAATTATTCCCCCCGTCGTGAATGAGTTTTCCGCTTTGACGAAAGAAACATCACTCGTTTCAGTTATCTCCCTGGGAGAATTACTTTATGTCACTCAGAGAATCGGAGCGAAATATCTTCGTCCATGGGAAGTTTATTTCTGGTCTGGCCTGGGTTATCTGATTATTGTTTTACTTCTTTCCTACGTGGCCTCAAGACTGGAAAAAAATCTTTTGCTTAAAGGTGGTGTGTAATGAAATCCAATGAAGTCATTCTCACGATCACTAATCTTGAAAAAAAGTTCGGTCATTTGCAGGTACTGAAAAATATTTCTACACAAATAACAAAGGGAGAAGTTGTCGTCATCATCGGTCCTTCCGGATCGGGGAAGTCCACACTCCTTCGTTGCTTAAATTATCTGGAAGAGCCTACATCGGGTGAAATTCATTTTAAAAATGAGCGCGTCGGCTATAAGAAAAGAGAAAAAGAACTCGATTTACAGCGATCACAGATTGGAATGGTTTTTCAGAGCTTCAATCTTTTTCCTCACCTGAACGTTCTGGAAAATTTAACCATCGCTCCTCTTTCAGTACTCGATGTTTCAAAAGAAGAGGCCGAGGCACGCGCGACAGATTATTTAAAAAAAGTGGGCCTGCTTGAAAAGATCAACGCCTACCCGAGAGAACTTTCCGGTGGCCAGCAACAGCGCGTGGCGATTGCCCGTGCTCTCTGCATGAAACCGGAAGTCATGCTTTTTGATGAGGCCACTTCTGCACTCGATCCCGAACTGGTGGGAGAAGTTTTAAAAGTCATGAAAGAGCTTGCCCTGTCTGGAATGACAATGGTCGTGGTCACTCATGAAATGGGATTTGCCCGCGAGGTTGCAGACAGAGTTCTTTTCATGGATGGCGGAGTCATTGTAGAAGAAGGGAATCCGGCGGAGCTTTTCAATTCACCAAAAGAAAAAAGAACTCAGGACTTTCTCAGAAAGCTCTAAGCACTCTCCTTTGCTTTCTCAAGTAAATTATCGAATTCATCTTTATGATCAGGAAAATATTTAACGGCTTCGAGAACGAGACCTTCAATATTTCCGATTTTACGATGCATTTTAATCCCGCGTTCGATGAGTCCGCGATAGATCAGAATATCCTTCACTCTTTTGCGCAGAAGCTGTTCACCGATTGAGATGACAGTGGCGTCGTCATTTGAGGTCTGATGGAGGGTATGAAAATACAATCCCTGAACATTATCATTCCAGAGCGTAAGATCGGTCGATTCAAACATCTCCAGCAGAATATTGAGACAATGCCCTTCTTCCATGGTCTTCATGATATTGTTCAAAATTTCATATTTTCCATTGCTGAACTTATAAGCGGCCTTGAGGGCTTCAACCGCCTTTGTCTTTTCATTATGATTGATGAAATACTTTCCAAGGACGGCAAGCCCGGCCGACAAAGAAACTTGTGTCGCCGCATTCGTCGTTTTCATCTCTGAGAAAATTTTCAGATAATTATTGATGTCTTCGTATTTTTTATTAATGATCGAAAGTCTGATCAGTTCAGGAATTTTTTCCGGAAGGATTGGATATTTCTCAGCCATTAAAACGTTTACGTCGTAGGCTTTTTTGTAATCTTTCGTCTGATAATAAAGTGTCCCAAGATTTTTGAGAGCACGGAAATAATCATTGTTATGACCTAGAGATTCTTCCAGGGCCTCGAGTGCTTTTTCACGCAAATTACTATCCTGGTAAATCTGCCCGAGATAAAAATAAGCTTCATAAGGATGGGAATGCAACTGCGCCGCTGAAGAAAACAAATCAATGGCCTGATCGATATTTCCTTGCAAAAAAGCCTGACGTCCCTCTTCCATCTTTACGGTATAGGCCGTTGGAGAAATTTTTCTTGAAACACCTTCCAGAACAGTGTCGATAACCGTGAAGCCGGTGAACGGAAGAGTGATAATTCCATCCATTTCATATTCAAGCGCCAAAGCTATATCAGAAACAGTGTCTTCTTCAGAGAGAAGAAAAAAAGCAGCATTCAAGCGATTGGGCATAGATTTCAGGTGGACCGGAAATAATGACGTCAATAGTCCGCCATTGACCTGGTAAGAGCCCAGAATAAAATTTATTTTTTTGGATGAAATCATCGCTTCAGCTTCTACGATGTTATCCGCATCAAACATGTTGGGCTGTTTGGCCCCAAGCATGGTCAAAGCTTTCTTCACTGATGAACGGGTCGCCGCCGAGTGATCTATAATAAGCCACGTTTTATGCTCAAAATAATCGAGAACAGGTTTATTTTTTTTATCTTGTGGATCGAAAAAGCTCATTCTTCGTCCCTCACAAGATGTTGGTTGAAAATTTGACGGGTCGTTGTTTCTTGTTGGGCAGAAACCTTTTCCAGTATTTTTTTCCAGATTTCATTATCAAATTGCGTGAAATTCAATTCTACAATTGCTGTATTCGTTTCTTTTGCTCCTGCTTCAACAGATTCCGTCTTTGCCATTGCCGTGAAGGAAGCTTCTTTAAGTGGACCCGAATTCGGAACGCGGGATTTTAGTTCAACGTGGCGGTCGACAAAGAAAAGAGAAAGTGAGTGGCCTTTCTGGCAGACGTTGAGCGGAAGGGCCAGAATCATCCCCTTTTCCTTCAATTCGACAAGGTGAATAAGCTCGGGTCTGGAAAAAAGCGTATGAGACGTTTCATTTCTAATGAAAAGTTTGTATCCAAATATTTCGGATGAATCTTTTAATCGTAAATTTGAAATTGCTTCGCTCATAAAACCATTGTATGCCTGAGACAAGATAATATAAAGATCGGCATCTTTTATTTTCCGACTTGAGCACTTTATGTGTAAAATTGGAGCTGTTCACCGATAGTTACGCTAAGAAGATAAAGGAAAATAAATGTCAGTTGATAATAATCAAAAGAAAAAATCTTTAAAAAATGAATTGGGTTTGGCCATTGCAGCTCTCGGGGTCGTTTTTGGTGACATTGGGACAAGTCCTCTCTACGCTCTCAAAGAATCGTTCTCTCATGAACATGGAATTCATTTAGATCAAAGTGGCATTTACGGAATTCTCTCGCTCATTTTCTGGGCACTCATTATTGTCATTACAATCAAATATGTTTTTTTTATTTTAAAGGCCGACAATAAAGGTGAAGGTGGAATTCTTGCGCTGACCAGTCTGGTAACTAAAAACGAGAGAAAAAGTAAACTTTTGCTCTTCGGATTATTTGGGACGGCCTTGCTTTATGGCGATGGAATGATCACTCCTGCCATTTCCGTTTTATCGGCCGTTGAAGGTCTTGCTCTCATCACTCCTTTTTTTAATCCATACATCATTCCGATAACTGTCGCGATATTAATTGCGCTTTTTTCTATTCAAAAATATGGAACGGCCACTGTCGGTAAGGTTTTCGGCCCTGTCACTTTGATCTGGTTTTTTGTGTTAGCTGCACTCGGTATTTTTAACATCGCTCAGAATCCTTCAATTCTTGCGGCCATCAATCCGTATTACGCACTTCAGTTTTTTGCCACTCATTCGTATAAGGGATTTTTCGTGCTCGGCTCTGTCTTTCTCGTTATCACCGGAGGAGAAGCGCTTTATTCTGACCTCGGACATTTTGGAAGAAGACCAATTACGCGGGCCTGGTTTATCGTCGTTCTTCCTGCGCTTGTTTTAAATTATTTTGGTCAGGGTGCTTTTGTTCTCGCTCACCCTGAATCCATTCACAATCCTTTCTTTCTTATGGCACCGGCCTGGGCCCTTACTCCTCTTGTTATTCTCGCGACGTTCGCCACGTGTATTGCTTCACAAGCACTCATTACAGGCGTCTTCTCTCTGACTCTTCAAGCTGTTCAATCGAGATATATTTCCCGCGTTCGAATAGAACACACTTCTGAAGTAGAGCGTGGTCAGATTTATATCCGTTTCATGAATAATTTTTTAATGATCAGTTGTGTAATTCTCGTTTTCACTTTCAAAACTTCAAGCGCACTGGCCTCTGCCTATGGAATTGCTGTCACGACCACCATGGGGATCACGACCCTGCTTTTTTATTTCTATCTTGTGAATCTTCTGCACTGGAAAAAAACAAAAGCAAAATTACTTTGCGGTGTCTTTCTTGTGATTGATCTGGGTTTCTTTGGGGCAAACCTGATTAAAGTTTTCGACGGCGGATGGGTTCCTCTGGCCATTTCAGTTGCCATACTCACCCTGATGACAACATGGAGAAAAGGACGCCATATTCTGGAATTGCGCCTGAAACACAAAACTATTTCTTTGGAAAAATTCATTGAGAGAGTTAGAACCGAAGAAGTTCATCTCGTCGAAGGAACGGCCATCTATATGACCGGATCACTTCAAAAAACGCCCTATGCTCTTTACCATACCTTTGAACACTTTAAGACCGTGCATAAACGCATGCTCTTTCTTTCGGTCGTCACTCGTGAAGTGCCGTTCGTTCCCGATCATTTAAGAACTCAGACGATTCAGCTTACAGAATCGATTTATGCCATTAACGTTTTCTATGGATACATGGAAGATCAAAATGTTCCAAAAGCGATTTCAGGACTTCTCTTAAACGATTACTCGCTCGATCCAGATGACGCCGTTTACTTCCTCAGCAAAGAAAAAATCTTCGCGACCAGATTACCTGGAATGGCCCTCTGGAGAGAAAAAGTTTTTGCTTACCTGAACCACAATGCCCTCGATGCGACGACTTACTTTCACCTTCCGCCGAAGAATGTTGTGGAAATCGGCGTCCAGGTAGAAATATGATCTTAAACATTCTTTTTTGGCTCTAAGGTCATGCTCAAAACGCAGTGTCTGATCTACTCTCTAGATGAGGAAAAAGAGGAAGGTCTGACACTGAGGTCTGCCCCTGCACCACTTGTTGGAAACAACAAATAACAAAATATCAGGATAAAGTGGTGCAGGATTAAAATCTCAGTGAAAAGCTAAGAAGGCCCTAACGATGGAAGACATCTGTTGGGGCCTTATCAAATTCATCCCCTGTCATTATCAAAAAGTAATCCAATCAACTTCTTTAAAAATTTAGCACGGCAAATTTTGCCTTTTAAGCTGGCCTCTAAAATTTAGTGTTCACTGTTCCGACAAAGGAACAATGAAAACACTACTTTTATTTTTCCTCGTCTTCACTTCCGCTCATTCTTTTGCCATGGGATCGAAGCGTCCCGGCAATTCGAGAGGAAGCTCAACTCCTTCACAAAATCCGTTGCCGACAATCCCTGCCCCAACACTTGATTTTGGCCAGGACTTAAACTCTGATGAATATCTAAACTCATCAAGCATCGTTGGACCTTCTGTCGACGCTTTTAAAAAATTGAGTGAGCTTACAAAAATCAGAACCATTGTTAATGATGATGCTGCTGATAAATGTTTTGATGACAATGAACCACATGATCAGTTTGCAGATCAGATCAGTTATTTTTCACAAAAAATGATTAAAGATGTTCCGGCAATGGTCGGCGCCATCGGCTCTTATTATGGAACGAGTGAAAGTGACTCAGCTTATTTTCCCACTTCACTCATTCGCCACCCGCTTTGTATGGTTAATTCCTCAACTCTTTCTCAAACAATTAAAAATGTTCCCTCTCAAGCAACGATTGCAAAATTAAATGAATTTGCAACAGCTGTGAACACTCTTCGCACCGATGTGATCAATGGAAATCAGACAGCTAAAGCAGAACTGCTTTCAATGTGGTCGAGATTTTTTTCTTGTCTGGCCTATTCTGAATCACTCGGAACAGCTGATAGTTCCACTTCTCAAAATGTGGCCCGCAAATACTCTCCGGCAAATTATCGCAAGCCGGCCGGTGTAGAATTTTATGAAGACCCGTCTCAACCGGCGGAATCAAAATTAAATATTGGTGCCTTTCAATTTACTCCAAGTAAAACTGGAAACATTTCTCCTTGCTTGAAGGCCTGGAATAAGCTTCACGCAGGAAAACCAACGTGTCAGTTGCCGGTTAATGGATCACAAGGTGAGTTGATAAAGGTGTTGGGAAGTTCTTACCAGAGCTTCAATGTTTTCTGTGGCGTTCATAAATTGGTTCAGACATTTGCCATTCAAGTGAATACTTCAAAATCGACTTCGACGTTTCCGACAAACTTAGTGAATGGAAAATTAAAACCGCAGGAAGCTCGTTGTGTGACTCCGCATTTTCAGGCCGGTAAAGCATACAATCACTTTGGACCTTTTCAAAATTCAACGGGAAGCAATCTGGAAGAACTTATGAGCTGCACCCTTCGCAGCCAGAATTAGCATGTAGTTCATCATGATATTTTTCCAGGATGCGCTTGATCTGCGCTTTGAACTTGATATCGTGATAATCCATGACGTGAGCTCTGATTTTTTGTCCTTCCAGCTCATCCTCTCTTGCGATGACTTCATCAATCATCACTTTTAAAGAATCCTTAGAAAAAGACGCAAAGAATGTTCCCGTTCCATCCACCCATTTTTTAATTTCATTGGCGACAATAACCGGTCTTCCGACCGCCATAGTGGCCAGGACGAGATTTGGGAATTCAGTTGTATTAAAGCTTATGAGCGCTTTAGATGAGGCAAGAACCGGAGCGTGTTCACCACTGCAGCGGTTGCCGAAAAATTTATTCTGAGGCAGTTTTTGTTTCAGTTCAGACAAGTGTTTATCATTTCCGATAAATTGAAATTCCTGATTCCACTCTTTCATCCAGTCTGCTATTTGAGTTGCTTGTTCTTCTGTCAGACCGTTGCTTTCAATGAGAAAAAAGTGATGTGGAAACATGGTCTTTGGAAACAAAGTATAATCCGAAACCCGAAATGGCGGCGGAGTCACATCGAGATTTGGAAGTTCATGTTTTAGTTTTTCTTTTATGTCTTCACGGGAAACAACAACCAGATCTGCTTTCTTAAGACTTTTAATTGCCCACGATTCAACGAAGCTTCTGAAAATTCTTTGTATCAGAGTTGCGTTGATTCTGTTTTCATACCCAAGCTCATAAAGAAAGGTAATCTGCTTTGTGCGATCACATTTCTTGATTCCTTGAGAAAATCCTTTAGAGATATTGATGATGAGATCGTATTCGCAGGAGACAAAAAGATTCTTGGCAATACTTGGTATCTGATATGAGTGCTGATAAAACTCACGCTCACTTCTCACTGACTTTGAAAGAAAGGTCGAAGTAATGACTCTTTGTTCGATATGTCCCAGGATAGCGCCCTGCTTGTGGGCAAAACAATAAAGCCTGGCATTCGGAAAAATTTCACAGATAAGCTCGATGATTTCTGTGTAATGATTTCTTTCTAATAAGTAATCGCAGGTAATAGCAACTTTCATAAATTTATTTTTTAAAGGTTATTTTGAAAATATTCGGCCGTCAGTCTGATCCCCTCTTCAAATCCCATCTGAGGTTTGTAATCAGAAATCGACTGAAGCTTTGAAATATCAGGTCTTCTTCTCTTTGGATCATCCTTCGGCAATGGAAGATGAACAATTTTTGAAGAACTTCCCAAAATTTTTATAATCAGCTGGGCCGTTTCAAGGACAGTTTTTTCGTCAGGGTTACCGCAGTTAAACGGTGTCGGATCACTGCTCATCATGACTGTGTGAATTGCATTTACGAGGTCTGTAGAAAAACAATATGAGCGCGTTTGCGAACCATCGCCATAAACTGTCAGATCTTCACCTTTCAGTGCTTGCGTGATGAAATTTGGAATTACACGGCCGTCATTGGGACGCATGCGCGGTCCGTACGTATTGAAGATTCTCACGATACGTGTGTCGACGTTGTATTTGTGGTGAAAACTCATCGTTAAAGCTTCGGCAAAACGCTTGCTTTCGTCATAACAAGAACGCGGACCGATGCAGTTCACATGACCAACGTAATCTTCTCTTTGAGGATGGATTTCCGGATCGCCGTAAACTTCACTTGTAGAAGCTTCAAGGAAACGGGCATTTTTTTCTTTGGCCAGTTCAAGCAGCTTTAATGTTCCTTCTGAATTCACTCGCATGATTTCCAATGGAATAATTGAGAAATCAATTGGAGAGGCCGGGCTTGCAAGTGAGAAAATATAATCAATTTTCAAATCTTTGAAGTTCGGCAGCTTTTCATAAATATTGTGTTGATGAAATTCGAAATTTTTATAAGTTGAAAGAAGATCAATGTTTGAACGTGATCCCGTAATGAAATTGTCGATACCGATAACTCTTGCACCGAGATTGAGATAAAACTCGCAAAGTGTTGAGGGAACAAAACCGGCCGCACCTGCGACAACGATTGTCTTTCCTTCCATTGATTCCGGTAACACGACCTTGTTCATGACTTATCTCCTGAGAATTTTCTAAATCTAATAATGTTTCAACTGTATGACCGCCGAGCCCAGAGTCAGTAATCCTGCTCCTGCTAATTGAACCGGGGTCAATTTCTGCCCTAAGAAAATCCAGTTGATCGTGACAGCTGAAAGTGGAAAAAACATTTCCGCAATCGCACACACGTGAGCAGAAATCATCTTGAGCCCTTTGTAGTAAAAATACATTCCAAGGAGCCCTGATAATATTACCATTAAAAGAATCTTTCCCCAAATTATAGGCTGCCAGTCAAACAACACAATGGCGCGGTTGGCATAGATATAAAAGATGAGGAAAACAAATCCAAAAATAAATCTTCCGCCCATGATCTGGATTTCATTGTATCCATCGGCGGTCAGCTTCTTGCCAAAGACTGTAGACGCTCCCCAACTGACGACGGCCACCATAGTTAAAAGGTATCCCATCATGGCGCCCTGAGAGAGAAATTTCAGATTAAATTCAAAATGACTCGGGTCAGGCATAATGTCCGGCGAAGAAATAAGCAGTCCGCCGACCACCGCAATGGCCGCCCAGATAAGAAATTCTTTTTTGATTTTTTCCTTCAAAAAAACAGCTGCCAGACTGAAAGAAATAACCGGTTGAAGTTTTTGCAGAAGAATAACAAGTGAAGGATTGATTAAAGTAAAGGCCTTGGTAAACGCCAGTGTTCCTATGGCCGAGCCAAACACACCGATAAACATGAAGTAGAAAAAGGATGAAATCCGGGTCTGCCAGATAGGCCCGCGGTTTTTCCAGAGAAGTGGAATAAAAATCACTGAAAGAAAGAGGTGCTCCGTGAAAACAATTCGTTCAGCACTGATGCCGCCGAACAAAAGAGGATAGCGAATCAGCGTATCCACTGCCCACAATAGTCCCGCGAGAATAACGAGGAGAATTCCGATCACATTTGCCCTTTTCTTCTATGGCCAATTTTACTAATATTCTGAGGTAATCTTAGAATTTTAAATTTAGATCAACGGACGCATTCATGCAATTAAATCTTCATCAAACACATCACGAAATCGGCGATTTTGAAGGTCTGTTTAAATACATCACATCTACTTTTTCAAACACAGCTCAGAGCGGTCTTCACTTGTTTCCAGAGCTGTTTTTGACTGGCTATCCGTTGCAGGACCTCGTTCTTCAAAAAAGCTTTATTGACGATTATCAGTCGTTTCTGGCCGATCTGGGCCGCTGGGCAGTCAATCAGTTTAAATCCAATGGTCCCGTAGCGCTTTTAATGGGTGGGCTTTCCTACTCTTTTGATTCATTGGGCCTACCCTTGCAGATTGAAAACGTGATGTATGAAATGCGTCCAGGCCAGAAGCTTCGCGTGCTTTATACAAAACAACTTTTGCCTAATTACGATCTTTACGAAGAAAAAAAATATTTCACGCCGGGACATGATCCCGCTGTTTATCAGTTTGACGGCAAAACGATTGGCCTCCTCATCTGCGAAGACATGTGGTTTTCTCATTTACATGAAATGGATCCGGTTGAGCAGCTAAAAGACCACCTTGATTCGCAAAAACTCAAATGTGATCTCGTTGTCAATTTATCGGCCAGCCCCTATCACCTGGGGAAACAGGACCAACGTACGCAAAGAGCGATGGAAATTGCCAATTTTTTAGAAGCGCCTTTTGCCTACGTCAACCGCGTTGCCGGTGAGGATGAAATTCTCTTTGATGGTCAGAGTTTCGTTGTCGACGGAAACAAAATCGTGGCCCAGGCAAAACGTTTCAAGCAAGAAGTGGTCTCATTGTCTCTCCCTGCTTATTCGCAGGGAAAATCATCTCACTTAAAAACGGATACAAATAGCTGGGGTACCCTTTTTTCTTCCAGACTATCAAGCGACACCAGAAGATTGATGCCTCTTAAAGATCATGAATGTGAAGAACTGCTTGAAGGGCTCATGTTGGGAATCAGTGATTACGCGCTCAAAAATAAGATGGCCCGTTTCACCATTGCTCTTTCTGGAGGGATGGATTCCTCACTGGTACTCGCCATTTTAAAAATTTTAAAAGACAGAAAAACAATTCCTCATATGGAAGTTGAAGCCGTGTTTATGCCAGGCTTTTTTTCCAGCTCGCTTTCGTATGATCTGTCGTACGACCTTTGCCGTAATATCAACGTAAAACTGTCCACTATGCCTATCAAGTTCGTTCACTCAACGATCAGAAGTGCCTACAAAGATAGTTTTTCTTCCGAGATGAAAGGCCTTGCCGATGAAAATATTCAAAGCCGCCTTCGCGGAGCTTTGATTTATGCGCGTTCAAATGAAATTGGTTCGATGGTATTGAATACTTCCAATAAATCAGAAATAGCCGTCGGCTACTCGACTCTTTATGGCGACAGCGTGGGTGCTCTTTCGGTTTTAGGCGATTTATACAAAAGTGAAGTCTTCGACCTGGCCCGCTTTATCAATGCTCACTACAACAACATCATTCCTGCTGAAATCATCGACCGCCCCCCTTCAGCAGAATTGAGGGAAAATCAGGAAGATTCTCAATCGCTTCCTCCTTACGATCGGCTCGATCCGATTCTCGAAGCATTTCTTTCTTATCGTTATGGACCTCAAGATCTGATCAAGAAGGGCCACAACCAGCAGGAGGTCATGAAAGTTTTTGGCCTTCTGACAAAATCAGAGTACAAACGAAGACAGTTTTGTCCTATAATAAAAGTGAAGGCCAAAAGTTTTGGTTTTGGTTACCGTGTTCCGATAAGTAAAAAAACGCTCTAACTTTTCATAAGGAGAAACTCGTGGACAAGAAACAATTGCTTAAATCATTTCAGGATCTGAAACAAGAAATTGAAAAACTCAAAAAAAAGCATGTGGTAAAAGGACTTGTGGATAAATTCCAGTCTGAAAGAAAATCGCTTGAAAAGAAAATTGAGAAGACAGTTTCGGAAGAAGTGAAGAAAGCAAAGAAGTTCATGACTGATCAGAAAAAAGAATTGGATAAAATCCAGAAGAAAGTTGAAGTTGTTTTGAAGAAGAAAAAAGCTGTGAAGAAAAAAACCGCTAAAAAAACAACGAAAAAAGCTCCAGCAAAAAAGAAAACAACGAAGAAAACAACATAAAAAAAAAGCTCCCCTCGGGGAGCTTTTTTTTTATGTGACTGAGACTTCTTCAGCGTACGGTTTCCAGTTCCCCTGCCAGACATTAATCGTCCCGGTGAGCAGCAGATTTTTTTCCTTATCAACTTTCACTTTCACGTAGGTAAAACGATTGTGCCCTTCCATCAGACCGGCATCCAATTGTGGAATATGGTTCCACGTTCCTGTATTAAAGTAATATTTGTTTTCCGGAAAGCGTTCCCATTCCTGAACATGAGTGTGCCCCATGACCACCGTATGAATTTCGGGACGTCTTCGAAGTATCCCCTTCGCTTTTCTTCCGTACAGAGGATAAATAGTAATTTGTTTTAAAACAGCAAGGGTCGTTTTGAAATTTCTATTCTGCTTGATGTATTCATCGAAGTTACTCTGAATGAGATACTTTACTACTGACAAACTCATTTTCCAGAAGAAAGGAAAATCATAAAGAAGACACCATTTTACATAAGAAGATAGCGGACGGACTTTATCTATATTCGGACGATCCTTGCGAAGAACCGGCAGAAGGTTGATACAAAATAATGTTCCCCAGGGTAGATTTAAAATCATTTTTCCATTGGGACCTTCCATAAAATATTTATCAGAAGGAACAGTATTGATAACTTCGAAGCGGTGTCCATGCTCTACATGAACGCCATTCAGGTTTATCTCAAAACAAAATTCAAGTTCATCACCGACGTATTTTCGGAGCGCAGTCTGCGCTTCCTGAAACGCCAGACCTGAGTCGTGATTTCCGATGACGTAGGTAATTCTTTTATTCGGAGCTTTTAAAAACTTGCGAAGTCCTTCAAAAAAACGCGGATGTCCTTTTACAATGGAATCAATGGCACGAATGGTGACTTCATCATCAATGATACTCGTGTAAACGCCGTCGACGTCAATTTGAATCAGGTTTAAAATATCGCCGTTTAAGACAAGATGAACTTCTTCTTTTTCGTATTCACCTTTGGAATAGTAGTCGCAGAAATCGAAAAATTTTTCATCCTCGAGAAAATCTTCCAGCAGGTTGAGCTGGCCGTTCTTAAGGAACTTCCCTTTTCCAAGGTGCAGATCACTTATGACCAGAATATTCATCTCTCACCTTATCTTAAGATTTACTGTCGACAATTTTTTTCAGTGAACTTTTGAAAACGTCCTGTGTGTTGAAGACCAGACCTCTTCCGGATTCTTTAGCTTCGTACATCATGCGATCGGCAATGGCCAAAACTTCTTCCGCATTTTTTGCGTCTGTTGGAAACTCCGCAACGCCAATGGAAACAGAAAGGTTTAACACTTTTTTCTGGTCTTTCACTTCAAACGTGTATTCTCTGGATTTAATCTTGGAAAGTATTCTCTCCCCGACAATTTTCCCGCTCGCTCCATCTGAGTTGACCAGAATAATAACGAACTCATCACCGCCGTAGCGATAGCTGATATCAGAATCTCGCAGTAGACCTTTCACATCACGGGCCACATTTTCAAGAAGCTTTGTTCCGATGAGATGTCCGAAATTGTCATTGACCTTTTTAAAGTGGTCAATGTCGATAAACAGAACACAAAAGGGATCTTTCTCATGCTGGAATTGCTCAACCAGCGCAGTGAGATCTTTGTAAAGTTTGCGTTGATTATAAAGCCCGGTTACATCATCGATATGAATGAGTTCGCGGCTCTTATAAAGATCTTCAAATTTTTCGATGATTTTTAAATGAGAAGCAATAAACTTCGAAAGATGAAGAAGATCATCTGTAGGAATTTCTGTCGGCGAAGAAAAAACGGTAAAGTAAAACTGATTTCTTTTCAGTCCCAGATTCACGTAATAGTAAAAACAATTTTCAACTTTTACAGTCAGACAGGGAATTGTTTTAAGTTCACTTCTTTTAATAATGAGTTCATCAAGAAGTTTTGCGCTGTAAAGTTGCAAACGATCACTTTTGCCAAGAACAGTTCTGCATTTATCGAGTTGTATGACAGGAAACTGATTGCGGATAGAAAAAACCAAAAGAGGTCTGACAAGATAAACTCTCGCAAGAAATTCTTCCAGGTGGATCAAAAGTTTTTTGTCACTCTGAAAAAAAGGAAAATCGCTCAGGAATTTAGTTAACTCGCTCATAAATTCTCTTATCTCTGTCCGTGACCAGTTTTTATTTTATCATCAGTATCACTTTCAGATTCTTCTGTAACCTGGTCAATATCGTCTTCTAAATTTTTAATGGAATGGCGGAGTGTTTTCATTATTTTGTTTAATTTATCTTCAAGCTTTCGTTTATCATCTTTGGACTTTTGCTCGCGTATGGAAACATTTTCCATATTAAATTCAAGAGCGTCTATCTTTCTTCTCAACTCAAGTATTTTCTGGTCGCGGCTGTGAACTTGAGAATCTACGTCCATTGAAAGCATTTCAAGTTTGGTTTCGAGCTCTTTTTCACGCTGTTTAACTTGATTGAAATCAATGCGAACTCTCTGCTCCAGCTTTTCTTTTTTCGCCTCAGCATTGCGGGCCTTTTCTTCAGCAAGCGCTCTTTTTTCTTCTGCGAGTGCTGCTTTGTATTTCAAGTCTTCCATCTCAGTCATGTGACGTTTGCGAATAATCGAATTTTCAATTTTCGCCTCATCCAGGGCCGCTTTCAGAGTGAGATTGTCCTGCTCAATTTCGCGGGCCTGACCTTTGAGCATTTTGATTTCAGTCAAGAGCTGATCGCGCTCTTCACGAAGCTGACGAATGGTCGCCTGAAAACGCGAAGATTCTTCATCGCTCACAAAAGATGTATGGGCGCGATCGACTCGCTCCATTCTGTCATCCGGAATTGAGTCAAAGTTCGCCGCTGCTTTCATGGCAACAGGTGCTTCAGCTTTCATTTTTACAGCAGGAGCGGCCATGCTTTCTTCTTTATCCGCAAACTCCATACCTGACAGGTCAAATTCATTGGTCGCTTCATTTTTATCAGCGCCGAAACTATCTGTGGTGAATTCATCTGTTGAGAACCCATCATTTGAAAAGTTCATTTCAGGAATCTGCTCAGCCGTCTTCTCTTCCATTTCACTCAAGTCAATTTCCTGAGTGCTGTCGGCCGATAATTTCGGGCGAAGGATGTCTTTTATAGTCGATTCAATATTGGCCTTCGCCTCTTCCGTCGTCATCAGATCCGCTGATGAATTAGTGGAGGCCGTCGATTCTTTAAAAGCCTCGAGATCAATTCCAGTCGCGCTTTTATTGTAGACAATTGTTGGCTGTGTAGATTCTTTTTTCTCGTCCCGGGCCTTTGAAGAAGCCATTTCGATTTCTGCATCGAAGAGATCGCCGCCAAGTTCAAGTCCCCCTTCAGCAGGTTCATTATGGGCCGCAGGCGCCTGAGTATTTGAGGGACGCGTTTCGATAACATGGTCATCGTCACCACCGGATAGATCAAGCTCAAAATGCGAATCACTTTTAGTGGCTTCACCTTTTGCTTTACCGGCAGACGGGGCTGAAGCCGTCGCGGCCGGGACTGCAGGAATATCTGGTGTATCATCACCAAAATCCAGGTTGAATTCAAGGCCTTCACTATCATCAGGAACAATTGAAAGTTTACCGGTGCCTTCTTTTTTGGATTCAGCTGGAGGCGAGTCACTCATTGAGGCAAAATCCAGATCTCCGTCATTGCCGAAATCGAGATCGATTTTGGGGGAACTTTTTTCTTTTTTTGCACTCTCACTCATAGAGCTACCCTCATCACTTCCAAATTCTAGAGAAGAAAAATCGTCATCCATTGCTGCCGTTTCTGCTTTAGTTCCGGCAGAAATAAGCTCAGAAGCTGATCCGAAAACCAGATCGAATTTGCGCTGAATTTTCTGGTTCAGCGAATCGTCGAATTCTTTTTTCTTTGCCCCTTCCATTATTTCCTCTTTAGCTATCTATACTTAACTTATCTTTATCGGCCAATGCCGCTTTTCCTTGAGTGAAAAGAGCTTTATCCGACTTCCTTGAGGGGCTTTTTGATAAGCGGCCCCTGTTTTCTTCCAAGAGTGCCAATAAAAAATTGCACTATGGAAAAGACTGACTTCAGGGATCGCCTGACTAAACTTCTAGTAAGAGACTTAGTTCTTTTAGGTTGATCTACTTTGAAAAATTAGATTAAAATGAAGTGAGTAAAACACACATTACTTGATCAAATCATTAGGTTTTTTAAAATAGGTTTAAAATGAAAAAGACGTTCGGCCATAAATTCATGACAAAATCTTTAGCAACATCTGCGATGCTTTTTTCTCTCGTTATGGGAAATGCACTGGCCCAGGAAAATACGAAACTTTACCCCGCTCCTCTTCTTGCTCTGGACGGTTATTATTCCCACCATATTTTGATTGCTGAAAAATCAACTCACCTTCTTCACTTGTACAAAAACGTTGAAGGAAAACCTGAATTGATCAAGTCTTATCAAGTTGTCACTGGCAAAAAATCTGGCGACAAAGGTATTGAAGGCGATTTCCGTACTCCTGAAGGAATTTACAATTTTGTCGATTTCATGACGAATAAAGAACTTCTTGCAAAATCTGGCGCTCAAGGCGTGATTTATGGAGCAGGTGCATTTGTCACAGATTATCCGAATCCAGTTGATAAAGTGAACGGCAAAGGTGGATCAGGGATCTGGCTTCATTCGACAAATGATGAAACCAGACTGGATAAAGGACTGGATTCGAAAGGATGTGTGGTCACGGCCAATAATGATTTGATCGATGTTTCAAAATACTTGGAGCTGAATAAAACTCCGATTGTTATCGTGCAGGATCTTGTGTATTTGAACGAGAGAACTTACGAAACACAAAGAAATGAAATTAAAAAAAGTATCGACGGATGGCTGGATGCCTGGAGAAACAAAAATATCACTTCATACATGAGCTACTATCACCCGGCAGAATTCAAAGACGTAAAAGGGAACTGGGCAAAGTATAAGGCTTACAAATCGGCCGTTTTCAATAACCCAGGCAAACCTAAAATTGATCTCGACAATATTTCCATTCTTCAATCTAAAAATTACGCTGTCGTCACTTTTACTCAAAAGTACCAGTCAAACACTATCAATGATGCCGGTAAAAAGATTCTCTACATGAAACAAGATGATTCTTATAACTGGAAAATCGTCAGCGAAAATTTCAACAAAGCAGGCTTTGAAGGAAATGATAAAATCGCTTTCGAACCATCAATGAGATTTTTCAAAGATTCGGATGTTAAAAAAGGCAGCAACTAGTGCATGAGGAGAAAGGACGAGAAATCATTTCGATTATCTACAATAAGAAAAACGATTCTCCCAAATACATTGAAGTAAAAAAATCCAGACTCCTTTTATTCGTCATTGGGTTGCCCACTCTCACTTTAATTGCTCTTGCACTCGGTGTAATCGGTCTTGTTCACACAAGTCCTTTTCACCTGATCGATACTTATCGCCAGAACTCTCTCGCCCGTGAAGCTGTTTCAAAAACAAATGAGCTTGTCAGTCAGTTACAAAAGGCCGAAGAAGAAAAGACTGTCATGTCCAAAAAACTGGCGGAGATGGATGCCGAGCTAAAAAAAGCGCAGGATGAAGTTCTGACTGCAACCGGCGACGTGGCCCGCGACAAAACACCTGTTGAAACACCAATTGAAAAAACAGTCGACAAAACAACGGGAGACAAGTGTCCCAAGGCACCAGTCTGTCCGGCCGTCACTAATGCTCCGGTAGTCAACACCATCGGCCTTTCAACTCTGTCTTTTTTCCGTCCGGTCCAGGGACAAAAAGACCGAACCAGACCTGCGACGTTGACTCTCTCTGGCTTTAAAGTAGAAACCAAACGCGACACAATCAATCTCATGTTCAATATTATCCCTGCCACATTGGGTGAAGGAAAATTAGCAGGACATATTGTGGCGATCATGAAGAATGAACTCGGCATTCAGGTTTATCCTCAAAGCGCACTCAATGTTCAAGGAACACAAATCAGTTTTACTTCAGGTGAACCCTTTGCCACTCAAAGATTTCGCCCTGTCGATGCCGCCTTCCTTCGTCCTCGCAAGGCCGGCAATTATACTTTCAACGTTTATATCTTTGCCAAGAATGGCGATCTCCTTCACTATCAGAGCGTTATTTTGCCTGTTAAACTTTAACTAAGAAAAGAGCACTTATGATTCAGAATCAGGAATTCACTTATATTGGTAAAACGACAACTCTCTCAGGCACGTTTAAATTCAGCGGTCCCACCCATCTTCAAGGCCATTTAAACGGCGACATCACCATCATGAACGACGCTAAAATTGTTCTGGAAATCAGCTCGCAAACTGAAGGAACACTCGTTTGCTCTGACCTGGAAATTTATGGGCATTTCACCGGCGAGATTCGTTCGAGTGGTAAGGTCACTGTTTATCCAACAGCTGTGGTGGAAGGAAAAATTGTTTCACGATCAATAGAAATTCTTCCGGGTGCCGTTGTTAACATGAACGGACACACGGAAGAATAAGACTCAATTAGATAAATTTCTTAAAATCGACCACTTTCATTTTTCCCAGTTTCCCAGGAAGCTTGCGCAATTCTTTTTCAATTGTCTTGTCCCCGAGAATGAAAATTGTCTGAACATTCATTCCGAAAACATCATCAATCTTCTTAGCTACATCTTTCGCTGTATATTTCATCACTGCTTCATTGAAATTGAAAAGTTCAGAGTAAGGACGTTCAACATGATCGAGGTAAAGGAGCTGCGCCAGGAAGGCCCTGTTGCTTTCAAATTTAAACGGATGAGAGCCGACGATAGCACCGCGGGATTTTTCAAGTTCCTCGTCAGTAATGCCATCTTTTTTGATTTTAGTAATTGAATCATTAATGACTTCAATAAGCTTATTGATGGTCTGATTTTTTGTGAAAGTAGCGATACCACTTCGGCCATATTGCTTTTGCGAAGATACATAAGCACCGATTGAATAAGTCAGTCCGCGCTTCACGCGAACTTCTCGCATCAGCCTTGATGTGAACCCGCCGCCTAGAAATTCACTTGCCAGTGTATCAAGACGTCTGTCGCCGATTTCATCGTAGTTTAAAAAACGGCCGATCTTTACCTGAACCTGATTGGCATCGGGAACCGGAACAAAAACAACTTCCGGAGAAGATCGTTTCACAAGTTTGTAAGAAGCTGTGCGGACATAATCAGATGGCGAACCTTGAAATTGACATTTTTCTTTCAATACTTTCTCGACAGAAAGAATTGATTTTGGCCCTGTGATGTAAATTCTTTTCTTCACTTTATTTAAAAAATAATCAACGCGTGCTCTGAGTCCGGCCGGAGTGTAGGAATCGAGATCTTTAAGTTTTCCACTGACCGGATAAGAATAAGGTGAGCCGCTCATCGAAACTTCTCTGAAGACCCGATCAGACAGGGCCTGAGGATTCGCCACTAAACTTTGCAATTCTGAGCGCTCCTTATCAAGCTCTTGTTTCACAACGTCAGCGGGAAAGCTTGCTTCTCGGAGAAGAGAGCACGCCTGGGCCATTGACGAGTTGATGTCTTTAGATAAACCAGACATCGCGACCGTAGTGTATTCGTGAGTAATGTCTGTAGAAAATTCTGTTCCCGTAAATTCAAATTGATCGAGGATGTCCTTTTGTGAAAGTTTCGGAGTTCCTGCATCAAGCAAATTAAAGGCATGTTGAGTGAGCCCCATTCTTCCCGGCTCGTCTGATAAAGCGCCGTCACCGAAATAGAGAAGCATATCGTATGTAGGGAAACGAGCATCTTCAATGTACACGACATCAATTCCGTTCCAGTTTAATTTCTTTATTGAATCTTCAATCTTCGCAGCGGCAAAAGTTTTAGCACTGATCAGAAAGAGCAAGCTGATTAAAAGTTTCTTTTTCATTATTTAGACTCCACTAGAGCTGTCGGATTTTTTGGATACTTGTCCCAGATAGAAAGAAAAATCGGCGATGATTTCACAAGGATGTCGTGACATTCTTTTTTTACTTCACTTTCTTTTACCGAATTATAAATTTCCATTTCTTTTGTTCCATAAGCATAATCGCCGTAAATTTTCTCATTCATCATAATTGTCGAGGCCATTCCCGCATTGGTTTTCATTGCAGTATAGGCTTGAGACATAATTTGATTTTTCGTCTTTTGAAGAGTGCGGGCATCCAGACCTTCGTCACAGAATTTTTTCATATCTGCGAGAAACTTTGTTTTTACATCTTCAATCTTTTGTCCTTCCATTAATTCGCCGTTGAAATAAAAAATTCCGGCATGTCTCAGGTTGTAACTTGAAAGACTGATATCAGTGAGCATGGGCGTCTGATTTCTCACGTATTTTTGAGCGAGATACGAACTTCCTCCGTTCCCCAGCATAAACGCAAGAACATCGAGAACGAAAGCTCTTCTTGTTCCTGCTTTTTCACCAGGAAAAGCGACGGCAAATTTTGGAATGGGATTCGTTGCATAGAAACTGTACTCAGTTCCCCACTTAGCTTTTGAGACGTAATTTTTTGGATCATCTCTTTTTGCTTTCAGGTCAGCAAGCCCCTGAGATTTTGGAATGGCCCCGTATTTTTCTTTAATGACCGGAAGAATTTTATCCGGATCGACATCTCCAGAGATAGCGAGAATAGCATTGTCCGGAGCATAGTATGTTTTAAAAAATTCCATCATCTGATCACGAGTAAGCGCAGTAAGATCCTCAACATCGCCGATCACTGACTGACCGTAGGGTGTGCCTTCAAAAACTTTCTTCATCATGGTCAAATAAAGAAATCCATCCGGGCTGTTTTCATAGCGCATTTTTCTTTCTTCAAAGATAACCTGTCTTTCAGACTCAAAGCTTACAGGTTCAAGAAGTAAGTGCTGAAGTCTGTCGGCTTCAAGATCAACCATCTTTTCGACAAAATTAGAAGGAATGGTCTGGTAATAAACAGTGGCATCATTCGTTGTATAAGCGTTAGTTGCTCCCCCGTTTTTTTCAATCAAAAGATCAAACTCTCCCGGGCCATATTTCTTTGCGCCCTTGAACATCATGTGTTCAAGAAAGTGAGTCGCTCCTGTTGTGCCTTTTGTTTCATAGCGGCCGCCCACATCAAACAAAGTGTAATAAGCTGCAATCGGAAGTTTAGGATTAGGTGCAATGAGAACAGTCAGTCCGTTATCCAGGACAACTTTTTTTACATTGAGCGCGATAGGCGCAGGTTTTTTGGCCGATGTTCCGGTTAAGGATGCACAACCTGTTAACACAAGAGCACTAAGACCCAGTGTCATGATTTTTTTGGCTAATTTTTTTTGGCCCATTTGCTGTTTCCTCTTAAATTGTAAGACTTGTCAGGATAGGATTATAACATGAAAGCGGAACACAAAAATACAATCATTGCACTTGGTACCGGAACATCAACAGGAATTCCAATGATCGGATGTTCCTGCTCAGTGTGTACATCACTCGATCATCGTGATCAGAGATTGCGCACGAGTATTTATGTTGAGACAGATTCCGGAAAAAAGTTTCTGGTCGATACAACTCCCGATCTTCGCACTCAGTTTTTAAAGAATAAAATCTCCGACGTAGATTTTGTTATTTTGACTCACACTCACGCTGATCATTTACACGGCATCGACGATCTGAGACCTCTTACTTTCAATCCTCATAAAAGTGAAATCCCTATTTACGCCGACAGAACCACTACTGGAATTTTGCAAAGACGATTTGATTATATTTTTAAGAAACCGGATCCAAATAAAACTGTTCTTGGCGGGGGTCTTCCACGACTGACAGTGCATCCAGTTCCTCTTGAAAAAAAAATTACTATTCAGGGTGAAGCCTTTTATTTCTTCCAGTATCCTCACGGGCACGGATCAACCATGGGCTTTATCCATCGTTCGAAAACATCTACTCTTGCCTACATTGTAGATTGCATGGAAATTCCGGAACCACTCTTGAAAACTCTGGAAGACATGAAAATTAATTTGCTGATTATTGATTGTTTAAAAAGAGGAACACATTCTACTCATCTGACTGTCGATAAAACTTTCAACTACATTAAAAGAATAAAACCCGAGCGTGCAGGTTTGATTCATATGAGCCATGATCTCTTTCACACAGAACTCGAACGGCTCGCGCGCGCCGAATTTGGCAATAATGTTTTTCCTTTGTATGATGAAGAGAAAATCACATACTAGGAAATGCTCTCATGACAGAACAGACTTGTGAAATTCCTGTTTCGCGCTATCAGAAATTTTTGAAAACGATTAATACGGACAAGCACGAGCTCTCGTTGAGATTGTACATGGTCATTGTTCTTGCTCATTGGGGTGAACATCTTGTTCAGGCCTTCCAGATATTTGTTCTTCACTGGCCACGTTCTGAGTCCCGGGGGATTCTTGGACAATTCTGGCCATGGCTGGTGACTTCTGAATCTCTTCATTACCTCTACGCTCTTTTCATGCTCATCGGATTGTGGATTTTGCGCTCCGGATTTTACGGTCGCTCACGCAAGTGGTGGATCATTTCTCTTGGAATTCAGTTCTGGCATCACTTCGAACATTTTCTTCTTCAGGTCCAGGCACTCACAGGAAAATTTCTCTTCGGTTCTCCGGTTCCTTCTTCGATCCTCCAGCAGGTTATGCCGAGAGTAGAATTGCATCTATTTTATAACACGATTGTTTTTATCCCGATGGTCATTGCCATGTATTATCATCTCGTTCCGACTGATGATGAACTCGCCTTACACCAATGTTCTTGCTCGGTGGTTAAAGCATGATGAAATCCATTATCTCTATCTTTTTACTATTAGTCTGTGCTTCTGCTTTTTCTCACGAAGGACGTGCCTATTTAATTTATGAACATAAAAAAGTTGCAAAAAATGAAGTGTCTGTCCGGGTGGATCCTGATACCGGAAAAGGGACCATTGAAGTTTTTGCCACTGGTGATCCTGTCGAACCTATGATCATAGAACTGGAGGCCAGGGCCTCTGGAAGCGCTCTTTTAAAGGCCATTGCCATGCTGGATTCGGAAGAGTCTACTCCCCCGGGCCGCCTCGTCTATAAGGCTATTTTACCGTTCGACCATGCTGGTTTATGGAATCTGCAAATTCAATTTAAACAAAATGAAGAGCTTGTTTACACCTCCCAAAATGCCATTGAAGTCGTTGAGCCCGGGCCCAATAAAAAGGAGTTTATCCTTTTTATTCTGCCGTTTTCACTCATTGGGTTCCTTATTTGGAAGGTTAATAAGGCCAAACGGAAATCGGTCATTCGAAAGGCGTGATTTTCTCCTCAGGTAATAAAGTAATTATCCTCATTTTCCCCTTGCCGTTTTTCCCGATTCTGTGGGATTCTCAGGAATATTTTTAAACCCAATTTTTTGATGCAACCCTTTTTAAGGAGAACTTAAAATGATTATCGGAGTACCTAAGGAAATTAAGAATAATGAAAACCGCGTTGGTATGGTTCCAGGTGGAGTTCGCGCTCTAGTTGGTGACGGCCACACTGTTTACGTTCAAAAAAACGCTGGTGTTGGTATCGGCATTTCAGATGAAGAATATGTAAAATCTGGAGCGAAGATTCTTGATACAGCTGCTGAAGTTTTTGAAAAATCAACAATGATTATCAAAGTTAAAGAACCTCAGGCCGTAGAAATCGCGATGCTTAAACCACATCACATTCTTTACACATACCTTCACCTTGCACCAGATCCAGAGCAAACAAAAGGTTTGATGAAATCAGGATGTACAGCGATCGCTTACGAAACAATTCAAAACAATGACGGCTCACTTCCTCTTCTGGTTCCAATGTCAGAAGTTGCAGGTCGTATGTCAGTTCAAATCGGAGCTGCTTACCTTCAACTTGATAAAGGCGGTAAAGGCGTTCTTCTTGGAGGTGTTCCAGGTGTTCGTCGTGGTAAAGTCACAGTTCTTGGCGCTGGTATCGCTGGTACAAACGCGATTCAAATGGCGATGGGAATGGGTGCTTCTGTTACAGCAATCGACATTTCAACAAAACGTCTTGCTGAACTAGACGCTCTTTATGGTTCACACATCACAACTCTTTACTCAAATCCAGACAACATCGAAAAAGCAGTTCTTGAATCAGATCTTGTTATCGGTGCAGTTCTTATTCCAGGAGCAAAAGCTCCTCACCTTGTCACAAGAGACATGATCTCTAAAATGCAAAAAGGTTCAGTAGTGGTAGATATCGCTGTTGACCAGGGTGGATGTATCGAAACTTGTAAGCCAACAACTCACGAAAATCCAACTTTCGTCGTAGACGGTGTTGTTCACTACTGTGTAGCGAACATGCCAGGTGCAGTTGCAAGAACATCTACATTTGCTCTTACAAACGTAACTCTTAAATACGCTCGTATGATTGCAAACATGGGTGTTGAAGAAGCTGCTCAGAAAGATAAAACGTTCCGTCCAGGGATCAATATTTACAAAGGCACACTTGCTTACGAACAAGTTGCTAACGATCTTGGACTTCCGTACACAAAACTTCCGTTCTAACTAATGAGGGCCGCAACTGCGGCCCTTTTTTTTTCTCCCGACCATCACACTCGGAAATAACTTCCCCTTCACCTTTTTTGTAAACATGTTAAAATCATTCACATGACCGGCAAAAAAATGCTCGATATGATTCTTCTGGGTGTAATGACCTTGACCACAGTTGCTGTGATCGGTTTGTTTTACTACACAGAGAAAGTCTACAAGCGCCCTCCTATCGATGAAAACAAGGAGCGCGACGCTTTTCTTAAAGAAGGCGACCCGAAGGCCATGCCCGTCTTTTACAAGATCGATAAGATGACCGTGAGTCTTGTGCCGAAAGATCCCAATGCCAACCAACGCATGCGCTACCTGGAAGTAGAACTCTCCCTGGTTCTCTTTAAACCTGAAGACGCGGGAATCATCAAAACCTATCTCATGGTCGTTCAGGATAAAATCATCAATGTCTCAAGCAAAATGGGAGCTGAAGAACTCAACTCTCTCACCGGAAAGATTCTTTTAGAAGATCGCCTTAAAAAAGAAATCAATAAATCGCTGGGTAAACCTGTCGTGAAGTCGATTTTCTTCTCACGCTACATCGTACAATAACTTCACTATTTAACTTTGAGCGCTTTTTTCATTTCCTGATATCGGATTAAATCACGCTTTCTCTGCTCTTCTTTTTTCAGGTCTGCCACAGATGAAATTTCTCTTTCAATCTGCATTTTTCGTTCTTTATCGTTTTTGACCAGCGCGATTTTGACTCGTTTGTATTTTACTTTTCCATTTTCATCCAACGCGACTTTTCCGTTTTCGACGACAGGAACAATCTGTTCACTGTCACCGATAATGATAGTTGATCCTTGATTGCCTTCGAGCATCTTTTCAATTTCAATAGTCGAGGCCTGCTCGCCAAGACGGTAAGGATAACGTTGAAGTTCGTTCGCTGTCATATAAACAACATTGGATTCAGGTGTGGCCTGAGAACCAACAGACTTAAGAATGAGTTGATTCGACTGAGCGGCACCCGTTACTGAGCCGGACGAAACAGAAGCAGGTCCGCGCGAAACTTCATTTCCTGCATAGGATGCTGCTAAATTTCTAGAGGCCTTTTCACTTTCCGCGGCCGCCGCTGCGGCCTCAACTTGCGCCGTTTGAGCAGAGTTAGATGGACGCACTGATGTGAAACTGCTCGGAGCAGAAACAAAATTGCGGTTTCTTTCTTCTCTTTCTCTCGCCTGACGATTGTCTTCAGCTGTTTTAAGCGCCTTTGCTTCAGCATCTTTTCTCTTTTTTTCAGCTTCCAGTTCAGCGATTGTTTTTTTCAATTCAAGAATTTCTTTTTCAGTTGTAGACGTGTCGAGAGACGCGGCCTTAGTCTCGGAAGAATCTTTTTTCCCCTGCATTTCTTCCATTCGCTCAGTCATATCATCAAGCTTGCTTTTCAAACCATTAATCTGCGCCATCAAAGCATCTGATTCTTCTTTTTTCTTTTCAGATTCATCTTTGACAATAGCTTTATCATCGTCTTTTAATTTATTTTTTGTTTCTTCTGCCTTGATTCGCTCTTCTTCTGCGAGTTCACGGGCACGGCCGATAACATCCCAGTTCGTAGTCGTGTTTGTATTTAAACTGTTTTCAGGTGATTTAAAATTGTCAGAAACTTTTTGCAAATTTTCACCGAACGAATCGACAAGCGAGTCTCGATTTTCAAATCCATGAATCACGTCTTCTGAGCTGTTGTTTTTGACTGCAATGGACTGAGAAGCCGATCTTAAGCCTTCACCGAATTTAAAATCCTCTTGTGGCTTAACATCCCTTTGCGATGGAACTGTCGAGTCAGGACGAGTTCCAGATTCAGCATTCAATCTGGCCGTCGAAACCAACTGCTGAACCCGCGTTGCACTTGATTGCGTTCGTACCTGAGACTGGTTTCTAAAAATCGCAGGACGTCTTCTGACGAATGCTAGTTGCGTATTAGTTTTCAGCACCCGCTGAGGGAGACACAATTGTTTTTCAATGGCGAGGTAAAGTTCTTTATTGTTATTTCTAAAGTCATTGGTCAGACTCGCCCAGGCCCGTTGTTCATCTTCAAAACAGTTTCTTCCAACAGTTCCCTTATCACATTCCGAAACTATTTTTATTCTATCGCGTGCCTTAGAGCAGACTTTTTGAAGACTGAATTTCTTAGAACAGTTTTTCTTTAATTCTTCTTCCGATTTAACCATGACGGATTCTTTGGAAAAGAATTTGCCTGGAATAAAAGTGAGAAGATTATCCGCAGAGGCGGGAGCTCGGTCAAACTCCGGAAAATCAATCAACGAATCAGCAACAGCTGCAAGAGCAACTCTTGTTTTATGATCACAATCGAAATCAATTTGCTCTTCTTCACACAGCTTTGTTTTGTGCTTTTGCTCATACTGATAAAGGGCAACGTTGTATTCTCGATTCTCCTCAACTGCCTTGGTCAAGGCGGAAAGAAGAATGGCCGTCGGAATATTTTGAGATACAACGGCCTCAGCATCTTTCACATCTTCGGGTTTAACCGTTTGACTACAGAATGAAATTTCATCACAACGGGCCCGGTCGTGCTGGTAATTGGCCCCATATTCAAAAGCATCCGCATAGAGAGACTCTTCTTTACAAAGCACGGAAGCAAAATCGAGCTTGAATGTTTTTTCTAAGGGATCACTTAAAATCTGAAACTGTTGCTCCTGATTGCAGGAAGGAGCAAAGATAAAAGCATTTTCAAAGGGAACCGGCATGACCCCCTGAGAACGAGTCTCAAAGGACAATAAGAGCAGGCACGGCACGATTAATTTCTTCATAAGCTTTATCCTGGATGGACGACCATATAAATCTTATCGAATAACCGAGCGAAAGACTTTAGTTTTGGCTTTTAATTGATAACCCCGCAGGAGTTATAGAGTGAAATTCAGAGGGAGAGAATGGACAGTGCCTCAGAAAATGGGCAAAAAAAAAGGCCCGCTATTGCAGGCCTCTTTTGATATTCTTTCTTTTTTAATTATTCTTCTTCTGATTCGTGATCTTCAGTGTATGAAGCATTTTTTGTATCATCAGGCATGCCATCAAGATACTTCTTCACTTCTTCCTTAGTCACTTTGCCTTCAGCGATAAGTTTATCTCTTAAACGAACGTCCATTAATTTTTCTTGTAATGCTCTAGCTAGTCTCATCCGTATGCCTCATTAAAGTAAACTTTTTAAATTAGATTAGCACCATAGCACTAATGACGGTCATTGCCAATACTTTGGTGGGCGATCATTGTCATCTTTCACAATTGTCAGCTTTGCCTTGCCTTTACGAGAGCGTTTTAACTGCGTCATCTGCCCTACTTTCTGAGAAAGCATCTGGAAATTGCGGTTTGAGACCAGAATCATAAAAAGATACGCCGAAGCAATTGCACCCAATTGCCCCCAAACACCTACATAAGTCGGCCCGGAGACGCCCTGAAACAGCGATATGGCCACCAGGATCCAGCAAAAATAGCGGGCCTTGACCGGAATAACCATCATAAAAGAAAACACTCTGTCGGGGAAAATGACCGCGTAGGCCACACACAGCGAACTGACAATTCCTGAAAGTCCAGTCAGAGGAAAACTGTAAACCACATGACCTCTGAAGAACAGGGCATTGATACCAAGAAATAAAAGACCGCCTCCAACGACGACACTTAAAAGAAATTTCACGTATCTTTTTGTTCCCCAATTTTCTTCAAATTCCGAACCCATCAACCAAAGCATCAAGCAGTTTAAAATGACTTCAATTATCGAACTGGATAAAAGTGGATAAGTGAGCAATGAATACACCCGGCCGCTAAAAAACTGCTCAGCCGACAGACCTAATATCATTCCCAATGAAATCCCGGCCCTTCCCAGAGCAAATTCAAGAATAAACATCGCCGAAACTGCAATGATAAGACCTTTATTGATTTTAGTTAATCGCGGAAGATAAATTTGTGATTGATCCATAGTGACCTGCTTTATTTTAGTGTCTGGCTGAGTTCAATCAAAACTCCGCCTGTCGATTTCGGATGAATAAAATTCACCAGACAATTATTCGCTCCGAGAAATGGTTTTTCGTGAGTGAAGAGATAGCCCTGAGCTTTCATCTCAGCGCATTTCTTTTCCACATCAGGAACTTTAAAACACATGTGATGAATGCCCTCACCTTTTTTTTCAATGAAAGTCTGAATCGGACCTTCACCATTCAAAGGGCAGACAAGTTCAATGTGAGCGTGTTCATCTATATGAGCAAAGGCCGTAGTCACCTTTTGTGAATCGACGACTTCGCGATCAGGAGAAAATTTTAAACCGAGATCTTCATAAACTTTTTGAGCGCGATCCAGATCCTTCACGGCAATCGCCACGTGATCCAAGAAACAATCTTTGTTGAACATGTTTGAACCTTTGTCAGAGTCACAGTTTCTAATATAGAGCTATTTTAGAAAGCGACTGCTTAAGGGTCAACAGCTTTCGAGCAGTCATTCGGATCAAAGTCCGGAACTGCAGGTTGAACAGGAGGAATACAGACACCGCCTTTGCAATCTCCGTATGTCATGACAGCCGGACATCTGAGAGTACAGGCAACAGTTCCGTCGGCCTTATAACCGTTCTTAACGATCTTACAGGTGACTACCGGCTCCTGGGCGCAGAATTCTTTTGAAACGCACTGCTGACCAGCTGTCTTACTACAGAATATTGGAGTTGTTCCGTTTGGATTATGTGGAGAACACGAACCAGTTGCCTGGTTACAACATAAGCTTGAGCATTCAAAATCGGATGTACAGTTCGCACCGATTTCCTGATTGCCCACGACCGGAGTGGAATCCACACATTGAGTAACGAGATCTTTTGACCAGCATCTTGAATTAAAGCAACATTCATCAGAGCCGCAAGTTGAAGAGTTTTCACAACGTTTGAAATTAGTCGTGAGGACTTCTTTTCCTTCGAAATTGCTGATTGAAGCACGAATCAATTGAAGCTTGATGGATTTGTCAGTCGTAATGTTCACTTCTTTTCCGTCTTTCATATAAAAGACTTCAATAGATGAATCGACATTACACGAACCAATTCCTTCGTTGCTTGAAGAATCGTAATTCATTACGCGGATACTGCATCCGTCGACAATAGAAGATGTTCCGGTTGAGTTGGCCACAAGTGGCGAGCGAGCACCGAATCTGTCTGTCGATCCGAGATAATAAACACCTGATGAAAGAGAAAGAGTTCCTGAACGTGGAAACATGAGTGAATGATAGCCTGTCACGTATCCAGCAAAAGGAGTCGCGAGTTCAAAAAGTCCGTTGCTCGAGTGCCAAAGTGCTGAACCTGTAATTTGCCAGTTGTCTTCGTCGATAGAACGATATGGACCACGATAATAATAACCAGTAAGCACTTGCAGATCGAGACCTACGGCCACATGAGAAGTCCCAAAAAGATAATTGAGTGTTGAAGCACTTGAATCATCCGGAAGACAAGCAGAGCCGGCAAACGTTGAGTACGTTGGAGAACGCGATCCACCACTCTCCGTCCAGATCGCAGGACGGGTTGGAAGAGAAGAAAGTATGGATGTTGTTCCGTTGACCGTCTGACTACTATATAAAGTTGAGTCGACAACCTTTGCGTAAGAATAAAGACACTTGTCTCCTGATGTTGAACACGTCGAAGTGTTCGACAAAGGAATAAAAGTTGGATCGTCTTCGAGCCTTAAACCGCGGCAGTAAAGACCGCCGTCGCGTGGATCGGAAACCATTCCCGCCGGAGCTGTGGCCGCAGCGTAATCAGTGTAATCGTAAAGGTCATATGGCAAACGCATGCGCTGAAAAGGTTTTTGGTTCATATCGATGACCAGAACCTGGATATCAGTTTTAGGAACAATCCCCGGAGCGCGTGCCACAGTTGCATTTAATGTGACTGATTGTTTGTCGACACCAAAGTTAAAACGGACGTAGACAATCTTGTTGGTCAAAGCAGAAACGTTCAGTCCTGCCAGATAAAGATTTCCTTTGTAGTTTTTAGGAAGCGTAAGTTTCTTTTTATAAGTCCCGTCGAAAGGATCTACAAGGTGAGAAAGTTCAATTCTTTGAGAAGACAATGTGCCGTCAGTTGTTCCCGACGTTGAATCAATCGCACCAGAACTGCTTCCGGGAGTCGTTCCCGTTTTACTCAAGTTGCTGTTTTTGACACCCAGTTTTGAACGCGTTCCCGTGCCTTGAATACAAGACGACATCGCCAACGTGAGGGCGATAAGTGAAAGCGTAAGAATTGATGAAAGAGAAACACGTTTCATACATTCTTCATCGGTTAAAACGAAACCAAGCTACAGTCTAAATTTTAAATTGCGATGGGATAAATAAGTGAGAATACTGGACAATAATACTCAAAAAGAAGGATCTTAAGCACTTAAATGCCTGGATCACAAAAAGAGGTCCGTCTTCGCCCCTGTCAGTTCGTCCAGATTTTTTGGCAGTTAAGCGTTTTTCAAATGATAGAAGATCTTCACCATGGCCACAGTAAAGACCAGAGTGAGAAAGGCGTCCGGCAAAGAATAGGCAAAAGTCGCAACTGCTTTTAACACCGGATCGGTGATAAATGAAAAGGCCAGAAACGAAAATTCCAGAAGCAGGCTGGCCAGAGCAATCAGGGCCACGAGTTTGAAATTCTTTTTAGCAAGGACTCTGCTCGCTTTAAAAAATTTTCCAGTTATTTCATCATCGAGCACGGCCACGAGGGGAACCATGAAGAAAAAAACGTTCACTAAAAACGCACCGATGATTGTTGCAGCTACAAAAAAATAAAAAAAGAGTACGCCGGCAAAATGCATGTTCATTTTCAATCCGACGAAGGGAATATAAAAAAGCGAAATGGGTAAAACCAGGGCCGCAAAGAAAACCATCGTGTAGTAAATATTGTACAAAAGAAAAGTGGGTACAATAAATGATAACTCCCCTTCACCTCCGTGTTTCTTTTTTTGAATTAAAACGACCTGGGCAAGAATCACAAAAGTTAAAAGGGCCGTAACGACCGTAAGAATAATACTTGTTGTCGATTCAGGGCCGATGCCTAAAAAAGGCCAGAGAGATTCCGCATTTCCCAAAAGCACGAGCGCGAGAAAAGCGATTACGTAAACATGCTTATTGATCAGCACTTCGCCGGCCGATTCTTTTAAGTAATGCCAGAAAAGTTTTACGCTCTTCATTTTGAGATGGCCTCGAAAGTTCTTTTTTCTTTATTCTTGCGAACAAACGGAACTTCAAAAATCTGATTGTGAAAAGAAATATAAAATCCTTTCGACAAAAGTTTTGCTGCAAGCAACGCTTCCGTCACATTTTGAGTGGCATCTGTATCTTCGAATCCCATAGGGATCATCGCCCCGGTGAAAACGACGGGCACTTCCAGATTTTTTATGCGCTCAAAACAATATTGCGCAGTCAACGCCATTGTATCTGTCCCATGCAGAATAACAATGGGTGCTTTTTTTTGCGATTCGGATTCAATGGTCTGGCAAATTTCTGCCCGGTCCTGATCATCCATGTAAAGCGAATCTTTCGACATGAGCGGATGAACATGAATATTGGTGTAGGGCAATCTCAGCTTGGAAAGAATGCGGTTTTTAATCGACGTTCCTCTGTTTTCCAATGAACCGTCAAATTCATCATAGGTTTTTTCAATTGTGCCGCCCGTAGTAATAATAATAACGTCGACATTATTTTTTTCATTTATTTTTAAGGTCATAACCTTGACTCTCGTTCTTTTGATCTCATAGTTAGCAAGTAATTTGTTAATTTTATGATTTTAGGCAGGAGAATGCAATTATGACTTCACGCAAAGGTACGATAAGTGTTCAGACAAATGATATTTTTCCCATCATTAAAAAATGGCTTTATTCTGAGCACGATATTTTTCTCAGAGAATTAGTCGCCAATGCCACTGACGCTATTACTAAGCGCGCCACACTTGCACGCACAATGAATCAGGAAATTCCGACTGGTAAAATTACGGTCACTGTTGATAAAGCGGCCAAGACCATTGTTCTCGAAGACAACGGTTTGGGAATGACTGAGGCCGAAGTTGAAAAATATATTGCTCAGCTCGCTTTTTCGGGCGCCGAAGAATTCGTTAAAAAAATGAAAGATCAGGGCAATACGCCTAATACAGATATCATAGGTAAATTCGGTTTAGGTTTTTACTCTGCCTTCATGGTGAGTTCTCGCGTTGTCGTAGAATCTCTGTCGATGACTGAAGGAGCAAAGCCTACAAAATGGATTTGCGACGGAGATACAGATTATACTTTCGAGGAATCAGCGAAATCGGAAGTGGGAACAACGATCACTCTTCACATCAATGAAGAATCCGAAGAATTTCTGAACGCGTGGAAAGTCAGTTCGACGCTTAAAAAATTCTGCGATTTCATGCCTTATGAAATTACAGTTCGCGACGCCGAGGCCAAGGAAGAGTCTGCTCATCCTGGAATTGTGAATGAAACTCAACCGCTTTGGAAAAAAGATCCTGCGACTTTAAAAGACGAAGATTATAAAGAATTTTATAGAAAACTGTTTCCAATGGATGGGGATCCCCTCTTCTGGATCCACTTGAAAGTCGATCACCCTTTTACGCTGGAAGGAGTTCTGTTCTTCCCAAAGTTAAATCCGAACAAACCTTTCAATGAATCCAATATCCGTCTGTACAACAAACAAGTTTTCGTTTCAAACAATGTCAAAGACATTGTGCCTGAATTTCTTTCTCTGTTAAAAGGGTGCATCGATTCAAGCGATATTCCTCTGAACGTTTCAAGATCTAGTCTTCAAGGCGATCCGAACATCAAGAAAATTTCAAACTACGTCATTAAAAAAGTCGCCGAGTCTTTAAAGAAACTTTTCAACAACGACCGCGCCCGCTATGAAACCATCTGGGAAGACATCGCTCTTTTCATTAAATACGGTGCCATTTCAGACAATAAGTTTGATGAAATGATGAGAGACTTTGTCGTCTACAAAAATTCCGACAACAAATACGTAACGCTCAAAGAATACCGCGATTCTATTCCTGAACAATTTAAGGAAAAACTGGGCGATAAAGTTCTCTATTTTGAAAAAGGAAAATCCGACTACGCCCTAAGAAAAGAATTGCTTGCTCAGGGTCTTCAGGCCCTTGAAACAGAATCGTATATCGATCCGCACTTCATGCAGCACGTGGAGTTCACAAAGCTCGGAGACACAACTTATAAGTTCGCTTCGGTGGATTCTGAAATCGGCACATTGCTCGAACAAGAAGCAACCAGCGACAGCGATATCAAGGTAAAAGATCTTTTTACTGATGTTTTAATCAGCAAAACTGAACATAAAACAGAAGCAGAAGAAGATCTGGATTCACTAAATCATGGCGGCCTGAAAGACATCGAAATCGCAAAAATTAAAAATTCAAAAGCACCAGCGTATTTCAAAGTCGATGAACAGATGAAGAGAATGCATCAGATGGCCAAGAACATGGGGAACGAAGCGATGTTCCCGGTTAAGAAAACTCTGGTCATTAATCCAGGATCACCATTGATCCAGAACGCTCTTAAACTGCACGAAAAAGGCAATGATCAGCTCGTAAAGAAGCTTTGTCACCACGTTGAAGATCTTGCTCATATCTCGAGTGAAGGTTTGAAACATGAAGACAGAGAAGCCTTTGTTCTGCGAACACAGGAACTGATGCAGGAACTGACAAATCTCGTTTTATAAAGGATTAAAAGAAAGACTGGCCGGTGACTTTTTAAAGAAGGTCATCGGTCAGTATTGATAACTAAATCATCGCCTTGATAATTTCAAAAGTTTCATTGAAATTTCCTTTCGAATACCCCTTCTCTTCCATCAATGAAACAAAAGATTTAAGATCGAAATTTTTTCCTTCTCTCAGAATAAAACGCGCCAGAATTCCTGTGAGAATGAAGACACCGGAAAGAGGAGCAATCTGCGTTGAATTAAGTTTTTTTGGAAAGCCTTCTCCGCCGGGCATTTCATGCTGCTCGATTAAAATGCGATCGATATCGGGAGGAATATCCTTAAAATGGGAAAGCAGTTCGACAGATTTATGAGGGTGCTCATTAAAGCGGCGGATTTCAGCGCGTGAAAAGCGCGGTTCCATCGCCAGAAATTCCTGATAATCACAAAGCTCCATGAGTGCGATTGAATCCAGCGAAATATCCTGCAGAAAAGCTGAGAGCGATAATTTGAATTGAGTCGCTTCAGAATTCCACACAATTTTTCTCACAACGATGGAAGTCAGCATTGAATGAAGCGTATAAAGCTTTGAAGGGTACTCCCCCATTAAATTTAAATCTCTCCAGAACTCAGCAACGAGCGGAGCTTTGGAAATAAACGTAGCAGACTGATGAATATTTTTTTTGGACAATTCCGCGACTTCAGGAGTGATTCCCGTAAATTTGATAAGCTCGACCAGGTGGGCGTGTGCAATCGAAAGCTTGTCAGAAAGCGGAATGATTTTCTGATCCATAATTTTTTGCAAGGCCGCTGCAATTTGATGATCCACCGTTTCTTGTTGCGCTCCTTTTTTCAAAAACAGCATCTCCAGAGGTTTGCTGGAATATTTGCGCTTATCTTCAGCAGTAAACTCTTCATTGGCCTTTAAGACTTTTACAAAATGATTTTCTGAAACGCGAATATAAACATCCGCTGGCGTTTTTCCCATCAGCTCAAGAAAATACAGAGAAATGGGAATAAATTCTTCACGCGCCGGCCGAGCTTTATTCTGTTCAGTTTCCAGCAGATTTTTCAATCCCATCAGACCAGAACCGACATCCGGTTTTTGAATATTGAAAAAGACATTGGCCTGAGGGTATTCCTGCGGCTTTTCTTTAGGCGTGACCGTTGAACAAAGAACAAATTTAGTGGAAAGATTTTTTTGAATGATAAATTTTAAAACATCACTTCCCATACCGTTAGGCATGTTGTGATCGCACACACACACATCGATTTTATCAGCACCGAGAATTTTGATGGCTTCGTTTCCGTTGAAAGCTTTTACGACAACAGTGTCTGCTGCAAAACTATTCTGAACCAGAAATTCCATGATCTCGACAAGATCGGTTTCATCATCAACGAGCAGTATTTTCACCAAAAAAACCTCTTTAAATGGTGCTGCCTTCATAGAGAAAGCGCACCATTTTATCTTAGATCAAGTCTCATTTTTTACAATGATTATTCCTTAGATAAACTTGAAGAGTTCAAAAGCTTCTCGAGCTAATTGCTCGCGCATGTCCGGGTGAGAGATGCGGATCATTTCGCGAATTCTCTCGCGAATAGGCAGACCATGCAGGTTCGCTATTCCGAATTCCGTTACGACATAATGAACATGAGCTCGGGTCGTTACAACTCCTGAACCAAGTTTCAATTGACTAACGATTTTACTCGTCTTTTTAGAAGTCATCGAAGGAAGAGCAATAATTGGTTTTCCTCCTGGAGAAAGAGAAGCTCCACGGATGAAATCCATTTGACCGCCGACACCGGAATAAATGCGGCTTCCGATAGAATCCGCGCACACCTGACCTGTCAGATCAACTTCCATAGCTCCGTTGATAGCTGTCACTTTCGGGTTTTGAGAAATGATATGGGTATTGTTGGTGTAAGAACAATCAAGAAGCAGAACTTCAGGATTGTCATCTATAAAGTCATAAAGCTCTTGTGAACCTATACAAAAACTTGACACAATTTTACCTGGATGTTTTTTCTTAAACTTTCCAGTAATCGCACCTTTTTTATAAAGATCAATAACTCCATCTGAAAACATCTCAGAATGAATTCCAAGATCCTTATGATCCGAAAGCGCTTCTAAAACAGCATTGGGGATGGCCCCGATTCCCAGTTGAAGAGTGGCGCCATCTTCAACGATTGAAGCAATATTTTTTCCAATCGCTTTTTCAGCTTCTGTAGAAATACCGCGAGGCACGCAATGAATTGGTTCATTCACTTCAGTGAAGGCATGAATTTTAGAAATATGAATTTGCCCATCGCCGAAAGTTCTTGGCATTTGCTTATTCACTTGAGCAACAACAAATTTAGCATTTCTCACTGCTGAGACTGAAATATCAACTGAAGGCCCCAGACTGCACATTCCGTGTTTATCAGGCGGCGAAACCTGAACCATGGCCACATCCAGATCAATCGTGCGGCTGTTGAACAGCTGTGGAATTTCACTTAAAAAAATCGGAATATAGTGTGCCGTGATATCTGCGAGAGCGGCACGCATATTGGCACCAGTAAAAAAATTATTAACTGTAAAATTCTCTCTAAACGCCGGGCGGGCGTAAGAGCAGTCACCTTCGGTGTGAATCTGGTAGATATTAACACCTTTGAGTTCAGCGGCGCGCTCAACCATTGCCTTAATGAGTTGTTGAGGGGCCGAAACACCTGAATGAATAAAAACTTTGTTATTTGATTGAATGATCTTTACACATTCTGCAGCAGTAGAAACTTTTCCAATTGTCATGATCTAATTTTTCCTTTGAACCCAGTCAGCAGAGATGGAAATCGGAAGACTGTCTTCAATTTCAACTCCAAGCAAACTTGGACGTTCTATTTTGTGATTGTTTAGAGAAACATTAATTTTTCCTTCGGCATGAAAGGATTGAGCGTTGCCATTAGTTTTGAAAACGACTCCGCTATACGTGTGTTTTTCACCGGCAAATTCAATTTCAACATCAGTTTTATAGTCCCCTGCTAACTCGGCGGGTGCTTTAAATCTCGCGATGACCATCGGAAATTTTTCTGCCTTAGTCGGCTTTAGCATATTGAGGTCGCGGTTGCTGTCTTTCGATTCAAAACTTTTCACCGGAGCTGCTACCAGAAAGTCGCATGACTTCTCTTTGCACTCTCCCTTTCCTTTAGAAGAAGTACTGCTGCCTTCTGCTTTCTTGATTAAGTATTTGACGACGTAATCAACCTTTGAAGATTTGAGTTCGTACTGACCATTTAAAACTTCTGCATAAGTGGAAGTGGTGAAAACTAAAACTGCCAGAGCAAAAATATTTTTTTTCATGTTCCCTTCTCCTTAAAAATCAAAATACATCACAAGACCAGCGGCCATGAATGAAGCATAAGCTGCGCCAGCAAGACCGGCGTGTTGTTTGACAAGACCTGAAGAAGGTCTGCCTTTGTTGTCATTGTTTTTATGGATTAATCCCAGAACCGGAACAACGGCCATGAGGGGGACGTGAATGAAAGAAAGCGCGCGGTGAATTTTAGTTGACCCGGAATCTTTCACTGTGTCCGGGCGCGGTGCTGTCCAGGTAAAATACGCAGTCGTCCAGTAAAGAAGACCCGTTGCAATGCCGGCATATTTGTGGGCGTCATTGCTTTTTGCTGATCCACCGAGAAGCATGGTGGTTGTCATGGCCGCGGCCGTAGCAAGACCAAATTTCTGGTGCAGCTTCAGCTTTGTTTCTCTTTCCTGTTGAACCTTGACGATTTCAGGATCGATTTTCAACTCTTCCTGCTTGAATCCAAGATCGTTCAGCTGCAAATCTGCATAGGCCGACGTGGAAAAGATCAATGAGCACAGAGTGAATACGCTGACAAAATGACGCAAAAATTTCATAAGACTTACCTCTTCTAAGTTAAACCCGAATAGAATAAGCCTTACTTTAGCAAAATAAAAGGTTTTCGAAGTTGATCCAGATCAGAAAGCAGAAAAAATTTTAAACAATCCGGATGAAATTGAGAAATGAGAAGCTGACGATTTCATCATCGTGAAAGACGTGAACTGAATAGAGTTCAACTTCACAAGGTTCGCCGTTTCTGAAATGTGAACGAATCTTCTTCATTGAATATTTCGGTCTGAAATAAAAGAGATTATCGAGAAAATTCAAACGTACTTCTGGTTTTAAAAAATAGAAGTTCATTTTTCTAAATTCTTTTTTTAGATCCAGTTTTAAAAGCATCGCATCGTTCATACATTTGCGCGATGGGGCCCACATACACATTGGCTGAGGCGATTGAGTGAACTCTTTGCAATCCAGAAAGTCCGGAGCTTTTTGAATAAAACGATTGGCCCATTCCACAAAATTGGAGTTCTTCACGAAGGGAAGGTTTTCAAAGGCCGCAATTTCTTCCGGTGTTTTATAGACAATTAAATCATCCTTAGCAGGAGGATACGGAGTCACAAGCTCCATAAAATTGACGTTAAAGAGCTGACTGAAACGCAGTAGAAAAGTAATATCTACATTTGTTTCGCCACCCTCAATGCGTTGATAACTTCTGTGTCCCACACTTAATTTTTCTGAAGCTTGCTTCTGGCTTACGCCCGCGGCTTCTCGGTAAAACCGAAGTTTAAAAACAATTCGTCTTAAGGATTCTTCAGGGTTCGATTGTAAGGCTTCCATACTTATAACCTTAACACTTATTTAATACTGGCTGAATGACAAATATGACGTTTTTAAAAAAAAAGTACTTTAGTGCGCTGATAGTTATCAGTAAAAACTTCCGGGCACTTGTGCCAATTATGACTCTTTAGGCAGAAACCAAGCGCGACGATACAAAATAAAGAAAACAAAATCTTTTTGATTTTTGCGAAAAGGAATCCCAATGAACGAAAATTTCTTAAATAAGATTGAGTACGGCAAAATTCTGGAAGCAGTTTCTGAAGTAGCGATCATTGCCTACACAGACAAACGCGGAAGAATCACCTACGCCAACGAAAATTTTTGTCAGATTTCCGGTTACACGATGGTTGAACTGTATAACCAGGATCACAAGATTCTCAATTCATCTTTTCATGGCAAAGAATTTTTTAAAGAAATGTATGCAACGCTTAGAAGTGGAAATATCTGGAGAGGCGAAGTTCGCAACAAAAGAAAAGATGGAACCTATTACTGGGTTGATACGCAAATTATTCCCGTGTTGAACGAAAATAAAGAAGTCGAAAGTTATGCCTCAATCCGCTTTGATATCACTGAAAGAAAATTAATGGAGCAAACGATGTTTGAGCTCGAAAAGCTCGGTGAAAATCTGGAGCTGGCCAAATCTGTGGCCCATGAAATTAATAATCCCCTGACGATCATTAATCTTTGCTGCCAGAGTCTCAATCGCGAATTAAATGAACTCAATCCGTCTTTTCAAACCAGAAAAAAAATATTTAAAATTCTCGAACAATCAAAAAGAATTGCGATGATTATCAAAGATCTAAAATATTTTTCACGCAAAAAAGAATCTTCAAACTTCGAAGACGCCGCTTAAAAAATCCAACCACAAGGTGGAGCCAATAACACTAGATCTAGTGGGGGGTTACCTTTCATAATATCTATACACACCAACAACATGGGAGATATTTTTATGGAAGAAGCAAACTCCAGAACTAAAACCTACACACCGGGAATGGGCCAGGCCGTGGCCGACAGAACAATTAACAGAAAAAAAGCAGACGGAACTTCAGAAGTATGGGCAGATGTTGCCACCAGAGTTGCTCTGGGAAATACTGCACTCCATCCATCGGACAGTGCAGAAGAATTTAAACAAATGCATCACCATCTTCAAACCGCTTCTCTTTTGATGTCCGGCAGACATCTTCAGCACGGAGACGAGAAACAACCAGAAAGAAATATGGAAGTCTTCACAAACTGTGCGACAAGTGCCACAAGCTTCCTGACATTTTATCTGCTCCTGAATGGCTCAGGAGTCGGTCGATGCATGGACGATGATATGATGATCGTGGATTACAATCAGCTTCCGGTAACGGTTCCGGTCATTGATTCTTCTCACCACGACGTTCTTTCCGGAGAAATCTCTGAGCGCCTGGATCTTAGAAGTGCGCTTCACCTGTATCAGGATAAAAAAATTACGATTTTCGAAGTAGAAGATTCGCGCGAAGGATGGGCTCGCGCCATTGAAAAAATGGAAATCATGGCCTTCCAGAGAAAACACCGCGATTCAGTTCTACTTATGGATTTTTCTAAAGTCCGTCACCGCGGCTCACCTATTCACGGTATGCAGGAGCGTCCTGCATCCGGTCCAGGTCCATTGATTTTGGCCCTGGAAAAAATTTCCAAGCTGAGAGAGTCGGGAATGGCTCCTTGGAGAGCAGCTATGTTCGTCGATCACTACCTCGCAGAATGTGTTCTGGTCGGTGGCGCCCGAAGAGCGGCCCGTATGGCGACAAAAAGCTGGAGAGATAAAACTGTTTTCGACTTCATCAATTTAAAACGCGGTGGTTTTTTGTGGAGTTCAAATAACTCGGTCACCGTGGATGAAGAATTCTGGAAAGGAGTTCATCATCCGGAAAGAAATTCTGAACTCGATAATCATGCTCGAGCAGTCTTCGAGGCCATTACTCATGCCAGCTACTTCGATGGAACAGGTGAACCTGGTATTATCAACCAGGACAAGCTGACTCAAAAGGGTGATGGAATTGAAAACTATCTGGACGGGAAATTTGCTGAAAGTAAAAAATTCCATCTGAGCGATGAAACGATTGAACTGACGAAGGCCCTTGCCCTCGCCGCTTCTCAAAAACAATATCATCAAATCACCAACCCTTGCGGAGAAATTACTCTCAATATGATCGGTGGTTATTGTGTTATTGCCGACGTCGTTCCCTATCACGCAGAGTCCGATGCAGAGGCGATCGATGCTTTCAAAACGGCAACGCGGGCACTAATGCGCGTAAACCTGATGGACAGCATGTACAAAAAAGAAGTGCAACGCACGAACCGCATCGGCGTGGGCATCACCGGTTTTCACGAATGGGCATGGAAAAGATTTGGTTACGGATGGAAAGACATTGTCGATGAAGAAAAATCCAAAGACATGTGGCTCATGCTTTCTACTTTCAAACGTGCTGTCGTTGAAGCGGCCGAATCGTATGCAAAAGTTCTGGGAACGAAAGCTCCGCATACAGATACGACGATTAAACCGGCCGGAACAACGTCAAAACTGTTTGGTCTCACTGAAGGTGCACACTTACCTTCAATGCGCGAATTTTTAAGATGGGTTCAGTTCAGAAGTGATGATCCGATTGTCGAAGACTACAAACGCAGAGGCTATCCTGTAAAAATTTTGAAAACGTATTCTGGTACGACTGTTGTCGGCTTCCCTACCCAACCCGAAATCTGCAAACTCGGCATGGGCGATAAACTGGTAACGGCGACAGAGGCCACTCCAGATGAACAATTTCAATACCTGCGCTTGCTGGAAAAATATTGGATCAGAGGTGTGCAGGAAGATGGCGTAACACCAATGGAAGAAAGCGGAAATCAAATCAGCTACACGTTGAAATATAATCCGGGACAAGTGAGTTACGAGCAATTCAAAATGACTCTTATTCAGGGACAATCAAGTGTTCGTTGTTGTTCGGTTATGCCGCAGACAGATGCTTCTGCATACGAATATCAGCCGGAAGAAGCGATGACGAGTTCACGTTATCAGCAAATCATGAGCGAAATTCAAAATGCTGAAGAACAAAAAGAACATGTCGATTTCGTGCACGTCGACTGCAAGAACAACGTCTGTCCGGTGGACTTCCACTAGACAGACTGACTGAATCTCGCGCTGGTTGTTTTAGTGCGGTAATGAAAATCAAAACTCAGGGCAATGTTGCGAATGAAACCTTTGCCCGGAGTTTTGACTTCCAGTCTATCAGGTTTCACTTCAAGAAGGCCGTCTTCCTTAAAAGACTCCAGCTCTTTTTCAATTTCAGGCCAGAAAGGAATCGCTTCTTTATTTTCAAGATGCATTTCTTGCTGGCACATCAATTCAAGAATCAATTGCTGAACAAGAAGATCATCTTTGGAATGAGTGTGTCCTGAAGTCAGCGGAAGTTTTCCCGCGTCTACCATCTTGGCATAAGTCTCATTGTCTTTGGCATTCTGAACAAATGAAAGAGAAGAATCGGAAATGGATGTTGGTCCAAGGCCGATCAGAATATTGGATTTTTTATCGACATAGCCCATAAAATTGCGATGCAATTTTTTCTCGACCATGGCGGTATGAAGTGAACTGCCCGGAAGAGCAAAGTGATCCATCCCGATTTCCACATAACCTTTTTCTTCCAGGATTCTTTTTCCTGTATGATAAAGTTCGCGCTTCACTTCCGGCGTCGGAAGTTCCGACTCTTTAATAAGTTTTTGATTTTTGATTTTTTCAGGCAAATGAGCATAGCTGTAAAATGCAATAAGATCCGGACGCAATTCACTTACAATGTCGAAAGTTTCTTTTATTGTCTCGACCGTCTGATTCGGCAAACCGTAAATCAAATCGAAATTGATGGATTCAAACTGCAATGAACGAAGTTGATCAACAAGTTTTTTTACCATCTCTGGAGATTGCATTCGGTTGATCGAACGCTGAACAGTGACATTGAAATCCTGAATCCCCATGGAGACTCTGGAAATATTGAATTTTTTAAAAGTGGCGAAATGATCTGGCAGAACTGTGCGCGGATCGATTTCCACACTTCCAATAAAAGACTCCGATCTGTTTTCGAGAAGCGAGTTCATCAATCGCTCGAGATTGGCAGCAGAAAGAAAAGTCGGTGTTCCTCCCCCAAAATGAAGTGAATTAATTTTTGGAACGAAACCTAGTTTCTCTTTGTAGAGTTCCCATTCTTTTAAAAGCATCCGGAGATATTTTTCTTCGACAGAATGGTTCTTGGTAATGGTGCGGTTACAACCGCAGTAGTAGCAAAGACTTTCACAAAAAGGGACGTGGACATAAAGATCCACGCCCATCTGTTCATTATAAGAAGTTTTGAGATGATTTATCCACTCACTTTCCCCTGGTGCGTTTGTCCAGTATGGGACGGGAGGATAACTTGTGTAACGTGGTGCCGGTCGATTGTATTTAAGGATCAATTCATTCGTTGTTTTCATGGTCTCATTATTCATTAAGAACAGTAAAAAAACTCTGATCCTTGTCAGTTTTCTTAGTTTTTCCCCTCGAGAGCGCGTGCAAATAAAATATGGTTTTCCAGATGAATGTGCTCCATTAATTCCTGCTCAAGCAAGTCTAAACCTTTGTAAAGTGCACGCCACGTTCCGCAGGCTTCTTCAGGAACTTTAAAATCAAAGGCCAAAACTTTGAGTTTCGCGAGGTTTTGTCCATGCTGATCATGCTCTGCTGTCATTACATGAATAGGCATCACCGCCATGGCCCCGTTTCCAGCATTGATCATTGGGAAAAGAATCATTTCTTCTTTGCTCATATGTTCAACCAGGTCGAGAGTCATTTCCTCAAGAAACGAAGCGAGACCTACCGGACAATCAGGATGGCCTTCATGAACGCGCTCAACTTTGGCAGCGAGCATCTGTAGCTCCGGAAGCATCAGACGGTGTCTTGCATGATAGTGGTTTTCCAGGTGGTGAGTAATAGATGAAAGAGGTGCATTTCTCCACTCTCCTTTATCGGCCGAACTTTGTACTTCAGCTATATCCTTGATAACCTGATCCATATCCAGCTTCTGAAAACGGCAAGCATCTTCCAGTGTCTGTTTTCCGCCACAACAAAAATCAAGATTATATTTTCTCAACACTGATGTTGATGCCGGTATTTGTTCTGCAATATCTCCAAGTAACATTGTCCCTTTCATACTACCTCCAAAAGGCAACCCAAGTTGCTATTCATATATTTAAAATATATCATTACAACAGGGAGGAATCAATGTATAATGAGATAAGGAATTCTATTTAGGTAATTTTATGAAAATGACTTCAAAATCAGATTATGCCTTACGGGTTTTAATTTATTTACAAAAGAAAAAAGAACGGGTGAAAATTCAGCAGATTGCTGATGACTATAATATCTCGAAAAACCACTTATCTGTGGTTGTTAATACTCTGTCCGATTTGGGCTACGTCACGACAACACAAGGTCCGCATGGCGGAATTGAATTCAACGAAAAAATGGCAGACCACTCTGTGGGAGATGTACTGAAACAGTTTGAGGATTTTGATATCGTCGAGTGTTTCAGCGGTCAACCGGGAACATGTACAATCAAGAGCAATTGCAAATTAAAAGGAATGCTCAAAAAAGCTTCCAATGCATTTATGCATGAACTTAAACAATATCGTATAAGAGATCTGGTGTAATAATGGAAAACAGAAACATTGAATCTACTCTCGGCCTTTGCATTAAAAACAAAGATAAAGAAGTTCTTTATCAGGATCAGAAATGTCTTGATTCCTGCGGCGATATGCGCGGACAAATCTGCACAAAAGGTTGCATGGAATCTTATGCCACAGTCCCTGGTATGACTTTAGTGAAAAACTCAAAAGTAAATGATGGCACAGTCGATGCGGTGGTTATCAATGATAATCAGAAAATCACGACTCTTCTTTATCACCATAGTCAGAATGTTCAGAATGAAGAAGATGACAGATTAATGCGTGCAAAGCTTATTTCATTTGGTCTGACAAAAAGTGAGCTCGCGATTTTTTTGAAAGTGTTAAAAGGAGCGCGCAATACTGAAATTTGCCAGGAGCTTTTTATCAGTAGAGCGACACTCAAAACTCATCTTAACAATATTTACAAAAAACTTCCGGACTCTTTTCAACAATACAAACTGAGAAAGTAGAAAACTAATTCAGAAGATTTTTTTCATCTTCATCAAGAGATTCCAGTTTCTTTTCAATTTCACCGTTCTCATTAAGCAGAATAATTTTATTATCGTGAATAATCATGCCTGAAGCCTGGTTGCGGGCGTACTTCACTCCGAGAAGCATAGAAAATTTTCTTGTCTCAGCTTCACTGCCATTCAAAAAATGCCAGTTGCTGTTTTTAATTCCCATTTTTTCGCGATAATAGGCCTGATGTCTTTCAGGTGTATCGAAGCCCGGATCAAATGTCACAATCGCGACCTCAACCGGAATATTTTTTTCTTTAAAAACGGCTTCAGCTTTTTTCAGCTTACTGACAATCATCGGGCAAGTGCCCTGACAACTTGTATAGGCCATCGCCATGATGACTTTTTTACCGCTCAATTGCCCGAGAGCAAATTCATGATTAGTTTCATCTTTCCACGAATGAGTTGATTGATAGAGTGATAACTCACCAGCGTTGATGTTAGTATTGAAAACCAGAAGAGAAAGAATCAATCCCTGGAATAATTTTTTAATCATCATAAGCACACCTGAATCCTAAGTTAATTAATGTATACGGTGCCTGTAGAGAACTTCGTAAAGAGTAACGGACAAAAGCAGCATAATCTTCTTTTGTTTTGGATCCGATGGATCCGGCCCCGCAGAATGATCCATTCAGTTTGCTTCCATCTTCGCGGTTATCGCTGGTCATGATGATGCTGTTAAAATCATTAGTCCATTCCCAGTTTAAGCCGTGAAGGTTGTGAAGCCCGTAGAGATTGGCCTTATCGCGGCCGACGATTTTATTTTGTGAACTGCTTTCTGGTTTCGAATACCAGTCCAGAATTTTTGCTACAAAGACTTCATCTTTGCTTGCATCAACTTTAGTTTCACTGGCCGCTGCTACATATTCCCATTCGAGAGTTGAAGGCAAGCGGCCTTTTTTAGATTCACAGAACGCACTGGCGGCAAACCAGGAAACATTAATGACAGGAGATTTATCCGACTTTGGTAAGTCCGCCAGGTAGCGTTGGTCTGCATAAAGAGCAGAAACTTTTTCTTTTTTCCACTCAGGATGGGCCCCTAAAAATTTCTTGAAGTCCCCTACTGTTACGGGTGTAGAGTCCATCAAGAAACTTTTAACAAGGAAATCCTTCTGATCTTTCTCAATTCCGTAAAGCGGAGCAAATCTGCCTTCAGGAATTTTCACTCTTGCGGAAAGGGCATTTTGTGAAAAAAGGATAAGAATGGCCATCAGAGTTGTTTTCATTTTATTTGCTATTGTTGTTTGCAACCTTTACATCGCGGGCCTTTTTAACTTCGGCCTCAGTAAATTTTTTAGCTTTGTTACCCCAGCTGTTGCTGACATAAGTTAAAACTTCTGCAACTTCTCTGTCAGAGATAACTTCTGCGAAAGGAGGCATTTCCCCTTCATAAACTTTTCCGTTAACAGTGATCTTTCCACTTCTTCCATGGAGAGGAATGTGAATCAATTCAGTGCGGTCTTTTTGCGAAGATAATTTTTTCAAAAAATCTGATTTCGCAAGAGGAGGAATAGAGCCTTCTACTCCCAGTCCTTCTTCACCATGACAAGCTGAACAGTTCGCGAGGAAAACTTCTTTGCCGGAAATTTTAGCTGCAGGAGCATTTACTTTTACCACTTCCGCTTTCTTTTCAGTGACGGGAGCAACCTCAGCTTTTTTTGGTTCTTCTTTCTTTACTTCTTCTTTCTTAGGAGCTTCAGCGCCTTCTTCAACTGGTTTTGCATCAGACTTGAAGATCATCGGCTGGGCCTCACCTTCAACTTTCAGCATACCGACAGTTCCTTTGTGGAAAGTTCTGAAGATACTGTGATCAACCAGAAGGAAAGTCCCTGGAACATCCAGACCGAATTCAATAATGGAAGATCCACCGGAAGGAATTAAAGTTGTCTGAACATTTTCCTGATAATTTTTTCCACCTTCCATGTACACTTTATCAAAAATTTCTCCAATCACGTGGAAGGAAGAAATCATGTTAGGTCCGCCGTTACCGATAAAGAGACGAACAGACTCTCCGACTTTTGCTTTAAGAGCATTGTCGCCAGTCAAAGCGCCCTGTGAACCGTTGAAGACAACATAAGTTGGATGTTCATCAACAGCTTTTTCCTGAGAAAATTGTTGAAGACCTTTATCTCCATTTTTTCCTTTTGTATAAAAATCGGACTGGAACACATAAAATTCATGATCCACTTTTGGTAATGCTTTTTCAGGTTGAACATAAATCAAACCATACATACCGTTTGCGATGTGCATACCCACGGGTGCAGTCGCACAGTGGTACACATAAAGACCCGCGTTCAACGCTTTAAAAGTAAATCTGCTCGACTTACCCGGCGCAGTCGCAGTCACAGCGGCCCCACCACCCGGTCCAGTTACAGCGTGAAGATCGATGTTGTGAGGAAGTTTGCTTTTGCCATTGTTTTTCAAAGTGAACTCAACAGTATCACCTTGTCTGATACGAATAAATTTACCTGGAACGCTTCCGCCAAAAGTCCAGAATGTATAGTCAACTCCATCGGCGAGCTTGCCGACTTTTTCAATGACTTCCAATTCAACTTTCACGAGTGCAGCTGAAGAACGCTCGATCACTGGGGGAACATTGGGAGCATCTGTCAAAATGGCATTTTCAACAGGCAAATCTGCTGCACTCAGTGAAAAGGCAGCCGACATCATAAGCGAAGAACCTAAGAGAGCTGATTTGAGAAGTTTTGATGTTTTCATAATTCTGTTCCGATTGTTAAGAAAATACTATTCGTTCAATCTCGCCTGTCTGACGATGATTAACCTAAGAGCAGTATCGGTCTGGAACAGCTTTAAAAATATGATATCCATCATAAAATGAAAGAATATTAATTATAATTCTGCTTAATCAACTCGTAACTTAGCGATGTTGTTTGCTCAACAAAGCAATTCTCTGTCTCATAAAAAACGATCTTATCTACGTAAATTCCTTTGCCTTTCAATAAAACTGGACAGATTTCATCAAGCAAATAAGCGGCCATATTCTCTGCCGTCGGGTTCCGGTCAAGGATAAAGGTCGACTTGAAGCCAGGGGCCTGTTTTAAGACATCTATCACTTTTTTATCTTCCTTGTAGATAATCATCGTGTGATCCCAATGCTCATCAACCCAACCGCCGACAATCTCTTTTAACACTGAAAAATCGACTACGCGGCCGATTGAATCAAGATCATGAAAAGGTCTGGCATGAATCCATAGGATTCCATTATGACCATGCAAAGTTCCACATTTGTTTTCATGTCCCATTACTCTGTGGCCGTAACAGAAATGTATTTTTCGTACTGCAGATGACTGCGAAGATTGATTTTCCATGTTTAACTTTCTCCCATAGCTATTTACATACTAATGATTTGAGTCATACTTTAATTGCCTTTTTCAAATTAGGATCAAAAAATATGAAGGACTATTTCGCTAGCGCCTCACAAGAACCCTACAGATTATTTTTCCCGCTTGGAATCCTTTATCTTCTTTGGGGGACTCTCCTTTGGCTTCCGATGCTGTGGAATCCCTCTCAATACCCTGTAGAGGTCCATCGCTATCTTATGCTCAACGGTTTCAGTGCCAGCTTTATTGCGGGCTTTCTCATGACCGCTGTTCCCAAATTTTCTAAAACTTTTACGGCGCGTTCGTACGAAATATTTTTCTTTTTTATCACAACCGTACTTGGGTTGATATCAGCATATCTCAACATTGAAAGATTTGCTTTTCTCTTTTCTGCTCTTCAGGCATTTATCTTAGTCAGCTTTTTATTCACGCGCATTTTAAAACGAAAAGAAAACCCACCCTATTCTTTTCTTTTTATTTTTGCCGGGTTTATTTTATGGATCATTTCGGCCATCGTCTGCTCGATTCATCCGGAACCAGCTTTTAAGGCCCTTCATTACGAAGGTTCTCTTGCGGCCATTATTCTTGGAGTCGGCAGCAGACTTATTCCAGGTATCTTAGGTCATGTGGAAGTTGTGCAGACTCAACGCAGTCACTATGAAAATGCAAAACCTTTTTTGCTGACTGTTCCTCTTCATTTTTACGGTTTGATTATTTTATTTGTCGTGAGTTATTTTTTTCCCGAACCATTCGGAATTTTTGTACGTTCATTTATTGTGGCAGGTATTTCGTTGTTCTACTGGAAGCTTTTTTTACTTCCCAAAGACCGCACTGCTCTCACTTATTGCATCTGGACTGCCTGTTGGTTTATCGTGCTTAGTTTCTTCCTGAAGGCCTTCTGGACAGACGGTTTTATTCACGCCAGCCACGCGTTCTTCTTCAGCGGTCTTGTTTTACTTACTTTACTGATTGCAACCAGAGTTTTACAGTCGCACGGTCCGAAAAATAAAAATCTTGAGAATTTAAAACGTCTTTTTGTTGTGACCTTTTTAATTCTCTTTGCTGCGGCCACAAGGATTTCGGCGTTTTTGATGCCGACACATTATCTGCGCCATCTCGGTTATAGTTCTATTGTCCTGGCCCTTGCCGTATTAGTGTGGGCCTTCAAATATATTCCTTTTGTATTAGTGTCTGATGGAGGACGAAAATGAAGAATATTGTATTGTGTGTAGATTTGAGAGAAGAGAGTTTAAATACTCTAAAAACAGTGGCAAAAAAAATTGATATGAGTGGAGCTAAAATTCACCTCGTGCATGCTTTTGAAATTCAGGCAGGCGTGATGGAATTCGCAACATTCGTTTATCCGACTGAAGATCAATATCCTGAGATTGAAAAAAGTGTCATGGACCTATTGAGTTCACTTCAAAAAGATCTTGGACTGACTGACGATAGAGTGGAAAAGCATTGCTATTTTTCTCACTCAAAAGAAGTGGCGGTTAAAGATTACCTCGACAGTAAAAAAGCAGATCTTGTTGTACTGGCCACAAGAGGAAAACACGGATTGGAAGGATTTTTTGCAAGCTCACTTGCTGACTATCTTTGCAAGTACTCACCTTGCGACGTACTTGTGTTAAGACCACAATCAAAATAATAAATCAGACAAGATGATGAAGGGTATCAGCTCCTACCCATGAAATGAGAGTTGAGGCCGCAACAACGAGCTCAACTCTCAACATTTTTTTCCCGATATATTCTTCCTGCATAATTAAATTTCCGGCACCGATTCTTTCAAGAATTTTTCTCTTCTTCATAACTCTGACTTCACCAGAATGAATAAAGATGGCAGATAAAGGCCTGTGTCCGTAGTAAATAATTGTAGTCGGCTCTTTAAAGAATGTTTTCTTTAATGAACTATCGCACGTCTCTATTGCTGACATTGGAACTTTTTTCTTGCTTATATATTCTTTCATAAGAATCCCTATTGCATGCCTGTCTTCAAAAATCATAGCAGTGTTCTCTTTTTCTAAAAATGACCTAAGTCACTTAAAGACCTAACCGCAAGAGCCGCAGCAACCTTCTCCCGCTTTCGGGTATTTGATTTTTATAACCCAGTTCGATGGCCCCTCTTCCATAAATCGTGCCTTTAAAGGCAATTCACTGAAGTGCTCATTCAAAACTTCAATCAATGTTTTTGAAAAATCATGATCTCCTTTAAAATGGATTTCTCCACCTACAGCGAGTGTCTTAATTTTTTCTTCAATTGAATTTTTCATTGTGTCTTTTGAAAGACTGACAACATTATCTAAACCACAACAACTTTCTTCCTGCATAATTCCTCCTTAAACAGGTTGATATATTTTTTTTCCAAACATAAAGAGCCATAATAAATTAGAGCTCATCCATAAAATACCCGCACAGATCAATGCGTGTTCATAGCTGATATAAGATTGCACTGACGGAATAAACCGCAGCGAGGCACTGGCCACGCCAAGACCAATGACAAAGACAAGACCTTTCGATGTCGATTCAAAATGAAGGCTGTAGCCTCCATGAGAAAGCGAAACCCGTGAAGCGATCATGACCGTCAACAACGAAATCCCTGCGATAAAATAAATATGTCTTCCGAAGACGAAAAACATTTCAAAACTGGAGAGAAACGTTCCCAGAAAGATCGCCCAAAGAGCAATCCAGATTCCCAAAGTTAAAAGAGTCCTGTTTTTTGGTCGCTCAAAAATTTTCAATTTATGATAAAAACTCACAATCAAAAGTATCGAAACGGCAAGGCTGCCAAAAAAATAACTGCCAAAAATCTGAATCATAAAAGCGATATTTAAAAGCGCCATGAAATAATAATGCATATTTTTTTTCAGGTGCTCGCTCAATCCGGGCTTCTTTTTTTCAATTTGAAAACTTCTTTCCATTACTGGAAGTCTTCCAAGAATAACAGGAAGAATTTTCGCTCCTACCCCCAGAACAATATTCAAAATAAATCCAAACTCAAGCAATAGTGCTGTGTTCATGGGAAGACTATTCCCATAAAACAATTCCAGAATTAAATATGAAAATCCATACAAAAGACCAATGGGAACAAAAATAAAACTCTGGGGTGGATTTGATTTTTTTTGTCTGTATTGAATAAAAAGAAAACTTAACAGCCCCGCAAAATCGAGAATCAAAAAAATGAGCATGAGCTTATAATTATCCAGAACAAAGGCACTCAGCTGCAAACCTTTCAAAGCGAGCAGCATTCGATATTCAAATTGATTAATTTTTCTTCCGCCGGTGAAATTCGGCAAAGCTGTCAGAATAAATCCTTCAACGAAAGAAAACATAAACATGCCGAACATGGCCGTTTTGTGCATGCTGAGAGGATCCGCCCAATACTGAAATCCTGCAAGGCCCAGTACCCAGATCGATACGCCGAGAATGGATGATAAAATACCGAAGAGAAATAAAACTGAATATGGTCTGTCTATTATTTTTGCAGTCATAAGAACAAACTTACAACTGATTGCTAAAAGCAAATATGACATATGTCATATTTAAAAAAGACTTAAATTCTGCCTGTTAGATTTCGGAGAGCTGATTCTTTGAGAATCACAATATTTTTTCTTTCGAGCTTAATGAGTTTCAGTTCTTCGAGTTTCGCCAGACTGCGAATAACACTCTCGTAGGTCGTACCGGCCATATTTGCCATATCAGACCTTGGGAGCGTGAAATACAACTGCCCTTTGGTATTGGAGTCGTATCCGAATGAATCAATTAAAAAGCAAAGAATAATGGCAATGCGGTTGAGTATCTCCTGATGAATCATATTTTTCATCAGGTATTCAGATACGCGGAGTTCTGTCGCAATAAAATCTATTAGGAAAAGAGCAAAATCAGGATTGTTTCGGATCATTTTTACGAAAATATCAATTGGAATAAAAGTAAGCTCCGCTTCTGTCAAAGCAATCGCAGAAATGGGAAATACCTCAGCGTGAATGGCCCTGTGACCTACCAGGTCGCCGGACGAAGACAGCCTCAAAATACGATCCTTGCCTTCATCAATGCTTGATACGACTTTGACTTTACCGCTATTGATAAAGAAGAAACCTTTGACAGGTTCTCCCTGAGTAATGATGACTTCGCCTTTCTTATATTTTTTAGTTGTGATGAAATTTTTGAGAATGATAAACCATTCGTCGGATATTTTATTTTCTAAAACTTTTTCAAGTGAAAGCGTCTCTCTTTTGGCCGGCATAAGAAATCCTCTGATAGTGTCTGACATTATCTTATACCTGGCTTCACTTTTTATAAATACAGTTTTTCGTTACTTTTAAAGTTCCTTAAAATTTATTTTCCTTTTGCAAGTTTAACGTACAATTGCGAGAGGATTTCAGGGAGCTTTTGGATATTCATTAAAATCTGAAAATTTCCATGACCAAACAATTTGGGTAGAAACTGCTTGGCCGTAGGATCGACCGCCAGAGCGAATGTTGTCACTCCTGCTAGTTCGCTTTCCTGGATGGCCTTTCGAACGTCAGAAAGCCCATAAGAGCCTTCATAGCGGTCGTAATCTGTAGGTCTTCCATCCGTAATGAGAAGCAATACTTTATGCTTTTCTTTTCTCTGCTCAAGTAAATGGGTCGCGTGTCTGATTGCTGGCCCTATGCGCGTATAACCTTCCGGGACAATATCATCCACTTTGCGTTTGAAAACTGACCAGTCCTGATCAAAGGTTTTCCACTCGAGAAAGCGGCAGGCGTTTCTTGTGTTGGAATTAAAGCCTGCGACCATTACCGGGTCGCCCAGCATTCCTGCAGCTTCTCCAAAAACAAGCAAGGCCTCAAGACTGATGTCCAGAATGCGTTTATTCTGGATCCATGAATCTGAGGAAAGGCTGCTGTCCACAAGAAGAAGTACGCACATGTCGCGGTGTTTTTTTTCAACTTCCTGGTAATAACGGCCATCGCCGCTTATTTTGGCCCGGATCAGTGATTGATTACGGATATAGTGATCAATATCGATTTGTCTGCCGGTGTATAATTTTTTTTTGATATAAACTTCTGAAGAAAGCTGAACCAGCTTTTTTTTAATGCGTTCAATTTCGTAATGGCGCTCTTTCAGGCAGTCGAGATGAGATTTGATTCTCTCCACTTTTTGAGGAAGCATATCAATCTTCTCATGCATGACCTGACACCAGTCTTTCTTGTATTGGTGTTTTTTTTCGTCCCATTCGTCATATTTGTATACAGAGACGATTTCTACCGGCGTTCCAGGAGAAAGATCGCTTACTTCAAATCCCATATCGAGATCAGTTTTATAGATGGATTGAGTCCCTTTTGAGCTTCTGGTGACTTCTTCCAGATTTAACTCATCCAGTGCTGTGGCGTGCGAGTCGAGTTCATCTGCTCCATCTGCATCGCGCTGGATACCTTTATATTCTTCGAGAGTTTCAACTTTTTCAAAATGGTGAAAAACATCCTGTCCGATGTTTTCTTTATCTTCTTCGAAATTAACTTTATTAATTCGTTTACTGTTTTTGTTTTCTTTTTCAGTTCCCCCATCTGGAAGAGCTTCGCGCATGACTGGAGTCGTATCGTCTGCAGCAATAATGGACGTTTTTTGAGGAAGCCTGCCCCAGAGAATCTTTCTGTCCAGCCCTGTAGGAATTCTCTGTTTTTTCTCCTGCTCATTCTTTTTTTGAAAATCCTCATCTGCCCAGGATTGGGTGAGCGTTTTCATCATGTCGTCATAAGAAGGAAATTGCTCGCGGAGAAATTTGATACTGCCTGGTTTGAGCTGATCAATGATCGCCTGGTCAGATTCAATGTCTTTACTCCACGTATTTTCATCCAGAGTTTGTCTGATGGCATAGAGGTGAAGAATAAGTATTTTATAGAACAGGTAATTGAGATCGCTTCCCTGCTCAGTTGAAATATATTTTGGAAGAAATAATTTGCGTCCGCTTAAATAGGGGTAATCATCCGATGGTCTGATTTCCATAACCTGTTTAAAGACAGCAGAAGAAAAAACACATAGTGAATCAAGGACACTTGGTAGGTCAACGGCTTCCTTCTCATTTTTAATTTTCAGCAGCTGAGCCTCTTTGCGTCTCTTCTTGAAATTATAAAAATAGAGAAATAAGTTTTGATCAAATTCCATAATTTACTTAAAAATAAAGTGCGACCAGATCTTTAAGTGCTCTTGTCGCATCGGCATCATCTGTTAAGGCATTGGCCACAGCAACTTCACCTGCAAGACGTGGATTAACTCCAGTGCAAATCAGGTGGGCCGCATTGACTAGTAAGCGCGTACTGGCACTTTCGGCAAGTCCAAGTTCGCTTAAAGAACGTATTTTATTGGCAAGGGACACAAGCGCCTTGGCGTATTTTTCATCCACTCCGGTTTCAGTCTGGATAATGTGCGCTTCACTCTCCGCCTTCGGGTAATTGAAGTTCAGAGCGACAAAACGCTGTCTCGTTGAAGCTTTTAGTTCCTTAAACGATTTTTGATATCCAGGATTGTAAGAAAGGACGAGCTGAAAACTCGCTGGCGCTGCAACTGTCTCTGCAAGTGCATCGATATAAAGAAGTCGACGGTAATCTGAGAGCGAGTGAATAAGAACGATAACATCTTCTCTCGCTTCAATGACTTCATCGAGGTAAAGAATTCCGCCCGAACGCACGGCCCTGGTCAAAGGTCCATCCTGCCAGACAGTTTCATTTCCTTTGATCAGGAATCTTCCGACAAGATCTGTGGCCGAAGTATCTTCATTACAGGCCACCGTGATCAATGGGAGATCAAGATCAAAGGCCATGGCGTCGACAAACCTTGATTTACCGCAACCAGTGGGGCCTTTGAGCAAAAGGGGCAAGCGGGTCTGATGACAATTTTTGAAAATTTCAATCTCATTATCAATCGCTTTATAAAAAGGTTTTTTAGTTTCAGTTTGTTTCATAACCGCTTACCCAACTTTAAAGTTTAAAAATTATTTATCGTAAATTTCACCAAGATCCTGTCTTGGAAGACCTGATTTGATGAAGACATAAATGTACGCAAGAATTCCTGACGTAAACAATGTCGCTGCAAGGAGAAGTCCGATGAAGTGCGGTTGAATTTCAGTTTGTACTGCAAGGAAATCCATACCCATTCTTCTTTCAAGAACAACTTGAGCAACACCAGCTACACCAAAGGCAGTTGTCATTGCGACCATACCGATGTTTGAGGCCCAGAAAGCGTATTCTGCAATTCCAGAGTCAAACAACTTTCTTCCTGTAATTTGTGGAAGAGCATAAGTGATGATGGCAAGAACAAGAGAAGCATAAGCACCCCAGAAAGCAAGGTGACCGTGCATACCAGTAACGAGAGTACCGTGAGTCCAGACGTTGATGTTTGGAAGTGTGTGAGCAAATCCAAGGAATCCTGCACCAACGAAGCTCAGGATTGAACAAGCAAGAGACCATTTAAGGGCAAGCATGTTCGGGTGATTTCTACCGCCTTTTTTCGACATAGTGATCGCAAAGATCGCCATACCAAGGAACGCAAGAGGTTCAAGAGCTGAGAAGAATCCACCAATCCATAACCAGTAGTTAGGAGTTCCGATGAAGTAATAGTGGTGACCAATACCTAGGATACCAGAAAGGAAAGTCAAACCAACGATAACGTAAAGCCATTTCTCGATAACTTCGCGGTCGATACCGGTAAGTTTGATGAGTAGGAATGAAAGAATACCACCCATGATAAGTTCCCAAACACCTTCAACCCAAAGGTGAACTACCCACCATCTGAAGAATGAATCGATTGTCTGGTTGTCACTGTCAATCATCCCTGGAAGGTAGAAAAGAGCAGCGGCGAACAAACCAAAAAAGATAATTCCAGCTGTTGTTGTTTTTCTTTTTGATTTGTAAAGAGTCATCCCGATGTTGGCGATGAAAGCAAGAACGTTGACAACGACAAGGTAGTCAAGCTCGCGAGGGATTTCCAGGAATTTTCTTCCTTCCCACCATGAAAAGTGGAACCCGATAACTGCAGTTACTGCAACGACAGCGAGTGACCAGAATTGAACCATCCCAAGCCAAGGCCATTCAAGTTCTCTGTCCCCTTCTTCAGGGATGATGTAGTAAGCAGCTCCCATGAAGCCTGAAAGTAGCCACACAACCAGAAGGTTCGTGTGTGTTGTTCTCGCTTCGTTGAATGGAATCCATTCGTGAAGAACATCATACCCGATTCTTGCAAAACCCATGACAAAGCCATAGCAGATTTGCAAAAACAGAAGCAGCATTGAAAAAGCGAAAAAGTAGTAAGCTATTTTCTGTGATTTGTATTTCATCTTTTTATCCTCTTATTGATTAACTGGCTTTGCAGGATAACCGTTAGTTTCGATTTCTCCGATCCATTTCAAGAATGCGACCAGATCGTCTTTTTCACCTTCAGTAAATTTATATTTTCTCATCTTGCGCGCCCCTGGATAAACAGCTTCAGGATCTGTCAGCATGTTTTTAATCCAGTCAGCACCTTTGGTCTGATACACTTTTGTCAGTTCTGGTGCGTAGTACGCTCCTTCACCGAGAATTGTGTGACAGCCCATACAGTTGCTCTTGTCGAACAAGTTTTTACCGCGGACTACTTGGGGGGTAAGGTTTTCTTCGTGCGTCTGCTTAGGAACCTGTTTCAGCGAATCGTAAGTAAGACCTAAGAAAATCGCAAAGAAAAACCCGGTTCCAATCAGGAAGAAATACTTTGCACCATTTTTTGAAAGCATTGAATCTTCTCCATTTTGAAAGTGTTGATAACAAAAATAAGTTAAGCTACTTCATAAAAAAAATACCTGCTTCATCTTTTGTTGTTTTATGACTTTAATCATATTTGCACTTTCACTCTTCCTCTGCCCTCAGAGCGAGTGTATGATTCAGCTATGTCGTACGTCACTGTTACAAAATATTGGACTCTGGAGGATTCATGCGTACAATTTGTTTATTAGCTACCCTTTCAATTTTCTCATTACAGGCAAATGCAGCTGCCTTAAATCACGATTCGGCAAACAAGCTGATGATGAAGTCAGGCTGTATGACTTGCCACTCAATCGACTCAACTAAAATTGGTCCGGCCTACAAAGATGTCGGTGCTCGTTACGCTGCACCGGACGCGGCAACTCTTGCCTACCTCAAAGGTGAAAAGCCTCTTGATTACCTCATGAAGAAAGTTCGTACCGGAACAAAACTTGGAGTAAACAAGAACTGGATTAAATCGAAAGAAGGAAAAACTTACGGTTTGATGACTCCGAATCCTGTAACAAGAATTTCAGATGCGGATCTTAAAGACCTTATTACTTACATTTTATCTTTGAAATAGTCAGTTAAATTGCCCGGCTTAACGGCCGGGCATATTCCAGATCAGATTCGCAAGAATCAAACTCGAGCCTGCAAATATCAGAATGAATTTATAGAACCAATGTGATCTTATCCCTTCCAGATAAATAAATCCCACCAGAAAAAACTTTTTCAGCGCAAGTACACTTACAAAAAGTCCATTGTGATCAATGCTTGAAACAAAATAACTCAATATCGTTGAAGCGAGCAAAAGCCCCCAGGCAACAGTTAACTTCAGAGGTATAGTCATGATTATCTACCTTATAAAAAATAATGTTGGGAATAAAAGAATCCAGATCAGATCGCACATATGCCAGAGCGAAGCTCCTACTTCCATCGTGGAAACTTCGCTTTCATTCGGTTCGCTGATTTTGAAATAAATAACAATCAGAATAATTGTGGCGAAGATCACATGCATGTAATGAAAGAAAGTCAAAAACCAGTAAAAATTAAAAAATAAATTTAAATGCGTGGTCAGACCTTGGGCAATTTTTTCGTGATACTCAAAAGTTTTAAGTCCGATAAAGCAGCAGCCCAACAAGATACCTGCGACAAGAAAGCGTCGGCTTTCTTCACGTTGCAAATGCTTTAATTTTTCGAGTGCGATAGCGACAAAGTATCCGCTGCTCACGAGAAATATTGTGTTGAGAATACCGAAAGTGAGGTTGAGTTTCTGCTGCATTTCTGCAAAGAGAGCGCGATTGTCTGCGCGGTAACTAAAGTAAAAAAATATTCCCGCAATAAAGGTTACGAGTTCCATAAAAATAACAAACCAGACGAGCACTCCCCCGGGAGGATCGGTGATTGTTCGAGCTTCTTCTTTCATTTTTTTTTCCATTGGCAAAGTTTCTAGGTTGCCTCGATTATGCTCCTTTGCATCGGGATGAAGTATGACATCTGTCATATTTTTAAAATTTAGTTCACATTCCTCATTAAACAAATTCCGGTCATTCTCCTTTAGAAAATGACCGGAACTGCTATCTTACTTCTGTGCTTTTAAGAATTCGAAAATGTCCGCCCATTCAGCATCTGACACTTTCAATTTCTTCATGACAGAGCCGTACTTTTTGTACAGTTCATTGGCACGTTTATCTCCAGAATCAATCATCGCTTGTGGATCTTTTGTGAATTTTTTAATCCAGTCAGCTGACTCTCTTCCGAAAACACCTTTCAAGTCTGGTCCCTTAGTCGGGTCCTGGTTGTATTGAGTGCCAATTGAGTGGCATCCTTTACATCCCCAGTCTTCAAACAAGAATTTTCCGTTCGCCACTTTCTTGGCGTCTGCCGCCATGGCCCCAGTTGCTAGCACTAATGACAATCCAAAAAACAATAACGTTCTTTTCATGATATTCCCTCCTCTGTTATTGGTTGCACAGTTCAATATAATTTTTTTCATTTGCTACATCTTCTTCTTTAAAAGGCGTGAACCCTAGTTTTTTCCATTCCGTATAGCCCGCGCAGTCTTTCACTATTCGTTCAGGATGCTGGAGCGAGTGCTCCGCCATGTTGTACAAAGTGAGCGGAACTAATTTTATTTTCAAAGTTGTAATATAAGACACCAGCATGCTTTTCTCTTCTTCTGTCAGAGGAATATCGGGCATCGTCGGATTTTTATAACCAAGATTGATAGCATTCACACGTGGTCCGTCGAGATGAGTGCGAATCATTTCTTTTGAACGAATGGTGGCTATTTTTTTAAATGAAGGGCCGAACGCAGTTTCGTCCGGATGATGGCATCCCCAGCATTTCCCCATAAAGACGGATTCCCCCAGATTGACCGGAAGGAATTCACGTTCTTTATTAACAACGTTATATTTCCCAACAGGAAAACTAATATCAAATCTTTTGATTTCTTTTAGTGTGGCCGTATCAAAAAGCATCAGGCTACCTTCTTTGTCGAAGACACTCAGATACGCGATACTGCCATCTTTAGAAAATTCAGTGTGAGTAAATTTCTTTCCAGGCATTGGTTTAAACTTAGTCACTTCAAGTGATTTTTTATCAACTAAGACAACTTCATCGCTGCCGTTGTCAATCCATAACTGCGGCGCTTTTGTATGTGAACGTACAAAAAATCCATTTCCCCCGACTTCGATCTTTTTTATGAATTGCCAGTCGTACATTTTCCAGACAGAAATGAAATTGGATTTAATGTGAAAAGTTGCGAAGTAGAAATTTCCTTTATCGTACCAGTAAGAGGCCGAAGACAGATGCGGCATACCGCTGCTGGCCTGTTCGAATACCGTCTTTTGACTGGCGATATCAATAACAGAAATGTATTCACCATTGCGTGAGGAAGAGATCAAAAACTTATCAAGCGGATCAATAAAAAAGTCTTCAACCGGCTCGTTAAGTTTAAAATATTTGATGGTCAGATTTTTAAAATCAAATTTCCCCATACGAGGAGAATCCCTGAAAGTAAAAAGACCGGTATTTTCATTATTGAGTGTATAAATGCCGCTGACTTTTCCATCGAGTGGCAGAATTTTTTTCACAGAAAGATCTTCCTGATTCAGGACGACCATCTGCTGAGGATACAGACAAGAGACGACCAGGTATTTATCGTCGTTAGAGACTGTGATGTTTCTAAGTGAAATGCACGCACGGATTTTACCGTCAAATCCCTTTCCGACATTGTATTTTCCAATCATGCCGTTTCGTGCCGGTACAAAAAATCTTTTATAATTACGTGAATACTTAATCCCCCCGTGAACATCGGAGAAATCAAATTTATCCAGAATGCGTTCATTTTCCATCAGCCAGATTTTGGAAACTCCTCTTTCAACAACCGCAGTCAGGTTAAGTACATCTTTGAAAGGTTCAGGAGCAACTGCCGGAGCAGGAACTTTGATGAGAGTCGAAGCGATTTCTTTTTTCCCCCAGGGCATTTTTTTAGGTACGCGAAGAAAGGCCGTGACATCGGCCAGGTCCTGAGGACTCAGATCCATATGAGCAGGCATCAGAGTATTGGGTAAACCTTTTGAAATTGTTTTAGCTATTTTTTCATCAGTGAGTTTGTCGAGTGTCTCAGGAAGAAGCGGCGGTGCCGAAAGACCGATGCGCTCAGTATGATGACAGGAAGAACATCTGTTTTGATAGATCTTCCTGCCATTTTCACTCGCGTGTAAAAGAAATGGAGAGATGACAAACCCTACACACATTAATCTAAGTACCAATGAGAATTTATTCATATCTCTCCATTTCCCTAAGAATTAGTAAATATCTTCAACAGTATTTTTTACGTTGAATTTACCAGTCGGAGTAACAATACGTTTGTCGTCGATAACTTTTTTAACAGTTAAAGTCTTGTCGTCTACTACTACGATTGCTGAACGCATTTTTTGCTCATTCCATACAGAGAACCAGACTTCGTCACCGTTCTCATTGTATTCAGGCTGAACAACTTTTTTAGTTCCTTCGCCAAGATTTGCCCATTCAGCAATCGGAAGAACCTTGTAAGGCGCATCCAGATTGTTGATGTCGAAGACTGCCACTGACTGAGAAATTTTCGCGTCAGGGTTAAGAGCAGTATCTACATAAAGATTTTTCGATTTAGGGTGAGTCTTGATGAAAAGTGAACCACCGCCCTGGCCTTTAAGTGTTTTTACCAGTTTCCACGCATTTTCTTTGTGGTGATCAGGATCTGTACCGATGATAGCAATAGAAGCGTCACCTAAGTGAGAAGTTGCCCAAACCGGTCCAAATTCTTTTGAAGTAAAGTTAGCACCGCGACCTGGGTGAGGAATGCCGCCAACGTCTACCAGCTTCGCAAGTTTTCTTTCTCTCGAGTCTACAACAGCAATCTTGTTAGATTTGTTTGCAGCAGTTAAGAAATATCTTTTCGAAGCATCCCATCCACCATCGTGAAGGAATGGAGCAGCCTGAATTTCAGTAACAGTCAGGTTTTCGATGTCCTGGTAATTAACAAGAAGAATTTTACCAGTTTCTTTTACGTTAACGATGAAGTCAGGGTGCTCATGTGAAGCAACGATAGCTGCTACACGTGGCTCTGGGTGATATTCTTGAGTTCCAACAACGTTTCCACGAGTAGAAACGATTTTTTTAGGTTCAAGAGTTTCACCGTCCATGATGACGTATTGAGGTGGCCAGTAAGCACCAGCGATTGCCAGTTTATCTTCGTATCCTTTGAACTTAGAAGTTTCAACTGATCTTGCTTCAAGACCAATTTTGATTTCTGCTACGATTTCCGGTTTTTCCATCCACAAGTCGATCAAGTCGATTTTAGCATCGCGACCGATTGTATAAAGGTATCTTCCAGAGTGTGATAGACGAGAAATGTGAACTGCATATCCCGTTTTAACGATGTTGACGATTTCTTTTGTGTCACCGTCGATGATCGCAACTTCACCAGCGTCACGCAAAGTAACAGCAAAGAAGTTTTTGATATTGTAGTTGTTCATTTTTTTCGTTGGACGTTTTTCAGGTGGAATCATGACTTTCCATGTGTCCTTCATGTCTTTCATGCCGAACTCAGGTGGAGCAATCGGATCGTTCTGAACATACTTCGCCATGAGCTTGATATCTTCTTTTGAAAGTTCTTTTTCCCAAGAAGGCATACCGCCTCCTGAACCATCATTAATGAAGTTTTCAAGATAGCGCGTTCCAAGTGGACGTGTTTTGTCGACTGTTAGCGGTTTACCAGTCGCTCCTTTTCTAAGTACACCGTGACAACCGGCACATCTTTCGAAATAGATTTTGTTCGCGCGGGTATTTTCTGCATCAGAAAGAGCAAATTTCGCTTCTTCACTTTTTGACTTAGGCGAAACCTTTACCGTGCTTGCTCCTCCCATGTACTTGGCTTCAGCAGGATGAGTTTTTCCCTTTCCTTGAGCAAATACACTGACAGGATTTGTTGCTAAGACCAGACCCAAAATCAACCCTGTGCTGATTTTTAGATTTGGTTTTTTACTCGGATCCATAAAACCTCCTTAAATTGGATTTAACAAAAAGCTTCCTTAGTTAAACCATGGTGAGTAAACTCGATATTTTCTTTTTTAATTTCATCATCAGTTAAATAGCATCCTGGATCTGAGGCCCACGGATCTTTCAGCATCTGCTGAGCACGTGCTCTCGTGTTTCCGTGACAGATGGAAAAGAAACGACAGTCGCGACAGCGGCCATGAATGGATGTTCTTCCTCCGCGAAGAACCTGAAGGACCGGATGCGAGCTATCACTCCAGATATCTGCAAATGAATTGTCTTTAATCGAACCGAGCTTGACCCCCGGCCAGAAAGAATCCGGGTGAACATCTCCTTGCGAATCGATATTGGCGACGCCGATCCCTGAAGCATTACCACCCCAGTGCTCAAGCATTCCCTTCACGTGTTCAATATTGGCAGCAGGAAATTTACCTTCGGCCCATAAAAGCATCAGACCTGCATCGGCATCATTGTTTCCAGTGACAATTTCAAGATCAATTCCCTTTTGCTGATACTCCAGCGCTTTTTCAAACAAGAGTTCCATGACTTTTCTGGTCATCTGAAAATGAGCATCTTCTTTTTTATTTCCTCTTCCGCCATAATTTAAATGTGAAAGATAAAATTTCGAAACGCCATTCTCCAGACAGAGATTGAGCATGTCTTCAATTTGATGATAATTGGTATGTGTCAGAGTTGTGCGAAGACCAACTTTCAATCCTTGCTTGACGGCATTGCGCACGCCCTGAAGAGACTTTTCGAAAGCGCCTTTTTCTCCTCTGATATGATCGTGAACAGGCCCGATGCCATCGAGACTGATTCCCACGTAATTAAATTCGGCAGCCTTCAGCTTCTCAGCGATTTCTTCAGTCAACAGAACCCCGTTGCTGGAAAGTGCGAGAAAGAATCCTTGTTTTTTCACTTCGGCCGCAATCTCAAATAAATGTGGATGCAAAAGAGGTTCGCCACCAGACAAAATGACTGCCGGGACTGAGGCTTTTTTCATTTCAGTGACATTCACAAGAGCGTCCTGCAAATTTAATTCGCCTTCAAACTCTTTATTGTATGAATTAGCGTAACAATGTCTGCAGGCAAGGTTGCAACGTCTCAGCAGGTTCCAGATAACAACCGGCCCTTTTGGTTTTCTTTTGGAAAATTCTTGGGGGTTAGTTAAGTGTTCCAGGTAATGTGTTAATCTGAACATAATTTATTCCTTCAATCTAATGCCTGTTTTTTTCAAAATTTTTGTACTGTAGATCAGGTCTGTATTTTGAAAAAGGCCTTTGATGGTTTGTTTCATGAGGTCTATTTTTTCACTGACTTCTTCTCTGCTCTTTCCGTGAACCATGGCAAACAGATTGTAGTTCCACACTGGAGCAAATTTTGGTCTTTCATAACAATGGGAAATAAATCCCAATTCTTTAAAGAGAAGACCCGCTTGCTCAAGCTTTTCATCTTCGATCGTCCACACGCTCATAGCGTTTGCTGTATAGCCAAGCTTGTAATGATTTGTGGCCACTGCATTTTTTCTGATAAAACCAACTTCTTTCATTTTTTTGAGACGATCCACGAGGAATTCTTCCGTCACACCCAACTCCTCTGCAAACGCACGATAGGGCCTTTCGCAGACAGGTAACCCGTCCTGCAAAAGCAGAACTATTTTTTTATCGAGGTCACTAAGATTCATTCCTTCTACTTCAAACTCTTTCACCTACGCCTCCAGGTACAGATCGAGATTAAATTCTCTGATCTTTGGAAGGTTCATAGTTTTGTATCCCGAAGAGTTTTCTATTTCAGCGAGAACTTCTTCGGCCCTCTTCTTGTCACTGCAAGCAAGGACAAACCACATATTGAATTCATGATCACGTTTATAATTGTGAGCGACCTCGACAAACGCATTGACAATATCTGCGGTTTTTTCAAAATCCTCTTCTGGCACTTTCATCGCGACAAGCGTGACTTGTCCGTTTGTCTTGTCCATATTGAAAAAAGGGCCAATGCGGGTGATATAACCTCTGTTTTTCAAATCATTGATCATCCCGATCAAAACCGATTCCTCAAGACCAAGTTGATTAGCAAGGCCAGCAAAAGGACTCACGTCAAAGCCAAAATCTTTCTGTAAAAGATTGAGAATCTTTTTTTCTATCTCGTTAAGTGAATCAGGGAGCTTATTTTCAGTTTTAATAGCTGGCCCCTTTTTGTTTGAAACATTTTGTACTAAAGAGAATTTCACATCGGGAGCGATCAATATTCAAATCTGCTAAAACAGTCGCAATCTGTTTTTCAACGATCGCCCTGTCTGAACCATGAATCATGAAATAAAGATTAAAATCCCAAACACCAGGAAGCGGACGGCGTTCATAACAGAGAGTTACGAAATCGTAAGAAGCGATTTGTGAACCGACTGTTGCCAGCTCCTGGTCTTCAATTTTCAAAGTGACCATTGCATTTTGATCGCGTCCAAAGCTCCGGCCAAGAACGACGGCGCCAAAGCGTTTTATTTTTTTCACCTGAAGAAGTTTGCGGATTTTCTCCATCACTTCGTCTTCAGTAGAATTTAATTTTTCAGCAAGTTTTTGAAACGGACGATTCGTATCCAGAGAAATTCCCTGAGAAAGAAGAGAAACAAATGTTTTTTCATCAATCATTTGAATGCTCCTTTCATTTGAAGATCTATTTTAAACGGGCGAATCATAGGAAACCGAAAGACCGGAAGACCGATTTTCACTTCAAGATCTTCGATCACTTCATCCAGGGACTCTGCGTTTTTACCTGTGACTACAAACCAGAGATTGAGCTCATTTTCACGGAGATAGTTATGATTGACTTCATCGAACGAATTAATAACAGAGGCAACTTCCTCTATGCGCTCAGTTGGACATTTAACTGCTGCCAGAAAACTATAACCCACTTTGTGAGTTCCGAAGACAGGACCGACTCTTGAAATAAATCCTTCTTCCAGAAGACTTTTAAACCCTTCACGTACTTCATTTTCCTTGTATTTCAAAGCATGAGCTATGACTTCGAAAGGGTTTCTTTCAATAGGAAAATCACTTTGAAAGTGATCCAGTAAATCGCGAAAGAGTTGTCTCTTATCCAATAGAAACTCCCGGTGCATGCTTTTCAATTTCAGTCATGAACCAATTCCATTCGTAATGAAACTTAACAACTTCACCAATAACAAAAACGGCCGGAGACTGAGCTTTCGATTTTCCAGCAGCGACATCTCCAAGGGTAAAGATGCTGACTCGCTGATCTTTTGTCGTAGCTCTTTCAATAAAGGCCACCGGCGTATTTTTGTCTTTGCCAGCAAGGACCAGATTGCTGGCAATGAATTCTCTATTTCTGATTCCCATCAGAATAACAATCGTTGCAATATTTTTAAGACCAAACCAGTCGATTTCTTCAAGACCACTCGGTGAACAAGTATGTCCGGTCATAACGAAAAAATTATTGGAAACTCCTCTATGTGTAATAGGAATTCCTGAATAAGTCAGAGAGGCCACAGAAGATGAAATGCCCGGAACGATTTCAAAAGGAACGTGGTTTTTCACCAGTTCAGTCACTTCCTCTCCTCCTCTGCCAAAAACAAAAGGGTCTCCGCCTTTTAAGCGGACGACTTTCTTGTAAAGACGTGCATACTCAACCAGTAAAGTATTGATCTCATCCTGAGGTAAAGTGTGATCTGATTCCTGTTTGCCAACATAATGACAGAGAGTCTCTTTCCCTGCGAGTGCCATAATTTCATCACTCACAAGACGATCATAGACCAGTACATCCGCCTCTTTGATTAATTGAAAGGCCTTCAACGTAAGAAGGTCCAGTGAGCCAGGGCCTGCGCCTACAAGATAAACTTTTCCAAGAGACATATTTACTCCTTCATTCCCTTAATAAAAATTCCCGATGGTGTCGCAACTTTTTTAACACCAGTCACATTCCAGTTTTTTGTTTCAAGAACTTTGAGACTGTTGTCGAAATACGAAGTCACCAATGCATTTTTCCCATCTGGAGAAAATCGCAAATGCATAACTCTTTTAGCGACGTCTACGTCTTTAGTTTTTTCAAATCGAGTAAGGTCAACAACAGAAATGAAATTTTCTTTCTCTCCGCTGTAATTGACGATTAGTGATTTTTTATCAGGAGAAACAGCAGCGAAAACAGGATCACCGATGAGGTTGATTTCCTTTACAGCTTTTGTCGTATTCAGATCCAGAACGAGCAATTTTTTTTCAGCAACGAGTGGAACTATGGCAAGGTTATTGATAATGCCCCAGTAACCAAAATGAGGGACTTTATAAATCAATTTATCGTGTGAATCTTTAAAGATGAGTTTTTCGTATTTCATCTCTTTGAGATTTAAAATTCCAATGGCCGCTTCATTGAAAAAACCAACTATATATTTGTCATCCTTAATAAGAGCATCAAAAGGAAGATTGCCTACATTTTCAAACTGTCGGACAATGGCAAAATCCTTATTCCCATCCAGAACCCAGATTTGATTTTTATCCATCAGTGAGAAGACGAGGTAATTCTCAAAAACTTTGACACCAACATTGCGGGATCCTGTTTCGATGGTTTTAACGACATTGAGCTCTTTATCAAGGAGCACGACTGATTGAGGATCGTAATTGACCACTGAGATATAATTTCCGATAAAAGTAATACCAATTCCACTTTTGCCGATTTTAACTTTTTTTATCAATTGATCTGTGACTGTATCAATCTTAGAAAGATAACCGTCGCGGGCAAGAACATAACCGTAAATCCCATCGAACTTCATTGTGGCGTGATTAAGATTTCCCAGTGATGTTATAGTTTTCTCTTCGTTCCCATCGAGAACGTACAAGCTCTCTCGTTCTCTTTGAACTACATAGGTTTTGGGAAGCGGTTTATGCGACAAACCTGCACATGAAGTCAGGGTCACCAGGCAAAGAACGAGTACACTATTTTTCATTTTTAACTCCACTGATAAAAAAGTTTTTTGCCATCTCACGAACCGCTGCCATACGGGCCGGGCCGGGTGGAAGAGAGCGCCGCAAATTCAGCGCTGCCTGGAAACCATTCTCCAGATTTTCAGGAATTAATTTTTCGAGATAAGTTTTAAACTCGGCACTGAAGCCCGGAACAAGACCGCTTGATGTCACAGCGAGTGTGATGTCGCCTTTTTTAAGAATGGAAGGAAAAATAAAATCACAACAGTGAATCAGATCTACACAGTTGCATAAAATCTTTCTCTGCTGACATTCTTTATAAATGAGTTCCTGCAAAGCTATATCATCGACAGCAACGATCACAATGTCCGCGCCATCGAGATCGCTCATTAAAAAGTCACGGGTCTTTAGCTCCTCTTTGCCATCGCATTCTTTTAAAAATTCAGGACTGAATTTTCGTGAAATGCATAATAAGGATTGAGGTTGAAAAAGCTTAATTTTGTTCAACTTGAAGGCAGCAATATTTCCACCGCCGATCAGTAAGAATTTTTTATTATCAATTTTAAGTGAGACCGGAAAATAACTCATAAGCTTCTCTATTTGTTGTGCAAACAGGGTCGCATTTTTCGGCAAAAGTAATTATGACCTACATCATATCTTCCCAAAATCATTATCAGGTATTGCTCTTAGAAACTTTCACGAAGATGTGATCATAATCATGTTTTCTGAAACGTTTTCATGCCAATATCGTTTTTGGAGAAATACAATGATCGGCATCACAAAAAAATTAAGAACTCTTTCCAGTTTAAACCTGTTCTTTTGGTCAACGCTTTGGTTGATCATCGTTCTCATCATAGGAACAATCGAACAAAAATATATTGGTCTCTTTGAATCACAAAAAACATACTTCACTTCGCTTTACTTTTTCTACAAAGGAATTCCCCTTCCCTCAGGTGGAACTGTCATCCTTATAATGACCCTTGGCCTCTTATCTCAGTTAATTTTCCGGACAAATTTTAAAACGAAACGAACGCTGGGAATCACGATTACCCATCTGGGCGCAGTTCTTCTGCTCTCTGGCGCCATGATTACCCGCTTTTTTGGCGAAGAAGGAAGTGTGGTTATTCCCGAAGGATCAGCAGTCAATTACATGCAGGATTACAAATCCCAGGATTTTGTTTTAAAGAACGAACAGAATGGTCAGGAAATGATTCTTGCCGCAGATCAAATTTCGCTTATGCAGGAGTACCGTCACTCGGGCCTTGTCTTTCGCATTTCCAAAAATAATCCCAACTGCGTTCAGACGACTAATCCTGATGAAAAAATCCGCTGCGTGGAAATGGAAATAACTACTTTAAAAAATGAACCGAAGCACATTCTCATTTCAGGTGACAGCGCCGAGGCCACGCAAATTCAATTAGACGGTCAAACTTATACGGCGGAAATCAGACCTCATCGCATGCCTCTTCCTTTTTCTGTAAAACTGCTGGATTTCGAAAAAAAGTTTCATCAAGGAACAATGCTTTCAAAAAGTTTTAAATCCGAAGTGCAGATCATTGATGGTCCGCTGACCAGTCGTCATGTGATAGAAATGAATACTCCGCTACGCTATAAAGGATATACTTTCTATCAGTCTTCCTTTTCAGAAAATGCTCAGGGTGAAATTACAGAACTTTCAGTAGTAAAAAATGCTGCTCAATGGTTTCCGTACCTTTCATCTATCATTATATGCATCGGTCTTCTTCTTCATCTGCTAATCAATTCTAAAAATATTTTTAAGGCCCAACATGAATAAATATATTCTCACTTTTTTTCTTCTCATAGGCTCCCTGACCTCTTTTGCTCAGTCTCGCTCTTCAGAGGCAGAACTTATCCCCGTCATGCACGAAGGAAGAATTAAACCTCTTGGAAGTTTTGCCAGAGTCAAACTGAATGATTATTTTGGTAAAAAACAATTAGGCCAATTAACCGCGACCGACTGGCTTCTGGAAGTGTTTTTCAATCCCAAGCAAGCGTACACGCGCGAAATTTTTAAAATTCAAAATCCTGACGTCATTCACGCGCTCGCGCTTCCAACTTCGAAAAAGATTTTTACTTTTCTGGAAATGTATGAGGCTTTTAACAAAAACCAGGAAATGATGAATCCGCTTTTATCTGCTAATGAAGCTGATCTCGATTTAACAAGCAAACAAATTCGCGAACTTTACATGCACTTTATGGATTACCTTGGTCTTTCGCGGTCTTTTTCATTTTTTTCACCAGAGATTAATGTAGGAGAAAAACATTTGTCTTATTACGATCTCGTCTTAAGCGGTAGAACAATCCCTAAGAAGCTTGCTGAGTATATGGAAGAAGATGCTCAGTTTAAAACGCTGACTATTATCCCACCTGTTGATCAAACCTCTGAGTTGTGGTCAACACCTTGGAACGAGGCCATTGCAAAAAATCTTCCTGTGCTTCAAAACTGGCATGCGCTCTATGAATCCTATCAGACAAAAAACGCTGCTTTCAACGAAACAGCTTTAAAACTTCAAAAACCTGAACTAAAAACTAAATTTAAGACCGAACTTCTTATTAAGAAATATGATCTCGTTTCGTGGTCCATCAGCTGTTACGTTTTAGGATTTCTTGCTCTCTCAATCCATTTTTTAAAAGGCGGTCACAATCCCAAGAGCTGGACGAGACAACTGGCCTTTCTCTCTGTTCTGATCGGAAGCTTTTTCCATTTAAGCTATATTGTCGCCCGCTGCTTTGTTCTGTCTCGCCCCCCCGTCACAAATTTATATGAATCGATTCTCTTCGTCGGCCTAACCGCAGTCGTTTTTTCTCTGCTTTATGAAGTGAAGAAAAAGAATTCACTGGGCCTTTTCATTGCCACAACTCTTGGATCTTCGCTTCTCTTTCTCAGCATCGGTTATCAGCAGACCGGAGATAATATGGGAATGCTTGTAGCAGTTCTCGATACAAACTTCTGGCTTGCGACTCACGTTGTGACTATCAGTATAGGCTATGGCTGTACACTCGTTGCAAGTATGATGGCCCACTATTATCTTTTCATGTCCCGAAACTCCGACATTTCACAGCAGAAAGCGCTGGAAAAAAATATCCATTCCACAATTCTCTATTCACTTTTCTTCGTCACACTCGGAACTATTCTGGGCGGTATCTGGGCCGATCAATCATGGGGAAGATTCTGGGGTTGGGATCCAAAAGAAAACGGCGCCCTTCTTATCTGTCTATGGCTTCTTTGGATTACGCATGGAAAGCTTGCCGGTAAATTCAAAACGAAGTCATTTGCTTTTGTGACAGGTCTTTCAAGTATCGTTGTCGCCATGGCCTGGTTTGGAGTGAATCTACTCAATGTCGGTCTTCATTCCTATGGCTTTTCGAGCGATGCGGCCAGAAGCTTATTTATATTCTCAGGAGTAGAAATCATTTTATTAGCTGTGCTGTTAAAGCTGCCCCACAAAAGTGAGGCAGCTTAAATTTAGCTACTGATGGAGATGTGAACCTTCTTCTAAATAAGGATCCGATTCAACGATGAGCTTTCTCGACTGAAGTTTGTTCAAGAAAATTAAAACATAACCAGCGGCAAAGAGAAAAGCTGAGAGGATTTCGTAAGGGCCAATGACCGCGAGAATTTTATAGTGTTCATAAATCTTTGGCGCTACTAAAGTGTAGAGATCGACCCAATGTCCGACGAGAATTACAATTGAAACAATGGCAAGCGCCACATAATTTCTTTTTGAGTCTCTCTTTAGAAGCACGAGAAAAGGAACTGCAAAGCAAATAACAAAGTTCGACCAGAACAACCATGTCCAGTTCTCATGATCGCGCAGAATATAATATTCTGTTTCTTCAGGAATATTCGAGTACCAGATAAGCATGTATTGGCAAAACCAGATATAGGCCCAGAAGGTACTCATGCCGAACATCCATTTTCCTAAATCGTGAAAATGATCGCGAGTGACGATGCCGTCGAGGTGGCCGAAGAGGCGAAGAACAAGCAACGAAAGAGTAATGAAGGCAATACCGCTGACAAACAGGCCTGAAAAAGTGTAGACGGAATAAATTGTACTGAACCAGTGAGGCTCAACTGACATCAATGAATCATAGCTGAACAAAGCAAAAGAAAGCGCAAAAATAACCATGGTGATGGCCGAAACGCGGGCCAGTTTTCCAGAATGCTCTTCCTGCTGCTTTTGATTTGAAGGCCAGCTATTCATGAGCACGCTGATCAGTTTAGACGATGTCATCCACAAGGCGAAATACACCACGAGACGAATCAGAAAAAACGTAACGTTCAGGTAAGCTGTTTTTTTAATCAAAACCGGATCTTTCAGAACTTCTGCTGTATGAGTCCATTCATAGAGCGTATGGTGCCCCATAAATCCCAGAAGCATAAGACCAAGGCCCCAGGGCAAAAACGCTGTCATGGCCTGAGGAATGCGCTGATAAGTCCTCATCCAGGATGAGTTTGTGATATTTTGAAGAGCGAGGAAAAACAATCCCGCAAGCCCGAGTGAAACAAAGTAAAAATTATTGATCAGAATGTTGACCCAAAATCTTACCGGCGCATGAAAATAAGAAGCAGCAGTGACGAGACCGCATACTCCAAGAGTCATCAGCAGATATTGTTTTAAAGTCGGATTTATTTCGTAAGTTAATTTATTCATTTGGAGCTACTCCGTTTTCTGTAATTCATGCAAATAAAGAATCAGATCCCAGCGATCATTGTCGTCAAGCTGAACAGCGTGGCTTGGCATATCTCCGTAACCGATAACGATAGCATGATAGAATTGCCCGTCTTTATAGTTGCGAAGTGAGCGTCCGTTAAACGCCGGTGGTTCAGCATATTTTTTTGCTACAGGTCCGTCTCCTTGTCCCTTTTCTCCGTGACAAAGGAGGCACATATTTTGGTAGAGATATTTTCCCCGAGCGAGTCTGGCCGGAGTGGCCTCACGAGGATCTTTCATTTCATTTCCTGCGCGTTCTTTTTCATCATCCGTTTTACCGTAGGTAAAAACTCTATAGCCTCGGGGCACAGACTCTTTTGGAGCAAGCATCATGCTGGAGCCGTTTTTGGTCAATGAACTTTCCGAGTACGCTTCGTAAGCCTGCGAGTAGACCATGTCCGGCATATACTCCATTCCCGGTTCCCGTTTTTCTTTTGAGCACGAGCAGAGAATGACTGCTGATAAAGCTAGTAGCCATTTACTATTCATTCTTTCCTCCCGCACTTTGTTTTTCAATTTTCACTGCCCCACTGTCGCGAAGAATTTTTTCCAGCTCCGCATTTTTTTCTCCTGAAGGGATGACGATTAAAAACTGATCGTCCAGCTGGCGACGATCAATGGTCACTGGCATTTGGCCCGGAAAAAGTTTTGCGCGAAATAAGAAGGCAGCGACTGTTGTCAGGGCCCCGCAAAGAACCATCAATTCAAATGTGATGGGAATAAAAGCAGGAATGGATAGCATAGGCTTCCCTCCGACATTGATCGGCCAGTCTACGGCCGAAGTCCACACCTGAAAACTCAAAGCAAGAATGAGCCCGATTCCACCGGCCACAAATGTCACGAATGGGAGTCTTGATCTTTGTATGTCGAGAAGATCATCGAGACCGTGAACCGGAAAAGGAGTGAAAAAATCCTGAATCGTAAAATTTTCTTTTTTAACCAGAATTCCGGCCTTGACCAGTTTCTCTTCGTCGTCAAAAACTCCGATGACAAATTCACCTTGTAATTTATTGTCCATATTTATGTCCTAGTGATGTTCTTTAGTTCTAGCAAATTTATAAACACTCTTCACTTCACTGACTGCAATAGCAGGTAAGAACCTGATGAACAGAAGGAACAAAGTGAAGAAGAGACCAAAGCTTCCGATGAATGTGCAGATTTCAACCCAAGTCGGAGAATACATTGCCCAGCTCGATGGAAGGTAGTCGCGGTGAAGAGAGGTTGTGATAATAACAAAACGTTCAAACCACATACCGATGTTTACGATAACAGTGATGATGAAAACGAGAGTGAGGTTCGTACGAATCGCTTTGATCCAGAGAAGTTGCGGCCAGATAACGTTACAGGAAACCATTGTCCAGTACGCCCACGCATAAGGACCGGTCGCGCGATTGATGAATGTATATCGTTCATATTCATTTCCACCGTACCATGCGATAAAAAATTCAGTCGCGTATGCAAAACCGACGAGCATTCCGGTAAGGATGATAACCTTACACATCGCTTCGATGTGAGCAACAGTAATGAAGTGTTCAAACTTCATCGCTTTTCTTGTGATGATGAGAAGCGAAGAAACCATCGCAAAACCGGAGAACACGGCACCGATAACAAAGTAAGGAGGGAAAATCGTTGTATGCCATCCGGGAATAACAGACGTTGCAAAGTCCATACTAACGATGGTGTGTACAGAAACAACCAGAGGAGCGGCCAGGCCTGCAAGAATCAAACATAAAATTTCATAGCGATGCCATGTACGGTGAGAACCATCCCATCCGAAACTCAGCATGCCGTAGATTTTTTTTCTGAGTGGAGTAACAGCGCGGTCTCTCAATGTTCCAAAATCCGGAATGAGTCCGATGTACCAGAACACTGCCGAGACTGTCAGATAAGTACTGATGGCGAAAACGTCCCACAACAAAGGAGAGCGGAAGTTAAGCCAGATCGCACGCGTATTTGGATAAGGAAAAACCCAGTGAGCAAGCCACGGACGTCCCATGTGAATGACTGGATAAATACCGGCGCAACAAACAGCAATGATGGTCATTGCTTCAGCTGCACGGTTAATAGACGTTCTCCATTTTTGTCTGAAGAGAAGAAGAATCGCAGAAATGAAAGTTCCTGCGTGACCAATACCAACCCAGAAAACGAAATTGGTGATATCCCAACTCCACCCTACTGTTTTGTTCAGCCCCCAAACACCGATACCGGTACGCAATTGATAGACGACAACGACGATGCCCACAATTAAAGTCAGAACGGCAATGGCAAAAAGAATATACCATGTATTGCTTGGTCCTCCTTCAATCGAATTTAAAACATCGTTGGTGATTTCCCCATATGTCCGCTCTTTGCTGATCAGAGGTCGTCTCAAAAAGCTTGTGTGTTCTTTACCTGACATAGACCTGTCCTTATTCCTTGATTCCTAATCTCGATTTCTAATTTTTGTTAAATAACTTAATCTTGGTTTTACGTTCAATTCTTCAAGAACAGTAAAGTTGCGCTGATCTTTAATCATTTTTGAGATTTTACTGTTTGGATCCATCAGATCGCCGAAGACAATTGCATCTGAAGGACAGCTTTGCTGACAAGCGAGCTTAATCTCACCGTCGCGCAATTCTCTTCCCTCTTTTTTCGCCGTTAGTTTTGCTTCCTGAATTCTCTGAATACAAAGAGAGCATTTTTCCATAACACCACGGCTTCTGACCGTAACATCAGGATTTAAAACCATGCGTTCGTTAGGATCAGTATGTGGATAATCAAACCAATTGAAGCGACGGACTTTATAAGGACAGTTGTTGGCGCAATAACGGGTACCCACGCAGCGATTGTACACCTGCTGGTTGAGACCATCTGAGCTGTGAACTGTTGCGAGAACAGGACAGACCGATTCACAAGGAGCATTTTCACAGTGATGACAAGTCATCGGCTGGTGAGCAACACTTGGGTTTTCTTCTTCGCCTTTATAGTAGCGGTCAATTCTCATCCAGTGCATTTCGCGGCGATTGAGAACTTCTTCTCTACCGACAACCGGAATATTGTTTTCAGCATTACAGCTGACAACACAGGCAGAACAGCCATTGCATTTATTGAGATCAATGGCCATCGCCCATTGATGCTCTTTGCTCTTTTGTTCACTCCACATTGTGACAAGATGATTTTTCTTTTCATTACCTGAATTTGGTTTCTTCAAATAATCTTTCAGGGTGGTTTCGCGATAGAGATCACGCCCCTCGATTGAGTGATGGGTTTGAGTCATGGCGAGACCGTAAGTCTTCCCCGTTTTTTTGATTGTAGGATTGTTGACGACTCTTTGAACTTCTCCGTTTTTATAATGAAGGAACGGCCATGCGTAACGACCGAGGTTCATACCTACTTTTCCACAAACAGAGCGCCCATACCCTAAAGCAATACCGATCGTTTTCGGTGCGAGACCGGGTTGAACGAGAACTGGAATGACCACGCTGGAACCGTTAACGGCCACCTCGATCATTTCACCAGTGGCAATTCCCATTTTTTTAGCAAGGCCCGGAGAGATGAGCGCGTAGTTATCCCATGTGACTTTTGTTATCGGATCAGGTAGTTCCTGCAGCCATGGATTGTTCGCATAACGTCCGTCTCTCATCGCTGTTTTTTCATAAAGAACAAGAGAAAGTTCAGGAGCATTTTTAACTTCTTTGATCAGTTCATCTACCGCTGCTTTTCCATTTGCCGTTTTAGGGGCATAAGCAGTAATTCCTTTGCTGTATTCAAAAACACCGTCCTGTACAGATTGCATCCAGAAAGAATCGAAAATTAGATGAACGCCTTTGTCGTTCCAGAAATTCTTCTTCCAGACTTCTTTCATATAATTCTGATGGCCTTCCGGTTTTTTCAAAAGGGCAAGCAGGACATCCTGAAATTGTCTCGTATCGTAAAGATTATTGATCACCGGTTGGGTGACAGCAATTTCATTGCGGGAAATGGTTGTATCATTCCACGATTCATACGCGTGGCTTAAAGGGGCAACAAACTGACACTGAGTCGTTGTTTCGTCTTCAGAGAATGAGAGCGCAAACTTTTGCGGAACTCTTCCCAAAGCTTCATTGAGTTTAGTCTGATCATAGTAATTGTAATAAGGATTCACATCGACAAAAAGAATGACATCAACATTAGTTTTCTTTTTTGCTAATGAATTGATCAGCTCTTCAAATTTCGCATCATCGCCGCAATGGAAATGGTCATTCTTATAAAGTGAGATGCAGGAATCATACGCTCCAAGCGTCTGGTTGATGCCATTGATAATCTTCTGAAGATTCATATCTGGCAGACCATTGATGATAAAACTTTTACCTTTATGGGCAAGCAATTCACCGGCGATCTTTGAGGCGAGCTTTTCAACCTGGGCAGGCAAGCCGATATTGAGGGTTGATCCGGTTACTTTGGCATAAATGGAAAGAAGCAGACTTTGTATTTCCTGTGTTTCCAGAGGAAATCTTTCATCAGCATTTGAACCCGTTAAACTCAAAACGGACTCGATCTGTACATGCTTAAACGGCGATTGCTTTAACGTGACATCTTTTCGTTGAGCATATTGTTTTGAGTGATGGACACTGTTTCTGTCAGCGCCAAGAAAATCAGAACCGACGCCGAGAACATAATCGGCCTTAGTGAAATCGTAATCTACGTCGACAATATCGTCGAATGAGCGGTTCACTGTATTGACTGACGTCGTGTAGGCGATGTGCTCAACGACTCCGAATTCCTTGATAAATTCAGCGATAAGGGCCGCAGTTGACGGGCTTCTGATCTCTTCAGTTATCAGGACAATTTTTTTCTTTTCGTCTTTTGCGTGTGTGAGTGCATTTTGAAGTTCAGTTTGCCATTTTGCCCAAGAGATAGGATTGGCGTCTTTCGTAGGCGATTTCAAACGATACGAATCATACAATGAAAGAATACTTGCCTGACCGATGACAGAAGCTCCTCCCATCGTCCATTTTGATTTTTCATTTCCTTCCACTTTAATCGGGCGACCTTCTCTTGTTTTGAGAATAACCGGAAGACCATCGAAAGAAGTAGCGTACCATGAGGCCACACCAGGAATGACCTTATCTGTTTTTTCAAGATAAGGGATCGCTTTTCTGATCGGCCCTTTTGTACAAGCGGCCATTGGCAGAAGCGTGAAAGAAAATCCCATAATTTTTAAAAAATCTCTGCGACCTTTGACGACTGAAAAAGAATCAAACTCTCCTTCAGTGAATTCATCTTTATTTATGGCCGGATCAAGGACTTTGTTATGAATATCCTGCCAGTAACTTTCTACCGGAAGATCATCGTTATTTTTTTTGCTGGAGTCATCACTCATATCTATTCCTTTTTTTCTTTTTAAAAATTCATTAATAATGGCAACGGGCACAGTCTCCGCCGGCGGCCTGTTTATGATCGGCCGGAGGGGCAAGATTATTGTCGCGATGACATTGAATACACCAGCCCATATTCATAGGTTTTTCCTGCTTCAAAATCGCCATGGTTTCCACTTGTCCGTGACAAGTCTGACAACTCACCTTTCCTACGTTCACGTGCTGTGAGTGATTGAAATAAGCAAAGTCCGGAAGATTGTGAACACGAACCCATTTGATATTTTTTTCACTGGAAACAGCTTCTTTGATTTTTTGAATTTCAGGTGAATTTGGTAGAACCTTTGTGTGGCAATTCAGGCAAAGATTCGTTGGAGGTATTCCGGCATGTCTTCCCTTGTCTGCGGCAAAGTGACAATAAAGACATTGCATTTTATTGTCCCCGGCGTGTATTTTGTGAGAGAACTTAACCGGTTGAACTGGAGCATAGCCTTCGCGAAATCCCACCTTGCGGGCTTCAGTGATAAGCAATACAGCTCCTGTTGTGATGATTGCTAACACCAACAGTACTTTGAATTTCTTCGTCATAAACTTCCGTTTTGATATTTGACGTTCGTCATTTTTTAATTGTTTGCAATCAGCATTGTGACTCTTTTTTTGAGAAAAAAAAGTGTTCCACTTCAGGTTTAAAAATGATCATTGTCATATTTGTTAATAGGTATTTGGCCTATACTGGCCAGGACGATCAAAACAGCAGGAGAAAAAAATGTTTGGATTAGGCATGGGAGAACTGGTTATAGTTCTTGTTTTAGTGGTTTTACTTTTCGGATCAAAGAAAATTCCGGAGCTGGCAAAGGGTTTAGGCCAGGGAATTCACGAATTCAAAAAATCGGTTGCGGAAATTGATTCCTCTGAAAAAGAAGAAAAGAATAAAAAATCCTAACTCAGATCAATTAATTTTGATCGGATGATTTAGAATGGGCCTTCTTGATATAATTATCAGTTGAAAAATAGCCCGATCCTTGCCAGACAAAAAAGAGCAACAACATCAGAACCATCACCACCAATTCCGTTTCGGAACCAGCTGTCATCACGCCGTTTTTAGCCTGAACAAAAATAAGAGCAGAAATGAGAACAGGAATATTAGCGGCAGCCGCTATTCTTGTGAAAAGACCCAACAGCAGACAAATGCCGCCGACAATGTGGGCCAGAACGACATAATGGGCAAGCAGAAAATCGACATAGGGAAACTGATAGGAAATCATCGAGAAGATATCTGTCATGTGTCCGATAAAATAAATCCCTTTCATGAAAAGAGCGCCCCCCAGATAGACTCTCAGGATCTCTACCGACAGGCTTTTATCTTTAATAGATTGAATCAGATGGTCTTTAAAATTTTCAGTCATAATTTCCTCTTTGTATGGAAATTATAATTGATCAGAACAATGATTGGCGATATGACTTACGTCATATAATTAAAAATGATTTTCGTATCAAACGAATTCTTCGTATTCCGTATTGATGACATTCATTTCTTCGGGAGTAAGTTTGCTTTCGTCTATGGTCAAAAGAAAAGGACCAATTTTTAAAACATCATTTACTTTCAGTGCTGATTTTTTCAAACGTCCTTGATTGAGCAGGACTTCTCTTTTCATATCCATGTTCTGAACGACAACATGACCTGACTTGGTTGTTTTAATTTCACATTGAATGCTGGAGATGAGTCTATCATCCAGCTTGATATCGCAATAAACAGATTTGCCGACAATCAACTTATCTTTGATTGGTATTTCCTGTCTCTCATCTGGTTTGTCTGTTCTGGATAAAACGAAAACGACGGCCATAAATTTTTGTCCCCTCGATATTCGATTATAGGACAAGTCCTTGGTGTTCATAGGAAGTGTTTGAAGGTCTTACAAATTAAGTGCTTAGTTAGCTCTCACAATTTAATACAATTTCTAATTGCCCATTTTTCTTGTGAAAAAACAAAACAGGGCCGCAAAGGGCCCTGAATTTATTCACTTTGAGGGGGAAAGGAACAATTTTTAGTTCTAATAGATCTCTGCACTCATTTGAATGACATTATTGTCTCTTTCTGCACGTAGTGGAATCACATTAGAGTTATTCAATCCTACGCCGTGAGTGTGAGATCTTTTTTCGTAAAGAACTTGTCCTTCATTTCTTTCTTCTTCTTCCTTGCACGCAATACATTGAGTTGCTACCGGACGTGCGCGAAGACGATTGATTTCAATTTCACCGTCACACTCTTCACAGATACCGAATGTGCCGTTTTTTATTTTAAAAAGAGCGCCATCAATTTTCTTCAACATAAATGAGTGTCGTCCGAGAAGTTTTAAGTTCATGGCACGCTCGCGTTCTTCAAGGCTCTGATCTACTTCATCGCCTTTCTCCCAGCTCATGCCTTTCTCTTCCAGTTTCAACTCATTCAGAGTTTGCTTTTTTAGCTCGAGGAAAAGATTCTCAAATTGCTTTAAAAGTTCGCGATCCATAAATACTCCTTCTTATGCTGACAAAATTTATTCAATCCTTGAGTTCTGATACGAAAAATCCTCTTTCGTAAAAAACTTCTTCCTGAAGTTTCTTGACTATGACTAATACAAAGGTCGTGCCAATTGTTCTGGACTGGTTTAGCTGATTTTTAGATGGAATTTAGCCAATAATTAGATACTGAAGCGACTTAAAGGTGCCAAAGAGACTCTGTGAAGAAGAAGGCAATGTCTTTTTGTTACTGAGCGATGAGTGTAATTGTGTCCACTTTTATATGAACGCTACCAATGGCGTTTTCAAAGTAAACAGTCTTCATTTTCATTTTCTCATTAGTATAAAAGAAGGTGCACTTTTTGAAACTGTGAACACCCAAGAGAGTTGTGAGATCATCATAAGCTTCATCGAGAGGAAGTTCTTCATCAGGGTAATAGCGAAGAACATTTTGAATGGCGACTTCTACTTCATGAAGAACAACCGGTGCTTTCACTTCAATACATTTAGAAGAATCCGCGACGGCCATTTTCTTTTCGCTGATACGATTTGAAACGGGCAGATCGCTCGCTGAATCCTTGATGAATTCAAGAACGTTTAAAAGTGCTGGTGAATCGTTGAAGGATGTAATGGTGACAGCAAAAGATGATTGAACAAAAAGAATGGCAAAAACTAAAAAGGCGTATTTCATCTGAGGGTCTCCGGAGTTACTCAGTATGAAATACGCCTGTTGAATAAAAAGGTTAAATAGACTTTCTTCATATACCGTATCTAATTATTAGATACCGTGATTATTTCCTATGCCCGAGGGCAGAGCGGTGGATGCTGCCACCGGAACATTCGCCGTTGATCATTTGAGAGTGTGAAAAATCCATTTCCAGTTTGCTTTTTGCTCATGGGTCTCTCCTTAATAGTGCCCTTAATGGGCCACTTCTTATCAGCAACAATCCATCGTTCTCAAAGATCCATATCCATCCTGGTTATGGTGAGTGAGCTCCTTCAACCATCCTAGTTTCAGTCTCTCCTCACTTATTAATAGAGCAGGACCCGTGCCAATTGGTCCGACACTCTGGTCCTATGGAATTTCCTATTGTTAATAAAGATTCTGCGAATACTTTTGCGGAGTGAGGTGGGAAGTGACACTGGGATTTGTTCTCGGAAGAGAATATTTGATACCAGATGATGGTGGTGGAATGCACTTTAAATAAAAACTGGATTCAGATCGGTTGGTAGTTGGATGTTGGATGTTGGACGATCAGAATTCAGAATCAGTTTCAGTAACGGATGCCAGACCACCTGACATCCAACTCCCAACAACCAACGTCCAACAGATCAGACAACAGTTAAACCAGTTTCTCCGCCCCCTCTTTATTAATTATGAGCTGCCCCTTATCAATCTTCCGACGAACAACTTCCATCACCCGCTCCTGCGCCTCTTCAACTTTAGAAGCTAGCTGCGGTGGCCCCATGAGAATTTCTTCAATTTCTTGTCTCATGACTCGTGGAGTATTTTTCAAAACAAAATCTCGGAGTGCGGGCGCTGAGATGCGGAGAGCGAGCCCCATGTCGGCGGTTTTAATTTCGCGCATGAGTTCGATAAGCATGACGGGCGTGAGATATTGAAGATCGTCAAACGTGTACATGCTTTTATGAAGAGCTTCGGCCATGCGAGGGTCTTTCTTGGAAATGAGTTCCAGAACTTTTTCGCGGGCCTGTTTAGACAGTCCTGCGAGCATTTTAGCGGCTTCTTTAACTCCCCCCTGAAACTTCATGAAAAACTCCCTAGCAATGAGGATTTGGCTTCATTAAATAATTCTGAACATAATCGCGGACACCTTCTTCAAGCGTCGTGAATTGGAATTCAGGTAGCGCATTCAAAAGCTTTTTTGTGTCGGCTTGAGTGTAATACTGATATTGCGAACGGATCGCTTCAGGCATATCGATAAATTCAATGACGGCTTCTTTACCCATCGCTTTGAATGTGGCGTTTGTCAGGTCGAGAAAACTTCTCGCTTTGCCTGTGCCCAGATTGTAGATGCCAGAAAACAACGCTTTTTCAGGATCAGCGAATTCGATCATCGCGCGCACAACATCTTTCACGTAAATAAAATCGCGAAGCTGTTCGCCGTCTTTAAATTCCGGACGGTGCGATTTGAAAAGCTTCACTTTGCCGGCGCTTTGAATTTGCTCAAATGATTTATGAACGAGAGAGCGCATGTCTTCTTTATGATATTCGTTTGGCCCGAAAACATTAAAGAACTTCAGCCCGAACCAGTGATCCGGTTTGCTGTCCTCTCTTAAAATCCACTCATCGACTAACTGTTTTGAGTAGCCGTAAGGATTCATAGGCATCAAGTCAGGAAGCGTTTCATGATCGTCGCTGTAACCGAGTTCGCCATTGCCATAAGTGGCCGCCGAGCTCGCGTAAATGAAAGGAATATTTTTTGTGGCCGCAAAACGGAAAAGCGCCTGGCTGTAGGCCACATTATTTTTCATCAGGAAGTCCATGTTCTTTTCGGTAGTAGATGAACACGCCCCCATATGAAAGATGAGATCTGTTTCAGCAATCAGATCGTCGTAATCGCCGTTAAATAATTCATCGGCGTGAATATAATCAGAATATTTGATCCCGCGAAGATTTTTCCATTTCGTACTGTCTTCCAGTTTATCCACAATGACCAGATCAGTATGACCGAGTACGTTCAGTTGCTTTGCCAGAACGCTGCCGATAAAGCCGGCTCCGCCAGTAATTAAAATCATACTGCCCTCTTTTGTTTGATGTTCAGGCGAAGAATGAGCCCTGAAAAAATCAGAAGCACGATAAATTTCGCTGAATCGAAATAACGATACATATGGTGGTACTTTGCATGTTCTTCTCTGAAAATCTGATACTGAGGATCAGTCACGGCCACTGAATGCATTTTTACTGCTGCTCCGGCAATCGTCGGAGTCATAACAATATTGTAGAAAAGAGCAAGACCTAAAAGTCCCACAGCAACAGTCATAAAAAGCTTCGATGGTTTTTCATGCGAAACAACTCCTGCAAGAATCATCAGCGCGAAAAAAACTTCAAGCTTATTGAAACGACCGAATACGGTCATCCCGATTCTCCCCGCTTCCTGTAGATTAGAAGTGAATTTAAACACACTCGGAACGGCAACGATATCCACAAAGGCCGAAGCAAAAAACCATGTCAGAAGAAATGGTAGAACAAGTTCAGAGAAAAAAAGTTTTGTCGTTTTCATTATTTTTCACCTTTCATGTGAACGCGGTAAAGATACGGATGGACGATCCACGCGACTGCGAGAACGCCGACTTCATACAGGATACAAAGCGGAATCCACACAGAGAGCATGGAAATAACATCCGGTGGAGAAAAGATAGCAGCTGCGATTGCGAGGGCCACATAAACATAGCGACGGAATTTTCTCAAAAGTTGCTTTGTCACAAGTCCCATGAAGCCGAGAATCAACATGACATTGGGAAACTGAAAAATGATACCGAGAAAAAGAAGAATCTGGCTGGAAGTCGAAATATAATCGCGAAGGTTGATATTCGCCTGAACATCTCCTACTCCGAGCATTGAGAGAAATTTAAAGCCAAAAGGGAAAGCGACATAATAACCAAAGGCCATCCCGGCCAGAAAGAGAAAAGCTCCCAGGATCATGAAAGGTTTTACAGCGCGTACTTCGTGAGGATGAAGTCCCGGTCTGATAAATTTCCAGACCTGATAAAACCAAAGCGGCGAAGAAATCATGATGGCCCACCAGATAGACACATCAACCTGAACCCACGCCTTCTCAAAAATACTGTGGTAAACGATCACTCCGGATTTCGTGTCGTGAAGCGAGGCCCTTAAAGGTTTTAAAAGCCACTCAGTGATATTGTCTACGTAATAGGTTGTGAATAGAAATGTTACCCCGAGAATAACCAGGACACGCATAAACATTTTCCGGAGTTCTTCCAAATGTTCCCAAAAACTCATTTCCTTCAAAATCAACATCCCTGGTTTAAATCTTCTCTGATATTGCTGTCTGTATAGGAGAACTATATACTTAGAGAGAATAATTGTAAAAAAGGATTAGAGATATGTCGCCTGTTCGCAATGTCTTTTTCATGTTGTCGTTCATTTTGAGCTTACAATGCTCTGACATATACGCTGCTCCTAACCTTCTTCTGCAATGCCTGGCAAAAGAAGAATCCAACCTGCACAAGGAAAAATCGCAGGGAGCGCTCTACCGTTTGAATCAGGATTTCCTCAACGAGCTGGCGAGCTCCAATGATATTACCCTAAAGAAAAACTTTGTAGACGAAATTTGTCTGTCAAAAAAGCACTCTCCGTCAGTAGGACTTTTGCGCCTTCTGCTTTTAAAAGAAAGCGATATCTACGATCTTTCTTTGTCCGAAGTGGAATCTTCAATGCGTTCTTTCAAAATGGCCTATATCAACGAGTTTCAAAAACAGGTTCCGCGCCTTTTTGTTCAATACGTGTCCGGTCTGCAGGCCGAAATGCCGACTGCTGACTGTCTCCAGAAGGCCATTCCTGAGCTGAACTTTTTTAATGAACGCCTGAAATATCTTGAAGAAGAAGTGAGCATTCACGAAGTCATGAAAGATAAGAAGAAGATTGAAAAAATTTTCATGAAGCTTGAAAACATTAATCTGATCCGCTCCGGATGCGCGAGAGAAGAATCGTTAAGAATCAAGAAAATCAAGATGAAGAAAAAAGAGAATGCCGGTGTCTGATTTAAGATAATCCGAAAGCGCTTGCAGGATCTTTTCAGCGCGGTCGCGCTCGATCTCTTTTCCTGTTTCGGTTATTTTGACAGTCAGATGCAGCCCTTCAATCTGGGTGAATTCAATGCTAAATTGCGACTCGATTTGTTCGCGTTTCATCCACGTCTTTCTGGCCTCATCTAAAAAAACCAACAGCGGTCCGGGATACATTCCTTTGACCTTCACCCAATTCCCCGCTTTATCAAAACGGCCTTTTGAATGAGTCAGTCCTTCAATCATTCCGTGGGACAGACGAAGATCTTCCATCGTCTTTCTGATCGACGGCAGACAGGAACCACAAGCACTGGTGGCAAATGTTTCTGCAATGAGATGTTTTAATTCATAGTCCGGTCTCTTCAGAATTTCTTTGCGTAAATCGTGGACGCCAACACCAAAACAAAGACAAAGCCTGTCTTTGGCCTCAGCGAGAACAGCTTCGCTTCCCAGATAATTTTCAATGGCGCGATGGAGAAGCCAAAATCCCGGCGTCGCCATGGCCTTCGCTTTTTCCGAAAACCTGAAATCACTTCGCTTTAATTTTAAAATGGACTCGATAGATTGACCGAGAATGGCCGATTCAATTTCTTTAAGTTCTTCGGCGTGGGCGGCAGCGAGCGCGCCCTTTGCTCTCATTTCCAGCACTTTCTGAGACGAAAGATCGATATCGAGAAGGAGCTGCAGATCCTCGCCTTTCGCGTTTTTAGTTCTGGCCTCTGCGTTTGCCATATTACGCTTGTTCTTCTGTTCTTAAAGTAAGAATCTCATGCCCTTCCGGGGTCACAAGAATGGTGTGTTCAAATTGCGCTGACCATTTCTTATCGCGCGTGACAACCGTCCAGCCGTCTTTTAACAGCTTGCCGTCTTTCACGCCGAGATTGATCATGGGTTCGATGGTAAAAGTCATTCCGGGCTTCATCTCTGCGCCCGTTCCTCTTTTTCCCACGTGAACTACCTGAGGAGCTTCGTGAAATTCTCGACCGATGCCGTGACCGCAATAATCTTCAACGACTGAGTAGCCGTGAGAGTGTGCGATTTCCTGAATGGCCGCACCGATATCGCCAATATGTCCGCCGGGACGAACTTGTTCAATCCCCGCGCGCATGCACTGGTAAGTCACTTCGACTAATTTTTTAATTTCCGGCGAAACGTTGCCTACGTAAAAGGTTTTGTTTGTATCCCCGTGAAACTTGTTCAGATAAGTAGTGACATCGATATTGAGAATATCGCCGTCTTTTAAAATATCCTGCGCACTCGGTATCCCGTGGCAGATCACTTCATTTAAAGATGTGCAGACCGACTTCGGGAAGCCATGGTAATTAAGAGGACTTGGGTAGGCCCCGTGCTGGATAATATAGTCGTGGCAGAGCTTATTAAGCTCTTCTGTCGAAACGCCTGGAACGACGTAAGGAGCTATGTACTCGAGAGTCTGTGCGGCCAGTTTGCAAGTCGCTCGCATTAGCTCGATTTCACGAGCAGATTTAATAGAAATCATGGCCATTCACCTATTTAAGTTCAACAATTAAGGTCTAACACAAGGATGTGTACTTTTTACAGGACTGATTGTGTCAAACCTGTCTTCCTGTAGAATTTACCCTAAATCGGCAGGATATAAAAATGAAAATTTTAGGCATTTTATTTTTGTTCAGCGTGAATCTATGGATGGCGAACACGACATGGGCCCAGAGCGATGATGCTCTCATCAGACCTATTGACGGTCCGGTGGCAACGACTCTTTTAGGACCTATTGAAAAGGCCGAAAAAGAACTCAATACAATCAATGTAAAATTTCAGAATCCTCTTCGCGATGTGGACCAGAACTTAAAGAGCTACACTCAACTTCTGACAGTGTTTAACGAGTTTAAAGCTTACGACATTGCTTTTACAAAAGGTCTTCTCAATAAAGTTAAGAACCAGGATACTTTAACCGGCACTGAGCTTTTCGTACTGAGAAAGGCCATTACCACTTACTACCACATCAATAAAAAAATTCTCGATTTCGCCAAAGTTTACGATTTCGGCGGATTTAAAATGTCCCGCACATTTGCCAACGAAGATAAGAACATGCCTCTTATCAAGGCGCACCTGATCTGGCTCTCTGGTCACTTATTTGTTCTTGATCACCTGGAGACAATGCATAACCTTCTCTATGAAAAAGACAATACTTTCAGAAGAATCGTCAAGAACGCTCTTATCGATAAATCTTCTTCAGAAGATACGACAAAAACATTGAATGACATTATCAAGCTCAACAAATACACAGTTGAAATCGGAGAAGGTGCAAAATTTGCTCAGCAAATTAACCTCGTTCTGCTCATTCAGAAAGATCTAAAAGACATTCTCGTTAACGAGCAGTTGATTTTAACTATTGTCGACAATATTGTGACGAACGATACGGCCAGAAAAGTTTCTCAGGGAAAGGCAAAATTTCTTATTGCTGAATTCACGTTCACTGATTCAATTGTTAGCGCTGTCGACACTGTCACTGGATGGTTGTCGCGCATTTTTGGAAATATCGCAGGGGCTATTCAGTGGAGAAAGGGATATCTTTACAACAACAGTACTGCGACAGAACTTGCTGTGACAAATCTAAAACCAATGGATATTCTCATTGAGAAAAGTCCTTTTGTTCTGACTGATAAATTTATTCCGGGCCACTACGGACACGTAGCGGTTTACCTCGGTACAAAAGAGCAACTTGAGCAGATCGGTATGTGGAATCACCCGGACATCATTCCTTACCAGGCACAGATTGCTAGCGGTAAAGTCATTCTTGAAGCTGTTCGTTCTGGTGTTCGTCTCAACTCACTGGAAGAATTTTTGAATATTGATGAATTGACGATCATGAGAAAGAACGATGTTCTTTCCAGCGATACGCTTTTGATTGAACAAATCATGCGCGGGATGGATCAGATCGGCAAAGCTTACGACTTTAACTTCGATGTCTCGACCCTCGATAAGATCGTATGTTCTGAACTCATTTACATCATGTACGGAAACGTTCACTGGCCGACAAATTACCGCCTTGGCCGCGCGACAATCACTCCGGATGACGTAGCAGAAATTCTTTTCTACAAGAATACTAAATTTCAAATCATGAAATTCCTGGTTTCAAAAGATAAACACAGAATTGATCTAGTGAATCAGGATTATATTGCAGACGAGTTCGATTACGAACTACGCAAAGAAGATGGAACTCCAGTCGAAACGAAGAACGATCCGACCAATAGTTACTGGAAAAAAGAGCAGAAATGTTATACTGTTACAAACTCTAATACCTACGGGGACGACGCTTTTCAGAACCAGACAGAGAGAGTCTGCAAGACAAGCTACAAAGAGTTTTATTATGAAGAAAAGGCCACTCTCTAATCTGATCGTTAAAAGAATAAGTACATCGCCTTATTTTAAAGAGAGCTTTGCCCGTTTAGAAAAAGAAACTATCGAATCAAAGGCAGACGCAACAAGACACATCAGCGTTCTGCCTTTGAATTCTCCTGACCCCGCTGACATTTTAATCACCAACACACATACAATCCCTTCACAGATAAGCGAAAGCGATTTGCAGCGCTGTCAGCTCATGATTCACCCCAATTCCGGTTACGATAATCTTGAAGCGTCGTTTATTGAAAGCGTCCGCTTTCCGGTAATTGTGGGCAATCCGATCCGCGCTCACGCCGTTGCCAATTTTATTCTCTCGACTCTCTTTGCTCACTACAGTTCTTTGCCTGTTCAAAAAACATGGGATGAAGGAAGAAAATGGAATCGAAAACTTCTTTCTGAATTGTCGATCGTCATTCTGGGAAGAGGCCATATAGGAACTCTCCTGGAAAAAAGTCTGACTCCCCTTGCGGGCCGGTTGCAGGTTTTTGATCCGTATCAAGGGAAAAATCAGCTCGATCTGAATCGTGTTGATGTTGTCATTCCAGCATGCAGTCTGAATAAAAAAAATTTCCATTTAATCGACCGCACATTTCTATCGCAGTTGAACGAAGATTTTCTGTTGATCAATGCGGCCCGCGGACAACTTGTTGCAACTGATGATCTTATTTCTGTTTTAAAGGAAAAACCGCGAGCACACGCTTACCTGGATGTCTTTGAAAAAGAACCGGCGGATTTCACCCTTTTCAAAAATCTGGACAATATTACTCTCACATCTCATATCGCCGGAGTTTACTCTGGCATAGATCAAATGACCGCAAACTTTGTTGCTTCAATCGTTTACGATTTCAGCACAATGGAAGAAAATGACTTTAAGTTAAAATATAAATCTGTCCTGCTCAATGACCGCTTTCAAAACGGAATGCTCATATGACCTCTAGAAATGAATTCATCTCAAAAATAAAACATTACATGACTCCTCCTGGTGAAGGAGTTTTCACAGTTCACACGGCTGCTGATAAACGAAATAATCTGCAGAAAAGAATTTACGGAGCTGAAGCCGTTGCTCAGAAAAAAGTGCGAGAAATCTGGGAGCAGAGTTTAACGAATGCTCTTCCATTGGCAAAAACCGTATTGTTCGGAATCGCGTCTGATGCCGGTGGCGGAATTCAGAGAGGAGCAAACTGGGGACCGCTTTTTCTTCGTGAAACATTAATCAACTCAGGTGAGGATCTTCGTGCCTATGACATTGGCGATGTGAGAGTCATTCCTCAGCTTTTGCACGATAAATACCTGAACAATGAAACAATTAAATCCTGCCGCAAGGCCCTTTATCAGGATGAAAATCTCAATCTACCTGTTTCGCCTCTTTCGATTGCTTATGATTTCGCCAAAGATTTTCATGAACAATTTCCTACAAAAAATATTTTTATGATCGGTGGCGATCATTCCGTGAGTTACCCGATGGTTCGCGCCTGGCTTGAGGCCAAGAAAGCCCAGGGGAAAAAAGCAGCGCTGATTCATTTCGATGCGCACACTGATTTACTCGAAGAAAGAATGGGAATTGATATTTGCTTCGGCACATGGACTTCACAAATCATTCCTTATCTCGAATCACCAGATCACCTTGTTCAGATAGGGATTCGTGCAAGCGCGAAAGAACGCATGCACTGGGAACAAAAATTCAAACATCAGCAAATCTGGGCCCATGAAGTTCAAACAAAAGGTGCACAGGCCATTGCTGATCAGATCGTCGCGCACTTGAAAAAAATTGATGTCGAAGAAGTTTATGTAAGTTTTGATATTGATGTTCTCGATGCTTCTTATGCAGGAGCGACAGGAACTCCTGAACACGGAGGACTGACTCCACATGAGCCAATGCTCATCCTTCAAACACTATTTGAAAATTTTAAAATCACCGGAAGTGATATGGTCGAGATCGCTCCAATGGTCAAAGCTCCGGACGTAAAACAAATTGAACCCGAGACAACATTACTCGTGGCAAGCGCCATTTCCACTTTTCTGATACAGGCAATGGGGAGTAAGTAAGCGTGGCCATTGTTGCTTTCCCCCCCATTGAAGAAGCGGATGAGCACGGCCTGCTCGCATTGGGTGGAGATCTGGAAATAGAATCACTCTTACTCGCTTATACGCAAGGAATTTTTCCCTGGCCGATTTCAGATGAATATCCTCTGGCCTGGTTTTCCCCTGATCCGAGAGGCATTCTCGCCTTTGATAAACTTCATCTTTCAAAGAGCTTCAGGAAATTTTTGAAAAAAAATCCATACGAAATAAGGTTCAATACAAATTTTGAAGCTGTCATTATGAATTGTGCACGGGTGAACCGAAATGATCAGTCTTCGACCTGGATCACACAGGAAATTATCGACGGTTATATAGAACTTTTTAAACATGGCTTTGCGTACTCATGTGAAACTTATCTCGACGATCGTCTGGTCGGCGGAGTCTACGGAGTCTGCATTAATCATTTTTATTCAGGAGAATCCATGTTTCACCTGGAAGACAACGCTTCAAAAGTGGCCCTCGTTTCTCTCATGTACATGCTTAATCAAAGAGACATTAAGTGGCTCGACACTCAGATGGTCACCCCGGTTGTTCAAAGCCTGGGAGGAGTCGAAATTCCTCGCGACACATATCTTAAGATGCTCAAAGTATCTCTCGGTACACCCGACTAAATCTGGCGCCTTTGAAGCTGTTAACACTTTTCAATAAAAAACCTATTTTATTTTTGCCGTTTACATTTATTCATTAAGGGGCTTTTAAATCTATGTCGAAAGTGGCGTTAGTAAGTGTTACTGAACCCATTTATTAGAATATGAATAAAAAAGTCTCAACTATCTTTAGCCAGGATTCTACTTTCAAAATGCTGACAAGCCTTTTTGGAGTAGGAGCGCTTTATTCATTTTTATGTAGCCTTGCCATTCCCTATCTCCACATCACCAATCCATTTGCGGCGGCAGCTCTCAATAGCTATGTCGTCTCTTCCTTTATAACCTTCACTTTCTTTTATCTTTATATCCTTCCGCGAATGAATAAAACGAGCAATGAACATTATTTCATTCATCAACAAATTAAAGGCCTCAATGAGGTCGCTATCATTTCAACAACAGATCGAAGCGGGAAAATAACTTACGTTAATGATAACCTGTGCAAAATTTCCGGCTATTCCCGGGAAGAACTTCTTGGCCAAACTCACCGCCTGATAAAATCTGATTTTCACAGCAAAGACTTTTATCACGATATGTGGAAGACCATTTCCAACGGGCAGATCTGGCAAGGTCAAATCAAAAATGCAGCAAAAGATGGAACAGACTATTGGGTCTTTTCCAACATCATCCCTCTTCGGAATCAGCATAACGGTGAAATTGATGAATTCATCTCTATCCGTTTTGATATCACTAATGAAAAAAATCTTGAAATCGAACTTGAAAATGAGCAGGCCAAGAATATTCACATGGGAAGGCTTGCGGCGATTGGAGAAATGGCAGGTTCTGTCGCTCATGAGATCAACAATCCCATCGCAGTTATCATGGGAAAAATACATATTCTCAAAAGACAACTACAAGAGTTGAACGATGCGGGCCTTCGTGAAACTTATCTCAGTAAGATGCTCACCATTGAGGATCATGCAAAAAGAATTACAAAAATTGTGAAAGGTCTGAGAGAATTTTCACATGGTGGCGATTCAAACCATCAGGAAGAAATTGTTTCTACTCAGCTTTTTGATTCTGTTCTTGAACTCTGCAATGAAAAAATAAAAACCAATGGCGTAAAGTTAATAACAAAATGTCCGGAAATTAAATTCAACACGACCCGTTTGCATCTTGAGCAAGTTCTTATCAATTTGATTAACAACGCTGTCGATGCCATCTCTGATCAGAATGAAAAGTGGCTGGAACTTGATCTTTTTGAAACTGAAAATCACATACATTTGTCTGTGACTGATTCAGGTCATGGCATTCCTCCCGTATTGATTACTAAAATTATGCTTCCCTTTTTTACAACCAAGCCGGTTGGAAAAGGCACAGGTCTGGGTCTTTCTATTTCTAAAGGCCTGATTAATAAAATGGGCGGAGAATTTCATTACGATCCAAGCTCACAGAATACATGTTTCAGAATTATTATTCCGAAATCCGAATCGGCCATCTTCAGTTCCCTTCCTTATCACAATGTCATCAATTGCCTGGATAAAGTACGTCAAAAACTTGAGTATCATTCGAAAATGAATGACTTGGAAAAATACCAGGGAGAATTCAGCTTAAAAATTGCTGAATGCCCACTGCCTGAATGGCTGACAAAATATGAAGCTCGCCTTGGAAAAAACAGCGATTTTATCGATTTAAAAATCACTTATGAGCAAGTCCGCCTGGCCATGACAGACCTTGAATGGAAGTATGTGAATAAAAACATAAATGACGAAATTGAATTAATGAAATCAAAGAATCAGATTGAAACGACTATTGCTCTTATGATTGAGAAACTTAATTCAGTTGAGGCCAAAGTCGGATCTAAAATTATTGCTGATGATGAGAATTTATCCGCATAAGCGGAATTGTTATAACAAAGAAAGCAACAACGAATACCACGCCCATGATAACGAAAGATTTATGTACGCCATGAACATCTAATTGATGTCCGAACCACGGTCCAAAGAAAAAGAAAATCGCTCTCATTCCCAGGCTGCAAATAGAGTTCGTTGTCGCCCGCATCGTGGCCGGCACACGCGAGTTGATTCCGTCCTGAAGAATGACTCCATTCAAGGCGCGAGTCAGACCGAAGAAAAAAAGAAACAGTACACTCGCATAACTTGCCGTGAACCCCAATCCAAAATAAGCAATGACCGGCGATAAAGCGACAATGACAATTACTGCAGTCATCCCCAGTTTATTTTCCAGAAAATGAGATGAGCGCGCAAAGAAAGCGACACTCAGATTAAAAACGGCCCAGAGGGTTCCAAAATAAGCGACAGGAATTTTAATTTCAGTCCAGTAGCTTTGATAGGCCCAGATGGCAGCAAAGGTCGAAAACCCATAAATGATATTAAAAATCACCATCATCGTGAGCAGTCTCGATTGCTTGAACAAATTCTCATAAATGCTTTTCAAATTTTCGAGATGCTTATTGCTGGCAAAAGTTTTTCGGGGCGGCTCGTGCAATGTAAGAGCGATAAGAAGCGGCATCCACGCCGTGACAGCATTGACCATCGCTGGCAATCGCAAAGAATAGACGGCCAGCAGCCCACCTAAAAACGAAGCTACCGACTCCCCCACTTGAGAATAAAAGATTCTTTTTCCGAGAAATTTTTTAGAATGAGAAATGCGCTCAATTGCTGTTTCATCACTTTCAAGAGCATCTATAGAATCATAAAGAAGCGCGATATCGCATCCGGAATAAAGAGCAAAGGCAAAGGCAGCGCTGATTTCAAAAAGAGCAAAATGGAAGAAGTTCTTTCCATTGAGTAGAAGAAGATAAGTAAAAATATTAAAAACGCCGACGATCACCAGACATTTTTTTCTTCCGAACATATCACTGATATAGCCAGCAGGTACGTCGAGCAGAACCATCATCAAACCGAAGATCGCTTGTAATTGATAAATGTCTTTGAGATTGAGACCGAATTGTTTCCAGTAAGGAACGATGATGGGAATGGTAACCAGGAACATCATGAAAAAATTCAGGGCGTAAACCTTAGGGATATTCGCCCTGATTTTTTCTTTATGGATCATTGAACGCTATTACAGTCTAAGTTTCATACGGTCTTTGTCGTCTACTGTTGAAACGACGCCCTTACCGTTGTTAAGAGATTTTCTGAATGCTAGTTCGTAGTGATCTGCAACCCATTCTTGTTCTGCGTGACCAGACATTTCGTATTCGTTTGTTAAACGGATAGCATCGACCGGACAGGCTTCTTCACAGTAACCACAGAAGATACAACGAAGCATTTCGATTTCAAACGACACCGGCGCCTTCTCTACTGATTTATCAGAGTCATCAGCAGCGACGATGTGAATACATTGAGCAGGACAATAAGTCGCACACAACATACAAGACGTACAACGAAGAGTTCCGTCCTCTTTTACTGTCAAAACGTGTTTTCCTCTGAAGCGATCAGAATAGAAATACTTCTCTTCCGGATAGTTCAGAGTCATACGATCATGCTTGAATAAGTTTCGGAGCATGGTCATCATCGTGATTTTAAGACCGAGATAAAGACCTTTTAAAAATCCGTGTTCGCGGTATAAGTCAGCTTTTAAAATCATAGGTTCACCCATTTCCCGTAGTAAGAAACTTCTTTAGAAGCTTCTCCGTAAGTCATCCCTTTGCGAAGTTTGCGTGCCTGGCCAGCGTAGTTCAGGATCTCTCCGTTCTTTTCCAGGAAAGCTGGAATCGGAAGAAGATAATTGAACGCGCGAAGTGTTCCAAGCGTTTCTCCGCAAGTCAGAGCGATACGCACTCCTGCTTTTTCTACTTTTTTGATTAATGTGTTGAAGTGATCTTCATTGTAAAGAACTTCAGGAACCACAACAAAGACAGCATCACTAGAAGAAATTGATCCTAGAAGTTTATCAAGACCCGCTTGAGTGTGATCGAAGCCAGCGAGTTCAAACGCTGCTTTTGCTCCTCTTAAGTTAGGGTTCTTGTCTCCACGGCGAAGAATGCCGTCGAATTCCGGGCCATCAGATGGAAGTGTATAAAGTGCCACTTCCACATTCTTTCCTTTAACAGCGTTGAAGAAGTTTGCGTACTCTTCAATCGTAAGACCAGTTGAAAGGATGTATTTTGTTTTCTTGCCTTTCACAGCTGCCTGAACATTGAGTTCATCGGCCGGAACGAAAAGACCATTCATGTTTTCAACAGCGCCGCCAAGTCTTGTCGGGCTTGAAACGTGTTTGTAGATATAACGGCCGTCATCGCACATCCAGTGGCCGTTCACTTCGTGATCGTACACAGGCTTCACTCTGAAAGCGCCGTTTTTATTTTCAGAAACTTTCACTGAACAACCAGTTTCGCAACCGATACATGTTGTGTGAACGTCTTCCAGAAACCAGACTCTTTGCTTGAAGCGGAAGTCTTTTGATGTAAGCGCTCCAACCGGACAGATGTCGACAAGGTTTTGAGCGTAATCGTTTTTCAGTGTTTCGTTGCACTGGATTTCTGCGTGGTCTCCACGGTTCAGAATCCCCATTTCATTTGTCTTCGTCACTTCTTCAGTAAAACGAACACAACGTGAACAAAGAATACAGCGTTCAGCATCGAGCATAACGTTCTTGCCGATGTCCTGAACTTTTTCTTTGTGAACTTTTTTATCGATCATTTGAGAGTCATACTGACCGTGTTTCATGTAATAGTCTTGAAGACCACATTCCCCTGCCTGGTCACAAACCGGACAATCCAGCGGGTGATTCAAAAGGTGAAACTGTAGAGTTGCTTCAACAGCAGCTTTGATTTTCGGTGTATCTGATTTAATGACCATTCCTTCGCCGCAAGTAGCGTTACACGAAGGAAACGGACGAGGAACACCGTCTTGTTCAACCATACACATTCTGCAAACACCAGCGACAGAAAGTCCTGAGTGGTAGCAGTAGTGAGCGACTTCAATTCCATTATCAAGAGCGGCCTTAAGAAGGTTCGATCCTTTCGGAGCTTCGATCTCTTTTCCGTTCCAGGTGAGTTTTACTTTTTCAGTCATGATTCAATTCTCTTATATAAATTTTTATTTTTTAGGAGCTGCAGTTACGTATTGTTCAAGTTCTTCGCGGAAAACTTTGATCATCCCTTGAGTCGGCATAGCTGCGGCATCAGCAAGAGCACAAATTGTTTGCCCTCTCATTGAAGCAGCGGTCTTATCCAGAAGAACGATATCCGACTTAGAAGACTTGCCTGTGTCTTTTCTTTTGAAGATCGCTTCAAGCCAGCCAGTTCCTTCTCTACAAGGAGTACACTGTCCGCAAGATTCGTGGTGATAGAACTCAAGAGTGTATTTCAAAATATCACCCATGTTTCTTGTTTCATCGATAACGATGATCGCACCAGATCCAAGCATTGAGCCTTTCGCTGCTACATCTTCATAATCCATTTTCACCGCGTATGAATCGTCTGCGTTTAAAACTGGAGCTGACGATCCACCAGGGATAACCGCTTTCAGTTTATTGCCGTTTCTCATACCGCCGCAGTGAACTTCGATGATCTCTTTCAATGTTGTTGAAAGAGGAACTTCGATAACACCTGGCTTGTTGACGTCACCAGATATTGAAAACAATTTTGTTCCCGGTGATTTTTCAGTTCCCCACTGCTTGTAAGCAGCAGCTCCGTGTCTCATGATCCATGGAACAGCAGCAAGAGACTCGACGTTGTTAACCATTGTCGGAAGTCCTCTGTAACCTTTGATTGCTGGAAACGGTGGTTTTAATTTTGGCTGACCTTTTTGTCCTTCAAGAGAAGAAATAAGAGCTGTTTCTTCACCGCAGATATAAGCGCCAGCGCCTCTGTGAACATAAAGATCGAAATCGAATCCTTTGCCCATGATGTTTTTACCAAGATAGCCTTTGGCGTACGCTTCTTTTAGAGCGCGCTCAAGAACCATGGCCTGGTGATAGAACTCTCCGCGGATATAGATGTATCCTTTTTGTGTGCCTAGGGCCCACGCAGAGATAATCATTCCTTCGATCAAAATATGTGGATTTTTTTCTACAAGGTATCTGTCTTTGAATGTTCCCGGTTCAGATTCATCGGCATTGCAAAGAAGATATTTTTTTGCGTTTCTGTCTTTAGTGAAGAAGCCCCACTTTACACCAGTAGCGAACCCGGCACCGCCGCGTCCTCTGAGTCCTGATTGCTTCACTTCTTCTTTGATGGCTTCCGGATCCATTTCGAAACATTTTTTCATTGTTTCGTATCCGCCTGCGCGTTCAAAAACTTCCAGGTTATGAACACCAGGGATATGGTGATAGCTCAGGAGAGCATAGTCTTTATAATTTGCTACGTCTTTATAGTCCATTATGGTAGCTCCTCAAGTTTTGAAATCGCAGATTGAAGATCGATGTTTCCAACGTAGTCGTTGTTGACACGCATACAAGGAGCTTGCTCACAAGCGCCAAGACATTCCATCTTCTGGATAGAAATTCTTCCGTCGCGGGTTGGAGTCAGGTAGCTCGTTTCAAAATGTTTCAGAAGTCCTGAATAGATTTCTCTTCCACCGAACATTGAACAAGTGATGTTTGTACAAACGTGAACAACGTTTCTTCCAACTGGTTGGTCGTAAAGCATATCGTAGAAAGAAATAACTTCTTTGATACGGATTTCTGGAAGGCCCATCAACTCTGAAATATAAGCGACAACAGAATCAGACAACCAGCCGTTTTGTTCCTGCGCCAGGTGCAAAGTCGGAAGTAAAGCTGAATCAATATCGTCGTAACGAGTGAGGTATTCTTTATAAAGCGCCAGTCTTTCCGGCGTGAATACGAATTTTTCTTGTGCAGTACTCATCGGTCTAGTTCTCCTGCGATAATATTCATCGCGCCTAGTTCAGCAATCGCGTCCGAGATCATGTGGTTTTGAACGATTTCAGAGAAAGACTGATAAATCGCAAAACATGGTGGACGAACTTTTACTCTGTATGGATTTGGTCCGCCGTCAGAGATAACGTAGAAGCCAAGTTCTCCGTTAGCTGCTTCAGTGGCAGAATAAATTTCACCGACAGGTGGACGAACGCCTTTCATAACGAGCATGAAGTGGTTCATAAGACCTTCGATGTTTGTGTAAACTTCTCTTTTTGGTGGAATACAAACGCGTTTATCAAGCGATGTGTATGGTCCACTTGGAAGATTGGCGAGAACCTGGTTCACGATGCGAAGAGATTGTCTCATCTCTTCCATACGAACGAGATATCTGTCGTAGTTATCGCCGTGTTGTCCGATTGGAATTTCGAACTCTACATCGTTATAGAAGTAGTATGGGTTTGCTTTTCTGATGTCGTAGTTCACACCAGCAGCGCGAAGACATGGACCAGTGTATCCCCAATCGATTGCTTGTTGAGCAGGAATTGGGCAAACGCGAGTTCTGTCGACATAGATTTTGTTTTTAGTAAGTAAACGATCAACTTCTGCAATTCCCTTCTCGATTTCTTTTACAACGTTCAAGCAGTCAGTCACCCATCCAACTGGAAGTTCCTGGGCCATACCGCCGATACGTGTAAGAGAAACAGTTAAGCGAGTTCCGCAAAGTTTTTCGAAAAGTTCGTACACTCTTTCTCTTTGCTCAAAAGTGAACCAGAAAGAAGTCAGCGCACCCAAGTCAACCGCGCCGGCACCGATACAAACAAGGTGATCGATTACTCTTGAAAGTTCTGCAAGCACCATACGGATAGCTTTCGCGCGATCAGGAATTTCAATTCCCATCATATCTTCGATGGCCTTACACCAGCCGATATTGTTCATCGGAGCTGAACAGTAGTTCAGACGATCTGTATAAGGAATGACCTGATTATAAAGGTGGTTCTCAGTCATCTTCTCGAAACATCTGTGAAGGTAACCGATTTCCAGTTTAGAACGTTTAATGACCTCACCTTCAATCTCCGCCATGATACGAAGTGTTCCGTGAGTCGCCGGGTGAGAAGGCCCGATGTTGATCCATTCTCTTTTGATCGAATCTTCAGGACTGATTGATGGATCCGCATCGAAATGGATATCAAGTGATTCTGAAAGCGGCTGATTGTGATCAGCTGCATAGTCTTTTCTGAGAGGATGTCCTACCCATTCGTGGTGAGTAAGAAGTCTTTCTTTTTTTCTTCCCATGTACGTAATCCCGTACATGTCCCACGCTTCGCGCTCAAACCAGTCAGCTGCTTTCCAAAGAGGAAGAACTGAAGGGACCAATTCACCGCCATCGACATCAACAGGAACGCGAACGCGGATGCGCTCGTTTTTATCCATATTGAGAAGGTGGTAAACAGATTCGAAACGTTTTCCGTGAGTCCATTCAGATTTAGGTCTCTGAAGATTGTCCACACCGCAAACGTCGAGGAGCATGTTGAAACCGAATTCGTCTTTTAGTTTTTCCATCACCGGCAATAATGTTTTCGTGCAGGCGAAGATGACGTGGTTTTCAAACTTGTACGAATAGTGATTATCCGCAAAAGTTTTTTGTAATTCTTGTCCAAAAGGAGTTAGTTCCATGAATTAAACCTATTTTTTAATTAATTTGCTTTTGAAAGTTCTTCTGCTTTTGCGCGTTTTGCTTCAACAGCTTCTTTCGAATCATTGTAAGCAGAAACGCCTTTTTTAATTCTGTCCTGGATTTGCATAATCCCTTGAAGAACTGCTTCCGGAGTCGGAGGACAGCCTGGGATGTAAACGTCGACAGGAATATCGCGGGTCACACCTTGAACGACGTGATAAGCGCGGTAGAAACCACCAGATGAAGCGCAAGCGCCCATAGCGATAACCCATTTCGGATCGGCCATCTGATCGTAAATTCTTTTCAGAACCGGTGCTTGTTTTTCTGTGATAGTTCCAGCGATGATCATGAGGTCAGCTTGTCTTGGAGAAAAGCGAACGACTTCAGCACCGAAACGGGAAGCATCGTATCTTGGACCAACAACGGCCATGTATTCAATTGCACAGCATGCTGTTCCGAAAGGAAATGGCCAGAGTGAGTTGGATTGTCCCCAACGTTTTGCCCATTCTAAAAATGAATCTGCTTTGGTTGTGACGATCAAACGATCAAGAGCGAAGTCCTCTTCGCTTCTACTGTCGAGTGGGCTCACAAGTCTCTTATTAGTCGACATAACGTCTCCTATCAAAATGATTTTAATGTCGTGTACGTAGCAGATATTTTAGAGATTACGGGCGGAAATGTAAATTAATAACTTGCGGCTGTTCTTACTTAACAGTCTTGTCTTCGTCAGGGGTGAAAGTTTCCCAGACAACGTCCTGCGGAAAGACATCGAACTGCGCTTCAGGTTCGGCCTTTTTAAATAGACCTTTTTTATTTTTACACATGAGGGTTTTGCCTTGAGAGCCGATCCATGCATAGATTTTCTGATGAGTGCCGCCGCGCCCGCTGTCATACTCGACAAAACGAAATTCCTTGTTGGTTTGTCCTTTCATGAGGGAGAGACCGTTGATCGCTTGATCAAAACTCTTCTCAAAATCCTTTGCGCGGCATCGTTCCAATTCTTTGTTCTGGTTGTTGAAATACTGTGTGTCGTCTACTTTCGGATTGTATGACCAGGCCTTGTCAGAGCAAGAATAATAAAACTGGTTTTTATCAAGATTAGTGAAGGCCTGGATGTAGGCATAAAACCAGACGCGGCGTGGATCTTCATTGATATTGGCCGGTCTCACAAGTTTGCTGCAGGCATAAAATTGGTCTGAGTTTTTACTGTAAAATTCTTTAAACAATTTCCAGAAATCGAATTGCTGATCTCGGGGTTGCTTTCTGATTTTTTCAGACTTGTCCCAGAAATCGTCGTAGAGTTTGAAGCAGCCTTCGCGCCATTTTGCCAGTTCATCCATTTTCTCATTTTTAGAATTGGATTCCAGATAGCGAAGTGTATCTTCGAGGCCCAGTTCTTTAGATATACGAAACGCCGGATAGTACTTTTTCCCAACCTGATGAACACCGTCTTGATTGGTCAGCATCGCTTTGACATAAGTCCAGTCCGTTTTGGAGCGAAGCTCATTCAAGTAATTCACTTTAGTAAAAGAGTTATCTTCTCCAGTCGTATTCACGGCTAAAAGAATCTGCGACGACTTCCACTTGCTCTTCAAGTCACAAGGATAAGAATCGCAGGCCTCAAGAAGAAGCGATCCTACAATTTTTCCCGTTTCATAATATTGCGGATGAAATCTCGCTTTTAAATCTTTCTGGTCTTTCAGCTTAGGCAGTCCGAAAACTACAATGCGCTGAGGATCTCCGTTTTGATCGTATGTGCGCGGAACAATCCCCTGAGTGAAATTTGGTTTTTGAAGTTCCCCGGTATAAGCGTCCCACACATCGTCGGCCGCACAGAATTCATGTTCGCCGTAAAGTCTGCCCGAATAAAGATCAATATTGTATTTGTAGGTGCTCTCTTCCGGAGTCGTCACAAAGAAATTTACTGTGCGTTTTTCTTTATTGAGCGCAGGATTCACATCAAAAAAGGGATGCGTGAGAAAATTATCGTCCTTGTCTCTCAAGGCAAATCGCGCCGGAATCTTCAACCATGAGGCCGTAATAACTCTCTGGTCCCTGGTCTCATCCACTTTTTCTGTTGAACAGCTGATTAAAAAAATGGCGGCAACAATGTTTAGTAATTGACAGATTCGCATAAATTTCTCAAAATCGAAGGCTATCTCCGATACAATTCTTCATTTCAATGCCTGGGTGGTGGAATCGGTAGACACAGCAGATTTAAAATCTGCCGACCTTTACCGGTCGTACGAGTTCAAGTCTCGTCTCGGGCACCAACAATTCACAGCCATTTCTTATTTAAGTATGACCTAAAAGCTTTTGGAGATCAAAGACATTTCCTACGCAAGATATTGTTTGAAGAAACGTCATAGTGCCTCGCCAGCTGAAGATAGATGAACCATTTTGTATAGGACCACTTTTCGAATCAAAAAAAAATACGCAGCCAGTTTGCTTTTAATGAAGATAAAGAAAAATCTCACGAAACAATTATGAATTCAATTCGGCAGGGATGAAGAATTATGCCAAGTACATAATTTGGCAATCACAATAAATTGGCAGTTTCTTCTTGATATTTTCTTGTCTCTCATATTTCTATGATCTGAATTCCAATAGATACTTGGCCATTTTTATCGCCCTAAATTTTTTAGTATTACATTCTCGTTTCAGACCTAGAATCAAACAAATTTAAAAACCATTTATTAAGAGGCACGTATGTTGAAGGTTTTGATTTTATCTTTGATCCTGAATACGGGATCCGCTTTTTCTCAGACAGACCCAGTTACATATATAAATAACGATGTCTTCACTTGGCTAGGCACCAGTACTGGAGCCTTTGTGGCTTGGGGATATAAAAATCTTAGGTGCAATGATTCGTCTGACTATTGGAATTATGGACACCGGGAAGACAACGTAGTTACTATCAATAGAATCGATCCAGATTTTGATAACCTCCAAGCACTCTGCTCCGACTATAAGAATGATAGCGTCCCAGGGGCCACAACCTCCTGTGATGCTCAGATGTGTAGCCTCGTTACTAACTTCCATCCATCAACCCTTGGCGATAAATTTCTTCAATTCGATCATGATGTAATAGCTACAACAGGTGTGAATGCAACGAATGCTGGTACACAAATCCTTATGCAGCGTTGGAAAGTAACAGTTCATGGCTTCTCAGCTATTCTCGAAGTTCCCGTCTCTCTCCCACCAATGCCAATTAAGCCAACAGTTTTACCAAAGAAAAAAACAATTCCAAAACCAAACAAATGCTTGGGTTCTATTATTGAAGTAGATAATCAAGTTCTTGGTGAATCTATTCCAATTACTGGTACTCCATTTTCGCTTTATTATTATAGCGATCGGGTGCTGGGAAGACTCGATAATTATAAGTTAACTTTTCCTTTAGTAATTGGCCAAGCTCCGAATTCATTAACTTCGATTGAATTAGACATAAAATATGCAGGGCGTGTATTCCATCAATCATTTACTCCATCAAGTAATCTTTCATATGACTTTTTTTGGGATGGAAAAAATTCAGAGGATAAATTTGTTGCAGGCTCAATCAATGCGGAAGTAACAATTACAAATAGAGGTCCAGGAGGAACTGTTTCTGCCAATGGTATTGTTCAAATTGGTGCTTGGAACGCAAAAGCATTGGGTATAAATGGATGGGTTCCAAATGTAGTAAATTTTTATGACAAAAATACTCGCAAGCTTTATCTAGGCGAAGGAAGTTTTATTGCAAATACTGGAACAACTTATCAAGGTGGTTTTTCAGCACCAAATAAAGATGGCTCAGAACTATATATTTTTGATCAAAGTGGAAAACACATCAAAACATTAAATGGTCTCACCGGGGATTTAAAATACAAAATAAATTATAATGAAAATAATGTTTTAATTTCTATTGTAGATCAATATGGAAATAAAACAATTTTTCAACATCAAGATCAGCATGCTGTAAAAATTATTTCACCTTATGGACAAGAAACTAATCTGAACGTCGATGCAAATGGCTGGCTATCTGAGATCACAAATCCCAATCAAGAAACATTCAAAATGACTTATAAGTCAAAAGGACTATTGGGAAGCTTTCAAAAACCTGGCGGCCAAATTTCTTATATGTCATATGATCCATTAGGGCAGCTTGTGAAAGATCAAGCCGCTGCAGGGAATTTTCTTTCTCTTTTCAAAACACCTACGGAAAATGGATGGGACATCCAAACAGAAACAGCAGAAGGAATTAATACTAAATACGAAATTACTGCCGATGATTTTAACTTCACAAGAAAAGTTACCGACTCAAGAGATTTAGAGACCATAACAATTGATAAACCACAAGGGACTTCAGAAGAAAGAACACCTGAAGGCTTAGTCAGTCAACAGACAACTGTTTCAGATCCGCGCTTTGGAAGTTTTGCTCCATACATAAATAGTTCATCACTTTTTGTAGATGGGACGAATTTAAATTATGCTGAAGAGACAAATAAGGACGTTCAGTTTTTAACGGCTGGTGACAATTTCCATATTAAAAAACTGACGACCAAAACTATTTTACAAAACGATCCTGCTCGAACTTATTCAACCGTCTTTGATGGTGTTGCAAGACAATTTATAATGACCAGTCCACAAGGGAGAAGATCAATCGCCAGCCTTAACAGCAATAGCGAAATCTCTAATTTTCAAAAAGGAAACCTAAGATCCGTTCAAACTAATTACGATGAGAAAGGAAGAGTCGTATCTATTGTTCAAGGAAATCGACAAGTCAGTTTTACTTATGACAGCTCTGGTAATGTAAACCGCTCGGTCGATGTTTTTGGAAGATCGACTTCATACCTATATGATAAAGCTGGTAGAGTCATTGAGAAGGTTCTTCCTAATTTATCTTCGATTAAGTTTTCATATGACAAAAATGGGAATGTGACGAGTATTACACCTCCACAAAAAAAGGCACATATTTTTTCTCTAAACTCTCTTGAATTAGTCTCACAATATCTACCCCCTTCTCTTGGAGGAACAGATACTGCGATAAAATATACCTATAATTTAGACAAGAAGCTCACGAAAATCACAAGGCCTGATGGTAAAAACATTGAATTAATCTACGACCTAGAATCTGGGGTTCTAAATTCAATCAATACTCCTAATGGAGAATATGCTCACTCTTATCAAGAAGATTCAGGTCAACTCTCAAAAATTATTTCACCTGCTGGTGTAGTCTCAGCTTTTGAATATAATGGCCCTCTTCTCAGACAAGAAGAAACTTCTTTTGGAAACTTCAATGTGCAATTTGCGCTTTATTATAATTCTGATTTTTCGCTCAAATCAATGAGTGTAAACGATTCTGAAATTGGAATTCAATATGATCGAGATAGTTTACCAATAAAAATTGGGCACGAATCACTCTTCTACGATAACAATGGACTTCTTTCCGCAATTACTCATAATCAAATCGAACAAACTCTTACTCGAAACGAATTTGGTGAATTAATAGAAGATAAAATCCGCTCAGAAAGAAAGCACAAAAAAGAGAAAGAAGAAACTTATACACTTAGCTTGAAAAGAGACTCTCTCGGAAGAATTATCAAAAAATCAGACTCACACGGACATCACGACAAAGAATTCCTTGACTATTTCTACGATGCCAACGACCAACTAGTCGAAGTATTTAAAGGGGGCCATAGCGCTAGAAAGTATATCTACGATGGAAATGGTAATAGGATTAAGTTCGTTGAAAATGGAAAAACTATAGATGCAAATTACGATGAGCAGGACCGTTTAATCCGTTATGGGAAAAATCAATACAAGTACAATCTCAATGGAGATCTCGAAGAGAAAATTTCACACGAAGGTAAAAATCTAAAGTTTGAATATGATGTATTCGGAAATTTAACGAAGGTGCATATTGGAAAGAGAAATCTCATTGAATACATGATTGATGGGAAGAACCGACGTGTTGGTAAAAAACTCAATGGAAAATTAATTCAGGCTTTTGTTTATCAATCTCAAACTCAAATAGCGGCTGAGTTAGATGAGAATGGAAAGATTGTAAAACGTTTCATATACGGTTCGAAACCGAACATTCCAGATTATTTTATAGCACATGGAAAAGAATATCGTATCTTCTCCGATCAAGTCGGAACACCTAGGCTCATTATTGATGTCAAAACAGGTAAGATCATTCAAAAATATGAATTTGATGAATTTGGAAATTTGAGAGACAATGATGACTATAACGAAAAAAGAGAAAGTAAAATTCTCCTGCCGTTTGGATTTGCTGGTGGACTTTATGATCCAGAAACAAAACTAGTAAGATTCGGTGCTCGCGATTATGATCCGGAAATTGGCAGATGGACTTCAAAAGATTCATTTGGCTTTAATGGTGGAGATAGTAATTTGTACGCTTATGTGAGCAATGATCCATTAAACTATGTCGATATAAATGGCACCGACGCTATCCTCTATACGGTATTAGCAAATGGCTTTATTCCACATTCAGTTATAGGCGTTAGCACTCCAAAAGGTGTAAAATATTTTGAATTTGGCGCAGTCTCTCCTATCGGCAAAGTTCTATCTGTTATGGGTATTCCAGTTACAGGAGCAATTAATCCTTCAACGACAATGCCTTCAAACATAATATCATACCAGTATATTAGTTTGAGTCCAAAACAGGATCAAGCGTTAGTAAGTAATCTTTTAAAAAATCCCGGAACTTATAATTTTTATAACAATAACTGTTTTAACTACACTAAAAAAGCTTGTGGTGGATTATGCAAATGATACTGGCCCCTGTCGGTGCTTTCTTTTATTTTTTAAAGTTAACATCTCTTTATTGGGGAGTATGCTTCTTATTATTTTTTCTAATTGCAAAAAAATTAAAAAAACTTCAACACTACAAAGAAGTTTTCCTAAAAATCGGACTTTTATCAATATGCTTTTTCTTACGCTTTATAATGTCTGCTTCAAACGTCTCCATACTTCATACCGCCCAAATATCCAACCTTGAGATTTTCAGCTGGTTGATTTCAGGATTTTTTTCTTGTTTTTTTTATTTCTCATACAGAAAAGAAAAAGAACATTTCCCTAGACTTTCTAAAATTTCTGCCACTCTATCTCTGACAATTTTTTTTGAACTGATAATTAATATTTGCCTATTATTAACAAACGATCATTACTATTAATTCTGAGGCAGAATCATGTTCCGGTCATTGCTTTTCTGGCCAATCGAACACAGCCAGTTGGACATTTCATTATTCTTTCAGGCTTTGATCTCATGAATGGACAAGTTGTCGTCAATGATCCCTTGCAGGGCCAAACTCAGGTGATTCCTTATCAAGCTTTAGGTGCCTATGGTCCCAACGGAGCACTTTATTGGAAATCGAGTATTGTTCCGGTGATGCAAAATAATTAAAATGAGTGCCGCGATTGCGGCACTTTTTATTTTCGCTTGGTATAGGTTTTAAAGATCAGTCACTCTATTCGTTCCGAAATTAATAATCCGTTCAGAGTATTTTCCATACTTCGTTTTTAACTCATCTCTGCGACTAGGATCGACAGGACAAGAAAATCCCATTTCACTAATTCTCCTGGTGAATTTTTCCAAATTTTTCTTTGTTGGAAATGTCGAGCAGTTGATCGATTCATCAACCGAGTCGTCGAAGTATTCAGCAAAGTCGATGTCCTTCACTTTTACCCACTGGTTATTTTCACAGCGAACGAATGGACCGATATTGTGATCAGTTCCTAAGAGATCATCTTCTTTTTGTAAAAAATGATTCCAGAATCTGTAGCCATTGAAGTTTGCCGCAAGATCGCCGTAGCTCATCACTCCCGTTTGCCAGCGGCTGCCGCCCATGCTTTCTTTTTCTCTTTTTGTGACGAGTGAGATGGATTCATCAAAGGATTTTTTTTCGATTCTGTGAAGAGTGAAATAGTAAAATCCCTGGCCGAAAAGATGTTCGAATTTATCTGCGCCCACTTCAAAGCCGTTGATGTTCAGAACGGGCGACATCGCCACTCCCAATTGTTTGACTATCGGGCTTGCCACAATCGTTCCGTCGTAAAATTTCCAGTCGCGATAAACTGATTTGTATACGCTTACACTCTTTTTTTCGATTTCTTTACTTGAAATAATTTTGCGGGTGAATTTTCCGCGGATGTGATTGCCGAAATATTTCAGCGATTCCTCATACAAAACTTTTTCATCGCAGTTGTTTGTTTTTTTGTTGGCGTTTTGAATCGCGGCCTGCAGTGATAAGCTCGCTTCGCGGTTCACTTCTGAAAGTGAATCACTGATCACCTTGTGCTTATTGGTGAAATGATCCGGCTCACCTGCGATGAGGCAGAGATTAAAAGTCAGAGGAATAAGGGCGAACAAGGCTTTGAACTTCATTACTTCATTCTACGCCTTTAGGGTCTTTGATTGTCTTTTTTGAAGTTTTTACCAATGAGCTTCTGGATAATTGTCTAAACTTTAAACACTAAGGGACTCAGCCCCGCTGACAGGAATTTCTGAGCAGTTTAAAATGCCCGATAACCTGTGAAGAATCCATGTGCTGGTACTTTTTCTTGATGAGCAGGAGATCCGCCTCGATCTCTGCTCTTTCAGACTTCTGTTTTGTCAAAAAGGCCTGGATCTCTTTTTCTTTCAGAAAGGCCAGGTCCGCCTCTTTTAAAATCTTCTTCTCAACCAAAGCCGTGAGCTTCGACTTATCCGCTTTCACATCCTCCGCAAAGAACTTCTTTACGAAATCGCCACAGGTATTATCCGAAGACGGTTCCCTTTGAACACCAATTCCCGAGCACGATGCTAAGGTAAAAAGGGCAGAGATGATCAATAAAGATTTTTTCATACATTCCCCTCTCGGATTAATGGCCGGATTTCTAAAACCGATAAGCCAAAAATGAAAAAGAATATCATGAGCTGCCTTTTTATCTGTCTCTTTTTACTCTCTTCTCTTTCCGGCCAGACAGTCTGGGCGGAACCGGTTGTTCCTGAAGTTTCTGAATTAAAAATGCAACTGGCACTCACTCACCTCATGGTGGATGTCGCTGATTCACTGGACAGAAAAATTCCTGCAGGCAGAGATCCTTTTCAAAATCCGGAAGTTCTCGCCAATCTTCTTCGCGATGAAGCGATGAAGTTTGAAAAGTTTTATGAAAAAAGCGGAATGATTCCGGAAGAGAAAATTCCGGTGTTTCGAAAATTTATCGTTTCAATGAAATGGCATAACCTGGTAGCGCTGATGAAAAAGGCCCATCTTGGAATCGATATTTTCCTGAAACGCAAAGGCTATGGATTCGCTCTTTCCATGATGATGGGCAAAGCTTTTCAAATGGGACTTTCCTATTTTTGCATGCATCACAATCTCCAGGCCATGATTCCGGTCGTGATGTCTGTTCCCTGGACTATTCTCGCCACAAATATCCCTGCCCGCCTTCAAAAAAGACAAATTGAAAATGAAATGGCGGACGTTCTTGGCAGTAAAGAAGCTGTGAGCGCATTTAAAGAACAGGAACGGAAATTCCTCGAGGTTTTACAGCTCGCTCAGGAGAAAGATTTTTTTCTTCCTCTTGAAAGTCTGGAAAATGGATACACCAGTGCCCTTGTTGTTAAAAATCAAGGACCACTTAAGAAAATTCTCAACATGGTGGGAATGAACGAAGACGAGTTGACCTTAATCAATCTGAAAAAATTCCTGAAAGACAATCATGTGGAAAGCGGTTACATCAGCTGGCTTCTCAAAACGAAGACCATCGATGATCTCTCCCGGACTGTACTCATTTCTCTCTCAGTCATTCAACAGGACGATTTGAGGATCAAATTTCAAATGCAATTCCAGTCTCAGTTCCGGGAATTCAAATCTAACCGCAACTGGGAGAAAATTCTTTCCTGGGCGCGCTCGATGAAAGAAATTGAGCAAGTGGACGAACTCATTGCTGCTTTCAAAAATATACCCGAAGGGCTTACTCCGAAAGAAGCTGCTCTCGTATGGAATGATCTTCTCTTCCCACACTACATTGAAAAAATGAATTTCACTCATGAAGAAGGACGAAACTTGGTTTTAAAAAGCGATGCCCTTAAGGTCAGACTGGCGACACTTCCCGCCTCTGCCGGACGCGAAGATATTGAAAACGAAATGACTTCATTTCTCTCTCAGGTTCTCAGCGATAAACCAGGCAAACGCTGTCAGACTCCGGCCGCGCTGATCGGCGAAAAACTCCTGCTGTCACTCTAGCTAAGGTTTACTCACATCAGTGTTAAAAAAACGGCGGCATTCTTTTGCGCCTTTGTTTTCATTACACCATTTCTCAGCACGAGAGTCGCAAAGTCGCTCGCGGGTTTTATTGACCATGAAACAATTTTTTCTGCCAAGGCCAATCCCTTTTCCGTCTTTGGTATTCACTTCCTGCATATTCGCGTCTTTCATCCGCGCATCTTTTGCATCATCAATCGCATGAGTGAATATGGGAGAGGCCAGGGCCAGAAGGATGAAGAACTTTGGTTTGATAATATTTTTCATAAGCACTCCTTTCTTCATGGTAGAAGTGAGAAGTGCCTAGAACAAAGTCATTGAAGCTATACGAGCTATTATTTTTTTAATTCTTGCCTTAAATTCTCAATGATAGCATCGGAAGAAATCTTTTTTCCGGCGCGATACATAAGCACCGGATCCAAAGATCCATCAAGACACTTATTGGCGACATTATCCGGACTGATTGTATATCGTCCCATTTGTTTTTTAGTCGGCCATTCAATGTCGTGAAAGACAACGTACGCAATTTCCGAGCAGACAATTTTTGAATCAGTCTCGACATCAAAATTGAAGTCATATTCTTTTCCAATCTGCTCAAAAGCACGTATCACATATTCCCTTCTCTGTTCATCATTCATGGAAGGATTTCTAAGCACGAGCATATCATCGATATTGAGAAAATGATCGAGGCTGTTGATCTGAACTCCCGGTCTCAGTGCTTCAATAATGTGGTGACCGGATTTGATCTTCTCATGGTATTTTGTGACCAACGGATGATTCCAGACACCGAGCTCTTTTAATTCTTCTTCTGTTCCAATCCATAGAGCGACGTGCCCGTAATGGCCTGGAATAAACTGATCCGTTAATCGAAAGGGAGTTTTCTCCAGCATAATATCGAGTGGCTTAAAACTCTTTGCCATCGCCGTCTTTTCTTCGGCAGAAAGTTTAGTCAGATACCCCGAACGAAAAGCAACAAGACCAAGCGTATTGCCGAAAGTTTTACTGGCGATAAAAGTAAACGATTCATTCATAAAGGTGAATCTGTCTGTGATTCTGTCCCAATAAGCTTTAATCGCATTTTGATTTTTGAGGTCAAATTGCTTTGTCAGAAGGAATTGGTAAAAAGGACTCTCCATCGCAAGCAGATTCAGATACGTTTCATCTTGTGAGAGTTCAATATTTTCTTTTTTGTCATACTGAAGAGCATCTTTAAAAATCGACTGGGCCTTCAACATAATAAGACGCTGATTGGGATCAAAGAAACTATCAGTAATTTTCTCCAGCGCATTGTGAAGCTCAGGAATATCTCTGTTGATGATTCTTCTTGTTTTGCGATGAGTGACGTAAGGATAAATTCCGGTCAGATAATTGTCATAAAGAACCAATGAAGCATCGAAAGATATTTTCATCTCAATTAAAAAATCCCGTCCGGTTCTGTCTTTTGGATCAATCTTTACCAGCGCCGATTTTAAATCCGTTCCTGCTCCTGGTTTCACTTCTATCAGGTCCAGAGTCCGGAATTGGTCGCCGAATTTTTTAGAATAGTCCATCAGGCGATTGCGAAGATCTTTATACTTCTTTACGCTCTCAAAAAGCTCCAGCAGATCCTGATGATTGAAATTTTTTTTGCCGAATTTATCCTGGTTCTTCTGGTAGAAATCCAAGGCCTTCGATCTCCACACCAAAGCTTCCTCTGTAAGCATCTGCAGATTGGCAATGTCAGTCGCATATTTGGCAGCTTCTTCCTGTTCCATAGAAAGCTGGATGGCCTGGTTTTCTGCTGCTGTTTCTCTTTTTAACCCGGTGTGGGAGCATGAAAGAAGGACTAGCATAAGTAAAAGAGTTATTTTCTTCATAAATTTTCCTATTGGGCAGAGATGACTTCATAGCCAAGACTCTCAATATAAGCTTTTGCATCTGGTTCAATAACTGAGGTAGGAGAAATAAAACGGAGTTCGACTTCTTTTTTGAAACCGAGAAGATCGCGCAAGGCCTTGTGCTCAAGGAGTTGCTCGGCCATTGGCTTAGCCTTGTAGCCGCCGCCGTTCAAAGTTTCCATCGTAATTGGTTTTTTATATGTTTTTACTTCGGCCCAGACAATTTTTCCGTTGGCCTTCTGAAAGACGAGATCGATTTCTTTGGTTCTGATCATCGTGATAATTTTTCCAATGAGAATGTCCCGATCAACCGGTCTTTCGCCGAGATTGTCCAGGTAACTTCTGGCCGCTCGCAAAATACCATCACCATAAGTCGAAACAAGCTTTAAGAGCTCCTTGTCTGATTTCTGCTTTAAATTCTCTTCAAGAGTTTTGATGGCCGTGTCTATCGTCAGCTGGTAAGGAATCGGATGAGAGAGTGATCTTGTTTCAAACTTCACTCCTTTGCGGATGGGTTTGTCTTTGCTCGCACCATAACCTATCAGCTCACCAAGTTCGCCATTAAAATTTCCTTCGCGCATTCTTTCTTTTACGTAAGTATTGAAACGGGTTTCAACCGCGCCGCCTTTGATAGCAATCGGCACATCAATAGAAGAAAACTTCGCCTTGCCATCGTTGTAAGAAGAAATTAATTCATCATCGTAGTGATCGAGATCTTTAAACTTGTTGAGCTTTTCCCGTGAAAATTTTAATTCATAAATAAATTCGGACAGCTCAGGATTATTCAGACTTTCTACATCCGCAATGACTTCATCATACTTGCTGATCATTAATCTTCTTTCATCATACATGGCCTCCATCGCCTCTCTCAGCGTCGGGGCCCGATTATGTTTTTTAATGAAGGATGAAGTGTATTCATTTAACTGGAACGGAATGAATTCAAGCTTATCTATTTCTGCAAGCAACTCAGGATATTTTCCAAACAAAGAATTTTTTGCGACGGGAAGTTTTGGTCTTGCCGATGTCATAAACGATTGAACAAGTTGTGTACAATCGAAACTTTTCGCAGCAGCAGGAGCGCGGAACGCCACAGTTTCAGGGCCGGATTCCCCAGTCCTGTTATAGGCTAAAACTATGAGAGCAATGGAGAAAATAAAAATCAATTTTTTCATCAAGGATTTATCGGCTAATTCTCGAAAAAAGTAATTTTGTCAGGTTTTGGTTTTGTACAGGGACTCAGGCTTTAGGTGATATTAAAAATCCCTAATAGTTAAACAATTTTTACAATGATAATTTGAAGTTCCGTGGGTGCCGTGGGTGCCCGTGGGTGTTAGAAACGAGGTCGCGATTGCCATTGTCCAAAAAACGAAAATTAAAACACCTTTTTTATCCGGTATTACTGGCCGGTATCACCTTTCTCACCACTTTAATTGCGACTTACTTTCTTTCTGAAAATATCAAGTCTCATGAAAAAGAGAGATTCGAAAATCTTCTTTTTCAAATAGAACAACAAATCACCTTTCGTATGGAAACGTACATCAATGCCCTTACGCAAACTAAAAGTATGTTTGAAATTTCCGAAAATATAGAGCCCTTTGAATTTAAAAAATACATTGATTCTCTCAACATCCTTAAAGCGTATCCAGGCATTCAGGCGATCGGCTTCACCCAAAAAGTTCCGGCCAAGGATTTAAAAAGTCACATCCAAAAAATTAAATCCAAAGGTTTTCCCGATTACAAGGTCTGGCCGGATCATTTTCGTCCTGTCTACTACCCGATCGCTTTCATTGAACCTTTTGACTGGAGAAATCAGCGCGCCTTTGGCTTTGATATGCATACTGAAGAGAAGCGCAGTGAGGCCATGGACAAAGCGATGCTTTCAGGACTTCCGGCGGCCAGTGGAATAGTAACTCTGGTACAAGAGAGCAATGAAAAAATCCAGCCAGGTTTTCTCATTTACTCCCCCATTTATAAAACCAACACTCAACTTCAAACGACTCAGGAAAGAGAGGCGCATTTATTTGGATTCATCCACGCTCCATTCAGAACCTATGATCTCTTCAACGAAATCTTTGCTCATTTCGGCTATCACATTCCACTCAAAGTGAGCATTATTTGTACTAATGAAAAACAAGAATCGCCTCTATATGAATTAAATCCGAAGGCCAAAGTAGATGACGGTTCACTTGCGTTTCAAAAAAATCTGACGATCAATGTGGCCCAACGAGAATGGAAAATAAAAGTTGCCACGCTTACAACATTTCCGGATAAATCCTCACGCTATCTCCCCATCGTCGTCTTAATCCTGGGAACTCTCGTCAGCTGTCTCATTTTCTGGATTGTCTTTCGCCAGATCCAGTTTTCAGCTCGTGAAAATGCAAGAGCAGCCCAGCTGGAAATTCTTAACAATGTGGGAAGAAAACTCTCGGCAGAGCTGGAGTGGCAAAAGCTGATCCAATTCGTCACCGATGCCGGAAGAGTGATCACAGATGCGAAATGGGGGGCCTATTTCTATAAAGAGAAAAATGACAGCACCCATTACCACCTTTGTGCGCTTTCAGGGGGAAAAGAAAATGAATTCAGAAATATTATTTATTCTCTTCCTGAAAAATTCATTCATGAGTTGATTGAAAAAAAGAATTCAGTTGCAGATAATTTTTCGTACGATGATTCACCTTTAAAAAGTTACCTCAGCGTCGCAGTCGTTTCCCGCAACGGAGAAATTATTGGAGGAATCTTATATGGAGATGATCGTGAGAACCATTTCACTTCACGCGATAAGGCCATCATTGAAGGGATCGCCGCGCAGGCAGCTATCGCGATTGATAACGCCCGTCTTTTTAAATCGGCGAACGATGCCATCAAAGTTCGGGATGAATTTCTAAGTGTTGCCTCACATGAATTAAAAACTCCGATTACTTCTTTAAAACTTCAATTCCAGCAAGCGTCCCGAATGATAACTCAGGACAATCCAAAAGTTTATGATCAGGAAGCAGTCAATCGAAGGGTAAAAAAAGCGGTACAACAGCTTGACCGAATGAACAGTTTAATCGAAGACATGCTCGATGCTTCCCGCGCTTCACTTGCCAAAATGACTTTGAATAAAACCGAGTTTGATTTAAACGATCTCACTTCCGAAATCATTGATTCTTTTGCGGAACAGTTGACGGTTCAGAAAATTCACTACACTTTTGAGAAAAGTCCGGAAGGCGCACCTGTTTGCGGCGACAGTTATCGGTTAGAACAATTGATTTCAAACTTACTAAGCAATGCTATCAAATACGGACAAGGAAAGGAGATCAATATTAAAATCGCAGAAAAAAATGGCATGATTGAACTTTCAGTGCGTGATCATGGTCTGGGAATTCCACCAGAAAAAATGGGTAAAATTTTTGAGCGGTATGAGCGAGCCGTCACCGGCACAAATATTTCCGGACTTGGTCTTGGCCTTTATATCAGCAATCATATTGCCCACTCTCACCATGGACAAATCCTGGTTGAAAGTAAAGTGGGAGAAGGTTCAACTTTTACGTTTGTCATTCCGAAGCGAAAATATTCTGCACCTTCTGAGCAATTAGACCAGCATAATAATATTGTCCATCCGGTTTCATATGCAGATCACGAGGATAAATTGAAATATAATTAATCGCAGTGCTTTCATCGAATCGAATCGTCTCGATTCCAAGTTTTTTTAATTCTTCCTCCACTCTTTTCACAACAGGTCTGTTCTGTTCATTGAGAGTAAAGGGATGAATTAAAACAGCAAAACGGTTATTCATTTTCGTTTGCTGAAGAAATAATTTTTTAATTTCCAAAAAAATGCGGGCCACGAGCTGGTAGTGATGATCATGGATTCTGGGCAAATTAGGAAATAAGAAATTTTTGGGATCAACAAAGTTAATGACTTTATAAAATTTGCTGATCCATTGCTCATTAAATGTTCCTGCGTAGTGAAGTTCATTTCCCTCCAGTTCATAGGCAGGCTGCATCCAGCCCCATCGGATAAAATTTTTTCCTCCAATCATTCTTTCAATCAGGTATTCGCTGAAATCATAAAGCATGAGCGTGTCTTTTATAGAAGGTTTAACTTCCGCCAGGGAGTAATGTTGCAAAAAATAAAGCAATGAGTTTGGCCCCGAACCGGCCAGCCCCAGATTTTCAATTTGAGTTTCAGGAAGTTTCTGCTCAAGAAAAAAGGATAATGTCTCATCGTCATTACAGCCTATGCCAAAAGTATTTGAATCCCCTGCTATGATTAATCTTTGATGAGCGTTTTCCCTGACAGTTGTTTTTCTGAAACCAAACCGGTTCGTTGAATACTTCTTTTGAAATTCAATGACATCCTTTTCATCTTTGGCCTGATGAAAAATAACAGCTTCGGGAAAATCCACTTGAAGATTAATATGCTTTTGAATAGGCCGGTATTTTTTAAAGAAAGATGAATTAAAATCCACATCTGCAGTAATTGTCTGCGAATAAATCAATCCGTTTCTTTTATCTTGCCGGGATAATGAAACAGGCGTTGCCCGCCCTAAAACCGGAATGGCCAGCAACACAAGCATGAAGAAAAGTACTTTCATGCTTTAAGTATAATGCAAATTACTTTCGCGGAAAGTTTTTTTCCACAAGATCAAATTTAGGCGAAACCGGAAGAATTCTGGCCTTTGGATTTTCTGAGATAGATCTGATAAACGACATTAGCCACATTGTCTCTGCACCTTTTTTAGTTGCATAATTTTCATCAGTCCAACCAAACCAATCCCAGCAGCCTTTCGGATTGTAAGGGAAATTGTTTTCTGTAATCCACGTCTGTGGAAAAAGAATCATGAGGTCATTGGCCTCGGCATAGTTAATATATCCTGCATCCAAAACAAATTTAAGCAAACCGTATTGATTCACTTTATCTTCAATAGTCGGGAGAACATTGTAAAGGCCGCGCCAGTCTTTTTTAGAACGCATTGAAAGAATTTTATAAGAATTGACCTGATTCTGGTATTGAGTCTGGAAAGACTCTTGATAAGAATCGCTCATTTTACAACCATGCAGGGCCACGTGAAGCTGACATGAGTCAGGTGACTGCAAGCATTTCTCACTGGCGTATAAATAGCCATAAGGAGCTATGCTCGGAGATGGTTGCGTCCATTCTTCTTCCGGTTTACTGATGTTTAACAACTGCGTTTGATCTACAAGATAAATATGATCTTTATTAAATTCTCCACGGAGTAAACCGGAATTAACAGTGTGTTTCAGGATGTTTCCCGCCACATCCACTCCGCAAGAAGAAACGTAAGGCACTTCTTCTTTTGAACAGTCAATTCCATCTGCCCTGTCTGTCGGAAAATTATGACTTCCCTTCCCTTCTTCCAGTTGAATATTTTCTTCTTTCAGACCAACAGCAAGATATTGTTCTTTAAGTTTATTCTGCATTTTAGAATTGAGAACTGAATCTGATTGACCTTGAAAGATATAGGCCTTCTGATTGCGAAGATTAAAAAGCGGATCAACGAGATGATGCTCTTCATTTTTTTTGAGATAAGAAAGTTCCAACTGCGCTTTGTCCGGTTCTCCCATGCAAACAGCAACCGAACGGTAGATAGGATTGCCTTTTTGCGGACGAAACCAGGTTTGCGGATTAAGCCCATGAAAAATAATAAACGGATTGAGCGTGTCATTGATCATTTTAGCTGTTGGCTCAAAGAGAAAAAGATTAGTCGTACCAATCGTGTTGGCATCTTGTTTCACTTTTTTAGGGAGATAGTCTTCTGCACAATAGTAAAATCCACCGGCAACTGTACCCACGCCAGAAATTTCTGATGAATAAATGGTGGCCATTTGATTGGCCATAAAACCTCCGGAAGAAATTCCAGAGATCGTAACTTTGCTTTTTTCTTGAGAAAAGGTTGAAGAAATCGCCAGAGAAAAGACAAGAAAACACAGAATAACGAACAATTTATTCATCGAAAACAGCTCCCGCATTTAAGTGGGCGCATAGTACTCAAACTAAATTCATTTTACAAAACTTTTTTCAAAAGATTTTTAAATTGAACGATGGAATCTACGCCTTTGTTTTCTACGGAATAAGCGAAGCATATTTTGTCCGTAAAAGGTTTAATTTGTGTCGAAAAAATTTTTGTTTGATCGGGAAAATAATTCTTGATCACGCGAGAAGGAAGAATTCCGACTCCGGCCCCTTCATAAACAAACTTCGCAATGAGTTCCAAGTTTGGAATTTCAAATTGCTCTTTAAAAAGCATTCCTTTTTTTTCCAATTGTCTCAAGAGTGAAAATGTCTGGTGAATTTGTGGATCAAAAAAAAGAGCGTCTTTATTAAAATCTTTTTTTCTGGACCACAGAGTGACTTCGTCTTTTTCCAGTTCTGTAATGACCAGATTGCTGTGAGGAAATGGATTGATCACGACCCCGCAATCAATTTTTCCTGTCTGAACCCACTCGGTTACTTCGCGGGAAAGACCGAATTTGAAATGGAATTCAATTTCAGTGTTTCTCTTTAACACCTGGGGCATGAGATAGGCCGCAACAGAGGGATGCATTCCTATTGTTAGTGACGATTTCGTTTTTGTACTGCCATTTTTTAAAGTTTCATGGACCTGCTCGAGATCATCACAGATTTTTTGTCCGCGCTGAAAAAGAAATTCTCCCGCCTTGGTCAGAATCAGTCCCTCTTTTCTGCGAAGAAAAAGTGGCTCTCCCGTCTCAGCCTCAAGTCTTTTCATGCAATGACTAAGAGCTGGCTGAGATAGCCCCAATTCTTTTGCCGCTTTTGTCAGATGTAGGACCCTGGCCGTAACTATAAAACATTTCAAATCATTTGAATTAATCATTCATAAAGTGAATCACAGAAATTCAATTAATTCAATTTATTTATATGAAAACCGGGCGTAAAACACTTTCACACCAGGAGGATTTTATGAAAACTTGCTTACTCTTTTTTTCTCTCGTTATTTCTTGCGCCCTTTCCGCTCAGACGATGGCAGCAGAAAGAATTCTTATCTCTGATATAAAAACGGCAGATGTTTTGCTCAATAATACAAGCGTTCGCTGTTCAGCTTTAGGCTATGGACTTGAAGAACTAAAAATTAATATTCCCGCGCTCGATGGTTGGACTTTATTCGATCACTCTAATATTAATGCAGGCGATTTTCCGGGAGAGCCTTGTATGACGGCCGGAATGTGCAAACGAGCTCCACGAAAAGGAGGCTTTTCTATTGAAGATATTCTCGGATCTAAAGATGGTCAGAGGGTCGAACGATTAAAGATCAGACGACAAATTGTGGAAATAAAGGAATTAGGTAAAGATGAAAACGATAATGATGTCTGCCATCGTCGGATTGAAGAGCGATTACAAACAGAAGTTTCGAAAAATTCAGATGAAGGCCAGATTCAATTTCATCATGTCAGATCAGGCTTGAATGAAACTTTTCCAGCAAGAGTTTGCCAATAATCAAAAGGCCGCCTGTGTGCGGCCCTTTTTTATTTTCTCACTACATTTTTGTTTCGTCTTTTGATTCCTTTTTGTCTGCATGTTTTTCAGATTTCTCTTTCATCTCTTTTTTTGCTTCTTTTTTCATTTCGTCATACTTTTCCCAGCCTTCTTTCATGCATTTTTTCATCTCTGTTTTATCTTTTGAATCTTTAATGCATTTCTTTTCGTCGTCGAGCATAGATTGCTTTTTATCGAGCATGTCCAGTTTCATTTTTTGAGCGTCTTCAAATGACATTTTATCCATCTTTTTTTCCATTTCTTTATGCATTTTTTTATCATTTGCAAAAGCACTCATATTGAACAGACATAGTGAAGTAATTAGTAAATATTTCATAAGTCCTCCTGAAAAACGGGATTTCATAAAACAATGTTAATTTTTTTTAAGAGGTGGGAAAAGTTGCAGCGAATGTTAGATTTAAGTTCAGTTTTAATTTGAAACTTAGCATATGATTCTTTTACACTGATATTATGAACGACCAAATGATAAATGATGTCACTGATACTGCTGTCTGGGTGGCCGCTTACCGGGCAGAAGAAAATGAGCGAAAAGATGCACTCTTTCGCGACCCTTTTGCACGGCTTTTAATCGGAGAACGCGGCGATGTGCTCGCACGCAGAACACAAGGATCGCGTTATACGGCCTGGTCTGTTGTCATCAGAACCCGCATTATAGATGAATTTATTCTTTCGCTGGTGCGTGATCATTCTATTGAAACAATTTTGAATCTTGGCGCGGGCCTGGACACGCGCCCTTATCGCCTGGATCTTCCCGATACTCTTCATTGGATTGAAGTGGATTTTGAAAAAATTATCCATCTTAAAAATTCTAAACTTTCCCAGGTACGGCCTCGATGCCATCTGGAAAGGAGAAGTCTCGATTTATCCGATAAAGGTCTGCGAAAAAAATTTTTCGACGAGGTTTCAAGTCATTCTAAAAAAACGCTGGTCATCACCGAGGGAGTTGTTCCCTATCTGAGCAATGATGAGGCAGGTGATCTCGCTTCTGCTCTTCATAACGAAAAGAACTTCGATTTCTGGATTACGGAATATTATTCTCCGGAAATCCTGCAATTTCTCCGCACTCCAAAAAGATTGAAACAGATGGAGAAAGCTCCTTTTCTTTTTTATCCATCGGATTGGTTTGGCTTTTTCAAAGAGAGAGGTTGGGAGCAATATCAAACGTGTTATTTTGGAGTTGAATCTGAAAGACTGGGGCGAATGGCCCCTACTCCGGGCTGGCTTCAGGAAAACGATCACGAAGGAAAAGAAAAAGTGAAACGATTTCTCGGCTATAGCATTCTTAAGAAAGGCGAACAATAAAACAATAATTCATTGGTTTGCGTTTCATTTTCTTTGCGAGAATGAGAACTCTCTCCGTAGTGCTCGAACCAATATAGTAATTGCATTTTTTTCTTTTAAATTCTTCCAGCAATCTTTTATACATTATTTTTGAAAGACCTTGTCCTTTGAAATTCTCGGCGACAAAGATAGAGGCCACCAGGCCATAATGATTTTTTTTATCGATAAACCAGGCAATAGCTCCGGCCATCCGTCCTTCTTTTTTTATAATGATACATTTCTTACTTTTCACGAGATTGCGATAAAAATTTTTCATCAATTTTTTAGCAATGGGTTTTGCAAAAATCTCATGCATTCTGCTTGTAGGGTCTTTCAGGTGAGATTCAAGCTCCAGTTTAACCAGGGCAGGAACATCTGCCGATTTCAGCTTTGTAAAAGAAAATCCTCTTGGCAAAACTTCGCGGTTAAGCCGATCAAGTGATTCGTCGGTCTTCCCTACAAGCTCTATATAAGTGAGCTTACCTGCTTTTTTAAAATGAGTGAGTAACTTGGTTTCTTCCGGTGAAACAGCAATGAGCATTTTCTGGATCTTTTTTTCTTTTTTATATTGGCGGCCCATTTTACTTATCGAGGCGAGAAGTTTTTTTCTCGAATCGGAATCATCTCTGCTCCAGAGGACAGGAACATAAAAAAATTGTTCATTGAATTCATGCATGAGTGTTAACTGGAACTGATAAAAATAAACAAGTCGTCCCTTTTCGTCTTCACTATAAATCAATTGTTTTTCATTAAAGGCTTTTCTGAACTTCTCTTCCTGCTCTTTAACTTGTTTCTCATCCATGACCTTGCCAAAGGCCTTTTTGAAGCGTTTTTTTTGAATACTGATAATTCGGGAAAGAATTTTTTTTTGCATCATAAATTTCAATACAACCCATAACTTTTATTCTTTTTCAGGCCCGCAAATTTGATGATAACGTTCCAGCAATTGAAGATAAAATTTTCAGGAGCTCTGAAATGAAATATCTGCTGCTGTTCACTATCATTTCGATAATGACTATCCAATCATCTCTCGCGGCCATAGAGAAGGCTTCTTATCATATCCTGAAAGGACGTCTTCATAAAGGAGGAAGTGCCATTGTTGAAATCACCGAAAAGGATAAGACCAGATTTACGGCTAAAATGAGTTATGACATTAATAAAAAATCCTTAGTTCCCATTCCTAAAAAAGTTCTTCAGGGGGAAACGGTCATCGAACTTCCGCCGGAATTCAAAGATAAGCGCGGCTATGCCATGCTTGAAAAAAAAGGATTTATGGAAGTGCCCAAGGCGCGTCTGCAGTTTATTAAAAGAATGAATTGGAATGGAAAAGAAAATGCTTACGATATTTTAATTACTCCGCACAATGGAAAATCCATGATCGAAGTCGTTTACCATCCGAGCCTTCCGGCCGCAGGATGGGGACAAGTGATCATTACTTTTCTGTCCCCTTATCCCATCCTGAACGGCTACAAAGCTATTATTGAACTCAATTGATTTTCGCTCTTATTTTCCGTGGCACTTTTTATATTTAAGACCAGAACCGCATGGACAAGGTTCATTTCGTCCGACTTTCGGTGTTTCGCGAACAATCGGATTTAGAGGTGGATGCTCTACTTCCGGTGCTGTTTCTTCTTCCGGGTGACTTTCACGTGGATTTTCGTGCTTAGCTTTTGCCATTTTCAAATGAAGAAATTCATTTTCATCCAAAGTGACCTGACCTTCTTTTTTTGCCGGTGCAGGTACAACAGCTGGCTTTTTAGGTTCAGCTTTCTTCTTAGGCATCTTTGATGGTTCAGTGACCATCTCTAAAACTTCAATCTTTGCCATTTCGACAAAAGTTGAAGATGTTTTTTTCGGAGCTGCTTTTTTCGCAGGTGTTTTTTTAGCGGCAACTGTTTTTGCCGGTGCTTTTTTAGCAACAGCTTTTTTGGGAGCTGCTTTTTTAGCAACAGCTTTTTTGGGAGCTGCTTTTTTTGCGACTGCTTTTTTTGGAGCGGCTTTTTTTGCGACTGCTTTTTTTGGAGCGGCTTTTTTAGCGGCTGCTTTTTTTGGAGCTGCTTTTTTAGCGGCTGCTTTTTTTGGAGCTGCTTTTTTGGCTGCTGCTTTTTTAGCCGGTGCTTTCTTTGCGGCTGGTTTTTTTGGTGCTGCTTTTTTGGCAGGTGCTTTCTTCTTTACGGCCATAGATCCTCCCTCTAAACAAAATAATCTGTTATAGTATGAATCAGCAAAGGCTATTGGTCAAACGCTGTCACACCCGTTAGAGTAGCGTCTCCTTTTTTGGAGGTAAACCATGACAAAGCTTCTGCTTCTCATTGCTCTTCTTCCTGTATCTCTTTTTCCCGCGCAGGCCCTTTCTGCCAATGATTTGAGCTTTTCCGCGACCTGTGACTCAGGCGAGGATAAGGCCGTCGTGTCTTTTGTCGGAGACATCCTTATTCACAAGCCGCTTTATCTTTCGGTCATGACTGGAGACCAGCATTTCAGCAGTCTTTGGGAAAAGACTATTCCGCTTCTTTTGAAGGCAGATTATTCAGTTGGCAATGTAGAAGGTCCGGTCGCGCTAGGGATTGATGCTAAAGGAATCGATCATGGGGATATCGGTTTTCGCTACGACGATTTTATCTACAGCGGAACAAATCTGGTTTTTAACTATCACCCTCGCCTCCTTTCCGACCTTCAGGATTCGGGCATTGACCTCATTACAGCGGCCAACAATCACGCTCTGGATCGCAAAAGTATCGGTATCGACCGCACCATTGAAGCGGCCCATGCGATAGGAATGAAAATCACCGGTGTAAAAAAATCAACGACAGTTGAAAACAACTTTGCTTCAGTGGCCCTGATTAAAAACATCAGAACAGCTTTTATCGGATGCTCAGAAGTCCTGAATGGAGAGGATGTTAAAAAGCAGGTTTTAAATTGTGAAGGCACGGAGATCTTTCAAATAATAAGAAAGCTTGCGGCCGATAAAACGATTGATGCCATTGTTATATTACCGCACTGGGGAGTTGAATATTCTCTCGAGGTGAAAGAGTATCAACGCGATTATGCCAGACGCTATATTGAAGCGGGCGCCATTGCCGTAGTCGGTTCACATCCTCACGTCCTTCAGCCCTGGGAAAAAATCACAACGAGAGACAAGCGCGAAGGACTTATTTTCTATTCCCTGGGCAATTTCGTGGCCTGTCAGGAAGGTATCACAAAACAAACCGGGGCCATTTTCTATCTTGGTCTGACTAAAAAGAACGGTCAAAAAGCGCGGGTGTTTAGCGGTGCCTATGCACCAGTTTATCGCCAGGCCTTGTCGATTCTCCCGCTGGAAGAATCCTCTCCCCGAAGTTATCAGGAAAATTTTGAAAGTTTTTACGGAACAAAAAAGAGAATTTCTCCTGAAGACAGGTTGCTTCAGAAGATGTGCCATTGAGATCAGTTGAACATCCAGAAAAGGCCAAGTCCGCCAAGATAATAATTCTGCTGTTTGACCAGTGGGCTTTTTCTAAAGGCGGCCCCTTTCAACTGATCCCATCTGACGAAAGAAAGAATTCCTAAGTCATGAAAGCGTTTATTAAAAACAATGGCGGTCTGCAATCCACTGTATCCTCCCTGCGCTTGATAGGCGGGTCTTGTACTCGTTTGAAACTCAGAGGCAACAGAATAGAAACGCTGATGGTACCTTTCCGAAGCAAACATCGGACTCACCGAGAATTCAGAATCAAAATTCCAGTTTTCTTTGCGAGGATTATAAATCACATTGACGTAAGGAACTGTGACCATTCCCGCCGGTTTTATTTTTTTAAAACTTAGTGCGAAACTTTCACGCACGGGCATTTCAAAATTAATTCTGACTTCCTGATCACCACTTTCCCAAAGCCTGACGATCGCCATCGGCCCCACTTCGATTGAATAATCCAGCGAAGGCATTCCGGCGCGTGCCTGATTGTCTTTACTCTCTACATTGAGACCGGGAACGAGACTGAGTTTAAAGGCCAGCCAGCGGTTATGAAAAAGAATTCCTCTGATAAACGAGGGTTCTGCTTCAAGTTTTTCAGACTTGTATGAAAAATAAGGAATTGGGAAAACCCAGATTTTTGATTGATCACTTCCTCTGTAATGATTTCCGGCCACAGTCAACGGACCAGCGCCGAGATCAAGGCGTGCTTCAGAAGCAAAAAGCAAAGTCTGTCCGGGAAAGAACAAGCTCAGCAACACTCCCAAAAACAGTAATGACGAATAGATTAATCTTATCATCTTCATAATTTTATCACTGTGAACCTCTCAACCGAAAAGGTTTTCTTAGCTATTCATAAGCCAAAAAGTATTATTAAAAAAGCAATTAATGATTCATCGTAGTACCGGAAAACTAGCGAGGCCGGTTATGTTTGAAAAAAAATTTGCTAATGCCAGAAAAAGAACTGAAGAAATTTGTTCTCTGCTGGAGACCGAAGATTACGTCGTGCAACCGATGGAAGAAGTCAGTCCACCAAAATGGCACCTGGGTCACACGACCTGGTTTTTAGAAGAATTGATTTTAAAAAAACAAATACCTTCCTATCAATTTCACCATCCCGGCTTTCGAAAAATTTTTAATTCATATTACAAAGGCCTTGGAGAGCACTGGGTTCAGGGAGAGCGAGGCAGACTTTCACGACCTTCCGTCAGGGAGATTTTTGACTACAGGGCAGCTGTAGATGATGAAGTCCTCAATTTCTACAAGCAACATTCGGATTCACCTGATCTCAACTCGATCATGGAACTTGCCATAAATCATGAAGAACAACATCAGGAATTGCTTCTCATGGATATTAAAAACATTCTCGGCGCAAATCCTTTGCTGCCTGCCTATTCCAAAAAAGATAATCGCGAAAAGAAAACATATAATGAAAAATGGATTGAATTCCCTGAAGGAATTTATGAAGTAGGGGCCGACCGTAGAAAAAACTTTGCCTTTGACAATGAAACCCCGGTTCATAAAGTTTATCTCAACAGCTTTGCCATAAGCGATCATATGATTACCAATGGCGAATATCTCCATTTTATCCAGGACAAAGGATACGCGCAGCCTACACTGTGGCTATCGAAAGGATGGGACTGGATAAAACAGAAAAGAATCCAAGCTCCGCTCTATTGGCAAAAAAATGATGATGAATGGATGGAGTTCACACTTTATGGAGAGGAACCTCTCGATCCTTCATCTCCTGTCTGTCACATCAGTTATTTTGAAGCAGATGCCTTTGCGCGCTGGATGGGATTACGGCTTCCAACCGAAGCCGAATTTGAAATTTGTGAAGCTGAGGTCGGAACCAGCAAATCCACAACGGAAACTTATTATCACCCGCAAAATCCCAAAACGTTTCAATCTCAGCTTTGGAGCTGGACCAGCAGTCACTACTCTCCCTATCCGGGCTTTAAACCATTTGAAGGTGAAGTTCAGGAATACAACGGAAAGTTCATGTGCAATCAATTTATTTTAAGAGGCGGTTGCTTCGCAACTCCTGCTGGACATTATCGGAAAACATACCGCAATTTTTATGAACCCGATCAGCGCTGGATGTTTTCAGGAATTGCTCTGGCAAAGGATCTGACGTGAAAATCAGCAGGTTAACCTTCGACCTGGATAACAGCGAAGATCTGCAGAAGAAACATTTTGCTCACGATGTAGACAAAGGGCTTTCATCTCATCCTAAAAATATTTCTTCCAAATATTTCTACGATGATTATGGAAGCCAGATTTTTCAAAAGATCACCAGACTGGATGAATACTATCCGACCAGAACGGAATTTAAAATTCTCGAAAATCTTAAAGAATCACTACCCGATATTATCGGCACAGGTGAAATTGATCTTGTTGAATTGGGTGCCGGTGACGGACATAAAACTAAAATTCTCATTGATAGTTTTTTAAATAAAGGAATCAAAGTCAATTTCATGCCCATTGATATTTCAGAAGAAGCTTTGCATCTGTTGGAGAAAAATATCGGCCCTAAAGATAATCTCACACTTCATGGAATTGTGGCCGATTATATTCCCGGGCTGACTTTTGCCAGGAAACAATCAGAGAATAAAATGATTCTTTTGTTTCTAGGATCCAATATCGGCAATTTCAGCAGGGAAGAAAGTCTGCAGCTGCTGCGGCAGGTACGTGCACATCTGCGCGAAGAAGATTTTCTACTCATCGGATTTGATTTAAAAAAAGATATTGAACAGCTTACGCGTGCCTATTCTGATGAACAGGGCGTAACCGCTGAATTCAACCTTAATCTGCTCAGGCGAATTAACAATGAACTTGGCGGCCAGTTTAATAGTAAAAAATTCAAACATCTGGCCTTATACAATCCTGAGTTGGGCGCGATGGAAAGTTATCTCATCTCCCTTTTTGATCAGGACGTTTTTATCTCTGCCTTAAATAAAACATTTCATTTTGATGCTTTTGAACCCATACACCTCGAGTACTCTTTTAAATTTCTCGAAAAAGAAATTAATGAAATTGGTCAGGTCGGCGGTTTCAAACCAGTTTCAAATTTTACAGACACAAACTCACTTTTTATCGATGCGCTCTGGCAGGTATAATATGAAATCTCTTTTGCAAGCTTTCGCTCTATTTACTTTATCGGTTTCCGTACAGGCTTCAGACAAAGATCTTGTCTTCAAAACTTCTTGTGGCCCGGGGAGAACTGAAGCGGTTATCTCCTTTGTAGGTGACATCTTAATTCATCGGGCCCTTTACGAAACAGTTGCAAATGAAACCCAGCATTTTTCACAGCTCTGGAAAAAATCAGAATCTCTTTTTAAAAAGGCAGATTTCAGCGTGGGAAATCTTGAAGGACCTGCGGCCATGGGAATCGACGGTGGGGGGAAAGATCATGGTGATATTGGCTTTGTTTATGACGACTTTGTTTATTCAGGAACTCATTTTTCTTTTAATTACCATCCGCGAATCTTCGCGGACCTGAAAAATTCCGGATTTGATCTTTTAACCAATGCCAACAATCACTCCCTCGACCGGACATGGGTGGGCATTGATAGAACAATCTCCGCCTCCATCGCTGCGGGACTGCCTGTCGTAGGAGTTCGCAAAAGCACAGAGACTTCCGGAGAATTCTACAAAACGGCTTCTATCAACGGCATTCGCACGGCCTTCATCGGCTGTACAGAAATGACCAACGGTCGTGACGATTCTAAAAAGCAAATTCTGAACTGCTATGAAAATGCGACAAAAATTTTAAGCCTTATCAAATCATTGCACGACCGGATTGATATCGATGCTGTTATTGTCTTCACTCATTGGGGTACCGAATATTCTCAATCACCGGAAGCTTCTCAAAAAGAATTTGGCAGAAAATATATTGAGTACGGGGCCACGGCCGTCATAGGATCCCATCCACACGTCCTGCAGCCCTGGGAAAAAGTAGTGACGAAAGACGGCAGAGAAGGATTAATTCTTTATTCATTGGGAAATTTTGTGGCCGGACAGGCGGGTATTGCCCGCCGAACGGGACCGGTGGCCTATCTTGGACTATCGAAAGGCAACGGCAAAAATGAAAAAGCTTCTATTTTTGGAGTCGGCTACACTCCTACTCTTCGTACAGGAGCTGTGATTAGCCCGGTTGGAAAAGAGTCCTCAGAAGTCATGGCCTACGTGACAAAAATGTACGGCACAAAAGCTTTCATTGCGCCGGAAGGCCAGTTAAAATCAAGTCTATGTACCAAGTAATTTTTTAAGCGCGTCTTCCAGGATCTGATTGTGATCAAAGGCCAGCTTCATTTTGCGCGCTTCACTTAGCGGAATCCACCGGGCTTCATCAGCATCGTCCATTCCACGTATCTGATTTTTCTGTTCATCATAAGTTTTTTTATCAATGCGATAAATGAAAGCGTGAGTTTTTGACCAGGAGATTTCATTGTCTCGCGGATCGCGGTTGTGGCCGGAGTACGCGCCAACAAAAACGATTTTTGCCCCGTGAAGTTTTAAGTTAGTTTCTTCCTCCAGTTCACGCAAGGCCGCGCTCTCGGGCGATTCAAGACCTGATTTCCATCTTTCACCTTGCTTTGCTGTTGAATCGATAAAGCCACCTGGAAAGGCCATCATGCCTGCACACGCGGCTGCCGTTTTTGATCTTCTGATCAGAAGGACTTCGTCAGAGGGATTAAGTACGATCAGATCAACTGTAGGATTTTCACCTTCGTAATAAAAACAATTATGGTGCTCGTAGAGTTTTAGCGCTAGTTTTTCAATCTGCTCTTTGTCCCAGAGACCTTCAATGAAATCTTCTCTGAATGATTGAGCACCGTAAAAAGCACCGGCGAGTTGTCCGAAGACGGCTCCCGTTGTATCTGAATCTTCGCCAAGGTTGACTGCAAGTAAAACACCATCATTAAAATTTTCTGTATGATAAAAAGACCAGAGCGCGGCCTCAAGGCAAGTATGAGCGAGTCCAGCTGCAGAAATTTCGTCACGGTTTTTCGTTTTATATGAACCGAGCAAAACATTTTCAATTTCGGCAGAAACCTCTCCCAGGAGTCCCTTCTCATAAAAGAGAACAGCGTCTTTTGAATGACCGTTAAGTGCCCGGTGAATAAAAAGTCCAAGGGCCCTGCAAGCATCAATGCACGGAGAAGGTGCATGTGTTAATCTTGAACTCTCTCCCGAGTAAAGAAGTGTCTCCTCAAGATCGCGCAAATAAAAAAGAGCAACTGGAGCAAGTCTCATGATAGAGCCGTTTGTGGCCGGATCAGTTGGCGCTCCTGAAAATAATTCACCTTTTTCTTCAAAGCGAGTCAACGCCGCTTTTGTTGTATTTCCGATGTCAAAGCAGTGCCCGGTGCAGCTCATATAGCCCTCACGCCACCAGGAATGAAAACGCTTCATGATATCAGCTGAATTAAAATATTTATTTTCAATGAGACTGTAACCAAGACAAAGGGCCAGGCTTGTGTCGTCCGTCCATTGTCCTTTTTTCAAATTGAATGGACCACCTTCACGATAGTGAGTGACTGGAGTATACGCATCGCGCTTTTCAAATTCAATCGGTGCACCCAATGCATCTCCAATAGCAAGACCGAGAAGACTTCCTTTGAAACGATCGCTCATCATAATCTAATATTCTCCAACAAGGCCAAATAATTTCTATGGTATTTATAGAGAAAATGGTAAACCTATATATTCAATGTTTAAAGTAAAGAATGACCAACACAAGCCTCTGACGATTTGGAAGATAATTGTTTTCGCGCTTGCCTATTTTCTTGTTGCGAGAATTGGTTTGGCCCTGGCCACATTAAATCACGCCGTCTCCCCTTTCTGGCCTGCGACCGGTTTGTCTTTTGGCATTTTGTTTTTTGGCGGACTTCACTACTGGCCGGCCGTGGCCTTAGGCTCATTTGCTGCCAACCTCGCCAATGAGCTCTCTTTGTCGGGAGGCTTTCTCATCTCGATCGGCAATACTCTGCATGGTATTGTCGGAATGATGATTCTGGATTTTTTTCTTAATAAATCTGAAAAATTTGGTCTTCACAAAAGAACAATCGCCATTTTAAGCGCTTCTTTTGCCGGTGCTTTTGTCAGTGCAAGTATCGGGAGTATTGCCCTTGTTGCTATCGATAGTGCTTCCTGGGAGCAGTTTCAATATCTGTGGATAACATGGTTTACCGGCGACGCGCTTGGGGCCGTAATCTTCTTTCCTCTCTTCCTTGCCTTCTTAAGTAAGAATGATAAAGCATCAGAAAAACTCTCCTTCTGGAATCTTGCCGCTATCACAGCGTGCGGTCTTTTTCTCATGTGGCTCATTTTTATCCGCAGTGAGGGATCGACTTACATGTTCTTCGTCTTTCCTTTTTTATTCTGGGTAGTCGCTGCGACCGGAGAAAAAGGGATCTCACTTACGGCCGTACTTATTTCCATCATCGGCGTTTATTCTGCCAAATTCGGATTTGGAGTTTTTAAGCACGGCTCACTCAATTCCAATTTGATTAATCTTGAACTTTTCACTCTCAGCATTGGTCTTTGTTCTTTAATGATGACCGATTTGAAAAAAAATTATCCGTTGAAACAGCCCGGCCTTGTTCTTTTCATCTCCTGGCTTCTGGCCGCTCTGTTCTTCTTCGGCTCTTATCTGAAATCCGCTCACGAATCCGAAAAGCACTTCACTCAGATTGTCGGAACAGTTGAACCGATCGTTGAAGCAAAATTGAATCTGTATTTTTCAGCACTCCAGAGTGGGACAGGCATGTTCGCCGCCAGTGAAACGGTCGAACGCAATGAATGGAAATCGTTTCTCTCCCATGGTGACTTTCAGTCGAAGCTGCCCGGGATCGACGGACTTGGAGTTGTTTTTAAAATAAAACGTAAAAACCTTGATGAATTTATACTCAAAACGAAAAAAGATGGTGCGCCTTATTTCAATTATCATCTTCTCCCGGATTTGACTGCTCTTGAAAAACAAAAGGCCGTCCTCAATGAAGATCTCTATATCGTCACTTTCATCGAGCCCAGAGAAACAAACGAATTAAAAATCGGATTAGACCTTGCTTCTGAAGAAACAAGACGAACGGGAGCAGAGCTGGCGCGTGACCTTGGCACTCCGACTATTACGGAGAAAATTGTTTTAGTAGATGATCCGGAAAAAGGGCCGGCCTTTCTTCTCTATTATCCGTTATACACAAAAGGTGCGACTCCTAAAAATATCGATGAACGCAGAGAAAGAATCCAAGGCTGGATTTACACTCCTCTGAAGGCCAAACCTTTTTTCGATTCTATTTTTAATGAAAATACCTACAAAGAAATTCTTTTCAAAGTGACTGACAGTGATGGAAAGCTGCTGGCCTCTTCGCCTGAATTCGAAAACGTTCCTTCAGCTGATGAATTGAAAAGTTCACTTCGTGTAGGCAATCGTCTTTTTCAATTCACATTTAGAAGAAGTCCACTTTTTTACTCTTCTCTTGATGCCTTTTCTTCCTGGGCCGGAGCTTTTGCTTCTGTTATCAGTTTATTGATAGGCTTTTTTATTGTCTCACTTCAGAATGTCAAACGAAGTGCGATTCTTCTGGCGGAACAAAAAACAGCTGCCTTAAAAGCAAGCGAAGAGCTTTGGAAGTATGCCATTCAAGGGGCCGGTGATTGCGCCTGGGACTGGGATATTTCAAGCGGTTATTTTAAATTTTCAGAAAGCTTTAAAGACATTCTTGGTTATGAAGAAACTGAATATTCCGGAGGATTAGAGGGCTGGCTTGCATTTGTTCATCCTGATGACAGAGAAAAAGTTTCAGAGGCCATCAGGGCCCATTTTGAGGAATCAAAGCCGTTCAAAGCTGAAACGCGTGTCCGCACTAAAGACGGTACTTATAAATGGGTTCTGACCCGGGGGAATGTTGTTTCCAGAAACGAGCAGAAAGCCCCGCTCAGAATGATCGGTACGCTCACAGACATTGCTTCTTTCAAAGAAGCCGAACATGAATTGGAAAGACAGCGCTCGCGTTTACAGACAGTTTATGACAGTTCATCCGATGCACTCCTTCTTTGGCAGCATGATCGATTGATTGATTGTAATTCGAGGGCGCTGGATATTTTTGGCCATGAAAGCAAAGAAGAATTTTTAAGCATGCATCCGGCCGATTTCTCTCCACCACTCCAGCCCGATGGTTCTGATACGCGGACGAAATCTGTTTATTTTATCAACCGGACCTATGAGACTGGACGAGTTCAATTTGAATGGCTTCATAAGCGCAAATCCGGGGAAGTCTTTCCGGCCGAAGTTACATTGACTGTTTTTAATTACGACGGAGAAAAGTGTATACATTCAAGCGTGCGCGATATCACTGAAAGAAAACAGACGGAAAGCTCTCTCAATGCTCAACGTGAGAAGTTAGTTGCGGCCGCTAAAATGTCATCCTTGGGAGAAATGGCCGGTGGGATTGCCCATGAAATAAATAATCCGCTGGCCATTATTATTGGGAAAATTTCTCAGCTTAAGCGTCGGATTGAAAATCAAAATGAACAAAATCTTCAGCCAGAGCTGGAAAGTCTGAACGTTATAGAAACAACCGCAAAAAGAATTGCTTCCATCATCAAGGGATTGAGTTCTTTTTCCCGCAACGCTGAAAAAGACAATATGGAAAAACTTGAAGTTCTTCCGCTTATAATGGACACGCTGGAACTCAGCAAAGAGCGGTATCGCTTCAATTCAGTAGAGTTGAAAATCAATATTCTTCTCAAAGAAAAAACCTATATTATGGGTAGACCTTCTCAATTACTTCAGGTGTTAATTAATCTTTTAAATAATGCTTATGATGCTGTCGAGGATCTGGATGAACGTTGGGTTCTGGTCACAGTTTCGCTCGAAGGACAGAAGTGCCGGATTGCGGTGACCGACAGCGGTTCTGGTATCCCTCCGCACTTGATTGAAAAAATTATGACTCCTTTCTTTACAACCAAGAAAGTTGGAAAAGGAACCGGGTTAGGTCTGTCTATTTCGAAAAGTCTTATTGAAGAACATAATGGAAAACTTTATTACGATTCGAAAAATCCTCATACTAGTTTTATTATAGAAGTCCCGACGACCTAGTCTCTTCCCTCTCACTGAGTTATACTTTTTTAAGTTTAAACCAAGGAGAAAGGAGATGACTAAAATTCACTTGAGAGGCCAGGACGTTCATACTTACGGAACACTCCCTGATGTAAGTTCCATCGCACATGATTTTACTTTCACAAAAACGGATTTGAGTGAAGCTACTCTTTATTCTTTTAAGGGAAATAAAATTTTGAATATTTTCCCGAGTATCGATACCGGCACATGCGCTATGAGTGTGCGCAAATTCAACAAAGATGTGGCAGATTTTGGAAATACAATCATCATTAATCTTTCAATGGATCTTCCTTTTGCTCACAACCGCTTCTGTGGGGCTGAAGGAATTAAAAGTGTTGAAATGGGTTCTCTTTTTCGATCGGACTTTTTTAAGCACTACCCGGTTCAAATGACCGATGGTCCTTTGCGCGGTCTTTGTTCCCGCGTTGTCATTTTAATTAACGATAAAAATGAAATAAAGTACACTGAGCAGGTTGCCGACCTGGTCAATGAACCCAACTATGAATTACTGATTGATGCTTTGAAAATTTAGTTACTCGCCTTTTTCATACAGCGACAGTATTTTTCTCAAATCAAAAAAATACAAACGATCATTAATAAACCCGCTGGAAATGAGAACGCGATTATCGTGGCTCACTTCCAGTGCCGTTGGCTGCGCCCCTCCAACAAGAGTATAAACCACTTTGTCTTTTTCCAAGTCGATGATATCTATTTTGCCCATAATTTTTGGATCAACTTTCGCATCATTTTCACTAGTAGTAGTACGGCTTGAAACGTAGAGGTAACGGTTGTTTACTGGATCGAGAACAATCGTATTTGGATGAGCAAGAGACCAGGTTTTACCAGGGAAATTCGGATGATCTGAAGGATAGGATTCAAGAACCAGAATCTTTTTTGAACCGGCACTTGTTTTAAATGGAATCAGCAAATCATCCCATAGTGTATCTGGTAATGTGGCGCCCGGGCCTTTAGCAGGAAGATTTTCTACTGCTCTGATAAGTTTTTGCAGATTAATTCTCGAAACAGCATTTCCTCTCATATGACTGAGATACGCTGTCGAACCATCACGTGAAACAACGACGTGACGGACATTAAGTTCTCTTCCTGCGGTCTGCGCATTAATCGGTGCAAGCTCTGCAATCTGGCGATGATTAACGGCATCGAGAATGATAAGACTTCCCGTTTCAGTTGCAAGAATGAGCGCATACTTTCCGTCGGGAGTGAAAGCAATTCCCCGGGGTGCAATGGCATAAGCACGCGAATGCGGATTTCTAAAATTTGTATGTAGCTCAATTTTACCTTTGTACAAAGATGATCCATCGAGAATCAGGTCGCGATGGAGTCCGGCCACATCAACAATACTGATATCATCAGTGAAGTAGTTGGCCACATAGACAATTTGCTTTCGCGGTGACTCACCTGAAACAAATGGTCTCGTCGCGATTATTTTTGATCCCTGACCGTAAAGTGGAACATACTTGGATACTTTTTGTAATTCTGTATCCACTATTGTCAGCAGTCCCATGTTTTTATAAATTTCAGAATTGCTGTCTCCTTCAGCACGGGTAATGAGCGCCCATTGTTCATCGAGGGAAAATTCAACTTCCGTATTGGCCAAAATGCCATTGCGGGATCCAACAGGAGTAACGATTGTCTTGCTAAGCTTCTTCGTCTCTAAATCGTAAATGGAAGCTGAGGGAACTCTCTTCCCTGTCGAAATTATCTTCCCGCACATCTCCGCCACATAAAGTGAAGTCCCGACTGGATCCAACTTGATTCCTTTGGGCATGCAACCAGTCTGTGCTGTCGAAATCAAAAAATTCTTTGTAGAGGTGTTTTTTAAATCCAAAAGCGTAGCGTTCACTTTGACTGTTATTGCGAACAAAAAAAAACCTAAGGCCGCCACTTTTTGTGCTTTCATTAACCCTCCAAATAATCTCATGCGTTTCACGCCGAACGAGAGTTTGGCAGAGCGAGGCCATGTTGAGAAATATATTATCTCTTTTTAAAGCAGAGTTTTTTTCTATATAAAAGGTCATGGCCGGAAGTTCAAAGCAGCTTTATAGTCACGCCAATCAATTATTAAAGGAGTTTTTGCTTGAAAAAAATACTGATTATTCTAGGGCTGTTTCTTCTGACTCAATCATCTTATGCGCGCACTCGCTGGTACAGAATCAATCCCGAGACGGTTACCTCCGACGGCCTTGCCATTGCCTGGGGAGTACGGGATGTCCCTGTCGATTTTGAAGCTGTGGAACAGACAGATGAATCCATCGAAGCCTTTTTAAACAAATACGATAATATGTTCGTTAACTTTCTGGTTGATGTAGAAAGAGAAACCATTCTCTCAGAAATTCCCTCCCAATCTTTTTTTGGAAGATTAGGAAACTATTCTTTGGGAAATCACTACTCTGTGACAATGGTTAAACTACAGGATGTGCCAGGTCTTGGAGAGAATCAATCCGCCATCCTTTTAAGCCAGAATTGGAAATGGGATAATTTTTTCAGTGATGTTTTTATTATTGAAAAGAATTCACGAACTACGACCCTTAAAAAACATTATGATTTAAAGGATGTTTTCCGCGATGAGATCAACAAAAAATTGAACTGGGTTCAACGCCAGACTCTTTACAACAAGGCATTGCTCTATAACATTGATAAATCTGAAGGAGAACGAATCTATAAATTGTCTGTAAGCGGCTATATTCCAAAATGTACCGAAAGTTGCGAAACGATCAGCATCGTTTCTGACGTGGAACTCAACATCCTTCCGGAGGAATTTCAGGTTCAATTAAAAAACTTAAAGTATCAGAAAGAGCAACAGTGATGCCCTAAAGAAGCTCCGGCGTGGAAGCGCAAATAAAGAGAACCACTAACAGGAAAATTATCATAAAAATATTTCCTCTGGCCTTATTTCACGGACATGTTTACGTAACGACTGAGTCTCGTAAAATCTACCGGCTTATCCATGAAATAAGTGTTCTCGATAGTCTTGATTGTTTCAGGCAACTCAGGCAAATAAGCTGAGATCATAATCACGGTTGTATGTTGATTGATTCCTGGCTTATTTCTCAAGGCCGTTAAAAACTCAGCCCCTTTTAAAAAAGGCATATGGTGATCGAGCGTGATGACATCAAATTTTTGCAAAGAACATTCCGTATAAGCTTCCAGACCGTCACCAGCAAATGTCACGCTATCGAAGCCGAGCTCATTTCTGAAAATTTCTTCAAAAATATGTCTGATATCTTTTTCATCATCAACGATTAACACTTTTTTCATGGCGACCTCTATTCTCACTGACACTGCTGAATGTTTGTGAAAACTTTATCGGGGCAAAGATTTTTAACTTTACTGATATTTTGTAAATGATATCAATCAATGGATTAAGTTTAAGAAGATTTTTTCAATACACGCTGAACTTTTTCATTCAGTTGCTTGAGTGAAAAAGGTTTGACGAGAATATCTTTAATGCCGGCATCAATGGCCTTTAAAACATCATCCTGTTGAAGAGCACCTGACATGAGGACAATCGGTAATTTGCCATACTTAATAGATCTCTTTAATGTAACTGCGAAATCTATCCCCAATTTTCCAGGCATCACGTTATCAATCAAGACGATGTCGAATTCCTGGTTTGAAAGTTTCATCACTGCTTGTTGTGTATCAGCGGCCATAACACAATTAATTTCTTCACTTCTCATTGTGAAGTAATTCTGAATCAGCTCTCTGACTTTAGGATCATCGTCAACAACAAGAATGGTAAGTTTTTTTACGCTATTCATTTTTTATTTTAAAGCAGCGCTTATCGCTCCAGTGAGTTCTTCCTTAGTGAACGGCTTTAATATTATTCCTTTTAATCCTAACTCATCTTTTAGTGATTTGTATTTATCAACGTAATCTTTTGAAGTCATAAAAAGGACAGGAACAGTCATATTTTTTCTTCTGATCTCTCTTATGAATTCTTCTCCATCCATCCCGGGCATTTTCAAATCAGAGATGATTAGGTCTACTTCTGATCTGGAAAGTTCAGCAACGGCTTCCTCAGCACTTGTTGCTCCAAGAAAATGAAAATCACCATCGCCCAGAAAATTCATACAAAGATTGAGAATATTAATTTCATTATCCACGACTAAAACGCGAGTGAGGTTTTCATTGTCACTCATCATTCTTTCCCAATTGCCATTCATATGTCCGGCAATACCAATTGCAGGCAACGTGATACGGAAGCTCGCCCCGCTTTTAGTATCGAGCAATTCGATCTTCCCCTGATGAGATTGAATAATTCTGTTCGAAATGGAAAGACCAAGGCCGGTCCCTTTTCCCATATCCTTCGTTGTAAAAAATGTCTGAAAGATTTTTTCGCGGTCTTCAGGTGCTATGCCCGGACCGTTATCAGTCACTGTGATGTAGACAAAATTTCCACCAGCATCGACTTCGCAGTCGACATTGATTTTTGGATTTTGAGTTTGCTTTTCCTTCAGGACATCAATGGCATTATTGATGAGGTTAACAAGAACCTGCTCAATCTTCACCTGATTCACCAGAAGAATGGGTGCTTTGCCGATAAAGCGTGTTTCAACATCGATCTCAGTCCCCTTCAAAGAAGGAGCTACAAATGTTTTAGCTTTCTCAATAATGTCCTGGGCATTACAATATTCTTTTTTCTCCTCATTCTTATGAAGATACTCTTTCATATTGGTAATAATTTTATTGATACGCTCAAGAGAGTGCTCAATATTCCGGTGAAAATTTTGAATCTGATCTCTTTGTTTGTTGAGGTCATCTGATTCAAGAGCAAATGAAATCAGTTCTGCATTTCCAACTGCAACAGTTAAAGGATTATTTATTTCATGTGAAATATTGGCAGTCATTTCTCCGATAACTTTCAGCTTATCAGATTGAATAATCTGAGCATGCGTACTCTTTAATTCATCAAGCTGAGCTCGGTACTTATCGTTGAGTTGTTTTTCAACAGTGACATCTTTGAAAAGAAGTATAGTATGACCTGAATCCTTGACCACTCCTTTTATAATGATTGTGCACAAAGTTCCTTCAAGGAAAAAAGTTAATTCTGAACTGATTGCTTGCTGAGACTTTTGCAGCTCTTCAAAGAATGAAGGAAAATCAGGAACAATAGCTGAAAAATACATTGTATAGTCGTCTGTTTTTTTCATCGCTCTTGGCGTTGTCTTAAACAGCGTTAGAAAGCTCGAATTGTAATAGACAAGTGCATTTGTCTGATCAGCTACGACGACCGGCTCAAAAAGGTCGTCCAGAAATTCAAAAGAATCCATTCTATTTTCCTTGGCTCAAGAAGCTGAAGTATTGTTTTTCGATAGCATCAAATTCAAGATCGCCTTTGCAAGTATTGCATTGTTTGACCGGCGCTTTGAAATTCAAAACTTCTGTATTTTTCAAAAGAATCTTTTTTTCAGTGTCGCAGTTCGGGCAAAAATAAGGGGCGTAAAAAGATTCAACATCGATTCCTTTCTTGATAAAGCCGTGAACCATATTGACTTGCTCAATAATGATTTGCGGACAATTAAGATAAGTAATGCGGGCCCCTTCAATTTCCTGAAGGTATTTGATCCACTCTCTGATGCCGCAAGAATTGATCATTGTGATCTTATTAAAATCAAAAAAATATCTGCTCATTTGCAGGTTTTTTATTTTGTCGAAGGCCGCATCTTCATCAATGACTCCAGTGAGTTCAATATGAGCTTCATCGCCCAGAATTCGCGAATTGATTGTTAATTTTTGAGTCATCCCTTTATCTCCTTGGCCATGTAGTGAAAAGATGTAATTCTTTCTCTGGCCTGCTTATATCGATTAAATTTTTCAAAAACACAAATGATCTGTCCGCCGCCTGTTCCGCCATTTATCACCCAGAACTGATTGCAACCTTCATAGACCATATAAAGCCCCAGCCCTGCTCCATTTTCTCCCGCCATAGGAGTTTTTTCCTGATAGCCCCGCTGGATACTTGAAAGAATTTTTTCTTTTGAAGAAATTCCCGTCGGACTCTTTACTCCAATGACTACATATTCATCATTCACAGCAAAGAGCAATTCTACTTCTTTATCAGGCGTGAGCAAAATCTCCTCGCCGCGCTTAACCGGATGATCTTCACCTTTTGAATGATAAAAAGCATTTGATAAAAGTTCCTCTGTAACGAGTCTGAGTCCTTCCGGTTGAATGGCCCCGGTCAGATCTTTTTCAAAGTCACTTTTAAGTTTTTCATCCAGTTCAGTTAACACATTCGGTATTTTCTTATTGCTTATTAATGTCCACAATTTCTTTTTATAGCTGTCATTGATGTATTCAGAGAGATTAAGCTCCGGCTGACTTTCAAGTATGTCGACAAACTTAGCTTCTCTTCCTAAATCAATGGTATTGAAACCGATGACATGGTTGATGTTTTTCAAAGGAAGAAGTCTCGTAATATTCTCTTCGTTACTGAGTTTACTTATGACAACTGCGTGGTTCGAAATTTCATTTTTATTTAAATCAATCTGTTCAACGGATTCAATCACCGGACGCGGAAGATCAATTGAAATACAGACAAGAGTAATATCGTCCTGAAGTACTTCGTCTTTTGAATAATCTTTAAAGTCTTCCAGGACAGAATGAACCATTCCACTGGCATCTTTAGGAGCAGCTTTAAAAAGACTTTTTAGAAAATTTCTTTGTCCCCAGGCCTTACCCTCAACGGTCATTTCAATGATTCCGTCTGAGAAGAGAACCACTCTGTCCCCCGCTTGAAGCACTTGAACACTTTCTGCATAATCAGAATCCCAGGTTTCCCCAAGACGTTTGCCGTTATTTTCCTGCAGCGGAACGACTCCTTCCTTGCTGTAACCACCATCTGTTTTTTGCAGAAGGAATGGAGTCATATGGGAAGCGTTTGAGTAGACGAGTCGGTTGTTTTCTTCATCTATTTCCAGAGCAAAGGCCGTCATGAGAATTTCTGAATTGAGCGAGCAGATCACCTTATTTAATTTTTCTAAAACTAATTTAGGAGAAATATATCCTCTTTCAGAATCAATTTTAAGAGTTGAAATGCAGCTATGGGCAGCGGCCGTGATCAGCGCGGCAGGAACGCCATGTCCGGTGGCATCGCAGACGATGATTGTCGTTTTATTATTTTGCTCGAAAAAGCCCCACCAGTCGCCGGAACATTCAGAAGCGGGACTGTAGTGTCCGTCAAAACTGTATTTAGTTTTAATCACAGCATGTTTAGGAAAGAAAGAATGCTGAACCAGATGCGCGACTTTCAATTCATTTTCAAGCCTCGCCTTCTCTTTCATCTCCGCCATGAAACGAACGATTTTATTTTTCATATCCACAAACGAATCTGTCAAAGCGCCGATCTCATCACTTCCCTCTGCAATGGGATTGACATCAAAATTTCCTGCGGCCACTTCAGATGTTGCAAGAAAGAGAGTCTGAACATTCTTTGTCATTCTCTTGGTAAAAAGAATTCCGGCTATCACCGCGACAGAGAGAATTAAAATTCCAAAATAAAACGATTTTTGAATCAGTTCGCGTGAAGCAAGGAAGGCTTTATCTTCTTCGATTTCTGTAATGGCAATAAGGCCCAGTCCCGGAACTTTTGAAAAGGCACGTATAATGGCACCGCCTTCTCCCGTAAATCTTTTCACTCCCTGCTGGATATCTAGAATAGTTTTATCTTTTGCCAAGGCCGTGAAATTTTTTGTCTCGGAAATATTATTCAGTTTAAAAAATAATTTCCCACTGTCTGTCAGAAGATAAGTTCCATAATTAAGAGTTTCATTCATCAGAGGCATTAATTTTTCAAACGAGACATGAATGGCACACTTCACATTGTTATCGAGAGCTTTGAGAATCGAATAATGAGGCGGGAATTTCTTCACAAGAGACATTTCAAGTCTGGTCTCCCCTGCAGTCATGCCTCGAAGAACAGCGAGAGAAGTATCCCCGGGATTATCCGAAAGACTTTCCCCTTGAGTATTCAGTTGCTCGAGTTTTTTACGATTGATTTCGCTGATAAAATCCTGCCCGTGAAGACAGCTCACCCCGAGTGTAGATTCTCTCAAGGCAAAAATAACAGGAATTTTTTGCTGAAGCTCCTCTCTGGTCGTTAACCCTTTAAGTTCTGTCAGCACCTGGGCATCATCATTCATCAAAAGTTTCGCTCTTTCTGCCACTGACACTGAGTTCGTCAGAGTAATTGAATAAACATCGGCCGCTTTGTCTTCTTTAAAAATATTAAGAGCGTAATTCAGATAGAATCCCATTGTGAGCAGGAGAAGCGCAGTGATGACAACTACGAATTTGTACTTGAGAGGGAATCTGACTTTTCTGATCAAGATTAATCTTCCTATAGCTAATTATTTTCTAGTCTAATGTTACAATAGATTTATGGATTTACCCATAAGCGGAAAGAAATGAGACTTAAATCTTTTGATAATCTTTTGATTGCTCTGATGAGTTTCGTCGCATGCCTGTGCCTGTACATGTTGTACGGGGTAAAATATTTCGCCCGCGATTTATCAAGCCAGATTTCGATTGCCCGGATTACGGATCAAGTGAATACCGTAAAAAGAAAAAAAGATTTTTATCAAAGCTGGATGGATGCTGATGTTGGCGAAGGCCTTGCTCAAAATGATGAAATCTATACGCATGGACAAAGTTCGGCCAAAATTCATTTTAACAATGGTCCCGAAGTTCAGCTCTACGAGAATTCTCTTTTAAGAATTAAATCCAATACCGTTTCGCTGGAAAAAGGAAATCTCACTGCCCGCCTCACTCCCGATGCTAAAAGCCTCGATGTTTTGATGAATGGAAAAAAATATTCAATTGAATCAAGCGGAGCAAGCGTTCAAATCGAGCAAGGCAAGTCTGAAAATAAGTTTCTCATTACTGATGGCGACGCCAGATTAAAATTAGGTGAAAAAGCGGAGATCTTAAAACCAAACCAGGTCTTGATTCAAAATAAAGAGTCTGGTGAAATTAAAGTAAAAGAAATTCCGTTTGTTCTGAACTCTCCGGCATCCGGACTTGTCTCTTACTTTTCCAATGAAAAGAAAATCCAGTTTGAATGGACTTTAAGAGATGAAAGCAAAGGTCCGGTCACTTTTCTTATTGCAAAAGATTCAACATTCCAAAAAATTGTTTTAAAAGAAGCTTCAGAGCAGAATTCATTTCAGACTACATTTTCTGAAGAAGGAACATATTTCTGGAAAATTATTTCCAGTGATGACATAAGTTCACCTCTTCGCTCTTTTACTTTGAAGGCAGAGCGCCCGCTCTCTCTGCAACTGGACAAGGAAATTCTTTATAAAGGTCCAAAGAAAGATGTTGTTGCCACTCTTCACTGGCCTAAGACCGATGCCCGTCGTTTTGAATTGAAAATTGAAAGTGATCAAACCGAAACGATTACAGTTGATCAGAACTTTTACGAATATAAAGCGACTAAAACAGGTGAAATAAAGTTTCAGGTAAAAGTGCAGGATGAGAAAAGACCTGAAGCCGTCTGGAGTTCTCCGGCGACTTTATCCGTGCTTGAAGCGAAATCAATTTCTATTCAAAGCTCTCTGCCGGAAACGCTGGAAAAAATTAATTACACCGGTAAAGATCTCACTCAACTTCTGAGCTGGAACGGGCCTGATTCGGGAATTACCTATACGATCAAGGTAAAAAATAATGGTGAGGAGAAAACATACACCAGTGAAACCTCGTCCTTCCCGCTTGCCTTAGGGCCTGGAGAATCTACCTGGAGTGTTCAGGGGGAAACAGAGTCCGGTGTTCTAACGAACGCCATCAGTGGAAAAATTTCTATTAAGGCCCCGGTTCGCATTGCTCAAGCGCCTTCTGAAGGAGCAGTCATTGAACTCGAAAAGCCGGATCAGACTGTTTCTTTTAAGTGGGACAACTCTGCCAGTGTTGAGGCCATTTATGAATTTGAATTATCCAATGATCCGGCGTTTGCAAAAATTCTTCTGACAAAAGAAAGCCAGAGCAATGCTTTATCCACAACGGTAGGGCAAACAGGAAGATATTTCTGGCGTGTTAAAATCAAGAAAGGTGAAAAAACTGAATACTCGAGCCCGGTCAGTGTTGAAATTCGGCCGACTCCTCCCCTTTCAAGACCAGATATCACTCCTAATATAAAAATTAAAATGAAAGTGATTAAAGAAGAAAGTTCATCCTTTCAGTTGATTGATCTTTTTTTTGCAAAAGCAGTGGCGGATGAACCAGTAGCTGTCGCCGAGTGGGATGTCCCTGCAAACAATCGTGCGAAAACCTATATTGTTGAAGTTTATGAAGACAAAGACCTTAAAAAGCTTCTCACCAAAATTGAATCCACGACCCCTCACATAGCATGGAAAAAAGCGAAGTCTGGCACTTTCTATTGGAGAATGAGCTATGAAGATTTCTGGGGAAGAAGAACAGAGTTTTCTAAAGTCGCCACACTTGAAACAAGTATCGATGAAGATTTATTGAAAAAAACCGAAGTGGAAATTCCGCCCCCACCTCCCATTGAACTGGGTTCTCCCAAACATAAAGAGTCCATTCTGGAGATGAGTGACGATGTTGCTGAATTTAACTGGGACTCAATTCCGGATGTGAAGACTTATCTTTTCTCTGTAGCGCGCGATCTCGATTTTAAAGAGATGATCTTCAATAAAAAAGTCAGCAATACAAAACTGACTCTCCATTGCGAGGATTTGAATTCAGCAGAAGGTGAATTCTACTGGAAAATTACAGCTGAAAATGGAAGTTCGTCTAAAAGAAGAATGATAAAGACAGAGTGCCGTAAAAAAATTGTTGAAGAAGAAAAAGCGCCAGAGATTATTTCACCACCTGTAGCCCAGGGGCCAGAAGCCTACAATCCACAGACACTTTTAAGAGTCGGCCTTGCTCCTCATCATCTGAGCTATTCAAATAAATCGACTGCCTATTCTGTTGATGTGAGTGGAAATGTTTTAAATAGTCTTCATGTCTTTTATCAGAAGAAAATTGCTGTGAGCAAATTCACTCTGCTCTCTTCTGATGCTACTCTTATGCGTGGAAAAGTTTTTAATCAGTTCACCTTTACGGATGCTGATCTCAACCTACGTTTGCATATTGTGAAAGATCGTCTGCATTATGGTCCGGTGCTTACGATTTCAAAGAAAACACTGTATGAAGAAGAAAATTTAGCAGTTAAAAGCAAATCCCAGATGTCACCGTTAATAGGTGCTTTTCTAAGATACGATTTTGAAAAAGCACAGGCTTTGGCAGAAATAAAATTTGCCGGTGCTCTGGATTTTTCGGCAGAGACTTTATTTGAAGTGAATAAGAAATTTTCAGCAGGCCCGTTTCTGCATATGACAAGCATGAGCAAGGATGATTCCAAACATCAGTTCACTGCTTTTGGTGTGAAAATCAATTATGCTTTTCTTTTGGATGAAGCAAAGTGAATCGCGGCCGCGATGATAAAACCTACAATGCAATTGATGACAAAATTCTTTTGATCATTTTCTAATGAAACTTTCGCGCATGAAATCGAGCTTGAGTATTGTCTGGTTGTCATAGGTGACGTTGCGCTCGTTGGTGAAAAAGTTGTGTGATAATGAGGAGGATTCGTTGTCGCAAGAGTTGTATCGAGCGCACCACCACTGTCGAGTCTGATACCACCGTTACCACCGGCACCACCATCTCCGGCGCCAAGCAAAGTTGTACCTTGTACGCCGCCAATAGCACTTAAAGTAGAAGTTACAGTGAGAGTACCGGCCGCCTGAATCCAGATAATTCCTCCCGCGCCTCCTCCACCTCCAGCGATATCAGTTGTTCCATCGCCACCTCCAGCTCCGCCATTAGATGTAATGTTGCCATCAATGATTATATTTCCACCAGAGACAATGCGAATGGCCCCGCCGCCACCGCCGCCAGATCCACCAGCTAGAGTTGCTCGAGTTCCTACCTGAGACCCACCTCCACCTGCACCGCCTCCGGCACCACCGATAAATGTTGAATCAAATTGCGCTTCGCTTGTGAGAGGATTATTTCCGTTCGCCCCTTTAGTATTGAGGGCCGGACTATTTGTAGGTGTATCACCGTCAATTGGTTCAGTAACATTTTTAGTCAGCAAACTTCCGCCGCCACCGCCGCCACCGGTAGATCCTGTTTGAGCAACATCATCATCTACAAACAAACCACCAGTCCCTGCGCCTGTTCCAGTTCCACTCAATCCATCACCTGATGTATTGCCGGCACCACGAGGAGGAATTAAAAATTGAGAATTACCGCCATTGCCAGCGCCCGGACCTCCCAACCCGCCGGAGACAGCACTTGCGTTTGAGCCGTTCGATCCCGCCCCACCACTGATATCAATTGATCCAGCAGCAGTAATTGAAACAGTACTTTGAACTTTAATCAGTAAAGCTGAACCGCTTTGTGCTTTAAAGATATTTACTGGACCACTGATAGTTAACGTCGAACACTGATATGTCCGTTTGCCTGCAACGAAGGTTGCTTGAGTGCACGCCCCATCACTCCCATCACCAACGTCAATGGCGAGAGCAAAAGGCGATACAGAAAATAAAAAAAGGATGAAGAGTGACTTCATCCTTTTATCATAACCTGAAATTGAATTTTAAAAAACGCGACTAAATTACTTCAGCTTTGTGATTTTTACCTGCGTATAAACTTCTTCTACTCCAAAGTTGATCGCCGTCCCGAAGCCTACGTTTGAAAGAGTTGCTGAACATCTGTGTTTAATGACAAAAGATGTTTGGCCGGAAAGTGTGACTTGCCCTTGAATGAGTGAAGGCTCCATCCCACCCGCTGTACTGTGTGATCTTGCGTTTGAACCCACAAGAACAAATTCACCTGTTGCTGAGTTGACGAGTGCAGCTTTGTGGAATCCATCAAGATAAGCAGGCGCACTCGCTTCAATAATATAAGTCCCCGCTGGAAGAGTGATCGTATTGCTTGCAACAGAAAGAAAAGATGAATCACCATTTAAAGAATTCAAGTCGCGAACTTGTTCCCAACCTTTTGTCGAATCACAAGTACCGCCATTCACTCCGCTTGGTTTTAAATCTTTAATAAAAGCAATTTTCTGAGATTGATTGTCAGGCAGAATGCTCGCAGAAAGTTTTCCATTAGCTTCGACCTGAGGAATTTGACCGGCACCATTACCAATATTGACAGCAATCGTTCCACCATTTCCAAGAATTGTTCCACCGACAATTCCGGCCCCAGCTGTGAGTGAAACTAAACCTGGATCTCCTTTTTCCCCTTTGTCCCCTTTATCACCTTTTGCCCCATCAGCACCTGCTGCACCAGCAGGACCTTGAGCACCAGTTAAACCAATTGGACCTTGAAGACCTGTATCCCCTTTTGGACCAGCTGGACCTTGAGGGCCAACATCACCTTTATCTCCTTTATCACCTTTCAATCCATCCAGACCCTGAAGACCCATCGGCCCCATTGGACCAACAGCTCCTTGAAGACCTTGAGGACCAGTATCACCTTTAGCACCAGCTGGACCTTGTGGTCCTTGCAGACCCTGAGGACCTTGTGCTCCAGTTAAACCAACCGGACCTTGTGGACCTTGAAGACCAACTAAACCTTGAAGACCTTGCGGTCCCTGCTCACCTGCAGGACCTTGCGGACCAGCTGGACCTTGTGGTCCTGCAACGCCGCTGATCTTCGAAGCACTCCACTGCGATCCATCCCAAAGAAGAACATCACCTGCGCTCTGTCCATCCGGAATATAATTTGAAGGAACCCAAAGTTCTCCATCGAAACGAAGAATTTGTCCCTTAGTCGCAGCGACATCTGGAATTTTTAAACCGTTCACATATTTATCGAATACTTTAATAGATGCATATAAGGTTGCAGGTATACCCTTTGCTTCACGAAGATAAATTCCGACACTCGAATCGACGCGAACTTTTTCACCAACGCGTGAACCATCAGAACATCCTGTGAATCCGTAATAAGAATTGAAAAACTTCAACTGCATCTTTGCTTCGTAATTACATTGAATGCGATTATCAATGATCAGTGTTGCACGAGAAGCGCCCTGACGAAGAAGACCCGTGTTGGCACGAAGTTGTTCAGGAATTTGAATTGCACCTTGAAACGAAACAGTTTTTACTTCACCGGCCTTTGAAAAGAGACGCAACATTTTATGGTCATCATCATCATCGCTATAGCCCCAATGTTTTGACAGAACGTAAGCATAGTCATTGCCACGTTCCTTATCATTACTACTTGCAGCCTGTGCAGAAAGAGGAAGCACAGTCGTTGCCATTAATAGAAGAAGCCAGTAAGGATTGATTTTTGTTTTCATTACACCATTATAGAGGCCTTTGATCACCGGCCTTTTAAGAAAAGGAAATCTTAAAGGACACCTTCAAAAAATCGACGACTTGGCCCTTTCTTCTCTTAAGAATTTTGCAAAATCGCGAGCTTCAAAAATCCCGTGAATTACCTCCAAAACTTGGCATATTTTTGTATCTCAAAGAAACTTTTAGAAAACGCCGTTTTTCAATGATCTTTTAGGTTTAGGGAAATGTTGAAAATTGAGTTTACGCCAAAAGCTAACCAAAATATGGTTAAAGATGAATTGAGTTATAATTGAACCATGGGCAACGACGATCCAAAAGTAAAACTCTTAATGGAACTGGTTCAGAAATTTCTGAAAAAGAAATCAGTTCTTCTCATTGATGATGAAGATGAAATCAAATCATTGATGGCAAACTATCTTGTTCGATCTCAAGTAGAAGAAAATAAAATTGTCTTCGCTGCTGATGGAAAAGAAGCCTTATCCAAAATTCAAAACCAGGAATTCGGATTAATTATTATCGATCTTCTTATGCCGAAGATGGGCGGTATTCAACTTCTCAAAGAAATAAAACAGCGTGCTAAGTTTAAAGACATTCCCGTTCTGATTATTTCAGGTAATATTGAAGCAGAGAGCGTGAAGACTGCAATGAGTATGGGCGTTCATAATATTATTGTGAAGCCGTTTACCTACAACATTTTTCTTGAACGTATCGGCAGGGCGCTCGGCATTTAGACTTAAAACCTGGAATAACAATCTATGAGTTCGAAAATCGTCACCGATCAGAACATGGAAAAAGTTCTGTCAGAAAATAAAATCATCTTTCTGGATTTCTGGGCCAGCTGGTGTGAACCCTGCAAAATTTTCGGACCTATTTTTGAAAGAGTCGCAGAAAAAAATCCTGATGTTTTCTTCGGGAAAATTAATACCGAGACTGAACAACTTCTCTCCAATGATTTTGCCATCCGCTCAATCCCAACTCTCGTGATTTTGAAAGAGGGGCATATAATTTTTTCAGAATCTGGTGTCATTCCGGAATACGTACTGAAAAACCTCGTTGAAAAAGCAAGAAATCTGGATGTCTCCACACTCGAAAATGAATCCTGAATCAAGGAAAACCTGCACTTAAAAACTTCGCAATTTTTAGATAGATGTAAGACGATTTTTTAGATTACAGTGTTCATTGCTGGACTCTTGCAGTCATGTTACACATCCCCAACTTTACCACTCAAAGGGGATTATCAATGAAACTGACGACAGTTGCACTCTGTGCATTTCTTTCAACATCAGCAGTCTTCGCTCAGGAAGACGGAGCTTTTCTCGATCCGAAATATCCAAATCTCATCCATCCAAAAAAGAGCTTACTGACAACGAAAGCAATGCCAGCTAACGACGTAAAAGAAGTTATCAGCTATCAGACTTCTGTTAAATCTCAGGCGGCAAGAGGAACTTGTTCAATCTTTTCTGCAACGGCTTACCTTGAAGGTCTTCTGGTAAAGAAAGGCGCTTTCAACAACACTCTTGATCTTTCAGAAGAATGGCTCGAATACACGGCGGTGAGAAACCGTTCTGATGATGGTTCTTCTGGCTGGTCTAATTTCTCGGCCATTCAGAATTACGGAATGCCGACTGAGCAAACTCTTCCTTATATCGGCGAAGACTGGAGAGAAGCTTTCAATCCTCTTAAAGACGTTCGTTGTGGAAAATTAACTGGTGCTGCAAAAACATCATGCTTAATCGTTCACAGAGATCCAACAATGCTGGAAATGACAGACGCACAAGTCATGGCAAAATATTCTGATAAGGAATTCGTCAATGCACGCGCGGAAGCAACGGCCTTTAAAAAGAAAAACATTAAATTCGCAAACTCTAATTTCAGCATTTACGATGTAAGCGAAGTAAAAGAACTTCTTCAAAAAGGAACACCAGTGATTCTTGAAGTTGATTTCTATTACGGTGCCTGGAACCACAGAAAAGCTGATGAATACGGAATCGGCAGAAATCTCGATCACTGGGCAAAAGGAATCGTCACTTATCCTGAACAAGGAAGTGTGGATGAAGTAGAATCGCTTAATCACCCTGCGGGTCACTCGATCCTGGTTGTTGGATACGATGATAATAAAATCGTAGAGCGCACTATTAAAATGAAAGATGGATCAATGAAGAAATTCACTTATAAAGGTGTTTATTATTTCAAAAACAGCTGGGGAACGACTAGCTTTGGTGCAAGCTTCGAAGTCGATGGAGAGAGATTTCCAGGGTACGGTATGATGGTTGCGAAATATGCTGAAGATCAAGGCCAGTTTTTCAAAATGCCTCTTCAATAAATGAGAAAGGCTCCAGGAGACCTTTGTCTCCTGGAGCCTCTTTAGTTATTTCTTAGCTTCTTCTTTCTTAGCTTCTTCTTCTTTTTTCTCTTCTTTCTTCTCTTCTTTCTTTTCTTCTACTTTTTTATGCTTTTTCTTGCCCTTCTTTACGACAACTTTTTCTTCTTTTGCTTTTCCTTCTTCTTTTTTCTCAGCTCCATCTTGAGCGAAAGCGCCTAGAGAAAGTGTGCTCATAAGTGCGATAGCAAGTAGTAGTGATGTTTTCATGGTGTCTCCTTAATTGTGTTGTGGAAAGTAAGCTTCCTTAAAGAGATGTTAGTACGGCCGGATTAAATTTCCGTTTAAACGGCATTAAAGATTTTTAATAAGAAAAGGCCATGTTCTTGAAGAAACATGGCCTGTTTTTGATATGAGATTAAAAAAATAAGGCTTATTTACCAGCGAGCTCAACAAAAAACGACTTCATTCCATCCCAAGAACGTTTGTCAGCAGTCGCATTGTAAGCGGCTCCTTTAGAGATATCATTGCCTGCCGCTTTTTCTGTGAAGCTGTGAACAGTGTTGGCAAACATCACAAGTTCATAAGGAACTTTTGATTCATCCATTTCTTTTTTAAACGCGGCCACTTCATCAGCAGGAACGTATGGATCAACGGCCCCGTGAAAGACAAGTACTTGTCCTTTGATATTTTTTGCATCAGCAGGTGTTGGATTCGACAATCCTCCGTGGAAAGAAACTGTTCCTAAAAGTGGAGCACCTGAACGCGCCAGCTCCAGTGCAGTTGTTCCCCCGAAACAATAGCCAGTGGCAAAGAGTTTTGCTGAATCAACATGAGAATTCTTTTTTAATTCATCGAGAGCATTGCTCGCTCTTTCACGAAGAAGTTTGCGGTCATTTTTATATTTTGTCGCCAACTCTCCTGCTTCCTTTGCGTCTTTTGGTCTGATTCCTTTTCCGTAAACATCAGCTGCCATTGCGACATAACCTAGTTTTGCAAGTTCAGTAATTTTAGATTCTGTTTCGCCAGTTACGCCCATCCAGTTGTGGAAAACAACTATTCCAGTTTTTTTGCCTTTAATAGCGCTATCCATTGCAATGACGCCTTCAAAAGTCTGATCGCCAGATTTGTATTCAACTTTTTTAAGTTCAACTTTTGCTTCTGCATTCATCGCCATTACTCCAGTTAACAATAGTAGTGAGAGCATCTTCTTCATCATGAGTCCTCCTGATATTATGAGTTCCTGAAAATTGTAAAAGAGTTAAAATTTAAAATTAAAAAGAAAAAACGGAACACCGAATTGATGATCTTCATATTTCAATATGTGAATCCCCATTCCTGTAGACCACTTCTCTCCGACAAAATTAAATCCCGGATCAAATTGCCAGTAAGTAAAATGATTGTCGGTTGTCGGGAGAGAGATAAGATTGTCCAAGGCCCCTGCATCTTTTCTTAAAAACTCGAAATAGTTCCAGTGGGTGTAATTGAATCTTGCTCCGAAGAAAATTTCAAAAACATCCCAGCGGTAAGAAAGAACAGGACCGCCGTAAACCGATTTGGCGCGTGAATAACCGGCCGCAAGACTTCCTCCGGCCAGCGCCGCAAGAGAGAGACCATTTTTTTCATTGTTGAGAACAGCGAATTTTCCCTGCAAAAAGAAAAGAGTGTCTGCCTGGAGTTCAAAACCAACCCCGGCGTCGATACGATCAGTGAGGCCGCGTTCAGCTTTCAGCCCGAGTGTAGGAAGAATGGAAGTGCTTAATTCCGTTTTATCTTTTCCCAGGCTTCGTGCTGTACTGGCGGTATTAAAAGGCGCTATCGCACAACCAGCAATTGTAAAGGCCAGTGCGATAGCGATTAAAGATTTCATCAAGCGTTCAGCGCTCTGTTTTCTGTCGCAGCAAGAGCTGCTTCTTTCAGTGATTCAGAATAAGTCGGGTGCGCGTGAGATGTGCGCGCGATATCTTCAGCAGAAGCTCTGTATTCCATTGCCAGAACTGCTTCACCAATCATATCTGCTGCACGAGGGCCGATCATATGAACCCCAAGAACTTCATCTGTCTTCTTGTCAGCAAGAACTTTGATAAATCCATCTGATTCATTTGAAGCGCGTGCGCGGCCTGAAGCTTTAAACGGAAATGACCCGGTTTTGTATTCGCGACCTGCCGCTTTCAATTGCTCTTCAGTCTGTCCGACGGCCGCAACTTCAGGCCATGTATAGACAACACCTGGAATGAGATTGTAATCGATGTGCGGTTTTTGTCCCGCCATATATTCAGCAACGAGCACGCCTTCTTCTTCGGCCTTATGAGCAAGCATTGCTCCTTTCACCACATCTCCGAGAGCGTAGATGTGAGAAACATTTGTCTGTAGATGAGCGTTTGTTTCAACTCTTCCCCTGTCATCCATTTTCACGCCCGCTGCTTCAAGATTCAATCCTTCTGTATAAGGACGGCGGCCAACGGCCACAAGGCAGTAGTCCCCTTCAAGAGTAATGACATTGTCTGATTTTTTATCTTTTGCTTTTACAGTTACTTTTTTGCCGTTAGATTTCACTTCAGTCACGCCGTGACCAAGGAAAAATTCCACGCCTTCTTTTTTCAGAATTTTATGAAGAGTTTTTCCAAGTTCAGCATCCATCGTCGCAATGATTGAATCAGCAAATTCAACTACAGAAACTTCAGAGCCGAGTCTTCTGTAAACAGAAGCTAATTCAAGACCGATAACCCCACCGCCGATGACTACCAGTTTCTTTGGTTGTTCTTTCATCACTAGCGCTTCAGTTGAAGTAATGATTCTTTCTTTATCAATAGTCACACCTGGCAGTGTCGATGGCTTAGAGCCTGTCGCGATGACAATTTTCTTTCCTTTGATTTCCGTCGTTTCTTTTTCACCTTTGACAGAAACTGTGTTGGCATCTTTAAAAGAGCCAAGACCGTAGTAAACGTCGATTTTGTTTTTCTTCATAAGAAAAGCAACTCCACCGCTAACATCGCTGACAACTTTTTTCACTCTGTCTCTCATGACACCAAAATCAAATGAAACATCTTTTGCAGAAATTCCGTGATCTTTAAAAGTGTGAGTGAGTTCGTGATATTTTTCAGAGGAATCGAGCCATGCTTTCGAAGGAATACACCCTACGTTCAAGCAAGTCCCGCCAAGAGTTTTGTATTTTTCAACAATGGCAACTTTCATTCCAAGCTGTGCGCATCTGATCGCACAAATATAACCGCCCGGACCTGAACCAATAATTACTACATCATACTCTTTCAAAATAAACTCCTTAACTTTATCTAGTAACCGTTTCTAGCTTTAGCTTGTATAAATGAAAAAAAGAAAACTGCGTTGGGATCATTGGCAACGACTTTCATCTCTGCCTTCATGCCATCGACCGTCGCCTGATCCACATACTTGGCGGCGAGCAGCTGATCACTGGCAGAAAGGAGAAGCTCACTCCAGAACTCGATAATTTCTTTTCTCTTTTGCGGATGGCGGTTGTCTAGAAACCAGGTTTTTACTTCGGTTTCAATATTGCGATAACCATTTTGCATCAGAAGATTACCGAGCTTCGCGCCCATGAAAGGATCACCTTTGTTGTCATATTGATAGTCGTTGAAGGCCATCCAGTATTTCCACACATTCGGTGAATAAGGATCGAGGAAGAATGATGAATTCAAAACTTCCGTTATATAAATCACTCCACCAGGAGTGAGAACGCGTCTGACCTCAGAGAGAACTCTGCGTGGATCAGGAACATGCTCGAGAACAAAACAAAGAAAAGCGCCATCAAAACTTTCTGCTTCAAACTTGATGTCTTCGGCAGACATCTGATGAAGCGAGTAACGGCCTTTCGCGAATTCAAGTTTGGAAAGTGTGTCTTGGGCCGCAGAGAGCTGCTTATCGGACAAATCGATTCCGGTTAATTGCAGATCAGGAAAGCGTCTGAGTAAAATTTCAGACTGGGCCCCGACTCCACAACCAACTTCGATGATTTTTTTAGTCGCGGAGAAATTCACGTTTTGATAAATAGTGTGCTCGGCAAAACGTGCTTGCCGTCTTAATCTCTCCTGTTCAACAGGAGAAAAGCCATGAAGATAAGGAAAATGTTCAGTCGTATTCGGTGTACTCACAAGACTATCCTCCCCTAACACAAAGAAACCGGGTTTCCCCGGCTTCCACTTTTTATTAAACGTCTAATAACAATCTTGAAGGATCTTCAAGAAGCTCTTTCACTTGCTTCAGGAAGCTTACTGATTCGCGACCATCGATAATTCTGTGGTCGTATGAAAGTGCCAGGTACATCATCGGTCTGATCACGACCTGACCATTAACTGCCACTGGTCTTTCGATAATATTGTGCATTCCCAAAATCGCAGACTGAGGAATATTCAGAATCGGAGTTGAAAGCATTGAACCAAACACACCACCGTTAGTGATTGAGAATGTTCCACCTTGCATTTCTTCAATTGTGATTTTTCCATCGCGCGCTTTAGTCGCAAGAGCTAAAATTTCTTTTTCGATTCCCGCAAGACTTAAGCTTTCAGCATTTCTCACCACTGGAACAACAAGACCTTTCGGTGTTGAAACTGCAATTCCGATATCAGCGTAATCGTGATAAATAATTTCATCGCCGTTAATCTGAGCATTAATAGAAGGCCAGTCTTTTAAAGCGACAGTACAGGCCTTAGTGAAAAGAGACATGAAACCAAGACCCACTCCGTGTTTTTTCTGGAAGGCTTCTTTATATTTCTTTCTCATTTCCATGCACGCTGAAAGATCAACTTCATTGAACGTTGTCAGCATCGCTGTTGTATTTTTTGCTTCAACAAGTTTTGTCGCGATTGTTTTGCGAAGTCTTGTCATCTTCTCAGGGCGAACATTGCGCGCGCCTGGAGCGATGACCGGTTTTGGTTGAAGACTTGCTGCCGGAGCCGCAGTTTTCGTGCTAGTTGCGGAGTTGGGTTGCGACGCTAGCGCGTCTTCCTTAGTTATACGGCCGTCTTTACCAGACCCTGAAACAGCAGAAGCATCCACGCCTTTTTCCTCCAGAATCTTTCTTGCTGCTGGAGAAGGAACGTTTACTTCTTTTGAAGATGCTGTTGCCACAGGGGCCGCTTTTGGAGCTTCAGCTTTTGGCGCTTCAGCTTTTGGAGCTGCTGCCGCTGCTGGTTTTGCTGCCGATGTATCGAGCTCGCCGATCTTTGCACCAATTTTTAATTCAGCGCCGGCCTCTGCCATAATTTTAAGAACGCCTGCACTCGGGGCCGGAAGTTCCATCGAAGCTTTATCAGATTCGATTTCACAAACAGATTCGCCTTCAGCGACGTATTCACCATCTTTTTTTAACCAAGATGAAAGTGTGACTTCCGTAACAGATTCACCGATGACTGGGATTTTTAATTCAACACTCATTTGATATTCCTTTCTTATTTGCTAAACGCTTTCGTTACAATTTCAGCTTGCTCTTTTTTATGAACATTCGAGAATCCGGTCGCAGGACTTGCGTTTGCTTTTCTTGCGATCAATTTGAATGAACCAAAAATATCTAAATAGCGAAGAAGGTATGTCCAGTAGCCCATGTTTGATGGCTCTTCCTGTACCCACACGCATTCAGCCCCTTTATATTTAGCAAGGATCTTTTTGATTTGCGCTTCTGGCATCGGATGAAGTTGCTCAAGGCGAACAACTGCGACGTCATCGCGTTTATCAGCAATCTTTTTCTCATACAGGTCGTAATAAACTTTTCCTGTACAGAAAATGATACGGTTTACTTTTTTGCCAGTATTCGGATCGTCCATGACTTCCTGGAATTTCCCGTTCACAAATTCATCTCTGGTCGATGTACATCTTGGGTCGCGAAGAAGTGACTTAGGAGTGAAAACCACAGCAGGCTTTCTGAAATTCCAAACGAGTTGACGTCTTAATAAGTGGAACATGTTTGCCGGAGTCGTACAGTTGGCAAGAACCATATTGTTGTCAGCGGCCAGTTGAAGATATCTTTCAGGACGTGCCGATGAATGCTCAGGGCCCGCGCCTTCATGACCGTGTGGAAGAAGCATGACGAGACCACTCATCAATTGCCATTTCACTTCACCAGAAGAAATGTACTGGTCGATCATAATCTGAGCGCCGTTAGAAAAGTCACCAAACTGTGCTTCCCACATTGTCAGAGTATTGGGAGTACACCATGAATAGCCGAACTCAAAACCAAGGACAGCGTATTCAGAAAGAAGAGAGTTATAGATGCTGACTTTCCCCTGATTTGGAGCGATGTACTCCAATCCGCAGTAAGCTTCATTTGTTCTTTCATCAAAGATTTTAGCGTGACGGTGAGAGAACGTTCCGCGGATCACATCCTGGCCTGTGAAGCGAACATTTTTTCCTTCAGCAAGCAAAGAGCCGTAAGCAAGAAGTTCAGCAGAGGCCCAGTCGAGCTTGTCCGATTTCCATGCTTCATTTCTATCATCGAGAACTTTTTGTGTTTTCTTAATGACCTGCATTCCAGAAGGAGTGCTGTTGATCGCCTTGACGACTTTTTCAAGAATGTCTTTTTTCACGCCGGTCGCAGGTGACTCATTGAAATCGTCCGCGCTGGCAAATTCAAATCCGTCCCAGTCTTTATGTGGACCTTTTTTACGGGCAGGAATTTCTTTTTGTCTGACGTTATTGAAACGGTCCGAAAGAAGTTGTTTGTAAGCATCGATCATTTCATTTGCAAGCGCTGCTTCGATTTTCCCTTGAGACAAAAGAGAATCGAGGTAAAGCTCACGAGGATTTTTATGTTTTGTGATCAGTTCGTACAAGTGCGGCTGAGTGAAACGAGGTTCATCTCCTTCATTGTGGCCGTACTTTCTGTAACAAACCATATCGATATAAATATCTTCTTTAAATTTTTGTCTGAACTCAACAGCAAGTTCAACTGCGTACACAACCGCTTCAGGATCGTCGCCGTTTACCTGAATGATTGGCGCTTCGACAGTTTTTGCCACGGCCATACAGTAGTGTGAAGAACGAGCGTCTTCAAAGTCTGTTGTAAATCCTATCTGGTTGTTGATTGCAAAGTGAATCGCTCCGCCGACAGCATAAGCGCGAAGTTTGCTCATCTGAGTTGTTTCATAAACAACTCCCTGTCCCGCAACCGAGGCATCACCGTGAATGATGATTGGAATAACTTTGCTCATATCAGATTGATAGTGAAGATCTTCAAGAGCGCGGCAGTAACCGATCGCAACCGGCGCAACTGTTTCCAGGTGAGAAGGGTTTGGAAGAAGTTTTACGAAAACTTCTTTGTTGCCTGAAGTCTGCTGAACAGTTGAAAAGCCCATGTGATATTTTACGTCACCAGAGTGGCCTTGTTGTTCTTCAAGAGATCCACCTTCAAATTCGGTGAAGATGTATTCGTAAGATTTTCCGACAGTGTTAGCGAGAACGTTCAGACGACCTCTGTGGGCCATACCGATAACGAATTCTTTTGCTCCTAGCTCAGCCCCTTTGTTGATGATGGCGTCGAGAGCAGGAATCGTCGACTCTCCCCCTTCAAGAGAAAATCTTTTTTGTCCTACATATTTTGTCTGAAGGAAGTTTTCAAAAACGTTTGCTTCGTTCAGTTTCTGAAGAATTCTTTTTTTCTTTTCGATTGTAAATTCGTGGCGCTCGCTCGACTCAACTTTTTCTCTCATCCATCTGCGGATGTCAGTGTTGTTTGAGTGCATGTATTGAAAACCAATTTTTCCGCAGTAAATTTTCTTCATGTGATCGATGATCGCATCAAGAGTCGCAGGACCGATTCCTAAAAATTCGCCGGCGCTGTAAACAGTTCCACGGTCAGCATCAGACAATCCATATTCTTCAAGTGAAAGACGAGCTTTTCTGTCTTTTCTCGGACGGATTGGATTGGTATCAGCGAGAAGATGTCCGCGAGTTCTGAAAGATTGAATCAAACGGAAAACTGAAAACTCCTTGCGAAGTTTTTCGTCGCTGATGCCAGCGCCTGTGCCTGATGAAGTTCCAAAGCTTGCGCTGGAAAATTCGAAGCCTTGAAAAAATCTTTGCCATGATTCATCGACTGAATTCGGATCTGTTCTGAACGAATCGTAAAGTGAATCAATGAATGTAATGTCAGAACTAGAGAGTGCGGAAAAATCGAACATTTTTGCCATATACAACCTTATGAGAAAAAAGAATTGCGAGAGTGTTACCCGTAAAAAAAGAGTCCGGTATATAAAACGATAATATACATCTAAGGCATCAAAATTTCAAAAGGAAAGAGGTTCCGAAAGCGGTCCGAAGGTTCCAGGAGATTTTAGACTCCTGGAACCTTTTTTTAGATTAGGCGTGACAACATTTTTTAGCTTTTTTTCCTGACCCACAAGGGCATGGATCATTGCGGCCGACTTTCGGCTCACTTCTGCGGACTGTGTTATTTCTCAGAACGCCATCGAGGAAAAACCATTCGCCATTTTCTTTTTTAAATGTTGAAAGTTCGTGGTGGCTTTGTTCTTTTCCATCGTAGACAAACTTGCATTTGAATTCGACTTTTCCTTCAGTATCCTTTTCAGAACCTTTATCAGTTTCACGAATCTCTAAACCAAGCCATTCCGAGTTCAAGGCCCAGGCCTTGACGCCGTCCATGTCGAGTTCACCGCGAGTTGATTCATGATGAGTCTTATAAACATAATCCATTTCCCCTCTTGCAAACGCACTGTAGCGTGAACGCATAAGGGCCTCGGCCGTAGGGGCCTTCTTCGTTCCTTTGATATAAGGTTCGCAGCATTCGCTGTATGATTTTTCCGATCCACATGGGCATGCATTAGCTGTCGTCACTGTCTTTTCTCCTAAAAACGAAATAATAAATCGGTGAAGTTTGTTGAGTCTTCATCGAAGTGAATTTTACTTTCAAGTAGTCTACTCGAAATTATAGTGAAATGGGGATGAATAAATTTGAGATATTTCTCTTTGCTTCTGTGAATGGCGTATTCATCATGAAATTCGACATCTTCAATCTGTCTTTTTAATTCCAGATCAGTCGGCACGGATAAATAAAGATAACGAATGCGCTTGGCGAGAACAGGCATCACTGCTTTGATTTCATCATCGCTTAAATATTGCAGCACAGATGTGCAGATGCCGAGATCATACGTTTTTTCTCTTTTAGGAGCCGTTTGCGCCCAGCTGACCAGGTCGATCTGATCCAGAGAGAGCTTGGTGCTTTCGGGAATAGATAATTTCTTTTTTTTAAATTGAGCGAAAGCATAAGGAGAAGGCTCAATGCCATGAGCGCGGTAAGGAACAAAGGTCTGAAGAACTTGTTCAAACAAAATCCCGAGACCAAAACCTAAATCAATCACACTGCTTATATCAACTCGTTCGAGATCGAAAATGGCTTTCATGTAGGCGGCGTGTTCGCGCGCATTCATGATGTTGTCCATTTCTTCAGGTTCAGCGTAATTAACAGTCCAGTACTGATCCGGAAATCCTTCCGAGCCTTTTATTTTTTTTTTCGTCATAAATAAGTTTTTTAAAGAGGTTTGTAGATAGCGACCCAGACCGTAAACCAGGCCAGCAGGAGAACGACTCCGACCATGAGCGCGCGGTATTCTTTCGTGTTTATTTTAAATAAGGAACTGATGAGGGCCGTAAGTAAAACCCAATTGCCCAATTTAATTTTTACCCAGAGAGGAAACGGTTCACCGTGCCTAATGCCCAGATGTTTAAGCAGTCCCATACCGCCGACAAGAATCATGAAAACGAGCGCTCCGAGCATTACCTTACCCATTTTTTTCTGCATGAGATCTGAGCGCATCGAGATAAAGCCAATGCTTGTAAAAAAGCAGAGAATAAACAAAAGGTGCAGTGTTTTATAGAAAGTATAGGTCAGCATGCTTTTCAGTCTCCTCATTAATAAGAGACCAATATAATCCAATATCTTAAGCTTGAAAGCAAGCCTCACCCCCCTTAAACTATAAGCTATGCAGACATGGACAACCAGAACGTACAGAAAAGAAGATAAAATCTACCGTGGCGCCTTTAATTATTTCCGCAACGAAAATTCATATGCGGAAGAAATTTTTGACGTTTATCGCGATAAAAAAGATCAAAGTTATCATTACGTTTCTGAAGCAGTTGTCAAAGTCACGACCGGTGAAATTCTGAACCTGCATGTTGAATATATCGTCAATAAAGATTACATTCCGCAATTTGTTGCCATCGAAAAAGTTATGGGTAAGGAAAGTACCCGCGAGGTCTTTGAATACAATTCCCGCCGCAATCTTCTCACCTACCGTTTTACCAATTCCAAAGGCGATGAGCACGTGGACGAAATTACGACGGCGCCGAAATATCACATCACCACTCCGACATGTGCAAGTGCGATGTTATTTTTGCGTTCAAAAAAGTTTGATGCCAGCGGAAAAAACGCCTTCAACCTTCTCGTTGCTTATAACCAATGGGATTACAAAGAAGCGCCCCGCTTTAAAAACGTCCTGCTTGAACGGGCGAGTTTAACAACCGAAAAAATGAACATCGACGGCCAGAACGTTCAGGCCACTCAGTACAAAATGTACGACGAAAACACGGACTTTAAGGCCAGCAAAGATCCCCAGCACATTAAAGTCTTTCTTTCACAACACGGGGCCATTCCCTATCTCATCCGCTCAGATGACGGGACAAAAATTCAAATTAAATATCTGAACGATCTTACTGAGAAAGAGTAGACGGATTCACCGCTCCGGAGAGAATAAACTCTTCAATCTCGTGTATCGCCTCGTCCATCGGCGCGCGAAGAAGAGCATACGGCTCCATCAGCTTTACCATCTTCTCCATCGTTTTTCCTTTCCACGTCTTCACGCGGTTATCGACAATAAGAACGCCGCCGTAATCGCTTTCAGTACGCAACAAACGCCCGAGCTTCTGGTGCAGAGAGCGCGTTCTGTGAGCGAGATAATAATCGGTAAATTCATTGCCGAGTGAGGATTCAAAGAAATCGCGGCGCTCGTTGATGACGAGATCCATTCTGAGATCAGGAATTTTATCGATAAAAATAAATTGAAGAGCGTCGCCGGGAATATCAATCCCCTCTCCGAAAGATTCCATCCCGAGCAGAATGCCTGAAGAAGATCGTTTATAGTCTTCGACAACATTGGTTCCCATGCCCTGAATGAACAAAGGAATCTGACCTTCAAATTCTTTCAGGAGAATTTCCCTGGCCGTTTCAAAACGAGTCTTTGCCGAAAACAACAGAAGCGTTTTTCCACCAAGTTTTCTAATCAGTGGATTCACTTTTTTCAAAACGTATTCAACAAAGTTGGATTGATAAAGCGAAGGTCCGTCGTCGCAGAGAAAAACTTTCGTCTTCGCTTTGTAATCGTAAGTCGACGGAAGATACGTTCCGCTTTTAAAACGCTTTTCAGGTTCAAGATAGGCATATCCTGTGGCCCATTCAATTCCTCTCGCACCGGTATCCCCTGTGCCATTGGCCAGAGTCGCTGACGTAAAAACAACCGAAGCTGACGTTGCAAGGAGTTGCTCTTTGACAATGAGACCGACATCAATCGGTGACGAAGAAAAAAGATAGCCCTGGCTTTCCAGAAAACTCATTGAGCGGCAGTAATTGTCTGCAGGCTGAAGCAGTTTTTCAAAGCAGAGAACATAATCAGAGAGCTGCGCGAAAAACGATTCAAAACGCGTATACGCAATGATTTCATTTTCCGATTTTAAATTTTTAGCATCCCATCTTCCGGCATACGGTACAAAATGCTGAAGATAGGATTGAAGAATAAAAAACAGACTCTCAAGATGATTCAAAATGGCCTGGGCCATCGCTTCAGTGTGAGTTGTCCTATTGATCATCGGAAGTTCATTCCAGAAACTCTCCGTATATTTCGGCATGCGCTTGAAATAAAATTCAATCTGCTCTCTTAAAGGAGCGAGGTGATCAGTAATCATCTGATAAGTACGAAGAGTTTCTTCTCGAAGTTTTTTAATGACTTCGCTGGACTCACCTTCAACCGACTCGTATTGAGCGAGAAGATAAAAAAGCGATCCTGTCCCCTGCAAATGTTGAAGACTCGAGGTAAAAGCTTCAAAGCCTTTCTGGTCAATCTCAAGCGAAAAAGCCTTTGTCGCTTCCTCTTCAATCTTATGAGCTTCATCTACGATAATGCTCGCTGGACGAGGCATGCCTTTAGGCCAGCTGAACATGAGCGAATGGTTGCCGATAATAACATCCGCTTCCTTAGCTTCGCGAAGACCAGTGATGTAAGTACAATTATTCTTGAACGGACAATTGGAGCCTGTACAGGAACGGAAATCAACACCGATTTCCTTTTCTCTTCTCATCAACGGCTCAAGCTTTCGCTTGAGGACATAAGGAAGATCGTCCCGCAAAATTTTCTCAGTCGATTTCAGTCGCGAATTAAAAAAGAAAATTGTTTCGAGATAAATGGACGTATAAAGTTCAGCAAACTCTTCGGAAAACCCCATCAGGGTATTTTCCTGTTCTTCCTGTCTGAACAAAGCTTCACACAAATGGTTATTCGATCCGACTAAAAGTTTTATTTTGACTTCATCTTCGGCCAGCCCTAAAAACTCTCGAACTTTTGGAACGTCTTTATCGAAGGCCTGATGCTGAAGTGTTTTCGTTCCAGTCGCAACGAGGACAGGCTTTTTTTCTTCAAGCGCATAAAGCACAGAAGGTATGAGATAACCAAATGTCTTCCCTGTTCCCGTCGGTGCCTGAATCAGGCTATGAATATTATTTTTCAACGACTGACCCGTTTTCATCGCGAGATCAATCTGTGCTTGTCTCATGCGGTAGCCGGGATACATCGTGCGGATCGTTTCTTCCTCGCTAAAAATCTTTTTGATATTTGCGCCGGAAAATTCCAGGGAAAAATGTTTCTTATATTGAACAGGCTTGGTGAGTTCCGGAAAACGGCGGGCCCAGATTTTTTCTTTCGCTTTCAAAACACACGCTTTTAAATCAAAATCAATCGAGGCTGCAAGCGCGTCTATTTCACTGTCTTCGAGATGAAGAAAATTGGCCAGCCAGAACTGATCCATCTTTTTTTCCAACAACTGAAGCTTGATAAACTGATAATAGGATTTATCTAAACGAGTCAGTGCTGTGGCCACAAGAACTACTTTCAGGAGATCGCGTGCATCTTCAAAGCCTCTATGCACTTCCGTATCAGCAATGCAGAAGTCCTGAATAAAATGTTCGAGTTTGAGCGATGAAAATTCGGGAAACAATAATCCTAAAAATAAAAGAGTGTCGACATACTCTTCACGGGCCGTTCCGTCGTCGATTTTATCAAAACTTCTTTTTAAAAAGCTTTCTTCAAAATCAGCGTTGTGAGCAATGAGCTTGAGTCCGTATAATTCCTGGACGTCACCTTCGACTTCTCTCCAGGTCGGTGCATGCGCGACCATTTTATTCGTGATGCCAGTCAATTTTTGAATGAAATTGGATAGCTCCCCCGGATACTGAACAAGCGATGTAAATTTCTTTACAAGTGTCACACCATCGTAGAGTAAAAAACCAACATCGATGATCTGATCGTATGACGGATCTGCTCCCGATGTTTCAATATCTATGACGGCCCATTTCCCCAGGCGGTGATTCATTGTGTTTCCTTTTTTGTTAAGTCTAAAAGTTTTATCACATATCTAGTCCATTCGAATATTGATGAAATTGGTTTTTTCCTTTATTGTGATGGAAAATTTAAAGGTGAAAAAAATGTCCAGTGCTGCAGTCTTTCAAATCCAGTCTCTTTGTATTTATGCGCTCATGGTCTTCGGAATTCTGAAGCGCAAAAACCGAAAAGTTCATGTTCCTACAATGATTACTGTACTGACATGGGATATTATTCTTATTCTACAGATCGAACTGTCCCGCAGCGCTGTGGAAAAAGCGTCTAAAGCACTTGTGAATCCACTTCTTTTAAATGTGCATGTTTCATTTGCCGTCAGCTGTGTTATTTTTTATCTACTTCTCATTTATACTGGAAGAAAACTACTTAAAGGCTCAAATGAATACCGCCTTCGCCACAGAATTTTTGGCTGGATGGCCTTTGCTCTCAGAACGTTAACTTTACTTACGAGCTTCTTTGCCGTCGCTCAAAAATAGGAAATTAAAATGGATTTCGAAAACGTAAAAACAATTATAAAAAACGGTCTTACCGATGCCCATATTGAAGTCAATGATATGACGGGCACACGAGATCACCTCGACATTCTCATTGTGAGCGATGCTTTTTCAGGTAAAAGACTTATTCAACAGCATCAGATGATCATGGATCTTTTGAGAGAAAGCCTTGTCAGTGATATTCATGCTGTTCAGCTTAAAACGATGACATACGCTGACGCTGAAAAGCGCGGCCTTAAAATTAATAAACAATAATTAAGAGGAGATTAATATGAGCAATCCATTTCAAATTATCGGCGGAGAAGCCTACAACGAACCAGCAGAAAACAAAGCGCTGGATCTGAATTCTCGTTTAAAAAATTTAGTCAACGCGGCCCCTGTTATGCTTTTCATGAAAGGGACTCCGGACATGCCTCAGTGTGGATTTTCAGCAAACGTCTGTAAAATTCTTAACCATGTAGGCGCACGCTACAGTACTTTCAATATCCTTGCGGATATGGACGTAAGAGAAGGATTAAAGCAATTTTCTAACTGGCCGACTTACCCGCAACTTTACGTTAAAGGTGAATTGATTGGTGGAAACGACATCATCACAGAAATGTTGAACAGTGGTGAATTGCAAGAAATTCTAAAGTCTTAACTGGATCAGTTGGATGTTTGTAGTTTGAAGATCAGTCCTCAGACTTCTGAATCAGATCCGAATCAGACTGCAGAATACAGATCGTCCAACATCCAACTTCCAACACCCAACAGCTCAGTAAACAGAAAACAAAAAAGCCCTCGAAAGAGGGCTTTTTTTTTAAGCAGTTTTTAAATCAGTTTCAATATCTTTAATCAATTCATCCAAATCAAAAGGCTTGGAGAAAAACTTCTTGGCCCCAGCGCGAAGAGCATCTTCAACACTCACATCAGCTTGACCAGAAACAAAAAAGAAAACAGGTTTTTTAGAAAGTTTATTTACGTGAGAAAGAACGGCCATGCCGTTGCCGTTAGGCATTTTATAATCTGAAACAACAATATCAATCTTATCATTGTCTAAGATTTTAATGGCGTCGTTACCACAAATGGCAGTGACAGTATTATATCCACAGTACTTAAACTCTTCTTCCATGAGTTCTAGAATATCTGGCTCATCATCCACGATAAGCACTGTTAAATTCTTTTTATCTAACATTGATGAAAATTCCCTAATTAAGCTCATCTATTAATAAACTATTATAAACGATTCTTCCTTAGAAATATTTTATTTTTCCTCAAATTGTTAAGAAAGTAACAAGAGAAGCTGACCAGTAGAAGTAAGAGGCCGAACTTGAAAAGGAAATAGACAGCATATGCGAAACCACGAATCGCCATTCGCAATGAGTCATGTTGATAAATTGTTAAGGCAACCTTAGGAGCAGTGCCATAGTAAAAGCGAATCAGTTTTCTTCCAAGCCAGGAATTGGCAAGAACATGGTCGCGGTAATCGCGAAAGTAATTGGTCACGTAATGCTCTTCACCGAAGCCCGCTGTCAGAATATAACAGGCCTGCTTTTTTAACAGCTCTTCAATAGCGACAGGAGTCCCCTGAACAAAAGGAGAAACCGGCGTGGTGAAGTTGTATTTATTCACCAGGAAAAGAGAGAGGTAGTATTGTGTGCTGTTTTCAAGTTCATTGATAGTCAGCTCACCTGAATTGGGATCACCGGAAAAATCAGTTGTCATAATCGAACCGACAAGATTCACGGTATCCCCGACCGGCTTATTATCAGCTGCGGGTGCAGGGGCTGCATCGTGTTTAAAAATCTTAATTTTCGTAAAATTCTGAATGGTCGAAGAAGCTGAATAGTTCACGATAAGACGGCGGTCTCCAATGCGAACATTAGAAAGAGTCATGGTCGTTGTCGTTGGAGGAATATTGCTCATTTTCAAGACGTAATAAACCCCACCGGTGTCAGAGCCCGCACTGATAGGATCCCCTTTTGCGTAGGTCGTCGCCGTCACGAAAAAATAGGTATTCATCGTCGTCGTAAAATTTGCCCCGTCGTTACAAGGACTGGTCGATCCTGCAGGGACAAAAGTAGAACAGAAATCATAAGGTGAAACGGTGTAGAGATAATTCGTGTATGTTCCGGTATTGATTAAGGCCGTGCGATCGGCCACATAGTATGCGCCATTTACTTTAACAGCGGCCACCAGGTATTTACTGGAGCCGGTAATGGACAGGTCAAGACGAAAATTAATGGGTGTAGTGTCTGTTCCGGAAGCCAATGTTAAGCTTCCGCTTCTTGATGTAACTAAATACTTATCCTGATCCGCAATCGATGTATTTTTCATCGGTAAGTAAACTGTCGCAGGAGCCGTTTCTGCAGTTGCATCTCCGCTTGGTTTATCTACGTTAAGTTCATACTCAATGCCCGATGTTCCAGTGATGGTAAAATCAGCGACATTATATATGCGTACTGTGTCCGCCAGTGCAGAAACAGAAAAAAAGAAGGCCAGTAATGACAAGTATTTCATCCAAAAATTATCCCTTGAATGTTCAGACCTCGTCAAACAATTAAGACGTTGATTTATGCCGGCGCAAACACTATTTTAAGGACATGAATAAGTTCCTGATCAATATTAATGGCGAGCTTTTTAATGAGGAAACGGCGAAGATTTCAGTCTTTGACCGCGGCTTTCTCTACGGCGATTCTGTTTACGAAGCGACCAGAACATTTAACCGGAAGGCCTTTCGGATCCATCAGCATCTCGAGCGTTTGTTCGTGAGTGCAGAAAAAATTGAACTCGAGCCCACTCTTTCACGCGACGATATATTAAAGGCCCTGGAAAAAACCATTGCCGCTTCCCCTCACGACAATCATTCAATCCGTATTATTCTGACTCGCGGAACGAACAGCGACCTGGGCCTTGATCCAGAACTCGCTTCATCCAACAATCTCATTATTATGACCAAGGCGATTCCAGCGAACCCGGAATGGTGGTACACCGAAGGTGTTTCAATGATTTTCCATCATAAGAGAAGCACGCAAAAAGGGTCTCTGCCAAAATCCGGTAATTACCAGGAAAATATGCTCGCTCACAAAGATGCTATCTCCAGAGGTGCAACTGATGCCATCATGGTCAATACTGAAGGTCACGTGACTGAAGGAAGTACCAGCAATATCTGGTTGGTGAAGAACGGCAAAATCATGACCCCGACTCTCGCCGACGGCGTTCTCGAAGGTCTTACTCGTAAAACTTTATTTGAAATGGCCCGCGCCCAGAACCTGCCTCTTGGTGAAGCCAGCTTGACGCAAGATGACTTTTTATCTGCAGACGAAGTCTTCGTTACGAGCACTACGCGCAATATCGTTCCGGTCACAAAAATTGAAAATCGTCCCATCGGCCAGGGCAAACCCGGCAAAACGACTCTCGAACTCCTCAAGAAATACCTCGAGTACGTGAATCAATAGTTTTGCTCAAAATGAAATTGACATAATCCTTGGCCCCTAGTATTACTAACGGACGTATTTTTTTTAAAATCACAGCTTTTAAAGTAAATAACTGCTGAAGTTGTATTAGTTGTATATAAAGTTAATTATTTAGGGGAAATTCTACATGGCACGAAGTACTACAGGAAGAAGCCGTTTTAAAATCCAAAGATCACTTGGAATTGAACTTCCAGGTCTTGGAAAAGCTGGCGCTCTAGAGAGAAGACCATACGGTCCAGGTCAACACGGTAACAAAAGAAAGAAAATTTCTGACTTTGCTGTTCGTATGAAAGAAAAGCAAAAACTTAGATATCACTACGGTCTTCGCGAAGGACAACTAGTTAACTACGTAAAGAAAGCTAAAAAAGATAAGTCACGTGCATGGATGGAAACTCTTCTTATCACTCTTGAAAGAAGACTTGCTAACGTAATCTTCCGCCTTAACTGGGCACCTTCTATGCCAGCAGCAAACCAAATGGTTTCTCACGGTCTAGTTCGTGTTAACGGAAAGAAAATCAACGTAGCTGGGTACACTGTTCAAAAAGGTGACGTGATCACTCTTTCTGACAGAGGTTACGCTTCTCTTAACTTCCAACAAGCTCAAGCAACTCCAAGACTTCCGTCTGTACCAGCTTGTTACACAATCGAAGGGAAAACTGCTAAAGTTATCGACCTTCCACTTCCGTCTGACATTCCTTTCGAATACGAAGGACAGCTCGTTACGGAATACTACTGGAAAGTTAAGTAGTTTCTACTTTCTTCCACGAAATTCATTTTTAATAAAGGCCGGATTTATTCCGGCCTTTTTTTGATCTTTTTAAAATATCTAATTTTTATATGCTCATCATTGCAACTATCTTTTCCCAGAGAGATTGATTATTGTCACCCAAATTCTGGAGGGCGCTATGAAATCAATTTTTATTCTTATGACTTTTCTTTTTTCTACAGCAACGATGGCCTACACATATAAATGCGAACAAAACGATGTTAAAGAGAATACGAAATATTCTGCTATCGTCGAAGAATTAAAAAATATCACTAAGGAAGTTTCCTACGGTAATGAATATGATTCTGTTTTCAAAGTAAGAGTCACGATTATCAAAACGACAAAAAAAGATGTCGAAACAAAATCTTTTGAAGCCATCGCAACTTCGGAAGATGTTATTTACAATGTTCATGCTGTGAAAAAGCAGGGAATTCATATCGGCATTTATCTCGACGAAGAAGACGAAGCCTATATGACGTTAACAGATAAGAACGGTGACAAAACCCAAATCGGATTTACGTGCAGATAAAAAAGAAAAGCAAAGGCCGCAAACGCGGCCTTTTTTTTTAATTTCTTGTGAAGGAATAACCATATCCATCGGGATCAAATAAACTGAGCGACCAGCTCGAAGCCTGAATCTTTAGAACCTGATTATTTTTTGTATCCGTGATGAAGTACTCACCTGCTGCATTTTTAACTAATTTTTCATTCAATGAAGAACCGTTGGCAAAAATCAAAACCGATCCATCTGCTTTAATTGTCATTGTCGTTAAGTCTTCATCGACATAACCGGCCCAATTTCCCACGAAGGCATTGGCTCCTGTCACGAGTGCCGTTCCACTATTGGCCATGATTGCATTGGTCGCGGAATTAGCAGTATCGTTTTTAGCTCCACCGCAACTTACGGCCATCGTTAAAACGAAAATGAATGCAAACATTTTGAATGGTTTCATGGTCCTCTCCTGATTGATGACGAGTTGAAAAATGCAGAAGATATGCCAAGTGATAAGCAGTTGAATCACTGAGAAGAACTTTCAGCGAGGCCGTCTAAGATTTAGACACCCGGTTGTTTTTTTCTCATTTATTTGTTTTGTCTCAAATCAGTTGAAGACAAATTCATATAGGGATGTTCGGCAAGGTAATGAACTTCGAGAGCTGGATTCCATTTGAGCAATTCAGATTCGATGGCCACATAGTTTTCTTTTTGAAACTTTCTGGGAACAACGTAAAGCTTAGTAAGTGACTTAATGATGACCTCAGGATTTTTCCATTTCAAAAGATCCATGTAGGAATCGTCGCCCATGAGAAAATTTTTTTGCTTTATTTTAACAAAAGGAAGCCAGGAGCTCGTCGGATTTTTTTCCTGCTTTAAAAGAAAGCCTGGATACAGTGAATAGCTGGTTGATCTTAATTTCTCAGCGAGAGCGAAAAATTCATCAACAGGATCGTGAGCGGCCACATCTTTAAAGGGATTGCGATCAGGAACGATGAGAATGTTTTTTTCAGGACATTGATCGAGACATTCACGATGGCCTTCATGGAAAGGATTGAAACTTCCACCAAAAAAAGTGACAGTGTCTTTGATAGGATGCTTAAGAAAAAGCGGCGGCAGTTCCTTTTGCGAATGCGCTCCCGAAGAATCCGGCATGAATTCAAAACAATCTGCAATGAATTTCAAACTCTCCAGATCATTCATAGTCACGGTCCATTACCGTTTTTCTTCCTTCCGCTCTGGCCTTCAGAACGGCACGGTCAGTGAGGCTGCGAACCTGATAAGAGAGTATTTCCATAACATTGGCCGAAGTGTTCATATCATATTTATCTTTGATATAGGCCTTGAGCTTTGAAGCCACGATGAGGATTTCCTGTTCATCTGCAGGGCCATTGACCGAACTCTCTGAGGATGGTTTGCTTTGGACCAGGATTCTTTTAGGTGAGCGTTCTTCATTAGTTTCTTTAGCAGCTTCTTCCTTTCGGGGAGAGCGATTTTCTTCGGCCCAGGCACTTTTGTGACTCATGACCTCGTTGTGAAGATTCCAGCAATTAACTGAACAGAAGACTACTTTTTTACATGTGCTCACACTGCAAGATTGATAAATTGAATTAAATCCAATTTCCTTTTTACAACTGCCGCATTTCCGCCAATAATTCTGTGTTTCTTCCACGGGCACTCCTTTTTTACAGGATCATTTTAGCATGAATTTTGAAACCGAATATAAAAACATCCGTTTTCATCTCGAACTGGAGCGTGCCGGCATTTCTGATGCTGCTCTTCTTCTGGGCGATAAATTTCACAGAGTGCCCAACCAGACTATGATTGGAATTAAAAAAGGTGAACTGGTGGCTTATAATTTAACTGTTGTCTCCAAGTTCAATGACGAAGAACGCACGCACTTCTGGAGCAATATTTTGCTGACGAGCAAAGAAGAAGATGTGTTGGAAGAATTGGGTCACTATCTGGATGATGAAAATATTCTGGATGAAATTGTCGACAACTGGAATCTTCTAGGTGATGAAACGGGGCCTGCCTGGCAGACCCCGAAAAAATTGTAAATTATCTACAAGGCATTTGAGAAAGAACAACTCTATCAACCCAAGTGTTTGCACCTGTGAACTGAGCTGATTCTTCTGTTGAACCTGCAGCTGCAATAGAAAGAACGACATCTTGAGTGCTCGTTCTGTCGTAGTATCTCATCCATTGTTGTCCATACACTGTTCTCATTTGAGTTGAACAAACTGGCTGTCCTTGAGGACCTGGGTAACAAACTGTCACTGGTTCAGTGTAAGTACATTGTTGAACAGATTCTCTTACCGGACCGTTAGAAGAAACAGTTCTCACTGTTCCCGCTAAATCTACTTTTTGCCCGATTTGAGCTGAAGAGTATTTGAAAGTTCCGTTGCTTGGAATTTGCGTTCCTTCAGGAATTAAGAAATTAAATTTTTCATCTGAATCGTTGTTTAAACGAAGAACGATTTTCTTTCCGAAAGTTGACTGACGAAGATCAGCAGAATAAGTGCCGACTCTTAAAAGATGCGTGTCACCTTTTGAGTTAACCAATTTCAGGTCTTTCGTGATGTTCAATTGACCTTCAAGTCTTTCACACCCAACTAAAAATGCAGCAGCAAGTAATAAAGGCATAAGGTATTTCATAATCTCCCCCTACAAATAAAATTCTAGTAGTGAGAGAGTATCAAGAGCAAAACGCCGCCGCAATGAAACCTCCCCCGGTGTAAGGTTTTTAGTTTTTTTGCCCAAACGACGGGCGCAAAATGGCCCTGAAGGTTCTCCTGAAAGTTTCAGGAGACTTTTGGTTCCTGGAACCCAGTCATAACATTTATCTCTTGGATGTTTTTAAACGAGAGCGGTATCACCAGCATTGGTTTAACGAGAAGAAGGAGACCCTATGAAAACCGCCTTTTTTGCCATGGCCCTGATGACCCTTTCCCCTGCGTTCGCCTCTCAGCAAACTGATGCTCGATGGAAAACTCAAGTGCAGTCGGCCCGATTACCTTACGATGATCAATCCTACTGCTTTACAAGGCCCAAAGGGAGTGTGGAAGGCGAAAACCTGGATCTGAGAGTAAGACTCGCTTCTGTTTCCAAGTTGGTCACTTCCCTCTGGAGCCTGGATGTCCTGGGGGCGGACTTTAAGTATAAGACGCGTCTCTATCTCAAAGACGGAAATCTTCATATCGCTGGAAGCGCTGACCCATTTATGGGCAATGAGAAAATGTATTTCCTTCTCTCGCAGCTTAATGATCTGGGATTCACTCATTTCGATCGAATAACGTTTGATAAAAATTTTATCGTCTTTCCCAATGCTCAAGGACATATCGAAGAGCATCCGGATATTACACCAGAGTCCATTGCCAAAAATTTAAGAACATACTTCAACACTGCGACCTGGTCTCCGGCCATGAAAGCGGACTATGCACGGGTGCAGTCTCTTGCAGCTCCAGGGCGCATGAGAAAAGCTGTCACCTTCTCTGTGCCTGAGATTGAAGACAGCGAAGGAAATCCGTTCGATGAAATAGATGATGTTCAAAAATTAACTTTATCTTCTCCTCCACTTTCGAGATACCTGAAAGAAATGAATGTTGAGTCCAACAACTACGTTGCTCAAATGTTATTTCAACAATTGGGTGGAGAAAAATATTTCGTCAGTTATATGGTAGAAAATTTCCGCTTCGGCACAAAAACATTGCGCTTCTGGAGCGGAAGCGGTCTTCCTACAATGCTGGACGGAATTCGCTACGATAATTATGCAACCTGCGGTTCAATGCTGACTTTAATTGAAGCTCTCAAACAAAAAACCGAAGCACAGGATCTCACTCTTGAAGACATCGTCGCTGTTCCCGGAAGCGATCAAGGCACTTTCAGAAATAGAATTTTCCCGGCGGATTATAAGAATGCATTCGTTGCTAAAACGGGAACACTTATGCACACATCTACTCTCGCCGGAGCCATGAGTACTAAAAGCGGGCTTTCATTTTACGGAGTTTTTAATCAAAGTACCGATATCGAAAGTTCGAAACGGGTTCAAAATGCAATGGTCGCTGTTCTGATGAACGAGCTCGGCGGGCCCAAGGCCTTTAACTACAAAGTAGAGCCCTTTGATCCTTACGGTGAAGACAATGTTAAAAATCTACTGAAATTTAAATCGGATTTTTTACCGGTGGAAGAAAACTTATATTAGAGAATCTCTTTTTAAGAGATTCTCTTCTTCAGTTTATTTTTCTCGCGATAATATTCGATCACACCGGGCAATGTAGAAATCACTACGATGGCCAGCATGACGAGTTTAAAGTTTCTTTGAATCATCGGAAGATTTCCGAAAAAATATCCCAATGGGATAAAAGAAAAAATCCACAGAGTGGCACCGATGACATTGAAAGACATGAACTTTCTATAAGTCATGTTGCCAATGCCAGCAACGAAAGGTGCAAAGCTTCTGACGATGGGAATAAAGCGCGCAAGAATAATAGTCTTCGCCCCATATTCCGCGTAAAAGTGCTGAGCTTTGAGAAGATGGTTTTTATCAAAGAAGGTACTCTTCTCCTTATCAAAGACACGAGGACCAATAAATTTCCCCACAGAATAATTTACTGAATCTCCCAAAATGGCGGCCACAACCAATGTCAGTGAAATAGACCAGAAATCAAAACTGCCTCTGGCGGCAAAGGCACCGATGGCAAACAATAACGAGTCGCCTGGAAGAAACGGCATGACGATGAAACCCGTTTCAATAAAAATAATCAGAAACAAAATGAGATAGGTCCAGGAATGATAGTGAGTTATCACGTAATCGAGATGCACTTCAAAATGTAGGATATAATCGAGAAGAGTGTGAAGAATTTCCATAAAAAAAAAGGCCCCTGAGTTTTTAATTCAGGAGCCATTTTCGATTAGTTTATTCAGTAAAACAACAGATTATTTGCGACGTCTTTCGTCCTGTCTTCTTTGAGCATCCGGATCTGTCGATTCAGTATCTCCGTAAAGATTTCCGTCAACAACAGTGAATCCATCCGGGTGACCGCCGTGTGGATCGAAGTGAGTCCAATGGATCATCCCCTGACCTACTCTTTTGTATTCGCCACAAACTGTAACAGACTTTCCGACAACAAGAGGAATTCTTCCGAAGTCCAGGTTGCTGACGATAAGAAGCTTAACTTGATTATCTACTGTGAGAGTGAACTTCTGGTGTGGAAGTCCGTCGTGATCTTCAGGAAGAACTTGAGAGACAATTCCCGTCGCCATAACTTGAGGACGAGCAGCGTTTGATCTCATGACCGTTTTCAATTGTTCCATTGAACCGTTCATGATGTTTCCGCGGAAATCTTTGCATTCCGGTATTTCTTTTAATGTTCCAGCTGAGACAGAGAGAGAAAGAACCAGGAAAAAAGAAGCAAACAAAGATTTCATTAAAGCCTCACTAATAGTTGGTATAAGGAAAACTAACGTATTTCAGTCAACCTTGTCTATTCATTTTTAGGTTTTTTTCTCGTGATATCAATGAATTTTTCGCGTTCCTGACAGTTTTTGGTCCATTAGGCCTTCAACGTACGCATTATAACGCACAGCGATTGGCTGATTTTTGCCAAGCCCGGAGGGATCGATGATTTTATTGAAAGCATCTTTCTTAATGGGAAAGGCCGTAATGAGAACCTCATTTTTTTCTTTTTGATTCCAGACTGAGTAGATCAAAAGCGCATCGTTTTCTTCTTCCGCTCTTTTAAACGGAAGCTTCACCAGGGCCGTGCGAAGAGTGAAAGGAGAACCTGAAATTTCTTCTTCAAGATAGGTCGTCTGCAATTTTTTATAATCAAAGTTTTTCAATTCATCCGAAACATTTTTCAAATGGTTCAGGGCCTCTTTTTCGCTTTCCTGTTTGAAGGCAATCTTTCCTGCGAAATAAGTAACGTTTGAAAGGAGTGCACCTCTCAATGTATCAGGTGAAAGACTGTTTCCTGAAAGAGCAAAGCCGTAATTCAAAGTAGGCTCAATCCATCTTTTTCTTTTGTATCCATAGGGCGTATCGAGAACACTGAAAAGATATCCGTAAGTGTGAGTGATCCCTGCGTGTACAATCCGGTTGTCGTTTTCTACCTTAAATTTTTTCTGGAGATCAGCAATGATGGCATCGCTGATGATCTGCTTCTTTGCTCCCGAATCGAAGTTATAACTCTTGCCCCAGAAGTGCACAAGGTAAGGATCTTTTGAATCCGAATCGATTTGTTGATAGAGATGAGGGTTCTCTTGTTTTAAGACATCGAGAATCGACATTTTTTTCTCCGTTTTTTTAACCAGCCTGGCCCAATAAGCGTCAGTATTTTCAGCGTCGTTTTTTTCAATGCCGGAACATGAAACAAAAGCAAGAAGGAGAAATGGAATAATGAGAGAAGAAGTTTTAAAAGACATGATCAGATCCTCTAGCTATATCCTGAATAAATTTTTTATATGAAAGACGTAAACACGTCTGAAAAAGTTTTCATCGATTTTATCAAAACCATGAATTTTCGAAGCGACCTGACTTGAAATACACGTCGTCGTCACGGCTCCGATAAGAGTGAGCGAAACGCAGTTGATGTCAGTATCGGCCGGCAATTTTTTTTGGGCGATGAAATGGCGTATTTTTTGATGAATCAGCGGAACGACTCCGTTATCATTTTTAACCAGTGAGTTGAACAGGAGTTTACCTCCGCTCATGGCATCTCTGATCATGATCTGGTGAATTTCTCTATTGGAAAAAGCGTAAGTTCCAAATTCGACCAGGGCCTTGCAGAATTGTCTTATCTCGGGGTCTTTGAATTCCGGAAATTCGTGTGAAAGATCTTCAGTGTGTTTATCAAAGCGGGCATAGACTTCAACAGCTTCGCGGAAATAATTGTCGATGATGGAATCGAGAAGGCCTTCTTTGTTGCCAAAATAATAGCCGATCATAGCGACGTTGCAGCCCACTTTCTCAGCAATCTGTCTGGTCGACGACGCTTCAAAACCTGATTCGGCAAAAAGCGTACGCGCAACTTTCATGATTTTATTTTTGTCGACCTCTGCCGGCCGCCCTAATTTTTTTGGAGCAGACATCTTCTCGCCTTAACAATTTAATGAGCATCCATTACCGGTGTAGTCGCACCTTCTTTTTTCTTCAGTAAAATAAGTGGAAGAAGTGAAAGAAGATATCCAAAGGCAATGATGCGGACAATTTTTTGATAACCAATGACGAAGGCTTGCTTGTGAGCTAATCCGGTCATGATTTTTACAGCGTCCATCGCCTGCGTTCCCATGCCCACCACTTCACTCAATTTCATCTGCATGCTTCCGGCAATTTGATGAGCGAGTCGCCACGCCTCATGATCGAGCATCGTCACATGATTGGCAAGAACCGAATATGACGTCACCTGATAGCGCGTGAAAAAGGTCGAAATAAGCGCAATTCCCACACTACCCCCCAGTTGGCGACACAGGTTGAGAAGACCCGCGGCCTGACCAATTTCCGCACCGTGAAACTGCGAAAGAACGATAGTGTTGATAGGTACGAATAAAAAGGCCAGAGCGCCTCCTCTGATAAGCAGGGGAAGAAACATTCCATCCACCGAGGTCATCGTGTCGAAGAAAGAAATTTGGTAAGCGGCCACAGACAAACCGATAATCCCGGTAGCGATCAGAAAGCGCGCATCAATTTTGCGAAGGCTGGCACCAATAATCGGCATCAGCATGGCCGCAAATAAGGCCCCAGGAATAAAAAGTGCTCCGGTTTGAGTCGCAGTGAGCCCCTGAATCGTCGAAACAAAAACAGGAATGATAAAAATTAATCCGTAAAGAACGACACCGACTCCGCTCATGAGCAGAACGCCGCCGGTAAAACTTTTATTTTTAAAATGGCGCAGCTCCAGAATCGGATGCTTCGTTCTGAGTTCCCACCAGAGGAGTCCGACAATACTGACGACGGCAATAATGGTGTTGATGAGAATAAGATTGGAGTCAAACCAATCATCGGCCTGACCGCGTTCAAGAACAAACTGCAGACAGCCTATTCCTGAAACGAGAAAAACAAGACCCCAGACATCGATCGGAGTTCTCTGCGCTTTTCTTTTCGCTTTGAGTTCATCTTTTGTGAGCTGATGAGCTGGATCGTATCCGACATCTTCAACCAGAACAAAAGAAAGAATCGCCACGATAATTCCGATCGGAAGGTTGATATTGAAAATCATTCTCCAGCCGAAATGATCTGTTAAATATCCGCCAAGAACAGGACCGACTGTAGGGCCGACCATGACGGACATTCCATAAATAGCACTGGCAATTCCCGCTTTCTCTTTAGGGAAAGACTCGAAAATGAGAGCCTGCGAAGTCGGTAGTAGCGCTCCTCCGGCAAGTCCTTGAATGATTCTGAAAAAGACGAGCATTCCCAAGCTGGTTGAAAGACCGCAGGCGACTGAAGACGCAGTAAAAATGACGATACAACTGGTGTAATAAAGTTTGCGTCCCATCTGAGCGGACATCCAGCTCGAGATAGGAAGAACAATCGCGTTAGCGATAATATAACCAGTCACGACCCAGCTGATTTCATCGAGAGTTGCACCGAGGTTTCCCATCATGGATGGAATCGCCACGTTAACAATACTCGTATCGATGATCTCCAGAAGAGAAGCAAGGACAGCGGTTAAGACGATAAGTTTATTGCGCATGATCTGCCTTCATTAACTTATTAATGAACAAGAATGGAAATCACTGCCGAAAGACCTAACTGGAGGGCATCAACATCTTGTTCAGATAAATTTTCAAGTTCAATTTTCACCGGGATTCTCTGGACAACTTTTGTAAAATTTCCGGTCGCATTGTCTGGTGGAAGAAGACTGAATACCGCTCCAGTGCTTGGAGCAATGGAAACAACCTTTCCTTCAAAATGTTTTCCGGAAACAGCGTCCACTTCTACTTTTACTTTTTGTCCGATTTTTACATCTTTCAATTCAGTTTCTTTTAAATTGGCCAGGATCCATCTTTTGTTTTCAGCAACGAAACCAAACAATGGTTGACCTGCAGGTACAAACTGTCCCGGCTCGACAGATTTTTTAGCAATCACTCCGTCTGTAGGTGCAATAATTCTCGTGTATGATTCATTGAGGCCAGCTTGCTCCGCTTGAGATTTTGCCGCTTTTAATTTTGCTTCAAGATCTTTTATGTCAGCGCTTGCTTTGTCGTATCTTTCTTTTGAAATCGCCTGAGTTTTAAAAAGCTCAGCCGCTCTTGTGTAGCTTGTACGCGCTTCATTGACTCTCGCTTCAAGTGAAGCGACCTGCGCCTGAGCTGCGTTCTTTGCATTGGAATAATCGCTCGTATCGATCTGAGCAAGAATATCTCCCGCTTTCACTTTCTGGTGATCTTCAACAAAAACTTTGCTGATCGTACCGTTCACTCTTGAAGACAACATTAAAAAGTGCGCTGACACCTGAGCGTTGTCCGTGCTCACATGCATATAACTTTGATAGCCAAAATAAGCGGCCAGTAAGACAAATACGATCAGAAACGGCACCGCAAATTTTTTAACTTTAGCTGGCATATTAAATTCTCCTTCCCATTGCTAATTCTAAATTAAGGTAAGCTTCAACAGCATCAACCTGTGCTTTAACAACACCGGCCTCTGCACGTTCGAGGTCAAGTTCAGCATCGAGCAGATCAGAGTTTGTTCTCGTTCCTGCTTTCAAACCATTTTTATAGATGCGCACACTTTCTCGGGACGCTTCAACTGATCTTTGTTTTGCCGAGTAAAGAACGACACTGTTTTCATATCTTCTCTTCCAGAATTCAATTTCATTCACAGAAGCGAGAGTGAGTTTTTTAGCTTTTTGTTCCAACTGCATCTTTTGATAATAGGCCCCTTCCTGACGGGCGTAGCTTGAACCGCCGTCAAAAAGATTCCAGACAAGGTTGACACCGACCGCGTAGGCATTTCTGAATTTATCAGAATCCGTGAAAGAGAAATTTCGATTGTTGTAGTAATCATAGTTGGCAATTAAATTTACTCTAGGCATCCAAGTCGAGCGAGTGGCCTTGTAGGCGTCTTCTGTAGCTTCAACTCTTTTTTCAAGTGCTTTTAAATCCAGTCTTCCTTCTGCAAGAGTTGAATTTGAAGCCGTGAGATTTTTAATCCTGCTGCTGTCAGGAACAGGCAGAGACTCCAGAAGAGCTCTGTTGTCGCTTTCCACTCCCATTGCTTCAGCAAGTGCTTTGCGCGCAAGAAGCGCCGAATCCTGAGCGGCCAGGCTTTCAGGCACTGCCGTTTCAACCTGCACCTGTACTTTTAAAACATCGACTTTTGTGAATTCGCCCTGCTTTAATAAATCCTGAGCGCGTTTTAAGTGATCGGTTAATGTTTTCACATTGGCCTCAGCAACGTTCGCCAGAACCTGAGCACCGAGTGCCTGATAATACTTCAGGCGAATGACGTTTTCGGTCGCCATTTTTGTATGTTCGTGTTCGAGGTCTGCAGCTATTGCGCCTGCCTTGGTGGCCGCGTAGCTGTAGCTTGTTTTAAGACCGTCAAATAAATTCAACGTGGCCTGAGCCCCATAGGATGTTTTCGGGTAAATGGACTCGAAAACAGATGTCGGTGAAATTTGGATCTGCTGATACTTCAAATCAAAAAAATGATTGGCCGTGAGATCGACTCGAGGAAGATAGCCTCCAAAAGCTTCGCGTTTTTTCGCTCGGGCTTCAAGAAGTGCAGCTTCACTGGTTTTCAACTGGGGGTTGTTTGCAAAGCCTTCTGAGATGGCCTGATCCAGACTCAAACCGCCTTCTCCCACAGCAAAAACTGATGAAGAAAAAACAATTGAAGTGAATCCTGCAAGCAGTGCAATGAATTGTGTACGTTTCATGCGACATCCTTACTTAGAAATAGGTTCATACTTTTTTTATGTCTTTTGTCACAATATAGAGCCAAAGTTTGTGCCGTCAATCTTTTTTTTAAACGATCGTTTAAGAATGTAGATTAGACAACGCGACTTAAATAAGATTATTCTTTTTAGATGATAAAATTACTTCTAAAGACAACAGTATTTGTTGCGATCCTGGGTTACCAGAACATTACAATTGCCGGTGATACGGCAACCACAATAAAGGCCTCGCTTGAAGCTGAATTGAAGTCTGTTTATTTAAAAAAAATAGAATCAAAATTCGGCGAATGCGGTTCTACTCCGGAATCCTGTTTAACCCAAACAGATGACTTCATGGTTGCCAATCTTCCCAAAGGCGAAGTTTGTTTTCCCTATACGATGTGCGGCTTTTATCATTGCATGGAAAAAAATTATCGCTGTTCAGAAGTAGGCGTGAATTATTTTACAGAACTCGCTTATCCCACCTGCTCGCAATACGTTTCCAATATCAAAAAAAATAAATTTTCTGAAAAAGGAATCAAATGGATTTACTCTGTTATGGTTTGCCTTCAAAAAGGTCTCGTCGACGACTGTTTTTTAAACGGCAATTGTCCCGCAGGAAATAACAAGACGGAACAGAAAAAAACATGCGATCATATCACTGAGTTTACTCTCGCCTATCATCCTGGTTGTTACATCAATAGCGGTGTCGGTGTTTGTCATCTTCCGCTCGCAGATAAAATGGCGATCTGGAATACTGTTAATCCCTACATGACAAAAAGAGAAAGACAGGAAGCTTATAAAGTTATTTTTGAATGCCTGATACCAAAAGGAATTGCTCATGGGTCATAATCACCATCATCACGACCATCATGATCACGATCACGACCACGCTCACGATCATCATGGACATGACCATCATCACCATACTCCGAAGAATTATAATACGGCCTTTGTATTGGGAATTTCTCTCAACGTAGCATTTGTCATCGTCGAAGGTTTATATGGTTACTGGTCGCAATCGCTGGCCTTGATCGCCGATGCCGGACACAACTTGTCCGACGTGGCAGGGCTTCTCATGGCCTGGGGGGCGTTCTGGCTCGCTGGAAAAAAACCAACTCGTCATTTTACTTTTGGTCTTCGCAAATCCTCTATTCTTGCCGCTCTCTTTAATGCTGTTTTTCTTTTAATGGCAGTTGGAATTATTCTTTGGGAAGCAGTTCATCGTTTGATGACACCCAATCTGATCGAATCAAAAACTGTAATGATCGTGGCCGCCATCGGAATTATCATCAATTCTGCAACCGCGCTTTTATTCTTTAAGGATAAAAATCATGATATTAATTTGAAAGGGGCTTACCTGCATATGGCCGCCGATGCACTTATTTCACTTGGCGTGGTCGTTTCGGCAGTTGTCATCTCCTATACTGGATTCAACTGGATTGACCCGGCCGTAAGTATCATCATTTCTCTCATTATTATCTGGGGCACCTGGGATCTACTCAAAAATTCGGTCAAGCTTTCAATGGATGCCGTTCCCGAAGGCATTGACCCTATTGCTGTAAAAATTTATCTGGAACAGCTTTCCGATGTACGCGAAGTTCATGACCTTCACATCTGGGCGATGAGTACTACAGAAACTGCACTGACGGCCCACCTGACAATGAATCAGCTCACGCTGGACAATAAAAGATTAGTGGAGATTTCAAAAGATCTGAAAAAGAATTTTAAAATTCATCACCCGACTCTCCAGGTTGAATTGTTTGAAGAAAATTTTGAATGCCATTTAAAACCTGAGGATGTTCTTTGAAATTTGAAACCGCTGACTTGCAAAAAGTCGTTACTGATTACTACAACAAATATAAATCTCACAATTCCGGCTCCCTCGCCGATTATATCCCTGAACTGGCCAAGGCCAATCCGGATCATTTTGGAATTGCCCTTGTCACTGTGGATGGAAAAATTTTTTCGGCAGGAGATTCTGGACAAAACTTTACTCTGCAGTCTGCTTCGAAACCATTTGTCTATGGTCTTGCCCTCGAGGCCATCGGGCGGAAAAAAATGCTGTCAAAAGTCGGCGTTGAGCCTACCGGAGAGGCATTCAATTCGATTATCGAACTTGAAAAGGAATCACACCGCCCTTACAACCCGATGATCAATTCAGGGGCCATCGCGGTCAGCAGTTTAATCAAAGGAAACAACTTCAACGAACGACTGAATAAAATTGTTTCTCTCTTTGAACAATTTTGCGGTCATTCAGTTCCCGTGGATGAGAATGTTTTTGATTCAGAAAAGAAAACGGCTCATCGAAACCGTGCTATCGCTCATCTCCTGAAGCATTTCGGTATTATTGAAGAAGATAATATTGATGAGGCCCTCGATCTTTATTTCAAGCAATGCTCGCTTTTAGTAAACACTGTCGATCTCGCTATGATGGCGGCGACACTTGCTGGCGGGGGAATTCATCCGCAATCAAAAAAAGCAATTTTCACTTCAGATACTTCGCGCGATATTTTAAGTCTGATGTTCACCTGCGGGATGTACGACTCCGCCGGTAAATGGGCCTACACTGTCGGGCTTCCCGCCAAGAGCGGTGTTAGCGGCGGGCTTTTTGCTTCTCTTCCAGGACACTTTGGTATAGCTGTGTATTCGCCACTCATCGATCACCACGGTCATTCATGCAGAGGCCTGAAAGTGCTTGAAGACTTTTCCCGTGATTTTTCACTTAGCGTTTTTTCCAATGGAGTCAAATAATGCGAGATCAATGGATCCCTGTTGAAAAAATTCAGTATCTCATCCAGCTTGAGGCGTTTGCTATTTTATGGGCCCTTCTGCCTCTTGGTTTTCTTTTCTATAAATTATTTCTAAAAGGGATCACTGAAAAACGTCACGCCAATCTTCGGGGTCGCTTCCTTCGTACATTTATTTATTTTGTTATCACTACTGTGCTGGCCTTCGCGCACTGGACCCTTTTTAAATATGCCTACAGGGCCACTGATGAATATCTGCTGGTGAAATCCGCTTCTTACCTCAGTTTGTTCGCGCTTATTTTTGGCGCGATCTCAACCGTCAAAATTGCCCAAATCTATGTTTATCTCTATTTGTTTTTTGCCAACATGAGTGTCGGTGTTCCCCGCTTGCTGGCCAATATGTTTACGCTGGTTTTTTCTCTCCTTTTAGTCAGCTGGATTGCTGCTGATATTTTTGGGTTTCAGCTGGCCGCCGTTCTTGCGACATCAGCCGTGTTTTCATTAGTACTCGGTCTAGCTTTACAAGATACTCTTGGAAATTTATTTTCAGGAGTTGCTCTGCAAATCGATCGTCCTTTTTCCATCGGAGACTGGGTTGAAATTCACAATGGATCGGAAAAATGGAATGGCCAGGTTCAAGAGGTCAGCTGGCGCGCGACAACACTTATGGGTTTTGCAGATGAACTGATTCTTATTCCCAATCGATTGATTGCCCAAAGTCAGCTCATTAATTTTTCTCATTTGCAGAAACCGGCGAGACTTAATCAGGCCTTTCGTTTTCGCTTTGATGCCAACATTCCGCTGGCACGAAAATCACTGCTGGATGGACTGAATGCTGTACCAGATGTCCTCTCAGATCCTCCGCCAAGAACGCTCATCACGGAAGTCACAGAATCCTGGATCACCGTTAAAGTGTTTTACTCTCTCGTCGATTACGGCACACGCTATCGCACCGGAGATGTCATCATCACCAATATTCTCGAGCAGATCAGAAAAAATAATCTGACTCTGGCTACTCCTGTCCTAAATTTAATGACAGACGAATCCGACGGTTGAGATTCTGCAGATAGAGTTCTGCCAGCAGGAGAAATCCGACGTAAGACGGACCGAATTTAATCCAGAATTGCGGGACCTGCGGGATAATGCCCATAAACATCAAATTCATGGCGAAGATGCTGATGATAAATTTTTTTCGTTTTTCAGGAAATGCTTTCCAGAGCCGTTTGATATTCCAGAAATTCTTTACTGAGTAAGCGACTACATTCAAGGGAAGAATCCATTTGCGTTCTATTGATTTGTGATACTCAGGATGCTCTTTAATCGTTTTCCACTGAAAAAATGGTAAAAGACAAATCATTGAGGCTAGATGTCCAAGCGGCCAGTTGATCCAGTTGCTGGTGAAAACTTTCTGTGTAGAAAAGTCATCGAGAAAAAGAAACCAGAAAAAAATGATAAAGGAAAAGAGAATTCTTACGGCGATTATTTCTATCTGCAGAATGCAAAAAATAGTTGCTGGAATGAGAAGCATCAAATAAATCTTTTTCATCAGTACTTTTTCAATCCGCCCAGAGTGACCCCCACGCTTTCAGCAAGAGCAAGTGATTCCAGCACCTGAGCTTTCGTCAAACGCCCGAGAGAATAAGATTTTTTTTGTTCAAGCATGCCCATGACAATTGTTTCGGCCATACAGGCGAAACAATCTCCTGTTTTCAACGGAACCCAGGCGTGATCTACAACCTGATCATACGGCAGCCTGGCCAGACCGGCCTGGAAGTAAGAGATATCCGGACGCTTCTTCACTTCTTTTTGCACATTACTTGGAATGGAAATATCCAGCACGACGGCGCTTTCCTTGATGTGTTCGCTTTTAATGATTTCCGAAGCAGAGTTTGTTCCGACAATGACAATGTCACATTCTTTTAATGCAAGGAGATCATGGCCAGTTTGGATATTTTCCTTGCGAAGAGTTGATTGGGAGCAGATCTGTTCGACGGCTTCATCGTATTTAGACTGATTTTTCTGATCATCCCGATGAATAAGCACGAGCCCACTAACTTCATCAGCGATAATTTGCGCCAGTACATTGCAGATGTTTCCGGTGTAACCGACAACTCCCACTTTCACATTTTTCAAATTTATTTTTTTATCCGCTGCTGCCTTCTTAATTCCTTCAATCCCCATTGCAGCTGTGAGACTGTTTCCAGTAGTAATGGGAAGTCCAGCTGAATCGAGAAGCATACCATTTTCACTCACTATGCTGGTAAATTGTCCTAGACCGAAATAATCCATTCCCTGCAAACGGGCAAGCTCAACAGCTTCCTGAACGAGCCTCGCCGCTTTTCCATCGAAGCTTCTCAGGCTTTTTTCAAAATACGAAGAAGGCTGCATAATCCCGTAAAGATTTAAGACGACTTCTTTTCCGTTTTTTCCTTTGATTGTTTTTTGAAAATAACGAAAAGGCGCCGTCTGATTGGCGTAATCGGAAAGAAATTGATCGAGCAAAGGAGCATCAATACAGGCGAAGGCCAGATCAAGGGATCGCGCCTGCTCTGCACTCACTACGTGAGTGAGAAAGCCAATATGTGGCCGTGAATCAGTATGCGAATCGATAAGAGGAGATCTGCTTGCAGAAACTGTTTCCAGCTCCTCTTTGCTAAAAGATTTGTCCCACAGATGAGAAATCATTCCAAGAGTTTTTCTTTGAGCAAGATGGGCGCAAAGAGCATGCAAACCTTTCACTAAAAGTTCTATGCTTTCTTCTGTTACGTATGCACTAGGCTCAAGCCTGATGATTTCAGGCGCGCTTAAAGTAACGCCCACTCTCACATGATGATGATGAAGAAGATAGCTCGTAAAAAGATAAGTTGCATGTCCCTGTTCATAAAGTCCGTTTAGTAAATCTGTCATTGGCGAAGATTGATCGAAATTAAATTCAATTCCTAAAAAAAATCCCCGGCCTTTGAGGGACTTGATGACATTGGGAAATTCCTTTTGAAGTATATTTATTTCGCTTCGAATGCGCGCTTCAAACTGCGAAGCTTTCTGCTCCAGACTTTTCGCATCCATTTCAAGAATACCAAGAGAGGCCAGAGCAATTTTTGAAGACCAGTCATCTTCAGCAAAAGTCGATGTGTGAATCCAACCAAATTCATCAACGTAGTGATCTCGGGCAATCATTGTGGCAGAAATTTTTGCGACTCCGCCGCCAAGGCTTTTTCCGAGGAGAATATAATCAGGTTTCGTCTGGCTCCATTCCGAACAAAGAAACTTTCCTGTGCGGTAAAGACCAGATTGAATTTCATCACAGATCATCGGAATGTGGCGGATTTTTAATCCTTCTGAAATCGTCTGTAAAAAATCGGCCGGAACTTCTTCAATTCCCCCTTCTCCCTGGATTGGTTCATAGATAAATCCGACAATTGGATTGAAAGAAAGACTCGTTTCTGGAGTCAGTTCAAGGGCAAGATCCTTTTCCAGAATATAAGAGAGCATCGCCTCTTTTTGATCAAGTGAAAAAAATTTAACTTCAACCGGAGAAGCCTGAAACATTTTTTTGTATGCGACATTGGCGGTCAGAGCAATCGATCCCGACGTTTTTCCGTGGAACGATTTTTCCAGCGAGAGCATGATGGGATTCATTTGCTCAAGCTGCACACAATAATTTTCAACGTAAGATTTGATTTTTTCCGAAACATTCTTTGTGCGGATAAGGTGTGTTCTTATCTTAAGCAAAGTTTGTGAGCGCTTGTCATTCCACTCAAGCAAAGCATGCTTCAATGCTACTTCAACGGCCTCAGTTCCCGAGTTTGCAAAGGTCGTAATGAAAGTTCTTTCGTCCTGAAGATTTTTTTGAGCAAGAGTATTTAATTTTTCAGCGAGAATTGCCGTTTCTTTTTTTAGCGAAGCCTGAGCGTGTTGAGGTATCTCGTGATCCAGGCAATATTTCATTTCTTTCATGATTGCCGGATGATTATGGCCGAGAATGGTGCTTCCAAAACCACCAAGAAAATCGCAGACCGCAGTCTCGCGCCCGTTCATTTCACAATACATTTTGTCACCCGAAGCCTTATTGAAAACGACATCGAGTTTCAAAGCACCGAGTACTTTTCCCAATTCAGGGCGAACATATTTCTGGTAAGCTAAAAGCGGATTTTCTCTCATTGAGTAATGTTCTCTCGACTGAAAACAGTTTGCAAGCAATGAAAGGATTGACTACCATTAAATGATGAAGACGACTCTTTTAATTGACCTCGACGGTACTCTTCTGGGAGCACATTCCAGAAGACTTCATTGGTATTTCATTACGGCCTTCGTTAGAGAATTAAAAAATCTGGGTTTTGGCATTTTAAAATCACTCGCAATTCTTCATAAACTTAAAATCTCTGTACGTGATTCATCCCACCAGATGAATGGCATTCCTAATTGGGAAAAATCAATTGTCTTTTTTAGTCAACTAACAGACCTTTCACCTGCTCAATCGCGAATCCATCTGACAGAAATGAGTATGAAATGTTTTGTTCACGCGCGCCCTTCTCTTTATGAATTGAAGGAAGCCCAGGATTTTATTCTTTGGGCAAAAGATCATTACCGTTTGATACTCGCTACAAATCCAATGTGGCCTTCCGCCGTTGTGGATTACCGTCTGAAAATAGCAGGCATTGCCCCTTCTGAATTTGAATTCATCACTCATGCTGAAAATATGAGTTCATGTAAACCTAATGTGCAATACTATAGCGAACTAAAAAATAAATTGAATTTAAGGCCTGAAGAATGTTTTATGATCGGCAACGATGAAAAAAAGGACGGGCCTGCACGTGATATCGGCATTGATGTTTTCATAATAAAGTCCCCTGCCGATTTTCGTGTTCTCAAAAAAAAGCTGGAGTCTCTTCATGGATAACCGCGAATACCTGGAATTAAAAACAGTTTTAGGAAATAAAGCGAAAAATTCAAAACAACTCAATAAATTGTTTGAATCCGACTGCGAGATTGTCCAACTGAGTTCAAAAAATTTTCTGGCAACTTCTATCGATTCAATCAGCGATGAAATTGAACTTGGTCTCTATAAAAATGTGGAAACCTGGGCCTGGCTTTCAGTGATGTCGTCGGTTTCAGATCTCGCCGCAAGCGGCACGACCCCGATCGGACTCACACTTTCCACTCAATGGAAATATAATACAACTGGAGACATACAGAAAAAATATTTTTCGACTATCAATAGCGCCTGTAAAAAGGCCGGTGTGTCTTTCCTGGGAGGCGATTCCGGCTTTACGTCTTCACATGTTTTTACTTCCTCTATTATTGGACAGTCATCGAAAGCTCCTTTGATGCGAACTGGAATGAAGGCCGGAGATCTTCTTGTACTCTCACATAAGAAAAATGTCGGTCTTGGTCCTGCTCTCGCCTTCCGCTTTCTTCTTAATGCTCCAGTTGAACTTTTACAAGAAAATTGGTTTCGTCCTGCTCCGGATTTAAAACGCGCTCAGGAGATCGCTCCTTATGCCTCCGGGGCCATAGATACCAGCGATGGTATTGCTACCAGCGTGGCGATTCTTTGTGAATTAAATAAACTGGGAGCTGAACTTTATTGGAATGAAGATATCAATGATCAACGTGCAGTTCATGCTGTAAAAGCAATGGGACTCTCTCCCGTCTTTATATGGTTGGGAGATCATGGCGATTTCCAAACATTATTTTCAATCAGCGAGAAAAATTTCGCCAGAATTAAAAACAAAAAGAACTTATCAGTCATTGGAAAACTGACTAAAAGTAAAGAAACTGTTCTTCATTATAAAGAAAATAAGATTGAGCTTCCTTTAAAAAAGATCACAACTGTTAAACGTGATCTCGCCTCATATACTACTCTGGTAAAAGAAGTTCAGGCGCTGCTCGCTCCTTACGAATCAAGATAATGATTGGTCTTCATCCAATCAACAGATGATTGAATCGCCTTTTGATATGATTGAGGATTGAGGTTTAATTCTCGCTTGGCCTTTGAATTGTCATACCAATGAAAAGCTGTGGCCGAAAAAACATTTTCTTTTGAAATAAGAAATGAGAAAAATTTGAGTATAAAATCAGGAAGTTTTTTTTCGGGTTGTTTCGCTCCAGCTGAAAGTGAAATCGTCTGAAGCAATTCCTTAATCGTGATATTATCGCCAGTGATGAGATAGCGCTCGCCATTTCGACCTTTTTCCATAGCAGAAAAAATCGCCTTCACCACATCATCGACATGAATGATATTGACTCCTCCGCTGGTATAAAAAGGAAGTTTTCCTTTTGCAGCGAGGACATTACCTTTGCGGATTGATTTTCTGGCATCTCCGGCCCCGTAGATAAGGCCCGGATTTAAAACGACGGCCGTAATTCGATTCTCTTTGACTGCTTCAAGAACTAGTTCTTCGCCGTTACGTTTTGAATCGTAATTTGCAAAATCTTTCCCCACTGTTGTGTTCACTGAATTTTCAGTTAACAACGGCTCATCCGAAGACAAGTTTGCTCCAACTGCGACACAGGAAGAAATATGAATAAGCTTCGCCTTTTTTCGTTCGGCAAACCGGATTATATTCCTCACTCCTTCCACATTGATTCGAAAAAGTTGCATTCGGTCTTTAGGCGAAGCAGACATAGCGCCGGCCACATGAATGATCCAATCAAAGTCTTCAGTGATATTTTCAAGAGTTGAAAAATTTAAAATGTCTGCAGAGATCTTTTCACAATTCAAATTTTTCAGAACATCGCTCTTCTCATGTATCATAGCAGAAACAGAATGCCCTTTTTTAAGAAGACCGGAAACGACGTGAAGTCCAAGAAAGCCATTGGCCCCAGTGACTAAAATTTTCATTTAGTCTCCTGTAAGGAAAAGGTCCTTGTAAATTGTCCTGACGATTTGACTGCTTTGGTCCCATCTTTTTCCATCTGTTCAAGTTCCGTCTTTAAAACAGAATTATTAAAATGGGCCAGTGTCGATTTAACGGATAAACTTTGTTCTTCAATAAAAGTGTAAAGTTTAAAAAAATTGGCCAATGCCTGAACCTTTGCCTTTAAACTAAAAAGTTCGGCACTCACTATTTTCACCCCGAGAATCTTGACGGGTCTTGCTTGTCCTTTAATAACGAAATGACAGGAGACAACCTGATCTTTTTCCAGACAGGTCACTTCGTCCCCTTTCCAGATCATATACTTCCCGCCGTCAAGCTCCCTCGTCTGAAGTGAACAGGAACGCGACCACATTTTTTCTTCATTTCGATCCTGGCATTGAGAAAGTAATCTTGAATAAATTCCAAATGAACGCACAACCATCAAAGATTTGTACTTGCCGTCAGGAATATCAGTGTTGGTTACAGAAACAACATTAGGACTCATTCGAGAAAGCAGCTCGCCATTTTTAAGAGCACCGCGGACACGCGAAAGCTCAACACCCTTTTGAAAAGTCATATCCATGTTAAGAACGTAACCGTTGGAATTAATCGTCACATCATAATGGAGTGAAGCCCAGCTGTTGGCACTTATCAGGCATATTATTGAGAAAAGAAATTTTTTCATTTTCTCACCTCTGTCATTTTTGTCTGATATTGTAATGAATTCTGTCTGTCTCTTTGAAGTTCTGAATTCAACTGATCGTGGATGGCCCCATCAAAGCAAAGCAACCCAGCATCGGAGACTTCTGAAAATTTCTCGTCATCGAAATTGGCACTTCCGATAATAAAGGCCGGGTAGTCAAACAACCAGACTTTGTGATGAATGAAATTAAAATAGGCCCACGTTTTAATATTCGATTTATCCATTATTTTGTCGTATTGCTTTTTATTTTCCATGGACACACGGCGATTATCCCAAAGCTTAACTCCTAAAACGACCGGCGAAACAAATGAAAACGAAGATTGCTCAAGGCTGTTAATCCATTCATTAAAGACCATTGTCAACTCTCCATTGCCGCTCAGATAACCGTTGCCGATGTAATCCACCGACATCCCTTTAAGGGACTTCTCTTTTAAAAGCGAAGCAATTTCGGACCCGCGAGGGTTTACTTTGACTCCTGAGAAAATCACTTGCTGTTGATTAACTTTAAGCGCGGCCATTATAGCATTCTCATAATCGCGCAGCCCTTGCCATGGTCTTTGAGAAAGAAAAACACAACGAACCTTTCCACCTTCATCCTTCCAGTGCTGAGTTTTTTGAAAGACTTTCTGTAAGTCATTTTCCTCAGGAAAGTTCTCGATCCATGTTGAAACAAAATCTCTCACCGCTTCAGATGCTACCAGACCTCTGGCATAAATCATCATGTCTCTGTCCAGAGAGTTGAAACCATCAGCATTAAAAAACATCCTGGCAATACTTTGACTGCCAATCATCAATTCCTGTTTTTCATTGACGATATAAGAAGCATGCGATTTAACTTTGGCTATTTTTACACCTGAAGTTTCCAGGCGCTTTAGGCATTTTCCACTCAATAAACTGAAGCCCTTATTCACAATAAGACGCACATCTACATTTTCCGAAGCCTTTTTTTCGAGCGCCTTGACCATTTCTTCTGTACGTTCATCACAGGTAAAAGATAAAAAATTCAAATAAAGAAACTCGCGGGACTCGTTTATGAGTGACAACATCGGCGCCCACGTATTGCCATTCTGATAAAGCACGAGCTTGCTTACTGAAGTCAACTTCGCTTCAAGCTGATTTTTTAACATGACTTCCATTTGTGACGAAAGGTCAGTGGTTCTTTTCGTTATAACAGGAAGTTCTTTGTTGATTCCGCCTGCAGGCAATTCTGCTCCCGGAAGATGAACATTAAGATTCCTGGAACAGCCTATTGTTGAAATGAAGGTCAGCAAAACTACAAGTTTTTTCATATTTAATACACTATGGTTGATATAAAAACATTAAGCTCTGTGCCTGAAGATGTATCTCCACCCAACACACAAAAACCGGTTTCCTTATAAATCTGTGAAAGACGTTCATTAAAAATCAGTGTATCTTTTTCAGTCATGGAACTTGAAAAAACTAATGCATGCACAAGGTGAAAACGTCCATCACTCTTTTGGGAAATTTCAACCAGAAAGTTTTTTACGTTGTTCAGGAGTTGTTCAGGTTCTCCTGAAAAATTTCTTGATAGCGTTGTCAGGTTTTCTATCTGCATAAGTTGATTCCTTTCTCACAGATTTTTATTTCAAAATTTTTTCCAAAGTAAATTTCACCATCAGCTTCAATCGGAATTTCCCTTTCTGAGTCGAAATGATAAACACTCAATTCTTCTGTTCTGTCGCGGCCATTTTCAAACTTTTTAAAAAGAAGCATCTGCATGAATCGGTTTAAAACTTCTCTTTTGGGTCTCGCTTCAAGAATATTGAATCTGAATTTATGATTGCGTACTGGAATTTCTTCGGGAAAGCCCAGATCAGCGGCATAATACGGCCGTTTCATAAAATGAAGATTTGTAATGCCTATGGATTGATTGCCGTGTGCGATCGCCATTGGCCTCCAGAAAGACAGCGCCTTAAAAAATGTATAGACATCCGCTGCATCTGAATTGAGTCGTTTAAGAAAAGCAATGTCCTTTTCAGTGTTGAACAGCAAGTTGGCCGAGGCGAGGAAGCCGGCCGAAGCATTGGCCACACAATAGATTTTTTTTTCGTGATTAATGGTAATTTCAATCAGGTCGCTGAGTTCAGTTTTATCTGAAATTCTCATCGCAATATCAAAAAGCATTTTGCATTCAGCATAAGGGCGGAGAAAACTGTTATTGCTCCCCAGGCCGATGTGACCGAAGCTTATTTTGTCGAGTGCGGAAAGTCCTTTTGAAGCAATCAGTGCATTGACCATGGAATGAAGTGTTCCATCGCCGCCGGCCGAAATGAACTGATCGCCTTCATTGATCTGAACCTGGCCCCAGTCGAGCTGGTAAAAATTATCTACAATCTGGTAATTTTTTAAATCGGGAATACTGTCTTTGATCTTTTCCCATTTTGAAAGAGAAAGACCGCTGCAGGATTGTGGATTTAAAAAGATAGTCTTCATATCAGTTGAATGATGTCCTTAAAGACCCGATGAGGCGCCTGATTTCCTGAAACTATTTTTGCTTCTGGAGTTCCGCTCACAATGCGATCCAATTCTTCATGAAGCTTTCTCTGGAAGTCTTCTCGCGACTGGAGGGTTTGACTGAAAAAGCGCCCCTTGCCCTGTTCGTAGTTAGACCAGTCTTGCTTTCTTTCCAGACATTGTTCCAGCGAAGTTTGTAAATAAAGAGTCACATCCGATTTAAGAAAACGTTCTGAATTAGTTTTCCAAAGCTCGCGTGGGACTCCGTACGCTGCTTCAGAGGCCCAGTATTTTTGATAGAATCCGTTGAGGAATACGTAATCCACGTCAGTGCGTATTTTACTTTCTGAATTCTTCAGACAGGACATTAAAAAGAAGCTTCGCGCTTCCGGTTCAAAACTTAAAAGAAAAGTTTCAATTGTTTGCTTAAGAATTTTTTTATCCGGTATGGAAGCAAACTCAACCAGAGAATCCCAGATAGTAATCACCTGTACTTTTTTGCCGGCCTTTTCAAAATGCTCCTTGAGCATTGCCATCTGAGTATCTTTGCCGGAAGCATCGGCGCCAATGAGAGTCACTGTTTTCATTTTTTAGCCTTTTGCCCGGTCGAAGACTTTCTTCATGATCGCAACCGCTTGATGGATGTCTTCATGAGAATGTGTCGCCATGACAGACATTCTGAATCGCTCAGTCCCCAACGCTACTGCGGGAGGTTCAATGGGATTGATGAACAGACCTTCATGATGCAGCTCCAGAGCAATCTTGCGGAACACACTTCCTTCCGGCGGGAAAACAGGAACAACTGCTGAGCCGGTTTTGATATAGCGTATTCCTGCTTTATCAAGCTCATTGCGAAGATACTCGGCATTATCAAGAACTTTTTGAACACGTTCAGGATGTGCTTCAATCTCATCAATGCCAGCGATAACTGCTGAGGCAATCATCGGTGGAATGGCCGCTGTAAAAAAATAAGGACGTGCAAAGAAACGTATAAAGTTAATTGTTTTTTTATCACCAGCAAGAAAACCTCCGGTTACTGCGAAGGATTTTGAAAAAGTTCCCATCGTCAGAAAAACTTTTGAACTCACACCGAAATGTTCAGCAGTTCCTCTGCCCTTCCCGAGGACACCGGTTCCATGGGCATCATCCACGACCAGAAAAGCTCCATATTTCTCGCAAAGGTTGGCCGCTGTTTTTAAATCGGCGACTTCACCACTCATTGAATAAACACCCTGAAGACAGACAAAAATATCGCGGTTGGGATCTTCACCTCTATATTTCATCAGCATTTCTTCAAGACTCTGCATATTTTGTGCGAGAAACCGAAAGGCGCGTTTTTTCCCGAGACGAATAGCATCGATCAAAGAAGCGTGCGAGGCTTCGTCATAAAGAAGAACGGCGCTGTCAGTAATAAGCGAATTTACCCAGGCGAGATTCGCCTGATAGCCGCTTGGTAAAACGATCGCATCCTCTTTGCCTTTGAACGACGCAAGCTTTCGTTCCAGCTCTTTTTGCATACTGCCTGATCCATTAAGAATCATTGGCCCGGCCATTCCAATTCCGTAATCTTGCACAGTCTTTAAGACTTTTTCTTTAATTTTCTCTTCGTTGGCGAAGCCGAGATAGTTGTTCGATCCAAACATCAACATTTCTTTTTTCTTGCCTGTCGTGTGGTCAAGGACCTGCACCACAGGTGCCATGGGTGAACAAACTTCGCGATGATAAAGAAGAAACCCTTTCTGATAAAGCGGACGAAATATATTTTCAAAAGTTTCTATATTCCCCTTTATCTGTTTGCCGAAAACATCTTTCAGATTGAGAAGATGAAATTTTGAAGGATCTTCAATCGGTAAATCTTCCAGATTAAAGTTTTCTCCGACAAATCCTTCTGTTTTATTTTCTGTGCTCATATTGTTCCTTAAAGCTTAATTCCATTTTTCTGAGCAAAACCGAGCATATTTTTAATATAAGTCTCTGGTTCCACGCCTTCCTGAAGCATGTCGAGCAACTGATCGACAACTATTTTTTTTTCTTTTCCCTGTAGCATCAGAGCTAGGCCTTCTCCTTCTGCAACAGAACCGATTTCAAGAAAAGAGAAACCATTCTGAGTACAGGATTTTTCAAACTCAGTTTTTTGCTGAGAAGAAACCGCAAACAGCAGTTCGAACTCGCCATTTTGCGAAGCCATGAAAAGCCATGGATCAACATTGGTCTTTTCCGCGACATCAAGAGCTATTTTATGAAAAATATCTTTTGTATAATTGATACTTAATTTTCTGTGATTGAAAATTTCAAGCCATTTCAAAGTTGCCAGCAATCCATCGCTGGTATCTATGCAAACCTGACAGTAATTAGAAATGAACTCAGCTTCTTTAATACGAGCTTTCGGCCGATAAGTTTTGTCGATGAGATCCGCAATATCGGGAGATAATTTTCTGATAGCGATATTGGCCAGTGCGGTTGCATTTCCCCACCCGACCGGCCCCGTGAGATACAAAACATCTCCGGCCTCAAGTCCCACTCGTGAAAGTTTTGGTTTTGTTTTGGAGAATCCATATGCAGTACAAGCGGTCAAAGTTTCATTTCCCGAAACGAGAACTTCTTCAACTTCCTGAATCTGATATTCTTTGGATGCTTCCTTCACGCCTTTCAAAAACTGATTTTTCCATTCAGAAGATTCATCAGATGTTTTGAGCAGAAGGCTGATTTTATCCGTCTTTAACCCAATGGCTGCGAGATCCGAAGCGCTCGCTGTCACAGTCATCCAGCCCAATGTTTCAGGATTGTGAATGAGTTTCAAATGGATTTCTTCACTGACGGCGTCGACACTCACGCCGAGAAAACCATCGGGCATTTTTAAAACTTCGGCATCGGAATGAAATGGATAATTTAATTGCGAAGAAGATCGTGGGTAATTTTTAATCAGTGAATTGATATACTCTATTTCTTTTTTCATAGAATAGTCACTCTCCCTTCGTTTCCGTCTATTTCAATCATGGCCCCATGAGGTATTGATTCAGTTGCTCCGTTGATATTGAGCACACACGGAATTCCATATTCTCTGGAAATCAAAGCGGCGTGAGAAAGGAGTCCACCTGTTTCAGTGATGACTCCCGCTGCGAGACTAAAAAGCGGTGTCCATCCCGGATCAGTAAAAGGAACAACCATAATTTCACCGGGCTTGAGCTTTGAAGCTTCAGCGATATCATTTATCACGCAGGCCCGGGCACGTATCGTTCCGGCACTGCACCCGATTCCCAGGAAACTTGTTTTGCCGTTAATCTCTTTTGATTGAGTCTTCCAGACAGCATGATTAAACCTAAAGCCAATTTCATTCTTATTTTTGAAATGTTTATATCCTTCAGCATAGAGTCTGGTTTGTTCAGCCAGGGATTGAAGTTCTTCTGAAGTCTTTTTCTTATCAATAAAAGAAAAAATATCCTGCCAAGAAAGATAAAAAATATTTTCGTGAAGACCGGTGCGAAGGCCCATCTCAAGAAGATGCAAACGAATAAAATAATACATTCTTGTTGAGCGGTCGCGAACTTCTTCACGCAACCAGAGAAAATAGCGGATGCGATCAAGTTTTTCCATGGTTCCCTTGAACTGGCCAGGAATCATCTTTTTCCAGCTTTTTGAATGGGCACGCTTCAATCTGGTGAGTTCTGTTTTAAAAACTTTATGATCTGTCTGATGGACTTCCGGAGTATTCATTAAAACCTGTAAAGTCTTCAAAGCGAAGTGAAGATCTTCGCTCCAGCGGGGCACCAGTAAATCAAGCTCACGCTCGCTGTGAAAATAGTAATTCTTACAAAAATAGGTAAAGCGTTCATACAGATAGCTGTCGACCTTCAGGTCTTCAAGCTTGATCGCCGCTTTTCTGGTGAGCAACGTATTAAGAACCTGCTGGGCAGAAGGATTTTTCATCGGCCAGACTTTTCTTAAATCAGTGAGGAAATGGGCCGGCCCCGTAACCTTTAATTCACCAAGCTCTGAAATCAGATTGACGAATTCAAGTGACGAATCCACTTTCTTGTAAAATTTTAATTCATCCGAAAATTCAAGCTTGGCATTGGAAGCGTTGTAAATTGTCTGAAAATACTCAGACTCGACATAAGTAAAATCTTTTTCAATCAACTTCCTGAATGATGCAAACAATTCAACATCTGAAAGTTTTCTCAGATCGAGCGATAAATAGTGTTCTTCTATAACTGAAAAATTCTTGAGCAGATTTTCACTTCTTTCTTTTTGCAAATCATATTCTTTATGAAGCGCCCCCAGGACTGGCAGTGCCTTCATGAGTCCCTTGACAGTAAAGCCGGTTGTCACGCCATCGCCTTCGTAATTAATGGGCAAGGCCATGTCAGTATCGAAATTTCTTTCGTTGTATCCTGGAAGTGATTCCTGAATATTTTTTACAGCGCGAAGGTTCCAGTAAGGTCTTCCATAAAAGACTTTGTACCAGGTAATTTTTTGCGCCTCTTCTTCGCTGATCAATTTCAACTTAACAAAATATTCCGGCAGAGTTGAGGAGAAAATCTTTTCATATAAACTCCACATCACCGGTGAAACAACAGCAGAGGACACGCCGCCGTCCCGAAAATCAGAAGTCGTCCACTCGCCCATTTCTTTGGAAAATTGAATTCGAGTAACCGGTCTGCTTTGAAGAATAAAAACTTTTCCTCTTTTAACGGCAAATTCAATGTCCTGAGGGGCACCGTAGTGCGCTTGTATTTGTAGCGCCAGTTTTTTTAATTCACGCAATACTGTTTCTTCAGGATTCAGGTTTAATTGATCCTGGCTTTCTTTGATCAGCGTTTTTTCAAAACGGTTTAAAACGAAGCGGCTTGGATTAATCAAACCGGAGACCAGTTTTTCACCAGATCCCTGACAAGCTTCGATTAAAATTTCACAGTCATCACCGCTGATGGGATTCACTGTAAACAGAACCCCTGCAAAGTCAGGTTCAATATACTCCTGAATGACTACGGCCATTTCAAGATCGTCTACGTGAATTCCGTTTTTTTCACAGTATTTTTGTGTGCGTTCAGTGTAGGTCGATTGCCAGCATTTCAAAATGCTCTTTTTTATTTCAGCTTCACCCTGTACATCGAGATACGTTTCAAAAAGCCCGGCAAAAGATTGAGAGCTGCCATCTTCTTTGCTTGCAGAAGACCTTACAGCAACCGGGGTTGAAAAAGTTTTTATGATCGAAGAGAGTTCGGTTTCAAATGCAGAAGGAATAGTGGTGAATTTATTTTCTCTGGCCTGCTTGAAAATTCCCGTAGGCACGATGGCAAACGACGGGACAGGAAATCCCGCCTCTTTCAATTTTAGAAGCGAACTGGCCTTTCCGCCTACCGACGAAGTTGATGTCTCAATCATGATTGCACCTTAACAACACCCTGATCAGCATCAAGGATGACACTTTGTCCGTTTTTTAAAATAGCACAGGCATTTTCCACGCCAGTCAGCATGGGAATGCCGAACTCTCTCGCGACAATCGCTCCGTGACTTAATTGTCCGCCCATTTCAGAAATTATTCCACCACAGAGTGCGTAAAGAGGTGAATAAACTGGTGTGGCACTCGCAAGAACAATGATTGTCTGTTTGTTGATGCGTGAGATATTTTCCAGACCGTGAACAACAAGAATTTCACCGCTGACAAGCCCATGAGAAACGCACTGGCCATTCAATGCCTGACCATTGCTCTCCAGTTTTTTAATTTCTTCAAACTTACCGTTCTCATGCTGGAGATACTCAAAGGGTGGAGAGAAAGTGAGAGCTTTTTCAAAAGCTTTTCTTCTTGAGGCAATCAGATCAAAGTAAGGATGAAAATCCTTTTTCCTGAGGGCGTGCTCAATTTCAATCAGATCAAGAAAATAAACAGAATTTTCTTTGACGATCAATTCTTTGTAGGGAGCGCTCTGTTCAACCAGCGCCATAAGTTTTCTTGCTTGCGGATACTGAAGAGAACTATAAGCTCGCAAATCTTCATCAATAATCACAAGGCTTTCAAACCAGGAAATCATTTCTTCGATTTTTTTATTCCAGTCGAGAAGTTTAACAATCTCTTCTTTCTCATTGGCAGCTCTAGTGGAATTCAATCGCGGTATTTTTCGTAAGCTCCAGAACTCTTCACTTTCCCCGAAAGTAGGAGCAAATAAATCCCAGTTATCTGTCAAATGCCCATAACGTTGTTTCAGTTCCTCGGTCGAAAGATTAGCATTTTGAAAATCCCGGGCCATTTGAACCGAAAAATTATCTTTCTGACCGTAAGTCAATCCGGTGATCAACACCTCAGCTTTTTCTTGAGAGAGACCGGCACTCATCAGTTGGGACTTCATCAATTCAAAAAGAAGTTTTTTCAAGAAATAGACGTTGAAATCTTCGGCAAAAAAAACACGGCTGTCTGCCTGCATTTGATTTTTGATCTGGATAAATTTCTCATAATCCAGCGAGGAAATTTCACCGAGATGAAAATCTCTTCCCATTATTTTTTTCAGGTTAAGTTTTTCTTCAGGCCATCTTTCAACGAGATCTTTAACCTGAGCTTCAAACAAGGCATAAAAAACACGAACCAAAAACCGGTCTTTAAACTTGCCTTTTTCTTTCCATGAAAACAGCGTTCTGAAACCACATTTGAGGACAGAGGAAATCATTTTAAAGAGTTGTTGAAAATTAAACTGGAGATGTCGAAAACTTTTAAAAAAATCTTTTCTGGAATAAACATAATTGTCTTTCCATAGCAAAAGATCCCAAGTGTGATAATTTTTAACTCCGAAAGTTTTGGACATTTGGGCCATAGTTGCTTCAAGCGGAACTTGAAGCAATGACCACCCAAGCGGAGTTATCGCTTTAGGAAATCGTTCTTTGCTTTCTTCTCTCGTCCAGTATTTCATTTTTTAATCCAATGCCTGCAGTTCCTTGATTTCATCAATCGTCAGACCGAGATCTTCTGCAAAATCCTTCAAACGTTTTATTTTTTTCCCCTGAAAAAACTTCAGAATAAATTCGCTATAAGATTTTGCCAGAACCCATTGATGTCTCAATGTGACAAAGATAAAAATAAAAGGCCCAAGGTCTTTTATAAAGACGCGGCTGATTTTTGCCGGAGCAATCAGGACAGCTTTACACTTACTCAACAAAGACACGTCCTGAAATTCATAATTCAACTTCAGCGCAGTCTCAACAGGAACAAACAAATAGTATTTCCACATTTTTCCGAGCAGAACTGTTTTCTCAAGAGGATCCTCACTCATCATAAAAAAGGCGAATGTCTTTTCAATCTTTGAAATATAGTTTGTTCTCAAGTGAAGAATCTTCAAACGACTTGAAGTGCGCTTAGAAATTCTGGCAATAACCGAATCCTGCAGATCTTTTTTTAATTCAACAAGCACTTCATCTACAAGCTTGAATTGTATCAGGCTCTTTACGAGCGACAAGGCTTCATAGACTTCTTCGGAAGCACCGGAATTTCTCGCCATCTTAATTAATCTATTACTGTCTATTTCACGTTCACGATATTGAATGACTTTAACCAGATCGGCGACTTCGCGAAGTCCGGTCTTGGCCGCATTCAGATGAACACAAAGATGAAAAAGAAAGTGAATCGGGGCCAGCCTATAACAACGATGTCCATTAAGTTGAAACGATTCTTTCTCACTCCAGAATTCATCCAGAGGGATCTTTAATCCGCGGGTTGGAGCTGCAATGTTCCAGTGAGTCCCGAAAAATACATCCATTTTTTTATCAAAGAATGGCGGAGCATGGTGGCTCATTTTTGATTGTTTTTTCACATCTTCTTCCAGAGGAGCAGCGGAGAGAAGTGAAAATTGTTTGAAGACCTCGAGTGTTTTCTCCAGGTCTTCTTTTTTTATCAGGATATCAATATCATTCATCGGCTTATAGCCGATGTCACCATACATCTCGTGAGCGATAGCGTTGCCTTTGAGAATGATGACTTCTATTCCCCTCTTCTGCATTTCCAGCAGAACAGGAAGTCCAGTTTGCAATCGGACGGTATTGCGTTTTTTAATCGCCTCGTAGCTTTGCCGAAGTTGTCCAAGGAGCTTTTCATCTGCCTTTAATTTTTCAAGCTGAAGAAAAAGATAGGAGGAAATTTTATTTTCGCGCGCAAATTCCACATAGGCATCCACTTCGTGATCTTGCAGCGGAAGATTGTGAGCACTAATCTTTAACTGATCGGCAGGAAGAAGATAGCAGTCAATCATAAAATTTTGAATTTCATTATTGAGAATCATAAATGCAACACTTCCCTTCTATAAAACTGCATTACAACCTGAGCAAAGGGATTTGGTGAATTTTTAAGCTTGTGAATGTGCCGGAAAAGTTTTTCAACCAGATAATCTTCTGTATATCCAGCACCGCCCATAACCTGCATGCACTGGCCGACCAGGCCATCACTTTCCTGAAGAATTCCCAGAGCGACGGCAGGAGAAAGCCCACTTCTCACCAATTGTTCATGAAGTTCAACTTTCAAAAAAATTTCTGCTAGCATCATCTGAACGAGAGACCAGTCTTTAATCAAACGTCCGCCCTGCGAGCGCTCGCCGGCATATAAAAAGGCAAGTTCGTATGCTTTTTTAACCAGTCCTGCGACCAATCCCGCCCTGACTGTCAGATCATCTTGTGATGACGTAATCATCTTCAGCAATTCGCATCCGGCATCCGGATGGATTCTTCCCAGTTCATAAAAAAGTTCAGGCGATATTGTTTCATGAGTTTGCAGCAGTTCAATTCCCAGGGAATGAATTTCCTGAATGGTGAGATCTTCCTTTTTAAAAACTGACTGAAGCCAACTCTTTGTCTCTTTATCCAGCATTGTTATCCTTCTTTGAAAACTTGCGCTCGGGTATTATCAACGCCGATAAAGCTTTTATGAATCATCAGCAGATTTAATTCATTCGTTCCTTCGTAAATTTCCAGCAACTTCAAATCTCGGAGAATTTTGTCAAGCTCACGAGACTCCAGGCTGTCGTCAGAACCGATCAGCTCCATGGCCATCCGGGCACTCTCCATCGCTTTTTCGCTGCAGAACTCCTTAACAAGAGAGCCCCAGCCAAAAATCATTTTTTCATCAGACATTGAAATTGAATCCCGGCGGTTCTTACGCAAAACTCCTCGCATAGAAGGTTTCGTCAGCAAGAAGCCAGGAAAGACTTTTTGTAAACCGGCAGGACAATATTTGAAGAAAGTGTAAAAACTTTTCTTCTGAAGATCTTTGTAAGGACCTCTGGAATAACATTCCAGGTGACCTTCCCAGGCAATGGTTTTTGACACAATAAAATTGCGTGTGATTTTTGCGACGATGGCCTGTGCCCATTCTTCTGTCGATTTGTTTTTTGTTAAGACGAGCTCGAGAATTCTTTTTTGAGCCCCGGCAGCTAGACATCCAACTCCAGCTCTTGAAAGAGAGAGAAGATCATTTAAAAGCAGCTCGGCGTTTTTTAAATAATCTGCCGTAGATTCAAATTGATTACGGGAAAAACAAATATCTTCTTCCGGGACAAAAACATTGTCGAAGAACAGAACACTGGCGGGACTTGCATTCTGGCCAAGTTTCTTTTCAGTTCGTCCGATGTTGATTCCGCTTGTTTTCGTCTTCACTGCAAAAATCACAAGTGACTCTAACGGATTTTTGAGATCGGTAAAAGCAGATCCGATGATCCAGCTTGAAAAAGAAGAATTGGAAATAAAGATTTTCTGCCCGGAAATTTTATAACCGCCTTCAACTTTTTCGGCCCGCGTACAGACACTGGATTTTTCTATCAGTTCCACATCTTCCATATCGCTTCCAGCTGCCGGTTCTGTGATCGCCAGAGCAGCAGTACAAAGCTCACCTCTTGAGCCAGCTTCATTTATTTGCCCTGAGATTTTTTTTAGGACCTGAAACGATTGGGTTGCTGTCACCAACCCCAAGGCGACGTAATGAGGGCCCAGCAGATTTGATAAAGCAAGACAGCGTGATCCCATTTCCAGATTCAGTCCGAAAAAGGCCAGCGGGTGTCCCCCTCCTCCTCCGACAAATTTGGGAAGCCAACGGGAATAAAAACCTCGTGAAGAAAATTCTTTCGCGTATTTAAGTATCTTTTCCGGTTCTTGTTCGAGATCTGCCTGATCAAGATCGAGAATCTTCTGCACACTGATATTGTTAAAGACGTCACAGGCAATATGGCGGGCGTTCTCAATTTCATCCAACAAACCAGACGGAAGTCTTCCTGTTGTGGTTTGTTGAATTGAAAATCGAGTCAGTTCAGAATGGAATTGAGTCATCAGACCGTCTCAGCTTTGAGTTCACGTAACGCCTTGTCTGCATACGCTTTGGATTGCTTATAAATTTTTTCAGTATCAAGTCCGAGGACTGATAGATTGGTCCGAAGACGTTTATTGTAAAAGGCCCACTGAGCAGTGTTGACATCCAGACGAGTGACTCCAAGAAGCACTTGAGTCAGTAAATAATCTGTGCGATCAATTTTTTTACCTTCTTTTCTCCATAGTGCGAGCAAGGCCTTGATACCAGCGCGATGTCGCAATTCATCTTTTTCAATTCTCTCGAATAATTTTTTTAAATTATGAAGTTTGTCTTTTTCTGCCTGGCCCATCAGTTCAGAATAAAATTCTTCTGCAAACCATTCGTAAAAAAGAATTGCAGTGAGAATCGGCAACGGTCTTTTATCTGAGAATTGTTTTACGCCGGAAAAAATTCCTTTGTAGATCACTACATCAGTAAGAGTTTTTTTCTTTTTCACAAATTCAAAAGTGACTTTCACGTATTCTTTCAGATGAAGCTGATGTCTTTGCTCATCTCGCATGTGGGTTTTTAAATAGCGCTGAAGAAGAGGATTATCAGAAAAAGCGCGAAGAACCGGATCAATGACCATTTCTTCAGACTGTTCAGCAGAGGCGGCTGAACTCAAAAGACCTTTCCAGGCATTCAATCGTTCAACAGAGAGATGATCTGTTGAGTCTTTAAGGGAGAATTCGAGTTGATCACTGACGCCTTCGCCTTCTTCTGTGAGCTTGCGAATGATTTCCTGAAGCCGGCCAGTTTCCACGTTTTTCCTCCAATGAAAAACCTGAGCATTATACTCGGCAGATTGAGTAAAAAAATTTGTCTGCTACAATTAAAGCCCATATGGAACATAAAAATCAATACGCAAACTGGTGGTCTAAACTCCTCTTCAAAAAAAAATTTGAAAACCAATTTTTTATTCCGCTCCCTTCTTCCTGGATTGAAGATAAAATCCTTAAGACTATCGAGAAAGTTAAGTTCAACCAGGACCTTTCTGAAATAAAAATTGACCGGCCTGTTTTCATCGTTGGATTGCCGCGATCAGGCACTTCCATGCTTTATAATCTGCTTTGCGCTCACGAAGAGGCTGCCTTTATTACCAATTCCATCAACGCTTGTCCTGAAGCAATCTGTACAATTGAGTGGCTTCGGAAAAAATACAATCTCAATGCAAAAGGCGAGCGCTTTCTTGCCGATTCAATCGAAACGGATTTCGGAAGCCCTTCAGAACCTGCGCTTCTCTGGGGGAAATGGATTGGCCGCGATGTCGATTCACTCTATTGGGAAGAAAAGCGATTGAAAGATTTCTCACCCGAAAAAATCCAGGAAATAACCAACGATATCAGAAAAATTCTTTTTACCTTCGGGGCTAACAAGGAAAATGCCAAGCGTTTTATCTGTAAATATCCTGTTATGCAGACAGAACTGCGAATGGTTCAGGATTTATTTCCTGATGCTCACTTTATTCACATTGTCCGCGACTCAAGACCAGCGGCCAATTCATTGAAGAAACTTTATCACCTGACCAATAATCAGATAAAAAAAATACGGCATCCGTGGGTGACTTACATCGTTCCTTATCCGAGAGTGAAATCACTCAAATCGCTGATTGAAAAATACGGTGATGAAGACATCAGGACAACTGCGCACATCTGGCAGGATTCCATTAAACTGGTCCATGAAACGGCTCCAGATTTAAAACATTTCATGGAAATCCGTTACGAAGATATACTTTCTAAGCCTGAAGAATCAATGCATGCCCTTTTTGATTTTTGCGAAATGAATTACCCTTCAGTTGATAATAAAAAATACAAACATGAGTTTGAAATTATCGGCGTCACTCACCACAAAAACAATTACAAGGATTATGATCTTATAGAAGAAATTACCAGAGAGACGTTGCAGAAACTCAGGTATATTTAAAGTTTTGCCGGTCTACCAAAAAGAGCGAGAAATCTTCCCTTGAAACTGTCTGCAGTCACAAATCGATGGAAGACGACTCTCCAATGAGCCGTGATTTCAAACCACAGATTTTTCTTTTTCATGACACGGGCAATTCCATAACGTTTAATTCCCTTCTCGCTTTCTCTTTCGAAGGTGCCAAAGAGATGATCAAAAAATAAAGTGATGCCACCGAGATTTTTATTATATTCATGGGGATTGCCGCTGTGGTGAACTCTGTGGGCAGAGGGCGTATTGAAAACAATATCCAGCCATCCAAGCCTTGGGACTAATTCCGTATGAATAAAAAACTGATACAGGAAAATGACACCGATACATTGAGCGATTTCATCCGGGTGAAAACCAAAAAGAATGAGCGGGAGAAAAACCAGCCACCCCAACGAGAACAGTCGGGTAATACCTAACCGATATCCCAATGTTAAATTGTATCTGGTTGGCGAATGGTGCATGATATGGGTCGCCCATCCGATATTCACATGATGATTATACCAATGATTCCAATAGTACATCAGTTCTGCAGCGATGAATGTCGCTAGCAAAGTCCAGGGTTTTTCCAGAGGCAAATCAAAAAAGCGATGGGCCCATAACCATTTAACAAGTGGTCCGCCATCCGAACCTGTTAACAGGCCTAAAATTTTATCAATTGAAATGAGTGCGATACTCGTTACAGTTTCAGGAAAAGCATAATTACTGATCCCTTTCTTTTTCGAATAAAAATACTCCACCAAAATACAGATGACGATCGCAAGAATGAAAAGTGGATGATTTAAAATTTTCATTAGATAAAGGCTAACAAATTTCAGTCGTAAAACCCACAGTAAAGCTTACGGTAAACTTGGCCTCATTTACAAAATAAATTTAGATTAATATTCTAATGGGGACTCAAATCTTTCAGGAGGAAAAATGACCATTAAGAAATCACGCCATCTGCAAGCTCTCACCTTTGCTTCTCTCATGTTGATCAATTTTTCTTCTTATGCGGCCCCTAAGAAGTTTGCCTTCAAAGACAATTCAAATGTGCCTGCTCAAAATATTCCTGCTCCGACTGAAGCTGAATTAGGTTTTCTCAGTGACAAAGAGATTATTGCCCTGGCCGAAAACTTTAAAACAGAATCAAAACGTCGCCCTGCTGGAACTGCTTTAGTAGCAACTGAAGACATGCTTTCGAAAGAATATGCTGAATTCAGAAACAAAATTATTAAGGCCAATACCGGTGCTGAATTTTATGAGATCATCAGAAGCTATGATGCTAAGTATGATCAGATTCCGGCAAGTGCCAATGACTTGAAATTTTCTATTGCAAGAATGGCAGCCTGGCTTCCGATGAAAGGGATTATCTGGAGAATGACTCCAATGGTTCACCAGGTGGCAACAACTCAGCAAGCGTTGCTTGCGACTTTAAAAAATGTTGCTGAACAGGTGAAAATTAATGAACCGGGTTCTCATGTTGAAGCTCATATGCTCTATCTCTCAATGCCAACTGAAGATCTTATCGGAAAACAATTTCATTACGAATCGGATTTCATCGCTTTTCTTGCCAATGAAGTTTATCCTTCCTTGAAAAAATCATCTCAAAGAATTGAAGCGTTGAAGATGTCCAATGTGCAGAAGAACGGAGAAGAAACTCCAGTCGTGTTCGATGCAAAAATCCGTTTTGGTGAAAACGCATTCAATGGCAATTACGATGATTACGATCGCTTCAAAGTTATGGGCGAAGCCGAGCGTTTTGCTGCTCTTTCGAGAATTCAGAGACGCATGTATAACATTGCCACACTTGCCGCTTACAACTGGAATGGCCATCTTGCTCTGAAAAGAGAAATTGGAAGAATGTACGGTGTAGGTGTTGCTGAATCTGCACTCTTTGATGCACTTCCGGGCGAAGACAATGTTTATCTAAAAGGTGTTTCCCGCGCTCAAAGAGTTGCAACGATTAAGAAATATAAAAATCTTTATACGTTGACTGCCAACGGTAAATCGTGGATGACACTTGCGTATTACCACCTTCACAGATCGGGATTATTTCTTGAAGAAACCTGGAAAAATATCAAGAACAATGACGGCCATTACATTGCTCAAATTGACCCGGAAGTTTTTCTGGCAAGAAAAGAACAGGTTGAGGCCGGAGTGATGAATGTAAAAAAACTCACTGGTCCGTATGGGACGGGAGTTTCAGGAAAAACCAGAATCAACGGTGCTTTAAGCGGTGAAGAACTGGTTGTTGACCTTAAAGGATTTTATGAAAATCCTCCACGCGATTTAAAGAATCTCCTTCCAACTGTTTTTGCGGGAAATGAAGATATTACTGTGCTGAAAAAATCGCCACAATTCGCTTCAATGAGAGAATTAAAACCGGGAAGTGATGTTCTTGAATTAAATTTCAAAGGCAAAAAAACAACTTTCAGAAATTATTTGCATGGCCGTGCGACTGGATGGAATACATCGGCCGAAGGTTATGGACGACTGTTTCCTGCATTGAAGAATTCAGCAGACGTGGCAAACGCCATGAGAATTTTAAATGAGGCCCGTGGGACGCGAATTTTAACTAATGGTTTAACATTATTTGTGAGATAATTTCATAAAAGAGACTTTTCACTTGAAGGCCCTCTTAACGAGGGCTTTTTTTTGCTTTTTGCGATTAAATGAAAATCATGCTGGAGTCCATTTACCGTCACTTTAATGCTTTTCTCCTGAAGAGCATGTTTTTTTGCTGGAGATACTCCCGCCTCTCGCTTCTTGTGTTCGCTTGTATAACTCTTTTTCTTCTTGGCAACATTTCCAAAATGAAGATCGTATTTTCAGCTGAGGATCTGGCTGGACAAGGTTTTGCTGCTGCCGACGAATTGAAAATTCTGAAAGAAAAATATCAAGATGGTGTAACATCGCTTTTCATCCTGACACCTCCAGAAGGTCAGGACTCTTTTACGAATGAGGAACTTTGCCGTATTCGAAAGTGGTATTCATATAAGAGAGTTTCAATTGCCGAAATTCAAAGCACAGTTTCAACTTTTGATTTTAAGCTGCCAAAAAGGATCAGCGAGGACGGAATCAACAAGTTGCGGATTAAAAATATTGTCGATCTCAACTGTGAGACGGTTCAACTAAACGGCAGCCCGGCCGTAATCCAAAAGTCGTTTAACCAATCTCCTTTTGCTCTTGTCAAAGAACGAAGCAACCAGCTCACTCTCCTCTTTCAATTTACATTTAAAAATTCCACCACATCGAAGTTTGGAAGTTTTGATCCGAAATTATTTGATCAACTCCGTCTCGCCGTAGAAAAAGACCTGAAACCCATTGTTCCTAAAGCGCGAATTTCCTGGATCGGCCCAGGTGATTATCAATGGTATATTCTCGAAGGATTTAAATTCTCCAAATTTATCAATCTAGGCATGATCCTTTTAATGCTGATAGGACTAAGGCTTTTTTTTGGAACCTGGACGTCAGGAATTCTATTCACTTCATCGTTAATTCTTGCCGCGATCTGGGTTTTTGGCCTAAAAGGATTTACCGGTTCATCCTTTGATGTTTTATCCACCGGTTTAGTCCTCATTCTTGGAATAAGTTCTCTTGAAGATTTCACATTCACTTCTTTTGAACAACTCCACGGTAGAAACTGGAAAAAATCAATGGCCCGGCTGGTGATTCCCAGCTTCTATACTTCCCTAACCACGATTTTAGGATTTCTTTCTCTATGCACTTCAGATGTAGTAGCAGTAAGACGAATGGGTCTGTGGGCCGCCTGGGGCGCATTCATTGAATGGATTATCATTTTTTTCTTTCTTCCCTCTCTATTGCAACAATTTAAATCTTTCAAAGGATGGACGAATAAGGCAAAGGCCGTGAACCTGAATTTTCTTTCGGGTTCAGCTTTCAAACCTTTTCCAAAATTATTCAGCAAATTAAGCCTGATTGTTTATCCACTGGCAGTCGGAGCTTTTTTTCTTCTCGATTACAACGAAGCTCCCCATCGCCTGTTCCCGGAAAAACAGGAATACAGCAAAAGTCTACAATACCTTGAAAAGTCCAAAGGGTGGCTTGGTTCAGTTTCACTTGTCTTTGATCAGAAGCTGGATGATCTGCAGATGGAAACGGTACTTAATGAAATACTTCGTGAACCGTTTGCAGCTTCGTTGATTTCCCACAGTGAGAATCCATGGAAAATAAAACGATGGCTTTCCAATCAAGGTGACCTGGATGAACTGGAAGCGCAGACATTTTTTTCTATCTCCAGATTTCACGGTCAGTTTAACGATGATGAAGATAAATCGCGCGCTCTTCTTTATTTGAACGACACTTCAGTTGTCCCTGTAGAAACATTGAAAAAAATTGTTGAGATGAAATGCCTGGGACGATGTCATATTGGTGGAGAAATTGTCGCGTATTCTGACTTTGCAGGACTAGTGCCTAAAACGTTGATCGACAGTTTACTTGTTAGTCTGGTCCTGGTCAGTCTTATCATTGCTTTTCTTGCTATTGCTCAAAAAAAAGAAAGACACATTCCCGCACTTCTTCTCTCTTCATTTTGGGGAGCATTTTTCGTTATTATGCTCCTTGGCTATTTTCACATCACTCTCGATTTCTGGAAATCTATTTTCGCAAGCATTTTAGTCGGTCTTACCGGAGATAATGCCATTCAATACTTATTTGCTTCAGAAAAAACTGATATAAAAAATGGAATCGAAAGCCGTGGCATTGCTTCTATTGTGACAGGTGTATTGATGGCCGGCACTTCGCTTGTTTATCTCGGCTCTTATTTTAGTTCACCAAAAATGTTTGGAGTCATTTTGTGTGTCGGATTACTCGCTTCTCTCTTTGGTGATCTTTGGTTATTCCAGGGATTCTTGTCATTCAATTCTAAAAAATAACTTAAGTTTTCAAACTCATTTTTCGGATTTGTAATTAGTAACGGAGGCTTTATGGAAAATATAGTGATCTGTGCTGACATTAATCAGGCAAGTATTGATACTTTAAAAAATATGCGCCATGAATTTATTTTTCAAAATGCGAACATTCACTTTCTCCATGTGTTTGAAGTCCATATGTATAATGCTGATCTGGTTCCGATCATTTTCCCTGCAGAAGTGCAGTATCCGGATATAGAGGCCAGTGCTGTAGGCATTTTGGAAAATTTAAGCAACGACATGAGAATCAGAAGCGATCAAAAAACAATTAAATGTTTTTTCTCACATTCCCGTGAAGAAAAAATTATCAGCTATATCAATGAAGTGAAGGCAGATCTGGTTGTCGTAGCAACCAGAGGTAAACATGGCATTGAAGGCTTTTTTAACAGCTCGCTTGCCGATTTTTTAAGCAAATACTCCCCTTGTGACGTTCTGGTTGTCCGTCCTAAGGGCCCGATTTAGCACATGATTTGACCCCTAACCGTAACGTGCTAAACTATAGATATGAGTATAGCCGTCATCGATCAGGGGCCTGAGTTATATTGGTTTGTCAGCAATGCACTTCTGCAGACTGAAATTCCTTTAAAACATCTCCAGACTATTTCTTCAGGCGAACAATACATTCTTCAAAATTTACCCGACATTGTCATAATCAATGGTGATGATAAATCTCTAAAACCGGATGAATTCATCAATAAAATGCGCAATCACGTTTTTGCGCGAAATACTCTTTTCATCGTTTTCACATCAGACACTTCGGTAGAGTTCAAAAAAATTCTTCTCTACTCCGGTGCCGGACAAATTCTCTATCGAGGCCGGGGGTTTAGTCCTTCACCTAAATTCTTTGCGAGTCTGGTGAAATGGTTCATGAATCCTAAGGATCCTGATCCAAATGTGATCGACTATAAAGTAGCGCCCTTCCCCGCAGAAGCAGAATTCACGACTTTTGGCCGCATAGGATGGATCAGCGAATCGCAAGTTCTGGTTGAATGTAATATCAATCTGGAACCCGGCCAGAAGATTGATGTGAAAAATTCTCTCTTTGAAGAACTTGAAATGAAAAATGTGAAATTTGAGTGCATTGAAAAAAACAAAGTCGGACGCTACTATCAGTATGCCAATAGCCTTCTATGCAGGATTCACTCAAAGGATCCAGTCAGAGATTTAAAAAAACTCCAGGCATGGATTGAAAACAATCAGGATGTTTCAAAACATAAACCGGTTAAAATGATTTACTTTGAATCAGAGGCCGATTATAGAGATGAAATCCGCAAGATGATCAAGGCTGATAAAAAATACTGTGCCAGAGGGTATGCTTCCTTAAAAAATATTGAAGATGTTTTGCAATATCAGCTTCCGCACTTAATTCTGATCAACAGGGCCATGATTCAAAAAGACAAAGCAAAGTTCGAGGCCATCAAGAATTTCGTTAAAAATAATTTTTGCTTCTGTGTCACTTATGCAAACAGCGACATCTTCAGTGCTGATGAATTTAAAAAAGATTATGACTTCGCAATGCACTCTCCTAAGGCACTTGATCTACCTTTGCTCGAATCGATGATCTCTAAACTTGAAAATAAACTTCCTGATCATTTAAAAACAGACGATAAAAAAGTTTATTTCAATAAGTATTCTTCTTATAGCAGAATCAATTTCTGTGCGGACGGCAATTTAAAAGAAATTGCTTTAAGCGGCGCCGGAATCATTCTTCCTTTCGCTCTCGCCAACTTCTGTGCCTGTGAAATCAAATGCAATTCTTTCAGCAGTGCCGATATGAATCACTCTCAGTTTTTTCGATCTTTTACTTCAAAAAAAGTCGATAATGGTTATTATCATCGCATGGTCTTCATGGGACAAAACGTGAAAGATAACGAAAAAGTTAAAGAGGCGATCAAAATGATTGAATCTGTGGGCTACGAAAAGTGGATCGCCGGCGAAATAGACATAACTTAATTCTCTTCTTCCCATTTTAATTACTTATTTTTCAAATGAATCCTATTCATGCAGGCTATGTTCAACCAATTCACGGCAACGGGAGGAACCATGGCGGATAAGAAAAAAGAAAACAAAAGCGAAGACAAGATTAAAGAAATGCGCGAACAGGAATACCAGAAAAGGCAAAAACGCGAACAGGACATCAAGCGCGAAAGCTCTGATGGTTTTGAAAAGAAGATTGCCGGAGATTAACAAAAAGATTGCGGGAAGATTTCTTCCCGCAAAACTTTAATTAAATCCTGACAAAGTATTCTGTTCAAGAAGACAAAGTTGCTTTACAGTTAAAGAGTGCACGGTAAATGCAACTTCCATGAAGGAAACAGATATGAGTAAAAGACTTTTCAGCTCGGGTATCTTTACAGGACTTTTCACCCTTACACTTTCCGTTCACACGATTGCATTTGCAAAAGTTGAAAAATTAATTGGTCTCCCCACTTCTCAAAATACCAATCTCGCTTTCAAGCTTCCTGAAACAGAAAAAACCGAAATCATTCTTTCGCGCGAGCAGTATCTGCTCTCTTACAATAAAGAAACGAGAACTCCCAATTATGTAGCGTGGAAACTGGAATCAACTAATATTGGTTCTTCAGGCAGATCAAATAATTTTTCACTCGATACAGATCTCGATGCTTATTTAAATGAATCCAATCGTCATGCAGTGGATGCAAATGATTATCGTGGAAGCTGTTTCGATAGAGGCCATCAGGTTCCTTCTGCTGACCGAACGGACACTGTTTCAAATAATGAGACAACATTTCTCATGAGCAATATGCTCCCTCAAACGGCTTATTTAAATCGCGTGATCTGGGAACATCTGGAACAATACTCAAGAGATCTCGTTCAAAAACAAGGAAAAAAACTTTTTATCATTGCAGGTCCTATATACGATAAAGCTATGGGTGCTATCGGACCGGAGCGCGACATTCAGATTCCATCAAAAAATTTTAAATTGATTTATATTTTAAATGCCAATCAGACTCCTGCCTCTATCGATGTCAAAACTCCAGGCATCGCTGTTATCATGCCGAATATTCTTCAAAACGGAAGCACGGACTTATCTGACAAAAAAGAATTATGTAAACCTGTGACTAATGAAGCTGCCGACAGACGGGACTGGGAAAAATACAAAACAACTTTATCAGAAGTAGAGCGCCTGTCCGGTTTAAAATTTGTTTCTTCCAAAATCTGATTTTCTGCCGCACAATTTATAAAGAATAAATTGGAGTTTATGATGAAATATCTCTTCATTCTTTTTTTTCTATTTGGTGCGGGATGTGCGCAAAATAACGGACCTTCAATTCCCTCAGGCGCATCCATGATTCTCGATGCTGATACTTTATCGGGAACCTCCTCACCTACGGGAACGTGCAACTTCACGACTTTCAGCGATTCATCAGGAAACGGAAATCACGGAACCATTAACTGCGCCAGCGGTGGTGGATTTGCTGGAACAAAAACATCGAGTGATCCAAATAGAATTGTCTTTAATGGCAATTCAACTTTTATCAGTACATCTCTCAATGCTCAGTCTGGGGTTATGCCTAATTCAACCTGGGTAGCGTGGATTAAACCTTCAGCGACAACATTCAGCCACATTTTTTCTCTCGACAATCATGGCGGAGCTTTCAACCGTGCTTTGGTGATCGATAACACGACTTCTGATTACGGTGTATTTAATCGTTTTAACAATACATGGATTACAACGGCCGTAGATCTTGGATCATGGCAATTCGTTGCGGTGACTTTTTCTTCCACAGATCTCACCTTTCATAAAAATGGAACGACTTCACTTTTTGGAAATGCTCCTGCGTATGTAGATACGGCACAGACGTTTACCATCGGCCGTTCAGCTGGTGGGTCTTTTGACTTTTTCAATGGGGCCATTGCGTGGATGGCCGTCTATCCTCGAGTTTTAAACCCGAGTGAAATAAACAGTGCTTGTCGCGCCCTTTTGCCAAGGTTTGCCGGCGCAACCTGCAATTAATAATTTTCAGAACTTCCCTTATCTGCCTGCTCAACACCACTATTTCCACCATCGCTTTTATATATTTTTAAAGCAGGAACTTTTGCGCCAAGATGAACTGCAGGAGAGCTAATTTCAACCTAGTTTTCAAACAAAGGAGTTTACTATGGCTAACTATAACAATAACCAAAATCAATCTTCTGGAAATAAAGGCCAGTCACAATCTGGTGGGCAAGGTCAATCAGGCCAAGGCCAGTCATCACAAAAAACTGGTGTTGGACAAGGACAAGGCCAAGGTCAAGGATCTGGTGGACAAAATAGATCTCAAAACATGGCCGGCCAGTCATCTAATGTCGGTTCTTCACAAGGCGGCATCGGACAAGGTCAACAACAAAATAAAAATTTAAATCAAACTGGCATGGGCAACAACCAAGGTCAGAACAACCAAAAGAAACAAGAATGGAATAAAGAACAACCAATGAATCAATAGTTTCTTATACAGGAGAGAAGAAAGAAGATTTTCTTCTCTCCTTTTATCGAAGAGAATCATCATTTAAATCAATTCAATTCAAACTAACCATACCGTTATCTCCGACATAAAATATAGCTATAGACATGTGGGAGGAGGATATGGACTCCTTTGAGTTTCTTTTCAGCGAACAAAACAGAATCATTGAACATTATGAAGGTGGCGAATACCTCTATCGTAATGGTACACCTGCCATTGGCGTCTTCTTTATCTGTTCAGGCAGAGTTCAAGTAATCAATCAAACTGACGAAGGTTTTTTGACCCAGGAAACCAAAACGGCCGGCGATATCATCGCTTTAGATGAGATAGAGCTGTTCTACTACGTAACAGATGCCATAGCCATGGAAGCAACTGAAGTGTATTTTCTCGATCGTTATTTATTGCTGGAACTATTGAGGAGACCATTATGATGAATGCTCTGCTGGATTCCTTTTTTGCTCTTATTTATCGCAAAGACAAAAAAGCACACATCATTGTTTTTCCGGCGGACACTCTGTTGATTAAAAAAGGACACATTCCCCTCATGGCGTATCGAATTCTGGAGGGCAGTGTCTGTGTCTATGATGGTGAAAAATTTATTGCTGAATTCGGAGGACATACTTGCTGGGGGATGAATGAAATTATGAATGAAAAAGAATCCCGCTTTACTGTCTGGGTAAAAAAAGATTCAAGAGTTTGTCTGATAGGAAAATCTGAACTTCAAAAAACCTGGATGAAGTTTATTCATCTTTTTGAAAGCGACATGCTTGAGCGATTAATGGAACAAAACGCCGGAAAGTGAAATTCCCGGCGTAGAGTTACCATTTATCATTTTTATAAAGATGATGAATCTTTTTTCTCATCAAGTTTCTCTGAGTCTGCTTCCTTGAGCGGTCTTTAGCATGCTGATAATCTTTACCAAGATTAAAGGAAACTGAATCGACATACTCGCGCAAATCATCCAGCTCACTGTCCGTTAATTTATTTCGGGGCTTCTTCCCTGTAGAAAGCCCCGACTCATCAAAGAAAGATTCCTGCATCGGTTCCACTCGAACTCCTAAGCGTTAATCTGAACTTGTTCCAAGAAAGGCATAGTCGATGGATGTCTCATCGGAACATTTTTAATATCGTCACAAAGATCTCGGAAAGTTTCCGAGAATGTACTGATGACAGAATCTTCCTGGTTGTGAGCGTGGCATCCCAATGTCATGCCATACTCCCAGAATCCTTCACTTGAGCCCAGTCGTTTTAAATAACGTCCCTTAATTTCATTTGAAATGTGAAGAAGTGGAAGAAATGAAAATCCCAACTCATTATGAACTGAACGAACTAGAGCAGAAATGCTGTCACTTTCAAAAACAATTCTTTTATCAATTTTGTTTTCTTCAAAAAAACGGTCAATCTGAGATCGCAGATCGACATGTGTAGAAGGAAGAATCCATTGCACATCTTTGCATTTAGACAATTCTGCCATGACATCACCGTTGCTCATATCTTCTGTGATATTGCACATCGGATTTTTCCATTTAGTTGAACAGCACAGAACAACCGGAACTTTTACCTGTTGAAGATTGATAAATTCCGAATCATTGATGTTCTGTGAAGTAATAATGGTATCAATTTCTTTAAAGTGCAGATGATCCAGCAGTTGATTCAGATGACCAGATGATAACTGAACCTGAGGTCTTTCATCCAGTGGGTAGCGGTTGAGAAAATGGCTCACTACCTCAGAGACAAATTCTTTTTCTACTTCGTCTGAAACACCGATCATGATCTTTCTTTTTGCCGTTGGCGTGCTTTTAGTCACGACTTCCGACATTTTTTCGGCGAGCTCAAACATCTGACGGCAATAACCATAGATGACATTTCCTGTTGGCGTCAGTTGATTCTTGCGACCAACTTTTTCAAACAGCTTTACATCAAGCGATTCCTCCAAAACTTTCAACTGACTTGATAAGCTTGGCTGGCTGATGTGCAGATGTTCTGCGGCAGTAGTAATTCCTCCGGACTTAGCAGCGATGTAAAAGTAATAGAGATGGTTGTAATTGTAGTTCATAGCACCCTCGCGATGAAAGGTTGAAGAAGAAAGCGAACCGACGATGTCACAAGAAAAAACACTTTTTCAACATCAAATAAATAAAATTTTACCAATTCAGTTTGTTAAAAATTTTACTGAAGAAATTTGGGACTTATTAAGCTTCTCTTTGGGGAAGAATTACTCAACTTGATTATTACCGAAAAAAAATAATGCCGACGCAAATTATACAACCTATAAAAAAAAGGTCTCATTCACTAAAAGTCTGAAAAGTTCGAGGGATGGCCGTTTGATTGCACTTGAAGAGTGTAGCACCACGAATGATGTAGGAGAATGGAATGAAATTTTGGACCTTGTTATTTATCGTCTGCCTAGAAATTCTATCAAACGCACCAAGAGCAAATGAACCAGCAGAAACAAAAACTTTAGAAACAAAATTGGCAACAATTGATGCCGACCAATTTGCACTTGATAAAGACGAAAATAAATCAGTTGATCACAATCTGGTTAAATCTATCAGACAACAATTGCTGAATGATACCGCTCTTTCAAACAGCGCGAAGAATATTCAGATCATTGTAGTTGAAAAAGAAATTACATTAAAAGGTCCGGTTTCCTCTGAGAGGGACCAGCGGAAAATTCTGGAAACAGTAAAAAAAGCTTCAAACGATCATAAGATAAGAAATCAATTGGAAATTATCAGAGAGTAATAAGGAGAGAACATGACTTCATTAGATCATTTCGGGCCGGATTGGCAGAAAGTTAAATATCAAAGCCATGGTTACTACTCTGTTTTTGGAGTGTTTTCGAGTAAAGAAGAAATGGAATTATCAATCGAAAAACTTCGCGATTCAGGTTTCTCCAGAGAAGATATTTCTTTTGTAATTCCCGATCGACTGGAAAATCCTCACGCTAATGAACATAGTCAAGGAAAGGAAGGCGCCGCTGCAGGTGTGGCCACTGGAGCAGTCCTTGGAGGAACGTTAGGCTGGTTAATTGGAATCGGCGCTTTCTCCATTACAGGTGTAGGTCCCTTTCTCGCAGTAGGCCCTGTCCTTGCCGCTCTGACAGGAGCTGGCATCGGAGGAACTGTGGGAGGAATAAGCGGGGCCCTTATCGGTTACGGAATTCCTGAACTCGATGCTAAAAGAATCGAAGAAAAAGTTCATGGCGGAGGAATTCTGCTTTCTATTCACTGCAACGACAGCGACTGGATGAACCGAGCAAAAAAACTTCTTGAAGTTTCCGGAGCGCAGGAAATCGCTTCAACATTTGAATTATAGAAAAGGAGTTCTGTGTGAAAATTTTAAAAATTAAAAAACAATTTGCGAATGTCATTGATGATGCCAATGGACGCGTAGCCGTACCAATCCTCATGTATGTTTTGGGTGTACCGGGCTTTCTCGTCATCCTCGCCTGGTTCTTTTTCTTCAGAGGAAGATAATTGGGTCATCTTCCGCCGTTTATCCTTGATCTCGGCCTGATTTTAATGGCCGCAGGTATAGTCACGGTGCTGTTTCGAAAAATCGGACAGCCCGTGGTTTTGGGTTATATCATAGCCGGCTTCTTAGTCAGCTCCCACGTCTGGTTTATCCCTTCTGTGTCTGACCTACCGAATGTGCAGGTGTGGGCCGAGATCGGAGTTATTTTTTTACTGTTTGCGCTGGGACTGGAATTCAGCTTCAAAAAACTTCTCCGCGTTGGCGGTCCTGCAACCGTGACGGCCTTGATTGAAGTTTTCGGCATGGTCGCATTAGGAAATCTCTTCGGTCACCTCTTTGGGTGGTCATTGATAGATAGTCTGTTTTTAGGCGGTATACTTGCGATTTCGTCCACCACCATTATTATCAGGACCATCAGCGAAACCGGAATGAAAGGAAGAGGTTTTGTCGATTTTGTCTTTGGAATTTTAATTGTTGAAGATCTCGTTGCGGTTTTGCTTCTGGTGTTGCTCTCTACGGTTGCTGCCACCTACGCCATCAACAGCAGTGATCTCATCACATCGACCATTAAACTGGGTTTCTTTGTGATCTTTTGCTTTGTCGCAGGTATCTTTATCATCCCTACATTGATAAAAATTCTTAGAAAACACACGAATGATGAAATGCTTCTCATTGCCTCTCTCGCACTCTGCTTTGCGATGGTCAAGATTTCAACCCTCGCAGGTTTTTCTCCGGCCCTCGGTGCTTTTATGATGGGATCCATTCTGGCAGAGACTTCAGAAGTAAAAAAGATTGAACATCTGATAAGACCGGTGAGAGATTTATTCGGCGCCATTTTCTTTGTGTCAGTTGGTATGTTGATTGATCCAAAAATGTTAATTGAATACAAAGTTCCGATTCTCATTTTGACATTGATTACTATTGTCGGGAAGTTTATCACCATTGTCGCAGGTGGACTTCTCTCCCGACGTTCAGTGACTCACTCGATTCAAGCAGGGCTTTCGCTCGCACAGATTGGTGAATTTTCATTTATTATAGCGTCACTCGGACTACAGCTAAAAGTGACCAGCGCTTTTCTCTATCCCATTGCAGTCGGTATATCAGTCATCACGACTTTTACGACTCCTTATCTGATAAAAAATGTCGACACCATCACTGTATGGATAGAAAAATATTTCCCACAAAAGATTCATAAGGAAAAAAAGAAAATCAAAAAAGAAGAAACGAAAAAATGGCAAAAACACTTTCTCACTTCTTTCATTCATATTTTGCTGAATGCCGTGATCATCTATGGCATTTTTTATTTTATAGATTCTATTTTTTCAGCAAACAGCAAACGGCTGGGGTTTGTCTTGACCATTATCCTCTGCACTCCCTTTTTCTGGGCCATACTCATGAAAAAAAGAGAGGGCAATACCTATAGTAAAGAGGAGCGCATCAGCTTTATTTCCCTGGAGCTTGTCCGCGTCCTTGTCGTCTGGGGTCTCTTCAGACTCCTCGCCTTTCGACATCTTCCTCCGAAGCTTGCCACTTCAATCGCCCTCTTTGCCACATTGGCAATATTGCTTATTCTCTCACCAATGCTCAAAAAAATTTACCTCGCCTTTGAAAAACATTTCATCAAAAATTTCTTTGAATCCGAAACGCTGGAAAAAGAATCAAGCCACAGTGATCTTGCCCCTTGGGACGCGCACATTAAAAACGTCATCATTCCTCCCGAGGCAGAAATTGCTGGAAAAACTCTTCACGACTTGAGGATAAGAGAGAATTACGGAATTTCCGTTGCACTCATTGAACGCGGCGAACTTTTTATCGCAGCTCCGGGAAGAGAAGAAAAACTTTTTCCTAATGATCGTGTTTCTCTTATCGGAAGTGATGACAAGCTGGAACATTTTACTGATGTGTTGAAAATAAAGAAGCATTCTTTATCTGAAAAAGCGGCCAAGAGCTACGCTCTTCATCGCATTTTTGTTACAGAAAAAATGTCGTTTGTTTATAAAACCATCAAGCGTTCAAAAATACGCGAAAAAACCCAGGGCCTTGTTGCCGGGGTGGAAAGACATGGCGAAAGAATTCTCAATCCGGATTCAAATCTGATGATCCTTCCTGGGGATATTCTCTGGATAGTCGGAGATAACGATAAAATGAAAAACTTCAGCTGACCGATTTTTTCAAATGCGCCAGAAACAGCCAGCGCATATCAGGCGTTTCATTGATGATGATATCTCCAGAATTCTTGAGCCAGATTTTCTTCAGCTGATTATTTTCAAACTGAAGGGACCAGTTGCCATTGGCATCTTTTATATCAGGTCGGTCCTTAAAAGCGCTCACTGGTGAATGATAAATCTCTTCAATCTTTTTAAAGTAATTTTCTCTTCCCAGCTTCTTCTGCAATCCTTGAAGTTTTTCAATAAAGTCGTACTGATCAATATCAAGATTGAACGCTTTTTTATAAAGGCGCGCTTTAGCGAGCTGAGCAGATCTCCTTGAACCATAAAGATAGCCGAGTGAAATATCTTCCAGGTGAGATGTTACTTTTATCTCCTCACCTGGAATGGCTTCACTGTGATCAAGATTAAGTTTAAGTCCGAAACGGAAATGAATTCTTCTGCTGAGTAAATTGAAATAAGGTCGTGCTGATTTAATAAAATGAAGTTCCAGAAGTCCCATCGGAAGATCGTGGTAACACTCCAGGTATTCAACTTTTTCAACTTTGCTTTTGAGTTGCTGCTCGCGCTTCATTCCGCTGAACTGCTTAAAGTGCTGCTTGAGACGGGCGCGGATATTGCGGCTTTTTCCCACATACAAAAGATTGCGGTTCTTGTCGTACATAAAATAAAGCCCCGGCCGTTCGGGATAATCTTCAAAACGAAAATCAATCAACGCAGCAGGGATTGTGTGATCGCCATTCTTTTCTTCAGACATGCGGGCAAGAGAAATTTTTAGCAAGGCCATGCAGTCTTCTGCATCTGAAAGAGCACGGTGGGCCCTTTTTTGATTAATGTCAAAATGGGCACAGAGATTTTTTAAAGAATAAGATTCAAGACCAGGCGCCATCAATCTCATGGACTTCGCCGTACAAAAAACATCCTTTCTGTAAGTATAGCCAAGATCGCCAAATTCTCTTTGCAAAAAACGATAATCAAAAAAGACGTTGTGTCCCACGATAATCCGTCCTTCAGTCATCATGACAATTTTTTTTGCTACTTCATAAAACTTCGGTGCGTCCATCGACATCATGTTGGTGATCCCCGTAAGCAATGTGACAGCATGACCAATGGTTCTTTCAGGATTAATGAGAGTTGAAAATGTTTCTTCGACAGTGTCTGTTTCAGCGTCGTAATTGATGATCGCCACTTCAATTATTTTCTGCCCGATACGGTTGCTGCCTGTGGTTTCAAGATCAATGATGGAAAATTTTTTATTCATGAACGGATTATAGCCATAATTCTTCCTGGAAAAAATCACGGCCTTTTCATTTATAAATAAAACAAAAACAAGCAGGTTTAAAAAACAGGTTGAACTTTTTCTTCACGGCTTGCTGACCAGGTTGTTCCCGCTGAGGCCATCATGATGCAGGCAATGCCTGCGGTTTGAAGAAAGGATAATTTTTCGCGCAAAAATAAAAGTCCCATGAGTGAAGCTACTGCGGGTTCCATACTCATCAGAATACCAAAGGATTTTGATGGCAAATTTTTCATGGCCATCATTTCAAGAGAATAAGGAAGTGCACTAGATAAAACGGCAATTATTAATCCGATGGGAAGCAATTCTGTTGCAAATGAAGAAATAAAAATCTGATGTCCGTTCATAAAAAGGCCAAAAGGAATAATGACCAGACCTGCGAATAGCATTCCCCAGGAGGTTGCATAACCGCTATGCCCTTCCTTTCCTGAAGCTTGCCCGAAAATAATATAAAGGGCCCAGAAGACTCCTGCCAGAACGGCGAAGAAAATTCCCCAGGGATCAAGTGCCCCCTGAGTTTTAGCAATGGGAAGAATAAACCAGATTCCGGCAGCGGCGAGTGCGGCCCAAAGCAAATCGGTCCATCTCTTTGAAGAAAGCAGAGCTAATGTAAGAGGATCGGTAAATTCAAGAGCGACTGCAATTCCCAAAGGAATTTTTTCAAGCGCAATATAAAAAGTAAGATTCATAAAACCGAGCGAAGCACCGTAATAAAAAAAAGTGCGAATTTGTTTTTTCGTCCAACTTTTTTTCCAGGGCTTCCAGATGAGAAAAAGAATCAATGCCGCTAGATTCACTCTCAGCATCGACGTGCCTGCAGGGCCTGCCAGTGGAAATAATTTTTTCGCAACAGAAGCACCGAACTGAATCGAGAGCATGGCGATAAGAATATAAATAAGCGACAAAAATGTTTTAGACATTAAAGAATTTTACTCTTCTTGAGAGCGAATGTTAAGCATGCTAGCGTGAAAAAGATGACCATGAAAAAACTGTCCGCCGCCATTGCCGAACTCAAATCCTGTACGCTGTGCAAAGACCTTCCCCGCGGTCCTGCTCCCGTTTTCCAGATAGGAAGACAGGCACGTATTCTGATCATAGGTCAGGCACCGGGAATAAAAGCGCATGATTCCGGCATTCCCTGGAATGATGCCAGCGGAGAAAGACTTCGCGAGTGGATGGGGCTCGATGAAAAAAACTTTTATGATAAAAAATCAATTGCCATTATTCCAATGGGTATGTGCTATCCGGGCAAGGGTGAGCGTGGAGATCTTCCGCCGAGAAAAGAATGTTTTTCTCATTGGCATGAACGGCTGATCAATGGTCTTCCGGATCTTGAACTCATTCTTCTCATCGGCAATTATGCCCAAAGCGCTTATCTTCAAAAATCCCGGAAAAAAAATTTATCTGAAACAGTGAGAAGTTTTAAAGATTACTCTCCCCGTTTTTTTCCGTTGCCTCACCCCAGCCCTCTCAACAACATCTGGCTGTCAAAAAATAAATGGTTTGAACAAAGTGTGGTTCCTGAACTCAGGCAGAAAGTGGCAGAGATTCTTCTTCATACTCAGGATAAGTAATTTTCTTTCGATAAACATGAGCAAAGCGAGTCAGCTTATGCGGTTTTGCCTGCGTCCCGCTCATGATATCATCTACGGCAAAGTTTCTGACGAGAAGAGCATCGCCTACAAGAGATCGATGGCATCTCCAGGGCACAGCTTCCGCGCACATGATCACGATTGTCTTTTTCTGCGCAAGTTCCATCAGTTCTTTTAAGGCTTCTTTAAATTCTTTCGTCTGCATATAATCAGCATAGCCTCTGAAAGCCGCGTTTCTCCACCCGGCGTTTTCATCTGATTCTTTATTGACTCTTCTCCTTCCTCCAAGATTCTCTTTGTGCAAATACCGGATCCCCGCTTTCTCCAGCGATTTTTTCAATCTCTCTTTTTTGAACTGAGGACAGAATCTTGACCCCGGGTAATGACGAATATCAACCAGAGTATCAATTTCATAACTTTTTAAAATGGAAATAAATTCTTTAATAGGATGAGTGCTATGCCCGATTGTATAGAGATGTTTTTTCTTTCTCATGTGCTTTTTTTCTGCCATGGCCATCGTCCTTCGAGCTCGAGCTCCAGAGTGAGGCTGAGGAATGTTCTGATCACCACAATGATGGAAAGAACAATAACATTTTGAAGTGTGGGCGCCACAACGACTGTGCGAATGATATCGCCGGCCACAAGAAATTCGAGACCGAGAAGAATAGATTTTCCAACGTGCTGTCGGAATAAGGTGTAGCGCTCTGTCTTTGGATGTTTTTCTGCTATGAACATCACCAGAGAATACAGCGCTCCGCCCACAACAATACAGACACCGATTCCGTCGACGACGGTTCCGATCACTTCCATAATTCTCTGAAAAGTCGTCAGTTCCATCTCTTAAGCATATCTGCCTCTACCTGACTTTATGAATATAAAGAAACTATAGACCGCATAGTCAGTGTCACTTTGATATCAAGAAAAGCAGGAAAAGCACTGCTGGCAGGTAAGAATCTGGATAAGTCTCACACCTCTATCCCATTTCTTGACCCTCCATGATTGCCTGACTATTTTTAATTCGTTTAGGTCATACACACACGTAGGAGAGCTTATGAAGAAATTATTAGCAATTGCGCTCATGACCAGTCTTGCGACGACAAGCTTTGCAAGCACGAGCGATTTTCACACAGTGATTGTTGAAAACAACGAAAAGCAGGACAACTTTTCTTTAAACACAGTCACAACAAGAACAGAGTACCGCACAGAGGTCGTGCAAAGTACCTGTTACCGTCAGGAAATCGTAGGCTACAGACGCGTCTGCTATCCTCGTTTAACTCTTAATAAAATTATCGGCCTCGATCCAAAAAATGTTGTCGTAGGTCCGCACCCGGCACCAGGACCGCACCCTCGCGATCCAAGAGATCCACCTCCTGAAAGAAAACCTGACCCGCGTCCGGAACCTCGTCCGAATCCAAGACCGAATCCTCGTCCAGAGCCGCGCCCAAATCCGCGTCCAAATCCAAATCCATATCCAAATCCACGTCCGCAACCACCGGTTTGTTACGATGAACCAATTTACCGCGAAGTGGCCTACTCATGTTTAAAAACCATTTCTGTTCCTTATGAAGTTGTGGATCATGAATCGCGCGCTAATGTGGAAGTGAAAATGTCTGCAGCTCCTGCAACAAAACCACAAAGTGGAAATTGCGGTATCGGATTCGTTCTTACAGGTGACAATTTCTCGGCGTCGAACTCTTGCCGCGAGTATCTTGCTGTTGCGTTGATCGGTCGTCAGGAAAATGGTTCAGTGAAAAATTACTCGTATTTTATCAACTTGTTTGATGCAGAAAAATTGTTTGCTCCTCTTGCCGGTGGTCTTGCTGACCTCCAGGTAAACGGCAGCACACTCCTCGTCAGAACTGGAGACCTTCGCGCGAATTCTAATTTCTCGCTGAAGCTCTATGTTGAAAGAAAACGCTTCTTGAAAGATGACATTGTTCTCATCAACAGAGTTCTTGCACCGACAGAATTTTCTTATCAACCTGAAAATGAGAGAACAGGATTGGTGAAAATTAATCTGGATAAAGTTCTTGGCGGATTTGAAGAAGGTAAAAAGCACGTGATTAAAGTTGATCTAGATCTGGCGTTGCCACAAGGATCAATTATTAACGGTAGTCCATTGCCGCAACTTCATCAGCAAGCTACGACAACTGTATTCTAAAACTTCTCAGGAAGCCTTACTCAGGTAAGGCTTCCTTTCTGCAAATGGTCCCGTTTTTATTTTCATCATATGTTCATGAACCAGATTTTTAATCTCGGCCAGATCCAGTAAATTTTCAAAAATGCGAATGACCCCGAGCTTTTGGGCATCTTCATCCGTCAATGTAGAAAAACCTGTCATAAGAACTATAGGCGGCAGATTCAGTCTTTGGTTATTGATCTTGCGGATGAGTGATACTCCGTTGCCATTTGGCATGTTCACATCACTTACAATGAAATCAATCTGATGAGTAGAATAAATCTGAAAGGCCTCTTCCCCATTGGAGGCATGATAAATATTCACCCCCAGGGATTCGAGTTCGTATGCAATTAACTCTCTCATGTCGGCAATGTCATCTACGAGCAGAACTGAGTAATTTGGTGAGTTCATGGAAAACCTTGTTCACATTTTTTCGTTAACTCATTATCGCACTATTCTGATTTGATCTTTAGGATGTGCATACATTTTAATAATTAAAAAAGTCTATTAACACTCAAGAATTTTTCTATAGAAAGAGAGGCCTAGACGTGAAGTTATTCTTATGAAAAGATATCTTGTTTCACTTACCAAGGTCTGCTTATGAAGAAAGTCTCAATTGTCGTTGCAAGTGTTGGAAAAAACCTCGGACTCGCGGGAGAGATTAAGCACTATCTGGAATCCAAACATGTTTCAGTTAGATTGCTTAACCTAGTTGAAATGAACCTGCCCATGTATACAAGCCAGGCTGAAATCCACCATTCTGCAGAAAAATTAATGTTGGACTACAAAGAAAGTTTAGAGTCGGATGCCATCATTTTTGTGGCACCTTAGTACAATGGCGGACCTCCCCCGGTCTTTTCGAACTTCATCGCTTGGGTCAGCCGTTCAACCAAGAATTGGCGGGCCAACTTTAACAACAAATCTGCCCTTATTGCCTCTGCAAGTGGAGGCGGCGGGGTTCAGGCCCTGGCCATCATGAGACTGCAACTTTCCTTTTTGGGAATGAATGTAATGGGCAGGCAAATATTGTCTACGCTCGAGAAACCCCACAAAGCTGACCACCTTTCTGAAATCTGCGACAGGTTTCTTGAGATGATCTGAAGAATTTTCAACATAGTCCTTAAAAGTGTTGCCTTTCATGAGGGGAGCGTTTAATTAACAATTGAAAACACACATTGAGCGCACACGATGGAAACAAACCTTTTGAACGACGATTTGTCACTTGAGAATCTGCTCGCCCACTGGCAGGGGCTAACCCATGCTGAGCGCGAGACTATCTTCAAAATGCTGGGCCGTATGGACCAGGAAGACTTGTTTTTAAATCTGGCCTCTGACTACCAACTCGAAATTTTTACTGAACTTCCGTCTGCTGAAAAACGCAGCTGGATGCGTCTGCTTGCTCCCGATGATATCGCCGATCTTCTGCAAAATATGGATGAGGAAGAGCAAAAAACCAATATGCGCTACCTCGACTACCCTACGATGATCGAAGTTAAGGCCTTGATGGCCTACGCTGAAGATGAGGCCGGTGGATTGATGAATTCGCGCTTTGCCCGTCTCCGTCCCGAAATGACGGTAGAAGAGGCCATCCGCTATCTTCGCGCTCAATCGAAATCGCAAATTGAAACGATTTACTACGCCTATGTTCTCGACCGCAATCAAGTCCTGCTTGGAGTTGTTTCCCTTCGCGAGCTCTTTCTGGCCGATGCAAAGAAAACTATCTCAGACATCATGAACACAGATATCGTTACTGTTTTGCAGGACGAAGATCAGGAAAGTATTTCTAAAACTTTTTCTAATCACAACTTTCTCGCTCTTCCCGTTGTCGACGACGCCAATGTGATGAAAGGGATCATTACCGGTGACGACGTCATCGAAGTTATTGAAGAAGAAGCGACAGAAGATATCCAGAAACTCGGGGGTATGGAAGCTCTTGGTGAGCCCTATCTCGAAATTAATTTGCTCACTATGATTAAAAAACGTGCCGGCTGGTTGATGGCCCTTTTTATCGGTGAGATGTTTACGGCGACGGCCATGAGCCATTATGAAGGTGAAATCGCCAAGGCCGTTGTTCTCGCTCTTTTCATTCCTCTAGTTATCAGCTCAGGGGGGAACTCAGGCTCTCAGGCCACGACACTCATTATCCGCGCCATGGCCCTTGGTGAAGTCCGCCTCAAAGACTGGTGGCGTGTTTTCTCGCGCGAATTAATAGCGGGACTTTCACTAGGCTGCATTCTCGGACTCATCGGTTTAATCCGTATTCTTCTATGGCCTAATCATCAAACACTTTATGGCGAACATTATTTTCTCGTCGCCCTCACAGTTGCCTGCAGCTTGATTGGAATTGTGTTGTGGGGAACTCTGGCAGGATCAATGTTGCCTTTCTTTCTTCGACGAATGGGACTCGATCCGGCCACGTCATCGGCCCCCTTTGTGGCCACACTTGTTGACGTGACAGGTCTGATCATTTACTTCACAGTGGCTTCAATATTCCTTAAGGGTATTTTGCTCTGAGAATCAGCAGGTTTTTCCATCAAAAACAGACGGATCATTTAAAAACGCTCCGGTTACGCTATCCATAGTTAAAATGTGGTTTTCAATCCACGATTTAAACTCGCGCTCAAAATAAAACTGCAATAATCGAACATCCTGGGTGCGGGCATATTCAGTAAAAATTTGAAACATAATTTTCTGAACGCGCTTATGCTCACCTTCGTGACAAGAGAGAATCGGGCAATTCGTTTCTCTCATCATATCTTCTTCGAACAGAAAATGATCGCGAAGATGAAAGGTAAACTCCTCCAGAAGCTTTTCGATCTTTGAATGATCGTGCTCTTTAGTCGTCGTTATATAATCGTAAATAGTATTGGCGAGGGCAAGCTCTTCAAGATGAACAGTGTTCATATCGTCAAAAGCAACTTTATTCACTTTCTCAAGATCAAATAGCATAAATGTCTCCATCCCCCGACCATACTGCGGCAATACAATTCTGAAAAGGTGCCAGGTACCTTTTTGTAGAGGAATGAGTCAAACAGCTATGAGGACAATTCAACGATTTTTCTCAGCTTTTTTTCTTCCATTTTTTTATTGAGGAAAAGCGTGGCAGGAACTGTTCTTTCCAGGCAGTCAAGATTTGAGCAACGTTCACATGTCTGCCCGATCTCTACACGTTGAAGAATTTTATCGTCGAGAAATTTCATGAACTGCCGAAGCTCAGGCTTTATGGCAAAGCCGAGCGTAAAGGAAACTCCTCTTTTTTGATGAGATGAAAACTCGGCATGCGACAAAGAAAAATACTCACTGCCATTTTCAGCGACAGAAATCTGGGCCATCGCCACTGGCAAATCGCGCGAAGGAATTTGTTTAAGCGATTTAACTGCGATCCACCTTTCACAGTAATGTTCATTCATACGCACTCCGTGAGGCCCATGTAGCTGTGTCAAATGCAATTCATTGCGAATGCGACTACGTCCTTCTTCATCGTGCACTTCGAGATAAAAAATATCATCGGTCTTAAAATGGGCCGAGAGCATTTGGGTCAATCGATGGAAAAAGGTTTCAGCACTGACTTTATATTTTTGGATAAGCTCGATAAAAGACGCTCCATCAAATCTTTGTTGAGAAAAAAACTGTTTTAAATCTTTCGTAAAATTCTTTTCATCAATCAGCAAGGCACCCGCAAAGTAGCGCGTTTTATATTTTTGTAAAGTGATCGTGTACGAAGAAGTGAACTTCTCGTTTCCAAATCCCAGGATGACGTGTCCCAACTCACAGGCGAGATAAAAAGTTTTTTGCTCTTTGGTCAATAAAGGATGAAGGTAGAGCTTATTCAGCTTTCCTCTTTTCGACAGAATCTTCTGTTCATCCAGAAGATCATCCTCGCCTAAAAGATTTTCATCTATTTCATAATTATAATTTCGCTGAAGAATCTGCTTTAACTCTTCATAAAAATTTTCTTCTGATGAAAGGCTCCACTCGCTTCTCATTTTCTTGGCCGTTTTCTCAATTTCTGAAAAATAATTTCCATGAGCTTCGATATAAGATCTCAAGGCTGCTGCATAAACATCCTCAACCTTCAAATCATAGGCGCGGGATAGCTGAAGCATAGTTAAAACGAATGAAGCAAATTTCTCCGGATCATGTCCCATCAGCTCGACGACGTCTGCTTCAGAAACACCAAAAAGCTCCAGTGGAATTTGTTCACCGGTATCGCTTTCCATAAATTTAAGTAGCGGATGAAGATTGCGGCCGGTTTTAAACGACAACAGCTCCCCTAGATCAATTTTCAATCCATCGGCAAGAGCGGCCAGTTTTTCAATTTTAGGATATTTTTTTCCTTTCTCAATTTCATTCAGGTAGGAAACGGATAAGTCCGCGAGGTCAGCGAGTTCTTTAAGTGACAATTCACGTCTGATGCGAAGTTGTCTGATTTTTAAACCGAGAATAAATTTCAAAACCGTTTTTTTCTTTAACATAATTTTTTCCTTCAATCAGAAAAACTTTAAGTAATACATGCGCGCGAAAAAAAATTTTAAGCGAAAATTCGCTTTCGATTTCAATTCGCCAATGCTTATCATGAAGATGTTTTGTTAGCAAAAAATTGATCACAGCTAACCGGAGGCATATATGAGTTACCATTCATTAAACGAGGCCGTTCAAATTTCTACCGGAGCACTTAATGCTGAAGGTGAACGTTGTCTCAAATTATTCGAGCCTTCTTTTCTTCATCTCCTTACAAATCTACATCGCAAAATGGAAATAAGAAGAAATCAACTTCTGGCCTGTCGAAGAAGAAAACAGGAATCATACGATCAGGGAGCTATTCCCCGAAGAGATCCTCTTCGGGCAGAGTCTTCTCTTCCCGACTGGAAAGTGGCACCAATACCAGACGACCTGAAGTGTCGTCGCGTAGAAATAACCGGCCCGGTCAACGACACAAAAATGGTTATCAATATGCTTTCACGAAATGCTGAAGGTGCTCGCGCCGATATGGCGATGCTGGATTTTGAAGATTCAATGAGACCAACATGGAAAAATGTCATTGATGGTTATACCAATGTGATCGGTGCCTGTATCGGGGATCTGTCTTACCAAAAAGAAAATGATCCAAAGATCTACCGACTCGATCCGGACGATATGGCCGGTATTATGGTTCGCGTGCGCGGCCTTCATCTTCAGGAAGTGAATATAAAAATCGACGGACAGTACGTCTCAGCAGGTCTGTTGGATCTGGCAATGTGTTTTTATCACACAGCTCACCATCTTCTCTCTCTTCACAAAACTCCAAAGTATTACATTCCTAAACTAGAGTATCCAATGGAAGCCTGGTGGTGGAATGATTTATTTGTTTCCTTACAAGAAGAACTCGGCCACCCAAAAGGCACTTTGCGCGCAACTTTTCTTGTTGAAACTCTGCCAGCAGCTTTCAACATGGAAGAAATTCTTTATGAGTTGCGCGACCATTGTGTCGGCATGAATGTCGGACGTTGGGATAAGATTTTTTCAGATATCAAAACGCTGAAGAATCATCCTAACCGAATCAGTGCAGACCGCGCAGAAATAAACATGAAAAAGCCGTGGATGGAAAATTACGCCAAGAAACTTGTCAACGTTTGCCATCGCCGTGGCGCTTTTGCCATTGGAGGAATGTCGGCCTGCACTCCGGGTAAAGATAAAGAAACAAGAGAGGCCCAAACCCAAAAAGTGACTGAAGATAAAAGCAACGAATTTAAGCTTGGTCACGATGGATGCTGGGTTTCTCATCCATACTTTATCGGACCTGCCATGAAGTGTTTTCCGAAAAAAAATCAACTGGAATATATTGATGCGAATTTCCCTGAAGATCCTAATCTGATCATGGAAGGCAGCGGTCCACGTACATTAAGAGGTCTCACCACAAACATACAAGTCGCCATCGCTTATCTGGTGGGTCTGGAAAAAGGACTCGGCTGTGTGGCCCACAATAATTTAATGGAAGATTTAGCGACTCTGGAAATTTCACGCGCGCAGGTCTGGCAATGGAAGAATTACAAAGTTCAGCTCGATGAAGGCATGTTTGTCACAGATGATTTGATCCGCGATCTTTTTTTAAAAGAACAGCAACCTTTTCTCGTCGATTTACTAAAGAACGAAACCATGACAGAAAAAGAAAAAATCGACGAAATCAATATATTGAAAAAAGCGACACTTGATGGAATGACGCTTTTTACAGCAAGCAATCTTGAACCTTTCCTTACTACAACCAGTCCACTTGAAACGACAACCATTCCCACACATAGAAGGAGAAATACAATGGAAGAGACCTCAAAACTGGACACGCTCTGGAAAAAAGATCCTCGCTGGAAAGGACTCACAAGAGACTATACCTCAGCAGAAGTGCTTAAACTGCGCGGGACATATCGGATTGAGCATTCGATCGCGCGAATGGGGGCCGAAACATTATGGAGGCTTCTAAATGAAGAGAAATATATCAATGCACTTGGTGCGCTGACTGGGAACCAGGCCGTTCAACAAGTACGCGCTGGTTTAAAGGCGATTTATCTTTCAGGATGGCAAGTGGCCGCTGATGCCAATCTCGCAGGAGAAATGTATCCCGATCAAAGTTTATATCCTGCCGATTCGGTTCCTAATGTCGTGAAGAAAATAAATGCGGCCCTGATTCGAGCCGATCAGGTGGAAAGTGCTGAAGGAAATATAACACGTGAATGGCTGGCGCCGATCGTTGCCGATGCCGAAGCAGGATTTGGAGGCGTGCTCAACGCCTATGAATTGATGAAACAAATGATTGCGGCCGGAGCTGCGGGTGTGCACTTTGAAGATCAGCTCGCCTCTGAAAAAAAATGCGGTCACCTCGGAGGAAAAGTTCTTGTGCCAACAAGTGAATTCATCAAAAAATTGACCGCCGCCAGATTAGCGGCCGATGTAATGGATGTGCCGACTTTGATTATAGCGAGAACCGATGCTCAAGCAGCGACACTTCTAACCAGCGACATCGATCCGTACGATCATAAATTTTTAACTGGAGAAAGAACACCGGAAGGATTTTTTCGAGTGAGAAACGGCCTGGACATCGCCATTGCCCGCGGTCTGGCCTATGCTCCTTATGCGGATCTGGTCTGGTGTGAAACTTCCACACCGGATCTCGATGAGGCCCGTCGGTTTGCAGAGGCCATCAGAGAAAAATTTCCGAATAAATTTCTCGCCTACAATTGTTCGCCCTCATTCAACTGGAAAAAGAAACTGGATGCTGCAACGATTGCTTCCTTCCAGCGCGAACTTGGGGCCATGGGCTACAAATTTCAATTTGTCACTCTGGCGGGATTCCATGCTCTCAACTACTCAATGTACTCTCTTGCTCACCAATACAAAATGCTGGGCATGACGGCCTATTCTACACTGCAGGAACAGGAATTTGCCGCTGAGGCCATTGGGTACACGGCGACAAAACATCAACGTGAAGTCGGCACTGGTTATTTTGATCTCGTAGCCAACACCGTCAGTCGCGGTGAAGCTTCGACCATTGCTTTAAAAGGCTCAACGGAAGAAGCACAATTCAATCAGTCGCACCGACCTCCAATGCAAAAGCCAACTCAGATGGAAAATCAAATTCAGGCATAATTTTTTTCTATCCATAAAAAAGGAGTCTCTCAATTTCCCTTGAGAGACTCTTTTTTCTCTTTGCTAAGATTTTGTTGTTTGATAGCAAGTCACACTTCTTGAACTTCAATCAGGACAAAATCATGAAGCACATTCTCTTTCTTTTTATCGCCGCTCTTTTTCTTCTTCAAAGAGGTCATGCTACAGATCTGCAGCTTCTCAACAAGAAAATTCTTTTCCAGGGCGAAAGTTCGCTTCATGGGCGTTATGCAGGACAGATGGAGTTTCGACAAGACAGCAAGAACAATGGAAAGATTGAAGTCATTCGCGAACATACTTTTGAATCATTCACTTTTGAAAACTTAACGGTCCAGGAAATCTGGACGGGAGAAGCCGTCTTTGATCAGACTGAAAATGACTACATTATCACTTATCATTTGCGCGAGGGAGATTTTCTCCGTTCAGCAGAAGGTGAAACCAGATCGTTTGACAGCTTTAAAAAGAAACTTGATGTCGTTGAACGCATTCACGCCGATGCTTTCTTTACAACCGAAAACCTCGTCAGAAAAGATGAAACATTTACTGAGTCATTTCTTGAAGTACGTAATCTGGACAGTGCTCCGCTCTGGGAAAATAAGCGAACCAGAGTTGAATCCAAATCACATGAGAACTCTACTCTCCTTCATTTATTAAGCGGTATTCTCGAACTGAAAATCAACCGCTGGTATCACGACCAGAAATGGCCGAAAACGTTTGAAGAAAAAGACGATTATAAAAACAAACGCCAGTTTATGGTTTACGATTTCACCGATTACGATTTTTACAAATCTAATAAAAATATTCTTCGGGTGGTCAATAAAACACCGGACAAGATTTCATTGGTAGAAGAGATCCAACGTCGCAATGCCTACGCTTTCTCTCTTGCAGAAAAAAATCAACACTTCGAAAATGATATGGGTAAATATCACTTGAATGAAGTGGGATTATTCTCAGGAGCAGAATTTACTCCTTCAGGAAAATTTTCACGCTTTACGATGGATGGCGACGGTTCGCTATGGACCGGTATGTACCTTGGCTCAATGGCCATGAAATACAAAGTGACCAAGGATGAAGCAGCTTTAGAACAGGTCAAAAAATCGCTTAAAGGTTTAATGCTGTTGCTTGATGTGACCGGCAGTAAAGAAGAGTTTGCTAGAACAGCGATGAAAGACAACGGCGAAACTACACCTGGAGAAAAACTTCACCGTGGCACGGGCGAATACTCTAACGTTATCTGGCTTGAAGGTGGCAACAACGATATGCTCAAAGGAATTCTTCATGGTTTTATCTGGGCGTACAATATTCTTCCTGAATCACAGCAACAGTTGCGGGCCGAATTGCTGGAACACATGAAGCGCTTGCCTGATCTCACAATCGCTAAAAAGATCAATAATAAAGCGATGGCCTATGGACTCAAGGCCCTTGCGACTGGTGATAAAAAAGATCGCAAAGAATTCAAACAGAGTTTTCTCAGAGCTCTTCGCGGCGAAGAAATGCTTAACATCGAAGGCACTGTTCATGTTGGTGGTGTGGCAGACTGGAGCGGTATCAACCTTTCAACAGTGAGCCTGCTCACAGAAATTTTAATTGCGGACACACTCGGTGAAAAAGAGCTGGCCGATGCGGGCAGAGAAAATTTAGTGAAACTCTGGAAAGACATGGCCGGAACTAAAAGAGATTTTCTGACTATCGCAGCCTATACTTTTGCGATCAAAGAAGGATTTGATGTAAAAGATGCCAACGAAATCAACGACGGTTACAAGAAAAAAGAGCTCGAAGCTCTTTGGAATCAGGAGTACTCAACGGCACTCACGTCACTAAAAGAAATTCCAGTCAACAGATCAAAGTACGATACGTTTTACAATTATTCTTTTAAACCGGACTGGACACTTTCCTGGTGGCCGAAACTGCCATGGAAATCCTTTAAAGAAAAGCAACCGGTGGAATACCACTATCAGGGTGTCGACTCTTATCCTCTTTTTGAAGGACAGGGCATGCATTCCAATTTTATCTGGAAAGATCACGCTTTTAGTTTTACCGGAGGAAGCAGCAAAACAAATAAGGCCGCAGGCGCTGACTATCTATTCTCTTACTGGATGGCACGAATGGCCGGCATGATCAATGCGGATCAATAGGTGCCACCTACCCTACAGTGTCGCAGTTGCACAACCAAAAGGTGGGTGGCACCTTTCCGGTTCGGATCAATAGGTTCTTTTAGCGAAAGAAGAAATGCATCGTTTTGACTTTCACCAGGTGAGCAAAACGCCAGGGCCAGGTCGATCGAAAATAGGCCAGCACTGAATTCTTCCACGAAATCCAACGCGGATAAAATCGTGCAAACCAGGCAATCTTTAAAAGATTGGGCCTTGTGAGTGAAAACAAACGTGCAAAAAAAGCCGTTCCGCAAATCTTAGAAAAAATAAAAACGCCTACGCCACTTGCATAGTGACCGAGATCGATAAAATACAGACCCAAAAATTTCATCGGTAAAAGAGTGAGCATTGGAATCAGGAGAACTAACAAAGAAAGTCTTGGCGATAAACGGGAGACAAAAACTTCCAGTTTTTTCCACAAAGCAAGTGTGCGCGCGAGACGATTAAAAAAAGCAGCAAGGGGAACCCAGCCCCACTCTTCGAAAATTAAAATCAAAGCGATGGGGAAAAGCAGGATATGAATGAATAAATTTTTTATTCTGGAAAACATAGGATGATCATAGGATACATCCACCAATAAAAAAGGGCCCGATAAACGGACCCTCTTTTGTATAACTTTTAATTATTTTAAAAATTATTTTTTAGCAGCTTCAGTTGTTGCTGGTGCAGCAGCTGTAGCTTCTTCTTTTTTAGCTTCTTCTTTTTTAGCAGCTTTTTTAGCGTGTTTTTTTGCTTTTTTAGCGTCTTTAGCTGGAACTACAGCAGCAGCGTCAGTAGCTGGAGCAGCTTCTTCTTTTTTAACTTCTACAGTTTTAGTTTCTGTAGCTTTTGTTTCAGCTTTTACTTCTTTTTTAGCTTCGTTAGCGAAAGCAACTGAAGAAAGAACAAGAGCAAGTACTAGTAGAGATTTCATGTGTGTAACTCCTTAAGTTAGTCATTAAAGCAAGACATTTGCTTCTCTCAGATTTTTGATGGAAAGAATTTACAACATTTTCTTATGGTGACAATTCAAAAAATCACTGAATGGAAAATTTTTTGAGGTGCGTACTTTCTGGTAATGCGCCTGTCATTATCTTCAATTGAATGTATTTAGCGCAAGACTCGGCCATTCCTTACTTTGGCGTGAGCTTTGCTTTTATGAAATGTGTGAGCAACACACTTTTTGAAATGAGGCGATATGGTCGATGACAATACATTCAAAAGCAATTCCACCAAAAGACCCTTGAACGACTCGAAGGTCCCAGGCGCAGGTTTTGGCCCGCATTGGATCTGGGCCATCCTGTTAGTCATTCTCTTTATCAATTTCTTTGGCAACTCCGTTCAGGAGAGGCGTTCCTATGATGATTTTTTAAAACTTCTCGCTGCAGGCAAGATCAGCGAGGTTGTCTTTAACGGTGAACAGATTATTGCCAACGTTAAAGGCTCCGCCAAAGCTTTGGTAACTTATAAAGTGCAGGATCCGGACTTGGTCCCTCTTCTCAAAACGAAAGGGATTAAATTTGAGGCCACACCCAAATCAACGTTCTGGAACAATGCTCTTTTTTGGCTTCTGCCTTTATTCCTCATGATCATGGTATTTAGGAATGCGAGCAAGTTTCAGGGCAACCGGCTCCTATCGTTCAACAAATCGCGCGCCAAGATCTACGTTGAAAAGGATGTGAAGACACATTTTGCGGATGTCGCGGGTGTCGATGAGGCCAAGGAGGAGTTGGTCGAGGTCGTGAATTTCTTAAAGAGTCCCGAAAAATATTCTCGCCTGGGCGGGCACGTCCCTAAAGGCGTCCTTCTGGTGGGTCCACCAGGGACCGGAAAAACGTTGATGGCCCGTGCCGTGGCCGGTGAAGCCAATGTGCCTTTTTTTTCGATCAATGGATCTGAGTTCGTCGAACTGTTCGTAGGAATGGGAGCGGCCCGCGTCCGCGATTTGTTTGAACAGGCGCGAAGTCAGTCTCCTTGTATTATTTTTATCGACGAGCTCGATGCTTTGGGAAAAGCGCGGTCTCTGGCCAATATGGCAGGACACGATGAAAAAGAGCAAACCTTAAACCAACTCCTGGCCGAACTTGATGGATTTGACTCTACAACGGGAGTGATCCTTCTCGCGGCAACCAACAGACCTGAAGTACTCGATCCCGCTCTGCTCAGAGCAGGACGCTTTGACCGCCAGATTTTAGTGGATAAACCGGATCAAAACGGAAGGCTCCAGATCCTCAACATTCACATAAAGAAAGTTAAACTGAAACCGGAAGTCGATCTGAATGCTGTCGCTTCTATGACTCCGGGGTTTTCAGGCGCTGATCTCGCCAACCTCATCAACGAAGCTGCTTTAATCGCAACGAGAAGAAATGCGGATGCAGTTGAACTGAACGATTTCGTCAAAGCTCTAGAACGCGTGGTTGCCGGCCTTGAACGCAAACAACGCTTGATGAATCCTCAGGAGAAAAAGCGTGTGGCCTTTCATGAAATGGGTCATGCAACAGTTGCCCTTTCTCTGCAAACCCAGGACAAAGTTCAAAAAGTCAGTATTATTCCCCGTGGTATCGGTGCACTCGGATACACATTACAAAGACCGTTAGAAGACCGCTATATCATGACCCGCGATGAGCTTCAGCATAAAATAGCGACGCTTCTTTCAGGAAGAGTTTCTGAAGAAGTCTTCTGTGGTGACCTTTCAACGGCCGCCGGTGATGATCTGGTAAAAGCTTCCAACATTGCCCGCGCGATGATCACTCAATACGGTATGGGCGACACTCTCGGACTCGTGAGTGAAGAAACACAGTCCAACAGATTTCTTCAAATGGATTATCCGGTTTCACAAGCAAAATCGTGGAGTGATAAAACTGAAGAACGAATTGATAAAGAGATTAAAGGCATACTGGAACACTGTCGGCATGTATCAAAAGAAGTCATCGAATCCAACAGACACTTCATCAACATCTGTGTCGATATTCTGATGAACAAAGAAACTCTCGATGCTGATGAACTAGCGGACCTGTGGTCAATGCATGGAAAAAGTTTTCTTCACAATCGTTATCTGCCGTCGATGTCCTGACGAAAATCGCGTGCGAAGTCCTGTTCATTATCATGGGGAATTGGCGGTGGCTGTGGAACTGAAATTAATTCTCCCCTGCCAAGTCCGATTCCACGAGTGGCGCGCGCCATAGCGTTGATGGAAAATTTCGGTTCGCGATCAATGGTGAAAAGTCCGTTCGCTTCCTGAAATGTATCAGTCAATTGTGTATAACAAAAACCGGCGAACAATTCTATTCGATGAATAGTTGAAAGTAATTCTTCGTAACGTCTTCTGAAATCGTTGGAGCTTTGAGCTGCAGAATATCCCCACGCCTGTGTTATCTCTTCTTTTGGTTCAACATAAGCGATGCCCCCAAATTCTGTGAGCATGACGGGTTGTCCGCCGTGAGAAAAACCTTCAGCGATAATCATTCTCCCGCCCGGACGATAGCGATTTAAAGCTGCTTCAATATTATCATGTTCAGTATATTTTTTTATCAGACGTGATGGCTGATCATCATAATCGTGAATGCCCAGAATATCTGTCGCCGTACTTTCCCATCCATCATTTCCGATGCACGGTCTGGTTGGATCCAGAGTTTTTGTGAGATAATAAAGGGCCTGAACGCATTGCTGATGAGTTTTTTTCTCAGCGAGATCAGGCACTCCCCATGATTCATTAAATGGAACCCAGCAGATGATACATGGATGGTCCATATCGCGGGTTATTTGCTCTATCCATTGTTTTGTCACCCGCTCTACTGATTTAAAAGTAAAACGATAAACACTTGGCATTTCTCCCCAGACGACAATGCCCATGACATCGGCCCAGTAAAGAAAATTTGGATCTTCTATTTTTTGATGTTTGCGGACGCCATTGAAACCTGCCGCTTTGATCAGCATGATGTCTTTGCGAATCGCCTCTTCTGAAGGCGGAGTCAGATGCGTATCAGGCCAGTACCCTTGATCGAGTACAAGACGTAAATAGTATGGGCGGCCGTTCAACATGAAACGATCGCGATTGTAAGTGACGTTACGAAGTGCTGTGTAGGAAAACACTTTATCCAGCAAGAGATCTCCGTCCCACAATTCAAGTTCAATATCAATCAATGTCGGTTTTTCCGGACTCCACAAAAGTTCATTGCGGAAATCGTCAATCCCCGGATCAGACAAAGCAATCCGACGATGAACTTCATTGTGAATAATGTGATAGGTATCGCTCGCAAGAGTCTGACCTCCCACCGTGAGATTCACTTTTAATTCAAGACTCTCGGGACATGGACCTGAAACAATACTGAGTATACCGATTTCCCAACGGTCAATGGAAGGAGTACAACGAAGTTTTTCAATATAAGTGTTAGGTACTTCTTCGATCCACACTGTCTGCCAGATTCCAGTGGTGCGAACATACCAGATACCGTGCGGATTTTCTTGCCAGTCCTGCTTACCGCGAGGCTTGGCCAGATCACTCGGATCATCATCAGCTCTGACAATTAATTCATTTAATCCTTCTTCTAAAATAGCGTGAGTGGCATCGAACGCAAAAGGTGTATAGCCACCTTCATGTTCACCGAGATAAACGCCGTTAAGCCAGACTTTCGCTGTATAATCGACGGCACCAAAATGGATGATTGTGCGCGATTGAGATTTTTTGTAAGAGAAATTATTTTTGTACCAACATCTCGGATGAAATTTCTCACTACCAATTCCACTGGCCGGAGATTCAGGCGCAAACGGAACTGTAATTTTTTTATTCCAATTGATTGTGTCATCTGGAGATTGACACTCTAAATCGTCATCAAAATAAAAATCCCATTCACCATTGAGATTCGTCCAGTTTTCGCGACGAAAAATTTTTCTCGGATGATTTTCCCAATTGTTGTACTTATTTGCCCCAGATTTCATAAAAGATTTCCTATAAAAACTTGTAATCTCACCAAGTGTTTTCAATACCATCTTCAAGAAACATGCCCGAGAAATTTTTGGCATTTAATTGGCAATAAACATTTGGCTTTTAAAAAAGTTATCTTTTCAGTTTGGAGGCAATTATATGGATAGTATTTGCGAAACTTCTGATCTTCTTGTCTTCTCACACTTAAGATGGGATTTTGTTTTCCAAAGACCCCAGCATCTTATGTCGCGTTTCGCGAAATATCGCCGTGTCTATTATGTAGAAGAACCGCTTTTCGGAAAATCTGATTTTCCACGACTCGAACAAAAAATTTCAAAAGATAACGTAAACATCATTATTCCACATCTGCCAAAAGAAGCACAAAGCTCTGATATTGAACCAACATTGAAAGAACTTATAGATGAATTAATTTTTTCAGAAAAAATTGATGTGTACTCAGCCTGGTACTACACTCCAATGGCCTTACCATTTACAAGACATTTACAACCAAATGCAATTCTTTTTGATTGCATGGATGAGCTGTCTCTTTTTAAAAATGCACCCCAAACATTGCTGGATCTTGAACAAGAGCTTCTTGAACGTGCTCACATTGTTTTCACGGGAGGCGTCTCGCTTTATCAGGCAAAAAAACATCGCCATCACAATATTCATCCTTTTCCAAGCAGCATTGATTACGAACATTTTGCAACTGCAAGAAAAGGTTATAACGATCCTGAAGATCAAAAAAATATTCCACATCCACGTATCGGCTTCTACGGAGTAATTGATGAACGGCTCGATATTGAACTTCTCGACAAGATGGCCATTCTGAAACCAGAGTGGAATTTTGTGGTAATAGGTCCGGTGGTCAAAATAGATCCGGACACTCTTCCTCAAAGAAAAAATATTTTTTATCTTGGAAAAAAAGATTACGAAGAACTTCCACGATACCTCTCTGGCTGGGATTGTGCCATGATGCCTTTTGCTTTAAATGAATCCACCAGATTTATCTCGCCAACAAAAACACCGGAATTTCTGGCAGCTGGAAAACCTGTCGTCTCAACGGCCATCAACGATGTTGTTCATCCTTACGAAGATGAAGGACTCGCCTATATCGCCAATGGTCCACAACAATTTGTCGCTTTAATAGAAAAAGCAATGAAAGAGAAAACGGAAGATCCGACCTGGACTTCGCGAGTGGATAAATTCTTACTTCGAAATTCCTGGGATAAAACTTTTGGCAGAATTGCCGCTCTTGAGCGCGATCTTTTCAGTACAGACAAACCTTTCGAAAGTTACAGCAGTTCTCAAAATTACATCGTTTTAAAAGAAGTGCAGTAAAATGAAAAAACTTGATATCTGGGCAGGTCTCGAGTGCACTCGCAATCGTGTCCATGAAAAATATTTTGATCAATGTGAAAAAAATGGTCATTACCAGAGGCCTCAGGACTTTGATCTTTTTGCTGAAATAGGCGTGGAGAAAATCCGCTATCCATGTTTGTGGGAACGTGTTTCACCCGACAATTGTCTGCAAAAAAAATGGGACGTTCTCGATGAAACTCTTGAAGAAATCAGAAAGAAAAAAATAAATATTATCGCGGGATTTCTACACCATGGTTCCGGACCGAGGTATACGAATCTGCTCGACCCGAATTTGCCTGAAATGCTGGCAGATTATGCGAGCGAGTTCGCTCTCAGGTATCCATGGATAACTGAATACACACCAATCAATGAAATTCTCACGACAACAAGATTCAGCTGCCTTTACGGTCATTGGTTTCCTCACCATAAGAGTGAAAAATCTTTTTTCAAAGCACTCTTTATCCAATGCAAAGCTACTGTGCTTGCGATGAAAGAAATAAAAAAAGTCATTCCACATGCAAAGCTGGTTCAGACAGAAGATCTAGGAAAATGTCAAAGCACTGAACAACTTCAATATCAGTGTGAATTTGAAAATGAGCGCCGATGGCTTGCCTTTGATATCCTGTGCGGAAAATTTGATTCAAATCATCCTCTGTATAATTGGGCATTGGCCGCAGGGGCCGATGTTAAAGACATTGATTGGGCAAGAGAAAATTTTTATGTTCCAGATGTCCTCGGCATAAACCATTATCTGCTTTCAAATCGTTTTCTTGATCACAGACTTGAATTGTATCCCGAAGAATTTCACGGCGGAAACGGTATAGAAAACTATGCAGACGTCGGAGCAGTTGATACGGGCGCCATTGAACTTCCTGATCCGGCAGAAATTCTGCTTGAAACCTGGGACCGATTCCGAATTCCCATCGCTGTCACTGAAGCTCACTCCAGAGGCTATCGTGAAGAACAAATGCGCTGGTTCTATCACATGTACAAGTCCTGTTTAAATGCACAGGAGAAGGGCGCAAACATCATCGCCATCACCGCGTGGAGTTTACTGGGAACTTATGACTGGAATTCACTCTGTACGAAAGAAGAGTTTTTTTATGAACCGGGAGTCTATGACCTGCGCTCCGCAGATGGAACCCCTATGCCAACCGGTCTCACGAGATTAATCAAAGAACTATCGACAACCGGAGAATCAGAAATTGCTCTCCTTGATGTCAAGGCCATCTGGCATACACCACGAAGAATTTTATTCGCACCACAACCAGGAGCTCACTCTATGCTTTCCTCAGAAGGAAAACCACTTCTCATCACAGGCGCAACGGGAACACTAGGAAAAACATTTGCAAAAATCTGTCGTGAAAGAAACATGCCTTTCATTATTCTCTCAAGAAGCGAGATGGATATTTGCGACCTCAAAAATGTAAGAGAAACACTGGAAGAAATACAACCGTGGGCAGTAATCAACGCTGCCGGGTACGTAAAAGTTGATGAAGCAGAATATGAAAAAGAACTTTGCTATATGGCCAATGTGCATGGACCAACAAACCTGGCCATGGCCTGTCGTGAATTAAAAATACCTATGCTCACTTTTTCTTCAGATCTTGTCTTTGGTGGAGATCAAACACAACCGTATCATGAAGAAGATACGCCTTCACCGCTCAATACCTACGGGCATTCAAAAGCTTTTTGTGAAGAAAAAGTCCTGGCCGTTTATCCTGAAGCGCTGATCGTAAGATCCAGTGCATTTTTCGGTCCATGGGATGAATTCAATTTTGTCACACAGACCTTGCAAAAAATTAAAAATAACAAAGAAATTATTGTGGCAAGTGATGTGAAAGTAACTCCGACATATCTGCCGGATCTCGCTAATGCATCCCTGGACCTTCTCATCGATGGGGCAAGTGGAGTTTATCACCTAACCAATAAAGGTGAGGTTACCTGGGCGGAGCTTGCGCGCACGATTGCAGGTAAAGCAAATGAATTTTACGGAATAAATACTGCAACCATCATTGAAAAGAGAATGGAAGAAATTTCGCTGGCCAAGCGACCGAAATACAGCTGCCTGACGAGTATCAGAGGATTTGAATTGCCACCACTTGAAGATGCAATTGGCAGGTATTTTACACAAATGCAAAGCTAGAATTTTAAGGAGGATCAATGAAACAGCATATTGGAATTGCTGGAGCAGGTTTTGCCGGAGCCGTGCTTGCGCGAGAACTGGCCGAAAGTGGAAAATATATCATTGATGTCTATGATGAAAGATCTCATGTCGCAGGCAACTGCCACACAAAAAGAGATGAATCAACAGGCGTGATGATTCATGAATACGGACCACACATATTCAATACAAGCCGCGAAGACGTCTGGGAATACATTCAGCGATGGGGAGAAATGGTTCCTTTTATAAACCGGGTAAAGGCCCATACAGAAAAAGGGGTTTTCTCTCTTCCCATTAACCTGCTCACTATCAATCAATTTTTTGGAAAAAAATTCAGCCCGCAGGAAGCGCGGGAATTCGTCACAACTTTAGGCGACCAGACAATTACTGAACCTCAAAGTTTCGAAGAACAGGCCATGAAATTCCTGGGACGCGATTTTTATAAAAACTTTTTCTACGGCTATACTAAAAAACAATGGGGAGTTGAACCTAGTGTTCTCCCCGCCTCTATTTTAAAAAGACTTCCAGTTCGTTTTAACTACGATGACAACTATTACAATCAAAAATATCAGGGCATTCCAAAAAACGGCTACACTGAAATTATTTCGAAAATACTGGACCATCCGGATATACATATCCATCTCGAGGAAAAACTCCAGCCGTCCGATGTAGAACGGTTTGATCACGTCTTCTGGAGCGGACCGATGGATGGTTATTTCAGGTTTAATCTTGGAAGGCTCGGTTACCGCACTTTGAAATTTGAACGCTTTGATGACGTGGGAGATTTTCAGGGAAATCCCGTGATTAATTATTGTGAAGAAAATGTTCCGTATACAAGAATTGCGGAACACAAACATTTCACTCCCTGGGAAGAGCACGAGAAAACTGTTTGCTTTAAAGAGTACAGCGCTCTCTGCGATGAGAATGATACGCCTTACTATCCTCTCAGACTCAATAATGACAAATCTCTTCTTGAACAATACGTGAATCTCGCCAATGAAGAAAAAAAGATTACTTTCATTGGAAGGCTGGGGACTTATCGCTATCTCGACATGCACGTAGTTATCGGTGAATCACTGGATCTCGCTAAAACTTGTCTCACTCAAGAGATGAAATCATGGCCGAGGTTCAGTCAAAATCCTCTTCAATAGGAGTACAGCATGTTAAAGAATATTCTGATTACAGGTGGCGCTGGCTATATCGGCTCACATACAGCGCGTGCATTTTTAGATAAAGGATATGGTGTCATCGTTGTCGATGATTTGTCATCGGGTTACCTTGAAGCAGTTCCCGAAGGGGCAGGTTTTGTTCGGGCCAATATTCACAATGTTCCTGAAATCATCGACATCATCCGCAGAAATGATATTGAAGGTGTCATCCATTTTGCCGCCAAAATTATTGTTCCTGAATCCATTGCTCAGCCGCTTGATTATTACAGCAACAACACTGGCGGTGTTCTCTCAATGCTTCATGCCTGTAAAGCGACCGGCATAGATAAATTTGTCTTTTCATCAACCGCGGCAGTCTATGGTGACGCCGGATCTGAACTGATAACTGAAGATTTTCCTATCGGCCCCATCAACCCGTACGGCTGCTCAAAATATTTCAGCGAGCAAATAATACGTGATTGCGGTAAAGCTTATGGCATTAATAATGTCATCCTCCGCTACTTCAATGTTGCCGGGGCTGCTCATGATATTTCAAATGGTCAAAGATCTAAAGTCTCCACTCACCTGATCAAACTGGCTTCCGAAACCGCCTTAGGCATTAATCCTCATTTAAAAATGACAGGCACAGATTTTGAGACAAAAGACGGAACAGGAGTGAGAGATTATATTCACGTTGAAGATCTCGCCGACCTGCATACGCTCGCTTTCGAATATCTTGAAAACGATGGCCCCTCAGATATCTTTAACTGTGGTTATGGGCATGGTTATTCAGTCCGTGAAGTTATCGACACTATGAAAAAAGTCAGCGGTGTTGATTTTAAGGTTATTGAATCAGAAAGAAGACCCGGTGATGCCGCTACATTAGTCGCGTCCAATGAAAAAATAAAAAAAACATTCAAATGGACTCCAAAAAGAAATGATCTGGATTTAATTTGCCGGAGCGCTTTTCAATGGGAATCAGTATGGCAGGAACGTTTGCGTGAATTGCGCGAGCGCGAGCTGCATCTGAAAAAAATGCGAGAAATACATGCTGGAGAAAACATTAAAGAGAGATCACTTCAACCAAGTGCTTGACGGAAAACAGTGCGACCTTTTTTTTCTGAAAAGTAAAAAAGGTGCCACTGCTGCTATCACTAACTATGGTGCCCGAATTGTCGGGCTGGAAGTTCCCGATAAAAGCGGAACTCCGGTTGATGTTGTCATGGGGTTTGGCAAACTCGACCAATATCTTCGCGCAGAATGTGTTTATCATGGGGCGACGATCGGTCGATTCGCCAACAGGATCGCAGGCAGCTCATTTCATTTAAATGATCAAACCTTTCGGCTTAAGTCCAATGAAGGAAGAAATCATCTTCACGGAGGTCCTCACGGATTCCACAACGTCGTGTGGGAGGTTGCTTTACTTGAACCGCACTCTCTGGTTCTGCATTACAAATCAAAAGACGGAGAAGAAGGATATCCAGGCAATCTGCATGTTCAGATTCGCTTCACTTTAACTGATGATAATGAATTGCGGATTGATTATGAAGCCAGAACTGATCAGCTCACTATACTCAATCTGACCAATCATTCTTTCTTCAATTTAAACGGAGAGGGAACCGATTCGATTTTAAATCATCGTCTGCAAATCCATGCAGATTTTTATACGCCCATAAATGAAGAGCTGATTCCACTTGGTAACATTGACTCGGTTGAGGGCACGCCTTTCGACTTTCGAGAGATGAAAACCATTGGAACTAATATTGATAACGATCACGATCAATTGAGAAAGGCCGGTGGGTACGATCATAACTTTGTCCTTGCCCCCGTAAAATTCAGGGGAATCAATGAAGCCTTGATACTCGAAGGAGACAAAAGTGGAATTCAGATGCGAGTGTACACGAGCGAACCTGGGCTTCAGTTTTACAGCGGGAATTTCATGAAAGGCACTGATCATTTTAAAGGCGGAAGCGCAGAGAATTTCCGGACGGCCATGGCACTTGAGACTCAGCACTTTCCGGACTCTCCTCACCAATCGAATTTTACTATAACGGAACTGGAACCATTGGAAACTTTTTATTCGTCATCAATCTATCAATTCAGGACGGTCCAATGACACTAAAAAAACTTCGCCCTTACATTCAATCTCATTCGTTTGTGGCCAAGGCCCCCGGGCGAATTAACCTGATCGGAGAACATACCGATTACAATGAAGGATTCGTTCTTCCAGCTGCGATAGATAAAGCCATCTATACCTCGATCACTCCTCGCAAAGATGACGAAATTAATCTTCATGCTCTCGATCTTGATGAAATCTATACATTATCCACTGATAAAATCGCTATCTCTAAAAAACGATGGCCGAATTATGTTTTAGGAGTCATTGCACGTTTTGCTGCAACTGGAATCAGAATACCAGGTTTCGATCTGGCCTTCAGTGGAGATGTTCCGCTAGGCGGAGGATTATCCTCTTCTGCAGCGGTCGAATGTTCGGTTGCAACGGCCATGAATGAAATGCTCCAGACAAACTTTGAGAAGCTTGAGCTCGCCCGAATGTGCCAATTGGCAGAGCACACTTATGCAGGAGTTAAGTGCGGAATTATGGATCAGTTTGCAAGCTTGTTTGGAAAAAAAGATCACGTCATTAAGCTCGACTGTCAATCAATGGAATATGAATATATTCCCTTTCGCCTTAAAGGTTATAAAATTCTTCTCTTTGATACAAACATCAAACACTCGCTCGCTTCATCCGAATACAATATTCGTCATCAGCAATGTCAAAATGCAGTTCTAGAAATTGCTAAAGAATATCCCAATGTGAAATCGCTGAGAGATGCTACAGAGGATATGGTAAATGAGATTTTGAAACCAATGAATAAAATTCTCTGGCAACGCAGTCTTTATGTAATTGAAGAGAATCAGCGCTTACTTGATGCCTGCACTGATCTGCAAAATAACGATTTTGCTGCCTTCGGCGGAAAAATGTTTCTCACCCATGAAGGTCTTTCCAGAATGTACGACGTCAGCTGCGCTGAGCTTGATTTTCTCGTAAAGGAAATGCGTCCCTTTCCAGAAGTCATCGGCGCCAGGATGATGGGCGGAGGGTTTGGCGGTTGCACAATTAATCTCATAAAAGAGGAAGCAGCAGCTGAGATCACAGATTATATCCGGAAGAAATACGAAAAGCAGATGAACCGTCGTCTTGATATTTATGATGTTAAAATTGATAACGGAGGGACGTTGGTCCGGCATTTTGAAAATATTCCTTCATCAGAGGTTTCAAGTGAAGCTCAGTGAACTACCTCACAAGAGATTTAATTCACTTTCAGGAGAATGGATACTTGTCTCCCCTCACAGGTCAAAACGTCCGTGGCAGGGACAGACTGAAAAACCTCAAAAAATCAGCACAAAATCCTACGATGAAAATTGTTACCTTTGTCCTGGAAATACTCGCAGCAACGGCGAAACAAACCCTGACTACAAAGAAACTTTTTCATTCATCAATGATTTTTCTGCTTTGCTGCCCGACTATAGTGAAGAATCGGTTCACGAAAAAGATTTATTTATTTCGGAACCAGTGCGGGGTATTTGCAAAGTATTGTGTTTCTCTCCCGATCACCATCTCACCATCCCTTTAATGCCTGTGGAATCAATTGAAAAAATTGTGGAACTCTGGAAAAAAGAATATTCAGAAATTTCGGCCATAGAATGGATCCGCCATATACAGATTTTTGAAAACAAGGGTGAAATCATGGGTTGTAGTAACCCTCATCCTCACGGGCAGATCTGGGCCCAAAGTGATTTTCCACTCGAGATAATCAAAGAAAACCGTGAGCAACAAAACTATTACCAAAAACACGGTGTAAGTCTGCTAGGCTGTTATCTTGAGAAAGAGCGCGAGTTCAAAGAAAGAATTGTTTGCAGTAATGATCACTTTACTGCTCTCGTTCCTTTTTGGGCGACTTGGCCTTTTGAAACAATGATCATAAGTCATCGACATTTTCAAAATATATTGGAAATGAATGAAAAGGAAATCAAGGCCTTTGCAGATATTCTGAAAAGACTGACTACTAGATATGACAATCTATTTTTGACAAGTTTTCCCTATTCTGCAGGTATGCATCAGGGACCCGTTAACGATGGTCTTCATCCTGAATGGCACTGGCATATGCATTTTTATCCTCCTCTCCTAAGATCTGCGTCTGTAAAAAAGTTTATGGTCGGATATGAATTACTCGCCAATCCTCAGCGCGACATTACTGCGGAAATTGCTGCAAAAATGTTAAGAGATCTTTCCGAAATTCATTACACTCTGCTTTAAGCATAGAAAAAGAATCCTTTTATTGAAGCCATTGGTTTGTGAGAATTGAGAAGTTGTCATTCACCTAGCGATGGAGTCTCTTAAATGGAAATTACCAATCAAAGAACAATAAATGACCTGGATAAAATCCTGGATGTTATTACACATGATTTTAAAATTCCGCTCACTTCAATTTCTTTTAATCTTCAGGCGATAAAAAGAATTGTCACAGGCGAGTTTATTCCCGGCGATGAAGAATTGTTAAAAAAACTCGAATGCATTGAAATCAAAACTCAGCAAATGGCCAGAGTTCTTGATCATCTCATAGATCTTGCTCAGACTCAGCTTTCAGACATTCCTTTGAAAAAGAATTTAACTCATACCCATGATCTGGTATACGACGCCGTTCAACTGGCCAATAAAAAATCAGGTGAAGATTTAGTTGTTCTGGAAGGACATCAGCAAAATCAATATTGCACAGTGGCCTGTGATAAGGATAGACTCGTCCAGGTTTTCTCCAATGTCATCCATAGTCTGGCTGAACTTAATCCGGCCCGCACCGCCATCAAACTCAGTACAAAAATTAAAGGTGAAGTGGCCCAGTTCTTTTTCAAGAATGAGAACTGCGCAGTTGATGAGGCAGTTGTAAACACTATCTTTGATAAGTTCTGCATTTTAAATTGTGAATATAAAGATAAATCAACTCGGGCATCGCTTGGCCTCGCTTTATCAAAATGGATTATAGAAGCTCATAAAGGAAGTATCTTCATTGAAAGCAAAGAAAAGCTTGGCACCATTTTTACTATTGAATTACCCAAGACAGAACTCGAACAATTAAAGGCAGCGATGATCTGAGAAAATGAAATGAACAAACGAACTTCAGAACAAATTATTCAATTGCTTATTATATATGTATCAATCGCTTGATTGCAGAAAAAGACCCGAGCTAATCTTAATCGAACGCAAGTAAATCTTGCGAACTTAACAAGGAGATCTATATGGCAAACCAATCTGGAAAATCAAACCGTGGATTCGCATCTATGGACGAAAATAAACAAAGAGAAATTGCAAGCAAAGGTGGAAAATCAGTTCCACCAGAAGAAAGATCATTTTCGAAAGACCGCGATCTGGCTTCTGAAGCGGGCAAAAAAGGTGGCGAAAACAGCCATGGCGGTCGCAGATAAATAAAACCTTGGGGCCTGACTAAAAGACAGTCTATTCCCCACTTTTAAGGAGATCAAAATGAAAGGAAAATCTACTAACAAAAAAAGTAAAAGAGGATTTGCAGCAATGGACGAATCTAAACAAAGAGAAATTGCAAGCAAAGGCGGAAAAGCGAGCCATGGTGGAAGATAAGATTTTTTAGCATTACTCGATAACGATAAGAAGAGAGGAGGTTTTAAAGCCTCCTCTTTTTTTTTACATTGATCTATTGACCGTGGCTTCATCTTTGCACTTAATCACATTGAGTCCCTCGAAACGGACATCAATTAATATAATTAAAAGCTATTCGAAGGATAACCGGGAGGACAATATGCAAGTAAAAGAATGCATGACGGCCCATGTAGAATTAGGCTCACCCGACATGACAGTCTGTGATGCTGCTAAAAAGATGCGTGAAGGCGATTTTGGTATTTTGCCTATTCAGGAGAATGATAGACTCGTAGGAATGCTCACAGACCGCGATATCGTCGTCAGAGCGATTGCTGAAGGAAAAGATCCTGAGTCAACCAGTGTAAGAGATATCATGTCTCCAAGCGTTCTCTACTGTTTTGAAGATCAGACTCTTGAAGAAGTAGCGGACAATCTTGGTCGCAACCAAGTTCAACGTTTACCTGTACTGAACCGTCAAAAAAGACTAGTCGGAATTCTTTCTCTTGGGGATCTCGCCCAATCGATTGAGCATCCAGACAATATCGAAGAGTCATTATCACAAATTAAAAAACCGTCACCAAGCGAAGCTCCAGAACTTCACCTTCAATAAAAAAAAGGCACTCCTAACTGGAGTGCTTTTTTTACCTAATTTGATTTTTATCTATTTAACTGACTTAACGACAATTTCCATTCGTTGATATTGAGCATTTCCCGGAGTGGTTGCTTTGGATCCAGCGGGTCCTGCATTGGCAAGTCCCATTGTAGAAATTTGACTTGCTTTCGCTCCTCTGGCAACGAGTTCATTTTTCACTAATTCAGCTCTTCGATTGGCAAAGGTAACAGTGTCCTTGTCTGTTCCGACGTTCTCTCCTATTCCTACCAGCTGAACTTTGGCATTTGGATGAGATTTTAAAACTCCTGCGACATAACTGATTTCATTAAATCCTTCCGACAATCGTGTTGATTCACCTAGAAAATGAATACCGTCAAAGTAAAAAGTTTTCGGCAACTCTTCAGCTTTTGGGTTGTCTAAAAAATCTCCAAGCAGGGCAATTGGGGCTGACGTTTGAGTGGTCACCGGAATTTTATCAGTGGCGGGCGATTTATACTGAACAGCGTTCCACCACGCCATCATTGCTCCAGCAATGACAATGGCCCAGATCCAGCTTTGCCAGATCGCCTTATCTTTTTTATTGGAAAAATCTTTCTCGGGACTTCTCCCAGACAGTTTGTAATACTCCGAAGAATTATGACTATAACCTGATAATTCTTTTTTCTGAGCTTTTATGAAGGACATTAAACCAGTCATGTTCATACTGTCTCTTTTGATTTTTGCCCCGACGATCCCCATGCAGATTGGAGCGACGAGGCCAAGAATTTTTTCAAGGCTTCCACGATCCAACTTGGTCTCTGCAGAGAGCTGTGACAGCGTTGGCTCCAATTCATTTCCAAAAATATTATTAACTACATCATTGCCTTCTCTAAGACTATCTTCATCAGGTAAAACATGCTTTTCGAAATTATGTGTATTCACAAGATCAACCAAAGATGCGGCTCCTTCTGGAGTAGATCCTTTTTCAACAATTCCACCAATAAACGTCGGAATGACTGACTTAAGCCCTGTTAAAGTTTTGTCTGTCGTCTGACCGACTATTTCACTAATTTTTGAAACTATATCTGGAGTAAAAAAATGCTGTGAAACGCCCATTAAGTTTTCTTGCACAACCATAGCAACCTCCTTTTGTCTTTTAAACTGCAAAGACAGGACCACTCAGCGTTTCACTTTAACTGAATTACTGTTTCGAAAAATTCACTTACAAAGAGTTAAATGTCAGGAGATAAAATCACCACAGGACCTGAAAAATTTAAAAGGATGTTACTATGGAAAATTCACTTGAATACCGCTTTAAAAAACTTCAACCTGCCGTTATTGGAGTTTTCAGAGAGCATGAACAAATGAAAAAAACCTTGGAAGATCTTCACGCAAAAAACTTTTCCAATGACGAAATTAAAATTCTAAAAGCTAAGAGCAGTGAGCTTTACGATTTCTCGATGGATAAAGAAATTCTCGTCGGAGCACATACCGGGGCGCTGGCCGGAATTATCATCGGAGCAGTGGCGTGCGTTCTGGCCTCTTTTAATATCATCACACTTCCTGGTCAGCAAACGTGGCTTGAAGTCGGAGCCTTTCTGAGTGGGATCGCCGGTGCCTGTATCGGAGCGAACGCCGGAGCTCTCGCAGGACTCATTGTTGGTTATTTCGTCACAAAATCTGAAAGAAAAAGAATCGAGCAATACCTGGAAAAAAGAGGCGTTGTTATTTCTGTTCACGCGAGCGAGCCCAAAACTCAGCTTGTGGCAAAAAATATATTAGTCGCCAATGGGGCAGTGAAAATTTTTAATCCGGTGGCAGGTGGATCTGATGGTGCTTATGTTTACAATAAAAGCAAAGTCGCAAGTCCGTTACCAATGTAAGAGTTTTCCTTTTTTGTAAATGGAAGGATGGCGAAACATCCACGAACTGTTTAAGTTCTGCAACGATTCCGAGTGAGCGATAAACAGCGCGGCTTCAGGGGCCGCGGCCTTAAAACACTGCTCTGTTACCTGCTGTACTGTCTGTTGATCAAAATAGATCAAAACATTTCTTAGAAAAATAATATCAAACTGCTCTCTACCGAAAGCGTCTTTCCAAGCTGTGTCCGGTGACGACAGATTAAATTTTTCAAAACTTATCCGCCCCTTAATTTTTTGATTGATTCGAAGCCAGTCAATAATCTCTCCGGTACCTCTGTCAAAAAGGGGCGAATACGACTCGGGCACTTTTTCCAGGTCAGCTTTAGGATAAATGCCATTTGAAGCAAATTGCAAAACAGAAGTATCTATATCTGTCGCAAGAATTGAGAAGCTGATAGGTTTAGATTGAAAATACTGGTGCAATACCATTCCCAGAGAATAGGGCTCTTCCCCTGTTGAGCTGGCCCCACACCAGACATTTAAATGAGCCTTTCCGGATTTTTCCCAACTAGGCAAAAAATGATTCACTAGAAAATTAAAATGACTCTCTTCTCTGAACCACTCTGTCTTGTTAGTCGTCAGCTGATTGATAAAGAGTTGCCATTCATAATCTCCAGACGACAATTGCTGAAGAAAACGCCGATAATCCTGAAAACTATTCAATCCTAACTGCAGCACTCTGTTGCGCAGTCGGGATTGAATAAGATTAGATTTCAATTGAGATAAATTTATACCGGAGCGACTTTTGATTTCATCCTTAAAGAAATGAAAATCATCTTTGCTAAGTACCATCTCCGGTTGTGAAAAAAGATGTCTATTCATTACACTTCTTCAAATCTTGAGTCATTGTGGCTTGGAATCGCATCTCCACTTGCTTTTTTCATGGGCATTGGTTTCACGGTTGCCTTGGCCACCACTTGCGCTTTTTTTATCGGAATGACCTTAGCTTGCTGAACAGGCTTTGGTGGATGAGCGCTTGCCTTTGTCACCGATGCAACAACCGGTTTTGCGGTTGTGGTTGTGCCGCTGTGATTTGCGCCTTTTATTGTTTCGACAAGAACATGAACCATATTTCTTAAAGATTCGGCTTGCGCTGAAAGTTCTTCTGCTGCCTGTGCAGCTTCTTCAGATGTCGCGGCATTGGTCTGAGTCACTTGATCCAGTTGGGCCATCGCCTTCGTAATTTCATTGACCCCTTGAGCTTGTTCCTGACAGGCCACCGAAATTTCTCCCGACATTTGATTAACGTTTCCAATATTCAGAACAATTTCATCAAGCACGTTTCCACATTCCTGAGCAATTCTTGTTCCTGCATTTACTTTGGCCTTTCCATCTTTAATCAGACGCTCAACTGTTTCCTTCGTTTCGCTTACGATGCCTTGAACTTTTTGAATACTATCGTCGAGCATTGAAGAAATTTCCTTGGCGGCATTGCCTGACATAGCTGCCAGATTTCCGACTTCTTCAGCAACGACCGCAAACCCTTTTCCGTGCTCGCCCGCTCTTGCAGCTTCAACAGAAGCGTTGAAAGAAAGCAGCTTCGTTTGAAAGACGATATCATTAATGACTTTTGTTTTATTTCCGATTTCAGTAATAACATCTACAATCTCTGCGATCTTCTTATTGCTTTCATCAATGGATTCCTGAATATGCTCATTACTTACATTGATTTCATGAATAGCCGTAATCATTTCTTCAACAACTTCCTTTCCTTTTACGGCATTAGTTCTACTATGATCTGCAATTCCGGAAGTCTTTTTGGCATTGTCCGCATTCTTTTGAACCATAGAATTCATTTCTTCGATAGAAGCTGACGTTTCTTCCAGTGAAGCCGATTGTTCGGTCGCTGCTTGAGAAAGTTCTTCAGACGATTGGGCAATCTGATGAGCGGCGGAAGTGACTTGATGAGAATTATCTGTCAGATGCGAAATGACCTGATCAATAGATTTGCTTACGTTTTTCATCACGTAAATGGCGATTGCTGTTCCTAACAGGATGGCCAGAAAAATCGTGGTGAACATGATATTTCTCGCGTTAGCATATTGAACATCTGTGTCAGTAGCTGCTTCTTCCATTCTTTTTTTATTTCTTTCGACGATCTGAGTGAAGAGATCTTCCATTTTTAATCTCAGTTGTCGACCTTTTGTTGCGCTTAAGTGAAAAGCACTTTTATTATCCGATGCCATTGAAAATTTTTGAATGGCCCTATAGTTTTCCCACCATTCTTGCTTCGTCACTTTGATTTCATCCAGATTTTTCTTTCCAATTTCAGATGATGTGGCATAAAGCTCATCGATTCTTTTATTGAGGTATTCATCGGTTTTTACTGATTTCTCGACAATTTTCTCCATTCCCTCTTTTGTTTCTTCGAGTATAAAATTTTTCTCATCGATCATAAGACTTAAAAATTTCGTCCGTAGTTCTAACCCAGCTTCTAAGCGCTTACCGTCAACACCCACAATTTTATTTAGCGAATCATTGATGGAACCCATACGTGTAACGCCGACGTAAGAGATCGCAATGCAGGCAAAAATAAAAATACTCACGATCAAAAATATCTTCGTGTTCAGACTCCACTTGTTCATTTGTTTCTCCCTTGACGTTAAAGTCTCTGTTGATTTGAACAAACTATCGGAGCTGTTTTTTGGGGAAATGAATCTAAAATGGGAGAACCTTACTAAAACAAGGTTCACTAAAAACCATTAATAACAATCTTTAGACAATTGTTAATGTCTTAATTTTCATCCTATAGAATTAAATAAAATCTAGAAACAATTGTGGTTCCAGATGACTTGTTTCTGGACTGGATTTGGGGCTTCTCCCTGAGGAGCAGTCAAATCTCTCATGAAAATGAGTTGATAGTTCAGCACTTCCTGACCATTATGCTCACTTGTATTCCATTTTCTGCAAAGAAATTTCCCGAATTGCAATAAGTAAGTCTCATTATGGTTGGAATAAAGATTCGTCATAAACTTTCGCCATTGAGTTGACGGGTAAGTCTCAGCGAGATCAACCGGGCGCTCTTCCGAATAGGCTTTGTCATTGAGGATATCCCATTTTCGCCCATCTCTAAGATTGGCCTGAGCAATCCACCAGCCATCATTTCTCATTGGTTTTGGAGCAAACATATTCCACTGCTGGTTCCATTGAAGGAGAAAAACAACTTCATTAAAAGGACTCTTCAAATCAAATGTTGGAAAAATCGCGGCCCCTTCTAAATTCCATGCAAACGTCAGGATGATGAAGGATACGCCGAAAGCTTTTGTTGTTTTGGCCATCTTCAGCTTGATATCAGAGACACAAGTCTTCTCAGCAAGCTTGAGAAAAAATGCTTTAGTTGAAAAATTAGGAGTGAGTTTTGAAACAATCCCCTGCGCTTTATCCCACCATGGTGACGGTATAAGCGCCAGCCAGAGAATAATACAGGCCGGAGGAAAACTTCCCAAAACAATTGTCAGCCAGATGCCGCCGTGAAGGGCAACGAAAAAGAAAATCGCCAATGAAACAAAGAAGTTTCTTCGATATGGAATAAGTAGAAGAAAACATCCAAGTCCCTCAAGCCACATCGTATAGAACGAACTGAACTTCATCAGAAATGGATAATTCAAAAGTGCTTTCCCAATTGGTCGCGTGAACATATCAAGAGAAAGGGCATAATAAACAGAATCGTAATCGCGGAACCATGAAGGCTCCCATTTATAATAGAAAGTGAAAAAATACATATAGAAAATCTGGCAGAACCACGCCAGCGTAAACACGCTGAAATATTCCACTTCATGAATTTCTGTTTTTCTTTTTAATTGATCGACAGAAAAGAAAGCGTTCATCGGCAGAAACATCGAAATGAAAAGCAACAGCCTCATCAAATTGTCACCACCATGATTTGCTTCCGGAAATCTTGCCTGGAAGGACATAATCACCAGCCATGTCAGGAACACGCTCAATCTGGTTCTGAGGCCGACAATCATTGCTAAGGCAGCAATCAAGCCGACAATAGCGACAATTAAAACAAACGAAGGATCGCCTATTAAATCCAGCAGCCCGGTTCTCCAGCTGATCTGAAATTGTTGATGAAGAAGCCAGCGAGGAAGAATTCCTTTATCAGAATAGAAATCATTGATCTGGCCGATGCGATTAAAAATATCACAAAACGCGAGAAGACCCAGAAGCATTCTCGTCAAGGCAAGAGATCGCAAATCTAACTTAAAAAGAGTTTTCAACAGAGGCCTCCGCAAAAGCAGAAAAAAAAGGGAGTCCGAAGACTCCCCTTTACTTTAGAAATTATTTACACATTACAGAGTCTAGAGAAGTTACGTTTTGTAACTGATAGTTCGAGATTTTTTCACCCGATACTTCGTACACAACGTTGCTTCCACAGAATCTCATCTGATCAAGAACAGCTTTGAATACGAATTGGTTCGTCCATGCTTGTTCACCGATCTTAGCGTAAGTTTGAGCAAACGCTTTGCTGTCTTTGCCGTAGTTAGCAGCAAGAGTTTCAGACAGATCTTTGATTTTTCCAAGAGCTTTAAGTGATTCAGCTGAGTACTGAGCTTTACAGTCTACATCTGTAGTCACACATAGGTTGTGCTTATCACCGTTTTTGAAGTAGCTCTCGATTGAGTTCACAAGAGATTTTTGCATTCTTGCGAAAATAGCTGCTTTGTTAGCGCCTGCAAGTGCTCTTGTAAAGTTAGTGTCAGCTTCAACTTTAAGGTTAACGTTGATGTAACCAAGGTCTTGAGAAGCTGGTGCTTTAACCGCCAGGTAATCAAGGCCAGTGTCCTGAATAGCATCTTCAACAGCATTATTTAGAGATTTAGAATCACCGTGGTCTTTTTCGAAGAACCAAGAGAATTGTACTTTGTTGTCTACAGAAACAAGTTTGTTTGTTTTGTCTGTAACTTTAGTTACACCACCGTAGAAAGACTTAATTCTGTTTTTATGTCTGTTAATCAGACGGCCGATTACTTCTCTGCTGTAGATACCGTATTCGTTATCTACTGTCAGACCTTCTTTAAGATTCTTCACGTTTGAAACGCTGTAGAAGTTTGACTTAGAAGTTGAAACGTTCATGAATGGGATACCGAATACGAACGCTTTTGTCTTACCAGAAAGAAGATTTTTGTTTGCTTCAACAGTCTGAACGAATGGGTTCAGAGAGTCCGCTGCCATTTTCTGAAGTGGAACAACGTTACCTTTCAACATATCTTCATAAGCGCGGGCCGCTTCGAAATCAGAAAGATCGATTTCGTAAGAGAAACCTTGACCTACATCTTTAAGAGCTCCCTGACCTACTGAAAGCGCCACTGTACCAGCGAAAGCTGCTGCAGATTTAGTTTCAGCGCGAGTTGCATTTACGTAAACGCGCTCGTCATCGATTTTCTGAACGTAGAATCTCCATGAACCTTGAGTCGCTACTGTAGTAGAAGCTTTAAGGAATGGGATACCAGCGCCAGCTACGAAAACGACACCACCAGCAGATTCATAGAATACGCTGTCGCCAACAGACCACTCGTAAAGATCTTCCGCTTTCCAAGGAATGTGACGTTTAATGAGGTTAAGTTCTTTTGTATCTTTTGCAAAATAAGTGAAAAGTGCAGTTTTGTTTTTCTCAGGAGCTAGACCAATGCTGAAACCAAGAAGGTTCTGAAGGCCTGAAGCATTTGTGAAATAAAATTGCATTTGAGCGCCAAGACCGCCAAGGATCGTCCAGAACTTCTGAACTTTGAATCCTTTTTCGAACTTATCAACTTCAAGAGTGTTTACTGCTTTTGCATCTACATCTGGAGTTAAGTTGAAAATTCTTGTGATTGAATCGTAATAGAAAAGACCAAGTGGCTTAACTTTGTATTCAAGTTGCGTAGACGGTTTTTCTGGTTTTGGAGTGTCTCCACCATTGTCGCCATTAGTTCCGTTTTCACCATTTGAACCATTGTCGCCATTTGATCCGTTGTCACCGTTTGATCCGTTGTCGCCATTAGATCCGTTGTCACCGTTGTTTCCGTTATCGCCGTTGTGACCATTGTTTCCATTGTCACCGTTGTTTCCGTTATCACCGTTGTGACCGTTGTTTCCATTGTCACCATTGTTTCCGTTATCACCGTTGTGACCATTGTTTCCATTGTCACCATTGTGACCATTGTTTCCATTGTCACCGTTGTGACCGTTGTTTCCATTGTCACCGTTGTGACCGTTGTTTCCATTGTCACCGTTGTGACCGTTGTTTCCATTGTCACCGTTGTGACCGTTATTACCGTTATTACCGTTGTTACCGTTATTACCGTTATTACCGTTTACACCGTTGTTCCCGTTATTACCGTTGTTTCCGTTGTTCCCGTTATTACCGTTGTTTCCGTTGTTACCGTTGTTTCCGTTGTTGCCGTTAGTTCCGTTTGAACCGTTAGATCCATTAGAACCGCCGCCAGCAGCACAACCAACAGAAGCAGAGTTCCCTTGGTTTCCAGAACAATTGTTTCCTAGGCCGTTACCTTGGTTACCAGTGTTGTTTCCGTTACCAGTTGGATTGTTTTGGTTGTTGTCATTGTGGTTAGCAGTTTGATCTTGCTGACCATTTCCGTTGTTATTCGTTTGGCCAGTTGTCCCTGTTGATCCCGAAGCTCCATTTGAACCAGAGTTTCCGTTAGATCCAGTGCTACCAGTTGAACCTGAATTTCCATTTGAACCAGTGTTGCCAGTTGAACCAGTGTCTACTGTTGAACCTGTGTTTCCGTTTGAACCAGAGTTCCCGTTAGAACCTGTGTTTCCATTTGTTCCAGAGTTACCGTTAGCCCCAGTGTTCCCATTAGAACCAGTGTTTCCGTTTGTGCCGTTGTTTCCATTGGCATTGCTGTTACCGTTGGTATTGACTGCTTTTACGACTGCTTTGCTTGTAAACGCGCTGTTCACGCTATAAGCGTGAGCAAGGTTTGCGAAAGCAACTTGAATCGTAACAGTAGCAATGACCGCAATTTTAATGCTCTTCATTCGTCTCTCCTGTTATTTCCCTGTGATAAAACCGTTAATAAAAACTCTGACATTGCGTAGGATTTCCGTCTCGTCCCCAACGAACAGAAACAGTGTCATTAGGATGCGAAGAAATTTTTCCTGCATCGTAAAGATCCCTGAACTCTTTTATCGTTAGAGGAACTTGAGGGTAATCCGCGCAAAGCTTCTTATGTTCAACTGCACTTCCATCTGGAAGGCCGATGAGATAATTCATTCCCGCCGTTTTATCCTTGGCAAAATCAGCAGTTCTTTTCCCTGAGACTACTGCTTTCCAGAATTGAGAAATCACATCAATTTGCGATTTAATTCTCTGGTCTTTTACTGGTGTTGAAAGGTTATTGAATTCAGCACGATTCACACAACGTCCGCTGACTGATTGAAGAAAGCGTTGAGCTTCATTGATAGCTTCAATTCTGTCGTCCATGCTTCTGCAAAGGTTTCCAAGAAGACGATCAAGTCTTCCACCGAGACCTTCTTCTTCTGTGCGAATGCGTTTCGATATTTCGGCCAGAACGTTTTCCGGGCCGGTTTTCTTTAAAAGATCGTATTGCTCCAATGAAAATGATGGAAGTTCAGCTTCAGGAACATTGATAAGAAAAGGAGCTTTAAATCTTCTGAATCCAAAAGGCTCGCGTGAAAATGAAAAGAGCGGCAATCCTCTGTGCACTTTCAATTCTCTGACCATATAAGGCAGTGTTGAATAATAGAGATCGAAAATTCCGGAAGAATAAACTTTCTTAACGATATAGGTGTGACGAATTGTTATTTCACCGAATGGCTGTTCAGTGATGTAAAAATCTCCAGCTTTGATATCTTTTAAAGCTATAGGGTAAGAATCTTCTTCCGCGAGAAATTTCGTATCAGAATATTTTCCAAGGTAAGTAATAAAGGCCTTAACACGAACAGGGCCTTCGGCATATTTATCGAAAAGATTTGTGTTGTTGGAAATCGTTCTTTTCCAGAAGACACCATCTTCCTTTACAGAATTGAATGAACGAAAGTTCAGCTTGTGCTCGTAAGCAAAGATAATTCGGGCCGCGTAAACGACATCCGCGCAGTCTGTTGCAAGGCCAGCATAAGGACTTGCTGGATCAATAAAAAGTCTTCTGTGGAAATTGTCAGAAGAAATCCATTTTACAAATTCAGTTTCATCTTTTGCATCCCACTCTCTATCGTGCTTCCAGACATCCGCCTCCGAGGGGGAGACGAAAGACGCAAGAATCAAAACGATCAGCGAAAGAATTTTAACAATTTTCATAACGAAGCCAACCAAACTCAGATGACGCAATTTTTAAGTCTGGCTTCATTATCAAAAACTTATTTATATGGCCAGCATATAAAAATATTAAGTTAATGAAAATATTTGGAAAAATTATGATTTAAGACAGTTTCTATTTTTGTTGAAGATCAACCCCTAGAGATTTCGTGGTATCCTTAAGGGGTAGCTTGACTGAAAATTTGGAGCCTTCATTAATCTGACTCTCCACAGCAATTACGCCTTCGTGAGCTAAAACTATTTGCTTTGCGATATAAAGGCCAAGCCCCATTCCACTTATCTCATTGGCCGAAATTCCTGCGCGCTCAAACCGCTGAAAAATTTTCTCTTTGTTTTCTTCTTTTATCCCAATCCCTCTGTCGATAAAGCTGATCACTGCGAAATCATTTTCACGCTCAACTGTTATAGAAACAGGTTTTTTATTTCCGTACTTCAATGCGTTCGTCAGCAAATTGGCAAAGGTCTGTTCAAGGCGAAGTCTGTCCCACCAGCCGGTTAAATCTTCTTTTATTGAAAGGTGTAACTCTTCACCTGTGTTTTCCAAAAACAATTCATCGAAACGAAGTTTTAGATCAATCAGAAGTTCATTGAGATTGACTTCTGTTTTTTCAACTGAAAGTTTACCAGTGCGCAGTCTGGAAATTTCCAGCATATCATCTATGAGCCTGCTTAAGCGGGACGTTTGCTTATTGGAATGATCGACAAACTTCTCCACTTTTTCACGAGTGAGGGCCACTTTTTCGTCGCTAATAATTTGTTTTTTCAACATCTGCCCGTTTAAGATCAACGAGGTCAATGGAGTTTTTAATTCATGAGAAGCAATGGAGAGAAATTCATCTCTGGCGACAACTGCTTCTTTAAGTCGCGTCTCACTTTCCAGGAGTGAATTATGAGTTTGTATCGATTCTGTAACGTCCTGGCAGATGACGACGCCGGCGACAATATGGCCGTTGCGGTCGCGCACGGGAGCGGAGCTTAATCTGATGATGGCCCGTTTACCATCGCCGCGAAGAACGTCTGTGTCTTCACTGTCGACAATCTCCCCATACTTAATTGATCTGGCGAGCGGCCAGTCTTCGCCCTGGTAGCGGGTCCCGTCAGGGTGAAAAGCAATCCATTCGGAATACTGAGAAATGTCTTCTGATGGAAGCATTTCATGACCCCACACTTCATGCATTTTATCATTGGCAAAAATTAACTTCCCTGATGGGGCTTCGCCGATGATGACTGCCGCAGGCATTTGCTTCATGACTGTTTCAAAACGACTTTTTTGAAATTCAATTTCATTGATAAGATTTTGCTGTTCAGTTATGTCAGTGTTTGTTCCAAACCAACGGATAACGTTGCCGTTATTGTCTTTGATGGGGACGGCACGGGTGAGAAACCAGCGGAAGGTTCCGTCTTTTCCCTTGAGGGGAAAAGTCAGTTCCCAGGGCTCATTTTTTTCCCAGGCTTCGCTGAGAAAATCCCTAACCATTTCATAATAATCCGGATGATGAAATTTTCTGTTAAGTAAGCCTTTCATTTCTTCGGGAGTTGTCCCGGTAAATTCGTACCAGCGGTTATTGAACCAAAAAATATTTCCATCGGCATTGGCCATCCAGGCCATTTGGGTCATGGCATTGGCGAGCATTTGAAATTGCTTTTCATCCTTTTCTTTATCGCGGATCATTCTTTGATTTTCTTCTTCAACAATCTTAGTGATGTCTTCCAAAAGATAAGAAAAGCGCGGCTTGCCCTTATGAGACATTCCGAGAAATGAAACGGTCACCTGATACGAATGCATTTTTCCTGCATTCGGAAACATCTGACGGAATTTCACTGGCTGATTTAATCTTTGAGATTCATGATAGTGGTAAGTCCACTCTGCAATAACTTCCGGAGTAACGCCTAAGGAAGATGCCGATTTTCCCCTAAGGGCGGACTGAGTAGTTCCAAAAAATTTTGCGGAGGCAGGATTGTCACTCAGGTGAATAATATCATTGCTCGTGAGTTCAACAATTCCCAGCATAAGAGGAGAATCTTGAAAAAAAGAATCCATTGCCTTTTGTGCATCTGATTGGGAAAAAAAATGCTCTTTATCAAATGATAATATCTCTTCCATTAACCACTAGATCTCCTCTGAAAACGGTATCAGAAGGTTTGTTTTCTGAATAATGGATTGTACAAAAATGACGTCTTTTTTATCGAATTAATAGAAAATTTCAATATTAGGTATGCTTACTTTGACATTAAAATGGTGGACCCGAACGGGATCGAACCGATGACCTCAACACTGCCAGCGTTGCGCTCTCCCAGCTGAGCTACGGGCCCATTTCAATTGGATAATCTGAATTTATTGTAAGAATCAGAGTTGCGCAAGGTTTTCGGTCCAATTTGATGCAAAATTGTTTGGAATATAACGAAAATCTGATGTCCCGTGCTTCTAAAAGCGATTCGTTCCCGATACGATATAATGCTCACTAATTGCGAAAACTTAGAGGAATCCATGGGAATCTTTATCAATAGAACATTAAATATGAAACGCATCAAGGCCATTGGTTTTGATATGGATTATACGATCGTCCGTTACAACACTGAAGCGTTTGAGAAATTCACTCACGGAGCGGTGTTAAAGAAATTAGTTTCGGAGAAGAAATATCCGGACGAAATTCTCAAGCTTGAATTTGATTTTAAGCGTGTCATTCAGGGGCTCGTAATCGACAAGAAGAAAGGAAATCTTCTGAAAGTGTCCCGCTTCGGAAAAGTGAAATCTTCTTATCACGGACTTCATCCGATAGATTTTAAAGAGCAGCAGAAAATGTATGGAAACGGAGTTATTGATCTCTCTGACCAGCATATTCAATCTTTGGATACAAATTTTTCTGTGTCTAATGGTGTTCTGTATTCACAGCTTGTCGAGCTGAAGAAAAAAGGATTGCCGTTCCCGGATTTTGAAACGCTTGCTGATGACGTTAAAGAAGTTCTGGATATCTGCCATTCTGATGGGACTTTGAAAAATGAAGTTCGCAATAATATTTCGACCTATATTATTCAGGACCCGGAAGTCGTGTCTCTTTTCGAACGCTACAAACGCTACGGAAAAAAGCTTCTGGTTATTACCAACTCTGATTTCTCTTACACAAAACTCCTTCTCGACTATACGATCAATCCTTTCTTAAAAGAACACAGCGACTGGTCTGAGCTTTTTGAGATCACTGTGACTTTGGCGAGCAAACCGCGTTTCTTTACAGTGAAAATGCCTTTTCTTTCCATTGATCCGGCGACTGGTCTAATGAAAAACAGCGAAGGAAAAATCACCAAAGGTATCTACCAAGGTGGATATGCCGGAAGATTACAGAAAGATCTCGGTCTTGAGGGCGATGAAATCCTCTATCTTGGGGATCATATTTACGGCGACGTCGTGAGTATCAAGAAAACGTTTAACTGGAGAACGGCATTAGTTCTCGATCCTCTGGCAGATGAAATCGACGCCATTAAAAAAAGTGCGACTATTCAGGCAGAGATTGATAAGCAAATGTCGATAAAGGAATCTCTAGAACACAGATTGAATGAAATTGATATCCGCAAGAATGAACTTCATGAAGATGTTTCAAAGGAAGAGCTCAATGCACTCTTTACCGAAATCGATAAGGTCAACTCAGTCATTTCTGAATTGCTTGAACAGCATAAAAAATATTTCAATCCATATTGGGGCGAAATGATGAGAGCTGGACTCGAAGAATCGCGCTTTGCTGATCAGGTAGAAAAATACGCTTGTATCTACATGACCAAAGTGGGCGATCTTATTTCCTATTCGCCACGAACGTATTTCCGTCCTTTCAGAAGAACTTTACCGCACGAACTTTAAAAACTGAGTGTAAATTTCCCAGGCCCGATGTCCATAGCCTCCGGCCATGACATAGGCCTGGGGGATATTTCGGCTTTTGAGAAATTCATAAATCAGTTTATCTCTTTCAAGCAACTGCTCTTTAGAAAGCTTCAATTTTTCCGTGCTTTCAAGTTCATCTGCTTCAAAAGGATCGGCACCATCTACAACAATGGCAATGTCTGCTTTCGGATAATTCGCCTCCAGCTCATTTAAGGCCGCCTGCAATTTTTCAAGATAAGTGGATTCTTCTCCGACATCAATTCCCACATCAATATTGCATGGAATGAACCAGGGATCTCTCACCGAGCCTGAATCAAGTGGCCAGCCCTCTTTCATATGAAGACTCAACGTAATAATACTTCTGTCCGCCTTGGTGATTTCAGATGTTCCGTCGCCTTTATGAGCATCGACATCAATTACCCACGCCGTTTGAATTTTGTTTTCATTCTGAAGCTTTCGAAGCGCAATGACGATATCATTGACGAGGCAAAAACCTCTTCCTCCAAAACTCATCGCGTGATGCATTCCTCCGCCTAAAAAATAACTGAAACCATTTTTTAAAGCTTCGCTGGCACAGGCATAAGTAAGCCCGACTTGTTTCAAGACGACATCAAAAGCGCGGGTGAAATCTTTTTTGGCTTTTTTGGGATTGTAGCGATGATAGTGTCCGTCTTCATCCACCAGTTCATAGCAGCTCAACATTTCTCGCTCAAGTTCAGCGTAAGAGCCATATAACCGATCCACAAAATCCTTGTTATGGGCGAGGAGTAAATCGTCTCTGGTAATCGAAGGAATTTTTTCAAATGGAAAATAAGAAAGAGACGGATCATCCTTCTTTAAAGACTCAAAAACTTTCAAGGCGCGATCGTCTACGATTGGAATTTCCACTCCATATTCAGAAAATTTTAAATCGCACTCAGGATTGTAGAGAATCATTCCGCGGCCAGCCTTTTAGCTTCTTCAAGCAATTCTTTTCCAGGAAGATTTTCAAGCGCTTTAAAAAGCGAACGAAGCTGATCGCTGTTTCTCGCTCCACAAAGCGCCGATGTTACTTCATCAAAATAAAGATTATGAGCGAGTGCAAGTTCAAGACCTGTGTGACCGTGTTCATCCAATAATGGCCAGATTTTTTTCATGGCATTGAACTTGGATTTGTTGTCTGCGTTTTTCCACCACGGTGCCCACGAACGACAATCGGTGGCGTCGAACTTTCTTTTTTCATCGACTCGTCCGGTGAGAATTCCTTTGTCGAGAGTCCCCCAGCTCATAAAACTGATGTCGTGTTTTTTCAGGTAAGGAAATAAATTTTCCGCTAATGCCGTCTGGAAAAAATTAAACTCCGACTGGACGACTTCCACTTTCTCTACTTCTTTACTTTTTTCAAGATCTTCAATGGTTGTATTGCAAAGACCAATATGTTTAATTTTCCCCTGCTCTTTGGCCTTTGCCAGAATCTCAAGCGGACGGCGGATGTCCACATTCGCATCCGGCCAGTGAATCATATAAAGGTCAATGTAATCAGTATTGAGATCGCGAAGACTTTGTTCCAGCATTTTCTGCGTGACTTCCGGTTTGTTGGTCATATCAACGCGTTTATTTTCGTGCCAGGTTACTCCTGACTTAGAAACGATAAAGACTTTGTCGCGATTCTGATTAAAAGCCTTTCCTAGACGTTGCTCAGACAGACCGAAACCATAAATCGGGGCCGTATCAAAAAGGCGTAAACCAAGATCATAAGCTTCTTTAAGCAAATCAATTGCTTCGCCTTCTGAGATATTTCCGAATCCATAACCACCGCCTTCACCACTGATGGAAGCCCCACCGAAGGCCAGAGGAATGGAGGAATTTTTGATGTTCTTAAGTAATTGCGTCATAAGGCTTCTTTCCTTGTGAAGTTTGGGCGTTAGGTGTATTAATATGCCCGATTCTCTTTGATTTCTTTTTATAACTGGAAAGCTGGAAACACAATGGTTCTGCCTCACATTCGCCTTCTAAAAAGATTGCTTTTTATTTATGTGTGTCTGATTTGTAATGGCTTTGCTTTTACGCCTGAAGAAACTGCACTCTATCCGATTACTTCTCGAATTGATTCTCTTTTGGAGAGATCGAAAACAGTTTCACCTGATCTTAAAATCGTTCGCCATTTTTATTCCCAAAAGAAAGCTGAATCGGCCAATCGCGCCGGCGATTTTTTTCCACAGGCCTATTTAAATTTTAAAAAGAGTAAAGACTTTTACGAAGAACGAAATGCTCCGCTTCGCGCTTTAGGGATTTATACTTATGATTCATCCTGGGGCATTGATTACAATTGGACTCTATTCAATTACGGACTGATTCAGAATGCCCGTAAAACTTTCAGCGAAACAGATAAAGCTGAAATAGAAGTTCTTAGCAAAGAAAAAGCTTATCCTATTTCTTTCAATACCAATCTGCTGAATTATCTTCTCGCCAAATATAAAAAAGCGGCCGTTCTCAATTCGTTGAAGAAAGCAGAAGCTGGAAAAAAAGAAGCTCAGCTGGGTTTTGAACTTGGACAGAAAACGAAGATTGACGTTCTCCGTTCTGAAGCAAATCTCGTGTCGCTGGATTCAAAAAAAACCAGCTTCAGCGATGAAGAACAAAATACAAGAAGCAAATTCCTGGAATTTTCAGGTCTCGACAGCACTGATCTGAGTTTCCTGGAGAACCTGAATGAAGAACAAATTCTCTCTCTCATCAATGCTCTCAGCAAATCTTACGAGATCAAAGGCGGACCGCAATTCAATAAAAGTCCCGTGCTGACAAGTTTGAGTTACGAACAGGAAATTAACAATATTTCTCTGCACTCACTGACAGCGACAGAATGGCCGGAGTTGAAAATTCAAGGCTCTTACACAAACTCCGCAATCTCGTGGGATAAATCTTTTCACGAACCTTACCGCACACATTCCATCGCGATTGTTTTGACCATTCCTATTTTTAATGGCGGTAGTCTTATTTCTTCAAACTTCGAGCAGTATCACGCGCTCAAAACCAACGATTACACTTTTGCTCAAAAGAAACTTGAAACTGAAAATCAGTTGAACAATACGCTGATCAAAATCAATGCTCTTGAAACGCTCGTCAACTCTCTGACTCTCAATGTGTCACAGTACGAAGAACTTTACAGGCTGACTTCAAAATCTTACCAACTCGGTAAAAGTACTCTGCTTGAACTACTGGAAGTTCAGGACAATCTTCTCGATTCTAAAATTTCGCTGGCTCAAAATAAAATTCAATACTACACGCTCTCACAAAACTATTTGTGGCAGGCAGGACTTCAATGATGTTTAAATCTTTTCTTATAACCACTCTTCTTTTTGTTTTGGTTTCCTGTGGGAACAAAACCAAAGTAGAGGGAATAAAACTCGGCACTGGTTCAGTTGAAAGTACAGTTACTACGATTAACTCCGGAACGGTCGAGGCCCAATCTCAGGCAGAACTCGCTTTTGGAACTGTCGGTAGAATTGCCCGCATTTATGTAAGCCTCGGCTCTATCGTCAAAAATGGAACAATCATTGCGGAACTGGAAAACGCTGATCTGAAGGCAGTCTACAATGAAGCTGAAAAAGAAATGGGCCGCGCCGAAGAGCTTTACAAGAATGGACTAGTCTCCATTGCCAATCTCGACAGCTCAAAACGAGCCAGAGAAGTCGCAAGATTAAATTATGAAAAAACGGTGATGAAAGCTCCGTTTGACGGAATGATCACAGCGATGGATCTCAAGGTTGGTGAATTCTATCAAAGTGCAACCAGCCTTGATAAAAAACCGGCCGTTCAAATCATTGATTTAAAGAAAAGAATTATCAAAGGTGAAATTGATGAAGTGGATCTGCAGAAGGTGGCCATAGGCTATCTTGCAAGAGTGAAAATCCCGGCCATGAAAAATCAGGTTTTTCAGGCGAAGGTGACGAAAGTTGTGCCGTTTGTTTCGACAGCAAAAGATCAGGACCGCACAAGTCAGATCGAACTGGAAATTACAGAAGCTAAAAATGAAGCGGGAAAAGATGTTCTCATTCCAGTGGGAGCTTCGGCCGATGTGGAAATTGTCAGCGAGACAAAGGATAACGTAAAAATTCTGCCAACCAATGTTCTGATCGGGACTGGTAAGATCAGAAATCTTTACAAAATCATTGATGGGAAATTAAAAAAGTCAGAGGTCAAATTAGGTCTCGGAAACTATGAGCGTGCTGAAATTATTGAGGGAGTAAATCCGTCTGACCTGATCGCTCGCCCTCTCTCTGGTACAGAAATTTCAGATGGAATGAAAGTTGAGGTCACTGAAAAACCATGGCCTTAATTGAACTGAGAAACATTCACAAAAATTTTATCATGGGTGATGAGAACATTCATGCCCTTGATGATGTCAGTTTGAAAATCAATGAAGGAGAATTCACTTCTATTGTTGGAACATCCGGTTCCGGAAAGTCTACGTTGATGAATATTATCGGATTACTGGATTTGCCTGGTTCAGGAGATTACATTCTCGATGGAAATAATGTGACTCAAATGAGCGATGATGAATTATCCAAATACAGAAATCAAAAAATTGGATTTGTCTTTCAAAGCTTCAACCTTCTTCCAAAAGCTACGGCCTTAAAGAATGTCGAAATGCCTATGCAGTATGCATCGGCTTACAATAAATCTCTCACAGATGCGACCATCAGAAAAATGGCCCTGGAAACGCTGGACAAGGTCGGGCTTGGGGCCCGTGTAAATCACTTACCCAATGAACTATCAGGGGGACAACGTCAAAGAGTTGCCATTGCCCGCGCTCTTGTCAATAATCCGAAGCTCCTGCTCGCTGATGAGCCCACAGGTGCACTGGATTCACGAACAACCGAAGAGGTTCTGCAATTGTTCGAAGAGCTCAACAGACAAGGCGTAACAGTGGTTCTCGTCACTCACGAAAACCATGTGGCCCAAAGATGCAGACGCATTCTTCGCATGTCCGATGGAAAAATAATTGAAGAATCAATGCGACCGGAGAAGACGGTATGATCTTCAGAAAAATTCTGCTCAATTCGGGCGAAGCCATTGTTGAAAACAAATTGCGTTCAGCTCTTACAATGTTGGGGATGATCATCGGAGTTATGGCCGTCATTCTTCTCGTTTCTGTCGGCACCGGCGCCAAAAGATATATTACTTCGGAATTTGAAAGTCTCGGAACGAATGTCATTATCGTTCAACCGGGCAAAACCGATAAAAAAAATTCAATGGGACCTCCGGTTACTTCGAGTAAAGGGAAGCTGACAATGTCGGATGTCGAGGCCCTGCAAAAAAATTCGCAGTCAATGTCTGCTGTTTCCGGCGTGATGTTCGGGGCCGGCGTTGTCAAAAATGATCAGGCCACAAACAACATCAATATCCTTGGCGCCAACGATCAGTTTAACCGCATCTTCAACATGACAATCAGTGAAGGCAACTACTTCAGCAAAGAAGATGAAGAGGCCGGGCGTCGTGTGGTTGTGCTAGGCCACACAGTGAAGGAAAATTTGTTCGGCTCCAACAATGCGCTTGGACAGCTGGTGAAAGTCAATGAAAGTGAACATCGGGTTATCGGGATTATTAAACCGACAGGAGACAAACTTGGTTTCAATGTCGACGATATGGTTTTTATTCCGACGAGATCCGCTTTACGTTTATTCAATACGGATCGTTTGTTTGGAATCAGAGCTGCTGCAAAGTCGCGCAATGGTCTCGATGATGCCGTTGCTGAGTTGACAGAAATTCTCAAAGAACGTCACAACAATGAAGAAGATTTCACCATCGTTACTCAAGTCACGATGATGGAAAGTATGAATACGATCCTCAACATGCTCACCTACGCTCTCGGCGCCATTGCTTTTATTTCAATGCTCGTCGGTGGGATCGGCATTATGAACATTATGCTTGTCTCAGTGACGGAAAGGACGCGTGAAATCGGCATCCGCAGAGCTGTCGGCGCCCGCAGAAGTGATATTCTCAAGCAGTTCATGGTTGAAGCAGTCGTTATTTCTGTTTCTGGAGGTTTGCTTGGTATTCTTCTTTCTGAATTGATCACTCATACATTGCATCTCTTTCTTCCTAATTTTGATATGCGTCCGCCTTTTTGGATTATTCCACCGGCCTTTTTGCTGTCATTTTTAACGGGAGTTATTTTCGGTGTCTGGCCGGCCCGCAAGGCGGCACACATTCAGACGATCGACGCTTTAAGGTACGAATAATGAAATTGCTGACGTTTGCTCATAGAGGAGAAGCTCAAGCTTTCCTCGCTTCTGAAATTTTTAAGCCCGTTGAATTTTATTTCGATGGATTATTAAAATCTGACTCAGCCTACTTACTCATTACAGGAGAAGGTGTTCAGACGACATCCGAAAAAACGATAGCTGTTCTGACCCGCTTTGGTGATGAAATCGAAGAAGTGTTTAATCTAGGTGTTGCCGGAAGTTTAACCGACAAGCTGAAAAAATACGATCTGATCTGGATACGCACGTCATTTGCTCATCACGCAGAAAGACTGGAGTTTAAATCGTTCACATCAGACACGGATAAAGCAACACGCGATTGCATGACGGCCTTTACCCGGGTTCTGCATCTTGAGGAGAGAAAAAAACTCAGCTTGTTTGCCGATTTAGTAGATCGCGAATTGTGGGCCGTCGGGTCTGCTGCCCATCTGTTCAAGAAACCATTTCAATCCTTAAAAATTGTTTCCGATGAAATGCTTCCGGAAAATGAAGATATCTGCAAATTTGTCAAAGCTGAAGCCCCGCTTTTTTCTGAAAAGCTTCTGAATGAATTTAAACAGAAAGAAGGAAAAACTGTTGCTGTTCCTGCGGCGGCAGTACCACATTTTATTTCTGACAAGGATTTTTACTTCACGGTATCTCAAGAGAGAAAATTATTTTCGACTCTGGAAGGCCTGCGGCTTCGTGGAATTAATGAAGATCTACTTTTAACTGATCCGTTTGTCCGTTCATTAAAAGAAACTGAATATCTTCCCAAAGAACGCACGCGCTTATTGCTTCTTTTTTTGACTGAAAAACTTAATCCTATTTCAAAAATCATTCGTGAAAATATCGAAGAGAGCCTGCTTCCTTTAAAAGAGGCACGCATACAGGCCACGTACGACAATGACTTTGAAGAAGACTGGCTGAATCTTTCATTTCGGGTTCAATCATCGAGAGATCTCGAACGCGTAAAAAATGCACTGAAGATTTTTTCGTATGAAGATTTCAAAAATATTCTCAATGGCCAGATCGATGTTTGAAGTCATCTATGTTGAAGAACATTTATTTCAACATCCAAAAGTGAAAGAAATTCTCGCTAAATATCCTTCGTCGGAAGTTAAGTCCATTCATAAAATCGAAGATGTTTTTGGCAGAGTCAAAAAACCTTACTTACAGAAAAGAACTAATCTCAATCTCTTTCTTGGAGAGAAAAAAGGGCAATTGGTTAAACCAGCGCCTCCGGCCTATGGTTTATCCGGTGAACCTCATTTTTATTTCGTCCATGCTTATAATTGCATTTACGAATGCAACTATTGTTATCTGCAAGGCTATTTTCACTCTCCCGATATTGTTCTTTATCTCAACCATGAAGAGATTGGCGAAGAAATCAAGGCCATCGCACTCAAACGCCACGCTGAGAGTCCGGATAATCGAATCTGGTTTCATGCCGGTGAATACAGCGACTCGCTCGCTTTAACGAGTCTGTCCGGCGAATTACATCACTATTTTAAATTGTTTAAAGATCTTCCTTTTGCACGGCTTGAACTGCGAACCAAGTCCGTGAACATTAAGGAACTACTGAAAGAAGACCCTCTTCCCAATGTCATCACCAGCTTCTCGCTCTCTCCTGCCCACAGAGTGAAGTTGAATGATTTAAAAACACCACCGCTTAAGGCCCGGCTTCAGGCAATAAGCGATCTTCACAAAAAAGGATTTCCCATCGGAATTCATTTTGATCCGATTATCTATGATGATCAGTTTGTTGAAACTTATGAAGAATTAGTGGATCAGCTCGTGGAAGTGCTGCCTGCCGAGTTCATCGAATATATTTCTCTTGGAGTGGTTCGATTCACCAAAGAAGTTTTTCAAAAAGTGCAGAAGAATTATCCGGACTCAGATTTACTTGCCCAGGAGTTTGTCCGTAGCTTTGATAACAAAATCCGATACAGCAAGCCTATGAGGTTGTGGATGATGGGAAAAATCAAAGAGCAACTTATGGCGAAAGGTGTTTCAGAAGAAAGAATTTATCTGTGCATGGAAGAAACAGATCTCGACCCGATGGTGAAAGAACGTGATAAAGAGTAAAGTTCTTCTTGAACAAGGTTATACTTCAGTTCAATTTCCACTGGAAGATTGTGTAAAGACAATGCTTCTGGAAAAAAAATGGAAAGAGCTCGATCAATACTTTCTGCAAATTTCAAAACCAGGCGGACAGCTTCGACATTTTTTCAATGATTATCTTGATTATGAAAAGCTGGAGCATATTATCGCCATTCGAACGGCCCCGGATGATGAAGACGGCATCTGGCATGATGATGGATCACGCTTTTTAGGTTTTTCTCTCTCGCTTAATCTTCACCCTGAAACAATAGAAGGCGGAAACCTCTCTTTCAAAAAGAAAGAGGAAAAAGACGGTGTCGCCTTTCCTCCTCAGCCTTACGGCACAATCATTATTTTTCTTTCTGGTCTTTCCGGCTACGAGCACATGGTGAGTGCTGTAACGAAAGGTGAACGCATCGTTATCGCCGGCTGGTGCAGCTAGGTCTGATCCTACTTAAGTATTTCCCCAAGCACTCTTCCTTTATTGTGAACAGGCAGCTGCGTTTGCAGTAAGTGCAAAATCGTCGAATATTGATCTACGTGATTAATAGGTTTCTCAAGAGCAAAATTCTTTTTTACCCCCGGGCCTTTAATCATAAAAGGAGTCCACATTCCTTCTTCGCTTGAAGGAATAACTCCCTGTTTGTAGCCACCTTTCAACGAGTCCTTGAAAATAAGCTGATCGTCAGTAATATCCTCAACCCAATTGTAGTGAGCAGAGTTGGCAATAATCAGATCTCCAGTGCGGTCGGGGGGAAGGAAAAGAACGCTCGCTTGTTCTCTCTTCAGAACCTGGGCGAGAGGCTTAATTCCATTGTCGTCTTTTAGTTTTTCAAGCTCATCAATAACTTGTTGTCTGAGCGCTTCGTATTCCGGTCCGCTCGCATGGTGATAAACTTTTTCAAGTCCATCCGGATGAATATAGATATTGTCCATCTGGAGAAAAACGACCTTCGTTCTCGCCCAGTCGATTTCATACTCTCCGGTTCGTTTGTTGAGCTTGTAATTGAGCCAGCCTTTCTTGGCAAAAAGATTATTTAATCTCACTTCTTTATACAGTGGAATCGCACCGTGATCTGAACTGAGTACGACGTAGGTATTTTCATCGCAATTATCCAGGACTGTTCCCAGAATATGGTCGATGCCTTGATACATTTTCAAAACATCATTCCACAAAATATTTCGTTCTTCTTCGCTGATCTGTTTGTACTTCGGACTCTTCGGATCGAGATAAGGCATCCACCAACGGCTGGTCAGCATCTGATTGGGAGTATAGATACTTTGAATAATGACATCGCTGGAGAAATTTTTAATCATGTAGGCGGCCATTTTATTGTGCCAGTCTAGAGAGAAGTTGGCCTCTTCAATGAACGTCTTTTTATCTTCGTTCAGATAAATCAATTGCGGAGGATAATTATCGACAAAGTCTACGGAAGGTCCGTTCGCTTCGCGAATGCCCTGGTAAAGATAGTTTGGTTTGACTAAAAATTCATTCAGTTGATTGTAGAGAAATCTCACGCGGAAATAATCTTTTTTCCCGAGATTGATAACTTTAATTTTCATTTCAGTATCGACGTTTACTGAAGAAGCGTCTCTTTCCCATTCCATTTTTTTGGGCGTGTAAATGTTGTAGTCGTTTTTTAGCTCCCAATTAAGAGAGACGGGCATCCACTCCCCCCAATCCCCTTCGGCAAGATCAGAAAGTGTACTCTTTTTATCTTTTGAAAAGACAATGCGGTCGTAATTTTCTAGGCCGTCATCTTTTGAATCGTAAATTAATCCATAAACGGGTTCCTTCCAGTTTGTGAGATTGATTTCTCTTTCAGGCGAATAACTTTTGACTTTCAAAGACCATCCATGGGGATTTTCAGCTTTTAAAAATCTGGTGAGTTCGCTGCCGAAGTTAAAAACGCGTTTATTAAGTCCCGTTTCAACCTGAAGTTTTGCGTCTCCTTCCGAGTGAAAATTGATGGCAGGAAATTCTATTCCCCATCCTCCCCAGCGCCCTTTAATCGTTATGCCTTCATTCAATTCAGGCGGAGTTGATCCAGGGATAGAAAGAAGCGAAACTAAAAATTTTTTTTCTTCCAATGTATACCAGATAGGCGGAACTTTCTTGGCCTGGGAAGTGAAGCCTCCTTTAGAAACCATTTGAAGAGGATATCCTTCAATTCTCATCGGCCCGTCGGCAATTCCGTGAACATCAGGAGTCGTTCCGGTCATGAGTGTCGCAAAGTTCGTCGGAGTATGTCCGGGAAAGACAGGAATCGAATAACCGTAAGAGCCTTCGTCCATCATGCGCTTGATGTTTGGCAATTTTCCTTCCTGCGCCCATTGATAAATTTTAAAAGTTACAGGTTCTGCGCGGAAGCCGTCTGGTACAAACCAATAAAGCCGCACAGGTTTAATCTGCGTATTCAATCTGGTCTTTGAATTCAAAACCACAAATCCTGCAACCATGGCAAGAAAGGTTAATGCAATAAAAACAATGGTGGACTTAGATGGTGCTTTCTTCATATAATCAAGTCTAAACAACTAGCTCACTCAATGACAATGCCTAAACGATGATTAAATTTTTTGGTTTGCCCATACTCATTGCCTTTGTTCTCGGATACATGATTCCCTATACGGCACTCGCACTGTCGCCTTACGCTTTTATCATTTTATTTTTAATGATGACTTCTTCAACTGTTGATATCGAATGGAGTAAGCTTAAACGACTGGTCGATTACCGCAATGAACTTTTAGTTGGTCTTTTCTTTTTATTTATTTTCTTTCCTCTCATGCAATGGTTTCCGGCAAAAATTCTCATCAAAGAGGAATCGCTTTTCTACGGAACGATCCTTGCGTCTATCTGTCCAGTGGCGATCGTCGCTCCCAACTTTACCCGCATCCAAAAAGGCGATGAAATTCTTTCATTTCTTTTTATGATTCTGTCCATGATTGTCTTTCCTTTTATGGTATGGCTGGCCCTGATTCTCACTCATCAGACTTTGCACTTGCGTCCTGTTATTATCGATATGACCTTGTTGATTCTTTTCCCTTTGCTTGCGGGTTTTCTATTGCAACTGATCGATAAAAAATTTGGCTTTCTGCATTTGTGGAAAAAAATCGCGGCAGAATTCAATATGCTCGCGATTGCGGTTCTCGCTTTTATTTATCTCGGGGCTTCTGTCTCAAAACTTAATTTGAATTATACTTCCGGTAAAGAACTTGCCGGAGTCATGGTCATTCTTTTCTTCCAGGATTTTGGTGTCTATTTTCTTTCAAAAATAATTCTGAACCAGTTGTTTGAAAGTGATAAAGCGGAATCACTCGCTGTTTCACTCTCAATGAAAAACCTGGCCGTCTCCGGTGCTATACTTTTGTTTTACGATCCAAAAGCATCTCTTGCTTCGGCACTTGGATTTTTTGTCCATGCTCTTTTCTTTAATTTTCTCGCAGTAAAAAAATCTAAAATTTGATGACCTGATCGATATAATTTTTTACATCGTCCAGGTGGTGAGTGATAAAAATAACTGTTGTTCCGGAAGCGCGAAAACGCGGAATCATTTCCTGCAGAATTTCTTCGCGGAGAGATTGATTGAGTGAACTCAGTGTTTCATCGAGAATAAGAACTTTTGCTCCGACTAAAAGCGCTCTGATCAGCGCCAGACGTTTTTTCATGCCCCCGGAAAGTTCATGGGGATATAAATTCATCGAATCTTCGAGATGAAATGTTTTCAGATGAGAAAGAATATTTTCATCCGTAGCACCGATAAATCTCAGCTGTTCAATAACCGTGAGCCAGGGAAACAGATCATCTTCCTGGTGAACAATGAAAATATCTTTAGTGGGCTTTTTGATTTCTTTTTCACCGAGTGTGATACGGCCGTGGTCCGCAACAAGATGACCCGCAATCAAATGAGCAAATGTCGACTTGCCAATGCCCGAAGGGCCGACAAGCGCATAAATTTTTCCAAGCTCAAGCTCAAGCGAAAAATCGTTGAAGATAATTTTCTGCTCAAAATGAAAAGTCAGTGATTCAACTTTTAAGGCATCCATCTGACCACCTTTTTCTGAAGCTTGCTCATTCCCCAACTCAAAAAATAACCTATGAGCGAAATGAGAATCATGTCGACGACCATCCGTTCAAATTCGAGATTTAGGCGGTTGAGCTGAATGGAGTATCCGAGCCCAGAGCTTCCCGAAAGCATCTCGGCCGCAATAATCGACATCCATCCCATGATCAACCCTACTCTCATTCCCGTGAAGACTTGTGGAAGAATCGCCGGAAGATAGATTTTAAAAAGCATCTGGAAATAAGTCAGTTCAAGAGAACGAGCTACGCGCAGAATTTCTACTTTTACCCCCGAAAGCGCTTCATAAGTACTGGTGAAGACCGGCGGAAAGACACCGATAAAAACGATGGCCCAGGCCGCTTTATCTCCTACTCCCAACCAAAGAATAACAAAAGGGATCCAGGCAATGGGAGGAGGAAATTTGGGAGCGTCCAGCAACAGATTAAAAAGAAAATTGCGTTTTAAAAAAGATGGAAGACTGAATCGCAGAAGTCCTGCCACGATTCCCAAAAAAAAGGCCAGGCTTCCGCCGCAAAGAACGCGCAGAAGACTGGCCAGGCAATTATTTAAAACTTCTTGTGTTAACACCCAAATATTATTTCACGTAATCGTTAGAAACAAAATCCTTCATGTTAATTTTCTTTCCACCAGTCATTCCTGAAACAAAATCCGCCGCCCCTTGAAGAATCGCGAAGTCGTCTTTGTTAAAAGTAACTCTAATTTCTTTATCGCTTTTCGCTTTGAGATTTGGTTCATAGACAATAGTTTTGGCAAGAACTGCTGAATCCACTCCTGTGAGTTTAGCTTCTTCAATAAACCATTTATCTGCTTCTTCAGTGTGCGATTTATAGTAGGAATAAGCTTCTTTTAAAGCAGCGGCCATTTTCTTGGCGACACCTTTATTGGCAGAAAGAAATTCTTTATTCATTAAAACGAGCGCACAGACTTTTCCGCTGTCAATAATGCGAGCAAGCTCGGCCACTTCAAAAATCGCCGGAGCAGGATCAAATCCGGCAAGAGCATCAAACTGATCCCAAGTAACTGCTTCTTTTCCGGCCTTCTTCAAAAGCGGTCCCTGTTCAGGCATTCCCAGATTGATAAGCTTAACATCAGTTGCCTTCAAACCTTTGGACTGCAGGTTATCCAGTAAAACTCTTTGAGCTGCCGCTCCCATTGGAACACCAATCGTTTTGCCTTTCAGGTCAGTCAGTGTCTTAATAGGTGATTTTGGTGGAACGTAAGTCGCAGTGCGGTTGTACATAAGTCGAGAAACCCCTACCCATCCTTTTTCTTTAGAAAAAAGGGCAGCGGCGGGCTGATCAGCGGTCAAAACGACGTCAATTTGTCCGGCCAGAGCAATTTCATTGAGCTCGGGACCAAAGGTTTTCCCGACAAATTCGGCTTCCAGGTCGTGTTTTTTCAAAATGTCAGTGTGTTTCCAGATCTGAACGATTTGTCCTTGGATGGCCCAGGGAACTTGCCAGCCAATACGAATTTTTGTTGCGGCATGCCCATTAAAGGACAAACTGATGAGCATAAGGCCCAATAAAACCTTCATTGTGAACTCCTTTTCAAGATTGATTTTAAAATGATTTACGATTTTCCTCGGACCCGCAATGAAATTTTTTGATTTATAAATGCCCCTTGTCTTATGCATTTAACTCTGTTACATTAACCACTCTTTTAGATTAAAATTTTTGGATTATAAGGATTTATTATGGCACGCACATGTGATTTAACAGGTAAGAAGAGACTGGTAGCCAACAAAGTTTCTCACGCGAACAATAAGACAAAAACTAAGAAGCAAGTAAACCTTCACACTAAAAAAGTGTTCGATCCAGAAACAAACTCTGTGATCAAATTGAAGCTTTCTGCTGCTGCGATCAGAACTCTTGATAAAGTTGGTTCGATCTCAAAATACGTAAGAAAAAACAAACACCTTTTCATGTAATTTGAAATAACTAAAGCGAAAAAAAGCCCCGTTACCGGGGCTTTTTTATTTCGCCTGAAAAAATTTAAAAATTGAATTATGTATTAGAATTCGCTTTAGGCTCCCTTTCGGGAGCCTTTTTTTTTGCCTTTTTTACTGAACTTCTACTGATTCGATTTTAAAGCCCCACTTATTGATTGATCTATCCGAAATAAAATTCAATTGAACTGTATTTCCTTCGATGTAATCCGTCGTGTAGTTCTCGCCTGTTCCAGAAACTTTCTCAACAGTGTTTCCAGCAGCATCGGCCATACGAACATAATCATATCCCGATTCAAGATCGTACTTCGCTACTTTCACTCGTACGTACTTTGCACCTGGGAAAGTAAATGTTTTAGAAACGTTTGAGTTTTCTTTGTATGGGTGTTCTGATTCAAAAGTCTGGTCAAGCTTCACAAGAGTCCAGCCATCATTTCTTGGTCCTGATCTTTCAGGACGTGTGTCTGTTAAAAGATTGTAAGCATCGATGCGAGAAGCAGTTTGCGTTTTTCCGCGAAGAGCTGCAACCGGAACACCTGTCATTGTTAGTCTCTCTCTCATTTGAGCAAATGGCAGTCTGCCTTCTTTTGAAAGAAGGAGTCCAAGAACTCCTGAAACGTGTGGAGTGGCCATTGATGTTCCTGACATAACTTCATAGCCTCCGCCTTTTACAGTCGAAAGAATGTTGTGTCCCGGAGCTGCAATGTGAACTGAGTTGCGCCCGTAAGAAGAAAAGTAAGCAAGATCATTTTGTGCAGTAAGGGCCGCAACTGAAACAACGTTAGCAACATCATAGCTTGCAGGATACGAAGGAGTAGCGTCGTTATTTGAAGATGAGTTACCAGCTGCTGCTGTGAAAATGATTCCTTTGTCAGCTGCTCTTTGAATGGCCTCGAACAAAGCTTGTGAACGACCACCGCCGCCCCAAGAGTTGCTCATCAGATCAACATTTAATCCAGTGGCATAGTCGATTGACTTCACTGCGGCCTCAAGAGTCCCTGAACCACCGGCATCAAGAAACTTAACCGGAATCATTGTCACTTCTGACATTACACCTGCGACACCAACTTTGTTGTCGTGAAGAGCACCGATTGTTCCGGCACAGTGAGTTCCGTGACCGTTGTCATCCATTGCATCTTTTGTATCGTTGGCAAAATTGTATCCATGTTCTTTATCAACATTGGCCTTCAAGTCCGGGTGATTGTAATCAATCCCTGTATCAATAATCGCAATGCGAATATTGCGAGTTCCTTTAGTGATGTCCCAGGCTTTCATTGCATTAACGTCAGCTCCTTCAACACCCGCTTTTCCTTGAGGCTCATTTGCCCCAGTATTGCGTAGACCCCACAGCTGACCAAATGAAGGATCATCTGGAGTTGCTGAAAGTGTTTCTGCAAAAGGAGACTTCTCTAGTTTCTTATGAAAAACAGATTTTTCTTTAGGCATCACTGAAGCAGAATAAATATAGTTTGGTTCAGCGTATTCGACTTCTGGATTATTTTTTAAAGCGGCGATTGCTCCTGAAAGAGATTTCTCTCCTTGCGTGCCTGCTACTTTAAATACGTTTAATTTCTGATAAGAAAGTTTAATTTCTCTCGAAGCAGTTAACCCAAAAGTTGAGAAACCTTTTTTGCTCAAAAAGTTCTGAGCACTCACCCCTGGCTTTAATTTAACAATGATTTCCCCTGGTACGTGTTTAGCAAAATCTGCAGCGTGCGCCCCAGTCATTGCCAGAACAGATAAGACGGCCGGCCCTAATAGCTTCTTACTCATTTCTTCCCTCCTTGGAATACAAGAGTTTTTCTATCACCTATATGTTGTGTGTACTTTTTAAGCTTAAACGACCAAAGACTTTTGCCCAGTTTTTTACGCGGAGGGTATTTTTTTCCGAAATGGTCCGATACTTTATTTTTTTACCAGAATTGAGAGAATAACTCTCATGATACACAACAGTTCATCTGATCCCGTACTCATTAAAAAAATTTCTCTAAAAATCTGGTCTCTCAGAGATGAGATTGAAGCGCGCATTCAAGAGAAAGTGGAAGCAGGCCAGTCTGTTGATGAAAATGAAATCATGCAGATCAGATCTCAATACACTCCTAAAGGAGCGAGCGCGACTGTGCTTCCTCTTAAATCAAACGCCGAGTTAGATAACGGCGAAGATGACATGGCCCGAGCGATGGCGGAAGCCATGAACAGTGGCGATGAAAATGCTGAAGCTCAACCGGAAGAAAACACAGAAACCGTAGCCGCCGCAGAAGACAATGTTGTTTCTTTGAACGCGGGATCCCCTGCTCAAGATGACAATATAATTACCATCAGTCTCGATGCACCTAACATCGCTGAAGACAAGATTGCTAAAGGAAAGACTGTTCTTTCAGAAATCAGCATGGAAAAAATGTTTTTTTTCTGCAATAAACCTTTCACTGAAGGCCAGAGCATTGTGATTCAGTTTTGTATTCCAAAATCTTTTATTGTGAATGCAGATATCCTCTACTGTCGACCTTTCAATTTAAAAAGCCGAATTATTTCTCAAAACAATTACACTCACCGGGCCTTGATCCGGTTTAAATTCCTGAAGGAAGGCGAACGCGCTCTTCTCAGACAATTCCTGCAGTCTATTGAACCTGACTTAACTAAGGTTGTGAAAAAAGCTGCTGCGAAAACTGAAGAAGAAGGCGGATCTGATTTCGGCGAACTGGATGATTTAGGTTTATAAAATCCCATTCTTTGATTATGATTGAGGGATGAATAAGCGTAAACTCATCTCTAATCTGATTCTCCTTTGCTTTTTTCTTCTAGTCGGAGTTGCAGCTCTCCTCACCGACATTTTCCAAAATCCGCTGAAAAATGGCAGCAAGGTCATTGAACAGGTCCGCTTATTTACCAACAACGACCTTTCTACTGTTAATAAAATAGTTTTGAAAAATAAATCCGGTGAATATGCATTTGAACGCGACCCGAACAACCAGATTTCACCATGGCATATGACCGCGCCAAGAGATATTTCTGCCAATTCCGTTTTTATCGATAAACTTTTTACTTCACTTTCATTTTCTAAGGTAAAGAAAATTTTCCCAGAAGAAAAAATCAATTATTCGAATTTTTCGCTGGATAAACCTACTTCTACTTTGACCTTGATTGATCAGACAGGAAAAACAACAACGATCCTGGTTGGTCTGATGAACACAATTGATAACTCGACTTATTTAAAAATCAGCGGAAAAAGCGGCATTTTTCATGTGGACGCTCCAAGTGTTTCTCTCGAAAATGCGACGATCGTCGACTTGGTTGAATCGCAAATTATTTCCATTGACCTCGAAACGATTCTCTCTTTCCGGATTACCCACGGATCTAAAAAAAGCACGCCTTCGCTTGAGATAAAAAAGAAAAATGAAAACTGGTATGATCGCGAAAACAATCTTCTTTCTACCGATAAGATTGACGATTATTTAAATGAACTCTCTGCTCTCAAAAGCACATTTATCGTGGATAAGCCTACAGACGCACAGAAACGCCAGATTTCATCTCTGTCGCGCAATCCAGCGATTGTTATTTCAGTTGAAGACAATAAAGGTCACGTCATCGATTACAATATCAGCTCAGTGATCAAAGATTTTTCAGATATTGATCTTAAAAATGAAGAGTATTTTATCGTCACTATCAGCAACAACAATACTGCTTACATAGTGAAGAAAAGTTTTCTGGAATTATTCTCGCGAAAAGCTGAAAGTCTTAAACCAGTGCCCCAGGCACCGGCCGCACAGTAAGATCAACCGGTTTTTTTCTGAACCAGTCTTGAATTGGAAGGAAGAGCATTTTCTTTCTGAAGTTTTTCAGGATCAACGAAGACATTGATAAATTTTTCGATCAAGATCGTGTTGTAACGTTTAACACCGATTTTATCCATGAGAATCTTTCTTAAAGCTTCCGTTGGTTGAATTTTATTATCTACCATCACATGAACAAAATCATCTGCAAGACAAACGATATTGGCCAGCGTGAGAATTTTATTTCCTTTTTTCTGAAAGGGAAAACCTGTTCCATCGTAAGCTTCATGGTGCTGTAGAACGATTTGTTTAATCGAGTTGTTAATCGCACGGTTCGGTTCAATCAGCTGCACACCAAGCTCAGGATGCTTTTTATATTCTTCGAGCTCTTCAGGAGTCATTTCATGAGGGCGCTTAGTGAGAAGCTCTTTAGGAAGAAGCATTTTTCCGATATCGTGAAACATACAGGCCATGGCCGTTGTTTCAATGGTCGTTTTTGATTGCCATTCAAATTGCTTAATAATCGCAGTTGAATAAAGAGTGACTAGAAACGCGTGAGAATAAGCAGTGGGATCAAAATTCTGAAATGAACGAAGCGCCTGATATAGATTGTCTTCGCCTTCGATCAGTTTAAAAACGGTCTCGCAAACCTCTTTCCCCTGCTCTACAACCTGTGGCTTAAGGCCGACAGTGAATGCTTCTTCAAGGAATTTTTCTGAAACGTTTTTGAGCTGATTAACTTTGTTGTAAACAGGAACGGCAGAGTTATCAATAAGCTTCTTTGCCAGAAAATTATTGTATTGAACAAACTTTCTTCTATCGCTGTTATGGAAAAAAAGAAATTCGACTTTCTTTTCGTTCTTATATTTATCAATTCGTTCTTTAGAGAAAGCATCCCCGGCATGAAGGATTTTTAGATATTTGTTTGTGCCCAACTTGATATAAATATCAAAGAGAACTGCTTGCGAAGAATAGAATTCATCAATTTTGATTTTAGTGAACTGATCATCATTTTGAGCAACTTCCAGCTCTTCACTCGCTCCTTCTTTCTTCGTAACATTGGCCATGAGATCGCCGAGCGATTGATGTCCCTCGAGCAGTTCTTTCAGAAGGCTAAATTCAAAAGGAAGAATAGCAAGTTCCGCCACGCCCATCTTTTGCATTTTTTCTTCAGAAACTTCGCCTTCATCAACGAGCTCTTTTCTCGCGATAATGATCACGCGTTGACTTGGATAATTTGTTTTGATGAATTTGAGAACTTGAGCTGCAGAGTGATTGCTTGTATCGAAATTCATGATGACCGCAAAATACTTGTCATTGTATAAAGCAAGTTGCGCTTCACGACCATTCGTGACTGCGTTCACTTCATACATTTGCTCCACGAGATACTTCTTGGCGTTACCAAGCCAAGTTTCATCTGGATCAACTAAAAGTACTTTTAAGGCCAAAATAATTTCCCTGATAAAAAGGTTTTTCCGGTTAAAACCCTGTGAGAAATTATCGGTAAAATGAGCTGAATTCTAAAATAAAAAAGTGGCTGAAACTCGCATGAATTTCAGCCACTTATCTTATTCGTATTCTAAATAAAAAGACTACTTAATTTCTTTGTGTACAGTATGACGCTTTAAAAACGGATTATACTTCTTAAGTTCAAGACGATCAGGTGTCGTTTTCTTGTTCTTAGTAGTCGTATATCTAGAAGGAGATTTTCCTTCTTTTCTTGCTTCTGTACATTCTAGGGTTACAATAACTCTAGCACCTTTCTTTGCCACAACATGCCTCCACGTCGAAATTTTAAACGTTGGTTAAGTTACACTGAAAAGCGTTGGCATGACAACCAAAAATTGCTAAACCACACTAAAAACTGCAAAGAAATCGCTTAAATTATGAAAATCAACACTGAAAACTGGACATACACTCATTATTTCTCTGATCCGCTTCGCGCTTTCGTCTCAATTGGGGCGTCTCCGGCCGAAGAATCCGAAGAAGTGATCATGCAATACCTGGTCACTCTAACGGACAAGGATTATCAGGAACTCTATCAAAGCGTGCATACGACGATTGAAGAGGCCCTTAGTGCCCTAAATGAAAAATACGGACACTGGGACTTCAAGGACGCCGGCGCAAGAACAGACAGCAACGGCTGCGACAGCTGCGCTGCTCACTAATGAACCCGTTAACAGCTAACCGATAACCGCTAACGGTTAACCGAAACAATTAACGGTTACAGTTAACGGTTAACCGCAACTGTTAACAACCAACATCCAACCGTTGACTGTTGCTGCCTAACTTGTTATAAACGATGATCTATTTAATCAACCTGTCCCTGTATACAAAGCAGTGATAACGTAACTTACGAGGTCCCTATGAAAGAAGGAATTCACCCAAAATACGAAGCTGTAAATGTAACATGCGTTTGCGGAGCTGAGTACCAAACTGGTTCAACAATCAAGTTAGAAAAGATCGATATCTGTGCTGCTTGTCACCCGTTCTATACTGGTAAGACAAAAGTTCTAGATACTGAAGGCCGTATCGAAAAATTCAAAAAGAAATTCGGTACAGACTACGCTAACAAAGCAAAAAAGTAGAATGAACAGGGCCCTCGCCGGGCCCTTTTTTTTGTCTAAATTTTCAACACTCTCGTTTGCCCCTTGAGCTTTTTACACACTCGCCCCTTCCGCCTTCCCCTCCTGCTAAAATCCCTGAAAACACCTCTCTTTTGGAGTTGATGATGAAATCTCTGATTTTAGGTTTATTTGTTTTGTTTTCTTCCACCGCCGTCTTCGCTATCGATCCGGCCGAGGTGAATTGTGCAAAACAGGCCAAGGCCATCACTCTCCAGGACATTTTCCAGAATGCCCGGGAGCTCAGCATTTTTAAAAAGGGTGAACTTCGTATTGAGTATCTCAGTTACGAAGACGTTAAAAACATTATTTACTTAACAGAGCTTGATCTCGATAACGAAACGGTAACCTACAAGACATCTCTTATCGGGAAAGTTTCCAGCACCGACAACGCTTACACTCAAGTTCGTCTTTCAGAATGTGAAATCAAATTCGAGATCGAAGGCTGCGAAATGAAGCAATCATCTTGCAGTTCTACCTATGAATAATGGGTGAATAATTGGCGAATCACTTTAGCGGGAAATGTATGAATAAAATTTCGATTAGTTTATTACTGATTCTTTCAACCAGCGCTCAAGCCTACGACTATGGTTCAATTAAGGGTTCTTTAGAAAAGAAAATTGAAGAAGCAAAAGAAGCGGCTAAAAGAAATGCGGGTAGACTTCCTTCTGTGCCGTCTCTCCCGAAATTGCCAAAGCTTCCAGAGCCCCGCGTTCCCGATCAGGAAACTTCATCTGCAAAAATTTTAAAAACATCTGAAAGCAAACTGACTATTGTTGAAAAAGTCCCGGCCGATGATAAATTTATCATGTTCAGAATTGCCAGAACTGATCAACCAGAAAAAGAAGAAGTGTTACTTTACCCAGCGACGAATGGTGAAGTTCGCGCTCAGCTTTATTTTCGCAAAGGCGCCGGCCGATACACCGTAAAAATGTTTGAAAATAAAACAGCGGAAAAGTATACGAGTTATTCATGGCTCAAAATGTACGATGCGGAAAACTTCGATACACGCGATATGAATTACCTGCTCCCTTCTCAAGCGGTCCAATCAGATAATGCAACTTTAGTGGCACTTGCTAAGGAAGTGACCAAAAATGCAGTGGATGAAGCCGATGCGGCCAAAAAGCTTCACGATTTCGTTGTCAAAGATATTGATTACGATACGTCTGCTTATAAAGACAAAAGCTATTTAACGAAGCCTTACGATGCTCTTACCGTGTCTTCTACAAAGAGTGCCATTTGCATGGGCTACGCCAATTACCTGGCGGCCTTAGGTCGCGCCATTGGTCTTCGCACTCGCGTGGTTTATGGAAAAGCAAAAGTCGCAGAAGGATGGTTGGATCACGCATGGAATGAAGTACTGGTAAACGACGAATGGAAAATTATCGATTCAACGTGGGATGATCCTATTCGTTACACTTATTTCTTTCCGACAGCGCAACAGTTCTCTGTTGATCATACGAAAGAAACGAACAATCCTGAAATTTAATCTTTTAAGCGAACGCGAAGCTTATTTTGAACAAGCTTGTCGACTTCGAAAGAAATTTTTTCTCCGACGTCGGCATTCTTAAAAGCTTTTTCCTGAGCTTTGCTGAGTTGTTTTTTTTGAATCTCAATGACAGCATTGGTATTCACTCCGTTATCCAGATAACAGACTTCATATTCAAAACTGAATTTGGTTTCGTTGATATAACGAATGGTCGTCGCCTCATTGATTAAAGCTTGCGGTCTTTTTCTTCTGTAAACGTGAGCGGTCATCGGAAGGATTTTGCGGTCGAGACTAACGAGTTGGGATAAACGCTCAATGCTTGGATCGTGTGACGTTCTCAAAACCTGATGGCACCATTCGCCCGGACAGGCCGTCGCATTTGGACAGGGGTACAAGACATCGTAATGATCCAGCACATTCTCGCGCAGCTTTTTAAGCTCTTTAAAGAGCTCACTTGTTCCGGGCTCAATCCAGATCACATATTCAGGATCGATGCTCATAATGAGATCCTGGGCCTTATACGTGCCCATTTCATTGATGGAGTGTCCGAAAAATAAAACAGCGTCGGAATTTTTTTGATGATACTTGGATTCTGTTCTTAGATTGACCTCTGGAAAGAATCCCTTCAGGATTTTGCTTGCTTGCTCCAGCATCTTTCTGGAAGTGTCGACAGCGATAATTTCCGGCGGCGTTTGTTCAAACAATAAACTCCACCCCAAAGAAAAGGTCCCGGGTCCACACCCTACATCGATGAAAGATCTGACTCTCAGGTCGTTCAGCACTTCTGCTGGAAGTTTATTCAAAAGAAAATGCAGCTTTGGAATATTAGTCGGCAAATACAGTGAAGCGTAGGCGGACACGTGATTATCATCCTGAACGTAATCTTCAATCTGGTGACGTTTCACTGTGAACTTTGTGCTCATGTCATTAATGAGACGAACGATTTCTGTTTCTTTCAGATTGGGATTTAAAAGATACGGACGTAGTTCTTCAGTAGAAAGAACAAAGGGCCCGAAGGCCCTTTGTGATGGATTATCTTTTTGCAATGTCTGTGTACTCGCGGTTAGTTGAACCAGTATACATCTGACGTGGACGAGCGATCTTCGTTTCTTTTGTTTCACGAAGCTCTTTCCACTGAGCGAGCCACCCTGGCATTCTTCCCAGAGCAAACATAACTGTGAACATATTTGTCGGGATTCCAAGTGCGCGGTAAATGATTCCAGAATAGAAATCTACGTTTGGATAAAGGTTTCTTGACTTGAAGTAGTCATCAGCAAGAGCTTCTTGCTCAAGACCTTTTGCAATGTCGAGAAGAGGATCTTTAATTCCAAGTTGAGCAAGAACTGAATCACATGCTTTTTTAATAATTTTAGCGCGTGGATCGAAGTTCTTATAAACTCTGTGCCCGAAGCCCATAAGTTTGAATGTATCGTTTTTATCTTTTGCGCGAGCAAGAGCTTTGTGAGCGTCGCCGCCAGACTTTTGGATATCTTCAAGCATTTCCAGAACCTCTTGGTTCGCTCCACCGTGAAGTGGTCCCCAAAGAGCATCGATCCCTGCTGAAATTGAAGCAAAGATTGAAGCGTTAGAAGAACCAACAACTCTAACTGTTGAAGTTGAACAGTTTTGTTCGTGATCAGCGTGAAGGATCAATAGAACGTCTAGTGCTTTTGCGACATCTTTGTTTGCTTTCATGCCCATCATGTTGATGAAGTCTTCGCAGTATGAAAGAGCTGGATTCGAAGCAACCATCGCCTGCCCCTGACCGTTTCTGTGAATAGCTGCTGTAATGATTTTGAACTGACCAAGCATTAGAGCGAAGATTTCATCTTTTTGCTCCATTGTCGGATTTGGGTTGTTCAGTTCTGGATAGTGACCAGAAAGAGCAACTGTTACTGCTGAAGCAATCGCCATCGGGTGAGTTGTCTTCGGCATAATTTCGATCATCTTAGTGATGTACTCTGGAAGTTTAGAGTAAGAAGCGACTTTCTTTTCGAACGCTGAAAGTTCAGCAGCCGTTGGAAGTTTTCCCCAGTTCAATAAATAAGCAACTTCAATAAATGAAGATTTTTCTGCAAGTTGTTCAATTGGATATCCACGGTAACGAAGAATTCCAAGCTCACCATCCAGAAATGTAACAGCTGAAGCACATGAACCAGTATTTAAAAATCCGTGATCGATTGTAATGCATCCTGTGTCCGCGCGAAGTTTTGAAATGTCGATCGCTTTTTCGTTTTCTGTTCCTACGTAAACAGGATACTCAAACGTTTTGCCATCAACTTCGATTTTTGCCTTAAGAGACATATGGTTCCTCCAATGAAATGGTCATAAAAAAATGTTGAAAAAAGTCCCTAAAAAATACAGGTGTCTAAAAAACCTGTCCATGACAAAGATTATGAAATCTTGTCATCTGTCATATTAAAGTCGTCCGGACCAACCTTTCGGATCAGCGTGCCAATCCCTGAGCAGTTTTTTACCTTCCTCGCTGATAAATTGTAACTCGAGGGCCGCTTCTACGATATGTTCAAAATCTGTCAGAGAAAAAAGATTTAGAGACAACTCTTTTAGTCTCTTACTCGCTTCCTGCATCTGGTAATCCACAATGCATAAACAAGATGAAGAAATGAGCCCCGCCTCTTTCACTCCCATCATAGCATCAGCTAGCGATGACCCTTGATTGACCAAATCTTCGACAAGAATGACAGACTGATTGGCCCTATAATCACCTTCCACCTGATTCTTCTTCCCATGCTCTTTAGCCTTGGGACGGATATAAACCATCGGGGCCTTGATTCTATCAGCAATCATTGCTGCGTGAGGAATCCCTGCAGTTGCAATTCCGCCGATTAAATCGAAATCGAGTTTGTGTTGCCGAATCGTCGCTATGAAGGATTCAATGATCTGATCGCGAAAATCAACATGCGTGAGGATGAGGCGATTATCACAGTAAATCGGTCCCTTTAGGCCCGAAGCGTAAGTAAATGGATTTTGTGGTTGTAGTTTTACGCACCCCTTGTTGATAAGGGCCTTGGCGATGTCCAATTTCATGGCGGTAATCCTTGGGTGAATGACTCTTCTATTGTGCTTAAGCAGACTTGTTTTTTCCAGAAAAAAACTTGCAAAAAAACTCCCAAAAATTCTTTTTAAGGTAAAATTCTATCAAGCGTTTTTCATTATATATGCGAAGGATTAATTGAAAGTTTTATTTATAGGACATGACGACGAACTCAACGGGCCGCTAAAGAAGCTCACGATGGCGAATTTTCCCAAAATCAAACTCGTCGAAGTTACCGATACCGATAAGCTCATGGACATGATGACCAATGATGGACCCTTTTCTTTTGTTCTGATGGTCATCGACAATAAGCTGCTTAATGTTTCTGAGCTTTACACAACCATTACAGATACGTTGGGACAGCGTCCCTTTGTTTTCGTAGGGTCTCCGGCCTCTATGAAATCCTATATCACACCAGAGATCTTAAAAGCGACGGAGACGAGCTTTATGGTGGAAACACCACTCGCACCGGATGAATTCAAGAAGGCCATGCAATCTTCACTCGACTGGGTCAAAAAAGAAGAGTTTGAAGAATCCATTCTGGAATTCACCAAGGACGATCTTCATAAAATGCGCTTGCGCAATTTTTATCTATTTGAGCAGCTTCCCTACGATGTGTATCTTGAATTGACTCCGACAAAATACGGCAAGGTTATTTCCAAGAATAAAACCTACTCTCATCAGTTGATGCAGAACTATTCGCGAAAAAATATTAAATATCTCTATTTGCGAAAAGATGAGCATTTGAAATTTCTGGATACCTCGATAAAGAATCTGCTCAAAATATATGAAGCTCGCTTAACTGAAAGAAAAAAATATCTGCTTCTCCACTTGAAAACAGTTTTTTTCATTCATCAGTTTATCAAAACATTAAGTGTTTCTGATGAAGTGGTGAAGCTCACGAATCATTTTATCGACAGCGTAAGAGAAATTGTGAAAACGACTGATGGTCTTGTTGATCTGATCAACTCTGTTATGGAAAGCAACAACATGACGTTTGCTGAACATAGTCTTATCACAGCTTATCTCTGCGAAAGCACTCTCTACAATATGGGATGGAATGCAGATATGTCTCGGGATAAACTCATTCTCGCGGCGATTCTTCAGGACATCGGACTTTCAAATGATGATATGTTAAAAATCCGCTCTTTGAATGACCCTAATTTCAAAATGCTTTCTGAAGAAGAACAAAATGAATTTAAAAATCATCCTAACAAAGCGGCGCAAATTTCAATGTTCTTCAGCGGATTTTCGGATGTAGATTTTATTCTCAATGAACAGCACGAACATCCTACCGGAGATGGTTTTCCGAAAGGATTGAATTCATCCGGCCTAACGACTATTTCATGCATTTTTATTCTTTCGAGCAACTTTGCTGCAAGACTGGCGCAAACTGGAAATTCACCGACGGCCTATAAAGAGATTCTGGGAAGCATGAAGCGTATCTACAACACCGGAAATTTCAAAGATCCCCTACGCGCTTTGGAAAAAGCTTTAAAAAAATAAATTTACAGCTTGATTGTTTCGAGAGTATCGACAATTTTTCGGTAGGTACTTTTGCTGAATTTTTCTTTCAGCTGAGCAATGATTTGCTTGGTATTGATCTGATAATTTGAATCAGCATCTTTGCCCTTCATGTATTCTTCAACAAAAGATTCTGCAATCAGAACAATTTTAGATAATGGTGAAACGTCGTCTTTGAAATCAATCGCAAAACCGATCCCGTTGGTCATACCATGGTGCTGTTTAATTAAAAGATCTGCGCCCATGGGTGAACGTTTATAACCGATGACCACTTCCGCCGCTAATCGCGCGTGATTGAGAATAACTTCTTTTTCCTTCTCACTCAGTTCTTCACTGAAAAGCAAATCTTCTTCATATTTCAGATTTGGGTGCTTGGCATAGATAGGCGTGAGCATAATATCGTGGAAGAAAAGAACAAAATTAATTTTCTCCATCTGCGCTTCTCCACCCCACGAAACGTTTTTTACAATGTGTGAGGCTACGTAAGAAGCAAGAATGGAATGGGTGTAAATATAACCGCCTTTATTCGACAAGAGCAGTTGAAGAAGGGCCTTAAGTCCAGGCGTATCTTTTGCCATATCCTCCATGGCCTTGGTGCAGACTTCGGCGACGGCCATCACATCCTGAGCGACTTCCGGTGTAAGGCAAAATTCTGAAGCCGCAAAATCAAAACCGGCCTGCAGTGCTTTAGACTTCTCCACAATACCGGCCTGGGCCGTGCTTTTGATGAAGTCGCAAATAATGGTCGAAACCTGATTGATGACAAGTAAGCGATCCAGTCTGTTGACGTACAGATGAGAGATTCCTTCATCAAGAAATTTTCTCAACACGCCTTTTAAATCACTGCCTTTTTTAGCAATCATCGTGAAGTTGATTTCTTCACCACTTTTTTTCAACTGAATGTAAACCGGACACGGTGCTTCTCTTAACTTCATGAGAAATTCCGTTTCAACCGCGTAGTATTCAGGAACTTCCAGATTGGCCATCGCTTTCGCTGTCACTTTCAATAGTGGAGCTGCTGAACGAAGCAAATTTTGTAAATTGTATGAGGTGGGAACGACAATGATGCCGGGAATTTCTTTTTCAGGATTTCCTACAATGATCATGGGAATTGAAAGATTATTATCCTCGAGAAATTCATGCAAAGTCGCAGCAGCATCCTGGCCATTGATCATCGTGGTGGCCACAATCAGATCAAAAGAATTGCCACTTTGTTTCATCTCATGCTGGATCTTGTGCATGGCCTTGACGGGCGTATCCGCGACGGAAACTTTAGTTCCAAGATAAACTTCCAGATTTATTGTATAAAGCTGATTTAATATTTCATTATCTGAAACAACTAATGTTTTCGTTATTGCCGCCATTACGTCCTCTACAAAGCACTAAGAAAATGTTAGCATACATTTCAATTAAGAGAACAAACTTTAATTCACAACCAATTTAATCGAATTATGAAATTTAAAAATCCGCTCATAAAAGGGCTCTTCCAAAAAAGATATAAACGTTTTTTTGCTGACGTGGACGTCAATGGAGAAATCGTCGTCGCTCACACAGCTAATACTGGAAGTATGAAAACTTGCCTTGGAGAGAATTGGCCCGCCCTACTCTCTTTTCATGACTCTCCGACTAGAAAACTAAAGTACAGCTTCGAGATGATTTCGAACGGAAAAACATGGATTGGTATTAACACTTCAATGACAAATGCGCTGGCAATCGAGGCGATTCAGAATGGAACGATTCCTGAATTGCTCGGATACCGCGACTTAAAGCCTGAAGCAAAGATCGGCCAGAGCAGAATAGACATTCTTTTATCCAACGGCGAACAGGAGCAATGTTATGTCGAAGTTAAGAATGTCACGCTCTCAGATGAGCAAGGCCATTGTCTTTTTCCTGATGCTGTCACGGAAAGAGGTCAAAAGCATTTAAGAGAACTTCAGGATTTAAAACAAAAAGGAATACGCACAGTCATGCTTTTCATTGTTCAAAGAGAAGATGTGCATACATTCAAAATAGATCAGACAATAGATCCGGAATATTCGCGTCTGTTAAAAGAAGTGATGAGCAGCGGTGTTGAAGTTTTGGTTTATCAGTGCAGGCTATCGCCGGAAGAAATCGTCGTTCATAAAAAATTGAAAATCATTTAATAAAAGACCGGTCTCCACAACCGGTCTTTTATTAAAATAAAGATTAAGCGGCCTTTTTGTCTTTGTAGGCATTAATGTCTACGACATTACTCGTATTATTTGCCTGCGCCTGCTTACCTTGCATCAGCTTAAGATGGTTTTGCGCCTTAAGCTCTTTTTTCGTCGGTTTTTTACCGTGCTTACTCTTGTTCTGGTGTTTATCACCCATGAGACTACCTCCCTCAAGGAACAGAATGAACTTTCTTTATGTAAGTACTGTATCGGCTCTTCATGATTATACTTTAGTTTTTTTGTCGGATATTTTCTTGACCACATTCGCCTTGTCGGGAGGTTAACCCTCTGAAAAAATTCAATCTTATGGAAAATGTTAATGCGGCCCTTTTGACCAATATTTATGGCGTTGGCCTGCGGAATGTCCACTTTAGCTACCTGGAGCAATCGCCCGAGCTTTTTACAGGCTGGTTTGAAATTATCAGCGAAAACTTTTTCAGGACTAAGGGAAGACCTCGCGCAGTTCTGGATAAACTAAGAAAAGACTATCCGATTTCCTGTCATGGAGTTTCACTTTCAATTGCTTCCTACGAAGATTTTGACTGGGCCTATTTAAAGGACCTGAAAAACTTCTTTCATGAGATTGAACCTTTCCTCATTTCGGATCATCTTTGTTTCACAGGTCTTCGTGAGAATAATCTTCATAATCTTCTCCCGTTTGCCTATAACGAAGAAAATCTCACCCACATCAGCGCACGCATTCATCAGGTTCAGGATTTTTTTGGAAGAAAGATGGGATTTGAAAATCTCTCGGCCTATTTCGATTACAAAAATTCAACGATGACTGAATGGGAATTCATCAGGGAACTTCTTAAGAGAACTGATTGCCATCTACTGCTCGATCTGAACAATGTTTTTGTTAATTCTCACAATCATGGTTTTTCACCTGACGAATTTTTAAAGACTATTCCTTTTGATAAAGTTCAGCAGCTGCACATGGCAGGCTTCAGTGAACGAGAAAATTTTTATTTTGATACGCACTCAAAACCACTTTATCCGGAATTAATTGAACTCTATAAAAAAGTGCTTCAAAAGAATCGCGACATTCCCGTTCTTTATGAATGGGATGAAGACATTCCGGACTTTCCTGTTCTCGAACAGCAAATTATCCGCTTAGCTGATGTGCGAGAGGAGTTTTGCAAATGAAGCAACAGGATTTTAATAAAAAATTTATTGAATGTATCCGCAATGGTCAAAACTCTGAAGAGCTTCTCTCTTTGATGAAAAGTTTTTCACGACTTCCTTCATCCCGCGCTCTGGAAGTTTACCGCGAAGATTATCAGGCCCGCTTAGCTGATGCTTTAAAAAATACCTTTCGCTCTGTTCACGCGGTTCTTGGAGATGAAAACTTTTTTCTTCTTGCCCGTGATTATCTCGAAAAATTTCCATCCTCCTTTTCTGATCTCGATGATTATGGCGATCAGATGGAGGCTTTTCTGGCGACACATGCTTTCGCTGAAGATTTTCCTTTTCTGACGGAGCTCGCGCATTTTGAACTACGATTCAGACAGATTTTTCATAGTGAAGAAAAAACAGGATTGGATGCAGGCAGCCTGCAAACGGTCTTTGCGGACGAGCAGCTCCGTCTTCAACTTGTCCCCTCTTCAATTGTTCTTTCTTATCATTTCTCCATTGAAAAAATTTTTTCGTCTTGTCTGTCTGAAGAGTCAGAAGACGATTCTCCATTTGATTTTCACTCACCTCAACATATCCTCATGTTCAAAAAAGATGGCCTTGTAAAAATGCATCTGCTGTCAATGAACCAGGCAGAGATATTGAAAAAATTTCACACTCCTCTTTCACTCTCAGAATGTATCAAAATTGCACCGGCCACAATGGCTCCGGCAGAAATGCAAGCCCTGTTTCAGATTATAGGTCTGGAACAAATACTTTTGAAATCCTGATGATTCTTTTCCAGGAACGGTGCAAATTGGCCCTGAGAATTCAGGCATAGTTCCTGCACAAGTGGAAATCACAAATTTTAAATATGTTTTTCACGACGGGGAGGATGACATGAAAAAATTTATTCTAGCAATTCTAGGCCTTACAATCGTTACTGCAAATGTGTTTGCAAAAGAAGAAGTTCTGGCAACCATTACTAACGACGAAAACAAAGAGATCTTTAAATTCGTGGCCAACACAGATGATTCGACACAATCATTAAAAACCTTTTTTAAAGATGACTACCTGAATGGCAAAAAAACGGAACGAGAAGTTTTACCGACAAAAGAATTGATGAGACAAGGTCTAGTTCTCGAAAAGCGCGGCGAACATACAGTCATCACTTTAAAAAGCCACAACTTTGATTTTGCCCGCGGCGGAACTGTTGTGATTGATACCCTCTTTAATGGGGTGACCGGCGAAAGAAGAGAATATGAATTGGAACTGGCCAAAGATAAAAATGGATGGAAACTTTTCAACGGTCGAATTGCCGTTTCCAAACTTCATATTGAAATTAATAAAAAAGCTTTGATTGGTTCAATTGGTGTTAAAAATATCCGCATGGAGTAGCGTACAGCTTCCATGAAGGAAAAACAGAGCGCCTGAACTCTCTCTCAGGCGCTCTTTTAGAATGAGATTTTAAGCTGCTTTCTTCCAGGTCTTATTATTTTCCAGATCATCAAGACTGCGGATAAAATGGTTTTTCGTTTTCGTCACTAGTGGTGCAAAAACAGGTTTCAACTCCATTTCATGACCGTGCGGAATCAAATCTTCATAGCGTGCAAACAGACAAAATTCTTCATCAGCGCTTCTCTTTGCGTTATTCATGTTTCCATAAAAATTCAGAATGCGCGACTCGAGTTTGAACAAGGTATAGTCCTGCTCAAGCATAGGCTGATCTTCATCAAGACGTTTAAAGGCTTCTTCAATACTGAGCTTTGTAATTTTAGAATAATGTTTCACCGGAATTTTCAATTCAAGAATTGTTGAGTTCTTAATTTTGTTCAGAAAATTCTTATCTTTAATTTTAAAAATAAAACCTACTTCAGAAAGCTGGTGAATCTGCACTTTATCACCATACTCTTTAACATCGTTGTCGAACTTCAAAACGATCGGAATATTCGCGTTTAAGCGGAACGATCTTAGCGTGTAATGCTCAAGAAGAATTTTTCTCATGACAAATTTCGAATAAATCTCATTGTCGAGCCACTTCATCGAAGTCAGCGTATAGTACGGCCCTTGTTCCCCATCGAATGAAAAAAGAATTTCATCTTTTCTATCGAACCAGGTAAGTCTCAATCGGGAATCCAGATAAGATTCATAGAGTGAATACAAATCGCTTTTCATAACTTTAATCTTATTACAAAGCCAGACTGGTTTTGCTTTAAGTTCCTGCAGAGTCTGGTTAAGTCTCATCAGGTGAAAATTATTATTGAAATTTTTGTAGTGCTTTCTTTGTGCGAGACAGGTCTGATCCCAGTTCGCCCAGTGGAAGGTCAATTGCTTCGTCAGCATTAAATGTTCAGAGAGGTCGCGTGAACCGAGATAATCTTTTAAAGAAATGTGTTTAAGAGCAGCCGACATGAAATCCTCCACAAACTAATCAGACATAAGTAATCAGTCATTACAATTATGTTCATTAAAACCTGGCCGGATTTCGATTTGGAGATTTTTTGCTTTTTTTTTGATCTGGCTGAAATCATTCTCTTTTTTGGTCAAGAAAACTTAAAGCTCATTCCGTAAATTTGTGTCTTTTTTGTGGCAGATTCCCTCTTCACATTTCTAAACTCTGATATACTCATAATTATGAAGAATCCCTTTGATATTCTTGAACAAAATTCATTGAACTTTAAGCTCACGCCTATTTCGTTCCGTGAGATCTTCTTTATTGCTGAATCCCCATGCGATATTTATGCCCAGGTGGACGGTCTTTTCAAAGTGGTCCTTTATAAGAAGGCGGAAATTTCCAATACGGTTCTTCGCGATTTATTACAAAAGAAACTGGCCAACCTTTTCGTCATGGAAGATGACCGCGCTTCTTTGAGATTTGCCCAGCAGGAGAATTTAAGAAACGTTATCCGTTCTCTTTCTATCGGTGATCCTCTTGAGAAAGCGAAGTATGCCACGAATCTTTTAACAATCAATCTCGGCTATCTTTATGAAGATCCAACCGATGACAATTTACTGAACCTGCAGGTCCAGAGCGCCAAGAACCTTGCGACTTTTCTTTTTAATAAACCTCAAATTCATGAGGCGCTTTATAAAGAATTTATCAAGCAAGGACATCATTACATCTTTGCCCAGCCTTTTCTCTCTACTTTGTTTCTTCTCGGGGTCATGAAAAATACCCGGATGTATATCGACAAAGACATCGAATTATTTTTTCTAACGAGCTATTTTAAAGACATCGGAATGTCGGCCATTCCGGTAGAAAAATACAATGATGAAAATCTAAGCGATGAAGACAGAAAGCTTCTGGCGAGCCATCCTCAGCTTTCCGTCAATATTTTGCGCGGCCGCGTGCCCCTACCGCCAAACCATTTAAAAATTATTGAGAACCACCACATCTACTCGACTCTCACTAATCAGCTGAACCTTGCTGATAAAGATGACCCCAATGTCGTTTTTGGTTTTGAAACAATGATGATCTCGGTGATGGATACAGTAGCGGCGATGATTACTGAGCGACCTTTCAGGAAAGCCGAGAGTTTGTATAAAAGTTTGGATCTCATTCGCTTATTGATTGGCGAACAATATCCACAAGAGTTCAAGCTCATCGTTTTTTATTTCAAAAATTTCTTTAAAGGCATGTGAAAATCTCTCGACTATTTTCCGACCAATTTCCTTGCACATAAAATTCTTTTCAAACTGTTTTCAGTCATGAAACACTCTGTAATGAGTTCTTAATGCCAATTAATTCTAGGGAGGGAAATAATGGCGACACCAGAAATTAGTCCGCTTACGGGTATCATTGCTGAAGATCTAGTCTACGTCGACTTTGGAGAACATGAAGGAAAATCTGTTCTTGAAGTGGCCGACACACTACCAGAATTTTATGATTTTTTACTTGAAAGCAAAGAAGGTGGCAGATGCACCATCCGCCGCTCTAAAGATAAATCGTTTCGCCTTTACGTCACTCAAACTGCTCATTAATCTATAAAGTTTCAATACATTAGGGGGAAAAGGTTCGCTTTTTCCCTCTATTCTTAACCAAATCCTGACATAACCTCCTTTAATTTTTGATTAAAATTGTCGATTATGTCTTCCATGAAGTTAAAATCCAAAACCCAGGACGCCGTCCTTTTCTATACTCTGCGAGTGATCTCTCTTTTAGTTATCGGGCTTCTTCTTTTCATCATGTTCGTTTTAACTAAATCGGCCTGGCCTGCGATTTCCAAGATGGGATTTAGTTTTATCATTGGCCGCGAATGGAACCCTGTTGAGGATCAATTTGGAGCGCTTCCTTTTATCTTCGGAACTTTAATTACCTCTTTTATTGCACTCATCATTGCAACTCCAGTAAGTATTCTGGTGGCCCTTTTTATTTCAGAATATCTTCCCAAAAGTGTTTCGCGCTTCGTGGCCCTTCTTGTTGAAATGGTCGCCGCGATTCCTTCCATAGTTTTTGGTCTCTGGGGAATATTTTTTCTTTCTCCATTAATGAAAGAGTCGATTGCTCCCTTCCTGAAAAAGTATTTTTCATTTATCGGCATCTTTGAAGGACCGAGCTTTGGTATTGGTATTCTCACGGCTTCTATGGTTCTCGCCGTCATGATTGTTCCGACCATTTCATCTATTTGCCGTTCTATCTTTGAATTGATTCCAAAACATCAAAAAGAAGCTTCCTATGCATTGGGATCGACAAAATACGAAATGATAAAAATGGCCGTGATTGTTCCCTCACTTTCGGGTATCAGTTCGGCAGTTGTTTTGGGCCTCGGGCGCGCTCTTGGCGAAACAATGGCCGTTACGATGTTGATCGGAAACTCTCCAGTCATTGCCAAATCTCTTTTCTCTCCGGCCGCAACCATGGCCTCAGTCATGGCTAATGAATATACAGATGCCAACACGCCCCTGCATGTTTCATCTCTGTGCTATCTTGCGCTTCTACTTTTCTTCATCACTTTCCTTTCCAATTTATTTGCAAAGAGTATTGTGAAAAATTTTTCGAAGCTGAGATAAGGGAATAAAGTGAACAATAGACTTTTCAGAAAAATAAAAAACCATCTTTTTTTCGGACTGATCCTGATCAGTGCTGCACTCGTTTTAATTCCGCTCTTTCTTGTTTTGAAATTTGTATTCGTGCAAGGATGGAGTTCACTCAACCTGAGTTTCTTCACAGAAATTCCCAAACCGGTTGGTGAAACAGGTGGCGGTATGAAACACGCCATTCTCGGAACAATCTATATCGTATTGCTGGGAGCTTTAATCGCTGTCCCATTAGGCGTGACATGCGGTATTTATCTTTCAGAATTCGGTAAAAGCAAATTATCAAAAACGCTTAAACTCACTGTCGATCTCATGAGCGGTATTCCCTCGATCGTTATCGGTATCTTTGCCTATCTGATGGTCGTTGTGCCCTTAAAGAGTTTTTCTGCTCTTGCCGGTGGTGTGGCGCTTTCTATCATCATGCTGCCGATTATTATCAAAACCTCAGAAGAAATTTTAAAGCTGGTCCCGACTCATATCCGTGAAGCTGGTCTTGCTCTTGGACTTCCGAGATGGAAAGTTATCCTGTTTATCATTCTAAAAGGCTCTGTATCAAACTTGCTGACGGGGATTATCCTCGCTATCTCGAGAGCTGCCGGTGAAACCGCTCCTCTTCTCTTCACCGCTTTCGGAAACATGTACGTCAGCTACGAAATCAATAAACCAATGGCAACGTTGCCGGTGCAGATTTACACTTATGCTATTTCGCCGTTTAAAGACTGGCAAAGACAAGCATGGGCAGGAGCCTTTGTGCTCATGGTTCTCATTTTGACCTTAAATCTCTTTGCTCGTTACGTGCTTACTAAAATTAAAGATAAAAGAGGAATCTAACTATATGTCTGAACTAAAAGAAAAAATTATTCTTGAAGCAAAAAACGTCGAGGCGTGGTTTGGCGATTTCCAGGCCGTCAAAGGCATCAGCGTAGCTTATGGTGAAAAAACGATTAATGCCATCATCGGTCCTTCTGGTTGCGGTAAATCAACTTACTTAAGAACGTTAAACCGTATTCATGAAGAAACAGAAGGCGCTTATGTAAAAGGCGAAGTTCTTCTTGAAGGAAAAAATATTTACGATAAAAGAATTGATGTCGTCGACGTCCGAAAAAGAATCGGTATGGTTTTTCAAAAACCAAATCCATTTCCTTCATTGTCGATTCTCGATAACGTTGTCGTAGGGCTTCGCCTCCAGGGTATTACCAAGAGGTCTACTTTGATGGAAGTGGCCGAGTCTTGTTTGAAAAAAGCGGCGCTGTGGGAAGAAGTTAAAGACAAGTTGAACTCACTGGGGACTTCCCTTTCAGGTGGACAGCAACAAAGACTTTGTATCGCACGCGCGCTTGCCATAAACCCGCCTGTGCTATTGATGGATGAACCGACTTCGGCGCTCGACCCGATCGCAACAGCGAAAATTGAAGAGCTGATGAACGAAATAAAGCGCGACTATACTGTCATTATCGTTACTCACAACATGCAACAGGCTGCCCGTATTTCAGATTATACTTCGTTTTTTGTTTACGGTAAGATGATTGAACATGGTCTTTCTTCGGACATCTTTACGAACCCGAAAGAAAAGCAAACTGAAGATTATATTTCAGGAAGATTCGGCTAAAAAATATTTAAGACCCAGAGGATAAAAATGGATATTTCAACAAAAGATCTGCGTGATCATATTTTAAAAATGGCAAGTCTTGTGGAAGCTTCGCTTTCGGCTTCTCTCAATCTTGATAAGAATCTCGAAGATGTGCTTGAACTTGAGCGCAAGGTTAACGAATTTCACATGATGATTGACGATGCCTGCTTTAAATATATCGCTCTGAAAAGCCCGGCCGCCAAGGATTTGAGAACTGTTCTTGCCGTTATGAAAATCAACGCTGAGCTTGAACGCATTGGCGATCAGTCTTTGAAAATCAAAAGACAACACTTGTCACTCGGCAGAGAAATTCTGCAATTGAAGAACATGGCCCTTGAAGTAAACATTATGGTGAAAAATGCCCTCGACTCATTCGTTCGCAGCAATATCAAACTCGCCACTGATGTTATTGAATACGACCAGGAAATCAATGCTCTCAACAGAGAAATTGTAAAAAACCACGTAGGTCAGATTAAAAATAATGAAATTGGTTTTGATGAAGGCTACACCATCATCAAAATATCAAAGAACCTTGAGCGCATCGGAGACCACGCAAAGAATATTGCCGAAGATGTGATCTTCCTTGAGTCCGGTTCCGACATTCGTCACAACCCCGAATTCAAAACAGGAAAAAAAGATTAGGATAAAGTTATGGATAGCGGAACAATTGTCATCATTGAAGATGAAAAAGAAATCAGTGATCTGATCCAGAGTCAAATTTCAAATTTTGGGCTTACTCAAGTTGCCATCTACGACGGCAAAAAAGCACTGGACTATATTCAAAGTGATGAAGCAAAAAAAATACAACTTTTCATTCTCGATAGAATGCTGCCTTCACTTAACGGTCTGGAGATCTGCAAATTTATCAGACACTACAATCAGACGAGAACAATTCCTATTCTCATGCTGACTGCTTTAAGTACACCTGAACAGATTGTTGAAGGTCTTGATGCCGGCGCTGACGATTATATGACCAAACCTTTCGATCACAATATTCTACAGGCGAGAGTGCGTTCACTGCTCAGACGCAGACAAATTACACAGGAGCCGCAAGAAGACAAAAAACTTCTCCGTCATAAAGATCTGAGAATTGATACTGATCAATGTAAAACATGGATCGGTGAAGAATTGCTGGAGTTGACTCTTTCCGAATATAAAATTCTTTGTTGCTTTCTCCTTTCTCCCGGAAAGGTTCTTACCAGAAATCAGCTGGTCGAATTTATTCAGGATGGTCCGGTTCATGTAACTGACAGAACAATTGATACTCATATATTTGGCCTCCGAAAGAAACTGGGAGACTACGCTTCAATGATAGAAACGATCCGCGGAGTCGGTTACAGAGTTATCGGCCATGATTGAGATTCGATACAAAAGAATACTTTTTTTGCAAACGATCTTCTTGTTCGTGCTTGCGACCATTTCATATCTTGCATTCAAAAACAATTACGGCCCTTTTAAAACCATCCTTATCTGGTCAGCCGCAATTGTATTAAATCTTCTTTTCATCCGACACTTTGCACTTCCCTCTGCAAGCCTGCTAAAAAAAATCAGCGAAGCTGATCTCAAAGAAGATTTGTCCTGGGAAGAAATCGAAGAAACTATTGCCAAAAAAGATTCCGCGCTGGCAAAACAAAGAGAAGAATTCGAACTAGAGAATATGAAATACAAACTTCTTCTGGACTCGCTGGAAGATCCGGTCTGTATTCTCAACAAACACCTGATGATTATTTATGCCAATCAGTCTTTTACAGCACTTTTTGGTCTTTACGATAAAACGCTCCCGCTTCCTCTTCTGGAAATTACCCGCAACCTTGAATTCCAGCAATTCATTCTCGAGGCGATGAAATCCAGTGCGACTTCACGCAAATCATATTTTTCATTCAACCAGTTGCAGGATGCGCATAAAACCTTTTTCGATCTTAAGGCCTTTCCTGTCGACAACAGCAGCAATTATCTTTGTCTTCTTCACGACGTGACTGAAAGAAAAATGGCCGATCAGATGCGGGAAGATTTTGTAGCAAATTTTTCTCACGAAGTCCGGACCCCCCTGACCATTCTCAATGGTCAGATGCAGAACTTAAAAATGGAACTTGAAAAAGATAAGCTTCTAGAAAAATATTCCTCGCCCATTTTAAAAATCGAAAACAATTCAAGAAGGCTTATTAATCTTTTCAATGATCTTTTGAGACTTTCCTCAGTTGAGACGAAAAAAGAAATAAATAAAGAAATGATTAATGTCGAGCAAATGCTGGAATTCCTGACTCAGGATTTATTGATCAACTACCCTGAAAAGAAAATTAACTTTGAATTTGATCTCAACCAGAAAGAAGTGTTTGCAGACTATCAGCTTTTTGAGCAAGTCATGATTAACTTGATTGAAAATGCGATTAAATATTCATCCGATCCAGGTCAGATTAAAATCACTACGGTGAGAGATCAATCCGGCGATCATCTTTCAATCAGCAATAGCGGTCCATCCATTCCAGAAGAACAGCTCCATCGCATCTTTGAACGCTTTTATCGAGGTGATTCATCCCGTTCAAAAGAAATTGAAGGGACTGGTCTTGGATTATCTATCGTGAAGCATATCATGCAAAAACACGACGGAAAAATTCGTGTCCACAGCAGAAATGACAGTGGCACAACGTTCACTCTGACTTTTCCTTTTAATTAATGCCTTTGAGAGAAGGAAATCCAAGAGACTTGATAAATCCCAATGAAATCTGGGAAAACTCTTTAAAGATGGATGACCCTTCCTGCAATCCTTGAAAAAAATATTTTGGAGAAATTTCGGCGCCCTTCGAGGAATGAATATAGTTAAATATTTTAGCTGACTCCGATTCCTCAATAACCTGTACTGTCAGGTACGATTGCGGGTTCGGCATTCCCTTATAGAAGTAAATATAACTTCTGGTTGCTTCAAGTTCTTTGTAAATGGTTTGAATGGAAATCGTAATCCCGAGAAATCCAAAAGAGAGATAATCTTTAATCCCGGTTTTTTCAAATTTTGTCATCAGAGGAACAATGGCCACTTCATAATTACTCTGAACGTTTTTGAAATTCATGATCAACAAATCTTCATCAGCGGACGGTGATTGATCGAGGCCGGTTTTCTTCAGGTAATAATCAAACGTTGAGGCATTAGGCAAAATATATTGAACGTATTCCTGCAAATCACCGTTGATAATCTTTCTCGTGATTCGCGCATTTAATGTGAGAACTGTTTCTCCGGAATCGTTCTGGAATTGAATTTGATAATTTCCGTTTCCGGTATTAAAGACGACAGACTTTGAAAGAAAGGTAAAAAAATAGAGATTCAATCCCTGCAGAGAAGTATTTTGATAATCTCTCATTCCCGGGTATTTTTCTGCAAAGACACTGTCATCAACTGCAAAACTATTCACTGAAATGATCACTGAGAATAACAAGATCAGCGCTTTCATCTTATTTCTTCTTCGGACGGTTGTCGATAATTTGTCCGATTTCAGCTGCATTGATGAGTTCCTGAATCAGGATCTTAACTAAAGAGATATCTGTGTTTGCAAGCAATCTGTTTTGTGCCAGTCGAAGATCGTCTATAAATTGCTGTGCCTGATTCCCCGATTTGGTTGCATCTGTTTTTGGGAAATAATAGGTATGGTATTCCATTATATCACTCACGGTTGAGATCGTGGAGTCCATAACAGTCTTGTTAAAAGTACTCACAAAGCTAGAAAGAGAAATCAAATTGCCGTTGTTGTTAAAATAATTTACATCGCCCTCTTTCTTGGCAAAAACGGATAAAGTGAACGGGTCCATTTTATTTTTCATTCCCCAGCGTCCGTATTTTCTGACGTACGAGGCTTCATATCCATAAAAAGTCAAAACAGCTCTTGTCGCTTCTGGTGTATATCGGTAATTAACTGCGAGAAATTTTTGTTCAACAAATTTAAAATAGACGGATTGAGCACCGGCGCTTTTTTCAGCAATGACGCTGAATATCTCATCACCTTCGCCATTGGACATTTTGTAGATTCGTCTCGTCTCATTTTGAGCGAGTTCAATCGTGCGTTTCCCTTTAATAATATCTTTAAAACTCATTGGTGAAAGATCTTCACCGTCTGTAATGATATCTTCGACCAAAGAGATTTGCGAATTGCATCCTGTATAAGTCACCTGCTCCAAAAGCTGTTTGCCTTTTTGTGAATAGGTGTATTGAATTGTAGCAAGACGTTCACCCGCTTCATGGGTGACTTCGTTACATTTCATGGAATCACTGTTAGTGAACGCGAGTGTATTGCCTCTGATCGTTGAGATATAATTTTTCCCGAGATCGACAATCTTATTTACGATTTGAGTTCTGAATTCAGAAACAATATCGTCTGCACCTGGAACAGAAGCTGGCAAAGGAACATTTTCAGCTCCTGCATTTGAGACCAGCAAAAAAAAGATCGAGGCGGTAAGAATTTTCATTATTCAATAAACTTGTTGGTCTCTGGGTTGTAATAAAGAATCTTGCTCACTGAAACATCTGAATTAAAAACTTTTAAATTCAGTTTTATTTTTACTTTCGGTTCACTTAATTCTTTTGGCGAGAGCTTGTCGAACTTGAGTCCTGAAAGCATCAAGTTCTCAACCGATAGAATCGTTTTTTGATCAATGGTTCCTTTGCTGAACATTCCCGTACTCGATTTTACGCTGATCTCGATGTTCTTATTGATATTGGACAAACGGGCATCTTCTCTATCGAGATAGAAACCTAAAATGCGGTCACCGGATACAGTAAAGAAAGAATAAGGCTTCACATGATCCAGAACTTCCTGAAGAGCAACTTCGTTCTTTGGAAGTTGATTTTTTTCTTCTGTAGAAAAAGTCCGGTGTAATTCAAGAGCTCTGACTTTTTTTAAGTCAGAAACCAGAGTTTTAAAACTAATCGCTTCAGCTCTGGTCACAATAAGAATCTGGTTTTGAAGTTTACTTTTATCTTTTCCAAAAGAAACGGGGCTCCATGTTCTTCTGCTTGTTTCTTCAGTTGTCACTGTGCTGATAAGTACATTTGAAGTCCCTTTCACCAGGTAAAGCTGTGGATTCGAAAGATTTAGTAAATTCACTCTCTCATTTCCTTCTTTTGAAGAAGGATCAATGACACCATATCTTAACGAGTAATCTTTAATGAGAACAAGATCAGGATCTGTTGCTGAAATTGAAACTGATCCATTGATATTGAGACCTGCTTCCTGCTCCTTGACTACACCTGAACCAGCTGGAGAAATATAAAGAGTCGTGCTTTGAGAATAATTAATGCCTGCAAGATTGGGAATGAGTTGAGTGACAGTTGAAATCTTGGAACTCTCTTCTTTGATTTTAGTTGAGCCAAGGATTGAACTCAAAAGATTAGTACCTATCTTGATTCCGATGGCAGAAGCTCCACCGGCAAGAGTTGTCACGATATCAGTAGCAAGATCTGTCACGGGACCGCTTTCTGACGAAGTTAATTTTGCCTGGATTTCCGTTGAGGCCATTTCCGAAAGTGAGTAAATTTCTGTTGTCAGTTGAACAAGGCTGGCCGGAACAAAATCTTCATAGACGTCCAGCAAAGGAATAAGAGAAATGAATTTTTGTCTCAAGGCTTCGTCGTTGATGTAGAAGTTGATTTTTTTCAAATGCTCTACAACAATAAATCCTTCTGAAGGAGATAGAATGCTTCCTGGAAAAAGGTTGGCATTTAATTTTGCAACGAGATCTTTTGCTGTCAGATTCTGAACAATGTACGTACATCTTTTAATTTCATCATTACATTCAACTTTGCCTGGTTCACGTTGAAAGATCTGCTCACTGTCATCAGCAAATGCATGAGAAGTAACAAGAAGAATTAGTGCCATTATTCTGAACAAACGCATAATCTACCACCCTAAAATGTAAGTGGCCGGATCATATAGGAGAAATAAGTCTTTGAATGACGAATTGTAAAAATTTCATAACGCCTGAAATGCGTTTAGCCCCCGACGAGCTTTAAAATCATTCCTGGCTGATCGTTAGAGATCTTAAGCATTGATAAACTTGCAGATTGAGCAATTTTTGTTTTCGCCTGGTTGGCAGCTTCTGCGGCAATATCGGCGTCTTTGATCTTGGAATTGCTGGCAGAAAGGTTTTCGCGGGAAACCTGTAGGTTCGCCATGACGTTACTCATACGGTTGCTCATCCCTCCGAGCATCGCGCGGCTTGATGAAATTTGAGTAAGCATTTTATCCAGGGCGACCAGAGACTGTTGAGACGATTCTTTGCTTCTCAAATTAATTGAATTAATTCCGAAGTTGTTAGTCGAATCCATGACCTTGCCCATATCATAACGGATGCGATCATTGCTGTCGCCATGAACACCGATTTGCAAATCGTAAACACTTTCGCTTCCTTTGATAACATTATTTCCGTTGAAGCTTGTTGAAACTGTCAGGCGCTCGACTTCTCTCTTCAGTTGCTGAAACTCTTTATCAATAATAGCTCTATCCATATCAGAGACTGTATCGCTTGCCGATTGCATTGAAAGTTCGCGCAGTCTCGAAGAGATCTCAGTCATTGTGGCAAGAGAGCCTTCTGCGACTTGAAGTAGAGAGATTGAATCGTTGGTATTTCTTTCGGCCTGGTAATTACTTCTTAAATGCGCTCTCATTTTATCTGAGATTGCGAGACCTGCTGGATCATCAGCCGCGCGGACAATTCTCTCCCCCGAAGATAGTTCACTATCTTTGTGGGCAGCTTCTTCGGTATGATGTTGAACATACCTCTGTGCGACCATTGACGTAATGTTGGTCGAAACGCGCATACTCTTCCTTGAACGAAAACAAAACTTCCACCATGAAGTTTGTTAACTCATCGGAAAAATTTTCCAAGGGATTAATTTGCCGTTAATGTTTGATTACCTGAGAATACAGGTCCATCAATTTAAGGGTCGACTCTCGACGGTGAAAACGCTGAACGTACTCTAACCCGCCGGAAATCATTTTCTCTCTTAAACCAGCATTGCTCAATACCTGAACAAGGGCGTCGGCAATATTTTGAGCAGACATAGGGTCAATGAACACGGCATCCGGCCCCGCGCTTTCCGGGAAAACTGAACCATGAGAAGTAATGACCGGTGTCTTTGAAAACAGTGCCTCAACAATTGGAATGCCAAATCCTTCAAATAAAGAGGGAAAGCAAAAGACTTCTGCTGCCTGATAAAGGGCCGGCAATTCTTCATGATGAACCGAATTGAGAACTTTCACTCGGTCATTCAACTTCAGCTCTGCCACACGTTGTACAACTTTCTCTTTGTAAGCTTTGCCTTGACCAACTAAAACGAGGTCAGCTTCTATCTTATGGGCCGCCAGAGCATAAGCTTCAAGCAATGTAAGCTGATTCTTTCTTTCTTCAAAAGCGCCGACATTTAAAATGAATGGCTTCTGCAGAAGATATTTAGATTTCACTTCAGCTAATTTTTCCTGAGGTAATTGATTGTAAAAAAGCGGTGAACAACTTTGATAATGGACATGAATTTTCTTTTCATCCACTTTTAAAAAACGAATGAGATCCTCTTTCGTCTGTTCGCAAATGGCGATCACCATATCAGAGTGTTTGCAGGCATAAGTGAATTTTTGAGAATAAACAACGCGGTCTATCCATGGAAAGAATTCCGGATAACGAAGATAAATAAGGTCGTGCATCGTCACGACTTTTTTTACAGGAAGAGAATCCAGCCTCATGGGAATTTCATGGGAAAGACCGTGGAAGATATCCAGTTTTTCTTTCTTGATATCGTCGGCCATGAGAAAGCTTCTCCAGAAAGGAGAAAAAGTTTTACCTAAAAAAGAATCCGGTAAACGAACATGTACTTTTCCCTGAAGTGAATCTAACCACTCTTTGCCTTTGTTGTTTTTGATCGGCGGAACATAAAGAAAAAGTTCCTGCTTAGGACCGTATTCAACCAATCCTTCGACAATACCGCGTGAGTAATTGCCGAGTCCGCGAAAATTATGTGTCGCTCTTTTAGCTTCAAATCCGATGCGCATGAAAGTCCTGTGTTTTAAAAACCCAGTTCGAATTTTACACTGAAGTCGATGGATCCTGCTAGCTTCATTGTGCTAAGAGGAACGGAATTAATGGTGAGTTTTGGCTGTAGATGAATTAATTTATTTGTTCTCAGAAGTTCTTTCCAGTCGATAGGTGCAATATTCAGCTTCACACAGCGCCCATCACAACCGAATTGATCTTTGGCGCGATTGAAATAAACCAGACGTGTATAGCCATTGGCATCGACCGGAATCCCGGGTACCGGATAATCCAGACGTCCGTAGATTTCAAGCTTATCAATAAACTGGAGATTATCTCTGTTTTTAGCGTTTCTGATCGTGACCATCAGATTGTCGAGATTGATATATTTAATCATATCAAAATCAAGAGCAGAGAGTGAATTAAGATCAACATCAACTGAAGAGAGTTCAAGATCATGTCCACCTTGATTATTAATAGTCGTGTTGGCGAGAACAACTGCAATGGCCTGAAAAAGTTTTCCAAAGATTGGAAATTTTCCGGTGTTCTTTGCATATTCATCAATTTGAGTGTCGTCTATCTGGTATGAGAAAAAAATGGGCTTGTCGTTTTTCAGCTCGTTCACTGTCATCGGTTGATAAGCAGGCTTAAGCGTTTCCTTCCCGCAAGAAGAAAGAACCGTCACTACCACCAATAAAGCTGTTAAGAGTCTCACATTTTTCATGAAGAGGTTTATATCATAAAAAAGTGGTGTCATTTCGGGGACTGTAGATTTTTCAATGACAGAAAGTTATTCAACACTTTTTTTCAGGCCCGCTTATCATCAGGACCATGAAAAAACCTCTTGCCCTCTTATTCACTCTTGGAGCGACGTCCGCCTTCGGCGCGAGCTACCAGACCCTTCCTAAGGGCGTGGATATGTTTGTTCTCAAGCAGGTTATGACTTCTAAAGTAGAGTCCAAATACGACGGCAACCGCGCTGACAATGCTCTCGCTCTTTCCGAAAACTTCACCTCGAGCAAACTTGAATCGATTTCAAGTGCCATGAAGACATATTTCAATGAATTAAAGGCCATTTCTCCAGATGCTTACAACCAGTTTTCATTGGGGGAATTTAAGGCCGAAGCCTATGCTCAGGCCACTGCTCAAGGGATTGGTCTGGCCCATGGGATAACTGATCGATTGACCGTTTACGGCTCTCTTCCGGTCTACCATATCAAATCCAATGTCACTTTCAGACAAAGTCAAAAAAGCAATATTGCTGCTGTTCAGGCCGCTGTCGCGAACTCCCCTACGAATTCTGCACTTTCCACTTTTGTTCGCCAGTTGACTCTTCAGTTGCCCGATACAAATGAGCAATTGCTACAATCGATGATCGTTAATTATTATCACTACAAAGCTCTAGGCAGTTGGGAAAAAGATGCTTTGGGTGATGCTGAAGTTGGTGCGATTTATCGCTTAACAGATGCGCAAGATATGGGATTCGCCATGGCCCTTGGTGCCGTTCTTCCTACTGGTGATGCTGATGATCCTGATTCACTCCAGGACGTATCAACAGGTGACGGGCAGTACGACGGTTTTGTTGAATCAATGGCGGGCATTTCATTTTTCGATAGTGTTCTTCAGTTTGATTTAAAAACAAGATTCACTTATCAATTCGCTTCAAAAAAAATTATGCGCAAGCTTGATGATCCGGATGTTCCGCTTTCTGCTGAAAAGGAGGCAATGTCGGAAAAACTGGGCAATAAGTTTGATTCGACCGCGACCATTACTTTGAATCCAACTTCCTGGCTGAACTTCAACTCTGCTCTAATTTATTCTGAAACGGGCGCAACATCTTACGGCGCTGCTGATCCGAGAGTAAAGGCCGTTCTTGAGCAGAACACCAGCTCGAACAATTATTGGGGAAAAGTGGGCGTAGGTTTTTCAAGTGTAGATTTATATAAAGCAAAGAAAATGGATATTCCATTTGAAGTCAATTTATCCGCACAACGTTTATTGAACGCGAAGAACTCTTACAACTACGATCGGTTCGATCTGGATTTCAGACTTTATTTTTAAAGAATATGAGAGAAAAAGATCTTTCCGTTTTCTTCGATGACAAGATTGAACGGATCTTCTTTTATCAAAAGACATCCATCCAGATCGAAGAAATCTACTCCTCCGGAAATATTTAGTGCACTTGAAATTCCGAGTGAAGTTTCAACCATGCACCCGAGCATTGTTTTCAATCCGAGAAGCTTAGCCTGACGAAGCTGCTTTACCGCCCTCATATACCCTCCGGCCTTCATGAGCTTGATATTCACACCGTGGAAACGTTCCGGATAATATCCGTTGATTTCTTCTTTTGTGACGGATTCATCTGCCATGAGAAAAACCGGACTGTGTTTTTTCAATTCCAAGGCCTCTTCGTGCAGATTGGCCTTCAGTGGTTGTTCTAAAAATTCGAGTCTTTTGATTTCAGGAAAAGATTCAAGAAACTTCATCGTTTCCGCGGCCGTTTCAAAAGATTCATTTGCGTCTACTCTCAACGGAACATTGGTTAGCCTGAGAATTTCTTTGCAAAAGTCATGGGCGTTGTCGCGATTAACTTTTACTTTGATAACGGAGAATCTATGGAGATTATTTTCTTTGATAAAACTTTCAACTTTTCCTGTTTCCATAATTGGAATTGAAAAAGAAGTTTTAACAGCGCTCACTGTATTTGTGCCCATTAACTGCGCTACCGTCTTACCTGACAAAAGTGCTATGTAATGAACAAAGGCTGACTCTAGTCCAAACTTCAACGATTGAGGAAGATCCATTGAATCCATAAAGGCCACAAGACTTTCTACGCCTGTGAAGTCTGCAGGTGCCTGAGCTTTAAACTCTTCAAATTTTTCCAAAATAAGTTCGCGGGATTCACCGTAGCGAACGTTAAAAGCAATTTCCCCCTTTGCGGATATCGAACCATTTTTTAATTCGATAATAAAATTGCGTTTAATATCTGAGCTATTTCGTGAAATATTCCAGGTAAATTTTAGAGGTAGTTCGATTTCTTTTATTGTCCAGTTAAACATGTGTCTCGCCGATTTGGTGTTTTTTCCTTCGTCTAATGATACTATAGTTTATGACTTTTAATAAAGATATAATCTTAAGACTGCTTTTTGCATTCGTCTTTATCGCTGTATGCTTTCGTATACTGGGTCCTGTCTTTATGGGATTCATTCGAAAAAAACTTCCTGGTTACGTTCCTGAAAACGACATCGATCAAATGATACGCAGACAAAAAGAAAGATTGCGTGCCCAATATGGTCTGGCCGGCGAAGTCCAGACAAATCAATGGGGTCAGCGAACAGGGCGCGAGGATGATCAAACAGTCGTCCCTACTGCGGAAATTAAAAAAATTTATGAAGAAACAAAATGGGGCGGCGGAGCTTTTTTAAAAGATATCCAGCAGGATATTACAAAAAATTACAGCTACACCATGGCCGACACCAAAGTAAACGCATTCATACTTCTTTGTGAAAAAAGAAACTATGTCCGTTATCTTTCAGATGAACATCGCGCTTCAAATATCGCCTTAAAAAACTTTCTCGTCACTCTCCTTTTATTTTTTTTACTCATCGAAGAAATCAGAGAAAAAAAATTCTTCATCCTGGATAAAGTAGCCGCGAAGTTATCTATCCCTCCCATGGAACTGGCCCTGGCCCTGCAAATAAAAATTCTGATGACTATTTCTCAAAAGAAAGAATTAAAAGAAGAAAGAATTTTTGCTGATACGCTCGTCATCAGTCAGTACTCCGAAGAAACGGTGAAAGAAGCGACCGAAACCATCGCACGAAAAGAAGCAAATCTCTGGGCGAAAAGCAGTTCGCAATTACTTGAAGAACTCACTCTCGCTTTAAATTATGCAAACATGCTTTCACCACTGCCAAAATTGAAGAACAGAAAAGATATTGAAACAGCTTTTCAGGTTTTAGGGATTGGCGCCGGGTCTTCTGTAGAAGAAATCAAGAAACATTACAAAAAGCTCGCTCTTCAAAAACATCCGGACAAAATTGTCTCTCAAAAACTTCCAAAGATGCTCGAGCGCAAAGCTTTCGATCGCTTCAACCGCATTCAGGAAGCCTATGAAGTCATTCTGGAAAATCGCAAATAAGGAAATACTATGTTTAAAAAAGACAAGGCCATAAAAGATATTAAACTCGCTTTAATCGATATTATCAGCGAGACAAATGGAATTACCATCAATGATACGCTGGAGCTTTTGAGCTTTTATCCCACACTGAAAAAAAATCAAACCGTAGAGAAATCTCTGGCCGAGTTCAGGAAGTTGCTCAATGGATTTCAAAGTAACGAAGTAGATATTTCTACGCTGCTTGGCCATCCGTTTTCCGAAGCATTTTTTGAATTCTTTAAAGAGTTTCCCCTACCATACCATGAAGAACACATTCATCTTACCGGTTCTTTAAGTGCAGAGTTCATTTACCCTCGCCTAAAAAAATTACTGGAGGGAGCTGACAAGAAAATTTATGAAGAGAAAATTACCCAGGTCTATGGCCAGGATTCTCTGCCGATCAATTCAGTAGAAGATGTCGACAAATTGATTCGCTTGAAAGACGGTGAACTGTTCAAAACGTATTTGAAAATTCTTTATCTGCCGAAACTGATTCTCACTGACAAACAAACGCATGTGGACGCAGCTTACCACATGGCTTCAGAGCTTTATGACAAATATAACGTGGGTAAAATCAGATTGAAGTTTACTCTCTCCCGTTCGACAGGACTGGCCGATGAGCAAATTCCAGGACTCGATAAATTGACTGAAGACGACGTTGTCCTTGGCCTCTACGAAGGCTTCATGAAATTTAAATCTGAGAAACCGTTTTTTAATTTCATTCTCTCCCCTTCATTCAGAAAAGAGCCGACATTCTTTGATCAGAATAATTATGAATCAAAGCAGGAACATTTTGAAGATCAGGTTATTTCCATTCTCGATGTCATTAAAAAATATCCATTTTTAAGCGACGTTTTAAGCGAAGTAGATACAGTCGGTGATGAAAGAGAGCTTTACCGCAAAAAACATTTTATGGAAATGAAACCCGGTCTGCGACGACTCCAGTTCCAGGGTTTCAGAATACGTTCTCACCACGGTGAAACCTGGAAGATTCTAAGACTTGGTGTTCAGGCCGTCGATAATGCTCTCAACATCTGGCATATCGATACGCTCGAACACGGCCTGAGTCTGGGAATCAATCCTAATTATTATTTTCACCGACTCTACCAACGTATCATGGATATGAACAAGGCGGGCATTTCTCTAAAACCTGAAAGCTCTGAATACGCCGAAATCATGGACATGGAATGGAGAGATGAAGAAATCAGGGACAAGATTGTTCAAGGTTTACCTTTGTCTGAAGCAGAAAACGTCAAATTCCTGAAAACAAAATTTCATACAGCGAGAGAAATTGAACATTATCAGCACGATGTTTTAAATCGCATGATCAATAAAAAGGTTTCGCTCGTTGCTCTTCCTTCTTCAAACTTGAAACTTACAAATTGTTTTCCGGACTATAAAGACCACCCGTTTTCATGGTGGGAGAAAAAAGGTGTTCAGCTGGGAATCGGCACAGACAACTACATCACGTTATCGACAAATTATATTCAGGAACTTTTAATCCTTCTCTACTCTAATCCGACAACTTTAAAAATCATGAAACTTCTGATGGTGGCAACGAGAGAAACTCGCCGTCCTTATATGAGTCACCTTCTCTGGGAAATGAGAAAAACTATTCGCGAATAATTTCGACTGCAGCCTCGGCCACACTGGCCGGGGTTATATCGACCATACAGAGCTGATAAACACTTTGAGAACATTTGCCTCGTCCATCTTTCGTGCATGGCCGGCAAGGGAGATCAACTTCCATTGTTTTAATCAAAGAGCTGATCGTAAATCCAAAGGCCGTAGGTCCCATTAAAGAGAGTGCTTTAACTCCCAGAACATCGGCCACATGAAGCAGTCCTGTATCGGCCGAAATAACGAGTGCTGACTTCTGAACAAGATGACAGCTTTCGATCAAGGATAGTTTTCCTGCGAGATTAAACACGCGAGAAGGATCGATATCGGCCAGGTCCTGGCAAAAGAGATCTTCTTTACCGCCAAGAACCACAAATTTATTTTCCGGAAGAATCTTGATTAATTTTTTCCAGTGATCCAGAGGCCAGCGCTTCATTTCCCATGCAGCAGAGGGAACAAGTGCTATCACTTTAGAAGTGCCCGCAGTCTCTTTGAGAAGGTTATTAATTTTCGCTTCAGTATCTTCTGAAAACTTCCAGCTGACCAATTGTGGTGAATCTCCCTTGATCATCCCCCACTTTTTCAGTGGTGCCAGATACGAGGCTATTCCAATAAACGGCTTTGGAAATGTGTTAATGCGGAATTTGAACAATAAAATTCTTTTCCATCTATCTTTTGATCGCGTCACCAGGCGTGGAAAGAAAAAATTCGACAGTAAAAATAATTTTAAAATGCGCGAGCGAAGATTGTTGTGGGCATCGTAGACGTGGGTGAAATTCTGTCTTCTCAATTCTAACGCAAGCTGGATGAGACCGGAAAATCCACTTTTTTTATCGAGGGCCCAGACCTTATTGACTCCGGTATTTAATTTCACCAGATTCTCAAAATCTTTTCTCGTTACCCAATGTAATTCCGGCGTTGAAAATCTCTGACGGATTAATTCAACAACAGAAGAACACTGAACGATGTCGCCAAAGCTCGAGAAGCGAATAATTAGAACTTTATTTTTTTCCATTATCAATTAATAATAAACTAGGATCGATCGTCTTGGAAACTACGGAATTTCATAATGGGTTTTAGTTTAAAAAATTTATCGTCACTTGTTAATGTCGCCATTCAACACAAAGCAAGCGATATCCACATCAGAACCAATGAAATGCCGTGTTTGCGTATTCGCGGTGATCTTGTTCCTGTTCAGACCAAAACCTTCACCCTGGACGATATCAACGACATCATCAAAATCATTGTGACTGATAAAGATCAACTGGCCTCGTTGAATTCCAAAGCGGAATTAGACGGAGCTTTCAGTATTGAAGGGCTTTGCCGTGTCAGATTCAATATATTTCGTTATTTCAATCAATATGGTCTGGTTCTTAGAATAATCAATACCGAAATTCCCAGTCTCGCTAATCTCGACATGTCCAAGGCCGTGGCGAAAATTGCGCTTCAGAAGCGCGGAATGATCCTTATTACGGGTGCAACCGGTTCTGGTAAGAGTACGACTCTCGCTGCCATGATAAACCATATAAATGAAAATCGCAGCTCTCACATCATCACGATCGAAGATCCGATTGAGTACTTGCATCCCCAGAAAATGTCCCGCATTTCTCAACGCGAAGTTGGAAGAGACACAGAAGATTTTACAAGTGGACTTCGTTCAGCATTAAGACAAGATCCGGATGTCATTTCCATTGGAGAAATGCGCGATCCGATTGCCGCCAATATCGCTTTAAAAGCGGCAGAGACGGGCCACGTTGTCTTTTCTACACTCCACACGACAAATACTGTAACGACTATCGGCCGTATTATTTCGATGTTTCCGGCGCATGAACAACCAGAAGTTCGCAAACGTCTGGCCGAAAATTTATATGCTATTATTGGCCAGAGAATGCTTCCAGGTAAAAATGGTAAAACAGTCATTGCTCAGGAAATTATGGTGACTTCACCCGGGATACGAGACTGTATCTCAGGTAAAGATGATCTCAATCGCATACCGCACGTCATTGTCCAGGGAACTGGTAAATCGACAAATGGTGGTCAGACTTTCGACCAGCACATCATGTACCTTTACCAAAAAGGCTTTATTGAAAAAGAAGTTGCCCTGGATGCAGTTTCATCACAGGCCGACTTTATTCAAAAACTAATTGTAGAATAAAAGATTTATTCTTTCTCAATGACATGCGTTTCAGCGAGAAAATCCTGAAGGGCCTGATGTTTTTTATTGAAAAAAGGAATAAAGAAACCAACGACTATCAAAATACCCAAAGGTTTGTAGACAATTTCACGTTGAATGGCCTGAACCAGACTGATTGTGTACTTTTGTGTTCCCCGAATTTTCAGACCGACTATCTTTTTGCCGTAGCTATGATTGTAAAAGGCCACCGGTAAACAAATAAAAAGAAAGATCATAACTATCGCATCTGCCGTAAAGATCAATTGCATGACAATCGGTTCAGGCAACCAGAATTGCAGTTTATACTTGTCGAGGAACAATTGAATTAAACTTCGTAAGATGGGTGTAGTGAAATAAACCGCAATTCCTAATACTGCCGCAAAGGCCATATCGATAACAAAAGCGATAAATCTTTTGGGGAATGAGGCAAGTTTAAAGGACAAAACTTCTTCTTCCTCATTCGCCATGTTGGTGAGCGCGGCCGCCATTTCTGAACGAGTCCTCATCTTGGGAACTGTTCCCTCATCGAGTGAGAGGCCGGGCTCTTTTCTGGTTACAAACTTATCATTTCCTGATGGATTCGAAGGTTTTTTCCCACCGCCTGACTTGTCGACCATAAGAACTCCGGATTAAATATCATCGATTCTTTTGACTATGGCTTCCAGTCTGTCGCGGGCATCATCACATAGATCTTTCCATTCACCATGATTTAAAGATGGATCGCGATTTAAGAGAAGCTTGCCTAGTTCAGAAGATGTTCGGTTAAACTCGCCTAAGAGTTTAACCGCCAGCTCTTCATCTTCCATATTTTCAAGCTTCGTAAGAATTCTTTCCAGTTCGGAGTTATCAATCATAAGCTATAAATCACTATTACTTAGCAGATGCAGTTTTCTTAGGTTTTAATGTCTTTACGATATCGTTGGCAACCATAACCGACTCTTCAAGTACGACATCTTGTCTGAGCGACTTAACCCATTCTTCTTTTCTTTGTTCAAAATCTTTCTGCCATTTTTTCATATCTCCAGCGCGGATGTTCTCATGCGCTTTCAGAGAGTCTTCAAAGCTCGTAACCAGAAGATTTTTATTTTCTTCATCCATTTTCAATTCTTCGGCCATTTTCTTGTTCTGAACATCTTCGGCCTGAACCTGTTTCAAATTCAAAGAAACGAGTGTGTCTTTCTTTTTCTTGTTCAGATAGTCCAGGTTTCTGATGATCTTATTGAAACGTGGATTAGTTTTTACACGAGCAGAACTCTTCTCTTTTAGCTGAGGAATATTGTATGAAAATTTATTCCATTTACTAAAAGGCTGAGCTTTGATCTGATCCCATGGAAGTGAGTATTCAAGATCTTTTTCTCTGCTTTCCACGTAGCTGAAAAGGTCAGGAAGGATCACATCACTGGTCACGCCTTTATATTGAGTAGAAGCACCTGTGACGCGATAAAATTTCTGAATTGTTACTTTCAAAGCACCCATTGTCGGGCCAAACATTGAAAGAAGCGGACCTTGATTTAAATTAAGGACGGCCTGGACTGTTCCCTTACCGTGAGAGAAATCACCACCGATGATAACAGCTCTGCCGTAGTCCTGCATTGCTCCTGCAAGAATTTCTGAAGCTGAAGCTGAGAATCTGTTGATAAGAACGATCAATGGTCCGTCATAGAAAACATTTGGATCATCGTTTTCAAGAACTTCGATTTTTCCTGTGTGATCTTTAACTTGAACAACCGGGCCTTTTCCAAGGAAAAGACCTGACATCAAACGCGCGTCTTCCAGAGCTCCACCACCATTGTTTCTCAGATCGAGAATAACGGCATCAACGTTTGCTTTTTTCAATCTCTCTAATTCTTTTTTAACATCGTCAGTACAGTTGATTTGAGAAGATTCAAAGTCGCGGTAAAATTTCGGCAACTGGATATAACCAACTTTTGCATCGGTATCTTTGTATTGAAGAACAGAAGATTTAGCGAATGAAGCTGCTACTTCAATTTCGTCGCGAACAATTGAAATAATTTTTCTGGTTCCGTCTACTTTCTTAACAGTTAAACGAACTTCAGTTCCTTTTTTTCCGCGGATGTATCTGACAGCGTCGTCTACTTTCATATCAGTCAAGTCAACTGATTCCCCTGCCCCTTGAGCTACCCCAAGAATGACATCGTCCGCTTCAAGTTCTTTTTGTCTCCACGCTGGTCCGCCCGGAACGATTTGAACTACTTTTATGTATGAGCCATCTTCTTGAAGAACAGCACCAATACCTTCCAGTTTACCTGTGATATCGATATCAAAATCTTCTTTCTTTTTTGCCGGTAGATAAGTTGTGTGTGGGTCAAACACTGCTGTCACAGCGTTGTAGAAATTGTCCAGTTGATCATCGCGGTCTTCCTTTGCAAGACGATCAAAAATTTTCTGGAATCTCTTTGAAACTGAATCATGAGCTTTCGCTCTCATTTCCGCATCTGTTAGTTTCTTAACAGGAGGAAGTTTCTTTTGCGGTTTTGTCGGCTTCTTTGCGTTTTTAGGTTTATCTGACTGTTCATCAATCAGTGAAAGGTACTTGTTCAACGTCGCTTGTTTGAAAACCAGTTTCCAGTTTTCTTTCAGCGTATTTTCGTCTTTAGCCCAGTCTCTTTTTTCAGGATCTACTTCTACCTGCTCGTTTCCGTTGAAATCAAATTGCTTTTTGAAAGTTTCTTTTCTCAAAGATTCTGCGAGTGCTGTTCTCTTTTTCAACATATCGAGAGCTTTTTCAATCAAGACATAATCCCCAGTGACCATTTCATCGTCCATCTGGAACTGGAAAGCTTCAAGATCTTTAATATCTTGCTTCGTCAGAAATTGCTTTGATCCATCAATCTTTTTTAAGTATTGGAGAAAAGCTTTCTGAGAGACTTCATCATTAATTTTTAAAGCGCGGTAATGATAAGTTTCAAGTGCATTTTTTAAAATATTGCCAATCAGTTTTTCGCGACGTGGATCACGCGTGTTTTTCGCACTGGCCTCTTTAGCCTCAACTGCATTAATACTTAAAACAGACGGAACAATGGTCGATTGAAACAGACCGAGCAATAAAAAAGGCAAAAGAAGACGTTTCATTTTTTCTCCAAAAATTACGCACAAATGGCAATTATCCTATGATACCTCAGGATGAGGCTTATGAGTCAAAAGAAAAAATTTCTTGTTTGGAGTCTCGGAAATAAGATTGTCCGATCTTTTTTGTGCATTAATTAAAAAGGCCACCCAAAAGGGCGGCCTTGTAAATGAAAAGTGTCTTTGATTTTTTCTATTTCATTGCTTCAAGAACTGATGCTGCTTTTTGTAACCAACCTACGTTATTGCGGGCCAGGTCAATCATTGAAGGTGCGTATGGAATATCTGCCTTAGTCGGCATATTTTCAGTACACATACTTTCAACACTGTCATCTTCGAACACTACTTGATCAACGCTTTCACCTGGTAAACCAAAGAGGTAGTTTGGAACTTGAGTTTCAAACACTCTCAATCTGTCTTCCCATTTCGTATTCATCTCACCAGTAGAAAGGTACCCTGCTCCCGTTCCGTTTGAATGCGTTCCGATAATCACAGCGCGCTTAGAAGCTTTAAGCAGGAATGACATCTTGTCACAAGCACTGATACAGTCCGCTGTAACCAGGGCAACAATCTTATTATTAAATCCTTTTACCTTCGCCATATCGTAAGGAATGACTTCAGCTGCAAACATTGGTGTATAAGTGCGGCGTTCATCAATTGATTTTTGGAAAAAATCTTTCATCTGATCAATAGTTAATCCGAATGATTGATCTTCACCTACGACTTCCTGGAACAAACTTGGCTCCTGAAGCTGACGCATATACGAGGTCATTCTGAATCCCGAAGTTGCTCCCGGATACATCATTCCCTCAGGTGCAAGAACACTCAATACTTGCGCAGGAAGATTTCCATTTCCACCGCCGTTAACTCTCAGGTCAAGAATAAGAGGAATTTGATTTTCTTTAAGTTCAAGAACAAAGTTTCTGATTCCATCAATGAAACTCATTTGAGCATCGGCCGTCTTCACGTTTCTCGTCATGAAAGTTAAAATCTGAAGTACGCCGTATGTTTTACCTTTGTTGATATAGTATCCTGTACGAAGTGCTGGTTGACCATCGTCGCCGATCATTTCATTCAACCCTTTCAAATTCAGGTGAAGTTTTCTCGTGCTATAGCCTTCAAAAGTCATCGCTCCGTCATTCCATGTCTTCGACGCTTTATCAAAACTCATTCCGATTGTTGATGAATCTGTCGGCACTCCGATTTTCTTGAAAAAAGTCAAAGCATCTAGTCTTGGCGTTGAATCTTTAGGAATATTGGCAAAAAGCGGAAGTTTAAAAATTCCCGCATTCTTAAATTCAATCGTCATAGAATTGCTGTTGTCATAAGCAAAATTTCTAATCGTCAGAGATCTGATTGCCTGCGAATCTGCAAACTCATCAGAACTTGCACCGATATATTTTTTCAGTTCGTTGATTCTTTCTTCTACTGGTTGTCCGTTAATCGAAAGAACTTCATCTCCCATCTGAATCCGTGAAAGATCTGCTCCTGAAAGTTTTGAAACCATACTAAGAAATTTTTTCTCAAGAGAACCAACAAGAATTTTTCCATCAATTCTGAAAAGACGAACACCTGTATAAACGAATGGTCTCGAAATTTTTTCCTGAATGCCAAAGTGTGTGTCCTGAAATTGGGCAACAAGTTTCTGCATGCGATCCATAAACTGCATGTTTGCTTTAGCCTGAAGAAAACTTAAACGGTCGCGTGCATCTTCATTCGATCTGTCAGCCGCAGTTGCAGTGATGTCAGTCGCATTCTCTTCAGCTGCGATGGCCTCTGATTTTAATTTATTAAAATCGAGTCCTATTCTTTTTGCTTTCAATGGAAGAAGAGCATATTCAAGTTCAACTGTTTTTAAGAAATCATTAACGATCATCAAGCGGTCTTCTTTATCGAAATAATGAAATCGAAGACCAGAATAAACATCCTTAACTGCTTGAGAATGAATTTTTTTAGAGATTCCCAAAGGTCCCATTAAACCGGCATGAGCACTGGCTCCCAGTAACGTAGAAAGGGCAAGAGTTAGTAAAACCGATTTGGACATCTTCATGGATTCTCCTTTTCTTTATGAATGGAGACATTCTATAGATTCCAGCGGGCATAGGAGAAAAAGAGGAATTTTTACAGGTATAAACAAAAAAAGGCCGTCTAAAGATTAGACGGCCCTTCTGAAAATATAAGCTAACTACTTACTATTTTAAGTTTCTAAGTACGTACTGAAGAATACCGCCATTTTTCATATAGTGTAATTCGTCCAGTGTATCCACTCTTGAAGTCAGAGTTGTTCTCGCTTCCTTACCAGAAGCATAGTGAATCACAAGCTCGTACTTAAGACCTGGTTTGAACTCTCCTTGCGGAATAAGATCAAGAGTTTCAGTTCCATCAAGAGCAAGAGTTTTTCTGTCCACACCTGGTTCGAAAACTAGTGGAAGAACGCCCATACCGATCAGGTTTGATCTGTGAATACGCTCGAAAGATTCTGCCACAACGGCCTTCACACCTTGCAGGTATGTTCCTTTCGCTGCCCAGTCACGAGAAGAGCCTGTACCGTATTCTTTACCGGCGATAACGACTAGTGGAGTTTTGTCTGAAATGTATTTCATCGCTGCATCGTAGATCGACATCACTTCGCCAGATGGAATGTATTTTGTCACTCCCCCTTCAGTTCCAGGTGCCACTTCGTTTTTAATACGAATATTGGCGAACGTTCCTCTCATCATGACTTCGTGGTTACCACGACGTGATCCGTATGAGTTGAAGTCTTCCGGCTTCACTCCTTTTTCCATCAGGTATGTTCCTGCTGGAGAAGTTTTCTTGATCGAGCCTGCTGGTGAAATGTGGTCAGTCGTGATTGAGTCGCCAAAGAGAGCAAGAACTCTTGCTTTCTTCAGAGAAACACCTTGTTCATACGATTTTTGATCGTTGATGTTTTCGAAGAAAGTAGGATTTCTGATGTAAGTTGAATCTGGTTCCCAAGAGAAGAATTCACCTTCAGTAACTTTGATTGCCTGCCAGTGTTTGTCGCCTTCGAAAACGTTTGAGTAACGCTTCTTGAACATTTCACTTGTGAGCTTGCTCATAAGAACATTGTTGATTTCTTCGTGAGTAGGCCAGATGTCTTTCAGGTAAACATCCTTTCCGTTAGACCCTTTTCCAATCGGATCTTTTGAAATGTTGATGTTGATATTCCCGGCAAGAGCATAAGCAATAACCAGCGGAGGTGAAGCCAGGTAGTTTGCTTTAACATCTGGATTGATACGACCTTCGAAGTTTCTGTTACCAGAAAGAACTGAAGTCACAACCAGGTTGTTAGCGTTAACTGATTTAGAAATGTTTTCTGGAAGCGGTCCTGAGTTACCGATACAAGACATGCATCCGTATCCAGTCAGTGTGAATCCTAGTTCATCCAGTGATTGTTGAAGACCTGATTCAACCAGGTAATCAGTGACAACTTTAGATCCAGGAGAAAGCGCTGTTTTAACCCATGGCTGAGATTTCAATCCAAGAGCTCTCGCTTTCTTCGCGACTATTCCAGCAGCGATCATAACAGATGGGTTTGAAGTGTTTGTACATGAAGTGATTGTCGCAATTGCTACAGCGCCATGCTTAAGTTTGAAATCAACTCCATCAACAGCGTATTCATTGTTAACTGCATCTGGAGAAACTTTGAAAGCTCCTACAAGTTCTTTTCCGAAAGCGTCAGCTGCAGCTGTTAGCTCAATTCTATCCTGAGGACGTTTTGGTCCTGAAAGACATGGAACAACTGATCCAAGATCAAGTTCAAGAGTTGAAGTGAAAACAGGATCCGCGTCGCCAGCAGCAAGCCACAGGCCTTGCTCTTTTGCGTACGCTTCAACAAGAGCTACTTGCTCTGGAGTTCTTCCTGAGAATTTTAAATAATCGATTGTCTTTTCATCAACAGGGAAGAAACCGCAAGTTGCTCCGTATTCCGGTGCCATGTTCGCAATGGTTGCTCTGTCAGCAAGTGAAAGAGATTTTACACCTGGTCCGTAGAACTCAACGAACTTCTCTACTACACCGTGCTTTCTCAGCATTTGAGTCACAGTAAGAACGATATCTGTTGCAGTGATGCCTTCTTTAATTGTTCCATTTAATTTGAATCCGACAACTTCTGGAACAGTCATTGTGACTGACTGACCAAGCATTGCTGCTTCAGCTTCGATACCACCAACACCCCAGCCAAGAACTGAAAGACCGTTGATCATCGTTGTGTGTGAATCTGTCCCTACACATGTATCTGGATAAGCCACAGTTTCACCGTTTTCAGTTTTTGTCCAAACACCTTGAGCAAGATATTCCAGGTTAACCTGGTGACAGATCCCTGTTCCTGGAGGAACAACGCGGAAGTTTTTAAACGCTTTTTGTCCCCATTTAAGAAATGTATAACGTTCTTTATTTCTTTCGTATTCTACAGCAACGTTTTTTTCAAATGAGTCTTGTTGTCCGAAGTAATCAACTGCAACTGAGTGATCAATAACAAGATCAACAGGAATTAGCGGGTTAATCTTTTTAGGATCGCCGCCGATTGCTTTCATCGCTTCTCTCATTGCTGCAAGATCGACAACCGCTGGAACACCTGTAAAGTCCTGCATAAGAACGCGCGCTGGATAGTAGGCAATTTCTCTGTCTGATTTTTGAGTCTTAACCCATTCATTGATAGCTTTTGCATCGTCGAACGTAACGTCTCTTCCGTTTTCGTGACGAAGAAGGTTTTCAAGTAAAACCTTGAGAGACTTTGGAAGGCGATCGATGTCAGCGAGGCCAAGATTCTTCGCTTCCTTCAAGCTGTAGTAAGTGTAGTCTTTTGAACCAACTTTCAGTGTCTTTTTTGTTTTGCTCACGGGTGAGACTCCTTTATTAGATTAATGGGAAAAGTGTACTGATTATAAACTGTTTTTTCTCTCTTTATTATCGCTTTTTTTTCTTATTAATAAATTGAATAAATTGAATAAAATATAGTAGTATTAGGAATATGTTGGAAGGAATTGAGGCACTAATTGCCCTGGAAAAATACGGCACTGTCAGTGAAGCGGCCATACGCATGCGCTTAACTCAATCAGCAGTAAGCAAGCGGATTCAAGCTTTACAAGACGAACTCAAGGTAAAATTAGTTGAGCCAGATGGACGACGCGTGCGTCTTACTGCGGACGGGTATCAATTTCTCAATAAAGCTCGCCCACTCATCATTGAAATCAAGAACCTGACTCAAAATCTGGACAGGTCCAATCTTTCTCATTTTGCTCTCGGGTTATCCGATTCTATTGCGGGTTCATTCGGGCCGCACGTTGTCAGCGAGACATTGAAGACTCTTAAAAATCTCGATCTCGATTTTCACGTACACCGCAGTCTTATGCTTCTGGAAAATATTTCGCTGGGCAAATATCAGTTAGGAATATGTACTTTCGATGAAAACCGTAAAGATCTCTACTCTGCGCATTTAATTGATGAGCCTTTAGTTCTACTGCATTCAGAATTTCGCAATAGGCCCAACCGCGCGCTCCCATTGATAACGATAGAAGAAAATTCGGCCACCTGGAAGAATGCAGGAAGTGATTTGCGAAGGGATTATCCTCTGTTGTTTCATAACAATGTCATGTATGTTGAGTCGTTCCTCGCTGTTTATCAAATGACTAAGGTTGGCCTTGGCAATGGAGTTATCCCTCTTGGGATGGCGCGAGAGTTTAATCTGAAGAAGGAAAGTTTTAAGAAATTGAAAGTCACTCGAACAATATCTCTTGTGACAAGAAAAACGATTGCTCAGATGGATTTTTTTGATCCTTTTTATAAAGAACTTAAGAATAATATTGAACACTACTTTGAAAGATAATGAAAAAATTAGCTCTTAATTACGCCGGACATTTTTTTCTCGTTCTGGGAATTATCGGAGCTTTTCTTCCGGTGCTGCCGACAACTCCTTTTCTTCTCTTGTCTGCCTATTTCTATTCGCTCACAAATCACGAGCTTCATCAGTGGCTTTACAATCATAAAATTTTTGGACCTTCACTTCGAGACTGGGATGAAAATAAAGTTATTGGATTGAAAGCAAAAATTATTGCAACCACTGCCATTGCACTTGTTTTATTCTGGAGAATTCCTCGTCTAGAAATTCATACGATTGTGAAAAGCCTGATCGTCATCGTTCTCACGGGCGTGCTGGTTTTTATCTGGTCGCGGCCTTCACGCAGGATTTGAGTTTAAGCCCCATTGGATTAAAATCGATTTTTACTGCCTTTTGTTCGGCAAGAGATTCGCGAAGACATGGCAGCAGCTTCTCTTCTGCTTTATAGATTCCCGCCTGATTTTTAAAATCAATCATATAGATTTTTTTGGTGTCGTCATAATTTACTTTAGTCACTACCCATTCTTTCGTCATGGCATGAAGAAGGGTTGAACTAAATAGCATCAGGACGAACATGCTGATTTTCATTTTCATACTCATTTTCATTTTGATTTTTCTCATTCAAAGCTTCTGTGTATTCTTTCATTGTCTGTATGGCCAGTGCCATATTTTCTGCTTCAGATCTCTTTTCATCATTGTCCGGAACGTAGACATCCGAAGAAGAAAACGCCACTGCCGTTCTTTGGAAATTCGCCACATTCACCGGAAATGGATAAGGCGTCTGGACAACTCCGCCTTTCACTTTTTTCCCCATGCTTTCAACCCAACCATCAACTGTCACTGCTTTTGCAGTGAGTGAAGGATCGATCACATATTTTTTTATTTCGCCATTTTTTGTTTTTACATTGATCACAGGGGCAACGTGATAGTTCCACTGCACATCTGTGCCAGGAACAAAAAGAGAGCCCTTGATCCACACCTTCTCCACCGGTATACCCATGGCCTCAAATCGTCTCGCCATGACATGAGCGCGTGCGTAGCATCCGTCGTACTTATACCCGAAGGGAATGTCGGCCATATTTTTTGCCTGTTGAAAAAGATCCTGTACTTCTTCTTCAGTTAAATATTTGGCAATAGGTTTTGGTTTTGATTTTTGGAGAAACTCAATATGCTTTTCCGCATCTTTGGAAAGAATCATCCCATCATAGCGACAACCAAGTCCCTGGGCCTTTTTGGCATCGACAAAGACAGAAATAACCTGCCCGTTAACCAGTGTCAGGTAATGACTAAGCTCTGCATTCACCAGCCCTTGTTGAAACGTATCTGCTATCTTTTTTTCTTCCGCAATGAGCTTAGTAACATCGTTGTTCCCGGCACAGCGACTAAGAGCTCCTTCACGCATCGAAGCCGTCATTGGATTAGTGAAGAAACTGAATGCCGATTTATTGTTTTCAAATTGTGAGGGCACAAAAAGATTTTCATCCAGCGGAGAAGCTGAATAACCAGCTCCATTCCATGCAGGAATATCGTAAATCGGAGCCTCTTTTTGATTGTCCGGCTCAACAACTTTTAATCCATTGAAACGCAATTCTGTCTGAGTGCCTTTAAGGTTTAGAAAATATGGACTCGCAAAATCACTTGAAGCTGGAACGAAGCTCAGGATCTTTTCGCCATTGCTCCCTTTACAAGCATAAAAATTGCATTGAAGTTTAGTGTTGTATTCCGCTTCGTATCTTTTCTCTTCTTCCGTGAGTTTGCGATCCTCACCTCGAACGCAGTCAAATTTTTTGTCATCTGCCAGAATGCGTATTTTAGGTTTCGGTGCAGTTTCTCTGTCGATAAAACTTTTTGATTCCGCAATAAATTGTCTGGCGAGATCATCATCAATATCTTTTAAATTGCTGACAATTGAATTGGCCGAAATCAGTTTGCCGGCCTTTGACTCCGGTGTTTTGTAAATTCCTTCCATTCCCGCAAAATTCATTTTGGGAATTTCAAAAAGGACTTTCCCATCATCTACGACTTTGGAAATCCATTTCATTTCGGGAAAGCCATCGGCATTTTTCTGGAAGGCTGCATATCCCATAGCGATTTTAGTGACGAGAATGCTATTTGCACCACTCTGGCAGTGAAAAAGAGAATTAGTCTTTTTCTCGCAAAGATAAGATTTATTTTGAATATCTACGGCGAGTTCAGCAAAAGAAGTAGAAACGCCTAGGAGCATTGATAAAGCTAAAAATATTTTCATACAAACTATCCCAGGTAATTGGAGATGGTTAATTTTTTTCCCTGATAGAACTGATGGCTTTTGCCGCAAAAAGAAATCTGATCATTTTCAACAATAACTCCGCCGCCATCAGCGCAGGCGTAAAGAGGAATGTTGGTTTTCCTTGAATGGTGAATAAGCTCAGCATCGTAGCGTTTGGAATTTTTATAGTGGGGAAAAAACTCAAAATTGACGACTCTCATTGCTGAAAGATTTTTCATATCCCAGGGATTTTCATCCCGGTCGAAATGCGGAAAACTAGCCGTGTGGACGTGAGGAGTAAGAACAATTGCGCCTGCAGAAAGTCCACACAACACTCCCCCGCGTTTTAAAAACTTGGAAAAATGAGAAAACATTCCGGCCTTTTTTAAATGCTTCAGAAAATAAAATGTATTCCCGCCGCCGAGAAAAATCAGGTCGCTTTTCATCGCCTCTTTAAGAACCGTTTTCGTATAGGGAATATCAACACAAAAATGCATGAACTTCTGAACTCCCAGCTTCGAGAATTCCTGAACAAAGAAACGGAAGTCATCTTCCGCATCGTATGAGCTGGAGGGAATGAGAGTTAATTTAGGAGATTTAACTCCCGTGAGCTCGAGGGCCCGCTGGTTGAGAAAACGATTGTCGTCTTCGCTCCCACCGGAATAGAGAACAATTTTCATATGCCGTCTCTATACTCTCTTACGATCTGGAGCATGCCTTTTACTAAGCGCGACTGCTCTTTTTCAGTTTCAAAATTCGAGGCTCTTCTCTCTTTATCCGGATTGAGATTCTGATACTCAACGAATTCTTTTAAGATGACAGAAATCTCTTCAGCGGAAAGCTTAGGTTTTCTGTTCATGACTTTATTAACAATAGTTGTGATTGAATCCCCGGTCACTCGGTCATATTTATTGATGACAGATGAGCGCATTGAAACATCCAGTAAAACTTTCTCAGGAGCATCTTTGAACTTTTTTGAAACAAGGTTGATCAGCTTTACGTAATTTTTTTGAAAGCTTCTGATTTTAAGATCGCGTCTGAGCGTTCTCTTTAAATCTGTTTTGGTTGCATAGCTTGATTTGATGATATCAAGAAATTCATTTTCAGAAATGCGTTCGTTTAATCCCCTGCTCAGGTAGAGTTGAGGCAACTCTCTTAAAATATCACGCATGCAGAAAATCGCGTTCCAATTAATCCCATCCGGTACTTTCTGAGGTCCTTTCACTGATTTTGCCATTTCAAAATAAGTGAAGTCATTGCGGAATTCTTCGATATCCTTGCGATGATTTTCCAGAAGGTAAGCTGTTACCTTTTGATTAAAACCGATTTTCATCAATATGTTCCGGTTTTTAAAATCAAAAAATCTTTTCTCAAAACTTTGAATCGCATGATGATTTTTGAAATCTTCAATGGATTTTTTCTTTTCGTTTTTAATATAGTCTACAATTTGAGCGAAAGTCTGAACAATGTATCGGGCCTTCTGTTTTTGTTCTTTAATTGACGTCGACCAGCGCTGGACATCGTCGTAGCGGTATTCATGGTGATAAAGTCCAAATTGTCGGACGGAGCCGTAATCAATAATTCCGCCATCCATTAAAATATTATCGCCGTCCCAGTCCAGCCAGCAGAAAATATATTGGTCTTCAAAATCAGCGGACATTTGTGCAAAAGTCTCCACCACTCTATTCAGAAAATAGTCGTAGATGGACTTTGGATCGGCAGGTACATTTTTATATACTTTGTTTTTGATCTGGCGATCAATATAGTAATCCACCATTCTTTTCAGCGTTGGAAGATTATTTTGCTTAAGGTGATTGAACATGTGCGAAGGTCTGAGCAGGTTCTCATGAACGCGGACGTTGATCGCAATTCCTTTAGCAAATTCAATAATGGCGAGAACTCTTTCAGTTTCGAGTCCGTTTTTTGCCAGAACTTCACTGAAGAACAGTGAGCTTAATCCTTCATCTTTTTCAGAATAACCACAACCGTAAGAAACTGTGGGATCCCCTGTTTGATAAAACTTTTTGTTGATGTTGCAGGCAGGACTTAGTTTTGTCGCTCCCGTTCCGCAGCTGGAAATGTCGTAAGACTTTCCTTTATGAGCAAGTTGCCCGTTCCAGATACTTCGTCCATCACCTGATGTTGTCCCCTTCTTGCATGGATGCTGAAGCTGAAGATATCGGGTGGCCATATATGTGTTTGGACGAATGTCTTCTTTCGGAAAGTTAAAATTATTCATCAGATCGTATTCGTTTATGATGACGATGCTGAATGTTTTTAATATTTCTTCTTTTAGTTCTTTGGTGAGTTCATCTGGATGATTTTCGGGAATGAGTCCTATTTCGCGGGCGAGATCAAAGTTGAAGAAAGCAACATTGCCACCGTGCCGTGTCCGGACCTGATATTCAACAACGGCCTCGGGCACCAGTTTTTTGAGTGGATGATTTCCATCAATTTCCTGGAACTTCGGAAATCCCGAATTCGCTTTGCTTGTTTCTTTTGATGGCCTTGACTCTTTTAATTTTGTATTTCCCATAGATCTATTTTCAGATATTCAAACAAAATTAAAATAGGCAAAACTTTCATAGCAGTTTTTGCCGATGAATTTTTCCCCAAGATCACATTTCGAGGTAAAATAGGAGCTCACCTTTTTCATTTTCAGGATCATCAATGAAGCTTTGTGTGCCCTTTTCTCTTCTCCTGCTCTCTTTAGCATTCACTTCCTGCTCAAGCATTTCGAGAGAAGATTGTTCGAAAGATATGCGCGACTTTGGTTACGAACATGGCCGCAAAGGCATGAGTAATCTGCTCGAAGATGTGAGAAAGACGTGCCAAAAGTACGAACCACCTGTTGATCTGGCCAGATATCAAACAGGCTTTGAAGCGGGCTGGACTGAGTATTGCACCCCTTTCAATGGCTATCGAATGGGTGTTAAAGGCGATCTTTATAAAAGTTTTTGTCCTCCGGAGCGAGAGGATCTTTTTCACGATCGCTTTCTGATCGGAAAAAAAGTATACGACAAAAAAGATCAAGCAAAAGAGCTGGAAGAAAAGATTCTGGACCTGTCTGAGGATGGTAAAGACCTCACCTCACCTTCCACACACGATGAGCTCAATCGCTACCGAACCGAGCTGCGCGACCTGAATAAAGAAATTCAGGGCCTCGAGCAACAGGGAATGAGCAACGTTCACATTAACTAATCAATCCGGAATAAAGCGAATTTCAAGTAGCGAAGTTCTTCCATAGCGATCGGATAAGGATGATCGAATGGCTGGCCACCGTAATAAACAAGTGTCCCGCGCTTTCTGGTTTTAGAAAAAGCTTCACGGCAGATTTCCAGAAATTTATCTGTGCCGATGTGGCTTGAGCATGAACTGGCAGCAAACAACCCATTGTTGTTGACCAGTCTCAATGATTCAGAAAAAACTTTGGTATAAGCAACTACAGCACTCTCAACTGCTTTCTGGTTAGGAGCAAAGCTTGGCGGATCAGTGATAACGAGATCCCACTTAGCTTTTTCTTTTATTCTTTCATCGATGAACGCAAAAGCATCCTGAGCGATAGCTTCATGCTTTACTTTCAAATCATTCACTTCAAAATTGCGGACAGCTGCGGCCGTTGCGGCCTTCGCAATATCGACACTCGTCACTTCTCTTGCTCCACCCTTCGCGGCGAAGACCGAGAATCCTCCGGTGTAACTAAACAGGTTCAGAACGGATTTATCTTTTCCGAACTGACCGATGAGTTTGCGATTGTCCCTTTGATCCAGAAAAAATCCCGTTTTGGCAGCGTCGCGGATGTTGCTGGCAAAGACACTTCCATTTTCAAGAAAAAGAACTTCTTCTTTAAGCTTGCCGTAGATTTCTACGCCTTTAATCTCTTCATCATTGCGGCGTTTATGGTACACAGTTTTTAAGAAAGGAAAATCTTGTAAAAGTTTTTCTGCAATTCCCTGATGATTCCAGAAATTTTCTACGACCGGATGGTCATGTTTAATGACTGCCGTTTCATCATAGATATCAATGGTCAACCCCGGCATCCCATCGCCTTCTCCGTTGATGAGACGAAAACTATTAGTCAGCGAATTGCGGAAATTTATTCTGAGAGCAACGGCTTTCTTCCATTGCATTTCACTCCATTGGATGAGCGTGTGCTGAACGTTGCCGGCGCGAAAAAAATGTTCATCAGATAACGACAGCATTCTGAAACGCAGCTGAGTGTCTGCCTGTACCAGGCCAATTCCCATCACTTCGTTTTTAATCTTTAAAAGGGCAAGACCGCCTTTAGTTTTGTCATTCTTGTCAAAACAATCAGCAAAAATCCATCTGTGTCCGCGCTTTAAGTGCTTGGTGACATCGCGAATGAGAGAAATTTCAGGAATTTTTCCTTCGGGAATATTGATCAGTAAATTTGAGTTTGTCATAAAAGGTCCGGTAAACGGTGAGGTTTTCACCATGATACTACACTTTAATGATGTTGGCGACGGCGGAAGCAATAACTAAAGCTGCCCCCGCGAGCTGCAAGCTTGAAAGCTTGTCACCCAAAAAAAGAGCGGAAAACAAAATAGTGATAGGCGCTATCGTGTAATAGGCCAGACCGGTGATATTGGGTGAAAGAGTTGAAGATATTTTGGCCCATAAACTATGAGCGACGAGTGTCCCGAAGACCGCCATGAAGATCATGGCAGACCAATCAACCGGCCGCAATGACCAATGGGTTTCCCCAATAAAAAAAAGAAAGAAAACCAGCGCTCCGGCAAACTGAGAAAAGATTCTCGTTTGTTGGTTAAACTCACTTGTTTTTTTGTGCATGACCGGAATCAGGGCAAAGGAAGTTGCGCTTAAGAGTGCAAGCACGATCCCGACAGTCATCTCATTGTGAAAATTCCAGGAAGGAATAATCATGACTATTCCGACAAAAGACAAAAAAAGACAAACGACGTCTTTTTTTGTGATGTGATGACCAAGAAACAATGTTCCGGCAATAATCAACTGTATACCGTAAGTAGACAAACCAAGAACACCGATGGAAGGACCGCCAATCTTTACCCCATAGGCATAAGTTATCCAGTGGATGAAAAAAATGAATCCAATCAGCCAGAGTTTTGCCCCTTCTCTGGTGAAAAATTTGTGAAAGGTTATTTTCTTTCGCCAAATGAGAGAGAGTGCCCCCACCGTGACAAGAAGCCTGAAGAGACAAATAGTCAAAGGAGTCGCAGTCGTGTACTTGATCGCAAGTGGAACAAATGCGAAGATTAAAATTGAAAAAAGTCCTTGAAGAAACATCCTTTCATTAGAAAGCATTTTAGACCGGAGATCAACATGCAAGATACAACCACAATCCCTCATAGAGAAAAAAGATTGCATGAATGTGTCGTTTGCAAAAATAAATTCCAGACGAGAGAAGTTGAACCGATTGATACGATCAGTGAATCTCTTTTCAAAGCGATCAAGACTGTGGCCCCTGATCTGGATGAACACGGCTATATCTGCCTTAACGATTTAAACAAGATTCGACGCGATTATTTCAAGCAACTTATTAAAGAGGAAAAAGGTGACTTATCAGAAGTCGAGAAAGCTGTTTATGAAGCCTTGAGAGAACATGAAATACTTTCCAGCAGCGAACTAAAAAAAGCTCAAAAGAAAAAAACATTCGGAGAAAATCTTTCGGATAAAATCGCTGAATTCGGCGGCTCCTGGACTTTTATCATTCTCTGCGTTTTCTCGCTTGCGATCTGGGTTGCCTGGAACAGCCGCTCAAATTTTCGCTTTGATCCCTACCCTTTTATTCTTCTCAATCTTTTTCTTTCCTGTGTGGCCGCTCTACAAGCTCCGATCATTATGATGAGTCAGAATCGCCAGCAGGAACGCGATCGCAAGCGCCAGGAACAGGACTACAAAGTGAACCTGAAGTCAGAAGTTGAAATCAGAATTCTGAATGAAAAAATCGATAAATTGATCTCCCATCAATGGCAGCGCCTTCTGGAAATTCAGGAAATGCAGATGGATTTCATGGAAGAGCTCAACAACAAGCGCCCAAAGTAGCCCCACGTTGTGGGGCCTTTCTTTATCAGCAACCAGTTACTTTTTTATGAATATTGGAAATATTGAAAGCGCCTTTATGCCAGTCCATATTGTACCACTTAAGCGATTTCTGAAGCTCAGTCATAAAAGGAATTTTTCCTTCGTTCAGAACCGTCGGCTGAAGCCCTTTTGAAGCAAAAGCGAACGTCCAGAAAACTCCTGGGTAAATCAGCATCGGGCCAGTGAAAGACTTCACTACCGGATAAACGTTGCGAAGATTGTCGTAGAAAGATTTAATTCCGTATTCGTCATAGAAAGGATTTTCAGTTTGGGCCATCATGATGCCGTTGTCAGTGAGGGCATCAGAAACATGCTTGTAAAATTCTTGCGTAAAAAGGCCTGCAGCAAAGTCTTCTGGATCTGTTGAATCGATAATGATGACATCAAAAAAGTTTTTATAAGATTTGATGTACTCAACGCCATCTTGTGGACGGACGTTGACTCTCTTATCTGCCAGACCAGACGTACAGTCCGGGAAATATTGCTTTGAAACTTCGATAACGCGTTCATCGATTTCCACCAGATCAATGCGTTCAATTTCCGGATGCTTGACGAATTCGCGCACAATTCCGCCGTCGCCGCCCCCGATGATCAAGACGTTTTTAATTTTTGGGTGAACCATTGAAGGAATATGACCCATAACTTCGTGGTATACGAATTCATCGCGGTCAGAAACCATGGTTTTTCCGTCGAGAAGAAGAAGTCTTCCGACTCCATGAGTGTCTAAAACTTCAATCTTTTGATATTCCGACTTTTCCGTATGCAAAACTGATTTTATTTTAAAACCTGTTGCCACAGTCTTATGAAAATAGCGTTCAGCGTACCATTCGTTCCCAAGAAATTGATCAGTCATAACTCTCCAAAATTTACAGTTGAACCCAAGAATAATTTGTCACATTATTAGTTTTGTGACACATAGATAGTTCGTGATTTCTAAGAAGACAATCTTTAATTAAAGGAAATGAAAGGCATGTTTCAGTCAAATTTAAAAGGTGATGAGAAAATTAAAATTTCAGGATTTAACAACCTCACAAAAATCCTGAGTTTTAACTTGTATGATTTCTGCATTGCTTTAAATGACGAGCAAAAGGCCCAATACGTGAATTATATTCACGACAAGTATAACGCGAATAGAATCGCTGAAATTTCAAAGAAAATCGTTGAAATTATCGAAGCCAACATCCTCGCTGTCTCCGTTCAGGATTATGATCCGGTTGGAGCTTCGACAATGGTTCTTATGTCTGACTTAAAAGGCGGCGGGGAACCGATCCCTTCTGTCCAGGTCAGTGCTCACCTGGATAAATCGCACATCACTTCACACACTTATCCGGACGCTTCAGATCCTGAAGGGATTTGTTCGTTCCGCGTAGATATCGACGTGGCGACTTGTGGAGAAATTATTCCTCTGAATGCTATCAACTATCTTTTCGAATCATTTGAATGCGACGTTGTTTATGTCGACTACGTTGTCCGCGGCTACGCGAGACTTGAAAACGGCAAGAAGATTTACAACGATCAAATCTTCAATTCGATTCAGGATTTCATCAAGCCTGAAATCAAAGCTGACTTCACATACATTTCAGACATCAACATGCCTCAGAACAATATCTGGCAGTCGAAATTTCTTGTAAAAGAAAAAGGACCTGAGAATTATTTATTGAATCCTGAAGATGTAAATAATCCAGCTGTTCCTGAAAAAATGGAACTTCTGAAAAAAGAAATGCTCGAAGTTTATCACATGATCCACTAGGATCATTTCCCCGGAGTTCATGATGACATCAAATCTTTGGGGTAATAATCAGACGCAATTTTTCTTTGAACTCAATCCTGATCTGGTTCTCGATACCGTCGAGTCACTGGGCTACAAGACCACTGGTCGCGTGCTTACAATGAACTCGATGGAAAATCGTGTTTACGAAGTTGAGATTGAATCAGATTCAGACAATCCCAGCGACCATTTTAAAATAATCAAATTTTATCGTCCGGGTCGATGGAGCAAAATTCAAATCCAGGAAGAACACGACTTTCTTGCTGATCTTTCAGAATTTGAAGTGCCAGTCATTGCGCCCGTTCAATTCGACGGCCAGTCGCTCTTTACAATGAAAGAGCTCGAACTGTACTTCACCGTTTTCAACAAACAAGGTGGGCGCGCCCCAGATGAATTCACGAACGAAGAGATTGAACAAGTCGGAAGACTCCTCGCTCGCCTACACAACGTCGGTTCCATGAAGGATGCTCCTCACCGTTTAAAACTCACTCCGGAAGTTTACTTAAAATCCAATATGGATTTTCTTCTCGACCAAAAAATCATTCCTTCTCATCTTGAGAAGATGTACAAAGACGTTCTGGAACAAATCTATTCACTGACAAAAAATCGTTTTAAAAATATCTCTTATCAGCGCATTCATGGCGATTGTCACCTCGGCAATATCATCAAACGTGGCGATGTTTTTTATCTCATCGACTTTGATGACATGGTGATGGGACCATGTGTGCAGGATATGTGGCTGCTTCTACCTGGAAGAGATGAATATGCAGAGAACCTTCGCTCAAGATTGATTGAATCTTATATGACGATGAGAGATTTTAATTTTGAAGAGCTTCGCCTGACAGAAACTCTTCGTACTCTAAGAATGATCAATTATTCTGCCTGGATTGCTAAAAGATACGAAGACCCAGCTTTTAAAAATGCCTTTCCGTTTTTTGAACAACCTAGTTATTGGGAAGGGCAAATCAATGATCTTCGGGAACAGATCTATCATCTGTCTGAAAACGATTATTAAAAATTTCTCACGTAATCATCAATATTGAATTTGAAGCGCGCTCGATCCAGAACTTCTTGAGTAGATATTCTTTTATCTTGAGCAAGCGATCGCAGTTGACGGAAGTTTTGCACAACCGGATTTTTCACCTGCTGTCTTTCCATCTCTTCAATTATTTTTTTATTCTTCTCAAAAAGTGTTTCGGCCAGAGCAAGCAAGTTACCACCTCTCAAAAGAGGCGAATAGAGATAGTACTTCATGTTCTTCACCTGCAACCCTAAAAATCTTTCATCAAGGACATAGTCGCCGCTTTGATTAGTTTGGGAAGGAGCAAAGATGAGCGGAAAGTAAGGCTGGTCGACTTTGGATTTTTTCCCTTTATCTTTTAAGAGAATGTTATGTTTTTCGGCCAATCCTTTAATCATAAGACAGGCCCTATCATGGTCTTCTGTAACTTTAATTCCCCATTTGGAAATAAAACAATGAGGGTTCGTGCATTTAGGATATTGAGGGTGACAATGCACATGAAAGTTTTCCAGTGATCTATCTATCCAGTCTGAAGAGAAAGAAAACAAATTGAGATAGAAATATTGTTCTTCTGAACGATTAGCAACAATTTGTGCTTTAGCTCCTGCTTGATCGCGGTATTCCGTAAAATTATAGATATTGGGTTCGCACACATAGTTCAGGTTCTGACAAATAGACTTGGGAATGACGCCGGGAAATTTTGCTTTTTCAGAATCACTGAATTCGCAAGTATTCTCAGGGTCACCATTGCGTTTTGAGATCGGAAGAAAAAGTCTGTAGCGATCGTTAACTTTATTGCAAGCATCGACTTGCTGATAAAATTCTGCAGCGAGATCAAAGGAAGCCATGGAAGCAGAATAAAAAAGTGATGCCGCCTCGAGATCGTTAAGAGCAACGGATTGGGGATCTCCAGAAGGGACCTGACCGTATTTTAAAAAAGCGGCGCCGGCAGCAGCATAATCAGATGGAATTTTATCTGAAAGATTTAAAATCTTATCCTGATTTTCTATATATGCTTTTATAAATTCTATACGTCGTTCAATGGTTTCTTTGGTCATGGCCGCGGAGACGGTTGTGAATAAAAAGAAAGCGAGAATAGAAGAAAGAAGAGTTTTTATCATTGGGATAGTATACACGTATTTTTATTTGCAAACTTCTTCAAAAAGCATTTTCAATACCTTAAAAAGCATATAAATACTTCCGGCCGGCAACAATCTAAGTCGTTTTTAAGCTATGGTGAAAGCAATTTATTATAGGGAGTTTTTATGAAAATCGTTACAACTCTGGCCATGCTACTTGCATTCTCGTCTGCCTATTCTAGCGAAGTAAATATCAAAGGGTTAAAAGCTAAAGCTTTGATGGACACTCTTCTCTCTAATGAGAAACTCCAAATCTTTCAAGATGGAGGAATGGGAAAAATTTATTTAAACATGACAGATATTAGCTGTATGAAAAATACTTTTCCAGGAAAAGAAATGATCGCTTGTACGTTCCATGGAGAAGATTCATCAACTGAAGTTAAACTTTATTCAACGGAAGACAGAGGGATGGAAGAAATCCGTTACGTTCTTGTTGAAGCGGCAAAAAATGAAACGCAGACAACTGATACGTTGAAAGAACTTTCGATCAAAAAACTGGAGTGCAAAGTATCAGGTCTTGGCCATGTTCTTGACGACAACGCCATCGAATTGAAATACACCTGCGCGCTTACGCTTTAAGCTAGTAGACGACTTCATGCCCGCGCGGAATAGAATTCATAAACTCCATTCTGTGCGAGGTATCTTCTTTAAAAACACCTGAAAGTTTTGATGTTCTCGTCATAGACGTCACATCTTTAATCCCTCTTGTTTTCACACACGAGTGCATAGCATCTGTGACAACAGCGACATCCTGAGTTTCAAGAATCGCACAAAGGGCCTGATGAATCTGAAGAGTCAATCTCTCCTGAATCTGTGGGCGTTTAGCGAAATAATCAACGATGCGGTTAAGTTTTGAAAGACCGATGACTTTTCTATTCGGCACATAAGCGATGTGTGTTTTACCAATGATCGGAACGAAGTGGTGCTCACAATGAGAATTCGTCACGATATTGATTTCAACAACGGCGTGATCATAATCAAATTTATTTTCTACAATAGTTATTTTGGGAAAATTCTCTTCCTGTAATCCCCAGAAGACTTCGTCGACAAACATTTTCGAAACGCGATGTGGAGTTTCGCGAAGAGAATCATCAGTTAAATCCAGTCCCAACGTCTGCATTATTTCAGTAAAAAGACTTTCAATCTTTTTCTTTTTTTCATCGTTCGAAAGCTTATTCTCAACAACCGGAGTTGGAGTCACTTTTTTTAAAACAGCTTTTGGATCAATCATTGTCATTTTATTTTCCTAATCTTGTTCAAAAATACCGGAGTTTTTTTCGTTCTCTCTGGTTTCCACTCTGAAGCACCAGACGCGCCCCTGAGTTTTTTCTTTTAAATATTCGTTCATCTTCTTGTGAAGAAACTCTGATGTCCCTTCCATTCCGACATTGTCGAGCACTCTTAATTTTAGAATTCCTTTTTTATCCATCTCACGAAACAGTGGCAATTCAGGGTCATCACTATTGATTAGACAAGAGTGATCAAAGAAATCGTCGAGAAAAACTTTGAATTCTTTGAACCCGCCGAAATCCATAACCCATTTCTTATCATCCAGATGGTGGGCCTTAAACCAGAACATGAACTCGCGCGAATAACCATGAATGAATTTGCAGTGGCCCGTATCTCTCCATTGCCGATGAGCACAGGGATACCCTATGAATTTTTTGGTTGAGATATACATAACGTAAGCCTCGAAAATTAAAAATAAAGCGAGGTCAAACTATCATCGAATTCAACTACATACAAGAGACCGTGAATTTTCGACTCATTTTCATAGACGGGTTCAAGGCCTGAAGCCTTCATAAGAACGTCCAATAAAAGACGTTGATCATGGTACTCCTTCATCCCCAGGACCGAAGCTTCATTGGTCGCCAGACACCCGGACGTAGGAACAAAAGGATAGTAAGGGGTAAAGAAATTGCGGTTAGTTCTTCCGGTTCCGTGAATGCGCAGAAGACTTCTTCCTAGTTCACGGCCAAGAATGGATTGTTTCCACCAGAACAGATGGTGATGAGAGGCAGGCAGATACTGGCCGAGGTTGGACTCAAGGTCTGGGATAAAATTCACAATCAGCCTGCGGTATTTGCCGAATTCATAGGCTTTGTTGGGCTCAGGCATCACTGAGTCGAGTGAGTAGACTCCCATGGGTGTACAGCCGTTGGAGTGATTAAATGGCAATCCCCTGCTCGACAATCCCAAAATGGGAATCGACCAGACACTCCCATCGGACTTTGACATGAAAATCCCGTTTGGTTTTCTCACGGTCAAAATTCCCGGCAGAGTTCTGTCTTTGTGTAGAAAAGCAAAAACAGCCATCTTCTCCGTTTTAAAATTGAGCAATTCCTGCACCATTTTTCGATTAAGCACCTGAGCTTTTAAAGCTTCCTGGTACAAAAGAAGATCGTCAGCGAAAGCTGCTTCGATGGTTTGTTTCAGACCTTGATTTAAAAAAGGGAGAAAATTGAAAAGATGAAAGATCTCTTTTTTTGAAAGCGTTTTAATGTCGAGGGAGGAAACAAAAGAATCGAGATCGTGAGCGAGTGTGTGAAATGTGAGCTGTTCTTCCAGCGAGAGAGTGCTCCAGAGAGCGCGATCAGGGAGAGAAAACTCTAAAGACTTTCCCTTCTTATTTCCGAAAATATAAGGAAGGAAAGTCTTTAGATAGTTCATACGTTTCTTGGGTTAAAAAATTTTCAAATGCGAGGAGTACTAGGAAAAGCAATTTTTTTTGGCGGGAGCATACGTCAGTATGTGACCAGAAAAAAAATTTGCTTTGACGACGTAATCCGAAGTCATTTCAAAATTTTTTAGTGGTGGTGACCGTGTTCGCCGTGCACGTGACCGTGTGCTAGTTCTTCAGCAGTTGCTTCACGAACTTCTTTTACAGTTACGTCAAAGTGTAGATCCATACCTGCAAGTGGGTGGTTTCCGTCAACAGTAACATTTTCACCGTCAACTTTTGTGACCATAACTACAAGTTCGCCTTGTTCTGTTTCAACTTCAAATTGCATCCCAACTTCTAGAGCTTCAGATGATTCGAATTGTGAACGAGGAACTTGTTGGCAAAGAGAATCGTTGCGTTCGCCGTATCCGTCTTTTGCATCGATTTTAACTTTAATGTTCTCACCAGCGCCTTTACCTTCAAGAGCAGCTTCAAGACCTGGGATCAATGAACCAGTTCCTTGAATATAGTAAAGAGGACCGTGGTTAGCAGAAGAATCAATCATTTTTCCTGATCCGTCTGTCAGTTTATAGTCGATACCTACGACTTTGTTCTTAGCTACTTGCATTTTCTTTTCTCCGTAACAGTTTCAGGCAAAATATCACTTCTTTTTGATGATGTCTAAAATAACTACTGGTTCTAAAGGAACATCTTCCAGAGGTCCGCGTGTTCCGGTCTTAACCGCCTTAATTTTGTTAACGACAGGCATGCCCGAAGTCACTTTACCGAAAACGGCATAGCCAAAACCCTGATCGCTGGTATCGCGATGATCCAGAAAGCTGTTATCGGCCACGTTAATGAAAAATTGAGCTGTAGCACTATCGACAACCATCGTTCTTGCCATAGCAAGAGTGCCCGTTTCATTTTTCAGACCATTGCCTGCTTCGTTTTTAATCGGCGCTCCTGTTGATTTTTCTTTGAGGTCCTTATCAAAACCGCCACCTTGAATCATAAAATTATTAATGACTCTGTGAAAAATAGTCCCTTTGTAGTGACCCTTTTTCACGTACTCCAGAAAGTTTTTTACTGAGACAGGTGCTTTGTCTTCGAAAAGCTCCGCTTCGATGTCACCCATAGAAGTTTTGATAGTAATTTTTGGATTGGCCGCAAAAACATTAAGTGACAACAACATTGCCACAAGTGCAATAGACATTTTCATCGAGTTCTCTCCTTGAATTCTAAAATTAAAAACGATGCTTGGTTAAAAATTCATTATATTTGCTGTGATTAAGAGGATCAGTTCCTTCCAGATACATTTGCAAATACTTTATAGAATCATTTCCCCAAAAAAGTTCTTCGTCTACTAAAAAACTAGGAACTCCGAAAAGATCTTTCGCCAGGGCCGTTTCGATATTTTTTTTCAATTCGATTCTCGATGATTTTTCTTCCATTCGGGAAAAGAGTTCATCGACGGGTAGATTTTTCTGGGAAAGAACAGACTTCAGGACCTCATCACTTCCGATATCCAGGCCGTGTTCCCAGCCGGCGCGATAAATAGCATCGATAACCTCGACCTGTTTTTCACCGGAAACCGTTTTCAGTGCGAGTCTCAAAGCGTAAAGCGCATTAAAGGGAAGGCTTGCAGGTGTTGTAAAAGGAATATTGTTCAGATGGGTGTATCGGAGAAGATCTTTAAAAAGATAATTTCTTTTCGGACCGATTTGCGCCGGCCCCTTTGTTTCATAGTGAGCAACAATGCTTGGAATACTGACAGGAATCAATTCGAAATCGTGTTGATTCAGTTGTCCCCTTACCCAGGTCCATGCGACATACGAGTAAGGAGAAAGGAAATCAAAATAGAATTGAATTTTCTTTTTCATGACCGGCTCAACCTATCCATTCATTTCAGATTTTTTCTTTTCCATATAATAGTTGAAACCTGATTCAAAAATTCTGATCCCACCTTTATCGACTTCAAAAACGCGGTTCGAAAGACCGTGCAAAAAGTGTCTGTCGTGGGAAACATACATCACAGTTCCGTCAAAATCTTTAAGGGCCTTAAGAAGGACATCTCTCGATTTTAAGTCAAGGTGGTTGGTAGGCTCATCCAGAATGAGGAGATTGTTATTGTTTGACATAAGAGTCGCCAAAACAACGCGAGATTTCTCTCCACCTGATAAAACTTTAATTTTCTTTTCAACATCATCACCGCGGAACAAGAACGCCGCCAGAAGGTTGCGGATATAACCGTTGGACGCATGCGGAAGTCTTGAAGAAATTTCTTCCAGAACAGTATTTTCAGGATTCAACAGGTCGAGCGAAAACTGTGAAAAGTAACCGGCCTTGATACTTGGCCCCAATGCTGATTCACCTTCTGAAGCTTCAGTTAAACCACATAACACTTTTAAAAGCGTCGACTTCCCTGCACCGTTAACACCGACGACAGCAATCTTATCAAGACGATTGACTGTTGCAGTAAGGCCGGAAAAAACTTTGTGAGGTGTACCGTCATCTCTGGTCCAGGTTTTTGCCAGGTTTTTCATTGTGACGACATCATTGCTCCCGCGAGGAGGAACCGGAAAACTGAAATCCATAACAACATCTTCAGGTGGCAATTCCACTCTTTCGATTTTGTCGATTTTCTTTACACGAGATTGAACCTGGGCAGCGTGAGAAGCACGGGCCGCAAATTTGGCGATGAATTCTTCTTCTTTTTGAAGCATGGCCTGTTGAGATTCATATTGAGCAATCTGCTGAACTTTTCTGATTTCTTTTTCTTTTTCGTAATAATCGTAGTCGCCGGTATAAGTCGTTATAGTTTTGTTGGCGACTTCAATAATTCTGTTCACGATACCATTCATGAAATCGCGGTCGTGAGAAGTCATAAGGACTGCGCCCTTGTACGACTTCAACCATTCTTCAAGCCAGACGATACTCTCAAGGTCGAGGTAGTTGGTAGGCTCATCCAGAAGAATGACATCTGGATTCTGAATAAGAACTTTTGCAAGAGCAATTCTCATTCTCCATCCACCGGAAAAAAGACCGACATCGCGGTCGTGGTCATAAGGCATAACGCCCAGACCAGTAATAATTTCTTTTGCACGAACGTCGAGATCGTAACCACCAAGCTTCTCAAACTCAGTCTGATAGTCACCTAGTTGGATAAGAACTTTTTCCATTTCATCTGGATCGAGATCAGTTTCCAGCATTTTCTCAATCTTGCGCATTTGCATTGAAAGCTCACTGGCCTTTGCCGATCCGCTCATGACTTCTTCAATAACTGTTCGTCCTTTCATTTCCCCGATATTTTGAGAAAAATAGGCCACGCGAACTTTTTCGGGAACGGTAATTGAACCGCCGTCGAAGCCTTCTTCCTTCATCAAAACTCTGAAGACCGTTGTTTTTCCAGCGCCGTTTGGCCCGACTAGTCCAACTTTATCTCCAGGTCTGAGAATAAACGAGGCATTCTCATATAAAATTTGTCCGCCGTAGTTTTTTGAAACGTTATTAAAACTGATCATGAGTGCATTTCCTAATAGATTTATTAAATCAAAATCCGCTAGAATTTCTCTATGGATTTTATTCGCGTTTTTCTTATTTTTTTGAGTCTCTACTTTACAGTAGGCAGACAGGCTTTGGCATCAACAATCGTTGATCCGGCAGAGAGAGAACAGGATATAAGCCGGGATTTTCGCAAAGAAGCGACGGGTCTACACCCAAAAAAGGAGCAAAAGACTCTCCGTTTTGGTTATTTTAGCGGAGAAAAACAGGCAGAGATCACTCTTGCCAATACTACTGATCGGCCATTATCCAAGCTGCTGTACATGGATCCTCTCACAGGCAGACTCACTCTCTTTGAAAAATTAAATGGCAAAGAGACTGAATTGAAAACCGCCGGAAGCTCCATTCCATTTAATCATCGCGAAGTAAAAAGTATTTTCACCGCATTCAAAATAAATCTCGAGCCACATTCAGAAAAAAACTTCCTTCTTAAAATCCGCTCTCGACACAATTTTAATACCAAGGTTTTTCTCGGTAACGAACAGACTTTGAAGGCCCGCGAAGATTACAAACTGAGCTTTTTGGATTTTTATCTCGGCGGTATTCTTTGTCTTATTGCTTACAATTTTTTCATCTATGTTTTTCTGAAAGATAAAAACTATCTCTACTACTGTTTTTTTTCGGGCTCATTTGTTTTGCCGATTCTTTCCATTCACGGTGTTCTCGATAAGATCCTGCGTCCTGAAAGTTTCAGCTTTTCACACTATCTGATTTGCTTTTCAGCTCTGGCACTTTTTTGCGCCACTATTTTTACCTTTCATTTTCTCGAAATAAAAAAACATCTTCCGCGCTTTGTTCTTTTTTATAAGATCTGCGGCAGTATTGCCGCGTTTTTAATTCTTACCGGTCTCACTCCACTCGAAGATGAGGCTCCACAGATTTTTGGTCAGATGATTGATCTTTCTCTCGTTATTGCCAATCTTATGTTTATCGTCAGCGCTGTTAAACTCAGAAAGGTCACTAATGTCGCCCGCTTTTATTTGTTTTCATGGCTGGTTGTTTTTGTTTCACTGCTCTCGTGGTTCGGAATGACTTTTGGCTTTTTACCAAGCAATTTTTTCACTCAACATTCTCTGCTTTACGCCAATCTCGGACAGATGCTGACGCTTTCTCTCGCACTTGCCTTTAGAATCAATGAACTGACAAAAGAGAAATTTGCGGCCGAAGAAAAGGCCATGCAAAAAGAAAAATATCACCGTCTTGTGCGCGTTCTCTCTCACGACATTGCCAATTCTCTGACGATCATTCATGCGTATTCCAAAAAACTCATCAAGCCACAGAATCTTGAACCACAAACTCAGCGAATAATGGAAAAAGTTTATTTTGCTTCCGAGAACATCAAAAATATTCTCAACAATGTTAGAGAAGAAGAACTTCTCTCTATCAGAAAAAAAGAATTGGGAAAAGAACTGGTCTGTGTTCAAGAATCCATAAAAAATGCCTCTGTTGTTTTTGAAGATCATTTGAGAGTAAAGAAAATCGCGCTAGAAATTGACGTTGATCCGTCACACACCATCTGGGCGAATAAAACTTGTTTCCTAAACAATATAGTCAACAATATCCTATCTAACTCAATTAAATTTTCGTTTCAGAATTCCAGAATTAAAGTTCAATCAGTCCAAGATTCTGATCAAATTTGTCTGACTTTTATAGACTACGGCCGCGGTGTAAAGCAGGAACTTATCAATGACATCTTTTTCAGCAACAGATTCATAAGTTCCAAAGGAACAAATGCCGAAGCGGGGCATGGGTTTGGGACAACGCTGATGCGCGAGTACGTTGAACTTTTCAACGGAGTGATTGAAGTCACTTCAAATGAAAATGATTCGTATTCCGGGAAAGAAGGGACAAAAATCATTCTGAAGTTTCCCCTTCCCTCTGAAGGGAATGAAACTAAGTCACTCTAGTAATGTCAAAAATTCCAAATTGATAAAATTATTAATTGTAATAAGATTTAAACATTCTCATTCTCTAAGGTTTAAATAAAATGGATTTCACTCCTCTAAGAATTACGACAGTAAAGCCTCAACGTAGCTTAACGTTCGATCTGTATATATTTTTTAAAGAGCAATACCTCTGCTACGCTAAAAGAGGAACAACGCTCAGTGAAGACAAATATCAGAAACTTAAAATACAAAAGATTGCCAAGTTTTTTATCACTGAATCGGATGAAGGAAATTATCAAAAGTTTCTGGATGATCTTTTATCAGAAACGCTCTCTAATCCTAATGTGAACGTCGAAGAAAAAGTCGTCATGGTAGAGGGAGCCGCTTCAAGCGCAGTCGAAAGAATGCAAAAGAACCCTGGTTCTGAATCCGCATACCGGGCCACTGAAAATGCGGCCAAAAGCTTGCGCGACGTCATTAAGAATAACCCCGACGCTCTCAAGAAAATTTTCGGTAAAAAAGTTGAAAAGAACGAAGATATCATCAAGCATTCATTAAACGTTTGTGCTCTTTCCGTGAAAATTGCCGAGAATTGCCGTTGTTCAGAAGAAGATATGAATGATTTAGGAACGGCTGCCCTTATTCACGACATCGCAATTCCGCAGTTGAGCAAGAACGATCTGCCGCTTTTCTATAAACCTAAAAAATTACTTACTAACGATGATAAACGCGTTTATTTTCTTCATTGCAAAGATGCTCTGGCCCTGTTGCAGGACAAGCCTTATGTGAATAAAAATATTCTTGAACTCGTCGCCAATCATGAAGAAACATTGAGTGGAAGCGGGCCGAATAAAAAGAAAAAACTAACGAAGCTGGAAGAAATTTTATCGATGGTGAATAACTACGACAAACGACTCATCACAAACAAGACTACGCCGATGCAGACTTTAAAAGATATGATGATTGATGAAATCGGAAATTACAGTCTTGAAATGCTTAATGAATTGAAGAAAGTCCTTCAGACTGAAGGACTTCTTCAGTAATAAATCAGAAAATTATCTTTACCATATCAAGAGCGACATCTGCATTGCTGTAAGCTTTTCCAAGCATCAGCATCTGAATCGTCAGCGCATCGATTTCTTCTGTGCGGACGACAGGATTCACTTCTTTCAATTGAATCAAACGTTCTTTTTCCGCAGTCAGTTTTTCCATCATTGCCGCTTTATATTCTTTTTTTAAGCTCTCCGCTTTTTTCAAGGCGTGATCGTGCGCTTGTTTTAAAACTTTCTGAACAGCGGCCTTCGGCAGTGCTCTCGCCTTTTTCACCGTTTCTATATCGGCCATCGCCGATCTCTCATCGATATCCTCTTTCGTCCATTTATCCGAAAAATCTTCTCCGGTTGAATCGACCAGGACTCTGATGGGCGTCGGTGGAAAATATCTTTCAGGTGAAAGATTTTTAGGAGCTACGGCGTACAGTTTGAAATAAGCTTCGATAAAAGTTTTCGCTGCACCGGTTTTCTTTCTCATCATCACTGTTGCATTACCAAAAGTGTTGGAAAGGATCAGGTCCATGACTCCGACAACCATTGGATGGTCCCAGGTGAGAAATTCAAGATCTTCTCTTTTCATGGCCGTATTGCGGTCGTAGGTAATGCGAACGCCTTCCATCGTTAAACCGGGAAAGTGAGGCACATACATGTTGTCGCTTGGACGAATATAAAAAATATTGTCTTCAAGATCTTCAACATCAACACCGAGTTCCTGAAAGACTTCGTTCATATATCCGATTAAATCTGCGCTTTGATCAAATTTTTTAATTTCAGAAATCAATTCACCAGCTTTGTGTTCATTGAATGAATTGAGCTCTACAAGAATATCGCGGCCTTCATCCAGCTTGTGCACAACAGCTGCATATTCTTTACTCGTCGTCGCTAAAAATTCCTGAATGACATTGGACGAGGCCAGGCATTTTTCCGGTTCATTCAGATAATTTTCCAACAGTGATTGAAGCTGTTGATGAACCAGACTTGCTCCTTTGGCAGAACTTTCAAAAGCATTCAAGCCTTCGTGATACCAGCGGAAAAGAACTTCTTCATAGCTGGAAAGAACATAAGGCACGTGAATATTAATGTCGGCAATCTGGCCGATGCGGTCCAGGCGGCCAATTCTTTGTTCGAGGAGATCAGGATAAAGAGGAAAATCAAAAAGCACCAGATGATGAGCAAATTCAAAGTTTCGTCCTTCACTTCCGATTTCCGTACAGAGAAGAACGCGCGCGCCTTCCGGATCGGCAAAATAAGCGGCCTGACGATCTCTCGCCACAAAAGATAATCCAGAATGGAAAACGCCGACATTGAGCCCGGCGAGTCTCTCTTTCAATACTTTTTCAAGCGCGAGAACTTTTGTTTTTGATTTCGTAATCAACAAGACTTTTTCATGTTTATTTTTTTCGAGATACTCAAGAAGCCAGTTGAGTTTCAATTCAAATGAAGGGCCAATGGCCTCTTCATCTTCAAATCCCAGGTCTTTTGTTTTTTTACTCTCCAACGGATAAGCATGCAGAACACGTTTCGGGAAAAAGTTAAATGTCGCTCCCATTCGGGCGCGGGTATTTCTGAAGAAAATTCTCCCTGTCCCGTGAAGATCAGAGAGCCGCGCGATCTCTGCTTCCGCTTCTGGAGTCCCTTTGCTCAAGAGTTCACGCGCCTGCTTGGCAATTGAATCATAGTGCGCACTCTCTTCTAAAAACTGGTGATAGTCATAAAATCTGTTTGGATCAAGAAGCTTTAAACGAGCAAAATGTCCTTCGAGCCCAAGCTGTTCAGGCGTCGCTGTGAGGAGCAATAGCCCCTTACTCTTCTTTGCGATTCTTTCGACAATTTTGTATTCGACAGAAGGCTGCTCATTTGTCCATTTCAACTGATGAGCTTCATCGACAATCATAATATCCCAGCTTGCCTGGTCCATCATGGCCCGTGCCATCTCTGCGCCTTTCAGCAGTCCAATATTCACAATGACAAAGTCATTGTCAGTGAAAGGATTTGTTCCCGGTTCAAGATGTGTTTCCTGATTCAACGTTGTGAAGGTGAGATTGAATTTGCGAAGCATTTCCACAAACCACTGATACACAAGTGAATCCGGGACAACGATCAAAGCGCGTTTGACTCTCTCGGATAAAATTAAATGGTGAAGCGCCAGCCCAGCTTCAATTGTTTTTCCAAGACCTACTTCATCAGCGAGAAGGACGCGTGGAATCGGCCTGTCTGCAATGGATTTTGCCACGTAAAACTGGTGTGGAAGAAGTGCCATGCGACCGCCGACAAAACCCCGCACTGAACTTTGAGTGATTTTATTTTTGTAGTAATGAGTTTTATAACGAAGATTAAAAAGTGTGCTTAGATCAACGTTGCCATTGAAAATGCGCTCTTCAGGCTTGTTAAAAGAAATGGAATCAGATAACTCGCGCTCATCAATTCTGTCGTCACCTTTAACAACATAAGCAATGAGACCGTCGACTTCTTCAATTCCTTCGACTGTGAATTTTTCTCCGCCGCGAACAGTGAGTTCATCACCGATACCAAAGATAACACGCTTGATAGGTGCACCTTTCGTTCCGTATGTTCTTTCTGTTTTACTTGCAGGGAATGATATTTTGACAATTTTAGATTCGACCATCGCAACGAGGCCCAATCCCAATTCAGGCTCAGTCTCGCTCATAAAGCGCTGGCCCACTGTAAGAATACTCATGAATGTCCTTTAAAATTTATTGCATGTAATAGAGACCGATCACAGCACCTACCACGATCATGCCGATCAAGATATAGATTTGCTGTTTTCCAAAGGCCTTCTCTTGTGAGGACAAATGACTCTTCACACCGTTATGTTTTTTGTTTTTTAGTTTAGACACGCCTACTCCGTTAGAACCTACCAAAAACGTCTTTAATAAAATCGGAAATCCCGTTAGTAGATTTTATTTTATAAAGATCAAAAGCATAAGAGTCTTCATGAGAAAAATTTGCGGCCTCTGCAAAAGTGTCCTCCTCAATCTGTTCAATATTGGATTCTTCCTTGAGCTTGGCGATCATTTCGTGGTTTTCTTTCACAATCCGGCGGGCCCGCTCAACGGCGATGCGCCCGGATTCAACCTTGGGTACAAAGTCAGTTTCTGTATTCAGGCTTAACCCCCTGAGTCTAATTAACAATTTATCCTATTAACTGTTTAACTAAACCCGATTGCACAAGTCCACTTTTAATTTTTTCAGGACGCACCAAGCTTTTGAAAATGCACAATAAAAAGCCCTGACATTTTCTCTCATTCGGTCTAAAAAGGAGTCATTACAGAATATAGGAACGTTAAGGACTCATTATGATTATTTGCCAAAATGTCGGCCTGCGCTTTGGTGGCCGTAAATTATTTGAAGATGTGGATATTAAGTTCACACCTGGAAACTGCTACGGCTTAATCGGTGCCAACGGCGCCGGCAAATCAACTTTTTTAAAAATTCTCGCCGGAGAAATTCCGACGTCGACCGGAAATGTCTTTATCACTCCAGGACAACGCCTTTCAGTTTTAAAACAGGATCACTTTCTTTACGAAGAAGAAGAAGTTTTAAAAGTCGTCATCAGCGGAAACAAGAAACTTGTTGAAGTGATGGAAGAAAAAGATGCGCTTTATGCAAAAGAAGATTTCAGCGATGAAGATGGTCTTCGTGCCGCTGAACTTGAAGGCGCCTTTGCCGAAATGAATGGATGGGAAGCGGAATCGGAAGCTGCAACGATGTTGTCTGGTCTTGGGATTCAAGAAGCCCTTCTGACTAAAAAAATGAAAGAGCTTAACGGTGGAGAAAAAGTTAAGGTTCTTCTCGCTCAGGCGCTTTTTGGCAAACCTGATATTCTTCTTCTCGATGAGCCTACCAACCACCTGGATATGAAAGCGATTCACTGGCTGGAAAACTTTCTCGCCGATTTTCAAAACACTGTTATCGTAGTTTCCCACGACCGCCACTTTTTAAACAAAGTGTGTACTCATATGGCAGACATCGATTTCGGGAAAATTCAGATTTACACTGGTAACTATGATTTCTGGTACCAGTCTTCACAACTTGCTTTGACGTTAAAGTCGAACCAGAACAAAAAGACTGAAGAAAAAATGAAAGAGCTTCGCGACTTTATCGCGCGCTTTTCTGCCAACGCTTCAAAGTCCAAACAAGCGACTTCGAGACAAAAGATGCTCGATAAAATCACGCTTGAAGATATTCAACCTTCAAACAGAAAATATCCTTTCGTTTCTTTCAAACCTAAAAAAGAAATCGGAAAAGATGTTTTGAATGTAGAAAAACTCTCTCTGACAATCGATGGAAAAGTTATGTTCAAAAACATTTCTTTTCAGGCGAGAAAAACAGATAAAATCGTTCTTCTCGGAACTGATCAGCAGTGTTCAGCCTTGATGGATGTTTTAGCGGGAGAAAGAAAACCCGATTCAGGTGTTGTTAATTGGGGTGTGACTGTTCAACGTTCATACTTCCCTGCAGACAACTCGAGATATTTCGAGGACGGCAGATACAATCTTGTCGACTGGCTTCGCGATTTCTCTGAAGACAAAGATGAATCATTCGTCAGAGGATTCCTCGGAAGAATGCTTTTCTCAGGCGAAGAAGCATTGAAGAAAACAAACGTTCTTTCCGGTGGTGAAAAAGTCCGCATGATGCTTTCGAAGATGATGCTTGAAGGACCGAACGTTCTGATTATGGACGGACCGACAAACCACCTTGACCTCGAGAGCATTACATCAGTGAACGAAGGTCTCAAAAAATGGGATTCGACTTTGGTTTTTGCTTGTCACGATCATGAATTTGTTCAGACTGTGGCCAACAGAATTATTGATATTCAACCGGACGGAACTATCGTTGACGTAGAAAAAACGTTTGATGAATACCTGGAGTTAAACTAGACTTTTACAGATGAACAATAAGAACTGGTATAAAATTGTTGCCACAAATAATCCCGATCATGGATACGGGCATGGCTTCAAAGATATCTACCATTATCTTATGCGCACATCGTGGCCGAAAGTTTTTCAGTTTTACCTGGTTACCTTTTTATTTTTCAACACACTTTTTGCACTTATTTATTTAGCGGTCCCTGGAAGTATTTCAGGGCCGCATACTTTCAGAAATGCTTTTTTCTTTTCTGTGCAGACATTTTCCACTGTCGGTTATGGCACTGTTTCGCCGCTCAACCTGTATGGGAATATCATTGTTGTAATGGAAATCATGACAGGCGTTTTAACTGTGGCCCTGACAGCGGGGCTCGCCTTTGCCAAGTTTTCCAAACCAAGTGCAAAGCTGATCTACTCTAAGAACATTTTATTTTCTACCTTCGATGATGAACCGGTCCTCATGTTTCGCATGGCCAATTCGCGTGGAAACCAAATCACATCGGCCAATGTCGAACTCCATCGCGTTTATCCTTTTCACACAAAAGAAGGAAATCAGATCGTCCGCTTCATGCCCTTAAAATTGATCCGCAATTATTCCCCCGTTTTTGCTCTTTCCTGGAGTCTCTATCATCCGATTGATAAAGACAGTCCGTTTTTCGGTATGAGTCGCGAAGAGTTAAAAAAATCAAAAGACGAGTTCTATGTTATATTCAATGGCGTAGACAGTGCCTTTTCGCAGACAATTCACGATGTCCATTATTATAAAATGGATGATCTTTTGTTCAATCACCGCTTTGTGGATATTCTTCACCGGGGTGATGATGGAACGAGATATATTGATTACGAAAAGTTTGATCAGACAATTCCAATGGATAAATAAATGCTGAAAGAAAATTTTGAAATCCGCCCTATTCAACCAGAAGACAAAGACGGATTAAAACGTGGTCTTGCAATGCTTTCGAGCGAAAGTAAAAGACAGCGTTTCTTTTCTTCCCGCAAAGATTTTACTGACAAAGAATTAGCTTTTTTCACTGAAGTCGATCAGCACAATCACATCGCTTTTGTTGCTCTTTCCAAAAAAGAGGAAGGTCCCCAACCGGCAGGCTCAGTTCGTTGCGTGCGAGATCTGCTTCACGGACGTCCCGACTTTGCCGAGCTCGCTATTACGATTGTCGATTGCTTTCAAGGGATGGGATTGGGCAAAGCGCTTCTCGATGCCCTTGCCGCTAAAGCTGTCAAAGAAGGCATTCATTATCTCTACGGCGATTTTCACGCGTCCAATGTAAAGGTGCAGAAGCTGCTCGAAGGCTACTGCGTCAGACATCAACTCCCTGAAGGCTCATTTCATTTACAACGCCAGGCCGACGGGTTTCTGTATTTTGAAATGGCACTTGCCTAGTCAAATGCCTTATTTCCTGCTAACATTACCTTCGCTTTAAACATTTAAACACTCTTTAAAAAGGACGACGAAATGGGCCGTAAGTGGAACAATATTAAAGAAAAAAAGGGCGATCAGGATAAACAGCGTTCGCTTATTTATACTAAGACTCTTCGCGAAGTCACTAAGGCCGTTAAAAACGGTGGTGAAGAAATTGAATCAAATTTTCTTTTGAGAATTGCTCTTGAAAAATGCCGCAAATACAACGTTCCCAAAGACAACGTTGACCGCGCTATAAAAAAAGGTCTCGGAAACGAAGACGAAGGTTACGAAGATATTGCCTATGAAGGTTACGGGCCAAATGGTGTCGCGATTTTCGTCGAAGCCTCTACAAACAACGTGACAAGAACAGTAGCGAACGTAAGAAACGCTTTCAACAAATGTGGCGGATCACTCGGAACAACTGGATGTCTTCAGTTTGTTTTCGAAAGAAAAGCTGTATTTGAAATTCCGCAGGGAAAAATTGTTGAAGACGACTTCACAATGGATATGATCGACGCGGGCGCTGAAGATGTTGTTCTTGAAGATGGTTACTTTACAGTGACAGGTCCAATGGAATCATTCGGGGCGATTCAAAGCAAACTTGATGAACTCAAAATTTCTGCTGAAGAAGCAGGCCTTGAAAGAGTGCCTCTGACATATAAAGAAATCGATAAAGAAACTTGGAAAATCATTTCTAAGCTGGTCGACATGCTTGAAAATGATGATGACGTCAACAAGGTTTACCACAACGTTCAATACGACGAATCTTTCGCTGAATAATGAAATATTAAAGGCCCCCACCGGGGCCTTTTTTTTTGCTGTCTAAAGTTTTTACACCCCCGGGTATTTAATTCAATACCTCTCCTCCCTTCTCACTTTCCGTTTAGAATGACTTAAATTATTTATTTAAGGAGTTCCTATGAAATCGTTTCTTCTTTCTCTTCTGATGATTTGTCTTGCTTCAACAAGCTTTGCTTCATCAAGAGTGGACAATGTCCTTACCACCGATGCGGATACAGAACTGCAAAGAATTGAGAAGACTTTAAACAGGATTTCGGACAACGATGCGGCCTTATTGCGATTTCAAAAAGAGCTTCTTCTTGAAGGAAAAAAAGAAAATAAAAGAACGGCAGGAAAAGTTCTCATTGGCGTTGGCGCCGCCGGTCTCATTGTTGGAAGTGTCATGCTGAAGCGAGAGCCGAACTTCAATCAGGTTTTTCAGGCCTTTGCATTGATCGGTGGTGGCGCCATTACAGGTGCGGCAGGCGGAGCGATGGTTTATTTAAATAAGAGCGAGCTGGAAGAGATCAGTGCTAAAATCGATGCGACATTAAAGGACAGTGCTGAAGCTAAAAAATCTCTCATTAAACAGATTGCAAAATACTGCAGCATTCAACCACAACACAAACTCTGTTATTAAAAAAATAAGGCTCCCAAGGGAGCCTTTTTTATTTCTGAATCAAGTTAAGTAAATTGACCATTTCAATAACGGCCACTGCAGATTCATAGCCTTTATTGCCAGCTTTGCTTCCTGCTCTTTCAAAGGCCTGTTCTAAATTTTCAGTTGTAATTACACCAAACGCACAGGGAACACCTGTTGTCAGCGAAACGTGAGCTATTCCATTGGTCGCTGCTGAGCAGACGTAATCGTAGTGAGTCGTTGCTCCTCTGATCACTGCGCCCACACAAACAATTCCATCATATTTTCCTGATTTTGCCAGGGCCATGGCCGCTGCGGGAATTTCAAAGGCTCCGGGGACTTGAACAGTATCCACGTCGTCCGCGCTTGCTCCGTGACGAATTAAAGCATCATGTGCTCCTGTTGAAAGTTTTTCAACAATAAGTTCATTGAACCGGCTCGCGACGATCGCAAATTTTTTTCCTGAAGCGTTTAAGTTTCCTTCAATTTTCATATCACCCTCTAATGAAGTAAGTGTCCTAATTTTTCGACTTTGGTTTTTTGGTAAAGAATATTGTGTTTGTTTGAATCAATGACAAGTGGTTTTCTTGTCACTTCAAATCCCATGCTCTTCATCGCTGCGATTTTTTCCGGATTGTTGGTCATGAGCTCCATCCGTTCTATTCCAAATGAGTGCAGAATCAAGCCGGCAAAATCATACGTGCGAAGATCAACCGGATGACCGAGTTCCAGATTGGCCTCTACCGTATCCAGACCTTTTTCCTGAAGGACATAGGCCTTCAGTTTTTCAGAAAGACCGATGCCACGTCCTTCCTGTTTTAAATAGACGACGATGCCTTTTCCTTTCTCTGCGATAGTCTTCATCGCAAGATCAAGCTGCTCACCGCAATCGCAACGGAGCGATCCAAAGATATCACCGGTGAAACATTCAGAATGGATGCGCACAAGTGTGCTCTCATTGTCAGTGAAATCTCCCAAATGAATCGCCATGTGCTCTTCACCGGGAAAGGCCGGAGACGTAAAAAGCGACAATTGAAACTCGCCATACTTGTTGGGAAATTGAACAGTCGAAACACATTCAACTTTATCTTTGTTGTTTAAATAATGAACGAGGTCTTCAATCGTTCCGATTTTCAGATTGTGTTCACGTGCCAGTTTGAAAAGTTCTTCTCCACGGGCCATCTCGCCATCGGGGCGAAGAATTTCGCAAATCACTCCTGCGCCTTTAAACCCCGCAAGCTTTGCTAAATCAACCGCGGCTTCCGTGTGACCTCTGCGCGTGAGCACTCCCCCTTCTTTGGCAATTAAAGGAAAGATGTGGCCGGGGCGGGCAAACAAGTCAGCCTTCGCGTTTTCGTCTGTCATTAACTTTAAAGTATGCGCTCTATCACTTGCAGAAATTCCGGTTGTAATTCCTTCTTTAGCATCGATCGAAATGGTGAATGCAGTTTCATGAGTGGCCGTATTTTTGTCGACCATAAAATCAAGTGAGAGTTTTTCTGCGAGTGATTTTTCTATTGGAGCACAAATCAACCCGCGGCCGATCAACGCCATGAAGTTTATCGCTTCCTTAGTGACGGCTTCAGCGGCCATCACAAAATCTCCTTCATTTTCGCGATCGTGGTCGTCGAGAATGATGACCATTTTCCCTTTTTGGAGATCGCTTAAGATTTCCGGAATTGTATTGAATGTAAAACTCATAACTGTCTCTGCTTGATGTAATTTTCAAAAAGGGCGTCGAGGTACTTCGCCATATGTACGGCCTGCGAATCAACTTCGACATTGACTTTGGAGCCAGGTTTTAAGAAATGAATCTGAGTTTCATTCCAGGTGTGAGGAATGATTGTCACCATCACATCGTTGTCTTTTAAATCGGCCACTGTCAGGCTGATTCCGTCGAGGGCAATGGATCCCTCTTTAATGACAAACTTTTTTAATTCATTTGGAAGACGGTACCAGATATTATAATTTTCTCCTCTGTTTTCCAGAGAAAGTACTTCTGCGGTGGCATTGACGTGGCCTAAAACCAGATGCCCGCCAAGGCGATCCGAATATTTCAATGCCAGTTCGAGATTGACGATAGAATCCGTTCCGAGAAAGCCGAGATTGGTCTTCTCAAGAGTCACGTGCACGGCCTGCATGGTGAAACTATTTTCCGATACTGCCGTCGCTGTTAAGCAAACTCCGTTCACTGCCACCGAATCATCAACTCCAATGTCGTGTGCCAGTTTCGTTTCTATTTCAAAAATTTTTCCTTCAAGGTTTTCTTCCACGCGAAGAATGCGTCCCTGATCTTTAACTAATCCTGTGAACATAAGTAACCTTCAATGAGAATATCTTTTCCCAGCACTGTTGAAGTCGTGCGGGAGAGATTTAGTTTTTGCGAGAGAGATTCGATGCCCAGATCAAGAATAGCATTCTTTCCTTCACCTAAAATGGTAGGAGCAATGACAATGCTGACTTTGTCTACGAGCCCTTGTTTTAAAAACTCTGTCGCCAGTGTCGGTCCGCCTTCTAAAAGGATGGAAGTCATTTTTAAAGAGCCGAGACTTTTAAGCATTGATGGAAGATCAATTTTTCCCTTTTCGTCTTTGCCTGTTGATAAAAGGGCGATGCCATTTTTTTCCAGAAAAAATGCGACGTCCTGATTCTGATGAATGTCTTCATCCGTCGCTACAAACATGGTGTTGCGTTTGAAATCATCCGTGACAATTTTCCAGTCTTTATTGAGACCTCTCAAAGAACCGAGAACGAGTCTGAGTGGATGAGAAATTTTTTCGAACTCTTCAGATCTTGTCGTCAGATCGGGATTGTCTGCTGCAATTGTTTTTCTACCGACCATCAGACAATCGTATTGCTGTCGCAAACGATGAACGTAGGCCCGCGCTTCCGGTCCGGTAATATACTTTGACTCACCGGTTTTAGTCGCGATTCTTCCGTCGAGAGTTTGGGCAAGTTTTAAGTGAACAAAGGGCGTTTTGGTTTTAATAAATTTAAAGAACGCTTCATTAAGAATTCGTCCCTGATCTTCAAGAATGCCAGTGATCACATCAATACCTTGACTGCGAAGAAGCTCAATGCCTCCACCATTCACGTGCGGATTCGGATCAATATTGGCAATCACCACCCGCGCGATTTTTTCAGCGGCGACCAGCGGAGCGCATGGAGGAGTTTGTTTGTTGGTATGTGAACAAGGTTCTAGATTGCAATAGAGAGTGCTGCCTTCAATATTTTCTCCACGCGCTTTTGCATCCAGGATCGCATTGACTTCAGCGTGAGCACTTCCGTATTTCTGATGAAAGCCAGTTCCGATGATACGATCTTCTTTGACGAGAACCGCGCCGACCAGTGGATTAGGACTCGTATGTCCCATTCCTTTGCGGGCCAGATCCAGGGCCATTTGCATGTAGGTCTCATGTTTCATGGCCACGAATCTAGCACTAATGCATGCGCTTTAAAATGCTTTTTCATTCATTAAACAACGAAGACTTAAGTTACCTTTTTGAAACCCCATCATAGGCGATTTTCTTACAGGAATTCTGACTTTGCCGGTGTCGAAAAGTCCCTGCTAACCCCTCGTAAAGTGTTCGCGAGGCCGTCCAAACTTTGATCAGAGGCAGTAGATAATTCACTGCCTCCCAGTCTCACGAAAATTTCTCAAGGACCCCGGTTAAACTGAACCAATGAAAGGATCAAAACTTTTCCGTAACATCAAAGCAGACCGCACTTATCTTTTAAAGACGTATTTAAAAGATATGGCCCTGATGACGTTGCTGATCTTTTTTCTCATCACAACCAATACAGGTCTTCATCTTGAACTGAGTATTCCCTTTGCCTTTCTGATCATTCCCTTTGCTGTCATAAATGGATTGATCATTGCTTCTCTTTTGCACAACACTTCTCACAACAACATTCGCAATACTTTTTTAAATCGCATGATTGGCGAATATTGCGGCTATTGGGTTTTGTACGGCTACACGAATTTTGTTCTCATTCATTTTCTTCATCACCAATACTCTGATGAAGAGCTTGATCCGGTGAATCCTCAAGGAATGAGCTTTATTGTTTTTTTGACTGCACCGATGCGATATATGATTAAGGCCGCTAAAAAATACCTCTTCATGATTCACGGAACTGGAAACGATTATCAGCAAATCATGAATGCCCAGACAATTGTGTTTCATCTCAATCTTCTTCTAAGACTCACGATCTGGTATCTGGTGCTGGGAAAAAGTCTGTTTCTTTTATTTTTTGTTCCGGGCTTTTTAAGTATCATCGCCATTTTTGCCCACATCAAGTTTGTCTGCCACAAGGAAACTGAGACTGGTGTTGAAATTCAAAATTTAAATCACAATCTCTATTATCGAATCGCTAATTTTTTTACAATGGGCGGTTACTATCACAAAAATCATCATCTCAATATGCGATTGTTTGATCCGCGCGAGCTGGAAAAATCACGCGCGTTTTCGAAGCTTCACATTCATGCCGTTAACAGGCTTTAAGCTGACAAAGGCTTCTGCTTCGGGGAGATTTTTCCCCACCAGAGAAACCTGAAATTCTCTGATGAAATGGCTGACAATGATCGACATTTCCACCATCGCAAAAAGTTCGGCAATACATCGCCTTGGTCCGCGGGAAAACGGAAGAAAGGCATAAGATTTTTCGGCGCCTTCTTCTTTGAAACGCTCAGGCTGAAAACTCAGTGAGTGTTTCCAGTTTTCTTCATTTCTTTGCATGACAAAAATGGGAATGACCACATTGGTATTTTTGGGTAGCTTTTGGTTGCCAAGGATAGTTTCCTCGCCTGTTTTTCGCGACAGCACCGGAAAGGCCGGATACAAGCGCATCGATTCAAGCATGACATTTTTTAAGAGTGGACACTTTTCCAGCAACTCCTGAGGAGGAGCGTCTATCGATTTTATCTCTTCAAAAAGTTTTTGCTGAATGTCCTGATGCTTGGCCAGCAAACCGATTATCCAGGTCAGAGTATGCGCTGAGGTTTCGTGACCGGCAAGCAGAAGGGTCAAAACTTCATCACGCAATTCAGTATCCGAAAAAGAAAAATTGGTTTCTTCATCTTTTGCGTACACCAACTTGTGCAGAAGATTGGTCGCTTCGCTGGTTGGATTTTTTTTCGCTTCAGTAATCAAGCGCAGAACAATTTCATTAAGGTTATTAAAATGCCGGTTAAATTTTATATTGGTGAAAGTTGGGAGCCAGTATGGCAGAGGAAAAAACTGAAAAATTCTTTCGTAGGTAACGATTGAAGTAAAGTGAACAGCTTCATTAACTTTTTTCGCTTCATCAGGAGGAAGTTTTTTTCCCAAAATTGTCTGGCAGGCAATTTCAAACGTCAGCAGCTTCATGACTTCACAGATATCAATACTGGTTTCGTCACGAAGTTGGGATACTTTTTGTTTCGCCAGTTCATCGAAAACCGCCGTCATCTTCATCACTGATTTATTGTTAAATTCCTTAGCGAGGAGAGCACGGCTTTTTAGCCACGATTCATAATTGTTATTTGTGGCCAGACCATTTCCGACAACCGCACGCAATTCTTCAATCTGTTCGCCTTTAATATAGCTGCGGTTGTTTTCAACCAGAACGCTTTTAATGAGCTCAGGCGAATATATAATCACTGAATTCATCGGCCAGGGAAAGCTGGCTATCGCTCCGTATTCACGGTTCACTTTGGTAAAGGCGCCGAGAATATCACGCTGAAAAAAGCGGACGTAATCAAAATATTTTTTTCCTCTGGGTCCCGGAATGTGATTGAGATTAATAAAGCTAAGTGCTTTGGTAAAAGCGGATCTTTTATTTTGATTGGCCATTCCTCTATTGTAGTCTAAAATAAATTTATGAGTACGATTGTTCGTCAAAAAATTTCAGTCAATGGAGTCGGCCTGAGTTATCTCGAGGCGGGGGCTGAGAATGAAAGAATGATTCTCTTTCTTCATGGTTTTCCCGAATCCAGTGCAAGCTGGACAAGTTATCTCGAGTATTTTTCAAAGGCAGGCTACCATGTTCTTGCTCCCGACCAGCGGGGCTATAATGAAAGTGAAAGTCCCTCGCGCATTTCGGATTATAAGCTGGACTCTCTCACTGCTGACATGGTCGCCTTCATTAATCATTTTCCCAAAAAAGAAGTTTATGTAGTCGCTCACGATTGGGGTGGAATTGTGGCCTGGGCTCTCGCCGCTTTTCATCCGCAACTTTTTTCTAAAATGATTATTCTGAATGTGCCTCATTGGCTTTGCTTCAAAAAATCTTTATTCACGTCTGCTCAGTTTTTTAAGAGCTGGTATATTCTTATCTTCAGAATAAAACCTCTCGCGGAAAAACTACTGGCCCTGAACGATTATGCTTTCTTTATTGATAGTTTAAAAAAGTCTTCGCGCTACAAACTTTCCGATGAGCTGCTCGCTTCTTATAAAAGATTCTGGCCCTCTAAAATGACATCCATGCTGAACTGGTATCGGGCGCTCGATCCTTTTGACAATTCCGGTTCCGCTATCAAAATTAAAACGCCAATTCTTTTTTTACTGGGTGAAAAAGACCCTTTCATTAATTTAGCGACAGCAAAGAAAAGCGCTGAGTATTGTGAAAATTGTGATGTGGAGGTTATTCCAGGCGTGGCCCATTTCATTCAGCACGAAGCAAGACCCAAACTTATCAGTTTGATTGAGGAGCAATTTCAGACAGACAAAAAATCTCAGCTTCGCTGAACCAGATTTCTCCCATTCCATCGATCACTAAAATCTTTCCCGTTTTCAAGGCCTGGGAAAATTCGTCATCATAACCAATCCCCTTTTCTCCTTCGAGAAACTGGCGGTACTCTTTAAAAATAATTTTGGCCTGAAGTGTGTGAGCATGTCTCTTCATCGCTTCTTTCAAAAAAGGACTGCGTTCCTCAGAGGATTGCTGCTTAAGAGAAAAATCAATCAGCGTTTTATAACGAATATTTTTTTTCGTCTTTAAATCGTGAAGGATCGATCCGGACAAATCCCAATCAAACTGAATTTTTTCTTTCTGAAAATAATGACCGCGCATTTTTTTATACAGATCATCGTTGAATTCATCGGGAGACAAATGAAACAAAAGTGCTTTGCTCACTTGTTCAATAGTCAGATGAAAGGCGGGATTGTAAGCGCGAGGTTTAAGAGAATGACCAAAGGAAAAAAAATCATAGACAGATTCGAGAGACAAATGTTCTGCGGTTTTTTTCAGACTGTTGGTCAGTCTCAAATCAAGCGCTTCATCACCTGTCCCCCAATCTTCATTTTTTGGAAAAAGAGAAAGATTCATCGCAATTTATTTTACGACTTTTAATTCAATGTTCAGATTTTTATTTCCCAATTCAGTTGAAGGAAATTTCGGATCCATTCCTTCAATCACACCTGGTCTCGACATCGCATCTCCAGTTGGTGCGTAGCGAGCGATCACGTGAACCGGACCTTTAAATTCAGTTCCCGCCATCATCACATTTTTAGGAGTGATCACAAACGCCTGCGGAAATTTAGGATTCTCGATTTTCACAACCGCCAGAGGTGGTGTTCTGTCGTTTGGACCAGAATCTGGTCCAGCTTTTTTTGCAAAAACATAAAGCACTCCGCCTGGAACAATATTTTTTTCCAAACCTTTTGCCAAAGTGACAAGTCCGCCAACTTTCGGATCATTGAAAGCAAAGGCGGAAACAGAAAACAATAAAACCAAAATTGAGATAAAATTTTTCATGCGAACTCCTCTTTTTAGACTTTTCAATGATACACTGAACGGATGAAGAAAGAAAAGATTGGACTCATTGGAGTCGGTTTTCTGGGAAAACCACTCGCAGCAAAATTGACCAGCGAAGGTTACGACGTCGTCGGAACGACTTCCAGAGAATATGACCTGACAAAAGATGATGTGCCGGAAAACCTTAAACTTTGCGATATAGTCATTTACGACGTGCCGCCATTAGCAGATATAAATGCGGTTGACCGCTGTTTTAGTCAATTTTCTAAGGACCAGAGATTTATTTATATAAGTTCAACCAGCATCTTTGGCCCTAACGCCGGACCAATCGACGAAACTTTTCTTCCATCGGAAAATTCCCCCTATGCTCCGGTGGTTTTAAACCTGGAAAAGATTGCACGTTCCCATTTCAATAACCTTTGCTTGCTTCGCTTTGGCGGGCTTTACGGAAATACTGAAACCTCGCGAAGACATCCAGTTACTTTTCTTGCAGGCAAAAAAAATCTCAAAACGGGAAATGAATATTTGCATCTTGTTCATGTGGACGATTGCATCGAAGCCATTATGGCAGTCATCGAAGAAAATTTTTTCCCGGGAGAATTCAATCTCGTCAGTGATTTGAGAATAACCAAAAAAGAATACTATACGTTTATGGCGAAAAAGTTGAATCTCGAATTGCCTGAATACGATGACGTCCCCATCAATAATGCAACAAAGATTTCGAATGAAAAATCTAAAGAAGTTCTAGGTATAAATTACAAAAATCCTCTGGATTATATTTAATATTGTGAAAGCGAAACAAAAGCGAATTTCATTTTTTATTTGTCTTTATATAGCAGCTTTTGTTCTGGCCATTATATTCAAATTTGAACACTATCCTTTTACCTGGGCGCACATGTTTTCACGGGCCTCGACCGAGAAAAATTCTTACTCTATTGCTCTACTCGATCTCGCGGAACTGGATAGAGGAATTGATGTTCATCACAAAGACGGAACCTCAAGTCGTCTGAATTATCGGGATTTAAATATTCCTCTAAGACTCGAATCTGTCGTCGACGGTTATTCCGGAATGTACCGTTTATTGATCGATCTGTGCGATGAAAGCGATCAAAACTTCAGTCTTTTCCCGACGACCTATCAACTCCATCGTAAATACCGTCCGCGAAAAGTCGTCAAAACCATTCTTTACGGTTTAAACAAGACTATGGGTTATCATTCGGAAGATCCCAAATTTATCGTAGGTCTCGGGGTACGCAGAGGCATGCTGAAATTTTATGACTTAGACAAAAAAATGCGCTTTGAACAAACGGAAAAAACAGTTCCGCTTTCTTGTACGCATTTGTTCAAGAGACAACACAGGTATGAGCACTTTGAAAAACTATTTGATTAATTGGTTCTGGTCCAACCCCTGGAACGAAAATAATGAAAGCACAGAGCAGCTCATGCAACGTCTTGGGCTCTATCGCATTTTCGCATGTCTCACAGCTATCTGGGTCGCTTACATTCAGGACAAGCACGTTCTCACCCTCGATATTCATGGTAAATCTTTTTATTTTTACGACAGAGTCATGTGGTATTTTGATTTGCTCAACATCACTCACTCTTATCCTTTGTTTGATGTTATCAATCTCTACATCGCAATCTTCGCTTTTTTACTTGCGGCCGTTGGCTATCGGTTTCGCCTGAGCCTGGCGATTGGAATTCTTTCACTTTATTATATTCACGGCTCACGATCGGCCCTCATTGGCAACAATCACCACGTTCTGATCAGCTGGGGACACGTCTTACCTATTCTGTTCTTTTCACGAGCTGGAGAAGTCTTTTCTTTAAGCAAATACAAAAATAAAGAGCCAATCGAGAAATGGGAAGCGATCTGGCCGATAAGAACTATTCAAATTGCACTGGTAATTTTTTATACTGCTGCAGGAATTGCCAAGTTCAGGGCCGCCGGTATGGGCTGGTTGGTGGATGGAAGCGCTATACAGAGAATTGTACTTTCGCGATGGCAAGCGGTAACACCAATGCACAATTTTGGAGTCTGGCTGGTGGGACAACCAACTCTCTGCTGGATGCTTTCAGCTGGAATCGTCGTTCTCGAAATGATTACGCCTTTAATGCTTTTTGTTCGCTGGAAATATTTTAATTATTTTATGGTGATCAGCTATACGCTGTTTCATCTCTTCACAAGACTGGTGGTAGGATTACCATTTCAGTTCAATGCCGTTTTACTGCTGGTCTTTATAGATCACGCGCCTTTCATCTTTTCAGTTGTTGAAAAAATAAAAGGCGCACAATTGAAAGTTAAGCTTTACCTAAAATCTTAAGCCCACCTAGATAAGGCTGAAGTTTTGCGGGTACGCGGACAGTACCATCTTTTTGCTGATGATTTTCCAGAAACGGAACAAGAATTCTTGGAGTCGCAATTGCTGTGTTGTTAAGCGTGTGAACGAATTGAACCTTGTTGTCGTTGTCTCTGTATCTGACACCTGTACGTCTTGCCTGCCAGTCGCCCAGCGATGAACAAGAATGAGTTTCGCGGTATTTCTGCTCAGAAGGTACCCACGCTTCAACATCGTACATGCGCACTTTGCCTGCGCCCATATCTCCAGTACAGCACTCAACGATTCTGTAAGGAAGCTCGAGATCCTGAACAATTTCTTCCGATGTTTCAAGAAGCATCTTGTGCCATTTTTCTGATTCAGCAGGATCGTTTTTACAGATGATGTATTGTTCAACTTTCATAAACTGGTGAACGCGAATTAAACCGCGAACGTCTCGGCCGTATGATCCCGCTTCTGAACGGAAACATGGCGAATAACCAGCGTAAAGAATCGGAAGTTCCGCTTCTTTTAAAATATCGCCAGCATGAAGTGAGTTGATTTGAACTTCTGCTGTTCCTGCGAGATAAACATTTTGTTCAGGGATGAAGTACGCCTGATCTCTTCCGTTAGGAAAGTGACCCGTTCCATAAAGTGCTTCTTCTCTTGCAAAGGCCGGAACTGAAACAAGTGTAAACCCTTTGGCCATCAGTTTATCCATCGCCATTCTGTGCATAGCGAGTTCAACTAAAACCATTTCGTTGCGAAGTGAATAGGAACGAGATCCTGAAACTTTTGCGATCTTTTCAAAATCGGCCCAGCTGTTTTTTTCCAGAATCTGAACGTGATCAAGTGGAGTGAAATCAAACTTTGGAAGCTCGCCGAATTTTTTAATTTCAACGTTGTCGTTGTCATCTTTTCCGATTGGCGCTTTTGGTGAAGGAATTTGAGGTACGAGATACATCATGTCTCGGAGTTTCAATTCCAGTTCATCCGTTTTTGGCTTAATGGCCTTGGCCTTTTCATCCAGGGATTTTGACTCGGCAATCAAAGTCGGTCTTTCTTCAGCTGAAGCTTTAGGAATCTTCGCTGTTATTGCATTCTTTTGTGTCAAAAGATTTTGTTCTTCAGTTTTAAGCCCTACCATTTCTTTATCAATAGAAAGTAGCGCATCAATATCCAGATTAATATTCTTAAGCTGGCAGGCCTTTTTTACGATGTCAGAATTTTCTCTGATGAATTTAATATCAAGCATGGCATTCCCTTGTTAAGATAGACCCTTCCTATTTTGCCTCAAACGGCAGTATTTTGACAGAAGAAATTAATAGTGGAAAAGGATCAGCATGGCACGTTGTAAGTTTTGTAATAAAGAAATTACCTGGATGAAAGAAGGCGGAAGAAACCGTCCGATTGATGCTGACGGTGGAATTCATTCTTGTGACGAAATGAAAAACTCCATGAAGACAATTAAATCGATCCCTGCTGCAGATATCGATCCTGAACTTCTCAAGCAGTACGAAACTGCTATCAATAATAAAGCTCAGAAAAAATAAAATTTCTATAGTGTCATCGGTGCAGTGATTTCTTCGAATGAAGGAACATTGCGGGAAATAAATTCGGCCTGTCTGATAGGACATCCCGAAATTTCGCAAGATTCACAGAAGGCCCGTCGGCATGGATCATGGTGAATGTGAAGTTCACCGTCTACCGGATAATCCTGGATAACTGCTTTTTCAAAACGCTCGCTGAAGTCATGGGCTTCGAGAACTGTCCAGAACTCGGGAATAACCATATGGCAATCGATATGGTGATAAGAGCCGCTGCGGATAACTCGCGTAAAGTGGATTTGAATGACGCCAGGACGGTAATGTTTTTCAAAAAGTTTCGCCAGCATTTCCAGCGTGTCGACATCGTGAGCATCGACCAGAATATAACCGGAACGAATGAGAATTTTTCCACCGGCATAAACGAGCATACAACCAAAAATCGCAGCGACTAAAGGGTCAATCCAGCTCAGTCCAGTGTATTTCACAAGTAAAAGTCCCGCGAGAACTCCCACGCTGGTCAGCGTATCAGTCATGAGGTGGATACCACTTGATTTCAAGGCTTCAGAATAAAGTCGCTTCCCTCTTGCATGAAGAAAAAATCCTAGTACGCCGTTTACAATACCGGCCCCAACAACGACAGCAAGACCAACATCGACTTCTTCAACTTTCGCCCCATGAGCGAAAACCTGCACCGACTGAATAACGATAAGAATGCCAGCAAGAAGAATCGCACCGCCCTCAAATGTCGAGGCCATGCTTTCGATTTTGCCGTGACCGTAAGGATGATCTTCATCGGCCGGTTTGTTGGCCACAATAATAACGATAACTGTAATAATCGCTGCGACTACGTTGACAATACTTTCCAGAGCGTCTGAAAAAATCGATTGAGAATTCGTCACGTGATAAGCGTAAAATTTAAACGCGAGAAGAATAATCCCGAATGTTAAGGAAAGTATTGAAGCGAGTTTGCGGTCGCGGTTCGCTTTGTCTAAAGTCTGCTGATATTGTGCATGATCAATGGCCATAAAAAATTATAACGTCCTTCGCAGACGAAGTGAACTTAAAACAACCGAGACACTCGACAATCCCATCGCAAGACTCGCCCACATCGGAGTCAAAGAAATATTGAGCCACGGCTGCAGTGCTCCTGCCGCAAGCGGAATACATAGCAAATTGTAAAAGAAGGAAAGAAACAAATTCTGCTTGATAATGCTCATGGTGCGTTTGGAAAGAAGGAAAAAATCGGCCACACAATCAATTTTACCTTCTAAAATGCTGACATCAGCTGCCTCAATGGCCACATCTGAACCACTGGCCATCGCCATGGAAAGATCTGCACTCGTTAAAGCAGGCGCATCGTTGATTCCATCCCCGATCATCGCTACTTTTTTACCTTGCTCTTTTAAAGAAACAATAAAACCTGCTTTATCTACCGGCACAACATTGGCCTTTACATTTTTTATGCCGATCTCTGCGGCTATTTTTCCGGCGACGCCGGCGTTGTCTCCCGTAAGCATCCAGACTTCAATTCCGCGATCCTGCAAGGCCTTCACTGTCGCTTTAGCTTCCGGCTTCACAGGATCTTCAATGACGAAAACACCGGCATAAGACTGATCAATTCCTATGAAGACAAGAGAGCCCATCAAATTGTTATCGACCACAATTCCATTTGATTCGAGCAACTCTCTCTTCCCAACCAGGATGCGTTTGCCTTCAAAAGAACTTTCCATTCCCAAGCCTGGAAGATTTTTAAATGTATCAGGATCAAAAATCTTCACAGCTTTTTCTTCAATGTATTTTAAAATCGCTTTTGACAGCGGGTGATTTGAATATTGAACAATACTTCCGGCCACACGGAAAAATTCTTTCTCGTCCAGTGTCGTTTTAAAATGCGTAACAACGGGTGATCCCATGGTCAGCGTACCGGTTTTATCAAAAACAACTGCATCGATGTTGCTTCCTTTTTCAATCACATCTCCGCCCCCGATCAGCAAACCTTCTTTTGAAGCTTGAGTTGTCGAAAGCATCACGGCCATAGGCACGGCAAGCCCCAGGGCGCATGGACACGCGATGAGAAGAACGGCAATCATGTGCGAAAAAGCTTCAAAACTTTTATTCTGCTGATTGAAAAACCACCAGAGTGCAAACGTCGCAATGGCCGTCACAATAATGGCGGGAACGAAATAACGAATAACTTGATCAGCATATTTCTCAATCGGAGCTTTTTTCAATTGAGCTTTTTCCACAAAGCTGACGATGTTGGCAATGTAGGTCTGATGAATTTCTTCTTTCACAATGACTTGCAAAGAACCTTCAAGGTTTAAGCTTCCGGCAAAAACTTTATCGCCTGGATTTTTGACAACAGGAACTGACTCTCCGGTAATCATCGATTCATCAGCGTGTGATGTTCCTTGTACGACTTCTGCATCGAGAGGAATTTTATCTCCCGGCTTTAATCGCAGGACATCTCCGGTTTTCAAATCAATCACCGGTGTATTGACTTCTTTGCCATCGACAATTTTGAGGGCAAATTTAATCTGCATTTTGTAGAGTGAACTTAAGCTCGCCCGCGCTTTCGTTTTGGCCTTCTCATCAAGATAATGACCGAACAAAGTAAATCCAATGATGAAAGGAATTGTTTCGAAATAAACATGAGTGTGAAGAGAAATAACCATCAAGGCGACACTGTAGAGATAGGCTGCTCCGACACCCAGACCAATCAAAGTATTCATATTTGAGTGGCCTTTTCTCAGGAACATCCAGACGGCTTTAAAGTATGAGCGGCCAAAAACAATCAGAACAAGAGTCGAAATCACAAATTGAACAATGTTATTCATCTCGTGGCTTAAGATTGTACTGGCAGGTCCCATTGCAAGCGCCATTGAAACTGCACCTGCTGCCACTGCAATCATTGACTGAATCAGCATTTTCTCGTGCGCCGGATTCTTTTCACCCGGGACTGCTGACTGGGCACTGGGATCGACGGCGCGATAGCCGAGAGTCGTCAGCATTTCTTTAAATGACGGCTCATCAAATTTATCGTTCGTCACTAGCTCCGCTTTTTCAGTCGCAAAATTCACCTGAACTTTTTCGACACCGTTCAAACTCGAAACATTTTCTTCAATGACCTGAGAACAGCTCGCACAGGTCATTCCTTCTATTTTAAAAATTTTATTCAAGATTTACACTCTCAACCTGAAAACCGACAGCAGTGATTTTTGATTTTAAATCAGCAACAGTTGCCTTTGTTCCATCGAATTGAATCTTTACTGAACCAGTCGCGACGTCGACATCAGTCTGTTGCTCGACACCCAGTTCTTCAATGCTCTTTTTAATTTTATTAGCGCAACCTCCACAGTGCATTCCATTGACCTGCATTGTGACTTTTTTATTCATGCTCATAATATCTCCTTAAATATGTCGACCGATCATTTCAATCAGTTCGTGAATTTTTATATTCGCTTCGTCTTTGTTTTGCGTTTCAAGCACATTGTGTACGCAATGCCCGAGATGAGTTTTTAAAATGGAATGCTCAACCGACTGCAGGGCCGATTTCGCTGCTCTGATCTGGATGAGAATGTCCGGGCAATAACGATTTTCCTCAATCATTCCCATGATGCCTTCGATTTGTCCTTTAGCACGTTTTAACTTGATCAACTCTTTGGAATGATCAGGATGACCATGATGTGATTCATGCTTTTTTTCTATTTTTGAATTAGCTTTTAACCGGGCTTTACTCATGCGCCCTCCCTTGTCTGAGAATACCTATAGGGGGTATCATAAACTATACCCCCTGGGGGTGTCAACCCAACCCTGGAGATTAGTGTGAAAACAACCTTTGTCCTATTTTTTTTATTGAGCGTTCTCGGTTGCTCTCAACAAAAAGACCTCCGCAATCCACCGAGTGGAGACATTGCTTACGGAAGTGATCCTTATACCTACCGGGCAACTTATAACGGTAAAGAAGAATTGAGAGTCGGAGATAAAGTGCGCATTATGGAATACGATTTTGATAAAAGTCAGAAAGAAAAACAAAGCCGTAACTTCCCTCTTTCAAGCAGCAAAAAACAAATCGGTGAAGCTGTCGTTTCAAACAGGCTGAGTTCTCATTACTATGAATTGCGAATTGATGAACCGCGCGCAATTCCTGGAAATGCTTTCATTGAAAAATTGTAAAATTAGTTCAGGAATCGTTCGTCTTTAGGAAGCCAGAGACAAGTAAAACTCTTTCTTCTCTTTGCCACTTCGTCGTAAACGAAATCGCGGATAAAGGCCGGAATGATTTTGAGTAAAAAAAGGGCGCGATAAAATCCGCCAAGCAGAGAGCCGAGCTCGATAAAAGCGCGGCTCTTTTCAAAAGTTCTTCCTTTTGAATAAACTCGCACAGTATCCATATTCGCTGGTTCTTTAAAAAGAGATTTATAAGCTTCCCCGTTAAGCGGGGCAAAGAGCAGCTTATGCTTTTTATCGGCCTGGTAAAGAAAGGCAATCGAACGCTGGCAAAGCCCGCAATCTCCATCATAAAAAACAACTGTCTTCTCAGTTAGCCCCTTTTCCATGGGCCCGATATTGGCCTTGAAAATGCAAAATGACCAGTGAAACCTATAAAGAATACAAGATGCCAGACACTTGCGCTGTCCAAAGTTTCAGCAGCTGCCAAGTCTGTAAACGTTTAGGAGCTTTCATGAGATCACTATTGAATTTAACCGCTGCACTTTTTATGAGTTTTGTCCTGTTTTCGACTCCGGGCTTTACAGCTATGCACCCCAAAGATCTTGCGAAAAGTGTCGACGAGAAACAAGATACGGCCGTTCGCCTGATCCATTCCGTCAGCTCCTTTGCCAATGACCGTTTTTCCAACGAGCAGGACAAGGAAAACGCTCAGTTTGCCTACAGTGGCTTTATGGCGCGCTTTGAATCTCTTCGCGAAGACCGGGAGGCCCTGGAACGAAAAGAAATTATGCCTGACAACGAAACTCTGGAAAAATACTCGAAGCAATACGACCGTCTCATTTCTGATCTCAATGCCTTTTTAAATCACAGCGACAACTATTAAGCTCGTCCTTCTTTTCAAAAAGGTGTCCTTCGTTCATAATCGAGGGTATTCGAAAACCCTGACTCTGAAGGACACCAAATGAATTTTTACCAGGAACTAGTAGCGCGTGGCTTGATTGAAGCAACATCAAGCGAAGAAATTGCAGACATTCTTAACAACAAGAAAATTTCTTTTTATATCGGCTACGATCCTACGGCAAAATCTCTTCAGATCGGAAACCTTTTTGCGATCATCACGATGAAACGTTTTCAGCAAGCGGGCCATAAGCCTTATGTCTTGATCGGCGGCGCGACTGGAATGATCGGCGATCCTTCTGGAAAAAGTACAGAGCGCGTTCTTCAATCAGAAGACGTTATTTTAAGCAATATCGAAGCTCAGAAAAAACAATTTAAAATTTTTCTCGATTTCAACGACAGTGCCAATGGCGCGGTCATGGTCAACAACCACGACTGGATCGGAAAATTCAGTTTTCTCGATTTCCTTCGCGATGTAGGCAAGCGTTTCAGAGTCACTGAAATGCTCGCAAAAGAATCCGTTAAAAACAGAATCAACTCTGAAGCCGGAATCAGTTTTACAGAGTTCAGTTACCAGATGATTCAGGCCTACGACTTCCGATACCTCGCCAAAGAACACAATATCGTTCTGCAGATGGGTGGTGGCGATCAATGGGGTAACATCACTGCGGGAATTGATCTTGCGAGAAAAATGGATGGCAATCACGTTCACGGAATTGTTATTCCTCTGGTAACGGATGCTCACGGAAATAAATTTGGTAAATCGGAAGGCGGCACGGCCATTTATCTCGATCCGGAAATGACGTCTCCATACCAGATGTACCAATATCTTCTCAACTCAGATGATGCTTCAGTTGTCCGTTACCTGAAATACTTTACTTTCCTTTCACTGGAAGAAATTGCAGTCCTGGAAGAGAAAGTAAAATCGGAACCACATTTGAGAGAAGCGCAAAAAGTTCTGGCATCAGAAGTCGTGAAAGCTGTTCACGGGGAAGCTGGACTTGAAGCGGCCATGAAAGCGACAAAAATTTTCTTCGGTGAAAAAATCGAAAATCTGAAAGACAAAGACCTGACGGCGATTTTCAAAGATGTCCCTTCAGTTGAATTAAAGCGCGAGCAACTTGCTCAGGGAATCGGCCTCCTGGATCTTCTGGCTCAAACACCATTGTTTGGAAGTAAAGGTGAAGCAAAAAGATCAGTTGAACAAAAAGGTGTTTACCTGAATAACGACGGTGTGACCGATTTTAATTTAATGTTGAATACGGAACATCTTGCCAGTGAAACCTGTATGGTGATCAGAAAAGGTAAAAAGAATTACTGTGTGGTAAGATTTTCATAAGGAAAACAATTTTTTTTAGAAATGTCTCAAGGAAGAGAAGACCATGAAATTCGGATTGCCTTTAATCATCTCTTTATTTTTTTTAATCAATACTGCGAATGCCGCTTTTATGTTCGATACAATGAGCGGCTTTACGACTACCAGTGATTCAAAAACGACCACTGATACTTCTGATGTCACCAACCATCTTTTTATCGGCGCAAGTCTCGGGGCGAGACAACGCACTTTCATCGGTCAGAACATCACTTTCTTCACTCACCAGGTAAAAAAAGCAACGACAGATAAAGTTTCTACTCTGGAATTAGGACCGCGTGTGACATGGTTTTTTACCGATGAAAATGTCTTCTATGTTTCTTTAGGCTGGAATCCCTACGCAAAAGGCACAAGAACGTTGGGCGGAGTTTCTGAAGATATATCGGGATTCAGCTTACTAGGCAGTCTCGGAGCTGAAGTCAAAATAAACAAAAACTTTCACATTGGTGGAAGCTTAAATTATCACTCTCTCAAAATCTCAAAGGCCATCAGTTCAGCTAATGTGGCAACAACGGTAAGCGATACTTATAACTCAATGATGCCGATGCTGAACCTTTCATTCCGCTTTCGTTAATTATTTTTTTGGAATTTTAATCAAGACCTTATCTTTTAAGGTCTGTACATCAGCTTTATTCCCGTCCAGATCAGGATCAATGCTGAATTGCCTTTCAGCTTCTGAGTTCGGTGTATTTTCTTTTATACTGATCATGCCGTCTTTAACGCTGACTTTGAGTTCGTGATTCATCTCATTGGCATTTAATGGAATTTCATAATACACAAACTTATCATCTTCTTTTCGCTCAACGCCGGTGACCTGCATTTCTTTTTGAAACTCTTTTTCAAAAGATTGCATGCTCTTGTCAAAATTCTGAAAAGCGTCCATTAATTTTTCGTGATCAAAATCTTCAGGCTTCACCGGAAAACGCTCATCTCTTTCTGATTCACCAAGAACCTGGGAATGAAATTCAACTTTGGTGTAAAGATGATTGGCAAGGACGCCAAGAATAAAACAAAGTATCCCCACAAAAACTTTCGAAGAAAAAAACTTTTTCACTGTATTCTCCTGCTTCAGATCTTATGATTTTTTTACTTTAAAATAAAACGAAGTTCCTTTTTCTTTATTATTTTCCGCCCACAACTGGGCCCCGATTGAATCGGCAACGACTTTACAAATGGCAAGACCAAGTCCGCTTCCCATTGCACGTTTAAAGCTGCCTTCTATACGGAAAAAGCGATCAAAGATTTTACTCAGCTGATCCTCTCTGATTCCCTCACCTTCATCCGCAACGACCACGACAAGGGATTCTTCTTCATTTTTGCCGGAAACAGTAATGGCGGAGCCTTCAGGCGAATACTTGATTGCATTTTCAATCAAGTTATAAAAAAGGACACCCAGAAGATCCGGATCGCATTTGATAGACAGGGCTTCATCCGGAGCATTTTCAAAGGATTCAAAATCCAGTTGCAGTGAAATCTTTTTCTGATAGGCCAGCTTCGTCAATCGGGATACCTGAGTCAGAACAATTTCATCTAATCTGCTTCTTGAAATAGTCAGTGAGTTTGCTCCACTGTCTACGCGGGCGAGAATAAGAAGATCGTTGGTCAGTTTAACCAGAAAATTTATTTCCTGAGACATACTTTCAAAAAACTGCGCGGTCTCTTTTTCGTTGCGTGGTTCAGAGCGGAAGAGCTCCAGTTCGCCCTTAATAATGGCAAGCGGTGTTTTCAGCTGGTGGGACGCATCCTGAATGAAACGCTCCTGTGATTCGAATGATTCCTGAAGTCGGGATAAAAGCAGGTTAATCGTATCCGCTAAAAGCCAGATTTCATCTTTGGCTTCCGGCACAGGGACGCGCTCTTCCAGTTTATTGATTTCAATTTTCTTGGTTTTATTGATGATTTCCAGCATGGGCTGCAGCGCCCGCCCCACAAAGAAGTAACCAATCAAGGCCGAAATAAGCATCATGATCGGAACGCTGGTCAGAAAGAAGCGCAACAAATTTTTATTCATGCTCACGATATTGGTCATCGGAACAGAAATTTGCAGAATCAATGGTGAATCGATTTTTAAAACCGGCAGCAGATAATCAATGACTCTATGAGGAGTCCCTTTAAAATTGAGGACGTCATAGCTCGCTCCTTTCTTCAGAACGCGAGTCAGTTTAGCTTCTGTAAGGGCGACAATATGCTCATCGGTAGAGTTACTCGAGCGCGCGATGACTTTGCCATTGATGTCGAGAACCGAAATATAACTTGTCCCCAGAGCAAAAGGTAAAATCTTTTCGTTCAGTTTGATGATGTCCGGATCAAATTCAACTTCACCATAGGAATCGATATCGAGCGACTCAGCAACGTCGATTGCATAATTGTAAAGAGTCGTATCAAATTCTTCAGATTGAAGATTAGAAAATTCGCGGTAAAGAATATAACTGAACCCCGAAAGCATTCCGGTAAAAATTAATCCGAAAAGCAGTGTCAGTTTTAATTTCAATGAAATTTTTTGCCACAGTTTCATAGATCAGCTTTCACGCAGAATATAGCCGTAACCGACCATGGTATGGATGAGCTTTTTTTGAAAAGGAGTGTCGATTTTTTTTCTCAACATATTGATATAAACATCGATGACATTGGTGTTTGTATCAAAATTTACATCCCAGACGTGTTCGCTGATTTCCACTCTGGTCAACGGGCGATTCGGATTGCGCATAAAATATTCAAGCAGCGAGAACTCTCTTGATGTGAGATTAATTTCAACGGTATCTCGGGTCACTTTGCGATGAACCAGATCCACTTCGATATCAGCAAAGCGAAGCTTGGATGTTCCTGAACCGCTATTGCGTCTGAGCAGTGCGCGAATGCGCGCGAGCAATTCTTCAAAGTCGAAAGGCTTAGTGAGATAATCGTCAGCACCGGCATCGAGGCCGTGAATTTTATCTTTGGTTGAACTGAGAGCTGTGAGCATCAAGATCGGGCCTTTAAAGCCATCGTTTCTGATGTGCCTTGCTGTATCCATTCCATTTTGATCCGGAAGATTGACGTCGAGAACGATGAGGTCATAAGCAGTCTCGGCCATCATGCTTTCTGCGCCCATCCCCGTTTCAGAGACATCCACGAGATACCCCTGAGCATTGAGGCCTTTTTTGATGAAACTTGCCATTTTCGGCTGATCTTCTACGACGAGAATTCTCATGTTTGAATTATAGCGAAGACAGTTGTGTTTTGAAAGGGCACTGCAAATGAAAAAGGGGCCCCGAAGGACCCCTCTTTTATAACATTACTGTAAGGTAATAATTATTTTTTAGCTTCAGTAGTTGCTGGAGCAGCAGCTTCAGTTTTAGCTTCTGCAGCTGGAGCAGCAGTTTTTTCTTTTACACATGCCTTAAGTTCTTTACCTTTTTTGCCTTCTGCTTTACAAGCAGCTTTAGCTTCTTTCATAGCTTCTTTAGAAACTTTTGTACCTGCGAATGAAGCAACTGATACTAGAGCAAGAGCGATTACGATTGCGTTTTTCATGTGAAATCTCCGTTGTGTTAATTAAAGCAAGTTATTTTGCTTTGGTTAAATTGATTATTTATTCTTAGAAACGATACATTTTGTTAATTCTTTGCCTTTAAGATCTTTGTTTTCTTGAAGACATTCATCTTTTGCTTTTTTGTAAGCTGCTTTTTTATCTTCTTTTTTCTCTTCTACTTTTTCTGTTTTTACTTCTGCTTTTGCTTCTTCTTTTTTAGCTTCGTTTGCAAAAACTGTTGCTGATGTTAAAAGGGCAAGGGCCAATAATAATTTCATAAATCTCTCCGTGTACATTACGTGTGTGTTTAAAGATCTTTTTCTGGTCACCAGTATCGAACGCCGACATTAAAACGACATTTAACCCAGATTAAAACTTTTTAATGTTCACTTGTTTAGGGCGAGGCACCTAAAATGGGCAGGAATAGAGAATAGGGAAAAAAGAGCAACTCACTGTTTTTAAAGCAAAAACAACTAAAATACTTAGGTTTTTTGGTTCCAAAACCGAACAGGCTTAAGATTAAACAACCCCTTCTTCCAGGAAAAGTTTTATGAGTAAGCCCGTTAGTTTTAAAGGCAGCATCCTTTTTGTCCTTGGATCCGGTCACCGCAAAACTATCGCGCTCAAATATGCTGAACCTGTTTTTCAGGAAGGCTTCGAAAACAACTTCTCAGAAACGATGATGACGAGCTTTGACTGTTTAAATCTCACTCAGGAAGAAAAGAAAAATCTTTCGCGTACTCATCGCAAAGTTCTTAACTATTACCGCAACCTGAGCCCATTCTGCATCAATGGCGATGCTAAAAAACTAATCGCTCAGATCAATGATTCAGCAGAGACAAAAATTATCATTGAAGCTGCTCACTACGGTGCGTACGTTTGTCTCGCAGCTCTTTATTCAGGAAAGCTTGATTCGTCCAAAAAAATAGAATTTATTCTGGAAAAAGCCCCTCTTGCTCTTTTTCCAAAAACATTCATGAAGTCCAAGAATGTTCAAAATCATCACAAGGTGACATTTCGTCTAACCGATGACTGCTGGCTAAGCCCATTCAGTTCGCTATACAATAATGACAATATTAAATTCTCATTAAAGAAAGCAGCTTGAAAATTGTCATCAATACACGTGTAGAAAAAAACTTCCAGTTAGTCTTTAACAAGTTCAACCTCGATTTATTTAAAGCGCTCAAACCGCCTGTTGTTAAACTTGATGTCGAGCGATTCGACGGCTGCAAAAAAGGCGACCGCGTTCACTTAAAATTAAATACATTTGGAAAAGTTCAGCGTTGGGAAAGTCTCATTACTTCTGATTCACGGGGCGATTACGAAATCAATTTTGTCGATGAAGGAGTTCTCATTCCCCCTCCACTGAAAAAGTGGACGCATACTCATCGGGTAATGAAAATCAATGAAACTGCTGCTCTCATCGTTGATGAGATTGAATATCACTGTGCGAATAAGGTCATTGATGTGATGATTTATCCCGCGCTCTACTCAATGTTCCTCTTCAGAGTTCCTGTTTATAAGAGAGTCTTTGCGTGACAAAAAAACATGTCTATCAATCGAAACCACTGGATCCTCAGGGCCATGCTCATTACACTGAAATTGAAAACGCCACCTGGGCCTTTCTTCTTCACAGACAAAAAGACATTATTAAGAATCGCGCCTCAAAAGAATTCATCAAAGGTCTGGACCTGCTGGAATTTGGAAATAAAATTCCCCAGCATATGGATGTGACTTCTATTCTGAACGCGCACACAGGCTGGGGAGTCGAACCTGTTCCGGCCCTTATTCAGCCTGAAACTTTTTTCTCACTGCTCGCTAAAAAGCGATTTCCTGCGGCCAATTTTATCCGTATTCCCGAAGAGCTGGACTATATTATGGAGCCAGACGTCTTTCATGAATTTTTCGGCCATTGTCCATTGCTCACGAATGAACCTTACGCTGAATTTATGAATGAATACGGTAAACTCGCGCTAAGGGCCGATCAGAAATTACAGCGCCGTTTGTTCCGCTTATTCTGGTTTACGATTGAGTTTGGTTTAATCAAAGAAGACAACCAATTTAAAGCATACGGTGGGGGTATTCTCTCTTCAAAATCTGAAGTGATTTATTCTGTTGAAAGTGAAGTTCCCGATCGTATTCCACTCGAAGCGCTCGATGCTTTTAGAACTCCATTCAGGATTGATATTCTTCAACCCGTTTATTTTTACATCGAAAAATACGAAGATCTTTTTAATCTCATTGATAAAAAACCGTTTGAGCTGGCCCAGCTCTCATTGACGATGGAAGACTTTCCTGCGAAGTTTGAGAAGAAGAAAAAATCAGTTAAGAATCACGAATAAATTAATGTGCGTCCGTGACGGCAGACAATTTGCCTTTTAACTTCACCATGTAAAGAGGAATGAGCGCCAGGCCAAAAGTAATCATTATGACCCAACAGAGTTGAGAGAAACTCAGAATAAAAACTTGTCTCATTGTCCGCGAATATAATGAAGCCATAGAAAACTGTTGCCCGGCCGCGATTCCTGTTTCCCCCATTAAGACTTTTGCTCCCATCATTTTTCCCTGTTCATAGGCACGGTAAACAGTAGGATTCAACAACGTTACATTGGGCATGAGATCAGCATAGTTTTGATAACTGAATCTGGTCAGCAAGGTGCTGAGTGAAGCGATCCCCACACTGCCGCCGATTTGCCGGAAGAAGTTCATCATCCCTGAAACCTGCCCGAGCGACTCTCCGGTGTACTGACCGAGAATCATTCCGTTAATCGGTGCAAATAAAAAGGCCGTGGCGATACCGCGATAGATAAGCGGAGTATAGACATTGATCTCACCCGTCTGAGTAGTGAAGTGACTCATTGAAAGCAAGGCTGCTTCTCCGAGAACCATTCCGATGAGAACATAAATTTTAGGGTTCACGTATTTGATTGTGTTGCCGACAAACATCATCGCAAAAAAAGTAAGCAGTGATCCAGGAATAAACAACTCTCCCGTTTGAGTTGCGGTCAAATGAACAACATGATCAACAAAAATAGGAATAACAAAAGTCAGAGAGTAAACCATGACTCCAAGACATAACATCAAAAGCGTTCCCGAACGAACAGCATTGTCTTTGAAAAGTTTTAAATTCATGATCGGATTGGGAACTTTTAACTCCCACCAGATGAAAGTTGAAATGCCTGCGGCCGCAAAAACGCTAAGAGCACGAATGAGATTTGAATCCCACCAGCCTTCGACTTCTCCCCTTTCCATAATAAATTGAAAACATCCGACTCCGATACAAAGGAGAAAGAGACCGGTCCAGTCAATTCCATGCTGATCTTTAGTTTCTTTTTTAGGACCATTGTCGATATTCATATAAGACATGGCCGCAGCTGCGAGTCCCAATGGGACGTTGATGTTGAAAATCATTCTCCAGCCGAAATGATCAGTGAGATAGCCTCCAAGAGTTGGGCCGAGCGCGGGACCGATCATGACGGTCATCCCGAATACAGCTGAGGCAAGACCTGCTTTCTCTCGTGGAAATTGCTCTTGAATAAGAGTTTGAGAGGTCGGCAAAAGCGCTCCGCCTGCAAGCCCTTGAAGAATTCTGAAAATGACAAGCATTGGTAGATTAGGAGCTACTCCACAAGCAAAAGAAGTCAGCGTAAAGGCCATGATAGCGGTGGTGAAATACGTCTGTCTTCCGAGTCTCGAACCGAGCCATGCGGCAATTGGAAGAACGATGGAATTGGCAATCATATAGCCGGTCGAAACCCAGCTGATTTCATCTAAAGTCACGCCAAGGTTACCCATCATCGATGGAACCGCCACGTTGACAATGGAAGCGTCGATAATTTCGAGCAGCGCCGCCATTGCGGCAGTGATAATGATGATGACTTTTTTTGAATCCATGAAATAATTAGTAAGCCTGAGCAGACCAAAAAGCAAACTGTTCTTTTGTTTAAAAATGTGTTTAAAAAAGTGTTTAAAAATATGTGCAGAAAACTATTGAGGAAATCCTATGAATGAAATTCAACGTGAAACAGAATTAAAAAAACTTTCCGGCTGGATTTTTAATCCCGAGAAGAACTGTCTCTCCAAGGAATTTTCATTTAAATCATATCTGAAAACCATTTCTTTTGTGAACGCAGTGGCTTGGCTTGCAAACAGAGAAAATCATCATCCTGATCTGGTTGTGTCCTTTGGAAAATGCGTTGTTGAACTCACCACACATGATGAAGGCGGTGTGAGCGAAAAAGATTTTAAACTCGCGGTATTGATCGACGGACTTTAAGAACTACGGCGTGAATCTTGTGAGAAGCTAAGATTCCCGCGCTGCCAATTAATCCTCCTACGCCAATGTCAGTCAGTCTCAAGATGGCCACATTCCCCAGATCCAGCTCTTTTGGCAGAGTGATTTTGATAAGACAAAATACAAAGCCTGAAATAAAAGTATTAGCTATAAAAAAGTTCACATTCATTCCAACCGGAATAAAAGCAGCAGAAAAAAAGATGATTGCCATGACCACAGCGTAGCTCTTGCCAAACATTTTCATCACGATAAAAACCAGGAGAATTCCTGCAAGAGTTCCAAGAAATCTTTGGATAGATCTCACCCATGTTTGAGATAATTCCGGAATCATCACAATGAGCACTGTTCCTGCAATCCAATACTCTCTTTGCATTTTTAGTTGATAGGCAAAAAGATAACTGGCCGTAGTTAGAACAGAAAGAGTCAGTGCGAACTGAAAAGATTTCCTCTCTTTGAATGAATCTTTCAGGATGTGACGCTTCTTATTTATTTTTTTAGAAAGATCAGATCTTTTATCGAGGAGCACTACAAGGAGCAGGTAAAAAAAGAAATTGGCGGCAGCATAAGCGGAGCCTTTCACAACATCTTCCATCGGAAGTTTCAGTCCCGCGACTGTCACAATATTGAGAAGAGTAAAAAGCAGCAGCCGCTCGAGTTCAATTCCTTTGCCTTTGACTTTACCGAGCAAAAACGAAAATAAAAAAAGAAATACGAAAAAAAATAAAACATTATGATTTAGTAACGAGCCAATGCCATAAGCAGCAATGAGAAAACACGCCGTGGCCATTAGGTGACGAAAACGTTCTTTAAGAGCGCCCCCGTGATCATTCATCGACAAGGCCACACCCAAGAGTGAACCCAGAACAGCTTGCTCCGTATGTCCGAATTGAAACCCCACAACCAATGGAAAAGTCGCTGTTCCTGCGCAAATAAACATTCTTTGCCAAGGCAAAGGTTTGGTCCAGTCACATTTAAAAACAGAATTAATCAGCTGCATGTTCGAGCTCAACTATAATTTTATCGGCGCGATTAAAATATGACCGTCATCATATTTCTCTTCTTTTTAAAAGTTTAAGATGACCAAAAATCATCTGTGAGAAAATTATGAACTTTGAAGAACTCGTCGAAAAACTCCCCTTATGGCATCCTGTAAAAACATATTTTACTGAAAATACAAAGCTTAACTCTCTTCTTCATCAACTGGCTGAAACTGATTCTGAAAAAGATTTTCAACTTTTTTTCAATGTCTTTAATCAGGTAGCGGAAATAGATAAACGCTACACCAGAAAAGAAAATCAGCTTTTCCCTTACCTGGAAAAATATGGATGGAATGGTCCAAGCCAGGGGATGTGGGCGTTTCACGATGCCAACCGCGATATCGTTCGCGCCATCAGAAAAAATATTGAGGAGAAAAAACCCGAAGAAATAAAAAATCTTCTGCCGATGCTGGTCGGTGAACTTCAGCGCATGATGCTTGTAGAAGAAAAGAGACTTCTTCCTTACGCTTTTGAATTGCTGAAAGAAGAAGACTGGAAAGAAATGCGCATTGGTGAAGAAGAAATTGGATGGGCGTTTGGTGTAAGACCACTCACGATCGATGAAGCGAGTATTGCTCCTGCGACTGCACCGTCCCCTTCTCCTGCGTCCGCAGCTCTCAGCAAGACAATTCAGTTGAGTGAAGGCTTTATGTCGCCGGAACAAATCAATCTCATGCTTCAGTTTTTACCTGTCGATTTAACCTATGTTGATGAACATGACCGCGTGATTTTCTACAATCGCGGAGAAGAGAGAGTTTTCCCAAGAAGCGCTGCTGTTATCGGCCGGGAAGTCCGTTTCTGTCACCCACCCAAAAGCGTGGGCACCGTTTTAAAAATTCTCGAAGAGTTTAAAAAAGGGACGAAAGACGATGCGGAATTCTGGATTGATTATCGCGGAAAGAAAATTCACATCCGCTATTTTGCGATAAGAGACGCTGAGAAGAACTATAAAGGTGTTATCGAAGTTTCTCAAGATATCACCCACATTCAAAAGCTTGTTGGAGAGCAACGTCTTCTCAGCTGGTCTTAAATTATTTCTTTTTATTTGCTGATATATTGTACCGGTGCGAGTTTAGTGCAAACTCCGCCGGCCACTGATTGAGCTTCTTCCAAAGTTCTTGTCAGTTCGTCATGTGTAGTCGTTGCAGAAAACACAAGTTTTTTTCCGGGTTGTTTTGTCACAATAACTTCGACGCTTTTTAATCTGCTTTCTTTCCAGCAGCTCTGATCACAAACCTCTTCTTCTTCCCATGTTTTGATGACTTGAGTTTCACATGTCACTTCACACGTCAGAATATTTCCAGAAAGGTGCGGAAGAGAGTTTTCACACTGAATACGAACTGCTTGTCCCAATTTCATTTCAAGTACATTCATTTCAGATTGTGCTTTTAAGCTCATCCCCATCATCATTACTAAAAAAACTAATCTCATTGTGCTCCCCTTGTGTTTTTTAAAAACAATTGTCTTTCACGGAGCGCACTATCCATTTTTTACAATAATATGTAAAATATATCGAATTTATTAAAATGATTGATATGATGTATATATGAAAAATAAAGCACCAGATCTCAATTACCTGAAATATTTCTATTATGTCGCTAAACTCGGGGGCTTTACCAAAGCAGCGGCCCAACTAAAAGTCCAACAGCCTGTCGTCAGCCGCGCAGTTAAACTGCTGGAACAAGACCTCTCCTGCAAACTTTTAGAGAGACAAAAAAAGAATGTCATCCTCACTGTTGAGGGCCGCAAAGTTTTCGAGCAATGTGAAAGCATCTTCAATTCCGTGGAAAAAATACCTGATCTCGTCCAGGCGTTTGACGAAGGCGAAAGTTTTTTATTTTCGTTTGTTTCTTCCGATTCACTTTCTTTTGGTATTCTCGAAAAAGTTCTTCGCGAATTGAGAAAAGATTTTCCCAATGTGATCTTTCAACATCAATCGGGCTCAATCACTTCGTTTATCGAAGACATCCGAAACGGAAACATTGAAATGGGATTTTTCTTCAACATCCCCAAACTGCCCAACGGCCTTGTGAAAAGTAAACTTGCTCCGGTAAGTTTCCATTTCGTCATGAAAAAATCCAAGCTTCACCAGGAAGAAATCGCTCTCAATTTCATTGCGACCATCGCAGCGACCCAACGGCCGGAAGATGTTCCTCTTTTAAAAGAGTATCGCGCTTATAAAAAACAAGCGCACGTAAGTATCATCTCCAATTCGTCCATTACCAGAAAATCAATGGTCCTCTCTGGACTGGGAGTGAGCAGTCTTCCGGAATTCATGGTTGATGCCGAATTAAAAAGTGGTCAACTTGAGCGGGTCGGACGACCGGAAGAATTTACTTTGTTTGTCGTTGAGAGGCAGGCTTCTTATCGGACGCGGTTGAAGACGAGGTTGATTGAGTTGGTGAAGGAAGTTGTTTAGCTGGTTTACGGTTAGCTGATCGGTTGGGAGTTGGTTGTTGGAAGTTGGATGATCCGTTTTCTGATTTCCGCATCAGATCTGGTTCGGAAAACAGAAAACCAGCTTACAAAAAAAAAGGCCCAACATTCGTCGGGCCTTCATTGTTTAAATCTTAGAGTAAGAAATAAAAACTAGTACTTTGAAACTCTCGTGAATTTCATTGCAGTTTTCTTTCTTCTTTTTTCTGCTGCTTCGATTTTTTCTTTGTTCTTAACAGAAGGTTTTTTGTACTCTTGACGTTTTCTGTACTCGCGTACAACGCCGAAAGATTCACACATTCTTTTGAATTTCTTCAAAGAACGCTCTACGCCTGATCTTTCATCGATCATAACAGTAATTGCTGAGTGTTGGTCTTGAGCCATTGTAAGTCACCTCCTCTTTCTAGGCATTAAAACTACAAAAAATTTGTAGGAAAAAAAGTTTTCTAAATGTAGGATATGCCGGCTTTGCAGTCAACTGCGAAATTCATAAAATATGGAAAAAACGCAAAAAGGCCTATTCGACACAGCACTCAATACTCTAGACGAAGCCCCAAATGCTTCCAAGGGGAAAATTGTGCCCCCTCTCGCTCATAAGGCCCGCCCCGAGGTTTTTGAGGAATTTGTCGGTCATGCCGGTATCTTTAAAAGCTATCCCTATCTAAAAGAGCGCCATTTCCCCAGCATCATTTTGTTTGGCCCGTCAGGTACGGGGAAAACAACTCTCGCTCGTTTGCTCGCCAAGCGTTCGGGAAAAGAGTTTTATACCTTTAATGCTGTTCTGGGCGGAGTAGCCGAACTGAAGAAACTTATCGCCGCTGCTGAAGAAATGCGCGACAGGCTCGGCCAGGAAGCGATTATCTTTATAGATGAAATTCATCGCTTCAATAAGGCCCAGCAAGATGCCCTTCTTCCTTATATTGAAGAAGGCGCGTTTACTTTAATCGGGGCCACGACGGAAAATCCGCGGGTCTCGGTTAATAAGGCCCTGCTCTCTCGCATGCATATTGTTCAGCTCAAGGAACTAACCCCTGACGATATTTATAAAATCCTTCTGCAGACTAAAGATAAATTTGGCATTGCTTTAGAAGATGATCTCATCCGGGTTGTCGCTGATTTTGCCGGCGGTGATGCGCGAGTAGCGCTGAATTCCCTCGAGGCCGCTGGTGCTCTCCAAAATCCCACCAAAGAAACAATTAAAGAACTCATTATTGAAAATGCACGCGCTTTTGATAAAGGCGGCAATCGGCACTACGATGTGATCTCTGCTTTTATTAAATCGATGAGAGGCTCTGATCCTCAAGCAGCGATCCATTGGCTTGCCGTCATGATCGATGGTGGTGAAGATCCTGTTTTCATCGCCAGAAGACTTGTGATTTTTGCCAGTGAAGATGTAGGCAATGCTGATCCGACTGCACTCACGTTAGCAACTTCTGCTCTCACTGCGATTGCTCAGATAGGAATGCCGGAAGCACGTATCATTCTCGCGCAAGCAACAACTTATCTCGCTTCAACTTATAAATCGAATGCGAGTTATATGGCGATCAATGCAGCTCTTGAATATGTAAAAGCGCAGGCCACAATCGATACTCCCGATCATTTAAAAAATTATCCGCCACCAGGTGCGAAGAAATATCTTTACCCGCATTCTTATGATGGCCACTTCATAAAACAAAATTACACTAAAAATCCCATTCCAAAATTCTACGAACCAACTTCTGAAGGAAAAGAAGACGGTTTAAAGAAACGTTTAGAGAAATTGTGGGGCCAATAAGCTCCTGCAACGAATTCCTAATTTAAAATTAACTGACACCTAATAAAAAACATTAGTCATTCTTATACAAAGTTTTTATCCTTTCTGCGGAACTTCACACAACCGGTCCACAACCCAAGGATGATAATGAAAAAATTGATTTTTGCTTTTGTGCTCGCGCTTCCGCTTCTTTCACTTGCGGGCCAGCCTGCTTTCAACCGCTATTACCCGGACGATATGCAGGAATTAATTGCTAAAAGAGAATTAAAAAATGCTGATTTGAAGTTCATGCTTTTTACTCTTCTCGATTCTGCTCACACTCGCATTGAAGGAAAAAATGATGTTCTTGGATGTGAACCGAAAAAAGGAAAATGTATTTCTCACACGGCAGTAGGTTACGGTCAGGCAAGACAGTATCTTTATACAAAGCTTCACGTTCAAACTGATTCACGTGGAAATTTCTTGAAAGAAGTTTATTGCAACAGAGAAGTTCCAACTCCAATTAATCAAAACGAAATCAATTGCGAGCACACTTGGCCGCAAAGTAAATTCACTAAAGCTTTCAACAACGAACTTCAGAAATCAGATCTTCACCACTTGTTTCCAACTGACTCAAGAGCGAATTCTACCCGCGGAAATTTTGATTTTGCAGAAGTTGTCTCTAATGAAAACCTAAAAAACTGTGATGCCAGCAAATCAGGCGCTTCAGTTGTTTCTGGTGGACACACTTTCTTCGAACCACCTGCAGAGCATAAAGGAAATGTAGCCCGCGCTCTTTTCTACTTCTCTGTGCGCTATAAAATGGCCATCACAAATGAACAACAAGCATTCCTGAAAAAATGGAATGAACAAGATCCAGTAGATGACGCAGAAATGACGAGAAATAACGAGATTGAAAAGCTTCAAGGCGACCGCAATCCATTCGTCGATTTCCCGGAACTAGCTAACGATATCTCTAAATTTTAAGCACCATAGCAAACATTCTTACAGAAAAAAGTAAGTATTTTATTAGCTTCAACTAATGTTTTCTATTGGCCAAACCTAATCAGTCTTATTATCTTCCCTTTGTCCGAACAACATTCACAAAGGGAAGACTTTTGAAAATCACAATCGCACTTTTCGTTCTGTTAATCTCATCTGCTTTTGCAGGTAATCCACTTGTTCTGAACTACTACCCACAAACTCTAGCGACTCAACTTCAGTCACACGTTCTTAAAAACGACATGCTGAAAGCTGAACTTAACAAGCTTACGTCCACGAACCAGGTTGTTCTTGGTTACGACGGAGCAAGAAAAATTCTTTTCGGAAAACTTTTCTTAAAGAATGATGGCAGCGGTTACTATATCAGCGACGTTTACTGCCAGAAGAAATTTGGCGCATCGGCCGGTGTTGCTCCAGGAAGAATTCCTGAAGGAACAAAAATCAACTGCGAACACACATGGCCACAATCAAAATTCACTGGATCATATCCAAATGAAATGCAGAAATCAGATCTGCACCACCTTTTCCCTACTGACTCTCGTGCCAACTCAATCCGCGGCAATGACAACTTCACAGAAGTTTCACACGACACTGGTGATCTGGCACAAACAGACTGTACAATCTCAAAATTCGGTTCTCCAGTAACGGGCGGCAACGATGGTTTCGAACCACCACTAGCTCAGAAAGGAAATACAGCTCGCGCGATTTTCTACTTCTCAGTTCGTTACAAAATCTCAATTCCAAAAAATGAAGAAGAAGTTCTTCGTCGCTGGAACGATCTTGATCCAGTCGATCAGGAAGAAATCGACAGAAACAACGCGATTCAGGCAGTTCAAGGAAACAGAAATCCTTTCATCGACTACCCGACTCTTGTAAGCGACATCCAAAAATTCTAATGAAAATGTAAGGCCCTCTTTTGAGGGCCTTTTTTTTTGTCCTTTTCAGAGTATTCTAACTGAATGAAAAAAATTCTCATCGACTTCGAAAAAATGAAAGATCCCTTTTCGGGTCTCGGCCAATTCTGTGCTCATCTTAAAGTTCACTTTGATAAATCAGGATTAAATATTCACTACTGGCGACCGGGAAAGTTTAAAAAGCTCGCTAAAAAAATTCCTCTTCTTCTTCCATCTTGCGATGTCTATCACGCCGTTCATCAGGATTCGCCTTTCATGCCCTGGTCAAAAAAAACACGGGTCATTCTCACTATCCATGATTTAAATGCTCTTTATGAACAATCTCAGTTCGGCAGCGGCGATTTCTACAAGCGCAACCTTCAAAAGAAAATTGACCGGGCTCAGTTCATCACATTCATTTCAGAATTTACGAAAAGCGAAGTTGAAAGAAACTTCAATCTTGCCGGAAAAAGATGTGAAGTTATTTACAACGGCATCTCTCTTGGAGAAAAAGCATCAAAGCCTTCAGTGGTGCCAGATGGAAAATTCCTGTTCACCGTAGGGACAGTACTCCCTAAAAAAAATTTTCATGTTCTCATTGAAATGATGAAACTGCTGCCAGATTACAAACTCATTATTGCAGGCACGACTTTTCACGCCTATGCCAAAGACATGCTCTATAAGATTTCTTCTGAACGGTTAAACGATCGTATTTTTTTAGTCGGTACAATCAATGAAGAAGAAAAACTGTGGTACTACCGTCACGCCTGTGCCTTTATCTTCCCTTCTTTATTAGAAGGTTTTGGATTGCCAGTCGCCGAAGCCATGTCACTGGGGTTGCCTCTTTTTCTTTCTCATAAAACGTCACTGCCGGAAATTGGCGGTGAAGATGCTTTTTATTTTAAAAACTTCGACCCTGCACACATGCGGGATGTCTTTCTTGAGGGCATGGCCATTTTCGATAATGAGCGCGCCCATCGCTTAATAGAGCGATCAACAAGATTCGACTGGAAAAAGGCCGCAAGTTCTTACCTTAAGCTTTACGGAACCCTTTAAAAATCTAGTGGCATCTTTTGTAATTTTTGAATTCACCGAGGCGATAGCCTGTCATCGCTTCGATGGCATCTGAAAACATGAGTCCAGGAACATTCCAGTCCCAGGTTAAAGGAAGGGCCATAAGATCAACTGGATTCTTATTTTTTTCAATCCAGTTCTTCATGACCTTAGGGTGTGTTTTTTTGAACTTTCTCAGACCCCAATTACGTTCGTACTGAAAGTCCGGTTTTCCTTCATGACGTTTATTATCGTGACCGTGATAAAAAGTATCAAAGACCTTCACTTTCTTACTCATTACTTGTTGAGCTCTCGCCCAGCCGTAATGAAAAATGCGGGCAGAAATCAGCTTCGCTTTGATCTTTGATCCGTCCGTGTAGCGGAACCCTTGAGCGTCTCGCCACGATTGAATTCCTTTATGATTGCGGATCAGGCGGACTTCACGGCGATAAAGTGAGCGCGTGTATTTATAGGTGTCCACATTTCCATAAAAATGCATGTAATTGAAAATGAGCCCGTCGATTTCCGGATTTTTCTCCATGTCGCTGACACCATTTAAAATGGCCTGCAAATCATCTTCGTGAATACATTCGTCTCCCTGGATGTATTGGCAATAATCACCAGTGCATTGAGAGAGGGCGATATTGGTCTGTTGGGAAAGAATAAGTCCGTCTTTTGTAATACCTGGATCCCACCAGCTCGTGACAAATTTATACTTATCCCCTTTGAGATTTTCTCTGAGATAAGCATAAGTTCCGTCGTCCTTTTGAAGGGCCGGATCGTCAAAGCCTACGTTGATGATGACTTCATCGCAGATGGATTCAATGGAGAGCACACTCTCGAGTATGGGATACCCGAGAGTGAGTCCATTTTTAATAAATGTGAAACCGGAAATTTTAGGTTTGCTTGCGGTCAAGAATTACTCGCAAGAAACGTTCGCGCGAGGGCGAATGATGTTATCAGCTTTGTCGTTAAAGAAACTTACTGAAGCACCACTTCTTGCTTCAAGAGACATTGCTCCGAAATGCTTTTTAAAAGTAGTTATATTCACAAAATAGGTCACAGAATATTTGCAAGTTACTTCTGATTCGTCATTGTTGTACACCTCAAGAGTTACTGTCTTAGTGTTTTCATCAACGGCTACACCGTAGCTTGGTTTTTCCGCTGCCATTACAGTCGAAGTCATAAGAAAAAAAGCTAAAAGCAATTTCATAAATACTCCTCAATTAAAAAAGCGCTGCCGGGTCCATTGTTTGAAGTGTATTGATAACGTGGCGAAGGAACTTCGATCCGATTTCGCCGTCGATTACACGGTGATCGTAAGTGTGTGTCGCGTACATCATGTGACGGATAGCGATTGCATCGTCTTTTGTAACGATTGGACGTTTTGCAATTGTTCCTACACAGAAAATTCCCAGTTGTGGCTGAAGAATAACTGGAGTCGCAATAAGAACGCCGAATGAACCGTTGTTAGTGAATGTGTATGTTCCACCAGTCAGGTCATCCATCGTTAATTTTTTCGTTTTTGCTTTCTTCACGAGAACGTCGAGTTGTCTTGCGATTCCTCTGATGTTCAGGTTGTCTGCGCCTTTGATAACTGGAACAACAAGACCGTTGCCTGGAACTGCTACTGCACAACCAAGGTTGATGTCTTTTTTCATCACGATGTTATCGCCGTCGATAGAAGCGTTAACGATCGGGAACTCTTTAAGAGCTTGTACGATCGCGTACAGGATGAAGTGAGTGTAAGTCAGAGAGAAGCCTTCTTCTTTTTCGAATTGCTTCTTGAAAGACTCACGGAACTTCACAAGATTTGTCATGTCGACTTCATCTATAGAATTCACGTGTGGAGAAGTCAGTTTAGACGCTTGCATGTTGCGAGCGATTGTCTTTCTCATGTTGTCCATAGGAACGATTTCCACTCTGTCAGTCGAAGTGAAAACTGGACCTGTGTAAGCTGGAGCTTGAGGAGCTTTTGCCGCTGGAGCAGAAGCTGCTGCTCTAGGAGCTGATCCACGGTTTGCCACGTAAGCTTCGAAGTCAGCTTTGTTCACTCTTCCGCCAGCACCAGTTCCTTGAACTTTTGCAAGTTCAGAAAGTGGAACGCCTGCTTCTTGCGCCATTGCTTTCACAAGTGGAGTGTAGAAACGGTCGTCATGAGTTTCAGTTGGAGCTGGTGCTGCTGCCGGAGCTGCTGCTGCTTTTGGTGCTTCCGCTGCTGGAGCTGCCGCTTTTGGAGCAGAAGCTGCTGCTGGAGCGCCGCCTGCACCTTTAAATGGAACAGACATATCGTCTTCAACGATTGCGATAAGTTTTTGAACGTCTACTGTATCGCCTTCTTTATAAAGAAGTTCTTCAATACGGCCTTCAACTGGTGAAGGAATTTCTGATTCAACTTTGTCAGTCGAGATTTCAAGAAGGATTTCATCCAGCTTAATTGTGTCGCCTGGTTGTTTGTGCCACTTTGTAATTGTTCCTGTCGTGATCGACTCTCCCATTTGCGGCATTACGATTTCGTGTCTCATTTTATTTTCTCCTAGTAACTATTTCTTAAAAGTTTAAAGCGCGACCTTTAGAAGCCATGACAGCTTCACCAAGCCACTCGCCCAATGTCGGGTGCGGGTGAACAGTCGCAAAAATTTCTTCATCGATCCCTTCCATTGTTTTGAAGAGAGCGTATTCGTGGATAAGTTCTGTCGCTTGAGTTCCAACGATGTGAGCTCCGAGCATTTCGCCGTGTTTGCCCATCAATGTTTTTACGAAACCATCTTTTTCATTTGAAGCTACGGCTTTACCGTTAGCGACGAATGGAAGTTTTCCGACTTTGTATTCGATGCCTTTTGCTTTCAGTTCTCTTTCTGTGTAACCAACACTTGCAACCTGCGGCTGACAGTATGTACATCCAGGGATGTTCATTTTGTCGATCGCGTGCGGATGTTTTCCGCTCAAGTGTTCAGCTGCGACAACTCCTTCGTGAGAAGCTGCGTGCGCTAGAAGTGGTGGACCTGAAACGTCACCGATCGCGTAGATGTTCGGAACGTTTGTCTGGTACATTGTATTGACTGCGATGAAACCGCGTTCAGTTTTGATTCCTGCTGCTTCAAGGCCGATGTTATCGATGTTTCCTGTCATACCGACAGCGATCAATCCCATTTCGAATTTGTGTTCAGTTTCTTTGCCGTTTTCTTTCACGAAAATTGAAACGTCTTTGCCGTTATTGACTGCGCGGACGCCTTCAATACCGAGAGACATTTTGATGCCGTATTTTTTGTACGCTTTTTCCACTTCGACTGAAGAATCTTCATCTTCGATTGGAAGAAGGTGCTTTTGAAGTTCGAAAATATGAACGTCTACACCGAACGCATTCCAGAAGTACGCGAACTCAACACCGATAGCGCCGGCGCCGATGATCCCGATTGATTTTGGAAGTGTTTCCATCTTTACCGCTTCCCACGCGCCTATTAAACGTTTTCCGTCGTGCTCAAGGCCCGGGAAAGTTTTGTAGTGTGCGCCTGTAGCGACGATCAGGTTTGTGAATTTTACAGTTTCGACTCCTGATGGAAGTTTTACTTCAAGAGTCGTTTTGTCTTTAATTTTACCGAAGCCAGCAAGAACTTCGATATTGTTTTTCTTCATAAGGAATGAAACGCCTTTTGAAATACGGTCTGAAATTCCAGAAGCGCGCTTAACAGCGACTGCCCCATCAAGACCTTTAAGTTCAACGTTAATTCCTAGTTCTTTCATCTCTGCGATTTCATGAACTGAGTGAGCTGATTTCAAAACAGCTTTTGTTGGGATACAGCCGCGGTTTAAACAAACTCCGCCCATTTTATCCATTTCTACGATTGCGACTTTTTTTCCAAGTTGGCTTGCTCTGATTGCAGCTACATAACCGCCAGGGCCTGCGCCAAGGACTACGACATCAAAAGTTTTCATTCATTGAATCCTTAAATTTATTAGTATAAAGTACGGCTAAAGTTTTAAAGGTGATGCCCCTTGTTGTCAATGAAAGGACTGTCAAATTCCGCGCTAGAATCTTCAAGAATCTCAGGTGATACCCTGGGCTTGAATCTTAGCGACATTGAGCGACAGACGCTGTTTGAATTTTTTCCTCAGGGTCTGATCGCAATCGACCTTGAGACGACAGGTTTGTCCCCTCTCGTGGATAAAATAATTGAAATTGCGGCCTATAAAATCGAGCCTTCAGGTGCAACGGTTTTTTCCACGCTGATCAACCCAGAAATTCCCATTCCGGCACACACGACGGCCATTCACAATATTACTGACGATATGGTTGTTGGTGCTCCCAAATTGGGACAAGTTCTCGCTGAGCTCAAAGACTTTCTCGGCGAAATTCCGCTAGTCGCTCACAACGCTAAATTTGATTTAGGCTTTATCGTCATGGGGCTTCAGCGCGAGCAGATTAAACTCTCCAATGCGCTTGTTTACTGTTCTTGTAAAATGTCGCGTGTCACTCATAAAGAAATGATCAATCACAAGCTGGGAACACTGGTTAAAGAGCTGGGGATTCCGTTAGTAAATCACCACCGCGCTCTTGACGATGCTTTTGCTTCGCTCAAAGTTTTTGTCAAAAGTCTGGAAAGACTTACCAATGAAGATAAGCACAATGATCTCAAATCAAACGGCTTTCTTTTTTCACTGGGCGATTTTGATGAATTAACCAATGAAGAATTGCCGGTGCACTTGGAAGAATTGAACAAACTGGTGCGCGAAGCGGCCGTCATTGAAATCAAGTACAGCGGTGGACAAAGAAAAAATGAATACCGCCCTGTGAAACTCAACAGTCTTCTCAACACGCCGGATGGAAATATTCTGTACGCCAGATGTTTGTTGAGTGATATGTACAAATCTTTTAAGCTGAAAAAAATTACGGCGCTCAGACATCCGAGTGCTGAACAAATCCGCGAATGGCTCACTAAATGAAAAATTTCATCAATAAATATAATCTTTGGTATCGTTTTCAACAGCTCATTATTCTGGTGCTGCATTTGATTCTGCTAAAGTGGATGTACTACGTTCTTTCGAACTCCGGTGCGTTTACGATGACTGAAGTGCTTTACCATTTTATCGGCATGTCGATTATGGGCGCTCTTCTTATCCGCGGATGTGCAGCGTGGGCCAAATGGCATCATCAAAAAGAACTGGCCGCGAGAAAACCGACCGCTGAGGAAAATGAAATTCAGGATATTCGCGAATGACATGGATGGAAGAGTTCCGCGATTCAATTAAAACTCACAAGGAGCTTGAAGAGTTTTTTGAAAAGTCTTTTCCACAGACCAATTACCCTCTTTTTATCCCTAGAAGTTTCGCTGAAAAAATAAAATTATTCGGTCTCGATTCAGCGCTTGGAAAGCAATTTCTTCCGCAATCAGAAGAGAACGATCAAAACGGACGACTAGATCCGATCGGCGATAAAGTTCACGGCAAAGGTGCTGGCATTATTCACCGTTATAAAAACCGCGTGTTGTTTGCTCCGACGACAGTATGTCCCGTGCTGTGCCGCTACTGTTTCAGAAAAAATGAGCTCGCCGAAAAAGACGAAGTTTTCAATCAGAACTTCGAAGAGCTTAAAAATTACTTAAAAGAAAATACGGCAGTAAACGAAGTGATTTTCACTGGCGGGGATCCACTCATCCTTTCCAATGAAAAATTGGCGGGGCTTATTCAGGATCTTTCTGAGATAGAGACTGTAAAATACCTGCGCTTTCATTCGCGCACTCCGGTCATTCTTCCTTCAAGAATGGATGACGGATTGCTGGACATCATGACAAGTGCGAAACATCTATTTAAACGCGCGATGATCATGGTTCACATCAATCACCCACTGGAGTTAACAGGTGATGTTGAAGCTGTTCTATCGATGTTTGCGGAAGCTGGCATTGAGCTCTACTCGCAGACGGTTCTTTTAAAAGGCGTAAATGACAAAACGGATACGCTGGCCCAGCTCTTTACCAAGCTTTCCGATATTAAAGTCCGCCCCTATTACCTGCACCACCCGGATCAGGCAAAAGGAGCGATGCATTTTTGGATGCCTCTCGAAGAGGGTCGCAAAATTGTTCACCCCCTCCACGACAGATTGTCAGGCTGGGCGCTTCCACAATACGTGATCGATGTCCCTGGGGGCGAAGGCAAAATCTCTGCGGTTAATCCGGAAACTTTCGAATTTTCGGGAACTCTGCTCAATCGTTCGGGCCTTCCCGTGAATTTTCCATTGACTTAACCTGACTCAACCATTAGTATCCCTTTTACACAATTCTATGTGCGGGATTAGCTCAGTTGGCTAGAGCGTCTGCTTGCCATGCAGAAGGTCGAGAGTTCGAGTCTCTTATCCCGCTCCATTCTTTTTTTAATATCCAGAATCTCAAATACCAAAACCAAGAAATTTTTAATATGATTACCTAATTAGGTTGGTCACTATGAGAATTCTCTTTTCTATTTTTATCGTTTTTCTGCTGGGTTTTTCTTCGGTTTGCTCCTCTGTTGAACCAAAGAAAGTTTTAATCATCGGTTTTAGCACAAATAAACCGCCGTATGTTTTTGAGAAAGAGAAGTCAGGTCTTGAAGTAGAAATTTTCCGTGAAGCTCTACGTTCAGTCGGTCATGAGATGGATCCTTTCTTTGGCCCGATGGAGCGCTTGAAATTAATGTTGATCAATGGAGAGCTCGATGCCATTTCGAACACAAATTTAAATGAAGGTTTGAAATTTTATAACTCCGTTCCTTTCATCAAGTATCACAACTTTGCCATCGCTTTAAAAAAGCGGAAATTAAAAATAAAGACCATCTCTGATTTAAAAAATTATTCGATCGCAAGCTTTCAGCGCGCCCGCGATTTATTAGGAAGTGAATTTACCAAAATGGCCAATGCAAATCCTGAGTATCATGAGTTCGCTGAGCAAAAAATCAGAAACAAAATGCTCTACAAAGAACGTCTGGACGGGGTGGTTGCAGACAAAAGGATTTTTGAGTATTTCAACACACAATTAGAAACGACTGTGCACAAACAACCTGTCATTTATTATGATATTTTTAATGTTCTGGAATATCAGGCTGCCTTTCGCTCAGAAGATATGATGAAAAAATTTAACAAAGGCATTGCAGATATTAAAAAAAACGGTCTCTATAAGAAACTTGAAGACAAATACAATACTCAATAGACGACTTGTCACCTAAACCCCCGGGATCGGTATAATAAATACCAAGCTCACTCTCCAGAATTGAAAGTATTCCTATTCTTTGTTAAGAAAATATCAAATGGTAGTTCTAAATCTGGCCGTCACGGCGTTATTCGAATCTCTTACGAGAAACAATCTCGATAAGTCTCTTTTGATTGAAGGGACCGGATTGAATTTAAATTATTTGCTCGATGTAAAAAAGAAGCACCGCTGGGATCAATTCGTTAGAATGTACGAAAATTGCGCCCGCCTTTTAGGCCCTGAAAAGGCCGCGCGAGAAATTGCTTATCATGGAATAAATAATGAAAAGATGTCTATCCAAAGAAAAATCGGAACAGGCTTCATTGATGTAAAAACCGGTTATTGGTTTTTAGTTCAGTACGGATCAAAACATCTTTTTAAAAACACAGTTCATTTTAAATACTCAAAAATTTCCTCCAAAGAAATTATGATTGAAATCAATACAGCTCCGGATAAAGAAGCCTGTCCGCTGCTCTTTGAAACTTATGCCTATCTTTATGAAAACGCTTCGACTCTTTTTGGACTGCCGAAAGCAGAAGTTATGTTTGAAGCAGATAATTATAAAGCGAAGTATTACATCAAGTTTTCACGAACTCTTTATGCTGGTCATCTCTTCTCGATTTTTTTGAATTATATCAAAGGCCATAAAACAACCGTCCAACTTCTGGGCGAGGTCGAAAATCAATCGCATGAATACTCCAAACAGCTTGAAGAAAAATCCCAGCTCTTAAGAATGCTTTCTCACGATATTGCCAACCAGGTGAGTATCATTGATCACAGCCTGAAGAAAACGCTGAGAAAAGAACATCTGGCACTGGAAGACCTGGCACCGATTGAGCTTGCTTACAAAAGTACAATGCTCTTGAAGAATATTTTAAACGATGCCCGTAAAATTGAACTCGTTCACATGAATGGAATTCAACTTGGCCGCGTAGACCTCGATCCTGTTTTTCAATCCATCTCAGAGCAGTTTAAACACAAGCTTGATGAAAAAAATATTATCTTGAAGTGTGAAAATAATCTTCCAGCCGGAGTGATGCCGGTAGCTGAACAATCCTCTTTGGAAATTAACGTGCTTTGCAATCTTATCAGCAATGCCATTAAATTTTCGCACTCAAACTCATTAATCAAACTTGAGGCCCACTATCTCCGCGGCTTCGTTTATCTTTCTGTCAGCGACTGTGGCGTTGGAATTTCTGAAGAAATGCGAGCACATCTTTTTAATCAAAAAATCCGCCATAGCAGCTCCGGCACAAATAATGAACAAGGCACGGGCTTTGGTCTGGGAATTGTTCAGAATTATATTCATCTCTATGGTGGCAAAATTTCAGTACACCGCAATTATCCTACGGGCACAATTTTTGAAATAGAGCTGGTAGCTTCTCTTCCTGAACCTGAAGACAGCATTTATCAAAACAATAGCAAGACTACTGAAGCCACTTTTCTGCAGTAATTGTACTGGTTTTCATTTACTGGAGACTTACGCTTTCCTCGGTTTTGAGTCCGAGATTTTTTTCTGCTTCAAGAACTGTCTTAACAGTTTTTACAAAAGCATCGGCCGTGACTGAAATGGAATCAATTCCCTCTTTAACAAGGAATTCGGAAAAGTCGGGATAATCGCTGGGGGCCTGTCCGCATATGCCGATCGGGCGGCCGTTCTTTTTTGCGGAAGCTATCGCCATCTTGAGCATTAAAAGAACTGAAGGATCGCGCTCGTTAAAGAGCTTGCTGATAATGGATGAATCGCGATCGACGCCCAGGACGAGTTGAGTGAGATCGTTTGATCCGATAGAAAAGCCGTCAAATGTTTTAGCAAACTCATCAGCACGCAAAACATTGGTAGGAATTTCAGTCATCACATAAACTTCCAGTCCGTTCTGTCCTCTTACAAGACCATTTTTTTTCATCTCTGCCTCAACCTTTTCCCCTTCTTCGGGTGAGCGGCAAAAAGGAATCATGACTTTAATATTGGTAAGGCCCATTCGTTCTCGCAAATTTTTAATGGCCTTGCACTCTAAGGCAAAACCATCGCGGTAATTTTCGTGATAGTAACGGGAAGCTCCTCTGAATCCCAGCATCGGATTTTCTTCGCCAGATTCAAATAACTCTCCACCAAGAAGATGAGCATACTCATTCGTTTTAAAATCAGAAAAACGAACTATAATCGGACGTGGATAAAACGCTCCTGCAATAAGGCCCACTCCCTCAGATAATTTATCGATAAAATATTGTTCAGGATTTTCCAGATAAGTTCCCAGCTGTTCTTCTATCGCCGCTCGCATTTTCGAGTCCGTCATTGACTCCAAATGTGCCAGGGCCATCGGATGTATTTTGATATTTTCACTGATGATAAATTCCAATCGCACGAGTCCTACACCCGCTGCAGGTAAGCGGGAGATTTTCAATGCCTGTGATGGATTCCCCAGGTTCACCATGATCTTCGTTTTAGTCTGTGCCATCTCTGACCAGTTTATTTGTACAGTGTGAAAAGGAATAAGGCCTTCGTACACAAGACCATCATCTCCTTCAGCACAGGAGACGGTAATATTTTGTCCTTCCTTTAATTTTTCTGTCGCTATTTCCGTTCCGACAATACAGGGAATGCCATGCTCACGGCTGATAATTGCAGCATGACATGTTCTTCCTCCACGATTGGTAACGATGGCCGAAGCCTTTCTCATAATCGGCTCCCAATCGGGATCAGTGTTTTCCGCGACCAAAACATTACCTTCTTGAAATTTCGAAAAATCAGAAATGCCGTGAATGATTTTGACTGCGCCGGCACCGATTTTTGTTCCAACCGCTCTGCCAGTTAACAAGACTTCAGTCTTAACCCCTGTCTTGTCCAATATAAATGAATCTGCACTCACCTTTTCTCTGGACGAATGAATGGTCTCCGGACGCGCCTGAAGAATGTAGAGTTCTCCGGTTCGTCCGTCTTTTGCCCACTCAATGTCCATAGGGGTATAGCGCTTGTTGAGTTGAGAATAATAATTTTCAATCTGCATGGCCCATGTAGAAAGTTTAATGGCATCTTCATCCGCAAGAGAAAGTTTCTTTTGATCAATAGTTGCAACATCGATATTTTGGGTTGAACGCGTTCCGTGACCTGAATAGATCATCTTTATTTTTTTCGAACCAACCTTTCGTCTTAAGATGGGAATAAAGTTTGCGTTTAACAATGGCTTTGACACAATAAACTCATCAGGATCGACTTTGCCACCGACAATATTTTCACCCAATCCATAGGAGCTGTTTATCAAGACAACATTATTCGCTCCCGACTCCGTGTCGATGGAAAACATGACTCCGCTTGATGCAAGATCGGACCGGATCATCTGCTGAACACCGATAGATAAACGAACCATCTCATGATCAAAACCATTGGCAATGCGATAAGAGATCGCTCTGTCAGTAAACAGTGATGCAAAACAATTTCGACACGCGTTCAGTAAATCTTCTTCTCCGCGGATATTGAGAAACGTTTCCTGTTGCCCGGCAAACGAAGCATTCGGCAAATCTTCGGCAGTCGCTGAAGATCTCACGGCGACGTCGACATCAGGAACTTTCACAAAACGCGACAGTTCCGCATACGCATTCTTGATTTCTTTTTGTATGGGCAAAGGGATCTTTGCACTTCGGACCAATGAACGGATTTTTTGTCCGGCCACGGCCAGTTCTTCTGTGTTTTTTCCATTGAGCCTGGCAAGCATGGGATAGATTTTATTCTGAAGATTATTCTCGACAATCAGCAGACTGAAAGCGTCGCCTGTAATGGCAAATCCTCTGGGAATTTTTATTCCATGAGGAGTAAGAGCACTATACATCTCACCAAGCGACGCATTTTTTCCACCAACTAAAGGCAGATCCTGAATTGAAATATCGTCAAACCAACGAATGAAGCCGTCCATATCTATCCCCGCTTAAAATTTTTCAGGTTGATGAAGTATTTTCATTGGAAATGATAACCTTCAACGCTTTTTCTCTTTGGGCATTTCCAAAAGTATCGTAGGCCTGCATCACATCCGATAATTGAAAATGATGAGTGACCAGTTTTTCAGGTTTTAATTTTCCGGACTTTACTGTTTTTAGAAGCATTGGTGTGGCTGCCGTATCCACAAGCCTTGTCGTGATGGAGATATTTCTATCCCACAATTTTTCAAGATGAAGCTCAGCACTTTTTCCGTGAACACCAATATTGGCAATTCTTCCGCCTGGAGAAATAATGTCCTGGCAGATTTCAAATGTCTGGGGCACACCAACAGCTTCAATGGCGACATCCACGCCGCGATTTTCAGTCATCTGCTTGATGATGTCAGTGACAGAAGATGATTTGCTGTTGATGACGGCAGTTGCTCCGAATTCTCTCGAGCGTTTTAATCTTTCGTCGTCCTGATCAATCATAATGATTTCGGCCGGTGCAAAAAATTGCGCGGTCAATAGTGCAGCCAGCCCGATAGGCCCAGCACCGACGATGGCCACTACGTCACCTGGTGAAATTTTTCCGTTGAGAACGCCACACTCAAAACCGGTCGGTAAGATATCGCTCAACAAAACCATCGCATCTTCATTTGCCCCTTCAGGAATGTGATACAAACTTGTTTCGGCAAAAGGAATGCGCACAAATTCCGCTTGCGTACCATCGATTGTATTTCCTAAAATCCATCCACCATTAGTACAGTGTGAGTACATACCTTTTTTACAATAGTCGCAGACGCCATCAGCAGTAATGCATGAGATGAGTACACGATCTCCCGGTTTGAATTTATGAACACCTTCGCCGACCGCTTCAATCACACCTATCCCTTCATGACCAAGAATGCGACCAGGAGTCACAGTGGGAACATCACCTTTTAAGATATGCAGATCAGTTCCACAGATGGTCGTCTTCACCATTTTCACAACGGCATCTGTGGCAACCTGAATAGTGGGTTTATTTTTGCGCACGTAATTTTTTTTACCCGGCCCCTGGTATTCCAGCGCCCACATGCTTTCTTCTTTGGAAATATTTTTTTGTTTTTTTGATGATGGTTCTGTTTGTGTATTTTCCATAATGACTCCCGTTGTCCTCTTCACCTTTTATTAACATTCATAAACAGTATTTGATTAAGAGAGAGAAATTCAAATTCAGATAGATTCTTTGAAAGTGAGCCACCAGTTATGAATTCTGATCATAACAAAAACCTATATGATTTTTTTTGCACACTCATTAAAGACAAGGCTAAGCTTTGCTCAGGTCTATCGGGGGAAAATCTATGCACTACCCTTTACTTTTAACGTTAATGACTCAACTAACCTTTCAAAACGTTTCAGCAAATGAAATTGAAATGGGAAAAAAAATCGTAATGGAAGGAAATCAGAATGGCGGATTGCCTTGTTTGACCTGTCATCTGGAAAACGGTGAAGGAATGCAGGAGCACGGTTTTCCTCAGCTCGCAGGGTTGAATGCGAACTACTTCATAAAGCAAATAAAAGATTATCAGAGCGGGCTGCGCATCCATGATGTCATGAATCCCATAGCTAAAGCATTGTCTGATGAAGATATAAAAAATGTAGCCGCATATTATTCAAGTTTGCCGCCTGTCCCAAAAACAGAAAAAAGTCCGGCCTCTGAAAAATGGAATGAAGGAAAATGGATTGCTGAACGTGGTCTCTGGGATCGAAAAATTCCTGCTTGCTTTTCTTGCCATGGACAGGGAGGAATTGGTGTCGGTGAAAGTTTTCCACCTCTCATTAATCAGGGAAAAACTTATCTCAAGAATGCACTTCAATCTTTTCAGCACGGAACCAGAAAGAACGATCCACAAATGCTCATGAGATCCATTGCTGGTAAGCTGACAAAAAAAGAGACCGATGCTGTTGTTGAATACTTAAGCTCACTCCCTGATGCCACCTCACAAGGAGCAGCTCAATGGTCTGCAAGCATTCAAACTGCGCCGGCAAATACAAAATTTTTCCAACCTCCACAAGAAAAAGATATACCTGATAATGAATTTGGAAAACTTGTCAGACAAGGAAGAGACATTTTTATCAATACCCAAACAAACGCTAAACCTTATGTGGGAAATTCTCTCAATTGTGTCAACTGTCATCTCGATGCCGGAAGACTTCCCGACTCTGCTCCGCTTTGGGGCGCTTACGGAATGTATCCTGCTTACAGAGCTAAAACCAAAAATGTAGACACCATTGAAAACCGGATGCAAGGTTGTTTCATGTACAGCATGAATGGAAAAGCTCCAGCCGTAGACTCTCCTGAAATGAAGGCCCTGGTTGTTTACATGTACTGGATGTCGACAGGTGTTCCTGTTGGAAAAGGTTTGCCAGGCAGAGTTTATCCTGTCCTGAAAGATCCTCCACGACCTCCTTCCTGGGAAGCAGGTCAGGTCGTTTTTGAAAAGAACTGCATGGTCTGCCATGGAAAAAATGGCGAAGGTCAATACGTCAACGGACAAGCTGTTTTTCCACCGTTGTGGGGAGAAAAATCTTACAACTGGGGTGCAGGCATGCATCGGATAAATACTGCTGCCGGATTTATTAAGGCCAATATGCCTTTGAGCCAGGGAGGCCAGCTCTCTGATCAGGACGCATGGGACGTGGCCTTCTTTATTAACTCTCACGAGCGCCCGAAAGATCCCAGACGTACCGGAACTCTCGAAGAGGCAGCTAAAAAGTATCATGAAGAAAACTGCAGTTACGGCAAAGAAATTCACGGCATAAAACTCGGACTGTGAAATTTTTTTAGAGCTCTAAACACATTATTTTTTCAATGATACGTACCTCAGATGAAAATCTTAAAAGCACGCTTCGTTGTTTTCCTTTTAATTATCACCTCTGTTTCGGCTTCTGCCGAGAGCTACCGCTCCTTTGAATTTCAAAATAGAAGTCTGGAAGGCCGCGGAGATATCAGCGATGTGTATGCTGGTCTTTCGACGGAAATCACAAATGAAGAAGCTCGCTCACTAAAAAAACTCAGCGTCGCTTCTATTGATATGTTTGTCTTTAAAGAAGTTGCCGATCTCATGGAACGCGCCAGTCATCCAGCAGGAAGCCCGTGGCAAGCATTGAAAGCGCCCACTCTTTGTGAAGAACACAAAAGTTTTAGGCTTGAAGCACTTCCTAGAATCAAAAACTCATGTCCCTTCACGAAACTTGCCTTTAAATCTCTTGAAAAAGATCAAAATCTTTTTTTGAATTGTCAGAACGCTTATCAACCGGAACTTTACGTCGATGAAATTCCCGCTGGAGAAGTCAAAATCAACCGCATCAGTCATTTGTCGGGTCTGATTCAGACCATGGCCTGGCCGCTTCGATATATGAATCTTCCAGAGAACCTCATCACTCAAGACATGCTCATCAAAATGCGCTTTCTTCTTACAAAAATCCGCATGGAAGATTTACAGGAAAAAATTCAGAGAAATAAAGAAATGATCACGGGTTTGATGAATGGCTTAAACCATGAACGATGTTTCGATTTAAGCATCAATGAGATGGAAGCTTTAAAAACAAGAGTGAATCATTTGCATAATGAAATTCTCGCTGCTGAAAATTACCTGAAGCAAATTGATGAAGAAGGCCGCAGACAAGCGGAGCTTGATCGTGAAAAAGTTCTGGCAACAGGAAAAACACGCGCCATTCTTCCCTACCCTAACTTAACGGACAGTGATCGCGAATACATTACGATGTATCTATCTTCGATCATGTGGCGTCTGCGCGGCGGAGGTGTGGTCGCAAGAACAGATACAACACAATTCAGAAGAATTTTTTATACGTGGAGACCTGTCAATCTTATCGCCAGACTTAATGGCGGTGACGATGGACAAGGAACAGGATTCAGAGTTTTTCTTGGTCTGATGAAAATGTGGGGACGCTATTTTGATATGGGCACGTATGCTCCCGATGAAGACCGCTATTACGACTTAACTAAAATGACAGAGCGTGGACTTTTCCAGGTGAAGTTTGCCAATAAGTTTTTAGAGCGCAACGGTTATTCGACGAACTACATGACAATGGCGGGACTGCAGATGGGACCGTTATATTATTATGCCACTTACTCAGGAATGAGAACGCTTAAATACCCGGGAAGAACAGAGCCACCTTTCAGAGAAGCCATTGGCGGCTCAACGGATTGGGGCGAATTGCTTTTTGGGGCCAACTTAGGAATTGCTCTTTCGCGCACATTTTTGCAAGGGCATGATTAGAAAAAGATCTAATGACAAATGAGCGTTAAGCACACATAGACTTTTTAATCCGTTCCGTAACAGGGTTTATGTTCAAAATGATCAATGCCGTTTCTCTTTGATTGTCTTTGGCGTAGGAAACTATTTCTTTAATATCATTTTCAAACTGGTCTTTAACCTGTTGAACAAGTAACCCTGGAACTTTCATTTTTTGCTCACTATCGATATGAATAATATCTTCAACTGAATCGACCACTAATCCAAACTTCTCGTTATTACTAATAAAGACAAGAACTTTGGAATTAATGCGATCGTTTTTTTCATCATTAAATTCATATAAATTTCTCGTATCGACAATCGTCACCATTTCACCTCTAAGATTAAGCATACCCAAAACAAATGAAGGCAGACCTGGTGGAGTTAACAAATCTTCAGGAAAATTGATGATCTCACGAACGTCACTAATGGAAATACCAAAAAGATGATTGAGCTTAAAAGAAATATAGGCTTCTCTCTTGGAAGTCTTTTTTCGCAATTCATCCTTTGCAGTTTCACCAGATTGATAAATATTACTGTGTCCGTGAGTGATAGAAAGTATTTCTTCATTCGATAGGACATGTTCATGATTGAGTAAAAGTATTTCCTTATCTTTATTTTGTTCATTGGCCGGCAGACAACCTTCAAAAAGTGTCGTTCTTTCTTTAAACAATAGCGGAACTGGAATGACATCTTCAGAAGTATAAGAAATAATATTTTCAACCCCATCAACGAGTAGGCCAAATAACTCTTTTTCAAGCTTCAAAATAATTATTCTTTTATCTGCTATATCATTCTGAGATTGTAATGATAATCCCAGTAGGTTTGCAAAATTAATGACAGGCACGATTTGTCCTCTGAGATTAATAATGCCCAGGCAGGATTCAGTCTGAAAAGTGGATTGCTTAATTTCTGTAACCTTTACGATTTCATGAATACCAGAAATATCAAAGGCCATAGTGGTCTCACCCAACTTGAATGAAATACATTTTTTCCTTGAAGAGTGAAGTCTATCTACTCGCATAGCGGCCCTCGCCTGCTGGTATTCAGCAACGCGGGGAATGTTTTCGATTTCCATAAGGGCAAAGGGATCGATTAATTGGAGAAGTCTCTGCTCATCCAGTTTTATAGCGCCTGAAATAATATTGGGAAGATCGCCTTCTTTGTAATTAAATAAACTATGATGTTCCTCTTTTGCCCGGATAATTTCACTGGTGCGATCAAAAATTAATCCAACACGAATCCCCTGATGCTCTACAATGGCAATTTTTTCTTCGCCCGATATTTTATCATCTTCAAAATGTAAAAGGTTCTTCAAATTTATAATGGGAATAATCAAATTTCTTAAATTAAAAACACCAACCATGAAAGTCGGAGAAAGCGGCATGGGAATAATTCGCTCAGGATAATTCACCACTTCTTGAATTGAACTTACGTTGATAGCAAACTCAGTTTCTTCAAGATAAAAAGATCCATAAATTTCATTACGCTTTTTTTCAGCTTTCACTCTATATTTCTCCACCGTTCAGGACTGAGACATGCACACTGCAGGTTGAACAATCGATAACGACATGTCTCCCGTAATTCCCACCTATGTCTTCACATTTAATTTTAAAACCATTTTCTTTAAGAAGTTTTCTAGCAGTATCCACATTCATGATTCCAATATGTGAATGACTTTGTATGAGTTGTTCCATCATATTTGCACCGCCGATGAGAAAAACGTCTATCTGTTTTTTCTCTATTTCATTTTTTATTTTCATCAGCGCGATAAGTGAAGGAATCGCCTGAGTGACATACTTCGCACCAAGTGATAAATGATGAGTGGCTTCGCTTTCGGGAAGAAGACAATGGGCCAGGCCATACATTTCTTTTTCATTCCACAAAAAAGCAATCCCCACGCAGGACCCCAAAGTTGTTTTTAAGACGTCACCCTTTCGTCCAACTTTTACTTCTCCAATATTCACATGAAGTTCTTTTTGAACGCTCAACTTAACTCCTTTTGGCAGAGTAAACTAGAGGGACAATATACTCAAAAGAGGTTTTCAAAGCATTAAGTGACTCAGACTCGCCCAAAACTAGAACACTTTCATTTCTCATCGCTTGTCTGATATTGGCCAGAACAATTTCTTGATCAGTTGGCTTAAAATAGATCAGAACATTACGGATAAAAACAATGTCGAAATCATTTTCTTTTGAGAGATGATAAAGATTGTGAGTACCAAATTTTACCTTTGGCTGAATATTGTTTTTGATTTTAAAACCTTCATCTGCCTGAAGCATGTATTTCTTAAAGAGAAGAACATTCGATTTAAAATTCTCTATAGATCTTCCGGAATACACTCCATTTTTAGCTGTGGCAATGACATCAGTCGAAATATCAGTCGCAAAAATCTGGTAATCAAATCCTGGATTTTTCTCGCGAAACTCTTCACAACAAATAGCGATCGTATAACTTTCTTCACCTGTAGAAGCAGCAGCTGACCAGATTTTTAATGGTCGACTTTGATTTTCAGCGAACCAACGTGGCAGGAATTCATTGCAGAAGTATTCCCATATTCTTGTCGTCCGAAAGAATGAAGTTTCGTGAGTTGTGACGATATTTATAAACTCTTGCTTTTCATTTTTATTTTCAGCAAGAAAGTCGAGATAACCTTGATACGTCAGTCCTAGTTTTTTTAACCGTGGCCTGATTCTTCCTTGCAGAAGACTCTTCTTTGAGAAAGACATCGTGATGCCTGTATGTAGATGAACCAACTTTATAAATTTTTCTAAAGTCGATTCATCCATTTCATCTTCTTCAATCATTTGTTGTAAATAGCTCATGATTTAAATTTTGCCACGACAGCTTTTAATTCTTCAGCGCCTAACGTAAGTCCTTTAGTTGCATTCGCAATTCCCACTGATGCTGAAGCTGATTTCTCCGTTTCCTCCGCCACCTGTGTAATCGCATTGCTGATTTCTTTAGCCGCTGACAACTGTTCTTCAGCTGCACATGAGACTTCTGAGATAGCCTGAGTTGTTTTATTGACCCCAGTCACAATTTTATCAAAGGCAAGCCCAGCTTGTTTTGAGATTTCACTTCCCTGTGCGACTCTTTTCACTGACTCATTGATTAATTTAGAGATTTCTTTAGTGGCGTTCGAAGATCTTTCGGCAAGTTTTCTTACTTCATCCGCGACAACAGAAAACCCTAGACCATGTTCACCTGCACGAGCAGCTTCGATGGCCGCATTAAAGGCCAGAAGATTAGTTTGATTTGCAATTTCATTAATAACTTTAACAATTTCACTGATATCTTCAGAAGATTTACTGATTAATTCCATCGCTTCAATAGCTTTGTTAATGGCCTTCAATCCTATTTCTGCTTCATCGTGTGTTGCTTTCGCCACCTGGTCAGTATTTTTTGAATTCTGAGCAATCGAGTTAATCGATGCCGTTAGTTCTTCAATTGAAGCACTCATTTCTTCCGTTGTGGCCCCCAACGTCTGTGCCCCCTGGGCAACAGCTGTTGATTTTGAAGAAATATCTACAGCGTTTGCAGAAAATTCGTTAGCCATTCTTGTTACGGTTTCTTCAACTTCTACCTGCACAGAAATATCTGTCGCATATTTTACAACTTTGTAAGGCTTGCCATTTAAATCAAAGATTGGAGTATAAGCGGCCTGAAGCCAAATAACTTTTCCACCACGTCCGATTCTTTTGTATCTCCCGCTTTCTATTTCTCCGCGCCCCAACCCTGCCCACAATTCTTTATATGCCGGGCTTGAAGCAAAAGAGTCTTCACAAAACATTCTGTGATGCTTTCCTTTTATTTCATCTAGAGAATATCCTGTGGCCTTTAAAAAATTTTCATTGGCACTCTGGACAATTCCATCCATGTTAAATTCAATTACCGCTTGAGCTTTTTGTATCGCTTGAATCTGGCTTGCATTATCTGAATCGTGTAGTTTTTGCTTTGTTACATCTGTCGCGATCTGAATGATTTTTACGACTCGATTCATTTCATCCATCACTGGTGAATAAATCGATTGCAACCAAAGCTCTTTGCCGTCTTTGCTGATTGTTTTATAAATATCGCTGTGAGTTTTACCGTTCTTTAAATCATTCCAAAATTGAGCATAACTATCTGAACCGGCCCTTTGGGTATCAACGAAGATTCGGTGGTGTTTTCCAAGAATTTCTTCTTTCTGATATTTCATCAATTCAAGAAACAGATTATTGCTATTCAAAACATTTCCGTTCATGTCGAATTCAACAAAAGCGAACGCAGAATTGATGGCGTTGATAACACCTTTCATGTTATGTCGTTCTATTTCAGCTTCAGTAATATCATAGCGAACGCCTAGATATTTTTTGGGCTTGCCATTAGCGCCCATAATGGGAGCAATGACTGCATCAACATAATAAGGAGAGCCATCTTTCTTTTTGTTCTTTACGATTCCCCGAAACATTTTTCCACGACCGATTGTCGCCCACATTTCTTTGAACACTTCTTTTGGCATATCCGGGTGTCTGGTAATATTGTGAGGCTGTCCGATGAGTTCATCTCTATCGTATTGGGAAATCTCAATGTACTTTTCATTAATATTTAAAATATCGCCTTTAAGATTAGCTTCTGAAACAATGCTGGTCAGGTCCATAATCTTTGTTCGCACTTCGAGTTCTTCTTTTAACTCAGAAATATCGGTAGCAAATTTTAATATTTTTTGAACTTGTCCTTCTTCATTTATAACGGGTGTATAAGAAGCATGGAACCAGATATTTTTTCCAGATTTGCTGACGTGCTTTGATTCACCAAAATAATGATTCCCGCATGACAATTGATTCCAGAATTCTTTATATTGCTCACCCTTTGCATAATCTTCACAGCAAATATGTTTGTGATTTTTGCCTTTGATTTCTTCAAGCGAACAGCCAAGAAGGTTTAAAAAAATGTCGTTGGCATCGAGTATAGTTCCATCTGCTTTCATTTCCACAAAGGCCTGGCATTTTCTCATGGCCTGGAAGCAGTTTAACATTTCACTCAAATCTTTTTCTTCTTCTCTTTTTTCTAATAATTCAGCTGAACTCATGAAAAACTCCCTCGTTTCATTAAAGCATTTTCATTGTGTTCGGTAGAAACGAGTGAAGTCAGAACGACAAACTTTGCGCTTGATTGAAATTGAGCATTTCTTTAGGTGGTTGATTTTATGAAGCAATTTGGACTTTTGATCAAAACGGCTGGTGCCTCATTTGAGTTCATGAATCTTTTTTATGAGGGCATCCATTTCAAATGGTTTGCGAAAAAAAGAAGTCGCGCCAAGATTGAGACAATCATTTTCAGTTGCTTCAGCTTGAGCTGTCATGAAGAAAAAAAGTGGTTTAACGACTAATGAATTTACAAAATTCAAAAGAGTCATGCCGTTTCCATTCGGCATTTTATAATCTGAGACGATCACATCGAATTGGCTTAATTTTAATTTTTCAATCGCTTCATTTCCACTCACGGCCATTTCAATTTCATGGCCATAGTATTTAAATTCTTCGGCCAAAATTTCCAGGATATCGTGTTCGTCGTCGACGATGAGTATTTTCATTTTTCTCATGGACAAAGACCGATTCTCGAATAATAGGAGCTGCCGCCAGTAGTTGTTGTAAACAGTCCTCCGAGATGGAGTTTGTTTCCATCCATGAGTATTTTAGTAACGGTACTGTTGGACGTGTTTGTTAAACTTCCAAGAGCTCCTGTTGTAACATCAACGACTCCAAATCTTACTCTCGATATCCCTCCAATAGTTGTAAAGGATCCGCCGAGATAAAGGTTATCACCAATCAGGATCATGTCTGAAAGGCTTAAATCAAGGTTGGGATTAAAGACTGTCGCGAGCCCTGTAGTCGTATCAACTGCAGCCAGATTATTTCTTGTTTGCCCTCCAACGGCCGTAAATGTTCCGCCAAGATAAAGAGTGGTGCCGGAAAGGATTATCCCCCGAACAGCAGTTCCAGTGAGTCCTGGATTAAAAGTAGTGAGAGTTCCTGTCGTCAGATCAACTTCAGCAAAAGCGCTTCTCGCTGTTCCTCCATTGACTGCTGTAAAAACTCCTCCGAAAAAAAGTGTAGTATTGTTTTTCAACATTCTTACAACTGATCCAGTTACATTGGGATTAAAGCTCGTCGCTAATCCCGTCGTGAGATCAACGGCCCCGAGATTGTTCCTGCTCTGTCCCCCTAGTGTCGAAAAACTTCCCCCCACATAAAGATTACTCCCATCAATAAAGATATCATTGACGGTTCCACTCGCTGTTGGATTAAAACTTGTAGCTAATCCAGTCGTGAGATCAATGGCTGCAATTCTTGTTCTGTTCGTTCCTCCCATGGAAGTATAAGCTCCACCGGCGTATAGAAGCGTTCCACTTGTAGAAAGTGTATAGACCTGGCCTCCGCTGGCTCCGGGATCAAAACTTTTTATCAGTCCTGTCGAAAGATCAAAAGCTGCAATTCTGTCTCTCGGCTGGCCTCCAATATTGAGGAAATCTCCACCAAGATAAATATTTGTTCCACTGATTGAGATGGCATAAACCGTATTGTCAGCGTTAGGATTAAACGCAGTCGCGAGCCCATTGCTTGTATTGATTCCTGCAATTCGATTTCTAATTGCTCCTCCAATGCTAGTGAAAATTCCACCAACATAAAGAGTCGTTCCATCAAGGGCCAGACTATTGATCCCGCCGCCTGCATTTGGATTAAACGCAGTTACAAGCCCAGTCGACATATTTATGGCTGCGAGTTTACCTATTGTACTCCCACCAATACGATAAAATGCTCCGCCCACATAAAGGTTTGTTCCATCACTCGCCAAAGCGTTGACTGCCCCGCTCGCCGCTCCATCAAAAGCCGTGAACTCTCCGGTTGTTAAATCAATCGCGGCTAATCTATTTTTAGACATTCCACTGACATTGGTAAAATTTCCACCAATGGCCAGGTTGGTTCCATCATAGGCTATCGCATTCAGATATCCATTTTGAGGCGGATCAAAGCTTGAGACAACTCCCGTCGCCGTATCAACCATGGCAAGACCATTGCGAAGTTCGGAACCGACTCTTCCAAAATTTCCTGCGATATAAAGAGAGGTTCCAATTAACTGAAGCCCAGTCGCAATGTTATTTCCTGTGGAATCTGACAAGCTGGGGTTGAAAGCTAAAACGGTATTGTTGGTTATGTTTATAGCGGCCACACTCTGTCTCCCCAAACCTCCCACCTGATTAAAATAGCCACCAAGATACAAGGTCGTTCCATCAAGGATCATGGTATGGAGCACTCCTCCAGTGGCACTAACGCTGACATTTAAACTTGTGGCGAGCCCCGTTGTCGTATCAACTGCGGCTAAATTTGAACGGGCCTGTCCTCCCATAGCTGTGAAGCTTCCTCCAATATAGAGAGTGGAACCAGACAGGAGTAAACCTTTTACGTAACCAACAGATCCCGGATTAAAACTAGTCAATGCACTTGTCGCTTTATCATAGGACGCAATTCCAACTCGTGCTTGTCCTCCGGCCGTAGCAAAAAATCCACCAATATAAATGGTCGTTGCATCGACGACCACCGAATTCACAGTACCGTTTAAACTTGGAGCGAAACTTGTCGGCGCTCCCGTAGTTGAATCAACAGCAGCAAGATAAGTTCGGGAGAGAGAATTAACCAAGGTGAATCCTCCGCCCATATAAAGCGTTGATCCATCCAGCTGTAACGAGTAAACGACATTGTTAGCATTGGGATTGAAAGGATGAAGAGAGCCATCGGCATTTATTCTGGCAATATTACTTCTGGGGACACCACCTACACTGACAAAGAGTCCTCCAATGTACCAACCGTTCGCTCCATCAGGAATAATGGTGTACACGGTACCATTGACACTGGGAAAAAGAGGATTGAATACACCAGCAGTACTTAATTGAGCGGCACCACCAATACTGTAAGTGTCTCCTGTGCCGGTAAAGTTTCCTCCGGCATATAAAATGTTTCCTGATTGCTGAAGTGCCAGAACATTATTATTAAATTTTTTATCTAAGGTTGTGACAAGTCCGGTTGCTGTATCAATGGCCGCAAATCTGTTTCTGGCCATTCCTCCCACTTGAGAAAAGGCTCCTCCTGCATAGAGAGTACCGCCATCCAGCTTGAGAGAGTAAACGATACCATTCACATTGGGATTAAAAGAATTCACACTTCCATCAGCATTTATTCTGGCCAGTTTACTTCGACTGAGACCACCCACATTATTAAAATTTCCACCGATATACCAACCACCTAATCCGTCTGGTATCGCGACATGCACGGCTGAATCGACAACGGGAAAAGTATTACTCATCACTTCGTTATCAAAATGATTTCCAGTGGAGCTATTAAAATTTCCAACTTTGGTGAAATCACCTGCGATGTAAAGTGTAGTCCCGTCAACTTCAAAGTCTCTGACAATACCGTTGGCCCGAGGATTAAAATTCAAGAGTGTTCCAGCACTGTCAAAAGCCGCGATTCTCTCACGTGCCTGACCATTCACAGTCGTAAAATTTCCACCGATATAAGTGTCAGTGCCTACTTTCGAAATACTCCAGACATTGCTGTTCAGTGTATATGTTGGTGCATAAGAAAGACTGCATGAGTTTTGCCAAAAACCAATATTCGCTCTGAAGGCATGGGCCGAAAGAGGGAGTGCGAGTAAAAATAAAAAAATGAAATTTAAAAATTTAGAAACCCGATATCCATGAAACATAAACAATAGTTCCTATTCTTAAAAGTGAATACACAGTGTGTGAAGACGCTGTTCGCACGCCGTTCGTCGGTTTAAAACGATAAGTGACTGTGGCAGCATCATCGCCAGTTGTAGTCGTTGAAAAATTACATTGAGTTGTTCCTGTTCCTGTCACAACGAGAGTGTAAGAACCACCATCTCTTAAATTGGCGAGAGTGATGTTTGATCCGCAATCGAAACTTGTTGTGGTGGAGTTACCGCTCACCCAATCCACTGCGCCCGTTGTGATTGAGGCTGAACCAGATTTAATCTGACCTGCTACGTTTAAAGCTGTATTCGTTCCTGGAGTTGTCGTTCCGAGACCGACGTTACCAGAACCTGCTTCTGTAATAATGGCATATTTGTTTGTGACTGTTCCGGTCCCCGTTGGTGCTTTTATTTTTAATCCAATGAGATTTGAAATAACATCGAAAGAGGCGACGTCTGTCTCTGACTGAAAACCAACTGCTGTTGAAATAGTTGTTCCTCCAGTAGAAGATCCATTCAAACTAATATTCGATTGAACTCCCAGTGCTTCGGTAAAACTAGGTAGTCCTGTTCCAAAAGTTCCGTAGATCTGTCCCTGCACACCAATGCTTTTACCAGTTAAGTTTCCTTTATTCGCATTTGCGCCCACAGATCCTTTTACCCCAAAAACAGTACCAGACATCACTCCCGTGGAATCGTGCCTGTATTTTCCTTCAACTCCACCAAAACCTGACCCCTTTAGATCCTGAGTACCAGATCCTGTGATAGATCCAAGCAGAACTCCACCTTGAAGATTGTGGTTTGCAACAGTTGGACTGTAAAACAGACTCACGGCCCCAAGGTTAGCATTAGCTGTACCGCTAGTGTTTGGAGCAAAAGATTTATCCACAGTGAATCTAAGCCCAACTGCCGCTGTGTTAGCTCCAGCATAACCAATCGCTAACTGACCGGCTCCGTTGAACCAGATAAGATTACTACTCGCTCCCATAACACCAGCGCTATTATATTGAACTTGAGTACTTGCTCCGGCCGGGGCTGCAACTGGAGTTTGCCAACTGACAGTAGTTCCATCTGTAACAAGAGCTTTGCCATTATTTCCGGTTTGTGCTGGAAGAAGATTATCAACATTTAAAGTATCGCAGCTCCATGTATCGGTTAGTAAAATATAGTGCATAACTTGATTGGCGCCCGAGCATGTCGCTAACGGTGTCGGTGCCCATTGCGAAAGAATATTATCCCATTTCAGAAAACTTCCAAGCACTGGTGCATTTGTTGAAACAGAATTCCCCTGCAACTTCGTCACAGTGAAAGCTCCGGCATTTGTCATGGAAACATCACTCGACGGAGTTACCGCAGTCGCCACGTTGGAACCGTTACCAACTAAAATATTTCCAGAATTTAAAGTCGTTCCAAGTTTGCTGTTGAATGAATCGTAATCAGACTTTGAAATGAGACCCGCGGTCACACCAGCTGCTGAGGCCATGGGAATATTAATGGTGTGAGCGGATCCGCTTGAAGCCCAGTTTGGTGCTGTTCCTGTCGTTCCCGGTGTTGCGAAAGTTTGAGTGACTCCAGTAAGACCATTGAGAGATGTAATTCCTCCGGCCCCTGGGGTTTCCCATGTCGCAAGCCCTGCTGCATCCGACGTCAGAACTTTTCCTGCTCCTGGAACGCCACCGGTGATTTTCACCTGGCCTGCGACTTCTAGTTTCGTTCCTGGAGTTGCAGTTCCAATACCGACATTTCCAGCTCCAGTGATTGTCATCTTCGTTGATGGAGCATTTAGAGCTGATCCGGAAGCACCAGGTGTTGCAGTCTTGAAATCAATTTTGGAAGTACCGGTTCCAGAAGAAGCTCCCGCATTTAAATTGAGCGTTCCGCCTGAAATATTAGCTAAAGTTCCATTCGTTCCCGATGCTTTAATCGTAAGATTGGTAGGTCCGCCCGCATCTTGTACTCCGATGATGGCATCACCCCACGCTGTCCCGATAGAAATTCCGGCAGTGCCAAGATTTGTCGCTGTCCCGAGACGAAGATTAGGACCATTAGGAAGTTCCAGATAACCGGCCCCAGCAAGTCCCACTTTAAAAGAAGGCGAAGCGCCGGAGCAATCTGCATTTGTACATCGGTCAACACCCCAGATATCACCACTCACATTCAATTTCGTCATAACGGCTGTTGGACTTTCGAAAACAAAACCATTGGTATTTTTGATGACCATCGTGCTTGTTCCCGTATAGGAAGAGGTGGTACTCCCAAAAATAGCAGAGCCCGCAACGTGAAGGGGCGCAAGAGGTGTTGCTCCTATTCCTAGACGATTATTGGTAGAATCCCAGAGAAAATTAGCAGAAGCACCAAGTGCTCCGGAGTTATTGAACTGAACTTGACCGTTGGCCCCGGCAGGTGTCGTCGTCACTGTAGACCAACTTGCATTTGTTCCGTCTGTTGTGAGAAATTTTCCGCTGTTTGCAGTTTGAGTTGGAAGAATGCTGTCGACGTTTACGGTATCGCAACTCCATGTATCAGTCAGGAGCACATAGTGCATGACCTGGCCCGCGCCCGAACATGTTGCAAATGGTGTTGGGGCCCACTGCGAGAGAACGTTATCCCATTTCAGAAAACTTCCCAGCGCCGGTGCATTTGTTGAAACTGCTCTACCCTGCAACTTCGTCACAGTGAAAGCTCCGGCATTCGTCATGGAAACATCGCTCGAAGGAGCAACCGCTGTTGCGACGTTACTTCCGTTCCCTACTAAAATATTTCCAGAAGCAAGTGTCGTTGATTGTTTTGCATTTAACTGCGTTTGAATAGAGCTCGTCACTCCTGCTACATATCCTAATTCTGTCGCTGTCGTGGCCGACGTTCCGAGAGCTCCGGTTCCGTCAGTGATCACTGCTTTATTAATGGCCCCTGAAAATGCACCGGCCCCGGTGTTGTCATTCACCCAGCTTAAAACTCCTGCACCGTTTGTTTTTAAAAGTTGTCCGGCCGCTCCGTCGGCTGCAGGTAATGTATAAGTTGTCGCTCCTGCCACTGCGGCGGGAGCCAATCCCACATAACCGGAAGTTGATCCTGCTAATCTTAAAGTCCCTTTCACTTCAAGGGCCGAACCTGGATTGTTTGTTCCAATTCCTACATTGCCCGTATTGTAATAAATATCATTGACGTTTTTGTCCCACTGTCCTTTTCCATTCACAGTAGTCATTTGATATTGCAATTTTCCAAATGCACTTAACACTGTATCTGCAGAAGTGATCGGACCTGCCACTCCTGTATTGAGTCCTGCTAAATCCACTCCTAAAACACGCGCATTGGTAAAATAGAGATTGGTCGCTTCAGTCACAGCTGTTGTATTGAGCGTCTGCCAGGATTTATCTCCACGATAATATTTTGTCGTATCATTGGGATTGGCGAGAGTCGGTTCTTTCCCCGCTAAATCAGTTGTGAGATTTGCAATCTTCGATTGAGAAATCGCAGCTGCTGCATTGATGTCTGCATCAACAATAGAACCATCGACAATGGTTCCGGAACTGACCGCTGGAGTTACCCAGCTTGTGTTTCCAACTCCATCAGTTGATAAAACATAACCGTTTGTGCCGGCAGTTTGAGGAAGAACAAAATTATAATTCGCTGAAGTCGTTGCGTGCGCTTTTAAAGTAACGTAATTGGCCCCGCCTTTTAATTTTACATTCGCATCGAGTGTAAGGAGGCCAGACATCGTATCGCCGGCCTTATTCACTTTTAAATCATCGCGCGAATCAACATAGGCCATATTGGTTGCATCAGTAAAAATAGCAGGAGGATCAATCAGTCTTAAAAATCCAGTAGGACTCGCTACAGTCACAGTTCCGGTAATAGAATCTGTGCCGTTTTTCACAAGGTAATTGGCGCTCTGGGCATTTATCGCATTAATCTGTCCCTGAGTTTTTCCAAAAGCTTCGAGCACAGTATCTGTCGTCGTAATCACTCCAGGGCCTGCGACAAATCCATCCAACGGAACTCCTAACACTCTTGCGTTGGAGAAATATAAATTAATCGCTCCACTCTCCGGAACAACACTCGTATTCAATGTCTGCCATGAATTGTCTCCGCGGTAGTATTGAGCAACTGTTCCACCGGAAACTACACCTACTTTATTATTAAAACTCGTCCAGTCGGCAGCTGATAAATACCCATCTGTTGTCGAATTGGCTTTTGAAAGAGAAATCGCTGGAGTCGTTCCACCATTTGAAACAGCTAATGGAGCTGAAGCGCTGACATTAGTAACGGTACCTCCTCCGCCAGGAGAACCCGGAATCCATTTCGACGTGGCATTACTCCATTTTAAAACCTGCCCATCGGCCGCGCCCATTTGAACCAGCTGTCTGGATGTTTCCGCAATATTTGCAAAAGGCATGGAGTGCAAGGCTTGAAAGGAGTATGTCTTCGAATGAGTCACGTCGGTCACTCTGATTGCGGCACTCTCATTTGCAGGAATTTGATTCAAGACCTGTGACAATGTGACCGGAGGTCCGCAATCCAGATCTACTTTTAAATGGAAAACACCATTGCTTAAAATAACGTTTGAAAAATCCTGTGAACAGAGAATCGCTGTTGGAGCGTTTGTATAGGCGAGTTCTACTTTTAAATTCACTGGGCCGCTAACCGGCGATCCATTCGCGTTCACCAATCGACCTGAATAACTGAGTGACTCAGAGGATTCTGCATCAGTTGATAGCAGAGAAATCATCACAGAAAATAAAATGGATGAAAAAATGATATTCAAATCTGACCTCAGTCGATATTGTTTGTAACCCTGAATTAATGTTAAATTCATTTAATTTTTTTAAATATATTCTTTTGAATTTAGCTTTATGAAAGTGTTGTAAATTAAACCTTCAGCAACACTAATAAGTTCAAGCGCGTAGTTTTCCTGACGATAACCACGGTATGGAAAATTTGAAAAATCCATTCACCATTATTTCTTCGATCATTCTCACGGCAGTCATTGTGGTCATTATTGCCCTTTTGAAAGCGCCTGACAGCGAAGAAGAAATTCCTGAAGAGCTCAAATCAAATTTACGAGCAGAAATAAGTGAAAAGAATTCATCAAGAAAGCCGGCCTCCGTGGAATTGATCAAAGCCGATGTCGCAAAAGCGGAAATTATCAGGACTGCAGCTAAAAAAGAAAACTACCAGGACGGCACGAACGCATTTGAACCAACAGAGGAAAAACGTGACAGCTACTCATCGGGAAGTCTGAGAATTGTTGAATCACCCATTTTCCCTCCAGACTTGGGGACGACTCAAAACAATGAACATCACGATGTCATCCCCCCCAAAGCAGAATTAAAAAAAGCAAAAGAGATGACTTCTGTCTATGGCCCCTATTATGATATCCCTGACAAAAAAGACAGGCCTGTGGCCACGCCACCGAGACTGAACTCATCTGAAGCATCTTCGACATTTTCGGCCGCACCTGTTCCGAATGCATGCTCTGCCAACATCTCAGGTGGATCATTTAATCATCCTATTGGTGTGACGCTTTCTTGTTCTACAATCTCAACAATTACTTATTGCCTGAGCAAAGATACGGGAAGCGGCTGTTGTGACCCAAGAGTTTCGGGCACAACATATCACTCCAAAATTAACATAGGTGCGAGTGACGCCAATTATTGCTTAAGTTTTTATGGTGATTCAAACACCTCCGGTCTTTCTGATCTGTACCAGCATAATTACATTATCAACTCAACGCTGCCCGATTTGCAGGTTGGTCATCAGCAAATTTATTATCAAACCACGCAGCTTTCAGGAAAAGTATTTTTATCAAGCCTGGACTTTGGGAAAACAGGATACGGAGCAGGCGTTATAAATTTAAAAAGTCATGATCCCGGCATTGCAGGTGAAAATTTAAATTGCGGAGAGATCGTGCAAAACTACAGCAGTCTGCTTCCCCCGGCCCCGCTTGATGTTCTTTCTCTGCTGGATGTGAGCCTGGAAAATCCGGCCAATCAGCTTGAAATTCCTCTTCGACTTGAACATATGGACTATGGAACAAATTTTATTACCGGCTATATGCTCAACGACAATTACGATCTCCCCGTCTATTCCTGCTCAACTTCCGAAGTCGTGCTTTCAGATTTTGAATTTTTTGAACAACAGCTCTCTTTTGGTGATCCGGGAGACAATTCAACAAGAGAATTTACCGGTGGTCTCACTTCATTCGGTTTTTTTGAGCCTGAGGCAACATTGTATAGAGTTCCCGCCGGCATAAGTACAGAAGAGCAAAACGGAGAGAAACTTCAATATGGAATGTTCGGGATTTTTTTCTAGGCAATCTTATCTGAAAAAGTTACGGTAAATGATTATGAAAATTGTAAAAAAACTGAATGCTGAATTTGAACGAAAAAAAAATCTCAATCCAAGGTATTCGCTGCGTGCTTATGCTAAATTTCTTACTTTAGATGTTTCTGTCTTATCCAGAATTCTAACTAATAAAACAAAAGTAACCAGTAAAGTTTTAAAAAAAATTGCGGAGCCTCTGTCTTTGACTCCGGAAGAATACCAAACCTTTGAAAAAGAAATTCTTCTTCATAACAAAAGAAGAAGTCCAGACCTCAGTAATCTGGCCCTTCACCAGCTTCATATTGAAGAAATTAAAATCATTCAGGACTGGTATCACTACGTTATTTTAGAACTTACATGCCTGCCGGATTTTGAACCGAGTGCGGAGTGGATTTCAAACAGACTTTCTATCAGTGAGACAGAAGCACAACTCGCTTTAGAAAGATTGGTGAAGCTGAATCTTCTTATCCAGGAAGACGACGGAAGCATCGTGGCCAAACCTGGTCCCATCACTGAATTTCAGGAAACTCTGGTTCCCATTGCTATTCGATTGAGACAGAAGCAGGTTCTAAAGCGCGCTATAGACGCCATGGACTTGTTTCCTTTTCACGAGAGAGACCAAAGTGCGGTCACAATAGCCATGGATACTGATCTCATTCCAGAAGTGAAAGAGAAAATAAAAAAATTCAGAAGATCTCTTGCTAATTTTATCGATAAAAAAAGTAAGACCAAATCGAGAGTCTATGAAATCTCTATTTCACTGTTTCCGTGGGATAGTCAGGATTAATATCAGCATTTACATTCAAAGCGATACATTTCAGAACGGCTGATCATAATAAAAAAGAAAAACCAAAAAGCCGTTCTGAAACTCATGGCAATCAATGTTCTCATCTCAAAAGCGCCATTGCTGTAGATGTGGTTCAACAAATACAAAAAGACGACGATGTTCATTGAAGACAAAAATGCCGTTAATCTGAGAGCAATTCGTTTTCTTTTTAAGATTAAGGCAGCAATCAAAATGTAAAGAAATCCGGCCAGAAAATTAAACCACAAAACAACCGGAATAATATTTCCCTGCGTTCTGATAACTTCTTCATTGAATAAATTTTGCGCTCCCGAAAAGACGGTCATCGCTCCAAAAACTATTGCAAAATAAGAAAGATATTTAATTCTGGCCGGTATAGCGTTCATGAGTCCTCGCCCTTTTATTTTAAAGAAAATAAATTTTCATAAGTCTTTAAAGCTTCGTGAATTTTACTATGGCCGGCATCGAACTTTCCTTTTTTCAGTTCCTCTCCACCTTCATAAATTAAAGCAAGCGAAGGATGAATCGCTTCGTCAGCGGCCGGTTCAAGCTTGCATGTTTTAAAAATATCATCAACAGTTTCAGTTATGCTTGTTCCATAGCTGGCTAGTGCTTTTGGATCTTTTTTCTTTTTCATGGCCTCTTTCATCAAAGAGTCAATCTTTTCCATTCTTATTTTCAAATCTTCAGTTGGTTTGAATTTTTTATTAGACTCAACATGTTTCTCTGTTTTCTTGGCCCCTGATGCATGATGATCATGACCTTGTGCAAACGCCGAGGTTAATCCTAATGACATAATAGCGACAATCAATAATTTCATCTATTCTCTCCTATTTAACTAAGTATAAATATGAATCGGTCTTAGCATGAACTTCATGCTCAACATTCTCTGGGATTTCAAAAAAACTTCCCGCCTCAAGAAGAACAGTTTCACCATTCATCTTGAACTCAACTTCTCCGGATTGCACAAACAAGACCGCTTTGGTATTTGTCATGTGCTTTTCCAGACCTTGGGATTTCTTAAATCCCAGGCCAATAACTTTGAAGGATGGATTCGTGAGCACTTTAACTGTCTTGCCGGCATCACTTAATAAGATTTCATCTTTTAGTATTCTTTTCATAAATTAAACCTCTTTTTTAGTTTCATTATTGAAGATGATGACTCTTCCATAATTTTTACTCTTTCTATGCTTAAGGTATCCATAAATCTTTTGCCTTTCGAAGTGAGCGACAAAATTTTCGAGCGCCTGTTTTCCTGATCTTCATTTCTTTCTATAAAGTCCTTCTTGACCAGCTCATTAATCAAACGGCTTGTTGCTGACATGGAAAGGTTTAGCTTTATTGAAATGTCGTTAATATTCACACTGTTTTCACGGTCAATGATATGTAAGGCAGCGACCTGAGAAAAACTTAAATTCTCTTCACTGACGACCACGGCCAGTCTTTCAATCACTTTGCTAAAAAGGATGCGAGTAAAACGTTCGAATGGTGAATTTAAAATTTTCTTGCTCATAACTTGATTATAGTCCATTGTTGCATAAATGCAACTATTGACTAAATGAAACCTACATCATGTTTTAAACATTGAAAATTACTAAGCATCCTATTCTATAGATTATCGTCTCGATGCAACACAACTCTCAATCGCTCGCGAAAAGTATCATGGCATTTCGTACAGCTCTGAATCATCGTTGCATATTGTCTGCTTACTTCACGCAAATCTTTTTTTCTGGCAGCTTTTCCCATGGCATTGGCTGCGTTATGAGTGACAGTGTCGTAATACTTAAATCTTATGGCCTCGACTCCCAACTCTTCCTTGATTTTTCCCATGTCAGCAGTAGGCTGGGCATGATTATTCACCCACGCCACGGCGTTCTCAATCATGTCATAATTTTCATATAAGATGCCGTATAACATTCCCTGAGCGTGGCCTCCCATCGTTGCCATTAACGTTTTTAAACGTGGTTCTTCCTGTGCTGTAAGATTGAATGAATGTAAGAAGCAAAAAAGAATAATAATTGTCTTCATGAAATAACTCCTGGTTAAAAACGAACTATCATTGCGCAAAATTGAACGCTATCAAACCGGGGGGGCCAAGCAGCAGTTTGTTCATAGGTCATTTGTCCTAAGTCGCCGATAGATTGATAAAAGTCATAACCTTTTTACTCAAACCCTTGCCCAGTTTTCTAAGGGCGTGATAAGCCTGTTCAATATTCAGGAGGTCTTTATGAAAATTTCAATCCTCGCCCTATTCTGTTTCACCACATTTTCTGCTTTCGCTCATGACAGCCTCTGGTCTCTTTGCAGAACCAAAACTGTTATTTATGGTGAAAGCGAAACTCTGATTCTGAATTTATATGAACACAGAAATTCACACGGTGATGGACGCGACAACGACCTCACTTTAATTTTTGGCGGCAATCTTCTGTCCGGAGTCTTCGATTCAACCGATGTTTTTTCAGGGCCGGTAAAACTAAAATCTAAAACGTCGCGCTTTGATGGAACGATCAATTTAAACGATTACAGTACTGTCGATTTAAAAGGTGAATTGAATTTAAACGGAAGCAAGACTCCACTCGATGCTAAATTTACCTGTGAAGTTTTAAGAGACTAAAAAAGTAAAGCCTGTTTTAATTGTGTAAATTTGATTTTTCCCTGAATTGTTGAAATAGTATTTTTGTATTTGTTGTCTCTCTTTCATTTTGTTTTATTGCTCTGGTTTTTAGTGTGTAAAACAAATGAAAGGAGACTTTATGAAAACATCCGCCCTCTTGCCGCTGCTACTTTTCGCCGGCATCACTCAATCAACTGAACCTTCTATTGAATCTCATACGTCTGCTCTGGCGCGTGGACAACACATTTTCCGCTACGACACTTTTGGTTCGGAGAAGTTTTGGGGAGATCAACTAAAACTTCATGATGCAATCAAGGGAGCTAAAAACGGTGGTGTAGGTCCGGGACTTTCACCCAAAGCAGCTTTGGGGGCAGGACTTAAGGTCGACATCAATGAACTTCCACGCTCTATTCAGCAAGCAATTAAAAACGGCAAAGTTGATCTCGATGATCCTTCCACAACCGTTGTTCTCTTAAGCTACGACGCTGTCGTGGGAGTCAAAGGTTATTTTAAAGGCGGACAATTAAAATCAGTCGGCATCAACTGTGCTCTCTGCCACTCGACTGTTGATAACTCATTTGCACCAGGCCTTGGAACAAGACTCGATGGATGGCCAAACCGAGATCTGAATGTGGGGGCGGTTGTATCAATGGCACCTAATTTAAAACCGATTGTCGATGCTCTCGGAGTAGATGAAGCGACTGTGAAAACTGTTCTCGCAAGCTGGGGACCGGGTCGTTACGATGCTGAACTAAACCAGGATGGAAAAGCTTTTCGTCCTGACGGAAAAACAGGTGCAACACTTCTCCCTCCGGCATTTGGTTTAGCAGGTGTGAACCTTCACACGTATAACGGCTGGGGAAGCGTGCCGTACTGGAATGCCTACGTAGCTGTTACGCAAATGCATGGTCAGGGAACTTTCGTTGATACACGCTTAAATAACCCGACCAAATATCCACTTGCGGTGAAAAACGGAACTTGGAACGTTCGAACTGAAAATGATATGGTCACATCAAAACTCAATGATCTACATTTGTATCAAATCTCTCTGAAGGCACCGAAAGCTCCAGCGGGATCTTACGACGTGACGATGGCAAAAAGAGGACAGGCCCTTTTCAACGGAAAAGCTCAATGTATGACTTGCCATGTACCTCCTCTTTACACTGAACCTGGCTACAATATGCACACTGGTGCGGAAATCGGAATCGATAATTTCCAGGCAAAGCGCTCTCCTGATGAAAAATACAGAACGACACCGCTTAAAGGATTATTTGTCCGCGAAAAAGGTGGCTTTTATCACGACGGACGTTTTGCTGATTATCGCGCAGTCATCAATCACTACGACAATGTAAAGAAACTGGATTTAAGTGAAAGTGAAAAGCTGGATCTTGAACATTTTTTGAAATCGCTTTAAAAAAGAAAGGCCGGACAATCCGGCCTTTCTTATTGCATTTTTTTGAGCGAAGATTCTACCCAATCGCGAATCTGTTTTTTTTCTTCAGGTGTAACCTTCATGTTGGCGTGAAGAACTCTGTAGTAAAGCGGTGGCATTTTATCTTCATCAACCGATTTTTGAATCGCTTTTAAATCCTCAATGGGTTTAACGTGACTGATGAACGGATAACCTTTTGAAAAATCCAGATGCGAGCGTGCTTCTTCAATATGTGAATTCATTAAAGACTGTATGCCGGGAATTTTGTAATACCATGGATAGGTTGTCTGATTCGAGTGGCAATCAAAACATTTCCCTTTAAAAATGGGCTCAATTTTCGTTTTATAGTCTTCCCCAATTCCAGAAAGAATTATTTTCTCATGCTGTTCAGGCGTATGAACAACCTGGGCCTTTTTGTGGTCAATTCCGCCGTGAGCGAAAAGGGCCGTACCGTAAAGGGATAAAACAATAGTCAGAAGTTTTTTAGTCATAATTAAGGATCTCCTTTCGCTCATACGTCAGACAACTCTTTTTTGTGACATTTCATCAATTTAATAGTTCTGTAACAGTTATTGTCCATTAGTACGAACAATTAAAACACATTATGCCATCTAATCATCCGGACGTTTTTCCGATAAACTAATGACAGGAAGAACAAAAGAACGAAAGGAGATTTTTATGGCTACTACTTATCTAATGGACCCTTCTCACTCTACAGCTAGTTTTAGCATTAAACACATGATGATAGCAAAAGTTCATGGGGGTTTTGAAAAACTATCCGGCAAGCTACAATTTGATTCGAACAACCTTGCAAACTCAAGTGTTGTGGCAGAAATTGAAACTGCAAGTATTAATACTCGCGATGGCCAAAGAGACGCCCATTTAAAAAGCGCGGATTTCTTTGATGTCGAAAAATTTCCACTGATTAGTTTTCAATCGACTAAGTTCGAAAAAAAAGGCGACGATTATATGATCATAGGAAATTTGAGTATCCACGGTGTAACTAAAGAAGTCGCTCTTTCAGTTGACGGATTAAATAGTGAAATGAAAGACCCGTGGGGCAATACAAAAATTGGTGCATCTGGAACAACAAAAATTAACCGCAAAGATTTTGGATTAAACTGGAATGCAGCTCTTGAAGCAGGCGGAATTCTTGTCGGAGAGGATGTGAACATCACTCTGGAAGTTCAATTCGTTAAGCAAAATGACTAATCAGAGTAAATTCTTTCTTAGCGTTTTTACTCTTGTGGCATCCTTTATGCTTGTCACAGGAGTAATGGCAAAGAATAAAGGGACAAAAGTTCCAGGGAAGGCAGTTATGTTAACAATCAGAAAAGCTGATGAAAGAGGAAAGGCCAACCACGGCTGGCTGAATTCAAGCCATACCTTCTCTTTCGCTGAATATTACGATCCAAAGCATATGGGCTTTAGAAAATTGCGCGTAATCAATGAAGACCGCATTGCTGGTGGCACGGGATTTGGTGCTCATCCGCACAGTAATATGGAAATCATCTCCTATGTCGTCAAAGGCGCCCTCGAACACAAAGATTCGATGGGAACAAAGGCGGTCATTAAACCGGGTGAAGTTCAAAGAATGAGTGCAGGAACAGGCGTCGTACACTCTGAATATAATGCTCAAGCAAATGATGAAACGCATTTTTTTCAAATCTGGATTGTGCCGAATAAAACAAATGAGCAGCCAGGCTACGGCCAGAAATCTTTTGAAAATGATCTGAATACAAAAAAGCTTGTTCATGTCATTTCTCCGGATGGAAAAGATGGTTCTATCAGCATCAAACAAGATGCAGATATGTACATCTCTCGTCTGAAGAAAGGAGAAGAGCTGGAATATAAAACGACTGCCGGACGCGGACTCTGGGTTCAGGTCGTCAAAGGAAGTCTCGAAGCAGCAGATAAAGAAATTAATACAGGCGATGCTCTTTCAACTCAAGACGAAACGGTCATACGCTTTAAGGCCCGTGAAGATTCTGAAATCATCATTTTCGATCTGGCGTAATTCCTGTCGAGGAGATTGCTTTGCAATCTCCTCTTCTGCTAACATGAATTTTATGAATTTGAATGAAGTCGCCATATTTGTAAAAGTTGTTGAGACCGGAAGCTTTGTTGGCGCGGCCATCGCTCTTGAAATGCCAAAATCCACCGTTAGTGCAAGAATCTCATCACTGGAAAAAAGACTCGGTGTCACACTTATCAGAAGAACGACAAGAAAACTGCACATCACCGAAGCGGGCCAGCTGTACTACAAAGAATGCATGGAAGCTATTTCCAGAATTACCGCTGCTGAGGAAGAGGTTTTACATAATCAATCTGCTCCCCAAGGACCTTTGCGGATTACCGCGCCTGTGGAGTTAGGTGGAACACTTTTTCCTGCTATTTTAAGTGAATTCACTAAAAAATATCCTTTGATCAATGTGGAAATTATTTTAACTGACAGAAAAGTTGATCTCATTGAAGAAAAGATTGATATCGGAATCAGAACAGGATTTTTAAAAGATTCAAGCCTGATTGCAAAAAAACTTGGCACTATTTATTTTGCTCCTTTTGCGAGTCCTAAATTTTTAAAAACAGCAGGACCGTTAAAAACGCCGAAGGATATGGAAAAACTTTGCACCATTGCCTTTGCTCCATTGGGAACTGAAGAATGGCATTTAGTGAATAACAATCAGAAGCAAACAATAAAGATTCAGAAAAAAACAGTGGTGAATGATTTAAATCTGACTAAGTCACTGGCAGTTTCTGGAATGGGCATTGCAATCATTCCAACCTTTCATTGTCTGCCGGAGGTCAAGGCCGGCAAGCTCGTCCGTATTTTAAACAACTGGAGAACAGAAGTGCGCCCAGTACACTTTGTGTACCCCTCTCATAAATATGTTTCTCCAAAAATTAAGGCCTTCATTGATTTTGCCACTGACATTATCAAGCAAAGTCTGGAGACAGCAGAGCTCTAAAACAATCTGCAGAGGTCACTATGAAAAAAGTTATTCACATTCAAAAAAATAATCAACAACATTGGGTTGGCGATGGATTTCCTGTCCGATCGATTTTTACTTATCACACTCTTGGTAAAGCTATCTCTCCTTTTTTAATGATGGATTATGCCGGACCTGCGGAATTCACTCCCACCAAAGATCGCAGAGGTGTCGGAGAACATCCACATCGCGGTTTTGAAACGGTGACGATAGTTTATCACGGCGAAGTTGAGCATCGCGATTCAGCTGGAGGCGGTGGCGTTATTAAACCGGGTGACGTTCAATGGATGACGGCTGCTTCAGGACTTGTGCATGAAGAATTTCATGGAAAAGATTTCGCTGAAAAAGGCGGTCGATTTGAAATGGTCCAACTGTGGGTCAATCTTCCACAAAAATTTAAAAGAGAAAAGCCGCGCTACCAGGGAATTAAAAATGAAACAATTCCAGTGATTGATTTGCCCGAAAGCGCAGGAACTTTGCGCGTGATCGCCGGTGTCTATGAGAATGTAGAAGGCCCTGCCCTGACCTACTCTCCTGTGAATCTATGGGATATCCGAGTAAAAGCGGGATCAAAAACGACACTCCATATTCCGGCCAATCACAATTCCAATCTTTTTCTTCTGAGCGGAAAAATCAAAACGTCAGACGGAAAAACGGTGACGGAAGCAGAGCTTGCTGTCTTCGAACAAAACGAATCGACGTTAAGCTTTACTGCGGAAACCGACAGTATTCTGCTCTTTTTGGGCGGCGAACCTATCAATGAACCAATCGTCGGCTACGGACCTTTTGTCATGAATACGCAGGAAGAAATACGGGAAGCTTTTTACGATTATCAGAATGGTAAAATGGGCCACATGCCCGGAAGATCATAAAGAGAAAGCAAAAGACTGACAAATAACAGACTTCCTCTGAATTGACGGTTTTCATTCCGGATTGAATAATTTCGGGATGAAAACGTTAATTACTACCCTCTTCATTTTGCTTTTAAATTTTTCTGCTTTCGCTGAGATTGATCCATTCAATACGTATCAATACCGCGAAGGAAATCAATCCCCCTGGTTTGAATGGTGGTATTACAAAGTCGTTCTTCCCGAAACTGGCGAATCATTTTACTTCGTCTACGGCGTGGTAAATCCCTGGGATAAAAATCAGACAATGGGTGGCACCCGCGCCTACGTTGGCATGGGCGATTTCAATGACAACACTGTTGTAGAAAATAAATTTCCTGTTTCTGATTTTTACGCAAGCAAAACGCAAACGCTAATTCAGGTAAAAAATAATCAGGCAACAGATGTGAATTTTTCCGGAAACATTGATCACAACTCCTCTGTTTATTCGTGGGACATCTCCATTCAAAAAGACTGGAGCTACAATCCGGTCAGCTGGGCACTCGGAAAAGGCATCACAGATATCGAATGGTATCCTGCACAGGCGAGCGCACGCTGCTCAGGAACAATTATCTCCAACAATCAATTGCGCCAGTTTACGGATGCTCCCTGTTATCAGGATCGCAACTGGGGAAAGAAATTTCCCAAGTGGTGGACGTGGATCGTATCCAATCAGTTTAAAGAAAATGCCGATTCCGTTCTCGCTGTAGGCGGAGGTCTTCCTCAATACTACGGAAAAGATATTCCTTTCTCAGGCGTCTCAATCGGCCTTCGCCACAAAGGTGTAAACTATCATTTCAGACCAAATGACCTCGATCTTGTAAAAACAAATGTGTCTATGGGAACGTGGGAAGTCAGCGGCGAAAACGGCCAGTACAAAGTCACTGTGAGCGCCACTGCTCCTAAAGAAAAATTCATGGATCTTCAGTTTGTCACTCCCACCGGTGAAGTGTTTCATGACTACGAAACTCTCACTGGAAAGGCCACGGTAAAGCTCTACCAGAAGAGATTGCTTCGCTGGACTTTGCTGGATACACTCACAACTGATTTCGCAGGGATTGAGTACGGAAGTCATTAGAACTAAAACAAGATTTATTCATTGTCTCGGTTTGAGAACAGTTGTCATAGTGAGAAGATTTTGATTTAAGTCTCTCATGAAAAAATTTCATCTCTTTTTATTCGTGTTACTCGCGAACACGGCTGCCTTTGCCGGTGTTCCCACGCAAAGTAAAACCATTGACGACTACTTCGAACTCTTAAGTCACGACAAAACGGATTTCGAACCGGAAGGTGCGGTCTGCGAACGTATCGCTGTCAGAGAAATCGAGCCCTATTACCCTGCCTCAAATTATAAAATCATCAATAGCATTCAATACGATGAGCACAAGACAACAATCGGTGAACTGGACGTTGTTATCTTTGACAATAACTCCGGAAAGGTCGAGGCCATTGCCGAAGTTAAATGCTGGAAAAGTTTTAAAGGCGGTTTGAAAAAAGCAAAAGAGCAGCGAATGAGATTTCAAACTCACCTCAACCGCAACATTGTTCTGAGTGATAAAGAAAATAAAGTTTATTCCAAAGATGTTTTTAAAAATGTGCAGAAATATTTCAACATCTCACAACATGGCGGAGTCAATCAAGGATTTGATTTTGAACTAAGCATGGATTTAAAAGAACTGATGGAATTAAGAAAAAGATTGCTCGACTGCCACGCTCAAGGCCGTTGCCCTAGGAGAAAATAGATGAAATACACCTTTGCCCTTGTTTTTGCTTTTGCCCTTGCTGGCTGTTCGCCAAAAACGACTGAACAAAACAAACTGATCTCTACTTCTATTATGAATGGTAAAACTGTTCAGGAAAAAGAACCTATTACTGCAAGTGTAGTGGGTATTTATAACCAAAAAGAAAAAAGCATCTGCACTGGTTCATTGATTGCGCCAAATTTTGTCCTCACGGCAGCTCACTGCGTGCCAAACAGAGCTTCTGATGTGAAGATTGTGTTCTCCACAAACATTGATGAAATTATCAATACCCGCGAGATGGATATTCTCCAGGAGTTTGCTCTTCCTGCTGTTGATTTTAAAGTCAGCCCGAAATGGGATCCAAACAATGAAACAGTGGAATTTGATACAGGTGATATCGCCGTGATCAAGTTTAAAGGAACTGTTCCTGCGGGCTATCAGCCTGCGGTGTTTTTAAAAGATGAAAACGATCTGAAAATCGGCGCGCAAGTGACTCTTGCCGGCTTCGGAGTTGACTCTGTTGAAATGAAAGAAATTGATCCTAAAAAATACCGTAAGCTTGAAGAGGCCATTGAGTACGGTGACGTCGTCTGCACGGGAAAAATGGGCAATTACGGCACATGCTATGAAATTGAAAGAGATGGCGACGGCCAGCTTCGCATGACAACAGCTCCGATTTCATTTATTCATGAAACAGAAGTTCGTTTAAATGAGAAAAAGGCCGGCACATGTAACGGCGATTCGGGCGGCCCTGCGTACATTTTAAAAGATGGCACTTATTATCTTTTCGGTGTCACCAGCAGAGGTAGCGAACTTTGTAATGAAGTAGGCGTCTATACAAACGCTCTTACTTATAAAGGCTGGATTGACGAGACCATGAAAACTCTCGTCAAATAACTTTAACTTTTAATCATATAACTTTTTCTTATTTTTCTTCAGGACATATTTCGGTTTCTATTATGAGGACCGTTTTCATGTTCTGGAGAAAAGTATGAATGCTTTAAAGAATTTCCTTTCGGGTTTTATTTCCACTCTCCTCTTTCATCAAGGCTTGCTCTATCTTTTTTTTCTCTCAGGCATTGTCCCAGCTAAACCGTTCAGCATGGCACCGACTGCACCTCTTGGTGTTCCCACAGTTCTTTCTCTGGCCTTTTTCGGCGGTCTCTGGGGAATAGCACTCGGACAGTTGCTCAGTCTCACGACAGAGGCGCATTTCTGGATGAAGAGTTTTTTCTTTGGTGCCCTTCTTCCAACTATTGTCGCCATCTCAGTTGTCTTTCCCTTAAAAGGAATTGAGTTTTCGTTTTCCAGATTATTAGTGGCTTTCATTCTGAATGGAGTCTGGGGACTTGGAACTGCGCTGTTTATTTTTATAAGACAGAAATATCCGATCATTCATAAAGAATCTTTGCGGACAACGTGATTGAGAGATAAAATTTGCATAGCTTCTAAATCCAGATGGAGAACTTATGCAATTATTTATCATCACCGGCACGAGTCAGGGACTTGGACTTTCTCTTGCTGAGCGCGCTCTCTCAGAAGGTTTTCACGTCATTTCCATTGGAAGAAAATGTCCGATTGAGCATACCGATCATCAATTTATCCAGCATGATTTATCTTCACCGGATCAGTTAAAAGAAAAACTCCACACTGCTTTGAATAATCTGAAAGAAAAAAATTTCACGGCCATTCACTTGATCAACAATGCAGCAGTGGTCACACCGGTTGGACATATCGAATCTTTCAGCTGGACCGATATTTCTTCTCACATGCATGTAAACCTATTGATGCCGATCTACCTCTCCGGGCTTTTTCTGGAACAGACTAAAATTTGGGAAGGGGCCAGAGTCATCGCCAATATTTCTTCGGGCGCTGCTTTACGGCCGATTGATGGCTGGTCGATGTACTGTACAAGTAAAAGTGGACTAAAAATGTTCAGTGATTGCCTTTCAGGGGAAAAAAATGAAGTCAAAACTTTGAATTTCAATCCCGGAGTCATGGATACGAACATGCAAAGTACGATAAGGGAACAAGAAGAAGGAAATTTTTCCCGCGTTTCGGAATTTCGTGAATTAAAGGAAAAGAATCGACTCGCCCCCACCGATAAAGTAGCGATGTGCTTGATTAAACTCCTTCGTGAGCATGATCTGATTCAGAAAAACTGGTACGACGTTAAGGATCTAACAACATAGGTAACGATGAATACAAAATATCTTTTTTCGCTCGCTCTATTAACACTCACCTCTTGTTCTTCTCTTAAAGAAAACAATCGCGAGATTGCTTCTGTTAAAGAGGGCAAATATTTTAAAGAAGTGACAGAAGAGGCCGGGCTGCCGAGAACATCGACTTCTACTTTTAATGTTTTTGATTATGACAACGATGGTTGGGTGGACTTCATTGCCAGAGATAAACTCTACAAGAACGTTTCAACTAATGAGCGTTTTAATTTTGAAGATGTTACCGAAAGGGTGGGATTAGCCACTTTGAAAGGTAATCCGGTCTTTATTGACATCAACAATGACGGATTGATTGATATCGTTTCGAATTCCGGCCAGGTTTTTCTTCAGAAAAAACTCCATCATTTTGTTGAATCATCCAAAGAGCTTAATCTCAAATTACCGGAAAATATTCATACGATCAGTTACGGCGATTTTAACCGCGACGGATATGCAGATCTGGTTGTGGGGATGAATGAAATTCATAAGGACAATCAATTTACATTCGTGCCGCCTCATTTTTATATGAATTTTGGCGGAAAATCTTTTATTGAAATCAGCAATCGTTTCGGCTTCTCGAATTTTAATGCTTACACCAGAGGAATTCAATGGGCGGACTATAACAATGATGGCTGGGCGGATGCTTATTTTTCCAACTACCGTTTAAGACAAAATTTTCTTTTCAAAAATTATCAGGGAAAACTTCTTGATGTCGCGGCTTCAACGAACACCCAGGGCGAAAATAACCCGACAAAGTTTTATGATGAAGTTTTAAAAGCTAAAAAGGGTCCAAACTACGGGCACACGATTGGTTCTGTGTGGGCGGACTTTAACAACGACGGAAACTTCGATTTGTGGACTTCTAATCTAGTTCATAAATATATCGGACCCACTAACAGTGGCGGCTACGATTATAGAGGCTATGTTTGCGATGATTCTAAAATTTACCGCAACACTGGCGCTCCTGAATATCGCTTCGTCGATATGAGAAATGATTCCGGCATACCTTTAAAACCAAAAGGTGGTTGGGATGTTTATAAAGGTGATGAACTTTGGGCCCAGTCAACGTCTGCTGATTTCGACAATGACGGTTTAGTCGATATGTACATTACTCAGGTTTATAATTTTAATTACTCTCATTCTCTCCTTTATAAAAATGCCGGCAATTTTAAATTTAAGGAAGTCAGTCAGAATGAAGGGACTAGAGTCATTGATACTTATGCCGGAGCCTGGGCGGATTTTAATAATGATGGAAAAATGGACCTGATTACATCTGGTCGCGAAGCCGTTGGAGTTGATGCCCGCATGAGACTTTTCAAAAACATTTCATCTGATGCTAATCACTGGTTAAAGTTAAGAATCATTGGGAAAAAATCGGGCAGAAATCCTGTCACGACACAAATCCGCGTGGTTCATGACAAAGGCCTCTTTTTAAGACAAGTGGAAGGCGTTACCGGAACAATGAATCAGCAAAATGATCCGAACATCCATTTGGGTCTCGGCACAGTTGATAAAATCAAATGGATCGAAGTGAAATGGAGTTCTGGAAAAAAACAATACATTAAGAATGTTTCAGTTGATAAAACTTATATCATTACAGAGTCAAATTAAGATGAAAAAAGAACAAATGATCGCTCTCGCTCAAGGCCAGCTGGATGCCTATAACAACCGGGACCTTGAAAAATTTCTCAGCCACTATCATCCTCAAGTGGAAGTCTTTCGTCTCAACACCGGTGATTGTATATGCAATGACTTCGAGACATTTACTAAAATCTACAAAGAACGTTTTGAACAGAACCCAAATTTAAACTGCGAATTAAAAAATAGAATCGTTCTTGAAAATACTGTGATGGATGAAGAATGGGTCACAGGCGTGACCGGAGCAACAGCTCCAAGTCACGTAGTGGCCGTTTATGCCTTTGCAGATGGACTGATTTCGAAAGTCTGGTTTGTCAGGTAATTTTACCCTTTTAAAAACGCGACCGCTTCAATCCCGTTAGGCATTTCGCGATACTTGCACATGGTGACATCTCCCCCACGTGAGAGAACTATTTCTGCAAGGTCATCAAGGACATCGTCTTCAGGAACGGCCAGATTTTTCATGGACGCTGCCAGTATTTTGCCAGTGTCACGATCAAGCTTTCCCCAGATAAATTTATCATGAGGAATTACCAGATCCTGAACTTTGCCCTGAACTGCTGCAATCGTAATTTCCTTGAGATCAGTTAAAACTTTTCCGTAAGGACTCTCTTCTTCGTATCGTTTAAGAATAATTTGTCCCTCTTCTTCTCTTTTCTGATCGAGAAGCAAAAGACATTTATTATGAAGATCGCGATAGCTCATTCTATCGAGATTGCCGATAATTCTTTTCTTGATCAAATCCGGATCGCGGTTGAATTTTTCAAAAACATCGTAGTGATTCTGAACACCGCCAAGGATGATTGGAAAATGGTCATCCTTTACGTACGAATAAAATTTTTCTTCTGCCATCAGAATTAATTTTTCGCTCTCTTTTTTGTCCACCGTTTTCTGTTCGAGCGGCATCGCAACTCTTGCAACTTCAGTCAGGACAAAAGCATCGCCTTTCAAGAGACGACACATTTTTCCGCTCAAAGTGATAAGGTAGAATTGATCTTCTTTATTGATCCAGTTCAATACAGGTTTTAAGTGAAGGCTTCTCGCCACAATCACACTCTCTATCACCGGAAATGGGATAAAAAGATGTCCGTTAAAATCTGTGGTCACATATAAAGCTGTCGACATATCCGTCTTGATCAGATCTTTGGGATTGACTTGACGAAGTTGATCGAGCAACTTCTCTGCTTCACGATTGTTCACCTGTGCTCTGACTGCGATCTCAGCTTCTTTTAATTTTTTGCGGGCCTGAGCTTCGCGGTCTCCGCGAAAATCTTTTGAAAGATAGAGGGATAAGAAAACATTTTGTTCTATCTCTTTATTCTTTTTCCCCAGGTAATTTTCCAGAAAGCGTTTCGTTTTTAAAAGATTTTCGTGATTGTTGTACTTGACGGTATTCATTATGAACTCCCTTGTTTGTCATAAAAAAATTATGGCCCAAAAAGAGAGTTTGCAAAAATAGATAAATAAGACGTTTTATTCCGTTAAAAGCGAATCAAGGTTTTACAGGAATGAGAATTTCCACCACGTTCTCATCAGGCGGAGTCGTCTGTGGATTAGTCAGATAATTTTCAATCCCCCAGTTGTCGATCATCTCAGCTCTCTTCACATGAAGATCATCAAACACCCGGCCGCAGGCTTCAGGAATCTCGCCATAATTTCCTTTAAAGCGGTAATTGAGATAAGTTCCGCCTTCAAACAATTCATAGCGAAGTCCGGGAATATCGAAGGATGGTTTTTCTTCAAGCATAACACCAGCGCGATAAACCATTTCAGGATGAATCTTGTAGAGACTCGCAAATGTTTTCATTTTTAGTTTCGGCATGAGTGGATCAATAATCGCTCTGAATTCTTGCCAGCACTTCGGTGCTGTTTCCATGAAAAGCCCGGTTTTTTCCAGAAAAAGATAATGAGTGGCCTTCCATTCTTTTTTCTGAGCATCGAGATTTAAATCCATACTTTTTTCCTATGAAAAATTAATATTAAAACTGAGCGGCAAGCCATTCCGGTTCATCGAGTGGCAGGTCGTGTCCTGCAGTGGGATGAATGATCAGCGTACCTTTCAATTCATCTGCAATGGTCTTTGAACAGACGCTGGAACAAAGTCTATCGCCTTCTGAACAAATGACTTTTAACGGCAACCTTAATAGTTCGATGTGAATATTGTTGGCAAGAACCAACTGTCGAAAAAAATTTTTTCTTTTGATACGGTGATCTTTGGAAAAATCAACAAAGCGCTCAAGATAGCGGCTGACTGATTCGGGTCTGTTAGAAGTAATATTGAGAATCACCTGCTCTTTTTGAAAAACACCTTTTGAAAATAAGGTGCGCACAATTTTCGTGTACAGTTTCGGGTTCAACCTCTGGTGGAATGACGAGTACTGTTTTAAAGAGCAGTTTATAGTTGTTACAGAGAGAACCTGCTCAGGATAAAGTTCGGCCCATTTCAGCGCGATCATTCCTCCGAGTGAAATTCCGCACAGGTGAAACGGCTTTCCGTCTTTGACAAACTGGCTTTGAGATGAAATTTGTCGAATGGCTTCCACCGGATCAATCGGAGTCTCACTTTCACAGAGAAGACCATTGCCTGGAATTTCTAAAAATTCGACCTCGTCATCAGGATGAGCGGCCCTGAATATGTCAGGAAAATCTCCCCAATGAAAAGCAGCGCGGGTCAGGCCACGTAAAAAGATCCAGCGTTTCTTTTCCATTTCTAATACCATTATAAATAAGTGTTGTGATTTGTAAGAAACATCGTCCCCAAACTTGAGTTAAATCATGTTTTTTCCAGCCTTTTATAGTACTCTTTCGCCATGACAATGTACAAATTTAAAGACATTACAAAAGATCATTCATACCTCGGAGGAAAAGGTTTCGCTCTGGGCCTTATGAAAAATGCGGGCTTTCCGGTTCCGGATGGTCTCATTCTCACAGAAATTCCAGAAAGTGATCAGCAATGGGCAGGAATACTTTCCTGGTGGAAGGAACTGGGATCACCGAAACTTGCGGTCAGAAGTTCTGCTGTCGGTGAAGATTCGAGCGAAACCAGCTTTGCCGGTCAGAACTCGACATTTCTCAACGTAGAAAGTGAATCCGGCCTGAAAAAAGCCGTGAATAACTGTTTTCAATCGATGTTCAAACAATCGAGCTCAATGTATCGCGAACATTTTTTAAAAGAAAAGGCCAGTGATGCCAAAATGAATGTCGTCATTCAGGAAATGGTTGATCCGAAGTACTCAGGCGTTTTCTTCAGCGTCGATCCTCGCAGTAATGAAAAAGGATGGATAGCTGAGGCCATAGAAGGTCTCGGAGAAGATCTTGTCTCAGGAAAAAAAACACCACATCACTTTGAAGAAAAAAAGACGTGTACGACTCAGCTGTTTAATTTGCAGGATGTTGTGAAAACAGGTCTTGCAGTCCGCGATTTTTTCGGACTGGAAATCGATATGGAATGGGCCATTGATCAGAAAGGAAACTTTCGCGTTCTGCAGGCCCGTCCAGTCACAGCACTTTCTGGGAAATCAGAAGAGAAGCGTTTAATCGATGAAGAACTTAAACGTTTAAAGGCCACTCACGCCCCTGACACCATCTGGGATGGAAACACTTTTGCAGAATGGAGTGGGCCTCCCAGTGAATTAACCTTTTCCGTCTGGAGTGAAGCCTTTGCCAGAAAACATGCTTTTTCAAAAGCCTTGAAGAAGCTTGGCTATCTCGGGATTGAAAATGAAATTCAAAATGAAACACATTCGCTCCTGGAAAAAATATTCGGCCGGGCCTACGTTAATATTTCAATGATGGCCCCGCTTTATTTCGGTCCTATTCCTTATCGCCTTGAATACGATCACTCTCCCAAATTAAAATTTGATTTCGGGAAAATGACTTTCAAAACTTTTGTTCTCACACCTTTTACTATGGCGAGAATGGTTGGGGTAAGCTTCCGTCTTTCCACTGAAAGACAAAAGTGGCTCTCCGAGTGCGCACGCGAACTCGCTCTCTTTCACGACAAATCGTTTCGCTTGAAAGATGTAACTTATTATTGCAACCACACTGATGAACGTTTATTTGATTCTTTTAAAAGAGAAGTCACAAACTTTTATGACGAACACCTCGTCTGGCCTCTCGTTCTTGTTTCATTAATTGAATCAACCACACAAAGTCTGAAAGCTCTCTTGAAGGGCGTTCTGCCAGCTGATGAAATTGAAAAGACGATGAATCACTGGCTGGGAATCGGCCTTCATACCGTCACGATGGAAATGAATATGAATTACAGCGAGGCTTCGCTCAATTCAAATTTACGTTCTGAATTTCTGGCGCAATTCGGCCATCGCGGACCGGGAGAACTCGAGCTTTCCAACCCGCGCTGGATGGAATTGGGCGACAATGCTTTCATTAAAATGTCCCGCTCGGACAAAAAGATTCATGCTGAAGGCGCGGTTTCTGTTGAAAAAGAAATCCAGTCTCTCAACACCTATAAAAAACAAGTCATCGAAAAAGAATGGGCCCTCCTGCGTGAAATGCTGGAGCTGAGAGAAAAATGGAAAATGAATCTGCTTTCTCCTTACTCTCATATCCGCTATTCCGCTCTGGAAATTGCCCGCAGAAATAATCTTGGCGATTTAATTTTCTGGATGACCTGGCAGGAAATTCTGAACAAAGATTTCGATTTAAAGCGCGCGGCCCACAGAAAAAACAGCGCGATGTTAAGCAAATCCATTTATCTTCCTGGTATCGTCGATCTGAAAGGATTGGAATCCATCCTGACTAAAACAACAGAAACAAAAACAAACAATACTCTTGTCGGTGAAGCTCTTTCACCGGGATTAGTGTTCGGAGAAATCCGCGTCGTCACCGATCCGGAAAAAGTTGATATGAGCAGCTGGCCTGAAAATACTGTCCTCGTCGCCGAATCAACAGATCCGGGATGGACTGGATTATTTCTCAAGTCAAAAGCTGTCATTGTAGAGAAAGGCGGAGTTCTTTCTCATTGTGCAATCGTTGCCCGCGAAATGAATTTGCCGGCAATCAGCGGTATCAGACAATGTCATCTTCGTTTTAAAGACGGAGATAAAATCTGGGTGGATGGAAATAATGGACGTGTTACTCTGGCTAAAAACTAATCACGAACTTGCGACAAGAGGTATAACCCCCTCAATTATTCCCATGGTTCTTATTCCATTGACAGCAGTCACTGTCGGCATGACATCGCTTGCGGGCATTGTGGCCGGATGGTTTGGAGTTAAACTTCACACTGAAGGCCCAAAACAATTCCTTGAAGTGCTTTTGAAAAAAAGAGTTCTGGCCAGCATGATCGTCGTGAATTTGATCGGCCTTGGTGCTTACAAGAGTTACGTTTATGTCAAAACGATGCCAAGTTTTGTCTTCACGATAAATCGTCATTCAGAGAGCGAAGCTATTGCTTCTCAAGTTCCTTATACAGAATCGCTGTATCGCAAACACGAATACGTCGGAACAATTGTTCCTTCGAGTTTTAATTCCCTCACTCTGGATAAAGAAGTCAAATTGCCAAAAGGTGCCTTCCGCTCGGGGGTCATCAGTGGTTCTTCTCTTTTTTACGGCCTTGATGACGGCTACATTTACGAGTTCGACAAAAATACTCTCGCTCAAAAAAGAAAATTTTTCGTCGGAACTCAAGTCACAACTAGACCCGTGATTTTTAAAAACCGCCTTTATTCTGGCGAAGGCAATCACGACACACATCATGCACGCATTTATTCATTTGATCTTGCGACAGGAAAATTCATCAACGCATTTCAGACAAAGGGACACACTGAAGGACAGCCCTTAATTGCACACTGGAAAGGCCAGGATCTTCTTTTTGTGACAGCTGGCGTGGACGGTCTTTATGCAGTTGATCCGATCACAATGAAGGAAGTCTGGCACGCAAAAGACGGCCACCTTGATGCCACAGTCTCAGTTGAAAAAGGTGTCGTTTACATGGGCTCTGGTGTTGAAAAAGGAACAGTCAGAGACAGAAGCTACGCTGTCGCTTATGACTTTGCGACAGGAAATAAAATCTGGAAAAAAGAATTGCCTCTTTCAAACTGGATGCATCCATTGATTGCAGAAAAAAATGTCTGCTTTGTTCTGGGTGAAATTTATTTTCCATCGAATGTCGGTCTTTTCCACTGCCTGGATAAAATTACAGGCGAAGCTGAATTCTCAATGCCTTTTGATGCTCCTCTCGCCTCCAAACCTTATTACATTAAATCAGGCGACCAGGAATATGCTTTCATTGGCGATTTCAAGGGCACAATCTGTGGTGTGAATTTAACCCGCAGAGAAAAAATGTGGTGTCACAAAACAGGAAACGAAAAAACAAACTACGCTCTTTCAAGCTTTGACTACGATGCCGAAAAAGGACTTCTCTGGTACCCGAGCATGGACAATGGCCTCTATGCAGTCGAACCCATCAGCGGAAAAATCCTGACTCACTGGAAAGCTGAAAAATGGAATGATAATTATGCCGCAGTTTCAATTGAAGGTGGGAATGTCTGGCATATGGATATTGATGGGGTTCTTAGAAAATTTAGTGTGAAGTGAGCTGGTTTGCGGTTTGGGGATCGGTTGGATGTTGGTAGTTGGATGTTGGACGAAACGTTTACCGATTACCGACAACCGAAACGTTAACCGTTAAACATCCAACAGATCATCCAACGTCCAACGTCCAACATCCAACGACCAACTGATCATCAAACTACAAACTGTTCTACAAACACTCCCGATCATACTCCCGCGAATAATTCTCCTTAATAAACCCTTTCACAGACTCCACCGGAACATAATCCTCAACATAAAGCTTCGCGGCCATTCCCGCATTCTTCGCGGCCGCAATTTCTTTCGGACTTTCTCCGACATACATTGAAGGACAAGATTCAGCTTTGGAAATAGCCTTGATGAATAACGTTGGCGCTGGTTTCATTTCAGTGTTTTTCAACGGTAAAATAATTTCGTCGTAAACCGTCCAGTCAAACGGCCTGTCTTCCGTCCATCCGTCGGCGATCACTTTTTTCAGTGTTTGTAGTTTTTCATCGTAGTCCATTCCAAAATCTTCCGGAATATTGGAGATGATTCCGATGTGAAAACCTTCACGCTTTAATTCTTCAATGTATTCGCGAGCGCCTTTCATGTATTTCAGGTGCTTCATATCTTTGGTGTTCACCACAGTATCACCCAGGTCAAAATACACCCACGGACGCTTATCCTGTGCATGCGTTTTGGTGTGAATACTGAAAAGGCCGATAAAAAACAAAATGCGAGAAAGCTTCTTCATTCATTTCCTCCTTGAAGACTAACCTACCTTCACTTTGATTATCGACCTCTCTCCTATAAATAAACCTGACGTAGATCAAAAAAAATCATTCATTTAAACATCTATTTCATTGGAGAATCGGACTTACTTTACCGTCCAGGTTCAGCTCTTTCACCCATTGCTTCACAGTCTCGAGATGAATCTCTTCTTCCTGTAGAGCAATAGTAAACTCATCTACGGCCTCTTTAAGGCCCAAATGAATGGCCAGCTCAAGAAGTGTCTCCCAACTAGCATTGTCTACTAATTCGGCCTGTAAAATGGTTTCTAACGACTGCAGGAACGTTGTTCTGGGGTCGTTGATGACTTGGATCCATCCCATCCCCGCAATCCCGGCAATATCCGCAGATGGAGTCATGGCCGTCGGGTCTCCTCCGAGTTTCATCATTATTTCCGCGGCCATATTGAAGTGTTTCAACTCTTCCATATAAAACTGTTCGATCATCATCAGATCCGGAAGTCCTTCCTGATCTGACGTTCCCTGATATTTGCTGATCAGGGCCTCATACAGACGCGTCCCGGTTCGCTCAAAAGCAATGCGCTCGCCGAGTTTATCCATGAAAATATGATTCCCCATGAAAAGTTTTTCCTGAGCTGAAGACATGAGCCCTTTCACTGTCATGGGAATTGGAACGGAACCCATTGGATCGCCTTCCTGCATGTACATGACTCGATTTTCTCCCAGCAATGAGGAGTCTCCGGGCGGAGGAGTCGTTAAACTTTCTGCTCCCTCTTTTGTCTTCATCGCTTCTTTAATCGAAGTTAAAACACCTGTTCTATTAATTCCTAAATTTGTTTCAATCGTTTCCATTATCGACTCCTAATGTTTGTTCAAAAGATTCATCGCATTTTCAGTGCCCGGTTTGTAAATATATCCAGCGGCCACTGTTTCAGACGGAATTCCCTCCGAGTTCATATAATCGCGGTACTGCACAGAAATTTCTGTTTCTTCTTCCGAACTCGTGACAAATTCTTTTCCAACGGAGCGATAGTCCACTTCTTTTTTCAAAACTTCGCGGACAAACTGGCGATGGCCCTTGTATTCAAGCGGCGCCGGCAATTTTCCCGAAATGATTTCCTGCGGATCCCGCAGTTCAATTTGTTTGAAGATTTCCTGCACGGCCTGGAAATGTCCTAATTCGTAATCGAGAAATCTCTCCCACAAGGCCTTGATCCGTGGATTGGTTTCAGACATCAGGCACGAATAATAATTATAAACTTCATTGGCTTCATGGATGAGCCATTTTTCCAACCACGTTTCTTCGGGATCGATAATAGATTCATATTGAGTTACATGTTGTTCTTCAATCGATGCAATTTCAGCGTACAGCTGTCTCGCCGTAGGGTCAGAGAATAACGGACCTATATTCATATAATAGTTATGCGTTTGTTGTTCACCGGCCATGATAGTGAGCGCATGAAATTTACTGATGAGCTCTGCTGAATTCCTGTCATAGGGAAATCGCAAATCATCGACGGGATCTCTGTGTTCAAATAAAGTAGGTCTTCCAGGTATAATGTCAGTGTAATTTTGAAGAATGCAATTGGAGTCTTTTCCTTCAAGGCGGTCAAGCAAAGCTGTGTATCGATACATATGATCGAAATCCTCCAGCAAACCATAGCGATAAGTTTGAGCGAGATAAGGATCCGGCTCTTTTAAGGCCACGGCTGCAGTTATTTCAATGGCGACTTGCTCATAGCCAATAGTTGTTTCCAACGGCGAATGATCAGAACCCAAAAGCCAGTTGACCAGTGTGGCCTGATGTTGTTCCACTCTTCGAATTTTTGCCAATGGCAATTGAAGTTCGGCATTCATTCTGGCACAAGAATGACTAAAGCGGACGGCTTCTGATTCTATGCCATTCATCAATATCACCCTTATTCGGGTGAAAGCATCATCATTTAATTTGCTCAGCGGTTTTTGAACCAGGTCTTTCCACGTGAAGCGTTGCTGATCCAGTGGAGTGCCTTTGTCAGTAAATAGATTGATACTCATATATTTCTCCTCTCGTGATTAAGTCTTGAGTGAACAAGATCTAATCTGCAAGGAGAATGCCTTCCCGGGGAAATTATTTTCTGGAATCGAGAGGAATGATTATGCTGAAAACAGTGCCTTCTTCCTTAGAACTTCTGACTTCAACACTTCCACCGTGGGAATTAATGAGACCTTTAACGAGAGTCAGCCCGAGCCCCCAACCGACCTTACCGCTGGACTTTGCACTTTTTAAACGTTGATATGGTTCAAAAAGATTATTGATTTCTTCTAAAGTTAAAGGCTGATTGGTCAGTTGATTTTGAATTTCAATATGAGCAAACTTATTATGTGTTGTCAGAGTAATATTAATCGGTCCGTCCTGCGCTCCATATTTTACAGCATTGGTAATGACATTTTCAAAAACCCGCTTGAGTCCGTTGTAACTCCAATAGCCCGAAACCTGCTCACGCGCTTTAAAAATAAGTCTGTCTCCATAAACCAGCTTGAGTTCTTCAATAACATCTTCAATGAGCTCATTAAGATTGCAACTTTCAAATGTCACCGGAATATTCTGGCCACTCCTTATTAAACTTACATCCAGTAAGTCCTGAATCATCTCATCAGCGCGTTCTGCGCTGTTTATAATTCTCTGAAAAATTCTTTCCGGCGTTTCTATTTTCTGGTTTCGCAAAAGATGTTGAGCGCTGATGCGAATAGAGGTTAATGGCCCTCTTAAGTCATGTGTGAGCGAGGCTACAAATTGTTCGCGCAGGATTCTTTCCGCAAATAATTTTCTCACCGTCTCTTCCAGCTCTATTTTAGCGAGCTGCTGTTCTTCAGCAGCAATGCTTGCATTGGCCATTGATCGACGAAGCAATTTGGAAACAAAAACCATCAAGCCGGCAAAGATGAAAAAAAGCAAATTGCGGGAATAATCGACCGGCCACCCCATCTTCCAACTGAACATGGGTTCAATAAAAAAATATTGAACACTAAAGGCCGTCAACAGCGTGGCAAGGATTCCGTCTCCAAAAATAGCGGCAATCAAGATAAAAGGATAAAAGAAAATATAAGGAGCATTGGCCGTGTAGTCCCAAAGCAGATACTGCAAGACAGTTGCAAAAGAGATCAGCAATAAAGAAACCAGGTATCGTTGCCAGCTCAGAGCTGGAACATATTTTAAAATGCCCGGCGCAGAGGATTTCTCAAAAAGAAACTGCAGCATCGCCTGCTTCGCTCCAATCTGAATCATGTCGAGAATGAGGTCCCGCTCTTTGGCAGGAATTTCCATTTCGCTTTCTACGCATTTGAAGAGGACAATTCTCAGTTGTCTGTATTCAGCGAGTAAGCTTTCCACACCATATCCATTGATAATGCTGCGGTCGCGACCGTGATCTCGCGCAGCTTTTTTTTCTAAAACAGCTTCTTCTTCAGTCAGTTGTTTTTTTTCAAGATGAACAGCAATGGTATCGAGAAACTCCGGCATGTGGTTTATGAGCGTATTGTGATCCAATGCTCGCGTGCGCGAAATATTTTCCTTCACCTTCTTTTCATATTCAGCGATGATGGCGTTCTTTTTAGAACGCAACACCTGCGCCGTTGTTTGGTCGACCATCCTATCCTTCTGAGCCTAGCCTGCGGGTTGATTCAAACAAGAACCATGTTCGTTTTTCAGTTTCGTCTATCCACTGTTCAATCATACTCGTGGTTGCGATGTCACGGTATTTCTCACAAACATCGTGAGCAGATCTCATGATCTGAGCAAGATGCTGATTATCGCTGCATAATTCTGCAAGCATATCCATAGGAGTCACAAACTCTGCATCGTTATCTTTGATCCTTTGAGTTTTAGCAATATGTCCGATGGAGTGAAGTGTTCGACCACCGACTTTGCGGACCCTCTCTGCCAGTTCATCGGTCATCGCAAAAAGTTGTGCCGCTTGCTCATCCAGCAACAAGTGAAAATCACGAAAGTGACTTCCACTGACATGCCAGTGAAAATTCTTTGTTTTCATATAGAGGGCAAAAACGTCAGCGAGCACACCATTCAATGCTCCTGAAATATCTTTCGTTGCCTCATGACCGAGATCAGTTGGTGTATTGAGAAATGATTTTGAAATTCCCATAAAGCCTCCTTCCTGTTCAGTTACAAACAGCTAACTTCAGCAGACCATAACGGGCACAAGTTTGTCTTTACTATTAACATCCATTCACAAAGGAAGGGATGATTCATAAATTTTAACTATGATTAAGTTTTTATTATTTCTTGAGTAGCTTATAAGTTGTCACGAATCTACAACGTTTGTATAAGCGCTCTTATAGATCCTCTATGGAATACTCAAGGGGTCTTCAACTGGAGTTGAAATGAAATTTGTATTAATCAGTGCGTTCTTTTTTTTCGCAGAAGCTGTGTGTGCAGAATCTCAGATCGATCAACTGACCAAAAGAATTGAATTGATAGAAAATACTCAACAGGAATTAATTCTTCAAACCTCTGAAGAAAATTCGAAGGTCAATTCTTTTCTCCGGAGCAACTTCACTCTCGGTGGATTTTTTGAACCTTCCTACACATTAATTCAGGGACCGGATACATCATTCAAAGCGGCCAGTTCCGCCAATACTCTCGGATTAAATTTTGCCGCTGAATACAGCAACCGTCTTCGCTTTGTCGGTCAGGTTCTCACTGGATTATTTTTTCCCATTCAAAACCCACACAATGATCCTCGACATCCGACCTATTCTCAACGAACTTTTGGAGCTCCTTTCTACGGTGCTTTACTCTCTCAAGGTTATCTCGACTACGAAATGAAAAATGGATGGAGTTTAAGCGGAGGCCAGGGCTATGCTCCTTTCGGCTATGCGGCCCAACAGAGAGAACTGGTGCTCTTTATCCGCAGAGGCGGCCCTCAGATATTGCGAACATCTGAATTATTTTCACCTCTCTGGTCTGGCTTTCACCTGCATAAGACGAGCGATTATGGATCTTACCGACTGGGATTCAATGCCTATTCGTTTACAAGATTTGAAAATGCAAATACGCCTGGTCTTGGAGCGAGAGTCTGGTGGGAAAATACCGGCGGAAAAATTTTAACAGGGCTTTCGTTTCAAACGGCCAAGTTCAATTCAAACATGGATCACATCATTGGTTACGATGTCCGTCTTCAAAATGAAGATTATCTGCTGACTGCGGAGTACGCGATTCATTTAAGACCTGAAAGCAATCCCTGGTCTTTTTATATAGAGCCAAGTGTGTTTGTCTTTAAAGAAGAAGTTCTTCTCTACACTTTCCTGGATTTTGCACAAAGTTCATTGAATAAAACTACACCCGCTTTACCAGACCCTTATCAAAAATATGAATATGGACTAGGAGTCAACTGGCTTCCGACTTCATACACGAGACTACGTCTCGGAGCGGCCATGAACGATTACGTTTATGGAAATGCTGTCGTGTCCGGAAAAAACCGCGATTGCGTGACTCTTGATATTTCAGCAGGGGTGGCGTTTTAATGAAAACACTACTTACCATCATCCTTGTCGTTTTCTCAGCGCTGGCCTTCGGAGAAGACATTTTCATTATCGTGAATGAAAAAAATCCTCAGAATGAAATCTCTGCCAGCAAACTTGCCCATTATTACTTTAAGGAAAACCGGCAGTGGCCCGGCGGGCAGGCAGTTCGTTTCTTTGATCAAAAAGATGAATCCGAAACACGAAAAATCTTTCTTGAAAAAATTCTAAAAAAAACTTCCCGTGAAGTTGAGCTATTCTGGATCGGGCAAAAACTCTATACAGGCAACCGTGCTCCGCTCCAGCTAGGAACTGATTCAATGGTCGCTTCCATGGTCTCACGTTTTCCGGGTGCCGTTGGGTATGTGTCGACAAATTTCACAGGTGCTCCTGGCGTAAAGAAAATAGAATTGAGAAAGGAATAAAGTGATCGAAGAATTTTTCACACAGACAACTTCAATCATTAATAGACTTAAGTCAGTTATGTCTGTCATCGCTATTTTTATTATTTTTTGTGCTTTCGCTCTTTATATTTCGAGTATGAGTACAGTTAAGGGTCTGCAGGAATTGAAAAATTCCAACGATTTTATTTCACTCTCCTCTCAGATTTTGGATGCGATCAACGGTGCAGACCGCATGACGGATAAAGTGACAGACCAGCAGGATTTATTGAAACTCAACTTTGCTTTCGTCGAAAACGTAAAAATAGCCAGAACACTTCTTTCTCAATCGGCTCCCCTTGTAAAAACACATCCTCAAATTATTCAGCATCTGAGTGAAATAAATGACTCCGTCGATAAATTGGAAAAAACTTTTCAGTATTATGACAGCAATGACTGGAAGGCGAATTTAATGGAAGGAAAGCAGCACATTCTTGATATCCGGGAACTGATCAGCAAATCCCAGATTGAAATGAAGAATGCGACTGATACAACTTTCACCGCACTCTACCAGCATCGCTTTAAACCCATTACTGTTGGAATTACGATATCCATTTTATTCTTCATTTTTGTTATGACTTTTGGTGTTTCACTTTCACGAAGAATTGCCATTTCTATTTCGCATCTACTGGAAGCCACAGATAAAGTTTCTCAGGGGAATCTGAATTATGAAGTTCAGGTTCTTGAACATGATGAGATTGGCCGGTTGACCAATGCCTTCAACCGGATGGTTTATCATTTGAAGTTAGGACAGGATCAACTGAACCATGCAGTAGACAGAACCGTGCGTTTACAAGGCATCACAGCTTCCTTTTCAGAAGCACTGACACCTGATCAGGTTTTTGATGTTGTCTTCAAGCAGGCGTTTGAATCTCTGCATGCCGTTACGGCCTCGATTATTCTTGTTTCCGAAGACAAGAATTTTCTCGAATTAAAAAGGCTTGGTGGTTACGATCAAAAAGTTTTTGATCAATTTAAAAAGTTTCCCATCGATCTGGATTTTCCTTCAACCAGAGCTATTCGTTTCGGACAACCTCTTTTCCTCAATGTGGAAGACCTTCCCCAAGAGTATCCAGACCTGAAAAAGATGCATTTTCAATTTAAGGGGAAATCTATTGCGTGTCTGCCATTGCTCATTGGAAGCGAATCCCTTGGTGCGTTGACATTTGGCTTTGAAACCAAACGTGAGTTCCGGAGAGAAGAAAAAGATTTTATGCTGGCCCTGACCCGTCAATGCGCTCAGGCCATACACAGGTCAATGTTATACGACGATGCCAAAAAAGCGATTGAAGTCCGCGATGAATTTCTTTCCATAGCTTCTCACGAACTGAGAACACCTCTGACTCCACTCAAATTGCAACTGCAAAGTGTTGCCAGACAAATCAGAAATGGCTCAAGCTCAAATTTATCACCGGAACGTTTACAAAAACTGATCGACACATCAGATAGACAGATTAACAGACTTCAGTCTCTCATAGACGACCTTCTGGATGTGTCCCGCATTACATCCGGTAAGCTTGTCTTGAAGAAAACGGATTTCAGTCTCAAAGAAATGATTGAGGAAGTATTAAGCAATTATTCGCAACCTCTTAGAGATGCAAATAGCTCTGTCGATTTTATTACGGAAGAGGATACATCCGGACATTGGGACAAGGTTCGTCTCGAACAAGTCGTGATCAATCTTCTGACAAATGCTCTTAAATATGCACCTGGAAAAGTAATTCATATTAAATTATGTAGAAAAAAAGAAAAGGCTGTCATAGAAGTACGCGATGAAGGTCCGGGGATTGCCCAGCAGGATTTCGAGCGAATATTTGCCCGCTATGAAAGAGTCGTTTCAAAAGAAAATGTTGGCGGTTTAGGTTTAGGACTTTATATTAGTAAGCAGATCATTGATGCCCATCGCGGATCCATTTATGTCCAGAGCATACTTGGTTCGGGATCGACATTCATTGTTGAATTACCACTGGAGAAAAAAAATGAATCCTGATCAATACGTATTGCTGGTAGAAGATGATATTGACATCAGTGAAGCGGTAGAATCTATTCTCAAAGAAGAAGGCTATCAGATCAAATGTTGTTTTAACGGAAAAGAAGCACTCGAGTTTTTAAAAACCGCGGAAAAAAATCCGGCGCTCATTCTTCTCGATATCATGATGCCTTATATGAACGGATACGAGTTCAGAGAAGTCCAATTGACTGATCCAAAAATATCCGACATTCCGACAATTATTTTATCAGCTGCCGGAAAGCATGAAGACATTGAAAAATTGCATTTTAAAGAGACACTGAAAAAACCTTTAGACCTCGACACATTAATTGATGTCGTGAAAAGAAATTTACCACAATAAAGAGGCGCTTCAGGCGCCTTTTTTTATCTCGCCCTTGACAAGTATTTTTCCGCTCCCATCTTATGTCTCAGGGAATGATCATTCCCGATGAAACCAGGAGGTTTTGTGCCTACTCATTTTTTTTCGACTCCTTTGATTCTGGCGGGAGTGATTACTGTTTCTTCGCTCTTTTTCTACGTGCTCGATGAGCATTTATTGAGAAAGAAAATGCACGCCAAACTTTTCAAATTAAAAGCGCGCAGAAAATAATCCGCTTTACAGAATGGAGCGCCGTTTTTAAGCTGTCGTGATATGGCAAAAAAAGAACTGCGCTCCGGTCTCACACTATCCGGAATTGCTCCCAATATTTTACTTAAACATGTTGAAAACACCGCTCCCTGGCTTTTTAAAGCTGAGCCGGGCAATGAAATCCTGACCACGGGCAAAGAGCGCGCTTATCTAGCGAAGCTGATTTTTTACAAAAAAAATCTGAATGCGCTGAAGAATATCGATCTCACTGAATATTTTCATATCTGCATGGCCGCTCATTGGACGACGGCAGGAACGTTTGTTCCCACCGACGTCGACAATCAAATCCGTGAGGGGCTTTGGCGACACGGTGAAATCGGCAAACATATTGAGCGAATGGCAAAGCTGACGATTGATTCCTGGACCTGGGATTATTCTCAGGTGACCAATAGAAAATCGTACAATAAGACACGCAATCAAGTGATGAGCACCCACGAAGGGACCTGGCTTTCAGTGGCCATCGGAGCTTACTGTGCTTTGAAAAAAAACAAGCGCGATTCACTTGCTGATGAAGTTGCCGACGTTATTCTTGCTGAGAACGATAAAGAAGAGAAATTGCTTCTTGATCTTCAGGAAAAAAGAGATCACATAAATTTTCTGCGCTCGACGGCGCTCATGGCCCACAACTTCGGTGATCTCGACAGAGTCATCGATCAGTGGCAGATGAGTGACGATGATCCTTTTAAACAAAGAATTTATAAATTGGGTCACAGACTCAATTCCAATTACTCTCCTGTTTTGATGTTCGCTGGTCTGGTGAATAAAGAATTTCTCTCGGTAGAAAATCACCGACACATGTCTCTTCGCCAACCCCGCTGTCTGCGCTTATCCAACCGCTATCTTGTTCCGGTTGGTCCTTTCATGGATGATTGGGGTACTCTGCTTGGTTCGGAAACCAAAATCACATCTGCCGATAAAGTGGAAATCATCGCCGCTCTTTTTGAAGGTTGGTCCAGACAAGATATGGCCCATGGTTACGTCCGCGCTTTCCGCGGTCTCACTTCAGCGCTTCCCAATGGACTCGATTCACTTGAATCAGAAATGCCTTTTGATTTGATGGCGGAAATTAAAAAGTCCAGATTTTTTGAGCAGGCCAAAATTGAAAAAGCTGAGTTTGAAGAAATGATGATAAAACGTCTGGATGAATTTAGAACACCACTGGTGGATTATCATTTTTAATCCACCAGTGAATGAATATTTTTTTATCTTCTGATTTCGCAGCGGCCTTCGAAATCAGTAATTCGTGAAGTTTCAGTATCTGTTCCATGAAATGTTGCCAGCACTTCTCCTTTATCCTGTTTTAACAGTTCCATAGCTAAATCGCGGTGAATAGTCTGGTAGTGAAATTCAACATAATGATGCCCGTGCATTGTCACCTGTTCGTCTTTGCATTCAATTTTGCATGAATCCTCTTTCTCACAGATTTTCTTGCAGTGGTTTTCAGTTACAGTAAATGAACATTCTTCAAATGCACTTTGTCTTTCAGAGTGAGAGACGTCAGTGGTGATTAAACCGGAAATATCAAATGGCTGATTGATTTCAGAGTGAGAAATAAACACGCGGCCATTGCTTGGAACATTGAGATCTTTTTCACTTTTTAATGGTATAAGAATTTTCTCGCGTCCTTCAAGCTTCAGAGTAAAACTCTTATCGCTGTTCGCTTTCAGCGAAGCTTCATATAGATCTGGTTCAATGCGGATTTCTTTTGTTTTAAGATTTAAAAAACCGGATTTCTTTTTCGCGCTCATCGCCTGCTTCACATCCAGGCGGCCATCAAGAGTTACACACGAAGCAGATAGAACAGTTACAGCTAGAAGACACAGAACATTTTTTAAAACCCTTGATTCAACTCTCATTTCATCCCCCTCTTGATGAATCGGCCTTATGCCGACGAGAGCCTAAAAGCAAGGCCTGTGCCAACAGTAAAACTCAACCTTTTCGAGAAGAAGACGCACGGCGCACAAATATCACTTTCGGCACCAGTGCCAGAGTGTTTCCGTCTTAAGCCTAATTGTTGGTGTCAAAAGAGTCAGACCATGATCCATCGGTCTGCTTATAAAGAGTGAAAGTCTTATTGCCGTATTTTGCATACCACGTTCCGTAATCTTCCCATTTCAAACGGTGTGCTTCCATATGCGCCTGAAGAGTTGATGTGGCCGCATTTGATGAAATGGTGAAGTCGAATGTTTGAGTGCTGCTTTTTAAATCAGCTTCATTGACTGCATAAAATTCAACCAGGTGATTGCCTTTTTCTAAACCACATTTTTTGTATGACCAGAAAGTTGTCGAGTCGATCTCTGCCACACCGGCCTTTGCCTTATCAATTTCAAGAACAACTTCTTTTAACTTTTCACCACCGTTGGGAACGGCTTGCCCTTTAACAAAAAGACAGTCGTCAGTGCTTTCAAAAACGGTATTGATAACCTGCGGACTCATGACTCCTGGAATATCGCCGAGCCAGGCAGGACGGAAAAAGTTTTTTAACAAACCATTTGTTGTTGTAAGGCCAATGTTAAATTTATATTCGCCTGAAGTGTTCAGATTTTTAGTGACTCCGACAAATTCACCGTCTGATTTTACAGACGCATTGAAACGATCTACTTCTTGTCCATTTTTTGTTACTGAGACAGTGATTGTCTTAACGAGCGAAGAAGGAATCGTTGCCTTCCCGCTGATGACAAATGTTGAATTAAAAGAATCCACACCATTGATCAGAAGTTCTGGCAATCTGACTTTGTTGGAACGTCGGTTATTCTCAAAGAAAAATTTAGCAAGATAGGCTGGATAGTTGATGCTTTTCTTATTGATGAAATTTCCTGAGTTGCCTCCCTGTCCAGCAGGCCAGTTGTGGCCAAGGTTGGTGTTCATGACAAGAGAAATGCGCGGCCCTTTTGTATCTGAAAACATTGTTCCGGTTCCGTCAGTAGAAGAGCCAGGCAGTTTTTTTGTATCAAAAGAAGATTTTTCCTTGGCATTGTAAACAGTACTCATAATTTCAGCATTGTTTTTATCAAAGGCAGTGTTCACGATGTAATCGTTGTTGCCATAGATAATGGAAGTGAGTTGTGTTTTGAAATGCTCGTTGTTTGATCCTGCAAGATTTTTACAAGTTGACAGCATTATATCCAGTGATGTTTTTGGAAAAGAAATTTCATTGGCACTTGTACCTGTCGACGGGCCGGCATTGAGACCCATTCCCGCAAAGACGTCAGGTGCAAGGCAACCGAGAACCATCGATTCTCCACCTCCAGACGAAAGGCCGGAAACATAGACTTGTCCGGGATCAATGTTTAAATCTGCGCGCGATAAAAGATCTTTGACCAGATCGAGCACTGGTCCATTGTTTCGGTTTGTTCTGGTGTGATCAGCGCCATAATAATCCCAGCATCCAGAGTACACTCCGCCGTTGGGAACTTTCGGGAGCGCCACGACCATGTTGAATTCATCTGCCGTGGTTTCCCAGTTGCCGTCTTTCTTTAAATCTTCCGCTTTTTGAGCACAACCGTGAAGATTGATCATCAAAGCGCGTTGATTGGCGCCGGCCGCTTTAGGAACATAAAAATAAGTCTGGAGTCCATTGATCGTCTCTGTTTTCCAATCCGCTTGAACTGACAAAAAAGGAACTGCAGCAAGAAACAAAATCAGATTTTTTTTCATATAGACTCACAGGATAAAGTTATTGAAATGAAGGTTGTTACGAATACGCTACCAGAGGAAGATCGGGGTTAAAAATTCTCGTTTCTAACATTGCCTCACTCTTTCTTTTCATCTGATCTTTTCTCATTGGAAGATGAAACAAAAAATTTTATAGTAATGAGCCTATGAAATTAAAATTTAAAATCATCTCAATTTTAGTTCTCTCATTCCTGATGACACGTTGTCAGACTCTTTCTCCGCAAAAGTCTGCCAATCCGGTTATCCTCACGGCCAATGAGCGCCTTGATCATCAAAGTGCAGAAGCCATTGGAAAAAATTATGCAGTGGCCACTCAAGGGATATACGCTACAAGTGCAGCCAAAGAAATTTTAAACCGCGGTGGAAATGCCATTGATGCGGCCGTAGCTGCTTCTTTTGTTCTTTCAGTAGAGAGACCTCATTCGACAGGAATTGGCGGTGGCGGGTTCTTGATTTTTCGCGAGGGAAAAACAAATCGTCTATATGCCGTTGATTTTCGCGAACGTGCTCCGATGAAATCTTTTGAAAAAATGTTTCAGGATAAAGACGGCAAGGCCATTTCTCAATTATCGATAAACGGCATTCTCGCTTCCGGCGTTCCGGGGCTAGTTGCCGGCCTTCTTGAAATTCATGAAAAATTCGGACGGTTGAAACGCACAGAAATTCTAGAGCCAGCGATTGTACTCGCAGAGAAAGGATTCCCGGTTTATCCAAGTCTCGCCAAAGCTCTTTTGCAAAAAGAAAGTCTGCTGGCACAGGATTCAGAAGCAGCACGGATTTTTTTAAACAACGATAGAAAAGCTTTGCGTGAAGGCGATCTTCTGGTGCAGTCGGATCTGGGGAAGACTCTTCGACTGATTTCAGCTGAAGGGAAAAATGTTTTCTACAAAGGAAAAATTGCTGATGTGTTTGCTGATTATTTTTCAAAGCAAAATGGATTAATAACAAAAGCTGATTTGCAAAATTATAAAGTGAAATGGAAGCAGCCTCTTGCCGGCAAATATAAAGGCTACGATATCATTTCCATGCCACCTCCAAGTTCAGGGGGCGTGCACGTCATTGAAATGCTCAACATGCTTGAAGACGATCGTCTTGCTGAAAAAGGGTTTCTTTCTGCCGAGGCCATTCACCTGACAGCAGAATCCATGAGATCTGCGTTTGCTGACAGAGCTAAATATCTGGGTGATTCAGACTATGTCAAAGTTCCGGTTGAGACACTTCTTTCCAAAAAATACGCAGCAGAAAGAAGAATGGAGATAACTCATTCGGCCCGCGCTTCCAAAGATGTCAAGGCCGGTTCCATCCCCGGTTTTGAACACACAGAAACAACTCACTTATCAATTATCGACAGCAGCGGAAATATGGTAAGCACGACTCAGACAATTAACGGCTATATGGGCTCAAGCCTGGTTCTGCCAGGAACCGGTATAGTTCTCAATAACGAAATGGATGATTTCAGCGCACAGCCAGGTGCTGCGAATCTGTTTGGTGCTATCGGCGGTTCACAAAATGCGATCAGACCGGGAAAGACGCCGCTTTCAAGTATGACTCCTACTTTGGTTTTAAAAAATAATGTTCCTGTCATGAGTGTCGGTGCTCCGGGAGGAACGAGAATTATTACCTGTGTATTGCAGACGATGCTTAACTATCTAGAATATAAACTTCCGCTCTATGAATCAGTCACGGCGATTCGCTTTCATCATCAATGGACGCCTGATAAAATAGATATTGATCCGCCCGGTCCTCGTTCGGATGTTGTTCGCGATCTGCAGAAGCGAGGCCATAAAATTGATATCAATGCCGTTCCTTGTAACGTCATGGCAGTAACGAAAGAGGGAGAATTCCTTCACGCCGTTTCAGATCCAAGAGATATCGGGACAAGTACAGCACTATGAATAACCGCGAACAATTCTTAAAAAAATATCAGGATCTTTATACCGAATACTCGGCCATCGATCATACGCAAGTAATGACGCCGGAAAAAAAAGCCTTCTGGATTGAGGGTTCGCCAGACGTGAACAAGGCACTATTTCTTGCTCATGGGTATATGGGAAGTCCAAGTGAGATGCTTCATATTGCGAAACCTTTTATTCAAAAAGGATGGAGCGTCGTCGGCTTTCTCATTCCGGGTCACGGTTCAACTTCGCGGGTCGCAAACGCTTTCAAAGCGGGGCGATGGAAAAAAGAAATGGAAGAGCAGCTGGCCCTGGTCACTGCGAGCTTTGATGAAGTACACGCGGCAGGCTTTTCTACGGGCGGACTTCTTCTTCACGATTTCCTCCGCAGAAATAAAGCGCCTGAAAATTTGAAAAGCCTTCATTTGGTTTCCCCTTTTTTCAAACAGCGTTTTACCACTTTTCTGGACGGTCTGATCGAAAGAATCCTCAACAACGTGAGCATAGATCCAGTTTATTTCTTTACGCGTTTTCGAGACTTAAAAGTCATGACTTTAAACCGCAAGCTTTATAATCAATGCATCCCGGTGACGACGGCCCGGGAAATAAAAAAACTTGGACTGGAAGTTTATCGTGCTGAAAAAGCGGCTGTTGAAATACCAGTTCAGATGTTTCTCACTCGCGGTGACTGGACAGTCAAGCAATCAGCTTCCAGGAAAGTTCTCGAAAGAGATGCAAAAAATCTTACTCATGTCTGGTACAATGATCATGATCCTCACCACTTGATGTCTCCCGTGGTCAGCAAAGTTGCAGATGATGTTCAGCAAAAGATTTATGCTTTCGTTTTTGGCAAAGAAGATGGATTTTTAAGCTAAACTAACGTATAAATTTTCCATGAAAAATAAATTCTTCAACACGCCGAAACTAAAGTTTCTTTATTCTCTCGTTGCCTTTCAAATGGTCGCCTACACGCTTTTCCGTTTGATCTTTCTTGCCTATTTCCACAAAGAATTAAGTTCATCGAATACACCTTACCTCTTCAAGGCTTTATATCTTGGTTTTAAATTTGATTTAAGACTGGCGATGATTCTTCTCGTTCCGGCGCTTCTGGTAATCAACATTCCGATGAAGACACTTTCGAAGATCCGATTTGTGAATTTTTTCTACACGTTTCTTTTCGGCGTAACGACTTTTCTTTACATCACAGATGCAGGTTACTTCGCTTATCTGAAACAACGTTTAAATTCAACCGTCATTCAATTTTTAAAAAACCCTGCCATCTCCTTTGAAATGGTCCGGGAAACTTATCCGTGGCCGCTTTTTATTCTTCTGATTGCGGCCTTTACAGTCGCGGCCTACTATGCTTTATCGCGTTTAGTGACTCCTATGCTGGAAACATGGCACTCGGGCACAAAAAAAGATAAGGCGATCAGTATTACAACTTTTATTCTCGTCTTTGCTTTAGGGATTTATGGATCGACGAAATGGTATCCACTTCGCTGGTCTGAAGCGTTTATCTCGCCTGACCCTTTCACTTCCAATCTTTCTTTAAACCCTATTCTCTATGTGGCCGATACCTACAGTTTTAAAACTGATGATTATGATGAGAAACAAGTTCGCGCCGTTTATCCGATGATCGCAGAATTTTTAGGCATTGATAAAAATAGTCCTGAATACGATCCGACTCATTTGAACTTTACCCGTTCATTTCCCGCAAATCCTGAAAGAATGAAGCAGCATCCGAATGTTGTTGTGATCATCATGGAATCGATGGGTTATTATAAAACCGGAGTTGGCGGCTCTAAAGTTAATCCAACACCGAACCTGGATAAGTTTACAGGTGAATCACTTCTTTTTACCAAATTTTATACACCAACAGTCGCGACAGCAAGATCAGTCTTCGCGGCAATCACATCTCTTCCGGATATCTCACGCGTAAAAACGGGATCAAGAAATCCGTTTATTGTGAATCAACACACAAATATCGGAGAGCTGAACGGATATGAAAAATATTATTTTCTCGGTGGCAGCGCGAACTGGGGAAATATTCGTGGAGTTCTCACTTATAACATTCCTCAACTGAATGTTTACGAAGAAGGTTCTTATAAAAGCCCCCGCGTCGACGTTTGGGGGATTTCTGACCTGAACCTGATGAAAGAATCTTTTGGAGTCATTGATAACGGACGCACGGTTGAAAAACCATTTTTCGCTCTCATTCAAACTTCAGGATTTCACCGTCCTTACACCATCCCTGAAGATAACGATGATTTTATCACGCTAACGGAAAAAGATATTTCGACGAAAGCGGTTCAGGACTACGGCTTTGACTCTCTCGCTGATTACAATGCCATGAGGCTGCAGGATTATGCCCTGGGAAGATTCATGCAAATGGCGAAGAAAACAAAGTGGTATGACAACACAATCTTTCTGGTCTTCGGCGATCACAGTCTTCCGGCCAGCAACGCTCTCAACACGCAGGAATGGGAAAGACAACTTTCAAATGGCTTTCATGTTCCACTTATTATCCACTCGCCTAAATATGTTAAGCCTGGCATTGAAACAAAAATTGCTAGTGAAATGGATGTAATGCCAACAGTAGCAGGTCTCGCAGGGATTCCTTATCGCACACGAAGTTTCGGCCGCGATTTATTCAATCCCAAATTCGATTCTTACCGGGCAGCCTTCTCTTACAACTGGACAGCACCTTTCAATCTGGCCTTGATTGATAAGGACTTTTACTTTGAATACATTCCGTATAATGGTCAGGGAAAAATCAACAATCATACGAGTGCCAACCCGAATGAAAATGTAAAAGAAAAATACCCTGAGAAATATAAACAGATGGAAGATCTAGCGAAAGGCCTTTATGAAACGGCCAAGTACCTGCTTCATCATAATGCCCACATGTATTAATTCCCTCGGGATTAAAACGGAATTAAAACCAAATTAAATTTTCATTACAGGCCTGAAAGGCTGAATGACTGCAGTTATCATGAGCGCATCTCCTCAACTGAAGACAGAAGGTGCGCTATGAAAACTCTTATCATCGAAGACGACTCAAAAATTCTTGAATTCCTGGATCTCGGTTTGCGCGAGGCCGGCTATCAGGTCGAGTCTGCTACTGATGGATTAATTGCTTTAGAAAAAATAAAAAAAGCGGCCTATGACATTATCATTCTCGATGTGATGTTGCCGGTTATGGACGGATTCACTCTTTTGAAAAAAATTCGTGAAGAAAAAATCCGCACTCCCGTTCTTATTTTAAGTGCCAAGAAATCTCTTGAAGAAAGAGTTGAAGGGCTTCAAATGGGAGGTGATGATTATCTCGTTAAACCTTTTGCATTCTCTGAGTTGCTTGCAAGAGTCCAAGCCTTGCTCAGAAGATCAGCACCTGTTGAACCAACTGAAGAATCAAAATTATCTTACGGTGATCTCGTCATGGATCTGGAAAAGCGCGAAGTTTATCGCCAGGGCAAAAAGATTTCTCTCCAGGTAAAAGAATTTGCTCTTCTCGATTACTTTATGAGAAATCCGGAAAAAGTCATTACCAAGTCACTCATCCTGGAAAAAGTCTGGGGTTATGATTTTGATCCGCAGACAAATGTTGTCGACGTTCTAGTCTGTCGCCTGCGCAATAAAGTGGATAAGGATTTCAATGAAAAAGTTATCCAGACTCACAGAGGCGTAGGATATGTTCTTAAGCAAGCTTAAATCTTTTTTTCGTCAGGTCGGGGTCAAGATGACCCTCGGCCACCTGTTCTTACTGATCGTCAGCTCAAGCTTTCTCTTCTTCATGTTTTATTATCTTTTTTCACAGTCGCTGGAAAAAAAAGATCACGAAATTCTTGAGGCCCGTTTTAAAGAGTACAAGGCCATCTATTCTCTGGGAGGAATTAAAGCTCTCGAGAAATATATGCTCTCACCTGATCTTTCTATTAAAGAATCCTCTGCGTTTTTTGTCCGCATTGAAAATCAGGATTACTCGACCTCATTTTTCCAATCGGAAGGCAAAAACAATATTTTCAATGTCAGGGAAATTGAACATGGTCTTTACGATCATAACGATAAGAAAAAGTGGTTTTACATTAAGACAAAAAGGGCCGATGACGACCTTGAGATTTTGTCATTGAGAATGAACAGCGGTGAATATCTCCAGGTTGGTAAAACTGTTTCGGACCGCGACGAATTGCTTGAACATTTCGAAAAATCTTTCGCTGAAGTTCTTTTAATCGCCCTCGCTCTTGGCGGAGTCGGTGGCGTTTTTCTGACAAACAGGGCCCTACGACCGATTCGTGAATTGATCACCACTCTCCAGAGTATCAACAAAGGAGACGAAGAAGCACGTGTGCCTGTGCGCGGAACTGATGACGAGCTTGAAGAACTGACTCAATTGTTTAACGAAATGCTTGATCACATTAAAACCTCCAATCAAAGCATGCGACAGACACTTGATACGATAGCGCATGAATTGCGAACTCCGTTAACAAGCATCAGAGGAATTGCTGAAGTTCATCTTCGCAAGCCAAGCATTTCCGATAATGAAGCAAGGATTGCTTTTGAAAACTGCATTGAAGGAATTGATGAAATACTGTCCGAATTCAAAATGATGACAGACATAACCGAAGTTGAATCAGGACTGCAGAACCTTCGCAAAGAAGAAGTCGATCTCTTATCTGTCTGTGAAGATATAATTGATTTATACGAAATAGTTGCAGATCAAAAAGAAATTACAATCAAACTTTCTGATGAATCAAAAAATCTTCATCTCATGGCCGACAGAAAAAAACTTCGCCAGGCCCTCGCGAATCTCATCGACAACGCCATTAAATACTCGGCCGAAGGAAGCGAAATTAATGTCAGTTTTTATCGTCACAATCAACTCGCCGTTATTCGCATAACTGATCAGGGGATTGGAATTGACGATCAAGATCTTCCGCATATCTGGAAGCGACTGTACAGAGGAGAAAACGGACGCAATGAAAAAGGAATCGGACTTGGCTTATCGTTGGTAAAGTCCATTATTGAAGCCCACAATGGGAGTATCTCTGTCGAAACCAGAAAAAATGAGGGAAGCACCTTTATTATCCGCCTCCCTCTTTAATCTTATTCTATTTCAAAATCAGCTGTTACCTGGGCACGCACTTTAATTTCACCGGAGAAGACAGTCGTTTCTCTGGCGCCGCCATCCATAGATTTCATCATCGGTGCCGCTGCAAACATCGGAATGGGGGTATTGAAAGATTGTGGAGTCAGACGATAGACATTCTTAATTTTCACCCGCGCTGCTTTTGCAAGAATTTGAGCAGTCTCTTCCGCATTCTTTACTGCGGCCGTAAGAAGATTTCTCTCCATTTCTTCTCGCTTTTCCAGATCCCACGCCACTCCCTGAACCATGATGCCCGACTTGTTGGTCTTTTCTTCTTTGATGAGTGCATCTAGAAATTTGCCTACTTGTTCAGCTTTTTTCAATGTCACTCTTATTGATTGATTGGCCGTGTATCCGATAATTTTATTTGAATTAGTTTTTTCTTCCCACTTATATTCCGGTGTCAGATCGTACCCCGTTGTCGAAATATCCTGCTTCTGGAGATTGAACGAACTAATAACTTTTTTAAAATGTTCATTTTCCTGATTAGCAAGTCCCTGCGCCGCTTTAGCACTGTCCGCTTTTCCCCAGACATTGACCTGTACGCGGGCCATGTCAGGTTCCTGAGAGGCTTCAGCAGAGCCTGAGACGCTGATTAATCGCGGATCCTGGGCCGTTGCAACAGCTAACGCACTTAAAGCGAACAATGACGCTAAAATAATCTTTTTCATGGCCGTGACCTGCTCCTTTTTTTGTGATATGTTCTGCTCTCAATTTTACAATGAGAGATGTTTATGGCCACTAAAAAAACAACCCCAAAAAAACCAGAAATGGGCAAACCACAAATTGACGTTAACGGAAAAGCTTCTTCAAAGGACGGCATTTACGGTCTTCCCTTTAAAGAAGAACATGCAACGGTCGTTTATCTGCCAATTCCATGGGATGTGACGACATCATATCAGGCGGGAACAGCAAAAGGGCCGGGAGCGATCCTTGCGGCCAGCGAGCAGATTGATTTTTTTGATCTGGACTATATCGACGCTTACCTGGCCGGTCTTTTCATGAAAAAAGAATCGTCGAGACTAAAAAAACTCAATACAGAAGGCCGCGTCCTTGCCAAAAAAATTATCGACGCTGACGATGATCAGATGGCCAAAAATAAAAACCTTCAGAAGTCGCTTCAAAAAGTGAATCAACTTTGTGAAGAGATGAATCAGGAAGTTTACAAAGAAACAAAAGCGCAACTTGATAAAAATAAAATTGCGGTTGTTGTTGGTGGCGATCACTCTACTCCATTCGGGGCCATTAAGGCTTACGCCGAAAAATATCCAAAACTAGGCGTTCTTCATTTTGACGCTCACTCAGATACCCGCATTGCTTATATGGGTTTTCAGAATTCTCACGCTTCGATTATGCACAACGTGATGGAAAAAATTTCCGGCGTCTCCAAGTTGGTTCAGGTAGGAATCAGAGATTTTTGTGAACAGGAATTTAATTACACTCGCGATAACAAAAAAGTTGAAGTGTATTTTGATCAGACTCTTGCCAGAAGAAAAATGAGCGGTGAATCGTTCCAGAAAATTGCAAAAGAAATTGTTTCTCATCTCCCTGAGCATGTTTATATTTCATTTGATATCGACGGACTTGACCCGCGTTTTTGCCCGAATACAGGAACACCTGTTCCAGGCGGACTCGATTACCAGGAAGTCGTTTTAATCATCAATGAATTGATTGCGAGTGGAAAGAAACTGGTCGGATTTGACCTTGTTGAAGTTGCACCGAATCCAAAAGATAAAACAAATGAGTGGGATGCAAACGTAGGAATGAGACTTCTCTACAAAATGACTTCTGCATCACTTGCAAGTCTTGGCCACATAAAAAAACGCTAATAAAAAAATCTGCAATAACCGAGCATGGGCCCAGTAGTTTGCACGCAAGTTTCTGGTCTATGCTTGGTTTATGAAAAAAATCCTGCCTGTCTGTTCTCTCCTTTTCTTATCATCTTGTCTGCCAGGACCTGAGAAACTGATTCCGAAAGAATTAGTGCAATCAGATGAACCAGTCTCAACTACGGTGACGACCACAACTCCAGTACTCTCCAAAGATACTCTTTCATGTGAAGAAGCAAAGTTCGTTGCCTTGCTGAATCTTTACCGGAAAAAAAATAATCTGGGCACGGTTGAAGTTTCTGAAGCCGGCGTGGAAGGTGCGCGATGGCATGCGCAGGATATGAATGACAAAAATTATTTTTCGCATACTGAGCCAGATGGCAGAACATTTTCAGAGCGTGCTCTCTCTTTTGGTTATTCTGCCTGGTCTGAAAACATAGCCGCGGGAAATACAACGGCGCAAATGACTTTTTGCCAATGGAAAAACTCATCCGGCCACAACAGCAATATGCTGAGGGCAGATCACAAGACAATTGGCATTGGCGAATATTCCGGCAATGGAGCTTATAAGGCCTATTGGGTTAATACATTTGGACCGGACACAAGTGACAAGATTCAAGCGCCACTGACAAATGCAAGCAATTGCACAATGCCACTTTCGCTTCCCTCTTGTTAGTCTATTTTAAAGTAATAGGAAGGCTTGCTTGTTTTCCACAAACCTTTTTTTCCTTGCAAACTTTCAGAGTGGCCGATTAAAAGAACACCTTTTTCCGTAGTCGACTGATATATCTTTTTTGCAGTTTTTTCTATTCCTTCGGTATCGAAGTAGATCAAAACATTCCGGCATAGGACTAAATCGTATTTACTCTCATTTGAAAGAGGTGGCATTTCAGCGCTGATGAGATTGTGTTGAACGAATTGAACTTTTTCACGGATTCTTTTTTTTAGTGTGAACCACTCCGCCACTTCACCAGTGCCGAATGCGAGCTGTGAAAAATACTCTTCCGGAATTTCCCACAATCTATTCTTACTGTAGACTCCATTTTTTGCCGTAGAAAGGACATTGGTATCAATATCTGTCGCTAAAATGGAGAACGTAATTCCATCGGGCAGATGCTTATCAAAAATCATCGCGAGCGTATAAGGTTCTTCTCCCGTAGAAGAAGCACACGACCAGATATTGAGATGTTTTTTTCCAAGCTTTAACCATTCTGGAATAAATTGATGAATCAAATATTCATAATGATCAGGTTCGCGAAAGAAATCCGTCTTATTGGTCGTTAGGAGATTGATAAAAATCTGCCATTCATTTGAATCGACAGCTTCTTTTTCAAGATGCTGTCGATATTCATGAAGGGATTTCATTCCCAGTTGTGTGACTCGTCTTCTCAAGCGCGAACTCATCAGGTCACTTTTCACTTCCTTCATCCAAATGCCGCTTTTTTGATAAAGCATTTCTTTGAAGTATGAAAAGTCATCCTTTTCAATAGACCATTTGAGTCCGTGCGTTTCCGTAAACATTAAACGTCCTGAAATCCACTATGATCGCAACTAGGAACAACATCGTGTCCCGCTGCTTTCTTCATCGAGGTTTGTGCTGGTGCCGTCTTTTTAGTCTTCACAGGAAGAGTTTTCACCTCGGCCATTTTAGTGTGAGTTTGTACGGGTGCTTTTCGAGAGCCTTCAATCGCGGCTACTAAATCAAGAACAGCTGTATTGAGAGATTCTGCCTGAGCTGAAAGTTCTTCAGCGGCGCTTGCTGTTTCTTCACTTGAAGATGAGTTTTGCTGAGTGACCGTATCAAGCTGAGTAATCGCTTTAGTAATTTCACCTACGCCTTGCGCTTGCTCGTTACTTGCAACTGAAATTTCTTCTGCCATTTTTGAAATGCTGCTGACTTCGCTTACAATTGTTTCAAGCAAAGTGCCACACTGATTGGCAATCTCAGTTCCGACTTTCACTTTTTCCTTTCCGGAAATAACCTGTGTTCCAACTTTCTCTTTGGTTTCATGGACAATCGTTTCAACCTTGCTGATCGAGCTATCCAGAAGATCACTGATTTCTCTTGCCGCATTTCCACTCATCGCTGCAAGATTACCGACTTCTTCAGCAACAACTGCAAATCCTTTCCCCATTTCACCGGCGCGAGCCGCTTCAACAGAAGCATTGAATGACAAAAGCTTTGTCTGGAAAACGATATCGTTGATGACTTTTGTTTTTGCGCCGATCTCTTTGATCACGTCGACAATTTCTGTGATTTGTTTGTTACTGCTTTCAACCTGCTCCATAATAGAGTTATTGCTGTGATTGATTTCTCCCATAGCTGAAATCATGCGTTCAACAGCCACTTTTCCTTCGCGAGCATGCTCTTGCGATTCATGTGTGACTTCTGCTGCTTTCGATGCGTTTTCAGAGTTCTTTGCAACCATAGAGTTCATTTCTTCAATTGAAGAAGATGTTTGCTCAAGAGAAGAAGCCTGCTCTGTACTGGCCTGAGAAAGTTCTTCCGCTGTAGAAGCGATCTGATGAGAAGCGCTTGCAACGTTGCGGGCATTTTCAGAAAGAGTCTGAATAATTCTTTCGATTGAAGTGCGAAGTCCTCTGATAACCAGGAATGCAGTTGTAACAGAAACGAAACCGGCAAAAATTCCGAGCGTGATAGAAAGAGTAGACGCCATGGTCACCATTTTTCCAGCTTCGGAAGCTGCTTTTTCAGCCGTCTCTCCGGTCATTGTTCTGATTGTATCGAGCGTTTTCAACATACCGTTAAGAATTTCTGTCTGGGCCGTGAAAATCAAATTCTTTGTTTCTTCATTGTTATTTTGATTTTTAGCAGCTTCAGCTTTATCAATAACTGCAAACCACTTCGCTCTGTTGTCTTTATAACTTTTTAACTCAAGAAGAGCAGCGCTATCAAGAAGAGGCTCTATTTTAGTAAATAGTTCATCTTGCTTTTTTCCGGCCTTATCAAAGGCCAGAGAAATATCTTTTATTTTTGCAGGATCACTTTCAATGATGAGGTTTCTGGTCTGGATGACCATGAATCTTTGTTCATCTGTAATTTTGAAAGCAAGGCCTCGGGCTTCATAATGAACCTGAGACAGTTCTTCAATTGTAGAATTAATTTTTTTCAGACTGTAGATAGAATACACACTGGAAAAAACTCCGAAGAAAATTAGTATTCCTACTAACGTCCAGATTTTTTGATACAAGCTCCAGTTCTTAAAGTTCATTGCGGCTCCCTATTTTTATTGTTGCGTATTGTTCGGAGCCGGAGCAAAACAATGTTATTTAAGAAATCCTTAAAAATGCGACATCCATCATATATTTTAACAACTTTTCTCAGAATAGCGTGACAAACATCATTTGTTTTTAAACAAAAAAAAAGGGACCCTCCACAAGGTCCCTTTTTTTATCTTCTATGACATTTTAGACGTCTTCATAATTTGTGACGGGAGCAGGCGCGAACGAACTTAAGCCCGGGTGGGCCATCTTTGACGGCAACTCCAGTTACCGCAATCATAGCTGCCAATGCTACCCCATATTCAACTGCGTGTGACGTGATCGACTGTCTGACGATACCTCCAGTCAGTACATCCGCAAACACAACGGTTGTGAGGATTGCGAGACAATAACTCCAAAACGAATAGCCGTTTGGTGTCTCGTTGTTAGCATTGTTCGAATTAGTCATATGCATAGACTTCTCTCCTATCGCAGACACTCAGGATGGTTGAGTAGAGTGAAGGCGATGACTAATTATACGAGGGAGTTGAGAATTTCAGAAATGAGTCTTTTGCTGAATAGAGATTCAAGGGATTAGAGAGCTTGATAGTCCTAGTTTCGGTCTGATAAGCGCCAATTATTTGGGGAAAAGCCTTCTCACGGTCATGATACAATCCTCCTATGTGGAAAAAAATTAAATCATTCTTTTCATATCCGCCAACATTGAATGAACTCATTAAAGAAGAGCGCAAGTGGATGCTCATTTCTTCCCTGGTCTATTTTGCGACATCTGCCTTTATTGCCATAGTCCTCGCTAAAGTCGGTTTAAAAAAGAAGCCGGACTTATATTTCATCTTAGCAATAAATGCTTTGGCGTATTTATCCTCCGGTCTGTGGATACTCTTTGTGAGAAGAGACATTCAATTTGCGACGATGGAAACAATTAAGAACTTAAAAATGCGTTTCTATAAAATATCTGCCTTAATTCCCTTCAGCACATTCTCCATCCTCACAGTCTGGATTGCCCTGGCTGGAGATATTAAATCTTCCCTTCACATGATACTGTGGTTTGGACTTCCGGTTGTTGTCCTTTTTTATTTCGATTGGAAAAATTTGAATCAATTTATTGCAGAAAGATCTAAGGAAGAAATTTAAGACGCTTTAAATTGAGACCTGTGGGAAGAGTTGATTCACACTTCACTTCACAAACCTGCGCAAGATACACATGAAACTTACGTGAGTTATCCACTTCCATAATGCGAATTTTTTCTCCGTGGGCCAGCAAAACTTCGTCTTCACCTTGATCAATAAGAATTCCCTTCAGGTTTTTCTTTTCCGAATAGAGCACCAGAATTCCTTTAAGACTAGAAGTCGTTTCATTGTCATTGATGTGATTAGCGAAGTAGTCGGCAATTTTATAGCTTGTCGAAGTTGAGGCATAGCCTTTCTCAACAAACTCCTCCCCTATATCAAAACTTTTATTCTTTCTGTATTTGAGATCGATACCGCGAAAGAGAATGATATCTGCCGGAATTGGACTCAGCTGGGAATAGATGCTGTCGATGTTTTTCACCATCGGGCCTGCCTGCTCAGGCGAAATGCTGTCCCAATCATAACCAGTCTTTGGAAAATTTCGAAGATAGGAATTGATGTCGCGATACCAGGTGTCTTCTTTGCTGGTGTAGGTCTCCAGATCGGACATGGCGTCTTCTGAAGCCGCTTTTTCCAGGGCCATGGGATAGTTCATTTGCTTCCATAGATCCTGGAATTTGTAAGGGTGAAAATCGAGGGCATAGGCCTCTGCTGTAATTATTAGCAAAATGACGAAAATGAATTTCATGACGGGATTATAGCGCTTTCAATTGAGGCATGGGGGAATTGGCTAAAATTTACAGCATCTCATTAATGAAAAAACTCAGTTGGTGAAATGAACTTCTCTTCAAAATAAAAAACCCCTCGGTTAAGAGGGGTTTAAATGCTTAAGGTATTAAAAGCCTCTCGACGGTCTAGCAAACCGTGTTGCCCGAGGGGACTCAAACTCATACTAGCATTCGGTAAAAAAAGATCAACTTAAAAATCCTTAAGTTCCTGCCAATGAAGGCAACGCCAAAGGAGGCAAGGATGCTTAAGGTATTAAAAGCTATTAAGCTGATTTTGAAAGTTTTAAAATTGCTAGCAACAATTTATAAACTCTTTTTCAGCTGATGCTTTGGGGGGGAGGAGAAATCCTCCCTTTTTTTAACACTTCATGTTTTACAGCTGCTCCCCTGCCCTATTATTCTTTTATTATGCGCCAACCAAGCAACAAGCCCAAAATCATATTTTTATCAGTCGTAACTGTTTTAATTTTTTCTTATCTGCTATTGGAGCTGGTTTCTTATCTCTCCCTAAGCTCAGAGGAGAAACGTTTACCTCCTTCAAAATTACTTACAGTAAATCAAAATAAATATATCGAAGATTTCTCACTTAAGACTGGATGTCTTTTTTCTGAAACCATTATTGGCCACCCTGTTCTTGGTTATGTTCATCGACAGCCGAAATTCATGTCAGAACGTTGTCAGAAAACAACGACCGTTAACAACATTGGAATGAGATCAGCGAGGGATTTGCCCTTGACTAAAAATCCTGATGAATTTGCCGTGATGATAGTCGGTGGATCCGTAGCGGAACAATTTGCTAATTATCAGGTGAACGGTTCATACTATTTTGAAGATCAGTTAAATAAGCAGATTAAACTTCCGGGAAAAAAAAGATTTAAAATCTACAATGGAGCTCTGGGTGGCTGGGCCATGCCTAATCAATTGCATATGATTGAACTGTATGGCGACAGACTTGATGCCGTTGTCGCCCTGGATGGGTACAACGAAGCTTATCCAGTGAGCAAGGGACTCCGGCCGGAACAAATCTTTCCGGATTTATACCTTCTCGCCAATTCACGTCACAATGGATTCAATCAAATCTATCTTCGAACCCTGTGGGCGCTTCAATACGGTCTCGCACATAAAATCATTAAGCATTCTTATTTCTTTAACGTCTCTTACCAGATCATGGTCGCACTCTTTCGCGATCTGATCATGTCACCGCAGGTGCTTGATGAATTTACCAAAGGAAATATTGAACAGATCCGGCTGACTAAAGACGAAGCCGTTCAGTGGAGTCTGAATAATTTAAAAAGATATAATGTTCAGTTTCATCATCTGGCCCGAATCAATGGAATTAAATCTGCCCAGTTCCTGCAGCCGAGCCGTCTTTACGGCAAAGTCCTCACTGAAAAAGAAAAGAAACCTGACGAATTTATCAGTAAAGAAATGTATGAACGTCTGGAGTCTATGTATAAAAGTTTAGCTAAGGAGAACTATCCTGTTTATTCACTGACAAATGTTTTTGCCGGTGATCGACAAGATATTTATTCTGATCACATCCATTACATAAAAGATCAAAACAATGTTTCCTACGGTAATGAAAAAATTGCTTCGGCCATTGCTGGTCAGTTAAAATCGACCTGGAAATTTTAACTTAATTCTGAGTTCCAACCTGCTCCATGAAAATCTTTCTCGTAGGAAAAGCGAATCGCACTCCCACTTCATTGGCCACTTCAAGAATGCGTTTGATGAATTTATGTTTTTCGTCCATCTCAATTTTATAATCACTTGTTGTAATAAAAGTCGTCACAGAAATATTGATGGATGTTTGAGTCAGTTCATTGATGGTGACTAGTGGTTCGTCTTTCAACAACATCGGATTAATTTGAATTTCATAACGAAGACGATTACAAAACTCCTGCAGCTTTTCAACGGGAGTATTAAACTCCATCTGCAAAGTCGTGTTGAATCGTCTCATGGAACGCAGGCCATAGTTATCAATCGCCATATTCGCAAGAACGCTGTTGGGTATAGTTACAACGGATTTAACCGGTGTTCTGAGCCTAGTACTTCTAAACCCCACTTCTTCCACCGAGCCTTCAATTCCTTTATCCAGAATGACATAATCGCCGATCTGAAAAGGACGATCGATAATGACGGTGACTGAGCCGAAAAAATTGGAAATAGTATCTTTGGCAGCAAGAGCAACCGCCACACCCCCGATCCCCAGACCGGCCACGATGCTGGCGATATCAAATGTGAGTGAATGGGCGATAAGAAGAATACCAAAAGCAACGACGATGACTTTCGATGTCTTCTTCAACATTGGAATCAGAACATCATCAAACTTATTATGAGTGGCTTCAGCACGCTTTTCAAAATGCAAACTAATATAATCGACAATTCTGAGTGCAGACCAAACAAAGAAAAAAGCAGTCAAAATATAAGAAGCCCGGACAAAGCTCTCAAGCATGTCCACATCAAATTCAAGAAAGCGTACTCCGAAAAGCCAGGTCAAAGAGAAGGCAAGATAACCGAATGCCTGCGTTGATCTGTATTGATCGTCCGAATTCATTTCCATCGAACGATTGCGAACTTTGAATCTGATCACTGCAGTAATAATTGAACGAACCAGACCGAACATTGTCACTGAGACTATTAAAATAGCGATAAGCCCCAGCCACTGTCCTTTTTTGAACATTAAGAATTCGTCAGCTGTCCACGCAGGCATTTTTTCTTTAAAGCTAGTCTTCCAGTTTCTGTATTCAGAAACGCCGTGTACAACTTTCTGCCCGGCCACAGCAGTGTAGAAATTCTCAATCGACTCTATTGTCTCAGGAGAAAATTTCCAGTTTCCATCCGCTGCTTTTCCAATGGCAATTTCAACATCGTGAACATCATTGCCCACAGAAACCGTTTGTTTCCTGAAGAACCATTTCGGCCCATTGTCATAAGTCGGGATATGTGAATAATTAATTTTAGCAATGCGATCGATAGTGTTGATCAATCTTTCTGCCGTAATTTTCCCTGTCAAAGTTCTGAGTGGAGGATCAATCTGCGAAAGATCGAGTGTTTCAATGGCCGCAGAAAACGCACCACCGTCACCATTTTTAACTTTATCCATGGCCTGGATAAATGACTTCATCGTTTCCTGGGGATTTTTCAAACGCTCATGAAGATCGAGTTCTTCGCGCGATAATTCTTTTGGTTCTTTTTTGACTTCGACTTTAGTTGATTCTATGGCAAAACCGGCCGGACCGATCTGGGCCGATACGTCAGTCGTCTTAAGAAAAAATGTAAGGAAACAAGCAGAAAGGAATAAGCGAATAAACATGAGTGACCCCAAAGAAATGTACCTTTAAAAAGTACACTCTTTGGGTGTCAGGGTCAATAATCTACTTCTTCTGAACGTAACGTAGCCCCATTTCAAGCGGGCAAAATTTTGTGAACGATGACTGCAGCAAATTCGCTCCTACAAAGACTGTAAACCAGACCCAGTTTGGATTGTGAACTCTGGCCAGCACCAAGCTTCCTAAGATAAATGTTCCAGCGAATGCTCTAATTTGATTTTCAATAGTCATACTTCCTCCTCTTCACGATGTCTTATTTGTTTTACACGCGATTTACCAACCATCCAGTAATACAGAACCGGTACAGCAAATCTTGACAGAACTGTTGCAGCGACCTCGCCGAAAATTAAACTCACGGCCAGCCCTTGAAAAATGGGATCGAATAACATAACCGAACTACCAACAACAACCGCGGCCGCTGTTAAAAGCATTGGTCTGAAACGCGTGATCCCGGCATTAATAACCGCTTCTTTTAAATCCATTCCTTCACCAAGAAGGTGTTCGATAAAATCCACGAGAATAATTGAGTTACGGACAATAATTCCTGCTCCGGCAATAAATCCGATCATAGACGTCGCAGTAAAATAACTTCCGACGATCGCATGCCCCGGAAGAATACCGATCAAGCTGATAGGAATCGGCGCCATGATAACAAGAGGAACTGTGAAACTTCTGAACCAGCCGAGTACTAGGATGTAAATCAACACCATAACGACTGCGAAAGCTCCCCCCATGTCTCTGAAAACTTCATAGGTGATAAACCATTCGCCATCCCACTTCACAACCGGAGCCGAAGTATTCCATGGCACTTCTGCTGTTTGCAGTGGGTATTTAATCTTGTCAGTAAGTTTTAAAATTCCATACACCGGAGCTTCTTCAGAACCGGCAAGCTCACTCATTACATATGAAACCGGCTTTAAGTTTTTACGATAGAGAGTTTCTGTCTCGATGACTTTCGGTTTCCCAAGAACGTTTTTCGCCTCAACAACACCCGACTCCATCGATGGAATTGTAATGTTGGCAAAGGGATCCGATCCGCTTCTTCTTTGGTCATCAATTGAAAGGTTAATGCTCACTTCTTCCGGAGAAAGATTATCTTTCAACAATCCCATCGGCATTTCAGAAAATACCAGCGCTCCATTTTTCATAATAAGATCAGCACTTGTTCCGTAGTACCCACCACGGGCCTGATCAAAAGGATAAACAATGCGCGGTCTTCCCAGACGTGACGTTGAATCGAGATCCACGACACTTTTTTCTTTAGAGAAGATATCGTAAAGTTCAGCGGCTACTTTCTTTCTCGTCTCTTCGTTCGGACCATACACTTCCGCAACAACTGTCGCCATCACCGGTGGTCCAGGAGGAATTTCAAGAACTTTTGAAAGCGCTTTTTTAGAATCAGCAAAGTTTTTAATAACTGGTCTCAAGCTCTCAATGATCGCGTGACTTGATTCTTTGCGATCATTTTTATTTTTCAACACGATCTGCAGATCACTTTGATAATCACTACGTCTCATAAATGAATGCTTTACCATTCCCGAAAATGAGAACGGAGCAGGTTCACCGGCAAAAACCTGAACTTTGAGAACATTTGGATTTTTTAAAATCTCCTTTGCAAGATCCACTGAATAGTTTTGATTTTTCAACAGAGGAGTTGTAGTCGGATAATCCATCAACACCTGAAACTCTTCTTTATTGTCAAAAGGAAGCATCTTTACTTTAACACTCTTAAAGTAAACGAGACTCATGCTCGCAAGAAGAAGAGCAATAGTGAAGACGCCAAAACCAATCGATGATTTCTTTTTATCAATGAGAAAATGCATCATCTTTTCATAGAGACGATCCAGCTTGCTGTGCTGATGACCAGATTCTTTTTCATCGTGATGATCATTGTGGTCATGCTTTAAAATTTTTACAGCTGCCCAAGGAGTAACGATGAAAGCGACGAACAATGATAGAATCATCGCAAAGCTTGCTCCAACCGGAATCGGCTTCATGTAAGGCCCCATCATTCCCGAGACGAACGCCATTGGTAGAATCGCTCCGATAACAGTGAAAGTCGCAAGGATAGTCGGGTTCCCGACTTCTGCAACGGCATTGAGAGTAGCCCTGATCAAAGAAATTCTTTTATCAAGCTTCAAATGTCGTTCAATATTTTCCACGACGACAATGGCATCATCCACCAGAATACCGATCGAGAAAATAAGGGCAAAGAGCGTGACACGGTTTAATGTGTAGCCCATGAAATAATAAACTGCGAGAGTAAGAGCAAGCGTCACAGGAATTGCAGTCGCGACAACAAGCGAAGCTCTGAGACCCATGACGATCGCGATCAAAACCGAAACTGAAAGTGTCGCCAGAATTAAGTGTTCAATTAATTCTTTTGATTTGTCTTCAGCTGTTGAACCGTAATCGCGTACAATATTCATCTTCACAGTCGAAGGGAGATCTTTGGAGAACGACTCTGCTCTTTTAATCAGATCTTTTGCAAGAGTGACAACGTTTGTGCCTTTTCTTTTGGCAAAAACAACTGACACCGCATTCTCTTCTCCATTCTCTTTGGTCAAGAGAGTTGAAACACGTGTTCTCTCTTCCGGGCCATCTTTAACTTCGGCAACATCGCGGATGCGAACAATGGCCCCGCTTCTCTGACCGATTGAAATATTTTTAATATCATCAACTGATTGGTATCTCCCACCGACATCGACATCAAAAACTTCTGTCTTGCCCCAGTTTTTACCAACAGGCATGTAAGAGTCGTTTGCCTCAAGAGCCTTGGCAACAAACGCCAGTGAAACACCGCGAGCGCTCAGCTTTGAAGGATCGACAACAACTCTCACGCTTCTCTTTAACCCACCGAGAATTTCAACACGGGATAAATCCGGCGTGCTCGATAATTCGCGAACTAAAGGTGCAATCAATGTTCTCAATTTATAATCGTCCAGTTCTTTTGAACTGAAAGTCAGTACTAAGAATGGCACGTCATCAATTGTGAATGATTGAACAGTTGAAGCCATCGCTTCTTTAGGAAGCTGGTTTTTAATCGCCATGAGTTTATGGTGAACTTTTACCAGACTTGGTTCCATCGGTTCACCGACTTTGAACCTGACCGTAACGAGCGATCCATGGTTTTGTGAACCGGAATAAACGTATTCAACACCATCGAGTCCCCAGACTGCACGCTCAATAACTTCAGTCACCTTGCGTTCAACTTCTTTTGCATCAAGCCCTGGTGCAGCCGTCTGAATATCAATCATCGGAACAGAAATTTGAGGCTCTTCTTCTTTTGGTGTCAGATAAACCGCCATGACTCCAAGGAGAATACTTGCCAGTGCAATAACCAGAGTCAGTTTCGACTTAATGAACATTTTTGCCAGCGTGCCGGCAAAACCCATTTTATATTTTTGAGTTGAATTCATATTTCTTCGCCTTTGTTTCGATCAAGTTTGTTTCAACTTCATTTTTATTTTTTAAAAGATCAATTCGTCTCGATAAAACTTCCGTCAATTGAAGCGCATTGATCATACCATTCTTGAAAAGACTATTAGAAACGTTCGTTTGTTCATCGAGAAGCTTCTGGCTTTCTTCCAAAGTCACCATTGTTCTTGAAAGTGTTCCTTCCATTTCTTTTAAAGAATCAAATTCAATTTTTTCTTTCTGTGACATGGCCTCAGCATAAAACTTCGCCGCATGTGAATTGTGAATCGCCTCTTGAGACGCGCCGTAATCTGTTCCTGAATAAAGATTCCAGTTCAGGTAAAGACCTGTCGAAAACCCTTTGCCGGTATCGCGCTCACCGTTGAAGGCATAACTTTCTGCGAAGAGGCCAACGCGCGGAAGGTTTCTGGACTTTTCTGCGCCAATCGCCGCTTTTGCCGCTTCTGCATTTTCCTGCATTGTTTTAATTTTGGCAGACGCTGAATATTCAGAATTGGACGACAAGTAGCGCTCAGCTTCCGTCAAATAATTGGATTCAACTTCATTTTTCCATTTAATTTTTTCGCCGTTCAATTCTTCAAGCGCATTGAGATACGCTTTCTTTTTGGTTGAAGTCTCATCGTTGATTGCACTGATTCTGTTTTTTAAACTCTTAAGTCCAAGAAGACCGGAGTATCCAAGCATGTTGGATTTGTTGCCGATCTGATATTTTCCGATGATGGAATCTATCGTTGATTTTACTTTGTTAATTTCCAGCTGATAACGGTCAAGAGATTTTAAAGTGAAATAGCTCTTCGCCACTTCACTATAAAGATCAATTTGAGTGGCCTGTGCTTCAGATTTTTTAGATTCATATTGATGAGCGCTTACATCCGCCAGACTTTTCTTCATTCCCCCTTCATATAGCGGAAGATTCAATCCCAGGGTTCCTTTTGTGAACAAATTGCTTCCAGGATGGTTGAGGCTGTCAGGCATGAAATCATTTTGTTGAATCTGACGTTGAGAAAGAAGCCCGAACATGTTGGCTCCCGGATCATTGGTCAAATAACTTTCTCCCTTTGCATACACAGTCGGAAGCCAGTGTCTTTTTGAACGGGATAAATTTTTCCCGGCAGCTTCTACCGATTCAGATGAAGCTTTTAAGGCAAGACTGTTTTGTTCAATGGATTTCCACAGATTTTCAAAATCAGCATCGGCCATAGCCGCAGTAGAACTTAGAACCATTAAAGTTAAAATTGCTCTGCTTTTCATATATCACCCGTTGTTTTTCTTCGTTACTTTTTTCTTTGTTGTTTTTAAAGCTGGAGCTTTCGTTTGTTGAGTCAAATTTTTCTTAAGTTCACTCATGCGCTTTTCCTCGCCGTCAATTCTGTCGGCCAGGATGGTGCGAACAAGGGTACAGGCATCCTTGATCTTTGGGATAGCAAGTGAGACATATTGAAACTGACCTTCTTTTCTCGTTTTTAAAATCCCTGAGTCCTTAAGCACAGTCAGGTGTTGTGAAAGATTAGCCTTGGGAATCTGCAATATTTCAAGCAATTCACTGCTGGTTTTTTCCGATGTCGAAAGAATATCCAGGATCTCTAGTCTTACCGGATGCGAGAGCGCGTAACAGATTTCTGCTTGCATTTCATATAAGATTTTATTTTTATCGACCATAGTATTGAACTCCTTCTCGATCACTAGTTTATAAAATTATAAACTAATTAATCTAGAAACTCAATAACTAATTTAAATGAAGCACCGGATTGAGCAAATTTGGCAACTTAATGCACTTCTGTTAGGCTTTTACAGAGGAATACTTACAAGGGTTTAGCGCATGATTTTTCATCAATTATTTGAACAAGAATCTTCTACATATACGTATCTCTTGGCTGACGAGGATACAAAAGAGGCCATTCTCATCGATGCGGTTCTTGAAACTGCTGAGCGCGATCTCAAACTCATCACTGAACTTGGATTAAAACTAAAGTACCTGGTTGATACCCATATTCATGCAGATCACATAACCGGAGCAGGAACTCTTCGTGCAAAAACCGGGGCAAAAACAGCTGTCAGCAGCGGTGCCAATGTCCAGTGCGTGGATGTGACTTTAAATGACGGTGATGAATTAAGATTTGGCAAATATACATTAAAAGCACTCTCTACTCCCGGTCACACAAACAGCTGCATGACTTTTTATACTGAAGGAATGCTTTTTACTGGTGATGTCCTTTTTATCAGAGGCACTGGCCGCACTGATTTCCAGCAAGGTGATTCTCGAAAAATGTATCACAGTATTCATGATAAACTTTTTACTTATCCGGAAGGAACAAAGATTTACCCGGGCCATGACTACAAAGGCATGTCCTACTCTACTGTTGGAGATGAAAAAAAATTCAATCCAAGAGTCGGTGGTGGAAAATCAGAAGATGAATTTGTAAAAATCATGAATGAATTAAATCTCGCTAATCCTAAAAAAATCGATATCGCAGTTCCTGCGAATTTAAAATGTGGGCTCAATCTATGAAAATGTTTTCACTTTTTGCTTCTGTTGTTCTTTTTTCTACAACTGTTTCCACACAGGCTTTCGCTGGCGCGATCATTGAAGAATCATTCTGGATCAAAAATTATTCTCGTGAGGTTTTTGAATTGTTAAAGAAAAGACCAGAACTCACGATTGACCACGTGAAAGCAGACGGATTTGAACTTTATGGACCGAAAGGACTCGAGCAATTTCTTAAGCAGAATAAAATTGCTTATAGTTTATTAGGTTCAGTCTCGATTGAATCGAAGGTCGGCTATCCAACTCCAGAACAAATTGAAAAAGAACTGAAAACAATTGCGGAAAAATATCCACAACTGACGAAACTCTATTCCATTGGAAAATCCGTCAAGAAACGCGACTTATGGGTTTTAAAGTTATCCAAAAATGCAAAGGTCGAAGACAAACGTCCCGAATTTAAATATGTGGCGAACATGCACGGAGATGAAATTGTAGGCCGTGAAATGATGATGAAGTTTATCAAGGATTGCACTGAGAATTACGGCAAAGATCCTGAGATCACAAATTTGCTGGATAAATTTCAAATCCACATTCTCGTTTCAATGAATCCCGATGGAGCTGCGGCCGGTACACGAGCTAATGCCAGCTGGGTAGATTTGAACCGCGACTTCCCGGATTTTTCTACATCTGACAATCAGGATACAGCTGCAAATCGCGCACCGGAAACTCAAGCTGTCATGAAGTGGCAATCCGAACATAAATTCAGATTGTCTGCTAATTTTCACGGTGGCGCTGAAGTAGTGAATTATCCCTGGGATACTGTCGCAGAAAAATTTCCCGAAGAAGAATTGATTAAAGATTTAAGTCTTGAATACGCTCACAAAGCTCCTTACATCGGCGCTTCGACTGCCTTTGAAAATGGCATTACCAATGGGTACGCCTGGTATGAAGTGAATGGAGGAATGCAGGACTGGAGTATTTACTACAAAAAAGATTTTCAGGTGACAATTGAACTCTCAAACACAAAATGGCCTGAGTATTCTAAAATCGATTACTACTACGAACAAAATCGACCGGCATTGATTCAACTTGTTCAGAGACTGGAAAACTTAAGATAGTCTTACGCTGATTTTTTGTAATCGGGCCCATAGGCAGATTCATGATCATCGGCGACATCTTTTGAATGGCCATGGTGAGCATCATGATCCTGTTTGATTACCGAAATCATGAGCCCGATGGGAAAAGCAAACCAGAAGAGCATTCCGAAGATGGCGACAGCTCTTTCAATCATTAATGTGTCTGTGTAATTGTCCACTCGTCCCTCCTGATAGTTTAGGCAAGAGAAACGCTAGCACAGACCAGGTTGGAAAATTGAATAAGATTTGATTATGTTTTCAGTAGAAGATCTTTAAGCTTCTTCAAACGGACGCGTTTATCTTGTCCAGATGTCGACGCCGCAAATGAAAGCAAGGTATTGAGGCGTTCGAGATTAAGCCAGTCTTCTTTCGGTGGATCACCCGCTTCAAAATTTAACGGACAATAATCCAGAACATTTTGTGATTGAACAAATAAAGGAGCCCCCTGAGTACGGCAGATAATAGGACGCGCTTCATAGACTGAACATTTTTCATCGTAAAGAAAAGCACAGGCTCCGGCATTCACCGGAGTCTGCCATAACGTTTTTAGTTCAGATTTTTTTTCATCACTTTGGGAGTTGAACCATTCTTTAATATTTTCCGATTCAACTTCAAAAACAGAAATATCGGTATAGCAGCACTTGGCACAACCTTCAGCGCATTTCATCTGGGCCGCATATTTACTCTGCACTTTACCAAAAAAGCCTGAAGCATTTTCCTGTAATGAGACAATCGGTTTTTTTAAATCATTCAATGTGTTTTCTCTCGTTCGGTGAAAGGAGTGAATAAATTGATGGAACAACTAACAGAGTGAGAAACGTTGATACGAGAACCCCACCGATAACTGCCATCGCCATAGGAGATAAACTTTCCGCTCCCGGGCCAAAAGCAAAAGCTGCAGGCACTGCACCTGCAATCGTCGCGAATGAAGTCATGATAATAGGACGAAGTCGTTTCGGGCAAGCTTCTAAAAGGGCATCGTGAATATTTTTACCCGACTCATCTCGTACTTGATTTGTAAAATCCACAAGTAAGATAGAATTTTTCTTAACAATCCCCATAAGAAGAATAATTCCGATCAAAGAATAAATATTGATCGATTGATCTTTTAAGTACAGTGCTACAAAAGCACCGGAGACTGAAAACGGCAAGGCCACGAGTACGGTAATCGGATCAAAGAAGCTGTTGAACTGGCTTGCAAGGACCATGTATGACACTGCAATTCCCAGAATAAGAACGAAAATCAAACTTTCAAAAGATTCACGGAATGTTTTCGCACTTCCCGACTCAATAATATCAGCGCCAAGGAATAAATGTTTTTTGGCAAATGCTTTTGCCTCATCGAGTGCCTGGGCCTGTGAGTATCCCGCTTTAATGTTAGCTGTAATTGTAATGGCCCTTGCGCGCTGTAGTCTCGTCAATGACTGGACACCTGTCTGCAATTCTACTTTTGCAATGTCGGCCAGACGAACGAGTTCGCCTCTGTTGTTGCGAAGACGTATTTCTTTAATGCGATCGATGTCATTGGCACTGATGTTTTCCAGGCGTATGCGTATGTCATAACGGTGTCCATTTTTAGTGAACTTTCCAATAACAGCTCCACCGACAAGAGAGTTGATGGCATTTGACAAGTCTGATGTTGCCACACCTCTCAACCGCGCCTTTTCTCTGTCCGGAATAACGTGAAGCTCGGGAACATCTTCGCGATAGTTAGAATCCACGTCAATGAATACTCCACTGTCTGTCATGTCTTTCATCGTTCTTTTCGAAGCATCGATAAGTTTTTGCCAGTCACTGCCGGTGATTGAAAACTCAATTGGAAATCCGCGACCACTGCCGCCGATAGCCCCAAGAGATGTATCCTGGATAATAACTCTTGCGCCTTTAAATGTTTTGAATTGATTTCGATAAACTTCGATCAACTGCTGTTGTGAAAGCTTTCTTTCTTTTTTCTCTTTCAGAGTTAAAAAGGCAATGGCCGACGAGGAATCACCGCCGCCCAATCCACCGATGGCAACGAAAGAACGTTGAATTTCAGGCCGGCCTTTTAAATAGTCTTCGACTTCTTTAACTTTTGAATCAGTGAAATCAAGAGACGACCCCGGTTTGGTTTTAATAATAAAGAGAACCGTGCTCTGGTCTTGCGGCGGAGTAAATTCTTTTCTCAGTTTCGTTACAAGACCACTAGAAACGACAAAGATGACTATTGAAGCTCCGATGGTGAGAAAACGGTGTTTGATAACAAGAGGAAGAAGGCGCGCATACGTTTTTTCCATCCAGGTAAAAGAATCTTCCATCATTCTTCCGAGGAAAGTTCTTTTCTTGGCGTGAGAAATAAACTGAGCACATCTCATCGGAGTCAAAGTCAGAGCTTCAACAAGCGAAAGGAATACGGCCACAGAAATGGTTACGGCAAACTGATAGAAGTATTTCCCGATGACTCCCTTCATATAAGCTATCGGAAGGAAGATGGCGATGATTGCAACTGTTGCGGCTATCGCAGCAAAGGTAATTTCTTTTGCGCCATCAATTGAAGCGCGCGTTTTATTTTTGCCCATTTCAAAGTGTCTGAAAATATTTTCAAGAACCATGATGGCATCGTCGACAACAATCCCGATAGAAAGTGAAAGCCCCAGGAGGGTAAAATAATTCAAGGTAAAATTCATGGCCTTCAAAGCAACGAAAGCACCGAGGATAGATGTGGGGATCGCCAGAATAACGTTTATGGTAGCAGAAAATGAACCGAGGAATGCCCAGCAAACAAGGGCCGTCAGAACTGCGGAGAGAACAAGTGTAAAAGTTAATTCGTGAACAGACTCATTGATAAATCTCGTTGAATCGAAATTCACTCCAAGCTTCATTGTCGGAGGAAGAATTTTTTGAAGCTCAGCGATCTTTTTATAAACGGCCTGGGCCACTGCAACCGAGTTTGATCCGCGCTGTTTTTTTACTCCGATACCCACGGCCGGAATTCCCATGACCCGCGATTTTCTGGTAACGTCAGCTAGTCCGTCTTCAATTCGCGCCACTCTTCCTAATGGAATAGGCGTATAGTTGGGTGAGCCTCCGCGTTTATTGATGGAAAGTTTTGAGAAGTCTTCAACAGATTCTGCTTCCCCAAGAGTTCGCACAGAGTATTCAACTTTTTTATTTTCCAGCTGTCCCGAAGGCAATTCTGAATGTTCTGTCGTAATAGCATTGATAACATCATCGACAGTGAGTTCAAGTGAACGAAGATTATTTTCATTTACCCAAACGCGAAGATTCGGTTCAACATAACCGGAAAGCTGAATGTCAGCGACACCATTTGTGGTGAGAAATCTGTCGCGGACATTGTCGCGCAAAAAAGTCATGAGATCTTTGGTCGAAAGAGTTGTATCAGTGACAGAAAGCCACATGATCGGTTGATCTTCCGGATTTGTTTTTGTGACGATCGGAGGATCAACATTTTTTGGAAGACGTCTTTGCGCCTGCGAAAGTTTATTCTGAATATCATTGACGGCGGCATCGAGATTACGGTTCAGGTTAAACTCGACAGTAATATTGGCCGACCCTCTTTTAATCGAAGAGGTGATCGTTTCAACACCCTCCACCGACATAACGGCACTTTCAAGCGTATCGACGACATCGGATTCCAGAACATCCGGGGCAGCTCCTTCCCAGGTCACATTGATATTCACAACAGGCATATCGACATCGGGCAATTGAGAAACTCCCATCTGTCTGAAGGAAAGATAGCCAAAAAGAATCATGGCCACCATTAGCATCCATGCAAATACCGGACGCTTGATTGATGCTTCAGAAATATTCATGGAAGAACTCCCGCTGCGGCTTCAAGTAATTTCAAATTCATCATTGCCTGAATTTTTGTTTTTTCACTGTTGCGTTTGCTGTCTAGATAAAGATTGAGTGAAGAAAGAACATCGAGGTTCGAAACGAGTCCGAGCCTGTAATCGGCCAGCGTCGCTTCATAACTGTTCTTCGCTTTATCCATCGCCTGATCATAGGCTTTCACCTGATCGAGATATCTGCGGTACGCTTCATAGCGGGTGCTGATGTCAATTTCTATACTCTTCTTAAAATCAGCAAGTGAGTAAACGGCCTGTTCTTTTTTTTGAACAGATTCCCGCACGCGGGCTGTATTGGCGCCACCTTCAAAAAGAGGAAAATTAAGAGTGAGACCAATGTCCCACTTGGAGTCGCGAAAGGTCGTGCTGTTTCTTTTATTGAAATAATAATTACTAGCTAAATCGAGCGTCGGAAGATATTGCGCTTTTGATTGCCCTACATCGAGATCGGCCAGCTCTATTCTCAACTCACGGTTTTTTACATCCACTCGCTTATCGGCCAGATCAAAATAATATTGCAGAGGCTTCACATCATACGCAACAGTGATTTCTTCTGTGAAAACGTTTCCGCCGCGATCAAGGCCGGTCAGACGAAAAAATCGCTCTTCACTTTCCTGCAACAATCCACGGCCGTTGAATATTTGTGCTTCCGCAGAAGCAAGCTGCGCCTGCGCCTGTAAAAGCTCTCCTCTTCTGGTTCGCCCTACCCGTACCCGCTTTCCCGTTTCATCAACCCGGTCGGCGGACTGTTTGCGAAGAAGCTGGAGATTTTTATAGTCGTTCAGATTGAGAAAATAATTATAGTAGGCCTGGATGACATTCAGGTACAAGCTGAGCCTGTCCGTGATTTTTTGATTCTCTGCAATCGCAATATTTTTTTCTGCGGATTCCACCAGCAAATTGTCGCGTCCTCCGCGATAAATGGTGTGAGCGAGATTGAGGCCGATAGTTTTCTGATCAACGCTTACGTTGTCTTGTTTTAAATAAGTCCCTCGTGCCGAAAGCGTCGGCAGATATCTGGCCTTATTCTCTTTTTTAATTTCCACATTCTGCTGAATGAGGGCTTCATTGATGTTGTCGAGCTGGTTTGTTTTTAAGGCGCTTTCATAGCTGTCCTGCAAAGTCAGGGCAAACGCCGGTGAGAACACCTGGGCCAGAGTCAGCGTTGCTACCAAAAGAGAAAATTTCATGCATCATTCCTTGGGCGTAAGCGTTTGAATCTTAAAGTTAACTTATTAAACAACTGTTGAGTAAACATGACAATCATCTCTACCCTTATTCTGTTTTTTCTGCTACATATGTCTAACTCAAATTTACTTTTATAACGGAAGGTCGAAAATGTTATTGAAACTGAAACTTCAAAGCGTCATCTTTTCCCTCGTTCTCGTTCTGTCTTCATCATTCGCTCACGCAGCTGATAAGCAATTAAAAGTGGGAATGGTTACAGATGTGGGTGGCGTCAACGATCAATCTTTCAATCAATCCGCTTGGGAAGGCCTTCAAAAAGCAAAAAAAGAACTCGGTATTAAGGCGAGCTACCAGGAATCAAAACAAGATGCAGATTATCCTGCGAACTTAGAAACTCTTTACGATGCAGGCAATGACCTGATCTGGGGTATCGGTTTCAAAATGGCAGACGCTGTAATGAAAGCAGCTAAACAAAATCCAAAGCAAAAATACGCTATTATTGATTATTCATTCGGCGATAAAACTCCGGCCAACGTTGTAGGAGTTATGTTCAAGGCTGAAGAAGGTGCTTTCCTTGCCGGATACATTGCAGCGAAAATGAGCAAGACTCACACAATTGGCTTTATCGGCGGTATGTCTGTTCCGATCATCCACGCTTTCCAATACGGATTTAAAGCAGGCGCTAAATACGCTAATCCTAAAATTACAATCCTTGAGCAACATGCCGAATCGTTCACAGATGCAGCGAAAGGAAAAGCTATTGCCAACCAGATGATTTCAAAAAATGCTGACGTTGTTTTCCATGCTGCTGGCGCAGTTGGCGACGGAGTCATCGAAGCGGCCAAAGAAAAAAACAAAATGGCCGTTGGTGTTGACCGCGACCAGAACTACCTCGCTCCAAAAAATGTTATTACTTCAAGCATGAAGCGCGTAGACACGGCTATTTTTGAAGTAACTAAAGATCTCAAGGCCGGAAAATTTGAAGGCGGAAAAACATTGAACTACGGTCTGAAAGAAGGCGCAGTTGATATCGCTCCGACGACTTCAAAAATGGTTCCTGCAGCTCTTCTGACTGAAGTGGCAGCACTTAAGAAAAAAATTGCTGACGGAAAAATCAAAGCTCCAGCTGATGAAAAAGCTTACGCAACATTTGCGAAAACTTTGAAATAATGTTTCGTCTTGAATTAAAAAATATTTCAAAAACATTCGGCCACTTCAAGGCCAATGACAGCATCAACCTCTCTGTTTCCAGCGGAGAGGTTCACGCAATTCTCGGTGAAAACGGCGCCGGTAAATCGACATTGATGAAAATCATTTTCGGTCTTTATCAGCCTGATGCCGGCGGTGAAATTCTCATCAACGGTGAGAAAACTCAAATTCAATCTCCCCGTTTTGCTATCAAATTGGGCATAGGGATGGTTCACCAGCATTTTATGCTCGTTCGCCCTTTTACCATTCTCCAAAATATTATCTTAGGTGTTGAACCGAGAAATGCTCTCGGCATGATTGATTATAAGCGCGCCCGCGCTGACGTCATGAAACTCTCTGAAGAATACAATTTCAAAATTGATCCCGATTTAAAAATTGAAAACATCAGCGTCGGTATGCAACAGCGTGTGGAAATCTTAAAAACACTTTACCGCAATGCTGAGCTGATCATTCTTGATGAACCAACTGCGGTTCTCACTCCTCAGGAGATTACGGATTTCTACCGCATCGTCAGAAATCTGAAATCGCGCGGAAAAACGATCATCATTATCACTCACAAACTTCACGAGATAAAAGAAATTGCAGATAGCTGTACGATTATCAGAAAAGGTCGTTATATCGAAACTGTGAATGTGGCCGATACGAGTGAAGAAGATCTCGCTTCTAAAATGGTCGGACGAAAAGTTGACCTGAAGATAAAAAAAGAAAAAGCTCATCCAGGTGATGAAGTTCTCTATATCAATGCCCTCAATGCAAATAACGACAAAGGCCTTCCTGCCGTCAGAAATTTTGATCTGACTATCAGACGCGGAGAAATCCTCGGTCTCGCCGGAATTGATGGCAACGGGCAATCTGAACTGGTTGAAGCATTGGTCGGACTTCGCAAAGTTAAATCCGGCTCGGTGAAAATCAATGGCCGCGAACTGATCGGACTAACACCGAAACAAATTTACGAAAATAAACTCGCAATGATTCCGGAAGACAGGCAACGCCGCGGACTCGTTCTCGATTTTAAAGTGAAGGAGAATTTCGTCCTTCAGACAATTGCAAACGCGCCTTTTTCTAACTACGGTTTCATCATCACCCGCGAACTGGACAAGTTTGCCAATGCCTTGATGGAGCGTTTTGATATCCGCCCACGCAATATTGAACTCAACGCACGCAATCTCTCTGGCGGAAATCAGCAGAAGATTATTCTTGCGCGCGAAATTGCCAACAATCCCGACGTGCTGATTGCTTTTCAACCGACGCGCGGACTCGACGTTGGTGCCATTGAATATATTCATCAGGAACTGGTGAAATTAAGAGATGCCGGCAAGGCCGTTCTACTCATCTCCTACGAACTCGATGAAATTATCAACCTTAGCGATCGCATTGCTGTTATCGTTGAAGGTTCCGTCACCGCAAATCTTGATTATGAAACAATCTCCACAGAGAAAAATATTAAAGAGCACATCGGTCTTTATATGGCAGGCAGAGGTCACGCATGAAAAAATTTCTGCTTAGCTTTTTGTGTGTTCTTGGCGGACTTCTTTTTGGAGCTCTGATTTTAAAACTCTCCGGCATTTCACCGGTTGAAGCTTATACCGTCATGTGGAAAGGCGCTTTCTCGCGTCCAAGCTATCTCGCTTACATTATCATTCGTTCAACTCCACTTATTCTCACCGGTCTTTCCGTCGCGTGCGCTTTTCGTACAGGCCTTTTCAACATTGGCGCTGAAGGACAATTTATTATCGGCGCACTTTCGGCCGCTTACTTTGGATATATCTTTCACTTTTCTCCATGGATTCAGATTCCACTGGTCATGATGCTGTCGATGTTTATAGCTTCACTCTACGGCGGTCTCGCTGGCTTTTTCAAAGCGCGATTTGGTGTTCATGAAGTTATTTCCACCATCATGTTGAATTGGATTGCTTTATACTTTTCCAATTTCATGGTGAACCTTGAAGGCTTTCACAAACCGAATACTGAAACGACAGAATACATCCAGCAGAGCACGTCCATTACGCTTTTTGAAAACTGGAAAGCAAGTGACGCTGGAATGGCCTGGCTTGAGCAACATCCTTTTTTAAACGAATTTATGCGTCCACCATTGAATGCCGGAATCGTGATTGCTCTCATCGCAGTCATTGTGATTTGGCTTCTATTGAAGAAGACAAGTTTTGGTTTCAAATTGAAAGCTGTCGGGAATTCAATCGAAGCGGCCCGCTACTCTGGAATTAACGTCAATAAAAAAATGACTCAATCAATGATGATCGCAGGAGGTCTTTCGGGACTGGCCGGCGCTACTCACGTTATGGGTGTTTCAAAAAACATCGCTATTCTCGCGGCCCATGAAGGTTACGGGTTTGATGGAATCGCTGTTTCTCTCATTGGCAGCAACTCTCCTTTCGGAGCATTGATCGCTGGTCTCTTTCTGGGCACGCTTAAATACTCAGGCCAAAAAATTCAATCGGCGCTTGAAGCCCCAAGCGAAGTCATCAGCATTATGATCGGTGCAATTATATTCTTCATCGCTATTCCGGTGATTTTTGAAAAGCCGATTACCAAGCTTGCTAAATTGTGGGAGAAAAAATGAAAGCATTTCTTTTCTTATTTAGTACGACTTTGATGTATTCAACACCGCTTATTTTTACAGCACTCGGTGGAGTTCTTTCTGAAAAATCCGGTGTCATCAATATCGGTCTTGAAGGCATGATGACGATGGGAGCATTCATTGCTTCTCTCGTTGCGATTAAAACCGGAAATCCGTGGTTGGGTTTCATCGCCGGTGGACTCGGAGGAATGCTCCTCGCCGTTCTTCACGCTCTCGCTTCTATCAGATATAAAGCAAACCAGGTTGTTTCTGGAATGGCGATAAACTTTCTTGGAAGCGGTATTGCCGTTTTTCTTTGTCGATTGTTCTTTGAAGGGACGAGCATGACTCCGCCACTTGACCTTGAAAAGAAAATTCCGGTCTGGATGGGCCAGTACGCAACGGTCTACATCGCGCTGGCAACAACGATTCTCATCTGGTTTATTTTTACTAAAACGATTTTTGGTTTGAGACTTATCAGCGCAGGCGAACATCCTAAATCAACGGATGCGGCCGGACTTAACGTTGCCTGGTATCGCTCACTCGGTGTTCTCTTCTCCGGATTTTTAGCAGGACTTGGCGGCGCGAGTTTATCGATCGCCATCGTTTCCAATTTCAGACCGACGCTTATTTCCGGTCAGGGCTTCATTGCTATCGCCGCCCTCATTTTTGGAAAATGGAAGCCGGTTGAAACAATGGCCGCTTGCCTGTTCTTCGGTTTATCGCAAGCACTGGTAATTTTCCTGGGTGGTCAGGAAAACATCGCCATTTCATCCCAGCTTCTCTCTATTCTTCCCTACGTCCTCACTCTGATTGTTCTAGTAGGATTTATGGGTAAAACAACTTCTCCATCCGCTCTAGGCGCGGAATAGTGGTATTCCTCTTGCTTCCTAAAAAGAAGCAGGAGGAGTTATGAATCAAATCAATACATCTAAAATTCAAAATGAAATCATTGGATTGGAAAAAAAATATTGGAAGGCCATGGTCGACAAAGATGTCGAATCGGCTATTTCACTGACCCATTTTCCCTGCACCATTACTGGTGCAAAAGGTGCAGAGCGGATCAGTGAAGATCAATACCGTCAGATACTAAAATCGAGCAATACAGACCATTACCGACAAGTGGAATTAAAAGACCCCAAAGTTGATGTGTGGAATGAGCAAACAGCAATGATTACCTATTCTACTCAAGTCGACGGGCGCGATTTGCTGGATGTCTCAACCTGGATACGCGAAGACGGCAAATGGGTTTGCGCTTATCATTCCGAAAATCCCGTTTAGAGCGTAAATTTAAAATCGTTTACGAGAATTCCAGGAGTCTTTGTTCCACCGACATCGCGTTGGAAGTATGAACCAGTGCTCGGACTGATGTCTGCAAAGTTGGTTAAATCAACTAAGCCTTCTCCAAAGAGATGATAGAAACTTTCGTCAAAACGAAGATCTTGAATAGGAGCTGCAATTTCTCCGTTCTCAATCCAGAAACACGCATAGCGGGTCATCCCGGTCACTCGAGCTGTTTCTCTGTCTGACCAGTTCAGGTAATGAAGATCAGAAAGATAAAGACCTGTGCCGATTTCTTTGAAAATATCTTCACGCGCGAGTGTTCCTGATGAAACCACCGGCGAACGTAAGGATTCCCAGTCGCTGGCATTATTGCTTTCTACCTTAAATTCGTTTGCTGTTCTCGTGCTGGTTAAAAAGTTTTTGAATTCACCTTTTTCGATTAAAGGCAGATAAGCTGGACTCACTTCCCCTTTGTCATTAAAACGCGGGCTCATCCCGAGAGAGAAATCCTCCGCCAGTGTAAACTTGGAAGACATTTTTCTTTTCCCTTCCCACAAATCGCGAAGAGAACCACCGCCGCGTTTATGTTCCCCCATCGAAACTCCGCCCCATGAAAGCGTACCGAGAAGTTCAGAAACGGCCGAAGGAGCAAGGAAGACTCTGTATGATCCACGTTCGATTTTTTTTGAATCGCGGTTCATGAGTGAGAGTTTATATTCGCTGTCTTTAATATTGGTTTTTAATCCGTCAGCATTCCAGCTGTTGCCGGCAAATAATCCTTTCACTGCTTTTTGCTTTTCATTATAAAGCGAGTAATCGAGATAATAGTTGCGGGTTTTAAACCAGTGAAATTGCCCTTCAGAATTAATTGTCGCGCGAATAATATCGCCGCTTGAAAAAACACCAGCGAGATCGACATGCGAAGCCGTATCTAAAACAGCTGACAACATTTCTTCGTTGGTTGGAAGTGAATCAACATTTTCATCTTTAGTGACACCGTAATAAGCGGGACGAACGAGATAAGGATCTTCAGGAAGTTTATCAATCCACGTGCGCGATTCTTTTAATTTTTTAATTCCCACGGCTGCGTCTTCTTCTGTTCCCCTGAACGGAAGAGTAAATGTCGTCGTTTTATTTCCTTTGATGAATGTGCATTCCACAAACGCCTGATGAAGTGTCGTCACCTGACGGATCTTTGCCTTCGACAATCGGGTAAAAAGAGTATCTTCACCTGAAAGAGAAAGCGTAAGCGATTCATCACTTTGAAGTTCATTGAACATTTTCTTGGCAAAAATTTCCAGTGCTGATGATTGTAGTGGCTGCATTATCGACCTCCGCCAAAAACTTCAATGTTTGAAAATAAACAGACCGGACTTGCATGTCCGACAAAGATGACCTGATTCGGTTCACCTTTTCCACAATTTGTTAGTCCGCCGATTTCAAATGTCGAACGATCGCCGACCATTTTTAATTGATTCCAGAACGGAGCTGTAATGCCTCTGTAGTTTGGATTTTTCACAAGCTTTGTGAGTTTTCCATTCTCGATCAGTTGACCGTACTCGCAGCCGAATTGAAACTTATTTCTATAATCATCAATAGACCATGAACGAGTTGTTCTCATAAAGACACCTCTTTCCACTGATGAAATCATCTGTTCAAAAGTCGAAGTTCCTGGTTCGAGATTGACGTTGGCCATTCTGTCGATAGGCGCTCTATTCCATGACGTCGCTCTTTGTGATGAAACGCCAGGCATGTTCAAACGTTTTTGTGATTCAAGAGATCCCAATCCTCTTTCAAGAATTCCATTTCTGATCAGATATTCTCTCGTTGCCACAGCTCCGATATCGTCGGCGAAGTAGCTTGCATTTTGACCTGCAACAGTGGGATCGAATGTCACGTTCATTAATTCAGAACCGTATCTGAGAGTTCCGAAGTCAGAAGGTTTGACAAAACTCCACCCGGCGTAATTTCTTTCATCACCTAAAATTCGGTCGAGCTCGAGTGGATGGCCGATGCTCTCATGGATTTGAAGAAACATCTGATCTGGAGCGAGAATCAAATCCATTGTTTCACTTGGACATTCTTCTGCATTCAACATCTCAAGCGCTTCTGTCGCCACTCTCTTTGCTTCACTCTTTAGAGCATTGAGGTTTAATTCCTCAAGCCCTGCCTGAGTGGCCTTATCGCCACCGTAAGTTCTGGTCTGAGTTCCCTTATCACTCGTCGCTGTTGCACTAAAGGCCACGACTGAACGAATGATTTTTTGTTTGATATCAGTTCCATTAGTGGCAACCAGATGAGTATCCATTTCACTCAGCTGATAAGAAGCTGAACGGCTGATCACATGCTCATGCACTTTCATTTCAGAGGAAAGATTCATGAGGATATCAGTGACTTCTGCGGGATGAAAATGATTGATCCCGTACTTTGCAGGACTCGAATATTCACCGACCACAGGTGGTCTTTCTTTTGCTGTGAAATGATAAAGTCCGTATTGGTGTGCATGGTGAGCTGATTGCAATGCCATTTCTGCAGCTCTTTGAACATCTGATAGCTCGAAAGAGTTCGTCGCTGAATAAGCAATTTGCCCGCCGACCATTACTTCGACCATCAAGCCGTGATCGTGGGATGTATTCACGCCTTCTAAGACTTCGTTGCGAACACTGACACTTGCAGAGTGCGTGTGAACGGATCGCAGTGAAATATAATCTGCTTTTATTTTTATTCCAGAGAGTAATTGTTTAAGATTCATAATCAGTCCTCAGTGAGTATTAATTCTCGCGACCTTTCCAATGCATCATGCTTGTCGAGACGCCGAGAATTCTTGAAACTAAAGTAAAAAGAGAAATCGGCAAAATTCCTTTTAACAGATCAACTGTTTTAACCATAAATGGTTCTCTGACAAAAGGAGCATTACTTTCAATTCCCGCAATAATTTTCGAAACGATGTGTTCTGGTGTGAGCCACGGAAGAACGATCGGAGCTTTTACTCCGTGAAACATTCCAGTCTTGATATAGCCAGGACAAACAGTTGTGACGTGAACACAGTAAATTTTTCTTTCGATCATCTCTACTCTGAGAGATTCAGAAAAACCAATCACGGCCCATTTTGAAGAAGCATAGGTTGTTCCAAAAGGAAGACCGACGTAGCCTGAAGCACTCGCGATATTGACGATGTTGGCATCACCAGATTTTCTTAAATCATCAAAAAACAAATGAGTCATCGCGACCATGCCATCGACGTTTACTTTGTATGTGAGCAGATGTTTTTCAAGCGATTCTTTTTCAAATTCGCCCCCAAATACGACGCCGGCATTGTTGATTAAAATATCGAGCTCAAGGCCGGCTGCTGAGACATCGGATTTTAATTTTTTGATTGAGTCGATATCCGCAAGATTGACTTTAAAAGCGTGGGCCTTGCCGCCTGCACGTTTGATATCCGCAACTACTGCTTGAGCATCGGTTTCATTGATATCGGCCACAATAATTTCTCCGCCGCGCTTAGCGAGCGTCGTGGCCATGAGCTTTCCAATACCGGAGGCGCCTCCAGTAATGAGGATTTTTTTTCGGGAGAAGTTTTTCATGGATTTCCTCTAAAAAACGATTAATTTTTTGAGGCTATTATAAAGGTTCCAGGGGCCAAAAGTCTCCTGGAACCTTTAGGATTATTTCCAGCTGTCGATGTAATTTTGAACAGTTGCTTTAAGATCAGCAATATCGTTTTGAACTTTCGAATGGTCCAGCTTTGTTCCGATTGTGATGTTTCCATCTTTCAAATCCTGATCAAAGCGCTTCATGACTTTTTTCCACAATTTGGGAGCATTCCATGAATCGGCCATTTTACCATTTTCATCGTAAAGGGCCGTGATAACACCTGGTCTTTCAATGAAGGTATCGATATTCATTTTTACTTTTTCTTTGTACGGCGATTTTAAGACAGCATCGATTGCGCCAAGACGGACAATCGTTTCTCTCATGACTTCTACGCTGTCGATTGGATCAGCAAGAAGAGTTTCTTGAAGATAAGTTCCAATGAACATAACTCTCGCCATAAGGAAAACGTACGCTGTCGATTCATAAAGGCCACGTCTTGCGATCTGGTCTTCAATAATCTGATCAACTTTTTCCTGCGGACAGAAACCGGCGATCGTCATAATTTGGTTTAAATCAACCATTTTTTTGTGATCGTAAAATTCCACAATCGATTTAGGGAATTTTCCGTTTTCGTCTCTTAAAGAATCATCGGGTCTTTGCTTTTTGATCTGAAGAAGAAGAACGCGAGTGTACTCGATCAATTCTTCAGTTGTAGCAGCTTCACCAAATTTTTTTGCTCCGGCGATCATACCGAAGGCCACTGGTTCAAGATCTTTTGTATTTTTGTCATCGAGCATGTCGTTTTTCGCAAGCATCAGCTTTTGAAGACGAACAGATTCATTTGTTTCATCGATCCCCTTATTCGTTTTTTGAATTTGAGAATAAGTCGCATCAAGTTTTTCTGGAATAGAATTTGCTGAATCGATCGCTTTAAGCGCCTTGCAGCTGGTAAGAATTCCAATCAACGAAAGAATAATGAGTGTTGATTTCATGAATTATTCCCCTTTAAGAATTGAAGCTTTTAGTACTTCAAGACCAGCGTCTGCAGATTCACCAAGCCAGATTGAAAGAATTGCGTTGAAAAGTTTTTCATCGCCTGTGATTGTTTTTTCAACACCATTTGTGCCTTCGAAAACAAGTGTCACAACTCCGTTGTCTTTCTTCATCGACATTTTCATTGATTTGCCTTCTTTTGCGTCTGCACTTTCTTTAACTGCAGAAAGGAAAGCTGCTACACCTTTGTTGCTTAGATCAACATCATTAGCGTCGAATGCGTCTCTGAATGAAACTTGTACTGTTGGAGCATCTACTGATCTTAAAAATGTAAGATTAACAGCAGCGGCCTTCATATCTTTTAAAGAAGACATTGCACCTGCTTCTGTGCGAACAAATTTACCAGCGTTATCAACGAAGATTTGAGCGACGTATACTTTTACGTTTGCAATCAGAACTTTCTTTTGACGAAGACCAGCTCCGATTGAATCTAATTTTGTCGCTTCAGTAGCGCCGGCCAAAGATAAAGTTGCAGCGCTTGCAACGTTTACACCTTCAATTGATTTTGAGCCTTGCTCGAGCGAAAGAACTCCAGCGGCAGCGATTTGTGAAAATAAAGCAAATGAAAGAACTAGAGATGATAGTTTCATGACTGACCTCGTTTTTGGGTTGAAAAAAGTGTCAATTTACTATCAAGAAGAGAGCAAAAGTCATACACGTAAGTGTAAAAAAGAAACGGAGCCTAATCGAAATTAAGCTCCGCTTAAGATTGTTAAGACATTAATCTACGTCAAATCCATGGCCTGTGTTCCATGATTCTATGTAGGCCATGACCTGTGCCTTGAGAGCAGCGATCTCTCCCTGCACATCTGCGGCCTTGGTACTGCTTCCTGTAACGATATTTCCATCTTTTAAATCCTGGTCGAATCTGATGAGTACTTTTTTCCAAAGCTCCGGAGCATTCCAGGAATCGTCCATTTTACCTGATTGATCATAAAGAGAAATTGTAATCGGTTCGTGCTCGAGAAACGTATCGATATTTAATTTCACCTGCTCTTTATAAGGTGTTTTTAAAATTTTATCGATCGCTCCTAAGCGAGTGATTGTTTCTCTCATGATGTTGACCGTATCCATGGGCTCTGCAAAAGTTGTTTCCTGCAAATATGTTCCAAGGAAAAGAACTCTGGCCATCAGAAAAGCGTATGCTGTTCTTTGATAAAGACCACCGCCATAAATCTGTTCATCGATAATCCGATCTACTTTTTCTTGCGGGCAAAAACCCGCGATCGTTAAGATCTGATGAAGATCAACGAGTTTTTTATGATCGTATTCTTTCACAACAGCTTTGGGATACTTTCCCTCTGAATTTTTCAAAGACTCATCCGGTCTTTGATCTTTAATTTTCAAAAGCAGAACACGGGTATACTCAACCAACTCTTCTGTTGTCGCAGCTTCGCCGAATTTTTTTGCTCCAGCGATCATCCCCAACGCCACCGGCTCCAGGTCCTGTGTATTTTTATCGTCGAGCATATCGTTCTTGGCCAGAATCAGCTTCTGCAAACGAACAGATTCATTTGTTTCATTAATGCCCTGATTTGTTTTTTCAATCTGAGCATAAGTCTGGTCGAGTTTGCTCGGAATAGCATTGGCCGAGTCCATCGCCTTTAAAGCTTTACACCCGGACATGAATCCTGCACTCGCCAGAAGCGTGATGAGAATTAAAGAAGCTTTCATAGATTACTTCCCTGACAAGATTGATGATTTAAGAGTTGCAAGGCCTGAGTCTGCCGGGTTTCCAATCCAGATAGACATCACTGCTTTAAAGAGCGAGCTGTCACCTTTAATTGTGCTTGATCCGCCTTTTGTGTTTTCATAAACAAGAGTCACGCCAGCACCTTCTCTCTTCATTGCCATTGTCATCGAATGACCTGAACCTGCATCAGCTCCTTTGCTGACAGCAGAAAGGAAAGCTTTGACGCCGCTGTTGTTGACGTCGACACCGTTCGCATTAAACGCATCTTTGAAAGATGTCTGAACTGTCGGAGCATCAATGTTGCGAAGGAACGTCAAGCGAACAGCTCCCGCTTTCATATCGCCAACAGATTGAACGGCTCCTGAAGCAGAACGAACAAATTTACCTGCGTTGTCCATAAAAATTTGAGCTACGTAAACTTTGACATTTGAAACGAGAACTTTTTTAGAACGAAGTCCCGATCCGATATAATCGAGCTTCATTGATCCACCCATGTTCAATGTTGCTGAAGAACCAATGCTTACACCTTCAATAGTGCGCGATCCTCTTTCAAGAGAGAGAACTCCTGCCGATGCAATTTGTGAGAAAAGGGCAGTTGCGAGTGTGAATCCTAAAACGGTAGATGACAATTTCATAAACTTCTCCTTGTTAAAATTGGTCTTGCGGGAAACGCAAGAACGCTAACAGGAGACGCTGATGAAAAGAAAGGAGAGATTGCGGAGCTTGATTAAATTAAGCTCCGCTTTAGTAAACTTTTTTCTAAACTAGTTATTCAAAACCTGAAAGTTTCCGTCGCCATCAACGTAGAAACTTTGTGCCGCTCTCACTTCATTCATCAGACCTTTCACAGTGTACGCTACTTGAATGATTCCAGAAGCAACAGGCTCTTCTGCAGAACCTACGTTAGATAATCCGATCAACTCTGAAGTTGCATCGAAATTGAATCCCCAGGCCGTATAAATTTGACTTGCCTGTACTTTCAAGTTTGTTACGTATTTTCCATTTCCTTTATAAGATCCGTTGTACTGCCAATACAGAGTATAAGTGAATGCTACAACTTCTGATCCGAATCCATTTTTAAATGAAACGCGGTAGCTTCTTACTTTCGGAACAGACCAATTGCTCATTTGATTAAGAGTTGGGTTTTGTCCTTCTAAGTTTGGAAGAATACTGATGGCAGGAATGAGTTTGTTATTGATAACAGGTCTTCCCGCTTCAATGATTGGCCAGATTTTTTTACCAAGAGCAATCATGCTGTCGATGACAGCGATAACTTCTCCCAATGGATTCGTTGGAAGTTCAGCAGTCGGTAGAATCAAAGGTTGAACTTCTTCTACAGAAACACTGTCGATGACAAGCGATGGATCTGCTTTTTCCAGAGAAGTTGCAGAATAAGAATTTCCAACTAATGCGGTCATTAAGAAAGTGGCAATGAGCACTGACTTTAACATGGGGGCCTCCTGTGTTTTTTGGATGCGAAATTTTTGCTTCACAGGAGGAGTTTGTCCAAGATTTAAATGGACCTTAGCGCCGATGTAAGAAAATATAAGGCAAAACCTATAATTCCTATAGGCGGATTAGTTTCTTTCGAATGCAAGTTCGCCGTTTACAAAGACGGCCTTTGTCGCGCGATCATCACCCATGATCATCTGAATAAACAAGGCCTCTTCGATTGACCGGCAATGGTTCATGCGGAATTCAATCAGAGGAGTTGATTTTAAATTCAAGACGAGAAGATCTGCTTCCATTCCAGGCGCAATAGATCCGATTTTATCGTCAAGATCCAGTGAATGAGCTGCCCCTCTCGTCGCAAGATAAAAAGCGTGAATGCTGGATAAAGCATATCCCTGAAGCTGCGCAATTTTATAAGATTCGTTCATCGATTGAAGTTGAGAGAAGCTCGTTCCTGCACCAACATCTGTCGCAAGACCAACGCGCACCGGGCGATCTTTCTTCTTCGCATTTTCAAACTGGAATAATCCGCTCCCTAAAAATTCATTGGAAGTCGGGCAATGAGAAAGACTTGTGTCCGTTTCAGAAAGGCGTTGCCATTCGCGCTCTGACAGGTGGATGCCGTGGCCATAAACTGCACGCTTTCCTAAAAGCCCGTATTGATCATAAACATCTGTGTAATCTTTTGCTTGAGGGAAAAGACTTTTCACCCACTCAATTTCGCCGGCATTTTCTGAAAGATGGGATTGCATATAAGTTCCGGGGTGCTCTTTCCAGAGTTGTCCCGTGGCCACTAGTTGTTCATGAGTAGAAGTGGGTGCAAAACGAGGTGTAATGGCGTACTGAGCTCTCCCCTTTCCGTGCCATTTTTGAATGAGAGCTTTGGACTGATCGTAGCCAGTCTTTGCTGTATCCAATAATGCGGGCGGTGCATTTCTATCCATCAGCACTTTCCCGGCAATCACTCTCATCTTTTTCTCTGCCGCAGCTTCAAAAAAAGCATCGACTGATTCAGGATGAACAGTACAGTAAGTCATCATCGTCGTCGTTCCCGCTTTCAGGGACTCTTCAAGGAAGACTCGAGCAACCGATTTTGCGTAATCAAAGTTAGCGAACTGCTGTTCAGCAATGAAGGTGTAGTTATTGAGCCAGTCGATCAATTGTTTTCCATAAGCGCCGATGATCTGCGTTTGCGGATAGTGAATATGCGTGTCGATAAAACCCGGAAGAACAACCGCGTCTTTGTATGTTTTAATCTCTGCATTTTCAGGAAGTGTCTTTTTTAAATCAGTATAGCTGCCGAATGCTTTAATCTTGCCTTCTTCCATGATGATCAAAGCATCAGATTCATAACGGTAAGATTTTTCTGGATCAGTGAGAAACGGATCCGCTGTAAAAGTGAGAGCGGCCGATCTGATCGCGGTGATTTTTTTCATGACAAAACTCCTGAAGTAAACGCTGTATCTTATTCAATTTTTCCAAATTGCGCAATCATAAGACGAACATGTGGACTTCAGGAGCTTCTTACAAAATTAATTTAGAGTGTTGCAAAACGCAGTGGCCGATAAATAAGAAATCGTATCGTCCTGTCTATCGCGAGGGTAAACGCGGATCCACGTTGTCTGATAAGGGAAAAGAATCGTGTACTGGAATTGAGAAATCATCTCACCTTTGCGGGTATTTCCTGAAACATGAACGTTGCAAGTGATTTGCTTTCCACTTGTGTTGTTTAAAGTACATTCGCCCTGGTTGCCCCAATTGCTGCAGTACGGATAAAGAAACACAGGCTCAGCAGAAACTGTAAAGCTCACGCCCAATGCGATAAGTGCGCCAGCAATTAATTTTTTCATAAAGGACTCCTTTTTCATTTGTTCCAACTACGCCATAATCTTCTCAGAAGCAAAATGACAATGGCAATTTTTTAAGGAACAAGATCAATGAAAAAAGGAAAAAAAACACTCGCTCTTATCGCTCATGACGGAAAAAAAGCGGAAATGATAGCTTTTGTAAAAGATAATATCGACACATTTAAATCATTCGATCTTGTAGCGACGGCGACGACCGGGAAACATCTTCAGCAAACCGGTTTGAAAGTTAAAAAATGTTTATCTGGCCCGCTCGGCGGCGATGCTCAGATCGCGGCCATGGTGGCAACGGGAAAATGCAATGCTGTGATTTTCATGCGCGATCCATTGGGAATGCACCCGCACGATCCTGATATCTCTTCTCTTCTTCGCATCTGTGACGTTCACAATGTCCCGCTTGCGACAAATCCCTCGACAGCAAAACTCATTATTAAAGGTCTCTGGAAATAAATTTCTTAGGCCAGGCGCTGAGTTTCTTGAACGGCATAACGACAAGAGACATCAGACCTGGCATCAGCTTGCCGATATAAGGGAGCCCAATCGTAATTTTATCAGCAACCAATTCTTCGGTATGCGTGCGATGAACTCTGTCCCAGACAGAAAAAATGGCGGAATAATTTGAATCAGTTTCTTTTTGAAAATAAGAATGATGGTTCTGATGAAATGTCGGAGTGACGATGATCATTCTTAAATATCTTTCCACCTTTTTGTTCAAGGCCAGATTGCTGTGATGAAAAAGCGCAGAGCTTGTGACCAGCAAATCAAAAACAACCAGAACACCAAGTGAAAATCCTAAAGAGATGACAAGTCCTGTTCTTAGCAGTGATGAAAGAATCAATTCGCCAAAATGAAAACGAAGGGCGGTGCTGGCATCCATTTCCGGATCTGCATGATGAACCTGATGAAATCGCCAGAGAAAAGGGACAGTATGATTTAACCTGTGCCACCAATAAAGAAGATAATCCAGGGTAAGAAAACTGAGAGCAAACAATAAAAAACTGTGAGCGCTCAATTGATTAAAAAGTCCCCAGTTTTTTTGCTCAACCAGGGCAATAACTTTACCCACAAGTGGATAAGCAAGAAGCCTTGTAAAAGGAATGCCGAGAAGAGCAATCATCAGATTGTCTTTCACTCTCGCCGACTTCTTCATCTGCACTTTGCGAAGGGGAAAAAATTTTTCCAAAAGAAGACAGAAAATAAAAACACAAAGAATGACCAGTGAGCTTTTCATTTTCTGCGCCACCGGAAGATTTTTTCGAGAAGCGAAAGAAGTAATTCCGGCGCATGATTTTTCTGCCAAACTCCGGCCGCATATTTATTGGCTTCACCAAGCGTCGGATAAGGATGGATTGTATTTAGAATATCTTTCATGCCTTTATTATATTTGATTGCGCAAACAAATTCCAGAATGAGCAACCCTGCTTCAGGGCCGACGATTGTCGCTCCCAGAATTTTATCACTTCCTTTTTTCGTCATCACTTTCACAAAGCCATCAGTTTTGCGATCGATAATGGCGCGGTCCAGGTCGGAAAATGAAAATTTTGTGACTTCATATTCTTGTTCTTTCTGGCGAAGAACATTTTCATTGAGACCGACTGTCGCAACTTCAGGGTCAGTGAAAGTGCACCATGAAACAGAACGATAATTTGTCGAAAATAATTTGAGAGACCCAAAAAGAGAATTAACGGCAGCAAACCACGCCTGAAAGCCCGCCATATGAGTCAATTGATAAGGGCCGGTGACATCGCCGCACGCATAGATATTGGGAAAATTGGTTTGCATTCGGGAGTTCGTTTTAATGGTACCGTTTGAGTTGAGGTCAATGCCGATATCTTCCAGACCAAAACCTTTCACGTTTGCCACTCTGCCGGTTGCAAACAACACGTAATCAAAATCGATCAGGATATCTTTTCCCAATGATTCCGCTCTTAAGAAATATTTTCCTTCATTCGCAATAAATTCTTTTGCCTCAGTGTAAAGAAAAAGCTGAACGCCTTCGCTGCGAAATTTCTTTTCAACCACTTCAGAAACATCAGCATCTTCTTTAGGAAGAATTCCTTTGCCGCCTTCGACGAGTATAACTTCGGCCCCCAAACGACGAAAGGCCTGGGCCATTTCACAGCCGATCGGCCCCGCACCTAAAATAAGAAGCTTCTCCGGTAATCTGTCCAGAGACCACAATGTATCCGAAGTAAGATAAGGAACTTTTTCAAGTCCTGCGACAGAAGGCAGGCGCGGCCGTGCTCCCGTTGCGATGATGAGATTTCGAGCTCGCAGTTTTTTTCCATTGACCAAAACTTCATAGGGAGAAAGCACCGTAGCTTCGCCCTCAAGACAGTCGACACCAAAAGAAGTGTAGCGCTCTTTTGAATCATGTGGTTCGATTTCACTTTGCGTTTTCTTTATGTCGGTCATCACTCGTGAAAAATCGGCAGACGCATTTGTCAGGTGAGAATATTTTGCAGCATTAATTAAAGCTTTGCTGGGAACGCAACCAGTATATAAACAGTCGCCTCCCATTTTATGTTTTTCAATCAAGGCCACTTTCGCTTTCAGTGAAGAAGTAATCAGAGCACTGACCAGTCCGCCTGCGCCCGCTCCGATAACAATCGTATTGTAGTCAAAATGATCTGGTCTTCTAAAACGGCGGTAAAGTTTTCTCACACGGACTTGCTCCAGAAAATATTTTAGCAGCATGGGCAGAAGTCCTGTCAGTGAAAGTAAGAGAATCAATTTAAAAGACACAATGTCTTCAGGCGAATCAATTTGCGAAAATGTTCTACCTGTAAGGACAAAAATAGCGATGGCCGGAAGCATGCCAATCAAGCTGACAATAAAAAAGATCAGCGGTCTCATCGCTGTCAGTCCCATAAGGATATTGACCAGGAAAAAAGGAAAAACCGGAACAAACCTCAATGTCAGCAGATAATAAATGCCATTCTTCTCGACTTCTTCTTTCGCAATTCTTGCCTGTGCTTTAAATTTTTTCTCAACTAGATCTTTGAATAGAAAGCGGCTGGCCCAGAAAGCGAGAGTTGCGCCGGTAGAGCTGGCAAAAGCTACGGTGATAAAGGCGGGTAAAAATCCCATGACGGCTCCGCCAAGCAATGTTAACAGCGTAGCCCCTCCGGGCAAGGAAAGTGAAGTCACGAGTACATAGAGACAAAAATAGAGTGCGAAAAATTTCACAGGAAATTCTTCGTAGAGAGACTGCAGTTCATTTAAATGTGCTTTGACATAATAAAAATCAAGCCGTGCGAATAAATCCAGTCGCCACGCCAGTCCAAGAAATAAAATGAAAGTAAATATGACGAGGACTTTTTTAATCATAGCTAATGCGGTGAGTGTCCCCACACTTCTTTCAGGCGTTTATCACGGCCGCAGTTATAGCGGTAAAATTTGTAGCGAACAGGATTCTTTAAATAATAATCCTGATGATAAGTTTCTGCGGGATAAAACTTTTTTGCCGGTAAAATGACTGTGGCCACCGGACCTTTAGGGCGTGAAGCTTCGGCCTCTTTTTTTTGAGCATCGTTAAGATAAAAAATAGCTGAGGTGTATTGCTCCCCTTTGTCGCAAAACTGCCCTTTCCCATCGAATGGGTCTACGTTTTCCCAGAAAACTTTGAGCAATTCCTTATAAGAAATTTTCTTTCCATCGTATTCAATCTGAATCGCTTCTCTATGCCCCGTCGTGCCTGAAGACGTTTCTTCATATGTTGGATTTTCTTTTGTTCCGCCGGTATAGCCGACTGTCGTTTTTAAAACGCCTCTTGATTTCAATGCATCATAGGGAGGCTGCATGCACCAGAAACATCCACCAGCGAAAATCGCCGTCTCTGCAGAAGCTTTAAATGAAATAAATGCGATTAAAAAAAAGACTTTCAGCATTTGCACTCCATTTCTGAACAAGACATTTACCACTTTTCACAAGTCATCAGGAGTATGATTATCAGCAACTCAAGACTTGCATCCAGCAAATAGATCTTGCGGATTTTGTGTTTGAAAACAAAAACTAAATCGATACAGGTTAAGGCTAATGCGTTTCCTACGGAAAGTATAATTGTTTCAACGGGTGTCGGGCCGTTTTTCAGGCCGGAGTAAAGATACACAACAGAAGAAACCAGGAGCAGTGAAGCCACTGTATACACAAGCCAATGGTTGCGTTTTTTACCAGTAATATCTTCGAATGAATTGATGTGCACTAAAGGCCAGATGGCCGTTAGCAAATAATAAAGACCTTGAAAAATAAGAATGTGTTGTCCCTTCATGTTTCGTCCAACCTATGTTAAAAATTTTTCATTCCATTTAAATGAGGTGCGAAATGCAGATTCTCAAGGCCCTGCTCGGCGAGACATCGCTGGAAACTTTTTTGAACAAAAATTTCACTCGTCTTCCTTATTCCGCGCCGAATGCGGCGAAGCCACTAGAATCCTATCTCGACTGGAATGTTGTGCAAAAGGTCCTTGAGTCGAAACAGGCCATTTTAAGAATTGTTAAAGATGGCGCTGTGGCAGTTGACTCTGAACAGATGAGCTATGATGAAGCGATGAAATATTATCGCGAGGGCAATACACTCGTTTTGCGTTACGCAGAGAAAGGCCATTCAATGTTAAAGGCCCTCGCTGACGATTTTGCCGTGCCTTTCCGAACAGAAGTGGACATTCAGCTTTACTGCACTCCTGAAGGGCATAATGCTTTTGGCTGGCATTATGATATTGAAGAGGTTTTTGTTATCCAAACCAAAGGATCAAAAGAATACACACTGAGACCAAATACTGTTCATCCTCGACCGCTTCTCACTTCGGTTCCAAAGAATATGGAGTATGAAAAAGAAAACGGCGAGCAGGTTCTCAAAGTATTGATGGAAGCCGGTGACTGGCTTTATATTCCATCGGGATGGTGGCATATCGCCAGAACCCAAAAAGAGTCTATGCATATTTCTGTCGGCCTTATGCCGAGATCTGCAGTTGATGTTTTAGAATCACTTCCAAAATTTCTTTGCCAAAATTCTTACTGGAGATCGCGGCTTCCGGTACATAAAAACTTTTCCGATCCCGATGAAGAAGTCGCTTATTACCAGGATGCGATGCTGGCGCTGGCGGCAGATTTGAAACATCAGATGGCTTCACCGGAATTCATTAAATTTTTTCTTCAGGAAGCCAAGTCCCGGATCAGGAAGTAAACGCTATTTTTTTTGTCAGGTCGAACCAGTTTCCTTTCGACAGCATGTGAAGACGTACATTGAAAATTGAGAGCGCAACATCTTGTTCTGCTTCTGAGACATTACATCCATGCGCTTCGTGCGCATCCAGAACATAGACTGCACCGTCACCGATGACATCAAAGCGAACTCTATCCTGCAGGACAATGGCAGTGTTTTCATCAATCCCAATTCCCAGATATTTCGGATTGTGGGCAGTGGCGCCGATAAGCCGCCCGATGCGGCCTCTTTCCGCAAAATGCTGATCGATCATTACGTTAGTCGCAAACCCAAGTCCTGGTGCCATTTTTAAAGCATTGGAACCGATTCTGAAAGAGACATCGGATGTTCCGGCAATCATCATTGTTTCGCCCATTACTGAAGCTCCGGCCGATGTACCGGCAATGATTCCACCGTGATTATAAATCTCAGCGATTTTTTCCTGAATAATGGTCCCGCCCAGTTCAGATGTGATTTTCAATTGATCTCCACCAGTAAAAAAAATAACACTGGCATCTTTAACAGCACTATATCCGGCCGTATCAATGCTCTTCGTGCGATGAACGACATCAAGGTGACTCATTTTTTTTACACCTAATTCTTTGAAGACATGGCGGTAAGTTTCCCACAATTCATCGCCCACACTGCTCGCTACGGAGACAATGCAAAGCTTGCCATCCCCCACACCGTCGGCCACAGTGCGAAGTATTTCCATATCACCTTCTTTATCTTCGTGACCGCCAATAATGATCAGCTTACCCTGTTGTTTTTTTCCCATAAATTTCAATCTTCCTTGTTGAATAATTGAGATACTTGGCTTCGTACTCCATCTTTTTGTCACGCATGAAAATTTTTCCGTTAGCAATGACATGAAAGATTTCAAACGTTGAAGGATCGACTACGACGAGATCAGCATCCATACCGACATCAATACTTCCTTTTGTCTGCAGTTTTAAAACTCGAGCAGGATTACTCGTCACCAATGGCAGAATTTTTTCGAGGGGCCATTCAAAGTAGCTCAGCGACTCCATCATTTGTTGATAGAGAAAATCGGGTCCCACGAAAGAGGCGTCGCTTGAAAGCGTAAGAAAATTAAAATCACCTTCATGTTCAACAAAAGATCTAAGTGAAGGGATGAGATCTCCGCCGCAACAATCGAAATCAATCATCACACTCGATTTGGTGATACGGCAGCCTTCTTTTAAAAGCTCCGCGTTTCTGTTCACATGTGTGGGGTAAAGAGAAAAGGGTCTGATATCAAATTGCTCGAGCAAATCAAAAAGAGGATTTAAATATTCACGGCCATCGCCCATATGAAAATGCGTGACTCCACATTTTCCGGTGAACAAGCTTCCGTTATAGGCGTCAGAAACAAGACGCGCGAGTTCGTGCAATGAAGGTTTGCTGCTTCTCACATCCGAGATTGCAACTTCTCCTGCCCCGATAACTTCTGGAACAAGAATCATATCTGTTTTTACAGATCCGGTAAGAGTTGTCGGAGGAACATCATATCCTCCGCTCCAGATGTACGCAGTGAGACCTTCTTCATTATAATTTTTTGCCATCGCAAGAAGCGACTGCATGTTTCGTGTAAAAGTATCGACGCCAATACAGCCTATAACCGTCGTAATTCCACCGCGGACAATTTCTGCAATTCCTATTTCCGGAGAGCGCGATTTGTACCCTTGCTCTCCACTTCCACCAATGATGTGTTCGTGAGAATCAATCAGTCCGGGAAAAACGATGGCCCCGTCAAGATCGAGTACTTCAAAGGGCACCTCGAGCTGCTCGATGTGTTCCATTTTAACTTCGCCGATTTTGACAATCTTTCCTTCAAAGCAAAGTATATCTTTTCTTCCAATCGGAAGAGGCGCGTAGACTTCGGCATTTTTTAAGACGAGTACTGTAGCCATTCCTCTCTCCCTTCAGAGGGATTGTTCACGTCCTTTTTAAAGAAAGTATTATCCAACTCAGTTAAAGGCGAAACATTTAATTCTCCGAGAACTTTTTCAATTTCCTTATAGTCTTCATAGAAAAAAACTAACAGCTCCGACGGCCTCATTTCTTTCATAGCAGTTTTGAGGGCTTCACCTGAATCATGAATGACTCTGCATTCGATAGCTGGATTTTCTTCTGCGACTGCTTCTGAAATTATTTTTGAAATTTCTCCGGGCTTTCGCCCTCGCGGATCTGCGTCCTCTCTGACAATCACTCTGTCAAAAACCCAGGCAGCGGCCTGTCCCGCCATTGTGAGCACTTCATCGGAGCGATCACCAGGGGCAGTGATAATTGCTGTCGTGGTGGAAACATTCCACTTACGTCCCATTTCTCCAATGCAGGCAATGGCATCAGGATTATGTCCATAATCAAGAAGAAGATATCCAGGCCCTGCATGATAGAGATTTGTTCGCCCTTGATTGCGATATTGTCCGAAGGACAAAAGTCCGGCAATAATCCATTCATCCTCGACACCGATAGCATGAGCTGAAGCAATGGCCGCCAATGCATTGGCAACATGAAAACTCGCAGTTCCTCCCAAGGTCAAAGGAATTTGAGAAACATTGACTATTACACTCTCTTCATCTCCCTGGGCCTCGACAATTTCGTCATTGCGGAGAAAATAAGCATGCCCTCCGGCCTCGAGATAATCCATCACGACTCTATTGCGAGGTTGAAGTGAAAAATAAACGATCTTGCGGTTGGAAAGAATTTCAGATGATTTATTTTTATAATCTACAATTTCAGGTGAATCGGCATTGAGGATAACTGTTCCCCCCGGTCGTACTCTTTCCACCACCAAAGATTTAATTTTTAAAATATCATCAATGGTCTCGATACCATCCTGGCCGACATGATCTAATTTTAAATTTGTGAAAACCCCAACATCGCTCCAGTCATAGCCAAGTCCACGCTTAACAATTCCCCCTCTTGCAGTTTCCAGCACGGCCACTTCCACAGAAGGATCTGTTAAGACTGTATTGGCAGAAACAGGACCAGTTGTATCGCCTTCTGCAACCTGAATATTATTAATCCAGATTCCATCGGTCGTCGTATTCCCCACACATTTTCCCGTCCCGGAAATGATGTGCGCGAGCAGTCTGCTTACAGTTGTTTTGCCATTTGTCCCGGTAATGGCCACAATCGGAATTCTTCCGTTGCTGTTTAACGGGAATAAATGATCGATGATGGCCCCGCCGACATCACGTGCTTCACCTTGAGCAGGATAATGATGCATTCTTATACCTGGCCCTGCGTTCATCTCGATTATTCCAGCTGACTGGGAGTTGATTGGCTTTGTTATATCTTCGGCCACCAGATCGACGCCACAGACATCGAGACCAATTAATCTGGAAGCGCGCTCACACATTATTTTTATTTCAGGGTGAACGATATTAGTCACATCTATTGCAGTTCCGCCTGTTGAAAGATTGGCCGTCTCCTTCAAGAAAATTATTTCATTTTCTGCAGGAACAGCATCGAGACTTTTTCCGGACTTAGCCAGCAGCTTGTGGGTTTCATCATTGACCACTATCTTTGTCAGCGGCTTTTCATGACCTTCCCCCCTCAGTGGATTCAAATTTTCCTTTTCGATCAACTCTTTTAACGTTGAGGTTCCATCTCCTTTGACATGCGCAGGAGTTCTTTCAGCTGCAGCAATGAGTTTTCCTCCAACGAGAACCAGCCTGTAATCTCTTCCCATTAAACATTCTTCAATCAAAACGATGTCTGAATGTTTGCGTGCATTCAGAAATGCAGACTTCACATCGTCCGGCGTCCTCACACCGAGACTGACACCTCTTCCATGATTTCCATCGAGAGGCTTTATTGCCAAAGGAACCGGAATTTCATTTAATACTTCAAGTGCTTCTGTCATTGAATGAACGGCGCGGCCGCGTGGCACTCTGATGGCTGCGTCTTCAAGAATTTTTTTGGTGAAGTTTTTATCCTGGGCAATATCGACTGCAATATCAGAAGTTTTTCCAGTGGTGGTTGATTGAAAAAACTGACGATATTTTCCGTATCCAAGCTGAATCAATCCATCACTATTAATTAGTTTATAAGGTATATTTCTTTTTTTGGCAGCGGAAAGAATGGAATCGGCAGATGGTCCAAGCTCTGCCCTTTTAATTAGATATCTGGCATGCTTGAGACAGTTTTCCAGATCAAAGATCAGACCTTCGGCCACGGTTTGAGCAATCTCCACTGCTGATTCAAGAAGAAATTTCATCCCTTCTTCATTTGTATATCGGACAATCACTTTATATTGTCCGGGGACTCCACCAAAAACTGATTTTCCATAACTCACTCCAATACCAGCAAGCTCCGAGAGTTCGAGAGCAATATGTTCAATCATGTGAGCAAAATAAGTTCCACGATTCAGGCGTTCGACAAATCCACCTGGATGTCCAGGCGAGCAATGATGTTGATGTAACCCCGGTAGAAGTGAAGTCAGACGCTCTGTAAATTGTTCGATGTCAGTACTTGCGACATCAGCGAATTTCTGAAGATCAAGATCCATGATTAAAACCGGACGATGATGATAAACATTCGGGCCGGTTATAGTTGTCATTTTCAAAATTTTCATAACATCCCGTCGAATAAAAGGTTCACGAAAAAAACTTCGCTGTTAGATTGCCAAATTAAAGCCAAGGTTAAGTTCTCACAAGTAGGAACCTCAAAACAACGTCTTCTCCCATTCTGACCGATAGACATGTGCTAATTGCCACATTGTTAAAAATGATGATGAACACGGTGACTCCTGAATTTTGGAAAAACAAACCACATCGACATATAAGTCATAAAAAGAATGAATGCGATCATGTGGTGAATGTTATCTGTTCGAAGAACATGATGAGCGATAATGTCTACTTCAAGCGAAATACTGAGGCTGAGAGCAATCATTGAGTAACGGATAAATCGCGATGACATAAAAACAAAATTGGATGAGATAAAACCTTTTTCACTCTGTCGATGATAAGAGGCGGGAGTCATTATCAACATGGCGGAGATCGAAGTCATACAGATAGCGATGAAATGCAGCAGCCTTTCACTGGTTGAAATTTTTTCAAAAAAAGCATTATTAAATACAGCAATCAGCTGAAAACCAAACAACGCCTGAATCCCGGGCAAAACCATCCGGGCTTCCTGTTCAGCGCGACTTACCTGATTATCAAGTGTCTCGGCTTGCTTAACGCTTTCAATATTCAAGGCCAAAAGATCCTCCCGCGAAGATTAAACAAGACTTTGCCTATCAAGTTCTTTTAATAAAAATATAAAAAATCTATTAATTGCTCACGTTTTCAGAATAGGCCGAGCAGTCATGAATTTTTCACTTCATTGTTGTAAGCTGACGATCATGGAATACAGAAAAAGTGAAAATCAAAAATATTATTTCTTTCTCATCTTCGCTTTAGCCGTCGTACTCGCCTTTACATTCAAATTTTATCTTACTCAACGAAAAGAGAATCAGGCGCTCCGCTTGAAACTGATGATGGCAAACAAAGAAAGAAGACGTCCGAAACCGTGGGGACGTTTGTTTGCTTCTCAGCCCGTGAGAACTATCACAACGCCCTCAAAAGTTGTTCCGGATAATGTTCAATCAGATTCTGTTTCTACAAGGGCTGCCTCCACTGTACGAAATTCCAATCAGGAATTAATCAAAAACAGAGAGACAGAGGATTTAGCAACAGAACTACAGGATAGAATGCGAGATGTGAAAAATCTGGATCTTCCGCAGATCGGCAGGACGATAGAATTGGCAGACGAACTTATTCTTCGGGAACCTGAAACTTACTCTGCTTATAAAGCAAAGTTAATCGCGCTCTTAACACGCGAAGGGAAATATAATATTCCTGCTGATGATGCAGAAATTAATTCTCTCCTGGAAGATATGGCCCGTTTTGATTTAACAAGTGACAAAGTTTTACAGAAGGAAGCTGCTTTAATCTCTACAGCCAATGCAGATGTCAGGGCCCTTGAACAAAAGCTGACAGAAACGCAAACTCAATTAACGGCCATAGAAACACAGATGGCGCAGCTAGGTCCCAACAATCCCGACTACAGAGCTCTTGAGACAAGGCGTGCAGTTCTGTCGCTTCAAATGGACGATACCGTGGGTAAAATAGCCAGTATTGAAGATCAAATACAGCAAGGCGATTTTCCTCCTGATAGTCTGATTAATGAAGATGTCGTTCAAATTCCTTTCATGCGTTCTATGGCGAGAGGTGATTATTCAGCCGCCGCAGATAATGCCGAAGGATTTGTTCAGCAGTTTCCCAACTCTCCCGTAGGTTATTTTTATCTCGTCCTGGCACTTGAGCAGATGGGACGCAAAGAAGAAGCTGTCGACGTACTCGCCCGCTCACGGTTAGGAAGTACAGAGCAGGCCAGGTTGCTTGAACGACTTTCAAGTGCCCGGCTCGAAGATCCCAAACGCTATTGGGAAAATTTAAATTTTTAAAGGAGTGCTTATGGCAATACCAAAATTAAATACGACTGATCCAAAAGAACATGCACAAAACATTGAAAAGCACATTAGCGAGTTGAAACATCATTTGCAGGAAGATTGTGAAATTGTCACTGATCCAAAAGCGAAAGCGTTGTTTGAAACGGCTGCCGATATTTTAGACGGTCTGGAAAAAGCTTTCAGCGATTATCAATCTGAAAACTTTGGTGGATGGGTCAATGATCCAGACCGTCCGACTATACAGTAATTAGCGGTTAAGTGAAGCGCGGTCGAGTCTGCATTCGATATCGATAATGCTGTCTCTGCTCCAGGCACTTGCAACGATTTTGTCAGTGCTTTCGCGTAAAGCGCCTTCACCGTAAATTCTCATTTCGTGATCAGCAAGAAACGCTTCGATAATAAAATGAGATTTCTCTTTCTCTGTCACGTAAGCCACAATGTTTCCGACTGTATCAATGGGAGTTTTATCGTTGAGCTTAGTGGTCACAGTTGATTCGGAAAGAATATCCAGGTTAACGGAAATGTCACAAATCAGATCCGCCGAAAAAGCATTGATGGAGAAAAGGCCGATGAGCACTGCCAGGATTTTTTTCATAGTTCACCTCTTTGATTTAGTGTAAGCTTGATAGTTGAAATTTGCGAGATTTTTTTATGAAACCGTTGATCATCGCCCATAGAGGCTACAGCGCTAAGTACACAGAAAATACAATTGCTGCTTTCAATGCGGCGATTGACTGTGGTTGCAATATGATTGAACTGGATGTGCATTTTTCACACGATAATCAACTTGTCGTCTTTCACGACCTGAAATTAAAACGCATTACTGGCAGAAAAAAACGAGTGGTCGATTACGGTGCTGAAGAACTCCGCGCGCTCAATATTCCATCCCTGCGGGAAGTTTTGAGTACTGTGCAAAAAAGAGTGCCTCTTAATATTGAAATCAAGCACGAAACTATCAAGCACTTTGAATACAGAAAACTAATGGTCAAAAAGCTTCTCGATTTATTAGGCGAAACGGCCATGAAGGACAATGTTCTCATTTCCAGTTTTGACGATTCTTTTTTATTGGAATTGCGAAAAAATGATGAACAGATTGCTCTCGGCATCCTCGATCACAATCATCCGCGGCAAAAATTAAAACTGAGCCTGATTCATGAAATCAAACCGTTCTCTTATCATCCCAATCAGCGTGGCCTCAATGAACATCACATGCATTTGCTGAGAAAAGAAGGATTAAAGGTTTATTCATATACGGCGAATGATATACGACAGTTTCAAAAGCTCTGCTCTCTCGGTGTCGATGGTATTATCACCAATGAAGTGGAACAGCTCCACCGTTATCTTTTTGATTAAAAAGCAATTTCCGCTGTGACCGGACAATGATCTGAAATGAGATTGTTGTAATATTCAAGATTCATGTTTCCGTTTTGCTCCGGTGAATCTGAATTACAAACTTCAAAAACTTTAAGCGGTTTTGTTAAGCGCAAGGAACTGCTGATATAAAAATGATCGAACTGTGAAGCGCCATATTTCGTTTTGAAAGTGAAAAGATTATTTGGAACATGATTAATTTTTAAATTGGCATCATCCAATTTTCTCTGAATGAGTTGAATGTCATTTTCATTCTGACCGTTCATTTGGCTCGAGTATGTGTTAAAGTCCCCCGTAATCACCACCGGCAAAGTAGGCTCTTTCACATTTGAAAGCCATTTTGCAATGACCTGCGCCTGATCAATACGAACTGTTGAGTAATCCGGAAGAGCTTTTAAGTGAACAGCGACCATTCTAAAAAGTGAATTGCCTTTAGTATCGGCGACAATCGCAGTCACGGCCGGTCTCAATGTTCCTCTTGGGCCACCGACTTCATCAATCACATCATTGTCATCATTAGTTTCTCTTTTAAAAGTAAATCTTGGTGAATGACAAAGAAGAACAAACTGATGCGGGGTCATGTGTTCGTAGCTTAAACAACTCCATGTCGAGGGAAGTAATTTTTTAAAACGGGGAACATCCATGATCTCTTCAAACACCATGATGTCGGAAGTGGGAATAGTTTCGAAAATAAATTTTTGGACAATGGGATCGCGAACTTCGCTGTCATTGCGATAGCCGTACATTCTCACATTAAAAGTGGAAATAGTGACTTCACCTGCGAACGCAGAAAGACTAAAGGCAAAAAATAGAACAAAACTCGTCCTTAACGTTCTCAAAGGCATCATATCCGTGACTCCTCATTTTTATGGCATTAGGAGACCATATGTCTTTTAGATGAGTCAATTCAAAAAAAAAGATGTGAGGGAAAGAAAGAAAAAAGCAGTCACAGTTTCTGTCAAAATTGTGACTGCTTTGAATGAATAGTTAAACGTGTGGGACTAATTTCAAAATTTCTTCTGAATCTTCTTTAGCCGCTTCAAGAAATTTTGCCATTAAATCGGCCAGAACCTGTGCTTTTGAACCAATGGTTTCTGGAGTGTATTTATTGCTGAGATACTCAAACACTCCCTGAATGACATCATTTTTGTTGTAGTTCGTTCCGATAATCGCCTGGATATCAGAAATAAGTTGCTTCCCATCAGGAGTCGTCAACTCATAAGAATGAATGGCCCTCTGAAGTTTTTGTCGGTCTTTTCTTGTGATACCAATACCGCTGCGTTGTGGACCATCTGGTTTATTATTCGGACTTGGAGCAAACCAACCGCCGAGATCGCTGTCAGTGACAACTCCGCCAATGACCACTTTCCCTGTTTTCGCGCTGACGACAGAAACACAAGTCACAGCTGCAAGATCGATTTCCCACGGGTGATTTCCTTTTTCAAGATTCACCATCAAGTGTCTGTCTGCCTCTGCTGTATAGACTGTCAAGAAATCAGAAAGAACAGACTGTCCGCCTTCATTCAATTGCGCCCATCCGCTTGTATCGCTGTTTGCAAGCGCCATGATCATCGCACGATAAAAAGGTTTCACATCCACAGTTGAATCGAGATATTTTTTTAAGTCGCGCAGATATTCCGGATCACTTGCATCTGAAGCACCGTGAGCGACCGAAGAAGCAAAACTTCTTCCACTCATGACTTCTTCATGAGGTTTCGTGTAACCGGTTTTATAAAGCACGTGATAGTTGTAATTATTGTCATCAAGTTTTACTTTAACACCCAGACCACCAGTGAGTGCATAGAGTGTCGCCAGATCAAACGGAGCTGAATTCACTCTCGCCTCTTTGATGGCCACAGACATATCGTTCTTCAAATACCATTGTTTGTCTTCGCGATTGAAATAGGTCAATGAATCAACAGATGAACGAGGTTTAACTTTCTTCAAAGTGTTGTAGACCAGCGCGATTTGATCGTCATTTAATCCACCTTCATATTGTTTTGTGTTGCGATTCCACTTGGCGCCTTTATAGCCTGCAAGTGTTTTTCTATCGATTGACGTCTTTTGTGAAAGATAAGCCTCGGATCCGATGTTGTCGAATCCACCGCCACCGCCGTTGTTACCGTCTCCAAGTTTATCGAGTGCCGGCTTCACTTTCGTTTTCATGAAGTGAGCGTAAGTTTTTCCCAGATTTGATTTGAGATCAAATGACGAAGCTGCCGGATAAGCAATGCCAGACTCTTTACTTGCAATAGCGCGGGATTCGGATTCATGCGCAGGAACTGAAGAGACTTTCTCCCAGCTCGAACAAGAAACAAGTGATAAAAGCAGAAGTGAGAAAATCAGATTTCTTTTTTTAAGCATTTATTTTTCCCCTAATAATGAGAACAAAGAAAAGACTTCTTCATCTTATTACGCTCAGGAAAAATAACAATTATTGGTCGGTCCTTGCCTAGAGATTACCAGAGACCGAGCTTTGCACTCGGTCTCTGACATTTTTTAGAATTTTTTTACGACACTTCCATCAACTGGATTGAAGTAAACTTCTACTTTTTTCCCGTCTTTATCTGTTCCATAAATTTCATAGCATGTGCCGGGAGTTTTAAATTTTTTAATTTTATACCCATCAGCTTCTGCTTTTTTCTTGAAATCAGCTTCACTCATCCATTTATCTTTCGGTTGATCTGTGCAAGATTTTGCAGCATGAGCTGACCCAGCAAATGAGAAGACAAGAGCAAGAGCAAGAGCAAGTAACGTTTTCATTTTCTACCTCCATAGAATTGCTTTTCATGAGTTTATATTGCGATCATCTCAATGGAAATCCAATGGGCATATGATCTAAATGACTATAATTTCTTAATATAGATCATTTGAAGGATGCGCTTTTACTGCTAAAAATTTAGGCTAGAAGGACTTTGGAGGTTTTATGAATAAAACAAGTGTTCAGGTATACGATTGGCCCGTGCGATTCTTCCATTGGATTTTTGCAGGGTTATTTGTCAGTGCTTTTTTCATTGCTCAAACTTTTGACGATGATTCTATTCAGTACCCCTATCACATGATGCTGGGCTTTACCCTGGCCTTTGTTGTGTTACTTCGCATTGTCTGGGGACTAGTTGGATCAAAATACGCCCGTTTTAGTTCATTTGAACTAAAGCCTGCCGATCTCATCCAATACATGAAAGATTTGATCAAAAAGCCTGGAAAGATCTTTATTGGTCACAATCCCGCTTCCAGCTGGGCCGCAATCGTTATGATGATTTGTTCTCTAGGACTGGCAGTTACAGGATATCTGATGATTCACGCCGATAAAGAAAATTTTGAAGAAATTCATGAACTTTTTGCCAATTTGTTTCTGGTCTCGGCGATTGCTCACGTGGCGGGAGTTGTCTATCACACCATCAGACATAAAGATCCGATCGGTCTTTCCATGATTAACGGAAAAAAGAATACAGAACAAGCAGTCGAAGGAATTAAGAATAATTTTCTAATCATTGGATTAATCTTTGTGATTCTTTCCGGTGGATTTGGATTACACTTATTTAAAAATTTCGATACAACAACTCAAACTTTAAATGTTTTTGGAAGCTCACATCAACTGGGCAAGATAGAAAAAGAATGAATTCAAAAGAAAGAAAATTTATTGCGGCCATTTTGTTTGCGATTATTCTCATCACTCTGGCCGACCTGATTTCAGACTATCATGAAGGTTCAACATGGTGGCACTTGCTCGCCGAAGCCCTCGTGGCACTCAGCTCAGCAGCTGCCATCTTTTACCTGATCAGCGGGTCTTTTACTCTCAAGCACAATCTTGAAGAGCAGGTAAAAACCAATGAACGTTTGCAAAAAGAAAATGAAAAATGGAAAGAGCAATCCAGAAAATTCCTGGACGGTCTCAGCCTCGCGATCGATCATCAATTGAGTGACTGGAAGCTGACTGCTTCTGAAAAAGAGGTTGCCTTTCTTTTACTTAAAGGTTTGAGCTTGAAAGAAATTGCGACGGCCCGAAGTACATCTGAAAAAACAGCACGGGCCCAGTCGATTGCTATTTATGCTAAGGCCGGTGTAAGCGGGCGCTCTGAACTTTCTGCCTTTTTTCTCGAAGATTTGCTCGTTCCTCAGCAAAGCTGATTTAACCTGCTGATAACTGAAAATTATCCATTGTATTAATTATATGAATTAGTCTTTTTTTTCAAAAAACTGCTACATTCCCACCAGGTTTTTCACTGGTGGGTTCAATGAAATTTTTAATTGCCTCGCTCACTCTTCTTCTTACTTCAAATGCTTTTGCCGAATTCATCGGTTGTTGGGACACAACAACTCTTGGAATCGTGAAAGAAAATAGAACGTGGATTATCGATCGTGGCCCCACTGAGTCACTCTGGCTTACATCCAAAAAACAAACGACAACAGCCGTTCTCAACTTTGCAGCTCTTTCGCCGGTAAAAGGTTGGACGATCTGTCTCGAAGGTGAAATGAAAAATTCTGAAGTAATGGTCAGTGAAGCACTCATTTGCACGAGTGATGAAACAGTGGGTGTATGTGACCCGGATTCTAAAATTGCAGACTCGAGATTGTTTTAATGGGTATCGATTTTAATCAAATTAAAGAAGCTGTTCAAAAGCGTGATGAATTTCTTCGGGAACATCCTGAGCTCGTCCCTATGCAGGAAGAAATCAACACGGTCCTTAAGAATGCCGGAAATGATAAAAGAAAAAGAAACGTATTGCTTCAGCAGCTCTTGCTGGAATCGTGGTTTCGAATTACCAAAATCTAGTAAGCACACCTAAAAACCCCTCCACTGATTTGCGCCACTCTTGCGTAAATGAATAAGTCTTACATATGTTGTAAGTGCCTTTGTTTTATTGGACACTGATCATGCGTATATAATTTGAATCATTCTTTTATTAAAGGGGGCTTCATGGAGCAAAAAATCAGAGATCACCATGTGATCACGAAAGAAGAGAAAAATGTTATCTTCGCTTCTTCTCTTGGAACCGTTTTTGAATGGTATGATTTCTATCTCTATGGATCACTCGCGGCCATTATTTCCAAACAATTTTTTTCTGGTGTGAATGAAACGACAGCATTCATTTTTGCTCTCATGGCCTTTGCTGCAGGATTTGCAGTCAGACCTTTCGGTGCGATTTTCTTTGGACGCATCGGAGATATGGTTGGACGGAAATATACTTTTCTTGTCACCATTATCTTGATGGGTCTATCGACAGCTGTCGTTGGTATGCTTCCAAACTATCAAACTATCGGTCTCACTGCTCCGGTTATTCTTGTGTGTATGAGACTTCTTCAAGGCCTCGCCCTCGGTGGTGAATATGGTGGTGCTGCCACTTACGTGGCGGAACATTCTCCGATGGGAAAAAGAGGATTGTATACGGCCTGGATTCAAACAACCGCGACAGCAGGTCTATTCTTATCATTAATTGTTATTCTCATCTGTAGAAAACTTACCGGGACTGAATTCGAAATCTGGGGTTGGAGAATTCCTTTTCTTTTATCGCTCGTTCTGCTCGCCATTTCAGTTTACATCCGCACACAGTTAAATGAATCGCCAGTCTTTAAAAAAATGAAAGAAGAAGGAAAGCTTGCGAAAGCTCCGATCAACGAAGCTTTCGGTCAGTGGAAAAATTTGAAGATTGTCATCTTCGCTCTTTTTGGTGCTACGGCGGGACAAGCTGTTGTCTGGTATACAGGTCAGTTTTACGCTCTCTTTTTTATGACAAAAATGCTGATGGTAGAAGATGAGACGGCCAACCTCCTCATTGCCGTTGGACTTTTAATAGGGACACCTTTCTTTTTAATTTTTGGATCACTCTCTGATAAAATTGGACGAAAGAAAATTATTCTCACTGGCTGTATCATTGCAGCCTTGACTTATATTCCACTTTTCAAAGCACTTACGAGATACGCTAATCCGGCCATTTTTGAAGCTCAGAAAAATCATCCGGTACGAGTTGTGGCCGATCAGAAAGAATGTCATTTCCAGTTTGATCCTATTGGAAAAGCGAAATTCATTTCCTCATGTGATATCGCTAAATCGACTCTCGCAAAAAAAGGAATCAGTTATTCAAACGAAGCAGCTCCGGAAGGAACACCTGCGACAATTCAAATTATAGGTCTCGGTTCAGTTGCTTCATATGACGGATCAACGCTTGCGGCCGATGAATTCAAAGCAAAGCAAAAAGAATTTGAAGCGACACTCGGCGATCAATTAAAAGCGGCCGGCTATCCGACGAAAGCAGATCCGGGAAATATGAATACTCCTATGGTTATTTTGATTCTTACCATTCTGGTTATCTACGTCACGATGGTTTACGGTCCGATTGCAGCTTATCTTGTCGAAATGTTCCCGACACGAATTCGTTATACATCGATGTCTCTTCCCTATCATATTGGGAACGGTTGGTTCGGTGGATTCTTGCCGACTGTAGCGTTTGCGATGGTGGCAGCGACCGGCGATATTTACTATGGACTTTGGTATCCCATTGTCGTGGCCATTGGTACGGCGATCATTGGCTTTTTCACGCTACCTGAAACGAAGGACTGGGATCTCGATCATCACGATTAATATTTAATCGATCATGGTCCAGACTATTTGAAAATGACTGTCTTATGACCGTTTTGTAAAATGCGGTGTTCGCTGTGCCACTTGACTGCGCGGGCGAGAACCTGGCTTTCAGTGTCCTTGCCGATGGCAGCAAGTTCAAGTGCAGTTTTACTGTGGTCGATGCGGTTTACATCTTGCTCGATTATCGGTCCTTCATCGAGATCCGCGGTTACATAGTGAGCAGTGGCACCTATGAGTTTTACTCCGCGATCGTGGGCCTGATGATACGGTTTGGCCCCTTTAAAACTTGGAAGAAAAGAATGGTGAATATTAATTGCACGCCCTTGAAGTTTCTCGCACATCGTATTGGATAAAATCTGCATATAACGGGCAAGAACAATCAGCTCTGCTCCTTCCTGATCGATGATTTCAAGTTGTTTTTGTTCTGACTGTGACTTGATCGTTTCATTCATTGGAATGTAGTGAAAAGGAATATTATAGCTTGCGGCCAGCTGGTAGAAATCGCGGTGATTGGAAATAATCGCTCTGATATCGAGATTGAGTAAACCACTTTTCCAGCGAAAGAGAAGATCGTTCAAGCAATGTCCTTCTCTGCTGACCATAATGACAGTTTTCATGGGTTGAGAAGCCGTGTGCAGACTCCACTTCATGGAAAACTTTTCACCGAAGAGTTGAAATTCTTTTTTCAATTCTTTGAGTCCCAGCTTCAGGCTACGGAATTGAAGACGCATGAAAAAAAGACCAGTGTCCGGATCATTATATTGAGCGGCTTCTTCGATGTTGCCGTCTCTTTCCACCAGAAATCCTGAAACGGCATGAACGAGCCCTACTCTGTCAGGACAAGAGAGAGTCAAAACATAACTTGCGTCTACCGGGTTTGATTTCGCCACGTAAAATCTCACTGTGAATTCATTAATAGATTTCAATTTTAATTCACAATTACAAAGCGATCCAATGGATTTTTTTTAGAGCTAAACTCTGCCTTTCCCGATGGTAATGGTCGGACTCAGTGCTGACAATGTTTGCAATAATGACTGAGGCGGTTTCGTTTTCCGGTTTCTTCTCTCGTCACCGGGCCTCCACAGTTTGGGCAGATTTTTTTTCTCATGATAAGCCAGTTTTTCTTCAACACGAAAACTTTTTTCCATTCATAAAATTGCCAGGTGTAGGCATGAGTCGTTTCGATGAGAGCTTTGAGTTCCTTTTCAGTTAATGATTTAATTTTTCTTTGGGGAAGAAGGCGAAGAATGAAGAGTACTTCATTTTTAATTATGTTCCCTACTCCCGAAAAAATATCCTGGTCCATGAGAACGTCGCAGACCATTTCATTTGGAGTCGCAACGATTTTCTCAAGTGCCTTCTCAGGATCCCAGGAAATATTCATGATGTCGCCCGACCAGTCGTAAATCGTATTCACATCCTCCGAAAGAAATTTTACTGAACAGGCATAGAAGTAAATAGTTATTCCTTTAAACTTGAGCGACAGTCTGATCTGACGATTTTCTTTGGGAGTGTTGATGCTGTAGGACCCCCACAACATAAAATGAATTTTCATCACGCTCTCTTCAAAAAAGAAAAGCAGGTGTTTCCCCCATGTTCCTATTTCTACCAGCTCCTGCCCTTTTAACGTCGCAATGGGCTCCCGGCTGTTGCCGGCAACAGTCATCACTTTTTTTCCGATAGCAGAAATCATTTCTTCGCGCGCAATAAGAATCGAAGGACCTTCAGGCATAAGGAATCTCCTTGCTTATTTATGAGCAAGGCGTGTGCCTGAAAATAGATAGGTTTTTTTAATAAGATAAATGGCGCACCCTGAGAGATTCGAACTCCCGACCAACTGGTTCGAAGCCAGCTACTCTATCCAGCTGAGCTAAGGGTGCACAGGGACTTTTTGAGATTGATTAAGTATAAAAATTTCAACTCTATTAGACAAGTTGCATTCCGTAATATATTAAAAATTCATGCAAAATCTCACATCTCAAAACATCCCAGGGTACCAGTTGCTCGATAGCGGCTTCGGTAAAAAACTTGAAACGATCGCCGGCATCACCGTCGAACGACCTTCACCTCAGGCCATCTGGGCCCCGAAACTCTCCGAACAAGAATGGAAAAAGGCCACATCAGTGTGTATCCGAAAAAATGATGGCGGCGGAACATGGAAACACCGTGGAGATAAAGAACCTCAAAACCTCGTCCTCGATTATCAGGACCTGAAATTTAAATTGAAATTTACTTCTTTTGGCCATTGCGGTGTTTTCTTCGAACAACAAGCTGTCTGGGATACACTCACTGCTGAATCACAAAAACTGTCGGCCGAACTTGGTCGTCCTCTTAAATTTTTAAATCTTTTTGGCTACACAGGATGCGCTTCACTGGCCGTGGCAAAAACTGGAGCTGAAGTTTTTCACGTTGATTCTTCTAAAGGTGTTTTGACCTGGGGAAGAGAAAACGCTGATCTTTCAAAACTCGATCAGAAAAAATTAAAATTCGTTCAGGAAGATGTGCGCGCTTTCATCAAGCACTCTCTTCGCAAAGGATTTAAATACGACGGCATTCTCGCTGATCCGCCGAGCTGGGGTCACGGGGCCAATAAAGAAGTCTGGGAATTTGAGCAGATGATTCATGAACTTATTATGGATTGCTTCAATGTTCTCACGCGCGAAAAAAGTTTTTTCTTTCTCTCGTCTCACACTCACGGAGTACAGTCAGAAGCTCTTCGCAACTTAATGAACGACCACAAATCCAGAAAAGATATTGTCGTTGGCGAGTTAGGCGTGAAGCACTCTCTTCCCAAAGATGAGCGCATTCTCCCAGCAGGCATCTACGCCTTCGCGAAAAATATTATTTAAGAAAACCAGTTTCCTTCATGAGCTTATAAGCTTTCGGACTATTTGGTCCCTGCGATTTGGGATAGCCTTTCATCCAGATGGCACTCATCAAATCATCCATCTGCTTGGTGACAGTGTCCATTACATATTTATCGTTCTCTTTGGCACTCTCTTTTCTCGCGAGCATTTCTTTTAAAACGGATTTATTTTTCTCCAGAAACGCCATCGCCTTGGACTCATCCTGCTCGTAATAGAGAGCAATGTGCGCTTCGGCCACGACCTTGGCATAGCGGGAAGCTTTTTTATTGTGATCAAAATAATCTTTGTCCAGACTGCGCTCTAAAAAAGCCTCTTCTTCCGGAGTGCGGTCGGGAAATTTCTCTTTTAAGATTTTGGCGATTTCCACACCGACCGGCGAAAAAGTTCCCGCGGCTGCATCGGCGTAAGCAAAGAGACCGAAACGGCTGTTGGGATTGACTTGTTGAAAAGCGATGACAGCTTTTGCTGCTCTTTCATCTTTATAAGAAGCTTTCGACCACGCAATCATATCCGTTAAATATTTTTCATCTTTGTTGCTTGTGTAAACACCGGAACAGATTTTACAGGCAAGATCAACTTCTTCTTTTTTATCATTGGCCGCAGGAAGACAACACGTCTCGCATGTGTAAGGATATTCAATGCTCGCTTCATTGTGTTTGATGCCCAGGTTGTGAAGCTGTTCATGAAAAAGCGTTTTTACCAATTCATTCTTTTCTTCCTTGCTCGCTTTTCTTTTATCTTTGGGATCATCCGGACTGATGGAAACAAATGGATGTCGGACGCGCGGATCTTTCAACGAATCCCCAGGTGATGTGGAAGCATGTCCAGCAGTTCCTTTCCAGTCGTAATTTTTTTCACCGCAAACAATATTAATGCCCGTCGATTGCAAAAGGGCGAGAAGTCCTACCATATTTTTCTTAGCGCCATTCGGAGCAGAAGAATCTTTCGCTTCATTGTCTTTTGCCAGTTTTTCAAGACAGCTGAATCCTTTCTTCGCTGTCTCATTCATCATCGCTGTAAACTCCTGAGCTCCCCAGTTATCAAGACAGGATTGGTGAATGCGGTAACCGTATTCAGTCACAATGAAGCCGTCATTCAGCTGCGATTGCGCTTTGTTCACCGTTTTTAAAAGATCTTCAACTAAAGGTTCTTTAGGAATCGCATTTTCACAGGGAGTTGATTGATCTTTCTTCTGCACAAGTTCAGTGACATTAGTCCAGATTTTATCAAAAATTCCGCTGAATTTTGTATCTGACTCAAAAGTAGTTACGAGCTGATTGCGCGAAGGAATTTTATAGACTGACTCAACATAATCCACTTTCCCGTCGCCATTAGTATCGCGTTTAGTGACTTCCACTGGAGTTTTGTCAGATGAATATTCGGAATAAGAAATCCATTCATTGATCTTGCCATTATATTTTGTATCGCTTTCCTGAGAGATCATTCGATCGTCATGAAACAGCTGAAAGGTATCTGCCTTGCCATCCTGGTTCATATCAACTGAAAGTTTTTTGTCACCGTTTAGAAGCTTTTCTGTTTTCAGAATAACTTTTTTTCCGGCAAAGGCATTCGATGTCATAAAAACAGCGATTAACAATAGCAAAGATTTATTCATGTAATGACCCTCTCACGTAACAGTATAACGGCAACCACTCCCGCCCCCAAGGCGGAAAAAAGAAAAACGGCCGGAGCGCCGTAAGCCATCCAAATTGCGCCAGCAATAAAGCTCGCCAACATCGCCGCGATACTTTGGGTCGTCGACTGAAAGCCAAGCGCCGTGGCCATATCCACTTTCTCACAAAGATTGCTGATCCAGGCTTTGGTAATCCCCTCCGTACACGCGGCAAACAAACCGTAGAAAGCAAACAATAAATAAAAGATCCATGGTGTTTTATTGAAGGCCATTCCCGCATACGTGACGATGAAGAAAAACAATCCGAGCAGGAATATTTTTTTCTTACCGACAGAATCAGAAAGAATTCCCATTCGGTACGAGCTCATCGCATAGATCAAATTATAAAAAACATAGAGAGAAATCATCTTCACATCTGAAAGCCCGCTCTCTTTTGCTTTCAACAACAAAAACATGTCAGATGAATTCATCAAGGTGAAAAGAAGAATGACACTGATAATGCGTTTGTATTCAGGTGAAGCAATTTTCCAATACGTCAGTGAGTTCCAGAGCGGATTTCCTTTCTCAATTTTTTTCTCGACCGGTTTCTCTTTAACAAACGCAAGAGTGACGACAACGAAGAAGGCAGGAATCAAAGCATAAGCAAACAGCTTGTGATATTCGCCCGGATAGTAGTGAAGAAAAACCAAAGCGAGAATGGGTCCGACAAAAGCGCCCAGCGTATCTAGGGAGCGGTGAAAACCAAAGACAGTCCCTTTCGTTTCTGGCGTTGCTTCAGCGGATAACATAGCATCGCGGGAAGCTGTTCTGACTCCTTTGCCGAGTCTGTCCGCTGAGCGTGTAAAGAGAACCCACACCGGATTAACGAACAATCCGATCGCTGATTTGGAAAAACTGGATAGCACATACCCAGCCCAGACAAATGGCATTCTCCGGCCGCTGACATCGGATAGTTTACCAAAGTAGGTTTTTGAAATTCCCGAGATGGCATCAGCTATTCCTTCCAGCACTCCGATGTAAAGTGCTCCCATTCCAATACTTTTTAAATAGAGAGGCATGATCGGATATAAGAGTTCGCTGGAAATGTCTCCAAAGAAACTGATGATAGATAAAAGCAGAACCGTGCGGGTGATTATTTTCGTTTTCAGGGGGTTACCTCATTGGTCTTGAATAAAAAGGTTATAATTTTTTCCCGCTTTTGTACAAGGATCCCGTTGATTTGCTATAAGCTTTCCATGCGTTTTAAACTGCTTTGCCTGACTTTATTCATGTCCTCTCATGCCTTTGCCTGTACAGAGGCCATGAGGCCTTATGAAACAGAATGCAAGGCCCAGGATCGCTGGAATGCTCTATCAAAGGATTTCTCGTCCAAAGAAATCAATCTCAGCAACATAAAAGGCTTTGCGATCCCAAGAGTGCTGGGAAATAATAATTACTTTCAATCTAAAAATGAATTCCTCACTAAGCCTGAAGTCTCACTTCTTGGAAATAAAGACTGGATGGCTTCAAAAAGAGGTAAGGACTTTTTCAAGGAATACAATCCCGTTTTTCTGGAATTAAGTGACATTCAAAAACTTCACAAAACAATGTATCCCGAAAATATTGATGCAGGAAAAATCAGAATTTTTTTCGGACAGACGAATCCCAGACAAGAAATTAAATGCTCCGACAAAATGATCAATGATGATGGAGCTTCGTTATTTGAAAACTACGATTTGAAAAGCTATGAAGGATATCCCTTAATCGCCGTTGAAAATCTTTCTGTCTGCGATGATAAGAAATCTTATTCCGCCACGATTGTCTTTTATAAAGGCGCGAGTATGAAGACTGAACTTAAAAGATGGCTTGTGGATTATAATGATATCTTAAACCGATTTGCCAACGGGAACGCCAATATTGAGACGACTCCTTTTACTTATCTGGCCGACATGAAGAGATGGTTTTTAGCGATACATCCATTTACATTTGGTAACGAAACGCTTGCCAATGCTTTGATTGACTATGCAACCACCAAATTAGAGTTGCCCCCTCTGGCCTCAAGCCGTAATTCTTTTTTAATAAATACAGAGGCTAATAGAGCTGCAACCTTAAAATCAACTCAAGAAAGCCTGACATTTCTTGAAAACTGTCTATTCGATGTTAAGCTCAATTCAGTGGCTCCAGAATGTACTTCGCTATAGAAATCTTTTTTACTTCGTGACAAATATCATCTTTCTCATTCTTAAATAAATCATAAGTTCAAGTGATCTTCTTCAGAAATCAAAAAATTAAACCGAGAATATTTGAAAGAATTTTTTTTTGAGGAAGTTTTATGAAATTTGAAAACCTAAGTTTGAAGAAAAAAATCATCTTCACTTTCGCTGCCTTGATCGTGATGTTTATTTTTGTTCAGGCTTATCTTCTCTACTCTCAAAATAAACTAGGCTCACTTCAGGACGCTGGAGCAGTGCGATTCCATAATGCAGAGGAAATTTCACATCTTGTTTCAGAAGTCGCTGAGGTTTACGCTGTTTCAGCTGATGCCGTAATCAATCACAATCTTACTGAAACCAAAAAAAATCTTGAAGAGATTAAGAAGAGTAAAGAAAAGGCGATTGAAACTATTTCTAAAATGGCCGACACTGCTGAAGAAAAAAAATTAGCTGACGAATTCAAGGTTAAATACAATGCCTATGTCGAAACGATAGAAAAAGAAATGATTCCTGAGCTTGAACAATTCGACGGAATTTCTCCTAAGATAAGATCACTCGACGAAAAAATCGATCATCTTCGCGATGAAACGCTTGCTCCTTTAAAAACTTATTTAAAATCACTTGAAAATGAATCAGCAAAATCAGATGAAGAATTTGATCAGACCTTTCATGCAGGGATCACTTATTCAGTCATCGCCTCCGCCATTGCGACAACGTTGGCCCTATTCTTTGCTTTCTTCCTCGCCAATAATATTGGAAAAGTTCTTGCCTCTATAAAAGAAGAAATGACCAGGGCTTATCAGACGATTGCTGAAAATGCTCAAAGAGTTGCTGACGCCGCTTCAAATCTTTCTGAAGCTACAACGGAACAAGCCTCTGCTATTCAGGAAACCTCTGCTTCTATGGAAGAGATGACCTCGATGATAAAGAAGACGGCCGATTCTGCCAGCGAATCTACAAGGCTTTCAAAAACTAGTTCAAATAACGTTGTTAAAGGTCGCGAGACATCTGAAGATCTGATGAAGTCAGTTCATGAAATTGAACAAAACAATCAGCAAATTCTTGCAGAAGTTGAAAGAGGAAACGTCCGCATTGGAGAAATCGTGAACCTCATCAACGAAATTGGAAATAAAACAAAAGTTATCAACGATATCGTTTTTCAGACGAAGCTTCTTTCGTTCAATGCTTCTGTTGAAGCTGCACGCGCCGGTGAACAGGGAAAAGGATTTGCTGTTGTTGCTGAAGAAGTTGGAAACCTCGCCCAGATGAGTGGTAAGGCCGCAATGGAAATTTCAGAAATGCTCGAAGACTCAACCAAAAAAGTAAAATCTGTTATTGATGAAACTCAAAAAAGCGTAAGCGACATTCTGACAAAAGGAAATAATGTTGTTCGCCAGGGTCTCGATGTAGCGGGCAGTACGGCAGAAATTTTGAAAGTGATCGACGGTGACGTCAAAGGTGTTGATGCCAATATTATGGAGATCTCGGTTGCCAGTGATGAGCAGGCGCGAGGTGCTGAGCAAGTGGCACAGGCTCTTCATCAGCTGGATCAGACAACGCAAATGAACTCAACTTTATCGCAACAACTTTTCGAGTACTCAAAAGGCTTAACGGCCCAGACAGACGCCTTGAAATCAGCTGTAGTCTCTCTGGAAAAAATTGTTGAAGGCGCTTAGAAACCCTAAAGAATTTCCTGCTATGTTTTTGATAGCGACATGGCCGTCTAAACTTTAGACAGTGAGACGGCCACAACCCTCTATATTTCAATAAGTCTAAAAAGGCATCGTAATTGCTTTCCAGAGAGCAAACCTTTTTGGAGCTCACATGAAATCGGGATTACTCATTCTGTTTATTCTTTCTTCCTTTATTTTGCCCCAATCCTCTTTTGCAGCAACGGTAAGAAAAAGAATCCTTATTTCAGTGGGAGACATCCTCGACAATAAATCTGTCAGCTGGAAAAAGCAGACTTGCGAACAACTCTACACTCTTTCCAATCAAATTGTGCAAGAAGGAGTCGATGTCGTTTGCCGCAATTTTGATACAGATGTTTTTTACGATAAAGAACTCGACCAGGTCCGCAATCAATTTGACTACCACATGCGTCTTACCCGCAATAGAGATTTAACTGTTTCTATGGATGTCACAAAACTTCAACGCAGGCACGAAACTGATTTTACGACATTGGGCTGGACATTCAGAAATGGTGAAAAATCAAAAATCTCAAAAGAAGAAGCTCTTACAAAAGCCGCGGGAAACTTTTTCTTCTACGCGGCCAACGAAAGCGCTTTTAAAGCTGGTCTTCTTGTGAACGGTGTTCAGGAATCAGAAGAAATTGAATACGATCAGAAGAATGGCCTGTTTCTGGATAAACTCACAAAAGAACCCCTTTCCATCAATCGCGCTTACAAACGTTTTGAAAACGAAAGTGAAAGGAAGAAAAATTATCTACGTACGGGTGTAGAAATTGGTGTTCTTCTCTCGAGTGCCATGGCCATTTACTATAAGAATCTCGTTTTTAATCAGGTCGATTTTGACTACGGTTTTACTGAGGGTATTGAGAAAAAACTAAAAGGTGAAGCTATTCGCTTTGATGACAACGATAAGAATTCTAATTACGGCCACGTTTATGCCGGAGTCATGTACTATCAGATGGCGCGTTCGAATGGTTTTAATTCACTTGAATCTTTTTTAATTTCTTTTGCATCTTCAACGGCCTGGGAATTCATGGAATACCACGAGGTTCTTTCAATTAATGATCAGATCCTCACTCCTGTTGGCGGCTACGTCATCGGAGAAGCGACTTATCAGATTTCCTGCGCGCTATTGGAAAAAAATAATATTGCAGCAAAGGCACTCGGTTACACAATCAATCCTGGTCTTTCAACAAACCATGCAATCGATAAAATTAAAAACGGCGATAAGTTTGCGTCTCAACCTGACTGTAAAAAGCCCCGCTGGTCAGACATTTCAGTCTTCATAGGTTTGGATAAAGGTCAAAAGCCTTACAACCCGGGAAAAGAAAATAGAAGTGCTGTTTATGGAATGGATGCGACAGTCGTCAACATAGAAGACTATCAAAAAGAAGGAAAAAGTACCAAGCTCGTTACTGATACGGCCATGACTAAAATGCTCGTTGAATTAAATGGCAATGAAGGCGTCACTGATATGCGAGTCATCGCTCAGGTCGTAGCGGCCGCGTATCATCAAAAAGATCTTGGCAGAGATGCTAAAGGTCAGCTTCGCGGCTATGATATCATTTTAGGCGTCGGTGCAGGGACAGCGTGGAATGACCGCGGAACGGGTTACAAGACTCCAAACGAAGATTTCTACGGAACAATTGATGTACTTGGTGCAAGTGCTCATGCAAACATCCACTATAAAGGTTTTAACATCAAAGCAGACTTCGCTTTCTATGGCGACTTCACCATGGTTAAGTCTTATTCTCTTTCGAAATATACCGCCGCCAATCCAAATGCTCTCGACGGACAGGCGACCACAATTCAGGATAAAGGTTATTACTGGGGAATGGGGACTACAACTCTCGCAGGAATTTCAATTGCCCGTGGAAGATTTGAAGTAGGTGCGAACGCTCAGATATCTTCGACAAAATCTATAAACGGTCATCACAGACTTGAAGAAGAAATCAGCTCAAGCGATCGATTTGCTGATGCACTCGTCTCGAAAAAAATTTACGTGCGCTTCAATCTGACTAAAAATCTTTCCGTACAGCTTGCAAGAGAAAGTTTTGAGCGAAGTGCAAGCATCAATGGCTCGTATGAAACTAAAGGTGTAGAGACAAGAACTTCAGGAACGTTGCTTTATAAATTCTAAAAACAAAAAGGCCCTCTTTCGAGGGCCCTTTATTTTAAATTGAATCTTCTGTTGCTAAATTTTCTGCATGCTCTTCATCAACATGAAATGGCGTCTCGGCCATATCCACTCTATGACGGCATTTTGGACACTCGAGTTGCTTACCATTTTTCTTTGTAAACTTCTCGCCCATAACTGCGTATCCACATTTAGGACAAGCAAATGGATAAGGCTTGGTCCACATTGCATTTGAACAAGCCGGGTAGTTCGAACAACCATAAAAGAATTTACCGTAGCGCGATTTCTTTTCAGCAAACTTCCCTACTTTACACTCAGGACATTGAACATCAAGTGTGAATGGAAGTGTGGTTGCACAAGTCGGATAATCTTCACAGGCAAGGAACTTTCCGTATTTCCCTTTTTTAATCTGCATGCGCTTGCCGCAAGTTGGACAAGGGTCATTGGCAAAAACTTTTTCAAGAATAAGGTATGTGCCATCGAGATTCTTTTTGAAATCTTCTGTTGAATTACAATCAGGATAATTTGAACAAGCAAAGAACTGACCGTTCTTCCCCCACTTGATCTGGTATTCACCGTCAGCACATTTGCGACAGTGAACTCCGGTAGGAATCGCTTGCTTCTTCAGGTTCTTCATTTCCTCTTTCGCTTTTTCAAGCGTGAGTTCAAACCCTTTCCAGAATTCTCTTAAAACTTTTTTCCAGTTTACGTCACCTTCTTCGATTTTATCGAGAAGCTCTTCAACTTTCGCTGTGAACTCGATATCCATGACATCAGGAAAACTCTCCACAAGCATTTTGCAGACAACAGTTCCAAGTTCAGTCGGGATAAATCTATTTTCAGTTTTTTCAACGTAACCGCGGTCCTGAATGTTTGAAATAATTGCAGCATAAGTCGACGGACGACCGATCCCGTCTTCTTCAAGACGCTTAACTAAACTCGCTTCCGAAAATCTTGGCGGCGGAGACGTCCAGTGCTCTTCCATATCGATCGCTTTCTTCGGTGTAAATGTTTCACCTTCAGAAATATCCGGAAGAACGCCTGATTTTGGTTCATCTGACTCTTCAGAGTCTTCTTCTTTTCTACTTTGTTTTTCAGCGGCCGATTCAAGGTAAACAGTTCTGAAACCCGGGAACTTAATGATCGATCCGTTTGACTTAAAAAAGTGACCGTTTGATTCAAACGTCACAGTTGTCTGATCGATTACCGCAGGAGACATCTGAGACGAAATAAATTTATTCCAGATCAATTCGTAAAGTTTCTGTTGATCAGGATCAAGGTCGCCTCTGACTTCATCAGGTGTAAATTCAAGGTTCGTTGGACGGATGGCCTCGTGGGCATCTTGAACCTTGCTCGTTCCCTTTTTCTTGTAGACGATTTCTTCTGCGGAAAGGAAATCCTTCCCGTATTTTTTCTTGATGAATTCGCGGACGGATTTCATCGCTTCCGGCTCCGTTCTCACCGAGTCCGTTCTCATATAAGTAATCAAACCCTGCATGCCGTGATCGCGGAGGTTCACCCCTTCGTACAACATCTGAGCAATCATCATCGTTTTCTTCGCCGTAAAGCCAAGCTTGTTGGCCGCTTCCTGCTGAAGTTTAGAAGTTGTAAACGGCGCCGTCGGATTTTGTCTTCTTTCTTTCTTTTGTACGACAATCGCTTTGAGCGATTTGCCTTTTATATCAGAAAGAACTTTTCTCGAAAGCTTTTCGCCTTCGTTACCGTCCAGGTCAGTTTTTTTATTTTGTTCTTCACCGTAGTAGCGGACTTCAAAAGAAATACCTTTCTTTTCAAGTTCTCCCTGCATTGAAAACCATTTTTCCGGAACAAAAGCTTTAATTTCGTCTTCGCGGTCAACAATAACTCTTAAAGCTACAGACTGAACTCGTCCCGCAGAAATTCCGCGCTGAACTTTGTCCCAGAGAATAGGAGAAATTTTATAACCCACAAGACGGTCGAGAACGCGTCTTGTTTTTTGCGAATCATACATCGGCTGATTGAGCTCAGTTGGATGGTCGATCGCATTTTTTACCGCAGTTTTTGTAACGGCGTTAAAGACTACGCGATGAATTTTTTTCTTTTTTCCGATTTCTTCTGCAAGATGGAAAGCGATCGCCTCTCCTTCGCGGTCCATATCGGGCGCGAGGTAAATCTGATTGGCGCCTTTTGCGAGTTCTTGAATGCGCTCAATTTTATCTTTCTTTCCGGTAATCGGAACAAGATCCAAAGCGAAGTCATCCTTGATGTCGACACCAAGTTTTGATTTCGGAAGATCTTTGATGTGACCATTTGAGGCCACGACCTGATAACCTCTCCCGAGATATTTCTTAATCGTTTTTGCTTTTGAAGGAGACTCAACGACAACCAAATCGTAATCACCGGTGTTGCTTGAAACCACCACTTCGTCTGTATCAACTTTCGCCGCTGATTTTTTAGTCACAGCTTTTGCTGATTTGGTAGCCGGTTTCTTTTTTGCCGCCGGAGCTGCTTTTGATGCAACTGGCTTTTTTGCGGCCGTTTTCTTAGCTACTGCTTTAGCGCACATATGATTTACCCTGAGTCATTATAATTGTTTTTTTAGAAATTACTTTTTGGGACCAGTATTCAACAACTCGTCTACTTCTTCAAGGTCAAATTCAGTCAGACCATAAGGATTTTCTTTGTTGTTGATATCTTCATCCAGGTATTTTCTTCCAATATCTTTTTCAATCTCATTGATCGATTCAAAAGCGTTTGGATCTGGTTGTTTTGCTTTTTTCTCATGTTCTTCAAGATTAGACTGCTCGAGGAATTTATCTTCATCAACTTTGCTTTCATTGAGAGATTTTTCCGAGTCTTTAATCTCACCTTCCAGACGGTCAAGTTCTTTGACATCGCGTTCAGAGTCTTTGATCACTGATTTATCGCGCTCTTGACGTTCTAATTCTTCCAGCTCGTCTTCAGTTAACTGAATCTTATCTGCTTTGTTGAGAATGTCTTGACTTACATCATCAAGATTCAACTCGACATCCAGTTCATCCAGAGCTTTTCCTTCAACCTTTTTAACATCTTTCAATTTGTCTTTGCTCTTCAAACGTAACGCACGTGCAGCTTCTTCCTGAGTTTTGGTGATCGATATACTTCCCAAATTGATTTCATTTGAAGACGCCGTGACAAGAGCAGTGGCAAAGTTATCCGTAATATTGATTACAGTTAACTCACCAACTTTATATGTCGGGCTCGGAGTAATTTTTCTCTGCGTTCCACGATCGACGAATGAATAGACTTCAAACAAGTTTCCAAGTTCAACACCATCCGCGCGTCCACGATCGAGATACACAACATCGCCGTAAGCAATGCCGGTAAGCGATTCGCGGTAGCTTCCAATAATCGCTGCTTCTACACTTCTTTTGCTGTAAGTGCGGGCAATTTTGCCAATTCTTGGCGTATAAACAGTAATGCGGTCTTTTCTTTGAACGATTCCCGATTGATCGACAACAATACATTCCCAGACATCATCAATTTTCTTAATGGCCTTAATTTGGGCCGTTGTCGTGTAAACAAACCCGGAGCGATCAGAAATAATATGTTTTACTTCTCCGCCAGCTGTATAAACAGAGAACAGGTCTCCTGGTTTTACTTTTGCAGCTTTGTCGAAGTTTACATAAATAGTGTCATGCTTATGAATGAAAACTGATTCTTTAGGCGTTGCTTTAATTTCACCAAGGTCCTGCAACACGTTCGTAGTGACGAATGTATTGAGAAAAAATCCTTCCTTGTAATTAAAAACAATTTTTGAACTTTTATCAAAACCACTTTCATCATATTGTTCGCCCGGTTCTTTAATGACAATTTCACTGACCGGAGGATCATATTTTTCGTATTCTGTATTTTTTTGCTGTTTTTCAAGACGTTCAAGATCTTCATAAGTCTCTTCCGAGGCAAATTGGAAATAAACACCCTGATCTATAAGTTTCTTTCTTTCCTGCAACCAGCTTGGACGATCTTTTTCAGCTACGCTTGTATAAGCGCCGCCTCCACCTTTTGATGGAATATACTCATCATCGACGAACTCACCCACTTGTACATTCGGCAGAGTATCAGCTGTCCCTGTATCAAATGACAGGATAGTTCCTGGTTCAATTTCGTGCGGATTGGTAATTTGCGGATTGAGGGCCCAGATTTTGGAATAATAAAAACCAGAACCAAAAAGTTTCTGGGCAATCTTCCAGAGGTAATCCCCACTTTGTACTTCGTATTTTTCCAGCTTCGCTTTGACTGAGATATCATCCCATTCTTTCGGTGTAATTTTCTTTCCGATCAGCTTGGCAATTTCAAGCAGATTTTTTTCTTCATTACCTGCATCGAAAGTCATACTTTTATCAGCTATGATTTCTGCTTTCTCATCACCTTTAGTTTCAACATTCTGACCAGCAGGACTCTGAGCATTTAAAGGGCCTTTCTTCTCTTCTTTAGAATTAGCATCAGAATTAGCATCTTTTGCTTTTTCTTTATCTTTATCAAATACAACTTCGCCAATATCTTCTTTCAGTGATTGGAGATCATCCTGCTCTTCGAGAGTGGACATTTTCACTTCACTGCCGTTGGCCTTATCAGCAGGAACGTCGCCAGATTTTTTTAATGACTCATAGACGTTAACTTCTTCCAGATCAGAAGACACTGAATCCTGCGCGTGCAGACGCGTAGTCAGTAGACAGGCAAGAATGACAATCAGTAGTTGCTTATTCAATTATGTCGCCTCAAAAAAATCGTGGAGAAGTGAGTAATACTTCGCCTGCTTTTCCGGTTGTTTCAGCTTTTCGCTGCAAGCAACGAGTTTGCCGAGGGCCTTAAGTACATAGCCCGAAAATGCATATTTTTTTACGACCTCTTCATACACTTGTGATGCGAGATCGAATTCTCCCTGATTAAATAAAAGATCTCCGAGCATAATTTTTGCTCTGACGACAATTTGTTTTTCTTTCGAGTTTTCCAGTTCTTTCAGAAGCGTCAACGCCGCCTCAAATTTATTTACTTTAACAAGTTCCTGAACTTCACGCAGTCTGGAAATCTGATCATCAATATCATCAGTCATATTGATGTGCTCAACGCCCATGCTTGTCGGAATGGCAGGGCCCGCCGTTTTATCGTGTTTAGCTTCAGGCTTTAAAGCATCGACACTTTCAACATTGGCCGTATCTGGAATCGCTTTATCAATTGTGTTGACCAGATCAGATGGGTCCAGATTAGTCGTCGTTGCGTTTTCAGGTTTAGCCTGGGCCTCTCCCTTCTTCTCTTCAACGGTCGTTGCCGGAGCTGCTGGTGTTTCAGTTTTCGCAAGTTGTTTAGATTGATTTAAAAGTTCCTGATATTTTCGCGCGAGTTCATCGTATTGTTCTTTTGGAACCATTGCAGATGGAGCAGCGCTTTCGCCTTGAATTGAATCAACTGTTTGACCATGACGTGAAAGAAGTGATGAACAAGAAGTGGAAATTAATGCAGTAGCGATAATACACAAGGCCGGCGAGACTATGCTTGCAAAATTCCTTTTCACTTTTTGTCCTCCATGACTTGTAAATGTGAAAGCGATAACTTAACTTTTATTCTAAATGACTTCGTAAACAAGTCAACGGCATATAAGGAAACAAATGGCCAATCATTCAGATCAACTTTTCCACTACGTCATTCGTCTAAATAAAGAAGACTCAGCTTTTTTTTATTTTCAACTCGAAGCAAACGATGGCCTATGTTTCTACTCAACTTTACCCTATGAACATCATGCTCAGCATAGAGACATTGATCTTAAAGGCGACATACTTTTAAAAGGTGAAGTCAAAGCGATGATCGACTATTGCTCACAAAAGTTTCCCATTGAGATTTTAGTTGATGAATTAATTCCAGACCAATTGAGTGCAATATGAAAAAAATTTTAATTGTTTCAGCTTTAATTCTTTCTCTGGTCGGCTGCTCATCCATGGGAGTGAAAGAACCCAGCGATGCAGAAATCAATGCAGAAGCAGCAAAAGCCTATCAGGAAGTAAAATCCAAATCTAAACTTTCCACGAACAAAGACTGGAACGACATGGTTCAAAGAGTGGCCAACAGGATAGCTTCTGCTTCCGGTGAAAAGTTCAATTGGGAATATGTCGTTATTGAAAGTCCTGAGGTCAACGCCTGGTGTATGCCTGGTGGGAAAATTGCGGTTTATACCGGAATCATGCCTATCTTAAAAACAGAAGCTGCCCTGGCCGCTGTTCTTGGTCACGAAGTTGCTCACGCAACTCTTCGCCACGGTAAACAAAGATATGCTCGTGCGATGAGAGAAAATCTTATCGGACTTGTGGCCGGTGTAGCAGTAGCGGCCGGTGGACAATTTTTGTGTAAAACAGAAACGTGTAAAACTCTCGCTCAGGTCGGTGGTGTCGCGGCCGGTTTCGCACTCACTTTCTTTGACAGAAAGTATTCACGCGGTGATGAAACATCTGCAGACAAAGAAGGACAAATCTACATGGCCAAAGCTGGCTACGATCCGGCCGAAGCTCCTCGCCTTTGGGACCGCATGAGTGTCGCAAACGGCGGTAAAGGTCCACCTGAATTTATGTCCACTCACCCGAGTGACGCCAATAGAAAGGCCAATCTCAATGCCTGGATGCCTGAAGCAGAAAGAGTTTATGCCAGTGCTCCTAAAAAATATGGACTCGGTGAACCAATTAAATAATTAGAAAAGCAGATACCCCATACTGAATCCAAAGCGATCAATATTTAGATCGGTCGCTCCTTTTAAAGAGTGATGCTTATAAAAAACGCTGAAGTTAAACCGACCTTCGGGTTTATATGTATAAAAAACAATAAATTTATTTCCCGTCAAAGGTTTACTGCTGGTAGCGCTTGAAAAAAGTGACTTGGAAAAGGAAGCTTTCAAATTCATTTTAAAGTCAGAAACAATATATCCTTGCGACAATCCCAAGGTTGCATAGTGAAGTTGATTCGTAACATTTTTAATCTCATTACCTTCAATAATTTCATTGGTATTAAAAGTGTTGAGTTTTTCGTATTCATAGCCCCCGTAAATCCCCAGCATATTTTCTTTTAAATAATACTGATAATAAAAAGTAGCTCCAGTTTCACCTGGAATGGTAAATTGCTTGTTCAAATTTTCACTATTCCCTTTGACCATTCCTTTGGATGATTGAGCGACGTACAGACTGCTTAATAAAAAATGCTCTCGCTGATCATTGGTTAAACTTCCTTGAAGACCAAATGTAACAGGAAAATTCTGCTCTGATTTTATTGTTTGTTCTGAAGTTTTTTCGGAATAATGACCAAAGGAAGCAGTATAAGACACATTTAAAGATGACTTGTGATTTAGAAAATCAGCATCTTCACTTTTATCTAATGCTTCAACCCATGTCGGATTAGAAATGTGGGGGCTATAGGGGTAATCTACATAGACCCTTTGCCCGGTGGACAGCTCTCTCCAGTTGGAAATGAAGCTATTCCAGCGTTTGATATCTTGCTTGTATTGATTCAAATTCTTGCTGTATTTAATTTGTACCTGATAAAAATTTCTTTGGGCAATACTTTCTAAAGTATCGCCAGGCAGAACAGTATCGATTGTTTGTGAAAAGACAAAAGTAGTTTTAAAAAATAAAAACAGAAAAAAAACCTTTTTGAACTTTATTGCCATTGGAAATTTACCCCATGCAGGTTAATTTTTTTCCCGTTTAATGTCGTAAATTTATACTTCATACTCGTTCCCGCAGGCTGCGCTGAAATATCTATAGTTGAAACATATAATTTTCCTGATTCAGCATAAGAGCCTTTACTCACCAAAGTCCCTGTGGTCCAAGTGGTTCCTCCATCTCGGCTAACCTGAACAGAAAAATCCGTATTCGCCGTAACAGATTCGAGCTCTTCAAGTTCTATCGCTAAAAAGGCACTCGCTGGCGTAGAAGAAGCCGTGAATGCGTTCGAAACAACATTCAGGTTTGCGGAAGTTTCAAACTGTAGTTCAGCAACATAATATGAACCGTTACCAGTTAATTTCGCCCGATAATAGCGATACCCGGTTGTATTCGCAAAATCGATAGACTGAGGTGAAGATGAGTTTACGTTGACGAAAGATATAGTCGCCAACGTAGTAATGTTGGAATAGTTATTGTTAGAGGCTTCAATGGTCACGGTGATTGTGTTTGTATTTCCTGTATAACCTTTATCACTCGCCCCCCACAGCCTTGCTCCCGTAACAATCGAAGTAATACCGACTCCCAGATCTATACCAATGAGACCCGTTGAGTTTGCTGTTCTTGCAGAGGCTGAACTTGCTTGAATTGTCGTTCCATCAAAGGCAGCAGTAAGGCCACCGTTAGAAGTAAAATTCCCTGTCAATGTTGCAGTTGATGTATCAATTGGCCCAGACCCAGATAAATACCCCGCCGTCACATTTATATTTGAACTGCTAGTAAGATCAAGTCCTGTTGTTCCTGCAAAGGAATCAAGCACTCCACCACCTCTCCAGAGACGATACCCCAGAGCAACACTATCCATAGCATCCAGACGGGTAATAATTTGATCCAGATGCGAATCAGAACCCCAAGAATTGTCCTGCCACCCCAAAGAAAGAGAACGACAGTTATCACCGGATGTATCACAAATGGATTGTGCTCTGATTGTACCAGTGACATCTAACGTAGACCCGGGATTGTTGTTTCCGATCCCCACATTCCCTGTCGCACGATACGTATTGGCCCCGGATTTTACCCATTGTGCGAAACTATCAACGTAATCTTTATTGGCCACATCATCGCCATTTACTGGTGTCGGTACACCGTTAATTGTACCGACAGTTAATGTGCCGCCTGTTTTATCAAGTTTGGTTGAGCCTAAAGAAGTAATTTGCGCCTGCAATTTTCCAAAAGAAGCCAGGACAGTATCTGTTGCAGAAATAACAGCGTTGGTTGCTGTTGAAAGACCGGTCAGAACAGCTGTCAAGACATCCCCAGCTACTCTGGCAGCAGTATAGTAAAGATTGGTTCCTTCCGCGATATTTGTTGTTGTTAATGAGACGGCTCCCGTGCTTCCATTGACACTCGTAACAGGCGATGCGGTCGCGAGTGAAGTCCAGGATAAATTTCCAGCTCCATCCGTTACAAGCACATTTCCGGATGATCCGTCCGAATCCGGAAAACTCAAAACATGATTCGAAGTTAAATTTGCAGCAGAAAGTTCAACGTAATTATTTGCATTAGCACCATAAATTCTAAGCTTCGAAACCGGTTGCGTTGTCGTTTTGTCAATTGAAGTTTGCTTACCATTGAGTTGTGTTTGAATGGCACTTGTAACTCCTGACAAATAACCAACTTCAGTAGAGGTCGCTCCGCCGGAAACTAAAAATCCTGATGCGTCTGTCATCACTGATTTACTTGCAGCACCTACTCCGAGACTGAGTCTTGAAGGATGGATAGTCTGTGCTCCGTTAGCACTCCAATCGATAAAAGATGATGAATCAAACTTAGCGTTGATTTGTGCTTGAGTTTTTTGGAAAGCATTCAAAACTGAATCAGTCGCTGCAATGGCAGAATTTGTTCCGGCCGCAAAACCTGTTAAAGGAGCCGCAATGGCCCGTGCATTTGTGTAGTATTGATTAGTTCCTTCCGCGATATTTGTTGTCGTTAAAGAAACGGCTCCCGTACTTCCATTCACGCTGGTAACAGGCGAACTCGTGGCCAGAGAACTCCATGATAAATTTCCGGCCCCATCTGTAGTCAGTACATTCCCCGATGATCCGTTTGAGTCGGGAAGATTAAATAATAAATTTGAGCCGATAGCTTGTGCACCAATTTCCACATAATTGTTTGCATTTGCCCCGTAAACTCTGATTTTAGAAACCGGCAGTACTGTTGTTTTATCAACCGTCGCTTGTTTTGAATTTATCTGTGATTGAATTGAACTCGTCACGCCACTGACATAACCAACTTCGGTGTTTGTTACAGCGGATGTTGTTAATGCACCAGTTACTCCATCCGTCAGTACAACTCTGTTTTGAGTTCCTGTATACGATCCTGCCCCTGTCGAATCGGTAACACAACTTAATGTCGTTCCGTTTGACTTCAACACTTCGCCGGCGTTACAAGTCGGAAGAGCCGCCTTTGCAAAGGATGATACATTCGGATCAGTTTCTGTATAGGAAGAGAGTTTTGAGTTTAGTTGCGTTTGAATATTGCTGGTTACACCGGATAAATATCCCAGCTCTGTGGAAGTAACAGCGGAAGTCGTTGGCTGAGCACTGCCATTCGAAATAACAACTTTATTCGCTGCCGGTAACACGAGCCTGGTTGTATCAATTGTTTGAACACCTGCCGTGGACCAATCAACAAATGAAGATGAATTCAACTTGGAATTGATTTGAGTTTGAATATTGGAAGTGGCTCCTGAAAGATAACCTAAAACTGTATCTGTAATGGTCGAGACAACAAGGTTACCAGTTCCATCTGTGACGACTGCTCTGTTGGCCGTTCCGGTAAAAACACCTGCTCCGGTTTGATCGGCGACACAAGAGAAATTGGTTCCATCGCTTTTAAGAACTTCGCCGGCGCCGCAAACCGGAAGTGCCGCTTTTGCAAATGATAAGACACTCGGGTCTGTTTCAGTTGCGGCTATCCACTTTGCACCATCGTATTTTAAAACTTTGCCATTCACAGGAGCTACAGTTAAATCAACGTCTGCAAGCTTATTTAAATTGTAGTCACCTTCCATTGCTGTAACGGCACCTGTTCTGCCAAACACATTGACAATCATTTGAGAGTTGTCGATTCGATCAAAGCTGGTTCCATTAAAGACGATCCAATCGCCCACATTGTAAGGAGCATTCGCAACACCCACAATGTAATATTCTCCGGAAGAAGTTGCGGCCGGCATTGGATCATTCAAAGCATCCCATGCGCCCATATAGGCAAGCCCATTTACTGGTCGCGGCTTCCATTTTCCTGAAACAGCATCGTAAGAAAGTACATCCTTATCATTCGGCGTAAGAGCGCAATTGAATCCCTTTCCGCCTAATAAGGAATCACACAACGAAAAGTTTACTGTGAATGTTGCTGAAGCATCTGCCGCCGAAAAAACAAAATCAAAAATTTTTCCCGCTGCAAACATAACATTTGAAGAAGTATTAGCAACAAGAGAAGTGGGAGCTTGTGATTCGATTTGAAGAGCGGTGGTCTGTCCCGCCTGAGTAATAGAAAAGTCTCCTACAGAATTCAGATTCGTTCCAGTAATGACTATTTGATGATTAATAACCTGAACATTTGAAACCGTTACATTTAATATCGAATGAGTTTTTTTCTTGGGATTTTTCAGGGTGACTTCTACATTATTTTTAGCAATACACCCCGTCAGACTCAACAGGATTCCCGTGCAAACAAAAAAACGGTAAAACAAACTTACTCGAATCATTTAGACCACCAAATAAACAACGTCTATTTTCATTCTAAATAATAATTAGGTTAACGGAAGGAAGGGTAATAATTGCCAAGCATCTTTTTCGTTGCCGTAACCACTTGAAAAAATAAGAATTTAAATTAATGTAAATGAATAATTAACGGTGGGATTGCCAACAATCTAAGCGTTCTAACTAGTCTCAATAGACAAGATAAAGAGTTGCCTTTTTTCTCTGGCCTACACCAAAAGAAATAAAAAAGGCTCCAATGGAGCCCTCTTTATTTCTTTTTTAGTTTAGTTTTTTTTACCGGAGCATCCGGATAAGTCAGCTTCACAAGAATCGGAAAGTGATCCGAGAACCCCATTTCTTCTTTTGTCGTGGCCTCCGGTTCAAATCGTTTTGGAGCAATAACAATCTTCACATTTTTTTCTTCGCCTTCATAAAATTTCTTCTTCAGGTCATGTGTCAGAAATTTTGGTGAATAGATTTCAAAAGAAGATGTTTCAACATCCAGTTCTTTTCCATCAGTAAGCTCAGCATTGACAAAAAAATGATCCAAAGAGTTCCATTGATCTTTCGGAGCAAAATAATAAGTTCCTGGCGGTTTTTCTTTTTTGGTTTTTTCATCAATATTTTTTGCCGCTAGAAAACTTTGTTCCATGTCTAAAAAGAGATTGTCTTTATAAAGAACCGTCTTAAACGGATGCGGATCATTGTCATCAATGGTATTGAAATCTCCCATAGCAATGACTGACATTTTGGGATTTGCTTTTAACAATTCTTTTGTTCTGTTGACGAGAATTTCAGCGGCCTTGATTCTCCATGAATCTGGATTGGCAAGAGACGGCCAGTGATTCACAAAAACAGTCAAAGGATATTTACCATCTATCAAAAATTCCACTTCAAGAATATTTCTTGTCGCATAATCCACAGGGACAACGTGTTCTGCCCGAGATACTTTCTTAATATTTTTTCCTGACTTATAAAGCAGGGCCACATCAACCCCTCTTTCATCAGGGCTTTCTGTGATTTCAAAATTATCATAGCCCAGCTTCTTCGCCACTTTACCGACGACATCTGCGTTTTCAACTTCTACCAACCCTAAAAAATCCGGAGCCGTTCTTTCTTTTGTGACAACGTCAGCAATCTGAGAAATTTTTATGTCCACTTTTGCTTCAGTCCAGTCGGCATCAAAACATTCTTTTTTGTGATGCCGATTTTTTTCAGCCCGGCAAGCTTCCTTTTTACCTGGATAATCCTTCGGGAGAAAAGTCCAGTCTTTCTTCTCTTTACCGTTCACAACATCGTGTTTGGCATCGAAAAGGTTTTCCACATTGTAAGACATCACCTGCAGAGTCTTCGCCTCGGCATTGATAAATAAACAGAGAAATAAAAGCGCAATCATTTTCATCATCGTTTCCTTAGACAAGATTTTCTTTGATATAGTTTATGACATCGTCATGATGAATTTTGGTTTTCACATCATCCATGACATAGACGAGTTTTCCATTTGCATCGATTATAAAAGTTGTTCTGAGTATGCCCATGAACTCTCTTCCCATAAATTTCTTAAGTCCCCACACACCATACTTCTCTGCTACCGCGTGGTCAGGGTCAGAGAGTAAATCAAAATTTAGTTTTTCTTTTTCGATAAATTTTTGAAGTTTTTTAGGTTCATCCGGGCTCAGACCAAGAACAACAGTATTGAGCTTGGCGAATTCTTTTTTTGAATCGCGGATACCACAAGCTTGTGTAGTGCACCCCGGAGTCATGGCCTTCGGGTAAAAATAAAGAACTACGTTTTTGCCGCGAAGAGATTTAAGATCTATTTTTTCTTCGTTTTGATTTAAAAGTGAAAAAGCAGGAGCAAGATTACCTGTTTTGGGAAAAGCCATAATGAATCCTCACCATTTGTTGCGCCATTCACGCAAAGTTAAAAAGACTTTTTTCTCGTCGGCGTCTTCAATATTTAATGTTTTCTTTATCGTCGGCCGGTTTAAACGCAGAAACGTATTAATCTCGCGTTCAATCTTCATTGTATTAATATAAAAAATTTCATCGAGATTTTGATTATGAATCTTTTTTAAAAATTCATCTGCCTTTTTATTATCTGGTTCACAATGAAGTGTGAATTCCAGATTGCGTTTCAAATATTCATGGCCGGGATAAATCAAAAGTTCATCTGGCCACTTCGAAAAAAGCTGTGAAATTGTTTCGTAAAGAACAGGAGCGCTTCCGCCGTTATAGCAATTCCCTACTCCAGCATTGAAAAAACAATCGCCCGTAAAAAGGGCGTAAGGGACATTTGATTTTTTTAGTAAAAAACACATATGGCTCATCGTATGGCCCGGAGCAAAGACTGCTTCCAGAATCCATTCTGCGCATTGATGAATCACATCACCATGACCGAGGCTTTTAGTTTTACCTGGAACAGTGGCTTCATTATGGGCCATCACAGCACAATCAAATTCCCTGGTCAAAACTTCATTGCCCGACCAATGGTCGCAATGATCGTGAGTATTGAGAATCGCGGATAAGGCTTCGCCTTTAAGAGCGGAAAGGACTTCTCCTCCTCCAAAAGGATCGATACAGTATATTGCGCCATCATCAAATCTTATTAGATAACAAAAATTGCGAAGTGTATTCTTGTAGAAGATTTGCTGAATTTTCATAATGCCCATACTATAGTTCATAAGAAGACAAAAAAATAGAAGGATTGCATATGCACGCTAACTTATTTTCCAAATTTTTCCTCCTAGCACTTTTCCTGAAAAGTCTGGTTGAAAGTATTTTAGATAAAAGAAATCTCGACCATATTGTGAAAAACCGCAACGCTGTTCCGGCCAAATTTGCTTCATCGATCACGCTTGCAGAGCACCAGAAAGCTGCTGATTATTCGGCCGAAAAAATCAAAGTAAGCCAATATTTTCATCTTTTTGATCTGGTGATCTTTCTCTTGTGGACATTGGGAGGTGGTTTGGAATTTTTGAACCGCTTTGCCATGACTTTTGGTCGCTCTGAAATTTCAACAGGACTCGTGTTCTTTGGTTTACTGGGATTAATTTCCAGTGTGCTCGCCTTGCCGCACAGTCTCTATTTTACTTTTGTCATAGAAGAAAAATATGGATTCAACAAAACAACTTTGAAAACTTACATCATGGATAGACTTAAAGGTGCAGTCCTGGCCGTTGTCATCGGTGGCCCAATTGCCTGGTCAATATTGAAAATAATGGAAAAGCTCGGCAACGCCTGGTGGGTTTATGCTTTTGTTTTCCTGACTATCGTTCAACTTCTGCTCATATTTATTTATCCGACGTTCATTGCGCCTATCTTCAATAAATTTTCTCCATTACAGGAAGGCGAAGTAAAAGAAAAAATCGTTCACCTTCTTGAAAGATGTGGCTTTAAAAGTTCCGGTCTTTTTGTCATGGATGCTTCGACTAGAAGCGGACACGGCAACGCCTATTTCACCGGCTTTGGTAAAAATAAGCGAGTCGTTTTTTTCGACACTCTCATCAACACTCTTGATGCTGAAGAAGTCGAAGCCGTTCTCGCGCATGAGCTTGGCCACATGAAAAAGAAACACATTCTCAAAGGAATGATTAAAGGCTTTGTTATGAGTTTTATCGGCTTTGCCGTCCTGGGATACTTGAAAAATGATTTTGCTTTTTTTCAGGGACACGGTGTTCAGACGCCTTCAAATTATATGGCGCTCACTCTCTTCTCAATGGTCGCGGGAGTCTATACTTATTTCCTGACTCCGGTCATGGCCTGGTTTTCAAGAAAGAATGAATATGAGGCAGATGAATTTGCTTCAAAACATGCCAAGGCAGAAAAGCTGATTACGGCGCTGGTGAAAATGTATCGCGACAATGCAAGTTCTCTCACTCCCGATCCAGTGTATAGCAAGTTTTACTTCTCGCATCCACCGGCCCTGGAGCGCGTGACTTATCTGGAAAAGCTTAAACCTCTGGCTTAAAGAGAACTTCTCCGAAAATCGTTTTTAAGTGATCAAAGTATGGCTTGCGGTATTTTTCGATCTCATTGTGGATTTCATGATAAGCGCCGTCGAAAACTTTGAAATTGAACGATTTATCTACATTCGTAAAATAATCAATCACTGCTTTAGAGCCCACAACTCTATCGGCACTTCCAACTGAAGCAAAGCTTGGACATTTTGAACGAATAGGTCTTGAAAAAGTATCCTGGGCCGTTTTCATTAACTCAAAGATAAGCTTCGATTGAAGTTTTACAGAATTCAATTCATCGCGGATGTATTCTTCTTTTACGCGTGGGTCGTGCGATAAATAAGTAAGATCAACAAGACCGCCTACTGGAAATGAATATGGAATCTCACAGGCACCTTTGAAAAAAGCCGAAGGTAAAACTTTCAGAACTTCTCCGAAAACACCATGGGCGCCACAAGGTGGTGCATTGATAATAAAACGTTCAGGGTAACGAGCTTCTTCGACGTAGTTTTGCATAAACGCACTGGCGATCAAGGCGCCCATTGAATGTCCGAAAAGAACGTAGCGATCCATTCTATAGCGTTCGGAAAGAAAACGGATGATTTCCTTCAGATCTTCCATATAAAGCTCAAAATGATCAACGTAAGCGCGTCTGCCGGTGCTTCTTCCATGACCGCGCAGATCGAATTGAAAAACATTGAAGTCGTGGCCGAATAATTCCGGAATATACTTATGCCGTTCCATATGTTCGCCGATGCCATGAACCGCGACGATCCAGACAGGGCTTCCGCTTTCTTTAATCTGTACATAAAGTTCTGCGCCATCGCGCATTTTTAAAAACTTTTTATCCATGAACATAAGAGCATCCTCTTTAAACTTTTTTCCAATGACATTGTACAACCCAAAAATTGTACAATAGGATACTCACTTATGCGACTGAACAAATTTGTCCCTTTTTTACTGGCGCTCGTCATCCATTTGCTGCCTTTGGGTTATTTCCTATTCATTAAAAACAATTTTGAAGCTCCAGGTGTTTCTCAGAACTCCCATCAGGGAGTGCAAGGAATTGACCTGACAGGGTTCAGCACGACTAAAAAAAAATCAACGCCTGGGGGTCTCAAGCCCACTTCTTCAGTTAGCCCAACGTCTCCTTCCTTAAAGACAGGAACAACTGGAGCAACAGATAGCGCAGTCCAGAGTTCTTCTCCAGGAACAATTGCTACTTCTGGTTCAGGAACCGGATCACCTGAGACTCTGATTCTTTCCTCCGTCGATCCCGTCTATCCTCCTCTCGCCCGTCAAAAAGGTCTGGAGGGTTCTGTCAGACTTAAGGCCCGATATGATAATCAAGGAGTGATTACTCAAGTTGATATCGTCAATTCCAGTGGAACAAAAATGCTGGATGAATCAGCGAAGAAAGCACTGATGAGTTGGAAACTCAAAGCGGGGTCAGAAGGGAGCTTTGAAAAAACATTTCAATTTAAGCTGAACAACTAGGGACAGACAGCATCCATATCGACATTCACTTTGCTCATTCTGAATTTAATCATTTTCCAGTTATGGTCTTCACTTCCCTCTTCTTTGTAATGGCAAAGATAGTTCGCGACCATTTCCGTCTCACGTGTTGTCAGATGCATTTGAGGAAGCTTTTCCATTACACTGATCGCTGTATTTGGATCATCAGAGGAAAAAGACTTGGCAATGGAATTGAGAAGTCTGCTGTGCGCGTCTTCTGAGATGTCGCCTGACATTTGCACAAGAGCATCGGCCTTAGCATTACCTTTGTAGTTGTCGACAATTTTCAAAAGATTTTCAGATGAATTTTCTTTGGGATTATATTTCTTCAAAATTTCTACTGCAAGAACCTGAACTTTTTCATTTGAATTATCTGTAAGCTCTTTAATAACATCCCAGTCGACATCATTGGCAAGCGATGGATCTCTGTCAAAGCTCTCTTTCAATATTTCTAGATTGCGCCCGAGAAGTATATGCCCCGGAGTTTTTGTCTCATCAAAGTATGCATCGTTTTCATCTTTTCTTTCCATTCCGCAAAAATCTTTTTTCAAGCAACTTGTAAGATCGTATACCGATTGCTTACTGACTTTAAAAAGATTTTTCGGATTGGAATTCAAACTCATCAGTTGCTTTACCGGCAGAGAAAAATCGTTGATGACAGTCCAATTTTCATTCATCAAAACATCTTTGCTGATATTTTTCTCCAGAGCTTTTTTATCTTTTTCAAGAATAGACTCTGTTTTTACTGCTGCAGGAACTTCTGCAATAGTTCGCGAACGAGTGCCAGTCTGGCCCTTCACAACCAGACCGGCGCACGCTGCTAAAGAAAGAACATAAATCAGTTTTAATTTCATTCTTTAATTATCTTCCTAAAAGTTTATTTAAAGCAGATCTTTCGTTTTTGTATTCTTTCAGGTTTTTCACAATTTCTTTAATGGCTTCTGCGGCCGCCCCATCAACTCTGATATCTCCTACGTAATCAACAGGAATGACTCCGCTGAAGTTAAGAATTTTGTCGAGGTTTTTTGCAAAATTGGCATCATGATTTTTGAATGGAGAATTTGGATCAGCAAAACGGCATGTCTGAGCAATAGAACCTGAGTTGTATTTTCCTGCCCATGTCCCTTTGATCAAGTTGATATAGCTGACTCTTCTTTTTGGAAGGCTTCTGTTATAAATACAAGAATAGTTCGAAACGTTTCTGTAGACAGGATCAAATCCATTGAGAAGATGGCTAAAGCCGTAGTTCAAAGTTTTCGTCACACTTTCATATTTTTTATTCGCTAAGAAATCATCAAAATGCCAGCGAATACTTACTTGCATCATTGAAAGATCAGTTCCGTCTCCACCGCGGATCATTTGTCTTACGCCAGTAGAAGATTTGATTTCTGAACACTCTGGGAAAAATGGCATTTTCGGATCTTTAAAATATTGAGCGAAAATTTTATAAGTGGTTTCACTGGATTTTTTAACCATGTTCCCGCTATTGGCTTCCTGAACACAAACATTGCCATCCACATTTCTGAAATGAATATAGACACCTTCATGTAGTGGAACAGTGAGGGCCATTGTTAAAAAAGCGTAATACGCCTGAGTATCGCCTGCTTCAAGATATTTTCCGGCCTTGGCATCAGCTTCTCTCAGGATAGTTTTGACGACTTGTTGAAGATAAGCAGATTTTTCTGATGCTGAACTGGCATCGCGAAATTGTGGTCCATCAAGTTTAGCTGACGGGTTGATCGTGTACATCATTCTGTCTAAAACTTTAATTCTGTCTTCCGCATGAAGTGCTCCTGTTGAAAGAGCTAATGTCGCCATTCCTAAAATACACGATTTCAAAATCCCTTTTTTCATTATGGTCCCCCTCGTTTGCATAAAACCTGATTCGTTTTCCCCGACAATCGGAGCCCACTAGAAATACATCAGGTTTGAGGATGCGTTCAATGCACTTCATGGCATTGAAAAATGCATTCTCAGGGATAATAATTTTCTATGAAATCAGCGTGAATGAATCAGTGTTAACTGTTCAATGATGTGTGGATCCTTCACAATAAACGCTTTAAAAGGCGTCGTACTGTTATGAGTAATCCATGGGAAGAATGTCGAACGATCGTGGGTACCGATAAAAACATCGATATGAAATTCCTTAATCGCACCGCCCATATCTCCGGCAAAGAAATAACCATCGTGAATAATGGTTTCGGTTTTTGAAACGGGAATGATCGATCCTCGAGCTTCAGGAATGTACACAACAGAGCCTGTGGGAATGATCAACGGATCAGTCGCTATTGTTCGGTATGGTCTAAGAATAAAATTGCGAACACCGTCACCAAACGGTCCATTGGCAAGCTTAAACTTTGTTTTCCCTAGATTAAACTTGTAATAAGCAGAGCAGTCATTGGGAAAGAGATCATTGCTCAAATCGTAGTTATAAGTACGAGGAGGTCTATTCTTTGAAATAATGCGAATGGAACCTTCAAGCGCGCTCTTGCACCATTGTTGCAGTGATAATTTCGGGCCAAGAATTTTCCCTTCATTATCTCTCAATGGAACATCACCTGAGCCATCGACAAATTGAGGCAAATGATAGTTGGTTGCCCACAACAGGAGAGGCTCCCCTAACTCATGTACGGGAGCCTCTTCATAATTAAATTTATCAATCGGTTTAGGAACACCAGCGAGAACTGAACCAGTTAAAGCTATCGCCACCAAAAAAATTTTAAGCATGGGTCTGTTTTACCTTAGTGTAGTTCGCCTTCAATTGAAGAGAAATCGTCGCTGAAATCGAAATCTTTAACCATTTCGTTTGAATAAGTATGGAAACCTTCAAACTCGTAGTTGAATGCCTTCGGTCCACCCATATCAGTCATGATTGATTTAACCATATTGTTCTGAACAGCTTTTGATCCGGAAATATCTGTCGACTGATTGAAAATACCAAAGAAGCTGATTCCATTTTGAGTATTCATCATACCTGCAAGAGTCGACGTGTGCATTAAAGTTCCAGTCTTTGCTACAAATGAATTTTTGTAATCAGCTGGAAAAATTCTGTTTCTGAAAGTTCCACCGTCACTTCCTGGAACTGCTACAACATCTTCCATTTCTTTACTTTGAGATTCAACTTTCTCTTTCAGTTCAGAAATTAAATTAAGCATAATCTTGCATGAAGCGTAGTTATCTTTTCTCACGCCATCAATGAAAGTTGGCAATCCACTGCCTGAATAAAAGCGGATTTTATCAGTGCCGAGCTCAAAAGAATCCTGAAGATAGTTTGTAAATTTTGAACTTGCACCAAGTTGACGATAAATTGTCTCTGCAACGTAGTTGTTCGATTTGATGTTCATTTGCTTCAGGTATCTGTAAAGCGCTGGAGATGAAAGAGTGAGAACTTTAGCTTCTTCATCATTTTCAAACGGGTTTGTTTCAGAATACTTAATATTTGTAACTTCAAAGTTGATTTCATCAACAAAGCGACCGGCCTTCGCAAGGTCGCGGTAGTTTCTGTACTCAGATTTAGTATCAGCAGACCACGACTTCGAGTTAAAATAGTTTCTAAGGTGTCTTGTCACAGCAGCTGGAGAAACACTTGGATATTCATCAATCAAGTATTCTGCATCTGGAAAAACAATTGTGTTTTTATCAAACGTTATTGTGTCAAACTTTGTGTAACCTTGCTCATTCAACTGAGAAAGAAGATAAAACATTTTTTCATTTCCAAGGAACGGATCGTATGAGCCCTGGATATGTAGGTTGTTGCCTTTAATGAAAAGTTTTGTGTCGTATTTAAAATCAACGCCAAGCTTATCAACGGCCCAGAGAGAAACCAACAGTTTTGAAACTGAGGCTAAACGGATTCTCATGTCGACGTTCTTTCCTTCGACTTTTCCTTCTTCGTTTGTAAAGCAGTAAGCTTGATCAGCAGCTGCTAAACCTTCTGACGAAAGTAGTTGCGACCATGTTTTGTCTGTTTTTTCGCTAGCGAATGCGTTTCCGACTAAAAGTGCGGCAATCAAAAGTGCTTTCATGATTTTTATTCCCTTTCTCTATTTATATTTTATTTTCTTAAATTATCAATCGACATCCATGGAGGAGTCACTTCATCCATAAACCCGCTGACTTCCACGATTTCATTTGGATGAGCGTAACCTTCAAGCACACCTGCATCGACAAAGAATGTTCCGTGCATGTTGATGTCTTTCACTCCGTAAACATTTCCTTTGCGACCAACTTTTCTTGAAAGCTTGGAAAGTTTTTCACCAGGAGTATATTCAATAACATCTGGGTGTGTATCAACGTCGTAAGTTCCGACTTCAATCACTTGATTCAAAGGATCTTTTGGATCAAGGATCAACTCACCACCAGCAAGCTTCGCCTGCCAGAAAGCATCGAGATCAGCACCGTTGATTTTAAGAGCATTGAGAACGAGATTTCTATCAACTGAATGGTTTCTTGATTTAGTTAAAACATAGTTCCATGGAGTTGTTTGATTTGGATATTGAGATAGCGAAGGATCGAGATAAGCTTCTTTCGCATAGATTTTGATAATCGGAGCACCAACATCAATCAGGTTTCTGAGGAATGCGATGGCTTCGTTGTTATTTCTTGTACAACCTGAGCTTCTTGGGTCTGAGACCATATTGATAAGAGGTTTCTTAACACGTTTAATGAATTTATCTTTATCAGATCCCCATCCAAGAGTTCCGTGAGTCCATTGTCCGTAAGCTTCTGGAGCAACGAAAGCTGCATACCATCCGAAAGCTCCACGCATTTTTCCTACCGGTTTTCCTTTTTCATCAAGAGGCATAACTTTTTTAGAGAACCAGTCATTCCATGAAGCATCTGCTGATGGAGTTGCTGGATATCCATCGCGGTACCAAGCTGGGTAGTGAGATTCAGGATCCTGATAAAATTTTGACCAGCCAGTGACACGGTAACTTCCAAGAATAGAGCGTCCTTTTCCTGGCTCTTCTTTTGGATGATCAGTATCCTCACCTACGACAACTTCAGACTCCATAAGCATTTTGGCAGGACAAGAGTTATCAGCACAAACTCTTTCATAAGCGCGGATCGTTTCTGAAGCGACGTTAACAACAACAAAATATTTTCCGGTGAATTCTTTGTAATCAACTTTTTTAGGAGAAAGGTATTCGAAGGCCACGAAATATTTTTCTGATTTCGCAATCGGATCGTAAGTTTTTACGACTTGAACTTCGATATATTTATTGTTGTAGATTTGAGTCGGGTTGATAATTTTAACTTGATCATTCAAGCTAAGCTCGCCAAGAATTTTTGTATTCAAATCACCTGTCGCTCTTACTCTTACGCTGTTGCTGCTGATCCAGTAAACTTGTTGATCGTTAAAAACTGGTCCTGGTACTGGAGTTGGTTCTGTCGGTTGAGCGACAGGTCCTGGTACTGGTGCAGGTGTTGTTGTCTGGTCATCAGCATTTACTGAAGCTAAAACGCTTGCCGCAAGCATGGCAGTTAGGATTACCTTATTCATCGAATATCTCCCCATTTTGATAAATGAATTTCAGGCGGAACTTATCTCTTTCGAAAGCGCCCCATCAAGTTAAGTGATCGCACTTTGTAATTTTTACAACCCGAAAAAGCAAGGAATAGATCGTGGAATAGGTAATAAGGATTGCGGTGCCATTGCGACACCTTGTAGATTTTTCAGAGTAAGTTTTAAACGATTTTAAAGAGCGTCGGGAACTGGTTCCGCTTCTCTTTTTAAAGCATCAAACAATGGATCTTTACATACCCACTGCGATGTTTTTTGGGCACATGCAATTAACTTTTTGCGAGGAAAAGTTGAAGCCTTCTTGTAAAGATCATCCTTTAGCTGGTTATTCTGAGCTATATCCGAATAAACGCCGCAATGACAATTGACTTCACAGTCGGTCAGATGTTTGTCGATGATGAGATATTTTCCGGATTGAATCTCTTCATCAAGTCGCGCATGCAGAGGTTGCATTAATGTAAGGGCCTCTGCTGACTTCAATCCGCAGGTCTCAGTTACTTCCTTCTCACCATCAGAAACGAGCGTGAGAAAATTGGCGATATCGTCTAATTTTTCTACCTTTGAAAGGCCCGACGAAGAAATTTGCTTCGTCGAGCATGAGATAAGAAACAAACTAGAAAACGAAAGAAATATTAGCGCTTTTATTTTTTTGCTCCATTCATTTCATCAACGATCTCTGGCAAAGTCACCCATCTGATTTCGTTAGAAGTTCCTTTGAAAGTTTTTGACCATTCAACCAGTTTCTTTGAAGCAATTACTGATTGCGGATGAATGTCGTGGAAGAGAACAACTCCATGTCCTGCTGCCTGCATTTGCTTTTTAGAACGGGCAACAATTGAATCAGGGTCTTTATCCTGCCAGTCAAGCGTATCAACGTTCCAGAAAACGTGAATCATTTTTAAATCGGCAATCATTTGACGGATGCGAGGAACAGAGTTCCCTGCACCGTATGGACAACGGAAAAACTGCACCGGCTGTCCATAAGATTTTTGTTCAATTGAAGTTGATTGAACAATTTCTTTTTGCAATCCTGTAGCGTCCAGTTTTGGCAGCTGCGCGTGCGACCATGAATGGTTTGCTCTCGCGTGACCTTTCTCGCCAACCAGATCGACTATGCTTTGATAGCGTATTACGTTTTGAGCAAGCCAGAAGAACGTGGCCTTAATCCCCAGGTCATCAAGATTTTTTACAATGGCAGCAGTATGAGTTGGATTTGGTCCATCATCATAAGTGAGTGCCCAGACCCCTTTTGGAAAAACTAATCCCATCACGTTTCCGCTTGAGGTCGTTGAAGGGAAAAATTTTAATTCGGATTGCGGCTCTCTTCCGGTTGCATCCACAAATTGCATTTTTTCAGTGATAGACTCAACTGTTTGAGACAGCTCATCACCCGATTCTGCTTCCACTTTACCGATCGCTCTCATCATTTTTCTATACTGACGAAGAGTTGAAAGTTTTTCGGTATCATCTTTGAAGTTGTTGCCTGGAAGTTCAGCCGGTGACAGAGATTTATTTGTCAGACCTCTTCTTTCACGAAGCTCCTGTGCGATTTCAGTTTTCAACTCATCAAAGGAAATTTTCTCAATTGGATCTTTTGAATCGAGTTTCTTTTTAAATTTTGAAAGAATGTTCTTAGCGAGTTTCCTCTTATCAGATGGCAAAGATTTATCGTACGCCATATCCGAAAGACGAAGGTAGTGATAAGAAATCTTATCTTTTAGTCTGTGGCTGAGAGTGTACATCGTAATAAGCTTCTTATAACTTTTTGACGTTTCAAAGGAAACATTGCTGTTTGCCGCTACGGCTTCATCAAGTTCGCTGTCAAAATCTGCCAAGTAAGATTCTGCCCGCAAAAAGATACTCTTCAGACCGGACAAATAATCAAGAAACTCTTTTTCAGGGTCCTGTGCGTTCATCATCATTTCGAAAGCTGTGTTCAGATTTTCTTCCGATTCAGACGAACTCGGGGCGCGCACAGAAGGAGCTGTCACCTTTGCAGTCAATGGAACTTTTTGATCATTAACGGGCGTAAAGGTCGAACATGAAGAAAGTAAAAAGCTTAGTGCAGCTGTCGTAGACAATGTTTTTTTAAAACTCATAGAAGGACACTCCCCTGTTTAACGAGATAACGTTTTATTATCGGAACAAAATGCTCGGATATTTAATTTTATTTTCTGTCAAAAACTTAAACAGGGCCTTTTGTGTATTTTTTTCACAGTTACGGGAACTTTCTGTCCGAAGGCCAGTCACTTTTGATATCTGCAGGTCCAATATCAACTTTCAAAGACCGGGATATTATAATGAACAAGGTTCTTTTCACGCTGACACTCGTTTTTCAGGCCGCCCAACTCTCTGCTGCCGTTTCATGGGACAATCCACCAGTCATGTGTCCGGAAGAAGTTTTCGCACGCGGCTTTAAATGTCCGGATTTTTCAAGAGTCGAAAATCCTTATACTGATTTTCCTTATGAAACTTCTAAAGAAGAAATTCTCGACTGGAGAAACAATAAGGCAGCTGACCTTAAAGTTTGCCGCAATCAGGAAGTACTAAGGAGAGAAGCGGTTAAGCCTGGTTCATTTTCAGCAGCAACGATCGAAAATGCATGGATGGTTGTTGATGGTGCTAATCACGTTTCAGAAAAATTAAAGGCTATCGAAGAAGCTTCAAAAAAATACGATATGCCGGCCCATGTACTGATCGGGGCCATGAAGCAAGAATCACTTTTTGCATCTTTGGGAATCTCACCAGACGGTGGAAACTATTCATGTGGTATGTCTCAGCTGAACATTCAGGAATGGTGTCAGGCCATGAATGGTCTTTCACGAGCTGACAAAGATTCTTTTGGATGGCCGTCAGATATAAAATGTGACTCTACTGATCTTCCGACGAATATTGTAAAACCGTTCTACGAACTTGCTGTCAAAAATCTGGGATCGAGACCGAGCTACCAGATGACTTCAGAAGATTTTAAAGGAATCAATGCAGACCAGGTGACTGGAGCTTTTCCTTCTGGAAATAAAGCTCTTCAGGAAAAAAGATTTCAGGCGGTCACATCTTTTGTTAATAACTGCCAGAACATTTCTCTCTCGGTAAATTTCAAAGCAAAAACATTGAAAGGTCTTTTTGATTATTTCGTTCCTTCAAAACTGAAACAACAAGAGCTTTACACTGAAGGAAAAACTTTCGGTCGCACATGTCGTTCAGCTTATACTTCAAAATACTACCCACTTCATACTGGCTGGTTACTCGCAGTTGCCATGTACAATGCTGGTCCCTCTCAGGCAAAGCTGGTAGAATATTACTACCAAAGCAAAGCAGAAAATTTACCGGCAATGAATCCACTTGATCTGATTGAAGCTCTTCACTGGGGTGGAAAATGGAAACCGGGCACAGACAGCATCCTTTATGCTGATATGGATGCGGAAAATAAACCGACTAGAAGATGGTTCAAAAAAGAAGATTCAAATGAAATGTCTCAAAGCTGGTTCAAGAGCTGTATTGTCCAAAGACACGTAGCAAGAGTTATCCAGCACGTCACACTTCCAGCAGAATCGATTGCAAAATCACTCGAGGTTGGCGGATGTACAGTGACTGGAGTTCCTGAATACCGTCAAAAATCCAGCGGTGTAAAAAACTAATTTTCTTAAAAACAAGGCCGTCTCAAACACTATGAGACGGCTTTTTTTTCTTCTTGCCCCCACTCTATCGGGGGAGTAAAATAAAAATCCATACTACTCGAACGAATGTTCGACTAAAGGATTTTCATGACAACGAATGCTTCTTATCAACTTCTCCACGATTTATCTTTTTGCGTCTTTGACTTAGAAACCACTGGCGGAAATCATCACACAGACAAAATCATCGAAATTGGCCTCGTCAGAATCGAGAATTTAAAGATCGTTGATCAAAAAGGTTTTCTCATAAAGCCTGAAATGCAAATTCCAGATTTTATTCAGAAGTTGACCAGTATTAAAGAAGCGGATGTAAACGACGCTCCTATCATCGAAGATGTGATTGATGAAATACTCGCTTTCATGGGTAACTCAATCCTTGTTGCCCACAACACTTCTTTTGATGTTCCTTTTTTTAATTCTGTCCTCAGAAGACTGGGCAAAGAAGAACTTCAAAACAAAGCGATTTGTACCAATTTAATGACCAAATATATGATTCCGAATCTTCTCAGTTCGAACCTGAACTATATGAGTAAGATTTTTGATCTGAATCATCAGAAGGCCCACAGAGCATTGGATGATGCTCTCGCAACGGCAGACTTGCTGTTAAAATATCTCAGCATCTTTATTCATAAAAAGATTCATAAAGTGAACTCTCTTTATTATCCCAAGAATAAATTTGAGCTGGATCGAATTCATTACAAAAAAGCAACTTCGCTTGAAAAAGTAATTGCCCACATTGAAAGCTTGAATTCCCCTATCCTCGTTACGTTAAAAGGCGTGGAAGGAATTGTTTTGTTTTCTTTTCCCAGTCTTGCGACAGAAAAGGAAAAACAATATCTGATTCAAAAAATAAAAGAAATTCCTTATGAAATACTGACCATTAAAATGATTGGACCTTTTTTTCAGGGACTCATTGAACTTTCGACTTATTTTTCAAAATTAAGTGATTCACTTCAAAAAGAAACGATCCAAAAGCTGAGCGAATTTCATGGAATTGATTTTAATTCGTTGAATGCAGATAATGCCGTGGATTTCAAACATGACTTCATCGTGATGAATCATCTTATTCCCGATCAATTTGTCATTTATCCTTTGCGTTCACTTCATCACAAAATGGAACTGGTTTTTCGCTATCCCACTCATCAAAACAAGCTCGTACAATACATAAATTCCAAGAGTGCGAGAATCGCTCAAGGGAAATTAAAAAAAGATCATCTGGCTCCACTGATGAATAATTTTTTGTGTGCTTACCTTGAAAAAGCAACAAACTATTTGTTGATTAATAAAAGTCAGCAGAAAATCGTCAATGCCGATATCAAGTCTGCGCTCGAGACATTTATGGAAGAGAATCCGAATAATTATAATTTTCCGAGAAATTATCTTTAAGAGCGTTGAGCGCTGTAGATCAATCGAATTTCCTGGCGCAGGAAAGTAATCTCCAGTTTTTCAAAAACAAGAAGATGCTGAATCAGTTTTGATTGTGCAATTTTTTCTTCATATTCAAAATCGTGATCTAATTTGAGAACGATCTGATTTGAAAATTCCATTACTTCTCCACTCATTGAAGTCAGGTTCGTCTGAGTAATCAAACGCTCGTGAGCAAAGGCGGTCATGAGTTCGCTCAGAATCAGATACATAATCATCGACATAATCGAAGAATTCATCTGATGTGAAAATGTTTCCAGCGTTGGGACATATTTAACATCCAGACGAAGATTGGCTTCAATCATTCTGAAACGAAGAAGATTGAGCGCTTGATCAAGCGATGCTTTGATGGAAGGGGCCTGTCCTGCAGAAGGAGAAAATTTTGAAAAACCAAGGAAAATTTCCACGAGCTCTTTGCAGCGTTTAGCTCCGTTTCTCATATCATCCAGATCAACGAGATTGTCTTCGGACCATTCTTCAAGCGAAAGAAGTGAAAGAGCGGCCAGAATTCCGGCAAGCGGATTGTTCAATTCATGCGCAATTGAACTGGAGATGATTCCAAGTTCATCCACCGAACCTTTTGAAGTGCCTTTCCCGCTTTTGGATGCTGAGGAAGTGCTCGCTTCGCGGTTTTCTGAGGTATAGAAAACAAAATAAGAGGCATTGATCAGATTTATTGGAAATTCAATTCTTCTGACTTTATAAAATTGCTGATGAAGCTCAAGACTTTCCTGATCGCGAAAGCGTAGGCATTCCTTCGGTAAAATTCCGATTTTTGCGAAAGACTCGTTGTAAATGAGCAAGTCGCCCTGACCGGAAATGACGGCCATGGGATAAGGAATTTTTGAAAATATTTTTTTCCAAAAATCAATTTCCCCATCGCTTTTAATCAGTTGTTGATCCTGCAGCTGAATCGTGCGCAGGACTGTCGTGATAATCAATTCAAGAGGACAAGCTTCAGATTGCCATTCGTGATGTTTAAATTTAAGAAGCAGAAAATAATCGTTATAAGGAAGATGAAACACCAGTGTGTTCTCATCAATTTCTTCTTCGATCAGCTGTTCTTCATGAACAATGATCATATTCAGCAGTTGAGAATGTTTTTTAGCAAAGCTTTTAAAATGAACATTCCAGTTCTTGATTTGTTCGTCACCTAAAAGCTGTATTTCCAGATCGAGCAAAGCTTCAATATCTTTTTTCTGTTCCGCCGATTGATTTTTCAACGCTTCAGCATTGAGAGAGGCATTGCCCATTTTAATTTTATCGTAAATCTTTTCGCTTTCTTTCACTTTGCTTTGTAAAGCAATGCGCTTTTCAATAACAAACAAACGTTCAAGAAGCGCGGTAATTTCCTCATATGAATTAAAATTAATCTTTTCAACATTGGAATTATCAAATGGTTCGTTTGAATCGAGAATAATGAGGCGGTTTTTATATCGTGAAAATTGTCTGAGACTTTTCTTATGCGCAAAGATCACACTTAAGGTGTAATCATCCGTACTTTTAAGTTCTGTCTGAGCTTTAATTTTTTCGTCTTGTAAGGCACGCAGAATAAACTCTGACCGCTCCTCCTGAACCAGGCGCGGATCAACGATGAAATTCATTCTGGTTTTATGCTTAGCTTTCATTTTTTAGATACTTTTCTTTTACCATCGTGGAGATGCAAATTCAATTCAGCACCGGCCGGCAACTGGTCAAAGGAAGTGACAGAGGCGACGACGTGGCCATCGCTGGACTCGACGTATCCGTATCCTCTCTCCAGGACGTTGGAAGGATTCAAGACTTTAAGAAGCCTGTCTGAACGATCAAGGCGATGATGAAGCTGCATCATCTTTTCCTTCATCAATCGTTTCATTTCTTCAAGATTAGTATCCAGTTCAACATAGAATTCGTGAATGTGAGTCAACTCATGTAATCGGTTTCGCAAATCACATCTTCTCAGGCGTTTTTGAAAAGAATTGAATTGTCCCCAGATAATATTCAGAATGGAATGTGGATGGGCATGCTTTAAGCGGTTGTGAAGACGACTGGATTTGATTTCCATTGTACTTCTCAATCGTCCGCGCAAACTGCGCATTTTATCTTTAATCATTGTCTGATGGTGCGTGATAACTTCAGCAGCCGCTGAAGGAGTCTCCGCACGAAGATCGCAGACAAAATCTGAAATGGAATAATCTACTTCGTGACCGACGGCCGAGATCGTAGGAATTGGACAATTGTGAAGATCCCAGGCAAGTCCTTCATCGTTAAAGGCCCAGAGGTCTTCCAGACTTCCTCCTCCGCGGGCAAGAACAATGAGATCAATTTTTTTATCTGCTGGAGCTTCCATGGAAAACTTAATGACATTGTGAAGTGACTGACGAAGAGCTCTCGGCGCATCGTCCCCCTGAACGAGAGTGGGCACAATCACAAGATCCATCCAGATCGAGCGCCTTTTATAGATATTGATAAAATCCGCCAGTGCAGCACTTCGTTGGGCCGTGATGACGGCCACGCGTTTTGGCATTACAGGAATTGGTTTTTTCTTGTCGAGGTCAAATAAACCTTCCGACGCTAATTTGCGCTTTAACTTCTCAAATTGTTCTTTGAGATCGCCCACTCCCAATGGAGTGATTTTTTTAACGATAACCTGAAAAGTTCCGCGTTTTGGATAAACATTGATATCGCCGATCACGACAACTTTATCACCATCTTTAATTTTGCGGATGAGTGGATTGCGAAGAGCATCCATTTTAAAAAGAGCCGCGCTCATGCACGCGTCTTTATCAGAAAGAGTGAAATACCAATGGCCGGAAGAAGAAAGGGAGAGATTGGTGATCTCTCCCACTATTGCTACATTTGAAAAATTGCTTTCGAGCAGGTCTTTAATTTCACTGACGATCGCGGAAACATTTTTTGCAGGTAAATCCATTAATTATATTTTTAAACTCTTAATCAGGCCGATATTTTTCAGATAGTTTATCGCCTGAAGAACCTGATAGTCATCTCTCGGTGCGATCTTTTTGTTAAATTCGTCATCCGATTCTGCCACTTCTTTGTTTTTGCCTTTCTTTTTCTTTTCACGCATCTGCTTAAAACGCTCTGTTCTTTCAATGCGCTCTTTCAATTCATTGGCTTCGCGGATTTTTCTTTCTTCCGGAGTCTCAATAGTTGCGGTTAAGTGATTTTTCAGGTCTTTTTCGCGGATGAATGTCGTTTCTTTTTTATTGCCTTCGACAAACTCTGCTTCTACTTCATCAATAACTACGTCCGGCTTAATTCCTACGGCCTGAATTTTGCGTCCGCTTGGAGTCATATATTGTGCGATCGTCAGCTTTACACCGATCTGATCATCAATCTTGGCCACTGATTGAACTGAGCCTTTTCCAAAAGACTGCGTCCCCATAATGATGGCCCGTTTTGCATCTTGAAGAGCACCAGAAACGATTTCTGAAGCAGAAGCTGTTGAACCATTGATCAAAACAATAACCGGAATATCCAGTTCTTTTAAACCTGATTTTTTTACGTAACGGATTTCTTTATTTTTTGGATCGCGCCCTTCTGTTGAAACGACGATTCCGTCTTTTAAGAAAATCGAAGACACATCAACGGCTTCATCCAGTAAACCGCCTGGATTCGATCTGAGATCCAGGATAACTCCTTTTAATCCGCCTTTCGTTTTTGATTCCTCTCTCATTTTCATGAGAGCTTCAGAAATGTATTCAGCTGATTTTTTCTGGAACTGAGTTAAACGAACATACGCATATTGGTCTTGAATCAATTCATATTTAACTGGCTTAAGGTAAACGATTTCGCGGGTGAGTTCGACATTTTTAATGCCGTCTACACCTTCGCGGGCAATACCCAAAACAATCTTTGATTTTGTTTTTCCACGAAGACGATCAATCGCCTGCTCAAGAGTGACACCCACCATAGATTCATGATTGATCTCGACAATTTTATCACCTGGGCGAATACCGGCCTTGAATGCAGGTGAATCTTCAATAGGTGTAATAATGACGAGAATGCCATCCTTTTGAGTGACTTCAATGCCCAGTCCTCCAAACTCTCCAGAAGTTTCTTCCTGCATCTTTGCGAAAATTTCTTTATCTAAAAAAGCTGAATGCGGATCGAGCGTTCCCATCATGCCGTTAAGGGCACCTTCGATAAGTTTCTCAGTGTCAACTTCGCGGTAGTATTGAGACTCAATCAGATAAAGGACTTTATTGAAAAGTTCGAGTTTTTCAAAACGCGATTTCTTTGCGGCTTCAGAATTTGCATCCGGAGCTGCAGCATAAGTAAAATTTGATTGAAGAGTTAATAGCGATAAAAGCAAGAGACTTTTTAGTTCTCTTTTCATGATCTTCTCCTTCCATGAGAGATAGATGCGTTTTAGATTATTTTCTTAGATTTCTCTTATCTAAAAGCAAATATGTATTTTGGGCTAAATTGTTTTTACGTACTTCAAAATAAATCTTTCCGTCGCCTAAACCGTTCGTGTTGCGAGGGTTCGTGTAGCCGACGATTTGCGACGCCTGAATGCTGTCGCCATTCTTCACGCTGTAATCAAACTGTCCGAGAAGAACTGTTCTTGTATCGTTGCCATGATCAATCATGAGAACGTTTCCATAACTTGCCAGAGAGCCTGTATAAACGACTCTTCCCCCTTTCGGAGCATGAACTTCATTCTTGCCCTGAAAGTTGAACGTGACGCCTTTTTTCTGATAATCAATCCCCATCACTTGCGCGATCGGAGGAAGGAAATCGCCACCAGGCATTTTGTCCAAAATTCCTTGTCTCGCCTCAAGAGGCTGAGAAGGAATTTTAATTTCTTCAGTAACCTGAACCGGCGCTAATTTTTCTTTAAGAGCGGCTTTTTTCAAAGACTCTCTTTCCATGGCCAGTTTGTTTTTAGATTCGTCGAACTGAGTCTGAGAAGACATTTTTTTCTGAGTTTCAGCTTCCAGATTCGCCCGTAGATCTTTTTTCTTCTGCTCAAGTTCCTGCATAAGAGCGAGAAGTTCTTTCTCTGTTCTCATCGAATCTTCAAGACGCTGATAAAGTCTTTCCACGTCGTCCTGAACAGCTTTATTGGATTTCATTACGCCGTCGAGATCGACAAGGCGGCGTTGAAGATTTTCTACGAGAATTTTTCTGGAAAGAATATCAGCAGAGCTTTCGGTCTTTTCCAGTTTATTGAGCAGCACTCCCATAAGGATTGCTTTCGTTTCATTGTAATTCTTTTTTAAATTCTGATTATCAAGATCGGCATTCTTTTTTGCCTGAGAAAGCATTTCTTCAATTTTTGCTCTTTCGTCGGCTAGCTTCAGGTATTTTTTATTTTGAATCCCAAGGTTCATTTCCACATTGGAAACTTCTTTGGTCATCGTTTGAATGAGACGATTCTGCTCCTGCAGCCTGCGCTTCATTTCAAAGACATTAACTTTTTCACCCGACTCAATCGCTGCGGATAAACTCAAAGGCAAAAGAATCAAACAAAGAAGTGATGATTTATTCATGGGGAATTAACGGTTCTCCCATTGGTAACTTTTAGAATGAAGAAGAATTCCGGCAACAAACAACATCAGAGCTGCAATCAGATTCAAAAGCTGAGGCATCCCAAGAATAAAAGTAGTCGCCACTGAAAGAACAAAAATAACAGAGAGACCAAAGCTCGCCATTTTCAGACCAATCTTTTTCTTGCGTTGGTAACTCTCAAGAAGATAAGAAGCTTCAGCAATTTTAGATCTGACTGAGAGAAGAGAGATCATCCAGAACATGAAAACGATAAATAGATAAATTGAATAACCCCAGGCTTTAATCGCTGTGATGAATTGATTCTTTTTATCCAAAGTCTGATCGTTCACTTTAACAGCTCCGAGAGTAATATTGCCCTCGCCAACAAGGTGTGTAAGGTAATCGCGGACAAGTTCCTGAGCACGCGGCTTCAGATCCTTGGCGTAAATGATTTTCAGACCAGCGTAGTTCAAATCAAGTGTCGTTGTCGGAAGGTTGATCTGCATGGCCCCGAGAATATTCTTCACTTCATCTTTGATTTGAGTTTCTGAAAGAACTTCTACTTTGTGAACGCCCGGAAGAACGGCCATCTGGCGCGCAACATTCTGGTAGGATTCAGTTGAAGCAATCAAAGCGTAGAAATAAGATCCTGCTTTGTTTTCCGGAATAAGTTTAGTGAACTGTTCTTCAAGAAATGCTTTTTGTCCGATGGAAAAAACCATCAGGATTGAAAAGAAGAACAGAAAAAAACCACGCACTGGTGATTTAAAAAGAATTTTAAAGAAATGATTTAAATAAAACATGCGTGCCCCGAATACACTAAACGTCCATTGTCTAAATGAATAATCCGGCCGGTAAAACTCTTAATGAGTTCTTTGTTATGTGTGGCCCAAATGACAGTCAATCCTCTTTTCGCATTATAGAGATTGAAAACATCAAACAACCTTCTTGTGTTATCAATATCAAGTGAGCTCGTCGGCTCATCTGCAATCAGAATGTCTGGTCTTGTTAAGAGCGAACGGATAATTGCTACTTTCTGTTGAAGACCACCGTTGGCCTGATTGATTTTTAAATTGAGTCTGTCTTTGACTCCAAGAATGCGAGCAAGCTCATGCATATCCTGGACGAATTCATTTTTGTCTTTGTAGATGCTAGAGTCGTAAGCGAACATGAGATTTTCTTCGCAGGTATATTTCCCCATAAGGCGAAGATCTTGAAACACGTTTGAAACGTAAAGATTTTTTTTACCGCCGAGAACGTTCGGACGAATGACTTTTCCTGAAGTAGGTTCCTGCAAACCAGAGAGCAATTTCAAAAGAGTTGTTTTCCCTGCTCCACTCGCACCAGTGACAAAAATAATTTCACCGCGCTCGATTGTGAGCTGAACATTTTTTAATGCACGAATTTCGCCGAACTCGACAGAAACATCTTCGCAATAAAAAATGGGACCGTTGGAACTATGAGTTCCGCGATTCATGCGCTGATTTGTATTGATGCTTTGATTTTGCATAACGACCTTTTTATCCAAGTCAATTTCAACAGTCATCCTGACTGAGAAAGGGGTACGCCCCTTCCTCAAAATTTTAACTTAAATTTAGGTTTTTAGGTAGTTTTCTGTAAAACCGAGAAATTTATTCCGGTATCCAAAACAAGTTCTTAGCTGAAACTTCCTTCAATCACTCCCTCTGCCAGGAGTAGCTCGTAAGCAGAAGTTGAGCAATAGACGTTTGGAATGAAGTTATTGCTGTTAAATAGCCTTGAGATTAGTGAATTTTCCACATCTCCCAGAAGGCGTACTTCCCCGTTTTCCATTGAGATTTTCACAGGATCGCGGTCAAAAAGCACGTTGGCGAGCTTTTCCGAAGTGTTTTTGGCAACGTTTTTAGGAGATTTTACAAAGAGAATCGGCTTTTTAGGAATATCGTAAATCAGCCAGTCAGAGGGACTACCTTTTTTCTTTAGGACTTCCTCGATCTCATGGATTTTTGCCAGAGCGCGTTTGGAATATTTTTCCAGAGCGCCAGGGTCGTCCTGGGAAAGCAGACGGGATTTAAAGTCTTCACATCGGATGGCCTTTCCGCCGGATCCCAGCAAGATGGTTTTCGCCATATCTTTAATTTTCGGATTTTTGTCCAGATCACCATTGGTGAAATGCTTATGAACGGTCGACATGAAGTAATTATCGTTGAAGCCGTAAAACTTCATCGGATCTTTTTCAATCATCTCGAGAAGCTCACTGTAGCGGTAGATATAACCTTTCTCCAGAAAATAAGAACAGATCGTTTCAGCAATAGAATCGTATTTAGCTCCTCTTGGAGAACGAATAACCTGCGAGTACCAGGCAAATCGGCTCATAAGAAAATCTTCAACGCAATAAAGAGCGTTGTGACGAATCGTGAGAATATCGTGATTCTCAATTTTCTTTACCTGAAAGTGATAAAGCAGATAATCGCGGTCGTAAGATCCGTATTTCAAACCAGTGTAATGAGCATCACGCAAAAGATAATCCATTCTGTCGCAATCGACCTCCGAGTGAAGAATCTGATTAGCGAGAATACTTTCATCAACGCCTTTGACGAGATCGGAAATTCGCTGCGGATTGATGCCGTATTTTTTCAAAATATAAGTGATGCCGCCTTCGTAATCTGTATTTTTAATGATGAAAGCACCGAGGTTTTCGTGATCATCAGAAAGACCTTTTCCGCCTTTTGCCTTAGTCGTCTCGCCGTAAGCAATATAGGCCATCTCAGTTGTATGCGAGAACATAAATGTTCCCAGGTCGTGCATCAGCGCAGCTAAGCGCACGCTCTTGTGATAAATCGCATCCTCTGTTCTGCAGTCAGGATCCATGAGTTCTTTTTCACTCACAGCTCGCTTACATGACTCTAGAATTTTAGAAGCATTATGCATAACTCCGATGGAGTGATGAAAACGCGAATGCTCAGCTCCTGGAAAAACATAGCAGGAAAATCCAAGCTGCTTAATCCAGCGAAGGCGCTGATAAAACGGCGACGAGATAATTTCCCACTCAATGGGATTGAGTTTTATGAATCCATAAATCGGATCATAAATGACATGAGATTTTTCTTTAGATGATTTTGTCAGTGACGGAGTAAGAGACGCGACTTCCATGTGTTTTGCTCTCAAAAAACAAAAAGGCCCACTACGAATAGCGGGCCTGTGATTTTGCTTGTATTAATTAATGTAAATTCTTTTTTGATTTTGCTTCTTTTTTCTTTTTCTTCACAGAGGCCATAACCTTTGCGTGAATCAGTTCAAGCATGATCTTCGCTTCTTTTCTCAGATCGTTGTCGTTGACGAAGCGGTAGAAATTTTCAATATCGATTGCAGTTCTAAAGTTCCTCGGCGTTTTCGGGCTCTCTACAACTGTTTCTTGTTCTATCATTGACATGGGGTCCTCCATTTAAAGTCGTTCAATTGTACCTTATTCACTCTCGCAATTACAAGTTCTTAAGTCTTAGGCTTCTTTATCAAACTCAATCCCGTAAGAGTGAAGTTTGTTGTATAGAGTCTTAACTGTAATTCCAAGAACTTTAGCAGTTTTTGTTTTGTTTCCACCAAGGTTTTCAAGTGTGCTCATGATGTGGTTTCTTTCTAGTTCTTCAAGCGTCACAGGGATAAATTCAACTGGTTTTACCGCTACCACTTTTTCTACAACTGGCAGAACTTCCGCATTTTGAATATTCTGGTCAAGGTGAAGCTTCTCAATAATTGTTCCTTCTGCAAGGATGTACGCTCTTTCTACAACGTTTTGTAGTTCGCGAACGTTTCCTGACCAAGAGTATTCTGTAAGAGCTTTGATTGCGCTTGGTGAGAAAGATTTTTGCGCATCTTTTGCTTTTCCAGAGTTCAGGAAGAAGTTAGCAAGAACTTCGATATCTTCTTTTCTTTCTCTTAGAGCTGGTGCTTTAAGAACGATTGTTGAAAGTGCGAAGTAAAGGTCTTCTCTGAATGAACCTTCACGAACCAGGTCCATCAAATCTTTTGTTGAAGCTGAAATCAATCTTACGTCTGACTTAAAGAATGACTGGCTACCAGCTTTAATTCCCATTTTTGCAGTCGCATATTGCATAAGTTTGTTTTGGATCGCTACTGGCATTCTTTCAACAGAGTTGATGAAAAGAGTACCGAAGTTAGCTGCTTCAAGCATACCAACTTTTGAATCGTCACCGAAAAGTTCGATATCAAGTTGTCTTTCGTTAAGAGTTGAACAGTCTACAGAAACGAAAGCTCTATCACGTCTTGTGCTTCTGCAGTGAATTCTTCTTGCGATCATTTCTTTACCAGTCGCTGCTTCACCCATGATGAAAGCAGAGATGTCTTTATCAGAAATTCTATCAACTAGAGCAAGAAGGTCTTTCATTGATTGCGAGCGACCAATGATATCTCTTTCGCTAATTTTATAAGTGTCTTGTAGTTTAAGACCTGAACGAGATTCTTGAAGTTCTTTCTCTTTAAGTTCGATTGTTCTTAGAAGAGTTTCGTTCATGTTCTTAGCAGCAAGGTACATTTTCATGTTTTGGATTGGAGCTTTAATGTCGTTCATGACAGCTACACCAAAAGTCATATCTTCTCTTGAGAATTCACGTTGTGCTTTTGTTACCTGGCAGTGAATTGAACCGATTACTACGCCGTCTACTGAGATTGGAAGGCAAAGTTCAGCTTTAACACCAAGACCAGCTTCTCTTGTGAAAACCGGGTCTCTTTCTACTGAGTTTGAGAAGTACCCTTTTTTCGTACGAGCGATGTATCCTACAGCGCCTACACCTTTTTCAAGGACTTGTTGGCCGTCTACAATCTGGCCATTTTCTGACATAAGGATTGCTTGACCATTTTCTAGTAGTTTATAAGCTTGAACTTTGTCACAGTTCATATGGTCCATAAAGAACTTGTTGATATTGTTGAAGAAATGAGCTTCATCAAGGCTTAGGAAGAGAACTGAAGAAAGAGTTGCTAGTTCTGCTTGGTGCTTTTGTGCTGATGTAGTCATTGTAAAACTCCTGGACAATTTTTAGTGTCAATTGCGATGCGTTACTGAGAAAATAATACACTGCGTCTGAATTTTTTACAAGACTAAAACACTCAATTGTTCAAAAAAAAGTCAGGAATTTCGTGATTTCTAGAAGTTATACCATCTAGGACTTATACAGTTCCCAAAACCACCAGTCACGGCCCCTAGAATCCCCCCATCTTTGTCCATAATGTAGATATTCTGGTCGGCCTTCACTCGAGAGATCACTCTCTGGCTGGTAAAGGCGATGAACTCTCCATCATTGGAGTAAGTAGGGTCCTCATTAGAACCGAAATCCTTGGTCAGGCGAGAAAGGCCTGAGCCATCGGAGTTGATGCGGAAGAGATCAAAGCAGTTGTCGAGCCATGATGAGAAAACGATTTCTTTTCCATCAGGTGAAAAGCGCGGAGTCGCATTGAACTGGCCCACAAACGATATGCGTTTTACGTTTTTCTCTTCGCCGTTAGGATCGAGCGTGTAGATCATCGCTTTACCCGGTCTGTCTGAAAGAAACGTCATTAACTTCCCATCGTAAGTAATCGAGGGGTCAACATCAGAAGAAAAATGGTTCGTAATTTTTCTGGTATTTTTTGTATCGAGATCCATTTCGTAAATTTCAGCGTTTCCTGAAGCAGTCATAGTAAGAGCTATGCTCTTCCCCCCGGGCATGAAAACCGCTCCCGAGTTGATCCCGTCCCGTTGAGAAATAATTCTCGCTTCCTTAGTATGCAGATCCATCAGGTAAAGGTTGTTGTTTCTTTTTCCTGATGAATTTTGAATGAGGGAATAAACCAGCCAGCGACCGTCCTGTGAAAGAGCAGGTCCGATGGCGATACCGCCATGGCTTGTGAGTTGTTGAACATTCTTTCCATCGAAATCCATCATATAGATTTCTTTAACAGTCTTTGCCCCGCGGGAATTTCTGTCTGATACGAAGACGATCTTCGATTTGAAAATAGAATCTTTGCCTACAATTTGCTTATAGATGTTGTTGGCCATCTCGTGACCGGTCTTTCTCATACTGGCAATTGATGTAGTCGCCGAGCTGTTGAAAATTTGTTTTCTATTTTTGATATCTTCTACGGCAACTGTGATTTTCATTGAATCGCCGGACTTTTCTGCACTCAGAGTGCCTAAATAGCGTACGGCCTTAGCATTCCAATACTCATAGTTTGTCGGTGGTCTGTACGTTGTATTGTTGGGAGCAGCTTCCACAAGAAAAAATCTCTTTTGATAAAAACTGAAATCGTTTCTTAAGAGTTTTACCAGATCATTGATCGCTGTCAGCTGACCGCTCGTGACGGCTCCGGTGATATAAGGATCCTGGATAACCATTTTATCTTTTTCAAGCGTCGCCTCACCTACCGCTACAACTGTAAGGTTGTCGTCTTGAGCGAAAAGCTGAAACGATAAGAGAAGGAGAATAAGAGCAATAATGTTTCTCATATTGGAAATCCTAAAATGATGTCACCGTTATGTCCCCGTCTCAGAAGTTCTTCTGAAAGACGCGGTAATGGTGAAGACGATTTAACTGCATCAATGGCCCGTGAATCGAAATCTGGTTCACCGCTGGATTGATAAATTTCAGCGCGGGTCACTTCTCCATTGGGAGAAATCCAGACACGAACGCGACATTTTAATTTCTTATCTAAAAGATAGCTTGGAAGCCTCCAGTGAGGACGGATCACTTCCGGTAATTTGGTGGCGTATACCTGAAACGCAGTCATTTCGGCAGCACTGCCTGAACCGGTGATGGCCACGCCTTTAGACAATTTATTTCCCGAAAGAATCAATTGCTTGAGGTCGGTGTTTTTCTCCCCGTAAAGACCTTTTTCGGCCTTCACGTTTCCTTCGCCTTTGATTTTTTTATTTCCGATTTCCTTTAACTTTGAAAGGAAATCGATCTTCTTTTTCTTGCTGGCCTCTTCAAAGGCTTGATTGGGATCTTTATCCTCTGCTGACTTTTCTGCTTTTGGCTCATCCTTAACAGGTTCTGGTTTTGCCTCTTCTTTTTTCGCCGGTTCCTGAACAGGGGCAGCTTCTTCTTTTTTGGCCTCTTCCACACCGCTCGAAATATTTTTCAATTCATTTAATGTGAATTTAGGCATTGCCACCATATCCACTCTCACTGAAGCCTGAATGAGTTCCAGATTTCTCTCGCGCAATTTTTCCTGTTGAACAGAAATAATTTTTCCGCCGATCAAAGTCAGTGAAAAAAGCGCAATGTGCACGTAAAAAGAGCGGCGCAAATAAAAAGGCAGCTTCTTGACCGTGTACGAATGAGTTTGTGGATCAGCGTAAACTTTCATTTTAGTTTTTATCTTCCGTCACGGTGACAAGTGAAATTTTATGAATTCCCCCGCGTTTCAGGAAAGACATCAGCTTCGCCACTTTTCCATACGGAAGATTGAAATCTGCGCGAAGAAAAAGTGTATCAGTATTATTTTTCTTAAATTGCTTCTGAATTTCAGGAATGATTTCGTTATTCAGAATTTTATCTTTGCCTAAAAAATATTCTTCGCTCTTGCTGAACGAAAGAATAACTTGAGTGGCATTGAGATTAACAGGATTCACCTCTTTTGTTTTTGGAAGATCAAGTTTGATTCCATTCAACATTAAAGGCGCTGTAACCATGAAAATGATCAAAAGAACGAGCATAACGTCGACCAACGGTGTGACGTTAATATCGCTGATGGCCCCTTTCTTTTTTGAAGTATTAAAGGCCATGATTAATCCACTACTGAGCGTTCAACGACATTCAGGAAATCTTGTCCAAAAGATTCCATGTCAGTGTTGATTTTTTCAGATTGATTGTTGAAGTAGTTATAAAACCAGACCGCAGGAATGGCCGCTGCCAGACCGACTGCTGTCGCAACAAGCGCTTCAGCAATACCAGGCGCGACTGCATCAATAGAACCTCCGCCTCCAGCTAAACCTGAGAAAGCATCGATGATCCCCCAGACAGTTCCAAAGAGACCAATGAAAGGAGCTACTGAACCGATTGAAGCTAGAGTTGAAAGAAGTCCTCCAAGCTCAGCATTGGTTTCATTCACGCCTTTTTTTAATCCACGCTCTAAAATGCCCAGGCCAAAATTCTGAAAGTGAAACGCAAGTCCGCTTTTGTGCTGACCAGTGTATGCTTCTCTTATTTTCATCAATTCGGCATAGCCGTTGGTGAACAAAGACTTATAAGGAGAAAATGGAAGCATTTCACTTTTTAATAAAACATCTTTTAAGTTTTCAGATGTTTTATAAATTTCGTAAAAGCGTTCATTGTTTTCTTCTACTTCTTTAAAAAGTTTTCTCTTCTTTAAAATAATCGCCCATGAAAAAACTGAACATGCGATCAAAAGACCGAGAACGATTTTAACAACGAAGCCAGAATGTAAGATGATTCTTAAAATATCCAGATTTCCAGATTGCACGCGATTACTCCTAAAAAAATTGATTCCCTCTCATCATAGACAATCTTTCTGGAATTTTTAAGCTAATTTAATCCCGATAAATATACTCTGGATTCTTTTTAACGGTGCGATTGAGGTAGAAGACGGCAAAACCAATAAGAATGAAAATCGAGAAGCTCGAAATGCTCTTTTCCATTGCAAGAATGGTGTAATTTGAACTCCACACGGGATCGAGGCCCAGAATCGTATAGCTCGGAACCATGAAGGCCAGGAGAAACAATACGGGAAGAGTCCAGTTGCGTCTTCTCCACTCTCCCAGATAAAGCAGAAGAAAAAAATAAGCGTAAAGCTTTATGCTGACTGTCTGCTCATAAATAAAAGTTGCGTAAGTAAACCAGTAAAAAAGGAGCGGGAACAAAAAGAGTTTTCTCTTTTCATCACGAGATGATCTCAACGGAAAGAAAATTTCCAGAATCACCAGCATGGCGTAATCGACCGAGAAAAAAATGATGGTACCAACAGCAGACAAAAGCATGCGATGCAATTCGAAAATAATGGTATTGTTCAACATCATTTTTCCGAGGCCCATAAGTCCGAGCAAAAGAAAAAAGAGAGCGACAAAAATTTCTTTTCTCGGCAATTGGATACTGTTCCGGAAATAACTGCGAACTAATGTAATCTTATTGCTCTTCAGCCTGATAAACTGCAGGGCCAGATAAAATATCAGCACTTTTGAAAGAATGATGAGAAACCATCCCCGATCACCTATCCAGTCTCCGATAGTGCGGATGTTATGGTTGAGTAAAAGGTGAAAATACGAAACCAGTGAAATCAAAACGAGGTGAAAACTCCACAGCACAAAATAAAAAAGGGCGTAATACTTGATCTGCGATCCAAGCGGAGACGCGAAAAATTCGGTCACATCATTTAGTTTTCTTCTTAAGTCCATTTAGAGTTCAGTATTCTTCGGTTTAAGCCAGTTTAATTGCAGCTCAGGAGATGGATAAATCTGATTGTACTTTTTATAAAGAGCATTGGTCTTCGTCAAATTATCAATTTTTTCAAGCAAGGTCAGATAGGTATTCCACATTTTGAGATCATTTTTCAGCAACACATCAATTTCTTTCGTTGTTTCGAATTGTTCCTGAAAAGTGAACCCCTTTTCAAAAAGAAGCGTGCTGTATTTTTTCAAGTGCGTATCAATCAATTTCTTGTCAAAAGGTTTACCGTTGAAATTTGATCCGAGAAAATTTTCCAGCTCTTTATCAGACACATAGTTTTTAAAATAGCCTTTTCTGATACGGACGAAATCTTCAAATAAAAGAAGTGAAATTTCAACCTTCGACAAATCGAGGGTTCTGATAAAAGGAAGCGAAAGAATGAAAATATATTCATTGTCATTGCTAGGAAGAGCAGCGTGAACGATTTCAGTCGAATCCATCAACAGAATTTTGATTTTCTTCTCAAAATGCCCTTGGGATTCAAGAAAAGCCGTAAAAGCTTTTTCCAGTTCAAAATCCGGCTTGTGTATATCCCACTTTAAAGATGTCGCATTCTTCACCAGCCACAACTCAGAGAAAAAGCTCCAGAAAACATCCTGAGTGGGAACGTTGAAACGTCTCATCTCTTTTAATTTCTGAGCATCGAGATATTTTCTTTTCTCGTCCTGCTTCTTCTTCAGCTCACCCTCAAGACCATCCTTTTTGATAATGTCTTTGATGGAAGAAAAATCGAGCAGATCTTTTCCCTGTTCTTTAGTCGCTTCTTTTTTTTCAGGATCGCCTTCAGCAAGAAGTGTTCCTGTACAAAAAAGCATGGCACCCAAAATAAGAAAAAACTTTGCTGGTATCATTGGCGAACCTTTGATTTCCCCTGAACGTACTGATCATACAGTCTCGCCCAGTAATAAAGATCGTTGATATCGAGATTGAGTCCGTCGAAGAATTTAGGATATTGCTCTTCAAAACATTCGTTCTTTTTATCGCTCAGGTAATCGGCCATCACGTAGCCTTCATAAGGACCAACCGTCACAAGATGCCAGTTGTTCTCACCAAAAAGAATCATTTCTTTTCCGTCTTTGGAAACTTCCTTCATCACCTTCACAGGATGATTGCAGCTGATAGTCGTGAGAACCTGGGAATAGCGAGACGGATTCTGGTGGACGTTACCCATCATTTCCGAGAAGTACTTTACTCCAATCATGCTCTTTTTCATCGCGTCTGCTGAAAAAGCAGAGAACGAGGACAGACACAATGTGAATAGTAAAATTTTCTTCATTATACTTTCCATCTGAATTGAATGGTTTCCCATTCGTGACACTGTGGACATCTCCAGAAAATACTGTCGGAGTTATAACCGCATTGGCGGCAATAGTGTTTTGCAAGTGTCTGATGCAGATTTTCCAGAAGTCCTTTTGTTTGAACTAAAGCTTCATCTTTTTTCTGCAATTCAATCAATAATTTAATATATTCAACTTTCATTACTTCTGAAGAATGTTTATTGTTGTCCATCCATTCTTTAAGCAGGTCAAAAGCATTCTGAGTCAGACCTGATTCCTTCAATAGGCGAACTTTAGACAGAACGACTGAAGCAGAATTGACCAGATCTTTATCATTCATTTCCAGAAAGTATTTTCTTAAAATTTCCAGACGCTCTTTGTAGGTTTCTTTTAATTCTGCATTGCTGGTTTTGAAATCTTCATCAATTGAAACAAAAATAAAAGAAGCATACATCGGATGTTCTTTTAAAATTTCCAGCAACAGGAACTTGGCTTGTTCCATATCCCCGCTTACCAGAAAGAGTTTCAAGCGGAGTATTTTAGCGGATACAGAAGGAGCAAAACGAAATGCATCTTCTAAATCCTCTTCACATTTCTTGAACTCACCTTTTTCAAAATATTGTTTCGCTTTTTGAACCAGGATGTGTGAAATGGTTTCGGCCTGATTCTGATGTCCGACTTTTGAAAGCATAATGCGGTAATTGTACGCTTGATCCCAATCTTCAGTGTCTTCGTAAATACGGCAAAGAGACTGAATGACTTCATATTGGTCGCGGTTAATTTTCAACACATCTTTATACGTCTCAATGGCCTTATCAACAAAACCGCCCTTGTCGAAATCCACTGCAAGTTCTTTCAGTGCGCGCAATCGGTGAGACTCAGAAATATTTTCTCTGGCGATGAGTGAACGGTGAATAGAAATAGCTTTTTCAATTTCGCCATTTGAACGAAACAATCCACCGAGAGCAAAATAGGTTTCAATCGTTTCGCGGTTGATATCTACGGCAGAAAGAAATTCTTTAATCGCCAGATCTTTATTTCCAGAAATCAGATATTGGGTAGCATTCAAAAAGATTTTTGACTGCGCTTCGAAAATAGAATTCCGGTAGCGCTTGGACAATTTAGCCCCTGTCTCTTTCTCAATGAGATAATGGTAAACGAGCACCAGCGTAATCAGCGTGGCGACGACACCAAGTAAATGTTCTGTCAGAAATGCAGAAAGAGAGCTTAAGTATATTTCCATTATTTAAACATAAGAAGAGGTGCCTTATCGCTATGGACAAGGTTATTAATATTGAGTTTTGAAATCCCCTCTTCAAGAGATCCCATGAGATCAAATAATCCTAAAACTTTTTTCTTCTTCATAAATTTCAAAGCAAATTCATCTTTCAGTTTGAGGTCTTTGTGAATCGCGCGGCCTGCTGTCCACAAGCTTCCCATTTCATCCACGAGTCCCGCTTCTTTGGCGCCTTCACCTGAAAAGATTTGTCCCTGAGCGAGTTCTTTTATATCACCTTTGATTTTATCAGATCTTCTTTTCATGATATCGCCGATAAACTGCTGATGAACTCCGGCAATGAGCTTATCCATCATATCTTTTTCTTCAACCGTTAAGGCACGCGAAGGATTTCCTGCATCCTTATAGCGTCCGGCCTTCACTGTCTGAGGAGCGACTTTGGCAAATTCATACAGCTTTGAAAGATCCATGAATTCCATGATAACGCCGATTGAACCAGTGAGTGTTCCCGGGCTTGCCCAGATTTTTCTTGTCGCCGCTCCAACGTAATAACCACCGCTGGCAGCAATAGCACCGAAGGAAGCAAAAATTGGTTTCTTTTTATCGATGCGCTGAATTTCTTCGTAAATTTCCTGAGTCGGCCCTACAGCTCCACCAGGAGAATTAACTCTCAAAATGATGGCTTCAATTTGTTTGTCATCTTCAGCAGCTTGCAGAAGATCGATCGTGTCTTTGGCATCCATAATAACGCCTTCGATTTCAATGACTCCAATATGAGCGCGGTTCGATTTTCGCTCCAACTCTGAAGTGTCGTTAAACGCATTCATTGTGTAAGTAGCAAACAGAACCAGGATCACGAAAAAAACGAAAACCATCGCAAAGACACCGAATAAGGCCTTGCTATTTTTTGAAGAGGTCACAAAAACTCCATTTTTTGAAATAACCTTTAGAAAATAATCCTTTCTATAGTCTCAAAAATACGGGCTTCCGTAAACAATCTTTAAAAACCCGACATGAGCACTCAAGTTATTTTATCATTAAGCCGATGAGGTGAAAGTACCGATAGGATCGGGTAAGGAGTGAAATTATGAAAATTAAAACAATCTCTCTCATCGCTCTCTCTCTGGGTGTTTGCTCTGGGGCCTTTGCCACAGACTATAAATCGCCTGAGTTTAACGAAGATTACAAAGTAGAAGGAGCTGTGAAAGCAGACCGCGGAATTGCTTCGGAAGAAACAGACCGTGAACCTTCATCAGTAGTCGCTAAAGAAAAAAAGAAAGTGGAAGAGGAAAAAGCAGAATCGGCTGACCCTCAACCATGGCGCTATTTAAAAGGTGGAACAGAAAAACCTAATTACTAAGCGATTCTATTCGCTTTGATAATTCGGTCTCTGCTCGATCCCATAAATTAAGCTTTTCATACTCGCTTTTTAATTGACCGCAAGCGGCCAGGATATCCTGGCCCTTTGTGGTTCTTGTCGTGCAAACATACCCTCTTTTCAAAAGCTCTTCTTGAAACCAGATAACTTTCGAATTACTCGGACGTTTGAACTTCGAACCAGGGAAATCGTTGTACGGGATCAGATTGATCTTTGATTTGTCTTTTTCAAGAAGATCGACCAGGCCTTGAATATCTTCCGGACGGTCGTTCAGGTCAGCAATTAAAATGTATTCGTACGTAATTCTTCTATAAGCTTTAAGCGGTACTTTTCGGATCGCTGTAAACAATCTTTCGAGATCGTAAGCCTTGTTGATAGGCATAAGCTCTGTACGGATATTGTTGTGAGCAGCGTGAAGCGAAATCGCAATATTGACCGGTGGAAAATCCCACATTTTTTCAATTTGAGGAACAAGTCCTGATGTTGAAAGAGTGATTTTTCTCTGTGAAAGTCCAAGACCTTTGTCTTCCATGAAAATAATGGCAGACGTGCGGACGTTATCGTAATTGTGAAGAGGCTCACCTTGTCCCATATAGACGATGTTTGTCAGTCTTTCTTCCTCACTCGCATTATCCTTCAGCCAATACTGAATCGCCATGAATTGCCCGACGATTTCGTCTGGTAAAAGGTGGCGTTTTAATCCCATCGTTCCGGTATGACAGAATGTACATCCGATCGCACACCCTACTTGAGAAGAAATACAAAGCGTGAGTCTGTCTCGTGCAGGAATAGCTACGGCCTCAACCGTTTGCTCATCATGCATCTTCACCAGAAATTTTCTTGTCCCGTCTTTTGAGAGGCCATTCCAGATAATTTTTGGAAGGTCGAGATCGAGATTTGTTATGAAATCTTCTTTGATTTTTTTTGAAACATTGGTCCAGTTATTGATGTCGCGTTCCTGAATTTTGTACATCCACTGGTAGATTTGATCTGCCGCAAACTTGGCAAAGCCGCGCTCGGCAAGATAGTCGCGCAATTCACTCAAGGTGAAGGAATAAAGAGATTTTTTTCTTGGCTGCTTCGCAGTCGAAATTGGTGTTTGGTCCGATGAATTTTCCATAGGGGCATTTATAGCAAACTTCGCTTGTAATGGCGACGTAAAGTAATTTTTACAAACCAAAAACAGTTCGGTACGATTTTAAATAGACCTTTTTTAAACAGGATGCTTAAGAATGAAAACTCTATCTCAACTTTCTAAGAACTTAACCCTCGCGGTATTACTTGCGACGGGGATCACGGTTCAGTCTACCGAGGCCGCTTTCAATTATGCCCACCCCGTTCCTAAAGATAACGAAGTCTTGATGACAGTGGGGACAGCAAGCCAACCCTCTTTACCCAAGCGAATGAACGTTCTGGTCTGGAACTTACACAAAGGCACGGATGGGACTTTTGCGACTGATTTCACCGACCTCGCCTATAAAAAAGATTTAATTATTGCCCAGGAAATGCAGCTCGATCCTTTTATGGAAAAGGTGTTCGCGGCCTTTCCTCTGAATATTTACACGACGGCGACTTCTTTTTTCCTGGGAAAAGAATTTTACCGCACAGGTGTAGCGACTGCGACTCAAGTCCAGCCGGAGTCTGAAAAGTTCATCCGAACCCAGACTCTTGAACCGGTAGTAAACTCACCGAAAGTGACACTCATTACTCAATACCCGATTCGTTCTACAGACAAAAAACTCACGGTCGTCAACATTCACGGGATCAACTTCGTCGATGTTCCTTCTTTCAAAAAAGAAATCGGACGCATTTATGAAGTTATTAAAAATATCCCTGCTCCGATGATTTTTGCCGGAGATTTCAATTCGTGGAACGACGATCGCCTGAATACACTTAAAGATCTTTGCGTGAAAATGAAAATGAAAGAAGCCAATTTCTTTCCTGACAACCGCATGAGATTCAACGGTCGCCCACTCGATCATTTTTTCTACACAGAAGACCTGCGCGTTCTCGAAGCTAAAGTTGAAGGTTTTTATCAGGGATCTGATCACAAACCACTCGAACTGGTTATTGAGTACTCACCATTAAAAGCACCATTCGAAAAAATCGCAAAAAGAGAATAGGAAAAGTTTGCCTCTCACTCCTTATATGAGCATAAGTTTCGTATCCTAGAAGCAGGACACAAATGCATTTGCCTTATAAGGAGTTTTGCGTGAGCAGACAAAATATTTTGAAGGTTCTTCTTCTTTCTTTAATCCTTTCGTCATGTGGATTAATTGAAAAATGGAAAACACCAGAACAACCTACCGATTCAAAAACATCAGCAGCTGAAACGACAAGCACTCCAGATACTCATGATGATCTTTTTGCTTCTTCCATGAATGAAGGTGCAAAAGAAACAGATTTGAAAAATGGAACTGATGCTCCTTCTAATACGGCGAACGCTGCTCCTCAAACAGAAGTTCAGGATGATCTGAAATCTCTTGAAGCTGAATTTTCCGGCAACACAACTGCGACGACTGCAAAAGAAGTGGCAGCTGATGAAACTGCAAAGAATGTAAAAGTTGAAGAAGCTATTCCGGAAATTAAAGAAGAAGCTCCTGTTGTTGAAACAAAAAATCCAAATGCCGGTCACAAGATGTCTTACACTGTTCAAAAAGGCGAAACGCTTATGCAAATCGCTTTTAAAATTTACGGTGACATCGGAATGTGGAAACAGTTAAAAGCAATGAACAGCAATATCTTTGAGAAGAGAACAGCTCTTCGTGCTGGGATGAAAATCGCCTACGCTGCTCCTGAGAAAGAATTTGTATGGAATCCTGAAGGAACTCCTTACATGATTAAAAACGGTGAAACTCTGGGTATCATTTCAAACAATGTTTATCAGACTCCTAAAAAATGGAAAAGGATCTGGGAAAACAATAAGCCTCTCATCAAAAATCCAAACATGATTTATGCAGGCTTCACTCTTTATTATAAATCTGAAGGCATGGCGAATTACGTTCAGCCAAAAGCCGTTCAAAAGAAAATGGCAGCTGTAAAAGCTGAATCACAACCAGCAATTGAAGAAGTAAAAGTGGAAAAAGCTCTCTCTCAAATTGAGCAATCTGTCCCTGAAGAAAATACAATCGATCTGACGAAAGAAGTGCAGTCAGCACCAATCAGAGATCTCAGCGAAGAAATTAAAGCTGATGATCAGCTTGAAGAATCTTTAACGAAATAAAATAATAAAGCCACCGAAAGGTGGCTTTTTTTTTGCCTAAAAAAAGCGTGAAAGGAATCCTTTTTTCTTTCTTTCGATGTTTTCCATCACATTCCCTTTCAGTAAAAGGTCGCGATGAAAATCGGATGCTGTCTGAGTGCTTTCCAGAAGTGTATTGTACTCCTGAACCGAGAGAAGACTCACCTTGCCGGCATTCATCTCTTCGCAAAGTTGAAAAGCAAACTGATTCAAACGATCCGTCGATTCAAAAGGGCCGATCATTTTTGCGTGAATATTTCCTGCAGATAAATCTGTCTTGAATTTTTCTTCGTAGAGTTGGTCTGCGACTGAACGGTCCAGAATCCCCTTCTCATCCAGAAGATAAAGAAGATAGTAAGCTGAATCGCTGTGAAGTTCCGGAAAAGCATTGAGGTAATTGTAGACGCCTACAATGTATTCGATATCTTTCATGAGAACACTCCAAAGTCGATAATGACTGAGCCTTCAGGAGAAAGCTCAACTTCAAGTTCATTCGGGTACGTCTGAACAATGACATTGATTTCATCCAGAACTTTGTACACAACAAAATTCTTATTGAGATTCATGCGGATTTTTTTGCGATAGCTGGTCGGATTGTAGAGTGACAATCTTCTAATCTCTTCAAACTTCAATTCGTTGGTCGAAGATGGTCTTGTTCTCCAATAGTAATCAATGCCGTCCACGTTCAGGATAGGCACATGAACCAGAGAGAAAGTTTCGACTATATTTTTCCAGAATTCTTCGTATTCACTTCCCGCCATTTCGCCGAACTGATCGCCATCAATTAAAACCAGTCTTCCCTCTCCTAGTGAGATGTTTTGAATCTGAGTTTTAAAGCTTACCTTTTCCACGTTAAGGGAATTTTCCAGAAAGAATGTTTCCAGTCTTTTAGTATATTCCTCTGAAAGTCCTGATCGGTTGAGAATGACTCGCCCGCCGTTCATGAATGTTTTCAGAATAAAATTAAAAAGAGTTCTATCCACGTCATGGCCGTGGAAAAGATGAATATGCTCTTGATACGGGTTCTTGTTTTCGTGAAGTTTCAACGTATCGTTGGAGATAATTTTATAACTCCAGCCGAAATTCATCTGCAAATAGTTCCAGAGGTGAAGCTGCTCCCAGCTTTGAAACATTGAACTGACGCCATCAATTTTTTCGTAAACTTTGAAAAAAGAAAGCGGTGAAAAGACAGCGATGTCTTCATATTCATAGGCTGAATTGGCCGACAATCTCGAAGGAAGATAAGAATTCGCCACAAGATCGTTGAGCTCTCTCGAGAGAACGCCTTTTTTCAGGCGGTGAGAAATCAAAACGGATGAAGGAATGATATCTTTGGCCAGAGATTCATAAATTTCGGAAGTGTAATCTACAGTGGAAATTGTTCCCGAAAGTCGCTTCAGGAATTTAGAAGTGCTCGCGCCGAGAAAAGCGACGTCGAGAGTTCCTTCAAAATTCGATCCGATATTCTCGCGCGCGTTGGTCGCGTAGAGATCCTGAACCGTTTTATTGAATTCAAATGCGTATTGCTTTTCTTCTATCGGAGAAAGAGTTTGTTCTTCCGTTTTTTTCCCTTGAAGAAAACGAGTGAAAGCTTGTTCAAAAGTTTTTGATGTATCTTCCAGAAAACTTCTGAACAGACCGTCTTTGAAATACCCGCAGCGAATTCCCCACACATCGGCCGGAATCTTATTGGCCACAAAGTATTGCCCTAGTTTTTTGACAAATTTATCAAAAGCCTCGAATACGCGAGGATCAAAAAAAGAATAAATTTTTATTAAATTTTCATCGGCATCGATGATCCCGTAGGCCATCTGTTCGTTGTTTAGGGCCAGTCCTCTAGCCAATAAATGCGGCAGGCCGCCATTGGGAAGAAAGGGCGCCGGAGTCAGCGGAAGGAAGAAAACGACTTGTTTTCCTACTTCAGTGGCTATTTCGTACAATTTTTTTAAATTTGTTTCCGGTCTGTGCTCTTCAAAATCGAACTGATCCCCTGTTTCAGAGTGAAACGACCAGTTGATGGGAATGATAATTCTTGTTCCAGGAAACTCCTGAAGCTTGGTTCTCCAGAGAGAAGCGGAGGTTTTCCAATAAAAAAACCAATTCTCACCTGGAAAAACTGTATCTAAGTCTCGTGGAACCGGGGTTGTCAGGGTCACTACTAACACCTCATGTCTTACAGTGTCTGTCTAAATTTGTTATAAATTCAGGACTAAATTTTTAAAAATTATAATCTGCAAAAAGGCGGTAAAGCAATGTGGTTTTTCACCGAAGAAGAAAAAGACCTTCAAAGACTCTGTAAAGATTTCGCTAGTAAAGAATTAGCGCCATTTGCAGAAAAACATGATCACGATGAATCATTCAACTTGAGCGCATTCAAAAAAATGGGCGAACTCGGTGTACTCGGAATCACTGCAGATCCAGAATATGGCGGAGCGGGAATGGGTGCAGTCGCTGCGACTCTCGTGATGGAAGAATTCGGAGCAGCTTGCGCTGGTTCAACTCTTTCCTATCTTGCTCACTCAATACTTTGTGTGAACAACATTCAAAACAACGGTTCTGCTGAACAAAAAGCAAAATACCTTCCGAAGCTCATCACCGGAGAACACATCGGCTGTATGGGAATGAGTGAACCTGAATACGGCTCAGATGCAGTCGGCATTCAGACAAAAGCTGTCAAAAACAGCGACGGTTCATACACAATTAACGGAGCAAAAATGTGGATCACGAACGCACAGTATGCGGACGTGGCTTATGTTTACACGAGAACGGGAGCTGAAAAGAAAAACCTTTCAACTTTCATCGTGGAAAAAGGAACTCCAGGTTTCTCTGTTGGAAAACCGATTCATAAAATGGGAATGAGATCTTCACCAACTGGTGAATTGATTTTTGAAAACGCACGCGTTCCCGCTTCTGCCCTAGTTGGAAAAGAAGGCGACTCTGTTTATCACATGATGAAAAACCTCGATATTGAAAGAATTACCATCGCTGGTATCTCTCTCGGTATTGCTCAGGCCTGTGTGGATCAATGTGTGAAATACGCCGGCGAAAGAAAACAATTCGGCAAACACATCGGCTCGTTCCAGATGATTCAAAAGATGATTTCTGAAATGGCGACCGAAACTGAAATGATGAGAAGTTTCCTCTACACGACAGCAAAAAAATACGACATGGGAGAAAGAGGTCCTTCAATGGCAGCGATGGTAAAACTTGCGCTTCCAAAAATGGCCACCAAAATTGCTCTCGATGCTATCCAACTCCACGGCGGTTATGGCTATTCACGCGAATTCCCGCTTGAGCGCATGATGAGAGACAACAAGCTCAATGAAATCGGCGCAGGAACAAACGAAGTCATGATCATGATTATTGCCAAGAACCTTCTGGGTAAAGCGGCTCTCGAATAGGTGTTAAAAGAATGAACGAATTACAAATTGAATTAAAGAACCAGTTAGAAAAATACCGTCTTCAAAAAATTGAACCGCACATGGAACACGATGATGAGACAGAAGAATTCCGCATGGACATCTTCAACGAACTCGGTTCACTCGGTTTTACCGGAATGACTCTCCCTGAAGCTTATGGCGGAATGGGACTTTCTTATGAAGATTTTTCAATCGCTCTTTGTGAAATTGCCAAATCATCTGTTGCCTACGCAGTCACAATTTCTGTTTCGAGCATGGTGCAGGCCATTCTTAATGAATTTGGAAACGAGACACAGAAAAAAACTTATCTTCCGGCCTTAACCAGCGGACAGGAAATCGGTGCTTTCTGCCTTTCGGAATCCGGAGCAGGATCAGATGCCGCGTCTCTCGTGACAACTGCGAAGAAGACTGTCGTTGACGGTCGCGCAGGTTACGTTTTGAACGGTTCAAAAATCTGGATTACCTCAGGTGGAATTGCTAAAACTTATATTGTCATGGCAAGAACCGGCGGAGACGGCGGAAAAGGTGTTTCTGCTTTTATCGTTCGCGACGGAACTCCTGGTTTCAGCTATGGCAAAAAAGAAAAGAAAATGGGATGGAAAGTTTCTCCGACAAGAGAACTCATTTTCCACAACTGTTTTGTTCCTGAAGAAAATTTACTTCTCACTGAAGGCGAAGGATTTAAAATTGCCATGGCCGCTTTAGAGAAAGGCAGATTTACTATCGGAGCCATTGCTGTCGGTTGCGCAGAAAGAGCTCTCGATGAATCCGTGAGATACTCACTGACTCGTCAGCAGTTCAAACAACCCATTTTTGAATTTCAGGGTTTGCAGTTCATGATGGCCGATATGGCCACAGAGATAGAGTGTTCAAGACTTCTTGTTATGCAGTCAGCTCGCGATTATGACAACGGAACTCCAAACGCAAAACTTGCGTGTATGGCAAAATTAAAAGCGACTGATACTGCAATGAAAGTTACGACAGATGCAGTTCAGATTCTCGGCGGTGTCGGCTATACAAAAGAGTATCCGGTTGAACGATTCATGAGAGATGCTAAAGTTCTTCAGATTGTCGAAGGAACGAATCAAATCCAGAGAGTTGTTATCGCCCGCAATTTGAAAAAAGAATACACAACACACTGAGGTGATTTATGAGTCTTCATTTCCGATTCTCTGAGAGTGTTCAGGCAGATGTATCGAAACTTGATTCTTTCAAGCAAATCATCAGCAATCCCAAGACTCAGTTCTTTCACACTTTCGAAAGAGAGGAATTACTCAAAAGCACTCGTGCTGTGTATGAAAAATTTAAAGACAAAAAGACGTTCGTTCACGTCGGCATCGGTGGCTCAAGCCTGGGCCCCGAAATGCTCGTGAGCGCTCTTCAAAAAAACAACACGCGTTTCGTGTTTATCAACAACATAGATCCAGAAGAGCTCGCCAGTCAGCTCAGTGAAATCAATCCCGAAGAAACTCTTTTTTACTTCGTTTCTAAATCCGGCGGTACGGCTGAAACGATGGCCGCCCTTTCCATCGTGTCCAATCTTCTCCAGGAAAAGAAAATCGGAAAAGACCAGCTGAAAAATTATTTCGTTTTCGCTACTGATCCGGGGAAAAGTGAGCTTCTCGATTTAGGACGTGAACTCGGTGTTTCTCTTCTTGAAGTTCCTTCAGATGTAGGTGGACGTTTTTGTGCTCTAACTCCCGTTGGCTATCTACCTGCTCTCTTTGCAGGTATGGACGTTGGACAATTAATTAAAGGTGCCATGAGTGGGCAAAAAATATGTCTTCTCAACTCGGCCGAGAATCCTCTTTTGAAAACAGCTGAGTTTTTGTTTCAGTTAAAACAAAAGAAAAATATCTCTCAAACAGTTCTCATGCCGTACTCTTCAAAATTAAGAAACTTTTCTTTCTGGTTTACCCAACTATGGGCAGAGAGCCTGGGAAAAAAGAAGAACACTAAAGGTGAAATTGTACACACGGGGTTTACTCCGATCGTAGGCTACGGGGCCACGGACCAGCATTCTCAAATGCAATTGTTCATGGAAGGACCAAACGATAAATGTCTCGTTCTGATTGAAGTCGTAAAATTTGGCGCAGACTTCAAGCTCGACTCGACCATAAAAACAAAAGCCCTAGAAAAACTCTCAGGTTATTCGTTGGCGGATTTGATGCAGGCTGAACTCAACGGAACGCTGAAGGCGCTTGCCGAAAACGGCAGGCCCACATTGCACATTCAGATTGAGCGCAATGACGAATTTCACATGGGAGAGCTCATCGTTTTCTTTGAATCGCTCACTGCTTTGATGGGTGACTACTTAATGATTGATCCTTTTGATCAACCAGGTGTTGAGGCAGGAAAGATTTATGCCTACCAATTTTTGAATCAGTTGAAATAATTCCGACTGTTAGTTAAAATTGGTAGTTAGAGAATTGTCTTTAATAAGGGATCAAAATCAATATGAGTACTGATGATACAACCATCGTCTTAACCGATATACGTGCAGCTTTACAAGCTTCTGAAAAAGAAGCGCAATTGAAGCCAGCAGCGCTTTTAGTTGTTGGTGGAGATTTGAACGGAACTCTTTTTGATTTGAAAGATCCGCAAGTAAGCATTGGTCGAAATGCTGACAATACAATTGCCCTTGAATTCAATGGTGTTTCTCGTTACCACTTCAAACTTCTTGCGAGCGGTGAAAATCACGTGCTTGAAGATTGCGGTTCAAAAAACGGAACCTACCTCAACAATAAAAAAGTTGAAGCCCTCACTCCCCTTGCTAAAGGCGATATCATCAAAATCGGAAGTATCGCTTTAAAGTATCTTCCAAAGGGTGATCCTGAGAGACTGACTTACGATAAGTTGAATCTTGAAGCAAACACAGATAAACACACTGGTTGTTTCAACAAAGGTTACTTCAATAACAAAATCACTCTTGAAGTGAATAAATGTAAAGTAACCGGCGAACCACTTTCTCTAATCATTTTCGATCTCGATCACTTTAAAAAGCTAAATGATAATTACGGCCACGATGCCGGTGACTTTGTTTTAAAAGAAATGGCACAAATCATACGCACAAACGGAATTCGTGAACAAGACGTGTTCGCTCGTTACGGTGGTGAAGAGTTTGTTATTCTTTTACCGAAAACAAATCTCAAACAATCTTTCGAAATTGCGGAAAGACTTCGCAAGCTTATCGAGAGCAAAGAATTCATGTACGACGGGAAAAGACTTCCCGTTACAGCATCTATCGGAGTTGCTGATTATCGCCAGGGAGTAGTTACAGGCACAGATCTCTTCAAAAGAGCTGATGAGGCCGTCTACAAATCGAAAGAGGGTGGCAGAAATCAGGTTAACTTCTATAGGGGCTAATGAACACAAACACTGATTCTGTTAATCGAAAAATTGAAATTCTTCCAGAACATATTATCGACCAGATTAAAGCTGGAGAAGTTCTTGAGCGCCCTGCTTCGCTCGTCAAAGAACTCATTGAAAATTCTCTCGATGCCGGCTCAACGGAAATCAACATCCATTTAATTGAAAACGGTCTGGATCTTCTCTCGATTGAAGACAACGGCCACGGAATGACTTTTGAAAATCTTCCCTACGCTTTTCTTCGCCATGCTACCTCCAAGTTGAAATCATATGAAGATTTATTCAGCCTGCACAGTTTCGGCTTCAGAGGCGAAGCGCTTGCCAGCGTAGCGGCCAGTGCGCGCATTACATGTACAACCCAACCGTCCGATCTTACCAAGGAAGGCGGTAAAATTATCATTCACGGCGGAGCTCAGGAATTGCTTATTCCTAATAAAGCAAACCAGCAAGGGACAAGTATCTTCATCAAGGATCTTTTCTATAATACTCCTGCGCGATTGAAATTTATTAAATCGAAAGTCAGTGAAAAATCCGCTTTGAAAAAAATGATTTATTCATTTGCTCTCGCCAATCCGGAAGTCAGCTTCTCAATCAAGTGGGACGAAAAAGAAAGAGAAATCTTCAGACCGGAATCCGCTCTCGACAGGGCCAAGCACGTTTTCTTTCCCCGCAATTCAAAAGATGTTCAAGGTGAAGTCTGGTCGAGTTCAGAAGAATACGACGGCTACAAAGTTGAAGTATTTTTTTCACCTTCAACTCATTCAACTCCTCAATATCGTCATCATTATCTTTTTGCAAACAATAGATTTTTTCAGGACAAGTCCCTCCATTCGGCCATTTTAAGAACACTTGAATCGCACTGGCGCTACGGTGAATCCGGCCATTACATGGTTAAGATTTCAGTCCCTCCGGCAGATATTGATGTCAACGTTCATCCAAATAAAATCCAGATTAAGTTTTTTAAATCGGATGTTATTTACTCACTGCTTGTGAGTTCATTAAGAAGTGCCGTTAAGAAAAATTCAGTGCCCGTTCAGCCTGCCATGATTTTTCAGGATCAGGCGCAGGAACAGTTTTTTACACGTGAAGAAAATCAAAGTTTCGACCTTCAACATATGTTTGGTCAGTCTGCTGAACAGAATGAAAATATATACTCATCTGAATCGCAGCCTCAACCGGTCAGCCCCGCGGGTTCAAGTACGACGGGTCTATTGATAGGAGTGATCTCTCCTTCTCTACTCCTGCTTAAATTGGAAAATGCTTTTTTCATTGGTGATGTAAAGAAACTAATGGCTTCTTTTCTGGAGCTTTCACTTTCTGATTTCATTGCCAAAGAAGAAATTGCAGGTCCACTTCTCATCAGTGAGCCTTTCAGGATGCCAAAAGGCAAAATTGACGGACATCTTGAGGAGCTAAAAAATCTTGGTTTTGAACTCGACAGACTAAACCCTGAAGTTCTTGCTTTGAGAACTCTGCCTCGTTTTGTTCCTCAGGCGCAATCCAGAGAAATCACACAGGCCCTTTTAAACTATTTCACTCAAACGCGCGTGAAAGAATATTCTTCTGCTGAATTAAAAAGTTTTGTAGCCAATAATTGGGAATCGACTGCGCTTCCTTCTGAATCGTTGCTGGAAAAAATACTTGCAACAACCCGGGAAGGACTTGTGCAGCTCACCGAACAAAATATTCGGGGTCTTCTTAAATGAAGAATAAACTGATTATCGTTTCGGGTCCTACGGCTTCCGGAAAAACAAAAATCAGTATTGAAATTGCCGAACGTCACCCCGGATCAGTCGTCGTCAATTTTGATTCATTACTTTTTTACAAAGAAATTTCAATAGGAACGGCCAAGCCGACAGAAGAAGAGAGAAAAGGCGTCGCCCATTATATGATCGACGTGGCTTCCATCAGCTCGCCCATGAATGCGGCCGATTTCATCAAAATGGCCCAGGCACAGATTGAAGATCTTTTTTCCAAAGGAAAAATGGTAATACTCGTCGGTGGAAGTGCTTTTTACCTGAGAGCACTCCTCAAAGGTATGTATGAATCAACTTCACCTACTGACGAAATTAAAAATAAAATTGAAAAAATGTTTCAAGAGGGTGGTATTGAGGCCATCCTGGACTACCTTCGCCAGCATGATCCTGAGTCGCTGAAAAACTACCATGTGAATGATCATTACAGACTCATGAGAGCGGCCATCCATTTTGAATCGACCGGAACAAAAATCTCCGATCAAAAGCAGACACTGGATGAGAAAGATCCTTATGATTTGAGTTCGAGCATTCATCCATGGGACATTCTTCACCTCTATCTCGATCTTCCCAAAGATCAACATTTCCAAATCATCACTGAACGTACGGAAAAAATGTTTAAAGATGGTTTGATGCAAGAACTAGAAGGACTGGTCCAGGCCGGTTTTGCTTTGACGGAAAAACCATTGTCTTCTATCGGGTATAAAGAAGCGATCGAGTTTCGCCAGGGCCTGTTCAAAACCGCCGAGGAATGTATGGAGAGAATATCCATATCAACTCGGCAGCTCGCCAAATCTCAAAGAACTTTCTTCAATAAGATCCATCCTAAAGAGTCTTACAATCCCCTTTCAGACCATGAGAAAATTTTTTCGAGCGTAGAGCAATTCCTTTTAAAGTGATAAAGTAGAGATAGTGATCACTTACAGGATAAAAAGCTCATGGCGCTGGAAACACAACGATTAAAAATTATTATTATTTCCGATGGAACCGGTGAAACGGCCACAGCAATTTCAAGAGCTGTTATGGCGCAGTTTAAAGACAGAGAAGTCTATTTCACCCGTTATAAAAATATCAGGACACCGGAACAAATCGATGCCATCTTCAATGAAGCAGCGATACACCATGATCTTGTTATTCATACGATCGTTTCAGGAAAACTACGCGAATATATCGCAGAACTTGCGCGCACTAAACACGTCCGCACTCTGGATTTGATCGGCCCTGCCCTGACAGCATTTTCAAATTATTTTAATCAAGAGCCGATGTCAGAGCCAGGACTTCTTCGTGCCGTGAACGATGAATACTATAAACGTGTCGAAGCGATGGAGTTCACTCTTAACCACGACGATGGAAGAAATCTTGAATCGCTTCATCTTGCCGATGTCATTCTCGTCGGCGTTTCAAGAACATCCAAAACTCCTCTCTCTGTTTATCTCTCACAACACGGAATTAAGGTTGTGAACATTCCGATGATAAAAGATCAACCACTGCCAAAGGAACTTTTCGAAGTTGATCAACGAAAAATTTTCGCTTTAACCATTGATCCGAATTCACTTTCGGAAATCAGAAAAAACCGATTGCAACGACTTGGGGCCGACAAACACCAGGGCGAATACGCTGAGCACGACAAGATCATTGAAGAAGTTGAATGGGCCAATACCATTTTTAAAGAAAATAAACGTTGGCCAGTTTTCAATGTTACGGATAAAGCGCTCGAGGAAACAGCAGCAGATATTATGAAACTTCTCAATATGAGAAAGAATAATATTTTCAAGCAAACGAAAAGCGATCAATCGGAATAGAAATGGAAATTTTTAAAGAATTGCCTGACATCACATTGCATTTTTCTGCAACTGTCGGGATCCCTGTTGTCAACGAAGATGGAAAAAAGCTTGGCGGTCTCGTTGATTTCTTCATCGATTATGAAGAGATCTATCCATCTGTTCTTGCCATTCAATACAAACGCAGTGGAGTTCTTTTTTATATTCATTGGGCCGAAGTTGTCAGCTTTTCCTATAAAAGGATTGTGGTTAAACAAGAAGCTTACCCTCGTCGAAGCCGCACATTTCCTAAAACACTAAACACCAAAACAGTGACAAGTATTCTCGCCAACCAATTTGCAGGTCCAACGGTCGAGTATCCCCCTTTAGGTCAGATTGTTCTCGATAAACAAATCGTCGACACTCACGGTAAAAAAGTTGTCCGGGTTAATGACATACAATTTATTCGCGCCGGTAAAGATTTGCGGGTTACGCATGCAGAAGTGGGATTGAGAAGCTTTGTCAGACGATTAAGTTTAGAAAGGCCGATCGACCTGATGGTAAAGGCCGTTAAACCTGGATCAAAATATTTAAGCAACGATACGACTATCAACTGGAAATACGTTCACGCTATCCCGAATCGAAATGTGCAGAAAAGTGTGCGTCTCAATCTGACGAACGAGGATTTGCGCGATCTCCACCCTGCTGACATTGCCGACATTCTTGAAGATCTCGACAGTCACGGAAGAGAAATGATCTTTTCCAATCTGGATCCCAAACTTGCAGCTGAAACTCTTTCAGAAGTTGATGAAGAGTTGCAGGCTTCTCTTCTTGAAAATGAAAACCCTGAAAAAGCGGCGGAAATTATCGAGAATATGGATACGGATGATGCCGCCGATTTATTGAATGAACTAGACGAAGATAAAGCTGATGAAATTATTTCCAATATTGATGACCTGGAAATTCAAGAAGAAATTCAGGAACTCTTAGAGCACGATGAAGATACGGCCGGAGGTCTGATGACTTCTGAAATTTTTGAAGTAACTGCAGAGACCACAAAAGCTGAAGTTTTAAAACAAATAAAACAGCGTTACGAAGAAGTTGCTTCTTTTTATGATATTTACGTTATCAACGAAAATAAAACATTGGTCGGAACGCTTTCTCTTCAGGAATTGCTGATTCACAATGAAGATCTTCAGGTGAAAGACATGATGAACGAAACTGATATTAAATGTCTTTTTGTGGATACTCACTGGAAAGAAGTAGCTCAGTTTATGAACAAATATAACATGGTCACTTGTCCGATTGTTTCCCGCGAGTATGAATTGCTGGGAATGATTTCAGTCGATGATATTCTCGACAGGTTGCTTTCATGAATCAGATTAAAAAAAGTATTCTTTCGAACCCTTTCTGGACAAAACTAGTGCTCATGTTAAGCATTGTCGGCCCCGGACTGGTTACAGCGAATCTTGATAACGATGCAGGGGGAATTGCGACCTACTCTCTGGCCGGTGCTCAGACAGGATACCGTTTCATCTGGATTCTCTTTCCTGTTACTGTCGCACTGATTATGTTTCAGGAAATGTCTGCGAGAATGGGAATTGTATCCGGTAAAGGTCTGGCCGATCTCATTCGAGAAAAGTTCGGATTAAAAGTTACTTTTTATTCTCTCTTCTTCTTATTATTTGCCGATCTCGGCAACACCATGGCGGAATTTGCAGGCATAGCTTCGTCGGGCGAAATCTTTGGTGTTTCGAGATTTATCAGTGTGCCCATCTGTGCCGTTCTTGTCTGGCTCATCGTTCTCAAAAGCGATTACAAAGGTGTTGAAAGAATTTTCATTGTCGGATGCAGTGTTTTCTTAACCTACATTGTTTCGGGCTTCCTGGTAAATCCAGACTGGACTGAGATTTCTACAGCGATTGCCAATCCCAATTTTCACAGCATAACAGCAAAAGACTTCCCTATTATGGTTGGTCTCATGGGAACTTCAATTACGCCCTGGATGCAATTTTATTTACAGGCTGCAGTCGTCGAAAAAGGCATTCCGGTTAAACATCTCTGGCACTCAAAAGTTGATGTCATCGTCGGCTGTACTCTAACTCTCATTATCGCAGTCTTCATTATGATTTGTTGCGCGGCCACGATCAACAAAGCAGGCATTAGTATTTCTACGGCAAGCGATGCGGCCATAGCTCTTCAACCTCTAGCTGGAAAATATGCTGGTCTTCTTTTTGGTTTCGGTCTTTTTAATGCTTCGTTTTTCGCAGCGGCGATTCTTCCACTGGCGGCCAGCTACTACATTTGTGAAGGGATGGGTTGGGAATCAGGTGTTGATAAAAACTTCAAAGAAGCTCCACACTTCTTTTCTATTTTTACACTCATGATTGTCATTGGAGCTGCCATTACACTCATACCGAATATTAACTTATTCAGCATTCTGGTTTATTCGCAAATAATCGATGGTCTGCTGATTCCGATTGTAATTCTTTTCATCATCAAACTTTGCAATGATCCGGACATCATGGGTGAATATACCAATTCTCCGATGCAGAACTTCATCAGCTATGCATTGGTCGCGATGATGATCTTCTTGAACATCCCGATGCTTTATTTCACTTTTTTTGGGAATTAAAGAAGCTCACAGAGATCTACGGTCTGGTCTTCGCGGTTGAGTGTGACTTCGATTTTTCTTTCGATGTCTTCACCTCTTTTCTTGAAATAGATTTCATAAGTAGCAGGTGTTAACTGTCCTTTTTCATCCAGCCCAAGCGGAAAGCCAATACCAAATGATTCAGACATTGGAATTGGACTTACTCGTTTTTCACCGAGAATTTCGTATCGAATCTCACCTTGTGCGCAGTTAGATGACGTATTGACGTATCCATAGGCAATGGAAGGCATTTCAGGAATTTCCATCTCGACTGTTGAAGTATTCTCTACACGCATTTCTTTGATAAAGTGTTTCTTTCCTTCAATCTGAATTCTCAAAATAAAATCTTTTCCTACCGGAACTTTTACAACTGAGAGTTCAACTTCTTTTTTTACGCCATCAACAAAGACTTGCATCTTTTGTTTATCAAAATGCGCAAGGGCAAGCTGACCTTTATCGGCACTGACATCGTGACTTGGTTCAACTGCATGTTGCTGTTGTGGTTCATGTGAAGCAACAGTACGACCTGGGTTTTCATGTTTTACCGGGGCTTCTACCATGGCAGGCATTTCCGGTTCTTTCAATGAATAATAAAGATAACCAGCACAACCCACAACGACAGCAAGAAGGGCCGCAATCACACCGGCCGAGTTCTTTTTCTTGGCCTGCTTAACTTCGCCTTTGAGAATTCTTGTTTTTGTTCCGTCGGTATTTTTTTTGATTCCCGATTTAGTTGCACCTGATTTTAATGTCGTTGTTGTTTTATTCCCAACATCGACATTAACTTTTGAATCTGTTCTGTCAGCTTTAGCAATCTGGCTTGCTCCAGTCATTGTTCCCGCAACCTTTGGAGTCGCAGCTGCAGCTTTCTTTACAGTCGCTGTTTTACCTTTTGCTTTGGTTTCATTATCAAAGCCGAAATCAAGAATCTGCTCTCTTTCACGGGCCTTTGGCTCATTGGAAGCAGCCGCGGCACTATCGCTCTCACGAGGATTGCTACCGACTTCCTGTTCTTTTTTCAGCTCATCTAAATAAGGTCTGATATCGATCTTACCGAACTCAAACATTTTCTCGCGGTCTTTTTTAATTTCATCGCGGAAAAGCTCCTGAGCAAAGTATGATAAATCTGTTGCGTTGAAGTCAGGGTATTTTGCATACAAAAACTTCATGAGAGCGCGGTTCATCTGATCGAGGTTATCGAAACGCTTATTTCTGTCTTTGCTTAATGCTTTAAGAACAATCTCATCGAGTTCTTTTGGAACGTTCGGATTGATTGATGAAGGCACCGGAATTTTACATTCCTGAATCTTTTTCAAGACAGCAAGGTCGTTGTTCTCTTTGAATAGTTTTCTAGAACACAACATTTCCCAGAGAGTAATACCTACGGCAAACTGGTCATAACGAGCATCCAGTTCCTCACCTTCAAGATATTCAGGAGCGAGATAAGACAACTTACCTTTGATTGTTCCTGCCTGAGTCGATTCAGAATTTTTTTGTGATTTCGCAATACCGAAGTCGATGATCTTCACTGAGCCATCATACGTAAGCATGATGTTGTGAGGAGAAATATCACGGTGAATGATGTTTGCTTCCTGCCCTGTCAATTTATCTCTAAATGTATGGGCGTAGAAAAGCCCCTGACAAGCTTGCGAGATAATATAGGTCGAGATCTCAACCGGAAAAACGAATTTTCTTTCTTTGAGTTTTTCAAGATATTCTTTCAGGTTACGACCGTCACAGTATTCCATGGCAACAAACAGCTGCCCTTTGTTCATACCGTAATCGTAAGTTTGAATAACGTTTGGATGTAGAAGACCAAAAGTAACTTTGATCTCATCCATGAACATTGTTTTGAAGGCTTCGTCTTTTGAGAATTGAGGCTGAACCATCTTGATAGCGACGACTTTATCTGCCTGCTCGCCAAGAAAGCGCGCACGGCAGATCTTTGCCATACCACCGTCGACCAAATGATCCAGGATCAAATATCGTCCGAAGCGTTCGCGTTTGTTTGACTCACTCATTAGTTGACTACTCCTGATAACTTTTATCGGAATAATCGAGACAAACTTAAATTTATTTTATCAATTTTTCTGAATATCCAGGGAAGTTCATATTCAATGGTTTACGATCATTGGTCTGTTTGCAAATAGCGAAAATCTTGTACAGACGAAAACTGTTTTGGATCGCATCCGGATGCTGAAGAAGGTGCTTTTTGAACTCTGGAAGTTCGAATCTGGTGTACCCGTTTTTCTCAAGTTGTTCGTAAAGCATAGAATAAGGAATATCTTTTGTGTCGAGAGAATAGGCCATCACAACCCGCGCCTCTCCACATTTAATCATTTGTTCGAGTTCATCTTTTGACAGCCAGAAATTAAAAGCGGACTGCGGAGAGATGTGGGCCATCATGACATCAAGTTGTAATGTGAGTTCATGATACCAGGACGTTTTATCGAAAACTAAATCTTCTTTCCAGACTTTATCAGCGAATGTCCCGTTTTTAACTAAAAGTACTGAATCCTGAACAATATTCTTGCTCAAATTGGCCGTTGTACAGGAACCCAAAAAAAGTACGAATGTTAAAAGCGACACTAATTTAAGCTTCATAAGATTTAATCCAGCTCAGTATATCTTGGTAAACAATTTCTTTATCCCTTTCATTATACAAGTCGTGCTTCATAAGGGAATACTTCTTTTCAGTGAGAAGTTCTTTTTTAATTCCTTTGCAGAAATAATCCATCCCTTCGCTCGCCAGGGCGTTTCCAAATTCGGACTTAAGCAGGAGCAGTGGTCTATCGATAAAATAAGAGTCTTGATATATATTCTGAGTTTTCTTTTGCAGCTCTTTTACACTGTTCAATGTCGGACGATGAATAATCAGTGGATCTTGTTCATAAGTGAGTATATCCAAAGAGTCACTGAGAAGATCTTTTCCAAGAAAAAAACGCGCCGGTCGAGTTTGTCCCAGAATTCTCTTAAAAACATTTTTTTCATTTAAAATCTGCTCTTCCATTTGAAGGAAGATAGATTGGAATTTGAGAATGAAGTTTGAGAGGATCATGCCATCAATTCTTTGTCCTGCTGATTCTTGAAATCTATTGAGAAGATCAAGGGCAACAAGTCCCCCCATTCCGTGTCCAAGAACAATCCATTTTTCATTTGGTTTTTTTTCGGAATAATCTAAAAGGTTATGAAAATCCTGAACAAGATATTCAAATTTTTCAAATTGTCCCCGCGTTCCTGAACTCAAGCCGTGACCGACAAAGTCCATCGCTACACAAGTGACTCCGGGAAGATGTTCTCTCACCCACTCGATGAAATGCACGAAGCGCCCATGATACTGGCAAAGGTCGTGCAACAAAAACAATGTTATTCCATTGTCACCTTGCTCTTTAGGAGCAAATTTTTTGACATAAATATGTGCGGGTCCAAACCCTACGGCAGGATTGGAAGAAGCAAAGTGACCAATCTGAATTCCGTCTCGAAGGCTTTTCCAGTTTATCGACTTTAAATCATTTTTTACGGCGACATCATCAAGCATAATTCTGAATCACTTTTCGCGCGTCTTCATTTATTTCGACAATTTTGCAGACAGCTCGTTGATGTTTTGGTTCGTATTCTTCAATGTTAATTTTAATATTCTTCGCTTTTAAATCTTTACCAGTATAAATCGAGCACAATTTTTCAGAACCAGTTTTGAAAGGCCCTGCTCCTAGAATGGTACATTCTTTTGTTCCCGCTTTATCAACAAGTGCGATCAGAGGAAGAGGATCATTTTCCATGACGAATAAAAGAGGAGCTTCATCTTTTACTTGATCCAAACTCACATCAAGTTTAATGGGATTTAAGGGAGTGTTCCCTGCTTCAATCCAACCTTTTAGTCCAACAGCATAGATGAGAGTTTTATCATTGATTCTATGTTCTTCTTTAGCTTCTTTCAGTTCGTTCAATGAGTAAGGGCCAAAGTATTCTGCATCAATTAAATTTTTTCTATCACTGCCAATTTTCAAAAAGAAAAGCTCTTCATCCTCGCGGATTTTTTTCCAGTCAAATTTAAATTCCATTTCAGGAGAAGCTGCTTCTTCAGATTGTTCAAGAACTGCGGCCGGCGCTTTACCACTCATGTCGAGTTCAGCTACATCTTTTAATCGTTCCCAGTTTTGAAAACCTTTGCGCCATACATATGATTCAAGATTTAATTCTTGTCTGGTGAATAAATCGCGCAAAACTTCCACGCTCACGGGCCCAACTCTTTCAGAACCGCGCACGTAATACCAGTTAACCATAGTCTCTTTCCCCTCTTTATAGTCTTTCTTTCTCCTTCTATTTTAACTTTTTGAAAGTACGTTGATAGCGCGAAACTTTTGCCCTATCTGGACGAAATTACTCAGACTTGAAATCTCCTACTCAAGAAATCGGAGAATTTTCCGATAAGCCGAAGGATGACTGTGACTTAAGCAAACGATGAAAAGGTAAATATTATGAAGAAACCACTTTTATTAATCGCGGCCAACTTGATTGTGCTGATGGGGCTTGCTTCATGTGCAAAAGAAGAATTCGCCACAAACAAGGGCGCCCAAAGTGCGAGTATTAACCCGGTTGTAACAACCTCAACTCAACTTTGTTCACAAAGTACGTTAGTCAGTCCAAAAGTCGATGTGCTTCTTCTTTGGGACAACAGCTCAAGTGCTCTCTTCATTAACTCGGCAACGAAAGGATCTTATAATCAACTCATCCAGAGCGTTTCTGAAAAGTTCGATTACCATATTCTTTCAGCTCCACTTATTTCAACAAACAGCAATTCACTCTATGAAGCTTCTCTTGTCGTTAAAGATTCAAGCAGCGTCAGCGGAACTGCTTCAAGTATCGTGCGAACAAAAGATCAGGCTTCGGCTGCTCTAAGTTTTTCGACGGCCGCAGGTTCATACGAACCGGGCGTTGATCGCGCTACTTCTATTATTGAAGCCAACAGGGCCAATGGAATTTTCCGTAATGACGCTTATACAATCATCGTTGTCATGTCTAATGGTGATGATACAAGCTGTGAAATTGCTACTGGATACAGTCAATGTACAAGCACAGACTGGTCATCAAGAATGCAGACTAAAATTAATAAACTTCTTTGTTTAAGAGGAAATGTCAGTGGCGTAGACTGCTCGGGCACATCGGCGCTTAACTCTTCAATGATGAGATTCATTAACATTGCTCCACTTACAAGTTGTTCAAGTGGTCTTAACAAAATTAACACTCGTTATAGAAAAGTGGCGAAAACTTTATATGAAACGTCTTACACAAACGGCTGGCCGACTTCAAACGACAACCTGAATCCTTTTACCAGCAACGGTGTCCCTTATCCGGACAACTACGATATCTGCTCAATCGATTTCAATCATATCTTTGATGGTGTGAACACAGCGATCAAGCAGACACTTATAAAACACGTCTATGAATTCTGGCCGGTCGCAGGCAACAGTGTTTCCATCGACCCGGAAACTCTTCGTGTCGTCAGAGATGACGGTAAAGTTTTAACAAACCGTACAGGTGAATCAAGTCCATCAAATGGTTTTGCTTTCATCGGTCCGCAAACTGCTCACTATACGAGAAGCTTGCCGACTCACGGTGAACCTTTCACTGGTCAAATGATTCAACTTTTTGGTTCTCAGGACAATGACCTGATTGTTTACCCTCGCTGTCTGACAGTGACATACGATGCTCAAAAAGCACAATACGGTTATATTTATCTGAAAAACGGCGAGCCTTCTGTTCCGTCTATCGAAGTTCGAATCAACGGACAAATCGTTCCACAAAACGCGACGAATGGTTGGGATTATATGGGTCTTCAGTACACTTCATCGCTTGATTCAAGTCTGAAGATTGTTGATTTACCGGCAGGCGCTACATCTGGTTACTTCATTCGCTTGAACGGCAGTTACAAATTCAACAACACTGCAGGCGCTTCAACTTCAGTAAACGTTTACTACACATCTAAATCTGCTCAATAAAAAGGGTGCCAGGAGACTGGCACCTTTTTAAGATTTCATTGCGGCCTGAGCTTTCACATCATTCACGCGATTAATCGCATTCATGAAGCGCACGACAGGGTACATTTTTTTGAGGTAATCGTAATTGATTGTGGTGGAGATATTATTCTTATCGTCCATTCTGTATTCACCACAGAATTTTGCATTCTTCGCGCCCATGAAATCATCCATCTTGATATCGATGTTGTATTCTTTAAAATGGGCCACGACTTTAGTGAGATCGATATCGCATTTTCCTTCAGTCACTTCACTCTTCTCGCATTCTTCCATCACCTTCACAATGAACTTTTCACATTTCGGTGAAATGACCATTTTCTTGTCGTCGCGAAGAGTTCTTTGAGTATTGAAAAAGACCTGGAAGATTTTGAATGTTTCAGGTTCGCGCGTGCTGAAGATTTTTGAGGAGTCTTGTTCATCAATAGAGACTTCTAAAATTTTCTCATCGGAAAGAAGCTGAAGAAATTCTTCCATCTTGGCTTCATTGAGATTGAAAATATCTAGGGCGTACACTTTGAGTTTATTGTAATGAAGGAACCACTTACCTTCTTTGTTTTCGCCCAGTGATCTGAAAGTTAAAAACAGAATGGAGAGCATTTTTACAACGTCTGCGGCCTGGAAAAACTTATAATCAGAAGAAAATCCAACAGAGTTATTCTCAAGAGCTTTGACTCTTTCATTTGTTTTGCGAAGTCTTTCTGCGAGTGTGTTGATGAGAGTTTTAAACCAAGGGTTTAAAGCCTGCATGGTTTTTTCGAGAGCGATAAAAGAAATTTCAATAACGTCGACTGAAGTAATCGCTGCGGCCGACACGCTTCTTGTTTTTGATTCAGGATCGAAATACGCCATCTCACCAAGAACTTCGCCGGAGCGAAGGACAGCTATTTCGACAAATCCTTTTCCTTTCGGACGGAATAATCTCAGCTGTCCTTTTTGAATGATGTACATGGACTCAGCTTTGTCTCCTTCATTAAAAAGTATCTGCCCGGGAGCGAGAGTTTTAATTCCAGATTTTTTCTGCGCGCTTGCTTGTGCTGCTGGTCCTGATGTCGTCATTTCAATCCTTGAGATGGCGTTTTAAATTTTCTAACTACAATCTTTCGATAATCAGAGAAAGTGCTTCTCCCCCACCGATACAAATAGCTGCCATTCCGTATTTAGCTTTTTTGTTTTCCATTGCTGTCATCAATGTCACAACAATTCTTGTTCCACTTGCGCCAATCGGGTGACCTAAGCTCACACCACCGCCGTAAATGTTCACTTTGTTGTGATCTAATTTTAACTCTTTCATAGCGGCTAGCGCAACTACTGCAAAAGCTTCATTAATTTCAAACAGATCAATTTGATCAAGCTTTAGGTTTGCTTTAGTAAGGGCCTTATTCATGGCCTCAACCGGAGCAGTCGTGAACCACGTTGGGTTTTGAGCATGAGAAGCGTAAGAAACGATTTTAAATTTTGCTTGTGATTTATACTCTTCACCACCAAGAACGATCGCCGCAGCTCCGTCATTGATTGTTGAGGCATTCGCTGCTGTGATTGTGCCATTTTTATCAAAAGCAGGTTTTAGTGACGGCATTTTTTCAAAGTTAGCTTTTCCCGGACCTTCGTCAGTTGAAACAACAGTGTCCCCTTTTGGGCCTTTGATTGTGACAGCTGCAATCTCTGAGTTAAAGATTCCATCTTTCTGAGCAGCTTGAGCGCGTTTGAAAGATTCAATTGAGAAAGCATCTTGTTCTTCGCGGTTTGTATATTTTTTTACAGCTTCTTCTGCACAAATTCCCATAGGTACATTTGAGTAGGCATCTGTCAGACCATCAAAAGTCATTGCATCTTTCAACGTCGTATCGCCGAATTTAAATCCGTTTCTTGAATTTGGAAGAAGGTGTGGAGCTAGAGACATATTTTCCATACCACCGGCAACAACAAGTTTGTTATCGCCCGCTGCAATTGTTTGGGCAGCAGTGATAATTGTTTTAAGTCCTGAACCGCAAACTTTGTTGATTGTCGTACAAGGAGTTGAATCCGGAAGGCCAGCATAGATCGCCGCTTGACGTGCAGGCGCTTGCCCAACACCAGCTGTGACAACGTTACCCATGAAAACTTCATCAACTTTAGAAGGGCTGATTTCCGCTTTCTTCAAAGCTGCATCGATGGCCACCGCACCAAGTTTCGGCGCAGTAACTGATGATAATGAACCCATGAAACTACCATTTGGAGTACGAGCACCTGATAAAATATAAACGGCCATTTTAATCTCCTTTTGCATAAAAAAATTTGAATCATTAAATCACACGAGCTATATCTTGGACATACGAAATCAATGGAGTTTTTATGTTTTCTCGCCTAGACCACGATATTCCTGCGGTGCTTTTTCCCAAAGATTGGGCAGAGAGTTTAAAGCAAATTCTTCTAAATATTTACGGCGATAAATGCCTGAAAGACGATAAAACTTTTGAAGTATACGGGTTCTCTTATCCGAATGAAGTTCTCATGATTGTCTCCTATGTCGGCCTGGACAAGAATGTTCTGCCACTGACGCTTTCCGTTTCTGCGGACCTGACAAAAGAAACTAAAGTGGATGAAATTCAAGACGACATGTTCGATTTCGTAGGTGTTTTCTTCGATGAATATTTCGCCAAAACTGAACACTCTGACGAAGACGAAATTTTTGAAGAATTTGTCCTCGACTGGGATGAAGTAGAATTCAATCAAAAGAATTTCTTCGTCAAAGTTAACCGCGAAAATATCGCGCTCACCATGGCCGCAGACGCCCTTCTCGGGGAATAGCCATGATCTTCGTGCCAGAGTTTAATCCTCCTGAAACCGCCACATCAGAGAGATTAAACCTGGTGCTGTTTCCGACTAACCAGGGCTATTCAGACAGCGATTATGAAGCTGTGATGGAGAGCAAAGAGTTTCTTCGCAACTGGAGCCAGAGTTCGTGGCCGGAAGATTCTTTTACTGCTCAGGAAAACCACGACGATTTAAAACTTCACATCGACGATAATCACACTCACCGTGCCTACGGTTACATGATTTACACCAGCGATAAAAAACGCTGCTTAGGCTCTCTTTACGTCAATCCCGTTCATACATGGCCACAGTATCACGATCTCATTGAAGGCGAACGACCGGAAGAAGTTCTCGATGCGAGAATTGATTTTTGGCTGCGAGACAGTGTGAGAGAAGACCTGGAAATGATCTTTGTGTATTTTATTGCAGACTGGATGAGAGAAGTATGGAAAATCAAAGCAGCAATTGTTTCAAGAGATTCGCTGACTGAACGAAATGAGTGGATTGAAGATTTGAATTTACCGCTCGTCTGTAAATTGAAATCTAAAACGACCGGTGGCCTGACTCTCCTCTATAAAATATAAAAAAAAAGCCCCGTTTCCGGGGCTAAATTTTTAATCATCAAATGAAGGTTTAACAACCTTAGTTTCAAACGCGATATCCTGATCATCATCAAGAAGTTCATCGTCTTCAAATGCATCCAATTCTGCTTCGTCAGTCTCGATATCGAGATCTTTAAGAACGTGGTTGAATGCTTTATCGTCAGCAAGATCGTGAATGATAGTTTCGATGTACTTCATTGGATACTTGCGTACCAGGTCTTCGATAATTTTAGCGAGACGACCTTCAGCAAGAATCGCTTCTTTTTTCTTAACGTCTTTCCAAAGTTTGATGTAGTGGTAACGGCAGTAGCCGCTTGTCGTTGCCGGGTTATCACAACCGCGAACAACACACTCATCAGATTCAACTTTGAAGAGATCCATATTTCTAATGGCACCGAAAACATCTTCAATAGAAAAGTCTTCAGCTAGAGCAAGAATTTCTTCAGCAAGGTTTTCTTTGATATCGTCATCAAGACCTGCTTTGCCTTTTTTTCTTACTGGAATGATTTCTTCTTCTTCGATTTCATCGAAAGTCATTTTTACTTTCTTTGGAGTCTCGCCTTCAAAATCATCATCCTCTTCTTCTTCATCACCGCGAGCTTTTGAAGCTTCTTCTTCCATTTCTTCTTCAAAAGTCGGTGCGCCTTTTTTTCCTTTCGCTTTCAGAAGTTCTTTTTCTTCTTTCTTCGTCAGTTTTTTTGGCTTTTCAGCTTCAGCTTTTTTAGCTGCTGCTTTGAGCTCGGCTTTTGTCGGAGCTTTAACAACTTCTTTTTTTACCGGCTTTGCCGCTTCAGCTTTCTTAGTTGCTTTTGGTTCTGGTTTTGCTGCAACGACTTTTGTTGCTTTTACAGGAGCTGCTTTTACTGGAGCTGGTTTTGCCAATCCTTTTTTAACTGCAGCTTCTTTTTTCGTCGCTTTGACTTCTTTTGCTTTTTTCGTCGCTGCGATTTTTTCTTGAATTTTTTTGGCGATATTGCCTGCTTTCGCCGGAGCTTTTGCCGTAGCTTTAGCTGGAGCTTTTACTGGAGCTGCTTTTTTGACAGCCTTTGCAGGAGCCGCAGGTTTTTTAGCTGCTTTCGCCGCTGGCTTTGCGACGACTTTTGCTGCTGGTTTTGCCGGAGCTTTTTTTGCTGCGGGCTTTGCTGGCGCTGCTTTCTTCACATTTTTTTGTGCAGCAGGCGCAGCTTTTTTGGCTGCTGGTTTTGCAGGCTTCTTCATACCTATGTTCTCCAATATTTTCTTAAACAAATTATTCCTTTACCTTCGCTAATGCCATCAATACTGTCAAGCTTGGTCAAATGACCTTATAGCTCTTTTAGTTCATTGGCCGCAATAACAATTCTTTGGATTTCAGAAGTTCCTTCATAAATTTCAGTGATCTTAGCGTCTCTGAAATGGCGCTCAACAGGATATTCTTTTGTGTATCCGTTTCCGCCCAGAACCTGAATGGCCTCTGTCGTGATCTGCATACAAGATTCGCTGGCAAAAAGTTTTGCTTGCGCAGCTTCTTTTGAGTACGGAAGACCATTGTCTTTCAAATAGCTGGCGTTCAGGATCAATAGTCGTGAAGCAGCAATTTTAGTCGACATGTCGGCCAGTTTAAATTGAATCGCTTGAAGTTCAGAAATAGGTTTTCCAAACTGAACGCGCTCTTTTGAATATTTCTTCGCGTAACGGAAAGCAGCTTCCGCAATTCCCAGGGCCTGAGAAGCAATACCGATACGGCCGCCATCAAGAGTTGAAAGGGCAATTTTAAATCCCTTCCCGACTTCTCCAAGAACGTTTGCTTTAGGAACTTTCACTTTATCGAGCCAGATCTGAGCTGTTGAAGAGCCCTTGATTCCAAGTTTGTCTTCGAGCTTTTGAACTTTAAAGCCTTCGCTTTTTGCTTCTACAATGAAAGCTGTAATCCCTTTGTGGTCATTGGTCTTTGTCGTTTTCGCAAGAACAATCGCTACGCCGGCATCTTTACCGTTCGTGATGAAGTTTTTTGTTCCTGAAATTTCATAGTGGTCACCTTTATCTTCAGCGAATGTTGTCAATGTGCCAGGATCAGAGCCTGCATTTGGTTCTGAAAGGCAGAAACATCCGATAACGCCGCCGCTGGCGAGTCCAGGAAGGTATTTTTGTTTTTGTTCTTCAGTTCCAAAAGAAAGAATCGGCCACATACAAAGCGAAGTGTGGGCAGAAACAAGAACTCCAGTCGAAGCACAACCGCGAGAAAGTTCTTCAACGATGATGGAATAAGACGTGTAGTCCATGCCGGCACCGCCATAGTTTTCAGGAATGTATGATCCCATAAAACCATTTTCATAAAGCTTATTCACAAGATCCTGCGGAATTTTTCCGTCGTGATCAATCTGTGCGGCCAGAGGTGCCACTTCAGAGTCAGTAAATTTTGCTACCATGTCGCGAATTTCTTTGTAGTTTTCTTCGAATAGAGATTGCATTGATGTACCTATTTCCCTTTGAATTGAGCGGATCTTTTTTCTAAAAAGGCTTTAGTTCCTTCTCTCATATCTTCTGATGAAAAGATGGCCGAGAATTGTCTTTTCTCTAGCTGTAATCCTTCAGTAGTGGTTAAGTCAATACCTTCGTTCATAACTTTTTTAGCAATAGAAACAGCGAACGCTGAGTTTGCTGTGATGACCTTTAAAGTCTTGGTTGCTTCCTCAATCATTTCAGTACGAGTATTGAACGTTTTTACGACAAGGCCCAGCTCTTTTGCTTCGGCAGCCGTCACATTTCTTCCAGTGTAAATAATTTCTTTAGCGTGATTTCTTCCCACGAGTTTAGCAAGGCGTTGAGTTCCGCCGAAACCTGGGATGAGTCCCAATTTCACTTCCGGTTGTCCGAACAGAGCATTGTTAGTGGCATAAATAAAATCACAGCTCATGGCCATCTCACAACCGCCACCAAGAGCGAAGCCGTTCACGCAAGCGATCATCGGAACTTTCATTGTTTCCATCAGCATTGTGACGTTCTGGCCCAGGTGACCAAGTGTATAAGCATCTGAAGGACTCATATCGCTCATTTCAGCAATATCAGCTCCAGCAATAAAAGCTTTTTCGCCTTCGCCAGTCAGGATGATTCCTTTAATTGCGAAATCATCATCCTTTTGCATTTCCATTAGCACTTCTTTTAGCTCCGAAAGAACTTCAACGTTAAGAGCGTTGAGCTTTGTCGGACGATTAATTGTAATCGTTGCAAAAGAATCTTTAACTTCAACTTTCAGTGTGTGCCATTCTCTATTTATATTCATAAAAACCTCTTCCTGATTTGCGTCCCATTCTTCCAGCTAAAACATATTTTTTAAGGAGTGGACATGGACGGTATTTTGTATCTCCCAATCCTTCGTAAAGAACATTCATGATCGCCAGACATGTATCAAGACCGATAAAGTCAGCAAGCTCCAATGGACCCATTGGCTGATTTGTTCCGAGTTTCATCGCCTGGTCGATATCCGCGATAGAGGCCACACCTTCGTAAAGTGCATACACGGCTTCGTTAATCATCGGCATAAGAATTCTGTTAACCGCGAAACCTGGAACGTCGTTGGCGCGGACAAAAACTTTGCCCATTTTCTCAGCGACAGCGGCCACAGTATTGAACGTTTCATCAGTCGTTTCCAGACCTCTGATCCCTTCTACGAGTTTCATCACCGGAACCGGATTCATGAAGTGCATTCCCGCAACCAATTGCGGTCTTTTTGTCACAGCTGCGATTTCAGTAATTGAAATAGAAGAAGTATTTGTCGCAAGAATTGCTCCCGCTTTTGCCACTTCATCTAGCTTTCTGAAAATATCGAATTTGATTGTTTTGTTTTCGGTTGCTGCTTCGATCAAAAGATCGCAGTTTTTAAATTCTGTCAGATCAGTTGCCGTCTTAATCAGCCCCATTGTTTTCGTCACAAAAGCGTCGTCCCACTTTGCTTTTTCAACGCCTTTTTTTAATTGAGTATGGATGAAATCCACGCCTTTTTTAAGGCCCTCGGCCGAAACATCGTAAACTTGAACTTGATAGCCGGACATCGCCGCTACCTGGGCAATCCCGCGCCCCATTTGCCCTGCGCCAACAATACCAATAGTTTGGATATTGATCATGGTGTACCTCACTGTAAATTTGGGTAAGTAAAATCCGCCTTATGATACAAACGGAGGGCAAGAATCACAAATAAAACCTTGCCAAGATTTAAAAAACAGAATAAAAAACTATTCTCATTAAATTGCTAGTTGCAAAAAGTTAAATGTTCTAACGGTAGGAGTTAATTGTGGCAAACCACAAATCATCAGAAAAAAGAGCAAGACAAGATATCAAGAAAAATCTTGTGAACAAAATGAACGAATCTAAGGGCAAAACTGCTGTTAAAAAAGTTAGAGACGCACTTGTTGCTGGAGATAAGAAAGTAGCTGCTGAAGCACTTAAAACAGCTCAAGCTGAACTTAGAAAACTTGCTAAAACTGGCGTTATCAAAGCTAACACAGCGGCTAGAAGAACTTCTCGCCTTGCTTCTCAGCTTAACGCTTTAAAATAGTTTTTAACCTCGAAAGAGTTTAATTATATGCAAGGCCACCTTCGGGTGGCCTTTTTAGTTTGTACTTGTTGGGTTTACTTCAAAGCTTCTCGTCTTAATTTTTCAACAGCAAAAACGTCTTGAGCTTTTGAGAGAACTTCAAGGTCGGAAAAAAAATTCAGATAAAACTTCACCATGTCGCGATTGAGTCGTTCACTCATATCGAGCACTCCCATTTCATACTTGGATGGTTTCGCTTTTGCGAGAATGTCCTGCGGGTAAAGAATTTTGATGAGGTGATTTTGCATTGATGAGGCAAGCCCTCTCAGCCAGTCGTAATCGAGATCCTTCTTCAGGATTTCCTGAAAAAAAAGTTTTGGATTGCGATGAAACAATTCAACCAGATCAAAGAAATCAAAACGCTCGCGCGCCACTAATTCCTTGAGAAAATGAATATCAACTGCGCCTTCCGGAAAATGCATTTTAACGGTATCGATTAGCCAGAAGAAAGATTCAAAATTGTGTTCGAGATTTTCCAACGCAAATCTTGTGACCGAGCCGTCAAAATGAACTTCTCTTGCTTTCATCGCAAACTGCCACATCTTTGGTCCATCCCACGGGCGTGGCGAATCCATTTCTATGGCATGAACTTTTTTATTTTTGGCAAATTCAGTAAACGCCTTGCTCGATTTTGTGAAAAAAAGAACAAGCTTTTTTGTACTCCAGTCAATTTCAGTCTGGACAAGAAAGTCCAGCATGCCCGAAGGAATGTTTTCACCATTCATGACAAGAATCGGATCGCCCTCGGAGAAAAAAGACAAATTGATAAAGTGCTCTTCAATAAAATCGCGAGTCACTTCGTTGCCTGTATAAAGCGAAAATTTCATTTCTTTTTTGGGAATACGGTCGAGAAAAACTCTTTCAAGATAAGGATCATCTATTAAAAAAGCCTGGATACTCTCGCTTTTTAAATCCATCGTCTGTGGATATTTTTGCAAAAAATCCCAGGGAAGAATTTTAGAAAGCATTGAGAACTACCTGCTTGAAGGTTTGAGCGGCCTGGTAACAGGTATCCTGGAGACTTTTTTCAAAGATGCCTTTATTTTTAACAAAATTCACTTCGCCGGCATCGTTTGTAGTTATATTCGGGCTCGCAACGCGATCAAAACTTCCTGTTAAGGAAATCACATCTTGCAGGACAACCTTTGGATGAGCTTTTACCAGCGGACCGAGGTCACTAGTCATAAGATCAATTTCATCTTTTGAAGGACGCTTGATTAAAATAAGACGCAATTGAAAGTCGTAAGTTGATTGAATGGGATAATAAAAAGTTGTTCTGTTTCCAATCGACTTCTGAACATCTTTATCAGTAAACAAAGTCTGGCTTGTGCGAACAACTTCATTGTAATGATCTTTAGATTCAATGACACCGATTAACACGGCATCGGCTTCACCGCCGTCGCTGATCACTTTCAGACCGGAATAATCATTGAGGGCCAGAGTTATTTCGCGGGTCATTGGTGCTGCCAACTGAGGCAGAACAGAGCGATTTATAAACATCGGAACAGAAATTGTTTTGATGTCATAGCCAATCAAGGGGTTATTGCTTGTATTGAAGTGATATCCCGCGCAGCCCGTAAGCATAAACACCGCACACAGGGCAGCAATTAGGGCCTTCTGATAGGTAATGATGGGATAAAAAAATCGCGCTTTCATAGACCAAATGCTACCCTAAAAAACAATCATGTTAAAGAAGCTTTCGCAATTTATTGAGTCCAAGGACGCTGGTCAGAGCTCTTATCATAAAGAGAAGACGAGCAATCAAAAAAATGTCCAGGATAGTTTTGATTTTCTGGCGCTCATCCGCGCCTGGAAGGATATTGCTGGCGCAAAGCTTTCAGAGCACACAATCCCCCTGAAAAATCAGAACGGAACGTTGATAGTGCTTTCCAATCATTCGGCATTTGCCAATGAACTTTCCTTTATGGAATTGCCTTTAAAGAAAAAAATTTTTGAAAAATTCCCCGGGCTTGAAAAGCAAATTCTTTCTATTAAATTCATTGTGGATACAACTCATTTTTCAAAACAATATCAGCAATTCATTACGCCTGTTGAAAAGAAAAAAGCCGAGGTTCTGCATCCTCACTCGCCGGAATTTAAAAAATTAAAAAAAGAAGCGGAAGAATTATTTTTTGATTTAGATGATAAAGAATTAAAAGAAAAAATGATCTCGCTCTACATTCAATCAGCAAAAAAGCTTCATTAAATGTTCTTTGACTTCTTCAACTCTCCGTCCTTCGCGTTTAATATCAAAATTTAAATTTTCATTGATAAAAACAATTGTGGATGAAGTTCCTGAAAGATCTTCACTGCTCTGATCTTCTAAAAACAAAACATCCGAAGCGTATTGCTGATGAAATTTTTTTGCTTCTTCTTTTTTTGTCATTGGCGGTTCGCCGGTCAGATTGAGACTTGTCGAAAAAAACGGAGCGCGAAGTTCGTGACTGATCGCTTGTATCACAGGTGTATTGAGACAGCGGATGCTGACATATGAACTCTCCCCTGTCGCCCATTTCGGAATGCGGATCTTTGCCAATGTCAGAGGAAGCCCCAGAGTTGTTTCCAGCTTAAAAAACTCTTCGAGCCAGTCTCTCGTCATCTCTTCGGGAAGTTTAAAGCTGGCGAGAAGTTCATCAGCGCCGGCAACCATCATTGAAAGAGGCTTATCTTTTGACGTTCGCTTAATTTCTGCAATTTTCTCATGTCCCGATTCAGAATAAATTGAACAGCCGATTCCCCAGACGGTATCGGTGGGATAAATAAACACATCATCGGCCTTGATTTTCATCTGTTAAACCGGAAGAGGTTTGTTGAGAATATTTCTGTAGTAATAGAAGAACAAGGCCAGGATGATCAGCACAATGATGATAAGCAGATAAAGAAGATAATTATCATTTCTCTTCTTAAGCTCTTCCGGCATAACCCGTTCCTGAACTTCTTTGGGAAGATCTTTTGTGATTTCTTTTGCCTGGGCCGAACTTTTGACTCTTCTTTCATGCAAAAGTTTTTCTGGCTGATGATCAACCTTGGATTGCGCCGGGGCCGATTTTTTAACCAGATGAAGTCCTTCTGGCTTCTCATGCTTCGGCTCATTTTTTGGCTTGTCGTGCCCGAGCGTATCGAACATTAAAGTGAGATTTGAATCTTCTTCAATCTCATTTTTAAAATTAATCATGCCGGATTTTTTAGAAGGAGCTGGTTTAACTTCTTCAACGGCGGCTGCAACTGGTTTTTGTTCAGGAACTTTAACTTTAAAGTCCAGGTCTTCTTCGACAACGGCCGCGGATGAAGCAGCAGGCGAAGCAGTCATTGAATCAAGATCAGGAAATTCCAGATCATCATCTTTCGGATAAACGGCAGGTCCTTCATCCGCAACTGGTTCAGCTATTGTTTTTTTTACTTCAACAGGACGTGGAGCAGATTCAGCATGAGTCTGGGCCCCATCATGCCCACTTTGAAAAGCTGGAGCAGACGGACGAGCGACAATGGTAATGTCCGGAAACTCGAGATCGTCTGAAGCCGGAAGCTTGATATCATCCTGAGGCGAAGCAGTCGAAGTCGTGGCCACGGACGGAGCACTTTGTATTAACGTAATGTCCGGGTACTCGAGATCTTCCTGCTTGGGCAAAGTCGCGGGACCTTCGTTGGCCACTTTTAAAACCTGCGTTTTATTGGCAGGTGCTGTATTCAAAGAAGTTGTTTTATCCGGATTTTCTCTCTTGGATAAAACGCTTTTTGATTCAGAAATAGGATTGTAACCTTGAGGGATATCGCCGTAGAGAAATTTATCGACGAGATCTTTTTCTTTCAGAGAAAACCAGAAGCCGTTTCCACTAGTCACTTCGTCATTTAAGCCGAGCGCACCTTTTTCCATAAACTCGATCACCTTCGCTTTTGCGACGGGACCCAGAATCTGGTTTTGTGTTGTCCGAATGAGCCAGTTTCTTTCTGTGTTCACTTACCTACCAAAAAAATCCGATCAGACCTTTAAGATCTTCATCGTTAAATCTTAAACCACCTTGAATTGTCCCGCTTTTTCCAGCGCGGAAAGCATCGTTGACAGACGCGCGTCCGTACAACACGTTCCAGATTTGCGTTTCAGCAGCGAATCTGACGTTTGCTCCTTTCTTCTTTTTATAGTCGAAAGTCTCAAGTGAGAGTTTTGTATTGATTGGCTGAATACGATAATCAAGACCAAGTCCACCGGTAGATTCGATTAAACCACCGCGAAGATCGACGTCGCCGATGCGGCGGCCGATTTGAACATTGAATCTGAAAGTATTTTTTTCGTTTTCTTTTTTGTCTTCAGTAATGGTTACACCATTAGTAGTTGTGATTGTTGTCTTCTCTTTATCCGGTCCGATTTCTGAAGTGGTAATCCCCAGATGATAGAAACGTTCCGGGCTTGGGAAAATTCTGAAAGCTGCTTCTGTATCGCCACCCGATTTCGAATTCACACCACTGAAAAGGGAAAGTTCTGTACGTAATGATTCCGCCTTACCGACAATTTTTTGCACGCTTGATAATGTATCTTTAACCTGGTCGGCAATCTCATCTTCAACAACCAGTTTTCCGATTGTCCCCTTACCTCTTTTAATGTCGGCAACAATAGATTCAAGATCGCCCGTCAGCTTCTTTGTGTTGGCGAGAACTTGTTTTACATCTGACATAGCACTGTCGGAATTATTGCGGTCAACCTGATAGGCCAGGTCTTCTGAAAAGGCCTGAAGGTTGTCCATCATCGCATTCAGTTTCTCTTCATTTCCAGTCGTCACGCGTTTTAAACTTGCAGTAACTTCTTTAGTATTGGCCACGAGTTCCTGAACATCGGCCAGGATTTTCTTTATTGGTGAAGCTTCACCTTCTGGTGAAATAGAATCTTTTAATGAGCGGACAATTTGCTTAACGTCAGCAAGAACTTCCGATGAATCCTTAATAAGGTTTTCAATTCCGGCCGCTTCTTCTGAGTCAATAAAATCATATTTGCGCAACAATTCCGTTGAATCGCCAATATAAATTTCAAGGTATTTATCACCAAGGAAGCCCACAGACTTGATTCTTAGCTTTGAGTTTTTTGTAACCTGAATTTGTTTTAGAATTTCAAAAGTGATGAGCGCTGTATTTCCTTGAAGTTCAATTGAAGCAATTCTACCTGCGTTAATCCCTGCTACTTTAATTGGTGTTTTAGGAAAAATTCCGGACGCATCTTTGACGATAGTTCTATATGTGACGTACTGACCGAATCCCGATTGATTCGAAGTAATCTTTAAGGACATGACGACTACTGCGATCATTGTTGCAATAGCTAATAGTCCGACTTTAAATTCATTCATTCAAAAAATTCCGTTTAATATTTAGAGTCTCAAAAATTCCTGAACTAAAGGGTTCTGGGAATTTTTAAACTCACCGACGGGTAAATATTCAATAATCTTACCACGGTCCAAAAATGCTATATAGTCGGAAATTTCTAACGTCGCTTTCACGTCGTGAGAAATAATAACCGACGTCATCTCTCGGCCTTGATGTTGCGTGGCCGTTTCGACAATCAGATTGTTTACCATTTTAGTCGTTATCGGATCGAGACCAGTCGTTGGTTCATCGTACAACATAATATCCGGAGACAAGGCCAGCCCGCGGGCCAGACCAACTCTCTTTCTCATCCCTCCCGAAAGTTCGGAAGGCAATTTTTGAAAAGATTCTTCTTTAATCCCGACTGAGATTAAAAGGTCATGAACTTTCTTTTTTATTTCTTCATCAGTGAGTGTGGTAAATTCTCTCAAAGGAAAAGCGACATTCTCTTCAGCTGTAAAAGAATCGAAAAGGGCCGCATATTGAAAAAGCATTCCGAAATTTCTTCTGAAATCCCGCAGCTCTTCTTTAGTCAGTTTTTCAAGTTCGCGCCCAAGAACAGTAACTGTCCCGCTTGTAGGATGAAGAATGCCCAATATATGTTTCAGGAGTGTCGACTTACCTGCGCCCGAAAATCCGAGGATAGTCACAATCTTATTTCTTGGAATATCAAAATTGAGATCCTGAAGAATAATGTGTTCGCCGAATTTCTTCGTGACATTTTTAAAGGAAATGGCCGGATTTTCAAATGTCAGCAAACCATTCTCCTATAAAATTTTAACAAGAAAGGTTGTTAAGAAATAATCCAGAATCAAAACTGAAATCATCCCCCAGATAACTGCGAGATTCGTTCCGCGACCTACTCCCACCGCTCCTTTCTCAACTTGAAAGCCAAAATAAGTTCCGATGACAGAAATGACAAAACCAAAAACACCGGCCTTGATAATTCCCTGCCAGAGATCGGCGACGTACATAAATTCTGAAAGCTTCGAGTAATACATCGACTCATCAATCATGAGAGTTTTTGTACCTACCAGATAAGATCCGACGTTACCTATAAAGAGAAAAACAACTGAAAGCATCGGAACCGCAATTGTTCCTGCAATAATTCTTGGAACTGCGAGATATTGAATACTATTGATCCCCATAACTTCGAGAGCATCGATCTGCTCAGTTACTTTCATCGAGCCGATTTGAGCGGCCATGGCGGATCCTGCTCTTCCTGCAACGATCAGTCCGGTAAGGACGGGCGCTAATTCCTTTGCCATAGCAATCGCAACGATGGCCCCGACTAATGAATCGACGTTGATCAATTTAAATCCGAAATAAGTCTGAGTCGCAAAAACCATTCCGGTGAACATTCCTGCGAGCAGAATGATGAGAATACTTTTATTTCCGATGAAAAAGAGTTGTTCGAATAAAAGCTTATTGCGGTATGGACGTCTGAAGGCCCAATAAAAAAAGCGTGATGTATAAAGAGAAATATTCCCAAGACCATTGATTCCATCAATAACAGTGGAACCAAGGTTTTCAATTCTAACCTTTAAAAATTTGCTCAGTTTTTCAATCACGTAATTAGTTTAACCGATAAACTCTTGGAATGCGAGGAAGGAGTGAGCAGAAAAGTTCATAAGGAATGACTTTTGTTTCTTCAGAAAACCTGAGTAAATCGCCCTCGTTTTCACCCCAGATGGTGAACACTTCATGAGCTTTGATATGGTCTTTCGCTTCTACCGGAAAAAAGACGTGAGTCATGTCCATACTCACGCGGCCGATGATTTTACCTTCAAAGCCTTTGTGATTGAGGTGCGCCCCCGAATAGCGGTTGAAAAAACCATCTCCATACCCGATAGCGAGCACGGCGATAATGCCGTCGGAAGGACAAGGTGTGGAGTTGTAGCCAACGGTGTCCCCTTTTTTCACTTCAAATGTTCTGAGAATATAAGTTTCAAGTTTTGAAACTAACTTGCCTTGAAAAAAACCCTGTTTTTTTATGTCGTCATTGAGCGAGGTCGGTCCATACATCATCAGTCCCGGTCTGATATGGGTTTCCGTTAATCCCGTTTTCTGTTCGATTGCCCCGGAATTGGATTGCGAAGTCCGCTCCAGAGTTATGCCGTTTTCTCTGAAAAAGTTTTTTAATTCTTCAAAACGTTTTCTTTGAAGAATATTTTTTTCATCTTTATCCATGTCGAAACTCGCATTGGCATAATGCTGGATAAAGTGATGAATGGATGTTCGCCCGTGTTGTTTTAAACGATTTAAAATCAAAGGAGCATCGTTCGGGTCCAGCCCAAGACGATTCATGCCAGTGTTGAACTTTAAACAAATCGGGAAATACTTAAACTCAGGCGTGTGAAGAATATAATCCAGTTCGCTCACATTGGAGATGACGGGAATAATTCTGCGTTTGAGGTAAATATCGGCGTTTTCAAGAAGCTCGAGTTGAATATCGGAAAAAACATAAATATCGAATTCAAGATCGTTAAGTTCTTCGCGCAGCTTGAGAGCTTCACTGATAGTTGCACAACCAAAATTGCGGACACCAAGCTCGGTCTGAGCAAAGCGGGCCACTGCAATCATCCCGTGGCCATAACCATCGGCCTTCACCATAAAAAGAACTTCAGGTGATGGCGCCAGTTTTTTTATTTCATTATAATTGTGAGCAAGATTATTTAAATTGACGACAAGTCGGCTTCTAAACTTCATGTAATGGCTCTTTTCCCCAGATCAATTCCCGTGTTTTTAGTTTTGCCAGGGATTCTTTATCAGCTGCCTTTTCCGTATTGGCCTGCTGAGCAGTTTGTGTAAATTTCAAATACGCGTACGCTGAAAGCGGAACCATCGCCACTTTGGGATTGATGATTTGGGCAAGCACGCCTTCGCTGTCTTCAAAGTATTTCCAGTATGAAAATTTTGAAGAAAATTCTTTCAATTCATCAAAGAAAGCATCGAGATCAGTTGCATTGACTAGAAATGCGAGATGATTAACTCCGTAGTCAAAAACGCGAAAATCGCAACGCGATTGAATTTCAAGTTTATTGATGAATTCTTTTTCAAACTTAGTCCAGAAAAAGCGATTACCGCCTTTTTTCATAACCAGATCGACAAGCGCACTTAAGTCTACATCGATCAGTCTGTAATCCATTTTAGTTTTCTCGAAAAGAAACTGATCGAGAAAGCTCATCGCTTCAAAAGTTGAAGTGAATTTTTTGGAAGGGGCCGGTTCAGCATCAAGCTTGTTTCTGAAGCTGGCATAAAATCCGTTCAGGTAAGCTTCGAGCATGTTCCAGTCAAATTGATTGTAGAAAAGTTCATTCTTTGCTTTAACGAACATTATTTTGTCAGGCTTCGCCTGATTGCCTTTAATCAATATTGAAACGAGATCTCCTCCCATCAGATCAACGGCTACCTGTGTGGCCATGTTCTGCGCAAAGAGTTCGATTCCATTCGTACACGCCTGGCCGAGCCAGAGTGAAGGAATCGCTCGGAACTTCTGAACGTGAGAAATTGGTGACAGAAGTTTTTGTCCGTTGAAAGAAAGTTCCATCATCGCAAACTCTGCGATTTCATCAACGCCTTGAAAGACTTTTTCAACTGCACGGAAAAAATCTGCTTCGCCTCTGTGCTCTTCCAGTTGCAGGCAAATTGATTTCACCATTGATTGGTATTGATCAGTCTGAACCAGAGTCAGCTTATCCATTTTGAGCGATTCAATAAGTTCGCTCTGATTGTTTTTTTCTGTTTTCAATACGGCGTTTTCTTTCTCAATCGCCATGAAGTGATTCAATCTTTTCAGAATTGCTTTTAAAGGCGCCTCATAATTTTCAGTTTTCTTCAAAAGGCCGAGGTGAAAAAAATCATTTGTTGAAATGAGAAGCGGTTCCGTATTTTTTGTGTAGAAGAAAATCAAAGGAAGTTTTTCTGTATCGATATGCGGGTGATTGCGAAGAACGAGATCACCTTCGCTCATTTTTTTTACATCAACGATGCAAAGTGAAGGTATGCGGTCAATAGTCCCCTGCCAGAAAGTTTTCAGGTCTTCGTAAAAATGGGGAATGATTCCCAGCTTTCTGAAAACGGCTGAAATCTCTTTCACTTCATTGATGTCTGAAAATAATAATGCGACAGATAGTCCTTCACTCATAGTCCACCTCAGCCTAAATTATGCACTAAAGCCGAAAGCGACACAATCTCTTTTACGTTCTCGGGCGAGAGAGTGAGATCCGCGATGGTCCGGTAGATTTCCCAACGGGATTCGTATAATTTTTTCATTTCTTCTTCGGGTAAATTTGACAACGGTCTGTTTGAATCGCCCTTAATGCGCTCCCGGCAGAGATCGTAGGGCGTATCGAGGAAAACGGTTTTGCACTCCGGAGTTTTTTCAATAAGCGCGACGACATCCGGTGTAAGGGTTCCGCCTCCCAGAGCAATGATCATATTTTGAGGATGATTGAGCAGTGCTTTAAGTTTTGACTTCTCTTTATCGCGAAAAAGCGGAAACCCGTTTTCCAGAATCCAGCCCCCCAGTTTCTCAGGTGAAAGCCCCAGGTCCAGGGCGAGAGCGTGATCAAGATCGATGCAGTCAAATCCAAGAGAATTCCCCTGAAATTGTTTAAGGAAAGTGGACTTTCCTGCTCCTGTAAAACCGCATAATAAAATTTTCATCCTTAGGATTGTACTTTTAAAATCTCCTGATATAAATCAAAACCTATGAATAAAACAAATACGCATGTGAATAATCATTTAGACGCTAAAGTTTATGTGAACAAATACAGTTTCGATATCATCGAAGATTACGAAGTCGATGAGAAAAACACCCCTTGGGTTCAAGAGCTTCTGACAGAAATTGAAGAAGACATTGGCAACGAAGGTGAATACCCGAAAGCGACGATGAAAATTGAAGCTCAGATCACGCGAAAAACGAATACTTTTTTAGGCGATCACCTGATTTTCAAAGGCGATCTCAGTGCCCAGTTTCACCAACCTTGCGGTCGTTGTTTATACCCTCTGGCCGAAGAGTTAAATCTCAACCTGGCCGCTGCCTTTCTGCATGAATCCCAAGAGCAAAAGCCGGAATATGCTGAAGCCACAACTGTTTTCGCAGACGGTCAAGAAATGGAGCTTTATTTCTTTAGAAAAGGCGTCGCCGATCTTAAGGAATTTATCCACGAGCAGATTTATATCGAAATAACACCGTTTCCTAGATGCGAAGGTGAATGTAAAAATCCGGTCCTTTACTAATTCCAGGTTCTAAAGGCAATTCCATCGATGACCTTGGAAGTTCCCGTGACGGGAGCACCCTCTGCAATAAACTGAATTTTGGCATTGAACTCTCGAGAGAGAGCTTCCGCTTCTACTTTATTCATTGGAATTTTAGCTCCAAGAAATTTTAGGTTTCTATAATCAATCTGTATTTTTTTATCGAACACACAGCCTGCAACCGGAGAATAGAGACCACTCAAATAACAAGCTCCGAGATTGGCCAGCTTATTTAAGACTTTGAAGTGGATGTCAATTTTATTGGAATTTTCTTTGAACTCAAAAGTTTGTGCCAGATTAATTTCATGAGCACTCATTTTGACTCGTTTTAATAACCATGGAAGTTTGTGCTTCTGATATTGAGCGCTCGTATACTCAGGACTATTGTGCAAAACAAAGGATCTCAAAACCATGCTCGTTGCTTTCATTCCATAAACTGAATTGAAACCACAGTGATCTCCATAGGGAAGATTCAATATCCCCAGGTTTTCTTTAGCGTAAGAGTTGAGTTTTTTTAATTTCCCCGCATTCACTTTGTTGTCTACAACATGATCGTCTTCTGAAGCAAAAATCAACGTAGGCGTCTTTAAATTAACCGGCCACTTTTTGAAAAAACTATTGCCCTGCCAGAATTCAGCAGGCGTGGTCGGAACTCCTCTTCTGGTCAATGATTCAGAAACTAGCCAACCCAAATAATCTTTCATCTCAGCTTTTGATCCAGGAGGATTTCTCTCGATTAACTCTCCTATTTCACCAAGCGAGGCCTTGCCATCGTTCAGTTGATTTTTAGTTGCCATAAAAGCAGCATTGGCCACCAGTACCCCATTTCCTTCTTCATAAAGATCACCTAAGTTTCCGTCCTGATATAAGTTTTCCATGGAATCATGCAAATCCAATACAGGACAAATGGCCGTGACTGAAGAAAAAATATTATTGTAATAAGAAGTAAAGATGGCGGCGTTTCCCCCCAGGCTTGCTCCTGCCATGTGCAGACTGGAAACAAGATCCTTAAAAGGGGATTGATTCTTCACCCACTCCCCCACGGCCAGAGTTTCTGGTCCTTCGGCATTTCCACCAAAAGTAAATTTCTTATTCATTTTGATGTAATCAATGCCTGTGTTATTCGCCAGAAATAAAACATTAAAGGGCGATTGATCAAAAAAATTCATCAAAAAATTTTTCATGGAAGCAGTCTCTTCGGCCGCGCAAAAAACACCGCAACGATAAATCACAAATGGCCTTGGAGTGACAGAATCTTTAAGTGCTAAAACTCCCGGAATCAAAGTTTTGTCTGATAACTCAATGACGATTTTTTGAACTTTAGGATGTTCGAAAAAGCTATAGTCAGTTGAAGAAAAACGGAGAAGCCCCATCAGTCCTTTGACAGACTCACTCGAAAGCTTTTCTCCACAGCGTTCAAAGTACTCATTGAAATGCTTGTACAGGTCTGCCTTCGTTTGCGAGTGCTTGAGAAAATTTTCTTCATTTAAAAAAGGATCGCAATCAGGCTGGACAAAAGTTAAATTGTCTCCGGTGATTAAACTGTCCTTATTGAAGGGCTGCTTATCCGTCAGGTTATTTTTGAGGTAATCATAAATATCGTTATGGATCCCTAAGGGACTAATCACCTGCAGACTCTTCACTTTTAAAGGGCCACCGCTTTCAGCCAGGGCTTCGCCGATCGTAACCAAGCGCACAAAAACCAAGACAGAAAAGATTAGCTGTTTCATAAGGATCCCCTTTTTAGATAAGGGCTTTTCGAACTAAACCAGACTAAGCTTTACAGGAATTCCTATAACACAGTGAAGCGCTCAAGTTCTTTGACACTCTGCTCTCGTTGGGCATTTTGTAAAAAAACTTGCCTAGGGCCCATTTTTAACGTAAAGATATGACCTTCATATTTGAAAAATTTTAATACTGTTGAAGTTTAATAATTGTCGCGGAGTATACAATGGCAGTTCCTAAGAAGAAAAATTCAGTTTCAAGAAAAGGTTTAAGAAGAGCTGGTCAGCACCATAAACTTTATAGAAAACACCCAATGACTTGTTCAAACTGCGGCGTTCACGTAATGCCTCACGCTGTTTGTACAGCTTGTGGTTTCTACAAAGGTAAAGCAGTTGTAACTGTAAAAGCTCAAAACGAAGAAGCTGCTGCAGAATAATTGTTCCAAACTTAGTTTTAAATAAAGCCGGCCCTTAGATTCAACAGAATATAAGGGCCCTTTTTTTTTGTCTTAAGAAATTATCGCAATACAAGGACGTCCCAATGTACGAAGCAAAAATTCTGGGAACCGGAATGTACGCTCCCAAAAAAGTTATGACGAACTTTGATTTAGAAAAAATCGTCGAAACAAGTGATCAATGGATTTATGAAAGAACCGGAATTAGACAGAGACACATCTGCTCTACCGAAGGCGGAGAATGGCCAACAGACATGGCCCTTTATGCGACCCGCGATGCCCTGAAAGCTGCCAACTTACAACCAAACGACATCGACTTTATTATCTTTGCCTCTGTTACTCCTGACGTAAAACTTCCAAACTCAGCTTGTATCCTTCAGGTAAAACTGGGAATCACCAACAACTGTACATGTCTCGACATTTCAGTCGCGTGCTCTGGATTCGTATACGGTGTGAATATGGCCAACTCGTTTATTAAAACAGGTCTGGCAAAAAATGTTCTGGTCGTAGGAAGTGAAATGCTTTCTCGCGAAGTAAACTGGAAAGACAGAAACTCATGCATTCTTTTCGGCGATGGTTGCGGAGTTGCAATCGTTGGCCGCGCTGAAGCTGGTTCTGAATCAAGAATTCTCTCTACTATTTTAAACTCTGACGGAACAGGCGGAGAATATTTCGATCAACCGGTTGGTGGCTCTGTCACTCCGATTACTCCGACTCATATTGAAGAAGGCTCGCACTTCATGCAGATGAAAGGAAAGGAAATGTTCAAGGTCGCAACGAGAACTCTAGCAGAAAATGGAAGAAAAGTTCTTGAGATGGCAGGAATGCAAAAAGAAGATATCGACTGGGTTGTTCCTCATCAGGCCAACATCAGAATCATCGAAACCACTGCCAACCTTCTTGGCATGGGTATGGATAAGATGATCGTCAATATTGATAAATACGGAAACACATCAGCAGCAACTGTACCTATCGCTTTCCACGAAGCGATCCAGGATGGTCGAATTAAGCGCGGAGACCTGGTTCTCTTCGACGCTTTCGGTGCAGGTTTAACAGCTGGAGCAACTCTGCTCAGATATTAAAAAACAAGGAATCGTTTATGAGTAAATCTGTTACGCTTCTTTTTCCCGGACAAGGTTCACAATACGTGGGCATGGGAAAAAATCTCGATCATTCACTTTTCGATAAAGGAAATGAAATCTTAGGTTACGACTTAAAAAAATTGATGCACGAAGGACCGGAAGATGAGTTGAAATTAACTCACAATACTCAACCGGCGATCCTGAAGCACTCAGTGACTCTTTACAATCACCTGGTGGAATTTTTAAACCAGCACAATGTAAAAATTGACCGCGTTCTCGGCCACTCAGTGGGCGAATACGCAGCTCTGGTTGCCGCTGGCGTTCTTTCTCCATACGATGCAATTCACGCTGTTCATTTACGCGGAAAATACATGCAGGAAGCAGTTCCTGTCGGTCAGGGAAAAATGTTCGCGATTTTAAAAGTTCCGGCAGAAGTTGTTACAGAAGCCTGTAAAGTTGCTTCAAAACCCGGCTCAGAAGTTATGCCTGCGAACTTCAATGACCCTTCTCAAATTGTTATTTCGGGAGAAAGCGAAGCGTGTGCAAGAGCTGTGGCGTGGCTTTCTGAAAATTACAAAGAAGCTCATCGCGCGATGGAACTGAACGTCTCAGCTCCATTCCATTCTTCGCTCATGAAACCTGCTGCCGATAAGCTGAAAGAAGCTTTCTCGCATTTCAAATGGCACGAAAATAAAGTTCCTTATATCGCCAACATCAATGCTACTGAATACCCTGTGGGAACAAATCCAGAACTCATTATGGAAAACCTTTACCATCAGGCATACGGTCCGGTTCTCTGGACTCAGTCGATTGAAAAACTTCCTTCTGACACGATCTGTGTTGAAGTTGGTCCGGGCAAAGTTCTTATGGGACTTGTTCGCAAAATCAACAAAGATATTAAAGTCATTTCCCTTGATAAAGATGAAGCTCTCGCTGAGCTCGCTCAAGTTTTAGGAGTTTAAAATGTTAGCCACTTATAATGATTTAAAAAATAAAACGATTCTTATTACTGGCGCTTCTCGCGGGCTAGGCCGCAAAATGGCGGACGCTCTTGCAGAACAAGGCGCTCACGTTGTTTTCAACTACAGAGGCGATGAAGAAGCGGCCATGAAACTGAAAGAAGAGCTTACTGCAAAAGGAGCTTCTAAAGTTTCTGCGCTTAAATTTGACGTGACCAATACAGCTCAGATGAAAGAAGCCGTAGAGAAATTCGTTGAAGAAAACGGGCCAATTACAGGTCTGGTAAATAATGCAGGAATTTCCAAAGATCAGATCGTTCTTCGCATGAAAGAAGAAGATGTCGTTGCTACAATCAACACAAACCTGACATCGGCGATCATGCTGACTCAGATCCTTTCGCGCTCATTTTTGAAAGCGGAAAATGTTTCGGTTGTTAACATTTCTTCGATTGTCGGTCTTATGGGCAACGCTTCTCAAATTGCCTACTCTGCTTCAAAAGCAGGCCTTATCGGATTTACTAAATCTTACGCAAAAGAATTAGCGTCTAGAAATATCCGTTGTAATGCTATTTGTCCTGGCTTCATCACCACTGATATGACTCATGCTTTAGATGAAAAAGTGAAGGATGCGTACCTGAATTCAATCCCTTTAAAACGCATGGGCGACGCTGAAGAAGTCGCGAATTTAGTCTGCTTTTTATTGAGCAAAGCATCGTCATATATCACTGGAGAGACGATTAAAATTGACGGCGGATTATACATCTAATAAAACTATTACTTATTTTGAAAATTTTAGGAGTTATTAATGAAAGACAAGGTAATCAAACTTATCAGCGACGCAACTAAAATCGATATTTCAAAGATCAATCTTGAAACTAGTTTCGTTGACGATCTAAACCTAGATTCACTTGATATCGTAGAACTAATGATGAAAATGGAAGATGAATTCGGCGTAGAAATTCCTGAGGAAGATGCTGAAGGACTAAAAACGGTAAAAGATATCGTTACATACTTAGAAAAGAAACAAGCCTAATTAATGAATATGAAGGCCCCTAACGGGGCCTTTGTTGTTTTACGGATGAAAAATTAGAAAGCGTTAAGGAGAACAATCCAATGAAACTTAACAGAGTTGCCATCACAGGAATGGGGGCCGTCACAGGACTTGGCCACACATTGAAAGACAACTGGTCTAATGCCCTTGAAGGCAAATCAGGTGTCAGCTTGATTGAACAAGCAGATACAGAACAAATGCTGACAAAAATTGCAGGTGAAGTTAAAAACTTTCACCTCGCTGAACATATCTTAGAAGCGAAGGAAGCTCCTCGCTACGACCGTTTCATTCACTTTGCTATGCACTCGGCATACGAAGCTTTGAATGATGCCGGCTTAATTACAAATAACGAAATCAATGCGACTTATGAAGCTCATAAAATGGGAAGTATCCTCGGTGTTGGTATCGGTGGATTCCCTGAAATTGAAAGAACAGCGCAATTGCTTGTGACAAAAGGTCCGAAGAGAGTTTCACCTTTCTTCATTCCTGCCGTTATTCCAAACATGACAACGGGATTAATCTCAATTCGTTTTGGATTGCGCGGTCTCAACTATTCTATCTCATCAGCTTGTGCTTCAGCTGCTCACGCACTGACTGCTGCTTGCTACGAAATTATGTTCGGCCGTCAGGACATCATGGTTTCTGGTGGTGCTGAATCAGTTGTGTGCCAGCTTGGTATGTCAGGCTTCATCAATATGAAAGCTCTTTCACGCAGAAACGATGAACCTCATCGCGCGAGCCGTCCATTTGATACAGATAGAGACGGATTCGTTCTTGGCGAAGGCGCCGGTATTCTCGTTTTAGAAAATTACGACAAAGCTGTTGCTCGTGGAGCAAAGATCTACGCTGAAATCGTTGGTCATGGAGCTACGTCAGATGCTTATCACATTACAGCTCCCCACCCAGAAGGTGACGGCGCTTACAACTCAATGAAGATGGCCGTTGAATCAGCGGGCGTTGCTTTCAATGAAGTTGGATACGTGAACGCTCACGGAACATCGACTCCGCTTGGAGATATCGGTGAAACTAAAGCAATCAAACGCACATTCGGCGATCACGCAAAAAATCTTTACGTGTCTTCGACAAAGTCAATGACAGGTCACTTGCTTGGAGCAGCTGGCGGTATTGAAACTATTTTCTGTGCGATGGCGCTTCATGAAGGAATCATTCCTCCGACGATCAACCTGGAAAATCAGGATCCGGAATGTGATCTGAACTACGTGCCTAATAAGCCGATCAAAGCAGACATCAAATACGCTCTTAACAACTCATTTGGATTTGGCGGGACAAACTCATCCCTCCTTTTAAAGAAGGTATAAAATGTTTTCAAAAGACTCAAACGACCTTTCTAAAATTGATCCGGAAATTTTCTCTATCATCCAGCACGAGCGCGCTCGTCAGGAAGATGGACTGGAGCTGATTGCTTCAGAAAACTACACAAGCCCGGCGGTTATGCAGGCGCAAGGCTCGATCCTCACGAATAAATATGCTGAGGGTTTGCCGAACAAGCGTTACTACGGTGGATGTGAATTTGTTGATCAGGGTGAAATTTTAGCAATCGAAAGAGTCACGAAATTATTTAATGCCAAATTTGCCAACGTTCAGCCACACTCTGGCTCTCAGGCAAACATGGGTGCTTACTTTGCGATGTTAGATCACGGAGACAAAGTTCTTGGAATGAATTTAGCGGAAGGTGGTCACTTGACTCACGGGTCTCCGGTGAATTTCTCAGGAAAACTTTTTCACTTTGCTTCTTACGGATTGAATCTTGAAACTGAAAGACTGGATTTCAATATCATCCGCGAAACAGCAAAATCAGTAAAACCTAAATTGATCGTGGCCGGAGCTTCGGCTTACGCACGTGAAATTGATTTTAAGACTTTCAGAGAAATTGCCGACGAAGTTGGCGCAAAGCTGATGGTCGACATGGCCCATATTGCGGGTCTGGTTGCGACAGGTCTTCACAACTCTCCTATTCCTTACGCTCATGTAACGACATCGACAACTCACAAGACTCTTCGCGGTCCGCGCGGCGGGATCATTCTGACTGAAGATGAAGAACTGTTTAAAAAGTTAAACTCAAATATTTTCCCTGGCATTCAAGGTGGACCTCTTGAACACGTTATTGCTGCAAAAGCTGTAGCGTTTAAAGAAGCTCTTCTTCCTGATTTTACAACTTACCAAAAACAAGTTGTGGCGAACTCTAAGAAACTTGCAGAAGCTCTTATGAACAAAGGCATCGCACTTGTTTCAAGCGGAACAGATAACCACCTCGTTCTGGTAAAAACAGATTCTGTTGGTCTTTCTGGTAAAGAAGCTGAAAAAGCTTTAGAGCACGCGGGAATCACTTGTAATAAGAATATGGTTCCGGGAGATAAGAGATCGCCGTTTATTACGTCTGGAGTGCGTTTGGGAACTCCTGCGATTACGACTCGCGGTTTAAAAGAAGAACACATGGTTCAGCTGGCCGACTGGATTCATTCGGCACTAACGAACTCTACAAATGAAGATCATTTAAAGAAAATTAAATTGCAGGTTCTTGAACTCTGCAAGGCATTTCCGGTATATAAATAAGTATGCATTGTCCAAGTTGTAACTCCACAAACACCAGCGTTATTGATTCAAGAACACTCCTTGAAGAAAATTCCGTGCGCCGGCGCCGTAAATGCGATGCCTGTGAAATGCGTTTTACAACGTATGAGAACATTCATATTCAGATGCCGTTGATCGTGAAGAAAGACGGTAGACGCGAAAACTATAACCGCGAAAAAATCATGAAAGGTTTGAAAAAGGCCTGTCAAAAAAGACCGATTTCAATTGATGACATCAATCTGTTGATCAATGGTGTTGAAAGATCTCTGCTTGAAATTTCGCAAACTGAAGTAAAAGCAAAAGATCTTGGAACAATCATCATGGATCATTTGAAAAAATTAGACCCTGTTTCTTACGTTCGCTTTGCCTCATTCTATTGGGACTATCGCGATATCGAAGATTTCATGTACGGTCTGAGAAACAATCTGCACTCTGAAAAATCTATTTCCGATAAAGGTGAAAAACGTGAACGAGAACTCCAGTAATAATAAGCCTCAAAAAAGAACTCTTGCCAGAGAGTACGCTTTTAAATTTATCTATAAGCATTTGCTTTCTGATTTTATCAGAGAGAAAAACCAAATCATCAGCGATAACAAATCTTTTGAAGATGCTTTAAATCTTTTTGATCAGACTTATTACGAGCAAGACAATGAACACCCGGACAATACAATTGATCCGCATACTAAGATTTTTGCACGCGATCTTATTTTGGGTTCCCTCCGTCACGAAGATGAAAACTCAGAACTCATTGAAAAATTCCTTTCTAATCAGAACATCACAAAAGTAGATCGCATGAACCTTGCAGTTCTTCTTCTTGGTGCTTATGAAATTAAAAATGACAGAGACACCAGCCCAGGTGTTTTCATTAACGAATACGTTAACATCGCAAAAAAATACTGTCCGAATGATTCTCACGGATTCATTAACAGCGTTCTGGATAAAATAGCAAAAGATGTCTAATTCAGCCGATCTGAAAGTTTTCCTGGATCGCTTTACTCCTGACATTCTGGGAGCGTTCTGGATTACTGACAGTTCGTTGTCGCGATCGCTTCAGGGTTTTGATCATTTCAATTATTTATTTGATGGTCTTCTATCTCAATACCTTTACGGTGTTGAAAAAGATCTACCGAAGTCCAATATTTTCTTCACGCAAAACTTCGCGCAGAAAATTTTTCTTTCTCACATTCACAATGTCGGCGATATTTCGGGGCATCTCGATGAGCAAATGGCCATTGTGAAAAATAATGGTGAAACAAGAACGAAGATTTTAGTTCTCAACCAGTCCGCTAAAGACTGGTTGAGTGAATTGAAGAAACGTTATCCGCAATTTGATTTTCAGAGTTTATAATTCCAAAGACCATTACGGAAGTGCGCAAATATAAGTGACCCACGAGTCGCAATTTTCTACTGTCTTAGTCGCGCGTGAGAAAACGCCGTTGCCGCTTCCGTCTTTATCCACGCCTTCCCAATAGATAATTGTTTCGCTGAAGCCTGCGTCTGCAAGAACGTCGCGAAGCTCCTGAGCATCCCACATGCGCCAGTCATACGAGAAAACTTTCTCGTATTTTGTATCGCCTTTTTTGAAGTGAATATAATACTGAACTTCTGCAGTGAGTGGATTGTAGCTGTCGCAGTCCCAGAAATATGTGTGGTTTTTGTGTTTCACTGATTCTTCCAGAGGCTGGCGTGTTTCATTTCCGCCGAACATATCAATGAAGAAAGCGCCGTCTTTTTTCAAATGCTTTCTGACTTGAGAGAAATATTTTACGAGATCATTTCTTTTCTTGAAAAGGTAATAAGAAAAGTTGAATGCGACTACTACATCAGTTTTGAAGTTATAGTTGTCCATAACGTTTCCGAGAATATACTCCATTCTCTTTTGATCATTTTCAGGAAGTTTGAACAAGTGATTTTCAACACCGTAAGAGATCGGTTCTATATCCAGATCGATGCCTTTAGCAAAATGCTCTTTACTTTGAGCAACCCACGCGCACGCCATGGCCCCTGTTCCGCAGAAATCTTCGCGAAGAAGGAGAGGCTTTTTCCCAAAAAGTTTTTTGTATTCTTTATTAATGAAGTCCAGATCCGCCTGAGGATTTTGAACTGAGCCTTCGTACAATTGGTACTTCTCGTCTCTGGTTAACTTCTTTGCGGATGCTTTTTTGGGTGCGGCTTTTTTGCTAGTTGTTTTGGCCATGTTTTGTTCCTTAATAGTCTTTATAGGATTTTACTTCTACCAGACCGGATTTATAGTGTGTGTTGATCGTATTTTTTCTTTTAAACCGCTCATCATTGCAGATGTAAACCGCGCGGGCCAGTTCAATGAATTTGTCATTGAAGGTTTTCGCTCTTTCGAGATCGCGGATATCGTCTTCTATTGTCCACAATTTTGAATTGATTTCAATCATCTGTTGCAGATGAAAATCAATATTTTCCAGTTTGAGTGACTGAAGTTTCTCAGCAAGAATGTTTTCTTCTTTGCAGACGTGGGCGAGCTTTGTTTCGTCGGTAATTTTCAAAAGCTTTATTTTGAGAATGGAAAGTTTATCAACTAACTCTCCGAGCGAAATTTCGCACTCAATATTCATGAAGAGATTTCCCTGTAGATGATCTCAATGATCTCGTAACTGATAACACCTTTTGGCGTATGGACGTCAATTGTATCACCAACCTCTTTGCCTATCAAAGAACTTCCGATAGGAGATTTCCAGCTGATTAGTCCGCGGCCCGTATCAATTTCATCAACGCCGACAATGGAGAAGGTCCTGGTGACGCCTTCTTCGTCGCCAATGATGACGGTTGCACCGAACTGCACTTTGTCGGCCTCGACTCCCGCAGGGTCTACGACCACAGCGATCTCAATTCTCTGAACCAGAAAGCGCACGCGCTTGTCGATTTCGCGCAGGCGTTTTTTTCCGTAAAGATAATCCGCGTTTTCGGATCGGTCGCCATTGCTTGCGGCCCAGGCCACTACTTTAGTGACTTCAGGACGTTCTACGCGGGATAATTGATGAAGCTCATCTTGTAAAACTTTAAGTCCCTTGGGCGTGATATAATTTTTTTCTTTATGAGTCTTCATAGCTGGTGAAAAGTTTACTCCAACATCTGTCTTATGCTAAGACTTAAGTACAAACAAGTGAGTATTTATGACAGCACTAAAAGTTATTCGCATGGGTCATCCTACACTACGCCAAGTGGCCGAAAAAGTTTCGATGGAAGAAATCGGCACGGATGAGTTTCAGAATTTTCTGAAGGACATGTACGATACAATGAAAGTTGAAGGAGGGATTGGCATTGCCGCCCCTCAGGTGAACGTATCAAAACAAGTGTGTCTTATTGAATTGCCTGAACACAATGAGCGTTATGGAACTTTAGGCACGTCGCCACTCTACACTATCATCAATCCGGAAATTGAAATTCTCGATCAGGCGCCGCAAGGGTTCTGGGAAGGATGTCTTTCTGTGCCGGGGCTTCGCGGTTATGTTGAGCGTCCTCGAGCTGTACAGATAACTTATTTCGATGAATTCGCTGAGCCACAAAGAATTGTGGTGGAAGATTTTTTAGCGACGGTGTTTCAACACGAGCTCGATCACCTTTTCGGCAAGCTTTACATCGATCGCATTACAGATACGACGAAACTTTCTTTTGTTGAGGAGTTCACAGAGTTCAATGGGGTCTCGAAAGAAGATTCATTGGATGAATAAAGAAAGTGAAGCCGATTGCGTTTGTCCGTTCTGAATTCAAAGAAAAATTCTCTATCCCCCGACAACCGGGGTTAACTTCGCTTCAATCAAAGATTGAATTTGTTTCTCCCTATAACAGAGCTGAAGCATTCACCGGGCTTGAGGGCTTTTCGCATGTATGGGTGATTTTTGAATTTCACCAGACAGAAGAAAATGATTCGCTCACAGTGAGACCGCCGCGGCTTGGGGGAAATAAAAGACTGGGCGTTTTTGCGACGAGGTCTCCGCAGCATCCAAACAAAATGGGCCTTTCGGTTGTGAAGCTCATCAGGATTGAAAGTGGCGCTCTCCTCATTGAGGGCGGTGATTTTCTCGACGGCACTCCGGTGTTTGATATCAAACCTTATATCAAAGAAATTGAATCGATCCCGGAAGCGACATCGGGATGGACGGCAGCTGCGGGTAATGAAAAACTCGAAGTCGTTTTTGATTGTGATTGCGATGAAAAATTAAAAGAAAAAATTGTGCAGGTTTTGAGTCTCGATCCCCGCCCCCGTTTTCACGAGGACGGTTATAAGCAATATGGATCAAGATTGGGTGATGTTGATGTTCATTGGGTGGTGGAAAATAATATCGTTCGCGTGAAAGAAATTATTTAACAGAACAACCAGTGTTTCCGCCTTGAAGTGAAAAGGCCTTTGGTTTTTCGCCAGCTTCTTTGGCCTTCTTTTCAGCTTCCAGCTTTTTTAAAATATCTTCTTTTGTGTCACAAGGAGCGCCGTCCTTTTTAGTATCGGCCGTAGCTGTAGTTGTAGTTGTAGCTGTTGTGATGGGAATGATTTTCTTTTTTGTTTTGGCAGCGTCTTTGGCAGCATCTTTTGCAGCCGCCATGAAAGAAGCAAAAATGAGAACGAGTGCTGATGTCACGATTAATTTCATCTTAAAATCTCCTATTCATCCGAACTATAGTTTAACATTTTAAGCCCCATCAAGCGGCGGTACCAGCTACGAGGCATTTTCTCGAGAAGGGCAACAATGATTTTCATGCGGAATGGGAAAACGTACAATACTTTTTTCTTTTCGATGGCCTTCTTGATCAGACGAGCGGCCTTGTCGGAGCTCATGAGAAAAGGCATTTTGTGATTGTTTTGCTGAGTTAACGGCGTGTCGATAAAGCCGGGAGCGATCGCTGTCACGTTGATCCCTACGCGCTTTAAATCGATGGCATAAGACTCGCAGAGTTTGAGAACGGCAGCTTTAGAGGCGCTGTAGGCACCGGCGCCTGGAAGGCCCATAAAGCCTGCGACAGAAGCGGTGGCGACAAGGTGGCCTTTCTTTTTGGGCGTCATGAGTTCGAGAGCAGGTTCAAAAGTATTCAAAACGCCTTTGACGTTGATCTCGATAATATTGTTGGCGACAGAAAACTGGGGAGTTTTGGATTTGGCGCCGACTGAACGTCCTGCATTAGCAAAAACGATGTCGAGATTTCCTTGTTCTCCGCCAGCAAAATCAAAGATCGCTGCACGCAGTTCTTCGCGGTTGACGACGTCGACCTGATAGCATTTGAGAAGCTTGTACTTGTTGCGAATCTCAGAGGGAAATTTCTCGAGGTTGCGGGCGCAGACACCTACTCGATGTCCTTCCTCTAAATAGAGTTTCGCTAGTGCGAGACCGATTCCCGTTGTTCCGCCGGTAATGAAAATGTTCACTGAACCCCACAAAAATCATGAATGATAATGGAAATAGTCTAGGCCTAATAAGCTTTACGGACAATAAGAGAATATTTGGCAATTTTTTGGACTCTTTTACTCATTTTTAGCTTGACGGTAGGGGGCCGGATTCTTTATATTTACCAGACATTCTCATTGATACTACATCCACGGGGGAGTAGTTAAGTTGGTTATAACGTCTGCCTGTCACGCAGAAGGCCGCGGGTTCGAGTCCCGTCTCTCCCGCCACTTTAAATTAATTATTATATCAGGGCTGCTTATTGCGGCCCTTTTTTTTGGGGAAAAAAGCACACCCTGGTTTTCCCAAGGTGCGCCGAAGTCTTTCCTTAATTAATACGCATCTCTCTCTCAACAGACGGACGTCTCACAATCGGACTTTGCTCACGGTGATAGTGTCTTAATCCATGCTCAGTCTGGCGATCTTTAGAAAAACTACTTACTCTCTTCAGATAACCGATGACACGAGTTCCGTAATCCACATTATCGCTTCCGCACTGACTGCAACGTCTCAGTGTTCGCTTATCGATATTTTCGCATTCGTTGCAGATGGTTATTTTAACGTTCGTGCAGAAATAATTGCATCCTGTCTTCGCGGAAAGTTTAATGATCTTTTTAAAACCTTCCTGATTTAAAGCTTCATCTAAATTCAAATGAAGAGCTGAACCACCATCAAGATAACGGTTGATCTTTTCTCCGTGAAGAACGAATTTATCGACTACGTTCGTTCCTTCATCCTCAACTACGTAAAAATAAGAATTGTAACAATCGCGCGGAACTTTATAACCATCGGCCGCATCCCATTTCGCATTTTTCACGCCCAGATTTTCTGCCGGAACAAATTCAGTATTAAACATATGCCCATATGTTTTCTTAGCTTCAATATTTTCATCGTAAATGATTTTCAAAAGATTTCCGGCAAAATTAATATACTCTTCATTATTTCCCGGGTTGATCCCTAAAGACTCTGCCGCTTCAACCATTCCGTTAATTCCAATGGTCAAAAATTGTTTTTTAAGCGAAATAAATCCCGCTTTATAAACCGGCAGCATTCCCGCCTGGTAGAAATCTTCCATCAAGCTTTTATAGGCCAGTTGATATTTGTGAATTTTCTGAACTTCTGTTTTTAAATCTCTTTTATCTTGAATCAGGCGATTCATGTTGATCGTGATGACATTGATAGACCCAGTGGAAACGCCACCTGCTCCCAGAGAGTAGCTGAAAGTATTATCCGATATTTCATTGCGAAGGCGGCAGCACGAAGCGAGCGAGTCTGCGCTTTTTGATTGATAAATAAAGAATGAATTGCCACGTGCCAGCTCCAGCGAACAACTGTCAGTGAAATCCTGGTCAACCGGTCCATTCTCATCAATCAACATGGCCGCAGTTACAACAGGAAAAGTTAAAATTGATTTTTTTCTTTCTTCGTTAAACCAGTTCATGAAATAGAACTGCAGTTTTTTTACACTTTCATAATCCGGACGATCTCCATTCGGAAACACAAAACTTCCAAACAGACTGTCGAAGTAAGCCTGGTCATAAATTGAAATATTCCAGAACACCGATTGATATCCGCGTGCGGCCGCAGGTTGGTTGATAGAATACACAATATGCTGAAAATGATTTTCAATCGCTTTTGAATGAAGTTCCAGATAATCATGACCGTAATCAATGCGCGCGAAATGATCAAAATAAAGAAGAAACTCTACTGTCGCAATGGCGCCTGCAAACTGGGCAGAAACTGCAAAGATCAAATTGATAAATGATCCACAATAACTCTCAAGATGGTTTGGAGGCAAAGACTCTCCTCCCAGATCCTTGATCCCGTTCAACAAGAATGGATACATGGAAATGGAAGCACAGTACGGCTTCAACGAAGTTTCATCGTGAACATAAATCTCGTGATTGTTGATCTGGCGTAAATATTCATTGGCCAGATCAGCTCCGAACATTTTTTCAATCTTATTGAAAACCAATGTCCGGTTAACCTGAATATTAATATCTTTGTTTAGCTCAGCTTCCAATGTAGCAATATTTTTAAATGACACGTTGGCATTGGCATCAAACTTTGAGCCACTGGCCGCGTTCTCGGCGTCCAAATAATCATTTATAAATTTGATTTTATCAGCTACTTGCTCCTTCGTTAGTTTCAACATTCATCTCTCCTTGTGTGTTGTGTGTTTGTGTGATGTTGTTTTTTATGAATGCGTGATTTAATAAAATATTTTTTTCGAGATCCCAAAATCTTTGATTGGTTGTCGGTGAATCCAGTCCTCCCAATTCTTCTCTATAAGGACCAGTCTTCAAAAATGTAAGTTCTCTTCTGATCTCATCCGAAACCTCGTCTGCTCCGGTGAACAAACATGTTTTTAATTTTTTCTCTCTTGCGATCTGAAGAAAGCGGACGAGCTTAAAATCCCACTCCCCTCCAAAGAACACGATAGTGCTGATATAATCTTCATAGGGAAGAAGGATTGATCGATATAAAGTCTCGCTCAATTCATCGCCTGTATCGGCCCACAATTCTTTTGAATGACATCCCGGACATCGATGAGGACAATTAGTGATTTGAAAAATCAAACTAATTTCACCAGGGACTTCTTGTAATGATATGGATGTGCCTAAACATCTCATGCTTCTCTACCTCGGAGAAAGATTGAGTTCTTTGCATCTAAGTAGAGACCGGACTTTCTACCGTTGCGGGACAGTTTTGGAATTTCACCAAATTCATCAATGCTTAGATAAATTCATTTTTATGGTCGCAGGAATTGTTGTCAACGAAAGCTCATTGTTTGAATAAAAACCCATCGCGGGGGTGGACAAAAAGGCAGAAAGACAAATGGCCGACTGTTTTATTTCTTCAAATGGATTTTATTAATGACTATAAATTACCTAAAGTTCCACCCCCAACATCTATTAATATTATGTCAAGTTCCAACAGATTTCAGCGATAAGCGTTTCAACAACAAGAGGTCAAATATGGCGTTAAGATCATTTTCAATGAAAGAAAAAATAGTCTCCATCGTTGCTCCACTATTAATCTTTACCATCGCACTCTGCGCTTATCTCGATTACGGATTTTATAAAGAATGGAAAGCTGCTCAGTCTGTTCAAGTTCAAGGTGTAAAGCAAATTGCTGTCTCAGCCTTCATACACGATTTGCAACAAGAACGGGCCCGGTCTGTTCTCTATAGTAATAAAGCTGTGGCCAAAGATCAGGTTGATGCACAAAGGGCCCAGGTTGATAAACAGTTTTCCCTATTAAAAGATAAGCTTTCAACTGAGTCCGAAGATGTTGCAAAGTTAAGCAATAATCTTTTAAAAGTCCGCAAACTGGTCGATGAAAATTCTGAAGCCAGCGTTTTTACTCCAGTCTTTAAAGAAACCATTTCTTCTGCGATCGCTTTACAAGTCAATCTCTTCGAAACGGTGAACTTCAACGGCTTCGAAAAAAAATTCAGCAGTCTCGCAATCTTCGAAAAAGCTAAAGAAAATATGGGACAGTTGCGCGCGAAACTAAATGCAATTTTTGGTGCTTCTCAACCAATTACAGCGAAAGATCTCGATAGCATCAGTTCCTTGAAAAGCGGCATTCTCTCGAATCTGGAGTCCCCAGGCCTTCAACTATCTCCCGATGGAAAAGCTGAAGTAGATAAAATTCTTTCGTCTGATAACTGGAAAGATGTCTTAAAAAAATATGAAACTGTCGTTGAAAAATCGGCGGTCGGAAATTACGGAATCAATCCAAAAGAATTTTCTGATGCAATTACTTCTCAAATCAATCTTGTCTTTGGAGTTGTTCAATCTGAACACAAAATCCTTTCAGATACGATGGAATCAAAAGAAAACGAAGCTAAAAGAAATTTCACATTGGCGATCATCGGTGTTCTTGTTCTTTTGAGTATTACTGTCATCACATCACTTAAAATTATCAACTCTCTGACTAAAGAACTCACTGATGTCATTGAAGAGCTCAACAATAGTACTCCGCAACTTACGGCTTCCGCTCAATCACTCAGCAGTTTGAGTACAGAACTTTCGTCAAGCTCTACTGAACAGGCGGCAGCAGTTCAGGAAACAGCAACCAGTCTCGAAGAAGTTTACGGTATGATCAATCGAAATACCGGAAACTCGCAAACGGCCCGCCTCTCTTCGACTCAAAGTCTTGACCAGGTGACAAGCGGTCAGGATTCAGTAAAAAGCATGCTGGATGCCATCCGCAATATTGAAAACAATAATAATTCGCTGAATGAATTTATCAAAAAGAATAATAATGATCTTCAGGAAATCGTAAACGTTATCGGTGATATTTCTGAAAAAACCAAAGTCATCAACGACATAGTTTTCCAGACAAAACTTCTCTCTTTTAATGCTTCAGTGGAAGCTGCGAGAGCGGGAGAACAAGGAAAAGGGTTTGCCGTCGTCGCTGAAGAAGTCGGTAATCTTGCTCAGATGAGCGGAAATGCGGCCACGGAAATTAAAACATTATTAGACAGCAGTATTACCAAAGTCAGCAAGATCGTAGGCGATACAAAAACGCAAGTGGATCATCTTACTAAAGACGGCCGCGAGTGCATTGACTTGGGAATGAAGCAGGCAGAGGAATGTACTTCAGCGTTCAACAATATCCAGAATTCAGTCAGTGAAGTTGAGAAGCTAATTTCAGAAGTTGCAGTCGCCTCGGTGGAACAATCCAAAGGTGTCGAAGAAGTGAACAAGGCCATGACTCAAATCGATCAGGTCACTCATCAAAATACTGCTTCTTCGCAAATGCTTTCGTCCAATGCCGAGCAAGTTCTGCAGCTTTCTGGCTCGATCAAATCGACTTCAGATAAATTGTTTTTGCTTCTGTCTGGAAAGGCCAGCTAGGCTTTCAGTGGATTTTTTTTAACGAGGCTGTCGGCAAGACACACTGGCACGAGTACACCATCTCTGATGGTCGCGTCCGGACAGCTTCGGCAAATTTCAAAACTTCCGTCAGCATGAAGTTCCGGTCCTTGCTGAAAGGTGAAATCTTTATAGTGAATTTCTGCATCTTTTTTAAGAAGCTTGAAAAGAAAGGAAAGTGTCTCGCTCATAACTTTCAATGAGCGGCTTGCCCAAGCGTAATAAAGACAAAAAAGGACGGCGGATTTTTGATCGAGCACCTTCCCGAATGAGATGGCCTTATTCTTTCCGATTTTATCGTTGATATTCTTTTCGACCACTGCTCCAAAACTCGGACCAATATTCAAAACAAAATTTTTCTCCGGAGTCTTGATGACGAAATTATAATAGACCAGCCAGCGCGCACTTTTGTGATCGAGATTTGATCCCAGATAACTCACTGGTTCCATATTGTATTTTTCTTTCAATATTTTTCTGATCGAATCAAGAGACACGCCGTGCTGATACTCCTCTTCAGCACCAGTTGAAGGATCGGGTGAAAAACTGGCCGACCTGAAACAATTCCCAAGAATAGTCGTCGAAGAAATATCAGTGGCAATTTTCGAGAAATCCGTGCTGCAGGTAAAAAGACAACGAGTGACGTCCTTGGAATCCAAAGCAAAATCGATTATGTCCGGCAGCTCATTTAAATTTTTCTGATAAAGAGTGGCGACGAGAGAAGAAACAATTCCCGCGCGGGAGATTTTCTCCGTGATCACTTTTCTCAGCTGATTAAACTGTTTCTCAGTTTTATAACCTTTTCCATCAGGTCTCGTCTGAAGTGAATCTATATGGACATAAATTTCTTTAAGCTGAGCTTGCTTCAGCTCTGCTAAATACTCTTCGGTAAGAGTCATTCCATTGCTGGCAATCTGAACGTCTTTACCAAGGGACCTGATATGAGAAATGAGTTTCAATAAATGCGGATGAAGAGTCGGCTCTCCTCCCGCAAGGGTCACAACGGAAATCTTTCTCAGCTCCAGCGCAAGAGCAATCTCGCGCTTTAACTGATCGAGCGGTTTCGTATAAGTATTTTTATCTTTGTAACAAGACTCGCATGAAATATTGCATTTCTGGTTAACCTCAATAACGATATGAGGCACATGCTCGTCTCTGAAGGGAATTTCAAAAAGCTCACTCTCAATGAGCACTGGCTTCACTCAAAGATTCAGCAATGACGAAAATAAAGGTGCTTTCGCGAACAGCATGCTCTCTGTATTTCGTAATCAGATAACTGATATTGTATCCAAGATTGCCTAGATGGGAATCATTGGACTGTTTCGCTGTTGCAATTTCATTGACGATTTCCAGGACCCGATTTTCCAGGTCCCGGTGATCATCAATAATTTTAGAAATTAAATCTTTGTCTGAATCTGAATGTTGTTTCAGCATCCATGGATAGAGGACTGTCTCTTCTCTGTTGTGATGAAGACGGCTCAAATCGTAGAAAAGCTGCATCTGCTCCTGTATTGAAGAAAGCTGCCTGTGAAAATCCTTCGCTGAAATCAATTGTTCCAGATCTTCCAGCTGACGATCGATCAATTCATGGTCGCGGTTTAATTCAACAATCAGTTCTTTCATTTAGACCTTCCAGGTTTCTCCCGAATAAATAATTTCTTTCAGGGATTTTCTTCCTTTTTTGGCAACGACTTCTTCAATCTGCTTGTCGTAGTCATCGTTATAAGTCGACTGAGCTTTCTCAAAAAGCACGCCAATGGCCATAGGGAAATGAGGCGGGTTGCTGTATTCGAGCAATTGATAAGCAAGAATTTCATTATGCTTATCATGGACCAGAATATCCTTTTCTGTTACGCCGTTCTCACCAATAGTCACGACTTTAAGTGAAAAATTCTTCAGAACAATTCCTTTGTTCTTTTCTTTTCCGAAGATCATCGGCATGCCGTGTTCAAGATAGAGAGTGTTGTCTTCTCTCGTCTGTCTGTTTGTATACACATCGTGAACTTTGTCGTTGAAAATGACACAGTTCTGGTAGATTTCAAGGAATGAAGCGCCTTTGTGTTTGTCCGCTTCAATCATCATATCTGTGATGTGTTTTGGATCTGTATCGATCGTTTTTGCCAGGAAAGTCGCTCCTGACCCAAGGGCCAGCTTCCCGGTGTTAAATGGATAATCCACTGATCCGTGAGGAGATGTTTTTGTCACTGTCCCCTTTTCTGTTGTCGGTGAATATTGTCCCTTAGTCAGACCGTAAATTTCATTGTTAAAAAGAAGGATATTGAAATCGATATTTCTTCTCATTGCGTGGATGAGATGGTTTCCACCAATCGACATCCCGTCACCATCTCCAGTAATAATCCATACTGAAAGATTTGGGTTGGCAACTTTCAACCCGGACGCTACTGCAGGAGCTCTTCCGTGAATCGTGTGAAACCCGTAAGTTCCCATGTAATACGGAAAACGCGATGAACAGCCGATACCAGACACACACACGATATCTTCTTTCTTCTTCCCGACTTTCGTCAAGGCAAGCTGAAGACTTGAAAGAATCGCATAGTCCCCACATCCAGGACACCAGCGGACTTCGTTGTCGTTACTAAAATCTTTTTTCTTATATTCAAATGTTGTTGTTTCACTCATAGAAGATTTCCTTTTTCCATAGCTTTTAAGAAGGCATTCTCTAGTTCAGAAATTTTGAACGGCTGCCCCTGCATTTTATTAAAGCCGGTAGCACGCACTTCAAAGCGGGAGTTCAGGATATTTTTCAATTGCCCGTTGTTCAGTTCCGGAACGATGATATTTTTGAATCCTTTCAACAAGGCTTCAGTATTTTTTGGCATTGGATTTAAATACTTCATGTGCATATGAGAAATCTTTAATCCTGTTTTTTGAAGACGCTTCACTGCCATGTGAACGGCACCGTAAGTCCCCCCCCAGCTGACGACTAACAGATCACCTGTCTTTTCGCCAAAGACTTCCTGATCAGGGATAAAGTTCTGAACGAGATTTAATTTCTTCTCACGCAGGTCGCTCATCAATTGATGGTTAATCGGATTGTGTGACACGTTTCCTTTATTGACGTCTTTTTCAAGACCGCCGATTTGATACTCGTGCCCTTTCATACCAGGAACGATCCACTTGCGTGCAAGCGTCGATTCATCTCTCATTGTCCACTTGGTATTTTCCGGAAGATCAACTTCTGGATTAATCAAATGAGTTTTAATTGTCGTAAATTCTTTATCGAGATCCGGAAGTTTCCATGGCTCAGCACCATTTGCGATGAATCCATCTGTGAGCAGAATAACTGGAGTCATGTGTTCAAGGGCGATTCTTGAAGCTTCGAAGGCCATATCAAAACAATCGCTCGGTCTTGAAGCTGCAACGACAACTATCGGAGCTTCACCGTTTCTACCGAAGACGGCCTGGTTCAAATCGGATTGTTCTGTTTTTGTCGGAAGACCTGTTGAAGGCCCGCCTCTTTGAACGTTGACGATGACAAGAGGAATTTCGTAACTGACAGCTAGTCCCATCGCTTCTGTTTTAAGAGCGATCCCCGGACCTGATGATGTCGTGACGGCCAGTTTACCAGCGCAGGCTGCTCCGATGGCCGAACAGATACCGGCAATCTCATCTTCTGCCTGGAAAGTTTTTACACCGACGTTTTTGTGTTTTGCCAGTTCATGCAAAATATCTGTCGCTGGAGTAATCGGATAACTTCCAAGGAATAAATCGAGGCCAGAGGCTTCAGAAGCGCGGATCAATCCGTACGCTGTCGCCTGGTTTCCGTTAACTTGTCTGTATGTTCCTTTAGCAATGTCTGCCTTGGGAACCTGGTAAGTTGAAACTACATATTCAGATGTCTCTGCAAAGTTTCTTCCCGACTTGAGTGCGAGAATATTCGCTTCCATCATTACTTTGTTGTTTTTAAATTTTTCTTCGATCCATTTGATGGTCGTATCCAGCGATCTGCCATAAAGGAAATAAGTCACACCGAGAGCGTAAAAGTTTTTACATTTGTCGCGCGACTTAGTGTCTAGATCAAGTTCGGCAAGTGCCGCCACTGTCTGGCTCGTAATAGGAGCTTTCAAAATGCGGTATTCGCTCAGCTCACCAGTTTCAAGCGGATTGTCTGTATAACCCGCCTTAGTGATATTTGCTTTTGTAAAAGCGTCGATGTTGACAAGAATATAGCCGCCGCGCTTAACCGATTCGAGGTTGGCCTTGAGGGCCGCGGGATTCATCGCCACGAGCATGTCTACATCATCACCAGGTGTGAAGATTTCAGTTGATCCAAAGTGAACCTGGAAACCGGAAACACCGGCAATGGTTCCTTGTGGAGCTCTGATCTCTGAAGGGTAATCAGGAAATGTGGAGATATCGTTCCCCATTGCTGCTGACGTGTTGGAAAACTGAGTTCCTGTCAGCTGCATTCCGTCTCCGGAGTCACCGGAAAATCTTACGACGATGCTTTCAACTGTTTCTGTTGTCATATATTACTCGCGTCCGATGGAGTTCACCGGACATGACTCCATTTGTTCCATTACTAATTCAATTTCTTCTTTGGTCACTGGTTGCTTATGAACATAAGCATTTCCATCTTCGTCTTCCTTGAAAAAATCAGGGGCCGATGTGTAACAAACGTTGCAGGCAATACATCCTTCTCCGTTGTCATCATCAGGGTCTGTGGCAAACCATTGCCCAGCTACGTTTAATTTATGTTTTGCTTTTGCGTTCGCCATAGTCTTCTCCGCTCACTAATATTTTTTATAATCCGTTTGGTTCATCAACATCGTTTTTATCTACGAGTGGCAATTCATCACCCGGTGAAATTTTGGCAAGAAGGTCTTCAACCATTTTCTTGTGCTCGAGTTCTTCTTGTTTTAATTCATTGAAAAGGGCCTTCACTTTCACGTCAGTGACAAGCGCTTCTGCTTTATGGAAAAACTCATAAGCTTTCACTTCACTTTCTCTGGCAACCAGAAGCGCTTTTTTCACAGACATAAAACTTTCAGACTTATCAAAGGATGGAGCTTCAATCTCCTGAAGATGATACAAATCCTCCAGCGAAATTGAGCTTGGTGAATGGCCGAACAGCTCATTGCGTTTTTGTTGAAGATCGTCTGCATGTTTTTTTTCATTTAAGGACATTTGATAGAAGAAATCGCCGGCGTCGCCGTTTGCCTGACTGCCAATCTGGCGGTTGAATTCTTCGTAACGGGCCTTGGCTTCAAGTTCGACTTGGATAGCGAGATCCAAAGCTTCTTTTAAGCTCAGGTCTTTTAAATTGTGTTTCATAGTTTTAACTCCAGGTTTGATAAAACTATAGAACTTTGGCCCGGAGGCAAATATGATAGAGGTCACATTTTTGTATTGAAGAAATCAGCCCCCGGGATGGAATTTAGATCAGAGACTCATGCCCTGAAACAAATTCTTCTCGATCATCATCTTGAAAAGTTCATTGTGAATTTGTCGGGAATTTTCCGTGAATCCGGATGCTAAGAGTATGTCTTTAGGACAATCACCGGCCACACGCTGCACGATGATATCGGGTGACAGGTGGGTAATGAAGAGCTGAAGATAATCGAGATACTCCTCTTTTGACTGAAGATGAAAATTTTCCTTTTTAAAATCATTCGCCATGATGGTGTGATTCACAATTTGCAGATTATGAATTTTAACGAAATCAACTTTGAGATCGTTCAGAAGTGAGGCAGCTTTAAAACAAACTGTTTGATCTTCCCAAGGAAAACCAAAGATAATGTGCACTCCAACGGGAAGGCCGCGCTGTTTTGTTTTTTTCACAGCATCGATGAAACACTGAACATCGTGCCCGCGGTTTATTTTTAGTAGTGTGCTGTCGAGAGCTGATTCAAGCCCGTATTCGAGACAGACATAAGAAGTCTTTGCTAAATGCTGAAGTAAATCCAGAACATCATCATTAACACAATCCGGTCGCGTACCAATAACAAGTCCGACAATCCCCTCTACACTTAAGGCCTCCGTATAAATACTTGTGAGTTCTTCTATCGGTGCATAGGTATTGGAGTAAGTCTGAAAATAAACCAAAAATTTTTTAAGCTTGGGATTTTTTCTTTTATAAAAGTCTATCTTCCGCAGGATCTGATCTTTGAGTGACTCCGCAAACATCGCTCCGCTGTTGAATTTTTTGTTGTTGCAAAATGTACATCCTCCGATACCCACCCGTCCGTCGCGATTAGGACAAGTCATATTGGCATCAATACTGATCTTCTGGACTTTTTCTCCAAAACGATCTTTGAGATAGGTTGAATAGTCTTTATAAGGCTTTTGCATTGAAAGAACATATAGGATGAAAAAGGAAAATTGTATGACCTAAGGCAGTCAATTTGGGAAAAACTTGACCTGAATCAGAAGATGCAATAAACGAAAAATGCACACTTTGCTTTCACAAAGTGTGCTTCCTTGAGCGGCTCCTGGTCTGGAATTTTTACATCTATCGAAGACAAACTGTTAAGACCGCAGGTATAGAAAGATATCTTATTGAGAGGTCTTTATGAAAAAATCAGTTCTGTTGTTAACATTTCTCTCTTTTACAGCATTCGCGGGTTACGATACTTCAAGCACGCGTCTCTGTGCAGACGGAAAATACAAACTGACAATCAAACGCGAAGGATCTTTTTTCGGAAAAAACTGGATCACACTTGAAGAAGACAAGTTCTTCGGATCAAAACTTATCAATGAAACGTACGAGCAGGACTGGTCACCTGAAGGTGAAACAGAAGTTGAAAGACTGGCCAAGAAAGAATTGCCTTGTTCGAATGACGACTTTTATCAAATGCTGAAATCACAGAATACAAATGTGATCGAATCGTACACTTCCGGAACTTACTGCGAATCCAAAGGCGAGCGTTCACGAATTTATGTCCAGATCAAAAAATCAAATCAGATTTTAAAGTTTGATGTGGAAACGCAATGTAAGAGCAAAGAAGGATTTTAAAGAAGGCTTTTAAAGTTCTCTTTTCTCTCAAAATTCGTTAACCTTAATTCATGTCCAAAACAACACGCCCAAAATCGAAGAAAATTCTTTTTCTCTCAGTCTTTTCAGTTTTGATTGGGTTCTTTCTTTTACTTGAAATGGTTTCATACCTATCTCTTACTTCAGAAGAAAAACGTTTGCCTCCCTCCAGACTTCTCAGTGTCAATCAGAATAAATATATTCAGGAATTTTCCTTAACAACAGGCTGTCTATTCACCGATGCCGTCATCGGGCATCCAGTTTTAGGGTATGTCTATCGGCAACGCGACTATATGTCCCTGCGCTGTCAGAGAATGACCAGAGTGAATAATATCGGTATGCGCTTCGACCGCGATTTACCTCTGGTGAAAAACAAAAAGGAATTTGCCCTTCTTGTTGTTGGGGGATCAGTCGCAGAGCAATTTGCCAATTACCAAAGAAAAGATGAGCCCTATTTTTTTGAAGAACTTTTAAATCGTTCTATTAAACTTCCTTCCGGCAAAAAGTTTAGAGTTTACAATGGATCAGTCGGCGGCTGGGCCATGCCGAATCAATTGAACATGATTCAAATGTACGGTGATCGGATCGATGGAGTTATTGCGCTGGACGGTTACAATGAAGCGGCCCCTATTGCGAGAGGCGAACGGCTGGAAAAGGTCCTACCGGATGTTTACCTGCTTGCAACATCTCCTAAAAATAGTTTCGTGCATATTTATTTGAAAGTTTTAAGAAGATTGCAGGAAAATTTAGCAAATACTTTTCTGAAGCATTCTTATTTTTTTAATGTGACCTACAAAATTATGGTTGCAGTTTTAAATGGCACCATTCTTTCACCTGAGGTACTGAATGAATTCTCAGAAGGAAATACTGAAAAAATACAACTTCCTATTATGGAACGCCGTCAGTGGGCCATGAACAGCTTGCGAAGATATTTAATTCAGTTTCATGAAAGTGGTCGCCTTCAAGGAATAAAAACGGCGCACTTTCTACAGCCATCAAGAATGTATGGAAAGGTTCTGACTGAGAATGAAAAGAAGGCAAAAGAATATGGCATCACAGAAGTTTACTTGCAAATGGATACGCTCTATTCCGATCTTGGAAAAAAGTATCCAATACGAAGCCTGACTCATATTTTTGAAAATGAACGAGGCGAAATTTACTCTGATCATATTCACTTCATTCGCGGAGAGCGCGACTACTCTAAAGGCAATGAGATGGTGGCCATGGCGATTGTGCAGGATTTGAAAAAGTTGTGGAAGTTTTAGCAAAAACTTAACACTTCTTATTCAGTGAAGATTCATCCAGCGCCCCAGCGCCTTCGCCGCAATTCCTTGAGCATAATCATTAGGGTGCTGATCAACCGGATGCACCCATAACTCTGCATCTTTAATTCCTTTATATTCCGGAAATAAATCAAGCGATTCAACTTTTCTCTTTGCCAATTCTCTTTGAATGAATTGATGGACGTGCTGGAATGGATAATTTTTCTGAGTATTGTAGAACAACGGAAAAATCATGACCAAAAACTTGCTATGTTTTTTTTCAGAGGTAATCTTCATCTGCTCAATAAGTTTAAAAGTCTCTTCCAATCCTTCCGCATTCTGTGCGGGATCGTGAATCTGTTGATAATAGGCAATCGTTCGCTTCGTAATTTCTTTACGCTCAAAACTTCGGATTAAATATCTCGCCATATTTGAACTTTTATAAAGCAGATTCATTAAACCGTTGCGATTGTTTTCAAAAACCGTTGTGCGAAAATTTATTAAGTCATCGTACAGTCCTGCCTCTTTATACTCATACTGATTGACCGTATCTAAGTCCAATTTAAGAGGAACCTTGCTCTTAACGATGGGATCATTTAACACGTAGGCATACACAACCAGGTCCGGATCCACTTCCTGGATCGCCACATTGAACATTTCATAGATCTCTTTGATATTGAAACCGGAGACTCCCCGGTTGATTCCATACAATTTTTTTGATGATAATTTCTCAAGCTGCTTGATCCAGGTGTCCTGAGGCTTTACCCCCTGGCCTGCTGTAAAACTATCCCCAATGGCCAGAACCTTTAAACTTCCAGGCTCAAACTTTTCATTTGGATAAGTGAGATTTACAGGCTGAGATCTATCAACTGTAAAATAAGTTCTTCCGAACATATCTTTTTTTTCGATGAAGTAATTGCGGTAATTCGACGAGTATTGGTCTTCCGTATTTATGAATTCAGGCGGTACGCCAATAATCATTCCAAACAACATATCCACAACAAAAAGTACTACCAGATTGGCAGCGACAATGGCCGTGATCTTTGCAAGTTTACTATTCATTAAATTAGTTTATCCTATTCCCATGCAGACAACAATTAAAGACACCTCAAAATCGAGACTCCATCTTTATTTAGTCCTTTTTGCGATTGTCGTCCTCGCAGGATTTGCAACGCTTTTCCAGCTTTGGGAACAGGATATCAACTGGCAAATCAAAGCAGGAAGTGAAATTCTGAAATCCTTCACTCTCCAAAAAACAGAACACTGGTCTTATACCGTCAACGGCACTCCATGGTTCAATTTTCAATGGCTCGCGACCGTCATCATCGCGGCTGTCTATCAATTTTCTAAAATAGAGGGACTCATTTTCTTCCGGGCACTCTTGCTGGTTTCGCTGCTCGGATTGCTTCTCGCGACTATTAAAAAATACACCCGCGATCATTTTCTTACGGTGTCGATACTCTTTCTGCCATTTTTTTACTCGGCAATCGTACCGCGCATTCAAATGCGACCTGAATTTTTTGTCATCGTTATGAATGCATTGTTAATTCTCATCTGGCAGCTGGATAAATCGGTACGTTTTAAAATCGGACTGAGTTCACTCATCATCCTTATCTCAACCAACATCCATCCAGGTGTCGTTCCTTTTTTACTTTTAAACGTAGCAGCTTTCCTATTTCAACTCCCTCTTACAACAAAACAGAAAGCTGGTTATTTTTTTTTAGTCACCCTTTGTTTTTTTATTACTCCTTACGCCAGCGGATTGCCGTCTTTTCTCCTTCGCCACTTAAACTACGAAGCCAATACATTCATGCCCAATCCGGAGTATTTCCCCCTTTCGCTAGAAGACTTCCGCCTGGTAGACAACAGCCTTTTCGCCTGGTCCTGGCTCGTACTGACTGCCGTATTCTTTATCGGATGGTTTCAAAAAAAGAGTCGCGACCTCTTTACATTGATTGTCTTTATTTTTCTCACTCTGCTTTGCTTTAAAGCTCCGAGGGCCATTCCGTTTGCCCTGCTTTTTGGTTTTCCCACAATTATTTCTGCCCTGACCAATTTCAGTCAAAAAACCTTTATTCAGAAACATCACTACGCTGTTCTAATTTTTTGTATCTTTTGGGAAGTGTTGCAAATTCAAACCACGCCTTCTCCTCTTGGCCTTACCGTCTACAATGAAGAGCTTCCTCAAACGACTCTCCAATTTATCAAAACTCATCATCCACAGGGAAACATCCTGCACGCTCCTTTCTACGGTGATTTTTTATTAAAAGAACTTCCTGACTATCCTGTCTTTTTTGATTCGAGGGAAATTCCTTACGATAGTCTTCAAATGGACATCCGAGCGATGTTTGAACGGCCTGATCGCATGATGGTTGTTCTACAAAAATACAAAGTGCAGACTTTGCTTCTGCCGATGAATTTCATCTTCTCACCTCCTCTGGTCCAGGGGATCAGCCGCCGGGAAAGTTTTTTCAACCCCGCAGAGTGGGCTGTGGTTGCCTTTGACCAATTTTCAATGCTGCTTCTGAAAAGAATTCCTGAACATCAGAAACTGATTGCTCAATTCGAATACAAATACGCCTTACCGGATAAATCTTTTAATCCAAACTCTGAGGATGTGAAAAGAGAACTGATGAGATGCCGGCAGGAGAATCCAACGCTTCCATTCTGCCAGCAATAGAATTATTTATTGAGATCTGAGTTAGCCAGAGACTTCAAACCTTTCAAATAGCGGTCCTGGCATTTATTGTCGTAAGCCGCTTTCGCTTTTTCATAGCCTTTTGACATATTCATCGAATAAAGCAGTTCAGGAAACTCCTTACACTTTTTAGGAATTTTATCCTCTCCCTGATGGGCAAACTGAAAACAGTAAGCATCAGTATGGAGCCTGGTCATCCAGCTCATCTGCTCTTCTGAAAGTTTCATTTCGATATAATTGTTCGCTTTAAGAGAAAGATCTTTTCGAAAATTCTCTTCTGTTTTGATGGTCTCTATATCTCTCTGATCGCGGGTAACGACATCTTTAGAAATTTTTTCGTATTCCTGACCGCAAAGTTCTTTGCGCTTAAAATGAGCAAAAATCCCTTTATTAGTTTCATTGATTTTAATGCCGGCCATATTCTTGCCATCGAGACAGGCTTCAATAAAAGCGGTCTTATTGGCTTCATGGTTATCTTTTAATCGATCGACAACTTTATCATCATATTTCTTTTTTTCTCTCATCGTTTTATCAAGACGATCATTAATTTCTTCCATCTTGTCATCTCTGCCCTCTAACCCATCAGCAGACTTCGAATAAAATTGGTTTTCCGCAGCTAATATCTTCAATCGCAAATCCTGCATTGTATTTTCAGCAGAAAGAATTTTTCTCTGAAGTTCTTTCAGCTGGCCACAAAAATAACCTGCGCCATTGTCTTTTGAGGCCTGGACATTATTTTTATCCGCGAATGTTAAAATGCGGTCATATTCTTTCAGCTTCTGATCAAGCTCATCCGCAGCGCTGTAATAGATTTTGCGACAAGCAGTCGGCATTGTCTGGTCTTTAAATTTTTCCATGAACATATCCCGGTCAAACCGCATATCTCTCATGCTGTCTGCGAGCTGTTTCACATAATCATTAGTCAGGTTTTTACCATCAAAGAATTCAAAAGCGGCAAGATAAGCATCGACAGCTTGTTCAAGTTTAACCAGATCATTAAGTTGCGTATCCCACACGTTCATTGCTTTTTCTAAGTCTTCCCAGTCCAGTTTCTTTTTCTTAGTGCCTGTGAAAAGCTCATAGAGAAAACTAATTCCCGAACTCACTCCCTGAATGGCCAGATTCACTGCCACTCCTCCGAGAGCTGCGCCGGCCGCTGTATAAAACGCGACTTTGGCCATGTGATTGGGATCCATCATTTGCGCCATAATCTTATTAGACTCGGCCCAGTTCGTATTGAATCCTTCCATATTTTTATTGGCGGCAGCGAATTGGGTATTGGTGTTATTCCAATTGTTATTGGCATTGCCAATCTGTACGTTGGTGTTGTTCAGATTATTATTGAAATTTCCAATTTGTGTATTTGTGTTTGACCAGTTCGTATTGGCATTGCCAAGCTGCGTGTTGGTATTACCCAGAACAGTATTAGTATTATTCCAATTATTATTGGCATTCCCCAATTGCACATTGGTATTGCCCAGAACAGTGTTGGTATTATTCCAGTTGTTATTGGCGTTGCCTAACTGAGTATTGGTATTTCCAACTGTCGTATTGAGATTATCAATGCTGTCTCTCAATCCAGAAGTATCGAGCGAAAAATTGAAACTCGGGGTTGGCGAATTTGTCGAATTCCCGGCCCCTAGTATACTCCCCAAATTCAACCCTTCAGCATGCGCTTCTTTTAAAATGAACTGTTGAATCCAGTTGAGCCAGGTAGTTTTTTTCTCTGTCGCATCTCCCTTATAGGTAAGAAGTGTTTTGTGAAGCTGCTCTACTTCGGCGTTGACGTTTTTATTGAATCCCAGACGAATGAAGGACGTCACAATCAATACGCGATTGTCTTCTTCTTTTAAATCGATTTTCACCTGACGATTGAGTTTATTAAATGGTCCTTCAAGTTTATAAGAATTATTTGTTCCCTTTAATTGAATGGTCTTCCCGAAAGTCTTTTGTATCGTATGGGCGAGTTGATTCAGATTAGTTTTTTCCTGCGGATTTTTTAGAAAAGTAAAAGTCGTTTCAACAATCGGTACTTCCGTTTTTCCAAACCACATTGTTTTTTTGAAAAGTTTCATCTGCAGTTCAGACTTGCCTTCTGTTCTTTTTACTAAGGGAGTGTAATTCCAGCTCGAACTGAATTCCTGTTGATCAAGGACCGCCGCTACTGAAGGAGTGACAGAGTTGAAAAGGAAGAACGAAACAATGACAAATGAATTAATCTTCATGCTTGCACCAAAGTTGAGAAAATGTCCTTTTCTTTTCGGAGACTTCGCAGAAATACTTGAACAGGTCAGTCGGGTATGGATTCTCAGGCACTTGCCTCTGAAGCACCGGAGATCTGCTGTCTAAAGTGACCCATAAGTAAAACTTTTCCATGTTGATATCAGGTCATTTAATGCAGGCAAATCGTTTGCACTCACCCCATATGTTTGCCTGCTTCAAACTCAAATTAAATTGGCAGGAGAAAAATATTTTTTGGAGGTTATGATGAAATTGAACATATTTCTATTGGTCCTTGCTGCGCTTTCTCTCACGGCATGTAATGATGATGATAATCCGACGACGTCATCTGGAGGCACAGGCGGCACTACTCCTGTTCAGACGCTTAATGCATTCGACAGTGTCAACAATGCACTGACTTCCTTAACTGGAAAATTTCCAACTACAACTTGTGATGCCACAACAGGAGCACCGTCTACGGCGGCGGGTTCAGCAACATTTGTTACTGATAAAATTTTCTGTTCATTAAGCTCAGCTTCGACGAGCACCGGCTCAGTCCGAGGAGGCTATGCCAGAACAGCGGGACTTCTTTGCGCTGTCAACAAGGCTTCTCCTATGACCAATGGAACGACTCCTACCATTCACGACAACATCACTATATCTGAAGCAGACCCGTGCTTTACGGGAGGAGCAGTTGATTTGAACGCAGATGGAGACACTGCTGATACTGTTCCTGTTTCTTTCCGTGAAACAACAGGAGGTCAGGGAGATTTCGATACAAAAATCGAAATGCAGACAAATGCGACGGCCTTCAATACATCCGGAACAAGCGATACAACACTCTACTTGAAAAATGGGGCGGATTTAAATGCAGCTAAATCTGTAACTGCGGCAGGTGTTTCAGAAGCAGTGATAAAAAAATCAAGCGGTGAAGTTTTTTATGAAAATCGCGATTACACAAATAGCAATCATACACGCATGTACGGAAAAGGAACAGTTGAAGCCAACGGGACTATTTCAAATCTCACAGGACTTCAGGTTATTGAAGCTTCAGGCAAGACTGGATCAGAAGCGAACTCAGTCATGTATGCCACTGACGGAACAAACACCTGGCAAGATCAATATGTAGGAACAACTCGCGCAACTGGATTTGATACTTGTACGACAACAACTACTGGTGGAACTCCTAATTGCACGGCCCTTGTTATTCCATACGATGCCGGCTTCCACGATTTCACTGCAAACCCTGCAACGAACTATAATAACGGCACGATGATGTCTACCACCGCGCCGATTACCATGAGTTTCTAGGATTGAATTCATAATGGGGAGCGGCCAGTAATGGCCGCTCTTTTTTTAAATTGCTATTGAGGACATTCGTCGAGATTAGAAGAGACCTCAATGGATTTTTCTTCCGGATCCACATTCAAACAGAAAGGATTGCCAGCATCGAGATTACTTTTTGCAAACATGGAAACATCTTCGCAATCATTTCCGTCGATAATCATAGACCAATCATCTTTCCATTTACCATTCACGGCCGATTGATAGTGAACTCCATTAAAGAAACTTTGACAGTCTAGCAGAACTCGTTTTGCCGGGTTGGGGACTGAAAGCTCCATTTGATAATCCATTCCAGGCACTCGTTGATAGCCATTGATCAACAGTTTAGATTCTGAAAAGGAAAGCATCAGGACGATCATCATGAGCACTTTCATAAGTCCTTCCTTGTTAATTAAACGTTAATCCCCGACGTATGAAAGCGAACTGATTTGGATCAGTTTTCCAATAAAAAAAGCCCCTAAAAAGGGGCTTTTTTGCTATTAGATTGTGACTATCTTTTATTTTCTTTTTGAATCAATTTCCAACGTTTTTTTGATCAACGCTGTTGCCGCTTTTGATTGCATTTGATTGCGGTGGCAAGAAGCAAATGAAGCAATCATGACTTCTTTCTTATTCTTTGTAATCAAGATGCGAGATGAAGGAGCATCCATACATCTTGGCTTATTAGCATCTAGATCGACAATTGCATCTTTAGCTTTTACAGCATCGATATTGTCTTTGATTTCCTGAATTGTATTTGGAGATAAATCTTCCAATTGAGTTTTTGTCGTCTTCACTCCTCTGGTCACAACGACTTCAACTTTTCCAGTCTCATAAACAGAAAGAACTGAACTGTATGGGATCGGAGCAAATCCTGAACCGCGTGTGAATTTAATAAGAGCTTCGCTTGAAAAAGCAGATGCTGAAAAAGCAACAGTGGCAAGAATGAGCAATGATTTCATATAGACTCCCTGAGGTTAAGTTTGAAGTCTTTTACCAAAAGTTGTGAGGCTTAGGTGAACACCTGTATAAATTTCATCGTCGTTAATTAAGAATTTGAAATGGTCTTGAGTCTTTAGGCAGAGTCACTACAAATCTCGTACCTTCGCTCTCATTGCTGGTTACATTCACCTGGCCGCCGTGTGCTTCGGCGACGCCTTTGACTAGAGTCAGACCAAGCCCCCAACCTTTCTTACTCCCGGTTTGAGCCGTATGAGAGCGCTGGAAAGGTTCAAAAAGTTCAAGCTGTTCATCCTTCGGGATCGGTGGACCGAAGTTGTGTACGGTAATCTGAGCGGTCTCGCCGGTTTGTTTTAAAGTGACTGTAATTAACTGCTGAGGGTATCCGTATTTAACTGCGTTGCTGGCAAGATTTTCGATAACTCTTCTTAAACCGTCTTCATTCCAGAATCCAATAATAGAATCGCGGTCAGTCTCCAGAATAAACCGATCGCCATAAGCGGCTCCCAATTCCCTCAAAGTCATAATCGCGACTTCGCGTAGATCACATTGATTCATCGTCAATGCCAGTGATTCGCCGGCGCGCAATCTGCTTGCATCGAGAAGATCGCGGATCATTTGATCCATTCGATCGATACTCCTGATAATTTTCACAGCGAGCTGCTGGTTTTTCTCAACATTCTCAGGCCTGCGAAGAATAAATTGCGCTCCCATTTTGGCCGCTGTCAAAGGAGTTCTTAAATCGTGAGTGAGTGTCGCTACAAATTGCTCGCGAAGCTCGCGCTCTTTCTCCAGGTTAGAAGCATACTGATGAACGTCTACTAATTCCCGGTCGCGCTTGCTCATTTCGGAGCGGTAAATATAATCTGACTCGCGCTCTTTATTAAATCGGTCGAGAGTGACCGCTATAAAATTTGTCAATGAATTGATGAAACGAAGATCCTGCTCTTTCAAATGATTATTGCATTCAAATTGCAGAACTCCAAAAGTCTCTAGATTGGATAAGGAAAGAGGAAGAGCGATATATCGGTTCGTTTGCTCTTTGGAAAGATCGCTTTCTTCCAGCGAACAAATGGGCAATTCATAATCGTTGGACAATGGATTTGCCAGGCATTCATGAGAAATCGGACAAACCAGATATTCAAATAAATTCTGAGCATGATCAATGGCGCGCTCGCGGCACTCCTCTGCGGCCCTAGGATCATACCAGACTGTCGAAACCGTTTCGTAATTTTTTTTCTCAAGCAAGGTGATTGTATGAAAAGAATAAAGTGAATTGAGCGACTGAAAGATTTCCGGAAAAGTTTTTCCAACAGATTCGAAAGTGGCAAAGATGCGGCTGATCTCATAGAGAATCTCAAGTCGTTCAGCTGTTTTGTCATCTTCAGCTTTTTCACCTTCAGAAAAGATAGCGGCTGCATTCTCTTCAAGTTCAGAAGTAATAACATCTGCAGTGAGGTCCCCCAGAACACTTAAAAGCTCAACAAAAAGATAACGGAAAGACTCTCTCAATTCTTCTGGATCAGATTGCTCGAGCTGATATTGATTTTGATCAAAGTTGATTCCAGTGCTGTCGACTTTCAGCTCCTGTAAGAGAGGGAACTTATCTTTGCACTGATAAAGAACACGATTCACAATCGCCATCAACGTCAGTTGATTTAATGAACGCGAGGCTTTTCGCGAAAGAGATTTGAGCGCGTGACTGAACACTGCGACGATTTTTTTCGCCGGCATGTCTTTCGTTGCTTGCTCTAGCCAAGCATCTATCTGTTCTTCACTATGACTGTTATACATATTGTGTTTTAAAAAAGTGGTTGCCCTATGTGTGAAGGAAGCGCGTCGCTTTTTTCCCCCAATTCCGGACATCCGTCAAGAAGTCTGCCTTAAGAGATTCATTAGAAAAAACTTATATTACTATTAGGCTTTATATATTTTTCGCAAAGACATAGGCGTGGTGAAATTTCCTGAAGAATGCTTTAAGAAGCTTGGGAGTTCCATGCACTCAGAAAACACAATTGATCAGTCTAACTTAGATGCTCTCCTCCAGACTATGGTGGAAGGAATGATCATTCAAGATACTTCGGGTCGAATTATTCAATATAATCAGGCCGCACTTGAAATTCTTGGCATGGCCGAAGGTCAGCTCAACGAACCGGAATCAGAAGAAATTGAAAGTCCCCCCAATGATGAAGCCGCTGAAACAGCTTCGATGGATGCTGCTGAATGGGATAAAATTTTTCCAGGAAAAGATCATCCGGGAATGGCCTCCCTGAAGACCGGACAGATTCAAAAAAATCTTGTGATGAAAATTTTCCGGTACGATGGCGAAGTGAGATGGATAAGTCTCAATGCTGTTCCGATCGTCAACAATCGCACAGGCCAGCCCTATCAAGTCATCAATACATTTACCGACATCACTGAAATGCGACGAATGGTAAATGAATTGAAGCAGGTTCAACTTCTTTACAATATTTCACAAGATCTGATGGTGATCACCAACCAGGAAGGATACTTTAAAAAAGTAAACCCGCGCTTCACAGAAGTTCTAGGTTACGAATTCAGGGACATTGTATCGCAGAAATTTGTGGCTTTGATTCATCCGGAAGATCAAGACGCCACCGTGAGTGCCCTGAAAAAAGTTGGAGACAATAAGTCGACCCACTTTATCAATCGCTATAAAGAGAAAAACGGCGAATACAGAACATTCGATTGGGTCGTGGTGAAAGACAAAGAAACAGGTCTACTCTACTACACCGCAAGGGATATCACGGACTATCGTTCCGAAGAACTGGACATCATTCACTCCTCGCGTGTCTATTCAATCGGAGAATTGACCAGCGGTCTTGCTTATATGATCAACGGTCAGATTTCGATTATTGGCGGCCATTTGTCATTCATCAAAACTCAGATGAATCAGGATGATATGAATACACTGGATGTAAAAAGAAAAATCCAGGGCATTGAGGAATCCGTTCAGCGCCTGTCGAAGGCGATCAAAGACCTTAATTCATTTGTAAGAAATGCCAAAAATGAAGAGATCTCAGATGTCTCGCTGACTCATATTCTTGATAATGTCATGGAGCTTTCGCATGAACGATTTCGCATTCACTGTGTAGGACTCGAGGTAGATTTTGAAGAGAATCTTTTCATCCGCTGCAGGGAAACTCAGGTGGCACAGGTCTTGATAGCTCTTCTGAACAATGCTTATAATGCTGTTCACACTCAGCGCGAAGGATGGGTGAAGTTGTCCGCAAAATCAAAGAATGGAGTCATCACTATCAGCATTTCAGACAGCCGGGAAAGAAAAGACAAATCAGAAATGAATGTCGTGAGAAATATTATCGAAGAAAATTTTGGTTCAATATATTATGATTACTCAAGCCCGCACTCAAAATTCGTTATCGAATTTCCAGCAGTGCAGGTATTGAAATAAGAGAGACTGAATATGGAAGAGAATAAAACTGAATGCAGTCCACATCAAAAAAATATTCTTGTTGTTGAAGACAATAAAGAAATTCAGGACTCTCTGAAAGTTGCTCTTGAAGTTGAAGGCTACAGCGTCTTTACTGCCGACAATGGAAAGGAAGGCCTGGAAGCACTTAATAAAATGCCGACCCCATGTTTGATTCTTCTGGATCTCATGATGCCAGTAATGAACGGCTGGGAATTCGTCGAAGAAATCAGCAAAGACATTATGCTCTCTTCAATCCCAGTCGTCGTCGTATCTGCGTTCGGCGATAAAAAAGGAACTCCCAAAACTGAAGGCTATATTCAAAAACCTGTCGATCTGGATGCGTTGTTAAATACAGTGAGCAAGCACTGCGGCTGCTGATGTATGACAAAAAAATGCGCAATTGTTCTTAATGGTGGTGGCGCGAGGGCCAGTTATCAGGCGGGAGCACTCCGGGCACTTTATGAGATCATAAAAAAAGATCAGAACCTTTTTGAAATAATCACCGGCAATTCTGCTGGTGCCATCAATGCCGTTTATCTGGCAAGCAACGCTGAAGACTGGGGTGCTTCAACTCAATCCTTGCTCGATTTATGGACCCGGATCAAACCTGAAGACGTTTATGATCTCAGCCACTACACAATGGCAAAGCTCGGTTCAAAATGGATGAAAGGAACTTTTCTTCGGAATGCAGTCGAAAACGATGTGCTCAATGGGCTCTTAAATACTGAACCACTTCGAAAAACCATTGAACGCGAAGTTGATTTTAAAAAAATTCGCGAGCACTTTCTTCTTGGAAATATCAACGGTCTTTCACTCTCCACTACAAATTATTTCTCAGGCGCAAGCGTTGTTTTTCATGATGGCGATACTTCGATTAAAGAGCATTCGAAACCGGACAGAATCATGATGAGAACAGAAATTACTTCCGATCATGTATTAGCGTCTTCGGCCATCCCCCTTTTTTTTCCTCCAGTCAAAATCGGAAAATCTTTTTATGGCGACGGATGTATCCGTCAGATAACGCCGCTTTCACCGGCCGTTGATCTCGGAGCTGAAAAAATAATCGCCATCGGAGTTCGCTACCAGCAATCGCTGGATGAACAGATAGAAAAAACGTTAAGAGTGAACCCGATGCCGCAGATCAGTCAGATCGCAGGGATTATGATGAACGCCATTTTTCTCGATTCTCTTGATGCCGACTACGCCCGCTTCAGCAAGATCAATACGATTGTAGAGATGATGGGCCCGAAATCTCCCTGGCGCTATATTCCTGCACTCATGTTGAAGCCTTCACGGGATTTAGGAATAATGACGGAAAAATTAAGCAAAGAACTGCCGGTCATGCTTCGCTATTTTTTGAGAACAATCGGAGTCTCCGGACAATATGGACTGGACCTTCTCAGCTATCTTGCTTTTGATTCTTCCTACACGGAACAAATTGCGGAACTCGGCTACGAGGATACGATGAAAGAAAAACATCGCATTTTGAATTTTGTTGATTCATGATCAGATCTTTTTTCTGAGCATCATATAAAACATTTTAAAATCGGCCATGAGGCTCCATAAAGGATATTTAAAAGTTGCCGGAGTATTTTTCTCAAGAGCGTAATGACCAAACCAGGCAAACCCATATCCAAAAATGGGAATCAACAAAAGTGCTTTAAAATCTGCTGTGGCAAAAACATAAAAAAGAATCAGGTGAACAATTGAAGTGCCGATGAAATGAAGTCTGCGATTATGAGGATCAGCATGTTCCTGCAAATATAAAGGCCAGAAGTCATCAAATGTTTTCATATACTAAGCAGTTTGCCATGCTTTATTAAAAATGCAAGCTATTGACTAAGGAATGTCATTCTTATTTACTAACTTTATTCACTCACAAGAGGACCATTATGAACTTTGCCAGAAAAATTTCTTCACCCGTAGGCGATCTTTATCTTGTAGCAACGAGCGAGGCGCTCATTGCCCTCGACAGTAGCCCGGGGGATCTTTTCAAAAAAGCTGAAAAAGTTGAGAAGCATAAAATTCTGGATCTCACAGTGAAACAACTCAATGAATATTTCAAAGGCAAAAGAATTGATTTTGATATTCCTTTAAAAATTGAAGGAACTGAATTTCAGAAAAAAGCCTGGAATGCCTTGACCAAAATTCCTTTCGGAAAAGTCTGGAGCTATGGTGAGCAGGCTAAGTTTTTAAAAAATCCTAAAGCGTGTCGTGCCGTTGGTGGAGCGAACGGGAAAAATCCAATTGCGATTATTATTCCGTGTCACAGAGTAATCGGTACATCGGGAAATCTAACGGGGTATGCGAGCGGGATGGAAATGAAAGTGGCGCTTCTGAAATTAGAAGGCCATCGCGTGGATGGCCTTCAGTTAGTTCGCTAATTATTTTTATAAATTCAGTTTAAAATTCTTCATCAAAAAGACCGATGACGACTCTTTTCCAAAGAGCAATTTTTTGTTTCTCTGTGACTTCTCTCGTCTGCTTAAGATAGCCGTCCATGACCTGATTCATCTTCGCATTGAAGGCAGGATTATAAATCATCACACCTGATTCCATATCATGAATAAAACTTCTCTTGTTCAAGTTGACCGAACCGATGAACGAAACTTTACCATCGACCAGAATAATTTTAGAATGAAGAATAACTCCGGGCTCCGTGTACTCAAAAATTTTTATTTTATTCAAGAATCGATTGATCCCGGCCTTATTTACTTCGCCCAGAATGATCGCCGCCGTATCTCCGGAAAGATCAATTCGTGTAATCAATTTTACATCAACTCCTCTTTCCACTGCTCTTTGCATCGCCTCACCCAATTTTTTTGTCGGACGAAAATAAGGAGATGAAAGTCTGATGGATTTTTGAGCGCTGTCAAAAACCTGAATATAAAATTTCTCGAGCATGTCATCATCTTTGTATGGAATCGACATAAAATGGCGAACGAGGGCCGTTTCATTGGCGCGATCAAAGTAATGTGGATCGGCCGGAGTAGATGAAACAAAATTCTGATTAATACTTCTTACGTAAAAGGTTTGAGAATCTCTTTGCCACAGGGTCATATAATGAGAGGCAATCTGTTCCGCCATGTTCTTTGAACGGATTTTCATTTCAAAGTCTCTCCAAGGAGCATAGCCTTCATCAGCTCCCTTGTAGCTTCCGTATTGAACCAGCTCCGGAAATTTTCTGACGTCAGGAACTTTCATGAAAACAAATCCATCGTGAATGTTTCTTCCACCGATAAACACGACGTTGTCTGCTGGGTTGTCAGCAAGCGTGATAAGAAGTTTTACGTGCATGGTTCTGTGAAGCTCGCTGAAGTGATCCCAAAGAGATCCTCCATCAGAATCGTATTTGAATTCCTGCACTTTAATATTGTTTGAACTCTCCACTAAACCGTGAAGCATAATTCTGTCTTTTTTGTTGGCAATGACATCTGAATTCAGAATCCGAACTTGTGTCCCGTGATCCGCGTGCCATTTGGCAAGTCTAGCGATGAGCGTTCCGTAATAGTCGTGACGGAAAACAAGATAAGAAATAAGAATCGTATTTAATTTCGGAGCTTTTGAAAAATCCAGTTCCGCATACGGATTCATCTGTTCAATAAATCCATCAGAGAGCGGCTGGCCAAGTAAAGCTTCTGCTTTTGCTTTTAAACCATCAATCGGCTCTTCGAGTGTTTTGATATCTGTGACTTCTTCCGCACACGTCATTGATTTATAGTCCGGAGTTAAAAATAATTTTTCCGGACCAGTCAATCCTGATGCCTCAGGAAGAACACAAGTTTCAAAACGGTTTTTTATGTCGGAAAGATGAGATGAATCCTTCAGATTGCTCACAAGTTTTACACCGTATTTGACTTCAGGATTAGATGGATCAAAGAAAGTCAGATCGCACGATCCTACTTTTTGATCAAAATGAAGAATGACTTTGGCAGAGCTGTTTGACTGCTCATAAATTTTAAATCTGCTTGGAAGATCTTTTCTTACGGCGCGGGTGAAAAGAACTTTTTTCATTCTGAAATCAGCATCACATTTTATAGATGCTTCGAGATAGCGTCGCACATCGTTTTCAGTTTCCTCCTCTGGCATTTTTGTCTTTGGAGGGGCAGGAGTCCAGATTTTATTCACAATTCCAAGTTGATAATCATTGGTGCCGTTCAAATCCATTTTGAAGGTTCGTTTAATCTGATTGTTTTCGAGTGCATAATTTTTCAGCTCACTCAAAACCAGTTTTTCTTTTTGTTTGCGGAAGTTGCGTGTGTATTCTCCCCACTGACGATAAGGTTTATCGACTGAAGGAATCTCATTGGCAAGAGTCTCATTTTTTCTTTCTAAAGAATGAATGCGCGATTTCAATGCAATTAAATTTGATTTCATGTCTTCGATGTTCGAATCGTAGCGGTCATTTTGCGGAGTCTGGTCGAGTTCCCTCTGCAGCTTTTTTTCCTGATCGCGAAGTGAATCAATTTCTATGGAATCAGCATAAGCTTGTTCCATTTTCTTTTCATCCAACGCTGAATCAGAAGAAGGTTTTCTCCAGAAATTAGTCTGGCAGGATTGCACTGACAGAATGGTAATAGCTCCTGCGATAATCCAGGCACATTTTGATAGAGTACGCTTCATTTAAACTCCTGAGGAAGTGAGTACGCACTCTATTATAATTTCGATGAAGTTTATTTTCTTCCGAAGGCGAATTATGCCTATGGAAAAAGTTGATCGTTCTACTCGGCGTAGATGAGAAACTCTTGTTTGTTGGAAGGAAGCTGAGTCGCTAGTACGACTTTGAGACCCATGTTGCCTACAAAAGTGAGATACATCGGCACTCTTTTCACCAATTCGGGCTTGGTCATTTTCAGCGTGATAAAAGCTCCCTTAAGAGACGGTTGAATTTTCTCCACCACTTTTTCGATTTCTCTCAAAGTTCCCTCCGGCGGAAGGTTCATGTCGACAAAAAGCCACTGCACGTGATCGCGGAGATCAAAAACTTTGAAGTCCTGGATAGAAGTGTGGTGATGATAAAATTTTGGATTAGAAATACAGATATCATCCATGAGTCCCGGATCGATTCCTTCTACACTCAGACCTTTTTGTAGAAGAGCATAGGTCGCGCCCCCTGGACCGGATCCAATTTCCAGTGCGTGTTCACCTGGTTGTAAAACAGCTCCGGCGTAATCAACTCCGTCGAGAACTTTCAAGTAAGCGCGCGACGGACTTTCCTCGGGAAGTTTGTGAGGAGAAAAACCACCTGGCCATGGCGCAGTCAGAAGTGAACTCTTGAATTCGCCTAAATAAAACTGGTCTTTTCCGTTAGCTGTAACTTTAATAATTTCCCGCGCCCAGCTTCCAAATTCAACTTTGGGCGATTCGAAAATCTCCCCGTCTTTGGAGTAAAACAACACGGGCCCCCTGTAACCAGAGCTTGCAATCTTCCCTCTCATTTCTTCCAGACTTCCTCTGCCCAGGAATCTGCCGAAGTGACGGCAAAAAACAGGTCTCAGCGTTTTTCCCAGTGGGCGGATTTCTTTAAAGGTCAGAAATCCCTCAGTGGAATAAGCAAATCTGAGTTCGGGGTAAATAAGGCGGATTTCCTCTTTTAAAAAGGATTCGCTCCCCGGATTACAGAGGAAATAGAAAAAATTAGCATCTTCAGTAGTATTCTGTGGGTTGTTTTGGTTTTGTGACATGATTTGTGATATCTACCACGTAAATGGAAAAATTTAAACGCGTCTACATTGAAATAAGTAATATTTGTAACCTTCAATGTTCATTCTGCCCGGTTGTGGACAGAGACAAGAAGATTATGAGTCTGGATTTGTTTGAAAAGACGCTTTCGCAGGTGGCCCCGCTCACGGAACAGGTATGTCTGCACTTGATGGGTGAACCGCTGGCGCATCCGGAGTTTCCGGCGATCATCGCTCTTTGTGAAAAGTATGGGGTGAAAATCAATTTGACGACGAATGGGATTCTTCTTAATCGTTATGCTGAACTTCTTACTACCAGCACCGCATTTCACCAGGTGAATTTTTCTATTCATAGTTTTAAAGATAATTTCCGGGATAAAAGCATCACGCCTTATCTCATGGACATTCTCAATTTTTCAAAGCTCGCTTTTGAACGCAAACCTGAACTCTACATCAATTATCGCCTCTGGAATATTTTTGAAACACAGACACAGAATGATTCCAACAAAGATATTTTAAAATCCATTGCTGATTTTTTTGAAGTGGAAATTAAAGAAGACATCGACGTCGGCAATATCAAAAGCAAGCGCATCTGGAACAGAGTTTACCTGCATTTCGATTCGCGCTTTGAATGGCCGCACCCTTCAATGCCGTTGCAATCAACGAAAGGTTTTTGTCATGCGCTTTCTTCTCACATCGGGATTCATGCCGATGGCACAGTTGTGCCTTGCTGCCTCGATAAAGAAGCCAGACTTGCATTGGGAAATTGCGCCGAGACATCTTTGGGAGAGATTCTTCAGGGAATGCGCGCAAGGACTATGCGTGATGGCTTTCAAAAGAAATTCTTGGCAGAAGATCTTTGCCAGCGCTGTACCTATATAAAGAGATTTCAATAACTTGTCATTTTTTTAGCTTCCATTAAAGAATGCCCTTAGAATATCCGATAAGAAAACACGGACAACCTAAATAAAGGCAGATATGACCGAAGAAGAACTCCAACGGAAGCGCCAGGAATATCGGGACACCGAAATTCAAAATAAGATCGCTTCATTTTCCTCAGCAGAAGAGTATCGCCAGGCGACTCTGAAGGTGAATTACACCCGCAGAAAAGTCGTGGTGGGTCTCGGGAAAATCGGCTGGACACTCATTGTGGGACAGGCCACATTTCTGGTTTTTTTCTCAGCTCTTTTTGTTATCAGTTACATTCCGAAAACCAAGTTTCTCGTGACGAAAATCCTTCCTTAAAATTGCCAAACTCCCCCCTTTTATGAAATAAATTCCCCTATGAAAATACTCTTATGCGTAAGTGGATCGATCTCTGCCTATAAAGCACATGACATCGCCCGTGGGTTCGTGAACAACGGCCACGAAGTGAAAGTTATCCTGACAAAAGGTGCCCTCAAATTTGTTGTGCCGGAAGTGTTTACTTATCTCGGCGTAAAAGATGTTTACCGCGACGATGCTGACTTTCAGGCAAAGAATGTTTTGCATGTCGATCTCGCTCGCTGGAGCGACATCATGGTCATTGCCCCCTTATCGGCCAACACTCTTTCGAGACTGGCCCGCGGTGAAGCGAGCGATCTGTTGACTTCAGTTTTTCTCGCTTACGAACAGACAAAACCGATTGCAGTTTTCCCTGCGATGAATTCGATGATGCTTTCGCATCCATTCACTCAGGAAAATTTCAACGAACTTAAAAAACTAAAAACTCTCGGCAATGTTTTTATTTCAGGAACTAATGCCGGCACTCTTGCCTGTAATGAAGTCGGTGAAGGAAAACTTCCGCTGGTAGACGAAATTCTGGCGATCGTTCCATCCCTTCGTGCCCCTTTCAATACGACTGTTGCAAGAAAAAAAGTAGTGATCACAACTGGGGCAACCATTGCTCCACTTGATCCTGTCCGTTTTTTAACAAATTCATCTTCTGGCATTACGGGCTTTCATCTCGCGGTTTCCGCGCTTCATGCCGGCCATGAGGTTGTCGTGATCGCAGGAAAAAATGCTGTCAAGGATCTCGATCTTCTTGTGAAGCATCCGTTCTATAAACTTGTCAGAGTCACAACTGTGACTGAAATGCACGATGCTGTTCACACAGAAATTCAAAATGCCCAGGCTTATATTTCAGCAGCTGCCATCTCAGATATTGAGTTTGATATCTCCAGCGAAAAAGTGAAAAAAGAAAATATCGGCTCCGCTCTTCCGGTGAAGAAAGCGATCGATATTTTAAAGTCTGTCATCGATACGAAAATTCCTGATTTAAAAATTGTGGGCTTCGCTGCTGAAACAGATTTAAGCGATGCCGTCCTTTTAAAAAAATATCAATCCAAACCTTGCGATCTTCTCGTCGGTACAAAAGTAGACAACGGTATGACGGGACAACAAGCTGTTCAAGGTTTCAATGTAAACGAAGCGAATTATCGTTTCGTCAGCAAAGGTGAAGTCACCTCTCTTCGTCCTTTATCAAAAACAGAATTAGGCGATGTGATATTCAACTTCATCAAGATTTAATTATGATTAAAATTTTTACAACTCAAAAAGATTATAACGATTACAAAAACAAAATTGCTCATGGATCAATCGGCATTGTTCCGACGATGGGAAATCTTCACGAAGGGCACATTTCTCTTCTTCGCAAATGTGTTGAGGACAACAAAGTCAGTGTCATCACCATTTTTGTGAATCCAAAGCAATTCGGTCCGACTGAAGATTTTGATACATACCCGCGCACTCTGGATGCCGACGTTAATAAAATTTCCAATGTCGCTCTTCATGCCGGTCCTGAAAAAGAAATAGTCGTCTTCGCTCCGGCCTCAAATGAAGAAATTTATCCGGAAGGATTTTCGACAACGATTCACGTTGCCGGTGTGACCGAAAAACTTGAAGGTGCTCTTCGTCCGACTCACTTCGACGGCGTCACCACAGTTGTTTATCGCCTGTTTAAAATCATTGGAGCTACCAACGCTTACTTTGGACAGAAAGATTATCAGCAATGCCTGGTGGTCAAAAAGATGGTGAAAGATTTAAGTCTTCCCATCAATATTCACATCATGCCGATTATCAGAAATGCGGAAGGGCTTGCGCTTTCTTCCCGCAATCAATACCTGAATGATCAAGAGCGAAGCGAAGCTCTTCATCTTTCGCGCACATTAAAAAAAATAGAAAACATGATCAGAAACAAGGAAGACTATCGTGCGCTGGTTGACTTTGAACTGACAAATTCAAAATGGGATTACCTGCAGGTTTTGAATGCCGATACACTTGAAGACACAGACGCGAAGACAAAAGACTTCGTCCTTCTTGGAGTCTACCGTCTCGGCCAGACAAGATTGCTGGATAACATAGTGGTGCATACTTTATGATGGACAACGAATTCAATATCGATCCGAATTACCAGGCGACGCTTGTTTCAATCGTCTCTTCTAATTTTCCGGATCATACGACACAAGCTGAAAGCGAACGCTCGATGATCGAGTTGCGCGAACTTCTTCGCACGCTTGGACTCAAATGTGGTTCAAGTCACATTCAGAATAAAAAAGAGATTGATCCAGCCACCATTCTCGGTTCGGGAAAGCTTGCAGAAATCGCTGAAGCGGCTGAAGCTGAAGGATCAAAACTTCTGGTCTTCGATTTTGAATTGACTGCAAGACAGATTACCAACATCAGAAAAATTACCGGTCTCTCTGTCGTCGACCGCGTTCACGTCATTCTTGAAATCTTTGCCAAGCACGCGCGCACTCGCGAAGCTAAAATCCAGATTGAAATTGCCCGTCTGCAATACATGCTTCCACGCCTCGCCGGTTTCTGGTCTCACTTAAACCGTCAGCGCGGTGGTGTCGGGGTACTCGGTGGTGAAGGTGAAAAGCAAATCGAGCTCGACCGTCGTATCATTCGCGAGAAAATTGAGTTCTACAAAGAAGAACTCGTTCAACTTGAAAAACAAAGAGTCGTGCGCAAAAAACGCCGCGAGAATCAAGCTGTCACAGCGGCCCTCGTCGGTTATACCAACGCGGGAAAATCTTCGATCATGAACCGCCTCTGTCGCGTCGATATTCTCGAAGAGAACAAACTCTTTGCCACACTCGATTCCACTTACCGCATGCTGAATCCGGACACTAAACCGCCGATGATTCTGATCGACACCGTAGGATTTATTTCCAACCTTCCCAACACTCTGATCGACGGGTTTAAAACAACTCTCGAGTCAGCGATGGAAGCAGATCTTTTGATCATAGTTTGTGATATTTCCGATCCTCATTTTGAAAAACAATTGCAAGTCACTTACGACGTTTTGAAAGAACTCGACGTAGAAGAAAAAGAAAAGATTATCGTCTTCAACAAAAAAGATCAGCTCGACGACGACATTAAAAAGAAAATTATTTTGAGAAAACATCCGAACAGCTTTCTCGTTTCAAGCTTTGATCCAGAAGATATGAAAGCTCTTCGCAGCCACATCATCAATTACTTCCTGGAAAAACAAGCGCACTATGATCTCTTCATTCCGTATGAAGATGGAAGTGCGCACTCTGCGATCATGTCTAAAACGAACGTCGTGAATACTCACAATCATGAGAAAGGCATTTTCTATCGCATTCGAGTTCCTGATTTTATTTTTGGGAATCTTGGGGTGCAGAAGTATGTTCTTGGACCTAATGATCCTATGACGAACGATGCTTTTTGGGATGAACAGCCGACGGTTTGACGGTTTTCGGATCGGTTGGTTGTTGGGCGTTGGACGTTGGACGTTGGGAGATCTGATTTCAGTTACTGATTCTGATTCTGATTCTGATTCTGATTCTGGCAACTGGTCGTCCAACATCCAACGTCCAACCGAGAACGCCAGTTAGTGTTTCAAGCGAAAGTAAACCGCAAGCAAAAAAGTGACGATCGTAAGCACGATCCCAACGACAACAATTCTCGTATCCTTATCCATAAATATTTTCCTTATTTTCTATTTTAGCAAAATAAGTGATACTGACCTAGCAAAATATTACTCGAGGCCTTTATGAATAAACCAGCTTTCACTCCACCAGCAAACGTTAAAGATGTTTTAGACAGACTCCAACGTCCTAAGACGGCCGTTATTACCGGCGGTATGCCTTATGCCAACGGTCCCCTTCATTTGGGTCACCTGGCAGGTGCGATGGTTCCACCGGACATCATGGCCCGCTATATGCGCATGCTGATTGGTAAACAGAACGTCCTTTTTGTCAGTGGAAATGACGATCACGGTTCGACTTCTGAGGTGGCGGCGTTTAAGGCCGGCATGCCCGTGAGAGAATTTATTGACCAGATTCATGACAAGCAGGTTGAAACGACAACCCGTTATGGTATTTCCTATGATATTTTTTCCGGTACTTCACAACCTGACTGCTACCCTGTTCACAAAGAAGTTTGCCAGGATTTCATGAAGCGTCTTTGGAACAACAAGATGCTTGAAAAGAAAATTACCAAGCAATGGTACGATCCGAAGATTGACCGCTTTCTTCAAGATAGAAACGTCACTGGAAAATGTCCGAATCCTCATTGCACCAATGAGACTGCTTACAGCGATAACTGTGAAGTTTGCGGAACTCAATACGATCCTTCTGAATTAATCAATCCTAAATCATCACTGTCGGATGCCACTCCTGTTTTAAAAGACACGGCACACTTGTGGCTGGATATGTGGAAAGTTTCTGATCAGCTGACGGATTGGATTAAGACGAAACAAAACAAATGGCGCAAAGGCGTTTTCAATGAAGTGTATGAAACAGTTCAGCCTGCCCTTCAATTCGACAATACAAATGAGCCGGCCTTTAAAGAAATGCGCACGACTCTGCCAAAACATAAGTCTCGCTATGCTCCTGGAAAAAAAGTTGTTGTTCAGTTTGAAAACATTGCAGATTACAACACAGGAATTAAAGCATTGAGTGAAAAAGGGATTGCATGTGAACCACTCGATGGATGGGCCCATAGATCTATTACACGCGACGTGAGCTGGGGAATTCCTGTTCCTGCAGAAATTGATCCGGACATGAAAGGCAAAACTCTTTATGTGTGGCCGGATTCTTTGATTGCACCGATTTCTTTCTCCCGCGTGGCGCTCGCGAAACAAGGTCGCGATCCAAAAGAATGGGAGCGTTTCTGGAAAGATCCTGAAGCGAGAATTTTTCAATTCCTTGGTCAGGATAACGTTTATTTCTACGTTCTAATGCAAGGAGCGATGTGGATCGGCGTCCGCGGCAGCGATACTCCTGACTACACCATGACTGATGTCTACTCTGTTTTCCACTTGATGGTTAATGGAGAGAAAATGAGTAAATCACGTGGCAACTTTTACAGTGGCGATCAGCTGACTGAAGAAATGGGCTACGATCCGGATCAAATTCGTTACTTTCTCTCAACGCTGAGTCTTGCCGAGAAGCAATCTAACTTTGATTTTGAAACATTTAATGAAAGAAATAAATTTCTCGCCGGTCCATTGAATGCCTCAATTGAAAAACCAATTTCAGCTGCACATTCTAAATTCGGTGGAGTTGTTCCCAATGGAAAGCTTCTTGAGAAAGCTGAAAAAGAAACGATGAAACTTGTTCAGATGTATGTGAAGAATATGGAAAAGGCTGATCACATTACACTCCTGGGCCAAATTGAAAACTATGCCCGTCTGATCAATAGTCTCTTTGTACAACATAAGCCGCATGATGACCGTCACGATGAAACCGAGCGTGTCGATGCACTCTATACGTGCTTTTATATTCTAAAAAATCTCATGATTATGCTTCATCCATTTGTTCCGGCTACAATGGACAAGGTTCGCCAGTCTTTAAATCTTCCGGAAAGTATTTTTTCAATTGATGAATTGGGAAAACCAATTCCAGCTGGACACAAAATCGGAGAGAAGCAGAGTTATTTCAAAGCGGTTGAAGGCTCGCAGCAAGAAGAATAATGAACAAAAAAAAGGCGCTGATTCAGCGCCTTTTTTTTTATTTTTAAATCATATTTAGCAAATCAACACCGACACTAAAATAGCCGTCACCTACACAATCGCTGTCAACTCCGCCATTTAAAATTGCCGTGTGCTTGATGACATCACCTTTTTGAATTTCAATATCCCGGACATCACTGTATGTGCTTGGCCCTGATTCCACCTTGGTCGCGACGATGTCAGCATTTTTATAAATTCGCCAGGCAACGCTGTTGTCATTCGCTGAGCCGGACCACGATAAACGAACTGAGCCAGTTGCAGGAGAAGTCCATGTACTCAAAACTCGTTCTCCACCGACGGCCCCGCCCTGACAATGGATATACTGTTTGTTGTAAATTGAAATATCTCCCTTGGAATAGACTGTGAGAGGACCGCATTTCTTATTGAGGTCATCTACTCCTCTTCCAATGGCATTGCAAATCGAAGCAAGACTTGTCGTTGAAGCAAGAGCGTGACAGCTTGAAATATTTCCATTTGCATCCAGAACAACGGCAAGTGGTATTTTGAAAGTCTTCATCTGTGTGCCCTGTATCTGCTTTCCTCTATTCCAATTGATTGTCAGAACAGTCTCGCCATCAGATTTTCCAGCGGGTACATAATAAATTTCATCCGTTTTTAAATCCAGAGAACTGATGACCACACCTGTGTTGCCATTCTTTTTTTCTCCCACGCTGAATCTTTTTTGAGCGGTATTATCAGAGAGCACTTTATAAATATCGGTCGTTGCATTTGGCTTGGTCGGGGCCATACCTTTGAATGTTTTTTCACACGAAAGCGAATCACCCAGAATATTGCGGATTTCATTCCCGATAGCATCGATATCTAAATTGGCCGCAGTCGTTTTCTCATTTTTCGACTGCTCTTTGAATAAATGCATCATCCAGACGGAGAGACCACAAAGAAGTCCGATCGCAATAAGAATTTCAACAAGAGAAAATCCTTTATTGTTTTTCATTTTGTTTTCCTGTTATCGATCACTCTCTTTAATTTACCTGTACGGGTATTTCCTTCCATTTTATCCATCTCGACAATTTCAATTTTCAACGGATGAATAAGGTTCTTTTTCAAAATATCTGCATAAACTGTTTTCTCTTTTTTAAACGCTTCAATTAATCTGTCGCTGACTTCCTTAGATGGCTTTAATAAATGCCCTGACACTCTCAAAGTAAGTTCATCCTTATGATCAAAGTGGTTCAGGACCATTTGAAATTGAAGGCCGCTGATTTCCTTGAGTGTGTTCATCGCCATCGTACGAGTGTCTTCAAAATAAACCGAAAGTGTTCCCAATCGAGCAGCCTCGTCTGATCTCCCCTGCAATTGGAATTTGCGGTAAGGAGTCTCCGGACTTTCAACCCACATGGCCAGATCTCCTGCGGGATAACGGATGATAGGCATAAGTTTACGGGTCAGGTTGGTAATGAGAACTTTTCCTGCTTTATTCATTTCAGTAATAACTTCATTTGTATCAGGGTCTACAATCTCGATGATGTTTGCTCCATCAAAGACTCTGTGTTCGCCGTTTGCACAAGATCTGTCTGAAAAACCCAGGAGACCGGCATCAACGCTGGCATAGCCGATGGAAGAAATCTTTATGTCTGGAAAAATTTCCCGAAAGGCCTGGTATTGATCAGGATAAAGCGCCTCTCCCCCAAAAAGAAGTTTTTCAATTTTAACTTTTGGATAGTGAGCTTTTTCTTTTTGATAATATTCAAATAAAGTCAGAACGGCTGAAGGAACTCCAAGAATCACGTTGATGTTGAATTCTTCAAGCGTCTTCAGAATCTGTTTCGCTTCAGTCATGCCTGCAATCGGGAATTGAGTAAGTTTTTTCTCGGAAGCAGGAATCCACTGAATCGAGTCTTTGATAAAAATAAAAGACGAATAAAGATCACCGACATAAAAAAGATTGGCGACCCGGTCTTCATTATCAAGAATCCCCTGTGCCATTCCCCATCCAAAATATTTTGTGAAGCTTTGCCACTCCAGCGATGTGAAATAAGAAAACTTGGGAGCTCCTGTACTTCCACCACTTTTAAAAACAATTCCATCTGGAGAATCGGAAGTAAGAACTTTTGACTTCCAGAAGGCAGACTGCTCTGTCACAGGCAAATCAGCAAGTTTTGTAAAAGATATATTTTTGTAGAGTTCGCGGTAAAAAGGCGAATTCGCCTTAGCATTCTCTACAATTTCCTTTAGAGTCCATTTTAATGTTTCCATACCAACCTATGATCTATAACACTTCTCAATTTTCCAGTGCTCGAACTAAACATCAGTTCATCACGTTTACACAGCTGCAATTCAAAATCCAACACGAGATCTTTTAAGACCACTTCGGCCAGATCTTTATATTTATCCAACAATCTGTGACGGACTTCTTCAGGAGTAACATAATGCTTAAAATGATTTTCAATTTTCATCAGAACTTTTTCTTTTCCTTCGCCTTCTCCGGGGTAGAGATGTAATTGAAAGGAACCTTCAAAATCATACTCATCAATAAGTATCTTCTGAAATTTCTGATAGCTTAAAAAGATCGTACCGATTCTGAAAACATCCCCATGGCGTCCGAGGAGTTCAAATCGGGTTCCCGTTCTTCCGCATTCACATCTGCCTTTTAAAACACGACCGACATCACCGATCGCATATCTTTCTATTCGCTGCCCTTGGCGGACTTTTGACGTGAATAAAAATCTTCCAATTTCCCCCGGTTTTACCGGCTTATCATTGATCAAATCGACGACCTCTAGTTCATGTAGTCGTTCGTGTAGATGATGAACGCCACCGACTGCAAATTCACATTGATATCCCAACGGACCCGCATCTACAGATCCATAACTGGCCGAGCGGATGATCTGCACACCAAATTCGTTTGAAAGATAGTTTCTTTGTGATTCGCTGAAATGCTCGCCACCATAAAATATTTTTTTTATTCCACGATAATTTTTAAAACGTTCAGCGTTGGCTGAAAAAAGCTGGATAAAATAAGAAGGCATTCCCAGCAATGTATCAACATGATTGTCGACAATTGTTTTTCCCACCAGCTCAAAGTCAGTGCTCGCCCCCATCGGAAAATGAGTGGCGCGAAGTTTTTCCAGGATTGTAAAAAAGCTGACGAATCCACCGTACAAACTACCGGCATAAAACAAATTCATGCAGCGGTCTTTAAGCGGATCAAGCCCGGCAGCATAAAGCCCTTCAGCGGCGAGCTCCATCTGACGATGATAATCATCATAAGTAAAAATTGAAAGCTTGGGTTCACCGGAACTTCCACCGCTATAAAAATAAAGATCAGAATAGCGTTCATCTACTTTTTGATTCTGAAAATCCGCTTTCTCCATAATTTTTTGTTTTTTCGAAACAGTGTGAAGTTGTGGCTCTTCAAAAGTATTTTTCCCTTTCATCAGACTTTTAACCGGAGAATCCGTATAGGAAATGCGCTGACAATATCTTTCCAGAGCATAGACTCCGTCATGAGGTTCGCCGTAGTAGGAATCAGTCATCTCCCCTATGGCACGAACGCGCTGTACACCGGCGACGAAAAGTTCTTTCGTCAATTCTTCAATTTCATCGCTGCTTGCAGAAAGACCTGCCGTTTGAAGATACACTTTTAAGGGGCGCAAATTGCGGACAATATTTTTTTTAGGAAGTGGTTTGACCCAGATGGTTCTGAAAAGAGGAGAAGCACTCAAACCTTCTGAATCCTCAATGTATATTCGCCACTCGTTCTTTGAAGAAACGATGACATCGCTTTTTCCATAGACTGAATTTAATCTCACCTGCTCTTTTGTCACAGTGAGCTCAGCCAATTCCTGTAGCCCGGGTAAAACTCTTTCCATAGTCGGTGAAACTATATCAAGAGCAGCAGCGAGCTTTTGAGAAAATGATTTAAGTGTTTTAAAATCGGCGTCTTCAACGAATACGCATTGAGGACTTGAGCATGCCATTTGTTCATTATTGCAGATTTCAAAGGCGAGAGACTTCAGCATTTGCTGATCATTCATTGTAGACTTTGAAACATAAGCAAAAGAGATTTTGTGTCCCCATTCAACAATTCTTGCATGTGTGGGTGCAAGTTCGCGCAAGCTTCTGATACTTTCTTCATTCCCCCACGCAGAAATGACATCCGCGATTGAAAGAAAATTTTGAAGATATTTCTTATCTGAGGAAGGAACTTTTCCGACGGCAATATAGTTTTTAAAAACACCGGTTTCGTCGAGCTTGCAAAGCTCATGATAAAAAATAGCGGCAAATGAACTGTCTTTTCTGGCCAGTTTTAAAACGTTCACGTTACCGGCAAGCAATCCTTCGATAACGCCGAGAACACCCAGCAACGGAGAATTATTGGGAGTGACATGAACAAGAACTCCCAGTGGATACCATGATTCAAAATGATTTTCTTTGAAATTAATTCTTTTAAGTTCGAAAGGAAAATCGCTGCCCAGTTCTCTTTTTAATTTATCCCGGAGATTTTCAACAGAGAGAAAATCTTCGAGGGCCTGCATGGATTGTTCTGCATCCGCAGGCTTCACATCCGGGCGGGAACGAAGATCTGACTCAAGAGCTTTGTAAAACTCTCCCCTTTCTCTTAACCGCGCACCAGCCTTCTCGATTAAGTTAAAAAGCAGCGTATGCGGCAGAGGGCGCTGGCTCCACATTTCGCTATTGCCGATATTTTCATGAAAGTGTTTTTTAAAAACTTCATCGCTGACAATTTTTCCCTGCCAGAGATTTGCTACTGTACTCATCAACTCTTTCCTTTTAAAAGCTCGCTTGCAGCAAGCGCGCAACTTTTATTTTTTGAAACTCCTGCTCTTCCGTGAATTCTAAAATACGGTGTCGGCAGTCCGCAGCCACAGGATTCAGGTGCATGCAAAGAGGCCATGTCGCCCATTATGACTGAATGGCCAGGCATTGAAGTAATGTAAGGTGATATGAAATGTAAAAAGCCTTTCTGGTCATAACCTAATGGTTTTAATGTTTCCACATCGCGGATAAAAACTCGGGACCAGACGGGAATATGGAATTCATGATTTTTGCATTCAACATAAGGAACGCAATGTTCGACAGAGCCAAAGCCATCGCGCAGACGCTCATTGGGTATTCCGAGCATTTCTTCAACGAGAGCATAGAAATCATTTTTATCGATTGCTTTGTCTGCATGGCCTTTCCATCCACCGCCTAAGAAGACGAGAGAATCTGGATGCATTTTGACAGGTGGGATACCGAGTTTTTTCATGCGTTCAAGAGCGAAATAAAAGAAAGCAGGAAATCCAAATAAGCGAACAGGTAAACCCTGGCGCGCAAAATCGATAAAAGCATCAATAGTGCCAAAGCAATCAAACTCATGGGTTCCACTGCCGGTTAATTTCAACGCCGTAAAGACCTGGTTGACCGGGGCATACTTGCAGAGGAAATTATCAGTGTAGGCAGTGCCCAGCTTGGACGAACTTTCTGTTTCATAACTGAAGAGTACGTAATTGCATTTTTGATCAGGCGTAATCCATCCGTATTTTTCAAAAATAAGGTCAACCATTCTTTGAGCGGAACGAATCGTCCATTCATCAAAGAAAATCTGGGATTTTTGTCCGGTTGTGCCGGAAGAAGTTAAATGAAGAAAAATATCTTTTTCGGGCACCGATAAAACTTCATGTGCTTTGAAAAAATGCGCCCAGAGATGTGGAATGGTCAAAAGGTCATTCAGTGTTTTTAAAGTCTCTACTTTAAAATTTTGTGAAGCTGCCAGCTTTTTATAATAATCACATTTTTCCATATGCCATGAAGTGACTTCTTTCATTGCCTGAACAAATTTTTCATCTTCTTTAGCAAGATTTACATAGGGGTCTGCCAGATCGCAAACACTCTGAACTGTTTTTAGCTTGCTTGAATCCGGAACGCTAAGTTTTTGGACCATAAATGACCTCGATCGTATCTAAGTTGATTTGTTTCCAGGCATCAACATACTGATCAATAAAAGGTTTAAAAGGAGAAACGACCGCCATTCCCTTAAAGTTGAGAGGTTCCATCGTTCTGCTCATGACAATGTAATCTTCAAAATTCTTGTTCACCTCTCTCATCGCAGGATAGATGGCAGAAGGAACAAACTGTCCACCGAGAAGAGTATCAATTAAAGGTGCGTGCTTTACATTGACGAGCACTTCTATGTACGAAACCCCGATATCATCGAGAAGCATGTAAAGGCTGGTGAGTCTTCCATGCAGTTCAGAAATAGGATGAGTGGCCTTAATAAGTGTACAGTAGCCATCTCGCTTACTGAAATAAGCGAAAATATCCATTCTCCCCTTCTTCTCTGAAATAATCATGTTGGGTGTGTGGAAGGGAAAAAAACGGTCCGCTGGATCAGGGAACTTTTCCAGAAATTTTCTGTAAACGTAATGAGGGGCACGGATAATTTCAAAACTCCAGTCATCTTTTCCTTCCGGAACAATGATCGGTTTTTCTTCATCTGCTTTAGGAATAGAAATTCCCGCATTGAGGTTTTGAAGAATATTGTAGAGGGGCATAAGCTTTGGAGAGAGAATATCAATTGGTTTTCTCTTTTCCAATAAGTGTTCTCTGTGCTTGGCAAACAAAGTTACCGTTTCATATTGATGAAGCCTGTGAGCATTAGGGAAAATGCCCAGTGGAAGGTAACCGTTTTTAATAAAAATCATTTGTGGACCGACTGTGATTGTTCTCGTCGTCGCGTAAAGTGAATTCAATCTTTCATCTTTGCTCAGAAAAAACTCACTCACATGTGAAACGAGCCCATTGCCGATTTTATGACGTTGATAGTTTGGATGAACGACGAGACCTACGAGCTTTCCAATTTTGTTGAATGAATCAATCTCAACAATTAAACAGCCGCCAATAACTCTGTTCATGACATCGCGGGCGACCAGTACCATATGAGATTCGTTATCCTGAATGGCCTTCAGAAGCAGATCAGCATCTGTTCCATAGGAGATGGGATATTTTCTTCCATAGACTGCGCGATACAAGTTGATGATCTCATCAACATCGCCAGAATCTGCTTCCTGAATTTTAATGTCTACGCCGATTTCCATGATGATCCTTTTAATATTTTAGGCATAAGTAGTGCTATAAATATGACAACCGCTCCGCTGACTTTTGCGAAAGTCGGAATATAAACATGTGGAAAAATAAGACCGGAGAAACTCAGTGACAAAGGCACAGAAGCGGCACTGATAATATTTACCGCTGTCATAATCGCAGGCACTTCTTCTTCTGGAAGGGCCGTTTGAAAATAAGTGAGCACCTGAATATTGAGGAATGTAGAGAGAACGCCAATGCAGAAAAGAACGGCTGCTCCCTGCCAGGTCTGCTGCGAGAATGAGAAAATCAAAAAGAACGCGCCAAAGAGAAAAGAAACAAGCGCAATCATATTTATACGTTTCTCTCCTTCCAGTTGAAAATTGGCGAGCGACATAAAAATACCAGTGAGAAAAGCGCCAAGCCCCATACAGCCTTCAATCGCAGCGAGAGAGCTGGAATCCCCCATATACATTTTTTCAACATACCAGGGAATCATCACCAGAATGGGAGTGAAAGCTAAATTAAGAAATAAAAAACTTCCAAGCATTCGTGCAATGTCGGGATATTTTTTCAGGACAGTTCTAGGTGTCATCGGCGGAGGATTATCTTCTCCGCTATCGCTCAAGGCCGATCGAGTCTGCAATCCAGTCTGCAACAATCCGCTGAGAAGAAAGCTGATCGCATTCACGAGAATCAGTGTCTTCAAGCTCACAAGATTGAGAAGAAAAATTGCAAAGGTCGCTCCCATAATTGTCGATATCGACATACTGGAATCAATTAAAGCATTTAATCCTACAATTTTATCAGGTGAAATTAATTGAGGAGGCAGAGTGAGAATGGCGGGGTTGAATAAACTTGATCCTACACCAATAAAAAATCCCGCAATAAAAAGACCACTTAAAAGCGCGCTGTCTTTTAAGTCCATGACAAAAAAACCGCCGTAGAGAAGAAAGAGAACGCCCGATCGAAAATAGGAAGTTGAGATCACGGTGCGAAGAGGGCCAAGTCGATTGATAATGTTGGTTGAATAAAACGCCATGAATAAATGTGGTAGAAAGCTGACAGTGAGAAACCACGGAACCACATTGATGGAAAAATTTTTCGTAAAATACCACACCAGTCCGATGGACATCATCTTTTCACAGATTGTGGAAACGAGAAGTGATAAAAAAATGCGAAGAGCATTCCTGTCTTTCAGAATTTCAAAATTGATTGCACCCATAAAATTATTTTATGGGCATTGTGGTATTCGCAACAGGCGGAAAGTTTTAGCTTCCCAGCGAACTAGTCAACTAAGCTTAGAATACTGCTGGCGAGTGTTTTAGCCTCGAGAGGTTTGGCCAGAAAAAGCCTCACCATCCCCTCAACAGTCGCACGGTCAGATTCCTCTCCCACGCCTACCAAAACGGCCTTTTCACCGTAAGGGCGAAGATTCTCGAGCTGGGCCCCTACCGTTTTGACATCGAAAACAATTACGTCGGGCAATAAATCATCCAGAAGATAGAAATTATTTTCCATTGTTTCAACGGTGTAGATGTCTGCGCCCTTTTGTTTGAGGGCGAGTTCCATGGTTTTGCGGAGGAAATCCCCCTGATCCACGTAAAAAACTTTTTTCATAGGACCATTTTGTTGGTACTCTTAAATAATGTCAAACCTAGTTCGAGTCATTGATAATCTTTCAGGTACTACCCTGATGGAAACAACCATGGATAAAATCCAGGATGCCTACTCTTTTGCCGCGATGATGGAAGAAGAAGGGCTGGATATTGAGATTATTGCTCCAGGTTTATCGGAAACACTCATTTCTTCTCTGGGCGCTACGAGCGAAGAGATTGCTGATTACAAAAAAGGTTTAGACGAAGAAATCACTTCTCACAATGATGAATTTGGTGATGAATTCGGTTGTGCCGTTTGTCTCCCGCCCAAAAAATCATGACCATTGAAAATGTCGGAGCAGAATTCAACCTCGAGCAATACTATAAAGCACGGGAGAAAACGATTGCGGCTGTCCGGAAAACAGCGTCGCGTATCGTACCAGGCATGACTGAAAAAGACGGCGTCGCGATACTTGATGAAGAATTGGCAAAGGCCGGCGTAGAAAAATTCTGGCATCCCACAAAATTTCGAATGAACAAAAACACGACAAAAAGTTTTCGCGATCCTTCCGACGAAGGAATTGTTTTGCAAAAAAAAGATGTGTTTTTTATCGATATCGGTCCAGTTTTCTATAATCACGAAGGCGATTACGGAGAAACTTTTTTTGTGGGCGAAGATGAGATTCATGAACATCTGAAAAATGCCTCGCAATGTGTTTTCCAAAAAGCGCAACACGAATGGCGGGAAAAAAATTTGACCGGCCAGGAACTTTACGCCTTTGCTGCCACTGAAGCAAAAAAATTAGGCTTCACTCTCAATTCAAAAATGGCAGGACATCGCCTCGGCGATTTTCCTCATGCTCTTCACTACAAAGGCAAATTAATTGATATCGACTCAACTCCGCTGCCCCATTTATGGGTTCTGGAAATTCATCTGCTGGATGAAAAGCACGGGTTCGGTGCTTTTTATGAAGACATTCTCAAATAAAAAAAAAGCCACCCGCAAAGGTGGCTTCTTACTGCTTGTATAGAGAACAAAAATAAATTTGTATCAATTCCGAAGCAATAATTCGGATTCGATCTTTCGTCTCTGCTTATATATAAAGCATCCTTCGTGCCGGAATGAAACTTCTTAAAAACTCATTTCCGAATCTTTGCTGTTGAGGAGAACTGGCACTCAAGCTGAGGCATTAATTCCCGAATTCAAAAATAAAAATTTCCCGATCTTTATTCTTGGGAGTTAAATTCGCCGGAACCTTTTCGGTTGAGAATTTTTCTTTATAGCCAAGCTCATTCATACTGGTGATAAATTTCTGGATATAAGCGCGGCCTGGATCAGCGAGAATGATTCTTCCGCCAGGATTTAAAAAGGCGATCAACGCTTTCGCCACCTGCATAGGATGCTGACTTTCATAGAGAATGTCTGAACCGATCACCAGATCAAAAAGGCCAAGATCATTTTTAGTGCGCTCAATTTCATTGCGCCAATTCATCACACGGTAATTGAATTCAATCTTATTTTGTTTTTGGTTCTGCTCAAGAAAAAGAGGAACATCCGCATGGAAATCGGTAGCAATAATATCTCCGCCTTTTTTTGTAACGACAAAAGAAGGCAAGGCCAGACCGCAGCCGATTTCCAGAACTTTTTTTCCTTTTAAATCCATCGTTGAAAGGAATTGTGAAAGTCCTACTCCAGCTTCCCAAAGAACGCCGAAATAAGGGCAATATTCTTCGGCCAGCGAATTATCCTGATCTTCTTCCCCGAAAAAAGAACAAAGCGTGTCTATACTTTCATCGAGATCGCGGATGGTCGTGATCTCAAAGCCGAGAACCGACATTTGCTTCAATTGGTATTCAAATCCATGTGTACTTTTCATAACAAAATTATATAGGTTGCTCTTGTCTATATTATACATCGATTTTTTTACAGCGTTTAATACTTTTGTAAGAGCAAAATAAAAAATCTTCAGGTAATCATACTTCTGATTTTTAGCCAGGAGATTTCCATGAAAAAGTTTGCTTCTGTTCTTCTACTTCTACTATTAAACAATGCTTTTGCTCATTCAATTACGATTCCTTTGAAACCAAAAGATTTTTCGCATCACCAACTCGACGATATTTATGTCGGACACAAGAAGATTATTCTCACCTTTGACGACGGACCAAATCCCGTCACCAGTCGTTTTCTTGATTTGTTAGGCGAATATGAGATTAAAGCGAGTTTTTTTGTCATCGGAACCAATGTACAGAAACGTCCTGAAGTAGTTGCACGCGCAGTTTCTGAAGGCCATGTCATCGGCAATCACTCGATGACTCATTTTGCGCTCAAAAATCTCGATCCAATCATGTGGAAAGATAAAGTGAAAAGTGAAGTTCTCGATGCTCATGATGTGATTTCTCCATACATGACCAATGGATCTCATTTTTACTACCGCGCTCCCGAAGCTGCCTGGGCCCAAAAATATGCAGACTTCTTAAATGAGGATCCGATCGGGCGCGATTATATCGGGCCTGTTTTATGGGATATCGGTGGAGAAATGGAATACAGAAACGGAAAGCTTGTTCAAGCTGCAGATTGGGATTGCTGGGCAAAAAAAGTATCAGTGGATGATTGTTTAAAAGGTTATTTGTATGAAATCAACCAAAAGAAAGGCGGTGTTGTTCTCATGCATGACCTGACGACGAAATCGTATCAACTTCTTGCCAAGCTTATTCCGGAGCTGGAAGACCGTGGGTATACATTCGGCACACTCAATGATGTCGAATGGAAATCAAACATGAGATAATTAAATTATGGAGCCGCTTGCTCTTTAGGCTTTAACAGCTTCGGGTAAGCGGATTTCATATACGACTTTGTAATAATATCAAAAAGCGAATCGCTCTCTCCTCTTTCAAGTTTCTCCGGCTTGATATTCTTTAAAATCATTTCATTTTCTATATCAGTTTTTAATGTCTCAGCATTTTTTTCAGATACGGCAACCTGCTGCGCGCGAGATTCTTTCTTGGCGGATTCAACTTTGACAGCTTTTTTAGATTTCTCTTCCTCTGCAACGACAGAGCGAAATTTGCTCAGATCGACTTTGTCGTTTACGCTGTCAGTGGCAACCTTGAGATTGGCAAGTTTTTGGTCGGAAAGTTGATTCAGGCTTTTGCGATAAACTGATTTGGATTTATCTAAATACCTGCCTTGGGTTTTTAAAAAGGACGAACGCACATCTTTATTAAGCGTGTCCAATTCTTTATAGAGATCTTTAATTTCGTCACTGTTAGCTTTTCCCGCCAGACGAAGCTTGATTATCTGATCATACACTTTAAATGAATCGCGCATTTTAGATTTTTCGTTATTCGTAAACAGACCACGACCGCGGGAATCAGTTTGATTCAACAACGTTTCATCTGCCGTGAATTTTTTAAATTTCACGCAAGACTGAGTTTGAAGGCAGGCGCAATTCTCATCAAGTTTTAAACTTTTCCCTGAACGAATCAGGCATCCGCTTTCATCTGCCGCCCGGGCAGTGCTTAAAGAATATAAAAAAGCCAAAATAGCGAATCTGATCATTTTATCATCCTTGATTATTTAATGAGACATTTTCCGCCTTTTCCTAAGGCGTAACATTCAAACTCCATCAGGATCTTCTTCAGATCTACTCGTGAAGCATAGCCCTCTTTTAATTTTTGCGAAAAAGGAGCAGAAGAAAATTTGTAGATATAGTTTAGATATGGATCAGGTTTATCGGCTGCTTTTTTCTCCAGCAGCGTATTATACGTTTGCTTGTATTGATTTAAGAGCATGTCGAGAATACAGATGTTGTTGGCAATCAATTCACGGATCCCTTTATTTGTCTGGTTCAGTTGCTCTATCTTTCTTGTGACTTCATTGATTCGTGATTGCGGCGTTTTCATCCCCTGCATTTGTGCCATATTTTGTTGACCCGCATATTGCTGATAATCGGCCATCGCAGAGGCAATCGAAAGAATGTTATCCCCTTCTCCACCCATTGTTGAAAACTTATCAAGAATAGCCCCGGTTACTGTTTCCTGATTCGGATTGTGATAAATCCCGGTATTCATCATATTCGCCTGTACCCGCGACGTTTCACCTCCCCAGATATCATAATATTTTTTGTCTTCGTTTTTCGAATTGTCCAAATGTTGAGCAAGCGTGCTGAAGTAGTTGTTCACATTTCCTTCTGCGACCAGCTTTTTGAAATCTTCTTCAGTGCCATTCGGATTTTCCTCTTTAAATTTTCCCCAGTGTTCATGGTACGATCTTCCGCTGATCAATTCAGCAATAGCAGCGTCTGAGTCCACGAGAGTAAAGTCTTTATCGTTTACTTTAAAGGTTACATCTTTTCCGTCTGCAGTTCCTTTGATCGTTCCTGACAGCAGAGCAAGAATTGTTGTGGCTTCGTGATTGAATTTCGTTTTTAAAAGTTCAAGAAGCGCATCTGCCGTTTTCTTTACATCCTTTTCTGCCTTATCAACCGCTTCCTGGGCTTTCGCTTTAGCAGCAGTCGCAGAAGCAACGGCAGCATCTCTGTCCGTACAATCTTCGGACCCATCGTCTTTTTTTGAGCAGGCAATGGATTGTGCCGACTTCAAGCTTTCGTTGGCCTTCTCCATATCTGCCTTGGCCTTCTTCAAATCTTCTTTCGCCTTTTTTAATTTATCGATGGCAGTTTGCAGTTCTTTATTAACTTCAGCGACTTTCTGTTTTGCCTGAGAAATTTTTTCTTCACGTACACTATTTTCTGCAATGGCCTGATTCAAAACAGTATTAAGTTCAATTGTTTTTTGTGTGATGGTGTCGCTGTCAGCATTAAGTTCAGAAAGCAATTTGACGACCTGATAAATCATGCATCCTTGTGTAAAAAGCTGCAATTGAGACGTCGCACTTTCATTTGATTGAAATTTTTCACAGCGCTCGATAAAAGCCCGCGCGTTTTCATTCATCTTCACTTCATTGGCAGAAAGCTGTGAAGCGGAAAGAGTTTCAGTGGCGGTAAACATATCAACTGATTCAGAGAGACCTGGATTCAAAACAGGCTTCGCTCTGGTAGGATCTTCCAGAAACGGCATCGTGTAGGAAAGCATCGCCAGTCGCTCAATAGAGCTTGTGATCGCTCCCGCTTTCATTTGTTCGGGTTTATATGTACAGGCCAGTTTGCCGTCCTGCTCGTCAACTTTAAAGGCGTAGTAATCGAGAAATTTGGCATCGTCATCATTGTGCTTCAGCTTCACATCTGTAGTGACATGTGCGAGAGCACTACCAGATGATTCTGAAGGTCCAAAGACAGCACCGGTTGATGGGCCGACAACAAATTCGGAAGCCATTAACGGTTGAGTGAATAATGCCATTGAAAGAAGTACGGCTAAAATTTTTTTCATACAAATATCCTGCGAATTAATTTGATTTCGTCTGAGCTTCTTTCTGACAAGCGACGATGGCTTCTCTTGAGCCGAGCTTGCCGCATTTTTTGGTTTCTACGATATGTTTGATTGTTGAAGAATGAAGTACTTCGCGTTGCTTTTGCAAATCCTGATCGACTTTCTCCTGATCAAGTGACTCAGAAGAAAACTTAGGTGTGGTAATTACATTTTTTTGCAATTTAGTCAGGTCGGCTTCGGCCATAGGATTTTTTTGGGACTTTGAATCTTTGTCTTTATCTTTGGGCCCTTTATTGCCGGAGTCAGCGGCCACTAATTGCAGCGAAAAAAGAATCATCAAAAGGCACATTGATATCTTCATGAACTCTCCATCAAATGAATTTAAACCTATTCTAATGGATAAACCAAAATATCAAAGATTTGGCGGAAAATGAGCATATTTTCCGCCGGTTATGTTAATTAAAGGACAAGGGCCCGAGACCAGAATTTATGCCTGTTGTGGCCTTTTAAGGGTCAACAGCAGTGCTACAATCACTAGGATCAAAATCGGGAGTTTTTCCCTGTAATGGTGGCCGGCAAGTGTTCTCAACACATCTTCCGAATGCCAGAGAGTTTTCACATCTCATTGCACATGATTGAGACCCATCTGCTCTTTGTCCTGTCTTTACGATTTTGCATTTAATGACAGGAGACTGTTCGCACATGGCACTTATGATACAAGTGTCGCCGGTTTTTTTACCGCAAAAAACATTCTCATCCGGATTGTGGTCGCCGCAAGTTTTTGTGGCCGAGTGACAACAAAGACTTTCACAATCAAAATCAGAGTTGCAATTTTCTGATGCCATAGCTCCGAGAGATAATAAAAAAAGAGAAGCTAGTAAAAATGTTTTCATCTATTTTCCTTATTGCTTTGGAACGCACCCAATTTTTTTGTCAGAAGTTCGAACATTGCCGGGAATGCCCATAGGAACAGTTCCGTTTATTTCAGCAGGAGTTCTGACTGTGAAAAGTTTTCGATGTCCTTGAATCAACGGATCTGTACTGTCATTGGCTGGCCAGTAATAATGAACAGTGCTTGTATGCATTTTATTTTTTGTAACTCTGACTTTAATTCCGTTTTCAATCGTAAATCCGTACTTCAGTAAAAGGCTTTCGGTTGCAAACATTGTCCCATAAATTGTTCGGTAAGAGATTCCATCCTGTATGACTTCACCTTCTTTCTCGGCCAGATATAAACCTTCTGTCGCATCCATGTAATCACCTAAGAGTCTGAAGAGAGGAACCGTGCTGGAAAAATCTTCGCTTGTGGGACAGTAAGCTTTCCCCACTTTATCAATAAAGGGAACCATCATGTAACCCAACTGTGGATAAGCTGTTCCTGGTCTGTTGGGATATCCTATAAGATTAAAAAGATTCAGGTGCACTTGTTGATTATATTCAGACAACAGTCTGCGCTCTAAAATTTTATTGATGTTGCTTTCACCATCCAGAAAGCGTGGTTCAAACTTGTCCCACATCACATTCATTTGCGGAATGAATTCCAGTCTAGGATAAAGAACAGAATCGTTTCCTGGATATTGAATTTCATCATGACAGACAACGCTCGGAAGACTTGCTGAAGACGAAGGCGGCATCGGTGCAGGTGTTTCTGCATTGGCAAAATAATAATATGTTTTCGCAAAAGATGTGCGTTCGATTTCTCCATCAGGTGAAACCTTTCCACCGTAAGTAAAACAGCTGTATTGGTTGATTGGAGAAATCTTCAAGACTCCAATAGAATCATCTGAAGAATTTTTATGTCTTCTTAACTGGAACTCCTCCGACTCGGCATCCGAACCCGTTTTATCTTCTACGATTTTCAGAATATAAGTTTTATCATAAGATAGATTATTTAAATTTGCGGTAAGAGAATTTGAAGCGGGATTTACTGTTACTGGAATACGCACTTGTTCAGTCCCATCAAACGCATTCAACATACATTGCGGAGACATTGCGTCTCCCTCAAGCTGAATCGTGCACCAGTTGTACAGATTTCCAAGCTTAGGGTGCAGAGCAATTTCAGGTCCGATGATCATTGATAAATAAAGAGTCGGAGTAGAAGTTATGGGTTTGCTTCGGCAAAAATCTTCGCAATCGCTGATCAGATCAGACTGACCATTCAAGCATGAACAAAAAGATCCGGCCTTCATCGCACGTGTCGGTCGAACATCTACTTTATCGGCGTGATTCAAAAATTTAATGGCAAAATCTTCGGATTGAGTCTCATTATAACCCCAGATGTGCGAGGCTTCATGGACAAGTCTCTTTTGAACTTCTTTGGAAGCTACTTCCAGTTCATTGTCAGTTCTTCCCGAGAAGGCCACATAATAAGGTTTGAGTACTTTTACCGACGGAGGATTGACTACATAATCCATTTCAAGCATGCGTCCTCTACGGTAAGCATTTTTTCGGTAGAGCTTCTGAAGGCGATCATAAGAAAGTGTATTCTGTAGAATGCCTCTCCACTCAGGATGAGTTACAAGTTCCGGAAGATCAGAGTCAACAATTTTATGTTCCAAATCTTCTGTCGCCATCTTTAGAATTTTTATGGATTGCTTATAAGCAAATCCACCGTTACCGGCATCGTCTCCTCCGCCGTTTGCGGCCATCGCATTGAACGTCAATGCCATAGCGAGTAATCCAAATTTAAATTTCACGAGCTTCTCCCTTAGTCGATTGTGTGAGAGGAATCAGGTGAATGCCGAGATTGTACACTCTCGTCTTTTCTCCTTCTCCCATGAATTCAGACATCCTGATTCTGAATTTTTTTATTTCTGCTTTTACCTCTTTCATCTTGTCTTCATTAATGGCAACGGTGATCGAAGTAATATCTCGTTCCTGAATATCGTCGTGTTCAAGCGAATGAATCGCTTTTTCCAGAATCTGTTTTTGAAAATGTCTGATCCCTGCAGAAGCAATATCAGTTGTTGTCGATAAATGAGTTGAGGTTCTATAAAGCTGTCCCCTCTCATCACGATCAAGAATTTCCAGACGAAGAAGTCTATCTACTGCAAGCTTGACTTCCAGTTCAGAAATCCCGAGCATTCTGGACATCCATTTATAATCTTCGCGAAATTCATCTATATAAAGAAGCTGGGTGATACCGTAGTGGTACCATTCCTTCATTGCCGTAAAACATTCAATCGAAAGTTCTTTTTCTTTTTTGTCCTGATCAGTTCTTTCTGATTCGTGAGATAAATAAAAAGAATAAAGTCTTTCTCTCTCTTCAGGACCAAGGACGAGCGCATCCGCAATTCTCACTGCGAGATTGAAAGTCATTTTTCTTTTGCCCGATAAAACTCTTGATAGAACTGCTGGATTCACATCCACCATTCGTGCAAAGGCCCTGAGAGAAAATTGAGGGTTTTTCTTCGTCTTGCTCTCAAGTAACTGAGCAAGCCACGTTCTTGTTTCTTCTTGAATTAAATTTGTTTCCATAAATTCATTATCGTTAGTTTCAAAAAATATGAAAGAGTTTTGACAACAAAGTGTTACCAGCTGGAAACACCCGACTTTAACAGTGAGGTATTTTTTTGCCGTTGGTAGTAGCAAACTAGGTTTTTTCCTAAAATGAGTTAACAACATTTAAAAGGACACCCAGATGAAAGCAACTCTTCTTGCCCTCGCCCTTTCTTTAAACTTCTCACTGTTTGCTAAAGATGATCACTCTGCTCATCATGAAGTCCCTGCTGCTAAAGAAGTTGAAGTTAAAGAAGTTAAGAAGGCGGATAAAAAAGAAGAAAAGCATGACGAGCACAAACGTGAATCCGGGCCTGTTTCTGCCGCAAAATCTTTAACGATGCTTAAAAATGGAAATACAAGATTTATCAAAGGGAATTTGAGAAGAGACGGAGCAACAAAGGCCGACAGAGAAAGATTATCAACAGGACAAAAACCTCATGCAATCGTACTTTCCTGCTCTGATTCTCGCGTTCCACCAGAGGTTGTTTTCGATCAAAAACTCGGAGAAATCTTCACCGTAAGAACCGCCGGTCAGGCACTCGACTCTTCGGCGATTGCTTCAATCGAATACGCTGTTGCTCACTTGGGAAGCAATTTAATCGTCGTCATGGGACATGAATCGTGTGGAGCTGTGAAGGCCGCCCTCGCCACTTTAAAAGGTGGAGATGCCGGGAGCCCTGCTCTCAATAAGCTCGTGGGCGATTTGCATCCTCGCTTAAAAAGATTTTCTGAACTGTCACAAACAGACGGTGTTGTCGTTGAAAGCTGGGCGAATGTTGAGGGCGTGACAACTGATCTCATGGATCGCTCTGAAATGATCAGACGCCTGGTTGAATCCGGCGAAGTCACAATACAGAAAGGTTTATATCATCTTGGTACCGGACAGGTGGAATGGAGATAATCTAAGCAAAAAAAAAGGCCCTCACTCGAGGGCCATTTTATTTAAATGCCTTTCACCATCATAATCTCATCACTCAAACTTCTCTTACTTCATAATATTCTTCGAGCCATCCGCTTGTGTATTTTCCTGGGCTTTCCAGACTGACTCATCATAAATCACATCATGAAGTGTATTTTGTCCCCAGCCGCCGCCTTGGCAAATTGTTAAAATCTGCATTGCTGAAATGACAGGAGATCCACCGAAACCAGAGGCCATTCCTGGATAGCCTTTTGAAGTTGAAAGAATTGAATCCATAGATGGCATCATAGGATTCAACATTTGAGCAGTGCTGGCCCCAGGCATTCCCATTCCCATACCGACTCCCATGCCACCGACAGCACCACCACCTGGATAACCGTAGCCTGTAAACATATCAGATTTCAATTTAGTCTTGAGAGGTTTTGGAGACGTAAAATCTCCTTTCTTTGATTCACCATAAATATCTTTGTTGTTTTGATAGTAATCATCAAATATATTCTGAGCACTCTCCATTAAGTTTTTATCAAAACAAGAAGCTGCTTCAGGATTTTTCTTGAAGAACTGAGCGACGTTTCTACAAAGTTTTGCATCGTAGTTTACATCTTGTCTCGCTTCATCGCCAATGGAATTGATGGTATCTACTCGTGAAGGAATGCATTTTCCATTTTTCATTTCAAGTTTCACATTCGTTGAATATTTTCTTTCAAATGAATTTAAATTCTTTGCGAGTTGTTGTTGCTGTTGTTTGCCGCCACTTGCACCATAAAAGCCCCCCATCATCCCAGCGCCTTTCATGTTGTAAGTTGTCGCCACATAAGTCACTTCACCTTTATCATTGCGAGTAATGACAATTTCAGAAGCCATACCGTTGTCTTTATTTGTAAGAACTTCTTTTCCATCTTCATTTTTATAATTCATTGATGGATGTGGTTTAATTTTTCCATCTTCAGTCAGCTCAAACGGATAAAAACTTGATTTGCCGGCTTCAGGCTTAGTTATATTGGTTGCCGATGAGCAGACATAAAACATCCCCATCTTCGTTTCACATGGCTTATCTGGCATTGCAAAAGTGTTAAATTGTTTCTGGCAGTAAGAATAATCAACAGTAGAAAAGACATTTGCTGAAAAAAACAGTGCGCTTAAAAATAGTGAAGTTTTCATTTGATCCCCTTTAGTGATTTGGAACTCAAATAAATTTTACCCTACCCTTAGAGGGAATCCAGAGAGAAAAAAAGACTCGTAAATAATGAACGAATTTAATCGGCTTTAAACAAAAAAGCCCTCTTTCGAGGGCCTTTAGATCTTAAAGAACTTTTTTAATAACAATGATGAGCGCTGAAAACCCAGGCTCATTTCTATAAAGAAGATGTCCTGTTGAATCCACCATCGCCTGTCCTTCAACAGTAAACTTCGGGATGCGCGCTCCGCTAGTTTCTTTGATTCTGTTGAAGAGGTCTCCAGCAAGCGATTCAGGGAGGCGAATACAACCGCCAGAAGCTTTTGTACCAAGCGCCCCTTCTGTTCCCTTTGGTGCTTCATGAAGAGCAATCGGACCGTTGAAAAAAATAGAGAACGGCATTTTAGTTCCGCCAATAATTTTTGAGAAAATCCCACCGTAGTTTGAAGAACGGTGATCTTTATCCAGCCAATCTGGTGTGTAGTAACCTGTAGGTGTTACTGACCATGAATCTTTCTTAGAGTGGTGCTCACCCTTTTTTTCAAATCCATCACGACCAGTTGAAACTAATTCTTTTCTGATGAGTTGTCCGTACTCATAAACCTTAATCGTCTGAGCTTCTTTGCCATCAGTCGCTTTATTAACGACAACCACGTAGCGGAATTCATTCATCCACGGTTGAGTATTAAAGAATGATTCATCGAAATTAGCTGCCACATCTACCGGTCTTTCCGGCACTGTGAAGACACCAGTATCTTCTGCGCTTGCTGTAATGGCGACGAAAAGTAAGACGAAAAATCCGATAACTATTTTCATGGTTGTAACCTCAATTCTTAAATTTTGATTGAGGCATCCTTACCATTCTAAAAAGGGTTTTTCAAAAATTTATCGAAATATTAAGGAGAATTATTTTTTGCGTTTGCTCTACCAGAAGTCTGCTGGCACCTAAAAAAAGGGCCGCATTTCTGCGGCCCCATTCATACATCAAAGTTGGGTTAAAACCTTTTCAGTACTAAATCTTATAGATCTTTTTTGAATTTATCAGCAAGAGTTGCAGTCTTAACTTTTTCAGTCGACTTGTACTCTCCACCGTGAGCAGCAGCTTTCATAGAAAGAGCGATTTTCTTCGCTTCTTTATCTACTGAAATTACCATTGCTTTTGGCTTGTCACCTTTCTTAACTACGTCAGATGGTTTTTCAACTCTTTCATCAGATAGTTCAGAAATGTGGATCAGACCTTCGATTCCTGTTTCAAGTTCTACGAAAGCTCCGAAGTCAGTTACGCGGACAACTTCTGCTTCAACAACTGTTCCAACTGGGAAACGAGATTCGATTTTTTTCCATGGATCTTCCTCTAGTTGTTTAAGACCTAGAGAGAATTTTTGGTTTTCTTTATCAACAGCAAGAACCATTGCTTCTACTTGCTGACCTTCTTTGAATTCTTCAGCAAGGTTGATGTTTTTCTTAGTCCATGAAACGTCAGAAACGTGGATAAGAGCATCTACGTCTTCTCCGATGTCAACGAAGACACCGAAATCAACGATTGATTTCACTTTACCTTTAGTTTTGTCACCAACTTTGAACTTCGCTACTAGAGCATCCCAAGGGTTTGGTTGAAGTTGTTTTAGACCAAGAGAGATTCTCTTGTTCTCTACATCTACGTCTAATACTTGAGCCTCTATACGCTCGCCAGCATTGAAGTGTTTAGTTGGGTTTTTAATTTTGTTTGTCCAAGACATTTCAGAAACGTGGATTAGACCTTCGATTCCGTCGTCTAGTTCAATGAATACACCGTAGTCTTTTACAGATACGATTTCGCCAGAAACTTTAGTTCCCGGGATGTATTTTGACTTAGCTTCTTCCCATGGGTTCGCCTGAACTTGTTTTAAGCCAAGAGAAACTCTTTCCTTATCTGTATCGAACTTAAGAATTTTAACTTCGATTTCGTCGCCGATGTTAAGGATGTTAGATGGGTGCTTAACTCTTCCCCAAGACATATCAGTGATGTGTAGAAGACCGTCAATACCACCAAGATCGATGAATGCACCGTAGTCTGTGATGTTTTTAACGATACCTTTAACAACCATTCCTTCTTCGATTTGAGAAAGAATTTCACCGCGCATTTTACCGCGTTCTTCAGCAAGGATTGCTCTTCTTGAAAGAACGATGTTACCGCGTTTTTTGTTAAACTTGATAACCTTGAATTCCATTTGTTTACCAATGTACTTATCAAGGTAACGTGTAGGACGGATGTCAATTTGTGATCCTGGAAGGAACGCTTTAACACCGATATCAACTGATAGACCGCCTTTAACTTTAGCGATTACTGTACCAGTTAGAGGTTCACCTGATTCACAAGCAAGAGAGATTCTATCCCATGCTTTTAGGATTTCAGCCTTGTCCTTAGAAAGGATTAGGTTACCCATGTTTGATTCAAGTTTTTCCAGGTAAACTTCGATTACGTCACCTGCTTTAATTTTCAGTGAACCATCGTAATTTTGGAATTCTTTTACTGATACAAGACCTTCTTGCTTGTATCCGATGTCTACAGTTACATAATCTTGACCGATGTTGATGATTGTTCCTTTGAACACTTCACCTTCTTCAAAATTTTTTGATGTAGAACTGTCTAGTAGCGCGCTGAAATCCGTTGCAACTTTAGTTTCAACGTCTTCACCAATGACGACGTCGTAACCTTTCATCCAACTTGCTTTCAATTCTTGTTTTTGAGCCATAATAACCTCGAGAAATTTTTTTACCGACTTAATATTCTTAAACCGGCCCCAGCTTCTGCTTTAAAAAAGAGTTACTAGATTTGAAGCGCCACTATAAGCTTTTTTGGCGCAAAAGTACAGAATTTTGAGGTTTTCTTAGACTGTAAAAATTCACTGGTTACTCTATGATCGCGTGGTCTCGTGATATAACACCACTAATCATTTTTAAGTTTAGGGAGATTTTATGAAATCAATCGTTTTGACTGCACTTCTCGTCTCTAGTTTCAGTGTCTTGGCGGGCCAGTCTCAGCCTACAAACCCGAACTTGAAGAAAACGGCGATGGAAGCATTCTTAAAAGAAGCCAATAATCCACAATCCGTTGTGGCCCAAACCATCTCTGCCGTAAATGAACAGAACACTGACGGTCGCAATCCAGAAGGATCAATCAAGCTTCCGGTCACAAAAGAAGACATCCAAGTTGCACGCCTCTCAACTGAAAATATGATCAATCCGTGGCATTACGCTTCGAAAAGTGACGATGGAAAAACGTGTACGGCCGGAGGAGACTCGGCGGAGTTCTTAATTTTGCTCGCAAGCGAATACGGAGTTCATGGAGCCCATGAATCAGAGACAGTTCCTTTTAAAGTGCGCGTGAGTGAATCACTTTCAGCGACGAGAAAAGACGGCGCCGCTATCGAATATTGTGAAGACGTGGCGTACGATGAGCAAGGCGAATACGTTGTAGCGCCAGTACAGATTCAGCTCGATTCAATTTCAGCGTTGAACATTAGCGAAAAATAGATTTCTATTTTTTCTATCCTAATTGTTCACCGTGACTCGTTTCATTGGCGACTTTTGCCAATTCAGCTTTGAAGATTTAACAATTTTCTTTCCAGAGCTAGTCACAAACTCACGATAATAGGCGAAAGCGACGATGTCTTTTATGGCGTAAAGATTTTTCCTGAATTGGCCGTAAAGTCTTTGTGGTGGAGAACAAAAGCACAATTTATTTACAGGCACACAAGAACGTTTTTCGTGCTGCCATTTCTTATTTTGTTTCGCTTTTGCTTTTATCATTCATTCTTTCTTCGTGTGGATTTAAAATATCTTCAAACGGAAGTCGAACAGGTTCCTTCATTTCCGGAATCGTCACTCCTTTTCTGGGACAAATTGCGGATACAGAAAGACATTCTTTTTTCTTGAATAATGCAACGGCAGCAGCGTGTGCAGATCCGGTTTATGCAAAACTATACAAACTTCAAGCTGATGGATCGATCAATGAGAGCTCTGAGCTTTCATCACAATTAATTGGAGCTGATGCGCGCTACTCTTTTGACATTAAATCACTCGGAATCAATTCAAAAAATACGAACGTTGAGTTTATTGTCAAGGCCGAAGGATGCAATGGAGATGTTTACAAACGTCCCGTTACTGAATTCGATAGCAAACAAGATATTAGTGCTAAATCAACGGTTGTTGCTGAAGTCATCAATGCAAGTAATCTTATTCCGAACAAATTAAATGAAGTTCAAAGAAAGAAAGTGGAACTTCTAATCAATAGTCTTGAAGGAACATCAACAAGCACGGCCCTTAACTCGCTCATCAATAACACAGAAAGTGCTAACACATTCACGGCCATTTTTGGGTCATCACCAACAGTCATTCAAGACTCAAAACCAGAAGTCACTTTAGAAATTCCGACTACTGCTATTAATGAACTGGCCATTGCAAATTTTAAAGTCAGCGCCTTTCACGTTGATCCAAACTACTCTTTCGCCTATAAATGGAAATATGATGGCGCTATTGTAGGCTCTTCCAGCACTTTAAATTACATTCCTTCTGCAAACGAATCTGGAAATCATCAACTCGTCCTTTACCTCGGAAAAAACGATGGAAGTGGAAATATAGATTTAAGCAAACCGTATTACACAAATACATTTAACGTTGTCGTGAATAACAACATTCTCCCTACTCCGCCGAATTTTTCTTTGAATTCTTCCACTCCGTCTCCAAGAAATACAAATACTGTTCAGGTCGATCTCAATACAGGGGTCTCACTTTCAAATTGTGCCAGCTTTTCAAAACTGGCAGTTACCGACACAAACCAGATCCCCGGAGTTCTGCAATTCAATCTCTCTTGCTCAAACTCTGGAACGCAAACAGAGACGATCCAATTCTCGAGTGGAGATGGTGCTAAAACTCTTTATCTCTGGGCCATGGACAACGAAGGAAATATTTCATCAGCTAAAACATTAAGTTTGATTTTAGATACTCTACCACCAGTGGCGAGTCTAACGTCTCCTTCGACTTTAGTTAGAGGCGGGACAACTCTGAACATTGATTTAACGGCCACTGATGCCGGCGTCGGTCTCAGCTCTTTAGATTTATATTTTTCTACTGACGGCGGTACGAGCTTTTCGCTCGTCAGTCATCTTGCAAACAACGCCACTACCTTTAGCTGGAATGTTCCTTCGATCAATGTCCAGAATGCTAAATTAAAATTAGTGGCCACTGATTTAACTTCATCATCTTCCAGCGCTTTGTCGACAAATTTTGAGATCGATTCAACGGCTCCGACAGCGCCAGTCCTCACACGCACTTCAAATAGCTCGAGCAATTCCACCAATGTCACTATTGGAGCAACTTGCTCGGCAGATTATTTTAAAATTCTGTATTCTGTATCTAGCGCAATACCAGCACTCTCAGACTCTGCATGGGAAAATTGCACAACGACAAAAAACTTCACTGTACCTAGTGGTGATGGAGCAAAAACAATCTATGCATTTACTAGAGACGTTGCAGGAAATATTTCCAATTCTTCGAATGTGTCGATGACTTTGGATACAACTTCACCATCGGCTCCTGTTGCAAATCTAACAAGTCCGGTGATCAGCAGTTCTGTAACAGCACACTTTACCGTTTCCGATTGCCTTGATCGCCCATCTCTGTTTGTCAGCGAGTTCATTCTTGCGCCGTCTGCAAGTGATTCTGGCTGGCAGGTCTGTTCAACCAATGCCAATGCCATTTCCTACAACTTGCTAGGCCCTGTTCTTCAAGGGACGCATACATTGTATGTCTATGCAAAAGATTCTGTCGGAAATATTTCTGCGGCAACAACGGCATCAATGATTTATGATACGACAAATCCAGCTTTAAGTTTATCAGCAACACTCAGCTCTCTGTATAAGGGTGGCGACACCATTAACTTTAATTTTTCCAGCAGCGATGCCAATGGACTTTCTTCTTTAAAACTTTATTTTACGAATGATGATGTTAACTACTCACTGGTCAATTCACTGGCAACCACTGCGACCACTTATGCATTCAGTGTTCCAACCATCAACACAACAACGGCTAAATTAAAATTGGTAGCTATCGACAATTCGACAACTGCAAATGAAACAATTGTCTTCTCGAATGGTTTTGCGATTGATTCAACGGCGCCGGTTGCTTCGACCATAGCAAGAACGAGTTCTCAGTATTCCAACAGCAATGTTGTAACAATAAGTGCAACCTGCTCTTCGGACTTTTCTCAAATTTTGTATTCTGAAAGTTCTGTTACACCAGCACTCGGAGATACTCATTGGGAAGCCTGCACGACGACAAAATCTTTCACAACCACGTCTGATGACGGTGTGAAAAACATCTATGCTTTTACTCGCGATCTTGCTGGAAATATTTCAACATCGTCGAATGTTCAAATGACGTTAGACACGACACTTCCTAATCTTAGTCTAACAAACTTTTCTTCTGGCGGACAATTTCAAGGTGGCTCAACTCAAAACATTTCCTGGTCTGCAACCGATACGAATATGGTCTCTACTCCCATCGGCCTTGCCTATTCAACAGACGGTATTAATTTTACAACCATTGCCACTAATCTTCTTAATAATGGATCATATACTTGGACATTACCTCTCATAGATTCAAATCAAGTCAAAATTCGCCTAACTGCTGTAGATGCAGCAGGAAACCAAAAAACGGTGATGAGTGCTTCTCCATTTACGATTGACAGTTCAGCGCCGGTTCTTTCTTCAATTGTCATTAATGATGGTGCTCAATACGCCGGAACTTCCATCGTTAATATTAAAGTTAACGTTGCAGATAATTTCTCTAGTTCTTCACAAATTTATTTGCATCTTGCTCCTGCAAACGTCGCTACTTCAGACTGTCAGTCCGAGTTTACCAATGACAACTGGACCCAGTACCAAAGCTCTACCACATCTTTTCTTTTTTCAATTGTGCCAACGGATGGAACAAAAAAAATCTGTGTTTGGGCAAAAGATGCATCAGGAAATATATCGATCATGAATTCACCTTCAGCAGGCGTTGCTGGTGTCACATTTGATACAATTGAATATCAGACAGGAACCCCACCAACAATCTCGTTTTTTGAAGTTAAGAAATCTGGGGGATCCTATGTTGCTGCTGCCGGCGATCCAATGACTATTTCCTGGACAGCGACTGACTTTGAAGAGCTTGCCGCAAATGCCATCAGTTTTTCGTACACAACAGACAACATCACCTGGAAAGATATCACGACGAACTTAAGCATCAGCAATTCAAACAACATTACATGGGTTGGAAATCTTGCTCCAGGAACGACCACTGCTTCTGGATCATTTACGACGTGGGTTGCTCCTTCTTCAAGTTATTTTCGATTAAAGGCCCAAGCGAGAGATGTGGCAGGAAATACATCCAATATAGTCATGTCTCAACCTATCAATACAGGCCGCTGGTCAGTTTATGCCGGAAATAAAGATAGAGGTAATGGAGGAACTGGACGTGCAGCAGTTCTCTATGGAACTCCTCGTATTTCTGCATTCGCCATCAACCCTAAAAATGGTGACGTCTATGCTTATGATGAGGGTGTGGGAATTAGAAAACTCGACGCAAAGACGGGATTAGTTTCAACCTTCATTTCATCCGGAACGTTAAATCTACCCGTGGATGGTCCGCTCCCAGCAACCCCAACAATGCCTATCGGTGCCTATCTCAATCCCATTTTTGATTCTAAAGGACGATTGTACCTTGCAACCAACTATTCAATGTCTACGGTTACAATTTATCAAATTGATATTGAAAACAATTATGTCAGAAAATATGCTGGTGGAGGAACGAGCGACGACGAAGGAGTTCCTTCAACAAGTTTAAGAGTCAGTTCCTCATCAATGGCCTTTGATGAATCAGATTCTCTCTATCTTTTTACCGTTATTGGCATGCCCACAACAACGGCTGAAATCTTGTCTTTTCCTAAACGATTAATTAAAGTTACACAAAACACAGATGGATCCCCTGGAACAACGACTCGAATCATCGGAGGAGGGACTGCGGGCGCAATCACGTCTGGTCAAACTGCCTATAGTCAACCAGCGTCTTCTGCCAGTAACTACACTGAGTATACTGGAATCAGCGCCTGGGATAATGGTCAAAAAATTTTGGTCATTGGTTACGCAGGCAATATCAAATACAAAATTATTAATGGTGTTGTGTATTCGACAAATTTGAATGCAAATTTTGTCAATGGTGTTTCGATTTACAATCCACTGGATGGATATGTTTATAAAACTACTTCTACCGGGGGAGTTGAAAAGGTCCTCATTAATAGCAATGGAGCAAACGGTGAAGTTTCCACTGTCTTGTTCAATGGAAATGCGACAGCTGCAGGGTGTGCAGATGATGGTACAGCGACTACTAATTTCTGTGGAAAAATTGATACTTCATTGCAAATTCGTTCTGGCATTCTCTATTTTACTGATGGCGTTTCAAATAACAGCGGTTCAAATTATTCAATTCGCTATTTTGATAGCACCAATAAATTGCAAACTCTTTTCGGATCAAAACCATTCTACGGCGACGGCCAAAATCGTTCTGTAGCACGTGGTAATTTCGCTGCGATTTATTACAAAACGGCAGCAGAACCCGAGTCCGGAGCATTTCCGGAAGGTTTGTATTTCATGGAAAGTAATGGATTCGTTTTCGGGCGAATCAATACGGACGATACAGTTACTCAACTCTGGGGAAACCAGGCCCGTGTCGGATCGACAATGGTTGATGGAACAACTGTTAGTAAAAATTTAAATCTGGGTTCGCCTTATTCAGGTGGAGACGGAATGATTATGACCTTCGATAATCAAGGTCATCCGTGGATTCGCACAGGGCTTAATGCAGTCAAAATCGATGGGCAAAATAAAATAGTTAAAATGACTACTTCTAGTACCAGTTCGAATCTACAGATTGCTCCCAATAATGCTAATCCGTCGCTCTACGGTTTATGGGTTCATTCCGGAAGAAGTAATTTTACTTTGAAAAACCAGGGGCTATTTGTAACTCCTAACTACGTTTACAATCCCGGTTACGACCCTGCTATAACCATTCGTTACATGGATTTCAATTCTCTCACGACTCCTATTTTAATCGGGGCCAATTACCTTGCAAGTTCAAACGCTGCTGCAAGTGCAGATGTAACAACGCCGGGACAGGTCGTGAATGCCCCGCTGTGGACAAGTTGTAGAAACGGGACAAACTGTTTTCTTCAATACATTTCAAATGACGACAGACTCTATTTTAGTGAGAACAATAAGCTTCGCTATATCACAACACCAGATAACCCAGCGACAAGCACATTAGTGACTCTTTTTACAATCCCTTCCGGAGTGATTTACAATTTTCAGTTTACGCCAGATTTTTCTCAATTATGGTACATGAGAAGCAATGGCGGTCTTTTTTGTTATGACTTAACCTCGGGGCGTTCGTGGTGTGATAACACCACTGACCACTTTTCGATCAGAACAAGCGCTGGTTTTGCCATTACACCGGGTGCAAATCAAATGACATTTAAAGATAATCAAACGATGTTCATTTCAACATTTTCGGGAGAAATTCTCCAATTTGCTTTACCAACTGCTCCTTAAAACTCGAACTCACGTGATAAAACCATCCGGGCCTCAACAACTGAAAAAGAATATTCGGTTTGCTTGCTGTCGATTTTATAATAATTGATACCAGGAAGCAGGCGCCAGTTCTGCGACAGTGGATAAACCGCTTCTGAGTCTATACGCCATCCTTTTGAAGTATCTTGTGTTGATTCAGGAGATTTTGATTCTCCTCTATAGGCTTTCTCGACATAAAGTTCAAACCAAAAATTCTCTCGAGGAAACACAAGACCCAATCCAACGAAATTGGATTTTAACTCATAAGGAATTTCAGCCGTAGAACTTTTGCCAACGTAAGAATGCTTGATAATGGAATGCGAAAGCGCAAAATGGAAAAAATCTGTAAAGTTCCATTTCGGAACTAACTGTATTCGATAATCGAGATTCACAGGAAAAGAAAATTGGTTATTAAATATTTTCTTTGTAAAAAGATCAATGGAGAGAGACCCGAAAAGATCTGTCGAATAAATGGCCTTTACTTGTAACAATGGCTGTAAACCGGAAAACGTTTTAGTCGTTACTTCTCGATCGATTTCTCTATTATTGGCAACAAAGCCGCCAAGTCCCGGATAAAGATTCAAACTATGAGTATAAAGCGTCACTTGCTTCGGACTTTTCTCGGATTCTACGATTCTGGGTGCTGGAGTATTCTCAATTTTATCCTTTGATAAATGTTCCATCCTCGCAAAACTTTCAAACTCCTCTACGGTCTTGATTCTATTTTTAAAAGTAATGAAATCATTTTTATCAATATTAATATTGGAAAGAAAAACTATGTCTGAATCTGAAATTTTTAAAATAGATCCTGCATATATTTTATTAGGGATCTTATATTGAGAGGACTTTTTAAATTGATTAATCTTCCCGTCTTTGGGCCACAATTTCAAATGTCCTAATGAAAGGAAAACGACACCGAGTTGATCATTGTCTTCAACGCGATAAAAATAATCCTTTGAATAAGACACGTAAGAGTTCAGTAAGAATGCCAAAATCACTATTCGTTTCATTACAGTAATCCTTTATTTTTTAGTCTTGTTTAATCCGGTCGCGAATGAGCTGAATGTGGCCCTTTAAAGAATAGATGTAATCAGAAAAATTCTTAGGCATCTTCATTTTATCCACACGATCTTCAATTTGCTCAAGTTGTCGCAAGTATCCTTCTTTATCTTCTGTTGTGGCCTCGGTCTTAATCTGCATTTCTAAAAATTTCAATTCGCCATAACGTTGATATATTTTTGTTTTCTGTCTCCAGAAATAAAGCTGAGGCAATGTTTTGATTGCTGGCAATAGAAACGCAACGACTGGAATGACGAGGAAAATAAAGCGGTCGAGCCAGGCAGCGAGCCAATAAGGCAGATATCGTTGAAGAAATGTTCCACCAGATTTATAAAATTGAACGGCGTCTTTTGAGAGAACAAATGAATCGTCCTTGCTGTTGGGAAATTCCCCTTTCTTTTCAAAAATACCGGCAGGGTTGTGAACTTCGGTCGCGGCCTTCAGCAAGAGATAAGAAAGTGCAGGATGAAGACGGTCGCGAATGAGCAATGTCGTTGTTGAAGAAACAAGATGAATATCCTGCGCAGGAAAATCAGATTCGAGATCCAGCGCTCCTCGAGGGAGAACCAGATGGCGGAAAGCAGGATCTTTTCTTGAAATCGCTTCGGCCTGCACGACGTTCATTAGTTTAATACCTTTTGTCGTCGCCAGATCTTTCACAATCGGACTGCTTGCCGGAAGCATGAGGATGGCCACATCAATCTTGCCTTTTTTTAATGCATCAGCGGCTTCTGTTGAACTCATGTTAACCAGATCGGCAACAGCAGGGTCCAGTCCGGAAACATTCATCAGGCGCTCAGTGAGAACGAGAGTTCCATGTCCGGCCTTGCCGACAGAAATTTTATCGCCGACAAGCTGTGAGAGGTATTCGTAATTATTTTTTCCGCGATAAAAAATCCAGATCGGTTCGTAGAATAAACTGCCAAGGGATTCAATATTGGGGTGTTCCTCGAATGAACCGAGACCATCCTGAACAAACGCTGCAGAGACACCGGAATTGTCTTCTTCCAGCATATCCATGTTTTCAAATGGCCCGTTGGTGTATTTGATGTCGAGCTTTACACCATCGGCCTTTAAAATGCGTTGATAAAGTTTTAAGGATGATTCCAGTTCCATCTGATCGTCGCCGACGGCAAGCGTGAGATGATCAGGCGGTGCGGGATTTAAACGTTGTACGACAAAGAAGAGAATGAAAATCGCCAGTGCTCCGGCAAGAACCGAGAAGCCGAGTTTTTTATCCATGAGAAATCACCCTAAAAGTTTCGAGTCATCAAACGTGACTTATGTATTCTTCCGGAAAAGCCGTGCTCTTCTTTGAACAGTTCTTGTATACAAAGATAACAACTGCATCTTGTAACCTTTGTAAGAATGTTCACGTTCAACAAAGTACTTATATAATTTTGTTTTTTCTCTGAAGACGGCATTGCCCAGGATGACTTTTTCCCACTTATCGCGCAACTCGCGGGCATCGAAGAGCTTGTAAGTTTCCCCTACGCCTTCATAAACATCGAGCAAATCTACAGAACAAAAATTTCTCGGAATAATGACTGGCACTTCATTCAACAAAGCACTGATGGCAAAGTCTTCAATAAACTCAGTGGGCCCGTTGCTGATCCAGACATCGAGTTCGGGTATAACGCTGACAATGTCTTTGTTCGTTACGAAGAGAACATCTTCCTGTAGTTCCTGTTCCTGAATCTGCTTCATGACTTCTGGAAGAAGATCAATGGACTGGAAATCCACGGCTGAAATAAATAGCAATTTGCTTTTTTTGCCACCGGGAGTTTTTTCATTCAAAACTTTGAGCGCGGAAAGCATCGGAGTGATCTTCGCGATATTCTTGATTGCAGGTGAAACATAAGTTCCGGCCAGAAAATAATCTTTATATAAATCAAAATTAATCGCGACTGTCTCGCCAGCCGGAATTTCCTCTTCCTGCTTAATCCCCATACCGAAATATTCAATTTTTTTCAGCGGTAATCCCAGATTTCCCAAGGCATCCTGAGTAAGATTCTTATTTGTCAAAAGAAGAGAATCGATTCTGGCAATCAATGGACGGTACCAGAACTGCTGCAAAGGTTTATCAATTGTGTGATCCACAGTCACAACCAGTGCCGTGAGATTTTCGGCCTTCAGTTGAAAAGAAATCGACAGCAAAAGATCAAAGTCATAGCAATGAACGATATCTAGTTTTGCTTTTTTATTGATCGGCCGCAGAGACACATGTTTGTGATAAGTGAAAAAACGATTGATGAAATGCTCTTTAAAAGGAATGATCTCAACGTCAATGGTCTTAGCTGCCTGAGCAAGAAAAGATCCTTCATAGGTGCAAAGATAAATATTGTAGCCATGTTTCTTGGCCACGCTCATATCGCGAAACGCTAGACGCTCTTTAGTACTCCAGTCTCTGGACGGAAGAACATACAAAATATTGCGAGCGTACTTGTTTACCATTTTATTTTGTCAAAACACCTGGTTTGTATTCAACCAGTTCTCCATAAATAGAACCTAGTTTTACTTTTGCCTGGAATTTTACGAGGCGTTTTCCTTCATCCATCGCGTACCAGAAATTGATATCGCCACTTTTTTGCAGAACGCCCGGGAAGTGAGTTTCTGCTTTCAGGCGGTAGGCCCTGATATCATTGCCGTTAACTGAAACAGTCTCTTCACCCACGACTTCAATTTTTAAAAGCCACGTATCTCCTCTGGTTGAAACCGGGAAATCGTATTTATCCCCTTTACGCAATGGAAGTCCGCGCACAAACTGAAGGGCTGCAAAAGAATCCTGAACATAACGTGGAATATATTTTTCCAGATGCTCTTCTTTGTTCGCGCCTTGCTTTACTCTCTTATACCAGGTCATGACTTTATGTTTTTTAAAGTCAAACAATTGCAAGTCATCAACGTTTTGTTTTTTCTCTCTCTGGATTAAAGAATACTTGATTGGCAAAAAAGTATTTTGTTCAATAAAAGTTTCGATTGTATCGTCGAGCCAATAGAAATAGCGGTAAGCATCGCGCGACTTGAATCTGGCAAAATAATGATAGGCCATTTTATCACCCAGCTTCACGATATCTTTTGAAGTCATTGTGATGTAGCCGGCAGTTACGCCCAGATATGAAATGGCAATGATCGATTGTTCGCCTTTATAGAAAACCGGTTTGAATTTTTCCCAAACAGGTTTTGAAACGGCATCGTAGTCTTTGAAATTTTGAGGATAGTCTGCGGGATACTCATCCCCTTTAGCGATAGCGGCTTTCACTTCTTTTTCAGGCTTTGCAGAAACTTTTTCAGTTTTCTTTTCTTCACCTTTTGAACTTTTCTTTCCCTTCACTTTTTTGGTTTCGACCACTGCTTTAGGTTCAGTTTTTGATTCAGTTTTTGTCTCAACGGGAGTGTATTTTTCAGCCTGATCCTTACTCAAATCAAAAGCATCGACGAGATCTTTTTTCTCTTCAGTGCCCGACATAAGGCTTTTTTTATCATCTTCAAAACTTCCACAGGAAGCCAGAGCAATGAGGGTCAGGAGATAAGTTAAAATCTTTTTCGTTTTCATATTATTAATTCCATTTAATAAATATTTTTTAAGCAAGAATCGATAAGCTCTTTCGTTTCAAATTCACCGCTTAAAAAATGAATATCCACTTCAAGAAATACAATCGATTCATCATTCACTATCTTCTTGAGGCGAACGATATCTTTTTCAGTTGTCACGATAAGAGCGTCTTCGCTTTTGGCATAAGACAAGAGAGAGTTGATTTCATCAGGTTTGAAAAAATGGTGATCCGGAAATGATTCTGTGACGAGAACTTCAGCGCCAAGATCTTCAAGCAACTTGAAAAAAGACTGCGGATTAGCGATACCGGCCATGCAGATCACTTTTTTATTTCTTATCTGGTCGAGTGTATAAACCAGATCGTAAGAAGCATTGTAGAAACCATTTGGTCTGAAGCCCACTTCTGCAAACTGAATCCCCTGCGGTAAATGCGGTCGCAAAAGATTTTTCAGCGATTCAACTTTTTCCGGCTTTGCAATATCAGCGCGACCGATAACAACCAGATCGGCATCTTTGAGCGCGGAAAAGCCTTCGCGCATATAACCCAACGGGGCCACATGGTAGCGGGATAATGGCATGAGTGCATCGAACAGAACGATATTGAGTTTGCGTTTGATTTTAATGTGCTGATGTCCGTCTTCAAGCAAAACGACATCGGGCTGCACTTTTGGAAAATAAAAACTTAAATTTTCGCTTCTTTTTTTTCCAACCACAACTGTGGCGTCGTTCAGTCTTCTGGCAAAAAGCAGAGCTTCATCGCCATAGTCTGCAGCATCGGGGTTGATTTTCTTTCCGGCCTGAATGAGTCCGCTTGAATTTTCAAGTTTGCCTTTATAACCGCGCATAAGAATCATCACATGCTGATTCTTTGAATGAAGATATTCAGAAAGCCAGAGAGTGAACGGCGTCTTACCCGTTCCCCCGAATGTTAAATTTCCTATGGAAATAATTGGCACAACAAAAGAGCGCTGTCTTAAAATTCCATAATCATAACAAATGCGACGGAGATAATAGATGGAGCCCCAGATCCACGACAATGGTGAAAGAAAAATTTTTTTAAGAAGTGAGATCTTTTTTTCCATAAGAATTTTTTATTACGTCTGCCATGTAAGAAGGGATATCAATTCCCTCACCTCTGACCAATTGCTTGGTCTCTGAGAGCCTCTTTTTTGTTTCGATAAACTTCTCTTTATTATAGTACCAAATCTTAAATTGAGACACGATATTATACCCGTTAACCTGATCCTGAAGGAGTTCAGGGAAAACGGAGCGATTCTGTACGATATTGGCAAGACTGATAAACCATCTGTAGCTGACGAGATTCTCGAAGATGAATTGGTTGAGAAGAGAAGTCTTGTAGCAGACGACAGTTGGAACCTCAAACAACGCACATGTAAGCGTCACTGTACCGCTCGCCGCAAAAGCGAAATCTGCATCTTTCAGTGCAGACACCAGTTCTTCATTGACATAAATTTTATGAAAATATTTATTATAGGGTTCAAACAAGTCTTCGCGCACACTTGATGATTTGACGATGGAAATCTGCAAAGGAATTTCTTTTTGAAGCATTTTAATTGATTCAATAAAGGCCGGCATAAGGCTCTCTACTTCAAACTGACGTGAGCCAGGAAGAAGAAGCAGATGAACAGGGCTTGAAAGATCTTTGGAATGAAAGCCGGTCAATTCTTTCTGATAAGTTGTCCAGAGTGGATGGTCAATGCCGACAACGCGTTTTACACCGCGATCAAAAAACCATTTTTTCTCAAAAGGGATGATTGTGAAAAGTGTGTGCACAAACTTTGAAAGTTTTTTCACTCGGTATTCTTTCCAGGCCCAGGCTTGAGGTGCCACATAGTAAAGAACTTCCACTCCTTTCTCTTTTAATTTTCCGGCAAGTTTCAGGTTGAAAGACTGGTAGTCTACCAGAATAGCGGTTTTGGTCCCACGTCGGTCCACTTCTTCCAGGATATGGTTCATGGCCTTCAGGTAAAAAGGAATTTTAGTAATGACACCACTGTATCCCCATGAAGAAAAATCTTTCAGGTGATAGAGAAGTTCAAGACCTTCGCGTTTGAGTTCATCTCCCCCCACCCCGTAAAACTGAGTGTCGGGAGATTGCTTCTTTAATTCAGAAAAAAAGCTCAAAGCATGTTCTTCACCGGATTTTTCACCGGTTATGATCAGGCAGGATTTCATCAAAGCATGACCTCGATATTCTTGCGCGCACTCTCCAGAACTTTATCGATCAAACGGACAGCAGTAAGTCCATCTTCGAGCGTAATGATCGGAGCTTTTTTGTGAAGAATCGAGTTGTAGAAATTTTTATGCTCAAGAAGAAGGTGATCTCGCTTCTCATACGTTCCTGTGTTCACGTATTGAGGGCCGGTTTCTTTCCCCAGAGCTTCGGAAATTTCATTTCTCATCAAATCGACAAGCAATGTTCCTGCGTGATTTGAAATTTCCAGTTCGCGCACTTCTTTGGTCTGGTTGCGTCCGACAGTAATCGTCGCGCGATTCCCTGATTTGAATTTAAAATTCGCTGTCACGTAATCGTAGTGGTTTGTTCTCATTTTAAACCCCATCGCTTCAACACTCACTGGTGTTTCACCGAAGAGAAAAACAAGAAGATCGAGATCGTGGATCATCAAATCCTGAACGACATCGACGTCAGTTGCGCGGCCTTTGAAAGGCGCGACTCTTTTTAAAGTTATGTGCGAAGGAGCATCGAAGAAATGTTTGTATTCATCTTTTCTTTCCCACGCCTGGTGAAATCTTTCGGAATGTCCGACTTGCAAGACCACCGGGTGAGATTTGAGAAGCGATTGCAGCTTTAACGCTTGTTCAGTCGTTTCCGTAATCGGCTTTTCACAGAACACATGTTTGTTGTGTTGAAGAAGATACTCGACGATTTCGTAGTGAAAAGAGGTCGGCGTGACAACAAAAGCAGCATCAATATTATCGATACATTTCGAAATATCGTCTACGATTTGCACGTCGGGATGAGCTTTGGCAGCTGCCTCTTGCCCCGCCGGAAATTTTTCGACGATATATTTTAATTCGGCCTGTTCAGAAAACGCTTCCGCTTTCTGTGCATGCCATTTTCCTAAATGTCCGTAGCCAATAACGGCCGTTCTAATTTTCATAAAAGTTCCGGGAACCTTGTTTGTTAAGCGTTGAACGGAGCGATTCCGATTTCAGATTTTCTGATCTGTTCAACCATTTCTGCGATGACTCTGTTGTCTTTGTATTCAAGCATCAATTCAGGGTGATCAACGAATGCACGCGGAGAAAGATTTGAAGATTCAATTGTTCTGAGGAAATCCACAACTTCTGAAATCTCCTGCTTGCTGTAGCCCTGGCGTTTCATTCCAATGATGTTGATTCCTTTTAAGTGAGCGCGGTTGCCCATCGCTGTACAGAATAAAGGAATATCGCGGTCGATGGCCGAAGCTCCGCCGATATAAGCGCCTCTGCCGAGTGAACAGAACTGCTGAATTTGAGTTCCACCACCGATAATAACTCTGTCGCCGACTTTTACGTGACCTGCAAAGTTAGTTGAATTGGCGATTGTACAGTTAGAACCAATACCGACATCGTGACCGACGTGAACGTAGGCCATGAATAAACAGTTGTCGCCGATTTGAGTGATTTGATTTTCCTTCAGAGTTCCTCTGTGGATTGAACAGTATTCTCTGAATGTGTTGTTGTTTCCGATCACTGTGCGGGTCGGTTCGCCTTTATAAGAGTTGTCTTGTGGTGGAGCACCGACTGAGCAGCCCTGGAAAAATTTATTTCCTTCGCCGATTGTCGTATGTCCATCGACAACAACGTGTGAATAAAGAACAGTGTTGGCGCCGATGACAACATCAGGGCCTACGATACAGAAAGGTCCGATCTTTACTGTTTCATGGATTTTTGCTTTTGAATCGACAATGGCAGTTGCATGTATATTGCTCATAAAACTTTCCTTGTTATTAGCTATGACATTTTTAGTGAAGCGAGAACAGTAGCTTCACTCATCAATTGATCGTTGTGATAAAGTTTGCATTCGCTGGTGATCATCGGGCCTCTGACCTTGAGACATTTTGTCACAAGCTTGAGATCCATTTCCGGAAGAACAGGCTTTCTGAAGCGTGCTTCATTGATTCCCAGAAGAGCGACATCCATTTTCATGCCCGCAGGATTTGCATGCACGAGAAGAACGATAAAGCTCGTTGCCTGGGCCATCATTTCAACTTGAACCACGCCTGGAAGAATCGGGTAATCAGGAAAGTGTCCTTTAAAAATATTGTGATCTTTTTTGGTGCGGTAGTGAGCGACAACTTCAGCATCCTGAATGTCTTTGATGTCCACGATTTCACCTGGAGCTAACGTGCGTCCAGGAATTATTACGCTTTCAACCGAATCGATAAAAAGAAATGGATCGCGGTGAGGAAGAATTTGCATTACCTGATCAGTATTTAAAATCATAGTGTCTCCAATTATTTTGAAAGAGAGTGTTTGCGAATATAGGCCACTCCCTTCATCCATTCTTTAATATCCCGAGCTGGAAAGCCTCCGACGACTTCGCCTTCACCGACGTTGCCGATGACTCCCGCATTGCCTGCAATCTGTGCAGCTTTTCCAATAGTAATTCCGTTTCCGACTGCGGCCTTTCCACCGAGGACGACATAATCGCCCAGCGTGCAGCTTCCGGCAAGCCCGCACTGCCCGCAAATGATCACACCTCTGCCGAGTCTGCAATTGTGTCCGATCTGAACCTGATTATCAATTTTGGATCCAGCTCCAATGAGAGTTGGAGAAAAAGTCCCGCTGTCGATACAAGTCCCTGCGCCGATTTCCACATGGTCATGAATGACCACAGAACCCATATGCCAGACTTTTAAATGTTCACCGTTTTTGAAATTGTAACCAAACCCATCGGCCCCGATAGTGCAATTGCCGTGGATGCGGACGTGCTTGCCGATTTTTACATTTCTATAAATAACCGAGTTGGCAAAAATTTCTGTGCCTTCGTGTATTTCCACTCCTGACATCAAGACGACTCCAGAGTGAATTTTTACATTCGCTCCGATAATGACATTTTCCCCAATGAATGCGCCTTGAGCGATCCAGGCGGTGCTGTCAACAACGGCCGAGCCCATTTGTCTGCCGTCGACGATGTCATTTGGTTTGCCCATTTTTTCATCGTAAAAGGGTTTCGATAAGAGTGACATACCGATATTGACATCGGCGATCGTTGCTAAAAATTTCGCTTTTTCGGTTAAGGCATTCTTCGTGCTTTCATCGAGCAAATCGTAATATTTTTTTTCAACAACCAGGCCAGTTGTCGAAGGCTTCTCCAGCCACTCATTCAAGAAAGATTTGTTTTTGATAAAAACAAGCGCACCTTCGGCCAGAGCAAAAGTATCAGTGATGCCTGAAATACTTGTGCCTGCATCGCCTTTGATGATTTCAACGCTTGAATCGTAATTATGAAGGTTTCCTAAATTCACGTTATATCCTTTGGAGGTCCCCTTAAAACATTGAAGGACCCGGAAAGCTCGTCGCTCGCCGGGTCCTTTTTTATTTGAAAGTAATTTTAGAGCTAACTATTTTGGAAATTTCTTATTGTACGTTTTGATAACGTCGTCAGTAAGATCTTTCTCTTCTTTTGCAAAAAGGATCGGAGCTGTAGCAGCTTCATACACAAGATCAACGTCTGCTGATTTTGCGACTTCATCAACCACTGCTTTTACTTTTTCAAGAATCGGAGTTTTTAGTTTTTGCTCCATATCCTGGATGTCTTTCTGATAGCCGGCCGTTTTTTGTTGGATAGCTACGATTTTTTCCTGGATTTCTCTTTCTTTTTTGCCTTTTTCTTTATCGTTTAATACAGACGCTTTCTTTTGGTAATCGTCTTGCATTTTTCTGATTTTATCTTCTTCGTCTTTCAAAACTTTTTGTTTGTCGTCGAAAGATTTTTTCAGTTGGTCGCGAACTGCTTGCCCTTGATTAACTGAAATAAGAACTTTTTGAACATCAACTTTTCCAACCAGAACTTTAGCGAATGCTGAGCCAGTGATCATCAGTGATGCAACTACAGCGATTAAAGATTTCATGAAACATCTCCCTTTATGGATTTAAATCTTATCTTAAAACAATTGTCCTATATCAAAATGGAATTGAGAACCCTGATTTTTATATTCGCCTGTCAGCGGGTAACCGAATTCAAAACGTAACGTTCCGATCGGTGAGAACCAGCGGAAACCAAAACCATAATCTGTGTACACGCGCACTTTATCCAATGTTCCTGCATGACCAGCGTCAAAGAACACAACCCATTTCAGACCAGCTTCGCGTGATAGAGGATGCTGGAATTCAAGGTTAGTAAAGGCCGAGAAAATACCGCCGGCGTTAAAGGTCAATTTCTGACCAGTACTGTTTGTCACCGTGCGCTTTGGACCAACAGCTTCGTAAGCATAACCGCGAAGGTTTCTAGAACCACCGAGAGTGAATTTTTCAGTACGCGGAATCGGTCTTGCGTTAACTTCATCCAGTCTTCCGGCATAGAAACGCGAACGGAAAATCAGGTCTTGCCACACTGGATAGAATCCGCGAGCTTCAGCTTCGTTCTTCAACCATTTTTTGTCTCCGCCAAGACCTGTATACTCAGTTGAATAGCTGAGGAAAAGCCCTTTGCGTGCATCTGAACGATCATCTCTTCTATCGTGAACAATCGAGCCTTGAACTGAAGAAGCAAGTCCGTTTTCAACGTTGACGTCAATTGTCGGATCATCAACTGTCTTGATCTGAGTGTCTTCAAGTTTGTAAGTCGTATAAAGGTTTGTGTATTGGAAAACCGGGTAACCGACTCTCACGTTCATCCCTTTCTTTTTCTCTGTGTATGAAGCCGATGTATCGTCGTTAGAAACGAAGACTCCACCACCGAGAGACCATTTCGTATCCAGGAAGTATGGCTCAGTAAAATCCACTGAGAACGTTTTTGACGTATGAGCAATGTTCAAGCTGAACGTTAAGTTTTGCCCCATCCCGCGGAAGTTTGATTGAGACACAGACGACTGGAAGAAGAATCCTGTCGATGTTGAATAACCTGCTCCGAGAGAAATTTGTCCAGTGTTCTTCTCTTTAACCGAAATTTCGACATCCAGAACATCTTCTTTATCTTTCGGTGAAACCGTGTTGAAGATAATTGAATCCGGCTCGAAGAAACCTAAGCGTTGAACGTTTTCTTTTGACTGGCGTAGAGCTGTTCCGTTGAACTTCTGACCTTCGCGGATAAGAAGCTCGCGGCGGATAACTTTATCGCGAGACTTAGAGTTGCCTTTGACTCTGAAACGACCGAAGTAAGCGATCTTCCCTTTTTCAAATGAGAATTCAACATCGACCTTGTTTTCACCAGGAACAACATTCAGGTTACGAATAACGTTGGCGAAGGCATAACCTTCATCCTGATACATTTCTGTCAGGAGCTGAATATCTTTTCTCAGGGATTCTTCCGAATATGTTTCGTTTTCTTTCAGAGTGAGTTTTTCTCTCATATCTGTTTCAGGGAAAAGAACTTCACCCTGGAAAGTAATTTTATTCACAGTGAACTGCGGGCCTTCCGTCAGCTTCATTGTAATGAATACCCATTTTTTATCTTCAGAAACCGTGATTTCCGGAGTGCCCACGTTGATCTGCAGGTACCCTTTCATGCGGTAGAAATATTTTAATCTTTCGATATCGTTCTGGAAGTTAATTTCCTTGAAGTTTCCGGATCCTGAAAGGAAAGAAAACAAGCTGTCTTCTTGAGTCTGAAGAATACTTTTCAGTTCATCATCCTTGAAAGCAATATTGCCCAGGAAGTTGATCTTCTTTACTTTGACTTTATCGTATTCTTTGACGTGGAAAATGAGTTCAATATTTTCTTCATTCAGCTTCTTGAGTTCTGTGTCCACTGAAGCCAGGAAATATCCTTTTTCTTCGTAATGCTTAAGAAGTCCCTGGACGTCATTTTTAATAGACGTTGAATCAAGAATGGAAAAAACCTTTGTTTTAACTTGTCCCTTGAGATCGTCGTCTGAAAGTCCGTCATTTCCTTCAAAGGAAATTTTGGTAATGATCGGCTTTTCTTTCATCTTGAAGATGAGAGTGTTTTTACCGCCGACAATTTCGTGGTGAGCTTCGACTTCGTCGAAGTATTTCATAGAATAAATTTTTTCGAGATCTTTTTTGAGGAGATAATTATCAATCATCATCTCCGGCTTTGAGCCGATACGTTCTAAAACCGCTTCCTTCTCTACTTTTTTCAGACCGATCAATTGAATCTGATCGATCTTAAAGAGATCTACTCTCGGCCCTAAATCTTCTGCTGCGAAAAGATTCTGGCAAAACAGAATTACGAAAAAAAAAGTCGAGATCAATCTCAGAGACATAAATCTCCATCAGTGGATGAAATAACTAAGGTATTAAAAAGTAGCAAGAACATTACGAAGTGCAAAGAAATTTCTAGGTTTGACTGTGCGCAAGGCCACTTACGCCAATTTGCCATCTTTCATTAAGAATTGATTGCTGAAACTCTCGGCGATAATCGGGTCGTGAGTGACGACAACAAGAGTGGCGTGAAATTCTCTCGAGAGTGTGCGAAGGAGCTGGATCACTTTGCGAGAGTTCTCCGAATCAAGATTTCCCGTTGGCTCATCGCAAAGAAGGAGCTTGGGTTTAAGGGAAAGAGCGCGGATAATATTAATTCTCTGCTGCTCACCTCCGGAAAGTTCAAAGGGATATTTCGCCAGGCAATGAGTGACTTGAAGATTCTCCGCCAGCTTGAGAACGCGGTCTTTGACGTCATCGGTCTCATTGGCAGCAAATCCCGCCAGCCTTGCAGGCAACAAAAGATTGTCGAGACAGTTCATCGAAGGCAGCAAAAAGTGAAATTGAAAGACGAACCCAACATAGCGGTTACGATAAAGAGCAAGTTCTTCATCATTGAGCGAAGCGAGATTCTTCTGATTGACGATAACTTCGCCTTCAGACGGACGATCGAGTCCTCCGAGAAGATACAGCAGCGTTGATTTTCCAGAACCACTTGCCCCACGTATGAGATACTCTTCCCCTTCATTCATGGAAAGGCTGACTCCATTAACGGCACGCGATTGGTTATAAAATTTTTTGACGTTTTCCAGTCTGATAATAACGCTCATTTCTCTGTAGTCCTTTTTACCTTAAGCAAATTCCTGTCTCAATCCTTCGAGCAGGCTTTTTTGTTTTAACCTGCGCAGGAGATAATATGTAATCAGCATGATCCAAACCAGCGCCAGTGCAAAGACAAAAGCATAATCTTTTGCTGTCAGATAGAGTTCAATACGGGGCATGTAATAAATTTCAGAAGGCAGTTCGAAGAGTGAAAGATGCAGAAGCAAAAATTTAAAAATCTGCACGAACACAATGGAAAGCAGGCACGAGAGAACCCAGATCAACAGCACCAGCTTCATCCACAGATCGGCCATCGCCTTCTTTGAAAGTCCCAGGGCCTTAAACAGAAAAAGCTCTTTGGATTTCTTTTCATTAATAAAAATAATGAAGGCCAGAATGTTGAAAATTGAAATCACGACCACCATCTGAAGAATCAGACTGATCATGATTTTTTCAACTTTTACTGCTTCGATTAATGAAGAGAACTCTCTCCAGTATGGTTTAAAATAAAAATCATTGCCGAATGTCGTGCGAAGGCCTGGCAAAGCATTTTCTATTTTTTCCAGGTCATTTTTGGGATCGTGACCCGGAAGGTTCATCGAGACCATATTGATGTGATTTCCCAGAGCAAGAATCTGCTGAAGTTTTGCAAGTTTCAGATACACAATGCGCGAATCTTTTTGATACACACCGTGAGTAATAATGCGCGAGACTTTAAATCGCTCCAGACTGGGCATGGATTTAACGCCAGAATTTCCGCGGGCAAAAGTCAGGACTATTTCATCGCCGATTTTGATATTGTGAATACGAGCTATTTCAGAACCAATTGCCACTTCGTCATCATTGAATTTGAGAGGTAATTGAACTACTTCTGAATAAGAATCATCCACTCCGCGAACGAGAACTCCCCGGCTTTCATCATTGAAAATGAGAAAACTTTCGGATTGAACAAAAGGGGCATAATGATCAATGTGTTGAGATTTAAATTTTTCTTCGAGCCCAGGTGTAAATTTGAAGAAATTTCCCGTGCGGGAATTCATGACTATTTCGCCGGCCGATTTTTTAAGACCTGTTTTTAAAGCGCGGTCAAAACCGTCCATCATTCCCAATGTCGATAAAATAACGGCGATGGAAAACGCCATTCCTGCCAGAACTCCCACTGCAAATTTAATTGTGCCGGGGGAATCTAAAAACAAAGTGAGGAATAATTTAAAGCGCACACTTTTCATTTTTTTTACTCATGGACCGGCGTGGCCATTTCAACCTGCCAGCGAAGATAGGCATCCATGAATTCATCAAGATCGCCTTCCAGGACTTTTTCAGCCTGTGAAGATTCGAAATCCGTGCGGTGATCTTTGACCAGTTTGTACGGGTGCAGAACATAAGATCTGATCTGAGCGCCGAAAGCGATGTCCTTTTTATTGGCCTCTAATTCTGCTTCTTTTGCCCGTCGTTTATCCATTTCAAGTTCATATAAACGCGATCGAAGAACCTTCATCGCTTGTGCCTTGTTTTGAAGCTGAGATCTTTCATTCTGACAAACGACGACAATATTTGTCGGCAAGTGGGTGATGCGAACAGCAGAGTCAGTTGTGTTGACTCCCTGACCACCTGAACCGCCGGCGCGGTAAACGTCGATACGAAGATCTTTATCCTGAATATCAATTTGAATTGTATCGTCGATTTCCGGTGAAACAAAAAGGGAAGCAAACGATGTATGTCTTCTTCCAGCTGAATCAAACGGCGAAAGTCTGACGAGGCGGTGGACACCAGATTCTGATTTCAATAATCCATAAGCATAGTTGCCTGTGATTGTGAGTGTGGCCGATTTAATGCCCGCCGAATCCCCTTCCTGTGTATCAAGAACCTGAACTTTAAATTTTTTAGATTCCGCCCAGCGGATGATCATTCTGAGAAGCATGTAGGCCCAGTCACACGACTCAGTTCCACCGGCACCGGCATTTACAGTCACGATGGCATTGTTCGGATCTGTTTCACCAGAGAGAAGGACTTTTTGCTCAGCAGACTGAAATTCTGCAAGAAAATTCTTATAAACTCCGATCGCCTCTTCAGCGCTCGATTCATCATTTTCTGTGGTTGCAAAATCCAATAAAACATCGAAATCATCGTAAAGCTGCTTCAAATGAACATAGGTATTGACGATTTCTTCAAGGACGGATTTTTCTTTCTGAATTTTGGCAGCATTGGTGGAATCATCCCAGAATCCTTCCATGCCTTCGATGCGTTTTATTTCTTCGAGGCGGTTCTGTTTCTTTTCAATTTCAAAGCGACCTCCGCAGAAGATCGAGCTTTTCTGTGTAATTTTTTATATCGAGTTTCTTCTCATTGAGTTCGATGCGGATTTGTTCATTCATTATGTAAGCCTTTTATAAATTTTCTTCACTAAATCGTCTTCGTATCCTTGCATGATTTTTTCTTCTTTTGCCGAGATCTCATGGTCGAAACCAAGCAGATGAAGAAAACCGTGACTCGCAAGATGAATCACTTCCTGAACGTACGTTATACCAAACTCTTTTGCCTGTGTCTTTGCAACGTCACGGCAGATAACCAGATCCCCTAATTCAACTTGAGGCAAAGTTTTTTCTTTGGATTTTTTGTCAGGTCTCAGGTTTTCATAGATCGGAAAAGAAAGGACGTCAGTGGCATAGTCTTTATCGCGATAGTCTTTATTCAGCTTTTTTATCTTCGCTTTTCCACAAAGCGTAAGCGTTATAGTCACCTCTTTGACACCCTTGAAGTGAGGGTTCTTTTTAAGGAATTCCAGAAACGTTTTTTCGACAACAGGAAGAACATCGGAAAGGCCGATAATACCTTTACTAGGCTGTCTTTTTATTCCACTATCATTTAGAGTTATGCTTAATTTCATCCCTAAAAAGGTACCACATGAAAAGTAATTTTGAAAAACTAAAAGATGTCATCAAAGAATTAAGAACACCGGTAACGGGCTGCCCTTGGGACTTGAAGCAAACCCATGAGTCATTGCTCAAGTATTTACTGGAAGAATCTTACGAATACATTGAAGCGGTCGAAGAAAAAGATCCTAAAAAAATGGAAGAAGAAATCGGAGACGTTTTATTGCAGGTTTTACTTCACTCGCAAATGGCGTCTGAAAATGGTCTGTTTGATATTGAATCTGTGGCCGCAAAACTTTCAGAAAAGCTTGTCCGCCGTCATCCGCACGTTTTTGAAAACAAAGATACTACCCTTTCTCCGGAACAGGTTCTCATTAATTGGGAACAAATAAAAAAAGAAGAGAAAGCGCGCGAAGACAGCGAGAAAACTCACCATCGCATTACCTCTTCTGTTTTAAACGCACCACCACTGATGTCTGCGGTAAAGATTGGCAAAAAAACCAACGATATAAAATTTGACTGGGATGATTACTCTCAGGTGGCCTATAAAGTTGAAGAAGAATGGCAGGAACTTAAAGAAGAGCTTGCTCCCAACCGTGAACTTAACAAGGCAGCCGTGTTTGAAGAAATGGGCGATCTTCTTTTTTCAGTGGCCCAGCTTGCCCGCCATCTCGACATAGATCCACACGATGCTCTTCGTGCTGCCAATAAAAAATTCCTGCGTCGCTTTCATGCAATGGAAGATTTGATGCTCGCTAAAGGTGTTCAATTGGAAAGCATGAATCAGGAGCAGATGGACGTTTACTGGAATCAGGCTAAACGAAATGAAAAAGCTCAAAAATAATTTAGAAAAGCTGACAGCTGAATCCCGCCTGTACAATATTCCGGTGCCTATCATCGGACTTACAGGAGGAATCGGCACGGGAAAAAGCACCGTTGCTTCTCTGTTGCGCAAACACGGTTTGCCCATCATCGATGCCGATGCCAACGTGAAAACAGTTTACCAAAAACCTGAAACGGTTGAATTCATCCGTCAGCATTTTCCTTCCGCTGTTTCGGGCAAGGCGGTTGATTTTAAAAAATTGCGCGAAATTGTTTTCTCTAATCCAGATGCACGCACACTGGTTGAAGGCCACATTTACTCTCATCTTCCGCAAGTTTTTAAAGAGGCTTACAGCTTATTCGATAAACCTGCTGCCATTGTTTATGATGTGCCTTTGTTATTTGAAAAACAACTTCATCTTCTTGTAGATGTTTCAGTTTGCGTCTACGCTCCCCGTGAAATTCAAATTCAGCGTCTCATGGCACGCGATCATTCATCACGCGAACTTGCAGAAAGCATTCTTTCAAATCAACTCGACATTGAAGAAAAGAAAAAACTTTCAGATTTTGTCATAGAAAATACCGGTGACTTAAACCAGCTCGAAAAAAACATTCAAGAGTTCATTCACAATGTCTTTGAAGCTTAGTGATCTCCTCAGTGAATTTCCGCATATTGCGCTGGCAAGTCCGGCGGAGAATGATGAGTTGCTTGAGTATTACCACCAGACAGAACTTGCCGCGAAAGAAAGTGCCGTGATCTACAAGCGCGGCGATAATTTTTTTTCATTTCTTCGCGAACGCAGTGAAAAGTTTTTTGTTTTCACGTTGAGAGACGACAACAAAAAACTTCAAGGCGTCGCCGTCGCTTCTTTTCGCCCAGGCTATATTGCGGGTGAATTGCAGACAATCGGCTACCTGGGAGACCTGCGCGTTTCTTTGAACCGCAAGCTCATCCGTGAGTGGAGAACGTTTTACGGAAAATTTCTGCAAAAATCTCCTGATCTCGAAGAAACCGGTCATTGCCGCTATTTTCAGACTGCACTTATGAGCACCAATGCTTATTCGAAAAACAATCTTGCTGAGACAAAAATTCCCAATCTTTATTACAAAGAACTCGCTCGTTATCAGATGGTGAACATCATCGGTAAATTTGGTCGACCAACATCTACTTATCAGGTGAAGTTTGCCGGTCCGGCAGATAAAGATGATTTAATTAAACTTCTTTCAGAAGATCACAGAAACAGAATGTTCGGTCATGATTGGTCCCGCGAATTTTCCCATCGATTCAATGAGTGGAAAAACTTTTCGCTGGATAACTGGATCATCATCCGCAACAATAAAGGCATGGCCATAGCTGCTACATGCTTGTGGAATCCGATTGAAAGCAAGCAGATCATTGTTCCCAAAATTCCTTTAGTCTTCAGCGCGATTTCTAAATTGGCGGCCGTCATTCCGGGACTGCAGTTAAAACCTTTGCCGGTCGCAGGAAAACCAATCGACATCCTCTATATCAACCAGCTGAGTTTTGTTCACGGTCTGGACCACAAAGAAAAACAGGCCATTTTGAGAGCTGTTATTGATCTCGCTTTCACCAAAAATTTCCACATGCTTGCTTATTGTGATTTTGACCGGGAAGGACTGACGAGCTCCATGAAAGGTTTAATTACTCAAAAAAATCAAATGGGATTTTTTAGTGTCCATTACAAAGATGAGAACGGTTTCATTCGCGATGAACTAGCCTTGAATGATAAGATGCAGACTCCGGCCTTTGATATGGCGTTAGTATGAAGAAAGAAAATCTCTTGTATCGTTTTCGCGATTTCCTGAATCGCCTGCAGGAGAAAGCTTACTCTTCCCACCGGATTTCTTTGTCTGTCTTTTTCCTGTTGATGGTTGTTTTACTTATTCCTTTTAAGCCTCTTCCGGTTTATATCACTGTCGACAAACTGATCAACAAGCATTTTGAAACGAGTCAGGATTTTTTCAAGATGAAAGACGAGTTCAAGCTCGGCACCAATGCACTTGTTATTTTTCAAAAGCCTGATGCTCCTTTCAACGAAAAAGATCTTTGTTTAATCCGCAAATGGGCGGTCACTTCGCCTCTGCAAATCCCCATTTTACAAAATACAATGTCTCCTCTTTTTTTAAGGCAAGCCGAGTATAAAAAAGGCGCAGATGGTTTTGATCAATTGCTGTTTAATACTATTGTTCCCCTGGATTGTAATAACCCCCTTCACGAAAATCCACTGCTCGCTCTTAACAACACTCCATGGAGAGGATTGCTTGCGCGGGAAGATCAGAAAGATTTTATGCATGAATTTAATCTTGAAGATCGCGGTGAACAGGATTTTGAAATCAAAACTGTACCGTCTGCGGCCCGGACGTTGATGTCATCTGCTCCTGAAATGAAAACCTACTGGCTCGGCGATGCGAGCTATCAGTTTTTCATGGCCAGGGGACTCCAGATCAACAATGCTCTTAATGGAATCATTGCCCTGTTCATTCTGTTTTTTTTCCGCTGCTTTTTTGGCACCTGGAAATCCGGCTTCATCTTAATCGGCACTCTTCTCTACAGCAGTTTGATTTTATTTTCACTGATGTCTATTTTTCATATTCCGATTGATATTCTGAATAACTGTCTCATTCTTCTTCTCACTGTGAGCTCTCTCGGGGATTTTGCTTTTCTGACTCACCATCAGCTGAACAACGCCCATGAGCCCTGGATGAATGCTTTCAAAAAACTTGTGACTCCAAGTTTTTTTACTTCCTTTACTACGTTTATCGGTTTTGTCTCGCTTTATACTTCGGACATTGATGTCATCAAACGTCTGGGAGTCTGGGCCGGCATCAGTGGCATGATTGAATGGTTTACTGTGATGTTCGTGCTTCCTCCTGTTCTGAAAGTGACGCTGAAAGATCGCTCATGGGTGAACAATGAAAAAAGAATCAATATCCTGCCTCTGCATTTATTGGAAAGAATCAGACCGAAGAAAAAAGTTTCATTGCTTCTGCTTTCTCTACTGATCTTTCTCCCTTTTACTTTTCATCGCATTTACATTTCAGACGTTCCTTCAGAATTATTCAAAAAAGATAATCCCTTCCGCCAGGGCATTGAGTATCTCCAGCAAACGCGTGGCTTTAAAGGCGATGTCAGTCTGGTTTTTAATGATAAGGGAAGAGTGGCGATCAATAATGAGATTATCGAGAAGTTGCGAAAACATCCGAACGTCGCACGCATAGACAGTCCTTATGAAATCAAAAATTTTCTGTTGAATAATCTGAACGAAGAGCAAAAACCACTGGTAGAAGACGGATTAAAAACAACGATTCAGTACCAACGATTTTTTTCTGACAGGCGCGCTCGCGCCGTTATTTATTTGAAAGAAATAGAAATGAAAGACATAAATGTCATGAGGCATACAATCTCACGCGAACTGTGTCCGAATCAGGAGTGTGCTCTTGCAGGGGCCCTTGTTGCCTATGCGGATTTCTCACAAATGGTTCCTGAAACTCTCCTCGACAGCTTTCTTTTAAGTCTGCTTCTGGTTTTCTTGTGCCTATTCGGTCTCGCTTACTATACCGGCAACCTGAAGCGCTTCCCTGCTTTATTTGCAACATCGCTATGGGGTGTCGGAGTGACGTTGATTTTGATGGCCGGACTTCAAGTAAGAGTGAATTTTGTCACATGCGTGGTTGTTTCCATTCTCGTCGGAATGACTGGCGATAATACGATTCAATATATTCTCGGCTCAATGGATAGTGACGAAGATCCGCTCATGAACGGCATTAAAGAAAGAAGCGGCGGTTCTGTCATCACAACTTTTATTATGATGATGTGCTCGACGATTTTTTTCTTTTATTACTTCGAACCACCTCGTGTCTTCGGCGGTCTGCTTATCTTTGGATTTCTTGCCTCGCTTGCAGGCGATCTGTGGCTGCTTCAGGGTCTTCTGCCTGAAAAGACTTTAAAAAAATAAGATTAAACTCTCAGCCTTATCCGACTTTTTAGCTCTGGCTTTCGTCTAAATTACAGTTATTGTAAAGCTTCCTTATTTTATTTCGATAAGCTAAAAAAAATCCATCGAGGTTATCGTGAAAAAATTCGTCTTTCTTCTCGCGCTAGTTTCAACTCAGGCGTTTGCTCAGTCTCAAACAATGTATGAGCAACGGTTGATTACTGAATCCGAAAAAGGACATTTCGACGAATACGAAACGCAGAGATCGGATACACTTATGCTTGTTTCATTTAAAATTTATGGAAAAATTGATCATTGGAAAGAGCTCGCCGTTATTAATAAACCGCTTTTGAAAGGATCGATCAAACTTGTTCCTGGAATGAAGTTGAAATACAAAAGGCCAAAGCAATTGTTCGATTGGCACCCGGAAGGCAGTCCCTACCTGATTAAAAGAAACGATACCCTGGGCTTAATTTCTTACAAAGTTTATGAAACTCCAAAACGATGGAAGGAGATCTGGTACAACAATAAACCGTTGATAAAGAACCCGAACCGCGTTTATGCCGGCTTCACCATTTATTACGTTGAAGATCAACCTAAAGTTGCAGATGATCTGGAAAACAGTGTCTCTTTAAAATAGAGGCCGGTAGCGAATCGCAATGGATCGATCGATTTGATTCTGCATGAGATTCGCGCAAACCCCCTTGCGTTCTCCTTTACAATAAGCTGGAATGATTTTTCTTGCCAGATAAGTGCTGGTTGATCTCGGTATAGCAGTACGCTTTAACCAGTCAGCGTACCAGCTGATCCAGGATTTCAGAGAAGTCTCTCTGACGAGAAAATCATATTTAAGATCAAACCAAAATTCATACTCTCCGCTAAAAACATAAAGCGGCGCTTTGATTTGTGTCGGTTGATTCAACATGCCGACAAATATTGTTTCCCCTTTGATATCGCGGATAAGAATTTTACTATTGTGATCTTTGAAAAGCTCTGCGATCTGCTGATAAATTTTTGGATCTTCGTATCCATTGTCGCCAATAAAAAAAAAGGGCCCTGAAGAGTCGAGATGGGACCTTGCGATCAATTTTATTCTGTCCTGTTTGTGATTGTCTTTTTTATTAATGAGAACTGAAGCCACGTTCTCTCTTTGATACACTTCGCCCTGAGGAAAATTGTTTGAGTTCAGCCAGTCCGTAGTGTCGTAAACTTCGCGATAATTGTCTGTTACGTAAAATATTTGAGAACCCAATGATGATAGCTTGAGATCGTCCAAAAGATTTTTCATCCCAATGAAATAATCATTGGGTGACATGAGATATTGAGCGACAGCGTACTCCGGAACCAGGCTCTCCGTTTTTCTGAGAGTATCATCCACATCAGTTATGACTACCGACGCTTTTGCCTTAAGAGCAAAGAAAAATAAGAAAGTCAGAAGCCTAAGGTGCACAGACGTATTGTCCCACATAAGCTCCATTCGGTATTTGCATAACTACGTTGGAAGCTGCCGTTGAAATTGAAGTTGAGGAAGTAAAATCCAGTGGGATTCCACAATTTCTGAATGAGTCCATACTGCCATTGTCGGCCCGGACCAGATCCAGGGAAGCAGTCAAAGCGATCACCGGCAATTGTCCACTCACAGAATCCGCGATAACGTTCATAGATTTATCAAAAGTTGCACCATTGGGAACATTGATCAAATAATCAACATGCCCATCAACATAGTTGGGATAAGCAAGGCTAATGTTTTGTCCCCACCATGTGTCGTTGTAAGCGCGATAATGAACTGCTGACTGGAAGGCAGTTGCTGTAACTGCAGATGAAATTGTGCGGTTCCATTGAGTTGTATCAACAATTGTCGGATCTACTGGAATAAAAAATTTCAAATCAACAGGAGTTAAGCCGAAGGAATAATCATCAAAATCAATTCCATTAGCGGCGTAACGTTTTCCATGGAGATAAGCTAATGCCATCGAGTTATTAACTGCGACTTTCGAAATTCTCACCTGGTTATCGCAGCCAAGAGTTCCGGCAAGACTTTCTTCACATTTTGGATTAATGGCCCCTTCAAAGACAAGCAGATCTCTTTCAGAAAGTTGATATGGAGGAAATTGTAAATCCATCTGAGGCGCATTGATTCCCAGAATATCATCATAGATGGTATTTCCACGATGGTGAGCAAGCGAAACAAGATTATCAGTTTTGGGAACGTTCATGATGACGTCACCTTCACTGCTTCCGTTAAAGCTGACAGTTGAATTTGAACCGGAAAAGGCATCGTACTTAACGTTTTGATCGAGATTTTCAGGAATATGGACATAGAAGTCAGTATCAAGAGAAAGACCAATTTTTGAAGCCAGAGTCGTCTGAGTGATGTCGGCAATTCCATTTTCAATCTGAGCGGCAAGAGGAACTTCTATGTGATCGTTGATACTCGCAATCCCTCTGACTGTCGCTGAATTCAACAAGGCAATGTCACCTGCATCGATTTTATTCGCAGCTGCTGTCGTGGGAGCAGAATCAAGTTCATGTTGCAAAAAGGCGGCATAAATTGTCTTGGTATTATTTAAATCAATCTTCAAAGAAGCTTTGTAATCGTATGTGTAGTCAAAATAAAAAGCCTCTGTTTCAGTTGAAATATAAGGAGCGTCTTTATAAGTGACAGTGATACGTTTTGTCTGAAGATTTTGAATAAATCGAATGCGGTTAAAGTACGTTGTAAGCGTTTGCGCACACCCGTCTCCCAATCCGCTTGAAGAAACATACTTGCACAGGTTCGGAATATTGATGAAATACTCAAAATGATTAGTTGTACCGGGCACTAACTGCATATCATCTTCAGAAATAAATTTTTCAACAAAATAATAAAAAGCTGGTTTATTTGTGTTGAGAACTTTGTCTTTTAAATAGGTCTGTCCAAGAGCGTTGTCTTTTTCTGCAACATAGATATCGGTCAGATCCTGCTTGTTGATATTCAAGCCTTGAAAGAATGAATTGTTTTGTGAATTACTTACATCGTACCCCGCCCATGTCAAAAGAGAGAAAATATTCACACCGTGAGAAAGAATGGCGTTGGCGTTAACTTGCAAAAATTCTCTTCTGGCTTTTTTCTTAAGCAGAGCTGTGACTTCAGCATCACTTACTTTAATAACATCTTTGTATGAATCACTTGTTGAGAGATCGTATTTTACATAATCTTTAAATTCTTCTAGATTTTTATCCCTCAAACTTAAATGTTCATAAACTTTATAAACGGCAGGCTCGCCATTCACCGAAACAACCATTGTGAGCAATGAACAAATCGTTGTGCTCATTTGATCGGCTACGCACTCAGGAATCAGGGTTGCAAAATTATTGCTATCTACGGCTACGCCTATTGCTTCCTGGGCCTTAAATTTAGCAAGTAACGCCATCCTTGCAGAATAATCTGGTGAATGTCCTTGTAGTATTGGTGCCGGTGAAGTGGAGACCGCCTGAATGTTTGAGCTCATCGGGCTCACTGAATTTGATTGTAAAACCAGGCTCGCAACTGTGTTCGAATCAATTGGGCAGCTGTAAATATCATTGGCCGCATCTATACAGTTGGGATCAAAGTTGAGATCGAAATCGTTAAGAATCGCCGTCTCTGCCGCACCAAAAGTATTAAGAGGCATCATTGAATTGAGATATTTTAAAATAACATTATTTGATTTATTTATCTTCAATTCGAGGTCGCTATATAGAGACTGATTCGCGGCCGTGTACTGAATCGTATCCGTCGATCCACTTCCTCCACTTACGAAACCCGCAAGTGATGAACCAAACATTCCTCCTTTACTACAACCAGAAATCAGGAGGATTAAGGCCAGAGGGGCAACCGAAACAGCAGTTTTTACTTTACTCATAATTTGTACCTCTAAACTAATTTACGGTACATCTTGACATATACTTGAGTTAAATAATCAAATTTTCTTTAACTCTATGAAAAAGCGTTAATTATCGCAACTGATACGCAAGTTGTGACCTATATCAGTTCTTCATATGTGCCCATCAAATCAGTCACTGATATAAGAAACCATCATAAAACTCACTATGATGGACACGACCTCACCTATCAGGGCAAGAAGGGCAAAGCTGCGTAATCCTAAATGGGTCGTTCCCAAGTAGAGCGCCAGATAACTCAGCATTGTGGTGAGTGAACATAAAAGAATAAAGGCAGAAATTTTATTGCGATTTTTACTCATCGTCAGATTGATCAAATAATCTATTCCAATTCCGAGCGTGAGAATCACAGAAATATAATTCAACACCTGCAGCTTGATATTAAAAATAGAAACAAATGAAAAAAAGGCGGCCACAATGAAAAGATAAGCGAGAAGAAATCTCGGGCGATTAATACCTTTGGAAGAAAAAATAACAATCAAGAGCAAAATCAATACGACTGATGTGACAACTGGCTTCCACCAGAAATCCATAATCATTTCACCAATTGTAGAGAGCATGGGAATAATACCAACATAAAGAACACTGCTTGGCGGATTAATCGTTTTTCGCAGAAGATCGATCCGGTTGAAGAAATTGTTCATCTTGAAGAGATCGGTCTCCAGCTTATTGAGATTGAAAGAGAGATAAAGAATATTGCCCGGCACTTTTCCCTTTTCACTGAAAATCATTTTCAAGAAAGGCGGAGCCTCCGTTTCCATTTCGCTTGAGAGAGCTTGAGTGCCGTGGGAAAGATCGAGTAGCTTCTCCTCTTCTGCTGTGATGGAAGGAAACTGTTTTATAAAATTGATATCTTTAATTGACCTGAGCCGCTTCAAGTACATTTGTTTTTGATTAATGTCAGAAGGAATAATATCGCTCCACGAATAAATCGAAAATTCCGGAACGAGTTTACGGATGACCGGATCGTTATCAAGCACGCCTTTAAATCGAAAGGCATCGCTTGCATTATCCAGAAGAATAACTCCAGTTGGAAAGAGACTACTGTTCACTGATATTGAAGAAATTTTCCCCTTAAAACTTTCAAAGCTGGAATTGGTGTAGCTTCGATCTTTAATTTTATTCATATCAGGCTCAAAAAGATTTTCGCGTTTGAAAGCCCCTCCTGCAACAAGTCCGATCAACATGATGAAAAAAAGACTGACAATGGCCAGAGCAGGAATTTTAAATTTAAATTTAAAATCCAAATTGTGATGAACGGATTTTTCAAGATCACTGGCCGTGAAAATATTCAAATTAAAAAGAACAGGGAATAATAAATAGTAACTGATAAAACAGAATAACATTCCAAAAAAGCCAAGGATGCCAAAATCTGAAAAGCCCTTGAAAGGTAAAAAACAGAGAACACCGTAGGCGATCGACGTTGAAACAGTTGAAAGCAAGGTTGGCTTGAACGACGCCTTGAAAACTGAATCAAAGAGGTGCACATCATCAACCTCTTTATATAATTTTAAATTTGCCATTAAAATGATACCGACATTAATCGAATTTCCGGCAATAAGAGAAGAAAGGAAAAATGCGTTCGAATTAATATTGCTGAAGAACATGGCCCCAAATGTATAAAGTCCCCCTATCCCAAAAATGAGAGGAATAAAAATAGCAGACACGATCTTCCACGACCGGAAAAAATAATAGAGAAGCCCGACAAGAAGAAGTATCACAAGGACAGAAGATAAGATCATATCTCCCCAAAGTGATTTGTACTCGTTGACAAGAGAATGAGCAAAACCGTTAAACTTAACCGCTTTAAGCCGCGTCTCCTTCTGCATCAACTCTTTCGTCAGACCGTCTAGTTGTTTTGTAAATACTTCAGCCTCTGCAAGGTTGATAAAAGGATGTTGGTGAATAATAAAAATCAATGCAGATTTTTCATCTTTCGAAACCAGCATTCCGTCTGGCAACTGAGAAATTTGCTGAAAGATTCCCATTCTTTTGTATTGAATGAAATTGATGAGAGATGTTTGAAATCTATCAGGCATTTGAGTTTTCTTTCCCTTCCGATCAAAGATTTTTTCATCAAGAGCTTTGTACTGATTTATAGGATAGTAATACGGGCTGTATTTTTCAAAAAAAGCGAGCTCGTCTTTGAAATTGTTTTTCAACAACGCTGTATTAGAGATTTGTTTTTCTTTCAGCAATTGGCTTAACTTATCCGAAACCTGCCCGCATTCACTGGTGCACTCCATCGCTATCAAAGTATTATCGCTAAATGGAAACCTGGAATTGAATTCTTTCAGGTTGTGAATCAATTCGTGATTTTTAGGAAGCAGGTACTCAAGTTCCGGTCTTAATTTGTGGAAGAAAGAAACACTTCCCGCCATCAGGAGCAATAAAACAAATAAGAGAAAGGCTCCTGCTTTTCTTTTATTTTCGATGAGAAATGCAAACCACTTTAATTTCTTTTTTTCCAAACAATAATACCAATCAGAAGCAACGGGAGAAGAATCAATCCCCCTGTCACTTTTTTATCCTTTAGCGCTAGAGGAATGTTGTTCTTTTCTTGTCTATTTATCGTTTCATGCAAGGATGGAGCTGAAGATTCTGAAACCACTCTCTCATTACTGGCTTCAGCCTGAGGAGCTGCGCGTTTCTGCACTTGAAAACTTTTGCCGTAATTGGTTTCCTTAATCCAGTTTTGATGACTTTTCTGAGCCTCTTTTTTTAATGTTTCAAAACTCTTGAACTGGTAAAGATTATCTTTCTCATTTTTAATAATTAATTTATCAGCATGCTTGAACATTAACTGAAAGGATTCTTTGTCCTCGTTATAATTTTTTAATTCGTCATAAAGACCGGAGCTTTTTTTCTGAATATCTTTTTCAAGGTGTTTTTTCCCCTCAGGCGAATTGTACTGCTTGATTTTCTTTTGAAATTTCTCAATTTCTTTGTTTTTTATTTCCTGAGTCACTTGAGTTTCAACCTTGCCCAGAGTGCATTATGATCCGAGCTTAAAGATGAGTCTTCAACGTGACTTTCAATCGTTGTAAAGCCGCGCACATAAATATGATCCAGCGGAAAGGCCCTGAATTTTTTTCTTTTGTCGTTTATGAACTCTATTTCTTTCAGTTTGTGTTTGCCCACAAGGAGATTTACAAATTTGGTCTTTGAAAGAGAAAATGTATTAAAGTCTCCGGCGAGGATCAACGGCCCCTTATGTTTTCTGAGTTTCTTCTCAATATTGGCAATTTGTTCAAAATACATATAATCGGGAACGAAATTGATCGCATGAACATTCACAACCAGCAGAAGATTTTTTGATTTTTTAATCTTGTACCATGAATACAAAGTCGACTGACGAACCCACATAACAGGCTCATAATATTTGGAATAAGTAACTTCTGACTTTACAGGTTTAGTAAAAGTTCCCGTTGCAACTCCGGATGCCACGTTGGTCTTAATATGCACGTGAGCATTACCCGCAGTCCAGCAAAACGCTGAATCATTGAAAATCTTTTTCTGTGTCTGGTTGAAAAATGTTTCCTGAAGTAAAAAAAGATTTGTCTTTGTTGAATAGTCCTGAAAACCTTTCAACCACTCTTTCTTCATTCCGGTAAGCATATTCCATGAATAAAGATCTATTGTTTCAGGAAGCTCGCGTGAAACGTTGCACTTGCCGAAAAACTGTGTGACTTCAGAAGCACGCGGTTCGCGAAACGCTCCCTTGGCGAAGACTGTATTTTCAATCATTAATTTAAAAAACAGTTCCGCAATCATATCTTAAAATTTGTAGAGTAAAGACGTTAAAATCTCAGAGCGCTTCAATGTTATTTCTGTATTCTTCAGTTTCGAATAGGTAGATGAGAACTCCAGATTAAATTTTTCAAATATCATCGTTCCAAGGCCCACAAAGGCTCCCGGTCCACTGAGCGTTTTATCTGAAACTTCCTTTCGGTTCATGTGATAATAAGGCGTATAATTTAGTGTCGCTGCTATCGTCCAGTTTTTTTCAAAAAAGACCGGCATATAAATGGCGCCCGCATTTAGTGTGGAATAATAATCATCGCTTTTCCCGATATTGAGACTATTCAAAACATACAGGTGTGAGTTCTTGGAAATTGTTAAACTCGCCAATGGAAAGACGTTCCATTTATTTTCTTTGAAATAAACAAAAGAATTTTTCAATTCTATTTCCAGGGGAAGATTTATTGTCTGACTAGCTTTCGCCAAACCAAGTTGTGGAATATAAAGCCACTGTTTATTTTCATCGAGATAAAATTCTCCTCTTCCTCTCAATTGAATGGCGTCACTTTTGATCGTTTCAAATCTTCGTTCGCCTTTAAACTCATCGACAAAGGAGCTATTAAGACCAATTCCGATTTGAGGAGAATATTTTTTAAACCAGCTTTCATTTTCTACAGCAACGGCTTCTTCGACTTTTGTTTCAGGCAACGTCTGATTGACGACAACAGTTTTAGGTATTTCTTTATTTTTTAAACGCGCTTTAAGCCATGCTGGAAATTCCAGATAGACGTATTGATTAGTTTTGATGTGATTGAAATCGCTGATATGTGGATTCACTGATTTGATAAAATTATAGAGACTTACTTTCTCGCTGGAAGAAATCTCATTATAGGTTTCTCCCAATGACTGAATAATAATTTCTTGTAGATTTTGATCGCGCTCGCGAGTCGGAGCATTCGTCCAGATTAATTGCGAATAAGCTTCACTGAATCCCAACAGTAAAAGTGGCAGCAACAATTTTGTCTTCATTCATAAATCGTAGCACTAATTAAATTCTATAGACAATGTTTATTGATCATACATATTATTGAGAGATGAAAAGATTTATTGCAATGGTGTTCTTTTTTACTCTGGTAATGAGTACACAATCTCAAGCTTCTTCTCTAAAAGAATGGAGTCAGGAAAAATTGAAGTACGCTCAATTTGGCGTAGGCGTTTTCAACAACTCCCCTTTCTCGACTATTCGTAACAATAAAGACTCCAAAGATGTTGTCGGGCTCACTCCAAGTTTCATTTTCAATGCCCGTCTTTTAAAAGAAAACTGGGCGTTTCTTCCGGAATTTAATTTCATTCCTTATTTTAAAACAGCAAACAATTATACAAAAACAGTGACTAGACTGGGACTTCTTGGCGGCTATTCATTCAGTGATAAGTATATGGTTCGCTCGGGAATAAGTTTTTTCAGAACGACTTTATCTGGAAGCGGCGGAGTTGTTTATCTGAACAATGGGACTTCTACTTCACCTTACTATCTTCCCAAAGACGCTACTGAATCTTACAACACAACAATAGATGTCGGACAAGAATACGCTTTCTCTGAAAATTTTTCTGTTCGCAATGATTGGAATATTTATCAAATGTTCTTTTCTGATAAAAGAACATTAGGCTTCACACTGTCGGTTCATTACCATCTCTGAGGTAGTCATGTTTAAATTTGCTGCAACTTTAATTTTAGTCGTCGCTTCAACTGAAGCCTATTCTTTCACCCTTCAAAACCAGGCCTTCACTCATTTCCCTGTTGATGAAGTGACTGTGAACATAGCTGATACAAGTTGCAGCAACATCAATATCACTCCCGCCATTCTTAAAGATTATGTTGAAAAAGGAATCAATCGTTTCTGGAATACAGTTCCTTCTTCCAGATTAAAATTAAGAGTCGGAACAATAAAAACCGGACTTAATATTACGAACGTCACGACGCTGGATCAAGTGATTGCCTTAGCAGAGACTAACTCAATAATAGTTTCCTGTTCACCAAACAATACGATTTTCACTAATCCTTATATCCATGCTTTTGCCAACATCAGGGCCTCCAATCCGAACAAAGCTGCGGTCCTCATCAACAACGTTGGCGCTCCTACTTTTGGATTGAAAGAACAGGACGAGCAAATTGCCATCATTGCTCATGAAATCGGACATGCAATCGGCATCGGACATTCTGAAGATGATACGGCTCTGATGTACTATTCTGCTTCTGGAAAAACTCAGACTCTTCTCACTAAGGATGATGTTGATGCTGTCACTTATCTTTATCCGAATCGACCACCTGTATCCTGTGGTTCAATTGAAGATGTCAGCAAGAAAACACCTGGCTCATTTCTTTTTCAAATGACCATTGGTTTTTTGGCGATTGCTACAATGCTGAAGATAAAAGGGAGAAGCAAAGGTGCCGCAAGCGCGACACCTTAGATTTTGATTAATAAAGCATGAAAACGTTTAAGTGATCGGCCGCATGAAATGCGCCATTAGACTGATTCAGGATTCGCACAGCTTTTGATACATCTTCACCCTTTTTCAATTCCGGGAATACAGAGGCATAGGCTTTTACATCCCAACCGATCGAGCGTCCGTAAAAATAATTTCTGAATTTCACTGATTTTGTTTTTCCATCAGGTCCAGCAATCATTTTTGAGACTTGCTTTTCACCGCCTTCAAATGAGACCGGTGCCAATGCTTTCAGATCGCGTGGAGGATTCATGTAGAGCGAAGGAAAATCGACGGCCACGACTTCGCCTGTAATATCTGATCTCACAAGCGTTTTTCCATTCATCATCTTTTCTACGTTCTCTGCTCCGCGGTCGATGCGGTTAAAAAAACCATCGAAATAATTTGGATTGAAAAGATCCGTTTCACTTGTTGGTCTGTCTTTCAATTCCTGCCAGGCAACCACGGCCAGGCGGCTTCCTTCTTTAAGATGCTTGAAGGCCACTTTCATGTTCTGTTCACCATTTGTTCTCAAAGTGAAAAGATTTTTATATTTTGATTTTAATAAAACATCATGAATCTTCTTTGCTGTCACTCCATCAACTTCGGACAAGAAAGAATCGTAACCATACAGGCCGGCAATTTCTTTTGAAAAACTGACGAGTTCAGCTACATTGTACGCTTGAAATCTCGCTGCTCCAGCGAGTGCATAATGAAGTGAAGAAAGCGTTGCCAGTCTTTCAGCTTCACCGATCGTGTTATAGCGTTTGAAACCATCCTGAAAAGAAGCCGTTCCATAAAGTAATTTATTGTCCCAGACGACTCTGCTCTCTGCAAAGTTCAAGGCCTTTATTCTGGACGCTGCTTTTAACAGCTCAGGATACATAACTTTACCTACAAAATTCTGCACGTCTTCAGTCGTGTAGAATCGATTGGCGTCATCTTCCATCATCATTGGTTCACTTGTGTATTTAAATCCCGCCATCCATTGATCAGTCGGAAGATTGATTTTCATCAAAGATGCAAAATTGAGAACGCTCGAAAGAACAACTGAATGTGAAAGTTTTTCCTTGGTCACAAGCGGATACATTTTATAAGTAAAAGCACGCAAAGCATGCATTGGAGTTACCAGTGCCGCAAAATATTTTAGATCCTGAGGAAATGAATCGTAGCGCGAATCAAGCTCCACTAGAAGCTTTTCCAGCTCCTCCGGTGTTTTCGCAGCTAAATATCTATCACGAAAAGATTTTAATTCCTTGCTCATCAGATCATCTGTGACTTCCTGATTCGAAGCGATTCTTCTCTTTGCTCTCTCTCCCGCTTTTTCTTTTTCCCAGGTGAAAGCTTTATCTGAACTCCATTCATAATTGCCGGGATTAACGACAACTATATCTTTTGCACTGACAAGAGAGGTGCTCGCTAGCAACAAACAAAAGACCAGGCTCTTCATGACTCCTCCAAATTTTTACCAATATATAAACGAAAGAATTTTTCCCCATTTAGGTTTTTTCTTCTCAAATTGCGATTTAGTCATCGCGCGCGCTTCCTGATAGGCAGGAGTTGTCCGCACAGCCCACTTCGCCATTTTCATCATCCAGCGAATTTTTTTCAGGAAAGAATATTCCGGAAAGGCATAATGGATGACTTTGTAGGATCCAATGACAAGGGCCACTTGCATAATGAGAACAAAAGCGATTGTTCCAAGAAAAGTTTTTACAGGACCCGCTTTTTCGAAGATCGAATCATGAAGATCGAATTCAAGAGGAAGATGAAAAGATTCATCAACCTGATGAATGTGATTTAAATGGATCCATGAATTTTGGCGGTTATCGGGATAATATTTTTTTATCATCCGGTAATAACTTAAAGTAAATGCCTCCAGCTTGGCACCTGGAAGAAAAACACAGGCCGGAGCTTTTCTGACAATCCATGCAATTGTATTTTTCAGACCTCTCGAATCGGCATAAATCTTTTTTTCCTGCCAGTTAAAGACAGCATTGGAATGAAGGAAATGTCTGAATCCCTGGGAATGATAGAGTTCTTCAAAGGCAAATTGCTTAAGCGAGGCACTCGCTTCAGGTGATATATTTTTAAAATCTCTTTCCAGAAAACGAACACCGTAAACAAGAATCTGCTCGAACAAAACCAGAGCTTCTCCGACCAGTTTTAGGTATTCGAAAAAAAGCCTGTGTCTTTCTTCTTGAGATAAAGAATTATATTCTGCAGAACCAAATAATGGCGTGAGCTCAGGAATAAAGTGAACAGAATCAAAATGCATCGGACCCGACATAAATTCGCGCCACTTATCCCGGAAGTTTTCCTGGTGATGTAAATAGGATGAATAGATCGTCTGTCTCATCGAAAGTATTATACGTGAAGGTGATGAATATTCGCACCATTTTCTTTCGGCAATTCTATCCTAAGAATTTTACTCAACTAAAGCATTTGTTCCAGGTAAGTTTTTGTCCTACAATAGTTTCATGATTGAGAAAATAACCGTCCTACTACTCGTGCTTATTTGCGCTTATCATGTGATCGCGGGTGCGTTCGTCCTCGGTCCCAAATCATGGATCCAGCTTTTTGGAAGAAAAGTTTACGCCTTAAATATTCCTGAATCTTACGAACCCCGCTATGAAGTCTCAGTCAAATTTTTGGGACTGCTTGCATGGACAGTTGCAGCTCTTGCGGCTCAAGCCCTTATCTGGCCGGATAAAAGATTGCAGGCCAGTACACTTTTCATTTTCTCAGTACTTTTTATCGCACGGGCCGCTCTTCGAATTGTTTTGAAAAAAACTCTTGATGATGCTTACCAGTTGTCTTTTAAAAGAAGTCTGGGGAACATCGCCTTCAATATTTTATTAAGCCTTTTCACGCTGGCAGTAGCAGCGTTGCGTTTGTAAAATGGACGCGCTCAGAAGAAAAAGTGATTGGCGAAGTCTTTCTCTTGTTAGTTTTACGTTTGCCTTAATTCTTTTTCTCTTATCGCTTCCCTTTGCAAGTTTGACCTGGTGGTCATACCCCCTGCTTTTTCTTCTTCTCACTTTTTTTATTGTCGACTGCACGTTAATTAATCACAACCACCGCCATCATCAGATATTCAACAATAATAAACTGAATGAATTTTTAAATGCTGTGATCTCACTTTGCATCGGGGCTCCTTCTACCCGATTGCACCTGGTTCATCATTTCAATCACCATCTCCACTATCCAGGCCATGAAGACTGGAGTCACTATGAAACGAACGCCAGAGGCGAAGGGTTTGGCAGAATTGTGAGTTATCTTGTTAATGCAACAAAGGCCATGACGAAGAATCGGGATCAGCTGGTTAAGACAAATTATCATCGTCGCGCACTCAGAAATGAAAAAATCATTCTCTATGTCTTCAGTGCAATCGCTCTGCTGCTGAACTGGAAAATGTTTATTGCAATGATTTTACCTGCGTGGTTTCTGGGTCTTTCTTTACTGTTAACGTCGAATCTTTTAAATCACGACCGCTGCGACCTTGATGACGAAATCAATCATTCGCGCGATTTTATCAATGGAATTGAGAATTGGTTTTTCTGCAACAACGGCTACCATACGGCCCACCATCTTAATCCGCATCTTCATTGGGAAGAACTCCCTGCCTTTCATGAAAAGAACGTACGGCTTCGAAAGAAACCAGAATTCACTAGTGGCTCATTTTTTATTTTTCTTGTGAAGTATTCTTTGCGCTTGATTTAAATATTGTCATTGGCATCAGGACTGACAGAGCTGGAACGATCGCATGATTCTCAATTTCACATCCCGGGGCAATCTTTGAATCACCACCAATGAGAGCATCGGCACCGATTTTAATTTTTGCCAGAAAGATTTTTTCCTTGTTGATCAGATGTGAAGAGAATTTGCTTCCATAACCGACAACTGTTCTGTCACCGATCTCGAGCAAGTTACGGTCCAGTATTTCAATTCGCGGAGACCAGTACACAAGCTTGCCGATTTTTGCTCCCCATAATCTCAGCCAGGCCGAATACAGAAACGGTGGAATTCTCAGCAACTCTTCAAAAAAAGGAAAGCGTGAAAATAGAAGTTGAAGTTGAGCTCCATACCACCAGATCAAAAGTTCTTTGTCGGATAATCTATATCCTCCGGGCTCGAACTCGTAGAAAAGATGAAGGGCCCTGAATAGCAAAGGCGGCAGAAGATAAATATACAAAAGTATAAAAGCAATAATTTCTGCGGGAGACTTCATTTGCAAAAGGCCGATGATGAAAATCAGCAATTGAAAAAAGGGCAAAAGGTTGCCCAGGAGGAAGAGAATTTTCACTTTGCTTATATTCATCCTTTAAGCTTACAATGATTGTATGAAAATTCCTACCCGTCTCAATATAGTTATTCAGATCGCGGCCAGTGCCACTTCACTTTTCTGCTTGTGGAGTGCTTCACACTATGAATCGTGGGCAATCAAGATAACTGCCGCATTGGTTTTTTCATTCACCAACAATACGCTTTTTTCCCTGCTGCATGAAAGTGTGCATCGCTGCTATTCAAAAAACAGAGCGATCAATGAAACGGCAGGAATCATGGCCGCAGCGTTTTTTCCGACAGCACTCGTCTTTCAGCGCACGTGCCACCTTGGACACCATTTAAGAAACAGAACAGATCATGAAATGTTCGATATGTATTATCCTCAGGATAATAAGTTTCTGAAGTTCACACAGTACTACGCGATTCTCACCGGCTTTTACTGGTTGTCACTTCCATTTGGCTGTCTCATGTATATGATTGCGCCTTCGTCCTACAATATCTTTAAACATATGGCGAAGAGTACAGACGCAGAAATGATGCTCCCGTTTCTTACACATCCTTTGAAGAATCGTATTCGCCTTGAAATTTTCTACACTTTTGCTTTCCAGATTGCCGTGTTTTATCTCCTCGGTCTTAACTTCACCGGCTGGATTCTCTGCTACTGGATTTTTGGAATGAACTGGGGCGGTCTTCAATACGCTGACCATGCGTGGAGTGAACGCGACATCAGAAACGGAGCGTGGAATCTTTATGTTCCAAAGTGGATGCAGGCCGTTTTTTTAAATTATCACTATCACAAAGTTCATCATCAACATCCCACAGCGCCGTGGACTTCATTACCAGAAATGGCCGAGCCCAACGGACCGCGTCCTTCTTTCTTGAAAATTTATCTGGAGATGTGGAAAGGTCCTCGCCCGGTAAATGCTCCTGCGCCGAAACCTATCGATGAAGAGTTTAAGAGACTCGTCGGTGACGGGAACGCTTAATAATTTCCTTTACTGCTCAATTTTTTTTAATCTCACCCTATAACCTCAACTCATTTCAGTAGTTTGAAATTAACTACTTGATTCCCGCTTGCTTCTTAAACCTCAAGAAAACACAACATTGATAAAGTATATACTTTGAGGTATGATGCTATGTGGACATACACATGGGATGAAAAGAAAGCAGCGAGTAATCTCAAAAAACACGGCATCAGATTCGAAGAAGCGCAGGTCATCTGGATAGATCCTAATGCAATTGAATTTTTTGATGACGAAAGTTCTTTACAAGAAGAAAGATTTATTCGCATAGGACTAAATCCACTCCGCGGTATTTTGATCGTCGTTTTTTGCGAATTTGATGAGAAGAAGATCATTCGATTGATCTCAGCACGAAAAGCAACATCACAAGAGAAGCTAGATTATGAAAAAAAATTACAACTTAAAAGAACTTAAAAAACGCCCTGGTAAAGTTAAAGTTGATCCCGAAGCTGCAAGAATAATGATCTCGTTAAAAATCGAGTCCAACACACTTGCTGGCTTAAAGGACGAAGCTGAAAGATTAGGAATGCCTTATCAGACATTGATTAACAGTATACTCCATCGTTATGCACATGGAGAACTGCTTGATAAAAGAGATGTTCAGCTTTTAAAACTTGGATGATTTTAAGATTCATCTCTTTAAGGGGATACTCTTAAGAATAGTAACTCATCAGCCACTCAAGATATTTTTTAAGAACAGCATCTTCAGGCGCGAGAGTTTTCGTGTCGATAAAAACACCTTTACTGTTATCAGCTTCATCCTGAAAGAAACGCTGAGAGAAATACACCTGGATTTCGCGCTTCAACGATTTTCCAAAGACCATTATCTTGGCTTCACTCTTCCCTTTCGCCACAGGTGCATTTACGATCATCATGTAGTTTTTCAATTTTTTTACTGTCGTCACTGCTAAAATAAAATTACCCGCATAAACAGTGAAATCTAGTGACGCTTGCTTACCATAGAAAAACTTCATTAACTTATCTGAAAAACTCGTGCCTCTGATTTCATAATCCAAATGAATGCGAAAGCTGTGTGCATCTGGTTGGCTGAGAACTGGCTCTTTTAAAAGATGCCTTAAATGCACAAATTGAAAATGATCAATATCGAAAGCATTGGCTGCGCCAACGAACCATTCATTCTCCAATTTTATTGGTTTCACGGTTGAGGGCAAAAGTGAGATGGGATCTACACCGGCAAAAAAAGGAAGATCAAAGCTTGCCTTTTTATCGTTAAATATGAAAACCAATCCATGCCTCACCACAACCGGATAAGCTTCCTGGTAAAATTTTTTATGATGAAGCGAGCACTGAACTTTCCCCTCAACAACACAACCAAGCGCTAGATCCGCATTCATATGAGGACAACGTCTGCTCATCGCCGCGATTTTTCCATTCGCGCGGAAAAGAATAATATCCAATCCCGCCACATTAGAAGCAAAAGGTTTTTCTGTTATATTTTTTTCTTCCGTGACAAAAAACCAGCTCTTCGGCTGCGCCGGCAATTCTCTAGTGCTTTCCATAAAGCGTCCTTACATAAAATTTTCGGAAACAAAATTCCGCAAGAAGCATTCCACCAGCTATATCAATCAGGTGATGCTGATGAGTGAGCAACACACTCACGGCAATAAGACAAAACCATGCCCAGAAAAAAAGATAATAGCGCTTGATTGAATCGAGCAAAATGCGCACAAATAAAAAACTGAATGTAATGTGAAGTGAAGGAAACGTATTAGCTTTTTCATCGAGGTGATAAAGTTTCTGATAAAAAGTCGCAAATGCTCCTGTGACTTCTGAGCGTACAAAACCAATCGGCGCCGGCATGAGAAGAAAGAATAGTCCCGCAATGACTGTCGCCCACCCCATTGCTCTATTGAGCGCGCGCAATTCACCTACCGACATTGTGAAGGCCGGCACCCACATGAGAACATTTAATGAAACATAGCCGAGAATAAAGGCCGGAATCATAGGAATCTGAAGTTCCATTGGATGATACAGCTGAAAATGCCAGGTGTGCTTGAGAGCAAACCAGTTTGTAAAGCCGTAGACTGAAATGAACAAAATTGTCTGAAAAAGACTCAATTTCAAATAAACAATCAGGTTCTCTTTTTTCAGGCTAAACATAATCGCCTAGAAAAAATTCCAGGCATACCAGCTCTGGAAAAAAAGATGTATAAAGGCAATCGTGACAATTGTGAACGTATAACGATTGACGAAAATCCACTTGGGATCATCAGAAGCAAAGTATACATTTTCCATCTGCTCCTGAATTGTTCTGAGTTTAAGAAACAAGAGAGCAAAAGAAATTTCCGCTGCCGTTGTGAGAAACAAAAGACAGATATAGCTGAGAACAACAAAGCCTCGTGAGCCAAAAGCAACTGTAGGAATTTCATGACGAAAGATGAACATCAATACTGAAAGCCCAACGATGTGAAAAACATCATGAGAGATTCCATAACGGGGACTCCAGTTCATCCATTTATAAATCATGAACAGTTCAAGAATTCCTCTCGTCCACCAACTGATGAGATGAAAGACAATAATCACTTTTAAAAAGGATGGCACGTAAGCTGGAATGAGATAAAAAAACGGGAGAAAAAACCACGACTGAATTGTGTAGGAAAGCCAAAAGGACTTCGGCCATGATATAGCTCCGCCAGTCCAGGGATTTGGACTACTCTGCTTTTTGCGATAAAAATTCGCAAGCAAGGTCACCACGAGAGGCCAGATGATCAGCGCGAATTTTGAAAAAATGGTCAATTGCTCCATAAAAAAAATTGTATCTTAAACGTTATTCTTTTGTAAAATAACTTGATGAAAGATGATCTTTACATGGAATGGCTTTGTTTCAAACAGCATTTCTTTTTTTCCCTGAGAAACAAACGCTACCTTCTCATTGCCATAACCCAATATTTCTACTCGCTGATCAACTGGAGACAGGCGCGAAGCCTTCGTTATACTTTTTGCACCCTCCAGCTCATTGATGATTATCTCGACGGTGACAGACCTTGCCCGGACCGTGTAGAGCCACTTCTTTATCTCGAAAATCTGAAGCTATCCATCGGCAAAAATTCTTTTGATTCATCTGAGCTGCAGCAAATGACAAAATTCTTTCTGCTAAGGACCGAAAAAATCCCGACAATGAGAATTGAGGCCCGAAAAGCTTTTAATGAGCTTATTGAGATCATGATGGCCGACAGAAGAAGAGTTCTTGAGAAAAACATTTATAGTTCGCGCGAAATGCAGTTTCATCATCATACGACTTTCCGCTATTCCCTCGATATCGTTTTGATGGCCATGGAAAGTCCTCTTCGAACTGAATCAATGCCGGAAATTCTGGATATCTTCGGCTGGTGCTCAACCGTGCGCGATCTGGAAGAAGATCTGGATAAATCCCTGGTGAATATTCCTTGTGAAGTGACGGCGAAAGTTCCTGGTTTTCTCTCTCTTAAAACTTCGGAAAAAATCAATTCTCCAGTGATAAAAAGCTGGCTTATTGAAGAAACTTATAAAGCGGAAAAACTGTTCGCCGTCTGTGATCAGAAATATGAGGTAATTAAAAATATCCACGGCTCCTTTATTTTTAAAATGTTTCTCAATTCCATGAAAAAATACCTCAAGGTCTATCATGCATAAAAGTCTCTTCGTCTTTGATCAATTCCTCAGAGATCTTTTCAGACTGTGCCTGAAATATAATCTTGTCGTTTGTCTGCTGACTCTCTCAATCTTTATTTTTAGCGGTTACCAGACAAAAAACCTTACTCAAAGTGTGACGATAGAAGATCAGCTCGATCCTTCTATGCAATCTTCGAAAGATCTTGAAACTCTTAAAGACTCTTTTGGCTCAAATACATCGCTCAGCCTGATTGTCTTTCCTGAGAAGAAAAGTTTTTTTGATAATAAAGAACTTTGTCGCTTACAGGAAAACATCAATTCATCCGTAAGAAACAGTAACCTCATTTCTGATTTTACTTCACCTTTTAAACTTCGTTATGCAGCTCCTCAGGAAAATTCGTTATCCTACCAGCGGGTGCTCGTAAATCCTTGTGATGACCAGTCTTCATTGAGCAATCCACTTTCTCCTCTTCTTGAAACTCCCTGGCAATCTCTCCTGACGGATAGAGAAGCTAAAGATCTCACTTTCAATTTCACCGTCTATCCCAAAAATCCGACAGGCTTTTATGGCGATTTTGATTCTGAAGGGATTGAAGCTTTCATGAAAGAAATGGAATCCCATCTTCCAAAAAGTTTTTTCTGGAGCGGTCCTCTTGCTATGCAGTTTTATACACTAAAAGGACTCGCTCAATCGCAGTGGCTCAACTTCATGGTGATTCTCATTATCTGGATCACTCTTCGCATTTATTTTGGAACATGGAGAGGTGGTGGCATTTTCTTGCTTTCTCTCTTTTTTTCTTCCGGCGTGATATACGGAGGAATGGCCATGGCAGGACATCCTATGGATATGCTTTCGTCCTGTTTATTTTTAATTCTTGCTGTTTCATCACTTGAAGATTTTATTTTTGTGGCCCAGCACCAGCTCGAAACAAATGAAGGTTTTATTCCTTCACATCTTGAATTGATTACACCGAGCTTTTTTACTTCACTGACAACTATTCTAGGCTTTGGCTCACTCATGACTTCTGATCTCCTTCCCATTCGAAGATTTGGAATGTGGGCTGCGCTCGGTTCAACGACAGAATGGATTGCGATGTTTCTTCTTGTCCCGGCCTTCATGCAACGCTTTCCCTCTTGGAGAAACTGGGTCAATGAAAAAAAGGCTTTTAAAATCTCTAAAACAAAAAAAATTATAAAGAAAAAACCATCGTCGCATTTTGCCAGATTTGCTTTAGTTGTTTTTATCTTTTCGGTTTTTTCGATTAAGAACTTCCGACTTTCACAAACTCCATCTGAGATGTTTCCTAAGAATCACCCTTACCAAAAAATGATCGATTATGTGAGGGGCAATCGCGGATGGGAAGCAGAGGCCAGTCTGTTCATCGATCACAATGTTTCTGAAGAAAAAAGAAAAAGCCTCCTCGAATTTGTGGCGAAAGAACCTTCTGTTCAGAACGTTGAGGATTATAGAACCGCTCTTGGTTTTATTTCCAAAAAAGTCTCGGATCCACTCGCAAAAGAAATGGTGCAAACGGAGTTTTCTCATTCCAAATTTGCTGATCGCTATCTTTCCGATTCGCAAGATGAACGCGCGATTCTTTATTTAAAAACTACGAACACACAAAAGCTCAACGACCTTCGCACTTTCGTCGCTAACCTTTGCCCTTCTCATGAATGCTGGGTGGGCGGAGAGATTATAGCCTTCGCTGATTTTTCCCGCAGTCTCATTCATACTTTGTTCGACAGTTTTTTTCTGAGCCTTGTCCTGGTAGGAATTGTTATTGTTTATCTTGCCTGGGCTTCACGAAAGCACAGCTACTTTTCTCTCATCATCGCTTCGTTCTGGGGACCGGCAGTCATTCTGTGTCTGATTTACGCGTTTGATTTATCGATTAATTTCGTCACGTGTATCATTGCTTCCACTCTTGTCGGCCTCACTGGCGACAACGCCATTCAGTTTATTTTTGCCGCCAAAGATGATTCTTTGGAAAAAGGAATTGAAGAGCGCGGACCAAGCTCTCTCTACTGTGCCCTGACAATGGGACTTTGTTCACTTGTATTTTTGGGTTCCTATTTTGAAGCGCCGAAAGTCCTCGGAGTACTTCTTGCCGCCGGCTTTTTTTTCTCACTCATTGGCGATGTGTGGATTCTCAATGGCTTGACCCCAAAAAAGCGTGAATAGCCTGACAAATTCTCTCACCTAACCAATAAATAAAGTTTCCCCTATGAAAGAACGCTGGCATTTGTCATAATATTTCGAAGAAATACTTGAAGGAGATCTCCAATGAAAAAACCGTTTCTTTTTGCCCTGGCACTGAGCTGCTCGCTTTCTGCCTTTGCTAAAACTGGCCCAGTTTCTATTTCTAAAATGGCCCCATTCAATGATTCATGGACTAAAGAACTTTCAGTTCCATGGAATGCCAACCACAACGATCTCGTGGCCAGAATGAAGAAGCAAGAAAAGAGCAGAAAGATCGCCTCTGAACTTGATCAGGAATATTTCGAAGGAAAGATGTCTCCTGAAATGAAAAAATTTCGCGATGAATTTCTTAAAATTAAAACTGCTGATGAGCTCGATGCAAAACTGACTGAGCTTGATAAAAATTACGACAAACTTCAGTCTGAAGATATTAAATTCATGGCGGCTCAAATTATTCCTATGAGAGCTCTAAGAGGTTTAGTGTGGAGACTTGTTCCGACTGTTGAAGAGACAAAAATTACACACAGCCTTCTCGTCACTCAAGTGAAGTCAATGGCCGTGAATATGAAAATCTTTCTTCCAACTGAACAATGGAATGCCGCTTTCGATTACATCACTCAGCCTTTTGTTCAAAACGGACAATTTCCTTTCTCTGACGCTGGTGAAGCCATTTCTCAGTTCCCTCGCGGAAGCGAAATGCACGTTCAGGCCTATATGAGAAACGTCGTCATTCCTATGATGAAAACATCTGCTGCACGCCTCGAGAAACTTGATCTTTCAGATGATCAGGTGATCTGGGATAACAAACTTCTTTACGGGCCTGGCTCGTTCCCGTCGGCGATGGATCGCTATTCACTCGTTGGTGAAGTTGAAAAGCAAACATCGTTGACTTACATGTACGGCACACTTTCTGAGCTTGCTTACCAAAGCGCTTATTCTCAGGAAGGCGGAATGAAAATGAATCAACAGATTTCTAAGTTGTACGGATGGGATTCTTTCTTAAGCCAGATTGATGGCGTTCCAGCTTCAAAAAGAATCAATATTATCCGCGATCCGAAATTCGCTGGCTGGGGCCGTATGTATGAAGACGGACAAAAATGGATGAATGCTTCATGGGCATTCTTAGCTCGCTCGGTTGAACACGGCGATCTGGCATGGACTGCAATGAAGAGCCGTCCTGTTTCAGAAACTTATTTCGCTGACAACTCTTACGCTCTTTCATTCCAACGTGCGATTGGACTTCGTATGGACAACTTAAAGAAAATGATTGAAGGTCCTACAATGATCAGATCGTTCATCACTGATGAAACGACAACTGTGAACCTGAAAGATTTTTACCTGAACCCTGTTCAAGATCTTAAAGATCTCTACGCGACTCAATTTGAAGGTGGAGCTGAAATGAATACTGTTTCCCTCAATACAAAATCTGGTGTGAAAAAACTGTCTTACAGAAACTATACGAAAGGCAGACCGACTGGATGGAAAGTTGAAGTTTACAAAAAATACTTTCCTAAAGTTAACAGTGGAAAAGACCTTGAAGCTACGGCCCGCATCCTCTCTCAGGGATGGGGTACTTCAGCAGTGGCGATGCCTTTAGCGAATTACATGAACTAATCTTTCTTTCAAGACAATTGGAAAGACAAGGCCGGTGCAATACCGGCCTTGTTATTTTGACAACTTCAAAGTCTTATTTTTATGACTGTCTAAAGTTTAAACACTCATCCCCTAAACGAATTTGTAAATAATACATCTTGACCCTAAATTGATAGGGGGAAAAGTAAACTTATAAAACCAATACTTTGAGGTTTTTATGAGAGCTTTCTCTGGATTCATACTCTTTCTTTGCAGTACAACGTTCCTGTTGAGCTGTTCAAAATCTCCAGTAAGTACTGCGGTCACAAATGAGGCAGATCAAAAGCAAATTATCAGCAGTATGAATATTGAGGAGCAACTGAATCACGTCTCAAAAAAATTAGATGCAAATTTAATTTCTGCCAGCGAAGCTGGAAAACAAGTTCGCTCAATCCTTGAATCAGCGCCAACAAACGATCTGCAAAACTTCAATTACGAGGAAAAGAAAAGAGTCTTTTCTAATTTCACGCAAGGTCTTTCCCTCAAAGATAACTTTGGAGCTGAGAGTGAAAAATCGCTGGCGTTTATTGCTGAAATGCTTGGCTTAAATACATTTGAAGAATTCAACGGCAAAACGACAGTTGAAAAGGAACAGCTCATTCTGGAAAGAATTGGTGCTTTAAGAGAAAAAAGCTATCTTGAACTGGAGTTTTTCTTAGCAAATTACTTTTTGAACAACAAAGTTTTCGAATCTCTAAAATCAGTTTCAACGACAACCAAAAATGAAGATCTTACTTTCTGTCGTGGATATTTATTAAAATTCGTCAAAGATATTTATGCAAAAAACTCGCGCTATCCTGATGCTTTTAAAAAATATGCCATCTGGGGTGAAGTTTTAAACGAATGTAACCTGGCTCCTATTTATCTTCCTGGAATGGCTCAAATCAAAACGAGTACACCGGAAATTAAAGCTGAACAAATGATTCTGGCAAACATTTTAAAAAGCAAAGAAGTTAAAACGAATTCATTAAATATGATTTTCTCGACTAAAACTCCAAACATTATTCAATCCCTGATCTCTCATACGTTGTTCATTGCTAAGGCCATCGACAATAACGAGCAAGTCGTATTTGATCTTGATTCAATAAATAATTCTCTTCTTACACTGGATAAAATTTTAAATTCAAGTGATGTCAATCCAGACAATGCTTCAGCTCTGAATTTTGCCGACCACCTATGGTTCGAACTCTATCTTCCATTAAGAAATTCCATGCTAAACAAACGCACTCACTTTCAGGAATATTTTAAAAGTGAGGAAAAAAGAAGGACACTTCACCCCTTCTTGATTGCCATTGGCAATGAAGTCATTATTAAAAACTCAGGAGAAGATCTAAAAGGCTTTCTGGGCAACACTCTTCAATTAAAGCCTTCCGTCTTTAACCAAAAATGGACCTTAATGAAAGATAATTTAGTGGCACTGTCTTTCGTTAAAAATTTATCTAGAGCCAATCTGAACGAAGAATCTTTTACTCAGCTTCACCTGTTAAAAAACAGAATTGATCAAAATATTTTTCGTGCTCAAAAACTTCAACAAATCAATGGTCAGAGCAATAGCTCTGATCGACTCTACAATACTCTTTCACAACAAAATCTTGATTCTATTTTTGTAGAGGCTGGACAAATACCCGACTTGAATCAAATTAATCTTAGCGACAAAAAGATTTATTCTAATCCTTTAAGTAAACTCGTTTCAGATCACGATAATATCGAAGTAAATCTGCAAAATCTTAAATCCGCTTATTTAGATTTCACACCAACATCGGTTAACTTTGTCCTTCCGCAAACGGTTCCTTTTGCCTATGTCTTACCAAAATATATTATTGCAAGCACAAGTAAGACTACAGTAAATGAGAAAACAGATCTGGGGTGTAGTGAATATGATACTCCTGAAAATAATTGTGACGGCGGAGATGGAACAGGAAGAAAAAGGCTTGGTCATTGCGGAGGAAATCCAAAATGTACCGCATATTATGCATACATCTTTGACGTTAAAACGATTTTACCTTCACGTCCCCTCCAACCTCAGAAAACAAATAAGGCGGCAGATGGCATACGTCTATCCCTCCTTAATACATCAGGAAGCACGACTATAGATCTCGTTCTTTTTGCCAATGGTGAAAATGGTTACAAAGGTGCCCAAGGGACAGATTCTCCTTTGTGCCTGAATAAAATTTATAACGCTTTTACAAAAAATAAAAATGGAACTTTTATCGTAAAAAGCAATGCTCTCTACAACAGCAATGAAGCACTCTTTAATAATATTCCCAACTCAACGGCAAATGTTGAAGCTGGTCTTAGTGGTGATGGCGGAGACGGCGGGAGAGGTGGAATTGTTGCTGTTAAAGGAAATGCCAGCCAATTATCAATCATCGCAATTGGTGGACTGGGTGGTGATGTCGGAGACGCGGCCGAGTGCTCTACTGTAGCAGATAGATCGAGACCTTTTTTAAATGAAACCAGCAAACAATCGTTGCTTGGTTCAAAAGGCAGGAACGGAATCAATGGCCAGATCAAAGTTGAGGAGATGGGCCTATGAAATCTAATCTTCTCATCGCTTTGCTTTTATCCTGTACTGAGACCTATGCAGGTTCACCAAAGATTCAGGTTCCTGAATTATCTATGGATCATGTCTCTTTGAAAGTGGACCAGGCCTCTAGCCTTCAGGAGAAATTTTTTGAGAAGAAACTCGCGCACAAACCTGATTACAGCGTCAATTCCTGGTTGGGAAATTTTGAAACTTCATTTCGCATAGATTTGCCGAAAAATGACTTTTTAAAAAATGGACTTTGGTTTGATTATAACTCCAGTCAGATTCTGAATATCGGTTACGGAACAGGCTTCTCGCTTCGCCTACCTCGTTTAATTCTTAAAAAAAATAAATTGTTTTTCAATTCTTCAAATGAACTTATTGAAACTTCTCTCAAACTCGACATTGCGGACAGAGTAAAAAGATTAGAAAATGCATTAAACAGAAAGATACAAATCCTGAAGACATTCCGGCTCAAAGATGAATCCGATTTTTCACTTTTTATTAAAACCTCTGATGGCTTTTTGCAACTCACATTAGAAGGTGAAAACAATGTCTACGATCGTGATGGTTTACTGATTGCCAAAGTAGCGTTGAATAACAAAATTCTTCAGTTTGTTTATAATGACCAACGGCTTTCAAAAATCGTATCGCCCTCAGAACACTGGTCCGTCCTGTTAGATTATAAAGAAAGCGAAGCTCAGGCGAAATACATAAACGGTCGCTTCACCCTTGTCCCACGAGGACTTAACGGGATCCTGGTTCAACAAAACCAATCCACTCGTCTTTACTCCTTCACCTATAAAGACGATCTTCTCACAAGCGTAAAAAAGGAAGGCGCTTTACACGACATCTTCGTCGCAACTTATCAGATCCAGGCCGGAAAATATTCTCAGAACTCAATTAATGGAAGTTCGCTTGCCGAGAAAAATATTGTCTTTAAAAAGCGCGACAAGACACCAGACTTTGTCGACTTTGTTCCAAACTCTGAAAAACAAATCATCGAGACGGATTTAAACGGCGATTTTATTACTGACGAGGTCACATTCGAGCAATCAGCATCAAGCAATGATATCAAGAAAAAGTATAAAGAACTTTTTTCAAAAGCTTATACAATTTCATGCGATGAAAGATGCTACCAGGATATTGATGCCGGGATTTTTAATAATGCCAAAATTTTATTTGAACAATATCTCAACTCTCAAACAATGAACATCAATGTTAAATTTGGAAAACTTAACGGAGAAAGTTACGAATTAGAAGTGGATCCCTCGCTTCAGCTTAAATTGGCAATCACTGACCTGGGCCGCTTTGCGGTAATGGGATCAGAAGAAGCTGACATTAATTTTGAGCAAATCAGAATTCCGCGTTTTATCGATATTAACAACGATGGAAAAAAAGATCTCATTCTCGTCTCAGATAAAGCGGAAAGAAGTTTTGTAGAAAAAAACAAAAAGCAGGACATTCTTACTCAATCCGTTTTTAATCTTATCAACAATCCAAAAGAAGATAACATTTTCAACTACGAAGGGGAAAATCCTCTTATCTATTTATTTAAAACGAATGAAGAGCTGCTGGCTAAAATTGTCATCAGCAACGACAAAGAAATTTATCATATTACAAATGTAAGCTATTGGGAAAAAATCCAGTCTCAGTTTAAAATGAATTCTCTGAGTACTCTGATCGATTACAACCGCGATGGCATCAATGATATATTGACAGGAAAAACTATTTTCCTGCTTGGTGAAAATGGTGAAGCACAGACTGAACAGTTATCAGATGATCAAATACAAAAGATTTTCGATATTTCAAATCTCACCAAAGAAGCTCTCTCAAAAGAACGATATTCCCTCATCGATGTGAATGGGAATGGTATCTATAAACCCTTTTTGGCCAATAATTATTATGTTCAGCCAACTGATAGAAAGCTCCACATTCTTAGTGACGATAAAGACATTGTTTTAGAAAGACCAAGCGATACTCCCCTGCTCATTTCGTTAAAATCCACTTACGGTGGAACAGTTGAAGTCCAATACGGGTACGTTGACGGAGCTTATGTTGTTAAAAAGATCATCCATGAGGTAAATGATGAATCACAGCCAAATTGGGAAGAGCGTTTTAGTTATGAGGGTTCACGTTGGCATATTCAAAAAAATATACTTCTGGGTTTTAAAAAAGGAATCATCGAAAAGAAAATGCTCAATGACGAGACTACAACTAAACGAGTTGTTGAGTTCGACCTGGATGATCAGTATGGACCGTTATTGAATATCGGCCGCGCGAGAAAGGCTGGAAGAGTTCTCTCTGAAAAACTGACTGGAGCTAATGGAACTGAAAGTGAGACAATTAATAAATACGCGGACCATATGTTCAGCGGCTCACGCTCTTTCTCATTTCTCCTGAGTCAGTCAATCAAGGAAAAAGGAAAAGCTGACTTAAAAATCATTCAAGACTTTCCTCGTTTCATAGACGACATACCGCTGACAATTAGAGAACAGCGTCTTTCGGGAAAAAATAAACAACTTACTATTGTTGATAAAATTCAGATTCAAGGAATGTACCTCTCGCGCGATCTTTCGCGCACTATTTTTAATCAATCGAATCAGAAACGTGTTGTTGAAAAGAACACTTGGAACATCACAGGACAATTAATTCAACACCAAACTCCTGCGGGCATTGAAACATTCAGCTATGACACTTTCGGGAGAATTATCCATTATCAAACCGACAACGGTAAAAAGCATTCATATAGCTATAAAGAAAATCTGCCTCTCGTACAAACGGCAACTATCGACGATTTAAATACAACTTACACCTACAGTGATATTGAAAATGATATTGTTCAGATGCAAATTGAAGGGACGTCAGAGGTTTACTCTTTTGAATATACAACCGATGGCGTCTTATCTAAAATGGCAAAAAACAATCAACAACTGTTCTCTCAAAGCAGACTCGGCAAAAAACTTTTTGAATCAAGAATCCTGGATGAGAAATTCCAGATCCAGACAGATGGTTATGGTCGCATCAGCTCTAAAACCAAATTAGGTGTAAGTAACAATTTAATCCTGTTTAAAAAAACCTTTGATGATCGCGATCGAGTGACCTTAGAAAGCAGTCCCTACTTTGAAGAGTCAACATCCCCTTGGGTTTTAACAGAACGCAAATTCGATGCTCTTGGAGAAGTTATCAGAGAGGCACAATCCGATGATTCAGGTGCTCTTCTTACTGAATTTAAACTGGCAAAGGATGTGTGTGCTACTAAGGAAACTGAAACTGGCTTCAGATCGATTTTGTGCCTCAATGGTAACGGCGACGCCATTTCTCAATCTATTCCAAATGAGAAAAGTGTTTTTGAATATGGCTTCACAGGTGAAGTTAGTGCTATCACTCCTTTCGGTCACACATATGTGAGAAATCTTAACGGTGATATTGTTGAGAGCTTCTCTTCTGGGTGGGGAAAATACAGCAGAAATTTTGATTATAAAAATAATTCCGTATCTTATGATGATGGAACAATCGTTTCACAAACGCCTTATGGCGAAGGTCAAAATTATACAAATGGACTTCAGGGGAATGTCTTTGTTAAGGCCGGTGCGACTTATGACAAACGTCTGTTAACCAGATTCGACTTAACGCTTGGATCGCAAAATTTTAACCATCATTTCCGATATGATTCTTCTCGAAATCTGATTGCTAAAACTGAATTCCATACGACCTGGAGTTATGAATTAGATTCTTTTGGCCGCATTCAAACTGAAAAAATCAGTGATGCAAAAAACAACTACATTCTTCAATATTACCGGTCAGAGGGTCAGGTTACAGAAATCGCTCCTCATATCACTCACATTGAATACTCATCTCGCATTAAGCCTATTTTAGTTGAATACGCTAATGGCCTGAGCGCAGAATACGAATATGGACCGAGAGGCGAACTTCTCTCGTATTCATTAACAAATGGTATGAAAGTCTTTTATCACGCTAAATATCAGTATCGAAGTGATTTAAAACTACTTAACCAAACTGTCATTACAAACTTGAAACTGGATAAGCAAATTCAAAATTTTTCATACGATGATCTTTTTGAGGTTTCTCAAAAGGCATCTTTGAGAGGAACTGGTAGAAATCAAATGGGACTCGTTCCAAGTCTTGGAGGACTGGATTTTTCATATCATCACTTGAACCTCGTCCAGATCAAAGGAAGCAATATACTTGCAAACTATTATGGAGATTCAAATCGCTTTATTGGAACTTGTGATCAAACAAACAATTGCTTCTTTAAAATTTCCCCAACCGAGGTAGAATATAAAGGCGAATTACAAAAATTAATAGAAGTCGGCGGTATGCCAGTAGGTCTTCTTTACAAAGGGGCATTCTATCCGGTGATCCCTGACCATAAATTGGCAGTGATCGGCCTTATGAATGCAGATGGGGCTAAGATAGGTTTCGTACGCTCATTTGATGAATGGGGTAATTTAAAGGATGTTCTAGGCGATCGCTACCTGGAAAAAACAATCGCCTTCAGCTATTCGCGCTTACTGCAAAACCCAGTCGTGGAGACAATGACGAAAGAGAAACTGTATTTTTCTGATACTCGAGTTTATTCACCAATGCTTGGTGAATGGATGAGTCCAGATTCAACAGTTGTCTGGAGTCCCGAAAAATTAGTTTCGATGCCGGGAAATTGGAATCCTGTGAAATATGCTAATAATGATTCTGTAAATTTTTTGGATGAAAGTGGTAATTTTGCCAACTTAATCGCAGGGGGCTTAATTGGCTTCTCTGCAGGTGCGATTGTTTCCGCATCACAAAATCAAAGCTGGTTAAAAGGCGGCGTAGTTGGAGGATTAACCGGTATAGCAATAGCGTCTGGTGCTTATCTGGCAGCACCGATTGCAAACGCTTTTATTCAAAGTTCAGTCGTTAGTATAACGAGCTTCACAAGTAGTGTGATTGTGCAAAAACTAATTAACGGTAGAATTGACATCGTGGAAAGCGTCGGCGTTGCAATTACTGGCCCATTGGCATTTTCTTATGGCAAGCTCTTTTCAGGTGTTTCTTCGTCTTTCTTACGAGAGTTCACCTCTGGAATGTCCTTCATGAGCGTAGATCTTTTTACTTCATTTGTTTCAAGCAAGTTCACTCAAAACTCTCAAGCTTCTACTAGTGACTTAGGGGCATATAATAAGTTTCATTTTGATAATTATAAATTTAATAAGGCGGATTGATGCGAGTCGTACTGAGAAATAGTCTATTTAACTTTTATATTTTTGCATGTTTCGCCACGCCCTTGCTTTTTGGCTTCGCTACGACTGCTTTTATTATTCATAAAGAACCAATTCGTGTGATAGCCACTAGCTTTTTTGGCACTTTATTCATGCTGGCCCTAAGTGTAAAAGTCATTTTGGAAATGATTAAAGAACTTACAATTGAAGATGAAAAATTGTCTTTTACAAAATTTAGAAATTTTACTTTAAAAACTTATGATTTGAATCCTTCACAAATAACATCCGTTTCTGTTTCCTGGACTTATCTAAACAGAACAAAACTTACTTTGAGTACGAGCGAAAAAGTGTTAACGCTGGACTTAAATTATTTCAACCAAGTTGCGGGAATCTTACCTGAAGTCCATCTTGATAAGAATGCTCCTCATGATCCCAATCTTAAAAAGGCAAAAGCTGTGGGCACAATAATCAGTGAGACGTACAAAATCCCTCTGCTCTGCAAGTACTAACTTATGAAAAAAAATTAAAACTTGTCAAAAAGTTACTAACTCTAAATCCAAATCACCAGCTCAGCTTTCTTCTCCACCTCAAACAGATTTTTCTCCCCCGCAATTCCCAGGTTACGAAGTCTTTCAATCTGCAAATGCGGTTCATCGGCGGGAGTCGACTGGAAATTAGGCGTAACTGCCGGGTCGAGGTTGCGCGATTGCAGATCCATGATCCAAACATCCTGTTCGATTACCTGGCGAGTGTAATAGTGGATAAAGGGCTTGAGAATACCACCGACGAAAGGAAGCTTGTAACCGATAAAGGTGTACACGCGCGTCTTCATTGCCGAGACAGGTGTACATTGAGAATTGATAATGTATTTGTAATTCGAACCGAAGTTGTAATCCACGCGGGTGACATTCGGAAAAATAAAATGGTCAGTGTGTTCCATCGGTTCATTTTTGGGATTGAGAAGAGGTTTAATCAAAACACCAATGTTGTCATCTTTCTGATGGTAAGTTACGAGCACTCCCCCATTCTTTGTTTCAACAGTGATCGGAACATTTTTAAGACTTCTGTTTCTGAACCATCCCTTGTGAACAAAAACAGTGTGAGGAACGTCCATAAAATTTTCGACGAGATTTGTAACCTCGTTATTAAAATCGGTCACCATGAAATAGTGATTCCATCCCTTGTTGTCGCTCTCAACGTGAGGGAAACGCCAGATCTTTGATTCATCTTTTAGCGCAGGATCGCCCATCCAGACCCACACGACTCCATCGAGTTCTTTAGTCGGAAAAGTTTTCTGACAACGTTTGCCCTTGATCATCTCAGGGCCTTCTGAAGGAATACTTGTGACTAGACCTTCATTGTTGTACGTCCAGCCGTGGTAAGGGCAGACAATCTGGCCTTTGATAACTTCACTCTGTCCGAGCTCCGAATGACGGTGAAGACATTTATTGATCATGCAAACCGGTTTTTTATTTTCATCGCGGAAAAGAACAAGTTTCGTATCGTAAATCACACATTCAAAAGGTTTCGACTCCAGCTCTTTCGACAAACAGGCAATATACCAATTGTTGATCAGGTCGCGGTCGCGTTCTTTTAAATCAGATTCCCTCATGCTTTGATCCTTTGACGAGTAGTAGCGGTTCTAATTTTATATTTCCACGGATTGGAATTTGTTTTTCACTATAGGCGAGATATTCATCCATCGCTTTCTCGGCAAACTTTACTTCACAAACAGAAAGTTGATGAAGCTCTCTTGCAAGTTTGTAATGAAAATTCTGTTGAAGAAGTTCTTCCATTCTTGTTTGAATTTTATCTTTAAAAGACAACGGATCTTCTCCATCAACAAGAAGCTGGTAATGAGCATGCGGCTCGAGAAAGGCCAGCAAAGTAATTGCCTTGATGCCGAATTCATCTGAAACAGATACCAAAAGGTTCTGGGCCAGTTCCGCAGAGATCTTTTCTCCTACGAGATCCACTTCATTGATTCTTCCCAAAAATTTCAGGCATGGTGTTTTCTCTACGAAATCTTCAACAAGCAATAAATCGTTAAGCTTATAGCGGAAGAAACCGCTTCCTGTTGTCAGGACAGGAGTGACCTTCATTCCTTTTTCAAGTTTCCAGACCGGAAGAACTTCCTTTGTTCCTTCGACGATGAATTCATAAAAATGAGAATTCACGGCTACCGGAAATTTCTCCTTGTAAGGAATCGTCACAACGCCTTCTGTTGCCCATAACCCCTTTGCCTCAAATCTGGCATGAGGAAAGAGCGCCTTCAGTTTTTCAGCATAATATTCTGAGGTCGAAGTGGCCCAGGAACTGATCATGACCAGGTCTGGAAATAATTCTTTCGTCAATTGTGGAGAGAGCACTTCGTGCTTTTCAAGAATTGCTTTTATTTTTCCTTTAGTATGCGAAAGAAAATATTTTTTTTCTTCAAGCATAAATTCAAGGAGCTCAAGCAAAAAGGTCGGGCTCCAGATAGAGATGAGAGTTACTTTTTTTGTCAGCAATGAAAGTAAAGCTATTCGCATGGACTCTTCAAGAGAAGAAGCAGTCGCTGCACTTTCGTCCATGGTCATCACTTTTTCAAGAAGCTGCTTTTCCAGACCAGCAAAAAAATCAAGATCATTCGATTGATGCTCTTCGCGCATTTCTTCCGGCAGCCAGGAAAGAGACCAGAAGTGCGTACCGTGCTTGATATCCGGATGGCGCTGGTAAATATCATAAATCCAGGGAGCCGTTGCCTGCCAAAGCTCTGCTTTAAATGTTTCGGTATAAGGAATCCATTTTATTTTTTGAGTCGAGCCACTTGTAGGAACGAAATGTGTACGGCCTTTTTCTTTTTCACGGCGCTCTTCCACCATGTCTTTCCATTCGCTGTACGTAGTAACCGGGAAATGAAATTTGAACTTCTCATAACTAGACACACCTGTGAGCTTAAAAAGAATATCTCTCTGTGCCTTTTCAGGATTTCTCAAAGCTTTGTTAAACAGATTGTGATTTTTTCTGCAAACATATTTGAGAATGTGATGGCAGACATTTTTTATCATGACTTCTTTTTTTGTTTCAAAAGTTTTTTCACAAGCTTCAACGGGTGAACAATTCCCAACAGAGGATCGACTTCACCGAGGCAGGCAAGTTCATTGCCTTTTTTCCAATCGGGATTTTTTTCACTGAAAAATTTAATCTTAGGGTATTTTGCTTTAAGCTCGTCAGTAATTTCAGCAATTGAATCTTTTAAATGTTCGTGCTCATTTTCACCGAATTCAATTACGCCGGTTTCACGATTAAATTTCCCCGGGTAGAGTTTTTGCGAAAGCCCTTGTATCAAGGAACGGTGTTCTTCCGGTGTTTCCTTGTCATAGCGGGGATAATAATTCAGAAAATTATTCGCCAGGAGAAGATATGTTTTATAGCCTTTGGAAATTAAAAACCACCATACAGGTCTGGTCGGGTATTGAAATTTCAGAATAATCATATTCTTCAAAAATTCCATTGTGAGAGCAGAAGTTCCCCAGTAATCGGGAGCAATAATGGTGTCTCCACTGTAGAGAATGCGGTAATTCTTTCCATGATGAGGAAAATCAAAATCAAGTAATGTGGAGAAGCCCTGGATACGCTTTTGATCATCGAGCATGATAATCACTCTGGATTTTGCTAAAAGATCCTGCTTAAAACGTTCAAAGGAAACGTTCTCGTAAAAGATTTCAAACAGCTTGAACATCTCACCAATTTGAGGATCGCGCAGGGATGAAATCCTGATCGTTTTGGAATGCAATTTTCGTTTCATCTGTTCATTGTATGTAATAGACGGAAGCTCGTAAACAACAAACAAAAGTTTTACTTTTATCCTGATCTTTGATGTAATTTTCTGATGAATACAATAGCCATTCCTTCCTCATTTAAAGACTATTATTTTAATCGTCTCGATGCCCGCTACGTCGTCTGCGGAATTCTTGCCACCTACAATATTTTAGGATTGACCGTTTTAGGTTTTAACCGGAGCTGGGAACAAATTCTTCTGACGGTTGTTGCTGGTATCCTCCTTCAAGTTTTTTACGACTGGTTTTTCAATAAAAAACTTTGCTTTAACATCAGCGCCGTAACGACCGCTCTGGGGATGTGTATTCTGGTTAATTACGGGCATAGCCTCTGGTATCCAATCGTCCCTATTTTCCTCGGCATTTCTTCCAAGTATTTTTTTACGTTCAAGGGAAAACATACATTTAATCCGGGTATGATGGGAGTGACTATGTCACTCATTCTCGCAAGCGAATTTATTTCATCTGCACCTGCGTATCAATGGAATGGTTTGGGTGCCATGACAATGTTTGTGATTATGCCTGCACTTCTTTTTTTCATGCCAAAGATTAATCGCACATGGCTGGTAGGTTCTTTTCTCATCGTCTTCACTTTGCAAATTACATTGCGATCCATTCTGATCAGACACTATCTTCCTTTCAACACTCTCTTTTTCGGAACCATTACTTCACCTTCTTTTTTTCTTTTCACTTTTTTCATGATTACTGATCCCGCCACAACTCCCAATGACAAAAAACAACAGATTATTGTCGGGACTTCGCTGGCCCTACTCGATCTCGTTTTCCACTTATTTTCGAGCTATCACACGTTTTTCTTTGCTGCCCTGACATTAGGTTCATTTCGCTTCATGCAATTCCATTATAAAGCGGCAAAGGAAGAAACCAGCTTTGCTCAATATTTCAAATCCCGATTTTGGGGAAGCGGTTATTACAAAAGATTCTTCACCATTCTCGCTTTAGGCTTTGGTGGATTTTTCTCCTACCATGTTATCGGGCGAGATGCTCTTTTTAAACCCGATATCGGCTTTCAGATGCAGCTTCAATCAGCTGATAAAACACATATGAATTTCACCAAAGGCGAACTACTGGACCAGGTGGATCCTCGCGTACAGCACATGGGGAAATGGTTGCTCGCTATTTCTGATGGCGTAGCAGTCGGTGATTTTGACAACGACGGTTTGATCGATGTGTTTTTCACTAATGGGCATAAATCTCCCGCCGACAGAAATGCACTTTTTAAAAACAAAGGCGATTTTCAATTTGAAAGATTTCCGTCCGCTGAACTAACCAGGTTTGCTTCAGACATAAAAAAGTACGGAGTCAATTCAAACGCCATGTTCGTTGATTATGATAATGACGGCGATCTGGATTTATTTGTGACTTATGCTTTTGGAAGCGAAGGAACTTCGCGCTTGTTCTGCAATCAATTGCATGAAACCGGCAATGTTTCTTTTGCAGACTGCACAGATAAAAATGGTCTCAACAAATTTACCAACTCTGCTACAGCGAACTGGTTTGACTACAACCGCGATGGCAAACTGGATCTAATAGAGGGAAACACCATTGCTACTTATCTTCCTGACTACAAGACACCGACAAAATTAAATCTCTTTGATCTTCCCAAGGCGGAATACGAGGGAGATAAGCGCATGTTTAATTTTATGCATGAGTCCTGGCATCGTGCAGAGAACGGTGGAGTTAATTATTTATTTGTTCAAAAACCAGCTGGTGGATTTGAATTCCTCGATCCAAAGAAAATCGGCATGCCGGAAACAAAATGGACGATGGCCATCGGGACGGCCGATTTCAATCAGGATGGATGGGTCGATCTTTATATGGCCAACGATTTCGGTGCTGATGATTTTTATTATAATCATGAAGGAAAATATTTTGAAAATTACAAAGGACAGATGTTCGGCACCATCGGCAAAGATACCTATAAAGGGATGAATGCAACCGTCGCGGACTTCGACAATAATGGATTGATGGATATCCAGGTCAGCAATGTTCATCATCAATTGCAGGCCGAGGGAAATCTTCTCTGGTATTTTTACACTGACATGAAAGATTCCTTTCATCCGGAAATAAAAGATCAAGCTACTTATGCGGGAGCTTTAAACGAAAACAGATTTGGCTGGGGTGGAGCTGCAGCGGACTTCAACAACGATGGCTGGATCGATCTGACTCAGGCAAACGGCATGGTGGACGATGCGTACGATAAGAAATTCGAGAAGTGTCCTGACTATTGGTACATCAATGAAAAAATAGCGCGCTCATCTCCGGAAATTCATAAATACATCAACAACTGGGGAGACATTCGCGGAACGTGTATTCATGGTAACGAAAAAAATCGCCTTTATATGAATCGCGGAATGGAAAAGAAACCGCAGTTCATCGACATTGCTGAATACATCGGGATGACTCAAACTGGAAACTGGAGAGGAATGGCCGCAGCCGATTTTGACAATGACGGGCATATGGATGTCATTGCTTCTTCTCTTTATCGAAATCCACTGGTCTTCAGAAATGTACCTGATGCTATTTACGAGAAAACTCATCACTGGATCGGGCTTGAGCTTGAATCACACGATCCGAAATGCAATCGCATGGGTATTGGAAGTAAAATAAAAGTTCAAGCATCGGATGAGACAGGAAAAATTTCCGAGCAATACTTTGAAACAACACTCATCAATGGTTTCTCGGCCCAGCATGACCAGAGAGTGCACATTGGACTTGGTAGAAAGAATAAACTTCTCAGCGTGGCTATTAACTGGTGTGGCGGAAAGTCTGTGGACTACACTTATCTGACTGTTGATCAATACAACAAAGTTGTTTTAAAGGAATAGAATGGATCAACGCGATTACCAGCAGCTAGTAGAAAAATATAAGCAGTACCGTTCAGATAATTTAACGGCCCTGGGAATCACTGCAGTCTTGACGTGTGCAGGGATAGGTTTAGTTTTTTTTTCCATTTCAACAACCGGACCTGCCTGGGTTATCGCACAACTCGCTCTCGGCGTAGTCATTCTACAATGGTTTTTTCTTTTGCATGATCTCGGCCACGATCATTTTTTCAGCAACACAATGATCAATATTACTGCAGGCCACTTTTCGTCGCTCTTTTGTATTCTTCCTTTTTTTCCATGGAAATATATCCATCGCACACATCACTTATGGACAGGGTGGAAAGATAAAGATCCGACGATGACAATCATTATTCCCCGAGAGGTTCCGGGATGGAAAAAGGCCATTGTGAATTTCTGCTGGAAATACTGGATTCCTCTTTTTACACTTTCTTTTTCATTCGCTAATTTCTGGAATGTGAAAAAACTGAACAAGATGTTTCCGCAATATAAAGCAAAGAATCTTTTTAGTATTTTATGGCCGGCACTTTTTCATCTGCTTATGATTTGGTGGTTTGGCTTTGCCAATTATCTGCATGCATACGGATTGGGTTTTTTAACATTCCTTGTTCTGTGCGATCCTCTTCTGCTTTCTCAACACAGCTCAATTCCTCAAAACCACTCTCAAGGTGAAAAAGTTCCGGCCTTTCAATTTCGGGAACAGGATCAATACACTCGGTCCCTGACTTTTCCTCACTGGATGAGTAAATTTGTTTTTCTGGGATTCAATAATCACATTGTTCATCATTTGATTCCAACGATGCCGGGTTATTATTTATCAGAAATAAAAATTGAGAATGCCAACGATGAACACTGGTGGAAATGGTTAAGGAGAGCAAAATCAACTAAGGGTTTTGATCTGCTCTTAAGCGAAGAAGCGAATCTTAAAAAATAATTGAAACTGCCCCACTTGCGTGGGGCTCTTCTTTTTCATTCTTGTGATCAGTTTTTGAAAGAGAAACTATTTTTTAGAGAATGATTTTGAGAACTTAAGTTTTGTCTGGGATATATACTTTTGAAGTATCAGTCGTATGAATACAGGCTGCCCAAATCAAAACTGCAAAATCTACCTCCAAAATGTTTTTCAAAAAAAAGACGGACATTATTTTCGTGCTGATGACTCCCGCTTTATTCAACGATTCAAATGTAAGATCTGTGGAAAAAAATATTCAGCTTCAACACACAAGCTTGAATATCGACAGAAAAAGCGAAGGTTCAATCAACGAATAAAAGAAGATTATGTCGGTGGAAAGTCCATGAATCGGATGAGTTTGAACTTAGGGCTTCATCCCAAAACCATTCATCGAAAAATAGAATACCTGGCAAGAAAGGCAAGGCAATCGCAAAGGGAGTTGCATAAGAAATTGCGTGAGAATAAGACACTTGAAGTTCAATTCGATGATCTCATCACCAGCGTCCACACAAAATTGAAGCCTGTTTCAGTAAGTGTTGTGATTAATCCAGCTGATAGGTATATTTTGGGTGCTGTTGTTTCGGAAATACCGGCCTTTGGAAAAATTGCTGAAATCTCGAGGAGAAAATACGGACGACGGAAAAACAATCACACAAAAAATTTAGATCTACTTCTCGAAAAACTCAAACCGCTAATCCATCCGAACGCCGAATTTAAGACTGATGAACATAAAAGATATCCCGAACTAATTCACAAGCACTATCCAAAATCGACTCATTTTAAATACAAAGGAGAGCGAGCAGCAGTTGCTGGATTCGGCGAATTGAAATCAAAAAGATTCGACCCTCTTTTTGGGATAAACCAGATCCTTGCTATGTTCAGAGCAAATATTAACCGGCTTTTCAGGCGTTCGTGGAACACGACCAAGAAAGAAAATCATCTCCAAGATCATCTTGATATTTTTATGGATTATTTTAATGAAGTACTAAGGAATCAATCTAGAAAAGTAAGAAACAAAAATAAAGTAATATTGAAATCGTAAATCTAATAAGAAGAAATGATGAAATTATCGCTGAATTTTAATTGTAGCCCCACTCAAGTGGGGCAGTTTTAAAATAATTATAAAGTTTGATAAAAAGAACACTGCGAAGGCAGTTGCTTAATTTTCTCAAGATATACCGATTTTAATTCATCCCAACTGGCATCACCGTCACCTGCTTTTGCTTCTTCAGTAAACCACCAGTTCAAATCCTCTCCACAGCCATCTCCTTCGGGAACAGGCTTCTGTGAAATACAGCCAGAACTGTCGGAAGGGCACTTCATACGGACATGAATATGATCGTCATGTCCCCACCATGCGCGCATTTTATGTTGTTGCTCTGAAGTCAGACGTAAAGGCCCGTTGTCATTGCAAAGTTGCTTTTTAAAATGAGGATTAATGAAGATTCTTTCAACAGCTGCATCATTGGCAAAAAAACGAATTAAATGTTTCTGTTCATTGTCCAAACTATTCACTGGCTTCATTTCTTCCGTTTCCAGCGTGGTAAAACTTAACTCATCATTATCAGCGGGAATTTTGAACCAGATGTCCACATCGAGACCGTTTTGATGCGAGTGATGACCTGTGATCGTAGGTCCTCCGCGCGATTGAGACATATCTCCGACAATGATTTGTTTGTGATTTTTAGCGAATTCGCTTCCTGCATTTGTCAGCAGGTTGATCAAATCAGGATGTCCCCAATAGCGGCCTCGCTTTTTTTGAGAAAGCAGAAGGCCTTTTTCTTTTCCATTAAATGTAACAGCTCCCTTGAGGCAACCGAGCGAATATTCTCCCAGGGCTTCAGCTTTTCCTTCGACAGGCAAACGCGATGATAAATTCACAGCAAAATCAGGAAGCTGATGAGAACAACTTGTTGTCAGTAAAAGAGTCAGAAACAAAAATCTTGAATAATCGCTTTTCACTGTTCAGGAGAAATAACTTTCAGATGTTCTTCTGTTAGTCCTGAAAGCTTGCACATATCATCAATGCGCTTCATTTCTGATTTAAGGTTCAACACAAGCGTTTTTAAAACTGCGACTAGTTCCTCATCTTTTGAATGCGAAATATTCGTCAGCTTGGAAGCTGAGAAGTTCGCGTTGTCCAGATTGTTTCTGATGGCATCCAGACGCGTTCTAATCGACTCTAAATCGATTTTCTCACGGCCTTCCACAATCATATCCATTTTTGTCACAGTGACATCCAATTGAGTCACGACTTCATTAAAGTTGTTGAGTACTTTTTCAAACCCTTTCATTTCCAGTTTAATTTTTCCCAGGAATTGATCCACTCTCAGCGTATCGTCTTCATGATTCTGGAAAATAAGCAGCTGATCAAGGACTTGAACAATTCTCGACTTGAATTCGTCCACATTGCCCTTAAGCTCTTTAAATTCGCCTTTCAGAGAAGTTATTGTCTTGAGGCTTCTGATGTATTCGTCGACTGTTTTCTCAGCATTTTCAGCAGTCGAGAAAATTTTGTTCTGATCTTTGTAAAATTCTCTTGAAGAGTTAATGACAAATCTAAATTGTTCTTCAAGTTGATCGCGGGCATCCAGGACTGAAGAAACAGCTGATTTAAACTGATTGTACTTCGCCACCTGAGTTCTTTGCGTTTCAAAAGAAGCCACAAGTGATTTTCTCATATCGGTAACAATATTTCTTTGTTCATTGAGGGCCGATTCCAGTCTTTCAATTTCACTGGATAAGTCATCTCTCGATGTTTCACATTTTTCTACATAGTGATTGAAATTGGTATAAAGCTCAATCCCACCTGCTTTTTCAATCTGTGAACGAAGAGCTGCTTTTTTATCAGTTGTGATCGATTCATTCGTTTGAGCTTCGATCAGAGACATCATCGGAGAAATAATCGCCGTTCTTTGAGCGTTGATTTTTTCCTGAACTTCAGAAGTTGGATAAAAAATAATCATAATGCGTTTCTGTCCGGCATAATCAACTGGTGAAACATGCATTTCATACGGACGCGCAGGAGTTGCTCCGGAACCACTTCTTACCTGGATATTATAAATGCCAGGAGTACTCATTCTTAGAGCTGATAAAAGTGCACTGTTATCTTCAAGGTCTGTGAATCTTTGCAGGAAGTCCCATGTTAAATCTCCACCTTCTTCATCGAAGTTCTGGAGTGACCACTCTTTATAGAAATGTGGATTTCCCCAGACGAGATTCAAATTCGAATCAAGAAGAATAGAAGCAAATGGCATCGCTTCCTGAAAGATCGAACCAAAGGTCATGCGTTTATGAACGTAGTCATGGTATTTGTCTAGTTCAGCTTCAAACTCAGATGAGAATTTCACAGCTCTCTTGCCTTCAAGAGGAAGAAGACCGTCTTTAATTGTATCAAGAATAAGCTTTTCTGTTTTCTGTGAAGCTCTTTTGCTTGACCAGTTGTAAAGAACAAAGCCAAGTGCGATTGAAGTTCCGAAGCTTGCAAAGATAATGATCAATGAATAGAGAATTGTTTGTGAGCTTTTTTCAAATTGAATTTTCTTCAACGCGATTTCAGGTTCAACCATTTTGAACCATGTCTGATAATCAGTTGCGAAGTCTTTATAAGTTCTGTTGAAAGCTTTGTGATCTTCAATATAGCTGTCAAGATTTACTGATTCAGATTTGATTGTTTTAATTCTGTTGAGTATAGCTCCTTTAATATCAGCTGGAAGTCCCGACGATTCTGTAAAGTTCGTCATCGCTTCGATATCGTTATTAACTGAAAGAGCGAGGTTTTGCGTTTTTTCGAAATTGTATAATCCACCTTGCATTAACCGGCCTGGTGAAGTTTTAATTCTTAAATTCATCGACATCTTTGTCAGTGTCGGCCATTTCTTTTCTGTGACAAAATTTTCAAATGTTATGACTTTAGAAGTGATGTTGTTGAGAATAGTTGTCAGCTCTGGAGCAGACTGAAAGTTGCTCAATTGCGTTTTAACTTTTTTTAAGTTGTCATCAAACGTACTTTTCTCACCAACAGGTTTGATGGCCTTTAAATCATGAACATCTTCTTCCAGACGGGTAAAAATCTTATGGGCATCTTTAATACGGTCACCGTCGACGAATTTTTTAATTTCATCAATATCGTTGCGATCTTTTACAGCTTTAACTTTACTTGTTCCATCGTAAAGATTGCTTACGTACTCAATATTCAGCAGGCCGGAATCCCAATAGAATTTAGCGCCATAAAGAAATAAACCTGTCATGGCCACCAAAACGGCCACGTAATAAAAATGCACAACTCGTCCTAGAGTAAATCGCATACCTGCTCCTGAGAGATAATAACTGTCCTGAATATTTTAGCTGAAAAAGAGAAAAGATTATTGATTAAATAACGAAAAAAAATCGATTGTTCGATAATATGTAGAAACATCCTGTTCCCCTGCCAATCCGCGCGTGAAAGTATCTGACGAAAGATTACCTTTCACTGGTAGTATGATTGAAACAGGTCGGAATAGAAAGGGAAAGTGCAATATTTCTTTGTTGGCGGATTCCAGACGAGACAAGTCCGGTACTCCCATAAATGATCTGACTGCGAGATCATTTCCCACTTCAATTACGTTGTGTTCACCTACTTCTTTTACGTCTTCTAAAAGGGCGCGATAATGACAAAAGATATTTGAAAATCCAACACAATAATTTTCTTTTGGTCCCACATTGAACTTCACTTTATAAATCAGTGCTTCGTCGTGAGAGATGTCCACTTTCAGATCCAGTCGGAACAGACCAGGTCTCGTTGTTTTCTCGAGATTAAATGTTAAAAGAACTTTTTGTCTGAGAAGCTTTCTGGTCACCACGTAGATGAACTTACGGTTCATCTGCAAATGTCCTTCTTCAAGAATCATACCCGACACCAGGAGTCTGCTATCGTCCAGGCGAACGTCAACATTACCGTGATAATTAAACAGTGTAACGACAGATAAAACTTCTGGTACAAGCTCCAGAATAAGGTTCCACTTCTTCAAGTCAATTTTAGATGTGGACTTGTAGTAATCAAAGCCTTTGAATTTGGATTTGTTGGAAAAGAATTCCGTGAAAATACTTTCCAGCTTTTCATCGAGAACTTTGGCCACCTGGTCGTAGTTTTTAACAGGTCCGTCCACTTTCTCATCTGCTTTTCTCTTCATCTCGGACAAATAGTAGTACGCTCTGCCGATCAATGGAGAAAGTGAAAATTCTGAAAGAAGCTGAATGTCCTCGAGGGTACTCAGGCTTTTTTCAAAATCTTCATGATATGAGTGTTCAGGTTGTCTTCTTTCCATTCTTTTTCTTATGAAGCAAGATCTTCAACTGATTCAAACAATGTTCTTAGTTTTGCTCTCAGTTTTAAAATAGCCTGCGTGTGCAGCTGAGAAACGCGCGATTCAGTTACATCCAGAACCGAGCCGATTTCCTTCAGGTTTAAATCTTCATAGTAATACAGAGAAAGAACGAGTCTTTGCTTCTCAGGAAGAGTCATGATCCCTTCTTTGATTTTTTCACGAGAATCTTTCTGGCTTACAGTTGTGTAAGGGTTAAGCGCTCTGTGATCTTCCATGACTTCAGAGATAAGTTTCTTATCCCCTTTGTTGAAGCTGGCAGAGTCATCGATATTGAGAAGAGAAATAGATTTAGCTTTGTTCAGAAGATCATGGAATTCTTCCTGGTTCATACCCAGTTCAGAACACATTTCTTCGTCAGTCGCAGGACGGCCAAGACTTGCTTCAAGTTTTGAGTAAGCTCTTTCAACGGTCTTAGCTTTTTCACGGATAGAACGAGGAACCCAGTCCTGGGCACGGAGTTCATCGAGGATAGCTCCGCGAATACGAAATTCTGCATATGTCTTGAATTTGTTATCGCGATTTGGGTCAAATTTTTCAATGGCATCCATCAAACCGATAACACCACATGAAATCAAATCATCCAGCTCGATATTCGATGGAAGACGTGAAGCAATTTTCTGTGCAATGTACTTAACGAGTGGTGCGTACTCGATAATAATTTCATCTTTTACTTTCGGTTCTACAGTAGAGCGATAGTCTTTAAGGTTCTTTAATTTTTTAGATAGAGTCGACATCTAATGCTCTCCCTGCTTTTAAATTGTGAATCGAACGTCTTGTTCATGGCGAGAATTGGCGAACGGCGCGTACTCTTCGGCCGCAGCTCTGCCCTCTATCTCTTCGGTAAATTTTCTTACGAGTTTCACGAAATTCTTATGCAGGGAAGAATTTTCCTGTTCCAATAAAACTGAATCAAATTGATCGACAGGTGTCTCTTCGAATCTCAATCCACCGAGGATGTGAAGACGACACTTTAGGAATGTTTCAACTGTTTCACTCAATGTTTTTACCATTCGCTGGTACTGAGGCTCAGAAGAAACTTTATTGATTAATAAATGGTTGTCGTTGACGCCAAATTCTTTATTAAGAATTTTAATCAATGAATATGAATCTGTGACTGAAGATTTATCCGGAGTCACAACAACAAAACGGTAATCGCTATACGCGTTCAACGTTAATGTTTCCTTTGTGATTCCTGCCGGACAATCGAGAATGATGTAATCGTAATCTCTTTCATGATTCACAAGAATGTCGATGATGATTCTGTCGACTTCAAGTGATTTATTAAACATGTCGATGCTTCCGTTACAACCTGAAAGCAAGTGCAGATTTCCATCTTTGTGAAGACAGTCATCAAACTCTCTCTGAGCGGAAACGAGTTCATAAAAATAATTTGTGATGGGAAGGCCAAGTTTCACAACTGTATTTGAAAGATTCGTATCACAGTCGAGAAGAAGAACTTTATAACCAGAGTCTGCCATAAGGCGTGCCATTTTTACAGCGACAGAGGTCTTTCCTACTCCGCCTTTTCCTGCGGTGATGGAGATTGTTTTTGCTTTGGAACTTGTTTTTTTGGACTGGTATTTGTTCTGAGAAACTAGCCAATCACTTGGATTGGACTTTTTTAAACTAAGCATGGACTTCCTGTCTCCCCTTAGATTCTGCTTTTTTCAGCGAGAGTCCCTCATGGATTCTCACCTTTTTTGTTTTTTAATTAACTAAGAAAATTTAAAAATACCGGCGAGAATTCTTTCGGCAGTCGCAGCTTCAAGATCATCCGGAACAACTTCACCTGTTCCAAAAAACTTGTAAGGCAGATCTTTGATATCTTGTGTGATATTAAAGAGCGCACCGAAATTCAAACACGCATCCAGATGAGAAACTACAACACCATCAGAGAGGCTTCTGTATGTTCCCAGGACTTTTCTATTGTATAACTCTGTATGAATTGCCGAAAGAGTGATCAATACTTCCACTTTTGAAAAAGCACGTCTTAAACCATCGATAAATTTTTTCGTATCATTGCTTTCAGCATCGTTGCACTTGTAATCGATAAATACTGATTTGCCATCCTCAGTAGCCTTTCTGCACTCAGAAACAATTTCTGCAATGCTTGCTGCCTTGATAACATTCATGCCAAAAATCTTTTCAGCGAATGAAGCTTTTGGTTCATTGATAGTGGCCACATTTCTGATAATGACTGCATCTTTTTTTGTTGTTGCAATTTTTTGAACCATTGCCGTCTGGCCGCATGAAGCTTCAGAGACAAAAACTGTAATCACCGGTTGTTTATTGCTGACAGAAGAGAAAAGAGGCATCGCTGTAGAAACAGTTGTCATCATTTCACGTAGAGCAAATTCAAAAACAACATCTGCATTTTCAACGTCTGATTCAGTTAATTCAAACAATCCTTTTTTGATCAGATGCTGAATGTAGCTTTCATTGATATCAAGACTTCTGAGAGTTGTTCTCAATTGATAAATACCAATTGGCTCTTTTTTGTGAATGCGTTCAAAGTTGCGGGTTAGTTCAAAAAGTTTTTTCTCTAACTCTTCAACTTTATTTTTTTGTTTTTCAAACATTTCTTCGCCAATCATTCTTCCCTGAGGAGCTTGTGCTACTGGAGCAGCTTGCTGAACAGGAGCCTGACGTTGCTGTTGCACTGGAGCTTGTTGTCTCACCGGAGCCGCTTGAGGAATCGGTCTGCTTTGTTCCATTTCATCATCAAAATTAAATTCATTGCGTGAATGATGACGGTCTTCCCTGCTTCCTTCGCCAAGACTTAAAAAATCATCGAGTCCAGCTCTCAGATTTGAAGCTGCGTTTTTGACGGTAGACACTGGTCTGTTTAATCCAGCAGAACCATATCCGCCTGCGCGGTTGTTTGTTGATGTTCTTTCTCTGTTCTGTTCATGTTGATCGATCATATTCGCTATATATCCTGCACTACCGTTATAAAATTCATCTTTTTGATTATCGTTTAAAATCGTATCCACAGAAGCTTTCTTCACGTAATTCTTCTCTGAAATAGCGGCCGTAATTTCGATTTTTTTCTTTTTGAATGCGCCTTTGAGTCCCTTGTTCGTGAGCGTCTTTAAAATGACGGCATCAGGACCAAGTTCGCGCTTGATGTCTCTTAGAGCTTCTTCGATTGTGTCTGCTTCAAATTTTCTAACGTACATTTATTACAACCTCACCGTTCCTAGTGATCTAATGTTCGCATCTGGCGAAAGTTCATTGTGGCTTACTACCACAAGGTTGGGGATAAATTTCTCAGTTAAGCGCTTGAAGTGCGAGCGGATAACTGGTGAGCACAATACAACCATTTTCTCACCCATGTTTGTTGCTTCTTCAATTTTTTCATTGAGAGAAGCCAGGATGATTTGAGTAACTTTAGGATCAAGTGAAAGCTGTTGTCCCTGATCGGTTTGGATAATATTTTGAGCGATAGACTCTTCAATATTACGATCCAAAGTAAACAACGGAATATCTCCCTGATCACTTTTAATCTTCTCAGTAATGGTTCTATACAGAGCTTGACGAACAAATTCAGTCAACGCTTCTGTGTCTTTAATTGTAGGGCCATACTCAGATAATGTCTCTAAAATTGTGCGTAGATCACGTACAGAAACTCCTTCTCTCAGTAAATTTTTCATGACTTTTAAAATGATTCCCAGATTTAAAATGTCAGGTATCAAATCGCCCACCAATTTCGGGTTCGTCTCTTTAAAGTTGTCCACAACACGTACAAGTTCCTGGCGGCCAAACAGCTCGTGAAGATTTGATTTCAGAATTTCCGTTAAGTGAGTTGCTACAATTGTCGAGCAATCTACTACGGTATAGCCATTGTATTGAGCGTCTTCTTTTTGATCTTCAGAAATCCAGACGGCCTGCAAGCCAAACACTGGCTCAGTCGTCTCAACCCCTTCCATTTTTTCAATAACTGTTCCTGGATCCATCGCCAGGAAGTAGTCAGACATCAATTCACCTTTAGCGACCTGAATGCCTTTAATTTTTACAGAGTACCCACCCGGTTTTAATTCAAGGTTGTCTTTGATTTTGACTGAAGGAATGATGACCCCCCAATCAAGAGCAAAGATTTTTCTCATATGGGTAATACGCTCGAGCAGATCACCGTTTTGTTCAGTATCAACGAGGTGAACAAGTCCGTATCCCACTTCGAGTTCCACCAATTCCATATTGAGAAGTTCTTCGAGGTTTTGTGGATTTGCTTTTTTGGTAACTTCGACGGCCTTAGCTTTTTCTGCCACTTCGTCTTTGGTATTGTTCTGTTCGATTTTATGAGCGAGATATCCAAGCGCCGCTCCCATCGCAAAGAACGGAAGTTTTGGCAATCCTGGAATCAGACCAAAGAAAACCAGAACTGCTGCCGCAATGTAAATGGCCTTAGGGTGAACTTTAAATTGTTTTTGTACCTGTGTACCGATATTGTCGTCGTTCGTGTTTCTTGTAACAAGAATACCGGCAGCGGTTGAAATAATAAGAGCTGGAATTTGAGTAACGAGACCATCACCAACAGTTAAAAGTGTAAACGTCTCAGCTGCTTTACCAATGTCCATTCCGTTTTGAGCAACACCGATGATAATACCACCGATGATGTTGATCGCTGTAATCAAAATACCCGCGATGGCATCACCGCGAACGAACTTCGAAGCACCGTCCATCGACCCGTAAAAATCTGCTTCTTGTGCAACTTCTGCTCTTCTTCTTTTTGCTTCTACATCATTGATAAGACCGGCGTTCAAGTCAGCGTCGATCGCCATTTGCTTCCCTGGCATCGCATCCAATGTAAATCTTGCTGCAACTTCAGCTACGCGACCAGCACCCTTTGTAACAACCATGAAGTTGATGATAACGAGAATGATGAAGATAACGATACCGACGACAAAGTTACCCTGGACAACGAACTCACCGAAAGACTTGATGATTTCTCCGGCCGCGGCTGTTCCATCAGCAGCTCCGTGGATAAGAATATTTCTTGTTGAAGCTACGTTCAGAGCAAGACGGAATAATGTCGAAATCAAAAGAACAGATGGGAACGTCGAAAAATCAAGCGGCTTCTTCGTATAGAGTGAAACGAGCATGATGATGACTGAAAACGCCAGCGATAAAGCGAGGAGCAAGTCGAGAACGATCGGCGGTACTGGCACGATCATTACAACCAGAATCATCAGAATACCAACCGCCGCGAGGACGTCCGGCCCCTGACTGAAGATTTTCATTTTCTTTAACATTTCATCCATAGTATTTACCTACTCTCTTTATGTCTTTTTACGACAGAGCTTTTTTCTTCTTTTTCAGTTTATAAACAAACGCCAGAACTTCAGCGACCGCTTTATACAAATTGCGCGGGACGGGTTGTCCTGTCTTTACAGTTTTATAGAGTGTTCTTGCCAGAAGAACATTTTCAACAATCGGAATGTCGTGTTGTTTTGCGATCTCTCTGATTCTCATGGCCATGTGATCCTGGCCTTTACCGATAACCATCGGTGAAACCATTTTTTCAGAATCATATTTTAGAACGATCGAAATATGCGTCGGGTTCGTTACAATAACATCTGCAGTCTGGACATCTTTAATCATGCGTTTTCTCGACATCTCTCTCTGGATCTGACGAATACGCTGCTTAACTTCAGGATTACCATCCTGCTCTTTGTGTTCTTGTTTTACTTGTTGTTTTGTTTGCTTCAATTTCTTTTGGTATTGAAACTTCTGGTAAGCAAAATCCATCATCGCCACCACACCAAGGGCCATGATGATCGCAAATGAAAGCTTCATCAGAAGTTCTTTTCCATAAACAAAAGACTGATAAAGTTCGAGATGCATGAAACCGTTGTATTTCGCCAGATCGTCTTTCAAATACAAATAAACGACAGCGAGAACGACTGTAAATTTAATAAGACCTTTCACTGTTTCAAACAACGATTGCATTGAGAAAAGCTTCTTTGCACCATTGATTGGATTTACGCGGTCAAAATTCAATTCAAGAATATCTGGTGAATAAAGAAATCCGATCTGGGCCACCTGAACAAGTACACCAACACAAAGAGCTGTCATCATTACCGGGGCTCCGCACTTCAGGGCCACCATGAAAGTTTTTGTTGTGATTGTGTTCAAAGATTTTTCTGTATAAGCAGAAGCAACGTCGAGCGTGTAAAGCCACTCCACATATTTTGTGAGTTCTTCATAGATAAAAACAAGTGAAAGCGAAAGAGTCATCAGACAAGCTGCCAACACCAGTACAGATGTAAGTTCGCGCGAAGAGGCTACATCCCCTTTCTTCCTGAACTCATCAATCCTGTGCTGGGACGGCTCTTCGGTCTTTTCCCCGTCGTCTTGTTCGTCGGCCATTCTAGCCTTCTCCTAAATCAGAACTCTATGAAATAAACTGGAACCAGGCCCCAAGTTTTTCCGTATAGATTCTGAAACAAGTTTGAAAAAATTCGTCACTTCCAGTAACGAATACTAATAATCCTAAACCAATATTCACGGCGAAGCTCACAGCGATTACGTTCATCTGTGGAACTGCACGGGAAACAATTCCCATTACTGCGTTGATGACAACGTTGATGAAAATCATCGGCGCTGAAAGCATAAGCGCAGAAATGAAGAATGCTTTAAACATCGTCATGAAAAATTCCGGCGAGTGCGCCATCTTTCCAAGGTTGTAAACGTGGACACTTGAAAAAGAGTTAACAACACCTTTAAACATCGGAATCAAAGCCCCTGAGGTCAGAATCATCATCAGCACTGTCCATTCGATCAGTTTTTCAAAAGGCCCCACTTGTCCACCGGCATTCGGATCAAAATAGTGAAGAGCATTGAATCCGATCTGCTGAGTAATCAAAGCACCTGCCGAAATAAAAATACTCATAATCGATTTCACAAAGAATCCGATCACAAGTCCGATCAAAACATTAAAAATTGTGAGATACCAGAAACTCTGCGCTCCCACATGCTGAATATCCAGATAAAGTTGATTTTGAATCATCGGGAAAAAAGCATAAGTAATTACAAGAGTCGCAAGAACTTTAACAGTCATGGGAATAGAAACGTTATCAAACAACGGCATTTGAAAAATAACTGCCAGCCAGCGCGAAAACGCCAACCAGAAAGCTATAAGCGGAGTCATGTCTGTTATTTGAAGATTAAGCATTTTAAACTATCGCTCCATTACTATCTTCGGAATATTTAAAATCAAATCTTTCGTAAAAGTTGTCAGCGTATCAGACATCCAAGGAGCAAAGAAAATAAGCGCCGCTACAATCACCAGAATTTTTGGAATGAATGAAAGCGTTTGCTCGTTGATCTGAGTGACCGCCTGGAATAATGAAACCAGAATCCCCATGATCAAAGCGCCGATCAACATTGGAGCTGACACCATAAGGGCTACTTTAATTGCTTGATGAGTAATGTCTGCATAAGAATCAAATTGCATAAGCCACCTATGGGTTAAACGATCTTAGAATTGAGCCCGTTACTAACTGCCAGCCATCTACTAAAACAAAAAGTAAAAGTTTAAATGGCAGCGACACGACAACCGGCGGAAGCATCATCATCCCCATCGCCATCAGGACTGAGGCCACAACCATATCCAGAATCAAAAATGGAATATAAAGCAAAAATCCGATCTGGAATGAAGTCTTCAATTCCGAAATGATGAACGCTGGAATCAAATAGTGAATCGGCACATCGTCAATTGTATTCGGAGCAGTTTTCCCTGTGACATCATAGAACAAGCCGATATCTGCCTTGCGAACCTGCTTTTGCATAAAACTGCGAAGGCCGAGAGTGATTTCATCAATCGCAGCTGTCGTTGTAATTTGCTTTTGCATGTAAGGCTGAATCGCTCTGTTGTAAATTCTCTCCCCTGTCGGTTGCATAACAAACATACTGAGGAATAGAGAAAAACCAACAAGAACCTGGTTAGGCGGCATGTTTTGAGTCCCGATCGCCTGTCTCATAAATGAAAGAACAATCAGGATTCTTGTGAAGCTTGTACAAAGAATCAGAATCGACGGTGCGAGTGTGATGATTGTAAAAAGCAAAAGAACTTCAATTGAATCGACAAGGTTAACCCCTTGCCCGAAGTTGATCGACATCCCTGGCAAGTTTACAGCATTTGGATTCGCTGCTTGCGGAAACGCCAAAGCTGGCAATGATAAAAGTGCCAGCGTTGCGAGAATTTTTGTTAATGTCTTCAGTCTACTTTTCGACTTTAGATTTTCCAGATCATTCAGAGCTTCCATGCTCACCAATCCTTATTGAATTTGTTTCATGTTTTTAATTTTCGTTTTAATCTGATCTGAAAATCTGACCTGATCTTTCACAGGTGCTTTTTCAATCGCCTTCGCCGCATTCGTCATTGAACGGTCCATTACTGGAGCAGGAGCAGCTTCATCAGCTTCGGCCAGCATATCGTCCAGTGAATAATCGTTGGCGATCGTATCTTCTTTCAATTTAAATTCTTTTGGTCTTTTGTTAGCTGTATACAAATTTGTATCGAAGTTTGAACCAGTCAGTTCTTCTTCACCAGTTTTGATTAATCCAGAAACATCTTGAATTTCAGAAATCAAAGTCATTCCTTGTTCAGTGTTTGAAACCAGAAATACTTGCTTGTGTGCCTTTACCATCATTAATGTTCTCTTAGGTGCCACGTGTGTTGTGCTGATAACTTCAACCAGCTTTGTGCTGTTTAAGAAACCAAGACTACCCTTCTTGATAACTCCTTTCTTGAACAGAGTGAGAACTCCGTAAAATCCAAGAACCATCAAACTTAGGAATGCAACGAACTTACCAATGTATCCAGAGAGAGAAAAACCAGACTTAGAAGGCTCTTCTTTTGTAAATGCAGACTTAGCTTCGTTCTTTTCAACACCAGATTGGGTCAAATTGACTCTGTCGTTTTTAACAGCGGTATCAGCCTGGGCCTCATTATTTGCTTTTGCGGCCTGTTCAGGGTGCTTTTCCGCAGCTAATTTTTCATTTTCTTTAACAAGTGAAGATAAATAACTTTCATCAAGTTTCTCTGCTTCAGCATTGTTTACTTCAGCTGCTTTATCATTAGCGACGATGGCCGGAGCACGTCCTGCTTTCGTAGTTGTCACCGCTGGAGCTGCAGCTCCTCTTGGAAAACTTACGTCCACAGAGCCATCTTTCAATGTGATATTGACCAGTGATTCTTTTCCAGTGAGAGAGTATGGAAGAGTCGCTTTTACGCTGACAGTATCTCTATCCGCTTGTGAAGCAGTCAGAACTGCGCCGCTGATTGTTCTTTGGATTTTTCCCGCAACGTGTGCGCTTGGAATTGTTACTGTAAGTGTTTTATCTTTGACTGAAATTTGCGGATTATCATTCAGATTTCCCGCCAATTTAATCGAAAGACGATTTTCAGAACCAGCATTTTTAAGTTCGAGGGCTTTGACATTCACATCATCAGCAAAGGCTGTTAATGCAGTAAAGGCGAACGCAACAACGGCTAATTTTTTCACAGTGTAACTCCTTTTACTTCAAAGTCTCGATTCTTTCGATTGGAGAAATAATATCTGTTAAACGAATACCAAATTTTTCGTTAACAACGACAACTTCACCTTTTGCAACCAGCTTGCCATTTACGAGAATCTCAAGCGGCTCACCGGCAAGCTTATCAAGTTCAAGAACCGAACCTTGACCGAGTTGTAGTAAATCTTTCACGATGATCTGAGTTCTTCCCAGCTCAACTGAAACTTTTAGTGGAATATCCAGAATGAAATCCAGGTTCTGGACTTTCAGTTTATTGAGGGAGTCATCTCCCGCTTTTACTTCATCCGCCATTCTTTCTACATTCACTTTATTCATTCCTTCTCCCCTATCTATCGCAATTTTAAATTTTAGTTCTTATTCAGTTTGTTTATTCTTCTTCTTGTTCATCGTAAGTAATCGGCGTGTTCACTTTTGTAATCTGAACGGCGCGATTGCCTTTATATGTGCCCATTAAGCATTTCATTTTTTCAACACCTTCAACCGCCACAGTGACTTCCCCCGAAGCATCCTGGTTAAGCGGGATAATATCTCCCGGCTCAAGCGTAAGAAGATCACCCAATGTCATTTCTGCCTCACCAAGTCTCACGACAACTGTCGCTTTTGTGTTCTTGATGTGCTCGTTCATCGCCTGTGTCCAGATCGAGTCCGCCATTTCGTTGTCGGTCTGGAAGCTTGATGAAAGTTTTTGCTTAATTGGTTCGATTGTTGAGTACGGAACAACAATCATGATTGTTCCTGAAGCTGATTCAAATTCAACTTCAAGAGTTGTTGCGATAATAACGTCAGATGGAGGAACAACCCCTACGAATTGCGGGTTAATTTCCGTTCTTAAATACTGAGCATCGATACGGTGAACTGGTGCCCACGCTTCTTCAAGATCGTTGATCGCCATGTCCATGATCTTTCTCATGAACGATAATTCGATCATCGTGAATTCTTTTCCTTCAATCTTTGTGAATGGTCTGTCAGTTCCGCCGAAATAAGAATCGATGATGGCGTAAGCCAGTTTTGATTCAAATACGAGGAGGGCCGGGCCTCTTAGTTCGTTGAAGCGCATGATACACATACACGATGGAATCGGAAGTGTGTTAACGAATTCACCAAACTTTAAAAGGTCGGTTGAAATAATTGAAATCGTCGAAATTTTTCTAAGTGAGTTTGAGAGAGATACACGAAAGCTTCTGATGAATCTTTCATAGATAATCTCTAGGATAGGCATTCTACCGCGGATAACTCTATCTTGGTTGGTGAGGTCATACGTCTGAATATTCTCATCAGCATCGTCTCCACCACCTGCACTTCCGCCTGAATCACCGCCGCCGGAAAACGAGTCACCACCACCGTCGTTGACTGCGTTTAATAGTGCATCTACTTCATCTTGACTTAAAACCTGCGCCATAATCTTCCCCTCCTGGGATTCATAAAGCTATGAAACGTTAACCTACTGTCTACGTCTCTGTCTCTGCTAACAAACTAGTTGATTTGAAAACCAACGTAGTAAATATCTACAACCTGACCATCAACCAGAAAACTATTGATTGATGATTTCAATTCTTCTTTCAAGTAATCCTTGCCTTCTTTTTTCAAAAGTTCTTCAGGCTTTTTTGCATTCAGCATACTGATGATCGTATCGCTGATTTGTGGTTTTCTTGCATCCACTTCTTCTTTCTTTGCTTCTTTATTAAATTTAAGAACAAGTGAAATACGAATGAATCTTCTTGGTCCATCTCCTGGAGCAAGGTTCGCTGTGAATGGTTCTAATGGATAGAGAAGTCCGTCAGCTTTTACACCTTCAACTTCACCCTCTTTTCCTTTTTCACCGTGACCACCACCGTGTCCACCTTCAGCTTTCTTTTCGCCATGACCGCCACCTTCTGCAGCAGCATGTTCGCCGCCACTTTCAAGATCTTGTTTCATAACGTCTGCAGCAGTAGTGACTGAATTTAATTTCTTATGATTTTGAAATTGAAAAAATCCAATTGCACCAACTGCAATCGTATTTACTAGAACTAAAATAACTAAAAGAGGATTTTTGCCGGAAGGAGCTGCTCCTGCTGCTTCGTTCTCTTGTTTTTCTTCGGCCATTACTTACCATCCATGGATTTAAACCGTACCTGTCAAAAATTATACATAGAACGGCAATTTGGTTCAAGTGCTGGTCTTGAATTCTGGCAAATAATTCCCATCGGACCACCTTTTTGTAGTGAATCGCCAGAGCTTTGACAGTTGGCCTTTTGACAGAGGAAAAATATGCCTAGCCCGGAACTTCAAGTGCCTTAAAATAGATCTGGCCGGAATCCAGCACGGTCAGCAACTGGCGCTGCCATTCTTTTAGTTCTGGCTTCAGTTTGATATCTGCCGGTAATGGTAGCGATGTTTATAGACTGTCCCTTTGGCAGCCTTTATCCTGTTAATGGCCTTGGCGAGTGAAATGCCAAAAGCTTGCATACCTGAGTGAAGTCTACGGTTACATCCGGCCTCCACCAATAAATGAATGTGATTGTACTCCAGGGTATAATGAACAACTCAATCCTACGTATTCAAAAATCTTAAAGCGCAAATGTCTTTTGAATTAATTTTTGAAGGGATCAGCGGGTTTTCTCATTCATAAATTCTTTCCAGGTTTTTCCTGGTTTAAACTTAGGAACGACTCGAGATTTGATTTTGATTCTGCGTTTTGTGGCGGGATTGACACCCAGGCGCGCTTTCTTTTTATTTTTTAAAAATGTTCCGAAGCCTACCAAAGTGACATCTTCACCCTTCTTTACGGTACGCATGATTGTGTCGAGCATGACTTCGATGAAATGATCCGCTTGTTTCTTAGTCATGTTGGAAAGATCACTGTCTTTTAAAAGAGTTTCGACTAATTCTTTGCGGTTCATTTTTATATTCCTAGAACTTGCTGTCTTCTAATTGATAAAGCTCTTCTTCAATAGCAATGCGAAGACTTTCGGTGATCGATTTCAGAATTTGAGGAGCGTTGTCCGGGCGATTGGAATTTTCCAGGATTGAACGCATCAGGACTGGCGAAAGATTTTTGTAAAATTCGTCGAAATTGAGGTTCACGTCGAAATCAACGCTGTCGACAGCTGCAGCTAAATCTGTTTCGAGTTCAAAAAAGGCAGTAATTAAATCGAAAAGGTTATCTTTTTGCAAAATGCCTTTTAATTCGCGGGAAAACGTTTTCTTTAATTCTTCTTCATTATGAAGAGTGAATTTGTGTTCAATGAAATCCTTCAGAGTGAGATTGTCTTCAGGGCGCTTCTCTTGAAACGTTCTGTTTTTTCTCATGCCTAAGTTTGTGTAGAGTGAACTATCCATTTTTTCCCCTTATCCTGGAAATAAAAAAAAGAGGCCACATGAAGTGACCTCTTTTTATCCATTATAATGGCAATTTAAAAAATGACAAATTTGTCTAAAGCTTAAAGTTTAAGCTTTCCACGTTTCTGAAGTTCGTCAACAAGTTGAACAAAGTATTCAGTTGGGTAAGCGCCTCTAACAGGGACACCGTTAAGAAGGAAACCTGGAGTTCCTTGCATACCGAAGTTAGCAGCTTCTTTTTGATCTTCTTCAATTCTTTTTGTAACAGCGTCAGAGTTTAAGTCTTTCTTAAGTCTCGCCATATCTGCGCCAACTTGTTTTGCTGTTGCTTGAAGGAAAGCTTCACCGTTTTTAAGTTTTCTTTGGTTTTTGAAAATTTCGTCATGGAATGCGAATGCTTTTTTCTCATCCTGAAGTCTGATCGCTTCGTAGTATTTTGCAGAGATCATAGCTTGTTCGTGGAAGCTAAGCGGAAGGTGCTTATAAATGAAACGGATTTTTCCGTTATATTTTTGCATAAGCGCTTGCACTGTTTCATATCCACGTGAACAGAATGGACATTCGAAATCTGAGTATTCAACAAGAGTGATTGGAGCGTCTTTTGGACCTCTGATCGATTCGTCTTTTCTGATTTCAGCAACGAGAGGCTTATCAAATGATTCCTCTAGTTTCTTTTTCTCATCTTCTTCACGTTGCTTGCCCATTGTCTCTTGAGCATTCTTCGCCGCATTTTGAAGTGCAGTGATGAATTCAGCAGGGTGTTTTTCGATAGCATCTGTAAGAACTTTCGGGTTCTCTTGTAGAATTTTCGTCATCTGTTCTTTTAGTTTCTCATCTGATGTACAGCTTGCGAATAAAGCGGCACTCAAAAAGACAACAAGTAGTTTTGCAAATTTCATTATCCATCCTTGTGTTGGGAATTTCTGCGAGTTTTAGCTCTCTCATTTTCTCAAATTTTATAATTTTTTCTAGCTTTTTAAGACAGATTAAATCAATCAGGAATTCTTTGTCAGATTTTTCTGAATGTAATCGAGGTATTTATTGATCTTTCGGGTGTCGTCTCTCAGGTAGGAATACCCGATGAGGTGGACGCGATTGTGATAGTTACCCTTAAGGAACGATCGCATTGTTGCAAAAACGGCGAACGCTGGACTGGAAACTTTTCCATAAAGGTGAACACCCATAAAACAATAAACAAGGATGTGCATGCAAATGAAGAAATAGACGGCAATATCCGCAACATTGAATTGCTCTTCAATGAAGTAACGGATGTCCTGCTTGTGACCCATAAGATGGCCCGACGACAGAAACTTTCTGGAAAGATCATAGATCTGTTCACGAATGGCATTGTTGGCCGCAAAAATTCCCACAGAAGCAAGCAGTGCGAAGATCATAATGATAAAGAGATAATTTACAAAAAAATTCTTTTCGAAAACAGGTTTGTGAATGCGTGTAAAATCATTTGGAACATCTACTTTTCCCAGCTCCCCTTTTGCTTTTGCTTCATCAATTTTTGAAAAAAAGAAAACTGAGAAAGACGTCAGCAATTTAAGGTCAGATAAATAATCCGGCGTATAGTAATGTTCTCTGTCTTCCATTCTTTCTTCGCAATAACGGCTGATGACTTTAAAAGGTCTGATCAAAATGCCGGAGAGGTAAAAACCTAAAAGAAAGATAAAGATAATGGCAAGAATCAGATAAGGAATCTCATCGTATAAAGATGAATAAACAAAATCGATAAAAGCGTCCTGAAATTCACTGGCCCCGGGATAACCGTTGGCCACAAAGAAAAGTAAATTGATTTTCAAAAGTAGATAAGTAAACAGTAGTACAGACAATGTGAACGCAAGAGAGATGCAGACGAATTTAAGCCCTGTTGAAAGCTTAAACATAAATTCATCGTTTTCGTAATATTCTCTAAGCAATTTGAATGTACTCATAACTTAACTATCGTCTAAATCCTGAAAATTCTTTATATATCTGATAAAAATAAGCCACTTCTCCAAAAGTATTAAAGTAAATCGATAAATTACCCGAACAGGTCTTTAGACATAAATCCTCTCGTGGAGAAATGAGATGAAATTGCCAATGAAAAAGACTCTTCCGATCATGATGACTGCCCTATTGCTTCTGGGCTCTTGTGGAAAGAAAGAGAACAAGATTAACACTAACGCTTACGGTGCATCACCATTCAGTGTGAACAATCCGGTATTCAGCGGATCAGCGGGAAATACAATCGTCACACAATACAACAGTATTAAGAGCACAATCTCTTGTCTTCCAGGTCGCTCAAGACTTTTGAATGATGTGAGCTTTTATGTTCAAGGGACATTCACTGGAACGGCCATCGGTGGTAACTGGCAGCCGGGTTTTATGAATAACGGAACAATCAGTGATATGTATGTTGGTGTGAGTGCCTTTAGAGACTTGATGTTTTTAACGAAAGTCACAAATGGCGGAGCAGTTGTTGGTTACAACGTTACACTTTCATTCTGTGAAGTACCAAATGCCTACGTAAATTATCCAGCGCTTGTTTCAAATGACCGCGCTCTTGTAAACTTCCAGGCTCCTTACGGAATTTATATCAATACAGCGAAGCCATGTGGCTACGGTCTGATTGCTTCAGCTCAAAACACAGTGATTGTATCACAAAGAAGTACAACGAATCCGTATACGTCGGACTATCCGATCTATACTTCTTTCGCAGCACCTTCTTGTCAGTAAGTTAAAAAGAAATTTTTAAATATGAGCGCCGGTTATCCCCGGCGCTTTTTTTTTGTCTTCGCATGAATGCGCGGCTGTTGAGTTTGCTGAGACTTGATAAAAGATTCAATTCCCTTCACCACGGCCTTTGCATAATCATCCTGAAATTGTGGATTCATCATTCGCACTCTTTCTTTCTGAGTAGAAATAAAACCGACTTCAAGAAGTACGCCTGGACGTTTTGAAAGAGCGAGAACATAAAACATCCCGGGCTTGATTCCTCGGCTGTGAATGCCGTATTTGCGCCCCACTGATGATTTGATTTCGGAATGAATATTTTGCGCAAGCGGTTTAGAAGTATTCACAGTCTGATCAATGACGAGATCGACAAGGATTTGCTGAACGACAAATTCATCACCTTTCGTCTGAACGTTTTCAGCTTTTTCCACTTTCTTAATCGCCCAGTCATCAGCGTTCCCGAGATAGTAAGTTTCAAATCCTGAAGCGGGACCAGTTGGGCTGGAGTTAATGTGAATGGAGATAAAAAGATCCGCTTTCGTTTTTTCTGCAATGGCGGCCCGTTCTGGAAGAGAAACCGTGCGGTCAAAACTTCTTGTCAAAAATGTCGTGTAGTTTTTATCCAGAAGCTTTTCATAAATTTTTTGTGCAATTGAAAGAGCAATATCTTTTTCTTTGATCAACTCAGGAGGAGTTCGCCCGACTGTCTCAGCTTTAGCACCATCATCTTCTCCGCCATGGCCTGGATCAATGAGGATAGTCAGCGCCGATGCCGATTGGACAAGTGACAATAAAAGAAGAGTGAAAAGAAATTTCATGAAAGAAAGTCTAATACATTTTTTTCAGAACGTGACCAGGAAAGTAGTGAGCAAGAATCTTTTTGTAACTCCAGCCCTTCATTGCCATGGCAAAGGCACCCATCTGGCATAGCCCGACACCATGGCCTAGGCCTTCGCCAATGATGGCTATACTTGTTCCCTGAGCTTTGATAGCAAAGGAATTGGAAGGAAAAAGCACCCTGCCAAAATATTTTCTAAGAACAGCTTTCTCAACTATGTATGGCCTGTCATTGATGTAAAAGTTAACTGTGAATTTATCAATTTCATCGGGAACGAGAACAATGGATGAAAAATCTCCTGTCAGTCTTTCTTTCAGGTAACCTTGCTCGCTTGCCCATAAGAAAAAACTTTTAAGACGCTCGCGACTGATAAAATTAGTCCAGCCTTTTGGACCGATGTCATGGCAAAATGGACAATTGACGGACTGATACCCTTCTTCTCTGTTATGCCAGACTTGATCAGGCCTCAGCGTTTTTCCTCCGCACTTCGCATGAAAAAAGATCGGCTGGATGCGGCCGGTTTGTGTTGTCAGAACTTCACCTTTAGTTTCAAAACTCGCAAGATTGGTTGTTTCTGTCGCATCAAAGAAATTTCCACCGACTTGATGTTTTTCAGAACTCTCCAGATCGTAATAAGCTTCACTACCAAGTTCTTTTGTGACCTGTTGAGTTTTCATTTTATGAAGAGCGTATGTGCGTGCAGCGACCGCCTGCGCTTTCAATGCTTCGATCGGCCACTTTGGATTCATTTCTTTTGTTAAAAGAGTGCTGATGTACGCTTCCATCGGAACTTCATTGACGATATCGCAGCTGTCACCTTTAGGAGATGTAATGACTTTGAACATACCTTGAAATTTTTCGTTTCCATAAGACAGCAACCCTGTTGGACTTTCAAGTGTTGCGAGCAGAATCGGTTTATTCTTTTGCTTGTTTAAAGTCGTAAAGGTTTCGCAGTTAAACTTTACCGTCTTTTTTCCGGTATACGTTTTAATGTCGTTATTGAAAAGAAGATGTCTTTTCAGATCCAGTCCGGTGACCAGAATCTGTCGTAAAGATTTACCGACTCGCACGCTGATCAAAGGAATGTCAGCCGCCATGGCAGAGTGAATCTGCAGTAGAAGAATGGTGAAAAGAAGTCTTCGCATCCTGCTTAGATTTCCATCTGGTTAAAGTGTGAGAGCTCCTCATGAAACTCCTACTTTATTCTATCTGCAGAATGGAAAGGCTTGAAAGCGATGATCAAATTTTCCCAACACGTTCCATCACTTTCTGAAGATCGATCCAGGCCGTGCGTTTCATGTTTGGATTAATAAGGAGAAAATCGGGATGGAAGACAGGCATAAGGCTGAAATGACAATCGCCAACCTGTTTATCAAAAAATTGACCGTGAATACCTGACAATTTCTCTCGCCTTCCCAAAAGAATATTGGTGACTGTGGCCCCGAGACTGACGACCACTTTCGGTCTTTTCTCAGCAATAAAAGAAAAAAGAGTCTTAGTCGCTTCATCCGGATTTTCCAGATTGGAAGCCAGGTCAGAAACATTTTCCAGCGCTTCCAGGAGAGGATAACGGAAGAATTCACCATTTGTTAATTTCATGGCGCCAATCATTCGTCCGAGCAAGTCTTCCCCTTCTCCGGCATAAGAATCACCCAGAAAAAGGACTTCACACAAGGGAGCTGGCCCTTTAGCAACTGAAGCTGCTGCAACTGATGGAGCAGAAGGTGCAGGAGCAGGCGCCGCTGCCACTGGACGATTTTCAGCAGCTGGCAATTGTTGTGCTCCCGCGAGAGAAAAAGGCTCTGTTTCGGAGTCTAAAAACCATGAACTTTCCTGAAACAAGGCCCCTTCGAAGGTCCTCATTAAAGGATTGTTATTGGTACGTGAAAGCTGAAGTAATTTTTTAAAATTTTGGTCCATAAGCAAATTTATCCACAAAATCTCATTTTTGGGTGCAGGTGTAAAGACGCGCAAAAAATCTTCCGAAAAAAATCTTGTAACGCTAAAAGGAGTGCCTGCATGTCAATGGAAACTGATTACAAATTTGAGAACTTCCAGGAATATTATGGAGACATCAAAAATGTAAAAAAGATCATCAATGAGTGCCAGATTTGTGGAGCTAAGCTCGTTCTTACTCACCTTTCTGATTACAAAAATTTATTGATGCAAGAATCAGCAAGATGCCCGGATTGCGGTCAGGGCGCGCGTAAGATTATTCATATCATCAACTAGAACGAAATCAGGCCGGAGTCCCCTCCGGCTTTTTTTTATTTCTGCGCGCATCTTTCTTGTTAAAAATTCGTTTTGTTTCTTCTTTATGATGAAGCTTTCGTGAAAATCTATGGGCTTCATCTCTCATCTGAACAATAATCTTATAAAGCGATCTGTTCTGATTCAACATGTATGGATTGGTTCGTCCCGGAATGACCAGACGTTCTTCACTTCGCTTGATATCTTCATTTTTAAATCCATTTTTCGTTCTGACGACTTTCGATTTTGCAATTCCGATGACAGGAATTTGAATATTGAATTCGCGAAGAGCTTCGCGGAAAACATTCACCTGACCTAAGCCTCCATCGACGATAAAAACATCCGGTAAGTTTCCATTGTCAGATCTTCTTGTGATGAGTTCTTTCATCATCGCAAAATCGTTGTTTCCTTCAGGGCGTTCTTCGAGATGGTAATAACGATATTTTTTCTTATCTGCTTTTCCGTCGTGAAAAACAATTTGCGAGGCTGTCGGTGACGTTCCCTGAAAAATGGCGATGTCGTAACATTCAAGAACAATCGGACGCTCTTTCATTCCCAAAAGATCTTTTAATTTATTCAATCCAACGTAAACACTGTCTTCGTGTAGCATGCGAACGCGTTGCTGTTCAAAAGCATGATCGCGTGTGAGATTGAGAAGAGAATCAAATTGTTTCTGCGGAGGGCGCACGCGGATACTGTCATCAAGAGTCTGTACGCCAGCTTCGAGAAGCTTGTTACTTTCATCCGTCATTTGCGTTACGATTAACTGAGGCAGAGAATCGTAAGTTGAAGAGTAATACTGAAAGAGAAAGTTATTCACCGACTCTTCCACTGAGTCCAGAATTTCAAGATTAGAAAAACTGAAATTTTTGTGACCGAGAAGAACTCCGTTTCTCATCATGTAAATAGAAAGATCGAGTTCAATTTCACCCTGATAGTAAGCGACGATATCGATATTGCGTTCGCGATCAAGCTCGGCATTGCTTTGCTTGAAGTTATTGGCGAATTCCGTAAGCATCGTCAGGCTGTCTCTGATTTGCGCCGCTTTTTCGAATTCTTCATTCTCCGCGGCAATCATCATTCTTCGTTCGAGCTCGCGAATTGTTTTGACGCCACTTCCGGAAAAGAGATCCCGGGCCAATGTCAGGTCGCGTTCATAATCATCCACAGAAATTTTTCCCACACACGGCGCCGTACATTGCTTCATTTGATACAAAAGACAGGGTTCTTTCCTGGTTTTAAAATCAGTCAGCTTGCAATCGCGCAGCGAGAAGCTTTTCGTCAGGATGCGGATGATTTCCCAGATATTTGATCCCGTGACAAAAGGACCGTAGACATCAACGCCCTTGCCTCTTTTGACTCGTCTGATGAACTCAAGTCGTGGAAAAGGTTCATTGTTGTTGATCACGACATACGGATAAGACTTATCGTCTTTTAAACGAATATTGTATTTGGGCGTATGTTTTTTGATGAGGTTGTTTTCAAGAACGAAACTCTCCGCATCGTTTTCAGTGATAATAAAATCAAAATCGGTGATGTGAGAAACGAGAATCTCTGTCTTAGGGCCTTTGGCAGAGTTATTAAAATAAGACGAAACTCGCGACCGTAGATTCTTCGCTTTCCCAACATAAATGATTTGGTCGCTTTTGTTTTTCATCAAATAACAACCGGGTTTAGTCGGAAGTAAACGCGCTTTATCCTCGAGTTTCACAGTCACAATCTGTCTTTGATCTCCAGACTTGCTTTGCCCATTTTCAGAGGGAAAATTTGTGTCATTAATGTTAGTGGGCTTTACAGAATCGTTCATTTTTCTTATTCTTATATGATCTCTAATTAAAGAAATCCTCTCACAAAAGGTTCGTTTTATGGCCGAAATTAGCGTCGGAAAAGAAATCCTCTCTCAATGTAACAAATGCAAACTTATCCTAGCACACATCATCGTCACGATGAAAGATGCAACAACACCAGACAAAGTAATGTGCAAGACCTGTAAAGGAACTCACGGATTTAAAGATCCTGGTGCGACTAAGAAAAAAACATCAATTGATAGAGTGATTAAATCAGCTAAGTCTGCCTCTGGAAGAAAAGTTACTGAAAGCGTTGCTGAACTCTGGACTAAAGCACTTAACAGAACGACATCAAAAGCTCGTACTTATAACATGAAAGATTCTTTTGCTCTTGGTGACATCATCGAACACCCGACATTTGGTCAAGGTGTAGTTGAAAGACTTATCGATAACAATAAAATAGAAGTCATTTTCCAGGATGACTACAGAACTCTTCTTCACAAAAAATAGTCTTAACTAAAAGTTGAAATAAAAAAGGGAGCTATAAAAGCTCCCTTTTTTTTTGTCTGATTTATTTTTTCAATTACGGCATGAAGACGCCGGCATTAACCGAGAATCCACCAGAAAGACCACCAGAGGCTCCCATTGAGTATGGAGCTCCACCGTACATTCCAGCACCACCCATTCCGTAAAGATCGTTTCTTGCATTCATATAGTTTGCATACAATCCTGATTGGGCCATCTGATTAACTTGCGCGTTTCCTTGCAGACGAGAGTAACCTGCCATCTGCTGACCTTGCATTGCCATTTGCATTTGCATTTGTTGTGACTGTTGATCGTAGTAACCGCCACCCATTCCAGGGACACCGTATCCAGAACCACCAGCGTATCCGCCAGTTGCTCCCCAGTAACCACCGTTATTAGGATACATTCCACCACCTACACCAACGCCAGCTCCACCAGGGCCCATTCCTGGACCATAGATACCGCCGCCAGCTCCTGGGAATTGACCATAGATACCACCGCCTGCACCTGGATAACCACCAGGATACATTCCACCACCTGCGCCTGGGTAACCGCCAGGGTAACCACCACCAGGGTACATTCCGCCGCCAGCACCAGGATAACCAATGCCACCGCCAATTGTTCCACCAATTCCGCCGCCTGGGATTCCTACGCCAATGCCTGTGCCTGGACCATAGATTCCACCACCAGCTCCTGGGTAACCGCCTGGGTAACCACCGCCTGGATACATACCACCACCTGGATACCCACCAGGGTAACCACCACCAGGATACATTCCACCGCCAGCGCCTGGGTAACCCATACCGCCGCCGATGCCGATTCCACCATTCACGCAGAGAAGACACATTCCTCCGCCAGTACCAATTCCGATACCACCTGGATAATTCATTCCCGGGCCACCAAGTCCGCCACCAATGCTTACGCCGATGCCTGGACCATAGATACCGCCACCCATTCCACCTGGGTAACCACCCATGCCTCCTGGATAACCGCCCATTCCTCCCATACCACCTGGGTAACCTGGATAACCGGGGTATCCGCCCATGCCACCCATTCCGCCGATACCACCTGGATATCCGCCTAAACCACCACCGATACCGATTTGTCCTCCGATACCAATGCCTGGACCATAAATTCCACCGCCCATACCACCTGGGTAACCACCCATGCCGCCTGGGTAACCACCGATGCCGCCGCCGATTCCAATGCCGCCCATGCCGCCTGGATATCCGCCTAAACCGCCACCGATACCAATATTAATTCCACCGCCGATACCTGCGCCCGGCATTCCTAAACCATAACCAAGCATTCCCGCCAGACCGTTACCAAGCCCCATTCCGAGACCCATACCAAATCCGCCGTTCATACCGCCAGGGTACATTCCACCGCCGATGCCTATACCGCCGCCCATACCACCACCGTAGTAAGGACCCATCATTCCGCCAAGAAATCCTGGAGAATATCCACCAGAGATAAATGGATTGCCGAAACCGCCGTAGCCGTTTCCAACCATTCCGCCGTAACCAGCGTACCCGCCCATCCCCATTCCGTTACATGAAGCTGCAAATTGAGCTGCTTCATCAGTCGCAATTGGGTTCGCGCCTCTTTGTGTATTGTAATCAAGATATGAATTAAATCTGTTCGTACACTGCTGATAACCTTGAGCGTATGAATCGGCCCAGGCTTGCTGTGATTTGTAAGCGTATTTTGAACTTAAATAAGTTGCACCAACGAATGCTAATGGTTGAGCGACAATCCCGAGAGCTTCAACCCATGGATTCGTTTTTTGTTCTTGTTTGAAAAGACAGTCGACACAGTCAACACCAGCTTCGCCCGCAGCGCCTGCAATATTCACTCTGAGACAAGCCCTGTATTCATCCTGGTACGCCGGATGATTCATGCCCTGACAATCAACACTGCTTCCAGCGTTGGCAATAGGTTCAAGCATCATCGTCATCGCAAAGATGCTGAAGATGATTTTCCCTTTGGTGCTTAGGGTTTTTGTACTGTAAAATCGTTTCATAAACGCTACTCCAAATTGGATTGTCGAGCTTAAAGAGTTCAACTCAATTTTAATTTTCGGTAATTATTGGACAAAAGTTTAGAGGAACTTTTATGCCTAGTAGATCAGGCGGGTAAAAGGTTAGAATCACGAACACTAAACTAAATTGAATCGGAAGGCATGGATGCTGAGTAAAAATTTTTGGGTGGCCCTGGTATTGTTTACCATTTTAGTCGCCTTTCCCATTCTCTCAAATCCCTTCTCTTATAAATACGGTCCCAATCTTCACGGAGGCGGCAGCGACTCTTATTCATTGTTAAGAGAATTTGCTATGAGAGCTGATCCGGAACTCAAAGCCTTTGTTGTCGATGGAAAAAATATGCTTGAAGCTTTTCCTCATGGAATGAAGCTCGCTCCTTTATTTGATTTCCCTACTCTGTTTGCTCTCTCGATTGCGAAGATCACTCATTCAGCGGTCTTCGGTTACAACTGCTCGGTTATTCTTTCTTTTATGCTGATGTTTCTTTTTTCGTATTTGTTTCTGCAAAGAAGAATTGCCAATGAAAACATCCGCTTTCTGTTTGCTTTTCTTTTGAGCTATACACCCTATCAGATTTACCAAAGCGTTGATCACCTCACACTTTCCTATTTGTTTTTGTTTCCTGCTCTTTTTTATTTTTGGGAAAATATTCTGGAGAAAAAAAACTTCATCCGGAATCTGTTGATCATTGTAATGATCCAGGGCCTTTCTATTTTCTTTCATCCGTATTATTTCGTTATGATTCTCCTGATGAATTTTCTTTTCGTCGTCTTTCATTTGAGAATTCTTTTCTCTCTTGGAAAAATCAATTTCAACGTCAAAAACCTGCTTCAGCTGATTGCCGTTTCAACGGTCATGATCTTATTGGTCTTGTGGTGGAAAAAAAGTTTTGAGCAGGCAACTGGAGTGCAGTTTGCTTCGATTAAACGAGGAGTCAGTGATTACTTCAACTTTGGCACCAGGCTGTCAGATTTTTATCTCCCGCCGACATATTCTTTTCTTTTTGAAGGATTAAAAGACTGGAAACTGCAGGATACAAGCGCACATTTCAGCAATATTGCCGAGAATACACTTTATGCAGGAATGCTCAATCTGGGCCTTGCTCTTTTTTATCTGGCCTCAGTCATTGGTAAAAAAAGACAATCTCCACATTTTAAATTCCTTGCGATCATCGTTTTTTTTCCACTGCTCTTAAGTCTTCCGCCTGAAATTAAAATTTTCTCTTTTACGTTGCCGACTCCGAGTGCTCTTTATCCGGTACTTCTTCCGACCTTCAGAACTCTTTCACGCTTCGGTGTTATCACAACGCTGGGTCTGATCACTATGAGCGCCTGCGCTTTTGAAATGCTTTATGAAAAAGTAAAATCACTGCAGATAAAAAGGGCCTTGCTTCTTTTTGTTTGCGTATTCACTCTTTTAGAAACAGGTAATTTACACAAACTTTTCTATTCAGATACAAGCAGCATCCCCACTGTCTACGAGCAATTAAAAAATTTGCCGATAGAACCTGGTAAAAGCGTACTTGAAATTCCCAATGTCTGGGGTTACGTCAGTACTTACTGGGCCACTTATCATCACAAGCCGATGTTCAATACTTTTGAATCAACGAGTCCAAATTTTCAGGCGCTCGGCGCTCTGAGAATTAAAAGCGTTGATGATCTTTTGAATTTCGCTCGACAAAACAATATTGAATACATCATTTATCATAGCGATAAAAAAGAAAGCTGGATCAGCAATCCCATAATCAATGAGTACAACGACACGATGATTTTTTATGAGACGGCCCGCTACTCTTATTTACTGAAGGTTCCGCCTCAGTAAAGCGAAACAGAAATGGAATCTTCCGGGTTGTAGGATACAGTTTTTTTCTTTCTTGCCAGTATAACCATCTGGCTCGACCATCCTGGAAAAAATCTCGCCAGCAATCCGAGTGTTTCACCAAATCCTGGAACATACACTGAAGCGCCACAGGCCTTTTCAATTTCAAATCCATTATTGGAAAGAGCAAGCTTCAATGTTTTGAAAGTAAAATCGCGATAGTGGGGAGAGCGATAGCGTGCAGAAAACTGCGGTGGTAGTCCGAAAAGCATCATGAGAAATGAAACAGGTGTGCGGATATTGGGAACGGTCATGATCAACTGTCCACCATCTTTTAAAACACGATTGATCTGGCTCAGAAACAAATCCGTGTCAATAATGTGTTCAATAGTTTCACCGGAAAATACAATTTCAAAAAATTTATCTTCAAAAGGAAACGGCTCTTTTGAAAAATCGCATTGTGAAGCCTTTATCCCCACTTTCTTTGCTTCTTCTACAAACACTGAAGTGAAATCCAGCCCGTAGATGTCATGACGACTGGTTAACTCGCGCAAAATTTCTCCATCAGCGCAGGCCACGTCGAGAACTTTTGCAGGTGCAAGCTTGCCAAAAATTCTACGCACCATTTTCACACGATTTTCAAGATGAACGTCTTTCGAATAAGAACGTCCTTTGTAATTTTCATTTTTATTGCGTTGTATATCCATAGTGAACTCAATTAGAATTTATAAAAAAAGTTTAGAGGAGTTATTATGAAAATTATATCACTATTCTGTCTTCTTGCTGCATCGACGATTGTTTCAAACTTGACTCTTGCAGATGATGCCGCGCCTGCTGCAGCAGTTCCGCCTGTCGCAGTCGTAGTGAAAATCCGTGGCGACGTTCTTTTCAATGATGGTCTTTTAAAAGAAGGCGACGTCATTTCGAAGCCGGGAAAAATTGACACTAAAGAAAAGTCTTTCATCCAGCTTAAAATTGAAAAATGGAATAACACTATTTCCATTGGTCCTCTTTCTCACATGGTTCTCAATTTCGCCGAGGACAAAAAATACACTCTCGATTCTGGAATCTGCCGCTGGAAATCTTATGCTCAAGGTCCAGTCAAAGGCAAAATCCATACGCGCAACGTGGCCATGGGTGTTCGCGGAACGGATTTTTATCTTAAAGCAAACCGCATTTTGGGCGAAACTGAAGTTATTATGTTTGATGGCGAAGTGTTGATGGAAAATGCCACTGATAAAAACGACAGCTTAGCTGTTAAAAAAGGGCAATGGGGCGGTCTCGGCGGACGTTTTGGTGAAAAAATCCGCGGTCCGATTGATCTTCCGAAAGAAGTCCTCGATACTACCCAAAACATTCTGGAATAAATCACATGAACTGGCAGCTTACTCTTCAATGGATCTTCTTAATCGCACTGATGGCATTTGGTGTTTACACCATGTATGTGATTAAAAATGAGAAAAAAACTTATCTAAAAAATGCACGTGAGGTGCACTTTAAAAAGTTTAAGTTATTCGTTCCGCACTGGTGGGGAGAAGTTCCGGCGGGTGACAATGAATTAATGTTCAAGCGGCTCGATACACGTTATGAATGGGAAGCTCATTTCATCTGGTTCAATGAACCGTCGGCGCTCGACATTATTGAACTTTTTAAAAGTAAAATTACTGACCGAAAAATTCTTTTTGATGAAGACACAAGCATCATCTACAACCCGAGCGATTTCCGCGAAGGTGCATTGGTGGGCAGTGGAAGATTTGAAATGGTCCGTCTCGAAGGAACCGCGACTGAAGATCGCCAGGAACGTTTATATTACGATGCCTTTCTTATCCGCGAAAAAGCTACGGGAGAATATCTTTACGCTGAAAGCAGAAGTTCGGTTTTAAACGGATTGGTTGAAGGTCCTTATTTCGAAGAAGTCATGATCCGCATGGAACTGCTTTCATAATCACTGACATTTTAATGTTTTGATTTTTTCAATTCCTGTATCGCTTGCAGACAGCGGATCAGGAAAGCGCAAACCAATTTCAACAGGCGCACGCAACTCACCCTTTGTTCCATCCATTGGCTTTAAAATCTTTGCCTTGAAATGCGACGGCTTGTCGATAAAGGCCGCAAGCGTTGTCACATCGGCTTTATTCACCAGCGAAAAAGTCATTTGCGATCCCGTTCCCTCGCGAACAATATAACTCATTTTGAGCGGAGCTTTTTCATCGTACTTCAAAATGCCTTTAAATTTATACTCGCCACATCCGGAAAAATCCTGCGCGAATAAAGGAAACGATATCAGAAACAAAAGTATTTTCATCATAGAACAAAATCCCTGCAAGGATTGCTGGAAGCGTTTTTGCTTCTGTTGTAGAGGCCTTCGTAAACTTTCTTCGCCTCAACTGAAATGCGGCTCGAAAGATTATAAGTCGCTCCGGATTTGGCGAAAGCTTCGTCCTGCGCTTTTAATTTATCGCGACCGTTCTGACTCAGGTTCGCTTTTACATACTCAGAAATTTCCATTTGTTTCTTGAGCTGGGCAACGGTGGAATCCCACATGCCGCCAATGTATTTTTTTCCCTTATCTCTTTCGGCCAGTCCTTCGTAGTAAACAATTGACGATTTTAAATCCAAAGAAAGAAAATCCAACGGTGCATAGGCATCCCAGGCTTTTTGATCATTGGGAAATTTCTTTTTGAAAATATCTTTGATTTCGTTTTCTACATCAAATTTCTGGCGAAGAGTTTCTTCATAGCCTCGCTGATAATTTCTGTACTCTTCAAGTGCTTCGCGAAGGTTCTGAAAATCGCCGCGACTCGCTTCATCAGTGACTGCAGCCGTTTCTTCCATCTGCTTCAGCAGTTTAATAAAATCACTATGACTACTTTCCATCCGACAAACCTGCTCTTCAAACTTGTCGCCTCTTCTCACGTAAGCAGCAGAGAAATTATTCAAGTTTGAATAATTGTAATTCAAATAAGGAGTGAGAAAACGATACATCATTTCGTTGATGGCCAGTCCTTCTTTGGTATTGATCATCGGGAAATCCGGAGTGCTGCCGGTCGATCGTGAAGCAATGAAAAGCTCTTCAAGGCTTTTTCCTTTTTTCATATTGTCGAAAAATTTACTTCCAAAAGTAATTGGATAAGAAAAAGTAAAAAAGCCCAGATTCACGGCGGTCGTCGCGTAACTGTATTGCTCTGGCCCCGAAGCCGAAATAAGACAAACTTTATCGTTGTGTAGATTGAGAAGATTTCCAGAGTAACAACTAAAATCGAGAATCCCCAGTTTCACATTTTTGTCGGCCGCGAGATTGATGATTTTTTCAAGTTTATCCAGATTAACTGTTCTTGCCCCGCTGAGGTTATTCAGTTCGGTGGCCGTACTGTGGGCCAGTGCCACTCTATGAGTTTTTTCAGCATCTTTGCCTGAACTTCTTTTTGCTCCATGAGTATCAAAAGAAATAAGCAGCTGATCTCCGCTTTTCAATTCTCCCTTTTCCAGCTTTTGAATAATTTCATCCATCAGCGCATTGTAATTTTTCTCAGTAAACGTTCCCGCATTTTTCGCTTTTCCCATTTTAGACTTGATCAAGTCTTCGGTTTTCGCGTGACCGCCGTTGAAACTGACAGTGGAGTCCCAGTCAGAACTTTTAATAAAACTACCTACTCTTTTGACTTCGCCATCAAAAATGGTGGTTTCACCTTGAGGCTCGCCTCCTCCACCCATGAAGTAGAATTGCTTTTTAGCTTCTTCGGAATGCCCGACAGAAACGCTCAGGAGTAATAGAAAGATCGGAAGAACAAAGGGTTTCATCGTATTCATAAAGAATCTATCGGGTGTCAGCGGCTTCTGGCTTAAATAATTTTCATCCTCTCTTGCAAAAAATTCTGGTTGAGCTACAACCGCCTCAATTAAACACAGGAGTTCTTTATGAAATCATATCTTTTCATCGCTTTAAGTTTACTTGCTCTTAATGCCTTTGCCGCTGGCCCAAAATGCGTCAATATTGGTTCAAGATCAGAAGGCTGGAAAACAACAGACGGAAAATTACTTTGGGCCAATTGCTCGAAGGAAGCTCTTGTTTGCGAAAAGGATGAATGGGTCAGCTACAAGCTGGATACAGAACATATGCGTCTCTTGGGATGGTCTAAATGTTCTGAGTACTCATCGAATAAACCTTTTTGTGCGAACATTGGTTCAAAATCTGAAGGTTGGATGATCAACGGTCAGCTTCACTGGGACAACTGCTCTGAAAAAGCTGTTCTCTGCGGGGCTAAAGGATCGCGCTCAGAAGGTTGGTATGCGGCAGATATGGAATTAGCGACTCGCCACGTGATCCAAAAAGGTAAATGTACAAAATAAATGGTAAAAAAAAAGCCCCGGTTTCGGGGCTTTTTATTTTCTAGTTCTTTTTTGGTGAGAAAAGTCTGATCTTAGCGACTAGGAATGAAATCAGATCTTCATCAGACCCGTAAACATCATCAATCAAATCACAGTTCAAAACGAAATCTTTCATTCTGACAGCAATCTGGTGAAGAGATTCTACCAGGTACAACCCGCCGATATTTTCACCATTAAAAGATTTAATGATTTCTTTTCTCGCGTGGTTGAACATTTCTGATTCAGTAACGTCTTCAGGAAGGTTATCAACCCCCATTTTTTCTTCTACTTCTTCAATAGCTTGTTCGCGAACATCTTCGTCTGTCGCGAAACTTACGCCGTATTCAGTCGCCATAGCTTCAATCAGAGGTTCTCTGTTTGTTGCATGAAACTCAATCAACTTCTTCTCTTTAAGATTGTTGATCGTATAACTGGCGAGGGCGCGCAATGTATCAAAATCTGTTTTCATTGAAACCTCAATTCATAAATAACTTCTTTAAGTGTAACGAGTTAAATTCCATCATACAAGAAACTTTTTAATTTTCTTGACTTTCCTGCCCCTACAAAAGATTTTTAAACCCACAATGGACACAAAAAATAATTTCATAGAAGCCAAATCAGCACTGAATTGGGACGAGTATTTCATGCTACAGGCCATGATGGCGGCCTTCAAATCCAAAGACCCGGCCACCAAAGTGGGATCAGTTTTCGTCGATAAAAACAATCATCAGATCACCATGGGCTACAACGGTTTTGTCGCAGGAATCGACGAAACAAAAGTTCCGTGGGGAAAGGACAAGAGCGCCCCTTTGGAATTTCAAAAGTATGGCTACGTTGTCCACAGTGAGGCCAATGCCATCCTGCACGCAACTCGCTCTCTGGAAGGGGCCCGGGCGTACGTAACTCTGTTTCCGTGCAACGAGTGTGCAAAGCTGATCGCGTCTTCCAAAGTGAAAGAAGTTATTTATCTTTCCGACAAACATCAGGAAACGGAACAGGCCCGCATTGCTAAAAAAATCTTTGATCTCTCTGGCGTGACCTATCGACAACTCTCCTTTAGGGCCGAAATTCTCGGTAAATTGACTGAGCATTTGCAAACTCTTATTGCCGATCTTTAATGAACATTTTCATGGAAAAAGGGGTCAGATACGGCCATAATTCTTCGGTCACACAATCCAGAGGAGAATTCCATGAAACCTTTCGTTATCGTTCCAGATGGCTTCGACAAATCCCTTTTTGAAGAATTAAAAAAATGTCCGGACCTGGATGTTCACCCGACATCAAAAGTTTCTCAGGATGAACTCAAGTCTTTGCTGCCGAAAGCGAGCGGTCTGATCATCAGATCAGCGACAACAATCAATGCTGAACTTCTTGCACTGGCCCCAAATTTAAAAATCGTTATTCGCGCAGGCGAAGGAACAGATAATATCGACAAAACTCTTTGCGCAGAAAAAGGTGTGAAGGTCGCCAACACTCCAGGGGCCAACAATAACTCTGCGGCAGAACAGGCCATCGCTCTTATGATGTCTTGTCTTCGCAACACTCCTTTTGCCAACAAAACTATGCACGAAGGTAAATGGGAAAAAAACGCTCTGACAGGTCTTGAACTCTGGAAGAAAAAAGTTGGTGTCGTTGGTTTCGGACGAATTGGGCAGATTGTGACAAAAAGAATTTCAGGATTTGAACCGGAAGTTCTTTTCTTCGACCCAATGGTAGAAAAATCAGAATTCTCTTTCGCAAGAAAAGCAAAAGATCTTGCCGAAATTTTTTCTACTTGTGACATCATCACTATCCACACTCCACTCATGCCGGCCACAAAAGGGATGATCACACGCGAGCTTCTCTCAATGATGAAGAAAGAAGCTATTCTGGTAAACGCTGCCCGCGGTGGCATCGTTGATGAAGACGCTTTATACGACATTCTCAAAGAGAAAAAAATCCGTTGTGCTGGTTTCGATGTATTCGCAACAGAGCCACTTCCAGCAAACTCAAAATTGATCGAACTGGACAACCTCATCATGTCTCCGCACGTGGGTGCTTCAACAGAAGAAGCTCAGTTCAGAGTCGGCGAAATGGCCGTTCATCAAATTAAAGAATTTCTTTTAAACAACAATCTTCTCAACGAAGTGAAAGGAAAGTAAGAATGAAAACGCTTGCGATTATCGGTTCTCAATGGGGTGATGAAGGAAAAGGAAAGATTACGGACCTGCTCGCTGAAAAATGCGAAGTGGTTGTTCGTTACCAGGGCGGAAACAACGCCGGCCACACTATCATTGTCGACGGAAAAAAAATTGTTCTGCACTTGATTCCTTCCGGAATTCTTCATCCGCATTCAGTTTCAGTGATCGGCCATGGAGTCGTGTTTGAACCAGAAGCTTTCATCAATGAACTGAAGAAAGTTGAAGAGGCTGGAATTAAAGTTACTGGCAACAATCTAAAAATTTCTGAAAATGTTACGGTCATTACAAGTTACAACAAACTTCTCGATGCTGCCCGCGAATCACAAGGATCAGTCAAAATCGGAACAACTGGAAAAGGAATTGGTCCGGCGTACGAAGATAAAATCGGAAGACGTGCTGTGAAGTTAAAAGATCTTTTCGATCTCGAAAATCTAAAGAAAAAACTTCAACGCAACCTGGGCGAAAAAGAAATTCTTTTCAAGCACAGATACAATGTCGAGTTCCCGTCTGTTGATCAGGAAGCAGACAGACTATTTGCACTTGGAAAAACGATTAAGCCATATGTTTGCGATACATTCTCAGTACTGGACTCTGCAGTTCAATCAGGAAAGAAAATTCTTTTTGAAGGCGCTCAAGGAATCCTTCTCGATATCGATTACGGAACTTATCCATACGTGACTTCTTCTTCAACGGCCCTCGGTGGAGTTTACACCGGTGCAGGCATTCCAGAATCACACGTTCAGGAAGTTTTAGGTATCACGAAAGCTTACACGACAAGAGTTGGCGAAGGACCTTTCCCTACTGAACTTTTCGATGCTCTCGGAGAAGAAATTCAGACGAAAGGACACGAATTCGGAGCAACGACAGGAAGAAAGCGCCGTTGTGGATGGCTTGACCTTCCTCTGTTGAAATATTCAGTTAAAGCTTCAAACCTCACTTCTATCGCTCTCACTAAACTTGATATTCTTTCGAACATTCGCGAACTGAAAGTTTGCGTGGCTTATGAATATGAAGGAAAAAGAATTGAGTGTGCTTATCCCGGAATTGATCTCACTCGTGCAAAGCCCATCTTTAAAGACATGAAGCCTTTCACGGATGATTTCAAGAGCGATAAGCTTTCAGCAGAACTTGAAACTTATATTAAGGAAATTGAACAATTTCTGGGCATACCAGTAGGCATTATTGCTTTTGGGCCTGAGAGAAAAGAAATTATTTTCCGTAAGAATTATTTTTAACCATGTTCGCCCGCAAACTGGACATTCTTCTCATCATTGCAGTGGTGTCTGTTGCGGGCTATATCATTTACACACGCGCGATCAATCCTACTGTTCCGGTTAAGCATGAGACTAAACTCGTCAAGGCCAATGATATTTTGAAATATAAAACGCGTCTTTCTTCTGAAGCGATCAATACGGCAATTACGAGTGCAGCCTGTACAAATTTTCTTAAAACGTCTGCTGAACAGACTTTGATGGAATATGCTAATGAATTCATCGATAATCATGTGGCGGAAATTTTAAAAGCCTGCATGGGGGCCATTCCTGATAATCTTCAGGCTAAAATTGATGAAGCCCTCGTCCGTTGCAAAGATTCAACACGCGAGAAAATTTCCAATGAATGTTTTAGTGCCCTTATAAGTGCAAAAGCAGGAAGTGTAGCAACAATTATAAAGCCTGATGTTGATCCTCACGAGCTAAGTTCAACAATTCTCCTTCAACTGATTTCAGAAAAATTTACCAATGGTTCTTTCTTTGAAGATCCCGAAAAAGGCCTTGAGTTCGCCGACGCTCTGATTGATAAAGAACCGGGTTTCCTGGGTGGATACAAAGTTAAAATGATGCTTTTAGCGACCACGTCTTTGAAAGATACAGCTAAATATCAGAATGAATTTCTGGATACACTTGATCAGGCCAAACGACTTGGCCCAAACGATCGAGAACTGCTCGAACTGGAAATTGCTGAACGAGGTGATGTTTTTAATCCTTCTGAAGAAAAGAAAAAGTCTGGTTCATTTGTCGAATTTCTCGATCAGGAAGGGGCCAAACATCCTAAAGAATGGCTGTATGATTACTATAAAGCGCAGGCAGTCTATAACAACGGCAAGGGCAATTATGACGAAGCTGTTCGTTTAGTAGAAATTGCTCTTCAAAAGGCGCCCAATGATCGACGTCTCCAACAGACGCTGGAAAACTTAAAAAGTGACGATGAACAAAAGCGCAGTCACCCCTTTGTCCTCTCCGTAGGCTTCAGTCTTAACGATCTATAATCCGACTATTTTGCCAGACTATACTGGCCAAAATTTCATGCAGCTGACAATTTTTTTAATTTTGTTAGCCTAGAATAATGAAGATATTTTCATTTTTATTTGTTTTTCTTTTTTCACTATCCGTATTCTCAATGGAAGCAGATGAAATCCGTGTCTATAAATCAAAACATCGCATGGATTTAATCTCTCAAGGTCGGGTTATTAAAAGTTATCGTGTCATGCTTGGTCGTGGTGGAAGCAAGCCAAAACGCAAGCAAGGAGACAACCTGGTCCCTGAGGGTAAATACTTTATCGATTATAAAAATCCTGATTCGCAGTTTTATAAATCACTGCATATTTCCTATCCAAATGAAGAAGATAAAAGACGAGCTTCAGAAGCTGGTGTGGAACCTGGCGGAGATATCATGATTCATGGGTATCCAAACAGACCAAAACCTCTCTTTAAATTTCTCAAGAAAATGGGATTGATTAAACTTGTCGATTGGACTGCGGGTTGCGTAGCTGTTGATGATGGCGAGATGGAAGAAATTTATCAAGCTATTGAAGAGCATACTCCTGTGACAATTGTTCATTAAGTACATCAGGATCAAATGAGATTAATAAAAAATATCGCCAAGGCCATTATTCATAATCAAGGTTATGATGTTGTGAAATTAGCGCCCATTAAAGAGCGCGAAATCTATAATGCCTATTACCTGGGCAACTGCTTTAAGTGCATCAAGGGCGATCCTCTCACCGATACAATCCTGAAAGGAAAAATCTGGGACAATCAGATTCCCGATATTTTGAAAAAGGTCTCTCAAAGAGAAGGACAAATTGTAGAAATTGGAGCGAATATCGGTGCTTCAATTCTTCCTCATACAAAAAATTATCCCGACAAGAAATTTAAACTTTTTGAACCCGTTCCTGCCTTTTATAAATTACTGAAAGAGAATCACCAGCAATATAATGAAAAATCAAACGTCGAGATTTTTAATCTGGGATTCGGTTTAAATAACGATGAAGAAATTTTGATTAATGTTGGGTTAGGAACCGCAGGAAAATCCAGATTGGTTCAATATCAAATGGCAGATCAAACGATCAGAATCCCCTCAAAAAAAATTGATTCATTCCTCGCTGGTGAAAAAATTGCTTTTATAAAAATTGATGTCGATGGGCATGAATTAAATATTCTTAAAGGCGGAGAAAAAATTCTACGTGATCAAACGCCGGTACTTTTTTTAGAATATGCTCCAAAAGTTATTGCTGACATCGGGCAGACTCCGGAAGAAATTCCCTATTTCCTGAAAGACCTTGGTTACAATGAAATTTCTATCTGGGATAATTATTCGCAGTTTATAAAAACAACGCATGATTGGGACGAACTCATTCGTATCGCAAAAGCGACTCCACACTATCTTGACCTGCTCATCTCAAAAATCTAATTCACTTCGGCCATCGGGCATTAGGGTGATCAGGGAACGCGTCTTCTCCACGCAATTCACGCTGCTGCTTTTCCCATTGCTTTAAGTATAAAATCATTAATCCGGACGAAGCAATCAAAGCAATGACGAGACCGGGAATTCCATCGAGAAAAGCTTTATTGGGATAAATATAATAGCGCTGAAACCAACGGGCAGTTCGATAAAATACTTTTGGCATCGTCATTTTCTCGCCATTCTTAGCATCCCATCTGGCCAGGTCTTTGTCGGTATAATAATTTATTTTGTTTACCCAGTTTGAAATCGTCACATTGGTAAAATGCAAATAGCGATGATCAAGACGCCCCCACTTCCCCTCTTTTTGCAAATCTTCATGTTCTGAACGCGCACTATAACGGGCCATGCCTTTTTTAAAAAGCGTCCCTCTCCAGTTGTTATTTCCGAAGCCATGCTTCATCAAATAGCCCATAAAATAAACTGTCGATTGCGCATCAAAACCGTCATAGGAATTGTCTGAGCTGTTCAAGACTTTTTTCTCAATTTCCTCTTTTAGTTCTTTTGTCACGATTTCATCACTGTCCAATCTCATGATCCAGTCGCCGCTTGCTCTCTCAATTCCATAATTGACGTTGGCATAAATGAAATCTTTGTTTTCGAAAAATTTAACATTGGGATAACTTGTACAAAGTGCTTTTGTTCCATCCGTGCTGAACATATCTACGATGACGACTTCATCGCACCAGGTGAGTGAGTCGAGTGTGGGCTTGACGAATTTCTCAACATTGAAAACGGGAATAACAACCGAAATCGTTTGGCGTTTTTGCATAGTCATCCTCTTATACTTTTGTCAGGCGGAAATAGAGAAACCAGGCCGGAAAAATCCAGGCGAGGTGTTCTTCATAAAATTTAGGAAATTTATTGGCGAATCGGGTAAGCAAAAACTTTCTCATCTTTGAACCATGAAACATCAATTTGCGTTCTTCAATTTTAAATCTTGCGCCTGAGTAGTAGCTGTACTTATGTTCATCAGAAAAACAATCAAAAGAAAAAAAACTCAGATGAAATTTATGAGTGGGATCAATGTACGAGTTCGGCGAAGAATAATGCGGAGTCGTGATATGGAAATCACCTCCATTTTTTAAAATGCGATGACATTCCTGCATGACTTTGGGGATATCGTTCACATGCTCTATAACATCATAACACTCAATGCGGTCAAATTCGTTTTCGCTAAAGGGATATGGCGACATATTTAAATCCCAGATGACATCGGCACCTGTATCTTTCGCAATATCAAGTCGCACAACATTTTCTCTTCCGGCGATCTTTCCGCTACCAACAGATAAGATTTTCATGAGTGAAGACCTTCCTTATAAAACTGCAAACAAGCATTCGCTGCTTTTTCCCAGGTAAATTTTGATTGAATATGTTTTTCCATTGACGATGGTTCGCTAGCTCCGGCCATTAATTGTTTTATTTTTTCGCGCAAATCCTGCACATCACCTTGTCTAAAAAGAAGTCGCTTTTTATCTGCGCAAATTTCAGGATACGCACCGATATCTGAAACGAGCGTTGGCAAATTCATTGCCATGGCCTCTAAGGGAGCAATCCCTAAAAGCTCCGCTTCGCCTTTTAATTTTTCTCCGTGAAGTCCTCTATCTGTACTTGGAAAGACCGCGAGGGCCGCAGTCGAAAGAGTTTCTTTGACAGTTTTATCATCTGCATTCGTCAGAAACCGGACATTTTTATTCCGGGCGAGTTCATTCAATTCATTGAAGTAGTTTTTATCCATCACCCGACCGATAATAGTGAGCTCTTCATGATCAATTGCCTCGATGAGATGATGAAAACCTTTGTGAGGCAAGATCCTTCCCAGTGAAATAATTTTTTTAGAGTTTAAGGAATGCACCGACTGAAAGTTTTCAGGATTAACTCCTCCATAGACAGGTTTCATCTTTAAGTGAAGCCCGGAAAGTTTTTTTCCTGAATATTCAGAGACCGGTAAAAGACCTGTCGCGAACTTTGCAATCCCCAGGCGAGATAAATAAGTCGTCCCCCCACCGCCGTGGTCGGTGAGAAAAACCGGCTTATTGAGAAGACGAGACCAAATCAAAGCACTTTCGGCCAGCACTGTATAAATCTGATGAATATGGACGATATCCGCGTTTTTAATTTCGGTATAAAGATTCACACACAATGGATTTAAAATATTTTTTTTGATGTAACAAAGCGGTTTCCTCACATGAATGCTGACTTCGCCTTCCTTATAATTTTTGTTTTCTTTTCCGAAAGTTAAAATCGTCACTTCAGCTGTTTTGGCCATGGCGAGAGCGAGTTCATGAACATATCTTTCCCCTCCCCCCATAACCGAATCCGGTGAAAAGTATGTAGGAGTAATATGCAGAACTTTTAAACGTTCACTCACTTGCTGACTCCATTAGCTTTTTTCTTAGCGAGATAGGCCAGATGAGAGAACTTCAAATATTGTTTTGGAAGAAGAAGAAACATTCTCGTTGGCAAAGAATATGAGCCGTGTCCGATCCGCTTCAAATGATCAATTGAAACTTTCTTCAGATTCGATTTGAAGTGAGTCGCGATAAAATCCCTGTCACGATTTTCTTTTAAAGCCTTGAATAAAAAATTCATCTGAGGGATTAAGACCTGTGGAGTAAATTTATTAAGAATATGTTCTCGCCCACGTTTTCCAAAGTTCTCCAGAGGATACTTGCGATCACAAAACCTTTGCATAATTTCAACAAGATCTTTTTTATCTTTAACAATGACCGCAGTCTCATTGTGAATCAGTACTTCCAGCTGGCTATTGTCGGATTTTGGTGTTGAAACCGTAATGACAGGCACTTCACAGAGCTGAGCTTCGGCCAGAACCATTCCGAAACTTTCCCCGATGGCCGAAAAATGCAGAAAGCAATCCATTGCATTGTAGGCCAGGCGTAGCTGATCATCGCCTTGGATTTTTTCTATCAATGTTATAGCGCCATCTTTAAAACTGGTAAGAGTTTCAATTTCTGTTTTTAGATGTGGAGGAAGACCAACCATTAACAAATGAACATCTTTATTTTGTCGGTATAGCCGATCAAAAGAAAAATAAATTTCCGCATGAAACTTTGCCGGTGACTGCTGACCAATTCGTCCAAAAACAAATTTATCCAGTGGAAGTCCAAGTCTTTTTCTAGCTTCAACAACAACTTCTTTTTTTTCTTTGTAGAAATTTTCGGGAAGAACCAGATAAGGGACGACAATACCGAAAGCGCGGCGTTCAAGAAAAGTATTCCATTTCCACAAGCACCACTCCGAAAGATGGCAGTGAATATCGATTAAAGAGGCTTCTTCGGAATTGTCTGCAACAGAGAAAACATTCGTTTCCACAATCTTTGTTTCGCCCTTCTTTAATGTTTTAAGGATTTTTCCAAGAGTGTGATCTGTTCCACCAGCACGGTGAATATGAATAATATCGGGCGCCCACTCAAGAATTTTTTCAAGACTTTCATTCATAAGTTCGCCATGATCGTAAACGATAACTCCAAGGGCCTGCAGTTCGTTTTTCCTTGGACCGTCATCGTAAACAGGAAGGACTCTTGAATCGTGACCCTCTTTAAAATACGCTGCCGCAAAGTTCTGGGCTGCGCGCTGAGTTCCGCCAACATCCAGGTCATAGACAATAGTGAGGATTTTAAGTTGCATAAGCCCTCACCTTTCCAATGTAATGCAAACTAAGCTTTCTGAATTCAGAATCAACCGCGAAGAAAAATCCGGCAAACAAAACCGGAAATGAGATTAACTCCACAACGAGAGAAAAAATATTATGGGCCGGCAATCCGACCATAAGCTTTAAACCATAAATGAGAAAGACGATGACAAAGGCAGCATGATAGCGCAACAGCGTAAAACTTCTGATCCAGCTTTTTCCAAAATACATGAAAAAGTAAAAGGCCAGAACGTTGATCACAATCAGAGATAAAAAATACCCCTGAGCTTTGTAAACTTTGCAGAAAATCAGTACGGCCGTATATTCAAGAGCAACCATCAGCATTTCACCGAGCGTTCTCTTTGAAGCCTGATTGCGCGCGTATAATATCGGATAAGTAATATACCTGCTGGCAAACGCCAGGTGGTAAGCTGCACAGATAAAAACGAGTTCCTTAGCGTCGGCCCAGTTTTTGTTAAAGACTAATGAAATAATCTGATCGCCCAAAACTCCACCGAGCCCAAAGACAAACGCAAGTACCAGAATCATTTTTTCCATTGAACGGCTGGCAAGTTCTCTCGCCGAAGCAGTATTTTCCTGAATGTTTGCAAGCGCAGGAAAAAGGACATGATTATAATCATAGGCCAGCACAAGCGGAATTGAGACCAGAGAAGAAACCCAGAATATCAATCCGATAGTGTGGATATCCATATAGAGAGCAAGGATAACCGGAAGAATCATGGCCTTGCTTGTAGGAATAATTGAATTAAGCTGAAAAAATAATCCACGCTGAAAATGACCGCTGAATGTTTTAAATTTAAACTTCGGCCAGATTTTGAATTTCAAAAGCAGCATGCATATAAAAGTTTTCACGAGACGGCTGACAAGAATCGCAATAAAAAAAGAGAGAATTCCAAAATTCAGATAAACCAGAGAGATTTGAAAAAGGTAGAGCGTAATTTGCTCAACCATTTCAATTTTCGCAAAGTCGCCATAATGCATATTTTTTTGTGCCTCAACGATTGCAGCTCCGATGAAGGCTTCAAGAGGAAGGATGATGGCAAGAAAAGGAACAAAAGTCATAAAGGGAAAATTAAATTTGTAATAGCTGATGATATGCGGATAAGCGACTACAAAAAAGATCATCCAGAAGAGACCAAGCAGAAGCCTGATTCCCATGTAGGCAGAAAGATCGTTCTTCTCAAGCGGTCCTTTGCGCTGAATGAGAATATCACCGAGTCCGATATCCGTTAAAAAAATCAACGATGAAAGGAAGCCATAAATAATACCAAAGCTGCCGTAGTCAGAAGGCACAAGCTTGTAAGCGAGCAAAAGTGAAGAAGCAACCTGCAGAAGTTTAACAAAAACTGATCGACCTGCGAGAAGCAGAAATCCGGATTTTAATTTAGACGCTAATTCAGCCTGAGACATCTTATTGACCTTTCTCTCGAGCATTCAGATAGGCCTGGATAGCTACGTTTTCCTGATTTTCATAGATAAATTTCTTAACGCTCTCTCTTCCTTTCTCAATCATATTTTTTCTGAACTTTTGATCCGCTATTAAATGATCAAGAGTAAGAATCAATCCGCGAAAGTCACCGCTTTGGGACAATAACTCTGTAGGCACCATCATATTAACGCCCGGGCAATCATAGGCAGCGACAGGAAGATCCATCGCCATCATTTCCAGAACGCCGAAGCCAAAGCTCTCCAGATAGCTCGGAAAAATTCCGTAAGAACAATCTGCAAGATGAACCGGCAATTCTGAAGGATCGTATGTTTCTATAATTTGCACTCTGCTTGCACTGGCGCCCCCAAGATATTCCTGGATTTTTTCGGCATTCGGAAACATTCCGACTACGCCCAGAAATTTAAATTCAATATCCGGGTGTTTTTTTGAAAGTGTGAAAATGATCTCCGGAAATTCAACAGCTCCTTTGCGGTTGTCGAACGTTCCGATAAACGCCACTTTTTGTTTTTTCTTTGTGCAATCATTATGTTTGGAAAAAAGTTCATATCTTTCATACTGAAGCCCGTAGGGCTGAACGATAATTTTCTCTTCCGCCATACCATTCTTTATCAAAATTTTTTTATCGTCTGGATTTGGAACATTAATAAAATCAGCATTCGCCATTGTTGCCAGAGATTGATCGATTTTTTTCTTTAAGCGTTTTATTCTCGAACGCCCTTTAATCAATAATCCGGCGATGGAACGGAGACCAGGAAATCTCGGTATAGAAATTTCTCTAAAGTGAAGATCGAGAAGAACAGATCGTGCCACGAGGAGACTCTTCACTTCTTTTTTTAAACAATAGGGTAAATAAAGTGATTCAAACTCGATGACGTCATAGTTCGAATGATTGGTAAGAATATACTTTTTTAAAATTTCCGGAAAATTTTCAATTCTCCACAACTCATCCATGTACGGATCATCTATTCCCGCCATTTCATCAATTCCGACAAGATGAACCTTATGTCCCAGCCTTTTATAAAACTCGGCCGCTTCAAGATAAACTTTTGCTCCTCCCAAAGTCGCTTTGAGAGGAAGATGGCAGCACATCAAAATATTGAGTTGTTTTACGTCATTCACAAATAAATTTTATCATCGCTTGCTAATTTGCAAAACAAATCGGCATGTTTTGATAAGCTATGTTCGCTGTACCAGTGATACGCATTATCAGCGATCTTTTGAAAATCTTCAGCTCTTGAATACGAATACTCTTCTTCTGCGCTCAAATAATGAACTCCTTTTTGAGCGCTATCCAAAAGCTGATTGTCCCACGGTGAAGCCCAAACCAGTAATCGATGCGAACAATAGGCTGCAAAGATTCCGGACTTGCTCAGATACCCAGTTGGATAATTGATAAAACCAAACCGGGATTCTTTCAAAATTCGACTCACTTCCTCAGCAGGGAGTGCACCAAAAAAAAGAATTTTTTTTCCTGCAACGACATCAACCTTAGCCTTCGGTTCCGGCCCGATATCGAAAATTTCAAGAACGCCAAGTTTGAGGCAGAGCTTTTCGAGCTGTGCAATTGAATTTTTATAAAGACGCTCTTTCGCACTTTTATTTCCAAAAATCACCATGCGATTTTTTCTGTGAGAAAGTTCAGGCGTATTTTCCGGCTCGCCTATATTGGAGAATACAGGAAGAACTTGAATTGAGTGTTTTGAATGTCCTGTATAGCCGGCGAGTATTTCTGCATACGAGGTCCTGCTGGTAACAAAAGAATTACTCAGCCTACCTAATCTTCGTACAATCATTCTCTGCAGTGGCGAGGTCCAGAACTGGCTCGTCCATATTGGACCAAAAGCGTATAGTTCATGAAACATTGTTATGAGTTTTCTTTCAGGATGATTTTTTTTCCATTGTTCCAATGACTTTAATAACCATAGAGGCGAACCACGTCTGGCGTAGCCGTACCCCACATAATGTAAAAGAACGACTGCATCTTTTTCCTGAGGCAATAGCGACGCAAGCGAAAAAACTGTTCGCTCACTGACTTTTTTGACTTCGAATGATTCCGAAAATTTTTCTTTTTCCCAGGAAGGATCGCCAACAATGAATGATGATTCTATTGAATGAAGACGATTCATTTCTTTTGCCAGACAAAGCCCGTAATCCCCTAATCCATCTATGGCAGGAGGCAAACGAGGCACTATCACGGTCATCTTTTTAAAAGTCATGTTTTAAATTATAATTGTTTTCATGAATAATGTGCAAAAAAATCAAGATCCGAATTTTTATTCACGCGACTATTATCTTCATAGTTGTGCAGGCAGTGACGTTTTCACTTTTGGCGGAGAATCTTCACACGCACTTTACTCTTACATCTTCGAAAAGATGAATGTTGATGTAAAAGGAAAAAAAGTTCTAGATCTCGGTTGCGGAAGGGGCGAACTTTGCATCTCAAGCATGCGCAGAGGCGCTTCCAGAGTAGTCGGTCTTGATTTTTCTCAGGCAGCTGTTGAAATTGCCGGTGAACATTTGAGAAAATGCAGTGATCTTGCCGATAAAGACATCGAGTTTATCCAGGGAAATGCCCTGGAATTAAATCTCAATACCCAATTCGATGTCATTTTCCTTACCGATATTGTTGAGCATCTCTTTGATGATCAATTAGAAATACTCTTCAACAAAGTCCATTCACATCTTGCTCCTGGTGGAATTGTGGTCATCCATACAATGCCAACAAAAGAATTCATCATCATTGGACAATATTTAAAATTTTTCCTTTATCTTGTTAAAGGAAAAAAATATCACTTTCTCACTTTCAAAGACCAGGCCGCTGAAACGCATGTTAATCTTCATCACAAAGAACAGCTTAAAAGAAATTTGCATAATTTTGACTGCAAGATCTGGTATGACTTCGCTGATAACGGTCCCCTAAAAAGGATAATATCGAAAACTCCTCTGGTCAGACTTGTCAGTGGTAATTTGTGGGCCGTGGCCACTCATCAAAGAATTGATTAGATTCTGATCGTTAGCAATCTTTCGACGACTTTCTTGTATGAATTTTTTTTGAATCTTTCATTGAGGAATTGAATCGCTTCAACAATATCAAACGGCTGTTGAGGATGATTTTTCTTGAATTGAATAAAGTATTCAACAAAAGCTTCAGCCACAATCATAATCTTCGCCATTGGGGAAATGTCATCCTTAAATTCTTCAGCAAACCCGATTCCGGAATTCATGCCGTGATGTTGTTTAATTAACTGATCACAACCAATGGGTGCGCGTTTGAATCCAGAAACAAGCTCCGCAGCTAACCGCGCATGATTCGTCACCGTATGTTTTTCGTGTCGGGAAAGCTCAGATGAACTCAACAACTCCTCTTCACTGTGCAGATGAGGATATTTCGCGCAAATAGGGGCCAGATAAATATCATGAAAGAAAAAGACCAGATTCATTTTATCAACCTGAGACTCTCCTCCCCAATCAACGTTTCTCACAATATGAGTGGCCACATAGGATCCAAGCATGGTGTGAATGTACACAAAGCTATTGCGATTATTTTTAAAAATATTGAACAGTGATGCCAGATCAGGGCTTTCTGTTGCTACTTCAGTCATGACTTTGGAACAAATATTCGCCAGATGGACAATTTCCTGACTCGCTTGCGGACTGACGAAATTATTCACGAAAAAATCAAAGCCTTGATTAATAATCTCAGTCTTCTGTACAGTGGTCAGCTGATGACTTTTCATCAGATCTTCTTTTAAAATTTCCGTGATTTTTTTAACAACTTCGAGTCTTTCATTTGATTTGATGTAGAACTTTGAAATGCCTTCAGATTTTAAAACTCTCGCCACTTCTTCAATAGAGTTTTTTTTATTGGCAAAAAGAACATACTCACCATCTAGCAAAATATAGAGAGAGGTCGGAGCTTTATGAAGATAATAAATGAACTCAATGTCTATGGGATAATATTCAGGCACTTCGTAATTGGCCATCATTTGTGCCGTCACGTTCAGGCTTCGCGCTGCTGAACTCAGAAGAGAAGGTATATTAAAATAGTCGGCCAGCGAAGTAATTTCTGAATTGTTATTTATCTTCTCATCATCTCCGACAAAAATGATCGGCATTCTTGTCTTCCCTTGAAGCTCTTTTTTTAAATCCTGGTTATCCATCAAAGGCTGGGCCACCACTAAAGCATATTCATTCAGATGATCAGAAATAGCTCTGAGAGAGGACAAATTTTTACAATACGAAATCTGGGCCTCCAGATAAACGGAGAGATTCGTTTTATAAAGTTGGGCCAGTAGTTCATTCTCCAAAAGGAGCAAAATTTTTCTCATTGAGATGCCCGAAGGTTAATAACTAATTAACATATCGAGCTTATCATAAAAAAATTTAGTCGATTCTCTAAATTATCTTAAGAATTAATTTACATTTCCGAACAATTTGCACGAGGACTAAAGGAAATGACCCTATTTTTTCAAGAAACACTGTTTGAGAACTCAGCGATGATCGTCATCAGCTTCATGGTTGCTTTCACTACTTATTATTTAATAAACAGTTCCAGAGAATACTTTTTATCCTTTCTTTACCTTCCTGCAAGTAAGTCACCTACCAATGCCAAACTTTTAGGAGGCCTGGGTTTTACCACTGGGATTACAGCAGCTGTTGTTTACCTGGCCGCAACTCATACACAAAAATCATTGGTGACTAAGTCAGATTTAGACTTTCTTTTGTTTGCATTGATCCCTATCTCACTCCTGACAGTTTCCGGTTATATCGATGATCGTTATGAAATCCGTGCACGCTATAAACTTGCTTTGCAATTGCTTGCGATTTCAACTTTTGCTTCTTACACAACTTTCCACGTTGCACTTAATCAGCCGATGATTGTTTTTGGATCATCCGTTGCGCTGGGAATTCTTTTAATCAATGGCACAAATCTACTTGATGGTCTCGATACAATGACTGCTAAATTAGGAATTGTAGTCTCTCTTACTTTTGCTTATCTCGGTATGAAATCAGAGAGCTCTGCTGTCATTCTTATTTCTGCTTGTACAATTGCAGTGCTCGGCTCGTTCTATCTTTTCAACCGCGAACCAGCACGCATTTATATGGGAGAAATTGGGGGAAGTGTTGTCGGCTTTCTTTTTTACACGCAGGCCACGCTTTGCTACAAAAATCTCATTAAGTTTCAAAATGGATACAAATCATTTTCATGGATCATCGTTGCTTGCTCTCTTCCACTTTGTGAGCTGGGTATAAGTTTTCTCAGAAGGGTCATCATGAAAAAATCTCCTTTCAGAGGAGACAAATTACATTTGCACTACATTCTTAAGTCAAAATATAAACTTTCTGCGTCTTCAACTTCAACCTTCATGGCCGTTCTCTATGGAAGTATTTTTTCATTGGGATACGTGATAGCAAAATACAGCCTGCCGCAGTTGGGGGCCCTGGTTTCCGTTGCTCTGATTGTCTCGTTTTACGTCAGCACTTGCTACAAAGAATGGGCCGCTACAGTCTCTGAAGCATTTTCAAAAAATTTATATCTCTATTTCGAAGAAAAAACCGTGCATGTTCTGAATTCTGAAACTCTTAACAATGTTTCAATTACAGTCATGAAAAGCGGAACAAAGAACCGCAGAAGCAAGAAAGCTGCTTAATTCAACTTTTCTGTTGCAGAAAAAACTCGTGCCTCATTTTAGCTAGTTTTAAAGTGCCAGGGTCACAACCTGTGTATTTACCAGTGTTCACGTAAGTGCTTCCACTACTGCGATTGCAGAATTCAATGTGCTCACATGACAAACATTCTTTAAAATCTTCACTTTTTAATTTTCGAATTTGATTGAGTACAGGTGATGTCGTCCAGATTTCTTTAAATGTTTTATTCAATAGATTTCCAGAAGGTACTGGTGCCCCAATGCACGGAAAGACTTCACCTGTGGCACTCACGCCGCAAACAGATTGAGCACAAGAGCATTGAAGATTTTTCTCTTTGTTGAAAACCATAAAGACATCAGCAAACTCACCACTTAACTGCTCTTTGAATTGTTCATCCGTAATTTCAAAATCTTTGGCCCCAAGTGACCCATCATACCTTTCTGTCATTTCAATCGAAAATTGAAAGGGCAAAGACTGAGTTTGACAAAAATCTACCATCTCTTTTATTTCGCTGACGTTAAAACGATGAATGATAAGACTTATATTGAGATCTAATTTCTGCTCACGGGCATTCTGAATTCCCGAGATCGTTTTCTCAAACATTCCTCTCTTACCCGTTAAACGCGAATAACTTTCTTCTGAAAAGCCGTAAAGGCTGACATCCATTCCGGCAAGACCTGCTTCACTTAATTTCAAGCAACGTTCTTTTGTTAAAAGCGAGGCATTGGTTTTTAGCCTTACTTCCATTTTATTCAATCGTCCTTGTCTGATAAAATCATCAAGATCCGGATGAAGCAAGACTTCGCCACCAGAGAGATTCAAATAGAGAGTTCCGGCCTCGGCCAGTTGATCAATAATATTTTTAATTTTTTCACTAGAGATAGTCGTGAGTTTTGGGGATTCTGTTAAAGAAGTACGATTAAAATTATAACAATGCCCGCAACGATAATTGCAATTTTGAGTAAGCTCGACAGTCGCCACGAGAGGGATGGTTTTTTCAGCAGCTTTTTTTAAAAGAGAATTCAGCAAAGAATCTTTCATTAGTCTTCCGGGGACAATAGATCTTTACCTTGAAATTCATTCAGAAGTTCGACAACATCTTTTTTCGCTGTCTCATTTTCGACATCAAATTCCTTGCAAACTTCTTCGACAATCGAATCCAAGTCATGATGTCCGTCACACAAGTTCCAGACAAAACCTGCGACTTCATTTAATTCATGAACTTCTTGACGGCCTTTTGAATCAAGAATGACTGTGTCCATTCCTATTGATTTGTAGGCCAGTCTTTCGGCCCGCAATGGTTTCTTCATAAGAAAACGCTATTATTTATAGTGAATTTAAGCAAGAAAAAATTCTATAATAGAAGTATGGGAATACTTCCGTCACCATACAATCTGAATCAATTATCAAGAGATGAAATAGAACTTCATCATCTTGAGGGACTCTTATGCCACTATTCTAAAAATTCCTGTTCAGAAGAATTTTCCAGACGCACCAAGAAGCAATGGATCCATAACACAATTCTTCTTGAAGAAGCGAAAGAGCTTGGAAAAATATCACTCCAAAATCATCTGCATGGAGTTTTATTAAAAGGGATTCACCTGCTCACCTTTCTTTATGAAGATCCGGGAATGCGTTTTATGTCCGACATAGATATTCTTATTTCTTCCAAAGATTTTGCCCAATGGGAAAAGGTTTTGGAGGAAAATGGCTATGAAGCGCGATCGATGTCAGCTTTCGGGGGCCGTATCCATAAAACCGACTGGACTAAGATCATCCAGAATATTGAAGTCAACCTTGAGCTTCATACCGAATTGTTCTATCACTTGGAACATTTCAAGTGGGAAACACAGAAATCACAAATTGTGGGTTTCGAAGAACTGACCATAACGAATCTTTTTCTACATCTTTGTGGGCATTTGGTATTTCAGCATACATTTATGAGATTGAACTGGTTATATGATTTGTATTTTCTTTTCGAAAAAGAAAAGCACAACATCAATTGGGTTCATTTGTATGAGCAGGCCCACAAGGCGAAACTTTTCAGGTCAGTGCAAATGGTCCTCTGGATTTTAAAATCCTTTTTCAACATTCAGATGACTGACACCCCTCTCACACTTTTTAATCTATCGGGCAAGCACAATTGGCAAAGGATGCTGACTAGCGATTTTTTACTCCATCCCAATGAGAATGCTTTGCGTTTCATAGCAATGAAACATTTAACCAAAGACTCACTTCAAGATGCTGCTCAATATGACTTACTTTGGATGAAACAAAAGTTTTTCAGTTAGAAGGAGACCCAAAAAAGCCAATTTCCGTATTCCCCATCCTCTCAATCGCATTAACGAGAAGAAGATTAAAAGAACACTGTTAACGGGCCGATAGTTGTGGCCGTTTCGATCGATAGAAACGATCTTGCCTAGAAAATCTCGAGGTGTGTTGTGATCCATAACAATGGCGAAATCGCCTTTCGTCTGCAAACGTTTATTCACCACTCTGTGAACAACGAGCTCGCCATTTTCGCTGTCTTTATAAAGAACGATGTCACCTGAATTAAAATCAACGACAGACATATCAACTTCCAGCCGATCCCCCTCTCTTAAAATGGGATACATGCTTGTTCCATGAAATGGAATCCATTGTGTGTTCATTTTTCGAGCAGATCCCATATGGAAATTGATTTTTTAAAATGCAATTCATAAAAAGGCACTCGAGAAGATGCGGACTCAGCAAAATCGAGAAGTTTTTGAAGATCTTGTTCATTCATCGTAGGCCAGTGAAGATTGGCAAAACTGGCCAGCAGTTTTTGGGCGCCTTTCATCCGATCTAACGGAACGAGTTCATCATGATCATCCTGAACAAGCCAGTAAATTCCCTTGATCGGAACTAAGTTATCGTAGCCTATCATAGAGTTAAAGCGACCTCCGATTGCACCCGCTTCAACAGTCAAGACATTCTTATTTTCCGAAAGGATGTTCATATCATCACCTAAAACGAATCGCGGTGAGGAAAGTTCAGTTATGGTGGTTTTCCCCGCACCGGAATGGCCGAGAAAAAGATAAGCTTGATTTTTTGAACTGGCGCTTAATACACAGGAGGAATGCATCACAAATTTCCCTTGTGCTATCAGCTTTCCGGAAATAAACCAACGAAGAAAATTGTAAAATCCATCCGATGTGTCCCCTTCACAAATGAGAACCACTTTATCAGATTCTATTTTAGCAGCGAAATCACGTTGAATGGCGATTTTATTTTCATCGAAAGACAAGCAGTCCTGACTAGACTCTTCCGCCCATTCTTCTGATGTGAAGCCTAATGAACGAGGATCAAATAAAGCTATCGAAAAGTAATTGTCACTGTCTCTTTTCCAATGTGCCGGAATTAATTTTTCCAACGACGTGATAAAAGAAGATGATTGAGTGATAAACCTCAATGGGATGTTGTGATAGCTGCAGTTAAAAACAAGATCAGATGAGGTATGTGAAAAATCAAATGATAAATTTTGAAGAAGAGTTTTTTTTCTTTCAATTAGATCGGGATTGCTGATTTCTTCCATTGTCGAATTTAAGAATTGCGCTTAGTCGCATTACAGAAAGCTGGAGCTGTTGTTGAGGCTTTCCGACCTCCAGTAGTTGTCCCGTTGCAGAGGGCCCCATAAGAGTTCAACTTCTCTGAAACCATTGCGGGTTTGATATATTTTTTCTTTTCCGCCTTACTTTCTTTTTTGGTCGACTTCACTTCATTCATAAAAACTCCGTTCATGATCATGATATTCTTTTTAAAACTCTCATGCCAAGCCCAATTAACATCAGATAAAAAATAAATTCTATCAACCCCTGATGCCATGGAATTTCGGAAGCTCCTTCCCCGGCAAACGCAGAACATCCAAAAAGACCTTTCTTCTCGGGTTTCGGAGTGACATATGGACTGTCTGGGAAAAGACCGGATGGCAACTGCAAACTTGGATCGCCCAGAATAACAAAACTATTAATCACGTCTCTCTCATAGCTGCCACTTCCAGTGGCTATTTTCGCAGAGTAGAGAAGATCCCCTAATCTCGTTCCATCGTAAGGTTTAGTCGCCAATGAACTTAAACTTGAAAAGAAATTCTGTGCGAGTTTCAATTGAGCTGGAGGAGTGGTTTGAGTTGTCGATCCTAAAAATGCAATAGCTCCACCATCTTTCTTAAAAATAATTTCTTCTCCAAGTGATTTTAAAGCAGGATCTGCATCATAATAATAAGCGGCTTCGCAATTCCATGTGACAACTACAGGATAAATGACATTATTGAGCAATCTCAGGTGATCCTGATTAGCATCTAATGGATCACTGATAAGAATATCACTGCCAAAACGATCCGGGGCCCCATGGCCTACGAGTGAAATTAAAAAAGGACCTCTGTTAAATTCTTCAATGAGTTTTTGTCTTGTCGAAGCGGCAGATCCAAGCTGAGTCCTGTCAAAAAGTGTTCCTGAAAAATTGTGAATCGTACTCTGCATTGATGCAGCCATTTGATTAAAATGTTCGTAGTTCGTCGTATCTTGATCAGCAAAGAAAGCAATACTCTTTAAATTCGCTGATGGTGCTGATTCACCAGATTCATATTGCTTTATTTTACTAATGTAGTTTTTAATTTTTTCAGGATTATTTGTTGGTATTCGCCCCACTGAAAGTTGAGGCAATGAAGACGTTTCACTAGAGACAAAATAATTGTCACTTGAAAAGTCGAGAAATCTGCCGGGAATAAGTGGTGCAGGCAGTGTTCCCTTCTCTACTACATTTCCAAAAAAGTTTTTAGGATCTACAGTCCCATCTCCGAGAATCAAGAGATACCTTGGACGTTTACTCCAGTTGGAAAGGGCCGTATTGATGAAACGCTTTAAGGCTTCAGAGCTGACTCCTCCATAACTGAATTCGCTATAAACCTGTTCAGGAGTGACCGTCAGAACATCTAATCCTTGCGAACGGCGGAGTTCGATAAGTTCATCAGCAGCATCAAGCAAATTGTCATCACCATAGACAATCAGATCTGCTCCATTGGACGAATTTTTTAAACTGGAGTTATCGACAGGGTTCAGCGAAAGCCCTGTAGGTTTTAAAAACTGATTCCCCGAAATCAGGACAAAATTCTTTTCGCCATTCTCATTTAAATTATTGTCGATAAAAAATTTAGCCGCATACTTTCCAGTTCCGTCAGAGCCCACAAAAATGTTTTCCATAAATTTAGGATTCAGTGGGTCTGTCAGGTCCAATCCATAAATTTGATTCTCTGGAAAGCGATCAATGCTGTGAACCTGCAATTGGTCCTGAAGAGAAAAGCTCGCCGTTCCAGAAGTTCCTCCATGGGCCCCTCGATAAATAATTTCTACTTTATCAATCAAAACCCGGTCGTAATCACCGGCGGTAGCGAACGTTCCCGGCAGTGAAAGTGTCAGCGTGTTGTTTCCACTCGTGAATGCATCAGCTGAAGCAGAAAAAGTCAGAACTGTTCTTGTATTTTCTTCGAAAACAGCTTCGCCTTGAACATTCCCGGCGACTTTAAAGAGAGCATGATGTTTTACAGGAGCATTGAGAACTCCCATTTCTCCTACTACATGAAATTTCACTATGACGTTTTCTGCATTGCCTGTATCAATTTCAGGAAGGGGCGCTGTCAAAGTAAACGTATCACCTCCTGGGCCGCTATAAAGATTTTGCCAAAAGTAATGATCTCGATTGTCACCTAATGAAAAGGCATCAACGTAAAGATTATTTTGTTCATAAACTTTTTTAAACGTTGAGAGAATTTCCGCACTTTCACTCTGGGTAGCAGGATCAGCATTAACGGACTCCATTCGCATTGGAGCTCCTTCACTTTGTTTTAGCGCCACAGGACTTAAGATGACACGGTTTTCTTTACTGTCCACATTGCTTGAGAAAGGAAGATAAAAACGAATGGCATCGCCTGCAGAAAATTGCCCGTTCGCTGAATGAATATCAAGCGGAATTTCCGTATTTTGATAATACAATCTCCAGTGTGCAACTGCTGAATTGGCGAAAGGCGCTTCAACCTGAGAATCAAGAAGATCATTATAATCAATTTGGTAAACACCACTTTTATTGTAATCGATTCTCAACGTGTTTCTGATTGCATAAGGACCGGGATCCGCATTCACATCCGGTGGAGTAACATCCCAATCATCGCCGTCAAGACCTATATCAAGAATGATTTTCACTGCAGACTTAATTTCTTTTGTGACCGGATTGAAACGAAACGGATTAACTTTTATTTTGAGATACTTTTTTCCATTCATCGAAATCAAATTGCTTGTCAAAGATGTAAATTCCGATGGAGAAGCAAGAGAAGGATAAAAAGAATTGTTAGCGTAAACAGAATTATTAACCGTATAGGAAGGGACAAGGATGCCACTGCCATTGAGAAAAAAGCTTGGAGCTGGCTCAATTAAATGATTCGTCAAAACGGCTGTTTGCTGTTGAACACGATTAACTGCGGCTGCCGTGGCAAATTCATGAACTTCAATCAACAAATCTTTTTCAGGCAGCTCCGGTGATCCGGCTATACTCATTGCAGAGTAACCAGGCATAGAAATAGTTTCGTAAGACGAATTCCAGGCACTGGCTGAAAAGGTTGCTACCGGTGGTGTAATTTCCAATCTCAATGACGAACTAGTCTGGCCCAGAATCACAATTCCATTTCCAAGATCCTGGTAAGTAGGATTAGAAATGGTTGAAGGAGTTCCGCTTTGAGGTGCAGTTGGTGTATTTTCACCGGAATTGTCACTGATTCCATCCAACGGAGGCGTCCCGAGGATGGTCATGGGGGTAGCAAAGACCGGACCATGCATTGTCGTTCTTCCATTAATATCTACGTCTTCAAGATAGTAATAATAGTTTTGGTCATTGCTAACATCATTATCGATAAAACGATAACTGCCTCTATTGCTCGTTGATGTTTTTAAATTTCTTATAAGCTGTTTATTAATCTGTAGAAATCGCGACGATGTATCAGTAGTACGATATATATTAAAACCGAGATGATTGCGCTCTACATTTGTTTCCCAACGGACATCGACTTTTGCATTATAGGGAATCGCTTTAAAAGAAAGTAAACTCACGGCTGAAGCTGAACCACTCATCGTAATCGTACAATTCACTTTAGCTATTTTAGTTGAAACATCAAACGTCGGCTGCGATTCATACCAATCCCCTGTCCAGCCAGAAAAATCGATGGAATGATTCGCACAGCCCGTCGATGAGACAAGCGTATACGCTTGAGCACTGGTTGGGTTTGTGCCCGTGAACACATTAAAATTTCCCCAGTTCCATGCAATATTTGTGGAAGAAGCTGGAATGGCTCCGCTGTTATTGAGCTGAATAACTTTGACACTTGAATAGGTCGTAGGAAGATTTGTAAATTGTCCCCCGCTCAAATTGGTAACGGAAGTTGTACCGCTAAGATTCAGGCCATTTGTATCAAGACGAGCAATATGAAACCCGATGAGGTCAACCGTTCCACTAGTTGCGGTAAAACTGAACGTATTTGTACCGGAACCGTTTGCATTCAAAACACCTTTCGTTGAAATATTTTGCGGGAAAGAATCATTAGTGCCGGCAATTTGAAATTTGCCTCCACTGACTGCAAGGGTTTTTCCATTTCCAATTTCAAGTGTTCCGCCTCCCTCAATTCTGAAAATCCCTGCCGCAACAGAATAGCCATTTGGCAAAATAAGTTTTTTTCCACTCGGTATTGAGAGAGTTGTCGTTGCAGACATTGTTCCGAGGGAAGTTATAGTTGTATTGCTGTTATTGATGTAAACAATTCCATTCGCAGCAAGATTCAAACTCGCAATTGTCGGTGTGGAATTCACATAATGATTATTGCCGGAACTGTCTTTAATTGAGAGCGTTCCATTATTAGTAAGAGTTCCAGTATTCGTGTAATCACCATATATATCAAGCGAACTTCCGGCATTGATGACAACAAGACCACCTTGAATATCTAAACTTTTACAGGCCACCACGCCTGAAGAAATGATCGGATCGTTGGCAACGTTCGGAATAATACAATTAATTGTTGAACTCGGAAGAGTATTGTTTGTCCAATTCGAAGCAAGATTCCAGGCTGTACTAGTGGCCCCGGTCCATGTAGTCGTTGTTGGAATTGTAATTGTTGAAGCAGAACCAAGTATCACCGGCATCGCGGATGAGACTGTATAACTGGCAGAGTTAATCATATCAGAAGCACTCGCCATTTTCACACCGACAGTATTTCCGCCAGTCGCAGTCGATGAAATATCATATTGAACATAAGCACAGACTTTCGTCGTGGCCGTTGCATGAGCCGGAATAACGAGGCTCCCTGATGAAATGGTAAATGTCGCTTTAGCAGGATTACCCGCAAACACTCCGGTTGAAATCAGTGTTCCCCCACTTCCAGCGCAAGTTGGATCACTATAGAGTCGTGCTGCCGCAATATCTGCAGAAGTTCCCGTTCCATGCAAAGTGATAGTGAAAGACGTTACATTGGTATTGACGAAAGAAGCACCGGCATTATCCTGCTTGAATCCAAATCGTCCCATATTAATAGAAGTATCGCCCGCGATAACGGTTGCAGGTGAAGACGCTTCATTGGTGATGGAAATAGTATTTGAAAGTCCAGCCCACGATATAAGATAAAGTGGCTGAACATGAAAAGCGGTACCGGATAAATTTCCCGAATACGAAGTAATCGAAAGAGTTCCGGCCGCGGCTCCAGTTGTATTGATGTTGACAGAGCCTGTTGCTGTCGAAGAGGCAAGATCGAAGTTCATATTCGAAAGTGCATTGCCAGGTATTTGTCTTTTTAAAGCAAGAAGAGTGGTTCCGTTGTTTACAGGAAAAGTAAAAGAACCATCCTGAAGAAAGTTGGTTGCATCAATGGATGCTCCCGCTTCAATGGAAACTCCACCTGTATTTAAATGATCAAAAATATAAAAGCGAGCATTGATTGTTCCATTGATGATCACGTTGTAAGCGGCCGATGCGCCGGTAGAAGTAACAAGCGCTTTCAAGGCCGACGTTCCGACCATCTTAAGTGTTCCGCCTGAATTCACAGTCAATGTTTTTGCATTTCCAATTTTAAGCGTGCCACCTGGATTTATATTGATGGTACACCCTGTCTGAACAGTGACGTTCCCTAGAACTGTCATCGTCAACCCAGCACCAATATTCAATACGCCGGATGTACAAGTTAAATTTCCGTTTATCGTCGAATCAACACCGAGATCAATCTGATTGTTTCCGGCCGCTCCCGTATTATTGATAATAAGATTTCCAGGCCAGCTGGTTCCCAAAGAAAGAACCTGATTATTTGTTCCGACCATTGCAACAGTGGCATTTGTTGCATTAGAAAAAATATAACCTGTGCTCACCGTAAGCGCATTGGAGACGTTAAAAGTATAAGCATTCGTTCCGAAATCCAGAGTTCCGCCCGTTGTTAAGTAAGCATTCGAGCATGCAATGGGATTGACATTGGCTAGTGCAATTCTAGTCCCGGTACCGACCTGGCAATTTCTAGTTGATGACGGAACGATAGACCCACTCCAATTTCCTGCCGTATTCCACGCCGTTGTCGTCGCTCCGCGCCAGACAGCATCTCCAGTTCCAACGAGTGTAGTGTATCTTCCATTGATAGGTGTTCCAGATGTTGTTGATACAGGATAATTTTGTGAGTTGGTTATGTCCGAAGATGACACCACAGAAAAAGAAATTGTTTTTTGATCGGATGGAGTTGCACTAGATGTCGCTACAATGTGCACACAGGCCTGGTTAATAGAAGTTGAGCTGGTCGCCACGTCCCCGCTTGGAATACTCACTATGGCCTTAGGTGGACTCCCGCTGAAAACCAGATTGGATCCAATCTGCAAATCAATGCCAGCATTGTAGTCACAGTTTTTGCTCGAGGCTGCATCTCTGTAGAGTTTGACTGAAGATAAATCAGAAATCGAAGCCGACCCAGTCATTGTGATAATTAAATTGGTAATGTTTGTGGCCACATCTGTTTTGTTCAATACAAAGGCGAACTCACCAAAAGTCAGCGTCGTGCTTGCGGCCATAGTCGCAGAAGGTTCGCCGGTTTCCGCATCATTAATGATTTGCAGTTCTGTTGGAGCGGCGGTTCCCCAATTCACTTTATTGGATGGATCTGTTTCAAAGGCAGCACCGCTCACATCTCCCTGGTAAGGAGTAACTGTAATAGCGGCCCCCGTATAAGAAGTTGCATTGATATTTTTTGGTGTCGCTACCCCATCATCATTGTAAAAACCTATCGTCGACCAGGTCGAAGGCACAACGGCCGAGGCCCCTAAAACCACACCATAACTCGTTGTCCTCATTGCACGAAAATCTGCATTGTTCATTTGCAAAATCGCACCAGTCACATTCATTCCAGCAGTCGCTCGTGAAACGACCATGTAGTTAGATGAAATTGAACCCAACACGTTAAACGTGAACCACGAAGAGGAATCTGTAGAGAGAATAAAAGCAGGGTTTCCAGAGGAGCCGATCGCTTTAAGCAAGCCACCAGAAGAAACACTCAGCGTACGTCCGTTCGCCATTCGCAATTCTCCCCCACCATCAATCTGCAAAGTTCCATTGACTGTAAGATTCAAATCAGAATAAATGGCACCGCCGTTTTTAATGACAACTGTGTATCCCGCAGGAATTGTCAAAGCGGAAGAGAGATGCAAAGTTCCTTCGACATAGAGATAACCTGAACTCGGCAAAGTAAATGTACTTCGAATGCGAAAGTCATTCTTCAAAGTAACAGAACTTGTATTTGAAATCGTAAAGGATCTTAAATCATCAACGGCTTCGAATGTCTGTGGAGTTGTTCCTCCCATGACAATCGTAAAGCTGTTGTTCGTTAAACTTAAAGTATTCTGAAAAGGAGCTTTGAAATAATCTCCTGCAATGGTCATTGTTGTATTGGCCGTACTGTTGATGACACCGGACTGCACATCGACACAACCAAGAGTATAGTTTGTCGAAAAATTTACGCCGGAAGATGTAGAGACCATGACCACATCTTCTGCAGCAGTATCAGGAACATTTCCTCCCGACCAATTCGTTGTAGTGTTCCAGTTTGTAGAAGTTCCAATCCAAGTTCTTACTGTCCCACCACAAGCGGCGTAAAGATCAGAATTAATTAAAAATGAAAATAAAAGCGACAATAGAAAAACGAGTTTTCTCAAGTGCTTTGAAAGTTTAAAAAATGAAAATTTTCTTTTAATGGAAGACATAAACTCCTTAATAAATTTTAACTTATTAGAGGAGGTATATAAGGAGGCAAAATCCCCCTATCAAATCTATTTACAAAAGATCGGTAGTTTAGATTAGTTGACCATTTCTTTTCTTAATAGAATTGAGAATGCTTTCACCAATGAACCACAACAAGAGAAAGACAAAGGCCCAAACAGTAAGTCCAAAAACTTCTTTGGTAGACAAAGCTTTTTCAGAAAAAATTTCTCTGCTTATTTTTAAAATGAGAGTCTGAGGAATAAAAAGAGAGATGTTTTTTAAATAAGACGGAAAAATACTTATAGGAAAATAGATCCCACCAAGAATAGCCGCAACGGTTTGCAACGAATAAAAGAGCCCCATTCCTTTTTGAAATTGGCGGTAGAACTGAATCGCAACTAGTCCCATAAAAATAAAAATAATTACGGCCAAAAGCTGACTCATAAAAAAAGAAAAAATCATCATGAGTGAAAGTGGAAAATCCAAAAGCATTTTACTGATAAGCAATATGGTAGATACCCTTATGATTAAGAAAAAGGAGTCTGCCACAGTCTTACTCAGAACATATTTCAGTGGTGAAATTCTCAATCCGGTAAGTGTGAGCAAAAAATGCGAGTTTCGAATTTCACTAAAATGCCCCAGTAATCTTTCGGCCATCCCCATAGGAATAATTAGCGCAACTTCGCCGGCCATTAAAAAAACAAAAAGCGATGAAGCGCTCGCCTCTTCCGTTTTTAAATCAAAAGACCGGCTCGCATAATAAACGATACTTACTGTTAAAAAAACCGAGAACAATTCAAAAACTATTTTTATAATCCAGGAACGAGAAGCAAACATTTTCTTGAAAAAAAGATTGATGAGAAAAACAATCATAGCTCACCCATCCGTATAGTTTTTAAATGTCTTTCTGGCCGATTGGTAAATTTTTGCTCGGTAATAAAAATCAAAGATTCAACCGAAAGTCTCTCAATGAACCGCTCAAAAAAAGCGCGATTGGCTGGTGACATTGTCACAAAAGGCTCATCTAAAAAAAGGATTTGTGGTTTAAAAAACAAATGCAGAAACAGGCGTAGCATCTGCTTCATTCCTTGAGAATAGTTTTCGGACGTGAGTTGAAGAATATCATCGAAGATGGGCAGTTCGCAAAATTCCTGGACTTGCTTTCGAGCAATCTCTCTATCAATGCCTAATGAGCTGGAAATCAATTCAATATGCTCAATTCCAGTTAATTCAGGACAAAGACCCAGACTGGTTGTTGAAAAGAAACTATAGTGTCCTCTTTGTATCTTTTCTAATGGGGTTCCATTCAAGAGAATCTTTGAATTTGCGGCCGACATTAATCCCGCAAAGGCCTTAAGCAATGATGTTTTTCCCGAACCATTCTCCCCTTCAATTTGAACAATACCTGGTCCAGCACAATTGAAGTCAAACCTGTCACAGATGACTTTCTTATCGAATTTCAATGTAAGGTTACTGCATTCAAAGTGCAGCTGTTGAATTGTCATCCTAAGATAATTGTATTTAAAAATGTAAAATGTGATAAATTCTTTTTATGAAAATCTCACTTTTCGTGCATGAACTCTTGCCTCAAGTTGGCCATTCACGCGCCATGATCGAGCTCATGAATGGTTTATCGTCGGAGCAAAAAGCTCAGGTAGAGCTAATCGAAGCCGTCTGCTGTGAATCTGGCAATCTGGACGAGCTCTTCCCTGATTTTCATTGTCCCAAACGGTTTATCAAGATGCCCGGAAAGGGATTAAAACCTTTTCTCTTAAAAATGTTCGCCTATCATCTTGGCTCTTCTTTCTACTCTCATTTCTTTTGCCGAAAAAATATCAAAATAGGGATTGGCATCGCATGTCTCAATGTCGATATTTCGAATATCCAATTCATTCACGAGCAGTGGAAAGAACCTTTCTTCTCAAAGAGAAAAATGGGACCGCTGGCCTATTTTTATAAAAAGGTTCTCTTCCTTTATTTTTCTCTTGGAGAAAAAATTCTTTTTTCTGGAAACAAACGCCACTTCATTGTCATTGCCCAATTTTTACAAAAATTTATCGAAGACCATTTTAAAATAAACTCTTCGCAGTTCACGCTCATCCCTTCAGGTGTCAACACAACAGAATTTAAAACAGATCCTTATAAACAGACTGAAATTGAAAATGAATTAAAAGCAAAATACCCGGTGCTGCAGACAATAGACTTCAGTAAACCTGTTCCCCTTTTTATTGGAGCCTTTGAAAGAAAAGGTCTCGACAAAGCGCTCGACTATCTGGTTCGGCAAAAAGCAAATCAGTTGATTCTCATTGGGAAACCTGAAAGTTTTTCTCAATGGGATTTTCCGAAAGAACTGACCATTGCACACATCCCCTTTACCAAAGAAGTGAATAAGTTTTATGCCATCTCAGATATTTTTATTTTCCCGACTTATTATGAGCCCTTTGGTTTGGTGATCGTCGAGGCATATGCGATGGGACTTGATCTCATTGTTCCTTCTGAAAATGTGGGGGCGAGTGAGATTTTGCCAAAAGATGAAGGAATCTATTTTTTTAGGCAAAGTGAAACTATTCCGGACATTAAATTTAAAAAGATAGCACCAGCAGAACGCTCTGTTCGTATGAAACAAAGAACTGAAACAATTCGTCCTTACAATTGGAAAGCGGCTGGAGAAAAATTTTACTCAATACTATCGAGAAATTGATAGACATCAGTCACCGCAACATAGGCCTGAGAAAAACTAAATCTGCTTTCAATCAGCTCCCTCGCATTTTTGGACAAACGCTTAGCGTAGACTTCATCATTTTTCATTTTCAGAATGAGCTCTTTTAAACTTTCAACAGCATCAGAATCTCTGGCCAGAATAATTTCCGCCGTTTCATTCTCTTTCACAAATTCTGAAAGCCCTCCGTAAGGAGAAGAGATCACCGGGATACCAGCGCCCATGGCTTCAGCTACCGACAATCCAAAACCTTCATCATTTGTCACTGGATTAACGTACAGGTTTATAATTTTATAGAAGACAGATATATTCGTCTGATGTTGCACAAAAATAACCCTTTCTTCTGCTTTCTGTAACTTCACGTAGTGGATTAATGAATCATAGAATTTCTTATCTTCTGCACTATTGGGAGAACCCACAATTAAGAGTTTGCTGTCTTCAAGATTAAGTCCGATAAAACTCCGAATCGCAATTTCATAACCTTTTCCTTTGGCCATACGTCCGATCATTCCCAAAACAAACACGCCTTCAAGCCCCAGAGTTTTGCGCAATGATAAAGCTTCGGTGAGTTTAGGATTTTTTATTTCCACCGGGAGTGGTATGACTTTTCGTCCGTGCTTAGCTTTTCTCAGAAAAAAAGAATTGTAGTGTTTTTCCATAAGAAAGTGAGAGCTAAACAACAAGACATCCACAGAAAACAAAGAGGCGAAATAATCGAACATTCCGCCAATTGGGCCATGCTGAAACCACACTCGGTTTGTTCGCGAAAACAACGTACAAAGCCCCATTACGAATTGTGGATACGCCATTGTCGAATGAATTGTATGAAAGTTATGTTTTTTGAGAAAATGGCGAATCTCGATCACGGCCTTAAGTAACTTAAGAGGATTCCGCATTTTGAATTTATTCTTTATAACTGTTACAGCTACGCCTTTATTCTTTAATTCTTGTTCAAGATCTCCGTTATTGAAAAGCAGAAAATGGACATTGTCTTTTGTTTCAGCGTGAACACTCGCAATATTGACTAGAAATTTCTCGGCCCCACCAATAAAACCATTGGCAGAAACATAAAGTATTTTTTTCATAAATTAATCAGGTTTTTTTTAAATTTTTCAAATGTGAGGTTCTGGTTATAAAATTCTCGACAACTTTTTGATAATGTTTCATAGAGTTGAGGATCTTTTTCAAGTTGGTCAACTCTCTCACGCAATTGCTTTTCATTTTCAACTTCGTAAATCAATCCCGTCTTGTCTTGTTGAACAAGAAAATTGACTCCAGTGTGAAGCATGGGAGCAATGACCGGTATCGATTGAGCAAAAGATTCCACAATGGTCATCCCAAATGCTTCCGCTCTGTTTTTAGAGCCAACAATCATTAAATCACATGAAGCAAGCAATTCGTTTTTCTGCTGATGACCAATTTTGAAATGAAATTTTATATTGGGAGCTGCAATAGCCTGGAGCTTTTCTCTTTGAGGTCCGTCTCCAACGATATTCAGTTCGTAGGGTGTATTATTGAATGCTCGAATTAGGAAATCGAACCCTTTATAAGGAACGAGCCTACCTATAGATATTAATTTCTTATTAAAAGAAGAATGTTTTTTTTCACAACCACTTTCTTCAATACAAAAAGGAATGACTACTCGTAAAAAGGCCGAAGCCTTAAGTGGAGAAAGGACCGGCGAAGAATCCCAGAGCTGCGCACTTGAAACGATAATCTTAGTATAGACGTCTATCGAATTCTTAAAGTACCAATTGTAAAGATCGCCGAGAACTGACTTATTAACGATGTCGCTGTGATATACGGCTACGACTTCAACATTATGTTTTTTCAGAAAGGCGCGATGCCGATAAACCACTTCATGCATGAACGGATTAGGCAAATGAACATAGATTCTTTTAATTTTCTGTTCTTTTACAATATCAGTGAAATGAAAAAAAAATCCCAAGCTAAAAGGAGCATTGAGTACATTCATTTTTTCTTCAATTCTTAAAATAGTTTCCCCAAACTCCCCTTCTTCTCTTTTGGCCTCTGTTGAAAAAGCACATATGTAAACTTCGTCATCATTTTCACGATGGGCCTTTGTCATCATTTTTTCAACCAGCTCGATACCGCCGTAGACTGGTGGATAATATTTAGCGAGCTGTAAAATATTCATTTATTAACTTTTTGCAGAAGGATCAATGTCGATATAATCGAAATGCCAATCCCGATTAAACCTGTGTAATATGCACGGTCTTCTCTGAAGAGATCTTTTTTAATGAAGATAGAATCACCGGCCTCAATTTTAAACTGGTAAGCCTGTACATCTCCCCCTTCCGAAAGATTAAATTCATACTGCTTTAAAGACCCGTCCGCAGCAGAGCGGGTTAAAATCACATCATCGATTTTTGCCATTCCACTTGGACCACCCGCCATGGATAGACCTTTGATCAGAGTCGTATCCGTCGGAATAAAATGCAGGCCGGGTTTACCGACTTCTCCCCAAATATGAGCAGGGATGAGGACTTTGTTCTTCACGGACGAGTTGTAATACACGCTCCCGCTCTGTTTCCCGAGATCTTTTACTTCGGATGGCAAAGCAATTTCTTGAAGTGATAGTTCTGACTTCAATTCAGACTTTGCAGTTTCAGCGGAAAAAACAATCGTTCCACTCAACAATTGATAACAAATCACCAGTGATAAAACTTTTTTTATGCTCATGTTAAAATGATAGTTCCACTATGGATAAAATACAAGAAATTGAGTTTGGCCCAAAAAGAAACAATCTGCTCTTAGCAGTGCATGGATTGAATATTTTTCTTTTGTGTTTAAATTTCGCATTGAATTTTCTTGGCGAGCCTTCCCTAAAATATTTGTACCTCGTACAGGTTTTTTTTATTTTTGCCACAATCATCAGTTTTGATTTTGTAGAATCGTTCCCAGAGATTCTGATTCTCTTTTTTATAGAAGGTCAAGGCCGTGTCTTATGGGAATATCAAAGCTGGGCCAGGATTGTTTTCGACTTGCTGACCTTGCTGGCCATTCTGAAGATCTTTATTGTCCGGAAAAAGATATTTGAGAAACATTTCATTCCTTGGCCGGTTTTACTTTTCATTTCTCTTCACTTTCTCTGGTATATAGTCGAACTTTTCAACGTATACTCTGCGTCCGTTTTCGGCGCAGTTGCCGCTTCTAAAATTTATATCTTCCCTATTTTCCTTTTTCTTGCGCTTTTATTGTCAGGGCTAGATTTCAAATCAAAACAATTTCAAACAACATTAAACTTATTTCTTTTCATCATCATTGCCGAAATTGGACTCAATTATTATCAGCTGATGATGAAGCAAAACCTTCTCCTTGGAATTTCTCAATATTATTTTAAGGCCATGCGAGACGGTGTTTTCGTCAATAATCTTTTTCGCCCTTTTGGTACAGGCGCCCTCCCTGGAGCTATTTCTATCTTTCTTTTCACAACTGTCGGTCTCTTGTTTATCAGAAAAACTAAAACAAAAGGGACACTCCTTCGTTTAGCTATCATCGGAGCTTCAAGCTATACCATCTTGATCTGTCAGGTTCGTTCTGCCTTTGTGAAATATCTTTTGATCATAGGGCTCATCGAGTTAGGTCTAATGTTTTATGCACGTTTCAAACCTGCTAAGATTCTGCCAGTCTTTTTAATAGGCATAATCCTCGCTGTAGGAGGTAAGACATTTTTGCTCGAGTCAGATACGACTGGTGATGAGAACCTTGATTATGCAAAACAAAGAATGTCTTCACTCGCTGATATGAATAAATTAAAAAGCTCAAGGTTAAACGTGGAAGACTTTAGCCAGATTGCCTGGACAAAACTAGCAGATTATCCTCTGGGCCTTGGACCTGGGATGACAGGAGCGGCAAGTAGTATTAACAAAGAAGAGCTGACCTTTAATCCCCTGATTAATAAAAACATGCTGTGGACAATGGATAATCTTTTTATTTCGCTTTTTATAGATCTTGGCGTGGGCGCTATTTTTTACATTTTACTTATCTTTTCCATACCGGTTTATTTTTTTCGTTATCTTCTCACCTTCTATTCAAAGAAAATGGAAGAAAACTTTCGGTTACTTCTCATCTGTATGAGTACTCTTGTCGTTATTCTCATTGGGAATTGGGGGGCAGTTGGATTGACATATAACCCCGAATCCTTTGCCTTTTGGTTTTTTGCGGCCGGAGGATTCAAAATTATTTATTCCTACAAATCAGGAGTTGAAGGACGGAACATCACCGATAAAGTCCAGGTGTGAAAAATAAAGCTGCAGATCTTCTTCACTGTAAATCTGATCATCAAATAAGAATCTGATCACAATTGAAAAAAACAAAATAAATCCAGAAAGGAAGATCGAGTAAAGCGCTACCTTTACAAAAGACATGACATGAAACTCTCGCACAGGTGCTGCTGTTTCTTCAAACAAAAGATCACCGGTGATAGTTGAAGAAAGGAGTTTCAAACTTAGACGTTTAGATTCAAGATTTTTGATAAACTCCAGTTCATGCTTTGCTTTGTTCACTAAAGATTCATTCATGACTTTAGTTTTCATCAGTTGCTCAAGTTCTTCTCTCAAACTAATGAATTCTTTTCCCAAAACTGCGATTTTCTTTTGAGAAACGGCAAGATCAAATTCAATTGATTTCTCTTTGGAATGTTGATCCTGAATAAAAAGCTCATCTCGTTCATCGTGTTCATCCAGCCCTTGCTCTTTTCTTTTTTTCTCAAGAAAAGACAATTCCAGATTGAGTTTGCGAACGATATCACGATCTTTCTCACTCATGTTTTCCACAGAAAGAACTGAAAGGGCCGCAATGTTTAAACGTAGATCGTTAATTCTTTTATTCACTGAAAGAGATTCAGATGCAATCAAACGATCACCTTTTGCATCACCAGAGAGGGCTTTTTGGTTTTGATGAGAACGAGCTTCATTTTCAGTCAATCCAGTTTGAGATGTGTTAATCTGAGCTTGCAATGTTCTCATCCGGTCTTTGACTTCCGCAATTTTACTTTCATTTTTTTCATTACTATCGAGAAGCTCAATCCCTTTCGTCGAGGCTAAGAGATTTTGATTTTCCACAATAAGTTTTTCAACTGAAGAGAGCTCTTTGCTAATTTGGTATTGATGAGTTTCGAGTCTGAATTTCTCAATGGCAGCGACAAGTTGTTTTTTTGCAACTTGCAATGTCTGTAAATCAAAAGCATGAACGCTTAAACTAAACCTGTTCTCTGATACGCCTTGTTCAATTACAAACGAATTTCTTAAATAAGGAATGGTTTCGAGTGTGAGACAATCCTTATTCCCAGCACATTTTTTCAAAAGATCTTTGACTCGAACGCCGCTTCCTGAAGGAGCCCCAAGCACCAATTGCGAAAAGGCTGGATCACCTTGCAATAGCTCAGAATAATTTTTTAAAAAACTGTGACTACTCATCGAAACATTCAATTCGGCAAGATTGATAACTTCCGGTTCATTGACGGGAACCAAAGAAGATAAATCAGTTGAAACATTGTGTTTGATTATTGTTTTAACAGGAATATTGCTCGTGAAAATTTTGGGCTGTGAAAAATAAAAAAGGAGAATATTGAGAAGGAATAAAACTGCCGTACAGGCCACATGAGACTTGTACCTGAAGCCTAGCTTCCATAGCAATTTAAAATTGATAACTGTGGTTTCATCCAACAGCGCTTCGATCTTTTTCAAACCCTCTCCGTGGCTTAAGAACTATCGAGCTTATCGGTAAAACGTTAAAAAAAATTAATTGAGGGTAAAATCAGTCGAACGAAGGTACTTCACCAATAAAGTCAAGATTAGTAAAGTAGGTTTTCAGATCGTCTTCACTGTAAATCTTGTCATCCATGAAATAGCGAAGAAGGATGGAGAGAATATAAAAGAAACCGGCCATTAAAGAAGAGAATAAGAAGATTTTTACGATGGTAGAACGTCGAAATTCACGCGCTTCTCTCCCAAAATCTTCAAAGACGATATCTGAAGTCATTGTCGAACTCATGAGCTTTAGTGATAACTGCTTTGCTTCAAGATTTTTCAAGAATTCTATATCTGTTTTAAATTTATTGGCAGATGTTTCCTTCGAGAATTTATCCTTAGTCAAATCTTCAAGCTGTTCTTTGGAAATTTTAAATTCTTCTTCAAGCCGGGCCAGATTGTTTTTTGCTACTGAATAATCAAATTCAATATTTTTTTCTTTCCCTTCCTGCTCTTTTCCAAAGGCTTCGGTGTAGCGACTGGCAATAGCACGGCTTCCGGACGATAACTTGTCTTCTAGTTTTTTAAGTTCGCCCATCATTTCGGAAAGAATGGATTTATCAGAGTTAGATCGATTGTTTTCAGGAATACTGGAAAGCGTAGCGATGTTCAGACGGAGATCATCAATTTTGCTTTGCAGAGAAAGTTCCTGCATCTTCGTCAGCTTATTTTCCTTTCTCGATCTTTCCAGATGTCGTTTGTTTTCAGCAAGCCGCGCTTCTAGCGCTGAAACATTGGCCATCTCAGTATTCATCGAAGCCTGAAGGATGCGTATTTTCTCTTTTAGATCCGCGATCTGAACGTTGGTTTTTTCATTTTCTTCCAGAACGTCAAAGCCGTTCATTTTGTGAAGCAAACTTCGGCTTTCTTTAATCAGATTTTCAACGGAGTTCATTTCCTTAATAACAAGATACTGCCTTGCTTCGATTCGCTCTGTTTCGACAGCTTTAGAAATAACCCGTGCAAACGCAAAGGCCGTTTCTTTAGTGAGGGCCGTTACAGTAATCAGATAGCGATTGCTGGTCATACCCTGCTCAAGAACAAAAACGCCGGAAAGCACTCCTACAAGCTCATTTACAATGCATTCTGAATTATTCTTGCACTCAGTACGCATTTGATGGCCATACTTTTTTCTTCCATTGACGATAGAGCCAAAGTTCAATTGATCAAAACTCTTTTCTTGAATCATGAGTTGAGCAAAACGTTTTTGAAAAGAAAAACTGGAAAGCGATACCGAAAGCTCACTGAAACTCAAGGTATTAAGATTTTCCATTGGTTGCAGAGAGGTCATATCACTGGAGAAAGTATGGCTTTCAGCCGCTTTTACTGGAACACTGACAGAATAAATCAATGGTTGTGAAAAATAGAAATAGACGAAGAGCCCGCAAAAAGCGAGAAGGGCAATGGTCAAATGAGAGCGATAGCGGCCCACAAGCTTCCATACAAGCCTGAAATTCAGAATGGTTGTTTCATCAAGCAGATTACTTAATTTTTCCAACTACAGTATTCCTAAAATCTTCTTCCTCTTGGGTCTGTCTATTGCCGAACTTGTCTCAAGCAATACCCCGTTCAAATTAACATTATAATTACTAAAAAACTTTTTCACTGCTTCAACCTTATGCCCAGAAGAAGCATTGGGTGAAACAATCAAAGTTAACGATTCATAAAAATGAGAAATGCGATAATTGAATTGAAGATTCAATTTCATTTTATCAAGCTCTGGAACATCCCATAAGATAATGTCGTAATAATCAAGAATTGTTTTTACTTCCAGATCAAAAGTCTTGCTGTATTGATGTTCATCGTAGACACGCATAAGCTCTTCGTAATCAAGAAAGTCAAAATGGTGTTGATACGAATGATAATTGACGTTATCGCCAAAGCCGCTGAGCTGATATTGTTTCGCTTTAGAATCTTTATAAAATTCAGCAAAAACCCCATGTCTCAATTGATCGGAAACGATGGCAATTCTGTATTGGTCAGCGTAGTCAAAGTAACAGCACAGACCAAGAATTGTTCTTTGCTGGGAGTTTTTGTAACCAGTGGAAGTAAAGGCGAAGCTTTTTGTTCCGTTCTTATACTCTTCCATAAACTTTTTCCCTACATGAAAAAGTTCATCGGGATTACTGACTCGTGAAAGATAGCTTGCGATTTTATCAGTCGCCCCTTCCTTATTGTATTTTTTTTCAATCTCGGGAGTAATGATTTCGAGTTTCGGTTTAAGCGCGGCACTCATTTCTTATCTCCTTCGTGAAGAATTCCTTTCATAGGGATCCCCAAGGATTTGAATCGCTCTTCAACTTTTTTGACTTCTTTCAGGGTCACCTGGCCTGGCCTAACGACAACTGAAATAGAATCCAGAGAACGCAAGATATCGAGATAAGCTTCTCTAAATTCTGGCAATTTATTTTCTTCAGGCATTGCCCAAAAAACAGATTCAAATTCTGAATAAATTAGTTTCAAATCCATATGATTTTTTTTGTACTGTTGAAGCAGTTCTTTGTGATCAATCAAACAAAGAGGACCCCATTCATGAGTCGTCCAGCTTCCCAGCAAGCCTTTATTGAACCACAGACGATATTTGTCCCATGCTGAAGATGACAAATCGTTGACGACTATAAGGACGGGAGAATTATTGCGGGAATAGCTCACACCACTCGCCACACCGAGAAGATAAAAATCATTCGCCTTAATTCCCACAGACACAAGACCAAAGCTTTTCTTACCTTTATCAATATCTTCAGAATAGGATTTGGTGACACGATATAAATCAGCAGCATTGGAAACATTCAGCTGCATAAACGGAATGACTTCTTTCTGTTGAATCGCCCCTTTGTCCTGGATCAGCTTTTCCGCGATCGATTTTTTGATATCGAGCAAGGATTTAGGAATATAGAAAACGAGTCCACTTTTCTTCGGAGTCTCTTTCTCATTCACTGAGAACAGTTCTTTTTCAGAAATCATGAGACCTCCTTAACGGAAAGAATCTTTTCCATATCGACCGCAATATTTTTCTGAATTTCTTCCGCTTTATTCATCGACTTTGTGATGAATCTCATTCGGAGCACGTTATTTGTGGTGATATTTTTGATTTTGTTAAACAAATCGCGTCGGTCATAAGCGATCACTTTATAACCATTCACATTGCTCTCAAGAATCTCGCCGGCCCCGCCAAGTCCAGTTGTAATAACTGGAACACCTGCTTCATAAGCTTCAACAAGAACTCTGCCAAAGGGTTCTTCATCGAGAGAGTAATGAATCAAACAATCAATTTGACTGAAAATTTCTTTCGGCTCGCAGAGCCCCTCAAAGGAAATCAGAGAAGAAGGAAATTTTTCAGAGAGTCTCTTTAACTCTTCTTTATAAGTGGAGTGGGCCCCCGCAGTCTGATAAAGACTGTCGCCAAAAATTTTAATCTGACGTATTCCAAGGTTCAGCAATTCTTTTTCATACATCCAGGCAAAAAACATCAGCTCGTGAATTCCTTTCCATGGGGCAAGCATGGAAACAAAACCAATCGTTTCAACACTTGATATAGCTCTGTCGTTTTGAAGACCGCCCGACGGATTGTAGACAACGCGAGAGGAGTACTCCTTCCAGGGAGAGAGTTGAAGTTGCTTCTGAACAGAGTAAGAATTGCAGATAAATTCAAGTTTATCTTTTGGAACATTTGTTAAAAATCGCCAGAGAAGCGATCCTGCTGTGGAATGATGATAGTAATCTCTCAAATGCCACGTAAGTTTCCCCTTGAACTTCATATTGATATTCAGAAGGAAAAACAAAAATGCGACTTTATTACCGTTCAGGTAAATATGATCAAATTTCGCAAGCTCATTCAGTTGAGCATGGCCGAACAATAAACTGACAACGCTTCCTGCGGCTGCAAGGCCGGGAAAGATGCGCGATCGCGATAAAGAATACAGAGAAGATGGATAATCGTATTCTTTATAGGTCCCTAACTTTTCTTTTTCAATATAAGGTTTGAGAGTCGAATGACCGTCTAGCTTGGGAATAAAGAAAGTCAGCTCAACGTTCTTAACAGTCGAGAGTTGCAGCAAGAGACTTCTCTCTGCTCCCCCCAGCTTATTGGTATTCATCATGACTGCAATTTTTTGTTTCATGCAGCCCCCCTCGTCTCTAGAAGTCTGGAGAAAAAGAGTTTGTATTCTGACAAAGAATGATCTTGAACGGTATGGGCGTAACACTGAAAGCGAAGCATTTGATAAAGAGCTTCGTCTGTGAAGGCCGGAATTGATTTTATTTCTTCCCTATCGGTAGAAGATATCACATAGCCCGTTTGACCATGGTGAACTGCTTCGGGCAATCCTCCAGTCTTAAACACGATACTTGGAACGCCAAATTGTCCGGCCTCGAGAACGGTTAATCCGAAGCCTTCATAAAAACCCTTTTTAGAATGATCGAGAGAAAGAAGAAGATTGTAATGAGCTTTTCTATAAGCTTCATTTCTCGTTTCGTTTTCTTCATCACTAAGTTCTTCAACTGAAATCTTAGAAGAGAAAAGATTATTCCCTTTTGGCACAACCAAGCGCACAGGTTTTCCTAATAGTTCCTGCACTTTCTCACAGAAATCCACAGACCCCGCAAGATTTTTATGAGGAACATTTCTGGCAATGCAGGTAAAGATCAATTCTCGTGAACACGCCTGTGTTTGTTTTTCAAACTGCGCTCCATTCAAAGGCACGCAATTGTGAAAGATGACATCACGTGAATGATCCAGAGTAAATCCTTTCGCTGAAGTCTTATCTCTCGTTGCTCGGGAAATAAAAACATTCAAAAAGGATTTCTCCATCAGAGAAAAATATTTCTTTTTTTGAATTTGTTTAACAATTTTCTTCAATAAATTTGGCGAAGTCATAAGCACTTCAGATCCATGCACAAAGTTAATCATTTTTTCCTGAGCATGGGGCATGAGCCAGCAGAACATCACATGAACATTGATAACCAATTCATATTTATCCAAACGAGTTGAATCAAAGTTCAAAATATCCTGTGGAGAATTCCAGTGAAAAACTTCATAGGAAATTTTCATTTCATTAAACACTTCTTCCAGATTGCGCGTAAATGTCGTCAATCCACCAAGCTTTGGTAAATAATCGGAAGTCGTGATTAAAATCAAAAATCTCCTCCTAAAAGTGAGTAGACACCAACTTTAATTATAGGAGATTCTTAGAGGAATTTTCTTTAACGGAAGATTTCGCCTATAGGTAGGAATTACCTTCTGAAGAGGCCATAAAAGAGACGAGAAATAGCTGATCTCGGTTTTCTTTTTTTCGCGCCAAACTGCCAGGGAAGAACCGTTCTGATATCAAGGCCATGATCTTTAAAATAGTGCATGATCTCGCGCTTGAAGTTTTCTTCGTCGAAGTTATTGCTTTTTAAAGAGATCAGATAAAGACCGTCCATTTTAGAAAAGCAATCCTGAAGTTCCAGATGCCGAGCCGTGATTGTTTTAATGTCAGGCAAATCCCAAAATACCAGATCGTAGGAATCGATTAAATCCTGGACATCGTAAGATGTCCTAATTAATTCCTCCCAGTCAGCAAAAGCTAAATTTGAGGCAAAATTAAAAAAACCATCCTTATAAAAGGACTCTTCAAGGAAGTCATTAAAGACTCCCCTCTTCATATTGAAAGTCACGATGAGAATTTTCAGGCTGGGATACTTTGAGTTAAACAAATGGGCAGCAAGCAGGATGCATTTTTCCTGAGAATTTTTGTAGTGAGTAGACCCAAAGGCGACACTTTTTTCTCCTTCAATAAAATTCAATTCAATTTTATCCAGGATAGGCTTCAAGTCATCGTTCGCAACAACATCATACTTCAGTGGTTTTTTTGGAAATTCGATAGTATTGTTCATTTGATTAGGTAGCCATCTTGTAATCGTTGCAATCAATAGGCTTATCGAATAGTTTTAAGAATAGTTGAATTAACTTTATACAAAAAAAAATATGTCAGATAAATCAGATTCAGTAATTGCTGTTGGTAAATATTCCGCTTCACTTTCCCTCACCGAAATAGGTCTGGGAAGTTTTCTGCACGGTTTCTCAATTCCTTTTGCGGGCCAATTTCTCTCTCTCAATCAAATTGCGATTATGAGTAGGGCCAGTTCACTTCAAAAAGACAAACTCATTGCTTTGCGAATTTCACTAATTTCTTCCCTCTTGAAAAGTTTGTCTCCGGCCGGAAAGAAGTTAACGCCCATGCTGGCGATCCTTTCTCAAGGGCTTTTCTTTTCCCTTGGACTTTCTTTTTTGGGACTCAATCCGATAGGTTTTTTTGTTGCTATTGCTTTGTCGGCAGCTTGGGCGTTCATTCAACCTATTCTTCTTTTGTACTTTATGTTCGGAAAGACTTTGCTTGATGTCGTTGAGTATTTTCAAAAAGATTTTAAATTTCTAAGTCAATTGACTCTACAAATGACATTAATTCTCGTTGTGGCAACCTACTTGGTGAAACTTACCTTAGGCGTTCTTCTCGCATGGAAATTATCCCGAATGAGTGAGAAGCAATTTGAAGAAATTCAAAATAAATTCAATATTAAAAGTGCAAGGCCACGCAAAAAAGAATCGCGCTCTCAATTTCTAAATGCCTTGTCTGATCTCATGCAGCCGCTTTTCATTCTTTCTTTTATTCTGACAGCTGTCTTTCTTTATCATTCACAAAGTTCAAGCGTACAATTTATCTGGGCCTTATTGAGACCTCTTGCAATCGGGGTCATGATTTTTTATGTGATAAGGATTTATCCAGCAGAAAATCTTGTCCTCTACCTTGAGAATAAAGGCTTCAAAGAAACATCTCGTTCACTTCAATACGCTCTTGAAATAATCAAAAAGAATCGCGAAGAGTAAGAAGCTGGGCCACAATGCTGAAAGCAATTTCAACCGGGTTATTGTTTCCAAATGGTTCACCAATTGGACAATGAAGTTGAGCAATCACATCTTCGGCAATACCTGCTTTCTGCAAATCCGCTTTCAGAATGCGAGCTTTGCTCTCGCTCCCGATCACTCCAACATAAGGAAAAGAATAATTTTTCATGGCTTCCGTTAAAACCGGAATGTCATAGGCATGTCCCATGGTCATCGAGGCAATAAACGTTTTTGGGTGAAGAGACTTCACCACATCTTTCATCTCATTCGTAGCTATTTTTGTAAGCTTATAATGATCCGGAATTTTATTAAGCCAATCAATACGAGGATCAATCCAGGTAATATCACAGTCGAGTTTCAACAATAACGGAATCAATTCCTGCGCAACATGTCCCGCTCCAAAGACAGCAATTTTCCATTTAGCAGCAGGTAGCATCCGTTCGAAATAAAGTGAAACCACTCCTCCGCAAGTCATTCCTACGTCTTTTTGTAGATTCCACTCAGCAAAGTCATGATCCGTGCCTGCCGCCAGCATTGCTTTGGCGTGAGCAATACACTTCTCTTCGACTTTTCCACCACCGACAGTCCCAAACAAAAGACCTTCGCTGCCAACGATTATGCGAGCGCCGATTTCCTGGGGAGCACTTCCTCTCGCGTGAACCATCGTGACGACGACCGCTTCTTTGCCGGTCTCTCTTAATTTCTGAACATGATCAATGAATAGTTCATTCATAGCGAGACAACTCCATTAAAATAACTTCATTGGTAGCAGGGCTCGTGATGGCCGGCAGCTCATTGTGGCTTCTGTAACTCAAAGCATTTTTCACCGCAGTCCAGGCAGAAGCTCCCAGTAAAAGCGGAGGCTCACCGACTGCTTTAGAACGATGAACGTTCTGAGTATTCGAATGATTTTCCAGCAGCTCAATATTAAACACTCGAGGAGTATCCTGAATGTTGGGAATTTTATAAGTCGTCGGAGAATGCGAAAGAAGTTTTCCTTTTTCATTGTAAAAAAGATTTTCAGTCGTCACCCAGCCAGCTCCCTGAACAAAGGCTCCTGAAACCTGGCCCACATCAATTCCCGGATTGATTGGTCTTCCCAAATCCATCAAAATATCAGTGCGAAGAAGTTTCAATTCTCCGGTGTATTCGTCAATCTCCACCATTGTGACAGCTGCACCATTCGTGAAATAGTTAAAAGCTTTCCCAGTGAGTGTCTTTTTATCAAAACCTAATCCAGGTGTTTTATAAAACGCATAATCTCCAAGTGAAATGCGGTTAAAATAAGCGAGTTTCAGTAAGTCCACCCACTCAATTTTCTCATCAGTTCCTTTGTGTCTTGCGCTTTCATTTTCCAGAACGATGTGATCTGTATTCACTTTTTCGTCATAAGAAGGAAGCTCGTCTTTATCTGTTGGCTTCACTCCCGAAAAATGAAGGTGGGCCACATATTTCAAGCGGGCGACAATTTTTTCACAGGCGAGCAAGGCTGCTGCCCCATTGATATCTGCTCCAGAGGAAGCAGCTGTGGGCGATGTATTGTGATTTTTCTCAGTCGATGTCGACATCACTACAACTTTTTTCGGATCAATACCAAAAGCCTGTGCGACGATCTGAAGAATTTTTGTATTTACTCCCTGGCCCATTTCAGTCGCGCCAGTAGAAACCTGAACTGTCCCGTCGAGGTGAACATTGACCAGAGCATTCCCTTGATTCAAATGGCGGGCCGTAAAGGCAATACCGAATTTACATCCAGTCATAGAGAGACCGCGAAGTTTTCCGCTTTTCTTTTGATTAAATTCTTTTATTTCTTTATGAAGTTTTTCGTAACCGCTGGTCTCATGAAGTTTATCAAATAATTCCGGAAGCACGTTATTGTCGACGATTTGATTGTATGGGGTCACATTGCGCGTGTCTTTGCCATATAAGTTCACACGGCGAACTTTAAACGAATCAATTTTTAAAAAATTCGCAATGTCTTCCATGATGCTTTCAATCGTCATGTTTCCTTGCGGTCCACCGAATCCACGGAAGGCCGTATTCGAATGCTGATTTGTTCTGACTGCTTTTCCTTCAATCGTACAATGTTCAAGATAGTAACAGCCATCGATGTGAAAAAGAGCGCGATCGAGAATTGAAGGCGTGAGATCAACATAAGCTCCGCCGTTGGCCACTAGCTGAACTTTGATTCCGTGAATTTTCCCTTCTTGATCAAAGCCGACTTCAAAATGATTTTTAAACGGATGTCTTTTTCCCGTCATCATCATATCGTCGTCTTTAGTGAGTGCCAGTCGAGCCGGTCTTTTTAATTTGTAAGCAACGAGCGCCGCCATCGCCGCAAAGTGCGCAGCCTGACTTTCTTTACCGCCAAAGCCCCCGCCCATTCTCTTCACAATGCAAACGACTTGAGAAAAATCCAGTCCAAGTGCGTGAGCAACTACATGCTGAGTTTCCGTCGGATGCTGAGATGAGGAATGCACTTCAAGTTGACCGTTTTCCAGTGGATAAACGATGCTGGCCTGCGATTCCATATAAAAATGTTCCTGACCACCGCAAATAAACTCGCCTTTCAAAACATGAGGAGATGAACTGATCGCAGTGTCGGCATTCCCACGCTTGAAAACAGGAGCTTCACAAAGAATTCTGCCTGCGGCCAACGCTTCATCAATGGTAAGGAACGCTTTGGTTTCTTCGATATCGACAACAATTTCTTTTTTGGCAGAGGCAATAGCTTCATAAGAAGTGGCTGCGATGACGACCATCGGTTCATCCATGTAGCCAATATTTTTCTCAGCGAGAATTGGTTGTTCTGAGACGATCGTTCCCCATTTGTTGTGAGGAACATCTTTGCCAGTATAGATTCCCAGAACGCCGGAAACCTTAAGAGCTTTATCGATATTGATGTTTTTAATTATGCCCGCTGAAACCGGCGCGCCCATAACACCAACGAGAACTTCATTTTGTAACTTTGCTCTGTCATCGATAAATACACTTTCACCCGTAACGTGTGAAATGGCCGAATCGTGTTTTACATTTGTTCCCACGCTCATGCTTTCACCTCCGACGAAAGTTCATCGTAACATTTTAAGAAAAAGTTTTGCGATACTTTCAAACGATAGTCTTTACTAGCTCTCAAATCCGACAACGGATTAATGAGACTCGGAATCATTTTCGCAAAATCTTCAAAGGTTTCTCGTTTAAAGTCGGCACCAACGGCTTTCGCTTCAACATCATTCAAACGAACGACAGTCGCCGCAACACCACCAAGAGAAAAACGAGCTGCTTTTATTTTTTTGTTTTCAACTTCAACTATTCCAGCGAAAGTCACGGCTGAAATATCTAGATCGCGTCTGACGGAAGCCTTGTAAAGTTTCACCAACTCTCCAGACTTCAACATCGGAATTTTTATCGCTGTAACAATTTCATTTTTTTGCATATTGAGAGTTTTATATCCGATATAAAAATCTTTCATCATGATTTCGCGTCTGCCGTTTACACTTTCCAAAACAACAAAAGCATCTGATGTCATCAGGTAAGGAATCGTATCGCCGATCGGAGAAGCGTTCACAACGTTTCCGACAAGCGTCCCTTGATTTTTAATCTGAGGGGAAGCAAAGATATGCAAAATATTTTTTAGTTCAGGAACAATCGTTTCTACGTAATCCTCAAACTCGGAAAGAGTCACTGTCGCACCGATGGTGAGAAAATCCTTATCATGAGATATCTTTTTAAGTTCATCAATATGATAAAGCGCCATTGTTTTAGGCGTGGTCATCTTTCCTTTATTGATTACAACTCCGATATCAGTCGATCCCGCTATTAATTTTAATTCAGGATCTTCATTTTTCGCTTTGAGCGCCTCGGCTTTAGTGACTGGAAGAAAAATCTTCTTGTCGCCAAGATTCATCATGAGCGAGTGATTTTTCATCTGCTTAATTTCTTCAAGCCATTCGGCATCGTGGAAACGATCTTTTAGCAGAGCCGCTATGCTCATATCGATGGCCATGGCCGCATTGATGATTGGTTGATAGCCGGTGCAACGACAAAGATTTCCTGTTAAATAATTTTTTGCTTTTTTCTCAGTGATCGTTTTATTTTCACTTTTAGTTTTCTCAACAAGCCCTGCCATCGCACAAACAAAACCAGGTGTGCAGTAACCGCATTGAGCTCCATTGCAATCGACCATGGCAGATTGAACAGGATGAAGTTCTTTCTCCGTTTTTAATCCTTCGACAGTGACGACATGAGCGCCATCGATCAGATAAAGTGGAATGATGCATGAGTTGACTGATTTAAACGAAAGTTTCCCGTCGTCGCCGGTGTCGCGAGCAAGAAGCACAGTGCAGGCTCCGCAATCCCCTTCAGCGCAGACGACTTTAGTCCCGGTCATGCACTCTTTTTCACGCAAATATTGCGCAAGGGTCATGAAGGCCTTTTCTCCGTCTATTTCTGTTCGTTTTGAGTTTATTGAGGCGATAATTTTATTTCGATTTTCCATCATAAAAATATAGAGTCGCTGGGCTTTCCTGTAAAGTTTTCAGCCTCTCCTTTTCACGCCTTTTCACTCGAAGAAGGCTTGTTTATAAAGCTCTTTATGAAAACTTTAATCTCAACAATCTTATTCACTCTATTGTTAACAAATTCGGCCTTGGCGCGCGTACAAATCAAAGAAGTGCGTGTCACAAAAAGCCAACGCAAACTGGAATTAATCACCGAAGGCAATCAAGTTTTCAAAACCTATAAAGTAATGCTCGGCTTAAACCCCAATGGGGCGAAGCGAATTGAAGGCGACAATAAAACTCCGGAAGGAACTTACACTCTCGATCTAAAAAACGACCGCTCAAAATTCCACCTGGCGTTGCATATTTCTTATCCCTCAACGAAAGACACTCTTCGCGCAAAACTAAAGGGCCAGAACCCTGGCGGCGATATCATGCTTCACGGACTCCCGAACAATTTCAATGAAATGAAAGAATGGCTCGCTTCTAAAAATCTTGATGGACTCACTGATGAAGCGATTCGCGCTGCTTTACCTGATTATGATTGGACGAATGGGTGTATTGCGGTGACGGACTCGGAAATTGAAGAGATTTTTTCTTTGATTGAGGTTCCGACGAAAATTACGATTACTGAATAAACCGGTTTGCTGATCTGTTGGTTGTTGGACGTTGGATGTTGGGAGATCGGGTTTCTGAAAATTGAATCTGATCTGTTTCTGAAGCCTGGATACTGATCATCAAACAACCAACATCCAACTCCCAACCGATCCGAAACTGAAAACAGCCTACTGAACGACTTCCCCAAAAAGCTTCCCATTCTCCATTCTAGTCAACTGCACTTCAACAATTTGATTGCTCAAATCAAGATCAGTCTGCACCTGAACGCGAAGATAATTTGAAGAGTATCCTTCAAACAATCCTTGCTTATTTCTTCTCTCGAACAGAACTTTGGTTTTTTTGCCAATTTGATCTTCAGTGAAGAGATTGAGTTTAGCGTCGCCGAACATGAGCAGCGTTTTTACGCGGGATTTTTTCTCAGCGTGATGGATGTGGCTTTCCATTTTCGCTGCTGTGGTATTTTTTCTTTTTGAATAAGGGAAAACATGGAAATGAGTAATCGGAAGTTCTTTCACTAAATTGAAAGTGTTTTCAAATTGCTCTTTTGTTTCGCCAGGAAAACCGACGATCATGTCAGCGCCGATACCTGCATTCGGGAAGGCGGCCATGAGTTTGCTGATGACTCTTTTATAATCAGAAACAGTATATTTTCTTCTCATCTCTTTCAGGATTTGATCGTCACCGCTTTGAAGAGGAAGGTGAAAGTGATCCTGAACTTTTGGAGAAGATTTTAAAACTTCAATCAGTTCATCTGTAATAGTGTTTGGTTCAACTGAAGATAAACGAAATCTTTCGAGTCCATCGATTTCAAGAAGACGGGCCACCAGATCATGTAGTTTTTCGCCCGTTGTTTGTTCGTACTCGCCGATGTTCACTCCGGTGAGGACAATTTCTTTAAAGCCCTGAGAAACGAGTTTTTTGGCCTCTATAACGGCGTCTTCTACTGAGATCGCGCGCGAACGACCGCGGGCAAAAGGAATAATACAAAAAGCACAAACGTAATTACATCCGTCCTGAATCTTCAGGAACGCTCTTGTATGAGAGTCTGCTGTTGTTGTCGCAGCTCCATAAAACTCCCACGCTTTATCAACGTGAATTTGATTAGAACTTTCTTCATCGAGATATTCAAAAACTTTATACTTTTCAGTGTTCCCTAAAACGAGATCTACACCTTGCATGCCCGCGATTCTTTCAGGCTCCATCTGAGCATAGCAGCCGGCCACAACAATTTTTCCTTCCGGAGAAGATGTATGCGCTTTTCTTATAAGGTTTCTGCACGTTGAATCGGCAGCATCTGTCACAGTACATGTATTGATAAAAACGACGTCAGCAGCTTCACCGAAATCGACGATGTCATAACCGCGGTCTTTGAACCCCTGAGCAATAGATCCGGTCTCAGAAAGATTGAGCCGACAGCCCAAAGTATGCAAGGCTACACGCTTGTTGTTTAGAGTAACATTTTCTTGATTTTCCATAGGGCGAACATAGTCCCGTAACACCCCCTTTTCAAGTCACAAAAAAGGGTTCGGAAAAGTTTTCATAAATTTTTTGATTTTTTCGTTTGACAAAAAAGCTCGGTCCAACTATTTTTAATCTCACTTTCGAAACAAGTTTGGTCTCTTAGCTCAGTTGGTTAGAGCATCTCCCTTTTAAGGAGAGGGTCCTGCGTTCGAGTCGCAGAGAGATCACCATTTCGAAAACTTACCGGAATTAAAACGAATTGCAGTATATGCACCCATCGTCTAGCCCGGTCTAGGACATCGCCTTTTCACGGCGGTAACCGGGGTTCGAATCCCCGTGGGTGTACCAAGTTTAAGAAAAAAGCCTCGATAACCTCGAGGCTTTTTTTTTGCCTAAAATCCAGCTCTTTTCACTCCCCCATCGAGAAAAAAACTCAAACGCTGATTAAAACATTGTCTTAAATTTTATTTCTTTATAAATTGCGCCATCTACTACTTAAGGAGCTTATTTTGAGAAAGTTTAACCTGACAGTTTTTAAAACGGCCGTTATCGCGATGACGGTTCTACTCGTCACTTTAGGTGTCATCTGGGGTGGAGCTGAGAATGCTCTCTACACTTTCGAAGGAAATAATCTTCACGCCTTCTTGAGTGTTAACAGCTGGCAGGAAGCAAACTTCAATCTTAATGTGGACGCAAAAGGATGGCAGGACTCTGCAGTTGAAGGAAATGTTTCCCTGAAAGTTTTTAAAGACGGCTTGAGAGCTGCAACCTATTCATTCAATGGAAGCCAATGGGTTGAATCCGAAGGTGAAGAAAATTTTAATTATAAAATCAGCGCCCTGAAAAGCGGCACGATCACTTTCCCATCTGTCACGACTCTGCCAGAGTCTAATCAAGTTCAGCATATCTATATTAAAGCGTGTTTAAGACTTCGCGGTGATCAAGGATATCCCGAGCCAGAAAAATGCGCGCAAAGAGCTTACTCAAAAATTCAGCTGACAAAAAACGCGGCCCAGAATCAGGAAACGTTGCGATCAAATTCAGTCTCTATTTCTACAGCGATGGCCATTGGTGTAGCCGATTATTATCCAAGCCAGAAACCGCAGAAAATTTCATTCGAAGTAAAACTTTCTGCTCCGACTGATGTTGTAGAAAGCTTCTCGCTCTTTCCTGACTACACAGGAAAGCCGCTGGATTTTTCAAAGATTAAAATTAATGTTTACGCAAATACTAATCCAGCGATGCCGATTATTTCTGTTGTTAACGGCGTGATCAAACAAAATCTTTTATTCAGCATGGGCAAAGAAAATTTAAAAATGCCTGCTGAGCTTTCTGCTAACCTGAAACAGCTTAAAGATCACATGAAGTTAACTGGAAAAACGCCGGAAGAACTTCTGACTCTTTTTAAGAGTAATGGCATGGATAGTCTGGTTAATGGATTGGATGATTCATTACTCGAAGAAACCATCGATATGAACAGAGAATGGGAGCAACAGCTCGTCACGGTCGTCAATGCCGGCTTCGGTGATACAAAAGCTAACGGCGTGAAATGGATCAGCGGTATCTGGAAACCGATGGACACATCTTATAGAATTGAAGTTGAAGTCAGTCCCGGTGCTCCGGAATTCAGACTCTATGCTTTGATGACTCCATTCAGTCCAGTTCCACCTCAAATGATGATGGGGATCAACTGGCCGGGAAGCTTTGACCTGACTTCAGCGATGAAGAAACTTGATGCAGAATTTTCTTTCCCTAGACCACAACCGTTCGCACTCAGAAACAAAAACATGCTGGGCACTTTGCCTGAAAATATTGATGATGTACCGCCCGAATGCCGTGCCATGATGGAATCTTTCGGCATTAAATTGTACACGAGCTTAACTTTTAACGGTCTCGCTGGCGGCGTTGTTGGAAAACTTGTCGGAGGCGTGGGCACCCTTTTTGGAGCGACTGCTCAGGGAATTGAATCTGCCGGAACATTGGCCGGCTGGATCAGCGGAGGTGTTTTCGATGCGCTTTCTCCAATCGACAGAGCAAAATTCTGGATCAGCTTCTTTGCCTCATCAGCAATGCTGAAAGAACCAAAGGCCATTACATTCCAGTTGGTGAATACGGTCACACGTGGTGGCGACTATAACATCTGTATCAACAAACCATTCCAGCTGCGCACCGGCTGGTACAACCAGTGCAATCAGCGAATTCTCGGCCACAACTCACAACAATTTGCGAGACTGGAGATTTCACCATCAGGCAGAGCAAAATCAGCGGTGCTGGGACCAGATACCGGGGCCAAAGGCCTTGTTGGCTCAGGAGCCGTCTTTGCGATTGAAGGAGTTCAACCAGGACCCGCGACACTCAGAGTGTACGTTCATGATAAAGAACACTACCGCGATCTGGATGTGAATTTTGTGAATTGTAATTCGCCTCTGGCAAAACCCAATTCTCCTAAATAAGAACGAATGTCGCGTTTGCTTTTTACTTTCGGATTGTTTTTTTTAGGGATCAGCTCATTAGGATTTAATCCAACGAGTGCTGATCCCTGGATCAAACCTAAAATCGTTCTTGGGCTTACAGGTCTTCTTTTTCTGATTTCCTCTTCAATGATGGACTTAAAAAAACTACCTGAATGGAAAACGGTTTCACGCATCGGCCTGGCCTTGATTTCATTTTCCGTTTTTCTTTTGGTTCAAAGTTTTTATTTTCATTACTCATTCATGCAACTTTCATTTCTCTTTCCTTTATGTTTCTTAAGCGGACTTGCTCTCGTTTTTGAAAATGATTTTTACAAAAATGAAGGAGTGCAATGGCTTTCTCTGGTGCTTGTCATTCAAAGTGCCCTGGCGATTTTACAATTTCTTTTTTTTGAATTTTTCGGTTTTCAACAGATGGGCGCGGCCCTTAAATGGAGAACGCTCGGGCTCATCGGAAATCCTAATCAGCTCGCTCTTTTTCTTTCTCTCTATTTTTTTCTGCCAGGACAACACTTATGGAACACTCGGTGGAGTAAACTAAAAAGCTTCCTTGTACTCATCGCCCTCGCTTTAACTTTTTCAAGAGGGGTTTTTCTTGCTCTTTTGGTGATTGCCCTGTTTGAATTTAAACCTGTTCAATGGAAAAGAATTTTTCTTCCCCTATTTGGCATGATCGTTCTGTTTATTTTAGTTGAAAATCTCATTGGAGCGACGGGACTCATGAACAGTGCTTCTGTCACCGGTCGGTGGGAAAGCTACAAGGTTTTTTTTAGCGACTTGAATGAGCCATTCGAGACGCTTTTACTGGGAAGCAGAACCTGGGACCTGGCCTCGCCAGTGCATAATCAATTTCTTTTCCTGTTGAAGAATTTTGGATTGCTAAGCGTGATTTTGTACTGCTGGATAACATTGAGACTATACAGGACAGCTCGCAACCCGGGACTTCTCCTTTTCCTGTTTTCACTTTATGATCTTCCGCTTTTGAATGCGGGCTTTGTGTTTATGCTGCTTCTCATTTTACTACTGAATAAGCGCACTTTAATTGGCGAAACCCTGTAAAATCTGCCCTCCCCACAAAATCCAGTTTAAATTAAATTGTCTTCGAAAGGCATCCCTTATACTTTGCCCTCATTTAAAGCTTCATTCGAATCGAGGTGTGATTATGAAAAAGTTTTTTCTTCTTTTGGCCTTAACAAGTTCATTTGCAGTCTTTGCTGATCCGGGAACTCTTCAGAGTCCGGTGAATTATTCGTGCACGGGCGATCAGTTTTCTATCCTGGGAACTGATGGAACAGTTAAATCTTGTTATCCGTATCTTTGTAATACTGCCGTTGAAGGACAACCTGTCTGCAAAACTCATTGTAACAAAAGCGATGAATGTCAGACTGGAAAAGTGTGCGACCCTGCGGCCGGAACTTGCATTTAATTTTAGGAGCTACATATGAAGACACTATTTAATACATTACTTCTGGCCTGTGTGCTTTCGCCTCTGGCCTCTTTTGCCCAAGACCCGATCGTTATCGATCATCTCGACAATACAACTTTTACGGTTGATCAATACAATCCTCAGCCGAGATCTTATGCAACGATTGTTGGTACAGGTTTCTTTCAAGGTTCAAATTACAACGATACAAGAAATAAAGTTCAATTGATGTTGCGCCAGATTTATCCGAGACTCGGCGGCTATCAAACGATTCCTTATGGAGACGTCGGAGGCAGCAGACGTCCAGTCAACATTATGAGCATCGGTCCTCAGGCCATTGTCGTTTCTTTAATGGATTTGTTGATGCCTGCAAATGCAAACACTGCGTGGAGTTTGAGCGTTTGTGCAGTTGGTGTTGGTTGTTCGAATTCAGCGACGATTTATTTAAGAGGTCCGGGTGCTCCGGATGTCTCGATTGCGACAGGAACTAATCCGATTGATCTTCCGGCCAACGGAAAAAATCAGGCCATTCAGCTCGCTGTTCGCGGTCTCACAAACAATGCGCCGGTTTTAAAAATCGGAAAAACTACACTTCAAGGAAACTTCGACGGCAGTACGACTCGCTTTGTGATTCCAGCGGCCATGGTTGCAGCTCCCAATTTCGTCCAGGCTTTTGTTGAAGATCCGATGACTGGATCAGACTCAGAACAATTTGCCTTGAGAATTTTTGGTGTACCTGCACCTCAATTATCTGCTCCACTGTCGATCTCTCAAAGCTTAATTCCCGGGCAAGCGATTCAGGATGCGTCTTTTGTTATACAAATGGCCCCTATGACATCGCCAACACGAGTTGAATGGATTGACGGCGATAAAGTAACTGCTCTTAATGTTCCGCTTGATTTGCTGACAAATAGAGCGAAAGTAACTATTCCAGGTTCTCTCCTCAGAGCTGGCAGTTACACTGGAAATATTCGCTTAAGTAATATTGCAGGAGCGACACCGGTTCCGGTTAACGTGGCAATTGGAACTATTATTATCAGACCTGATCCAAATCCGAATCCTCGTCCGATTCCAAATCCGCCACGTCCTCGTCCAATTCCATAGACAAAAAAATATGGGGGCTTCTTTTGAAGCCCCTCGTTTATTCTAAATTCTTTCTCAACTTGCTTTTGATATTTATCCAGCAAACCTTCTGAGCGCATTTGCTTAAGAACATGTCCCAGTTTTTGGGCCACCTGAGAATGTTTTTTTAGCAGATAAGGATAAATTGGAACTTTGTTATCCAGTGTGAAAATTTTTTTAATTTTATTCCGGATATCGGATTTAAAATTTGCATGAAAAAGGTAAGTCTCAACATTTTCTTCTAAATCACAATGAACATAAACATTGCGTATGAGAAGTCTTCTTACCCCTTCTTCTGTTGTCGTCACATCTTCAACTTGATTCAGCGGCAAGATTTTTTTGGCAAATTTTTCACAAACAGTCATTCCTCTCGGATAATTTATAGTGAGTTTATTATCACTGATGTCGGATGGATGCTTAATTACCAGATTTTTATCACCAGAGTACAAATTAAAAGTTAAATACATCACTGGTTCTTCAATTCGAACAAGATCTGTTCGGTCTTTACCCCATAGAGCTGTGCGGGCAATATCGCCATCAACGATTCCCGACCGAGTAGACATATCCAGTCTTTTCAAAGGAAAAATTCTGATTTTGTAATTCATCTTAAGGCGTTTGAAAGCTTCGTTATAAACGAGAATAGCAAGCTTTCCGACAAACGTATTTTCATCATTGTTCGCGCCAAAAACAATTGTCTGATGATCGGAAACAGCGTCGGCTGCTGAAGCATGGCCACTCAACATTGTTAAAATCAGTAATAATATGCACATCGAAGGCTTAATCATTAAAAGATTTTATAGTCCCAAAATAAAAAATAGAAGCAGTAAAAATTGACCGCTTTTTGATATTTAATAATTCGATTTTTATTGCACTGTTGGCCCTCACATCAAAAGAAAAAATTAAGAGGACTTTATAGAATTGTTTTGTTACATCATTGTCAGTTTTGCTTACAGTATGGAGAGCCCTATGCCACTTCTTATTTTATTAGTCAGCCTTCTTTGCTTGAATTCGGCCAATGCCATTATTCCAAGACCAGGACCGGGCCCCATTCCTATTCCGACTCCGCTTCCACCGAAAAAAATTACTCTTCCACATGCGCGCTATACAACTTTGCAAAGTGCTATGGATGCTGTTGCTGATGGCGGAGAAATACTTTTAAATCCTGGAAGCTATTCCGGAGCAAAAGATAGTAACAAGAAAATATCAATCACAGGTAATTCCGGTAGAAATGATGTGGTCATCAACGGCAGAATTGAGGTGGGCAATAAAGGTGATGCTTCAATCAGCAACCTGACCATTAATGCAAGTGAGTACTGGGGTATTGTAAAAACAAATAATCAAACTTCGCTTCGCCTTTCCAACGTACGCATCAACAATGGCGGCGTTCAATCTCAGGGCAATGCCACAATCGAAAGAGTAGAAATCAATAATCCTCAAACCGGTCTGGCTCTTTCACAATTTTCTACACTTGTTTTAAAAACAGTAGATGTAAATAATGCTTCTGCATTTGGTATCTGGACTCAAGGTCTGGACAACTGCAATGTTGACCTGGCCTTAGTAGGAGTCAGAAAACCAGCTCGTCAGGGAATCGTCCTGAAAGGAAAAAATTGCAACGGAACAGCTCAATACCTCCGCATTGAAGACGCAAAGCTCGCGGGCGTTCAGGTGGAGAATTACAATTCACTCACGATGAACGGCTCAACAGTTTTAAGAACAGCTGCCGGTTACGTCAAAGGTTCTCTTCCTGTCAGCGTGAGAGATGATGTGCCAAGCTTCGGCGACGCTGTTCTCACTCTTTGGTCCAACGTGACTTTGCAGAATAATAATCTGAATAACAATTTCAGAGCTGGTGCAACTATTCTCGGGTGCAATGCTTATAGAAATGGCAGTCTTGAATTGGGAAATAATAATTTATTTGCCAATGGTCTGGATCTCTTTATTGTCACTGTCGCTTTTCCAGGCGGCAACAATGATGAATGTTCTGGTGCTGGAAGATTAAACGATCAGGGCGGAAATCAATGCGGACAGAATGCAGACAATGTGCAGCCGTGTCGCGCTCAATCGACCTCTATTGAACCTATTCCGGTTTAGCTGAAAAAAGAGGGATACATTTATCATCGATTCTTTCTTCCATTTTGGCTCTTTTTCGTCATCTCCTGCTCGGGGAGCTCAGTGATGAATACTCATGAAAAGGAAAACCAGGAACTGGTTGCCAGGCTCAAGGCCATGATTGAACCTCAGATCGGAACGAAAAACGTCGGGGTGATCATCGGGATTTATGATCAAGGAAAAGAAACCTATCTTTCATTTGGTGAAACCTCATTGGGAAACAAGTCGAAACCGGAAGTCGACACATTATTTGAAATTGGCTCTCTTACAAAACCCTTAACAGGTCTGATGCTGGCGCGTTTAATTGAATCGGGAAAAATCAGTGCAAAAGATCCTGTTTCAAAGTTTATTCCCGAACTTAAAAATCAAAAAACCGGTGAGATTACTCTCGAAGAACTTGTCACTCATACATCAGGATTACCCCGTCTCCCTTGCAATTTACATTATAAACACGTTGAAAATCCTTACGCTGATTACAGCGAGAAAGATCTTATAGAAGGTCTTCGCAACTCTTCTTTTACAAGTGATGAGTGCAAGTTTGAAAATCATCCGACGCCGACTGCAAATTACTCAAACTGGGGTTTTGGATTGCTTGGATATATTCTCGCGCGCTCACAAAATACAACGTATGAAACTTTATTGAAAGAACTTGTCCTTTCCCCTTTGGGACTAACCCAAACAACTCTGAGTGTGGATGATCATATAAAAAGGAAACGTTCTCAAGGCCATACGGCAGGTCTTAAGGCCACACCATTCTGGGATCATCAGACGACTCAGGGAGCTGGAGCTGTTCTCAGTTCTGCCCACGATATGCTTCTCTATGCCCGCGCGCTTTTGCATCCAGATAGAACTCCATTAGGACAAGCTTTAAAACTTTCAATCACTCCTCTTTTTAAAACTGAACCGAACGATCTTGCCTTCGCCTGGTTTGTCAGACCCAGTCGCAATTATTGGCATGATGGAATGACTGGTGGCTTCAGTTCGTTCATTAAAATATATCCGGCCAAAGATCGCGCAGTCCTTTATTTATCCAACACGGCCCGTGAACTCGAAGGTTTTCTGGATGCAATTGAAAAATAACGTGTGTTAAGAATTCATTGAAAAAAGAAAATATTAAGATAGAAATCAGCAATACAGTTGCAACAATTTTCTGCTGGCATTAATTTCATTACCTTATTAAAGTAATACCAATCGTTTTAGAAAAGGAGTTTTTATGAAAGCTATGATTACTGCTGCTCTCTTCCTGTCACTTTCAACAGCGTTTGCTGCTGCTAAGTCAAAAGTTATGTTTGTAACACCAAAAGATGGTGAAACAGTTCCTCAAACTTTCGAAGTTCATTTTGGAGTTGAAGGAATGACTGTTGCTAAAGCTGGTGAGATGAAAGAAAACACTGGTCACCATCACTTGATCGTTGATGGGAAATCAGTAAAGAAAGGTGAAGTTGTTCCTAAAGATGAAATGCACAAGCATTTCGGTGATGCTTCAACTTCAACAAAAGTCACTCTTCCTCCGGGAAAACACACGTTGACTCTTCAGTTCGCTGATGGAGCTCACAAGTCTTACGGTGAAGATTACGCTTCAACAATTACTGTAAACGTAAAGTAAGTTAAAATAAAAAAGGCCGGAACTTCCGGCCTTTTTTTTACCTTTTAGATGTGGTTTATGGCTGCACTACCACCATCATAATCGTCCTTGTACGGAGGAGTAAGTATATTGTCGGTAAAATAAGGTCCATTAATTTTGCCAAAGACATAAACGAGAAGCTCATTGATATTTTCCACAAAACAGAACTCCATATCTTTTCTGATTTCTTCAGAAACTTCTCTCAGATCTTTTTCATTTTTCTTCGACATGATCACGCGTTTGATTCCTGCCCGGTGAGCAGCAATCAATTTTTCTTTTATGCCTCCCACTGGTAGAACAGCTCCTCTCAGAGTAATCTCACCTGTCATAGCAAGTTTTGTATCAATGGGTTTGTTCAACACAAGAGAACAAAGCGCTGAGAAAATTGTAATCCCTGCACTCGGGCCGTCCTTTGGAATCGCACCACTCGGAACGTGAATGTGGAAATCAGTTTTCGCAAAATTAAATCCTGGCAACATGTTAGCGAGTTTAGATCTCACCAGCGAAAGTCCGATATGAGCTGATTCACTCATCACATCACCCAATTTACCAGTCAGCTGAATTTTTCCTGATCCCGGCATCATGAGTGATTCAATAAAAAGAATGTCACCACCTGCCGGTGTCCAGGCGAGACCAGTCGCTACCCCCGGAACTGTACTGGTTTGAATATGTTCGTAAGAATTTTTATGAATGCCGAGTTCTTCTTCAACCAGATCCGGAGTAATAATGACTTTTTCTTCACCTTTGCCTCGAACAATTTTTTCAGAAACTGTTCTGAGAACCTTGGCAATTTTTCTTTGTAGTTCGCGAACACCTGCTTCGCGGGTGTACTCATCAATCATCATAGTCAGCATATCATCAGATATTTCCACCTGATCTGGCTTCAGCCCATGCTCTTTGAGTTGCTTCGGCAATAGATGATTTTTTGCGATATGCATTTTTTCATCAGTTGTATAACCGGAAAGCTGAATGACTTCCATTCTGTCCAGTAATGGCGCAGGAATGGTTTCCAGCGAGTTTGCCGTTGCAATGAAAAACACTTTCGACAAGTCGTAATTGATATCGAGGTAGTGATCCATAAAAGTTGAATTCTGTTCAGGATCGAGTACTTCCAGCATCGCTGCTGCAGGATCTCCACCATAACCGCGGCCGAGCTTATCAATTTCATCCAGCATGAAAACCGGATTTTTCTCTTTACCCCGTTTGATTCCTTCAATAATTCGCCCAGGCATTGCGCCGATATAAGTTCGTCGGTGACCACGGATTTCCGAGTCGTCGCGAACACCACCAAGAGAAGCACGCACAAATTTTCTGCCGAGCGCTTTGGCTATACTCTGACCAAGAGAAGTTTTACCAACTCCCGGAGGACCAACGAAAAGAAGAATTGAACCTTTTTTATTAGGGGAAAGTTTCATCACCGCGAGATGCTGGATGATATGTTTTTTTATTTTTTCTAATCCATAATGTTCTTCATCCAGAATTTTCTGAGCAGCATCCAGATTGATTTCTTTAGGTTCAACATCACTCCATGGAAGTGCTAGAATAAGTTCCAGATAATTTCTGATCACATGAGATTCAGCATTTTGCTGTCCCATTGTTTCGTAACGATTCAATTGATCGAGAGCAATTTTTTCAACTTCAGCAGGAAGTTTCGCACGCAAAATGCGATCTTTGAGAGTTAGTTTTTCTCCTTCAGCTGAAAATTCGCTTTCCTCTCCAAGTTCTTCTTTTATGGCCTTCAATTGCTCTCGCAAAATGGATTCGCGATACGCTTTTGAAGTTTTCTCAGAAATCTTTAATCCCATTTCTGTATTTACTTTGATCATTTCACGCTGTTCAACCAGCAACTCGAGAACTTTTAAAGCTCTGGTTTTGACGGAAGCGATTTCCAGGATTTCTTGTTTTTTGGCAAGGATCAGTGGAAGATTCTGGGCCGCCAGATTGGTAAAATCAGCTGCGCTCTCAAATTGATCGAGCGTTCTTTTAAATTCGGGTGAGGCATTGAGGCTTTCGAGAATTTCAATTGAAATATCTTTTAAGCTTCTCAGCAGAGCTTTTTCAGTAGGCCCATCGAGATCGACGATATCGGGCATGGCTTCGCCTCTCGCTACCCACGAAGCAAACGATTCTTCAAACTCTACCTGGAGGACTTTGAATCGATATAAAGCTTTGATGTAAGCAATGGTTTCATTGCGCTCATTCTTTTCGATTCTCTGAATGGTACAAAGTGTTCCGACGGTGTAGAAGTCAGACGGCGTAGCCTGCTCGATCTGTACTCCTTCCTTGAGGGTGATCGCTACAAAAACCTTGTCTTTAGACTGTTCGAGCGCGCGATTAATGGCGTTCAATCCAACTGATTTGGATATGAGAACTGGTAGCGCTACGTCAGGGAAAAGCACTGTATTTTTGAGGACCAGGGTTGGTATAAATTGCTCAATGTTTGTAAGAATTGGTGTTTTCATGATCATAAGTTGATAGCAGGGAAATTAACGTCAAGAGCAGCCGGAAAATCTTTTTTAATTTCTTAATGCAGTGGCATTTGATAGAGTAGCTCAGTTATTTCAAAAACATTTATTGAGAAGACAAAATGAATACAATTATTAAGATAGCGCTGATCTTTCTGGCAATTACAGGGGCTTCTACCATCCTGTACAATTACACTGACGTAACTTTCGGTACGATCGATTACTTCACTAAGCACGGCTGGATTTTTCTGATCTCCATTGCCCTTTTCCCGCGCTTGACGCTTCTGGTTTCAGGTCTGATTTTTAATACAGTGGAATTTGGCGGGCTTTTCTGGTGGGTAGGATTTTTCTTTGCACCGCGAATCCTTGTCGCAATACTGGCAACTGTTGCTTATTGGCAAACCAATCAGGTACTCGTCATTCTTTCCTGGCTGATTGCTCTGGGCGGTGAATCTTCGGAAAAAATTATTATTAAGCGCCGTATGAAAGGAGCACCTCATAAATTTGCTGACTATAGTGGTGGGGAAACCATCGACGCTGAATTCAAGGTAAAGGAGTAATTATGTCTTATCGCATACAGCTTAACTGGAAAAGAACCACAGAAGATTTTGCTTACGATAAATTCAATCGAGCGCACACTCTGCAATTTTCAGGATCCCAACTGTTAAGAAATTCCTCTGCCCCTGAGTATCTGGGCAATACCGACACGGCCAATCCTGAAGAACTTATTGCTTCAGCCCTTTCAAGTTGCCATATGCTGACGTTTTTAGCAGTGGCTTCAAAAATGGGTTATACTGTAGATTCATATGCGGATGAAGCCGAAGCTCTTTTAAACAAGAACGAAGAAGGACGCATGAGCGTGACCGAAATAAATTTAAAACCTGTGATTGTCTTTTCCGGAGCTAAAATTCCAGATGCGGACCAATTAAAGTCGCTTCATGAAAAAGCTCACAGAAATTGTTTCATCGCCAACTCAATTAAGACAAAAGTAAATATTCTCTAGGGAGAGATTGTGAACCAGTTAGAAAATTATAAATACGATCCTGCAAAATGCTCATTGGCAGAAACATTGTTTGCTGCTCTTTCAAAGCAAGGAGCGCTTCCGGAAGATTTGAGCGTTGTTGATTTTTTTAAGGCACTCGAGCAACCGCCTGAAAAAACTCTCGGTGATTATGCCCTCCCTTGTTTTCGTTTTGCTAAAGCATTAAAGAAGAATCCCAATCTCGTGGCCGAAGAACTGAAAAAAGAACTTGAGACTTCGGGTAATCCCTGGGTTTCTAAAGTCGATTTGAAAGGCGCATTCCTGAATATCTTTACTGATCAAAAGCAAGTAGCAAAAACACTTATTCCTGAACTCATCAGCCGCCACGGATTTGATGTCTTAAAAGAAAATGAAGAGCACGTGAAAACGAGAGTTATGATCGAATACTCTCAACCAAACACTCACAAAGAGTTTCACGTTGGTCACGGCCGCAACGTTTGTCTTGGCGACAGCTTATGCCGCATTTTTTCTTATAACGGTTTTACTGTCATCCCTGTTAACTATATCGGCGATGAAGGCGCACATATCGCCAAATGTCTTTGGGGCGTAGAAAATTTTAAAGGCGAGCCGCTGACAGATAAAATTGAAAATAAAGCAGAATGGCTGGGGCAGCGTTATGTTGAAGCCAACAATGCTTTGAAAGATGCAGACGAAACAACTAAGGCTAAGATTCAATCTGAGATTTCAACTATCCTCAGATCTATTGAAAGCAAAACGGGAAAATATTACGAGATCTGGGAAAAGACTCGTCACTACTGTCTCGATGATTTCAATCGCATCTATAAATGGCTCGACGTAAATTTCGATCATTTCTTTTATGAGTCTGAAGTCAGTGAAGCGTCTCAAGAAATCGTAGACGAATACATGAAGAAAGGCCTTTTCAAAGAAGATCAAGGTGCCGTTGGGTTTGATATGTCCGATAAGAAACTCGGCTTCTTTATGGCGAGAAAATCGGACGGGACAACGCTTTATGCGACCAAAGACCTTGCTCTTGCGAAAGTTAAATTCAACGATTATGAAATCGACCGATCTATTTATGTTGTCGGAAGTGAACAAAATTTCCATTTCAAGCAAGTGTTCTACGCTCTTGAGAAAATGGGATTTAAACAAGCAGAAAAATGTTACCACCTTTCTTACGGAATGGTTGTTCGTCCAGAGGGGAAAATGTCTTCCCGCGCTGGCAACTCATTTACATTTCTTCAGCTCATCACTTTAGTTATTGAAGAAATCCACACGTATCTTGATAAATATAAAAACGAATGGGATAAGGCACGTATGGAAGATACGGCCCATAAACTTGCCGTCGGGGCCATCAAGTACGGAATGCTTCAGGCCGATCCCAATAAAGAAATTGTTTTTGATCCTAAAGAATGGGTTTCGTTTGAAGGAAACTCTGGTCCATATCTTATGTACAGCTACGCCCGCACACAATCGATTCTCAACAAAGCTACTGAACAAGGTCTTGAACCGAAATTTGATCATCTCGATCTTCTGACTCACGAATCGGAAAGAGAATTAATGAGACATCTTTACGACTTTAATCAGACGGCCATCTATGCTTGTGAGAACTATAAGCCTTCAACGATAGCAAACCACCTCTTCTTTACATGTAAAGCGTACAACCGCTTTTATACTGAAGTGTCGGTGATGAAAGCTGAAACTGAAGAGCTTAAAGGAGCCCGCCTTGCGCTTCTCAAAGGCTTTGCAAACACGCTTAAGACTGGTCTCTACCTTTTGGGTATTACACCGCCTGAAAGAATGTAAATGCATCAGGCAAGCGTAAAAAAGATAATTCTATGGACTTTGGCGTTTGCACTGGCAAGTGTATTTGTTTCTTTTTCAAACTTTGAATCTTCAAGTAACGATTCAAAATACTATTCGACTCTGGTGACCCGCTATTATTCTCAATCGTGGCCTGAAATTCTTACGGCTAAATGGGGAGAGAATTATTGGGGTTTTGCTCCTGACACTTATATGCGCGATCAATTGCCAGGACAGATCGTGATGGGCTCGGCCCTCGCTAAAATTGGAATTCCCGCAAAGCACTCTCTGCACATTATTGAAATGGGTTTTCTCATAGGCGCTTTTTTATTGTGTCTAAAAATCGCTCAGTTCTTCGGCAACCGATCAGCAGATCTTCTCGTTTGCGGAATGATTCTACTGCCTCTTACTTTTTCCTATACGATTCGCGCCAATCACGAAGCAGGTCTCTTCTTTTTTTCTGTGCTCGCACTTTATAGCGGACTTCAACTTTCGCTTTCTAAATGGTGGTCGTTATCTGTCGTTCTAAGCTGTCTCGCACTTATGTGGATTAAAGGGCCATTTGTTGTCTTTGGTTTTTTACTTTTCAGCTGGGGTTTTTTTCTGAATCACAAGCGAAAATATTTTTCCTGGTTATTCACATTTTTCATCTCCGCTATTCTTGTTTCAGGCTCAGGTTTCCTCTATGAAAATCTTTTTAGAACCTGGACGAGTGAACCTTTCTTTTCTGTTTTCTGGAATATTCAAATTGAACAACGTGCTTTGAATCAGGCTTCTCATCCTTTCCTTATTCAAAAGATTTTAAATTTTAAATATTATTTTCTTAAATATCTGGCGTATGCGCTTCCCTGGACGGCCATCGGACTTATGGCCCTGATAAAGGGAGAGAGAAAAAAGATAATTGAATTTTTAAAAAGTCCTCTCTCCATTTGTTTTCTGGGCGCGGGGTTGATTTATATCGGCGCTTTTTCCATGAGTGATCGAATTGCCGGCAGATACACGTTTCCCGGTTATTATTTTTTTGCAGCATGGATTCTTTTATTATGTCAGGCAGGATTCGACGTTTTTCAAAAGCTCACGGCAAGGCTAAGCGGTTTAAAGGCCCACGCTCTGGCGGCTTTGCTGTGGATCGCTGTGGTCATAAGTCATCTTCTTTAAAAATAAGAAAGGCCGCATTCGCGGCCTTTCGTTATGTGGTGTATCTCTCTCTCGTTTTAAGACTATTCAACTGAAAGGATGATCAGCTTTGAAAGCTCGACATCTGATTTTCCTTCAAGACCTTCAATTTTTCTAAGCTCAGAAAAAGAAGCATTCAATCTGTCTGTTGATTCACCATCAGCAAGAAGATTGATAGCGTCGTTTCTAACCGCTTTCATAAGGGCTGCAGTTCCACCGTTGATAGACGCTGTCGTTGAAGCAAATGGTGAAAGTGCTGTTCCAAGAGCTGATCTCACAACTTCAACCACTGTATAGACAGGTGAAAGAGTGATATCTACTGCGAAAGTTGACATAGAAGTAGCAAGTAAAAGAGCTGCGATTGTTGCTTTTAATTTCATAGTTCCTCCAAAAAAGTCATTTGTGTTGAAGGAAAAATAACACAAAAAAGTACGCCAATAGCAGGACCTGAATTTTTTATATTCCTAAAGAATTCTTAATTTAAAAGGTGTCTAAAGTTTAGACGGCCCTTCATGCAGCAGGTACTTTTTTCAAAAGACCCCGCCTCTTTCTAAGAGAAAGCTAAAATAAGAAGATCTAAACAACTGAGGTTTTTATGAACTTATTTAGCGGGTTTCTCTGCCTGATTCTTCTAGCTGCTCAGCCTGTCGCCAGAGGCGAATCGCTGAAAGAAGAGGGATTTGCCTATAATAAAGAGACTAAGGCCGCGCGTTCGCCCCAATTCATGAATGTTTCAGGATGGATCAACAAAGGGCTTTTGATAAGAAAAAGAATCAATTTAAACCAGGCCTATGACCGTTCTCCTGACCCTTCTGAGTTTAAAAGTATAGAAGATACTTTTGCTGTAAATTATGAGTTCTTTAAAAAAGATCCGACGTTTAAATGTCGAAGACCTTCTTACTACAATTATTTTTCAAAACTGTTGAATCAAAAACCTTTTGAAAATGAAACGTGCCAGGCCAATAGAAAAGTGACTTTGATTTCTGAAACATCCATCAGCAGCAATCCGATGATGGCCAGAGAAATTGATCCCGATCGCATTTACCAGATTCATTATTTATTTGCCGGAAAAGGCAAGCAAATGATGTCTCGCTGGGGACATGCCATGTTCAGGATTATTCTTTGTGCTCCGGAGAAAGCCGTTGGCCCTGATTGTCTGAATGATTATGCCCAACATATTGTTGTCAGTTACCGCGCCAATATCGAAGACATGAATATTGATTATTCTAAGGGAATGAATGGAGCTTACGCTTCTCAATTGTTCCTGATGAATATGAGCGAAGTCGTTAATGAATACACTAAAGGTGAATTCAGAGACATGATTTCGTTACCGATAAAAATGGACCGCACTCAAATCAGACAATTCACAGACAAGCTTCTGGAAAACTACTGGAGTTATAAAGGACGCTACTACTTCCTGACCAACAACTGCGCAACAGAAGCTATGAATCTTTTGAGAGCGGCTTATCCTGAAAACAATAAAATCCAGACGGCCAATATCGTTCACCCGCTCGGTCTGTATGATTTCCTGATTAAGAATGGACTTACCAACCCTGAGCTTTTAAATGACAAGAAAGATGCCATTAAAAAAGGTTACCTTTTCCAGGGCGTGACAGACAAACTTCAGCGTTCATTGGATCTCTTCGCGAATAATGAAAATGTGAGTTTTGAAACGTTCGCTTTAAAACTTTCACCAAAAGAAAGAAAAGCTTTTTATGAAAATACAATGGAGCAATCAAACGATAGGGCCAGAGTTATGGCCAATGCTTTAAGGCTTGAAGAGCAGATTCAACTTTCAAGAGAGCAACAGTTTGCCAAAAAACTTGGCAAAGCTTTATTCGGCAAAGAGCCTATGCCTGAACTGAAAGACACAGTGATCGGAGAAAAAATACTCGCGATGAAAGATCTTTATAAGCAGTTAACGGCAGCTTCTGAACTCAAGGCCGGCTACGGCATTCCTCTCGACAGCGAGTTTAAAGCGGCGTCTCCAGAGTCTTTGAAAAAAATCATGCAGGAAATCCAGGGAAACATGGAAGAACTCAAAGAAATCGCAATAAAATTCTTTCCTGAAGAAGTAGAAGACATGAAAGGCACGCTGGAAAACAGACAGTGGATTCTTTCGCAAATGAGCAAATAAAATTATTAAGTTTCACTTATACTGATGACTTCGAAATTTTTCTTTTTAAGTGAAACCAGGCTTTCGGGAAGATTTTCAACAATGGATTCTTCCAAGGCCGTAATAATCTTTTCTTTCAGAAAAATGCGATTGTGAACAAGGGAGACTTCCCTGGTCGGAACTGGATTCTGGAATTCACGGACATGTTTTTTATCTTCGCCGGATAAATTGAGAACCGCTAATTGAGGCAACAACGTATACCCTTCGCTGTTAAGAACCATATTCTTCAACGTCTCAAGATTTCCGCTTTCAAATTTCAGATTGTCATGGAGTCCGCTGTCTTTGGAAATCTTGCAAAGATTCAAAACCTGCTGACGAAAACAATGTCCTTCGTTAAGCAACCACACGTCGCTAATATCGAGGTCCTTGTCCTTTACTTTTGCCTTTTTCAATAAAGGATGATTGTCGGAAGCAAAAACGGAAAAGGGTTCGTGAAATAAAACTCTTTCAATAAATGTTTCGCCTTCAAGTGGCGTCACCAGAAGACCGGCATCGATTTCATCTTTATTCAATAACTCAATAATTTCTTCAGTCTTGAATTCTTCAATGGTCAGATTCACCGTTGGATATTTTTTAACGAATTCGCCGGCAAATAAAGGAATCAGATAGGGCGCCAATGTTGGAATGACTCCCAGACGGAAATCGCCGCGGACTTCATCTTTTGAGGCATCTATGATGGCAAAGATTTTTTTATACTCGCGAATGACAAGTCTCGCCTGCTGAATAATCTTCTCACCTTCTTCTGTTGTTCTGATCGGATTTTTCGAACGATCAAAAAGTACGACACCTAATTCCTCTTCAGCCTTTTGAAGCTGCATACTCAATGTAGGCTGAGTCACATTGCAGGCCTTGGCTGCTTTTCCAAAATGCTTATGTTTTTCTACGGCGAGGATGTATTCGAGTTGTGTTATCGTCATTCCCTTATCGTAACGTCAATTGAGACGCCACCACAAGACCAAAATAAACGACCCAGAATAAAAAAAATCTTTTTTTATCTTTCCAGGTCAGATCATAGGAAAAATAAAATGTTTTCTTATCATTGAGCCCTCGAGTCACAAGGGACAAAGCTCCGCGCTGAGAGTGCCGGATGGCAAAAACCAGCAAAGGAAAAAAAAGAAAAACTTTATCTCTTAAAGGAAGCTGGCGCAAATGAGCATTGAGCCTGATGCGTTCATACTCATCTCTCAGAAGTGTAATAGAATTGATCGCAAGTAAAAATGGATAACCCCAGATGAGTTTCAATCCTTTGTGAACAATTAAATGCAAAATCACTTTTGTGTAATCAATGGCAGACGATGAACAAATTGAAACAAAAGAAACCATGAAAAGTTTCATCATCGTCATAAAAGCTTTATCAACAGAGCTCTTGAAGAATGTCATATTCAGAAAATGGTAAGCGTCTCCATTTTGAAGTTCTTTAGCCGGATTAAAGACAGAGAGCAAAAAAAGAGTGAAGCTGAAGAATAGAGCGTAGCTCACAACCTTAACCAATTTTTTGGCGGCTAAGCCGTTTTTCAAAAATAGAAACAATACGACAGCGATTAAGACACTACTAAAAATAAGATTTTTATTGATCAACAAAAAGATCAATGAGGCAGCGGTAATCAGAAAGACATACCAGGAATGAATGTATTCGCGTTCTCTTTGCATTATTCCCTCTTCAATGTCTGGTCAAGGTTATAGACAATCGGTTTCAAGGATCCAATAAAATGGTCATCGTGGGAAATAATAAACTGCACTTTTCCCATTTTCTGCTGCTCGAGAATCATTGAGCGAATCATCGCAATTGAATTTTTATCCTGACCAAAAGTAGGTTCATCGTAAAAAAGGACCTGGCGATTTTGATAAATTGTCATCAGAAGCGAAAGTCTTCTCTTTTCCCCTTCCGATAAAAGAAAGGGTGAACGGGTCAGTTCAATTCCTTTAAAAAAATAGCCGAGGATTAACTCTCTGTCTTTATCAGGTAGCTGTTTTAATTCTTCGGCAATGGTGTCATAAAAAAAATGAGTTTCAGGATTCTGAAACACAAAGCCGATATGGTTACGCATTTTTTTCAAAGCAACGAGATGGCCGTTAACGGACAACTCGATCTCACCTTCGAGCGGTTTAAGCAGCCCGGCCATGAGCTTGAACAAAGTACTTTTGCCTCTTCCATTTTTACCTCTGATCACAACGATGTCACCGGACGAAGCCGAGAGATTCAAATCGCGAAGAAGAGATTTTTGTTCATAGTAATGGAAAAAGACATGATTAAGTCTCAAATTGATTCTTTCTTCTTGTCCGGAAAAAGCAGGCCATTGAAAATGAATATCGTTGTTATTTTCGGGCAGTGCCTCCTTTAACTCGCCAGCCTGGTCGACAACCAGAACGCGGTCAGCTCGCGGCAAAATCTCATCAGTGTGATGATCAATCAAAACGATTGTGCGTTTTCCTTTCATCTGAACAAGCCAATCGTAAAATTCTTTTCGCGATTGCGTATCTAAAAAAGCAGTTGGTTCATCAAGAAGAAGTACTGAAGGATTGACGGCGAGAAGCGAGGCCAGAACGAGACGCTGACATTCCCCATTGGAAAGATTGGCGGTTTTTTTATCCCACAGGCTTTGCAGTTGGAAATAATCTTCGAGTTCGTCTTTTCTTTTATCCATTTCTTCACGACTAAAACCAAAATTTTCCATGGAGAAAAGAAACTCTTCAGAAGCGTTTTGATAAAGGAGTTGAGAAAATGGATTTTGAAATAGAAACAGAATTTCTTTCAGATTCTTTTTAAAGCCTTCGCCATGAAGAGCGTCACCATTATATGTCACAGTGCCGGTTAGTTCACCGGCCTTATATTCGGGGATAATCCCTTTTAAAATCTGCAGCAGCGTACTTTTTCCGCTTCCGGATGGCCCCGTAATGACCACGAGTTCACCGTCACGAAGAGTTATCGTCTCTTTGCAAAATAATTTTTTATTTCCGCGGCTGAATGAATATTGAAAAGGACCAATCTCGTACATATTAATTTTTTCGCGCGATCAGAAATTGATCGAGAAGCCCAAGCTTTACCAGTCGTTTGGAAACAACCTCGCTCAAATAACCGGCGAAAACTGCAGACGAAATGAGAAATGAAATCAATTGAACAGCATTAACTGAAGCACTCATATTTTTGTAATCGTACAAAGCAAAGTCCAGAGCGTAACTAAAGAACGCTGACAGAAGCGAAGCCAGAATGAGTACTGAAAGGTTCCATCTTTTGTAGCCAAACGTCATGAAGATGACTTCAGCCCCGAGTCCTTGAACAATACCCCATACGACCGACATCATTCCCCAATGAGTGAGCAAACTTTCAACAAACGCTGCGATGATGGACGCAATTAAAGCGATCCCTGGCTTGCGGACAATTTGCGGTAAAAACACAGAAGCAAAAATCCAGAACCCTGCCGAAAGATAAGCCAGTCCATAAATTTTTAAGAGAGGTTTGAGAGCTTCATAAACGAAGGTCCATCCCCAGAAGGCCACACCAAGGGCCACAGCGACAACCGCGGTTAGTACAATTTCAAAAATAGTGATTGATTCGAAAAGCTTTTTCATGATCCTTTCCTCCGCAGGTTTTAGCCTGATCAGGTTCGAGGGTATTTCTCAGATCGACAGCCGTCGACCACCCCTAGGTTGATAGATTTTTTTATATTAGCTTTGGAGGAGGATTTTAGCAAAAAAAAAAGCCCCCGCCGGGGTCTAATCGGCGAGGGCCTAGGGTTGAAACTTATCGTTGGCGTCTGTCACCACGATCTTCGCGTCGATCATCGCGTCTGTCTTCTCTACGCTCTTCACGACGGTCTTCTCTTCTTTCTTCACGTCTTTCTTGTCTGCGTTCTTCGCGCCGCTCTTCTTTCCTATCTTCTTTGCGCTCTTCCTTTCTTTCTTCTCTCCTGTCTTCTTTTCTGTCTTCCTTGCGATCCTCTTTTCTATCCTGGCGGCGGTCTTCGCGTTTTTCTTTTTTCTCTTTTTTGTCTTTATCTTCTCGAGCTGGTCTTAAATCCTCACGCATTTTTTTAATGTCTTCTTTGGAAAGATTTAATTCCTTCGCTACTTTTTGAAGAGATTTTTCTTTTTTCATAAGAGCAGAAATATCATCCATACTCTTGCCTGTTGTCTTAGACATTTCAAGCATGAGCATAATCTGGCCGTAACCAAATTTTTCATCTCTATATTTTTTTAATTCTTCTGCTGAAATGCCGAATTTCTCAGTGATCATTTTGATCACCTGAGGTTCTTTTTTCACAGACTCACTTTCAGAAGGAGCCGGTGCTGGTAAAGTCGTATCTGTTGTAGTCGGTGCAGGAACTGTTGTATCTGTTGTTGAAGGTGCTGGTGCCGGATCTGTTGCCGGAACACTGACCGTTGTATCAGTTGATGGTGATGGTGCTGAAGTCTCTTCCTGAGCAAATGATTGCGTTGATAGAACTGCAACTGTTAATAACAAAAGCGCAAATTTCATAATATCTCCTATATATAGATGTTCTCGCCTGAATGACTAAATCTACCCCGAAGGGCCATTCAAAAGCTTTGACGGCAAGGGGGCAAGAAAGTTTCAAAACTTTTCAACTTTCTTTTTTTTTACTGGAATTTTAAGATGTTAGCATGTCCCCTAAAATTTTTGCGAAACTTTTTTCATCGAAATACGTCAGTATGAGTGACGAGGATTTGATGAAACTGATTCAAGCTAATGATAACAATGCTTTTGAAGTACTCTATTCGAGATATCGGGTACCTGTGCACTCATACCTAAGTGGACTGGTCAGCTCAAGCACTGCGGAAGAATTATTACAAGAAACTTTCATCAAGATCATTACTAAGAACAATACTTTTAAATTTGAAAGTAAAGTGAAGACCTGGATCTGGACGATTGCGAAGAATACTCTCAACGATTACTGGAGATCTGTTGATCACCGTATTCAAAGTTCACTTGAGTCTCTTCACTCTGAGGAGTCTGGCGAAGAACTTTACGCTTCTCCACTCGATTCACAAGAAGAGCAATTTTTAAACAAAGTGACCAGGCAACAACTTGATGCTTGTATAAAAGAATTGCCAGAAGATCAAAGAGAGATTGTTTTTCTTCATATTCAATCAGAACTATCAAATCAGGAAATTTCAGAACTGACCGGCGCAGGTGTAGGCGCTATCAAATCGATTCTCTTCAGATGCAAAGAAAAACTGACTGCGTGTTTTAAACGCGGAGGCCATCTATGAAAACAAAAAATTCTTTTTACTCATGGCTTGCTTTAAAGACTCAGTCCGAACCTGCCGCTTCTGTAGATTCAAAAATACTTGCTTTCTCTTCTCAATATTTCCAGAAAGAAGAGAAAAGTTTTTTTACTGGCTGGAAAATTTCTGGCGCGTTTGCTCTTACTGCAACTGCTCTCGTAATTATTCTCATCAATAAGAATCCTTCATTTCAACCCGGTCCGGCCTTAATGAGTGAAGCCCCTGAGATGATTTTACATTACAATGACATTGAACTCATGGCAGATGCCTCGCAACTTTCTGATGCAGACTGGGCGAGAATCAATGGGCAAAAATAAAAAAAGGATTTCATAGGTCATGCTGACAAAAATTTTAATCATCTTTATCTTTGCGTTGCCCGCAGTCGCTGCAAACAATGATGACGAAATCATAAAAAATCTCGACTTCTTTCAGAGCATGGAAATGTTGAAGGAAGAAGTAGCCTTTGTTTCAAATACGCACCCAGTGGCGTCTGGTCAGGGAAAAAAAGAAAAGACAAAGGAAAAAGCTCCGGAGAAAAAACAATGAAAGCATTGTTATTTGCAGTTATAATTTCACTAAGCCCATTCACAAAATCGTTTGCCGATGAAAACATCGAAAAAAATAAAGCTCAATGGGAAAGGCTTTCTACCACTGAGAAGCAAGCCTTGCGTGAACGCTATAAAGAATGGTCCGCCCTTTCAGATGAACAGAAAAAATCCCTGAAAGAAAGATATGAAGAATTCAGAAAACTTTCACCTGAAAGAAAAGAAAAAATCAGAGAAGCCTATTCAAAGTTTAAACAACTTCCCCCAGAAAAACAGGAAGTCATTAAACAACGTTTCGAAGAATTAAAAAAACTAAAGCCGGAAGAACGCGAAGAACGTTTAAATAAAATTAAAGAGGCCCTCAAAGAGCGCAAAGAAGATAAAAAAGAAGATAGACGTGAAGATCGCCGGGAAGACCGACGTGATGAGCGAAGAGAAGATCGACGCGAAGAACGCAGAGAAGAACGTCGCGAAGAAAAACGAGAAGAAAGAAGAGAAGAAAGAAGAGAAGAACGCCGCGATGACAGAAGAGACGATCGCTCTGGAAAACGTTAAATAAGAAAAGCAATTAACTGAATAGGATGTTCATGAAAAAAATAGTTCTACTGACTGGCCTGCTCGGCCTCACGTCGGCTCATGCCTGGGATTTTTCACTGAAAGGAGACGTGCAAAAAGCCTTCACCAACAACGTCAACTTAACCAATACTGATCCGATTACTGACAACTACTCCATTTTGAGCGGTTACCTCCAGGCCAAAAGTGAAGAATGGAAATTAAAGTTAAAAGGCAGAATGGAGAAATACAGCAATCAAACTGAGAACGACAATTACACGACAGATTTGAGCCTTCAGTATAAAGCTTCCAAAAGCAGCGACTATACAGTCGGAGTTTACAAACAAGTATACAATGGCACGCCTGCGGTCTCCACTGATACTACCAGTGACAACAGTGGTCTCAGAATGGCGGCCAACTTCACTCATGATTTTGTTAAGAGCAAAACATTGGGATACTTTTCAGTTTCAGGTAACTTCAGAAATTATTCCAAAATAGAAGGGCGTAAGGATAAAATTCTTGGTCTCTCACTTGGTCTTGAACAGACAATTGCTAAAAATTTTCTGCTCGTTCCGGATCTCACTTTTCAACACAACAGTTCTGCTGATGCTTACTATAGTAATAACTCCCTGGGTCCGAGTCTTCTTCTGAGCTATACTCCCGATGATACCTGGGAAATTTTTGGCGATATTAGCTATGCGCGCACTACGTATTCCGGCAGAACAGTTTCAAAAATAGTTCGGAATAAAACCGTCACCGAAAAGGAATATCAGGAATTAACTACGACTGATGTGGGTTTTATTTACTCTTTTCCCCAATACTTCTCTCTTACCGGCAAATACACCATTTCCACTAACTCTTCGAACAATTCAAGCTCGGCCTATAAGGCCAATATCGCCTACCTTGGAGTTGGGCTTAAATTCTAAGCAAAGTCTAATTGTCGCCCGGCTTCATCTAGTGAGAAATCCGGGCAATTTACTTCCCTTTTGAACCATAATCACCTAACCTATCACGGTCGTTTTACATTCTAATTAACCAAGGAATTGACCGTGAGTAATCAACGAAATGATCACAATGAAAAAACTGATCGACATGAAATTTTAGACGAGAAAAGACAACAGGCTTTAGACTATCACAGCGAAGGCCGTCCGGGAAAAATCGAAGTTATTTCGACAAAACCCACTCTCACCTCAATGGATCTCACCAAGGCATACTCTCCCGGAGTAGCATGGCCTTGTCTTGAAATCGCCAAAGATCCAGAACTCGCTTACAAGTACACCGCTAAAGGAAACCTTGTTGCTGTTATCTCTAACGGGACGGCAGTTTTAGGTTTGGGAAATATCGGTGCCATTGCTGGTAAACCAGTTATGGAAGGAAAAGGGCTTCTCTTCAAACGATTTGCTGATATTGATGTTTTCGACATCGAAGTTAATGAATCAACAGTTGAAGGAATGGTAAACATCGTTTCTGCTCTTGAGCCGACATTCGGTGGAGTGAACCTTGAAGATATCAAGGCACCTGAGTGTTTTGAAATCGAAACTCAGCTCATTGAAAAAATGAACATTCCTGTTTTCCACGATGACCAACACGGAACAGCGATCATTGCGACTGCTGCTTTCTTGAACGCTATCGAGGTCACAGGCCGTGATATCAAAAAAACCAAAGTTGCTGTTTCAGGCGCAGGTGCCGCAGCGATTTCAGTTTCAAAACTTTTCTTCGAACTTGGTCTTCCAAAAGAAAACCTGATCATGTGCGATTCAAACGGAGCAATCTATAAAGGCCGTACGAAAGGCATGAACAAATACAAAGAAGACTTCGCAGTTGAAACAAATGCAAGAACACTGGCCGATGCTATGAAAGGTTGTGACGTGTTCGTAGGGCTTTCTGCTCGCGGTGTTGTTAATGGTGAAATGGTTGCAAGCATGGCGAAGAATCCAATTATTTTCGCAATGGCAAACCCTGATCCTGAAGTTTATCCTCATGAGGTTGAAGCTGTTCGTTCAGATGCCATCATGGCAACAGGACGCTCGGATTATCCTAACCAGGTTAATAACGTTCTTGGTTTCCCTTTCATCTTCCGCGGAGCTCTTGATGTCCGCGCGAAAAAAATCAATATGCAGATGAAGCTTGCTGCTGTTAAAGCACTTGCTGAACTGGCAAAAGAAGAAGTTCCTGAAGAAGTTAAACTTGCTTACGGTGGAGAAGATTTTAAATTCGGCGTGAATTATCTTATCCCTAAGCCATTTGATCCGCGCGTTCTTACACGCGTCACTCCAGCAGTTGCCAAAGCGGCCATGGATTCAGGAGTCGCAAGAGTCAACATCGACGATCTTTCAGCTTACGCTCGCTCCCTTGAAGGAAGAATGGGCAACACAGCTCAGTTCATGAAATCTCTCAGAGACCGTCTTGGAACTTACGTTGCTAAACGTGGCAACAGAGTTAAAGTGGTTTTTGCAGAAGGAACAAACACTAGAATTCTTCAAGCTGTGAAACAACTTGTGGAAGAAGATAAAATTGAACCAATTCTTCTTGGTAGAAAAAAAGCCATTCATAAAAAAATGGATCTATTGGGTCTTGAAAAACTTAAAGACGACGTTAAGACCATCAATCCAAGAAAACATGAGAAGTTTGAAGACTTCGTCCGCATGTATTCAAAGGAAAGACAAAGAAGTGGTATTTCGATTTACCATGCTGAAGAACTGATGAGCCACCAGAACTACTTCGGTTCAATGATGGTAAAACATGGACTGGCAGATGCAGTTATCACTGGTCCAACACTGAACTACGCTGACTGTTTCCCGCCACTGATGCATGTTATCGGCACACAAGAAAAGAAAAGTGCGGCAGGTATCTTCATCATGACTTTCAAAAACCGCGTTCTCTTCTTTGCTGACTGTGCGGTTCAGATTGAACCGACTGAAGAGCAGCTTTGTGAAATCGCGGCCGGTACAGCTGAATTGTTCAGAAAATTAATGAAACGCGAACCGCGTATCGCCTTCCTTTCTTACTCAAACTTCGGTTCTAACGACCACGAGAAAGCTAAGAAAGTTAAACGTGCTGTTCAGATCACAAAAACGCGTTACCCTAACCTCATCGTAGACGGTGAAGTTCAGGCAGACGTTGCGGTTAACAAAAACCTTCTGGATAAGCTTTTCAACTTCTCGACTCTCGATGCTCCGACAGACATTTTGATTTTCCCTGAATTGAATTCGGCCAACATCAGCTACAAGCTTCTTGCTCAGCTGGCAAACGCGAACGCCATCGGACCAATTCTTCTTCCGATGAATAATTCAGCGAACATCATTCCAAGAACTGCGAGTGTTACAGAAATCGTTAATATGTGCGTTCTTTCAGCTTTATTGTCTGACAAGAAACTGAGCACTAAGGAGTAGTCATGGAAAAGATCATCGTAAAAACTGATAAAGCACCGGCGGCCGTAGGAACTTACTCTCAAGGAGTAGCAATCAACGGAACGTATTTTTTCTCAGGACAGATCGGAATTGATCCGGTGACAGGAAACCTTGTTGAGGGATTTTCAGGACAGCTTAAGCAGGTCATGAAAAACATCGACGGCCTTCTTTCGTCACAAGGCTTGAACCGCGAAAGCATCGTAAAAACCTCAATTTTTCTGACAGACTTAAATAATTTTGCCGAAGTGAACCAAGCTTATGTAGAATTTTTTAAAGAACCCTATCCTGCACGCAGTACTGTTGAAGTTCCAAAACTTCCAAAGGGCGCGTTGGTAGAAATTGAAGTGATCGCTGCTAAGTAAAACGAAGTAGAGTTAATGATTTTAAAAAGTAAGTACGTCTTCGAATCAAAAACAACCAGAATGTATCGGCACCTCCAGGGGGTGCTGATCGTTCTGCTTTCTGTTTTCCTGACGTACTCTTTTGTCTGTTCAATTCTTCTGCTCGATGCCCGCAACGAAACTAAAAACGCTAAAACTAGTTTCGTAAACTCTCCTCCTGATTTAATTGTCGTCTTTACAGGCGGACCAGGTCGCATTGAATACGCCATTAAAAAGGCGCAGGAATTCAAACAGCCAAACGTGTTTATTTCGGGTGTCTATGAAAAGAACTCTGTAAAGACGTTGATGAACCCGATCAGCCCTGAAGCGACTCAGACCGATCATATCGAAATTGATTATACTGCCCGCAATACAGTTGAAAACGTGATCTCGACGTTGAAGTATTTGAGAAATAACCGCGGCCTTAATAAAATTCTGATTATCTCAAGCGATTATCACATCATGCGTATTAAGCAGATTATCAACACGCTGATCCGTGAAGAAGATAAATTTGAGTTTTTCTTCTCGGCCGTTCCATCCAGCTATCTGCATTTAAAAAATATCAAGCTTCTTTATATCGAAACGTTCAAACTCATCCGCACCAAGATCTTCCTGATGTTCTGGGACCAAAAATCGCCTATTGATGTTTCCTGATTAAACGCGGGTAACTGAAATAACTTCTTCAAGCGCCTCAATAGAACTGATCGTCTTTAAAAGCTCTGAATAGTCCTTTACTTCAATTTCAAAGATAAAACTTCCCTTTCTATCAGGCATCGATTTCGCCATCGCAGAACGGATGTTAATCCCGCTATTGTTGATCGTTTTGGAAATAAGGGAAAGAATCCCGGGCTTATCCTGAGTCATGACTCTCACACTTACAGGGTGAGTGAAATTGAATCCTTTATTCCAAGAAACTTTAATTGTGCGTAGAAGAGTTTCGGCATCAACGCGGTTACAATCGCCTTTATGAACAGTAATTCCCCGGCCGCGTGTAATGAAACCGACAATTGTATCCCCCGGAATCGGGTTACAACATTTTGCCATTCGAACCATCACGTCGCTCATGCCATCGACAATAACTGCATTGTCCCCATGAGTTTTTTTGCGGACATTTTTCGTCATCTCGCTTGAATATTTTTCAATTTCTTCAATTTCCGGGATGACATGCTTTTCGGCGATATCTCTCAATGCAGGAATTGCACTGATGACATCTTTCGCTGAATATTTTCCAGATCCGACGAGAACGCACAGTTCTTCTTCGTCAATGATATGGTTTTCATCAAAAAATTCTTTAAAGTCATTCTTCTTAAGGAGGTTTTTGATACTTGTACCGAGAAGCTTGAAAGCTTTCTCGAGAATATCACGTCCAAGTTCTCTGTTTTCGTCGCGCTCAACTTTAAGAAGCCACTGCTTGATTTTAGAACGTGCCTTAGAACTCTTGGCAATATTCAACCAGTCTTTTGTTGGCGACTGAGTTTTACTGGTGAGGATTTCAACCGAATCACCCGATTTCAAAACGTGTCGGAGTGGAACAATTTTTCCGTTAACCTTCGCGCCGACGCAGTGATGGCCGACTTCAGTGTGAATTTCGTAAGCAAAATCCAAAGGAGTAGCGCCGTACTTTAATTCACGAACATCTCCCTTCGGCGTAAAAACGAAAACACCATCGAGATCGATATCATTTTTAATAACGTCGAGAAACTCGCGGTTGTTGTCAGAATTTTTGTTGTACTCAAGGAGTTCCTGAACCCAGTCGAGTTTAGGAGCAGATTTACCAGCGAGACCTTCTTTATACTTCCAGTGAGCAGCTACCCCTGCTTCAGCAACTTCATCCATCTCAGTTGTTCTGATCTGAATCTCAATTCTCTCTGCGCGCGGGCCGATGACTGACGTGTGCAGCGACTGATAGTTGTTTACTTTAGGAATAGCGATATAGTCTTTGAATCGTCCAGGAATGGGCGTAAAAGACGAGTGAATAATACCGAGCGCTTTATAACATTCCGTAATGTTCCCCACGATAATTCTGAAAGCAAGCAAGTCCTGAACCTGCTCGAAATCGACTCCACGGGAAGTCATTTTTTTATAGATCGAGTAGAAGTGTTTCGGTCTTCCCTTCACTTCAGCGTGAAGAGAATACTCCAGAAGTTTTTCTTTAATAGTCGAAATAACTTCTCTGATATAAGTATCGCGTTCCGATTTCTTCATCGAAACTTTCTCAGCAAGACGGTAGTAAATCTCAGGCTTCAAAAAGCGAAGACACAAATCTTCAAGTTCAGACTTTACTGAGTTGATCCCCAGACGAGAGGCCAGTGGAACATAAATATCCAGCGTTTCCTGGGCGATTTTCTTTTGCTTTTCATCCGATACGTATTGAAGTGTGCGCATGTTATGCATGCGATCTGCAAGCTTGACGATGATAACGCGAAGATCTTTCGCCATGGCCACGACCATCTTGCGGAAGTTCTCAATTTGCGATTCTTCTTTAGATTTAAATTTGATCTTTGAAATTTTTGTCAAACCAACAACGAGATCAGCGACACCTTGATTAAATTCTTTTTCAATTTCCTGAGGAGAAATTCCGCAATCCTCAACGACATCGTGAAGGAGACCGGCCATGATTGTATCGAGATCCATGTGCAGACGAATTAAAGTCGCAGCGACGTTCATCGGGTGAATGATATAATCTTCACCAGAGCTTCTCTTTTGTCCTGAATGCGCTTTCTCTGCAAAGAGATATGCTTTTCTGAGCATCGTAAAATTGGCATCGGGATAATACGCTTCAACCCTTCTTACAAGGTCGTCAACGGTGAGATCTCTTTCATGAGAAAAATCTAAGTTTTGGTACATTCCCTACTCTTGTCCTATTTATCTGATAAGATCTTCTCGGTAATTTCGGAAAGTCTTTTATAGGCGTGTTCAATATCGTCGTTATAAATTAAATGGTCGAAGTCGTGTTTGCGCAAAAGTTCCTTTTGGGCATTCATTAAGCGAAGGTTAATCACGGCCGTATTCTCCGTTCCCCTTCCACGAAGGCGCTTTTCCAGCTCCTCTACCGACGGTGGCGAAATGAAAATGACATTGGCGCGTGGACCGAAATAAGCCTTCATCGCATCCGTCCCCTGAACATCCAGGTCAAACAATAGATGCTTCCCTTCGTTTAGGGAGTTTTCCACGAATGTTTTTGAAGTGCCGTAGAAATTCCCATGAACTTCCGCCCATTCAAGAAATTCGTCAGCATTTCGCATATCGAGGAATTTTTCTTTATCGATGAAGAAGTAGTGATGTCCGTGAATTTCCCCCGGTCGCATTGGACGGGTTGTATAAGAGACAGATTCCACCAATGAAGGAAAATCTTCCTTCAAGCGCTTGATCAACGATGTCTTGCCGGTCCCGCTGGGAGCGACAATGACAATCAGTTTTCCGTTTTTGTGATGATGACTATTCAATATTGAGTCCCTGCTCGCGCATCTTTTCCAATTGAACTTTCATCTGCACAACTGCATCTGAAATTTCTTTCATAGTTGACTTAGATCCCATGGTATTCGTCTCACGACCTAATTCCTGGAGAATGAAGTCAATCTGTCTACCTACTTCATTACTTGATTTTAATAGGTTTTGAAATTTTTCCAAGTGGGCATGAACGCGGTTAATTTCTTCATGGATATCGATCTTTTCTAAATAAAAGATCACTTCCTGAAGAAGTCTGCTGTGCTCAACATCGACCAGCTTTTTGTATTCTTCAATTCTCTTTTTCAGTTTTTCTTCAACGTTCGCTTTAAAATGCTCGGCATTTTTCTCAATCACCTGAAAGTGAGTCTTGTAAGTCTCAAGATGCTTAACCAGCACCTTCATCAACTTCTCACCTTCAGCAGTTCTGGATTTCTTCAACGAAGCCAGTGCTTCACGGAAAGCCTTAAGTGCAAGCTCGTTAAGTTCAGTTTGATTCTCTTCATCCTGATCAACCATGAATTCTGATCTTAAAAAATCAGTCATGTTCACTTTTGATTCAAGTCCATTGCTTTTTAAAATCGGTGCAATTTTAGAAACGAACTGAGAAATTTTATTCGGATCGAGATCATCAAAGCGACTTTTGTTCTCGGCCCTCTTGATGTTCACATACACATCAAAAGTTCCGCGTGTGAACTGATCATTCAGTTCTTTTTTCAACTCCATTTCAAGAGACGAAAGTGTTCCAGGCATTTTAAACCTGATGTCTTTGAAACGATTATTCACGCTTTTAATTTCGACAGAGACGACGTAATTCTCAGACTGCGCGTTCGCTTCACCGAAGCCGGTCATTGATTCTGCTGGCATTGTAATTCCCTCTTAAAAACTTTGCTGGAGGATATTACTATTTCATTTAGAGATCAAGGGCCCAGCCACCGACTCTGCCATACTCAAAAAAGATTTGTTTTGCACTTCCGTCTTCGAAAAATACCCAGCGCTCATTTTGATTGCGAGGATTGCCGGCGATATCAACTCGTGAAGGTTTCCCCCACGCCTGCATCACCTGTGATTTTGACATTCCCAGATAAAGATCTTTGCTGTGAATAGAGCGCTTCTGAATGAAATCCTGCCCTTTCCCCTGATCCTCCTGCCAATCTGCTTTCTTTGTACTGATATAGTTAGCGCGCTCGCTCAGAGAGAGGCTCAAGTAATACAGTTTATCAGAATCAGAAGGCAGATATTTTTTATCCTTCGCATATTGTTCCAGGTATTCTTCCGGAATATCTGCCTCTTTTTGCTCGAGCTCGACGCGGATTGATTCCTCTTCCTTCATTTTTTCGCGGCTGCGCTCAGAAGAAGGCGTGCGTTTCTGGATTTCTTCTTTACTGCGATAGGCTTCTCCGCTGTCGCCGCCGACAACTTTGAAATCTCTCCCCGCTACTAAATAGGGATCACTTTCCCTGTTCATTTCTTCAATAAAGCTTCGGTCCGGTAAAAAGCCAGAACAGCTGGTTAAAAACAGCGAACTCATCACCAAAAACGTCCATTTCATCAAATATCTCTTTTCCATAAGACACTCCTCACAATTACCTGCCTGACTCTTCGGGCCCGCCTTTCACAAAGTTCACTTTCCTCACATCCGAATGGTCATGGAGGCAGAAAATTCCACGCCAAGACCGACCGACAAGCTCGGCTATAAACCTTTTTTAAATATCTTCAGCAATCCGCCGATCAGGACAGTGAGGAGATCAGGTGAATTTTTTAATCAAACTTGAAGAGGCCATAAACAACTTTCTGGAAAAGCTTTTTGAAAAGCTGAAGGCCGTCATGCCTCCTTTTGTTTTTGTATTCCTGCTTGCTCTTAAGCATTCACCGCAGACAGTTAAAACCAAATGGACCAAAATATATCAGCCTAAACTTCGCATCACGATGCTGAAGTTGGTTGGGTACACTGAGCACTACACAACAATGGTGCGAGGTCATTTCACGGCCGTACTTATTTATCTGCGCTCTGAAGAATTTAAAAAGGCAGATAAGAAACAGCTGATGATGAAGCCACTTGTCTACGCTAAGTTCAATCCGTTCAAAGCGCTGACGTTTGTAACCACCTTTGCCGTTATCATGCTTGCGGGGTCTGTCATTTATTCCAATGCTGCAAAAATTGTCATTGGAACAAAAGCGCTAAGAAAACCGGCCTCCTTTTCAGAAGCCGAAGAAGATTTGTTTGTTGAATTTAAAAATCATAAATTTGAAGTAAAAATCGGCGGCGCTGGTGGCGGCCACGGTGGTGGAGCTGCAGTTGAAGAAGAGGAAGTCATTTTTCTCGATGTCAAAATTGAAGCTAAAAATGAACACGAAAAAGTCTTATTGGAAGAAATGGAAGAAATGATCGACGACTCAATGGAAGGCATTCATCTTCCTGTGACTGGACTTCCCATTTCTGATGAAAATAAAAAAGAAATTGAAAAATTAATGGCGAAGTCACTCAATGAAGACTTCACTCTTTTAGGTTATCACGAGCCGGTAAAGTCAGTAGAAATCAAACAAAAGCTTGGCGGACGTCCTGTGTATTACAGACAGGCGGAAAGAATGTTCAAGATTGAAGATATCAATCTACAGTTATTTCTCGAAGATACTAAACGCAATAAGCAGGTCTGGATTGACTTCTCTATTCTCGCTTCAAACAGAAACGCCATCATTTATCTGCAGGATCATGAAGTGCAACTACGCGACCACCTGACAACAAATGTAGAACCTGTCATCCCCCAACTTCCAATCGAAGAAGAAGGACGACAGATCATTAAAGATAAATTGCGCACGGAAATTAATGATTTTCTCGAAAAAAATCACATTGAAGGAAAAGTCCTAGACATCTATCTCGACTATCTCCTCGCCTCTTGATTTCACCAGCATCGCTTTCAACGTATTAGGGCTGATATCCAGTATTCGCGATGCTCTGCTGATATTTTTTTCGCTTTTATCAAAGACTGTCGCACAGTAATCAACTTTTATTTCTTCCAGCGTTTTCCACTCATTGTAAGCCTGCCCGATGACATTGGTGTCTTCTTTCAGTGAATAATCGCTGTGATCGAGAACAAGCTTTTTACCTCCAGACAATATTTTCTTTTTGAGGAGATGTGAAGATAACTGACGATAATTTCCGGGCCATGGGCATTGAACATAAAACTTCAGCAGTTCTTCTGATAAAACACAAAATTGTTTGCGCTCGAACTCCAGACAAAACTCCTGGATTTTCTCCGGATGTGATCTCAGATTATCAAGCCCCATGACAATTCCGGAAGTGAGGCGATAATAAAAATCTCTGCGCATTTTTCCTTCGATGACTAACGTTTTTAAAGGAGTTCCCGAGGCAAATATCAATCGTACATTTGATTGAACAGGACTGTTTCCTCCGACAGCTCGAAATTCCTGATTGTCTAAAAAAAGCAGAAGCTTTGTCTGAAGCTCCATTGTTAAAGAATCTATTTCATCAAGAAAAAGTGTCCCTTTATGAGCTTCGAGAATAGCCCCTTTTTTCTCTGTCACTGCGCCGGTGAAGGCTCCTTTCACGTGCCCAAAGAGTTCGGATTCAATAAGCCCGGACGAAAAAGAAGACAAGTTGAGGTGTACGAAATTTCCCTGACGTCTGCTTTCTTCATGAACTTTTCTGGCCAGTGTCGTTTTACCGGTTCCTGTTTCTCCTTCAATCATGACATTGAGAGAACTCCTCATCATTTCATCTGTTAAAACTTTTTCTTCTGTCACCAGTTTTATTTTTGGCTGCGGTTTTGGAAAATGAAGTCGATTGTAGCCTATATCGATTGTGTCGCCTCTTTCGACGAAAGCTTCAAAAGAAAGGATGCCATTTATTCTAAAGGGAGTCTGACCAATACTGCGGAAAAGATAGCGGGAGCGCTCATCGTAGGCCGTTGAACAGAAATGCTTAATCAAAACAAGTTCGAATGCATGAAATTCCTTATCGAAAACAGGAAGATTTAATTCGCCACTGGTTGAATCAAAAGAAAATTCTTTTGAAGTCTTGATCAAATATCGGAATCGTTTCAGGCGATACGTTTTCTTTTTTTCCTGCAAGGCTTCGAGAATGAATTCATCATCTTCTCTCACTCCTCTTCCGCCGATACTTGATTCGAGGTTATAAGGTATTGTGCGCTCCAATTTACGTTCACCCATGTATTCTCCTTTGTTTGGACCAACAGCGCTCTACAAAGAAGGGGCCAAGACGAGAAAGGTGCAATTGTGTGTTTTTTGCATTATGATGGTGCTGAAGTTAAACCAGAGTAAAAATACGAGACATTCAGATGAGCTATCAAATTAAACAACATTCAGCAGATTTCAAAATGGGAATTTCGGATCCTGCTCAATTTGAACAATGGCTTGCTGAACATCCGGATGTTATCGGTGTGGGTTTTGTCGGCAGATCGAATGTCGGGAAATCTTCCACCATCAATGCCCTTTTTGGTTCTAAGACGGCACGAGTGTCAAAAACTCCGGGCCGGACGAGAGAGATCAATATTTTCGAATTTGAACTTGGCCTCAACGGTAAAAAAAGTGATTTGCAGAAATTTGTTTTGATCGATTTACCTGGATACGGCCACGCTGAAGTTTCAAAGGAAATGTCGAGAAACTGGGATCAACTGATGACATTGTTTTTCTCTTATCTATCTCCTTCAATGATGCTGGTGAATCTTCAGGATGCCCGCCATCCAAATCAGGAATCGGATAAAGCGTTTCATAAGTTCCTCAAGAATTTCACTCGAAATGCGATTCTCGTTTTCAATAAAATGGATAAATTGAAAACACAGAAAGAAAGAGCTGAGCTCGACAAAATGAAACCGGCCCTTTCGAAAGAATATAAATGGATCAGACAAATGTATTTTGTTTCAGCTGAAACAAAAAAAGGTCTACCGCAAGTAGAAGAAGCCATTGTGGCGCATTTGCTGGAAGAACTTGAAATTAGAAAATCAGACAGAGACGCTGATAACGAGATTGATTAATCTTCTGGTTTTGTTTCTGGTTTCTTTTCAGACTGTTTATCAGTAAGAACAGCAATATCCTGAGGGCATTTCGGCCCGGCTGAAAATTTAATTTTATGGACCTGGCGCTCGATTTCTTCGAGATCTTTTTTGCAGGCACGCACCGTATGCAACAAAGCACGAACTTTCGCTGAATCCCATTCGACTTCACCCGAATCTATTGCTTTTTCCAATAACCGGCCTAGCTCTTCATAGGTATCTTTTAAGTGCGCATTAGTTCGCGATGCAGTCAGCATCTTTTTTCCAATGACACTTGTCTTTATCATTTCCTGTTGAAAGCCAAAAAAGAAGCGGTTGAGCTTTGCTTTCCAGTCCGATTGTTTTTTCATCGGACCAGTATATCCTCACGCGATCAAACTTGTGAAGAATGAATATTTTGGTAGCATGGTTAGTAGAAAACTCAGTTAATTTTAAGAGTTTAAGAGAAAGAAAGTAGGTTATGACTAAATTTGAGGCCCTGGAACAAGAACTTGAAAATCGTTACGGAAAAAACCGTGACCCCTGGGGACTTGAGCCTAAAAGAGCGATTGCTGATTTAAAGGTGCTCTATCCACTCTATGAATATTATTTTGATGTGCAGGTTCATGGAAAAGAACAGGTAAAGGACAGGCCTTATATGGTTGTATCCAATCACACTGGTCAGATTCCCATCGATGGCATGCTTATATGCACGGCTTTTGCGACAGAACTGGAAAGACCTCGCATTCTTCGCCCTCTCGTTGAAAGATTTTTGGCAGGATTGCCTTTTCTCGGCCGCTGGTCTTCAGAAGGCGGCGCTGTTCTTGGTGATCGCAACAATTGTCTTAATCTCTTAAAACGGGGCGAATCCGTTCTCGTCTTCCCTGAAGGCGTTCCAGGTATAGCCAAAAACACAAAGGATTTTTATAAGCTGCAAAGATTCACCAAAGGATTTCTCAGAATGGCCATCGCGAGCAACGCTGAGATTCTTCCTATTGCCGTCGTTGGCGCAGAAGAATTTTTTCCGTACGTGTTTCATTTGAAAAAGATCGCGAAGCTGCTAAAAATTCCCGCGCTTCCTTTGTCCTTGAATCTCTTCCCTCTCCCATCGCCTATTGATATTTACATCGGCGAGCCTTATTCTCTACCAAAAGAACTTAGTCATGAAGCTTTGGATGAAGAACTCGAAGTTCACATTACGATCATTGAGAAAAAAATCCAGGAGCTCACTGAGCACGGTCTGAAAAATCGAAGAACCATTTTGCAGAGATTGAAAAAATGAAATCTGTTCTCATCATCGGTATTCAAGGTGCGTTGGCAAAAATTACGGCCGAGCTTTTAATTAAAAAGCATCCGCAGATCAGAATTCACGGAGTGGATTCGCGTGCGATTGATGATGTTCCTCACCGCTCACAATTAACTTTTCAACAGATAAAATACACGCGTACGAATTTCGAGAAAATTTTTCGCGAATTTAATTTTGATACAGTCCTTCACCTCGGCCGTCTCGGACATTCGCGCGCCACAGGAAATATCAATAAACGTATAGATATTAATCTGGTTGGTACGAATACGATTCTCGAGCTCGCTCAAAAATTTCATTCCAAAAAAGTTGTCATCCTTTCTACTCATCACGTTTATGGGGCCCACGGTGACAATTCAATGTTTTTGAAAGAAGACGCTCCTCTTCGCGGCAGTTTTAAGTACGCCGAACTGAGAGATGTCGTAGAAATGGATCAGATGTGTACGAACTGGATGTGGAAAAACCAGAACCATATTGAGACAGTTGTGCTCCGTCCCTGCAATATTATCGGTCCACAGATCAAAAACTCGATCACCCAATATTTAAAAACGCCTTATGCGCCTTTGCCGATTGACTACAATCCCATGTTCCAATTTGTTCATGAATTCGATATGGCGTCCATTATTGTCGCTTCAGCTGAGTCGCTCAAAACCGGCATTTACAACGTCGCCGGCGATGATGTCGTCAGCCTTCATGAAGCTTCTGCGATCGTGGGAATGAGAAAAATGAAAGTTCCCATCATTCTCGTTGAGCAGCTTGCAAAAATCATGACTCCCGTCTGGAAATTTCCCACCTATCTCATCGATTACCTGAAATTTCCCGCGACACTCGACAACAGCGAACTAAAGAAAAATTTGGGAGACAATATTTTCCGTTTCAGTGCAAAAGAAGCCCTCGAGCTTCTTAAATTAAATTGACGGAACTCCCTCTACTCCATTAATATAAGTGTTCCAATATCAGTGCCTTGGTGGTGGAATGGTAGACGCAGCGGATTCAAAATCCGCCGCCCGCAAGGGTGTGCGAGTTCGAGTCTCGCCCGAGGCACCAATTTCAATTTAATTTCTTAAGCTCTCTCACCAAACGAAAAATCGTATTTCAAAGATAGGAACATTGAAAGGATTCCGCCGACAAGGAATACTCCTCCCATATAACCAAAAATCGCAAAGGCTTCCTTCGCTTCGCTTCTGCCCATTTCCGGACCGTAAATTCCCGCAAACAACCAGACAAAGGGATAAAGAAATCCACCGACAGCAACCATATAAGAAGCAATTGTGACAAGATTTTTTGGAGCTTTAAGGCCAGCTAGTAAAAGAAGAATTCCCATCATCATGGCGCCAATTCCAGTCGCATGAAAGTGAAAGCGTTGATAATAGCGCCAGTTTTTATCCTGTTCGCCTTTCATCTTGGCCGCTTTTTCCGTCGCATCTGTGATGCTTTGGATTTTTACATTCTTCTCAAGTCCTGCTGTGATATTCTTCTGAAAGAGATCTTCATTAACAGCAAATAGAATGGAAATAAAAACTCCACCTACGATGCTTAGTAATGCTAAAAAAAATGGTATTCTCTTAATCATAAATTCTCCTTGGTGAAATTTTGATCGCTAAAACGGCCTAGGTCAACCCTTTCAAATTTGAAATTTTCTATAAAACCACTGCTTCGCCGTTTCGACTGTGACAAGATACAAAACCAGCATTGTGATCAAAATCATAAAAAATTTCAGCGAAGGTTCAGTAAACCCCAGATGAATACCAAAAGGAGTTAAAGGGATGAGAGCTGCACCGAGCACAACTAAGAATGCACAAATGATCAACCAGTGATTCGGATGACTTTTGAAAGGATTTCCCCTTGTCCGGATGACAAAAATCACCAGGACTTGAGTTGCCATCGATTCGATAAACCATCCGGTGTGAAAGAGCTCTTCATTTGCCTGGAACAATTTGAACATCAGAAAAAAAGTTAAAAAATCAAACAGTGAACTAATCGGCCCGATCACAAACATAAAATTTCGTATCAACTTCATATCCCAGCGATGAGGCTTGTTAAGGTAATACGGATCCACATTATCGAGAGGAATCGGCAATTCAGAAATATCATAAAGCAAATTGTTGAGTAAAATTTGCAAAGGAAGCATCGGAATGAACGGAAGAAAAACTGATGCACCGGCCATGCTGAACATATTGCCGAAGTTTGAACTCGTTCCCATCATAATATACTTGATGATATTGCCGAAGGTTCTCCTTCCCTCCAACACTCCCGAGTGAAGAATGCGCAAATCGTGTTCCATCAGAATCATATCTGCTGCCTCTTTCGCCACGTCGACAGCGGTATCGACTGAAATTCCTACGTCCGCCGAATGCAGAGAAGGAGCATCATTAATTCCATCTCCCAGGTACCCGACAACATGCCCTCTGTTCTTTAAAGCGAGAATAATTCTGTTTTTTTGAGTCGGATTCATCCTGCAAAAAATATTGGAACGCTCTACCACAGCAGCGAGAGTGGGGTCATTCATATGCTCAATCTCTGCTCCCGTAAGAATGCCTTTCACTTCAAAATCAAGTTGTGTGCAGATATGTTGAGTGACCAGTTGATTATCGCCGGTAATGATTTTTACTTCGACGTTGTCTCGCTTCAATTTAATAAGAGCATTCTTCGCACTGATCTTTGGCGGATCAAGAAAACCCGCAAATCCGGCAAAAACTAATTCTGATTCATCATTCACGACTGCGTGATTATGTGAAACCGGAACTTTTTTGTAAGCAATGCCGAGTACTCTAAACCCATCTTTACTCAGTTTTTCAAACTCGGCATTAATTGAAATCAGCGACTCTCTAGTCATTGGAGCAACAGACTTTCTATCATTGAGTTCAAAACTCACGGACAATTTGATCAAATCTTCCGGCGCGCCTTTTACAATGAGCAAACGCTCATTTTCTTTTTCAACAAGAACAGAAACTCGTCTTCTCTCAAAATCAAAAGGAACTTCGTCAATTTTTTTACAGTGACTGACATCAATTGTTTCGTGTTCAAGGATGGCCGTATCGAGCGGACTTTTTAATCCTGATTCAAAATAGCTGTTAAAGTAGGCCAGCTCCAGAACGCGCTCGCTCTCAATTCCTTCCGGATTGATGTGGCGTTCAAGATGAATCTTTGCTTCGGTCAATGTTCCGGTTTTATCTGTGCAAAAAATATTCATGCTTCCAAGATTGTGAATGGAAGACAGGCGTTTCACGATCACTTTTTCCCTGGCCATGCGGATAGCCCCTTTGGAAAGTGTCACTGAAACAATCATAGGCAGAAGCTCAGGAGTCAGACCTACAGCAAGAGCAATGGCGAATAAAAAAGATTCAGTCCATGAGCGCTGAAAAAAAGCATTTATCAACAAGACAAATAAAACTAAAAAAATAGTCATGTGCATGATTAAGGAACCGAAGTTCTGAATTCCTTTTTCAAACTCAGTTAAAGGAGCATTCGAGGATAATGATTCCGCGATAGCTCCCATGCACGTTGCCTGGCCGGTCCGGCAAATGAGCGCCTTCGCACTTCCACTGACCACCGAACTTCCCAGTAAAACAGAGTTTGCCGCAGTTAAAATATCGGTCGAATCATTTTTATCCTGGACTAACTTCTCCACAGGATAGGACTCACCTGTTAAATGAGATTGATCTACAAAGAAATCATTGGCTTCAATTAATCTGCCGTCACCTGGAATGATGTCGCCCGCAGAAAGGAAGACTAAATCTCCGGGGACCAGCTGTTCTATGGGAATTTCCAGAGTGCTGCCATCGCGAAATACACTCACGTGAACGCGAACGGAATCGCGCAAACTCGCGGCTGCTGTTCCTGCGCGGTACTCCTGAAAAAAATCCAGCGACACACTCAAAATCACAATAATGCTGATGATGAAAAAACTGGCGAAGTCTCCTGTCGTTGCCGACAATGCACTTGCCACTAATAAAATGAGAACTAAAGGATTCTGAAATTTTTTTAAAAACTGCGTAATGAGCAGATGTTTTTTTTCAGACTTGATTAAATTCGGACCAAATTCAGACAATCGAAACTCTGCTTCACTTTTATGTAATCCATCGACTGTCGTGTTTAACGTCGCCATTAACTCTGACGTTGGCATCTGCCAAAAAGAAAATTCAGGATGAGTCGATGGATTCTTCATAAGCCTTCCTTAGTTTCCTTTTCATTGTGGCACTCTTCTTTTCAAAGTTCATTGTCATTAGTGTTAAGAAAAGGTTACGATCTAAAAATCATGCATTACACGCTCGCCCACATTCAATACGACGGAAGCGCATATTTGGGCTTTCAATGGCAAAGCGATCTTCTCACAATTCAAAGTGAACTCAATCGCGCTCTCGGGGAAATTCACCCGGGAAAAATCACGACGATGGGGGCTTCAAGAACTGATACGGGAGTTCATGCCGTGGAGCAATTCGTAAAAATCACAACAGAGAATCCAATCGCGTTTGATGTGAAATCCTTAAACGCAATTCTTCCGAAAAATATAAGAGTGGTGAGACTGGAAGTTTGCGACGGGGACTTTAAACCTTCGGCACACACTGTTTCTAAAGAGTACCGCTACTTCTTCACGAACATGCCAAAAGTGGATTACGAAGACAGAAGATTTGTCGCCAATATTTCTACTCCCCTTGATTTGCAGAAAATAGGTTTGTGTGTGGAAGCGTTGAAAGGCCGACACGACTTTTGCAATTTTTACTCTGAAGGCAGCAACGTCAAAAGTACCATCCGCGATATTATCAGCTGTGAGCTTTCTGTTGTTAACCCACACGATCTTTTTCAGAACAACTCACTTTTTCTTTTTCCTGAAAACCTGACTTCCTGCTTTCAATTGAAAATTGTTGCCAACGGTTTTTTAAAGCAGATGATCAGGCATATCGTCAGTTCTTTGTGGATGGTCGGAAGTGGAAAATTAGCACCTGAAGATTTTTTGTCTTTATTAAATAGTCCGAAGAGCCCCAAGCAAAACTGGAAAGTAGCCCCACCCAACGGACTCTTTCTTTTTAAAATTACTTATCAAGAAGAATAATGCTGTGATTGTCTTTTTGAAGATACGGCTTTGTTTCTGAATCTTGTCTTTTCAATTCAACTAAAAGATTTTCAGCAACTTCAAACGAATGAACCACTTTTTTGTCAGTAGAGTAAGAGGAATACTGTTCTTGCTCAACCGTGACGACTGCCTGGGCCGGTAAAAAAAATCCTTGTCTTCCTTCATTGTGATCAACCAGGTCACAAGCAGAGTCGCCAATTAGCGGCGACGTGATGACAACAGCTCCCAGCTCAACACTTCTGGCATTGGCGCAACGGTTGACTCGGTTACTGCCATTTCTATCTGTTGTCGCAGACGGAACCAGAAGAATATGAATTCCTTTTTCTTTCAATTTTAGAGCAAGACCAGGTTGTTCAACATCGAAGCAAATCACTGTAGCGAGCTTTAAATTTTTGAAAGTAAAAATCTTGAGTTCTGTCCCGCCAATAAAATCGGTTTCCCACGGTGTGAGATGAAGTTTATCCTGATAGTCCCAGCTTCCATTGATCAATAAAGGCGCGGAATTGTAAATCTTATCGCCGGCCACTCGAGGACCAGAGCCCAGACAGAGGACGATATCTTTTTCGCCAATAGCTTTTTTTAGTTCTGGTAAAAGTGTCGTCCAGACGTAATGCGAGATCTCTTTCATTTGAAAAAGGAGATCGCCCTGAAAATAATCAGTCAATCCCATCAAAAACAATTCCGGATAAAGAATGATTTCTGCTCCCCCGCTGACAAAATTTTTTAATTCATCGACGAGGCGATTTTGCCATTCAATCAGAGTGGACGGCTGACTTGATAGAGAGTAGCTGACGTTTGCTATTTTCATTTAACCTGCTTCAACCACTCATTCATATTGTAATAGTTCGTCACTCGCGAAATTTTCCCTTTTTCAATTTCAAAGAAACATCCCACTGGCAAAACGTATTTTTGCCCGCGTGCAGGTGGCAATCCAGAAGCAGTTGTCTTGTAGACGCCATGACAGACAAATTCAGCTGCCGCGTGTTTTCCAGAAGGCTCTGTCATCACTACGATATTCTCCAGATGTTCATCATAGAACTCATCCATTTCTTTCATAAAATTCACAAAAGCATTTCTGCCTTTTGTTCTGTCTCCCTGATTCGTGTCATGAATGACTTCATCAGTAAGGTAACTCAACATTAAATCAAATTTTTTTTCGTTGAAGGCCTTATAATAATCTCGGATAATTTTTTCTGTCGTATCCATTTCCAACTCCTAAATATTTTTTAACCAATAATTTAACTTCTTCACAGTTTCTTCTTTTTCATCCCGGTCTTTCCAGCTGTACTCAGTGAATAACCCCGCCGCTGGTGAGAATCCTCTCGACTTCCAGAATTCATCCAACGGTTTGTATCCTTGCGGTTTGAGCAGATGATTGGAAGGCCTTTCAACGGAGCAGAAAGCAAGAATCTTTATTCCTGGTATCGACCTGGCATAATCCTCACGCTCTTGCATAAAAACTTTTCCAAGACCCAGTCCACGATACTCAGGAAGTAAAACGGATTCGCCAAAATAAAACACTTCATCAGTATTCAGCCCGTAAGCTTGAAGAGGTTTTTTAAAACTCTCTTCTTCCTCTCTGGCCCAAATGCCGGTTGTAGCTCCAACAATTTTATCTCCGTCTTTCACGATAAGAATAAAAGAATGCTTCGCTTTGAAATACGTTTCCAGATAAGTTTTTTCGTATTCTACCGTTCCTTCGTAGAGGTAAGGGAAATCCCAAAATACTTTTAATCTCAGGTGCGCGAGATCTTCAGCGATTTTTCTCGCTTCGCTCCCTGCATATTTCTCAATGGTAATGGAATTCATATTAAGGAGCTTTGTGAACCTGGAGGTTTGATTTTCTCAACTGATACTCAACAACTTCCTTGTTCTTGTTGACGGCTACATTGCATTCCATGATTTGCTCTGTCAGCGCATCCTGATTCATGCTTTGAAAAGAAAAGAGCATATAAAACAAATTTTCAATATTGTTCCATTTCGGATCAGCTGCATAAACTGGACGCTCGAGATTGAGGCCCTGTTCTTTTTTAAAGAGCAGGATGCATTCGCTCTGAAGATACTTTTTATAAGATTCATTGAGAGCAAGCTTACTGTAGAACTTATCTTTTTCCAGCTCAGCAGGAACAGTGTCATTGACTCCGCTCTCTTTTAAATAAATTTTTGAAGAATCGCTCAACTGCTTTTTAGTTGTGTCGACGAGCTGACCCACTGGACGGACTTCAACAGCGCTGCAACCCAAAAATAATAAAGAAATGAAAGTGAGAATATGTGTCTTTTTCATGCTTTCATTTTACAGGATTTTTTTTCAGAAAGTCATTGCCGGTGTTCATTCATTTAAAAAAATTATTTAACACTTAGACAGTCTTCGTCGTATTGGACAATTGCCAAAGATGCAGTGAAAGAATGCTCTGATAAGGAGCATAGGGCTCGCCTTCATGCTTGAGTTCCTTAGCAGTAGGCATTGTTTTTAAACCTTTCCAGATCTGATAGCCGCGTCGAATGCCAAAATCATCCACTGGCCAGATATCTAGTCTACCTAATTGAAAAAGAAGAACCATCTCAACGGTCCATTGTCCGATTCCTCTCAAAGGAACCAGTCTTTCGATTAACTCTTCATTAGTGAATTTCGCTGTTTCTTTTTTTGAAGGAACGACACCATCTATAGTTTTTTGAGCAATTTCCTTAATGGCCCTGACTTTATTGGATGAAAAACCGCATCCGCGAAGAATCTCATCGGGGGTTGCCAGAATTTGTTCGGGGGTAGGAAATTTCTTTCCCGGATAAAGCGCAATAAAACGTCCAGTGATGGTCGCTGCTGCCTTCATGTGAAGCTGTTGATTAGCCACGGCCCTGATGAGAGCTTCATATAAAGATCGTTTTGTTTTCAGGTTAAATTCAGGTTTGTATTGATCAGAAAGTTTTTTAAACTCCGGAAATTTTCGTCGAAGATATCGCAGTCCTTTCGCGTAATCAGATTCAGAATGTTTTATAGAATGCTTTACTGATGTTTTTTTCTTCATAGAGGAAATTCAGCTTTAAACCGTGCGCCTTTGCCTTCGACATTATTAACCCCAATCGATCCTCCATGAGCTTCAACGATCTGTCTGGTAATGTACAGACCTAATCCGAGACCTGATAGCGAACGATCATGATCTCCGCGCTCAAAGCGATCAAAGATAGTATCCATTTTATCATCCGGAATTCCTGGACCGTGGTCAGTCACCACCAATATGGCCTTGTCACCTGCCATTTTCAAATCGAGTTCTATCGGTTTTCCTTCTCCGTATTTTATGGCGTTAGATAGTAAATTGGTAATGACTTGTGAAGAACGGATGGGATCGAAAGATCCGCTTAGCGTTTCCGGAAAAGAAGTGCTGATCTGTACTCCGCTTCGGCTCGCTTCAAGTGAGAGTTGTGAAAGGGAATCGGTAGCAATCGCCGCAAGATCACAGTTCTCTTGCTTGATTTGAAATTTTCCCAGCTGTATATGTGTTAAATCCATCAATGCATTCTGCAGATCAACCAGTTTTTTCACAAGGCGATTTGTTTTGCGCAAACTCTCACGAACCTTGGCCACTGATTCATTCTCCGGACATTGCTCAACAGATCTTTCCAGGATTCTCAACTGAAGGACAATGGCAGTCAAAGGTGTACGCAATTCATGATTCGCAATAGACAAAAATTCATCTCTTGTTGTGAGAGCGTGCTTTAACTCAACTGTTCTTTCCTGAACTTTCTTTTCAAGATCCTGATGAGACTCAAGGATTTGTTGATAAGAAGAATTCAAAAGCGATCCCATTTTATTAATTGAATAAGTCAGCTTGCCGATTTCATCTTTGCCGACGATTTCGAGCTGGCGATCAAAATTTCCCAATCCATATTCTGCTGCAAGACGATTTAAACTATGAATTCGCGAAGTGATCGAGCGGGTAATGATCACCGCGAGTGAAATTCCAAAAAGAGATATCGTTATGACCAATACGAACAATACAAGGAAGATCTGATTTTCCATCGCCCGTGAGCCTTCGCTTAAGGCCGCGGAAAATTCATGTTCGTAGGCAGAGGCCAGGTTGTCCAGCATCTGTACGCGCTCAAGAACCGCTTCTTCTTTCTTCGCATTCATTCTACCGGCAACGATCTCTTCTTTATAATGAATAACCAGATTTTTAAATTCTGAAATGATTTCATCAGCCTTTTGCCAGCTGTAGATGGCCCGCTTCATATGATGAAAATTATGAAAGCGACGAAAGAAATAAATGCTGTTATCAATATCTTCAGGATGAACGCGTCCCTGGAGAAACCCCAGCTTCACACGCTGAAGGTCAGGATCTCTTTTGTTCAATTCAACCCGGGCTATATAATCGCCGTCAACGACTACAAGAGATTTGAAAACCTGTTCATAATCATCCTGATTTTTAGTCCTGGCGTATCTCTGGAAAATATAAAAGGCATTTTTTTGAGATTTAGACCATTCGCCCTCTCCGGCCACATAAGTTCTTACTGCCGAAAGATTGGTCATGGCATAACTTAATATAATAAGTTCAAAGACAACGAGAACAATCATCGTTCCGACCAAGAAAAAAACTTTCTTGCTCAGGGGAACATTCCGCCAGGATGAGAGAAGATGATTTATTTGCAATTTCATTTGATTTGCAAACTAACACACATGACCTTAAGGGAGTCTAAAGTTGAAAAATTTACCTTAGCAGGACAGCTGCTTAACTTGATTTAACAAATGGTCGAGTTCGAGAGGTTTTTGAATAAAGTGTTTGATGCCGTAAGCTTCTAATTTTTCCAATTCCTGATTTTGAGCTGACATGGCCAGCACGGGAATCTCATTCCATTCAGGCTTTTTAATTTGCTCTTCTCTAAACGCATAGCCGTCCATGACTGGCATAAGCATATCCATGAGAATGACATCAGGCTTGCCTTGTTCAAGTGCCTTGATCCCCTCTGAACCGTTCGGACTTGAATTGACTTCATAGCCTTCGCTCTCGAAAATTTCGACGAGCAACTCACGGATAGAAATGTCATCTTCGACAATAAGAATCTTTTTCATGGCAGAAGTATTGAACATGGATTCTACAATAAAAAGCGTAACATTCTGACAAATACTATCAATTTCATAGGCGAACTCTAACAATCGCTATCACTTATTAATATGTTGTAACGTCTCCCCGCCAAGCCTTTGAAAATTTTATAAATGAAGGACTTCCATAGAGGCACGTGATATAAGCTGGCCACTTTGTCTGAGGGAGTTTTTTTATGAAAGGTTTATTCACATTTGGTGTTTCCTTATTAATGGCCGTTTCTTCGTATGCTTCAACGCCGGTTCCAACTGATGGACGTTTCGACATCTGGCCAACAATCCCTTTCGTGAGAGGCGCTGATCTCTGCCAATATAAAGATGCCTACGGACAAACGCGCATTGAATATATGAACACCATGGTTCACTCGGCAGAAAAACTTCTCGCTCAAGGAGCTAAAGGATACGATGCTCTTAATCTTCTTGTGGCCTTCAATACAATGTATGAGCGCAATCAGGATCTCGCTGTTCGCTATCAATATCTCGACGTCACTCTTGAATCTTCTTTTAAAGCCTACCTTGATCAGTTCTATCGTCAGATTAATCCACGCTCAAAAAAAATCAGTTTTCAATACGTAAATGATATCGTCAATATCGTGAACGCGGCCAAAGCCGGAATGCGCGATGGCTATCTCGATGATTCTCTTCTCGCCAAATTAGATTTCATTGCTTACGGAACGTATGCCCTTGCTCCAAATTGTCAGGGCGATATTCAAGTCACAGTTCATCTCATCGGTAGAGACGGTTCTTCAGAATCTTTTATTGCTTCTGGAAAACCTGAGTACGTAATGAGTAAAATTGCAGCAGATATGTTTACGGAATTTCAACGGACTCAATTTCCCACTCAAATTAAAGTAGGAAATAAAATGCTGACTTTGATTGGTGGTTTGAATGGTTCAGTGGATCGCGTGGCCGATCCTCGCCTGGCAGAACAAGCATGTGAGACACTGGAAGCGCGCTTGCCAACTGACTTCGAACTGGATCTTTTAAATTCTTACGGTGACTGGTCTGGCGGTGTGAGCTTGAACGATAAGGTCTGGGCCCTTGCCGGAGATAAAGTCTTCGCGCCCACTCTCCGCAATCCTTCTCCTGTCAGAGAAAAATGGGAAGTGAACGCTGAAGAATATCTATACTATTGTGTAAAATAAAATTATTCGATGCCCTTGCCTTGCTTAAGAGTGCAGACAATTCTTTTCTGCAGGCTTTTGCCAAGGTAAGAACCGTCGAGATTGCTTCTTAAAGTATTTCCTTCGAGATAAATTTCATTGGTAAAATTTCCGACTTTTCCGCCCATAAAATAAACGTCAGCATCAGAAATAACTTTGTTGCCCTGACATCTTGCCTTTGCTTCAATTCTTACGCGAATGCCGACTCTTGGAAGTCTTTGCTTGCTTGATACAGTCTGGTTGTTCGTTCTGATTTCTTCTTTCTGGCTTTCACCTGTTTCATCGTCGTTGTATTCAACATTATAAACTTCGTAGTTATTTTCCTGATGTTGATCGACGATGTACTCGCCTTTGATTGGTCTGATTTCTGAGTAACAGTGATCATATCTTCCCTGCAATTCAGGGCAGGCCATTGCACCTGTTGAAAGTGTGATTGTTGCGAATACCAGTAACATTTTCATTTTAAACTTCCTTGTGTTTAATGAGTGTGTCGATAAAGGATAATGGGCCGCTCATTTTAAAGTCATTACGGGGCGCATTTTTTTAATACGTTTTTCGTATTCATCCTTTCCGTTTTAATTATCAATCCCTCCATTGTGACACCAGTAACATTACATCTTCAATTAAAATTTTTCATTTACATTGATTCAATTGACGAAAGTCACCCTTTGATATTTTCTTATGCAGATTTTTGATGAGGTCTATTGGAGGATCCCGTTCATGAAATTAACTTTTTCGATGCTCGTTTTGATACTCATTGCTTTTGTTTCATGCAAATCAAAATCTGGTTCAGGCTCACTTACGTCAGGTGAAGTAATAGACGGTTTGCGCGTTGGTGAATATCGCGTCGGTCTCTATAAAGATAAAGTCCTTGATACGCACAAGATCACTCACATTATCGTCGTAGGTTCTGCCGTCAAAGAAGATTCAGATCAATTTTTTCAATCCGGCCTGACTCGTGCCCAGCGCTACAAAGAAGTCTGGCCGGATCATCAAGTCGTGATCATGTCGGGTCCGGATGTAAAAGGTATGACTGATCAGGAAGTTTTCACCAAATATAAAATTCCGGTTGTTAAAGCCGTCATGAGAAAATTTAATGCGCACCTCATGATGGACGAAATGGAACAGTTTGATCAGATCGCAAGTTTTGATTTCTACGGTCACGCTTCTCCATGGGCAATGATCATTGGAAAAAACAACGCAGCCTTTGATCCAAGTGCGCACTACGAGCGTTTAAGGGCCATGAGATGGCGTTTTGTAGGCAATGCCTATGCGACATTGAATGCATGCAATGCTGGCTTTTATCTGGCCCCGGATTTAAGTCAAGGCCTGGGCATACCGGTTTCAGGATCACTGGCCGGCTCTTATTTTGAACGCATTGAATCGGATGGGCATTGGTACAAAGAAGAAGATCAATCCAGAGGCGGAAAAGTAACATCGAACACATTCAGCTTTGAAAATAAACTTTCCTGTGGTTCCGGCATGTGCACAAGAATGAAAGCGGCCCGCACTTACTATAATTCGTATTGGGGAGATTTCAACGCCGGTGGATTATCGTTTGATAAATTTTTCTGTAACTATGAAAACAGTCGCGATGGCCGCTGTGAGAAAGGAATGGCGACTTCATTGCTTGCCTATCCTTCAGTGAAACCAATTAATCTCGGCTCCGACTGGGAAGATATTCGCGATGTCGTCTACGACTGGCTATGTTCTACCGGAAAAACCAAAAGCTATTTTGAAAAATGCCGCTATGGAATTGAAAATGCTCTTTATCGCGGCGATTTGGAATACCAGACTTTCCCAGGGAATGAATTAAAGTGCGACTTTATTTCCTGTAATGCAAAGGTTGTCTGCAAATATAAAGGGACCATTGAAGAAGGTCCTACTCCAGGATCTTGTGGACTACAAACGCTCACAAACTATGCACCAGACAATGCGGCCAGAGAGTTTATGAACATAATGCGCGGCTTTGAGATGATAAAAAGATAACGTTCTCAGAATTATCTGAGAACGTTTTCAATATTGTGTTTTGCTTCGAGAGACCAAAGAAGTTTGATGTATTCAGCATGCGCCCACGCCAATGGTGTTGCCGACCCAGTCCCTTCTCCGGTTTTTTCAAAAACCTGCTCAGGAATCATCATTCCTTCATTCGCAAAGCCTAAGAAACTATCGATGACTGCATTGGTTTCTTTAAGAACATTCGTCCAGCTCAGATCATTGGCAGAATACCTTTCAATGGCGAAACGCGCGTGTTCCCCCGAAAGAAGCGGCCAGAGTCTTCCTTTCCCCTCTTCACCGTAAGCATCAAATGAATAGCGATACCAGCCTCGTCCTTTTGGAGTCAGAACACTGATATTTTGATCGACAATGTCTTTTGATTTTTTAATCAATGAGGAACTTCCAGGCTTCAAACCTAAAAGAGCAAGCTGCAAGAATCCTTGATCAAGCACTTTTTCCTGAGCCATTCTTTGGCTTGAATTGGCAATATGAATAGACGAACGGTCATTAGGATTCCAGGGAGCATCATAAGAACTTCCCCCCGCCATTCTCAGATAGTATTGACCATCACCATAAACACCAGAGGTGGTGTAAGTCCATGTGTCGATATTGTCATTTGGAGTGTTCAACCAGTGATTGGCCACGCTGGCGAGATTTTGACCGTAAGAGTTTTTAAAAATTTTAGAACCCACGATGAGTGCTGAAGCTGCAGCAGAAAAACTTGAAGGCGAAATACCGAAGTTTTCTTCCCAGCGTTCCTGATGTGTCCAGGGTCCGTATGTCGCGATGAAATTAAGTGCACTCGTCAGCATTGGTTCGAATTCATTGAAGAGAACTTCTTTTTCGGAATCGTTTGTCTTCAAATACAAATGATAAAACAAATGAATTGGAAAAGCGGTTTGATCGATTTGAAATCCTTCCCAATACGTTCTACCTGTTACCCAGGTGTTTTGCGGCCATGCGCCTGCCTTTGGAATAATTCTCGGATTGAGATTCCAGTTTCCTGAACCGGGTTTATATTGAACTTTCTTCAAAAAACGAAGAGCGTTCAGGGCCGATTGATAATCGCCGGAATTCAACAAAGCTACCGAGACATTAAACAAATCGCGCGGCCAGATTAAATGGTAACCGCCGATTTCAGCTCCCGGTTGTTCTTTTTGAGACTCGCCCCAGGGAACAGAAAGAGAAGCAATAAAGGCGCCCGGATTTAATTTATCTTCGTGGCACTTAAGAGTATAGAGTGAACGAAGAAAAAGCGTCGCTTGATCTTTCGTCAGATTTTTGGGAACGCGCAGGGATTGCAGATAATTATTCCACCCGTTCACGTAATCAGTTTTAGCTTGAGAGTAATCAAACATCTTCTTTGCGGCTTCACCGCTTGAAAAACGGTATATAACATAAAACTTATAAGTTCCTGCAACTGCCGGAAGATCAAGTTCTCCCGTGGAAGCCACGCTGCCATTGGTAGCAGTTGTGAATTCATAATCCATTTTGAAGTCGCGGTTTAAATCCTGCCAGCCATCAGAGAATCCCACAAAGCCAACCGATTTTTTTCTGAACCCTGTCGTAGCAGTCACCTGAAGCTGCGTGAGGTTTTCTTTGAAGAAAAAACCTTCGGGTGTCACAACAGCAGAATCAAAAGCTGCCGTATTGTTGAGCTGAGGTTTCGTCAAAAGAAAAAGCTCTATTCCATCTTGATTCAACGTCGCTTCTACTTCATCAATTAAAACGGATGAATCTTTGGCAGTAAAATAAGTGTGAGAAATTTTAAATCGACCGGCGTAATCAGAGTTTGTGATTTTAACTAGTGAAGGAGAAAGGACGGTAACTTCTTTTTTCAGGTCTCTTTCTTGTTTAAAAAACGTCGTGCCATCTGAGATTAGAAATTGTGAATCTTTTATCTGGGCCTGATCAACTGTCGGATAATAAACTTCAGTCAATGTCCCTTCTGAAATCGTAAACCAGAGAGGAGATCTGGCCGCACCGGTCTTTTCAAAAAAAGTTCCGACCTGAACTTTTCTTGCTGAAGCCCATGATCCTGGCACCCCCGGTGCTCCAAACGCTTCTCCATTAGAAAAACGGACAGGTTTGTTTGCGGCAGCGCAAGTGAGTGAAGTCAATACACCTAAACACAGTAAAAAGAATTTTGTTTTCATGGCGCCTATTGGACCAAAATTCACTTGATATTGAAAGCTTAAAATCCCCAATGGAATAAATATTATCTGCAAAAAATTGTTAAAGATTTCTTAAGAATTGTTACAAGATTTCAGCGCATATTTTCCTTCCAAAAATGCTATTGCAAATGTTAGGGTATCCCCTCCAAAAAGAATCCTAAACGTCTAAAAAACATGAGGAGCAATTTCATGAATTCCATGGCCAATAAAACTTTTTCGACTTTACAGCAAGTTGGAAAATCGTTGATGACTCCCGTGTCCGTTCTTCCTGCTGCCGGACTTCTTGTAGCACTCGGACGAATTCTTGAGCACCATTTCATTGGGAAACTCATTTTTTCAGGCGGTCTTGCCATTTTCGAACAATTGCCAGTAGTTTTCGCTATTGGTGTGGCCATCGGTTTTGCAGGCGGTGCCGGGGTAGCAGGGCTTGCAGCAGTTGTGGGTTATTTTACTTTCGCTAACGTTCTTAAAGTCATGAAAGATGCACTCGCTCTTCCTGTTGAAATCAATACTGGCGTTTTCGGCGGAATTATCATTGGATTACTGGCCGCGTATCTCTATAAAAGATTTTTTCAAATCAAACTCCACCCCGTGTTTGGATTTTTTGCAGGAAAAAGATTTGTTCCGATTATCACTGCGGCAGCCGCTGTTGTGGTGGGGGTTGCCTTAGGTTATGTCTGGCCTCCGGTTCAAAATGCGATCAATCACTTTGGCTCGTACATCATGAGTTCTGATTTGGGACCTGCTTTCTATGCAGCTGGAAAAAGACTTTTAATTCCATTGGGACTTCACCACGTTTACTACCAACCGTTCCTTTATGAATTTGGTTCTTTCGTCACATCAACTGGTGTTGCTGTTAAAGGTGAATCTGTGCGCTACTTCGCCGGAGATCCGACAGCGGGTCGTTTTATGGCAGCAGAGTTTCCGTTAATGCTTTTTGGATTACCAGCGGCCTGCTTTGCTATGTATCTCCGCGCTCCAGAAACTCGCAGAAAAGCGATTGCCGGGATTATGATTTCAGCGGCCCTTACTTCAATTATTACCGGGATTACGGAGCCAATTGAGTTCGCCTTTATTTTTGTTGCTCCCATTCTTTATATTTTTCACGTCTGTGCAGCTTTTCTCTCTGGATTGCTGACGGGACATTTTGATATTCACCTGGGCTACACCTTTTCTGCTTCCTTGATCGACTACATTGTCGGTGCAAGCAATATGAAAAATTCTCAGTATCTCTGGCTGGTTGTAGGTCCTGCCATTGCGGTTCTTTATTTTGGAGTTTTCTATTGGTTGATCGGCTTGATGGATATCAAAACTCCAGGGCGCGATGCTGATGATACGGATGAAAATGTAAGTGCCGTACCAGCTTCGCAAAAAGCCGCTGAAGTTCTGGTTGCCCTTGGTGGAACTCAAAACATCGTCAATCTTGATGCGTGCATTACTCGTCTCCGTCTTTCTGTAAATGATTCAACCAAAGTTAATCAGGAAAGATTGAAACAAATTGGTGCTGCAGGAATCATGGCCACGGGAAATAATTTTCAAGTTATTTTTGGAGTTGAATCTGATGCTCTAAAAGAAGAAATTAAGTCGCTGATGATGAATAAACCCGTCATAAAAACCGAAACTGTCGTTCCTGTAAAAGTTCAGACGAAATCAAACGGCACTATGCTGGGCTCACCTTTAAAAGGCGAAATTATGACTCTGGCGCAGGTACCGGATGAAACTTTTGCCACAAAAGTTTTAGGCGACGGCTTTGCTGTAAAACCAACAGAAGGTGTTGTCTACGCTCCGGTAGATGGAAAAATTGCCCAGCTCTTCAGAACAAATCACGCGATCGGTTTAACAACGGATGATGGTCTTGAAGTTTTGATTCACGTTGGAATTGATACTGTCAAAATGAACGGCCAGGGCTTCAATGCTTTGGTGAAAAAAGGTGACGTTGTTCTTCGCGGACAAAAACTCCTCGAGTTTGATCTGGATCTTGTACGTGAAAAAGCAAAATCTGATATCACTCCTGTAGTCATTACGAACATGAACAAAGTGGCCAACATGTCTCTGCAGGGAAATGGACAGATTCACAACGGTCACGACATAATGGAAATCACTTTTAAAAAATAAGAAAGGAAGAAACATGCAAACAGCAACAGTTAAAGTTTTAAATGAAGAAGGATTACACGCTCGCCCTGCTGGTGTGCTGGTAAAAACGGCAAGCTCATTCACTGCTGAAATTGAACTTTCAGCTGACGGTGATACTGCCAATGCAAAATCCATCATGAGTGTTATGGGACTTGGTCTTACAAAAGACACTGAAGTCGTCATCACCGCTGATGGCAGCGACGCTGAAGCTGCATTGAAAGAAATTACAAATCTTTTTAACAATAAGTTTCACCTGTAGTTTTTATGTTAAAAGGGAATTCCGCTTCTCCCGGCATCGCCATTGGGACTGCATTGTTAATTGCAGAAGAAGAACTCGTCATCCCTCAGTACGTCAGCTCTTTTGAACTTGAAGAAGCGCGTCTGGGTCAGGCCATTGAAAAATGCAAACACGAGTTGGTCATTCTCAAAGAGAAAACGCTGGCCAATCTCGGGGAAGACAAAGCTCAGATTTTTGAAGCGCACATTATGATTCTTCAGGATCCCGAGCTTCTCAAAAAAACCTTAAAGAAAATAAAAGCAGAAAGTGTGAATGCCGAATTCGCTCTTTCGACGGTTTCCAGACAATTCATTTCCATGTTTGAAGCCATGGAAGATGCCTATCTGAAAGAAAGGGCTGCGGATATCAGAGACGTCACTTCAAGGCTGCTTTATACTCTTTTGAAAAAAAATAAAATTTCATTGGAAAATTTATCGGGGCCGGTAATTCTTGTCGCAAAAGATCTGACTCCTTCGCAAACAGCTTCTATGGACCGCAAGAATGTTCTTGGTTTTCTCACTGATATCGGTGGAAAAACTTCACATACAGCCATTATGGCGCGCACACTGGAAATTCCTGCTGTTGTTGGTCTTCACAATATCACTTCTTCAGTAAAGTCCGGCGATATCATCGCTTTTGATGGTGAAACAGGAACGGTTGCAGTAAATCCCTCTGAAGAGGAAATGAAGAACTTTCAATTAAAGCACGAACAAAATCTCTCATACAAAAAGGAACTGCATTCACTTGTGGGTTTGAAGTCTGAAACGATTGACGGTATTCACGTTGAACTCGCCGGCAATATCGGAACTCCGGCGGACCTGGACGCTTTTGATCGCAATGATGGAGAAGCCATTGGTTTATACCGAACTGAATTTCTGTTTATGGATCGCACGAGCATGCCCACGGAAGATGAACAATATCATTCGTACGCAGCTGTGATTAAGGGTCTTAAAGGCAAAAACTGTATCATCAGAACGCTGGATATCGGCGGCGATAAGAAACTTGATTATCTCCATATTGGAGAAGAAGCGAATCCATTTTTGGGTTATAGAGCTATTCGCATTTGTCTGAAAGAAACAGAAATGTTTAAAACACAATTGCGCGCTCTTTACAGAGCTTCTGTGCACGGACCTCTTTCAATTATGTTCCCGATGATTTCTTCACTTGAAGAAACATTAGCCGTGAAGAAAATAGTTTCTGAAGTTAAAGAAGAAATGCGTTCGAGAAATGTGGCCTTCAGTGAAGATGTAAAATTGGGAATTATGATTGAAATTCCTGCAGCCGCAGTGATTTCAGATATACTTGCGGATCATGTCGATTTTTTCAGTATCGGCACGAATGATCTCACTCAGTACACATGTGCGGTTGACCGTATGAATGAAAAAATAGAGCATCTGTACAATCCATATAATCCCGGACTCCTTCGCCTGATTCACATGACAATCAAAAATGCCCGCGCTAAAAATAAGATGGTTGGCATTTGCGGATCTATGGCCCATCAAAAAGATCTTGTGCCTTTATTTGTCGGCATGGGAGTCAGTGAACTCAGCATGAGTGCCATGCACATACTTTCAACCAGAAAAATTATTCGCAGTTTAAAGCACAGTGATTGTAAAAAACTTGTAGATGAATTTATGAAAATGGGAACTGCTGACGAAATCAAAAATCTTTTAAGCTAAAAAAAAAGCCCCTGTAAAAGGGGCTTTTTTTTATTTACTTGTATTAGATGAATCTTTTGTCCATTCAGGCGGCTGATAGCCATTAGGAGTCTTGTCTTTGCCAGTTCTTGGCCCGTTATTGATAACACTTGAAGTGTCTCGTTTAGGTGAGTTGATTTCCGGAGCAAGGACGAGAAGATCTTCTGTGAGTTTTTTATAAACATCAGCAGAACCTTCAAGATTTTTATCTTTTCTTTTCACACATGTGATTTCCACATACTTTCTTACTGTGAATTTCAAATCTTCATCTTTGTAGAGCTCTGGCTCTTTACTGGTAACACCAATAAAATTGGTATCAATGACGAGACCTTTTTTATCTGCAGCATCCGGCATGATTTCCGCTGAAACAATACTCTTGATAGCTTTTTCATAACCCAAATAAGAACAAAGAGCGTCTCCATCCGTAATTCTTTTTTCTTTTGCTGGTCTGAAACGATAGTCGATTCTCATCGCATAGAATGGTTTTCCGAAGCCGGCGTCGAAAAGATCATCTTGTGTGAATTTTTTGAATTCAAGATTTTCTTTTTTCTTAGTATCTTCTGCTGATTTAGATTCTTCAGCAGCATCTTTTACTTTTCTGCTTGCTTCTTTTTCTTTTGAATAATCAGAAATACCAAATTTGTCCTGGCATCTTTTGATTTGTTCTGCAGAAGAAGTTCCGCTTTCAATGAGGTCGTCGCAAAGGTTGCGGGTTGCGGCCTGCGCGTATGTTAAGGAAGTAAGACCAATTAATAGAGCACACATTTTAAATTTCATCATGAAACCTCACTCCAATTAGTTTAATCCATATTCGCAGGCTCAATCAACTTTAGGGAGTAAATGGGCAAATTTTGTCCGACTAATCAGATCGGGTTTGGGTCAACTATAAACTTTTGTTCACGGTGAAAGTATTCACACTTGTAAACAACACAATTGGGAATTGGAAGCATGTTGTGGTTTTCAGGAAGGAAACTATGAAGAATGTTTCTGAGAGCGCCCCCGTGCGTGCTTAATCCGATGAATTTGTGATCAGTCTTCTCTATCAGTTCCAACATAACCTGAAAAAAACGATCGCGGGCCATTTTACGGGTTTCGCCGCCAGGAAATGAAATGTGATCGTTTTCCTTAGTGAAGCTTTGAAATTTCTGCCAAAGCTCTGCCCCGTACGTTTTGATAGTTTCTTCGTAGAGCAGACCTTCAGCTTCGCCGTAACTCATTTCTCTTAATCGGGAATCGACAATGAGCGGGATACCTTTTTTCTCAGCGACTAGTGCTCCTGTATTTAAGGCGCGGTTTAAATCGCTGGAGACAACAATATCGAGAGGGAAATCCAGCATTTTTTGCGCCAAAAAAGCTGCCTGCTCTTTGCCTTTTTCGTTGAGGTCTGTATTGGTGTGACCCTGGCAACGGCGTTCGCGGTTCCAGTCAGTTTCCCCATGTCTAAATACATAAAACACTCTATCCATAATTATTAATCTATCCTAGAATTCAGGAATAATGAACTTCCTGATAATTAAAGCTCTCCACATTATTGCTGTCGTCACCTGGTTTGCCGGACTCTTCTATATGCCTCGCCTCTTTGTTTACTTTGCCGAAGCAAATGACAAATCGCCTGAAGAAAAAAAGATTCTGCAAAACCAATTTAAAATCATGCAACGTAGGTTATGGTTTGGAATTACCTGGCCTTCCGCAATTGCCGTTCTCATGTTCGGGATGATGCTTGCCGTTCAATTTTGGCCTCTTAGCGATCACCCCTGGCTGGTTTTAAAACTGGCTTTTGTCGCAGGACTGTATGCCTATTTCATTTTTCTGGACGGAATCTTCCGTCAACAGCAAAAGGATATTATCGCGTTTTCTCCAATGGCCTTGAGAGTTATTAATGAAATTTCGACAATTTTTTTAGTGGCCATCGTCTTTTTAGTCGTTCTAAAAAATGTATTGAGTATGGTGTATGGAATTGTCGGGCTTTTGATTTTCATTGCCCTGCTCATGGTCGGTATTAAAGTTTACAAAAACATCAGAGAACGACAATGAATGACGATTGGAAATCAAAATTATCAGAAGATGAATATCGCGTTTTAAGAATGTGTGGCACAGAAGCTCCGTTCACTGGAAAATACAATTCATTCTATGAACCGGGTATCTATGTTTGCGCAGCTTGCGGACACGAATTGTTCAGCTCAGAAACAAAATACAACTCTCACAGCGGTTGGCCTTCTTTTTACGATATCCTGACAAAAGGTAACGTGAAAATGATTGAAGACAATAGTCACGGTATGATACGAACGGAAGTTCGCTGTGCTCATTGTGATTCTCACCTTGGACATGTTTTTCCTGACGGTCCACAACCAACAGGATTGCGCTATTGCATTAACTCTATCGCCCTAAAGCACGTAAAAAAATGATTAAAACAATTCTTAGTACATTGGCCTTAATGGCCATTCTCATTTTTTCTTATCTCTTCACGAAAAAACAGACCGAATTCAATCCGTTCACTCTTAACTTGAATACCTCAAAAGGAGTGACGACATTAAGCGAATTGAAAAAGGACAAACTTACGTTGATGTATTTCGGTTTTCTCACTTGTCCGGACGCTTGTCCTACAACTCTCTCTACAGTGGGAGCGGTATTTAAGGAAATGACTCCGGCCGAGCTCGCGAAATTGAATTTTCTTTTTGTGGATCTCGATCCAGAACGCGATTCTCTCGAACGTTTGAAAGAATACACTGGTTATTTTCATCCGATGATCACATCGATTTCAATGCCCTTAAAAGATCTGGATCCTTTCACACGCTATTTCGGTATTGTTTTTATGAAAGTCCCTCTTAAAAACTCCAAGATGGGCTACACGATAGATCATTCAACCGGAATTATGGTGATGAATCCTGAAGGAAAAATCCTTCCCCATATAGAACATGGTACTAACAAAACAGTGATGCTCGCTCTCATCAGAAAAATGCTCACGGAGATAAAATGAAAATTCTTTTTTCAACGGTATTAATTTTAATTTCAACAACAATCATGGCAGCTTCAAAGGTCGAAGTTAAGAATGTCATCATTCGTCTTCCTCCTCCTGGTTCAAATACTACGGCCGTGTTCATGGACATTATCAATAACGACAAAGCAGAAAGAACTTTAGAAAAAATGAGCGGGCCAATTTCTGATGATTTTGAATTGCATGAAATGGCGATGGCCGATGGCCGCATGACCATGCGAAATGTTCCCAAAATTACTCTTAAAAAAGGAGAACAAACGGTCCTAAAACCGGGTGGACTTCATATCATGGTTTTTAATTTAAAACGTCTGCTCAAAGAAAACGAAGCAGTTGATTTAAAGATGGACCTGGACCATGGGGAACAAATCTCAATAAAAGGCATTGTCAAAAAAGACCTATAAGTGCCTGCAACTACTAGTCTATTAATAGTTGTCTAAGACTCTTTCAAACAAACGTTTTAATTTTTTAAACATCCATGTTAGGATCTCAAACGTTCACATTAAACGTTGAGAGGCCAATAATGATGGTTAAAAAAGCGTGCTTCTTTAGCAAAAAAGAAGAAGCGACTTCAGATAAAACAAAAGACCTGATCCTCGATTCTGCAAGAAAACATTTTTGCGATAAAGGCTATGAAGGAACTTCCGTAAGAGACATCTGCTGCGAAGCTGGCGCTAATGTCAGTGCTATCAAATACCACTTCGGCGGCAAAGAAGGTCTTTACCGAGAGTGTTTCAAAATTTTCGGTGAATCAAGACTCAATTCAGCTTCAAAAATTTTAACGACTGCTTCATCGCTTGATGAATTAAAACTGCGAATGAAACTTTTTGCGGAAGATTTTATCAACGAAGGGCTGGAAAATATCACAACCACCAAAATGATCTGTCGTGAAATTGAAACAGAAAACCCGCTAATTGAAGATATCTTCACGGATACTTTTCTAAAGGTATACACAACTCTTGTTTCTGTTTTCGAGGATGCACAGACAAAAAAAATTCTTCGCAATGATGTAGAGCCCACGATCCTTGCTTCGCTTTTCTTTAACCAACTCACTTCCTCATTGAGAGTAGATCACGTTGGTGAAAAATATTTTAAAAAGACACTTAAGAATCAGGAATACAAAGACCAATTTATCAATAATACGATCTCCATTGTTTTCGATGGAATTAAATTTCAGGAGCAAAAAGTATGAAACTCGCGCACATCAGCGCGCTGCTCGGTCTGATGGTCATTACACCTCAGGCATTCAGTGCCCAGCTGACACTCAATGATTACTTGAAGCAGGTTGAAGAAAAAAACCAGGCGATGACTGCAAGTAAACTCATCACCGAATCGGCAGACCTAAGAGCTGACGAAGGAAAACTCATTTTCCGTCCGACCATCTTTGCTCAGGCCCAAACCTCGGTTGACAAAAAACCAACGACGAACCGAAATGCTCAGGGCGATGAGACTGATTACACTTTTTTCACAGCTGGTTTACAACAGCAATTCAGAACCGGTACCGCTGGAAAACTAAGCTATAATTTTTCTCACACGGAAATAATCAATGCGAGCCCGGGTTTTCTTCCGGTAAGCAATTTTCATGATGGAATTGCCACGTTGGAATTATCTCAATCTCTCTGGAGAAACCTTTGGGGTAAAGAAACGCGTGCGACAGAAACATTGATTTCTTCACAATCGCAAGCAAACAAGCATACAGAAAATTACAAAATCAAAGTAACCCTTGCACAGGCCGAATCCGTTTATTGGTCACTTTCACAAGTGAGAAAAGTTGTAAAAGTACAAAAAGAAAGTCTTGAGCGCGCTCAGAAAATCAGAACCTGGAACCAGAACAGGTTGAGAAATGGTCTCGCAGAAAGTGCAGATTTCCTTCAGTCGGATGCCAATTTCAAGGCAAGAGAATATGAATTAAAAAATGCTCTTCAGGAACAATTCAATCTTCAGAGAGCTTTTAATTCGTTAAGAGGAATAAACAATGAAGCGCTTGATGAAGATTTAGAATCTGTGGATTCAATAAAAATCAAAACACTTGCTCTTCCTGCAAAGGCTGATTTAAGAGACGATACGAAAGCAGCTATTGAATATGAAAAAATCGCAAAGGCGAACGCTTCTTTGGCGATTGAAAAAAACAAACCATCTTTTGAAGTTTACGGGACCTATGCACTTAACGGCCGTGATGTTGAAAGTAGTCAAGCCGTCACTAATTCATTCAAAACAGACCATGATACAAAAGCTATCGGTGTTCGCTTTGTTGCCCCTCTCGATTTCGGGACTACATCTGACAACATTAAGGCCTATAAAAATGACCAGATTGCAGCTGAACAAAATCTTCAGAGAAAGTTATTCGAGCAGGAACAACAATGGAATGATCTTGCTAGAAAGTTTGAAGATGCGAAAGAAAAACTTTCGCTCGTAGAGAAAATAGAAGAAGCGCAAAAAATTAAGGCGAGCAACGAACGCGACCGCCTAAGTAAAGGCCGCACTGTCACTTTCCAGGTGTTGAACTTCGAACAAGATTATGCAACTTCTGAACTGGCACGAATTCAAAATGAAACAAATATTTTAAACATTTATTCTCAATTAAAAATTTACAGTGCCGGAGGTACTAAATGAATTTGGCCAGCTTATCCATTAAGAGGCCGGTTTTCATCACGTGTATTGTTACAGTAATTCTCGTGGTGGGATGGCTCTCATTAAAAAAATTGCCCGTAGATCTTTTTCCTAACGTAACTTTTCCGATTGTTACGGTAACAACAGCTTATCCGGGCGCAGGTCCAGAAGAAGTTGAAACTCTTGTTTCAAAAGTTTATGAGGAAGAATTATCTAACGTACCAGGGTTGAAAAAACTATCATCAAACAACCTGGAAAACGTTTCAATCATCATTGCTGAATTTAACCTGAAAACAGACGTTAAATATGCCGAGCAACAAGTTCGCGATAAAGTAGCGGCTGCAAGAAAAAAACTTCCAGATGAAATTGATGAACCAGTTATCAGAAGAATAGACCCTGCAGATCAGCCTATTTTAACGATTGCTGTTCAGTCAGAATTATCTGATGGAGAAATTTATCAGCTTGTTGATAAAAAAATTAAGCCACAGTTTGAACAGGTCAACCAGGTTGGACTTGTGGAAATCGTTGGTGGTAGAAAAAGAGAAATTAAAGTTGAACTCGACCGCAATAAATTAAAGTCGCGCGAAATTTCTGCTTCTCAAGTTGCAAGCCGTCTTCAGATTTCTGGACAAAATATTCCCGCTGGTAAAGTTTCAAGCGCAACAAGTGATGCTGTCTTCAGAACACTGGGCGAATACAAAACTATTGATGAAATTAAATCAACCATCGTCAACTTTATCGGTAACGATGTTCCGATTACCGTTGCAGACGTGGGCTCTGTCAGAGACTCGCTGGAAGAAAGAAAAACTTACGGTTATTTCAACGGTCACAAGGCCTTGCTTCTTTCTATCTATAAACAGTCCGGTTCAAATACTATCGGCGTAGCTGAAGCAGTGAAAAAGAAAGTCGCTCAATTGAACGATACGTTCAAGGCCGACAATATCCAGCTCGACGTTGTTCGCGACGGGGCGAAACAAATTAAAGCCAACGTTGATGACGTGTATGAAACAATTATTATCGGGGTTATCCTAACGATTATCGTTGTCTTTTTCTTTCTTGGTTCAGGACGTTCAACGATCATCACAGGTCTTGCTCTTCCAAACTCGCTTTTAGGTGCATTTATTCTTCTTGCTGCTGCCGGTTTTACCGTTAACATCATGACCCTTCTTGCACTCTCGCTTGCCGTTGGTCTATTGATCGACGATGCGATCGTAGTTCGAGAAAATATTTTCCGTCACATTGAGATGGGCGCCGATCCTACAACGGCAGCGATCAAGGGAACGAATGAAGTAACCCTTGCAGTTATCGCAACTACATTAACTGTTATTGCAGTTTTTGGTCCAATCGCTTTCCTTGAAGGTGTCGTTGGTCAATTCTTTAAAGAATTCGGTTTGACGGTCTGTTTCGCTCTCGTCATTTCTCTTTTCGATGCTCTTACAATGGCACCGATGCTCTCTGCTTATTTTGCCGGAAAAATTGAACATCATCAGCCAGGTCACGTAAAAGTGAAAAAAGGCTTCTACGATCATACTGTGGGAGCAATGTTGGACAGCTTCAATAAATTCCAAGATTGGCTGGAAGATATTTATGTGGCCGTTTTGAAGTTCACTATGAAACGCCCATTCGTCATTCTTGGTCTTGCATTGGTTATTTTCTTTGCGAGCTTTGCAGCCCTGAAAAGTACGCCTAAAACATTCCTTCCACCTCAGGACTCAGGTGAATTCGTTGTTTCAATGGATTTAAAACCAGGAACAAGTTTGGACGGGATGAATACGATTGCCACTCAAATCGATGCAGCCGTAAGAAAAAACAAAGAAGTTTTCAGTACAGTCCTTACTGTCGGAGATAAAAATGGTCAGCCAGAAAAGGCCAGTATCTTTGTTAACCTTGTTCCTTCAAAACAACGTAAAGGTATCAACACATCTCAGTTCAAAGAGATCCTGAGACAACAACTGAAGCCTTTTGCTTATGCAAACGTCGCTGTAAAAGACTTTGATGCCGTTGGTGGTGGTCAGCGTCCATTCAACGTCAACATCGTTGGCGAAGACATGAAGGAAATCCAAAAGTACGCAGGCATGCTGTATACAAAATTAAAAAATCACCCTGCACTTAAAGATGTGGACACTTCAGATCGTCCGGGAAAACCAGAGTTTCAGGTTGTTCCAGACAGACGTAAGGCCGAAAAACTTGGTGTATCGACAACTCTAATGGGTAGCGAACTTCGTACAATGATCGAAGGAACAAAAGCAGCCGTCTTCAGAGAGCAAGGTGAAGAATATGATATCCGCGTACGCTTACAGGAAGATCAGCGCGATCTTAAAAAAGCATACGATGCGACTTATGTTCCAAACATCAACAACTCTTTGATCAAACTTTCCAGCATGACAACTCCACTTGAAACAGCGGGACCTGCAACTATCAACCGCCAGGATCGCGGTCGCTATATTCAGATTTCTTCTGATATTGCTCCTAATGGTCCGGGTATGGGTGGTGCGATTGCAGATATTAACAGAATGATGAAAGATGAAATTAAACTTCCATCAAACATGAGATACCAATACGTAGGTCAGGCTGAAAACTTCCAGGAGTTGATGGCCAATATGATCGTAGCTGCCGGATTAGGTATTATGTTTATCTATTTCGTACTCGCTTCACTGTATGAATCTTTTGTCACTCCGTTTACGATCATGCTAGTTCTGCCACTTGCGATGTGTGGAGCTTTCTACGCGCTCGCCATAACTGGCGCATCACTCGACCTTTTCTCAATGATCGGTTGTATTATGCTTCTTGGAGTTGCAACGAAAAACTCTATTCTTCTCGTGGACTATGCCAACCAGCAAGTTCAAGGTGGAATGAGCTTGTACGATGCAGTTATTGCTTCAGGGAAAGCAAGATTACGTCCTATTCTTATGACTTCTTTCGCTCTTATTGCCGGGATGATTCCACTGGCAATCGGATTGAACGAGGCTTCTAAGCAAAGAACTTCGATGGGGATTGCAGTTATCGGAGGACTCATTTCTTCGACACTTCTTACTCTCGTGGTAATTCCTGCAGCCTATAGTTATATTGAGCGATTCAGAGTCTGGTCTGGAGCCAAACTCAAAAAGATCTTTATGGCACAATAATAAATGGCCCCTCTGCAAAGAGGGGCTTTTTTTTTGCTCGGGAACGATTAGAATAAGTTTATGAAATTTATTCTCGCACTTTTAATCTTTACCAACACTCTTCAAGCAAAAGAACAACTTCGAGCAGTCACTGTTTCAACCCTGCCAGCTCCACTTATTTTAAATTCGCGCATCTCAACGGACGGGCTTGTCAGTGATTATTTAAAGGCGCTAGCAGAAGAACTTAATGCAGATTTAACAATTGAATTGCTTTCTCGTCAGAGGATTGATGCGAAAGAAGAAACGTTTGATATAAATTGTTACACCAGTTATATGTGGAATTATCGCCCGGACGATTTCTCGTGGAGCAAACCACTCTACTTTAAAAAAGAAATCATCGCCGGTATAAAGCCAGTGCCAGCAACTCTTAATGATTTCTCTGGAGAGAACATCGGCACATTGACCGGCTACAAGTATCCCTCACTTGAAAAATTATTCAGAGAAAAGAAACTTTTGCGAAATGATGTGGAAATCGAAGAGCAGAATTTTCAAAAGCTGATCAATAAGCGCATTTCCTATATTGTCTCTGATGAAATGCTCATTGCTTATTTTAGAAAAAATAATCCTCTGACTTCAAAAATAATACAATCAGCTTATTTAATAGAGGGTGAATTTCCCATTCAATGCGCCATCAGAAAAAGTTCAAAACTAACCGTTACCCGTATGAATCAGGCGATCGATGCGCTTCTTTCATCTGGAAAAATGGAACAAATTTTTAAACGCTACCGCTAAAAATCACAAAAGATTTTTCAAAGCGGAATTCAAAGTTTCTTCTGTCTTGGCAAAACAGAATCTGATCATCTTGGATCCTTCATCCGATTTAATATAAAACGCAGAAGTTGGAATAGTGGCAACTTTCTTTTCTTCAATCAGTTTTTTACAAAAATCAACATCCGTTTCACCTTCTGGGAGAAGGGCGATTGTAAAATAAGTCCCGGCTGGATTGAGAACATTAAAGCCGCGCTCTTTTAATCCACTGACAAGGAGGTCACGTTTCTTACGATAGTCGCGTTTGAATTCGGCAAGGTATTCATCCATGTTGGCCAGCGCTTCTGCCATGGCCACTTGAAAGGGATGGGCCACACAAAAAGTTGTAAACTGATGGACGTTGTGAATAGCCTTAATGATTTCCGCAGGAGCACAACACCATCCGATTTTCCAACCAGTCAAACCAAATGTTTTACCGGTTGAAGAGATTGTGATCGTGCGCTCTTTCAAATTTTTAAAACAGGCTGTCGGAACATGAGCGCGTTCGAATGTGAGGAACTCATACACTTCATCTGAAAGAATATAAAAATCATTTTCAACAGCAAGAGCTCCGATCTTTAAAATTTCTTCCTTTGTGAACATTTTCCCCGTTGGATTATGAGGATTGTTCAAGATCAGCATTTTCGTTTTAGGAGAAATTGCCATTTGCAATTCTTCAAAATTCAGGCTGAAATCCGGAGCATGTAATGTTACCGGGACAACCGTTGCTCCTGCCATTTGAATCGAGGCCAAATAAGAATCGTAAAAAGGTTCAAGGATGATGGCTTCGTCGCCAGGATTCAATACGGCCATGGCCGTGCAAAAAATGGCTTCTGTCGCTCCACAGGTGACCAGGATTTCCGAATTAGGATCATAATCCAATCCATAATATTTTTTATAGTTACCTGCTATCGCTGTACGCAGAGGTAAAATCCCTGGTGACGGAGCATACTGATTTTTACCTTCTTCCATGGCCTTAGAGGCGAGATCGACCAGCCAACGGGGTCCGTCAAAGTCCGGAAATCCCTGTGAGAGATTAATCGCGGAATTTTGAATTGCCAGCTTGGTCATGGTAGAAAAAATCGATTCTTTGAAGGCCGTGATCGTATGGTTTAATGGTTTCATAGTCCCTGTCTTTTTGCTTTTAATTTACCCTATCTTTACTACAGTCTACTGGCCAAAAAAAGCAAGTTTTACTATAAAAGCGTCAAAACTATTCATAGGAAAATATCGTGTCGTTTATCATCAGTGCTCAAGATCATGAAGAGATGAAAAAGCTCGCCAGTCTGGTCAGAGTAATGAACAGTCAGGGCCACAATCCGGCCACTTCCGGAAACTATTCTCTACGCTCCAAGACTTCGCCTGAGATCGCCCTTGTTTCAGAATCAGGCATCGATAAAAGTAAATTTTCAGAAGAAAATTTTCTTCCCATCTTTTGGGAAACAAGACAGATGCATCCTGATTATAAAAACTCAGGAAGAAAATCCTCTGATGAAACTGACATTCATCTAACTATTTATCAGATCACCAAAGCTAATTGCGTTCTTCACAGCCACATTCTGGATGCACTTTTATTTGCTGATTTGTTTTACGGAAAACCACACGCAACGATTGAAGGTCTTGAACTACTCAAAGGTTTTCGTGGAATAAAAACTCACGATCTGAAAATTAACATTCCTTGTTTTGACAACACTCAGGACATTGCCACGCTTGCCGAGCAGATAAAACCTGCCATTCTCTCTCAAAAAAATAACTATGGTCTTCTTCTCCGTGGCCACGGCGTTTACGTTTGGGGAGACAGTGTTGAAGAAGCCAAGAGACATCTGGAAGTTTTTGAATACATTTTTAAATATTACTTAAATTCAAGAAGAGGCTACTAATGACAGCTCTGTATGTTGCTAAAGAAAACAGAACAATTACTGATTTTAATGAAATCCAAAAGTATATGACGATCCAGGGAGTGATTCTCACCAGATGGGAAGCAAAAGCGCCGCTGAACGAAAATTCAACTCAGGAAGAAATTCTTGCGGCCTATTCACACGAACTAAAACCTTTCATGGAAAAAAACGGCTTCGTTGATGCTGATGTTGTCAATATACACCCGGGTCTGGGAGAAGAAGCGTTAAAAGGTATTCGTGAAAAATTCATGAAAGAACATATTCACACTGAAGATGAAATCAGGTTTTTTGTGGATGGCGAAGGAAAATTCTGGTTCAACTTCGGCGAAGGTGATGTTTACGGACTGACGTGTACACGCGGTGATTTTATTTCAGTTCCAAATCACGTCAATCACTGGTTTGACCCTGCTCCGAATTATTTTGTTAAGGCCATCAGAATTTTTTCCAACAAAGAAGGATGGACTCCTCACTATACAAATTCAGGTGTCGATTCGAGATTCAATCCATGAAATACATTTTAATGGATATTGAAGGAACGACTACATCAATCAGCTTCGTCCACGACGTGCTTTTTCCATACTCTGCTGAGCGAATGAAATCGTATATCGAAAAGCATCTGACTGATCCGAACGTCCAGGAAGTTATGCTAAAAACGCAAAGTACTGTTCGCGAAGAAGAAGATCTTAATCTTAACAAAGATCAGATCATTGAAAAGCTTCTTGAATGGATCAAGATTGATCGCAAACACGGCGCTCTAAAAAAGCTGCAAGGATTAATCTGGCATGATGGATACGCGGCCGGCGAAATTAAAGGCCATCTTTATGACGACGTTCCACCTGCGCTTAAAAGCTGGAAAGAGAAAGGCTTTGATCTTGGAATTTATTCCTCGGGATCAGTCGATGCCCAAAGATCGCTTTTTGGTCACTCTCTGTTTGGTGATTTAAATTCATTCTTTTCCCATAATTTCGACACAGCTGTTGGCGGTAAACGTGAATCGCAGTCTTATCGCAATATTCTCGAGACACTAAAACTTAAAGCTGAAGAAGTTCTCTTTCTGTCGGACATCACTGAAGAACTGGACGCTGCCCACGCTGCTGGAATTAATACGATACAACTTGTTCGTAGCGAACCGGTGCTAAACAGCACTCACAAACAAGTGAAAAATTTCTCTGAGATAAAACTCTAAAATCGCCACCAGAAGTCGAGGTTAACTAAATAACCTTGTCTTCCCAGGCTGAATTCTGAAAAATCAACTGACGAAACACCAATCATTGTATGAAAGTTTTTATCAATAACGTAATAACCGATATTGCCACCGACTTTCTTTTTGTTGACGTCAACCTTTGGACCGAAAATTAACTGATTCCAATTAGCGAACATATAGCCATAAGAAAAAGATAATTCAAGGTTCAAGTCCTTCTGGTATTCTTCGCTGTTAATTAAAGACTGATCTTCAGGTTTCTGAGTAAAGAATTTAAATTTTGCATAAGTCTTAAAATTAGAATTGGAATTTGTATCAAAGTAGCCGGAGAATTGATAAGAGCCTTTTCGTGGATCTTTGTAGTATTGGAATCCATTTTCAACTGCTAATTGTATGTCTTCGTTTTCGAAGAGTTTATTTTTTACCGCAAAGTTTGTTACGCCAAATATAGTTGAAGCCAGGTTCACATCAACCTGAAACCAGTTAGTCACTCCATAAGAAAAAATGGAAGGACCAGCGAGGAATTCCCTCTTATTTAAGTTCGTAGCAGTCATCCCCTGCACAGTCCCTGCGTATACGAGTGGCTTATATTTGGCCGCCACTTTTTTATCATTGCGAACATGCAGATCATAGCGAGCAGGAAAATCATTTCGAAGTTTAGTCAGGTCTATTCTACGAAGATAATTTTCAGGTCTGATAATGGCACTTTTATTGTGCGTTTCCACGGTGGCAATGAAAAGATCAGAGTTATCAGTCAATCCTGAAATTCGTGCATAACCGATGACTTGATTAGAGTCATGAGAATAAATGGCCAGAATATCGCCAGGAGCAAGAACAATTTGCTTGTCCAGCCTTTGAATCTGAATGCCGCCATCACCGACAATTCCACTAACGATAAATTCATGGTCATAAGCAAAACTGCTCGTCCAGCTAAACAATAAAAAGAATGCAATCCAAAGTTTCATCATTTACAATATTCTCACTCAAATTCTTTAGGAGTAATCATAATGAAAGTTGGCGACATTTACCAAGAAGAAATAAAAATCACACCTGATCATATTCAAAAATTTGCTGAATTCTCAGGAGATTTTAATCCGGTTCATTTTAATGATGATGAGGCCAGGGCCCAGGGATTTAAGGGGCGCATTGCTCATGGTATGATTTCCGCTTCCTTCTTTTCAAAAATTTTCGCTAACACTTTTCCTGGCCCGGGAACAATTTATCTTAGCCAGACATTCAAATTTCATGCGCCTGTTTATTTAAATGACGTTCTTCACTACAGGCTTGAGGTTGTTTCACAAAAAGAAGGAAAACCGATTTTTACGGTAAAGACTGAGGCATTTGGAGAAGATCAACAGCTCCGCACGAGCGGCGAAGCTGTCATCAGAGCTAAAGCTTAAGAATTATTCTTTAATTGAAAGAGGAATAATGATTTTTTCATTAAGACCGGCATCAGTGAAATTTACTATGACTTGCCAGTTTCCTCTCATGACAAAATAAGCATCCTGAATAAAGAAATGATTCATTTCTTCAAGCGTTTCGATTTTCACGGGAGACGATCCGTGTCCGTGACCATTCATATCCATCCATAATTTTACTTTTACATCGGTCACTTGAGAGTTGCTTGGTGAGATAACATGAACGATAAACTCGCTGGCTTCAGTTGAAGTCGGCCATTTTTCAAAACGGAGATGAGCACATGTTTTTTCATTGGTCGTTGAACAGTAGTTTTCAGTGTGAATTCCACCTTCGTGATCACCAGCGAATGTAATTGCATTGAAAGAAAATACAGCAAAAAGGGCAAGCCATTTCATGGAAAAGCTCCTGTAAAATATCTTAATAGTTGAAGCGTACAATACTTTTTTTCTACTCTTCTGAATAGTCATTCACCACTCAAAATGCTAAAAAAAAGCATGAAAAAATTTATCTTCACACTAGCTCTTGCACTAACGACATTGCAGTTAAATGCAGCAATGATCATAGATAAAATCAGTGGCTTTTCACTGACAAAAAACAGTATTCAGACCATTAATTTTGCTCATTCTAAAACGCCCTCTGTCATTATTTTTCTTTCTAAAGATTGTCCCTGTTCAAAAGCGAATCTGGATTACCTGAATGACCTCTCCGTGCAGTTTAAAACCTTCCAGTTTATCGGTGTTCATTCTAAGAAAGGGACCCGATCGGAAGAAATAGCTCAATATCTACAGGATAAAAAATTGAACTTTGATGTAGTGAATGACAACGATTTAAAAATTGCGGATCAATTCAAGGCCCTCAAAACGCCTCATGTTTTTGTCGTCAGTACTGCCGGTGAAATTTTATACAATGGCGGAGTCACTAACACGACTTCTCCCGCGAACGCAAAAGAGCATTTTTTAAAAACAACTCTACTGGAAATCCAAAACAATCAAGCTGTCACTCATCAGGAAACGCGCACGCTGGGTTGTTTTATAACGAGATAGAAAAATGAAATATTGTATTGTCGTCTGTCTATTTTTTCTTCTTTCTGGCTGTGGAAAATCACCGCTACAAATGAAAAAAACAAATGACGTTTCCGGTTCAACGGGAATTGAAATTGCAAAAACTTTAAAAACAACACAACAGTCCCTCGCTTTAAACTGGCTAAGCCCGGTCAACAGCACAGATGAAGCTCACGCGCTTCTGATTGCGAAGAAAAACGGTGTGGCCACAGATCTCCCTGACCAGGTGAAGATTTTTTTGTGGATGCCAACGATGGGACATGGTTCAAGTCCTATCACAATAAAAAAATTGGGGACTGGTCTATACGACCTCAGTCAGGTCTATTTTATTATGGACGGATTCTGGCAATTGAGAATTCAACTTAAAAATGGCAATGAAGTTATTGATGAGGAAATCTTTGAAATAAATATATGATGAAGAGTTTGTTTTTAATCACATTTTTTTTCTTTTCAATTTCATCGTGGGGATCATCCTGTTGTGGCGGGGGGTCTTCGTCATCAATGATCATTACCGGTGACAACGTCCAGGAGCTGAACATCGGCTTTGGTCATCGCAATGACCTGGGACAGACGGATAGCGCTGGATGGGCCAGTTTTCATGACAGCAGAACTAAAGATCAACAGAGCTCTTTAAGCATACAATATCAACGCATGCTTCAAGATCAGTTGCAGCTTGGCGGGAAAATTTCTTTTATCGACAAAAATCTTCGCAAACAAGGTCGAGTTGAAAATAAAAGCGGTCCCGGTGATTTCGAAGTCCAGGGAACATGGGAGTTTCTCCCGGAGAGAACTTATTCATTCATTAAACCTCGCGGTTTTTTATATAGTAAATTCAGTCTGCCGAATTCAAAAAGCTTATATGATTCTCATTCCGTGATATACAGTGATGTGAGAGGTTCAGGGCTATACACTGCTTCTTTGGGAACATTTTTTCTCAAGCGTTTTTCGTTAATGACTTTAAAAGCAGGAGCTGAAGTTCAACATTTGTTTGGAAGAACTTTCAGCGAAGGGAAGCTCGACGATTACAATAAATTCATCCTGCCCTTAGGGGCGACCTATTCCTTTGATCCTGCACCCATTTCATGGGGTCTGAATTCAACATGGAACTATCAAACGAAAAAGAAATTCAGTGGCACTGTCAATTCAGTATCAGCGAAAGAATATTTTTGGGAAATAGGGACGTTTATCAACTGGACTGTGAACCGTGAAGAGACCTGGGGTGTGAGCTATGCAGACTCAACAATCGTCGGTAAGAATATTAATTCCCCACTCTATCGAAGTTTCGGTCTGAGCTATACTTTGGCTACAGCTTTGTAGCTTTCTGAAAATTGTCCCAAAGTAAAACTTTTTCCAAAATGATGGCGAGCGCCTGATTGATTGGTATTTCCTTATCCAGCAACTTGGGGTCGAGTGTTTCAAGACGCTTTTTCCAGACTTCTATATAAGGAATGTCTTCATCAACGTGCTTAAAATCTGGCGTAAAAGAATCATTCTTTTTTAATTCCCGGCAAATAGAATAATCGATGCCCTTTTTTCCATTTCGTGCAGAAACTCCAAAGGCCCTGCAAATAAAAGGACGATGGTCGTATTCGCGACAACGTGCTTTTCCATTTGCTTCATCGGAAACTTCCAAAAATAAACAGCGGTCCTCAGCACTTTGCAATGCTTTTTCAAGAACACTTTCAGCACTGCCTTGCTCAAGAAGATGCAAGGCCATTGGTAAAAGTTCATAAGGTGCACAGGAAATGTCTGGTTTGAAACAACATTTCCCGCATCCTGGTGGGCAGATCAGAGTACTTTTCTGCTGAAAATCTCCAAACACTTTTGAGATTTCATCATATTTCATTTTTATGGAATGAGACAATTCTCTGCTGATCATACAATTTAAATAATTTTCTTAATTCGCAAATATTCTTCAAAAACTTTCAGAAAATTTTCTATGTCTTCAGGGTAAATGGCACCGATGTTTGAAAGTCTGAATGTATTCACATCGCCAACTTTTCCTGGATAAATTGTAAATCCTCTTTCAAAAAGATAATCATGCATTTCATTGAATGAATAATTCGGGCTTTTCGGATCCATAATGGCAGTTAACAATTTTGCATGATGTTTTTCTTCAACGAGAAATGTGAAGCCAAGTTCTTTCACTTTCTTTTTCATCACTTCATACATACTTGCATATCGTGCCCATCGTTTTTCAGGACCTTCAGTAAAGTACTCATTGATGGCCTGTCTCAAAGCATAGAGAGTCTGCACTGGAGGAGTGAAGAGAAACTGCTTATTTTTTTCAAGATAAAGATGATTTTCGAGTAAATTGAAATAAAAATTTCTTGGCTTAATTTCTTTAGTTTTGAGAAGCGACTGCTTATTCGCAATAACAAAACTGATTCCGGCCATTCCCTGAATACATTTATTTGAAGACGACACTAGATAATGAATATTATCTTTTTCTACATTGATGTCCATGCCGGCAAACGATGACATGGCATCGACAATGGTTTCTACATTATATTTTTGAGCCAATGCCGAAAGTTCAGACAAAGGATTTAAAATTCCCACAGTAGTTTCATGATGAATAAAGGCCAGATGAGAAATTTCATCTTTATGTAAACTAAGAACGTGTTCAACAGAAGGAAAATCAAGAGGCTTTCCCCAAGTCGCAATGTATTTGATGTGCCCAATGCCATAGGCTTCACAAATCTTCTGCATTCTCTCGCCGTAAGCCCCATTATTGAGAATGAGAACTTTTTTATCGTGAGGAACGACAGATGTTAAACAAGCTTCAACTCCTCCAGTTCCTGATGAAGTCAGCATCACTGCTGTATGGTTTTTTTCGCCGTAAGCAGCTTTGATAAGATCATTGCGTACAGACAGTGTCAGTTCACCAAATTCAAGTTCACGAGGACAAATATCGGGCACGACCATCGCATTTTTCACAGTATCAGTCGTCGTGGCAGGACCAGGATTCAATAAAATATTTCTTTTTACTTCTTTCATATGTTCTCCAATTCAAAAAACTCAGTAGCTGTTTTTGTTTCTTAGTTACCAGATATGGACGCGCTTGTCGGACGGCAAAACCATCGGGTCTGTCGATTTGCAATTAAACGCTTCTTCGAAACCTGAAAAATGTTTAACAACCTCATTGACTCTGGCGATTCCCAATGAATGCGGGTCAGATTTTAAACGAAGCTCTTTTACTCCCGGCAACTGAACTTCACACCAAGAACGCGCGTAATTTAAAAAGAATTGCTGCTGCTCTTTCTTCTTCTGTTCCGCAGATAATTTTTTTCCATCAAAGGCTGCGTCGTAGGCAGCCGTCAAGCCTACAAGATCGCCGATATTTTCACCCAGAGTATATTCGCCATTCATTCCAGCTTTGTTATATTGATCGATAAGCGAAGCTGTGAGTTCTTTAAACCTTTTTAAATCTTTTGCAGACATCCATTCACGCAGTTTCCCGTCAGCATCGTACTTAGCCCCTTGATCATCAATACCGTGGCCCAATTCATGTCCAACAACCATGCCTACGCCAGCAAGATTTTCAACAAGAGAACTGTTTTGATCGTAGAAAGGATATTGCAGAATTCCCTGTAACATTGTGAACTGGTTGTATGAGGGTTCATAAAAAGCATTCACTTCAAGAGGTCTTACCCCTTCCCATGAACGAATATCTTTCAGCTCGCTAAAATATTTAAACTCTCTTTCTTCCTTAATATCGTCACGAAGATCATTGTTCGCCAAAAATCTTTCTGGATTATAGTCTGCGGTCTTTAAAAACTTCCAGTCTGCAAAAGTTTTTGGTGCCACAAGTCTCATATACGCTTTCGAAATTTTTCTCATCGCCTCTTTTTTTGCTGCCGGAGTCAGCCAGGTATTTTTCTTTAAAGAATTTTGGATGCTCTTTTTGATTAAGCCAACAAGCTCTGCAACTTTTGCTGAAGAAAAATTCGGGAACATTTTTGGAAGGACAGTATAATCCATTTCCGGGCCAAAACTATGCATAGTCATTTCGGTGCATTCTTCATGAAGTTCTGAGCGTTTATTTTTACCGCCTAAAAACTTATTTCTGAAGGCAAACACCTCATCATAAAACCCAGGATTTGATTTATCTATTCTTGGATATAGTTCATAGAACAACTGAATGGTCTTCAACTCTTCCAAAGTAAATTCCTTTGCAATTTTTGCCAGAAATGGATAAGCCTTAGGGTTGAGAATGCGAATTTGTGTTTTTTTCGGCAATTGATTCAAAAATGATTTCAGCTCAAGCTCTGGGTAATTTTCCAAAAGATCTTCTTTCGGAACAAAAAGCCGGCGCGAATAGGCCAGTCTCATTTCAGCAGGAAAAAGTCGGTTGTTCTGCATATCTTGTTCATACTTCACAACTGTTTTTGCTTTTTCCCCGGGTTCACTTACGCCGATTGCTTTAAAAAAATCCACGGCAATTTTTTCAAACTCTTTAATCAACTCTTCATTTTTGGCATAGCTCTTTTCCGGCAGAAAAGAGTACCCCGGGCTGATGACAATATCAGACTTCCTCGGATCATCGAAATTATCGAGACTCCAGTACCCCATGAACCCTGGATCGCCAGAATGAATGCGCTGAACATGCAGGTACATCCAGTCTTTTTTATTCTGAACTTTTTCCAGTTCACTTTTTTTCTTTGCTATATAAACAGCTTCCTCTTTTGCTCTCGCCGGTTCATTCAAACACGACAGATAATAATTCTTTAACTGCAAGGCAATCGGATCTTTCGTTTCAGCCTTGGCAAGATCTGCCAGTGTATTTTTTTTAAACTCCAAAATTCGTTCAGCTGAATCGCTGAAGGCAAAGGCGTGTCTTCTGCGATCTTCTCTCAGTTTGAAACTTTCAATAACTTTAGAGCACGCATGTTCATAAAGATTTTCGCAAGGATTTATTTTTTCATTGATAGGAAATTCTCTACGGGCCGGTATTTCACTGCTGGCTCCAAACGCAGAGAGCGAGAAGAAGAACGACACTAATACTTTTTTCATTAACTTTATTCCTTCAAATAAAAAAGGGCCCGATGGCCCTTTATAAGTACTATTTCGATTGGACAAACTTTGTAAATCTCACGCTGACTTCAGCAGGAGTTACCTTGGGTCTTCCCAGCTTTTCAGGTGAACCTTTTTTTGTTTTCAAGTGAACAAAAACTGGACCTTCATTTTTGCTTTTAACTTCATCAAGGATTTCACCAAAACGATTGATCATATCTGTTGAATAGATTTTTGAATAACCAAAACCTGCAGCGATCGCGCCGAAAGAAATCCCTCCGGTAACAGTTCCTTGTCCACCAGTTGAATCATGAACTTCGTTATCGATCAAAATATGAATCAAGTTATGCGGTTTATAGGCTCCAGCCGTGGCCATCGATCCGGTTCTCATCAGTAAGGCTCCGTCACCATCAAGGACGACTACTTTAAGGCTTGGCTTACAAAGAGCAATTCCCAAACCAAAAGCTAGTGCGCATCCCATAGAGCCAACCATATAAAATTGATTCTCGCGATCACCCACTTCGTAAAGTTCACGGCCAGTCTTTCCAGTCGTTGCAATAACGGCAACGTCTGAACCAAGATGCTGCTGAACTTTCTCAAGAACCGGAGTTCTCATTTCACGTTGAGCATAGTCGAGTTCAAATTTATCAGAATGAGAAATATTGAATGCTTTTTGAGACGCTGCTGTTTTCTTTTGTAGTTTGTATTCCGCAATGTCGTCTTTTCTCATGACAAACACAAAGGGCTGAGATGTTTTTTTCATGTAATCATCAGCAGCTTTAAGTGCTGGTAATACTTCTTCTTCAGTTTGCGGAAAGAACGCCCATTTCATCTTCATGGTTTCCAGCATCTGTGTGGTAATTTGTCCCATGAGTTCGTGTTGAGGTTCATCAGCAGCACCACCAGGTTCTCCGCGAAGAGTTGTAATAACCATCACCGGAAGATTGAAAGTGTAAGTTAAAGATGTGAGCGGATTAACTGCATTTCCAAGGCCGGAGTTCTGGAACATGACGACTGCTCTTTTCCCTGCGACTGTTGCTCCGGCAGCGATCGCAACGGCGTCTCCTTCGTTCACGCTGTCGATGAAGTCAAATCCATCGGCATCAATAACATAGTTAATAAACGGCTTTAAATAAGAACAAGGAGTCCCTGTATAAAAATTAAAGCCAAGTTCTCTAGCGGGAATAAGAAATTTATCTGCTGTAATCATAATTTTATCCAATAGCGGTTAGTATAAGTTGTTTTGCCTTCATTTAATATTTTGTTCTCCAGAACTCCGCCATTTTTCACAATGGTTTTTACCGAGCCCAGATTATCTTCATCACAAGTCACAAGCACACGATCCAATTTTAAAACATCTCTGCAAAATTCTAGAGATTGTTTTAAAATCTCAGTGGCAATCCCCTTTTTTCTGTAAGATGTCGCCACAGCGTAGCCTATATTTCCTCCAAGCTTCATTAAATGATCATTAAGCTTGTGTCTGATACTCGATCTCCCTACAATTTTCCCATCGAGAAAAGCGTACAACATCGAATGAGGAACTCTATCAGGTCTTAAATTTCTTCCGTGGTACTCGTCATCATGAATGCGAAGCAATTCTTCAAACGACATTCCGGGTTTATAAGCAAAACTGTACCACTCCGGATCCATATCTCTAAAAAGCACGAGGCCTTCAAAGAAGGCCTCAGCATCATTTTCATTAAGAGCACGAAGCTCAAGTTTCATTAAAATTTCTGACCGCGAGTAACGTCTGCATAGTTATCAATATCCATCCAGTGACCATCGATATACATAACGTTAATTTTAACTTTTTTCTCAAGAAGAGTGTTCATCAAATCAGGAAGCTTCATTTTATTGAAGTCTGGCTTAGTTGAAAGTTCTTCAAGGGTTTTAGCTAGAATTTCAGAACCCACTTTATTAGTCTTGATCAAACCTACATATTCACCGTGTGCATTGCTACAGTCTGAAGCTTTGCCGAAGCTGATATTCTTCAGATCTGTCGCATCTTCATTCCACGATTTCGTGTGAGCACGTGAACAAGTGACAAAGTCACCTACATAGTCAGGAGCTCTGTTCTCGACAGTTGCATCAACGACAATTGTGATATCGCCTTTTTCTTCAAGAAGTCTTGAAAGAATATATTTTCTGTAAAGGATATCGCCGTAAGAGATGATGCAATTGTCGACAATTTCTTTTTTCGCAAGAAGAAGTGAAGAAAGCTCAGAAGTATTTTCCCAGTTTTCATTGTAAACGTATTTGATGTTCTGGAATTTGAACGCTTCTTTTTTGTAGCCTGTGACAATTGAGATGTCTTTGATCTCATGATCGTAAAAGCTGTTGATTGATTGCTCGATTAATGGTTTGCCATTGATGTCGATTAAAACTTTTGGCTTATCTTCTGTTAATTCTTTCAAATCCGCACCACGAGAAGCGGCCAGCAAGATCGCTCGAGGTTTATCTGCGTCCGCAACAGAAAGATAAAGTTTTTCAGCAGCTTCAAGTTCTTTATCATTTTGAAGTCTGAAAAGTTCAGCAACTGGAACAACCTTATCTTCAATATTCATTAAAGTTTGTTCTTCAAAAATCTGTTTAGTCACTTTCTGCATAGCTGTGACGGCCATTCTCATCTGGTGGTTGGCCCAGATACAAACTGAAATATTCGCATCTCTGAATGCTTGAGTCGGAGTAGCATAATATTTTGTTGGAACAATAACGATCGGACAAGATTTGCTTCTTTCGCCCCACTCTTTCATGAAGGCCAGGATTTCATCCGGCTTAGAAATTTTTGAGTGCATAAGAATGCCGTTTGCTCCGGCCAGGCGGTAAGCTTCAGCGCGCTTAAGTGCTTCTCCCATTCCCCAGCCAGCGATAAGGGCCTCAACGCGAGCGATGATATTGAAATCGTCGTCCAGTTTTGTGTCCTGACCTGCTTTGATTTTTCCGCAAAATTCTTCAATGTCAGCGAGAGGTTGAGCATCTGTTCTCAAAAATGAATTTGTTTTAGGGAAAATTTTATCTTCGATACACACCCCTGCAACGCCTCTTTGTTCAAGCTTCGTCACAAGTCTTCTCATGTTGTTGAAGTTACCGTAACCAGTGTCTCCGTCGAGAAGAATAGGCACAGTCGTCGCATCTGACATAAATTCTACCACTTCAAGAACCTGAGTCCATGAAGCTTCGTTGTTGTCGCGGACGCCTAGGGCCGCTGAAATAGAAAGACCTGAACCCCAGATCCCTTTGAAACCTGCTTCTTCAGCAATCTTAGCTGAAATTCCGTTGTGTGCTTCCATGAGAAACTCAAGTTCGTTACTCATAAGCATGTTGCGTAGCTGAGTCGTCTTTTTGATCATAGGTTTTTTCATACAAAATTTTCCTTATAAACATTGAAGGCCATGTAAAGTCCGAAGAGAACAATCAGAAGACCACAGGCCCTTGAGAAATTAATAAAAAAGCGTTCGGGTATTTTATTCTGGTAACGATGAACTATTTTTAAAAGAAGGAAAAACCAGGTCGCTGATCCAATAGCAATGCCAATGGAAAGACCCATATAATTTGTAAAGGAATTGGAAAAAAGGTTCCAGGACTTGATAACAGCAGCGATACCGGACATTGTCGCAACTAAAGTCGGATTGGAAGAGTAAATCAGCACGCCGAGAAGAAAATAACTTGAAGCCCGCGTTTTCTTTTGCTCATCATCCTTGTTCAAATTGAAGTTTTGTTTTTTAACAAAAAGTTCGCGAAGACCAAAAACGAGAAGGAAGACAACACCCAGAATTTTTAAACTCAATACAGTTTTCGGTGTGAAATGAAACAAAGAAAGGCCGGTCAGAATAATCATGAAGTAGATAAAATCCATCAGCGATCCGCCAAGAGCGATGGAATACGCAGAACGGAAATTTTTGCGAATGAGTGTATTCACAACCCAAACATTAATGGGCCCAACGGGAATACAAATGAGGAATCCAACGATCCATCCGACGAGAAAAGCAATCATGCGATTTTTTCTCCCGCGAGTTCTGAGTTAATTTTGAACTGATAGATGAACATGCCGGCCATCCAGAGATTTCCAAAGATGATGGCAAAAGTGAAAAGCACATTGGGCATTTTCAATAGAAATGAAATAATCAAAAACATAATATGAACGGAAGGCCCGATCATTGACCACAATCTGAGAGCAAGCAAATTTCTTTCACAGTAACTTTCAGGTTGATGAGTGAGAACTCTTCCCTGATTTCCTGCCTGCAGACTGCTATAGCCCAAATAAAGTCTGAGCATAAACTTGCGAAGCACAGAGCCGTTGTTTTTCTCAGCTTCATGAAGTTTCGTTTTTAGTTCTTCAATTTCACGGACAACAAAAGCTCCATCACCATTTTCATACGAAATATATTCGGTGAGGTAATGGTCATAAGAAATAGAATGGAAAGCTTTTGAAATACCAGCAAGGATTACTAACATCCATGGCTGGATAACACTTGCTGAGAACTGGTGGCGCATTCCCAGGGCCAGAGAAAAATAAACGATCATGTTGACTGTATAATCCACAATGCCGTCAATGAGTCTACCGAACTCAGTTCCATTTTTCTTCAGGCGCGCAACCATACCATCGCAGCAGTCAAGAACTGCAAACAACAAGAAGTAAAATGCTCCCCATTGATAGCCTGACTCTGTTCCTTTGTAGAAATTATAACCTGCTCCAACACCCGACATTAGAGCAAGGAAGGAATATTGGTTTGGTGTAATAGGAAGAGCATAGAGGCTTTTCACAACGACAAAAGCAATTGGTCTGAAAAAATAAATATCCACCGGCTCTTCCGCATGAATATTTTTCAATGATTTTTTATATTCTGTTAGCCAGCTCATTCAAATAATCTTTTTGCTTTGTCCAGGTCTTCTCGATTATCGATTTCAACCCAGCGTTCACTTGTTGTCTGGTGAACGGCCATGTCGTGATCCATAAGGAATTCATTCATCACGTGTTCCCAGTTTTTAGAAATATTTTTTTCTTCTGCAAGAAATTTTTTGCAGGCATCGTACATGTCATCGCGGTAATCTTTTGAAAATTTCAAAATGCCGATAGCTTCCCCGGCAAAACGGTATCTTTCTCTTTCTTCTTCAGAAACGGCTCTTTTGTCGATGGTCATGCGAACGAATCCATCTTTATCGACCATCGCCTTAGCGCTTTCAATATCGTCAATAGAACTGTCTCCAACCAGAATCTGGTTTGCACCTTTATCGTTAACAAAAGTTTTTAAAATGCTTGGATCATAAATCAAATCAGCATCAAAAAGCAGAAAGTCACCTTGCACTTTTTCCAGTCCGTAATAAAAAGAATAAGTATTTCCTTTGACTCTATAGTCTTCGTTCACTGCAAAGCTGATATCGAAATCTTTTTTAAATTTTGAAAGATATTCTTCAAGCATGTCGCGTTTGTATCCAGTGACAACGACAACATTTCTAATGCCCGCATCTTTCCAGGCTTCAAAGTGCCAATCCATCAATGGTTTTCCATTAACAGGAAGAAGGCTTTTTGGATTTTCTGTCACGTCCGCGATTCGTGAACCGTAGCCTGCGGCGAGAATTAGTGCTGTATAATTTTTCATTTCTATAAATCCTGTCTTTTTCTATTGTCTTTTTTTAGCCCAGAGACGATCCATTGTTCTCTTGAGTGGTTTGTGATGATCTTTTTTCCAATCGTGGATAGTCACTGCATTGAACGCATCAGAAAAACATGTGCGTCCATGAAGAACTTGAGAATCATAAGTCAGAAGAATCTCTCCCGCCTGAAAAGTATGTCTGTATTGATTGTCAGAATGCTCAAGAACCGCATCGAGAGTATCCAATGCGTACGTTTGCTCGTCTGTTAAAAACTTCTCGAGTTTCTGATGAGCCGATTCCATGTAAGGACGAAGATGTCTGAACATCGGTTCGCCTTTTTTGTTGTAAGTAATAATGGGTGCTTCGTAAGTAGCATCTTTTACGCCTCGCTGTTCCCAATAGAAATTCCTTTCAAGAATCGCGAGAACATCCGGATGTTTTTCTTTTAGGATTTTATGAACAAGTAAACCGTTCACCAGAATGTTTTCACCACCGGCATAGGCAGGCGCAATACAGGCAAGGATCAAATATTCCCAGTGATAAGGAACGTTGACGTTATCAGTATGAATTGAACCACCTTCGCGCGTCTGGTGGTAGCGAGCTCCTTTCGTCATTGAATTTGTTCTGTCGCGATCGTAAACGAGGATCGCTCTGTCGCCTGCTTCATTCTGCACTTCACATTCGCCAAGAACATTTCCAATAAGCCAGCTGATAGTTCGCTGCTCAGTGATTGTGTATTTATTGTGAAGATCAATAAAAGGCTTTACGATAACAATTCGTTTTCCATTTTCAAGTTCGTTTCTCACTTCTTCCATTTCGCGACGAAATGTCGGACAGTCTTCAACATCCAGAATTTTTGCATCTTCAAGTCGATTGTAGACATGAAGCGATTTTATGTAGTCATAAATTTCATTTTGAGCTTCACCCGAAAATGAATAATAAAAATTATCATTTAGCATAGCGTAATCCTGGGTTGATACCGTCTTGTAATTGAGGGCTCCACTATAACCCTCGCTCTTGGAGAATTCAACTTTTTAAGTCCAGAATGCAGGAGACAGAACGGGAAATTCTGAGGTACAAAAAAAGAAAAAAATATTCCACCCATAGGGCTCAAAATGAAAGCTGTCATTTTCTTAGTATTTCTTACACTTCTTTCTGTTTTCAACGTTCACGCTGAAATTGTTAAAGATATTCAGATCACTGGAAACACTAAAACAAAAGAGTGGGCCTTGCTACGAAGAGTCAACGTTCATGTCGGTGATGATCTGACTCCTTCAGAAGTGGAAGACATTCGCATTCGTTTTTCACAAAACCCTCAATACAATCTCAAATCTTTCAAGTTTGAAGATGGCATTTTAAAAATCGAAATTGAAGACAAGTGGTCTATCATCCCCGTTCCGCTCATTTCCCAGTCCGGCGAATATTACATGCGCGGTGTAGGATTTTATGAAAATAATTTTTTGGGACGAATGGAAACACTCGTGCCGGCAGTGGCCTGGACAAATTCAGGGATTAATTATCTGCTGCTTTATAATTCAGAAAACTTTTTTTCTTCCAATTGGGGAATTTCATCTTTAGTCGTGCGCTTAAATACTCTTTCCCGCTTCTACAGACACAAAGTAGAACAAACCAGTTTTGAGTCGAGAACGACAGCTTTTGAAATCACGCCGAATTATTTCTATAAAAATCTGGTTTTCAAAACCGGGCCGATTTTCTTTAAAAAAGACGTTTTCTTAAAAGGCGCACCTGAAGCTCAACACTTCGAAGGAGCTGGACTGCGTTCGCGTTTTCACATTAAAGAGTATGAACAGCTGGATACTCTTTTCAAAGGTTACTACGTCACGTTTAACAATTATATTATTCGCACGAAGAGTGGCAGCGACACGTTTTTTCATGGCAAACTGGAATTGGCGGCAACGACTCCTGTCTTCGGTGATCACTTCGTGAATTTTTCTGAAAATTTGGGTCTAGCTTCGGCGAAAACAATGTTCTATCAATTCTCAGAAGGGGCCCATGAAGGTTTTAGAGGATATGATGGAGAAAGTATTCACATGCAAAGATATGCGGCCACAATGCTTCAGTACCAACATCACGTCTGGGATCGACTTTACGCTGTTGGATTTTTTGAAAATACCCGCTCAGTTCTGGTCAATCCCATCTACGGTGGAGCTCATTTAAATGAAAATACAATCGGCGGTGGGTTTCGTTATTATCTGAAGAAAATTACTATCCCGGGTATCAATGTTGAATACGGATACAACCTGCAGGATAAATCATCTCACATTCACTTCAACGTGGGACTAAAACTATAATTCTATTGTAACGGTTGAATGTTCTTTATCGAATAGGAATTTCGCTTTCTCAAAGCTTGGAGGAAGGATGCAACCTTTGCAGTTTGAAAAGCCGTACTCTTCCTTTGGGATTTTCAGGAATTTGTCAAAATCCTGATTCATGTTTTCATCGTGGTAAAGTTTTACTGCGTATTCACCGCAAGGAATGTCTTTAAAGACATATTCAACCTTTTTATCAGTGATGGGTGAACGACCTTTTCTGAAGGCCGCTGGACCGTTTTTTTGCGGTTTAAAAGTACCTGGAGAATTGTCGAGGTCAAATTTAATCTGTCCGTCACTGTTTTTTAAACCTGTCACAATCATTTTCAAATCGCCAAAACAAGCTTCTGTTTTTGATGCTTCCTGCGCCTGCAGAGTTGAAACCATAGTGAAAACGAGGGCGATTTTTAAAATCATAACTGTTCCAGTTCCTTATCAAATTTCTTATTGATGAATTCGAGGTTTTCATTGGCGTTTGAAAGCTTTTCAAACAGCTCGTCGATCATTTGATTTAATTTTCCGATGGCATGAGTGTAATCGGTAATCTTGGCCGAGTCCATTGCCTGCGATGCCTTTTCCAGTTCCACGTTGATTCTGTTGAGAAGATCTTCATTCTTTGTAATTTCAGCTTCGCATTTTTCAATTTCTTCTTTTACAGGTTTTGTTAATCTGCCGCGCTCCACTGCAATTTCAGCACGCTTTTGCTTGATTTCCTTTTCAGTGAGTTTGGCCTTCACTGTCTTCGGTTTATTTTCTTCGCTTTCCCAACCGATCTTTTCCAGGAAGTCGTCATAAGTCCCGTTGAAAAATTCTGCATTACCATTGTGAAAAATCACCAATTTTGTAGCGAGATTGCGAAGCATGATTTCACTGTGGGTAACAATGACAACGGCACCGGGAAAGTTTCCGATTTCTTCCGTGAGAGATTCAATCGATTCCATATCAAGGTGGTTCGTTGGCTCATCTAATAAAAGTAAATTGGCAGGTTTCGCAAGAATTTTTCCCAGAAGAACGCGGGCGCGCTCACCACCGGATAAGACTTTTATTTTTTTATTGGCCAGGTCTCCTTCAAACATCATCGTGCCGCAGATATTGCGAACATTTGAAATAGCAAGATCCCCGTTGGCCGATTGAATTTCCTCGGCAATCGTATTGTCCATGTTGAGGCGATTGATGTTCGTCTGGCCGAAATGTCCGATCTGCGCCGATGGATGAAAACTCACTTTCCCTTCAAAAGGATCCAGAGTTCCACCAATGACATTGAGAAGAGTCGACTTTCCTTTTCCGTTTTTCCCAATGATCCCGATGCGGTCTTCGCGATTAATGGTGAAACTTAAATTATGAAAGAGCGCATGCTCAGGCTTATTATCATAAGCGAAGGCCAGGTGTTTTACTTCGGCAATTTGTTTGCCAGGACATTCGACAAAACGAAAGCGGAATCCAAGGTTTTCAATATTGCCCAACTTGTCCATCGAGCTCATTTTTTCCAGCGCTTTCATTCGAGACTGCGCTTGAGCCGCTTTAGAAGCCTTGGCCTTAAAGCGTTCGACAAAAGCTTCCATCTCTTTGCGTTTTTTATCCAGATTCTCTCTGGTTTTTTCGTACATTTCTTCATCCTGCAAAATCTGTTCATAAAACTTTGCAGTGTCGCCTTTTATTTTTTTAAGTTGTCTGCGATGAAGACCCATCGTGTGAGTCACTACATCATCCATGAACTCGCGGTCGTGGGTGATTAACATGATTTCGCCTGGAAAGTTTTTAAGAAAACTTTTCAGCCATCGCATACTCACAATGTCGAGGTAGTTGGTAGGTTCATCCAATAAAAGCAGGTCGGGGCGCTTAAGAAGAACCTTGGTTAAATTAATGCGGATCTGATATCCACCCGAGAAACTCTTAGGGTCTTTTTGCAAATCTTCATCAGAAAAGCCCAGACCAAACAAAATTTTTTCTGCTTCGTGCTCATTGAAATCTTCAGGATTTAAAACCTGTGTGCATTCTTCGAGTACTGTGGGTTTAGTAAAGTGAATATGCTGCTCAAGCGCACCGAGTTTATAACCTTTAGGAATGGTAATTTCACCAGAATCCGGCGCTAACTCTCCGAGAATCAGTTTAAAAAGGGTCGATTTACCGGTACCGTTTCTTCCCACAAGCCCGACTCTCTCACGAGGTCCAATTTGAAAAGTCACATTTTCAAATAATTCTTGCGCGCCGAAATGTTTCGATAAATTTTTAGACTGGATCATTGTACTCTCGCTTAAGGGGCCATCTTATGCTAAAGTCTCCCGAAATTCATTAAAATTTTGATTACACCAGGTCCCCTTTTAAGGAGATCGATTAGCAAGGAATTCTATGTCTAAAAACTACAGCAAATTGAAAAACATCGCCGTCGTCGCGCACGTTGACCATGGTAAAACAACTCTTGTTGATTGCCTTCTTAAGCAATCGAACACATTCGACGAACGCGAGCAAGTTGCTGAACGTGTAATGGACTCTGGTGAAATCGAAAAAGAACGCGGGATCACAATTACAGCGAAAAACTGTGCGTTTATCTGGAAAGATACAAAAATCAACCTTCTGGATACTCCAGGCCACGCCGACTTCGGTGGTGAAGTTGAACGTTCTCTCATGATGGTTGACGGGGTTCTTCTTCTCGTTGACGCTTCAGAAGGTCCATTGCCGCAAACAAGATTCGTTCTTCAAAAAGCGATGGAAAGACATATTAAAATCGGTGTTGTTATCAACAAGATCGACAGACCCGATCAACGTATCGAAGAAGTTAAGCACGATATTGAATCACTATTCCTTGAAATGGCCGATCAATTGAACATCACAGACTTCGATCTTGATATTCCTATCATCTACGCTTCTGCAAGAGCAGGTATCGCGACTCACGACTACAAAGTTCCGGGAACTGATATTCAACCAATTCTTGATTTCATGGTTTCTGATTTCTATCCTGAACCAAAAATTTCTCAGGGTGATGATCTTCAGCTTCTCGTTACAAACCTTTCATACTCTCCTTACCTTGGACCGCTTCTTATCGGAAGAATTCAACGAGGAACAATTAAGAAAGCCGGAAACTACACTCTTTGTGACGAAGCCAGAAAAGATAAAACTTTTAAAGTTACAGCTATTCAAGAATTCTCAGCTTTAAAAATTACTGAAGTTGAAGAAGCAAAAGCTGGAGAAATTGTTATTGTCGCTGGAACAGAGAACGGAAAAATTGGTGACACTATTGTTTCGACAAATAATATCGATCCACTTCCGCGTATTTCTGTTGAACCACCTACTGTAGGGGTTCAGGTTTCTGTTTCCACAACTCCACTTTCAGGACAAGAAGGTGAATACCTCACGTCGAGAAAGCTTGAAGAATTTTTGGAAGACTCTATTAAAACGAACGTTGCTCTTCAATATGAAGGCACTGACGATCCGAAAGTTTTCATCCTTAAAGGTCGTGGAGAACTTCAACTTGCTATCGTTTTCGAACAACTAAGAAGAAAAGGATTCGAGTTCATGGTTGGTCGTCCACAAGTTCTTTTCCAAACAAATGAAGCTGGTGAAAAGCTAGAACCATTCGAAAAAGTGGTTCTTGATATTCCAAATGATTCAACTGGTGCGATTACTGAAAAGCTTTCACAAAGAAAAGGGATCATGGAAAACATGATGCCACTTGGTGAAGACCGCACAAGAGTTGTCTTTATTATTCCTTCACGCGGACTTATTGGTTACCGCGGTATCTTCCTGACTGACACACGTGGCGCAGGACTTATGTCTTCTGAATTCCTTGGTTACAGACCATACACAGGCGACATGCTTGGACGTCAGAACGGTGCAATGGTTTCTGACCGCGCCGGCAAAATGACTCCTTACGCTCTGTTTAACCTTCTTGCTAACGGCAAGCAGTTTGTAAAACCAGGTGAAGCAACATATGAAGGTATGGTTATTGGCGAGCACACTCGTCCAAACGATATCGTTGTTAACTGCGTTCGTGAAAAACACTTATCTTCAGTTAGAACTGCAGGTAAAGATGAGAACGTTATCCTTCCACCAATCGTTAACAGAACGCTTGAATGGGCACTGGACTGGATCGACAATGATGAATGGGTTGAGATCACTCCGGTTTCAATTAGAATCAGAAAGAAAGAACTTGCTGGTAATAAACGTTCAGTTATTAGAAAGGGGTAAATTATGAAGAAGCTTCTCGGTTTCATTGCACTTTTTTTCACGCTCTCTCTCTCTGCTGCAACATTGGATGGAATTAATTTCGCCGATAAAGTTAACGTTGATGGAAAAGAACTTGTTTTAAATGGAATTGGAATCCGAAAGGCGACTATCCTGAAAATCAAAGTTTATTACGGTGCTCTTTATCTTGATTCAAAGACAAAAGACCCTGCTGCTTTCTTAAGCACATCGTCTCCAAAACAAATTGTTATGCATTTCGTTCGCGAAGTTGAAGCAAAAAAACTTCGCGACGCTTTTAATGAAGGAATGGAAGCGGCCAATTCAAATTATGCTTCTTACAAAGTGATGACGGAAAAATTCAACTCACTTATTCCTGATGTCGTTAAAAATGATCAGATTATTTTAAACTTTCTTGCTGACGGCGTAACCGTTACTAGCAAAGGGAAGACATCTGAAAAAATCGGTAACGGCGAGTTCTCCAAGGCCCTTCTCAACATCTGGTTCACCAATCCACGTGATGAACAGTTGAAAAACGGCCTGCTTGGAAAATAAATTTCTAAAGTAAATCTATTGTAATTTCGCGCCCTTATCCCAAAAGGGCGCCTTTTTTCCTCTCTTTTTTGCCACCTAGCACCTTTTGACTGTTTACAATTCAGAATAATATCAAAAAGTTGAAGGCCATAGCTTAAGAGCTTAGCAATTTTGTCATCACAAATTGATAACTGTTTGTGATGCTTTATACTTTTAAAGTAAACAAGTTTTAAGGAAGACTTATGGATAGAAAAATGCACGTAACTATTGTTGATGATGTGAAGGACAATCTTAAAAGTTATAATGAATTGTTATCCCCCACATTCAATCTTGAGCTGATTCAGAACCCGCTCGATCTTCTAACTTTTCTATCTAAAACACATACTGATCTAGTTCTTCTCGATCTGCATATGCCAACGATAAATGGATTTGAACTTTATCAGAAATTCAAAGTCACTCATCCCGATCTGCCGGTTATTTTTCTTTCTGGAGATCCTTCGGAAGAATCGGTTATCCGCGGATTAAATCTTGGCGCCGACGACTTCATTGTTAAGCCAGTTTCTCTTCGCGAACTTGTGGCAAGAATAAAAAACAAAATCAACATGAAGCCCGGAACTTCACAAGACAACACCATTAGTTTTGATGGATTTAAATTGTATTGTGATATGCAGATGGCAGAAATCAATGAAGAGAAAATTCAGCTGACTCCAATTGAATTTAAACTCATTCACCTGCTTGCGAAAAATCCAAATAAAGTTTTCAGCCGCGAATACATTACAAATTTGTTATGGCCGAATGTTCACGTTCAAAACCAGAACATTGATACTCACCTTTCAAACCTTAGAAAGAAATTGATGCCGTTTTCTCGTTATATCAAGACGATTAAATCACGCGGATACATTCTAAGAATCGGCTAATGATCGCTTCTCAAAAAAAAATGATGGATAAGGCCCAGCAGTTCAACCTGGCCAGTTCGCCGGTGAGCAGCTTCATGGTCACCAACTTCATTTCTTTAAGAGAGAATTATTCTATCAGACATACAATTGAAACTTTCCGCATACATCACATAAGTGGTGCGCCTGTCATTGATGAGAAAGGACAATTGCTGGGAATTATTTCCGAATACGATCTGCTGATTCAAGCGGCTTCCAAAAAGCTCAGCAGTACAATAGATTTTAAAGTGGACGTGAAATATGCATATCCAGAGACTTCTTTAAAAGAAGTTCTCATCATGCTCTACAAAGAACGCTTAAAATGGATTCCAGTTATTGATAAAAACCAATACGTTCTTGGCACCGTTTCCCGAATTGATGTTCTAAACTTTATCTCGGCACAAAAGGTTGACGATTAAATAACGGTTTCAATTTCCTTTATCAGAAAGTCCAGGCCATTTTGTTTTTGCACTTTCATCATCGGATTATTTGTACCGATATCACCCAATGCTTTCATAAAACTTTCATCATTCAATTCTTTTTCTTCAATGATAATGGATCCAAGTTTCTTATGTGCTTCAAGTGCATTAAAAAACTGTTCATTCTTCTGGGCAATTTTAAGTGGAATATAAATTGATTTTTTACCAACGGCGATCAATTCACAAACGGTTCCGGCCCCTGAACGCGAAACTGTAACTGTTGCAAGTTTGAACAGATCAATCATTTCTTTTCCGACAAAAGCTAAAGGAATGTAGTCTTGTGATGAATGTTTGGAATATTCATTGAGAAACGATTTTCCCACCTGGTGAACGATAATGTATTTTTCGGTGAGCTTTTGAAGATTTCTCTCAATCAATTTATTAATCAACTGAGCACCGTTCCCGCCACCGGTGACGAAAAGAATGGGTTTCGTTTCATTGTTAAGAGCGCGTCCATTGATAATGATGTTGTTAATGGAATCGGTATAGCACTCTTCGCGGAGAGGATACCCCGAAAAAAAAGTCTTCACTGGATTAAAATACTTAAAGGAATCTTCAAAGCTGATAAAAACTTTCGTGGCAAAATGCGAGCAGATTTTATTCGCGAGTCCTACTCTGCTTGTTTGCTCATGAATGAAAACTTTTTTGCCTTGTAGCCTGGCCGCAATGACAACAGGTACGCTCACAAAACCACCTGTTGAAAACACAAGAGTTTCTTTGCGCGAAAACTTCATAAGAACGATGAAGGCATCAAACAAACCTAAAACAACTCGAATTGTATCTTTTAAATTTTCAACTGAAAGATAGCGACGAAGTTTCCCAGTGCGGATAGCGTGGTAAGTAAGATCATAATCTTTTACAAGCTCACGCTCAATACTGTGGATCCCACCGATATAATGTATATCGTATTTCTTTTCAGCATTAATTTTTTTGAGAACAGTCAGTGCCGGCATAACGTGACCGCCGGAACCGCCACCAGTAAAGATAAGAGTTTTCATTCCATGATCCCTTTAAAAAATAAAAGAGGCGCTAAAAAGCGCCTCTATATCTGAGATCAATTATAATCAGAAATTCTTATTAGCGGAATGATGATCTTTCAGAACGATCAGTTCTTGGTCCGCGATCAGAGTAATGACCGCCGCCACCAGATCTTCCACCGCGGAAGCTACTTGGTCTTCTATCGCGATCTCCGCCGCCGTGACCCGTTCTTGCCATTGGAGCAGAGCGAGTTAATTCAAAACGAACGGTTCTATCGTTAATCATAGGACCATTAACTTTCAAGAGTGCATCCCCAAAGTTTTGAGGAAGTTCAAGGAATGAGAAGGTTTCTTTCATGTCAACATTGCGGATCATTCTTTCATCGACATTAACCATGCCTGCAATTGAATTCAACAATGTTTTCAAGTTAAGACCGTGCTCTTTACCAATATTGACGAAGAAGCGCATGTTCCCACTATGGTTAGCGCGTCCTGCTGGCTGAGCGCTGGACTGATTGCGATCTCTTGAATCCGGACGACGTTGTTCCTGGATATCAAGTGAAGGAGCTGAGTCATAACGAGAAATTTGCGACTTGAATAAATGGTTGTACATAACTTTTAGAAGATCTGCTTTTTCCATCGATGCAAATTTTTCTGCAAAAACTTCATCTGCTTCCAGACGATCGATATTCTCAATAAGTTCGTCAAATTTCTTAAGTTCTTTACGAACAAGAACTTGTTTCAACTCAGTTGGAGTTGGAAGAACTGCTTGAACGATACGAGCTTTTGTATTGTTTTCTACCATGCGAAGTCTGTAACGTTCACTTGGCTCACAAAGTGTAATCGCTACACCAGTCATACCAGCGCGACCTGTTCTACCAATACGGTGAACATAAGATTCGATATCTTGTGGAAGGCCGTAGTTAATAACGTGAGTAAGGTTATCAACATCGATACCTCTTGCTGCGACGTCAGTACAAACAAGCATTTTAATTTTTTTCTGCTTGAAGTTTCTCATCGTAAGATCACGTTGTTGTTGAGACATATCTCCGTGCATTGAATCCGATGGATATCCACGAGCATTCAATTCGTCTGCTAGAGATTTTGCATCGATCTTAGTTCTACAGAAAATCATCCCGTAGTAATCTTCGAGAGAATCAAGGATTCGACAAACAGCTTCACTCATTTGAGAGTGACGAACAACATAATGCTTTTGTTCAATTGATTCGTTTGTAGAAGTTTTCTTCTGAACTTTTACGACAAGAGGATCTTTCAAATAAGTTTTCATCAATGAAAGAATTGGAGCTGGCATAGTTGCCGAGAACATCCATGTCTTCTTTGTTTCACCTAAGCAAGAAAGAATTGTTTTAACGTCATCGATGAATCCCATATCGAGCATTTCATCAGCTTCGTCGAGAATCGCAAATTTTGCGTTGTCGAGAATAAGCACTCCGCGATCGATAAGATCCAGAACGCGTCCTGGAGTTCCTACGACGATTTGCGGACGATCTTTTCTCAGACCGCGAACTTGTCCTTCAAGAGAAACACCACCGTAAACCGGAAGCGTTTTTACTTTTTCGTAAATTGAGAATTTTTTAATTTCATCGTTGATTTGATTCGCTAGTTCGCGCGTTGGTGTCAGGATGAGGGCCTGAACGTCACGTGAAGAAGAATCAATTTTGTTAAGAAGCGGTAGAACGAACGCCGCCGTTTTACCTGTACCTGTTTGCGCTTGACCAACAAAGTCGATGTCCTTTGTCGCTAGAGCTGGGATTGCTTGTTCCTGGATTTCTGTTGGGTCTACGTACCCTCTTTCTGTGATTGCTTTAAGCAATGACTCGCGTAGTGGCAATTCTTGAAATGTCACTTTTTACTCCGTTGAATGTGGGTCTTTTCTCGCATTTGCTTAATAAATGAAGAAAACCGCAACATTTAAACACGCAAAAAGCACTAACGAGGAAAGATTCCTTTAATAATGTTAAAGTGTTTCTACGATAGATTTAGCGCATTGACTAGACCCGTGTAAAAAAGATTAGAAAACGAAGCTGAAGCGTGGGACAAGGGCAAGTCCGCCTATATGCGACTGTGGTTTAGAGATATACTGATGATATTCCAATGTTATATCAATGCTGTTTCTTCCTACTAAATAAAATCTGAGACCCGCTGTCGGGACAATCCCATAGAGAGTACCGCTCTTTATTTTGCTATAAACTTCCTGTCCTGAACCATTAAGTTCAAGTTTTCTCACACTGTAATCACCGACTGAAAGTGCAATTCCAAACAGGTAGTCCAGTTTATCGGCAAACAATGTGCGGTGATAATCGAGAAAGAGTTTGTACTGAACAGCGCGAATATTTTCAGGAGATGATTGAGAGCTTTTATCACTTACAAGTTCAATCGCAAAACCAAACTGGTTGTGCTTGTTCATATCTGCCGTCACTCTGAATGTCGTCAGCATAGAGCCGTTTTCAAGGCTAGGATCGATTTTTTCCCATTTTGAATCCAGATAACCGAACGAAAATTGCAGATACTTTTCTAAAGGCAATAAATCGACTGTAGAAGACTCTTGAAAAAAAGTTTTCTCGTCAGCTTTTACTTCAGTTTTTGCGACAGGCTTTACTTCGATACTCACGGCTTCTACTGCTGGTGCAGCGACTGCTTCAGTTTTTTTATCCTCAAGCTTTAATTGACCGTCTACAGTGATGTCCGCTTTCACCGGAACAAGAGCACCTTCAACAGGTTCAGCTGGACCTTTGAGGTGTTGGCCTGCTTCTGGTTCGATGCTTAATGGCGGGTTAACAACAACATCCTGTGCATAAAGAGAAAGTGAAAATACGCACCCTACTAACCATCCTAGTTTCAACATCGCTGTCTCCTGACAAATTTATTTTACGCCGATTGAATGCTTCAAATCGCTTACTAATTTTTGTGCCTGCGGACGAACTCTCGCAGCACCTTCTTCCAAAATTGTATCAATCTTTTTTGTATTGGCCATGAGTTCTGCATAGATCTCACGAGGACCTTTTAAAGTTTCATTTAAAGCCGAAAGCAATTCCATTTTAGCTTCTCCCCATCCAATTCCGCGCTGGTACCAGGCGCGAAGAGCTTCTGTCTGGGCCGGTGTCGCGAACTCACTGTAGAATTCGAAAATCAATGATTCATCCGGATTTTTTGGTGTTGTTGGATCACTTGAATCCGTTGTGATTCTATTGATAAGTTTTTTCAATTCTTTCTCAGTAGAAAACAATGGAATGTGGTTATTGTAACTCTTGCTCATCTTGCGGCCGTCGAGCCCAACGAGGAGCTTATTTCCTTCGCGGACAATTCCTTTCGGAAGTTTTAATTTCTGTCCGTAAGAATTGTTGAAGGCTGTTGCGATATCGCGGGCGATCTCGATGTGTTGAAGTTGATCAGCACCAACAGGAACGACGTCAGCATTCATAATAAGAATATCTGCGGCCATCAGAATCGGGTATGTGAAAAGTCCCATATTGATCCCGTGGTCTTCGTCGCGGGATTCATCCGTATTGGCCTGTACGGCAGCTTTATAAGCGTGAGCGCGATTCATCAGTCCTTTGACTGTAAAACAAGAAATCATCCAGTGTAGTTCCAGAATTTCCGGAATATCGCTTTGTTTATAAAGTGTAACTTTGCTCGGATCTAAACCCATCGCCAGCCATGTGGCCGCAACTTCATAAATAAAGCTTCTTAAGAGTTTTGGATCATGCACGCCTATCAGGGAGTGATAATCAGCGATAAAATAATAGGATTCATACTCGCCTGAATTGGCCATTTCGATCGCCGGTTTGATGGCGCCGATATAATTTCCCAGGTGGGGCATTCCGGTGGGTTTAACCCCGGTAAGGCAGATTTTTTTTGACATAGTTTCCTCTTCTCAAGATGGCTTCATTTTAGTCAAAAGCACTCTTTCAGGGAAGAGGAAACTGCGGATTTTTCCTTTAGGATCTTACTCTTCGCGAGTCAAAAGACTTAAGAATAGTCTGGTGACCTGTAAATGGCAGAAAGATTCCATTGAACGGTACATACTTCCTTCCATTGTAGAGTACTTTTCTGAACATTTGTCGTTAAGAGTCGTATACATCAAAGCATCGGCCTTTGACATTTTCGGCATGTCTTTTTCACATCTGATGATTGCTTGCCCGGCAATATAAACATCTCCCCCGGCACCTAGAGCACAATCATTTGCAACTTCCGAAGCTGAATAGCATGAATCAGACTCAGCAATGATTTTTCCGACATTTTCCAGGTAATTTTCAGAGGGAAATTCAACCGGACATTGTTGCATTGAAAAAGCAGCAGAAGATAAAGTTAAGGCAGAAATTAATATTAATGTTTTCATGGAGACCTCCAAAATAGAATTGGAAGGGTTCTACCATGTCCTGAATTTAAGGCAATGCCGTTTGAAGATTTTATTCTGTTGTAGCAATCGTAAAAGTTAAGTAGTCCTGATAAATACCCGGATCTTTACCGGCCACAGATTGAATGACCACTTTTACAGGTACCCTAGTTCCAGAAACAGGAGTGACGCCACTGCCGCTGACGATGCTGACAGGACTTGAGGATGAAATATTTTTTAAGCTGCTATTGGCATAAAATAAATACCCAATTTGATTAGATGAACCTGGAGTCGCTCCCTGGAGCTGCATCACTTGTCTGTTTAAAGAAGATACGCTCAAGTTATAACCAGCATTGCTTAAAACAATGACATCAAATGATAAATCTTGATTCTCACTTAATTCACCGAAGTCCAGTGTCTTATTGGTGCTGGAAGCATCAAAAGCTCCACCAGAATTAACAAGAGAGAGTGAAGCTATTTTGGGAACATTTATATTAACCTGCAAGGTTGTACTTGCTTCGTCAGCCAATAAATTAAAATCACCTGAATCAACATTTAAAGTGATGGTATCTTTATAGAGTCCTCCTCTGGTGAGAGAAGAGTTGCTTAAACTTCCTAGTTTAAAAAAATAACTGACATTGGCGGATCCATTTCTTGCCACAGTTCCATTCAAGACCTCACTATAACTGCTCGAGTCTTCAATTCTTCTTAACATGGTCGTCGTGTTGTTGGTTTTATATAGGTTATAAGGAAGAGTGATTCCATTGAGCGCATTTGTGGCCAGGCGATTATAATTAGCCGCTCCTCCCTCTGAGAAGCCAATTAAAAAAGTATCACATTTTGAATCGTTAGAATTTCCACGATTGAGCGCAACTTCATATTCCACGGCTCCTGAATTTGTTTCAGAGACTGTGTAGTTAATTGAATTTGCCGACAATGAAAAAAAACAAGCTGCAAATGTTTGAGAGCTCATTAAAAACAAAAGTGCTGACAATTTTTTTTTCATAAACGGTCCTCTTTTTCCGGAACAATAATTTTACCGATGTCCATTATCCCGCTAGGCTTTCCACTTAGATCCAATTCCTTTTGATCGAATTGTTCATCATCAAACTGGATTTTGACAACATTCGGCTCGGCTCCTTCTATCAAAAATTCCCCTTCACGCCCCGTAAAAAAAGGAGTTATTTTTCCTTGCTTCGTAGTGAGATATCCGACTTTCAATGAAAGCGGGTTTCCTTTCTTGTCGAGCATAATTCCTTTCAGGACGAGGAGTCCAGATTCACCGATCATAAAAAGACTTCCACTTCGATAACGTGGATAAACGACGAAGCTCTCTTGACCTAAGCTATAGCCAGGGTCGAGATAACTAGGATCGAGTTGTAAACGACGATACTGATATGGGGTTAAACCAGAAACAAGCGATTCACCAAAAAGGCCCGTTTCAGTATCATTGTCATTGGTCACTGATTGAACACCAAAGCGTTGCCCCTTCCAGCTCTCTTTAGGTTTAAAAATAACAAAGCTATTGGCAATAGGTCGCGAAATAGAAAAAGCTGTATTCTCATTGTCTTTGACAAAAGCAAAAGCACTCAACATTCGAAGAGAAGTTCTCGAGCCCGTTGCCCTGCCCTTGAAACCTTGAATTTCTTCGCGAATCCCTACATCGGCTAAAGTCGTATTGTACTGAAGATCAAGTGTCCCATTTCTGGAAGTTAAATTATCGTCAACAGAAGCTGATGTTTTTAAGCTGTTCAGTTTCTTTCCATCGTCATTAATGATGGTCACTCGCTTGGTCTCCGAATTTTTTTCATAATAAGCGGAAGCGAATGTAGAACTTTCTCCAAAAGCAATATTAAGAAACAGATAAAGCTGCGTACTCCAGTTTTTGTTTTCATCACGGGCGCGTCCGTAAAAAAATGTAAGAGAAGTAGCATTAAACAAACGCGAGGTCACGCTTGTATCAAGACCAAATCTTTCGTTATCACCAGCTCTGGGATGAGAAACATTTCCTCCAACCGAAGCATTAAACTTTTCAAGAAAAGGCACACTATAATTGGCAGCGGCGTTGTAATCAAAACGATTGAAAATATATTCACCTGTTTCATTGAACCAAGGCGATCGATATTCAAATCTCAAATTTAAATTATGACTATCGTACCATTGTGAGCCAAAAAGGTTGAGTTGGTAATTTGCCTGAACAGCATTTCCACCTTCAATCTTGTTTTTTGAACCTGCAACATCCAGAGAAATATTTCCCAGGCCGGAGGAAAAAATATTGCTGGCGCCAAACATATTAAAATTTTTATTTCCCTGAGAATATCCTCCCAGAGTCCAGTGCTTACTTAGACCGTACTGATAAAATCCTGAAAAGAAAGTCCCTTTCGATTGATCGTAATCACGGCGAACATCGGTATCATTAACTGGAACACCCGCAACGATTGCGTAGCGACTGACATTATCTGCGAGCGAATCAAGTGAACTCGATTCATTGAAAACAAGTATTTCTTTTTTTCCAAAGTCGTCTGTAATCTCTACAACTATACGATTAAGTCCGTTGTTGAGCGGAATATCTTTTACGGAATAGCGTCCTGGATTTTTGTATTCTGTTTTTAATATGGCCCCGTTAACGATTGTTCTGACTAAAGACCTGCTCCTTACTTCATACTCAAAAGAGGATGTAGGTGAAGTAACTCTATATGGATTAAGAGCAAAATCTTTATAAAAAGAGACCCCACCGAGTGCACGACTTTGCTGATAGCCCAGTATAGGGTAAGAGACATCACCCATTTCAAAACGCTGCATCTTAGATGGGCTGTCAATGACCAGTCGTGAATTTTGTCTGTACCATGGTTCCTTGCGGGTTGAGAGATAATTCATCTGATTTTCAAAAGTCAGACTTTTGATATTTATGAATGAATCGACTTGAGCATTGAAAGAACTTTTCTGATCAAGGTTTTTGGTTTCCACTGCTTCAAGCTTATAATTGGTTCCCAGACTAAATGTTGCTGGAGTCTGGGCCTTGCGCGAATAATAAGGAACCAGCTCTTCATAAATATTAGAACTGACTGGTTCTTGATCATCGGCAGGCAATTCAATTTTCAAGCGAAGTTCCGAAGCGTGATATGTGACTTTAAAAGGAAGTTTTGCAACCTCAACGTCTTTGTCCTGAAATTGGTAAAGCGCTCGTTTGTTCTCTCTCACTTTACTACTAAGTAAAGCTTCAAGGTCTTTCCCGGATAGAGCAATTAACTTTTCACCGGAAATAGTCGCATTGATGCCGCCAAGATAAAAATCGCCGAGAGTTGCATCCAGAATCACTCGCTTCGATTCTATGGTCTTGCCAAAAACTTTTTTAAACAGTTCATCTGATGAGTCCGCATGGACATTAGAAGAAAGTAAAAAAGTGCTGAATAGAAAAAGGTTAGTCTTTTTCAAAAACAATTTTTACCTTGCTGCTAGAATCGACGTCTGACAACTTTCCTTCTCGAGAAAGAACGAAAATGCGTTTAGATTGAGCTAAAATATTTTCACCCGTCATCCCCTTTAGTTCTTCCGGACGAAGCTCAACTTCTTTTTTAACTTTTTCATTTGAAACTTTGAGATGGAGATTTGCTAGCACTTGATGTTTTTTTCCCGAATTTTCAAATTCAAACGAGACTTTATTATCTACTTTTTTAACGACATTTAATTTTACATCAGAAGCAAATTCATCATCAGTAACATAAAGGGCTGCCATATACCGAAGTAGTACTTTGATACTGGCCTTCTTATTTTTCGTTTTCTCCAGATCAATTGGTAATTGCTCCGCAATTAAACGATAAGCGAGTTCTTTTTCAATTTTTTCTTTTCCAGTCCAGCTGACCTTAACTGATCTTTTCTCATTCGCGGAAATGATCAACTGTGTAGGAAAGATGGTAATTTCATTTTCAATTTTCGTATTGGTTTCATTTCCATTGATATCCATTTCGCGTTTTGCGACTGAAACTTGTACGGCAATGGGTTGATCAGAATCGTTTTCGAGATAGAACAAAGAACTGTTATCTTTATTTTTAATTCCAATACTGGAGGACATTGGGGAAAATTTGAAGGCTTGAGAATTCGCTGAAAACAGCAAGGCCAGTAAGAATAACGAGAATTTTAGCTTCATTCCTTGAAACCACCGTTAGAGTTAACAACAATTATAAGAATATTTAGAAGCTATAGAAACTTAATTTGCTGAGATTTTGAGAAAAATTGGTTTCTCAGTGGTGGCCGTTGATTTCAGTCGTTTAATCAGAAGATGATACTGAATCGTTCGGTCGCTAGAGGTGACTTTTTTAATATGCGCCTGCAGCCCTGCCTGGTTCATTCCTTCAACTTCAAATTTTTGCGACTCCTGAAGTACTTCTGAATTGATTTGATTGGAGAGAACTAACAAAGCAACGTTCGCACTTACATTGTACTGACTAATGCTCGTTTTAGCGGTCAGTGGAACCTGTGAGCGCAATTGAAGGGTTCCTTTGGATTCAGCAAAAGCGGAAAAAGAAAAAATGATGAGCAGACCAAAGAACATTTTCATATCCAACCATATCGGTCGGTCTAGCTTAAAACATGAATTGGAACAAAAAAGCCTGCTTAAAAGCAGGCCTTTCGTTTTTTAAATGTAAAGTAGAACTAGTTAGCAGCAATTGTGAAAGTTACAGTATCAGCATATGTCCCTTCAACCATCGTTTCAGCTGCGGCACCTGTATAACTGATTGTCACATTTCTGTTAGCGTTTACTGCTGAAGCAGAAGAATTTGTGATTGTAGTTCCAGCTGCAGTCCCTAGAGATACCGCTGTTCCATTGTATTTAAGTGAATAGGCAAAAACATCTGAACCATCTGTTCTTTTTAACTTTCCTTGATTGGCAGAAGTGATTGTCATTTTATAACCAGTCTTTGAATTCGAAATTTCATTAACTGTAGCAACTGATAAATCAGTCTGATTAGACGCTAAATCAAGTGTTGAAGCTCCTGCAGCTGCAGTGACACTCACGCTGATTTTCTGAGCAACCACTCCCTGAAGAAGTAATGTGCCAGTTGTTGCTGCAAAAGAAGTTGAAGTTAAAGTAAGTAGAGTTGCAGCGATAAGAAAGTTCTTCATTCATGTCTCCTAATTTTTTTCTGATCATTAACCAGTCTTTCATTTGTTAAGCACTTTTAATGCCATCCAGTCCGAGACATTTTTCTTAAAGTTTACAGAGGCAAACTCAAGAACAGCATTCTCGCTTGTAAACTTATTGAACAATTAATCAGAATTGGTGTCAAAAGAGCAGACAGCAGGAAAAATTAGCCTACAAACAATTAGGTATTACGAATTAATTTTCATTGGGAAATTGGGAAATAAATTTGAATTTCAGGCAAAAAAAAACGGCCTTAGTTAAGGCCGTTTGCTTGGATTTTTTTCATCAATTTCAGCAGCGTCTCCCGCTCTTCTGCATTGAGCTCGCTGGTGAATTCAGACATTTTCTTAAAGTAATGTGGAAGGATTTCTTTCAGCTTTGCCACACCTTTGTCAGTGAGTTGTACAAGCATCCCTCTTCTATCTTTAGGATCATCTGTGCGTTTAACATACTCTTCTCTTTCAAGTGCATCCACAAATTGAGTCATCGTTGCTCTTGTGACATTTGTTCTCTTGGCCAGTTCAGACGGTGACAAAATGAATCCATCTTCGCCTTTTAAAATCATCAACAGATGAAATCTACCTGGAGTGATCCCAAAATTCTGAAACATCTCTTCACGCTCTAATTGCATTTTCGATGCAACCATTTTGAACTCTAGTGCTGCTTCGACAGCATCCTGAGGAACATTGGGAAATTCCTTAATCAGCTCGTTGAAGATCGATGCAAATTTAACCGTGTTTAGTTCAGACATATTCGTAAACCTCATTTTGAGAGTGCATGACTATCTGTTCTATTTATCGCACATTTTTTAAATTAATAAAGAATTTTTTAAAGAATTTAAATTTTTTAAGGTTTTCTTTAGTTTTGACGCAGAAAGACCTTGAAGTTTGCCTTACAAACATTATACAAAACAAAACAAAAAACCACTAGAAAAGAATGGGGTGACAATATTTTGAGAAAAACTTGAATTCTAAAAGAGGAAAAGAAGAAGAGAGATGGTGCCCTGAGAGGGACTTGAACCCCCACGCCGAAGCACTAGATCCTAAGTCTAGCGTGTCTGCCAATTTCACCATCAGGGCATTAAATTGTGAGGTCTATTTTTTACTTAATTTGAATGAAACTGACAAGAGAAAATTTTAGTTAAGCAGCTTTTTTCTCTGCGTTTGCTAATTTCTTTTCCAGTTCTGCTATTTTGGCATTTGAAAGGGCATTCTCTTGCTTCAATTTATGAATTTCTTTCTTTCTTTCGGTTAAATCACTGGAAGCTTCGGCCAGTCTGCCGTTGGCCAACTCAAGTTGTTTTATGTAGGTTTCATTAGATTTCTGTCCGCCGCCCGCTGTCCCTTTTTTCTTCTGAGCTTCTTCCAACTGAGCTGTCGTGTATTTCATTTTCTGCTCAATTTTTTTCAACTCGATATTTTGGATCTTTAATTTCTCTTCAAGAGATCGTTTGTCAGAAGTTAAAGACGAGATCAGTATTTCCTGCTCAATCGCTTTATCTTTATGATCAGAAGATTTTTCATCCCTGAATTTGGCAACTTTCTCGCGCTCATCACGTAATTGTTTTTCAAGATCCGTTTTCTCAGCCTTCATTTTTTCAATTAAACCTTGAGCAGATTGCATGTTGGTTTTCAGGGAAATAATTTCTTTTTCTTTCTTCAGGGCTGAATCGTTATCCTGCTTCTCCATATTCTCGCTGATGATATTAATTTTTCTATTAGCGAGTTCGAGACGGGCAAGAAGACTTTTATTTTCAACTTGAAGTTTTTCAAGTTTCTCTTCATTGGCAAATTCTGCACTTTGAGCAAATTCCTGCTTAATAGTTTCAATTCGCATTTCCAGAGAAGCAATTTTATCGTTCTTCGCCTGGACAATACTCTCCAGATCAGACTTGAGCTTGTCCGCCATTTTTTCTTTATTTCGAAGTTGATCAAGAGTTTTATCAAGCACTCTCTTCAACTCAATGACTTCACCATTGTCTGTAGCAACGACTTCAACCGAGTTTGTTTTTACCTGAGTTGAATTTTCATTTTTCAAGCGAATCATTTCGTTCTTCATTTGCTCCATGAGCTTCTTCATACGAACGATTTGTTGCTCTAGCTTCTCTTTGGCAGCATCATGGGTCGGAATTGATTTAACTGTCGTAAAATTTCGGGCAAAAGCTTCTTCCAGCTTTTCCTTTTGGATCATCTCCATTGTGACAGCTTCTTCAACAATGCCCTTCACAACCGTTTTCATTTCCTCAGGATTTGCCTGCAATTGATCTGACATAACTCTCAGGATGTCGTCTTCGACAACATTTCTACCCTGCGATTTGATCACTGTAACTTCTTCTTTGATCTGCTCAACTATTTCAGATCGTTTAACTTTCCACTCTTCTTCATCAAGGTTTTCTTTCCATCCAGACACTGTTGTAGATTCTGTGTCTTGTTCATTTCCTGCACCTTTTATACGAAGTATTTCATCTATGTCGGCCAGTGATTTATCCCCAAGCACGCGTTGAATTTCTTCCACGTGATTATCAAGATTGCTGCCGGCAATTTTTTGAACAAAATCAGTTACGCCTTGATAAAGACTATCGTCGCGAATCATCTTTAAAATGAAATTCTTGATTTCATCATCAAGTTCTTTTAAAGCTTCCTGACGAGGATATTTTGCGAGATATGAATCAACATCACTAATATCCAGTAAAGCTGCCTCTTTAGGAGCTTCTTCTTTATCCCGGTAATTCTTAATAAAGAGACTGAACTTTCGCGCTAATTGCAATTTCTTTGATTGATCAGAGGAAGAATTTTTTGGCTCGTAAACAACACCTTGATCTGGTCCCTCTACGGGCTCAAGAGATGAAAGCGAGACGTCAGAAGCGGTCTTCCCCGAAACTTCAGTAAAAAAATAAGCCCGTACTTGATTCAATTCGGATTTTTTAAACCAGGCCGCAGAGAAACTCGCCCGTTCTCTCTTTTTGAAATAAACTAAATCATAAAAGTTAGTCGTCTCAGAAGATCGTCGTATGGATTCAAAATCTTTTTTAAAGTCTGAAGCTGAGGCTTCAAAAGAGACTTGTACAGCAAACGCATCTTCTGCATGTGAAAATGAAACATCTAGATGAACCGGATGTTCCTTTCGTTCGACAATTTTCAAGGCTTGAGGGATGGCCTCGTTGAGATAAAGGCGAATTTTTTCGTGATCAAATTTATTCTTATAGGCTTCCACGACAATCGTATCAATAAAATACCCAATGTTCAGGTAGTCCTGAATTTTTAACGTGTAGATATTTTTATATTGACCGGAGTAATAATCAACGACATTAAAATCATTGAAATCCGCATAGTAGTGAGTGAGCAACTTACTTGACTCAACAGAAGATATAAATTTCTCATCTATGTAGGCGCGAACCTGGGGCACACATTCAGCAGCGATAGATTTTTTAATTTGAATACGTGGTAGATGTTTTATTTCCGGAAGGAAGTCATCGACAATGAATTCTACATCAATTTTTTGATTATATTCAGATAGCAGCTCGTAACCAGAATTTTGAAAAAAGAGTCCCGCTGGAGCTGAAATCAGCTCGCTGGCGATGAGAATTCTCTTTTTCATTGTCTGACCCAATCTATCTCCAATCAAGCGCTTAAAGAAGCGCTACGATCCTGATTCAATCCCTTTTTAATTACCGAGAGCAGTTTTTCTTCACAGTGAAACTTTCCCATCTGAATGGATGTAAAAAGTGTTTCGCAATCGACTTCTCTGTATGAGAAATGTCTTTCCAGAGCGACCAGAATAATTTCCAGATCACTCATTTCTTTTTTGTTGAAAGCCTTTACTCCGGATCCGTTGTATCGTTCGCCGGCCCAGCTCACACTATGTGGATAAAGCTTTTGCACAAACTGCTTATCTTTTTCTGTTAAAATTTCATGCGAACGTATAATCTCCATTTCCTCTTTTAACCTGTCTAGCAATTCAATCTTTTCCATCGACATTAAATCTTTCAATGCAGTTGTAAAAATCTGACTTAAAAAATCATCGTTATAATATCCAAGAAGAAGTGCACAAAACGTATAGCTTGAAGCAACGTTCAGGCTTCGCTTAAACAAATCAATATCGAAATCAATAAAGGTTTTTACGTCTTCTCTCTCTATCTTTGACCAGGATATCCATGCAAGCTGGCCAAGCTCAAATTGAGTAATCTTATTTTGCGTAATTAAATCAAAAAGCCGTCTCTTCCATTGTAATTTTTCTTTAAAAAGAATTTCAGATTGATGGGCCTTCATCACTCCACTGAATTCATGTTGCAAAGAAAGATCAATTTGATTATCAATCATCAGCTTGTGTGAACTCTTGAATAGTTTTTCAATCAACGGATAATTCAGGTAATCGGCCTTCCGGGCAATAAGAGTTTCCGTTCCGGAATTTTTCATCCAGAAAATATCGCCAGGTGAAAGCACGTAGCCTTTCAAATCTTTGAGATCTAATTCCTTTTTTGCCAAAAACGATTCCTTGAAAGTATTAATGGCCTTTTACTTTTTCGGAATAAATATGAATTGTGTGAACAAATATACTGACAAGACAAAAAAAATCCCCCTTAAAAAGGGGGACTTTTATCATATGAATTTATCTGAGTTATTGAATCGGGTTATAGCAACGGTACTGGTGTGTTGGAGATGCGTTCGTTACTGGAGGGAAGATTTTACGACACTCTTCCGTAGCATTCCAGCATCTTGGATTGAAGTGACATCCAGTAGGTGGATTCATCGGAGAAGGAATATCACCTTCAAGAATAATTCTTCCTGCGCGACCTTTTGTTGAAGCGTGAGGAATGGCCGAGAATAATGCTTTAGTATAAGGGTGCTTTGCATGACCATAAAGTTCCGACGACTCAGCCACTTCGATCATGTTTCCAAGATACATAACAGCTACTCTATTTGAAATATACTCAACAACTTTAAGATCGTGAGCGATGAACAAATAGGTCAGCTTCAGTTCTTTCTGAAGATCCATCAATAGGTTTACAACCTGTGCTTGAACAGAAACGTCTAGGGCCGAAACTGGTTCATCACATACGATGAATTCCGGTTCAACAGCAAGAGCTCTGGCGATACAGATACGTTGTCTTTGACCACCGGAAAATTCGTGTGGATATTTATTAAGCGCATCTGAGGGAAGCTGTACTTGATTCAATAATTCAAGAAGGCGTTTTCTTCTGGCCGCTTTATCCATGTGAAGACCGTGGATCTCCATTGGCTCGGCCAAAATATCTCCAATTGTCATTCTTGGGTTTAAAGAAGCATATGGATCCTGGAAAATGATCTGCATTTTTCTTCTTACTGCGCGCATCTCTGCGGCGTTGTACTCAAGAATATTTTTTCCATTGAAAATAATTTCGCCGGAAGTTGGTTCAATTAGTCTCAGAATCGAACGGCCTAATGTTGTCTTTCCACAACCAGACTCTCCTACCAGACCAAGAGTTTCACCTTTTTTAATTTTAAAGCTGACGTTGTTAACAGCGTTGACTGCTCCAACTTCGCGTCCAAGTAGACCACCTTTAATAGGAAATCTTTTACCCAGATTGTTTACTTCAATTAAGTATTCGCTCATATCTTATCCCTAAATGTTTTCGAGTGGATTAAAACAAGCGACGAAGTGATCTTCACCTTTCGCCGGCTTCAGTGTTGGTTCGCCTTTAGAACCGCGACAATCGTCAGTAACATTTGAACATCTGTCCTGAAAGTTACAACCTTGAGGCAAATTGAAAAGAGATGGAACCATCCCTTCAATTGTCTGAAGTCTTTCTTTTTTATGTCCGCTTGTTGAATCAAAATCTGGAATAGAATTCATCAACCCTTTTGTGTACGGGTGAGATGGATGGTTGAAAAGAGTTTCAACGTCAGCGCTCTCAACAATTTGACCACAATACATAACGGCTACATGATCACATGTTTCCGCTACGACACCAAGGTCGTGAGTGATGAGAATAATCCCCATTCCAAGTTCTTTCTGAAGCTTTTTCATGAGCTCAAGAATTTGCGCTTGAATTGTTACGTCGAGAGCAGTTGTTGGCTCATCGGCGATAAGAATATCTGGCTCGCACGATAGTGCGATAGCGATCATTACACGTTGTCTCATCCCACCTGATAATTGGTGAGGGTATTCTTTAACTCTTTTTTCCGGAGAAGGAATCCCAACCAGGCGTAGCATATCAACAGCTTTTGCTGCTCTTTCGCTAGCCGATAAATGAGGCTGGTGAAGTTCGATAACTTCTTCAATTTGATTTCCGATAGTGAATACCGGATTCAGTGATGTCATTGGTTCCTGGAAAATCATCGCGATCTTATTACCGCGAATTTTTCTCATTTCACTCGGATCGATGTTTACGAGACTTTTTCCTCTATAAAGAATCTGGCCGTTGGCCACTCTTCCCGGAGGATTTGGGATCAAACCCATAATAGCAAGTGCGGAAACAGATTTCCCTGATCCTGACTCACCTACGATCCCGAGAGTTTTACCCTTATGCACTTCAAAGTTAACTCCGTTAACGGCCTTAACTACTCCGCGCTCAGTTCTAAATTCAACAACGAGATCTTTTACTTCTAAAATTTTCTCAGTATTCATTATTTTCCTTTCAACTTTGGATCGAGAGCATCACGAAGAGCATCTCCCAAAATATTAAATGCTAGTACAATCACAAACATTGCCAGAGTCGCAGCAGCAAGTTGCCACCACACACCACGAGCTAGTTCGAGTTTTGAATCGTCAATCATTGTACCCCAACTTGGTCTTCCGACAACACCGAGACCCAAGAAAGAAAGCACGACTTCCGCTTTTACAGCCGAGTCAAATGTTTGTGTAAAGTTAATGATAAGCAAATGTGAGATGTTCGGCAAAATATGTTTAATTAATTTTCTTGAGTGAGTTGCTCCAATGGCATTGGCAGCAGCGATATACTCACGCTCTTTATGTTTCATTACTTCTGCTCTGACGATACGGCAGAGACCAACCCACGAAGTGATCCCAAGAGAAAGGAAAACAGTCATGGTTCCTTTTCCTAAAATAAAGGCAATGGCAACCAGGAGCATGATGCTTGGGATAGATGAGAATGTTGTGTAAAACCAAACGATGATTTCATCGATAATTCCGCCGAAGTATCCGGCAAGCATTCCAAGCGTTGTTCCGATGACAATGGCAATAATAGAAACAACGACACCAATCATAACCGCTGTTTCAGTGGCCTTGATAACTCTTGTCGCAACAGAGCGACCAAAGATATCCGTTCCAAAAAGAGCATCCGCGCCAGGGGCCATATAAGAACCGCCGATACTTGTGTTCCAAGTAGTCGCTACAAGATTCATTGATGTAAGCAAAGCCGTTCCGAAATAGATGGCTACAATGATCAATGCAATTAATGAAAGCTTTTCACTGATGATTTTTAAAAGCGCCGCTTTTAAAAGGGAATTAGATTTTTTTACTTCTGTGCTCATGACTATACCTTAATTATTTCAATTTCATTCTTGGATCAACCACAGTGTAAAGAACGTCTGTGATAACACCAAAAAGGATAAACGCAACAGCACTCAGGATAGTCATCGCTTTGATCACCGGAAAGTCACTGTTGTTGATAGCGTTGATTGTCATTGCTCCAAGGCCCGGGATACTGAAGAAAGATTCAGCAAAGATCAGACCGAGGATCAGATAAGGAATCTGAATAATGATTTGAGTAAGAATCGGAATCATTGAGTTTTTCAAAACGTGTTTGAACATAACCTTGAGTTCCGAAAGACCTTTCGAACGAGCTGTACGGACATAGTCCTGGTAAGCTTCGTCGAGAATAACTGTACGGTAGAAACGTGTGTCTCCCCCGAAAGAAATAAAGACATAAAGGATAACCGGCAAGATGACGTAAGGGATGAAATTCGGAAAACCGTTTTCATAACCTGAAATTTCAAACAAGCCTAATTTGTAAGCAAAGAAATACTGACCGAAAAGAACGACGGCCAGAGAAGGAATACTCATCCCTGCAATGGAAAGAACAAGAACGAATTTATCAATAAATTTTCCGCGATAGAAAGCTACAAACAGGGCCAGAGAGATCGCGAAGATATTCGAGATAACAAAGAGAGGACCTGTCACTGAAAGTGAAGGTCCTGCTCCTGCTTTAATCATTTGCCAGATATTCTGTTTTGAAGCCCATGAATACCCAAAATCGAAAGTGAAGGCAGTTTTCACAGTATCGAGATACTGAACCAAAAACGGCTTATCCATTCCAAGTTCGTGGTGAAGTTCTGCAATCTGCTGAGGAGTCGCGTGTTTTCCGAGAAGAATAAACGCTGGATCCGGTGCAACTAAGTTAAAGAGAACGAAAATCACCAGACAGACTCCCAGTAAAACTGGAATCACGTAAAGGAGTCTGCGGAGTATATAGGCGTACAAATTCATTTTTCTACATTACCAATTAAAAGTTTTTAAGTAGCTCTGCTTTTTTCGCAGTATCAATATTCAGGTACTGAACAGCATCGTGGTGAAGATCTGTCGGGTGGTAGTTTTTAAGCCATCCGTGCTCAAGAATGTATGATTGTCTGTGAACACCAAACATCGCTACAACTTCTTCTGCAAGGTACTTGTTCAGCTTTTCATACTTAGCAGTTCTCTCTGGAGAATCTAGCATAATAACCGCATCTTCAAATTGCTTATTGAATTCTGGGTTATCGTAGTTCGATCCGTTAGCTCCTGGAGATTTATTTGGACCGTAGAAAAGTTGAAGGAAGTTTTCAGCATCTGGATAATCCGCACCCCAAGCTAGACCGTAGATCTCTACAGCTTTCTTTTTTACTTTCGCCTGGAATTCTGGCCATGGTGAAGTCACGATTTTGATTTTCACACCAATTTGGGCCATTTGTTGTTGGAAGAATTCACCTGATTGTCTTGAAACAGTTGAATCTGGAATATCGTATTTAAGTTCTGGAAGACCTTTACCTTCTGGGTAACCAGCTTCAGCAAGCATCTTCTTAGCTTCTTCAAGCTTTAATCCTTTAAATGGATTTACGTAATCTTTGATGTTTCCTGCAATTCCTGGAGGAATGATTGATTGAGCCGGGAACGCTGTATTGTTAAAGAAAAGTTCGTTAGATTTTTTCTCATCAAACGCAAGGTACATTGCTTGTCTTAGTTTTTTGTTGTGGAAAAGTTTGTTCTCGAAGTTGAACGCAGTATAAGTCACGTCCAGTGCCGGAGCGATTTCAAGAACGAAGCCTTTTTTTGCAAGATCTGGAGTCAGCTTGTTGTCTTTGATTGCAGACGCGAAGTTGTCTTTTGGAACTGAGTAGTAATCGATTTCACCTTTATTAAGCTTCAACCATGCTGGTTGAGTTTCTTTCATAACGTGAACAACAACTTTGTCGACAAGTGGAAGTTTCTTTCCAGCGTCGCCAAGAAGGTGCTTTAGTTCAGGTGAAGCGTCACTTGGGTAAAGTTTTTCTCTGAAAGTAGGGTTTTTTGTATAAGTGATTTTCTTCCCTTGGTCGAAAATAGGAAGAACGTATGGACCAGTCCCAACCGGGTGGTTAATGAATTCTTTTCCGTATTTTGCCACGACTTCTTTTGCCACTACGTAAGTAAACGGCATAGCAAGTGAGTACATGAATTGCGGGAACTTCTTCGCAAGTTTGAATTGAAGAGTGTAGTTATCAAGAGCTTTAATCCCTTCTACTTCTTCATCATAGTTTGAAGCCGGAAGTTTTCCGTTCTTCTCTCTCCACTCATTCAGACCAGCAAGTTTGCCGTCAAGAACCCACCATCCTGTCGCTTGATTTTTAGAATCAGCAAGACGCTTGATTGAGTAAACGAAATCCTGAGCTGTCAGCTCGCGGCCTTTTCCACCAGGGAAAGCTGCGTCGTCCTGGAACTTCACGCCTTTTCTGATTTTGAATGTATAAGTGATACCGTCTTTAGAAATCTCCGGCATTGATTCCGCAAGATTTGGGACGAGTTCGTAAGGCATTTTCAACCAGTGATATTGAAGAAGACCTTCGTAAATTTTTGAGATTTCTCTTCCTGAATAAAGGTCGTCCGCTTGAATCGGGTCGTATCCTTTGATTTCGGCAGGGCTAACAAGGTTAAGAACTTTTTCGTTCACATCTTGTTTTTTTGTACAGCCAGAAGACAACAGAACAGCGCTCAGTAACAAAACTACAGTCGTAAAGATGTTTCGCATTTTCGTTTCCTTTTTGTGCAAAATAGAATTGGACTACAATATATATCGGGTATGGGGGGGCTTTGTCATTTTTTTCGGGGAATATTTTTATGACGCAGAATGTATTTAGTGGTCACATTTTTGAGGTACGAGGAACAGTGTCATAATGGGATCGGACACTGATCTTTTCTTATAGAAAATCTGAAAAACGGTGCGCTCAAAGTAAGTTTCGTTGTCAGAAAAATTGTCTACATTAAATTTGTAGTTTGGCGTTTCTCTAAAAAGAAGAAAGTGACCGTTGTCTGTGTTGGATTTGAAGTGTGAAGGATACACGCTGGCGGCGCGGTAACGGACAAAGTCAGAAGCAAAAACAAAAAACTCCTTAATCGTTTTTACAATCTCCTCTTTATCGGAGCGGTCGCCTAATTTTTCGCGCAGGACTTCTACTAATTCTGTTTTGCCGATCTGTCTGGAAACTTCCGCTGGATTCAAGCTGAGCGTCACTTGCGTTTCGCCGATGATGGGAAAATCCAGCGCAAGATCAAACACATTTTTTGGACGGTTGAGCAAAGATTCATACCCGAAGGTGTATTTAGAACCGACCAGTTCAATGCGGCCTTTGCCGGAACCATCCAGACAAATTTTCTTGAATTGCTTGTTGAGATAAACAGAAGAAGCTGTGTCCGTGGGCTTAATACCGGCACACGAACACAGAAAAATTAAACTTATTAGTTTGATTCCGAAGCTGGTAAACGAGTTTTTTCGATGTCTGTTAAGAGTTTTAATACGTCCTCTTTTTCATGTTGTGCCTGAGTTTGTTGCAGCGATTGAGTTAAGTACTCTTTCGCTTTTTCAGGATTGTTCAGGCGCTGATAAATCATTCCAAGGTGCTTTGTGATGATAGCATCGCTTTTCACCAGTTCAACAGCTTTCTTTGCTTCAGCAAGTGCTTCTTTATATTTTCCCGTCGAATAAAAATACCAGGCCAGAGAGTCGCGGATATAACCGTCTTCAGGGCGAAGCTTTACAGCTTTGGAAATATATTCAAAAGCAACGTCTAGTTTCTCATTTTTTTCCAGGTAAGAGTAACCGAGGAAATTGAGAGCGTGAGCATTGTTCGGATCTTTGTCGATAATCACCTGTACAAGCTTGCGCGCTTCCAGGTATTGACCGGCCTTTTCCATCAGCGAAGCCAGGTAATAACTGTGTGAATCGGTAAATCCCTTGTGAGCTTTTACAGCGGCCATCGTGTTGATCGCTTCATTGTATTGAAGCGTATCTTCAAAAAAGCTCGCCTGAATCATTTTAAATTCAACTGTGCTTTCGTCGTGCTCTTTAATTCTGTCATTGGTAAAAGTGATAAATTTGTCAAAAGCATTTCCACTCTTTTTTTGTTGAGAATATTCATCTCGCGCCAGTGTCGCCATCATCTGCGCGACCTGAACCCCGGCATCTCCATAAAGAGCTGAGGAAGAAGGAATTTTTTTGAAATAACCGATCGCTTCAGCATAGTGATTTGTCTGCTGATTTAAAGCGCCGAGGTAATAAATAACTTTGTCCGATTCAGGAACAGCGACCAGAACTTCCTGGAAAAGGTTTGTCGCCTCTTCATATCTGCCGGCATCTGAATAGAGAAGGCCGAGACGGACTTTCAGATTCAAATCACTCGCATCCAATGAACTCAATGTTTCAGCATAAGGTATGACCTCTGCATTATCTTCCATTGAAAAAAGGACGGTGACGAGACGAGAAAGGACTGGAACACTCGTTGCATTTTCTTCAGTTGCCAGAAAATTTTTGTAAACTTTTACGGCGGATTTGAAATCTTCTTTTTCTTCGTAGAAAGCACCGAGAGCAAGAGCTGCCTGAGCATAAGTGCCATCCATTTTCAGCGATTTTTCAAAAAACTTTTTCGCTTCCGCTTTTTTACCGCGTTCGAATTCGATTTTTCCTCTGTAAAAAGAGTAAACCGGATCATCTTTTGATTTCTTTTCACACTTCGCTAAAAGTGCATGGGCTTCATTATATTTCTTCTCCCCTGCATAAGATTTTGCAAGGAAGAGACACGCTTCTTCAGCATCCGGGCTTGTGTTAATTATTTTCTGGTAAGTATCTTTTGCCAGCAATGGCTTTTCCAGAGCTGCATAAACACCCGCGAGAATTAATCCCACTGAATCATCTTTATAATGAGATTCTGCAAAAACTGTTTCCAGAATTTTTTCTGCTTCTTTCAATTCGCCCAGGCGAATTAATTCGATCGAAAGTTTTTTCTTGATGAAAGTATCATTGGGCTGAAGCTCAGCAACGTATCTGAAAATTTGTCCGGCCGTTTGATAATCCCCGTGCATCGAAGCGTCGTTGGCCTTAACAAAAAGATCTGTTGCAAGAAACTCCGAAGCTCTTCCCCCAATGGCCTTCGCTTTGGCGACCATGTCCTTTAGCTCACTGCTTTTAATTCCCAGTTCCACGGCCGGATCTTTCATCTTCTTGACTTGAACCGGTGAAGAGGAAGGAAACTGAGCGCAAGCTACTAAAGTAAACGTGCTCAGGATCAAAGTGTTTTTCAAAAATCGCATAACGCCTGCCTATCCGTGGGGCCTTGAGAGAATGATCTCCCTCGTTTTCTTTTTCGAATTTCCCAAGGGATTTCTTTAAATCTTTGCGGGGACCAGGTCCGAAAGCGGAGATTTTGCCGCTCAGCTTCTAATAGTTGATTTAATTGCATTATTAAAAAATTCCCGCAATCCACCAAAAATTGTTTTGAATTTTGTTTGACAGCATCAATTTAAAATTGTTATTTCATGGCGTGCTTCGGCTGAGATCCGCGAAAAAAGCTTAAGGGACAAGCGTTAAGCCCTTAAATTTAATGACTTTTTACTTAGCAATAAACGCAAGTGAAAAAAGTACGCAATTGCAGGTAGAAAGCATTTTTTGTGATAGAAACTTACCGGCTTTGTCCGTTAACTCAATCTTCAGAGAGATCTAAGAGACTCTCTAAAAAATAGGGGAATAAAATGAGCGACGTTAGAATTATCAAGCGCTACCAAAACAGAAAACTTTATGACACTCACCAAAGCTGCTACGTAACTTTGGAAGAAATCGCGCAAATCATCCGCGAAGGTAACGAAATTCAAGTTATCGACAACAAAACTAAAAACGACATCACTTACATCACTCAAATCCAACTTCTATTCGATCAAGAGAAAAAATCTACAAGAGCGGGAGATGTTGAACTTCTTAAGCGCGTAATCCGTTCTGAAGAAGGAACTTTCACTGGGTACATCAAAGGCCTAGAGAAAAAAATCGGTGGCGAAGTTTCAGCTCCATTCATGGCTTCTGAATCAAACTCAGCTATTGAAACTACAACTACTTTAAACTAAAATTCTAAGCATTAGCCCTCTTTAAATAAGGTTCTTAATGCTTAACAAAATTTTTAAAATAGTTTCTAAAATGACACCCGTCTTAATGGCGGGTGTTTTTATTTGTGCCCCTACAATCCAAGCTGAAGACAAGCAAATCAAACCAAACATTCATCAACTCACCAGCGATAAAACTGCGCAGAAGGTGAATAACGATATTCCTGAGTCAGGAGAAAGAATTCCGGGCTCGATTCATAAGCACTCTCTCGGGCTGGGCTTAGGACAGACGTTTCTTCGCTCTGAACTTTCTAATAACGGCAATGATAAGATCACGCCGGAACTTTATTACACTTATTCGGCCAGCTACTCTTTTGATTTTGTGGCCAACCTTCACTATTCAAAACACGAATACATGAACAGAAGTGCAACTATTCGCGGTCTCGCCTTATCGATCAAAGGAAAGGGCTTTCAATACGACGCATTTTCTCCCTTTGTTCTCGGCGGTTTCGGATTTTATCTGCCAAGTGTAACGAGAAACGTGAACGGGGTGCCTACTTCAACTCGTGAACAACTCGTTTTTGGTTTCAATCTCGGCGGTGGCGTTGAGCTTCGCCTGAATGATGAGGTCAGCGTAGGTGTCATTGCACACTACCACGATCCATTTGATGTTCGACAAGAAGTCGGACCGGAACTTGAAGGATCTTATATGAAGCTTCTGATTGTCGCTTCATATACATTCAACTAATGACTCCGGCCTATCATCGTCTTTATATTTTCACCGGCAAAGGTGGAGTTGGAAAAACTTCACTAGCGATGGCCTTTACGAAATATCTTGAATCTAAAAATCAGAAGGTGAAATACAATTGTTTTCATCAGCTTCCTGAAAAATCACTGCAGGCGGAATTGCATCTGCCAACGATTGAATTGTCACTTGAAACGAGCGCGGAAGTGTATATCGGCCGCAAACTCAACTCAACGACAATTGCTTCATGGATAATGAAAACCCATTTTTTTAAATCTCTTTTTCAAATGATTCCTGGCCTGGGGCACATGATTCTACTCGGGCATCTGATAGATGAGCTTGAAAGAGATCCTTCGCTCATCATTGTCCTGGATTCACCGGCTTCCGGACACGCTTTAACGATGTTTGAATCAACTTCTAATTTTAAAAATATTTTTAAAACGGGTCTTGTCGTCAAAGACATTGAACGTATGCAAAGATTTTTAAAAGGCGCAAACAATCTCAAAACACATGTCATCACTCTTGCGACGGAGTTGTCGCTGACTGAAGCTATGGATTTGAAAGCTGAACTCGACAACAATCTTACTGATACAGACGCTCATACAGATCTTGTGGTCAATGATAGTTTCAAAAAGTTTTTTGAAAAACATTTGATTGATGAATCAGTTTTGCCAGATTTCTTGAAGCAAAAAGTTGAGTTGGAAAAAGATATCGTAAGCAAATACACCACTCTTCCACATGTCGATCGGACTAGTCCGACTCAAATCGTGCAGGAACTATCTCATTACGTAGAGGGGTTGGTATGAAAATTCCTTTGAAGCAAGTTGAGATTTTTGCAGGCACCGGTGGAGTTGGAAAAACAACCATTGCTACTGCGCGCGCGCTTTCACTCGCAATGCAGGGACAAAAAGTTCTCCTCATCACCATTGATCCGGCCAAAAGACTAAAGCAAATTCTCAATATGAAAGATCAGGATGACGGTGCTGTAAGCACTATCACTCTCGATCTGTTTGGTTATGAAAAAGAGAAATCTTTCGATGCCATGTTGATGTCTCCCCGGGCGACTCTGCAAAGGATGGCCACTGAGAGAAATCTGCATTCTGAATTCGAATCGGACATTATCAAAACTCTTTCGCGTCCCTATGGCGGAATGAATGAAATCATGTCCATCATTGAAGTTCAAAATCAACTCGACCGTAACCTTTACGACACCATCATTCTCGATACGCCTCCAGGAAAACACTTTATCGATTTCCTTGAGTCATCTGAAAAAATTAAAAACTTTTTTGATAAATCGTTTCTGGAAATTTTTGAGTATTTGGGAAAAAGCATTTCGGATAAAGGCGGCAAGACAAAAAACTTTATCACCATGATTGTTTCAACTGGCGTGAAAAAGCTGCTCAAATATCTCGAAGATGTAACGGGTGCTGATTTTGTGCGCGAGTTTATTGACGCTGTTCTGGCCCTTTATAAATGTCGTGATTCATTTTTGCGTGCACTAAAATTCCAGGAAGAGCTGAAAAAAGTCACCTTTTCGAACTGGTTTATGGTGACTTCTGTAGAACAACAAAAAATGAATGAAGCACAAGATCTCAAAAGCGAAGCTTCGCATTTTATGCACGAAGATCACTTCCTGGTTATGAATAAGTGCCTTGGTTCCTTTCTCAAGGACTGGAATCCTAAAGAGGATGCACTTATCCGTCTTAAACAATCAATGGTTAAGCGCGAGCAGGACTTGCAAGACTTCGCTAGTAATAATTTTTCAAACGTATTAAAATTTCATGAAATAAACCACCCGTCCCCTCTCGAGCACGTAAAAGAACTTGCCCGGATGTTTTTAGATCAGACACAGGCGTAGTAAGACAAAATTAAAAGGACATTTCATGACCTACAAAATAAACACGAAAGAACAACTTGAAGACTTCATTTGTAATGAATGGGAAAAAGTTAACGCTTATATTTTAAAAGCACAGGAAGGCCTTCCTATTCCTTTTTATTCTTCGGTTGATATCCGCGAATCACGCGAAAAATATGCACCGGTTGACCACAATATGTACCCTGCTGGATTCAACAATCTTTGCAGTGCTGATCTTCGCGATGCTGCCCCGGTGGTTAAAGAGACGCTGAGGAAAATTAATTCGTCTGCGCGAACTATCGGAATTATTCCTGAATCTCATACGAAAAATCTTATGTACCTTGATCATCTTTTTACTCTGAGTAAGTTGATTGAAGACAATGGTTATAAAGTTTTTATTTTCAGTTTTGATTCTTCACTTTTTCCTGCGAATGAAGAAGCCATTGAGCTGATGTCACACTCTGCTCATCCGCTGAAAATTTTCAAAGGCCAAATTAAGGACGGTGCTCTTTGTGTGGGTGAAGAAAAAATGGATACTGTGATCATGAACAATGATCAGTCCAATCCCTGGTCGATTGATTGGAAGGAAATTAAAACGCCGATCTCACCGACTCCACTCATTGGATGGTTCAGAAGACAAAAGAACACTCACTTTGGCTATTATAAAAAAGTCGCAGACGCCTTTGCCGGACATTTCAATATCAATCCTGATTTGATTCAGGCGAAATTTAAGGCCGTTGAGGATGTCGACTTTGAAAACAAACAAGGACTCGAAAAACTCGGTGCTGCTGTCGATGAATTGATCGCCGAGCTTAAACCGGGTTCAAAAGTTTTCGTTAAAGCTTCACAGGGAACTTACGGCATGGGAATCAGTGTTGTTGGCTCTGGTGAAGAAATCATCAACATGAATCGCAAGACCAGAAATAAAATGGATGTTGGTAAAAACAGTATCAAGTTTACTTCTCTGCTTGTGCAAGAAGGTGTCGAGACAATTATTAAATACGATGAGAGTCCTGCGGAAATTACGATTTATTTGATGGACGGAAAAAGTATCGGTGGATTCATGCGCATGAATCACGAAAAGGATTCTATGGGAAATCTCAACAGCCGCGGCATGGTTTTCAGAAAACTCTGCATGGGAGATATCGTTGAGCTTCCGGAAGATCACAAAACAAAAGAAGCTGTTTATTCGTTGATAGCCCGTCTGGCGACGATCGCATCAGCTTACGAAATAAAAGAAGTTTTAAATTAAGGAGAATCTATATGATGTATGGAGCTAAGAAGAACGTCTTAGAGGCCATCGGAAACACGCCGATTGTGAAGCTCAACAAAGTTGCAGCTGATGTTGCCTCAGAAATTTATGTCAAACTTGAATTCATGAATCCAGGCGGCTCGTCTAAAGACCGCATCGGTGGATTTATCATGGATCGCGCGGTGGCCGCAGGAAAATTAAAACCAGGCGGAACGATCATTGAGGGAACATCAGGAAATACTGGTGTTGGTCTTGCGATGTGGGCGGCAGTTAACGGATATAAATGTATCTTCGTTATGGCCGACAAACAGTCGATTGAAAAAGTAAATAACTTGAAAGCTTTCGGAGCAAAAGTTGTTGTTTGCCCTACTGATGTTGAGCCTGAAGATCCTCGTTCGTATTACTCAGTTTCAAAACGTCTTGCAGAAACAATTCCTAATTCGTACTACGTGAATCAATACGACAACCTTTGGAACAGAGAAACTCACGTCGCGACAACTGGTCCGGAAATTTTTGAACAAACGAAGGGCGACTTCGACGTTTACATGGCCGGTGTAGGCACTGGTGGAACAATCACTGGCGTTTCATCATACCTGAAAACGAAGATGCCAAAACTCACAACTGTTGGTGTCGACGTTGAAGGGTCTATTGTTGCGCAATTTGCACGCACAGGTGACCTGAGCGGAGCGCGCTCTTACGTTATCGAAGGAATCGGTGAAGACTTCATTCCTGAGAACTACGATTTTAAAGTCATTGATGACTGGGTCGTTGTCGGTGATAAAGAATCTTTTCTGATGACTCGCGCTCTTCTAAAACAAGAAGGGATTTATACAGGCGGTTCCGGTGGAGCTGCTGTTGTAGGCGCAATTAAATACGCAAAGACTTTGAAAGAGCCGAAAAAAATTCTGGTTGTTCTACCAGACTCTGGAAACAGATACGCTTCGAAAATTTTTAATGATGAGTGGATGATGGCGAAAGGCTATATCGATTCTTCTTTCAACGTGATCATTAAAGATATGCTCGCTGATCTTGGAAAAGACAGTAAGCCAATTATTTCAATTACTGATCATGCGACTATCGGTGAAGCCGTTAAGATGATGGAACAAAAAAATGTTTCTCAGCTGCCTGTTATCCAGGGCGACATCATTAAGGGTGTAGTTTCAGAAGCGAGTTTGTTGAAACCACTTTATACAGGTGAATTTAAATTAACTGACAACGTAAGCCTTGCGTACAATAAAGGTTTCCGTGTCGTTGATGCTAATGACCTTCTTGCCAACGTTCAGGATTCGCTTCTTAAAAAAGAAGTTGTCTTAATCACGCAAAATGGAAAACTTGTGAACTTGTTAACTAATATCGATGTTCTTAACTTCATCGCTAAAAGAGAAAATGTATGAGTAAAAAAACAGTCAAACCAACGGCTAAAAAAGCCTCTAAAAAAGAAACTACGCCTCAGGATATTGCAACGAGAGTTATTCACGTTGGCGGTTACCCTGATAGAGAAACAGGCGCTATCATGCCACCCATTTTCCAAACTTCAACCTATGTTCAGGAATCGCCTGGCGTCCACAAAGGTTATGAGTACACTCGTTCTCACAACCCTACTCGCACGCGTCTGGAAGAATGTCTCGCCTCACTTGAACAAGCGAAACATTGTTGTGTGACGGCTTCCGGACTTTCAGCAGAAATGCTTCTTATGCATTTATTGCCGCCGGGATCGAATATCATTTGCGGTGATGACGTTTACGGTGGAACTTACAGATTGTTCACAACTGTTTTCAATCACGTTCACAATTTTAAATTTGTCGACACAACAGATTTAAAAAAATTAGAAAAAGAAATTAAATCTTTTAAACCTGCAATGATCTGGCTTGAAACTCCTACGAATCCACTGCTGAAGATTACCGACATTGCCGCGGTTGCAGCAATGGCCAAGAAAGTTAAAGCACTGACAGTTGTAGATAACACTTTTATGAGCCCAATTTTCCAGAATCCTCTGGTTCTTGGTGCCGATTTCGTTCTTCACTCAATGACAAAATATATTAACGGCCACAGCGATGTTGTCGGAGGATGTATTATGTTAAACGATGATCACTATAGAAAAGAACTTTTCAGGCTGCAGAATTCAATCGGTCCTTCTCAATCGCCTTTTGATTCATGGCTTGTTCTTCGCGGAGTAAAAACTCTGGCGATTAGAATGGCTGCGCATGAAAAGAATGCAATGACTGTAGCTCAGTACCTTGAAAAGCATCCTAAGGTTGAACGGGTTGTTTATCCTGGCTTGAAGTCGCATCCTCAACACGCAATTGCTAAAAAACAAATGCTGGGTTTTGGCGGGATGATTACGTTCTTCATGAAAGGCGATATTAAGAAAGCGAATAAATTTCTTGAAAACGTTAAACTTTTCTCTCTGGCGGAAAGTCTGGGCGGAGTTGAAAGCTTGATTGAAAGTCCGGCGATCATGACTCACGCTTCGATTCCGAAGAAAGTCCGTGAATCTATTGGCTTAACTGACAACCTTATCCGTCTTTCAGTTGGTATAGAAAACGTCGATGACTTAATTGAAGACCTGGAAAACGCCTTTAACTCTCTCTAAACAAACACTGAACAAGCGACTCATAATTTTTACTTATGAGTCGCTTTCAAATTATGTCTCTAATTTTTTCTGGCATTCTCTTGCGTACTCACGTACTTTGCGTTCCATCTTGATTGGGTTTTTTTTTAGGGTCTTTTCTACATGAGAAAGCAATACGCTGTTTTATTTATTCCTGTTATTCCTACTACTGCCTTGGCCATTCACTCTTCAACTTCAGCCCTTCCTTCTCAAAGAAGTCATGAGCGGATTTTTTTGAAGAATTTTAAAGGCAGCACAAAAAGAGCGATAAGTGTTCCCCGCAAAAGTGAGATCGTTTTTACGGACCTCTCCACTTCTCAAATCGACGCTGGTTTTCACGCCAAAGAATTTAATTAATTTTTAGCGCAATTCAGATCTTCTTCAATTTTTAGTTTCTTTATTTCATCTGGAAGCGAGAGTAAAAAAAGAGCACGTTCACCGAAGCGTGGTTCAAAGTATGGTTTTCCATCCACTCTGAGTTTTATAAATTCAGGCCGTGAATCTTCAAGGAATGGTCTTTTAAAGTATTTATCAAGGCGCTTTTTCAGCCTTTCCATTATATGCACATTACAGGCTTGTTTGGACATCGTCAGAGACGTGAGTTCGTCTTTATAAATTATTTTTTCTTCGGTAGTGGAAATCTGGAATTTACGGCGGCCATCCTCTATCACAATATCTTTTGCGAAAGAAGAAAAAGAAATGAAAATGATCCCAAATAAAATCAGAGTGCGCATTTTTTTAATCTCAGCTGATCTTTAACTGGTTCCAATGCCCGCTGGCATGAAACCGGAAGATTTTTATTTTTATTGATCGCTTCCAGAATGAGGCGGTAAAGGGAAGTACTATGAGAATCACCATCGTTATTTATTATTGAGAGATCATCATAGGATTTTGAATCCAGGGAGGGCATGATCAGAGAGCATGAAAAAAGATCCCCTTGATCCGGATAGGCCATATAGGCAAAAACATCGGCGGAGTCTTCTTCTGACCGGACGGCATCCCCTTCATGTATAAAAGAAACACGGTCTGGAATAAACTCGGTGTAATTATCAGTTGAACATTTTCTTAATTCTTTAAACTTTTTGGCACTTGTTTCACTTAACTTCTCTGCGGCAAAAATCTGGTTGATGGCATGACCCAACTCATGAGCAACCACTGACTTTCCACGCAGCTCATGGTGACAACTGAACGGTGAGATAAAAAGATTATCCTTAGGAGGAATTTTGGCGAGAACTTTCTTTTCGACGTCTTTAAATTTCTTTACTTTCTCATAGGCCAGATAGGCATCAAAAGCATTAGATGACATTTCCGGTGTACAGAATCCCAATGATTCACTTGAATCAAATCCTTCTTCGGAAATTGAAAGAGCAGTGGTAATTGAATTTTCTTCATCCAATCCCAACGGGGTGTAATCCGATTTAAGGTTGCCCTCGATGAGAATTTTATAGGACTCGTATGGATCAGTTTCCGAAAGCTTCGACTGAATGCTGGTACTTCCTATTGCGATTTTAGATTTAAAGTACTTTTCTATTAGCCCACGTGAGTGTGCGGAGAAGTGAGAGAATACATTTTTACTCATTTGTTTTTTTACTTCTGCCACCAGCTTTTCTGCATTCTTTTGTTGGCTGGAAACGCTGAGCCCGGCAACAATCTTGGCCTTGCAGAAGTTGTATTGTTTATTAAAGGTGGCTGGATCATTAATTTTAGATTTCGCCGCTGCAATGGCGGGCATCATGCCAGATTCTGTAATATATTTTTTAAAACTCTCATTACAAACAGCTTCATTTTCACAGGTTGGCTTAAGCGGTTTTAGATGATTTGCAGGCAAATAAGCTGAAACCTGATCTTCGATATTAGAAACATTGAGCATGGCCACAGGCAAATTTTCGTCATCAATGTTTTTTAATTCCTTTAGATAACCAGAGATTCTGCTTCTAACATCTTCACGTTCATATTTGTTCATTTTTTCCGACACCTGAGCGTAAACTTCTTTAAGTTTTGTCAGCCGCTCTGTCGCCATTTGCTTTTGTTCATCTGAACTATATAAACCACGCTCTAAAAATGAATTTACATCCGTTTTGACAAAGCTTTGAAACTTTACCCGGTAATCCTCGAGCGCTTTTCTCAACCCAGGATCAAGTTTCTGGTCATCTTTGAGTGTGATTAAAATTCTCTCTCCTGGCGGTTTTTTTAAATCAATCTTCTCCTCCATATAGGGAGAAAACATCCGATAACTGAGATCACTTCGAAGCTCAGGTGTCCAGGTTTCAGGATGAGTCGTTTTAATTTTTTCCTGAATTTCATCCAGCATTTTGATGCTGTTGCCTTTTTCCTTGTTAATCAATTTTTTTATATTGGGTTCAATGGCAGACAACTTCGTTTTAATTTCTGGCGTAATATATTTGCTAAAGTTTTTATCCGTCAGAAATACACTTGGATTTTCATCGGGAGTCCCGCATAAAGCCACTACGCAATCATTCATATCCTGCGCATTGTTTTTTGATTGAGCAGAAGAATTAGAAAGTAAAGGCAGGCACAGCGCTGTTTGACCAGAGACCAGTTTTTGCTGATTGGCTTCATTGAGCACCCGAACTACGCCGCGATCAATATGTTCACCACTGAGAACAGGGCCAGACAATAAGATGGGAAGAAGTGCGAGTTTTCTCATTTTACACCTGATAGATCTTTGTTTCTTCAATATCAACAGCGGCCACTAAAGCATCGTGAACAAGAAAGTTTCCTGATTTATTTCGTGAGACTTCAAAGAAGAACTCATTGATCAATTCTCTTGTCGGCATTTCATTGTTACTTTTAAAGAATGGTTCAATCTGTTTTTTGGAAAGAATGGTCCAGTTTTTAAAAGCGCCATCAGAGATCAGGCAAAGTCGCTGTTTAGGCTTTAGTTTCAGCTGCATAGGCTGATCAAAGGAAATCCATTCATTGTCGTAGAACAGATGCGCCTGTCCTTTAATGTGAAAAGAGGCGTGAAGATTTTTAAGATTTAAAATCATCAGGCAATAAGAAAGCTCTCCTTTCTGTTCAGTGGCATGATGATTAATGATTTTCAAAAATTGCTCTGCATGAGCAGTAAGATTTCCTGTAATTGATTTTTCTTTTAAAGTTTCCATTTCTCCCAGCAACATCGATGACAAGATATAAGAATCGCTTCCCGCTTGAATGAAAAGAACTTCATTTTCATTTTGAAGAATTTCAAAAAACTCTCCACCACTTTTTTCTCCGGCCATGAACTTGCTGGTCAAACTCATGCCTTTCAACTTATCGATTCTCACTTTGACAAATCTGTCATGCAGATCTTTAATGCGGGTTAATTCGCTCTTGGTATACTCATAAATTTTATCCAGATCCCCTGCGAGTTTATCAATAGGAAGTGTCCCTCTGGTGAAATTTAAAGCGAGGTAATTTTTGAGCAATGGCAGATTGTATTCAGACTCCTGAGACAAATCAATGAAGCCAAAAATTTTTTCAAATTCGTGCTTCAATTCCGCTACCAGTTTGAAGTCTTTTCGCGAATTCATCCCAATGATAATTTTTTCTTTTCTCTTCTGAATGAGTTCTTTCATACCAGATAGATTTTCAGAATTAATGATAAGAACGAGTGGATTTTGATAGCTGGAAAAAGGTGCTTTCAAATCTGTTAGTTTGATTTCCCCTCCCGCTTCCTTTATTAAATTTTTCAAATAACCATCGAGAAGAGTTCCCGATCCGTCCTGACGTATACACTCTACTTCTTGCATTTCATCTCCTTAAAGTTCTCTAACATTTTAAAAGATGGTGCAGAAAAGCCCTAACAAAATCTCTAGTGCCTACCTTTTTCGGCATTAAACAAATGCCCGACGTTTTTTATCTCCTTGATATCCGGTCTAATTCGCTTTCTAGCTAAAGTCGTATTAGAAACCGACCGATACTATATCAAAGCGGTTGTGAATAACTGCTGTGGATGAATTTAGGAATGACCAAAAAGAATAACGTCTATCAGTTGTCCGATTTGAAGGAAAGTCGAGAACGTCGAAGGAATGCTTCTGTTCTTGAACTTTCACCTGTCGAACTTGTTAGAAAAGAATATTTCGAGCTCGTAATTAAAACTCTTTTGAGCGCGCTCAAATGCAAAGACGATTACACCTGGGGACATTCTCTTCGAGTCGCTTATTTCTGTGTTTCAGTTGGACGCGAAATGGGCCTGAATGAAAAAGAGCTTTATGAACTTGAAGTCTCTGCTCTCTTTCACGACATTGGAAAAATCGGTGTTCCTGATGCCGTCTTACTCAAACCTTCACGCCTAACGGATGAAGAATTTTTAGAAATGAAACTTCATCCAAGCAAATCATTTGATATTCTTGCTGACTATCCGGTCTTTCACGAAATGGCGATCAATGCAAAACATCACCATGAACGTTTTGATGGACGAGGATATCCTGACGGATTGAAGGGAGACAATATTCCTCTCTTCTCGCGAATAATTCTTATTTCAGATACATTTGATGCCATGACATCAACTCGTCCTTACCGCAAAGGACTTCCTTTTGAAGTTGCCTTTGCCGAGCTCAGAGAATTTGCCGGAACTCAATTCGATCCTGTGATTGTTGAAAAATTCATTTCATGCATGACTAAAGAGCAGCAGAAAAATGAAGAGACTTTCAGTCTTCAAGTCATTCAGGGCGATTTCAAAAAAGACGCTGCTTAAAAATTACTGACAAAATGGCGTAGGCTTATTGGTGGATACATTGTACTTCTGAACAGTACTGCAATCTTCATCAGAGTTGTACACGTTTTGGACCGCACACTCCGCAGCTTTTCCATGACCTTTATTCCATTTCATGTTTTTATTGCAGGCTACGTAAGCCGTCTTATCCAGACAGGCCCAGAATTTATCTTTGCAGTTGTAAACAAGACCGCGACCTAATTGATCATAGGCAGGCGGTGGTGTGTAGACATCGTCAGCGACAATTTTATCTTCGAGCTTGGAAGGTTTCTTTTGTCCTTCAGAAGTCTTCTCTTTTGCATCCATATTCTCGATTAAACTATCGAGACTTTTTTCAACTCCACCTTCACTCGATTTAACTTCTCCGACTTGTGGTGAGTTTTCTTCCGGCGTTTTAACGATTGGTGTTTCATCAATTGGTTGTTCTTTTTCTTTTGGTGGTTCTACTGGTTTTTCTGCGGTTTTTTCAGGTGCCTTTTCTGCCACTTTTTCTTCTGCCGCCATTTTATCTGCGATATTGATATTCTCTACCGGCGGTTGTTTATCAGCTGTTTTTATTTCCTCAGGAACTGGTTCCGTTGCCGGTTTAATTTCTGGGTTTGCATCAGCAGGATTTGCATCGGCCGGATTCGCGCCGCCTTCACCAGGTTTTTTCTCGGCTCCGGCCACTGCAGCGTCAGCAGGCTTAGTCTCGGCGGGTTTATCCCCCGGTTTAAGCGGTTTACGACGCGGTTTTCTTTTCACGGCGACAGCGGGAACTTCAGTATTTTCGGGTTCAGGTTTAAAAATAAATTCTGTCGCGGCCATATATCCTAGTCCAAGGACTACAACCACGCGAATGATCATGCTGATTTGTTTTTTCTTCTTATCTTCGGGATGAGTTTCATTATCTGACGTGTCGTGACTCTCTTCGCTCTCTTGTTCAGAATACTCTTCTTCCTGAGTTTCTTCAGAACCCATTTTGCCACGAAGCGATTCAGGTAGGCTTTTCTTTAAATTACCAAGTAGTTTATCAAGCATATGGAATTATTATAAAGGATTTTCATGAAAGTCATAGACGACGGAGTTATTAAGTACGATAGGTCAAATTTTTCCCACTGCGGACCATTTGATTCATCCGAGTATTCTGATCTGGAATCCTGGAGAAAGAAACTTTATGCCTTAAACCTCATTGGAGAATATCCTGAAGAGAAAGTGGGCTTCGGAAATATTTCTGAAATTAAAGATTACTCATCGATCTTCCCATCAAGCGTTCCTCAATTCCTTATTACGGGTACACAAACCGGAAAATACGCTGACCTGGACGGCAATCATTACACCCGTGTTCTCGATTACGACATTGATCATTTGAAAATTAAAATGATGGGTCCGATTGAAGCATCCAGTGAAGCCCTCACTCACGCTGCGATCTATGCTCATAACAAAAATATCAAAGCTATCTTCCACATTCATTCAAAAGAAATCTGGGCCGGAATGATTAAAGATAAGAGTGATTTTACTTGCGGTTCAATTCCGTATGGAACAGTTGAGATGGCGCGAGCAACAGAAAAATGTGTTCAGCAAAAAGATTCGGGATTTTTTTGTATGCACGGTCACGAAGATGGAGTTGTGGCGTATGGAAGATCTCTTGATGAAGCAAGCCAACTCATTCTCGATCTGCATGCCAGATATTTATAAATTTCAGAAGATTTTAAAATAAGAATGAAAATGATTTCCGGCGGGTGACAGTTTAATCCAATCCGGATTCTCGTCAATTGCACCTGAATTTTTTGCTGTCAAAACTTTCCATTCGATATGAGATTTGTGCTGAAATTTATCAGCTAGAGATTGAATGACTAATCCCATTGTCTTGCGATAATTCACTTCAACCAGCGGATAAAGTTTAAGTTGCCCATTGTCTTTGTAAATGAAAGAATCAATCTGAACATTGGAAACTGCACCAAGCTCCATGTATTTTTTAGCAATCTTTAAAGTCACGTCTTCCAGTTCAGATAAATCAAAACTGTATTTTTCCAGAATATATTTTTTAAACTTATCCACATTTTCTGAACCGGCTCCGCCGAGAAATCCACCGGCCTGTGAATTAAAATTCTCTACCATGAATTGTCTTTGAATCTTTTTATTCTCAATTACAAAAGTAGTTCCGATATCAAAAATCCTTTCATAAACAGGTTCCAGCAACGCCGGCGAGGAAAGTATTTTTTCAATCGCACTTTCGTTCAATGCCTGTTGCTGAAAATGGTAGTGACCGATACCACTGAAACTATGCGGCCTCTTAATAATCCAGTTTTCTTTGAAAGGAAATTTTTGCAAATGAATTTTTAATTCGTCCAAAGAACTGACGATCGCTCCGTCATGAAATCCCAATCCGAACTCAAGCCCAAGTTTAGCTGAAGTAATTTTGGAATTCAGCAGCTGTTCAGTTTTGAAATCATGGTGGCTTCCCCACCAGAAGTTAAAATTCTGAGCGTGCGGATTGAAATCAGGGATGGAAAATCCCAGAGTCTTTAAATGTTCCAGATATTTTTTTTCATAATCTTTAAAATTTTTTAGAATGCATTTCTCTTTTTCGATAAGAAAAAAAACATATTCGAATTCACGGATTATTCTTTTTGAAGCTGAGGAGTCTGCGCTGTAACCAGGATCAAACAAAGAAGACTCGTAATCAAGGTCCACTTTGTATGTTTTCATTTACCAGTTCTTCCGGTTAGTGACTCGGAATTCATCACGATAATTTTCCAGGCTCGTAATGAAGGCTTCATCCAGCCCCGCTCGTACCCGTGATTCACGGTTAAAATGAATTCCCTTGGATCTCGCAGGAGTCATTAGCCCCGGCAAATGAGATGAAAAATATGACCACAAATCACGGTCTCCTTTCCAGGCATTCAGCCAATGTGCGCCGAGGGCCACATGGGAAATTTCATCTTCAAAAACAGTTTTCATGATTTTAGCCGTTTCGAAATCTTCGACATCTTTAAACGATTGTTCGTAAAAAAGCGCAAAATCGAGGTTGGCCGATTCAAACCCCAGGGCCATGGCCGAATAAAAATGGCTTGGCGTTTTTAGCTTGTCCATTGAGCGCCAGAAAAAATCGTTGAGCGGAAAGTCGCCCAACTCCATTTTGAAATCGTTCATCCGGTGCATGTAGAGCTTCAAATGCTTTTGCTCATCCTGAATGGTTTTAATCAGCCCTTTTTTAAACTGTATCATTTCAGGTGTGGTATCGGGGTAAATCAAAAGAGCTGCGGCCATCATTTCAATTGCGAGCAATTCATGGTTCGCAAAAAAATGGAGGGCCAGCCCACGCTTGTCTTCAAGATGAAAACTGGTATTGCGGGGAAACTTTACCTGCTCGTTATTGAATTTTAAACGCTCGATACGACCAGGATTTGTCGGAAGGACATAGTCCTCCAGGCTCTGTGCGTATTCAACATTCTTGAGTGGTATTAATTTATCTTCCAGCGTGGTTCCTTCAAGAAGGATTCGCGCATACTCTCTGTAATTCATCGTTATCTTTTTGGTTTTCCGCCGCCAGACTTACCATTAAATTTACGTTTTTTGGAAGGCTTTCCTTGTCTGAAATTGCTTTTTGTCGATCCTACAGCTGAGGCCAGGTTCGATTGTCGCTCCCCTTGAGGTCTTCCACCACCGCCACCTCTGCGCGGAAATGGTCTGCGAGTAAATCGTCTTTGTTGAAAGCATTCTTCACAGATTGGAAATTTAGCACCTTCTGGAAGTTTGCATCCACAGCTCGAACAAGTCGGAGTGATCTTATCTGAGAGAAGTGTATTTAATTTTTCAATGGCCAGAAGTTTGTTTTCAAGAAGATCCTGTTCATCAAACTCAAAATTCTTTCCGTTAAAATGTCGTGCGAGCCACTGATAAAGCTCGACACATTTAATTGTCGTTTCAAGATAATCAATCTCATTTGACTGATGATTAATATGTTCATTTGGAATCGTTTCATTCGTCACGAACTTCTTAAGGATCCAAACATAATATTGAACGTGCTCGAGCAAACCAAGGTTAACCGGGGCACAGGCAAAGCCAAAAATTTCTGCCGAACTCAATGTGTGGTTGTAATCGATGTCTTCTACTGTTTCAGCAAGTTCAATCATCTCTTTCAAATCAACACAGTAAAAAGGCTTCGTAAAAGTCATTGTGTTGAAAAGTCTGAGGAACTCAGAAAGTCTCAAGACAGGAAGGTTGTGCGATGACAGCGCATTGTTAACTTTGGTAAAGATATCCAGGTCCGGACCAACCATCGATTGAGTCTGTTGCTCCAGCGTTGATTGAAGAGCATTTTCAATATCTGCAAGCCCCTCTTCAACCTTCTGAAGACAAGTCACCTTACCGACAGGAAACCTTTGAAAACGACCGGCACGACCGGCAATCTGCTTGATCTCGCTGACTGTTATCGGATGCTCCTGAGAGTTAATGTGTTTCGTAAGAGTTGAAAAAACAATTCTTTTAATCGGCAGGTTCATCCCCATAGAAATGGCATCTGTCGAAACAATAACGTCTGTAATTCCTTTGTCGAATTTTCTCGCCTGCTCTCTGCGAACTTCTGGAGAAAGCATTCCGTAGATAATTGAAACTTTAAATCCAACTTGTTCAAGATCGTATTTGTATTTCAACGCATTTCTGCGCGAGAAAACAATAAGGGCATCATGTTTTTCAAGTTGAGCCAGAGTAATTGGTCTTTGCTCAACATGAAGCTCAGTCATGCGTTCATAGTTTCTGACTTCAAGCTCATCGCCGCACAGATCGACAATCTGTCTGACGAGATCGAGAACTGATCCATCACCGCAAACATGGACTTCAAAAGCGTGAAGATTGACCAGCGCTCTTGTCCACGCCCAGCCTCTTTGCTTATCAGTAATCATTTGAATTTCATCGATGACGGCACAAGAAAATTCCTCATTGAGCTTCGCCATCTCAATTGTCGATGAATAGTGAGTTGCATCTTCAACTTCAATAACTTCTTCGCCAGTCAAGAGAGTTGTCTTTACACCTTTGGTATTCATCGTATCGTACAACTCAGCAGCGAGAAGACGTAGCGGAGCCAGGTAACATCCCTTGCGCGCTTTCACCAGTGCTTCAATCGCGTGATAGGTTTTTCCTGAATTGGTAGGCCCCATATGATAAATAATCTTGCGGGGAATTTTTCTTGCGTGAGAGTGAATCCAGAATTGCCCCAGGTATTCCTGAAGAATGTTGGAAGAAATATCCTTTCGCTTCAGGACAAGAATCGATTTAATAAGTTTCTTGAATTCGGCTTCAAGATATTTCTCATTTCTCCAGATATTGCTCGAAAGTTGTTTGAAAAAACGTGTGTATTCTTCATCGCTGACAAGATCCAGCGATAAACTTTGCTCCCCAAGAACTTTATGGAAAAACAAAACAAGATTTTGAGAATGCTTGTAAGCAATATCTCCAGGATACGTAAAAGTATCTTCTGTCAGCTGCTTTATTTGCGCTTCCAATCTGTTTAACGAAGATTTTTTAAGCTTAAATTGTGCCTGTTGAAATTTGCGATCAAGAGTTCTCAAAAGGTTCTGGTAATGAACGTTGACTGCAGCGATGCCTTTATCGACGCTGGAATTAACAGTCTCTTCAATCTTTGATTTTGTATCATTGATAGCGGCCACGCATTCGTCATAAACGAGTTCACGGACGCGGGTTCTGAAATCTGCAAGACATGAAACACACTGACATGAAAGTGTGGCCTGTTTGATTTCAAGATTAAAATTTTCTTTAACAAGAGTTTGAGTTTCGCTGTGGCTGCGCTCTTTATCTTCGCTCCACTTTTTTAAAACCGCATAATGCAAATCTAAAACAGCAGGGTTTAATCCCCCATCCTGACCGAAATAGAAAATTTCTTTTTCAGGCATTAAACAGTCATCGATAAAGATCAGAGAAATAATATTGTCTCTTTGAAGAAACTCAAAGAAGTTTACGTATTCAGTATTAAAGATCCCGACCAGCGAGGGATTCTTTTTGAAATTATTCCATAATGTGGTTTGAACTTTCTCAACAAAATCTAAAACGATTGAAGCATCTTCGTTAGTACGAAGGTAATCGTCGTTTTCTGCAAAAGAGTGAATTTTAATGAGAGTTTTTCTTTCAGTGTCGAGGAAGTTGCGAATCGCTTGGTAATCTGGGAGAGCGGGAAAATCAGTCGTACTCAATTAAAAAAATCCTTTTTTAAGTTTATACGACTGATTCTAACGTATCTGTAACACTAAATCTAATAACTATCGAATATTCTGGCGATCAAGCTCAACAATAAAGGCAATGGCCATCTTCGCAAATTTAACAGCGTGGTTCGCGTTATTGTTCGACACAGTCAGTGTATCGTTAGCAGTGTGGATCTTATGATTCATAGTATCCATAGTCGCTTCAAATGGCATTGAAGTCGGGTATCCTTGCGTGTACCAAGACGCGTGATCTGAACAGCCGTAACCGCATTTATCAAATCCCCACTTAATTCCTGGAACATAGTGATCAATAATGGCACCGACAAATTTATTTTGTTCTTCGTTCGTGTAATCAGTCATCATCACGATATCAAACTCATTGCTTCCTTTGAAGTTCGTCATATCAAGTTGCATTACGCCGATAACCGGAACATTTCTCTTCTTAAAATCACGGGCAATTTCTTTAGAGCCAAGTAGACCTACTTCTTCAGCAGCATAGGCCATGAACTTAATAGTCTTTTCTGGTTTATAAGAATTTTCTACAAGAACGCGGATAACTTCAGTCACTGTAGAAATTCCTGAAGCGTTGTCATCCGATCCTGGAGCACGGGCCGTGCTACCGCCCATATACCCGTTGATAGAATCCTGGTGTCCGCCCAAAACAATAGTTTCGTCCGTTTTGCCTTTGATTGTGAGGATAACTGAAGGTTGATCCCATTGAGAATGAGGGAAGAACTCAACAGTCGCATCGTTTCTGCTCTTTACAAGATTAGACCAGGTGTCTCTAATCCACGTTGCAGATTTTTTACCGAATTCGCCTTTGTAATAACGATTTTGGAAAGATGAAAGCGATGTAATTGTCGCAAAAATATTTTCTGGTTTCGCCTGATCAATCATTGGCTTAACCAAAGTGTCCTGATCGATTTTATAAGAAGCAAAAGTATTATTTTTAGCGTACCACTGGCTTTCCTGAGAATTCAGCAAACCATTCGCTTCAGTTTCATCTTCGTGAAGCATGAAACCACCACAACGCTTAAATTCTTTATGCATGAAAACTGAAAGCCATGGAAGTGCATCTTCATCGATTTTAACAACGCTGATACCGTCTTGAGATTGAACTTCTTCAACTCTAGGACCAAACTTTTTTTCCGTGAAATTTAAAGCATCCGTGCCAATGGAAATAAAAACTTTTTTGTCTGTTTCCTTAACTGGTGCAACTTCTGCCATTGCCACCGCCGAAAAAAGAACAGTACCGGCCAAGAGTGAGTTGATTGATTTTTTCATAATCGTTTCCTATGTAGTGAAATCATCCGTGATATGAAAATTGTCAGGAAATAATTCTGATTTGTCTAATTTTCTATCCTTTTCTATTCTTACTTCTTAGAATAAAAGCACTCAATTATCAGGAGCTGACGCAATGATTTCAACATGGCTAACGAAAACTTTCGACATCAAATACCCGGTGATCCTGGCGCCGATGTTTCTTGTGAACAATACTGAAATGCTGATTGAAGCTTACAATAGCGGCATTATGGGCTGTATTCCTTCTCTAAATTTCAGAACGACAGAAGAATTGGAAGCTGCAATGAAGCTTCTTACTGAGAAATGTCAGGGAAAATTCGGAGTGAATCTCATAGTAAATAAGTCAAATATTCACGTCAAAGACCATTTGGATGTACTCGAAAGAAATCCTCCTGCCTTTGTTATTACATCCTTAGGCTCTCCCGAAGAAACAATCAAAAAGCTTAAACCTAAAGGGGTGAAGATTTTTTGCGATGTTGTCGACATTGAATATGCTCAGAAGGTTGAGAAGCTGGGTGCCGATGCTTTAATTGCTGTGAATTCTGGCGCTGGCGGCCATGCCGGAAATATTCCCACGTCCATCCTTGTGCCTATGCTACGCGAGCATTGCAAGATTCCAGTGATCTCTGCCGGAGGCGTCGGAACAGGCGCAGGTCTTCTTTCCTCTCTCGCTCTTGGGGCCGAAGGCGTTTCCATCGGTTCACCGTTTATTGCAACGGTTGAATCAGGAGTTTCTGAAGAATATAAAAAAGCGGTCGTTGATTACGGAGCCGAAGACATCGTCATGTCGACAAAAATTTCGGGAACACCATGCTCAGTGATCCGCACACCTTATGTAAAAAAAATCGGAACTGATCAAAACCTTGTCGAGTCGTTTTTAAGTCAAAATAAGACCGCAAAAAAATATGTGAAGATGCTGACTTACTACAAAGGAATGAAAGCCGTAGAAAAAGCTGCGTTTGCGGCCACTTATAAAACAGTCTGGGTTGCTGGTCCATCAATTGAGTTCGTTCACAAAATTGAGCCACTGAAAAATATTGTTGAACGTATTATGAGCGAATACCAGAAAGCCTTTGAAGACTTATGCAAAAGAAATCAATCTTAATTAGAAATCCAGAATTTTTTAAACTTTATCTGGCCGGACTTTCATCCGAGCTCGGTTCATTTATCACTGATACGGCGATTATGCTTTTTATTTTCGCCGTCAGTAATCAAAATAAATCTTATCTCGGCATCTCGCGCGCTATTTTTCTTTTCTGTTTCACATTGGGAAGTCTCGTAGGCGGTCCACTCGGATTGAAATTTAACAAAAGAAATCTGCTTATTTTTTCAGAAGTCATGCGCATCCCGGTTATCATCAGTCTTTTATTTATACACAATATTTTTTACGTCATGGTCGCCAATGGTCTGATTGGAATGTTCACCGGACTATACAATCCTTCAAGACAAACACTCATCAATGAAATTGTTCCCGAAACAGAAATCAAAGAAGCCAATTCGTTGTTTGGAACAACTATGGCCGTTCTTCACTTGGGTGGCCCACTTATCGGTGCAACTCTCTACAGTTATTTTCACGGGATCAGAGAAGTTTTAACGATTGATCTTCTGACTTATGTTCTAGGCATACTTCTTTTAATGAGAATTCGTTTTCTCTACGTACACGCTCATGATCAGAAAAAAGAAAGTTCATTGATAAAAGATTTTGTTGAAGGTTATCGCTATATTCGTTCAAGGGAAGATCTCACAATGATGTTGAGTTTTACTCTGATGGTGGGCTTTTGCATCGGTATTCTTGTCCCTCTTCTTTTTCCTTTTATCGTTGAAGTTCTTCACAAAGGAGAACAGGAATACGGAATTAATATTTCGTTGTTTGGTCTTGGAGGAATTGTCGGCGGATGGTTGTCGGGTTATCTGAACAGAAGATTTCGTGCAGCCAACCTTTTCCTTAGTGGAATCATCGCCGAAGCCGTTCTCATGCCAGTCTGGATTAGGACAACAGATTTCTGGCTAAACTGCTTTGTCATTTTCCTTTGGGGAATAATGGTCTTTATTCGCATACCTTCTCAACTCAACTATATTTCAGCCAACGTTCCCAGGGAATACATGACAAGAGTTTACTCATTTCTGGACCTTGTCTTCGTTGTGCCGAATATATCTGCTGGTATCATCGTGGCCCTGATAGGAAATAAACTCTCTACCTTCGAGATTTTGAATTATACCTCGATATTCTTTATAATATTAGTAGGAGCTGGACTGAAGACAAAAGGAACAAAAAGCCTACTGTCCAGATAAGAGTATGAGAGCATTCTTATTACTCGCTCAGATCACCTTTTTCTTTTTTATCAATGTCGGCGCAAAAACTCATTTTGTACCAAAGCCGGCGATGCTTAACCCGGAAATTAAATTTCTCGATTTAAAATTAAAAAAAGAACTGAGCGACAAAAAATTATCTCCCCACAGAAAATATACACTGGCAATCCTCGCGGCCCGCGAACTGAAGCAACTAAATCATAGCGACAAAGCGCTGGAGTTTTACAAGCTCGCCAATGAACTGAGTGTTGGTGAAAATAAGAATGAAATAGACTTCGCTCTTTCAAAGAATTCAGTTAAAAACCATTCGCTGTTTTTTTATGAAGTGAATTTAAAGCAATTGCTGAAAAATAAATCGTATGAAAAAGCGCTATTGAGCATGGACCCGGAAAAATTAAACAATCCGGAAAATACTCAATACAAGATCATCTATGATTTACTCAATGTAAAAATAAGAAAAACGTCAGTAAAAAGATTGCACTGCCTGGATGACTTCCAAAAAAACCCCGAAGTTTATCAATACACTTATCTGATGTGCGATATGCTCAGTGAATATCTTCGCATTGGAAAAATTCCGAATTATCACATTAAATTGCTGGAAGAATATTTTTTCAAGCACGACCTGAAAGAACGTTATCTTCTTCAGGTCGCAAAAGATTTAAAAGCTTCGCTTTAATTAAAAGCGAATTCCGCCTTTAACCATGAATGCATTCGAGCGATTGTCAAAATTGCGCTCGTACTCGATGCCAAATGTATATCTGTCAGTCATTCTCTCAACTGAGGCGAAAGCTCTGCGCTCTCCCCCCGGCAGAAAAGAAGGCATATCTTTTGTGACAGGCATCGATCCACCGGCCGTAGCCCGGATGCCTCTGCTATAATCTTCGTAAGAAGCTTTCGCAACAATGCTTGTCCCGTAATTTTTCATGACAATAGCGGTATCAATAAGCGCTCGTGAATCATCTGTAATCGCATGGCTCACACCCGTTTTAACAACAATGCTGTCGTTCACTGCAACTGTTTTATCTCCGCTGGCAACATGATTCCAGTCTGGATAAAAAGTCGCGTAAACTTTTCCGTCAACGACTGTTTTTCCTTCATTAAAAGAAGCTGTGCTTTTTACGCCGGCATAAAAATCAGCACTAGCATCTAGTTCACGCGTTGCCGATTTATTATAGTTTGTTGTTCTGCTGGATTCAGTTGAGTTATACATCAGGACTTCTGCGTTTCCACCTGCAAATACATTTGATTCCGTATTCGCAAGTTTTAACTTAGGAGAGCTGAGCTCTAAATTCGTTCTTGCGTACAACTGATCCTGTTCAATGCGAAGAAGACTCTTATTTCCTTCCAGCTTTGAATAGGAAGCGCCCCACCCCATTGACACATATTCGTTTGGAGAAGAGTTTTTATAAAGAGCCACACCGTAAAGATTTTCACCAGTCGACGTTGTCCCGGTAAAAAGATTACCGTCAACATAAGAACTGCTGAACCCCACTTTATTGAGTTTGAAATTTCGCTGATTAAATTCGCGTTCGATATCTCCACCGGCCGTATCCTTTAACATCTGGGCAACTTCAGAAGGAACTCTTGTGACCGGCTTTCCGTTAGAATCATAGATGCTGTAACCTAAACCATGATCCGGCATAGAAGTATCCTGAATCAAGGCTTCTGTTCCTGAACCTTTTTTCATTTCAGTCGTTTCTGCATAGTTAAATTTAACAATTTTTCCCGTAGCAGGATCTTCAGAAATAACGACAGCGTGTCTTCCACTGAGCGTTTTATATCCGACAACATAATTATGATTAAATCCAAGCTCTCCTAAGAATTGAGTTTGAGCTAAAGCAATGTCGCGACAGATACCACCGGGTTGACCACTTTTAATTGAATCCAGCAACTCTACAGTATCAATGTATTCACCCCGCGCTTTATCTCCGGCATCACGACGAGCATAGTTGTAGAGGTTCCCCATATAACCGCCGAGCTTGGAGACCAAGGCGATTTTTTGTTCACTTGAAAGTTTATCTTTTGCTTCAGAAAGAGTTTTTTGCCATTCAGTTGAATTGCTGATGAGGCGCTGGAACGCCATCTCTTTCATGAGAAGTCCGCTTGGTAGTTCACTTCCCAGATAGGATTTCGCGTAATCATTCAGTAGTTTTTCTTTTTCAGAAAGAGAAAGTTTGCTTAAGTCTTTTCCAGGATTGGCCTGTTTGTATTTCGCTTCAAGAGCAGAGACTGAATAAATATCCCAGGCTTTTTTATTTCCTTCATTATAAAGCTTGCCCATATAAGCAATGTAATCGTCGCTCATAAAGCGACCCAGAGCATTTTGTTCAAATTTTTTATCACTGGTAAAAACGACTGCTTCGAGAGAAAAAGAGCGATTGTCGACTCTTTGTTCAAGCTGTCGGTCTGCGTCTGTCGTTTTCTGTTTATCGCAATCTTTTTTAGATTTCACAGCATCCAGATGTTGTCTGGTAGTATCATCTAAATTCGCGAGGGCCTGCATTTGATCTGCTTGTTGTGTTGTTAATTGGAACTCGCGGTTGGGCATAGGATTCCCACCTGGAGATTTTAAAACGACATCTCTCACATCTTCAGTAAAGAGATAGAGCTTATCCATCTCATCTCCTGCATGAAGAGCAGATACTTGGGTATACAAAACAAAAAATAAAATATTTTTATTCATAGCGACTCTATCGGCGCTTTTTTCTAAACCATTAAACGGATTAGCCGATAGAATCAGTATGAAATATTCTTTAACATTTAAAACTTATCTTATGGGGACAAAAATCCTGATCAAGATTAATCTTTAGAACAAAATGAGTACCAAAAAGAAGCTTGATTCTTCAAATGATTTGCATGTTCTGCTCGATTCTGTCTATTGTCTGCACAGAATCGGTGACCATGATGCAGCTTCAGTTGCTCTCGATGACTGTGATAAATGGCTCCATGAGCATCACGAATTAAAACATGTCCCGATGGTGCTTAAACTCATCGGGGCCTACCACCAGAACACTTTATCGACTCATCATTTTTCCTCACTCAAATCAATTCAGGTACACGTTTTAAATCTTGAAAATCCGCTTTACTGCGGATGGATCCATTTCTTACAAGGGTATTTTTTAAAACAGGAAGACGCTTTGAAAAAAGCAGTTCAATTTTTCAGTGCAGGAGAGCATTTCCACGAGTTGCTCGAAGTTTATTATTGGATGGATAAGTTTCATTGTCTTCCTATGGATGAGAAAGTACAAAGCTTTGTACGCTTGTACCCTATCGATTCTGTGTTCTCTTTTCTCATGGGCAATAACTTTTTTGGGAATACTGTTGAACCTAAAACAGCGGTTGAACGTATCCAGCTTGCCAATTACGATCACCAAGAAGAAGATTTCGATTGCTGGCTTATAAAGAATAAATCATTCATTCCTTCTCATTATAAAGATGTTCAATGTGAAGAAGAAAATTTCCTCGACCTCTATTCCGGACTGATTAATGATCGCGGAGAATTCAGCTATCTGCTTATTTCTGAATTAAACTGCCTTTCATTTCTCATTGCCAGTCAGCATATAGGAACGACTCTCCAATCGATTGCGGATTTTCTGGGAAGAACAGTTGAAGAAGCAAAGGCCTTGATAAATTCCTTGATTAAAATGGGGATTCCAGTTGCTCAAGAAAATGAAATTTTCAGACTCAACTGGACGTCTAAACCAACAATGATAATTCCAAGGACACTTAAAGTCCGCGGACTTCAGGAATTTGTCAAAAAGAAGAAAAAGCATTTTACCAAAGCTCAATTAATAGAGTTGCTTCAGTTAACCCAGTTTGGGGCGGAAGCTCTGCTGAAGAAATGGGCGCTGGCCGGTTTCATCCGGCCAAGCGAAGGTCCAGATAAAATGATTATCTGGAATTTTGTCTAATTCGTTTCGTTCAATTCACAATCTAAACTTGCATGTTCTTTTTTATAATCAAGTGTCAGAGATAAACTTCTCTGTCCGTAATCTTTAATCGAATAGCTCATCGTTTTAGGGCCACCTTTCAAGTATTCGATGCTCACAGAATTCACTCGTCCTTCAATGACAGTTCCTTCAAAGTGCACACCATTGTGATCCTGTGCAATTGTCGCCATGGCATATTCGTTCACAGGTGCTTCGAGAACAAGCACCTGTGTTTTAGCTAAAAGAATACATTTAAAAATTGTTGTGCCGATCATTTCAATAACCCCGCTCTTCTGAGTAGTGCATCCGGATTAGGCTCCTGACCTCTGAAGGCCACATAAAGTTTCATCGGGTGAATGCTGCCGCCTTGAGAAAGAACATTGTTCTTAAAACGATCCGCCACTTCGCGGTTGAAAATACCTTTTTGCTTAAAGAATTCAAAGGCGTCTGCATCGAGAACTTCGGCCCATTTGTAAGAATAATATCCAGCTGAGTATCCGCCTGCAAAAATATGAGAGAAAGCAGTTGAAATGCTTGTGCCTTTTACAGAAGGAAGGAAATCCATCTTAGCAGTGATGTCTGATTCAAACTTTTCAATGTCTTTAATCCCCGATGGATTTGCAGAATGCCATCCCATATCGACTGAGGCAAAACTTAACTGACGAAGAGTTGCTCTTCCTTCAAGGAAAGAAGATGAATCTTTAATTTTTTTGATGAGGTCTGCAGGAATTTTTTCGCCTGATTCATAGTGTTCAGCAAAAAGATCAAGACATTCTTTTTCGTAAGCCCAGTTTTCCATGATTTGAGAAGGAAGTTCAACGAAGTCCCAATAAACATTTGTCCCTGATAGTGATTCGTATTTTGTATTGGCTAGCATTCCGTGAAGTGCATGGCCGAATTCATGGAAAAGCGTTGTCACTTCATCAAAACCGAGAAGAGAAGGTTTTGTCGGTGTTGGTTTAGTGAAGTTGCAGACGATCGCAATATGTGGACGGACATTCACGCCATTGGCCATTTTCTGTCCACGGAAGCTTGTCATCCAAGCGCCGTTTCTCTTTCCAGCTCTAGGGTGAAAGTCAGCATAGAAAACTGCAACGTGATTGTTTTTTTCATCGAGAACTTCATAAGTTTTTACATCCTGGTGATAAACAGGAATATCATTTCTCAATTTAAATGTGAGACCATAGAGTTTTGTGGCGACTTGAAAAACACCATCAATAACTTTTTCCAGTTTAAAATATGGACGAAGCATTTCATCGCTGATCTGAAATTTTTCATTTTTCAGTTTTTCAGCGTAATACATGTTGTCCCATTTTGAGTAATCGGTGATGCCATCAATTTTCTTCGCGTACTCTTTCAACTCTTCCGTTTCCTTTTGCGCGGCCGGAGTTGCATGATTCACGATATTTTCAATAAAAGTCTGAACTGTTTTTGGGTTTGAGGCCATGCGCTCTTCAAGCACGAAGTGTGCGTGCGATTCGTACCCGAGAAGTTTTGCTTTCTCATAACGAAGCTGAGCAATTTTTTTAACGATGTCCTGGTTATCAGTGGCGTCACCATGGAAACCTTTTGTAGAGTTTGCCAGGAACAATTCTTTTCTTAGCGCTCTGTTTTTAGCATAAGTCAGAAAAGGAATTACACTCGGGTACTGAAGAGTGAAAACCCATTTCCCTTCCTTATCTTTTTCTTTAGCAGTAAGTGCAGCCGCTTCAACAACATCTTCTGGAAGGCCTTCAAGATCTTCTTTCTTCTCAACGACCATCATGTAGTCGTTGGTTTCTTTTAGAACGTTATCGCCGAAGTGCAGACCTAGAGTGGAAAGTTCTTTTGAAATTTCTCTCAATTTATTTTTATCATTCTCGTTTAAAAGGGCACCGTTGCGGACAAAACTTTTATAATTTTTCTCAAGAAGCATCATTTGCTCTTGATCAAGATTGAATTTCTCTTTGTTGTCCCAGACTTTTTTGATTTTTGAGAAAAGGACTTCATCCATGCTCACGTCATTTCCAAACTCAGTCAGAAGTGGAGAAATTTCCTTTGCATACTTTTGAATATCGTCATTCGTTTCAGCGCTATGAAGATTAAAGAAAACTCCCGAAATTAAATCCAGTTCAGGACTGCTGTTTTCCAGAGCTTCAACGACATTGCTGAAAGTTTCAGATTCTTTATTGTTTTTAATGTCTTCAATTCGTTTCTTTGCGATTGAGATCGCGTCTTTCAATGCAGGCAAATAATCATGCGGAGAAATTTTATCAAAGGGAACTGTTTCGAAAGGTGTGTTGAATTTTTGCAATAGAATGTTAGTCATTATCATTTCTCCTATTTAATTTGCAGATCGTACTGTATTTCACTTTTACCGGTAGTTGTGGAAATTTCCGTTTGTGGAATTCCCAACGTTTTATTTTTTTCGTTAAGGTCTTTAATCACTGATCCCAGGTTCAGCCACTCTCCTCTTTTGAGAAGATATTCCGAGGCTGTGCCGCCTTTTCCTCTGTCGTAAAATGAAAACTGCAGACTGGCCTTATCAGCACCAATTAATCGACAAAGTACTTTTAATTTTTCAGTACCGGCCTCAAGCTCTCCTGCAATTCCCTGACCGACTACAAACTCTATCGTGCTAGAGTTGAGAGACGTTTGTTCGGATTTCTTTACTGAATTCTTTACTCCAACTTTCACTGAATTCGTATCGCTCATACTTTTCGTTGTCGTCTTTAATGAAAGATTGCAGTGCTCGAGGTCGGCCGGAGCCGCTTCGTGATTCCGTTTTAGATTGTATCGCCCGGCCAGAAACTTCTCAAATAGTTTTCCTCTATCGACCGATGTTACGATATCAATGCAATGATCGTCTTCTCTGAGATTTACTGTGTCTTTTGGAAGCAAGAGAAAGGAAATAGACTGCTGGACGTTGCTCAAACGGACATTGTCTTCAAAGCAGAAGGTATTAAGATCCGTTTGTGCGAAAAGCTTTGCGCACGAAAAAAGAACACAAAGGGAAACGAGCAGCTTACTTAGTCGGTAAATGGCTGTCGCCTTTTTGATGATGAATAAATTCATCAGACGTTTTGTATGCACAAAGATCAAGTGTAGTTTTAAATTGAAAAGATTTTGGCAATTGCCCTTTTTTCTCGAGATCTTCGCAAGTACAGGCGAGTGTCTTCATGAAATCGAAAAATCTTTCGCTTGTTTGCGGACTCATCAAATGCTCCATCTGACATGAATCGTGATGAGCAGTTTCATCATCAACACCGACGAAGTCGCGAAGAAAATAATAAAGCAAAGTACGTGATGAAAGAATGCGATGAACTTCTTCGTGCCCCAAATCAGTGAGGACGACAAATTTGCAATCTTCTTCTTCCTGAATCAGTCCTTTCTTTTTTAAATTGTTCAACATGGTTGAAACAGAACCTTTAGTTAGGTCAAGATCGCGGGCAATATCCGTTACGCGCGCAAAACCGCGGTTTTCCTTCAACTTATGAATAGTCAAAAGATAGTGAACCATTGAATGGGATAGGTCGTTTTCTGATGTTTCTTTCATTGTTATCCAGCGAGTTTGCTTTTTCTAAAAATTGTTTTCTGTCTCAAATTGTATTCATGAAAGTATCAATTTAGCCTTTTCCCGTAAAGGGGAAGATGCCTTTAAAAACAGGCAGTAAAATCAAACGATTACAGTGGCGAGAATGGAAGATATCCTATTGATTTTATAAGTTTTCCAACGTGACCATTTTTGCCTCTCAACGCTGTTTTTGAGCCTTATAGTAGAATAGAGGGATATGAAGACACTAAGCCTGATTTCTTTACTCCTCGTGTCCGCTCAGCTCGCTGCGCAGACAGTAGTTACTCCAACGGCCGCAACCAGCAATGCTGACGGATCGATTTCCTCGTCAGGAGAAAATGCTCGTAATGGAGTTTTGCTCGACAATGCAGCGAAGTCACAAGAATACCTCAAACAATCAGGTTTCAAACAATCGACAAATAAGTTTTTGAAAGGATCAAATGCTGAAGCTCAAGCTGCTGCGAAAGAAAATCTTACGGATCAGGAAAAACAGCTCGTCGATACTTATGTCGATCTGGCCGGTGGCAATAAAATAATTAAAGAAAAGTGCGTTGGTGAAATGAAAGAAGCCTGCGCCGGTGAGGAAGTCGATCACAAAGTTATGGGTATGAGTCCCATGATGATCAAGATGGCCACACAAGCTTATGCTCTGTTTGGGTCTATGGGTGATTTCATGCCGGTGAGTAAAGGTTCTGGTGAAAATTTCAAAATGGGAACTGCGGATTCAGCTGCGAAAGATGCTCAAAAAGCTGCAGATGAAGCAAGTAAAACAGGTGGTGAAGCTGCTCAGAAAGCAAAAGACAAGGCTGGAGAAGCGGCAGAAAATGCGAAAGATAAAAAAGCGACTGACTATTGCAAATATATTCCGATGGCGACTGAGACATTTGCCAAAATTTATCAATCTGATGTCGTTAAAAAATTAGATGCAGAAACAAATAATGGTGGCGAAACGTCGCAAAAGGAAATGCTTTTAAAAGCGGCAAAGAGCCATGATTCAAGAGCGAAACAAGCACAAGTTCAAGCAGTGGGTTGGTACGGAAGTGCTGCCTGCTACGCTGTAAAAGCGGCGACCGGATCATTCGCTGTTGATACCGCTCTCGTCGTTAAATTAGGAGCTGCAACATTACTTGGAACTTTTTATCAATCTGAAGTCAGCACTAATAAAGGCTACGGCGATAAGGTCAGAGAAATTGCTAATTCTCTTCCGGGTGTTGGTCAGTGTAACCCGATTACGGAAAATAATTGCTACTGTGCTGAAGAAGAACACAAAAATGATACTCGCTATTGCGGGGAACAGATTCAGGCGAGATTAGCTGCTGCCACTAATTTTCAAAGAGTCACTTGTATAGATAATAAAATGCAGGCTGACAGAAATTGTACCTGCGATAAAACCAATACATGCTTTGACAAAATTTTTGAACAACCTGGCTATGCAGATTTAAAACTTGGCGTTGGTTACACGAACTCTCCTTTCAGATCAATCGCGGCACTTGCACACGGAAGACTTGAGAATGCAGTCATTAACGGAAGTGCGGCCACTCAATCTGCGGCCATCGCTAAAAAAGCTCTGGCTGAACTCGCAGCTAAAGTTCCGAGCGGGAATAATCCACTGACACTTGCCCAGAAAGAAATGTATGACGGTCTTATCGGTAAGGGCATTCCTTCCAATGCGGCCCGATTGATGGCCATGAATCCTCCTCCGGCCAGTGCGATGGCCGATGCCAAAACAAAAGTAGCGAGCCTTGGGGCGCCGGCGGCCATTGATATTTCTTCTTACACGGGAAGAGGATCAAACGTTGTCGATTTCTCGGGCGGAAACGGTCTCGGACTCGGTGGAAGAAAAGCAGAAAAGAAAAGTGGCGTTGATGAGTTCCTTGGCAAATTAAATCCTAATCAAAAAAATGCTGCAACTGCCGGTAAAATACTGGAGTTCGCGCAAAAAGCTGAGAGACAAGCTGCCCAGGTTTCCAAAGCGGACAAACCGATTTTTGAAATCATCTCGCTTCGTTACCAGCTTTCTGGACGCAGACTTCTCCAGGTTGATCCTCCAGCGCAAACGACAGCGGCAGGAAACTAAACTTTCAAAGAGACATTTTTGATTCCAAAATGATACAATTTTAAAAATTAAAATTATGGAATCAATTTATGTCACTGCCATTTGAAAAAACCCTGGTCATCATTCCGACTTATAACGAAATCGACAATATCGAGAAAATGATAAAAACCCTCTTTGGTCTTTATCCTGCTCTATCAATCCTTATTATTGAAGATGGATCGCCTGACGGCACCGCCCAGGTCGTAAAACGCCTGCAGAATGACTTCAAAACGCTTCATATGATTGAACGCAAGGGAAAACTGGGACTCGGCACGGCCTACATTACAGGCTTTAAGTGGGCCCTTGAAAAAAACTTCGATTTTGTTTTTGAAATGGACTGCGATTTCTCACACGATCCAAAACAAATACCGGACTTGCTAGAGGCTGCTCAGTCCAATGATCTGGTCATCGGCTCACGCTATATCGACGGCATCAGGATCATCAACTGGCCATTCAGAAGATTGCTTCTTTCTTACTGTGCTTCCATTTACACCAGAGCGATTACCGGCATTCCCGTTTTCGATACAACAGGTGGTTTTAAATGTTTTAAAAGAAGCTCGCTTCAATCACTGAATTTCAACCGCATTATTTCCAACGGCTATTCATTTCAACTTGAGTTGAATTATAAAATCTGGGCGAAGGGTTTAAGTATAAAAGAAGTGCCGATTATCTTTTACGAACGCAGAGATGGACAATCCAAAATGGGCGGCGGAATTATTCTGGAAGCTATTTTTGCTGTCTTTAGATTAAGAATTAAAAAAATGATGGGTACACTCTAAGTGAAAACTGCGATTGCCCTGTTTTTAGTTTTAACTTTCTCACAGGCAATCGCAGAAAATAATGTTCAAAAAAGTGTCATTGAAAACAAGGGAAAAATCCGCACAATTATTTCAACTTTTCCCGACAAAAATTTTGATAAAAAATATCTTTATTTCAATCCATTCGTTCAGCACGACAATACTATCATTTCTGATGAAATGACCTCTGAAGGGAATCTGATTTACTCGACTGTCTACCATACCGGCCTGTATGGTTTCAGAAAAACGATGACAAATGAGAAAGCCTCTACACATATCATGCTCGCTGGTGATTCAAATATGTTTGGTGTCGGAGTACAAGACAACGAAACACTCGCTTCCCGACTTTCACAAAATCTTCCGCGAAAAAAAATCGTCAATCTCGGACTTGGCGGAACAGGCCCAAGCAGCTTCCTTTATTTTCTTCAGAATTTCTCCCTGAAACCAATCGCAGGGAATGCGACAAAAGGAATGCTTATTCTGGATTTCCATCACCACCTGATCGATCGGGTGATCGGTTCAAAATTATTTCTCTCCTGGTTTAAAAACTCTCCCCGCTACGATTTGGACAATGGCAAAGTTGTTTTCGCCGGGTCCTTTGAAGATTATCTGCCTGCTAAGTTTTATTTATTTTTAAACAAGCTTCCCTGGAACAACGTTCTATTCCCCAATCTTCCACGTATCAATCACTCTCACATTGTCTTGACTGCAAAAGTAATTGCTCAAATTAAGCATGAATACTTAAGACAAACAGACAGAGGAAACCGCTTTATCGTCACCTTTAATCCCGCTTACGCTGCTGATTCCTACAGGCAACAGCAAAACCTGGAAGATTTACAAAAAGCTCTGACAGATGAAAAAATCGAGTTCATTACTTTTAATGCCAAGGAAATAAAAACCTTGCCCATTATCAAAGGAGAATATCACCAGAGCGCAGTTGCCCATCAAAATTATGCTCAGATGTTGATTGAAAAATTAAAATTATCGAACGAGTGAAACGCGAGAGAACACTTCGTCATTAAGCGGATTGTACATCATCAAAACCAGAATCCAGTAAAAACCAAATTCGAAAATAACGTAACGAAGATCAGAAGGAATGAAGCTGACCAGACCTGCGAGAACAACATACGCTCCAGTCTGTGTATAGCGAGGTAATGGAATGGCAAAGCGATTGACGAAAGCACGGATCTTTTCCAGCTTTGTATAAAAAAATGGAAGCACGATAAAATAAAGTGTCGCCAGAATTTTAATCGCCACAGTGAAAACAATATTGTTGAGATGAAATCCACTGATAACAAGGTGGTGAACATTCATCTGTTGTCTGGTGTTGTGAGTAAGAAAGAATGGTGTCGATTGAAAATTAAAAATTCTCTGTCCCCACGAAATTTCATCCATGGCAAAACAAAGAAATACAACTCCCGCGATAATGAGACATGTGGCAAAGACTGCGCCTCTGAATGGCTTCAAAATATTGGCGCGATAAAAACACATGATTGCTGCAAATACCAAAGTTGAGAAAATCATCCATTGAAAAAAACCGTCGTCAGCCGCCATCTGCGATTCAAAGTGAGTGATGTCATTATGTGAAACATAAATGGCAAGCCCAAGAAAAACAGCAAGAAGCGGATACATGATTCTTTCAAAGATTAATAATTTCCCGAGAACTTCTTTCAACACTCTTCTCCACTGTTTTCAAATTTAGCAAGACGTTCACTATGTCTGCCGCCTTCGAAGGTGTGAGTAAACCACGATTCAAGAATCGCTTCGATTTCTTTTTGAGTGTTGAATCGCGATCCAAGACAAATGACATTGGCATTATTGTGCTTGCGTGACATTTCAGCATCCTGAGGACTTCTGCAAAGAGCAGCTCTGATTCCTTTGAATCTGTTTGCTGCCATTGAAACGCCTATCCCTGAGCCACAAATCAGAATGCCTTCTAAATTTTGATGAATAACTTCATGGCAAAGCTTCTTGGCATAATCAGGATAATCCGCGCGCTCAAGTGAGTACGTGCCGACGTCTATGAGTTCTAAATTTTTTGATTGAAGGAAGCCTTTTAAGGCTTCCTTCATTTCAAAAGCTGCATGGTCTGAACCGATGACAATTTTCTTCATAAGTTTTGATTAGTATCTGTAGTGGTCTGGTTTATATGGACCTTCTGGCTTAATACCAAGGTATTCAGCTTGAGCTCCAGTCAATGTATCAAGTTTCACTCCGATTTTTTCAAGGTGAAGTCTCGCTACTTTTTCATCCAGGTGCTTCGGAAGAACGTAAACTTTGTTTTCGTAGTTTTTGTAGTTCGTCCAAAGTTCGATTTGAGCCATGACCTGGTTCGTGAATGAGTTAGACATTACGAATGAAGGGTGACCTGTACCGCAACCAAGGTTAACAAGACGGCCTTCAGCAAGAACGATGAGTTTCTTTCCTGATGGAAGGATGAATTGATCAACTTGTGGCTTGATGTTTACTTTTTTAGCATTTTTGTTGAGGTAAGCAACTTCGATCTCAAGGTCAAAGTGACCGATGTTTGCAACGATCGCTCCGTCTTTCATCATTTCAAGGTGCTTGCCAGTGATAACGTCGCGGCAACCAGTTGCTGTAACGAAGATGTCGCCAAGCTTAGCTGCTTCATCCATTGTCATGACCTGGTATCCTTCCATTGCTGCCTGAAGAGCACAGATAGGATCGATTTCAGTGATGATAACTCGTCCACCTAATCCACGGAATGAACCAGCTGAACCTTTACCTACGTCACCGTAACCAGCGACAACACATACTTTACCAGCGACCATAACGTCTGTTGCTCTTTTTACTGAGTCAACAAGTGATTCGCGGCATCCGTAAAGGTTATCGAATTTTGATTTAGTTGTTGAGTCATTGACGTTGATGGCAGGCATTTTCAATTCGCCTTTTTTCATCATGTCGTACAGACGGTGAACACCTGTTGTCGTTTCTTCAGAAAGACCTTTGATGTTCTTGATGAGTTCAGGATATTTCTGGTGAACCATAACAGTTAAGTCACCACCGTCATCGAGAATCATGTTTAGACCTGATCCGTCAGCCCACTTAAGAGTTTGCTCGATACACCAGTCGAATTCTTTTTCGTTCATGCCTTTCCAGGCGAAAACAGGAATGCCTGCAGCAGCGATGGCCGCAGCAGCTTGATCTTGAGTTGAAAAAATATTGCATGATGACCAACGAACTTCAGCACCTAGCTCTACAAGAGTCTCGATAAGAACTGCAGTCTGAATAGTCATGTGAAGACAACCAGCAATCTTCGCACCTTTAAGCGGTTTTGATTTGCCGTACTCTGCTCTAAGCGCCATAAGACCTGGCATTTCGCTTTCAGCGATTTGAATTTCTTTGCGTCCCCATTCAGCAAGTGACATATCTTTGACTTTGTAATCCGTAAAGGCCATTTTTCCCCCTAGTGGTTTAACGATTTTGCTATAAAATAAATCAGGTCTAATATATAGCACTCTCTCCCGAGAGGGACAAGGTAATTAACAATGGCAAGCTATACACAAATAACCCCCAAAGAAGCAGAAGAGATTCTTTCGCTTTATGGTAAAGGTTCTGTCAGTAAACTGACTCCGCTATCACTGGGAATATCCAATTCAAATTACAAAGTTGATCTGGAATCTGAAACGGTGCTCTTAAAAATATCCAATGATAAAAATCAACTACAGCTTGCAGATGAGCAGCAAATTCTCTTTTACCTGCATAAGCGTGGTTATCCTTTTTCGCTCAAGCCAATTGCCTTAACAAATGGCGATTTAGTTTACACGTATGGAAAATATTTCGGCGTACTATATCCATTCGTTCCGGGAATTCCGCCAGGGCCTTCAGATTTTACCTGCAAGGAAGTAGGTGCCGCAATAGCGCGACTTCATTCACTGTCGCATGATCAGGCAGAAATGGAAAAGCTTCGTCCCCACGAAGCTGTGGGTTATGGACCCAAAGAAATACGTGATTATGTTTTTTCACCGGTCTGTCCTGAAGATTATCGAGAAGCCTTTAACTTCTTTTTCCCTGACAGTCTGGAGACTTATCTCTCTGTGAATTTTGAGAAAGGAATCATCCACGGTGATCTTTATTACGATAATACCTTGTTCGACAACAATCACTTAAGCACCGTTCTCGATTTCGAGCAAGCCGGTATTGGCGAATATATCTTAGACCTAGGAATTTCGATTTCGGGAACCTGCCTTGAAAAGGGCCGGGTTATCACACCGCTGGTCAAATCCTATCTGGCAGGATATGAATCAGTCCGCACGCTCAATGCAGAAGAAAAAAAGCATCTCGACGATTCGATCATTCTCGGATTGATGTCTATTTCTCTCTGGAGAATTAAACGATTCAAAGAAAGAAATTTAAATCCGATGATGGAAAATTCTTACCGCGATCTTATTGTTCGCGCGCGCGATTATCACCTTATGAGACAAATGGAAAAATAGGAAAACGAAGATGGCAAAACAGCCTTACAAAAAAGACGACAGCAAAAAAGACTACTCAAAACGTGACGACAGAAGAAGACAGGAACCTAAAAAGTTCAGCGATGTAAAAAGTACACCTAAAGCAAAAATAAATCCTGATGGGACAAAAGAATTCGATCAATCGACATTCTTTGCTTCTTGTCCCCGCGAAGTGGAAGCTCTCCTTGAAAAAGAAATCCGCGACCTGGGCATTACCAGACTTGAAGTAGAAAAAGGTGGTGTCGCTTTTAAGGCCGAAACTGAAGAAGCAATTGATGTTCTTCTCAATTCGAGAGTGGCTTCAAGAGTTTTTAAAGAAATTCAGGTCTACACGATTGCCAATGAAAAAGATCTCTATGCCCGCGCCAAAGAAAAATGGTGGGATAAAGTTTTTTCTGTTCATCAGACTTTTAAAATCAATACGCTTTTCGATCGCGATACCAAAGAACATTTTAATAACTCGATGATTTTCTCGCAACTGTTGAAAGATGCAATTGTCGATAACTTCAGAGAGAAATTCGGCGAGCGTCCTTCTGTTGATACAGGCAGACCGGACATTACTTTTCTTTTGAGAGTTGAAAGAAAACCCGGAACGGATCTATTCAATGCGAGAATTCTGGTCGACATGTGCGGCGATCCACTTTCAAACAGAGGATACAGAGAAGAATCTCTCAAAGCGCCTCTTCGCGAAAATCTTGCAGCGGCGATTATTATGACTACTGACTTTGATCCGGAAAAAGATATTTTCACGGATACCATGTGCGGAACAGGAACATTTCTCATTGAAGGCATTCTGATTCGCGCCAAGGTTGCACCGACTTATCTCAAAATCAGACAGTATATTGAAAAGAAAGTGCCTGTGTTCGATTTTTTAAAACACCCATGGTTCACTTCCGATAAAAAATCGGAAAGACTTTTCAATGAACGCGCTCAAGCGATTTACAATCACTCTCTTGCTGCTCTTAACGAACTTCAAACAAGACAGTTCTTTGGTTTTGATATTACTGAACGCGCCCTTGAAACAACGAGACTGCATCTTCACAATGCCATGATTGATCAGCAGATCGTCACTTTGAATAAAAGAGATGCAACGAAGATCACTCCGATGGACGAGCCGCCAGGAATCGTCATTGCCAATCCTCCTTACGGAGAGCGTATGGGTGATGAAGAGGAATTAAAATCGCTTTATCATGCTTACGGAGAAAACCTGAAGCAGAACTTTAAGGGATTCAGAGCTTACGTTTTTACGTCGAATCCTCTTCTCAGAAAGGCCATCTCTCTGGGAACAAGCAAGCGCCACACCTTCTTCAACGGAAGTCTTGAGTGCCGCCTGCTTAAATACGATTTGTACTAAATTTTAAATTTCTTGATCAATTCATCGAGGTGATTTGCGAGACTGCTGAAGTCTCCGCTCACCTCGCCGATTCTTTCCGAAGCAGTTGTCGTTTTATTTGAAAGCTCCATAATAGAGTTGATATTTTTTTCAACCTCTTTAGTCGCCTCGCTTTGTTCCTGTGTACTGAGAGCAATGTTCGACATAACTTCTTTCAATTTCGCCATTTCAGAAGAAACATTTTTGAATGAGTCGTACGAAACGTTAACCTCATTTTTTCCTTCTTCCGCCAGCGTTTTGGTTTCACGGATAACTGCGACAGCTTCTTCCATCAGATTTTTTAGCTGTACAGTGGCCTTCTCAATTTCGAGATTCGATTGTTTCGTCTGATTGGAAAGATCCCCAATCTCATTGGCGACTACCGAAAAGCTTTTTCCATGCTCGCCTGCCCTTGCAGCTTCAACAGAAGCGTTGAACGACAGCAATTTGGTTTTCAATGTAATGTCGTCAATAACTTTAACAGTCGAAGAAATCTGAACAGTTTCCTGTTCAAGTTTTTCTGCAATCTGCGCGACCATTTCAATCTGCTTATAAAGATTGTTGATTTTTTCACGGGCCGAGTACGCTTTTTCTGCTCCATCAGTAACTTCAGCTTCAACGTTGTTTGTAAATTCCTGCGATTGATGAGTATTGTTGGCAACGTTACGGGAAGATTCAGTCATTTTTCCCAACGTCATAGCGACATTGGCAGTTTCTTCTTTTTGTTCGCGAATATCTGAGATCGTTTCGTTTGTATAGCGCGAGATTTCTTCAGAGCCATGAACGATTTGCTCTGTTGAAGATTTTACCTGACCTAAAGACGAACGGATGGTGTCCATCATGTGGTCAAAGGCATTTGCCATTTTACTGATTTCATCTGAAGAATTATTTTCGGTCAATGTTTTTGTCAGATCCAGCTGTTGAGCAATGTATTCCATACTGCGATGAAATTTTTTCAGTTTGTTGACAGCGACCACTCTGATAAAGATAACGACGATCACGAGTGCAAAAAGAAACAGTCCCACGAGAATTTTTCCAACGTAAGTAGCATTTTCTTTAACGTGTGCATCGACTTCAGCAAGAGAAAATTGAATTCGAGCGGCGCCAAGGACAGTTCCGTCCTCGACCTGATGACATTCAATACAATTGGTACCTCTATAGTTTGTGCTGGCCTTAAAAGGAACAAGAACAGTGAGGCTGCGGCCGAGCTTTTTGTCTTCTGTAATGACTTTGACAAGTTCACCTTTTAAAGCTCGTTCATCCAGCTCATCTTTAGCGGACTCGTATGGAAAACCTGGACCGAAAAGTTTTTTTACGGATTCACTGCGGACAATGTGAGCATCGAGAATATTTTTATTCTCCATCAATTTGTGTCGAAGAATTTCACGATTATCCATTGTTCCGGTAATCATCATCGTGTTGACCGAATCAAAATACTGATACGCAGTCTGAGTTGCCTGAGCATCAATAACGGTCTCGACGAAATTTTTTTGATTCGAAAAATTGATCCAGATCACTACTCCGGACATGAGAGTAAAAACAATAATAAGTGGGATAAGAATCTTCGTCTGTAAATTCACGTTGTATAATCCTGTAATTTTATAAACGTTTCGACGAAGATTGAGATAAAGTTGACATGAGAAAAGTCATTTCCTTTATCAATTTTTCTTTAGCCCACAAAGTTGAGTGTTTTGTTTTTTTTATTTTTTCAGGACCAACTGCCCCTGTCTGATCTTATCCATCGCTTTAACCATGAGTCTTGCAGCCTCTTGTGGCGCATGAAAGCCTGTTGAGTTTTCAGCCTCAACAAAATCCATTAAGAATTGCGCTTCTCTTTGAAGATTTTGAGCTTGGGCCAGTTTCGCTTCGGCCATATTCCCATCCTTAGCAGCTTTCAAATCTTTGATGAAAGCGACGAGTGCATCCATTACCTGGTTTCTCATTTCGAGATGGCGCTCTTGAATCAATTGCACTTTATCCATCAAATCTTGCTCAGGCTGATGATGGCATGTCTGACATGATTTATTAATATTGAGAAGTGGACTGCGTACATGGTGGCTCGTAATTTTCATTGCCCCCACTCTTTCGTAAGGCATATGACAATCGACACAGGTAACACCAGATTTAGCGTGAATTCCCTGGTTCCACATTTCAAATTCGGGGTGCTGTGCTTTTAAAACTTGAGCACCTGTTTGTTTGTGAATCCAGTCTTTGTGTTTGTTCTCCTGATAGTAAGAGAGAATTTCATCGGCCTTAATACCTTTATTCCATGGAAAGGTAAGAGTTTTTTCGGGGCCATTAAAATAATATTCAACGTGGCATTGTCCGCAAACAAAAGCGCGCATCTCCTGACGAGTGGCCATTTTATTAACGTCGTAATTTTTTATTCCCAGGGTCGCTTTGTAATTTTTAATTCCTTCAATGAAAGCAGGTCTTGTAACTCTCAATTGCATTGACTGAGGATCATGACAATCAATACAGCTCACCTGATGTTTTGCTTCCTTTACAATTTCCTTGTAAGGAATTTTGTTCATGGCATGAAATCCTTTTGTGATATCGCCATTACCGAGTCTATACATGATTGGATAAGTGGATGCGTGGCAATTCAGACATGCGCCCGGCTGTTTCGCGACTTCCTGGCGTTTTGTATAAATCTGGTCTTCAAGCATGTAAGCGTGACCGCGTTCTTCACGGAAATCTACTGAGAAGGGATAACCGTCCCACATAACAACAAGACGAGGATCTTCAGTTAATTTATCCTGGGCAACTTTATCGCGTGGATCTGCTTTATCGGGAGTTCTGACGACTGCCTCAGAACCACCATGCTTTGTTCTCACGACATCAACAGTGCGAAGATATGAATCGTATTGCAGTGGAAAATTTTTTCCCCAAACGGCAGGATCGTCTTCAAGCGGGCCGATGTTTACAACTCTAAAGAAAGGATTTTTTTGTTCAGCACGTTTTCTGGCAATGTCAGTGGCCAGCAATCCAATACCCACTCCAACAATGATAAACAGAGCAATGACCAGAATAATTTTGTTCTTCTTGTCCATGAACGACCTTCCTTAGTGACTATGTCCTGCATTCCGGTGACATTGAATGCAAGAACGACCTTCCGTTAAATTTTTCATATGAGATGTATTTTCCATCAAAGTCCCATGACACTTCAGACATGAGTTCATTGCTATGTTGAAGTTGTGCTGACGAATAAAAATGGGATCTTTGTAGGCATGAAGAGTAAATTTCCATGAATGACTGAAACCGTTTTCAGCTTTATTGAAATATTTGGCGAAGAGACCTTCAGGAGTGTGGCAGGAATTACAGGTCGTCACGTTTTTATGCGAACCTTTGAGCCAACTTTCATATTGGTCGCTCATTATATGGCAGTTCACACAAGCTTTCGGATCATCCTTAAAGTAGGCATAGCCTTGACCGTAAATAAAAGTGTAGGACCCAAGGCCCAGGATAAGACCGATCAGTGCAGCGAAAATAAGAATGGCAGAGAAATGTAATTTCAGTTGGTGCCTCCACAAACTTTCTTAACAGAATAATGGAATGTAATATTTCTGCAATGTTTTTATCTATAGAAATTCTTTACGTTTTCTTGGCTTAAATCATCCGACAAAAATATTTCGGTATCTTTTAAAATGCTCATATTTCATTACATCAATGGAAAAAAATTTATTTGAGCAGAAAATAAAATCAATATTTGGAATCTTTATTCATGGAGGAATTATGATTCAATCGAAAAAAACTTTGCTAGGAATGGCAGCTCTTTTTGCACTCTACTCTCCTTTGAATCATGCTCACTCAACTCTGATGAATGAACTTCGAATGCCTTCCACGATGATCGCAAAGGTTAAGTTTAAAAATTACAAAACGGGAATGTGGAAATTAAATCAACTTCATCTTGATGTCGCGGGGATCGATATAAAAAATAAATCAGCTGATGTTGTGATTAACGATGCTGAATATAAAAAACTGGAAGAGATGGGATTTGATGTCGAGATGACGATGAGCAAATCTTTGATGAGAGGACCGGATGCTCAATATAAGAATCCGCAGGAAATCGAACAAATTCTCAATGACTATCATAATCGCTATCCGGAACTTTCAGAATTGAGAGTTGTGGGTAAATCGCTTCAGGGAAGATCAATCTGGGCGATAAAAATTTCTGGCGGGACACAAGAAAAGAAACCTGCAGTTCTTTTCAATGGAATGCACCACGCGAGAGAAGTCATGGGACCTGAAGTGGCCCTGGATATTATTGAAACACTCCTTTCGAACTATGGAAAAGACAGCAAGATCACTCATTGGGTTGATGCTAATGAGATTTGGGTTCTTCCAATGTTCAATGTCGACGGTAACAACATTGTCTGGTCGAATGATTCCATGTGGAGAAAAAATGCACGCGGAAATTACGGTGTAGATATCAATCGCAATTATCCTTATGCGTGGGGATCTTGTAATGGTTCAAGCAATTATAAGAGCGCGCAGGATTACCGCGGACCAAGTCCTGCTTCAGAACCAGAAACACAAGTGATGATGAATTTCGTTAAAGACATCAGACCAGTGTTTGATATTTCTTATCATTCTTATTCTGAGCTGGTGATTTATCCTTTGGGTTGCAATGGTCAGCGCGCGAAAAATGCTGATGTCATGGAACCTATCGGAAAAGAAATGGGAAAACGAATCGGCTACACTCCGGGGACAGCGTGGGAAACTCTCTACTCTGTTGACGGAGGTGACATCGACTGGATGTATGCCGAGTACCAGGTTCTTCCTTACGTCATCGAAGTGAATTCTGGAAGTGATGGATTTCAACCTGACTATTCAAAAAGAGAACCGACTGTTGTTCTTAATCGCAAAGCCTGGCAATACGTTCTCGACAGAATGGATGGCCCCGGCATTCACGGTGCTGTTGAAAGTAATGGAAAAGCAGTTGCTGATTTCTCGATTGCGGTTCAAAGAAAAAATGGCGATGCTTACGTCGATTACATGACTTATAAAGGAAAGCCCAATGGGACTTATGATTTGATTTTAAATCCTGGAACGTATCGTTTAAATATCTCCGGCCCCGGAATAGAAAACACTTCGAGAGAAGTCGTTTTGAATCAGACTCCTCAAACTGTAAATTTCAGATAATAAAAATAAGGCTCCGAAAGGGGCCTTTTTTTTAGTCTGAAAAAAATACTATCAAGAAATCTTGTGTTGATTAAAATCCTGAATTTTTCTAAATAAAGTTCACATAAATTTTCAGGAGACATTCATGAAACTATTAATACCTGTCCTTTCACTCATTTTTTCTTTTAATGCCTTTGCCTCTACTACCTACATGGTTAAGTATGCAACGAGTACTGTGCACGCAACTCAAAAGATAACGAAAGAGTCTTTTCAAACTCTCACTACTCCTGCTCTAAACGGTGAAATGAGTATTTTTGCTGAAGAAGAAAGGACTAATACATTAATGAAATCGGAGTTAATTCCGGTGTCGCCCTTAAATTTCCGGCTTACTTTTTATAAAAAAGCTTCTACTGCTCTCATTACTGAATCAAATTCGCTTAAAACAGTTCAAGTTCCAGCGCAGGTTTTCACCAAACCATTAATAGGATCTTTGATTGGTGGCCACATTAACGAGTTCAAGCTAGGTGATTTACCAATTGTCGACAAGACAGTCACAGAGTTCGTAGCGGGAACACTAGGACACAGCAATTTTAAAATGAATCTCATCCAAGAAGGTGACGGAGGCTCTTGCAATCTGCAATCTTCAGGTGATGTAAAATGTGTTATCAATATTTTTAGAAATTATCAGGTTGTCGTAGAATAAAAAAAGGCTCCTTGGGGAGCCTTTTTTATATGTATGACTTAAGCTGCATGATATTTGAGGGGGTCATGCGCCTTAAGGTTCTTTTTCTCTTTCAGCAACTGAGCTTTCAGAGCTTTCATTGCTTTATGGAAACTTTCATACATTGATTCGCCTTCTTTTTTTGCAAAGAAGACTTTGTGATTAGCTAGTACTTTTAATTGTGCCAGGTAACGGCCGTTCGGTTCTTCTCTAACATCGACTTTCACTTCAGCATTTGCGGGAGCAATTCTTTGGAGCTCGTTAAGTGCAAAATTCACAAGTCTGTTAGCTTTGTCTTTTCTCATAGATCCTCCAGTTCCTTGGGATGAACCCTTATCCATCCCTTTCGCTTCAAAGATGGCGTCTATTCTCAAGCTCGCAAGGGGCACTTGCATTTTTTTTAGGGAATTTATTTAAAAACGCACTGTAAAATTTACTCGCCCGCCCGGGAAAACGTCTGGAAATGATACAAGAGAGCGAACCAAACACTCAGGGGGATTTCTTTGAAGACATCCATAATTCTTTTGGCATTTCTGGTTGTTAATTCCTTGTGCAACAGTACAGTATTAGCCGCGACTAATGATCCTTATTATGAAGTCGAATCGATCAAAGTGATTGAGCTGACAAATGAAGAAGCCCTCGAATTCCACAACGACCAACCCAAGCCTTACAACCTCGCCGCGAAAATTAACGAAATAAAAAAATTAACAGCAGCAACAACTAGACCGAATCCCGTGGAAGCAACCTCTCCAGGTGCTAAAGCTAATGGCATCATCATGATCATCGATAAATTAATCGCGATTGGTGAAAGATTAATGCCAGCTATTAAGGCAGGAAAACCTGTTGTGAATAACAATCCGATGGCAGCTGTATCAGTTCTTCCTCGCACGAATGAAAAAGATTTTGCGGTTCATGGAATGGGTGGATGGAGTGTCCCTGTTTCAAAACATTATAAAATTGTTTTTTCCAACATGCTGGGCATGGATGTTATCTCTTTCGTTTACAGCATCAGTTATCAATACAACGGTTCATTAAACGGCAAAGGAAAATATCTTACCGGTATCAGGGCCTCTGCGAGAAATATTGATGTCGCTTTCGGTTTTGATTTAAATGCTTCTTCAAAACTTCTGGCGATTTCGAACATCGGCACTTCTCAGGACGTCATCGCAGGTGCGACTCTCGAAATTTCTTATACTGTCGGCAACATGCTGAGAACCATTACCAACAACGATGCATTTTTCATTGCAGGTAACGGCAAGCTCTGGAAAATGGATTAATTATGAATGAAAAACCTGGCTTGCACCCGAGAAATAAACATAAGGCCGGGTACGATTTCAAATCATTAATTCAAAGCTCTCCCGCTCTCTCTTCATTCGTGAGCAAAAACAAATACGGAAATGAGTCTCTGGATTTCGCCAATCCTACGGCCGTAAAAGCACTCAACTCTGCGCTTTTAAAATTTTATTATAACGTTTCGTTCTGGGATATTCCCAAGGGATATCTTTGTCCACCTATTCCTGGACGCGCGGACTACATTCATCATGTGGCAGAACTTGTAGATTACAAAAAAGGTCCTGAGATAAAAATGCTCGATATCGGTGTCGGAGCCAACTGCGTTTATCCGCTGATTGCTCACGCTGAATACGGTTGGAGTGTCGTCGGAACGGATGTGGATACTGCAGCTCTTTCAAATGCAGAAAAAATAGTTAAAGAGAATGCCCTTGATTCGGCCATCTCGTTTCGGTTGCAGACAGATAAGACAAAAATCTTTCAAAACATTATTGGCAAAGATGACTACTTCGATCTCACTATCAGCAATCCTCCATTTCATTCATCCATTGAAGAGGCTCGCGCAGGATCAGAAAAGAAAAATCGCAATCTGGGTTTGAGAAAAAATTCTTCCAACTTCGGTGGTCAGAATAACGAACTATGGTGCGAAGGTGGAGAAGTTGAATTCATCAAAAATATGATTGAAGAAAGTTCGCAATTTAAATCGCAATGTCATTGGTTCAGCACGCTTGTGTCCAAGTCGACGACGGTTCCTCTTGTCTATGAAGAACTCAAAAAACATCGCATTCATTCTGTGCGCACTCTGGACATGGCGCAGGGCCAGAAGAAGAGCCGTATCATTGCCTGGAAATTTTAATTACTGACAGAAAGGAAAACGCATTACCAGTTCTTTGATATTCGTTTTCTTTCCCAAATCATCACTTTGAACTTTTTGAGTGAGCAGCTGCTGCTGGCGCTGACTTTTGTCTTTCAACCGCAAATGCTGCCAATAAGAGCTTTTCCAGAACAATTCGCCGGTCGCTGAATTTCCAAAATAACTTCCTTTTGAACCCAAGAGCTGTTGATGAAGAATATCAACTCCGCAAGCAAGGTTATTTTTTGGATCCTTAACTGAAGGAACGTCGCAATTTTCTCCGCGAGATTTTCTAAGCGTGCGCGTATCCTCGAGTTGAAGCAAACCAACGGCCTTTGCATTCGTTCCCACAGCAGTCACGTTCGGATTGCATCCGGATTCCTGCCAGGAAATCGAAGAGAACGTCCATACCCAGAATTTCAATTTGAGTTGCTGAGAAAAATCCTTGAACTTTGGACAAATGAAATCCATGTCAGGAATATCATTTGAAAAGAAAGAATTCTCCAACTCAGAAGACGGTAGTTTCACGATCGTGGAAACAACTGAGTTGCCCCAAGGTCCGATCGAACCATCATCCTTAATGAATTGATTGCATCCTTTCACTCCATTTAAATTAAAATGAGGAGTCAAAACTATTTGTCCTGCTTCTTCGAGATTGGCCGTACAGGGTTGAGATACTTTGCCCGCGTCCTTCACTTGTTCCAGAGACTCTTTCACCGTATTTGCTGCGGATACAAGTCCCGCCACTTCATCATCCTGAGCATGAGCTGATACCGCAAATGATATCGAAAATAGTATGACTATCATTCCAATCATTTTTTCCATAGCAACTCACAACGATGTTTTTTTCCGTCAGATGAAATCTCCATCATTAATTTCACAGGCGTTTCGTAATGAAACCGGATAACAGTGTTCACAGCTTTATCCTTTTTGCAAAGGATCGTTGTGATTTGTTCATAATTTTTAGCCGTATGGTTATTCTGAATGTGATACTTGCAATCTTTTTCATCATTCAAAAATTCAACGGAAGATTTTTTGTAATCCGCGAAGACGAGCTTGCCACCAAAAATGAGCTGATCGCCTTTTTGCTGAAGTTGTCCTTCCGGACAAACTTTCTCATCACCTTTTATCAGTTCATAATCCCCTGTCTTAAATTCAAGTGAATTCGCTTTCTCAATGGAGAGAATTACAAGTGAAAGAAAAAGGATTTTTGGATTGAATAGCATAATTAACCTTCCGGCTATTTTACCATAGTTCAGATTTTCACAAGATTAATTTGTACTAAATATTTTTTATTAAAGGCTTTAATGGATCAGGAGCACGGTAGTTGTTAAATGCACTATGCGCTTTAAAACGGGATCCGCCCTTGCATTTCAATAGATAGTCACAGGCACGGCATTCATCTGGAAGAAAATTTAACTCGCGCATTGATTTCATAAAAGGACGATTCCAGCCATCCAGAACTTGATCAGAACTGCCCAAATTTTCATTGATAAAATACGATGGCTTTAAAAAACCGCGCGGATCGGCGATCAATCGTGAATGACCGTCATCGGCGATTGCACCGAGACAGATTTCATTCATTACTTCGCGGTCATGCAGACAAAAAGGAATAGCGTTGGCAATTTTGACAACGGATTTAAACTCTACACTCATTTTGACAAGCTTATCGAGAACAATTCCAATCTCTTCTTTAATCGGCTCTACAATCGACTGAGTGACAGGACGATACACTTCCCATTGTTTCAACGGTGAATTCTGAATCTGCTTGAATATTTTTTCCAGATGAACAATGTTCGATGAAGTTAATACTGTTCCCGCACGAATCGAAAGGACGGAAGGATTCAAAAAAGAAAGCCCTTTAATTTTTTTCGAGAAGGACTTCTTCATTCTGGTCCAGGCTTCATCGCTTTCATCATCGTAACCGTTGAAGGAAATAAGAACATCACTGACATAATGATGAATTAGATCGGCCATGGGTTGATCAATGAGGCTGGCATTTGTATTGAGTCTGATGTTCAGTTTTTTCTGACGGGCGTATTCAAACAGTTCGGGTAGATCATTTCTTAAAAGAGGTTCTCCACCGGTAAAACGTACTGTCTTAATCCCCGCCTCAGCGATGGAATCGATAATCTTTTTTATCCGTAGAGTGTCTTCAGGAGAATGGTGAGTCCCCCTCCCCGATTCAGCGAATGAAGAGTTATTAAAGCAACCGGTGCAATTGAAATTGCAAAGTGAAGTCACTTCGATAACGACTTCAAAGGGCAGCTGACTGGCTTGAGGATTCATTTCCTCAAATTATAAAGCAGAATGTTTTCTCTTTGCAACCTGCAGCTTCTGATAACTTTCAATCAAACGAAGATGTTTATCTAAGCCTTCCAGTTTTAAATTTGTCGGAGTGAGACCAAAGAAGCGAACTTCGCCTGTCACTGTGCCGATGGCATTGTTCAGAACTTCAGCTCCAAACATGCGAGTCAGGTTAGGAATATAATCATTCAAATCAAGCTCATCATCAAGAGTGATATCAATGACGGCGTTTAAAGCGCGATAAAAGGCCCTGCGTGCATTGGAGTTGTCGTTGAAGGCCATGAACATTTCAACGTAATCCTTAGCTTCTTCAAAGCGTTTTAAAGCAAGAAGCGAAAGACATTTCAATTCTCCGATATCCAGTTGTCCCCAGACTGTGTTTTCATCAAAGGCAATTCCGATGAGTTCTGAAATTTTGGTGTAATTATCGAGTTCGCTTTCATCGAGTTTCTTGACGAGTTTTGCGAGCGCTTTATCATTGAGCGAATGCAGGTTAAGAATATCTTCTCTGAACTCAAGGGCCTTATTGTGATTGTCCCAGATCAGATCTTCAGGAAGATAAATTTCGGAATAACCAGGAACGAGAATTCTGCATGCCTTAACTCCGAGTTCTTCGAAATCAGAAATGTACACTTCTTTTTCCAGCTGGCTCAAGATATCCATCAGGTAATTGTATTCTTCTTCCGTTGTTCCTGAAAAATCCCAGTGAGAAAATTCAAAATCAGCTTTTTCGCTGAAGAATTTCCACGAAATCACTCCCGTTGAATCAATAAAGTGATCGATGATGTTATTGTGTTCGCAAATAGCGTTCTGATTAAATGTCGGAGGAGAGAGAACATTGAATCCTTCAAAACTTCTTCCCTGAAGAAGTTCCGTCAGACTTCGTTCAAGGGCCACTTCAAATTTCGGGTGAGCGCCAAAAGAAGCAAAGACTCCGCCATTTTTCGGATTCATTAAAGTCACACACATGACGGGAAATTTTCCACCCATAGAAGCATCTTTAACAACGATAGGAAATCCTTCCGCTTCGAGCTTCTTGATTCCTTCGACAATTTTTGGATATTGAGCGAGAACATCAGCAGGAACATCCGGAAGCGTTATTTCTTCAAGGATGATCTGGTTTTTTACAGCGCGCTCGAAAATTTCCGATAGACACTGAACGCGCGCTTCATACATCGTATTGCCTGCACTCATTCCGTTTGACACGAAAAGATTTCCGATAAGATTCACAGGAATATAAACCGTTTCCTTGTCCGATTGACGAACGTAAGGAACGGCACAAACGCCGCGTTTTTTATTTCCAGAGTTTGTATCGATGAGATGAGAGGCTTTGAGTTCGCCATCAGGATTATAAAGATCGAGAAGGTAATCATCCATTAAGCCTTCAGGAAGTGAATCTTTCGGTCCCGGCTTGAACCATTTTTCTTTCGGATAATGTACAAAGTCACCTTGAGCGATGTCTTCGCCAAGGTAAGAATCATTGTAGAGATAGTTATTGCTGATACGTTCAAGGTATTCACCAAGAGCAGAAGCGAGCGCTGCATTTTTAGTCGCGCCTTTTCCATTGGTAAAACACATTGGAGAATCAGCGTCGCGCACGTGAACCGACCAGACGTGTGGAACCGGATTTCTCCACGAAGCGATTTCAAGTTTAATGCCCAGAGCGCTGATAATGGATGTCATGTTTTCGATGGTTTCTTCCAACGAACAATCTTTGCCGAGAATCATCGTTTTCGTTTCGGCAGTATCACCATGCTTATACATCAGTCCTGCTTCATCTGTGCCCAGGACATCATGAATTTTTATCTGGAATTCCGGGCCTTGCTGAATCACTTTCTTCACAGTACAGCGATCGATGGATTTTAAAATTCCTTCGCGATCGTGTTCAGAAATGCTTTCTGGAAGTTCAACGTCGATGGTGAAAATCTGCTTATAACGATTTTCCGGATCGACGATATTATTTTGAGTCAGGCGTATGTCTTCTGTCGGAATATTGCGGGCAAGGCAGTAAACCTTAACGAAGTAAGCCGCACACATGGCACTTGAAGCTAGAAAATAATCAAATGGACCTGGCGCTGTTCCATCCCCTTTGTAACGAATAGGTTGGTCGGCGACCACACTAAAGTCATCAAACTTAGCTTCTACTTTGAGATTCTCTAAAAAACGTACATTGATTTGCATAATGCCTTCTGAAGTACCATTCTCGGGGCATAGAGGGTATGGATTTGTTTTTTTGTGAGTAAGATTTACAGGTGGGCAGGAGGTGTTTCAAAACAACATTTGCCTAAGTCCCCTTTCCGGAAATCAATCAGAATTAATTTATACACGCGCTCTAAGTCCGGGACTCCCCCCTGGCGGAGGCAGCCGCGAAGAACGGCGATTTTTTCGATGATTTCTTCAACGCTTAGATCGAGTGACTCAAGCTTATAACGCTCTTTGAAGAGTTTTGATTCGGCATTCTTAAAAAAGCCCACAAGAAATTTTGCCGGCAATTCTTCACCGACAACTTCATCAGGGATCGCATTAATTGCCGATAACCAGAGCCCGTGCTCGTCTTTAGCTAGCTTCGGGGGCATGACTCCCGGAGTATCGAGCAGGTCAAAGCCGCCATCGACCATAATCCACTGTTGCGATTGCGTGTGGCCTGGCTTGTCCGCAGTCTTCACAGCATTGCGGCCGGAAAGCGAATTGATGATTGTAGATTTTCCTGTATTGGGAAGACCGAGAACCATGAGTTTAATTTTTTTTGAAAATTCTTTTTGGTCAGGATTGGAAGCTCTTCGTTTTTGATCGACAATTTTTCTTGCAAGGTTCATTACTTTTTTCATCGTGCCTTTATCAAAGCAATCGATGAACATGTAATTCAGCCCCGAGGTTTTAAACCATTCTTCCCATTGATGAATTTTCGAGGGATCAGCGAGATTGACTTTATTTAAAAGAATAAGACGGCTTTTTTGTCTCAATGTTTCATCTAACGTTTTGTTTCCAGAAACAGTAGGAACGCGCGCGTCTCTTACTTCCAGAACTATATCAACAAGATTGAGCTTTTCGCCAATTTCTCGGATGGCCTTCGCCATGTGGCCTGGATACCAGTTTATAGGCGATTGCTCGAGATCATCGTGAACGATGTGCTTGTCTTTTAATTTAGATTTCATAAACTGGTTTATAAAATTTTAAGTCTGAGTAAGCAACTTTTTATTTCGCTTTTAAAAACACTCCTATGCTATAAGAGAACTATATGAATACTGAATCTCATCAAAAAAGTGTCGTTCGCGTACGTTTTCCCGGCCAGACCAAACCTCAATCGTTTCTCCTTGGAAAATTGCCTTTTAAATACGGTGAAAAAGTCGTAGCCCTTTCCGAACGCGGAATGACTGTCGGTTATATCAATTCGTTTCCTTTTGATCTTCCTGACTCTGAAAAAGCCGCGAAGATTTATAAGATCGAGCGTTATGCGAGTGAACAGGATATTTTAGACTTTAAAGAAGCTTATCAGGATCAAAGAGAGGCAAAGACTATTTTCGCCGATTTAGTCAGTGAATTAAATCTTGGAATGACTCTCAAAGATATTGAACACAGCGATCTTGGCAGAAAAGTCACATTTTATTTTACAGCACCGACGCGAGTGGATTTTCGCGAGCTTTTAAAACGGTTAAATCACTCCTTGAAATTGAAAATTGAGTTGCGACAAGTGCATGAAGGTTCAGGTGATCTGGGCGATATCGGACCTTGCGGACCGGAACTTTGTCAGTTCATCAATTCAGTCATGGGTAGCGGTTGCTCTCAATCTAAAAAATGCAATGAGTATAAATGCCGGCTCGACTATAAAGATCCATTCTATGAAGATAAGCGATCGCGATTGCCTAAAATCGGAGATATTGTTTCAACTCATACCAATGAAAAAGGCCGCGTTTTGCGACTGGATTTATGGAATGAAGAATTTGAACTTCTCACAGATGAAGGCGCTGTGAAAAAGTTCGTTTCCGATCTTTGGAAACACTAAGTTTCATCTTCCTTTTTTTTAGCTTTTGCCATTGAGTAAACGCAGGCATTCGATCCGCTTGGAATATAGCCAGTTCGCTTTAAATCCATCTGCAAAACAGAACTTAAGAATTCTTCTTCAATTTTACAGGGAAGTTGTGTCACGCCAATGAGTCCCGGAAAAGGACAATTGCATTCGCGAATGACTTCACCTTTTTCAGTTCCCCTTTTAGGCATGAAACCTTCGGAGCTTAAAAGAATATCGACCGCTTTAAAACGCATGTCCTGAGTTGCTGTTTTTTTTCCCGAAGCAGCGACCAGAGAATTCAGAATTTCTTCAAATTGTTTTTTTCTTTTTCCCCAGAATTTTTTGAAAAAACTTTCAATGAGTTTTTTATTTCCGCTCTCCTCGAGATGAGTAAGAAGTTCGTGAAGCAGAATGGATTCCTGATTGGGAAAAAGCTCTTTTCCTGCTGTCGATAATTCAAAATAAACGACAGGCCTACCTTGTCCGATTTTATGATAATCGCGAATAATCAGACCTTGTTCTTCAAGGGCCATCAAATGTTGTCGCAATGTTGTTTTGGCGAGATCTAATTCAGCTTCCGCTTCTTCAATGGTCAGCATTCCACGTTCTTTAATGAGATAAAGCAGGTCTTTTTTAGGTCCCTGAAAAAGTGTTTCAATCATACCGTAATAATACCATGGGGTTGAAAGCCAGCGCAACTTTAAAACTTAAAAATACGTTTTTAACCTTGATTCCGAAGGGTTCGGGAGTTATATTGGTTTAAAACGCAATTATACGTTTTAAACAAAATGGAGAAATTTATGTCTACCACTACTGTTCAGGAACTAGATATTACTCAAGTTGTGCCTCGTGAAAAACACCCGACTATTTTCAGAACTTTCGATGCTCTTACTCCAGGTCAGTCATTCATTTTAATTAATGACCACGATCCTCGCCCCCTTCAATATCAATTTAATTTTGAACGTCCTGAACAATATGGTTGGGAATACCTTGAGCAAGGTCCGGTTACCTGGAAAGTTAGATTGACTAAAACTAAATAGGAGCTTTTCGTGAGCGTGCAAAAGTCAAAAGGTGCTTCTTCGGGCGCGCCGGATAGTGAAACAGCAATAGAAGCGATGATTCACTTTATAACGGCAATGTTTTTCCTCTTCGCGGGTCTTGTCGCCCTCGTCTGGAATAGCGGCAGGCTGGCCGATGGACAATTTTCTGATCCCAGAGTCGTAGGTGGTCTGCACTTTATTACGCTGGGTTGGTTGTCTCTTTCTATCTTCGGAGCTCTGAGAGTTTTCACGGGCGTTGCTTTGGGAACACAAGGTTACAATAAAAAACTTGTCCCATGGATCCGATCTATCTGGAGTCTTGGCGCAGTTCTCTTTCCCATGGGATTGATTCTGCAAAAACCACTTTTGATTATGTCAGGCGCTCCATTAATTGGAGTGGCCCTTTTGCTTTTCACGATTCACATTGTTCCCGCTCTTATCATGTCGGAGAGAAGCGGATTTACGAAATGGTTTCTTTTTATCGGAATCATTTCTCTCTGGGGAACCTGGTTGCTCGGATTAACAGCTGCGCTCATTCGAGCAGGTGTTTTTGTCACTCCACCAGAAGGGTATTTCTTCGCGCACATTCTTCTGGCCGTGTTCGGATGGATTGGTTCATGTGTATTGGGCGTTGGCTCTCATCTCATTCCGATGTTTGCTCTTTCTAAAGTCACACGACAGTGGCCGATTAAAGCGGCCCTCGCGCTTTGGGCGTTCATTCCTTTATGTGGTGTTCTTGGAGCTTTTTACACTGAACCTTTTCTCACCATCGGCTGGAGTATTGCTGGGCTTGGATCACTTCTTTGGATTATTCAAGTGGCCCATTATTTCAAGGGGCGCTTGAGAAAAGAAGCTGAGCCGGGATTAATGCTGGCCGGAGGATCAACGATTCTCCTCGGGCTTTCCTGGTTTTATATTTTCTTTCAAGAAGCTTCTATTTCCTTTGTCGGTTTGCTCATTATCGGATGGCTGACACTTTTTACATTGGGAATTTATCACAGAGTAATTCCTTTTCTTGCCTGGTATGCGCGCTTTGCCCGCAATATCGGCAAAGGAGTTACACCGAAAGTGCAAGATTTAATTGACTGGAAATTAGGTATGATGACGACGGGATTTTCACTCGCCGGAGCGATTATCTGGTCGATTGGTCTTTTTACTCATCTTTCATCTTTAACATATACGGGATCAGCTTCGATTTTGATCGCTGCTCTGATTTCGCTTGGACAACTTAGAACTTTAATCGGAACGAAGGAGAAAAATCATGTCAGCGCTGACAAACGAACAGATAATGTTGAACTTAAAACAAGTCATTGATCCGGAAGTAAATTTAAACATTGTAGATATGGGACTGGTGTACGGTGTGAGATTTCGTCACGAGAACGTTGAGGTTCAGATGACATTAACTTCCCAAGGATGTCCGATGCAAGGTTATCTCACTGGTCAGGTGAGAAGTGTTCTGGAAACTTTGCCAGGTGTGAAAGAAATTGACATTGATGTTGTTTGGGAGCCGGCCTGGTCTCCGGAAAAAATTAATCCGCTTGCATTGAAAGTAAGAGATATGAGTCCGACAAAAGTTAATACGCTGGATGTCCGACCAATATTAAGCGCTGGTGGCGAGCCATTTGGTGCCATTATGAAGGCTATCAGTGAAACAATGGATGATGGAGCTTTAAAATTAATTTCATCTTTCAAACCAGCGCCACTTTTTAGCATGCTCGGAAGTAAAGGATGGCAACATTGGATTGAGAGAGCGGATAAAGATAACTGGGTAATCTGGTTCATTAAAACGAATGAGAAAGTTGCTGCGCCTGAAATTTCCGTTGCAGAAAAAGAAGCCGCTCACTTGCACAAAGAAAATCCTGAACTGCGCGAACGTTTACGCATCAGTGGTGATAAATGGATTTTGGATGTGAGAAATATGGAGCCGCCTGAGCCGATGCAATTAACTCTGGAAGTGATTGCAAAACTTCCGCCGAATGTTTCTTTAATGCAGGTGAATGAGCGCACTCCGCAGTTTCTTTTTCCTTTATTAGATGAGCGTGGGTTTTCTTATGAAGTGAAAGAAGCTGGTGCGGATGTGCATATCCATATTCAAAAAAAATAAAGTGTGCTGGAACTTAGCTCAAAAGTTTGTTGAGTGAATTGGCAAATTCCTGAACATCGCGGGCACTGAAGGCAGCCGGGCCACCGGTCAGGCTGCCTCCATCGCGCAACTCTTTCATAAAATTTCTCATCGAAAGAATTTCACCGATATTTTCTTCAGTATAAATTTCTCCGCGAGGATTGATGGCCACAGCTTCCTTTTCAACAATTCGTGCAGCAAGTGGAATGTCGGCCGTGATGACAAGATCATTTTTTTCAACGTGATCGACAATATATTGATCGGCCACATCATCTCCACGATCGACGATGATGAGTCTGACGAGGTCGGAGTGTGGAATCGTTTGATAGGAGTTGGCGACGAGAACAACCGGGAGATTGAGGCGCGCAGACGCTTTGAAAACGGTTTCTTTGATGGCCTTGGGGCAGGCGTCGGCGTCGATCCAGATTTTGTTTGGTTTGATTTTCATATTTATTCAGACAATTTAGCATGGAAAGACTTAATATGGCTTCCCTTTATAGATTAATACCCACCTACGAAGCTTTTAAGAAAACATCGAATTCGAAACCTTCTTTATATAAAGTATCTCTGATGGCGAGCTGAATAAGCGGCAGTGCTGGAATTCCTAGCTTCTTAGCAATTTTTGAAGCGCGGGTTGGAGATGGTATTCTTCTGCCTTTCTCAATGTCATTTAAATTTTGCGGAGAAATACCCAAGCGTTTGGAAAACTCAGCTTGCCCAAATTCTTCACTTTCACGCCAAGATTTGAGCATTAATCCAAAAGTTAATCTTCCATATTTTTTTTCAAGTTTTTCAAAATAAGAATGAGATTTAGTAGTCATGTTTGTTTACCTCTAGCAACTCTATGACAATAGAGCTTTCCACCACTTTATAAATTATCCGGTACGCTTTGTTTAAGCGCACAGATCTTTGTCCTTTTCTCTTTCCTTGCAATGGTTCATCGTGAAAGCCTTTCGATTGTGAAACTGATGCTAACCCCATGAGCTCGACCATAAATATCCATTGCATGGCCTTCGATCTTATATAAGCTGGAACTAACTCCATTTGCTTTTCAAATGTGCGCGTAAATCTAAATTCATGCTTGGGCTCAGCATTCATTTTTAAAACTCCCTAACAATACTTCAAGTTGAAGTACTTATCAATCTTTTCATTGAATGCAGCTAAGCTCAAAGGAAGTGGAAAGGTAAATAACTGATAAACTTGAAAAGGAATTGTGGTTAATTAAGAAAAATGACTTTGAATCTTCAAAAAGCTATCAGTTACCAACACGTGCCTCGTTGAAATGCCCTCTGAGAAGGCGTAAGCTTCTCCTATGAACATACCTTTTTCATTGTTAGATCTTGTTTTCATCAATAAAGATTCAAATGCAAAAACTGCGTTTGAAAATTCGATTCGTTTTGCAAAAAAAGCAGATGAGCTGAACTTCAAAAGATTGTGGATTGCTGAACATCACAATATGCCTGCGATTGCCAGTGCGGCGACTTCGGTGGTAATCGGGCTTCTTGCAAGTCAGACGAAAAGAATTCGCGTTGGTGCAGGAGGAATTATGCTTCCGAATCATTCGCCGCTAGTGATTGCCGAGCATTTTGGAACTCTCGAGACTTTGTATCCGGGAAGAATTGATTTGGGATTGGGAAGAGCGCCGGGAACAGATCAGCGGACGATGCGCGCGCTTCGAAGAGAAGCGATGGGCGGACACAATTTCCCGCAGGATGTGATTGAGCTGCAGAATTATTTTTCAAAAGAGGCTGAGCAGGGAGCGATTAAGGCTGTGCCTGGAGCTGGTCTGGAAATTCCGTTGTGGATTCTGGGATCGAGTACGTTCGGCGCGCAGCTGGCCGCAGAGTTGGGTCTCCCCTATGCGTTTGCTTCGCATTTTGCGCCTTCGTCGCGCGATGAAGCTCTGGAAATTTACAAAAGATATTTCAAGCCAAGCAAACAACTCGCAAAACCATACGCGATGGTAGGAGTAAATGTGATTGCGGCCGAGACGGATGAAGAAGCGCGTGTTCTCTTCACGAGTATCCAGCAGTCGTTCACAAATATGGCGAGAGGAACGCGCACATCTTTTCCTCCTCCGATTGCTGATATCGAAACGTATTGGACGCCTGCGGAGAAAGCGATGGCTTCTCAAATGCTTTCGTGTTCAGTAGTGGGTTCTCGTGAAACGGTTCGCTCGGGGCTTGAGGCTTTGGTAGAGCAGACAAAAGCGGATGAGCTTATGATTGTTTGTAATGTGTTTGATACTGAGGCGCGTTTGAAGTCGCTGGAGATTATTGATTCGTTATAAGAAAGTGCCAGTACAATTTTCCTAAGGATGAATTGATTCAAACGTACTGGTAAGTGATAAATCCTTTAAATACCAGTTAGACTTATCTCTTCTCAATTTTACATACGTGCTCGTTTTTAACAGATGAATTTCTACGCTTTCTAATGGCTCATCAATCTTAGTCGCAATCAATGCAATATATCTTTTTCCGTCCACACTGAGCTTGAAAGCGTCTCCGAGCCACTCCCACACCTTAGAAGTGTCACTGTTAACCATTGATTCAATATTTGGTGGTAAATCAATATCGTAGTCCATTTCTGTGTTCCTTGTTTTCTCATAGTAACTTAAGGCTTTCGGAAAAGAATAGATGTGACCTCTTAGTAAAATTTCATGAAAAAATTTGTTGCGTCTTTCCTCGCCATCCTTTCTGACAGGAAAAAAGTATTTCTTAAAACAACCTTCATCTTTCTTCTTTACGCATTCATTCAAGTTGTTCATCAGTGAATTTACTTCAGGAATTCTGGATAGTTTATCGGATAATTCTCTTTGCTCTTCTGGTTTATAAAATAGGTCGTTAAATTGAAAAATTGATGGCACTTTATCTTCTATAGTTTTACTTGGTGTAAAGACGAGAGTCTCGCCATTATGATTTAAAAACAATTTCCCATTTTTGTAATCATTGCAGTCAAGCGCGACTGTTCCTGAAGCTGGTTGCAGGACAATAAATTTATAACTATTCATAGGAAATTGAGCGGTAGCATCAGCGTATGGATGCAATTTTTTTTGAGTCTCAATCTCATTCTTGAAATAAATAGTATTTCCCTTATCTACGATTTTGTGAAAATTAACTGAAATTAAAGATTCTTTTCCAGTTTTGGCATTCAGCAATGGTATTGGTTCGTTTATATAATTTTTTAACGAAAAATAGCATTGTGTCCTTGTAGCTTTTGATCAATCCTGGTTAGGTTTGGATCATCATAATCAGCAAAAATATTTAGTGAAATAAAGAAACCTATTGCAGGAAACAACACATAATATATTTTCATTTAACAGTAGGCTCCTATCGTCCCAGTTGAGAGTTTTTTCTTGCTACTCAAATTACCCGACACAAGGCTTTAGCATTTTCCTCTTCTTGTCGTTTGTGCTCTTCGGGTGAAAGGTCTCAAATCTCATTAAACTTTTTCTTGGCTTCTTCCCGTTGTATTTTGAGCTTGGTCTTCATTTCAGATGTCATGCCTTTACTCATTTCTTCAAAGGAATCATCCATCATTTTTTGCTGGTAGCCTGCCACTTCTTTGGAATTGGGTAAAACTTCAGCGATGGCTTGTGTTGAGAGGATGATTGTAGTTGGCAAAAGTGAAGCAGGCTTCGCATTTAGATGACCTCAGTAAATATAGTTTAATGATAAGTCGTAGTTGGATTTTTTTATACTGGGTTATGATTAAGATTAGATCAAGAAAGAGCTTAAACAAACACTATTAACTCAAAAGCGTATTCAATGAATTGCAAATTCTTTCAATTCCTTTTCACTACAAATCGCAGTCCACCACCAAGACTACACCTATGGGCAACTGTTTCATAAATTCTCATAAAAGAAATTCACCTGAGGATTAATCGCAATTGTATTCATTCAACAATTCGAGTGGCTAGCGGTACAATGAAAAAATCTCTCATTTTTCAATTTCCTCCCAAAGGGACAATTGGACGTTCACAGGACAAAGTCATGTTTGTTTGGCATGGATTCGTTAACCAACCTGAAAATATAACTCCGCCATTGTCTGAAATTTGGTAATACATTTTATCTATTTGTCCATCATCACGAAACTTATACTCACCTGGGCCTGCCCAAAAATAACCACTTGCCATTACCTCTAAAGAGGGATCGTCACTATGATAGCTTTCAATGCGGCCAACTCCTTCTACTGTAAACCCTGCTCCCCAAGCCGTACCCAAAGCTCCATTTAAAGAAAAGCATGTCCCATCAAAGTGTTGCCAACTTGCACATAAAGCCACAACAGGTGTTACTTTTTGTCTCTCCGAAAGATGAATTTTAACATTCTTCAAGACAGGCTCACCAACAATTTCTCCATTAGAATATTTTGCCATCAATAAAGGTAGAATGTAATCTCCACCTTTAGAAAACTTTATAGTGAAATTATCTTTGCTTAGGATTTCTCCTGTATCAGTCCTATATAAAACTGCTTCAGAGTTCAATAAAGACTGAGATAGACTTAGTTTAAATTTTACTATTCCATTTGTTGGAAAAATCCCCTCATCCCTATAACCTTCTGCTAAACTACCTATAATCTTTGAGCTGAACGGCGCTTTAAAATAAATATTTTCTGAAGTTACTTCAATAGAGTAATCGTCACAATTACTCGCTAGCTTTTCAGCCAACTCAACGATATTATCCTGAAAATGCCTTTTCAATGAAGATTGAGAATTTTTATCACTTCGTGTCGCGATGATTTTATCACTGAGATAAATATCATCCATACCGTGATAAAGTGCTGCTCCACCTTGATAACCGCTAACCAAACCAACGGAAAATCTTTCTAAGCCACTAATAATTCCACTAAAAGAAGTTTCATCCAATAGTGTTGTTGCCATTGCCAATTGGCTTTTTCCTGGATCAATTACATAATTCGAAGGAACTGGTTTAAATGATGTCATAAAAAATGAACTGCCAATAACGGCATCAGCATTTAATAAAATATATTGGTCGTGGTCTCTACTTGGGTTTTCCAGAGAAAAATTACTAGTAACTAACTGAGGCGAGGGAGGTGCTACTTGCATATACCCAATTAGCGAATCGAAATAATCTCTTTGTTTGCCTTCACCTAGTTCTGACCTCAATCTTGAAATTGAAGAATACAAAATTTCATTACCTTGAGAATGTGAAACGACTAAAACTTTATTTTTTCCACCATCATAAGCTTCAACCACCTTATTTTTTAAGACCTCAACAACTGCATTATCAGACGCTGCATTGGCTAACATCTGAGCAACGCTGGAATTTAATACATTTATTACTTTGTAAATCTCTGACTCAGAAAAGTAATTCTGGTTTACTTCATTTGTTTTTGGGTCTATGGGAAATTTTTTGGTATTTTCAATTTGTTCAAAAGCTTCTGCAATGCGGTTTTTCCAATAATCTTGGATATTGTTAACATTATCTCTGTAGAGTGGGGTTAATTTTAATTCTTCTGCCGCAAGTTTTTTCCAATACTCAACTCTTTTTTGTCCGGTGTGATTTGCAGAAAGTTGTGATTTCAATTCTTCAACATCGTTCAACAATTCGCGCGATTGATTGTGGACAGGAATTACATTAATTTTTTTATGACTATCAACACTGCTTCGCACAGAATCTATCGCCAATTGCACACTGTGAGAAGTTAGTAAGTTGCCATCACGATCAACATTAACACCATTCACGTATATTATATTTGTGGAGCCATTTGAACATGTCAATGCAGATGAATATGCAGGAGTAATTAAGAAAAAAAAATAGAAAAGTTTAAACTTAAATTTCATCGAACGCTCCTACTTTTCTCGCTTTTTCTAAAGACCTCTTCAAAATTTTGGACTTTGAATTCGCATTGCTTGTACCAATCCGAATCTCCCATAGAATATGAGAATGTCTTTTTATCTAAAGTATAAAAAAGTTCCTCTCTTTTTTTTGTATTGAGATACAAATATCGTATTGCTGAATCTACATCAATCAATCTAAATTTTCTTTCCGGTACAATGACAAATTGAATACAATTTTCTGCTAAAGATAATCTATTAAGTGCATTTGGAATATTTTCTTTAGACTCCAAAATATAAAGTACATTTTGAAACGCCTTCGCATACTGTCTTAAGGCCATCCTTTCATTGTAAGATTCACCATATCTATTAATCCATATTTCGACATCATCGCGAATTCCATTCTTATTAGAATCAACTCCTAAAATGGTATCATCATTATGTTCCGGAATGACAGGTTCAACTACCCCATCAAACATTCTCTTTTCCGAATACATTTTTTTCTGTAAATAAGCCCAATGCCTAAAATAATCATGTTTGAAATAATTTACCACGACACTTCGGATTGCAAAAAATATTAAAAAACTTAAAATTAAAAAAAAAACTCTTCTATCCTTCTTCATCATATAATCCCTTCACAAGAAACAGCCCTTTCACTCTCATCATTTGGTATTAAGGGAATCGAAATCGAAATTGAGTTCTGCTCAACTTCATTCCAAGCCCTGTGACGCTCTTCAGTTGAACGATACAAATATTTTAACATCCTAACATAAAAATCTGCTTCGTCGTCATTAGCTAACTTGGAATGAAGGCAACTACTGACTTTGAAATTACTTTCCAATAATAATTTTAAAATTTCTCCCTCAGTTCTATGGTCGAGCATTTGTTGATGATAAGATGCCATTTTCCTTAAAAGCGATTTTTTTATTTCATCGCCCCTAGATTCAAAATTTATCCATCTTTGTACATCATCACGAATGCCATCATTATCTGAGTCTATCCCATTTAAGCTTTCTTCATTAGATAATCCAGGAGCAGAAACATCCGAGTAATATACAGCTATACTTTTTGAAAATGTGTTTGTCTCTCCTAACTTATCTTCAACAGTCAGCTTTACTGTGAAATTTCCATTTTTTGAGAACGTATGTGAAATAGAAGATTCGCTCGTGGACTCTATCGTTTCATCACCAAAATCCCATGTAAATTTAACCACACTTCTTTCTTGAAAGTATGACTCTTTAGCATCGAAATTAACTCTCAAATAAATATCCGCAAATGAAGTAAAAGCAGCTTTTGGAGAAAGATTCTTCTTTTCAACAATTAAATTTTTTTCGTAAACGCTTTGAGTTCCATCAGTGGCCTTAACAATTAATCTTATTACATGATTGCCAGAGACCGCGAAATCATGCTCCATTATCTGCGTTGAATAGATTTTACTATTGTCAATTTCATATTGATACAATGCAATTGTTTTAAGGTCATTCAAGTTATAGAAACTGCATTTTACATGATAATCAAATTGCTCACAATTAATTGCAACTTCAGGTTTATCAATATGAATTTTAATTGTATAAGAACTTTGCTTTCCTAGATCATCTGTAGCTGTGTACTTTACTAAATAATCACCCCCAGTTGCAAAGTTGTAAATTATCGAACTTCCAGACAAAAATTTTCCGTCTATCTCCCACTCTTCTTTTACAATTCTTCCGTCATTGTCGCTTGCGTTCGAATCACATTGATAAGCGAATCCCAAAGTAGAAATGCAAGTTATATTTGCCTGAGGAGGTAAATTTTCAAGAGTAGTAATTTCTTGCGATGTAGTTGCGTGCGAGCCAAAAGAATCAAATACATCTAACAAAATAGTATAAGTTGAAGCCTGATCATAGGTGTAATCAACAGACGGAATAAAAGTCTTAACAATTTTACCATCTCCCAAATTCCATTCATAGGTGACTATTTGGTCTCCATAATCGTTTTCTTGAGATAATGAATCACAATGAATGCGTTGTGGCCCTGGTGTCGTACAAACAAATTTCGCAATAGGCGGATTATTAATTAATACATCCACACTTTTGCTAATATTTGATTTTCCACCATCATTATCTGTTAATTCTAATTGAACTATATGTGTTCCACTTTGTTCAAAGCGATGTTCAATGGTTCCGGAACTCCCAAAAATTTCTTCAGTACCATCATTCCAAATTATACGATAGCTAAAAACCGTACCATCATAATCAATTGATGCACTATCGTCGCAATTGACAGTAAATGGAGCTGGAGAAGTGCAAGCTAAATATGGAATTGGCAGTTGGTTTGGTGGAACCAATGGCATAACATTGGTTTCCAACGTACTTACCTGTCCAACTGAATTCATAACTTCCAACTTTACTGTAAACACCCCTGCAGTTAAATATGAATGAGAAGCTAGGTAATTCTCAGTTGTGACGATAAAACCATCTCCAAAATCATATTTAAATACAAGAGGCTCATTTCCATTTACATCCCATGAACCAAATGAGTTGCACGTAACGAGCAAATTGTTAGTTTCACAATACAGACTCGCTCGCAAAGATGTTTTAAAAACGCTCACATCTTTGACCGCACTACCAGAATAACCAGCGCTATTTGTAGCTGTTAGCGCAACTTGATAAGTGCTTTCAGAACTATAAACGTGACTAATGATCGATTCAACGGTTGTCTCTGAAGATCCATCTCCCCAATTAAAAGTATAAGATAAAGTTTTATATTTCGAATCATAACTTCCAACTGAAGAACAAGTCACAGTCATTAAATCCTGAGTACAATTTAAAACAGCAGTGGGCGTTGAAGGAACAAAATTTACGAGAGAGATTGAAGTACTTGCTGTTTTAATCTCGCCTCTGGATGTAGTCACAGTTAAATTGACAGGATAATTCCCTACATTTGCATATTTATGACTTGGCCTAAAAATTCCATTCACTGACGGCAGAGTTAAATTATTAACACCACCATCACCCCATGTAACACGAACTCTTGTGATCTGATTCAATCTATCGAGCGCAAAAACTTGACAAGTCTGAGGTAACTCAACGTAGGGATCCACGATATCACAAAACACTTGTGCAATCAGATCCGATCCAGTCCCAAAAATCGTCACATGCTGAGTCTGCGACGAAGTCTGCCCCGCGGAATCCACCACCGTGAGCTTAACAAAATACATACCAGGCTCATAAAAATGAGAAACCTTAGCTCCTACTCCAGTCGTTCCATCTCCAAAATCCCAGACATAAGAAATAATAGTTCCATTTGGAGTTCCTGACTTATCGTTATAAAAACTCACGTTCTGAGCAAAGTCATAAATCCTGTACCCAAAATTTGCAGTCGGCTCAAGAATTGGAGTCACTTCATCTGTAATAACAATTTCTTTCGTTTTGGAGTTTTGTGTTCTATGAGCAGTAAAAGCAGTTACCGTAATGGGATAAGTTCCCGCACTCACATAACTATAAGTAGCATATAGATCGGTCGAATCAATTGCATGGCCATCGCCAAAGTCGATATGAAAAGACTGTATTGGTTGATCAATATCAAAATCGAAAGCTCTATTTAAATTTACAAAGACTGTTCTAGCTGCACTTTGCTTCGCTGAAAAATCGACGTAAGGTTTGAGAATTTCCAAATCCTCAACTTGTTCAAATGAATGCGTAAACGAAGATTTCTGTCCGTAAATGTCTTCGACCGTCAAAGTAATTTCATGATGTCCATAATTTTTTAAGTCCACCCAATTGATGGTATTCGGATAAAACTCCGACAACTCAACTATTTCACTTCCATCTATTGTGTAAAAAGCTCTTTTAATATCGTACTGAGTTTTTGTCAGTGTCGCATGCAACTCTCCCCAAGTATCAAACTCAAAAATTTTAAAATAAGCCTGCGGAGGATTTTTTATCAAGGCTTTTACTTCAATCGGAATTATTTTTGTTGTCTCTTCTCCAAAATCATCTGTGACAGTCGCAGAGACATTATAAGCACCAGGAGTATTGAATGTATGATCCACAACATTTGAGCCTGAAGAAGTTTCATCTCCAAAATCAATTTTGTAGTTCGTTACCACTCCATCCGAATCCTGAGCATTTTTCAACGAAAAATGAACCGTCAATGGAGCAAAGCCACTCGTCTTGTCTGCAATAAAATCAAAGGTAGGCAATTGATTCGCCTTCACTTCAACTAAATGAGAGAATGAATTTTTTCCACCATATGAATCAATTACAGTCAAACTTACTTCTATCTGTCCTGCTGAATTAAAAGTGTATTCAGCTGAACCAGAATAAGTCGTAAACTCAGAAACTGCTCCAAACTTCCAGACGTAAGATTGAATCACATCACCTTGGTCGACATCTGTAGAGGTTGAATTACAAACAAGCTTCAGTGGTTTTGAATTGTCACAGGAAAAACTTGCTACGGGATTCGTATTCGCTTTCACAGCAAAAGATTTTGTTAATGTAGCCATCCCTCCATCATTATCCACGGCTGACAATGTGACAGTATGATTACCTGAATCCGAAAAAACATGTGTTACCGAAGAAAAATTAGCTTGGGTCTCAGTACTGCCGTCATCCCAGCTAAATGAATAAGAAACTATCGCACCATCGGTATCCTGCGATCCAATCGCATCACAGACAAGAGTATTAATCTGTGGAGATGAACAATTCAAGGCCAGAGAAGGTAAAACATTAGGAGGGGTCACCGGTTGGACCTGAACTTCCGCTACAGAGTTGGCTCCTGCACTGTCGTACACATATAATTTAGCCGAATACAAACCAGCTGATGCATAAGCGTGAGTTGAAATAGCAGTCGTATTTGTTTCTGAAAAACCATCACCATAATCAAAAGTGAAAACGAGAGGCTGATTTTCCGGATCATAGCTGGAAAGGCCTGAGCAACTTACCAAAAGATTATTCACTGAACATGCTAAGCTGGCCACCGGTGCTTGATTAGGCTTGGGCGCAGAATTTTTCACTAGAATTGATGTGCTTCCAGCTTCTTTATAATTTGGATTTTTATCACTGGCATTCACTTGGTATTTTAGGGAAGCCGAAAAAGTCCCTGCACTCTTATATTGATAACTGATAATTGAATTAGTCGTTACAACACTCCCACCATCACCAAAGCTCCAAAGAATTTTTTTGGCAGATCTAATTCCGCTCGCATCAAAGGTAACAATTCCACCTTGAGGAATCTCATTCTTATCAACACTGAATTCCCTATTGGGATTTCCAGCGAAAGCAGCAGAAAGTAAAAAGAAGCACGAAACCGCTAGGAACTTTAATTTAAACATTCCAAACCCTATGGCTGAATTTTTTTATAAAGTATTAACGGTTAGATTAAAGTTAGACTAAAAAACTATAAGGACAATTTTTCTTGATAGAATTCAAGTACCTTGAATTTATGATTGAAGACTGTTCGCTACTGAACCTTCCAAAGATTTTAGATGCCACAAATTTCTGTGCGCTCAAAATCACTGATTAAAACTTGATTTCTTTTACTGATTCAACTTCTCAGAAAGCTTCATCGCCAAATTAGGCGAAGCATACTTCAAAAACGTAATCGGATTAATGATCTTATCAAAGTGCTTAGAGCTCTTCGAAAAGAAATAAGCCGACACATCCGAATCCTTCAAAAAGATCGTATGCCCTTTAGAAGAAAACTTCCGCGAAACATATTCAGAATCAAGAAAACAAACCTCGCGAATCATAAAATTTTTCGCGACGTAGATGATGACACAATAATCAGACAGATCAACAAGCGTCTTCTTGATCTTCACTCCTTTCGGCGAAGAAACATCTGACCACTCAACCTGCACTTCAACTCTTTTTCCATCGCCCATCACAAAATCGAATCCTCTTTGTGATGTGGACTTGAGTTGTTTCAACCCGAAGATACACTTCGCGTACCACTCTCCCAACTGAGTCGGAAGATTCTTTCCATTCAACAGAATCTGCTCATGCGACAAAATCTCATACGATTTGTGAACAAGCCCGATCTGATCCAGAATCAATTTATTGTTCGGAACATACACGATTGAAATCTTACGAGCGTCCCTTCTCGGCAGCTTCTTAGAAAACTGCTTTTCATACCACTGCCCAAAATTTTCATTGTTACTTAACTCCAAAGAGTCATACACAAATCCAATCTTGAGCAGAGAATTAATGTCTTTAAATTCGGGAAGTCTCTTCTGCAGATATTTCAGCGGAGCAAATTCCGTTCTGTTTTCACTCATGACAAAGTATTCGTCTCTGTCATAGTCGCTGCTTCCATGCGTGGAAGACGAGAAGAGTTTGATCTCTTCATTAAGTTTTTCAATTGTCATTTTTGGCTCAGTTTAAAAAGTTACAAATCTCAATCAGTGTAACACTTTTAAGCCTAAACTTTCAATGAACTTAGGTCTTCCGAGAAGCCCAAGATCGACTGCGACAACGCCACATTCTTCACCAATTGTTGCTGAACGAAGAATTTAAAGTCGACAATTTTACTCTGATAATAATCTTTATCTTCCTGATTCGAAGCACTTCCGAGACATTTCGATGCTTCGATCGCGTTATCGAGCAGCAACCAGGCACTCACAAGATTCCCAGAGAACGCTAAGAAATTTGTTGCGTGGAAAAGAACACCGTCCATATTATTTGCCTGAGCCGCTGCTCCAAGCTTCTGCACAATGGCCTGCGCTTTCTCAAGATTCTTTCCGATAAACGCCACTTCGTCTTTAAACGCCTGCGCTTCCGGCTTCATCATCGTTTTTTGAATCTTCGCTCCAACTGTCATGAACGTCTTCGCATTATCTTTTAAAACTTTTCTCATCGTAAAATCGATCGCCTGAATTCCGTTTGTTCCTTCGTAGATCGTGGCAATTTTTAAATCGCGCGCGAACTGCTCAATTCCGTACTCCGAACAGAAACCATATCCACCGTGAGTCTGGATCGCATCGATCGCAACCATGAATCCTTCATCCGAACAGTACGCTTTACAGATCGGAGTAAAGAACGCGATTTCATCAGCTACTGACTTATCACCTTCATGAAGTCTGTCGAATAAATCTGCCGTATATAAAATCAACGCGCGCATTGATCTCGCCATTGATCTCATTTTTACTAAAGTGCGTTTTACATCCGGATGATTGATAATTTCTTTCCCGAACTGCACTCTTTCTTTTGCATATTGCTCAGTCAGCATATACGCAAGATTTCCCTGCGCCTCTGCCTGAACACCACACAGAAGTCTTGCTTCATTCATGAGAATGAACATGTTCTGCATTCCTTCGAATTCTTTTCCAATCAATGTGCCGATACAATCGCCGTTAGCTCCGAAAGTTAATTCACATGTCGCCTGACCATGAATCCCCATCTTCTCTTCGACTTTTGTACAGCGAACGTCGTTTGCTTTTCCATCCAGTCTGATTTTTGGAACGATGAAAAGCGAAAGACCTTTTGTACCAGCAGGTCCCCCTGGAGTTCTTGCAAGCACAAGGTGAACAACGTTTTCATAAAGATCGCCGTCACCTGACGAAATGAAAATTTTAATCCCTTTCATTTTGTAAGTGCCGTCGCCAACTGGCGTGGCCGTAGTAATCGCGGCCCCAACATCTGAACCAGCTCCCGGCTCAGTCAAGCACATTGATCCCCCCCATTTCCCGGTCATCATATTGGGAACGAATGTATCTTTTTGTTCCTGTGATCCTACTTGTAAAATAACATCCATCGCCCCACGAGCGAGTCCTGGATACATTGCAAACGAAACGTTCGCACCGTTCATCAAAGACTGACAAACCATCGAGACAGAATGTGGAGTCGGCATACCGCCGATTTCTTCCGGATAACCGATTCCATACCAGCCGTTTTCATAAAACTTTTTCATCGGAGCATGAAACGATGGCGGCACAGTGACCTTTCCATCTTTTAAATGAACGCCTTCTTGGTCACCAGTAATACGACAAGGATAAACTTCCTTCTCCATAAACTTGTTGGCTTCGTTGATGATATCTTTCATATCATTTTCTGCCACACCTGTGTGATCCTGAATTTTTAAAACATTGAAGAGGTTGAAATAAATATCGCGAAGATCTGTCTTGTACTGGGCCATAGAACCATCCTTGATTTTGAAAAGCGAAGTTTTAGAACTAAATCTTCTTTATTATAAATCAAAGTGGGTAAAAAAAAAGAGGACCCTGTTAGGGTCCTCTGATTGATTTTTTGTATGCTTGAGTAAATTTCTAACTTATTGAGCGATGTTGTACAGGTATTCTGTAGCTCCAGAAGTTTCCTGGATACCGTAAGGTTGAGCCTGTAGCGGATATCTCGTGTCCAAAACTACTTTTCTACCGTCTTTTAAGTAGATCAGGTAAGACGTAGAACCGTTTTGAGAGATGGCGTAAGCGTTATTGATGTAACCTTTAAGTTCGTTTTGCTTTGTTGCAATCGCCACTTCATTGTTCATGACTTTTCTCGATTCACTTACACCAGAAGTTGTCGATGTAGAGTTCGAGTATGAACACACATAAATGAAGCCCCATTTAAGCGTACAGTTGTTCGATGAAGAAGAAGCAGTCGACTTTGTATAATGGTAACTCAAGTTCACACCGTTATAAGCAAGTTGTGCCCATGACATATAATAGTTAATCGAAGATTGCGATTGACCAAAACTAGTTGTGTAGTTGTCGATCATCGAACCAAGTTGTGTTGCTCCCGAAACAGCTGTGTTTGTGATCGGGTTAACTGCTGTAGCGTTTGCGCCAGAGTTAGTTGCATTATTTTTACCACAAGAAACAAGTGACAATGTAACAAGCATTAAAGCTACTACTAATTTTTTCATAACGTCCTCCCTAAAGGCGTATTTGGAATCACAGTATTTGGTAATGTATAGAGCAACGACCGTGCCAAACTTCGCGCATGGGTTCTTTTCAGAATAATGAATGTTTATGAATGGAGAAATTACAGAGTGTCTAAAAAGCAAACACTCTGCTGTCTAAACTTTAAACGATCCGGATTAATTAAGTGCAAAAGCTTTAATCACTATCTTATCTTTCATATAAAGACTGCCATTCAGGTAAATCTTCAGATTGAAAGTTATGTCACGGTTCGCCTTCTTTATAAAGATAAACGGAAAAGGATAATCCGCTGTCATTGAATAAGGTCCAAGCGTTGAAGAAAACTCATGTTCTTTTAATTGAACGTATTCATTTGAACCGTCGGCAGTATCGACTTCCATCACTGCTTTGTACTCACCGGATTCATGTGGGAGAAAACTCAATTGAACATTTCCACCTTTCAGACCAAAAATTGAATGTGATTTAACAGTCGTCTTATACTTGCCGCCGTAAACATGAACTTTTTCATTAAACCAACAGCCTGGTCTCTTCTCGACTTTTTTAAAGGCCCCATCTACCACCTCATTACAAAGTGAATCGGCAGTATCGCGATTAAAGATCAAAGTTTCCGTCGAGACTTCCTCTCTATCGCACAGAGATCCGGCGATATAAGTGTCCAGGCGGCATTGCGCTTCCGGATGTTTGTCGTTGGTATAATTTAATTTACTGTAGTTGTTTCTGTCGAAATTCGGCTTCGTCGTCAGGTTGGCACTTGCAAAAAAAGTCGCCAGCGATTCCGCTGCATTCGCCGTTCTATAACATGTATTCTGTTCCTCAAATTCCGTATAATGAAGATCGCATCTGTTTTTAGCGCGCGCATTTTTTAAGACCGAAGACTTTTTAAATTCAGCAGCATACTTCTTCATACACACGGAAGTTGCCCAAAAATCGGCCTGACCTTCCGAAGAGTTGGAAGAAGCATAATAAAAAGGAGCGCCTCCGATTAAGTGCCCGATCTCGTGACAGACCACCAACGCAAATCCGTCATCAGTCACTGAAGAACTTTTATAGAGACCGCCGAAAAAATTCAGCGTCCAGTTCTTCCCGTCTTTTTTAGCGAATGCATTTAACGTCGGATCCTTAAAATCTTTTGCGACTTTAAAGTTGATATTCAGGCGATTGAATTCCGGAACATAAAGACTTGTTACCTGAGCGATAATTTCGTTAAAACGTTCTTCGGTTTTTGGCGAGGAATCGGAACTGTGTCCGAAAGATTTATCAGTTGCATTTACATTATCAAACAAATGGCAGTCGTTTTGATTAACGGCCGTGAAGGCAGGATTTATTGTCAGTAAAAGGGCCGCCAGGGCAAAGAGGTTCTTCTTCATTTATGACTCCATAGATTTGATTCACCTATGGTAGCAAAGGTCCAAGCCTTGACGGGCGACCCTGTAAAAGCGACAGGTCTCATGAAAAGAATGTCTAAATCTGATACAACAAAAGGACATTACACACTTACCAACTCCGGAGTACACATGAAAACTATCATTCTAATGGCCGCTTTGATTTCTTCATCTGCCTTTGCTCAAGCTGTTCGCACATGTCCAACTGAAAAATTAAAATGCAAACTGGAAAAAATGCTTCCATCAGGTGGCAGAGAAATTATCGATGCCAGCGCCACTGACTACGATGGCACAAACAGCGATGAGCCTTCTGTTGAGCCAGCTTTCTGCTCAATCAGAGCGATGTATGCTGATCAAAACGGAATAGTTTTCAACGTTGAAGTTAATGAAAATGAAAAAGCGACTTATATCTATACAATGAAATCTTCAGACTACGGAACAATCCTTCCAGGTGATGTGGCGTTCACAGCAACAACTGGAAAGGGTTTCTACTACCGTTACAATGATTCACTCCTGACTTGCGTCCTTTCTAAATAGTAAATAACTTTTAAGGGGCGGTTAAACCGCCCCTTTCTTTTCAAAAAACAAAATTTTCAATCCCTCTTCCGGATCAACTTCCATTTCTGCAAAAGAAGAATCTAATTTCGAAGTGAACTGAAATTCCGGGGCGTGCTCTGCAAATAATTGCTTGAGAAAATCTGATTTAAGATAAGGCGAATTGAGACAGGCCATGACAACTGTACCAGGATGAGTCATGTTGTTCAGGCGCTTGATGATTTTATAATAATCGCGTTCTACTTTAAAACTGTCACCTTGATTGGTCGGAGGATCAATCACCACAATGTCGTAAGGACCGCTTCTGGCGATATTATTCCAGGAGTTCATGATGTCATAAGAGAGAAATTTCACTCTGTGAGAATCGATCTCATTGAGCCTGTGATTTTCTTTCCCGACGCTCAAAGCGCCTTTGGCCATATCGACATTGACCACCATCTCCGCTCCGCCTTTTAAAGCGGCCACAGATAACGAGCAAGTATAAGCAAATAAATTGAGCACTCGTTTATCGCGAGCATTGTTCATCAACCATTCTCTTCCATTCTTCATATCGAGAAAGAAACCAATGTTCTGGCTTGTTCCAAACTTCAACTGATAAACACAACCGAGTTCATGAGCGAGTGGCGCTTCGGGAATACCACCTTTGAAGACTTCGAGTTCAGGTCTGGGAAGATATCGTTTTTGAATGAGAATATTTTCGTAAGGAAGCGTGAGAAAATTTTCTAATAAAAAACGATCTGTTTCTTTATAAAGCGTGATGAAAAGATTTGGTGGAAAGGAGTCAACGACTACATTTTCCAAACCAGCAGTGAGACCGCCACGGCCGTGAAATATTCTTTTACAATTCAGATTATTCATTGTTAAAAAAGAAAGGCTCCTTCTAGCCAAGGAGCCTTAAAATGCAATCGCTAATAAAGCCATCCGATTAACTCGGGGGTAATGAAATTATGACATATTTCAAAAAAGAATAAAATCTATTCGTGAATTAATTTAAATCGCACTTTGATTTTCAATGAATTGCGCTTTTTTTAGGAAAGCCCAGATTTCTCTGGGCCACCCAAAATCACAGCTTGTCACAGGCATCCCCCAATACTTCCAGATGCTCATAACCGCACTTCATGGTGAGTTCATCACCAGAATTTAAATTTAATATTTCGCGAATTTTCTCATTGGTATGATCGATACGGACTTTTCTTTCAAACGATTTCGTGAAGCCTTGCCAGCATCCGTCGTTAAAAGGTTCCTTGACGACATTGCTGTCTCTCACGTCTGTGAAGATAATCGCCTCGTCTCCATTGATGGAATCCATGTCGCTTGCTTCTTCACCTGGCATCCAGACCTCATCGTAATGGTCGATGCCGGGAAAATCGGAAGTGATCAACATGTGAGATCCTTCCCAATAATTTCTCTTGTACAAATTAATTTCGCCTTTGATGCTCTCAAAGCTGCACGTCTCCTGATAGTAGTTGTGCTTGCTGAAAGCATTTGTCGAGAGAGCGAGAGTGAAAATTAATGCCAGAGTCTTCATTGATTTCTCCTGATGACTTAACTGGCGCCAATAAACAACGAGTGATTCTTTAAAACCAATACAAAATAATTATCGAAGGGATTTTAAATTCACCCAAGTGACTTCGTGTTTATTACACGAAAGGTGAACAATTCTTGATCCTGGGATCTGTTGCATCTTGAACATCGTTTCGAAATCGGTCGGCTGCTGAAACTTAATTGTGCAGGCAAAGTTATCGACGAGACCGGACTCAATCCATCTCAAAACCAGTTCATGAAGCTTGTCGGGGTAGCAGATGATATCTGAAAAAAACCAATCGAGTTTTCCAATATGTTGAGGGCGAAGGCCAAAAGCGCTTTCTTGCTTGAATTCAATATTGGGGAGAGCGGCAATGCGCGGCTCGAGCGGAGCTTTATCCACGCTGACAACATGACAGCCAACCGTCTGAAGAACCCACGTCCATCCTCCAGGACACGAACCGACATCGATCGTTTTCTCACCTGGATTAGGTTTAATTTTGTAAAGAGTGAACAGCTCCCACAATTTGAGATACGCGCGCGAAGGCGGATTGATCTTATCTTCGTTGAAATGAATTTCCCCGAATGGCAGCGGACACTTAGTCTTGTTGGAAACAAGCATCACCGATTCCGAAAGAAGAGAGAAAACGCCAATAGAAGTCGATGGAATAGGATCAAGAAAATTATATTTTTTTATTTTAACTGAAGGGACTTTTTCAAGAATGAGTTCGCCGCGGCGGTGGTTGTTCAGAGAGTAATGGCTCCATCGGCCGCCTTTCTCACCTCCGCGGGTGCGCAGCGCTTCTGCCGCGTTGTTGATCGAAGTGTATTCCACTTTCTCAACGTCGTACCATGTATCCTGAGCAAACACGACATCCTGTGCCTCACCTTCACACAGGAACAAGCGCCCATGCGTTTCCAGCACAGTGATGCCCCGTAGAGAGAGTTCAGTTTGTAAGTCTGTCGTAAAGTCGACAGGAGCTAAATAGCCCGTACATTTGCTTTGACCCATAATAGTTAAAATTGATACCATAGATGGCATTATGAGTAAAAAGTTTAATCGTGAGACTGAAACAAAAATCTATGGGGAAAACGCCTGTTTGACCCTTTTCCAAAAAAGACCTGAAGACATCATCACGGTTTTTTTGACGAAAGAAAAATTAAAGAAATTTTCTGCTATTACCAAGTACTGCGCACAAAATAAAAAGGCTTACCATCTGGTGGAAAGGGCCGAACTTGATAAAATGACCAAGGCCACTCACCACGAAGATATCTGCATGGTGATCAGAAAATCGAGTGAGAAAAATCTGGATTCTTATTTAGCGACCAAGCCATCGCAGTCGCTGTTGATCGTTTTAGAAAATGTTTCCAACCCTCACAATATCGGTGCAATTCTAAGAAGTGCAGCTCACTTCGGGGCCAATGCTCTGATTGTCGCTGATAAGAAAGCTGCGACTGCTGCCTCGGCCATCCGGACCAGCGAAGGAGGAGCAGAATTTGTCGACGTTTTTGAAACAACTGATTTTAAGAAAACAATCTCTGCTTTAAAAAAGAATGGTTATCAAATCGTAACCACTTCTTCGCATGCAGAGAAAAATCTGTACGATTTAAAATGGGAAAAGAAAGCGGTCATTCTTTTTGGTGAAGAAGGCCCGGGGCTTTCCAAAGAAGCGCTTTCTCTCGGCGAAACAATAAAAATTCCAGGAACTGATAAAGTTGAAAGCCTCAATGTCTCTGTCGCCGCAGCAGTCATTCTTTCGGATTTTTATCAGAAGGTGAAATACAATGCCATCACTCCAAGGTTTAAATAAACGCGTTCTCCTCTGCATCCTCGATGGATTCGGAATCAATAAAAATGAAAACCGCAATGCTGTGAAAACAGCAAAGAAGCCAAACATTGATTCAATGTTTGCTCATTATCCGATGACGACCATCGAGGCTGGCGGATTAATCGTAGGCCTTCCTAAAGGTGTTGCTGGAAATTCGGAAGTCGGCCACATGAACCTCGGCGCAGGAAGGTCTGTTCGCCAGGATCTCGTTCGCATTAACGAATGCATCGCCAGCGGAAAGCTTGGCGAGATGGAAGAATTGCAAAAGCTGATTGCTTATGCAAAATCGCATTCCAACCGCGTTCACTTGATGGGTCTTTTAAGTAATGGCGGCGTTCACTCTCACATCAATCATTTAAAAGAATTAATTAAAGTTCTTCACTCTCACAAAATTGAAGTGATTCTTCAGGCTTTCATGGATGGACGTGATACGGCCCGCGATGTAGGCGTTGGTTTTGTTGAAGAGATTTTAAAAGAACCGGGATTGAAATTCGGTTCTATGCAAGGACGCTCGATCGGAATGGATCGCGACCGCCGTTGGAATAAAATTAAAGCGGCGTACGATTGCTTAACAGGAGCAGGGAAAGTCACAGACATGTCTCCTGTTGATTACATCAAGTCAGAATACAAAGCTGAACGATACGATGAATTTATTGATCCAGTGCTGTTTAACAAAGACTATGCTGTCCGTGCGGACGATGCCGTTTTCTTTTTTAACTTCAGACCAGACCGCGCGATTCAAATAACTCTCGCGTTTGCTGATCCAAAGTTCAATGAATTTGCAACGCCTGTTCGCCCAGGCTATTTTCTCTGCATGACTCCTTACGTGGATGACTGGGTTAAATTGCCTATTCTTTTTGATAAAGAAAAACTTCAGGGAACAATGGGTGAATATATTTCTTCTCTCGGTCTGAAGCAATTCAGAATCGCTGAGACAGAAAAATACGCGCACGTGACGTATTTCTTCAACGGCGGAGAGAAAACGCCGTTTAAAGGCGAAGAGCAGGTTCTCATTCCTTCTCCGCGAGATATCGCAACTTATGATCAGAAACCGGAAATGAGTGCTTTTATAGTCTGTGACAGACTTATCGAAGCATTGAAAGATCACTCGATCAGTTTATACGTTGTGAACTTTGCCAATTCAGATATGGTCGGACACACCGGAAACTTTGAAGCTGCAGTAAAGGCCATCGAAGCGCTCGATGTTTGTGTCGGCCGTTTAATGAAAACCTGTGAAGCAGAAGGTGTCACAATGATCGTGACTGCTGATCACGGCAACTCAGATCAAATGGCATATGAGAATGGAGACATTCATACTTCGCATTCAGATGCACCAGTCCCCTTCTGTGTCTTTGATCCAAAATTAAAAGATGTAAAACTTGAAGTTCATAATGGAGATCTTGGTTTGCGCGATGTCGCTCCAACTATTCTCACTATCATGGGCATTCCTCAAGCGCCAAATTTTGAAGGCGTGAGCGTTTTTAAATAGGAAATTTAATATGAGTAAAATAAAAAAAATCGGCGTCCTTTGCAGCGGTGGAGACTCTCCGGGAATGAACTGTGCTATACGTGCAGTCGTTCGTACCGGAATAGGTGCAGGCCTTGAAGTCTATGGTATTCAAAAAGGATACGCAGGACTTTTAAACGGACAAATCAGAGAGCTGCAGGTTTCATCAGTTGGTAACATTATCCAGCACGGCGGAACAATGTTACAGACATCACGCTGTCCGGAATTCATGACTCTCGAAGGCCGCAAAAAAGCAGCTGATCAGTTAAAGAAATATAAAATCGATGCTCTTGTTGTCATTGGCGGTGATGGTTCATTCAATGGAGCCATGGCCCTGCATAACGAACACGGAATTGCAGTCATTGGCATTCCCGGAACTATTGATAACGATATCGATGGAACAGATTACACAATCGGCTTCGATACAGCTGTGATGAACGCGGTGGAAGCCGTCGATAAAATCAGAGACACTGCCAACTCTCACGCCCGTACGTTCATCGTTGAAGTCATGGGAAGAAAATCACCCGCGATTGCATTGAAAGTCGGAATTTGCACCGGTGCTGAAAACGTTGTTCTTCCAACAGCAGACATCGACTACGCGAAAATCGTCGGTGATATTGACCGCGGTATCAAGCGCGGAAAAACTTCATCAATCATCATTGCCGCAGAAGGTGAAGTTGAAGGCATCTCTCACACTATTCAAAAAAATCTGAAAGAAAAACACAAACTGGATGCTCATGTGTGTATTCTCGGACATATCCAGCGCGGAGGAAATCCTACGCCGACAGATCGTCTGATTGCTTCGCAAATGGGTCAATGTGCAGTGAAAGCGCTGCTTGAAGGCAAACATGCGCATGCGACAGTTTATCTTCAAGGAAAAACTCAACTGACAGATTTAAAAAATTGTCTGAGAAAAAAGAACGAATTTGATATCAGTGATGTCGAGCTTCTTACTGCTCTTTCGATTTAAAAAGACCACCATTCTGAGAGTAATCCGGCAACTCAGCCTGCAGGTAGAGTTTAAAAATTGCTCCAGATAGTGAATTGTCTTCAACAGAAACGTGACCGTTATAAAGATTCATATAGTGCTTTACTATTCCCAAACCAAGGCCGGTCCCCTTTTCACCCATTGTGCCCTTAGTGCTTTTTCTGATTTTTTTAGCAAAAAGATTTCTTTTTTCATCTTCTGAAATTCCACAACCAGAATCTATCACGCTGATGACGGCCACTTTATCCTCCAGCTCGGCGTTGAAAATAATTTTACATCCAACTGAGGAAAACTTAATGGCATTGCTGAGAAGATTGGAGAGAACATTCAATTCAAATGAAGATTTTTCTGCAAGAACCTTTGCCCCTTTGGGTAGGAGATTATGAATTTCCACTTCCAGTTTCTTTTCCTGCAACTTATGTTGAAAACTGTCGATGACAACTTTGAAAGATTCATCAACATCCAACGGAGAAACATGAACACCTTTGATTTGTGAAACTTCGAGGTTTTTAATATTTTGTAAAATACTGATCAGGTTTTTAGAAGAAGTTCTTGCCTTTAATAGATGCTGCCGTTCCTCTTCATCGGGATTTTGTTTTTTCAAAAGAATGCCCAGATGATGATCAATAACCGTGACGGAATTGGAAATATCGTGAGAAATGATTTTCAAGAGTTGAGATTTTTCTTCAAGTGCGTTTCTTAGCTGAATCGATTGAGACTCCAGCTCTTCCATCAACAAAACAGCATTTGAATAACCGGTCATGGCGTATCTCAAACGCGAAAAATAGTATAACCAATACGAAGTCTTTTGCATCGAAACTGTATACAGCGCTGAGTGTGTAGACATTTCTGCTGTCACGTTCGCTTTGGGAAGCCCCAATAATGTAGGGATATTTTCCCAAAGATAAATATAAGTTTTCAACAGCAATTGAGAAGTTTTCAATTCGGGTGAAATGATCACTTCCATCTGAATTTTATTGGAATTTATTTTTTTATATTTAAAAATGACGTTGTCGCAAAATAAGTGGCGGCAGGCAAACGTAGCGAGATACCAATAGATAGTTTTGACGTCGATAAACCCTGTGCCTATCGCTCGCAATGAACTCAATTCTTTATTATAAATTCCGGTATAGGCAACTTCTCTTGCTGCTTTTTCTTCGCCGAGAATCATCCCCAAATTTTTATAAAGAATAAGAAACGTTTCCCAGGAATGACGTTTTTTTAAGTCTTTCAAATCTTCCAGTTTTAAATCAGTGCCAGCGATCAGAAGATCATGACTGATCCCGTTTCTTGTTAAGGCATCGAAGAGTGCTGCGAGCGCAATGTTTCTGTTTTCCATATAATCCCGTGCAGATTTATATACCATACACAAAAAAATGACAGCAGGGCCTTAAAAAAGACGGAATTTTTTTATCTAATCTCGGTACCAGCAAGCTGCGCGTTTGCTTGGGTCTCTGAAATTTTCGTAGCGGCATTGGATAGTTGGATATTTGTTAATTAATGTTTCTTTTGTTGCAGGAAGCGCTGGTTTGGTGCGACTTAAAGTTTTATCAATGGAGTTTGAATCAAATTTTCTAAAAGAGTTCATCATGTCGTAACCGGCCTTCTCTACTCGGGCTGAAATATTTTTTTCATTGAGTGATTTAAAATATCGTGGAAGACAAATTGAAGCTGCAAAAAAATCGGACTGCCCTTCTGAAGATGACCACTCGGCGCCGGAAATTGTCTGGTGTGGTTCTCCTGCGATGATATGTCCTATCTCATGGCAAACGACTGCTGCATACGCATCTTCGGTAAACTCTGCAAGCCTTGCCGTTCCTCCGAGAATCATCAAGTGAAAAGCGTTATCATACAAAGAAACACCGGCCCCGAAATAAGGGCTGTCCCAATTAGCTTCAAGTTGCAGTGGATATCCTGCTGCGGAAATCTCCTGATTAAAAAGACCAATGATCTTTGCTGGAACCAGATAGAAGTTCGTCGCGTTCATTTCTTTATTTTGATTTTTCTCAGGGGGCAGACAAAAGTAACCAGGGTTGTCTTTTGGGCAAACTACGGCCGCCTTAGCGGATACTATTCCGATTAAAAAAAGAATCGCTATCAAATGAATAATCTTCATGACTCGATGGTAACACTTTAAAAAGCGCTCCTCCTAAACCATGAAATTTTTCCATTACAGAGACTTATCCATCTCACCTTCCAGTGAATCCATTAAACCTTCAACCGGTAAATGATAATAGTCTTCGTAAATGAAAGTACCATTCGGAGCAATAATTTTCAGCGCTTGATCCTCATCCAGGTGAAATATGTCGGCAAGGCCCTTTTGATCTTTAGGAGAAAGAGGCAAAGCTGTAATATCGCCCTCTACTGAAACTTTCCCCGATGCAAAACAATCCTCCAGATGCTCTAGTGGCAGATGCCCGGTCAGGCTCCAGAGCATCATAAGCAGTGGCAATTCAAGATAGCGGTACTCTTCCTCCTTAAACTTTTTCCCTTCCAACTCCCCCTCCACGCAAAGAACGAATCTACGCTTGGGAAACTTCAGATTTTTCTTGCGGGAAAGATAAACAAATTTCTCTTTCATCTGTCGGGCATAGCGTCCCACACCGACAATCTCCACCCCTGGGATACCGTGTGAAGAATAGCCAAAAATATCGACTGGAAAATATTGTCCGGCGTAAGGATAAAGACTTTTCGTGCGCATGTTCATAGGAACCTCCGCGCACAATGATGCAATGACCGTTATTGTTTCAATTTTCAACTATCGTAAAGATAAAAAAAACTTGTCCGTTCACTCTCAATTCCTGACAATAGGGTATTAAATTTTTGAGGTCCGAGGTCTATATGAATGAAGAATTAAATCACTTTCGCATTGAACACGATTTGCTTGGGGAGAAGAAAATTCCCGCTGAAGCTTACTACGGAGTTCACACATTGCGTGCGATGGAAAATTTTCAAATTTCACATTCAAAGATCAGTCACAATCCGCTTATGGTGAAAGCATTAGCAAAAGTAAAAAAAGCATGTGCACTGGCCAATGGTGAGCTTGGAACGATTGATCAGAAAATAGCTGCGGCCATTGTTTATGCCTGTGATGAGATTATTCACAACAATCGTTGTCTTGATCAATTTCCTACCGATATCTATCAAGGCGGCGCTGGCACTTCTGTCAATATGAACGCCAATGAAGTTATTGCCAACCTTGCTCTCGAACACCTGGGCGAGCCTAAAGGAAATTACAACGTCATCCATCCCAACGACCACGTCAACAAATGTCAGTCGACGAACGATGCTTATCCTACGGCGTTCAGAGTCGCTCTTATTGAACACGTTATTGAAATGGTCGTCGTACTTGAAAATCTGAAAGCCTCTTTCGAATACAAAGCTCACGAGTTCAGAAATATTTTAAAGATGGGCCGCACGCAATTACAGGATGCGGTTCCAATGTCTCTTGGCCGCGAATTTCAAGCCTTCGCCACTCTCCTGAAAGAAGACATTAAAATTTTATCCAACATCAAAAATATTCTTCTCGAAGTAAACCTTGGCGCTACGGCCATCGGCACAGGAATCAATACTCCTGCTGGATTTGGAGAACTCGCGACAGAAAAACTTTCTCAAGTAACCGGCTATGATTATGTCGTCTCTGAAGATTTGATCGAAGCCACTTCTGATTGCGGAGCTTATGTCATGATCAGCGGATCGCTCAAAAGAACGGCGGTGAAAGTTTCTAAAATCTGCAATGACCTTCGCCTTCTTTCAAGCGGACCACGTGCAGGTTTAAAAGAAATTAATCTTCCGGAACTACAGGCTGGCTCGAGCATCATGCCAGCAAAAGTGAATCCGGTTATTCCAGAAGTCGTGAATCAAGTCTGTTTCAAAGTTATCGGCAATGATGTCACTGTAACAATGGCTTCAGAAGCGGGCCAGCTGCAGTTGAACGTCATGGAACCTGTGATCGCTTCTTCTCTTTTTGAATCGATCAATTTATTGAAACATGCCTGCATCGCTCTTCGTGAAAAATGTGTAGAAGGAATTACTGCGAATCCTGAAATTTGTCTTCGCAATGTTATGAACTCGATCGGTATCGTCACTTTCCTCGATCCTTTACTCGGCCACGAAGTTTGTGATCAAGTTGGAAAAATCTGTGCGCAGACCGGGAAAAGTGTTTCCGAAGTCGTGCTGGAAAAAGGACTTCTTACTCAGGCACAACTCAACGAAATTTTCTCTACCGAAAACATGTTGAATCCAAAATACGTCGGCAAAAAACACTAAAAGGTGCCAGCAGACTTTTTGTAGAGGACTGAGTCATCGCATGGCTTAGAATTTGCTCATTACTCTTTCATGAGAACGTTTTTCATTGGAGTAAATTATGAGCTTACCAAGAAATCCAAATGACCCGGACTTTCCAAATGAACCTAGTCGGCCTTCTGAAGTGCCTACAAGACCGGAAATTCAGCCGGTAGAACCTGCTGAACCGACTTCACCGATTACCCCAAGGGCCTAAGTAAAATTTTACAAGATGCCAGACCGATGGCATCTTGTCTTTTATGCTAACGTACTCTTTAACTCCACGATTCAACGACACCGATGCACTCGGGCATATTAACAACGCAAGCTATTCAACCTGGTTTGAAGATGCCAGACGCCCTGTATTTGAATGGTTTGTTCCTGATCTAGATCCAAAAAAATGGAATTTAATTCTGGCCCGAGTTGAAATTGATTTTCTTGCTCAAGGCGAATATCAAAAAGCGGTTGAGATTCAGACGTCGGTGGAGAAAATTGGCAATTCTTCTTTTGTTTTATTGCAAGAAGCTTATCAGGACGGAAAAATTATTTGCCGTGGAAAATCAATTTTAGTTCATTTTAATTATGAACTTCAAAAATCCGAGGCCATTCCTTCACTCATTAAATCGCGATTAAAAAGTCATTTGAAATAAAAAAGGCCACCTTAACGGTAGCCTTGTTTTTGTTAGCAATTGCGACACCAAAAGTATAGTGGCACCTTTTGGAGAATTATTTTTTTGAACAATAAAGTGTGCTTGTATTTTTGTTTGTGTCGTAAATTCTTTTAAACATAAAACCTGCGTCTGTTTCAGCAGTAGAAATTTCAGCAAGTGAATTAAAATACGATGTACTTGAGTTGATCAAAATATATTTTGTGAAATTAGCGCTTCCTTCAGCTTTTTCAAAGATCGTTCCTTTTATATTGAGACTATAGGATAAACTGCTCAAGAAGTAGCGGGCCGTTTCACCGGTGCTCTTATTCACAACATCTAATCCTAAACTGGTTTGAGACTCTGCAAAAGCCAGGATAGTCTTGTCATGCGTACAAAATTGACGACCTTCCGTACTTGTCACGAATTGTCCCTTCCCTTCTTTTTTCACTAGTTGTTTTGCATGAGGAACTTCGGCAAATGCCATTGAAGTCAAAAAACTTAAAGTAATAAAAATGAAACTGATTTTTTTCATAAAGACCTCGACTTAATTAATTTTGGATCTTCATACCACATTTCCGGGCAGGTCATTGAAAACATGAAAAACTTTCATCCTGGAGCAAAAAAAAAGCCACTCTTATGAGTGGCTTTTTTTGGCAAGTCTATTGGTACCTATTAATTACCTATTAAAGGGCGCCCATTTCTTTGAATGCTGTGTTTGATTTTTCTACCATTGATTGAGCAGCGAGAGTTGTTTTAAGTTCTGCTGTTGGTTTTGCCAGACGTAGATCTTCATCTTTGTTGACTACGACTTCACCTTTTTTTGTTTTTGCAGAAACTTTTCCGTCAGCAACGATGACGTATGTATCTTTCTTTGTTTCTTCAAGCCATAGACGTGTGCCATCTGCCTTGAAAGTTCCGCGTGCTGTTTTGATTGTGAAGGATTCATTTTGAGTCATTGGTTTTACAGCGGCGAACACTCTTCCCTTTTCAACATTGAAGACTGCTGATTTTGGTGTAATGTCTTCCACTTTTACAGTTGCGCCCACGAAACGAATGACGTGGCCGTTCTGGAATTTAACATCGACGAAATCTTTTGCTTTTGGAATAACAATTGTCATGTGGTCAGCAATTTCTGCGCCTTCTTTGATCACTTCTTTGTTGATCATAGCTTTGCCAGAAATTTTTGTGACGTTTGCTACCGCCATGAATCCTTGAGCAGCGTAAGCAGAAACAGTTAGTGCAGAGAGAACTACAGCTAAAATCATTTTAGTCTTCATTTAAACTTTCTCCTATTGGTTTAGAAAAATAACAGTTGAGATTTTTTTCGAGCATTGAAAAATGAGCGAGGTCGAGGCGATTGCCGTATATTTTTTTAAGTTCTTCACATCCGTGTTTCGGATTGAAGCAGTATTTTAAATCGCGTTCATCGCAGGAAACGCTGATCATGACACTTTCACTCATTTCACAAATGACTTTCTTCTTGTCCTTGTCGACATAGCCGCGTGTAAGCGTTTTTTCCATCGGAAATTTGTTCAGACAGAAATCGATAAGCTGAAATCTTTTATTGAAGCATTCCATTTCGGTGAGAGAGGATGGCGAAATGAGAACGGCATCTTTCACTTTGAAAGTTTCACAAACTTCTTTATATTCGAATTCTTTGTACGTTGGAGACGAAACGTCGTGTTTTATAACAGCGGCCTGCAAAGATTGCGAAAGGATCAGAATTGTTAGAAGTGACATATGGGAAAAATTATAACCATAATTTTTCCCACAGTCTCAATAGAAAAGTGGCGTTTAATCTAAAATTTTAATTTCACCTGTCAAAGTTCTGTCAGCGTTTCTCAGAATTTTGATTTTCATGGACTTCTTCACTTGAATGGTGTTGTCGTTTTCATCGAATGAATCTTGTGTGTAGTTAATAAGAAGTTCGTCGATATCTGTGAAAGTGATGCGATTCACTTCATACATCATCACGCCGAGGTCGAAAATGGGCGTTGGCTCAGTCATCTCTCCGGTATTTAAAACGAGAACCATGCGTGTAGGATTCATCCCGTCGCCGGCAAGAAGTTCGATGACTTTGGCATCAAGGCCAGACGCTTTTGAATAAGTTGTTTTCATTCCTACAACGAGTTGTAGAACCTGGACATTTTCATCTTTTGAAGCAGGAATGGTTTCAGCAGAAAAAGCTGAAAGTGAAAGAAGTGAAAGAAGCAAAATAGCTGCGATTTTTTTCATAAGTTCCTCCAGAATTAAACGACCGTAACTTAGCACGGCTTTATAGTCTGGTGGTGGAACCCTGTAAATAAGAAGGCCACCCGAAGGTGGCCTTTTATAGTTATCTTGAGATGAAAGTGAAAATAAAGACTAAGACGGCCAAAGACCACGCATCTTCATAGCTTTTTCAAGACGTCTGATAGCTGCTACAAGAGCTGCTGACTTCATATTACAGTTGAACTCTTTTGAAGTCTGGTAAACGTTTTCGAAAGCTTGTTTCATGATTGAGTGAAGTTTTGAGTTAACTTCATCAAGATCCCAGAAGAATGACTGAAGACCTTGTACCCATTCAAAGTATGAAACGATAACACCACCAGCATTACAAAGAATGTCTGGAATAAGGAATGCACCTTTAGCAGTTACGATATCGATCGCTTCTTTTGTCAGTGGACCGTTCGCGCCTTCAGCAATGATTTTTGCTTTAACAACGTGAGCGTTTTCTTTTGTGATAACACCGTCGATAGCAGCTGGGATAAGAACATCAACGTTAAGACCGAATAGCTCGTCGTTAGTGATGTGTTTTGTACCTGGCATTCCTTTTAGAACGCGGTTTTCTTTTACCCATTGCTCACATTTTTCAATGTCGAGACCGTTTGGATCGTAAACACCGCCTGAGATATCAGACACAGCTACGATTTTTGCGCCTTGAGCTTTCAGATCGTAAGCAGCAGGGATCGCAACTTTACCGAAACCGTGGATAGCAACAGTTGTGTTTTGGTTGATTGCCATGCCTAGTTTTTCAGCAGCGAAGTTTACACAGAATGCAACTCCTTTACCTGTTGATTCAGCACGACCGAGAGATCCACCAAGATCGATTGGCTTACCTGTAACAATCGCTTGCTCAGTGTAGCCTTTGATTTGTGAATATGTATCCATGAACCACGCCATTGTCTGGCCGTCAGTTCCGATATCTGGAGCTGGAATATCGATATGTGGACCGATGATCATGTTGATCTCAGTTGCATATCTTCTTGTTAGAGCTTGAAGCTCTTGACGAGAAAGTTGAGTCGGGTCAACACAGATACCACCCTTAGCACCACCGTAAGGAAGACCTACGAGAGCACATTTGAATGTCATAAGCATTGCGAGACCAGCAGTCTCAGAAAGGTCAACACCTGGATGGTAACGAATACCACCTTTACCTGGGCCTAGTGAAAGGTTGTGTTGAACTCTGTATCCGATGAAAGTTTTAACTGTACCGTCATCAAGGCGAATAGGAACAGAAACTTGTAGTGCGCGTTTTGGGTATTTCAATCGCTCAGCAACGTTTGGGTCAAGACCCATAATCTTACTAGCGTCTTCCAATTGCTTAATCGCATCTTGGAATAAAAGGCTGTCGAACAGACTCATTAATAGACCTCCGATTCATGTAAAATAAGTGGTCTAAAGAGTACTCTCGTCGATGTGAATAATCAAAAATTTTAGAAATTAAAAGGCCACGACGCGTTCATTTCCATTCTTTTATCTGCGTCATTACCGTTGGGCTGCGACGTAGAAGATAGACGCGCTTTGATATTTTGTGAAATTTCCTGATCTACGAAAGCAATCCACTGAGCATCGTTGATGTTGTATTCAACACCTGTGGAAGTACCCAGCTGATTAAAATCTTTTTTAGTTAGAATCTTTGCTTTACCGTTTGCTCCAACAGTGGCGCTTGTGTCCACCCAGGGGTTCCTTACTTCAATGATCGCCTTTCCTTGCAGAACGCGAGCTTTGAATTTTAAAGCAATATATTTGTTAACCGGAACAGATGCATTTGGACGGAGAGACTTTTCCATTTTACCGACAGAGGCCATTGTTGAACCTTCTTCAGCATTTTTCATTTCACCAGCGAGACGTTTATCTGCATATCTGGTTAAGTTCTTCAGAATGAATTTAGTTTTTTCATGAGTTGTTGGAGTATTGTAAAGATTTGTCGATTCAATATTCCAGTTCTTTGCATACTCTTCTGTTTGTTCCCACGAGGAAAGAGAATTTCTCATTCCCGCCATAACACCAGCATCGTCTTCAGCAAAGATTGTTTTCACAACAGGTTTTGTTTCAAGAGGTATAGTTAAAACTTCTTCTTCATACGCTGAAGCAGGAGCTCTTTTAAAAGACTTTTTCAAAGTCTCTTTTGCCTCAAAGGCCATGCCGTTGAACGAAAAAGCACAGATCGCGATAGTTAAGCTTAGCTGTCTAAAACTTACACACCCGATTGTCTTTTTTATAGTCAGTGCATTTTCTACTTTCATAGTTTTGGCCTGGTTAGTGTTCCTTGAGAACCATTTACCTCTAGTTTATCGCAAGCCCTGTGCCAAAAGTAGGAAAGGCAAAATCGCCTAATATGACTAAAAAGCCCGGGTATTACCCGGGCGTGAAATGCATAGGTTAAACACAATTATAGTTTTCAGCATTGTTATGAGAGCATGAGCCACCAGGAGCATCCTGATCGCCGTTGCCCCATCCGTTGTTTCCCTGAGGATCGCTAGGCGGAACCGGTGGAACCGGTGGAACCGGAGGAACTGGTGGTTGTGGTGGATCTACTTTTTTATCTTTGCAATTTTTAATTGAGATCACGATCACGGCGGCCAGAATCACAGCTCCGGCGATAACTGCAATTCTTTTATAATTAATCCGTGCTCCATCAGATGAACTGAAAGCAGAACCAGAAGCCTGATTGCTGTTCATAAAATTCATGGCCACTTTAGAAATTTCTTCAGGAGAAGCTTTTTGAACTTTCAAAGCTTCAACGATCATTCTGTATTCAGCTCTTGCTTTAGGACTTAAAATTCTTCCTTCCATGACAGATTGAATTTCTTTGGCTGAAATACCGGAAGCCATTAATTGATTTAAATCTTCGTGAAGGCGTTGTTCAGCATCTCTTTTTACGTTGAGATCAGATCCATCCCATCCATCCATTTCATACTGGTATTGAGAAAAGACATTATCGATATCAGCAAAATTTCTTATTCCTTCAACTTTTACAGCGAATGCATCTTCTGAAGCTGCGGCCTGATTGATCGCCGCATAGGAAGAAGACATCATAAGTGAAGATATTAGGACTGCACTCATTAGTTTATTAACAGACATAGAACCCTCCTTTTGGTTTTTTTACTTCGAGGGAAAAATATCGCTGCAGCCACAGCTGAGCCCTGATGTGAGAGACGAATATAAGTGTTTTTGATTTTAGATTATGTTGATCTGAATCAGACAAAAAAGGCAAAAAAAAAGGGCCATCAATTCGATGGCCCTTTGGAAGTGATCTATTGATCCATCATCTCTTTAGTTTCTTCAACCAAAGTGCGCAGGAGTTCTTGTGTTTTCTTATCGAGATTCAAATCTTTTGTTTTTGAAGTCATCGCTTTAAGGAAAGCATTGGCGCTTACACCTTTTGGAAGAACGGCTTTAGCAGAAACCTTCTTCCCGCCTTTAATCAATCCCCCATTACTGATGATTTTCGCAAGCTCAGCTCTTTTTGTGACGTCGCCAGAAAGAATTTTCTTTTCTACATCAGTTTTAAGAGCAGACTTTTCCATTGCATCCCACTCTAGAAGAACGTATTTTTCAATATCGTGTTTCTTGGCAGCTTCTTTTAAATTCTTCGGCATTTTAGCGATCAGAAGCGAACGATGCACTTCTGATTTAGAAATACCAAGCGCAGCCTGGATTTTTCTTTCTGAAGCCTCAGTTGCAATTTGGTAGTTAAGAATACCATCAGCCTTATCAACCCAGTGAAGCTCTTCACGAGAAGAGTTTTCTGAGAATTGAATCGCCATCAATTCTTCTTCAGTTTTGTTTTCCAGAACGAAGCATGGAGCTTTTTCAGCTTTGTTGAATGAAAGTGCGCGGAAACGTCTTTCACCACAAATCAGACGGTACGAACCATTCTTTTCTTTGTAGAGAACAAGAGGTTGAATCAGACCGTTGATTTCGATGTTCTTAGCAAGATCTTTAATTGAATCGTCGTTGAATTTAGTACGAACCTGATCCTTAACAACAATGTTCTTAAGGAAAATTTCATCGAGTTTAGCCCCCTGAAGAAGCCTGTCATCTGAAATTTTAAAAATATCGCGACCGACTTTTTCAGAAAGGTCGATCGTCTTTCTTTCTTTTTTTGATACACGAGCAGCAAATGTCTTAGACATATTTTATTCTCCACATCCTTGGGAAAAACAGTTTAATTAAAAATTACCAAAACTACAGGTTAAGTGATTTCCAGAGCTCTTCATAATCTCTGCGTCCTGCAGATTTAGCTCCCATGACACAAACAGGTCTTCTCATCGAGATCGATTCCTGAAGCTGTACCATGTTTCTCACCATCGGTGTGATGTTGAAAGATTGAGACAATTCTTCCATTCTCACTTTTTCAATTTTTCTGCGTGGGTTTACCATCGAAGGAATAATTGAGAATTCCAGACCTGGGTTTTCTGTTTCTTTGATGATTTCGAATGTATCCATCAACTCTTCAAGACCGTCGATTGAATAATCCTGCGCCTGAGTCGGAATCAAAACTCTGTTTGAAGCAACAAGGGCCATAATCAATTCGTCACCAAGCATTGGAGGTGTATCAATAACAACGTAATCGAAATCCAGGTTTGCCTGTTGCAATCTGATTTTCAAAAGACGCTCTTTTCTTCCCGCTTCTTTTCTGATCTCACCTTCTGAAAGAATTAAAAGCTTCGAAAGATTAGCGAGGTGGCGAGACGCCGCGATCACTCTGATGTTTTTATAAAGTTTGCCACTCACTTCAGGCTTAACGATAACGTCTTCAATACCGACGTCGCCGATGAGCCACTCAGGAACAAGTGTTCTCTGAATTTGAATACCGAATGTTGAACTTAAATTTGCCTGTGAGTCCAGATCGATGACCAGAACTTTGTGGCCTTTGTTGGCAAGATGACAAGCAAGCTGGTAACACTGCATAGTTTTACCAACGCCACCTTTGTTATTGCCGATCGTGATAACTTCCATGAATCACTCCTGTTTGATAATAGCTAATTAAAATGGTGGAGCTTTTAAAATACTATGTCAAAGAAAAAATGGTCCTACTGGCACGGTAGGACCGAGCCAGTTGTTGAACGACTGATGACTTCTTCTTCCTTCTTCCAACGAAGGTCGATTGGTTGTACAGTTATAAAAACACTTTTAAGGAAAAACTTAATATGAAATTCGCCCTTCTCCTCGGCCTTACTTTTTCTTTCATTTCTTGTTCAACAACCTCGACTTCGACATCCGGAAATAAATTGATTGCGGCCACGCATCTAAAAATGAAAACGATTCCGGTTGTGGGGAAAACTGTTACGGGCCAGGAAGTTCACTTTGGTGGTTTTTCCGGAATGACTTATCTGGGTGAAGAAGGCGGCGAGTATAAATTTGCTGCGATTACGGATCGCGGTCCCAATGGCTGGAATGTGGGTACAGAAAGACCTTTTTTGATACCTGATTATTCCCCGCAGATCGTAAGCCTGAAAACAAACTTGAAAGACCAGAGTTTTGATGTCGTTGGAACGCTTCCGCTCAAAAAGAAAAATGGGGCGCCGTTGACGGGCCTACCGAATATTCGCACAGAAGAAAATCCGGTGGATGTTTTTGGTTACATGATGTCGCTGGATCCAGACGGCATGGATACTGAAGCGCTTGTTCCGGACGGTGAAGGTGGATGGTGGATCGGAGAAGAATACGCTCCTTCACTTGCCCATTTCGACAAAAATGGAAAAATGCTCAGAAGGTTAACTCCGTATAACGAGCTTCCTAAAATTTACAGTGAACGCAAGCCCAACGGCGGCTTCGAGGGAATTGCCAAGGATGGATCAAAGCTTTACGGTTTTCTTCAAAGTCCGATTCCAGTTGAACAGACTTTTGCAAGAATTGTAGAAGTCGATCTCGATACGATGAAAACTTCTTCAGAATATTTTTATCCATTTGAAAAAGGATTCATGAAAATCGGCGATGCCATCGGCCTGGGCAATGGAAAATTTCTTGTGATTGAACTAAACGGTAAACGAGGCGACGAAGGCAAAAAGCTTATCACTAAAATTACTTTAAATGGTCAGGATGCTCCTGTGAAAAAGGAAATCCTGGTTGATCTTGGAACGACTACTTTTAAAGGCGTTGAGAAAGTTGAAGGACTCGCCATTATTGGCCCTAAGAAGATCGCCGTCCTCAAAGATAATGATTTCCAGATTGAAAACAAAACTGATCGAAAAACCGGCATGACTCCGTTTAATCACGAAGAAAATGAAATGCTGATCATGGATTTTTCTCAAAACATCCTGGAATAAGGCCGCACTTATTTAGGTAACAAAAGTAATTTTAAAAGGGGAATCAGCCGAAACAAATTAAGATGAATATTATGTTCGGCATTCCTTTTTTATTGATGTTTTTTTCGCTCTCTGCTTTTTCTGCAGAATTCTCGTCTCTTCAAATTCAAGGTTGGAAAAAAGAAGAGCTTTCTCACGACCATCTTAGATTTTCAAAAGCCTCTACTCCCGATCTCGTCATTCACATCCAAGTGGACTCTTACGATTCTCAAAATCACTGGAAAGCAGAAACGCTGAAAGATGATGTAAAAAAAATGGAGAAGATGAGAAACAGCATGTCCTTCTTCATGGGCATGAAAGATTACACGATCAACACATTTTCTTTTGAACACAACGTTCTTGATCTCGAGGGCTCCTATCTCCGGATGGGCAATAAGAAAGTGCAGTTTAAAGAGCTGAACTTTTATCAGCGCGAGCAATTCGTGCAGGTGAAGTTTCTCAGCGATGCAGCCCTCCCTTCAAAAGATGAGATAAAAAAAATCATTTCAGAAGTTAAGCCTGAAAAAGTAGAGCTCGATTGAAAGCAAATCAGAGATGGCTCACCTATTTTCTGATTTTTCAATTGCTGACGATCAGTCTGGCCCAGGCGGCTGCTTATTGTCCCGCTCCTAAAATTCATTCGAGCGAAACCTTTACCCGTCTTTGTAAAAATGTCGACGATATCATCTGCAAAGATGTACCGGATAAAATCCGCCGCTCATGTGATGAACGCGAACACACTATCGTTCATTCAGGTATGAGTGCAAATGAAGTCTACAATTTCGCCAAAGGTTGCATGAAATCAGCAGCAACTTCTTTTGTCGAATTCTTCACTGTCTTTCTTCCTGATTTGTGCAAGGCCATCTGGAATTTAACCAAAGGAACCTTTGAGACTCTCAGCAAACCGGGCGATTTTTTCTCCAGCATGAAAGGCTACTATGAATCTGCACGCGCCATGACTGCTGACGTTTATGAAGCTGTGAACCGCAATCCGGGACAGTTCTTTGCTGACCTCTGGAATAAAATTACTGATGCCGTAGGGCCTCTTGTCGCCAGCTACGATTGCCTCAGCCCGCAGGCAAAAGTAGATAAGATTTGTGGCTTGGTCGCTGAATGGGTCATGCCTCCTGCCATTCTTGCTAAAATTATTGTCCGCGGTTCTAAAGCTGCAAAAGAACTTTATGAATTAAAACTCATTACAAAACTTGGTGAAGCAAAGGGCGCGAAGGCCATTGCTGATTTTGAAAAAGCTCCCAAAGTAAGTCTCCGCGAATACAATTCTCTTTTTAAGCAGTTTAAAGCGAAAGGCTATACGCTCGAAGATTTCCGTGAAATGCATTTAAAGGGATCTTTAAAATCCATCAAGACGGAAGATCTTAAACCTCTCACAACAGCAGAAGGAAAAAAACAGTACGCCAGATTGTTAGGGAAAAAAGAGGAAGTCCAATCTCCTGTTGTTAAGGTCAAAGTGCCGGAAAAAGCTCCAACAGGACTTGAAGCCTTCAAAACAAAATACGGCAAAGAATTAAAACTCCCTGAAGGATCGAATAGAGATTACATGGCCAAAATAGAGACAGGTCTTCTTCGAAAAGATGGAAAAGTTCTCTATTTTGATGTGGAAAACTCTGTTCAGAAAAAGCTCAATGATGAAATTTTCAAAGAAAAAACGGCGGTCGATGCTCTCAATAATTCGTTCTTTGTAAAATTCAATGAAAATCTCAGAGGCTTTCCTGAACTAATGGAGAGGCTTGGCGGCGAATATAAAGACTACAAATCTTACCGGATCAGGCTTGAACTGAAACCAGGCGATGATCCCGTCAAATTCGAAAAAATGCTGGCGGAATTGTATAAAAAAACCAATAAAGATTTTTATGCAGATCCTTTAATGAATCAAATCCGCAAAGATCTTCCTCCGAGAACTGACAGTCTCGCTGATCCAGCGACTTGGTTTTTAGGCGGTTCAGGTGAAAACGCACTTGAAGCCAACATGGCCGCACGTTCTGCTCGCAAAAATGCAGGCTCTACAGTCAATCCTCCAAAACTCAACACATTCAAAGAACACAGCGGTGCTCTTTCAAAAGAAATAGACCGCATCGAACAGACCAGAAAAGCTCTCAGCACACAAAAGAATCTCATTGAAAAAAGAATTCTGGAAACGGCAGACAATGGAAATATTATTCCATCCAAATCCATGATAGGAATTTTGAGAAAAATAAAACCAGGAGATTTTCAGACTGAAGAAGAATTTCTGGCAAAAATTTCTTCTAAAACTCAGGAATTGTTCGGAGAAAAACTGGATAGAGAAACTGCCCGGACTCTTGCTGGGTATTTCCAAAAAGTCGATTCGCTTTCCCCTCCTCTGTTTTCTCCTGAACGCGTGGCTATTGATCTGAAAGAAGCACGGAAAGGAATCGTTTCGATTGATTTCGCCGGAATCGGTGTGGACAATATTCATGAACAAATGAAAGCACTGACTGAAGTCACTTCAACAGGCAGTGTAGAAAAAAAATTACACGAGAGTTTTACAAAAATGCAGTCGGGAGTAAACCAGGTCACACGCGAAATGGAAGAAGCGAAGGATGTTTTCCGCAAAGCTATTTCCAGCGTCGACAATGCGGATAAAAAAGCGCCCCAGTTTTCCGGTGATGACGGAATTTTTATGCCTGGAACTCGCAGTTGGGGTGAAGCTGATAAAGCAAAACTAGTTCAGTCTCTGGCCGCTTCAGCTGATCCATCCAAGTTTCGGGTGACTTTCGTCTCTTCAACCTACGCTGAAGGAAAAGTCATTCCAGCTGCAGAACGCTCAAAACGTATTGTTCGCGCAGAAACTGTTGAAAAAGATATACGTTCAAAAATCATCGGCATTGAAAAAAATTCTGATGCTGAAGCAAAAAAATTCATCACGGCCATAGACTACGTTCCTGCTGAGAAAGGTGGCGTTTTTAATCTTATTTTAGGCGGAAAAGAGTTCACACCTGAAGAAATCAAAACGATTGAATCAGCTTTCAAATCCAGTATAAAAGGTGAAGGCGAAAGATTCGGAAAAGTTATTTATTCAGCTCATTGATCATCAGCTTAATGGCATTCAACTGAAGACCTGTCTCAAGCACCTGAAGTTTTGGAGCATCAGTCACTTCGAGCAATCTTCCATTTTTCCCAAGAGCTTTCTTGAGAATGATACGTGCATTTGAAACACGCTCTTTACTTGCCAGTACAAACTCGACCGAAATGTAATCCAATGTCGAAGGGATCTCTTCAGCTTTCACGACAGGAAACTGAAACTCTTTCATCTCACGCGCATTGATTATCTGATAAGATCCGTTCTCGCGTTTTAATCGAATCAAATCATTGTTTTGAAGTATATAGTTGAAAAGAAAATCGGCATCGCCATCAGCTAGAGAAAATTCTTTATCAATTTTAAGCCCGCGCTTTTCAAATTTTCCCAATTCGTATTTTATTCCGGTTTTTCCCGTGGCCCAGTCTGCGCATGCCTTGAGTGTTTTACAATTGTCTTCTGCAAGAACGCCCGCCGAGGCGATTAAAACTAAAATCAAAACGAGCTTTTTCATAAACCATCCTGGTGGGTGACAACTAAGCCATAAAAGTAAGGCAGTGATATTATGATATGAGATTCCTAATTCCCCGTAAATTGGCTAAATTCAAGTTCTTTATAAAATTGACCGAGTAGTCCAGTAGACTAATTACCAGGCTTCTTAAAGGGAATCATTTATGCATAAAAATTGGATGCTCATTTGTGTTCTGACGGCTACTTCTGCTTATGCCGGAAACCAATACGACAATATTTATGTCACTCCCAACATAGAACAACATCTGCCGGAATTTCTGGCGATGGAAATCACAAAAGACATGCGCGAAAGCATTGCTGAATATAATCTTCATCGCAAAGATCCTGATTATTTTGCGGCCAGAATAAAAGATCCCGGCGTGTTGAAACTCTATAATCAGAACACCAGAAAAATCGCCCTTCCGGAAATAAAACAAAAGAATGAACTGTATTGGATGATGAAAGCGGGAAAAAATACAGTTGAATTCAGCGCTGAACTTTTTATTAATAAAAAATATTATCTCAACGGTGTTGAAAAAATTCTTTCCAGCGGAGATCTCACCGCTTCCATTGATTCAAAAACGTGGAAATATACAATTTTCAATTTAATGATCGATCAGGCTGTGGCCGATGATGATGAGGACTTTGCAGTAGCCTATAAGGATCTCGATTCTACTAAAGTCTTGATGGCCTCTATCATTGCTCTGGACTCGTCATTCAAGTCTCGCGGAGTATTGGATAAAATTCCAATGATGAATGACGTTGCAGATATCAATGCAAAAAATCTTGTTAAAAAAATCGAATCATACAACAGAGAGTGTGAAGAAAATCTCAGCGCCCAGGATTCGATGATGAGAGCGCCTAACAGCGACTGGAGCAACATGGGCTCACTGGACCGTTGGTCAATGATGAAATCCTTAAAGGAAACCGCTGATCCATCTTATCAGCACACACTTGCCCTGATCAGAAAAATCGCTGCTGAAAACAGTGCGTCCTCATACGAACGTGAGAAAAAGTTAGAAGGAACATTTAATACTGAGAAGAAACCAAGTTGCGAAGCTACTCTTGCCAATATCTTTGAAGAATCAAAAAATAAAACGAATCGTTTAGCCGCTTATATTGACGGTGGAAATTCAGCAAAAGTGGCAGCTGCCAATCACCCTTGCACTAAAATGGCCCAGCTGAAAGTTTGTCTTTCAAAGTTTGCAACTCAAGCCGCAAGCATCAACGATTTTGTCCGTAGAAAAAATAGTGATGCAAAAGAGGCCGGTGTTCAACCGTACGATGTTCCACGCAATTATCCTTCTATAAACAGCGGTCGATAAAAACCACTTACAAATTGCATTCATTTGTTGTCAGGAGCTTGTTCTAAATGTGCAAGCTTTTCCCTTTTCAGGGCCATCTAAAATTTCTACCTACTTCACTAAAAGTCATAGGATTTCCTTAACATAGCCCTCTTCCGAGCGAACCACTCGGTCAAATCAGAAGGGTGAACTACATAAAGATAATATAATTGAGGACGATACTACTACGAAGCTAAAGCCCTATTTTTAGAGGAAAAAAAGCATTTGAAAGTAGCGTTCAAAATTATTGCACTCGCAATCGTGACCACCATTGTGTTTGGTTGCGTGGGTACTATTCAAGATGCCAACAATGATCTTTCTAAAGCAGCTGATTCAACTGACAACATCAAGCTTACTTATTCGGGAATTGTTTCTGCTGTTCCCATTGCCAATGACAAAGTCGAAGTCTTTTTTCCTCAATCAGAATTAGATGCAGACAGCACTGCTTACGTCATCCGCTACGATGGATTGCAAGTTCCCATTTACGTCTACGGAACTTCTCTGCGCCCAGACTATCGCGGACTTCTTCGTTTCACTGTCAGTGGTTTAAGAATTGATACGACATACACTTTCAGTATTCAGGTTCGAGACGTTAAGACGGGTGTGGAAAGTAACAACACCGCCACAAAACAAGTTAAAACTTTTGCGAATTTCACCGCGAACTTTAACGGCATTACGGAAGTTCGCAACCTTTCCGGTGACGAAGGAACAACTGGGATTCAGGTCGTCTGGGTTCCTGCTGAAATCAAGGGCGGTATTCAAAAAGATGAAATCGATCCGATTGAATATCAAATTACACTTATCGACGGAACTGTTCTCAATCCAGGCAGTATGAATGACACTGCTTTCAGCGATCCAGTAAGAAAAGTCATCAGTGCAGGAGCAGATAAAAGATCAGTGACAATCAACGGATTGTTGCCTGGAAGAAAATATTTCGTCCAAGTGCGCGCTATCCATTACGGCTACTCCCAATTTTCTGCAGACAGAAATTATCTGCTTGAAAAAAACACACGCTATCTGCAAATTTCTACTTACAGCGATGACATGAGCAGTATCAATTTTGATGAATCATCTTTCAGACTAACTCTTCCACCAGGTTCAGGCGGTCTCTACTCTCTTGCTGCTTCATGGACAACGCCAGAAGGAAACTTTGACCACTATCGTCTGTACTATACGCTTCAGGGGGCAACAAGCCTGACCAATTATTTAAGTGCAGAAGACGGCGATGCTGTCTGCAACGGAACAGAGACGTTAAACAATGCCATCTCTTGTATTCCAGTAGCGTCCAACCACAATTTGAACAACCTGATCACTGGCCTGGACGTCAACAAAACATATGACGTTGTCCTCGCCATTTGTGCGAGTCTTCGCTGCGAAAAATCGAAACGCATTTACACGAGCGTCTTCACTCAAACAACAACACCAGCGGTTGCAGACTTCCAGGGTATCAAATCAATTGATCCGGCAAAATCAATTACAAACCTTGATCAGATTACATTGAATTTTGATCTGCCAAACTTCTTATCGGGGAACATCAGCGGCTACATTCTTCGCTATTATGGAAACGATCCTTCAAACGCATCACCTTTCAGTGTTAATGATCCGGACGTCCTCAATACAACTGGATTAAGTGTTCTGCCGTATAACGTTCAGAATGATACGAGCATTACAGTAACCGGCGTTGATCCGCTTACAACTGATCAGTATTGCTTTATGCTTGTCCCATTCAGCTACAACTTTGATGGAACAAAAAACTATGGAGACACTTCTGGGATTGTTCCGAAATGTGTTCTTCCTTCCATTAAAGGACCGGATAAAAATCAGTTCCCTGGTATTGATCTCGACGCTTCTTCTTGTGACGTTATCAATTCATCAGTCACTTTAAAATGGAATGCTCCTGCAGCGGGAATTTTTTCAAACTACGAAATTTTCTCTGTGAATGATCAACCATCTTTTACTTTCAGCTCAGCTGTTGACTACGCCAATAACACATATGAAAGACTACTGCTGAATTCAACGACGACCAACTATCGTTTTATTGGATTGCAGCCAGGCAAAACATATCGTTTTGGAGTTTTAACTTACTATAGTTCGATCGATGGACCGATTCGAAGTGAATACAATACGAACTTGTTCTCATGTTCATTGTAATGGAATGGATTAACCCTATGAAGATCTGGAAAACAACATTCAAAATTATGCTAATGCTTGTAATGGCATTCAGTGTAGTTTCATGTGTTGGTACGGTAAAAGATGCGAACCCAAAAACTACTAATATTTTAAATAATGGATCTAAAGCACCTCCAATTTCTTTTAATGGATTAATAAAAGCAGAAGCTGTTGCTCAGGATAAAGTTGAATTGCAATTTAGCCCTGCTGATGGTTCAGACGATATTATCTATGAAATTTATGTCAACAACTCTCCTATTCCAATTAAAGTGAACGGCAAATCCCTCAACCTGAATGCCAGTGGAAATTATCTATTTACGGTCATCGGTCTGCAGATGAATTCTACTTATTCATTTAACATGAGAGCGACAGTTGCAGGTTTTGCTTCAGATGCAAAGCTTGATCCGACCAAAAGTTTATTTGCGACTACTTATAATAATGAGACTGCTGACTTTCTCGGAATTTCTTCTTTGCAACTCGCTGCTGGTGAAGCAGGCAGAGACACGATTGTTGCCAAGTGGAACCCGGCCGTAATTACAGGTACATCAATCAATCCGAAAGATACTGACCCTGTTCAATATGAAATTACTTATATCTCGCAATTAGGTGGTGCTTTCAATCTCAACAACGAAAACTACACTGGTCCGGACAGACGAGTTGTCTACACACCTCCTACTTTGAATACGCCTCCGGCACTCGATAGAGATAAAGAATATACAATTGCCGGGCTTGTTCCAGGTTCAACTTATTATGTCCAGGTAAGAGCAGTCCATAAAGGATTTGTAACAAATGCCAACGATACATTTTATAAGAGAGAACAAAACACACGCTTTTTGAAAGTTACAACATTTTCATCCGCCGGTGTATTTGACTTTAATACGACACAAGTTTTGATGTCTCATCCATTGGGCGAACCTGGTTTGACTGGTCTCGATGTCAGCTGGCTTCCTGCAAGCGGTGAATTTAATCACTATCGCGTTTGTTACAAAAAAGTAGCTGCGCCAAACGGAACTCCTACAACGAACGACTATCTTCAGGATGCAGATATCGATGCCGTTCTTAACAATCCTGCGTATTGTATTATCGTTCCTGCCAAGACCAACAGCTACCGTCTTCCTTCGTTGGAATCATATGCTTATTATCAAGCAAAGGTTCTCGCTTGCAGAACTTCAACTTGTGGAGTGAGTGATAGAATCAAATCTTCACTTATGCAAGAAAGGGTCATTACAAACGTCACGCAATTTTCGGGAATCGTAAAAGTTTACAATCCAAGCGATGATGCCAATTTGAATGAAGTCAAGATCACTTTTGATGCCCCAGTGACGGCTTCTGGTTACATCACAAAGATGAAACTTTATTGTTATAACGGACAAAGTGATGCTTCACCTGTTCTTCTACCAACTAATGGAACTGTTTCAAGTGGAACAGGCAAAGCCATTTGTGACGGAATTTCTACAAACTCTACTTTTCCGACAGCACTTTCGGATTTTACAACTTTCAATACAATCAATGTGCAATTTGCGACGCCGATTGACGGAACAAAAACTTATTGTCTCTCACTTGTTCCTTCCATTGAGTCAGCTTACTTAACACAACAAAATCTTCCTGCAGCCGTTGTAAAATGTTTCACTCCGGAAATTAAAACGCCGACTAATCTGGAGTTCCCTGGGAAAAATTCAGTCTGTACAACAAATACAGGGACGGATTTATCTATAACGTGGCCAACTCCGACCGGCGGACTCTATTCAAAATTTGTTATTTTTTATAAAGAAAAAAACGTGGGTACTGATTTCTTCAGCTACAGTGATGCTATTGCAGCGTACACAGCAAACAACGCTCTTTCACCTTATAAATGGGTGGACAATATCGACAAAGCGCTCATTGGATACAATATCCTCAACCTGGTCCCTGGTAAAAATTATTCCATTGGAATTCTTCCTTATCTGGTTAATGGAGCGACTAAGATTTACGGTCAGTACAATTTGAACGTGGACGACTGCGCTCTTCCACTTCCTGAAGCCGTGTTTCAGGAATGGGTTGATGTTTTTGCAGTGGGTCCTAAAGAAGATGGATTAACGCCAGTTTCTTCTACTGGAACAAGAAGATATTTACTTGAAACGCTCGATGATGACGGCATTCCAGTTGAAATGAAAATTCAGGCCGATGAAAAAACACCTGACACCACAAATACATTGGCAGCGGCAAGAACAAGTTCATCTTATCTCGATGGTGTTTACGGCGCCTATAATGCAAAAGACACCAATCCGCTGAATCAATACAGCAACAGCGGTATTGTAAAAATCGCCTGGAAAGATGTTTCGTTCTTTTCAGGATCGTCGAGCATGTCTAATTATATTACCTCTCAGGAAAAGACTCCTGCAGTTAAAAATTCCCGCAAATACGGTTATAAAGTTTACCGTTCGGATGATAACCAAACGACCTGGGTTGACCTGACTTTACCCGGAACAAAAAACAAATTTCAATCGACTTACAACAGCGGGTTGATTCATCCGCAAAGCTTTTCATGGCGTGCACGCAACAATATCGCCACACCAACAACTGAGAAAATCGCGTTCTTCACTGACTACTCAGTTAAGTTTTCAGGAATAAACGGTGAAATCGATCGCGCACGTACTTACTGGTACAAGATTGTTCCTATCTTTGATGGTAAAGAAATTTATTACGACCAGACAGGAAATACGAGACATCATATTATTCGCGTGACACTTCCTCCTCGCAACATGGCGCTTGTTCACCGGATGATGGCCAACAGAACGATCTGTCTTGAAATGGACAAGACTTTAAACAAAGGCGATGGCGAGAATTACTCTTGCGATTACAACGGACTTGGATCTTCTGGTAAAACAGCAACACCAAGTATCGGATCGACTGTTTACGATTTAGGTGGAGATTTACTCATCGACCGCTTCGAACTTTCTTGTCCTTTCACTCGCGGAGATGCGAATTACACAAATTCTGATTCTACATTTACAGGCGCTCGTATGTCGTTTACGGGCCTGTCAGATTTCAACAATTCATTTAAAGGTTGTTACAATGACCAGGCCAGTGAATATGAGCCTGCACAAGGAGGCTACACTCCTTCGGCCAATTACAAAAGCAATCAAGTCACACCAGGTGACTGTTTTGGTAGCGAGGACGGAACCGTCACTGCCGTGGGGACAACCGCTTGCTCGAACCCGGCCTTAGTTGATACGAGAAAATTTATCTATCCCGGAGCTCCGAATCAGGATGAAGTAGCAAACTGTGCGGATCCTACTCACCTCGGAACTAACATGTTCAACATGAGTAACCCTGCTTCGCTCATCAATACAAGCAATGCATGGTATTTCCCGACACAATCGGAATTTGCAGCAGTTTATTATATGAGAGGAAACTGGAAGAACTCTGCCTATACTGATATTCCAAATAAAATTCCTGCTGCCAACGGCGCTTATTTGCAGAATAAAACCGGATGGCAATATCCAAACAACTGCCAGGTTAACTTAGGTTACATTAACAACTCCGGTGCTTATCGCCCGAGATGGATTCCAATCAGCTGGCTTTTCGACAAGATGGGCTTGAACACTGCAGTTCCAGCTACAAAAACTATTTCTTTATATAATAAAACTGTAGGTGAAATTCTTACTGATCCTGAGTTGTATGACTCGACCAACGTGAAAGCACCACCGGCTTCACAGATCGTCAGCAACCGTTATTCAAGCTCGACGACACTCGCTCGCCTCTTTAGCTCGAACGCTGCAAAACTTCCGGGTATGACCGGGTTAAATCAGGTTGAATATGCAAAGGTGTGCGAGACTTATAAAGTGCAAGTGGGAATTGAAACGGCCACGAAGGGATTTATTGCGACCAATGATATTCAATCTAAGCGCTTGATGAGAAAAAAAGAAAGTACCGTAGCAGCAGCATGGCCTTCTCAATATGCGCAAGCTACTGTCAATTCTATTGAAAACGGAACCTTTGTTGAAAACACAAATTACAAAGGCTGTAACAGCACCGGAAAACTCAGAGCTCCGGCCACTTCACTTGTTGGAACGAATTTTTATACAAAAGGCGACACCATTAAACCGACTTTCCCTACAGCGGGAAAAACAAAAACTTTTTTAATGGAAGGATCTTCGTCTCTTGATTCGGCGAACGAAAACACTGAAAAATGTGTCAGTAAATTTGGTCTGCAGGATATTGCCGGTAACTTAAAAGAAGTCAATGCTGATGAACTTCAATGTGATTTTTCACAAGACCAGTTATTCCTTGGTGTGCAAAACTCTATCAGCAACTCTGTTCCTTACGCGAGCGGATGGTTCGATCCGACATCTCTTACTCCGTGGGTATTGAAACAACCTAAGTCAGGAAGTTGCTCAGTCGTTGAAAAAGGTGGTGATCGCACCGGAACTTATATCAATGGTGCACTCTTTGCTCCTATCTTTAATTACGCCGGAGTTAACTCAACGGTAGTCACTCAGGCAAAACGTTTTGATCAGGAAGCGGTTTCTTCAGCAAGAAACGGAGATGGTAGTTTTCTGGATTTTGGTCAGTTAAACATGGGACCTAAACTGGATGACGATAACTCATTATCAATGACGAATCCTTCGAATGCTTCGAGCTTCTTTAATCCGGCACTGGGAATTCCGCTCGCTTGTAATATTGGCTGTGATGGAAATGGTTCTGATAATGCTTTATTTACAGCAGATGTCATTGCGAACACCAAAGGCTATGATACGACTAACAATCCTCTCAATATTCCTATGCTGGATTTTCCAGTTAACAACTCTGCCATTTATAACGCTGGTATTTCTGAAATCTATACAAATGATTCGTACAATACGAATTATCCTGATGGCGGTAATCAAAACTATATCACCAGTATTGACACCGGTGCTGATCCAGTGGACCCGGCGGACAACTCTGCCAATATGGCGACATCAACTCCCGGCGCTCCTCCTTTACTTGTCAGCTGGTACTATAAAGTTTCAAGAAGTGCGACTTTAAAATTTTATACTGGTGGTGGGGCATCCACACCGGCAGGAAGATACTCACTTCAAATCTCAGGATCAAATGACAATGATGAGCGCGCGCAAAGTCTTGAGCTTGGAAGCCGTTGTTCAGTTATGATCAATCAGGAATAAGGAAACAGAGGAACAAATGAAAAAGAATTTTTTATTTTTTCTGATCGTTTTGCTGTCGGGTTGTAAGCCTGCTGAAAAAGTCGTTGAGTCGATGACCAGTGCGATCCTTGAACCAGTCTCCATGCAATTTTCAGGTGAACTGGGCGAGATCAGTGTTGGGAGTGCACCGATCCCACTGACTGTAACTATTACAAATAATTCTTCAAATCCAATTACAAATATGAAACTGGACATTGGCCAGTCTCTCTCTGTCTTTAACTATAATCCCGACAGCAGCGGGAATGCCCTTTCTCCAGGCTACGGTGGAACATGCGAGGAAAAACTTAATCCTCAACAGACTTGTACATATAGTCTTCTTTTCAATCCCCGCAAGTCCGGAAAATATGTTGTGCCGGTTGTTTTTAATTATCAAAACCTTATTCAGGTAGAATCTAAATCCGCTACGCTGACCGTTCTCACTGGTGAACCGGCCGCACTTGTTTTTACAAATGATGTAACAAAATACGATTTTGGTGTTCAAGAACAAACTGAGACAACTGAGCGTGAAGCAGAACTGGAAATCCAGAACGTAGGTGGCTTGACGGCAAAAGATATTTTGTATCCTCTCACAAATACAGTTGTGGGAACACCTGCTTTCCGAATCATTACTAACAGCTGTCCAAAAAATCTTCCTCCACAGGACAAATGTAAAATTAAAATCGGATATAAATCGTTGAACAACAACTATACCGATCCTGAAGTTAAATATTCAGCGAAGCTTGCTATCAGCTATAAGAAAGACGGCAGTGGAAAGCAGGACAAACTCAACGCTTTCTTTAACTTCACATCGTCAACGATTGAAGCCAAGTTTTCCACCAATTATAAAACCGTTGATTTCGGCCAGCTTATTGCCGGTAACAATCTCAAGCGTTCAGTTAAAATTTCGAATAACGGATACAACATCGGGACTTTGCAAAAAATTGAATTCCATAAGTTTGATGGCAGCTTATACGCTTCGTGTGTAAAAGGCGTCGGACTCGCTCTTGACTGCGGTCGCTCTCTTGTAGATTTTCCCTTTATCATTGAAGATAAAAGTAATTGCTTCGCCAAAGATGTAAAAGGAATTGAAGGAACAACACAAGGTGAAAGCTGCTTTTTTGATATTACATACTGGCCAAGTAGAACTTACGGACCAGGCTCGCAAGCTCTTCATGATTTTAATACATCCACTCTTGCCTTTGTTTACGACAGTCACTGGTTGAATAAACCAAACGTGGTTACAAAAAACGGAATGTTTGACATTTCTGCCACCTATGTGGCCGGTGGTAAAATGGAGCTTGAATCCATTTTCATTGAGACTACTCAGCTTCCTGCAAGTAAAATTTCAACACCAGATTCGAAAACATTCGTGGCAGACCTCGGTCGTCTTGCAAAAATATCAGATCCTTCACTGACAACTTTCATGAAAGTCACAATTAAAAATGTCGGTGAATCAGCAGTGTCTCTTATTTCTTTACAGGATGGCGCAGCCACTCCCCACCTGATCACGGAAACCGGTGCTGATCTCAATTCGTACTATTTGGGTATTAAACACAACTCGTGCGCTTATCTTGCTCCAGGAGCAAGTTGTAATTTCAGTTTTTCCTTGAGCCCATTGGTAAAAGCTACTTCGGCCATGGAAGATGCTCTTATGTATGATGACATTTCAAATCCGTTGCAGAAGTTTAAAAAGTTTTCTTATATCTACGACAACGGAAGCACGCTTGAAGACGACGGCAGTACGGCGATTAATTCAAGTCTCGAAATGAAGCTCGTAAGCAAGCTCATCGCAAAAGGTATGCTCGCATTTGTTGAACCGCTGACGCAAAATATTCCGGCGATCATTCACGGTAACTCAGTAACTAAAATTATTAATTTGAAGAATGTGGGTACCGGCGATATTTATGCGATCTCACATCACGCCACAAACAATCTCTTTCCGAAAAGCGGGCAGTATCAATTCCCTTATAGAATCATTCCTGTAGGGACTCCACCATTGCCGGCAACTAAAGACTGTAAAGACATTCTTTATTCGAGTGGACAACCGACGAATGCAAACACTCCAGACACGAGTAAATTCCTTGCTCCAGGACAAATTTGTGCCCTTGCTTTTGAAGTCAAGGCCGCGGAGATCATGAGACAGGATACAAACTATTATACAACCTATACTCAGCACGAAAGATTATTCGATCCAGCCATCAACGGTACTGCTGATCTCTGGCAGCGTAGAGGCTATACGCCTTCAAACACGACGTTGACCTTTAATTATTATGATGGTGATGCTAACCCGGACGATGCGAGTTCATTGCCTTTTGGATATTTAAATAAAACAAAAGATATGATTCTTTCTTCGGCCTTCAATGGTATTCCAAATATCATTGTGACGGAACCAACGCCTGTGGCTTCCGCTGTCGTTGCCAGACCTGCGCTTACCTATCCTCCCTTTTCTCAGACTTATCCTACAGCAATGGCCTTGACTGGTTACACTGTTCCGGCCACCTACTTTGATGCCACATATTTTAATTCCGGTGTGGGGAATATGTTTTATTCTTCTTCTGCGACCGGCACTCATGTCAAAAACATGGGGATATTGGGCAGTACTATTATTTTCCATATGGGAACTTATCAAGTCGGCACTACCAATTATGCTGAATTCAAATGGATGAATAATAGTCAGGGTATATCTGCTTTAAGCGCCACTCTTACCGAAGAAACGGCTGCAGGAAATCCAATCTCTGTCTACAGCTTTAATAACTTAACAGCTAAACCATTTCCCGCTTTGACAATTGCAAGCTCACAGAAAGTAGCCACACGTTTAAAATTTACACCGACGAGTGCCGGAACATTTTCTCGTTGTTATGATCTTTCATATAACAACCGCATCGGTTCAACCTGGACAAGTACAGTCTGTGCTTATGCTGAAGCAGTGGCCAGTGCGCCTTTGATGAAAGTTCAAGCTCAAGATTATGATGTTGTTTACGACAGTGGAACCGGCACAACAACTGAAACAGCTTCCGGTGTGTGGGCAGATGTTAATTCACCCGTCAACGTTCCGCTGAACGCACCTCTTTTCGCTCCGGATGCTAATTCAAAAATTTCTTTTACATCAGTAAAAGGTAGTGCGGCTTATGCTTTAAAATTAATCCGCATTACGAATATTGGAAATGCAAGTGCGACTAAGTTTAATTATTCATTTGTGACTGCTCCAAATGTCCTGGGAACTTTGCCTAATGATGTAACGATTCTGAATGCCAAAGGCGCATATCCAACATGCACTAACAACTCGACAATTGCAGCCAATGGCATTTGCGAATTTTTTGTAAAATATAAACCAATCAATACAAGTGCAAATTTATACTCACCTTATCTCGGGTTAGTTTACGATATGGGCTTAAACCTGAGCCAGAACGTTTCTCAACTTGTGACTATGCAATTTAATGCGATTGATCCGGCAAAACTTGTGGCCTATATCCCGGGCATAGCATCTGAATCAGTTGTCGACTGGAGCAATCCGGCCATTCCAATTCCACAATCTCTAAGCTGGCCATTAAACGTCAATAATTATACTGCCAGCAACACTCATATCATCACGACGACAAAGCCAACGTCCAGAGTGATTACGAACATTCAGATCGTCAATAGTTCTGCGCTTAAGGCTTCATTCCTCTCAATGAATCCTAACCCTGGAGCAGGAACCTGGAATACAATTCTGAGCAATAGCAATGTTCTGATTGAAGCCAATAGAGCTTGTTTCTATGGCGACGATGAAGCGAATAATGCAATTCCGGCCACTGAAAAAGGATTCAACTCGACTTCAGTTAATAAGTGCTACCTTCAAGTAACTTTTTCCGGTGACACGACTTTCCAGAGCTGCAGCACTTACAACGCTCCGGTAAAAACAAAGACAGTGCTTCTCGGCGGTCGAATCCAGCCTACGTGTAACCCGTATGTGTTCACGTTGAATTTTTATAACTACAAACGCCTTTCGACAGAAAAAATCTATCTGCACATGAAAGGATTTATCGAGCCGAACAGAACTGTTGCCTCTGCAACAAAATTCAGCAATGTATCAGCTGTCAGTACTTCCGGTACGACAGGGTCAGCGACTTTTACATGGCCTTCAATCACAGAACAAAATTCTAGTTACGGGACTATCACCAAATTTAGAATTTATTATTCAGCCAACTACAATGATTTGAAATCGGACAACCTCTTCTATACTTTTGCGGCTTCACCGGCGATGACTTATTTTGATACTGCAAGTGCGGCTACAAACACAGCAACGATCAGCAACCTGACCCAGGGCAAATATTATTTCTTCAGAGTTGTCGCGATAAGATCCTACGCGCATCCTACTTATGGGACCCTGACATATCAATCAGTTCCTTCGAATCTGGAAATTCTCACTGTTCCGATTCCTTCATTGACTGCGACATACGATCATACGACCAAGACTTTAATTGATAAATCTTATCTTCCGGCCACCGGGAATCAAACGGCAGGTGTTACAGCCTGCGGTGGGAAAAAATTTGATTTAAGTATTGTGGGAGCAGCAAAATCAGTGACCAAATCGCTGATCAATTCTTCAATCTGGTCTATTATCCGCGACAATCCAGCAATTAGTACGGGCTATCCAGGCGGAGACGTTGGTACAATTCCTCACTGGCTGTCGGATGCTGCTTATAATTTGAGATCGACTATCAGCCTTTACGACGGCACAACTCTTCCGGCCTTCCCGTCGTTTGATACAACAAAACTGACTGGGAACAATGCTGCTTATAAAGTTATTTATTCCAAAACTTGTAACAATTCGGCTTCATGCGATCTGCTTTACAAGGTCGTAGGTGGCGATGATGTGGATCTTTATTACAAAGGAACTTACTTTACAACTCCGACCGGCATCGCTGCTTATCATCGATGTTACGCAAGGATCCTTTGTCCTACCAATACTCTGAAATTAATTACAGACGCAACATGCGTGGCCCCTTAGGCCACGCTTTCCACTGGAAAATTGAGAACTAATTTGCGGGAAAACTTTTGATCTGAAGTCCATTCAGATTGTAAAAGCAATTGAGCATTCATACGCGACAGAACTTTCTTCAGTTCAACCAGATCATCTTCTGTCGTCTGCACATCATAATCAAATTCAAGAGCAAACAATTTTTCATTGGAAAAGATCGAAACCTCTCCAAGACGTTTCTGTTGCGACTCAAGTGAGGGACTGATTCTTTTCCATAGATCCAAATCTCTCGAGCTAAGATCTTTCTCAAATGCATAAACTGGATTCTTCACTTTGCGTTTCGCCTGGCGGCTGATGATCATCCATGTTCCTGCGATACCCACGAGAAAAATCCCAATGAGTGCTGGCCAGACGACGGAGAAAGACTTCTCAGTGATGGGAGCAGTTTGAACAGCGGAAACCTGATGAAGAACTGTCGGCTGCATCGCTTTCTTTTTTGGAAGTGAATGAGTAAGCGATAATTTCACAGAACGCAACTCATTTAAAAAAGTTTTGGTTTTGATCGGATTGAGATTATTCATGACAACAAATTTTTCAAGCTCAGTTAATTGCTTCTGAGTTTTGACAATGTCGCCTCTTTTTTCAAAGTCAGCAATAATCACTTCAGTCTTTGCAGTGATGCGCTTCCAGTTGTTATTGAGAGCGCTGGCATACAGAGAGGTCAAGCCCTCTTTTACCGCAGCACCGGCCGGCACAGAGGCTGCAAACAAGACATTCAATACACCGATCAAAAATATTTTTTTAAGCATGCACGTTACCTTCAAAAGATTTTCTTTCAACGTCTTCACTTCCTTCTTTATTAGAGAAGTTTTCGAGTCTGTTTAAATTAAAAATAAAAGTCATGAACTTTTTATGACGAATTAACTCTTCAACAAACTGAATTTTGCAAGAGCTGCCATAGGGTCTTAACTGAGCAGTTGTTTTACTTAAGACCGCTTGAATATAGTCATTGGAAAAGCCGGAAGTTTCTTTAGATAATTCCAGCGAGAGATAGACCCAGATATCTTTTGCCAAAACGTCGCAATAAAAAACATTCTCTTTTCCCTTAAAAACTCCGTGAGTATTTTGCAAAGAAAGTGTCTTGATCAAAGCATGCAGCAGATCCACAGTCAGAACACTTTTGCTGAATAGAGATGATTCATCTGTAAATTGAATTGATGAAAAATCAATCTTCAAAGTGCGCGACACTTCTTCAATCATCAGTTCGAAATCACCTGAAAGCGCTTCCGCCGGCAAAGGCGGTGGAAGTTCGGTACTTTTTTTAAGTGCTTTAATTTGCCTGATTGCTTCGGAAGCATCCTCAGCAGAAAAATCTCTTCCGCTTTTAATTTCACTTCGAAGAAACTTTCTTTGTAATTTATTGGTCGACATGAATTACCTCTAAAATATTATAGAGGTTTATCGCTGAGGCTTTTAGCGGTGGAAATTAATTCCCAAAATTATAGACGTATAGGATGGCGGCGCCGGACGATTTTCCGTTGAATTCTCCAGTGAAAGTGCTCTGGAAAAATTTTACAGCAGCTCCATGGTCGCCTTTAATCTGGGTCTGAAAAAAAACCGAGTCCTTAGTTACTGAAATCGCTTTGTTGAAATTGGATTTTTGTGAGAGAGACGAACCATATTCGGCCCCGAGAGACATTTCTTTTTCATACACATTGAAATGGATAGAAAATTTGAGTTTTCCATATAACAGATCATTTTGGACAATCTTTATTCCTTCCCCGGCCGCAGGGAGGTTGGCAAAAACCAGGGATGAATACTCAAACCCTGCTCCAACTCTTAAACGAGAAAAAAAAGTTTTAAACGCCCATCCTTCAAGGGCCCGAGAAACACTGATCTGATATTTCTCTTTCTTTACCGGGATTCCGGCATTCAGTGAAAATCCGTAACCCCACGGATATTTCGCATGAAAATCCGTCCGATAATCGGCACCAAGATTTAGGTAAGTAAGATTAGTTCTCGCCTGAATTAATCCGGTGGCATCTACGGTTTCAAACCTTAGCCCGGAGTTCAGATTGAAAGTGATTGTTTTAGGGGTTGGAGGTTCAACTGCAGGCATTTCAGGCTGAGCCTCGCCTGCACTGATGGCAATTTTTTCATTCTTAGGATCATTCAGCTTTTTTTCAGGCTCTTTTTTTTTTCCATTCTTCGCAGAAGAAAGAGGATTTTTTTTCAATTGCAGCTCTTCAGTTTCCTGCTCCGGAGCTTTGAGTGAAGTCTCTCCCTCTTTTAGAGCACTTTTTGCGCCCGCGGCTGCATCTTCCGCTTCTTCCTCTTCTTTTGTTTTTTGCTTTTTCTTTTTTTCTTCTCGTTTTAATTTTTCATCAGCCTCTTCTTTTTTTTGGGACTGATTCTTTTTCTTTTTCTCTTCGAGTTCCTGTTCTTCCTTTTTCTTCTTCTTTTCCCGGCGAGCTTGTTCCTCAACCATTTCCCTTACGGCTTGAATTCTTTCAAAATTTTTTCTTTCAAGCGTATCGCGGTTTTCTCTGACAAAATCATCTCCCAGAATGAGATCGTACATAGCGAAACGCATCTCATTTAAAACGTTGTACTTGCTTATTCGTCTGGTTATGACTTTATCGTATTTATTGGTAACCCAATTGTAGTAATGCAATTTCAATGAATATTCAGAACTCTCTTTACTGATAGGAAGAACTGAAATTTTCAATCCGTAAAAGTTTCGATAGTTTTTGTTATAACCTTCGGGGCGTTTCTCAGAATAGCTGACAGTGTATTTACCCGTCAGAATGATAACATCAATGGCATTTTGGGAAATTTGATTTTCAATAACCTTCAATTCAGGAGGAATTTCAAAAGGATCGACCTGTAGGAAATTAGCTGCTTTGAATTCTTCAACCTGCTCTTTTCCATCAGATTTATTTTCTGCTGAATAAGCGACACTGATCACCAGAAGAAAGATCGCAGCTAAAAAAGTTCTTATCATTTGCTTAATATCTCAGAATCATCAAAATAACTTTGCATTTCAAGATTTCTCAACTTTGTACTTTTCAATGGCTTGAGAATTTTGACAACAACGCGACGATTGAGTGCCTGATTTGCCGGAATAGCATATCCATTTTTGTCAAAGTTATCAGCGACAGGTCTTGAATCACCATACCCAACAGACACGAGTTGAATTGGTTTAAAACCGTAAAAGGCAAACCGTTCAATGACTGAGGCTGAACGCGCAGATGAGATTTCCCAATTTGAACGATACAGAGAAGATTCTTTTACATTCGAACTGTCTGTATGTCCTTCTACAAGGATTCTGTAGTTGGGATTTTTACTTTTAATTAAACCGATCATGGCATCGATATTTTTAAGAAAATCTTTTTTAATATTCACATCGCCTTTTTCGAAAACAATGGCGGAAGAAAAAACCAGCTGCAACTGACCATCTTTTACTTCTGCTTTAACTTTTCCTTTTAAATCAGCAAAACCGCCGATCTGCATACCAAGTCCGTCCAGTGCTTTGTTTTCAGCGTCTTCTTTACCTGGGACAAAGTGTTCAGCAACCTGTGCACTTTTTTTAGCAACAACCTGTGGTTCGAAACTGGCAAACGACGTCATAATAACGAAAAAACAAAAAAGAAGAGTCATCATATCAGCATAGGAAACGATCCATGGCCCTTCACCTTCGTGAGCTTCTTCGTGTCCGCCACCATGCCCTCTTTTTTTCTTTTTAGGCTTATGTATGGATTCGTCGACAATGTGAAGTTTATGAGCACTCATTTAACTAAGCCGCCTTTTTAGATACTTCTTTCCAGTCAAGTCTTTCATTTGGAAGTAGATATGAATTTAATTTCTCAGCAACGATTACCGGGTTGGTTTTCGCCATAATCAATCGAAGGCCTTCGATAATAATGATGTTCTTCAATTTAATTTCTTTGGCATTATCTGCAAGGCTGTCCCCGATTGGCAGAATAAAAACGTTTGCCGTTACGATCCCGAAGAATGTGGCAACGAGACACGTTCCCATGGCCGGACCAATCAGTTTCATAGCATCTGCGCCCCCGAGATTAGAAAGAAGTGCAATCATCCCGAGAACCGTTCCCATTAAACCAAAGGCCGGTGGATATTTTCCAAGGTTTTTAAAGCGGTTCGCTTCTTCTGAGTAATGGTGATACATGTTTTCCACTCTCTCATCCATCAGATCGAATAGCTCATCGCCTTTAATAATATTGTCTTCAAGCATCTGCAGTCCTTCAATCAGAAAGGCATCTTTAGTTTTTTCTTTAAGTGCACTGATTGGAGCTCCTGCGCGGTATTCTTCAGCAAGTTCCATAATTTCTTTAATGATGCTTTTGTAGTAAATTCTTTTACCTTTCAGCATGCGAAGGAAGAATGCTTTTAACAACATTCCTACACGGTTGATCTGAACTGTAATCGCAGCGGCACCAAGAGTCCCTCCCAATACCAGAAAGATGGCAGGTAGATCCTGGAACATGTGATATTCTTTCGGAGTAATCGTTGTCACGATACCCGCGGCAACAACTCCCAGAATTAATAGTAAACTTGCGATTGAAAAAATATTCATAATTACGTCCTTCTCATTAAGCTGCTAGATTTTCTTCCTGCTTATCGGATTCAGAAATGTCACTGAACCATGATTCGATCTGATCAATTACATCGCGCTGAATTTCCTGATTTCCGGAAACAAGCTGACGTGTATAAGAAAGGAATTCCTGTTGTAATCTTTCTCGTTTTTCATTTTGCAGTCTGCGGAGTGCAACCTGGTTTTTTAGAATGACTGAAAGTTCAACATCAATCATCTCTCTTCCTTTTGAACCTTTTGGTGCAAATTTCCCTAGCATCGTTTCACGTTGATCGTCTGCCATCGAAGCAAAATATTGCACTTGAGTTTCAATAGGCATCAACTCAACAATTTTTTTGTAAACTTCATCCGGAACCTGATTCACGAGCGTGCGAGGGAAGATTTTAATCGCTGTCAATTTAACTTCATCTTCAGAAAAATGTTTCAGCAATGTCGCATATAATTTTTTCTCAACGTCTGCAGATGCGCCCGGAAGAATATCGATAATTCTTTTTAGGAATGGCGGCTTCTCGCGTTTTGCCTTAATCGATTCTAATTTTGTTTTAATGACAGGAAGAACGTCATTGATTTTTTCAGGATTAAAATCCGCACTCTTGTCAATTAAATCTGCAACGAGTTCCGGATCCATGATCTTAAACATCTCTGCGATAATATTTGATGAAAGTACGTTTGTGAAAACAACTCCAAGTTCAATATCTTCCTGACAGAATTTTGCTGCATCTTTTGCAGACAGATCAAGAAGTAAATCACATGTTTCATAATCATTGATAAGGGAAGGCACCATCAGCATTTCAGTGATTTTATTGCTGATGAATCCAAATGAATTTGAAACTTCCTCTTTAGTGAGCTCAGAATGAAGGAGAGCTTTCCATGTCGAACGTTCATCGTGCGTAAGGGCTTTGAAAAGTTCACCTAACTCGCTGTCATCAAGAACTGTGACGACCGCGCTCAACGCGTTCATCTCTGCTTCAGTTTTCGATTTTACCCACCCTTTAAGCATCAAAATAGCGTCGTCGTGATGATTCGTCAGCGCTTTTCTGAAGCGTTCCAATCCTTCAACAATTTTTAAAGTTACCGGGTCTGTTTTTGTCAGGTCAATTTTCATATCATCCTCTTCCTCTGCTAGAATTTCTTCTTCAGATTTTTCTTCTTCAACTGTTGATTCTTTTTCTGTTTCCTGGCTGCGGCTTTCTATAATCTGCTTAGCGGCTGCTTCTTCTTTCTTCGCATTTTCATTTGTTTTAATGAAATATCTTGCGATCAGGAACAAACTCAATCCCATAATGGCAGAGGCCAGAACAAGACCGATCATCACATCGAGATTGCGGAAGAATTCATACCATTTTGGAGCTTCTTTTTTGGCGTTTATTTGCTCAAGTTTACCTTCGAGCTTTCCATTGCCGCCTTTTCCACCGGCGCCGCCAGCTTCAGTCTGGCCTTTGATCTGATTAGCTTTCAGATCCAGAAATTGAGTGTTGATCTGAGGGGCGACTCCGCTGATATTGAAAGTAAGACCAGCGACAACTTTTCTGATTACTTGTTTTGTCTGATCAGAAAGACCCGAATCAAAAGTTAAATTGATATCGATAGTCTTTAGATAATTGAATAAATTGTAACGGTCAGTAAGTTCGATCAAAGCTTTTTGATTCAGCTCAGCTTCCGATGTTTGTGTTTCTACCGCCTCGTCGCCCACAACCGGAGCTTCAAGACCAAGTTTATTGAAAACGATATAATCGTCTCCTTCTTTTGGTTTTTCAGCTGTCGTGAATTTTACTTTCGTTGTCTGCTTTGTTTTGGTGATCATCTTGCTGGACGGACTTGAAGCACCATCTTTATCAACACCAATCTTTACTTCGATAATATAATCGTCTTCTTTGATGACAGGACGAAGAGACTTGATAATTTTCTTCTCAATATTTTCCTGCAAGCGAACAGTTTGCCACTCTAAAGTGGAAATACCATCAGCGCTTTCAAAGTCTCTTGCAATCGCGAGACTGGAAATCAGGAAGGCAAAAATGTATAAGAATCTACTTATTTTTTCCATCATCAGTCCCTAACGATTTTTCGAGATACGATTTCATCATGAAAGCGTCTTTATTCTCAGGATTCACTCGATATGCTTTTTTGTACCATGTAAGAGCGTTGGCCATATCTTTTTTCAAATAATATGTACTCGCAATCAGCTCTGGTATGATTGAAAGATTTTTTTCACTATTCTCAAGCAGTTTCAATTTTTCGATGGCATCGTCATATTGAGAAGCGCGAATCAAACGTTGAGCTTCAAAAAGCTCATTGATTGATTTATCGACTTCTTTGTACTTAGAAAATTCCTGAATGGGTTCGAGATTAAAATTTAAATTGAGATCACTTTTTAACATATCAGAAAGAACAATTGATTGAGGAATGTAGCCATCTTTCTGAATGACAACGATGAAAAAACCAGACTTGGAATAACTTCCTGCTAGCTCCTGAATATTGCCTGAATAAGAAGTTTTACCGATTTTATTTGAAAGTGTTCCTCCAAAATCTCTAATGATCACGGTGGCATCAGTAGGATCTGAAGTAATTTTTAATTCATCAGCAAAAGCAATCGATGAAACTGCTAATGTCAGAAAAATAAAAAGATTTTTTCTAAAATGGTTCATAATCTGGACTCTCCAACTTGTTTGTCGGTGAGCAGACGAAAAATATTATGAATTCTCTTTATAAATGCAGGGATAGAATTTTTAGTAGCAGACTAAAAGTTTAGGTTATAGGTTCCGCCTAAAAGAATTTTCATTGTCATTGAAGTAACCAGAGCACCGATACCGCGGCTGAGATTGGCCTCTGCTCGCAATCCCCATTTTGGAGAAAGGGAGTAAATCACTCCTCCCTGACCGCCGAGCTCAACTATCACATCATTCTTTGTGGCGGACTTGGTGTTGTAGACTAGATAAGAAGCTCCAAGATGTGGACCGGCATAATAACGAAACTTGGGAGCAATTTTTATTTCCATGCGCTGGTCAGAAACATAAAGTGGTGAGCCTACCGAAGAAAAATAGAAATTCACTCCAGATGTTAAATAAAAATTTCTATCGGGTGTAGAGGCCATAACCGGGCCTCCTGCGCGGACAAAATAGGATCTTTTGAGAGTCGTGAAATATTCAAACTCAACATCCAGTGGCATTGAAGCCGCTGTTCCTGAATAGGGCGTCGAAGTTGTCGCAGAAGTTCCATCTGTAGGTTTGATCTGACTTTGCTGTTCAGTGTATGTTGTAGAGATTGACCCAATAGAAAATGAAAACTGCGCTGGCAATTTATCATCAGCGTAGCCGAAGTTACTTATCACAAGTAAAAGAGCTACAAAGACGGCCAATATATTTTGCATTTTCATTCTTAATCCATGTTAAAAGATAAAAAAAAGTGGTGTATAAAAAAGTCGAAGTTCTATTTTTTCTACCTTGGTGATGGAACTGTCTAGACATAAGATAAGCAAACATAATAACACGAAATTTCAGTTGTTTAAGAGTTTTTAAATTGGAAAACGAAATCCTTGCCATACGCACGCTTTTTTCTTCAGGTGACTTTGAAGAGGCTAAAAAGCGTCTTGCTGAATTTATGAAAAGGTATGATCAACTTTCTGAAGAAGAGCAAAGCTTCATCATTGGGATGACGATTAATTTTGAAGATTATGAGAGAGCGCGCATGCTTCTCAGTCTTGATTGCGACAATCCAAATAAACAATCTGATTCTGAATTTTATCTGAAAAAACTTCTCTATTACGGACAAATTAAATTCCGGGAACAGTCTATTGAATCGGGGCTGAAACTTTTCGACAAAGTTATTAAGGCGATAAAAGAAAATAAAGAGAAGATCAGTGAGTTAACTTACAAAACTCTCATCAGCTCAACGGTTTCCAATCTACGCGCTATGTATGATTTTAAATCCATCATCGAGCTGGAAAAATTTTATCCTTATTCGGATCCACTGCCTGTCGTCGATTGTTTGATGAAGATCGAAGTACTTCGCGCGAAAACTTTTCTTGCCAACAAAGTCACTGAAGAAGACCTTCATGAATTAGCAACTCTTCAATCAATGCATCCAGAGTCGAGTTCATACACATCTGTGATAAAACTGCATGAACTCGAAATGAAACTGTTCTTTAATTTTCTCAGCGAAGAGGATCTAAAAGAATATGAAGCTTTTATTCTCGTGAATAAAATTCCCCCTACTCACATAAAACATTTTTATCACCTCATCGGTCTCGCAAAATACAAATTCGGACACTACGATGAAGCAGTTGCTTCTCTTTCCCGCGCCCTGACTGATTGTGGTTTGATAAGCTACACGCAGTCCATTTATTACTGGATTGATAAAATGAGACCGGGCACTTTGACGACTTCAGAATCTATTTTATTAAAGTGCGCTCCTACCCGTGCCATGGAAACTTATCTTTGCGGAAATCGCTTTGCCCCTTCCCCCTTGCTGAAAGCGCCTTTTTATCAGGTCGAGCTTGATAAAATGCCGGATTATTCTTCATTTGATTGCTGGTTTATTAATAAGCAGGGAATTGAAATGAAATCCTACAACAACCTTCCAGCTGAAGGACGATGTCTGGATTTAAAAGCTGGTCTCTTTTTTGGTGGCAAGAAAACGGTCGTTCTTACTAATCTGCGAACTCAGCTTCTAAGACACATTGTCAGCTTTGGCAAAAGAGGCGCCCATCAGTCTTATTTAATCGATACAATCTTTGACGGGACTTTTTATTATTACGAAAGTGCCAAGCTGCGCTTAAAAAACCTGATTGTCGAAATAAATAAACTTGGTATTAAGATCAAACGCAAAAATAATGCGTACTTTTTTGATTTTGAGAAAAACAATTTTTCTATTATTTTCCCGATCAATCACGGCTTCAGCGGCCCGATTGCCTTTCTGGAAAAATCGTCCCCGGCGCTATCGCGACAAATCATTGAAAAACATCTCAATGTTAAGCCGTCAACGGCTTCACTTTACTTGAAAAAGTGGAAAGATGAGGGTCTCATTTTTAAGGATCCTTCTCAGAAATACGGAGAATTCTCTTTCTCCAGCAAAGCCCCTACTGCTCGCCTTTAATATTCCCAATGAATTAGCTCCATTTTCACTCACAGCAGAAGCCGGTCTAAGCCTTTGCAAACCCCCTCTTTTGGGCTAAAAAAGTTCCATCTATTAATCTTAAACAGAGAGTAAATCTATGATTCACGAATGCACTGTCAGCGAACTTAAGCAAAAACTTGACGCTAAGGAAAACATCCAGTTCATCGATTGCAGAGAACAAGCTGAATGGAATGAAGCAAACATTCCAGGTGCAACACTCATCCCTCTCTCTGAGTTTGAAGCAAAATACGAAACTGTTTTAAAAGATAAAAACGCACCTATCTACATCCACTGCAGAAGCGGAAAGCGCAGCATGAATGCCTGCATGTTTCTTCTTTCTAAAGGCTTCAGCAACCTTACAAACGTTGAAGGTGGCATCATGAGCTGGATGGATGCTGGGTACCCTACAAAGAACGGATAAAAATATGTTAGACCTTTTCGATGACAACGATGATGTACATAAGCCAACTATTTCTGAAGAAGAACTTTCTGATGAACAAGTTCTGGTTGAACTCAAAAAAATAAAAGAAGAATTGAAAGACCAGGTAGTCGTTCTTGGTCACCATTATCAACAGGATGATGTCATCAGCTTTGCAGACATCACCGGTGATTCACTTCAACTTGCAAGAGAAGCTGCAAAGCTTGATAAACCTTATGTGATTTTCTGTGGCGTGCATTTCATGGCGGAAACCGCAGACATGCTTACGAGACCGGATCAAAAAGTCATACTTCCCGATTTGCGTGCAGGTTGTTCGATGGCCGACATGGCAAAGAGATCGGAAATCGATCGCGCCTGGGCCTTTATGACAAAATCGACGAAAGAAAAGATTGTGCCTGTTACTTACATAAACTGTGCAGCGACGCTCAAAGCTTTTGTAGGCGACAATGGCGGCGCTATTTGTACTTCATCGAACGCAGAAAAAATTATCAAGTGGGCCCTTTCGGAAGGCGAAAAACTTCTTTTCTTTCCGGACCAGCACCTTGGAAGAAACACCTGCTTTAAGATGGGAATACCTCTTGAAGACATGGTGATTTACAATCCTCATATGCTGAACGGCGGATTAACTGCTGAGCAAGTTGATAAAGCGAAAGTTATTCTCTGGTACGGCTTCTGCTCTGTTCACCAGGGATTCACACCAGAACAAGTCAAGACAATCAAAGAGAAAGACCCTTCAATGACAGTCATCGTTCACCCTGAGTGTAATTTTGAGACGACACAAGCGGCGGATGACAACGGTTCAACGTCTTACATCATCGAAAAAATTGCAAAGGCTCCTGCCGGTTCTAAGTTTGCAGTTGGGACTGAGATCAATCTTGTTAACAGATTGGCAAACATTCACAGTGATAAAACCATTGTTTCTCTTTCACCTTATCAATGTCTTTGCACGACTATGTATCGCGTAAGACCTCGCTGGCTACTTGCCAGTTTCCGCGCGATAAAAGAAAATAAACCGATCAATATTATCAGTGTACCTGAAGATATTGCGCGTTCTTCGCTGAAAGCGCTAGATAGAATGCTGGCGATTAAATAACTCACACAACACACACAAGGTTTTGAAAATGATTTACGCTGATTACAATGGTTCCGCTCCTCTCTCTTTAGAAGTAAGAGACTATCTTTTAAAAAGATTTGAGAAAGGTCCATTTGCTAATCCAAATGCCATTCACTATCTCGGCTCGAAATGTCTGATGGGAATGGAAAATGCGAGGTCGGTTTGCGCTAAAGTTTTAGGCGCAGACTACGAACAAGTCACTTTCAACTCTGGTGCAACAGAAGGTATCTCAACTGTTTTTCATACTTGTCTTTCAAACGAAACTAAGAAAAAAGTCATTATCATTTCAGGCATCGAACATTCTGCTGTGGTAAACACGGCTCAATACTACGGCACAAAAGGTTTCACTGTTAAAACACTTCCGGTTAACTGCGACGGTGTTATCGACATGACAACTTTAAAAGCGTGGATTAATGATGAAGCAGGAAACATTGCTCTCGTGGCCATCATGGCCGCAAACAATGAAACTGGAGTCATTCAGCCTTACCAGGAAATTTCAAGACTCTGCTCTTTAAATCAGATTCCTTACCTTTGCGATACAACTCAGTTCATTGGAAAAACACCATTCAATTTTAAAGAATCAAATATGGACTACGCGGTCTGCTCGGGCCACAAGCTTGGGGCGATGACTGGAACAGGAATTCTCCTTGCGAGAAATCCTGAGAATCTTCTTCCACTAATTATTGGCGGCGGTCAGGAAAAAGGTCATCGCGGTGGAACTCAAAACTACTTAGGAAACGAAACAATAGCAGTTGCCCTTTCTACTCTGGAAAAAACTTTCCAGAACATTCCGGCGCTTTCAAAGAAACGCGAGGAATTCGAAAACAAAGTTAAAGCAGCTTTCCCGGAAGTCGTTATCATTGGAGAAAAAGCTCCAAGATTAGCGACGACAACTTATATTTCTTATCCAGGCATTCACGGCCAGGCCGTACAAATTGAACTGGAATCCAATGATATTTTCGTCACGACATCTTCAGCCTGCTCGGACAATATGCCGGTTACGTCGAAAGTTTTAAAAGCGATGGGAACTTGTGATAATATTGGACGTGGTGTGGTGAGAATCAGTCTCTGCTTAAACTCTCCGCTCGAATATTATGATCGTTTGGCGGATGCTTTAATCAAGGCCTACTCCAAACTTGCAAAGGTAAAGAGTTTTTAAATGCTAAAACTGACATTCGTTCTGCAGTTAATCCTTCTGGTGATGATGGTTTCGTGTTCGCATACAAAACCAACCAGTGGAATCTCTATTGCAACGGCGACAACTGGTTTAATGAAGAATCATATCGCCCCTTTTCCGGTGTATCTGACAGAAACGCTTGAATCCCGCTCCGAACTGGAAAAAAAATACTCTTCGGATCTTTTCATTGTTCATATCGGTCACATACTCAAACCTAATTTTACTAAAGAGCAGAATGAAAAAACGCTCGCTTCTCTTAAAGATCTTGGGATTAATCTCGTCAACCTGACGCTTGAAGATTTTGCCATTGCGGAAGTTCAGGGAATTGATTTTGAGAAATATCCACAAACGTTTTTAAATAGTACTGTTGTCGATTTAACTCAGGACAGTCTTGTCAGTGGTGAAAACATTGTTTCCTATGATGTTCACAATGGCGTAGCCTTTATCGGTTTGTCAGACACTCAGTTAGACAAAAAACTTCCCAAAGAAAAATACATTATCAGTGATTACGTTCTTTCGATTTTAAAGGTCAAAAAGACAGCACTGAAAACGGCCACACCGACAACGATTCATTCCTTTATTTTGATTCACCGACTTGGCTCCGGGATTAATGAAGTCATGGAAAGATTGCCTCCAAGTTTCATCAACTCACTGGCAGATTAAAATGTGATCCGCGTTCATCACTGCAGTGAGATCGCTTTGACAAATCCCCGCTTCACCTTCATCAACAACCTTAATTCCGCGAGGACATGCGGGCTCGCCTTTTTCACCGCAATGATTCTGACCACAGAATTTTGAACCGCCCTGAGGGCAATTGTAATCGACGATGCTGTACCAACCATAGCGACAATCATCGCAGCGGTATTCGCCAACATTATTACAATTTTTATCCACCTGTTGGCATCTGATGGCCGTGCCATTGCTCATTCTATCGCTCAGCTTTCCGAGGTATTTATTGTTCTGATTGAGAAAAGTTTCCGAGTCTGTTCTGAGGAACGTTAAGCCTGATCTCCATTTCTTTTCTTTTTGTGGCTCATACTTATCGTGAATTAAATTTCCTTCGAGATTTGCCAGAAGCAAAGACCATGAAATTTTTTTGCCTTCATTTTCAAAGTCTAAATGCAGGTGTGAATTTTCAAGCGTCACTTTTAATTTATTGATTTTTTCAATTGAAAACCAACTATCGCCGGATTCAGTTTCGGGACAGGTGCTGTCTGTTTTTAGTTCTTCAACACTTAGTTTTCCAGTGATCTTTTTGTAGGGAACCTGATAGTAAACACAATGGGTTTTTATGGCCAATCCGTTCTCAACCGGAATTTTCATACGGAAGAGCAGTTGAGAAATCCCGGGTGGGCGTTCAATCACGACATCATTTAATTTAAATTCTTCCAGTGAATAAGCATACAGCCATTCGCTGGCCAGCTTCATTTCTGCTTCTGGAAGTGAAAGCTTTCTGACAGGAAGACAGCCCGATAAAACAAATAATAAAATCAAGAGGATTTTAGTCATCGCGACTCCCTCATGCAGCGGAATCCAACTTGAAATTTATCAATGGAAATTTCCGGATTGAAACCTTTGAAATCAAAATGGCGAAGCTCAAATCCTTCTCCATCCCATCCAGCTCTAAATCCGAGGCGGTGCCATTGAGATTTAAAATTAAAATAAAAAGAAGAGGCTTTTAAATTACTTTCAGGATCAATTGGATTTCGAAAGACTTCCATAACTCCACCCATTGCATCGGTGAGTCCGGCCCAGGTTGGAGACGTTGCATTTATTTGGAACGGTTTTTTGGCAGGGCACTCCTGGGCATAAATAAGATTACAGTCAGGGGTAAAGTCACTGCGTTTTTTTGTCCAGTAGTAAGGCGAGCGATTGTTTTTTACCGGCAAGACTTCATTTAAATCCATAGGTAAAAATGTAGCCGCATCAAAATAATGGGCAAGCAGCAACTGCTTTCCCCTGAATGAGCAGTAATTCATCATCTGTTCTTCTTTTAGATCTGTAGCAGGGAGAAAGAGATCCGATCCACTTTTTTTCTGCAGCCCTTTTGTGAAGTCTGCATTGCCGAAATCAATCCAGTCATTAATTTCTGCATTGGTCACCAGATGCCTGTCGATATAAATGTTTTGATTGAAATTATCGAATCTGAAATCTTCAGCATCTTTCCCTGTGACTTCTTCACCGTAAGCATAAGCGCGGTTTTGAAGAAAAACTTCCTGGCAATTATCAGCAAGAAGCAGGTCCATTTTTTTCTTCGATTGATTGTCTTCGATCGTAAACAAATATCCGGTTCCATTTAGTCGAACGTGTGCAGTGTTGGACTTAGTCACGTAACGATAAAGAGATTCGCCATTTTTAACAAAATGATAATCGCCCTTCTTGTTAAAGGCCGCGAGACATTCCATCAAAATGGGATTGCATCGCAAAAGTGATTCATCAAAAGCGCCTTCGATTTTTTTTAATTTCAGGCATTCGTTTTTCCAGGAATTCCACTCTCTGGAATCTTCTCCCTCCGTCCAAAGGCGATGAATCTCAGAAGAGTTTTGTATAAGCCTCTCTAAAACGGTCTTTTCCTGAACGAATTGCTCAGCCTTTGAATTATTCTTCGGGGAATTTTGATAAAAAAACCATAGTGCAACAATCAAAACGGCACAAATTGACAATGACAGGATTATAAGAGGACGGCTTTTGAATTCTTTCATAAGAAGCTACAATTATAACTAACAATATCTAATGTGGAAATAAAGCCAAAGGAAATATCATGAATCATCTCGACTGGATTCACAAAGCAACGGAACAAACAGACACCCAGGCTGAAATACTTTCTTTCAGTGACTATATGGAAAAAGTTTTTGAAAAGAATCCAAAGCTGGAATGTCGTCCGACCTATGAATTCATCCGTGACATGCTTCTTCAATACGGCACAAACAAAGATGGATCGTATAAATTATTTGGTCTGTCTCATCCTGACTGTCCACCTGTTTATGGTCAGACAAAAGTTCAGCAGGCCTTAATGCAAAACCTGGTGAACTTCAGCGAGGAAGGATTCAATAATAAATTTATTCTTTTGATCGGACCTAACGGCTCTTCGAAATCTTCTCTCGTTAAAAAACTTATCAAAGGTCTGGAAGATTATTCTGAAACCGAAAACGGAAAATTATACAGCTTCAGCTGGATTTTCCCGATCGAAACTTACGTCAAAGGAACCCTCGGTTTAAACAGCACAATTCGCGATCAGAATCTGGTGAGCTACGCTTATCTTGAAGACAAAGATATTTCAGCGATCATGCCGTCTGAATTAAAAGATCATCCACTGCTGCTCATTCCTCGCGAATACAGACAGGAATTAATTGATCAAGCTCTTGCCGGTGATGATCACTTGCTTGAGTCCGTGAGAAAATCTTATCTTTATCGCGGCGATCTTTGTAAAAGAAACCGCATGATTTACGATGCTCTTTTAAAAAGCTACAAGGGAAAACACCAGGAAGTGTTAAAGCACATTCGCATTGAAAGATTTACAATCAGCAAACGTTATTCAACTGCAGCAGTAACAATTGAACCTCAAATCCATGTCGACGCACGCATGCAACAGATTACAATGGACAAGAGGCTCGCTAGCCTTCCTCCATCTCTGCAATCGTTGAATCTCTTTTCACTCCAAGGTGAAGCCGTTCTCGCCAATCGCGGGGTTCTCGAATATTCAGATTTATTAAAACGTCCTCTTGATGCTTATAAATATCTCCTGATGACAATGGAAACAGGATCCATCAACCTTCAGGGCATTCTGACTGAACTGGATATTTTCTTTATCGGAACATCAAACGAAATTCACCTGGCGGCTTTTAAGCAGCACCCGGATTTCAATTCATTCAAAGGAAGATTTAATTTTGTCACCGTTCCATATCTTCTCGATGTAAGAGATGAAGAAAGAATTTACGAAGAGCAAGTTCACGGTTTAAAAGACCGGTCACATTTCGCTCCTCATTCACTGAATGCACTTTGCCTTTTTGCCATCATGACCCGTCTGCGCGTCTGCCAGACAAAAAACTACAATGACAAAAAATTAGCTAACATTGCGACAAACCTGAACCCGCTGGAAAAGGCTCTTTACCTGGCCAGTATTGAATTGCCTGACAGACTGGACATTGAATCAAAACAAATTTTGAAGCAAGGTCAGGAAGAAATTCTGAATGAATATGTAAACGACAGCCTTTACGAAGGAAAGTTTGGTCTCTCTCCCCGCGACTTAAAACATATTATCTATAAATTATCGTCGCAATTTGACAACGTCACGTTCGTCGAAGTGCTCGATCATCTTCAGCAATTAATTTTAAAGAAAAGTGAATACGATTTTCTGAACATGGCACCGCAAGCGGACTACCATAACCCTGCCCGCTTTCTTGAATTAATCAAAGAATACAACCTGAACATTTTCGATCGCGAATTGAGAAATTCACTTGGCTTGATTGACGACCGTTCATACGAAGACTACATTAAGCGCTATATTGAGAACGTCAATGCGCTGATCAAAGGCGAGAAAGTAAAGAATACGACAACAGGAAAATTCATCGATCCGGATGACTATTTTATCAAGGAATTTGAATCTTCAATCAACCTGAAGGAAGATCCAAAAACATATCGTTCACTTCTTATTTCAAAGCTTGGGGCTTACTCGCTCGACAATCCGGGAAAACCGATCGTTTATACAGAAGTGTTCCCTGATCTCGTTGATCGTCTCCAGGAATCTTTCCGAATTGAGCAGAAAAAAGTTATTGTGAACATTTCACGCAATATGATGTTTTTCGAAGCTGAGTATTCTAAAAATGTTGATGCCAACATCGGAACTCCACTTTCGGATGAAAACAGAAAACAAATCCGTTCGGTTTTAAAAAATCTTGAAACTCGCTACGGATACACGGAAGGAGCTGCGATGTCTCTCCTGAAGTTTTTGATCAAGGAAAAATACTAGTTCCAGACTAGTTAGCAAGAACAAATGAGCATTTTAAGTAAAGCCTATCGCGCCGATATGTTCGAAGTCCGTCACCTGGTGGATGAAGAACATCACGGTGCAAGGCTTGATCAATTCCTCCAGATTTATCTCGATTCTTTTTCACGTGAAACTGTTAAAAGAAAAATCAAAGACGGAGAAATTACCATTGTGGGCCGCCCAGGCACGCACAAGCCTTCCACGATTCTTCATCATAAAGATGAAGTGGTGATTCGCTTTTTCAAAACAAAATATGAAGATGAATACTGGCGCGGAGAAAAACTTGAACTGCAAACTGTACCAGAAATAGTTTTTGAAGATGATGATCTGATTGTCATTTCAAAACCGGCGTTCATGTCTACTCATCCGGCAGGGAGACATGTTTTCAACTGCGCAACAGTGCACTTTGAAATGAAATATGAACGGACAATCCACTCCCTTCATCGCATAGACCGTGAAACATCGGGCATACTCATGCTGGGTAAAAATCCAAAGATGGCCAATGAAATGATGGTTCGTTTTGAGCAGGACGATGTAAAAAAATGCTATCTTTTCATTTCAAAAGTTCAACCTGGCTATGATGGACAAACAGAATTTATCGCCAATGAAAGAATGGCTTCGCCCGATCCCGGATTAAAAAGAGTTGTCGTTGAATATTATCCCGAGAATTCCACACAGGGAAAACACGCACGCACATTTTTTTATATTCTGGAAAAATTCGGCGACTATGTTATTGGCATCGCCTGCCCGCAGACGGGAAGACAGCATCAGATCCGCGTTCACGCTCTCGCTCACGGACTTCCCTTGATCGGTGACAAGCTCTATTTAGGTTCTTATCCGATGTTTCAACGCTTCAAGGATCAGCTCGCCAGCGATGACGACTATAACTTGATGGAAATTCCCCGACATGCTCTTCATGCTATCGCCTTAAAAATTCCCTATAAAAAAGAAGAAAAGATTTTTGTCACCCATATTCCTCAAGATCTAAAAGAATGGATCCTGCAGAAAACTTCATTAAAAATTGAAGACCTTGAAAAGAAAATTCATGAGACGATATTTAAATATTACTCCCGTCAGGATGACTAGGTATGGATTCAGAAAAGGACAGACTTTTCGAGTTAGAACAGCAATCAATTTACATCATCAGAGAAGCTTATAAAAAGTTTCCTAAACTCGCGATGCTCTGGTCGATGGGAAAAGATTCAACGGTCATGCTCTGGCTTGTGCGAAAAGCTTTTTATGGAAAAGTCCCTTTCCCGATGGTTCATATTGATACGACTTTCAAAATTCCCGAGATGATCAAATTCCGCGATGAAAAAGCAAAAGAATGGGGTTTGAATCTAATTGTGGCCAAAAACGAAAAAGCGCTCTCTGAGGGAATGAACCACACTGTGGGAAGACTTGAGTGTTGTACGGCTTTAAAAACGGAAGCACTTAAAAATTTTCTTCAGGAAAATCCTTTTCAGGCGATTTTTGTGGCAATCAGAAGAGATGAAGAAGGGACGAGGGCCAAGGAAAGATATTTTTCTCCAAGAGACGAATCATTCAAATGGGATTTCACTGAACAGCCTCCTGAATTATGGGATCAATATAATACTGATTTTCCCTCTGACGTTCACGTGCGCGTTCATCCCCTTCTCCATTGGTCGGAACTCGACATCTGGAGATACATTGAAAAAGAACAAATCCCGGTGCTCGATCTCTACTTTGCCAAAGAGGGCACCCGCTACAGAAGTGTGGGTTGCGCTCCATGTACAAAAAATATCGAAAGCGATGCTGATACTCTCGATAAAGTCATCGCTGAACTTCGCGTGACAAAAACCGGTGAACGCGCCGGCCGCGCTCAGGATCAGGCCGACAACTATGCCATGCAAAAGTTGCGTGTGAAGGGGTACATGTAATGGATCACTCATACAAACGAGTCGTCATCGCAGGCCACGTCGATCACGGCAAATCAACTTTAGTTGGCAGACTTTTGTCGGACACTCAGCAGATTTTCCCTGAGAGGGTCGAGAAAGTTAAAAAGATCTGTGATCAAAACGGTAAAAAATTTGAATTTGCTTTTTTACTGGATGCTTTTGAAGAGGAACAAAAAGAAGGCATTACCATTGATAAAACTGAAATTCCCTGGGTCTATGGCGGAAAAGAATTTCTGATCATAGACACGCCCGGGCACAAAGAATTTTTGAAAAACATGATCAGTGGAGCTTCGACAGCAGAAACGGCCTTGATTATGCTCGATGCTGAAGAAGGCATTAAAGAGCAGTTCAAAAGACACTCTTACATTGTGGGAATGTTGGGAATTAAAAATATTATTGTTGTCGTCAATAAAATGGACCTCGTCGACTACGATGAAGCTCATTTCAAAAAACTGCTTCAGCAAATTGAGCGTATCTACGCTGATCTTAAAATCAAAGCAGCTCACGTCGTACCTGTCTCAGCTTTCTTTGGTGAGAATCTGTTAAAAAGCAGCGAGAAACTATCCTGGTACAAAGGACCAAGTCTAGCGGATGCTCTCGTTTCAGTCTTTGAAAAAAAAGAAAAACAGAACAATCAGCTGCGCTTCGCTCTTCAAGATGTATATAAATTTGATGAGAAAAGAATTTACGCAGGAAAAATTGAAAGCGGTTGTCTTTCTGTCGGCGACAAAGTGAAATTTCTTCCAAGTGGATCCGTTTCCCGCATCCGCAGCATTGAAAGCTGGAATACAACAACTCCCCTTTTACATGCACCGGAAGGCTCATCAACAGGATTCACTCTTGAAGATCCTCTTTTTCTTGAAAGAGGAGAAATCGCTTTTCATGACGCTGATAAAGCTCCGGCCGTAACTTTTCAAGTTCACGCTTCTCTCTTCTGGATGAACTCAGCCCCACTTCTTCCCCGCAAAACGTATAAATTTAAAATGGCGACTCAGGAAGTTGAATGTAAAATTGAAACGATCTTCAATGTGTTTAATCCGCAAACCTTTGATGAAGAATCTTCAAGAGAAAAAGAAAGTCTGCGCCTGGAAAACGGCGAAGCCGGTGAAATCATCATCAAATTTCAAAAAAATATTGTCTGCGATTCTTTCAGCGATTTCTCATCAACCGGAAGGTTTGTTCTTCTCGATAATCATCGCATCGTTGGTGGAGGAATAATTCTTTCTTCGAATACAATTCAGGTTTTCAGAGAAAGCAGTGAATTGACGACTGATGAAAGAATTGAACACTACGGCCATAAGGGCGCGGTCCTCTGGCTAACGGGGCTTTCAGGCGCCGGTAAATCAACCATTGCCAAACAGCTTGAGAAAAAACTTTTTTTCATGAATGCTCACACACTGGTCCTCGATGGCGATAATTTGCGAAAAGCTTTAAACCGCGATCTGGGCTTTTCTGACGAAGACAGAAAAGAAAATATCAGAAGAACCGGAGCTGTCGCAAAACTCGTGGCCGATTCGGGATCAATAGTGATCGCGGCGCTCATTTCACCATTTAAGTCAGACAGGGATTTAGTTCGCTCGCAAATGGAAGGAACACAGTTCATTGAAGTGTATGTCAATTGTCCACTTGAAGAGTGTGAGAAACGAGATAAAAAAGGTCTTTATAAAAAAGCACGCGCTGGTGAAATAAAAGGATTCACTGGAATCGACTCAGATTATGAAGCGCCTGTAGCCCCGGAATTAGTCATTGAATCCAATAAAATAAATCCGGAAGAGGCAGTAGAAAAAATCTTACTGCATCTGAAAAAAACAAAAATATTGGGCAACAAAATAAGATGAAAAAAATAGCTATCATCGGTGCAGGTTTTTCAGGATCGATGTGTGCCATTCAGTTGCTGAATCAATCGAAAATTCCTTTGCATATTGTGCTCATTGATAAAAATGATTTCGGACGCGGCATCGCTTATCAATTGCAGGATGAAAGCCTTCTGCTAAATGTGCGCGCCGATAATATGAGTGCCCTTCCCGACTCTCCTGCACATTTTCTGGAATGGTTGAAAGCGCGTGGGTATGACGTTTATCCGAAAAGTCTTGTCTCTCGCAAAATCTATGGCGATTACATTTCATCTCTCTTAACAGACGCACGTTCTCACCTGGAATTCATCCAGGACGAAGTAGTCAAAATAAATGAATCCGTTTTTTTTAAGAGCGGGCAAGTTATTCTTGCAGATAAAATCATCCTTGCCTCAGGCCTTGATTTTCCCGCTGTCGATTTCAAGAAGATTCTCGATATGAATGAAGACTTCACAGTCATGGGAACAGGTCTATCCATGGTCGATCTCATCGTCTTCCTTGAAAAGCATAACTTTAAAAAGAAAATCACGGCGGTTTCAAGACACGGCAGACTTCCCACGGCCCACAAGTTTTATGGACCGGAAATCAAGCGTCCCGTTTTTGATTTCTCTGCGAAGAAAAATCTGACGTCCGTTTTATCTCAAATCAAAGACGCTCTTAAAAGTTACGAATGGAGACTGGTCATTGATTCGCTGAGACCACACACGCAAAACTTATGGCGAGATTTTTCATTGAAGGAAAAAAAACAATTCCTGCGCCATGCCCGCTCACTTTGGGATATTCACCGCCACAGGATGAGCCCAGACCACAGAATGTTAATCGATCAAAAAATCCAAAATGGCTCTCTGGAAATCATCAGGGCCGGTTTTAAAAAATATGAGCCTCAAACCAGGCTGGTTGTCTCTTTAACAGGTCTTGGCTTCGACTCCCCTCAAAGCCTCGTCCATCAGCTGATAAGCGATCAGATCGTCCGAAAAGACCCTCTTTCGCTCGGACTAGAGACAGATGGAACCGGGAAAATCAATTCTAACCTTTATACCTTAGGGCCGCTTCGTCGCGGGGAGCTTTGGGAATGTACCGCTGTTCCAGATATCCGCTTGCAGGCGTCAGATCTGGCCAGACTCATCCTTAAAGAACTATAAATATTTCACGCCTACCCACTTTTTTTTAGTGCGTGATACATTTATTCTGCTTTTTTAAGGAGACACCCATGAGAAAATTTTTAGTCGTACTGGCCCTTTTTGCGGTTGCTGCCGGCAATGCATTTTCCAAAGATTTAATTGTTAACTTTTCTCAGGTCAATAGCGGCCTTTTCAGAGGTGCGAGACTGACTTCAGTTGAAGCTCTTGATTACTTAAAATCTATCGGCATAAAGAACATCGTCAATCTTCAAGGCGGCGATCTCAACAGCCGTTACGCTAAAATTATTCCGTGGGCAGAACCAGGAGAAAGACCTGAAGTAATTGCAGGTGAAAAAAATGCTGCCATTAATGCAGGCATTGGCTATCTTCACGCTCCACTAAACTCGCTTGAGCCGGTTACAACTGAAGAAGATAAGGCCATCGATGAAGTTTTGGAGTTCATGCATAATAAAAATAACCAGCCGGTTTTCATTCATTGTGAGCACGGTGCAGACAGAACAGGTCTTCTTGTTGCTCTTTATCGTGTGAAGTACGAAAAAGTGGATGTAGAGTCTGCCAGAAAAGAGTGGATTAAAAACGGTCACAATAAGCTTCACCAGCTTTTTACCGGTGATCTTGATGATTACTACTATGAGAAAGTAAAAGAATTTAAAAAATAAGAAAAGGCCGGTTTAACCCGGCCTTTTTTGTTTTATCCTACTTTTCCGTAAACTTCTTGTTCCAGTTCCAAAATAATTTCTGCCAGATTATCAGCTTCTCTGAAGAGTCTTTCCGATTGATCTGCAGTTGCATGCACAGTTTTTGAATTGTCCTGTAAATAGTTCTAAAGGTTTTGCTTGAGATAATTCAAAACGCCGAAGGGACCGACATTCTCATCCCCTGTGAGGATGGTTGTAGGTTTGTGGACAAGGCGATCCATGATGCTTGCAATGTTCGAAACGCCGACTGAATTAGCAAAGGATTTAAACATCGCCTGATCGTTGAGTGAATCACCAAAGAAAAGGCAATCCGATTCATTCACGTTATGCTTTTTCAGGAAGTGATCAACGGCGATGTACTTTGAAATTTCACCGCACCAGAAATTTAAATGAACATTGGAAGTTGAGAAATTGATATTGTGCTGACGAAGAAAATCTTCAATGTGATGAAAAAGAACTCCGTCCTGTAAATCGTGAAGCTCAATCGCGCGGTCAGTTTTTCTGCCGAAGCTGTCGACTGATAAACGGATATTGGGAAAAGCTTTTTCAAATTCGAGAACAAATTTTGCCAGTCTTTTAATTTCTGCTTCACTCACCATCGGCTCTTCAGTAATAAATTTTCCATTGCGTGAAACAATCGTTCCCCCACCTTCAACGATGACGTCAGTGAGGAAAGGAAAATGCGTCAGAAGAAAATGTCCCCAGGATAAGGAACGTCCGGTGACAATGACCAGTGGAACTTTATTTGATTCAAGCAGATTGAGAATATCAAAAAACACGGGGCCCAAACCTTCTTTGTAAGTCAGGGTCCCGTCGAAATCTGAAAGGACAATTTTTAATTTATTCAATTGGGTATGCGACACCGAAGAAAACTCCAGAGAAGCTGTTCTTCAAGCTGACGATCGCCTCAGCGTTTGCTGTTAGTTGTTTTTCAGGACCTACGTCCGCAGGAATGATTCCTGAAATACCAACGTTTGCACTCAAAGTTGTTTTATAAGAGTTGTTTTTTCCATCAAGACTGATTCCGTAAGGAAGCGAGAGGTATGGGAAAGCCTCTTTACCCCAGAAACTGAATCCTTTTGAAACAGTTGGTGCAATTCCCATGATATTTCTTCTTGAGTTGAATTCTTTTGAGTTTTCAATGAAAGCTTTCAATGAAGTTCTTGGTTGGTTATCGTAATCCGGGAAAAGCATATAATCATAACCGGCAAAAAGACGAGCTGAGCGCTCACCGCCAGAGATCCCAAGACCAGCATCAATCGTTCCAGCTTCGCTTAGCTTTTGTGTATAGCGAGCTTGCATACCAAGACCGCCGCCAGCTGAAGTAATACCTGTTAATTCAGCAGAGATAAGTTTTGTGTCTGCTTCCAGAGGAAATGTCGAAACTCCCATCCCGTACGCGTGGGCCTTCTGGCTTAATCCAACCGTCATGGCGAGAGCGGCCATAAGAGAAATTGCTTTAAAATTTTTCATTTTTACCTTCCTAACTAAGCATAATGTCGTAACTAAAGTGTAATAGCATATAAGGTGAAGAGTCAAAATTAAGCGGGTAAAATCTATACTAAGTGCGCGTAGGACCAAAGTTTTCGTTGACTATGACTCTTAGAGCCCTTATAACCTTTCTACTAAATATGGTGGCTGTAGTTCAGTCGGTAGAGCACTAGATTGTGATTCTAGGTGTCGTGGGTTCGAGCCCCATCAGCCACCCCATTCTTCCAAGGATGGCGACAGTAAAATCAAAATTCAAATTGAAAGCTTCGCAAGAGGTAATCATAATTAAGCCCGGATTAACCCCCCGGGCTTTTTTTTTGCCTGTAATTCTAAAATATTAATCTTGAATTCTCCAAGCTTGACGCCAAACACTTTCATGCTCTGGAAAGCGACTTAAAAATAGAGATTCAAATTCTTTAAAGCTTGGATCAGAATTCTGTCGATAAATATCAGCGATAAAATGAATAAGCTCATCGTGCCCAACTGCTTCGCCAATACGATAAAGGGCAAGAGGCCCTTGATAATATGCTTTAATATAATCATCGCCTTCACCAAATGGACGGTTAGGAATTGGTGACTGCTTGCCTTGTTTGTCTGCAAACACAAACATTTTAATTAGTTCGGGAAAATCATCTGGAAGATTTTTCTTTACCGCGATTAATCCGAGATAATTTGGAATTCCTTCACTCATCCATCCATCGTGTCCCAGATAAAGATCACTGAACCAAAAATGAGAAAGCTCATGTGCAATAATCATCTTCCTAAGCGCATCTGATATATCGCGAGTAATTCCCATTCGCTCTAGCCCTTTTAAATTTGCGGGATCACCGAAAGCAGTGCGAGAAAACAAAATAAGATTTCCCCCTGGACTTCCAGAAATTTCTCCAGTTTTTTCACCTCGTCGAATTGCACCTACACGAATGTGATCAAACGCCAGAGATCCAAAGTTCTCGTAATAAGTTTCAAGTGTCTTTTCAGCAAATTGAAAGTTTTTTGTGTCAGCATTGAAGTCTTCAGGGAAAATATATTCAATAAAAAAATGTGGAGTCCTATGAACAACTGCAGGTTTAAATTTAGCCAATTGAAATAGAATTCCATTATTAAGGGATAGACTAGTGTCTGGAGTTAAAGCTGTAATTCCTGGTGGTAAATTAAATGAAATATTGTAACGTAAACGGTCTGCATACACTTCTGGATTAGGATAACTTTTAGGGCGACAATAAATCTCTTCGCCAATTGCTTCACACATCCCTTGTTTTAATGTGACAGTACCATCGTATGAGAGTTCTAGGTTGCGATTCTCACATTTTACATTTATCTCGTTCTTCGAGTCAGCTTGGAGTCCAACTCCGCCTTGAGAAACTTTTATGTCTGCATTTGAAGGAAGTAAAATTGTTGCAGACTCATTCGGCTTTACACATGGATAGATTCTACCTAGTGTACGAAAAAAAAGTTGATCCATTTTTACAGGAGTGAGGCTGAAGGAAACTAGTGGAATTTGCTCTTCTTGAGGTGACCTCGCTATTTGGTGAGAGCAAGACAAAGATACAGTTGTAACCAGTACAAGTTGGAAAAGGTGTAAAAAATATTTTTTCATAAAATTATAAAACCCCATCTGTAACCGGACAATTTACAACTGATTTAGATTTTACCTAGCTGCAATATTTTTGTAAATAAACCTAATGATTAATGGACAACACTCACTCTAAAACTCTTCGTGTTTCGATTCAGAAAAATTTAACGGCAATTAACTCAGAATAGATCCAATAAAAAACCCCTCGTGATAAGAGGGGTATTCAAGGTTCCAAAATCTAATCGGCCTAACAAACCGAGATTTAGGGGTAAAAAAATCTTAGCACATTTATTAGCGGAATCAAGCCGAGAGCTCCTGGACCAATGAAGGTCTGACTTTCAGGAGGCAAGGATGCTCAAGGTTCCAAAATCATTAGAGCTCATAATTCTGATTTTAAAATTACTAACAATAATTTTAAAATTGTTAAGGAATTATCTCTAAGGTTTTAGGGGAGAAGCAATTCTCCCCTTTTTTTTGCCCTAGAAGGTTATTAAAGGCCTTCAGTCTTTAAGAGAAGTGCTGAGTATTGTTTATCGAGCCCATCAAACATGAATTGCGGCGACACCGTTAAAATAGCATTGATGAGTTTGTCCTGAAGCTTTAGAAGCTTAATCATATTTTCCGAATACAATAATTTTTTGCTGTCGACTTGCTCACCTCCCGGAAGAAGAACGATCGTCTCTCCTGCCGTATCCAGCTTTAAGTAAAAATTCTTTCCTTGCTTCTGGATCTTCTTCGTAAAGAATGTTGTTCCGTCATTCAAAACCATTTCAAGGGCAGATATATCTTCTGCGGCCAGAGCGTCTTTATAGGCTTCTGCTTTTTGGGTTTTATAAATTGAATAGAGAATATAATTCTTAAGCAGCAGACGATTCTTTAAAACAGAACAAGTCAGTGAAGGTTGATTCAACCTGCAATTTGTTTCTGTGCTGAAAATGGATTCACGTTGCTCATAAATTTTATCAAGAACTGGTTCTCCTGCCAGAATAGCTTCCTGAGCAATCGACGACTGAGTCAGAAAAAGAGCATTTCTTAAGAGGTAAAGACTTCGAATTTTTTTATTAAGCTGAAACTGGTTTGTTTCAGAATAATCTTCGTCACCAAAGACTTCACTGAAAAATGAATTGATAATGGCCTCTGGACCTTTTTCCCAGCTGTCTCTGTCGAAATCCAGCAATGGATAAAGAACGAGAAGTGAAGACGCATATCTTGTAAGCGCAAGTGGAGAAATCAGGTGCTCGAGAGCATAAACTTCTTTTTGCTCAAGTGAAGTTGCCACAGGTCTTTTCATGACTGCACTTTTATAATCAAGACTAACCATGTCCTTCATCGGCAAATGCAACGGGAACTGAATTGTATGGCCCTCGTTCATCATTTTGTATGTTTCATTGAGTAGAGGGAGATAAATATTCTTCTGGAAAGTCAGCAGGTTTTCATTTTCTCCCGAGCTATAAATTGCAAGAAGAGGATTTTCTTCCAGTGATAAATTGCCAAACGCTTCGTTAATGCCGCTTTGACAGTCAGAGAAGCCGTTGAAGTGTGTTGCATGAACGATCGATTGAAACGACTGGAATTTTTTTAGATTGCCGTAGAAATCTTTATGAGTGAGATCAATCAGGTCGGCATCATAAAGTTTGAAAGCATAAGGCTGGGTACTTCCATTAAGCTTTGTAAGCTGGAATTCAATAAGGGACTCACATTTTCTGATGTCTTTATTCAGCAACGACTTCCCTATTTCAACGCTCACCCAGACATCATCTCTTAATTGAGCAATCTCTCTCATTTCTTTTTGATGAAGTTCATCGACCATTAAAGCGAGGTCTCTGATCATTTTCATCGTATCAAGCTGAAGCTGAATCATCTGCTTCTGCAGGCTCAAAATTTCATCGAGTTTTTTATCCATCATTTCGAGTTGCTTTGAAAGAGCGGCCATACCGGCGCCTTCAGAGTTGCCACCAAACATTTGGCCCATCGATCCCATAAATGTGGACGCTGCTCCGACATAGCCTCCTGTCACAAAACCTTTGAATGTGTTTGAAGCAACGTTCATGATTTTGGAAACGGTCTGTGCTGACTTTAAAACTTTCTGCGCGTCTTTTCCCAGCTTGATCCCAAGAGTTTTTGTAAGCGCAACTGTGTTTTCCAGAACGGAATCAAAATTAGCCGTGATATTTGAAAACGAATCGCTCATCTTCAGTAAACTTTGATCAATATTGTTCACATAAGTTTCGTATTTTTTTAACTGATCAGAAGGTGTCTTTGCAGCATCTTTGTTCTTATAGAGCTTGTTATAGAGGATTTTGATCTGATCTTTGAAAGTCGCATTAGTCGTCGGGTTTCTGACTGCATCTTTAGAGACTTCTTCCAGCAATCCGGCTGTGTTCTTATTCAGTTCGTTTGTAGCATTCTTAAAATCTTTCAGGTTTTGAACAGTATTCTCATGAATATCGCTGATGGCCTTAACGATCTTTTTGGATTTATCGAACTTCTCTTTAATGACCTTCACTTCAGCGATGATTTTTTTAATATCTCTGAATGTTTTTGTGTCTTTTAATTTCTCATAAATTTTATACGAGATAGCTCCCGCCACTCCTGCAATAACGACTTCTTTATTTGTAATCGAAGCATCTTTTCTGATTTGATTGAAGTAATCAAATTTCGTTAAAGCCTCTTTGATTTTTTTTAAAGCTGCATCTTTTTTATTATTGCTGACATCGGCTTCAATGGCCGTAGCAACGACCGGATTATTTTTTTGAATTTCTTCTGCAAAGAAACCTGAAAGTTCTTCTGCATTTTTTTCCAGATTCTCTGCATAGGTTTGCAGAATGTTTTCCAAAAATTGGTTTCGGATTTTTATACTTGTTTCTAAAATGAGCTGTTTTTCAAAATAATCAGAATCGTTAATCTGCAATTCATCAGATGAAAGAAGGGATTTTTTTATAAGTTCACTATCGCTCGCCCAGGGAGCTTGGTGAAAAAGCAACGCATTTTTTCTGTTTTGAAAGTTAGCAGAAACTTTTGCGATGATATTTTCAACATCTTCATTGGAAATATTTTCATTGATATATTGTTCTACCGCTTCCCTGTCCGCTTCAGCTACCTGAGAGGCAAAAAGCTTTGCCAGGGCGTAATTATTTTTCTCTTTGTTAAGGACTAATCTTTTCCATGAATCCAGCGAAACATTTTTTTGTGAATCACCTGTTAGTTTTAAATTCTCACCGGCAGTAGTCACTGTACTGTTGTAGAAATTATTAACCGGAGCCTTCTCGCTACAAGCTGTAATGACAAGACAAACGACCAGGCACAGGCTGATTTTTGACTGTTTCATATTCTTACCTATACATATTGAAATCAATATTCTTGTGGTGATCTTCCTGATTTAAATACTGGGCAAACTGAATCGAACCGTCTTCCCCTGTTTCTCCGCTGTCCCCAACATCTCCATTCGGCCCTGCTGAACCAGCTTTAACTGCGCCACAGGCCTGGTCGCAAGAGACTGCTCCACCAGGTGAACCTGGTCCGCCTAAGCCTCCCGTTCCCCCCGCACTGCCCTTGCCCGGTACAAAATCAACCTGCAGTTGAAACGAATGATCCTTTTGAGCTGTTAATTTGAAAATACCGGTATGGCCTCCCTTCATTCCTGGAAAGCCTCTGATTCCTTTTTGTCCTTTATAGCCATCTTTACCGCTGGTCGGATATTGATTGTATTCCCAATTATCAAAACATCTGTGGCCGTCGTCATCGCATGTGTTGACCCATCTTCCCGATTCAGGAAGTCCATCCAGAATTCCGGGAATGTATTGAGAGGGAAATGATTCTATTTTATTCGGTCTGAAGTCAGCAGGGATATCGCCCCCATTCTGGCCTCTCATTGTGACATGAAGTTCGCCTGTGGCAAATTCCGTTTTAAGTTCTATATTGCCACCATGCTTACCCATTTTTTTAGGTAGGGCCTTTAACTCTTCATCTCCAAAAGTCGAAATTTCACTGCCAGGGAAAGCGACGATTTCTTCTGCATTAATAAGAAGAGTTTCGCCATCTGATAACAATGTAGACCCTTCATTGAGGACCAGGGCCCCAACCTTGTTCCAGGTTTTTGAAAGAAGTCCCAACTTGTTAAAATGCTCGATGCTGTTGAGTTGAATATCTTCGTAAAATGAAAACTCGGCAGTAGATCCTTTGATGAACTCGTTGTTTTCATAAACAGAACAAGTGAATTTATGCTCGCGATTCACCTCGCTTAGGTTTATCTCATAATTGGCCAGAGTTCCGTCTTCAATGAAAGAAATTTTCTGAGAAGTCACCATATTAGGGTCCGTTGAATCATAACAACGGAGCTCCCCTTTTTCTAAGGCCCGGCCTTCATTGGTTACAGTAATTCTTCTCTTATTAAAATCTGAAACATATTGCTTTCGATTGAGAATCTGTCCTTTGCTGTCAAAGCGCAGTGCCGTTTTTCTTTCTTTTTTATAAACGAGATTGGCCTCTGTTTTCACAACATCTTTTTTAACTTCTTCAACAGCTTGCACTGTCTGCGTCGATTGGGTCTTAATCTCTACGATTTTCTCCACAACTTTTTCCTTCCCGCAAGAAGCAAGCAGCAACATCAAAAAAAGAGAATTCGCATCTCTAAAGTTCATAAAAACTCCCATCATATTTCAATGAGATTAATTTAACCTCTTTTGAGACACACAGAGGGAACCATCCAAAATTTACATGGATAAAAAAAACAGACAAGATTTCTTGATATTCACGACTTAGCTTAAAAGTCTTAAAATAGGCCATCTTTAGAGCGAACAAATGGAAAATTAAAAATGATTCAATTAAAATCCGCGGCCGATTTAAATCTTTACCGCGACACCGGGGCCATTGCAGCTGAAGTTCTCACTTTGCTGATTGATCATGTTGTTGCCGGCAATAATACTTTTGATATTGCTGAATACGCCAAAGATCTGATCATTAACAAATATAAGGCGCGCCCTTCTTCGATTGGCCAGTACGGTTTTCAGTTTGCGCTTAACAGTTCTATCAACAATGTCATTTGCCATGGAGTTCCCAGCAAAAAAGACGTTCTGAAGGCAGGCGATATTGTCAACCTCGATGTGACTGTTGAAAAGCACGGTTTTATTGCTGATACCAGCCGCATGTACGCTGTCGGTGAACTCAGTACCAATGCCAAAAAACTTTGCGATATCGCTTACGAGTGTCTTCAATTGGGAATTCATGAAGTGAAGCCTGGTGCTCCTCTTGGCAATATTGGTTTTGTAATTCAAAGGCACGCTGAAAAACACGGCTACTCTGTTGTCCGGGATTATTGCGGACACGGCATCGGCCGGCAAATGCATGAAGAACCACAAGTCACTCATTTCGGAAAAAAAGGAACAGGAATCGCTCTTCAGGAAGGAATGACCTTCACTATTGAACCGATGATCAATGAAGGAACTCGCAAATCAAAAACTCTCAATGATAAATGGACTGTCGTCACAATGGATGGAAAACTTTCTGCTCAATGGGAGCATACAATTGCTGTGACAAAAGATGGCTTTGAGATTTTAACTTTGAGAGAAGAAGAAAAAATTAAAGCTGATCCAGCCTCGCAGGCTTAGAGATTTCCGGTTTTTCAACAGTCGTCTTAACGAACCCATTCTCTTTTAATTCAGAAGCGATTGCTCTGCCGGAAGGCGCTTTATTTGAATAACTGATCTCAAAAGCTTTGCGAGTGCTTTCTTCCTGCCACTTTTCCGCAATACCGTTAAAGCCAAGCAAGACTAGAACAAGAAAAAGAGCTCCATTGAATCGAACAAAACTTGCCCTGCCCCCATCTTTTATTTTTTTGAAATAGTAAAAATAGAAAAAGACATAAGCAATTAAAGGAAGGACGAGATCAATATAGGTTCTGACAATGGAAGAAAAAACGATATCGTAAGCAGATGAAATGCATTTTGCATCACAAGCTGCGGTTGGAGCTTCTCTAATCGTCCAGAAATGAAATTTTGTTCCGACGATAATCAAAGTTAAACCAGTTATGACCTGGGCAATATAAGTCAGAAATGTAGGATTGTGCCAGGTAAAGATCGAATGAAAAAATTCTCTCGATAATGTAGCCCGGTCTCTTCTGATGTACTCGACAGAAACATTTTGAGTTTCGATTTCTGCATAGCGATTGCGGATATCGATTGAGCCTTCAAATCCTTCTTTTACATAATTAATTCTGAGAGGCTTACGTGTTTCGGGATCACATTCCAGCGATGAAACTTCTCCTTCATAAAAAACGACAGGATCATTGAAAATAAAATCCTGAAAACGGAAAAAAGGAACAAGGATGAAGGTCCCTAATCCCGCAAGATGATCCAGCGGCTGTAGTTCAAAAAGAATTTTTCGATCACTCATATTCAATCTCCCCAATTGCCTCTTCGGAGCTAAAAGAAAATAGATTGAATTTGAATAAGAGAGAGCTTCAGTCAATTAAAGGCCCGGCCTTGCGACCGGGCTGCATTCTCTTTAATTATCAACTTGTGGAACAAATTTAATGTAAGGGCCCTTGGGCTTATTTGCCGGGGATAAATTAGCTGGCGCCATTTTACCTGTAGCTCCCAGGTGCTTGATGAACGCATGAACCGATCCAAGTTCTTCATCAGTCATGTACTTAAAAATAAAACCCGGCATTGGAGGTAAATATTTTTTTTGACGAAGATAAGAAACAAAAGCTTTTTCCTGATAGTTGGAAGCAGTTAAGCGCAAATTGCTTGCGTAAGATGTTCCCCAGGGACCACTGAAACCAACTTCACTTCCGACAAGCCAGTCTTTTTCAGGAAGCTGACCGCCCAGTTGTGAATATTGTGGAGTATGACAATCATTGCAACCGGCGATTCTTACCAGTCGTCTCCCCTGCTCAATTCTCTTCTTTTCCCAAACGCTGTCAGTGTTAGCTTGAGCCTGAAAGGCAAAAACTGAAAGTAGTAAAAGTGCTGCTATTTTTTTCATACATTCTCCTTCACAAAGTCTTCATATTTTCTTGGTGGTCTGTTTAAAATTTTTTCCTGCTGAATAAGTTGAACAGGCGTGGCCTTGAGTCCTTTTTCCATAAAGTAAAAATACATTTCTTTCCAGTCTGCAAGCAGCCACTCTGGAATCATAGGCTTTATCATCGCTTCCCATTTCTCCATGCAATTTTCCGGGTAGATAATTTTCACTCCGTAAATCTCAGTGAGAATTTTTGCGATCTTGTCGCCTGTTAATGCTTCGGGACCAACCAGAGGATAAACCTGGCATTCATGTTGTTTATGAAAAACTGCATTCGCCATAGCTTCGGCAATATCTCTTAGATCCACTCTGCTCAGACCTATTTGTCCTAGAGGCTGGAGATATTCACCGGTCGTTTTAGCTGTCTGTAAAAACCACAAATCATTTTGATAAAAGTTATTAGGCTCAACGATAGTAAACGGCTTGCCTGAGTTAATGAGGAAATTTTTTATTTCAACTTTGGCACCGATGTGAGGTATGTGCGGAGCTTTTTCCGCATCATGGACACCGAGGAACACAATATGCTCAATTCCCATCTCCAGGGCCTTTGCACAAAAAGCGCGGCCAATTTCGGCTTCATTTTGTATGGGCGGTGTAATCAAGCACAATTTATCAATTCCCTTCAATGCCATTTCCCATGTTGAAGAATCATTAAAGTCGCCGTAAACTCCTTTAATTCCTCCGGGAAGAGACTGTAGATTGGTCTTAGTGTGGCTTAAGACTACCGGCTCAGCTCCTTTGTCCTTCAACAACTTGATGAGCTCCTGAGCAACTTTACCGGTGCCGGATGTAACTAATATTTTCATTTGTATTCTCCTGTTGCTCTTCACTTTAATAGAAAATGATTTTTTCATTTCCTAAAACTTTCCTAAGCTGTTCTGAAATGTTTACTAATGGAGTACAATAGCTTCTATGTTGACCAATGATTTGAGAGATTTTGTTCAGGAAGTAGTAGCGATAATGGTTGCGTCGAGAGACGAAAACCTGACCGCTCATGGAACGCGGGCGTATGGTGCTGTCGTCAATTCAGAAGGTGATCAACTCACTTTTTATATCAATGCAAAAGCTTTTAAAAATATAGAGAAAAACTTATTGACCAATGGTCAACTGGCCCTGGCCTTTGGTCGCCCCACTGATTATCGCGCAGTTCAGGTCAAAGGAACTTTTCTCTCACAAAGAGAGGCAGATGCCCGTGATCAATTGATCATTGAACGATATCTGCTCATGTTTGCAGATATTGTTGAAAAATTAGGTGGGAACGCAAAACCTTATCGCGCTCTTCCTGCTCTTCCTGCAGTTGCGATCAATATGAGAATAGAATCTGTTTTCAACCAGACTCCCGGCTCTATGACCGGAGAAAGTATTTTATGAAACTGGAAGACTGCAAACAATATCTTCAAGGTGTCTATCCATCAACACTCTACACTTGCTCATTGGACGGTATACCCAACGTCAATTACATCAGCCACGTTCATTATGTTGATTCAAAACATGTCGCTATTTCGGGACAATTTTTAAATAAAACCAGAAAGAACATTCTTGAAAATCCAAAAGTGACAGCTGTCGTTCTTCACCCTCTGACAGTTTGCCACGTTGAACTTCAGATGCTCTGGAAAGAATCGCAAACATCAGGCAAAACATTCGAGCTCATTTCAGAACGTATTAATGCTATCGATTCTCAGGTCGGAGGTGAAGGTAAATTCAAACTTAAATCTGTGGAGATTTTTGAAGTCCTCAATGTGGTTGTCCCAGAAGAATTCGCTCATTTGTTAAATCAAAAGACACTCAATCCTTTTTCGTTAAACAATCTGCAAAGTGCGATCAAACAGATACAAGAAGCAACCTCCTTGGAAAATCTCTACGATCTCATCCTGGAATCACTGGAAAATGCCTTTGGCTTCCGACATAGTATTTTGTTATTGCTGGATGCAGACACCAAAAAGCTGGTTACTTTAAACTCGCGTGGATTCAATCTCAGTGGTGTAGGCGCAGAGGTGAACATTGGTGAAGGCATTATAGGAAAAGTGGCCCATTGTCTTAAACCAATGGCCTTCATGGGTTTAAAGCGAGAGTACATTTATGCCCAGACTTCATTGCAAAATTTTTCATCTGACGAAAAGGAAAAATTTTTTTCCGGAGCCATTGCTTTACCAAAACTCACCGACGCTGCCAGCGTCATAGCTGTTCCCCTTATTAATCGCGGAAAACTTATCGGTGTGCTTGAAGTGCAAAGCCACGACTCTCTGGAGTTCAAAGAATCAGACGAAGATTTTATGATGACGTTTGGAAGTTACGTGGCCATGGCCATTGAAAATCTCCAGATTCAGCTTGAGCAGGAGATCTCCATCGTAGAACCAGACAAAAGTTTGTCTACTATGGCAACCAATGAGCGCAAGATAAACGTGGCTTATTATCCCGATGATGAATGTATTTTTCTTGATGGTGAATATTTGATACGAAATATTCCTGCGAAAGTTTTGTGGAAGTTGCTTCAGCTTTATTCAACCGAAGGGAAAAATGAATTCAGCAATCGTGAACTTCGACTAGATAAGACGCTGCAGTTGCCAGAATTTAAAGATAACCTGGAAACGCGGTTGATTCTTTTGCGAAAACGACTGGAAGTAAAAAACCAGGGCATCAGAATTGAACCTTCAGGACGTGGCAAGTTCAAACTCATTGTCGAAGGACAACTTGTGCTGGATGTTCTTTAAGTTTTTATTTTATTACTTTATTAACAGCAATGAAGTGCAACGTCGCGCCTGCAATCACCAGTAAATGAAAAATTTCGTGATAACCAAAATATTTTGGAAAGGGATTTGGTTTTTTTAGAGCGTAGATGATTGCGCCGATGACATAGGCCACTCCTCCCGCAATGATCAATTGAATCTGATTCTCAGTCAGGGCCGCCTGTAGCTCTTTCATAAAAGGAATGACCAGACCACCGGCGATTACGTACAAAACAGATGAAACCCATTTAGGCCCACTGACCCATACGAGGGATTGAAAAATTCCAAAGAGCGCTGCTCCCCAGACAAGCTGTAAAAGTTTAATTCCCGTTTCGGGAGTGAGAGCAAGAAGACAGATGGGAGTACTGGTTCCGGCAATTAAAATGTAAATGGCAGCATGATCAAGCCTTCTCATCCACATTCTCTGTTTCGGCTTCCAGTTCGGACGATGATAAAGAGCACTTATTCCAAAAAGACTGATGAGACTTAGTGAATAAATACCTGCCGCAAGTAAAGTCCTTCGGTCAGTCGTTCTTGTGAGCAGCATGACACAAACCCCAAGAGCAAAAAAGAAAGCTGCCTGATGAGAATGGCCGCGCAATAGAGGTTTTACGATTTTGTTATCTGCTGTATCCATAACCCTCACTTTAGTTCATTCAGAAGAGAACTATAGTAAAACTATTGTATAAACTATTATTGCTCACAACTTTTTACAATGTCACCGACTCTTTCCTTCTGGTTCACCTTGGCCATTCATTTAGACACTGTTTTAGATAGGAATTGTTTGTGGGTGCAGGTCCTCATCAATCACTTAGCTAAACAAGTTTGGCATGCCACTTTTGCAATACTAAAGCACACAAACACAGAACAAAAATGAATTACTGAAATAGCTAAAAGAATAACCCTTAACAAAGGAGCTTCAGGATGAAGCAATGGCAAAATACAAGACTGAGGACAGTCTTATTCGTACTGTTTAATCTTTTCACGATCTCATACTCTTTTGCATCAGGTTCAAAGATGCCAGAGGTAGGAAATAATGCAAGTGGTACACAGTTTGAGGCCACAGCACCGGAAGCATACAATGCTCCATGGAAACAAGGAAATACATCCATCGTCATCGACGCTTATGAAGGAAACTCGATTGACTGGAATAAAATGGCAACTGACTCGAAAGTCGCAGCTGTTGTTCACAGAATCAGTATTGGTTCGAAACTAGACAGCGCGTACGAAGCCAGGAAGGCTGAAGCAACGAAACGCGGATACCTATGGGGTGCATACCACCTTGGGATGAAAGGTAACACAATCGCGCAAGCTGATTTGTTCATTTCAAAAGTTGGCGAAGATAGAAACACATTGATGGTTCTGGATCTAGAAGATACTTCTAACGGAACTTTCATGACAGTTAACGAAGCGATTACATTCATGCAATACGTGTACGATAAAACAGGAAGGATTCCGGTTGTGTACGCAAACCAGGCAACTGTAAAAGCATTGAATGAAAAAGTGAAGGATCACCCGATTCTTCAGCAATCGAAACTCTGGTACGCAAGGTTTACTTCATCGGTAAAGGATTTCCCGAGAGGTATTTGGGAAGGTTACTTTTTGTGGCAATTCTCGAGTGAATTAAATTGTTCGACAACCGGTTCATGTTTATACAATGTCCCGGGAACGAAGGCCGACATGGATGTCAACGTCTTCTACGGATCGACTGCTGAACTCGCTTCTCAATGGAATAACTAAGAACTCTCTCTCCCACTCTCCCACTCTCCCATTCTTTCAAATAAAGAAACCGGCCAGGATGGCCGGTTTTTTTTTGTCATTTTTGTCACCGAACATTTCACACAGTTTCATTTATTATCCCAATTCGACTCCGTATTTTTTACAAATTCTTTTTACGCACACCACCTCATCAATAGCTTAGCTGTAAAAATTCTGGCACGAGCTCTTGCACTCTACACTCACACAAATCGACAACGATTTAAAAAGATCAACAAATAACTTTTAAAAGGAGCTTCAGGATGAGGCGAACGCAAGTTGGGCGATGGATTGCCCTTTCTCTACTGATTAGTACATTAACTGTTTCACAATCATTTGCATCAGGTTCTAAACTTCCGGAAATATCTGATTCATCATCAACAACACAAACATCGGGAGCACCATCATCATCAACTGGTGATTCAACAACAACAACAACAACTCCAACACCTACGCCAGCCCCGACTCCGGGAACTTCGACATCTACTATTACTTCTGACTGGAATGCTCCATGGAAGAAAAGCGGAACCAGCATTGTTATCGATGCCTACGAAGGAAACTCCATCAATTGGGATCAAATGGCGACAGATAAAAAAGTGGCGGGAGTTATTCACCGTTCTAGTATCGGAACCAGAGTTGATGCTCAATATAAAGCGAGAAAACAAACTGCTCAAAGCCGTGGCTATTTATGGGGAGCTTACCACTTGGGAACAAAGGGAAATACAATCGCACAAGCTGATGTTTTTCTTTCACTTGTTCAGGACGATCCAAATACACTCATGATTCTGGATCTAGAGAACACTTCTTCATCAACACTTATGACGATTGATGAAGCCGTCACGTTCATGCAATACGTGTACGACAAAACGGGACGAGTGCCGGTTGTGTACGCGAACGATTCAGTGACGAGAGCTCTCAACTCTAAAGTGAGCAGCAATCCTCTGTTTCAACAATCAAAACTCTGGTATGCGCGCTTTAAATCGACAGTCACGGATTTCCCTGTCGGTATCTGGCCAGGTTATTTCCTGTGGCAATTTTCAAGCGAGTTGAATTGCTCTTCAACTGGTTCGTGTCTCTACAATGTGCCGGGTACTCAGTTTGATATGGACGTAAACGTTTTCAACGGAACGAAAGACGAACTGGCTTCTCACTGGAATAACTACTAAGACTATGTTACATTGGAGTTCATGTTGACCCATGAACTCCTTTCTCAATACTGGAAAGTACTCTGTTTGTTTTTTCTTCCGATAGGAGGAGGAATTCCAGGCGGTGTGATGCTCGCCAAGAATTTTCATATCGGCTGGCCGATGATGATGGTGATTTATTTTATTTCCGATCTCATTCTTGCCCTTATTTTTGAACCGATTATGCACTGGTTGTTCAAAGTCGGAAAAAATATTCCGGCGATTGCTCAGACTGGCCGGATCATGAAAGAACTTACTTTAAAAACGATTGAATCTTACGGTCAGCACTTGGGACCTCTCGCACTTATTATTTTTACATTCAGCGCCGATCCTATGTCTGGTCGTGCGGCCACCTCCGTGGCAGGTTATGGATTTCTTGCAGGATGGACGCTTACGATCATCGGAGACATGCTTTATTTTAGTCTCATAATGGTTTCAACACTCTGGCTGAATAATCTCATCGGTGACAACGGTGGCTGGACAACCGGTATTATTCTGGTTCTCATGATCGTTCTTCCAATGGTTATTAAAAAATTCCGTACTAAAAATCCACAAGCGTAATAAAAAATTCTACTTCTCGCAGAAAGACTGTTATTTTATTTCCATCACTTAAGATTTTTTCTTTTTTTTAGCTTTGAATAACAGGCGTTCATGAGAAACGAGCAGCTTCACAAAATTTTAAAAGAGACATTTGGTTATACGTCATTTCGTTTCAGCCAGCTCGATATCATCAATTCTATTCTGGATGGAAAAGATACGCTCGCTATTATGCCCACCGGTGGCGGAAAATCTCTTTGCTATCAGATTCCTGCGCTTTTTCTCGAAGGTGTAACGATTGTCATTTCTCCGCTCATTTCCCTTATGCACGATCAGGTAATGAACCTGAACGAATATGGCGTTAATTCTGTTTTTCTCAATTCATCTCTGACACATAAAGAAACTGAAGCTGCAAGAGCGAAAGTTTTGAATGGCAGTGCTAAAATTATTTATGTTTCTCCCGAAGGAATTTTAAGTCCTAAACTGATACAATTTTTTAAACAAATTCAAATCTCACTTCTGGCCATTGATGAAGCTCACTGCGTTTCTCAGTGGGGTCACGAGTTCAGAAAAGATTATATTCGTCTTGGGGAATTAAAAGAACTTTTTCCGGAAGTGCCGGTCATTGCTTTGACTGCAACTGCTGATGCGAAAACCAGAAAAGATATTTCACTGCAATTGCATTTAAACGAGCCGAATGTTTTTGTTTCTTCTTTTGATCGTCCTAACATCAATTACAAAATACATGAACGATCCGATGAAATGAAACAGCTCGACCAGTTCATTCAGGAAAATCATCCTGAGGATACGGGCATTGTTTATTGTCTCTCACGTGACAAAGTCGAACGCGTGGCCGCAAATCTTTGCAAGCTGGGTTATCCCGCAGTCGCTTATCACGCAGGACTTTCTCAACAAGAAAGAAAAACCAACCAGGAACTCTTTAATAAACAGGAACGAATTATTGTCGTTGCGACGATTGCGTTTGGCATGGGCATTGATCGACCTGATGTACGGTTTGTTGCTCACCTCGATCTTCCCAAGAGCATTGAAAGTTATTACCAGGAAACTGGTCGTGCCGGTCGCGATGGAAAACCTTCTACGGCCTGGATGATTTACGGTCTCTCCGATGTCGTTAAACTTTCTCAAATGCTCGAGATGACCGATGCAGATGAAAATTATAAAAAAATTGCGAGATTCAAACTCGACTCCATGCTGGCTCTTTGTGAAAGCGCAACATGCAGAAGAAAATTTCTACTGAATTATTTTGGCGAAGAAGGCGAAGACTTTTGCGGCAAGTGCGATGTGTGTGAGAATCCACCGAAGATGATTGATGCCACCGTTGATGCTCAGAAAGTACTCTCAACTATTTTCAGGACAAATCAATCCTACGGTGCCGGACACATCATTGAAGTTCTTCGAGGAAGCAAAAGTACAAAAATCACAGAGCGCAACCATCATTTGCTTTCTGTCTATGGCATTGGCAAAGATCAACCCAAAGAACATTGGAGTTCTCTTCTTCGTCAGCTGCTTAACCTCAATTATATTATGATAAAAAATTGGGAATACAGAAGCCTTGCTCTCGCTCCCCGCGCACAGGAAATTTTAAGTGGCGGCAAGAAACTGGAAATTCGTCATCAGGATATTTCGATCAAGAAATTTAAAAAAGAAAAACGTGCACCTCTCGAAACGACAAATACAAGTCTTTTGGATGTGTTAAAGGAATTGCGTTCAAAGATAGCTTCTGAAAAAAATCTCCCTGCCTACATGGTCTTTAGTGACCGGACGTTACAGGATATGTGTACACTGATTCCAAGAAATCCGTCTGAATTCCTGCTTGTTCATGGTGTGGGCCAGAACAAGCTGGAAAATTACGGACAACTTTTTATCAGTGCCATTAAAGAACATCAGGCTTTATAAAGCTCTTTCAATTTCAGATCGCCACCTTCATAAACAAGTTCTTGAATCGAAGATAAAACTCTTTTCCCATCAGCTCTTTTTTCCTGGAAAATAAGGTATGGCAGTGTCTGAGCAATCGCATATCTTGCTTCTTCCAGAGAAAGTCCATCTGAAGAAAGCACAACTTTGGTTTCAAGTCTGTTCACAGCATCCATTACACTTACGGCCGTCATCATCATCACGCCGGTGCAATTGTTTCTGACCATTTCCAGGAACGTTCCGATTTCGGGGCCGCTGCTATTTGATAAAACGACGTAATCCGCACGCATATGTTCAGCAGCTTCAATTAAACTTATCATCTCATCTGCTTTTTGAGATTGGGGTTGTAGCCTGCAAACGAATGGTCTTTTGATAACAAGATCTGCTGTTCTCTCCAGAGTCACGACTCTATTTGGTTGAGGGATTGCATGAATAAGTGTGTTCAACAATGTTGTTTTGCCTGAACCGATATTGCCGGCGACAAGAAAACCTCTATTGGAATTTAAGATGGCATGAATTTGATCTCTGCCTTTTTCCGTCAAGGCTTTCCATTCAATCAAATGTTCAAGAGTCACTTCCATTGAAGGCAATTTTGAGATAACGACGCTAGGCCCTTTCATGGCAACTGGCGGAAGAACGATGTTTACCAGGGTGTATTCGTCGAGCTTCATATAATAACTGTATTCGCCATCAACCAATTTTCTTTTTGTAAATTTGAAAAGGGCAGAGATGAATTTTTCAAGTTCAGATTCGTTTTTAAAAACCTTGAGTGTTGTTGGTTTCAGATTTTCTATCAAATACACTTCAGAAAAAGAATCAATGATAATTTCCCATGCTGAAGCTTTTGAATAATGACTCCAAAGCGGACCCAGTACAGATTTTAAAGAGTGAGTTGTCTTTGTTTTAGCTTTTGCCATGTTCGTCTCCTGATGTATTCAGTTTAGAGTAGATATCCATTTTCCACAGCTAGGGAATACCCCAGGTCAGTCTATCCATTTATTTTTTAAGGCATAGGTCGTTGCTTCGGTACGCGTACTTGCATCGGTTTTCGCGAGGATGGATTTGATATGAAATTCGATGGTTTTTTCAGATATGGTTAAGGCCGAAGCAATCTCTCTGTTCGTAAAGCCTTTAGAAACCAGCGAGAGGATTTCATGTTCCCTTTTAGTCAGGGGATTTTTTTCAGAAAGACTCGATTCATCCAGAGATTGAAGAAGCGATTGAATTGTATTCGCTGCCCTCATTAGAGAGAAATCTGGCCTTCTTCCCTTTGCATGAATTCTGCATTCATCTGCGAGCGCTTTTAACTCCTCTTTAAGTAAAATGATTCGTTCATCCATAAGTCTCATCCATAAATTTGGCTGATCATGTTGATAAGTAAAATGTTCTATTTTTTTATGTCTCAAAATTTTATAATAGGACTATGAACAATCCAACTAAAATGCCCGTTCTCTTCATTGGCCATGGTTCTCCTATGAATGCTCTGGCCAGCAATGAATACACCCGAATGCTGAATACTCTCGGTCAGACATTGCCTGTACCGAAAGCGATTGTGATGGTCTCGGCACACTGGATGACCCATGGAACGTGGGTGACGGCCATGCCTCGGCCTCGTACCATTCATGACTTTGGCGGCTTCCCTCAGGCTTTGTTTGATGTTCAATACCCTGCTCCCGGCAGCCCTGAACTCGCGCGTCTCATTACAGAAAAAATTACCAATCCTAAAATCGGAGAAGACTTGCAAGAATGGGGTTTCGATCACGGGACATGGTCGATTCTTCGTCATATTTACCCCAATGCAAATATTCCGGTTGTGCAGTTGAGTCTGGATATGACGAAGCCGGCCTCCTTTCATTATGATTTAGGAAAGCAGCTTTCTTTCTTGCGTGATCAGAATGTTCTGGTGATGGCGAGTGGTAATGTCGTACACAATCTTCGCTTCATCGAGTGGGATGAAAAGGCGAAACCGCACGCTTTTGCAGTGGAGTTCGATCAATGGATTCAGGACAACACTGTCGCTCACAAAGACGAGGACCTGGTAAAGCATTACCTTGATCATAAAGATGGACAGCTAAGCAATCCTACTCAGGATCATTACTATCCGTTTCTGGTCATGCTTGGAGCAGCTCAGGGATCACGCGAAGTAAAAACAATTTATTCTGAAATACAAAATGCATCGATCTCGATGAGATCATTCATGTGGAGCTAAGACATAAGGGCATGTCTTGCGAAAGCTGCTGACTCCTCAGTCACTTCGTGAGCGCATGCTCCTTCTTTATAGTTAAGTTCAATCCAGTCTTTTTGAAATCGCTCCTTCGCTTCATGACCAAAATGAATTGGTTGAATATCATCATACACACCGTAAAGGGCATTGATTTGAATTTTCTTTGCAGGATCAGCAGGCTTTTTTGCTTCAACTTCTTTTAAAACGCGCCCATTTAATCCAACAACTTTATCGACAAGGTCTGGTCTTGAGAAGGCCATGGCATAGGACATGATAGCGCCCTGACTAAAGCCCATAAAAATGATTTTTGAATCACGGCTAATCTCACCAATAGATTTTTTTTCATTTATCCATTCTTCGATTTTAATTAATGACTCTTCGGCCTGCTTTTGATTATGGGCCGGCCCTTGAGCAGTAAAATTCACTTCAAAATAAGCAAAACCATTCGGTCCATAGCGAAGAGGACCGCGCAAAAAGTAGTAGTTGCCCGGCACATTGAGATATTCAATTAACGGAACAAGGTTGTCTTCATCAGTTCCGATTCCATGGAGAACAATTATGGTTTTCTTCTCTGCCTCTGCGGGTGTGCCTATTTTTAAATGTCTGGAGATGAGTGTGTTATTTTTCACGGTATGGCCTTTGTCTAGTTGTTCAAGTTCATTCGCCATCATATAAAAAAAGCATATCAGGAGGGCGAAATGAAAAAGTTATTGATCCTAATTTCTTTTGTGTTAAGTGGTGCTGTCTTTGCCAGTGGTGAATCTTATTCGAAACTTCCAACTGCCGATCATGTCGATGTCGCTCGTTACATTGGCAAGTGGTATGCTGTCGAATCACTTCCTCAATTCTTCACACGCAAATGTGTGGCTCAATCAGCTGAGTATGACATTATCAATGAAAAAACAATCAGTGTACACAATGTGTGTTATAAAAAAGATGGTTCAACGAAAGACATCAACGGTCAGGCAGTTGTTAAAGATCAATCAACTAATGCGCGCCTTGAAGTGACTTTCAATTCTTTCTGGACCCGACTCTTCAGAGTGAAAGGTGAATACGTAATTATTAAGTTAAGCGAAGGTTACGATACAGTTATGGTGGGAACGACAGACCGTAAATCTATGTGGATTATGTCGAGAACTCCATCAATCGATCCTGAAACGTTGAAAGAATATAAGGATCTCGCAGCTCAATTAGGTTTCGATACAAGCAAGTTTATCACATCAAAATTCTAGAAATAAAAAAGGCCGGTTAAACCGGCCTTTCTTTTTTATCTGTAGCTTGAAGCAATTCTGTCTAAAACCGGTTCAGGAATCTCATCCCCTTCTCTGATAGTTTCATACTGATTCATAACCGCATCGTAAAATTGGTCGAATCTGTCTGGATTAACTCTGTTAAGGAATGCTGTAGAAAGAATTGAATAATCCAATTCTGCTTCAGTCACTCTGTCGATAAGTTCATCGATAAGATCAGAAAGTGACATTGTGTTTGGATCGAAATCCAGTTCAGGATCTTGTTTTAAGAATTCAATAATTGTGTTTCTTTCGATTTGCATTTTTCAGTCCTTTGAAAAAAGTGTGTTTGTTTTTTAAGTTTAATCAAAAAACTTTTTTTGTGTGAAAAAAATTAGCCTGAGTTAAATGGTCAGGCTAATTTCCAGCTGGAAATTTTCTTAAACATGTACCCCGAAGCATAGAGAATAATCCCTGTCACAATCAAGGTAAAAATACGAACGCCAGAGGCAGCCTGATTAGCATCATACAACAACGCCTTCAAACTAGTGATTCCTAAAACCATCAGAGAAGACTTGCAGATAACTGCATCCCGGCGGAGATATCCGTAGGAAAGAATAATGAGAGAATAGAATCCCCAGGAAAGCGAGACAGCAAGAGAACCATAATCGAAAGCGACTCGATATAGGGACATAACACTTAAGAGATGTACCAGCCCAAGAAAGACTCCATCCATGCTCTTTAACAATCGCGAACCTTGAGTGTAATAAAACAATCCCAGCGCTACTGTGATGATTGCCGGAACAACATTAATCAGCGAACTATCTGAGAGCAAATTAAAACAAATGCGCAAGAATTCCAGTAAAGCAACAGCTGCAAGCATGTAGCGGATGACAATGGATATTCGCGGAAGGCTTTTCTTTTTTTCTGAAAGATAAGACGCCAGAAGAATCAATGGAAGAAGCCATGGCTTACTTCTGTCCGGAATAATTTGCAAATACCCGGAATGGAAAAGAACAACGGCGAGAAAAGAGTGCACCATTGTTTTACTGTTGAGAGATTCAAGTTCTTTTCGGGCCATCCAGAAAAGAAAATAAAGAAAGGCAGCAAACCCCAGAGAAATCCACGGTGCCAGCACAGGGTCAAGCTTCATCAAAAAATAATAAACACTGCCGTAAAAAAAGAGCAGCACTGGCAGATAACTGATAGCTGCTTCGTTTGAAAGTGGTTCACGATTTCTGATGGAGAAATAATACGTGCCTCCGGAAAAAGCGGCAAACTGAGTCGCAAGAACTGCAATAATTAATTTAATATCATTGGCCGAGGTTACGTCCTTATAAAGATATGTAAAGAGACCAATGCCAAGGTATGAAGCGATAAGAGGAAGTGTTCGCGTTTTTAAGAACGCTGAAATAAGTGAGAAAACACATGCCCAGATTAAAAAGAAACCGCCGTTGAACGTAAGATCTTCCCGTCCCCCCATTGTCACCGGGGCGAGATAAGTTCCGATGGCACAAATCACTGCAAAATATTCCGAGCGATGATAATCAAACAAAGCAAAACACAATATGGAGACAAGCGCGCCCATCCCCTGTGCTATTTCAGGTGAAACAATTTCAAAATAGAGCGAAGAGCTGTAAGCGGCAATATATAAAACAATAACGCCTGCAGCGGAAAGAAATCCCCGGTAATTTTTGTCGACAAAATGAAACAATCGTCCCGCAGCCACCAGAACTGCGCCAAAAAAAGACAGCAGCGACCATTGATTAAGTGGAGTAAGCCATCCTGATTCAATCGCAAGTCGAACAATAAATATCGCTGCGAGAAAGAAACAAATGACGGCCAGGATGGGAAGAAGGTTCACCGATTTTATTTTTTCTTCGTAACTGGTTTGATTAGTCACTCTATATGCGGGTAAAGGTGGAACCTGAAGAGGAGCTGACACTTTTTCCTGCTGAGGTGGAGCATTTCTAGCAAAGAGATAGTCGACTTTGCGTTCGAGTTCGGCAATTCTTTCGAGCAATTCTTGTTCGGTCATAGGAATCCTTCCAGATATCTTCTTAATAAATTTCTTTTAGTATAAGAGCGATTTAAATTTTATGAAAGGAAGTTTGATGAATCACGTGATATTTAAAATTATTTTCATCGCGTTCGGATTTGAACAGGCAAAGTGATTCGACATCAAATTTTAAGGAAGGCAAATTATACTTAAGAATACCTTGAGAAAGATGGTTGTATTCGTAGCGCTGCCATCTTTTGACTGTTACATGCGGAACAAATTCTTTTTCATCCGGCCTGATGTATTCAGGAAAACGAAAATCAATTTCTAGTTTAAGTTGATTTAATTCATCGGACGGATTGAAATCAACATACATGATTCTTCTATTGAAAAAAGAAAATCCATTCGTCGATAGTTGAAAAGATGAAAAATGAATTTCATCCATTCGATTTTTTATTTCCTCTACCCTGGATAATTCAGTCTCACCGATAAAGAGCAACGTTTGATGGTAATCATGTTTGCACTCCCATCCTTTAGACGACTGCATGAGAGGGCGCAGAGTGTTTTCTATTCTATCCTTAATTTCATCAGGCAAATCAATGCCAATAAAAAGTCTCATGGAATTAGAATTGCAGAACATTCACCGGAGGTGAAGTATGAAAATCAAAGGATCGTGTCATTGCCAGGCGGTCACATTCAGCTTTCAATCAGAAAATTTTTATCCCTATCAGCTCTGCTATTGCAGCATATGCAGAAAAACTCAGGGAGGAGGAGGATATGCCATCAATCTCTCCGGACAATTTCAGAGTCTGAAGGTGAAGGGAAAAGAAAATATCAAAATTTATCGTGCGAAAGTAAAAAATCCTGAAGATAAGCGTAGCTGGCAAAGTACTGGGGAAAGAAATTTTTGTGGAATTTGTGGTTCAGGTTTGTGGCTCTACTCACCTGAGTGGCCTGAGTTATTTCATCCATTCGCTTCAGCTATTGATACTCCACTACCTCCGGCCCCTGAACATACTCACCTCATGCTTGACTTCAAAGCTCCCTGGGTTCCATTGCACAAGCAAAAAAAAGACAAGACCTTCAAGCGCTATCCCAAAGAATCAATCAAGGAATGGCACGAAAGAGTTATTGGATGAATTAAATAGAAAAAATAAATTTATCAATTCAGTTGTCATTAACACCAGTTGCTTTGCCCCAACGAAATTCATCTTTAATAATTATTAATGGAGGATGAAACTTCACAAGGAGAAATACATGAAAATAATATTAAGTCTGATCATTGCAACAATGATGTCTCTGAACATCGTTCATGCAGAATCGATCAGCACTTCCAATCCCGAATTGCAGAAAACCTATACTGATATTCGCCAGACACTTGGTGTTGTTCCTACTTTTTTGAAAGCTTTTCCTGAAAATACAATTTCAGCTGTCTGGGAAGAAATGAAGGCCATTCAATTAAGTTCAAGCACTGTTCTCACCCCCAAGATGAAAGAACTGATCGGGCTGGCAGTTGCAGCGCAAATTCCCTGCCACTACTGCACGTACTTTCACACCGAAGCCGCTAAACTTAATGGAGCAACGGAAGAAGAATTAAAAGAGTCCATTCTGATGGCAGGAGCAACCCGACATTGGGGAACATTCGTTGCTGGTCTACAATACAAAGAAGAAGATTTTAAAAAAGAAGTCGATAAAATTGTATTGCACATGCAAGAGCAATTAACGGTTCCAAAAGTCGACACTGTTTCAACTTCAGCCGCTGCCACAGCGAGAAGTACAGATGTTCCGGCCAATGGGGCCTCAAAGCCAGCTTCTCCGGCAAGTGAAGCCACTCAGCCGATTATAGATGCACCATCTGCTTATGCAGACATTGAGAAAACATATGGCTCGGTTCCAGGCTTTATGTCGAAGTTTCCTGAAGGAGCTATTGCTTCTGCATGGAAAACGCTGAAAGCAGCGGAACTTAATCCGGATTCTCAAATTGCTCCTAAATACAAAGAGCTCATTGGATTAGCAGTTGCTGCACAGACATCCTGCAAAGAATGCATTTATTATCACACTGAGGCAGCGAAAGTGAACGGAGCAAGTACTGATGAAATTCGCGAAACGCTTGCGATGTCATCATTGACCAGATTAATGAGTACTGTTTTAAATGGTAACCAAATTGATGAAAAGAAATTCAAAGCGGAAGCACAGCAGATCATGAGATATGTTAAAGCTCAGTCGAAAAAGAAAGTGACAATGAATAACGATACAGTCGTTGTAAAAAGATAAACTACGGGGGCACATCGTGCCCCCTTAATGCCAGTTCTTCTTCTCATCGTATTTGAAAATTCCAAGAAAATCCAAAGCAAGATAACCGGTATCTAAATTAGTCATCTCCCCTGAGCGCAAATGCTGAACAAAATTCTTTAAAGACATTTCTTCAACTTCAACGAATTTCACATTATCAAAATGCAGGTCCGTTTTCTTTACGCAATTGCGGGCGATATAGTTATAGCGGATCATATTTGAGTAGGCATCATTAAGAGAAGTGCAGACAAATTCCAGCTCGCCGTCATACCCTGTCTCTTCTAAAAGTTTTTCCCGGGCTGCTTCAAGCGGCACTTCATCAAAGCCAATTGAATCGCCGGGAAGTTCAGTCAGGATTCTTTCGGGGCCGGGACGATATTGTCTCGTCATTAAAATATTACCGGTATTAGTCATGGCAAAAATGCAGACAGCTTTACCGACATCTTTAACATCGACATCTCTTCGTTCTCCGCTAGGAAGATGAAAAGCTCTTTTAAGAAACCGTTTGTAGCCGGCCTTAAAGGAGCTTTCTTCAATTTTCTTCCACTCTAAATCCATGCTCCTTCCTTTGGGATTGTGAACTCATTGAGACTATCAACAACTGTATTTCAGTCAAGGCAAGAAGTGGTATTGAAGTTAACGTACTTTATATAAACTGCGTTCATTCGTAACAAAACTTTTCTCTATAGATGAATCATAAAAAATCAAAAGCATAAAAAGAAAATATATAAGGTCCGTAATGTTCCCGTGACTTTTGAAAAAAAACTTCGTCAAAACTTACTTTGATCACAATTTTCTTACAGGCTAAAATTAATTATTGCTGAAAGGCTAAACGACTTTTCACAAAGGAGATTAGAGAATGAAAGCACTGATATTAGCCATGACATTGACACTTTTCAACGCGAATGCGTTTGCGAAACATACCAAGGGAAATAATATATTTGATGAATTGGACCCTCGTTCGCCAGACATAGAAAAAACCTTACAAGAAATGGATAAGGACTATGAATCGACAACTGGTAAGAGTCCTTTTATGGAAGTCGATTTGCTTGAGCAATTGAGCCCTTCCTGCTATCGCAACTCTTGTAAAATTTGGGCCGACGTAGATAAATCAGCTCAACGACTTTATCTTTATATTGATGGAGCACTCGCTTACACATGGAAAACTTCGACAGGAAAGGCCGGCTACACAACTCCGGATTTTGATCGTCATCCCAACGGACGCATTTATGACCGCTACACTTCAACAAAATATCCTGACGGGGATTATAACGGCTTAGGAAATATGCCTTACGCTGTTTTCATCTCAGGAGGATACGCAATTCACGGAACCACCAGGGGAAACTGGAGCCGCTTAGGAAAACCTGCCAGCCACGGCTGTATCAGACTTCATCCTGACAATGGCCAGATCTTCAACGTTCTCGTAAGACGCAATGGTATCAGCAACGTCTGGATCACAGTAAATTAACCTTCATAAAAAAAAGGCCCGGTTAAAAACCGGGCCTTCTTATTTCATTCAAATCTTATTAAATTCTTAGTTGATCTGCACAGAACCTTCGAACGTACAGGCAGGTCTTGCATCCGTTTCAGAAGATAAACACGCCAGCGTTGAATTGATCATTGGATTTTTTCTCATCAATGTACCAATTCTAAAATCGCCAGTCGGGTGAATTCCTTCATCACCTGTTCCGCAAAGTTTTGCCCAGCTGTCAGTCAACATCTGTTCAGTCTGGAATGTAGAGTACACTGAATTTCTAGCGTGAATCGCAGTGACTTTAATTCCCCATTGATCTGCAATCAATTCACCTGCGTGGCTGATAGCAACCTGAGCAGCACATTTCGCCGGTTCTTTTTCATTTTGCTTACAGAATTTTTCATCATCTTTAGTTTTGTTGAATTTATCAGAGTAGTTGCTCGCAAGACAGCTCAAGTACGGAGCATAAAGTGCGTTTCCAACTTTGCTGTTATCAATGTGGTGACCCATTTCATGAGAAATGGCCTGTAGAATGCTATTGAATCTTTCTTCCTCAGTTGCCGTTTGATTAAGTGTAATCAAAAATCCCGGGCAAACCAGAACATATCTTTCACCTTGAATAGTTGTCGCAAATGCATTGTCGATCAGACCATCAGAACCACATGCATTTGAAAGCATCTGTGCAAGAACATTATTTTCAAGGTCTGTTCGCTCAAGGAAATCAGCAAAATTTCCTACGACAATTGATTTAACAGTCGATTTAAATTGTAATTTTGTTGCAGAATCAAAAGCTGATTGATCAATCGCCTGATACATATAGCCTTTAATTTTTTCTACGTTATTGTTGTTGGTAACAACAGATTCAATTCCACCTATTCTTTTCTTGGCAGAATTCATAATTTCCTGGTTTCTGATTTTTAATTGAGCAAGGAAACGTTTAATGAAACGGATTGGCTTAATTTCCTTTTTCATCTGCTCTATTCTTGGAGCTGCGTTTTTTTCAGCTTCAATCGAGATTTCTGTTTTAAGTGCCTTCACATATTTGTCACGTTGAGCTCTTTGCAATTCAGTTTCTTTACAGATTCTTTGAAGAGGATCTGTACAGATAGATGTATTTTGAGCATACGCTGAAACACCGGTTGATAATGCGGCCAAAGTAACAGCCGTTAAAAGAATGTTGCGGGACTTAGACATAAAATCAGCTCCAGGTTTGAATGAATACCCCATCATGCCTGATGGAGAATAATACTCAACGAGAGCCTGGCAGAGCTGGTAAAAATTATAGGACTGACTAAATAGTATTCAGGTGTTCCAGACGGCTGAAATGATTACTTTTTTTCGTCCGGATGTGTAGCTGCGATATAGGCGTTCCATTCCTTGGCAAGAACTTCGTAGCCTTTAATATAGGCTTGGTCCATTTCCCCAAGCATGCGATAAATAACAACATTCTCTTCGGCATTTGGAAGCCTGCCTTGGGTACTATTAACGATTTTATTGAGGATTTGCCCGTAAAGATTGCACTCTTCATAAACAGTAATGCAATTGACGGCACGGGAGCTTTCTACGGCGACCGCGATTTCATGCATACGCTTGAAGTCTGTTTCCGCCAGAAGCTTTTCAATCACACCTTTTGTAATAACGGCCTGACGAGAGTATTCACTGAGACTTAATTTCGGCTTCTCAGGCGTGCGGTTGCAGGCAAAGAACACAAACAGTGTAATTAAAGAAAGGGTGGTCATTATTTTCATATTTCTATGATAAATAGAAAACACTTTTGCTGCCACAATTAACTGGAAAATGAGTTTTTTTCCTGTTAGCTGTACCCTACTATTTTGTTTGGACGTTATGTGAATCAGGTGAAGACATCTTTCTATCAATTAAGTTTTTCCGAGCTCGAAAATATACTCGAGTCTGAAGGCCTTTCTGTCTCTGGGGCTTCTCTACTCTTTAACTGGCATTACAAGCAAAAGCACACAGGGCCCTGTACTCATAACCTTGCCCAATCAACTCAACAATTTCTAAAAGAACATTTTCTCTTTGATCTTCCTCAGATTAAAGACATTCATCTTTCAAACGACTCGACAGTTAAGTTTCTAATGGAAATGAAAGATGGAATGCGGGTTGAAACTGTCCTGATTCCATTCCAAAGCAAATACACCATTTGCCTGTCTACACAGGTTGGATGTGCAATGAAATGCTCTTTTTGCTTTACCGGGACTCAAGGTTTGAAGCGACATCTTGCCACTGAAGAAATTGTCGGTCAGTTTATCATTGCTGATAAATGGCTCAGAGAAAACCGGCCTGATGATCATAAACTAAAAAATATTGTATTCATGGGACAAGGTGAACCTCTTCACAATTTTGATGCAGTCAAAAAGTCTTGCGAAATCTTTCTTGATCAACATGGAACCAGTATCGGCATTCAAAAGATAACAGTTTCTACGGCGGGATATCTTCCTGGGCTTGAACGCTGGAAAGAAGAAATGCCTCTGGTAAACATTGCTCTTTCTTTCCATTCCCCTTTTACTGAAAAGAGAAATAAACTCATTCCAATCAACCAGCGCTATCCTTTATCGGACGTCTTGGCGTACCTTAAGAGTATTCCTCTTCAGCGCAAGCAATATGTGATTTACGAATATCTGCTGATCAAAGATTTTAATGATGGAGAGGAAGATGCGAGGGCGACTGCGGAGCTCTTAAAAGATCATCAATCGATTATCAATCTTATTCCGTTTAATCCTTTTCCCGGTTCCGACTATCAACGACCTGAATTAAGCGCGGTAGAAAAATTTCAACAAATTTTTTCAGAGTACAAAATTCCCGCTCTTATTCGAGGAACAAAAGGCGACGATATACTCGCCGCCTGCGGACAACTGAACACTAAAGTTTAACGTGAAAATATTCTGAAGGCACATGCTTGCCTCTTCTGGCCAGTTTTTCAGTCATGATAGTTTCTTCCATCATCATCAATGAAATGAGATAAGCAGCGCTGTTTCCCAATAACAATGGAGCAATTCCGACTGCAACACCTGTTGCTTCGAAAGCAAAAACAGTCGATGTGAGAACTGCTCTCGTTGCTCCGGTAAACATGGCAGACATTCCCACCAAAGCGCAAATTTCCGGGCTCACCTGCAAATGAGGAAAAAATTTGTTGGCAAGAATTCCGATGATCAAACCTACGGAGCTGCCAAAAGTGAGAAGAGGCGCCAAAGTTCCGCCGGAAGTTCCACTCCCCAGAGCAATGATCCAGGACAGGAGTTTCCAGAAGAGAAGCAGACAAGCACTTCCCAGAAGTAATTTTGCATGAAGAGCGTCGGTGATATTAAAGTAACCTACTCCAAGGCTTCGCGGTTCAATTAAACCGATTGCTCCTACAGCGATACCGCCAATGGCTGGCCAGTACATCCAGTGCACCGGCAATTTTTCAAAAATATCTTCAACGATAAAAACGAGCTTGGAAAAAAAACAGGCCGCACATCCTGCTATTATGCCGGTAAATAAATACACCGAAATATTTTCATTTAAAATTAAAGGAAAGCTATCCATTTCAAAAACCGGTCTGCCCGAGCCCAGTGCAAGCTTCATCGTAAAAGCTGTGCCAACTGCAACAGCAACTGGAACAAAAGTCGAAGCACTGAATTCAAAAAGCAAAAGTTCAATACTGAGAAGAATGGCCGAAAGTGGTGTTCCAAAAATAGCCGTCATACCTGCAGCTGCTCCGGCCGCGAGTAAAATTTTTCGATCACGTGATTCAAAAGTTCCGTGTCTGCCAATCCATGAACCAAGAGAAGCACCTGTCGCGATGATGGGTCCTTCTGCACCAAATGGTCCGCCGCTGCCGATGGCAATGGCCGAGGCAAGAGGCTTTAAAAAAGTAATTCTTCTTGGAATTTTGCTGTCACCATAGAGAATTTTTTCCATCGCTTCCGGAATACCATGTCCTCTGATTCCGGCACTTCCAAAGCGCGCGATTAAACCAACGATAATTCCCCCGATGACAGGAATGAAAAGAAAATATAAGTTTTCCCCGCTTTGTCCCGGATGAATTTCTTCAATAGAAAATCTATGTTGATAAAAAATATTTGTAAAAAAAGCAATTCCCCAAAGCAGACACTTTGCTACAAAGTAGGCCATTACTCCAATCATCGCTGATGAAAAACACAGATACCAAAGCTTTCTGCCATTAACAGAATTTTTTAAATACATTTTTGCACTCCAATTTTTTTACAACATTGAAGCTTAAAAGAAGTATTAGCAATGGATGTTGCATCGAAACGGAGCGTCGAAAACTAATGAAAGAGAAAATAATTCCAGAGAGGAACTGTAACGAATGAAAGAGGAATACTTATTCCCACCATCAGGTTCGCAAGCTCGGCATCCAGGTGATACTCAGTCGCTACAATCGCAGAGGTAATCATAGTTGCCATGGCCGATTCAAGGACAATCACTTGAGCCTCGAGACCTTCTAACTTGAGAAAACGCAGATAAAAGAAACTAAAAAATATTGGGACTAAAATTAATTTAAAAAATAAACCAATTGAAAGTGGAACCATTCTTTTACGGATTAATTTCCAATCGAGCTTTAAATTAAATCCAACTGAAAAAAGTGCGAGAGGAATAAGTGTGGCCGAAATTTTTTCGAAAGCTCCGGAAAAATATGAGTAACCAACAAGGCCGGTCTTTGCCCAAATCACAGAAATAATCAAAGCGATAAAAGGCGGAAAGCTGAATACTTTTTTGAACACAGTTGTGAATGAAATGTTTTGACCTGAATAAAACGCCGCTGTCACAAGGCCCAGCGTAGGGAGCACGAGGAAACTGCCTGGCTGATCCACCAAAATTCCAATTGGAATAGCCTCAGGGCCTATAAGGGCCTCAAGTAAAGGGAATCCTACAAAGGATGTGTTGCCCAAACCTGCAGTAAGTACCAAAGCCCCTGTAGTTGCGTGACTCCAACTAAATTTCTTTGCCAAAAAATTGATACAAACTAAAGAAAGAAAGAAGGTCAACCATGCCATAATGACAGGTAGCCACCAGTTCCCATTCAGTTGCAGGGTCGAAACTAACTTTGGAAATTGCGCCAAGACAAGCGATGGCAATGATATAAGAATAATATATGAATTAATTGCAACGGATGAATTGGCCGGGAAATTTTTGTGTCTTTTTAAAAGAATTCCCATCAATCCGCAAAAAATTATTACGATAAAATTGTTCATGGAAATATTTTAACAGAAGAGTTGTAAATAATTGTAAATATTATTTTTATTGGACATAAATGACGTTTGGGCTATAGTCATTAGTTATACAAACCATAAGAGAAAATGACAAATGAATACGAAAAAAATTTTAATTATTGATGACGATAATGAACTGAATGAACTTCTTTCAGATTTTTTATCGAAACACAATTTCGAAGTCTTCACTTCTACTCATCCAAATGAGGGTCTTGAACTGTTCAACAAACATCAGCCTCATCTGATTGTTCTCGATATCATGCTGCCTGGTAAAACTGGTTTTGATGTTTGTAAAGAAATCAGAGAAACATCAAAGGTTCCAATCATCATTCTTTCTGCTCGTGGCGCTCTTGATGACCGTCTGGCAGGATTGGATCTTGGCGCTGACGATTATATGCCGAAGCCTTATGAACCGCGCGAGCTTGTGGCCCGCATTCAATCTGTTTTAAGAAGAACAGAAAATTATAAGCTCGGGCCTGAAAGCAAAATTTTGAGATCGAATGATCTTGTGATTGATATGAACAAAGCCTCTGTCTCTCTATCCGGAAATCCACTTGAACTAACGACAATGGAATTTGAAATGCTTTGTCTGTTTATGCAGAATCCGGGTGTGACTCTTTCACGTGAACAAGTTGTCGATAAACTTCGCGGAATTGAATGGGACAGTATCGATAGAACAATCGATGTTTTGATCAGCCGTTTAAGATCAAAATTGAAAGACGATGTTAAAAATCCAAAATTTCTAAAAACTATCTGGGGAAGCGGTTACCGCTTTGTAGGTGAAGTCGCTAACTAAGGGTTAGCGACTGCTCTTCTGAAAAGTCTTCCTGTAATTTCATAAACCACGATCATATCTCTGTCATACCATGTTTCAACATAGTCCATGTGGTTTCCTTCATAAGTAAGTTCAGTCACAATCTTAACTTCATTGCTGTACTCTTCTTCAAGGTGAAGGCGTGAATCTGTTATTGTTCCAACAATCTTATCGTCGACTAAAAGATTATTTCCGCGTTTTGTCCACTCTCCGGGAGCGACATCCAGACCAACCATCTGACAATCAAAATAGCCGCCGTGTCTGACAAGAAGGCCATCAGATTCTTCAAAATTTAACTTCATTGAATAGCAGTGAGTGCCCGCACCTTCATAAGTCCAGTCACCCCAGCCAGTCCACTGGCCAGTGAGGCTTGCAAACGCAGTTGTGCTTAAAAGAAGAGTTGTGAGAACAATTAATTTTTTCATTTGGAATTTTCCCGTTAGATGCATAATTTTTTAGTGAAGGCCTGAAGCGCTTCACTGTACTCTCCCAGATCGCAAACAACGGTCTGGGCGTGAACCTTAGAAGGTTGCACGAAGAGATCATGCATAGGACGGACTTGAAGGTCAAATTGTTTTTTGACTCCATCAGGGGTTCTTCCTCTTTCCACAACATCTCTTTCGAGACGACGTTGAAAGCGAAGTTCTTCGGGAGTATCAAAAAAGACAGCTTCATCGAGTTCTGCGCGAACGACAGCTGAATCCAGAATGAGAATTCCATCTACGAGAATAATTTTTTTTGGTTCGCAGGTAATCGTTTTTTGAAGACGTTTGTGGGTCGCAAATTCGTAAATTGGAACCTCAATGCTCTTGCCTTGTTTTAACCGGGCAAGACCTTCGGCGAGAAGATCGAAATCGAGACTGCTTGGATGATCGAAATTAACTGAGCCACCATCACCGTCGAAGCGGTGGGATTGGTCGATGTAATAATTGTCCTGATAAAGAATAGTACAATGTTTTTCACCGAGAATGCGATGAAGCTCACGGGCAAAATATGTTTTGCCCGATCCGCTCCCGCCTGCTACGCCTATGATATATGGTCTTTCCATTTTTTATTTCGTCTGAAACAATCTGTCGCCCGCGTCTCCTAGACCCGGAACCAGATATCCTGATTCATTTGTTTCCTGCTCTACATTTACCGTAAAAATCTCAACATCGGGGTGAAAGTGTAAAACTTTCTCTAAACCAATTCGGCTTGCAAGAATGCTTAACACCTTGATCTTGCCTACGTCGTATTGTTTTAAACGGTCGATTGCCGCCACAATTGTGTCTGCCGTTGCAATGAGAGGGTCACAAAGGAGAATTTCTTTACCTTTAATGTTCTCAGGCATTTTGAAATAATACTCCACTGTGTTGTGGATGAATTTATCTCTGTAAATTCCAATGTAGCCTGCGCTTGAAATCGGAATCATGGAAAGTACAGCATCGAGCATACCGTTTCCAGCTCTCATAATAGAAACAACAACCGGTGGATTGATAATTCTGTCCGTTGTTGTTTTGGCAATCGGTGTTTCAATCGACACAGTTTCTGTCAGCTTCCAGTCTCTCATCGCTTCATAAGCAAGAATTCTGGAAATTTCTTTAACAAGTTCTCTGAACTCGCTTGAGTTTGTATTTTTATCGCGAAGGTAACCCAGTTTATGTTTTAAAAGCGGGTGTTCAATTACTGTTACGTTTTTCACAATCGTCTCCGTTTATCTTTCAATATTAAAAAACTGTTCCGTCACTATCAATTTTCAAAGGAGGAGAACTGTCAGCGCGAAGGGCCTTCGCAGCTTTTCTTCCTGCCCACCATGTACCGCCTTCAAGAACTTTTGCCAGCGGGAATTCTGTGGCCGATTTATTCAGCTTCTTCTGAACTTCGGCTCCAATTCTGTCGAGAAGAGCGATAGTAAGACCTCGCCATTCAATCAAGACTTCAGATTCCGGTCTATGAGCTACATCAAGGTCTTTTGAATCAGTCATTGTGATCAATCCAAGATCCAGCAATAAGCCGCCGTTTCTATATTCAGCAAGTCCGGTTAATTTATCGACGTCAGTAATGGTAAAGCCTGCTTCCATTAAAGGTTCGCACAGTGAATAGGTCATCCATTGCGAAAGTTTATGAAAAGCGGCCAGTCCTCCTGGAACTTTTTCGTACGGCCAGATATCGCCGAGATTAACTCCAGCAACTCTTACTCTTCCTGGCCAGATTTCTCCAAGTCCGTCGAGCACAGCTCTTAGAAGTTGAGGGCCAGTGAAAGTTTTTCCATAGCGATTGTTCAGATAATCAACCAGACTTCCTGGTCTTCCACCTGGAAATAAATCTTTTTTCTGCGCAACTGTGGCACCGAGATTTTTTAGAAGAGAAAGTCTTCCTTCAACACCAATCAGAGGATTGGCCGGGCTCACTTGAAAAGCTTCACTTAGTTTTTCTTTTGACAAGTTTTGAAGTCCCTCTGCCGTCGCCTTTAAACTTCCATCGTGAGAAAGTGCGCCGCTCATGAACAGGTAAAAACTTGCCACTCCCAGACCTTCAGACCGGTTGAAACTTTTTCCAGAACTCTTTTCATTGAATTTCCACTCTGCTCCTGCACCAGCGTCGAGGAGAACAGAAGTGATGACGAGATCGAGTTTCGTTCTTGCCTTTTCCAGAGCGTCTACTGATTTCAATTTTTCATCGATGTCAGCAACGCGATTAATTCCACCGACTCTGAAATGTCCCCAACGTGAGTGAAAAGGGATTTCAAGCGAAGGGTAATTTTCCTTAATCACATCTATCACGTATTCAACGACTGAATTGAATTTTTCAGGGTGATAAATGAAATGAGTTTTTCCATTTTTTGTCAGATCAAAAATCGCTTCTGCACTTTGTCTGATCGCCAGCGGCGACAAAAGGAAGTCGAGATCTTTTTCTGTGTAATTATTTTTATTCATCAATTGGTCTTCCTTTTACTTTTTCAAGAGCATCGCCTTTTTTCACTTCACCCGGAGTAAAGTAGCCCGCAGCTTTTTTCGCTTCAATCTCAACCTGAGCGTCAGCTGGAATCAGTCCTTCGGGAATCTCGATACGATTCACAACTTCAATGCCACTCTTCGTGATAGCGTTGTATTTCATGTTCGACATTGAGTGAAGGTTGTGAATTTTTTTGATGCCAAAGAATTGAAGAATATCTGGCATCAACTCCTGGAAGCGCGCATCCTCAACACCTGCGACACATTCAGTGCGCTTAAAGTATGTTGCTGCAGAGTCACCGCCTTGCTGGCGTTTTCTAGCGTTGTACACAAGGAATTTCGTCACTTCACCTAGAGCGCGTCCTTCTTTTCTGTAGTAAGCGATAATGCCTACACCGCCACGTTGAGCAGTTCTGGCAGCATCTTCAATTCCGTAAAGCAGATAAGGTCTGCAAGTACAGATGTCTGAGCCGAAAACGTCAGAACCGTTACATTCGTCGTGAACGCGGCAAGTGAGTTCAACGTCAGTGTTTGATAAATCTTTTGGATTACCAAAAATATAAACAGTCGTGCTTCCAATTGGAGGAAGCATTACTTTTAAATCAGGGCGTGTCACCAGTTCAGGGAACATGCCTCCAGTTTCCTGGAAAAGAATTTTTCTAAGTTCGCCTTCGTCAACGCCCAGGCGTTTTGCAATTCCCGGTAAGTACCAGACTGGTTCAAGAGCGACTTTTGTTACTCTCACATCCATATTTTCTTTGACGATAGTGCCGTCAATCTTAAGACGTCCAGCTCTGATGGCCTCATGAAGTTCCGGAAGCTGAAGATGTGCTTGTGTGACCGAAATCGTGGGACGAATATCGTACCCTTTATCAAAATATTCTTTGAAATGAATTTGCGGATCGAGTCCCCATGGATCAATCGAAACCATTTTATCGGCATCATACCAGGACTCATACGGCCCGATTTTCACCGGGGATTCTGTGTTGTGAAGATCCGGCTTGTGATTCACATCGTATTTGCCCTGAGCAATTGAAAGCGCGCGGTAAACTGAATAAGAACCGCTGTGAGTACCAATTGCATTTCTTTCCTTCACATCTGTAAGCGAAGCGATGACAGGTCCACGCTCCTTTGGATTCTTCGCTCCCCAATGAATAGGCAAGCTGTGTTTGTAAACTTGTTTCGAGTGCGACGTTAAAATGACGTGCGCTGATCTTTGAAATTCTGACATAGTCTTAACCTCTTATTTATTTTTGGGAATTACGACATCCAGTTGTTGTCGTTTTGTTTTTCCCATTTAACTGTAACTTTTTTAATGTTTGACCAAAAATCCAGTGAGTGAACTCCGGTGATATCGCCGTGACCGTATTTAGAAGCGTTGATTCCGCCGAATGAAAATGGCTCTCTCGGAACAGGTACACCTACGTTTACACCAACCATTCCTGTACTAGCTGCTCTGATAACTTTTTCAGCAAGTGCACCGTTTTGAGTAAACACTGAACATGCATTTCCGTACTCAACACTGTTTTCAATTTCCATTGCTGTTGTGATGTCAGGGCATCTGACGATGCTGATGATTGGTCCAAAGAGTTCTACTGATGCTGCTTCCGAACCTGGCTTGATGTTGTCGAGAATTGTCGGGCCGATCCAGTTTCCTTCCTCGCAACCAGCAGGAGCTTTGGCTTTTCTACCATCAAGGAGTATTTTCGCTCCGGCTTTTTCTGCTTTCTCAATAGCCTCGTTCAGGAATTTTACCTGCGCCTTTGTGATAATAGCTCCCATCTCTTTTCCAAGTTGAAGCGAACTTGCACGTGCAATAATTTTTTCGATATGTTTGTCTACATCGCCAACAGCGAGAAGAACGGAAGCGGCCATACATCTCTGACCAGCACATCCGGTAAATGAATCGCTGATACCAATGCCTGCCAATTCCGGATTGGCATCCGGAAGAAGAACGATATGATTTTTTGCTCCACCAAGGGCAAGAACGCGTTTTCCTAATTGAGTTCCGCGATCGTAAACCATTTTGGCAATTTTGGTTGAACCAACAAATCCGATGGCCTTAACGTGCTTATCATCAATGATCGCTTCAACTGTTTCCTTTGTTCCCTGAAGAACCTGGAACAATCCATTGGGTAGACCAGCTTCTTTCAATGCCGCTGCAATTCTCAATGATGTCAGCGGAGTTTTTTCAGAAGGTTTCCACAGGTAAGCGTTTCCAAGTGTAAGTGCAATTGGGATAGTCCACATAGGAACCATTGCTGGAAAATTGAATGGAGTAATGTTTGCCACGACACCAACTGGCTCGCGTCTGTATTCACAACTCACACCGCGGGAAACTTCATTGCGTCCGCCGAGATCCATGTTCTGGAGAGCAATCGCAAACTCGAGAACTTCAATCCCTTTCATCAACCCAGCACGCCCTTCATCCAGCGTCTTTCCGCTTTCGGATGCTTTGATGTGAGAAATTTCTTCAAGATCTCTCAGCAAGATGTTTCTGAAGTTGAACATGACCTTGGTTCTTTCTTTCATAGGAACTTCTGCCCAAATTTTTTGAGCTGCCGCTGCTTCCAGAGCTGCAGCTTCTACATCTTGTTTTGTAGAGACGAAAAATTCGCCAAGAAGTTTGCCGTTGTACGGACTATGAACTTGCATTTTTTCACCGCTGCCATTCTTGAATGTGCCACCGACGAAATTCTGCACATTAATCTGCGACGGAATTTTGATTGTGATTGAGTTATTCATAAAAAGTCTTTCCTTGTGTAACTTTTAAAAAAGAAGAAATTTTAAAACGATTCGTTATGAGTTTACCAATGAAAAATGAATGATGACGCAGGTATTTTTGTAACATTGACATTCCATTACATACTTGATGTGATTGAACAACATTCACAGGAGGAACGATGAAAGCACTATTACTTACTCTCTCACTCTTCACGTCATTGTCTTTTGCCCACGCTGATGAAATTCAGTCTGCGCAAACTTGGATCGATACAAATACAGTGCTCATTTCCAATAGTCAAAGTCCTGACATCGCAAGACGCGACTGCGAAACAACAATGCGCATTCTTTCCATCATGAGCAACGACAAGATCGTTTTCAGATCGACTTGCTCAAGCAGTGTGAATCCTAAATGCACATACTACTGGTGTTACGAATTGAATGCTAAAGTGCTGGTAGTTCCGAGCCAATCTCAAGAATAACTTTATTTTTTACAGTGGCGTTCGGCGGCATGATCGTTTAGACTGTTGCCGATGCCATTTCAATTAAAAGAACATCTCGATAACACTCTCAAACTAACACCTGTTCCGACGCCCATTCCTAGAATGGTGCTTTGTTCACTGTGCACAACGCTTCCGTTAATTCTCGGTTTTTTTCTTCACCAATTGCCACTGGCAATTTTTGGCGGACTGTTTGGGTTTGTGCTTATTTTGAATGACCACTTCGGTCCGTATAAACATCGACTGCAACACTTGTGCGTTACTTTTGTTTTGCTTTCACTGGCCTTTTATCTGGGAGCGATGGTTTCTCAAAATATTCTTTTGACGGCGATAGCGCTTTTTATCATGTCTTTTATGGTCGGCAAGTCAAAAGATTATGGTGTTGAACTTGAGCGCCTCCTTCTCTTTATGACTCTGCAGATTCTCACTGCATCCGGTTCTCCGGCCCTGGCCGAGCATTTTGCAGGTATTCTCCTCTATTGTCTTTTCTCTTTTATTAACTACATCATTTGTCTTTCGCTTGTGTACTTTTATTTCAAACCACCAGCTGAGTTTATAAAAAGTAAAAGAAAGACATTTCAAAAGATTTTTTCACAATCTCATTCGACTAAGTTCGCTCTTGTTTTTTCAGTGACTGCAACTCTTGGCTATTTGCTTGCGAACTGGATGGAAATCAGTCGTGGTTATTGGGTTGTAGGAACAACATTGATCGTGATGCTGCCGGACACTTATAAGAGTTTTTATAAAAGCACTCAACGTTTGCTTGGAACTTTTTTAGGCGTGGTGATTGCTGCTTTTCTCGTCAATCTCGGCCACAATCCGCTTCTACTGATTAGTTTCGTTTTAATCTCCGCCTATTTTGCTCCATTGGGGCTGATGAGAAATTACTGGCTCGGAAATATTTTTGTAGCGGCATTGATTCATTTTCTTCTGGAAATTTCAGCTCCAGATGTGACATCAAGCTTTGAACTGGCAAAGCTAAGAACGATCGACATTGCCTTGGGTTGTCTTCTTGGCGTGATCGGATCCTTGATCAATAACCCCACTGTCATTCTTCCTTCAAAACAAAAAGAATAAATTAGTCGGGCAATATTTGATTGCACTTTTTAAGGACCACATTAGTATGTCCTTTATATGGATATACGATTAATCACGGTCAAGGATGACTTTGAGAAGGCGTACAATATTCTCAATCAAAGAGAATATCCGCTTTCTTTTTATGAGTACTCACTCAAACACGAAACTCACAGCTATAGCGATGGATATAAACTGATTGGTGTTTTTGACAATGAAGATTGTCTTGGAACTATCAGTTACCTGGTCCGCCCTTGCCCTCATATGGGTAAAATTCTGGAAGTTAAGGAAATTTATCAGACGAGCATCAAAGGCTACAAAGCGTTGATGGATCACCTTGATAAACTTGCCAAGGAAGAAAATTGCAACGCTATCAAAATCTGTAAAAACTCAGCAGAGCGATTGAGCGCCAACTTCTTTGATAGAATCGAAACATTCCTGAAAAATTTAGTTCAATAGATTAATTAGTTTCTTCGAAATGCAGAGTCACATTGAGATCAGATTGATCTTGAGGCTGACCGTTTGTAGGAATCGCAAACTGTGCAGATTTGCTGTAAAAAGAAGTAATGGTTTGAGGTTTACCGATGATTTTTTTCATTTCGTCGACAATTTTCATGTCAATCTGAACAGGGTTAATTCTTTTGCCATTCACCAATACATTTGAAAATTTTCTCAATGAAAAAACAATTTTATTTTTCAAACCTTCGGGAGCAATAACGATTTCTTTGTTGTAATCAGCTGAGATCGTTTTGTTGATTTCAACAATTTGTGAACCAACAATCTGACCAATTTTAACATTAAGATTTAACGAGGCTTTAGCAAACGGTGAAACAATCATGAAGAAAAGAGCCGCCATCAACATTCTAAAATTCTTCATTGTTTCTCCATAAACAAAAGTGATCTGTTCATGATAATGGACAACCTGAAAAATGTAGATAGGGAACTTTATTCCTTCACTTTTTTCTGGGAAAAAATATTGAGGCAACTACTGAAATTCCTAGTAACAAAATGATAACGGCGACAGATATTGAAGTAGGAATGTGAAAAAAAGGCCCGGCAATCATTTTAATTCCCACAAAAATCAAAATACCTGACAATGCGTAACTGATATACTCGAACATTTCCATAAGACCGTTGAGTGCAAAATAAAGCGATCTCAATCCGAGAATCGCAAAAACATTGGAAGTGAAAACGATAAACGGATCGGGAGTCACTGCAAGAATGGCCGGTATGGAGTCTACTGCAAAAATAATGTCGGTACTTTCAATCATAATTAAAACGAGAAAGAGTGGCGTCATGTATCGCTTTCCGTTGTGGATAGTTGTGAATTTCTCTTCTTCAAAATGATGTGTGAACCTGAAATGTTTTTTAGCAAACTTCACCAGTGGATTATTTTCAATATCAAGATGAGTCTCTTTTTCTCTCAGCATTTTTAATCCGGTGAATATTAAAAAGGCTCCAAAAACATAAATCATCCATTGGAACTTCTGAATCAGAGCGACTCCGGCAAAAATAAACAGGATTCTAAAAACGAGTGCACCGAGCACTCCCCAGAATAAAACGCGATGTTGATTTTTACTGGCAACTTTGAAATAAGAAAAAATAAGAGAGATAACAAAGATATTATCAATGCTCAGGGATTTTTCGATGATGTACCCGGTGAGAAATTCTAATCCGGCCTGGCTCCCCATTCGCTGATAAATATAAAAATTAAAGGCCAGTGCCAGCGCTACCCATACTCCAGTCCAGGTCAGTGATTCTTTGATCGAAACTTTGTGCACTTTCCGGTGAAAGACACCAAGATCGAGAAAAAGCATAAAGAAAATGATTCCCAGAAATGCCAGCCATTCCAATAATGTGTGGCCAGCGAGCATCCTATAATCCTGGTGATTGATAATCTTGGTTGTAATCGTAGAGGTGCGACGTATCAGTGACGATCGCCGCCGCTATGTAGCCTTTTGCATTTGTTCCATCGCGGAGAACGACGACCTCACCTCCCTTGGAAAGAACAATTTGGCAGATATCATCTAAAATATCATCGTCATGAGAATCAATTTGTTTCGGTGAAATAAATATTTCGCCGGTCTGCTGATTGATTCTCCCCCACAATTGCTTGTTCTCAATGACAAATAATTTTAAAATTTTTCCATACACTGCACTGACTGCAATATCTTCTATGTAAGTGATGGCCTGATTTCTTTTAACCGCGATATTCAAATCATAAATCGCTTCCAGCTCGAGTCTCCGGTTATATGGCTCAAGAATTTCAAGACAACGCTCTCTGATTTCATCATTGCTCATGGTATCGGCGTTTCCGATAATGACTTCATCCATAACCGATGAGCTCTGCAGGAATTTTTTCATCTGATCGATATTATCCTTCGTGCCGGCAAGGATGACCGGAAGTTTATATTCGGCCAGTGTTTTGTTAATTTGCAGAGCACTTCGACTGAAAAAATCTTTGGTAGAGTTTTTGATCTTGGTCTCATCTGCATTATTGAGAAGTAAAGGATTTCGGAGCGCATCCAACCGATACAAGTGAAGATTCGTTTCTACCATCAGCGAAATCAGACGAGGACTGACTCCTAGAACAAAATAGCCTCGCTCTGTATTTTTAATTCGCACCAAAGGTTTTATATGAAAGCTGTCAGCAACCACCACCAGATCGTTTAAGTTTGTCTGTACGCGCATATAGCCTTGCTGTTCGGTGCTATGAAAAACTATTAACCCCTTATCAAGCGGTTCAAGAGATTCTATAAAGGTGGCGTGCCTAAGAGGCTCCATAAAAGTATGAACAAATGAGCGCGTATAATCTTTAAGCAGATAACCCTCAGCTTTAGTAAGCGAGAGTTTCCAACGTTCGGCCAGTGATTTAGTATCCAGATTAGGATCCCGCGAAAGATAGATCGAGATCATAGGCGCTGAGCTGGCCTCAGTTATGGCCTTCAGGTCTTGCAACATCAGTTCTTTCATAAAAATCCTCCCTTGGATTTTTTCACAGCCTAGCTTCATTCTGACGGAAAAAAATATTTTAATAAAATTGATAATAAGGTAAAAATAATTCGGTTTTTACGATGTATCCGCAACGTATAGGCCTGAGCTATACTTTCGCAGGGAGAAAGTTATGAAATGGCTGAATTATCATCATTTGATTTATTTCAAAGAAATTGCAACGACTGGAAGTATTTCCAAAGCGTCTGAGAAATTGCTTATCGGACAGCCTGCACTCAGTGCTCAGCTCAAACAACTTGAAGACGAATTGCAGATTGAATTGTTTGAAAGAAAAAACCGCAAGCTGGTTTTAACTGATGCAGGCAAAGTAGTTTTGAAATATGCAGATGAAATTTCCCGTCTTGGACAGGAGTTGCTGACAGTGGTGGAAGAAAAATCTTACACTGCTAAAACGACCCTCCGCCTTGGGGCACTCGACAGTGTTCCCAAGCAAATAGTCTGGGAAATTGCTCAACGGGCGAAATCTTTCGGAGAATGTTTTGTGAGCATTATCGAAGGTTCGCAGGAAGAATTGACTAATCAGTTGCTTCAACGTGAGATTGACTGTTTTATTTCCAATTACACAGCGGATTTTTCACGTGATAAAAATATGACCAGCCGGTCGTTTGTCAAAGCTCCGGTTTCTATTTACGGTGCCAAAGAGTTTGCTCAGTTTAAAAAGAACTTTCCCAAATCACTTTCTGGTCAACCTATTATATTACCGACTCATCATTCGAAATTAAGACACGATCTGGATGATTATTTTGATTCAAGAAAAATAAAAATTTCATGTGAGCTTGAAACGCAGGATACGGCCTTGATGAAAATTTTTGCCACTCAAGGAGCAGGATTAGCAGCGTTGCCGGACATTGCAGCCTCTGAATTGATGGGTGAAAAGAAACTCTTCAAAATAGGCACTCTCCAAAATATCAGTGAAGAGTATTGGGTTATCAGTTCAAAAAGAACTATTGATAACCCGATTGCGACAAATCTTTTAAATTCTATCTAATCTTTTTTTTCTGGAACTAAGATTGAGACAAGGACCGAAACACCGATGGTCGTTAATACGATAAACAATGAAGTCGAAGTCGGAATAACGTACCAATGCTCAATCAGCATTTTGACGCCGATAAAAATGAGCACGGCCGACAAAGCATAAGTCAGGTATCTGAAAAGATTTACTACTCCTGCAAATGCAAAATACAAAGAGCGCAATCCTAAAATGGCAAAGATGTTTGATGTGTACGCAACGAAAGAATTTTTTGTGACCGAAAGTGTGGCCGGAATCGAATCGAGAGCAAAGATAACATCTGTTGATTCAATGATGAGCAAAACGAGAAACAGCGGAGTCATGTGTCGAACGCCATTAATCATGACGAAAAAATGGTGCCCGTGAAATTCTGGTGTCATCTTAAAAAATTTCTTTGAGTACTTATAAACAATATCCTTTTCCGGATCGACTTCTGCCTCTCCGCTGAAAAGCATTTTAATTCCGGTGTAAATAAGAAACGCGCCAAAGAAATAAAGAATGAAATGAAATTTCTGGATGAGTGAAACGCCACCGACAATAAAAAGAATTCTCATGACGAGGGCCCCGAGAATCCCCCAGAAAAGAACGCGGTGTTGGTATTTCGGAAGTACTTTGAAATATCCAAAGATGATCGTCATGACAAAAATATTATCAACGCTCAAACTCTTTTCAAGAATATAACACGTCAAGAACTCATAGGCTTCGGTGTGGCCCATGAATTTATAGACACCCAAATTGAAAATCATCGCCATCGCGATCCAGGCAAGAGTCCAGTAGAGTGATTCTTTTACGCTGATAGCTTTATCTTTTTTATGAAAAACGCCCAGGTCCAGGGCCAGCATAATAAAAACAAAAACGTGAAAGCCAATCCAGGCCGAGAGATTTACAGTCAAACAAAGTCTCCTTAGATATTTTGTGATAAGTGTATCATTGATAATGGCAAAATTCTAAGATAGCTTTACAAAATGGACAAAGAATCAATGATTACTTCGCTGATCGAGCGCGGCTGGTTCATGGCAGACGGATTTCTGGATGCCGGACTCTGTCAACGCCTCGTCGAAGATCTTCAAAAGCTCCCTCTGCGCGAAGCTAAAATCGGACGCGGAAGCAGCGAGCACCGCCACGATCTCATTCGCAGTGATTCAATTTATTGGCTGACCGAAAATGGCAGCGACGCCCAGAATGAATTTCTGGCAAAAATGAATGACCTCATGGCCATGCTGAACAGGGAACTTTATTTCGGACTCAAACAATTTGAAGGCCATTTTGCCCGCTATGAGCAGGGACAATTTTACAAAAAACATTCCGACCAGTTTATTGGTACAAAAGAACGGCTTGTCACAACTGTCACCTATTTAAACTCTCCCGCTTCCGGTGGAGAACTTCGGGTGTATAATAAACAGGACAATAATCTTATTGATGCTGATGTGAAGCCAGTGGCTGGACGCCTGATCTGCTTTTTAACGTCCGACATCTATCACGAAGTTCTTCCGGCGGGAGAAACTCGTTATTCTATTGCGGGCTGGTTCAGGACAAATATTACATAAAATGAAAATTAAAATAATTGCCCAGCTTATTTATTACATCATCCGGTTGCTCAATCTCACCTATCGATATGAGTTCATCGGAAATGCAAATAAAGAAAAGGCCAAGGCCATGAATGCCAACAGCACTTTTGCTTATGCTCTCTGGCATCAAAATTTAATTGGCGCTATTTTTTCTCATATCGGGCTCGAAAAATTCACCATGGTTATTTCGGAATCAAAGGACGGCGAGCTGGTCGCTGTGACTTGTGAAAAATTTGGTCATCTTCCGGCCAGAGGCAGCTCCACCCGCGGTGGAAAAAAAGCACTTGTTGAAATTGTCCGCAATATGAAATCAGGTTATCCAGGGGCATTGACTGTAGATGGTCCCAAAGGCCCCGCTCACGTAGTTAAGCCAGGAATCATTGAGATTGCGAGACTGTGCCAGTGTGCAATCGTCCCTCTTTCACCTTACGCTTCATCTCATTGGGTTTTCAAAAAAAGTTGGGATCAGTTCCGCATTCCAAAACCTTTTTCCAAAATCATTGTCGTCATTGGTGAACCAATCATGGTGGATGAATCTATCTCGAGAGAAAAATTCGAACAGATTGCACTGGAAGTTGGAAAACGAATAGAGCAAGGTGAAGAAGAGGCCATCAAACACCTTGCTCAAAAACATTAATAAGCTTTTTCAGTGAACCAACAATTTGGTCTCGCCCCAGTATCTTTCACACACGCTCCTACTTTTGCATCGACAGAATCAAAAGGAATTTCCGGTCCCTGATCACAATTAGCACCCGACATATAAGTATCCAGTCGGCATTGCGGATTCGCGTGATTGTAAACTGTCTTGCTCACTTTAGTCGGATCGTTCGCAGTAATTTTTGGCTCAGGAGTGCCACTTACCAAAGAAGCGAACACTTTGCTTACCGACAAGCCGGCCAAAGTGATGCGGGCACAAGCATTGTCCCGACACTTCGAGAGGGCCAGTTTGTAGTTGGCAGCATCGATATCAGCATCAAAGGCTTTTGTTTCAACTGCGTTCTTAAAAAACAACGGCAGACATTTTGAAGTTGCATAGTAATCTGCTTGTCCTTCGGCCGAAGACCAGCCTCGAAGACCAGAGTTGCCTCGAAGAATTTTGGGGGCACCACCCAGGTGATGACCTACTTCATGACAGATTAAAAGCAGAAAGGCATCTTTAGTCATCAAGGGATGTCTGGCTAAACCGCCATTCATAACGACGACAGCATTGTTAGCATCATCTCTCGTTGCAAATGCATCTACAGTTGCGTCCTGCCAACGTTTATCAAAAATTAATTTTTTTCCCAGCATCTTTTTCACATCAGGTTCAAGAAGAAGCTGAGCTGATTCAATCAATTGATTGAATTCATCCTGAGTTAATCCTTGCCCGAAAGCTTTCACTCCCGCTTCATATTTTTGAGAAGAAAGAGGAAAACAGGATTCCGGTTCACGCTTGTAAGCGGCCTCTGTGAGCTGACTCAGGATCAGTAAAGTTGTTATCAAAGTGGTTTTCATATCTTTCTCCTATATGAGTCCTTGCTTTTTAAGTAGCACCGCTTTACGCCAAAAAACATGACGAATCTCAGACAAAAACACTGAGATCAATCTTTGTACTAGCTGTTCTAAATCAGTTTTCTTTTGTTTTGAGAGGATTAAAACATTATCAGAAAGATTAAAAACACCCAAAAGGAGGGTTTTATGAGAGCAATGAATCGCAATTTTATACTGGCCCTAGCAATGATGCCGGCGCTTGGATTCGCTTCAATACCAGTTGTCTCGTATGAGGCAAACGTACCGGTAGATCATGTATACTCTCCTGCTGGATTTGATAGTAATGATAATTCGGAAATTGTTGTTTCTGGTTTCTTGCCTAACCTTTGCTACAAAGCTCCACAACATATGGTGAATGTAAAAGATGGCAAAATTAATATTTCAATTAAAGCGATTAAAAATCAAAGAGGCCTTGGCTTCTGTGCAGATGTCATTGTTCCCTATATTGAATATGTAAATGTCGGTGTTCTTGATAAAGGTAAATACGACATTGCCGTCAACGAAAACAGCCAATGGGAAAAACGCAGTAAAATGCAAATTGCAGAAGCTAGCAGCAGCTCTATCGACGAAGCCATTTACGCGAACGTTGAAGAAGTTGTAAAAGCTGACGATGGTTCACGCAAAGTTATCCTGAAAGGCCACAACCCAAGTGACTGCTTTGAATTAAAAGAAATTGAAATTAAAGATAATGGTGTGGATGTTTACTCTGTCCTTCCTAAAATGAAACAAGTCAGAGCCTTCTGTCCTAAAAAAATGATTCCATTCTCTTATGAATTTGATGTCCCACAAAATCTGGAAGCAGATAAAGTGTTACTTCATGTGCGTGTTATGGACGGTAGATCAGTGAACGCCTTCTTTAACAATCAGCCACAAAATGAGTAACAGCTGATCGGGCCAGTAAATTAAGGCAAGAGGAGCAATCCTCTTGCCTAGTTAATATCTTCAACGAGTACTTTTGCGCATCCCAATCTTTCAAACTTGTCCTGAATATTTTTAACTGTATTCCGGATATCAGAAACGTCCAACATCGACCTGCCTAAATATGAACTCCCATTCCACTTGCGCAAAAGATATTTTGCTTCTTCGTCGGGATCAATCTGTTCATTCTTCAGCTTCTTCACAGCGAGAATTGTCGATTTATAGTGACGTTGAATTTTCTCAATTGAACTTCCCGCACTGGTTCCATTTTCTTCATCAAGTTCTGTATTGTAGTACGTTTTTTGATCAGTGTGGAAAAGATCTTTGTTGGTCACGATAAAGTCGTATCCTTCCTGGACAAGACTGTCCGCATATTTAAAAGAATAGCGGATGCGTTGAATGTCCTGACAGATATACGTTGAAGGTGAACTGTCTACTTTGAAAGCTTTTAACTGTTCACCGTATTTCTTATTGAAACGTTCAATTTTATCTCCAAAGGTTTTTGTTTCTTCGTAGCTTTTCAGCGTTGTATAACGAAGGAACTTCTCTCCCCACTCGCCATAAATCTGACCAGCAATATTTTTATAATTTTCCAGCAGAGAAACCATGTTGTCTGAACCGTCATCTGTTGCAGAATACTGACGTGGAGAAACGACTCTTCCAAGTTTTTCTTCAAGCTTTTTCAACTCGGCCAGCTTCGCATTGTAAAGATCCACTTTCTTCTGCAATTCATCGACCTTGGCTTTTTTTGCCTCTTTATTTTTTGTCGATGCAAGTTCTTCTTTAGAACCAATATCATTGAGAATTCTGGTTACATGGAATAGTGTGCGGGCACGCAATCCTTCATTAAATTCTTTTACACTCAAATTCATTGTATTCTGGAACGTAATCATGTCCATCGGATCGAACTTTTTCAACTCAACACTAAAAACATCATCCAGCATCGGAATCGCACTCACTTTTAATGACCGGTAATTGGTCAGCTGGAAACTGAGTGTTTCATAATCCTGAGCGATTGCTGAAATCATGAGTAATTTTTGAGTTTCGGCCGGGGTTTCAGCACTGTCGATTAATGTTGAATTCAAAATAGATTTTGCTTTTAGAAGCGATTTTTTAAAGGTCGACACATCTCCGACGAGAGAGACAAGCATTTGCTGATCCATTTCATCCAGGATTTTTTTCTGTTCATTTTTTTCTTTATCGAGATCCTTTAACGACTGAGTTAATTTTTCAATGTGAAACTTTACGTCTCTCAAGTCTTCTTTATTGGAGCTATTTTCCACATCCAATCCGCCCTGCGCTTCAAGCTCTTTGCGGATGTCATAGAACGAACAATTTAATTTAATGAAAGTCTGACGATCAGAATTCTTTACGAAATCAAAGCGCTGTTTAAAAATTAAATCGATCAGTTTAATGGCCGACGAAATAATGAAGCCACCACCTGCAACGATTAATCCTGTGGTATTACCCGCAAGAAGCCCAAGTTGAGTTGAATCGTAAATAAGATCTGCTGTTTGCTCAAGAACTCTGCCGTCTTCCAGATTACATTGGTTCTTTTTAATCATTGTCGAAATATTAGTGAAGAGATTTGAAAACTTAATTCCACTCAATGCACTGACAGAAGAACCTTCTTCATTGCCAGTAATCGAATTCATGATAGTGCTTCCATCAACCGTTTTATCGATAATGTTTCTTTTCTTCAATTCTTCCTGAATAGAATTAATGGACGTCAATACATCTGAAACTTTCGAGTCATCCTTTTGAAGACAATTACTTTTGAATACGTTTTTAATCGACTCCGTTTTTGCCAGAAGATCTGCAAATTTTTTTGATTCCATCGGACAGGACTTAGGTCTTTCGCCCACCACTTTGTATTTATTGATCAGAGTATTGATCTGCTCCATCTCCTGCGCCTCTGCTGTGAGCATAGTAAAAGAGATCAAGACTAAAAAAATCTTCTTCATATTTTCCTCGGTCGAAAATTCGCGTAAGAATTCAAGGAAAACAAAGCAAGGACAGTGCCACGGCTAAAATGTGAATAGAAGTGACTTGAAGAGCCTGGGAGTGTCTAAACTTTCGACACCCGCACAGCCGGTGGACAGTGGTAAATTCAAATTTATTTAATGAGCTTAATGACTGACGAATCCAGAAATTCGTTCTTACTCTCGAGATAATTTTTGTAGTGATTGCCATAGAGCTCGAGCTCTTCAGTTTTAAGCGGTCTTTTAACGACTGCCGGATTGCCCATGATCATTGAGCCCGAAGGATACTTTTTTCCTGGAGGAACAACACTTCCTGCTGCCACTACACAGTGATCACCGATTTCAGCTCCATCCAGAATAATGGCTCCCATGCCGATTAAACAGCTATTACCGATTGTACAGCCATGAAGAATTGCATTGTGGCCCACGCTCACATTAGAGCCTATAACGAGCTTATTAGCGCCCGTTACATGAAGCATAGAGAGATCTTGAATATTGGTATTTTTGCCGATGGTGATGGTGTTGATATCGCCGCGAGCGACACATTGATGCCAGAGGCTTACATTTTCTGCGAAATTCACTCGGCCAATAACATCGGCCGAGGGAGCGATATAAACTCCCTCGCCGATTGTCGGTTCAATTCCTTTGTAGGAATAGAGGGCCATTATTTTTTAGGAGTGTTATCTAGAATCCACTTTTCCTTGTCCCATGGAAGTGCAGCTACGTAAGCAGCTACGTTTTTCATGTCGTCAGGAGAAAGACCTTTTACGATTGGATTCATCGCAACGTTGATACGTGCGCCGGATTTCATATCTACAAGTTGTTTTTCAACATACCAGTCATACTGGCCGCCGATGTGAGGCGCTTTTTGAGAAGCTTTCCCTTCTCCGCCTTTGCCGTGACAAGCAATACATTGTCCGTAAATTTTTGCGCCTGCTTGAAGTTGTGGTGTGCTTAAATCAACAACAGGTGCGTATTCGATTTCTGCAACTTCTTCAGCACCAGTGTTTTCTTTTGGCGCTGTCACTTCTGCGATGACTTTTTGTTTTTCGTTGTATTCAGTTTCAACTTTTTTAAGGTCGAATTTTTCGTTGTTTACCGGAGTTGTTTTGAATGTGAAGAGGATTAGAATAAAAACTAAACCAGTCATTACACCTAAAAATACCATTAACCTTGTCATGGACTCTCCCGCCCCAAAATAAATAAAATAAAATTTCTGAATTGAGTCTCAAATTATAGAGGAATTTAAAAACCTTGGCAATTTATAAGCTCTTGATCATGCCTTCGAGAGCGTTTGAATCTTTAATTTCTGAGAGCATTGAAAGGTGCTGAGGCTTGATGAAGCCTTCTTTATGAGCATGACGAAGATATTCGAGCAATGAGTCATAGAACCCCTGAAAGTTATAAATAAAACAAGGCTTGCTATGAAGTTTAAGTTGGGACCAGGTCAAAATTTCGAACATCTCATCGAGCGTTCCCATTCCTCCGGGCAAACTCAAAAATGCATCAGACTTATCATACATAAGCTTTTTGCGCTCATGCATGCCTTCCACGATATGTAATTCTGTTAAACCGCGGTGAGCGATTTCGTAATCAACCAATGTTTTAGGAATGACGCCGATGACTTTTCCATTATTGGCCAGAACAGCATCTGCGACGGCGCCCATGACTCCGATCGTTGCGCCTCCGTAGACAAGAGCGATATCGTTTTTCGCCATGAATGTCCCCAGGGCCTTCGCCATTTCAAGATAGGCAGGAGAAAAACCTTCAGCTGAGCCACAAAAAACACATAAACGTTTCACTTAATTTCCGCCCTTTTCAAAATAGAAGAAATATTCTTTGTTCCCGCTTTTACCGAGAATAGGTGATTCACATTGTCCTGCCACTACAAAATTTTCTTTCTGGCACCACGACTTCAGCTCCGAAAGCATGACGAGTCGATGGCCTTCACTTTTAACGATTCCATTCTTATCGAGTCCGTCGCGACCGACTTCAAACTGCGGTTTAACAAGCGCGACGATTTTCCCGCCTGGTTTTACTAAATCAAAAATATTTTTGAGAACAAGTTTGAGAGAGATGAAGGATAAATCAACAACGGCAACATCTACTTTTTCACTGATCGCGAAGGGAAATTTAATATTCACACCTTCATGGTTTTCAACACGAGGATCTTTTCGCAGGGACTCTGCCAATTGATCGTGACCGACGTCAAGACAGATGACTCGTTTTGCTCCGGCCCTTAAAACAAAGTCCGTAAAACCACCGGTAGAAGCACCGACATCTGCAATGATTTTGTCTGTTACATCAACATTAAATCTTTCGAGCGCACGTTCAATTTTGTGAGCTCCCCGAGAGACGTAAAGAACATCCTTTCTCACTTCGAGTCCCTCCGCACTCACATTCTGTGAGGCTTTTTCAACTTTTTGATTTTGATAATAGACAACACCTTCATCGATCAAGAGTGCTGCTTGTGACCTGGTTGGTGCTAGACCAGCTTCGACGAGAACTTTATCTGCGCGATCTTTGCTCATAGTGAAACTGGAGTAATAATTAAATCGATTTCTTCCTGATTGCGTTCTTCATGCGAAATTTTTTTAGTCTCGCCAAGGTAGATATCAAGATTTGGCTCATTGAGTGTTTTGACAACTTTTCCGGATTGATTATAGATCTCGCCCTTGATGCGTACAAATCCGGACGGACCGTATTCGTGCACGCTTTGAACATAGTAAGCGGACAATTCTGCCTTAATTCCATTCTTCATCGAAATCATGACCTGCTCGCGTTCATCGACTTGTTCGATAGAATGCTGCTCAGTGGAGAGGAAAAACCCTTTCCCGATCCCCTTTTTATAAACAAGACTGACATTGAGTCCAATTTTTGCCTCAGCCTCGAGAGAAAAGGCGAAGATCGCCAGAAGAATGAATGAAATTTTACGCATGCAAAAATTGTAAGACAGATTCCCCCCGGCTTCAATAACTACTTTTATGATTGGCAAAAAAGCGCTCAGAGGCTATAAATTGAGGAACCAAAATTTTTCGTTTCGGGTCAATAGCTCAGTTGGTTAGAGCTCCCGGCTCATAACCGGGTGGTCCTGGGTTCAAGTCCCGGTTGACCCACCATTATAAAAGCCACTTCGGTGGCTTTTTTTATTTGCTCGACCGCTACGGTTCATTAATTCGTAATCCAACTCCCCCTTCACTTTTTGAACGACTTAATTAAAATGAAATTATTTTTTTAAGGAGATACCTAATGACTGAGCTCGACGAAGCGATCAGTGAATCAATCGAACACGCTAATGAAAGCAAATTAAATTCAAAAATTGCCATCTTTGTGGCGATTACAGCGACCTTTATGGCCATTTGTAATATCAAAGGTGGAAACATCGGCCAGAATATGGCGAAGGCGCAGGCCCAGGCCGTTAACAACTGGTCTTATTTCCAGTCGAAAAGTACAAAACAAAATTTAACGGAAAGCACGGTTGAGCTTCTCAGTTCACAATTGTTGAATACAACCAATCCAGCCGCGAAAGCAGATATTGAAAAAAAGATTGCGGCTTTCAAAGAGAAAATCGCCCGCTATGAAAAAGAAAAAAATGAAATTAAAGCAACCGCTGAAGGTCAGGAAAAAGCTTATGATGAGATGAACGTTTTCGACGATCAATTCGATATGACTGAAGCCATCTTGAGTATCGCCATTGCCATGTTCGGTCTCACTGCCTTAACTCAGAAAAAACAACTTTTTTATTTTGCTCTGATTTTAAGTACGGCTGGGTTTATTCTGGGTTTTACCGGCTTTCTCAAGATTTCACTTCATTCTGATTTTATTTCCAATATTCTCGGTTAATTAAGCAGGTGAAGAAATTCACCTGCATATCCTTTGTCTACTTCTTGCTCTCGCCCTGTGAGACTATGATGAAGACATGAATAACCCAATCCATTTTAAAGTACAGGCCCAATCGACTAGCGGAATCGATGAGAGTTGGATCTCTAAATCGATTGCTTCCGAAATAAACACCGCCATTCCTCCTGAGTTTGGTGGAATTGGTGGAGGTGCCTCTCCTGAGGATCTCTATGCTCTCGCATTGGGAAATTGTTTTTTGGCCACATTCAAAGTCATTGCTTCCAAGTCTAAGTTAGTTTTTTCAACGATTGATGTCGGTGTTGATTTGAGAGTCGATATAAATGAAGGAAAAAAACTTGTGATGAAGTCAGCACGCTTAACAGTCATTTTAAGTGGTGTTCAAAATGAAGAACGAGCTTTGAGACTTTTACAAAAAACACCCGAGCATTGCATGATTCTCAATTCCGTAAAAACATCTTTGGAATTTCAATACAGCGTGAAACCATGAGATCACTAAAGACGAGTCTTCTGCAACGTTCACCGAAGCTTTTATCGGCTACCGTGAAAATGCTTGCGAACAAGGACCTGGACAATGTTCTGGAAAATCTTTCCGAATTAAAAGGCGTTCCTCAAAAACTAGGTCAACTGATGAGCATGGATGTGACTCAGTACGTGCCTGAAGAATTAAAAGCAAAATTGAAACCTTTACAAGGCGAAGGCAAAGCACTGGAAGCAGAAATCATTCTCTCGCTTCTTAAAAAGAACCTTGGAGAAAAATATTTTCTGATTAATAATTTTGAACCCAAGGCGCTTGGGGCCGGTAGCATTGGTCAGGTTCATCGAGCTGACATTGAACAGACTCCCGTTGTTTTCAAAGTTCAGTATCCCGACATTGCAAAAAGTATTGAAACAGATATGGCGCTGCTAACTCCTCTTAGTTCAGTCTACGAATTTATCCGTCCGCAATCTAAAGATCTTTCAATTCTTTTGAAAGAAACAAGAAACATGCTTCGTAATGAACTCGACTACATCAAAGAAAAAGAGCATCTAAAATATTTCAAAGAGAAGCTAAATGAGGATGGCCGCTATATCGTGCCTGCAGTAAAAGAGGAATTTTCAACCTCTACTATTATATGCATGGAATATCATCAAGGTCAGCCTCTCCATGACTTTATTAAAAATGAAACGTCCCACTCTTCCAAAGTGGCTATTGCTGAATCGCTCTTGGATTTATTCATTGAAGAATTTCTAGAATGGGGAAAAGTTCAAACAGATCCCAATTTTGCCAATTACCTGGTGAACGAGAAAGGTCATTTAGTCCTGTTGGATTTTGGAGCTGTGAAAGACTTCAGCCCTTCATTCCGCAAACTCTATTTGTCATTGCTGGAATCAGCCTATTATCGCGATGACGAAAAAATTCTTTTCTATGGAGAAGAACTTGGATTGGTTCACAGAACTGATAATGCAGAGGCGATCGAGCTCTTTCTTCGTTTTCTAAAAGACACTCTTTCCTATTTTCATCCCGAGCAAAATCCGGTCAATTTTAAAAATGAAGCGATTACAAAGAAGCTGCTTGAAACTGGCTGGCAACTTTTTAAAGTTCAGAAAATTTCCAGCCCCCATTCGGACATGGTCTTCCTTCATCGTAAATTGGGAGGATTGTTTTCGCTCTTAAAAGAAATGGAAATTGAAATTGATCTGACGCTCTTTTGGAAAAAAATTGAAAATAAAAAGGGCGCCGTTAAGCGCCCTTTATAGAATTATTCAGGTTTCGAAATTGTACTTTGAGTGAGAAGCACTTTGCCGTTTTTGCAAAGGATGCGTCCGTTGACCTGAGCCCCTTGTTTGAGTTCAGCCGTTAGTTGATTTATAAAAGTTCCGACAGCAGCACTGTTAGAACCTAGAACAACTCTTCCGCTTGCTTGCCAGTAAACATTCTTCGCCTGAGCGCCACCGCTTAAATTCATGCGGGCATTTGCTGCAAGATTAACGTCGCCTTCAACCTGGAAAATCCAGACATCAGTATCAGTCCCTTCAATTGTCATGTCAGTCGGGATAGTTGCCCCATTTGAAAACCGATATGTCCCGGCAGGAAGAACTTTGCCACCAAGATCGCCCTTATAAGCTTCAAGTTTATCTTTGTCAGTTGTTCTGCCGGCCATTTCTTTATAAGCACCAATTAAATCTTCGCGCGCCATCGTCAGATAACTTTGAGGATCACCGACATCATCACCTGCATAAATTTCAGCAGAACCACCTTTCACATCGGCCGCATTCAATCCAATGAGAGATCTCACTCCCGGCTTCAAACCAACTTTGCCGGTGATGTTTGAACTTTGAGAAGAAGCAATTGAAATGTACGCCATCAGACCAAAGCTTTTAGCAATGCCAAGGTCCGGTGCTTTTGTTTTGTGATTAGGAACTGGTGTGACTTCTTGAGTGCTGGAGCCGCTGGTCGTTTTTACATCCGAACTGTTGGAAGAATTTTTTCCGCAGGCAGTGAGAATAAGCGCTAAGGACATTGCAATTGAAACGAACCACTTTTTATTATTCATAAGTATTTCTCCCTCTCCTTTCGTTTGAAATAAAACGCTCAAGGATAATCAGGGAGAAATACCGAGAAAAAAAATATCAAATATTCATGTGAGTCATATACTTTTTAAATGCAATCGTTAAATCTTTCCAGAAGATTGCTGATTCTCATATCAGCTCCTCTGATATTGCCATTTCTTAACTCAGAAAGTGAGCTCTGAAGTTGAGAAATCGTTTCTTCGCGTGGAACACAATTGCGATTTGGATTGTATCTAGTTCCGCTTTCCGAAAGACATTCAAGTTTTTGTGAATCAAATGTTAAATTCATACAGTGATCCATCTCGTAACCTTCATAGACTCTGTCGCCAATCGTTTCAAGACAGTTTAATTTGTTTGTATCGAAATTAAGTGTCGAACAATAAGTCAGACCACGCTTATCAAAGTACGTGTACTGCTTCACTTTATTCAAGCAGTTCGCACGATCTGATTCAAAAGTCATAGGCTTACAAATGAGATTATAGGCCGCGGTTCTGTCTGATGCATAAGACGCCGAAACCAGAAAAGAGAGCGTTAGTACCATTGCTTTCACGTGTGACCTCCTGAATATGTGGACTTCTAAAAACGATAGTTTAAAGAAAACACCCTATCAAGAGCTAACTCATCAGGATTGCTCTTTTGCCTGTCAAAAAGTTTTACACTATCTAAAACATGGTCAATTTTTATGATTCCTTTCAGGGTGTTAGACCTTCTTTTTTGGCACTCTCCCTGCACTTTTAAAGGCAGCGGGGGCTTTATGAAAATTAGAATGACACTTATAACTTTAATCATCACTTCACTGATCTCAACGACAGCAATGCCGAAGAGTCACAGCAACGGAGACATCACAAGAAATCACGTGAATTTGATTTCTAAAATGATCAAAGTTGTTCAACCAGATCTTGCAATGAAAGACAGACATCGCATTGCTTATTCTCTTTATTTGACTACTAAAAAGTATAGAGTAGATCCAAAGCTGATGATCGCTATCATCGCGACAGAAAGTGATTTTGATAATAGAAAAGTTTCTACAACAGGTGACTTGTCACTTGCTCAGATCAACACGGACATCTGGAATAAAGAATTTGAAAGACTTGGTCTTGATAAGCTCAATTCAAAAAGACTTAAAAAAGATGAAAACTACGCTCTTTCAAAGATGGCTGAGATTTTAAACATTCTAAAAAATCGTCACGCAAAAAATGACAATAAGTGGTTTGCTCGTTACCACTCACACACTAAGAAGTATAAGACTGCTTATTCAACTAAAGTTGAAAAGCGTATGAGAATGATTGCTTCAATGAACTAGGATCTAGTTTTCCACAATTCCTGAAAATACTTTCTCAACTTTTCCACACAGGTAGACGACGCTGAAATCAGCATTGAACTGAACGGCCAGTCGTCCACCTAGTGTTTCTAAAAGAATTTCATCTTTCCAGCCATAAAGTTTTGCCGCTGCAATTGCTGTAGCGGTGACGCCTGTGCCGCAGGAAAGTGTTTCATTCTCCACTCCACGTTCATAAGTTCTTACACGAAGATGCTTAGGACCAGTAGCTTCAAAGAAATTAGCATTACTGCCTTTCTCAAACATTGAGTTGTAGCGGACACTTTTACCTTTCTCAAATATCGGGTATTCGAGAAGATTGGCAACTTCAAAAACACAATGAGGAACGCCGGTATTCATGTACATTGAACTCTTGCAATCAATGCCCAAAGAAATACCGAGAGTGTTCAAGTTAAATTTTTCAACGTCGTAAAGTTCAGTCATACGGAGTTTGAATCCGTGAACCGGATCTATCTCGCATTCGTAAACGCCATTCATCGTTTCAAATTTATATTTATTTTTCTTTGAAGGCAGAATATCGTGAGCAAAAGCCGTAATGGCACGTGCGCCATTACCACACATTTCAACTTCACCGCCATCGGCATTGATGTATCTCATTTTGAAATCGTATTGCGCGCTTTTTTCAAGCAACAAAACGCCGTCGGCACCAATTCCAGTCTTGAGCTGACAAAGCTTGTGCCAGAGAGCCTTATCTTCTGCCTTGACGATGCTTTCGCGGTTGTCGATGACAACAAAATCATTTCCCGTAGCATTCATCTTGGTAAAGTTTATTTTCATCTAAGACTCTCTCCTAAAATATTATTCACAAGGAATTTATCTACCGCTACTTTTTTAGCCCGATAAATCATGACCGGCAACCCCGTTTCGTTATCTTGTCGATCGTTGAATTTCTGAAAAATGATCTGACCTGAACGTGTCATTTCCACAACACTTCCACCGCGGGAGTTGTCGCTGATAACGATATTATCATCAGGAAGAACCTGAAAAGTACCGTTAATTTTATTGAGCCCAAATTGCGGATGATTTAATCTGAACGTCCAGACCTTTTTCTTCAGGAACACATCGTATTCATTTAATGTCGTAAAAGGCTGGTCTTCTTCAAGATTGATATTTTTGTAAACGGTCAGATGGCCATTGGGAAGAATTTGAGCGTCATGAAACCCATAATCTTCCAGCTCTAAAAAGTCGTTATCAAAAATGTGCTCTATTTTCTTTAATGTCGGATCGAAAATGACGAGGCGACCGAGACCATTGAATGTCACCAGTAAATTCCCTCTCTTCATATAAGGAAGGAAAATCTCCATAGCATTCGGTGGAATTTCTGAAATCGCATTAAGATGCGAGAACTCATGAGTTGCCGGAACGGGATATGTGTTCTTGTCCATTTGAAAGGGCATTGCTGGTAACAAACTTTCCTGATGAAAAAGAGGAATAATCTCTTCTTTGTGATCTGCAAGGCTCCATGAAGCAAGAAGATTTCCTTTTCTGTCCGCTACGTTGATGACGTCAAAACGGGTGTCATAAGTTTTCCATCTTTGGATGACTGAAGACAAAAAATAAATTTTAGTTTCATCACGGGAAAATCTCAGTTCGTGATGAACCCATTGGGGAAAAGTAAATTTTTTGTTATTTCGTGAATCATACAAGGAAAGCGCATGCAAATCGAGCCCAAGCCATTCGCCGTTGCTGGCAAAAGCGCAGGTAAATCCCGGATAGGCCGCAACAAGGGCCCCTGCTTCATTATAAAGCCGGCAGTCCAGCTGATAGTAGTTAGGCGTATCCTGTTTGCCCCCAATCAGCAGCCAACTCAACCAGAAATAAATATGAAGCAAACCGAAAATTTTCAAGTGACTCCACCATCAGGACAAAATGATACCGATTTATAAAAAGTTTACGCGAATCGGGGCCTTGGTGAAACCAAAAACTTAGTGTTTTAGTGGCACGAGCATTGCTTTATGGAGATTGCTGACCAGGAGAGAGACTGGACAGTTTTTTCAGAGGGGGAAAAATGAATTTCAAACATCTGGTGCTCAGTGCACTTCTTCTTTCATCACAACTTCAATTAGCACAAGCAGATCAAATCGGATGGGGTGACAGACCCGGTCCCGGCAGAGGTGAAGGTCGGCCTGAAATTCCCGGACAACCTGGACGGGGAAATGGGCGTGGCGAAGGGCGTGGAGATGGGCGCGGTGACGGAAGAGACGATCGCGGAGACCGGCCGACAGATCCATGGGGCAACGGCAGTTTCGGTTCATCAGTTGTAGAAGAACAAATCCAAAATTATTTCCAAGGTCAGAGTGTTTTAGACTTGCTCTCTGATTCCTATACCCGCATGCAACTTCAAGGTCGTCGTCTTCGCGATATTACAATCGTCGCAAGTACACAAGAAGGCAACGGTAGGGCTTCACTTGTTCTAAATGGTCAATCACTTGAAAGTTCTCAAGTCGTAGCAAGACAAATGTCTTCATACACTTTCAGAGTTGATCCATTTGCCAATGAAGTAGACCGAACACTAAGAAGAATTGAACTAAGCATGCAGGGACGTTTTTATGTTGAAAAAGTTATCTTTAATCTCCTTGAGACTTCTGGTCCTAATGGCCCTGGCCCTGGCCGTCCACCTGAAGGCCCAGCAGCTGAAGTTATCAGACAGCAGCTTAACGAAAGAATACAGCAGGAAGGTGGCCTAGAACTATTCAGAATGTTTAACCTGGGAATGGAAAGACGCGGACAAGCGGTTTCAAGAGTGACAGTTCTGGCAAGAGCGCAGCGCGGATTTGCCCAGGCTTCATTAATGGTTAACAACCAGCAATCTGGAATTGCACAAACACTTGGTATGGGTCAGTCGCGAATCACTTTTGATCTTCAACCAGGAATGCGAATCGGTGATCAAGTACAGGGCCTTCGTTTATACTTCAGAGGTGATCTGCAGATTGATGAAGTCTCGATTGAATTCGACAGACGTGGCGGTGGCGGATTCCCGATCCCTCCAATGGAAAGAAGAATTGAGCAAATCGTGAATCAACGCTTATACGATACAAGCGGAGTTGCTCTCTCTCAACTGATGAACCTCGACAGAAGATTTGATGATAGAGTTGTAGATTCAGTGGAACTCGTACTAAGAAACAGTGATATCGGCGTAAGACTAAAACTGTGCCAGGTAGTTGCTGATCGATTCGCCACTGTTAACTGCGCGGCTCCTGTCACAATCTCTTCAGGTGCTCAGGTTGTCAGACTTCAAGGTGTAAACCTCGCAAGACTTAGAGAAACTCAACTCTCTACAAGAATGGGAATGATTGATATCGAGAGAATCGCTATCATCTTCAGATAAGTACTAGATAGATTTTCCGCACACACTGAAAAAAGAAAGGCCCGGATGATCCGGGCCTTTTTTTATTAATGTGATTCCACTTCCTGCCCGCGCGATGTAAAAGAAAAACCATGAGTCCCCATCGTTCCCACCATCACCGATTCTATCACCGGGGTCGAAACTTTCGTAGCAGATTTCCATTCAACAATAAAATTCGCGCCTGTTCCACCGCTGAGATTATCAGTAGAGATAACAAAATCTTTTGTAGCCATTTTTCCCAAAGAAAAAGTGCCGTCTATGAAATTCTTTTTCAAAACACCATTGGTGTCGTAATAAGCGACACGGGTAATAGTGATAGGTTCTTTTTCCGAAGTGTTTCTAAGACTTAAAGTGGCCGTGAGATGAACCAGACTTTTTTCATGTTCAACATAGATACTAGAATAAATCGGAACATAAACCGTTTGTCCCATCAGCCAGTTGGCGTGGCCCGTTGACTGTGGATGAAATTCAGTTGCCGTAGGCAATTCATTTTTAGAAGCAGTTTTTTGTTCAGGCGTACAAGAAATCGCAAGAATCAAAAGCATAAAAAGTGTAGTTAATTTCATTGTTCTCTCTATGTTTATTAAAATTATTTTTGGCACTTTTGAGTTGGTGGTAATGGAAGTTCATCGTATTTCGCAGAGAAATTTTTCAGCTCTTTTACTTCTTTGTCGCAAATAATGAACTCATGCATAGCTCTTTTAACTTTCTTGTCGCCCTGACAATCTGTCAATGAGTTGCTTTCATCAATGAGCACTTTCATCGCTACCCACGATCCCCACTTCTCCTCATGAATTTTTCCATCGACATCGATTTTGTCTTTGCAACTAGACTCTTCATAAAAACGCTGCAGATCGAGACGCTTTTTCATTACATAAGTAAGCGCTTCCTGCTTTGTCGCAAAAGTCATATTCATCAGCATGGGAACAAGAGCAATGAGAGCAAGATGTTTCATCGTGGATCCTATAGTTTAAAATTGAAGTGAATCTGATCCACAACGTGGTTCATTCCTTCCAGTTCACGTTTTTCGTCCATATAAGAAAATTGCACAGGCGCATTTTCCTGGAAGATGAAGCGCTGAGGTTTGAAAAAGAAATAAGAATAATCCGGAAGCGCGGTTTGAGTATCGAATATGAAACTAGCCTGGATCACTCCATAATAATTGCACAGCCCTTCAGCCCATACGTTATTTGTCACAATGCCCATGACTTTGTTGAAAAGATAAGTGAGCTCTTTGGGATTTTCTCCCTTGTGCATGTAAAGACTGTTTTCCCCAAGATCAATTTTGGCAAATAACTCCGAAATCAATTCTTCATCCTGCTGAGACCAGATGACAAATTTTTGACCGTTGAATGAATCGAAAAATCTTTTCCAATGCTCGATTTGTTTTGTGACATTCACAAGATTGTCGAGCATGACCATGACAAACTTTGGTGGCTCCGGTTCCTGGAACAATTGTTCTACTGGAGCTACCTTTTGTCCTTCAGTTCGTACGCGGGAAACTTTCAAATCCATCAGTGGTTTGTTCAAATAGAGTTCAAGAAGTTTTACACATTTTCTTTCGAGCGACGTGTTTATAGGTTCAGGAAATTTATTCGTGAGCAGATGTTTGTTCCAGCCTACTCCGTACCCTACTCTTTCTTTTGCCCTGAAGTTGAATCCCAAAAAAGCAGAGTTGAAAGAATTTTCCAGATCAAAAAAGAGATCGATGTTGAAAATATCGTGCAGGTTCGCACAATAGTGATGAGTCTCGATGAGATTTAATTTGGTCTTCGGTCTTTCAAATGCGCGAAGCTTAAAGGGAAGAAACTGATACGCCAAAGAAGTCCCCTCTTCACATACCAGAAATAATTCCGCAGTTGGAAATTCTTCGCTGACGGCGATGAGAAAAGGAAAAAGATTGAAACAATCATTCAGCGCAGGAGGACATTTGATGAGAATTTTTCTAATCGGGTCTTGTGTTAATTCCATTGCGACGGATCCTTAAATCTGAAATCAAATAATTCTTTAAAGTCTGAGAGTTCAGGATTGGGCGGAACTGCCCTCACCATTTTTTTTAGTTTCGCCCAGTCGAGATTGCGATTAAGCAGATCGCTCTCAATCTTGTATTGTTCACAGCGGTCAAATTTTTGCTTTGCCTTAGTTATTAAACCATTGGCACCAATGATATTTTCATCGCGGTAATGAATCATCGCCGCCGCAACTTGAATCACGGCCCAGTAAACGTTGCGAACCTGGTTCGGTTCTTCTCGCCAGTGGTCTTCAAGTTCTTCGTGGCACTCCCAGTATTTCTGAGCGTTAAACAGGCGGATTCCCTCTGCGATTGTCTGCAAATGTGTCTGATCAAATTGGGACATGTTTTTTGCCTGTTTGTTTCTTTAAGAGTAAGCTTTCTTCACTGTTTAATCATATCTATTCTATCGTTAAAACTGGATTATCGTTATGTCGGAAATTTCTGATCAGATTCAAACCCTAGTACCTGAGTACGTTCGTAACCTACAGGTGTATCAGGCCGGAAAACCCATTGAAGAACTCACTCGCGAACGCGGCTTAACCCGCATTTCCAAGCTGGCCAGCAATGAAAATCCCCTTGGGCCATCACCTTTTGCCATTCAAAAGATGACTAATGCACTCTGGGAAGTCCACCGTTACCCTGACATGAATGCCTACGCCCTTAAATCGGCGCTGGCAAAACTTTATAAATTGAAAAAAGAAAATATCATTCTGGGCAACGGCTCAGAAGGGATCATGAGTTATATTGCCCGTGCTTTTGTTCAACCAGGCCATGAGATTCTTACCAGCGAAAATACATTCATTGGTTTTTATATTATCGCCAGAAGTGTGGGAGCACATTTAAAAACAGTCCCGCTTAAGAACTATCGCTTCGATGCAGAAGCTCTCGCTAAAAACATTACTCCAAAAACGAAAATCATCTACATCTGCAATCCGAACAATCCAACCGGAACCTATATCACAAAAAAAGAATTCGATACTTTGATGTCACACGTGCCTTCACATGTGCTTGTCATTCTAGATGAAGCGTATTTTGAATTTGCACGCGAAACCGAAGATTATCCAAATTCGATGGATTATCGTTATGACAACGTGATTACTTTGCGCACGTTCTCTAAAGCCTATGGCCTTTCCGGCATAAGAATCGGTTACGGTTTCGGTCATGAAGATTTGATTGCGAATTTACATAAAGTGAAAATGCCTTTTGAGCCGGGACTCATCGCTCAGATGGGTGCTCTCGGTGCGATTTACGATAAACCGCACTTGAAGAGAACAGTTGTTAATAATAAAAGACGCTACACAGAGCTTTTTGATTTTTTAACCAAGCATCAATTTAATCCGATTCCGTCTGTCGCAAACTTCATTGCTTTTAAAACAGGATCGGAAGAAGCTTCACGCTATCTTTTCGATAAGCTTCTTGATCATGGTGTGATCATTCGTCAGCTTAAGGCCAATGAAATGCCGGAATTTGTCCGCGTTTCTCTTGGAACGAAAAGAGAGATGAGCCATTTTTTTAAGGCCATGGAAAATGTGTTGCCTGAATACAACAAACGTTACGGGAGACCGAAAGCATGAAAGTAGTAACCTATATCCACTATCACGATTTAGGTGTTTCAAAGCGACTGGGCATTTTGATGGATGATAACAAAATCCTCGATCCCAATCTGGTCTTTGCCTGCGATTTTGAACGCGAAGGAAGATATAATTTTCGCGAAAGAGCTGATCATCATTGCCCGAGTTCACTTCATGCTCTGTTGACTCTCAAAGAAAATCCTCTCGAAATTCTACACACTGCTCTTGGACTCAATATCTTTCTGGAAAAAGTCGGACAACCTACTTTGAAAGATGGAACAAAATATTTAATCGACTTATCCACATCCAACGTCGCGCTGGATGCACCTTTGGACAAAATTGCAACTTACCGCGACTTCTATGCGCATGAAAAACATGTCGAGACTGGATTCAAAAAGCGCGGCGAAAAAATTCCTGAAGCGTGGTATGAAATACCGGCCTATTACAAAGGGGCAACAGCTGGTTTCATCGGACATGGTGCTGAAATTCTCTGGCCTTCTTACACCGACATTTTGGATTATGAACTTGAACTCGGAATGGTCATCGGCCTCGATGGCTATAACATCCGCGAGAAAGAAGCTCACAAGCATATTTTCGGCTTCACCATTCTCAATGATATTTCCGCTCGCGATATTCAAAGAAAAGAAATGCAAATTCGCCTTGGCCCGGCCAAAGGAAAAGATTTTTGCTCTATTATCGGCCCAGTCATTACAACGATCGATGAATTCAGCTCAAGCGAACCCAATCTTTTAATGACTGCAAAAGTGAATGGCGCTGAATGGTCGCGAGGTTACTCTGGCGATTGTCATTTTTCATGGGCAGAAATGATCGCTCACGTCTCGAGAGATGAATGGGTCTGTTCGGCCGATTTATTTGGCTCAGGAACAGTCGGAACAGGATGCGGACTTGAACTCGATAAGTGGATCAAGCCCGGAGATATTCTTGAACTGGAAATTGAAGGCATCGGTAAGTTAATAAACAAAGTTGGCAGCAAAGCTGTCTATAAATAGGGAGCCGTATGGAAAATTTTAAAACATCAGGCATTCACACTAAGCAAGCTCACGTAAAAATTCCGGAAGGACTTTTTGAAGAAGAGCATGGACGAAAAGGATTTTTCGGGCGCGTCTCTCACCTTTACCATCAAAAAGCACCTGTTGGCTGGACGAACATTGAAGGCGATCTAAAGCCTCGCTGTCAGCCGCCAATGTACAATAATAAACTTCCTAAAAATGTTTTCACTCCGATTCTTGAAAACAGTGATTGCATTATCAGTCTCGGCCATTACACAGAATCATTTAAGAATTTTTATCGAAGCGCTGACTTTGATGAAATGATTTTCATTCACGACGGTACTGGACGCATTGAAACGATTTACGGGCACCTCGACTACGTTCGCGGCGATTATATTATTTTGCCAAGAGGAACGACTTATAAGCTGTACCTTAAAACAGAGACTAAAATTTTTAAAGTTGAATCGAATTCTGAGTTTGAACAACCGGATCGCGGAATGATGGGGCCCAATGCACTTTACGATCAATCAGCATTAAAAGTTCCTGAAGCTGCCGTAGGGTCAGAGCAGGATAAATCAGAATACAAAGTTGAAATAAAACGCCTTGGCGAAATAACAACGGTTACCTATCCATTTAATCCTCTGACTGTCAGTGGATGGAAAGGTTCACTTTATCCATTTAAACTTTCTATTTATGATTTTTGTCCGGTCATGAGTCACCGTTACCACATGCCTCCAAGTGCACACACGACATTTGTTTGCAAAAACTTTGTTATTTGTTCATTTGTTGAAAGACCACTTGAAGACAGCGAAGTTCATGGCGTTTTAAAAGTTCCTTTTTATCATTCGAATATTGATTTTGATGAGGTTCTCTTTTATCACCAGGGGAATTTCTTTTCGCGCGATAATATCGATGCAGGCGCTTTAACGTTTCATCCGCAAGGGATTCACCACGGCCCACATCCAAAAGCATTCGCCAACAGCAATGCCAAAACCTATACAGATGAATATGCCGTCATGGTCGATACAAAAAATCCATTGAAGCCGACAAAATGGTTCAGTGAGAATGAACTTAAGGATTATTGGAAAAGCTGGATGACTAAGTAATATTTTTATATTGCGACTGAATCAGGTCGTGCACATGAACGGCCAGCTCTGATTTAGTCGCAAATTCTTTTGCCTCAACAACATCAAGTACTGACAACTCCACCTCAACTCTCTTTTTTGAAAATAGTGCAAGGGCATGTTCAAAAAAAGGTTTATCGCCAAACCAAAAAACCAATTCATGATTCTTCTTGGAGACTTCTTCTCCATCGAGTTTTCTATAATTAAGACAGAGGGGCAAAATTTCCGCATGCGAATCGATTGCGGCCTGAAGCATGGGCGGCTTAAAAGGATAAACCTGTGATCCATCAGTGCTTGTGGCTTCGGGAAAAACTGCAACATTCAATTTATGTTTTAAGGCATGAGTCAGCTCTTTTACTTCTTTGTGAATATTGCGGCGATTTTTGCGGTCGACAAAAAGACATCCGCCCAACATGCAAAGATGTCCGAGAAAAAAAGTTCGTTTCATTTCTACAGAAGTGACAAAGCATGTAGGAAACCGCGAGCTGATAATGAACACATCCATATAAGACAAATGATTGCTTACGATAAGTGCGTGATCCGGAATTGTGGCCGTAAGATTTTTTTGAACGACATTGATACCAATAATGGTGAGCGCCGCACGCGATACATAAGAAACCAATACAGTGAGAAATGGTCTCGCCTTGTTTATTTTAAAGAAGCATAAAGCATAGATGCAAAGAGACAAGATCATGTAAATGAACAATACGATGGCAAAGACGATAAATTTTGGAATGGCCCTGAACATACAAAAAGTATACTCTTGAAAAGATAAAAGGAGTTCAAAATTATGAACATGAAGACATTTGAAACAACCGGTGCTTTTGCAGATAACTACAAATTTCTTATTGGCTCAATCTTGCCAAGACCAATTGCTGTTGTTTCAACACTCAACAAAGACGGAACAAACAATGTCGCGCCTTTTTCTTTTTTCACGGCAGTTTCTGCTAAGCCTATGATCATTGCCTTTTGTCCGATGATCCGCTCAAGTACCGGCCAGATGAAAGATACGCCGATCAATATTTTAAGAGAAAAAGAATTCGTCGTAAATTTTGTGCATGAAGATCTCGCTCAAAAAATCAATATGACTTCGACAGAACTTCCCTACGGTGAAGATGAATTTAAATTTGCAGGGCTGACTCCTCTTGATTCAGAAGTCATAAAGGCCAAGCGTATAAAAGAAAGTCTCATTCAATTTGAATGTATCTTCCGTGATCAGCTCAACTATGGCGATCTTCCGGGAGCTGGGCAGCTCATCACTGGTGAAGTTGTGAGAATTCATGTCGCTGAAGAAATTATGGAGAATGGAAAAATTATCACTCAAAAATATAAACCAGTCGGCCGGGGTGCGGGAAACGACTGGTTCAGATGTGATAGTACTTTTGTTCTTGAACGATTAATGGCGGCGCAAATTCAAAAGTGATTGTTCGTCAGCATCGAGAATACTACCCGAATAAAGATCTTTAATCTCAACCCAGACGTCGAGATTGCAACCTTCTGTCAGCGCCACTGCTATTGAACGGTCAGTTGATGTATCATCTGGAGAAGGATTGAGCAGAATCATGTCGGCCGTTGCATCAGGGTTTTTGCAATTTTCCATATGCATTTGCCAGTAAACAACAGGAATTCCTCCCGCGATGTAATCCATGACATAAACTTTTTCCCCGGCCTTATATTCTATGCCTTCTGGAAAAGTAATGGTCTGATTTAATTTGTAGGTTTGATAGAGTTCCAGGTCTGTCCACTGAAGAGCCTCTGCATGAGCGAGAGAAGCAAAAATTACCATTAATACTGCGATCATTTTTTTCATTTTGTGACTCCATTCATTATCTGAAAAAATTCCGGAAAAGATTTACTTACACAATCAGCGTTGGCAACAGTACCACCTGCACCTGCACGCAAAAACAGATAGGCAACCATGACCATGCGGTGATCGCGCGCCGTTGTCAGGTCGGCAGGCGCAGCAGGTCTGGAAGGTCCCGTTATTTTTATTTCAGCACGACTTTCATCAAATTGAAAAGGAACAGACAGCGCCGTCATTATTTCCAAGAGTTCGTCCAGTCGGTCACTTTCTTTGTGACGAAGAACTGAAAGATTCGTTAAAACGCTCTCTCCTTCGATTTGAGAAGCGAGAAACAGGAGCGCTGGGACAAGGTCAGGATAACGGCTTCCGTCGACGTTAAAAGGCTTCAGGCGGTTTTTAGAACTGGCCCTCAAACCTTGCCCGGTCCATTCCAGGTCTGCTCCTGCAGCTATCGCAATATCAATAAAAGCCGAATCACTCTGATACACATCTTTCTCATGGCAATTGGTGATAAGAACTTCGCCGTCTACTAACGCAAGGGCAAGAGGATAACTGAGAGAACTGAAGTCCACTGGTACATCGAGGGAATTTTTCTTCAAGCTTTCAGCGAGAATGAATTTCGTCATTTCAAGATAAGTTTCCGAAGCTTTGACATTCACCGGAACAACGGTGAGCGGAAGATTTGAGAAAGCAAGCATCATGGCCGAAGCAAATTGAGTGCTTTTGCCGCAATCAATCTCCAGTCGGGATGTATTCTGCATGCTGGCCGGGCCTTTGATTTCAATCCATGCACCATTTCTGTTTACAGCAACATCAACATTGAGATCACGCAATGGCTTAAGTAAATCCTCCATTGGACGTTCGCTCATTTTTTCACTGGGAAAGAAACGGTAAGTCTTCTTCCCACGCGCGAGAAGTGCCATCAGAAAACGATTAGTCGTTCCACCATCGCCAGTGTGAAGATCGACGGTGTCACCCGCGGTTTCGCTTTCACATTGCGGAAAAGAATTTATAAAAGCGACACTCGAACCAGTTCGACGAATTTTCAGTCCAGCTTTTTCAAGACAGTCCAGCATCGTCAGAACATCAGTTGAATCAGGAAGATGATTGATTTTAAAACCGCCACCGCGAATCGCTCCGATAATAAGCGCGCGGTTGGCGTGTGATTTACTCGTTGGTAATTCGATTACTGCGTGAAAAGATCCAGGCTCAACTTTATAAAGTGAATTTTTTAAGTTCATCTTTATTGGCTTCCAGCACGTTTTGAATTTCTTCAAAAGTTTTGCGTTCGACCTGAGCGTTGCCGATGTCGTTAACTAAAACGAGATCGATTGAGCTCAAAGCTGAAATCTTTTTGTCTTTTTGAAGATACGTCATGATCTTATCAATCGGGAATTCCTTATTGAACCAAGGAGGATTTTTTCCCGGAATACCAAGCGCATTTTTAAGCGCTATAATATCGTTAATATTTTTCTCTGAACCAAACACCTTAAAGACAAGAACCATTCCCCACATGACAGCCTCGCCGTGAGGGAGATTGTAAATAAACTCCAGGGCGTGGCCAAAAGAGTGGCCAAGGTTCAGAATTTTTCTGATACCTGTTTCTTTGAAATCTTCATCCGTAAGTTTTTGCTTATAGTTTGCGCAGGCATTGATGATTTGCTCAACCGGAGCTTTTTTAATCGCGAGATCATAAATACCATAATCTAGAAAACAATATTTTAAGACTTCGCCCATGCCGCTTGATTTTTCAATTTCAGGAAGTGTTCCTAAAAACTTAGGGCAGATCCAGACATTTTGAGGCATGTGATAAGCGCCGATGAGATTTTTGCCAGACTTTGAATTGATTGCAACCTTCCCACCGATGGAAGCATCAACCATTGAGAGAAGTGATGTCGGAACAATTGACCAATTGATCCCTCTTAAAATTGTCGCTGCTACAAAACCTGCAAAATCAGAAACAGCACCGCCGCCGATAGCAACCAGGTGTGCGTTTCTGTGAATTCCCTTATCGAGAAAAAATTCAATTGCATTCTGAAAATCATTAATGTTTTTTACTTTCTCTCCATCAGGAGATTTCCAGAAAATAACTTTCTTGTTTTCGATTTTTTCAATCACTAAATCTTTTGCGTAATGACTCCAGATCTGATGATCGACAACAAGTAATACCGTATCAGTATCAAGCTTGCTGATTTCATCGATAATATTTTCCAGTTCAACATTTTTAATAGCTGTTTTCATTTTTCAGTTCCAGTGCAATTTTAGATTGCGTAAGCGTTTTGTCTTAAAAAGTGATCCGCGAGAACGATCTTCACCATGGCCTCAACTACGGGAATTGCACGGGGAATAATACATGGATCATGTCTTCCCTCTTTTGCTTTTTCACCAACAGTTGACGTGGGCTTGAACGTGATGGTCATCACCATTCGTTCACCGTTTGAAATCCCGCCTTCCATTCCTCCGAAAGAAGAAGAGTTGGCCGACACAGCTGAGCCGGTCATGTTTGCCATTTCTTCACCGAGACCATAGGAAAATGAAACAACAGCTCCGATTGAAAGAAGTGCTTTCGCGAAATCCGCTTTCAATTTATCAAAGGCCGGTTCCCCAAGACCAACGGGACAATTGTCCACGATGATTCTTACTGTTCCTCCGACGGATTCCCCTTTCGATTTCAAATCTTCAAGGTAGTTTTTTATTTCGTCGTTTTTAGTCGTATCTGGATAGGAATAAGGCCCGAAAGATGAATTCAAATTCTCCGGAAGGGCACTATAAGCAAATGGACCCAATTTGGAAACAAAAGCTTTCACTTTCACTTGAGGAAGAATGAGACTTGCGAAATATCCGGCTATAACACGCGAAACAGTTTCTCTTCCTGATGCGCGTCCACCGCCTCGGTGATCGCGAATTCCATATTTTAATTGTGTTGTTTTATCTGCGTGGCCCGGACGATAGTCGTTTTTTAGTTTATCGTAGTCTGCGCTTTTCTGGTTCGTGTTTCGCACGATCACTGCTATCGGTGTGCCTAAAGTTTTTCCCTCGAATATTCCAGAAAGAACTTCCGCTGTATCAGATTCTGCGCGCGCAGTTGTTCCCGCAATTTTGCCGGGAGCACGACGATCAAGCTCACTCTGAAGCGCTGTTAAATCAAACGAGAGATTGGCGGGAACTCCGTCAATCACTACTCCCATAGCAGGGCCATGTGACTCGCCAAAGCTCGTCAGAGAAAACATTTTACCAAAGCTATTTCCACGCATATGATGACCATTATACTCAGAGGCACGGGCCTATTACAAGGAAGAGAAAGCCATGTATTTGCCAAGCTTTAGGCATTTAATTGAAATTGAGGCCATGAAAACTCAAAATCAGAATGATTTAGCAGCTATTGCCAATGAAGAAAAAAGAATATCCGACCTAGAGCTTCTCAGAGAAAATCGTCGCCGGAACATCACAAGCCTTGATGAAGAAGTCAAAGCGATGAAGCTTATCGAAAAACAACTTGAAGTTGAATCTCTCGAATTAAAACACAAGCGCACCAAAGAACAGCTCGACATGCTCACCAGCGAAAAAGAGATCAAAGCAATGGAACACCAGCTGGAAGTCATGGCGAGTGATCTCGGTCAGAAAGAAGAAAATTATTTTTCTCTGCTCGAAAGATCTGAAGCAATTGCTGAAGAAAAAAAGGAAGCTGAAGAATTTCTAAAAGGCTCGGCCAATACAATTGAAGATATCAAAAAAGAAGTTGAAGTCGAAAGACAGAAATTCAATAAGCAGATTGAAAATAGAAACTTGAGAATTATCTCTCTGGAAGATCAATGTCATCCGGCACTCCTTAAGTTTTATAAAGAAATTGAAAAGAAGTTTGCGCCCAAAAAAGCTGTCGCTTTTTTGATAGATAAAAAATGCTCAGCCTGCTTTGTCCAAGTGGATTCCATGTTCAAAACCGCTCTGGAAGAAGGACGCTCAATGGAAACATGTCCAAATTGTGGTCGTTTTCTCATCCCTGAAACAGCAAAAATTTATGTTTAGTTTTTTCCCTTTCCTCCGATAAGAACTAAAACTCATTTAAGGACGGAAGCTAATGAAATACTTGCTGTTATTTTTGTTAACCCTTTCATCAACTCTGGCATTTGCAGGATACGAAAACACTAAATGGGGTGAGTCCATGGACTCAATCAAAAAGAAATATCCTGACGGAAAAGAGCTTCCCACGCAAAATGGCCTGGTGACTTATTACGTAATCAAAGAAATTGCGGACAATCCAGATTCCGTAGTTCAATTTAATTTTCATGAAAACAAGCTTATGCAGGTAACGATTCTCGTTCACGCTGTGAAACCACTTACGGAAGAAGAAGCCGAAAAAACGTTGGCCACTCTAAAACAAAAGCTATCACTCAAATATAAAGCGAAAGGCGAAGATATGGCGGATATGCCGGTCACGCTTTTTTCACTTCCTAAGGGTGATATGATTATGGCTTCAAAAACAAAGGTGCTGGACAAGGGTTATGCCCCTTCTCTAGTCTATGGAAATAAAATCTATCTTCAAAAACTAAAATCAGTGATTGAAAAATCTGTAAAGCTTGAAGGCCTTTAACAGGCTCCGCTCTTTAATTTAGCAAATGGAAGTGCTAGGCTTTTGGCATGACTGGTTTAAGCGAAAAAGAAGCCTTAAAAAAACTGCAATTGAATGGACCAAATATCATCAAGCAGGAAGCTGGAAGATCCGGCTGGATCGTTTTGTTGGAGCAATTCAAAAGTCCTCTAGTCATTATTCTCATTTTCGCTTCTCTCATCGCTTTCATGCTTGGTGAAGTCAAAGAGTCTCTCGCTATCGGCACCATTCTGGTTATAAATGCTCTCGTTGGTTTTTTTCAGGAATACAGAGCAGAGACTTCCATTGCCGCTTTAAAAAATTTAACGGCTCCGCGGGCAACAGTTCTAAGAGATGGAATAAAAATACTTATACACGCGGATAAAATTGTCGAAGGTGATGTTCTCTTGCTTGAAGCAGGAGATATTGTAGCTGCTGATGCAAAACTGCTGACTTCTTCACGCTTGCAGATCAATGAAGCGATACTCACCGGAGAAAGTGTCCCGGCCTTAAAAAAAATCAGTGAAGACAAAAGTGGCAAGGTTTTCATGGGTACATCTGTAACCAATGGAACAGCAGAGGCAGTCGTCATTGCCACCGGTATGTCAACGCAACTCGGGCACATTGCTCATCTTATTTCTACTGCCAAAGTAGAACTCACCCCCTTGCAAAAACAACTCGAAGAATTGGGAAAAACTCTGCTTTATCTTTGCATTGTTATTGTACTGCTCGTTGCGCTCATTGGATTTTTTCGCGGAATTTCCGGTTCGGAACTTTTGATTTTTTCCATTTCTCTTGCCGTAGCGGTGGTCCCTGAAGGTCTGCCCGCCATTGTGACTGTTGCATTGGCCCTTGGAGTGGAAAGACTGTCTCGCAAAAAAGCATTAATCAGAAAATTACCCAGCGTTGAAACATTGGGAAGCGTTTCCATCATCTGTACAGATAAAACCGGAACGCTGACAACTGGAAATATGCGTGTTCGTGAACTGTGGACAACAGAAGATGATTCTTCTTTGCTGATCAAGGCGACGTCATGTTGTGATGCTGAACTTTTCAATGAATCTGAGGAAGGAACAGGCGATCCAACAGAGCTCGCAATTTTAATAGCAGCAAGAGAAAAAGGAATTTCCAGAAAATCGATCGAAGAAAAAAATGGTCGTAAATCATCCGAACCTTTTGATTCCGAACGAAAACGAATGTCTATTTTTAGAAATGACGGAATAAATTATGTTAAAGGTGCGGTTGAAAGCATCTTGAGTATTTGTACTTTGGATGAAAATCAGAAAAAGGACATTCTCAAACAAACAGAAAAAATGACGGACAAAGGTCTGCGCGTTCTGGCCGTAGCCACAGGGAAAACGGCTGAAGAAAAAAATCTCATCTTCTCCGGACTACTGGGCATTGCAGATCCACCGCGACCTGAAGCTATGGAGGCCATCAGTCTGGCAAAAATTGCAGGAATTACTCCAATCATGATTACTGGTGATCATCCTCATACTGCAGCTACCATCGCCAAAGAAATGGGATTGATTGAAGAGAATGAAAATCCTGAAGGAAAAGTTCATAGCCGGGCGACTCCGGAAGAAAAATTACAGCTCGTTCGTTTCTGGAAAGAAAAGGGACATGTTGTTGCGATGACAGGAGATGGAGTTAATGATGCTCCAGCCTTAAGAGAAGCTCACATTGGAATTGCCATGGGCAAGCAAGGAACAGAAGTCACACGCCAGGCAGCTGACATCATTCTTACGGATGATAATTTCGCTACGATCGTAGCAGCTGTTCACGAAGGCCGCGGTATATATCAAAACATTCGCAAAGCCGTTATGTATTTACTCATGGGAAATCTCGCTGAATTGTCTCTCGTTGTTGGGGCGATTCTTTTGGGGTTGCCTATTCCGCTGCTGGCTTCACATCTTTTGTGGATCAACATCGTCACAGACGCTCTACCAGCTTTGACTTTATTGATGGATCCTCTCACTGAAGAACTCATGCAGGAAAAGCCAAGATCGCCAAAAGAAAAGATGGTTGGAAAAAAACAGTGGATGCAGATTTTTACTGTTGGATTTATCGAAGCGACTTGTTGTCTTATCCTTTACGCCTATCTGTTAAAAAGCCACAGCATAGCATCGGCTAGAAATATTGTTTTCACCACATTGGTTGCAAGTCAGGTCTTGAGAACTTTCGGAACTCGTTCCAGAACCCAGGTTTTCTGGAAACTCGGCGCTTTCAGCAATCTATGGCTTATCGTTGTCTCTATTATGACAATATTTATACAGGTAGCCTTACATTACATTCCGTTGACGCAAAAAATGTTCGAATTAGTTCCGCTAACCCTTGAAAACTTTGAACTCATTCTACCGGTTGCGCTCATCCCGATAACTTTAATTGAGATGAGAAAAATTCTGTTTTCAAAGCACTAACCGCCTGGCCTATTCCTGACAGAAATCTAACGAACGAAAGATTGCTTTCACCCTGCATTCTCTGTTAAAAAGCCCGCATCAAACCAATAAGGAGATTTCATGAAAACGATTCTTGTCGCTTTATCTGCTCTAGTCATGGCCAATGCCCACGCTTTTGATTGCAAACAAAACGAAGCTCAGTTTATCGGAAAAGTGAGCGATCTTCGCGTTGTAAAAATCGATCAGGGAATTAGAGACTGTTATTTCAAAGTTCAATTTACACATTTTGATTCAAGCATGGTTTGTCCTCTTGATGAAAGTGTAGCTGCAAGCACGGAACTTCTTGATTCAGACTGCCGCATGGGCCTTGAAAATGGTCAGGAAATTTCGGGGTATTTGATTGAGAAAAGCGGTACCATTTACATCGAATAAATAATACTACCTACTCCGCTGGTCATTAGTTTTAATCTGGCGGAGTGCCTCTTCAATAACTTGCTCTCTACGTTGAATAGAAGATTCTAAAAGTTCAATTTCACTTTTCAATGAACTAATTTCTGTCATCAAATTATTGTCTTCAGGATGAGCTTCCGCTTTAGTTTTAGCCTCATCATATTTTTTCTTTTTTTCCTCTAGATTTTTATACAACTGTTTATTCAGAGAAATAAATTCTTCAACTTCATCGTTATCAACTAATCTTCTTAAATTATGCAGCCGTGCTCTGCTTGTTGTGTTCATGAATGGAAAGAAAGAAACAATTGTATCAAGCTGTTCCTTTGTTTTCTCAGTTTGAAGAGCATATAAAAGATCACTTCTGATATTTTCATAATCCCAATTGATACGATCGATAATGGCCGGGCTGCTCAAGATTTTATCGCCTGAAGACTTGTTCGTAATAAAACTTTTCCCTCCTGAGATTAAGTTTTTTGCCAGGCTGATGAAGCTTTCAGATTCTACTGTTCCTTCTTTTACACCTAGAAAGGAATAATTCGATTCGTCAGTTTCCACATAAAACATTGTTCCTCTAACTCCAAAGGCAGCAATCTTTGTTTTAATTCCTATGTGGACGGGGTTATTGTGGCTTTTGAGATGGACAATGACGGCGCCCTTTATCAATCGCATGATGCTAAATTCTTGCTTCATTTCATTAGAAGGCTTCATCAATTCATCGACATTCACAATGGTATTTGCCCCAAGCCTGATTTTACAAGTGTATTTGCCACCGAAACTTAATAGAACTGCACTTTTATTTTTAGTTTCAATCAAACTTCCTTCATGAATATCTTCATCAGCAACTAATTGATGAGTCACGATATTGGGACCTGAGACAAGAACTGTTCCATTTAATTTTTCAACAGACACTATCTGCCTGACATTTGTAGTTGCAGTGTCGGCAATTTCTGTTGAATTATTTTTTACAAGAAAGAATTCTATGACTCCAAGATTTGTCGTAAAAATTATAAAGAATACTATTGAAACAACTATGACAAAAATATGATAGGAAATAAAAACAACAGTATCTGTAGCCGTATTCCGTAATCTAATCATCTGCTTCGACCTCTACCCCATTGGATAAAAACCTGATACCAAAGCTATGGTGAAAAGCTTGCAAGATGCTTAATGTTTCAATTTTGTCTTTTGATACGGCCTTGATCGCCATGATAAAACGACCAAGCGTCTGACCAAAAATAGCTATGGGAAATATGACGAGAAGAAAATGAAAATAAAGAAAAATATAAAAATATTGAACGATGGGTAAAAAATTATCGAGGACAGTTTTCAAAGGAAAAACTTGAAACGAGATGAATGTTAGAAAAGCCACCATAAGCAAATCTACGATGAGAGAAAGATTCACTTTAGCGCTGCTTGCATATCTTACTTTAGCAGAAACCGTTCCATTCATTTTGAACTCCCCCCCGCAAAAGATTCCGCCTTCAATGTAATGAGGTTTAGCTTTCTCAATGAATTGTTTTTAGAATCTGATAAAAAGAGAAATTTATTGAAAAGCAAAAGAGCAGATGGAAAATTGAAGCGTGCTTTCGCCCCTTCACCATCGATATGTCCATCGACACCGGCAACTCCAAAAAGAGTGAGAACTTTTCCTGAATTCAATTCAATTTTCGCGACAGTATGATTTCCAATATCAGAAAAATAGAGAGTCCCTTTTTCGAGAGCAAGTCCTAGAGGAAGGTTGAACAGAGCCGATTCTCTATAGCCGTCAGTATCGCCGTATTCATCACAGCGTCCTGCATAGGTAGTTACTGCACTGGTAGCGAGGTCCATTTTTCTCAAGCAATGATTGTCTGTATCTGCAATAAATAAATTCTTTCCGTCACTCGCTAAACCTGTTGGAAAATCAAAACGTGCTTCTTTGGCAACTCCGTCTAAAAATCCTCTGGTCTTTGCTTTTCCGGCCACAGTTTCTACAACCCCACTCGCGATGTTAATTTTGCGAATGGTATTGTTTCCTGAATCTGAAACATAAAGAACATCACCCACTTTCACAATTCCCGAAGGAAATCCAAATCTCGCTTCGGTACCTGTTCCATCAAGACTTCCCCTTTCTCCCCCTGTTCCTGCAAGAGTTTTAACTTCACCCGATTTGATATTGATTGTACGGATAATATGATTTTTCGTATCTGCTACATAAAGATAATTATTATCTGTGGCAATACCGGTGGGAGAATTGAACCGGGCAATCGCTCCAACGCCGTCATTGGCCCCACCCAATCCAGCGGCTCCGGCAAGGAGGGAAACTTCTCCAGTGATCAGATTGATTTTCTTAATCACGTTATTGCCGCTATCCACGACAAATATTTTCTTTTCTGCTGAAACAATTCCCGTGGGAAAATTTAAATCCGCACTTTGCAAATTATTGTGGAAGTTTAATTTTTCCTGTTGTTCACTCGTCATAATCCCGACTTTCGCTGCAAATTTTTCCAAGATGCTATTGGGGATAAAAACAAATGAACTGATCAATAAATAAAAACACATCCCCATTAAAGTGTTGAATGTTTTCCTCAAAAAGGAATGAGGTTCTGATCGCTTGCAATGACGATAAAAAACACCGTTAGCCATTAGGCCAAGATACAAATGTATCAGCAGGAGCAGAAGGGCCAGGCACAAAATAGAAATTTCAAATGTGGTTACATTTCGACAAATGGCATAGACCGCGAATGGAAGAAAACAGAGAAAGTATTGCTTCCACAATCCCTTACTTGAAAACCAAATGAAGGGTAAAAAACAAGCGACAAAATTATATTTTTCTTTTCCCGCAGTAATCAGCGGAAAAATATATTCATCATAATAATCATCACCAGAAACAATCTTCACTCCTACCTGAGCAGGGCGGTTGCTTATTGGGGGTTGTGGTTTGGCCATGTCTTATAATCTTAAGGGCCACCTTAATTCTCTGCAAGCGCAGCCTTCATCAAGATTTCTTAATGTAATTGAGAATAGTTAGTTCGTGTGTGCAGTGAAATGTATTGACGTATTCCTGGCGACTAGGTCATAAGACATTTACCGAGAAGAGGAAATCATCGCTGGCCTTGATAGCAATATCAAGACGGGAGGAAAGTCTGGACACCACATGGCAACGTAGCGGGTAACGCCCGCCCATCGCGAGGTGAGGACAAGTGCAACAGAAAGTATGTACAGGTAATGCTGTAGTGAAAACAGGTAAACTCTACGTGGTGCAAGCCCAAATAGGCTAAGACGATCGCTGGCAACAGCTTTCTAGGAGGGGCCACCTCTGAGACTTAGCGGGTAGGGTGCTCGAGCCTGTCAGCAATGGCAGGCCTAGATGAATGATGGTTCAAAACAGAATCCGGCTTATCCCTCTTCTCGGTTTTTTATTTTATCCTGTATTTTCTTCACACTTTCCCCTCTTGATTTAGTTCGTTGTTATACTTCCGCCTAATGAAAAGGCTCCTTTTAATCGCATTCATCTGTCTCGGAACAGCTCAGGCCAATGAGTGTGATTTCGCTATTAAAAAACATATCAATGAAGCCATCGCACACAATAAAAAAAATGCCAAAATTTATTCCCGATTATCTGATAGTGAATCAGAAAAACTCAGCTATACACTGATCACTCTGGAAAAACTTTCCAAGCTCTTTGTTCATTCCATTGAAAAAGACGCCAAGGTTTATCACGCCCATAATATTCCTGTGCTGTGTGAAGAAGTCCCTCCCATGGCCGACCTCCCTGAATTTCAGGAGCGGATTCCGGAAGAGCAAAGGCCAAAAACTTTTTATCATTACGATCGAAAATCTCTTTCGCATTCATTGAAAAAATTAATGGATGAAGACAAATTCCAGGAAGCTTACGATCTCGTCGCAAAAGATTTATATGAACTTGAAACTGTTCCGAATCAACAATGCTTAACCAAACATTTTCTGGAATCCATCGCTTATTCTCTCAAACTTTCAGAAACAAGAAGGGCGGAAGCCGCGAAGGCCGGGCTACCCGATCCAATGCCTTTAATAAAAAAATATATATCGCTTCAGCGCGGAGCTCTTTTTCTAACCGCGTATCTCGACAAACAGGCTTTTCCTCTGCAGAAAGATGGTCTATTAATCTACTGCCAGGACGTGCCTGCAACAAATTGGAAATAATCATAAGGAGAATTATATGAAATTGATTATCGCTCTTTTTACTCTTGCCGTGACTGCAAATGTCTTTGCCGCTGAAACAAAACTCGTCTGCAATGATCAAAACAGTCATGCTGTTTATCAACTGACTGTTTCTGAAGATCTTCTTTCGACTTCATTAACAGCGCTTCTTGCTGATTCATCTGTACTTTCTGCCGGAACCAAAAAACTTTCTTATGAAGAAGGTGAATCTTCAGAAACAATCGCAACGTTTGCTGGCAAGACCAACAATGGACTTTCAGTTGTTCTTCTCTTTAATGCTGTAAAAGCAGCATCGCTTTCAAGAAACGAAATATTAGACGTTAGTGTGTATCACCAGCAACACAAGGCTGACATTCTCTCCGGTCACACTCAATTTCTTTGCAGTAAAAATTAAACCGAAATCTTCTTTAGAGCTTTGATCGACGTCGTTGAAAGATTCAGTTTCTCATTATGGATTTTGAATTCGTAAGCGATGTCGACTTTATTCGTTATCTTTTTAAACTCATCAAGTGACATTTCTACAATATGGTTATCAATGGAATACTTGGTAATACCCGTTTTTATTTTATGAGCATCGAGAAACGACTTCTTTGCCTTGATTTTAGGGTATTGAGATAGCTTTTCATCATTCGTTTCCAGAATAAATGTGGGCAACTCCCACTGTCCAGCGAGCCATTCACTTTCTCTCTTTTGATAAAAAAGAATTTTCTTGTTTTCCCGGACCACAACTCTCAGAAGTTTGATGAAAAGATCATCCTTTTCTTTTGTAGCCCCTTCGACGGGAAAAGACAGAGGATTGCCGCTTTTGAAAGCTGCGCACTCATTTCTTAAGGGGCAAAGTGTGCAAGAAGCTTTTCTCGCCTGGCAGAGAATGCGCCCAAGATCCATGAAAGCTTCATTTAACTTTCTCGGACTGAGGGACTTCATTTCAGAAACTATTAAACCGTTTTTAAAATCGTTATGAAACTTCTGCTGAAGCTTGGCACCCTTTTCAGTTTTATCACCGTAAAAACGGGCAAGGACGCGCTCTAAATTGGCATCCACTGCAAGCCCCATCTTATCTCCGCCAATGGCAATGATTGCATTTGCCGTATAGGGTCCAATTCCTTTCAAACTCATCAGGGAATTTAGCTCAGTGGGAATTTCGCCATTAAACTTTTCAACAATCTGAATGGCGAGATTTCTCAGATTGCGGGCGCGTCTGTAATAGCCGAGGCCTTTCCAGGAAATACAAACCTGCTCTTCTGCCGCTTTCGCCAGATCAAAGATTGTTGGATACTCACTCAGAAATTTCTCAAAATGATTGAGAACTGTTCCCACAGTCGTTTGCTGAAGCATAATTTCAGAAACGAGCGTGCGATAAAGCGTGCGCTTTTCTCTCCATGGCAAATGGGAGTACTGATCAGAAGACCAGTTGATAAGTTCCGAAAAAAGTTTTTTAGACATGATTTATTTTTTGCAAACCTTAGAGAATTCTTTAGCATAGTTTGCCAGATCAGTCGAGGTAAAGGGTTTCATTTCACCAATGTACTTCGCGCCTTTTGAATCGAGAAAATCGCGCATCCCTTTAGACATTTCATCAACATCCGTCACAATAAGAAGTGTTTTCGCCTGAGAATCTTTAATCCATTGAAGCAGCTTTCCTTCATCATTGCTTCCATGGGATAAACAGACACTGGATAAATCGCCTGCCTGCTTCAGAGACGTGTTGTAAATATAAGCACTCACCTTGTCCTTGCAACTCTCCACGACTTTAGTTAGAAAAGTTCTTCGGTTGCAATAGTTAGGATCACGGTTGTAATCAATGGCGCGAAATGAAGATGATACATCAAACCAGATTTCTATTTCTGCAAACTTGCCCTGAGCTTTTTGTTTCCCGCAGAAAATATCAAAGTAATTTCCCTTTTCACAGTTCACCATACTCGTTTCAACGGCATTGAAAGTCTTCAACTGAGGTTCAGGAACCGGAGCTTCTTTTACGGGTTCTTCTTTTTTAGCTTCTACGGCTGGCGCAGAAACACCACTGATAACAGGTTTGCGATTTAAATAACCATACTGCGGATGAAAACAACCTTCGCCCATAGGAATGCAATTGTCCTGATAAGTCGTCTCACCTTGCGCCAGCATGGAAAAAATTTTCTCTGAATCCATTTGATCAATTTGCTGAATAAGCTGTGTTACTTTCCCTTGAGAAAGAAAAATCATTTCAATTTTCTGCGGAGTCGCCCACGCACTAAACGATAACAACGAACAAAGCAGAAAAAGATTTTTCATATATCCATACCTTTCATCTTAAAGTACTGGAAGAGGTTGTTGCCGAGGTCGACAATCAAATCTCTTTCTTCAAGTTTCAAATTCAGGAACTCGGTCATAAAAGCTCTTTGTCTTGGAGTGAGGCTTTCGAGTTTTTCTCTGATACTCAGCTCTGCACTTGATTTCGCTTTATCTTCTTTGCGCTGATTAGTCGCACGAGTTTCGACTGCTTCTGCTCTGGGAGTTTCTCTCTCGCTTCCCGCATTGGTCGTTGCCTCAACGCTATCAGGATCAAACTCACTGTCATTCAATTCATCTTTGTAAAATTTCACCAGACGAATAAAACGGTCGGCAAAGTCCTCTTCGACAAAATCAATCATTTCATGGAGAGGAATATTGAGTTTCGCTGTGATCTTTGCGATTAACTGAGGATTCAATTCAGACGATTTTTGAGAGAGAAAACGACTCATGGTCGAGACTCCGACGTCAGTCTGCTCAGCGAGCTCTTTTTGCGACATGGCCCCGCGCACTTGCATGTATTTCCTCGTCACTCCGAGGAAGGTATCGAGTTTATCTTTCTTAAATTCGGCCATGGCCTGCGCTCCTGATAATAAATGTCCGGCTAACCCGTCTAAACCATTATCGGATTGCAAAAATATTTCTTGATGCAATTTTATATCTTGACGCAATTGGTCGGATTTGATACTCTTGGAGCATGAAACGAAGCCTTTTAAGGGCTCGAAAGGAAAAAGAAAATGGAAACCTTAACAATTTTTATTGATGATCTTTTTGCCCATGAACTGGGATCTGAGTCTTACCAATTGATTGAGAACAAGGCTATGGTTTCAATGACTTACTCAAGCCTGGCGCTTTCAGGATCGCTTATAAAGGAAACCGTTTTCGAAGACGTAATTTTCGAGGATTGCACGTTTTTTGGCTCAACTTTGGAAAATTGCTTATTTATCAACTGCCTGTTTATAAATTGCAAGTTTCAATTCTCTAAGTTTTCAGATTGCAATTTTGAGAACACTTCATGGGAAAATTGCAAGTGGGGATTAACCGCCCTGAACGATACAGAAATTATTGCGAGTGAAGGAAAGAATAACTACGCCTTCATTACAGAGGCTCCGGTCTCGGGAACTCAAACTCTTTCACTGAATGAATTTTTAGCTTTGCCTGCTTAAAAAAATAAATCTACCGACTCTCCCCTCAGGGATATGAAGATCGTCTTGATTAACAGACGAGGGGCCTGACTTTATCTTGGAAGAATTTCGATGACGAATGAACTCACAAGCGCACTCATCCCACCACGCATTCATGGTCTCGCAAGAGGCCATGAATACCATCTTAACTTTTGCGGTAGAAGCAACCAATGGATTGAGTATTTCTTCTTGAAGCAATGAGGACTTGTTGTCCGACTTCCACAGCATTGCGAAGACCGATGAGACTGTCGACTAGACATGCATCTTTATAGAAACGATTGATCTCGTAAGAAAGTTCATTGAACATAGCTTCTGCCCGAGAGAGGCGATCTTTCGAACGAGTGAGCCCAACATAATTCCACATTGTTTGTTTTAATGTTTGCCAGTCCTGATGAATCAAGGCCGTATCAACTTCGACTGTTCCATCAATCCAGTTCTTAATTCTGTCGCTAGAATAAATCGATTCTTTATCGGCGTTGGAAATAATATCCATCGCTGCAAAATGACCGAAAGTCATTCCTTCCAGAAGCGAAGTGGAAGCGAGACGGTTAGCACCATGAAGCCCAGTGCATGCAACCTCACCGACAGCGTAAAGATTTTTTAAAGAAGTTCTTCCTTTGAGATCAGTTTTTACACCACCGCATGTATAGTGAGCGGCAGGAACAACAGGAATTGGTTCTTTGCTGATATCAATCCCGTGCTCGAGACAATGATTGTAAATTGTCGGGAAACGGTTTTTAATCCAATCTGCGTCCTTGTGTGTGATATCGAGATAAACACAGTCTGCCTGTGTTTCGATAATTTCATCTGCAATTGCGCGCGCAACGACATCGCGTGGAGCGAGTTCCATATCAGGGTGATATTTGCCCATGAAGCGCTTGCCCTCGGCATTGATCAACATCCCGCCTTCACCGCGAACGGCTTCGCTCACAAGAAATCTTCTGTGAGTTGCCCCTCCGTAAAAACTTGTCGGATGAAATTGAATGAACTCAAGATCAGTTAAAATAGCACCAGCTCTCTTGGCCATGGCATGACCGTCGCCTCGAGCGCCTTCTGCATTTGTATGGTGGAGATAAAGAGCTCCGACTCCGCCGGTAGCGAGAATCGTAAACTTTGCGAGAATTTTTGAGACTGATCTTGTCTCTTGATTAAAAACATAAGCCCCAAGAACTTTGTTTTCTTCATAGCGCTGCTGAATGGTTACTCCGTGGTGAAGCGCCGTCAGCAAATCGATCGCGGTGTGACCAGTCAGGAATGTCACTTTGTCAGCAAAGTTTGTTTTCAAGTAACTCAGAAGAGTGTCCTGAATATCTTTTCCGGTATAATCGCCACGATATAAAATTCTCGGGGTCGAATGAGCAGCTTCTTTAGTAAAGAGAAGCTCACCGCTTTCATCGCGCTCAAAATTTGAATTAGCTTTATGAATAAGCAGATCTTCCAGAATGGAACTCGACTCATAAGCAACAACTCGCGCTGCCTCAAAAGAAGAAGTGCCCGAGCTCGCTTTCATGATATCTTCAACGAGAGATTCTTCTGAACCTTTGGCGTAAATAATTCCACCTTGGGCCCAGTTTGTATTAGTCACTGTCGGTTCTTTTTCTCTGGTAACGACAGCTACGCTCAATCCTTTTTCAGCAAGACCTGCGGCTGCAGAAAGGCCAGCTATACCTGTTCCGAGAATCAGAACATCAAATTCATAACTCAAAGTCATTTGCTACCAACTGTTTTCATTTTCATAGACAAATCAACATGGGGAGCACTGTGAGTTAGTGCGCCGATACTGATGGCATCGATACCTTTAACAAGGAAACTACCGACATTGTCGAGTTTTACTCCACCCGAGATTTCATAAGTCATGCCTTCTTTTTTCATCGAGACAGCTTTTTGAACATCGTCCGTTGAAAAATTATCAAGCATAACATGCTTCACTCCCAGCTCCATTGCGAGTTTCAATTCTTCAAGAGAATGAATCTCAACAACGATTCCCTGGTAATGAGTCTGCATATTTTGAAAAAATTCCCACGCCGGTTTTAAACCGCCGAAGAAAGTTTTGTGATTGTCTTTGATCATCCAGACATCAGCTTGTGAAAAACGGTGATTGTAGGCGCCGCCTACTCTCACAGCATATTTTTCAAGGGAGCGAAGTCCTGGAGTTGTTTTTCTCGTATCGAGAATGTGAATTTCAGAACCCTCAACAGCTTTCACAAACTTCTGAGTGAATGTTGAGATCGCACTTGCTCGTTGAAGTAAGTTCAGAGCAACTCTTTCTCCTGTCAGGGCAATTGAAAAAGGAAGCGTAAAAGTTATCACTTCACCATTGGCAAAGTTTTTACCTTCGTGAATTTTAAAATCATCATAATTTAAATCTGCGCCTAGATAATTGAAAGCGCCGACAAAATACGGAAGTCCTGAAAGAACAACATCTGATTTAATTTTCAAAATGCATTCAACGGGAGTTTGTGGAAGCGAATTCAGGTAATAGGCATTGCCTTGAAGATCATCTTCTTCAAAATAACGGGCGAGATCCGCCTCAATTCCTTTCTCCAAAAGTCTCATGGTCTGTGTCCTTTTTTGACCGCGATGTCAGGGAAATTTAATGCTCGCCCTCTTTTTAACTCTGAACTCTCAAAGAGTTAAGTTTTTTGTGCTGGACGAGGTCTTTCATCGGGGGGGTTATGAAGTTTTTTCTTACCATTTACCTGTTGAGCGCCCTCCTGCTTTCTCTGAATAACCCCTTTGCAGGCAAAAAGGCCCTCGCAAGGCCTGATAAATTCACAATTCAACGCGTGCTTCCCGCGAAAAGCAACCTGATGGACTCCTTTGAAAACCCTAGACACGCCCGGGTCCTTTGGGCCTTTCTGACTGGAGAAAAGGACGGGCTTTCCCCTAAACTAAAAAAGCAATTCGACCTGTTGGAGCTAGGGTTTCTCTTTTCCCCTTCCGGTCTTCACCTCAGTGGTTTCTTCCTGCTTTTGTTCTTTTTGACTAAAAAGCTCGCAGGAAAGAAAACTGCTTCGCGCTTAAAACTTCTGATCAGTCTTGCCTGCTTTTGTCTGCCTTCTCTATCCATTAAGAGAATTGTGATTCTTCGTTTACTGATTTTCTTAAAAATAAAATTGAAGAAAAAATGGCGGATCGAACATTTATTTTTTGTCACGTTCGCCATTTCATTTTTACTTGGACATTATTTTCAATCGCCAGGTGGTTTCATCATGAGTTTTCTTTTTATGGGCACTTTTATTTCGCTCTCGTCTTTTTCGCGATGGCAAGCCATGTTGGGATTATTTGCCAGCCATCTTCTTATCTCTTTTTTTAGCGGGAGCACGGTGTCCCTTCCGGCCCTTTTCCTGGATCTTCCCTTGCTGTTTTTCTTTTCTGCGCTGATGTCTGTTTCGGGAATTTATCTTCTGACTTTTCAATGGCTAAAATTCAATTGGATTGAAAAGCCCATAAGTCTCTTTTTATTTTTGATAAAGAAATCAGCTGCGCTCACAATCGGAACTCATGTGAGCGCATCACTGTTTTTGATTCTTGCAATGTGGATTTATTTTTTAAAAAAAGACAAAAAACTTCTGGTGATTTGTTTTCTTCTTCACACCAATCTGGCTAACTCGCCTTCTTTTTTTGTTTCAGGATCATGGACTCGAGCGCCTGAACAGTCTGCTGATAAATAACTTTGTTATATCGGACGCTGAGTCTTTGAAGTATTCCCAGAAGGTCTTCTTGTCTCGGCTCATGAATTTCAAGGAACTCATCAACAAAACTCTCAACAACCATAAACATCATACTTAGCGGGGAAATAGAAATGCTCAGTGTTTCCGGAAACCCTATTCCACTTTTTGAGCCGTGATGTTCTTTTAAAATCGTCCCGATTCCCAAGGGAATTTTAGGAAAACGATCGATGATATTAGCAGACTCAAGAGCATGATTTAAAATTACTTTCTTTTCTTCACGCGACAGCGCCTGGGATTCCATCATTTTTTCTGAATTAATTCTCATCAACTCTGGATTTTCAAGTGAGATATCGTGAAAGTAAGCAAGATAGGTCATGCGCTCTTTCATTTTTACTGAGTCCCATTCGAATTGATCGACAATTTTATGAAGGATCAGACAAATCAAGTATGAATGCGCATAGGAATAAGAAAGCTGATTTGCTCTCATGGTGTGAAGAAATTGAGTGAGGCCATTCATATTTTTCATTGAATGTTCCATCGCTCTGATACTTTCATTCACCAGTTCTACTGTAAGTTCATCAATTCCTAAGGAGTGAAGCCTGTCGAGAGTTATCTCGTAAGCGTTTGACTGCGTTTCTAATTTAGAATTGGCGATATCACCTGTTAATTTTTCAGTGACAAAATTAACAAAACGGGTGAATTGATCTTTAGGAATATAGAAATCCTTCAACCCCATTTCTTTGTATTTATTAATATCGCTTTGGAGAAAAAAATCTCCAGCGTGGAGACGTTTTACATAATGAGATTCATGGTCATTTTTGCGAACGCGGATATAGACATCACATTCCAACGAATAGCTTGAGATGACGTTGAAATAATTGAGACTGACTGGAACGTATTCAGTCTGAATACGGTTTTCCATGAAATTAACATTCTGACCAAGCGCCTGGCCGGATTTCATGACGATACTCTTCCAGGAATCTTCAAGCTTCATAACGATAAGTGGAAAATTTGAAAAATAGTGTGAATCGTTGTGACGACAAACCACTTGATCGACTGAATGTCTGGAAAGGTAGGATAAGGCTTCTGCGGCAGAGCCTGCCTCAATGACTTCGCAGCCAATCGATCTCATAAGATTGAGTTTTAAAAAGGCGCCGGTTTTTTCATCTGGTTCAACAAGAAGGATGTGTTTCATGCCTTCCCGATCGACGTTTTTCGTCTAATTCTAAAGGGAATTACAATTGAGTTTTATCATCAGTTATTGGACGGAGATCTGGTTGAAAATCAAACAAATTACCATCTAATAAATGAGAAAGCTCGACATTGGCGAGGGCATTGGCCATAGATCGTCTGATTTCAGGAATTTCTTTTTCAAGATCGTTAAGAAGCTTCGTCATTCTTTCGCGTTTTAAACCATCTTGAGAACCACAAAGATTGCACGGGACAATAGGAAATTCCCACGCCTGTGCCAGTTCTACAATGTCTGATTCTGCAACGAAAGTAAGAGGGCGGATAACGATATTGCGGTGATCTTTGGAATATAATTTAGGAGGCATACTCCCCAGTTTTCCTGAATAAAAAAGATTCAGCATAAATGTTTCAAGCATGTCGTCGCGATGGTGTCCGAGTGCAATTTTGCTAAATCCGTTTTGATAGGCATATGAGTACAAAATTCCACGGCGAAGACGCGAGCAAAGAGAACAATAGGTTCCACCGGCTTCTGTTTTTTCTTTAACAATTGAGTAAGTGTCTTCCTGAAGAATAGTCAGCTTGATCTGCTGATCCGCCATGAAAGCGGCAAAAGCGCGCGCATCGAATCCAGGCTGTTTTTGATCGAGCATGACTGCTTCAAATGTAAACGGCATCGGGGCTTTTTTCTGAATAGCTTTTAACAGTAAAGTTAAAACAGTCGAGTCTTTTCCTCCGGAAACCGCCACCATGATTTTATCATTGGGAGCAATCATATGATAATCACTCAGAGCACGGGTCATCTGCTTTCTGATCTTTACGGCCAGGGGTAATTCTAAATCTATTTCTTTCATAAGCTTTTCTCTATCACATTTGCGGGCAAAACGCCCGAAACGAAGGTAAAAATTACACCGAAGGGGTGTAATTGAAAATACTTTAGTTAGGTGGGAAAATGAGAGTGATTTTGAAAAAGGAGTGCTTATGAGTAAAACTTTAATTTTCTTCTCTCTGATCTTCACCTTTTCAGCCTCCGCGGCTGACTGGACAGGGTTTCAAGGCTGCGGTCTTTACGAAGTCAAAGGCGTCGTCCGTTTTGTAAAAAACATCGCAACAATGGTTGTGAACGAAGGAACAAAATCAGAAATTAAAATCTCGGTTCCTATCGAAAACGAACCTAAACTTTCTCCTTATATTGATTCGCCTTTTATCGCGGAAGTGGAAATGAAGACGAAAATGAATGGATCACTTGGCAGCGGCACTGTGATGAAAATAGAGACGCGACTGCCTCATCCTTTAAATCCCAAAGACACCGGGATGAAGTTTTTGAAAAAAAGCGAGTGTGCAAAATGAAAATGAAACTTATTCTGGCCAATTTAGTGACGGCCCAAATCCTTTTCACTCTTCCCGCCTACGCTGATAATTACATGGTCATCATGGGAGCCGGTGGTGAAGAAGCAAAACCGGGAACAATATTCGATGGCGGAATCAGAAACCTTGCCACTTACGCGCGCAATTCGCCGGGGCTCAAAGTAGATGTAGCGCTCAATGGCGGTCACCCGGAAACAACTCAAATTGTAGAAAATGAATTCCCTCGCGGTACTCCGACTTCACAATTCCGTGAAGTTGATTACAAGCGACTTATCCAGAAATACACTCAGATGCTGAAGGATGATCAGATTAAATCCGGTGATCAGTTGATGATTTATATCGATTCTCATGGCGGAGAAAAAGAAGCCGCTTTAAAAACTCACCGCATTTCTACTGCTGAAGGAACGGCCGTTAACCTGGACAGTCTTGAAGGCTCTGAAACAGTCAGTCTTGATGCTCTCGAAGCATTAAAGGATCTTGCAAAAACAAAACATGTGAAAATGGCCATCATCGATGCCAGTTGCCATTCGGGTAATACAATAGCTCTTGCGGATGAAAATACATGTGTCGTTTCCTCTTCAGGACCAAATCACTATGGCTACACCTCTTTCGGTTATGCTTTTCCAAGCGCTATGAGCAAGGGCAAAACTCTGGAAGAAGTCTTTCTTGATGTCAGAAACAATGAAAATGCACCGAGCTTTCCCATGATTTCTACCAATGAAGGCATGTCCGTTTATAATGAGCTTTATACAAAACTCACCCCTTATCTTTATGACTATGATGAGAAAAATGACAAGCTCACTCCTTTTCTTTTGCGCAATAATAGCGAAGCCCAAATGTGTCTCACTGATGCAAACTTTAAGTCTTTGATTCAGACAATCGATGGCATTGAAGAAATGAACACGGTAACTAAAAAAATTCTGTGGTGGACTTACAAAAACAAGGAAGTTGATTTTAGCGAATTAAAGCGCCTGCTCACTCAGTATAAAAAAACACTTGATGATGCTGCATTCAAAATGCGCGAAATCGGCACAGAACAATTCAGAAAAAAAGAAACGATTCAAGGATTTGTCGGAGAAGTTACCTGGAAAGATCTTCTCATGACTGATTACAATGAGCTGATCACCAAAGCAAGTGAGCGCCTCAGAACTGAAACGAACGAAAAGAAAAGAACTGCGCTCGCCAACAACATTCTTTACTACACTCGTGCCAATGAAAAAAAGCAGAACTTGCTGAATACTGAATCAGGTCTGGCGGCCACGGTTAATCAACAGAAAGAGTTGATGCGCTCTCTTGCAGACACCAAGGTGCTTTCGAGCTCAATTGCGCGGGAAGAACGCAAGCTCTACGACATCATGTACAAGCAGGCGCAAAAAGCAAATCCTGACAAATCCCAAAATCCATGTCATAACTTCAAACTGTGATGAAATACGATTATTTATTATTTGATGCCGACGACACTCTCCTCGATTTTCGCAAATCAGAGGATGTGTCGTTTCAGATTGTCCTCGACAAACACAAAATCTCAGGTGATTTGAAGTCTCTCCACACGAGCTACAAGCAAATCAATGAACTTCTGTGGACTCAACATGCCCTTGGGCTGGTCAGTAAGGACGTTTTAAAAACTGAGCGCTTCAGAAAATTTCTTGAAGTTAATAACCTGGATGGCGACGCCTCTGCGATGAGTGATGACTATCTCAATACTCTCCCGACGCAGGTTTTTTTGATTGATGGAACTGTTGAGCTCTTGAATGCTCTCTTTAAAAAAATTCCCCTGGTCATTGTTACCAATGGCATCGGGCATGTTCAGCATAAGCGCCTCAATAATTCAGGCATAAAAGAACTTATCAGTTTAATGGTCGTAAGCGAAGAATGCGGTTTCAGTAAACCAGATAAGAGAATCTTTCACCATACATTCGACCTTCTTCAGGCCGATCCAAAGAACCATAAATTTCTCATGATCGGCGATAAGCTTGAAACAGATATTCTAGGCGCTAATACCGTGGGCATTGAATCGTGCTGGTTTAATCCAGAACGAACAAAGAATGCGACCGAAATCAAACCAACATTTGAAGTTGATCGCCTTCAGCACATTCTGGATCTTCTGTGACTTCACTGCGCGCTTTTACTCCTGCTCTGTGCGAATTGCTGGAAATTGAAAAGCCTGCTCTGGCCAAAGAAGAAAGCTACCTCAAAACAATTCATCCTGTGACCAGGGCCCTTATTTATTGCCCGGATGCTTTTGGTAAGCATGCTTTCAAAAAATTTCCTGATCTTCTGGAAGAGATGAAAGAAAGCAGCAACCGGACCGTTGAACTGAAAGCCGTGTATCCATCAGTCACTCCAGTTTGTTTCGCTTCCCTTTTTACAGGCGGAACTCCGGATGAACACGGAATCAAACAATACGGCAAACCAGTCTTAAAATGCGACACACTCTTTGATGCTCTCATCAGGGCCGGAAAAAAAGTGGCGATTATTGCCGTGAAAAATTCCAGCATCGACCTCATCTTTCGCGAGCGCGCTCTCGACTATTTTTCTGTCGACTACGATCCGCTCGCGACTGCTAAAGCTCTTGAATTAATTGAAAAAAACCAACATGATGTGATCGTTGTGTACAATCAGGAATACGATGATCTTCTTCATGAAACAGGTCTCTTTTCTGAACTCGCTGTCTCGGCCCTCTGTCATCATGTCGACACCTGGAAACTTCTCAATCAAGCGGCCATGAAGACATGGAAGAAAAATTTCTGTATCGCTTTCACTCCCGATCATGGAGGTCATACCCTCGAAAATGGTCTAGGTGATCACGGCGAAGATCGACCGGAGGATATGGAGCTTCTCCACTTCTTCAACATTCGTTAGCTCAAAATTTGCAATATTTTTAATTCATGTTTATCCTACAATTACCAACAACACCTTTTGGAGGATTTCATGGCTGTTAAAAAAGCAAAAACAACAAAGAAGAAAGCAACTAAGAAAGTTGCAAAGTCAGTAGCTAAGAAACCAGCTGCTAAGAAAGCAACAAAAAAAGTAGCTAAGAAAAAAGCTACAAAAAAAGCTGCTAAGAAAGCGACAAAGAAAGCTACAAAGAAAGTTGCTAAGAAAAAAGCAACTAAAAGAAAAGCTACAAAGAAAGTAGCAGCTCCTGTTGCTCCAGCAATGTAAAAATTAAAAAGGGACCTTCGGGTCCCTTTTTTTTACTTATTTTTTTGATTCATCCATTTCTTTCGTTCATCTGCGTCCATCTTCTCGATGGAATACCTCAAGGCCGTTCTCGGCATCTGGCCGGCATGGTCCTTTAGAAATGTTCTCAGGACTTTTAAATCCCTTTTTCCTACTTCCCTAAGCATCCAGCCACAGGCTTTATGCATAAGATCTTCCTGGTCGTACAAACGTTCCTCAATGATCTTCAGTGGAACATCAAAAGACTTTTGCCTGATAAAATAGAAGCAACTGAGAACCGCGATCCTTCTTTCCCAAAGATTTTTGGATTTGAGCAATTTATAGAGATCCTTATCATCCTGATGAAAATAATAATGACCGGAAAGAGAAGGAGCAGAGGAATCAACCAGGTCCCAATTATTAATCCCCTTCCGCCATGAAAAATATTTCTTATAGAGATCACGCTGCCGTTTCTCATCTCCTTTTTTCACCGCTTGTTCATATTGAAAATTGAGAATTGAAATACCGATCATGCGTTCTTCATGAATTGCTGATTCAAAAAGTTTTTTGATCTCTCCAAGTTCTAGCTCTTTGAATTCTTTTGCCAGCGACCGCATTTCAGAAGCATTAAGCCCTACAAAGATATCTCCTTCTCCATATTGTCCTTTGCCGGTCTTAAAAAAGCGCGTCACACCTTCTGCTTTAACTTTATTACCTGATGAAAGGCAGCGTTTGTGAATTTCTGAAAATGACATTTAATCTCTCACTTTATCTTCATAGACGATTTTAATTCCGCGGGAAGCGACGATATCAAGAAACTTTTTTTCATTTCCATAAAATTGATTTCTTTGAAAATGAATTTTGCGGGGATGATCTTTAAGCGTTATCCGGTAATATGCTGGTTTGGGTCTGAAAGTCGATCCTCTTGCCGGAACCACATCTAACTGAGCAAGCTGATCAGTTTCAAGAGTCATATAAAACTTGCGTGCTTTGCGGGCAATCTCGCGCCACTCACCTTCAAGCGGTGTAATGGGAAAAGTAAACCCTTTCTCGGTAATAAACAATTCATGAGCAGAAACCTCTCTCAGTTCTTTATCCTGAAAAATGGTTTCCAGAGTTACCTTTGTCATAACTGCGGTTGAGACTATGAGAACGAATTCACCAAGCATAATCATTAAAACGTATTCGACCTGATCAATGCCTGGCAACGGCAACGTCAGCAGATAAGACAGGATGGCCAGCATCACCATTGCAGCTGGAATGAGAAATAGCGAAAGGCCGTATTCAACTTTAAACTTATACGTAGAGTTGAGAATGATTTTTTCAAGATGTCTGTGAAGAGGAGCATCGGTAAAGTACTTATAATCTTTTTCATGTTGCTTTCCGTACCTGACCAGCACATAAGAAAAAAAGAAAGACACAATCACATTGGCAGCAAAAATAGTCCAAAAATTCATGCTTCTCCTGAAAAAAAAGGGCCCCAACAATGGAGCCCTTTTAGTATATCAGTTTTTTTAAAAGCGATTAGTAATTCAGAAGTTTTGTCAGCACTTCTTCCACGTGGCCGATCTGAGGAAGAATGACATCTTCAAGGCCCGGGTTGTAAGCACAGTGAACATCTAAAGCAGCTACTCTCAAAATAGGTGCATCCAGCAATTCAAAGCATTCTTCATTCACTCTCGCTGCGATCTCCCCCGCAAATCCAGAAGTCTTATGTTCTTCATGAGCGATCATCAAACGAGATGTTTTTGTAATTGATTTCTTGATAGCTTCGAAATCGTATGGAGCCAGAGTTCTTAAGTCGATAACTTCAACTGTCTTTCCAGTTGCGGCTTCGAGTTTTTTTGCGGCTTCAATTGATTTTTGAACCAAAGCACCCCAAGCAACAATCGTTGCATCTTTTCCTTCGCGGACAACTTTCGCTTTCCCGAATGGAATCATGTATTCATCACCAACATCCTGAGCACGGTTGTACCCTTGATAGTAAAGATGTTTGTGCTCAAGGAACATGACCGGATCGTCAGCGTGAATAGCTGTTCTTAAAAGTCCCGCAGCGTCTGCAGAGTTCGACGGGAACGCAACTCTGATACCCGGAACGTGAGTGAAAAGTGATTCACCTGATTGTGAGTGGTAAATCGCTCCACCTTTCAGGTAACCACCGATCGGAACGCGGACAACCATCGGACATTTGAAATCGCCGCCAGAGCGGTAACGAAGTGTCGCCATTTCGTTTTTCAATTGCATGTAAGCAGTCCAGATATAATCAAAGAATTGAATTTCAACAACAGGCTTGATTCCTCGAATAGCAGCGCCGATCGCTCTACCGATAACGTTTGCTTCGGCCAGTGGTGAGTTGAAAACCTGACCATCTTTTGATTCACGTTGTACGTTTGCTGTTAATTTGAAAACTCCGCCCTTCCCTTTAAGTTCAGGGTTGTTCAGTCTTTCTTTTTCGAAGAAATCAGCGACGTCTTCTCCCCACATTCTAAGAAGAGGGTTTTTCGCAAATTCAGTTCTTAGAACTTTGTTGATTGATGCGGCCATCGGAACATCATCTTTTCCGCTGAAGTTTGGCGCTTTATCAAATTCAGATCCGTTGATTGGATGTTCTTCTGAGTAAAGGTGTTTTTCAGCAGTGTCTGTTGCTGGCCATTCAGTTGTGATCGCTTTATCCATTGCTGTTTTGACTTCAGCAGATACTTTTTTCAGCACTTCTTCTCTTTCAGTTTCAGTGATGATTCCAGCTTCAACAAGGAATTTTGGATAAGAATTGAAAACGTCTAACTGCGCTTCAGCTGCAAGTTCCGCTTTCGTTCTGTACATACCGTGATCGTCTGAAAGTGAATGAGAATATGGTCTTGTAACATTGGCGTGAACAAGAGCAGGTTTTCTGTTTTTTCTGATGTAGTTTGCAGCTTCAGTCATCATTGCGAATGATTCAATCGGACAGTTCCCGTCAGCTGTAAAAATTTTGAGTCCAGGAAAGTTTGCAAGCGTTTTTGAAATTGATCCTTCCGGGTACTGAACATATGTCGGAGTTGAAATCGCAAAACCATTGTCTTCAACCATGAAAAGAACTGGAAGAGAGTTTACACAAGCAGTAGTAATTCCTTCCCAGAATTCACCTTGAGCAACTGTACCGTCTCCAGTTGAAACGTAGATGATCTCATCATCTTTGTAGAGCGACTTTGTATCCATTTTGTGTTCTTTGTTCAGACGCTTGTACCAAAGGCCAGCTTCTGCAAGTCCACACGCCTGAAGGAACTGAGTTCCTGTACAAGACGATTTGTTCACAATGTTTAATTTTTTATGTCCCCAGTGAGCAGGCATCATACGTCCGTATGAAGCTGTGTCGCCGAGGTTCCCGTTTGCCTGGCAGAGCATTTCGTAAGGAGTAACTCCAAGACCTAAGCAAAGAGCGCGATCGCGGTAGTAGCAAAGAAACCAGTCATATGTTGGTTTAAGTACCATCGAAGCAGCAGTTAAAATCCCTTCGTGTCCTGCACCTGAAATCTGGAAGAATGCTTTTGATTGTTTCTTCATCGTGATTTCTGCATCGTCTACTTTTCTTGATGTATAGACGTTGTGAAGGATCTCAAGCATTTCTTTTTTGCCGAGATTATATTTTTTCGCGAGATCTAATTTCTTTTGATAAGAAGGGCTCATTTTTGATGATCCTTTAGCAGCAGGTTTTGCATTTGCTTTTGATTTAGATGTCTTTTCCAACATGTACCTTTTCCTTAAAAATTGTATTGGGAAGACTCTACCTAAGAGCAGGGAAAATGTCTAAGATTCCGCCTGGCGGCAAAAGGATAAAATGTTGGCTAAAATCCGGAAGAAACACCCAGAGCAAACCGGCGGTCTTCATGCCCGCGGAATGTGGAAGTTGTTGTATCAACAGCGTAAGTCGTCAGATCAAATTCCAACTTTCTTGATTTAATGCCGAGCCCGGCAGAACCGAAACCATCTCCGTAACCCAGACGAAAAAAGAAAACCCGGGAGAAATCAAGTTCGAGTCCAAAAACCAGCTTTCTCGTGGAAGAAATATCGCTGTATTCCTGACTTAGATCTTTAATATTTGCTTCGAGATGGATGCGTGTATTCGTACCGATTTGCGGTGTCAGAGAAAATCCGACATCGTAGCTTCGGGGAATTTTTGCTGGAGCTGCGCCTGCTCCGGATTTCGCAAAATGCGTGTCACCGAAATTGTGAACAGTCAGTGCAAATGTTGGAAGAAAAGTAAAAGGAAGTGTTATCTTCGCTCCACCAGTTATAACAAACGTCGTTCCGTTGCCGTACGTATTGTCAGCAATAACAATTGTCGCGTTAGGATCGGCCGTTGAACTCAGCTCTTTTCTTTTCAGGTATAAACCAGATGCACCAAATTTTAAAATTCCACCAAAGAGTGAAATGTTTAAAGCGGCATATGGTCCGTGATCAAATCGATCTGCAAATTCATATCCTGTCGCCGAAGTTGCATCCGTGACAATTCCTCGCGATCTTTTTGCGAGCATGTATCCCATGCTGAAATATCTGCTGGTAAAATTCGGCAACGCCTGAACTCTTGAGTGTGCAATATTTCCCGGAGTTTTCAACAGAACCTGTCTCATTCCATCGATACTGAACATCTTAGGAGAATTGGTGAAAATATCTCCGATGGAATTTCCAGAAACAGCATTGATTGAACCTTTATTTGTTTCGAAAGAAAAATTCGATAAATGCAAATGAGGATACCTTACACTTCCCAGTCCCGCTGGATTGTAAAAAACAGCAGAAGCATCATCGACTTTTGCGACAAAAGCATTTCCCATCGCAAGAGCTCTCGTCGAAGTCACGTATTCAGGAAAGACACCATCTTCAAAAGTAATGGCCTTAGCTGAAAATGAAAGAAAAATAAGTGTGAGTCTAAGCAAGCTCTTCATGCTTCTATTTTAAATTTTCTCAAGAGGGAAAGATAGCGAGTCAAAGTGTGCCTGTTAAAACCTGATCATTTTACTCGTTCCCGTCGAGTTTTATTTGGTCGACTTCGCAGGGAGTGGCACCATTGGCGTCACTTTTCAGAATTCCTCTGACATAGACAATATCTGAGACTGTATTGCTCGTTGATAAGTAACTCGGCAATCCGTTTTGCAGTTGAGCAGCGGTACTGGCAGTAACAAAAGTTGTTCCTGCGGCCCACGCACTTCCATTGTAATAAGACCAATTGACCTTGTCTTTTGACAATTGATAATGAACACCGCCTCCTGAGCAACCAAGTCCACCGAGTGTTTCAGCAAACGCAGTTAGTGTTTTAAAAGAAAGTCCTTCTTGCGTAACAAATTCTTCATCTGCTGATGAATAGTATGTGTGAGCTCCACCCACTACAACACTTGAAAGGTCGGGCGCACTTGATGTTGGGACAACATCCGTTTCAAAAGTGGTTTTATATTGGAAATATCTTTGGTTCGTTGTGGAGATATTAAATAACGGGCCTGTGGCCAATGCTTCCCCACCAGAAACATTATTTAATTCTGAAATTCCACTCGACCAGGCAGGATTTGTTGAGCAGGTTGCATCCGGACATGTGCGATAGAAAAGCTTTAATCTGTTGACTCCCCTGCGATAAAGTTCGGTCACTTCTGAAGCAGAGAGGACTTTATTCCACATGGCCGTTTCATCCATTGAACCGTTGAATTCAGCAGTGGATCCGCTCACTCCGCCGAAATAAATATTGCCAGTGCTGGTTGTAAAATTGGCGGGAGTTCCAGTTATCGGTTCTGCCACACCATCAATATATGCTTTGATTAAACCCGCGCTGCTGTCGCTGATCACGACGATGTGATGCCAAAGCCCATCGTTAATCGAAGTTGAAGCTCCATAGTTTGTTCCGGAAACACGCACTCTAAGAGTTGATGAAATTCTTACCGGGCAATCTGTCGCTGCGTTCGCATCGCTTGTTGTCCAGAAACAAATCACGCCTTCTGTAGGTGATGTAGTTTTCTTCACCCAGGTTGAAACTGTAAATGAGCCTGGAGTCACGGCTGCGCTGACTGCGCTTTTTAAAACTGTGCCTCCGGAAAATGTCAGAGCAGAATTAAATTTTCCTGCAACACCTGCACTTGCGACAGGAGAATTAGTTAAAAAGGAATCGTTGTTTGTCGTTTTACTGTTGAGCACTGTTGTTGCGCCTGTTATTTCATTAAAATGCCACAGGCCGATCAAACTGTTTGCAAACGCACCGGATGTAGAAGAGTAATCGCTTGGCGATTCATTCGTCAGTGGCAATTCTTTTCCATATGGGAAAACAGTTTTCCAACCTAAAGTTGTCCAGGCCACTGTTTGCTTGGCATCCATGATTCTTGAATTATAAGTCGTGCTATAGACACCTGAAGCTAGAGTCCAGGCTCCGACAGCATGATTTTGAGAGAGCAGTAAATTCACATTATCCCATTTAAGTTGCGAAGGAAGCGCAGTGAAACCTGTGGCGGTATTATCATCATCCGTTTGATCTACCAGTAATGGTTTTAAGCGAATCACACCAGGTGCTACACTTTCAATATTTGAAGATCCATAAGAGTACGTATTAGTATCTCCTGCATCTCCCAGTAACCAGGTTTTTGTAACAGCTTGTCTCACTGTATGAATAAACGATGTTGTGCTATTGGCACCTGCCCCATCCGTCACTTTAAACGAAAGGCTGCTCGCTCCAAAATTTGAATTCGTCGGCGTGATAGTCGCAGTACAGTTTGGATAAGTTCCTCCGAAAACAATATTCGCAACTGGAATTAAAACAGTATTGGAAGAAGTGGCAGTCACAGATCCATTGCACGCCAAAGGGCCATCTACATCATTGATAGTGAAGTTAACAACAAAGGCTGCGTTCATATTTCCAAAAGTATCAGCGATTGCCGCGATTGTCGGAGCCGTATTGACTGGATTGATTGTAAAACTCGCTGTCGCTGAATTAGATGCTACTGAGTTAGCTGTTACTGTGTAAGTAAAGCTCGCAGCGCCGTTGTAATTATTTGTTCCGGTAACTCCGACTGTACAGACGCCGGCGACATCACACGCGCAAGCCTGAGTTTCTGTCACATTCGTTAGTCCCCCGACTGAACAAGATGATGCTTTATCAGAGTCAGGATCGCTATAAGAAAGAGTGATAATCGATTGTGTGTTTTGATCAAAAGAGGCCGGGGTTATATTACTGGCCACTGGAGCATCATCAACATTGTTAATAGTAAAATTAGCAATAGAAATATTAGAAGTTGCGCCGTTTGCAGTCACCGTATAATAGAAATTGGCAGCACCGGCAAAGTTAGGTGTTCCAGTCACTCCAACAGTACAGACACCTGCTCCATTGCATGCACACGCCTGAGTCACTGTTACGTTCCCCAGTGAAGTCAGATTACAACTGGTCGCTTTGTCGCTGTCTATATCGGTATACGATAAAGTGATAATTGACTGAGTGTCTTCGTTGAAAGCCACAGGAGTTAGGTTACTGCTGACCGGTGCATGATCCTGATGAATAATATTCAATGAAGCCGTGGCCAGATTAGAAGTTAACGTTGTTGTTTTAACTGTGTAATCAAAACTTGCAGCTCCGTAATAGTGAAGCGAGCCCGTTATTTTTAAATTACATGTTCCGAGGATAACATCGCATGAGCAGGCAGTTGTTACGCTCAAATTTGTAGCATTAGAAATTGTACAATCCGAAACACCTGCGCGATCACCATCCACATCCACGTAATTCAATGTGAGATAGCCGCTTTGTGTATCTTCGTAAATTAAATCAGTGAGAATTGTGTTCGCCACAGTAGGAGCATCATCAACTGAATTAATTGTCAGACTCGCATTTGCTGAATTTGAAGTCTGCCCTCCGGCCGTCACTGTATAAGTAAAACTTGCAGCGCCATTATAATTGGCCGTTCCTTTTACTCCGACTGTACACACACCTGCGAGATCGCACGCACAAGCCTGAAGAACTGTCACATTGGTAAGTGCTGCAACTGAGCAAGTAGTGGCCTTGCGGGAAAGAGGATCTGTATAGCTGAGTGTGATAATAGATTGTAAATCTTCATTGAAGGAAGCAGGTGTGATGTTGTTAGCAACGGGAGTTGAAGCGGTTATCGTTAGGTTTGCCAGCGCAGAGTTGGACGTCTGTCCCGCCGCCGTGACCGTGTAATTAAATTTTCCTGTTCCAACATAATTTGAATTGCTCGTTACTCCGACTGTACAAACACCGGCAACGCAAGCACATGGGCGTGACACAAAAACATTTGTTAAGCCTGAGACAGAGCATGAAGAAGCCTGATCATTTTGAGCATCGGTATAGCTTAAAGTAATTATCGATTGTGTACCCGTAGTGAAAGAAGCTGGCGTAATAGTATTCGCAACGGGTGGATCACCGAAAATAGTCAGACTTGCAGTTGAGCTATTTGAAACCACACTGTTTGCGGTTACGGTGTAGGCAAAACTCGCGCTGCCAATATAATTTGATGTTCCAGTTACCCCTACTCTACAAACTCCTCCAGCGCAGGCACAGGCTTGTGTGACAGTGACATTGGTGAGTGCAGAAAGAGCACAGCTCGTAGCTGAATCGTTATCAGCATCCGAGTATGAAAGAGTGATGATTGATTGAGTGTTGTATTTAAATGAAGCTGGAGAAATAGCCGCGGTAATTGGAGCATCATCAACAGGAGCGATAGAAAAAGTCGCAGCCGCTGAAGCAGAAATTTCGTTTCCAATGGCGACGTTGTATCTGAAACTCGCAGCACCATAGTAATTAGTCGCCCCTTTCACCGTTACGCTACAAACACCTGCGCTACAGGCACACGCATTGACAACAGTAACTCCAGAAAGAGAAATGAGTGAACACGATTGAGCGAGTCTGTTCGTTACATCCGTATAGCTCAAAGTGATCGTGGAAGAAGTATCTTCAGCAAATGAAGCTGGAGTGATGTTAACGGCTTTGAGTGGGTTTACTGTATTGGTTGGAGTTGTGCTTCCAGCGGGTTGATTTTTGCTGGAGTCCTGCACGCACGATGAAAGCATCGCCATGAGTGAGAAAATTAAAATGGTGAGAAACGTTTTTCCCATAAATACCCTAATGAAATTTTATCAAAATTTCATAGGGAAAAACGGACCCGGCACTATGTGCTCGGTACTAATAAAAAAGGCCCGTTTCCGGGCCTTTTGATTTACGTTTTATTAACGGATTAGTGTCTTGTTTTTCTGCCAGGGAATCTATGGTGAAGATTTCCAAGGTATTTACCGCGGATGTTTTTAATAGACGCGATTCTTTGCTCAGCCATTAAATCTGTAGCTTTATACACCGGAATATTTTGCTCATCTGCAAGCTTGTAAATTTTCAAAGTTGTATCGAAAATTTTGTCGACCATTTTTGTCGCTTTCTCAGCTGACCAGCCTTCGAATTCGATAGATACGTTCATTACCCCACCCGCATTGATCAGGTAGTCTGGAGCGTATAGGATTCCTTTTTCTTTAAGCATGTCGCCGTGACGTGGTTCAAGAAGTTGGTTGTTAGCAGCACCACAAATGATTTTTGCTTTGATTCTGTCGATTGTTTGATCGTTGATTGTTGCACCAAGAGCACAAGGAGCATAGATATCAGCTTTCACATCGTAGATATCGTTAAGGCCTACGAATTCAGCATTAGGAACAGCTTCTTTGAAACGAGCGATGTTTGCTTCGTTCATGTCTGTGAAAAGAACTTTCGCTCCTGATTCGAAAAGGTGACGACCAAGGTGTGTTCCAACTGAACCAGCGCCTTGAAGAGCAACAACTTTTCCTTTAAGCGATCTGTCGCCCCAAACTTTAAGAGCTGAAGCTTCCATTCCGCGGAAAACACCACGTGCAGTCCATGGAGACGGGTTACCAGATCCACCGTTGATTTCAGCAACACCTGTTACGTTGTTTGTTTCAGCGAAGATGTATTCCATGTCGTCAACAGTTGTGTTCACGTCTTCAGCTGTGATGTAACGACCGTTGAGTGATTCAACGAAACGTCCGTATGATCTGAATAGAGCTTCTGATTTATCTTTCTTTGGGTCGCCGATGATAACAGCTTTACCGCCGCCAAGGTGAAGACCAGAGATAGCGTTTTTATAAGTCATTCCGCGAGATAGACGAAGAGCATCTTCGATAGCTTCGTCGATAGTAGCGTATGGCCACATTCTTGTTCCACCTAGAGCTGGTCCAAGAGTTGTGTTGTGAATCGCTACGATAGCTTTCAGGTTACAAGTTGGATCAGAAAAGAAAACAACTTCTTCGTGTCCCATTGAGTATAATTTTTCGAAAGTAAACATGTGTTCCTCACTTTGAGTTAGCTATTTTTTGCATCGTGTTTTACAATTTGGATGATAATAATGTTTGCAGGATAAAAGTCATATGCCCACCGTGTTAGTGAAACCTCTTTCCCCCAATGAAAATGAACAAAAATTTGAAGTGGAAGCAGGTCGCTTACTTTACGATGAATTAGAGCGCCAGGGCCTTGTATTGCCTCATGGATGCCTTGCTGGTTCGTGTGGGTCGTGCCGGATAGAAATCCTGGAAGGCGCAGAAAATTTGTCCAATCCTGGCGCTGTAGAAAGCGATACGATTTCTCACATAAAATCTAACTACTCCCCAAACAAAATTATTCGACTTTCATGTCGCGCTAAGGTGAATGGGGATATTGTCATCAGTGTTTTAAAATAACTACGCGCCTTTGATGATATCTCTCAAATTCGTGAAGGCTTTCATTTTAGATTTCACTTCCAGAATAAAATCTTTGAACAGTGGTGATTTCTCAATCGCCTTCATGATCTCATCATTTTTTCCTTCATAACGAGGAATCAAATAAGATTTCCCTTTCGATGTATGGCGAATAACAGGAACGTTAACGAGTTTTTCACTGTTGCCTTCTTTCACTTTGATCGCGATGACGAAAGATTGCTCAATGTCGACGCCGAGCTTTTGTAATTCGTCTTCTTTTAAGGTTTTCAATTTATCGGTAGTAACAATAACACCGTCTCCACTTGCTGCAACTGAAGCAGGGGCCCTGTTTTTATTGGCCAGCTCTGCTCGCAAAGAATCAGATTCTTTCTTATAAGCTTTTACCTGCGCCAATTCTTTCGGCTCCGTCGCATTTTTCATCTCAACTTGTTTGCGCTCAAGATCGGCAATCCTTCTTTCCATCTCTGCACGCTGGCTGGCCATGTCTTGTTGGGTTCGAGCCAGATCGCTGCTTACAGTGCTGAGCTTACTTCGGTTCGCCGCTAGTTCTTTTTCAATATTGCGCTTGTAATCATCAAATTCATTTTTATTGAATGAAGAATCATTATTCGCAATTGTCTTTGTCGTCTCTTCTTCTTTCTTCACCGTTTTAGAATCATCTTCATTCTTCTTTGGCGTCACGTCCGGAATGTCATCCATCCAATAACTGCTATCAACTTTTTTCTTTTTCTTGCTGCGAATTCCTTCGATCGGTCTCGATTGCTCCGGAAGAATTGCTGGAGCGAAAGTACTGTTTGAATTCGTCGCGACTCGTGAGTTTAAATTTTCAGCTGGAACAATCGTGGCCATCTCATTTTGTTGCTGAGTCTGATTGTTATTTGCATACTCCGTTTTGTTAGGAGTTGGTGGTTGATATTTAGGTGGCTCTGAATTTAACTTTCTTTCTTTAAAGTCTTCTTTCTTTTCAGCGATCGTTATTGGGGTGACTGGTTTTCCTAAAGCGATCAATGATCCTTCGAGGCCTAGATAGTTTTCTGCGAAGTCTGGGAGTTCGCTTTTTGCTTTTTTGATTTGATCTGGGGTTGATTGCGATGTTGAGTTGTCGGCTAAAGATGGAGACATCTTTGTTTGGATTTTTTCGAGACTCTCCAAATAGTCAAAAGCTTTGAGTGTACTTGTGTCGCAACTTTTCCCACTTGGGCATTCACTCATCTGATAAAAATCTCTGGCGGAAAGAGGACCACCTTTCATACACGACACAGTCTTCTGAGAGTCAGGAGACGTACAGGTATACTTTTCACAAAACTTTGAATTCTGATCTGAATCTTTATCGTCGCTCACTAAAGGTCGAGTGTTTTTTGTAAAATCTTCAAACCAATCATCTAGTTTATGCTCTTTCGTTCTTTCTTTTTCCAAAAGCAGTTTATTTTTAGCTTGAGACAGACATTGGAATCCATACGCTCTTAATGCTACAGGATCATTTTGAAAATCAATTTCATATTGGTCGTCCATGGGAGCGACATCCAATTTATTAAAGAGTTCCATAGATACTTTATTTTTCAAACTTCCCAAATCATCTAAATCAGCACAAAGGAAATTGTTAATATTTCGATTTATTGATTCGCATTCATTAGCTAAAGTGGGTGCAAAGAATTTTTTTTGATTTTCTTTATCTTTAAAAAATTTTGCTATGTATTCTTTTGGAGATGAATTCTTCGGGATATTCAGGAGGTAATTCTTAAATTTATCAATCGCTGTGGGACCTGCATCTTTGATAAACTTCAACTGTGCATATGAATTTAAGCTTTCTTCAAAAGTTTCTTTTGAACCATTTGCACCTTTGACAATATCTAAAGCCGATAAATCGTCTATTTGGCTTTTTAAGATAAATCCAGAAACATCTCCATCAAGAGGACAACTTAAACCGTTACTTACACTGTTTTTAATCCCCATATTTTTGACAAACTTATTTGCCATTATTCCATAGAGATCATTTCCAAAATTTGAAACAGTCCCTCTGGGATTGAGCATTTTTTTCAAAAGGCTCATTTTATAGTCGTAATACTGTCCCTTGGGATTATTACCACATTGTTCTGTTTCTTTGATTGCGCTCAAAGAGCATTGTTTTTTTATTTTTTCTGACGATGGAGAATCTTTCATCAATAAATCGTCATCATTTGCATTAAAATAATTGGTTAGCAGTGCCGTTTCTTCCGAGCTTTGAATCAATTTAGTAGCTAGCTTTTCTGCTAATTTTTCATAAATGTATTTTCTCTGATCATCCTGGTTTTTTTCAAGTTCAGCCAATCCTTTGTTGTAACCGCAAGATGTAATTTCTTTGTTAAGTTCAGCTATTTGTCCACTGAGTGTGCTTATTCCGTGCAAACAATTAGGCATCACTTCATCTGCAAAAGCACCAAAGATTGGAAATGCAATAAACAAACTTAAAAGACATCGTTTCATATTTTATTCTCTTAATTTCAAGGACATTTTTTATTTGAATATTTTGAATAGACCGCACCATGAGAACATGCACTAGCAATTATTTTCTCGATAGAAGCTTTAGAGCCTTCACTAGGATACTCTCCTCGTTTGATCATAGTCTCTAGATAATCGAGTAGCGTTTCGCCTTCAGTATTTTTTGCATTTATGAAGTCTAAAAACTTTGCAGGCTCTTTTCTTTTTTTACTGTAATAGAGCCAAAAGCTCTCTACCCACCCAACACGCTTCGATGGGTCGTCTGCGATTATATGTGATACTGGAGATTTTACAGCAGCAGAATATTTTTCAGGTTGGCATACAGGCTCATTTAATAATTCTTCCACTGATAATGAGGTAGCTTCTATTTCCTTTAAAGTATAACCAACAAGATTGGCATCAATATTCACAAAACGATGACAAAAAATGTACTGATAATCTTCTTTACTATTCTTCTCCTCAGCTGGCGCCCGAGACACTCCATTGCTATTCAAAACCAACGGCCCCTTAGTCGCCAGAGCAACAGGCTTCGCCAGATCTTCTTTCAATTTCATTGCTTCTGCTTTATCGGGTTGAACAGAATCGCTTACTTTTTTGATTTCACACGAAACGCAATCTTTCGATGTGGCTGTGTTGCAAGCAGTGTTGAGAACAACTGCGGTCACGACAATAAAAAGCATTTTAAAATTCACTTTCATGAATAGTCCTCGATAGATAGTTTTTAACCTATCGTTCTTATCGGCATTAAATGAAGTTTACCTTAAACAGTTTTTAGTCAATTTTTATTAACACTTCTAATTCATTGAGATTTTGGTTCAGATTCGAAATTTTAGAGAGTTAAGCCGGTCTACAGATGGGCAATCGCATTTTCTCTAAGCTAATCCCTCGATAAAATCTCACTTGACCATGTACGGTAAATTACTGTACAAGAATTCTAATAGCAAGTGGGTCCCCAACGAGGCTTGCTATGAAGACTGAGATAACTTTTAAGAAAAGTGCACTAAAGGATTTGAGAACATGTCCCAGAAACATTATCGATTCTCTTAAAACTTGGATTTCATATATTGAAAGAATTGGTTTAGCTGAAACGAGAAAAATTCCCGGCCATAACGATGAAGCTTTAAGCGGGAAACGCAAGGGACAGAGATCGGCGAGATTGAACAAGGCTTACAGAGTAATTTATATCCTTTCATCCAAAGCCGAAATCGAAATTGTCCAGATCATTGAAATTAACAAACATAAATATTAAGTAACAACGAGACGAATATGAAAAAATCATCTGCAATGAAGCATCTTGAAAAATTGACTGGCGAAGTATTTTCTTTTGCAACGATGGTTCGAGGTTACAGAACAAGAGAAGACTTAACACAAGAACAACTCGCAACTCTTTTAAAAGTTAAAAAATCCTACATATCAAATCTTGAAAACGGTAGAGATTTCGTAACACTCGATCAAGCAATTCGTTTTGCTAGCGCACTAAAAGAACCGGTAGAAGTTTGGGCCAAAGTCGCACTTCAAGACATGATTAATCGAAGTGGATTGAGAGCAATTGTAGAGCTTAAAAAAGTTGCTTAACCTCCGACAATAAAAATAGGCAATTTTTCTCCCAACTCTCATCAAATAAATTATAAGCCATACAACTCTCTGCTTAATTTCTAGCCATTTTAAGACACAAATCTTTCACGCAAGTTGCAACTTCTTAACGATATTGAAAAATTCACCTCTCAGGTGTATTGCAAGGAAGCAACGTTGAAGACTGTCATCATCTCATCAAAGGCAAAAAAAGATCTAAAAAGTTTGATGGTGCCATAGAATTCATCTCAATTGAGGAGATCAACAAACATGACTACTAAGAAAAAAAGTGAAGCTCTAAAATACCTGGAACAACTCTCCGGGCGCGCTCTCAACTTTGGAGGCATGGTTGAATCTATTCGCTTAAGCGAAGAATGTTCTCAAGCAGAATTTGCAAAGAAACTCGGTATCTCACCTTCTCATCTCTGCGATAGTGAAAAAGGAAGAAAAACAGTCAGCGCAGCAAGGGCTTCAGCATTTGCAGCCATTCTCAAAATGTCAGAAGCACAATTCGTTCGCCTCGCTCTTCAAGACGAAATCGAACGAGCCGGCCTGCGACTCAAAGTTAAAATTGCTGAAAATTAATTTCTACTGAATCGGACGAAGCGTTCTCACTGTCTGATCGAGATTCTTCATAGCAGAAATTTTATCAAGCACACTTTCGTAGCTTGCTTCCATCTCCACCTTCACAATCAAGTCTGACTCGAAAGGATCCGCGTCCACTTTTGAAAGAACGACTAATTCAGGATCAATTTCTTTTAATCCTGCGATGACTTTAATAAATTGGCCTTCGTTGGCCGATTCGAATTGGAATTTACTCATTTGAATATTTTAAGATTAAGATGACTGATAAGTCTAGTGGCACCTTTTAAAAGCAAAGGCCCGGCAGAAAGTCGGGCCTAATGAAACATCCGAAGCGTACTTATTGAAGAGAGGGCTAAGTAGCCGGATGAAATTATTTAAAAAATATTTAATAAGCTGGATGATAATTATCAATCGGTGGTTGGACCGATTCATGTGTAACACGTTTTCTTGCGAGCTGTGCTTTAATTGCTCTCATGGCCTTGTTAAAGCTTCTATAAAGGAACATATCTTCTTTCTTCGAGAAGTATGTATGTTGTTTTCCTTGCACCAGAATATGTGTTGCAAAATTACCAACTGGATCTTCCCTCACCTCAATATCTATCGTCGCATTTCTCGGAGCATATCTTTTAAGTTCATCCACAGCTCCTTGGATCATTTCTTGAGTGTTGAGAGTTTTCATTTTTTTTCCTCCATGTGGTTAAGAAAAAGTTAGTAGCAACATGCTTCTCGCAAGTTTGCGGCTAGCTTTTACTCTTAAATTTTACGAAGGGATTTATAGGAAGAAACTATGATAATTTCGAATGCTCACTTCGCTTTTTACGACGAATGTGAGTGTTGATGTCGTCGGCCGAATCTACGGCGTGGTCCCAAGCCGTGTAAATCTGCTTTTTTGCGTTAGCTCTTAAGTCTCCGGCCACGTAAAGACCATCAACAGAACTTTTTCCTTTGCCATCTGTCGCGACAAAACCTCTTTGGTCAAGTTCTGCACCTAGCATCCTGGCCAGGTCATTATAGACAATCATTCCAAGAGAAACGAAGGCGAAGTCAGCATGAATGATGTGATTGCTGGTTTTGAATCCATCGAGTTTTTTTGCTTTGGCATTTCCAAGAATCGTTTCAATTTTTTCCGTACACACATTGAAGTTGTAGCGATTCATCAGCTCAGATGTTTCTTCATCGAAAAGCGGCGACTCTCCATTAGTAAGAATATAGACACTCGAGCAATTGTATCTTTCAAACAACATAATTCCTGCCCAGGCAGCTGCGCTTGAATGTCCAAGGATGGCAATTTTTTTATTGAGCACATGATGACCATCACAGCGAATGCAATAATCTATCAACTGAGCATTGGCATATTCGAAAATTGGTTCAATCGAACCATTGATATGCGGCTGGATATCCATCACACCTGTACAGAGGATGACGTATTGAGCGAGATAAGTGAAATCTTTGTCGTCTGTAATATGAAATAAACCATCTATGTTTTTTTCAATCTTCATGACCCCGCGATTTTTTTGCCAATTGAATTTTGAAGCAAATGGACCTTGGGCGAGCCAATCGAGGGACATTTTGTTAGGCTCTTCAATTCCTTTTTTATAAGGAAGATGCGCTGGCATATTTTCCACGGTCGTTACCCAGAAAGCACGCGAACGTTTTTTATGCTTAGGTGTTCCTGGAAAGAAGACGCAGTCATCGTTATTGAGAACAGTTCTCATGACGGCCATGACTCCGGCCGAACCACCACCAATAACTGCGACGTCGTATACTTTCACGTTTTAAAATCCTACTTTTCAGAATAATCTTTGTCGTGGATCTGCATTGAAGCTTCAAGATCGCTTTGCTCTACAAGTTCAGCATGCTGTTTCTTTGAGAAGATATGTTTTTCTCCGCCGACATCTTTAATATGCACTTGTTTGATAACATGAGCATCGACGACTTCCAAATCAAAAGACAGGCCTTCCCAAACAATTATCTGGCCCTGTTCTGGAAATGTATTGCCTAGCATGTCCAGCAAAAATCCGGAAAGCGTTGAGTAGTTGTCATTAAGAGGGATCTTGATATCGTAGTCGTTGTAAAGCTCGCGCAATGAAATATCACCTTCAACAACAATACCCTCTTCAAGGTTAGCTTCGTTCAGCAGTTTTTCTCTTTCATCGACATCATCATGTTCATCGTTGATCTCACCGAAAATTTCTTCGATAATATCTTCCAAAGTCACGATCCCTACGACTGTCCCGTTCTCATCTTTAACAAGCGCAAGGTGCACTTTTTTTCTATTCATGTGATCGAATACGGCCTGAATTTTCATGTGCTCGTAAACGAAGAAAGGTGGCTTTAAAAGTTTTTGAACATTGAAGTTTTTCTTCTGCTCTTCAGTCAAAAAAGCTAAGTCTTTCACGTGAAGAAATCCTACGATGTCTTCAAGTTCACCATCGCAGACTGGGTAACGGCTGTTACCTGTTTCGCGAATGTAATCCATAATCTGATTGAAGCTCCAGGTGCTTTCAATATAATTGACATGCATTCTGGCAATCATGATGTCTTTAACTTTAATCATCGGAAATTCAAGAATGCTTGAAAGAAGATCGATTTGCTTTGAGTCCATCGTCTTTTCTTTCTCAGCTTTTGAAATCATGAATTCAATATCATCTTTCGTTACCATTCTTCCTGTAGTGTCTGCATTGTCACCAAGGATTGTACTGATAAACCATACAATTGATTTGATAACCGGATACATCAGGTAGAAAAGAACTTGCAGAGTGCGAATGGCAATGACTGATAATCTCTCAGCATGATTGCGTCCCACTGTCTTCGGCATGATTTCACCGAAGATAATAATGATAACTGTCGTCGCGCCGAGAGCGAGACCGACAATATTGCTGCCTGTGTATTCTGCTGTAATCGCCGTCGTTAAGGAACCTGCAAGAATGTTTGCAATACTGTTCCCCACGAGAATAGTTGAAAGCAATTCTGACGGACGAAGAATCATGAAGGCCATCGCCTTCCCTTTCGATCCACCTTCTTCAATAAGTTGGCGAGCGCGGTCGGCACCGATTGAAAGTAAGGCTGCTTCAGCGGCCGAGAAAAAGGCGGTCGCGATAAAACAAATAATAAGAAGAATAATTTCTAGTGCTGTGTTGGAGAGCTGAAGGGGGGGTTCTATGATAGAAATCCTTGTTTAGTTAATGGGAAAATGCGTGATATTTTAATCACTTGGATATTTTACACGAGTCCCCCATTTTTGTCCACGGGGCTTAAGCTTTCAAGCCCTTATCGAGCAGAGAGTCTAGTGATGTGCAGGCGGTTTGCCTTCAAAGTTATGATCAGAATAAACAATGCGATCGTGCATTTCATGGTCAAAGCCATGAATTTCATTAATGTTCTTCACATTGCGAAAAATCGTATCGCATTTATAGCAGATGGCAACGACGTTAAGTCTTCTGAATAAAAAGAAGTCCAGAGCATAAAGAACGATAAAAGTACTAAGGTACCACTGCGGGCCTAAGCCTACGTAAAGCATGATCGTTGAAATGATCGCCGCAATAATAAAAAGAGTCACTCCAATGTTTCGATTGAAGTCCTTTTGAGAATAAAAATCTTTTCTGCCGCAACCAGGACAATCTTTTAGAACGCTGTTCATGTGATTTTCATCGAACTTCACCGGCTGTTCATGTTTGCAGACATCGCATTGTATACGAGTTGCTTCCAAATCAGGATAAACGTGAATACCTGAACCACATTGCTTGCATGTAAAATGAACCGTCATCATATGCGTAATCCGTAGTTAAAGAATAGAAACATTGAGATGAGTTCGCCGATGAAAACGAAAAACGTCATCGCATATAAAATTCCAGTCGCGCTTTGAGTTGATCGCATCTTCACCAGTTTCCAGTTGAAGATACTCATTCCCAAAATGACGAGGTAACCGAAAGACATTCTCATTGTCAAAAGCAGCCAGTTAAAGGCGTAACCCGAGCCAAGAGTTGTCTGCGCTTCGAAGAAGCCGACATTTTTATAAGCGTAATAGAAACTAGAAATAATTTTTAGAGCGAGAACAATCCAAAGAATGATTCCGGCCGTCACCAGTGGCTGAACACTGATTTTAGGTGTGACGAGATACCAATGCCCCAGTGTCATTGAGTAAGTGATAATTCCCAAAAGCATTGCAGAAGAAAACAAGAAAAGAACGCTTGGAACGACGGGTGAATAAGCCGCAATATGAATTCCCAAAACAGACACAACAATCGCGTAAAGCAACCACATCAAAACTGATTTTTCTTCCTGATGAAAAACAGAAATGAGAATCAGAGCAATCAACGGAATGATTTTTAGAATGAACCCTAATTCATGAACTTTTCCACCTTCAACGAAAAAGATCACGAGACTGACCATCACTGCGCCGATCGATAAATTGGAAATGAGCTTGATGAACCCTTCCCCTGTCAGTTTCGAAGGAGCAATCGGAGAGAATAGCGTGTATGTCCATGCCAACGAGAGAAGAAAAAATTCTGCAATAATTTTTACATTGTCCATAAAAGCTTGATCATTCCTGCATTAAATTGTGCCTGAATATATACCGCTAATTCATCAATAAAGACATGATTTATCGGGGGTATTTTGCCTTTGTACGGAGCTGATTTCTCATCGTAACTGATGGTCAGCCAGACTCCTTTTTCTTTTGGCAATTGGTCGTAATCCGAAAGAAAGACGAATAAACAAATATTTTTAAGATCGGTGCTGTAATCCTGGTACTTGAACAGCTTGAGAGTTGAGGTTGCCGGGATTTCTATTTCAACTTCTTCCAGCACTTCCCTTCTTGCAGCAGATTCGGGCGTTTCGCCATCCTCAATCTTGCCTCCAGGGAATTCGAGCATGCCAAACAATGGCCCCTGCTCTATGCGAGGCTGAACCCAGACTTTAAATGAGTCTGCTTGTATTTCTTTCAAAAAAAGCACGACTGAGACAATGAGGTTTTTTTTCGCCATATTTTTTGATACTAACACGGGCTATGTCTAATTTCGATGTGTTTAAGAAGAATTCGTTGCTGTTTGCGCCGATGGAGGGGATTACTGATGAGCCCTATCGGATAGCTATGCTCAAAACATTTCCCGAGTGGGATCAGTTTTTTACGGATTTTCTTCGCGTTCCCACTGTCGGAAAAATTAATGAGAAATTAGTTCATGAACACTATGGCCCGCGCATTCACGCCAATCCTGAATGGCGAAAGAAGAATTCATTTCAGATTCTCACAACGCCCAGAGCGCAGACACTTGCGGTAGTTGAAATTCTGGAAGATATGAAAATGCATCACCTCGACCTCAATTTAGGATGCCCTTCAAAGAAAGTGAATTCCCACCTTGGCGGAGCTTATCTTCTTTCAGATCACAAAGCATTGCGGGAAGTTTTAAAAACAATCAGAGAAAATTTCACAGGGCATTTCACTGTTAAAATGAGAATTGGTTATCGCGATGACAAAACTTTTGTCGAGACACTGAAGCTGGTCGAAGGAGAAGGCGTTGAAGCAATCACTCTCCATGCGAGAACTCGCGATCAGTTGTACAAAGGCGTCGCTGACTGGAGTTATATTGCCGAAGCTGTTAAGCAAGTTCAGATTCCACTTATCGGAAATGGCGATATATGGATTGTTGAAGATATTGAAAAAATTTTCAAAGAGACCGGTTGTCATTCGGTCATGTTCGGTCGAAGTGCGCTAAAAACACCATGGCTGGCCAAACTTTATAAAGAATATGTTGAAGACGATGCTCACATTGACGAAACATTTCTTCTCATCGAACGAAAGAATTATCTGGATATGTATTTTGATTCTCTCTACAAAGAGTATAAAGAAGTTGGTTGGGAAGATAATTTGATTCTTAAAAGATTCAAATCGTTCTCGAGAAACTTATTCGATGACTATGAAGATTTTGAGACTATTCGCGGGAGATTTCTGCGGTCGGAATCTCTGGCGGAGTTTCAGGATCACTTGGCGGCATTGAAATAATTTTTCTATCAAAGAAATAATAGACAGTTTCAAAAGCTGCACAACCAAACACTGCAAAAAGAAAATTTCCGTTTCCACCTACAACTAATAAAAAGAAAATAAACAACAGCGGTGCAATCGATCGCACAAGTGCGGGGCCAATTCCGAAGGGAACTTTACTTGTCTTAATAAAAAGCTGCAGATAATAGTTAACTCTGACGATGATATTGAGAAAAGAAAAACGCTGTTTTTTAATTAACATCTTCTCTTTCATTCCGGGAGTCATCAAGGTGAAATGCCAGATGTAACCCACCATGAAGAAAAGCTGATTATTGTAAAAAACATTAAGTAAATTGAGGAAGCCGAAGAAAACAAAGAAGCTTGAAATATACTTCACATAGTATTGGGCCAGAGGTGAAAGCTTATTCCAGAAGACTTTCATTTAATCATTCCTCTTTTATGCAGAAAAGTTATTTCCGGAAATTGAATATGAGGTGGGCTTGTCACTACCATCTGAAAGATATGCATGAAATCTGCAATCTCCATCATTTGATCGCGCGGAAGATCTTCACTCTCTTCATCCCAGATGGGAGTGATAATCGCCCCAGGCATTAAAGTAGAAAATCTTACTCCTAGATGTTCCCACTCATCTCTTACCGATTCAATTAATCCATTCAGAGCAAATTTAGAAGCGCTGTAAGCGGATATATTTGACAGCCCTTTTTTGGCCGCAATCGAAGACACTGTGACGATATGAGTTTCATCTTCAACGATAAAATCAATTCCATGTTTCAGAATGTGAAAGGGTCCCGTGACATTTGTAGCGAGATGATCGTTAAATTCATTTGTTGAAGTTTCAATCAATGGGGCCATTTCAAAAATGCCTGCATTCAAAACGATGAGATGAAGCGAATCTGTATTTTCACCAACGAGCTCAAACATTTCTTCTACGGCTGCTTCGTCGCGGATATCGCAAATAATGTCGATGAAATTGGGGTGATCTATTTCGGTTCCGCTTCGGGAAATGCCGATGACTGCGTAGCCCTCTTCGAGAAGAAAGCTGGCCATTTCAAAACCAAGGCCAGAAGAGGTTCCGGTGACTAATGCGTATTTTGTTTCGTCCATATAAACATGATAGCAAAAAAAAAGCGGCCCGGAGGCCGCTTATTAAAAAAAATTTTCTACTTCGCAATCCCGACTGCTTTAGTCTCTCTAAGGACGGTGATCTTGATTGTCCCTGGATAAGACATTTCTTCTTCGATCTTCTTAGCGATGTCACGAGAGAGCATAACTGTTTCTTCATCACTGACTCTGTCGTTCTCAACAAAGACTCTGACTTCACGACCACCAGAGATCGCGTATGATTTAGAAACACCTTCAAACGAGTTAACGATTTCTTCGATGTCAGTTAAGCGTGAAACATAAGATTCCATCATCGCTTTACGAGCGCCAGGGCGAGCTCCAGAAAGAGCGTCAGCTGCAGCTACAAGGTGAGCAAGAACAGATTCTGGTTTTTCATCATCGTGGTGAGCGCGGATCGCGTGAACGATGTCAGCAGACTCTCCGTATTTTTTCGCAAAGTCGGCGCCGATAACAGCGTGTGAGCCTTCCGCAGAGGCATCGATAACTTTACCGATGTCGTGAAGAAGGGCCGCTCTGCGGGCTTGTTTAACGTTGAGGCCAAGTTCAGCGGCCATAGCACCACAAATGAAGGCAGCTTCAATCGCGTGCTGATATTGGTTTTGTGTATAAGACGTTCTCCACTGAAGAGCGCCGATAAGTTTAAGAATTTCAGGGTGAATACCGTGAACGCCGATTTCCATCTGCGCTTTTTCACCGAGGTCGCGGAGTTGTCTTTCCATTTCCGCTTTAGATTTGTCATGGAATTCTTCGATTTTTGCAGGGTGGATACGTCCGTCAGCAATAAGCTTCTGGATAACCATTCTTGCGATTTCTTTTCTCACAACGTTGAAAGAAGAGATAACAACAACTTCAGGAGTATCGTCGATGATCAAGTCGACACCACAGATTTGTTCGAACGCGCGGATGTTACGTCCTTCGCGGCCGATCAAGCGACCTTTAACGTCGTCTGATGGAAGTTCAACTGAACCGATCGTTTTTTCACCAACGTATTCGCCGGCGAATCTTTGAATCGCGATTCCCACGATGCGTTTAGATTTTGCTTCTGCTTCTTCTTTTGTTTCTTCTTCAAGGCGACGAAGAGTTTTAGAGAAATCGACGCGAGCTTCTTCTTCCATAGCGCGAAGAAGTTCTTGTTTAGCTTCTTCTTTTGTCATCTGAGCGACTTGAGCTAGAGCATCGTTGAATTCGTCTTGTTTCTTTTTAAGTTTGTTCGCTTCTTCTTCGTGAAGTTTTTTAGAAACTTCAAAAGCGATTTCTTTTTCTTTAAGAACTTTTACTTCTTTATCGTGGTCTTCGATTTTGCGGTCAAGAGTGGCCTCTTTTTTCGCAATTTCTCTTTCCTGGTTTTTGATTTCATTTGTACGGTTAGCAATTTCGCGGTCAGATCTTTCTTTTTCTTCGCGAGCGACTTCTTTAGCTTCCTGTCTTGCTTTGTACTTGATTTCGTCGGCGTATTTTTTCGCCTTTTCAACAATGTCGTTACCTTTGGCTTCTTTTTCTGCCACGTCTTTTTTGACTTGGTTGTTTTTTACCATGAAGCCGATCAGCGCGCCGATCACCACAGCAAAAAGAACCGAGACCAATAATACTGCTATATTCATTTATGGGCTCCCTTATTCCTTTTTATATATTTATGCACGTATGCATCTAATTAATCTTTTTTCAGTCACGATATAATCAAGCAAGACATCGTGAGGTTCAACCGGAAGGCTTTCATCAATCTGCACTTCCAGACAAATTCCAATTTTTAATCCATGAAAGTTTTCTAAATAACGATCATAGAATCCTTTTCCTCTCCCCAACCTTTCGCCTTTTGAGCTCATGCTTAAACCGGGTACGAGTATGAGACCTGGTTTCACAACAGCGGCCTCGTCCTTCGGTCCGGGAATCTTTGAACCGAATTCTTTTTTTATAACCAACTCTTTGAACGAAGCTTTTTTAAAAATCATTCCTGCTTTTGTATCAAACGCAGGAAAAGAAGTGAGTCTATCAAACTCCTCCGGAAGTTCCGCCTGCCAGAAAGGCTCGCGGTCAAACGGAGCAAAGGCACCGATCAAAATGTTTTTCTGAATAACGTGATGGTCACTGAGAAGCTGAAGCAGATTTTTTGAAAGCTGCGAACTTTTTGTTTTGAGATCAGCCTCGTCGATCAGAGAAAGCTTTGCTTTCATTTCTTTTCGACGGTCGTGCTTGCTCATCACAATCAGCGAGTCGTTGGAGAGACTTCTTCGATGTATTGAAGAGCATCTGCTGCGGTTGTACGCAGAAGATGTATATTTTCGCGATACTCTTTTTCAAGCGCTAGCTTTTCACCGGCAAATTTAAGCGCTAATAAAACAGCAACCTGAGATTGGCTCAGGCCCGGTGATGAACTAATTAATTTGAGAGTTTCGGATTGAACATATCCGACGATATCACTTGGCTCGATACCTTCAAGCTTTTCATCTTTTTTGAGCTTGAGTTTCATGCCTAAAACTTCAAAAACTGCGGAGTCTTCTCTTTCGTTATTCATTGAATTTAAGAGTAAACGATGGGGGCATTTTCGTCAAATAAAATGCCTTGCGTGATGGTTACATTCCCAATAGTGCTTTTAAATAATCGTCCACTTTAAACACATCGAGATCAGCAGCAGTCTCGCCTACTCCGATGTAAGCGATCGGCAATTTCAGTTGCTCGACAATTGAAACAGCACTGCCTGCTTTCGAAGAGCCATCGCACTTAGTGAAAATCAGCCCGGTTAAATCCAGAGTCTTGTGAAACTCTTCAGCTTGTCTCATTGCATTTTGTCCGGTGATCGCGTCAATTACCAATAGAATCTGGTGAGGCGCTGTCGGATCAAGCTTCTTTAAAACATTTTTACTCTTGGCGAGTTCGTCCATGAGATTTTCTTTAGTATGTAAACGTCCTGCTGTGTCGAGAATACAATAATCCGCCTTTTGATTAAGCGCCGCTTGAAGAGCATCGTAACCGACACCTGATGGATTACTGCCTTCTTTGGCACGAATCATTGTTGCGCCGGCGCGATCACACCACACTTGAAGCTGATCGACAGCTGCGGCCCTGAATGTATCGCATGCTCCAACCACAACGCTTGCTCCTTGAGCGCGAAGCTTTGTCGCAAGTTTTCCAATTGTTGTCGTTTTACCGGCGCCATTGACTCCCACGATCATGATGACTTTTGTTTTGCCACTGTCGGCTTCATTGAATTGGTACAGAGAGTGATCGACATTTTCCTGAATAGGACCCATCTTTGCTTTGAGAAAATCAAAGAGAAATTGCTTGAAAGATTCTTCGGTCAGGTTTCCTTCTTTGGCTTTTTTATGAACTTCTTTCATGAGTTCAGAAACAGTTGCTGTTCCGATATCGGCACCATAAAGAAGCTCTTCGAGCGATTCCATTTTTTCATCGTCAAGGCCCCCGGAAAATAGCCCGGTGAGCTTTCCCCACACTTCCTGACGTGAACGTGAAAGACCAGTTTTTAATCTGTCAGCGAAGCTGATTTTTGGAGCTTCGACCACTGGGGCCGGCGCTGGTTTTTCTTCAACGTGATGAGGTTTTAACAATTCTGCTTTCGGCAGTTCCTCAAGGTGTTTTTCTTCCTTTTTTTCTTCTGCTTTGCGCTTCGAAAGCGTGAGTAAGTAAACAGCAATACCGATAACGACGATAGCAATCAGAATATAAGTGAAGTTCATTAAGTCCCCGTGAGTTAAAAAGTCAGTCACAAGATAAGTCATCTGGACGATTTTTTCAACTTGCCCACACCTTTTCCGCTCTGTTAATGTGCGCTTTATGCAGACAGATATAAATTACCGTCAAAACAAATTGCGGGCCCAGTTTGAATTGCTACAGGCCATTAGAACTTTTTTCACTTCCAGAGGATTTCTGGATGTGTTGACGCCACCGATGGTGAAAAATCCCGGCATGGAAACGCACATTCACCCGTTTCAGGTGGGGCATGCTCAAATGAGCAGTTTGTCATCATGGTATCTTCATACGTCTCCCGAATTTCATATGAAAGAACTGCTTTCTCTCGGCTTTGAAAATCTGTTTTCTGTCTCCTACGCTTTTAGAGACGAGCCCAATGCCACGAATCACCGCCCTCAGTTTTTAATGCTCGAATGGTATCGCAAGAACGCTCACTACACGAAAATCATGCAGGACTGCGAAGATCTTTTTCTCTCTTGCCTTGATCAGCTTCAGCAAAAAAAAATCGCTGTTGATGATTCGATGAAAAATGCAAAATTCGAACGCGCCACAATTCAGGAAATTTTTCTTGAGATGTTGAATGTCGATATTTTAAATTTCCTGGATAAAAAAGATCTTAAAGAATTAATTGAAAAAAATTTCAAAGATGTTCCTCTACCGGTTCAGGGAGAAACATTGGCCTGGGACGATTATTATTTTTTATTGTTTCTTAACAAGATTGAACCACACCTGACTCATTATCCTTTTTTACTTCTCTATGAATTCCCAAATCATCTGAGTGCGCTTTCAACTCTGAAGAAAGAAGATCCACGTGTGTGTGAACGTTTTGAAATTTACAGCAAAGGCGTTGAGCTCTGCAATTGTTTCAATGAACTTACTGATCTGAAAATTCAAAAAGAAAGATTTAAAATGCAGGCAGAAGAAAAGCAAAGCCTGTATCACTATTCTCTGCCAGAGCCGAAAGTACTTTACGAGGCCATGGAAAGAGGACTACCGACCTCAGCTGGAATAGCTCTTGGAGTTGAACGCTTTTTAAAAGTTCTGACGGGTGTAGAAAATCCTTTCTGGGACTAATTACATCATACTATTCATCGCCATATGAAGTTTAATGAGAACTTCTGACTTGATATGCGCCACCGGAACTTTGCTCGCCCAGTGTTTATGTTTGAATGAGTCTGTTTCTTTTCTCAACTTTGATGTCCAGACCTGAGGGAATTTGCTCGCCAAATCTGCAGAGAGAACAGCATACCAGTTCTCTAAATCTTCACGTTTGTCTCCGAAAGCATCGATAACATCCAAAGCTTTATCAGCGATAATTCTTTTCGCAGAATAAATATTCATTCCTTTTAAATTTTCTTTTGAGATTTTTTTGTTCAGATAGCGCTGATAGAAATAAACCATAAAGTCCGCGCCGTTGCTCTTGATGTATTTTTCATAGTTCTCCATTCCACCGTAGACAGAATCCAGAACGATCATGTGATAAACACCTTCGCGAGTTCCACCTTGAGCGAGAATATTACTCATTTTGGAAATTTCATCTTCATTCGGCTTTTGCAATCTTGCCGCTTCATACATTTCTTTAACAAAGGCTACGTAATATTTTTCTTCTTGTTCCTGAGGAAGTTTAACTTTATCAGCTTTCTTATCGTAGACGGCTGTCGATCTCGCATCTTCTGAAACTTTTGGAATAGGAGGAAGAATCACTCCAGTCTCTACTGGCTTTTCAACCGGGGCATCGCCAATAAGTTTCACAGTCCATTCTTCACCAAGAACCTTCATCAAAGTTGGACGCATTTTTTCTGCAAACGAAGCAGGCTTACGTTTTACTTCCTGGGCGTGCATGATGTTGATTGAAAGGGCCAGAACGAAAAGTAGAATTAATCTCAAGGTCATACTCCATTAAACAAAGATATTGGTAGTTTAATGGGGAACTTAATTCTTTAAAAGAAGGAAAAATCAGGAGTGGATGTTTCTGTAATTCTCAAGCTGCATGTGTAGTTCATGAAGCTTGTCCACTGTCAGTGGAAGAATTTTGTCAACTAATTGAGGATTGCTTTGCCATTCATCCTTCATGACTTCTACTGCTCCCATCAAAGCCTGCAATGAAGAATTGATATCGTGGATTACCTGAGCGCTCTGCTTTTGGTTTTCAGACATGATCGCCTCCTTTTGATTTCAAGTTATCCATAATTCGATAAAACGAATTATTGGAAAGTTTGAGATCAGCGAGAGTTTTTCGAACTTTGTCATTGTTTGCTTTCAAGGCCATTTCAAGGATGGCGCTTTCAATGGATTCAATATAGTTCTTGAGCCCGATTCGTTTTACTTCATCAAGATCAATTTGAGGCGCATTGGATTTTGCTGTTGGTTTATTGAGCAGAGCTGCGAGGTCAGAAGCTGTGACAATTCCATTTTCGCGTGTCTGAAGCACTTCGATTGTTCTCTCGAGTTCGCGCACGTTTCCTGGCCAGCCATAATCTTTCATTACCTGCTTTGCCATGGAATCAAAGACGATTCTGCGTTCGCCGTTTTTAATAAAATGCTGGATGAGGTTGTTCAGATCATCCTGCCGGGCCTTCAGCGGTTTTAAAGTGACGTTGAATCCTTCAATTCTATAATAAAAATCGGCCCTGAATTCTTCTTTCTCAATTTTTGTTTTCAAGTCTTCACAGGTTGCACTGATTAATCGGAATTCACTTTTTACGAGTTTCTCGGAACCAAGCGGGTAAAATGATTTTTCTTCAATGGCCTTCAACAGCTTTTTTTGAATAGCCAGCGGCATTGTCGCAATCTCGTCCAGAAAGAGAATTCCTCCATCGGCAAGTTCAAGCATGCCTTTTTTCGTTTTAACAGCCCCGGTAAAAGCACCTTTTTCATACCCAAACAATTCTGATTCGATAAGGCTTTCTGATATTTCCGCGCAATTCAAATGAACAAAGGGGGCTTTGATATCAATGAGCTCGTGAATAAACTTCGCAAGAAATGTTTTACCAGTTCCAGATTCCCCGGTAATGAGAATCGGTCTCTTCGATAATAAAGCTCTGTCGATAATTTCCAGTTCTTTAATCATGGAATCATCAGAAGTCATAAAAATATCTTTTAGCTTTTGAAGAGTTTGGTTTTTATTCTTTTCAGCTGAAAATTTTTTAAAAATTAATTCGATACTTGTTTTGGTAAATGGTTTAGCAAGGTAATCGCGACAGCCTTTTATATAGGCCTGTTCAATGACACCTTCATCATCGCGACCGCTAAGGACAACTGAATAGATATTTTTTTCTTTAAGGCGCTCGATAATATCAAGTCCTGCAAGCTCAGCTTCCAGATCCAGATCGACAAAAGCGAGATCAAAATCTCTTTCTTTTAAAAGAATGAGTGCATCTTTTCTTGAAGGGGCGTCGAGAACTTCTCCGATCAGATCCAGTCTGCTTTTCAGACTCAAACGCGAAAGGAGATCATCTTCTACGAGGAGAATTCTTGGCTTTAAAGTATTCATAAGCCCATCATAGGGAAGATACGGATACCGTTCAATAACTCCTTGATAACCATATAAACATTACTTATCTGCCAACGGGAGGACTCACTTTCCAACCCTAGTAAATTAGTCAACTTACATTAACTTTTCGGAATTCCGGTCTTTTTCGCTAAACCTAAATATTTCCAAAAATTTCACGATAATAGAGATATGAAAAAGTTTAATTTAAAACTCCACACGTCTTTTTTATTCACCATTCTGATTCTTCAGGGATGTATGCCTGATAGCTTAACAAAGTTTAAGAAGGATGCGCCCAAGAAGACAGCTGCACCGGTAACAGCGACAACGCCTCCAGTGACAGATAGTGATGGGAACACAGTACCGTTTGTTGCTCCTACAAAATTTTATTTTGTAAATGAAGCAACTCCTACTGCGTATGAAGCTGTTGATTCATCCGTAACACGTTCTCCCGTTATCGATGGAACTCTTAGTGATAGTTCCGTTTCTGATTTGTTTTTTGAAAGATGTGATCTTGAAACGACAGGAAATTCTCAAACTCAGGCATTGCCATCCGGGTTAACGTTGAATGTTTCCGATTGTCATATCAATGGTAAACCACTTTCGATCAAAACTGTCTCTACTCCGTTTTGTAGCGATGGCGTTTCTGCTTCTCAAGCCGCTTGTGAAGCCGTGCCATTTACCTGGAATGCAACGACTTCAACATGTAGCAATCCAGATTACCAATATACGACACAAGCTGCTTGTATAGCGGGAAGACACAAATGGTATAAGGTTGGCTCACCAATTCCATATCGTATTACGATGAAATATCACAATGCGACTGGAATTCAGTCTACGATCTCAACAACGTTTAACATTGGTGTTTATAAAACGCCTGTTAAAATGAGATACACTCAATCGGATAAAGTTGTTCTTAAAGTTGCTTCAGGAAATGGTTATTCATTAACTGACATCGCAGCTGTAACTACAACAACAGCATCAGCGGGAGCTTACGCTCGTGAAAACGTTATTAGTGGTTCCGTTGGAGCAGCTGGTATTGCAAAAATCGTAGATGCTCCTCTGAACAAAATTGGTGTTAATAAATTTGTTCCACTTTACGTTAGTGACTCCTCTGTGTTTACAGTTGGTGGATTTGTAGCCGTTGTGGGAACTTGTAGCAACACTGCCTATACAACTCGCGCAGCTTGTATTGCGGCTGCCGCTGTCTGGACTGGATCTGGCATCATCGGTAAAATTGCCTCAATCGATACCCTTTACGATCAAATTTATGTTGAAAATATTTCAACTGGAAATAAGTACTTCAGAAAGAACGATAAAATTTCCAATGATTTTAACGGATACTCAACAGCTGCAACAGTAGATGATGTCGACAATCAGACTTCATTTATCGAAGAAACTGGTATCGATAACGACTCTCAATTTTACACAGCTCGCTTTAGAGTTACTGAACCGGTCAACGTTTATGAGACTGGTGCTTCGTACACAATTAAACCGATGGAACCTTTCTCAACTTCTGGCGACAGTATCTCAGCTGAGAACGGCGTGACTTACAAAATTTCACCGGCACTTCCACCGACTCTATCATTTGATACAAGCACGGGTATTATTACCGGTTACTTCGCTGTAGATTTCACGGCTACTCAATATACAATTACGGCGACTAACCCATTGGGGCAAACAACATTCGCCTTTAAAATTTCTTCAATCACATCACCTGCTGATTTCTCTCTGTCAAACAGACAGATCATCACTGTCAACAGCACTGCTTTCTTTAAAGAAGGTGAAACACTCTATGAACCAATCGTTCCACCGATGACAGAAGCGCTTCATGCAAAAATTATCAAGAAACTGAATAACTATCAGCTTGCTGTTGAAACTTTCAATGGTGTCATTGTTCCGGGATCAAGCTTAGATAACAACAGCTCGACATATAAAGCTGAAAAAGCTTACGTTATCCCTTACAGTACGTGCGTTATTCCTACTTACACAACGAAAACATCGTGTGAAGGTGCAGGCTATGTCTGGGCCCCAAGCGCAGCGGTTCATTACAATCTGGCCGCTACTCTTAGCTCAACTACAGGATACACTGCCGGAAGTTATTTGAACTCAATAACAGGTACCGGGGCAGGCGCAAAGGGCTTAATCACTTTTGTTGATTCAACTGCGAAGACACTTTATTTGCAATATCTGACTCAAGCAGCGACTTCTGTTGCTGGTGCTAAATCTTTTTACCAGGGTGATGTTGTTGACAATGCTGCGACGATTGACCAAATCGAAACAGGCACGTTTAAATTGACTGTTGCGGCCCCAGGTTCATTCACAGTTGGTTCGGATGTCGTCTCAAGCGGAAGCGCGGCCGGCTACACTTACAACATAAGCGGAAGCGTTCTTTATATTGGCGAAGTTTCAAAGAAAGTCGCTGGAAGCTGGTTTAACACAGCTCATACACTATACAATGATGAAGTTGTCTCAGGTGCTGCTTCATCTGCTATTTCAGCTGTCTCTCATGATAATTATGTTGTCTTTGAGCGCGGAAAAAATATGTATTTCAACGGTAACCTGAGCCTTGGATCAAACGGTATCATTTATTCGATCACTCCAAGTCTGCCAGCAGGTCTGACACTCAATACTTCAACAGGTGTTATTTCTGGTACTGCGACAGCTTCTACTCCTAAAAAAGATTTTCTAGTGACTGCTTCGAACTTTATTGGCAGCACTACGTTTGCAGTAGGAATTGAAGTAAAAGATTATTTTGAAGTTGTAGAAACCTCTGGAGCTGCTTCATTCATGCTACACAAAGTTGGTGACAATCAAATCAACAGAAAATGTCGTGTGGACTCAGCAGACATCGCGACGGGAACGAACGGCCAGGCTCTCGACATAAGATGTTTCCTTGAAGGTGAAGAACAGGATTTACATCAGAGCGAGATTAAATTCTCATTCAAAGCGGGTCCTGGTATCTGTGAGTATATTCAATATGACCCATATTACTTCTATAAGTTTAGTCCGGCGAAGTCATACGAAATTTCTACGAAGTACACTACGATGTCTGTTATCCGTACAGGATGTACTGGCGTAGTTAATACTGGTGATGTTCCAACTGTCGATCTATGTGAGGGGAACTATCAGAGTGTCGACACAATCTACCCGAATTGTGATGAAGGTCGACTTGCCTACTGGACGGAAACTTACACTGAACCAGCAGCAGGAACTTGTAATCTTGTGGGTCGAGTAAAAAATTATGTCAATTGCGGTGGGAAAAGACAAAACTGTATCTCTGGTCCGGCCACTGACATGTTCAACAGCACTCAGCTCGTTGCAGGTAAGAGAGCTACTATTTCACCTGCCATTGCCGGAACGAGTATTAACCAGACGCACTCGGCTCCAATCAACCACGGCGATAATTTTATTACAGTAAGAAACGCAAACAACGTTGTTAACAACCAGTGTTTTGCAACTAATACTGGTGCTAATGACTGGACGACTGCAGTTGGAGGATTAGACATTTTAAGTTCACCTATGGCAGTCGATTCAAATCCATTCTACACAGTCACATGTAGAGATGCTGCTTACGATATTAAAGCAAGAATCAGAATTGTCGTTAGAGACTGGGATAGAGCTTTCAGAATTGATAGCGGTGTAGATAATATGAACTACAACAACCCAGCGGCATTGCCAGCACCGCTGATTCCTCCTACCTTAATGAACGCTTCAGGCTCTGATATTTTCGGAAGCTTGTACAATGACTATTATGACTGGGATGATAACTACAGCACTGGAGCTTCTACGTATACAGCAGATAGCTGTGGAACTCAGACAGCTGCTTTAGGAAATTGTGCTCCAACAAGTTTCTTCAAAGGCGATGCTCAATGTACAGGAGTGGGCGGAGATCTTGTCACACCTGGCTCATGCTCTGCTGGTGGATTTACGAATAAAGTAACTTGTGAAGATGCCGGTAACACCTGGACGAATCCAACGTGTCGATTCGCAAATCAGTACCAGTGTGAACTGTATGGTGGTACATGGACTGGCAGTGAGCAAATTAAATTTCCGGCTGACTGGCTGGGTACGAACTAGTTAATCGAAACGATCTTTCCAACTAAATCATAATCCAAAACTTCGGTGATCTCGACTTGTACGAGATCACCGATTTCTACGTTCTGGCCGTTTAAATCGTTAATGATCACTTTACCATCGATATCAGGAGCCTGGCCTTCGTGACGGCCTTGAATAAGAAGTTCTGTTTCTTCGTGTTCGCCTTCGATAAGAACCGGAATGATCTTGCCAACGTAAGAGCTGTTAAGTTCGCGTACGATCTCTCTTTGAGTTTCAAAAAGAATGTCAAAACGCTCATCAATAACGTCCTGAGGCACTTTAGGCTGAAGCTTGAAAGCAGGAGTGCCTTCTTCGTCAGAGTATCTGAAAATACCAAGATGGTTGAAACGGGCTTTCTTTACGCCTTCAAGAAGAAGTTCGAAATCTTCTTCAGTTTCACCAGGAAAACCAACAATGATTGAGGTTCTAAGAACAATTCCAGGAATTCTCTCTCTCAATTTTTCAATTCTGTTATGAATTCTTTCGCCAGTGATCTTTCTGTTCATGCGCTTTAGCACGTTGTCTGCAAAATGCTGAACCGGCATATCGAGATATTTATTGATCTTCGCTGACGTCGCCATCTTTTCGATAACTTCATCAGTAAGTTCATCAGGATAAAAATAAAATAATCTGATCCAGTCGATGTTCTCGACTTTTTCAAGTCCAGACAGCAAATGGAAAAGGTTGTTGTTCTCATCAAGATCCACTCCGTAATCAGAAAGGTCTTGTGAAATAAGGTTGAGTTCTCGTACCCCTGTAGAAGCTAAATTCTCAGCTTCTTTTACGAGAGACTCAACCGAACGGGAACGAAGTTTCCCGCGAAGTTTTGGAATAATACAGAATGTACAATTTCTGTTACAGCCTTCAGAAATTTTCAACCATGCTGTGTAGAATGGAGAAGTGTTGAGGCGCGGATCGTATTCTGTATGAATAAATTTTGGAATTTCGACAAATGATTTTTGTTCGAGCTTTCCGTCTTCTAGTGCACGAAGAAGCATTGTGATTTTGTTATACTCACCTGTTCCGATGATCAGATCGGCTTCAGGAATTTCTGTTTCCAGTTGTTGAGCATATCTTTGGGCCATACAGCCTGAAATAACCAGCGCTTTACACTGTCCATTTTCAGGATTTTTAAAATCGGCCATATCTAAAATCGTTTCAACAGATTCTTTTTTTGAAGCTTCGATGAATGAACAAGTGTTAACCACGATAACTTCGGCGTTCTCGGGCTCTTCTGCGATCGTAAAGCCATCTAATCCCATGTAACCCAGCATGACCTGCGAATCGACAAGGTTCTTAGAACACCCTAAAGAAGTAAAAAAGACAGTTTTTTCGTTGAATAATTTCGTAACGTTTTCCACAGTGAACCTTAGTTTTTTGTAAATTGAAAATACCTCTAAATAGTATAGAATTGACGAATAATCAAAGCCCTTGGTGGTAACGTGAAAAAAATTCTGCCCTCGACAATACTTCTCGCCTTTTTACTCTCAAGCTGTGCTTCGAAGCCAGTGAAATTAGTGAGTGCTCCATCGGCCGACAGAATGGAAGCCGTCAGGAACCTGGTGACGGGAAAGGAAGCGGGGAAGCTTCTAAACAGCTCTGAAGAGCTAGCAAAAGCTTATTTAGAGGCCCTTCAGGAAGAAAAAGCAGGTCATACCAAACAAGCCTGCGATCAGTTTGAAAAACTCTCTTCTGAAAATGATCTGCCTATCAAGGACGCAGCTCTTATTCATGCACTGAAAAATTGTGATTACTCAAAAGGCGACCTTGAGGATATCTGGGCCGATAAAAAAGTTTCTAAATATCTTCAGGAATTTTTCTTCGACATTTCACTTTCGCTGGCTGCGAAAAACAAAATGGAAGATTATGAAGCAGAATTTTCTTTTGCTCTCATTCCCTACAAACAAGTTCTAAACGACAGATTAAAACTCATCAAGCGCGCCATAGAGATTGCTGAGAAAAAAGATGATTCTGAAAAATTAAAACTCTACAAAGAAAAGCTGGTTGAGCTTTCGCCGATGCATGCAGAAGAAATCACTCCGGCGAACATCTTTCCAGTGGCTAAAGATTTTGAAGCGAATAGAAAATTTCAAAGCGCTCGCGAACTATACGAATCCATCATTAAAGGTGATTACACGCTTGATGAAAAAGTGAAAGCTTACAATGCATACCGGATGAGCTTTAAAGTTGCGCGCGATTTAAAAACGTTTCTTGAAAAAACTTTTGAAATGGAAAAGTTTTTGAAAGCGGAAATGGAGAAAATTCCGACAGATAAAAATACTATTGAAAAAATTGAACAAGCCTGGGTTGAATCCAGGATTACTTTGGTTCGCGCCGTCTGGACTGATCATCGCAATAAAGAAGCAAGAGAACTTCTGGATGAACTGATTGAATCAAAAAAAGGAACCAACAATCAACAGGCACAGGCCCAATACCTTTATGGCGCCCTTCATCTTGAAAATAAAGAAAATAAAGAAGCGTTGAAGCGATTTGAAAAAGCTGCAAGCTATAAAGTGACAGATACTTCATTGCTGGAAAACATTCAGTGGTCTGTCGTCTGGAACAGCTGGCTTTTAAAAGAAGACTCAAAAATTCAAAAAGCCGTTGAGCAATTTGCCCAAAAATCAAATAACCAGGCGTTTATTTCCAAACTCACGTACTGGAAAGCAAAATCACTGCAGAGAATGGGAAAAAAAGATGAAGCAGGGGCCATTTTCACTGCCCTCAACGTGACTGATCCTTTCGGCTATTATGGCATTATTTCATCAATAGAAGCTGATAAGCCTCTGTCACCTCTCATGCCTTCTCTAATCAATAAAGATCCTTCCGGGAATCTTTCACTCGATTGGTTGATCGCCGTCGAAGAAAAAGATTTTGCTCAAAAGCTTTTAAAAGAAATAAATTCGCAATTCAAAAAAAATGAAGAACGGGAAAAAGCAATGTCTCTCTACTATCAGACTGAATGGTACCAGGGAGGTATGAGACAGATTTATAGCTTTAAAGAGAGTGGAAGAAACATGATGACAGAGAAATATGTCAATGTGGTGTTCCCAACTCCTTACCTAAGCACCGTCGAAAGCCTTTCAGCAAAGTATTCAGTTCCCAAAGAACTAATCTATGCAATTACGAGACAGGAATCGGCTTTCGTCGCAAGTGAAAGATCATGGGCAGATGCATTCGGATTAATGCAAATGATTCCGGAAAAAGCAGAAGAACTTTCCAAAAAACACAAAATTCCATACAAGGATTTTAATGATCTCTATGAGCCCGAAATCAATCTTGAAATGGGCACAGCTCTTTTAAAAGACTTGCGCAAGAAATTCGATGGAAAATTTGCCCAGACTGTAGCGGCATACAATGCAAGTGAATCTGCTATTAAAGTCTGGGAAAAAGAACGTTTCCGTGGAAATTATTTTGAATTTATCGAGATGATTCCTTATGAAGAAACCAGAAATTACATCAAACTTGTTTTCCGCAATTTCATCACCTACAAACGAATTACCACCAAGGAAGAATTTAAACTGGATAAAGACTTCTTTGCGAAGCCTTTTAACTAGTTCGTTTTTTTAGTGTGCGGTGGTGCCACGAAATTAAATCGTGAAGCATCGAAGCCAGGGTTTACTTTAAGATTCACAAAGCGAAGCGTGGATTTTTTTCCATCCGGAAAAAGGAGATCAATTTTTTTGAGCTCTGAAAATTCTTTGTCCTTCGCTGAATTAAAAGTGAGCACAGCTTCTTTAATACCAAAATCTTTTGCGACCTTTGGCTTGAAAGTCATCACGTGCATTCCATCGCCTGCATTCTTCACATCATAGAGAGCATTTGAAGAAAGACCATTTTTCAATGAATCAAAAAATTTGATGTAAACACTGTTGCCTTCTTTAGCCGAAGTTTCTGTCACCTCGCCTTCTTCTCCTTCGATAAATGGAGCGCGGTAATACCAGGCCTTAACACCATTACTCACGAAGACGACCTGACTGGGAGTTGTTGTTTCAAACCGGATATTGCCCGGATATTTATAATCTACGGAGCCTTCGCCTTTCTTGGTATTTCCTTTCAGAATGCTGACGTACTCTTGCTCAAATCTGGCCGAAAACGATTGTGGAAGAAACTCCGCACGGACTGTCGAGGCCATCAGGCTAAACAAGATTAAAGAGGCAAATTTCACAAAAGCTCCTGGAAAACTGAATTAGTGATGGTTTGATAATACACCAGTAGAAAAATGGTGGTCAAAATGGCCCTCAATTTATTTCGCTCTTGGTTCTGCGCTGTAAGAAGAAACAAAAGTCTGACAAGTCACGGCCGTTAGTTGACCTGTAGCCTCACTCTTTAATAAGTTGCAACGATATTGTTTTTTAGCAGAGGTTTTTCCCCAATGAAGACACTTATTGTTTTCTTCACAGTCACGGCCGTCTTCTTAGTGGCCGCCATTTATTTGAAATAAGCGCATACAAAAACGCTCAAGTTTTCTTTCTTTGACTCAAGTCAGGCCTGCTCTTAAAATTTAAGCATGCAATCAAAATACAAATACCTTATCGGCGTTGACGGTGGCGGAACCGGTACCCGGATTATAGTCGCAGGTCCTGATCAGAAAATTCTGGCCCAGGCGGAGGGTGCCCCCTCAGCTCTCGGTCAAGGAATTGAAAAAGCATGGCGCGCTATCATGGATACCCTCGCTCTCGCTTTTGCAAAAAGCAATATTACAGTTCCTATGTTGAGTGAATGTGCGATCGGACTCGGTCTTTCAGGCGCCAACAATATAATATGGAAAAACGAATTTTATCTACGGAATCCAGGATTTAAAAAAATTCTTATCGATACAGATGGTTTTACAACTCTGATGGGCGCTCACGGTGGAAATCCGGGTGTCATTGTTGCTGTCGGTACCGGAAGTGTTGGTATGGTTTTAAAAAATAACGGCGATCGCGAAAGCGTTTCGGGCTGGGGCTTTCCGGCCGGTGATGAAGCGAGTGGTGCATGGCTCGGGCTAAGAGCTGCTTCTCTTACACAAAAAGCAATGGATGGAAGAAGAAAACATTCAACGCTGACTGATGCCGTGACAAAGTTTTGTGGGAAAGACACTGATGAATTTCTAGGCTGGCTTGGCGAAGCCAGACAAAATGCTTTCGCAAAACTTGCTCCGCTGGTTTTTCAAACAGCAGCAAGTGATCCGGATGCAAAAAAATTACTACTGAAGGCCGGCGAAGAAATTGCGGTTATGGTGAGAACACTCGACCCAAAAAATGAATACCCGCTTTCTATTTGCGGCAGGCTTGGCGAAGCTCTTATTCCTTTTTTACCGGACGACATCAAGGCCCGCAATCAAAAGGCTAAAGGTGATTCAACTATCGGAGCGCTGACTTTAATCGCGCAACAATTAAAATGAAAAAAAGCATCCAGGCAAATTTTCTGATTGAAGGAACTTTCAAGCACGCGGAAGTAAGTTTTGCTGAAAAAATAGAACACATAAGAATTCTTGGACCTAAAAAAAACGGGCTTCCTTTGATCATTCCTGGCTTTATCGACCTTCACGTTCACGGAGGCGGCGGCGCTGATATGATGGAAGGTGCTTCGGCAGCTCAAACTATTGCGCGCACTCATTTGAAGCACGGAACGACTTCTTTTCTCGCAACGACCATGACAGCTCCTCTTACAGAGTTAAAAAAAGCATTTCAAGGAATGCAAACTACTTTTCAGAAAAAAAATAAAAATGAAGCCCGCATCCTGGGTGTTCATCTTGAAGGACCTTTTATTTCGAAAGACAAACTGGGAGCACAACCTGACTTTGTCAGAGAAGCAACTCTGAATGAAATAAAAGAACTCGATTCAATTGTCCCGATCAAAACGCTGACATTAGCACCGGAAGTTTTTGAACACATGCAACTCATTGCTGAGTTAACAAAAATGAATGTCATGGTACAAATCGGACACACTAATGGATCATATGAAGAAGGAACAAAAGCACTGGAATTAGGTGCAAGAAGTTTTACTCATCTCTTTAATGCTATGTCGAGCTTTCATCATCGCACACCTGGTATGGTCGGAGCGGCTCTGGCCCACGCCGAACACGCCGAAGTCATTCCCGATCTGCTGCATGTTCACCCCGGCGCAATTAAAACCGCCCTAAGATGCATTCCCAATCTTTATTTTGTGACTGATGCCACGTCTGCAACAGGAATGCCTGATGGCGATTATAAGCTGGGATCGCACACTGTTCATAAATGCCTCGGCGGAGTGAGACTTAAAGATGGAACTCTTGCAGGATCTTCATTGACTATGGATCAAGCGCTGAGAAATCTGGTCTCTCTCGGATTAACAGTAGAAGAAGCCAGCAGAAGATTGTCTCAAATTCCTGCTGAACTTATTCACATTACAGATCGCGGGGTGATTAAAGAAGACGCTTATGCTGATCTTCTTGTTCTCAACGACGATCTTTCATTAAAAGAAATCTACACCGAAGGGGAATTAGTTTGAATACTCTTATGAAAAATGAAGCACTCGAAGCAGCGAGTGTTGTTGAACACCAATTCAGCGAAAATCTGCAGATCCTGGACGAAGTAGCTCAGCATTTGAATCAAAGAAATCCTTATTCACTTGTCAGTGTTGCTCGTGGAAGCTCGGATCACGCTGCTCAATATTTGAACTTTCTTACGACAGCGAAACTTGGAAAACTTACGACTTCTCTTTCTATGTCAGCAATCACTCTCTATCAGGCTGAATTAGATGTAAGCCAATCGGTTGGTTGTGCGATTTCGCAATCGGGGCAAAGCCCAGACGTCATCAAACCAACAGAATATATGAGAAGCCACGGTGCTACGACTATTGCGATGGTAAATGATACGACCTCACCACTTTCAACTGCTGCTGAATGGGTTCTTCCGTTGCATGCAGGCCCTGAAAAAGCAGTAGCCGCTACTAAAAGTTTTATCGCTTCACTCTCGGCGAGTGCGAGTTTGATTGCCACCTGGAAAAATGACCTGGAACTCACTCGCGGACTTCACCATCTTCCGGATGATTTGATGAAAGCTCAGAAACTCGACTGGACGAGCGCCATTCCGGTTTTAAAAGATGCTAAACGAATTATGACAGTGGGAAGAGGTTACGGTTTATCACTTGCCCTTGAAGCCGCCCTTAAGTTGAAAGAAACCTGTTCAATTCAAGCAGAAGCTTTTTCCGCAGCAGAAATCAAGCACGGTCCGCAGGCATTGATTGAAGAAGGTTACCCTTTGATTATTTTTGCCAATAGAGGCCCGGCCTTGGTGAGTATGCTTGATCTGGCTCAGGATATGCGCGCTCGTGGTGCAAAAGTCATTTTAGCAGCTCCGCCATTTGTTAAAGAACGCGACCTTGAAATTCAAACAACTCACGCAGAAGAACTGGATGTTATTTCTGCGATACAATCTTTTTATCTGATGATTGAAGAGTTATCGAGAAGCCTTGGACTTAATCCGGACGCTCCCAGAAATTTATCTAAAGTTACAAAAACAGAATGACAGAACAAGCGACAAGTAAAAAACATTTTTGGATAAACTTGTTGGTACTTGTGCTCGTTTTTTATTTTGCCAGGAGAGAAATCATCCGCTGGTCTGCTTTGGATGAAGATGAGCTCATCTCCTGGAGTCTGGTAAGACTTCCCTGGAAAGAATTCTTTTTAGCCATTTATCACGATACTCAGCAACCTCTTTATTATTCGTTACTGAAGATAATCCATAGTCTATTCCCACTGAAAAGTGATGAATCGATCAGGACTGTGTCTCTTCTTTTCAGCATCGGCACTCTTCAGGTGCTTTTTACTTATTTTTCTAAAATTTTAAAACCTGTCGTGACTGCGATGGTTTTATTTTTATTTCTCTGTCACCCTGAGTTTAAATATTATTCAGTCTACGCGCGTCCTTATCCTCTGCTTTATTTACTTGTAGCAATTAACTCCTGCACTTTCTTTGAAATCTTTTTTAATAAAAATAAACGTCCGATCTTGAGAACTCTTTTCTGTTTTTCTTTAATTGCACTCTTTTTGACTCACTACCTTGGCTACTTTTATTTTGGCGCCCTTTTGATTAGCTCCGCCTTTTTAAAACATGATTTTTTCCGGGGCTGGAGCAAAACTCAGCTTTCAGCAATTGGCGGTTTTTTCATTTTCCATTTCGGTGCCACTCTTTATCAATGGCAGTTTAAAAGTTTTATTTCATGGGTTTCCAACTCTCCAGCGAACATTGCCTACGCGCTAAAGAGTTTATTCAGCGTAACCCTTTCTATGCCACTCACATTGACTCTGTTCTTTCTTTGCTTTGCCGTTTATTTTCTTTTTCATTTAATTAAAAATAAGCATATTCATGAAAATGCGTTTTTTTCACTCATTGTAGTTATGTCCGGCTTAACCCTCTTCGGGATATTTTCATTTTTAGGGACCCCGGTATTTGTTTCTAAATATCTCTTTATTCTTTTTCCTTTTGTTTTGATTCTTCTCGCCAGTGCCCTTTCTTTCTACAATATTGAGTCAAATCCCGGAATCATCATTGCTCTCGCTTTGATTGGCTCCAACTTCAGAGGATTGGAAAAAGATGAGAATGCGTGGAAGTTTGATGCGAAATCCTTTCTAACAGAAGTGAAGCAATTGAACATAATCGGAGAAAACAGCAAAGTTCTTTGTAATGTTCAACGAGGTCCACATAAAATCTTTAGTGGCTATTCCGAAGTTTATTTTTCAAGAGATATCTGTTCTCTTTACCGGAACAGCTCCGTTCCGTTCTCTGAAAATGAATATGATTTCATTATCAATCTCAAGAACCTGCCTGCAGATGATCAGTTTAAGCAGAAGTCCACTTACTTCCATGTTCTCTATTCATCACGTGATGTGGAACTTTTGAAGAGAAATCAATGACGAACGATAATCACGAACTGGATTATCGATCTGACATTGATGGGCTTCGTGCGATAGCCGTCATTCTGATTATTCTCTTTCATTTTGAAATGGGTCCATTTGATGGCGGTTTTATTGCAGTAGATGTCTTCTTTGTAATCTCTGGCTTTCTCATGACAAGAATCATTGAGACATCTCTGGCAAAAAATGCTTTTGATTTAAGAACATTTTACGCCAGACGAATAAAAAGAATCATTCCTGCTCTTGATTTGGTGTTGTTGCTGAGCCTTCTTGCAGGCTTTTTTTTAATCTTAAAAAACGAATACATTGAACTGGGAAAAAGCGTCTTTCATTCTTCGCTATTCAAAATCAATTCTCTTCTAAGCCAGCAAGGCGGCTACTTCGATAAGGCCAGCGCCTTAAAACCACTTCTTCATCTCTGGACAATTGCAGTAGAAGTTCAGTTTTATTTTCTTTGGCCTTTCGTCCTACTGCTCTTGCCCCAGCGACATAAATTAAAAGGCGTTGGACTTATCACGGTTTGTTTCTTTCTTTATTCAGTCTATGCCTCTTACCACTGGCCGGACATTGCGTACTACATGCTCCCGTCACGTTTTTGGACTTTGAGTCTCGGAGGATTTGTTGCTTTATTAGGACCAAATCGCAAAGCTGGTCTGGCCGCAAAGCTTTCAAGCAGTCTTGCACTTATATCTCTTTTTCTCACGGCTTTATTGTTTCAAAAAAATGATGTGTACCCTGGATGGCGGGCCCTGATTCCAGCAATCTCGGCTGGAATCATTATTTTTAACGGTGAATCCGGAACATGGCCGCAATTCAAAATCCTGCAAATGAACCCGCTGCCTAGGCTGGGAAGAATCAGCTATTCGCTCTATTTAATCCACTGGCCTGTCTTTTATTTTTTGACAATGACTACGCTGATGAAAGTCGACCTTACTTATAAAATTGCAGGAATTGTTTTCAGTTTAATTTTTGCAGCTATCAACACACCCTTTTTTGAAAACAAGATACGAAAATCAAAAAAAATTCCAGTCTACCTATTGATCATCATACACCTGTTCGTTGCAGGAATTGGATGGACCGTTTCTCGATTCGGAAATAAGCAAACAGCATCTGACACATTAAAAATACACACAGAGTACAAAAGTCATATTGAAAATAATTGTTTGATGCCCGAAAGCTTGAAAAAGCAATCTCATTGGTGTGAAGCAGACAAACGTTTTCCGGTAAATCATTTTATTCTGGGTGATAGTCATGCGAGTCTCATTTTTCCGGCCATGGTAAGAACTTCATCTCAAAATGAATCCTGGGCGATAGCTGCACAGGCTGGATGTTCTCCTCAATCGAGTCATTGTGAAGGTTATTTTTTTGAAATCGCCAGACAATTAAAAGCGCATCCAGAAATAAAAGAGGTGATCATTTCTTTTTCAGCTCGAATGATGGATGAATCAACGGCTATATATTTAAATGAGAAGCTGGCAGTAAATCATTCTCCCAGAAATATTGTCATCAGCCGCATGCTGGAACTTGTCGACATACTGACCTTAAACGGACGAACAATAAAATTCCTGATAGCTCCCCCGGCCTTATTGAAAGAACCTCAACTTTGTCTTCCCCGCCCTTATGTTTTACCAAAACATAATGAACCTCTGTGTTCCTTGAATGTGAAAGAGGCTGATAATCTGATGAAAAGCTATGATGAATTAGTTAAAGACTTAAAACGATATCGCTCTGATCTTGTTTTAATTAATCCACGTGGTGTTTTTTGTCACGAAGACCGGTGCGAAGTTATCAGAAAAAACGGAATTTCCAACTACAGTTACGGTGATCACATTTCGGAAAAAGCTGCGGCGGAAGTGGCCGACTTAATTCGCAAAAATTAATGAGAGCGAAGCAGTTCATCGAGCAGGTTTTGCTTGAACTGGTCAATCGTTGTTTTGTCTGTCAAATCTTTCAGGTATTCAATGGTCAATGTTTCGGCACCTGCCACTCCCGTAAATATGACTCCCACGCCCGGCGATTTTAGCATTGTTCCTCTTGCCCACACACTGATATCAGTCCACCCTTCTGGAAAAGTGTATGATCTTGGAACTCGACCTGCGCTGATTAGAAGTGAACTTGTAATCGATTTCGAATTCTGGTCAAAATCTCTATAAACTTTCTTCAATGATTTAGGTTTGAAGAATGAGTTCACCCACAATGATCCATAAATGAATTTTGCCGCCTTATCCATTCTATGTGAGTTAATGATGTTTTTTACTTTTCCTAAAAATTTCAGGTCATTGATTTCATCTCTTTTTCCTACAATCCATACAGTCGAAAGAATATTTTGAAGAGAATAACGAATTTTCAGCAATGGCCGCAGTGTTTTAGGAAGGTAAACCATAATGGGAGTTTTCATATCACCGCGTGCTTTGAGGCTGCTATCAAGCGCTTTAAAACAACAATACGTCAGATACTCAGTAATCGAAATATCAAATTTCTTGCAGCTTTCTCTGATAATATCCTGTTGCTCTGACTGCAAGTGAAGAGTCGTTGAAGTGACGAATCTTTGTGGTTTTTCATGATGATCAATTAATGTGGCCATCATGTACTGTCTTTGTTTTGAAATGGGTCTTAAATGAATTTTTAATTGTTCAAAGACCCACTTCCATCCCATATATTTGTAGAGATCGCGGTAACGAAAAACTTTATCAGTTTTGGCTCCCTCTCTGATCTCCATTCCATTCATGGCACGAAAAACTTCTTCCATAAGATGAAACTGTCCGGCTGCATCGCATAGAGTGTGATGCACATTGAAGATGAGAATATTTTTTCCAGTTTCTGTTTTTCCAAGAAGAAATCTGAAGGCCGGGGACAATTGCAGATTAAATTTTTTTTGTGAAAACTCATCAATCGCATCTTGAGAAAGGATCTCATCTCTCAATTCAACAACATCCAAAGATGTGAGATCAGCCTTATCGTCATAGTAGCGATTCCAGCTCAGGATCGTTTCATCAATCTTAGAACGCAAGAGAGGAATCTCTTTTATCGCTTTATCAATCGCGCCTCTCAGATCATTCAGCCGTACATCGCCATTAAATTCCACCACGAGCTGGCTGTTATAAGAAACGTATTCCGATTCATGAGCAAGCATGAATTTCTCTAGGGAATTGAGTGGTATAGGCAGCCTCTTTGACATAAACCCAAGGGTAGCATGCCCCTACACATCCCCCGGGTGGACTGTAAAAATTTTAGGCCGCCTCTGTCCACCGCCCAAGGTTTAGACATTTGGGCTATACTTGAATTCATGAGTACTTACGGCGAAAAGCGAAGCCCAACCTTAATCAACGCCCTCAGACGGACCCTCTGGCCCGTTCTGCGCTTGTTTTTTCGTCTAAAAATCGAGGGACAGGAAAATGTGCCCTCGAAAGGTCCTTTGCTTTTTATCGCCAATCACAACGTGGGTGCTTTGCTTGAAAGTCATTCAGCTTTGTTTATTCTCCAAAAGATAATTCCCAACTCAACGATTTATGGCTTCACTCACCCTTCGATTTTTAAGGTTGCAGGGATTAAGCAGTACTTTGAAAAAATCGGTGCTGTTCCTGCCACCTATGAAGTGGCAGAAGATGTCTTTAAAAAAGGCGATTCCTTGATGATTTTTCCGGGTGGCAATCGCCAGGCCTTGAGGTCTGTGTGGGACTATAAGAAAACATCTTTTGAAGATTCACATGGCTGGGCGAAGATTGCACGACTTCACAATGTCCCGGTTGTTCCTGTTACTTTCAAGGGCTCACATTTTGTGAATCCGATTTTATTGAGTGGAGAATGGGTTTCTAAAATTTTAGTTCTGCCCTGGATTCTCGGCTTAAAATGGCAGTCCATTTCTCTTGGACAAATTCTTCTGGCGGCCCTCACTTTTATTTTTTTAAAAAATCATACTCCAATGGTACTTAATGCGGTCATTACTTATCTTGTTTTTATTTTCACTCCTTTGGCCTTGCTGATTCCATTTCCAGTTCAAATCAAAATCTATCCGCCAATTGATCCATCGTCATTTGAAACACAAGAAGAAATGGAAAAGAAAATGTCTTTAATTATGGGATCGATTTATCCCTGAAGTTCCTGCAGAACCAGTTCTTTGAAGCGCTCTATCGTTTCCGGTTTAAAAGAGTCGCGTAGATATTCAATGCAGACAAAATCCTTTTGCTTAAAACTTGTCACCAGAAGACCTATACCCGGTGATCGATGCATGCTCCCTTTGGCATAAAGGCGGGTTATTTTCCATTCATCAGGGAAAACGATTTCCGCAGGAGTCCGGCCGCTGCTGATTAAAAGAGTGCAATCGTGAACGCGTTCTTCTTTTTTGCGAAGAATTTTTTTTAGCTCTGCAAATGATTTGAGTTTCACCAGCATGGCCCCGAGAAAAAGTGTTTTTTTCACTTCATCTTCTCCACTTCTGAATTTATAAGTGTCCCGGAACTTAACGCCAAAATCAGAATTCTGTATATCTGTACGATCAATCTTCATCCAGATAAACCCCAGAAGATTTTGATATGCGCGCATGATTTTAAATTCAAATCTCATACTCTTGGTTATATAGAGGACAATCGGATTTTCGCTGTCACCTCTTTCGCGCAAAATTTTATCCATGGCCCGTGCCCCGACTAAAGAAATAAAAGCACTTGATGAAAGGGCATTTTTTCTCGCTGCCTGGTCTACAATTTTTCGATCCAGTTCAACAAGGACCATATCTACTTTGCGGGTTATGGGTTCACCATCATAAAGTCTGGCAATTTTTGTTTTCCCTTTTTTCTTTTGAACTTTAAACAATGGTAAAATATTTGTGAAATACCAGGAGAGAGGGGTTTCGCGAAAATATTTTCTGAACTTATAAACATCTCGTTCAAGTGACCGTGACTGATAACTTTTACCTAAGTAAACTGTAAGAAAATCCTGAAGAAAATTGAATTGTGCATGGCCATCATAGACAGCGTGATGAAAGGAAAAGATAATTTTCTTTTCACAAACGCCCATGCGCACAGCGAGTTCTTCAGGAAAAATAAATTTTTTCTCCCAGAAGGTGTCTAACTCATCTACAGATAACGTAAAAAATTGTGTTTCACCGTCATCATTTTCAACAAGACAAAATTGCCCGGACGATTCGTCAGGAATAATGCGTGTAAATGGTTCTAACTCGATAAGTTTCTTAAAGGCATTCTTGATTTTTTGCACATCAATTTCACCTTCGCATTCCAGAACAAGATGAGAGTTAAAAGGAAGATCCTCTCTTTCAAAAGCAAGAATATACTTATCCTGAAATGAAAGATTGAATGGCGCTGATATTTGACGAGTGTGCATACTCAACTATAACATTAGTCATGGCCAATACAAAAGCAGTGACAAAAGAACCGTTCAAAGTACCCGGAAGTTTTTTAACGGGCCATCTACTGAATGCCAAGAATGAGGGTGTTTATTTTTACCTGAGAATGGGTAAAGAACATGGAGATGCATTACAACTTCGCTTTGCTCATCTCAATCTCTATTTATTTTTACATCCCGATTACAATCGCGAAATTTTAGTTGATAAAGCTGATCAATTTATCAAAGGCAAGCAATACGACTCTCTTCGAATGCTCATGGGGAACGGACTTTTAACTTCAACCGGAAAAGAATGGGCCCTGCAAAGAAAATTGATGAATCCCCTTTTTGGAAAAGAAGGAATGGATGTCCTTCTTGGCCATATCAATCGCATCACCAAAAAATATGCTGAACACGTTACGATCAATCACGAAGTCGACTGGACCAAATACATGTTCGATCTCACATTGGAAGTGGCCTTTGCTTCTTTCTTCGGAAAAAGTTTTGCTGACAAAGATCTGGACAAGCTTGTAACTGCAAGTTTCAACTGCATTCGATTCGTCTCGAGACGAATGAGTAATATCGTCAATCCGCCAGTTTTTCTCCCTCTCAAAGATAACCAGGACTTTAAAAAATCCTACCAATATTTAAACGGTACGGTCAGTTCCATTTATAATGCCAGACTTCTTGCGGAAGATGCACCTCCTCGGGATCTGCTGGACCTGTTGATGAAAGCTGAAGACAATGGACTGAAACTTTCCCAGAGTCAGATCTGGGACCAAATTCTTTCGTTTATGATGGCCGGACATGAAACCACAGCGCTCACGATGAGTTGGTTATTTTACTATCTTGCTCATCACCCTGAGGCTCAGGAAAAAATAGCAGAAGAATGCCGAAGCAACGATTATAAATTTGAAAACTCACTCGCGATCAATCACTATCCCTATCTCAATGCTGTTTTGAATGAGACCATGCGATTATATCCTGCTGGCTGGATTATCTCCCGCGAAGCTGCAGAAGATTCAACTATAGGTGAATTCAAAATCAAAAAAGGCCAGGTCATTGCCATTTCACCACTGGTTACTCATCGCGATCCAAGATGGTGGACTGATCCAGATACATTTATTCCGGAAAGATTTTTAGAAGGGCATCAGCTCTACAATAAGGCGCCTAAAGGCGCCTACCTTCCTTTCTCATTAGGAAAACGCAATTGTATCGGAGCACGCTTTGCAGTTCTCGAAATGGCCTTGCTCTGCATTCATTTTTTCAAAGAACACAGAGTTGAAACAACTCAAACAAATGTGCGTATGAAAGGATATGTGACATTGAAGCCGGATAAAAATATCCGTGTGACCGTCAAAAAAGTTTAGGCATTTGGATCAAAATTATTTTCAACTGTATTCGGCCAGTAATTCTTCTCACAATAGTGAGGAGCATACACAACTTCCAGTTTTATGCGATCAGGATCTTCAAAGTAAACTGAGTAGTAATCTTTGTCGCCGGCAGGACCATTGTAGAGAACCGGTACTTCGTTAGCTATCAGGATTTCATTGTGAAATTCATCAACAATATCTTTGGTAGGCGCGTAGATCGCAAGATGATTTAAGCCGACTTGCTTTCTATGAAAACCTTCACCCTTGAATTTTTCATCCACTGGATTGATGATGATTTTCAAAGTTCCATCGGTATAAGCTGTATGCTCCACACGCGAAACAATTTTTTCCCATCCAAGTGAAAGCAGAATTAAATCATAGAAGAGAACACTTTTTTTATAATCAGTCACATTGATATCAATGTGAGAAAGCTTTGTTGTTTTAAGCCCCCATTGCCAGCGAGGTTTTTCCCCATAGCGAAGACAAACAACAGTCAGTCCAACGAGAACCAGAGGCAGAGTTGCAAGCAGTGCAAAGTTTTGTACATGCTTTGGATAATCCAAAGATTTTACAATGAGCTTAACGATGAGAGGAATGGCCACAAAGATAAACGTTACCGTCCAGCCTTGCCAGGTTATCGGGGTCCAACCCCATCCGTAAGTTTTTCTTCTAAACCAGAGCTTATTTTTCATAAAGAAGTATCAATTAAATTTTCGTTTATTCCAAAGAAGAAAAGTCTTCTCGTATTATAGCTAGAAAGATACGCCTGATTTCCCTGCATGGAAAGATAGGCACTATCAATAAAATACTGATTCAGCTTAGCTGCAAGTGCACCTTCAGCTTTGAACACCATTTTGTTTCCGATTTTCTGAAACTGCGACCATGGAAAAAGAAGAGTACATTTGCCAAACATATCACCCATTCTGGTTGGTACGGCCTGACAATCCAATTGCAATTCTTTTTCGTTAATCCATTTGCGGGACCAATCGCCTTTAACGATTTTCCAAAGTTCACCTGCTTCAAAGGGAGGAACAAAGCTATCGTCAACCAGTTCAACAGCCAAATAAGTTTGATTGCGAATCAAAGAAGCGTTCATAATCGTGCCGGCAGACAAAGACTGCGCAAGAATCAAACTGAACAAAAGAACCAACAATTTCATATGAAGCCTCCGCAAAATAAAAAAGGGCCCGCTTTTAATGAGCGGGCCCTTATTATTTTGAGTGAAATTAGTGAAGCTGTACAGAGACTGCTTTAGAAACACCCGGCTCTTGCATAGTAACGCCGTAAAGTGTGTCGTTAAGCTCCATAGTCTTCTTATTGTGAGTGATGAGAATGAACTGGGAGTCTGAACTCATTTCTCTTAAAAGCTCGTTAAAACGGCCTACGTTAGCGTCGTCAAGAGGAGCATCAACCTCATCCAGAAGACAGAACGGAGACGGCTTAACAAGGAAGATTGAGAAAATTAAGCTCACCGCAGTCATAGCTTTTTCACCACCTGACATTAGGTTAATGTTCTGCATTTTCTTGCCCGGTGGCTGAGCAACGATCTCAATTCCACATTCAGCATCGTTGATATCGCCGACAATTTTAAGATCAGCAGATCCACCACCGAAGATGATTGGGAAAACTTTCTGGAAGCGTGAGTTAACTTCTTCGTACGCAGCTGAGAAGCGCGCTTTTGATTTCTCATCAATGTGAGCAATCGCTTTCTGAAGATCTTCAAGAGAAGACTTAAGCTCCACTTCCTGAACTTTAAGGAAGTCAGCGCGAAGTTTTTGTCTTTCGTAATCTTCAATCGCTTGCCAGTTGATATCGCCCAGGCGACCGAATTCAAGCTTGTAGTTTTTAAGTTTATCTGAACACTCTTTAAGATCCTGACCGTAACGGCGAACGAATTCGAAATCTTTGCGATCGATTTCTTTTGGTCCTTCTTCCGTTTCCATCCAGAACATAGAGTTAAGATCTTTAAGATCAGTGTAATCAGAATCTGTATATTCAAGGAAACGACCAAGAACATAGCGAAGATCGATCTGATATTTCTCAAAGATATTGCGAACGTTTTGTTCTTCTTCAATGATGTATTGAGAAAGCTTCACTTCAAGTTCAGCGATCTCACGCTGATGCTTGTTCACAGTCGATGTGATGTTCTTCACTTCGTCTTCTCTGTCTTTCATTGAAAGAAGGAGTTGTCCGAGTGAATCTTTGAGAAGGTTGAGAACGTCTTCTTTATCAGAAAGAACAAGTGAAGTTTCTTTGTTAGATGCTTCAAGTTCTTCAAGCTCTGCAATGATTTGATCAATTTCAGTATTGTATTGAGCAACAAGATTTTTATTGTTTTCAAGACGCTGATTCAATCTGTCGATCTGACCGTTCAAGTCTTCAATCTGAGAGTTCAAACTCTTAATCGTAGACTCGAATGACTTAGCTTCAACCTGCTTTTGAAGGAAGACTGATCTTTCATCTTCATAAGCCTGGCGCTGAAGTTCAACTTCTTCTGAAAGCTCTTCAAAGCGAGATTGCTTTTCAGCAAGATCAGTTTGAAGTTCGTCTTTTTTGCGGGAAAGTTTTTCTTCAGACTCGATCATATCGAGACGTGATTTAGAAATTTCCTGCTTTCTGTTTTTTAAGATTTCAAGGCGAGTAAATCCTGATTCAAAGCTCGAAAGTTTTGCATCCAAAGCTGATTTCTTTGACGAGAATTGAGCGCGGGCTTCAGCTGCCTGATCGCGAAGAGTATCGAATTCTACTCTCTGAGTTTCCAGTTTTTCACGTTCAGCTTGTGATCTAGTTTCAAGTTCCGAAACTTCAGTCTGAAGATTTGCTACGACAACTTTAAGTTCTTCAATCATGTTGTTTCTAGCAACAAAGCCTTGGGCTTCATCTGTCGCAACAGTTGTCGAAATAAGTTTTGCGCCGCCAAGATTAGCAACTTTTCTTGAACCATCAAGAGTTGCAATGGCCTTGAAGCGAATGTCTGCAGAAATTGAAGACATAACGTCTGCAGAAAGTTCCGAAGCAATAAAATAACCGTCAAGGAACGAAGACATTTTTTCTTTTAACTCTCCATCCATTTCAAGGATATCAGTTAAAGAAACAAGATCATCTCCAAGAGTCAGTTTCAAACGAGCAACTGTCTCAGAAGAAAGTTTCTCTGAAGACGCCATTTTTAAGTAATCAAGATTTTTTTGGTTTGCTTCAATCCATGAGAAAAGAGATGAATCAACAGTTGCTGTTGAAACAAGTGTTTCCATGAATTCTGACAGAAGAGCCTGAACAGCTTTTGTGTATTTCTCTTCACACTTAATCAGCGTTCCAAGAAGAGCAAAACCTTCTTCGTTTTCTTGAAGGAAAGCTGAAATTCCTTCTTTCTTTCCTTCAAGTGATTTATTGACTTCAATTAAAGAGTGAAGTTTGGATTCAGTCTGAATAAGCGTTTTCGATTTAGCAGTAAAGTTCTGCTCAAGTTCGCGAACAGCAATTTGCGCTTCATCGATCTGAGCACGAAGGGCCAGTTCTTTTTCCTTCAATTCCGCTGCATTTTTTTCAGCAATGGCAACGGCTTCTCTTTCCGCTACGATCTGAGTGTTAACTCCAGAATATTGCGATTCAAGAGCTTCGATTTCTTTTGTTAAATCCTGAAGTGAGGCTGCGTATTCTTCAAGGCGTGAAGTGTTTCTGAAAAGCTCCTGATCGATTTTATTGAAAGAGTCTTTTTCACTTTCAATTTCATCTTTCAGATCGTTCCAGCTTTGCGTTTTGAATTCAAGTTCTTCTTTTAAATTTTCAACTCTTTCTTCAAGCATTGCGAAGTCATTATCTTCTTCGCCTTTCTTTTCCCAAGTCTCAAGTTCAGTTCTTAAAGACTCAAGCTTCTGCTCTCTTCCTTCAAGTTCAGTATTAACTGAAGTGATTTCAGCTTCGCGAGTTTCGATAAGTTTTTCTTTTTCTGATTGAGTTTTGCAAAGGTATACAAGTCTTTCTTCAGCAGCAGCAAGCTCTTTAGAAATCTGGTTGTATTCTTTTTGCAGTTCTTCGATCTTTGCTGTCTCTTCGTCTTTTCTGTAGCGCTCTTCTTCAAGACCGATTTCCAGAACGCTTTTTCTTGCAGAAAGATTTTCAATTTCTTCCGTGCGGGCGTCGACGACGATTTTGCTCTCTTTGTAGTTTTTAAGAAGATCAAATTCTTTATGTGAATGAACGATCAAATCGTATCTTTCAACTTTGTGCTTAAGCTCACGAGCGCGCTCAGCTTTTTCAGCTTGTTTCTCAAGGGCCTTAAGATTTTTTTCAATCTCTGATTGAAGATCGTTCAAACGAGCAAGGTTCTGTTCTGTCTGTTCGATTTTTTTAAGCGATTCTTTTTTTCTGACTTTGAATTTTGTGATCCCTGCAACTTCTTCGATCATCACTCGACGTTCTTCAGGTTTCTGGTTTACGAGACGGTGGATTTCCCCTTGAGCGATAATCGAATACGATTTTGCGCCGGCCCCCGTATCCATGAACACTTCTTGGATATCACGTAAGCGACAAGGAATATCGTTGATACGGTATTCAGTTTCACCGTTTCTATAGAGTTTTCTTGTAAGTTGAATTTCTGAAGGTGATGAAACCTGGTTTCCAATATGGATATGTTTTCCATCGTCGTTTTCAAGAACGAGTGAAACTTCCGCAAAAGATCCCGGTTGGTATTTTGATGAACCAGCGAAGATAACGTCTTTCATCGAGTTACCGCGTAAGTGTTTCGCTGACTGTTCACCCATAACCCAGAAAAGGGCATCTACGACGTTGGATTTACCACAGCCGTTCGGGCCTACGATCCCAGTGATCCCTTCATCGAAATGAATGATCTGGCGATCTTTAAAAGATTTAAAACCTTGGAGAATAAGTCTCTTTAACTTCACAAGCGCGTCCTTTGCTGTGTGTTGTTTATATTGTGTGTGTCTCTAAATGAGCCTAACAAATGTGTCATAAAGTGTCTAAATAGTACACGAGAAAAAGCCCCGGATAGAGTTTGTAAGAGTCCACTTTTCAGAGGGAAAATGGCGAATTTTTGCGGATTTATCCCTAGCGGAATTTGGCGAGCCCGTAAGAGACGTATGGACGAAAGGAAATCAGACCGTCTTCCTTCACAAAATCGGGCAAATCACGGGTGAAAAACGTGCTCGAATCGGAGCGCAAAATGGATTCGGTTCCTTCAGTTCCCTCCCGAAGAACCTGCAATCCATACTTTTGTGCAATTTCATGGAGTGCGCCCTCCTGAGTTACGACTGTGAGCTCCAGAGTAAGCACACCGTACTGACGCTTTTCATCGTCGTAAACAATGTTCTCAAGTTCAGTGCGCGGTGTTTTATAAATATAATATTGATTGAGCCGAGCCACCTCCTTGATGCCCTCGCGCTTCCTGGTGGTCGCGGTAATTCCTTTCAACAGCCACAAATGAGATTTTTTGAAATTCACTTTTTTCTGAGGATAATAGCCTAGCGGAAGTTCCCATTTTTTTTTCTTGGCGAGATGAGGCTTGGCCGTTTCATCATGCTTTTGCACGATCATCGGCACTTCGGGGGCGATGATCTCTACGAGTTCATTTTTATTTATTGCCATATCCAGAGGCCGTGGTTTTCTCCACTGCAAATAAAGGAAAACCGCCAGGGCAATAAGGAATAAACCAATAATTTTTTTCACGGTGCTGTCCATGAAACGGTCTGCACGACTGAGACATTTTCGGATGTATCGATTGCTCTCACAAAAGCGGTATAGCTTGAACCAGAAAGGACGGTTCTTTTCATTCCACTGCTGCTGAATGAAGTGATTGTCGTACTCGTGTTATTTTTCAGATTGCGAAAATCGCCTTCTCCACACACGGGATTGGTTTCTGTCGTAATGCATACTTCGTAACGGGCTATATCTGCATCAGCGGGTGGTGAAAAACTCAAAGTATTTCCACTCATCGCAAGCGCGGAAACTGCGGCCGGCGGAGTTGTATCTGCAAGGGATGCCCCTCGATTGCCCAGGAAAGATAATTTCCAGGAAACCAATTTACCGACATCTTCAGCAGCACCATCAATTACTTTCAATGTCCAGGTGCCAGCAGACCTTTCGCCGTAGAAAGCATTCGAACCCAATGTCACATTCACAAAATTTTGAGGAAGAATATTGTTGTTGATCATCATCAATTTGCTTTTTGTTCCTGCAGGTGAAGTAAGTTCAATGCCGACATCACCAATGTAAGGATGATCAATGGAAACTGTCACCATTACGTGCTCGAGAGCAATATTGTGTCTGTTTACGATAAGAGTTGAAGTGACTCCCGCCGCTGATTTATCAGGAATTGAAAGGTTCAATTCGCCACTGTTATATCCGGGCGAATCGTCCGGTTCATCGGAGTTAATTAATTCAAACAAATTGAAATTAATATTTTTTGCGAGGTTGACTGCACTTTCAATATCGAGCTGGCCGAAGCCGTAGAGATTGTGAAAATTAAATCCTGCCGCATTTGTTCTCCAGCCAAAACTATAAGTGTGGCCGGCGAGATCATCGCCTAACGGATGGCCTTTATCGCCTTCGTTTGGATTAATTTTTTTTGCCGTTTTAGCGAGAATATATTTTATTTGTCTCCAACCTAAATCGGGATTGGCCTCTTTTAAAAGAGCGACAGCTCCGCTTACGACTGGTCCGGAAAACGAAGTTCCCATAAAAGAAGCTGTGTAAGAGCAAAAAGGATTGAGCCCATTTTCATTGTTATCAAACGGACCAGATGAATTTAATTGTCCCCAGCCCCGGCTGCAACCGACGAGGTCATCAAGAATCATTCCAGCCTTTGAATCTCCCCCCGGAGCTGCAATCCAATTATTGGAACTTGGAGTTGAGTAGCTTGCAACTTTGCCGGAAGAAGTGGTTGCACCAACCATAATCACATAGGGATAACTTTGAATCTGATCAAGATTTCCGTTACCCGTATAAATTTCATTCGACGATCCACCACAACTTTCAAGCGTATCTAAAAAATCATTTCCGCCCGAAATAACGTACACATTTTTTTTTGAAACTGTATTCGAGCGCAGATCATTCAAACCTTCAACCGGATTGACGAAACAGGTGCTCGTTCCATAGCTGTAATTAAAAACTTCGCCGCCTGTGAGTGACATTTGATCAATGTATTTAGCAAGCGTCTGATCACTGCTGATAAAATTAAAACCGACAAGCGTAGCATTGGGGGCCACACCATAAGTTCCGATGCCGTTATTTTTTTCAGCTCCGATTAATCCAGATGTCGCCGTTCCATGCGAATCAGTATCGTCACTTGTATTTGGATTTCCAAGATAAGGTGGAGACGTATGAACATAATTTCTCGAGCGGGAAAGATCCGCATTTGTTGCTAAATCGGGGTGGGAAAAATCAATACGTCCGTCTGAAACAACAACGGTCACACCCCGGCCAGTGACAACATCATGAGCGGTGCCGAGATGAGCATCTGCCCCGGGAGTTCCGTGATAGGAATTGAAAATACTCTGGCCGGTGTTGACGAGGTACCACATATAGGAAGACAGAGCATCAACCGTATTAGGCTTTGGTGTTTCTGCCTGAAAATTGGAATACCCGTTGGTAGAATTAACAGAACTTCCGTCGCTGCAAGAAAAGAATAAACAAAGAATGAGAATCAAATTTATTCGCATCATGCTTAACCATACAACGAGAGAGGTGCATTTTAATTTGAGTTTGAAGATGAAATTTAAATATGAAAGATAGGGATTTTGAAAAGTGGTCGGAGCGAGAGGATTTGAACCTCCGACCCTCTGCTCCCAAAGCAGATGCGCTACCAACTGCGCTACGCTCCGACATCACGAGATCTAAAAGATAGGTGACTTTTATATTAAAATAATGACACTCTGGCAATGAATTTTAGCTTCTTTGTGAGAAAAACTTTTGGGCAAACTGAACGGCCAGGGCCCTGTGTGAGTTCTTGTTTTTCCATTCACCAAGTTCGGCCACAGTCAGGTCCCCACCTGCATCGGTGGGAATAAAAACGGGATCGTAGCCGAAGCCGCCATCGCCGCGATAGCTATGCGCGATCACCCCATTCATGCGTCCTTCAAAATAAAAAATTTCTTTTTCGTTTAGATAGGCACACAGAACACAGGTAAAAAAAGCGCCGCGCGACTCCTTCCCTTGCATCTTTTTAAGCAGCAATTCTGAGCGCTCTTTATCGCTCAGCCCGTCCCCGCCAAAACGGGCAGAATAAATGCCGAGCTCGCCCGGAAGGGCCTCAACAGTTAGACCTGAGTCGTCTGCGAGCACAGGTGTTTTAAATTCATCGTAATAAGCCCTGGCCTTCAATAAAGCATTGGCAAAATAAGATTCACCGTCTTCAACAACATCTAATTTTTTAGCTGCCGGTTTGACCGTCACAATTCTCGAATCAAATAATTCAGAAAATTCCTGTGCTTTGTGAGCATTGGATGAAGCGAGAACCAGTTCAATCATTTTAAGGCCTCAGATTGTTTTGCGAAAACAACATCCATACAGTCTTTTGCACATTGAAGAAGCGCCATTAATTGCTCGTGAGAAAAAGGGTGGCCTTCTGCAGTTCCCTGCACTTCCACAAATTTTCCAGACTTCGTCATGACAACGTTCATATCCGTTTCGCAGCTTGAGTCTTCATCGTAATTGAGATCGCCGATAACTTTGCCGGCCTTGTTGATACCAACGCTGATTGCTCCAAGTTGTTCAGTAAGCGGACTTTGAAAAAGTAAGCCTTCAGACATCAACTTTTTAATCGCGATTTCAAGAGCAACATACGCGCCCGAGATTGACGTTGTTCTGGTGCCGCCATCGGCAACCATGACATCGCAGTCAATTTGTATTGTGCGTTCACCGAGTTTTTTTAAGTCAATGATCGAACGAAGCGACCGGCCGATCAAACGCTGAATCTCCTGGGTTCTTCCGCTTGCGCCATTGCGTTCGCGTTTATTGCGAGAATGTGTCGCAGAGGGAAGCATAGAATATTCAGCAGTCAGCCATCCCTCGCCTTTTCCTTTTAAAAATGGCGGAACGCTTTCTTCCACTGTCACGGTGACATAAACTTTTGTATTTCCGCATTCAACGATCACTGAACCTTTCGCATAAGGATTTGGATTCAGCGTATATTTAATTGGTCTTGGATGGCTTCTTTCAATCAGGCTTTCAACAGATGACATTGGTTTTCCTTTGAGCTACTTTGGGGGCTGTAAATATGTAGTGATAATAAACTGACTCTTGAGATTTTACAAATGTATCACCAGCACTTTAACACCATTGGGTCGACGCAAATTTTTCTTAAAGAAAATTTAGAGCGCCTTCAAGCGAAGGAACACGATATTCTCATTTCTTGTTCTGAACAAACCGGTGGAATCGGTCGCAAAGGCAATGTGTGGGATACTTATCCGAACAGTCTCGCCATGTCTTTTACCTTAAAACCCAATCCACGTCCGACACTAACGCCGATTGAAATTGGTTTGATTGCGATAAAATATTTTCATAAAAAGTTTAAAAAAGAATTGTTTCTGAAATGGCCTAATGATCTGCTGACTGCCGATGGAAAAAAATGCGGTGGAATTCTTTGTCAGTACGTTGATGAAAACACAGTCATTTCCGGTCTGGGTGTTAACCTTGGGCAATTGAGTGTAAAAAACGGGAACGACTACAAACATGGTCTTGGCAACGTTGATGATTCACTTATCCTCAGTGAAGAAGATCAGCAGCAAATTTCCAAAGAACTCTATGAAGAGTTTCTCCACGGCCGTTATTTTTCTAATGTCGAGCTGGTCGATGATTTTCAAAGATATTGTCATCATATGAATAAAGAAGTTTTTATTTATGAAGATGAAAAAGATTACATTGGAACTTTCAGAGGCATCGGTGAAAACGGTGAAGCGCTCGTCGAAATCGACGGTAAAATAAAAATGTTCCTTTCCAGTTCTTTAACGATCTTAAACTAGTGTTGAACTGAATCAGAAATTTCTTTGATTTCTTTGCGGATCAGATTTTCCGCCAGATCAGGGATCACTTCCCAGGCAACTTTCTCTGCGCTTTGACGGCAGAATTCCTTAACCATTTCTTCAATCATCGGACGCAAAGAAACTTTTAGCTTCTCGACAATTTCATCTGTGTTCAGGCTTGAGGGAACTTGTGTATTTGAAACATCGTAGTTTTGAAGTTCCAGCGTCGCTTCAGGCTCAGTGTGAAATTGATTCTGATTTCTTGCTTCACTCTCTTTGAAGTTTTGAACTGTTTCAGTCAGATCCGCAGTAACTTCATCAAGGTTTGTTTCTTCAATGTATTTTTCTTCTTCTGCTTTAACTGGAACGACTTCATCTACTGCCCAGAAAGCTTCCGGTGAAATATCTTCATCTATTTCACTAAGAAGGTCGCGATTCAGATCTTCAGGAACTGAAAAATTTGGATCTGTTTCATCTTCATCTTCTTCCAGCTCTACGTTTTGAATGAACTGAGAAGATGATTGAAGTCTGTCGAGAATATTGATGTCTTCAGCTGCTTCCTCAATAACCGGAGGAAAGGCTTTTTGATATTTGTCTTCAAGACTTTGAGTGGGAGTGAAACCCCATCCTGAAATTTCGCTGCTTAAAGGATCAAGAGCTGCAGTTTGAGTATTTACAATTTCTTCGACGGCCGATGCACCTTCATCAATATCATCTTTTGCCTGAATCACTGGAGCATCAACTTTCCACATGTCGATATCATCAACTTTGCTGAAAACTTCTTCAGGATTAGCAGGTTTTTTAGGAGCTGGTATATCGCGCTTGCCATCGAGAAGATCGCGGCATTTTTTTATGAATTTCGTGCTTTCAAATGGCTTTACGATTTTATCTGAAATACCACAAGCTTCGAATTGAGATTCATCGACAGTATCAAATGTTCCAAGCATAACAATGATAGCTGCACCTGGCATCGATTGATTAATTTGTTTAGCCAGATCATATCCGGAACGTGAATCGGAAAGATTAAAATCGAGAAGGATCAAGTCAAAATGATTCGACTGAATTTTTCTGAACAACTCAGCTTCGTTAAGACATTCAACTAATTCATATCCGCTGTTAGCCAGCGTAATCCCAATTACTTTCTGAATAGTCAAACTGTCGTCAGCTACTAAAACTCGTGAAGTCATCTTCCATTTCCTCTTGTAACTATTCTCAACTAAAAGAGTGTCTTAATCAATGCAATTTTTAAGCGAAGACCGACAATTACACTCGCGTATTAAAATTGAAGAAGAAGTGCGGTTTGATTATCCAGATTTCCCCGCTCATTGGCGAGTTTCATTAGTTCTTTGATAATATCCATTTCTTTTTTCAAATTCTTTTCAACCGTGTATTTGATCTCACCTTCCTCGAGACGGGAGTAAATGCCGTCCGTGAAAAGCAAAACGAGATCTCCTGCAGAGATTTTCAGTTCGCGAACCTGATAATGAAGGTCTTCAAAAAGTCCGATTCCACTCATAGGGGCAGTGTGAAGAAAAGAAGAGAAACGATCGCGGCTCAAATTCCGCAACGAATCTGGCAACACCTCGTTGCTCAAATGGCCTTTGCGGTAAAGCCAGGCACTGCAATTCCCGGTTGAAACCAGAGTGAGAACATTTTCAGCAAGGGCCGCTCCCAAAACTGAGCCGCCTCCTCTATTGTTCATATTTTTAGATTCATTATCCTGGGTTACTTTCTGGTGAGCTACATGAAGAGCATTGATTAAGGCATTTCCTTCAATCAGATAGCGGGCACTATAAAAAAACTGCAATGTTGAATCAGGGTCCACTGAAATTTTTGTATAGGATCTTTTCACGGTATCGCGGATGATTCCAGCTGCGCGATCTCCAATGTTCGATCCACCAAAACCATCGACGACCATAAATAAATTATTGGCCAGATCAACGTCAGCAAGATCCTCATTGAGATTCAAATGTGGACCTTGATGTGAAAGCATGCCGTAGCTTTTAAGTTCAATCATAATTTATTCCAGATAGTCTTTAAGTTTATCTGTCGCTTTTTTATAGTAATCACTGTCGACCGGAGAAATCTGCTGCACTTCCTGGAACTTTTCTTTGGCATCCTGGAACAAGCTCAACGATTCAGAAATAATCGCTTCGCGATAAATCTTTCTCGCTTTAACAGCGAGCTGGTCTTTTATTTCAACGACCATGTTCAAAGCCTCAGCATTTGAAGGCTCGACTTTGAGAATCTGTTGATAGACTTCATAAGCCCCTTTCAAGTCCTGACCTTCCATGAGCGATTTTGCTTTACCCTGCAACGGTGCCACCGCAGTGTTGATTTCTTCGCGGGAAGTTTTTAACATGTCCGAAGCTTCTTTGATCAGATCTTCATCCATATCTTTAACTTTTAAAAAGTCTTCAAGCTTACCGACGGCCTTGAACCATTCTTTTTGCAGGAAGAGAGTTTTCCCCGGTTTCAATTTTTCAATTTTGTCTTCGCGGGCTTTTTTCGCCGAAGCTACTTCAAGTTCTTTTCTTGCTTTTTCTTTCTGCCAGTCTTCCAGTTCCATTTTTAACTTTGGAACTTCCATATTCTCAGGATCGAGTTTAGCAATTTCGTTAAATGTTTCCGTCGCTAATTCAATTCTTCTGTCTTTGGTATAGCTGCGCGCTTTTTCAAGAAGATCTTTTATTTTTTGCTTCTTTTCTTCCGCTGCTATCTTTTCCTGCTTCTCTTTTTCAAGTCGCTCAATGCGAGCAATCCCTTCTTTTGAGAAAGCGATCAATGACTGAAGATTTGAATTGAAATTAGGATCAACAGCTGCAATTTTATTTAATTCATCAAGTGCTTCTCTGTAGCGACCGTTGTTAAAATGATTTTTACCAATTTCATAACGGGCAGAAAGAGCGCGCTTTTCTTCTTCCGACAAAACTTTGCCGGATTTAGTCACTATTGGTTTATCATTGGCCTTAGGCGCAGCTTTTTTTGTTTTCTTTGTTGGCTGATTAGCATTATTGTCCTGACCATCGTCGAGCATAATCCACAAACCGACCAGAACAACTAAACCGATAATGGCCTTCTTTCTTTTCTGCTCATCTTTCCAGATGCGTTTGATAATTGATTTTTCTTCAGGTTCGCCGCTTACGACTCCACCGAGAGCATCGAAACTTTCTCCCTCTTCTGCGGGAATTTCGACGACTTCTTCGACTTCGACTGTTTGGTCTTCATCGACGGCCATGAGAGTCTGATTTTCTTCTTTTAAGAAATCAGAACGGAATTTTACAGTGAAGGTAACTCCGCCAATAACGAATTCATCGTTATGACTTAAAGTTGCTTTGTTGATTCTGTCTCCGTTCAGAATTGTTCCGTTAGAGGAATTCAAATCTTCAAGTGTCACCATAATATTATTTTTTGTGATGACAGCATGAACAGAGGAAACTTCAGAATCGTTCAATACAATCTGACATTTGGCCGGATCGCGTCCGATGTAGGTTTTATCTTTTTCGAGAATAAATTTATCATAAGGAGCCGTCTCACCAAAAAGCTCAAGTTGAACCTTGGCAAAAGACTGCATAACTTTTGTGCTTTCATCATCGCCGCTGCTGTCAATATTCTCGAGCGAATAAGCGCTGTCACCTTCATCAACAGGAACGAGAGCATCTCCATCCGGATTATCAGCATTCATGGCGAGCGCCATTTCGGCTTCACTTTCATTATTTTCTTCAAATCCGAATTCGCTTTCTTCAGCTTTCGGTTCTTCATCAAAGGACTGGAAGTCTGATGGGACTTCAATATCCGCTGTCGCATCTGCTCCGGTGCTTGCAGCAGGAGCACCAGTCATCTCATTAACATCAATTTCTTTTGTTAATTCCGATGCATCTATTTCACTGGTCAATTCGGAAGCATCAATTTCTCTGGTGGCATCGTCATTCTTGGCCGGTGCTTGTTTCTTTTCAGCTGTCGCCGGAGCCGCCTGGTTTTTCGCCACAGTCTGGATCTGTTCTTCTTGGATTGGCTTTGGGGTGGCCGCAGGTGTTTCTGCAGCTGTAAAATCTATTTGAGTGTGATCATTTTCTACAGCGATGGTATATGCCCCGATGACAAGGGTATCGCCATTCTCCAGCTCAGTTCTGGTCTCCAGCTCATCGCCGTTGTGAAGACACTTATTTTCGGGAACCGTTTTTTCAGCGAACCATTTTCCATTCTTATGAATAATCTTTACGTGCTCGCGCGAAATCTGCTTATCATCGAGCACGACGTGGCAGTCTTTTGATCGTCCGATCAAAAACACTGTTTCAGAATAATCAAAAGCTAAAACGTCTTTGCCTAAATCAATTTTTTGGTTCGGCTGATTTCGTTTCGAGACACTTAATTTCACCTTTCTCCATTCCCAGTTCAGATTCTATGGCACTAATCTGCAACATAGCATTCTTATATCTTTCATCATTGGGATAATTTTGTATTAGCTGGACAACACCACAGTAAGAGACGATCGCTGCGCGATAACTTTTCGACTCAAACTCCTGTTTTCCTTTTTCAAAGTTCTTTCTGATATCATCATCCAGACTTTGTTTTGCTTTTGAGAGATAAAAACTTGCCTGGCCGTTATTCGGACTAAGAAGCAAGGCCAGACGAAAATCTTCCATTGCGCGGAAATAATTCCCTTCACTGAACTCTCTTCTTCCACTGTGAATGAGTGCTTCGAGTTTCTTCTTTACCTCGGCATCTTCAGGAACATTCTTCTTTATCATTGGCGTATTAAATTCACGGTCCATATCTGTGGCGGAATTCGCAGTGGTTCTTGTTCCTTTTTGTGGAGCTTCCCCTCCGCTGAACAATGCATAGAAAACGCCGGCAATAATCAAACCAAAAATTAAAATCTTTGGAGGTCCGCCTTTTTTCTCAGGTTCAGATCGTCGTCCATTCGAAGCAAAAGGATCTTCCTTCTGGACTCTTGAAGTTGACATCTTGGGCTTATTGATTTTCATCTCTCTGACTGTGCCGACTTCGTTCTCATCAGACACAACCATTGCATTGGCAACAACTTCTATGAGGCTGTATTTGAAAACAGTGGAACCGATGACGATCTTTTCTGCATCCACCAGCTTTTTCTGCTTCACCTTTGTGTCGTTGACGATGACTCCATTTTGCGCACCCAGATCAGTAATCGTATAACCATTATCGGCAAATGAGAGCTCAGCATGCTCACGCGAAATTTTCGTATCAACAATTTGAATATCAGCAGTCTCACCGCGGCCGATGATAAGACGTTTCCCAAGGAGATAGTAAACCTTCCCCTTGTTTGGACCAGTCATGCAGAGAAGACGATGATGCGTCCCCGGCTCTGACGGGTTTTTTAATTCATTAGTAATTTTTACATTTGCCGCTTTATTCATATTTTATTTCAGGTATCCAACACAAAAGAAATATAAAACCCTTTTGCGAAACCATCTTTTCCAAGTAGCGAAGTCACAAAAATATTAAACTGCTTACCTTGAAGCTCATAATGTCCCTGTTGAGCTGTGCCGGAATTATTTGCAGAATTATCGCAAAGTTCAATTAACGTTGCCGCAAATCCGCGCTCTTTTGTAATGTCGAGAATGTTCATCCCTTCCGCCATCGACTGACGAATACCGCAAATGTCTTCCGCCTGAGTGTTAATATTCACCAGGTTTTTGTTCGAGTTCAGAACAATGACCGGGCCCTGCGCTCCTCGCATGAATTCGAGTAATGTATTAACGTAAGCGCCATCAGACTCTATGTCGTTTGGATCAATGTCTGCTTCATCCCGTTGAAGTTCACGAATTCGTTGCAAACTTGTGTTGATTGAGTTTCTCACGGGATTCAGTTCTTCAAAAAGAAGTTTACTGTCGACACTTCTTCTGCGGCCTCTCAATGCTTCTTCTACCTGAAAGCGAATTTCTTCCAATGGCCGAAGAGTCAGATAATAGATAATACCGAAGAAGATAATTGCGACTAAGAATGAAGTAATCAGTGATTCCAGATAAAGCTTTGAACTTTTAGTTGATTCAATAGCGAGCGTTCTTGGAGCAAATCGAATCGCAATAACACCAACCGCTTCCTGTTGACCTGTCTTTGCATTATAAGAAAGAATTTTTTTACCAATACCAATCTGCCCGTTTTCCAGCAATTGTTTTTTTACCGTGCGGCTGTCGCGGTTCTTCTTGGCCCAATCCCCAGTTTGAACTGAAAAAGGATCGTTGGTGTATTCATTCAAGCGTGAAATGGGTCTGACGATTCTTCCATCGAGGTCAAAGAGCTCGTAGGAAACAACACCTTCTTCTGAATCCAGAAAGGTTGTATCAATTCTTTCCAGGTTTTTCTGTTCAAGCGCAGTGGCATTAATACGACCGATCTCTTCGGCGTAGTGAGCTCCGCGGTTGGCAATTTCCTGCAATAGAATTTCCTTTGAATCCTGTAAGACCGGAAAGATGGTCAAAGTAATCGTAATAAGTGCAAATAATCCGGTAAAGATTGCGAGTAAGACCCGCCACTCATATTCCTGGTTTATCCCGTGAAAAATCGGCATGATTTTGTATTTGAAAAGCCAGAACATCTTTCCGACGAGATTCTCTGGTGGATTTCCTCCACTCAGGAAATCCTCAATACTTTCTTCTCGGCTCGACTGTGAGGCAACTTTCTTCTTAACTACTATTTTCTTTTCACGAACGTGGACAATCTGAAGAATAGCGTTGGGCAAAGCAATCTTATCGCCGCCCTTTGCGGTCGTTCTCTTGATGAGTTTGCCGTTTAAAAATGTTCCGTTAGCGCTCCCCATATCCTGAACATAGAGAACGTCATCAGTTACTGTGACCGTAATGTGTTTCTTAGAAACACCGTCAACTTGAAAATGAATATCGCAACCGGAATCACGGCCAAGCGTATTGTCACCATTCTTCAGGACAAATTCCTGTCCTCTTAATTTTCCGCCGACAACGACTAACTTATACATAGCGCCTCTAATTTCTCACCAGTCTTTAAATCTTTTTTCAAAGTTCCGGCCTTCATCTCAAGCACCTGATGTGCTTTGAAATAGATCCAGCTCATTCTCCACGGACGCAAATCATAAACAGCTTTCACAATTTTGAAATCGCGATCGAGAAAAAGAACATCAAGACTATAAAGCATAAAAAAAGTATGAATTGAATTGCACGGAGTAATCAAAAGACCGTCACACTCTGGAAGTTTTTCTGAAAACATTAAGCCTTTCATGCGCGAAAACATGCTGTCAGCGACCGCCACTTTTGGACAGATCACTTCTCCAGTCTGTTTTTTTAGAGCGTAATATTTATTTTCCACTTACCATCTCCAGCACAATCGGCGCAAAGACGATCATCAAAACAGAAGGAATAATTAAAAACATCATTGGGAAAAGAATTTTAGTGGCAGCAGTAGCTCCCGCTTTCTCAACTTCCGATGATTTCTTTTGTCTGATTTCAAGCGCAAGCGCTTTAAGAATCGGCCCGATTGAAGCACCGACAGAATCGGCTGCAATCAGCGTTGCACAGAAAGATGAGATTTGAATCAAATCTACTCTCCACGCCAGATTGCGGAGAGCTTCCGCTCGGCTCGCACCAATTTTAATTTCTTTAATTACAATTTCGAATTCCTCTGTCAGAGGATTGGCTTTTGCTTTTTCGATTACTTTCGCCATGGCCGCAACGAAATCCAATCCAGCCTCAACCGAAAGAGCGAGCATGTCCACGCTAAAAGGCATGGCCATAATAATTTGTTTTTGTCTCATTTCAATCTTTCCTTTGACCCAGAAGTCTGGATAAAAGAAACCGAGAACAGCAACAACTGGAATAAGCGACAGTTCCCAGTCCGTTTCAAGAAAAACTCTCAAGACAACAAATAGAATCGGAAACCCGATAATCAAAAATAATTTAAAGGCAAAAAAATCTTCGGGTGTCATGACGTTGGTCAGGCCAGCCGCTGCAAGCGTTCTGCGGTATTTTTCTTTGAACGATTTTCTATTCTTCATTCCCGAGACAATCGGACTGAAGTAACGTTTAAAAAACGGACGCGAATAGCGAAGGATGATTCCGTGCTTGGCGATTTCATCTTTCTCTTTATTATCTTCCAGCTTTTCCTGAGCCTGGAATGTTTCTTCATCCTGAAAAATTGTTTTAGCAATGAGAAAGACAGCAAGCCCTATTAAACCGAGAGCAGCATAATAAAGAAGCATCGATCCTTCGTAATTATTTTTACCGTCGCGCTCATCACAGGCCGCTTGTTCAATTCTTACTTCTTTTCTTGGATCTGCATCTTCATATGTACCGTCTTCAAGACGCTTCTTTGCAGTACAGGCCAGATTTAAATACTCGAGGTATTTTTTAGCCGCATATTTTTTCTGATTTTCTTCACCAAGCCATGCTGATGATGAACGCAATTTATCGAGTTCTTCCTGCTCGAGTTCAGCATTATCATCATTCTCTTTTAACTTTTTTCTTTTCTCTTTTAACTGTTCAATAGTCGAACGAAGTTCACGACTCTTGACGGGATCCATTCGATCATTATTTTTGTACCAAAGCGCAACCTGATAACAGTTTGCCATGTGACCTTGATCACAAGAATCTTTGTACATCTCGAATTTTTTATCGACCGTGTAATCATCAAATTCCAGCGCATGCAATTTCGTTGAATGCGTTGTGAACAGAAGAAGGACCAGGCCTAAAAAGACTTTTAACATTCTATCCCCATCATAACTTTATGATATCAGATAAAATGAAAATTTAATGAGCGGCACTATAAGAGGGAAATATTATCCTCTATGCTTTCTGAGTGTTTTTCTCGGCAATTTTCTTTCGGACATCGTCCATAAATTGCTGAGTCACTTTGCGATTGAATTTTTTTTCCAGGTCAGGAACATAGATTGGCTTGTACTCTGTGAAGTATCTTTTCTTCGTTTCCTGAACGCGGTCGAGCCTGTCAGAAAAATCCTGAATCTTGATGGTTTTATCTTTTTGAGCTTTCTTCAATCCTTCCAGACCGAGAACAGCTTCTTCCATGTCACGATACTCGACCATATCACTTCCGGCCTTAATGGCCATCATCGCCGCTTCTCCGGTTCCGCGATGATCAGTGATTGCTTTCATTTGCATATCATCTGATAAAATGAGTCCCTTAAATTTGAGTTCATTTCTTAGAATGTCATGAGCTTTAGGAGAAAGTGAGCACGGTAGATTAGGATCGATATCTTCGACAATTATATGGGCCATCATCACGAAATCGACTCTTGCTTTGACCGCTTTAATGAAAGGTTGAATTTCTTCAGCCCGGATTTGCTCGAGCGGTTTTTTCACAATGGGTAAATCCACATGTGAATCTTTCAATGTATTTCCGTGACCCGGAAAATGTTTGGCACAAGAGAGAAGTCCACTTGTTTGAAATCCTCTGATCATGCTTGAAATGAATTTAGAAACTGTTTCATGGTCGGTACCAAAGGCCCGGTCCCAGATAACTTTGTTCTGTTCGTTGTTCCAGATATCGCAAACAGGAGCAAGGTTTAAGTTTACTCCGCAAGCAAGAAGTTCATTGGCCATGATTTCAGCGATTTCAAATACCATTTTGGGTGAATCAAGTTTTGCAATATCAAGCATTGGAGGAAATTGAGTAAACTGAGTTTTAAATCTCACAACACGGCCACCTTCGTGGTCAGTTGCTATGAAAAGTGGATATTCTTTTCTTAAAACTTGAATACTATTTACTAACTCAGCAAGCTGCGCCGGCGACTCGTAATTTTTTGAGAAAAGAATAACTCCACCGATATCTTCTTTTTCGATGAATTTTTTTTCTTCAGCTGTTAGTGCTAATCCGCTCAGTCCCGTGAAAACCAATTGTCCAACTTGACTCATAAATATCCTGCAAACGTCCTTATTTTTCTTGCCTATTTTTCTTGCGGATCAAGATAGTCTCTCAAACCGTCGCCCAATAGATTTAATCCTATTATTAATCCTGCCATTGTCACGCTTAAAATGACAGCAATGTGAGGTGCTTCAAGTAAAACTGTTTTAGCCCCACCGAGCATCGCTCCCCAAGAGTAAGGGCTCGCACCCAAACCGAGAAATCCAAGAGCAGCTTCGCTGATTATCACTCCGCTTATTCCTAAAACCATGTTCACTATCATCACTGGTAAGATGGCCGGGATGATAACTGTGAAAAATAGTCTGACTTCGCCGATACCAATGGCCCTTGCACCTTCAACATAAGTTAAAGATAAAACTCTTTTCGCTTCACCTCGTGCTATCTTTGCATATCCCGGCCATCCCGTAATGATCAACGCAAAGATGAGTCCTTTCATCGACTGTCCGGTAACGGCCATAATCATGATGGCGATGAGAATACTCGGAAAAATAAAGACGAGGTTGATCGCAAGATCAAAACCAAGTTTGAACCAGCCCGGAGCTTTGATGGCAAGATATCCCATCGTGATTCCGATTGAAGCTGTCGCAAGAGTCACAATAAAGGAAATAGTCAGAGAATAAGAAAGTCCTGCTGATAAAACTTCGAGCAAGCTCCTTCCCAACAAATCCGCACCAAGAATTAGTCCCTGGCTGAAGGGCTTTGCTAATTCAAGGGGCATATGTAGTTCTGGAATATAAGGCTGAGCAGGTGTTCCGGCGATGAAGAATTTATAAACATACCATGACAATGCCCAGACTAAATAGAGGCCGATGATGGCAAATCCGCTTTTCATCTCTCGAGTCATCTTCTTTTGAAAAATCATTGAGCCGTCCTCGGATCAATTTTCTCATTGATGTAATCGAGAGCAAAATAAATCACCATGTAAGTCACGGTCGAATAAATGATCACTCCCTGGACAATCGGATAATCACGATTCTGAATGCCATCAAATAACAGCGAGCCCATTCCGGGAATATCAAAAATTGTTTCAGTGATCATGGTGCCGGCGATGACGACAGATAATTGAATAGCCACTACATTTAAAATTGTCGGCAAGCATATTTTTAAAATTCTAAACAGAATTGCAGTTTCAGAAAGTCCTTTTGCTCTGGTCACGAGCACCCACTGGGAACTTACCTCTTCCAGAAATTTATTTCTCGTCACGCGCATAATGACAGCAGAAAGCGGAATAACAAGCGTGAGGATCGGGAGGAAAAGGTGCTTTACACCACCCCATTCCGAAACAGGAAATAGATTTAACTTTATGGAAAAAACAAAAACCAAAAGCGGAGCCAATGAGAAGATTGGAAACGAAAGCGCAAATAAAGAAAGAAAGCGCGAAAATTTATCGAATCCCTTGTTCTTATTCACTCCCGCCATCATGCCGAGAAACATCCCGAGACAGGCAGAAAGCGTGACTGAAAAAGCAGCCAAAGTCATTGTTGGTTTCATTCTTTCTTTGAGCAAACCTTTTATGTCTTTTGCCCCAAACAGACTTTTCCCCATATCACCACGGGAAAGTCCTTTCATAAACAGCGTGTATTGCTGCAAAAGGGATTTATCAAGGCCGAGCTGAGATTTAAGCTTAACAATTTCTTCGTGCTTGGCGCGCTCACCGAGAATTGTTTCCACGGGATCACCGGGAGAAAGTCTGATGACAAAGAAAATTGCTGTCAGTGCAATGAAGATTGTGAAAAGGGCGTAAAGGATTTTGCTGAAAAGCTTACTCAACACTTCCTCCGTCACTGTCATCTTCAGAAGCATTCCTTTCCGCAGATGATTTTTTGGCAGAAGAACTGACCATTGAAATACCTTGGGAAACCCAGAACATTTTTTTCATCTGGAATTTTTCATCCACGACGTAAAAGATGGATTGACCTGCTACTTTTAGATTAAAGCGACGTTCGTTTTCTTTTGTGGTTCCATCATACTCGAGCTGAGCTTTGGAAAAAAGCTGAGAGGGAACATTTGTAAACGTTTCATTCAGATAGGGATAGCCTTCCCAGATAAGATAAAAATGAAGAGTCCCCTCTTCCTTTTTAGCTGAGTCTGCAAGAAATCCCGTCGTTTTTGCGCATTCGATGACTTGGGAGAAAAAACAATAAAGGGCCTTGGTCGAAGGAAGCTTGATTTGCTTCACGCCATTCCATTGCGACTCTGGACTGACCATTCGCACGTCGATGGCCTTCTTCGCCTGATTCATCTTCAGCTCTGAAAAATATTTTTTTCCGTCAAACCAGACATTATATTGAGAGAGCTTAGGGCGAAGGATATTTTTTTTCTTTACCGAACCTAAGTCCGAAAGAGTGACACTGGTTTCCAATAAATTATCGGTATCTTTTTCCGGGATTTCCAAAGATCGTTTTGTAAAAAAGGAATTTGTCTTTTTATTAAATCCACTGCTGAGTCGAACAAGAAATTGCCCATTTTTATCTGTATAAGAATACTTTTCCGGAGCATGCGTAAGATCTTTTTTAATTTCTGCAGCTTTTTTCGTACTCGAACATGAGCACAAAACCAGAACAAAAATAATGAGCGCAAAAGATTTATTCATTTTTTATAAACTCTTCGAACTCTTTTTGATAATTCACAAGATCCACAGTGATTCCTGAAACATCTTCAATTTTTCTTTTCAGGCTAGGACTGTGTTTAAAGCTAATACCTACTTTATACATAGGGACGCCCTGAAACTGGGAATTTATATAATGCATTTTATAAACAACAGTGGCTTCTTCGAGATTAAAAACCTGCATTTCGAAATTAAGGACAAGAGAAAATGGCTTATCTCCCAAGGGATCTAAAATCATTTCTTTCTCTTTAGTATTGGCAAAAAAGCTCAGGCCGGTTGAGGAAATATCTTCAACTCTGAAGCCGATCAAATCTTCCTCGTCACCCGCTTCAAGATCTTTTGATAGCGAGGCAATTTTATTTTTCTGGAGATTATCAATCTCACTGAAAAAATCGCGGTTCTTCTGTTCATTCTTGTTAAAGAAAATCACATTTCCGGTTTGTGTTTTTTTAAATTTCAAATAGGCATACACTTCGTACACAGGATAAGTCAGAAGTCTTTCACGCGATCTTTTTTCTACGCGAAAACATTCTTCTTCGAGTTCGAGACTTAGCTCTTGAGTTTCTTCATCGTGACCGAGAACTTTCGCTCTTAAATAATAATCAATATCATTGAGAGTGAAATTCAGACAGATGACTTCACTTTGAAGACGAACAGTACATAAGGCGTTGCTTAAAATAAGGATAATTGAATTCTTGTATTCAAAGCGAGCAGCCTTCCCTTCGAAATAACGGGGAGACGATTTCCAGAAAATCACGCGATCGTGATTAGAAACTAAAAGAGCTATCTTGTTAGATAGCTCTTCAGTTGTGAGTTTTATAAAATTTATTTTAGGACTGCGCCCATTTGAGCTTTCCACCATGAAAGCACCTATAGTTTCTAAGCTAAATCTTTTAGCTGATTGTTACTTGTCTTAAAAGTTCAAGCGACTCTAGAACTTTTCCGCATCCTCTTACAACACATGTAAGTGGATCTTCTGCGATTGAAACTGGTAGACCAGTTTTTTCTTTGATTAGAACATCAAGGTTCGCAAGTAGAGCACCACCACCAGCGAGAATAATACCGTTATCAACGATATCAGCAGCTAGTTCAGGAGGAGTTTTCTCCAATGAAATCTTGATTGCTTCAACAACTTCAGAAACAGGATCTGCTAGCGCATCTCTGATTTCATCAGATGTAACTTCAATAATTTTAGGAGCACCAGCGATCAAGTCGCGGCCTTTAACTTCGTAAGTTTTAACTTCGTCATCAAATGGATAAGCGTTACCGATAGCAAGTTTAATCGCTTCAGCTGTTCTTTCACCGATCAACAATGAATATTTTTTCTTAATGTATGAAGCGATTGCTTCATCAAATTTATCACCGGCCACTCTGACTGATTTAGAGTAAACGATACCACCGAGAGAGATGACGGCAACTTCAGTTGTCCCACCACCGATATCAACAATCATGTTCCCAGAAGGTTCAGTGATTGGAAGACCTGCACCGATAGCAGCGGCCATTGGTTCTTCGATAAGATAAACTTCGCGAGCCCCTGCTTGTTCAGCAGATTCTTTTACAGCGCGTTTTTCAACTTGTGTAATCCCGAAAGGAATACAGATAACGATTCTTGGCTTAATCAGCTTTGAACCTGTAAGTGATTTTTGAATAAAATATCTGATCATCGCTTGAGTGACTTCGAAGTCAGCGATAACCCCGTCTTTAACTGGTCTGATAGCTTTGATAGATCCTGGAGTTCTACCAAGCATGTCCTTTGCTTCTTTACCGACAGCAAGAACACGGTTTGTTCCTTTTGGGCCCTGGTGTACAGCTACAACCGAAGGTTCGTTGACAATAATGCCTCTGTCTTTAGCGTAGACAAGACAGTTGGCAGTCCCGAGATCGATTGCCAAATCATTTGAAAACCAGTCTAAAACTCTTTTGAACATTTTCTATATTCCTTACTTAGTTAACTACCATTGATAGTGTCTGATAGCTTCCCCTCTCTCTGCAATATCGGCCATAGCTTCAATACCTAATTCAATATGAACATCGGTAAATTTTCTAAAGACGGCCTTGGCAGATGCCTTCGTTTTGATTCCTCCGCGCTTAAGCGGATGATCCGAAATGAGAAGAAGAGCACCAATATTTACTTTACTAACAAAGCACGAAACAAAGAGAGCTGCTGTTTCCATTTCTACAGCGAGAACTCTTTCTTCGAGCAGATTCAATTTAAAGCGATCATCAAACTCCCAGAATCTATAATCTGTAGAGTGGATCGTTCCCGTTCTATACTCATGGCCGTGTTCAACAAGAATTTGCGAAACAAATTTTTGTACCTTGAACGTAGGCAATGCCGGAACTTGTGGTGGAAGGAAATGCTGAGTAACACCTTCGCCTCTGACTGAAGCAATCGGCAGAACAAAGTCTCCCACTTCAAGTGATGGGTGCACCCCACCGGCCAGACCCAAAAACAACACAGCTTTTGGCTCCACTACAGCAAGCAACTCTCCAATAAGAGCGGCCATAGCTGATCCTACACCGAACTCGATGATCGTGACTTGGGCTTTCGCAGAAGAAGAAGCTTTAAAGGCCGATCCTTGCGTATAGTGATTATCAGGAAGAAGCGCATTAAAGCGCTCCACGTAATAATGGAAGTTTGTGAGAATAATTTGTTTTTGGAAATCTTTGAACTCATGCCCAGTGTAACGCTCAAGCATGTCCATTGCGATTTTCTTTTTGTCTTCATTGCCGTGAATGCGGCGTTGACGTAGACGCGCCTTCAGTTCTTCAATTTCTTTAAGAACTTCGACTCTTTTTTTTGCTGTATTACTAGCCAGCGTTTTTGCGCGCGATTTTTTTTGCGTCGCTTTTTTTAACGCGGTTTTTTTTCCAATGCTCATCGTTAGATCCAACTGTATCAACAAACTAATTCGTTTGTTTAAAATTTATCATTTCACTCAGTCGGATACAACAATTAAATAGTAGATTTCTCTTGCCGTTTTGAATACTATGTTTGTCTTGAATAATAACTGACAAAAAGGATACGCATCATGGGCCAAGGTAGAAAACAGATCGAACTTAAAATGAAAAGAAAGAAAGCACAGACTAAGAAAAAACTAAGAATCAAAAAGAAAATTGCTGCTGCTAAGAAGTAATTCTTAACGACATATTGCCCGACTATTGCAGTCGGGCAACTTCAATAAGTCCGCTTTTTTACTCTCGCCTCGCTAATCTTCGTCGACCACTGTCACACCTAATGTCGATGGCAATCTCGGTATCTCAATTTTAGGAAAAGTTCCTGTTGTACTAGTTAAAAAGGCCACAATGTCTTTGATCTGCTCTTCTTTCAAATCAGTATTTAATTGCGCCTTCGCCATCACTCGAACGGCCTCATCAAGCGTTTTTACGCTCCCGTTATGAAAATAAGGTGCGGTCAAGGCAATATTTCTCCACGTCGGTACTCGCCAGATGTGTTTATCATCTTCAGCTTTAGTGACCGTGAAACGCCCAGTATCTTCCATTAATCTGTATTTTTTCACATAGTCGTTATCAGGGAACACAGGGAATTTTTGAAAATTGCCTTCGCCCATTTTATTTTCACCGCTGAAGTTTGCACCTGAATGGCAAACAGTGCAGCCGACTTCCTGGACGAGCTTCATTCCTCGTTGTGCTTCGATCGACAATGCTTTCTTGTTTCCGTGCATGAATTGATCAAAAGGACTGTTGGGCGTGATCAAGGTTCTTTCAAAGGAAGCGAGCGCTTTGCCGATGTTTTCTTTGGTAATTGAATTTTTCCCAAACACTTTTTCAAACATAGTCACGTAGCCCGGAATTTTCTGAAGCCTTTCGACGACCGTAGGGAAATCCGGCATGCCCATTTCAACCGGATTCACGATTGGACCAACTGCTTGAGCTTCAAGTGATTTCTCACGTCCATCCCAGAATTGTGTTGTATGAAAAGCAGAATTCCAGACAGTAGGTGAACTTCGTCCTCCTTTCTCGCCTTTAAAACTAAGAGAGACGGCCCTGTTGTCATCGCCCCCTAAGGCAAGATTGTGGCATGAATTGCATGAAAGCGTTCCGTTCTTTGATAACCTTGGATCAAAGTAAAGCGTCTTACCAAGATTGATTTTTTCAACAGTCTGTGGATTGTCCTGAGGAATTTCCGGTGCCTTCGGAAGCGCCGTCAATGCATAAACTGCCACTGAAAACAGAAAAGGGAAAACAGAGAGAGTTAGACCTGAAGAAATTTTCATCTTTACCTCCGCAATGACGAAGTCATGTCATCTTTGCGTACAAATATTAACGAAGTAAAGGCGCCGTCTTTAAAGAGGAAAAAGATATATTTAAACAAGAAATTATCAATGAAAAAAGGGAGCGCTGGAGGCTCCCTTACTGTTTTAGATTAAATTGCATCCACGCCGTCGCGTTTTATTTTAAAGGTCGCCATATCTTTCATCCAGATATCTTCATCAAGTTTCCACAATCCACTTTCGCCCTGGATAGAATTCTTTTTTGCGAGGGCAATATCGAGATCTTGACGACTGCTCATTGAAGCATCTCCCTCGACAACATTCGAAATAATCTTCACTGCATCGTATGAAATGGTTTCAACTATCTTAGGTTGTTTTCCAAATTTGGCAGAAAACTTCTGGCTGAAAGGAGTTTCTGTTGTCGGCAACTGTTCATCAAGGAAATACACATTTCCAGAGCGATAACCTTCATTCAGCATCAACTCAGATCTCCAGCTTGGAACCCCGACAAAATTCATATTGAAAGCATCAAAGTAATTAAAGTTCGGTAGAATCTGAACCACTTCCTTTGGAAGACCAGGAACAAAAACCCAGTCAAAATCAATTTGAGGCTGGAGATTCTGAAGGCGCTTGATACTTTTGTTTTTTTCCAGATTGGCGATGTCGTTAACGATGGCAGATTCTTCTTCGCGCTCGCGGGTAAATTTAATACCCAGAAGGTTTTTCACGGTGTCTCTGAAATCAGTCGCGTTTTTATCGTAAGAAATCAAACCGGTCACATCCAGATTTTGTTTTTTAGAACGTCTCCAGAATTCGTTGGCATAAGCTTCGCCCAATTCTGTTTGCGGATAAATGATGGCCGGTTTACTTCCCAGCTTAGAAATCATTTTTTGAGAGAAAAGATGATTTACCTGCGATTCAATTGAAGCTGGAACTTCAATCAACAAATGATTTTTTTCTTCCTTTGGAAGATACACCGGAGAAAGTGAAATAAAGAGAACTCCGTGCTTTTTTGCTTCCAGATATTCTTTCGTTGCAGAAGACGGAACGAGTCCGCCGATAACTGCTGCTACATTATTCTGTTCAATCAGGTCTTTCACCGCAAAAGCCCCCGTCGCTGCGGAACCTTGAGTGTCTTTCATTTCGACACGGTATTTTTTTGAAGGATCAGCGCTCAATTCTTCAAGGGCCACATCAATTCCATTGAGGGCACGCTCTCCAAGAGATTTGCGATCTCCCGAAAGCGGAAGGGCGATTCCGATATAACGAAGATCAATTTTAGCGTTGTCGTTTTCCGTTCTCACGCCCAGAGTTTTTACCAAATTCATGATTTCAGAATTGTTGCCGTAACGTTTTTCAATCCAGGCTGAATAATCTGAAACCTTATCTTTATCACCGTTCTTGAAGGCTGCTTCAGCTTCTTTATAAGCTAAATAAGGAACAGTGATATTTTTTTCAGAGTCAAAATCTTCAAGCAATCTGACTTTTTCTGAAGAAGAAAGTTTACTGAACATGTCTTCGATCTGTGCAAGGCGTGCTTCGCTTTTAAGATCAGCTATTGTTTTTTTATCTTCAAGAGAACGGATCAAAGACGATAAACCTTGTTCTTTTTTTCCGAGCTGTTGAGAAAGAAGAGCGTAAAGCTGGTGGTATTTTTTTGCTTCTGCATCCTGAAGATTTCTGAAATCGGCCATAGATAAAGTGGCGAGCGCTTTATCATTCTGATTCATTTTGTAATATGAACTTCCGAGGTTGAGATAAACCTGCGCTTCTAAACCTGGATCTTCTTTTGAAAGGGCCAGAGCTTCTTCAAAATTCTTTGCGGACTGTTCGTAGTTCTTTTTGGAAAAGTTAATGACACCGATAAGATTTTTTCTGGTAGCTCTCTCTGCGGGATTAAGTCCTTCTTCTTTCATGGCACTCAGTTCTTTTAGAGCAGCATCAGCTTTGCCCTGACGAAACTTATCTTTGATAGTGTTCATTTTCGTCACGAAGGCAGGTTTGTAAAGTTTTGTCGTATCGACTTTCTCAGCAAGCTTTCTTTCCGGTTTAATCATAGAAACCCCGGAGCAGGCAGACAGACTGACAAGAAGAAGTGAGAGTAAGATTTTTTTCATAACTAATCCTGAAAAATGAGTATGACCTATTCTAGCAAGACCTCAGATCTAATTAAAGAGCAGCAAGGTTTCAATAGAAAATACCGTAGTATTCCGATCATCTAATCCATAATTATTTTTTATCATTTTAACCATAATAATCTATCCTGTAGAGGAACATTACTTTTAAGGAATAAAATGTCCTTTATCTCTCTGTCCTATTATCTTTTTTTAGGCTTGTCGCTTGCGATTTATCTCAATTCTCCTAAAAATTGGAGGACACCTGTTCTCGTGGGTGCGAGCTTTCTTTTTTATCTGTCATTTAATGCCTTTTATATTGGTTTTATAGTCAACACAGTAGTCGTGAGTTATCTCGCTGCGAGAATCATCGATTCCGAAAAGCCGGACTGGGCGAAAAAAGCAGCGTTGCTCTTTTCTGTCCTCATAGAACTCGCTCTGCTTTTCATCACCAAATACTGGAACCCGATTGCGGCAAGTACGAACTTACTCAATCCGATCAATATTTTAATCCCACTTGGTATCTCATTTTATTCCTTTCAGAGCATCGGTTATGTTGTCGATGTTTATCGGGGAAAGATTAAGGCCGAAAAAGACCTTGGCAAATACTCTTTGTTCGTTACATTTTTTCCTCATTTACTGGCAGGCCCGATAGAACCGGCCCATCATTTTATTCCTCAGCTTTATAAATCAATTGAAGTGAATAAGAAGATGTTATGCACAGGCGCTCTTTTGATTCTTACAGGTCTTTTTAAGAAATTAGTTGTTGCTGATAATCTCAGACCGCTCGTTGATCTTGTTTTTAACAATCCCGGTGATTACAAAGGGGCGCCAGTCGCACTCGCTGTATTACTGGCAAAATATCAGATCTACGCTGACTTTTCAGGATACACAGATATAGCGTTGGGCTCAGCACTCCTTTTTGGATTTGAACTTGTCCCTAATTTTAATCGACCATTTTTTTCAAAAAATATTACGGAGTACTGGAATAGATGGCACATGTCTCTTTCAGCCTGGATTAAAAACTACATTTTCTATCCTCTCCTTTCAACACCTGCAACTATTCTGGGCGCTAAAGGTATTGCAATCCTCACTTTTCTTATTCTGGGACTCTGGCACGGTGGAACTTATAATTTTCTGATTTACGGGTTCATTCAAGGCGTATTGATTGCCATTGATTCTTCTACCAAAAAGGCACGATTAAATTTTTATAAAACTTCTGGTCTTGATCGCTATCCTGAATTCCTGAATGCTTTTTCCACATTTTTTACTTTTTTTGTTTTAGTGGTTCCTCCAACTTTATTCTTTCGCGCGGCCGATTTCGCGACCGCCACGAAACTAATACACAATATGAATGCAGGATGGAGCTCAGAACAATTTCATTTTATTTTGAACAGTGAAATCTTGAGCCACGGTCTTCTTACTGCAATTCTTGGGATTATTGCATTTGAACTCATTGATTGGGTTCAGAAAACAAAGTTCAGTCTGACTGATTACATCTGCCAACGTTCGATGTTTTTCTTTTGGGTTGTCGTGTTTTTCTTTCTGATATTTATTTTAATGTTTGGTAAATTTGAATCAGGCTCGAGTTTTATCTACACTCAGTTTTAATTCAATTGAAGCTCTTTAAATAAAGTGTCCACAATTTGCTCTGCCCCCTTCGCTGTCGCATGATTGGCGTCAAACCTCTCATATGAAACTTTTATCAGAGGAATATGAGTCTGTTTTTTCAGCATCTCGAAAACGACATCACTACCCGTCCAGAGAATGACCATTTTTTCAGCCTTGAATTGAGCGCGGTACATTTTTTCAATGTCGGTAAATAAGGCAGCAGCCTCGATCACTTCACTTTCATCCGGCAGCTTATAACTTTTCGTCATCAGATTTTTGCAGGCTAAAAAAGGCACACAATAATTTATCAAAGCTCGTTGAACAAATGAGCCGCTGGTTTCAAGAGGTCCTTTATTCTCAAACTCTCCTGAGGATTTGCGAATCACATTGGGAAATTTAGCTGAATAAATAAGATGATCCGTAGTGACCAGAAACCTTCGAATATCCTGATCATGTGAAATAAGTACCGCGACGCCTTTGTCTTCTGAAACTTTTTCTCTCAGAACTCCGGAATGAAAGAGCGCCCAGCTGTGCTGAGGACCATTGCCAAGAAAGCCGAGATCATAAGTCTTGTAAACGGAACTTCTTCGGTTAATTAAATCAATAAGTGATTGCTGATCACTGAGCCCCTCGCTAAAGGCCATTGATCCATCAATTAAAAAAAGGTGTTTGCTCTTACCAGGAAGAAAAGAAGCGGGTGTTGTTCGAAAGCCATTTTCATCAATGTGGTAAACAACAGAATAAATTTGCTTTCCATTAATGAGTTTTGTTGCTTTGAGATCGCAGTCAAGACAGGGACGATCAGGAGAATAGCGGGTCTTTTGTCCGAAATTAAACTTCTCCAGAATATATTCTGTTCCGCCCGGCTCTATAGAGCGCTTGATCTTAGACTTGACTGATTTATCGTCTTCTTTCTGGCACGCCCACGCCAATAGAAGAAAAAGACAAATGAAAATATTTTTCAAAAACTTGCCTAAAAAAAAGGGCCCGTGAAATGGGCCCTGTTCATTCTTATTGAAATAAATCTTTTACTTTATCAAAGAACCCACGACTCATAGGATTTGAATTATGGTCAATCTCCGACAATCGCTTTAACAATTCTTTTTGTTCTGAACTTAATTTCGTTGGAGTTTCGACGTGAACAGTAACGATCTGATCGCCTTGCCCATATCCGCCGAGACGCTGAATTCCTTTTCCTTTCAGTCTCATCTTAACTCCGGACTGTGTTCCCGCCGGAATTTTCAGTGCCACTTTACCTGAAAGTGTCGGAACTTCCATTTCTGCGCCCAATGCTGCCTGGGTGAAACTGATTGGCACTGTACAATGAACATCAAACTCATCGCGCTCAAAAATTTCATGAGGCTTGATATTGATGACAACGTAAAGATCTCCGTTAGGTCCGCCTTGAACTCCGGCATCGCCTTCACCTGAAAGTTTTAAACGTTGACCTTGATCGATTCCCGCAGGAATTTTCACTTGAAGATCAACTTTCTTTTTCTTCTTACCGGCACCGTTACAAGTTCCACACGGATCCTTGATCATCTGACCAGAGCCATTACATTTCGGACAAGTCGAAGAAACAGTGAAGAAGCCTTGTTGTCTTCTCACTTCTCCGTGACCGTTACAGTAATCACATGTAGTCGGAGACGATCCGGCCTTAGCTCCAGATCCATTACAAGTTTCACATTTCACATTTTTTGTAAGCGAAATTGTTTTTTCGATACCAAAAGCTGCTTCAGAGAAATCGATATCGATTCCCATTTGAAGATCATCGCCTGGTCTTCCACGCGAACGTCCGCCGCCTCTGCCGCCGCGTCTACCGCCACCAAGCATATCGCCGAAAATATCACCGAAAATATCGCCGAAGTCTCCAAAGTCACCCTGGAATCCTCCGCCGCCGAATCCACCAGGACCTCCGCCCATTCCGCCGTTTACACCGGCATGGCCGAATTGATCATAGCGGGCTTTTTTCTCATCATCTAAAAGCACGTCTGCTGCTTCAGAAGCTTCTTTGAATTTTGCTTCAGCTTCTTTGTTATCCGGGTTTCTGTCCGGATGGTATTGCATCGCCAGTTTGCGATAAGCTTTTTTAATTTCGTCTTTCGATGTTCCCTTTTGGACACCTAAGACTTCGTAGTAGTCACGTTTCGCGCTCATATAGTCCTTACGAAAAAGGCTTCCCGGTTAAGGGAAGCCTTTTATTCCATGGTCAATTTTGTTCTTAGACTTCTTTATAGTCTGCATCGACAACATCGTCATCAGCTTTTTTACCTGAGTCCGATTGTTGTTGTCCTTGAGCACCGGCACCAGCTTGTGCGCCTTCTGCACCTGGAGCGCCGCCAGCTTGATACATCTCAGTCGCTACTTTGTGAGAAACATTTTGCAGTCTCTCAACCGCCGCTTTCAATTCATCAAGTGACTCAGAAGATAATTTTGTTTTCGCTTCTGCTACAGCTGCTTCAAGTTCTGATTTAGAAGCTCCAGAAATTTTTCCTTCGCCTTCTTTAATCATTTTTTCAGTTGCAAAGATCAATCCATCAAGGTTGTTGTGAGTGTCGACAACCTGACGTCTTTCCTGGTCAGCAGTTCTGTTTGCTTCAGCATCTTTTACCATTCTCTGAATTTCTTCTTCTGTTAAACCTGAACCAGAAGTGATTCTGATTTCTTGTGATTTACCAGTAGCTTTATCCTGAGCTGTAACGTGTACGATACCGTTAGCGTCAATGTCGAAGATAACTTCGATCTGAGGAATTCCGCGAGGAGCTGGAGAAATTCCAGTAAGGTCGAATTTACCAAGAGTTTTGTTATCTTTAGCAAATTCTCTTTCCCCTTGAAGAACGTGGATCGATACAGCTGGTTGGTTATCTTGTGCTGTCGAGAACACTTGCGACTTTTTAGTCGGAATAGTTGTGTTCTTTTCGATGATCTTAGTGAAAACACCACCAAGAGTTTCGATACCAAGTGAAAGTGGAGTTACGTCTAGAAGAAGAACGTCTTTTACGTCACCAGCTAGAACACCACCTTGGATTGCTGCACCGGCAGCTACAACTTCATCCGGGTTAACACCTTTAGAAGGTTCTTTGCCGAAGATTTCTTTTACTTTTTGTTGAACGATCGGAACGCGGATCGATCCACCAACAAGAATGACTTCGTGAATTTCATTGAGTGAAAGTCCAGAGTCTTTAATACATGTCTGGCATGGAGCGATTAGTTTATCGATAAGATCGCCGATCAATTGCTCAAATTTAGCTCTCGTGATGTTTACGTTTAAGTGCTTCGGTCCAGATGCATCAGCAGTGATGAACGGAAGGTTAACATCAGTTTGAGAAACGTTAGAAAGTTCGTGCTTAGCTTTTTCAGCTGCTTCTTTCAAACGTTGAAGGGCCATTGTGTCGTTTTTCAGATCGATGCCTGTTTCTTTCTTAAATTCATCAGCAAGATAGTTGATGATTCTGTAGTCGAAGTCTTCACCTCCAAGGAATGTATCCCCGTTAGTTGCTTTTACTTCGAAGACACCGTCAGATGTGATCTCAAGAATTGAAATATCGAATGTACCACCACCAAGGTCGAAGACAGCGATGTTTTTATCTTTCTTAGTATCTAGACCGTAAGCAAGAGCTGCAGCTGTTGGCTCGTTGATGATACGTTTAACATCAAGACCAGCGATACGACCTGCATCTTTTGTTGCCTGTCTTTGAGCATCGTTGAAGTAAGCTGGAACTGTAATAACAGCTTCAGTTACTGGTTGACCTAAATAGTCTTCAGCAGCTTTTTTAAGTTTCTCAAGAACTTTTGCTGAAACTTCTTGTGGCGACATTTCTTTGCCATCAACTTTTACCCAAGCATCACCATTTTTGTTGGCGATAATTTCGAAAGGGGCAACTTCCATGAATTTTTTTACTTCAGGTGCATCTGCTTTTCTACCGATCAATCTCTTGATCCCGAAAAGAGTTTTCTTAGGGTTTGTGACTGATTGTCTTTTTGCAACCTGGCCAACAAGAACTTCACCGTTGTTCGCAAAACCGATGATTGAAGGAGTTGTGTTGTGTCCTTCAGAGTTTGGAATAACTTTGTACGTTCCGTTTTCAAGAACCGCTACACACGAGTTAGTTGTACCAAGGTCGATACCGATAATTTTTCCCATTTTTTCTTCTCCTTATTATTTTCTAAAATCCAAATTTTATTATTAGCCGTTATTAGCAACCACGACCTTAGCGGCACGTAGAAGTCTTCCGTTCAGGACATATCCTTTTTGATATTCAGTGATGATTTCCTGATCTTTCTTTCCTTCTGCCGGTGCCTGAGCAACTGCCTCATGAAAGTTTGGATCAAATTCTTTACCCAATGATTCAACCGGCGTCAGTCCGTTTTGCTTTAAAACATCCAGAAACTGACCGCGAACCATTTCAATTCCTTTTACAATATTCTGAACTTTTTCATCATTATCATTTTTAAGTGCATTCACTGTAAGATCGAAATTATCGACAACGCTGATGAGGCTTGAAAGAATTTTTTCGCTTCCAAACTTCAGAATATTTTCTTTTTCGCGCTCGAAACGCTTTCTCATATTTTCAACTTCAGCAGCGAGGTAATAATACTTGGCCTTGAAATCCGGACCTTCTTTTAAGGTCTCTCCGGCCTTAACCTCTTCTTCTACTACGTCTTTAACTTCAGATTCCGGCACTACTTCTTCATTCTCAACGTTACTCATAATGAACCCTTTCTTATTTAAATTTGTCTTGCCCTAAACATGGGGGCCCCCCCATTAATGTCAATATTAGCTGTGGAAATAAATATGGACACAAGGCCTGGGTTAAATCAAAGAGCACCTACTATTAGGCACTTAGACATATCCAGTCCCGGGTTAGACATATTACCGATTGCATTATTTTCTATTCAAACTTAAATTTTACATTATGACTGCATTAGAATGGATAGGGCTATTTACCATCTTGGGACTGGAGTACATATTTCCCAAGATTAAATACAAAAATTTAATTTTTAAAAAAGGGCTCATTGAAGATCTTTTCTACATGGTCTTGATCATTTATTTTTTGCAGAATTTTTTTACTTGGTTAAACCTGGATTTTGATAACTTTTTTTCTAACCACACAATAATGGATTTTTCCCGGTTTCATATTGTCGTTCAATTTATCATTTATTTCGTTTTATCTGACTTTTTAAGATTTCTCATGCACTTCTCAATGCATCGCTTTCCACTAATGTGGGCCTTTCACCGATTACATCACAGTGCAGAGGAATTAACGGCAACCTCTTCAATGAGATCCAGCTTCACTGAGGATTTAGCATTGTCTTTTTGCGTTTTAATTCCCTTGTCCGTTTTAAGATTTAATGACGATGTTAGATCATTAACTTTAACCATATTTGTGTTACATGGTTTTTACCTCCACAGTAATGTAAATTTTAAAATGCCCTGGTTTCTAAAATTCATCTGCTCAAATCATTACCATCATTGGCATCATTCAGTTGAAGACAAAATTTCCAGAGGACAAAACTTCGGAGTGACTTTTACAGTCTGGGATAAATTGTTCGGTTATTATTATGGCTCTGAAGAAAACGCCACTAGTTATGGACTCGCAAACGGCGCTGGAGAGAAAAGCAATTATTTGAACAAATATTTCAATCCGTTCTTTAAATAATTCGCGAATTCCATCAGCTATCCCTGAAATATTTATTCTTAGCTCTATTAAAATTAAATGAATTATAAATCATATGTTCGGCAAGAGTGACCGGTGTTTTATTTTTTAATCGTTTGAATGAAATGAGTATTTTTTTAGGGTGAACCAAATAATTAAATACATAGTACAAAGACATGAATGTAGTTTGAGTAACAGGAATGAGGATAGAGGGAATATATTCTGACCATGAGATTGAAGTGAAGATTCTTGTCACAACTTCTTTTGAGAGAAAGCGGTCATATTCATTATTTTCTATCAAGCGTTTTGTATTAATTGTACCTGCACGTTGAAGATCGATATAGAGTTCAGAACCAGGCAGGGCCGAATAGCTGTGGATAACGACATCATCTACCCCGTACCAAATGAGCTTGAATCCAAAAATTAAACTTTCGAACATTTCATACTTAGTTTGCTGGGGAAAACCAATAATGAGAGCGCTCCTGACGGATAATCCCTTCTCACAAGCTAACTTTACGGTAGAAAGAAATTTGTTCAGGTTAATTCTTTTGCCGACTCTATTTAAGGTAGTTTCTGAACCAGACTCAGGTGAAAAATGAACTCTCACCGCTTTGGATTTTACAAGCAGACTCAAGATTTCATCATTCATTATTTCTGAACGAGTGCCAGCGGCATGTAGCCATGAGATTGGCAGTTGAGCATCAATAAGTTCAGTTAAAAATTCTCTCGTCCATTGAAGATTGAACATTCCTACAATGTCGATCATATCAATGTGATTCACATTATATTTCTGATAAAGATCTTTGATTTCTTCGACCACTAATTTGGGACTACGGTAATACATCTTCGTTCCCCACATTTGCGGGCTTGTACAAAAAGTACACTTGTATGGACATCCTCTGGAAGCCAGGATGGGCAAGGCCCTTTTATTCAACCCTGCCATAGAATTTCCGGCCTGAAGATAAGCATCAACCGGAATCAAAGACCAATCAGGATTGTGAAGCTGGTCTAGTTCACTTAGTCGCGCCCGTCTTGTCGTTTGAACAATTTGATCTTTATTTCGAAAAGCAATTCCCTGAACATCAGAAAGATTTGAGCCATTTTGAATTGAAGTTAAAAGTTCAACGAGTGTCTCTTCTCCTTCTCCTAGAACACAGAAATTAACTTCTGGTTCAATCTCCAGAATATATTTCCATTCAGCAGTCGCATGTTCACCACCAACTATAATAAGAGTATCGGGAAATCTTTTTTTAATTTTTTGAATGACTTTCTTATAGTAATGCCACTCTGAAGAGAACATACAGCTGATTCCAATAATGTCTGTATCAGCTGGAATTTCTTCTACTATCTGATCGTCTGTGAGTCCTTGGACAATATAGTCACCATTCTCTATCGTGAAAATACTCTTGATCCCAAGGCCGACACCATCAACAATAGCGACATTGAAATGATGTTTTTTCAGATGAGAAGCTAAATAGGCAAGCCCTATCGGGGGAATGAGTTGACCAGCTGTGAACATTTTTTTGTAATGAATCGCAGGAGGTTTTACTAATGTGATTTTCATAAAATGTCCTAAGTTCGCGAGAAAAGCATCAAGCCCGACCTGATTTTTTCCAGAATTTCCGTCAATGATCTAAAATGAGACAGAATTCGTATAATGCGGGTGGGATTGCAGTAAAATTTTAAGTAGGCTGTTCTTCTCAAAGTTTTTAATTGGTCTGTTGTTAAATCACAGTTAGACACTAAAACCGAGTCGCTATCGAGATCAGAATGATCCTTGAAGATTTCTTCCAGCGAGTCCATTTTATCCATATATTTACTGCCAACTCTTTTTGTAAAAATATTAACACTTAAAAAAGTCGCCTTAGTGTCGCAAACGAAAGAAATTGTTTCCATGGCCGTCTCCATCGTTTCTCCAGGGAGCCCCAGTAAAACAATGACTAATGATTTAACCCCATACTTGTCACAATAACTTAAACAGCTTTTTATTTTTTGCGGGTCCGATTTTCGACTGTTATTAACAAGAATTGATTCCGATGTAGTTTCAACACCAAAACTAATCGTGTGACATCCGGCCCTCTTGGCAAGTGAGATTAATTCTTCATCCACTGACTCCGGACGCATGAGAGATGTCCAAGAAAAATTCAAATTTGCCGATATCATTTGTCTGCATATTTCTTTTGATCTGTTCACGTCCGCATTAAACATCAAATCACCGATCATCAATTCTTTGATGTTCAATTTTTTCAGATAATCTAATTCATTAAACAACTCTGCCATATTTCTCTTTCTGTAAACGACTCCCTGAACAGGGCAATAAGAGCAAGTATGAGGACAGCTTAAATTGGTTATCACCGGAACAAATGGATGTCGTTGCATCAGAGGATATCGATATTTTTCAATAGGAAACAATTCATATTTCAATTGTCCGAAAGAGGCTTCACTTTTTGAATAATCACCCTGAATAAGGATACCTGAATGATCTTTGTAAATGACATCAGGATGATTTCCTGGTTTTCGATTTAAAAAAGAATTCAGGCCTGCTGATGGAAATTGCAGCAAAACGGCATCAACGCGATCATCTGCAATGATCTGATGGGGTCTCTGATAAACGATATCTCCCATCAGTATGGCGGCAAAGGGAACCCGTTTTTTCAACTCACCTATAAACTCCAGATCACTTTTTGCAGTTAAAACGGAAGAGAGACATATTAAATAATCAGGGGAATAACTTAGTACTTTGGACTCTACCTGGTTCTGACTGAGTTCTTCGACATTGGCGTCGATGACCTTCATTTCGAAATCATCAGAGATACTTCCAGAAATGATCAGTAAATCAATTGGCATCCAGGCATAATTGCCCTTCGAAGTGACTGTACAATATTGGTCTTTTTGAAGCTTGGTCTGATAAGGTGTATTTAACAATAAGACTTTTTTTTTGACATAAAAAAAATTATAACATTAAATTTATCAATGAAAAGTCATATGAATAAATTGTTTGTGAATTTATTTTTACAAAATTTATTCGCCACTCTCCTCATCTCCATTGTCGTCTGGTTTTTTCAAAAGAATTACATTTTTGAAGATGGGCTTTATGCAAAGTACGCAATCCAATTTATCAACTATCAAAATTTAAATGTTTTGGAACTTGTTAAGGATGCCTGGTTTCAGAGTTCGAGTGGGTACTTTCCCAGCATTATACGCATTGGCTTCATTGCTTTAATCGTTCCCATTTATTTAATCAAGTATCTCTTTGCGACGGTATTCAACATGCCAGCTCAGACAGAATGGGACTTTTTAAACACTCACATCATCTATGTTTCAATTGGTCTGGTATTTTTTTATCAGCTGATGAAAAAAATTTTTTCTTCATTAACAATTAAGAATTTTCACTGGGCTTTTTTTGGCATTTTTTTGGGGACCAACATTTTCTGGTTCTCAATCTTTGAATCTACAACCCCGGAGATCATAGGCACATTCTATACGGCTGCCATTCTCTACTACATCGCGAAAACAGAAAGAAACAAAAATCACTATCAACTTTTTTTCGAAGGATTTCTGGCCGGCTACTGCTTCTCTTATCGAATTCAATTGCTGTGGGTAATGATTTACTTCTTAATGACGACTTTTAAAAAACGTACTTCAAAGCTGAATGTCTTCTCATTTCTAACGGGTCTTCTTTCTTCCATCGCCTTATTCTTATTAATTAAAGAAGTTCAAAACCCCGGCGAAAGCTTTAGCACACATGGAGTCTATGTAAGAACCAGTGCATTTTGGTATTTCGCGCCCCGATCGTTTATTGCATCACTTATAGGGCCAAATGGATATTTAACAACTCAGCCGCTTTATCTCTGTCTATTTTTTGCACTAGTTTATTTTGTCTCAAAAAAACGAATGAGAGAAGAAAGCCTCAGCATTACTATTGCGATTCTGTTTCATTTTTTGCTCTTAAGTTATCACTTTACCTGGCCGATTTTTGACGGTTTTATAGGCCGGCATAATATTATTTATGCTCCCATTTACATGGTGGCGTTTGGATTTTTTCTGGATGAATTGTCCAAAACCCAGAAGGCTTTCAGACTATTTATTGTCTTAACAGTCATTTTTATCGTTTATCATTTACTCATCACTCAAGTTTACAATTACGTAGAGCTGTTTAATGAATACTGGAAATGGCCTATTTTTTATTATGCTTTCAGTAAAGAAACGTATGCGAATCTGTCTAAGCTGATTCCTTTTTATGTCGATAACAAAAGCTTTTCTTCTTTCAAATATTTGCTTTTCGATTTTTTCACCGTGGGATTGGTGCTAAACCTTGTGATCCTTTTTGCAAAGAAAACTTTTAAAGATTTCAGACGTCTATTTTATTTTTTTAATACAATTATTTTTTTAACCTGGTTTTTGATTGCCACTGTTAATTACAAAAATAGCCAATATGTGATTCCACAAAAAAATCTGATCACTTTTGAACCTGGAAGCTCATGCCAATTTTACGATGATCTTTTCGACCTGGAAAAGCGGTCATCATTGTTCTATTTGTATAGAGATAACTGCTATGCTGCTGCTGAATTGAAAAAAATCTGGAGTGACTTCATAAAAGGTTGCTTGCCGTATATCAAAGATAACTCGAGCTTTAAAAGCGATCTGCTCTTAGGGAAATATAGATCTTCATTGCTGGAAGCTCCAACACTAGATAGTGAATACCAATTTAAAATAGCCAAGTGTTCTCAAAGTAAATAGACCCCGGAGATAGACAAATTCGAGTCATTTTTTTAGAGAAAATCAAAATTTTTTATAACTACACCTAACACTTCTGTACTAGAATAAAGTCTATGAATTTAGATTTTTTCAATCTCGATTTTTTTTCCAATGCCTGGTGGATGTTTCCAATCCTTGGCCCAGTTTATGTTTTACTGGAACGTTTATTCCCTTATAAAAAATATAATCCGCCCAAACACTTTTGGGAGTACGTCGAAGATCTTTCCTGGGAATTAGCGGATACATTCTTTTTTATGATCTGGTATCCTTTTACCAACTACGCACTGATTTTACTTACTGCGTTTTATTTCGAACATATTCATTACGCTTTAGCAGGAACATTAAGAAACAGACTCAACCTGGATATTAATCATTTCCAATTGCCTACAGTTCAATGGTCATCTCCTGTCTTAAAATTTATTATCGTCTTTCTCGTTTTTGATTTTGTGAAATACTTGATGCACAGATATTTCCACGTACAAAAAATCTTTTGGAAATTCCATATTCTCCATCATTCACCGGAGCAACTGAATTGCTTTTCAACGAGTCGAGCTCACTTCATGGAAGGTGTTTTCTTTTCTATAGGCCTTGCTCCTTTTATCTTCTTCCTGAATGTTGACTTGAACACCATGGCCTGGATTGTTTTTATTGAATTTCAAATTACTTTTTTCTGCCATGCTAATATCAATCTAAATCTTGGGCCTTTAATGAAGATCCTTAACAACCCCAAGGCTCATCACTGGCACCATGCCAAGAATTGCCTCTATAGCAGTGGGCAAAACCATGGCACTGTTCTTCTCATTTGGGACAGGCTTTTTGGAACATATTATCTGCCCGATGACCAATCTCCTCCTTTGGAGTATGGTGTATCCACTGAAAACAATTACCCAGAAAATAAATTCAAAAGAATTTTGTACCCAATCCTCCCCAAAAAATAATACATTTTAATTGCGGGAGTCTTTGTGAAACTAAGAACTGTTTTTAAAATGGTATACGTCAATTTCAAAATTTTTTGGAATTCCGTTTTCAATGGCACACCTGTCCCCTACAAAGTTCTGATTCAACTGACGAATGATTGCAATTCACGCTGCAAATCGTGTCACATCTGGAAAATCAATCTCGAAAATCCTTCTCTTAAAACGAAAGAACTTGTCATATCAGATTATGAGAAATTTTTTTCCGACTATGGAAAGAATATTTACTGGGTAGCTCTATCCGGAGGTGAGATTTCTCTCTTTGACAATATAACCGAATTTTTTCAGTTGTTAGCACATCACTGCCCAAATCTTTCACTGCTGACATTTACAACCAATGGTTTATTGCCTGAAAAAATAGCTGAGATAGCCTCAAGGGCTAAGTCAATTCTTCCCCAAACAGATTTTTTCGTTACTGTCAGTCTCGACGGTGATGAAGAACTTCACGATAAACTCAGAGGGGTTCCTGGAAATTATCAACTGGCCCATCTGACTTTCAAAAATCTTAAAGAGTTGAAAATTCCGGTTCATTTTGGTTTTACTCTCAACAATCAAAATGCGCATCAAAGTGACTCCGTCACTGCAAAGGCCATCAGCATTGTTCACTCAGAGGGGATCTATAATAAAAGTCTCACTCTGGAAAATGCCCAGCTTGGGTCGGCACTCTCCAGAATTAAGTCCCGTTATCGTATTGAATCTGCTGGTGAGATCATCGAATATTTGTATTTGAAAATAGGTGTTAAATTTCTCAAGCAGGAAAGAAGCATAATGCCAGTTCCTTGCGAAGTGATTCAAACTTCCATTCATCTTTCTCCAAACGGCGAGGTTCTTCCTTGCATGTATATGCCGAGCCTTGGTAACATCAAAAACCAGGACATCAACAGCATTCTTTCTTCTCGAGAAACGGCGGAATCTTTGGAGCGCATCAAAAAAGAAGAATGCCCGAAATGCTGGATGAATTGTTATGCTCCACATTCGATGATGAGACATCCTTTCAAAACTTTGAAAGCTTCGCTTTAGAGTACACTATGAACGTCACTTTAATCAGAACAACCGTTTTATTGCCACTTGGTTCAGTGACGGCTCATCAGGGTGTTCCCCCTCTCGCTCTTGCTTATCTGGGAAGCACTCTTCGAAAAAATAACCATCATGTTTTCTATATCGATGCTTTCGGTGAAAAAATAAATTCATTTTCTAAATCGCCTTTTGAAGGCGTTATGGTTAATGGTTTAACCATTCCCGAAATTATTGAACGAATTCCTTCATCGACAGAAATCATTGGCGTATCGTGCATGTTTTCCAATGAGTGGTTTTATACGGAAGAACTAATCCGGGAAATTCGCAAACACTTCCCTCATCAATTTATCGTGGTCGGTGGAGAACATATTACTGCTGATTACGAACACATCCTTCAAACAAACCTTTCCATTGATGCTGCTATTCTGGGAGAAGGTGAAGAGAAATTAAAAATTCTTCTTGAGCATCTTGAAAAGAAACTTTCTCTTTCAGAAATTCCGGGTATTGCTTACTTTGATAAATCAAAAAATAAAGTAGTAAAAAATGAATCGTCTGGAAGAATTAAAGATATTGATTCCATTCCCTGGCCGGACTGGGACGGAATTCCTCTCGAAAAATATCTTGATCTCGGCCTCGGAATGGCCGCGCAAAACAAACGCTCTTATCCAATGCTCGCTTCCAGGGGTTGTCCTTACCAGTGTACTTTCTGCTCGAGCCCTCAAATGTGGACGACTAAATGGATGTCCCGAAATATCGATGACATCATTCGAGAAATTGAGTTTGCCAAAAACAGGTACGCCATCACTCACGTTGAATTTTACGATCTCACGGCCATCGTCAACAAATCCTGGATCATTCAATTCTGTGAATCTCTTATCGCGAGAAAAGTTAATGTCACCTGGAGCCTGCCTTCGGGGACCCGGTCAGAAGCTCTCACCGGCGAAGTTGTGCGTTTACTGAAGCAAAGCGGATGTCTGAAATTAACGTATGCACCTGAATCGGGATCAGTTGAAGTTTTAAAATCCATTAAAAAGAAAGTTCATCTCGACAAAATGCTGCAGTCGATGAAGCATTCTGTTCGAGAAGATATCATCATCAAGGCCAATATGATTTTTGGTTTTCCTGGTCAGACGTTTAAAGACGTTTTCTATGACTATGTTCTGCTTTTAAAAATGGCCTGGGTCGGTGTTCACGATGTAACTTGCTTTGCTTTTTCCCCTTATCCCGGAAGTGAATTATTTAATAAACTTTTAAATGAGAAAAAAATTGTTCGCGACAGTTCCTATAACAATTTTCTTTCGGTAAACGTTTACAACAGTCCTCTCAACATGAAATCGTGGTCTGAGCACATTCCCCATTTTATGATGCCTGTCTTAACGTTAGGGGGCATGTCTTTCTTTTATAGCTTGCAGTTTCTCTTCAGGCCTCTCCGTTTGATGAAATTGCTTAAGAACTTTTTTGGAAATAAACCTGAGACAATGCTCGATCTCGCCCTCAACGGGATCAAAGAAGATTTCATTAAAGGAAGAAGGATTAAAGTTGAAAGTTAGCATTCTCATTCCCGTCTATAACGAGGAAAAAACTATCCAGCTTCTTCTTGAGAAAATCCTTCAACAGGATCTCGGCTCTATTGAAAAGGAAATCATTGTTGTTGATGACGGCTCGACTGATAAAACCTGTGAGCAACTCATTCCTTTTTCAGAGCATATCACTCTCCTTAACCACAAAGAAAATGGTGGCAAAGGCGCTGCTCTTAAAACCGGATTTGCCCAGGCGACAGGCGATATAATCCTGGTTCAGGATGCTGATCTTGAATATCATCCTGAAGACTATGCATGTTTGCTTGCCCCTTTTAGCGAAAAAGAAACGGATATTGTCGTGGGGATTCGCTCAAGACAGAAAGTGCCCTTTCACTATTTTTTCTCTCCTTACTTATATGGTGGAAAGCTCATCAACATTTGCTTTAACCTCCTTTCACCAGTAAGGATCAGAGACATACACGCCGGCTACAAACTCGCTCGCAAAGAAGTCTGGACGAATTTAAATCTGAGCAAAGACGGGTTTGACTTCTGTCATGAATTTCTTGGCAAAGCGATTGCGCAAAAAGCAGTAATCAGACAAGTGCCAATCAACTACACTCCGAGAAAAAGATCTGAAGGAAAAAAAATCACCGCCCTGGATGGATTTATTGCAGCCTTTACTGTTCTTTCAATTTTTCTGAAAACAAAATGTACTACGGATGAAGATCTTCTTCGAAATGAAAACTAATATTGCGTTTATTGAGTTTGTTATAGATAAGCGATTCTAAGTTCGTCACTGGTGTTTTCTTAATCACAATATTTTTAAACAAAGTAATAAAGCGCCATGGACGCAATAGAAATTGCAGTGAGTAGAATGTCGCCATTCCGGTAAAAGCGATCGCGCGAACCTGGATACTTGAAATGTGTTCTGACCAGCTTCTCATGGCCTTAATGTCATTGTTTAAACGTATCGGTTCACTAAATGGATCGAGAAGTTTTTTCTCAACAAGCTCGTCGTAGAGTTCCGTTCCTGGATAAGGAACAAAGCAAAGACAAACAACATCGTTAACGCCCATAAAAGCACTTTTAATAATAAAAAGATAAGTATTAAAAGCTTCTTTCAAAGTCTGGCCAGGGAATCCGAAAATGGTAGCGAGCTTGACGATAATTCCGTTCTTCACGCTTTCCACTATCGCACGATCCATATCGCTCAGTTTGAGTTTCTTTTTTATTCTCAGCAACGTTTCTGCAGAACCTGATTCCGGAGAAAAAAGAATTCTCATACAGCCTGCTTCACGCATGAGTTTGATAATATCGGAGTCAAGATTTTCCACCCGGGTTCCAATCGGAAGCGACCACGTTATACCCACTTTCTGTTCGATCATCTTCCGGCAAAAATCTACCGTCCACTTTTTATTCAAGGCAAATGTCAAATCTACAAAATCGATATGCTGAACCTTAAACTTTTCTTTCATTTCAAAAATTTCATCAATCACGGCTTGAGGGTCGCGCGCATTCCACTTTGCATTCCACATATTCGGAACTGTGCAAAAGGTACACATATGTGGACAGCCTCTGGTCGCAACCATTGTGACAGAGCGTTTGTTGAATCCACTGATGCTGGACTGTTTGTGAAAATAATTTTCCAGCGGAAAGTCTTCCCATGCTGGCTTGAGAAGCGTTTCGAGATTTTTAATATTGGCATTGCGGCCGGTTCTCACTAGCTCATCATTATGTCGAAAAATGATTCCGGGAACTTCGTGAAGGCCGGTTCCCTCAATGAGACCATTGGCCACTCTGTTAACAATTAGATCAGCTTCACCAAGAACAATGACGTCTACTTCCTTGCAATCGTGCATGATTTTTTCGGCCATTCCAGTTGCGTTCTCACCACCAAGCATAATTTTAGCGGATGGGAATTTTTTCTTTAATGTTTTAATAATGTGCCTGTCATAAATCCATTCATTAGAATGCATGACGCTGATGCCGATAACGTTTACATCAGAGGGAATTCGCGCAGCCATTTGATCAGCAGTGAGACCATTAACAATTAGCTCGGTATTTTTTATTTTGGAATATTGATATATAGCTTCGCCGGGAGCATCGAGCACAATCGTTTCAAAACCGCCGTTTTTCAATTGAGCATTGATATAGGCAATTCCTATAGACGGAACGGCACGAAGACTTCCCACGTGATGAACGGGTTGAATAATCGGCGTCCGAATTAGGGCTATTTTTTTCATCTAATCTAATTTACTATAATTTTTAATGAAAGTAGCCATTATATTTCCCAACCTCCACGCTATGCCTCAAACACTTGATCTCGGTGTGGGATATCTCGCTACTTACATCAAAGAAAAAACTCACCACGAAGTAAAAATCATTGATACAACTTTTCATTCGCGCCACTGGCAAAAACACGTGCGAGAACAAATTGAGGCATTTCAGCCTGACGTTATCGGATTTTCCACTTTCTCCGTTCTATGGGATTGCACTAAGGCCATCGCGAACGATATTTTCACTTATTATAAAAAAGTGCCAGTTATCGTCGGCGGTTACCAGGCGATTATGGTTCCAGAAGAAACCATTGAAGCCAGGGAAGTCGATGCCATTTGTACTGGTGAAGGCGAACACACTCTTGCTGAATATCTCGACCGGATTGAAAGAAAGGAAAGCCTGAAGGGACTCCTGGGAATTTGGTATAAAGATGAGAGCGGAACCATCATCAAAAATCCGAATCGCCCGGCGATTCCCTCACTCGATACACTTCCCTTTCCGGATTGGGATTTATTTGAAGATATTGAAAAATATTTATATTACCTCGGCCGCCTTTACGTTATCGGCACGAGAGGATGTCCCTACAAATGTTCTTTCTGTGCCGAGACTGCGCTGGAAATTACATTTAGCGGAGAGCGGTTTCGCGAGAGAGATCCTATCCGCTATGTCGATGAGATTGAATATCAATACAATAAATATAAAAATCGCGGAATGACCGGAGCTCATTTTTTCGACACAGTTTTTTCTTTTACAGATGCCTGGCTCGAAAAATGGACGGATGAATATATTAAACGCGGCCTTCACAAAAAATTGCCTTACACGGCTTTTGCACGCCCGGACAATCACAATATCTCTCAGAAAAAAGTAGAGCTGCTGGCAAAATCAGGATGCGCACAAGTGAGAGTTGGAATTGAATCAGGTGACTCTGACGTCAGAAAATCTGAACTCAGAAAACCCGGTTGCAGTAATAACGTTATCCTTGAAGTCATTCAGCGTCTGAATCAAGCGAATATTCTGGTGAAGACTTATTCTATTATCGGTTTTCCTCACGACGATAAAAAAACTATTTCCAACACAATTAAATTTGCAAACAACCCTCTCACTCAGACAAGATTTGTTCTTTCCTACACTCCTATTCCAGGAACGCCTATGGCGGCAAAAGTAGAAAAGATGAACCGTGAAGACAATATTCAAAAATACAGTTTCCATTTTTCTGGTGGCGTGAAAAACGACAACTACGGGCGCAATTACGTTCATATGCAACTGCTGTGGTGCTATCTTTTATTCGGAACCCAACAAGCATGGCTTTCATTCTCAGCAGCTCCCCTGGTCTTTTTAAGAATTGTTCCTACACGCATCTTAAAAGGCTTTAGGCACGGAAATCCTCTCTTGCTAACGACTCTTTACAGTTTGATTCATGCTGATTATTGGGAAGGCTGGAGAAGAAAACAGAAGAAGTACTGGGAAAAGAATTACAAAGCTGAATATGAAAAGGCGCTGATCGACAGAGAACGTCAGGCTGCTTTTGAAAAACAGGCCGAAGCTATCAAATTATCTGAAAAGCTCAATGACAAATTTCTTCCGACTCACAATTACGATGATATTGTTCTAAGTAAGAACGCGACTAAATAAAAGACTTCATTGCGATATAAGAGTGGCGAACAAGAATGGCTGCATTAATAATCGCCATTCTGAATTTTTTGTTCAACTCAGAAATCTGCTCACTCATCTTGATCGCTCTTGTTCCAGTTCGCGCGGTAAACTTCAAGGCCAGAACTGCATCGAAATAAAAAACTGATTTAACTGATTGCCAGAATTCTGCAAACGTTTCAGAAGGAAAGCCGACGATTATATTCGTTTTCACAACCAGATCTGGATTGGCTTTTTTAAGCTCTGTAATTCTTTTTAAAACTTCTGATGGATCATAATCTCGACCCATTTCTTTCACAATACGAGCAGAGCCAGCTTGAATCGGGAAATTGATATGCAGTACTCTTTTGTCAGCTAACAGCGGAACGATGGCATCGTATTGTTTCAAAAAGAAATATGGTTCAAAATAATTTATAACCAGTTCAAAGTTTCGGGGAATATTCAAAAGCTCTTTTAAGAGAGTCGAAAAATCAGAATTAAAATCGAGACCGTAACAACCGATATCATCGCCCAGTAGCCACAATTTATCGTTGCCGAGATCGAGTCCCTTTTGAAATTCATGCATGACTTGCACAATTGGCTTACTCTTCACATGGCCCTTCGCCATTTTTATTGAGCAGAAAGTACAATGTCCGGCGCACCCTTGAGAAACAGTAATGCCGTAGTATTCCTCATTCACGATAGAGGTTTTTAAAACATTGTGAAGTGGTTGAAATTTTTTCCCAATGAGATTTTCAACTTTATAAAAAAGTGGTCGAATGGCGATGGCCGCTCTATGCATCCACGTCAGATCCATGAAATCGCTTTTATCAAAAAAATGCGACTCCACATCCTGGATCGTAATATCATTTTCAATATTCAACGATTTCTTAAATTGATCGATATTTCCAGGATGAAAAGTGTCCCCCTCATAAACTTCTCCAAGTTTTTTTGAGTTAATTTTAGTGAGACATCCACCTACAATGACTTTCTTGTCAGGGAATTTTTTTTGATAGGCTTGAATCACAGAAAGGGATTTATCTTCCTGGTCAGTTGTATACGCACAGGTGTTGATCACAATCACATTGGATTCTTCCGCCGTCTGAACGCTTTGAATGTCAGAAAGCTCCAGCGTTTTCCTGTAGGTCGCATTTTCCATCAGGTTGGTTGCGCATCCTTCAGTCGTTGTCACAATATATACTTTTTCTGTTCTCATTTTACTGAAATGTGTAGCTTATGCGCTCTTTATCGAGCAACTTAGACGCCATTTTAAAACGTCGGATTATATTCTTTTTATTTTCATTTTCATCAATGATCATTTCTGACGAAGGCGTACCTTCGCGTTTCCCATAAGAAAAAAACATCACCTGATCAAAGCCGACTCTCGCGATCATTTTTATAGTAGAAAGAAACTCTTCATCTGTTTCAGTGGGAAAGCCGATAATCACATCGGTAGTCAGGCGCAGAGATGAAGAAGCCTTCCGCACTTCTTCCAGGACAGCCTGGGTTTCAGCGGCTTTATTATTTCTTTTCATTAATTGCAGAACGCGATCTGATCCAGATTGAATGGGAACACAAAGCTCTTTAATTTTCCCATTGCCCACATAATTGAGAATGGTCGGTTTGTATTTCAAAAGCCATTTCGGATGAAGCTCATTGAAAGTCCAGTGAACTTTTCTGTATTTGGTATCGATTGAATGCATTTCATCCAAAAGCACCGGCAGATTCGTTCCAATATCCAGGCCGTAAAGGCCAAGATTATCTGCAGTAAAAATGAAAGAGCTCTCGCCTTTTTCAAGAATGCGGGCATACTCGCGCAACACCTGATCCGCAGTTTTACTTTTCATTCCTCCGATGGCCCGAGGAATTGCACAATAAGTGCAGTTATCAGAGCAACCGCTCCCAATCTGTAGATAAGCTCCCTGCTTGACTCGCGGATGCAAAGGCTTGGTTGGATTTTTCAATTTGAATTTAAGCGCACTCAAGCATGTCAGAAAAAAGACTTCATCAAATTTGAATTTGTTAATGACTTTAGAAATCAGACTCTGATCTTGAGCCAATGCTACGGGATCTGGAAATTCTGAAAACTTAGTGTTGAACGAAGGAAATAGTTCGTCCATTTTGCCTTCGAGATCTTTAGCATCAATTTTGATGATTTTTTTTTCTTCAAACTCCTTACTGAAACGTGAAGGAGCAATTTGGGGAAGACACCCGTGAACCACAATCTTGCCGTCATAATCCAGGTATTTTTTAATCAAATTAACCGAAGTATCTTCAGCTGTCTGTGACATGGCACAAGTATTTATGAAAATATAATCGGCATCCTTTGGAGTAGGTGCGATAACGTGAGACTCATTCTGGAAAAACTCGGAAATCTTCTGGGAATCCAAAAGTCTTCTATCACAGCCATTGCTGGCAATGAAAACTTTAAGTTCTTTTCCGGTTTGATTTCTCTCGTTCATCAGGCTTATTTTTACCCTTTATTCATGCTGAGTCAAATAACCTAATAAGCCTCTTGCTGTGCAAGTCAGCAGCGATTAAGATTAAAGTATGTATTTTTTAAGGCTTTACACAACTCTTTCACTGATTGCCTCTGCAATGCTATTAGGCATTTCTCTGTTTAATCAATTTGTGACCTATCCTGTTCTCAAAGAGATTCCAGAAGCTGACTTTTTCAGGATTCATAAGTACTACACTGACAGCATAAAGCGGATAACTCTTCCTCTTATGTTAATAGAAGCCATTACTTTTATTTTATTGATTGTTTTAAAAGGTTTTCTCTGGCCGGATGAATGGTTGTTATCAGCGCTCTGCCTGATCGTTCTTTGGATTAGTACATGGTTTCTTTTTTTCAGGATGAATAAATCTCTGGCAAAGCATAAGAATAATCAATTAATTGATGAGATGATCAGTCTCAATTGGATGAGAATTAGTCTCTGGCTTTTAAAAGCAGCACTCATGTTTCTTTTTATTATCGAAGTCCTTTAAAAATTTCCCGACATTCTTTGAAGAAAACTTGCCCTGCCTCTGAAGAGGCAAAAGCAGGCAGATTTCTCTCAATTAAAAAATCAGCAGCTTGCCCATAGCGCTTGCGGTTGTCGCTCATTTTCTCTTTCAAATAGTCACGATTCATTTTTTCAGAAGGACGATAAGTGGTGTTTTCAGAATTATTGAGTAAGTCATAATGTCCTTGTATCAATTCAGCGGCAAAAGCTTTTGCCTTTTGATTCATCACTTTAAAATCTTCATGAGAATGGCCAATAAGATCCACGGAAAAATGTCTGACATTAGATCCTCTCAGATCATTAAATCCTCCCCATGAAGGAACGATCATGGGTTTTCCAATACCCTGAAGTTGAGCAGCGACAACAGAAAAATCTTCACTGATAAGATTACTGCACGAAAGAAAAACTCCATTAGATGGAATGAATTCCAGCCATTGTGTTTCATTCAGATCTTTATGGATTGAGGGTTTTTCCCCTGGCCAGGGCAGACTTTCAATGAGTTTTTCTATTCTGTTTTTATAATCGCCAAAGGGACAATTTAAAATATCTTTGTGGTATTCGTTATCAAACTCACCGAACATCTTCAGCGAAATTTTTTCGGAATAAAGCATCTGAAGATAAAAAGCACTCAAGACCAGAAATTCTATGTTTTTCTGCGGCGAAAGCCTTCCCGAATAGTACAAAGACATTTCTTCATTGAAAGAGAAAGGTGTTTCCTGGCCGCTTGCGGGAAACATCTCATAACGGGAAAGAACTCCCACTTTCTCTTGATCAAATCCATAAAGCGAAACCAGAACGGCTTTTACTCGAGGAGAAAGAACGTACAAAGAGAAATCCGCATCAGGCCAATCCTCCAGGTGGAAAACTTTTTCAAAATAGCTTCCCATAAGTAAAACCGATGATATTTTGTCCTGCCGGTTATAAGCCTGATTCCAATCTGGAACCCAAATTTCCCCCAGGAGAGCAGAAGCTCTCTCTTCAAGTATAGTCATACTACGGGCCGACACGTCTTTTTTATTCATCTCCATCACGCTATCATTGTTCTGAAAAATATGACAAAAAAAATAACGATTCTCACTACCAGACAAAACTTTAGATGGACCAGTATGCAGGAAATTCTTCCGGCCCTGGAACAATGCTGGCTTTTAGGAGCAGAAAATCGTTCTGTTAAAGCCTCAATTATCAATGTTGATGAACTCTCATTGAAAAAAGCTTTTCCTGATTTAATCCAAAGCGAAGTCATTGTTGTAACCGCTTTCAATGAAACAATCGCCAGATTCATGGTGGAAATCAGAAAATCACTCGGTCTGACGATACCATTTATTTTCCATGTTCATGGTCTAGCCACAATCGGTCTCTGGCCGCTGGACCATTTTTCTGTTTTTCCCTGGTTGAATAGCGGAGATATTTTTGTTGGGACTTGCCCAGGAGATATCCATTGTCTGAAACTTATCAGCGACGATTTAAAATCTGCACTGGTGCCTTTTCCCTTTTTTCCATTGAATACAACAGTCACAGATTCGCCTGAAAGAGTCTTCGCCTACGTTGGAAGATTATCCGATCAGAAAAATATTGATGTGGCGATAAAAGCTTATTATCAACTTTTTAAGGAAATGAATTCTCTGCCTGATTTTGTCATTTACGGCGAGGAAGATCACTTTGGAAGTCCCAATATGGGGATAAAGAGTTCTTCGGTGTTAGACGATCTAAAAGCACTTGTGAAGGAGCTGCAACTGGAATCCAAAGTGCATTTTAAGGGATTCGTTAAGCGCGAGGAAATCGTTTCTATCCTCGGCAAAAATCACATCTTCATTTCTGCCAGTACACACTCTGATGAAAACTTCGGAATGGCACTTATGCGCTCTCTTGAACTTGGAGGAAAAGCAGTCGTCACGCATTGGGGAGGACATATTCTTTTTGGCAAATCTCTTCCGGAAAGAGTACAGCTCATTCCTGTTCATTTTCAGGAAGCGCGTCCCAAGCCGGATATTGATGCTTTCAAAAAGGCGTTGAGAAAATCACTTGAAGAAAATGATTCCAGTGAGTTTCCGACAACGTTTTCACCTGATGAAGTTTCAAAAGCGCTTTACCAGTTAGTTGATGTAGCAAATTTTCAAGCCAACCCTATTCAGCTCTCCCGCTTTTCTCAAAAGTTATTTGAAAGAAAAAAAAGCTTCAATCAGTCTGTGGACCTTCAGAAGATTTTTGAATCGTATGATGATCCTTTTGCCAGAGAATTTTTAAAAGCGTATCAGCAGGATTTATAGATCAGGATTTGCCAGGTAGGTATGCAGATCAAATAAATAATGTGCGCGATCGAGCGCAGGCAGGGACTCAATAAGTGGCATTAAAACTCTTTTCAAATGGACGGCTTTCATCGAATTCAGGCCGGCAAAATAGTAATCAACGATTTCTTTGCGGACAGATTCCGGCTCGGTCAGCAGTGAAAACTCCAGTGGTTCATACAGGAAAGTAATAAAAGCATTTATTTCTTTTTTATAACAAAAATCCAGTACAACAAAGACTTCATGCCAGTTATCTTTTTGCACCAGAAAGTTCATGCGAATATCAAAATTCTTTCCAGATTGACGGTAATCAAGAATATCTTCGAGAGTTTTTAAAACCAGCTCCAGGCGCCCCGGTTTTCTGATCTTGGCATAGACTTCAGGAATAAGGCTGTCGACACTTATAATTAATGTCTTCAATTTTATCTTATCAAAACTGCTGCGAATTTTTTTATTGAATTGCCAGTGAATATTGCTGGTGATTGTCCATTCACATTCCGGGTTGACTTCAGTCACCTCATCAATAAGCCTGAACGTATCGGGCTGAATAAGTGGCTCTCCCGAAAGCATATCTATCTCTTTTAAGTGAGGAAAAATTTCTTTCTTAGCTGGCCCCCAGAATTGTATTTCATCATACAATCCATTGGGCAGCTGCCAGATATCGCACATCTGACATTGCAGATTACATTTGCCATTGAAGTTAGCCGTCAATTTTAATACAGGACCGGTTTGAACTTCTGCGAACTCAACATGCGGAAGGATTTTATTATTGTCTGTGCAGCGATTGCATTGCTCATGCTTGATATCGACTTTGCAGGTGACCGGTTTTCCCTCGAGAAACTCTCTTCTCCAGCTTCTGATTTTGTCATTGTTCCAGATTTCAGCAATGGTATTCTGCTTAATATTGCCGATGGGAAAGTTACTGCCTTTCTGCCGGCAAATCCCAACGGATCCATCGGGTTCAAGAATCAGATTGGTAAACGGGACGACACAGAATGAAGTTGGTTTTAGACCTTTCGATGTAATAAATTCATCGGCCGTCTCTACCTCTTTTTTTATCTGTTCTAAATCATGAAACATTTTTTACGGGCCTCTGTAACCTGATGTTTCCGATGTACATGACATCCACCGGAGTCGTTTCAAAAAACCTGATGGCATCGTCACTGTTTTCCACAATGGGCTCCCCCATTATATTCAAACTGGTGTTGAGCAAACAATACAAATCCGAAATCTTTCCAAAAGCATTCAGCAATTTATAGTAAAGGGGATTTTGCGATTCCCGTATCGTCTGCATGCGCGATGTTTTATCAACATGGGAAACGTCCATTAACACCCTTTCATACTCTGGTTTTACTTTAACGGCAAAAGACATAAAACAGTTTTCGAATCCTGCGTCTACTTCAAAATATTCTGTGGCTTTTTCCTGTGGAACTGTACAGCCGTAAGGACGAAAATCTTCTCTACATTTTATTTTTTGATTTAAATAGTTCTTGATTCCGGCGCGATCCGGTCTGCAAAGAATACTTCTGTTGCCCAGAGCTCGCGGTCCCGATTCGCTGCGGCCTTGAAACCAGCCCACAACTTTGCCTTCGACCAGATCACTGGCCGCGCGTGAAATCAAATCAGAGCAAACTTCAAAGACGATCTTTTTCTGCCCCAGCTTGGAAATAAGAATTTCTTCTTTTGGTATAGTGTCCACTGGTCCCCAGTAGGATTTCTGTTTTTCCAGTGGCAAAGGCTTCCATTTTTCGGGTTCATGAGTAAATAAATTTGCGCTTGCACACCCCAGAGCTATGCCGTCATCGCCGGGAAAAGGCAGAACATAAATTTGCTCAAACCTTTTTTGATAATAGATTTTTGCATTATTAGTGCAGTTAAGAGCACAACCTCCGGCGAGAATGAGATTTTTATAATCGGGAAAATCTTTCTGAAGTTGAGCAATCAATGATTGAAAATCCTGTTCAAACTCTTCCTGAACTGTCGCCGCGAGATCTTTATAAATTTTTAATTCAGAGCTTGCCTGCCATTCTTTTTTTGTTTTCCCTTTAAAGGATTGCTCCCAGTCAAGCTCAGACAAAAATTGAGTGCGATTTTTGATTTTAGCGGCGGTCCCAAATGGAGCAAGTCCCATCAATTTGCCGGATGAGTTCGCATCATTGAAAATATACTGTGAACACAATTCATAAATCCCGCCAATACCTTCACTTAAAATATGCTCATGAGAATCCTTGTGATGAGTGATCCATCTTTTGAGAACCGGTTTTAAGCTCACACCATCCTGCAGATAGACACTGCATTCTTCCAGCGAATCCGGCGAGGCTTCTCCGCCAGCGTCTCGTGCGCGTGAACCGGCACCATCCATGACGACAATAAGTGATTTTAAAAAAGGCGACATCGCCAGCGCCGCATAGGCGTGTGCCTCGTGATGAGAAACAAATTTAATGGCAGGATTGAATTTGCTGCAAAATTTTTCCAGATGATTTTTCTGAAGATATTCGTAAAAAGGAAATTGCTGATTATAAAACTCCTCAAAAAAAAGAGGCGTTTCGACATCGCGGTTTTCAGCAATAACAAGATCAACTGGATTTTTCGCGAACTTCTGAAATTCTTTAAGAGCTTCAAAAGGCCAGGCACCGGAATTTTTTTTGCGGGTCAGGCGTTCTGTTTGCCAGATTTGCATTTTTTCTATGTCGCCTTCGGGAATATAGCAAACTGACGAAAAATATTTTGTTTTACCGATGCCTAAATAATTCTTTCCCGTAGCCATTATTCACTCCTGACGAGTGCGGAAATTTTCTCAGCATAAGCTTTGACTTCTTCCAGTGACATTTCAAAAGGAACATTTATTTTTAATGTTGAAGTGAGGTAATCGATGGAAGTGAGAAAAGAAGATTTTTTATACGTGCGTCCGGGCCTTTCTTTTTCCAGCAAATGCATCCATTGCCAGCAGGCATGCGCCGGCCTTAAAGCAATGGGAATAGCAACGATTTTATTTTCGACAAACTTAAGAAGTTTTTGATGGGCCAGTGGCGCCGATGAAAAGCGCAGATAAAACGAAGTCGCACAGTCGCCGGCTTCATCATGTGAAGACACAATATCCACTCCGTCAGCGCGAAGAGTATCGAGCATGATTCTTTTTCTTAGTCTCAGTTCATCAAGAATGGAGTCGAGCCTGGCGAGTTGAACATTCATCAGCGCGCCGGATAGTTCTGAGACACGCATGGACTGTCCGACAAAAGGCTGCACTTTGGTAAAAGCTTCTTTGAAGGTTGGGCCAAAAGAGCAGCAGGCATCCTGAATACAAAGAGCTTTTTGAAAATAAATATCTTCATTGGTGATAAAAGCACCGCCTTCACCGCAGGAAAGGATTTTATCGACGTTAAATGAAAAGCAGCCCATTTCTCCAATGGACCCAAGCCGTTTGCCTTCAAAGCTTCCACCGCACGCCTGAGCAACATCCTCAATTAATACGAGCTGGTGATCATCTGCGATTTTTCGCAAGGAACGCATATCGCATGGATGCCCGTCCATATGAACGGCAATGATGGCCTTGGTTTTTGAGGTTATTGCATTCAAAACTTCACTGGGATCAATAGTTAAATTTTCATCGATATTCACAATGACTGGAGTAGCTTTTGAATTAATAATCGCTGCTGCAGTTGCAAAGAATGTGAAGGAAGGCATAATCACTTCATCTTCTGCAGTAAGTTCAAGCGCGGTAAGCGCACAAATCAGGGCATTGGTGCCACTTGTAACCATGAGGGCCTGGTTGACGCCCATTACTTTGGCAAAATCCAGTTCAAATTGACGACACTCCCCAATGAAATCTTTTCCGCGATTTCTAAAATACTTTCTGGAAAGAATGATTTCACTGACGGCCTTAACGTCGTCTTCATTGGTCACGTACATGGGAAAATGATCCTTTTTTTAATGATCAATGACAATTGCCGATTTCTGCGAAAGATTGCTTTTTTTTGAAATCTGTTAAATAATTGTACTCGTATAATTAAATCCGGGAACTTAACATGCAAGATAACCAAAATAATAAAAAAACTCCTACTGAAACTTCTGCAGAACCAAAGGCAAAAAAAGAATACAACTTCGGTGGTATTCAGGAATTCAGCCTTGAGAAAATTGAAGAAGCTATTTTAGAGGACAGTGTTTATCTTGATGTTTTTGCAGGTTCAGACCTGGCCTTTAAAGAAAATATCAAGCCGCTTGAAAATGTTTTAACGGCCGTATCAAAACTAAGCTGCATTTCTTACGATTACAAAACAACTGAATTTGGTCACAAAAATTTTCCGGAATCAAGACAAGTTGGAGTGATTGCTCAGGAAGTGAAATCAACTTTTCCTGAACTCGTCCGCCTTGATAACGAAGGTGATCTTCAGGTCAATTACTCTCAATTGAGCACTATTGCTCTTCAAGCCGTAAAAGAGCTGACTACGCTGTTAGAACAATCTAATCAGCGCATTGCCAAGCTTGAAGCGGAAATCGAAAAATTAACGAACGCTCACTAAATCAAGTGATGTTGCTTTGCTGAGAAACGGCTGAGCATCTTCCATGATCTTAGAAACAGGAACCGAGTATTCGTTAGCGAGATCTTCTGCGATTTTTCCCAGGCTCATTTCATTCGTTGAAATTTTTTGGAACATTTCGGCAGCTACGCCATCGATCTTATAAAAAACTTCATCGTCATTCATTTTCATGACTACGACAGTGCCGTCTTTGTTTGTTCTAAAAACGATTCCCTCGTTCATTGTGAAAACAGATTCTGCTGTAAAATTCATAAAGTCTCCTCTGAAAACTTACATAAATTTTGCTGGGACTTTTCGTTTTCGTAAAGGTTTTATTCCATCGCAATGACGACTTTTCCTGAGACATGCGGGTTATTGGCCGTTGCAAACGCATTATCCAGATTTTCACAGGAAAAAGTATGGCTGATGATGATGTCCGCCAGAGGGGCCAGCTTGCCGGACCACTCGGCAATGGTTTCATTGAGAGTCGTTAAAGGAACACCTCGCATAAAAACCATGCGTGTCGCAAGTCTGCTCATCAGATCGGGAACGATTTCAACATTGCGGGTGTACTTCCCCACCATCACTGCGAGATAGCCTTTTTTGGCAAAAACCGGAAGGTAATGCCAGCCGCCTTTGTTGCCATCGCGATCGCTGGTGGCATCGAAGACAACATCAAAATGTTCTTTGCTTCCGTGAAGGACAAGCGAGGCATTGAGAGGAAGAGCATTGAGGCCGAGTTTTTTGGCGCGCTCAACACGTTCTGCCACCAGATCCATTATGGTGACAGGAATATTTTCTTTTTTCAAAAGAAAGGCAATGAGAAGACCAACAGTGCCGGCCCCCATGACAAAAACATTCTCCGGTTTTTCCTTCGAATTTTCTTTCATCAAGCGAACTGCTTCAACGGCTACTGCCATGACTTCGATTAAAACTTCGGACGGATCCTTTGCTGAAAGTTTGAGGGCATTAAAGCCTTTTAGGACGAGCTCATGTCTGATGGCGCCGATTTCATTCATTCCAAGATGAGTCGGATGCATGCAGTGATTGACGGCTCCTTTCTGGCAATAAGAACATTTTCCGCAACCAAATGTAGCCGATGAAGTGACGAAATCACCTTTGGCGACATGAGTGATTTGTGAGCCGACTTCTTTCACTTCACCTATCCATTCATGGCCGAGATATAATTCAGTCTTTCCGCTTAAGGTATAGTGATAGAGATCTGAGCCGCAGACACCAATAAGTTTTGGGGCCACTCTGATTTCATCCGGTTGCAGTGATTCGAAAACAGCGCTTGGTTGCTTTTTAAATTTCCGGTCCAGGCCTAAAACGTATTCAAAATTTTCCATTATAAAACTTCCAGTCTGTTGCAGTTTTTACAAGCATCGTATTTGTGGCGAAGTCCTTTTCTCAATGAGGTGCGGAACTCCTGATATTTTTCTGAATTCCATATATCCATCAGAGAGTTTTCCATAATATTTCCCATCTGGTTCTTCTGATAAAAATCTTCAAAACAGGGAACAATATTTCCTTTCACCGTTACAGTCAGCATCTGATCCGGGAGATGACAAGGCATAAACGCCGTTGTTTTTTCATTCCCTACACCAGTTAAAACGCCGCCGCGGTTAGTGAGATTGATCTCAATAAAAGAACGATACGTGAGAAGTTTTTTTTCGTCATCATTAAGAACAGATAAAGTTTTATCGAAGACATAATCGTCGACTTTGTCGTGCTTGGTGATAATAAACTGACTCACTCCTGCTGCAATTAAATCGCGATATAATTCTGCCGTGAGAAGAGTTCCGTTGCTGTACAATTCAATGGAAGTTTTCGGGAGTTTCTGACGGGCGAGACTGATAAATGATTTGAGTTGAGGAGATAATGTGGGTTCGTTATAAAAATCAAAAGAAAGTCTGCCGCTGAAATTTAAACTCTCTAGTTGGGCGATAATCCGCTCATAAACTTCCGGTTGCATTTGTCCTTTTTCGATTCTACTGGCCACAGAATTAGGACAATATGCACAAGCCATATTGCAACCATGATTAATTTCTATTTCAACGGCCTTAAAAATTTCATTCACAATAGGCATCCGGTGTAACGAATTTTGGAAATCTTAACAACGGCCAGTATCCTTGTCAAAAGAACATCGCTACAATGATTCAGGTGAAAAACTATCAATTCCGCGATTTTAAAAATGCGCTTCTTTTCCAGCTCAACCGCTTGTTGGGAAAATCACCTTTTCTCTCGAAGCAGGTACAGTGGATTTACACTTTTCTCCTCTATCCTTTCATTCGTAAAGTTCTGCTGTTAAGAAATCAGACGCTTAAAGAAGTTGTTCTGAGAAATTCCACCTTGAGCAATTCTTTTCATCCCTTTTTTTCCGATATGGATATAACTCTGGTTGTTGAAAACGAAGCAGGATTGCCTGAAATTCTTCGCGATTATTTTTGGCTGAAAAAAATTTTCATCATGCTCGATACACCGGAGGTTTATACTGCCGTCGAATTCGCGCATTTGAACCAGCTTAAAGCTGATCGCGGCTGGGAATTGGTTGAGTTCTTCTGGCATTTCCGTAAAATTAACTGGAATAAAAAAGCACTTCTCGATGCTCGTGATCCTTTTGAAATTCTGAAGCTGACCCGATCGATTGAAAAAAGTCAGAAAATTGTTTTTAAAGAAAATGCCGGCGATAAGAATTACACACTGAAAAACTTTAATGTTCTCGATAAATTATTTCAGGCTAACGGTTTGTTAAAAGTTTGCTGCTACTACAGTGAATACCTGGAGAATAATTTTTCGCAAGGGTTTCATCTTGAACTTTCACGAAAGCAATATGAATTCTTTAACTGTCTTCTTCCCGGAGAAGAGATCATTGATGAAATAAAAGATAAAGTCACAGCTGAGTACCTCAAAGCGAAAGAAGCCGTTTTTTATCATGAACTCTATTTATCCAAAAGCGCACTGAGAATCAGATCGTATCAAAAGCTATCTCTAATGAATCACCAACTATGGATTAATTATCTGGAAGGGCGGATTTCTGCACTAACTGATCAATCGTAAAATTGACCAGAAATTGATTCAGTTCCGGAAGGACACTGGCGAGCTTAACGTTTTTCTTTTTATCAAAAGCACTGTTTGTTTTCTTAAATTGCGACAGCAAATGAGTTGAATCTTTTTCATTCATGTAGGCAATAGTTTGCTCAATATTGTCCAGCAAATACTTATGAGTAACTTGACGGTCACTTAGATCTTTCAAAACATTTTGCAGCCTGGCCGTCGCTTCTTTTTTTGCAGCGGCCGGCAGCACCTGAGTACTGAGGTATTCAGGAAAAAATAAATTGCTCAAATTGAGAACGGGAAGAATCTTCTTAAATTTTTTCAGGTAATCAAAAAGATCGGCAAGGTAAAGAGCATTGTAAATCTGAACGGTGCACGAAACAATCACTTCACTCACGTTTAATTCGTCGGCATGCTCATCGAGAAACATTAAGTTTTTATCCAGCGTAGCCCACTTGGAAGGATGCCTGATGTAATCATTCACTTCACCAAAACCATCGATGCTCGCCAGGATCCGCACTTCTTTAAATTGTTTCCAAAGCTCAAGAACTTCTTTTGGAAGAACTGTGATATTTGTGTTGTACGAAACAATAATATTTTTAGCATGGCCCAGGTTGATTATTTCTTTCAACATGCGCGACATTTGCGGAGATAAGAGAGGTTCTCCTCCTGCAAAGTGAATGCGCTTAACACCCTTAATTTTTTCTCTCAACTCATCAAACAAATAACTTTCTTCCGGCCAGTTGAAACCCGAATAATAGTCCGAAAGCTCCACTGAAAGATGTTCACTTTTGGTTTTTATATCATTCCAGTCTTTAATCCAGTTGGCAGTAGAAAATGGATTGCACATTCTACATTGGAGATTGCACTTATTTCCCAGACGATAATCGATAGATTTAAATTCAATTTCTATAGAGCCATCTTCACGTGTTTCTGCTTTTAGCTTTGAAATAAGATTATGGTAATCGGCATTTTCAATAACTCTTCTGCTGTTGCCGCCATTCTTTTCTGTTTCAAAACAACGTGTGCAGACTGAGCTCCATTCGCCCTTGAGCATTTTCAGGCGAAGATCTTTCATCATGTCAGAATTCATGACTGAGTTTAAAGAAGGACGTTGAGCGATATTGTAGAATTCACCTTTTTCATCTGGAATGCCATGATGGAATTCTTCGGAAATACAGCATACCTGATACGCTCCGTTGCTGTTGACGAAGCTATGTATCCAGGGCAAAACGCAAAATGATTTTGATTCACAATCCACTTTAATATTCTAAGCAAATGAGAGACTATAAATCCATGGAAATCCCTCAGGCGAAGGAACAAGATTCAAAGGTTTTTTGTATTCTACCGTGGATACATCTGAATGTGATGCCGGATAGCTCTGTTATCCCCTGCTGCGTTTCGCCTTACGACGACATTTACGGCAACGGCGAAACACAGAATCTGAAAGAAATCTGGAATTCTGAAAAATTCAAAAATCTTCGTCTCAACATGTTGAAAGGAAAACCTTCTGCCGGTTGTGCACGCTGCTACTCACTCGAAGCTTCAGGTTTTAAAAGCTTGAGACAGGAAATGAACAATCATTTTCAAAGTGCTTATTCGTTAGTGGACAGCACCCGGGAAGATGGAAGCCTTGAAAATATTCACTTGAAATATATCGATATACGATTCAGCAATCTTTGCAATTTTAAATGCAGAGGCTGCAGCCCGACGTTGAGCAGTTCCTGGCAAAATGATTATCAACAACTTTACGGAACATCTCCAGCTGAACTCAAAGTGAAAAGCATCGCCGTCAATTCACCTGAATTTTGGCGTGAACTGTTCTCTCTCATTCCTCACGCAGAAGTTATTTATTTCGGCGGTGGGGAACCGTTGATCACGAAAGAGCATTACGAAGTTCTGTCATTGCTGAATACACTTGGCAAACATGATATTGAGCTCCGCTATACAACGAATCTTTCTCAGCTTCATTATGGGGACTATGACCTGTCTGAAATCTGGAGCAAATTTAAAAAAGTCACCTTGGGTATCAGCATCGACGACCTTGGCGACAGGGCCCAGTATTTTCGTCACGGAACCAGATGGACTGTCATTGAAAAAAATCTGAAGACGCTTACTGATCACTATCCTCAGATCATCCGTAGTGTAAATTGCACTGTAAATCTCATGAATGTTTATTACTTTCCTGAAATTTATGAATACACCGTTTTGAGTGGTCTCATTGATCCGTATGAGTTTAATGTCAATTTACTGCTGGATCCGGATGAGCTTCGTATCGACGTTCTTAACGAAGAAGCCAAGAGAAAAATAACGACCAGATTGAAGAAGTTTAAATTCAAACTTCAAACTCTTGATCGAAAATTTCATTATGTAATCAAAGACATTGATTCGATCATCAGGTTTATGAACGATTCCGATAAATCGCACTTACTTCCTTTATTTCATGAAAAAACTGAACAGTTGGACAAGCTTAGAGGAGAGGATTTTAAATCAACTTATCCTGAGCTGGTGGAATTACTGAAGTAAAAATTTCGACTGCTGAAACTTTGCGGAACTTTTTCAACTGATCGAGAAACTCATCCTGATTTTCAATCTTTCTGCCATAAAGATGGCCAAGCGGAATAAGCCCTATGGCCGCTTTGGGATCAGCAGCAGACAATCCTCTTTCTTTTAACCAGTCTTCAAATTCCTCAGTCACTTTGAAATCGAAATCCGGCATGAAGCTCAACATCATGCCTGTCGTATAAACGGATTGTGGGGCCGGCTCTGTTTTGTGGAGATAGGCATCTTTTGTTGGAACTCCTGTCATCCCATAAGAGAGATAAAGTTCTCCAAAGCGATTGGAAGGGTTGAAGAGTTTGTAATCTTCTTCTTCGAGCGCACGATCACCTTGAGGAATTAAAAGTATCTGTACATGATCTGAGGGAAAGTCCCCAAGATCTGTAAACGATTCCGCTTGATGAATGGTCATATTGTAATCTTGAATCGTCTCACAAAATTCACGCACTATTTTTAATTTTTTAAATCCATCAATCTTTTCAAAATATTTGTGAGCAGTATTCAGAAACTCGACACTCATGGGAATTTTCGCTTTAAGCGGAACCTTGATTTCATCAAATTTAAACTTCTCTGCATAGGAGTTTATGATTTCTATGCACTGGTTGAGTTTTTGCTCCAGTTCCTTTTCTGCATGAAATCTTTTCCCGAAGAAAAATCCGCCATGCTCAATAATTTGTTTGTGTTTATCTTTTGTTATCAGCTCTACCCATCGCTCGCGCAAACAGTGATCATAAAGCTGGTAAGTCAGATTAAAAGTCTCGCCCTCAGGTGAACTGAAGGTCACTTTTACAAACTGGTTTGAGAAATTTAACTTCATCGCTTTCTCGCCGGACAGAAGTTCTGTCCTTTATTAATCACGCATTGGATTTTTTTCATCGCATTTATATCGACAAGCGGATCATCTTTCACCACAACAAGATTAGCTTCGGCACCAAGGCGGATGACACCGATTTGCTTTTCCATCTTCACAGAAAGCGCAGGGAAATAAGTCATAGCTGAAAGAATTTCTTTATTGCTGAATCCCGCCTCTTTAAAGAAATCAATGGACTGTTTTATTTTACGTGCGCGCGAAAACCCTGCAGAATCCGAGTGAAAATAAAAATCAGGACCGAAAAGAATGATGTTTCTATTTTTTAAAAGCTCCTGAGCCACTTTGAGCTGGAATTGATAAAAGGGTTCCCTGAAGGAATCAAATTCAATGAGGCTTGCTCGATCAATTCCCGTTAATGTGACATAAAAGTTTTGCATTCGTTTATCGACAGCGAACTGACTGGCGTGCTCAATGTTTTTTATCCCGGAGGCAATCGCTGTCGCCATGGAAGAAGACATAATGGCATGAGCAGTGATTTTTTTAAATCCCTCTCCAGCTGCTTTTATCACATGCTTTGCGTCTTCAGCGCTCAAACCACCGGGGGACGGTTCATTATCAAAATATATTTTCAGGATATCCACATGACTGGAAAAATAAGGCTGAAGGATTTTTTTCCAATCCGGATTTTTTTCATTCACCAGCGTGTATTCATTCCGGGCCAGTTCAATTGCTGCGCCCGGTGGAAATTGACCATTGGTATTGCTCAGGCCTGGTCCAGAAACAAGCAGCATGGGATAAACGCTGCTAGATGAAACTTCATCACGAAGTTTCACATCCAGAAATCTTCCGGAGTTGCCCAGGTCAAAAACCGTAGTGAATCCTTCGCTTAAATAATCTTTCAGAAAATTGCGGGCGCGTTCAAGGCGGAAATCCGGAGAAAGTTTCGCTTCTCTTACCAGGGCATTTTCAAAACTGCCGTCGGCCTTTGTCTGGGTAAAAAATAAATGTGCATGAGCATCTATCAGCCCCGGCAGGAGAAATGAATCGCGAAGGTCAACAATCGGAAGATTGGTTTTTAATTTTTCCGATTCTATCGCGAAGATTTTTTTGTCTTTAATTCGTATTTTTTTCCTGTAAACCCAACGACCGGAAACAGAGTCATAGTAAGCTTTCGGCAATAGATAATAGTCTGAAGCCAGCGCAAGTTCTGAGCTCAGGCAAAGAAGCAGTAATAGGCTTTTCAGGAATCGGATAAACACCTCTATTTCTCTTATTAAATACTACTTTCGCACGGCAGGCTATGCTACAATTTTTAATATGATTTTGATGCGCAAAATTCTGTTATTAACATATTTCCATATGTGTTCACGCTATCGCAAGGCCTGGGCAGGTTTCCTCTGGGTGGTTGCTAATCCCATTCTGACTTTTGTCATTCAATCTCTCATTTTTAAATCCATTCTTAAAATAGAGGTTCAGAATTATCCTGCATTTTTGGTTTCTGGTTTACTGCCGTGGTTTTTTATCAGCCAGAGTTTGTACGTCGTCACCAACAGCCTCGTCGCTTCAAGAGACATACTTCTCGGTTTTAAGATTCACCCTTTTGTCATAGTGAGTTCACAGGTTCTTGATCAATTTGTAAGTTTTTTAGCGGCTTTTCTCCTAATTAGTTTTTTTACGGTTAAACTTCAGACTGATTTTCTTTTAATGAGAATGCTGCTTGTTTTGATAAGCACATTTCTGATTTGTTCTTTCACTATACTGTTCACCAACCTGCTTGCGTACTGGCATGTGTTTTATCGCGACATTCAGTTTATTACTCAATTCATTATGAATCTTGCCTTTTATGTCACGCCCATTTTTTATCAGCCCTCTTCTTTGGGAAATTATCAATGGCTGCTGAGCTTTAATATTTTTTATCCCTTTATCAGCCTCTACCAGTCATCGCTCTATCAATTGGACCTGCGCTCCTGGGGACAAGCTGCTTTAGTCAGCTCGGTGATATCACTCGCAACAATGGTCATGCTCGACTTAAGCTACCGCTTTAAGATGAAGGAGTTTTACATCCATGTCTGAAAGAGTGCTGGTTGAGGCAAATAAATTTACAGTGTATTTCAGGCCGACTGTTCATCGAAAGCAGACGATGAGAGATGTTTTTGTTTCACTTTTCAAAGCTCGTCTTTTTAATCCTTCAAAAGACAAATATATTGTTTTAAACAATCTCTCTTTGAAAGTTTATCGCGGAGACGTTCTTGGGTTGATTGGTGTTAACGGCGTTGGGAAAACAACCTTGTGTCGTTATTTCGCCGGCATCATTAAATCCAGTGAGATAAAAATTCATGGCGAAGTCAGAGCTATTTTTGATAATAGCATTTGTTTTTATCCAAACCTGACGGGAAGAGAGAATGCCGAAATTCTGGCAGAGATTATGTTTCCCGGAACTGCGGCTGAAGAGAAAGAAAAGCTTGTCAATGAAGCTCTTGCTTTTAGTGAATTGAATGAATTTGTTGACGCTCCGATTAACACTTACAGCAGGGGAATGAGGGCGAGATTATATCTTTCGCTGGTAACTGCACGGGAAGCGGATGTTTTGGTTCTCGATGAAATTTTTGGAGGAACCGATCAATTCTTTGCCAGAAAAATTGAAGAAAGGATTAAAGCGATCGTCCAGAAAAGCGGAGCTGTCATTATGGTCAGTCACGATCCGGATGATATTCAGAAATTCTGCAACAGGGCCATTGTTCTGGATGACAAAAAAATCGTATTTGATGGATCTCCATCTGAAGCCTTGAGTTTCTATAATGGGATGAAGGGCGACTGATGTTTAAGCATACGCTGAATTTATATTCCAAAAAAGAAAAGCTGCTTCTCTTCTTTGGCTTTTTTTTACTGGTGACATTATTTGTTTTCTTTCCTGTTATCTACGGCCAGCCATTCTGGGACGATTGGATTTTTATTTTCCGCAATGAACATTTTTACAATCAATCTTTCCTCTCCTATTTTCCGGGAGGAAAAGAATCGCGTTCATGGCCGATGTTTTATACAAGCATGTGGTTTTTTCTGCGTCTTTTTGGATCTCATTATTTTTTATACCACCTCGCAAGTCTGATTCTTCATTCCATAAATGGATTTTTGATCTACAGACTTTCTCATCGTTTTAAATTGAAGTGGCCGTGGCTTCTGACTCTGCTCTATTTAATTCATCCCCACCAGATCCTGACTGTGGGTTGGATCATGCAATTTAAGACCATTTTAGCTCTCTTTTTTATGTTCATCTCTTTAGAATCTCTCTGTCGTTTTTACGACACAGGAAAAGAAAGATATTTTCTAGCATCACTCGTCCTGTACAGCTTTTCCCTTCTGTCAAAATCGACCACTCTTTGTCTGATTTTTACTATCCCTTTCATTATTCCAGTCTTAAAAAAGAAAATCAGTGTGAAGAAAATGGTCGCTATTTCCGGCCCCTTTCTATTCCTTGGGTTGCTGGCTTTTTTAAGGACTATATGGAACTTCAGGGGAGCTATTTTAAATGAAGTTTACAGCTCCAATCATATCAAGGACCGCTTGCTTCTTTCCTTCAAAGTCCTGTCGAGGTATCTTGAGTATTTAATCTGGCCTTCTAAAAATTTGCTTTTTCAAAAGTCCATCACACTCAATCTTTCATCCAGAGAATTTTTGGAAATTTTTGTCGTTTGTAGCTTTATTATCTGGCTGGGAAGAGAGATTTTTAAAAAGAACGATCCTGTTTTAAAGGGAAGTTTTATTTTCTTTCTCACTTCACTCTTTCCTTTTTGCGGCCTTGTCTTTATTCCCATTTTTAGTTATTCCAACTTTATCCCTTATTGGTTAAGCATTCCGTCTGTTGGCTTGCTACCCATTATTGGACATTATTCGAGTAATAAAAAAATATTAGCAGGTTTCGTGATTTGCTTTGCGCTCGTCACGCACTTTCAATCGTACTCTATGAAAAATCCGGAAAAAATTATTGTCGCCTCTCTTGAGCACTCTCCGGATCAAAAACTCTTTTATGTGACTCTTATTGAGCATTACGTTTACAGTGGAGAATGCACTAAAGCGAGAGAAGCCCACACTAAATTGACCCAACTTTCTGGATCGCAGGAAATTCCTCTTCTGACCAAGGTGAATCGCTGTATTCCTATGCCATAATCAGTTATAATTTTTATTATGAATTCCAGTAAGACAGACGCGATTAAAAAGACTCTCCTATACCTGAGCGTTTTTATCGCATTCAGCCTGGCCATTTACTGGCCGTCTTTGTTTGGCGGACCCTTTTGGGACGATTGGGTTTATATCTTCAGGGCCTATCGCAATCAGATGAGTGCCCCTTCCCCGCTTATATTTTTTCCGGGTGGATCTGAATCTAAATCATGGCCCGTTTTTTTTACTCTTCTTTGGGGTATGTTTAAAATCTTTAAACATAACTATCTTTATTATCACCTCACGAATATTGTCTTCCACGGGATCAATGGTTTTTTAGTCTGGAAAATTTTAAAAAAGATTCATATTGGAAATGCCTTTCTTTGGGCCCTTCTTTTCGTTGTGCACCCTTTGCATTTATTTACTGTGGCTTGGATTATCCAGTCGAAGACCATTTTTTCCATTACCTTTTTCCTTTGCTCGATCTGGTTTTATATAAAATTTTATCAGCGCCAGAAAATTGTTGATCAAATATTGATGTTCTTCTTTTTTGGTCTTTCCCTTCTTACTAAATCGGCTACTGCTGGTTTTGCGCTGGTTCTCATTTTTTCTTTTCTATTATTCAGAAAGAAAATGTCCTGGAAGAAATATGCGGTTATGTTTGTAGCCCCCCTTCTCATCTTGAGTGCTCTGGCGGTTTTTAGAACTGCATGGAGCTATAACGTTAGAGATTTTTTTCGCGAAGACAGGACTTTAATAACTACGACGGTGACCCCGAATCAATACTTGAAAAGGGTGGAAGTTTCTAATGTTGAAGATCTGCAAGATAGATTTTTAATTACTGCAAAGATTTTTGGCAGATACTGCGCCTTCATTTTTTTACCAGTTGGCGGCGATCACGTCTTCCAGGAAGCTACAACCCTGGATTACTCGAGCTTGGAATTCGCCATTATTCTTTCAGTTCTTCTGGGCTTAATTCTTCTGTGCAGATACTTTTACAGACGGAAACTTTACATTGAATTGCTGGGTTTTCTTTTCTTCTGTGTCAGTATTCTTCCCCTGTGCGGAGCCTTTTATTTATCTATCTTTTCAACGACTAATTTTAATCCGTATTGGCTCAGTATACCTTTTCTTGGATTACTTCCGGCAGGATCGCATTTTTTTAAATCGAAAAACGATATCATCATTGTCATTGCTTTGTTTACAGGGATAACACATTGGCAAGCCTATCAATTTATCAATACGGAAGAATTATTTTTGGACTCCATCAAAAAGTCTCCAGATCAAATAATTTATCAGGCTACTTTAATCGATCACTATGTAAAAACCGGTCAGTGTAAAAAGGCAAAAGAACTATTTGATAAATATTCCAAAACGGGAAGCTCAAACTTATTCAGGTTGGATGAAAAGGTTCTTCGATGTGAAGAGCTAAGAGAAGGTCAGGAATGATATATTCGCAATCAACATTAATGTATCTGTTAACTGTCGTTACATCATTAGGTTTGACCAGAAGATTGGTCCAATATCTGGAAACTTATTTTAATCCTCAGTTTGCGGTTCTGGTTTCGGCGACAATTCTACTTCATCCGTTGTCGATTGATGCTTTAATGGCGCCCAACCTGCTCAATGGAGTGGTTGCTTTTTGGTTATTCCTGGAATCGCTTTTCTTGATGAAAGAAGGACATGAAAAAAGCTCTTTTGGATTGATGATCTTAGCTTCCATTTGCAATATAAGTTATTCTTTGTTTCCTGTTTATTATTTTATCCGCAATAGATCCAAAACATCGCTGGTCTTAATTTCAGCCTTAACTTACATTGTTTTGATAATTCTTTATTACATCAAACTCTGGTATCCAACTTTTCATAATCCAATTGTGTTTGCCTCTTACTTTGTACAGAACCTTGTAGCACCTATCTATTTGACGAATTTTACGCCTGCAATGTTTTCTTTTTCCATTTTCAGCATGGTCTCGGCTGTTCTGATTCTTTTGCTGATTTTTTGGGGTGAAGATAAGAACAAACTTTCCAGACCTTTCTGGCCGATGCTCATTCTTCCGCTGATTGGTAGTGTTGTTCACCAATGGACAGAGCCTGTTAATTTCTGGTCTGAATTTATATTCAATGGTTCAACTTTTTTATGTATGACTTTTGCTTTTGTCACTATGGTTGCCATTCATATACCCAAGAAAGCTTTTGTAGTTTATTTTTGCCTAATGTGCTTCTTTTCTTTTAACTGGGCTGCTCAATGGATGCCCCACTCTCGCGCCTTCAGGGAATCAGTTTTAAACTTGCCTCAGGAGTATCCTAAGCTTTTAGAAGCAAAGCGAGTGCTGGTTTGGGAGCTTATCTACGAAGGGAAATTAATAGAAGGAAAAATGATGGCCGAGGAGTTATTGAAAAATAACCAGGGCAACAAAGATCTGGAAAACGATTTATTTATAATCAGAAACCAGCGGTAAGAAATCTTAGTAAGGGGTGCAGATAGGTGAGCCCGATGCCGTTAAACCGCTTAGAGATTGATAAGCTCCACACATTTTAGTTTTCGTGTAGGCTGAGCAGTTCAACGTACCGTTGTTGGTCAAGTTGTTACGAGTAAATGAAATACCAAACCAGCTTGCCGAACACGATCCAGACATAACAGGAAATGGCTGACAGCTTACAGTTCCGTTGGCATAAAACGTCTGTGCGTATTGTCCCGCTGGACAAGGAGCTGCATTCGCTGCGAGACAACTAGCTCCTGCTGAAGAGAATCCCGAAATAAAATTGACGCCGGTACAAGATGGCGTCACACAATTGATTGAGTTAGATCCCGTTTTATACATCAACTGTCCAGCGGCACAGACCGGCGTATCTTTAGCAGCATTGGCCCCTGGAATCGCACAAGAAACGCCACTGTTTGAAGCAGCGTAAACAAAGTTATTGGCAGCACAAGTGCCGGTTCCGCCATTGGAAAAACTTTCGCAGTTAGCAGCGGCAATAGAAACAGTTCGACCGGTATCGTTTCCGCTAGTGGCAACTACACTAAAGCTTCTCAACGCTTTTGACGGAGCAGCGGCTAAAGCACAATCAATGGAAGCATTCGATGCCGTACTTGCATTGAGAGTGAAATTAGTTGAACAGGAGTTGGTTACCCCTGCCGTTTTATTAAAATTAGAATACGCTCCAAGATCGCCAGTTGTACAAGCAGCCTCAATAGAATCCCCTACCTTCTGGGTTTCGGTAATGGCATAACAAGTAGTGATCTTATTTGCTCCATCCGCCAGCTGATAAAAAGGGATCTTCATCGTAATTAAATTTTTACCGGTATAATTGGTCTTATATCCAGAAGAGGAGTTGTCATACGTCAGAGTCATCATCCCCGAATTCTGGCTGGCAGGATTGAAAACGATACTCAGCTTGGTTAACGTCAATTTAGTATTTGCTTGTAAGCCTGAAGTTAAAAACGGATTAACCCCTGCGCTGTTTTTATAATAAAGACTAAAAGGCGCATTGAGAGTATAGCCTGTTAATTGACCTTGAAAATTTTGAGTACAGTTTGCACTATCTGAAAGAATTGTGGAAATTCGTTTCTTCTCGGCTTCAAAGGCATTGATCGTTTTTGCTTTTACTGCATTTGATTTATTCGCTTTGCGAATCTCGATCAAGTAATACGTACCTGACAAAACGACTGACATGGCCGTAATGGCCATCACCAATGAAAATCCGGAATGATTATTTAAAAACTTTTTCATCATAAATAACCTTATGGCGGCAAGCTCCCGCATGTAACGGCTCCACCTGAAGTCGTCGAAACAACTGCCTGGCCTGCTCCACAACCGCCGGTAAGAGTAGGAGCTGTACAAGTCACAACACCAACTGAATCGATTGCTGAAGCGTAGTTAACCTGTCCGCCTGAACAAGCATTGTTGTTCGGATACGGCTGACAATTGAGTGACCCATCATCATTAGTGCTGGCTGCATAATAGCCTGCTTGCGTACAATTTTTGGTTAAGTAAGGATCAGTACAGTTGGGCGTAACCACACCTCCTGCAATTGATATTCCTCGCAGGACTTTTCCGGCTGCACAAGTGAGTGATGTAAAAGTGATATAATTTGTCCCGTTGTGAGCTATGAATCCCGTGGTCCCCACTCCCGGCAAATCGAGAATCTTGCTGCAGACAGCATTACCGTTTGCATCGACGCCACTCATGTATTCCCAGTTGCCGCAAACATTATTCACTTCAAATTTTTTACATTTCAATATTCGGTAACCGCCAGCGGCCACTTCAACAGAGCCCAGCATTTCTCCCACAGGACAAGTGAAAGTTCGGGTTGGAGAAGCATCAACGGCTGTGACATCTGTATTGGCTGAATCTTTTAATTTAATTTTGTGAACACAAGTTCCGTATGTACCCGCAGTTGAAGTATACGTCGCTCCCGGTCCACTGCAGGCTGCTTCAACCGCTTTTTTAATCGCGTCGTCTCTATCTGAAAAACACGAATAGATCACGTTCGTTGCATCGGCGAAAACGTTCAGGTCAATCGAAAAACTTGATTGCGCCGGAGTCGTTGCCTCAACCGTTTTTTGTGTCGAATATTTAACAGTAATTTTTAATTTGTTTCCAGTCTTAAGACCTGTGATTTGATCTACCTTGATCATATCGTCAATATAAGAAGTCGATGGAGCAAGCATTGTTTTTCCGTAGCTGTTTTTCAAATCAGCTATCGTTTGAAGTGTACTGAAGTCTTTACCTTGAAAGTTCGCCTTACACACATCCAGTTTTGTCAGTTCAGCGGTCATCAATTGAATGAGTTCATTGACCCCTTGGGTTCTTCTTGCATCTTTTGTCGATTTAATAGACTGGTTTTGAATACTGGTGATGACCAACACAGTGGCCGACATGATTCCCAAGGCAACCATGATCTCGGCAAGAGTAAAACCTTTGTGGGTGAAAAGTTTTTTAAACATTAGTAGCACCCCACTTCGTTGATCGCCGTAGGTGCGCCGGCTATCCAACCGTAATTTGGATTACAGTTTTTATTCCACGATCCAGATTGTCGTGTCCAATAAACACAAGTGGGAGTTCTTTGCGAGCCGGACATTGGGTTTTGAAAAACACCTGTACCATAGACCCTTCTTGGGGAAGAGGAACCATAGACACTATTATAATAACTGGTCGAATAAGAACATCCGGAGTCTGAATCGAGACAACTAGAGGCCGTGCTCGCATAACTGACACCCCATGCAGAACAAGGAGTCCATCCGGCCGGACAAGAAGCTGCGACTATTTTACAATATGAGTTTGTTCCGCCATCGCGGTTCATGACTGTTCCTGGACACATTGAAAATCTTTTTCCGGATGGAGAAGTGGCCCCCCCACAAGTGAGCAAACGATCAGGGTAGATACAATGCAGGTTACCGTTTGAATCAAATCCATCGGCGACCATCCCGCCTGTACAAGTTATGTTGGCAAGATTGATATAAGGCGAACAAGTCGGCACACCAGTTGAAGATGTTCCGGATATATATTGACCGGCAGGACAAGTAACCGGCGTAACATAACCTGTAGCACATTGAACGTTACCCGCTGTTGTACCGACAACATAACCGCCGGCACATGTCTTCGCCGGATACATTGGCGCACATTTAATTGTGCCATCTGCATTCCATCCCTGAAGAGCATAGTTGGGACCGCAACCGACACTCGCATTTGAACAGACGTATTTGCCTATAGAAGATTTAACGAGAACTTCTCCCGGTGAGCACGTTGGAAAAGGCCAGTCGCAAATGGGAGTACCGCTCGAATCAAAACCTGTTATAACTTTTCCCGCCACAGCACAGGATATAGTCATCCCTAAACATGTAGGAACAAGTTTACCTCCGACCGTCGCAATTTTTTGAATGTATTTTCCAGAAGGACAAGTAACATTTTCGCCGGCGATTTCACCAACCCAACATTGTCCGTAAGGAAAGCCAGCAGAAGGTTCAATAAAATATGATCCATTTCCAATACATGACAAACGAACAGCTGCTGTAATAGAAGTGGTGATATCAGCAAAACAATATTTAATAGTCGTCGGCGCTGCTATGTTGTCAGGAACCATATTCAACTTGAGAGTAATACTGTTCTTATTCACAACGTTTAAAAACGCCGGAGGCAACCAGCCTTTCAATAATGAGAAATTAATTTCAAGGAAAACTTCGTTACCAGTAGTTCCTGCGTAAGTTCTCATCGATTCAACTTTAACTGTATTGCTTCCTTTAGAAGCACTGGCATAAAGACCACCGGCCATACCGTAAGTTTGATTCGTCACCAGCATTGGAGCACCGGCCGAATCATAAAGAGTCGTGATATTGCCGTTGATAGGTTTATTACCGAGGTTACCCAGTGTACCTGCACCAATGCTCGAACAAGTCTGCTGTCTGCTTAATTCAATGGCAACTCTACTATAGATGTTATTGATAATGGCCTGTTCATTTGATTCACGTTTCGAAGAATTGGCGACTTTTACCTGATCAATGACAGCAAGTGAAATGATACCCAGGACAGCAATTGTGACCATAATTTCGGCGAGAGTGAATCCACCTTGCTTTATAGACTTCTTTAAATCCATTTACCCATTTCCTCAAACACATTGTCTTTACAGTTAATTATGTCACAGACCCGGAAAATATTCCAAATAGTTCAGTTTTTTCCATTAAATAGCTTGAATGAAGACAGGAGGACCTACAAGGAAAGGAGGCAGTTACCCCTTTGAAACCGGTCTGTACAAGGAGGTGGCAACATCGCTCCCCCACTGGATAAAGTCCGCGGGATAAAGCTTATTGTGAATGTCGCTAAAACGTCCACTGTGCGAGTAAGTAACAATTTGTGAATAGAGATCTTTTTGAGTGCGCAGGTATTTTTCCCCAATGAAAGGCTGAAAATTTTGATCAAAAGAAAGGCCATGATGAAAGGATAATTTTAGTTGAGGTTTTTGATCGCCTACCTTTTGATGAAAAAGAGGCATGGCCCCCTTGGAGCAGAGATCATGAAATAAAAATGAGTCAGTGAAATAAAATTTCAGAGGGTTAATAAAGAAAAACCTGAAGTTTTTGTAATCAGTTTTCAGGTAATCAGGGTAGCTAACAACATGCAAAACATTCTGCCGAAATCGCAAAAGAATTTTCTGGAGACATTTATATCCCCAGGCATGGTCATTGATTGCTTCCCCCTCTCCCCTTAATCGCATACTGGAAAATAGTAGGTGAATTTCATCAGCTGGTTTGATTACCGCGGCCAATTTTTCAAGTTCTAAATCCAGAATGTCCAATGGCAGCGAATGGGGATCTGCAGAAAGGAGAAGAAGAATTTTGTTGGAAGCTTCACTTTTAACTTCAACAAAAGTCTCGCGCAAAATCACTTTCTCACGCCATTCAGGCGGCACTAAAGACGACAGCGAAGAATCCACAATCAATAGCGGAACATGCTCATAAGGATTCGCATTAATCGCAAAAAATCTCATGAGCGGCATTACACCATCGCGGAGAGAAAAAACTTTAAGCTCACTGATAAATTCTTTTGAACCGATTTCAAAATCAAAAGAAAAGACCGGATTGATAACTGCTTTATAAGCTTCGGAATCCGGAGAAAGAAATTCGCGAAATTTCGTCGCATAATAATCAGCAATGAAATTTAATTTCTCCTGCTTCATTCGAGGAGCAGTCGGGCCTTCTGCCAGAATTTTTTTCAACTCATTAATCGCAGTAGACACTATAGATATCCTCATAGAATGAACGATTTTTAAAAGGAGCAAACTTATCATTTCTAAAACTGTCGCACATATCAAGAAACTTTTCTGTAAAATGCACATTCGTAAAAACAAACCGGGACATGTCTTCCTTCAACCTGTCTCCGATGGCTTCAACAGAGAGAAATTCCCCAGCGGCCATCGCACGCGCAGACCTTTCTTGCATTGTTGATCTGGGACGGAACATTTTTTGAGAGAGAAGCTTCTGCCATTCTCTGCTATCGACCAATGGCCGTTCTTCTCCCATTCGTACGCTCGCCAATTCAACATCGCTGCAATATTTTTTAAATTCAGTGTAACCTCCCCAGTCAGAAAGGAGGCACTCAAGGCCCATACATAATGCTTCAGCAGGAGACATACCGAAATCTTCATCATTGTACGTACTGGGGCTGAGAAAGACATCGGCGGCAGAATAAACGTCTTTAAGCTCCTCAGAAGAAAGATTTCCTAAATAGCGAATGCGTTCATTGGCCAGCTCTGTATTGTGGGCCAGATGAATATAAAAGGACCCCGGTAAACCATGCTTTCCTTTGTAGGGCAAGAGAATGTCATCAACAGGCCCCGCTATCCAGAGTTGTATTTTTTCTTTCCACATTTTTTCCAAAGCACTGAAAGATTTCAAAAGAAGTTCGATATTCTTCTGATATGAAACCCGGCCGGTGTAGAGAAATATTTTTTCATCCTCGTCGACATTCATTTTTTTTCTTAAGGCAGATCTTCGCAATTCAGCATCTGACAAATTAAAAAATTTTGTCTCAACGGGAAAAGGCACGCAGCTGACCTGCTCCGGTTCTGAGAGAAACTGCCCTACCAGTTCCTGCTGACGAGGCGAGGCCGTCACAAAATGCACTTTCCAGCCCTTCAATTCTTCTTCAACACTTCTCCATTTCAGGCAATCAATGACAAAATCACCGAATAAGTGAATCAAGAGCGAGGGCCTGTCTTTTCTTTCATAAAAACGAGTCAGTTCTTTAATAAAAAACGCAGGACATGGAGCGTGATCGATCCAGACAATTAAATCGGGTTCAATTTCTTTTAATTGATCAATGACTTTATAGGCCTGGTAAGCATTCAATTCACCGGGAACAAAAAGTTTTTGAACGTCATTTTTACAGAGGAATTTTGAATAGGCTGCATCCAGATTTGCAACAATTGACTGGCAGCTTTTCCAGCTGGAGGCTTCGCTGCGGGAAATGATGACGGTTTTTTTAAATCTCATCAGTCCCGCCAGTTTTTCAGCAGGATCTTTAATTTTAAAGGCCAGCTGAGTTTGTAATTAAGAACGCGCCCATGAAGCATTTTTCTGTCAAATGGATGGTCTTCTTCATTCGTTTTTAGAGAGCGCGTTGTAATTAATCCTGCATCAAAATGCGTATTGATATGCCAGACGTAATGACACATAAATTGATTGTTATTGGCAAAAACAACAATATCGAATCTTTTCAAGGGGGCGTCCTCTGCCACCTTTTCCAAAGTCAGCTCTGCCCCAACTGGAATCAGAGGCGTCATTGAATCCGAAACCACTCTATATTTAAACGTTGCCATAAACATAAATTTAGCAATTCACAATTGACTTGGCCAATTGCCGTTGCTCTAATACCTCTATGCTTAAGGACAATAAGAAAAAAATTTTACTTATCCTCATTCTCCTTCCCGTCTTTTACTTCGGGCTCGATTTTACCGTCCGGAAAACTAAAACGAGAAAGCACTTTATCCTCATTTCGATCGAAAATTTTTATGTCGAAAATACTCTTGAACAAGACCCGTTCTTTACGGCGCTAAAAAACCTTGCCAGTGAGAACAACATCAATCTTAGATTTGCCTCTCCCAAAGGTCAGGTTCCTCTTAACTGGAAAATCATTGCCGATACGTGGCCCAAGAAAGTCTGGAGAAAAAATGTTGTCCCTATAGGAGATCCGGACTATTCAATCGAGATTAAAAACAATCTTAGAGACCTCACGACAAAGACTGGTTTAGTCACCAAGAAAATTGCTGAGAATTCACAAAAAGCATTTTTTGTCCTGATCAATTACGAGACATTGAATCCGCCATTATTCGATATCCAGCTCAGTGAAAGTCAGGGAGGAGATTTATTAAAGAGCTTCAATGACTCTCCTGCAAAATATAAAACGAAAACTTTTCTTTTAAGTATGCTTTTTGATGATTTAAAAGTTCCGAAACCAACTTCTACTCAAGTAGCGGCGTTGCAAACCTATAATGATAGCTCTCCGTCTGATTTCTGGTATAATGCCTATGACGAAGAAATCAAATCGAAGGATGCTGTCCAGGACGCGGCCATAATCAAAAAGCTTTACTCTGCAAGAAAGCTTCTGATCTATAATTCATTACAGGCGATCATCAAAGAATTAAAAACTCAGAATGAACTTCAAGACACTGAAATTCTCATTCTCAGCACGCTCAATGTGCAGACGGATGACAAGGCCAGATTGCTCGACAGATATTTCGGTGAATATTTAAAAATGTCGACCTTCGACTTTTCCATTTCACCAAAAAGCAAGCCAGCCTGGAATAACCTGGGGCATCCTTCGAAATTAAATGCGGAATTTCTTTCGAGATTAGAAGACTTTTAATCAAAGTAGTTTTGCAGAAAACATATCATCCATCAGAGAATCAATCAGCAAATAGCCTTTGGATGTCAGATAGATCCTGTTCATATCGAGATTGATATAACCTTTTGCCGACCATTTCTCTACCAGCGGTTTAATCGTCGCTGGAAAATGATTTAAATCCAATCCGACATCCGAGCGCAAGGCCATGTAGACTTGCTCCAGCTTGAATTCTTCTTCAGTCAAAGTTTCCAGAGTCATCTCTGGCTTGAGAGGAGTCCATTTGTAACGAACTCTTGCCTCACTCAATAATCCTGTCGCCGATGGTCCTAAAGCTGCCACAGTGTGGCTCTTCCAATAGTTCAGATTGTGCTGTGATTTCTTTCCAAGTTTAGCAAAATTTGAAACTTCATAATGAAGATAGCCGTGCTGTTTAAGGAAGTCCGCAACCTCAAGGAACTCTTTTTCAATCCATTCTTCCGAGGGAAGATTATTGAAATATTTGTAGTTCTCTTTCACAGTGAGAATATAAACGCTGAAGTGATCCGGTTCATAGCTGAGGGCTTTTTTCAATTCGCCAATGACATCGCGATTGAAATTTTCCGATGAAGGAAGGCCAAGCATGAAATCCATCGAGAAGTTTAAATTGTGCTTATGAAAATAATCCAGTGTTTCGTAGACATCCTCAATTGTGTGAACTCGGTCAAGAAACTGAATCATGTTTTTGTCGAGAGATTGCACACCTAACGAAAACCGGTTGGCCCCAATGCTCTGCCATGAAGAAAGACCTTCTTCGGTCCATCCTCCGGGATTCACTTCCATAGTAAATTCACAGTTATTTTCCAGTACCAATTGGCGCTCATTAAAATAGCGCTTTAAAAACACACTACCGTTTTTTCCCCACAAAGAAGGTGTTCCACCACCAATGTAAACAGTCTTCAACGGAGCCCAGGAATAGCCGTGCTTTTCCATCAGGTTCTTATGCACTTCGAAAGATTGCTCGAGATAAGAATGAAATTGATGAACATCCGTCTCAATATTGTCAGGAATTTTTTTATAGAAATCGCAGTAGTTACACAAGTGACGACAATAGGGAAAATGAATATAAAGCGAATCTATTATTTTTGGTAAATTAGGCATAATTTTCAAAACAACTATATTATAATTGATAAGACTTTCAATGAATCTTTCTCTAAGGAATATTATCTTATGAAGTATGAGCTGACTAAATTAAAAAATGACCTCAACGTTCTTTTCGTTCACTCACCTGGATCAACTGCTGCAACTGTGCAGATCTGGTTTAGAGCAGGCAGTGCACTTGAGCAAAATGATAACGAGGGAATTGCTCACTTTCTCGAGCACATGTTTTTTAAGGGTACTAAAACCAGACCTGGTGCCAAGATTGCTCATGAAGTAGAAACCTTCGGTGGCGAAATAAACGCTTTCACCTCTTTTGATTACACTTGTTATTACATCAATACACCAAACAATCATCTGAACACTTCGACAGAAATTCTTCTCGATATGGTTTCGAACCCGGAATTCAAGCAGGAAGATCTGGTTCCTGAACGCGATGTTGTTTACGAAGAATACCGCCGCTCTATTGATAGTCCGAGCCAGTTTGCTTTCAGCAAACTCCAAAAATCTGCCTTTGAAGGCTCGTATGGCCACCCAATTCTGGGCAGAGAAGAGACAATCAAGAATTTCACACGCGAGCAACTACACTACTTCCGCAATGCCTTTTACAATCTTTCAAATTCAATGCTGATTGTCGCGGGGGATATGTCTCACAAAGATGAGCTTGTGAAGACAATTGAAAAATATAAATTACCGGTTGGACCTGAAAGTCAGTTTCCGAAATTTCATTTAAAAAACAAACCAACAGTCGACATTCATCCAAAAGCTGTTGGGATGGCAACGCTCACGATGGTGATAGAAGCTCCAACTTACAATTCTCACGATGCGGCCGGCGAAGATCTTGCGATGAACTGCCTTGGATTTGGTGAGTCTTCGCGCTTATACAATTCACTTGTTCTTTACAAAACTCTTGCAAACGTTGCCTCAGCTTCGACAATGTTTATGTCAGATGGGGGCGCTCACTTTATTCGTCTTGTTTTCCCACATAAAAACATCAAAGAAGTGCTTCAAAAATTTGAGGAAACAATCCAGCATACAATTGGAGATGGTTTGACTCTGGCGGAAGTGCAAAAGATCAAGAATCAATATCTGTCTTCAAAGATTTTTGAAATGGAATCGATTGAATCTTATTCGTTCTCCATGGGTCACAGTTTTGCTCAAAGCGGAGATATCAAGTGCGAGGAAGAATTCATCGAAAGAATAAAGGCCACAACTCCCGGAATGGTCAACAAAGCGCTGAAAAATATTTTTTCAAAGCACGCACACCTGAGCCTTCAGCTACCACAAGAAGCAGATCAGGCTAAAGCTAAAAAAGATTTGCAAAAGTTCCAGCAGGGACTTGAAGGAATCAAGAAAAAACTTTTAATTGAAAAATCAAAAGCTCAATACAAAATTCAAAAATCGAAATACGATCCGCAAGTTCAGTTAATCCAGCTCAAACCTGGTGTCTCTCTTGTCTATCGTCAGAATACGATGACTCCGACTTTTGTTCTTCACGCTTATTTGCGGGGTGGTCTGACCGAGGAAACGACAGCTACAAATGGTATGTATCACTTGCTTAGCTCTCTCATGACAAAAGGTTATAAAGGAATCTCTTACGAGAAAATTAAACTAAGCCTTGAAGAAACTTCTTCGAGCTTGAGTGGCTTTGCAGGTAAAAATGCGTACGGTCTCCTTATGCATGGTTTGAGCGACAATCTTCAGGATTTATTCCCGCACTTCATGGGAGCGCTCATTTCACCGGATATGCCGCAAAAATATTTAAAACACGAAAAGCAACTGGCCAACAGAGCGCTTACGAATCAGAAAGAAGATCCGGTTAAGCAATGTTTCAAACAAGCTCAACAGCTCTTTTTCGGAAAGCATCCTTATGCTCTTAATCCGATTGGAACTAAAGAATCGCTAAACAAGCATACACAGTTGACGTTAAAAAAATTGCACCAGAAGAATATCAAGCAAAAAGAAATTCTTTTCACTTATTGCGGCGATGCTACTCTTGAAGACGTGTTGGAAACATTCCATCCTCTTCTTGAATCACTTACTCCACGCAAGTCTGAAAAAGTTAAATACAAAGTTTACAAGCCTATCGTTGGTGAACAAAAATTCATTAACTTCAACCGTGAGCAAACCCAGATTTTCTATGGAATTCCGTGCGGAAAATCCTCAGCTCCGGAAAATTTATATTTAAAAATGCTTTCTACGCATCTATCAGGCCAGTCTTCTGAACTTTTTGTTGAAGTGAGAGACAGACAAGGGCTTTGCTATTCAGCTCAACCTGTTCACTTTGCCGCTCTTGAAGGCGGTTACTTCGGTATCTACATGGCCTCTGGACACGATAAAGTTCCGGCCGCAACAGCTGCGATTAAAGATCTTATCGGTAGAATCAGAGACAATGGACTTTCAAAAGAAGACTTCAATCGCATTAAAATGATGATGGAAGGCCAGAATCTGATCAATGTTCAGACCAACGAGGATTTTGCATCGGTGTACTCAGTGCCAGTACTTCAATCTCAGGGATTGGATTACTACCATGCAAACAACGAAGAAATTCAAAACCTCACCTATGAAGCGTTCCAGACAAATATCAAAAAGATTTTGTCACAAAAATGGAACACGATTATCGTCGGACGTCCTTAGTTGTCATGTATTGCTTTGATTTAAACAAACCATTCAATCTCCGAATTGATGAAATTCAGAAGAATGAGTTTGTTTATTTCAAATGGCCGGAAACAATTGAGCCCGGACTTGAATTCTCTCTTGAAGAAATGACAAAATCTCTGTCATCTCAAAGCCAGGCCGTTTTTCTTGCGGCCAATGATTATGATAAAAATTTTGTCATGTCCGTGATTAAATCGCATCCTGTTAAATGGCTGGGCATAAAGATCGACGAAGCGACAGCGCTAGAAGAGTTCGCTGATGCTGCAGCTTTTTTTTCATGCAATCTCATTCCCGAGCTATCCGGATTTTCTGATGCCGGAAAAACAGCCTCCATCATTGCAGAGCTTTTTGACTTATATCAGCTTCCCTTTCTCTTTCTCGACGTTCAGTCAGGACCGGATCATAAGCAAATTGTTTTTTTCCAAAAAGTTTTTGAGCTGCTTAGAAAAAATAAATTTTCTAAGCATATTTATTTTTCTTTTTCGAACCAAGACCTGGAAGAGTGGAACCTTAAAACGAAAAATACCTTTTCCGGATTAACGACTGCGCATGTAGACCTGTCTAACAAATGCACGCACTCTTGTGTTTTTTGTGGAATTTGGGGACCAGATTTTATCGATGAAATGAAGAATCAGTCTAACGGAACAATTTCAGCTGAATACATTGAGTTTATGAATCGCCAGATGCCCTATGAAAAAAGCAGACAGATTTTAAGTTCACTTCCCTATACTCTACAGAAAGTTCAGTTTGGCGGAGCTGGTGATCCGCTCACTCATCCACAATGGTTTCAGATCGTCAGTGAATGGAGAAGCCGTGGTCTTACTGTCGAAGTACTCACCAATTTTGAATATCCAACCGCTGAAGAGATTGAGCAATTACATTCGCTCACTCGCGGAAAAAGAAATTTCAGTTTTCTCATCAATGTCTCCGCCGCAACAGCTGAAACATATACCAAAATCCGCCCTCGTCAGAGTAAAGCTGTTTTTGAAAAAGTTATCTCCAATATTGAGTTCTCACATCAATTGCGCAAACGCGATGGTCATGGACTTGCTCTCACGATAGTGAACATTATTAATTCACAAAACTATAAAGAAGCGGTTCAGATGGTTGAACTCGCTCACAGGCTTGGTGTAGGTATCTGGTTAAAACCGGTTGAAGTTCATTCTCATCTCCATCAAAAATACTCTATTCCGGATAATGAATTAGGCGAGTATAAAACGCTTTTGAAAAAAGCTGCGGATCGTGCCGCTGAACTTGGTGTCGAACTTTCTCTTGAAGAGCAACTACTCAACCATATCGGAGCTTCCGATCTTTATAAATCAGTCCCGTGTACGGTTGGTTACACCTATGCCCGCTTTGAAGTCGATGGTACCGTCAAGCCTTGCTGTATTACCAATCAATCAATGGGTAACGCTTTTAAATCCACAGTAGAAAACGTATGGCACTCTCAGGATTATTATCAGTGGAGAGAAAAATTTCTCTCTCCAGAAAATACTTCTTCCTACGACGACTATTGCAAAATGTGTCCGCACATTCCTCTGAATCAGCATGCCGCCAGATTGCTGAAAAAAGAGAGGCCCTGAATGTCACAAGAAAATTTGAAGCAACAATATAAAAAAACAAAAGAGAAGCTCGACAATGTGTCGCCTGCTTTTTGTCTTGCGAAGTGGTATCAGGTGACCTTGCATTTGCAGAATGGACATAATCATTCATGCCATCATCCCAACACACATCAGACGCCATTAACTGAATTGCAAAAAAATCCAGACAGTCTTCACAACACTCTTTTCAAAAAGCAAATCCGGCAGCTCATGCTCGAAGGAGTTCGCCCGAAAGAATGTGAATACTGCTGGAAAATTGAAGATACCCCAGGTGAGCACTACAGCGATCGCACAATTAAAAGCAATGATGATTGGGCCAAGCCTTTTTTTAATGATGCGCTTAAGAACGGCTCAACTGAAAGCGTGAATCCAAAATACCTTGAAGTGAGTTTCAGTAATTCTTGTAATTTTAAATGTGCCTATTGTCTCCCGCATATCTCCAGCAGCTGGATGAAAGAATTGAAGCAATATGGTGAATACCAGACCCAATCAAAACACCACGCGTACAACTTTCTGGAAAAAAGCGGCAAAATGCCGATCATGGACACTTCACTAAATCCTTATGTCAAAGCATTCTGGGACTGGTGGCCATCGCTGTATAAGGATTTAAAAACGTTCCGCATAACCGGCGGAGAACCATTTATGGTGCCCGATACTTACAGAGTTCTCGATTATCTGATTGAGCATCCCAACAAAGAATTAAGCCTGGCCATTAATTCCAATCTGGGAGTTGAAAAACATCTCATAGACAAGGCTGTCGAAAAAATTTCATCTGCTGCAGACAATATAAAAGACATCACCATTTATACCAGTCTGGATACATGGGGTCCGCAATCGGAATACATCCGCTATGGACTTGATCTTGAATTATTCAAAACAAATCTCCAGACAGTGCTCGAAAAGCTGCCAACCGTTAATGTCACTTTCATGTGTACCTACAACCTGCTTTCAATTGCAGGCTTCAGAGAATTTCTTGAATTTATTTTAAACTTAAAAAATCAATATAAAAAAAATGGCTCGAAATTTGATAGTCGAATTGTGCTGGATATTTCTTATTTAAAGGATCCTCACTTTATGTGTGCCAACGTTGCCACAGCGGATCTCATAGAGCGAATGAGGTCGGATCTAAATTTCATGGCCGCCAATTCACCGAACAGCAATCTTGGAATTGGCTTTACTGATTTTGAATTAAATAAAATGCAAAGACTTTTAAACTGGGCTGCTCAAGGCACCACTCCTGAATTTCAAAGAGACCAGCTAAAAGACTTATTCATTTTCTTTTCCGAATACGATCGCAGAAGGAAAACAAATTTTTTAAGCACTTTTCCTGAATATAGAAATCTCTGGTATGCAGGACAAGCTCTTGCTGCAAACTCAATATAGGTTAACTATGAAACTGCTTATTGTACGTTCATCACAATTTTCTTCTTGGGGAAGCTGCAAAGTCATTTCTCCCAACCTGCAGCTTTGTTACCAACAGCTTTCTTCATCAATGGAAATCAGCTGGTTTGATTTTCCGATGAATTATATTCAATCGGAAATAAACGATGAGACAAATTCAATTCATGAACTTGCAAAAGCGATCATCCAACATAAACCTGACCAACTGGTTTTTATAGATCACCTGCCCTGCCCGGCAGAAATTCTTTCTAAACTTTTTCTTGTCCTTGATCAGAAAAAAATTCCACCGGTAACTATTCATCTTTATGGTGACTTCACCTATTTTTCTAACGACTGGCTGGATCTTTCTTCGAAAATTTTAAATCATCCAGTCCGCTTCATAGCCGCTTCCGCCGCTCAAAAGAAACTGGTGCAATTTTTCTGCGATGAAAATACAAATTTAGAACAATTCTGCTTTCCAGTTAAGCCTGAAGAATATTTCTTCGATGCAAAGGCGAGAACAGAACTGCGAAAAAATTTAAAGATCGAAAATAATGATATTGTCCTCCTCTATTCCGGACGAATCAGCCTGCAGAAAAATGTGGAGCTGTTGATTCATGAGTATTTCGAGTTAATTAAAGATGAATCGGCCAATGTTCATTTGTGGATAGCCGGAGCCTTTGACGATCTTGGCGCACCCTTTATGGGCCTGGTCACATCGGAAGGATATCTCTATACAAAAATTCAAAATATTCTTAAACAATACCCTCGTCATTTAAGTGAAAAGGTAAAATTCTGGGGGCAACTGGATAAAACCGAACTAAGAAAAGTTCAATCCGCTGCAGATATGTTTGTCAGCTTCAGCCTTTATCATGATGAAGATTTCGGTATGTCTCCTGCTGAAGCACTGGCCTGCGGATTGCCGTCGCTGTTAACAGACTGGGGAGGATATTCATCTTTTGCTTCCACTAAATGGCGCTGTAAACTTGCCCCCGTTAAAATTACACAATACGGGCTGGAGATTAAAACCAAGGCGTTGAAAGACTTTTTTGAATTGCAAAAACAGTCTTACGTTGAAGAAAGTGACAGGCAAAGATGGAGCAAAGAATTCCTTCAAGAGTTTTCGGTTGAGAGTGCAGCCGACAAGCTTAGGGAAATTTATAAAAAACCAGTTGCCCCATTCGCCGGCTTTAACTGGGCCCTCGCGCCCTTTGCAAAAATCTACAGCAAACCAAATCGCAACACGACGATTGATCCCAATGCCTGTCCTTCAGACAAAAATTTCTATGAGCAGGTTTATCGCAATTATATTTCAGGAGAAGATCAGACTCAGGATCATTTTAAAGTTGTTAACTGGACCTATGATTATATCCTGAACAGTCAACAGGATCCGGCAATGCCAGTGAGTCGAAAAATGCGGCCAAATCATTTTTATCTGAAACCATTTTCAAACGACTATATCGGTCCTCATAATCCGGTTCTTCTGGGTGGATATATCACAAAAAAATTAATGAACCGAAAGATGTGGACCTTGCGCGATGGACTGATTCCACTGACGTTCTTCTTTAAAGAACATGCGCCGGAAACGGGAGTCCATTATGCCGTTCCTGCAGAATTAAGGTTTGTCGTGCCGGAGCATTGGCGCAACAATATTTTGTTTTATGAGATCAAAGCTAAATCCATTTTTTCGCGCTACAATTTACCAAAGAAAATTCTTGTTTGCGGAATGCAAGATTCTGTATTTGCCAATATTGATGAAATAAAAAAATCCATGGCGGAACTGAAGGACGCGCTCGGTGAAGATGCTTTAAAAAATGTACAAATCACAGCTTTCTTTCCATTCAAGAAAAACAATCTATGGGGAAAGAAAAGTGATGATGAAACTTTTTCCATGGCCCAATCCTTGCTCGATGTTCTGGGCCCTAACATTGAATTTCTGACATGGAATACACTTAAAAATGAAAATGATTTTAAAGACTGCTTGTATTATGAAGTGAACCAAAATTACTTCATCGCAGACAGCTTTCTCAAACACTTCGCGCTTTCCAAAGGTGCTGGCTTAATTGAAAAAACCAGAAAACCATACAAGGAAGTGAGTTCATTCCAGCTTTCACCATATCACTCTGTCCATCTGTATACACCGGAATGGTCTCACAAATATTATGACCCTTTTGAAGACAATTACTTTTCCTACTTTAAAGAGCTCTGCACAGGCGAACTCAAGTCTGTCCGAATTTCTCCTAACTGGGAATCATGGTATCCGCTCTTCTTGAAAAAGTTTTATAAACTCAATCCGCCGGTTCAAGAGTGAATCCGGGAAAAGAATTCTATAAAACTTGTTTCACCATTCATAAAAATGTGGTGCTGGCGATCACTGGTTTACAAGCTGAGGTCTGGTATAGAAATAGTTTACTTCAAAACTATTTTCAATTCGGAAAATCCGACATTGATGTCACTGTTCTTTTTTCATTCGACGAAAACCTATTCAAAAACACAAAAACAATATCTGCCGCTCTTCAGATTTGTCCTTTAATAAAAGAAATTAATTTCTATTATCCGTTCAGCATGCGCCACTGCAGCCTGCTTATTAATTCTTTTGAATTGAAAAAAGATGTCCTACTCCATAAAAAAGTTCATACCACAAACCAAAGTCACTCTGATCAATTCATTTACCTGCTCAGAATGTTTTCAGCCAACTTGAATCAAAAACATTTCTCAGAGCGAGATGTGAAAAAATGGAGCTTCCATTTCAACCTTGCCGGCCTTTCTCATTTAACTTCCTCTTTAAGCGCGGACATGTCGAGAGAATCGCTCCTGTCACTCATCTGCAGCGGTCGGGAAGAAAACATATTAAAGACTCTTAGCTATGCCTTTAAAGGATTTCAGGAACAGGCTGAACTTTTTGATTTATTTCAGAACTGCGAACAAAAAGATTTATTACTTATGCTACTACCACAGCATTTCTGCTTTGCGGATACAGAGCTCAACCCATTTTATAAAAATTATTTTGAAGCGCAAATGCGATGGGAGCTTTGGGCCTTGATGACTCAACCACAACTCTTTACTAAAAATGGTCCAGGTCATGCCCACATGGAAAATGTCATAAAAGTGCTGAAAAAAAATGATAATGACAGTTTGACCAATATTGCAGAGAGTTTCAGAACTTTTATTTCAACTCACCTTTAAGGGCCCTATACAATGCATAGGCTGAAGGTAGATCGCCATCGTAAAGAATGCCACCTTCTCCCATCACGACCGCTCTGTTGCTTACATCATAGATCTGGGCTTCATAATGACTGACAAAAATAACAGCTCCTGATTTATCGATGAGATTTTTTATTCTGGCAGAAAGTTTTTCTCTGAAAAATTCATCAGCACCATCAAAAACTTCATCGAGAATAAGGATGTCAGCTGGACGAGCTGATAAAATAGAAAGGGTTAAGCGAACAAGCATTCCTTTACTGTAGGTTTTAATCGGAGCATCTATGAATTCTTTCAATTCGCTGAAGTTGAGACTTTCTTCAACTATTGAATCAATTTCATTCCGGTACTGTTGAAAATAAATTTCCGCAAGAATTCTGGCATTTTCTCGTCCACTCAATTCTGGATAAAGACCTAAGGCAGGTTCGAAGAGCGCCCGGATATGTCCGTTTCGGATTATTTTTCCCGTGCGGGGTTGATAATAACCTGAAATGCATCTGCACAAGGTTGATTTACCGGCACCATTTACACCAATAAGACCAATCCGATCGCCTTCAAAAATGCGCAAATTTATATTCTCTAAAACCGGAAATGAACCGCGCTCCGCTTTCTTGGAAAAAGGTCCGGCAAGAGTACTGATAAAAGCATCTCTCATTGTTGAAGATGTTATTAATCGCAATGGAAATGAAAGACTCAACCCCTGAATATCCAGAAGAATTTTTTTATTTTCAGGCATAAAAAATCAAATACCCCTTCATGCGGTTCCAGACTAAAGCGGCCATGGCGGAGAAAGCCGCTGCGACTCCGTATGAAATTAATAGCGATGAAAAAAAATCATTTCCTATCCCCTGCACTGTCAAAATCTGGAAGGGATGAATCACATGATAAAATGGATTTAAAGTTACCAGAATTTTAAATTCTTCTGGAATGAACTGGGGCGGATAAAAAATGGGAGTCAGGTAAAAAAGAATTGAAAAGAAAAAACTGGTCACAAATTTTAAATCTCTCAGCATAACATTAATGGAAGCAAAGATAAGACAAAGGGATCCAATCATGATGGCGAGAGAAAATACCGGCAAAGGCATAAGTAAAAGAAGCTTATATTTTTCAGGCTCGCGTATAAAAAACACGATCACCAGAATAAAAAAAGAAAATAAAAAATTTATGAAATTATCAAGAACCTGTGTAAACAACAGCGTCAACGGACCTACCGGTAAATTCCGGATAAAATTGGCATAGTTCACAAAAAGATTCGTACACATTTCCACCGACTGCACAATGAACAACCAAGGAAGCAGTCCAGATAATAGGAAAGTCGTATAGTTCATGTACTGAATCTTGAAAATAATTTTAAAAGCGTAAGCCTGAACTGCAAAAATCAGTATGGGATTCAGAATGACCCAGAGGAAGCCATAAAAGGTATTGCGGTATCTCGACTTAAGATTCGCAGCAGTTAAGGTAAATAAAAGTCTTAAGTCAGTTTTCATTAGTCCTTAAAAAGGTTTTTATAGCTAAGATAATAAAACAGTTTCAAATCACCTGGATGTTTAATCAGATTCAGTTTTTTTAATTCTTCAGTATTCTCGTCTTGAGCATATCCGACTGTCGATCGTTCTACAATTTGCAGCGAATGAGAAAAAGACAACTCATGCTCCTCAATCACCTCAAACTTATCTTCTGTCGGCAACATAAAATAAGCAGCACCTTTCGATAATAGCAAATGGACAAGATAATTATCCAGGCTTTTCCATTGTGAAGCCGCTTCAATGACAAGCATCTGTTCTAAAGAAGCAGCCTTTTCCAGCTGAAGATAGCTAAGTGCTGCAGGAACTTCACCTAATTCTTTAGACAATAAAGAGAAGAAACCGGCCAGATAAACCTGGTGAGATGAATCGGTCAGATCGAGATCATAGTGATAAAAAGCCGAAAATTTTCCGGTTTTTTTTCTTTTAAACCATTGCAAGAAATCAGAAAGCATTTCCAACGAGCCTTCTTTGGGGCTTACATTAAAAACAAGTAAAACTTCCGATGCGTTCTCGAGACTAAGAGTATTTTTGCTGCTAAGTCTGTAAAATTTTTTCTGATTGTTAAAGATTTCAAACAGCGATGCCAGCAAATGAGGCAGCCCGGCAGTTGATCCGTCATATAATTGATTGAGCAATGTATGAAAAAGTCCCGATCGCTCAATTTTTACACCTTCTGCCAGTACGTAAGGCTTTTCAAAGAGATTAGCACTAACAGCACCAGCTTCATCTTGTCTCAAATCATGAAGTTTAATTGAACTCATTTTTTCTCCGTCCAAAAAGCGGAATAAAGTCTCTTATAACTTTCTACCGTCATCGGTTGAGCCAAACTTTTATCAAAACCTTTAAACTGATTTTTTTTCTTAAGCAGAGAAGATAGTGTGTCTGAAAGATTTTTCATTCCGTATTTATTCATAACCTTTTCGGCCAATGTCCTGCTCTGGGGACTCTTCTCAGTTAATTTCTGAATCAAATGCGGAAGGGAAGAAAAATCCGCGACCAGAAAATTTTGCTGAAGCTCAACATTGAGACCAAGGCATTCTGCAGGGAAATCTCTTATAAAATCCCTATAGCCACCCCAGGCAGTGACAATTGCAGGCGTACCGGCTCCCAGCGCCTCAATTACAGAACAGCCATAATCTTCATCCTGAAAAGTGCTGAATGAAATGAATATATCGTTTGATTCAAAATGATGAAGCAACTCTGTCTTTCGTACATGAGGATGAAAATGAACTTTTATCCGGCTCACAGCTTTGGCAGCTTTTTGTAATTCAGAAAACTGCTCACCAAGCATTTTGCGGCAGTTCAGAGTTGAAGGGTTAAAGTCATCAAATGTTCCAACCAGATTTAAAACTATCGGTTTATCTATAAGAATTGCGGCTTCGTCTAATATTGCTATTAGTTGAGAAATATTTTTTTGATGATGAAAGCGCCCGGCATAAATGAATCTGATTTCATTTTTGATTTCTTTTTTCCCATCGCTGGGAGAATGAACGACAGGGAAAGGAAGAAGGGAAATGTTTTCTTCAGAAACAAAGTTCTTAAGCAGCTGAACATAACATTCAGAAGCCGCTACAAATTGAACATCTTTGTCTTCAAAAAGGTGTGACTGCTGATACCAGGCTCCACCATTTCTTGTGAAATTTCCAAAAACATGAATTAAAAACTGAGTTTTTTTACTCAATAAAAGAAGTGATTGAAAAAAAGAATGGTAGTTCACAGAGGGATGGACAACGGCAACAACATCAGGTGAATTTGTCTTAAATTCTGAAATCAACTTTCTCACTTCACTTGAAGAAACTGCTTCATCGTCAGTAAGTGAAATAATTTTCGCATCCACTGTTTCTTTATATAATTCTACAAGGCCCGCAGATATATTTTCCACGCTCACCAGATCATTTGTTTTATAAGTGAGAATCCACGCCTTTTTTTTCATATTATTTTTTAATCGAAGAAGAAATCAACCCCATCTCCAGCATTTCAAAAGGATGAACTTCTCCATAGAACTCGTTAGAAACCCAACAACTGTTTTCTTCATCAAAGTCAAACCAGGGCGACACTCCACAAATCATGTGTACGCGATCAAAACTTTCCATCTGTTTACAAACAGCTCTGTGATATTTTTCAGTATTATAAACATAGGCCCTGCCGGCCTCCATCGAAAACTCCTCCACCCGCAAAAGTTCTTCAGGCTTACTGTCCATGATCTGAATAACGTAGTTTGAAGAAGTTTGAACTGGAATGTTGATCCTTAGATTGATGTAAATCGATTCATCGTTATGCCAGTTGAATCCAAACTTGGTTGTTTCCGGTTTGCTTGCAACAATTGAAGAAATACGGGATCTCACAATCGTTCGCTGGAATGACTCTAAAAACTTTTTTACGGCACCGTATTCTGCTAAAGGTGTTTTCTGAATGAAGGCGAAAGTATCATGATAGGAATTTCGCAAGAGCATTCCATTTTCTTTTTCGTATCTGGAAGCAGAATTGAATTTAAGATTAGTCGACCCTAGTGTTGCCTGATGAGGATTTTCTGAAATTTTATCGTAGGCGTGAGGGTTAAATGTTAATGATGATGAAAGATACAGGCCATCATCACTTGAGGAAGATTCAAAACCATATTGAAATTGATACTGACCAAATTTATTAATTCCTTCCAATACATCTTTTCGGAAGGTATCAAATTCCATATTCAAACATGCACTCAGAAAATTTTTTCCCTGGAATTTATGTTCCATTTTTTTGATCTGAAACTGCAGGTCTGTATTTTGTAGTATGTACTGGTGGATTGCCTGTTCAGCTGGAACATCCTCTATTGGAATTTTCCAGTGCGGCCGGGTCATTACTCAGCCTTTGTTTTGGGCGATTCAAGAAATTCAATCAATGAATTATTCTGCAGATCCTGAATGAGGGACTCAATTTCACTTTGATAAAAGTTTTCCTGCAAAGAATTTTCGAGTTCCACTTCGCGGATGATCGTTTCAAGGTTTTTAGAACCATCGAAGCGATGACAGAGATTTGCTGCTATACCATCAAGCGAATAGCCACGATTGTTGCGGCTGCTGAAAATATAAAAGTTGGATTTGTTTTTATTATAGTCCTGGATGGGATCAGCGGTTAGAAGAGGAAAAAGTTTAAGTTTATCCATGGCCTTTCCCCGCAATGACTAATAGCCGCCGTAAGACGAATTGCTATGAGACGTTCCTACAAGCAATGTAATAATTTGAGCAGTCGTGAGAGGAGTTAGTCCACCAAAGCTGTCTTTTTTAGAATTAGCATTGATAGGCTGCTTTTGAGCCTCTTCATTATTTGGTGAAGTCTGTTGAGATTTTTCTGTCTGATTTTTACTCATAATTTTAACCCATCAATCTAAATAAACTATAGGGCAATGTTCGATTTAAATCTACAAAAAACTCCAAACTATTAAGCTTCAGAAGAGGAAGCTAGCTAAGCTGCCTCTAAAAGGAGGCAAACCTATTCAAAAAGATCATAGCGCCCGCTGTAATAGGAAATCAGCAATTGTTCTTTGCCTTCAGCGTTTTTGATCCGATCCAGACCCAAAACGGTTTCACCCGGGGTGGTCTTTAAACAGACCTCAGAATCCCCCCACGCCCCCTGAGCATTGCGAGAAAGCATCTGTAAGTTAGGTTTTTCAAAAGTCTGCTCTTTATAACGAATCAGAATGATCAAGTGATCCTTAAAAAATTGTGCCTTGTGGAAATAATGCGGCTGATTGATGACTTTTCCAGTGGAAACTTTTTCTTCCAAAAACATTTTCTTCTTTTGGTCGAAGTTAAAAATCTGAACATCCGCCGTTGTGAAACCTTTATTGTGAGTGAGGGCGATCAAGTGATTATCTTTTTTTAACCAATAAACAGTTCCCCAGGTCGCTTCTTTTTTTCGCAAGGGGAGGAGCTGATCAGAGAATTTCCATTTCCCGCTCCATTCCAGGATCCGGTCGCGTTCTACGGGATTCTGGTTTGAGTTCAGATCGCAGGCACCGAGAACGATTTCATCTTTTCCATCAGAATCGAGATCAAATGTTTCTCCTGTCATGAAACAAACGTCAAACTTCCTCCATTCTGTCGGAAGAGTTTCACTCGCATCAGCAAAGCCTCTCTCTCCTGCTTTAAAATAAAGCACTTTTGATTTGGGGCCATTGAACGGTGTCACTAAAATGTCATCAAATTGATTATTTGATCTTCTGACTGCTAATGCATTAAAAGAAAAATTGCGCTCTCCTGGCAACTCAGTACTTTTATCAATCAAGCGGGAAGTGATTTTATCTTTAACTATCAGATGTAGATTTCCACCCGGAAAATCGGCACCATCTCGCCCATGATCGGCCATTAACACGCCTTCTCCCCATGGAGTTATGATTTTTTTCATACTGCGAATATGTTCAGCGAGACTAAGTGTTTGAGGATTATCTGAAATCTTTTGATCTTGAGAAAATGGATAAATATAAACCGGCAGAGCTGAATCTTTCTGATCAGCAGACTTCATATATGTTACAAAAAAATAATTTTCACCCTTGAGATTAAAAACAGCAGTTTCTAAAGGAGCCCGGTTTGAAACGAATTTAATCGAACCGGAAAGTTTTGGTTCTAAAGGCGAGCGACAAGAGTCTGAAGAACGTCTATGCAAAACGAAGTAGGTCGAAAGAAAAACAAAAAGTACGACAAGAATTTTTGCGACTTTCTGGAAATTCATTTCGGAATGATTGTTCGATTTTTCATGGGATGAACTTCATCTGTCGGTCCCCAATCACTGTCCGGATGAAAAGCAATGACGTTCATAGCAGAATCATGAGTGTTGAATTTATGTTCAACGAAAGCCGGCAGATAAAAGATATCGCCAGCAGCAAGAGAAACAACCTTCCCCATGCTCACGCACTCTCCTCTTCCTGAAGCGACGATGCCGAAACGAAAACTCGGATGGTGATGAGGCGTTTGAATAGTATTCTCTGGAAAATGCAAAAGATTTAAACATGGTTCACCTAAACGACTAGGTGAAATGAGCAAAGTATCGCTACAGCCATCAATATAAATCAATCTTCCAACAGCCTCTGTCGGCCCCCCGGTTTGATTCAGGGCCGTAAAGCCCTCAACGCGAGCAGTAATCAGTTTCGAATGGGGAGCGAGCTCTATTGAGCAAGGTCCTTTCTGAGCGGCGTACATGCCCTTTATCAATTCGATGGATAATGAATCATTATTTATTTTCATACGACCTGTTTGCAAGAAACAAAAAATTGAGCCATCTGAAAAAGGCAGGGTTTGCCAGGAATCATCGGTCACAATCGCACTTAAGTGAAATGTGGTACCATTGAATACAACTTTTTGATCTAAACTTTCATGTGATAAAATAATGGATTCACTCATAACAAACATTATAAATTCTTATCGTTCTACCAGCCAATATTTAATTTGAAATTTTGCTGAATTCTGAGAGTATTGTTAAGAGAATGGTTCAATAGAGGGAACTTTGAATAATAAATTAATGATCGGAATCATGCTTGTCATTGCGTTGCTGTTTGGTGCCATTGTCGGTTCCAGATTCAGTCGCAAAATTGACCAGCGAGATAAAACGCTCGCGATTCAGCCAATCAGACCAACTCCTAAACTACCTGCTCAAAAACAGCCTGGTCAAAAAGGGCCGCGCATTTATTATTTTGTTATTCCGGAAATTAAAGATCGAACTCATCTGACTGATGACAAGGTTGCTGAACTGGAAAAAATGATGAGTACGCCACAATACAAAATCAGCATTGTTATTAAAAATAACAAAGCCGTCGTTCCGACTCTCAAGCCTGACAGTGGTATCATGGATGCGACCAAACTCTCTGATGTTAACAGACTTGCCGAAAATTTGACTCCACTGTTCACAGCTTCACCAGTAGAACAAACCGAATGCTATTCAGAAATCCAATTTGTCACTTTAAAGAAAAGCTCCATTCATTCGATGGACGACTTCAAAGGAAAAAATGTCGCGACTTCCCCTCGTGCAATACCTCTTTTGAATCTTCCTTTAACTGAAATGCTTCACAAAGATATCCGCTTTGGAACCATTTACATCCAGGATACTCCTTCCACGTTATTGAACAGCCTTTATACTGGCAAAGTGGATCTCCTTGCATTGAGAGTCATGTCACTTTCCAACAATGAAGTCATCAGTGTGCTTGGTAATATGGCCAGTCATGGTTATCCAAATTTCGCTGATATTAAAGTTGTTTCTACAACGAACAACCGTATTCCGTGCAATTATATTTTTGTCCGCGCACGACTTTCTCCGGAAACAAAAGAGCTAATGACTAGTAAATTGACATATCTTTTTTACAACCCTCAAACCAAACCTTTTATGATTGAAAATCTGGAACTGGCGTCACTCAAGCCGGTAAAACCGGAAGAGTGGAAAGCTGTGAAAGAAAAAACCAAAAATATTTTCAAGTTTGAGATGGAAGGTTCAGCGGCCAAGATAGTAAACGAAGTCAACGATTAAGAAGCGATACTCTTTTTATTTCTGTAGAGTTTATTTTCCACACTGTTCGCATAAGTCTTTTTGTTCAATCCAAAAACTTTCTTCACCAATGAGAGCAGAAGGTTTTTCGATTCAATGGCAAGCATCCACCAGCCTCTCACACGAAATTCATTATATTTATCTCTCTTGATCATTTTGGTGATATTGACCAGAAGGAAAGGACTGAATGAACTTGGAAAAAATCTGATTAAATTATTATCCACACAAAAATCGATGAACCACTTGGGCATTAACGGAAGAAGCACAATAAAAGCATGATACTTCCGGGACAATTTATCTTGTTCGAGCTGAGTTCCACCGGCGATATGGCCACGAGAGTGTTCAGCATTTTCTAAATAATGAAGTTGCTCCTCTGTGAGCAGCTTGCGCTCCTTCACGATTGATAAAATTTCTGTTGAAGGATAATAGCGCAACCAGAATGCATAGACATGCCATGGATTGGTTTCTGCCAGCAATCGGACTGTTGCATCCAGATCTTCCTTTGTTTCAGTCGGAAGTCCGATAATAATGTCAACGGTGGCCCTGATCCCGGCCTTCTTTAAAGCTCGCAAGGCCAGTGCAATTTGATCGTCCTTCGTATTTCTATGAAGTAATTCTTTACGTAAATGTTGAGCCCCAGACTGAATTCCCATTTCAACAGCATCACAGCCACTTTCTGCTAGAAGTGTTGCCATTTCATCATCAATTGTATTGGGATAAACCCAGGCGAAATAGGGAATTCCAACTTTCTCTTTATAGAGTGGACAAAACTCTTTCAGCCATCTTCTGTCAAAGCTGAAGTCTTCATCATTGAAACGGACATGCTTGATATTATATTTCTCTTTCGCCCACAGAATCTCATCGACGACATATTGAGGACTATGTCTGCGCGCCCATTTTTGAGTTTTGGGAACTTCATCTTTATAAAGTTGCATTGATGTGTTGTTGTCACAAAATGTGCATCGGTAAGGGCAGCCTCTTCCACTCATAGTCGTGTAACCATGATTTAAATAAGGCATGACATCGTAATATAAATCTTTGTCAGGATAAGGAAGAATATCGAGATCCTGGATCAATGGTCGCATTGGATTCAGAAGAATCTGTCCGTTTTTCTTAAAGCCTAATCCTTGGACTTCAGATAGCGATTTTTTTCCTTCAAGCGCTTCAGCTAATTCAAGAAGTGTGATCTCTCCTTCTCCGCGAACAATAAAATCAATGCAATCGTGTTTTAAACAATCCTGAGGATGAAAAGTCGCATGAACATTTCCCAAAACAATTGGCACATCAAAATGCGCTTTGATTTTTTGGGACCAATTCAAGGCCCATTTAAAATCATCCGTTACTACCGGCATCGCAATGAGATCAGGCTTGTGTTCATGGATTTTTTCCAACACTTCATCACTCGTATCAAAAATTTTTGCCAGAAGAGGATATTGAACCCAGGGATTATTGAATAAATTGGGATCATTCACCAGCGCCGTTTCATAACCGGCCCGCTTTAAAAAAGAGGAAAGACATTGAATGCCCCCCATTTCTTGCTGCGGATTTAAAAATAAAACTTTCAAGGCTGTTGATCCTGTTTGTTCTTACTCAAATTTTTTACCAGATAGGCTGCGATAACCAGGATGATAAAAATTGTTAATATACTCTGCTTATCTTGCCATCCTGAAGCTTTCTGTCCTGAAATGAGAGCTCCAATACTGTTTAGTAAAACTACATCAAAAAATACACCGACAGTTGTAGAGATAATATAAGTCAGAAAAGGAATTTTGATAAAGCCCAAAATAATATTTAAGAGTCCGAAAGGCAAAAAAGGGCTTAAACGGACGAGCACTAATGATAAATAATCATATTGTTCAAACTTCACTTGAATTTGTTCGAACTGACTCGAATATTTCCTTTTGATATTTTCAAGCGGAAGCATCCGGCCGATAAAATAACCGGCACAAGCGCTCAGAAACGTAATCACATAAACGATAATACTACCGCGAAAAAAACCGAAGACTGCGCCTGACGTTATGTTTAAAAGAGTGCAGCTTCCAGGAATGCTTAAAGACGAAGAAAGCAAATGCATCAGACAAAAAAGCAAGATTGAACTGTATGGATTTTCAGAGTGAAACTGCTGCAAGTAAGCAAGATTTTTCATCGGCCAGCTGGGAACAGTAAGTCTGCCTTGATTTTCAAGGATAATAGCTCCCATTGCCACGACAGCAACAACTAGCAAAAAATTAATTATATTTTTTTTATTTTTCCACATCGGATGTTTTTTTTAATTTTTCCCTGAAGGACCATTCTTTCATAACTTCTTTTATTGATCCACCTGCGTGTGCCCAGATCAAATTAGTATCTTTCTTTCCATATTCCATCGTTTTCCAGATCGGAGGATTCGTCGACAGGATACGCAACATTGTAAAACTCCAGGAAGCTTTTAAAGCTGCCTTTAACGAAGAATACCTGAATCCTACTGCAATCGTTTCATCAAGGTTCTCAACAAAGTGCCAGGTATGAGGAGGAACATAAAGAACGTCTCCCGGATTCAACACGACTTCAAATCCCCGGGCATATTTAAACAATGGGAATTTTTTCTCATCCGGTGAATCAACATCTATCGGACTTTTTACGTAAGCAGTATTCAGAATTTCCGGATAAAGACAGCAGGAATCTTTTGGAGAGAACAAAGTCCATTTCTTTTTACCGGAAACTTGTACGTACAGATTGCACGGCTGATCTGTATGCAGCAGTGTTTTTTGTCCTGGACCTCCGACGAACATGTAATAAGTCTTGGCAAAAGTCTTACTTCCCTTCATTCTCTGCAGCCAGTTCATATCCAAATCTTTTGCCAGATCATCTTTCTTTTCAAGCAATGGACTAAAGCGCAGATATTTTTTACCACCGGATTTTATATTATCCACAAGCTGCCCAAGCGAGAGAAATTCAAAATCTGCATTTTTATCTCTGGAAGTGAGTCCTTCAGCATTAACAATAAGCAATTCTTCCTGGCCATGCCCTCTCTTTAAAAATTCCAGATTCCATTTTTGACAACAAGGCCAGTTCTTTGCTGCGTTTCTGATCACAACAGGTGTAGAACTGCTGAAATATTTTTCATTAAATTCTTCAGGAGTAATTTCTTCAACAGAATCCAAAACCTCGCGGGATAAAACCGGAGTCTGCTTAAGCTTTTGTTCCAGTCGCTGTAAAAACCGTTTTTTAAAAGGTCGAAAGAGTCCAAAAAGTTTAGGTCCCAGTCCCTGCTCCATGACCATCAGGGTTTGAAATGTGAGACGATCAGAAATCTGAATATATGCATTGTTCTTCATGGAAATTCCTCTCTTGGTATACAATAATGATATGCCAGTTTATTTTTTAAAAACAAACTAAACGTTAAAGGATTTTGCTTTTATGTCCTCAACTTCTCGTAATCTTAATTCGTGCCCCAGGATTATCGTATCCTGTGCAGGTCTTGGAATGGGAAATGCTTCCAGAATGATTGCCATTCTCGAGCAGTTGAATGAGCAGAGCAAAAAAATCGGGTGCCCTATAAAGTTGACTGTTTTAAGCTGGGGGGCTGGTTACACGTTTTTTGAAAAATACAGAGAACAGGCCGAATTTGATTTCGAACTATGCTCACTATTTCCTTATTTTTCCAAGAACGCACTAAGCTTCGTCAAAACGTTTTTCAGGAACACCAAACTTCTTAAGCACAAAATTAAACTACAGGCTCCAGATTTGATTGTCCTTGATTCAGATTATCATTTTCCCGCCTATTTTTTTTACCGCAGACCGATTATCTACATCGGGCAAGCCTATGACGTTTTAAAGAGGGCCAGAACCCTTCGCTATACTCCCGGTCCGTTTAAGGAAAAATTGAATTTCATTTTGAGAGAAAAATTTGATTTTTATTTTCAATCTTTCGTCTCCACCAGGTTGATTGTTCCCTCGTTTGAAAAAGATGCGTTCGAAAAAAAATGTTCACCTGTATCACTCATCGTGAGGAAGGAATTCAAAAAACAAAAGGGAGAAAGCGAGTCTCAAAATTTACTGATTCTTCTCAGTGGCTCAACAATTGAAAGTGAGCCATTCCGGAAAATAAGTAAAAAATATTCCACTGAAATCATTTCCCCTTCCACTGAAAAACCGCTGCATATTTCAGATGCATCGGACATTGATTCTCACCAGTATATTTTTACTCAAGGGGGCTTAACTTCCATTTCCGAAGTCATTGCGAGAAAAAAACCAATGATTGTTTTCCCAATGAAAAATCACCCCGAACAACTTCTAAATGCTCAGTCGATTGAAAAATTAGGATTGGGTCTAACCGGAACAATGGAAGATCTGGAAAATATTCCGGCCTTAATTGAGAAGCTAAATCAGATACAACCGTCGCAAATGGATTGTAATGGAGCTGAAGAAAGCGCGGAAATTATTTTAAGTTATCTTAACCCTTTTCAAAAAGAAGAGCGGTGCTGAGAAGAGTGACACGCTTAACATCAGTTAATTTAAATCCAAACTTGCAGAACAACTGTTTATAGTCACTGACAGATCTTATAAACGTTTCACACTGTTGGATTGAATGATGAAAACGATAGCACTCACCAAAAACCCCATCAGCAGGGATGAGCAACACACATTTTCCACCGGGAGAAAGAACGCGTGAAATTGCCTTTACAGACAATTCAGGGTTTTCAATAAACTCAAAAACACCGGCCGCGATAGCATTGTCATATGGCCCTAAAGTGTCAATTTCCTCCAACGGAATATTGAATCCGTTGATCCCGTTTTTCTTCAACACGTTGATCATTTCAGGTGCGGAATCAACCCCTGTGCAATCTAGAGAAAACTTGTCTCTGAAATGAAGTGAATAGAAGCCCGGACCTGACCCTAGATCAATTAAAGAAGATCCTTTTGTAGGCGAAAGAAGAGTCTCAATGGCGAATACTTCTTTTTTTCTGAATTGTCGCCACGGCCAGCGATTGCTATCACCAAGATAACTTCCGGCCCTTTCATTGAAATAAGCTATTATCTTTTTGCCCACACCAGAGCTCCAGGATCAAAAAAGCTGGCAGTTTTTAGATATTCCCCTTTATAGTTGGCAGCATTGAGAAGCTTATCGATTTCTTGAATGGTATAAGTTCTCGCTTTATAGCTGCTTTGCTTGTCCCCTTGAAATTTCTTATCAATGAAAAGGCGGTAAAAGCGGTAAGGACTATAGCGTGAAACGGCCTTACTTTCGGTAAAAGAGAAACAAATATTTTTGGTCTTTAGTTTTTTGAGAAGATTTTTTAATTCATCCAGAGTCAGCCAATCCGTTAACCCCAGGAAAACGACGAGGTCATATTCCCCAAACTCAATAGTGGAAACATCTCCAGCCTCAAAAGTTACATGTGAAATTTTATTCTTATTTTTTGCAAGCTCAACGGCATTAGGGGCAATATCTATTCCCAGATAAGCTTTGCACTTTTTGCCAATTCGTCTTGCCAGATAACCGCTGCCGCAACCGAGTTCCAAGATCGTCCAATCAGAAGTCGGTTTCGCCAGAATGATGTTTGAAGAAGTAATTAAACGCCGGCGAATGGTCCAGGAAAAAGGATAAAACACGAGCCATTTGGAATAGCGCCACTGCTCCCATTTTAAGATTTTTCTCTCCCAAAAACTGAGAGCTTCGTTGGATTTGCTCACTCTAAATAATCCTCAATCCGTTTCAATTCAAATAAGCGATGTTCCTGAAGCATATCATCCATTCCACACTCGGCAAAATCATTAAAACGCGCCGGGTGAACAAGCACAGTATTAAACTTCTCAATTTTCTTCTTCAGCGAATCTTTGCTCATAAGATCTTCGGGAAGAAGATATCCGCAGGGTAATATTTCAAATTCGTTTTTTTTATTCCGGAAAGTGAATGTTTTAAACCAAAGACTTTGGAAAAAACTTGGATGGTGTTTTGGGTCTCTCATAATTCTGATTGATTTAATCCCGTTCGCTTTTAAATCACTCTGAATGCTTTTAAACACAAAAGGCAGCAAGTGAATGTGATGGTGACCGTCCAGCCCTGTAACGGGGATTTTCAACTCCCTCAGAATCTTTATCTGCTCTCTAAATTCTGCCTTTATTTCTGCGGAAGAAAACTGACCGGCCAGTCCTCTGATTAAAAAAGGCAGGAAAGGATAAAACGACTCAGTCTTGTCAATCAATGTTGAGACCTGAGTCACAGGGCGACCGTAGGTCAAATTGAAATGAATATTGAAACGCACACCATCTTTTTGATAACTCAGAAGTTCATCCAGACCATGCTGGAGATAGCTGGAATTAGCACTAGCTGAAACAGAGAATAGTTTTCTCCGTCTAGCTAACTCAAGAATTCCCTCGTTGATTCCAGGTGAGAATCCCCAATCATCTGCTGAAAAAATTTTTTGATTTAAATTGCTCATCTCTTTTCTACTGCTCGGGAAGCATTCCTTGACAATTCTGACGTCAGCCATAAAACTAAATTATCTAACAAATTCAGGGGAGAATCATGGGCTTTTTTTACTGCTTGGTTCTAATTTCCAGCCTCATTTCAACCAATGCATTTTCACAATCAAAGCAAAACTTTGTCACTAAGCCTGTTATACAGTATCCCGACACAGATTTTTTTTCAAAACATTATCGTGAACATTTTCTCGAGAAAGACCAGTACTTTGGCAAAGACGAGATGAATGGAATTTCTTACAGTGACTTTGTTCGTGACTTTGATAAATTGACGATGATTACCATCAAATACCGCAACGACAGCAATGAGTTGAGAATTGTGTATGGAAATGATCAAGCCGTTAAAGGAATTCGTCATCCTGAGCACAAATTCGAAACTGGTGCGATGATTTACAAACTAGCCTATCCTTCCATCTCTGATCCTTTATTTATTTCTTCCAAAACTCCTGGTCACGGATACGTTCGTTATCAGGCGATGAAATACGATCCTACAAAATACAGTACAGGCTGGGGCTATGCCATTTTTGGGAATGATGGAAAAACATTTCCCGGTAACCCAAAAGAAACAATGGACACCTGTGTTGCCTGCCATGATCTGGCCAAAGAACGCAATTATGTTTTTTCAGTCATGATGGAAAATCCTGACCCAAGAAAAAAGGTACCGCAGGATAGAGAAATTTTTCAGAATACTTTTTCCTGGGAACCAGTCGGAAAAAATCCTGACATCATTACCGGACAGAAAATAAGATCAGCTAATAAGAATATTTCTTTTGAAACGGTAAGCGCTTCCGTTATTCCTGAAACAATTAAAAACTTTATTATGCAAAAATCAATCTCTGCCAATAAGTTGACGGGAAATATTTTAAAGAAGCCGTTTGTTGCATTTATGCCTGAGATTGTTCCTCTCTTAATCAATAAGACTCTAGAAAACAGTTATCCAAGCTTCGGTGTTGTGAATAAAATTAAAACTTTTTTTGTCTTCACTTATATCGGCTCTGCCGATGAAAGCTGTCAGCCTGGTAAGACAAACTTGTACTACGGAGTTGGATACTACCGATTTGGAGGAGCAGTTAATCTTCTTCTTAACAAAAAATGCTTCTCCAACGAAGACAAAAACAGCTTCAGATCAAACTGATACATTTGCAGGCTAAAGTGACGAAAAAAAATAATATCATCTTATTGTTCTGGCTTTTATTGGCAGTGGGAATCCTGTTCTTAATCTGTAACGATCCTTTTACTCTGTTTCACAAAACGATTTTTTACATTTTTCAGGAAAGAGATTTTGACCGGGCTCAGAAAATCATGGCGGGGAAAGCAGTGCTCTTTGGCCCTGAAATGACCGGAGGAGGTTATCTTCCAGGACCGTTGTATTATCTTCTTCTGAGTGTGGCTCTTTCGATCAAGTCAAGCTGGATCAGTGCCTGGTTCATGGAATTTATTCTGGTCATCATCGCGGCAGTAAGCGGAGCGGTTTTTTTCCAGAAAAGATTTTCAACATTAATGGCTCTTTTATGGATCGTTCTTTTTACGTCGGCCAGATTCACTTCTTTTTTCATCGGACTTTTCCTGAACGTCAGTTCAATGTTCCCTTTCGTTGTAGGTGCTTTGATTTGCATTCATCAATTGTTGGATAAAAAAGAGAATATCAACAGGAACAAATACTTTTATCTGTGTTGTCTGATTATAGGTGTTGGAATCCAGTTCCATTTTTCTTTAATTACTCTTTTCTTTGCCCTGCTCATGCTAATGATTTTCAACAAATTTTTTCAAATAGACCGATTGCCTTTCAGGACAATGCTTTTGGGTTTTGTTCTATTGCTGCTACCTTCGGTTCCTTATATCATCTGGAATTTGTCAGCTAAGTTCGGGCATCCTTTTGGAGAGCAGGGCTTTTATAACGGCAAAAGCGATGAAGCTGTCACCAGCATTCTCTATTTACTGAAAGTTGGTCTTGCGGCCCCTTGGAATAAAATTCTTAAGGCCTGGATTAATAAATTTCTTTTCTCTGTGCCTTTTGCATTTCTGGTGATCCTGCTTTCAATCTTTTTAACGAGACTGATTGACAAAAAAAATGAGATTGTGACAAATGGATACCCATTGCGCGCCTTAATCTTCGTTGTTTTTGGTGCCTCTATTCCTCACTTAAACTGGTATTTCTCAACCCAGGCCATGCGTTATTCAATGCCTTTTTACCTGGCCCTCATTTTTTTCACCTTGATACTATTTCATTCAGTTCTCACATCAGAAAAAAACAGAAAAATTTTTAACAGCATTGGACTGTTGGTTCAAGGTGGACTACTGCTGGCCCTTTACTTCATTCCAGACGCGGAGTTAAAAGAATTCCTGACAGCTTCAATTCTTGCCTGTGCCGTCATATTTGGTGTTCATCTATTTCTGAATAAGCGAGTCCACAAAAAAACAGAAATGAGTTCCTTAATCAGCATCGGTTTGCTGATTACTCTCACTCTTACTCAAAAACATCTTATCTACAATACGATAGGCACTGACGGATATATGCCCAATAGCGGTGACTGGAAACAAACCTGGAAAATCATTTATTCCAAAACCGGATGGAGTTATGACGAGGCAAGAAGAAAAATCTACTACATTGGTCATCACGTAAATCAGGCCCCTGAACTTTTTCTTATGGGCTATGAAAATGAAATCAAGAAGACGATGGTAGATAAAACTAATGTTCCGGATGGTTTTTTTGTTTCAAATAGATTTCGTGCTGATGGCAATTCCATAAAGAAAGTCCGGCCAACTCCTTTGAAATGGCTCCTGAAACAAAATCTTCAGCAGAACATAGCCGCCGCTCTGAAAAACGGTGATATCCGCCTTGGTGATAATTTATCTCCCGTAAATATGATTGTCCCTTATTGGATTGAAAACCATGAAGGGTTGCCAAACAATCTGCATAATTCTGGAGAAGGCTATCATATGTCCAGTGATGATATTCAACTGACGCAGATTGAAGGTCCGGAAGGTACAAAGAAGATTAGTGAAAATGAATTTCTTTTCAAATGGAATGAAAGCCCTGATCAACACCCTTATTGTTCAACCGGCGCGCTGATAAAATTAAAAAACGAGAGCAAAGGCAACTACTCCATTGATTTAAAAATAATCGGTGGAACCATTTCACAAATAAGTCCTTGGGTGAGTCCAAACTGGACACAGGCCTGGATTAATCCCTATCTTGAAATTGTCTGCGATCAAAACTCTCAGAACATTTTAATTACAGACTCAATTGGCTTTAGAAGAGACTATTCACATTTTAAATGGACTCCATTTTTTTCAGGTAACAATTCTCTGGTCGGTCCAATGGAAAAAACAGTGCATTTTAGTTGCAAGGGAAAAATTGAATCCATTAAGCTCGGAAGAGAAAAATCCTTGGTCGAAATGATTACTTTCGTGAAGACACTTCCTTCCAAAGAACTGACTCTTGCACTTTAATCTTTAGGTAATAAAAAATGCGTAACTCACTTCTCATCATTTTAGTTTTTCTTTTTTTGTTCGTTAACGTCGCAACCTCTGCTGAAAAAAAGAATATCAGCTGTAAGAATTGCAATCTTATTATAATTTCGTTAACCAGCACCAGAAAAGCCAACATGAGTGCCTTTGGTTACAACAGGAAAACCACACCAAACATCGATTCGTTTTTCGCCAATTCCTTTTTTTTCAACAATGCCTTCGCTCCTGCTTCATTAACTTTTACTGATGCCATATCTCTTTTTTATTCACTCTCCCCTAACATTCATAAAGCCTTTATTCGAAAGCAAAAACAACGGATGTCGGGCTTTTTGCAGAAATATAATTCCCTGACTGACATCCTTACCAGTAATGGCTACAAAACAGCAGCATTTGTCAGCGATGAAGATTACGAATACAGCTGGGGAATCGGTCGAACTTTTAAATACTATTTTGACCGCTCTTATTATGCTGAAAACGGAATTGTCTTCCGTCCCTTCACCTATTCGGTTGGGACAAAAAATCTGGTCCCGCTTGCAACAAAGTGGTTAGAGACTAATCATAAAAATAAATTTTTTCTTTTTTTACAGGGCTACGATATGCATTGCCCTTTTTCTCCAATGGGGAATTTTGAAAAAATGTTCGAAATGCCTCACTCCGCAGACATCCCCTTTACAAAAGAATGTTTCATGACAAAACGCGGACCTGAATTCGAAATGGTCAAAGGAGAACGCAAACAGGTCTTGAAAAGCTTTTTCTCTTACCTGAAGAAAAAAGAAGTGAAATATTATTTTGATAAGAAAGACAGGGATTATCTTGTTTCCCGTTACGACGCTGAACTGGCACAGGCTGATTTTAATCTCAGCGCTCTTTTCGAAAAAATCAAAAGTCTAAAACTCGACAAAAATTCGGTTATAGTTTTTCTCTCTGAACATGGGGACTATCTCGGAGAAAATGGGTATTTCATGAAGCCTTCTCCGAATGCCCTGGGAAACCTTCATCGAGCTAATTTAAATTTCCCACTGATTATCAAGGTGCCAAACCTGAACAATAAAGTCGTGCAAAACCAAATTGTCCAGACGATCGATGTGGCCCCAACGCTTCTCGATTTTCTTGAACTTTCCCCGGACAAAAAAATGCAGGGAAAATCACTAAAAGAAGTTCTTTTTTCTCAGAAAGAAATTAATGATTTTTCTTATGGTTATTCTAAAAGATATGACCTGGCCAATAACGATAAATTCGTAGGAATTTTCGAACTCGAAACTTTACAGAACAAGGATTGGAAGATTAACACCGAGCAAGAGTTTAGAGAGCCATTGTTGCTTGTTGAGAAGCCTCAATTTTATTTATATAATCTAAAGAAGGATCCCGAAGAAAAAGTTAACCTTGCTGACCGCGAGCCTAAAGTGCTGGCTCAATTAAAGGCGAAACTCGAAGAAAAAAGAAAGCATTATTCTGCACTCTAAAGGAATTTATGAAATTAAAAATTTTTATCCTTGTTGTTGTCTCGGCCATTGTTGCTGGATCGGGTTTTTACTTCTACAAAGCAACACGCTCGCAAGATAAAAAAGTTCTGCTTACGACTGCAAAAGGGGGTGTAGGAAACTTTGCCTTACTAGATCACACCGGAACATTTCATGAACTTCGCCGTTACGCTGATTCGTCGGCCATAGTTATTATTAGTCAGGGAAATGACTGTCCCATAATTCAAAAATATTCTGCTGTAATAAACGACTTGAAGAAAAAATTTGTTCCTAAAAATATAACGTTTTTTTTACTCAATGCTAATAGACAGGATTCACGCGATGACATCGCAAAAGAAATTAAAAATTACGGTTTTGATCTTCCCGTTTTGATGGATCCTTCACAGTTGGTCGCTGAGTCTCTGGGCATTACCAGAACTGCAGAGGCTGTGGTTATTGATCCAAAGGATTGGAAGATCATTTACAGAGGAGCAATCAGCGACCGTATGGAATACGGTATGGATAAATTGAAATCCAAAAATAATTACCTTGAAGAACTGCTCACTGCTTTCCTTCAGAAAAAACCATACGAAAAAGAAATCGCTGCTGCTAAAGGATGTTTAATAACTTTCGCCAAACCTGAGATTTCGTACGACCGTAACATCGCTCCGGTTATTTCTCAGAAATGTTTATCGTGCCATTCAGATAAAGGAAAATTTCCTCCTTACTTCAGCAATCATGAGAAACTAAAAAACTGGGCTGAGATGGCAAAAGAAACAATCATGACAGACAGAATGCCTCCAGGAAGTGTCGATACATATTATGGTGAATACAAAAGAAATTTTGCGCTTACTCCTGAAGAAAAAAGAAATTTAATAAAATGGATTGATGCCGGAGCTCCAAAAGATGTAGAGACTGATCCAATTGCAGGCTTTGAAATCAACAAACCGGACAAAACTCATAAGCTCCATGTTATTTATGAAGCAGGTATGCAGGCTGAAAAAGAAATTGCTCCTGAAGGAGAAAATGAATATCAATATTTTCAAATTTCAGGTCCATTGCCATACGACATGTGGGTTAAAGGTCTTCATGTGACTTCAACGAACCCTAGAATTCTTCACCACATGTCAGTCCTTGCCACATCAAAACCGCTAAGCTTTTACGAAGATTATCAACGCAAGAATCATCCTTTTGATGAAAACGAGCGCAAAAAAAATAAAGACGGAAGTTTACCTTTAATTACCAAAACATCAATTTACGAATACGAAGCAAACAATGTCGGCCGTGAGATTCCACGTTTTCAAGCCTGGGCTGCCGGAAAAGGCCAGCCTGTCTTTCTTCCGCCAGGAACAGTTACCTTTTTTCCTAAGGGCTACCACCTCATATTGGAATCACACTATATGGGTACAGGAAAAGTTGAAAAAGAGAAAACGACTGTTCAATTTCTTGGCTTCCGAAGAAAACCTGAACAATTGAAGCAGATTCACACTCAGACAATTGTGAATTTAAATTTTTCAATTCCTCCGATGGTCAGGGATCATGTAATCGAAACACCGACGTGGAAGCCTAAAAAAGATATTCATATTCTGAGTTTTCTTGCTCATCTTCACGTCAGAGGTAAATCTGCAAAAGTGGTGAAGGTCGACTCCAATGGGAACAACGGTGAAACTGTTTTATCTATTCCCAATTTTTATTATGGATGGCAGACCGGAACTCCTTTAATTCCAGTTGAATCAATCCCGGTAAAGGCTAATTCAACAACCTTTAAGGGTATTTGCCATTATGACAACTCTCCTCAAAACCCGAATAATCCTGATCCGAAAAAGACAGTTTATTACGGGCAGAGACATGACACAGCTGAAATGTGCCATTTTCATTTTAACTTCACAGTAGACTCAGAATGAAAATACTTCCCTTCATTTTATTTCTGCTCACTTTCCCGGCCTGGTCTGCCTACAAGGGAAAGCTGATTGATGCCGTTACTCAATGGCCTGCAGATAAATATAAGATTGAAGATCTGAGTAAAAAAATATCAAATGCCGGTGTTTCTAAAGCAGGAATTTGTATTACCTCTTTCAATATCTCTAAAGAGACGGCTTTAAAAACATCGAAAGCTATTGATCAGCACACAATATTTTTTAAAGGTTCGCCTAAATACTTCCACTTTGCTTCGTCACTCACAAATGCAAAGGTCGACGAGCTGATGATCGAAGCCAAGAATAATCGTTACACTTTCTTCTCCGAAATCATGTATCGTCACGCAGATAAAAAGCAGGGACTGAAAACAGACGCTGGTGAAAGATCCATAGATCCTCTTTCACCGCAGTCACTTTATTTAATGACAAAAATTTCACAAAATTTTCCCGCTCTGCCTGTTTTCATTCATTGGGAGTTTTACAAATGGCAAAACGATTATCCTAAATTCAGTCAGCTCTTCAAAAAATACCCTGAATTAAAATTTGTCATCAATCATCTTGGGTTTGGTGAAAGATCTCAGGTTGAGCAGCTCATTAAAGAAAACCCCAATGTCTATTTCACCATTTCAAAAAGAAATTCGAAATTTGAATATTTTAAAAATGCCGAAACTTTCCAGGGTTCCCCCCTACTAGATAAGAAAAAGACATTAGCTCCTGAATGGAAAATTCTTTTTGAAAAATACCCGGAGCGCTTTATTTTCGCTACGGACTCTCATAAAGATTACATGTGGGATGTTTACTCCAACACCGTTGAGGATTATCGCGGTCTGCTGGGTCAGCTGCCGGCCAACGTGGCAGAAGCAATTGCTTATAAGAATTCAGAAATTCTTTTTAAAGTTTTAAATTAAGCTGCGGATAAAGTTCCTTCGCCACTTCCAGTACAATTGAATTGTCGTAACATTTATCAACTGGAAAAGTGTGTTCTATAAATTTATGTCTGGCGAACATTTCCATCGCTTGCTGAGTGAGATCCTTCCTCATAATAGGAATGAGAGGATATTGTGGAAGATTCATGCCTTTATAATCCATTTCAAGCTCGTACAGAGAAATCTGATAGGTTTTCTGATCAGGCATTTTTGCATTCTTTTTTCTGACCTCATCCGGGAGATTGTGTTCAAAGGCAATTCGTTTCATATAGCCGCGGACAAATCTCTTAATGATTTCACGGTTTTTCTCAAAATAGTCCCGTCTGACTACGGCAATGGCCTGACTGATATTTGGATTTACCCAATCCAGTTTCCTATATGTATAAAGATATCCATTAATCTCATCGTTTCTGACCATCATGAGATGGTGATAAGCACCCTGAATTTTTCCACTAACAATAGCTTTGGTAATTTTATCGTCGTCAATTCCGGAAATGATTTTGACTTTGCTTAAATCGACGCCTTCCTGATAGAGAAATTCTTTTAAAAAGATATCATCGCCACCGCTTGATCGACGTGTACCCCAGACAATTTTCTCCAGATCTTTAGGGCCATTAATCTTAATGCCCTTTTTAATAACGATACTGTGACCACCTTTTGATTCTTCGTCTGAGCCCAGCTGTGCTATCGCTACAATCGGAACATCTTCCGCACAGGACTTCATAAAAGCGGCTTCGCCGATAAAGGACATATCTACTTTTTTCGACATCAACAAATCGACTAATTCCAGGCCCGTTGCTTTTCCGGCCCTTCTCCCAAGAAACGTTGTCTCATCTCCGTTACGGTCATACTTTTCCCATTTTGAGGAACGCAGCTCCTTAGTAAAGAAGTAAGCAGTCAGCTTCTCTCTTTCAAAGTAATCATTTACCAGCGCGCGATAAAGCAGCATGGTTCTGCCACCGTGGAAATAACCGACGTTTAAAACAGGATTTTCTTCCGTCTTTCTTAAGAAGATGACAAAAGGAAGTGCCAGCAGAATAAAAATCGCAATTAATTTCTTTTTCTTCATTCGTTTTCCGGGCTGCACAGGTGAAGCATTTTATTTTTTAATTGAGCCGTAGCGACTCGGTCGATATTTTCTTCCAGGTAGGTCGCAATGTCCGGATTGTTATCATAGACATTATTTTTTTCACCGGGATCTGTGACAAGGTGATAAAGAAACTTCTGATCGTTTCTTAAGTTCTCAACAAACTTCCATTCATTTTTATATCTAAGCGATTTAATGTTATTGGCACAGTTTCGGGAATAAATCAGTGGATGATTATTGTGCTTGTTTATGTAATCCTCAAAATTATCCTTATTAAGCTCTCCTGACATGATTTTACGAACGATGTCTGCAATTCCTTTTTGATAAAACTGCAGCTTGATCCTGCTGCCATTTTTTTGCCCAGGAAACTTAATAAAAAGCGGAAATTTGATCATATCATCAAATACTGTTTCTCCATGAACCATAAAGCCGTGCCCAAGAAATGCTTCACCATGATCGCCGGTGTAAATGATAACCGTATTATCCTGGAGTTCTTTATCTCCATACAAGTTGAGCATTCCCTGAATGCTTTTGGCGTAAACGTTAATGACATTGTCATACGTTTCCTTAATAACCGCTAAATCCTTTTCAAAGAATTTGGACTTCTGCCAGGCTGATAAAATCTGAGGATTATTCAACAGGCCCACAAAAGTCGGCGAGATTGCATTTTCTAAAAGTTCATCAGCAATCTTTTTATCGAGTTTAAGAATTTTAATGACTGCCTTGGTAAGCTTTTTACTTCTTTCCACAACGTAAAAACTAAATGGAATTCTCTCGGGATAGTTTTCCATTTTTTCACGATAATCCTGAATATATTGTTGAGAGTCTTCACTAATCAGTTTTGTCGCATCGGAATTCAGCTTGAACGAGCCCTTCAGGTATGGAAGATGCACGACTTTATTGTGGACTTCAACGATGAAGGGCCAGTTCTTTCTGTCCTTGAGTTTGCTCTCGACTTCGTTCAAATCTTCGCGATAGTTAGTAGGCGCATTTCGCGTTGAACGTTCGAAATTTGGAATGCGCATGTAATATTCCGGAACATTCTCGCCTCTTATGTGCTGCCAATCCAATTCACCATCCGACCATGGACGGCCAATTGCGCGATAGCCGTGCTCCTTATAGTAGGAGGCTGGAATTCTGGAAAGAAACCCTGAAACATTTGACCAAGACATATCGGTAACAGCATTCTCAAAAACAAAAGCATGCTCAGCGACTTTATCAATCGGTCTGGTGTGCTTTACCTCGCGGTTATAAAAACCCAATCGGCTTGGGCTTAAAGAACATGTACTCAAAACCAAAACATTTAAACGTTTAGGCTTTGTTTTTCGGTATGCTACAACTCCGGTCAAAAAACCAAGAATCGCAACAGTGATAATTAATATTTTAGACCGTTTTATCATAAGGCCTTAAGGTTTTTATAAAAGGCTGTGCTCAACGATTCACAATTGCTGGAAGGATCACCGATAATTTTTAATTTTAAGGATTGTTTAGTTGGTTCATTGTAGGAATAGGATGTGCATGCTTTATGCTTTTTCAAACTCATTTCGCAAACACCGTAATTAAAATCTTTATCAATAAAACTTTCAATTAAAGTGATTTTTCTCGATCCTGCTACAAAGTCTTTTTTCATTTTAGGCTTGAAGTGTTCAGAGCATTTAGCGGTGTTGGTAATTTCTCCGGCATAAGGAGTTGGTTGATCGCTGTAACTTAAGAGAATAATTCCTATAGAGTTCTTCTGATCTTTTTCAAATTCAGCCTGAGTCACGGGAGAGACAAATTCCATTTCATAAATTTCTTTTGCTTTCTGAAGTTTAATAGTTGTGAATGTTTTCACTGAACCTTTACGCTGCAGACTTTTAATTACGGTTGCACCAGCGAGTGAGTCATTGCTTAAATTTACAGCCTTAAAGGCTTCCTCGACAGTTGCAGCTTGTATTTGAAAGACTGATAACAGAACCAGTAAAAAAAACTTCATTTTTTCCTCAATTTAAAAAGATGATAAAAGAATAGCTGAGAGGGAAATAAAGGTCAAAGTTGTCCTGGTTCCAGCTGGGTTTTATAAGTGCTGACACTTATGTCAATGTTCTGGTAATTTTTGAAATTGTTCTTTAAAAAGTCTTCCGGTGTTTCAGGTTTGTCTGCCTGATAGAAATACTCGACGATCAGGAGTTGTGAAGCAGAAGGATTCTTATAAAACGCCATAGCGGTTTTATAGGTATATCCGTCACTATCACAGATGCTGAGCGCGAGGCGGGAATTGGAAAACAACTTAAGGAAACTCAGATTATTATTTTTAACAATTACCGGACGAAATTGATGCCCACAGTTCGTAGCCTCGGTTATTTGTCCTGGGTAAGGCGCCATTGTAAATTCATATTGAGTCGCCACTAATAAAATAGCCTTTTTTACCTCTTCCTCTATTGAATTTTTATCAGCAAGACTCTTTACGCTGATTTTGATGATTCTATGATTAGATGAATCTTCTGCGCGAATGACCGGTTGAAGTGATGAAATGTTCTTCAGCTCAAATGAATCGCTCAGCTTCAGCTGAATGTTATTTGCTTCAAAATATTTATTCAATTCAGTTTTTTTCTGTGAACAGGAAACATTGAAAAGGAGTGCGAAAACGAAGATCAGTTTATTCATTTTGAAGGCCGGTATTGATAAATGGTTCCCTGCAAAGTTTTTAGAAATTTAATTATTTCTTTCTTTTCCACAGTGGTCATTTTAATAAAATTATTTTTTAAGGCATTGCCGTCTTGATCAACCATTTGACAGCCCTGATAAAAACTCATCACTGCATTTAAATCCGGAAGTTTTCCGTTGTGGAAGTAAGGAGCCGTATCGACTAAATTTCTTAAGGTAGGCACTTTATAGAGCCTGATGTAGTTTGGGTCTTTGTTTACGTAAGCTCCTTCGCGCAGACATCGTTCAGCCAATTTTTCATTGGTAAAGTTGAATCCTGAATGGCAGGAAACACATTTAAATTTGTCATTGAATAAATGCATCCCTCTTTTTTCTTCTGCGGATAAGGATTTCGTATTTCCCAGCATAAACAGGTCATATCTTGATCCCGCTGCAAAGTTAGACGAAACAAATTGCGCCAATGCTTCTGAAACGTTTTCCACGGTCGGCTTTTCCCCAAATACATTTTGAAAATTTTTTATGTATTCAGGCTGCGAGCTGAGACGACTAAGAACTTCATCAGGAGTATTGGCCATTTCGGAATGGTTTTGTATCGGCATCCAGATCTGGTCTTTTAATGTGGGAGCTCTTCCGTCCCACATCTGTGATTTTGAAAAATAACGATTTATTAGAGCAGGTGTATTCCTGAAGCCTATTTCCTGGTCTCCAAAATCAACGTCATTAGTTGAGGCAAAAGACAACCCCGGAACATGACAAGACGAACAGGAAAGATGTCTGGATTTTGATAAAATCACATCAGAAAAAAGTTTTTCCCCCAGCATGATTTTTTGAACTTCAAAAGATTTTAAATCAACGGAAGGTATTTCTTTGGGAAGTTCACCGACCTTTACAACTGGAGCTGCAAAGGCCGCATTCAGAATAAATAAAAGATAAAAAACTTTGTGCATTACTCTAATTTTTTAATCTTCACAAAATCGATTGGTAGCTTTTTCTCAATGAAATGTTCGTTGAGCAGATCTTTTTGGAAAGAACTATAAACTTCTTCTACTTTTTGAGCTGTGATATCTGCTTTTAGCCCTTCAACGTTGAATTCTTCTACATAAAAAAACGGCGGCATAATTTTCATGATCTCAGCTGCTTTTTCAATCTGAACCGCAGAGACATTGTATGTTTTGTAAGCTTCTTGCTTAACCGAAGCACTTTTTTGAAGAGCATAAATAATCTCTTCAGGATTTTTCAAAGAAATTTCAGAAGCTTTTTTATAAGCAGTCAAAAAATCTCTAAGAAGTTTTTTATTCTCTGCTTTTTGCATAAAATCTTTGCTGGTAGCAAGAGAGTAACTAGGAACTATATTTTTATAAAATTTGTGAAAAATTCCTTCTTCCAGAACTTTGACTGACCCCTTGGCCAAAAGCAACGGTGCCGTTGGATTGTAAACAATCGCCGCATCCACTTTTTTATCCTGAAGATTTTTTTCAAGGTCTGCGATTTTCACAAACTTCATTTCCACGTCGCTTGGTTTTAATCCTACAGAATTCAAAATTTCCTTCATTGCAAAGTAAGTTGAAAATCTGCCAAATCGAATTTTCTTTCCTTTGAGTTGCTTCAAATCTTTAATATTGGAACTCGCTGGCACGAGAAGATTCGTGTCGTAATTCAACCCATAAAAATAGCTGAGTAAAAAATCAATTTTCTCACTTTCTTTTGAGAAGAAGACAACTTCACCAGAAATTGAAATCAAATCACAGTTTCCAGAGATAAGCTGATTAATAACTTGAGCATCCTGAGCTTCGTATCCGCGAAAATATTTGGCCATGGATTTATCTTTACCGAGATTCATTCCGGCCAATTCTTTTTCCGCCAGCGGATGTTCACGCATTAGCATTTGAATAGGTTTTAAACTTAATTGAATGCCCAGATTTTTAAGATAGTTTTTTTCAGAGGCAACAACTGCTGTAGCCGTGACAATATCTTCATTAAGGGTCGTATAGCAAAGTCTGAGATTTCTCATCTCTGATGCCATAGCTGGAGACGACATTATTAACAGCGAAGCCAAACCTAAAATTACTTTGCTCAAAGTTCACTCCTATGCCACTTGGCTTGGCCAAGGACCTTATTTCAATTTATAGTTAAGTACATGTTAAACCCATTTGCCATTTTTTTCACCAAAAAGGCCAAAATCTCATTAGCGATTTTCATTTTCTTTTTGTTATCGATTGGTTTTGCCAGAGTGATCATTAAAAACTATTACCGCCCGACTGCAAGACAATTTGCCACACTGGGACATATTCAAAAGGTTCGCACCCTTCAAAAAATTGACTACCTGATCATTGGAGATTCCACCGGACTTCACTCGTTGGTGCCAAAGCAAATCAGTCCGGACACTTATTCAATTTGTGTCTCGGGTGCTTCTCTATTGGATTCTTACAGAATTCTCAGTCAAATGGATCTTTCTCATGTGAAAAAGGGAATTATTCTCAGCAATTCCTTTAATGAACAACTCCACTATGGCGAAGATTTCTGGCAGCGTTTTGTTCTCACAGGTACATATTCGTTTTCAGAATTACAGAGCATTTATGATGAAGGTGAACAAAATAATATTTTTCCCGTTACTAAATATTCGCGTTTCAATTTCCTTTCAACTGCTTTTCTGACCAGATACTTCCTCAATAACACCATCGTACACGCGTTGGCCGATTACATGCGCTCGGGTCACTGGAACACTGACTACCTGCAAAGGTACCAAAAAGCCTTGAATGAAAATAATGGCTATGTTTCGCTTGAAGAATCTTCACCCAATTTCAAGCTTAGTGAAGAACGGTTTTTTGCCCACACGAAGGATTATCAATATACTTTTGCAATGAATAGAACTGATAACTATTACCTGACGAAGATATTACACTTAGCTGTTCAAGCCAGATTGCCTCTAATTATGGTCAGTACGCCGCTGGTAAGTGGTGCCTCTATCCCTTCCAGTGCTGTCTATAAGTCGTCATTTGAAAAATATTTTTCTGAGTTTGCCGGCCAGCATCCCCGGTCTTTTGCACTGATATCGGTTAATATGTCTTTACCACGAGCGTATTACTTTGATTTCAGTCATCCCCGGTCAGAAGGGGCCAACGCTATTACCAGGGAATTTCTAAGAGTCCTTGAAGAACAAAACAAAACTATAGTAAAATAAATAAAATAAACTTCATGAGGACTTCAAATGAAACGCCTTATCCTTCTTTCATTTTTCGCAGTAATTTCACTTTCAGCTTTTTCTTCTGAGACCATCAAAACTCACAAAATAAAATGGGTCCTTGCCCATGAGCCAATTGATCTTTTCAAAGAAGCAGCCAGAGTTTTCTCTGAAGACGTCACAAAGAAAACAAACGGACGAATTACTTTCGAAATTCTTTCGTTGAATGAATATGCTGACAAATACAATCAATCAAAAAAAATAAGCTACGATGATTTTGTAAAACGAATTCAAGACGGTTCAGTTGAAATGAGCCAGACCTATACGACAAACCTCGGTAAACTCAGCAGCTCTTTATACGTTTTGGATTTGCCGTTCCTGTTTAGAAATCATGACCACGCAAAAAAAGTTCTGGAAGGTAAAGTAGGCGAACAACTTTTGAGCTCGCTATCTACGGCTAACCTCCACGGACTCGCTTTCACTTACAGTGGTGGATACAGAGTTATTCCCGGTACAAAAAAGATTACTCGTGTAGAAGATTTCAAAGGAATGAAAGTAAGAACTTCATCGAGCCCGATTGCCCAGGACACTTTCAAACTATTGGGAGCTGACGCTGTTCCGATGGCCCTTGAAGATATTGAGGACGGAATCAAAAGTAAAAAAATCGATGAAGCAGAATCTACCTATGCAAGATACTATGCTCAAGGGCAGAATCAGGTTGCTAAAATCGTCAATGAAACAAACCACAGCTTGTTTCTCACTTCGATTATTATGAATGAAAATTTCTATGCTTCACTAGACAGCGCTGATCAAATAATTATCAAAGACGCCGCAATCAAAGCAGCCCGCATAGAACGCGACCATTCAATTAAAGCTGGCGAAGAAACTAAAAAACAGTGCGCGAAAGAAGGAATTGAAATCGTCACGATGGACAAGAAAGAGCAGGAAAAATTGAAAAAAGCTCTTCAACCGATTTACAAAAAATATTCTCCAATGCTCTCTCCAGAGCTTATTTCAAGCATTCAAAAACAATAATTAATTTGAGCGTACGATCGGAAGAAAATCTTTCAGGTTTTGAATTTCCAGTACGCTCATAATATCAAATTTTAACTTAAACTCTTTCTGCAATTGAATGATCAACTCAGCATGTTTCATCGAGTCCCATTCGCTATAGGATTGTCGACTTATATCCAGTGAAGTTTCACTGGATTTGAAAGTTTTATTAAAAGTGCGAAGTAAACGTTCTTCAATTTGATCCATTCTTTATCCGGTCTTTTATTTTTTTTAAATAGTCTGCGCTGATTTTTCCTCTGGCATTTCTTTCAATTTCATCAACCTCAATGAACTTATCCGGTTTTTTCAAATTGACGATGTTCGCCTGAACAAATTTTTTCAGTTCAGTGATGTTGCTTGTTTTTTTAAGGCTAACCAATACGATGATAAGCTCATTCGTAAACTCATCATCCAGCCCAAAGGTATAAGAGTCATTAACCATACCGGAACTCTGAAGGAGTGAGTCTATCTCTTGAGGATATATTTTTATCCCATTTTTGTTAATAACTTCCACTGTACGGGATTTCAACATTTGATTCTGAAAGACATCACCGGTTTTAAAAAAGCCATCTTGGGTAAAGGCATTCTTAGTGGCTTCGGGATTATCGAGGTAGCCATTGAACATAAAATTCGATTTAACCGCTAATTCATTGCCATCTAATAAAACAGACTCTGTCTCCCAAAAATCCTGAAAGGAACATTCCTGATTCGGATGAACTTGAAATGCCGCAAACCAGCCTAGCATTTCGGTAATCCCATAAACATTATAAAAATGAACTTCAGGTCCAAGCCATTCAACAATTTGAGACGCAAGCGACTGACTCAAAGGCGAACTTGCACAGTGAACTCTTTTTAAAGATCTCAATGAACACTTTTTCTCTGAAAAATTCAGAATGAGTCTCCAAAAACTTGGAACAGAACTAAAAAATGTTATTTGGTAATTGGCCAATACAGATGGGAGCGTTGCTGCTAATTTCAAATCAAATTTTTTCGCAATAAAGAAATTTCCACTGCAGAACAACGGGAACAAGCTGTTGCAAATTAATCCATGTCCAAAAAAAGTAGGAAGAGCACAGAGAGTCCGCTCTACTTCACTCAACGGGAGTGTGCGTTTGAGCACTTCAATCTTCAAAGCCAGAGATTTTCGACTGATGAGAACGCCTTTGGGAGAACCCGTTGTCCCGGAAGTATAAAGAATGAGCGCAATATCATTCATGGATTCCTGGAGATGATGGCCGAGGAAATGATCTTTTTTTTCTTCAAGAATTAATGAAACCTTCGCGTGTCTGGAGATGATTTCAACTTCTTTCAAAGTTGATTCGGGATCCATTGGAATAACTGTTCCCCCGATATGTAAAACGGCCAGGAAATCAATGAAAAAACCGATGCTATTATTCTTGAGCAACAGAACACTTTTTCCTGCAGAAATTTGATACTGCATTTTGAGAGTATTTGCCCGATCTAAAATCTTTTCCTTAAACTGAGACGGTAGTAATTTTTCTCCCGTTTCAATCTGTGTAATCGAAGAAAGTTGATCGAGATCAAACATTGTTATTCCTTTGCGAATTGACTACATAAAAGCGTCATGACAAGCTTTTTTTATTATCTCATTAACAGGATTGTTTTTATGAAAAAAAAATGCAAATTTTCTGCATTTCTTGTCATTTTTATTTTCTGCAATTTAGTCAATGCAGAAACTATTAAGGTTGGTTCATCACCAGTCATAAGTTCTGCCGGAATTTATCTCGCCAAAGAACGCCAATATTTTAAAGAACAAGGCCTTGACGTCGATATTTTTGATTTCGCCAACTCTGGAGCGCCAATGACAGTTCTTCTGGCCAAAGGCGAACTGGATGTCGGAGCAGGAAATCTAAGCTCTGGACTCTTTAATGCCATTGCCAAGGGAAACAAGTTCAAGATTGTTGCGGATAAAGGACATCTCGAAAAAGGAAAAGATTATATTGCCCTGATTGTCAGAAAAGACCACCTGGCCAGTGGACGCTATAAGAATTTAAAAGACCTAAAAGGTTTTAAAATCGGTCTCACTGCACTGGATGGTGTTTCACAACAAATTGTAGCGGAGAAATTCCTCGCGAAGGCCGGGTTGAAAACTTCTGATGTTGAATACATTAAACTTTCATACTCAGAAATGAACACCGCACTCAAAGCTAAGAGCATAGATGCCACTGTTCAGATTGAACCTTATCTGACTAAAGCTGAGGTTGATGGTATTGCAACGACCGTAGCCAGTGCAACTGAAGTTCATCCAACTCAGCAAAGCGCCGCAATTTTTTATTCGCCACAGTTCATGGAAAAACACCCGGAAGAAGCTAAAAAATTCATGGTTGCTTACCTCAAAGGTGTCAGAGATTATAACAAAGCTTTCATCGAAGGAATTGATCGTGAAAAGGCTATCAGTGATTTAAAGAAATACATTAAAATTGAAGATTCTGAAGTCTGGAAAAGAATGAAGCCAATCGGTTTGTCGGACAATGGTCAGATTGATACGAAGTCACTCATGGATGATGTTAACTGGTACTATTCTAAAAAATACATTGAGAAATCTCTGACAGTAGATGATATTGTAAATTTAAAATTTGCCAATGAGGCTGCTTCGATACTTTCTAAAAAATAGAGCGGTAGAAATTGATTCAACTTGAACAAGTAAGTTATTCGATTGAAGGAAAAAATGTCCTTCAAAATCTCGATCTGGAAATCGAAGAGAATTCTTTTCATTCCATCGTGGGGCTTAATGGTGCAGGTAAAACAGTTCTCCTGAAAATTATCTCCGGAATATATGAATTTCAAAGCGGTAAAATCCAAAACTCCCCGGAGTCTAAAGGTTATGTTTTTCAAGACGCCGCATTTTTTCCCTGGCTGACAATTCTCCAAAATCTGGAAATCTGTTCTGTTAAATCATCCGCTGAAATAATACAAGAGCTGGGAAAATTTCATCTTAGTTCAACGGCTTCACTTTATCCAAATCAGCTCTCCGGCGGAACACTTCAAAAGATCAGTATTTTAAGGGCCTTTCTCAACAGACCAGAATTAATTTTAATGGATGAACCATTTTCCCATCTCGATTTAATTCAAAAAGAAGAAGTTTACGAATTCACCTTATCGCTATGGAGACAATACAAGCCAACAATTATTTTGGTTTCGCATGACCTGGACGAATGTATTTATTTATCAGCTACGGTTTCCCATTTGTCTCGTAAAACAAGGAGCATTTCTTCGTCGTTTAAAGTTAATTATACCAAGGCACCAGAATTCGCCCAAAGTATCGTGTCAGATGAACACAGAGATCTTTATTTCAAAATCTATCTTCAACTGAAGGGAGATCGTGATGTCTAAATTAACTTCTGTCCTTTCAGTGCTGATTGTTTTTATCGTTTGGCATATACTGGCGAGCCATCAGGTCATTAGTCCGGAGTTTTTTCCTTCTCCCTTTACTGTACTCAATCGCCTCTTCATTCTTCTCAATGAAACCTCCTTTCTCAAGGATATCGGTCAAAGCGGTATCAGACTTTTGATCGCTACTTTATTAAGTGTGTTTTCCGCTGCAGCTCTTTCTTTTACATGTGCTCACAATAAACTTATCGATAAAATAATAACTCCTTTTGTTGGATTAACTTATCCTCTACCCAAAGTTGCCATCATTCCATTACTCATGCTGATTTTTGGCATTGGTAACTTTTCAAAAATTGTGATCATCTCAATTGGAATGTTCTATCTTTTATTTATTCATCTTCGACATTCTATCAAGTTCCTGATCAATTCACCTCTTGCTCTTCCTGTTCACATTTATAAAGTGAAGGGTAAGAATTATTATTTTCATTTTTTATTTAAGGGAATATTGCTCGATTTCTTTAAGAGCTTCAAAGTGGCGATAGGTTACGGATTAACTTTGGTTGTAGTCAGTGAACTCTCTATGACCCGAGAAGGAATCGGGAATTTTATTTGGAAATCCTGGGATCAATTCAGAATCCTGGATATGTACGCTGGAGTTTATTTTTTGTGTCTTCTAGGCCTGCTCATCTATTCTCTGTTGGACTATTTGATTGCGAAATTGACACCGAGATACTACACCTAAGAAAGAATGCCAAAAGTGAAGAGTCTAAAGTAAAAGGCCATCATCCCTTTTATTCCACCAAATACCTGTGAAAAATTAAACGGCATAATCAGAGCGAAGAGAAAGATATAGAATAGCAAATGCCCAGGGCGCATTTTCTTATCTGATGTTTTCTTTTGAAAATAAAGACTAATTGTGACTGCCAGTGAAAGCACAATCATATAAGGGAGGGCCAGGGAGGAAAGTTTATAAAGAGCATCACCAAAACCAAATCGATAGACCTTCCATATATCTCTCATGAAGCGGGCCAGGAATCCGCCTACAATCAAAGCATAGTTAAGACTTAAAAAGATTGTCATTTTTCTGGAAAGAGAAAATCGCTTAACAAATTCCAGCGCCGGATAGAAGAAGTGATTCACTATAATAATATTATAGTAGTACATTGTTCTGGAGAAAAAATCAGAGAACGATTGTGCTCGCCAGGGCTTATTGATGTAATCAGGTAAATGAAATCCACACAAACGTGCGAGAGCAATAATTATCCGGCCATAGATAAAAAAATTATTGAGTAAATACGACAGAGAGTATGAAAATAAACAAAGAAATAAAATAACGATATTCTGACTTTTCCATTGAGACAAAATTTCAATACAAGTTTTATTCACCAGCTCGGCATCGTTTAATACCCACTCCCCACGCCCCTTTAAAATGAATGACAAACCACTCATATAAATAATCATGACGACCTTAAATACAAGCGCTGAAAAAAGAATTCCTGCAGCTGAAGATATGGTCTGATTGAAATCTTTTCTCTCCTCATCTACTTCGTAAAAAGGACTTTCAGGAGTTTCAAAAATTAAAAACCAATATGGTTGAATGATTGCGGACCATTCTTTTTTGTTGCGGGGAAAGTGATCGATGAACTTTACATAGTTGAAGAGATAAAACAAATGTCTCGACATCATGAGCATCGCAAGACTGAATGCATAGACAAGCGAATTAGTATAAGAGAGAAATTTCCAGCTTAACCAGACGAGAGAAATAGGAACAAAAGTGAAAAACAAACTGGAGAAGATATTATAATTTTTAAACAAAAGTTTGTGCATTTTCACCAGGGCAAAAAAAACACATAGATAAAGGGCAAAGCCCAAAAGTCCGGAAAGAGTCGTATGAGTGATCGACAGAGATCTTGTCGCGCCATAAATAATTGATTTTGGCTGAATGGATTCATAAGTAAATAAATGAACCGCAAAGAAATTGTTGGTAAAAGCAAAACCTGTGATTAGTGAGAATAAAAAAACAATTTCAAATTTATATCTATCGAATAAAAAACATAAGATTACCGGAATCAGTACCCAGAATGAAAAAGGTCCACCTGGGATAGCAATCAGAACCGAAAGCATCATCAGTGATAAAATCCAGACTGTTAATGGAGCAATCGATAACTTGTTTTTCATAGTTTTATTTTGTTATTCGTTATTTCATTATATGATTTTAAAATAAGTTTTGTTAAGGAAATTACGGGTAGGAAATGAACGGAAAGATATTCAATGTCGTGAGCCAGTCATTACAGAAGCTTTGTGACGTACCGGCAAATGCGATTACTCCCGAGACGAAAATCGTTGAAGATCTTTACCTGGAGTCAGTTGATTTTGTGGATTTTATCTTTGACCTGGAAGAAGCATTGAATCTTAAAGTGAATATTGTTGAAATGAACGTCAAACTTTCCAATGGTGGGACAAAGAGATTCAGAGAACTAAAAGTCAGAGATATCTGCGATTATCTCGAATCCCTTTAAATGACTTTAAATTTGGTTATTCCAACCAAACGTTTTCCCTTAAACTCGACAAGTTCACCTTTAAAAAGGCTTCTTTTGGCCTTACCACTCGGAGTACGAATTTCCTGACTTGTGACAAAAAGAACAACCTTCGGCCTTCTGTTGGGTTTTAGCAAAGGTAAAGCCTGGAGGAACAAGACTTTAAGCTCTTCAACTTCTTCTTTGTGCGCTTTACAAACGATGGCCAGCTCTTCTCCTTTAAAGTCATTAGCAAAGCAGATTGTAAAACAATCGTTGCTACAAATTTTCAAATCATGAACTTGCTCATCCAGCTCTCTGAGCGAAACGGTCTCTCCATGAACTTTCGCCGTTTCCTTCTTTCTTCCAGAAATAAAATAAAACGTTTGCCCGTCAAACTTTTTATAAAATCCAATATCGCCAGTGATAAAATCGCTACCATTAAAGTAAGCTGACATTTCCGTATTCATATAGCCATTCATCAAATTGGCTCCCTTGATGACAATATTTCCTTCAACGCCTTCTAAGACCGGTTGAAAAGAATCGTCCACAACCTTCACTTCATTTTGCTTTAAAGCAATACCGATTGATGGAAACTTTTCCGCACACATGACTCTTGAATATAATTCATCAGTAATATCGATTGGAATCAGACAAGAAAAGTTAATGGTTTCAGAGAGCCCATACCCCTGAATGATTTTCTTACCAAAAAACGTTTTGATCTGCTTTACTGTCTCAACTGAAAGTGGAGCTGCCGCTGAGACAAAATAGTCCAGAGAAGATAAATCGTAAAATTCAGGGTGAGAAATATTTTTAGCAAGATTAGCGAGCAAGGTTGGAATAACGCTGACAATTCTGACTTTGTATTTTTGAATAAGTTCCAGACAATATCTCGGTTCAAAACTTTTCAAGAGAATGAGTGTCCCGCCGGTGAAAAGCGTACAGAAAAAGCTGAAATGAAGTGCATTGACATGAAAGAGCGGCAACGGAGTTAAAATAGTCTTTTTTAACTTCAACTGATGATGTTCAATCAGATCATCCACGTTGGCGAGGATAGCTTTTTCATTTTGAATGACTATTTTAGACTGACCTGTTGTTGCACTAGTAGGCATAAAGACAATGACTTCTTTTTGTGAAGCATCTGCCTTATTAGAAAACTCAGTTTTAATTTCGACAATTTTCTCTGACGTGAACGCTGAATAATCTTCAGGGAACTCCGCAAAAACCTGAACTGTATCTTTAAGATTTGTCAGAAATGAAACAATGAGAGTTTCACTTTCATCAGGATTAATCGGAAATATTTTTTTCCCCGCCATCAAGGCGCCCATTAAATAGACAGCGTACTGATAACTGTTTTTTCCCAGGAGAACAAAGATATTTTTTTCGGGGAAGCGATCCTTAAAATAGAATGAAGTATTTTGAACGTCTTTTAAAAACTGTCCATAGGTATAAGTTTGATTACTTTCACCTTCAATTAAAAAAACAGACTGTGAATAAGCCTGGCATGACAAAAGAAATCTATTTAAAAGACCATTCTCCATAAACTACTTGAGAGATTGAAGTGTTAAATCCAAATATTCATTGGCAGCTTTTAAAGGCATAATTTCTCCGAGAGCTACCTTTTTTTCAAGCTCGCTCTCCTTTGCTACTAAAACTTTGTTTTGATTTAATTTAATTTTCAATAGCTCAAAGAATAAATTTTTAAACCATTCTTTATTTTGCTGTAGTCTTCTCTTCTGCAATTCTCCGGTCGAATTCATACTTTTTTCGTACTCTGTAATCATAGTATGAATCGTATCCAGATTCTTCTTTTCCAAAGCAGAGCAGGTCAGCACTCGTGTCATCCAGTTTGCCTTGTGCCTCATTAAATGAATCGCACTACTGTATTGAGCTTGAGATTTGTTGGCCATGTCCAGTGAGTCGCCATCCGCCTTATTGATAATAACGGCATCGGCAAGTTCCAGAATCCCTTTTTTAATCCCTTGCAGTTCATCTCCCGCATTCGGAAGCATTAACACCAAAAAGAAATCCACCATATCAGCAACTTCAAATTCAGATTGCCCTACGCCCACTGTTTCAATGAGAATAAAATCGTAACCGGCAGCTTCGCAAAGAAGAACGCTCTCGCGTGTTTTTTGAGCGACACCTCCAAGAAAACCAGCAGAAGGTGAAGGGCGAATAAAAGCTTTATCGTTATGAGAAAGCTGCTCCATTCTGGTTTTGTCACCAAGAATAGAACCACCAGAAACCGGTGAAGAAGGATCAATCGCAAGAACAGCGACCTTGTGTCCTTTATCAATTAAGTATTGTCCAAAATTTTCAATGAAAGTTGATTTTCCTACACCGGGCACCCCTGTGATTCCTAATCGAAAACTTTTCCCTGAATGAGGAAGAATAGTTTCCAGAAGCTTTTGGGCTTCATCCTGATCCGCAGGTTTGGTGCTTTCAATAAGAGTGATTGCCTTAGCTAAGGAGCGGCGATCACCTTTAAGAAGTTTATCAACTTCAATCATTTTCTTTCCTCTATGGCCTTAAGTAATTCTTCAGCACAGAATGGGATTGTTGTTCCCGGTCCGAAAATTCTTGCAACACCAGCGTTGAATAAGAATTCATAATCTTGCTTTGGGATAACTCCACCGGCAATGACCAGAATATCATCTGCGCCTTGAGATTTAAGTTCTTTGATCAATTCAGGAATAAGTGTTTTATGTCCAGCGGCCAGTGAAGAAGAAGCCACAAAGTGAACGTCGTTCTCAATAGCTTGCTTAGCGACTTCTTTTGGAGTGGCAAAGAGTGGCGATAAATCAACATCAAAGCCAAGATCAGCTAATCCAGTAGCGACAACTTTTGCTCCCCTGTCATGTCCATCTTGTCCCATCTTCGCAATGAGAATACGTGGGCGTCTTCCGTGTTGTTCAACAAAAGCTTTGATTTTTTCTTTAATCAATTTCCACTCCTCATCATTTTCAAACGACTGTCCATATACACCGCTCACTGTTTGAGTTTGAGCATTGTAACGTCCCCAAACTCTCTCAAGAGCATAAGTAATTTCTCCGACCGAAGCTCTTAAGCGGGCAGCGTTCACTGCGAGCTCAAGACCATTGCCATTTCCAGTTTTAGCATATTCAGTGAGAGCATCAAGCGCGGCCATAATGTTATGATCATCGCGATTTCCACGAATGTGCTCAAGACGTTTAATTTGAGAATCGCGAACTTTCTCGTTGTCGATTTCCAAAATATCTACATCATCCTCTTTAGCGAGCTTATACTTGTTTACACCAACGATAACATCGAGACCTTTATCAATACGAGCTTGTCTTGCAGCTGCAGACTTTTCAATATTGAGTTTTGGAATTCCTGTTTCAATAGCTTTCGCCATTCCACCTTGTTTTGAAACATCTTCGATAATGGCCCAGGCTTTATCGGCAATTTCCTGAGTGAGACTTTCCATCATGTATGAGCCGCCCCATGGATCAACCACATTTGTAATGTGAGTTTCTTCCTGCAAAACGATTTGAGTATTGCGTGCGATGCGGGCAGAGAATTCAGTTGGAAGTGCAATAGCTTCATCAAAAGCATTCGTATGAAGTGATTGAGTTCCCCCAAACACCGCGGCCATCGCTTCAATTGTTGTTCTGATGACGTTGTTGTATGGATCCTGTTCAGTTAAAGACCAGCCTGATGTCTGACAGTGTGTTCGAAGAATTTTCGAATTCACATCTTTTGGATTGTAAGAAGAAACGATCTTATCCCAAAGAAGACGAGCTGCTCTCAGCTTTGCAATCTCCATATAAAAATTCATTCCAATACCAAAGAAGAAAGACAAGCGTGGTGCAAAATCATCTATATTCATTCCGGCAGCAAGGGCCGTTTCAATATATTCTTTTCCATCCGCGAGCGTGTAAGCCAGCTCCAGAACTGCATCAGCTCCGGCTTCCTGCATGTGATAACCAGAAATTGAAATCGAATTGAATTTCGGCATGTGCTTGGATGTATAAGCAAAAATATCAGCGATGATTTTCATCGATGGCTTTGGTGGATAAATATAAGTATTTCTCACCATGAATTCTTTCAGAATATCATTTTGAATTGTTCCGGAAAGTTTATCAGGAGACACTCCCTGCTCTTCCGCGGCAACAATATAGTTTGCAAGAACCGGCAAGACAGCTCCGTTCATCGTCATCGAAACAGAAACTTTATCAAGTGGAATACCATTGAAAAGTATTTTCATATCTTCTACAGAATCAATTGCAACTCCGGCCTTACCAACATCACCACTGACTCGAGGATGATCTGAATCGTAACCTCTGTGAGTCGCAAGATCGAAAGCTACAGACACACCTTGTGCGCCGGCAGCAAGTGCTTTTCGATAAAACGCATTTGATTCCTCTGCAGTCGAAAATCCCGCATACTGTCTGATGGTCCACGGACGACCTGCATACATAGTTGCTTTTGGTCCACGGATAAAAGGCTCAAGCCCTGGCATAGTGTTGGCAAATTTTAAACTCTCAACATCCTCTTTCGTATAAAGTGGTTTCACTTTGATACCTTCGAGACTCTTCCAGCTTAAATCATCAATCTTTTTTCCTTTAGATTCTTTCTCTGCAAGCTTAGTCCAGTCTTCAAGTGTTGATTTTTTCGGTTCATATGTGTTGGCCATGACGATTGTCCTTTGGGGAAAGTTTTACCTAGATTCTAGTGGGAAGGGTGAATGTTGTAAAATTTAATATGGCCTGGAATAGGAGCTGACGACTTATGACTCAAGCAACTTCCCTCTCTCTCGAAAACAGTTTGCAGGTTTTTTTCTACGACTTGCTTCAAGAATTCAATCGCAAATCAAATCGCCCTCTTCCCAATGAAATGATTTATTACGCCTCGCTTGTCATGGACAATCTTGGAAGTTCTGAAAAATACTTTGAAGAAGTTGAAGGCAAAGTGCGTGAAAAAATTCTGGGACTTAAATTGCTGGAAAGTTTTCAATTGCCGAAGGAAAAACAAAAAACGGCAGTTAAAGATATTGGAGAAACGGCCCTTTTACTCTGCGGCTATTTCTCTGAGTCACTTAACAAAAAGATTATTGATACGAAATATTATAACGAAGTGGGCATCAGGGCCTACGGGGTTCTGAATTCCTATGTTCCCAAAGCCTATAATACGCCTAACTTCTTTGCCTATATGTCGAGGCACTTCCTGGATGTCACTCAGCTAATTGCTCTCATTTCCGAACAACAGGAGCAGGATCCTGAGCAGGTATTCCTGATTACGAGCGCAAAAAAAGCTGTCTAAAAAAAATTTTTTGTGAGACCCTTTTTTCATGATTTTAATGAATATACAGGGTCTTTTTGTAGAGATTAATTCACGATCTGAAGAAATCAAAGGAAGACTACGTTGCGACTTTGAATATTTCATTGTCAGTGAATATACTTACGGCGATCTTCTGAAAATCAGCGCGGAATTTACTGAACAATTTCCGCAGAATCTCATTCCGAAAAACCTCAAGCCTCTTTTCCAAAGACACAATTCGATCACCTATGAAGAAAATGGTGTCCGCTATAACGATTATTATGGAAATGTATTTTCCATCTTTGAAGCCAAAAAAAATCACGCGCGAATCTACGGCAAAGACATCGATAAACTTTATGAAGTCATTTATCTTTTCATTCTTTCAAGAACGGGAAAGTACGGCGACCTTCATGGAACCCATCGCATTCATGCTTTCGGGATTGTGAAAGATTTTGCAGGTCTCATTTGCATGCAGCCGATGAGAGGTGGCAAGTCTACTCTCTTCACAGAACTCATGCTTCATCACGACGTTGAGGTCTTGTCCGATGATACTCCTCTCATTAACACCAGAGGCGAACTGCTCCCTTTTCCACTTAGGGTGAGCCTTGATAAGATCCCTGCCGAACTTCAGACCAATGAAAGCAATTGCTATTTAATGAAGCGAGAATTTTATAAAGAAAAATTCAGTATTTCTTTAAAAGCGTTCAAACGTCCCATCGCTCAAAAGACACGATATTTTCATTTCATAGAAGCCCACCGTTCTACGTATGATTTTCCTTACGTGAAGAAGATGTCGAAGTTAAAACTCTTTCGCAGTCTTTTTAAACACATGGTAATTGGAGTAGGCCTTCCGATTATATTTGAATATTTCTGGGAAAAAGGAAGTAGTGATTTTTTCAAAAAAACTCTTATTTTTTTAAGAAGGTTTTCATTGGCAATAAGATTGTCATTTGCTCATAAGGGCTACGATGTGTACTTAACGGCTGATTCAAAGAAAAACGCGGAAGCTCTTCTTAAATTGTTATAAAATCATTTTCATTTTTTGAGATCTGGTCTGTGCAGCCATCGGTTAAAAACCCAACGGGATTCTTAAGCTCCTTTCCAAAAACTATATTTCGTGAAGTACGTTCCATAAATGCTTTTACACCAATCTTTTCCGCAATCAAATGCGCCAGAGAAAGATAACACTTTTCAGCCTCAGCTTTTCCCAATAAATGATAAACATGATTATTGTAAAAAGCATTTGAGACCCAGATAACAAAAGGCTTTTTCCCAATGAGAGAAAGAAGTTTTTGGGGTTCTAGAACAAAATTCATTTCATGAAAGGAAGCCATTGAACCGAGTTGCAGGAAGTGGAAAAAATCCGACTCTTTCCCGGCAAATGAATCGCGTATTAAAGCACGAAGTAAATTTTCATTAAGATTCTTGCTCCATTGATCGGGCTTGAGCACTTTATTATATTTTTCAACTTGTGAAAGAAGAGTAGCAAAATCTTTTGCCGCCACCAGCGAACGCATGTACCGAAGAGCATTCGAGGAGAAATCGACAAAATGAATTTCAGACGATTCATCAAACTTATATTGCTGAAGAATTTTGACAGGCTTAAATCCGGCTGCAACACTAAAAAGAACTTCCGGTCGGAAATCTAAAGAAGGAATTGAAAGGTCTTCATTGTTAAAAAGATAAACATCCTGCCGGGCTTCAGCCGCTCTTTCCGCAATTTCTTTTTCAATCTTTTTTCGCGCTACAATTTCTCCATCCAGAGGATAAGAATACTCTTTGCACGCACGCAATTCTTCAGAAAGATTCAGTACCCGCATCTCATTTTCTAAAGCGCAAGCAATGACTCTGCTTCCCCAATGAGCGATGCCTTCCGTCTCCCCCTGAGATTTTTGAATCCATTCAGGAGTGTAATTATCATGCACATCTTTCCCTCTTGAGAACAATGGCATCTGCACTTTCTCATTTCCAAAAAAAGAACCGAAAGAAACAGCGCCCCTTTCCTTCCATTTTTCAATATCAAGAATTAAAAACTGCTGATGAAAATAAGGAATTTCTTCGGGATGAGCGATGATATGGCCTGAAATAAAAACATTTTCGGCGCGCATTTTTTGAATTTGTTTTAAGCATTCCAAAACAAATCTATGCGTATTTTTTACAAATGTTCCTGCAGCACAAACGATAACAAACTTATCTTTTTGAATATTCTTTAGGTGCTCGTCCAAATTATCAGTTAAAGTAAAATGAAGTGGGAACAAAGAAGGTTCAGTGATTTTCAAAAAATCATCGTCTTTAGTTTTCAAGACAACCAGTGCAATTCCTGCCCCAAGACTATCTTCACGAAGACCTGAATTCATCCAGTCCTTGAGAAGAGAGGGCGTCTTGGCGAAAGACTCTCCCAATAAAGCTTTCTTCTGAACGAGTCTTTTCACCAGCTCTTTTCTGGCAAAAATATTGTTCTGTTCCCGTGCACAAGCAAGAATGAACTCATCGCTAAACTTTATTGGCCCGTGAAATATAAGATGCATTCTTGGCACGGAGGAATCATTCTTTAGCTTGTGAAATTTAGCATTATTAAAAAGAAGAACCGATCCATTATCTGAAAAAGGCACTTTCAATGAATATTCATTCGCTGATCCATTCGGATTTAAATGAGTCCAGAATACACAGCCTTCAGGCATATTGAGCGAGATATTAATCGCAAAAGATACATCGCGGGCACTGTCGCTGTGGACTTTAATCTCGGTCCCTGGCTCAAGTAACATGAAACGAATACGATCACAGGCCTCGAGGTCAGTCAGGCTCTCCAGAAACTTTTTTGTTTCAGGACACAAATCCAGCAGTGGTGTATTTTGATAATTCCCGGCATCCTCAGTTGTATAGCTGGTGTGATACTCGGTCTTCGTCGGATCTCCGCCAAAAGTCCTGAGCCCTAAGGACTTCCATCGGCCATCAGATGATTTATTTTCCTGAACACCTGAACGATGCTCAACAAACTTATCAATGAGCGCAAAGGCTTCTGCCATCATTGGACGAGGATCAAAGCGAACTTTCAAATCAATATAGGGAACTAAATCAAGGTGATAAAAAATTTCTTGATCAAAAGGCCATTGGGAATTTGGCGTAAAGGTATTCATCAAGAAAATTAAACCTCATTTCCCTACAAAAGGGAAATGAGGCTAATCATAAAAAATTAAGCTGGTTCAACTTCCATCATGAGGATGCCGTTTTCAAGGGCGTCGCCTGCTTTAACGTGAATCGCTTTCACAGTTCCAGCAGTTCCTGCTTTGATTTCGTTTTCCATTTTCATCGCTTCAAGAATCAAGAGAGTTTGACCCTTCTCAACTTTGTCTCCAACGTTGGCCATGATCTTAACGACCTTACCAGGCATTTGAGTGAAGAGACCGCCGCCTTGATCACCACCAGCGCTAGAAGGCTTGTAACCATGATAAAGTTTATAAACTTTATCTACGTTTAACATAAGCGCAGGAGAATCCTGACGAGCCAGCTTGTTCCAGTGAGTTCCGTCAGTCGACGCGAAATACTGATCAGCAAGCTTTCTGATGAAAACAGTTTCTTTGTTAAGTTCTTTGTTGTCTTTGATCGTTCTGAATTCGAACTCGACCATCTCAGCAGAATGAGCGCGAGTTTTCGTCAGATCGATAATGTATTCGTTTTTATCGTTATCGATTAGATACGTTCTCATCTTATAACCCCATTCTTCTGGCTTCGATACCTGCAAGCTTTTTGTAGATGTCTACATAGTTCATTGAAGTATCAACTCTCTCCTGTGGCTTCACAGTTGAGATGTAGTTAGTAGAGTAATGACCTTTAATGAAGTTTTCTTCATTCATGATCACTTTATGAAGAGGAATGTTCGTCTTAAGACCTTCAACAAGAAGACCATCAAGAGCCGCTCTCATTTTACGAACAGCTACGTCGCGAATAATTCCTTTAACAACAAGTTTTCCAACCATCGGGTCGAAGTCAGGTGTAACAACAAGTCCTTTATAAAGACAGTTATCAAAACGAGTTCCTTGAGGAAAATTCGTTTCACAACCTGTAACAACTCCTGGTGCAGGAAGCATAGTGATTGGATCTTCAGCACAGATACGACATTCAATTGCGTGACCTGTTCTCTTAATCCATTCCTGTCCCGGGATTCCAAGATCATCACCGAATGCAGATTGGATCATACAAACGATCAAATCGATTCCAGTAATTTCTTCAGTAATCGGGTGCTCAACCTGAATACGAGTGTTCATTTCAAGGAAGTAAAATTCTTTATCTTCACCCATAATCAATTCAACTGTCCCAGCTGAATCGTAATTGATGGCCTTAGCAAGCTTCACAGCAGAGTTACAAACTCTCTGACGAAGTTCTTCATCGTTTCCAATAAATGGAGACGGAGCTTCTTCAATAATTTTTTGGTGACGACGTTGAATCGAACATTCTCTTTCGAAGAAATGGAAAACATTCCCTTTCTTGTCAGCGAGAATCTGAACTTCAATGTGGTGTGGATTAACGATATACTTCTCAACAAGAAGGTCACCGTTTTTGAAAGCAGACTTCGCTTCTCTTTGAACAACTTCAAAGTTTGCACGAACTTCAGTTTCATTGTTACAAACGCGCATACCGCGTCCGCCACCACCAGCGACTGCTTTAAGAAGAATAGGATATTTAATCTTCTCAGCAATTTTAATCGCTTCTTCAACTGTAGGAACTGCACCAGTTGAGCCAGGAACAACCGGCATACCAACTTTCAAGGCAAATTCTTTCGAAACAGCTTTATCACCCATAACTCTTACAGCTTCAGGGTGCGGTCCAATCCATGTGATACCGTTATCTACTAGAGCTTGAGAAAACTCAGTGTTCTCAGAGAGAAATCCGTATCCAGGGTGAACGCCATCAATTTTATATTTTTTACAAACTTCAAGAATGTTCGGAATGTTCAAATAAGTTTCTTGGTTAGTTGAACCAGGAAGTCTTACCCATTCATCACACACTTCAAGGTGCTTTGCCTGAACTTCATTATCAGTCCAGACACCAACGGCTACGTGACCTAGCTCGCGACATGCTTTTGCAACACGTGCAGCGATCTCACCGCGGTTGATAATTAGAATTCTTTTTTGTGTACTCACATCAGCCTCTTAAAGTTGAATGTTACCGTGTTTACGTTTTGGCTTCTCTTGCTTCTTGTTTTTAAGAGCAATCAAATACTCATAAACGCGCTTACGAGTTTCTTCCGGAAGAATAACTGCATCCATAAATCCAAGCTCTGCAGCTCTGTATGGGTTTGCAAATCTTTCTTCGTAATCAGCAATCAATTGAGCTTTTTTCTCATCGTATGCTTTTCCAGTCAGACCTTCCAACTCTCCACGGTAAACAATGTTCACAGCGCCCTCTGCACCCATAACCGCAATTTCAGCAGTTGGGTAAGCAAGGTTAACGTCTGTGCGAATGTGTTTAGAAGCCATAACGAGGTAAGCACCACCGTAAGATTTACGTGTGATGATTGAAATCATTGGCACTGTCGCTTCAGAGTAAGCGTAAAGAAGTTTCGATCCGTGCTTAATAATTCCACCGAACTCCTGAACTGTACCAGGTAGGAAACCTGGAACGTCGACAAGAGTAAGAATTGGAATATCGAAAGCGTCACAGAATCTAACAAAACGAGCAGCTTTTTCAGAAGAAGCGATATCAAGAACACCAGCAAGAACAGCAGGCTGGTTAGCTACGATACCAATCTTGATTCCACCAACAGACGCAAAACCAACAATAATGTTTTTCGCGTAGTCTTTGTGAACTTCAAGGAATTGAGAATCATCGACGATATCAAAGATAATTTCTTTCATATCGTAAGGCTTCTTAGGGTTTGCCGGAACAACTTCTTTAATTTTTGTGTTGTCGCGATAAACAGTATCAGAAGTATATTTTGGAGTCGCTTTTGTGAAGTTAGCTGAAGGAATGTAGCTTAGAAGCTCGCGAACGCGCTCAAAACATTCATCTTCAGAAGCCACTTTAAATTGCGCTACACCTGATTTCTCAGAGTGAGCTACAGCTCCACCAAGTTCATCCTTAGTTACTTCTTCGTGAGTAACTGTCTTGATAACATCTGGACCAGTTACGAACATATATGAAGTTTTATCAACCATGAAGATAAAGTCAGTTAGTGCCGGTGAATAAACCGCACCACCAGCACATGGCCCCATGATCAAAGAAATTTGAGGAATTACACCAGAACACTTAACGTTTCTGTAGAAAATTTCGCCGTAACCAGCTAGACCTTCAACACCTTCTTGAATTCTCGCTCCACCTGAATCGTTAATACCGATCATTGGAATTCTGTTTTCAAGAGCGAAGTCCATAATCTTACAGATTTTCTTCGCGTGAGCAGCACCAAGAGCACCACCCCAACAAGTAAAGTCTTGTGAGAATAAAGCAACTTTCTGGCCGTTGATTGTAGCGATACCTGTGATTACACCATCGCCAAGATATTTGTTATCGCCAAGATTTGGATTTCTGTGAACAACAAAACGATCGAATTCTAAAAACGATCCCGGGTCTACTAAACGTTCAATTCTTTCGCGTGCAGTATATTTACCTTGTTCATGTTGTTTTTTGATTTTTGCTTCGCCACCGCCGAGTTCAGATGCATGTCTTAGTTTCAGCAATAACTCGCGTTTGCCCTCAAGTGTTTGAGTTTGAGTCATAAAAAAACCTCCTAAAGAAGGAGGCATTTTATACTGTCCTTCTTTAGGAGGCTACTTATACTGCGTCAATAAATTTAAAAATTTACGCTGCTTTAGTACGCTTATCCAGCCCGTACTTTTCAACTTTCATGATCAAGCTCGCTCGAGAAATATCAAGTTCCTTAGCAAGTTTTGATTTATTGAAATTGCAGCGCTTCAATCCTTCTCTGATCATCATAATTTCCAGTTGCTCAAGCGCATCCTTCAGAGTTCCCTCTGTATTAACGCCTTTGAAAGCTGGTTCAGCTGAAGCTCCCCAATCTAAAATTCTTGGAGACAGATTCTCCGGACCAATGTTTTTTTCATCTGCCGAAAGAACCACAAGTCTCTCAACTTCGTTTTCAAGCTCACGAACGTTCCCTGGCCATGGATAATCGAGCATTTTCTCCATACATTTTTTTGAGTATGTCTTCATCGCCTTTCCAGACTCATCACATCTTTTCTTCAGGAAGTACTCCATCAAAAGAGGAATATCTTCATGGCGCTCACGAAGTGCCGGAAGGTTGATATTGATAACGTTGATTCTGTAATACAAGTCTTCTCTGAACTCGCCTTTCGCCATCATTTCTTTCAAATTTTTATTTGTCGCTGCAACAATGCGCACATCAACTTTTTTCGGAGTCGTCGCACCAACCGGAAGGTAAGTTCCTTCCTGAAGAACGCGAAGCAGTTTTACCTGCATAGAAAGTGAAGTATCCCCGATTTCGTCCAGGAACAATGTCCCGCCGTTCGCTGTTTCAAAAAGACCTTTCTTATCTTTCACCGCACCCGTAAACGATCCCTTCACGTGACCAAATAGTTCCGAATCGAGAAGGTTATCGTTAAACGCCGAACAGTTCACAGCTAAAAACATTTTATCTTTGCGAGGCGAATAGAAGTGAATCGCTTTCGCCACAAGCTCCTTACCAGTTCCGTTCTCCCCTTGAATCATCACTGACGACTCAGAGTTAGAAATTTTTTCTAGTAATGCATAGATCGCCTGCATCTTTTTCGATTTACCAACCATCGCGTGGTAACGATATTTCTCACCAACTTGTGATGAAAGTTCATGAATTTGATTTTCACGTTTAGAAATCTCTTCATGAAACGACATCATCTCTTCCGCAAGAAGACCGCCAAGCTCGCGAACATATTCCATTTCACGCGGCCACATCTTCTTCACTTTTTCACACGCCACAGCTGCATCTTCAGGAGTTGATCCGCACTCAATCATATGCTTCTTCAACTCATCCATTTCAGCAGAAGTCGTCGTATCAAAAACAAACGGGTAGACAAAAACAGCTCCAGCAAATTCACCTTCGAATTTCACCGGAAAAGCCACGCCTTTCACGTTTTTAAAATAGGATTGATAAACAACAACATCTTCTTTGCCTTGAGCAAGCTGATCCACAACCTTCTCAATATCTTCAGTAAGAAAATCAGGTCCATATGCTGATTGCATCTGCACTTTCATAAAGTGCGATTTGAATGCGTAGTCTTTATTAGTATGATCAGACCAAACTTTGCCGTGAGCATCAGTGTAAAACATTTCAACACCGAACCACTTCCCAAGAATCCCTTCTAACTTAGAGACAACGTGCAGTTTCCCCAAATCTTGCCAATTAATCATACAACTCTCCGATTGAATGCGTGCTTTAGGCACTTAGTTGTAAAACTTTTCGGCAATTTCCGAGAAAACTTAAAAAGAATGAAAAAAATTTCTACAAATTTATAATTCGGAACCCTACGATCGACATAAATTTCTACAATTTTGAGAAATCCGTTCAATCCAGGGACACAATTTCTACAGTTTAATGAGTCTCAATCTTGCGATCGACATAATTTTGGTCATTTTGAGCTCCTAACCAGAAATCCAGACGAGTCTGATAAGACTCTTGCTGCCATTCCTGAGGCCCAATAAATTTATTGATATGTTTCCCAGTTGAATCAAACAGGAAAGTCTCTGGCACTTTTAGTGTACCAAAAGAGTCCATTACTTTATTTTCCTTATCAAGAACAACGAGAACATTTTTTGGAAGCGTAAACCGCGACATGAATTTCTTAATCTTCATTTCTTCATCATTCACGGCCACAAGAAGAAACTTAATTCCTTTCCCTTCTACACTCTGAGCATACTTCAAAAACTCAGGCATCTCTTTTTCACAAGGAGCACACCAGGTTCCCCAAATATGAACAAATAGTCCCCGGTTTCCTTTCAAATAATCATATGAACGAACAACGCTTCCACTGGCAACATCTAGGGTATTAAACTCAGGAAGCTTTTTAAGCGTAGGCTCTTGAGCTGCACTATCCGTAGCACCGTAATACTTATTCTTCTCATAAAGAGCATAAGAAAACGTAAGCAATGTGACTAAAGCAATGAGGGCAAGTTTGGTAAAGAAATGAACGCGCATATATTTTTGAAATTTTTATTCATCAGCTAAGGCAAAGCCTAATGCTGATATACTTTTAGGCAAAAAAAAGCCTCCCGAAGGAGGCTTTCAATTTTTTAATCTACAAGTGAAAAGTAGCTCATTTTCGCGCTATCGCCAACTCTTCCGTCAGCAATTTTTGTTACGCGAGTGTATCCGCCGTTTCTTGTTTTGAACTTTGGTGCCACTTTTGTGAAAAGATTTGTTACCGCATCTTTATTGTTCAGCTTAGAGTAAGCATTTCTTCTGTTGTGAACTGTATCTTCTTTTGCAAGAGTGATTAGTTTCTCAACATAAGTTCTAAGAGCCATTGCTCTAGCATGAGTTGTTTTAATTTGTCCGTGCTCGAAAACTTCGATCGCTAAGTTCTTAATGATCGCTGTTCTGTGAGCTGGCTTTACGCCTAAAGTATATTTGTGATTCCCGTGTCTCATAATTCCACCTAAAAATTAACTCGTTTTTACTTTTGAACTTTTCCGTCTTGCATATCTTTCATCAAGCTATCTACTTTCATACCAAGACCAAGACCCATGCTTGTTAGAATTTCTTTGATTTCATTCAAAGACTTTCTACCAAAGTTCTTAGTTCTAAGCATCTCGCCTTCTGTTTTAGAAACGAGTTCGTAGATATACTTAATGTTTGCGTTCTGTAGACAGTTTGCTGAACGAACAGATAGTTCAAGTTCAGATACTGGCTTAAGAAGCGCATTGTTCGTAGGAGAAGAAACAGCGATTGGTTTAGAATCGTGTTTTACAACTTGCTCTTCATCTTCAAAAGTTAAGAATACTGCAAGTTGATCTCTTAGAATCTTCGCTGCGTAAGCAATAGAATCTGCTGGATTAATTCCAGAGTTTGTCCAAACTTCAAGAGTTAATTTATCGAAGTCAGTTCTCTTACCAACACGAGTGTTAGTTACAGAGTAGTTAACTCTGTAAACAGGAGAGAAAAGAGTATCAAGATAAATCCAACCAACAGGAAGATCGTATTCTTCTTTGTTATCTACAGCTGTAACGTAACCTTTTCCTCTAGCAACTTTAAGTTCGATCTTAAGTGATCCACCAGAAGAAATGTTTGCGATAACGTGATTTGGGTTAAGGATCTCAACGTTAGCGTTAGTAGTGATATCTGAAGCCTTAACTGGACCTTCTCCTGATTTCTCAAGAACAAGAACAGTATCTTCTTTACCAGAAATTTTGAAACGTACTTCTTTAAGGTTAAGAATAATTTCTGAAACTTCTTCTTTAACGTTATTGATAGTACCGAATTCGTGTTCAACACCTTCGATACGAATAGCTACAATCCCTGCTCCTTGAAGAGAAGAAAGTAGTACACGACGAAGAGAGTTTCCAAGAGTTTGTCCGTAACCTCTTTCAAGAGGTTTTGCTACGAATTTTCCGTAGTCATTTCTTAAACTATCACTCTCTGCCTCAAGAGCTACTGGTCTAATCATGCTATTCCAGTTTTTAGCTGTAAAATTATCCATTTATAGATCTCCTTAAATAGAAATTGTAATTAGACTCTTCTTCTCTTAGGTGCTCTACAACCATTGTGTGGAATAGGGCTTCTATCAGAGACAGAAACGATTCTAATTCCAGCTCCTAGAAGAGCTCTAATCGCGTTTTCTCTACCAGCACCTGGACCTTTTACTCTTACTTCAACAGAGTTAAGGCCGTGCTCAGCAGCTCTTTTTGCAGCTTCAAGAGAAGCAGTTTGAGCAGCGAACGGAGTAGATTTCTTAGATCCTCTAAAGCCTAGTTGGCCAGCAGAAGCCCATGCAAGAGCGTTCCCTTGTGGATCTGTGAAAGTTACGATTGTATTGTTAAACGAAGCCTGGATATGACAAATCCCGTGCGATACGTTCTTTTTTACTTTTTTCTTAACAACTTTTTTTACCATATAACTATCCTAAATTAATTATTTAAGCGATTTGATTGATTTTTTACCAGCGATAGCAACTGCAGGACCTTTTCTCGTTCTTGCATTTGTATGCGTTCTTTGACCACGTACTGGAAGCGACTTTCTATGACGAACGCCTCTGTAGCAAGCCATGTCTTTTAGTCTCTTAATATTTAAACCAATCTCTCTACGAAGATCCCCTTCTACAAGGTGTCCTTCTTCAAGATGCTTTCTGATAGTTTGTACTTCTTCTTCAGAAATATCATTTGAACTTTTTTCTGGATCAATTCCAGACGCTGTTAAAACGTCTAAAGCGATCTTTGGTCCAACACCATAAAGTGACTGAAGAGCAATTCTCATTGCTTTGTTTCTTGGAATGTCTACCCCTAAAATACGTGCCATATATATCCCCTAATTACCCTTGTCTCTGTTTATGTTTTGGACTGCTTTTGCAAACAACTCTTAAAACACCTTTTCTTTTGATAACTTTACAATCTTTACAAATGACTTTTACCGAAGCTCTAACTTTCATACATCCCCGCTATAACTACTTACTTCTGTAAGTGATTCTACCTTTAGTTAAATCGTATTTACTTATCTCAACCAGGACTTTGTCTCCTGGCAAAATTTTAATAAAGTGCATGCGCATCTTGCCGCTAATGTGTGCAATGATCACGTGACCATTTGGCAGTTTTACGCGAAACTTCGTATTAGGTAATAGTTCAGTGACTTCACCTTCTACTTCAATGATATCTTTATCGCTCATATTCCCCTAAAACAGGTTGTATATCCCAAACGACTGCAGTAAAGCAAGCTCAATTTAGGCCAATTAAATTTATTAACCGATAATCTTTTCAAGTGCACTAAAAACAGTCTTTTCTGGCAATGAAGCATCGATCTCAATCAGAGCGCCTTTTGCTTTGTAAAAGGCGAGCATTGGATCTACCGTATCTGCGAAAATCTTCAGACGATTAGAAACTACCTCAACGGTATCATCTTTTCGCTGATTAAGTGTGTTTTGAGATCCACACTTATCGCAAACATTCGGCACACGAGGCGGCTTCGAAGTAAGGTTGTAAATTTCCCCACAATTCGAGCAAGTTCTTCTATTGACTACGCGATCAGTGAGAACGCCTAGGTCAATATTGAAATATACCGCTAGTGTTTTTCTTCCTTGGAGAAGTTCTGCCTCAAGCATTTCTGCCTGTGCAATATTCCGAGGGAACCCATCAAAAATATAGCTAACCTTATCAACATCGCAGTTAGCTTTTAAGAGGGCCATTACAGTATTATCGTCTACCAAATCACCTCTGGAGATAATTCCAGAAACTTTTTGGCCAAGTTCAGTTCCTTTAGCAATCTCACTTCTTAAAAGGTCCCCTGTCGAAATATGCTTATAGCCTTTTTCAACTAGCTTTGCAGCCTGAGTACCCTTACCAGAGCCCGGAGCTCCCAAAATGATCAAATGCGGTTTCATTAAAATCTTCTATTAGGGCCGTTATATTTGCCCTTACTCTTAAACGCAGTTTCATATTTATCAGAGTACATGAACGTCTGAACGTTCAACATAACTCTCATTGCAACAGAAACCATGATCAAAAGCGAAGTACCTTCGAAACGGCTATGGCTTCCAGTAATAACAGATGGAAGAATACATACTACGATCAAGAAAAGTGCACCAAAAAATGTAACTCTATTAAGAACAAAATCTAAATAATCTTTTGTTCTATCACCAGGTCTGATCCCTGGAATAAAGGCATTATTTTTTTGAAGCATTTCTGTAACTTTTTTTGTTTTAAACTGAATAGGTGCATAGAAAAAAGACATGTAGATAATCAAAAATGCAAACAGTAAATTGAACAACAATTGACCTGGCATTAAAGAAGAATGAATTGCATCTACAAATGGCTTCAATGGGCTAGCCTTAGGAACAAAATTCGCAATTGTTGCCGGAGCAGCCAAAAGTGAACTTGCTAAGATTGGCGGCATAACTCCACCAGTATCTAATCTAAGCGGAAGATTTTGAGATCCACCATATACTTTATTGTTCACAACTTTCTTTGCGTACTGAACAGGAATGTTTCTAAACGCGCTCTCAATGAAAGAAACAATATAAAGAGATGCGCAAATAATCAGAAGACCGATTAACAAACTAAGTCCTGACAATTCGCCATTTCTAAATAAAGTAACTCTTTGGAACAACTCAGCCGGAAGCTCAACAGCAATACCGGTAAAAATGATTAGAGAAACACCGTTCTCTAAACCAAACTCTGTAATTCTCTCGCCAAGCCAAAGAAGGAACATTGTTCCACCGGCAAGCGTGATCATAGTAGTTAATCTGAAAAGCATACCCGGCTCATTGATTACCGGTACACCTGTAGGGCTTTTGAAAGACTCAAATACAGCCGCCATACCGTATCCTTGAATACAGCATAGAAGAACTGAAGCGTAGCGAGTCCATTTTTGAATTTTTTTGTAACCTTCACTGTCTTCTTGAAGCTCTTGAATTTGAGGTATAACTTCCCCAAGAAGACTGAAGATAATAGATGTAGTGATGTAAGGCATGATACCTAAAGCGAGTACTGAAAAACGCTTAAAGGCACCACCACTGAAAGTGTTTACGAGATCAAAAATCCCGCCGCCACCGGCTTCAGAGAAATAAGATGCAATAGCGGAAGCATTTACTCCAGGTACTGGTACCTGAGCAGCCAATCTGTAAACAAACAGAAGAGCCATTGTATAAAAAATCCGCTTTTTTAATTCCTCTATCTTTCCTTGAGTCGTCGACATCGAGATCCTTTCCTAACTACTTTACAGTGCCAGAGCTGTTTTTGATTGATTCAAGTGCTGCTTTTGAAAACTTAGCAACACCATCAAAGTTTAATGATTTTGTTAAAGCAATATTTCCAATTACTTTAATACTTAAACTTTTTTGAGCTCCTGACAACAACCCTTTTTCAATTAAAGTGTCTCTGTTAATAGTTTCACCTTTATTGAATTTAGCTTCGATGTTTTCAAGAGTAACAACAGCGAACGGATCAGCGAATCTAACGTTATTGAAGCCTCTTTTTGGAAGACGCATGTAAAGTGGAAGGTTGTTACCTTCGAAACCTGTTCTAACGTGACCAGATTTTCTAGCTTTTTGACCTTTGTGACCTTTACCAGCTTGAGTACCTTGACCAGAACCTTGACCACGGCCAATTCTCTTTGTCGCTTTATTTGCACCTTTTGGGCTTTGTAGATTATTTAACGTTAACATAAGTATTCCCTTTAATTCTTAGTCTAGAAAAAATTATTCTTGTACTTCGAGCATGTGAATGATTTTTTTGATCATTCCTCTTACGCTTGGTGTGTTTTCAAGCTCAGAAGTTTGACCAACTTTTCTCAATCCAAGTCCACGTACGTTTGCTTGAACTACCTTAGTTGTTCCAGGTAACCCTTTAACAAGTTTTACTTTGATTTTTGATGCTGTCTTAGCCATATAAATATCCCGCTATTAATTTTTTACTCTAAGGCCCTTAACGTTCTTTTCTCTACTGTTTGCAATTTGCTCAACTGATCTAAGACCTTTAAGCGCTTTGAAAGTAGCTTTTACAACGTTATGTGGGTTATTTCCACGAAGAGACTTAGTTAAAATGTTATGTACACCAGCTAGTTCAAGGATTGAACGGCATGCACCCGCAGCCTTAACCCCAGTACCGTTTGCAGCTGGCTTGAATAGAATTTTACCAGCATCAAATTCACCCATGATTTCGTGAGGAATTGTGCCATTATCTAGAGGTACAGTGATCATGTTTTTATAAGCTTCTTGAGTCGCTTTTCTGATCGCTTCAGGAACTTCTTTCGCTTTTCCTAAACCGTATCCAACTTTACCTTTTTTATCGCCAACGATCATTAGAGCTGAGAATGAAAATCTTCTACCACCCTTAACAACTTTAGCAACGCGGTTTACTGCAACAACTCTTTCTTCAAGTTCGCCGCCAGCAGCAGGAGCTTTTTTCTTAGGAGCAGGTGCACCTTTTTTACCACGTGGACCTTTTTTTTCAGTCGCTTCACCATCAAACTCTTCAATTACAGAAATTTCTTCAGACATATCTTCTCCTAAACCTGGATTCCGCTTTCTCTAATGCTTTCAACTAATGCAGCAATAACACCTGTATATCTATAACCAGCTCTGTCAAATACAGCAGCATTTAGGTTTTTTGATTTCATTAATGCAGCTACTTTTGCACCAACTTTCTTAGCACCTTCTTTGTTGCAGCTATCAGCTGCAGCAGCTTTACCAAATGTACTTACCGTACAAAGTGTAACCGATTTTGTATCATCAATTACCTGAACAGTAATGTGCTTATTTGATCTTACTGCACAAATACGAGGTCTTTCTGAAGTACCATTGATCTTTGCTCTGATCGTAAGTCTTCTTTTTTGTCTCTGTTGGTCTTTTAAATTTGCAACTTTACCGTACTGCTTTCTCATATAATGGTCTCACTAAGTAATTAATTATTTACCTTTACCGCCGGCCTTACCAGCTTTTCTAATAATAGTTTCATCCAGATACTTAACACCTTTACCTTTGTATGGCTCAGGCTCTCTGAATGATCTAACTTTAGCAGCTACTTGACCAACTAGTTCTTTGTTAGAACCTTCGATATCGATTTGGTTTTTGTTAACTTTTGCAGTGATTCCTGCTGGAAGCGGGAAATCAATTGTGTGTGAATAACCTAAACTTAGGTTAAGAACGTTTCCGCTCACTGCTGCTTTGTAACCAACACCGTTGAATTCAAGTGATTTTACAAATCCAGTGCTCACTCCAGTAACCATATTGCTTAGAAGAGTTCTTGCCGTTCCCCATTGTGATCTAGCGCTAGCTGATTCATCTTTTGGTGTAACGGTAATAATTTTACCTTCTATTTTAGCGATTACATTATCGTTAAGCTTGTGAGTTAAAGTACCTTTGGCACCTTTAACTGTAACAAGTCCATTTTCGATCTTTACTTCAACCTTCTCAGGAATATTTACAGGTACTTTTCCAATACGTGACATGACCTATCTCCTACTACCAAACGTTGCAGAGAACTTCTCCGCCTACTTTATTTTTCTTAGCTTCGCGAGATGACATAACTCCCTTTGAAGTAGAAACAATTGAAACACCAAGACCAGACATTACTCTTTGGAAAGAGTCATAGCTGCTATATCTTCTAAGACCTGGTCTAGAAACACGGCTCAAACCAACGATTGCACCTTCTTTTAGAGCAACTTTGATTTTGATATCGTTTGGAGCTTTAGCTACGATTTTGAAAGATTTAATGTATCCTTCGTCTTTTAGAACTTTACAGATAGCAGCTTGAATCTTGCTAGCTGGAAACTCTACCTTATCATGACCAGCGCTAACGCCGTTTCTAATAACAGTTAACATGTTTGAAATTGGATCTGTTTGCATATATCGTCCTCTTAATCCTACAATTACCAGCTAGACTTCGTTACACCTGGAACCATTCCTTTTAAAGAAAGAGTTCTGAAGCATACTCTACATAGTTTAAACATTCTAATGAAAGCTCTTGGTCTTCCACAGTGCTCACATCTGTTTCTATGTCTTACTTTGAATTTTGGTTTTTTATCGTTTGCAATAATTTTAGCTAATCTAGCCATTTAACACTCCGTTATTTTCTAAAAGGCATTCCAATCAATGTTAGTAATTCTCTTCCTTCGTCATTAGTAGTTGCAGTAGTGACGATCGAGATACCAAGACCTCTGATTTTATCAATCTTGTCGTAGTTGATTTCAGGGAAAATGATTTGCTCTTTTAGGCCAAGAGTATAGTTACCTTTTCCATCAAACCCTTTTGACGAAACACCTCTAAAGTCTCTAACGCGTGGAAGAGAAATAGAGATTAGTCTATCAAGAAATTCATACATTTTTTCGCCTCTCAAAGTAACAGAAGCACCTAGTGGCATTCCTTGTCTTACTTTAAAAGATGCGATTGAAGTTTTCGCTCTAGCAACAACTGGCTTTTGACCTGTGATAGCTGCAAGATCGTTAACGATTGAGTCAACAACTTTAGAGTTTGAAACTGCATCTTTTGTTACACAGTTAACAACGATCTTTTCGATCTTTGGAATCATGTGAACATTCGAGTATCCAAATTTTTTAACTAAAGCTGGAACAACTTCTTTTTTGTATATTTCTTTCATTCTGCTCATAAATTATCCTATTAAATTACAGCGCCACACTTCTTAGAAGTTCTAACTTTAGTGTTATCTTTTCCAAGAGCGAACTTAACTTTTGTTGGCTTTTTTGTTTTTGGGCTGATTAGTGATACATTGCTTGCATCAATTGGTAGGTTCTTTGTTGCGAATCCACCTTCAGGGTTTTGTTGGCTTGGCTTGATTGATCTTTTAACTTCGTTCACGCCTTCAACTGTAACCTTGTTAGTTTTTCTGTTGAAAGAAATGACTTTTCCAACTTTTCCAGCATTTTTACCAGTTGTAACAACTACTTCATCATTTACTTTAATTTTTTTCATGTCTCTACCTAATACCTATAATACTTCAGGAGCCAATGAACAAATCTTCGTAAAGTTTTTTGCTCTAAGCTCTCTAGCTACTGGGCCAAAAATACGAGTACCAACAGGCTCATTAGCATTGTTAATGATAACTACACTGTTTGTATCGAATTGGATGTATGAACCGTCTTCTCTTCTAACTGGGTAAACAGTTCTTACGATTACGGCTTTCTTTACGTCACCTTTTTTAATCTTTCCGCCAGTAACAGCTTGTTGAACAGCTACTACAACGATGTCACCAACGCCCGCAGAAGTTCTTTTAGAACCACCAAGGACCTTGAAACACTTAACCATTTTTGCTCCAGAGTTGTCTGCAACCTCTAGATTAGTCTGCATTTGGATCATAACTTTATCCCTTAATTAATTTTGAACAATTCCCATTTCTTTAATTTCGAATACGGACGTGATTCAATGATTGTTACCACGTCGCCAACTTTAGCTTTACCAGCTTCATCGTGTGCATGATATTTTTTAGATGTGCTTACGAATTTACTGTAAACGTCATCTTTGAATCTTCTAGTAACTTTAACAACAATTGTTTTGTCGTTTTTATCACTTACAACAATTCCATCAAGCGTCTTTTTAAATTTCTTTTCTTGGCTCATTTCAAAGTCCTATTTGTTTAGCTGTTTGCTAAAAGTAAGAAGTCTAGCAATATCTTTTTTAATCTGTTGCTTTCTGTGTGGCTTTTCAGTTCCTGAAACAGCAGATTGAATTTTAAAAGTTAGAAGATCTTTCTTTAAATCCAATACTTTCTTCGCAACTTCTTTTTGATTAAGTTTTTTTACATCATCAAGTGTGATCATAATAATATCCAAAATAATTTTATCGGCTTGCGCCTTATTACATTTTTTTCTTAGTTAGACAAGGTTTCTTTTTTAACTATTTTAGTTTTTATAGGGAGCTTGTACATTGCAAGTCTTAGAGCTGCTGTACTAGTTTCCTGGTCAAGACCACCAACTTCAAATAGGATTCTTCCTGGTCTGATAACTGCTACCCAAGTTTCTGGAGAACCTTTACCGCCACCCATACGTACTTCCGCTGGCTTTCTTGTAAGGGACTTATCTGGGAAGATCTTAATCCAGACGTTACCACCGCGTTTCATTTGTCTTGAAATTGCGATACGAGCTGCTTCGATTTGTCTATTTGTGATATATCCACAAGCTGTTGCTTGAAGACCATATTCACCATTAATGAGCTTATTTCCGCGAGTTGCGGCGCCCATCATTCTTCCTTTTTGCTGTTTTCTAAATCTTACTCTTTTAGGACTTAACATGAGAAACCTCTATTTATTTTTTACAAACCCACAAACAATTATTATTTGTAGATTTCGCCCTTATAAACCCAAACCTTCACACCGATGATTCCATAAGTAGTCATCGCTTCAGCCGTATTGTAATCAATATCAGCTCTTAATGTATGAAGAGGGACTTTTCTTTCAGCGTAACCTTCAGTTCTTGCCATTTCAGCACCACCGAGACGGCCAGATGTTCTAACTTTGATACCTTTAACGCCAGCTCTGAAAGCAGATTGCATCACTTTTTTCATAGCTCTTCTGAAAGCAACACGCTTTTCAAGCTGTTGAGCAATGTTTTCAGCGATAAGTTTAGCGTCTGCATCTGGTCTTTTAACTTCAGCAATGTTGAAAATTAAAGTTCCAGTAGTCATTTTCTTAAGATCGTTTCTGATCTTTTCGATTCCTGTTCCCTTTTTTCCAATTGCGATACCAGGCTTAGCTGTATTTACAGTTACCTTTACTTGGTCAGAAGTACGAGAGATGTCGATGCTTGCAACAGCAGCGCTCTTCATATTCTTCTCAATGTAAGTTCTCATCTTTAGATCTTCATGTAGAAGCTCAGCATATCTATCTTTTGCATACCAGCTTGAGTGCCAACCTTTGATATACCCTAGTCTAAAACCGTAAGGATGTACTTTTTGTCCCATTATTTCCTACCTATGCTTCTTTTAAAACCACAGTAACGTGGCTTGTTCTTTTTCTAATCTTGTATGCGCGCCCTTGAGCTCTTGGCATGATTCTCTTTAGCATTGGACCTTCATCTGTAAAGATTGTTCCAACAACCAAATTATCAAGATCGTACTTATTTGATTCGTTAGCGATAGCTAGACCGCTGTTGATCAACTTCGTAAGAACGATTGCGATTTCTTTTTTCTCGCAAAATCTTAAAATCTTGATTGCTTCAGAAGCTTTTTTATTTCTGATAAGATCACAAACTTGTCTGATCTTTCTTGGTGCAATTCCGACGTTGTTATTTTGTACTTTAATGGCCATAAGCCCCTCTCCAAATTAATTATTTCTTAGCTACTTTCTTATCAGCGCCGTGGCCGTGGAAAGTTCTTGTTAAAGCAAATTCACCAAGCTTGTGGCCAATCATGTTGTCTGTTACGTAAACAGGAATAAATTTTTTCCCGTTGTGAACAGCAAATGTAACTCCGATGAACTCTGGAACTACAGTTGAACGACGTGACCAAGTCTTAATCACTTTGCTAGCTTTGTTGGCATCATTCGAAATAGCCATTACTTTTTTTAGCAAATGAGTATCTACGAAAGGTCCTTTTTTAAGCGATCTAGCCATAAAAAATTCTCCCTAAATTATTTTCTTCTCTTAACGATAAATTTATCTGTTCTTTTGTTCTTTCTAGTTTTGTATCCACGAGTTGGAAGACCCCAAGGTGATACTGGGTGACGTCCACCAGAAGTTCTACCTTCACCACCTCCCAATGGGTGATCTACAGGGTTCATAACAACACCACGAACCGTAGGTCTGATACCTAGTTTTCTAGAAATACCAGCTTTACCGTGGTTAACTTTTTCGTGGTCTAGGTTACCAACTTGGCCGATTGTAGCACGGCAGTTGCTTTTTACTTTTCTCAACTCGCCTGATGGCATTCTTAGAAGAACAACGTCAGCTTCTTTTGCCATAACTTGAACATATGAACCAGCTGAGCGAGCAATTTGTCCGCCTGCACCTGGGCTTAGTTCTACGTTGTGTACAAGTGTACCAACAGGAATGTCAGAAAGAAGTTTTGCGTTTCCAACTTTAATATCCGCGCCAGCAGATGAAATAACTGTATCACCTACAGCTAGTCCAAGTGGAGCTAGGATAAAACTTGTAGCGCCGTCTGCGTAAACAACTAGAGCAATATTACATGTACGATTTGGGTCATAACAAATTGCTTTAACTGTTGCAGGGATGTCTGTCTTATTTCTTTTGAAATCGATGACTCTGTATTTTTGTTTTACACCGCCACCATGGTGACGAGTTGTAATTCTACCAGCACTGTTACGGCCAGCTTGACTCTTCTTGATTTCAAGAAGGTTACTTGGAATTTGCACGCCTTTTGTAAGGTCCTTGCTATCCATAACCTGCTTCTTTCTAAGGGTCGGTGTCGTAGGCTTAAATTTTTTGATTCCCATAAAATATCCTTAAAAAAATTTCTTAAAACTTAGATTCCTTTGAAGAACTCAATTTTTTGCCCTTGAGCAAGCTCAACAAGCGCTTTCTTGTAAGAAGAAGTCTTCTTTACAGATTTTGCAGTTCTTTTTGTCTTACCAGGAATGATTGCAGTTCTGATTGCTACAACCTTTACATCGTAAAAAGTTTCAATTGCGTTTTTAATTTGGTTCTTATTAGCTTTAAGGTTTACAACGAACCCATAACGATTGTGAGCGTCTGAGTCTGCTGAGATCTTTTCAGTGATAAGAGGTTTAACAATTACATCATTTATTGCAGCCATGATTACACCAACTTCTTAGCTAGCTTTTCAAAAGCTTGCTTTTCAATAATTAAATTTTCATATTTAACCGCTTCGTAAACACTCATGCTATCAACGCCAAGTGCTTTTGCAGTTCTAATGTTTTTTGTTGCTCTAACTGCAAGACTTGCTGGATCTAAAGTTACTACTAAAGCGTTTAGTAGGTTTTTAGACTCAAGAAGCGCAGCCATTTCTTTTGTTTTACCAGTTGAAACAAGTGTATCAACGATGATCAATTTACCAGCAAGTTGTTTATCAACAATTACTGATTTAAGAGCGTTAAGCATAACTTTTTTGTTAACTTTTTGCTCGTATGATCTTGGTTGTGGACCAAAAACAGTACCACCACCTGGCATTAGTGGAGAACGTGTAGACCCTTGACGAGCGTTACCAGTTCCTTTTTGCTTAAATGGCTTTTTACCACCACCACTTACGAATGCTTTTGTTTTTGTAGCTGCTGTACCTTGTCTTCTTCCGGCAAGAGTTGCTTTAACAACTTGGTGTACAACAGGAACGTTGATTGCTTCTGGTGAGAAGTCTAAATCAACTTTTATCTTTTCTTTGTTTTCGAATTTGCTGTTTAGTACGTTTAATTCTGTCATTTTAGACCTCTACCTTATTGCTTCTTAAGAGCTTTAGAAATTTTAATAAATCCTTCCTTAGCTCCCGGAACAGATCCCTTAAGAAGGAGGTATCCTTTAGCAAGATTTACCTCTACAACTACAATATTTTGAACTGTAACGTTATCAGTACCCATATGACCTGGCATTTTCTTATTTTTGAAAACGCGGCCTGGAGTTGCTCTGTTACCAATTGAACCCACTCTTCTGTGGAAGTGAGAACCGTGAGAAGCTGGACCACCACGGAAGTTGTGTCTTTTTTGAACACCAGCAAAGCCTTTACCTTTTGATTCACCAGTTACATCAACGTATGCACCAGCTGCAAAAGTATCGACTGCTACTTCTTTACCAAGGTTAGAAGCATCAACTGCTTCTGCTTGAATTTCTGAAAAATTTGTAACGTTTTTAGACACGCCAGCCTTAGCAAGAATACCTTTTGTAGGCTTGTTAAGTAGAGACTCGCGTTTTTCACCGTAACCAACTTGGTAAGCGTTATAGCCATCTTTATCAGATGTTTTAACTTGTGTGATTAGGTTTGGGATAATTTTAACGACAGTAACTGGAATGTGGTTTCCGTTTTCATCAAAAACTCGAGTCATTCCTGCTTTAACGCCGAATACAGCGTCTAAAGCTATCTTTGCATCAGACATCTTTTCCTCCACAGCATCACCCTAGTCTAAGGGATGCGTACATGGTTATTATTAATTAGGCCAAAAAATTTTATTTGTTTTACTAGTACTTAATCTCTACGTCAACACCTGAAGATAAATCTAGCTTCATTAGTTGATCGATAGTTTGCTGAGTCGGCTCGATAATATCGACTAGTCTCTTATGAGTTCTCATTTCGAACTGCTCACGAGATTTTTTATCAATGTGAGGAGAACGAAGTACTGTAAATTTGTTTACTTCTGTTGGAAGAGGGATTGGTCCCGCAACTCTTGCACCAGTTTCTTTTGCTGTTTGAACGATTTCGTTAACAGAAGTGTCCAAAAGCTTGTGATCATAGGCACGTAGCTTGATTCTGAGTCTTGTAGCTTTCATAATATACGTCGGTCCTTATTTTTGTTTGTGACTTTTTATTTTTATTGCGGCCCTTTGTCAAGGACCGCAACAGTTTTTTCTTAAAATTAATCTAAAATTTCAGCAACAGTACCAGCACCGATAGTTCTACCACCTTCGCGGATCGCGAAACGTAGAGATTTTTCCATCGCTACTTTTGAGATCAACTCAACTTTGAAAGTTGTGTTGTCACCTGGCATTACCATTTCTACACCTGGGTTAAGTTCGATTGAACCTGTAACGTCAGTTGTTCTGAAGTAGAACTGAGGACGGTATCCTTTGAAGATTGGAGTGTGACGTCCACCTTCATCTTTTGTAAGGATATACACTTCAGCTACGAACTTAGCGTGTGGAGTTACTGAACCTGGCTTAATCAAACACTGACCGCGTTCGATATCTTCTCTCTTCGTACCACGAAGAAGTAGACCAGCGTTATCACCTGCTTGACCTTGGTCAAGAAGCTTACGGAACATTTCAATCCCTGTAACAGTTGTTTTTTGTGGATCACGGATACCAACAACTTCGATCTCTTCGTTAACTTTAATTACACCGCGTTCAATACGGCCTGTAACTACTGTACCACGACCAGAGATTGAGAAAACGTCTTCTACTGGCATTAGGAACGGCTTATCAACATCGCGAACTGGTGTTGGAACGTAAGAATCTACTGCGTCCATAAGTTCAAGAATTTTGTTTTCGCCGATTTCTGGGTTTCTTCCTTCTACTGCAGCAAGTGCTGAACCAGTTACGAAAGGAATTTCGTCGCCTGGGAAGTTGTATGAAGAAAGAAGTTCTCTCATTTCCATTTCTACAAGTTGAAGAAGTTCTGGATCGTCAACCATGTCTACTTTGTTAAGGAAAACTACTAGAGCTGGTACACCTACCTGACGAGCAAGAAGGATGTGCTCTCTAGTTTGTGGCATTGGACCATCAGCAGCTGAACAAACAAGAATACCACCGTCCATTTGAGCGGCACCAGTAATCATGTTTTTTACGTAGTCAGCGTGACCTGGACAGTCTACGTGAGCGTAGTGACGAGTTGCTGTTTCATATTCAACGTGTGCTGTATTGATTGTAATACCACGCGCTTTTTCTTCTGGTGCAGAGTCGATATCAGCATATGATTTCGCAGCTCCACCGAATTTTTTTGCCATAGTCATTGTGATTGCCGCTGTAAGTGTCGTCTTACCATGGTCAACGTGACCGATTGTACCGATGTTTACGTGCGGTTTGTTACGCTCAAATTTTTCCTTAGCCATTAGATTCTCCTCTAATAATTAAATATAGATCCCTTTCTTTTCCAAAGTAGATTTAGCCAATTCTGTAGGCATTTCAATATAACACTTAAACTTCATCGTAAAGCTCGCTCTACCTTGAGATTTTGATCTCAGGTCGGTACTGTAACCAAAGAGCTCAGCCAAAGGTACTTCTGCAGAGATAAGATCCTTATTCTGCTTAATCCCCATCGTGATGATTTTTCCGCGTTTTGCATTTATGTCTGAAATAACATCTCCTGTATAGTCCTGAGGTGTAACAACTTCAAGATCCATCACAGGTTCCAATAATTTCACGCCGGCTTTTTTACAGGCATCTCTAAAAGCTGCAGATGCTGCTATGGCATAGGCTACTTCCGTAGATTCGTTTTCGTTGAATTCCGCATCAACTAAAGTCGCTTTAATATTCAAAAACGGATATCCAGCTAGCATACCACCAGGTGCAGTATCCAACACAGATTTTTTAATTGAATCAATAAAATTTTGTGGAAGTTTTTTTGAAGATAAGCTTGTTTCAAATAAAACACCAGCTTGGTAATCAATTGGCTCAACTTTTATTGTTGCCTGACCAAATTGCATTTTTCCACCAAGGTCCTTATGGAATGTTCCTTCCGCTGTTGCATTGCCAGAAATACTTTCTCTATATGAAACTTGTGGTTTCCCGACGCGAATCCCAACGTTAAATTCTCGTTGAAGACGATCGGCAATAATTTCTAAGTGGAGTTCTCCCATTCCGTAGATAAGGAGCTGCCCTGTTTCTTGATTAGATCTATATGAAAATGAAGGGTCTTCGTTTTTAAGCTGATCCAGAGTGCTCAGGAGCTTCTTTTCATCATTTGCAGTCTTTGGTTCGATTGCAACCGAGATAACTGTTTCAGGAAACTCCATGAGGTCATAAACGATTGGCTTATTCTCAGTACAAAGAGTCTCGCCTGTAGTTGTTTCCTTCAGGCCAGCAATCGCCACAATGTCTCCGGCAAAAGCTTCTTGAATTTCAGTTCTCTTGTCAGCGTGCATTTGGAAAATTTTATTAACACGCTCACGCTTCTTTTTGAGAGCATTGTAAACTTGCTGTCCAGTTTCTAGTTTTCCAGAATAGATTCTTACATAGGTAACACTTCCAACAAATGGATCGGTTGCAATTTTAAATGCAATTCCGCTGAACATATCATCCACTTCAGGTTTGCGTGTTTCTGTCTTCTCAGGATCTTTTAAGCTATGCCCTTTAATTTCCCCTCTATCCGTAGGAGACGGTAAGTATTCAACCACAGCATCCAGAAGAGGTTGCACCCCTTTGTTCTTAAAAGCTGATCCACAAAGAACTGGAATAAAATTATGTGAAATAACCGCCTTTCTTAAAGCAGCTTTTATATCAGCCACCGAAGGAGTTTCTCCCATGAGAATTAAATCTGTTAATTGTTCATCATATTCAGATAGAGCATCTAATAGCTCATCTCTATAAAGCTGAGCTTCATCAACTAGCTCGGCTGGAATTTCTTTTGTTTCTACTTTTGATCCGAGGCTTTCTGCTGGAAAATAAAGTGCCTTCATTTCGATTAAATCAATTAATCCGTTGAAGTTTTCTTCAGATCCGATCGGTCGTTGAATTGCGGCGGCTTTCTTATCTAATTTTTCTCTAATCTCAACAACACAGTTGTCGAAGTCGGCACCCATGCGATCCATCTTATTAACGAATGCAAGACGGGGAACCCTATATTTATCGGCTTGCGCCCAAACTGTTTCAGACTGTGGCTCAACACCTGAAACTGCATCAAAAACGCCAATCGCCCCATCAAGAACCCTAAGAGATCTTTCAACTTCAATCGTGAAGTCAACGTGGCCGGGAGTATCGATAATATTGATTGTGTTCGTTAACCATCGACATGTAGTTGCGGCCGATGTGATGGTGATACCTCGTTCCTGCTCCTGAATCATCCAGTCCATCGTCGCAGTTCCATCATGAACTTCTCCGATTTTGTGGCTCTTTCCAGTATAGTAAAGGATTCTTTCGGTAGTCGTAGTTTTACCGGCATCAATGTGGGCCATGATTCCGATGTTACGAATTTTGTCGATTTGTTGCTTAGAACTCATATTTTTCAAATAAAAAGAGCTCCCCTTTCGGGGAGCTCTTCAATTAAAGTAATTTTTTAAAAACTACCACTTAAGGTGAGCGAAAGCCTTGTTAGCTTCAGCCATTTTGTAAACGTCTTCACGTTTCTTAACCGATCCACCTCTGTTTTGAGAAGCATCGATGATTTCGTCAGCAAGTTTTTGCATCATTGTTTTACCACTTCTTTCAGAAGCGTAATCTCTTAACCAACGAAGAGCTAGAGATTGACGACGAGCTGGACGAACTTCAACTGGAATTTGGTAAGTTGCACCACCAATACGGCGAGACTTAACTTCAACAGCTGGCTTAATATTTGAAAGAGCTTTTTTGAAAACTTTCAATGGCTCTTCATTTGTTTTTTCTTGAATTACATCTAGAGCTCCGTAGAAGATTTTTTCTGCTACAGATTTCTTTCCACCAATCATAAGTGTATTGATGAACTTTGTGATGACTACATCTTGGAATTTTGGATCAGGAAGAACTTCTCTGATATCCGCTTTTCTTTTTCTTGACATAAAATGCTCCTCTTCATTCCCGCCATTATTAGCAGGAATTACTCTCTCCAAGTCACCTTTTGAGCAAAATAGAGAGTGTTATTTAGAATTTATTATTTTTTCGGTCTTTTAGCGCCGTACTTAGAACGACCCTGTCTTCTCTTATCAACACCTGTAGCATCTAGTGCTCCACGGATTGTGTGATAACGAACACCCGGTAGATCTTTTACTCTTCCGCCTCTGATAAGAACGATAGAGTGCTCTTGAAGGTTGTGACCTTCACCACCGATATATGAAGTAACTTCGAAACCTGATGTAAGCTTAACTCTACATACTTTTCTCATCGCTGAGTTCGGTTTCTTAGGAGTTGTAGTATAAACTCTCACACATACACCACGTCTTTGAGGACAAGACTTCAAAGCTGGTGATTTAGTTTTCGAGTACTTATCCTCGCGTCCCTTTCTGATTAACTGATTAATTGTAGGCATTTTCCAACTGCTCCTTAACTGCTCAACATCTGCAAAAAATACTAGGTAGATTCTTTATCAAAAGTTTCTACCTAGTACAAGTGTTTTTTAAAATTGTAACGTAGCTGCGTTTGCTACATCGTCTTCATTAATAACGGCTTCATAATTTCTGTAACGTGGAATACCTGAACCCGCAGGGATTAGGCGACCCATAATTACGTTTTCTTTTAGACCACGAAGTGCATCGCTCTTACCTTCAAGGGCTGCTTGAGTAAGAACTTTTGTCGTTTCTTGGAACGATGCCGCAGAAATGAATGATTCTGTTGTCAAAGATGCTTTAGTGATACCCAATAGAAGCGGCATAGCTTCGATTGGCTTTTCGCCACCTGCAACTAATCTTTCATTTGTTTCAGCAAGTTCACCACGAGTGATTGAGTCACCTGTGACAAAAGTTGAGTCGCCAGCGTTTAACACTTCGACTTTTTTCAACATTTGAGAAGCGATAACTTCAATGTGCTTATCATCGATTTTTACACCTTGTAGGCGGTAAACCTCTTGGATTTCATCAACGATATATCTTGCGAGTGCTTTAACACCAAGAACGCGAAGGATATCATGTGGATTTGATGGTCCATCCATGATTGGCTCTCCGGCTCTGATATAGTCACCCTCATTAACAACAACGTAACGACCTTTTGGTACTACGTATGTCATCGGATCAGAACCATCTTCTGGACGAACGATGATTCTTCTGTTTCCTCTAAGCTCTGTACCGAATTCGATCGTACCAGAGATGTCAGAGATCTGAGCAGCGTTTTGTGGCTTACGTGCTTCAAAGAGTTCGGCAACGCGAGGAAGACCCCCGGTAATATCCTTAGTCTTAGTTGTTTCACGTTGAACTTTAGAAATCGCTGTACCAGCATCAATTTTATCCCCGTCTTGAACGATGATGTTTGCACCAACTTGTAGGCGGTAAGCTGCATATCTCTTAGTTCCTGGAACTAGAATTGGAGAACCATTTTCATCTACGATCACGATACGTGGTTGTAGAGAAGGGTTTTTAGATTCGATAACAACTCTGTGTGAAAGACCTGTTACGGCATCCACTTGTTCATTAACTGTAGAACCTACAACTAGATCTTCATATTTAACTGTACCTGAAACTTCAGTCATAACTGGAATTGCGAATGGATCCCATTCAAGAATTCTGTCACCAACTGAAACTTCCTGGCCTTGAGTAAAGAATAGTCTCGAGCCGTAAACGACTGGATATCTTTCTTTTTCAGCACCACGAGCGTCCTTAACAACAACTTCACCGTTCTTATTCATAACGATGTTACTACCTTCGTTGTTTGTTACATACTGAACGTTATCAAGGTGGATAACACCGGCCGTACGAACTTCAGTTTTGTTAACTTGAGCACCTGCAGTTGCAGTACCACCAACGTGGAATGTTCTCATCGTCAACTGTGTACCTGGTTCACCGATTGACTGAGCAGCGATAACACCGACAGTTTCACCGATTGAAACAAGTTTACCGCGAGCAAGGTCGCGACCGAAACAGTAAGCACAGAATCCGTGTCTTTCTTTACAAGTAAGAACTGATCTAACTTTAATCTGGTCGATCTCTTGTTCTTTAAGAACTTTAAGATCTTTTTCTGTAAGCATGTAGTTTCTTGGAAGAACTTCATTACCTTCAGCGTTTACGATTGCTTGAGCAATTACACGTCCCATTGCTCTTTCAGCAACGTGCTCTACAACTTCCCCAGCTTCGATTCTTGAAGTCAGAGTAATACCATCAGTAGCACCACAGTCTGTAGTTCTGATGATACCGTCTTGGGCAACGTCAACTAGACGACGAGTTAGGTAACCAGAGTTAGCTGTTTTAAGAGCTGTATCGGCTAGACCCTTACGAGCACCGTGAGTAGACGTAAAGTATTCAAGAACTGAAAGACCTTCACGGAAGTTAGATGTAATTGGAGTTTCGATAATCTCGCCTGATGGTTTCGCCATCAAACCTCTCATCCCTCCAAGCTGTCTGATCTGCTGAGTAGAACCTCTGGCTCCAGAGTTCGCCATCATGTAAAGAGAGTTGAATGACGGAGCATTCATAGTTTCTTTACCGTCTTCAGACGTGAAAGTTTGAGTAGAAATTCTTTCGATAACTACTTTTGTTAGTTTTTCATTTGTTTGTGCCCAAACGTCGACGATCTTGTTGTAACGTTCACCGTCTGTGATCGAACCTTCGTTGTACTCTTCAGTAATTTTTGCAACTTCTTTATGAGCTTCTGCAAGGATCGATGCTTTTTCAGCTGGAATTGTCATATCGTGAACGTTGATCGAGATACCCGCTTTTGTCGCGTACTCGTAACCAAGTCTCATGATAGCGTCAGCTAGCATAACTGTTTCTTTCTCTGTACCAACGCGGTAAGCGTGGTCGATAAGTTTACCAAGTTCTTTTTTACCAAGAATCTGGTTGATGTCTGAATATTTCAAACAACGAGGAACTGCATCCCATACGAATGTTCTACCAACAGTTGTTTCAATCATTGCGCCGTCGATACGAACTTTGATTGGAGCTTGAAGGTGAAGGTTACCTGAGTGGTAAGCAAATTGTGCTTCTTCCTTAGACGCGAAAACTTTGTTGTATCCGCGAGCGTAAGGACGAATTCTCGTCATATAGTAAAGACCAAGAACGATATCCTGAGAAGGAACGATAATTGGAGTACCATCTTTTGGAGAAAGAATGTTGTTTGTCGACATTGCTAGAATACGACATTCAACTTGAGCTTCAATTGAAAGAGGAACGTGAACGGCCATCTGGTCACCGTCGAAGTCAGCGTTGAACGCTGTACATACTAGCGGGTGAAGTTGGATCGCTTTACCTTCAATCAAGATTGGCTCGAACGCTTGAATACCAAGTCTGTGTAGAGTTGGTGCACGGTTTAGAAGAACTGGATGCTCTTGTACCGCTTCTTCAAGGATGTCCCAAACTTCTTGTTTCTGTTGGTCAACCATCTTCTTAGCTACTTTAATAGTAGTACAGTGACCTTTCTCAATTAGTTTGTTGTAAATGAATGGTTTGAAAAGTTCGAGGGCCATCAATTTTGGAAGACCACATTGGTGAAGTCTTAGTGATGGACCAACAACGATTACTGAACGGCCAGAGTAGTCTACACGTTTACCGAGTAGGTTCTGACGGAAACGACCTTGCTTACCTTTAAGCATGTCTGAAAGTGAACGAAGTGGACGCTTGTTAGCTCCAGTGAACACTTTACCGCGACGGCCGTTATCGAATAGAGCGTCGACTGCTTCTTGAAGCATTCTCTTCTCGTTTCTGATGATGATTTCAGGAGCGTTTAGTTCTTTAAGTCTTCTTAGACGGTTGTTTCTGTTGATAACACGTCTGTAAAGATCGTTAAGATCTGAAGTTGCAAATCTTCCTGCTTCTAGTGGAACTAGAGGGCGAAGATCTGGTGGAAGAACTGGAATAACATCCATCATAAACCATTCAGGCTTATTTTCTGACTTAAGGATTGATTCAACAACTTTAAGTCTTTTGATGATTTTCGCGCGAGCCATTTCAGTTGTAGCTGCAGCTAAACCACGACGAAGTTCTTTGTTTACGATATCAAGATCTAACTTTCTAAGAAGTTCTTTAATAGTTTGTCCGCCCATTCCGGCTTCGAACTCAATCCCTTGCTCTTTTAATTCTTGGTATTGTTGTTCAGAAATTACGCGACCTACTTCAAGACCACCGTCAACATTGTCAGTAGCTGAAGAAGTTACAACGTATGCTTCATAGTAAAGAACTCTTTCAAGTTCTTTTAGAGTAAGGTCAAGAAGAGCTCCCAAACGAGATGGAAGAGATCTTAGGAACCAAATGTGAGCTACTGGAGCAGCAAGTTCAATGTGACCTTGTCTTTCACGTCTAACTTTCGAAAGAGTTACTTCAACACCACACTTCTCGCACACAACTCCACGGTGCTTCATTCTCTTATATTTACCGCAAATACATTCGTAATCTTTGATTGGTCCAAAGATTTTTGCACAGAAGAGACCGTCTCTTTCTGGTTTGAATGTACGGTAGTTAATCGTTTCTGGTTTCTTTACTTCACCAAAAGACCATTCTCTAATTGTATCTGGAGATGCCATTCTGATCGAAACAGCTTCTACGCTGATTGGATCTTTTGGCTTATCAAAAAAGTTCAACAAGTCTTTCATGTGTATATTTCCTTGTGAGTTTTATTATCTTTAACTAACTAGCAATCACGTAACAAAAGTCATGCGGGACTTCTCCCGCATGAAACCTAACTAAAAGTCGATTCTTCTTCAGTGTTTTCTTCAAGCTTGATGTCCAAGCAAAGTGCTTGCAACTCTCTGATGAGAACGTTGAAAGACTCTGGTAGACCTGGCTCAAGAACTTGTTCACCTTTAACGATCGATTCATACATTCTTGTACGGCCGATAACGTCGTCAGATTTAACAGTTAAGAACTCTTGTAGCGTGTAAGCGGCACCGTATGCTTCAAGTGCCCAGACTTCCATCTCTCCAAGTCTCTGACCACCAAACTGAGCCTTACCACCAAGTGGCTGCTGAGTTACAAGTGAGTAAGGACCAGTAGAACGAGCGTGGATTTTTTCGTCAACAAGGTGGTGAAGTTTCAACATATACATTGCACCAACTGTTACGTCTTCTGAGAACACGTCACCAGTTTTTCCATCGAACAATGTTGTCTTACCAGACTTATCTAAGTCACCCAGCTCTAGCATTTCTCTGATGTCATCTTCAGATGCACCATCGAAAACTGAAGTTGAGAAACGAACGCCAAGTGAAAGTTGCTCAGCAACTTCTTGAACTCTTTCATCTGAAGCTTTTTTCAACCATTCTTTAACTTCTTCAGTCTTGTAGATTTTAAAGATGTAGTCTTTTAGCTCGCTGATTTTTGCGTTTTCTTCCATCATGGTCTTGATTTTTTCACCAAGTCCGCGACCTGCCCAACCAAGGTGAAGTTCAAGAAGCTGACCAATGTTCATACGTGAAGGAACCCCTAGTGGGTTCAATACGATTTCAACTGGAGTACCATCAGCAAGGAATGGCATATCTTCCGCAGGAACTACGTTAGAAATAACACCCTTGTTACCGTGACGGCCGGCCATCTTATCACCTGGCTGTAGCTTTCTCTTGATCGCTACGTAAACCATAACTTTCTTAATTACTCCAGGAGGAAGCTCATCACCTTTGTGAAGTTTTGCAATCTCTTCGTTAGCTTTTTGGCGAACGCGAGTAATTCTGTTTCTTACGTCAGCGAAGTACTCAGAAAGTTTTTCTTCAAGAGCAGCTTCAAGAGGTAGGTAACCAATAAGTTCGAAAGGAATTGAAGCAAGGATTTCACCTGAAACCGTTACACCTTTTCCAAGAAGTTCAGTTGTACCGTCTTCTGAAATAAGTTTATCTGTAGTCTTAGCACCCTTGAACATTTCAGCGATTTTTTGGATTGCTGATGTTTGGATAGCTTTGATCTCGATTCTTTCGTCACGACGGATAAGTGTCGTTTCGTGATCGATGATTTCTTTTGATCTAGCGTCTAGTTCAACACCTTCTCTTGTGTAAACTTTAGCGTCGATTACTGTTCCGCGAACTGATGAAGGAACGCGAAGTGAAGTATCTTTAACGTCTCCAGCTTTATCACCGAAGATTGCTTTAAGAAGTTTTTCTTCTGGTGAAAGTTGTGACTCACCTTTTGGAGTGATCTTACCAACAAGGATATCCCCTGGCTTAATGATCGCACCAACGCGGATGATCCCTGCTTCATCAAGATCTTTTAGAGCTTCTTCTGAAACGTTTGGAATATCGCGAGTGATTTCTTCTTTACCAAGTTTTGTATCGCGTGCTTCGATTTCAAAGCTTTCGATGTGAACTGAAGTAAAGACGTCACGAGCAAGAATGTTTTCGTTAATAAGGATCGAGTCCTCGTAGTTGTATCCACCCCAAGGCATGAACGCTACAAGAACGTTTTGACCAAGGGCCAAGTCACCAAGGTGAGTTGCTGGACCGTCAGCGATTACCATACCTTTAAGAACCATATCGCCTTCTTTTACGAGAGCTTTTTGGTTGTTACATGTATTTTGGTTTGTACGCTGATATTTAGTAAGTTTGTATACGTCTACTCCAGACTCGCCTTCAGTGAATTTATCTCTCTGAATTACGATTCTGTTAGAGTCAACGAAGATTACTCTTCCTGATTCTTTTGCGTAAACGATAGCACCAGAGTCGCGAGCGATAATTTGCTCAACACCTGTACCAACGATTGGAGCATCAGTTCTTACAACTGGTACTGCCTGTCTCATCATGTTCGATCCCATCAACGCGCGGTTAGCATCGTCGTGTTCTAGGAAAGGAATAAGTGATGTTGCAATCGAAATCATCTGAGTTGGCGAAACGTCCATTAGCTGAACTTCGTTAGCAGAAACGATCGTGAATTCACCCGCTGAACGTGCAGCGATTTGATCACCATGGATTTTCTTACCATCGATGTATTTAGCGTCTACCTGAGCAATAACTTTTCCTTCCTCTTCGAAAGCTGAGAAATACTTAGGTGGTTGGATTGTTCTGTCTTCATTAATGATCTGGTATGGAGTTTCAATGAATCCGTACTCAGATACGCGAGCGTATGTTGCAAGAGATGTGATTAGACCGATGTTTGGTCCTTCCGGAGTTTCTACCGGACACATTCTACCGTAGTGAGTTCCGTGAACGTCGCGAACTTCGAAGCCCGCTCTTTCACGAGTAAGACCACCTGGCCCAAGAGCTGAAAGTCTTCTCTTGTGAGTAACTTCAGAAAGTGGGTTCGTTTGATCCATGAACTGAGACAACTGAGAAGAACCGAAGAATTCTTTTACAGCAGCAGCTACTGGTTTTTGGTTAACAAGATCGTATGGCATCATTGTTTCAATTTCTTGAATAGCCATTCTTTCTTTTACGGCTCTTTCCATTCTTACGAGACCAACTCTGAATTGGTTCTCAAGAAGTTCACCAACAGCTCTTACACGACGGTTACCAAGGTGGTCGATATCATCAACTTTACCTTTACCGTTGTTAAGCTCTACCAGGTATTGAACTGTCGTAAGAATGTCTTGTCTTGTAAGTACAGTTTCTTCAACTGGAATATTCATTCCGAATTTGTAATTGATTTTCATACGACCAACTTTTGATAGGTCGTATTTTTCTTTGTTGAAGAATAGGTTTTCGAAAAGTGCCGTAGCGGCTTCAAGAGTCGGTGGTTCACCTGGTCTTAGTCTTTCGAAAATTTTAACTAGAGCGTCTTCTTTCGTTTCTGTTTTATCGATAAGAAGAGTGTTTCTGATTTGGTCACCGTAATTGATCATGTCAATGTAAAGAACTTTAACTTCCTTAACACCAGCTTTGATCAAGTCGTGAATTTTTGATTCAGAAAGAGCTTCGTTAGCTAGACAGATAACTTCACCAGTTTTTTCGTTGAAGATATCTTCAGCAAGAACTTTTCCTACTACTTCTTCAAGTTCAGCTGGAAGTTCAGAAATTTTTGAATCTTCCATCTTCTTTACAGAAGCTTTTGTATATTTTTTGCCTTTTTTAACAATCGCAGTTCCAGATTTTGGATCGATGATGTCAGATGCAGCTCTTGTTCCAACCATTAGGTTGTAATCAAGCTTTCTTGCGAAAGATCCATCTTTGTTAAAAGAAATTGTTTCCATTTGGTAGAACACGTTAAGTAGTTCTGCCGTTGAATAGCCCATTGCTTTTAAAACAACAGATGCGTGTAATTTTCTTTTTCTATCGATACGAGCAAAAAGAATATTCTTATGGTCGAATTCGAAATCTAGCCAAGAACCTCTGTGAGGAATAATTCTTGCAGAATAAAGAAGCTTTCCAGAAGAGTGTTTTTTACCATTGTCGTGTTCGAAAATGATACCTGGAGATCTATGTAGCTGAGAAACGATTACTCTTTCTGTTCCGTTATAAACGAAAGACCCTGTTTCAGCCATAAGAGGAATATTACCAAGATAAACTTCTTGTTCTTTTACAGATGAAACTGTTCTTTGTTCAGCTCCGTCTCTATCAACTGTTACATCGAAGAAAACGAGACGAACAACAACCTTTAAAGGCGCTTCATATGAAAGACCTCTTTGACGGCATTCCTTAACTGTATATTTTGGTTCTTCAAGTGAGTAACTTACGAACTCAAGTGAGACCGTTTTGTTAAAGTCATAAATCGGAAAAACCGATTTGAAGACTTGTTGTAGACCTACATCAATTCTCTTAGCTGGCGGTACGTCTTTTTGAAGAAATTCTTCGTAAGAGTTAACCTGCAACTTCATTAGAGGAGGAGTATCAAGAACTACTGGAGTATTTGAGAAGGTTTTGCGAAACCATTCGTTAGGTGAAAAAACCTGAGTCATCGCGGTCTCCTAGAGAAATTCTTTAAGAAATATTCTTAGAATAAAATTATTAAAAAAAATCAAAATACAAAAAGGCGTGAAGAGGACGTATCCCCTTTCACACCTTTTTTTTAAAAAACTTAATTAAACGTAGCCGTTAAATTACTTAAGTTCAACCTTCGCTCCAGCAGCTTCAAGAGTTTTCTTGATTGCTTCAGCGTCAGCTTTTGAAAGACCTTCTTTAACAGTCTTTGGAGCACCTTCAACTAGATCTTTAGCTTCTTTCAGACCAAGACCTGTAATTGTACGGATTTCCTTAATTACGTTGATTTTCTTGTCACCACCGTCAGCTAGAACAACAGTAAATTCTGTTTGTTCTTCTGCAGCAGCAGCAGCTGGACCAGCTGCACCAGCAACAGCTACAGGAGCAGCTGATACGCCGAATTTTTCTTCAAGTTCTTTTACTAGGTTAGCTAGGTCAAGAACTGACATTTTAGAGATATGTTCAATTAGTTGTTCATTAGTTACGCTCATATTTTTCTCCTTCAAATTTAATTAAATTAATTAAGCTAATTCGCCTGATTCTTTCTTTTCTTTAATAGCTACCAACACTCTAGCAAAAGCAGAAACTGGTGCAATGAACGTAGCCAACAATGTACCAAGCATTTGGTCTCTTGATGGTAGGTCTGCAAGTTGTTTCACTTGAGCTTTAGTCAGCATTTGTCCTTCAAGAACACCACCCTTTAGATCAACTAGTTCTAAAGATGCGCCTGCTTCTTTTAGGCATTTTGCTGTTGCTGCTGGATCTTCGAACGCAAACGCAAGAGCGTGTGGCCCAGAAAGATTTGCAACTAGTGCTTCAACAGGAGTACCTGCTGCAGCTTTTTTGAAAAGCGTGTTTCTTGTGACTACCATTTTTCCTTTCGAGTCACGAACAGCTTTTCGCACGCTAACGGCATCATTTGAACTGATACCAATTAGGTTTGTAAGAAAGATCGCCTTTGCATTTCCAATATCTTGTTTAAGACCTTGGATAATGGCTTCTTTCTCTGAACGATTAAGCATATATCCTCCTTTCTATTATGGAGGGGGATTTCGGCAGGCTTTACTGCTGGGGTTGGGGCCCACAGCAAACCGACTTTCTTCAACCCTCTTTAGTAATTAATTAAGCTAAAGTGAAAGCTTCTGCTGTATCGATCTTGATCCCTGGACCCATAGTTGTACTAAGAGTTAGAGATTTAATATAAGTTCCTTTTGCTGAAGCTGGCTTAGCTTTAACGATCGCAGAAACGATTGCGTTGTAGTTAGCTTTCAGTTGCTCAGTTGTGAAAGATGACTTTCCAATTGGAACGTGAACGATACCTGTTTTCTCTGTACGGTATTCAACTTTACCTGCTTTTTGCTCTTTTACAGCGCCAGCGATATCAGTTGTTACTGTACCTAGTTTGGGGTTTGGCATAAGTCCGCGAGGTCCAAGTAGACGAGCTACTTTACCAAGCTTTGACATCATATCTGGTGATGCAATTACGCGGTCGAAATCTAGCCATCCGCCTGCGATTTTGTTGATGATATCTTCGCCACCAGCATGGTCTGCACCAGCTGCTGTCGCTTCATCTACTTTCGAGCCAGATGTGATCGCTACAACGCGAACTGTTTTACCTGTACCAGCTGGAAGAGCTAGAGCTCCTCTGATCATCTGGTCAGCGTGTCTTGGGTCAACACCAAGTCTGAAAGCTAGATCAACAGTTTCGTCGAACTTAGCTGACTTGATTTCTTTAGCAAGTTTAATTGCTTCGTCAGAAGAGTAGAGTTTTGTTTTGTCTACTTTCTTAGCGGCTTCTTCAAAACGCTTTGTCATGTAAATCTCCTGTGGTCAAACGACTTTGCAGTCTCCCACTCTAAACCCTTGCGGGTATTGTTATTAGTAATCTAGTTTCAGACCCATTGAACGGATTGAACCTTCGATTGTTCTCATTCCTGCTTCTTTCGTACCAGCTGTAAGGTCAACCTTTTTAGCTTCTACGATTTCTTCTACAACTTTCTTTGGAACTTTCTTTGCCATTACTTCTGAACCTGGCTTTTGAGCGCCTCTTTCCAGTTTAAGCTTATCTTTAAGAAGGTAAGTAGCTGGAGGTGTCTTCGTAACGAATGTGAAAGATCTATCTGAGTAAACAGTGATGATAGTTGGAAGTACTACACCGTTTTGTTGTTGAGTTTTTGCATTGAAAGCCTTGCAAAATTCCATAATGTTTACACCTTTTTGACCAAGAGCTGGACCAATTGGTGGTGATGGGTTTGCTTTACCGCCTGCAATTTGTAATTTAATAAAACCTGTAACTTTCTTAGCCATATAATCTCCTACAAAACCAACAACTATTTATTTTTAAGAAACTTTCTCTACTTGTGTGAAATCTAACTCTACTGGAGTTGGACGACCAAAGATTGAAACGTTTACTTTAATTTTTCCTTTATCACTTACTGCTTCGATAGTACCCACGAAGTTTGCGAACGGTCCTTCGATAACTTTTACAGACTCGCCTTCAGAGAAATTCACTGAAGTACGTGGCTTCTTGAAGCCGTCTTCCATCTGAGAAGTCATGAAAGCTGCTTCTTCATTGCTGATCGGAGCAGGCTTATCTAGAGTACCGCCAACAAAACCGGTGATTTTATCGGTGCTTTTTACAAGGTGCCAAGTCTTATCATTCATGATCATCTTAATCAAGACGTAGCCTGGAAAAAACTTTTTCTTAATCGTTTTCTTCTTGCCATTGGCAGTTGTTACGATTGTTTCTTCCGGAACCATGATCTCTGCAAAGAACTCGGTCATCTTATGGTTAACAATTCTCTCTTTAAGAGATTTTGTAACTTTGTTTTCTTGACCAGTTTGAGCCTTGGCAATATACCACTTGAACTCAGGTGTATCACCCTTGGCCAATTGAATGTCATGAGGATTTTGAGATGAATCTGTCATAGTTAAATACCAAATTTAAAATTAATAAACGAAACTCAATATCTTCTTGAATACGAAATCAACAAAGACAAAAATTGCTGAGACAATAATCAGTGCTACCACTAGTCCCATAGTCATTTTCAATGTTGTATCTTTTGAAGGCCAAACTACTTTTAGTAGTTCATTGTATACTTCTTGCAAGTACGAAGATGATTTTGTGTTTTTTGTTACAGCTAGTGCGAACACTACTGCAGAAACAAAACCTAAACCTTGAGCAATAAAATTGAATTGAGAAACTTTCGCTTCTAAATCAAACCAAATTCCCAATTGCTGAGCGAATTTAAATACAACAAATCCGCATAAAGCAGCGCCAATAAAAACAAGTGCAGTAATCCACTTCTTTGAGTCTTCGCTCTTAATAATAGACATATTTACCTTTTACGAGATGATAAAAAATTTCGAGTCTAATCTATATGCTAGAAAAATCGCAAGATGTCCATTGATTTTTCATAAATGAGAATAATGCTGCGCGAGCTAAAGTGGCGGGTGCAGTAGGATTCGAACCTACAACCAAGTGATTTGGAATCACCTACTCTACCGTTGGAGCTATACACCCATTTCTGAATAAAAGGGGCCGGAATAATCCGACCCCATTTCTATAAATACCTTGTATTTAGAACTAGTCTAAAATTTCAGCAACAGTACCAGCACCGATAGTTCTACCACCTTCGCGGATCGCGAAACGTAGAGATTTTTCCATCGCTACTTTTGAGATCAACTCAACTTTGAAAGTTGTGTTGTCACCTGGCATTACCATTTCTACACCTGGGTTAAGTTCGATTGAACCTGTAACGTCAGTTGTTCTGAAGTAGAACTGAGGACGGTATCCTTTGAAGATTGGAGTGTGACGTCCACCTTCATCTTTTGTAAGGATATACACTTCAGCTACGAACTTAGCGTGTGGAGTTACTGAACCTGGCTTAATCAAACACTGACCGCGTTCGATATCTTCTCTCTTCGTACCACGAAGAAGTAGACCAGCGTTATCACCTGCTTGACCTTGGTCAAGAAGCTTACGGAACATTTCAATCCCTGTAACAGTTGTTTTTTGTGGATCACGGATACCAACAACTTCGATCTCTTCGTTAACTTTAATTACACCGCGTTCAATACGGCCTGTAACTACTGTACCACGACCAGAGATTGAGAAAACGTCTTCTACTGGCATTAGGAACGGCTTATCAACATCGCGAACTGGTGTTGGAACGTAAGAATCTACTGCGTCCATAAGTTCAAGAATTTTGTTTTCGCCGATTTCTGGGTTTCTTCCTTCTACTGCAGCAAGTGCTGAACCAGTTACGAAAGGAATTTCGTCGCCTGGGAAGTTGTATGAAGAAAGAAGTTCTCTCATTTCCATTTCTACAAGTTGAAGAAGTTCTGGATCGTCAACCATGTCTACTTTGTTAAGGAAAACTACTAGAGCTGGTACACCTACCTGACGAGCAAGAAGGATGTGCTCTCTAGTTTGTGGCATTGGACCATCAGCAGCTGAACAAACAAGAATACCACCGTCCATTTGAGCGGCACCAGTAATCATGTTTTTTACGTAGTCAGCGTGACCTGGACAGTCTACGTGAGCGTAGTGACGAGTTGCTGTTTCATATTCAACGTGTGCTGTATTGATTGTAATACCACGCGCTTTTTCTTCTGGTGCAGAGTCGATATCAGCATATGATTTCGCAGCTCCACCGAATTTTTTTGCCATAGTCATTGTGATTGCCGCTGTAAGTGTCGTCTTACCGTGGTCAACGTGACCAATTGTACCGATGTTTACGTGCGGTTTGTTACGCTCAAATTTTTCCTTAGCCATTGGGCATCTCCTTCTTAATTACATTCTCAACAAGAATAAATTTTTTTTTATGGGCTTATAACGTGCTTTAAATTAAGTCAACAGTATGCCTGCGAACTCCCCTGCTGACAAGGGGAAAAAATGGAGCTCCAGATGGGAATTGAACCCATGACCTCTCCCTTACCAAGGGAGTGCTCTACCACTGAGCCACTAGAGCTAATCCAAAGTTTCGATTTTTAAAATAAAGTAAGCCTGCAATTGTGTAAAGCAAAGAATAGTGATGTGATTTTTTGGATTGATTAAGATGGAGCGGGCTACAAGATTCGAACTTGCGACATCCACCTTGGAAGGGTGGCGCTCTACCAACTGAGCTAAGCCCGCATGGAAAATTTTAAAGAAGAGATGGTGGAGAGAGAAGGATTCGAACCTTCGAAGGTATAAACCGACAGATTTACAGTCTGTTGCCTTTGGCCGCTCGGCAATCTCTCCTCAAATCCAGCCCTCACTTATAGATAGATGGAGCTGACTATAGGAATCGAACCTACGACCGTCGGTTTACAAAACCGATGCTCTACCAACTGAGCTAAGTCAGCGTACAGTATCTAACCGTTATGCTAGGGGTATTTTATAATCTCAACTTGATTTTCTGGCAATAACTTTTTTGAGTTTTTTTATCAGTCGCCTTCGCCGAAAATCTTTTCCATCGCAATTGCAGCGGCCACGGAAACGTTCAATGATTTGATTTTCCCTGCGGGTTTTAGTGAAATTGTTGTTTCGACAACACGGCTAACGGCGTGTGACATCCCGACATCTTCGGCGCCCAGGACTAAACAAATTGATTTTTTTTCTGCCGTTTTTTGAAGATCGCCCGTCGCGTGTTCAGATAAACCGATACATGTGGCGCCCAGATCTTTCAATTTTGTGATCGTTTTTGGCAGGGCCGAGCATCTGACGATTTTCACATGCTCGGTAGCTCCCGAAGCAATACGAGCGAAATTGGGGCCAAGACCAAAATTTCCTTTGGCAGAAATCAAAATAGCATCTACGCCGAAAAACGCGGCAGTTCTCATAATAGCGGCGCCATTATGTGCATCCGTGACTTGATCGAGAGCGAGAATTTTCAAAGGAATTCTACTTTCAAGCTGTGTATAGAGCCAGGTTGGCTCAAGAATATTTACTGGACTTACCAACATGAAAACACCAGATGGTACCCTGTTAAATTCCATGTCGAGGTCGCGGTAGATTTTTTTTGCTTCTTCCTGAAGAGCATGCCCTTCCAGGAGTCGGACTTTATCCATTGGAATTTCTTCGCGCTTTAAGCCGCCACGTTTTTTTAATTCGTCCAATCCTTCTTCGGTCGCAACTATTTCAAAAATAGCACGTTCAGGATTTTTTAAAGCCTCTGCAATACTGTGTATACCTACGATTAAGTCGTGATCCATTTCGCCTACTTTAAAAGTTTTTGAAGAACTGAAACAAGTTCTTCTCTTTTAACTTTTTTTGTTTCACCCGTTTTACGGTCGATAATTTCTAATTCTTTTGACGCTGAGAAATCTCTCTCTCCCAAAACAACTCTGAACGGTAACCCGAGTAAGTCGGCGTCTTTGAATTTGTTACCCGGCCCGACATTTCTGTCGTCATAAACAACTTCAAGTCCAGCAGAGACCATTTCATTGTAAATTTCGTCTGCAATTTTAACGTACTCTTCTGCTTTAACGATTGTCGCGAAGTACACTTGATAAGGAGCGATGGATTTAGGCCAGATAATTCCGTTAGCATCATGGTTTTGCTCAATTGAAGCTGCCACAACTCTCGTCACACCGATTCCATAACAGCCCATCAGTGGTGTTACAAGTTTTCCGTTTTGATCGAGCACTCCCACTTTCATATCTTTGGTGTATTTATCACCCAATTGAAAAACGTGGCCTACTTCAATTCCGCGTTTCTCTACAACAGGGTGTTTTCCATCTAGTGTTAAATCTCCTGCGCGCGCTAAACGAAGATCTGCTGTCTCGAATTTTTTCAAATCGCGCTTAGGACTAAAACCTTTCGTGTGAAAATCTTTTTTATTCGCGCCAACGATATATGAGGCGTCCAGGTTAACAGCATTGTCTAAAATAATTTTGATATCTTCTTTTAAGCCAACAGGACCAATGTAGCCTTTCCAGAGTTTGGCAAATTTCAATTGTTCTTCTGTCGCTGGAGTAAGGTGGTCGCACTTCAGATAATTTTGAAGCTTAATCTCATTTACTGAATCGTCTCCCAGCACAAGGGCCAGAACGAGATGAGATTCATTGCCGAATGTAGCGGAATACACCATTGATTTAAGACTGTGATGTGGTTGCGTACCCAGGAATTTGCTCACGTCTTCAATCGTTTCCTGATTTTTAGTTTCGACATCTGTCATTGCAGTAATGTTCATGTCGTAATCAGTTTTCGATCTCACCGTCTGCGCTTTTTCAACGTTTGCTGCATACTGAGCTTCAGGTGAATAGATAATCAGGTCTTCGCCTGCATTTGCGACAACCTGAAATTCATGTGTTTTAGAGTCAGCAGAAGCCATGGCTCCACCGTCTGCAACAACCGGAATGAATTCCAGGCCGAGACGGGTGAAAATCGCGCAATAAGCGTCGTACATAGCTTGATAACCTTCATCCAGGCTCGCTTTATCGATGTGGAATGAATAAGCATCTTTCATTGTAAATTCGCGGCCTCTCATCAACCCAAAACGTGGTCTGATTTCATCGCGAAATTTTGTATTGATCTGGTACAACGTTACTGGAAGTTGCTTATAAGATTTCACCGTTTTTCTGAAGATATCTGTGACAGCTTCTTCGTTTGTTGGCGAAATACAAAGATCAGAATCTTTCTTATCCTTGAACCGAAGCATAAGTCCGCCCATTTTATCCCAGCGGCCTGTTTCCATCCAAAGCTCGCCCGGAGTGACTACTGTCATGGTGATTTCATAACTTCCGATTTTGTTCAGTTCTTCTCTGATGATGTTTTCAACTTTGCGAATTGAGCGCAATCCCATTGGAAGATAATTGTAGAGTCCAGAACCAGACTTATGAATTAATCCCGAACGGATCATCAATTGATGAGATGGTATTTCTGCATCAGCTGGAACTTCTTTATATGTTTGCCAAAAACCTTGAGAGAGTTTCATGAAACTTCCTTTGATAAATTAAATTGGGTTGATGATACTACAAACTTTTAACTAATGAAACGAGGGAGCCAGCGCTCTGGGCAGCGTGAAAGCTTCAACTGTTTCTTTTTCAAGAGATGCAGCAGAAACGATTTCATATGCTGAAGGTGTCGCAAGAAGTTTGCGGCACAAAAGATTGTGAAGATTGTGACCAGACTTGAAAGTTGTGATCTTACCGGCGATTTCGTAGCCAAGAAGTGAAATATCGCCGACTGTGTCGAGAATTTTGTGTCGAACAAATTCATCAGCAAAGCGAAGCCCTTCCGGATTCACTACTTTGTAGTCATCGAGAACGATTGCATTGTCGAGGGATCCGCCCTTAATGAGACCCTTTCTCTTCAGGGCATCAACGTCTTTTAGAAGACCAAATGTTCTGGCGCGGCCAATTTCATTGATGTAATTTTCACAAGAAAATTCAAAAACTTTATTCTGAGCTTTAATTGTAGGATGAGCAAAAACAATAGTTGAATCGATAATAAGTTTCGAAGATGGTTCGATCTCTGCCCATTTATCGTCTACTTCAACTCTCACTTTCTCGAGTACGATCAGGAATTTTTTAGATTTGTTAAGAGTCGCAATACCTGTCTCCTTCAAAAGGAAAACAAATGAAGCGCCTGAACCATCCATAATCGGAACTTCTGGTCCATCGATTTCGCAGTAAACGTTGTCGATACCAAAGCCATAAAAAGCCGAAAGCAAATGTTCAACAGTATGAACAGCATTCACGCCGGCACCAAGTGTAGTATTATTTTCAGTAGCACCAACGGTTTCAGCTGTTGCTTTTAATACAGCAGCATCTTTTAAATCAACGCGTTTGAATTGGATGCCGAAATCAGCTTCCGCAGGATGAAGAGTAAGCGTAACCTTCTTTCCAGAATGGATACCAATACCAGTCACCGAAACTTTTTTCGCGATTGTACGTTGATTAAGCATCTACCGAAGTTACCTTTTGTCTAAGAGTCTGAGTTTTCACAATTTACCGGTTGCATTATGTATTGGCAACCATAATTGATTATAATTGCATTTAGGGGAAGTCCAAAGTCTTTTTAAAGAGACCAAAATGGACTACTCGGCCGTGGGTTTCTAAACCAAATTACTACACTATTTATAAACATCGCGAGGTTAATTAATGTCTGTCTGGCACAAACCGCTTTCCATAGATTCTCTCAATAAAATGGGCGAGAACACACTCGTCTCTCATTTGGATATAAAAATTACCAATTCGGGAGATGATTTCCTTGAGGGCACTATGCCGGTTGACCATAGAACTGTTCAACCGTTCCGCCTTCTTCACGGAGGAGCCTCGTGCGTCCTCGCCGAAACGTTAGGAAGTATTGCCGCCAATTGTTGCATAGATGGAACCGAATATATGGCCGTTGGTCAGCATATAGAGGCCACTCACCTTAAGTCTGCCACAAAAGGCCTCGTTACCGGCAAGGCGAAAGCTATAAATATTGGAAGGACTTCTCAGACCTGGAGAATAGAAATCTTCAATGATGAGGGAAAGCTCATTTGCGATTCAAAAATCATTATGGCAGTAGTGAAAAAGCGCTAATTATTTTTTAGCGTTCATTTTCAATAAATGATCTTTGGATTTCTGGCTGATTTCTCTACCACGTGGTGTACGCAATAAAAAACCTTCTTTCAGCAGGTATGGCTCGTAAACGTCTTCAATAGTGGTGCGATCTTCCGCCAGCGTGGCGCAAAGAGTTTCAATTCCCACCGGGCCACCCTTGTAATATTCATCGATGACCTGGAGAATTTTTCTGTCCATTCGATCCAGTCCGTATTCATCAATCTCCATCAGAGAAAGAGATTTTATAACTGAATTTTCAGAAATTTTTGATTCGCCTTTTACAAGAGCAAAGTCGCGTACTCTTCGTAAAATTCTATTGGCGATACGTGGTGTTCCACGCGCACATCTGGCAATGTGGTTTAAAGCAACGCTGTCCAGATCGACATTTAACTTTCTTGCATTGTTGGCAACAATATCGGCCAGTTCCTCATGATTATAAAAATCAAAATGCAGATGTGCCATAAATCGGTCGCGAAGAGGATTTGAAAGCAACCCGGAGCGAGTCGTTGCACCAATCAAAGTGAAAGGCGCAATTTGAATTTGCATTGTCCTTGCTGAAGGCCCCTGACCAATAACGATGTCGAGGCGATAATCTTCCATCGCAGAGTATAAGATTTCTTCTACAGAAATATGCATGCGATGGATTTCGTCGATGAAAAGAACATCTCTTGGTCCAAGATTAGTAAGGATAGCCGCTAGATCGCCTTTTTTTTCAATGGCCGGGCCAGAGATCACGTGAAGTTCACTTCCAATAGATTTCGCAATAATCATTGCCAGAGATGTCTTACCTAAGCCTGGAGGGCCAGACAAAAGTGCGTGGTCCATCGCTGAGTTTCTGATTTTAGCAGATTCGACCATGACCTCCACATTCTGAACAACTTTCTTTTGACCAACATATTCAGAAAAATCATTAGGCCTTAACAAGACTTCATGTTTGAATTCTTCAGGTCTTAAATCGCCGTCAACAAATCTATCGTTATCGTGGTCCATTTTAAACTTCTCTTAAAACAAGATGAATCAATTGTTCTGGCTTGGAAATATTATTTGCACCAAGAATTTTCTGGGCAATCGGAATGATTTTATCTTCTTTAAATCCTAATTCCTTGCAGGCCATAAGTGCATCGTTGAGAATTTCATGATGATTAATTTCAGACGAAGCTGTATTTTCAACATAAACCACTTCTTCCATTTCGATTAGCGCAGGCTGTACAACCGGAGAAGAAGCGCGAACAGTTTTACTCGAATCACTGTACATTTTTATGCGGTCGATTTTTGATGAAAGATCGAGAATAATTTGGGCGGCACTCTTTGCACCGACACCGGGCGCTTTTGTCAGCGTATTTTTTGCCTCTAATTTTACAGCGTTAATAATGTCATTAACGCCAAGGCTTGAAATTAAGCCGTATGCGGACTTTGGACCAACGCCATTTACTGTTAGAAGCAATTCAAAAAGTTTTTTTGTTCTTAGCGAATGAAAGCCATAAAGAGTTTCTGAATCTTCTTTGATGATATGAGAAATATATATAGCGGCTTGAGAGCCTTCTACTAAAACTTTATTGTAAAAAACCTGGTAACCAATTCCTGAAGTAGTCTGGATAACGCATTCAACGCCATCACTAAAAATAACTTCTCCGCAAAGAAATCCAATCATAATGTTTTTCCTGTAGTAGCTGGTCTCTTCTCCATGAGTTTCATTCTCATGTTTCTATTGAGAGCGTGGCAGACGGCGATAGCTAACGCATCTGATTCATCTGTAGTTTTAAAATTAATTTTTCCGAAGATCATGCCCAGGGCCTTGTCGACAGCTTCTTTGCTCGCATGTCCGTGACCCGTCACTGAAGATTTCACCAGGTTGGGTGCGTATTCGAAAACTTTTCCAGAGTGAGTGTGCATAAAAGCTGCAACCATTGCACCTCGGGCCTGTGCAAGCTTGCTTAAAGCATCGACGCTTTTAACGTAAATAAGAGACTCTACTGAAATTTCATCTGGTTGATATTTTTTTAAAATGTCTGCACAGGATTGATAAATCAAACCTAAGCGATCAATAAACTCATCAACATGATCAAACTTAAGGGCACCAGAGGCAAGGTAAGAAATTTTCTTTCCTTGAACTTCGATTAATGCATAACCCGCTTTGCGCGAGCCAGGGTCAATTCCTAAAATGATCACTTGCTGCCTTTATTTTTTATAAAAGTTCCAACGTAAAATACGAGAGAACCACCGATTAATTCAATGAGTTCAAGACGGCCGTAATCGCCGTTTCTTAGACCTGCGAATAAGCAAAGTCCGACAGATGCAAAACCCGCGAGCTGCATCCCTAAACCAAGATAAAACATAATTATTCCTCACTAAAATCGTAACGGAGTTTTTTTTCTTTGTAAAAAGATCTCTGTCTCGCTATCATCCCTGCATGACTCAAATTCTCAGCTCGGCCCCGATTAAGAAAAAGATCACAAAAGAGCTTAAAGGTGAATGTAAGTTCTTAAAAGAGAAAGGTATTACACCTTATTTAAAAGTCATCCTCGTTGGAAACAATCCTGCAAGTTTAGTTTATACCTCTGGCAAAAAAAAATATTGTGAACGCATCGGAGCAAAATGTGACATCATCGCGCTTGATGAAAACATTTCTTTGAAAGAATTTCTCGACACAGTTGATAATATCAACAAAGACAATGATGTTCACGGATGTATTATTCAACTTCCACTTCCGAAACATCTTTCCCATTTAGATGTCGGAAAATTGGTTTCTCAGGAAAAAGATGTGGATGGATTTCATCCTGAAAATCTTTATTCAGTATTGGCCAATCAAGATATTCAAAATCATTTTGTTTCATGCACTCCGAAAGGGATCATTACCCTTCTTCAAGAAAACCAGATTGAGATTAAAGGAAAAAGAGTAGCGATCATAGGCCGCAGCATGATTGTGGGAAAACCTTTGGCGTGTCTCTTTACGAATTACGACGCTACTGTGACTCTTTGTCACTCTAAGACAAATAACCTGAGAGAAATCACTAAAGAAAGCGATATCGTTGTCTGTGCGATTGGAATTGCTCAGATGGTCGATGAAACTTATTTCTCTGATAAAAAAAATCAGGTCGTTATTGACGTAGGAATGAATGAAGACACGCAGGGTGAACTGTGTGGCGATGTTCAATTTGAGAAAGTCCAACATTACGTTCAAGCCATTACTCCTGTTCCCGGTGGAGTTGGCCCAATGACGATCATCTCGCTTGCGCAAAACCTTTTACAAGCGAGCAAAAAAAGGTTATCTCTTTAGACTCTTTTTCTAGGAGAAATCATGTCTATCCAAAAAACTTCATTACACGAAGAGCATCTTGCATTAAACGCGAAAATGGCGCCGTTTGCCGGCTTTGATATGCCCCTTCAATATTCTTCCGTAAAAGAAGAAGTTATGATTGTCAGAAAAAACGCGGGTGTTTTTGATGTCAGCCATATGGGCGAATTTTTTGTTGAGGGTGATGATGCAATCAGTTTCGTTGATTTCATCATGACCAACGATTTTAAAAATGCAGAAATGTTGAAAGCTGTTTATTCACCGCTTTGTCGCGATAACGGGACCGTTATCGACGATATGATTTGCTACAAGCTCGGCGAAAAGAAAGTTCTAATTTGCGTAAATGCTTCGAACATTCAAAAAGACTGGGAATGGATCAATACAAAAGTTGGTCAGTTCAAAGTTAAGCTGACTAATAAATCTGACGACTATTCACTTCTTGCGATTCAAGGACCTGAAGCTGAATCAATTATGAAGAAAGCGGGAATTCTTGGAAATCAGGAATTTCCTTACTACTCAATTCTTGAAACTGATTTTCAAGGCGAGCACCTGATTATCGCACGCACTGGTTATACAGGCGAAGATGGCTTTGAAGTTTTCTCAAGCCATGCCTTTGCAAAAAAATTCTGGAAAGAGCTTTTATCTACTGGAGTTAAGCCATGTGGACTTGCCTCAAGAGATGTTCTTAGACTTGAAGTTTGCTACCCTCTATACGGACACGAACTGAACGACGAAGTCACACCACTTGATGCCGGCCTTGGCTGGACAGTTAAAATGGACAAGGCTGATTTCGTTGGCAAAGCTGCCCTTGCTGAATATAAACCAAAATATCAGCTTGTGAGATTGTCACTTGAAAAAGGGATTCCGCGTGAAGGTTATGTTGTTTTAGATGCAAATAACAACACTATCGGAAAAGTTACATCTGGAACTATGTCCGTTGTTACCGGAAAAGGTATTGCAATGGCCCTTGTTGAAAAAGACAAAAATCCAAAAGATAAAAAATATCAAATCAATATTAGAAATCAAAACTATGAAGCTACTTTTCATCCGAAGGCTTTTATTACGGGAGGACACAAATAATGGCTCACAATATTCCAACTGAATTGAAATACACTAAAGACCATGAATGGGCGAAAATTGAAGGCGATGTTGCAACTATTGGTATTACCGACTTCGCACAATCAGCACTTGGAGACATTGTTTTTGTTGAACTTCCTGAATCAGGAAGAACTTTAACAGCTCACCAGACTTTTGGAGTTGTTGAATCAATTAAATCTGTAAGTGATCTCTATTCTCCTGTTTCAGGAACAGTACTAGAAGCAAATACATCTCTTCCAGACGCTCCTGAACTTTGTAATGCTGAACCATATACTGGTGCCTGGATGATCAAGGTGAAACTTTCAAATGTATCTGAATTGAATTCACTTCTCTCAGCAACTGATTACCAGAACTTTCTCTCAACTCTTTAGATTCTAAATTTTCATTGGGGGAACAGACGAAAATTTGTTCCCCTTTTCACAAATGCAAGTCAAAAATAACTTAAAAAAACTAAAATAAGCTTAAAAATTGCCTGTTTTTTTTATTCGGACCGATTGATTTCCTGGAAAAAATTTTTGTTTAAAAAATTCTTTACGAAATTTCTCAAACACTTCATACTCAGCTCCACTAACAAGCAATAACCTTTTTTTGAGATAGGATTCATTATATTTATGATGTCTGATAAACAGGACGCTATTCAGCTTCTCAATACTGCTGTCATTAAGAGCAAAGAAAAAAGAATCAATGCTACTTACGAAGAGAGACTTGCAAAAGTTTGTAATTCACCAGTGATGAACGCACTACTTGTAGCCGTTGATCATTTGTCTGAAGACCAAAAAGTCTCTAAAGATCACGCAGCTGTACAATTAATTGAAACAATCAGAGAACTAGATTCTATCTGGAACGATTATGTTTTGATGGAAGGTATTGGAAAATTGAAAGACCTTCTTAAGAACAATATCCACTAGCTCTTAACTACAAAACCCCATTGAATTACGGCCCTGCCATCAACAAGCAAACCTTTCGGAGGGTTTGGAAATGGGCCGGCTTTATTAAAGGACTCGATCGCAGCTTGGTCGAGTTCTCTTATTCCGCTAGTACCTTCAATTTTAATTTCTACAATGCGACCGCGATCATCAAGCACAACTTGAACCGCAGTAATTAAATTTTCGCTCGCTGGAATTCTTCTACCAGATTTATAAAGATTTTTTGCCTTGGACTGAATCGTGCTTCCCCAATACTGCTCAAGCTTCTGTCTGATACGGTGATAAAAGCCATAATACTTAAATTCCGTTGTGTTTAAATTCGTCATGTCTCCCAAAGGGATTTCTTCTACAAAGTCGTTATTTTGAGCAAGTCCTGCGTTCGCAGCGGTGCCTCGCTCATTTCCTAAAGCTCCAGCTTGTTTCGCTTCGGATGCAATTTTTCGGATCATTTCCTGTTCGAGTGCAGCCTGCTTATTATCTTCTTCTTCGATTTTTGCCATTTGAATGCTGCCGAGGTCACTCAGTGTTAAAGTTTTTGCCGTAGGCTTAGCAGCTGGCTTCTTTTCTGCGACAATTTTTTTGGGCGCAGTCGCCTCGGCCAGAGGTTGAGCCTTAACTCCATCCGCTCCTGTTTTTGTTCCTAAGCCTGCTGCTTTAAATGAACCATTCTTAGCTGCAATAGTTTGACGATCGAATGTTTGGTCAGCCTCGCCTGCGTATTTTGAATTCACCGGTCGCTCTTTTTTGCCATTGAGCTCATTGGCGACAATTTGCTTTCTCTGGTTGTCCTTAATGGCCTGCAGTTGCTTTTTTGTAATGATTTTAATGGAATCCAACTGAATGGATGTTACTGCACTACCAGGTGATTTTAACTGGGGAGAGCTATCAGAACTTGTGTGCGCTTTAAAGACATATGAAAAAAATGAAACGTGAATTACCAACGATGAGATCAGAGCGATTGAATAGCGTGAATGATCTTTTTTAGTGCGCTTCATTTTTCTTCCTTAAAACGACAAAGTCTTAAGGAGATATCGGAAGTTTCTCGAAGAAAAATTAGCTCAAACAGCAATGAAAAAATGCTGTCTGAGCTATTAAATCGGTTATTGATTTTCGTAGTATTCGTCGTCGCTCGTACGTGTTTTAGGAGCCGCTGTTCCAGGGGTTGCGCTCTCTGAGCCGGCAACCTCTCCTCCTTCGGCAAAATACTCGACAATTGCACCTGGAGAATTTGGAGCTGCTTTTCGACCAGTTTCTTTATTTACCCAAGAAGATGTTACCCCTGGAGGAATTTCAAAAGGCTGATCGCCGAATTTTTTAATATTGGCACGCATGTACTCTTTCCAGATTGGGAGAGCGGATCTACCACCGGTTTCACCGTGACCTAATGTTTTATTATCATCAAATCCGGCCCATACACCAGTGACTACATTTGAAGTGAAGCCGACAAACCATGCATCGACATAATCGTTTGTTGTTCCCGTTTTACCGGCAATATTCGGGCTTAAGTCACGGGCAGAGGCCGCTGTTCCTGAAGTGATTACACCTTTCATCAGACTGGTCATAATGAATGAAAGACGAGGATCGTACACTTGCTTGTCGCCTAAAGTTTTCTGAAACGGATTATTCGTTTCAGGTGCCGGCGTTGCATCTTTATCTTTGGATTCACCCGGAACTTTCATATCAGCAGTAACTTCATTCACATTATATTTTTTTCCATCACGGTCTACCACTGAGACAATCGCTCTTGGAGTAATATGCTTTCCGCCGTTTGGAAAAATAGCATAAGTTGAAACCATGTCGCGCGGGCTTACACCAAATGTACCCAGAGCAATACTTAAATTGTTTTCCAGTTTGGCATTGAACCCAATGCGATCAACGAATTTTAAAACTGTTCCAACTCCAACTTTATCGGCCATTTTAATTGTTGGGATGTTTCGCGATTCTTCAAGCGCGGTTCTCATTGTCACCGGCCCTTTGTAATCCCCTTCATAATTCTTTGGCTTCCAACTTGATGCCGAGTCAAAGCCTGGCATTGCTTCAGGAGTATCCATGATAATCGTTGTTGGGTTATAGCCATGTTCTAAAGCGGCAGCGTAGAGAATCGGTTTAAAAGATGATCCCGGTTGTCGCTTAGCCTGAATGACTCTGTTAAATTTTGAAAATTTGTAATCATTTCCGCCTACGTAACTGATGATGTCACCAGTTCTGGCATCAATAGAAAGTAACGCTCCTTGAACTTCCGGAACCTGATCAAGCTGACAAATAATGTACTTTTGATTTTTAATGGCAGAAGCACTTTTCATTTTGTTCAAATTAACTGTTCCATCTTTTCCAAGGTAAGGTGCGAGACCAAAAGATTTTTTTATTAGTTGAACATAAATCAAATCACCGGCCTTTAGAATTGTAGAAGGATTTTTCACTTCTTGATAATAAGAAGTGTTCTCATTGATGCTTCTTTTGTGTGCCCATTTAAAGTAGTCGAAAGGAATTACACCAGGTGATCCTGCCAACGAGATGTAGATTAAGTGTAGAGCATCGTCCACTCTTGTAACCACAGCTTCGTATTGAGTGTTGGCTTCAAGGGCATTTGGCAATTCATCCTGATCACTCAGACCTGGAATAAAAGCATCGTCGCTGTTTGCCGCTTTTGCCTGCTTTTCTTCAGATTTAATTTTTTCATAAAGTTTTTCATCAAGATTGAACTCATAGGATTTTTCATGAGCATCGTTGATGGTAAAGTAGCTTGAACGCTTGCGATAAATGCCTCTACGATTCTCAAGTTCAAATTTTTCAATTTCATCATTGCCGATATGGGCAAAAGGCCCTTTGTATCCCTGTCGCTTATCAACTTCTTTAATTCCACGTTTAATCTGTTCTTCCGCTACTTTTTGCAATTCCCAGTCAAGAGTTGTACGGATTTTATAACCATCAATTAAGAATGATTTCTCTCCAACTGCATCGACAACTTTCTGACGGACATACTCAGTGAAGTATCCCGCTCTTAGTTCATCTTCGCGAATACGATAAATGATTTTTTCCTTGAGAGCATTTTCATACTGAGCTTTTGATATTTTTTTCAGCTTATACATACGTTCCAAAACGTAATGCTGGCGCATAATCGCGGCGCCCGGTTTTACAAAAGGAGAATATTTCCCTGGAGCAACCAGAAGGCCGGCCAACATCGCAGCCTCAGCGACAGAAACATCTTTAAGCTCTTTATTATAATAACCATGAGCTGCGGCCTTAACTCCGTAATAACCACCGCCCAGATAAACCTGATTCAAATACAGATAAAGAATTTCTTTCTTATTCAGTTTCTCTTCGATTTTTTGAGCGAGAATAAAGTCTTTCAGTTTTCTTGTGATTGATCTTTCTGAGGTGAGAAGCAGAGATTTGGCAACCTGCTGAGTAATTGTACTTCCACCCTGAACAACTCGACCGGCGCGAAAATTGGCGAACATCGCTCGTGCAAGGCCGAAGTAATCAACACCTTTATGCTCAAAAAACTTGTCATCTTCTGCTGATAAAAACGCGTCGATGACTCTGGCCGGAACATCTTTCATATCGACGATTTCTCTTTTTTCCAAACCTAGTTCAGCGAGAAGCGCTCCATCCTTTGAATAAATTTGTGAGGCAAGATTAGGTTTATAGTCCTGAAGCTTATCAATTTTTGGAAGGTCGAGATTGAAATAGGTGAAAACAACGGCACCTGAAACACCTGCGATGAAGCCTAACCCTATTAGAGTTAAAACAATTTTAAAAATGAGTCCTTTCATTTATTCGTTTCCTGAATTTGATAAACTATCTATTTTAGCTTGTATTTTTTTCGAAATGTTTGGCGTTTGTTTCAACATAAACTCATATGATTTTTGCAAAAACAACGGAAGATCTTTTGTTGAATCGAGACTCATTGCAGTTAACGGCAAAGTTACACTGTAATCAAAATCTCTGCGCTCTTTTTGAATTCTGCCTGCAACACGGCCAAAGACGCCTATTAAAAAATCATTGGTATGCTCAAAATCAAATTTAGATCCCAATGAATCCGCTGCAATTGTAAACTCCGCTCCCAATGAACGCATTAACCTTGCATTGAACACTTCCTTTTCAAAGGCAGCTGTATATTGCTGACCCGTTTTGGAAATCTGGATGTTGTTAGACAGTCTCAGGTTCAACAAGAGCAAGTCTCGAATATTTCCCTTGTCAAAATAATAAGTCTTGCGCGTTTTGTGATCAAAAAGAGTCAGATAAAACTTTTTCTTAGTATCCTGCAGATTCATATTTTTAAATTTACTTAAAAAGGCTGAATCAATTTCCTGGATCCAATCCTGGTCATAAGGCTTATTCTTTTTTTTCTCGCGGAAAAATTTATAGAAATTCCATTCGATCACTTCGGGAGTCATTCCTGATGCGTACATAGCGGCTACAATGGCTCCGAAACCAGTTCCTGTAATGATGTCAGGTGAAAGATTTTGTCTTTCAAGAATTTTTAAAAGAGAAACATAGTTGATTGTTCTATAGATGCCTGGCCCAAGAGATAAACCAATTCTCAGTTTGCGTGCCTGAGCGTGCCCCTGTTCCATTCCTTCGCCACTGTAGACATCTCCGCCTCTGTCGCCGATGCGGACTGTTTCTTCAGGAGGAAGAACTTCCGGTTTCTCCTGATGATGAGGATTCATGTCAAAATCAACTTGATCCGGCTTTACCTGACCACCCACTTGAGGTTGTTTTTTATCTGCAGAGTGTATGGGCTTGATTGAAGAACAGCTGGCCAGCAAGAACAAGATGGAAAATAGAGCGACTATTTTATTCATTAAAATTCTTCTTCTTTTAAACTTTCAGTTAGAACCGCGATCTTTTTTTCAGCTACAGAAAGCTGCTCTTTGCATTCTTTGTAGAGCTTAGTACCCACTTCAAATTGGGCTAAACTCTGCTCAAGACTAAAGTCACCGGATTCCAATTTGCTAACAATTGATTCTAATTCTTTTAAAGATTCTTCGAAATTTTTTTTTGGTGTAGTCATTATATGCCTCTTAATTGTCCTGATAGGTAAGGATGGCCTTTAATAATTGTCCGAGCTTTTAAGACCTGTATTTTGTGTCAAAAAGACCACAGTGAGGTGGATCTTTTTACCAGTTTTTTTTCATGGGATTTCTTCTTTAAGATACATTATCAACGACTTACTTGGAAGTAGTTTCAGAGGGACAATTTTACCTATGTAGGGATATTGGCACCTCGCACGTTATAGTTGAGGAAGGACCTTGGAACTGAAGTCAGGAGGATTTCATTGAGAGAACTATGGGTACCATTATCGGGTGCAATTGCTCAACAAAGACAAGTTGAGACGATCGCCAATAATGTGGCCAATGCCAATACTCCTGGATTTAAGAAAGAGCAGGTTGTCTTCAAAGAATATCTCGCGGCCCTTGAAAAGCCAGATGCTCAGGTAGATCTGCCTCAAAAAGAATGGAAACCGGAAGACTTCTATAGAAGCTATAACTCCGAAGATGCTTTTGTTAAGGTTGATGGCACATACACTCTACACGATCAAGGCCAGCTTTCCCCTACTGGAAACGCTTTCGATAATGCTTTAAACGGTCCCGGTTTTTACGAAGTTCTTACTCCAAATGGTGTCCGTTATACTCGCAAAGGAAACTTCACAATAAACAATGAAGGAAAACTCGTAACTGATCAGGGTTTTTTCCTGTTGAGTAAAGCACCTCCTGCAACTGCTGGTGCAGATGGAAAACTGGAGCTCTCTGTTCCTGCTGAATCCAGAGTGATTAACGTCGGCAATAATAAATTCACGATCAGTCTCGATGGCGAAGTTTATAGCGGCCAGAACAAAGTGGCTGATTTAGCGCTCACAGAATTCAACGACATTCACACCTTAAAAAAAGAAGGGAACTCACTCTTCATTAACTCTGATCAAAAAAATGTAAAAATCGGAGAAGGGAAAACAAGTGTTCATCAAGGATTTGTTGAGCAGTCTAATGTAAATGCTGTGAGTGAAATGTCCTCTTTGATTAATGCCAACCGAAATTTCGAATCGATTCAAAGAGTGATCAAGACCTACGATACAATGAGCGGTAAAGCCGTAAATGAAATATCTAAGTTTTAATTAAAGGGAAAAGGGAATGAAGAAACTAGTATTAATGTTAGCAGGATTGGGAAGCTTCAGTGAAGTACATGCAATGATGAAAGCTTTAAGTACAGCGGCTTCAGGTATGTCTGCACAAGAAACTTACGTTAGTACCATTTCCAACAACATTGCAAACGTTAACACCGTCGGTTTTAAACGCGGAAGAACGGAGATTGATGATCTTGGATATGAAACGATTCAAGAACCTGGTGCTCGTTCTTCAGCAAATACAACTTATAATGTCGGAACTCAAATCGGCTCTGGCGCGAGAGTTTCAGCAATCAGAAAAGAATTTACAGTAGGTAGCCCTCAGATCACAAACAACCCTTTTGACTTAATGATTAACGGCGAAGGATTTTTCGGAATCATTATGCCCAACGGTGAATTGAAATATACCCGCGACGGTTCATTCAACGTTGATGCTCAGGGTGCTCTCGTAAACAAACAAGGTTATAAAGTTTATCCAGGCTTTTCATTTCCACCGAATACTTCAAGCGTAATGATTTCTGAAGGCGGAAAAATCGATGCCTATGTAAAAGGTCAGACAGAACCAACGGGAATCGGACAGCTTCCAGTTTTCACTTTCGTAAATGCTGTCGGTTTAAAATCTTCAGGTGCAAACCTCTATCAGGTTTCTCTTTCAAGTGGCGCTCCAGTTCAGGCAATAGCCGGAGAAAGCAATGCCGGATCCATCATGCAAGGTGCTTTAGAAACATCTAACGTGAGCCCTATGGCAGAGATGACTGACTTGATTCGTGCCCAAAGAGCTTATGAAATGAATTCTAAGGTTATGGGTGTCGCAGATCAAATGATGCAAACGGTGAATAACATCAGATAGGTTGAGAATGAAGAAAGTTTTTTCGCTGATACTTTTTTTAATTTCACTTTGTGCAACAGCTGAGTCGCAGACTTGCGGCGTACAATTATTCTCCAAAGTGTATCGCCTGGAAAACAACCAGACTTTAAATAGCTCGGACATAATTCAGGCTTCTGACTGCGACTCAATGGTGTTGAATAAAATTTCTCAGTTAGTGTCAGGTTCAAATGGAACTATAAGTGCAGATTTTTTAAAACGCGAAGTTGCTAAAGATTTTAACAATATCAATCTTGAAATCTCACCACGAAAAACGGCGCTGCTTGATCTTAACACAACAATGAGAGAGCAATTAACCGGCGGAACGAATCTTTATTTTCTTGATACAAAATCTTTGAATGGCTTAAGAACCGTTGGCCTTGTTGAGGGAGAACAGCTCAAAGTAAATTGCGAGTCGTGCTCAACATTTGGTGAGAAAAATTTAAAATTAGACATTACTAACCCTATAGCCAACTCAACACGTACTCTTTGGTTTTCTTCTAAGATCATGGCCAAAGTAAAAGTTTTCAAGGCAAGAAGAAATATCAGTTTTCAGCAGAAACATCTTGAAGCGGATGATTTTTACGCTGACGAAATTTACTCACTGTCTCCGGACAACGTTGTGACCTCTCTTGAAAATATTCATTTCTATAAATCAAATAAAACTATTATCCAAGGTGCTGTTGTTTCCAACATGGATCTCCAGGCAGTCAATCTCGTGAATTTCGGCACACCAGTAAGTTTGACTTTGAAAAATGCCAATATCAATCTTTCAAGAAAAGCTATTCCTAACAGATCTGCTCTTTTTGGCGAAACAATCGAATTAAAAAATCCTTCAAATAATAAAGTTATTACCGGCAAAGTTGTCGACTATAACAAAGTGGTGATTGAACTATGAAATTAAACTCATTTCTTTTTTTAGGTGCTTTAACACTCTTTACCGGATGCTCTACTTATGTAGATTCCATTTATAAAGATTTCGAGCAACAAGAAAGAGCGAACTCTGATATCGACACTCCTGCTGATAATTTTGATCAGTATCGTCACCCGAAGCGCAGAACCTCTCGCGAGTATAATCGTGTCGATAAAATCGACAGAACTGTTACAACCGGCAACATGAAAGTTCTCGCTCCTGATATAAAGCGCCAGTATAAAGAAGAGAAGGTTGCTTTAAAAAGATACACTGCCAGTGATCTTACAGATAATGGCAGCGACGGAAGTCTTTGGGCGGGCAGTGATCCTAATGCCTTCTTGTTTTCAAACAACAAAACCAAATCTTCTGGGGACATAATTCAAATAAATGTTCTTCCTCGTTTAAAAAACGAAATCACTCTCGAGCTAAAAAAAGCCTTCCCGGATAATCCTTATGAAACACGTGTCGCGAAATCAGACAAAGCATCTGATGAAACCAGAGCGCCCGCTGGATCCGAAGATAAAAAACCCGGCGACAAAAAAGAGACAGCAGAAAACAGCATGAGCGAAGGCGCTCAGGACAAAATTTCCGGAGTTGTTGTTGAAGAAATTAATCGCGAGCACTTATTGATTAAAGGAAGAAAAAACGTTCTTTATAAAAACAGAAAACGCATGGTTGAAATCCAGGCATTGGTTTCAAGAAAAGACATTGGCGAAAATGACACTGTCAATTCTGATTCGATCCTTGAATCAAACATTTCAGTCGTGAGATAGGAAAAGAATATGAAGAAAATACTATTAGCTTTAACTTTGATTCTTTCACAAGCAGCCTACTCTGCTCCGAGCCGCCTGAAAGATCTCGTCACAGTTAAAGGGGTGCGCGAGAATCCCATTATCGGTTATGGTCTCGTCATCGGATTGAACGGAACAGGCGATGCTGGCGGGGAAATTACAAATACTTCCTTAAAGAAAATGTTTGAGAAACTTGGACTCAATCCAAAGTCTGAAATTACTTCTAAAAACGTTGCTGCTGTTGTGGTGACTGCAAAACTTCCTCCATTCGCAAGAGTCGGCCAAAAAATTGATCTCACCATTTCTTCTATTGGCGATGCTTCTTCTTTAGCGGGCGGAACGCTGCTTGTGACACCATTAAAGGGTGGAGATGGAAATATCTATGCTGTTGGGGCAGGACCGCTTTCAATTGGGGGTCTGAAAAAAGGTGCAAAATTCGCTACAACTGGAACTATTCCAAGTGGCGCGACAGTTGAGAAAGAAGTTCTTACGGAATTTGAAAAGAAAAACTCACTTCGCTTGAGTCTCAACAATCCGGATTTTACAACGGCTGCTCGTATTGAAAAAGTCATCAACGAGGAGCTGGGTGGAAAGTTTGCTTCGGCCAAAGACTCTACAACAATCGATCTTATAGTTCCCGCCTCATATGAAAGAAATATTGTTCAATTGATGGCGGTTATTGAAAACTTCAAAGTTAATGCCGACCGCGCAGCTAAAATTGTTATCAATGAACGAACCGGGACTATCGTCGCAGGTGGTGATGTCATGGTTTCACCGGTAGCAATCAGTCATGGCGATCTTACCATTGAAGTAAAAGACGATGGCGGCTCAAAAGGCGGAAAACCGAATACGGTTTATTACATGGAAAAAGGAACATCTTTAAACGAGCTTGTGAAAAGCCTTAATGCTTTTGGGGTAGCCCCGGAAGATTTGATTTCAATTTTTCAAACACTTAAGCGCGACGGCGCGCTGGTGGGAGATATTGAACTCATTTAGTCCTGTATTTTTTATAGCTAGCTTTTAAGAAAATTCTTATGCTAGAATTTTTTAGTCCCCAATGATTGGGGACTTTGCTCATAACTTAGGACGAGTTTTCATGAGTGTTTCGGAAGCAAATATCAATCGCGGAATTAATCTCAATACAAAACAAGCGCGTTCGCTTGAAAATAAGCCTGTCGATGATCGCAAATACATACCAAAACAGTTTCAGGAAGTCGCAGAGAGCATGGAGTCTCAATTTGCAGAAGCAATGCTTAAGCAAATGAATCAGACAGTTGATGAAACGCCTGGTGAAGACTCCGGGATGGACTTCTACAAGTCACTTCAGACTTCTGAACGTGCGAAAATGATGTCTAAACAAAACAATCTGGGCCTGCAGAACATCATTCTGGACCAGATTTACCCCAAGCGTCTTCGAAATGAGATGGCGCTAAAACAATATGAAGCACAGGCGGACATGATCCACCACAATTTGCCTAGCTACAAGCTACACAAAAATCGTGATACAATAGAGATGGGGAAGAATGAATCTGCCCCGGTGGCACCGGATGCTATTAACAAAGCAAATCCGAGCTCAGAAGGAGATAAGCCATGAGTTCAATTGACAGTACATCATCAAGATCGATTTTCTTACCGAAAAAAGATACTCGCGAAAGCGGTAAAGTTGGTTCTGCTGGACTAAAAAGAAATTCTGAATCAAGAAAAAATGAATTAGAAACTTTTTCAAAAGCAGATTCAAAAGTCGATATTCCAGATGCAATTAAAGATTTTTCAAGAATCAAGAAAGTTGCAGATGCAGCTCCCGCTATAGATAACTCTGATAAGATTGCACGTTTGAAAGCTCAAATCGCCGATGGTTCTTACAAAGTCGATTACGATGCTTTAAGTGATAAAATCTTAGAACAAGAGTTCTAGGCCATAACCCTTTTTGAGAACCATGGATGGAGCTCGAATGAACGATAGACTGGCCATTTTATATTTTGAAGTTACCGATCTCTGGAAGCGATTCTGTGAAGAGCACAATGCTCTTTTCAACGTTACATGCGACGAATATTCACTTCTATTACAAAGCGACCTTGATCAGCTTGAAGAAAAGCTGGCCGAGAAAAATGAAATCATTGCACGCATCAGCGCGCTTGAAATGATCCGCAAAGAAATCATCAGAGAATTAAAAGATTTATTTCCAGAAAAAGAGATCGATAGTGTTTCAAAACTTCTCGATGTCATGACTGTTTACGAAGTAGAAAAAAAGCAAAAGCACTTGTTCCGCTTTAACGCACTCCTGATCGACATCATCGAAAAAATTCAGGCACAGAACAAACGCAACCAACTTTTTATCAACAAAGCATTACTCTCACTTAAGCAAATCCGCCTTGAGGCTACGGGGAAGAAAAACTATTCAACGTACACTTCCAGAGGCTCTGCTGTAAGCACGAGCACCTAAGGAGACGACGTGGCTGATTTATTAGGCATTGGGAAATCCGGATTATTCGCTTCAAAGAAATCACTGGAAGTAACCGGTCATAACTTGTCTAACGTCAACACGGAAGGCTACTCTCGCCAAAAAGTTATGCAATCAACAGCTATTCCTATTTCTCACGGTGGTTTCACTCAGGGAACTGGTGTTAAAGTTGATGGTGTAAACAGAGTCAACGACGAGTTTATCAACAAGCGTTTGAACAACGCTCTTTCTTCGAATAAATTTTACGAAGCCAGAAGTGAAAACCTGGATCAAATCGAAAGCATTTTTAATGAAATTGATTCAGAAGGTCTGAATCAGATTCTCAATAGGTTTTTTAACTCTTTCAGAGAACTTGCTAATCAACCAGAAAACGAAACAATTCGTTCTGTTGTTAGAGATAATGCCGGAATGGTTGTAAAAGATTTTCGCCGTATTCGTGAAACTCTCGACATGCAAGCCAATAACATTGACAGAAAAATTTCAACGACTGTCAGTGAATCGAACAGACTTCTCGGGCACATTGCTGACTTGAACGGAAAGATTGCAACAATTGAAGCCCAACAAGGTGAAACGGGCGACTTGCGCGATCAGCGCGATCTTGCCATTAAAAATCTTTCGGAGTTTTTCAAAGTTCACACATACACCGATGAAAAAAATCGTTTTGTTATTACCGCTCAGGGAATAGGGACTCTTGTTACCGGACTTCACAGTCAGGAGCTTGCCGTTATCAGCAAGAACAAAATAGATTCATCAAACAACATGAACGGTTCAGTTGAAATCGTTTTGAAAGATCGTCCCTCTCAGCCTGTAACAAATAAATTTCAAAGTGGATCACTCGCTTCTATCATCAAAGTCAGAAACGACGATCTTCGCAAATTGCAGGATGATATAGACGGTATCGCCTATCAATTCACAAGCTCTGTTAACTCCATTCACCGCCAGGGTTTCGTTAATCGTCCGATCGCCATCGGTCCAGACGGACAACCTGCGGCAGCAGATCCAAAAGGTTTGACGACAGGATTGGATTTCTTTGTGCAGCCTCTTGAGAAAGAAGGCGCCGCTCTTGGTATTGATCTTTCTGATGCAGTTAAGGGCGATTTAAGTAATATCGCAGCTGCACTAGCTCCAAATGCTCCAGGTGATAACCGTGTGGCCATTGCGATTTCCAAGCTACAACACGAAAGAATTGCGGGCGAAGACAATGTTACGCTCGAAGAAAAATACCTTCAGACAATCGGTAATATCGGACTTGAAACAGGGAAAGCTCGTCTTGACTCTGAACAATCCAGCGGTCTTCTTGCTCAGGCAACTAGTATCCGTGAACGCTTAACTGGTGTTTCGATTGATGAGGAAACTTCAAACATGGTTCGTTATCAGCATGCCTATGAAGCTTCAGCTAAAATCATGCAAGCTGCAGATGAAATGTTTAAAACCGTTTTGGAATTGAAAAGGTAAGGGATAAGTAGATGACTAGAGTGTCTGAAAATAGTTCCACTGCCGCTTTGAAATACGCTCTTAATAAGACGAAATCGAAGATGGAAGATTTGCAGTTGAAGGGTTCAACTCTCAAGCAAATTACAAGACCTTCTGACAATCCTGTCAGTAACGTTGAAGCGATGGCGTTAACGTCATCGACGAATGACAACGTCCAATATTTAAAAAATTCTGAATTTGCGCTTCTCAACTTGAACGTCACTGAAAAATCACTTGAAGAATTAACTGAGATTATCACCAAGGCAAAAGAAATTGCGATTGCCCAGTCTTCTGATTTTTTCAATGCGGACGTAAGAAAGAACGTTGCAAACGAAGTTCAACAACTCTCAAACCAGGCCCTTGCAATTGCGAACAAGAAAGTCGGTCTGAAACATATTTTTTCCGGAACAAGCACTCTCACTGTTCCATTTGATGCCAACGGTACTTACAAGGGTGATACCGGGCATATTTCGCTGGAAGTTTCTCGAAACTTTTTTGTTCCGATTAACCTTACCGGTGAAGAAGTTTTTTACAGTGCTGAAGAAGGCGGGACTATTGAAAGTCCTCTGCAGCAGTTCAATCAATTTGATCAGAGTACGAAAAATAATTTGAATCGCGATCTCGCTTCCGCCACGGATGAAGATGGGAATCCACTTGTTCCATTTAAAACGCGCGACAATATTTTTGCCCAGCTCTCGGGCCTTACGAATGCTCTTGAGAACAATGACCCGAAATTGATCCAGGGACTTCTTGAAAAATTCGATAACAGCATCAGCCGTCTGGTTACATTGAGAACCAGAATTGGTTCTATTACCAATTCCGTTGAAACTGCTCGTTCTGGACTTGAAAGTGAAAACGTTGATCACATGGCCCGCAGAAGTACCCTTCTCGACGCTGATGTTGTCGATTTGTTTTCCGACATCAACAAACAGCAGGCCGTTCTAAAAACCACTTATCAATCAACTCAGGGCGTAATGAATCAAACGCTCATGGACTTTCTACACCGCTAATTTCAGTCTTTTTGTGGCTAGCGTCGCATATCCTGACTAAAATAATTTAGTTTTTTCTTGCATTTTAATATTAGGAATAATATATGAAGCATTGCGGTCGGAGCAGGAAAGTTCCGGCAAATGCAATTTGAGGTTAGTTATGCTGGTTTTGACAAGGAAGCTGGGCGAAAGCATCGCAATTGATGATCATATTAAAATCGTCGTCGTTCAAATAAAGGGCAAGCAAGTTCGTTTGGGTATTAAGGCACCTCCGGAAACTAAAATCCACCGAGAGGAAGTATATAAAGCCATCCAAGACCAAAACACTGAAGCCTCCCAGGCCGATTTGAGTTCAATTACAAATTTAGCGAATGAGTTAAACAAGAAGTAATTTCCTGCTTGCAAGTTTGCCCCTACGACTGTTAGAATCGTTGACAGAGGTCGGTATTCGACCATTTTGCTCAACGGAGGCAGAGAGTGAAAATCAAAACAACACGATTCGGCGAACTTGAAGTCGATAAGAAGGACATTATCGAGTTTACAGAAGGTTTACTCGGTTTTGAGAATCTAAAAAAGTTTTTTATCGTCGATCCAGGTGATCAGACGCTTATCCTTTGGTTACAATCAATTGATGATGCTGGTACAGCATTCCCAATCATCGAACCAAAAATTTTCCAACCAAACTACATGGTAAAACTTCTTCCAGTTGAGCTTAACAGCTTGAGCCTGGAAAACCTTTCTAATGCCTCTGTCTACACTGTTCTAACAATCCCACAAAACGTTACTGAAATGTCGGCGAACCTAAAAGCTCCGATCATCATCAATAACAAGACGAAGACTGCAAGACAGATCGTTCTTCAGGATTCAAAACTTGAAGTGCGTTTCAAAATGTATATGGATCTTAAGAAGTATATCGTTAACTACGCTTCTGATGACTCAAAAAGAACTAACGTTAATGTTGCAAACAAAGAACAAGGTGTAACAACTGTTCAAGCGAACAATGTTACAGCTAACACTACAAACAACAATAAAAACGCTGAAGCTTAAGTTTTATTTTTAAATTCAAATTGAAATAAAAAAGCCCTCTTTCGAGGGCTTTTTTTTTAAAGTCTTGTTTCTGTAGCCGTACGAGAGAGGTTTAAGTACATGCTCGCTTCGGAATTAAATGGATCTTTGAGAAGGACTTTTTCCCACTCTGTCTGCGCTTCGAGAATATTCCCGTTTCCATAGTGTAAAACGCCCAGAGCTATTCTAGCAGGAGCGTAATTTGGCTCTTCATTTCTTAAAGTGCGAAGCTCTTCAATCGCCTTCGCGATGAAGCCCTTTTTCGCATAAACTTTAGCAATTTTGATTCTTGCTTCCAGGTTTTCGGGATCGAGTGCGATGACTTTATTGTATTCGAAAAGAGCTTCATCGTATCGGTTGTATGAAAGATACAGGTCGGCAATTTCATAATGCTTAGATGCGAATTTCTTATTGATGTGCTTGTCTTCCATCAAGCCTGCGCCCTTCGATTTACCTTTGACTCTTTCGTTGGCCGTCTCGAAGACTTTGCGTGCATCTTCATATTGGCCAATATCGTTGTAGAGAACAGATAAGCTGATGGCTGCATCAGTATGCTCTGGATTTAAATTGAGTACTTTATTGAATGCTTTAATGGCCTTGCCGATTTCTCCATTGATATGAAAAATGTTGGCCAATAGAAAAAGCGCATCCACATTGCTGTCATCAGATTCGATGATTTCATTAAGAATCACCTGTGCTTTTTTATATTCCTGTTTTTCAAAGCACTCTCTAGCTGATTTCAGAAGTTGTTCATTGTTTGAAGTATACATCCGCACCTCAGGATTAATGATTTATGTGTGAAGCAGCTTCATCAATTCTTGTCAGAATACGAAGCTTTTCATCTTTATTTTTTAGCGTTTTTAATATTTCTTCATAACGAGATTTAGCTGCTTCAAAATCTTTGGTTCTGAAATAAAAATCCGCAATGTAGATTTCTTTTTTCTCGAGCATGTCTTCAATCTGGTCGATGCGCTTTTGTGCATCTTTGACGTATTCAGTGCTCGGATAGTTTTCAATCAGCTCGCGATAATATTTAATCGCTTCAGTCCCAGCGGTCAGGTCGCGGTCGAATGTCGAAGGAAGCTGGCGATAAAAAGATTCGGAAATACGATAAATGACATAACCCAGCTCGTTGTATTTCGGGTGGAAGTCGCGGAATAAAATATAAGCAGAAGCCGCTTCAGCGTAGTTTTCCTGCGCGAAGAGAATATCGGCCTGGAGCAGTTCAGCGTGAGTTGCATAGTAGCTGTAGGGATATTGCGATCTAATGGAGTTCAGTTTTTCTGTAGCCTGGATATAACGAGATTTTGAAATAAGATCTTTGGCTTCTTTAAAAAGAATTTCAGCTTCAGTGCTTCCCTCAGGACGCTTAGTTGAACAGCTGATTAAGGCAAACGAAAAAATGATGAGGAAAAATGTCAAAATTTTCAACGAAAACTCCAGATAACAGATCTTTACAGGATCGTATCATCTGGAGCGTTCAGTGTAAATTTCATTGTAGATTTCAGTAATAATAAGTTTGATCGCAGCAACTACTGGAATAGATATTACCATGCCAGTGATGCCCATATAGTGCGAGCCAACGATGACACTGACAGCGACAATCATTGGATGAAGGTTAACGATTTTAGAAACAAGGAAAGGAAAAACGAAGAAAATATCAACCACGTTCGCAATGGCGTAAAGTGTAATGATCGCGCCCATGGTCGGCGAAGTCATTCCGTATTCCAACATCCCTAGAACGATGGCGGGGATAACACCAAGGAATGGACCGACATAGGGAACAATATTTGTTAAGCCGGCAATGAATCCTAAAACGACGGCATATTTGATATCGAGAAGAAGCAAGCCGACCGTAATGATTCCACCGACGATCACAGCTTCAACAAATTTAGCAAAAAAGTAATTTCCAAGCTGACGGTTGAACACGTGAATCACGTAATAAAAACGTTCGAAAATTACGTTCGGAGTAAAGCTTAGCAAAGTTCTTTTAAAAGACTCTGAATCGCGAATGATAAAAAAAGTAAAAAAGGGAACGAGAAAAATCCATTCCATAATATTGGCAAGGTAATTGGGAATTCGAACGACGAAACTGGCAGACCAGTTTTGCATTTCCTCCAGGCCCTGGTAGACGTAGGCATCGCCTATTTCATGACCAGTTCGCAGCTTAACGAATTCGCGAATGATTTGAAATTGCTGAATGATATAGGATTCTATTCTAGGTATCACATTATTGAAATTTTGAGATTCGGCAGACAAAAGCGGGATCAGTTTAAACATTGGAAGCCCGATCAACACAGCGAGAACGGTGAAGATCAGAACGATCGATTGAGTTTTGGTTAACTTCAACGACATCAAAGATTCAACAATTGGAGTTAATGCCAGCGAAAGAATATAGGCCAGCGAAAGCGGAATTGATATTCTAGGGAGCGCCAAGACAAGGGAACAAAATAAAGCAATGACGACAACAAAGAAAATAAGTTGAATTTTAGGAATGTTTTTACGATTGCTGAGAATCATTTCTTGCTTCCAGTGTTTTAATTCTCTTGTGCATCTTACTTGCTTCGTTTGTCAGGAAATAAAGCCTGTCTGCAAGAGCAATCGAAATTGATTGAATGAGTTTCGCCGCAATAACGGGATGTCGAACGATTAAATTATCAAGATCCGGCTTGAAAATACCAACGAGCTCGCACTTGTTTCTTGCCAGTGCAGTCGCTGTTCTTTGGTTGCCTTCCTGAAGCAGAGCGAGTTCGCCGAAATATCCAAACTCTTCCAGAATGAGAAATTTTTCACTGCTAATATCAGCTCCCAAATCATCATGACTAAGCTCAATAATGCCTGAGAATATAAAGTAAAACCCAATTCCAACTTCACCTTCGCGAAAAACGATTTCGCCTTCAGCAAACTTTCGATTGTGCATGTACTTAGCGAGAATGCGTAGCTCGTTATCTGAAAAATTTTTCAACAGCTCAACATTTCTAAGGAATTTTGGAATCGAATGCTTTCTAGCTCGACTAAGCGGGTTTGCCATCCACAAATATTTCATCATGGATAAATCAATTTTTTTCGTAAGCTCTACTTTGTCTTTTCCTGCTTCGCGAATTTCTTTTTCATATGACGATGCCATTGTTCCACCTAGTAAAGACCGATTTGATCTTTGTTAATCCATCCAGCAAGTGAGATAGGGAAATTTACATAAAACCATCCGTCTTTAAACTCACCCAAAATGATTTTTGAGCCTGCTCGGATTTTGCCTTTCTCTGAAAATATTTTCGAAGGTCCTTCGTAAAGAGGAATATCTTTAAAAGCTACTGCGTAGTTTACTTTTTCCAGATAAAATTGAGAGAAAAGAATGGGAGTCAAAATGATTAATCCCCCCAGGCCCATAGTCATTTTGTTTTTAATCTTCTTGGCCTTAACTAGCATCATTCCGGAGAGCAGCAGAACAAGTGTCAGGCTTAAGTAAGCGCTGGAAGGAATCGCCAATGCCGTATTCATCATTTCATCAGTAAGCATGGAAGAAGTTGAAAGATCATCCACCTGCAACTGGGTTTTCACGTAAGCGAGATTATTGAGGGATGATGAGTTGATGTACCCTTCTTTAATGGCCTTTTCAAAATGAAAACGAGCCGCAGGATAATCCCCCATTTTTGAATACACTGTTCCGAGATTATAATGAAAAATACCTGAGTTTAATGATTGTTTATTGCGAAGTAAGTAATTTGCCGCGCCCTTATAATCTTTCTTTACATACAGTGCTTCAAAAGAGTTTTGGTCCGTTGTTTCACTCTGCTCATGAGTGGTCGCTTGAGGTGACTTTGTCACTGGGACTGTGCTAGTATTTTTCATAAATTAATTATCGCCTATAGCAAATTGTTTGCAAGCGAGAAAAACCGTCCTCGTAAAAGACAAATTTAAAATAAACAATTCATAATTTTTTAATCTAAGGAAATACTTATGACCATCGGAGTTCAATCACCAGAGATAAACGAGCATTTTAATAAACTGTTTTCTTCCATTCTGATGGAACAGCAAAAATTTGATCACATCAAAGGCGCCGATGAAGACAAAAAAGAATTGCTGGCTACGAAATTGAAAGAATATGAACAATTGAAAGGAAGAGGTTTCTTTTATCCTTTCATGGCAACAGGCCGTGGACACGGACCTTTCGTTGAATTGCTGGATGGTTCGATTAAATATGATTTAATCAACGCTATCGGTGTCAACCTTCTTGGCCACTCTCATCCAATTTACATTAAGGCCAATCTGGAAGCTGCTACATCCGACACGATGATGACGGGTAACTTGCTTTCTTATCAAGAGCCTTATGAACTGACAAAAGTTCTGCTTGATGCAGTTAAAGGTTCGCGATTGAAACATTTCTGGTTTTCATGTTCGGGATCTTTTTCAAACGATACCGCTCTTAAAATTTTATGGCAGAAGAAAGCTCCAAATTATCGTTTGATTGCTTTCAAGAAATCATTTGCTGGTCGTTCAATCGCTATGCAAGATGTAACTTATAATCAGTCCTACAGAGAAGGAATGCCAATGTCGATCCAGGTTGATCACGTTCCTCATTTTGATTACAAAGATCCAGAAAATTCGTTGAAAAATACAATTGCCGCTCTTGATGAGCTCGTGAAAAAAAATGGAAATACGTATTGTGCTATCACGCTTGAGTTGATTCAAGGTGAAGCCGGATTTATTTACGGGACTAAAGAATATTACGAAGGTGTTTTTAAATGGGCTCGCCAACACGGACTTTACGTCTGGATTGATGAAGTACAATCGTTTGCAAGAACCCGTCAGCTATTTGCTTTCCAGATGTTTGGCCTGGATGAATACGTAGACGTGGTAACAATTGGTAAAGTTCTTCAGGGCGCGGGTACATTTTACACAGAAGAATTGAATCCTAAGCCAGGTCTTATTGCTGGAACATTTAATGGATCTGTTGCCTCCATGAATGCTGGAAAAGCGACTGTGCGCTACCTGACTGAAGGGAATTTTTACGGCGACAATGGAAGAATGGCGGAACTTGAGACAAAATTCAAGGCCGAGTTTAAAAAGCTATCTGAAGGCTCTTGTAAGGGAAAAATTCCTTACTACGGAGGCGTTGGTACAATGCTTTCTTTTGAAGTTGGAGATGCTACCCCGGATACAACAAACAAATTTATGAAAAAACTTTTTGAAAATGGTGTCATCACTTTTTCTGCAGGTAAAGAGCCGACGAGAGTCAGATTTCTTTTACCTACAGCAATTCTGGATGAACACATAAAGGAAATTTTCTCAATTATTGAGAAAACGATTCAAGAAGTAATATAGGACGTATTATGTACACTCTTAGATCAGCAAATTTAAATGATCTTGATGATCTCTACGAATTAAGCCAGCTAGTTTTATTTATCAACTTGCCGCCTGATCGTGAAATTATAAAGTCAAAAATCGAAAGCTCTATCAAGGCTTTCAGTTGTCCTTCAAAGAATCTCTTTGAAAACTACTATCTGTTTGTCCTCGAAGATCTCAAAGCAAAGAGAATTATTGGATGCTCAATGATTCATGCTCAGCATGGAACTGAAGATGAGCCTCACTATTATTTTTCGGTTGGGCAGGAAAACAAATTTTCTAAAACCTTGAACACCGGTTTTATTCACGGCACTCTAAAGCTTGGTTTAGATACGAATGGTCCTTCAGAAATTGGAGGTCTCGTTCTGGATCCTGATTTCCGAAAGAACGATAAAAAACTTGGCAAGCAGCTTTCTTTTGTTCGCTTTCTCTACATGGGAATGAACAAAAACAGATTCAAAGAGGACATTCATTCTGAGCTTATGCCTCCTTTCGACAATGAAGGGCACGCTCCTCTTTGGGAAGCTATCGGTCGTCGCTTTTTGAATATGGAATATCACGATGCCGACATTCTCTCACGAAGCAATAAAGAATTTATTCTCAGCCTTTTTCCAGCTGATACAATTTATCTCACTCTTCTTCCGATCGAAGCTCGCAATGCCATCGGAAAAGTTGGAGAAGATACGGCCCCTGTAAAGAGAATGCTTGAGAGCATAGGTTTCAAATATACTAATGAAGTTGATCCTTTCGACGGTGGTCCTCATTATCGTGCGAAGATGAAAGAAATTAAACCCATTAAAGAAATGTTTGAATGTGAAGTTTTAATTCGCGAATCAATTATTAAAAGCGACAAGACATCCATTCTCGCAAGTCTGCCGGCAGCGCCGGGTGAGTTTAAAGCGGCTTTCATTTCAGGAAATTTGAACAAGGGCACGCATTACAGGTTTATTATCGATCCGGAAGAAGCGAAACTTCTCGGATTGCGCGAAGACTTTAAAACATTTGCTACTTACCTTTAACAACAGGTGAACTATGAAATTTAAAATTTTAGGAAACTACTTTAATGGTGATTTTCATTTACCGGCCACAACTGGACCATTAGCTGTAGAAAATATTATTAAACGCTACTGCCCTGCTGATCTTTCTCTTTTACTATGGGAAGCACCTGTAGATTACCGTGACGTTGACCGGGTTGTTGAATCTGCTGTCGCCGGTTTCAAAATCTGGAGAAAAACAACTCAAGAAGAAAGAAACAAACTTCTCAAGAGATATCAGGAAGAGGTTTCCAAAAGAAAAGATGAAATTGCGCTGGCAATTGCTTATGAAATGGGAAAGCCACTCTGGGAAGCCAAAACTGAGGCTGCTTCAGTCATTGGTAAAGTGACAGTGACCATTGAAGACTCTCTTCCGCGAATTGCTAACAAGCATATCGACAATATTCTTCCAAAGACGAATGGACATATTTATTACAAGCCTCTTGGTCCCTCGCTGGTTATCGGTCCCTTTAATTTTCCATGTCACCTTGCCAATGGCCAGATTTTGAGTGCGCTAGTTGCAGGTAACTCAGTTATCTTCAAACCATCTGAAAAAACATGTTATTCAGCTCAGCTGTTGATTGAATGTTTCCACGCTGCAGGCTTTCCTGCTGGTGTTGTAAATATGATTCAAGGTAACGGAGAGGTAGCGCGCAGACTGCTTAAAGAAAAAGCGGTTAAGGGTGTTTTCTTTACAGGTTCTAAAGAAGTGGGAATGAAAATTCTCGATACGACTCATCACGATCTTGGAAAGCTTGTTTCATTGGAATTAGGTGGAAAAAACACAACAATTCTTCACGGCGATGCAAATCTTGAACACGCTCAACAAGAGCTTTTGAAAGCTTGTTTTTTAACGACTGGACAGCGTTGCACTTCAACTTCTATTGTGGCGATCCAAAGAAATATTCATGAGCAATTCATTGAAAAATTTCATAACCTGGCGAAAAAAATTATTATTGATCACCCGGTTGAATACGCGCGTGAACCATTTATGGGTCCTCTTGTAGATCAGGGCGCAGTTGATGCGTACCTACTGTTCATGGGAATGGCAAAACGCGAAGGTATTCAGGAAATCATGCGCGGAAAACAGCTAGATAAAGGTAAGAAAGGTCACTACGTTTCTCCATCAATTCACTTAAGCGAGAGATGGAATAACGATAGTATGTTTCTTCACAGCGAAATTTTCGGACCGAACGTAACATTTATTCCGTACGATACTATTGATGAAGCCATTAAAATAACTAATGCAACTGAATACGGTCTTGCGGCTTCGGTTTTTACTCGCGATCACGATTTATTCCAATTGTGTGTCGATGAAATTGATTCCGGATTAGTAAACTTTAATCGATCTACAGTTGGGGCTTCAGCGAAGCTGCCATTTGGAGGCGTAAAAAATTCGGGTAACTATCGTCCTGCTGCCTTAACTACAATTGATGCTTGTGTTTATCAATTGGCGAGTCTGGAAGTTATGGGAGATGAAGTTGATGATATTAAATCGATTGTAGGTTTGGATTTATAAGCAATTCTTGTTCAGGTGGGGATTGAATCGGGCAGCGATGTCTTCGCAATTCTCATCTGATTTTTTTAAAGTGTTATATTCAGCTTTACTTTCTACGGATAGGACAGAAGCAGGTCCTCTGCTCATTCTTAAATTCTCTTCTGAATTATAATTATCCACCAGTCTCGTATAAGTGACGGCCATGAGAACGAGGAATGGTAGATATAACCAGTTTTTCATTTAATATTGCTTCTTATTCACCAGTACACCTGCTTCTCGAGCCTGTGAAAGATTTGTATTGCTTCCCTTGATCTGTTCAACATCCACGCTGGAATTTTTTTGATAGAGATCAATGATTTCTTTTTGCTTCAACGATTTCTGAGACCTTTTTAATCTTTCTTTTTCAATCAAGATGAAAGAAGACATGTTTTCATTTTCCTGATGGACAACTTCTTTAGCGCTTTCTTCATCAACGCTTTCAATTTTATGTGTTGCAATTTCAGAATCGGCCATGGCCGCAAGAGAGATCACTTCTTCGGATGCAGAGTCCTCAACTTGAGACGAATCTAAAGCGGGACCAGCATTTTTTTTGAAGGGCAGAATTTTGGCCTTACTGTTTTGATCGTGAAAATCATCTAAAGCATCAGCATTTGAAAAATCGCGGAATACATTTTGCTCAACTCTCTCATTCACTAAGTCTGTCAGTGATAAAAATTTCCCACCATTATGCTTAGTCGCGATGTCACCAATTTCTTCGGGTGTAATCAAGCGTAAGAGGTTCATTATAAGAAAATTTTGAGCTGCCATAGTATTTGGCTTATCGGCGTCTCAGGATAAAACTTGAGTGATTCTCTCAACAGTAAGGCTTGTTTACTTTATGAATTTTCGACACGTTAGCAAGGGTTAGTTTAATATTTTTAAAAAAGCTCTAGACATTTAGTCCTTTAATTTTTATAACTTGAAGACTATTTTCGATCAATATTGGGAAGTGGCGCAGTGGTAGCGCAGTAGACTGTTAATCTATTGGTCGTGGGTTCGATCCCCACCTTCCCAGCCATTTTAATCCATCTTACATTCCCCGATATTTTTTAAAGCAAGGGTTCTTTATGAAAGATCAGTTATTTTCCAAAGATTTTCACAATAAGTTGAAGAAAAATGTGGAAAGAAGTTACCGTGATTTCATTGAGGATTTGCGCGAGGATTTTAAGCGCGGGTTTACAACAGATGTTGTGGATGGCGATTTTCTTGAACAGTTGAGTGACATCCTTCAAGATGAAAGCTTTGATCAATATTCACCGCTTAAGTTTTATTGGCTCAATCTGGTCGACAATATCGTTTACCTGATACAGCTTCACGAAGAACTTCTCAACGAAGAGGATATTGATTCTGATGAGCTTACTGAAGTTGAAGATGAACTCTTCTCTTTTTGGAATGATTCTGATTTCGCAGAAAGTTTTTTAAATTACCTCAATGAAGGCTCACCAGTTATTGAGGCTTCAAACAACCTCGTACCTCTGATGGAAAATCAGATTATTTCTTTTTATGTCCTTCATTTGAGCCTATATCAGCAGGAATTTGATGATGCTCTTATGTATCACACAGTTCCTGAGCTGGGTGATTTTGAAAAAAGAATATATTTGGGCGATGATCATCGCTTCGTGAATCTTAAAGCATCACCTGAAACTTTTCCTTCTGTGCCTGTGCGATTTATTTCTCAGGAAGAAAATGTACTTTCCATTGAAGTAAATGACAGTCCAGTTAAATTGAAAATTGAACCGTCACCTGCAGCTCTTAGCATTGATGAGCTTAAACTATTTGTGCTTCCCAATTGTGACGATGGAATAAAGAAGATTGCTGTTTTTAAAGAAAACATTTCTAAGGCGCTGGCCAACATTAAAAAAGCCGCTCCCCACCTTCACACGACTTTCAAAAGTTTTACTCATACGATTGTTCCTGTTAATGAAAAAGGCATTGTCAGTTACTCAATGCAATCTCTCCCAGGGTATTCTTCGATCAATATGTTTGATCGCGACCAGATCGATTTAATGGATGATTTGCTTCATGAAAATGGCCATCACTTCTTGAACACTTTTTTAAATCACCATGATTTGATTAATGAAGACGATGATAAAATCTATTACTCGCCTTGGAGAAAAGCACTTAGACCGATTCGTGGTATCTATCATGCTGTCTTTACTTTTTATTGGGCATTAGAACTTTATTTTAGTCTTGATATTGCAGTAAAAAACAAAGTCCTAAATTTCGATAAAGATGAAAAAGCTAAGATCAAAGCCCGCTTTCTCGAAGAGTACTATATGCTGGAGTACTGCAAACCAGACCTGGCTCACGCATTTAAAAATAAGCGAGTTACGAAAGAAGGACACCAGCTCATTAACATGATTTATGAGAAGATCGGCCTTTATAAAAAAGAAGCCGAGAGCGCGCTTCAAGAATTAAAAGCTCTTGATGCTAAACGACACCTTGATATTTTGAATCTGAAAGACGAATTAGTTAAGACTCGTGCTCATTACAAGTTGGTTTAATCGCGACTGCATTTCGTTTGCAGGCATCATGTCGCCTTGTTTAGAGGCGACTGCAATTCCTTCCTTATATATTTCTTTCGCTTTAATACTTTGGTTTAAAGCTTCATAAGCTTTACCCAATAATAAATAGGCATTCGAGTATTTGGTATCTACCTTCACTACTTTTTCGAGATTGGTGACTGAAGATTGAAATTCTTTTCTAAAAAAATAAATATCGGCCATTCCATAGAGAGCAATTGTATCTTCCGGGTCTATTTCTAACACCTGTTGAAACATTTTTTCTCTACGTAATAGATCTTCTTCTTTTTTCTTTTGTTCTTCTTCAAGCTGCTTTTTAAGTTTAGCCTCGCTGCCAAACATGGCGAAAGACTTTACGGTAGCAAGGCTCTTTTCAGCCTCAGCTTCCTCAATTTTCCCCAGCTTCATCAGAAAAAGGGATTTATTTGTATGCGCCATCACTGATTGTGGATTTACGGAAAGCAGCTTATCCATCCAATCAATCGCTTCGTTGAATTTCTCTTCGCGGCCTAAAATGACTCCTAAAGACTCATACGGATCAGCGAAGGCTGGATCAAAAGCGATTGCTTTTTTTAAGGCCTCCATGGCCTCTGCTGTCTTATTTTGTTGGAATAGATCTACGCCAAGATGATAAAGCTCGCGTCCTATTTCGTTGCGGCCCTGGCCTTTAAACAGCGGCAAATCATTAACGGTGACGTTACAAATTTTTTCATTAAAATTTATAGATAATTTTTTACCAAGAACTCTGAAGTCACGGAAGAGCGTGACTTGCAGATACGTTCCGACTTGATAGCGAAGTGTCCCGCCTTTTCGTGATTCGCAATCAAAATCCTGATTCAGGAAGGTCTGAAAATCATTTTCAGTGTCAGTTTGTAAAAGCATCGGGTAATAAGCGGCACCACGATTGTTTTCTATTTTCGCGACAGTTTCCTGCCCTAGAAAACATCCTTTTTTATAGGAAATTGCGATTTGATTTAAAAAAGTATCATTGATGAAATCTTTCTCGCCTATATCCTGACCCCATAAAGGCCAGCCATTGAGAATGCGGATTTCTTCCAATTCTTTTTCATTGGATTTTTCGATGCCTGTCTGTTCTTCAAGAAGCAAGCTGGCATTAAGTCCGAAAAAAAGAAAATTAAATTCGATTTTCTGAACATCTTGTAAAAATGAATTGAAAACCAACCATGGTTTGAAAGGCAAAACTTCGAGTTCAACATCATCCATGATGATATATTTTTCAAAGTCAGCTTTAATTCCTTGAGTAAGTTCATCCTGACAGAGAATCAATAAATGATTTTCTTTTTTGGCAATGAAAAAGTAGGACTGCAATTTCCCAGTGCGGTTCAACCGGGCCGTGCAATGTCCTTCATTCATTTTTAACAACGAAAGATCATTAGTGACCTGACCTTGAAAAAAATGTTCACGATCAGAACCTGTGACCTTAATAAGTGACCACTGAGCCAGATGCTTCTGTGTGCATTTAAAGCGCAGAGATTGTATGTCCATTATTAAACTGAGAAAGATTCGCCACAACCGCAAGTGTTGGCAGCGTTTGGATTATTGAAAACAAATCCTTTTCCGTTTAAACCGTCTTTGAAATCCAACTCGACACCCTTGAGGTAAATCGAAGATTTTGGATCGATGAAAATTTTTATATCTCCAAAATCAAGAATATTGTCTTTTTCTTTTTTTTCAGAGAATTCAATTTTATAGGAAAGGCCGGAACAACCACCACCGATAACACCAAGTCTTAATCCAGTATCAAGACCTTTCTGTTCTTTCGAATAGATCTCTCTGATGTGTTCAAGCGCCTTGTCTGTCACTGTTACGATATTTTCCATGGGGAGCCTCATTAATAATTTATAATTTCAGTCTATTATAGCACAGAACTTCCTCTCTGTAACTTTAGCTGCGTTATGGTAAAATAAAGGTTATTGAAAGTACATTTCATTGAGGTTTTTTATGCCAGTCGTGTTGATCTTTAAAACTGAAAATCAAACTGTTGAGCTTCCGCTTCTTGGAAAAACAACCGTAGGCAGGTCAAGTAGTTGCGATCTTAAAATTGAAGACAAGCAGATGAGCGGTAAGCATGGTTCCTTTGAGGTCACTTCGGCCGGACAGCTTATGTATACGGACCTTGGCTCTACAAATGGTTCATTTCTCAATAACAGCCAGATTGCCAAGACGGTCGTTAAGCTGAACGACCGGCTAAAACTCGGAAACACATGGGTCACGATTGATGAAAAAAGCCTTACAAGCAAAGAGCGTCTTGCGATTGGTAAAACACTGGTGAATGAAGATGAGACTTTGGTGTTAGGAACTTTGAGCCAGACCAATTCCATTGTCAGAGGAGACGTTGCGGTTAAGGATGCCGTTAACAAATTAGCCGAAAGAAAATCTGTCATTCTCAACAAAGAGTTGAAAAAGAAAAAACTTCAGCAGGCCAATTGGTCTGGTAGAAGTGACGAAAACTTGATCGAAGCTGAAGAAAGCTCAGGCAAAACTAAAATGCTGAAGCTTGATGTAGGAAAAAAAGGCAAAAAATAAATTAATCTTTGGCAGGAATCCATTTTATTTCTTCAACATTTTTAACAGCGTTCAAATGGCGCGAAAGCATGAAGAAAAAATCTGATAACCTATTGATAAAAATCTGTGCACTCGATGGGATTTCACCAGGGTGCTGAGTTTCAAAATCGACCATCTGTCTTTCAATTCTTCTGCAAACAGTTCTACAAACGTGAAATGCAGATGCCTCGCGAGTTCCCCCTGGGAGAACAAAAGTTTTAAGGGGCTCCAATTTTGAATCCATGAGATCTATTTCTTTTTCAAGCCTAGAAATTAGACTTTCTTTTAATTGGGGAAGTCTAAACTGCGCTCTCTTCTCTTTTTCACAAGCGAGATTACTTCCTAAATCAAAAAGCGCAGATTGGATTTCGTGCAATAACGTTTTGTCATAGACGGCGTCCAGGAAGGCAATGCCCATTCCAATTTGTGAATTGAGTTCATCTACCTCGCCGTAGAGATGGATGCGCGGATCGCTTTTTTTGATCCGAGATCCACCGATCAACGCCGTTGTTCCGTTGTCTCCTGTGCGAGTGTAGATTTTACTCATTACATATTCCTTCTGTACTTACCACCTACTTCGTAAAGCAAGTTTGTAATTTGTCCTAGAGAAGCATAGTTTACTGTTTTAAGAAGTTCTTCGAAAATGTTTCCATTGGCAAGGGCCACTTCTTTCAAACGCTTTAAGGCAGCTTCAGATTTGTCGCTGTTTCTCTCTTTAAATTTGTTTAAACGATTGATCTGATCCATTTTCTCATCATCAGTACAACGAGAAATTTCGATCTCTTTCGTCATCTGTTCTTTAATATTTGGAGCAATGTAAGTGTTTACGCCGATAATCGGGAATTCTCCTGAATCTTTAAGCGTTTCGTAATAAAGAGATTCTTCCTGGATTTTAGAACGTTGATACATCGATTCCATAGCACCAAGAACACCGCCCTTGTCTGAGATATTTTCAAACTCTCTGAGAACTTGCTCTTCAACGATAGCAGAAAGCTCTTCAACGACGTACGCTCCCTGAATCGGATTATCAGTTTTATTCATACCAAATTCGCGGTTAATAATCATTTGAATAGCCATTGCACGTCTCACCGACTCTTCAGTTGGTGTAGTGATAGCTTCATCATAAGCGTTGGTATGAAGTGAGTTACAATTATCAGAAAGGGCCAGGAAAGCCTGTAAAGTTGTTCTGATATCGTTAAAATCAATTTCCTGTGCATGCAGTGAACGTCCCGACGTTTGAACGTGGTATTTAAACTGCTGCGATTTCTCGTTAGCGCCGTATTTATCTCTCAATGTGACTGCCCAGATTTTGCGAGCAACACGTCCCATGACTGTATACTCTGGATCTAGACCATTTGAGAAAAAGTATGAGAGGTTTTGGCAGAAATCATCGATCTTCATTCCACGGCTCAGGTAATACTCAACAAATGTGAATCCATTTGAAAGCGTAAAGGCCATTTGTGAAATAGGGTTCGCCCCTGCTTCAGCAATGTGGTAACCGGAGATAGAAACTGAGTAGTAATTTTTAATCGCATTTCTGCAGAAATATTCCTGAATGTCGCCCATCATTTTCAATGCAAATTCCAGCGAGAAAATGCATGTGTTTTGAGCCTGGTCTTCTTTTAAGATATCGGCCTGGACTGTTCCGCGCACTTGTCTCATGACTTCAATACGCTTCTCTTCATTCCAGAAATCATTGCCTGGAAGTGCTTGTTTCATAGCTGTGTTCATAAAAAGAGCAAGGATGATCGGTGCTGGTCCGTTAATAGTCATTGAAACCGAAGTATAAGGATCAACCAGACTGAAGCCGCGATATAAATCTTCCATATCATCTAGAGTTGCAATAGAAACACCGGCTTCACCAATTTTTCCGAAAATATCCGGACGTTTATCCGGATCTTCTCCGTATAATGTGACGGAATCGAATGCAGTTGAAAGACGTTTTGCCTTATCATCTTTCGATAAATAGTGAAAACGTTTATTGGTTCTTAATGGACCACCTTCTCCGGCAAACATTCTTTTTGGATCTTCATCTGCGCGTTTGAAAGGGAAAATCCCGGCGGCAAACGGGAAATGCCCAGGGAGGTTTGCATTTTTAATGAATCTATATTTCTCAGTGATTGAGTGAAAAGTTGGATATGCAACTTTGGAAATCAAGTTGTGAGAAAGCGATTCGTATTTTGTTTTAACTTTAATTTCTTTTCCGCGAACGAAATAAGAAAAAGTACCTGAATTATATTGTGCAACGGTGTCTTCAAAAACTTTAAGCTCTGCAAAGACTTCTTCGGGTAGAGAAGCTTTTACTTCAGCGAGTTTTTCTACAAGATCTTTATTTCCTTTTAACAGATTCGATGCAATCAAAAGTGCTTCATAATCTTTTAACTTTTCTGCATTTTCGACTGCCTTGCGATTGTACTCACGTACTGTTCCAGCAATATCTCTCAAGTAAAGAGAACGTTCAGGTGCAATAATTCTTTTCTTTTCAGAAGGAGCTTTGTCTCTCTTGATGGAATCAAGATTTTCCGTTTTTAATTTCAGGGTCTGAACAATATCGAAGAAAAGGGCATTGACGCCAACATCATTGAACTGGCTTGCCATTGTCCCATAGACCGGAAGATCGTTGTCTTCAGGTGCTCCAGGATGTCCTGCGAATTGATTATGATTTCTTCTCCACTGCTTTCTAATGTCTCGTAAAGCGTCTTCAGAGCGCGGTTTTTCGAATTTGTTGAGAACGATGAAATCAGCAGCTTCGAGCATTTCAATTTTCTCTAGCTGAGTCGCAGCTCCGTATTCAGGAGTCATGACATAAATACACTTGTCTGCCACTTTTGTTATTTCATCAGAGGCTTGACCAATTCCGGAAGTTTCCACAAGAATTAAATCGAAGTCCTGGGATTTCATGAAAGACACCACGTCTTTGATATGTGGAGAAAGTTCTGTATTTGAATCTCTTGTCGCAAGTGAACGAATATAGAAGTTAGAGAAACTCGCGCTTCCTAAACGTATGCGGTCTCCAAGAAGTGCGCCCGATGTTTTCTTTTTTGTCGGATCAACTGAGATGAGAGCAATCTTGCAGTCAGGTGAATGGCGGTAAAATCTCAAAAGCATTTCATCGATGAGAGAAGACTTACCAGCTCCTCCTGTTCCTGTTATTCCGAGGACCGGAACGCTCCCCGCAGTAAACTTCACCGGGATTTCTCCGTTGTCTTCAATGGCCGTTACAACTTTGGAAAGCTGTCTTTTATCGAGTTTCTTGACGTCAAATTTGCTGAAGTCTACGCCTTCCAATGTCGAAGCATTAGCCTTTGCAATCATATCGTCAATGATTCCATTCAGGCCGATTTCCATTCCATCCTGAGGTGAGTAAACGCGTGTAATCCCTCTTTTGTGGAGTTCATTGATTTCACTTGGAGTAATAACTCCTCCGCCACCACCGAAAATTTTAATATTTTTTGCTCCGGCCGCATCCAGCAGCTCGCGGATATAAGTAAAGTATTCCATATGCCCGCCCTGGTAAGAGCTCAGGGCCACACCGTGAACATCTTCCTGAATGGCTGCATCCACAACTTCCTGGGCTGAGCGGTTATGGCCAAGGTGGATTACTTCTACCCCTTTAGCTTGTAGCATTCTTCGCATGATGTTGACCGAAACGTCGTGCCCGTCGAAGAGGCTTGCTGCTGTGACAAATCGTAGTTTTTTCATAAAGAGACCTATAGTTTTAATGAGTAATAAACCCAATCACTTTAATTCCTGGTAAATCTATTAGCAAGAAAGAGGAGTTTGAGTTATAATTTGATGTAGTTATTAACACACTTTTAGTGAGATTGGTTTGCCTAAAGCACTACAAAAATACTAAAAGTCCTGCTTAAAAATAAAAAAAATGAGTACTGAGAATTCAACAGAAAATACACAAGAAGAAAACGAAACGATCATTGTTGAGAATCCGTTTCACACTGCTCGTCTAAAGCCAAAACGCAAAGGTAAGAAACCACCTAAACTTCTGGCCGTAGTTCATCAGTCTGGTTGTACAGGTTGCGAAGTTTGTATCCAGGGCTGTCCAGTTGATTCTATCGAATTGGTTCCGGGACCAAACCCGGAAAATCCACAATTTGGTCAGGTTGTTGAGATTGACCTTGCCCGTTGTATCGGTTGTCAAAATTGTTCTCAAGACTGTCCTTGGGAAACAATCATGATGTATGAACACGATGATGCTTTTACGGCATGGTCGCATGAAACATTATTTTCTGAACTTTATGTTGAAGAAGACAAACTGAACGAACTTAAAGAAAAAGAAGAAGTTTAAAATAAAAAAGCCCTCTTACGAGGGCTTTTTTTTATCTACATTCACCGTAATAATCGTAAATTCTATTTGTCTCGTAATCCGTTCCGGAGAAAGTTGCTCTTACTGCTTTGTTCTGAGCATCCAGAAGTTCAGCCGTCAAATTACGTTCTGTATATTTATTGTGGTATTCAACAAATCTTGTTCCTGGGTACGAAGTGATTACGTCCTGACATTGAACTGTACAATGAACTGGTCCGTATGGAGTGACCGGTGGTGTACAAATTCTGTCACAGTATCTTTCTGTTCTTTGAAATGTGCAGCTCTCAGTTGATCTTTCAATATTTGAATTTGTCACAGTTGTTCTGATATTTCCCGAGATATCAAATGGCTGAGAAATTTGAGCGCCACGGATAATGACATTTCCATTCGAAGGAATAGAAAAATCCGTTTCTGATTTTATTGGAATAAGAATATCGGTTTCGCCCTCTTTATCTGCCTTAAGTTTTAATGTGAAGCTTTTTGCGTTATTAACTTTTAAAGACGCATGATAGTTGCCAGGTTGAATTTCAATCGTCTTCATTTTCAGATTGAGGAAGCCGCCTCTTTTTTTAGCAGTCAACACTTGTTCAACATTCAGATTCCCTTCCAGATTTACGCAAGAAACGCTCAGTAGGGAAAGTGCCGTCAATGCAATCAAACTTTTCATTTGGACCTCGTTGGATGTTTAAAATGTGGCTTATATAGCACATGGCTGGAAAAAGGGGGCGACCCTGAATTTTTTTTAAGCCCCTTAAAGAAATCTTTAATTCCAACTCATTATTGTCAGCTCGCAGGCCCACGAGTACCCTAAATCTATTGTTTTTTTTCAGGAGGAAGAATGAAACTCGTCACTTTAATAGCACTGCTGTTTTCTTCACTTTGCTTTTCAGAGGTTAAGCCTCTTAAATTCGGCGTGGGACTCTTTCAGCCTGATAAAGAAAAAAACGATCTGACATATAAAGCCTTTTCCGAATATCTTTCAAGAGAGCTTAAAAGACCCGTAGATATGAGAACTGTAGACTCCTGGGAAGGGTTGGCCAAATCTCTGGCCAATGGTGAAACTGATATCGCTTTACTTGGCCCCTGGGGCTACGTTCTGGCCAACAATGAATCGGGCGCTCAGGCAATTTCGACAATTCTTTATGATGGAAAACCTGAATACTTTGCCCTCATGATTACTCATCCGGATTCAAAGATCGAAAAACCTTCTGATTTGAAAGGAAAGACTTTTGCCTTTGGAGATAAAGGCTCAACCTCTGGTTACTTAATTCCTTTTTATTATTTCCAAAAGAATTTTGGCATCAAAGAGCCGGAAGATTTTTTCAGTAAAGTTCTTTATACAAAACATCAAGCCATTGAGACTCAAGTGACAAAGAAAGAACTTGATGGTGGTGCGGATTACAATCGCAACAGGGACACGATGATAGAGCAAGGTTTAATTAAAGCTTCAGACAGTAAAATCATCTGGCAATCTGAGCCTCTGCCAAATGATGCATTTGCAGTCAGCGCAGAGCTCTTTAAAGATAAAAAACTTGTTTCATCTTTGCAGAAAACTTTAACGAAAGTTGGCGAGGAGTTAAAAAAGAATCCTGATCTTCTCCCAAAGCATTACACTGGCTTTGTTGTGAAAGATAATTCTTATTACAAAATTATCCGAGATGCCGGACTGGCAACCGGAAAGCTTATTCCCAAAAAATAACATTGCTTAGTCATTTTAATTTCAAAACTTTTACTGTTCTTCTGCTGCAAACTTTTGTTGTGGTCATTTGCCTCATCAGTCTTGGCAAAAGCGGAGATCTACAATTTGGAAGAAATCCTATCAGTAATATTTTGAAGACAGCAGATGAAATGAAGCAGCCAAGTTTTTTTGATGTATGGTATGGCCCTGAAAAATTTGAATACAAAAGTGATGACGGCACTGTTTTAAGAACAGAAAACAGAAAAGAGGTTGAAACGACTTTTTTGCAAGCGATCCTTCGAGCTTTGTGGGTCACTTTTAAAATTGCAACGGTCGGATCCGTCCTGGCAGCTTTGCTCGCTCTTCCTCTCGGTATTTTATCTGCAAGGAATTTGCAGTTCCCGGTTTTTTTGAGAATACCTTCTAATTTTCTAATCAACATATGCCGTTCAATCCACACATTAATCTTTGGATTATTTTTTGTTGGAATAGTTGGCTTGGGTCCAATGGCAGGAATTTTAGCTATCGCATTTCATTCACTTGGCACTTATGGAAAACTTTACTGCGAATCCATTGAAACAATTGATATGGGCGTGGTCGATGCTATTCGCTCCGTCGGAGCTCATCCGGTTCAGGTCTTTTCTGAAGGTGTCTGGCCGCTGATACTTCCGCAATTTTTATCAACTCACCTCTATGTCTGGGAATATAATTTAAGAGACTCGACAGTTCTGGGGTTAATCGGGGCAGGAGGGCTTGGTCTTCTGGTTTCAGAAGCTATCTCTCTTTTTCAGTGGTCGAGGCTCTCTACTCTACTTTTAGTCATTATAGCCATTGTCATGTTGTTTGATTTTATAAGCGGAAAAATCAGAAAGGAACTTTTGTGAAAAATAAAATTATTCTTGAACTTGATAACAGCGTAAATCAAATCGCTCTTTGCGGTGGACCTTATAGCAATTATGCATCAGTTGAAAAATTCCTGGATGAAACAAAACATATTCCATATCGTTTCTGTCTTGGTGACATGGGAGGTTTTGGCCCGCTTCCAGATAAGACTATCGAGCTTATGAGAGGCGCGGGAGTTATTTGCTTGAAAGGAAATTACGATCACAGTGTCGGCTTTGGTGAAAAAGATTGTGGCTGTGGTTATATAGACCCGCGAGATCGCCACTTTGCCCAGCTGAGCTACGATTATACTTTTAAAAATACTAGCCTGAATAATCGGTTGTGGTTACAAACATTACCGGATGAAGTTGAATTGCATTGGAACTCCAGAAAAATGCTGCTTTGTCATGGTAGTCCTGATTCAGTTAATGAATTCGTGTGGGAATCAGAAACAAGTGAAACCAAAATATTGAATTGGTTTAACAAAACCAACGTACAAATGATTTGTTGTACTCACTCAGGAATTCCATGGATTAAGGAAATCAATGAGCGGACATGGTTTAACGTGGGTGTTTTAGGTAGACCTGCACACGAAAATTCTTCACGCGTTTTTTATGGGATTGTTTCTCGTGAATTAAAAGCGCAGCTTTGTCCTATGGACTACGATTACACTTCTGTTCTGAAAGACATGAAGGAAGAAGGCTTACCGGTTGAATTTCAGGAATCATTGCAAAGTGGACAATGGACAACTTGCTCTAATATTCTTCCGCCGGAAGAATTTAAAATTAAATCACGGGTTTAATTCTTTCACGAATTTTTAAAACAATCGCGATGATAAAAAGACCTATTGAAACCAGTTGTGAAGTCGATAGTGACAGCCAGTAGATTCCACGTACCTCGTCGCCTCTGAAAAATTCCACCAAAAATCTTATGATTGAATAATATAACAAATAATTGCTTAGAACTTTTCTGTGGGCTTCCTGATGGTCTACCCATTTCAAGCTAAAATAACCTAAAACAAAAAGAGAGAATGCCTCATAAAGCTGAACAGGATGACGATAACTTCCATCCATAAAGACTTTCCAGGGCAAATCGCATTGTGAGCCGTAACAGCATCCGGTGAGAAAACATCCGACTCGTCCGATTGCATGTCCAAAGATCAAACCTGGGGCAAGTAAATAACTTTTTTGGAAATCGAATCTTTTTAAAATTAAACTATAGATAAGGTAAAAGCCCAGACCAAAGATCAATCCACCATAAAAAACGAAACCACCGCCCAGCCAGAAATAATCAGCGTACATGTATTGGTAGATTTTATTTTGTGAAGAAAAGAGAAGAAAAAAAACCTTTGCACCGATCCATGCAAAAACAAAGACACCAAGAAAAAGAGTTAAAAGCCTGGAAGTGTCTTCTTTCTTTTTTTCAAATAAATAACGAGTCAAATAGTATCCCACTCCCCATGACAGCCCCATAAAGAGCGGATAAGCATAGAGAGTGAAAAAGGAAGATTTAAACAGGATCGGAAGCACTGTTCTCGTTCTTCTTGCTGAAAAAAAGCAGCTCTACGATAAGAATTATAGCTGCAATTGTGATTGAACTATCGGCAATATTAAAGGCCGCAAAGTGATGAGTGCCGATGAAGAAATCGAAAAAATCGACAACGTAATTCATACTGAATCTGTCGATAAGATTTCCAACCGCGCCAGAAAAAATGAGACTGTAGGCTAGGCAATGCCAGAAATTTTTATTGCGCGAATGCCAAATAAGCCAGAGAAGCCAGAAGCAAGCAATGACCGGCAAAGCAAAAAACAGGGGCGTTCTGATATAGTCTGGAGCATAGCCAAGCATACCGAAGGCAGCTCCTGGATTGCGCACATAGGTCAGGTGAAAGAAGTTTGGAATAACAGGTACAGTTTCTCCCAATGCAAACTTTTGCTGAACGATGCCTTTAGTGATTTGGTCGCTGATGATGATCGTTGCGATCATTACACTCATTTTAAAAAGTCTATTCATAGTCCCTTAGCCGTTTACGTAATCCTTAGCATTGATTTCGTATTTTTCAATCTTACGGAGTAATGTCTTTTTCGGGATGTTTGCCTTCAATGCCGTTTGATTGATTTTTCCACGGTTTTGTCTCAGGGCCCATACGATAAACTCTTTCTCGAAAAGATCTTTTGCAACCTGAAAGTCCATGACCATTTCTTTTGAGTTAAGAACATTGTTAAACGAAAAGCCATCATTAAGCTTTAAGTCTGCCTCGCTCTTCATATCTAAGATAGAATCTTGAATTCCGTCAACATCAATTACGAGATCAGCGTTTTCTTCAGGCTCAGGAACCTTTGTTGCCGAAGTGTTTTTAAGAGTAGTTGGCAATGAAGGCGCTTGAATCATATCTGAAGATTCAATAATGAATGCGTGCTCAATAACGTTACGAAGTTCGCGAATGTTACCTGGCCATGAAAAATTCACAAGGAGGTTTTTCGCTTCGTCTGTTACGCCTCTGATATTCAGAGCGTGAACGTTGTTAAAATATTTAATGTAATAATCCACAAGATGTGGAATATCGCTCTTTCTTTCACGTAGTGGAGGAAGGTACACAGGAAGAACATTCAGACGGTAGAACAAGTCTTCTCTGAAGGTTCCGTCTTTGATCATTTGTTCAAAATTTTTGTGAGAAGCTGCAATAACTCTCACATCCACTTTGATATCGCGGTTAGATCCAATCGGAGTAAAAGTTTTTTCCTGAAGAACGCGCAGAAGCTTTACCTGCATTGTCGGGCTGATATCCCCGATTTCATCAAGGAAAAGTGTCCCGCCATCAGCGTATTGAAACTTGCCCAGCTTTCTTTCAGAAGCACCTGTAAAAGCACCTTTCTCGTGACCGAACAATTCTGATTCAATTAAATTCTCGGGAACAGCTGCAAGGTTGATTGTTACAAATTTTGCATCTTTTCTTGGACCATTATAGTGAATGGCCTTTGCAACAAGTTCTTTACCAGTCCCTGACTCACCACGGATCAAAACAGGAGTATTAACTTTAGCGAGCTTGTCGATAACGTTAAATACTTTTTGCATGACATGTGATTCACCAACGAATTGATCATCACCACCAAGCGAAAGTCTCGGTGAAGAAAAAAGCGATGTCTCAACGAGTGATCTGGCCTTAAGAGCTCTCTTGATAAGAGCAACAAGGTTTTCAGATGAAATTGGCTTTTCAAGATAATTGTAGGCGCCTTCTTTAACAACTTTAACAGCATCGCTTACATTCGAATAGGCCGTTAAAATGATGACGATAACAGAAGGATCAACTTTTTTGATTTCAGTCAGAGCAGAAATACCATCCATCTCCGGCATGTTGACGTCCATGACTACAAGGTCATATTTTTCCTTGTAAACCATGTGAAGAGCTTCCTTTCCGTTGTTGGCTACATCAACAGAAAAGCTGTGATAAAGAAGAGCTTCCTTAACGGAATTTTGTAAAACTTTATCATCATCAACAACGAGTACACGATGCATATTAATCTCCTGCAAAACTGGTACGACTAGTCCCGCTTACTATTTTACTACTGATTAAGTAATTTCACTAAGAATTTTGTTTCCTTACCTACGATAGATTCTACAGAGATTGATCCACCATGCAGCTCTACGAAGTATTTGACGAGATAAAGGCCTAATCCGGTCCCCTTTATCGAGTGATTCGCATCATTTTTTATCCGATAAAACTTCTCAAAAATATTGGAGAGCTCTTCGGGTGGTATTCCGGCGCCGTTGTCGGCAATTTCAATATAGACCCATTTTTCATCATCCCAGGTTTTAACCGACACAGTCGAGCCTTGCCCGGAATATTTTATCGCGTTTTCCACAAGATTTGATATCACCCGGGTGATAAGGGTCACGTCAATTTGAATCGGATATAGTGGAGACAGATCCTGCTTCACAATGACTTCTTTTTGCGAAGAACTGAAAGACAAATCTTTGACGACGGTTTCAACGATGCTGTTAACGTCTTTTGAAATTTTATTAAGACCAAAATTGCTGGATTCAATTTTTGTTAAATCAAGAATGCTGGAAATAAACTTATTCAACTCTTTAGTGGAATCGATAATGAGCTGTGATTTTTCTCTGATATCCGGATTGTTAGAGTTTTGATGATATAGGTTATCAGCTACACCTGCAATCTTCGCTACCGGAGTTTTTAAATCATGAGACATAAGAGAAAGAAAGTTTTGTTTTAGCTTTTCGACTTTCTTCAAAATTTTAGCTTCTTCCTGAATAGCGAATCGACGCTGGTATTCTCCAATGGCCCTGAAAGGAATCCAGATGTAATAAACCACAAACACGGTAACAACCAAATGAGCTGTATAAAGCCAAAAGCCCAGTAAAACAAAGAGAAGATATGAAATAACGAGAATCGAAACAAGCATGAGAATGGTAATGATCAAGCCATCCTTTGGCTTTAGTTTGGAAATTAAAATTGAAAGAATAATTCCCAGAACAAACGCGAGAATATTTGAAACTACTCTTGGTATCATTTTGATCGTTTTATTTTGAATAAAAGAATCAATAATATTTGCGTGAATAATAAGCTTCGGAGCTTTGTATTCTTCCTGGTTAAATGGGGTTAAGTAAAAATTGTCTCTTTGTGAAATATAATTCGGTCCAATCAAAACAATCTTTCCTCTGAAGATATCCGGATTAAAATTGCCAACCAGGACTCTGTGAAAAGGAATCGTTTTGTATTTAAACTCGCTGTAAATTGGCGAACTGGCATAACGAAAGAGAACAAAATTCGCATCAGCTTCATCGTTATAATAGGCGCCCAGAACATCAGGTACATTCAGGGCATTTTTCCCATGCATTAAGCGGTACTGATTAGCGGTCGCGAGGTGGAAAGACTCTTCGCCCGACACATTAAAAATGGCCCTTCTTACAACGTCATCTTTTGAAAAAGTGCTGTTATCAATGTTTATCTGTGCAAGAGAATAATTAAAATCGCGCAGCCCTTCAGGTGGCAGGATCTCCCCCACCGTTTCATCGAGCTCTGTTCCGAAATTAATTTTTCCGCCCTGGGCATCAAATTGCTTCAAACTGTTTTTAAAATTTTCAAAATAAGTCTCGTCGTCTTTCGTCACCTCAGGCATTCGGGCGAGATAGTCGACGATCTTTGGTTGAGAAGACAAAAGTCTTTGCAAAAAACGTGAATGAGTAGCATAGGTGTAGGGATAGGTATCCCCGAGATAATCGTCACTCTCTTCGTCCATCGTGACAATAACGATTTCTGGTGTAGGTTTGATTCCAAAGTCCCAGCGTACTTTTAAATCATAAAAAATCGACTCTAAAGAGGACAAAGGATATTGAAAAAGAATCGTTACGAAAATAAGCGTAAAAAACAGCGGATAATAATCAGAAAGGTCGAATTTAAAGTTTTTAATTTTCATTGAAGGGCTTTCACTCTTTCTGAAACACTTACGTTATCGATAAGAAGAAAACTCAGAACATCATCAGTCTGATTTTTAACATGGTTCAATTCATTCATCACAAGACTTCCAATGCTGAATTCATTGCATGCTGGTAGATGATTCACCTTAAACAAGGCGGCGATGTAATCTTTCTTAAGTCCCACCAGCTCGCTTACTTTTTGATCGAATTCTATAACATCGCTTTCTTTTTCATAAAGTTTAGCTTTCAGATAATAAGCTGGATAAAGAAACACATTCAGCACTTTTCGAAAAAGGTCTTTTGTAACAAAAGATCTGACCAGATAAACGGGAGAATAAAGAATGAAGAAGATAAGGCTTGTCACTGTTCTGTGTTGAGCTTCTCTGGTTTTTAATTTTAACAAAGAAGCATAGATTAAGCTGTTCAGTTCATTTCTGGTAAAGTTGCGATAGACATTCTTACCGATAACCAGCGCCGGTTTACCGAAATAAGAATTGGTATAATAAAGATTGTTCACGAAGACATTAGACCAGTAAACCTTCACTTCAGGAATCTCGCAGTGAAGACAAAAATTTTTCACCTGATTGATAAGTATCTCATCATCAGTTACATAACGGGCCTTAGCAAAAATCAGAACAAGCTTTTCACCCCATAAAGAAATGAAGAGAAGTATCAAGGCCGCGATCGACAGGCCTGCAAAAAAACCGTAGTGCAAATTGAACAAGAGTCCAACTAATCCAAAGGATAAAAAGAAGATAAAGAAGATGAGAAGAAGATATCTTAAGCGATAAATAAATTGCCTCCAGATACGGGCTTTAGATTGTCATTATTACACTAGTCTTCATAAATTATAGACAAGAATCCAGTGTAGAGCTATAAGGCATTACAGTGCAATTTTGAGAACTGGAGCAAAAAAGACCGCCTTGCAAACCCATGATATTAAAGGGGTTTTCACGGTGCGGCTCTCTTGTTTCGGGGATCTGTGGTAAGTATGTCTTGTTTTATCCATTTACGGGGGGACTTTGATATGAAATTTGATCGTCTATTATTTGGGACTGCTGGCGTACCTAACTCTACTCCCAAGAAAAATAATCCAATCGAAGGTGTTAAACAAGTACATGCTCTTGGCCTTGATTGTATGCAATTAGAATTCGCTCACGGCGTGCGCATGAAAGAAGAAGTTTCTTCTGGTCTTCGTAAAGTTTCATATGAACTAGGAATACCTCTTACTTCACACGGCCCTTACTACATCAACTTAAATGCTCGCGAGCAAGATAAAATCGATTCATCTGTTGAAAGAATCATTCAAACAGCAAAGATCTCTGATCTTTGTGGAGCTGAGTCAATGACATTCCACGCTGCTTTCTACATGAAAGACAGCCCATATGATGTTTTCGATCTTGTTCAAAAATCATTGAACGTTATTGAAGAAAGATTAAATCGTCTTGATATCCAGATTGAACTTCGTCCTGAATTGACTGGTAAAACTTCTCAGTTTGGTTCACTTGAAGAACTTATCGACTTAACAAAGTCTGTTTCTTCATGTTCACCATGTATGGATTTTTCTCATCTTTACGCTCGTACAAATGAGTACAACACGTATGAAGAATTCTGTACTGTTCTTGGAAAATTGAAAGAAGAACTTGATCCAAATGCACTTCAGAATATGCACATCCATATTTCTGGAATCAGTTCAAACTCTAAAGGTGATTTGAAGCACCTTAACCTTGATGACTCTGATTTTAATTGGCGTGACTTGATTCGTGCATTAAAAACTTTTGATTGTCGTGGATACGTGATTTGCAACAGTCCAAACCTTGAAAAAGATGCAAAAATGATGAAGGATTTTTACAACGCTCTATAGATATTGAAATGGCTTGAGGGCCAAGCTCTCAAGCCGCTTCTGTTTCAGAATTTTTCTTATCAAAATAACTTCTCATCCAATTCACATGATCTCTTGAATTCTCTTCCGGCAAAAACACCAGCTGCACTTCCTGATTTTCTTTAACCAAAACTATGTTTTGATGACTTCCGCAAAGTTCAGCGAAGATATCCAGGAGAAAATCCTGATCCAGGGATTGATCTACATAGACAAGATCTGTTTTTCCAATTTCTTTAAACACAGACCAATTGGAAGGAAAATCCAGGATTGTCTGCTTAAAGACTAATCGATAACACTTAGACTGATACTGAAAAGCAATCTCCTGGTGAGAGAGATGGTGCTGATCAAGATAGTCTGCAATAGAAAGAAAATCGACTTCATTCAAACGCTTTTCAAAATACTTTCGTAAATCGATAAAGCTGTTCGGCTGATCTTTTTCGATAGTCGTTTCTGTACAGGTTTCTTCAATAAGTTTTGAAATGAGAATGTCGTCGTTGTTGCTCATGCGAGCTTTATCGGACAAAGGCGCTTTTTAATTGAGGTTATCCTACCAATCCTCTTTCTAGGCAAACTTTGTATAGTTCAGACCAATTTGCTCTGGTATGTGAACCCTTTAAAAACATAAGACCTACACCGCGATCGTATTTAGACACTAAAAAAGCCTTGTTTTTAAAATGCACGCCTTCGTAAATGGATTCCAGGTAGTACTCTCTGGCGGAGAGGTTTAAAGAGTGTTCTTTTGGTAAAAGCAGAAAACAGCTTTGCTCATCAATATTGGTAATATGGACTTCAATCGACTTTGAATCATTCTCGCTTTCTGAAATTTTTCCCATGATTTTAAAGCGGGATTCTTTTTCCAAATCATGCTTAGTGAATAAAGGATTAAAACAGGCAAGCCCCACTTCGACTTCCCAAGTGACAAAATAATAAAAGGCAAAAACGAGATAAATGAAATTCAACACGAGTGTCAGCTTATTAAAACTGCCAGAAAGAAGAATAAAAGTTTTACCGACAATTGCAATCAGGCAAAGGAGCAGAACCATTTCCGAGAATTTTTTAAGCCTGGTAACCATAAAGGCTGCCACCAGAGTCAAGGCAATGATGAGATAGTGATTTATGAAAAAAGACTTCAAACTAGCCAGGGAGAAAAGGGAAAGCCCCTCAGAAAGCGATGAAATCGCCTGAAGATAAATCAGTGACAGAAAAAGGAAAATGATAAGATTTCTGTGCTCGTAATTTCTTTTGAGGATTTTCATGCCTATATACTCAAGAGCCGAATTCATTTGCTAATATAGAGTGATGATACCATATCTTGAAATAAACTCACTTTGTATTTCTTGCGATAATTGCAAATTAATTTGCCCTGAGAATTCTATTCTTAAGAACGGAGCAAATTATGTCATCGAAACGTGGTCTTGTACGCTTTGCAATGCCTGTATAGAAGTTTGCCCTGTAGATTGCATCAAACTGGTGGCAGAAGAAACAAAAAAGAAAATCTTTTAAATTTTTTGCGAAAGATCTTTGGCTGCAAGGCAATTCTTTTCGAAGCGTTCCTTGTTTTCTAAATCAATGGCATTCAATTCTCTATTTAGAAATCTCTCTTCAGCTCCTTCAAAAGCTTTATGTCTCTTCAGGAATTGGCCCATCTCGGTTTTTCTTTGAGCAGCGTCTGTGAGTTTGAATATATTTCGCGCGTAGATATCTGCCGTTCCAAAATCCCAATATTCAAACTTATCAGGTGTGACAAATTGAACATCTTCGTTTTTAAAATTTGCCACTGTTTCAAAAAAGCGCGAAATCCCTGGAACCGGGGTTAATCCATTGAGGTTCAAAATCCCCAGGCCGGAATAAGTTATGTAATCACGATTTTTATCTGTATTTTTTTTAATCTCAACCAATCGATCGTTTTGCAAAACGGTTTCGTTATAAGCTGCAGCTTTATCGACCTTAATTCCGAAGAGAGCAGCACGGCATGAATTTAATTTATCAATCGCTTTTGCCCAGTATTTTTTATCAAAGAAAAGAAATTGATCACCGTTGACCAAAAGTAGTGATCCCTTATAACGAACCTCTGCACGGCTCGCAAGATTGTGAATTGCACCGCCTGAATCTAAAAGAGGATCTTCATGCAGGATGGTAACCCGGTTCATAAGACCGCTTTGCTTTAAAAAGCTTTCGATTTCATCGTGCAGAAAGTGGGTATTGATATATATCTTTTTTACCCCCAGCTCTTCACAATAATTAATTTGCAGTTCAAGCATTGTTTTGAAATAAACCGGCCAGAGAACTTTTGGAATTTTCTTTCCTATTTCTCCCATTCTGGTTCCAAGGCCTGCGCTCAAAATCAATGCATAATCAATTTGCATAATAGAGACTCGCAAGAATTTTTCTCTCTTTTGCAAATTCATCATGCTTCAACATAATTGCGCGTACTTTTTCAAATGCGTAGCCAATGTACTTAACATATCTCAAGTCTTTTCTATCAGCATAAATATAAGCAAAGCTTCCGATCGCTTTATAAACACGCTGAATCGCCATCATGTCATAAATATATTTAAACTGTTCATAGTTTTTAGACGGATCAATTTTCTTGAAATAAGTATTGAAGTAATACTGAGTCAGTTTTTCTTTGTTTTCGCCATCGAGCTGATAGTAACAATCTTCCAGAAGAGAAACGAGATCATAGAGAGGCGTTCCCATTCTGGCATCCTGGAAATCAATCACAATCTGTTCGCCATTTTTAATCATGATGTTTCGGGAATGATAATCTCTGTGAACCAGAACGCGTGGTTCGCATGAGAGCTTGTAGCACATGTCATAGAGCTTTTTATAAAGAGCTTCAACTGGTGCAGAAGTCACATCCAGTCCCAGGAACATTTTTAGAAAATATTTTTTTGAAAATTCCATTTCTGCATAAAGTTTCTCTGTATCAAAGGCAAGTTTTGCAAATGGTTCATTCGTGTATTTTGAGACATCTACATTGTGAATGGACGCCATAAGATCGATAGCCTTTTTATAGAAATCGTATTCTTCAGCCCTGTTGGCAATAAGAGCGATTTCTTTTAAAAATGTGACGTCGCCAAGGTCTTCTTCCAGGAGATAACCGGTGCTCAGTTCTTTATCATGAATCAAAGGCACTCTGACCTTTTCATTGTGTAGAACCCTTTGCAGACGAACGAATGTAGGTTCGTCCTCAGTGGGATTGTCGAGACAGACAACATAGGAAGTCTTGGAAGTCCAGATTCTATAATATCTTCTGGTCGAGGCATCGCCGGTTAACTTTTCGACGTTCTCTACAACTTCATCAATCAACAGATCTTTTGCGATTGTTTTCTTAAAGAGTTCTTCAACTAAAATTCTTTCTGATTGCTCTGCTTTCATCTGATTCTCACAATATTATTTAATAAGTTATAAAAAGCTCTTGATGAGTTTGCTTCATTCAATTTTTTCTCTACTGAGGCAATCCCTTGTTTCGTCATAAAGTTCTTGAACAGATGCTCCTCTTTTGAAATTCCGATGGCATCTCCAAGATAAAGTGAAAAATCCAGCGTGTTTCTGTTTTGAACCTGAATCCAGTTCAAATAAGCAGAAGCATCGTACCCGGAGCGTTTTAAAACAAAGTAACACCATTCATTTAACTGGAACTTTGTTTCAGGTCTTAAACGGGTAATCTGAATCATTCTTTCAGTATTCATAAATCCCAAAGGGATCATGAGTCTTTTTTCATAGATATTTCTTTCGCTTTTTATGATTTCAGCAGCAAGTGCAGCAACGAATAAATCTTCACTCTTGAGATATTTTTCTATCAAACCACTGGAAATGAAAAACTGCGCCTTTGGAAGAGAAAATAAAAAGGGAGTTTTATTTTGAATAACGTGAAACTTTGGTTTATTTAATTTTGTGAGCAGTATTTCATTGTTTGAGATGATTCGTTCATATATCTGGTCAAGCAATTGAATGGATTCATTCTTCAGCTTTACTTCTTTTACATCGTCACTGTTTAAATAGACTTCCCCCATCGAAGCAAGATGATCGATGTAGTCCTTATTGGCCGGTTCACTTAGACTTGAAAAGTCTTTGGTGTTTTTTTCTGCTGTAGTACAAGCCACAAAAAAAATCAGCGCGAAAAAATTGAGGATGAGAAGTTTTGCCATAAAAAAAAGGGCCCAAAATTGGGCCCGTAAAGTTCCTTTTAGATGATCATTATAAACTATCTTGTCTCAGACGCAACATCGCGAGCCGGAACATAATAGATTGTAAAACCTGCGAAAATTAAATTTGGATCTATGATAAGTGGACGGTTATTCTCGTAAATACTCTTCCATTTTTTAACTGTTCCATATTTATCTTTGGAAATGACTTGAAGAGTATCTCCAGTCTTAACCAAGTAAGGAACTCCGCTTGGCTGCCAGCCGAAAGCCTGCTCTGGTACATAGTATTTGAACGTAGCTCCTGCGCCCAATTTCTTTCCTTTGTTCCAGGCTTTAATATCTTTCCATTTGCGATAGTCGCCGTAAATTTTAAAGGCTGCCATCATGAGTGTTTCGTTTTTCTGCAATTGATATTCGCCTTCCGCACCCATGTTTGGTGAAAAAGTTTCATCTTTACTGATCACCGGTACATTGGCCGGAGCATCTTTTTTGAAATCAGAATATTTAGGCTCTTCCGGAGCTATCATTTCGACTTCTTTTATATCTTCTTTGCTTGCAACGATCCTTTCTTCGATTGGTTTCTCAATCGGTGCAATTTCATCAGGCATCTGACTTTCCACAATTTTTTGTTCCTCTACCTTCATCTCAGTTGAAGGTTGAGAGTCCAATGAGTCTACAGCAAACTCAAGTTCGTCGCTGGGTCTGGAAACCGCAACGTCCTCTTTGGGAGCAGAGGAAAATCCGCATCCGTGAATGAGTGACAACAATGCCAGAAGAGCCGGTATTTTTTTCATAAAAACTCCTAAGTCTTATAATCATTGTTCGGTATAAAAATTATTAAGTTTAACATTTACACGAATGCATGGTGCGCTCTAAAATAAGCTATGAATTTAAATGGTTTTAAAATACCTGTCTTTTTTGCTCTGCTTTTGACGCTGGTAATGTGTTCGTCTGTGCGTGCTCAAAATGTTTTAGATGACATTGAAGAAGAAGATCGAATCGAAAATGCCGGGACTGAACAAGCCCCAGCTTTGGTCAGTGAAACAATTAAAGTCATTGCTCCTTCTAAAAAAATTTTTATTCTCACCAATGAAAATCAATCGTTTTCAAAAGGTGATTTCATTTCTCTTTTATTAACCAACAAATTGGTTTGCCGTGCTCTTGTTGCTAAAACAACAGATCAAAAACTTTCCGGAATTAAAATCGTAAAAATTTATAACCTCAATCTTTGGAAGCAACTTACAACAGGAAAAGAGGTTTTAGTTTTAAAAGGCGATGATAGTTACTACACCAACAAAGAAAAAACACCTGATAAGAAAACGGATAAAAAAGATAAGAAAGACGATTTCAAAGTTCAGTCTGACGAAGATCTCTTCAATTCAACTTCCCTTGGCAGCGAAGACGATCTTTCAATGGAAGAAAACAGTAAGCGTTTAATTAAGCCGGATAATTTAATTTCTGTGAATGTCGGTTTGATTCAGGGAAAAGATATAGATGGTGCCAGTAAGCGGTATACTCATTTCAACGCTGACTGGGCTTACCAACTGACTGATAACATCTGGGGTGAAGCTGGAGTCGGGACAAATACCATTAGAGATTATCCGGCGACCTCTCTCGATACAAGACTGATAAATATAACGGTAAAAGGTAAATATACTTTTAGCGCCCCATTCTATAGCTATCTGCAACCATATGTCGGATATCAAACAATTATTGCTCAATCGCCAAGTGCTGGAGTTGATCCTGGTGATGGTACGCAAATTGATGCTGCTAAAGAAATACAAATGGTGAATGATTTAAAAAAGAGCAGTGTTATTTTCGGTGTAACCATACTAAAAAGAATTGTTCCAGGTTGGTTTGTGAGAGCTGATTTTGGAACTGATATCATTAACGGTGGTCTGAGCCTTGAATTCTAAATTGCTTCTCATTATTCTTTGTGCCATTAGTACCGGATGTGGTGTTAAGGCAAAGCCAGTATCTCCACCCGAGACAGCCGTGAGTTCATATGTTGAATCTTTCACTGGTGCACCTTTTGAAGAAAAAAAAGAAACTCCCCAAAAAAACAATCCAGCAAAATAATGGAACAATTGAATTCATTTTTTATAGCCACCGGAACAAATCTTGGTGATCGCAAAAAACACCTGACGGATGCTAAATCTACTCTCTCCAATGAGTTTAAATTTATTGCAGAAAGTAGAATCTATGAGAGCCCGGCCGTTGATTACCTCAACCAACCTGACTTTTATAATCAAGTATTGGAATTTGAACTGCCACAAATTTCCGCAGAGGAAGTCATGAATCGCCTGCTTTCTATTGAAAAAGAAATGGGACGAAACAGGGAAATTCCCAAGGGACCAAGAGTTATCGACCTGGACATTTTATTCTGGAGCGATAAAAAAATTGTATCTGATACGTTGATCGTTCCCCATCCTCGCCTATTTGAAAGAAGCTTCGTGGTTCTTCCGCTTTCTGAGCTCCCCGGTTTTAAAGAATTACAGAAGATATTTGAATTTAAATTCACTTTCACCAATACCGCTTCTCCTCTATAATTTTCACATCAATCAATATCACCCAAGGACGGGCAGCATGGATTTTAATTTCACACCAGAACAACTGGAGATAAAAGATCTCGCAATGAAGTTTGCTAAGAACGAAATGATGCCAAAAGCTCATGAGTACGATGTGAAAGCAGAACTTCCCCACGATATTCTTGAAAAAGCCTGGTCACTTGGCTTAGTGAATACCTGTATTCCAGCTGAATACGGTGGCAATGGATTTTCGGCCGTTGATTCAATGATAATTACAGAAGCTCTAGCCTACGGTTGTATGGGAATGAATACGGCCATCATGGCCAATGACCTTGCTCTTCTTCCGATAGTGATTGGTGGTTCAGATGAACAGAAAAAAAGATTTCTCACACCAATGACAGAAAAATATAAAATGGCTGCTTTTTGTTTAACAGAACCGGGTAACGGATCTGATGCCGGCGGAATCAAAACTACCATCAAAGAAGATGGTGATGATGTGGTGATCAACGGAAATAAAATGTGGATTACGAATGCTGGGTATGCTGATCTTTTTGTTTTGTATGGAACGACTGACACGGCCCTAAAGCATAAAGGAATAACTGCGGTCGTCATTGAGAAAGGAACCAAAGGAATCGAAATTGGTAAGAAAGAAGATAAGATGGGTCATCGTTGTTCTGATACACGTGGCATAACTTTTAACAATGTGAGAGTTCCTAAGGCCAATGTTCTTGGCGGCCTGAATAAAGGCTGGAGTATCGCAATGAAAACTTTGGACCACTCACGTCCGATGGTAGCGGCCAGTGCGGTTGGTGGTGCTCAATGTGCTTTTGATCACTCCGTAAAATATGCGAAAGAAAGAGTTCAATTTAATGTGCCGATTGCTCAGCACCAGATGATCCAGGCGATGATTGCCGACATGGCGATGAAAATCGAAGCATCGAGACTGCTTGTCCATAAAGCAGCATGGCTTTTAGACAACGGCTTGCCAAACACTCAACTCGCTTCTTATGCCAAAGCGTTTGCTGCTGATTCGTGTATGCAAATAGCTACGGATGCGGTACAAATTTATGGCGGTTATGGATATAGCAAAGAGTATCCCGTCGAGAAAATCATGAGAGACGCGAAACTCATTCAGATCTATGAAGGCACATCCCAAATTCAACGACTCGTTATAGCGAAAGAGATTTTTACTAGGTAATTTTACCAGGAGCTAATATGAATATTTTCGTTTGCGTAAAGCAAGTACCAGACACAGAAACAAAGATTGTTCCAAGTGCAGATGGTTCATTCATCGAAACTAGTTCAATCAAATGGATTATGAACCCTTACGATGAATTTGCTGTTGAGCAAGCTCTTCTTATTCAGGCAGCTAATGCTGGCTCAACTGTTACAGTTGTTCGCGTTGGAAGCACAAAAGATACAGAAGCACTAAGAACGGCAATGGCAATGGGTGCAGACGATGCATACCTTGTTGAAGCTAATGACAACTTAGACTCATACTCAATTGCAAAAGCTTTGAAAGCTGCAATTGAAAAATCAGGAAAGAAACCAGATATTATTTTAACTGGTAAACAGGCAATCGATGATGACTGTCTTCAAGTTCCACAAATCCTGGCAACAATGATGGAAATTCCATCTGTTTCAGTTGTTGTAGGATACGAAGGTTCAGCTACGGACATTACTGTAAAAAGAGAAATCGAGGGTGGTGCTCTTGAAGTTTACGGCGTAAAGCTACCAGCTGTTATCGCTTGTAACAAAGGGATCAACACTCCAAGATACGCTTCTCTTCCAGGGATCATGAAAGCGAAGAAAAAACCACTAACAACTCTTTCTCTTGCTGACGCTGGCGTTAGCGAAGCTGACAGACGCGTGAAGTATTCTAACTTCCAACTTCCACCTGAAAAACCACCTGGGAAAAAATTCGATGCAACTGATGCTGCTAAAATGGGCGGAGTTGTAAAAGAAGTTGTTGGTCTATTAAGAACAGAAGCAAAAGTAATCTAAGAGGATTTTATGGCAAAAATATTAGTATTCGCTGAACTACACGGCACACACGTTAAAGGTGTCACACTAGAAATTCTTGGCAAGCTTGCGGGCCACACTGTTGAAGTTGCAGCTATCGGAACAATTCCGGGCGAAGCGACTGCAGACCTGGCAAAATTCGGAGCTGCTAAAATTCACTCACTTAAAGGATCAAACCTAGATAAATATTCTCCTGAAGGATACGCAAATGCTCTTCAAGGATTTATCAAAGCTGGCAATTATGATTACGTTTTTGCTGGAGCGACTTCTCTTGGAAAAGATCTTTTCCCAAGACTAGCAACTAAGTTTGATGCTGGTATGGTTTCTGAAGTCACAAACTTCATCATGGAAGGAGATAAATTTTCAGGTACACGTCCACTCTTTGCTGGAAAGTGTTTCGCGAAAGTTGAACTTCAAGGTCCAAAACCATATTTCGTTACAGTTAGACCAAATGCTCTTGGCATGAACGCTAACCCGACAGCAGCAGCTGGCGCGGTTGATGAATCAGCAGTTGATGCTGGCGCAATCAGAGCGATGATTAAAGAAATCGTAAAAGGAACTTCTGAAAAACTAGATTTAACAGAAGCAAACATTATCGTTTCTGGTGGTCGCGCGATGAAAGACGCTGCGAACTTCAAAATCCTTGAAGAAATGGCAAACGTTATTGGAGCAACAGTTGGTGCTTCAAGAGCGGCAGTAGATTCTGGATTTGCTCCACACGCAATGCAAGTTGGTCAGACAGGTAAAACCGTTGCTCCATCTCTTTACATCGCTTGTGGTATTTCAGGAGCGATTCAGCACCTTGCTGGGATGAGAACTTCTAAGGTCATCGTAGCAATTAACTCTGATCCGGATGCTCCTATTTTTACTAAGGCAGACTACGGAATTGTGGGAGACCTTTTCCAGGTTGTTCCGCTTATGACTCAAGAGTTTAAGAACTTACTAGGCAAATAATTTCTGTTTTGAGCCTCACCCTGCGGGGTGGGGCTTCTTCTAGTAGACTTTTGTTGAGGATCAACAAATGTTTACAAAATCAATCGCACTCACACTCAGTTCACTTTTATTATTCAACACGGCCTTCGCTCAGGATTGTCTTCCTGATTTGAGCAAGTCGCTCCCCGATATCAAACTTCCAGATCTAAATCTTGAGGCTTCACCTAATTCCTATTTTTGTTTTGATCGCATTTCAGAAAAGGATTCTGATAGCATCAATAAGTTTGAAACTTTAAATATGAAGAATGTTTTCGACGAAAATGGATGTGTAATCGACAAAGGTTATGATCCGGAAACGAGTGCAGCGATTACTGATCTCATTGTTCAAACAACCAGAGGGCATTTGAATGTCTACGCTGCTGATCCTTTAAATCCTTCTGCAAAATCTGTATTGGTTATGACCAACTCAAGTAACAATGCTTTTATTAATAAAGCCGTGGCGACTTCTCAGTTCAAAGTCGACAATCCTAACAAGCTGACGACAAAAGATGCTGTAGAAATCGGTGGAGCTGCTGTCATTGGTTCTCTCGTTGGTGTCGTGGTTGAAAGACAAGCATTCAAAGGCGAACACGATAAACTTCTGCACGCGAACTACGGGGCGATGATCAACATTGGTAGCGTGGGCGCAGCTTATCTGGCCGTCGAAACTTCTGGGCTTGGTGATAAATTAAAGCTCAGCAAAAATCAGAAGAAGTGGGTCATCCTTTTGACTGGTACAGTAATGGGCCTTTTGGTTGGTTATGGTAAAGAAAGATTTTACGATTACAACCATAGAGATACTCACACTTATGATCCGCATTTCAAGGGTGATATGGGAGCGACATGGCTTGGCGGTGGCGCACTCAATGTTCTAGGTGGAGCGATTACTTTCCAATTCTAATTTGTTTTTTTATTCCGGCGAATTTCTTGCTCGATAAAAGGTTGAGGACTTTTTTGAGAAGGAGTTTTTATGGAAGAATCAGAAAAGCTTAACAGTGAAAAACTAGCAGTCATCACCGGAGCCTCGAGAGGAATCGGATTTGAACTCGCAAAATTATTTGCCGAGCGCGGGTACAATTTGCTGATTACTGCAGATAGTGACGACATTTTCGAAGCACGCGATCAGCTGATTGATTTCGGTGTGGATGTGGAAGCAATCAGAGCGGATCTTTCACGGACAACAGAAGTAGAAAAAATTTACGAAGCCATTTCCAATTCAGATTATGCACTCGATTCCGTTTGTATGAATGCGGGTGTGGGGTTAAGCGGACGTTTTGTAGATAATGATTTGCAAACTGAGTTGAAAATCATTCAACTAAACTGTGCTTCGCTCGTACATCTTTCCAAATTAATAATTCCGGAAATGATAAACAACAAGCATGGAAAGATTCTCTTCACTTCATCCCTCGCTGCGGAAATGCCGGGTCCTTTTTTAGCGGTCTATGCTGCAAGCAAGGCCTTTGTTCAATCTTTTGCCGAAGCCATCAGATTTGAATTAAAAGATTCAGGCGTAACAGTCACGGCACTTCAACCAGGACCAACTGACACAAACTTTTTCAATCGCGCAGATATGCTAGACACACCAGCAAACAAAAAAGAAAAAGATGATCCAGCCGAAGTGGCCAAAGATGGATTTGATGCGATGATGGCCGGAAAAGATAGTGTGGTTGCCGGCTCATTCAAAAATAAATTGAAAGCTGCGGTGGCGCGAATTCTTCCGGAAGAGATGCAGGCGAAGGTGCATACGAGTGATACGAAACCTGATCATGTTCAAGAGCACTAAAATAAAAAAGCCCTCGCAAGAGGGCTTCTTTCGTTATCAACATGGGGGGGAAATATTAGAAAGCAAATCCATTTTCTTGAGCTGTTTCTTTAACTTGTTCAGCAGTCAAAACTACCGGTTCCATATTTTCTACATCACCAGCAACTTCTTTTCTTTCTTCGATAACTTTATCAGCAGCAACCTGAACTTCTTCAACTGGTGCATTCACTTCTTGTTCGTCTGACTGTAGCCCTTGTTGGTCTCTTTCAGTTTCCTGGATCTTGTCAGCTTGGTCTTGAGTTGTGAAGTTAAGCATAGCTCCGGCAATTGGACCAGTTACGAATGAAATTCTGTAACCATCTTTACCGTTGTTGAAAACCACACCAGAAACTTCTTCACCGTTAACTTCTGCTTTAAATGAACCACCATCTTTTAGATCAGCGTGATCGATTGAGATGCTTTGTGATTCACCATTTTCATTTGTAAGTTCAACTTCAAGACCTTTGATTTCTTTTGAAGAAAGAGCAACTGATCCTGAAACATCGTTACCTGTAAGAACTTTGTTTGACTTAGCCTGGTTAAGAGCTCTTTCAAGAACTAGTTCTACTTCATCAGAAACAACAAGGTTGTTGTTTACTGGTTGAGCGATTCTTTTTGCTTCCATGATTTCGTAACCATTACCGATCTTCTTGAAAAGAGCGATTGTTCCGAAGTCAGAAAGAAGAGATACATTATATTCTAATTGAATATCTTTATTTACTCTAACTAAGCTTGTTCCAACTAGTTTGAATGGAACTTTAATTGTTTTCTTAGCGTCTTCTGGGTTAGCGAATTTATCGAAAGTTACTTTTTCATCAGCACCAACGATTCTTGTTACTTCCCACTCGCCATCAATCTTAGCGATGTTTTCAGCATTAACTGGAAGGTAAACTTGAGCAGCTTTTGCGACAGCTTCAGAAGCTACACTTCTTTCTACTGGAGCTACTTCTTCAACAGCTTCAACTTCAGCCTTTTTAACGGAATGAGAACGAAGATCTTTAATCGTTCCGGCCAAAACAATTGAGCTAACACTCATGATTGCGATGATGGCTTTTTTCGATGTGAATGCTTTCATACTCAAATCCTCTTTTAAGGTGACTTGTAGGTATAAAGAGCAAGGGTCATGCCACATTGCAACACGAGCTTTTCGGTTTCTTTTATGGGCAAGGTATTGAAATTAGACGATTAGTCGAGACAAGAGCAATGGAAATAATTACAGGGCTGCTTAAACTTTAGACGGCCTGTACAGAATCTTGGCGACTTCCTAAACAGGCCGTATTGGTGTCTTATTTATCTTTTTTCGCGGACTTAACGTCCCAATCGCTGTGAGAGGCACGGTATCTTTTAAGAGCGATAACCACAAGGTCAGCTACTGGAAGACCTGAAACTTGTGACATTCTGTCGAATGATTCAACAACGTCCTTTTCAATCATGACTTTAAGTTCTTTTAGTTCACCTTGGTTTTGCACCTGAGTTTTCATAATTTCTCCGTAAATTCCTACTTATTGAGCTTAATAGTCCCAAAATATTAGTAAGATAATCTTAATTTTGAAACACCTTTATTGCTCTTTTTTTGCGTAAACTGACCAGGGCATTGGTGATTTCAAACTCCATTAACTTGCTGTATTTATAGACATCTGAGACCACACACCACTCTGAAAGAACCGATAAAATATCGAATTCTTCGGGGGTAATTTCATCCTGGCTGACGATCACTTCTGGATCGATAACAAGCCTAAGATTCATTGCGGGCTTTAATTTTTTAGCCGTTATGTATTTCTGGTAAATCTTTTGAGCCTCAACTTTTACTTCATCATAGGTCTGTTTCATTGAAACATGAGTGGCAGCAACGAGCTCAGGCTCAACGATGAATTTAAAATGTGACTGGCTTTCCACATCCTCGAAAATCATTTTGTATAAAGCTTTACGTCCATTCAATTGTGAACAAGAAGCACCAACAATGTTTCCTTCCTGCAGATAAGCAACGCCATAGAATTGACCGTTGGAAGATAAAAGCAAATTGACCTTTCCGGTAAAACCGAAAGCACATTGCTCTTTTAAAACTTCCATCAAACTTGTCATATGACTATTAAAACCTATTTAAGAAAAAAGTCTCTTAAAAAATCCCTTTTGTTCACCATCAGGTGTTCCGTTAATTGCTCCATCAACATTCTTGGCCAGAGACATGTAGGCGTTCCAGACAGGACGTCCTTCATATTTCTTTTCATTCATGTATGGATGGCCAGAATCAGATCCTTCTCTCAAGGCCATTTCAAGAGGTATTTCAGCAAGCAAATCAACTTCAAGTTCTTTTGCTGCTTTCTTCACTCCACCTTCGCCGAAGATGAAATATTTTTTGTTAGGCATATCATCTGGTACAAAGTAGCTCATGTTCTCAACCATTCCCAGTACAGGAATTTTCACTTGATTGAACATGTTCAATCCTTTTCTTGAATCGAGAATCGCGACATCTTGTGGAGTAGAAACGACGATAACACCATCGATCTCTGTTGCTTGTACCATTGAAAGTTGCATGTCTCCTGTTCCAGGAGGAAGATCGATAATTAAATAATCGAGATCTGCCCAAGCAACATCAAAAAGAAATTGATTAAGAACACCACCAAGCATAGGACCACGCCAGATGACTGGATCTTTTTCATTGATAAATAAACCAAAGCTGATGAACGGAATTCCATAAGCTTCAATTGGGAGAATTTTCTTTTCAGGAGTTGCCCCTGGTTTAGCGTCGCGCTTGTTCAAAAGCATTGGGACAGAAGGTCCGTAAATATCAGCATCAAGAAGACCCACTTTTTTACCCAAATTTTTGAGAGCGAAAGCAAGGTTTACGGCGACCGTTGATTTACCAACTCCACCTTTGTTTGAAGAAACGGCGATAACTTTTTTTGCACCAGCAACTCTTTTCTTATGTGCGCCAGCAGGTCCATGACCAGTTTTAATTTGAGCCGATTGTTGAGCCGCTGCAGGTTTTTTTCCATCCGCCGGGCTGAATGTTTTTCCAGAAAAAACATCTGATGAATTTTCAGATGTTGTTAAGACAGTAATTTTTTCCGGAGAATAGAATTCTGAAACGGCTTGGTTGATCGCTGATTCGATAATTCTTTTTTGGTCTGGAGAAATTCCATCACGCTTATATTTGAATAACAACTCATTTTGGTCGGCTTTTATTTCAAGAATACGGCCTTCTTCTTTCAAAGTTTTTCCAGTATTCGGATTAATGATAAGGTTCAAAAGATTGTTAACGTTTTCTGTATTGTTGCTCACGGTTTACTCCTGAGAAATTCTGACTAATTTACTGTCCTGTTATAACAAATCCGCCACTATTTCACAATTTTATAGAATGAAGTGAGATTATAATTTAAAATAAAATGACGCTTTATTTGTCTAGGGGATCCAGGTGTCATACAGCCGAAAAATATATCTAATCAATCCGAAGTTTCAGATTCGATTCAGCTTGTACGTTTGTATCATTGTGTTTCTTACGAGCATCATATATCCGTTTTCTATCTATGAGTTGATGAATACGATCATTACTCACTTCTCACTAAAGAATCCGGAAATTGCTTCTCACTATAGCAGCAAGCGCGATGCTCTCATTCTGTTCCTGATTTTGCTGCACTCTGGTTTTACATGTCTGACTTTCTTTATTTGCGTTTTCTTCTCGCACAAAATTGCGGGACCTCTCTATAAATTGCAAAAACATTTAAGATTGATCAGAGAAGGTGCCAATCCGGGAAAATTATTTTTCAGAAAGGGTGATTATTTTCAGGAATTGGCAGATGATGTGAACGAGACATTTGAAAATCTGGAAGATAGCTACAAGAATGATTTAGTCTATTTGAGCGAAGTCACTTCTTATATCAACAACCTCAGCCTTGTCGTCCCTGATGACAAGAGAGTTGTGTTGAATGAAATTTCATCTCGTCTTTCTCTTATGCAAGAGAGATTTACAAAAAATTAAAGACGAGACTCGTATTTGCGAAACGTCTGGAGGTTAGTGTGTTGAGGCTCATGACGACGGCCATATTTAGCATTTATATTTCGGCAGCTCTGGCGACTCCGAATTTAAATTTTGCTACGACCGCTCTTGCTGCCGAAGACGTTCCATTCCATCTCAACTACAGCCCGACTGATTATGATTATGGTAAGGACGTCGATCTTTTGTTTGGTGAGCTTGGAAAAAACCAGCTCAACCGCAGAACTGTAGATAGCCTTGGCAAATATCAACATATGAAGCATTCATTCTCCATTTTGAATGCAACCTACGATCGTTTAAAACAAGTTCTGGCCATCAATGATCAGGATTCTTTTTATAAGAACTGTGCCATTGTTTCTAAAAACGTAAATACATACACTGATAGCATTTCTGATCGTCTTAATATTTCTATCGATAAATATTGTCGTTTTCTTTTCTTAAAGAGAATGACCGATCTTTCGCCGAATATAAACTTTTCATCTCGCGATCTGGCTTACTTTAAAGATGCTGCTCCATTTTTCACCACTGGAGAAAATAGACCGGAACTTGTTTCATTCTTGAGACATTTTAAGACGAACCCTGTTGAGCATGAAAAAGTTTCAAATTTTTTGATTGAGAAATATATTGAGTTCAAATTGCGTCCGGCAACGAACGTAATGACGAGCCTTAAAGTAAATGCTCAATTCAATAAATTTCTTCAAAACAATCTCAACCTGGATGATTCTTCAAATTCTTATTTCCAGGATGAATTCCAGAGACTTTCAAGAGATGCGCAGGACGCAGCTGAAAAAGGCGAAGTCACGCAGTCAAAACTCATCATCATGAGTGCTGTTAATTTCTATAACCGCAATAAGAACTTCATTAATCAAAAGAAAGCCTGGACAGGTGTGATTCTTACAGCGAAAGCTCTGTTCTATAAAGGCAGAGATAATGATTCGCTGGAAATTTTTAATCTCGCTAAAGCAATTGCATCGAAAGAAGATTTTTCTGAGACGAATTTTTATCTGATCTGGCCTTATATCATTAATAAAGATTACAAAGGCATGCGTGCGATGATCGACAAGCACGGAATGGAAAAGAACATGGATAAGTTCGATTCCAAAATGCAATTCTGGATTGCGACTTCTTTGATCAAAACCAATGATGTAGCAAAAGGTACAAATTACCTGCACAAGATTCTTGAGTCTTCACCATATTCATTTTACTCAATCCTTTCGCTCAAAGAGATTGCCTCTCTCGGCAAGGGCAAGGTGAATGAATCAGAGATCCTTTCAAAACTAGTATCTAAAAATGAGCCTGCAGATTTTTCAATGGATAAGGCGGGAAGCGAGCTTAAGGATTCACTCAAACGCCTGGCGGTTTGGAATAAGATTGGAAATGAAAGGTTCGCGACGCTTGAGCTTCGCTATGTTCAATCTTTGCCGAAAGAACTGACTTTCAAGGATGCCGATTTCGCCAAAACAATTTCAGCTCAGGCACAGAAAGAATTTTTGATCATGAACATGATCAGACTGCTCAACTCTCAGAAGAAATTCATCACTTCATTTAAAATTTTTCAAGATTCACTTGATCAGAATTCACTCAGCTTGAACTATAAGCTTATAAAGTTTATTTTCCCGCTGAATTATATGGATATCATTAAGAAGAACTCTGAGAACATAGATCCACTGATTGTTATTTCTTTGATCAGACAAGAATCAGCTTTCAATCCTGAAGCGAAATCAGGTGTCGGCGCTAAAGGCCTTATGCAGTTGATGCCGGCAACAGCAAAACGATTTAACCGCAAAGTACGGGTCAATCATCTTGGCAACCCTGAAATCAATATCGCTATCGGAACTAAGTATTTTAAACAACTACTGCAACGTTTTGACGGCAATTTGATTTTCGCTCTCGCTTCATACAATGCTGGTGAAAATAGAATTGATAGATGGAGAAAGGATATATTCAGAAATGATGATCCGTTGTCTACGATCGAATCCATTCCATTTGAAGAGACTAGAAATTATGTGAAGTTGATTTACAGAAACAATTTCTTCTACTCTTTATTGCAGAATAAACCTGTTTTAATGATTCCGCTTGAGGAAACTTTTAAAGTCTCCTCAAACGGGACTAAGCCTTATTAGACATTGAATCTGAAGTGCATAATGTCGCCATCTTTAACGACATATTCTTTTCCTTCGACTCTGAACTTTCCTGCTTCTTTAACTTTAGCTTCTGAGCCGTAAGTGATCAGGTCGTCATAGCTGAAGACTTCAGCTTTAATGAACCCGCGCTCGAAGTCAGTGTGAATAACGCCTGCACATTGAGGAGCTTTCATACCATCCTGGAAAGTCCAGGCACGAACTTCTTTTACTCCAGCAGTGAAGTATGTTTTAAGGCCAAGCATGTTGTAAGCTGCTCTCGTTAGTTTATCGAGACCAGACTCTTCAATACCTGCTGCTTCAAGGAATTCTTTTTTCTCTTCGAGTGTTTCAAGAGAAGCGATTTCTGATTCAAGCTTTCCGCAGATCTTCATGACTTCAGAATTTTCTGCTTTGGCGTAAGCTTTTACTGCTTGAACGTGATCGTTATCTTCTGACAGACCCGCTTCATCTACGTTGCAAAGATAGATAACTTTTTTCATAGTGATGAGGTTTAAGTTGGCCACTGCTGCTTTATCTTCATCTGAAAGAGAAGAGTTTCTTGCAGCAATACCCTGCTCTAATTCAACTTTCAGTTTTTCCAATAGTGGAAGTTGGATTTTTGCTTCAGTTAGAACGTCTTTATTTTGTGACTTCAAAAGTTTTGGAAGGTTTTGAAGTTTTTTCTCAACAACTTCAAGATCTGCAAATGCAAGCTCTAGGTTGATTGTTTCAATATCGTCTTTTGGATTTACTTTTCCATGAACGTGAATGATGTCATTGTCTTCAAAACAACGAACGACGTGAACGATTCCGTTTACCGCTCTGATGTGACCAAGGAATTGGTTTCCAAGACCTTCACCTTTTGAAGCTCCTTTAACAAGACCCGCGATATCCACGAACTCAACAGTTGTGTAGATCATTTTTTCCGGGCCAATGATGTCGCCGATTTTTTTCATGCGAGGATCGTGAACAGCAACGATGCCTACGTTTGGCTCAATTGTACAAAATGGATAGTTCGCTGCTTCTGCCGGCGCTGAAGTGATAGCTGAAAAGATAGTCGATTTACCGACGTTTGGAAGACCAACGATTCCACAATTTAATGCCATAAAATTTTCCTTTAATTAAACTATTTTCTTTTTACTATAAGTCGTCGCAGCTTTGTCGAAACCGAGCTTGATGTAATCTTCAAGAGCTTGAGCGGTTCCTTTTAAGAAGGGACGGAAAAAATCTTTGTCCTCTCCGGTATACCCTGAGAGAACCCAATTGGAAACATCTCCGTGCTGAGGGCGGCCAATTCCTACTCGAACGCGTCTAAAATCCTGAGTTCCCAGGCAAGCGGCAATGGATTTCAAGCCATTATGACCTGCCAGACCACCGCCTTTTTTGAAAGCGATTGTTCCGAATGGTAAATCGAGCTCGTCGTGAATGACCAAAATGTTTTCTACGGGAATTTTAAAGAAGGCCATGAGTGGTTGAACACTCTCGCCTGATAAATTCATATAAGTCTGCGGCTTCAGAAAATAAATTTTCTCGCCACCATTATTGTAAACAGCGTAATGACCTTTGAATTTCTCAGTCCATTTTAAGTCACTGGCAAACGACAATTCTTCGAATGTATCCCATCCGATATTGTGGCGAGTGTATGCGTATTTTGAGCCAAAATTTCCAAGGCCAACGATTAAACGATCCATCGTGCCCTTATTAAATGAAGAGCGAGCTTACGGAATCGTTGTTGAACGTTCTGTGAATCGCTTTCGCTAAGAGCTCAGCTGTTGAAAGAGTGATAATTTTATCAACTTTCTTTGCTGCCTCTGTAAGTGGGATTGTATTTGTGACGATAACTCTGTCGAGTTCATCGCATTCAGAAATTCTTTTAATGGCCGGATCTGAGAATACCGGGTGAGTGGCACAGGCGTAGATTTTGGTAGCGCCATGCTGGCGAAGAGCCTTACAAGCTTGAACCAATGTTCCTGCCGTATCAATCATGTCGTCGATAATGATACATTCTTTTCCGTTCACGTTACCGATAACGTTCATTGCTTCCGCAATGTTTTTACCTGTACGGCGTTTATCAATCATCGCGATTTCTGCATTCAATTTTTTTGCATAAAAACGAACGCGTTCAACACCGCCAGCATCAGGAGAAACAAAAATTGTGTTCTCGTTGAAGATTTCTTTTTTGATGTAATTCAAAATAACCGGTGAAGCGAAAATATTGTCGAATGGAATATTGAAGAAACCTTGAATCTGACCTGCGTGCAGATCCATAGTGATAACTCGAGTAGCTCCGGCAACTGTAATTAAATCAGCCACAAGCTTTGCTGAAATCGGAGTGCGAGGAGAAGCTTTTCTATCTTGTCTGGCATATCCGTAAGACGGAATCACGGCGGTGATTGATGAAGCCGATGCTCTTTTTAAGGCATCAATCATGATCAACAACTCCATCAAGTGATCGTTGACTGGTGTACTTGTCGATTGAATGACAAAAACATCAGCACCGCGAACATGCTTTTCGATCTCACAGAAAATTTCTCCGTTGGCGAAGCGAACTAACTGTGGATTTACTAGAGGCACGTCGAGATAATCAGAAATTTGATTGGAGAGAGAGATGTTTGAAGACCCAGAGACAAGAACGATTCGTTTCAAAAGAACCCCTTGCGTGAAAAGATGGTTGGGGTGCAAGGATTCGAACCTTGGCATGGCAGAATCAAAATCTGCAGACTTACCACTTGTCGACACCCCAATATCGTCTTAATTGCGTGAGATTAATATAAACATTTAGTCCATTTTTGGCAAGGACTAGTTTATTAAGTCGCACCCAAATTGTGTGAAACGCTTGCCTCGATCGCGGTAATAATTCTGGAAGACATTAAACGCTGTGGTCGCACCGTATAATCCAAGGGATTTTGTTTTGCGCTCCCCTTCATAGCCAACCCAGATAACTGATAAGTTTTTTCCATCGAAAGCCACGTACCAGTTGTCATAACCATTGTTGGTTGTGCCGGTTTTACCGAAAAAACGCAACTTTTGCATGACTGCATCCACCGAATGTTCGACCGTCGTAAGGTTTGGATCGGAAAGAGCAAAAAGAACACTCTGCTCCTTCACGCGCTCACCGGCCTTAATTTTGCGGCATTCGTCTTTTAGAAAATGAGAATAGACGTCTCTGAGTTCCCCAACACTGAGCTCCATGGCCCCCAAGAGTTCAGATGGATATTCGCGCAATGGTGTTTTGAGATTATTGAAGTAAGGCTTCACCTTGGTTTCAACCTGATCAAATCCAATTTCACTGGCTACTCTGATGACTGGTCTGTTCAACGATTTCAACAAAGCATCAATAATGGTGACTTCCGGTTCCTTCATCACATGCGCTTCTTTTGGAGACCATGGGCCTGATGTCAGCTGTAGTTTTATCTCGGCCGTCTGAACTTTATCTTCAAGCTTTTTTCCAAATTCTTCGAAGACACTGTAGATAATCGGCTTAATTGTTGAGCCAACCTGATGGCGCTCGCTGAAAAGCGCTTTCTCTTTATTTCTTTCAACGCGAGAGTAATAACTGTACCAGTTATTTTCCATCACTGGGCCAAGCATAACCTTCACGGAAATGTCGCTTGCTGAACCTTGCGGATTTTTAGCCGTCGAAAATTTTTCCTGAATTTTACTTCTTACGTCAGCCACTTTTTGAATGAGCACAAATTTTTCATAAGCTGGAAGTGTCGGTTCAACATCGTGAAGCGTTCGCCAGATAGATTGATAGTACTGTTGTTTTTCACGCAGCTTGAGTGAGTCGACCCATTTTTCCCATTGCTTGTCAGACCACACCAGTGATTTGTCATTGGGAATCTGATTTTCTTCAATGAGTTTGTTATAAACGACATTCGTTCTGTCTTTGAGTCGTTCGAATTTTTTTAGCGGTGAAAAATAACTCGGGCCTTTAAGCAAGCTGATTAGAATTGAGCCTTCATAAGCGCTGATTTCGGCCGGTTTTTTTCCAAAGTAAAAGTACGAAGCGGCTAAAACACCTTTAACTTTAATTCCCTGAAGAGCTCCCCAATAAACTTCATTCAGATAAGCTTCAAGAATTTTTTCTTTCGGAAATTTTTGTTCGACATAAATCGACATCACCATTTCTTTAAGCTTTCGTGAAAACGTTTTTTCATTGGTAAAAAACATATTTTTGACAAGCTGTTGGGAAATAGTCGAACCGCCCTGCTCAAAACGTCCTTTGCGGATATTTGTCACGAAAGCGCGGGCAATTGATTTCAAATCAACGCCGAAATGTTCCAGGTAGCGCTGATCTTCTACGCCAATTAAGCCTTTCCAGAAAATAGAAGGGATGTAATCAAAAGAAATGTAGTGCTGGTAACAGTAGATTTCCTGGCAATCATTCGCGAGAAGATTTTTCATCTCAACGTTTTGATTCACTTGAAAAAGTCCCGGGACTTCTTTCAGATCGTAAAGTTCATTGATTTGTTTTCTTTGCGAATAAAATTCTTCAAACGTAGTTCTTTCTGCGGAAAAAAGATGAAAAGCTTCAAGTTCGTTTCTTTTGACGACAGAGCCAGCCTCAAGAACGACATTGGGATTAATTGTAGTGAAGTAATTATTTTCCTTTTTGGTTTTTTCTTCCAGAACTGAAAGCGATGTCTCGGCAATCGTCCATTTGACGAAACCAAACCCTGCCGCCAGCAGGATAATAAAGCTCACGAGAGTAAATTTTAATATGCGAATTGCCCATTGCTTCATGCTTTTAACTTTGTTTCAAGATTTTGACTTAACTACCTTCATTTCATATAGTATTTTAAGAAACTTTTCCAATGTTTATTGTTCTTAATGATGGAGTATTTTTTTATGTCCAAGCAGATGCCAAAATGTTTAGCAGCGGCCGTCCTTGCGCTTTTACCAATCGCTTCCCAGGCGTTGCCAATTGACTGGCACGGATCGTTTGGAGTTGATTCGACAATTATTTCTGATTACAGACGTCTAAAATCTAAGACAGATAACACTGGTACTGCAAGCCCAGGCTCACAAGAAGTTAAATTAGCTCCAGGTGGCAAAGCAAGTGCTTCATGGCAAAGCTATGTTTTGAGACTGGCACCGTCTTTAGTTATCAACGATGCCGCAACTTTTTTCGGTGAATTGTCTACTGGATATGCCAACGGCGGATTTCTTGGAGATGATGTAAAGCCAAGCCAGAGTACTCCTAGTGGGAACATTTACTACCATAATCAAAACCAGGGATCACAAGTAAGAATTAAAAAAGCTTATCTTGAACTTTATTCTGATACAGCAACTTACCAAGTTGGTCGTCATACCACTGAATGGGCCCTCGGTGCTCTTTACAATGACGGAAGTGACGCATTCGACAGACACGAATCTTCTCGCGATGGAATCACGATGAAACTGAAAATCGGAAATTTCCACGTTAGTCCATTTTGGGCAAAAGATGTTCAAGAAGGATATACTGATTCTTCGTCTGCTAAACAATACGGGGCCAGCCTTCTGTATGATAACCAGGAAAAAGACATTGCCTTTGGTATTCTTTATGCGAAGAAATCAAACAGTGTAAATGTCGCAACTAATACTTTGGGATCAAACGGTGAAAGTAATATTTCTATTACTGATCTTTACTTTAAAAAAGTTTGGGGAAAATTTGATTTCGGAGTAGAGCTTCCGCTTCTTTCGGGTGATTTAAAAACGGCTATTCCTTCTTCAACAATTTCTTCTAAAGCGCTTCTTGTTCAATCGAATTACCGTTGGACTGATTCTTGGACAATCGGATTTGATTTTGGTCAGGTCTCTGGTCACGATGGATCTAATACGAAATACAGTGCACTTTACCTGAACCCTAACTACCAAATTGCTAATTTATTGTTCAGATATAACCTGACTGCGATTGGTACACCGGGAACAAACAGCATTTACGATTCTTACATCACTAATGCTCGTTACTTTAAACTTCGTTCTCGCTACAACTCTGAAAAATGGACTTTCGACCAGGCCCTCATTTTTGCTCAGGCAATGGAAGTGGCCAAGGCAGGTACTTCTGCTTACAACCACACAACGAATACAATTTACGCAGCCAACGCAAACCAAGACAATAACCTGGGAACAGAAATCGACCTCAATGCTAATTATCACTGGAATAAAGAAATCTCAGTTGGTGCTGGTTTGGGTTACCTGATCACTGGCGACTACTTTGGATTCAACAACACTGCGACTCCAAACGCTACTCAAAGCTCACTGCTTCTTCAAATCAACACATCAGTGACTTTCTAATCCAACTTAGAGATAACAAAAATAAAAAAGGGAGCTTAAAGCTCCCTTTTTTTTTTGCGAATTTTTTTAAAAAATTACTGAAGCGAAGGCCACATCATTTGCTGGTTCCCCATATAAGCCTGGTTCATTTGAGGCATCTGATATTGCCCTTGTTGAACCATCATTTGTGGATTCACCATTTGTGGATTGTACATTCCCGCATTCCCCATATTCATTGCCTGCTGAGCTCCACCCATTTGATACATATACGGGTTATAAGCTGTGCTTTGCTGAGGTCCTTGATACAGAGGATATTGTTCAGCGAAGTTATCTTCGTAGCTGGTATAAGACGAACCATAAGGCTCATATCCTTCAGCTTCGCGAGATTCATTGGCAATCTGACGTTTTTGATAGTTGTTATAGTTATTCGTCATCTTAGAAAGTTTTTCGTTACGTCCTTTGATATAAAGAAGATCTTTTTCACGTTTTTTCAACTCTTGATTTCTTCTCGAATCTGCCCCCTGCATCCAGGCCTGACATTGGATTGGGTTTACAACTGAACCAGTCCAGCCAGTAGAACAATATTTCTGATAATTTTTTTGCTCTGTTGTCTGATAGTCATACCAACGCTTGTTCATTTTATCGATCGAAGCTGCACGTTCTTTTTCTGTTTTCATCAATGGATAAGTGTTTCCTTTTCCAACCAGGTACTGATCTGTCCAATCGTTAAGAACGCGATCAAACTTCTGCATTCCTGCAACTTGTTTTTGGTTTGCTTCTTCGAAAGAAACAGCTTTGCCTCGTTTCTCGTCTGTTGGACCAGCATAAACTTTTCCATACAAATAAGACTTCAAGCGAATATCTTCAATTGTCTTTGCTGAATCTGTAATCGCATATTTTTCCATTACAGTGTAAACGCTCGCAAATGAAGTGTTTGGTCTTTTTGAAAACAGGCTTACATCCTCGTTGATCTTTTTAATTTCATCATCGATTCCTTTTACCTTTGGATCTTCATCGCCAAGAGCAGCTCTTTCTTTCATTAAATTATCCAGACGATAAATTGCCGGATTCAAAAATTTACTATCGAGCTCTTTCGTTAAATCAGCATATTTACGAGTTAAATCTTTTGCAGTTTTTTCATCAATTGAATCTTTTTCTCTGTTGAGACGATCTTCAATCTTTGTCATTTCTGCATTGATTCTTTCAACGTCCTGCTTGACGGCTACGAGGTAGCCGGCATCAAGCTCAGACTTAATTTTATCTGCAATATCTTTCAGAGCGTCCGCATTCCCAATGGCTTTTCTCGCTTCGGCAATTCGTTGAGCATCGCCAGACTTACAGATTTCCTTGAGCTCTGCAATCATGACGTCCTGACCTTTATTGAGATAAGTAACTTGTGGTTGGATTTTTTCTGCAGACATACAAAGTGAAGATGGAAGATCAACATCTGTGTCCACGCCGTAAGTAGATGGATAACCATCCTTACCCGAGAAGGCTTTTGGATAACCGTAAGAAAGTTTCAACGTTTTCTTTACGTCTTTATCTTTATCAAAAGAGTAATCCAGGACGTAAGAATATTCTGAATATTCTTTACCTGGAATTTTATCGTGATCAATTTTGTCATCGACTAAGATATTTCTTTCTTTCAAACATGCCAGAAGCTGGGAATAAGTTTTTCCGTCTTCCATTTGCATCATGATTGTTACGTTTTTTGTTGTCGGATCTTGCACCAATTGCGGCTTAAATTTTCCGCAGCTATCAATAGAGGCCGGCATCTTCACCAGAATTTTATTATCTGCTCTTTGCTCAAAAGTCAGAGATGAACCATCGCGGGCTATTTGTGAAAAGAAATCCAATGGAAAATAAGAAGCTGCATCCGGATCCTGCTTACAGCTGGCCGAAGCTGTTCCCTCTCTTTTTTCAACCTTCTCTTCAACAGCACGCCCTGGTGTTACCGTTGTGCTTGAAGAAGTTTGCCCTGAAACCTTGCCTCCGCTTCCAGATGATCTCACCCCGACAATTCCCGCAAAGCTTGCTTGTGTTAAAAGCAAACTGCACGCGATGCTAGCAGTGTAAAAACCAGGACGCTTCAAACTTTGTTTCGCTCTATTGTTCATACGAATTTCCTCTTGAACCAGAAGTCTTATTAGTTCTCAACGTCTTAACGGAATTCTGACTAACTTTCTTTAATACTTAATCAAAATAATAAGGATCTACGTCTATTTTCAAAGAGATAGTATGAGGTGGGCGGTAATTGCGGGTAAAAGTGTTAATAAGGTTATGTAATTGATTGAGGTCTGATCCTCTAAGCATGATGGACCATGTGAACTTATTTACTTTCTTTTCGATCATTGAAGGCTTTGGACCAAGAATTTCGATGTTGGGAAAATGCTTTTCGGCCAGTGCTCTTAAAGATTGGGCCTGTTGCGAACTTTCTTTAATTGCTGTTTCCTGCGATTTTGAATTGAAATACACAAGGACCAGTTTATTTACGGGAGGTGATGAGCAAAGCTCGCGCATTGGAATTTCATCTTTATAGAAATCATCAAAGCTGTGATTTTTTAAATAAGTAAAAATTTTATTTTCTGGAGCCAGTGTGTGCACAAGAACTTCAGCGTGTTTTCCAAATCTCCCGGCACGTCCACTTACTTGAGTTAAAGTTTGATAGACACGTTCATTGGATCTGAAATCTGGAAAATTCAATTGAGAATCTATTCCTAAAATCAAGACGAGATTTACATTCTCAAAATTGTGTCCCTTGGAAAGCATTTGCGTACCAACCAAAACGTCGATTTCTTTGTTGTGAAACTTTTCAAGAACGGTTTCAAGTTGTGTAAATGTTTTGATTTCGTCCCGGTCAAATCTTTCAACTCTATACTCAGGAAGCAAATCTTTTAAAATTTCATAAGCTCTTTCGGTTCCAAACCCTTTTGGAGTCAGATTAAGATTCATACACTCGGGACACATTTCAGGGGCTGGCTCTTTGTATTCACACGTCTGGCAGGAAAGTTCATTTCTTTTTTTGAAGAACTTCAAATTTGTGCTGCAATTTGGACATGAAAACTGATGACCACAAGAATTGCACTGCAGATAATTGGCATATCCAAGCCTGTTGATAAAGACGAGAGCCTGCTCGCCTTTTCCCAGAACTTTTTTTATTTTTGCCAGACTTTCGCCTGCGTATGGCCAGATCATTTTTTCAGCTTCGATTTTTGATCTGCCTCTCATGTCGATTAAATGGACTGATGGCAACGAGGCGTTTTGTGCTCTATTTTTCAAAGCAAAATAATGATTGGTTTCTACAAATGATTTATAAGTTTCTACCATCGGTGTAGCCGACCCGAGAATAACAGGTATCTTTTCGAGTGATGCTCTTTTGATGGCAATGTCTCGCGCATTATATGTGCATCGATCATCCTGTTTAAAGGACTGATCATGTTCCTCATCAACAATGATGAGTCCAAGATTTTTAACCGGAAGAAATACGCTACTGCGAACTCCCAGGATCATTTTGGGAGAATCGTCTTCCTGAAGAAGTTTCCAAAGCCCAAACTTATCAGAGTTACTGATGGCGCTATTGTAGGAATAAATTGGTATATCGAGATAAGTTTGAAATGTTTTTAAAAACTGTGGAGTTAAATTTATTTCTGGCAAAAGAAATAAAACAGATCTTTTTTCTTCAATTACTTTTTTTATAAGCTCCAAATAGACGAGAGTCTTTCCGGCACCAGTTACTCCATGAACAAGCCATCTTGAAAAAGATTTCAATCCAGACTGCGCAATCGTATCCACGACATGTTTTTGATCATCGTTCATGGTCAGTTGAAGAACCCGACCTTCGCCTTGATCAAAATTTAATTTTTTCGGACGCTTCATGAAGGCCGGCAGAACATCATAAACGAGCTGGCCCACTGGATAGTGATAATAGTTGGCCATCCATTGATACAAATCACATTCTGCCTCTGTCAGTGCGATTCCTTCTTCGATTTCCGCAATTTCTTTTATTTCTTTATTGGCGAGCCCTTCTTCAGACGATTCACCCCAGATACATCCATCGATAATTCTGGATTTTCCAAGGGGAACTTTTACAAGGACTCCGCGTTTCAGTTTCGGAAGCAAATGTTCCGGTGCTCTATAAGTCAGAATGGAGCCGTTAAAAGGAGAATTAACGGCGACGAGAAAATATTTTTCCATCAGACCTTAGTATAAAAACGAATAACTGTCTGGAGATGGCGCTGTCAGCGCTTTTTTCATTTCTTCGTATCTCTCAGTTAGTTTTTTCTCGCGATTTGTTTTGGTATCAAGTCCTAAAATCTGCATTTTTGAAACGAGCCCTTTTGAGTCTTTTACAAACATAAATTTTGGCAGTTCATTTGTTCCATTGAACATAATGTATTCGCTTGCATCCAGTCTTACATTCACTTCCCCATTTACGTAATCTAGTCTTCTCAATCTTCTATCTTCATTGGTGAAGTAACCTTGAGTTGATTTCCAGTCCACTTTCCAGACAAACTCATTTTCTATTTTCGTAAGTTCAATGTTTTTTGCTCTTTCAAATGTGTTTGCTCTGAATAATTCAATCACTTTCGCTTTGTTGGCAGGATCAGGTGGATTTAAAGGAGAATTTGCATCACCCTTGCCTTTGTTATTGGCCAGGTAGGTTCTGTATGCACGAAGAAGTTTCATCTTTTCTTCATTGAGAATGTTTTTGTTTCTTACAATTTGAACGCCATTTTTTTCAAGAAAGGCTTCCATCCCATTAGGCTTATTTGTAGAAAGCATCATCAAAGCAGCATAGAACATACTGCGCTCTACTGACTTGTCTCTTTTAATTGCGGTCTGAAGATCTGGAATGTATTTCACGTCTTTCAATTGAGTGTTCAGCATTTGCCCGTTTGAATAAGCAAGTTGCAGAACTGAAACGACGTTAGGATTTTCAAGCGAGATTAAGAATTTATAGTAGTCCATTTTGGAACCTTCAACTTCCGGTCCCTGAACCATTGCTTTAATTTGAATCAAGTTTCCCGGAATGCCGGCATTGTTGAGATTTTTCAACAGTCCTTCTTCTGTTGGAACTGCTGCCATCAGGCTGAAAGAAAAAATCACTGCGATAAAAAATGCCAAACACTTCATGGGTCACCTATTTAATATTATATTTTGCTACTTTTTCCATAATGAGTTTTCTCATCATTGGTTCAGACTCTTTATTCATCAAGGCAAATTCGATTGTAGCATTAAGATAGCCTTCGATGTTACCGGTATCAAATCTTTGCCCCTCAAAGATGTGTGCATACACTTCGCTTTCACGGGCGAGAAGATTGATTGCATCTGTCAGTTGATACTCCCCTCCGACTCCCTTGGGAATGACCTTGAGAGCATCGAATATTTCTGGCTTAAAAACATAGCGCCCTGGCGTTGCCAGATTTGTCGGAGCATCTTCCGGTTTAGGTTTTTCCACCATGCTTGTCATGCGAAGAGTGCGCTTTTTATCATCAATAAAATCACCCTTAACAATACCGTACTTATTAGTTTCTTTGCGATCTACTTCCATAACCCCGATAACGTTTGCACCGTTGTGTTGGTTGGAAATATTGATAAGTTGTTTTGTCACGGGATTGGGGCCGCGGACAATTTCGTCACCAAGGATAACGGCAAATGGCTCATTTCCAACAATGTCCTTTGCACAAAGAACGGCGTGACCTAGACCAAGCTGTTCTTTTTGTCTGACGGAAGTGACCTCAACCATTTTTCCAATGTCCTGGACGAGCTCAAGCTCTTTAATTTTTCCGCTTTTAATGAGGAAATCTTCCAGATCGAAGTTCCTGTCAAAATAATCTTCAATGGCGTTTTTACCTGATGAAGTAATGAATACAACCTGCTCAATACCTGACAAAATTGCTTCCTCAACCACGTAATGAATCATGGGCAAATTGATTATCGGAATCATTTCTTTAGGCACTTGTTTGGTGGCAGGTAAAAATCTTGTTCCTTTTCCAGCAACAGGGATGACGGCGCGACGGATTTTCATTATAATTTCCTCTTAGGTTATAATATTTTAAAGGGAATTAAGAACATTCGCAATCATATCAAAAAATCTTTATTAGTGTCAGCTCTGATAATTTCAACGAGTACTCTTTCGATTGCTCACGCAAAAATTCATGAGTTCGAAACAACGCATTTAAAATCTAGCGCTGGAACCGGAGTGGGATCAATACTCACTGAGGAATCAGCTTTTTTAAACCCTGCACCCTTAGCTTTTTTCACTACATCTACTTTTTATGTGCAAAAAGACAGTGCGAAGTTTACTGAAAACAATGTCGCACAACCAAAACCTAAATCATTAGGCTTTGTACTCGCCGATGGAAATCCATCACTAAGTGGATCATTGAGCTACGTAGATCAAGAAGAAGACAATATCAAGAGAAAGCGCTGGGGCCTTTCTATGTCGGGACCAGTTGCCGATAAATCTGCAATGGGCGTCAGTGTTCGACAAACGAAAGATGAGAACATGTCCAGTAAAGCTGTTCAGAAATATTATCAAACAGTCATTGGCGTTACTCACGCAATTGATGAAAAAATCTCAATGGGGATTGTCGCGTACGATCCTTTTAAATCCAAGGCGCAAGAAACTAAAGCGTTGATTGGTTTTCAATATATTCTTTTAACTTATATTACGGCTTCGGTTGATTTTGGTGCTGACTACACAGCTGAAGAGATATCAAAAACTTTAATCTATAAAGGTGCTTTGCAAGTAAAAGTGCTTGATGATTTCTATCTTCGTTTCGGTGGCTTTAAGGATAAAATGCGAGCTGAAAACGGAAATGGATTTGGTCTATCGTGGATCCAGCCCCGACTTTCGTTCGAGTTTGCGATGAAGAATACAACCCGCGATAAAGATCTTTTAATTAATCAAAGTGAAACTAAATTTAAAGAAACATCTCTAGCTGTCTCAATTCGTTTTTAAAAATCATGTGAGGTTTTGTGGTAAAGAAAAAAACAGACGCCAAAGATCTTCGTGATGAGAAAAAGCGCGAACAGATTATTGAGCTTTACCGAACCAGACTTTCACACTTAAAAAGAGCTCAGGCCCTTGTAAAAGACGATCGTATGGCCCAGGCAGTGGATTCCTATACAAAGTATCTTGGTATTCTTGCACTTTATTTTGACACGACAGAGGACAGGCTTAATCCTGGTTTGTTTGATCCGGAAAAAGATGTCACTGAGCTTTTGCTTATCAGCCACGCTTATTGGGACCTTGCTAAAGCTTTTGACCGTAGTCCGAACTTGCAAAGAGAATGTTTGAGATGTCTTGAACAATTTGTAAAATTCTCAATCGGATTTAAGTATCAGCACGTCAATGCCCAGATCATTAGAAAATTTAACAACAAGAAACAAGCCCATAACCCAAAAGCTTTTGAGTCTGCTTATCAGCGAATTCAGATCAGCTCAAAAAAATGTTATGTGGCAACCATGTGTTTTGGTTTCGATGATGAGCGAACAGAAATATTGCGCGCATTCAAATTAAAAATAGCCAGGTATGAATCAGGAAAAGACTTTATCGACTTTTACTATTCAATCAGTCCGAAGCTTGTTGATACTTTAGAAAGAAGACCCTTTCTTAATTTCTTTGCCGGGAAACTTTTCTTAAAAACAGGATTGCAGATTTTTGTAAAAATCATAAGGCCATATGTCCAACATTAGAAAACTCATATTTAAGGAATGGCTTCGCTTTTTTCTTGGATCGACTTTCGTTCTGTTAATGATTCTATGTTTGGGTCATATCTTAAATGCACTCTTGAAGGATAGCGCTGATTTTAAAATGATTTTGACTTCACTCTATCTGGAAATTCCATCATTCTTGATAAAGGTTTTTCCCGTTTCCTGTCTGATCGCCTCACTTTTTTCAATTAACAAACTCAAAACCAGAAACGAACTAACTGCCATTTTTGCTAGTGGATATTCCCGCCGTAAATTTGTTACAGATATTGGCATGATCGGTACCATTGTTGGTCTTTTGCTTTTTTATATTAACGCCTACGTCGTGCCATATACCAAACATCGTCAGGAAGTAAAAAACATTCGCTCCTCTTCTTCATCTTTAAACCCAGGTGGCTCAAAGAAGGGAATCAGCAATGCGATCAGCTCTGGGAAAATCTGGTTTAAAAGTCAGGACTATTTTTTTTCGTACAGTTCATTTGATCGAAAGAAAAACGTCATCAACAATCTGACTCTCTATTTTTATGACAAGAATTTTAAATTCACTGAGCAGCTGAGCGCAGTTCTTGCCGTTCATAAAGACGAAAATCATTGGCTTTTACAAGATGTTTTGCATGTAACGAATCTGGAAAATAAAACATTCCCTTCAGTTCAATTTTCCAAAACAAAAGATGTAAAAATCCGCGAAACGATTTCTGATTTCCAGCAAATCAATTCCAACATAGCCACTTTGGATATATGGAAGCTTTACGATTACATTGGCGTGTTAAGAAATAATGGAATTAATTCCAGCGAATATTACGTGACGTTTCTTGATAAATTCTCTTCGGGCTTTACCTGTCTTGTATTGGCTATTCTGGCCTCTATTGCGCTCTTTAACCCCAACCGTCGCAATAGTTCCTTTGGAACAAACGTGGCCTTTGTCATGAGTTTTACGTTTATTTATTGGTTTATCTACTCTTACTTCCTGACCTTGGGCCAGACCAGCAAAGTTCCGGCGGTTGTGGCGACCTTCGGTGTACCATCTATCTTCGTTATCTACCTGGCGGGCTATTTTGTTTACCACCGCAAATTGCGATGAAATAGTCCGACATTTGTGATATCAATTTTTAATGAAAAATAATTTTTTAGAGAATTACAAACTGGAAGGTGAAAAGCTTGAGATTTTCACATATCCAGCACCAGTTTTAAAGAAAGTCGCAAAACCAGTAACTGAGTTTAACGATGAATTGCATAGTCTCATCAAGAACATGCTTTATACAATGTATCACGCACCAGGCATTGGTCTTGCTGCGCCTCAGGTGGGCGTGAGTTTGCGCTTTTTCGTTTTAGACATCTGGTATGACCGCGAAAAAGTAACTCATGCTGACGGCCGCGAAGAATTCCGTCTTTCAGAATTTAGTCCGATGGCCTTCATTAATCCGGTTTTTAAAAATAAATCAGGCGAAATTATTCACGAAGAAGGTTGCCTTAGTGTTCCGGGAATTTATGAGGACGTAAAACGTGCCGAACTTGTGACTGTTGAATTCCAGGATATGTTTGGCGATCATCATGAAATTGAAGCAGACGAATTGTTATCGGTTTGTCTTCAACATGAAAATGACCACCTCGACGGTATTGTCTTCATTGAAAGACTAAGCTTTTTAAAGAAGCAATTGCTTGAGAAAAAATTTTTAAAACAGCAGCAAAAGAAAAAGTAATGAAAAAATTGAATGTTGTTTTTTGCGGAACTCCGGATTTTTCAGTTCCCACTCTCGAACTTCTTCATCAACATCCACATATTAATCTTGTTGGGGTTGTGACGATGCCTGATCGTCCAGCCGGACGTGGACAAGAATTAAAATCTCCTCCTGTGGCCGCATACGCGAAAGAGCACAAGTTGCCTCTTTATCAGGTTGAAAATATCAATCGCGAAGATGCAGTACTAACTGAACTGGAAAAAAAGAATGTAGATTTTTTTCTCGTTCTTGCCTTTGCTCAGTTTTTGGGTTCGCGGGTTTTGACTATGCCCAAACTTGGATGTTTTAACATTCACACTTCTATTCTTCCAAAATATAGAGGAGCGGCACCAATACAATACGCTCTTTTGAACGGTGATACTTCAACCGGAGTTTCTATACAGAGAATGGTCAAGGAAATGGATGCTGGCGATTTATGCCACTTTCACGAATTGGATATTTCACCCACTGAAACCGGCGGTCAGCTCTACACTCGTTTAAAATTTCAGGCTGCACTTTCAACAAACACTTTAATCGAAACCATTCTAAGCGGAAAGCTTGCTTTTTCTGCCCAGGATCCAAAGGGCGTAAGTTTTGCTCCTACGCTTAAAAAAGAAGATGGTTTTTTAAATTTTCAGGAATCTAGTTTTGAGAAATTAAACAACCAGGTTCGTGCACTCGATCCATGGCCGGGTACTTATTGTTTTTTGAATAACCAGCGCTTGAAAGTTTTTCGCTTAGAAAAATTAAATCGCTCTCTTAAACCTGGCGAGACTTCACTTCAACATGGTCAGCTTTCTGTCGGGATTAAGGATGGTGCGGTCAGGTTGGCAGAAGTTCAACTCGAAGGAAAAAAGCTTTGTAGTGACATTGAATTATTAAATGGACTTAAAAATAAGGGCGGAGAGATCCTCATCAATCCGTAAGAAAATTATGACGATCATTTCTCCAAGTTTGCTTGCCTGTGATTTTCTTAATATAGAATCCGAATTGAAATCGTTTGATGGAATTAACAACATTTGGTTTCACCTCGACATAATGGATGGACACTTTGTTCCCAATCTTACGTTCGGTCACCCTATCATTGAATTGATAACGAAAAAAACCACTCATAAATGCGACGCTCACTTCATGGTAACCAATCCGGAATTTCATGGAGAAACTTTAAAATCTGCCGGTATTCATAATTTTACTTTTCACATTGAAGCAATTGAAAAACCTTTAGAGCTTGCTCGCAATTTGAAAAATCATTATCCCAGTGTCGGTGTTTCAATAAAGCCTGGCACGGATGTCTCGGCCCTTTCCGATGAATTGCTTAAGGCCATTGATCTTGTTCTTGTTATGTCAGTTGAGCCTGGTTTTGGCGGGCAATCATTCATGCCGTCTGCTTACGACAAAATTCGTGAATTAAAGTCGCGAAGAGAAAATTTGAAAGCACATTTTCAGATTCAGGTTGATGGTGGAGTCAGTGATAAAAATTCACACGAGCTTATAAAGGCAGGAGCCGACAATCTTGTTGCCGGCTCGTTTATTTTCAAACAGGGAAAAGAAAAATATAAATCTGCTGTTGAATCTCTTCGATAGTTTATTGTCCAAGGCTAAGGAGAATAAGGGCGGCTGAAATGGCAAGTTCATTATTCTCTACTTTTAGATTCAGATCCTGTTCACAAGTTGCAATTTCTTTTGATTTTTCAATCACGCAAACTTGATCGCCGATCGAAAGTGATTTTCTTTCATTACTTTTTTTATCTAGGTTTGCCAGTGCAATAATTCCCTTGTTTGAAAGTGATTCAAAATAGACGTTTTCCAGATTTTCACCAGTGATCGTGAAACCTTTAACGTTTCCAAAGATTGATCTGTCGACATCTGCCACAGCATCAGTATCTATTCCATTTTTTTCATCTTGAATTCTCACAAGACTCTTTTCAATTTTATAAGTTAATTTTTCCGTGTTAACTTGTTTTCTTGTTTCTCGTCTTATTCCTGAGCGAGTGATGAAAGCTGTATCGGAAATCACAACCTCGTTAATTTTTTCAAGAGTATCTTTACCAATCAGTTTCATTGTCATTGTAGAGTGCATGTTGATTTGCAATTCGGCTGCAAAAGATCCGAGTGAAAATGTTAATGCAAAAATTGCCAATGCTGATTTCATATTGATCTCCTTCTTGAAATAGAATTATTGGATGGATTTTCTCTCGTGATATGAATAATCTCAATGGCATCTGAAGAATGTACTCAGTGCCTATTTTTTGTGGCTAAAATTTAGACAGTCCAGTTGTAGATTCTAAGGGCTTAGGTCTTCACCTCTCACCCTTTTGGAAATGGCGCCCTTAGGGACTAGGATAGGTAAAGAGTCTCTGCCGAGGATTACTTATGCCCCTAAAATCTTTCCTTTCTTCAAAGCGCAACTATAAAGCCTATCTGTTCTTACTTTCTGTGCCGGTTTATTTGTATCATTCATTGGCAACGAAGGATTATTGGACAATGTTGTTTATTTCCTGCCTTGCGCTTTACTCACCGATTCTGTGGACCGGGCTCGGATTGTTTATGGCCTATAAGCTTATTAAGTGCATTCAAGAGTCCGCAGTCAGTCAACGGCAGATCGTACAAGATGTAATCATTCAATCGGTTTTGAAAAACAATTTGATTGAATTGGAACTTGCAATCGAATCGAATCCAGACATTCTTTATTGTGAGTATCAACGAAAATCTCTTGAGGCCTGGTGCCGTTATTATAAAAACACCAAGGCTCAAGAGTTGATTATGCAATTAAAACAAAAGCATCCTAGAAAATCTCTCGCCGCTTAAAAGCGATATCGTAATCCTAAACCGCCTTCGAGATCCGCGTCTGTATCAGGCACAATATCCAGACATAGAGCTAGTTCTCCGAAAAATTCCAGATTAGGATTTACCATTTTATAGTTCAGACCAATCGGTGCACGTGGCCCCAATGCAAGATCACCGTCGTGTTTGTGATGATCTTTATCAATCACGGCCATTCTAGCTCCGATACCAAAGTACAGCATGAGTGGATTGGGAGCATTGATATGAAATGCGTAAGCATTTTCAATTAAATAGTCAGCGTGAAATTCTAAAGACAAATCATCTGCCAGCGAATAAGCGAGTACTCCGTCGATTGAACGATTTCCACCAAGGCCGATCTTTCCGGAAATACCTGTCGGCGCACCTAGAATAACACCCAGCTGGTATTCATCTCTGGCAAAGCTGGTTTGAATTAATAAAAATGTAAGTAAACCCAGGATTAATTTCATTTAAGCACCCTCTTTACGTATGCGTTATGAACCTTAATGATTCTACCAATGATAATAATTGAGTTTTAAATTTTTCATAGGGAAAACGCGCAAAACGCCATTACAAACGCAGGTCTTTTGGCTAGGATAGGGTGGCTTTATCTTTAGGGAGATTTTTTATTATGGAATTAGTTCTTAATGGACAAAATTTATCTGTTGATCACGTTTATCAAGTCGCATATTCGAAGAAAGGTGCGCTTAAAATATCTATAGATCCAAAAGCAATGGATAAAATGAAGGCTTCTCGCGCTTTTGTTTTCGATATTGTTAAAAAAGGAAAACCGGTTTACGGAATCAATACTGGATTTGGCGCTCTTTCTAGCATGCACATTCAGGAAAAAGATCTCGCACAACTTCAAGTCAATTTGATTCGCTCTCACTGTACAGGTGTGGGTAAACCTTTTTCAAAAGAAATTACCAGAGCAATTATGCTTCTTAGAGCAAACTGTCTGATCTCTGGTTTTTCCGGTGTAGAGCCAAGTACTGTTCAGCTTCTTCTTGATTGTCTCAATGAACACATCACGCCTGTTGTTCCTGAAAAAGGTTCCGTCGGCGCTTCAGGGGACCTGGCTCCACTGTCTCATATTGCTCTTGCTCTTATCGGGGAGGGCGAAGTTGAAGTGGACGGTAAAATCATTTCTTCCAAAGAAGCGATTATTAAAATCGGAAAGACACCAGCTGTTCTGGGCCCTAAAGACGGCCTTGCTCTCATCAACGGTACAGCTTGTATGGCAGCTCTTGGCGCACTTGCTGTTGTGGAAGCCAGATCAATTATGAAGCTTGCCGACATTGCTTCAACACTTACTATGGATGCGGTAAAAGGAACTGACAAAGCTTACAATCCAAAAATCACAATGCTTAAACCACACAAAGGACAAATAGCTTCAGTTGAAAATCTCAACAAGCTTGTCACTGGTTCAGCGCTCAAAGATTCTCATCCTGACTGTAACAAAGTTCAGGATCCCTACTCGCTTCGTTGTGTGCCTCAGGTACACGGTGCCTGCAGACAAACTCTTCAGCACGCCGAAGAAGTCATCACGACAGAACTAAACGCTGTTACAGACAATCCGCTGATCTTCGTTGAAAGCGGTGAAGTTATTTCCGGTGGAAATTTTCACGGTGAAGCTCTCGCTCTTTGCATGGACTATCTCGCTATGGGTGTCGCTGAAATCTGTAACATCTCTGAAAGAAGAATTGAAAAAATGATGAATCCGGTTTTTTCTGAACTGCCTGCGTTCCTGACAAAAAATTCCGGATTGAATTCAGGACTCATGATAGCGCACGTAACTGCCGCAGCTCTAGTTTCTGAAAATAAATACCTCTGCCATCCGGCGAGCGTGGATTCAGTTCCTACTTCAACAGACAAAGAAGATCACGTCTCAATGGGGGTGACTGCAGGAAGAAAACTTCACGAAGTCGTTTCAAATGCAAAATCTGTTCTGGGAATTGAGCTTCTCTGCAATACACAGGCACTTGATCTTCAGAGACCACTTACAACTTCACCGGCCCTGGAAGCTGTTTATGCAACAATTAGACGAGTGGTTGAACCTATTGGCGAAGACAGAATATTTTACAAAGATATCAACAATATTATTTCTCTTATCAACAGCGGTGAAATCGTAGCTGCTGTTGAATCTAAAATTGGAGTGCTCAACTAATGAACACAAAAACTATACCATTGCCACCAACTGGTTCTCAATTAACATGCAAAGGATGGCATCAAGAAGCGGCTCTTCGCTGTCTTCTTAACAATCTTCACCCTGACGTCGCTGAAGACAGAGACAATCTGATCGTTTACGGTGGAAACGGACAGGCTGCCCGTAATCACGAAGCTCTTCATAACATTATCGAGTCTTTGAAAAATCTCGAGAACAATGAAACATTGATGATCCAATCTGGTAAGCCGGTAGCGATTTTTCCTTCTCACGAGCATGGGCCTCGCGTTCTTATCGCAAACTCTAACCTTGTTCCACATTGGGCAACATGGGAACATTTTAATAAATTAAAGGATGAGGGTCTGATGATGTATGGCCAGATGACAGCTGGTTCATGGATTTACATCGGGTCACAAGGAATTCTTCAAGGCACATATGAAACATTTATGGCCGCTGCAGAAAAACATTATGGCGAAGGCAAAGACCTGACCGGAAAACTTGTTTTAACTGCTGGTATTGGTGGAATGGGCGGAGCTCAACCACTCGCTGTAAAAATGGCAAACGGTGTTTGTCTTGCCTGCGATGTTGAGAAGTGGAGAATCGAGAAACGTCTTAAGACAAAATATCTTGATGTTCTTTGCAATACATTTGATGAAGCCATTGAGCTTGCTCTTAAATCAAAAAAAGATGGCGTCGCACTTTCAATTGGTGTTGTTGGTAACGCTGCAGATTTTTTCAAATATGTTTACGACAAAGGTATTGTTCCTGATCTGGTCACAGATCAAACTTCTGCGCACGATCCTCTCAATGGTTATGTACCGCATGGAATGCCAGTTGAAGAAGCTCTTAAGTTGCGTCAGTCAGATCCTAAAAAATATACAGAACTTTCTTACCTGACAATGGGTGAACACGTAAAAGCGATGCTCGCTTTCCAGAAGAAAGGTTCACACGTTTTTGATTATGGTAACAATCTTCGCGAGGGCGCTAAGATTGTTGGCGTGACAAACGCATACGATTTTCCAGGATTCGTTCCAGCTTATATTCGTCCGCTTTTCTGTAAAGGCTCCGGGCCTTTTAGATGGGTTGCTCTTTCTGGAGATACGGAAGATATCAGAGTAACAGACAACGCACTGATGGAACTCTTTCCTGAAAATAAAAAATTGCACAACTGGCTTAAGAAAGCTCAGAGCATGATTGCCTTCCAGGGACTTCCTTCTCGCATTTGCTGGCTGTCTTACGGAGAGAGAGAAAAAGCCGGTCTTTTATTCAACAAACTTGTACGCGAAGGTAAAGTTAAAGCTCCAATTGTTATTGGCCGCGATCATTTGGATTGTGGATCGGTAACTTCTCCGAACAGAGAAACGGAAGGAATGAAAGATGGAACTGACGCAGTTTCAGATTGGTCGCTGTTAAACCTTATGATCAACACTATGAATGGTGCTTCGTGGACTTCATTTCACCACGGTGGCGGTGTAGGTATCGGATATTCACAACACGCAGGAATGGTAATTTGTTGTGATGGAACAGAAGATATGGACAAACGTTTGAAGCGAGTTCTAAATTCTGATCCGGGTATGGGTGTTGCAAGACATGCAGACGCTGGATACGAGCAAGCCATTGCTACTGCTAAAAACAGCAAGCTAAAACTCCCTTCTCTTAAAATTAACTGTTAGTCGGATTAATATGAGCATTAAAATTTTTAGAAATTTTTCTGAAGTTGCAACTCTGGCCGGCGCCTATCAAAAAGACGGGCGCCGTGTCTCCGTTGAAGATCTTGGACTTTTGAAAAATGCATCTATTGTTTTTGATGCAGAAAAAATTCACTGGATCGGTCCTGACAATCAAATTCCAGATGATTATCTGGAAAAAGATTATCCAGAAATAGATGTCACTGGAAAAGTTTGCGTTCCTGAAATTGTCGACTCTCACACACATCTTGTATTCGGCGGCGATAGGGCCCATGAATACTCAATGAGACTTAATGGCGCAAGCTATGAAGAAATTGCAGCAGCTGGCGGAGGTATTTTAAATTCTATGAAGGGTACAAATGCTCTTAGTAGAGTTGAATTGCTAAAATCCGCCCACCAAAGAGTCAAGGCCATCAAAGCTTATGGCGTTGGCGCCATTGAGGTTAAATCAGGCTATGGTCTCACTTTCGAAAAAGAATATGAACTCTCGCATGTCATTCACGATTTAAAAAACCTGGCGCGTCCGGATGTTCAAATCATAAATACTTTTATGGCAGCTCATGCTGTCCCTAAAAACTTTGCCACTTCTTACGATTACATGCGAGACGTTGTGTTGCCTCTGCTCGACAAACTTGGCGAGGAACAGATTCTCGACTGTGTGGATATTTTTCACGAACAAAATTATTTTTCAAATGACGATGTTGTTGCGCTTTTTGAACGAGCTAGACGCTGGAACATAAATGTAAAAATCCACGCTGATGAATTTAACGATAATAAAGGGGCTGTTCTTGCGGCCAAATACGAAGCCCTTTCCGCAGATCATTTGTTGAGAACAACAGAAGACGGTATCGCTGCTTTAGCCGCTTCAAAAACTGTTGCCACTTTACTTCCAGGAACTGGACTTTTTCTTGGGAAACCTCAGGCAAACGCCCGGGCACTTTTAGATGGTGGCGCTAAAGTTGCCATTGCTTCCGATTTTAATCCAGGTTCATGTCATTGCGACAATCTTATTATGATCGCTTCCATCGCTGCCCCAATGTACAAAATGAACCAGGCTGAATTGTGGACCGCCATCACATTGAATGCTTCTCACGCGGTTGGCTTGAAAAATCAAGGTGCCTTAATCCCGGGCTTCAGACCTCGATTTTCAGTATTTAACACTGATTCCATTGATCGCATTACCTATAATTGGGGTAAAAACCTCGCTAATTAGTCAGGTTTCTTTTATTCAACTTTCCCATCGCAAATCCGAAAGGAAAGCTATGAAAGGTCTTACCACTATTTTATTTTTTTCCGCCCTCATGCTGATCGCTTCATGCGGGAAAGATAAATTGAATCCTAAAATTCAATCCGCAAATTCAAACCTCTCTGCATCTTGCTCCGGAAATTTTCTGCATTCGCCAGTCTGTGGGAATGACGGAAAAGATTACGACAATGCTACTTTTGCACAATGTGCAGGACAAACAGTTGCCCATATTGGTCACTGTGATTGTTCTAAGAATACCGTTCTTGTGTGCGGGAGCGATGGCCAGGATCATACAGAGTGCGAGGCGCTTGCTCCAAATTCAGGGATTACAATTGTGAAATTCGCACCTTGTGCTTCAGCGGAACAATAGTTAGTTCTTAATCCACTTTTTAATTTTCTCAATCGTTTCTGCAGAATTGAAATCCATAGGTCCATTGCTAAAGTGAACGACTTTTCCGCGATTAAAAATAATCGTGACTGGAATTGCTGTGAGCTTTAATCCATCAGCGATTTTAGTTCCTTTATCAGGAATAATATTAAACTCATGTTTGATATTGAGTTTGCGGACAACCTTTTGGATGTTTTTCAATTGATCATCTTCATCAGTGTTAAAAGCAAGGATCTGAACTTCATCATCCTTGAATTTATTTTTCATTGCTATCAATGACGGCATTTCTTCAAGACAAGGGTTGCACCATGATGCCCAGAAGTTATAGATAACAACAGGAGCTTTGATTTTTGTGTTCTCGATTTTTTTTCCGTCGATAGTTTCAAACTTTCCTTCAAGGAAATGTTTTTCGTAGCTCGCGTATTCATTTTCAGATTTTGTCGCTGCAATCAGGGTCTGATAGCCTACTTGGCCTACGATGGCTGCGGCAAAGGCCATTACAAAGATGATCAAAGGTAAAAATTTCTTCATTTGTGATCGCTCCCTTTCGTCATAAAATTATACTATGACTTCACCAAAAGAAAACATTCTCAAAAACCAAAACGGTCAAACATTCGTAGAATTTATTTTCTTGCTTGTATTACTAGTTACCATTTCATTTAGCTTTATGCGAGGATTTAGTAGCCATATTGGAACACGTTGGGAATATATGCTCAAAATAATCGCTAAACCAAACCAAAGCGAAGTCGTGTTTCCATAATTTATTTGTGAGTGTTTTATGAAGTACATTCTATCTATTGACCAGGGAACAACTGGAACAACCGCGTGTTTAATTGATGCTGAGACGTTTATTTTTATCGGAAAAGTAAATCAGGAATATCCTCAGATTTACCCGAAACCTTCGTGGGTTGAACATAACCTTAACGACATTTGGTCGACAGTTGAAAACACAACGAAAGAACTCTTGCGCACACACAATGTTCAAGGAAAGCAAATTGTCGCCATTGGAATTACCAACCAGCGTGAAACAACTTGTGCATTCAATAAAGCAGGCATTCCGTTGGCCAATGCAATAGTCTGGCAAGATAGACGAACGTCGGAATTCTGTAATGAATTACGTGAGAAAGGTCATGCCCAGAAAATCAAAGAAACTACAGGCCTCACTGTTGATCCGTATTTCTCTGGATCAAAAATGCACTGGCTTTTAAATAACAATTCAACTGTTAAGGATGCAGCATCAAAAAACGATCTTCTGTTTGGAACGATTGATTCTTTTTTGCTTTATAAGCTGACTGGCAATGTTTCTCATAAAACAGATGCTTCCAATGCTTCACGTACTATGCTTATGAATTTGAAGCACTGTCAGTGGGACGCAGAGATGCTTTCGCTTTTCGGTGTTAAAAAAGAATTCATGCCATCAATTGAAGATTCCTTTGGTTCTTTCGGGGTAACAAAGGGACTTTCGTTTCTTCCTGATGGTATTCCTGTTACGGGCATTCTTGGGGATCAACAATCGGCCCTTTTTGGCCAGGCTGGTTTCTACGAAGGCGAAATGAAATGCACTTATGGAACTGGAGCCTTTGTATTATTGAACACCGGTGAAAAACTCGTCTATTCAAAATCGGGATTACTGACAACAGTTGAGTATAGACACAAGGGAAAAACATATTACGCTCTTGAAGGTTCAAGTTATATTGCCGGCGCAGCTGTTCAATGGCTGCGCGATAATTTAAAAATTATTTCGAAGAGTTCTGAAGTTGAATCTCTTGCTCTTGAAGTGAAGAATCTGGAAGAGCTTAAGCATATTCTTTTCTTCCCATTTTTTTCGGGAATAGGATCTCCATACTGGAATGCTGAAGCCAAAGCTTCAATTGTCGGCCTTACACGCGACTCCAGCAGGGCCCATATTGCTTATGCATGTCTCGAAGGAATTGCTTTTTCAATCAATGATTTGCTTATGGCCATGAGAAAAGATACCGGCCTTTCTATTTCAACTTTAAAGGTTGATGGTGGAGCCGTTGAAAACAATCTTCTTATGCAGCTGCAGGCAAGCATTTCAGAAACTAAAATCATTAAGCCAAAAGTTATCGAGACGACTGCTTTCGGCGCCGCCCTTGCCGCTGCCATTGGAGCAGGAATGACTGAAATTGATCAGTTGAAAAATTTCTGGCAAAAGGACCGCGAGTTTGTTGGAGAAGAAAAACTCAATGCATACACCAAAGAGAAAAAAGCTCTTTGGAATAAGACTTTGAATCATTTTTATATGTCTAATTGATTCCGTAAAAAGGCAATGCTGGATTCGAGCCATCAACCCACCAGTATTGCTCTTTGCCGCCATTTCCAATCCATGAAGAAACGTCAAACGTTGCTGATGAATGACTACCTTTTATTTCGTAGACGGAAACTGCTTTGCGATTTCCTAACCAATGAAGCGAAATGCCCGGCTGAATCCTTTCAATTGGCAAATTACCTTTTAAAAAGAAAACGGAGTTCTTTCCAAACACTTTTCCTGAACCTTTTTCATCGAAGCAAAAAGCTGTGCCTTCATCAGCAGCAATTCCCTTAATCGAGACAACTGACAAGTCTTCATAGCCGTTATAAACAGCACGGGCCATGAAACCAAGAATGCGTGGTTGTCTGTGGCGCTGAGAGAAGTGGGTTTCTGTCACAACTTTTTTCAAAAACGGTGGACTTAGAAAATTTCTGCGAAGATCTACAAACTTTGCAGTGGGATCTTTTAATACATCATCACCGGTGACGAGTTGCTCTTCACTCCCTTCTTTTTTAGTTGGACCAGGATAAGCCGCGGTGAAATCAATTCCACCTAAAATAGCCATTCCTGCGCTGGTTCCCCCAATTGGAACACGTTTGTGCTTCATCGCAAATTCAATTGCATCACCCATTTTTGAACCTTTCAACCAGCGCTCGTAAGTATACTGATCCCCACCTGCAAAAAATATCAGCTCCGCGTTTTTTATTGTTTCAACCATGCTTGGTACATTTGCATCAGATGCGTGCTTTAAGAGAATAGTTCTTACAGAATTTACTTTTGGAAAGTCGTGCTTATCTGAATCTTTATAAATCCAATCTTCATAACCACCTCTTGAACCATCGGCCCTGATAATAACGACGTCTCCACCGTTGGCCTTTTGGAGCATGTATTTCCATCCATCACTCCATTCATCATCACTTCCACCGCCTGCAAGACAGATTGCTCCACTTGTCACTGGACTTACATCAGATGGATTTCCGGTGAGAAAAAGATTCCCTGCCAAGCATGGAAAACATGAGCTCATTAAAAACAAAACTAATAAAATTTTCATAAACATGATTTTAATGAAGTTCGAATTGTCTTCAAGATAGAAAAAAAATTTTTTAAGTATTTATGAGTTTTTCAAGATCGCGGGCTCTTTTAATACCGACTATCTCGATATCATATTTACCTTTAAACTCTCTCGCTGCTTTATCCGATGTGATCACACGCTTATAATTCAACTGGGCCATTTCCTTAATCCGCATTTCCATTTGAGGCACAGAACGAACTTCACCTGTTAAGCCGACCTCACCAATAAATACGGTGCTCGAATCAATTGGCTTGGATCTGAATGAAGAAAGAAGTGAAGCAATTATCGAAAGATCCGATTCCCTGGTCGCTAATTTCATTCCGCCCACGACGTTTAGATAGATGTCGTTAAAACCCAATGGTATTCCAAAATATTTTTCGATGACAGCGACCATCATCGCAAGTCTGTTGTTATCTATTCCCTGAGTAGTTCTTCGCCCATTCCCAAACTTATTTTCAACAACCAGCGCTTGAATCTCTACAAACAGAGAACGCGACCCTTCGATAATACATGTAAGTGTTCTACCGTAGGAATCTTCAAGTTGATCATCCAGAAAATACTGAGAAGGATTTCGAACTTCATCCAGACCACTTTCCTTCATTTCAAAAATTCCGACTTCATTAGTGTTTCCAAAACGATTCTTCATCGCTCTTAATAGTCGGTAGTGTCCAAACTGATCACCTTCAAAATAAATAACAGTATCAACCATGTGTTCAAGAATTTTTGGACCAGCAATCGATCCTTCTTTGGTTATATGTCCAATGACAAAGCAAGTGATCCCATTAGACTTCACATGATTCATCAATTCATAAGTGACTTCACGAATTTGTGACACTGTTCCAGGCGCAGAATCAATTTCTGAAGAAGTTGTTGTCTGAATTGAATCAACAACTAGAAACCTTGGTTGCAGTTTATTAATCTGCTCCAAAACTTTCTGCCAGTTTGTTTCATTATATATATAAAAACTTGAACTATTAACGCCTACGCGTTTGGCCCTCTCTGCAACCTGATTGACTGACTCTTCACCACTCACATAGAGAACTACTTGGTCAGAGTACAACTGAGAGAGTTTTCCCATAATAGTAGTAAGCAAAGTTGATTTTCCGATTCCGGGCTCGCCCCCTATTAAAATAAGCGAACCTGGAACAACGCCACCCCCGACAACTCTGTCGAACTCCGCCATTCCCGTTACAACTCTGAATTGTTTTTCTAAAACGATCTCATTGATTAACTTGGGAACTTCACTGCCTTGAGCAGTTCTCTTATGGGCGCGATTTAAATCCTTTGCAGCTACTGTCGTTTCTTCGGTAAATGAATTCCACGAGCCACACTCAGGACACTTCCCCATCCATTTTGATGTCTGGTACGAACAGTTCTGGCAAATAAATGTCGATGTTTTCTTGGCCATGGAAATTCCATTACTTTAAAAGTTTCATTAACTCAGCTTCAGTGATTATTTTAATTTTTAACTCAAGAGCTTTCTTGTATTTACTTGAACTCGGGTCTGTTTCATTCGTAACAAGCAGGTCAGTGTTTTTTGATACGGAACTAACCATAATCCCACCACCCTGGCGAATCATGTCTTCCACAACTGGCCTTTTCTCTGAAAGAGCACCCGTAATACAAATTTTCAATCCAGTTATTTTCGTTTCACGAGTTTCCTCAACTGTGAATTCGAAACCCAACTCAACCAGTTCATCAATCAAATCGAATTTTTCTCTCAAAGAATTTAAAAATTCCGTTGCAGATTTCTCTGCAAAACCTTCGATGCTCATCAATTGCTCAAGACTGAGATTTTTTATCTTCGCTATACTGTCATATCCACTGCGAACAACTTTTTCACATTTATTAAATGCACCACCAGTAATTCCAAGCGCAGATAAAAAAGTTATGAGGTCTACACTCTTTGTTTTCTGAATAGACTCAATGAGCTTTTGGCTTAATTTGTCTTTCACTTTATCAAGCTTCATTAGATCAGAGGCTTCCAGACGATAAAGATCTGGAATTGTCTTTACCATTTTAGCTTTGATTAATTCATCAAGACGCTTACCGCTGAGATCTTCAATGCCAATCTTTTGAATGAAATTTAAAATGATCTCTTTGTTTTTACCCGGGCAATAATCGTTCTTGCAGAAGATTCTGATGTCACGGATTTCAACTTTTGAATCACAGCTCGGGCAATGATCTGGAATTTCAAATTTGTTCTTTGAAGACTTCACAACAGAAAGAAATTTAGGAATGACTTCACCGGAACGAATAATTTCAATTACGTCACCGGCCTTGAGGTTATTGGCAGCTACCATTCCATAATTGTGAAGTGTTACTCTGGAAATCATAGCGCCGGAAAGTTCCACGGGCTCAACATCTCCCACTGGAGTAAGAATTCCGTTACGAGACACTGACCAGATTATTTCATTCAAAGTCGTTGTTTTTGACTCCCCTTGAAACTTAAACGCAAGCTTATAGCGGGGATGATGAGAGGTTTCACCGAGCTCATCATGAATGGACATTTTATTATAGGTGAAAACCAGACCATCAATCTGATAATCTCCTTCTGTCATAAAGTTACGTGCTCGCTCTACGACATCTTCCAGACTGCTTTTCGTTTTATGGATTTCATAATCGGGAATTAAAAATTCATGCTTTGAAAGATGTTTAAATTTATCTTCTTCGAACTTCAAAGGTTCATCGCTGATATAATCAAAGGCCATGAACTTGATGTAGCGGCAAAGCTCTAAGTTATCTTTTCGCCCCATCAAGCCGGCCACAATATTTCTTTGAGACGTTGGCTTTTCAAGACCGATAGAGGTCATTTCATTAGAAAGCTTGAAAAAGCTTTCTTCATCACAATAAAGTTCTCCGCGTACTTCAACTTTATATTTATTTTTGATGAATTTTGGAACATTGGAAATCCACATAACTTTCTTTGTTATGTTTTCTCCATAGGTACCGTCTCCCCGTGTTTTAGCAAGGGCGAGTTCGCCATCTTGATAAATAAGGGAGCAACTGATCCCGTCGAGCTTCATTGTCGAAAGAATTTCTTCTTTCCCCATCCATGAAACAAGATCATCGAGAACATACGTTTTTTCCAGCGATAACATTTTCTTATCGTGCTTAATTTTGTCACTGGCCGATGTTGTTGAACCTACAATCTGCAGAGTTGGATTATTGGGATCTAGTTTTCTTAACTCTTCTTCCAGACTGTCATAATCTGAATCTGATATTTCTGGACGCCCTTGATAATAAAGGGCCTTGTGCTTGATAATTTCTGCTTCAAGCTTTTGGATACGACTCATTTCTTTCTCCAAATTTTAAGTTGGATTAAAACGTAAAAATCGTCCCTATCTTAGCAGAAACGTCTTTGAATAGCTCCTCTTTTGTCGTTCCTGAGAATGTTGCTTTATTGGAGACTACCGAGAGACCGGTAGCAAATGAAATATTTTGTTCATAAGCATATTGAGCACCTGCTTCTAGACGATAATTTGAACTTGAATCATCGCTTCCGAATATTCTGACTTTTTCCTTATAGGTTGAGGTAAGAAGAAAATCGAATGCTAAATATAATCTTAGGTTTTCCATAACAGGCACGCTTCCGCGTGTACCAAGCATGAGTCCGCTAAAAGTGAAATCCGTATAACCATCAACTGTGTTGGTACTAAGCGAGTAATCATAGCTGGCATATCCACCATAAATATCAACTTGAGGACCATAGAAAAAGCCCATTGGAAGATATTTATATCCTATTTTAATTCTGGTCTGTGAATTGGTCGTTGTGTTGTTTTCTTGTGTAAAAGTTCCCTGGTCTTTTGAATATTTTCCAAATTTTTTGCTCAAATCTAAACCAAACCACCAGTTTCTTGTCGCCCAGATTTCTGTTTCAACATCAACACCGTACAGAAAACCATTCATGGATTTCTCTGATGATCCTGTCTGGGTGGTGCTTCCATTGCCCAGGTCGAGATAAAGGCCGAGGTTGCCAAGTTTTCCGAATTCTTCTTTTTCTCTTTCAGGATAATTAATTTGTTCAACGGCCTTAGCTTTTTCTGCTGCTCGGACTTTAACCCAATCTTCCAGTCTCAGTTTTTTCTGGCCTTCATATTGTGTAACCTTGGCCTGAGCCTGATTATCGCTTACATCAAAGATCTTTGCCTCTGCAATTTTCTCTGTCTGATAATCGACAATTTCTTTTAGCAAGGGATGCTGGCGCTTAACGGTCGGGCGCTCAATGACAATTTCGCTGCCGTTGTAGATATGAGATTTCTTTCCGATATCAATTGTAAACTGATCACCTAGGACGCCTTTAATTCTTCCATCGTAGGGAATCGTTTTTTCGTACACATCAAGCCAGTTCTTTACGGTTTGAGCGATTAAAGATGAATCATTGCTTTTTAGCTGTGTTTGCTCTTTAAAATAGCGATCTTCGCCGTTTTCACCAATGACTTCGGTTTTAACATCCGTTTGCCCCGCCTGCATTTGCATGGTTACTCGAATGAGCGTACCGGCCTTGGTTTTATCTGAAATAACTTTCAGAACATCTTTATTGTTTAAATGGCTTTCCAGATTTTTTGAGTACTGGCTGAGTATATTAATTAGCTCTGAATTGGATTTATAAGTACACCAGCTGCTTTCTTTAAGATAATTTTCAAGTTCTTCAAAAACTTTGAAGCCAACTTTATTATCCACTCCATCCGTAATCGGAAGCAACATGCAATTTCTCATGGATTCAGTTCCAAAAGAATTGAATGTAAAAAACATAACTAAGAGTGGAATTAATCTTTTCATGCTTCTAATTCTGGCAATGGTGGCAGGGAAGGAATTTGTTGATTTTCATAAACAGAAAGAAGCATTTTAAGATCTTCAATTTCTTGTTGAAGCTCTCTGTTTTGCCTTTTCAGAAATTCAATTTCTAATTTTTGGGCCAGGGCTGCTTTTTCATCAGCGACGTCGTTTTTAATTTCACGAGTCCAGATAAAATATTTTCCGTTTTCTTCTTTGTATTTCAAATGCCCAGCTTTTATTGAGCGTCTGATTGTTGAAATAGAAGTTTTCTTAACATTCGCGTAGTCAAGAATGGATAGCCAAATTCCGTCTTGGTTCATTTATATCTCCATTGATCTCATTATTTTAGCGCAGAAATAAAAACGAATGGAATATTTTTATGACCGCGCATTTTGCTCGGACATTTTTTTTATTTGAAGTTTTGCTCGTGTGCTATGCTTGTTTTATGTATCACAATATTGATGTTTCCAGATTTAAGAATAAAAAAACGGCCTTGGTTCTCTCTGGAGGTGTCGTCAAGGCGGCTTCCTGGCACCTCGGCGTTTCTCTGGCCCTGGAAGAATTTGGGTTTGTTCTTAAACACAATAAATCACCTATTAATCCCGATTTGGAAATTTCAACTTATGTTGGCTCTAGCGCGGGATCTCTGATTAATCTTTATTTTGCTTCAGGCTTTAGACCCATTGACGTTATTGATGCAACCATCAACCGTAAAAATGCACAGACTTCTTTGAAGGCTGTCACCTATGCAGACATGCTTTCCCGCAAAATGCCATCAAGAGCTCCGTTTAATTTCGATTTTTATAATCCCTTCGAAGGTTTTCCGCCGCTCTTAAAACAGATGGCAAAACCTCTTCTTTCTATCTCGGGTCTCTTTTCAACAGAAGGTTTAAACGAGTACATGCAAAAGCACGTTATTCTCTCGCAAGAGTTTGAAGAATACGCTGCTGATATGTTTGTGGTCGCAACACAACTGGATCACTCGCGAAAAGTTATTTTTAGCAAATACAATTACCCAAGTCCTATTCACGACTCTACCGCTGAGTACTACACAGGCGTAGATATTACTCACGCTATCGCCGCCTCGATGAGTGTTCCACCATTCTATGCGCCTTTTGCTGTTAAAAACCCTCGCACTGGACAGGTGGATTATTATATCGATGGTGAAATTCGCGAGACACTTTCGAATCACATTGCCGTAGATAATAAGTGCGATAACATCATCAGCTCATGGACCCATACGCCTTATCACTATCATGATGAAATCGGTTCTCTGATTAATTATGGTTTGCCCGCAATATGCATGCAGGCAATCTATCTCATGATTCAAAAAAAGATTATTGCTTCAAGAAGCCAGAAGATTCTTGCTAAAGACATTATCGATACCGTTAATGATTACATGGCTTCCAATAATTTTTCCCAAAAGGATAGACACAAAATCGTTTCAATCCTCGAAAGAAAAATGAATTACAATCCAAATATCAAGTTCATTGATATTTTTCCGGACCACTCGCACTACAAACTCTTTTTCACCAACTCCTTTTCGCTGGATCCTCAAAAGGCAAAGTACATTATGACCGCTGGTTACAAAAAGACTTTTGAAGTATTTAAGAAATTAGAATGGGAATAATCATTAAATTCTAAGGTTCACATTTCGTCTAAATAAAATTACCCTTTTCTTCAAGTGAATTAATTCAAGGAGGAAAAGATGAAATCACTATTAACGGTCGCTCTTTTATTCTCAAGCGCAGCTTTCGCATGTCCTGACATTTCTGGTGTCTATTCTTGCAAGTTCAACAGTAATATTTCTAATAAAGAAATTGTAAAAACTCAAAGTGGTTTCGTTATTAATTCTGATGGGAATATGATGGAGTATTTCGCTGATGGAAAGTCTTATGATGTTCCTGCCACAGATTCATATACGGATGCCCGGGTGAAAACAAGTTGCACAGAAAAAACAATGGTTGTTGATTTCAATGCATCTATTCTTTATGAAGGATCCATCATTGCAAAACAAGTTTCAAAAACTACTTATGAAATGGAAGACAAAGATCTGATTATTTCTCAAAAAGTTAAAATGAAAGGTGTTCCGTTGCCGGCAATTAAATGGGTTTGCACTAGAACAAACTAAAGCTGTTCAACTAAATATGTCCCTTCTGAACAGAAGGTTTTAAGGAATTCGGAAGAGCCGTCAGTGTAATCGAGCTTTACACTGAACTGGCCTTCCATATCACCGACGATAAAGGCTTTATCAGCGTATTCAAAACTATCTCTTGTGAAATTTCCGTCTTTATCCAGATAAGTCGTCTCTACGAACATTTCACCGCTTCTGTTTTTACCATTGGCGGTAAAGCCGCGCAGGTCCTTTGAAAGGTTTAATTGAACCACGCAACGTTCTTTCAGGCTGTTTACCTGATTCATTTCAAGAACTTTACCAATGAAATCATTGCCTGGAATTTCAACTTCTTTTTCGCTACTTAGTCCTACGAAAATACTGTCTTTTAAATGCTTAAACTCCAGATATTTTCTCATTCCTGTTACAAGTGTAGGCACTTTCAATTCATAAGCATTTAATGTTTTCTTTTTTGCACTTGTGTTTGTGTTAAAGAATGAAATAGCTCCGCCATCAATTGATAGCTCTTTCTTTTTTTGTCCCAGCAGACTTCGGGTTGTGAAAGTAAATGTTTCTCTTGAAGATGTCGTAAACGAAGGATCTTCAAAATACATTTCACCGTCGCCCACATAAACAATTTTCTGGGCATTTTCTTTGTTGGCCAACAAATATTTCACAAGAACGTTTCCAGTTTTCACACCGGCATAAAGAACAAAGCTCGCCCCATTAATTTGTTGAACTGGTTTAAAATTCTTATCAAAGATAAATTTTGCACCGAAATCTGAATCGATTTCAGTGTCTATAATATTTGAATTAAGAGCGATCATTAACAGGTTACCTTCAATGGAAAGGCCCTGTTTTTGTAAAAATTTTTGAATTCCGTTTTCATTTAAAAGAGGTACTTCAAGCCCTTTCATTGAACCAAGTGCAACTTCTATTCTGGTAGGAATAATACCCTGAGCTTGAACCAGACCGGTCTGAGTATTCATCTCTCCAGTCAGAGAATATCCAAGCATGATTTCTCCTGCAGCACTGTCACTCATTCTTTCAGCACGATCATAATCTGGAACAAATTCAAAACCATGAAGTTGCGAAAGCTTTTGAGTATTCAGGTTTAATTCTTTTGCCCTGATCACAAATTGTGTTTCATGAGTATTCAATTCCGTTGGTGCAGCAAAAGCTTCTGATTCACCGGAAGCTTTAAGGGCCTTAGATGTCTTTTCAGATGAGTAGTCATAAACAATTGTGTCTGGAGAATTTAAATCAATTTCTTGATCTTCAATTTGAATCTTTTCATTTTCAGCAAAGTTTTTTTGAGTAGTCACTGGTTCCAATTTTTTTATTGGTGTTGTTCCAAGTTCTCTACTAATAGCTCTTTTCACTGCACTTGATAATGGACGGTCATAAAGTTTTGCATCGATAGATCGATCCACCTTTGCTTCTGGTGAAACCTTGTCTGAATATTCAAACATCACCAGATCGTCATCTTTAGAAGAAGTTACTTCCGTATTCATTACTTCTTTTGAAGGCGCTGGCTGAATCATCTTTACTTCATCTGCCTCTATAGGGGCAGTTGTCGCATTTTCTGTACTTGCAATTTTTACAGCAACTTCATCTCTCACTTCTTTTGATTCTTCTGTATAAGAAGATGCAAGTGTTGTGTTTTCAAATTGTGAATATTCAACCTGCTCTACAGATAAACCGTAGAGAGTAATCAGATCATTATTGTTAATTTCAAAAGCAGATAAATCTTCTGATGAATGAACCGAAACAATTTCATTCGTAATTTTTTCTTTTTTGATTTCAACTTTTGCAATTTTATTTTTTTGAACTTTCACAAGATGAGGAACTAATGAATAACGAGTTCTTCTAATCTTCTGTGAAATTTCCTTATCGATAACTTTAATAATGTCAGCTGTTATCTGAGCATCGTTCATTTCTGCGTGAACATCTTCATTCTTTGGAGTTGAAAGAGATTGTATATTAGAAGCAAAGTTCGTGAAGGCCGAGAGTTCAATTGTTTGAGGATGAAGGCGTGATTGTGCGAACGAATACACTTGCGACAGCAGAACTGCTGATACGAAGAAACAAGATGTTGTTGCGATGGCCTTTTTTAAATTCATAGCTATAGCAAAATTCTAACAAAGCTACGGCCACACTCAACAAAGAGATTATTTTTCCTAGTAAATATTGATTAGTCAGAGGTGTTTTTAAGAAAATTTCTGAATACTCAGAGGCGATAAAGCATGAGTATTCAGAAATAATTAGATAATAGTTAGCGTGGACGCAGGAACTCGCCGACTTGAATGCGAATTTTCGCTCTTTCGGCCTTGTTTCTCCACTGCTCGATTTCATCAAGTGCCATACCGTCAGTGTTTTTAAGATGCTCTTCTGCGTTTTTAAGCGCAAGTTTCGCTCTCTCAACATCAACATCAACACTTTCTTCAGCAGTGTTTGCTAAGATTGTGACTTTATCTTCTAGAATTTTGCAAACACCTTCAGTGAGAGCAAAATTTCTATCAGCATAATCCGGGCCCCCGAAAACAGTAAGCACACCAGGCGCAAGCTTGGTAATAATGTGCGTATGGTTTTCGAGAACGTTAATTTGTCCGCGGATCGTTGGGATTAGCAACGACTCCGCAAGAACATTCTTAGCGATAATTTTTGAAGGCGTCAGGATATCAACTGTATAATATTTCATTTGGGCATCCTAGGATCAAAAATTATTTTCCTGCCTTAATTGCAGCAGCTTTTTCGTAAACCATATCAAGACCACCAACTAGGTAGAACGCTTGTTCTGGCAACTCATCACACTCACCGTTAAGGATCGCTTTGAACGCCTTAATTGTGTCTTCCATCTTTACGAATTTACCTTTTAGACCAGTAAACTGCTCAGCTACGAAGAACGGTTGAGAAAGGAATTTTTGTACCTTTCTAGCGCGTGCAACGATTAGCTTATCGTCTTCAGAAAGTTCATCCATACCAAGGATCGCGATGATGTCTTGAAGTTCTTTATACTTTTGAAGAATCTTCTGAACACCGCGAGCAACGTTATAGTGTTCTTCACCAACGATTGCTGGAGTAAGAATAGATGACGAAGAAGAAAGTGGATCTACCGCTGGGTAAATTCCTAGCTCGGCAATTTGACGAGACAATTCTGTAGTCGCATCCAAGTGGGCAAACGTAGTTGCTGGAGCTGGATCGGTATAGTCATCCGCAGGAACGTATACAGCTTGGATAGATGTAATCGAACCGTTAGTTGTCGATGTAATACGCTCTTGCATTGCCCCCATTTCCGTACCAAGTGTTGGTTGGTAACCAACGGCAGATGGAATACGGCCAAGTAGTGCAGAAACTTCTGAACCAGCTTGAGTAAAACGGAAGATGTTATCAACGAAGAAAAGTACGTCTTGGTTTTCTTCATCACGGAAATATTCCGCCATTGAAAGACCAGTAAGAGCAACGCGAGCTCTAGCTCCAGGTGGCTCATTCATTTGACCGAAGACCAGTGCAGTTTTTGCAATAACTCCAGACTCTGTCATTTCGTGGAACAAATCGTTCCCTTCACGAGTACGCTCACCTACACCTGCGAATACAGAGTATCCACCGTGCTCAGTAGCGATGTTGTTGATTAGCTCTTGAATAAGAACCGTCTTACCTACACCGGCACCACCGAATAGACCAATTTTTCCACCGCGAACGTATGGAGCAAGAAGGTCAATAACTTTGATCCCTGTATAGAATTGCTCTAGTTTTGTAGATTGTTTATCGAACCCTGGAGCTGCTCTGTGAATGTCGTAAGTTTTCTTAGCGTTGATTGGACCAGCTTCATCAACCGGCTCACCAATAACGTTTGTGATTCTTCCCAAACATTCTTTCCCAACTGGAGCTTGAATCGGTCTACCTGTATCGAGAACTTTTAGTCCGCGAGCAAGACCTTCTGTCGAGTCCATTGCGATACAACGAACCATGTTGTCCCCTAAGTGTTGAGATACTTCAACAGTTAAGTTCCACTCTTGATTCGAGATCGACTTGTTCGTTAATTTGAGAGCGTTATAGATAGCTGGAATTTTCCCGTGAGAAAATTCAACGTCCAGAACGGGTCCCATTACTTGTTTTACAACACCATAATTTTCAGACATTGGTAGTCCCCTTAAGCGTTCAGAGACTCAGCACCCGATACAACTTCAGTTAACTCAGTTGTGATCGCAGCTTGTCTCAGTTTATTCATTTTAATAGATAACGTTCTAATTGCTTTTTTACAGTTCGAAGTTGCAGAATCCATAGCGGCCATTCTTGAACCATGCTCAGCTGCAACACCGTCTAGAAGAGCAGTGTAAAGCGTGCTGATATAAGTTTGAGGAATAATCGTATTTAAAATTTCTGTTGCACTCGGCTCATATTTGAAGTCGAATGGAAATTTTTCTGCCAATTCTTCTTTTTCTGCTTGATCCAGGGCCATTGGTAGAAGTTGTTTTACAGTTGGATCAAAAGAAATAGCTGAATTGAAGCTGTTGTAAGCAACAAAAACTTTTCCTACTTCACCTGTTGTAAAAAGTTCACCAAGTTCAACACCAACATGTTCCATCTCGATAAAAGTTGGTTCAGTTTTAGCAAAGGTATAAGTTTTCCCTTTGTTGTATGTTGAAGCGAGTAAGTCCCTTACTTTTTTTCCAATGAAATAAACTTTTACTTCAAGTTCAGTTTCATCGAGAAATCTTCTCACTTTTTTAGCAAGCTGAGAGTTGTACGATCCACAAAGACCTTTGTCAGAAGAGATAACTAAAAGCACAGCCTTGTTGTTATCTTTTTCATGCAAATACTCATGGTCATAGTCTTGAACAAGAGCTGAAACAACTTTAATCGTTGATTCAAGCTCGTGCGCGTATGGACGCGAGTTCAAAATATTGTTTTGAGCTTTTGCTAACTTTGCGGCCGAAACGAGCTTCATCGCTTGCGTAATTTTAGAAGTACTTTTGGTACTTTTAATTTTCTTTTTAAGCTCTTTAATATTCGCCATTGTTACTATTCCTTAATTCTTTAGTCTTGTTTCTTAGTATTTTTTTGTAGCTAAGAAACCTTTAACAGCTTCAAGAATTTTAGTTTCGTTATCAGCTTTAATTTCTCTTGCAGCTGAAACGTCTTTCATCACGTCACCGTGTCTTGAGTGTAGGAATGCAAGAATATCTTTTTCAGCTACTCTCACTTGTGCAGTTGGAACAACGTCTAGTAGACCTTTAGTTGCTACTAGAATTGAAACTGCCTGATCGATAACGTCAGCAGGAGCGTATTGATCTTGTTTTAGAAGTTCAACTAGTCTCTCACCTCTGTTTAGCTGTCTTTTCGTCGCTTCATCTAGGTCAGAACCGAAAGCTGCGAAAGCTGCAAGCTCTCTGTACTGAGCAAGATCCAGACGAAGAGTACCAGCTACTTTTTTCATAGCTTTGATCTGAGCAGAACCACCAACGCGTGAAACTGAAAGACCAACGTTAACAGCTGGACGGATACCAGAGTTGAATAGATCCGACTCTAGGAAGATCTGGCCATCTGTAATCGAAATTACGTTTGTAGGAATGTAAGCAGAAACGTCACCTTCTTGAGTTTCGATGATTGGAAGAGCTGTTAGTGAGCCGTTTCCAAGTTCGTCATTCAATTTACAAGCGCGCTCAAGAAGTCTTGAGTGAAGGAAGAATACGTCCCCTGGGAACGCTTCACGTCCTGGTGGACGACGAAGAAGAAGCGACATTTGTCTGTACGCTTGTGCTTGTTTTGTTAAGTCATCGTAAATGATTAGTGCGTGACCTTTGTTGTCTCTGTAATGCTCAGCCATTGTACATCCAGTATATGGAGCAAGGAATTGCATTGGAGCTGAAGAAGAAGCAGTAGCTGATACGATGATTGTGTAATCAAGAGCGCCAGCATCTTTTAGCTTCTGTTGTACTTGTCTTACTGTAGATTGTTTTTGTCCAATGGCTACGTAAACACAAACTACGTTTTTACCTTTTTGGTTGATAATTGTATCGATTGCGATTGCAGTTTTACCTGTTTTTCTATCGCCAATGATAAGCTCGCGCTGACCACGTCCGATTGGAATCATAGAGTCGATCGCTTTAAGACCTGTTTGCATTGGCTCGTGAACTGATTTACGAGCGATGATTCCAGGAGCTTTAAGTTCAACAACGCGAGTTTCTTTCGCTTTGATTTCTCCAAGACCGTCGATTGGCTCACCGATTGCGTTTACTACGCGACCAAGAAGAGCGTCACCAACAGGAACTTGAACGATTTTTTCAGTTCTTTTTACTGAAGTTCCTTCTTTAATTTGTGTATCTTCACCTAGAACGGCGATACCAACGTTATTTGTTTCTAAGTTAAGAACCATCCCCATTGTGCCAGATGCGAATTCAACAAGCTCTCCGTTCATTACGTTTTTTAGACCGAACGCTCTTGCGATACCATCACCAACAGTTAGTACAGTTCCAACTTCATCTACTTGAAGTCTAGTTTGAAAGTTTGAGATTCTTTCTTTGATAATACTTGTAATCTCTTCTGGATTCATTGCCATTTTTTACCTCAACGTTCCTATGGGTGTATTACGAATTTAAAACACTTTCTTTAAATTTTTCTAATTGGTTTTCTAGAGAAGCATCTAGCATTAGATCTTCTACTGTTACTCTGTAACCAGCAGAGATATTTTCATTTCTGCTGTATTCAAGAACAGGCTCTTTGCCCAGTTTTGATTTAAGGTAAGACTTAAGCTTTTCCTTAACGTCAGCTGGAATATTTTCTTCGCTTCCTTCAATTGTTCCGCGAAGAAATCCCTTATTGTGATCGTCAATAACAATAATGTTTTTGAAAATCATCGGCATAAGGCCAATTCTTTTTTCCTGCACAAGGAAGTGCATAAAGTTTTTTGTCAGCTGTGAAAGATTAAGTTTTGTGATGACGGCATCAAGAACACTTAATTTTTCTTCTGCTGTGAATACTTCAAGAAAAAGAAGTCTTTCGAGATCGTTGCTCGAATTGATTGTCTCAGTTAGTTTCGTTAATTCGCCAGCGAGGTCCAGCTTACTTTCATCAGAAAGTTCAACTAAAGACTGTGCGTAGGCTTTTGCGATGATTTGTTCTTTCATGTTTTATTTCCCGCCAAATCTTATCTAATTTCAGAAACGATTTTTGAAGTCGCTCTCGTTTGGAAATCTTTATTGCTCTTAATAGTCGCTTGAGTGCTCGCGATAACTTTATCGAGAAGATTGTGATTAAGTTCATCAATCAATTCTTTTTTCTCGCCCTGTAGTTTGTTTTCAAGATCGCGCTTCATTCTTGCGATTGTAGTTTGCGTTTCTTCACTTTGTGATTTTGCAAACTGTGCCGCCTCAGATTCGTAATCAGTAGTGATTTTTACTAATTCAGAATCAAGGTTTTTAATCTTTGATTGGAAAGATGCTAATTTTTCTTCAGCGTCTTTGTTGTTGCGGGCAGCAGATTCCATGAGTGTCTTCACATCTGTCGCTTGCTTTTTAAATTTCTCTCTCAAAGGCTTAACTACTTTTGAAAGAATCGCGAGAAGAATAATAAAGTTCACGAGTGGATACTTAAGATCCAACACGCTTGGTTCGTGGTGTGCGCCGCCAGTTGCTTCTTCTGCAACCGCTACTGAGATAAGAGAAGCCAATACAAATGAATAATAGATAATCGATTTCACTATAATTCCTTATTTAGTAAGTTTTTCGACGAGGTTACCAGCGAGCTTATCTGCTTCTGCCATGACAACTGATTTTTTTTCAGACACTTCTTTTAAGATCTGAGCTCTTCTAGTTTCGTATTCTGAATTGATTTGATCTTCAGCTGATTTGAGAAGTTCTCTTTCTTTGTTAAGAACTTCATTTTTTTTCTTTGAAGTATGGACTTGAGAATCCGCGTGAGTTTTTTCAACCTTAGCTTTGTATTGCTCAGCCAGGTCTTCCGCTTGTTTGTAAATAGCGTGAGCGTGACTTTCCAACTTAGTTGTTTTGCTCTCTCTGTATTCGATAATGTCTTGAAGTCTTTTAAAGAAAAGTGGTGCGATGATATTAAAAAATACAATGAGAATTCCGAATTGGATGAGAACTGTCTTGTCGATTTTCAGGGCCGTTAAAATTACAACAATCGTATCCATTGTGTTTTAGTACTCCGATTTAATTAATTCTTTGCTGAGAAGAACAGCTTCCAGAGTGGAAGTTTGCAAAAAATTAATAGATTTTTGTGAAAAAATTTTTCACTTATGAATAATGTTTTGGGCGTTTATCGTCAAGATAATTTAAGGAATATGTAATATGATGCTAAGCTGTAATCTAAATAAGAAATTAGGTTTTATTCGCTTACAAAGTGTTCTTTTTATCACGCATTTTTGTCGTGCCGTGGAAGATGACCCCTTCTTCAACAATTAGACTGGGCGTTGTAATAATTCCCTCGAATCGAGCAGGTTTTAAGATCTCAACGCGGGAGCTCGCTTTAATATTACCCTTAACAGAGCCAGCTATGATGATTATGTTTGCGTTAATGTCGGCGTTGATAATGGCGCCTTCAGAAATTACGACGGTGTCATTTGAAAATACGCTTCCGTTGACGATCCCCGCAATTCTGGCCGTGCCGTTGAAAGACAAATTTCCTTCGAACTTACAACCTTCTTCGATTATCGCTGAAACTTCTCCGCGGCGTCTTTCCATTTTCATTCCCTGAAACAAAAAGTGGTCCCATAGGACCACTTAATTTAAAAACCTATGTTGATTTAATTCTACTTCGATAGAAGGAATTCATAAATATCGTTAAATTCTGCCTCATTGCTGAACTTAAGAACAATTGAACCCGAACCATTTTTACCAGAAGTAATCCCAAAGTGGTATCCAGTTTTTTGCTCAAGAGTCTTTCTAAATTGATCAAGCTTCTCGTCAAAAAATGGATTGGATTTCGGAGCCTTTTCTTTAAGCGGTTTTTTAGCCTTTATAGCGTTTTCCAACTCCCGGACTGACCAAGTATTGGCTACGGCTTCATTAGCGAGTCTAATGGCATCCTCGCGCTCTTTAACAGAGGCTAAAATCTTAGCATGACCGAATGAAAGCATTTCCTTCTGTAAAAGATCAATTACCGGACGAGGAAGGTTAAGTATTCTAAGAAAATTTGCAACTGTTGAGCGCTCTTTTCCAAGCTTCTTTGCAACGTCTTCTTGAGTAAGCTTGTATTCATTCATCAATTGGTAATAAGCAAGAGCTTCTTCCACACAATTTAAATCTGAACGTTGAACGTTTTCAATGATAGACATGATCATTTTTTCACGATCAGTCGCTCTTTTGACCACAACTGGAACTTGTTCAAGGCCAGCTTTTTTAGCTGCTCTTAAACGTCTTTCCCCTGCTACGAGTTCGAAATGACCATTTTCGAGTTCTGCGACGATCAACGGTTGAATAATTCCGTTTTCCTTGATCGATTCCGAAAGTTCTTCAAGATCTTTTTCTTTAAAGATTTTTCTCGGTTGATTTGGATTTGTTTTGATTGCAGAAACATCAACGAGAAGTGGAGTGTTCTCTACTCTTACTTCAATTTCTTTTTCCATTTCAACTTCTGGTTGTGCCGTATTGTTGAATTGTTGATTATATGTTTGTGCGACAACTGCTTGCGGAGTTGATTCCTGCAACAGTGAAGCGATACCTTTTCCTAAAGCGAGTTTCTTAGCCATAAATTCTCCGAGGGGAATTACTGTTCAACAGTCATTTCATCAAAATTAATATTTTCCAGTGATGGAATCAGATTCATAATCTCATCCTCTGCTTTCACTGGTTCTTCTATCTTTGATGCCCCACTATTCTTAAAGCGTTCTTTAAGAATAAGTTCCTTGGCCAATGCTAAATAGGCTTCACTGCCTTTTGATTCAATATCGTAAAGAATGACTGGTTTTCCAAATGAAGGACATTCAGCAAGCTTTACGTTTCTTGGAATAATTGTATTGAAAACAACATCGCCAAAATGAGTTTTAATCTCATTGGCTACTTGCTTATGTAAACCAGAGCGAGAATCAAACATCGTCAGAAGAATTCCATCGAGTTCAAGATCTGGATTAAGAGAAGCGCGAATAATTTTTACTGTATTCAACAACTGCGCAAGACCTTCCATTGCAAGATATTCTGTCTGCATTGGAATGATATACGAGTGAGCTGCATTGAGAGCGTTAACAGTTAAAAGTCCCAATGAAGGAGGACAATCGATAATAATATAGTCGTAATCTTTTTCGATCGTTCTGAATGCGTTTTTTAATTTTGATTCGCGAGCAATTAAGCTTACGAGTTCAATTTCTGCTCCAGCGAGATTGTTATCAGAAGGACAGATATCAAAACATGGAAGTTCTGAGTGATAAATTGCTTCTTTGATAGGAATCTGGCCGATCAAAGCGTGGTAAATATTTTTTTGAGCAAAAGTATCTTTAGCTAGGCCAATTGAAATTGAGCCGTTGCCCTGTGGGTCAAGGTCAATTAGTAGAGTTCTTTTCTCAGCTACCGCTAGACACGCTGCAAGATTTACTGAAGAAGTGGTTTTTCCTACCCCACCTTTTTGGTTCATCATCGCTATAATTTTAGCCATTTAGAATTCCTCTCGTGTGTTTTGTGAATACCTATTTTATACAGATAATTTTTATCAAAGTAACTCAGAAAATTTAATAATTTTTTCTGTTTGAATTGTTCCACGTAGAACTTTTCTATTTTTAAACCCTAGTAGAAGTCGCCCCTCTGTCCCTGGTACATCAAAGGATTTTTCCTCGATTAATTCCCAGTCAGTTTCAAGCATATCTTCTATATCTTCCAGCTCATAAAAGTTTGGACCTTTATAGAAAAATACATAAAGAGTTTTGGTTGTGCGTAGAAGCGGAAGGTAATCTGCAACCTTGCCCACTCCTTTAAATGTGATTACCGTATCCAAATCAAAGTCGACCGTCTCCAACCGCTGATGTTTTAGCTTCACATTTGTTAAGCCAAGATACCCTGCGATTTTTTGAACAACCTGAGCTTTTTTAGCGCGTGCCTCAAATCCAATAAATTTTTTATCAGGATTATTGTGGGCCAAGGGAAGAATGGGAAATCCGCCCCCGAATCCAACATCCACTAGCAGTTTTGTTTTTTCTAAAGCATTTTTAAAAACTTTGCTTTCAGTTTCAGGGAGAACTGAGTCGACGATTTGTTTTTGATAAAATTCTTCCGGATCCGTGATTCGGGTTAAATTGATGCCGGCAAATTCCCCGGTTAGAAGGTCTAGATATTTTTTGCTGAGTTCTTTCATTAGACTAGATTTCCTGCCACGTAAGCTAGAGTTGCGGGTCTGATTCCCTCAATTCTTTGCAGCTGACCGAATGTCTCCGGTCTTATTTGTTTTATTCTTAATTTGCATTCGTATGAGATATTTTTTGAATCCGCCAGGCTTTCCCAGTTAATGCGTTTACGGCCAAGGCGATTGATTCTTTCAGTTTCTACTACTGCTCTATCTATGTAACCTTCATACTTAGTCGCAATTGCCACAGTTCTGATTACATCCAGATCAAAAACTACTCCCAGCCTAAGTGTTTCGGTTTCAAGCACCGAAACAGGATTATTGTCCGGTCTTTTTAAAAGCTCTTTAAAGCTGATGTTGTTTTCTAAAGGTCCATAGTGTTTTCTCGCAAAATAATCACGGTTTTCTGCCGTGGCATAAAACATCGTGCTCGAAACTAGATTTTCTAACAGCTCGACTTGCTCCAGGAAAGCTTCCTGGTAATCATCAAGTGCAGAGCTCAAATCAAGAGCTCTTCTGTACTTTCTCATGCGAGAAATAGTGTTATCTTCTCTCACGTAAAGGCGGTTTTCTGACCTTGCGGTAAATAGACGATATGGCTCGTCTCTTTTATTGGTCACAAGATCTTCAATCATGACTCCAATATAAGAGTCATTTCTATCTAAAATGAGCATTTCTTTGCCCAAAAAAGCTAAAGAAGCGTTAATTCCAGCAATAATTCCTTGCCCAGCAGCTTCTTCGTAGCCAGAAGTCCCGCAAACCTGGCCTGCGAAGTACAAACCTGGAATAGATGAATACTCCATAGAGCGGTTTAACTGAGAAGTGTCGACTACATCGTATTCAACAGCGTAACCGTGAACTAGGATTTTCACATTCTCGAGGCCTTTAATTGTGCGAACAAATGCCTCTTGCACATCTTTTGGTAGCGAAGTGGAAACCCCATTAGGATAAATAGAGTCAATATCTAATCCTTCTGGCTCAATAAAGACGTGATGAACGTCTTTTTCAGTGTAACGGAAGGCTTTATCTTCAATTGAAGGACAATATCTAGGCCCAATTCCCTTAATTTGCCCGTTGAATATGGGAGAACGCTTTTTATTTTCGCGAATAATGCCCAAAGTTTGCGAATTGGTCATCGTGAGATAACATGAAACTTGTCTTGCCGCTCTTGAAAACGGTGAATTCATCGAATGAAAGTTTCTTGTACTAGAGTCACTTTCCTGCGGCTCCAGCTGAGAAAAATCGATTGTATTTCGATCTAGCCTAGGCGGAGTTCCTGTTTTGAATCTATTTGGAAGAGTTTTTATCTCCTTGAACAACTGATTCAAGCCAACCGACTCTTTACACTCTACTCGTCCGCCGGCTTTTTGCTCTTCGCCTGTATGTAGTTTTCCATTCAGAAAAGTACCGGTTGTCACAACAATTTTTTTAGCCCGAAGAACAGAGCCGCTTTCAGTCTGTACCTCAAAAGCATTTTCAATCTTATCTACAGAGCGAACCATGTCACGAATGATTAAAAGATTCGGCACTCTCGAGAGAAGTTCTTCCGCTGTCTTGGTATAGAGTTCTTTGTCTACTTGAACTCTGGTTGATTGAACCGCAAAGCCTTTCGACTCATTCAATGTCCTATATTGAATCCCGGCGCGATCGGCGATAATTCCCATGAGTCCACCGAGAGCATCAATCTCTCGAACGACTTGCCCTTTCCCCACTCCACCAATAGCGGGATTACAAGGAGCCGATGCTAGTCCGGCATTGGGTGAAGAAATCAATCCCACCTTCAACCCAAACTGAGATGAAATCCATGCTGCTTCTGATCCAGCGTGACCGCCGCCAATAATAATAATATCGAAGTTATTTTTCATATTTAAATTTGTTCTACGTGGAACTTTTTTGGAAAAGTATTATAAATTTTCAAAAATTGCTATTTTCCTATGCAGAAATTTGAAAAGATTGAATTAAGTACATCGTCGGGAGAAACAATTCCAATTAACTCACTTAAGTAATTAGCGAAGATGTTTACTTCCGAAGAAAGAATCGCAACGTCACCTATGTCATTGATTTTACTAGAAAGATCGAGCTTTTTTAAATAAAGCGCGTTTATTACTTGACGGTGACGCTCTCGTAAAATCGGACTGTTAGAAGTAAATTCTTTAAATTTATGACTTATTTGATCCTTTACAAATGGTTCTATAGGGGCAGTTTGCAGTACTGGTTCTATAGGACCATTTTTCTGAACTGGTCCCATAGGACCAACTGGTTCTATAGAACCAACAACTGGTCCCATAGGACCATTCACATCAAGTGGTCCCATAGGACCGGCTGCAAATCTGGAAGAAATTGGTCCTATAGAACCAGTTTCAAAACTTGCACTAACAATATTTTTTACATGAATATTTTTTAAATTTAATTTCGAATTCTCCAATGAAAAATTCGATTTATCAGAGTGAGAAACAATAAGCAGATCAAAATTTATTCCGCTTAATTTCTGCAAATATTCTGGATTAGTTTCAAATGGATTAATGATTAATATTTTAAAAAATGCGCGGTTTAAAATTTCAAAAGCACGGTCAATTCCGATGTTTTCGATGACATCTGAAGACTCCCGAATTCCGGCCGTATCGACCAATTTGTAGTTGGTCCCATCAATATGAATGACTTCGGAAATATAATCCCGGGTGGTTCCAGCGATATTTGAGACAATGGAACGGTTCTGTTTCACCAAAAGATTAAACAGTGAACTTTTCCCTGCATTGGTTTGCCCTACCAGGACCACTTCCGGTGAAAGAAGTGATGAAACATTGCCTTGGGTTCGGGAATGGAGAGCATCAAGAAGATCAGAAAACTTTTTAAATGAATTCTGGAACAGTTTCTGGGACTCTTCCTCCCCCACATCTTCCGAAAAATCTATAGAAAGCTCGACAGCTGCCTTTAATTTCAAAAAAGCATCATAAAGGGCCAGGTATTGAGCGTGCAATTCACCCTGGAGAATGTCCAACCCTTGAGACAGCATCAAATTACTGCTGGCATTCAAAAGCATATCGAGACCTTCAACTTGAGAAAGGCTCAGCTTTTTATTTTTTAAAGCGCGGTAAGTGAACTCCCCTGCCCCAGCTGCCCGAAAGCCTGCGTTCTGAATAAAAAGATTTAGAAGACGGTCTATGTTGAGCTGATTTCCATGAACCGAAAGTTCAAGGACATTTTCTCCGGTGTAACTTTCACCCTCTGGAAAGAAAACTAAAAGCCCATTATCCAGAATCTGATTTTCACTTTGAATATTTGTCAGGTGAGAGACGCGTTTTTTAGTTTTAGAAAGATTAAAAGAAAAGAACGGCTGTAGCGCGAGAAGATCTTTGAAGCCTGACAACCGGATCACTGCAATTGCAGTATTGGAAGAAGTTCCAGTACTGCAAGCAATGATCGGCGATTCGTCAGTATAAAAATTCATAATTCATTCTTAGTCGGCCATTTTGTATACAAGGGCCTGCTGTAGGATACCTACGACAGTCGATACAAAAATATAAAGAACAAGTCCAGCCGGTAGAGACTTCATAATGAAAGCGAAAACCACAGGCATTAGAAGCATAATTTTTTGTTGTGTAGGATCCACAGAAGTTTGCGGAGTAAGCTTTTGCTGAGCGAGCATTGCAATCCCCATTAACACTGGAAGTACGTAAAATGGATCGTGAATTGAAAGATCGTGAATCCAACCAGCAAATGGTGCTCCTACAAGCTCTACCGCGCTATAAAGAACTCGGTAAATGGCAAAAAAGAACGGCATTTGCAGAAGAAGCGGAAGACAACCCGAAAGCGGATTAGCACCAGCTTTTTTAAAGAGTTCCATCGTCTCTTTTTGCATTCTTTGCGGTTCGTCTTTGTACTTATCTTTAATTTTTTGCAGCTCAGGTTGAATAAGTTGCATCTTTTTCATGCTCTTAAAAGACTTATACTGTAATGGGAAAGTAATCAGACGAATAAGAATTGTAAGCAGGATAATCGCAATACCATAGTTCGGGATGTACTTATAGATGAACTGAAGGCCGCGAAGAATAGGCACAGCAAGAACAGCAAAAAAGCCAAAATCAACGGCTAAATGAAGATTGTCACCCAGGCCGATAAGTGTATCGTAGTTTTTCTTTGTGAAAACGAAATCAAAAGTTAAATCCTGAGTTGCATTCGGCAATTCGAAAAACAACTGTCCAGATTCAACTGTCTTATATTTCGCTGCGATTTTATCTTTAAAGACAACAGCAAATAAATGGTAATTAAAATCAACTCCCATCCACTTGAAGTTACCGTCGCCATCCTTGTTTGAATCAACAGTAATGTGTTTAACGTCGTTACCATAAATAGCAAATTGGCGAACCTGTCCGTTATCAAGTTTCTTAACTTTGGCATCAAAAACAAAACGATATTTATAAGGACGTTCTGATTTCAAATTGAAATCTACTTTTCCATTTTCAAGAATGCTTGCTGTGAAGTTCACACCGAGAGTTGAATTTGTTCCCGTGATTTTGTTTTCGCCTTCCTGTTTTACAGTGAAAAGAACATCAGTTGGTGCTCCATTTTCAGGAACAATTTGAATGCGAAGAGGAAGTGCTGATTCAGTTAATGAATTGAAGCTGAAAACTGAATTAGGATTCTTCATTTCAGCGACAGAAAGGTCGTTATTTAATTTAATCTCGTAATCTTTATTTTTTAAAGTGTATGAAGTTAAAGTCGCTGGAGCTGCTTCCGGAGTAGCTGTAGCTGCTCCCAGAGTACCTGTTGGTGCAGTTGGCGCTGTAGTAGAAGTTGTTGTTGCTGCAGTTGTTTCAGTTTTAACAGCCTGCTCTTGTTTTACAGTTGTTTTGAGAGTGTTCTCGTTATTTTTAGGAGCAAAATAATATTGCCAGCCAAAAAGAACGATACCAGAGAGTACAACCGCAAGAAACGCGCGTCTTTGATCAGTATTGAACATGAAAATTACTCCGAAAATAATTACTGCTTAGGAACGGGATCGTGGCCGCCTTCGCAGAATGGATGACATCTTAATATACGTCCGGATGAATACCATATTGCACGAGGGATTGGAAACTTTTGAAAGCACTCTTTTGAATATTCCGAGCACGTTGGATAATAACGGCACTTCGGGCCCAATAAGGGCGAAATGAAATATTGATAGAATCGAATGAGCAAAATGAAAATTTTCTTCATTGGTGTTTGCGTACAAGACCTTCCAGATAGATGAAAAATTCTTCCAGATTTTTTAACAAGGTCTGTTCTTTTATTTCCTGGGATTCATTTACCAGAGAGCGATTCCACGAAACAACAAAAAGAATATCGGCGCCTAAAAATTTATAGGGAGATTTGCGGAAATATTCACGTATAAGACGTTTGAGGCGATTGCGATCGTGAGCCTTACCAAGTTTTTTGGTAACGCTTAAACCGATGCGAGTTTGATTAAACGGATTTTTCTTATAATAGATGATTAATGAGGGCTTTTTATACGAAAGCGAGTCGACTTTAAGCTCAGAAAAATCGCTGGCCGAGAGGAGACGGAACTTTTTATCAAAATTTCCAGAGCCACTCTCGGCCATATGCTATTACTTAGTGCTTGAAGATACAGTAAGTTTTGCTCTACCTTTAGCTCTTCTAGCTTTAATTACATTTCTTCCACCTGGAGAAGCCATTCTCTTTAGGAATCCATGTACTCTTAATCTTTTTAGTTTTTTTGGTTGCCACGTTCTTTTGCTCATCTCAGCTATCCTCTATAAAAGCATTAAAAATAATTTGAAGTGATACTGTTATATTTTCTTTCGTGAAAGGTCAACGTTAATTCGATGCAAAACAGGCCGCGTCACGTGTAAGAAAATGTGAAATAGTGTTTTGTTGCTATTAACTTTTGGGCCATGCTACATCTTTTGGTCTCTCACAATTGGCAAGACTTTCGGAGCACTAAATGGCTAATGATTTTCCGTTCGATCATTTTTTAAAAGTTGGCAACAAGACTTCAAATTCTAGCTCATTCAATACTACTTTCAACCCAAATTTAAGCAGCAATTTTAACCAGACAAGCGAACAAGCTTTTCCGGAAGAAGAGCTAAGTACTATAAATCAGGAAGTTTTAAACCATCTGAAGACATTGGTACCTGAGTTAAAGTACAAAACCTATTTTGAAAATAATTTGGAACTTAAGGCCATCAATGAGTCTTCTGTTCAATTTATGGTGAAGACATCCTTTATAAAGAAGTCAGTCGAGATCTTTAAGGATGAAATTGCTAAGGCCCTTCAGAATGTTTTGGGCATTCAATTCGAAATTTTGATCGATAGCAAGGATCAGGTTGAATCGGCGCCTCAACAAATATTATCGGCCGCTTCCCCTAACAAATCTTTTAATGATGTGAAATTCACTCTCGCTTTAACCCCTACTCGCGATGATCTGGCGGCAAAGGCTCAAGCTCAGTATATCGAGCACATGAATCCGAACAATTCGGGCATCATTATAGATAGAAGTAAAACATTCGAAAATTTTATCGTCGGACCAACAAATAATATGGCCCAGGCTGCGGCAAAAGCCGTCGCACAGACACCAGGTAAAAACGGAAAATATCCATCAATTTATGTTCACAGTAATTCTGGGTTGGGGAAAACTCACCTTCTTCATGCTGTGGCCAATGAAATTAATGACAGACATCCAAATCTTACTGTGTGTTTGATTACTGCGCGCGATTTTATGGAAGAAATGATTACGTTGATGAAAAACAACCGTATCAATGATTTCGTTAAAAAATACACTGAAAAAATTGATGTTCTGATGATCGATGATGTTCATGAATTGAAAAACAAAGAAGCTACTCAGGATCAGTTCTTCCATGTGTTCAATGAAATGCATAATAAAGGTAAGCAGCTGATTTTCACTTCGGACAAAAATCCAAAAGAAATTACTGGTATCTCAGAGAGAATTAAGTCGAGACTTCAATGGGGACTGGTTGTTGATATTCAACCACCAGATCTTGAAACAAGAATAGCTATTCTTCGCCGTAAAATGGAAGCTCTTGATCTTTACGTTACAGAAGATGTACTGACATTGATTGCTTCAAGAATTAAAACCAATATTCGCGAGCTGGAAGGCTCATTGGTACGTTTAAAAGCCGTAAGCGAACTAATGAATGTGGAAATTGAAGTTGATCTGGTTAAAGAACAACTGATGCTTCCTAATAGCGAAGACGAAAAAGAAATTACGATTGAACATGTTGCGAAGGCTACAGCTCAATATTTCCGCATTCCACTTGCTGATTTGAAATCGAAAGGCAGAAGCCAGGACATCACTAAAGCACGCCATATAGCCATGTATCTGGCCCGTAAAGTGGTCAATGCTAAACAACAAGAGATCGGTGCATTCTTCGGAGGGCGAGATCACTCTTCAGTTATTCATGCCGTGAATACGATTGCAGAAAAAGTAAAAACTGATCCTACCCTTTCAAAAGACATCAATGCGATTGAATCAAATTTATAACAAGGTGTTTTTAACATTTTGTGGATAAAGGGCTCTTCGGGGCCCTTTTTTTATGTCTTTTATCCACGGCCTTTCCACGGCCTGTTCACATAGTTTCCCACACAGCAGTGAATTAAAGGCCCGATAACTTGAACTTTTATTCATTGTGGAAAAGAATAAGTGCGAAGAATAAGTTATCCACAAAAAGTTTTCCACAATGTTGAAAAGAATGTGGATAAACAATTTTGCTTGGCCCAAAAAACAGTGTCAAAAAAGCAATCTTAGAAGTTATGTGAAAAGGCCGTGGATAGAATGTGACTGATTCAAAAAAACAATGGGAAAATAAAAGAATATACGTTCAGACATGACCCAATTAAAAAAGTTATTAGTTATTTTCCATATAAATAAAAAACTTAAGCTTATGAAATAATAAAACTTTTGTATATTTTCCACTTATCCACAGTGTAATAATAAAAGTATTAATAATTAATAAATATATAAGAGAAAGAAACTTTCCTTAACTTCATCGTAGACAGGACTCAGCGAAGCTTGATTTCAGTTCTCGATAAAGATAAATATAAGCAATCAATTAATTGGAAAATATCTATGCTAGTCAAAATATCTGTAGCTGAGTTGAAAGAAACTCTTACTAAAATTCTTAGTGTCGTAGACAAGAAGAACACGAGACTTATTTTAAACTTTATTCAGATCCAGGCTTATGAGAATAAAATCGAAATGACTGCAACTGATCTGGAAGTTTCAGCAAAACTCACTACTCCATGTTTTGTGGAAAAAGCTGGTACCTTTTGTGTAAATGCTAAAAATATATTTGATATCGTCAAAGAACTTCCTGATAAAGAATTAACAATTGAATTACCAGAAGGATCTAATAGCCTTAAGCTTACATGTGACAATATCAATTTCACTCTTCTGATTTATACAAGTGAAGAGTTTCCACATCTCCAGTTTGGAACTAATGGAAATGAATTCAAATTAAATTCAAATCAAATTCTAGAAATCATCAACAAAACTTCACATGCTATTTCAAATGATGAAACAAGATTATTCCTTAACGGGATTTATCTTCAGGAAGTCGACGGTAAGCTAAGATCAGTTGCAACAGACGGATATAGACTCTCATTGATTGAAACAGAACTTACTAACAGTAAAATTGAAGCACTTATCAATGGAATTATTATTCCAAAGAAAGGTGTCGCTGAATTAAAGAAAATTGCTGAAACTTATCCAGATAAAGAAATCAGTATTTCAGTTGATGAATCTTTCATTTATTTGAACGCTAATAATACTTATTTGCTGGCTATCAGACTGATCGCTAAAGAATATTTAAAGTATCAAGCCGTTATTCCTAAGAAGACTTCATTCTTTGCCGATATCGATCGAAACGTATTTTTAAATGCTGTTCGAAGAATTAAAATTATGGCCAATGAAAGATCTAATGGTGTGAAACTCATTTTAAAAGAAAATGAGATGACTGTTGTAGCAAACCACCCTTCTCTTGGTGATGCTCAGGAAAAAATCAACATCCATTATTCGGGTAAAGAATTTGAAATTGGTTTCAATGCAAAATTTTTACTAGATACGCTTTCTATTTTTGGTGACGAAGAAGTTCGCATGGAATTCAATAACGAATTGAGTCCGGTGGCGATTAAGTCTTCTAAGAATCAAAATTACCTTTGTATTGTGATGCCTCTAAAATTATAGAATGAACTCTTATAAAATTTCTAAACTCCAGGTAACGAATTTTAGAAATTTAAACCCGGACATTCTCACTTTCACAAATGGTATCAATTGCATACTTGGTGAGAATGGAAATGGAAAGACGAATATCTTAGAAGCCATTCACGTCCTAGCGACTAAAAAATCCTTTCGTAAAAATACGAGTTTTCCACAATTCCTCAGCATTGATGGTGAAAAACCTGAAATAATATTTTCTTCTGTGCTGGAAGATGATCAACATCAAAAGCACAGCTACTCCAGCAAAATGACCAATGATTCTATTCTCTGGTTTCTCGACGGGGCACCCATTAAGAGACGCCTTGATATAAAAGTCGTTTTTATCAATCCGTTTGATTCATATGGATTTCACAACAGTGCCTCTGACAGACGCGAATGGATTGATTACTTTCTTTCTCAGCTTGATGATCAATATAAAAAGAATTTGAGCAAATATAATCAGGCCATCAGATTCAGAAACGCGCTTTTGTCTAAAAAGCCTTCAAAGTACAAAGAGCAGATCCTCGCCTCAGATGGAGAGCTTTCTGCCCTCAGCGTGGCGCTTACGACCCGTAGAATTGATTTTTTAAAAGAGATTGAGCCTTATATCGGGGATACTTTTCAACAAATATTTTCCGAGAAGCACAAACTTCAAATTAATCTCGACTCACGCATTATTGGTTTAACAGCGGCCAATGTGCAAAAAGTTTTTCTTAACAACCTGGAAACTGATTGCGAACGAGGACATACTTCATACGGTCCACATAAAGATGACTACGTGCTTCTTTTTGACGGTTTAAATTCGTTCGATTTCTGTTCTTTAGGTCAGCAAAAAATGAGTTATTTAAGCCTCTTATTTGCCTATATAGAGCTTTTTCGGTATAAATATATGTCCTTCCCCATCGTACTCATTGATGACGTCTCAGGCGAGCTAGATCAGCATCGATGGCGAAGACTAGTTGAGTATTTAGAAAAACGTGAATTTCAAGTTTTGATAACTACGGCCAACGAAAAATTTAAGGAAGAATTAGACCGAATCAGCGGGGCCAACATGATTTTCATCAAAGGCGGCTCTGTCATTCACTAAAGCTTCTCTCTCAAAAAATGGATTTAATTAAGAGGAGAATAGTTTTGGAAAACAATCAACCCGAATCAATTTCGAAAGTAAACACTGAGTATGGTTCCAATCAGATCAAAGTTCTTGAAGGACTTGATGCCGTAAGAAAGCGTCCTGGTATGTACATCGGTGATACAGGTGTTCGTGGTTTACACCACTGTGTTTATGAAATTGTTGATAACTCTGTCGATGAAGCGCTTGCTGGTTATTGTACAGACATCAACGTTGTTATTCACATCGATAACTCTGTTTCAGTAACAGATAACGGTCGTGGGATTCCAACAGATATCCACCCGACAGAAGGAATTTCCGGGGCTGAACTTGCCTATACAAAACTGCACGCAGGTGGAAAGTTTAACGAAGAAGGTGGAGCTTATAAAGTTTCCGGTGGTCTTCACGGTGTAGGTGCTGCGGTTGTAAACGCACTTTCAAAATGGGTTAAACTCGAAATTAAAAAATACGGAAAGCTACACGAGCTTAATTTTGATCACGGTAAAGCAACTGACAAAATTAAAGAGATCGGTATTCTTGAAAATCCAAAGGAAACAGGAACAAAAGTAACTTTCAAGCCAGACAATGAAATTTTTGAATTCCACGAATTCAATTACGATACTCTTGCCAACCGTTTCCGTGAAATGGCTTTCCTTAACCGCGGATTAAAAATTACTTTGAAAGATGAGCGCTCTGAAAAAGCAGACGTATTTTATTTCGAAGGCGGGATTTCTGAATTTGTTAATTATCTGAACAGAGCAAAAGCTCCTATTCATAAAAAAGTCATTTATTTCGTTCAGACGAAAGATGATTACGAAGCAGAAATTGCAATGCAATGGACTGATTCGTACAATGAAGTTATCACTTCCTACGCGAACAATATTTCTACTCCTGAAGGCGGGACACACGTTTCAGGTTTCAAGACAGCTCTTACTCGCGTTCTTAACAACTACGCAAAAGATAATAACCTTTTGAAAAACATCAAGATCGCTCTAACGGGTGATGATATGAGAGAAGGGTTAACTGCTGTCGTTTCTGTAAAACTGAAAGAGCCTCAATTCGAAGGTCAGACAAAATCTAAACTTGGTAACTCTGAAGTTGAAGGGATTGTGAACTCACTTGTTGGTGAATCGTTCAAAACATTCCTTGAAGAAAATCCGGAAATCGGAAAAATGGTTATCAAGAAATCTGTTGATGCCGCCGCTGCTAGAGAAGCTGCAAGACGTGCACGTGAACTTACACGTCGTAAAAACGTTCTTGAATTCTCAGGTCTTCCAGGGAAAATGGCAGACTGTCAGGAATCGGATCCAGCACAATGTGAACTATACATCGTAGAAGGGGACTCTGCGGGCGGGTCAGCAAAACAAGGCCGCGATCGCAGAGTACAAGCAGTTCTTCCACTGAAAGGTAAAATTCTTAACGTTGAAAAAGCTCGTTATGAAAAAATGTTGGCTTCAGAAGAGATTAAAAACTTTATCCAGGCGATTGGTACAGGAATTGGTAAAGATTCATTTAATATTGCGAAACTTCGCTACCATAAAATCGTTATCATGACCGATGCGGACGTCGATGGTTCTCACATTAGAACTCTTCTTTTGACACTTCTCTATCGTCAATTCCCTGAGTTGATTGAGAAAGGTTATATCTACATCGCTCAGCCACCTCTTTATAAATATAAAAAAGGGAAAATGGAGACGTATCTGAAAGATGACAAGCGTCTTGAGGAATATCTCATCAACAATGCTACTGATGATTCAAAAATTAGTATCAATGGTGAACCAGTTTCTGGCGACATGGCGAAGTCACTAATCAATAAAGAGAACATGTATAGAAAGAATCTTTCTTACTATGACACTCATTACGATTCAGATCTTTTGAGAAAGCTTATTGAAGACTGCTCTCTTCGCGCAGAAGACATGACCAATAAAGCGAAGGTTGAAGAAGAAGTTAAGAAAATCCTGGCTTACTTCAAACCACTAGAAACTCAGACTCTGAAATATTACGGCATCACAGTTGAAGAAGAGCCTGAAACAAAAGCTTGCTCACTTCGTCTTGTTATTAAAACAGCTTCGAGAACGAAGAAATTCAAAATTTCGCCGTCATTTATGAGATCACCGGAATACGCTGATCTAGTGAATAGTTACGATGGGATTAAGAAGTACAGTAAAGCTACTTTCAAGATTGAACGTGAAAAAGATACGAGAGAATTTACTTCTCTTACTTCATTCGCTGAATTTGTTATCCAGGATGGTAAACAAGGCGCTTACATTCAACGTTATAAGGGACTAGGTGAAATGAACCCAGAGCAACTTTGGGAAACAACTATGAACCCGGCTAATCGCACTCTGCTTCAAGTAACAATTGAAGACACTGTAGAAACTGATCAAGTTTTCACGGTTCTTATGGGAGACCAGGTTGAACCAAGAAGAAAGTTTGTTGAAGAAAACGCACTGAACGCTCGCAATCTAGATATTTAAGAATTCCAGGGAAAGGTAAAAATATATGTCAGAAGAAAACAACAACATTAATCACGGAAATATTTCTCCGGTTGTCATTCAAGATGAAATGAAAAGCTGTTACCTCGACTACGCGATGTCAGTTATCGTTGGTCGTGCTCTACCAGACGTTCGTGACGGGATGAAACCAGTTCACCGTCGTGTACTTTATGCGATGGATTCGCTTAATAACTATCACAATAAACCATTCTTGAAATCAGCGAGAGTTGTTGGTGATATCATCGGTAAATACCACCCGCACGGTGACTCCGCTGTTTACGGTGCTATCGTTCGTCTTGCTCAGGATTTCTCAATGAGATATCCACTCGTCGATGGCCAAGGGAACTTTGGTTCAATTGATGGTGATAGTGCAGCGGCCATGCGTTATACCGAAATCAGAATGAAAAAGATTTCGGAAGAAATGATGGCAGATCTTGATAAAGAAACTGTCGACTGGCAGCCGAACTATGATGACTCTTTAGTTGAGCCATCTGTACTTCCGACAAAAATTCCAAACCTTTTGATCAACGGTTCTTCAGGGATCGCTGTAGGTATGGCAACCAATATTCCTCCTCACAACTTAACTGAAGTGACGAGTGGTCTTTTGATGTTGATTGATAATCCAGCGACAACAATTGATGACTTGATGAAAGTTATTCCTGGTCCCGACTTCCCTACTGCTGGCGCTATTCATGGAACAGAAGGAATTCGTTCTGCGTACCACACTGGTAAAGGTGTTCTTCAAATCAGAGCGAAAATTGATGTTGAACATAACGCTAAAAAAGACCGCGACAGCATTATCATTACGGAACTTCCATACCAGGTTAACAAAGCTAAGCTTATTGAAAGAATCGCAGAGCTTGTTAACGAAAAAGAAATCACAGGTATCTCAGATATCCGCGACGAATCTTCTCGTGAAGGTATTCGAATAGTCATCGATCTGAAGAAAGGTGAAATTGCGACTGTTATTATTAACAAGCTTTATAAAGCGACTCCGCTTCAAACTTCATTCGGTATCATTTTCCTTTCAATCGTTAACGGTTCTCCAAGAATTCTTAACCTGAAAGAACAACTTTCTTTCTTCATTGATCACAGACGTGAAGTTGTTATCAGAAGAACTGTTTACGAACTAAAGAAAGCAAAAGAACGTGCTCATATTTTGGAAGGTTTAAAGATTGCTGTTGAAAATATCGACGCTATCGTTGAATTGATCAAGAAAGCAGAAGGACCACTTCAAGCAAAAACTAACTTGATGGGAACTTACAGTCTTTCTGAAATCCAGGCGCAAGCTATTCTCGACATGAGACTTCAACGCTTAACTGGCCTTGAACGAGACAAAATTGTTAAAGACTACAATGATATTATGAAAGAGATTGCTCGCCTTGAAGGAATTCTTGGAAGTGATGAAGAAATTACTGCAATTATCAGAACAGAATTCCAGGAAATTCTTGAAAACTTCGGCGACAAGAGAAGAACAGAAATCATCGCGAAAGCAGATGAAATTCATATGGAAGATCTTGTTAAACAAGAAGACGTCATCGTTACCATTACACACAAAGGTTATGTAAAACGTATGGCGATGGATACTTACCGTACTCAAAAACGTGGCGGTACTGGTGTAAAAGGTGCTGATGGTGCGGACGATGATTTCTACACATCTATCTTCACAGCAAACACTCACTCTACTCTGTTCGTCTTTACGAACAAGGGTCAAGTATTCTCTATTAAGGTTTACAATATTCCGGAAGGAAACCGTACGACAAAAGGACGAAATATCGTCAACCTGATTCAGATTCCAGGCGGAGAAACTGTTAAAAATATCATGATTGCTCCAGATGATTATGAAGGAAAATACCTCATGATCGCTACTGAACGCGGGATCGTGAAAAAATCTGAACTTTCTGAATACAAAAACATCCGTCAATCTGGTCTGACAGCTATTAAGATCGTAGATGGCGACAATCTTCTTTCAGTAAGAATTACTGATGGGAAGAAAGATGTTCTATTATGTTCTTCTTCTGGAAAAATTATTCGTTTTGCTGAAACAGATGCACGTCCGTTGGGCCGCGTTTCTCAAGGGGTAAAAGGAATTGAACTTACAGATGACGAAAAAATCATCGGTATGGAAATTATCGACGATTCTGTAGAAATTCTTTCAGTAACTTCTCAAGGTTACGGTAAACGCACAAGTGTATCTGAATACCGTAAACAATCACGCGGTGGCAAAGGTATCCTGGCAATGAGATTAACTGAGAAGAACGGTGACATTATCGACATTAAGCCGGTTACAGATAAAGACGACTTGATGATTATCTCAGATAAAGGTCAGGTAATCAGAACAAAAATTTCTGGAATTTCTCTAATGGGTAGAACAACTCAAGGTGTACGTCTGATTAAACTTAAAGAAGGTGAATCAGTTGTAGCTGTTGAGAAGATTATTGATCCTGATGAGGATTTAGAAGCCATTTCAGGTGGAGAAGGCGAAGAAACTCCATCAGCTGAATAATGTATATTATTGAACTAACTTATAAAAAAGCGATGAGCGAAGTAGAGAAATATCTCGAAGCTCATCGCTCTTTTTTAGATGTCTACTATTCGAAGGGAGTGCTGGTCGCTTCCGGCCCAAAAAATCCAAGAGACGGTGGAATACTACTGGCCTCTGAAATCGACCGAGCAGAACTTGAGCGAATTCTTTCTCATGACCCCTTTTGGATTGAACAAATTGCCGATTTTAAAATCACCGAATTTGCTGTTACAAAGAGATCAGCCAATTTTAATTATTAAGGTGACTTCATGGTGAAGTGGTTAAGTCTTTTCATAGTTGCAGTTTTAATTTCTGCGTGTGATTTTACACCACCGATTAACCGTAAAATCATTGATGCTCAAAACTACATTACCGATCAAAAATATAATAAAGCTGCTTTTCTTTATGAAGACATTCTCAAAAGTAATCCGGGACCAGAGCTTCGTTTGAAAATCTGTTACCAGCTGGGTGAGCTCTATGCCATCTATCTTGGTGAGTACAGCAAGGCTGTTTATTACTATAATGAAGTAAAAGACCTCACGGAAGATCCACTGTGGCTGATTAAAACTGAAGAGAAGCTGGCAGATATCAACTTCAATTATAGAAAAAACTATAAAGACGCGATTAAAAACTACACTAAGCTTTCAGAGTTCACTCCCAAGCTGAAGAAATATGATTTTTTCCAACTCCAGATTGCTCTAGCCTACTATTATTTGAATGACACTGAAAACGCGATTGCACAGCTGACTAAAATCCAGACCGATCCCAACCATGAATATTTTGTGCGATCTTTTTACTATCTTGGCTTAGTATACTTTGAGAAAAAAGATTATAACAAAGCTCTCTTTGTCTGGTCTGAATATTTAAAGAGAGAAACCAAGAAAGAAAATATTGTTCAAGCTAAGTTTCTCGTTGCCAATATTTATGAATCAACTGAAAACCTGAAGATGGCCTACGATATTTATTATTCCATCGCCAATGATTATCCAAACCCGGATGTGATCCAGAATCGTCTTACTGCTCTCTATGAAAGACGGGTTTCCCGCCGTCGTTAATTGTCTATAAATTGAACACATAAATTTTACCTGTCAAAAAAATAGACAGCACCAATTATGCCAAGGCTTTGAAAATAAAACCCTTTTTACCTGGCACATCGTATGCAATTCACATTGGTAATTATCTTTTATTTTTTCCAACAAAAGGGGACTTTATGAAAACTCTATTGGCCATTTCACTTCTTCTGCCCGCTCTTTCGTTTGCGGATTACAACGCCATCGCCGTTAAGCCTAAAGTTCTAGAGTTAAAAAAATATAGAGAGATATCAGGACGACTATCCATTAAATACGTTCATGAAAATCCACGCGCTGTCATCAACCTTGGAACAACTTCAAAAGAAGTGAATGATTTTTTTAGCAAAGTAAAAGAATCAGATCTCCAAAAGTTAAATTGCGACGGCGATTTCTTTCTCGCTTTCGATAATATGGGAATGCAATACATTCACATTAATGCAATTAAGTCATGTGTTGATGAAGAAGGTTCAATTGTGGCCCATTCGATTGGAATCAACCGCCTGGACGATAAGCAGCTTGCAGTCAGTAAAAAACTTATAGAAGACGGTTTGAAACCCGAAACAGCTAACCCACCGGTTATAGTAAACAACAGCAACAAGCCCAAAGAAGTTGATAACTCAAAAGCAGGTTTTTTCTCACCGAAGCTTGAATCTAAAAACGTCTCAAAATAAACTAAACAACAGTTTTAAATATAGGCCCGGTAAACCGGGCCTTTTCATTTTGAGGCCCTACTATGTTTAATAAAAAATGGATGCAAATCATGGGAATTGCCATGAGTCTGCCATCAACGATCTTTATTACCGTGTGGGGGTCTATGCAATTGGAAAAAATGCATATATTAACAAAGACCCAAGCGGTATTAACTTTCCTCACGATCATAGGAGGAATGCTTTTCTTGATGGTCTACTATGCATACAGGCGCAAAAATTGATTTTCGCAAATACATTTTCTTCTCGACCATCCTCCTTATAGCTTCTTGGTACATGGCCAGATCCATGGCCGAATTCTATGTCATGATCACCGTTTTTGTCGCTGCATGCCTAAACCAATGGATGTTAGTGAGTGTCGTAAACGACGTAACTCGCAATGCCGCAGACGGCGCTGAAGTCGATAAGGGCAACTTAATAATGATGGTTATTGGCAAAGTATTCATTGTCATCGTGGCCTTGATTTTTGGTGTACAGATTATGGGAAATAGGATAATTATTCCTGTACTTATTTACGTATTACAAATAGCTGTCCTCTACTTGAGTATCACCAAACCAAAAAGTGAAACTGAGTTGGAAAAAGGATCAAAATAAAATGAAAAAATTCTTCATTCTTAATCTTCTTGGACTTCTTTCTTCAAACGCAATGGCGAGCGAAGGATTCACATGGGCACAAGCTGTTGCTAAAGCAACTGGACTTGAAGAAACTTTTCACCATGCTGACATTCACCACTACGATCATATTTTAGTTTTCCTTCTTCTTTGTGTTCTACTTGTTGTAGGCGCATTGATTTACAGATCGCAAACTAACGATAAGGAAAAAGCTGTTCTTCCTGATTCTGGAATTACATTTAAAAATATCGCTGAAATGTATGGATCATTCATCATGACTCAATGTCGTGCTGTTCTTGGCGAAAAAGATGCTCCAAAATATTTCGCATACATTGCAACAGTATTCATTCTAATCTTTTTATCAAACGCAATCGGCTTGATTCCAGGGTTTTTGCCTCCAACAGAATCAATCAACACAACTCTTGCTCTTGGTTTCTTTTCATTCTTCTACTTCAATGGAAAAGGAATGAAAGAACTTGGCGTGATTAACTACTTCAAACACTTCGCTGGACCACTTTGGTATATGGCGATTTTGATTTTCCCAATCGAAATCATCTCTACTTGTATTCGTCCAGTTTCTCTAGCGCTTCGTCTGTACGGAAACATGTACGGGGACCACATGGTTCTTGGAACATTCTCTAACCTTGCACCAGTAGCAGTTCCAGTTGTGTTCATGCTTCTTGGTCTTCTTGTTTCGTTCATTCAAGCTTACGTATTTTGTATGTTATCAATGGTGTATATTAGCTTGGCGACTGCTCACCACGATCATGGTGATCATCACGCTCATCACTAATAGAAACCGAATTATTAACTTTTGTAGGAGTCTATCATGACAAAAAAACTTCCATTAATTTTCGCTTTCGTACTTTTCGCACTTCTTGTGTCTTCACAAGTTTTCGCTCAAGGAACAGCTGCTGCTGGTATGTCTGAAAAATCATTCAAGTACATCTCTTACTTCTTCGCTCTTGGCGTAGCAGTATTTGCTGGTACAACAGCTCAATCTAAAGCTGCTGCTGTAGCTCTAGAAGGTATCGCAAGAAACCCAGCTGCTGCTGACAAGATTCAAACTCCAATGATTCTTGCTCTAGCTCTTATGGAATCACTTGTAATTTTCGCACTTATCTCTACATTCCTTGTGTAATTTTTTTACAACAAGAAAAAATAAGAAGGGGGCCGATAAGCCCCCTTTTTTTTTGCCTAATTTTCGAATTGGAACTTTGCCTGACCCTCACCGACCTTTTCTCCATTTAAAAAGACTTCGTAAGTCACCGGGCAAACTTTAGTGATCATGGCCGTAACTCCACAATATTTTGTCATTGAGAGTTCAACCGCTTTAAGAAGATCAGCTGCGGGAGTGTCTCCGTTCGCTTTATAAGTCATTTTTACATATTCAAAAACAGAGGGTCCTGTCTTTTTAGTATCCGCCATAGCGTGAATATCAAGTGTCAGTGGAAGATGTTTGCTTTTTTCCAGAATGGCGATCACATCAATACCAGCACAGGCACTCATTGATTCCAGCACTAGTTCTTTAGGAGTGGGACCGCGATTGAGGCCGCCGTTTTTCAGCGTGGTATCCATCACGGTTTCATGGCCGCGGGCATTTCCTGTAAACGTTAGTTTTGTGTTCCAACTGACTGTAGCATCCATTTAAACTCCTTATTCAACAAGGCTCATATGAGAAAGGAAAATAGAAGCTGCATTTGCAGCGTTCAAGTGAGCCACTTGAGGATTAATCTTTATCTTCAAGATTACATCAGATGAATCAAGAATATCATGATCTATTCCATGTCCTTCACTACCAATAATTAACACGCTTTTTTGAGGAAATTTATAAGCCGTCATGTCAATTGAACGGGAAATATTGGCCGTTGAAAGAATAGTGTATCCTAAAGACTTAAGCTTCATCAGATCATCACGTACATTCTTTGAATGATGAGTTTTCATGGCAAAAATATTTCCCATGGACACGCGAATGCACCTTCTTAGAAATGGCGAACAAGACTTTTCATCAGTAATGATTGAACTGATATTGAAAGCGGCTGCAGATCTTACAATGCTTCCGACATTTTCCGGTGAGCTGACACCATTTAAGAGAATGATCCTCGAATGAAGGTTATCTAAGGCAAAATCTTCAGGCTTATTAATTAGAAACAAAACCTCAAACTCAATTTTGAAACCCGCCACACTCTCTAGTACGCTTCGCTCAGCTACAAAATTAGTATCATTATTTAACTTATATTTTTCTGCAAAAGATTTTGTGGAAAACGTTTTTAAAATTGTTTGTCCGCTGTGGATAAACTGTAAAAATAATTTTTCTGATTCACACACAACCAGATTATTGTCATGTAGTACGCGATCCCGCATTTGAGTAAACTCAAGTATACGCGGATCTTGTGGTGATGTTATTTCAATCATGCTTTCAGTACTTTTTTTAGATACTTTCCAGTGTGAGATTTTGGATTTTTTGCAACTTGCTCTGGAGTCCCTTCAGCTACGATTTGTCCCCCACCGCTTCCGCCTTCTGGTCCAAGATCAATTACCCAATCTGCAGTTTTAATAACATCCAGATTATGTTCAATAACCAGCAATGTGTGACCTTGTTCAACAAGTTGTTGAAGTGCCGAAAGTAAAATTTTAATATCTTGAAAATGAAGTCCAGTAGTTGGTTCATCCAGAACGTAAAGGCAGTGCCCCTTCGCTCTTTTTGAAAGCTCGCGAGAAAGCTTTAAACGTTGCGCTTCACCACCAGAAAGAGTCGTTGCCGGCTGGCCGAGTTTCATATACCCAAGCCCTACAGAATTTAGTGTGTTCAATACACGGGCGAGCTTTGTGTGATTTTTAAAGAACTCTGCACCTTCTTCAATCGACATATCCAAAACTTCTGCAATGTTCTTCCCTTTATAGAGAACAGAAAGCGTTTCAGCATTGTATCTGGTGCCTTTGCATTCAGTACAAGTAATATAAACATCGGGCAAGAAGTGCATTTCAATTTTCTTTACACCGTTGCCTTCGCATTCTTCACAACGACCACCTTTAACGTTAAAGCTGAAACGGCCGGTTTTATAACCACGAATTTGCGATTCATTTGTTGAAGCAAAGATATCGCGAATGTCATCAAACATACCAGTGTATGTCGCAGGGTTTGAGTGTGGAGTTCTTCCGATTGGAGATTGATCAAGCTCAATGACGGATTGAATTTCATCAACACCAGTTATCGAATTATAATTTGCTTTTTGATAGAGCACTTTGTTTGTACGAGTTAAATGAGTTTTAACAGCGGGAACAAGAATCCGGTGAATTAAGGTCGATTTTCCGGAACCGCTCACACCTGAGACACAAACTAATCCGCCAAGAGGAATGGAAACAGACAAATTATTAATGTTGTGCTCATGAGCACCACTCAATTTTACGAACTTTGTCGCCTTCTTTCTTGTTGCAGGAACTTCAATTCTTGCTTCTCCAGAAAGAAACTTTGCAGTCAAAGATTTTTTATCTTTAAGTACTTTTTCGAGCGGACCCGCTGAAACGATTTGTCCGCCATGAATTCCTGCACCAGGGCCCATGTCGATTAAAAAATCAGAAGACATCATTGTATCTTCATCATGTTCAACAACCAGGACAGTATTTCCAATGTCTCGAAGTGATTTTAGTGTTTTTATAAGGCGGTCATTGTCTCTTTGGTGAAGTCCGATACTTGGTTCATCAAGAACATAAAGGACGCCGGACAAGGCAGAGCCAATTTGAGTTGCGAGACGAATTCTTTGGGATTCGCCGCCAGAGAGAGTCATTGCTCCTCTGTTCAGGCAAAGATAATTTAATCCCACATCCAAAAGAAAACGAAGTCTCGACACAATCTCTTTTAGTAGTTTATCTGCGATGATTTTCTTTTCACCGTCTAGTTTAATAGCATTCAAATATTCAAAGCACTCATCGATGGAAAGCACGCAAAGATCCATGATGTTTTTATCACCGATTTTTGTAGAGAGTGCGACTTTATTAAGACGCAGACCGTGACATGAAGGACATTGCTTTATGTTCATGTACTTTTCTAATTCCAGACGTACCTTATCTGATCCGGATTCTAAAAACTTTTTCTCAAGCCAGGCTTCTAGGCCCGGGAAGGCTTTTGAAAATTCAAAGTGTGAATTTTCTGAAGTAAATGAATAACGGTAGACCTTATCAGATCCATTAAAGAGAATATCTTTGAATTTTTTTGGAAGTTTTTTGAAAGGGCCAGTGATATTGATACCCTCTTCATCTGCAATAGTTTCGACCATTTTATAGAGAAAAGAATTTCGTTTTGATAGAGGTGTAATAGCACCTTCTAAAAGCGGGAGATTTTCATCGAAGATCATCAAGTCGATATCGAAAGTTTTAGTTTCACCAAGACCATTGCACACTTCACAGGCACCTATTGGTGAATTGAAAGAAAACAATCTAGGTTCGAGTTCAGGATAGATTTTATCTCCCTTAGTCGATTTGTTGTGTTCAGAAAAAGTAAGCTCTTTTTTATCGTCTACCAATATCGTGACATTGCCTTCAGCGAGCTTGAGTGCATATTCAATGGAATCAGCGAGGCGTTTTTCAATGTCTTCTTTAATGACAATTCTATCGACAACGATATCAAGTTGAAATTTTCCTTTGGGAGTTTTAAGAGAATCATCAAGCTGAATGGCTTCACCGTTGAGACGTGCTCGGGAAAAGCCCATCGTTAAAAATTTAGAGATCAAATCTTTAAACTTAATTTTTTCACTGTACGGAACAGGTGCCAGGATTTGAAGCTTTGCTTTATCACCAAGCTTCAACACTTCTTTTGTAATTTGTGTTGGAGTGTATCGTCTAACCTCTTGTCCGGTTTCAGGATCGTAGAGAGTTCCGATTCTGGCAAAAAGTACTCTCAGGTAATCATAGATTTCCGTTGTTGTACCGACTGTTGAGCGCGGATTTTTGCTGGAGGTTTTCTGATCAATTGCAATTGAAGGTGAAAGCCCTGTAATAGACTCTACTTCGGGGGGTTGATATTGACCCAAAAACTGGCGCGCGTAGCTTGAAAGAGATTCAATATATCTTCTCTGTCCTTCAACATAAACCGTATCAAAAGCGAGCGATGATTTTCCGGAACCTGATGGGCCAGTGATAACTGTCAGTGTGTTCTTGGGAATATTTATTGATACATCTTTTAGATTGTGAACTGCAGCCTTAACAATGGAAATTTCATTTATTGACACGAGAGACCTCAAAGCAATTTTTTAACAGATAGAGCATGCCGGTAATATTAGCCCTATTTTTACCATATAATTCAAAGGCGGTGCCATGGTCAACGCTTAGACGCAGGAAGGGCAATCCTAGAGTCACATTCAGGCCGATAAGACCATATTGAGACTTAAATTGCGGAAGGCCCTGATCATGAAACATATAAACCATGAGTTGTTTCTTATCCTTATCTTCAACGTAATGAAGAGTGTCGCCCGATAAAGGACCTTTGAAGATCTTTCCATAGCTTTTTTCAAGCTGAAGAATCGCCGATTTGATAACCTTCTCTTCGTCGCCAAGGATGCCGTTTTCTCCAGCGTGGGGATTAATGCCGGCAAAGATAACTTCTTCGAATGGAAAAAAGTATTTCTTAAAATTATCCAATGTGAGGGAAATTTTTTTAATGACTATTTCTTCTGTAATCGTGGTAGCGACATTTTTTAAAGGTATGTGATCCGTAATCAAAAGCACATTCTGGTGAAGCCCTTTAAAAGTCATTGCGATATTTTTATTTCCAAAATAGTGGCGGAAAAACTCAGTATAACCTGCCATATTCTGATTATTAAATTTCAGCTGATCTTTTGAGGTTGGCAACGTTACCAGAATATCTTTGGGCTTCATTAACTTTAGTGCAGTCATCAAAGAGTCAGTTGACGAGAAGCCAGAAGAACCTTCGTTTTCAATTTGTCTTAAATTTCTGAAGGATTCCTGTTTTAATCCGAGATCAGATAAATTCTGGTTTAGATCACTTGAATTGCAAATAAGTGCAATCTGTTTTTGCTCATCAGTAGAGAGCATAAGAAAGGACTTGAGAAATATTTCCAGGCCAATTCCCTTTTCATGTCCTTGAGTCACATAAATCATTTCACAAGCCTTGAGTGCTTAAAGTGAGATTTTAATATAGTGCTTGTTTCTTTCGCGTTCAAACCAGACAGCAGATTCAGACTTAACGGCAGTTTCAAACAAGTCCTCACGGATTTTGTCTTTTTGTTTTGCAAATTCTTCTGATTCAACAAGATCTTTTTTAGCTATGAAGAAAACATGATGTTGTCCGTTCAAAACGATTGGTGCGCTCAATGTTCCTTCATCAGTGTGTTTCAATAGGTTTTTCAACTCTGGTGCGATTCCTTCTTCTGTCATGTCATCAAGGTTTGCCACAGACAATGTTGAAAACGCATCAGGTAGTACACCGTTGATACGATATTGTTTAACGACATTTTCAAGCTGGCCCTTGTCGACCTTTGGCATAACGTCTTTGCCAATCGAATAATCAATCAGTGTGTATTTGAAATTCATTCGGGTGTCTTTAATGTTTTTCTTGAAATAAGTGTTTTTCACATCTTGTTCAGAGACTGCAATTGTTGGGGAAATGACACGATTGATGAAATAGCTGTATTCGATTGCTTCACGAAGGGTTTCAAAATATTCATCGAAAGTAGATCCCTGCTGTTTTAAAAAGCCCATCAAGGCTTTTCTATCAACATTCAATCTTTTTTCGTTAGCTTTAATCTGAGCTTCAACCTGATCATCAGTGATTGAATAACCAAGCTCCGCAAGCTTTGCTCTGATCAAAAACTTGTTAACCAGAATTGCTGTGATTTCTTCATTGCTGTAAGCAGACTTGTCGTAAATCATCGGAGCGACATTTTTCTTGATCGCCAGACTTTTTGTAATTCGTTGAACTTGAGAAAGAGTAATGATGTTGTCGTCGACGATGGCAGAAATTTTATCAAGCAGTTTGGCCTCAACAGCAGTGTTGAAAAGCATAGCGGTAATAACTAAAGACAGAATCGATTTCATGACAACCTACTTAGGAAAAAGACTAAGTAAAGTTATATGACTCCTGCATTGAAGTCGCAAGTTTTTAGGCATAAAAAAACCCCAGGGACTAGCTGGGGTTTATCTTATGGATTGGACCAGGGGAGAATTTTTTATTTCAAGAATTCTTTGTTGATTTTGATCTGAGCGCCTTTGCGGGCATCTGCAAAATATTCTTCAAGAATCTTGTCTCTTTTTTGATCGTAAACGATCTTTTTGTAGACAGCTGGATCAACTTCTTTCCAGTCATGAACGCCCAGCACTTTAATTATGTGAATACCGAACTGAGTTCTTGTTGGCGGAGAAATATAGCCTGTAGGCTTTCCATTGATTGCTTTGAAAAACTCCGGAGCATATTTTACGGCTGGATTAAAGCCCAGGTCGCCACCGGCAGGAGCAGTTGAGCTCTGAGAGTATTTATTAGCAAGTTCCGGCCACATTTGTGGCTTAGCCTGAAGTTCTTTGTATACTTCAAGTGCCTTTTTCAGAGCTTCTTCTGATTCTTCTTTCTGTGGAGTTACTCTGATTCTGAAAAGAATATGTGCTGTTCTGTATTCTTTGTTTTTTGCGTAATAATCCTGGGCTTCTTTATCAGTTACAGTGATAGCCTGAAGCTTCTTTTCAAGATCTTTCGAAATTTGAGCGTGGTAAAGAACGTCTTCCATCTTTGCTTTAACGACTGGATCGTCCTGAAGCTTAGCTTCTTTTGCTTTCTTCACTCCAATTTCACGGTTGATAATATCATTGAGAACTTTTTCTTTCGTCACAACCTTATCAGAAACATACATAAGGTTTTGTTCAAACGCCTGATCAAGCTGTGTTTTTTTAATTTCAGTGCCATTCACTGTCGCGACAACCGGATCCGGTTTTGCAACGGGTGCTTGTGGTGCTTGAGTTGTTTGCGAGAAAGCCGCAAATGAAGCAAGAAGTGTCGTGGCCAGTACAAGTTTAGAGTTTTTCATCATTTAAATCCTGAAAAGTAATTTTCTAAAACGCACAAAAAAATTGATACATTTTAATGATAACAGAATTTTAAATTTAGGAAGAAAAATCTAAATGAATCACTTAGATGGCACTAAATGCTCGCTGATGTCTTTAGAAAACTTGATTAAATCGTTTTGAGCCACAGTCGTTTTGTGATTGAAAATCACTCTGTAATCTGGAGTAAATTGGTAAATTTTTGGTCGAGAAATAAAGAAATTAACAACGCGATCACGAAGTTCTGTGTTTGCTTCAAGGAAGCCTTTATCAAATTTTAAAGTAATGGATGTTCCCGCGACCTGGACTGATTTTAAACCTAGTGTTTGCAAATAAATTCTTGTTTCAAGTACCACAAATAAGTTGGAAAGTTCTTCACTGAATAATCCGTAAATATCTTCAAATTCTTCCCGGATATTTTCGAGAAGATTGATGGATTCACAATTAGATAAACGCTTATACTGTTTCAGGCGCTCCCCCGGATCACTGATGTAGTGATTAGGAATAAAGGCTGGAAACGGAGTAAGTATTTCAATATCTTTTTTGAGAACTTTTCGCTCACCGCGAATTTCATTAATGGCGTCTTTTAACAGCTCCATATAGAGTTCCAAACCGACAGCTTCTATATGACCTGATTGTGTAGCTCCGAGAATATCACCCGCGCCGCGAATTTCGAGATCGACTGAGGCAATGTTGAATCCAGAGCCCATATCAGCATATGTTTGAAGCGCGTGAAGTCTCTTTTGAGCAATGGTAGAAATTTCCCGCATACGTGGAACAACAAAATAAGCATAAGCTTTTTTATCTGAACGCCCAATTCTTCCGCGCAACTGGTGAAGCTGGGCCAGACCGTAAGTGTCCGCACGATCAATGATCATTGTGTTGGCGTTTGGAATATCGATTCCTGATTCAATGATTGTAGTGGCTATCAGTACCTGATGTTGACCATTGTAAAAAGAATTTATTCTGTCTTCCAGTTCTTTTTCGCCCATCTGTCCGTGAGCAAACGTGATCTTTGCGTCCGGAACAAGCTCGCGAATAGAAGCCGTATATTGTTCAATGTCATTCACTTTATTGTGTACTAGAAAAACCTGTCCGCCTCGAACAAGTTCTTTCTGAATAGCATTTTGAATGGTCAATTCATCTTCTTTGATGACATAAGTTTTTATTGATTGTCTTCTTGGCGGAGCAGTCTTTATCAAAGCAAGATCGCGCAAACCAAGAAATGCCATTTGCAATGTACGCGGAATTGGAGTTGCTGTTAAAGTGAGAAAATCAACTGACGCTTTCATCAGTTTTAACTTCTCCTTATGGCCGACGCCAAAGCGCTGTTCTTCATCCACAATAACAAGGCCGAGATCGGCAAATTTCAGTTTATCAGAGAGAAGCTTGTGCGTTCCGATGAGAATATCAATTTCACCCTTCTCTGCTTTTAAAAGAATTTCTTTGGATTCTTTCGGCGATTTAAAGCGGGAGATAAATTCTATTCTTACAGGGAAATCTTTAAACCGTTTTATGAAAGAATTGTAATGTTGAAGCGCGAGGATCGTTGTGGGAACGAGGACGGCGACTTGTTTCTTATCTTCAACGGCTTTAAATGCAGCTCTCATTGCGACTTCGGTTTTACCAAATCCAACGTCTCCACAGACAAGAAAATCCATTGGCACAGGTTTTTGCATGGCCGAGATAACATCATCAATTGCACGTGCCTGATCAGGAGTTTCATCAAAAGGAAAAGCCAGCTCAAATTCGCGATAAAGATGATCAGGTTCCGAAAAAGCATAAGCGACTGACGATTGTCTTTCTGCCTGAAGTTTCAGCAGGTCAAACGCGAGTGCTTTTGCCGATGTCCGCGCTCTTGCTTTTAAGGCAAGGAACTTGTTTGTTCTCAAGCTGTCTTTTTTTAATCCAGCGTGAGCATCAGCATGTTTTTGGATCTGATTTAATTTATAGACGGGAACGTAGACCTTATCGTTTTCAGCGTATTTAAGAACAAGAAAGTCAGACTTTTCACCACCGATATTGAGTGATTCAAGCCCGAGGTATTCCCCTACTCCATACTCATTGTGGATGACAAAATCGCCGGCCTTAAGGGTTGCCAGTTGTTCAGCGAAAAGATCGAGATCAATCTTTTGAGTTTTAGAAACTTTAGTTTTCTTGGCCGCAAATAAATCACCATCAGAGATGATGAGAAATTTTTCACCTTCGTAATAGAAGCCTTCCGCTATTCGATAAGGCAGAAACTTAATGCGATCCTTAAGTTCATTAGTATAGTCCTGCATATCGAGCAAATGCTGGATTTCATTTTTAGAAGACTCGCTATAGGAAGAAAAATAAATCTGACCTTGAAATAAAAAATGTTTTCCTATGAAGTCCAAGGCTTCTTTTATGTATTCAGGCTTTGGAAGCGCAGGATTGATGTGCTGATTGAGAAAGGTTCTGGTTTTAACCAGCTTTAAATCAATTGAATCTTCAACTTCAGCAAAATTTAAATTCAAATTGAGCTGATCAATTAAAATGACCTTCTTGCTGTCGAGGTCACGCATAAAAGAGAAGTCATAAAGACTGTCAAAATGTGGAAGTATGTTTTCACTGCTTTCATTCTTCTCTTCGTTTTCATACTCAACGCGCATGGATTCAACGTATTCCAGATACGATCGATACGTTTCATTAGCGCTTAAAACTGAGATCAGGCAATCATTAGAATCGAAGTAATCAAACAATGTTCCGGGCTTTTTAAAAAAAAGAGGAATATAGACCGGATAATTTTCAAAAAGCATTCCATCAGACAGTCGACTGAACATGGCCTTTCTGAATTCAAATTTATTTTTAAAAGAAGGACCAAATTGCGGAATATGCTCACGCAAGGTGACAGGAAAATCATTTGTGGAAAAGATTCCGGCAGCTGGTGAAATTTTTATTTCGGTAAAATTTTTCCCTTTTATGGTTTTTTGTGTTTCTAAATCAATTTCATGAATGCTCTCGATCAGATCGTCAAAATACGATAAACGCACCGGAGCAGAACCAACGGGGTAAAGATCAAAGATTTGGCCTTTTTGAATAAAGGTCCCTGGCTCCTCAACAGATGTTGCTGACGAATAACCCATTCCAACTAATTTTTTTGCGAGATCAATCGGAGCGATGATGTCATCAACTTTTAATTGAAAACTAAATTCATTGAAAAAATCCGGAGCGGGAGTTTTAAAGGACAGCGCTTCAAATGAAGTTATTAAAATAAATTTGCTTCTCGTACTTTTGATTGTATTTAAGCGGCTGAGAACCTCCATCCGATCATAAAAACTTTTTTCAGAGGAAATGACGCCGCTATATGGCGAAGCTTCAAGTCCAGGATAAAAAAGAACTTCCAGGTCGAGTTGAAGGTTGTGCAAGGCTTGCGTCAAATCTTCAGCTTCATCGTTGGAAGATGTAATGATCAAATGAGATTTTTTTAGAAATAATTGCGGACTTTCTTTGAAGAATGTACTGGCAATGAAAGCCCACTGCTCCATGCTCGCACCATACAAGTGCAACTGTGATGAGCTATGCTCATCCCAATTTAAAATTTTTTGAAGCAGTGAATTGAAATGAGTCATAGGATTATCTTGTTGAGCAAACAAAATCTTTCCAAGATATTATATTTTCGTGTAATCTAAGGAAACTAAAAAATTGGATTTTTTATCTCGGAGATCAAGATGTCGTCATTCAATCTAGACGTCTACATGCCCGTCGTAATTTTAATTACGCTCGCTCTGCTTGTGGCCGGTGGATCTATGCTGTTGGGGAGTATTATTCGCCCTCACCATCCAAACCAACTTAAAGAAACTGCATACGAGTGTGGTGAAGAGCCAATTGGTACTGCTTGGGCAAACTTCAACGTACGTTTCTACGTTATTGCTCTTATCTTCATCATCTTCGATGTTGAAAGTGCTTTGATGTTTCCGGTAGCAGCCGTGTTTAAACATTTCAACGAAATCGGCCTTGGTGGAACTCTTCTCATTTCAATTTTTACGTTCACGTTGATTCTTGTTGCAGGAATTGTGTACTGCTGGAAAAAAGGCGACCTTGATTGGGTTAAGTCGTTCAATGCTCCATCTACTCAACAAGTTAACGCTCTCTCAAAGGATAAGTAATGAACTCAACTGTAGTCACCTATCTTTCACAATCAAAAGAATTCACAAACACAGTTGCCGCGCTTTCAAAAGCATTAGGCTTTGATGCTACCTCTTTGGTGGCTTTTGTTATTTTCGCAATCGGTGCCTTGATCGTTGTTGGAGCTCTTGCAACAATTGGTGGTCTTGGAACTTATGCTGAAAGAAAAATTTCTGCTGACCTTCAGATGAGACAAGGTCCAAACCGTGTTGGTCCTTACGGGATTCTTCAGTTCCTTGCTGACGGTGTGAAGATGATTCTTAAAGAGGACATCATTCCAGCTCAAGCGGACAGATTCACATTTATCCTGGCACCATTTCTTTGTATGATTGGTGTTTTTGCCACTCTTGCCGTCGTTCCTTTTTCATCTGGCCTGATGCTTTCTGATATCAATGTCGGTGTATTCTACCTTGTAGGGATGGCTTCGCTTGTTGGTGTTGGCGTTTTCCTTGGTGGTTATTCATCAAACTCAAAATGGTCAATGCTTGGTGGGATGAGAGGTGCTTCTCAAATTATCTCTTACGAAATTCCAGCTACAATCACGATCGTCTCAATTGTTTTAATCGCTGGTGGTCTATCATTTAAAACGTTAATCAACGGACAAGGCGGATTACCACACGAGTGGTACCTGCTTCACAATCCATTTGCTTTCATCGGTTTCTTTGTTTACTTCATTGCTGCCCTTGCTGAAACAAACAGAGCTCCATTTGACTTACCTGAAGCAGAATCGGAACTAGTTTCTGGTTACCACACAGAGTATTCAGGGATGAGATTTGGTCTTTTTGCACTAGCTGAATACATCGAAGTTTTCGTTGTATGCGGTGTTGCTGTTGCTCTTTTCCTTGGTGGATATAAAGTTCCTTTCGATCTAGGTTCTGGTCATATCTTTACAGAAAAACTTGGCCTTGATTCAATGCTTGCCCAAAATATCGGACAAGTTCTTGAGCTTGGAGCATTCTTCACAAAAACATTGCTTCTTTATTATGTGGTTATCTGGGTACGTTGGACTCTTCCACGTCTTCGCGTTGACCAACTAATGACTCTTTGTTGGAAATATTTAACTCCGATTGCACTCTTCAATCTGCTCGGTATGGCCGTGTGGATGTATGCTTTCGATGGAAAATCAATTTACTCTATAATTTTTAATTCTGCGGTGTCGGCAGCTGGCCACCACTAAGGGGAACGAACAGTGTTTACGAATACACTCTTTTTATTATCTGCGGCTTTAACTATCGGTGGTGCAGTAGCAGTTGTTTACAGCCACAACTTAATGCACGCATGTCTCTACCTTCTTGCTTCACTTTTTGGAGTAGCTGGACTTTACGCTGTCATCGGCGCTGACTTCCTGGCTGCAACTCAGCTGGTTGTTTATGCTGGTGGTGTTGTTATCCTTATGTTGTTTGCCATCATGTTGACTGGCGGTACAGGTAACAGAATCAATCGTTACGGTCTCGAAAAAATCGCTTCGATGGGAAATAAGAAAACGTATTTCTTTGCTGGTTTCGCAGCTGTTATTACGTCTCTTATCATTCTTAAAATCATCGCATCAGTTTTAAGAGCTCAACCAACAAATAAAGTACTTGCTGCAAACGACGTCACTGTAAATAAGCTGGGCGTTTTGTTGGCAACAGATCATATTCTTGCATTTGAAATCTCATCTGTACTTCTATTGGGCGCGCTTATCGGTGCAGCCGTTATCTCAAGACCAAGGAAAGAAAGACATGATTAGTTTAGCTTCATATCTGGCAATTTCATTTGCTTTATTCGTTTGCGGTATCATTGTCATGATCGCGAGAAAAAATATCATCGCCATGCTACTTGGTATCGAGCTTATCCTTAATGCTTCGGCACTAAACTTCGCCGCATACACTAAATTTGTTAATAACAATCTCGATGGTCATATTTTAAGTTTATTCATCATCGTTATTGCAGCCGCTGAAGCTTCAGTCGGCCTTGGAATTGTCATCAGATTTTTCCAACTTAGAGAAAGCATCCATATTGATGATGCAGCTACATTACAGAATTAATGAATTGGTAAGGATATAGAGATTATGGATTACACACTCTCAACCGTTGCTCCTATTGTACTACTGCCGTTTTTCGCTTTCGTGATCAACGCTTTTATCGTCAAGAAATTCACAAATCTTGCGGTGGCCATCAGTACTGGTGCAATTTTTGTTTCATTCTTGTTTGCTCTTAGAATCTTCATGGATTTTATGAATGTTTACTCTGTCGGGTACCACATCCATAAGACATTTGAATGGTTTAACTTGAGCGCTGGTCCACACAACTTTAAAGTCGTTATGGGTATCTATATAGATAACATGACTTCTGTAATGTTATTGATGGTTACCGGAGCTGCAACATTGATCCATGTTTTCTCAACATGGTACATGCATGATGACCCAAGATTCGGAAGATTCTTTGTCTATATGTCGCTGTTTACTTCAGCGATGCTTGGCCTTGTTCTTTCAGACAACCTTCTTTCAGTTTTCATTTTCTGGGAATTGATGGGTTTCTGTTCATACTCACTGATTGGTTTCTACTACGAAAAAGAAGGTGCAGGAAACGCTTCGATGAAAGCGTTCATGACTACAAGAGTTGGAGACGTGTTCTTCCTACTCGGTATTCTTGCTCTTTGGAGTGTTGTAGGTTCAGTTCAATTCACAGACATCTACAATGCACTAGCTGCGGGTAAATTTACTGGTCTGACTTACGGTGTATTTGGAATTGGTATTCCAGTTGTTCTAGTAGCAGCTTTCTCAATCTTCATGGGAACAATGGGTAAATCAGCTCAGGTTCCTCTACAAGTCTGGCTACCAGATGCGATGTGGGGTCCGACACCATGTTCTGCTCTGATCCACGCTGCAACGATGGTTGCTGCCGGTGTTTATCTTTCACTAAGAATGTTCCCATTAATGGAAGCAGCTCACCTTCTTCCATTCATCGCTTACATCGGTGGTATCACTGCCTTCGGTGCTGCGACGATTGCGCTTGTTCAAACAGACATTAAAGCGGTTCTTGCTTACTCAACAATTTCTCAGTTGGGTTACATGGTTATCGGTATCGGTGTTGGTTCATACAACGCTTCTTTCATGCACTTGATTACTCACGCTGTTTTCAAGGCGTGTCTATTCCTTTCAGCTGGTTCAGTTATTCACTCAATCCACTGCCAGGAAATGCCGCAAATGGGTGGTCTACGTAAAAAACTTCCATACACGTTCTTCGCAATGTTGTTGTGCTGTTTTGCAATCGCAGGCGTTCCTTTCTTCTCTGGTTTCGTTTCTAAAGATAGAATTCTTGGCGACGCGCTAGTTATGGCAAGAACAAACGCTACTTATATCCCTGTTGCATTGCTTGGATTTGGTGGTGCTTTCTTAACTGCATTCTACATGTTCAGAATGTTGTTCCTGACTTTCTTCGGCGAACCTCGCGATCACCATATTTACGATCACGCTCACGATGAACACATTCAGTGGAATTCAAACGTTCCACTTTTGATCCTTTCTGTGTTCACTCTTGGTCTATTCTACTCTGGTTCATTTACAGGCCAGGGAGAAGTAAACCTTTTCGGATCAAAATACGAATGGTTCTCAACTTTAATTCACAAGCCAGATGCTCACTCTCTTCACCACTTCGCTGAATATAAATCAGAAGAGCTTGGTAAAGTAGATACGAGAGACAAAGTTGAACTTCCTAAGGCGCAGTACGATGCAGCTCATGGATTGCCAGAACACGAAGCTCACCTTGTGCATCAAACTCACCAGATTGGCGCAATCATGTCTATCATCATCGCCCTTTCAGGTATTTTCCTTGCTTACTTAATGTACATCAAGAAAACAGTGAACCCTGGTTGGTGGACTAGCACATTTGCTGGATGGACAAAGGCCCTTAAAAACCGTTATTACTTCGATGATCTATATGTTGGAAAATTGATTCAGAGAGGACTTCTTCCTTTCAATAATCTATTGGCGAAATTCGATATGAATATTTTCGATCGTTTTGCCATTGATGGTTGGGCAACTGTTAACCGCGTGGCTTACACAATTGCTCGCTGGTTCGATAACACAATTATCGATAGCGGTATGGTTGATGGAACTGGATTAAGTGTTCGCGGAATGAACTTCGTTCTTCGCACAGTACAGTCAGGAAAAATCCAGATGTACTTCGTTGTGATCGTTGTTGTTCTTGCGGGGTATATTTGGACTTTAAATTACTAATTATTAGTTTGTTATTTATATAAGAGTAACTTTTTAGAAGGAGTTAACCGGTGCACGGTTTAGATTTATTAAGCTGGATTTTGTGGATGCCTATTATTGGAGTACTTGGTGTGTTGTTAATGCCGAAAGACAAAACAACCGCTATGAAAACGTGGGCACTCATCAACACAATTATTACTTTCGCACTTACGCTCGTTTTATACGCGAAGTTTGATGCAACAGTTTCGGGAATGCAGCAAGCATTCAACGTAAAAGTTCCGTGGATTCCTCAATTCCACATCTACTATGCGTTGGGAGTTGATGGGATTTCGTTGCCGATGATTCTTCTTACATCGCTGCTTTTCATGCTTTGTATTTTGAGTTCTTGGACACAAATTAAGAAATCAATCAAAGCTTACTTTGCTCTTCTCCTTCTTCTGCAAAGTACAGTTTTTGGTGTTTTCATGTCGATGGACTTCTTCCTGTTCTACGTTTACTGGGAAGTAATGCTTATCCCGATGTTCTTCCTTATCGGTGTTTGGGGTGGAGAAAACAGAGAATACGCAGCTGTTAAATTCTTCCTTTATACTTTTGTTGGTTCACTCTTGATGCTTGTTGGTATCGTTGCACTTTACTTTGTAACAGGTCAGACAGACAGCTCTTTTGACATCCTTGCTCTTTCTGGTGGTAAGTTTACAACTCAAACATTAACGATGTTTGGTCAGACTCTTTCTTTCAGTAAATTGTTCTTCGTGTTTATGTTTATCGGTTTCGCTGTAAAGGTTCCGGTTTTCCCTTTCCATACTTGGTTACCACACGCTCACGTTCAGGCACCAACAGCGATCTCAGTTATCCTTGCGGGTGTTCTACTTAAGATGGGTACATACGGATTCCTTAGAATCGCGTTCCCAATCTTTCCTGATTCAGCAAAATACTTTGCCACTGCAATTGCTTGGCTAGGTTTGATCAACGTTGTTTACGGCGCACTTTGTGCGATGGCGCAAACTGACGTTAAAAAACTTATCGCTTACTCTTCAGTTTCTCACATGGGCTTCGTAATGCTTGGACTTGCAGCAATGACAGTTCAAGGGATGAACGGTGCAGTTCTTCAGATGTTCAACCACGGAACTTCAACAGCAATGATGTTCTTCATGATTGGTATTATCTACGAAAGATCTCACCACAGATGGATTGTTAAACCAGATGGTTCTCGTGGATACGGCGGTCTTTATACTGCTCTTCCAATTTACTCAATCATCTTCATTATCGGTATGTTCGCTTCAATGGGCCTACCAGGTATGTCAGGGTTCATTTCTGAAGCTCTTATTTTCCTTGGTATCTACCAAAGATTCTCAACAATCACAGTTCTTGCTCTCTTCGGTCTATTGATCGGTGCTGCTTACCTTCTGTGGATGTTCAAGAGAATGTTCTTCGGTGAAGTTAACCCTGAAGTTAAAGAATACTCAGATATGACTAAGCTTGAAATTCTTTACATGGCTCCTCTTTGTGTTGCTGTAATCCTTTTCGGTATCTGGCCATCGCCAATTCTGAACATGATGAAAGCATCAGTAGGACAACTAGTTTCTTTACTAGCAACTTTCTAGGAAATTGAAATGTATTTAAATTATTTAGCTAACGTTGGCCGATACATTCCAGAACTACTACTAGTAGTGCTTATGGTGGGTTTGATTCTTATCGAAGCTACTTATGCAAACGATGAAAAGAATAAAAAATATATTTTCATCGCAACTTGTATTGGTTTGGTTGCCACTTTCGCTGCCTTGATTGCTAATTTTTCTGGTCAAGGCGAAGCCATCTTCAGTAACTCAATGATCATCGATCCATTCAGTACAATCATGAAGATGATTATGGTTATCGGAACATTTGGTGCTTTCTACCTGAGCTCTTTTTCAAAAGACATTTATGAATCACTAAAAACTGAGTTCATCATCTTAGCAGTTGGTGTTCTTATCGGTGGGATGATTTTAGCCTCAGCAAACAATATGCTGATGCTTTATCTTGGAATTGAAACTCTTTCGATTCTTTCATACGTCATGGCTTCTCTTAAAAAGAATGACGAAAGATCAAGTGAAGCTGGTTTGAAATACGCTCTTTATGGTGGTGTTTCTTCTGGTATCGCTCTTTTCGGTATGAGCCACATGTTTGGTGTTCTTGGAACGATTCAATTTGCCGGCATGGCGGAAATGATTACGAAGCTTGATAAAACTCAAGTCTTGATCATGATGCCTTCATTTATTCTTTTCTTTGTTGGTATCGGATACAAAATCGCATCTGTTCCGTTTCATATGTGGGCGCCGGATGTTTACGAAGGTTCACCTACTCCGGTAACAACATTCTTTGCTGTTGTTCCAAAGCTTGCAGGGATTTCTGCACTTGTTCGCGTGACTATGATTTTCTTTGCTGTTCAATCTCCACTTCGTGTTGGTTGGATCGGATTAATGATGGTCATGGCTGCCCTTACAATGACAGTTGGTAACGTCTCGGCTATCAATCAGAAATCAGTAAAGAGAATGCTCGCTTACTCTTCTATCTCTCACGCCGGAATCATGATGGCGGCACTTGTACTAATTAATCAAATTGGTGTTCGCGCGGTTGTATTCTACGGAATCACATACGTGTTCATGACACTTGTTGCTTTCTACATCACTGGAATTGTCCAGGATAAATACGGCAACGATCATTTTGAGCGTTTCCAGGGTCTAGCTTATAGATACCCGTTCATGGCCATTATGATGACTGTTGTAATGTTCTCACTTATTGGACTACCGCCACTGGCTGGTTTCGTTGCAAAGTGGAACATCATCAACGCCCTTTTGAGCTCAAGATACTACTCACTTGCCATTATTCTTGTTCTTAACTCAGCGGTCTCGGCTTACTACTATCTGAAAATCGTAAGACTGATGACTCTTAAGACTCAAGAATCCAATGAGAAAATTGAAGGCTTCGGTTTCTTGAATCAACTTGTTGTTGTCGGATTAACAGCACCGGTTTTCGTTCTTGGAATTTTCTGGGAGAGCATCATGGGTCTCGCAGAAGGTGCCAAAATTTTTATTAAGTAATCGAGGGGCTCTATGGAGTTTGCTGCTTTTATTGTTTTTTTTCTAATTGCCTGCACGCTTGCAGCAGTTTTACTTGGAATCTCATCTTTACTTGGACAGAAAAGAAATACTGTTCGTGAAATGGATATCTACGAGTCTGGTGTTAATCCTGTTGGCTCGGCAACAAGACAATACGATATTAAATTTTACGTTACAGCGATTCTCTTTCTTCTTTTCGACGTGGAAATTGTTTTCCTTCTTCCATGGGCACTTGCTTATAAAGAGACAACAAATACTGGTTTCATGATTGGAGGCTTCGTCTTCTTCATGGTCATCCTTCTTGTTGGTTATATTTTCGTTATCAATTCTAAAGCTCTAAAGTGGGAAGAATAAAATGTTAGAAGCTGCAATTGAAATCCTGTTAAAAACAGTTGTTATCCTCGCGCTTCCTTTAGGCGCACTTCCGCTAATCATTCACGTAGAAAGAAGAGGCGCAGCTTTTATGCAAAAGCGCCTTGGCCCTAACCGCGTTGGACCATTTGGTTTACTTCAGCCATTAGCTGACGTTGCTAAATTTATGTTCAAAGAAGAAGTTCACCCGACACACGTAAAGCCGTTCTTTTATACAGCAGCTCCAGTGGTTGCTCTTGTTGTGGCCCTTCTTCCGTTGGCATGTATTCCAGTGGCCGGTCCTATCGAGGCATTTGGCAGAACAATTTTCCCTGAAGTTTTTAGAAGCGACATGGGTATCTTTTTTGCCTTCGCCGTTTCTGCACTTGGTTCTTACGGGATTCTTCTGGCCGGTTGGTCATCAAACAATAAGTATTCAATGCTCGGTGCTCTTCGCGCTTGTGCGCAAATGGTTTCATACGAACTATCGCTTTCAACATCACTTGTTGCGATGATTTTCGTATACGGGACAAATGATATTCATCAAATGGTTTCCTCGCAAACAGGTTACTGGTTTGGCGTTATTCCTCAGTGGGGATTCTTTTACCAGCCAATCGCAGCGATGCTTTTTCTCGTTGGTATCTTTGCTGAATCAAACCGTCTTCCATTCGACCTTGCAGAAGGTGAATCGGAAATTGTTGCTGGTTACCACCTTGAGTACTCTTCAATGAAGTTTGCTCTTTTCTTCATGGCTGAATACATTCACATGATTGCTCTTTCCGCTTTATTCATCATTATGTTCTTCGGTGGATACAGTCTCCTTCCTGGATTTGATTTGATCGCCGGAACTAATCCAGCACTGATCGTTGTTCTTCAGGTGGCTTCTTTGGTTATTAAAGTTGCGTTCATGATCTGGTTCTTCGTATGGGTTCGCTGGACTCTTCCACGTTTCCGTTATGACCAGTTGATGAATCTTGGTTGGGAGAGACTTCTTCCACTGGGTATTGCAAACCTAATTGTGACAGTTCTTTTTGTTTATTTCAGGAATAGATAATATGGCCATTGATATATTACTCACGCTTTTGACCGTCGTGTTTTCACTGATGGTTGTTTTTTCCAAGAAAACAGTTGTAGCAGCATTCTCATTGCTCATGACTTTGTTAGTGATCGCGATGATCTACTTCCAGCTTGGAACAGTATTCCTTTCAGCGGTTCAGGTTCTGGTTAACGCCGGCGCGATTGCGATCCTTTTTGTGTTCGTAATGATGCTTATCAATCTTGAGCAATTTCAAAACAACAGAGAAAAAAGTAAATGGAAGCTGGTTGTTTCAACCCTCACAATACTTGTTCTGCTTGGGGTTTTCGCTCTTGTTATCAACAATAACAACGAAGCTCTTTCGGTTGTGAATCTTTCAGACAACAGCATGAAGACTCTCTTTGCTAAGCTTTTTGATGTGTACTATCTGCCTTTTGAAATGGCGACAGTACTTCTTCTTGCTTCAATCGTTGCCAGTATCGTTATCACATCTCACGACAAGCCAGAAAAACTGGAGGAAAAATAATGAGCATTTATTATTACCTATCGGCTTTTTTATTCTGTCTTGGTCTTTTGGGAACCATTTTCAAAAAAGATTTAATTTCAATTCTTCTTTGCCTTGAACTTATGTTGGGTGGAGTGGCGTTGCTGTTCATTCTATTTTCTAAAGCGACAGGCTTTTTGGACTCTCAGCTATTGGTTATCTTCATGATGATCATTTCAGCTTGTGAAGTTGCGATTGGATTATCTTTGATCATCGCGCTTTACCGCAAGAAACAAACTATTTATACAGACGACATTAAAATCATAACGGAATAAGAGTCATTATGTACGAGAACTATTTAGCACTCATTCCCTTCTTTCCATTGCTCGCTTTTTTACTCAATTCATTATTAGTTAAAAACAAGCTGAACAATGTGAAGGCCGGGCTCATTACTTTCCTGGGACTTTTCACATCCTTTATTCTTGTGATTCTTCTCTCAATTCATGTTCAGGAAAACGGACCTGTACACGTTAAGCTTTGGGACTGGATGCAATACAAGAATATTGTATTTGATATCCACTTCGTCATGGACCAACTTTCAGTTGTTCTTTGTTTGATGGTAACCGGGATCGGTTCAGCAATTGCTTTTTTCTCAATCGGATATATGGATCACGAAGAAAAAGTTGGTAAATTCTTTGCGTTTTTCGCATTGTTTGCCTTCTCAATGCTTCTTCTTGTTCTTGGCGAAAACTTCCTCGTTCTTTTCATGGGATGGGAAGGTGTTGGTCTTTCATCTTACCTTCTTATCGGGTTCTGGTACGAACATAAGAAAAATGGCGACGCCGCTAAAAAAGCTTTCCTCGCTAACCGCGTTGGTGACTTCGGTGTTGTTCTTGGAATGATCGGATACGCTCTTGTGTTCAACACACTTTCATTCCGCGATCTTCAGCATCCAGACCTGGCCGTTATTATGGCCAACAAGGAATTGTTAATTGGTTCAAGCTTGCTTCTCGTTCTTGGTGTAACTGGTAAGTCTGCTCAAATTCCTCTCTTCATCTGGCTTCCAGATGCGATGATGGGTCCGACTCCGGTTTCTGCCCTCATGCACGCGGCGACAATGGTTACTGCTGGTATTTTCCTTCTCTGTAGAGTTTCAAACATCATCGTTCACTTCCCAGTTGTTCTTGATGTAATTGCTTGGATCGGAGCCCTGACTTCACTTCTTGCTGCTCTTATTGCGATCACTCAAACAGATATCAAAAAGATTTTAGCCTACTCAACTGTATCTCAACTTGGATACATGGTTATGGCCTGCGGATTAGGCGCTTTTTCAACAGGTCTTTTCCACGTTTTCACACACGCATTTTTCAAAGCTCTACTATTCCTTTGTGCTGCTTCTGTTATTTACGGATGTCACCACGAACAGAACATTTTTAAAATGGGCGGATTGAAAAATAAAATGCCTGTGACTTTCTGGACTTTTGTCATCGGCTTACTTGCCATCGCTGGTATCCCGGGCTTTTCAGGGTTTTTCTCAAAAGATGAAATTCTTTCAATGGCATTCACTAATCCAGGTAACGGAATCTTCCTTTATTCAGTAGGATTAGTTTCTGCTCTATTAACAGCATTCTATATGACGAGAATGCTATGCCTGGTGTTCATTGTGAAGCCATCGCATGATGTTCACGATTCACATCACCACCATATCGGTGAAGATAATGGCCACGATGCTCATGAAATTCATGAGTCTCCATCTGTGATGACAATTCCACTTATCATCCTCGCACTTTGCAGCTTTGGCGCAGGTTATGTTGGTATGCCACACCTCTTCGGCGGTCACCACAACTCAAGACTTTTCCAGACTTTCGTTGAAAAATTCACAGCGGTTCCGACTGGTCATCATCATTTAAGTGAAGAAACTGAAATCACAATGATGATTGTAACAACAATTCTTATCCTCTGCTCGATGGGACTTGCCTGGTACATCTACGTTAAAAATGATCACGCAAGAATGCGCGATAGTCTTAAAGCGAAGTTCCTTGGTCTTTGGATGGTGAGCAATTCTAAATTCAAAGTAGATGAACTTTACGAGACAGTTATTATCAAGCCACTTTATCAAGTTGGTCATTTCCTGGTTGATATTGTTGAAACTCATGTTGTGAACGGTGTCGTAAGATTAGTCACAAAAGGAGTTAACGGCGGTGGAGCTTTCCTTGACGAAACAAAACCAGAGAAGCTTGAAATGGGAATCCTCTATATCATTATCGGATTAACCATTTTAGTAACTGCTGTTTTTAATGCATTCATTTTTAGTTAGTTAATAGAGAAAAGAGAAATATCATGGACCAACTGTTTATAATTAAGTTTTTAATTCCTCTTCTTTGGGCAATTGGATTTGTCATGGCCCCAAAGCAAAATGAAAAAGCGATCAAGCTTTTTGCCTTAATCGGTTCTTTCGTTGTCCTTGCTTACTCAATCAAAATGTATGTAGATCTGCCAGATCCAGGACAATTGACTGAGCTTTTCAAGTTCGAAATGCCACTCTTTTTTAACCTGACTTATACATTTGCAATGGACGGTCTAAGCGGCTTGCTTCTTATTCTCAATGCATTTCTTCTTGTCATGGTTGTTATTGCTACTTGGGAAATCAAAACAGAGAAGCTTCGCCTTTATTACTTCCTTATTTTTGCTCTTACATGGGCAGTTAACGGATCTCTTCTCGCTACTTCAATCTACGGATTCTATGTTTTCTGGGAAGCGATGTTGATTCCACTTTTCATCCTTGTTGGTGTATTCGGTGGGGAAAACAGAAGATACGCTTCTTTCAAATTCTTCTTAATGACTGCTGGTGGATCAATCCTCATGCTCGCAGCAATGTGCTACATGAGTGCAATGGCCTACAAACTGAACGGTTCATACGACTTGAACTATGAAGTGATCAAATCTTTAAACTTAAGATACTCAGGCTTCTGGTCACCTCAATCACTTGTGTTCTGGGCATTCTCAATTGCTTTCTTCCTGAAAGTTCCAGTGTTCCCATTCCACTCGTGGCTTCCAGACGCTCACGTTGAAGCACCGACAGCAGGTTCCATTCTTCTTGCTGGTATTCTTCTTAAGCTTGGTATTTACGGTTTTCTAAGATTCGTTATTCCATTTTATCCACAAGCTGTTGATGCTTACAGAGACATCATTCTATATCTTGGAGCGATTGGGGTTATTTACGGCGCACTTACAGCGTGGGTACAAAAAGATATCAAGAAGCTCGTAGCCTTTTCTTCGATTTCACACATGGGTTATATCGTCATGGGTGTTTTCTCTCAGAACCCATTTGCAGTAAAAGGTGCTATTTTCCAGATGGTCGCTCACGGTATTTCAACACCGGGTCTGTTCATCGGGGTTCATTATCTTTATACAAGAACTCATACTAAGAAGATGGATATGTACGGCGGACTTGCGAAAGTTATGCCTCGCTTTGCAGTTCTTTTCTTCTTAATTACTGCCGGATCTATGGCTGTTCCAATGACATGTGGATTTGTCGGTGAGTTTATGATCACTGCTGGTGTATATGAACTGAATAAAGTTGTAGCGATCCTTGCAGCGACAGGTATCATTCTCTCTCCAATTTATCTTCTAAAGATGTATCACCTGACTGCCCTTGGTGAACTTCAACACGAAGAAAATAAATCTCTCACTGATCTTTCTGTTCTGGAAGCGACACCAATGATTGTCCTTTCAGTGTTAACAATCCTTCTTGGTCTATACCCTAAACTGGTAACAGTTATGTACGAAGGAACAATTAATTTTTTCACTCACTCAGGTTTATAAAAAATGGAAAACTTAACTTTTGTTGAAAACATTTTAATTTTCATCGCACTCAACGCAGCGGCTTTGCTTTCTCTTAATATAAAGAAAGTTGGCAAGCAAATCGCTTTTGGACTCAGCTTGATTGCGGCGGTTACTTTTTTCTGCATGCTCTATCAAAGAGATGTGTTTACTCTGAGCGAACTCTTTACGCTTGATGGAAACAAAGTTCTTTTACTTAAACTTGTTTCACTTCTCAATGTTCTGATGATTCTTATCAATGGCTGGACTTCACTTGAAAAAGTAAGAAGCACGATGCTTATCAGTTATATGTTCATGGGCGGGGTTTTCCTTCTTGGTGCCAATGAACTGATCACCTTCTACGTAGCAATGGAAACGATTGCTCTTGTTGGTTACGCACTTGTGGCAACTTCTGATCTTGAGAACTCAAGAGAAGCAGCTGTGAAATACTTGATCCAGGGTTCGGTCGTTTCGGTCATTTTCCTTTTGGGAGCTGCGTTCTATCTGGGAGCAACAGGTGGACTTTCTTTAGTGGGAGCGACTGTAGCAAACCAGGAGCTTTACGCAATTGCGCTTGGGATTTTCATTCTGACTGCTTGTTTTAAACTTGGAGCTTTCCCGTTCCATGCCTGGATTGCAGATGTTTATTCAAACGTTACGCTTGGTAACCTTGCTGTTAACTTCTTCATTTCCAAAATTATTATCGGGTTTAAGTTCATCACTTTACTGCAAGTCCTGCTTCTTGAGTGTGATCCACACTTCAAAGATATTTTAATTAGAATTGTTCAGGTCATTGCCGTAATGTCTGCTTTTTACGGAAACATTATTGGTATCGTCCAGGGACAGTTCAAAAGAATTATCGCTTATTCTTCAGTAGCTCATACTGGTTATATGCTGATGATGATTTGTATGAATCCGGATGAGTTGCTTGAAAAACAATTGATCAGTTATCTTGTTATTTACTCAATGACTGCAACTGGAGTTATCCTGATACTGAACCAATTCGCTCAGCTACACCAAAATAAGGATAGCAGCGACATCTTGAAGTCGGGTTTTTACCGCAATAAAGGTCTAGCGATCATGCTTTCGGTGTGTGTACTTTCATTGGGAGGGATCCCTCTGACGAGTGGTTTTGCCATGAAGTACATGATGTTCACAAATTTCTTCAAAGAAGGGTTTAATATCGAAACAACTTCTATTTTCATCAGCTCGGTTATCGGCTTAGCTTACTATATTCGTTTCGTAAGCGACCTGTTTACTGAGAACGAAGAGAAGATGAAGTTGCCTACAATAAAAACTCGATTCAGCGAAACGTTAGTTCATGCTATCATTTTATTGTCTATCTTTACTTTCGGAATTGCTCCGTCACTCTTTTTAGGGTTGAAGTAAGCTAGATAAGGATGAATGAGTGTAAAGTACAGGGTTCGTCTGCAGAATGACCGTGTTATCGGACCATTCACAGCAGAAGAAATTGGCGAACTCTTTTTAAAAAACCACATTAACGGCGATGAGCTCTGTCAGCAATTTCCAATTGGTGATTGGCGAGCTCTGTCGTCTTTTCCCAATCTCAGCGGTCTCGTTACTAAAATCCAAAAACAAAATCTCACTCTGACTAACGTTGAGAAGCAGATTGAAAAAGAAAAAACCATCATTCAAAAAGAAGCCACTCACTCCGGCCTGAAGACCTTCAAGGAATTTAAATTTGGCCGTGACGTTAACATCGATGTTGATTACGGTGAATTGGAAAAGAAATATCAGGACGCTAATCCTGAAGAACCTGAAAAAACACGCGTCGTCGCCAGAGCTAAAAAGAAAGAACCCGAAGTCGACAAGACTGTCGTTATTCCTTCCAAGGCTCAAAGGCCTTTAAAAGAATCCACGGAAATGCGCAACAAGCGCATAGAAGAAAGTAAAAAGAAAGAAGAAGAGGAAAAGCCGAAGGTTCCGACTCAAGAAGAGCTTATCAACGAGAAAACTGAGTTTGTGAATCTTGCGAACATTCTTCCATCGATTAATGCTCAGTTAAGTGTTTCAGAAGTAGAGCTCGATCAAAAAGCGAAGATTGAAGAAAACAATGAGCGCATTCGTCAAAAGGAACTTCAGGAACAACTTCTTAGAGAAGCCGAAGCTGAAGAGGAAACTGAAGAGGAAGAAGAAGTTCAGCCGGACATATTTGCAGATGCACCTGTAGAGAAAAAGCCAAAGAAGAAAAAAAAGAAAGGAATGTCGATTGTCGTAGCACTCGCTTTTCTCGGAATCTTTTATGTTCTCCTCACACCAGATGAAGCGCCCAAAAAAACCGGACCGCTTTTTGTTGATGTGAAATTTCCACTGACTCAAGAATATGAAGACAAAGCTGGGGCAAACACGGCCTTGCTTCAGGGACGACAGCTTTACGCCAAAGGAACTTATGTCAGTCGATCTCTGGCGGCAAATCAGTTTGTTCTCTCACTTCAGAAGCAATTCACAGGAAACGAAGCGCTTGGTGAGCTTATCCTTTCTTACTCTGAGTTGCTTGATGAGACAAAAGATTCCAAACAAGCGGCCAATACTATTTATAAATTGATTCAGCTTTCAGAAAATAAGATGCTGAGTGATCTCAATGTAGCGACTGGAACAGCATTCTTCTTTGATAAAATCGGGAAGTATCAGACTGGTGTGAACATCGTGAAGAATTATCTTCGTGCGAAGTCTCCCGTTTCGAGCAAACTGCTTGCGTACTATCTTGATCTGCTCATTAATGCCAATGATCTGGTAGAAGCACGCAAAATTTATACTAAGCTGAAAGAGACTCCAAAAAAACCATACGAAGTTTATTATTACCTCGCACGTTTTAACGAGATTGATGATCAGCCGGCCGAGGCTCACAATATTATTCAGGAAGGTTTGAAGTATTACCCAAGCAGCGTTCTTTTGATGCTGAAGGAAGCTGATTTTTTATTTAAGGCCCAGGACGTAAAAAAATATGAAGAAGTTTTAAAGAAAATTCTTCAATTAAACGCTGAAGGCGCGCCTACTTTTACCGCGAAAGCTTACTATCATATGGGCTTGCTCAGTGCCTTGAAAAATAAGAATACAGAAGCCGCTACCTATTTTAAAAAATCTCTCGAGATAAAAGAATCCGATGAACTACGCTCAATGCTTTCTGGTCTCGATGTCAGCGGAGACAAACTTCTTCAATCTCAGATTTTAGAAAGTAAAGTTATTGATTTGTTGAAAAAATCCAAAGAAGAAGCTAAGAATGGAAATTTAGAAGCTGCTTTCACTTATTCAATTGAAGCAGTAGATTCGATGCCTGAATATGTTCCGGCCATTCTTCTGCAGACGCAATTGCAGTTGAGACGCGGGCTATTTGATTCAGCCATCAATACTCTTCAAAAAGCTATTTCTACAAATCCAAACAACAATGTGTTGAAAAAGAATCTGGTGCTGGCTTTCATGAAGGCTTACAAGTTTGAAGATGCACAAAAAATTCTTGTTGAACTTTCACAGACCAAGTTTGCTTATGGCAATGAATACGCTTCTCTCATGGGAGACTTTTATAATGCCAACAATAATATTGGTCTGGCCGTCAGATGGTACAGCGAGGCTTTAAACCGGGATCCACTCAGCGACTACGACATGTTTCAGCTTGCTAAAATTTTTGTGAGACTGAAAAAATTTCCAGAAGCAAAAACGCGACTGGCGAAAGCTCTTTTGCTGGATCCAAAGAACTCAGACTATCTTTCACTCAATGCCGAAATCATTTTTGAACAGGATAATACAGATACTGCCATTGGATATTTAAGAGATGCTATTTCTGAAATCGGAGAAGATCCAAAACTTCTTTCTAAGATTGCCGTCTTTTATTATAAATCGGGACAGATCAAAGAATTCCAAAGTTATTATAAGAAAATTCAGGAAATGCCCAAAAAAGATGAAACGTTTTTTGAATTCCTTATTTATGCTTCAAAGCTTGAAGATAAAAAAGAAGATTACATCACTTACAGCAAAGAATTGCTGAGATTGAATCCGGGAAATTTAAAGGCCCGATTGGATCTCGGAGAATTCCTCTATGAGCAGAAACGCTATACGGATGCGATCGCGGAATTTGAAGAAATTAAAACCAAGCTTGCCTCTTATCCGAAAGTTCACTTTATGCTGGCTAAAATTTATTTAGCAACGAATGACCTGAAAAAAGCTAAAGAGATGGCCAATAAAGAGCTAGAGCTGAACCCAAGTCTTGATTCGGCATACTTTATAGTTGGTGAAGTTGCCCGAACAGAAAAAGATTATCGTGAAGCCGTATTGAAATATGAGAAGGCCATCAGCTTGAATCCAAAATCCATTGATGCCTTGATGGCCATGGCCTGGATTCGCCTGGCCCAAAACTACGCCAGCGAGGCTATTGAGCTCTACAATCGTGCCCTTCGCGAGGATAAAAACAACCCCGAGATTCACAAACAGATGGGTTATGCTTACAAGGCGGCCGGTCAAAGAGCGCTTGCGAGAGAGAAGTTTGAAGATTATTTGAAACTCTCACCTGTTGCTGCGGATAAAGATCAGATTGAAGCTCAAATTCGCAATCTTCAGTAGATTTTCCCTCTTGTCTTTTTTTACTAAAACACTTAAGATGACTTTCTAGAATTCGGAGGATTGGCAGAGTGGTCGATTGCGGCGGTTTTGAAAACCGTTGAACCGAAAGGTTCCGCAGGTTCGAATCCTGTGTCCTCCGCCACTTTTTTCTTAGCGATCCCCTCGAAATTCGAACTTGTTCTTGGCTTTGTGGAGACATGGGAGAGTGGTCTAATCCAGCGCCTTGCTAAGGCGTCGTACCCCGCAAGGGGTACCGTGAGTTCGAATCTCACTGTCTCCGCCATCTTTTGGCTTCCCATCTTTAATAAACTTTCACAAAAATTAATCATCATACATTAAACTTATTGGATGAATAAAAAATCATACCTCATCCTGTTGTCTGCGATTATTTTCATCATAAATTTCATCTTCATGCCCAGAGAATTTAACAAAGGCGATTCATTTGCCATAAAACTCTCTGCGATCAATCTTGTAACTAATCACCAATTTGGAATTGCTCCGGAAAAAATGGATAACTTGAAAGGAATGTTGGCCATTCCTGGCCAGTATGTTTTTCAAAATTCAAAGGATCAAAGATATTATTCGCGGTGGGGTTTTTTCGATACGATTCTTTTCGCTATACCTGAATTCTTCGTCACTCATGACGTAAATGGACCAATCGTTTTGACAAACGAGTCTGTTCTCGCTCACAACGTGTGCAATCTTTTCTTATCTGTCGCTGTTGGAATTCTTTTATTTTTAATTGCGGAAAAATTTAGCGATAACAGCATATCCAATTTCTTTTTTGTTCTTATCAGTTTGTATTCAACGTTCATGTTTAATTATTTAAGAGCGCAAAGTTATGAGATCTGGCAGATCCTTTTCTTTTTGATTTATTTTTATTCGTTATTGGAGTTCAAATCAAACTTAAAAGCACAATGGCTCGTCGTTTTTAATGCCGCCTTGTCATTTCTTATTATGGCAAAGATCTACTACGCTGTTTTGTATCTTCCAACTGCACTTTATCTTTTTAGCGACAGAAAGAATTTCAAGTTCATTGCTTATTCGGCGATCTCAGGAACATTCACTCTGGGAATTATTTTTTTGATAAACAGATCACAATTTTCTGAACCACTTCTTTTGAGCAAGGCTTCGCATGCGCCCTTTGATAATTCAATAAAACCTTTTTCACTAAGTCACATTCCAGACAGATTTATGGATTATTTAATTTCAGCACGGGCTAGCATCTTTTTCTATTGTCCTCCCCTTCTTTTTTCTCTCCTTGGTTATAAGACTTTTTTTCAGAAGCATAAACCTGAAGCGGTTTTTATCTTATTTGCTTTTGGTCTCGCGCTTATTCCACTTCTTCTTTTTTATACCTTTGGCGAATGGTGCTACGGTCCCCGTTTTCTTGTTTTCATTCTCACGATTCTCTCACTTCCGGTTGTCTATTTTCTAAGAGAAGGAAAAAAAAGTATCATCGTGCTTTTCGGGTTTATTTGTCTCGGATCAGCCTTTCTTCAATGGGAACAAAGTTCACGCCCCTTCTTTTTAAATTATCAACTGGAGAGCCTTTTCTATGAAGCAAAAGACCCTCTGATAAATTCATATTTCAAAGATATTCCCCCAGCCGTCATTGCCTCTCAGTTTAATAGTTTCGTCGAACGCAATGAAGCTTTTTTCCCCCTGGAAAAGGCCGTTGAAAAAGATCCGCAAAAAAAAGTGCAAGTGTTAAATGGTCTGGTTAATTATTGTAAAACGGAATGTCTTTGCAATTATTACTTTGATTCAATCTGCCGGATAAGATTCCGCAACACATTTTAAAAAACAATCTGTCGTTTGAAGGCACTCAGCTTGCAAAAGTTAACTATAAACTTAGCTGAGAGGAATTGATGAATTTAATTAAAAATGAGCAAAAAGAAAATCTAAAAGAATTTACTGAAGATATTGATAAGCACGAAATTTTTTTATTAGCAGCTTCGATCGCTTATACAACAGCCCTGGCCCTTGCTCCTTTTGTGTTAATAATTCTTTCCATTGCTTCTTTACTTGGCACAGACATGCAGACGGATCTTGCCAATCAAATTAAGGCTAATGTTGGTGAGAAGGCCGGCGTTGCCGTGAATGAAATTATAAAAAACGCCAAGGCCCACCCGACGATGTCTGGAATTTCAGGTATCGTAGCCTTTCTTGTTTTGCTCATTTCATCTTCTGCGATTTTTTCTCAACTTCGAGTTGCGCTCGATAAAGTAAATGACTTTAAATTGCCCAAAGGAAATTCTGGCTTCAAGGCCTTCATTAAAGACAAGGTCTTCTCAGTTGGTCTCGTTTTTGGCTTTGCCTTTCTATCGATCGTTTCACTGGTGGCTTCTACAACCCTGTCTGCCTTTGTTTCAGGTGGTGAAGGAATCCTCTGGAAGAGCATTTCTTTTGCGATCAATTTTGCGATGTTTGGGGCTCTCTTCACGATCATTTATCGATTCATACCCAGCAGTAAGCAGACCTGGAAAACCTGTCTGATTTCTGGATTTATCAGCGCCTTCTTTTATCTTATCGGTAAATCACTGATCACTTTCTACCTGGCCAAGGCCAGCTTCGAATCCAGCTACGGAGCGGCAGGCTCGCTCATTGCCTTCCTAGCCTGGGTTTATTACAGCTCTTTGACACTTTTGGTTAGTTACGAATTCTCTAAGATTATAGTTTTACATCACGGGAAGGACTCGGATCACTCTCATAGAACACAATATGCGCCTCTTTAACGGTGTTATATTGACTTACTTGGCCCTAAGCCTTATATTCCAAAGAATCGAAATAAAGCACACGCAGCCGTAGCTCAGTTGGATAGAGTACATGACTACGAATCATGTGGTCGCAGGTTCGACTCCTGCCGGTTGCGCCATTTTCATGCTCACGCATGAAACAGTTTTTTAGGCCGTCGTTTTCTTGGCCGAACTCTAATGAATCGTTTTTCTTTTTTTTTGCTTCGCTTGCGGAGTTAAAACGCTTTCGCGTTTTATCGGCCCAAGTACCGGTTGCGCCATTTTCATGCTCACGCATGAATCAATTTTTGTGGTTTGTATTTTGCAGTTTTATTACTTGAGAGATTCTCAATTCATCAGAGGGCTTCACAAAAGGAGGACTTATGGTGGTAAATGATAATTTGTTAAGTATTTCTCAGACATTTTTTTCACCAGACACAGTCCAAAAAATCAGCGATGCCATAGGGCAGACAAGTGAGAAAACAAGAACAGCACTTCAGTCTGTTATTCCAACTCTCATGAATGGAATTGTTGATATTGGCACAACACCTGAAGGTGCAGCGAAGCTGGTGGATATCATTAATACAAATAATTTTGAAAACGTCAGCAGACCAGATGAGCAGTTGATTCCAGCTGGTCATGAAGTCGTTAATAAAATTTTTGGTAATAATTTAAACACGATTGTTTCGAAGCTTGAAAGCGCAACTGGTGTTGGCGTTAATGGCATTACTAAAATGCTTGATATGGCGGCGCCTGTTTTTATGGGAGTGTTGGGTTCGAAAGTAAAATATGAAAAAACGAGTTCAATGGGAATCATGCATTTTTTGAGTGATCAGAAAATTGCGATGTCTGGCTTTACCTCTCATGTAACGACAGCGACTACAAATGCCCACGACAAAATTAAATCTTTCAAATTGCCTAAGCAGGATATTCCCTGGAGAGGAGTTTTCTTAACAGCTCTTGTTCTCCTTGGTGTTTATTTCTGGTGGTTGGCAGCCAATCAAATTCCCACTCCCATGGTGGCAACTACCTCTGATGGTAAAGTGATTGCGAATCTGATGAAATTTCCTCCAGTTCGTGATGCCGAACGATTTATGGTTGAAGGCACGGAACAAGATTTACCGAAACATTTTAAGTTTGAACGACTTCGTTTTGTGAGTGGTGAAGTTGGATTAGCACGAGGATCAGAACAGGAGCTGGATAGAATTGCCAATGCGATGAAGAAAAATCCAACCGTGCAAATTAGGATTGAGGGTTTCACAGACAACATTGGGCCAGAAGAGAGAAATCGTCGTTTGTCCGCATCCCGTGCTCAACAAGTGAAAGAACAGATTGTTGAACGAGGTATTTATCCAGGAAGAATTGAAGTTGTAGGATATGGTTCCGCAAATCCAGTGGCCAATAATTCATTGGTGCATGGAAGAGCCGCAAATAATAGAGTTGAACTAGTTGTGACGAAATTGAAATAAGGACAAAAAAAAGGGCCATCCGAAGATGGCCCCTTTTAATTTTCTTTTTTTAAGAAGATTAGTAACGGTTTCTGTTTCCGCCGCCACCGAATCCACCACGAGAACCACCACGGTTATCGTTTGGTACCATTGGCTTAGCTTCTGATACAGTCATTGCGCGACCGTCGAAGTCTTGACCATGGAATTTGCTGATTGCTTCTTCAGCTTCTTCGTCAGATGACATTTCGATAAATCCGAAACCTTTGCTTCTTCCAGTTTCACGGTCAGTGATTACTTTTGAAGAATCAACAGTTCCAACTTCTTCGAATTTTGCTCTTAGAATTGAATCGTTTGCAGAGTACGGAAGATTTCCGACATAAAGTTTTCTACCCATAAATACCTCCTTAAGGCTGGGGCCGCTAAAGAGGAGGGCTGAACATAACAACTTACCACTAATCTAAAGGCGACTAACATTTTCAAGTGCACCCTAACATTATAATTCAAAAATACAAAATTAAATCTAGCTCTTTTTGCTTTTATTTGGCTTTCTGTGATGTTCTCGCCTGTTAGGCTGCTTATTTCGGCCATCAATGAGAGTTTTTGCCTTACCTTTTGATAGCAATTTACTATTGGTAACAACCTCTGAGTGATAAGGATGATCTTCGATAAGAGTGATCTCTTTTTTTATTAGCTTCTCAATGTCTTTGAGAAATGCTTTTTCCTCAGCATCACAGAATGAAATAGCAACACCACTCGCACCAGCTCTCGCCGTTCTTCCAATACGATGAACGTAATCTTCGCTTACATTGGGAAGATCAAAGTTAATTACGTGAGAAATATCATCAATATCGATCCCGCGTGCAGCGATATCAGTTGCAATTAACACTCTCACCTTTCCAGTGCGAAAATGTTCAAGTGCATTTTGTCTCGCAGACTGAGATTTATTCCCATGAATAGCAACAGCGAGGATTCTATTTTTTTCAAGATAGTCTACGATCTTGTTGGCACCATGTTTTGTTCTTGAAAAAACAATCACACGTTTGAGATTTTTATCATCGAGAATATGCTTAAGAAGTGGTCTTTTGTTTTCTCTGTCTACAAACATAACCGATTGATCAATCAGTTCTGCGGTTGAGGCAACAGGAGTGACTTCGACTTTAACAGGGTTGTGTAAAATGGAGTTCGCAAGTTTCTCAATTTCAGGCGGCATTGTTGCTGAGAAAAAGAGATTGTGTCTTTTAGGTGGAAGCATCTTCAAAACTTTTTTGATGTCGTGAATGAATCCCATGTCGAGCATTCTGTCTGCTTCATCGAGAACGAAAACTTCAAGTTCATCCAGCTTAACAAAGCCTTGAGTAATTAAATCCAGCAAGCGACCCGGAGTTGCAACGAGAACGTCGACTCCAAAGCTCATAGCTTTAACCTGAGGAGATTGTCCGACTCCGCCATAAATAACAGCGTATCGCATTTTCAGATTTTTTCCGTAAGTACAAAAACTCTCATGAACCTGAATCGCTAGTTCGCGAGTCGGAGTAAGAATTAAAGCGCGAGTATGTTTCGGCTTGGCCTTAGTTCTGAACGTGTAGAGATTATGTAAAATCGGCAATGCAAAAGCAGCCGTTTTTCCAGTTCCTGTCTGTGCACATCCCAGGAGATCTTTGCTTTCGAGCAATGCTGGAATAGCTTGTGCCTGAATGGGAGTTGGGTTGATATATCCGGTTTCAGCAAGGGCCTGCTTGATCGGGTCCGCGAGGTTCAATTGTTCAAATGTCATAGGGTCAACCTACCTATTTAAAGTCATTCTCGCAACAAAACATTTTTAAGATCTATAAAAGGCGTTTATGTAGGTATCAGTTTCTTTTTGAATATATTCAAGATGTTCGGGCAGAGCAGATGAACATCTTCTGGCAAAGACCGAAGCAGTTTCGTCTTTTTCCTTATTAAAACCAAATCGCTTCATCTTTTTTATAAAGCGTTTATAACGAATCTCGTTCTGATTATGTTTTGTCCTGCTCGCAAGAAAGAAAAGAAACCACAACACGGGCAGCGATAGAGCAAGACAAAGAGCAAAGACTAATCCAAGTGAAAATTGTTTCGGTAAAAAATTATTCAGGAGTTGCTGCTGTCGTTCTTTGTCGAAATTTAAAATATTGTAGCTGAAGCTGGTGTTGAGTGAATCGAGCCACAAAGATGTTTGATCAACGATTTTAAATTTCAAAAGAGATTTGGGTAATTTGTAATAGTAAAGATTTAAATAGGGATCAAGTTTCTCGTTGAATGCATTGGCTCCCATCTGGATTCTTCCGGGGGCAATTGTAGCGGTAGGATCAAATCTCACCCACCCTTTGTCGCTAAAATAAACTTCCACCCATGAGTGTGCATCAAGCTCGCGGATGAGAATTGATGAGTCAAAGGGATTGTATTCACCTCCCTGATATCCAGAGACGATTCTTGCCGGCAATCCGGCCACTCTGGCAATGTAGGCAAAAGCAGCAGCAAAGTGACTGCAGTAGCCACCTTTTCCGTAGAGGATGAAATCTTCAAGAGAATTATAAACTGGAGGGTTAAGAGTATATTCGTAGTCTCTGTCTTTAAAAAATTCAATCGCAGCATTAAATTTCTCTTCATCGCTGTTTAAGGCTTTGCCATTTAAAACGAGCTCTTCGATCTGGTCGCGCTTCTCTGATTTTAAGCGCTGACCTTTTCTCATCATGATGGGTGAAGTCGTTTTCCAGTTCTCACGATAATTAGAGTTGACCTCGTAATTCACAGTGCTCTTTGTGATGTTTCTTAAGCGAAAACTTCCTTCAGAAAAAAAGTTAAACTCCAGACTGCTTTTACTTATGTTCGAAACACCATCCAATACCGGGAGAAATTCATTGTAGTCTTTTTCAAGTTGAACACGATAACCCGAGACTGGAGGCGGGACATCGACTTGATCTGAACGGAGATTGAGATAACCGGTTTTCCATTCTTCTTTGTAATAATCCCACAAGATGTTTTCTCTCCAGTAAAGAAGAGGTATGGGATAAGACTTTGCGTTTAATCCAATGACCCTGAAAACAACTTTTGAAGATAGATTGAGCGGACCAAGCTTTTTAAAATTCAGTTGAGAATCCACACCGGAAAATAAAAGTTGTGGATTAGTGGTATTTATAAATCCAGAAGTAAAACGGGGAAAAGTATAAAAGAGCATTAACGAAAATAATATCGAGGGTGTAATCAGAATCAGAAGGCGCTTGGCATTTAGAAGTGAAAGATCATAGTTTCTGATTTTTAAAATGAAATAGAAAAAAATTACGATCTTGAACATTCCGAGAAAGAAAATCAGAAATGAGGGCTTCAGTAAAAACAGGCATGATTCCAGCAGTGCCAGAATGAGAAACATGTTGAAGTGATCACTTTCTTTTTCAAGTTCCCACAGCTTTAGCGATGCCAGGATGAGAACAAAAGAAACCCCTGCTTCAGGAACCAGGTATGTTTTAAAATGATATTTAAGAAAGAACAACGAACCAAAGAGAATCACGATTTTAAAAGTTGTTCTTATTGAGGCAGGTTTTATTAATAGAGAAAGAACTGCTGCCACCCAGGTAATAAAAAGAATGGAAAGCGGAACTTCGCCCAAAAGGATCAGCGAATTGAGAGCAACCAGAATGTAAGAAAGATTTTTTACATTAAGTTTCATATTCAGCAAGTGCTCTCAGGCAATTTTTTAAGTGTTGGTTCGAGTGTCCTGGTTCAACAGAGATTTTATCAAGGGCCAGGCCGTAATGAAGCCCAGCAGAGTGAAGTTCATAAAGAGCAAAGCAAATGGAGCAAAGCTCATTTTCTTTTTGAGCAGTGGTTAAGTCTTCAGCGGAAAACCCAAGCAGAACCGGCAGCTCTTCAGTTGTGTAAAGTTGTTTTGTGAAAAGTTTCCCTGTCTGAGCAAATTTTTTCCAGTGAATTCTTCTCAGTGAATCGCCAGGATAAAAACTTTTTAAAAAGAAATCATCTTCGTTGCCTGTCTTTTCGTCCGCGACTTCAGTCGTTTTATAAGCATCAATCAGTTTTTTTTCTGGATAAACAATCACTGAAAGATTCATGTCGAAATACGTAAAGGCCCTGAAGAGATGAAAAGGAAAATAGGTTTCAATAGTTATGCGTTTTAATGTTGAAACTCCCCGGATGGATCCTTCTAAGGGAAGTTCGATTTTTCCCGTGGATTGGTTTTCTTTAAGGGAAAAAGAAAAAGCGGGGTCTGTTTGTTTCAGTTTGGGATGTTTAACTTTTATTCCTATGAAATGATGACCCAGTGATGAGTGACTTTTAAAGATTAAGGATAAATGAGTTAATTCACCGGCGTGAACTGGATTCATCTTTACAGAGGCAAGAGAAAGACTGCGCAGGTTAAAATGCGTGTAGTACATCGAGCCGATAAACAGACAAAATAAAATAAAGTTGAAAAGCAGAACATAGTTATTTGCGTAGACAAGACCGATGATAAGTAGAACGAGATTCAGGCAAAGAAGTTTTAATCCATCCAATGTTGGAACGATGTAAAGTTGTCCCTGTTTGCCAAGGCGATAAACTTTTTCATCAAAAGTAGATTGAACTTTAGTCAACATGAGTTTGTTTAATCAATGACCTTGTCAGTTCAAGATCCTCTTCGAAGGAGTGATTTTGAAATGGAGCCAGCCTGTGTGAGGCAACAAATGGAAGAACTGCCTGCACATCATCAGGTAAAGTGTAGTCTCTCCCTTCAATGAAGGCCCAGGTTTTAGCGGCCTTGACGATATCTCTTCCGGCCCTTGGGCTTAGTCCTTGAAAGTTGCTGTTGTTGCGGGAGTTCTCGAGAAGCAAGAGAACATAATCAAGAAGCTTGTCGGAGAAAGCAACTTTCTCTGTGAGTTTTCTGATCTCCACGATGCTTTCCGGGTTCAAGACAGGCTTCAAAGAATTTAGATTTGTCTGATGTGTATTTTCAGAAATAAGTTTTTTCTCAAATGTTATGTCAGGATAACCCAGTTTAATTTTCATCATGAAACGATCAAGCTGAGATTCTGGCAGATGATGAGTGCCTACTTGAGAGCGAGGGTTTTGAGTGGCGACGACAAAGAATGGCTCCTTGAGTGGAAGAGTTTTTCCATCGAGAGTGACCTGCTTTTCTTCCATCGCTTCTAAAAGTGCACTCTGAGTTTTGGGAGTTCCTCTGTTTAATTCATCAGCTAAAATGAATTGGTGAAAAATGGGTCCTTGAATAAGAGTGAACTTAGACTCTTTTTGATCGTAAATCTGAACGCCCAGTAAATCTGAAGGCATCAAATCGTTTGTGAATTGGATTCTTGAGAAACTCAAATCGAGAAGCCGCGCCATTGTTTTGGCGAAAGTTGTTTTACCAACTCCGGGAACATCTTCAATCAGCAAGTGTCCTTCTGATAAAAAACAGCAGAGAGCGAGTTTTAATTCGTGTTTTTTTCCAAGTACAGAGGTTTGCGCGTCTTCAATGAATTTATTTATTAAGTTGTTCATTCTCTTATGCTAATTGAAAAATGGAAATTTTCAATGTAGCGACTCTTCTTGTATGATTCCAGGGATGAATCATTATCTTTTAAGCTTTATGGGTTTTCTTACCGGACTTATCGACTCCATTGTTGGTGGCGGCGGGCTCATTTCTTTACCTACTCTTTCAATAGCAATTGCCCCGGGAGCACCTGCGATCGGGACAAATAAAATTGTCGGTTCGACTGGAGCGTTGATAGCGCTAATTGTATATGCGAGAAAAGGACATTTGCGCTGGAGAGAAGGCTTATCTTTTTGTCTGGTATGTGCGGTGGGTTCGTTTTGCGGGAGCTCCGCAGCTCCGTTTGTTTCGAAAGATTTCTTTCGTTATTTGATGATCATTATGTGTCCGGTGATTTTGTATATCGTCTGGAACAGAGATTTGTTTTTTACAGAGCGAGAAAATTTCGTAAAACCTCATTACAGTATCTTTTTCCTTTCAGCGTTTGCCTCTGGTTTCTATGATGGATTTTTCGGTCCAGGTGGTGGAACGTTTATGTTTCTAGGTTTGTTTCTGGGTACTGGCTATCCTCTATTGCCTTCAATAGCTATTTCGAAATTGGCCAATACATTTTCAGCAACAACGGCGCTTGTGACTTACGCTCATAATGGTTATGTCCATTGGAGAGAAGGATTTTTGATGGCGAGTGGTATGATTGTCGGATCATATTTGGGAGCAACGTATGCAACTAAGAATGTAACAAAGATTATACGTCCCATGCTCACATTGATAGTTATTCTTCTTATGGTGAAACTGATCTGGTTTTAATCGCTCCAAATGGAAAAGGCCCGGTTCGTTTAATTGACCCCGGGCCTTTGTCCTGTTTTCCTTCAAGGAGTGAAAGAAATTATTTAATTGTTTTTACGAGTCCTTCAGAAAGCTTCTTAGGCAATGGTGCATAGTGAAGGTCTGAAGCGAATTTTTGTCCGTCTTTAAGTGCCCAGCCAAGGAAAGCTTTGACTTCTTTTAAAGCTGGAGTGTCGCCTTGTGGAAGAAGAATCCAAGTGAAAGAAGAAATCGGGTAAACACCTTTTCCGTCAGCGTTGATAACTGAAACTCTTAAATCACCGCTTGCATCTTTTACTGATGCAGCTGATTTAGAAATTGAATCAACAGTTGGAGAAACGAATTCACCTTTTTTGTTTTTTACAGCTGCCATTGAAAGTTTGTTGTTGATTGCGTAAGCAAGTTCAACATAACCGATAGCTCCGTCAGTCTGAGAAATCATTGCAGTAACACCTTCGTTACCTTTAGCGCCGATTCCAGCCGGCCAGTTGATGTTTTTACCAGCACCAACTTTTGCTTTCCAGTCTGCTGAAACTTCAGCAAGAAATGTAGAGAAAACGGCAGTTGTACCAGAGCCATCAGAGCGTCTTACAACAAGAATATCTGTTGCAGGCAGTTTTGATTTTGGATTTAATTTAGCGATAGCAGCATCGTTCCACTTTGTGATTTTCCCCTGGAAAATATCAGCAACAGTCTGGCCCTCAAGTTTAATTCCGTTTTCAAGACCTTTAACGTTGTAAGCAACTGTGACTGCGCCTAGAACAGTTGGGATGTGACGAATTGGAGCTTTCGCTGATTTCATTTCAGCATCAGTCATTGGAGCATCAGTTGCACCGAAATCTACGGTTTGTGCGAGAACTTGCTTAATGCCTCCGCCACTTCCGATAGATTGGTAGTTGAATTCGACATTCGTGTGAGTCTTTTGGTATTCCGAGAACCACTTTGAATAAATTGGATAAGGGAATGTAGCGCCTGCTCCGTTAATCTTTTGAGCAGCAACAGCACTAAGAGACAAAGACAGTACGAGAAACATCAATAATTTTTTTAACACGTTTAACCTCACTGTGAATGGAAAGTCTGTCTTGATAATATGAGGAAGAATTAAAAAAGTATCGTCAGATTTTTGTTAAGAATAGGATAGTTTAAATAAAAAAGGGGGACCTAAGTCCCCCTATATTCGTGTAATTCTTAATTAAGAATTAAAGATCGAATTTGATACCAGCTGTCCAAAGAGTTGCTTTTGTCTTTGTTTCAGCACCAGAAGCAAATTTCTGAGTGTCGTTAGTCCAAGCAAGGTGATAACGGAAGTTATTATCTTTGAATGGCTTAATCATTAGACCAGCAGAGTATGCATCTCTTTTGTAATCATTGAAGTTTGTACCAACAGCGTCGAATTTATCGTGCAGGTAGTTTACGAATGGAGTTAGGTTATCCCAAGTATAAGCTACGTTTGCCCAGTAAGAAGTTGTTTTGTCTTCTTTGTTTGTCGCTGCAGTTGCACCTGAAACAGTGTTTTCTCTCTTATATTGTTTCCAGTCTGCATCGATTACAAATCCAGCTACTGCTGAACGAACACCAGCTGCCATCAATTTTTGAGTTGCAGATAATGAAGGTGTTGTTGAATCAGTTTCAGGAGCAATTCCAAACTGAGTATAACCAAGAGTTGGTTGTACTAAACCATCCATGAATGAACCGTTATAGTATGCACCTAAACCAAGTTTTTGGTTTTTTGCATTACCAGTTGTAGCAGTTGTTCCGGCTGTATCTGTATAAGTTGGAGTTTTTTGCGGGTTGAAAGCAGAAAGAGTAAATGTGTGACCTTGAAGACCAGTATAGATAGCTGAAGCACCTACATGGTAAAGATCTGCATCATTTGAAACTAGTCTATAAACAGCAGTGTTCATAGATGTGTATGCAATTGTTGCTGAAGTTGGGTTGATTGTAGTTACAGGATAATCTGTTCCTGACATGAAATATTCGCGCCCAAGAGATTCAGATTGATTGTGCTTACCAATTCTAGTTGTGAACCATTGGTTTTTGTGGTCAATATAAAAGAAGTCCACGTTTTGGAAAGAAAGATCACGGTTGTCAGATCTTACAGCGTTTTTATCACCTTGCGCAGTTGAAAGTCTGTAACGGAAACGACCAGATAAGCTTTCATTGATATTGAAAACTGAATTCAAACGAAGAACACCAGAGTAAAATTCACCACGTTTTTCTTCATAGTTTTTTGCAGTGTTGTCGTGTTTAGTTGTCGACATAACATAATCAAAACGTCCTTCAACGTTCCATTTAAAGTCAGCGGCCATTGCAGTTGATGAAAGAACTGCTAGAGCAGGTAGAAGCATTTTCATTTAAGAATCTCCCGAAAATTAATATAATGTTAAAATGATTTACCCGGCCGACAAAAAAAGCAAGTCTTTATTTGTCAGATTTTTATTAGTCTTTGGATTGATAAAAATTTGGATTTCGCTGACAATTAATTATGAAAAGCACCCTCGAACATAATTTTAGATCTGAAACTAAAACAATCAAGTTTTTGTTAAAGGCGTTTTTCTTTTTCATTCACCTCGCGATCATGACAGAAATTGTGGCAGGGCCCAAGTTCCGTCTGGGGTTGAGATTACTTTTCTTTTTATATCTCTCAACCCCGTACTATAAGACAATAAAGCATCGTTATTATACATATTGGACATTCTCGGCATTGCTGTTCGTTTATATTTTATTCAAAATAAATGAGATGTTCTTCGTTCTTCATCACGCACACATTGGGGCTCTTTACGTAGTCTCTTGTCTTCTTCTTATTTTCAAAATGTATTTTCTCTCGTCTCCTATTTATTATCCTCGCGTGAGTTGGTGGGAATACGATTTTCGCTATCGAGATGATTTAAAAGTTTCAGTCAAAGCGCATGATCAGGAATACGAAGCACGTTTAACGGACTTGAGAAGGTTCGCAGGATGCATTGCTCTTTTTGAAGAATTAAAAATGGGCGATGAAATTCTCATGAACACAAAAGTTGATGATGTCTCCGTCACACTTCGCGGCCAGGTTATGAGTAAGAGAAAAGATCTTATTGGGCGACCGCTTATTTACGGTGTACAGTTCAAATTCGACAGCAGAAGTAACAAGAAACGCTACATCCAACTCCTGCGTTTGTGGAAAAAAGAAAAAAATAATAAACGCAAACTCAAATTCGCCCAAGTGTAAAACCTGATATGAAAACTGAAAATCAACTTTCTCTTAACGACCAGCTCTGGCTTATGGATGAAGCTCTCATTGAAGCCGTTAAAGCCTATCGCGACGACGAAGTTCCTATAGGGGCAGTGATTGTTGATAAAGATGGCGCCATTATTTCTCGTTCCCATAACATCAAAGAAAAGAATTACAATCCTTGCGGCCACGCTGAAGTTCTCGCTATCACTGAAGCGGCGAAAAAGCTCAACAACTGGCGCTTAATCAACTGCTCTTTATTTGTCACTCTTGAGCCATGCCCGATGTGTTTGAGCGCCATGATTCAAGCTCGAATCGGCACCCTTTATTTTGGGGCCTATGATCCAAAAGGTGGTTCACTTAGCCTGAATTATAATTTTTATAAGGATCAAAAACTCAACCACGCCTTTCCCGTAGTCGGTGGTTTGCGGCACTTCGAATGTTCAAAACTTTTATCGCAATTTTTCCGCGAGAAAAGATCTGTTTACAATAAGGGCTAGCCTAAAAATTCTCAATGTGCTAAAAATTTGTGTCTGCGGAGAATTGGCCGAGTGGTCGAAGGCGCTCCCTTGGAAAGGGAGTATACCTCAAAAGGGTATCGTGGGTTCGAATCCCATGTTCTCCGCCATTTTTTATTCTTCAGGTTCTTTCAGCCAACCTTTCCTGTGCACCCAAATAAAAATCCCCAATGAAATAAAGCCCATTATTAAAAGAACGGCAGTATATCCATGCGGATGTTTCAATTCAGGCATGTGCTCAAAATTCATTCCGTAAATTCCGGCCAGAAAATTAAGCGGCAAAAAGAAAATTGAAAAGACAGTCAGAACGCGCATGACTTCGTTTGTTTTATAAGAAGCCTCGTTCGTTTTTTGTGAGGAAATGGAAATGTGAAGATTCAAAAGTCCTGTCACATTTTCTAAAACATCTTCAGTATAAAAAAGAAAACGTTCGGTGTTTTCTTTCAGACCCTGAAAATCTTTCCAGATAAACTCCGGATGATTCTGAAGAGCATTCAAAATATCGAGAGAAAATTTCAAACACTTTCTAAACGCCGAAGCTTTGCGTTTTATGTAATATCCCTCGCGGATAATTTGTCTGCTCTTGGCCGATTTAAAGATACGATCTTCAAAATCTTCCGATTTGTGTTCAAGTGAAGTCAGTGGTTCGTCATAGGTCATTAAAGAAGATGTGACGATACTTTTAATGAGTTCTTTCTGTGTATAACAATTTTCTTTGTTACATTCTTCTCGCAACTGAACGATGAATTCGGGATCCATTCTGTGAATGGTTAAAACCAGATCTTCGTGCATGATAATAGTGACTTTTGTCGTTAATTCCTGAATGTTCACCGCATGAGGTTTTTTCTGAGGATCAATGACTCTCAAATAAATAACACTCGTTGTGTTGAAGGACTCAAATTTGGGAAGATGATCCGGATTGAGGGCATTCACAAGAATACGCTCAGGCACACTCAACATCGTAGCGAGACTAATCAGGTCTTCTTTGGATGGGTGAACAATGTCCACCCATTTTACGTTGTTTAATTGAACTTCGTATTTTTGAAGTAAAGTGGCCATTATTTCTTTTTATCAGCTTTAGCTTCAATGGACTTCGCAGTCATAAAATACTCAACCGTTACTTTTGAACCTACTTTAAGTTCACCAGTAATTTTAGCGGCAGCATCTTTTGCGATTTCCCACTTCTCTTTGCCTTTTTGAACAACGATTGTTGTGTCAGTCATTTCCAGAACCGGGCCGGTGACCTGATACGTTTTTGGAGCAGCTGCAAACGAGTGAAGAGATACTGTTAAAAGCGTCATGGCGATAAGTGATTTCATCATTGTGTCTCCTTGGATTTCCTTCCTAAATAATGACGTGAAACTCACAAATGATTTAATCAAGATTCATCTGATGCGTAAAGGGTTTGAGTCGGTGTTTCGCCCCGGGTTTATGTTGACACAAAGGCTCCATAAAACTAGTATCTCACCCGGTAGTCAGGGAGTAGCAAAGGCAGCTGCGGCCAACCCCGCCAGGTCCGGAAGGAAGCAACGGTAACTGTCACTGCTTTGTGCTGTTTTCCTGGCTACTTCTTTAGGCTTCTCCCCCTCGCAATTCAATTTACTAAATCCACCAAATTCATTACTCTTTTCCAATAGGAAAAATTCCAAGGATTCTAATGTCGTACCAAGTATTAGCTAGGAAGTGGCGCCCTAAAAAATTTCAGGACCTCGTGGGCCAGTCTCATGTCACCCGCGCACTTCAAAACGCTATCATCAATAAGAAAATCGGCCACGCGTATATGCTGGTCGGAACCCGCGGAGTCGGGAAAACGACGGTTGCGCGATTATTCGCCAAAGCGATTCGTTGTGAAAATTTAACTCCTGATGGAAATGCGTGTGGCGAATGCAAAGCCTGTCTTGATTTCGATACAGAAACATCGATGAACGTAATTGAAATCGATGGGGCTTCAAATAATTCGGTCGACAATATCCGCGATCTGATCAGCAACGTTCATTATCTTCCGACTTCCGGAAAGTACAAAGTTTATATCATCGATGAAGTTCACATGCTTTCAACGAATGCCTTCAATGCTTTGTTGAAGACGCTTGAAGAACCACCAGCTCATGTCGTTTTTATTTTTGCGACAACGGAAGTTCAAAAACTTCTGGGCACCGTTCTCTCTCGCTGTCAGCGCTTTGATCTTCGCCACATCAGTGTTCAGGATTTGGTCTCTCACTTGAAACATATCGCTCAGGTTGAGGGAATTAAATTTGAACGAGATGAACTCATTGAACAAATTGCAGTTCTCGGCAGAGGTTCAGCGAGAGATTCGCTTTCTCTTCTGGATCAGGTTCTCACTACAGCACATGACAATGTGATTACCGAAGAGCAACTGACTTCTTCATTGGGAGTTGCAGGACCTTCTAGCTTGAAAAATATTCTCTCTGCTCTTTATGCAGGAGATGTTCAAGGACTTTCTAAAATTTACAACAAGCTGCTTGAAGAAAACGTGCCGGTTAAAAATATTGCCAGCGGTTTATTAGACGAGCTTTTCACTGAATTAAAAAACACCGCCAATAAAACCTTAAGCCCAGCTGAAATGATCTGGATTTACGAAACGATGGCGAAAGAAACCAATTGGATCTTCACGTCTATTTCACCAGAAAAAGCCTTTGAAGTTTTGCTTTTCAAAGTGACACTGAGAAGAACTTTTTTCACCAATAAAATAGAACGCACGGAAGTTGTGACTACGCGGACTGAACAGGTTCCTGCCGGAGTTTCAGCACCAGCAATGACAACTGCACCTTCTACAGCTGAACCTGTGTCTGAAGAGCCAAGAAGTGTGGCCAGCATACTTCAGCAAGAATTAGCGAAGGCAGAAGTAGAAGCGCAAACCTCAGCGAAGCCAGTGGAAACAACTCAAGCCAAAGTTGAAGCTGAAAAACCGGTCGCTGTCGAAAGATCCCCTTCAGATTTAACATGGGAAGGTTTTTTAAATTATCTAAACTCAAAATCTCCGGCCTCGGCCTCAAATCTTGAGCAAGGAAATATTATTTCACCTCTTCGCCTGGAAAATGACGAACTAAATGTAGAGCTCGGATTTGGTTTCTCGGGACAAGTTTTTCACGATTATCTGAGCGACGCTGAAGTTCATCAGAAAGTCGTCGCGCATCTTGCTGATTACTTCAAAGTCGATAAAACAAAAGTTCATCTTCACCTTGTTCAGGTTCAGTCAGATGAGAATTTTGTTTCCACGGCGGCCATTAAAGAACAAATGGCAGAAGTTTCGTTGCAGGAAAAAATTGAGAACTTTAAAAACAATCCGCTTTTAAAAGAAGCAGAAAAAATATTCAACGCAAAAGTCGATAAAGTGATTATCGATCCCAAAAGTAAATAAGTTAAAGGAGAACATATGAAAGGTTTAAACGGATTAATGAAACAAGCTCAACAAATGCAACAGAAGATGGCAACACTTCAAAAAGAGCTTGAATCAAGAGAAATCGAAACATCGTCTGGTGGTGGAATGATTAAAATCAAAATCACAGGCAAACAACAAATCGTAGCGATTTCAATCAACAAAGAATGTGTTGATCCTAACGACGTTGCTTCTCTTGAAGAACTAGTGAAAACAGCAGTAAATCAGGCCGTAAAAGAATCACAAGACATGGTTTCAAGTGCAATGTCGAAGATTACAGGCGGAATTAATATTCCAGGATTATTCTAGTAATGGAATTGCCTGAAAAACTTTTAAAAACCGTTAAGCAATTTTCAAGGCTTCCAGGAGTCGGTGAAAAAACAGCTTTGCGCCAGTCGCTTATCATGACGAAGTGGAGCAAGGAAGATCTGATTGCTTTTTCGGACGCTATCAAAAGTCTCGCAGAACTTAACCATTGTAAAAAATGCGGTATGTTCTGCGACGATGAACTGTGCAAAATTTGCATGGACTCAAACAGAACTCATTCCAAAACAATCTGCGTGGTCGAATCTGTAACGGATTGTCTGGCCATTGAAAGAAGCGGAAACTTTCGCGGTAAATTTCATATTCTCTTTGGCGTTCTCAATCCCCTTCTGGGCATAGGCCCGGATGAGTTAAAACTAGACCACCTGATTCAAAGAGTGGCCGAAGAAGAGATTGATGAACTTATTCTCGCCGTAAATCCTTCAGTCGAAGGTGATGCAACTTGTGCCTACATCAAGCAAATGCTTCCTGAAAATGTCAGAGTCGACAGAATTGGATTCGGTATCCCGATGGGGGGAAGTCTGGAATTTGTCGATTCGCTGACAATTACCAAAGCGCTGGAGAACCGTAGACATCTATGAATGTAAACAGCAATATCCCCAAGTATGTAGAAACGTTTTTTCAATCCTGCGAGATTGATGAAAAGATAAATCGTTATTCGTTTTTTCTTATTCGTCAAGACGGAGTGGTTTTATATCACAACAACAATCTCGCGAACTCTCTTTCGAAATCTTCAATCGGAGCGTTGCTCGGAGGCGTATGGCAAGCAGCACGCGCACTCGCTAGCTTTATTCCAAAAGAAGAAGCTAAAGAGGGATATCGCCTGAGTTTTGATACGGCTTCGCAAGGTGTGTATATCGTGCCGATAAATGTTGGCGACGAAGAATTATATCTTGGTCTCATTTATCACGATGAAGTGAATCCCGGTTTTATCAAAAATAAGATTCGCGAAATGGCTTCAAGCTTCAGCGAATTTCTTGAAGCAGAATTAAAAGAATCATTAAAAAGAAAACAGTCTCAAACAAAAACTCCGGCAAATAAAAGTGAGTTCTTGTTTGGTGATATTACAGATTCTGAGATGGATCGCCTTTTTGCCTTTGCAAAGAGCTAGATCTAAAAGGTTATACAATGTCGTTTGTAAATTATGTTACGAAAGAAGTGAATTGCAAGATCGTCTACTACGGCCCGGGGCTAGGTGGTAAGACAACTAATATTCAATACGTTTATCAAAAAACCAGCGGCGATGCTAAAGGTAATATCATTTCACTTAACACTGAAAATGAACGTACGCTTTTCTTTGATTTTCTTCCTTTGGATCTTGGTGAAATCCGCGGTTTCAAAACACGCTTTCACCTCTACACTGTTCCTGGTCAAGTTTTTTACGAAGCTTCAAGAAAACTTATTCTTCGCGGAGTGGACGGTATTGTCTTCGTTGCAGATTCTCAAGTTGAGAGAATGGAATCGAATATTGAATCACTCAAGTCACTTGAAAAAAACCTAACTGAACAAGGTTATGATATTGAAAAAGTTCCTCTGGTTCTTCAGTGGAACAAGCGCGATCTACCCAATACAACCTCAGTGAAAGATCTTCACGAAGCTTTAAATAAATGGAAAGTTCCGGAATTTGAAGCTGTCGCCATTAAAGGCCAGGGTGTCTTTGATACTTTGAAAATGATTTCAAAATTAGTACTGATGAATCTTAAAGGCGGACTTGAATAATTAGTTCAGTTTAAGAGGAAGAACGTTTTTATAGTGAAGGAATATTAAATGAGCTTTTAACAAAGCTTCCTGATCGTAAAAACTTGAACGGCTCCCGACCAGATGATGTCCTTCGAGAACGCCCAGGTTGTGTCCGTTAAAATAGTCAGGGAAAAGTGCGTTTTCAACATCAACAATTCCATCATTGGATTTGCGACTTCTGAAAAAGGCTTTTGCAAGCATCATCCAGACATGGCTTTGATGCCATTTAGATTCAAAGGCAATCGCAGTATAGAACGGCTTTTTAGGAAGCGCTTTGTGGTGTCGCTTGAACCAGCTTTCGCGATAAGAGCGGGAAAGCGATTTTTGCAGTTCTTTAGCAAGAATATCGATTTTTTTTCCGAGAACTTTTTTGGAAACCTCTTCAGGAACTCTGCTCAGAGTATTGACCAGTCTTAAGATCTTATTGTTCACGTGATCACTTCCCATGATCGGTGTGGCAACAAAAGAAATACCGACGATATTTTCTGAAAGTGTTTCGCTTTCATCTTTCAAATAATGAAGAGTATCAACTCCCCCTTTTGAAAAACAAAGAAACCAAAGCTTCTCATTGGGATTTTCCTCAATGAATTTATTTATCTGCTTCTTAAGCAAAAGAGCATTTTCTCTTGAACCCTTCTTGCCATCGACAACAGGAGCGATGTGTTTGATGTTGTATTCATCTAAAAGATTTTCCGCACCTCTTTGAAAGGCCGGAGTGGAAAAAATTTCATTAAGGACGCCGGAAACCAGAACGATTGTTACATCAGTCGGTGGCACAACCAGCGCTGATTTGTATTCCTGGTTTAAATGGCAATGAGTAATTTCAGCATAAATAGTTCTGAATATTTCAGCATCGCTGGCATTAACGCTTTTTTTATTAATAACACTCGCAAGGATGTCCTGCGCTCGGGGGCTGTATAGGTTCTGGCTTTCAATCTGGCGGATGTCGAAAAAAGATTTAAGAACAACAAAGGCAGAACGGCTTACCCAGATCCCGGAATTCGTTAGAGAAACCAGAGACCGGATAAAATCCAGTTTGGTTCGCGAAGATTTGATTTTCTGTATATTGAAAACAAACTCTTCCAACGAAGTCGTGCTCGCATAAGACAGATTCTCGGTACTCTTTTTGAGGCGAGATCTATATTGCGAAAAGGAATCTGAAAGTGCATGTATTGCGTTCATTCAATCTAAACGTTACCTAAAGAACACCCCAAAATGCAACATGTAATGCTCCGATATAGACGCAGGTGCTTTGTTTAGTGATTTTTCGTGTCATTCGTCGTAAGATCACCTGAGTTAAAATCAACTGTGAGGTTTGGAATGAGTACAATTAAAATTGGCGTAATTGGCGGTAGTGGCGTTTATAAAATCGAGGGGATTGAAGTTGTTCGTGAGCATACTGTTCTGACACCCTTTGGTAAGCCGAGCTCGGAAATTATTGAAGCTAAGCTTAACGGTATTTCTTTCTTTTTCTTACCTCGCCATGGAAAACACCATTCATTTACTCCAAGTGATGTTAACTACCGCGCCAATATTTTTGCGCTTAAAGAACTTGGTGTTGAATATCTTATTTCAGTTTCAGCTGTAGGTTCATTAAAAGAAGAATATCCACCGACAACTTTCGTTCTTGTTGATCAATTCATCGACTGGACGAAAGGAAAAAGAGAAAGAACTTTCTTTAACAATGGCTTTGTTGGCCACGTTTCAGTCGCAGAACCAGTTGAAAAAGAACTTCAACAAATGATGATTGATGTTTGTAAAGAAGAGGGAATCAAACACGGAGTGGGCGGATCTTATATCTGTATTGAAGGACCTCAATTCTCTTCAAAAGCTGAATCAAATATCTATAGAAGTTTCGGCGCAAGCGTTATCGGAATGACAAACGTTCCGGAAGCTTACCTGGCAAAAGAAGCAGGCATGGCCTTCGCTACAATTGCAATGGTAACAGATTATGACTGCTGGAAAGAAGAGCACTGTACGCTTGAAGAAATTATGAAAGTCATGGCGATTAACAATCAACAGGCCCATACAGTTCTTAAAAAATTAATTCCTAAGCTTCATGCAAATCCATTTAAATTTAAAAAAGAAAATACTTTTGCAGTTCTTTCCAAACCGGAAGTTATGTCAGCTGATCAAAAGCGCATGCTTGAAGTGTTGATGAAGTAATGACTTACACTCAACACTATTCCGTCCTGAAAAAGGAATGCATCGACTTTTTAACTGAAAACGCATCCCCAGGTGAGATTTCTTATTTTGCTGATCTCACCTTTGGCGGTGGTGGGCATTCTTTCGAATTGCTCTATACCAATTCTCTTTTTCATGTTCGATCAACAGACCAGGACCCGGATGCTCTGAAAAACGGTGCAGCCCGGATTGAAAAAGAAGGTATGAAGGACAGGATCAAATTATTCAACACGAACTTTATGCATTTTCCTTTGATCGCAAAGGAGCAATGCCCGGAAGTTTTTGAAAAAGGCGGATTCCAGGGAATTCTTCTCGACCTTGGAGTTTCTTCGCATCACTTTGATGAAGCTGGCCGGGGATTTTCATTCAGATTTGATGGCCCGCTCGACATGAGAATGAACTACGAATCGGATGAATTTTTAACTGCCGAAGAAATCATCAATACCTATCGCGAAGAAAAGCTCATTAAAATTTTTACTGAATACGGTGAAGAAAAATACGCTCGTAAAATTGCAGCAAAGATTTGCGAAGAAAGAAAAACTAAGCCTATTAAAACGACGAAGGATCTCGAAAACATCATCTTTCATTGTTATCCCAAAGAGCAGCGGTATGGAAAAACCAATCCTTCTACTCGGGTTTTTCAAGCGCTAAGACTTGAGGTAAATCGCGAGCTTGAAGTTTTAGCCGAGACAATTAATCAACTAATACCTTTGCTGAAAATGGGTGGCCGTCTGGCCATTATCAGTTTCCATTCTCTCGAAGATCGCATTGTAAAAAATCTTTTTAAAGAGGCCAGCGAAAGCACCTCTCTTCCGGTACAGGTCCTCACCAAGAAACCCGTCGTCCCTTCTGATGAAGAAATTTTAAACAATTCTCGCTCAAGAAGTGCTAAACTTAGAGTGTTAGAACGCGTAGAATTTAAAAAAGACAAAAATAAGTACAGGAAAGAATTCCTGGAAGAAGACGAGTAAGTAAAAAATTTTTGTAAATAATCAAGGAGTGATTATGGCAAAGGCTGTAAAGTCGGATAAAGGTGCTAAGTTTAATCTTGGAAAAAAGCTCAAAGAAATAGTTTTCAGCTCACAAGGCTTTCCACTTTTCTTGTCTTTCACCACTCTCGCCATTCTTTTCGTTTTATTCAGAATGAAAAACGTTGAGATGGATTACAAGATCACAAAATCCAACAAAGACATTGAAAAAGTTCTACTTGATAACAAAGAACTTAAAGCAAAGAATGCGCGCCTTCTTTCAAGCGAACGCTTGAGAAGATTGGCAGCGGTTCACCATCTTGATCAACCAAAGCAGGATCAGATCATCGTCATTCCTTAGAAATTTGAGAGCAACTTATGAATAGAGTGGAAAAAAATAGAATTATCTTTGTCTTCACCTGCTTCTGTCTTTTCTTCTTATTTGTTTTGGGAAAAGCCTTTAAGGTTCAATTGATCGATGCGGGCGACCTCATCGTCAGAGCGAACTCGCAGTTTTTAAGACAAGCGACCGTTTATCCTAAACGCGGAAATATTTACGATCGCGAAGGCAATCCACTCGCACTTAACGTTCAAACATACAGTATTTTCACAATTCCCAAAGCTACAAACGGTGACAAAACTGTTTATAAAAAACTTTCTAAAATCATTCCGGAAATTTCTTACAAAGAAACGATTTCAGCTGTGAATAAAAGAAAGAAATTTACCTGGATTGGTAGAAAGCTAAGACTTTCAAAAGATCAGGTTGAACAGGTTAAAGAACTTAAAGGAATTTTCATAGAAGGTGTTCCGGAAAGAGTTTACCCAAATCACGAACTCCTTTCACAGACTCTCGGCTTTGTAGGACTCGACAATTCAGGTCTGGCGGGGCTCGAGCATTTATATGACAAAGAATTAAAAGGGAATCCTATAACTTTAAAATATACGATCGATAACAAAGGTCGTCCGATTAAGTTTGAAAGTCATCCCGATGTTACTGCACAAGCTAAAGATATTTATCTGACAATTGATAAAGACATACAGGGAATGGCAGAGAAATATTTAAAAGAAGCAGTTGTTAAGCACAGTGCAGATAAAGGTGGAGTCGGCGTTATTGATGCGGCCACTGGAGAAATTCTGGCGATTGCCAACTACCCTGCTTTTGATCCCAATGATGTAAAAGGTTCATCACCTGAACATCGCAAACTTGCTTTTGCAACAGACCCCTTTGAGCCGGGCTCAGCATTTAAGCTTTTTACGGTTGCTTCCGCATTTGAACATAAAGTCGCAAAGCTGGATTCAAATTATTACTGCGAACAGGGAAAGATGATTGTCGATGGACATGTGATTTCAGAAGCAGAATCACATGAAAGATATGAGTGGCTTTCTGTTGCGGATATTGTGAAGTTTTCTTCCAACGTCGGTACAACAAAAATTGCTTTCGATTTAACTTTTCCTAAATTCAGAGAAACGCTTAAGAAATTGAACTTCGGGGAGAAAACGGGAATTGAAATTCCTGGAGAATCACGAGGCATTTTTACCGAGGCAGAAAACGTCACGCCTCTTAGTCTTTCAAACATGAGCTTTGGCCAGGGAATTGCAGTTACAGGCGTTCAAATGCTCGCCGCCTATGGGGCAATTGCCAATGGCGGAGAATATATTCGTCCTACAATAATTAAAAAAGATCAGTCACAAGTCGCAGAACTTGAGCCTGAAAATGATCATCAATTGAAAAAACGTTCGAGAGTTTTCTCTCCTAAAACAAGTGAAGACTTAACGAAAGCACTTGTTGGAGTAGTTGAAAGCGGGACAGGAGTACCGGTACAGATTCCCCATTTTAAAATTGCGGGGAAAACTGCCACGGCTCAAAGGGTAGACCGAAACGGCGGATACCACGGTTATATTTCCGGCTTCATCGGATTTCCGGTCAACGTAGATAAACGTTTTGTCATTTACGTGTATATCGACAATCCAAAGCAAGGCGGATATTACGGAGCTGGAGTAGCGGGACCTGTCTTTAAAAATCTCGCACAGTACATGCTGTATAAAAATAAAGACATCAGCAAACTTGCTGATTCTGAAGATAAAGATTTAAAAGATATCGATCTTAAAAAAGTGAAAAACAATATTGATATCGTTCAGGAGAAAACGGCCGCGACAAGAACATATGATCCAAACCAGGTTCCTAATCTCATTGGCCTTGATAAAATATCGACAACCAATGTGGGAACTAAAATGAATCTGCAGTTGATTCACAAAGGGATGGGAGTTGTTTCTTCGCAGTCACCGGCACCGGGAACACCATTAACACCAGAAACAGTCATTAAACTTGAATACTCACCACCTGCTTATGAATAAAGAAACACTTCTCTCAAAAATTGCCGGATACATAGTTAACAAAAATTCAATTAATGGAATGAGTGATTCAATAACAAATATCACGACAAATCTCCAGCATGCTCAAGAGACGGATGTTGTTTTTTATAAAGTAAATCCGGCGGATGCGAAATCAGTTGAAAACTTTAATAAACGAATGGCCGGCAAAAAACCTGGTATTCTTATCTTTAATGCCGAAGCAGGTGTGAAAACTGATAACGGTGTTTTTATAAAAGCTGAAGATTTCCTTCCTGTTCAAAAAATTCTCCTGGATGAATTGTTTCCAGAAAAAAAGAAAATGAAAATTATCGGCGTTACAGGGACAAACGGGAAAACTACAACTGTTAATCTTGCCATGCAGATTTCATCAATGATCGGTCATCCGGCAATTTCCATTGGAACAATCGGAGTCCAGGATGTTAACGGCGCTTTAATTGAGGATATCGAATCGACGACACCTTCGTATGTCGAACTCAGAAAATTGATTCATCGTTTTCAGGATAAATATGAAGCCGTATTCATGGAAGTGAGTTCGCACGCTCTTGTTCAGGACAGGCTCTATGATGTTCGCCTTGATGCTGCAGCCTGGACCAGTTTTTCTCAGGATCATCTCGATTACCATCGCACGATGGAAGAATATTTTAATGCAAAACTTCTCATTGAAAGAAAATACTTAAAGCCATCGGCTTCACTGCTTCTTCCTGCACAGGAAAAAGAACTGCAATCAATGATGTCTGATCTTGCTCCAACGGCTCGAGTTAAAATTGCCAGTACTCTTGATGAGAGAGGTTACGGCCTTTCTCTTGAAGAAAGACCGCTTTTCTATCGATCAAGTTATAACCAAAGCAATGCTGAGATCGCGCTGCAGTTGAACGCAGATATCTACGGTGAAGCAGCGGTAAAAAATATAAAACTCAAGGATATCAAAACTCCTTTGGGGCGGTTTTCTGTTATCGAACTTTCAGAAGATAATATGGCCATTGTTGATTATGCCCATACACCGGATGCATTGGTGAATATCGGACAAGCCATAAAAAGCGCTTTCCCTCAGCATTCTCTGACTGTTGTTTTCGGCTGTGGTGGTAATAGAGATAAAACAAAGCGCCCTTTAATGGGAAAAGCGGTTTCAGACTTTGCAGATAAAATCATAGTGACTTCAGACAATCCTCGCGACGAAGCTCCGGAAGATATCATCATTGATATTTTAGCGGGAATTAAAACCGGTTATGAAGCAGTCGTGGATAGAAAAAAAGCCATTCACGCAGCTTTGGAAAGTCTCGGTAAAAAAGAAATTATTCTCATCGCTGGTAAAGGGCATGAAGAATATCAGGAAATAAAAGGGGTCAAGCACCCGTTCAGCGATTTTAATATCGTTAAGGAATTCAAGGCTGGTCAGTAATGCAAGGATTACATTTTTTTTCTAAAGTTCCTTCAATCAAATCAATGATTGGCCCTCATAATGTCGATCTCATCATCAACACTGACTCCAGGACATTTAAAGCCGGCGAAACATTTGTAGCTCTTCATGGAGAGAATTTCGACGGATTTAATTATGCTGAACAGGTTTTGAAACTTGGAGCCAAGGCAATTGCTTACACAACCAAGCCTGGCCGCGAAGTTGAAGTTAAAAAGCTGGCAGAAACCTACCCACATGTTTTATTCATAGAGACTACTGAATCACTCACTTTCATTCAGCAGCTCGCTTCCGCTTATATTCAGGATTGGAAGCAAAAAAAACCAACACGAAAAATTCTGGGAATTACCGGATCAAACGGGAAAACCACTCATAAGGAAATGATTTCTTATCTACTGACAACTTTATTTCCTGGAAAAGTGTTGGCGACTAAGGGGAATCTGAACAATCATATCGGTGTTCCTCTGACTATTTTCAAAATTACTGAAGAGCACGATATTGCCATTATTGAAATGGGGATGAACCATCCTGGAGAAATCGGAGAGCTTTGTGCCATTGCTCATCCTGAACACGGAATGATAACAAACATCGGCTCGGCCCATATTGAATTCATGCATTCAATTGACAATATTTTTAAAGAAAAAGCTTCGCTCTACCGCTCAGTCATGACTAATGCTCATGGTGAAGGAATGTTTGTCGTAAATGCAGATGATGCATTTCTTGCGAAACTTGAACCTTCTAAAGGTCTCACTACCTACGGCGAGAAAAAAGGTGACATCAAGATTTCTATTGATGGTCATAAAATAACTTTCAACTTTGGCGGCAAGGAAGCCTTGATAACTAACAATAATATTCTTGAGCATCACAACCTCAAAAATCTAGCCGGAACTTCGATACTTGCCATGAAGCTTTTCCCTGATCGTTTTGAAGACATTGTGAAAGCTGCAAGTGATTATGAACAGCCTAATATGAATAGATCTCAATGGATCGAGAATTTGTTTCTTGATGCCTATAATGCCAATCCAAGTTCGATGAGAACTTCCCTTGATTCCTTTGTGAATGTGATGAAGAAAAAAAATGTTCACCTCGATGACTGCTATTTCGTCCTGGGGGATATGAACGAACTGGGAGTCTTTGCAGAAGAGCTGCACAGAGAAATCGCCCAGCATCTACAGACTTTGGGGGTCAAGAACGTAAGTTTCATCGGTCGTTATAAGGACTTTTATCTGTCGGGTTTCAACAACCCAAAAAGTGCTCACCTGAAAAAGGAAGAATTCCACGATGAGTGGAAGCAGATCCGCAAGAACTATAAATATGTCTTCGTGAAGGCTTCGCGCTCTTTACAATTAGAGACCCTGTTAAGTATAGTTTAAAGTTGGTTTAAATTTTTAATCTCACATAGGAAAGACAGGATGCTTTACCATTTACTCTATCCGCTCAGCCACATTGTCCGTACGTTCAACTTGTTCAAGTACATCACCTTCAGATCTTTTCTGGCGTTTTTACTTGCGACAATCATCTCCATTTTCTGGGGCAAGGCCTTCATTGCTTACATGAAACGTATGCAATTCGGACAAATTATCAGAGATGACGGGCCAGAATCGCACTTTAAGAAAAAAGGGACACCTACAATGGGTGGCGTTTTTATGTTGGGAAGTATCTTTGCGACCATTCTCATTTGCGGAAATTTTATTTCTATTCCGTTGCAAGTCACAATGGGAGTTACTTTTTCTTATTTCCTGCTTGGCTTCCGCGATGATTATTTAAAAGTTCTCAAAAAAGACACAAAAGGTGTTTCGGCCAAAGGAAAACTGCTGTGGCAATTCCTCACAGCGTTCGTGGCCATGTTTGTCGTTGTGCATTTCAAAGTCATCAACACAGAACTTTATCTTCCGTTCATCAAGAGCCCGGTCATTGATTTGGGTTACGGCTATATCCTTTTCGGTGCTTTCGTCATTGTTGGATTTAGTAACGCGGTTAATCTCACAGACGGTCTCGACGGTCTTGCCATCGGCCCGATTATGATTAGCGCAGTGACTCTAGGATTTCTTACTTACGTCACAGGTCACAAAGAATTTTCTCAATATCTTTACATCCCCTACATTGAAGGAATCGGTGAGATCACCGTGTTAACTTCGGCTATTATTGGTGCAGGAATCGGCTTTTTGTGGTATAACTCGTACCCGGCACAGATTTTCATGGGTGATGTTGGTTCGCTTTCACTAGGCGGAACTTTGGGAACAATTGCTGTCCTTGCGAAATCAGAATTCCTTTTTGTCGTTATCGGAGGAATTTTTGTTATTGAAGCATTGTCAGTTGTGATTCAAGTCGCTTCTTTTAAAACACGCGGAGTGCGCGTTTTTAAAATGGCTCCGATACATCACCACTTCGAAAAACTTGGCTGGCCTGAAACGAAAGTTACAGTTCGCTTCTGGATCATCAGCGTATGTCTGGCGATTCTCGCTCTCTCAACGCTCAAAACGAGGTAGTCTAAATGGAAATGGAAAGATTCAAAGGTAAAAAAGTTCTAATCGTTGGTATCGGGAAAACTGGTTTTTCTCTCATCAACTTTTTTAATAAGCTTGAATGCGAAATTCGCGTAACAGATATCAAGCCAATCTTCGACCTTAACAAATCAGTTAAGAAACTAAAAAAGATTGAACCAACACCAGAGATGACTTTCGGCGAACATAAAGACGAAGACTTTCTTGAAGCGGACGTTGTCGTCTATTCGGCAGCAATCAATCCAAATCTTCCTCAGCTTGAGCTGGCCCGTAAAAACGGAAAAGAAGTTTATTCAGACTTCGCCCTTGCTTACAAACTTTGTAAAAAACCAGTGATCGCAGTTTGTGGTTCGTATGGCCGCACTACAATTGCAGCGATGATCGGCTTTACTCTTAAAGTTGACGGTAAAAATGTTTTCGTTGGCGGTACTTCTGAAAACCCGTTCATTGAATACTGTCTTCTTCCAAACATGAACGAAATTGATTATGTGGTTGTTGAAGTGTCTGCACTTCAAATGAAATCTCTACAGGATTTCCACCCAAAAATCGTTATCATTCCAAATATCGGTGAGAACTTTTCTAAAGCTCACTTTTCTTCTGTCAGCGAATACATGGAAACTAAACTTTCCATCGTTAAAAAACTTTCGCCTGAAGATGTGCTTATCGCAAACTACGATTCACTTGCGAACAATGCTTCAATCAGAAACGCGAACTGCCAGGTTTACTGGTACTCTCGCCGTTCATATGTAACTCTTGGAGTGATGAACGAAATTCAAGGTACTCACTTCCACGACAGAAGAATTCACTCGAACATCAACTATCACTCTGAATTCAAAGTTATGAAAATGAGAATCGTGGGACAAAACAACCGCGAGAACCTCATGGCCGCAGTGACTGCCTGTAAAGCTCTTGATGTTGGTGATGAAGCGATTCAAACTTGTATCGAAAAATTCCCAGGTATTCCAAACAGAATGGAATTCGTTATGGAGAAGAACGGCGTTTCTTTCTACAACGATTCTAAAGCTGAAACGATGCCTGAAATGCTTGCTTCGCTTAAGTCTTTCAAAGAACCGGTTATTCTTATTGCCGGTGGTAAAGACAATGAAGACCTGAATTTTGAACCATTCGCTAAAGAAATGATCAACAACGCCCGCGTTCTTGTTCTGGTTGGCGAGTGTAAAGAAAGATTGAACCGCGCTCTTGGCGATCACAATCAGACTTATATCGTTGGATCATTTGAAGAATCTGTTCTTTTCGCTTACCAAAAATCGAGAACTGGTGACGTCATTCTTCTTTCTCCAGGGAACCCTGCTTCGGACTTCTTCCGCGACTACGAAGAGAGAGGAAATTATTTTAAGAAACTTGTTTACCAACTTTAATATTAAAAAGGCTCCCGTGTGGAGCCTTTTTCTTTTGGTGCTGGTCTCTTGTGGATCAACGCCGCCTGAAACAATGACGGCAATTCATTCAAAAGGAATCGCCGGTCGTTATTCGCACTTCAAAAATACTTTCGGCAACAAAAGTGAAAAACCTGTTGAAGACGGGTTTTTGTACATTGGATGCGATGGAAACATTAAATACAAAATAGATGAAAGCTGGGGACTCTTTTTCAAAGAAGATTCGGATGATGGTTCAATCAAGTCGTTTAACGGTGACGAAGTAAAATATAAAAACTGGATGGGGTTCACTCACTCAGCTGTTTTACATCAACCCAAAACAGAACAGAATGGCTGTCGCTCGATTCAGTTTAAAGGCACGACCTTCTCAACTTTTTATCCTTTCGATTGCTCGCGGCCGCGAAAGACTTTCGGTGAGCATCTTATCGAAGCCTATGATCATTTAAAAAAGAATGACTACGTTTATTGTGACTAGAGCAAATTAGCGAAAAACAAAATGCTCAGGTAATAAATTCTTTAAGTCTGACCAAAATTAGTTAGAATGGATTCATGGAAGAGAATCTTTTAAACGTCGACAGACTAACAAAAACATTTTTATCTATTCTTGCGATCATCATCACGATTGGTTTAATTATGGTATGGTCTGCGAGTTTCATATTAGCTTCGGAAAAATTCGGAAGCTCTACTCATTATATCGTTCGCCAGCTGGTCTACTTTGTTATGGCAATCGGCGTAGCCTTCACAGTCTCCAAAACAAAATATACTTTCTGGCTGAAGTACGGTTATTTGATCAATATCGCAGCTTCAGGAATTGTCGCTCTGACAATTATTAAAGGTGTCGGTAGCGCAGCTAAGGGTGCAAGTCGCTGGTTAACTTTTGGCGGAATGAGCGTTCAGCCTGGTGAAATTGTAAAATTCACTGTGATTCTTTCTGCACTGACTTTTTTTGAAAACTGGAACAAGATGGATTTGAAAGAGCGCGTGAAGCATGGCGGTTCTTTGTTTCTCCCTCTCGCCCTTTTGATTAAGCAACCTGACTTTGGCTCGTTTTCAATTTGCTTTATCGTTATTGCTTTCGTGTGTTTCATGAGTTCATTTCCCCGCAAATATTTTTACTACTCACTTATCGGCGGCGGAATTGGCGGCGTGTTTATTCTTTTTTCTCAAGCCTACAGAGTAAAACGTCTCCTCACTTATCTTGATCCATGGAAAAATCCTCAAGGTTCAGGCTTTCAGATCATTCAATCTTATATGGCCTTTGCCAACGGTTCAGCGTTTGGCCAGGGACTGGGAAACAGCAACGAGAAATTGTTTTACCTCCCGGAAGCGCATAACGATTTCATCTTTTCGGTTATCGGTGAGGAGCTCGGATTCATAGGTGTTTTTTTCATAATCTACCTATTCATAGCTTTTATCTATTTTGGTTTCAAACTCATCCTACAAGTTAAGGACAGAATCGGAATTATTCTCGGCTCGGCCATTGTTTTTGTTCTCGGTCTTCAGGCCTTGCTTAACATGGGAGTTGTACTCGGACTTCTGCCAACTAAAGGGCTCAACCTTCCATTTATCAGCTACGGTGGATCGTCATTAATTTGTAATTTTTTCGGCATTGGTCTTCTCCTTTCGGTGGTAAAAGGATATCGTGATCAACTGTTGGGAGACCCTCGTTACCAGGCTCCGTCCTCTCGAAATCAACACCAGGATCAAGAAGACGACGTAGCTCATCACTCGGAAGAAGCGTACGTTTAGTCTCCCTTAGTTAAGGAGAAGAAATGTTTCGAAACAATAAAGCGCTACAAAACAAACATGTCAAAATTCACTTCGTCGGAATTGGCGGTATCGGTATGTCAGGTATTGCTGAAGTTCTTCTCGCTTCAGGCTACCGAGTGTCGGGCTCAGATGTTGCTGAATCACCCAACGTTAAAAAGTTAAAAAGTCTTGGCGCTGAAATTTATCTCGGCCACAAGGAAGAAAATTTAAATGAAGTAACTGCAGTTGTTTATTCTTCTGCGGTCAACGACAGCAATCCGGAAGTTGCTCGCGCAAAGCGCGAAAGCATTCCGGTTATCAGACGTGCTGAAATGCTCGCTGAACTCATGAGATTAAAATATTCTCTTGCTGTCGCGGGAACTCACGGAAAAACAACAACGACTTCTTTTCTTGCTACAATCCTTGAAGAATGCGACCTCGATCCTACTTATGTCATTGGTGGAATTGTAAAAAACCTCAATGGTCACGCAAAAGTCGGCAAGGGAGATTTCCTTGTTGCTGAAGCGGATGAATCAGATGGTTCATTTCTTCTTTTGACTCCTGTGATGTCGGTTATTACAAACATCGATAACGATCACATGGATCACTACGGCACAGAAGAAAATCTTTTCAAGGCATTCGTGGAATTTGCCAACAAGATTCCGTTTTACGGAGTTGTGGCCCTCAATGGTCATGATGAAAAACTTATTCAGCTAAAATCTGAAATGAAACGTCCTGCTGTGACCTTTGGGATTGATATACCGGCAGACTTCACAGCTAAGAATGTTGAGTACGGCCACTTTGAAACTAAGTTTGATATTTATTATAAAGGTGAAAAACAGGAAAGATTTCATATTAACCTTCCAGGACGACACAACGTTTTAAACTGTCTTGGGGCCACGGTTCTTGCATTTCACATGGGACTTCCTTTTAAAGATATCGCCCGAGCAGCAAGTAAACTTGAAGGAGTCGGCAGACGCTTTCAGCTTCTTTTCAAAGAAAAAGGATTTGAAGTGGTGGATGATTACGGCCATCACCCGACTGAAATTGCTTCTACACTTAGAATTGTTAAGGACACTCGTCCTGATTATAAAAAGATTGTTATTTTTGAACCTCACCGCTTTACTCGAACTCGCGACTGTTGGGATCAGTTCCTTCATTGCTTCAACGATGCAGATGAACTGTATCTTCTTCCAATCTATGCTGCGAGCGAAACTCCCATTGATGGAATTACGACTGATCGTCTGTTAGAAGACATCAATCGCCTTCACCCGAAATTCGCTAAAAAGATTGAGAGCATCGATCAACTTCATACGCTGATTGAATCTCAAAAAAATGATAAAACAATTGTCATTACTTTAGGCGCGGGCTCAATCGGTAAGACTGCCCGCAAATGGGCAGGGCTTGAATGAGAGAAGCACTCAACGATTTAAATTCCATTCCTGGTGTTGTTGTTGAATTGAATAAAGATCTAAAAAAGTTCTCCACAATGAGACTTGATGCCGTTGGTGATCTCATCACCGTAAAAAATGTAGAAGCTCTCAAGGCTGTCACTAAAACTTTAACAGCTAATAATGTTGAGTACCGGGTTCTTGGTTGGGGTGCCAACATGCTGTTGCCAGCAACGGCAACCAAGCCATACCTCCAACTCGACTTCGACTTTGATAGGACCATTTTAGATAATCCACAGGATGAATATATTCTTCCAGCTTCGGTTTCACTTGCGACCTTAACATCGCACGCGAATAAGTTCGGTCTTAAAGGATGGGAAGTCTTCACAGGAATTCCCGCTTCTCTGGGAGGTGCACTCTTTATGAATGCCGGAACCAATCTTGGTGAAATCGGTTCTATTGTTAAAGAAGTTTGGTTGATCACAAAAAATGGCGAAGAAAGGTTGATAAAAATAGACGGGAAATCTTTTTCCTATCGCCACAACCATTTCGTGCAACAGGGTGATGTCATCTACCAAGCCCGACTAGTTCACTCCGGATTAGATCCGGCGATTTCCAAGAAAATTCGCGAGTACTTAGAGATGAGAACCCGTACTCAGCCTCTGAAAGAATGGACGTGCGGATGTGTTTTTCAAAATCATCACGATCTTGATCGCGGCGTCACTTGTCGAGCGGGACAATTTATAGATATAATGGGCCTGAAAGGATTTACGTACAAAAATTTACGGATAAGTCCAAAACATGCCAACTTCATGGAAAACAGTGGCGAAAGTTCTTATGAAGATGTGTTGATGATGATCAGCATGCTTCAAAAAGAATTGAAACTTCAAACTGGAGTTTCATTCGTAACAGAAGTTGAATACTAGTTTTTTAGGAAAAGTCAGGATGACATTTTTCAAGTCCAAAAAATTTATCATCAGCGCAATTGTTGTTGCGATTCTAGTTGTCACAAATATTGTGACTTCATCACTTGGCCCGACCTCGGGAGAAGCAAGTAAATTTAGTGAAGAACTTTCCTACAGATCTAATCTGGGAAAATGTCCTACACGTCCTGCAGGAACAATGGCCTTGCAAGCAGTGAAGACATTTGAACAATCCCATTCTCTCCGCGATGTTAAAATGAAAATCATCAATGAGAAGTGGTCTGACAAGTACTTCGTCTCTGATTACAAAATTTCTTACGACCCTTTTTCAAAAGTTCTGGATTTGAATTTCAATTGTCCTGAACCTTTGATGAAAGTTCAGATCTATAAAAACGGAAGCGCGGATTCTTATGAGGCCATCCTTGTGGATAATGGCCAGCTATACGATCCGACTTATGAAGCTCTTCTTAAAGCAGAGAAGAAGCTGACTCACGATCTTCCTTACCTCGCCCTTCCGGTTGGTGAGATGGAAGATAAAGTTCAAAGCGACGTGACAGCTCTTGTAAAAGAGATGAGACCAGGTCTACGCGCGAAACTTTCGGAAGTTATCCTAAACGACAATAAAGAACTCACGATTATCCTCTCGGTGAACGGTCACCCATCAAGTGTCTTTTTGGGACCAGATGAGTGGGGGGAAAAAATGGGCAAGCTGGATAAGATAGTTAGTTACATGGAATTAAAAGAAAAAATTCCTGCGATTATCAATCTTACAAACAGCAAAAAAGTTGTTGTCAAGTTTAAGGACAAATTCTAACATTTTATGTGACAGAATGACTCTGTCAGCATCGTTATTATAGAGAAAGGATTCTCCAATGAACGAAAAAAACATCATCGTAGGTCTCGATGTCGGAACAACAAAAGTATGTACTATTGTTGGTCTCCAGCACCCAAATCAGGAAATTGAAATTATCGGAATCGGAACTCACCCTTCATACGGTTTGAAGAAGGGCTCAGTTGTGAACATCGATAAGACAGTTCGTTCGATTCAGAACTCGCTTGAAGAAGCAAGGCTGATGGCGGGTGTAAACATCTCGCAAGCGACGATCGGAATTGCCGGAAGCCATATTTACAGCTTTAACTCTTCTGGAGTTGTAGCGATTAAAGGAAAAGAGATCACTCAAGATGACGTTGATCGCGTTCTTGAAGCTGCTAAAGCAGTGGTGATTCCTTCTGACAGAGAAATCCTTCACGTTATTCCTCAGGAATTCCGTGTAGACAATACAACAGGAATTAAAAATCCAATCGGTATGTGCGGAGTGAGATTAGAAGCTCACGTTCACATCGTTACAGGCTCAATTCCTCTTATTCAAAACCTTGTTAAGTGTGTTGAGCAGACAGGAATCGATGCTGAACATATTACTCTTCAGCCGCTTGCTTCTTCTGAAGCAGTTCTTTCTTATGAAGAAAAAGAACTCGGCGTTGTTCTTATCGACATCGGCGGTGGAACAACTGATATCGCAGTCTGGAAAGACGGCTCACTTATTCACTCACAAATTATTCCAATCGGTGGGAACCATTTCACAAACGACCTTGCAGTTGCTTTGAAAATTCCTCACAACGAAGCGGAAAGAATTAAAATCAATCACGGATCTGTTCTTGCTGAGCAGTTGAATCAATCTGCACATATTACAGTTCAAGGCCTTTCGGGGACAAAACCTCGCGAAGTTCAGCTTTCTGTCGTAGCAGAAGTCTTGGGCGCTCGCGCTGAAGAACTTTTTGAAGTTATCAGAGTGATGATTGAAGATAAAAAACTACATGATGATGTGGCCGGCGGATTCGTTCTGACTGGCGGTGGAGCCCTGATTAAAGGTATGCCGGAACTCGGTGAATACATTTTAATGAGATCTTGCAAAATCGGTTACCCGATTCCATTCGGTGGCATGACAAATATTATGCAGAATCCGAAGTTCTCAACTGTTCTTGGCTTGTTGATTGAAGCTTCAAAGAGAAAGCCTTATCAGCCAACAACAACTCAAGCAGCAACAAATCACCGTGTAACATTTAACAACAACAATAATAAACAAGACAAAGACTCGTCTCATTCAAACAATGATCTCATTGGAAAATTGAGTGAATCGCTGAAGTCTGTCTTCAAAGAAATTTTTTAAATTTTTAAGAAAAACGCTTACGGAGGCTCCTTATGTTCGAAATTACTGATGCTGATAATACAAGATTAAACGGCGCTCGCATTAAAGTTGTCGGAGTCGGCGGCGGCGGTTGCAATGCTGTAAACACAATGATTCGCTCAGGACTTTCTGGCGTAGAGTACATCGTAGCAAACACAGATGCTCAAGCCCTGAACATTTCACTTGCTCCAACTAAGATCCAGCTTGGCGGTAACGTGACTAAAGGTCTTGGTGCTGGTGCAAATCCTGAAATCGGAAAGAAAGCTGCTCTTGAAGACTACGAAAAAATTTCAGAAGTTCTTAAAGGCGCAGATATGGTTTTCATCACTGCTGGTATGGGCGGTGGTACAGGTACAGGAGCTGCTCCGGTTATTGCAAAACTTGCAAAAGAACTTGGTGCCCTTACTGTAGGTGTAGTAACGAAGCCATTCGTTTTCGAAGGAAAGAAAAGATTCAAACAAGCTGAAGAAGGGATCAGAAATCTTGAAGAAAGTGTAGACTCACTTATCACGATTCCTAACCAAAGACTTCTTTACCTTGCTGGTGAAAACCTATCATTAGTAGATACATTCAAAAGAGCTGACGAAGTTCTTCTAAATGCAGTTCGCGGTATTTCTGATTTGATCAATAACACTGGTCACATCAACGCTGACTTTGCTGACGTATCAACAGTTATGGCAAACAAAGGCCTTGCTCTTATGGGTACAGGTTCAGCAGCTGGTGCAGGCCGAGCAATCAAAGCAGCGACAGAAGCTATTTCTTCTCCGCTTCTTGAAGACATCTCAATCAACGGTGCTACAGGTATCATTATCAATATCACTGGTTCTGATACACTTACTATGCACGAAACTAACGAAGCAGTTACTCTTATCATGGAAGCTGCTGATGAAAACGCTGAAATCATCTTCGGTACAGTTATCGATAACAACTGCGGCGACGATGTTAAAGTTACAGTTATTGCTACAGGTCTTGGTGGACAAATCAGAGCAAGTGCTTCGCACTTCTCTTCTGTCTCAACTTCAGCTCCTCAACAAACTGTTCAGGCCGCTCCAGCAGTTCAAGCTGCTCCAGTTGCTCAGCCAGAACCAGTTTATGTTGCTCCGGTAGCTCAACCTGAACCAGTTTACACAGCTCCAGTTCAAACTATTCAAGCTGCACCTGTAGCACCAGCTGCTCCAGCTCAAGAAGAAAGAGATATTTTCGCTCCAAGAAGAGCACCAGTAGCGCCAGCGGCTTCAGCAACTCCTGCAGTTGAAGATGACCGTTCTGACTTCGATCGTTTCATGAATGACAGACAAGCTTATGCTAATTCAAAAACTCATGATGACGATGCAGTTACTCACACTAACAATGCTTCTCAGACGGAAGAAAGACCTTCTCGCTTGATTCAATCAATCAGAGATGCAGCTAACCGTTATGAAACTTCTGCTCGTCCAATGTCTTCTTCTGCTCCAGCGCCAAAAGCTGAGCCAGAGTTAAACAGCAGAGCAAAATCAATCGCTGAAAAACTTGGTTTCATCAACTTTGATGAAGATGAGTTCGACACTCCATCTTACCTTCGTAAAGAAGAGAAGACAGAAACGGCTCGCCCAGCTCACCGCGATTTTAAAAACATTGATCTTTAATTTAGTAAATTTGTCCTACTGACAATGAAGGCCCCGGTTAACTACCGGGGCCTTTTTTATTTTGGCAATTGTGCTAGATTTTAGGCATGAAATTAGTTTTCATTCTCTTTGCAGGGCTACTATCCCGGTCCGTTTCAGCAGAAATGATGGATGATCTGTTTCAATATAAAAGATGTTATTCTCAGTTCGTAAGAGAAAGAATTTCAGATGACAATTTTTTACTCAAGGCCATTTCGGAAAAAAAGCTTAGTGGGAAAGATGCATGCCTCTCATTGATCACGTATCGGAATAAAAAAGTTCTCAAGACGTTTCAGAGTTTACATCGACAGTGGTTTCCTTCGTATGACCTAAATATCGCCACACAGGATTACACCGCGACAGATTTTTATGACGTTAATGAAATGGGCTACCATCTCACGAATGCCTTATTTAATTCACATACCCCTTTTTCCTCCATCGTCACAAACCCTGAAAGTTTTGCAGGTGTTAGAGGAACGCCTGTTCAACCAAAGTTTTTGTACGAAGATGGGCTGGCGACAACGTATGAGAGATTTGGAGACAGAAAATGGAATCGCGGCGATGAGAATAATTCCTGGAAACCTACACTTGTAAATTTTGGAACTCTCATCGCTTTAGAGTCGAACTCGGGCAATAAAAATTTCCTCGTGAAGAATAAAACTGAGCACGATGCAAATAAGTCACTGGGAGCTGGAGTCATTGGAACGATTCCTTACATCCTGATGAATAGCGGTCAGGGAGAAAAAGTCATGGATGGAGGACTTAAAGTTCACCGTCGGTGGTCAAAATCAATTCTCAATGATCTTTTATGCAGAGACCTTCCAGTTGTAAAAAAGGAAGATGCCCTCTCTTACGTTGATAAAAAAAGCCCGATTGTTTTCAGAAGAAAAGTGGAATGCATGCAATGCCATGTCTCAATGGATAACTTTGCTGGCGTTATCAGAAATGTTGAACTCTATAACACAGACAAGGATGGATTTCAGCGAAACACTCTGCGCGGAGCCTTTGTTCATAAGATTAATCCAAAATCAGAAAAATACTTTAACCAGTCAACTGACGGACGAATTCTTTTCAGAAACTACAGAGACGAATTGATCGATGCAAAATTTTCTAACATTGCCGATGTTGGAAAATGGATAAGCACTCTTGATGATTTTTACGTCTGTTCGGCAAAAAAATATTTCTCTTTTTTCACTGGTGAAGATGTGGATTTGTTGAAGAAAAGTGCTGAAAAAGATTTCGTGGTTCAACTCGGGCTCAGTTTTAAAAAACATCAATCTGCCAGACAGCTGGTCAGCGATATTATTGAATCGGATTATTATAAAAGACGATGATAACAAGAAGAAAATGGATAGGAATGATGGCAGGTGCAGGAGCTTTAACAGCTCTGACATCACCTGGCCGCAGACTTCTGGAGAAAATTGTACATGACAATGCTCGAAGCGATTTATTCCGCCCGCAGTTGCATGAAACTCGTAATTACGTTCAGATAAATTTGTACGGAGCACCTTCTCGTTTATCTTTTGATTCTCTCTTGAAACCTTATGACGATTCACTTTTTATCCCTCACCCGTTTGTGGCGAACAGAATTGTGAAGCAGGATAAGGACGATAAAAGTCGCTTTGAGCTTGAATACTCGACAACCAAAATACACGGCTTAAACTTTCCTTATCTCTGGAACGAAACGGTTCCCGGCAGTGATGGAAGTGCACGCCGACTTTCTGATTTACTGGAGAATTCACTCTTCATAAGAGGCTGCCGTCTTGATTTCGAAGGCCATCCTCTTAACGGAATTCAACAAATATCACCCGTACAAGGAGGACTGTCACTCAATGGAGTTATTGGTGATCATTCAAAGTCCTTTATATCTTCTGTAAGTGTTGGCAGCAATCCTGTCTCGCGTGCTTTTAAGTCTGAAAAAAGTTTATTGCTTGAGGTTCCTCCCGGCGAAAACAACTATGCAGATTATATTTTGAAACCTTTTCTCCTGGAGGAAGTAGATCATCTGTTTTCAGATGGACGCCTTCCGGCCGCATTTGATGAAATTGCCAAAAACTATCCAGCAGAATTCAAAGACATTGCAGAATTGCGAAAACAATCGCTGAAATATTTTCAAAAAAACATTGATAAATTTACACATGAATTTTCCAGACTTCAGGCTAAATATACTCTGCTGATTAAAAATGCGATTGAAACGAATGAATATTTTAATGTCCATTCGCCTGGTCTACCTCTAATGGTTGACGGGAAAAAAACTATAAAAGAAATTCTGGGACCATTTTCAGTTGAAGAAAAATTTTTCCCAGAGATCGACATGCACAACTTTGTAAAAAGCGGTGAGTTTAATTACTGGGCACAAGAGTTTGCACTCTGTGAATTTCTCTTTGTGAATAATATCTGCCAGTCCGTCCTTATTTGTCCGCCGAAGGAAACTGGTGATTTAATCACAAGCTGTAAATCAGCTGGTGCATTAAACTTTCAGCATATAGAAGAAATTTACAATCCTCAGACTAACAAAACAACTTTGAGCCTTAAGAAGAACAGTGAATTGAATAAGTTCCACCAGACTTTTCCAATGGATGCTCACGACACTGGAGTCTTGTTCGATGTTCTTACGACTAAGCAGTTTTTCAGAGCGATATCGACATGCCTTTACGAATTAATTTCCCAACTCAAGAATACCAAAATCAATGATAAAACACTTTTCGACGAGACTGTGATCCATATCGCTAGTGAGTTTGACAGAAATCCTTCGCAGGATGGTTACGGTTCCAGCCATCTACCTTTTTCAAATCCGACTAGTATTTTTTCAGGATGTTTAAAAGGACCTGCTGTCATTGGAAATATATATGCAGGTACACTTAAGAAAAATGACGAAGAATATTTTGGTACTCTTGGTGTCGGGGCACCAGTGAAAGAGCTGGGTACTGTTATAAAAATAGGTAATGTTTCTTCCACTCTTTCGACTCTTCTTAGAGTCAAACCTATCGTTAAAAGAGATCCTACATTAATTGATGAACGCACCTATAGGCCGATCATTGAAAGAGCGCAAAACCTGGAAGGTGTTTCATGAAATACGTTGCGCTTATTTTTTTCATCAGCTTCAGTGCACAGGCACGAACTCACGTCTTTGCAGACCGATATTACATCTCATCCGTTCTTGAATATGTATTTGGTCCAGGCGCAAAAAAAGTTATCACTCAGAACGTTTTAATGAATGGCAATGTCTTTGGCGGACCTTGCGATGTTTACGAACAGATTCGGGTCGGAAAAAATGAATTCGCCAACCCGGAAAATACAAGGTGTTTCAAAGGAAAGCAGGAATTCAATTATCCTGTTCACTCAAAACCAAGTCTCATGCGCGAAGCTTTGATGATTAAAACCTGTCGGGCCCTGATTGAAAATGAAGTCACTTTTGAGTTTGCTAAAAACAGGGCGGGTGGAATTTCGTCATTGAATTCAGCCTATGTAGAAAGAATAGAATCTTTATTTGATCCGAACTACAGAGCAGATGAAGCTCGCGCCAAAGAAATTCTAGATAAAGCAAATGATTATTTTTTTCAGGATAAAAAGATGAAATTTCTTCTTTATCAAAGCTGCATCTATCCAAGATGGCAGCTCATTTAATGTGAAATTTCCAGATGTTTAAAGCGCTCAAGCTCTTTCGATAATTCATCAACATCTTCTTCACGAACGTTGAGTTGGATAAAAGACTCAATAAAATCTTCTTCAACATTAATTTTATAATGTGTGATTACAAAACTCGGAATGGCCTTCTCTTTCCACATATCCCGCTTGAAGTTGTATATGAACAGTCCCTCTTCAGGTGTATCCGGCGTTGTTCTTACATCCGTAATCTGTTTCCATTTACTGTTGGCAAAAATGCGGAAGTGATCACGACAAAAATGCATGCTCTCATGTTCAATTAAACAGTTTTCACAAAAAACTTCTTCACAGATAAGACATGACCCTACAGATTCCTGATCGGGGTGGTTGTGACAGGTGAACTTTTCAACAATTTTATCGGGACGTTTAATGTGGGCAAATTTATCGGTAGCCTGAACCACCTGAGGCTCAATCGGTGTGACAGGATGGGATGGCATCTGTTTGTTGGCCATTAATAGTTTGTACAGAATGAATATCATTCCTCCCATCATCAAGATGATGATGAAAAATAAAAGGCCAATGATGGCCATTGAATTTTCCTGTATAAACTGGTTCATAGAACGTGCACAAACGTTTGAGGTTTATAGCCCAGGATCTGATCAAAATATTTTCTGATGGCGATTCTCAATTCTTCTGTAGCGCGATCCATATCTTTAAATTTCACTTGCACAAAATAATTTTCAAGAAAGCGTCTGAACTTTTCTTCATTTTGTGTGACCAATAAAGGCAGTCCCTGAAATGTAAAAGAGTGAGATTCAACATCGGATAAATTTTTAGAAAGCTTGAGTGAAAGGAATACAGCTCCATTGCCGGCAAGTTTGCGACGCTCACTGATTTTTTCTCTTTCAAGAACTAATTGTCTTCCATGAATAATGACAGGCTCATGTTTTTCACCTTGTATCATTTCAACTTTATAATCTTTCCCGATGTGCATTTCATCAAAGTTCAGGAAATAATGTGGAACAGACTGTGGAAAACTCTGTTTAATATAATCTATATGCTCGCGGATAAAATAAGTTTCACCGTGAATGGGAACAATATCCGTGGCGTTGAATTTTTCATAAAGTTGGTGCAGATCTTTTCTTCCAGGGTGACCCGAGACATGGATTAATTTATCTGCAGCAGTGATTACAGTACAGCCGATTTCTGAAAGTTTATTTACGAGCATCCCGATTTTCTTTTCGTTACCGGGAATGGCTTTCGAACTCAACAAGACCAGATCATCCGGACGTGGCTTAAAGGTTGAATCCTCACCAATGCAAAACCTTCGGAATGTTCCTCTAAAATCTCCCTGACATCCAGAAAGCAGAACGACAACATTCTCGTTGTCAGCAGTAACAGAATCCGGCATTTTCACAACGGCGGAATATTCTGGAATCATGCCCAGCTCGTTAGCCGTGTTCAGATAGCCAATCATTGAGCGCCCATGTGGAACTAGTTTGCGGCCGTGTTTTTTACAGAGTGAGATGAAAGTCATCAAACGATGAATGTTTGAAGCAAAACAAGTAATAAAAATTCTTTTTTCGGCACTTTCAAAAATTTCATCAAAAACCGGGACAAGGTCCGCTTCAGACGGAGTTTCTTTCGTGGAGCTTGTGATGTTTGTACTATCAACGAGAAGTATCTTTCTCGTACTTTTTTTAGTGAGCTTTTGCAGCTTTTCAAAATCAAACGGTCTTTCATATTTAGTTTTGAAATCAATTTTAAAATCTGAAATAAAAAATAAGCTAAATTCTTCTTTGTGATCACGAAGAAGTAAGCCAACCGTTTCGGGAATTGAATGATTGACATGAATCGGATCAATCGTGAAATCATGGAAGCCGAGTTGGTCAAACGCTCTGTATTCAGTAATTGGATAAGGATTGTGAAGGGCTTCAAGTTTTTTTCTGATAATCCCAGCCGTAAAAGCTGTCGCCAGAATTTTTATTTCGGGAAATTGCTTGATGACGTGGAATATAGCTCCAATGTGATCTTCGTGACCATGAGTGATTACCAGGTGAGTAGGTTTTGGAATCGTCGTCAAATCAGGAATCAGATAATCGATTTCAAAAAAATCTTCATAGGGAAAAAGTATTCCTGCATCGATCAGGATTGTATCTTTTTCACTTTGAATAAGGGTCATATTGGAACCGATCTGTCCAATTCCTCCGACCGGTTTAACTTTTAAAAAAGGATTTTTCATCTTCTACCTGTCTTTTTTACGAGTGTCTGAAGTTGATTAACTTTAGCCGCAAGAATTCCGGCCGCAATATCTGTTTCTTCCCCGACAATGAAGTCTGCAAACTGTCTCTGGGGATCAAGATACTTCTGGTACATTGGTCTTACTGTTTCATAATACTGGGTAATAACCGAATCAAGAGAGCGGCCTCGCTCTTCGACGTCGCGATGTAATCTTCGGATGAACCTTATATCTGCTTCTACATGTAAAAAGGCGGTAATGTCGCAAATTTTACGAATGTCTTCATCGTAAAGTGAAAAGATTCCTTCAAACAAGACGACTCTTGAAGGTTTCACGGTTATTGTTTTTTTAAGGCGCGCGCTTTTTTTAAAATCATAAAGTGGAGCTTCAATTGATTTTCCACTTTTTAAAATCTGCAAATGCTTTCTCAGCAGTTTCCAGTCAAAGGCATCCGGATGGTCAAAGTTCGGCTGACCATTGGAGGTTTTCAGTTCCTCGGGAAGCTTATGGAGATAATAGGAATCCATGTGGACGACGGAAATATCTTCTGCGACTTCTTTTCTGACTTTGTCTGTGAAAGTTGTCTTTCCTGAGCCGGAGCCGCCGCAAATAGCGATCATGTACATAACGGAACCTTCCTCCATTGGTATTTTACTAGTAAAATGATAGATTAAAGAGATTACAAAAGAAAGAAGGAAGGCACGTGTATAGGTTTATCATCGGAGTGTTTCTATCTGCATTAATCAATGCGTATGCTGGCGACCAGGTAACCATAGCTATTTCTTCTGCGCCCAATAATCTCGTTCCTTTTTATTCGACGGACGCCAATTCACAGAACATCAATCGGTTGGTTCATAAAGCACTCATTGATTTCAATGAAGAGATGCAATTTCAATGCAGGGCCTGCAGCTCTTTTGAAGAACGTTTCGAGGGCGATAAACAAATTCTGAAATTTCATCTGAAAAAAGATCAGACCTTTCATGATGGAACGCCAGTAGAAGCAGCGGATGTTGTGCGCTCCTGGGAATATTATGCAAAAAACAGAACGATCGCTTCAACTTTTGCAGATTCTTTTGAAAATCTTCGTGAGATGAGAGTTCTCGACAAGCATACATTAGAAATAGTGTTCTCCCCTTTTTCTCTGGAAAATGCTTCAAATCTTGGCTTATTGAAAATAATGAAACTGAAGAAAACTTCCGGTGAAAACCTGGAGCCCGGAGACGTAATTGGGTGTGGCGATTATTATTTAGATAAAATCTCTCCTCTTGAAATAGTCGTTAAGCCAAGAGATCTGTCCAAGAATACTTTTGTCTTTAAAGTGGTTAAAGATGAAACAACTCTGGCGCTTAAATTAATCAACAAGGAAATTGATTTGTCGGTGGCGAATATGTCTCCCCGAAAAATAAACTGGCTTAGAGAAAAGGCAGATCAGCTTCAGGTTTGGGAAATTCCCAGCGGAAATTATCAATACATGGGAATGAATTTTAAACGCGACAAATTCAATGATCTCAATGTGAGAAAAGCCATTTCACATCTAGTGCCCAGAGAGGATTTACTAAAGTATAAACTAAAAAATACCGCAGTTCTTTCAAGTGGCATGTTTTCTCCGGCCTTTGCTGAGCTCTATGAAAAAGGAACAATAGATTCATATGATCCAAAAGCAGCAGAGACTCTTCTTCTTGCGGCCGGATGGAAAAAAAACAAAAAAGGAATTTTGGAAAAAAACGGTGAGATTTTTGATATAGACTGGAAAGTCAGCAATAACAAATCCAGCATTGAAGTAGCAGAAGTCATGCAACATTATCTGGAAAAAGCTGGATTCAGAGTCAATATCAGTATTCAGGAATGGGGAACTTTTATGAGTTCCTTTAAGAGCGGAAATTTTGACATAGTCGTGGGTCAATGGATTGGGTTTACCGGGCCGGATATGATGAAGTTCGTCTTTCACTCAAAAAGTACTCCCCCCACCGGCGGAAATCGCACAAGCTACAACAATCCGAAATTTGATAAAGTCATTGATGCTGCTGTTACAGAAACCAATTCTGTGAAGAGAAAACAACTATACAAGCAGGCACTGGATATTATAAATCAGGACTACGCTTATATAAATTTATGGCATCCGAACATTATCTGGGTTGGAAGTCGTTGCTTAAAAAATCTTACGCTGGAACCAACTGGCGGCTTTTATCCGCTGTTGAATCTGCAAAAAAGTCATGAGGGAAACTGTGCCAAACACTAATACTGAAAATAAAAAATTCAATTTTGTTCTTGTTCAATATACTCGTGACAATGTGGAGCTGGCTGAACAGATAAACGCCTACGCACTCGAAGATTTTGAGTGCGACGGTATCGAAGAGTTTGCTCTTGAAGAAGCAAGAGTTGATGAAATTTTGGGAGAACGCGCTTATTCAGGTGGTGATATTCCCGAAAGCCTGATTGATGAAGTACAGGCCGCAACTCTCGATCAGGACACGGTCACATACAAATATTTTTTCTATCAAGGTAACTTTGATGAAAACGCAAAAGATTTCGTCACCTTTTTAAAGCAGAACTTTGCAAACTTACCTCTTTATGAAGCTCAAAAGGATTTTGAGGACTGGAATGCAGAATGGAAGAAATTCTATACTCCCATCATTGTTTCGAGCAGACTGGAAATTATTCCTGAGTGGCTTAAAGAAACCCGCGAAAGCAGTCCTGCAACAAAGGTTTATATTTATCCCGGAATGGGCTTTGGAACGGGAACACATGAAACAACTTATCTGTGTCTTGCTCTGTTTGATAAAATTAGCGAGCAGATAGATGAAAAGTCTCCTTGCCTGGATTTCGGGTGTGGATCAGGTATTTTGGGAATTGCAGCTTTAAAAACTAAAAATATGCCGACGCTTTTCTGCGATATTGATAAAAGCGCACTTGATAACTGTGTACAGAATATTGTTTTGAATTTCGAAGGAAAAAATCTTGAGGGAACTCAACTTGTCATTAGAGAACGATTCAAAGCGGACAAACAATACAAAGTTGTCTTTGCTAATATTCTTGAACACGTTCTCCTTCTGGAAAAAGAAACTCTTTTAAATTCTGTGGAAAAAGGCGGCTATCTGATTGTTTCAGGTCTCTTGAATCATCAAGTAGAAAATATTGTTCGAAATTATCCTTTGAAAAAAGTGGAAGTCCTCTCTAAAAATGATTGGAGTGCAATTTTATTCCAGGCGGTTTAATCAATGCGAGCTATTTTCCATCCTTTCGAAGACATTGCAGAATCCATCCTCATCAACGATGAACAAGCAAAACACTTGCAGGTCGTGAGAATTAAATCCGGAGAAGAAGTTTTAGTTTTAAACGGGAATGGGCGAAAAGCTTTTACAACAGTAGGAGTAATCACCAAGAATTCAGTCGAACTTCTTGTTTCCAAAGTCCAAACAGAGAATCGCAAGCATTCTATCCATCTGGCGATTGCCGTTCCGAAGAAGGATGCTTTTGAAGATATTTTAAAAATTGCGGTTGAGATGGGCGTAAAAAGCATTCAGCCACTTACTTCTGATTTTTCTCAGTACGAATATGTTCCCGGTGATCGTTTCAACAGAATTCTTGAAAGCGCTCTTATTCAATCCAACAATGCCTTTCTTCCAGAAATTTTACCTCAGATAGCACTGGAGTCATTTCTGGCCAATATTAAGCACGAGCTTTATTTCTTTGATTCGCGCCCTAATCCAAATAAGGTAAGTGCAGGATCAACAAAAGAGAAAGTGGTTCTCATCGGACCAGAAGGTGGTTTCTCAGAGAAAGAAGCAAACAAGATCCTCGCTCTCCCAGATGTTTTTTCTATTCATCTACCAACTCCCATTCAGCGTGCCCCTACAGCGGTCGCATCTTCCATAGGTTATTTGCTCGGTATCGCTCGAAGTTAAAAATGTGATTGATGCTTCGTTTTCATTATGAGAACCTAGATTTAGAGCTAAATCCTTTTTATTCGAGGAAGAATATGAATCCGGAAAACCATTCATTTTCAAACCCAACGCAAAATAATAATCCAGCACCGTTTAAGGTGAATCTGGATGATTTTGATATCAGCGAAGACAGTTTTAAACCAATGACGAAAGGTCTTGGCTTTCATCATGAACAAAAACGTCCGGCGTTTAAACCTGCACCAAAAGAAGTTAAGCCATTTGGAGCAACGGCTAAGTCGCAGCCAAAAGCTTCAACACTTCTAAAGCCTATGTCGGCAAAGAATGAAGCTACAGCAACTGCTCATGTTCCTACCGGCCTTGAAGCCTTTTATGGAACGAAAGGTTCAACAGGCCCGCAGACGAATATTCTCGATAAAAAAATGGAAGACCTGGCAGACAAATTGGTTGAAACAAAACCACAATTTAAAACGGCTGCAGGAGCTACTCAATTCGTTGCTTGGGGCATTGATGTGCTCGTGATCGCAAGTTTTGTTGCTGTCACAGGAGCTCTACTGGTTTTTGCTTCAGGAATACAATTTGAAATGTTCGCTCGTTTAATTTCTCAACAGGATTTGATCGCGTTCACGACGGCGATCTTTTCGATTTATTACCTTCTCTATTTCACTATTCTTGATCTCTCGGCAAGCCCGGGTAAAACAATTATGGGGATCAGATTACTAAAGACGGACAATACAAATGTTTCTGTAAAAAATACTTTTACACGTGCATTAGTTTCCCTGTTGTCAGTGGTTGCTCTTTTTCTACCCATGCTTCTGGATTTTCAGGGACGCTTGTCTGACACAAAAGTGGTTAAATAAGTGGAGCAGCTTTCGAAAGAAACTATTTCTTTTCTTGAAAAAAATCGCGATAGAAAAATCGTCTTTACCAACGGATGTTTTGATATCCTCCACCTGGGTCACGTTGAATATCTCAACGAAGCGAAGGCACAAGGGGATGTTTTAATCGTTGCAATTAATTCAGACGCCAGTGTGAGAGAGCTGAAGGGACCGGATCGTCCGGTGAACAATGAACACGACAGAGCACAAATGCTGCTCAATCTGAAAGCTGTGGATTGCGTACAGGTTTTTACAGAGCAAACTCCTCTTGAAATAATAAAACTGATTAAGCCAAATGTTCTGGTTAAGGGCGGTGACTGGAAACCGGAACAAATTGTTGGATCTGATTTTGTTCTTGCAAACGGTGGCGAAGTAAAAAGTCTTATGTTTAAGCAGGGCTATTCAACAAGCAATCTCATCAAGGCCGTTCAAGGCAAAAAATAAAATGAAAATTAATTTCAGATCAACTGAGCAATGCGATTTTTATTTCTGCTGCAGTTTGAATGATGAGATTAAAATTATTCTTCCTGAAAATATTTTATTAAAAGATTTTCTCTTATTTCTTCAAGGTTCACTTGATCAGTTGAAATACGTTATCATTGCCAATTCAGACATCAGTTTTGATTTTGCCACTCTTAAAAGCACACATTTTACTGTGGAAAAAGATTTTATCTTCCTGAACTTTTCAGTCAGGAATTCTCTTAAGTCTGATCGTGTTGATCAGGCTCTGCAAAGTTTTGAAGACATACGCGTTTCATTGGAAAAAATTCTAAAAAAGTAATTTATTATCTGACCTAATTCATACGGTGAAAACTTTAGAGATTCATTAGAAAGCTCTTAAGTATGATTTTTTAACTCCGATACTTTCCTCAACTGCTGATGGGACGGCAGTAAAAAAACAAGGGTTCACACAAGGTTGAGTGAACTTTTAATTTTAAGGAGGAAGGCATGATTCTAGGAGATTAGTATGGGATTAAGAATTAGTACAAACGTTCAATCATTAAAGGCACAGAACTCGCTTTCAAAGGTTGAAGAGAACAAATCGAACACTCTTGCGAAACTTTCATCAGGTTCAAGAATTAACAAAGCTGGTGACGATGCCGCAGGTCTGGCGATCTCTGAAAAGTTAAAAGCGAATATTCGTGGTACTCAACAGGCAAGTAGAAACGCCGGAGATGGTATTTCAATGATTCAAACCGCTGAAGGTGGATTAAATGAAAGCTCAAATATCTTAATCAGATTAAGAGAACTTTCAGTGCAGTCAGCTTCAGATACGATTGGTGACCAGGAAAGAAAATTTTCTGATCTAGAGTTCCAGCAGTTGAAAAGCGAAATGGAAAGAATTGCAACATCAACACAGTTTAACGGGAAAAACCTGTTGTCTGGTGAAGGTGAATCAATGGATTTCCAGATCGGTATTATGAACGACGCGAAGAACGACAGACTTTCTTATAGACCAGCGGAAACGTCGGCGAGAGTCTCAGATCTAGGTGTAGATGGACTTAGTGTATTGACGAAAGAAAGTGCACAAGGAAACCTTGAAGCTATTGATAAAGCTATTAACGGAGTGAACGCGAACAGAGCCTCTCTTGGTGCGCTTCAAAACAGATTGCAATCAACAATCTCTAACCTTGAAGTAAGAACTGAGAACTTATCTGCAGCGAATTCTCGTATCAGAGACACTGATATTGCACTTGAGTCAGCTGAAATGACAAAAGGGAACATCCTTTCTGCGGCAGCTACTTCAGTACTGGCGCAGGCGAACAACGCAGGCTCAGCAGCTCTAAAATTGATTGGTTAATACGTTTGTATAAAAAAGCCTTCTCAAAAAAAGGGGCTCGGGAAACCGGGCCCTTTTTTGTTTAATAATTACAAATTTATGTCAGTAAATTTCTTTTTGGCATATGAGCTGAACCGCGGTATGAAGTCTCCATAGTTACCCCGGAGAGCATCATGAAGCAGGTTTTAATCATCGTTTTTCTATTGGCAAGCCAAACTCTTTTTGCGCAAACAAACGCGCACTTCAAGAAGGTGGTCTGGATCGTTTTTGAAAATACAAATTACTCTAAAGCGCTTGCTCAGCCTTACTTCAATAAACTTTCTAAAGAAGGCGCTCTCTTTACCAATTTAATGGCCGAGGATCATCCTTCTCAGGGCAATTATATTGCAATGATCGCTGGATCAAAGCTCGGTGTAAAAAACGACAACGTTGTGGATCTTAAAGAATCACATGTTGGCGATCTCCTCGAAAAAGCGGGAATGAGATGGAAAGTCTATGCAGAAAGTTATCCAGGAAATTGCTTTACTGGAAAGCAGTCGGGAAGTTACGTAAGAAAACACGTGCCTTTCATGAGCTTTGTGAACGTCAATCAAAACAGTGCAAGATGTCTGAACATTGAAGATGAAACAAAATTCGTAGAAGATTTCAACAACGGCACATTGCCAGAATATTCAATGTATATCCCAAACTTAAGAAGTGACGGCCACGACACAGGTGTAGATTTCGCCGGAAAATGGTTCGAGAAAACTTTGGGAAGTGTTTTTACAGACAAAACAAAGCTTACTGATACTTTGTTTGTTATCACTTTCGATGAAAGTGGTGCTTCAATTAAAAATCAAATTTTCACAGTTCTTCTTGGTGCAAAAATCAAAGCAGGTGTTCAGAGTTCTCAACCTCTTAATCACTATGCCCTACTCAAAATGATTGAAGATGAATTCGGTCTTGGCAATCTTGGCAGAGAAGACATGAGTGCACCGGTCATCAATGGAATCTGGCAATAATTATTCCAGATCATTCAGATAAAAATAAATCTTAACTGAAGTCATTGTAAGAACGACAGTGAAAATAGCATCCAGTAAAGCAACCGTTACTGAGACCGCAATTTTCACACCTGGATCCTTAATAAGAAAAACGGATGTCGTAATTAAAAAGATCATCACAGCAAAAAATTGATTCATGGCCACCAGCCAGATATTTCTTTTTGTAAGAAACTTGCTTTGCCGGAAATAGTTTATTTCTTTTTCGCTGTCGCATTCAAGGGCGGCCACTACTGGTGTCAGTGAATAAAAAATAATTAAATAGCAAACCGGAATTAAGCCCAACGCAGATAAAACTAGCATAGGCATCGAATTCATTAAAGCCGACATATAAGCAGGCAGAGAGAAAAATAAAGCACACACCAGAAAAATAATGAAATAGAGAATGCTAAAAAGAAAATAAGCAAAGAAGGTTTTTGTAAAATCCCCAATGCCAATGTTTCGTATTTTAAATACGTAGATAATTTTACTGACAATTAAAAGAGGAACGATCGAGAAGACAAGCTTTGAAATAATGGGAAGTGTGGGATCATCGATCCGAAAATAAAAATTGAGCAAGTTTGAAATGGCCGTGCTCAAGGTCAAAATCAAAACGTATAAAGAGTAAATTCCAAAATTATTTTCAACTTCGCGAAGAGCATCTTTGATAAAATGGAAAAATAAATCAGCAGTTTTGGAAAAACTCATTCAAGCCTCAATCAGAGAATTTTTTCGTACTCCATTAATTTTAAATCCGGAACCTTGGGAAGACCAAACTTTGGATCATGGGAAGGAAATTCTTCATGGCGGCCAGTTGGACGAAACCCTCTCCTTTCATAATAGGAAATGAGTTCTTTGCGATATTGTATAACTGTTATTTTAATTCGATTTAAATTCTTTTTGAGGGCGATGGTTTCAACGTGATTGATAATTTCTTTACCAAGGCCTTTGGACTGTAGCGCTGGAGACACCGTTAACATTCCAAAATAGAGTGTATCGTTGCCTTCTTCTTTGATGTGAACGCAGCCTACGAGCTTATTGCCTTCAAAGGCCATTTCGATCTGGTTCTTAGGCGTCCGGATTAGCTCAGAAAGCGAGTCCACGTCTGTTCGCTGCCCATCTAATAATTCAGCTTCTGTAGTCCAACCAAGTTTTGAAGAATCACCTCGATAGGCCGAATTCACAAGATCAGCTAAAGAATGGGCTTCATGAATTGTTGCTGTTTTGAAGATAATCATAAGATTTTGAAAGATAAAAAATAAGTTAACTCATTAAAAACTATAAACTTTGATAAATTGTCCGACTAAATTGCTAAAGTTTTTACCCGAGCGCTCCGATCAGATATTCAACCGACAAATATAGTCGGGAATAATAACCGGAAAAACGCGGGGGCGTTTTTCGATTATAGGAGTATCTCATGGGTTTAAGAATTGCTACCAACATTGCTTCACAGTCCGTCCAGAAAAACTTGAAAGATGTATCTAATGCAGGCAACGCTGAATTAGAGAAACTTTCATCAGGTAAGAGAATCACGAAAGCCGCAGACGATGCTGCCGGGCTTGCGATCTCTACTAACCTTGAAGCTCAAACAAAAGGTTTGAGACAAGCTACAAGAAACGCTAACGATGGTATCTCATTAGTTCAAACTGCGGAAGGTGGTTTGGCAGAAACATCAAACATTCTTGTCCGTCTAAGAGAATTAACAATCCAGGCTGCTTCAGACACTGTTGGTGATACTGAGCGTGGCTTTTTAAATAAAGAGTTCGGTGAATTAACAAAAGAAGTTGATCGTATTTCTGAATCGACAACTTTCAACGGAGCTCAGCTGTTAAATGGTAAAGGCAAAGGCACAATGGATTTCCAGGTTGGTGCATTCGCCGGTGAACAAAATAAAATTCAATTCGATTCAGGTGCTACAGATTCTTCTTCTTCATCTATTGGTGTCTCTGGGCTTTCTATCACTGAAAAAGGTGATGCACTTGATGCGATTTCAAACATCGACTCGGCCATTGAAAAAGTTTCAGGCCAGCGTGCAGATCTTGGTTCGATTCAATCAAGACTTACTTCAACAGTAAAAAATCTTGAAACTCAAACAATCAACCAGGATGCTGCAAGATCAGTGATCCAGGATGTGGATGTAGCTGAAGCCTCTGCTTCACTTGCATCAAACAACGTAGTGAAGAATGCAGCTGTATCAACTCTTTCTCAAGCTAATGCAATCCCAATGTCAGCAATGAGATTGATTGGCTAAGAGACCTTCAGGGTTCCCCTGAAGCTTTTTAAAAGATGAGCTCTGCTTAGTGTGTGTGGCAGAGCTCTCTTTAAAAAAGAGTTTAACTCTGAATAGAGCTGACTAATTTAGAACAGTATTTTAGTAATCTCTATAGAGTGATAAGCAATTCACTCTATACTTAAACCCGAGGGCCTTCCACTTCCCCGCAAATATAGGTGGAAGGTTCCTTTTTTCCATGAAGGATTGGGTGAGTGAAACGTTTTTATCAAATTATTTCGTAGCCTAAGTTGTCGAGATTCCTCGAGTTCAAAACATTTTTATCCCCGAGCAGAACATTTTACTTAAGTATTTTCCTGAGTGCGACGATAGGTTTTTTGACTGACAAAAGCAGTCACATAAAAACAAAAAGAGAGTGGGGACTCTCGAAAAACAGGAGATTACTATGGGTTTAAGAATTGCAACTAACATCGCTTCTCAATCAGTTCAGAAAAACTTGAAGGAAGTTTCAAACGCTGGTAACAGCTCACTTGAAAAACTTTCATCAGGTAAGAGAATCACAAAAGCAGCTGACGATGCTGCCGGACTTGCGATCTCTACTAACTTAGAAGCACAGACAAAAGGTTTAAGACAAGCAACAAGAAACGCGAATGACGGTATCTCGCTTGTTCAGACAGCAGAAGGTGGTTTGGCTGAAACATCTAACATCCTCGTGAGACTTAGAGAGTTAACTATCCAGGCTGCATCTGACACTGTAGGTGACGCTGAAAGAGGATTCTTGAATAAAGAATACCAACAGCTCTCAACAGAAGTTGACCGTATTTCTGAATCAACAACATTCAACGGTTCACAGCTGTTAAATGGTAAAGGTAAAGGCTCAATGGACTTCCAGGTTGGTGCTTTCGCCGGTGAACAAAACAAAATTACATTCGACTCTGGTGAGACAGATGCTTCGGCAAGCTCAATCGGTATCGGTGGTTCTGGAATTAGTAATAAAGATGATGCTCTTTCAGCAATCTCTAACGTAGATGCTGCGATTGAAAAAGTATCAGGACAACGTGCAAACCTTGGTTCGATTCAATCAAGACTTACTTCAACAGTGAAGAACCTTGAAACTCAAACAATCAACCAGGACTCTGCTAGATCGGTTATCCAGGACGTGGATGTTGCAGAAGCTTCAGCTTCACTTGCATCTAACAACGTAGTGAAAAACGCAGCGGTATCTACTTTGGCTCAAGCTAACGGGATTCCAAACGCAGCTCTAAGACTAATCTCTTAATTGATTAAATAAAGCTTGAAGGGGAGTAACCCTCCCCTTCATTAAATAGAAAAGTAACTTCTGTTTTAATCCCCTCCTCCAGGGTTTTTTCCCTGGAGGATTTTAGGGGGGAAGAACTGGAAAAAATATATGAAAGATACTAAACGAAGCAAAGATTTTGAAAGACTAATGGTGGAAGCAGTTCAAGGTGGATATGCATTCTTTGCTTGGAACTCGGTTGCTGGTGTCGTTGAAAAATGCGGATTAAAGATTAAGGCTTACCGCAAAGATTACAACGAAATAGAGCTGGAGTTGGCTCCCGGAGAAGAAGAAAAATTAGGAAAGGTAGTTTCAGGAAATAGAATCCTGAATATTTACGTTCCGGAAATTTCAGTTTCATTTTCTTCAGAGCTTAAGACGATTACGAGTGATAAAAAAGTTAAGCTGTATATTCCAAGTGATTTCACTTTCTATGAGAGAAGAAAACATGAAAGAGTTCAGCCAGCTAAAACGTGTTATGTGAGTTTTGAACTTAACAAGCACATGGTGAAGAAAGCGGTTTATGATTTTAGTCTTGGTGGATTAGCTTTTATTCTGCCTAAGTCTGATAAGATGATCATCTCCAAAGGAAAAGAATTTGATACATTCGTTCTGGAGATTGCTTTGAGAAAAATTAAAGTGAAGGCCGTATGCGTGAACTCTTTCACGATCGATCGCTTTAAGCACGAAAACCTGCCTTATGGCGGCTACAAAGTGGCCTTTCGCTTTACAGAAATTTCCCAAGAAGACAGAAAGTTTTTGATGGAATTCATCACAACTGAAATGCTCGTGCAACAAGCACAGAAAAAAGCGAATTAGGTTTAATTTACAGAATGCCCAAGATCATTGATAATGAGGCATGAAGTTTTCAGCCATCTCAGATGTACATGTTAAAGTTTCCGGCGATAATGCGGAAAATCTTCTATTGTCTTTTTTAAGACATCCCGATGTTCAATCCAGCGACGTTATTTTTCTCCTCGGCGATATTTTCGATCTGATGATCGGGCCACACTCTCAATATTTTGTACGCTTCCAGAATTACTTCACGGAAATTAGATCTCTCCTCGCTCAAGGCAAGCGTATTTGCTATGTGGAAGGAAATCATGATTTCCACATTATTAATCTCTATAAGAAGTTTTTTCAGGTTCACAAAGATCTGGACCATTCGCTTTTTAAAATGGCTCCGACTTTTACTTTCGAAGATGCAGGCAAGAAAATTTTCTTCGCCCATGGCGATGCAATTGAACTCAATAATCCCAGCTATAAAGTGTTTAAAGCGATAGTCACCAGCCCCCCCCTACGCTTTTACGCCAATAATCTCATGCCTCACTTTCTCATTAAAGGCGTGGGAGAATACTCTGCAGAGAAATCGCGTAAAAGGAACAACAAGCGCTATTCGACTGAAGCTGACCTGACACCGGTAAAAGAGAACTTTCGATTTTCAGTTGAAACTTATCATCGAAAACATCCTCATGACATTTATGTTTTGGGCCACAGTCACGTCAAAGATTATTACGAATCAGAACACGGCTTTCTCTATGTGAACAACGGTTACGCTCAACATACTAAAACATTCATCTGCATCGAAGATGGCAATGTTTCCTTCAAAAACCTATGAACCTAAACTATTGGATTCATCGCCTTAACTAGTTCCGCACGCTTCTCTCCGGCAACAAGATCAATGATTGAAACTGTTCTCGGTTGATCATCAATGATTCTGGTAGATTTAGAAACATTGATCAGCTGAGTAGCGAAATTAGCAATTTGTGGAAGGTGAGTAATGGCCAGAACTTGTGAGCACTCCGAAACCAGCATGAGTGATTTCCCAATACAGATTGCCGTTTCACCACCGATTCCGGTATCGATTTCATCAAACAGAAAAACGGAAATAGTATCGTTGCTCGATAGAATTTGTCTGATTGAAAGAAGAATTCTTGAAAGCTCTCCGCCAGAAGCAATTTCTTTAACTTTAAAGAAACCTTCTCCCGGATTTGTCTCAGCAATGAAATCAACGCGTGAAAAACCTTTAGGACCTAAAGTTTCCGATTTGCTGATAGTAATACGGAGAGAAGCCCCGTTCATTTTCAGTTCGCGTACTTTTCCGGTCAGCTCTACTGAAAGCTCATCAGCTTTTTGGACTCTTACTTTATGAAGTTCATCAGCAAAAGTGCCACAACGTAATTCGAGATCATTTATTTTCTTGGAAACCAGGGCGATTTTATCATCAACCTGAGAGTAAGAATTAAGCTCTGCCTTAAATTCAGAATACATCTTCAGCATTTCTTCTGTCGATCCACCGAATTTTCTTTTTAGTCTTGAATATTGGTCAATGCGATCAATGATTTCTTCAATATTTTCTTCATCCAGATTCATATTTAAATCTTTAGATAGATCAAAAGACACATCTTCCAGAATAGATTTTACATCGTAGAGCTTTGTGATGATTTCTTCAGCCACGATGCCAGGATTTTTTTCAGCGCGGTTCAAACATGACTTTAAAAGACCCAGAAGGTTAACTTCATCGTCAGATATAGCAGAAGCGATTGAACCGAGAGTAGCCTGACGTTTTTCAACGTTCAGAATCATGTCTTTCTTCTTCAAAAGTTCCAGTTCATCTTCAACAGAAGGGCTGAGTTTCTCAAGCTCTTCAATTTGAAAACGGATATAGTCTTCGCGCTGAGCGCGGATGTTTTTTTCATTGATAAGTTCGCTGAAATCTTTTTTGAAAGAAGCGAGCTGGTTATAAAGGTTTTGATAATCAGCAATGTCACCGTTGAGTCCAGCATATGAGTCGAGAAGCACTAGTTGATAATCTTCACTCAATAGTTTTTGATTCTCGAATTGCCCAACAAGGTCCACAAAACGTTTTGCAAAAGCGCTTAACTGAGAAGCAGAACAAGACTGATAATTCAAATATGATTTTGAAGATTCATTAGCGTAAATGATTCTCTTGATAACAACTTCATTTCCTTCGAATGGATGTCCAATTTCATTGAAATAAGATTTAATTTTTTCATCGTCAGTAGAAAAGACAGCTTCAATCGTAGAAAAATCCGCATTTTTTCTGATAAGTTTCTTATCAGCGCGTGCACCGAAAATAATCTGAAGGGCATCCAGAATCAAACTTTTTCCTGAGCCGGTTTCACCAACAATGGCGTTGAATTTTGGATCGAATTGAATTTCCTGGTTTTCGAATGTTGCAAAATTCTGCAAATTTAATGATTTCAAATAAAGCGTTTCATTTGTTTTCATTTAAGCTCCCGAGCTCCGTGTGTGAATTTCTCTTTGAGTGTTCTGAAATATGTTCTTTCTGGATTCTTAATTAATTGAACTGTCTTGCCTTTTTTCTTGGTCACTTTCACCGTTTCGTTAGAGCCGATGATAATGGCCTGCTGGCCGTCTAAAGTCAGTTTGATCGATTCATCAGGTCTCGCAGCTTTGATTTCAACGCTCGAGTGATCTGGAATGACCAAAGGTCTGTGTGTAAGACTATGAGCACAGATCGGAGTAAGAACAACCGCGTTTACACTTGGTTGGATAATTGGCCCGCCTGCTGCCAGCGAATAAGCTGTAGATCCGATTGGTGAGCTGATGATCAAACCATCTCCTGCGAGATTGTAAATATGCTCGCCTTCAGATTCCACTGAAAGAGTAAGCATTCTTGAGATCTGGTTGTTGTTAAGAACAACATCATTCAAGAAATACCCTTTAAACTTTGCTTCTTCTTTTCGTTTCTCAAATACTTCTACCTGATAAAGCGAAAGCGTTGTGATTTCATAATTACCTTTCAAGGCTTGCTCAAGCTGATCGAAGAATTCGTGTTTCGTAAACTCAGTAATAAAACCAAGATGACCCATGTTTACTCCAAAAATTGGAGGTGAATTCTTTGAGATATTGCGGGCAACACCGATAAGAGTTCCATCGCCACCCATTGTAATGATTAGGTCTGAATTACTGTGAAGTTCATTTTCTGAAATGAAATCTAAATTTTTGAGCTCACCTTTAAGAATTTTAGTGATGCGTTCTTCTTCTTTTTCTAAAAATGAAATATTTTTCTTTCTTCGTATCAACCACGCGATCAGGTTAGAAAGAATACTTTCAAACTCAGTATTGATCTTTGGTTTTAGTACGATACTGATATTTTTTATCTGGGCCATTAGTGGGCTCCTTCTGAAAGAAATATGGCCAGTGCTTCTTCGATATTTTCAAAAGGTTTTGAAAGCAGAAGACATCCGTACTGCTGGGCCTTTTCGATAACGTGAGGTGAGCTGTAAGCAGTGATAATAATGAAAAGTTTGCTGATCTCGGCAACTGTAAAGCGGGCCTTAGATTCTTCGATAACGTCGAATCCGGAAATGTCCTGCAACATCAGATCACAGATAATGCGATCAAATTTCTGGTTAAGGATAAGTTGAATCGCTTCGCGACCGCGACTTTCAACAGTGACTTCGACTCCCTTCTTTTCCAAAAGTTTCTTTAACGACTTCTGGATCAGAGGCTCGTCTTCGACAAGTAGAATTCTCTTCAAAATAAACTCCCTAGGCTAGTGGTAAGTTTATCGAGAAAGTTGCGCCAGGAAAAGGTGTATTGTTTTGAAATTGTATTTTACTGCCCAGTTGTCTGGCCAGGTTCTGGCAAATGGAGAGCCCAAGGCCAGTTCCTGAATCCTTGGTAGTGAAAAATGGTTCAAAAATGGACTTGGCGAGCTCTGATTTAACGCCGGGCCCATCGTCTACAACAGCTATCGTGACGCTTGAACCTTCTCTGGTGAGTTTGATGATAATTTTATTATGTCGCACGTTCTCTGAATTAGATTTAATGGCCTGAGCAGCGTTAATAATGAGGTTAAATATAATTTGAGTGAGTGCCGTCGAGTTGGTTTCGATTTCTAACTTTTCTTCTTTTTCGAACCCCACACATTCAATGCGCTTTAAAATTTCCTTTGTCTCACTCTTGGTCAGCGTGATCACTTCTTCAATGAAGTTGTAAACCTGGAGTTTTTTATACTCCTGCTGATCATTGTAAAGATTGGAAAAGTTTTTAATGATTGTCTGAGAACGATTGGCGTTCGTGCAAATTTCATTAAGCACTTCTTTCGTTTCTTCATCAGGGGCGTCGCTCGCCAGCAACTGTCCTGTCAGGTTGAGTCCAAACAATGGATTTGAAAGCTCGTGCTGTAAAGTATTCAGCAATTCCCCAAGAAGTGAAACGCGCTGAGAGTGATAGAGTTCAGTTGAAATGGCATCTTTGCTGAGGTTGGAAAGCTCCATTACAGTCTGATCTTCGCCTTCAATGGGGAAGACCATGAGGTGTGAGTTTTCAACCGGGCCATCGTTATTGTGATTGCTGAAAATAATCTGCTGATTTTTTTTCACGAATATCTTTTCGGGAAAGTTTTCAAGCGATTTTCTCAATGTCTCTTTTTTTAAGTCGTTTTTTTCTTTATCCAGAATTCTCGAGAGCAAAGGCTGGATGTGAAGTGATAGTCCCTGGAAAAATTCCTGTTCTTCCTGGCTGGGAGGAAGGAATGAATTGCGGGAGATTAAATAAATGACCGAGTAATTTTTCAAATCAATTTCTTTTGCAAGAAAATTACCGACAACATCAAGGTCTTCTTTCATGTTAAGGGATTGATTGAAAATTTTATTTTTACTTTTTTTGACGAGATTGAATAGAGTGTTGAAACTCTGAATGCTGATCAGTCTGGTTTCTTCATAGTTGGCATAATTAAAAAAATAATTCTGCCCGACCGGCTTTCCTTTTTCGTGAACGAGCACGTGGCAAGATTCAAAGGAACTTAGAGGCGAAAGTTTTAAAATCGCCTTAGGAAGTTCTTTAACTTCTGAAGTAGTTAAAAGCAGCTTTCGTATTTCTTCTTTGTATTGATATTTTTTTTCGAGATCGGTGCAGTTTGAATTGTTTTTGAGATTCTGGAAAACGCGTCTTTCGAATGAACTGTTGGTAAACCGCAGTGGCTTTGCTTTTAAAGGCAAAGCCACAAGTTCTTCTGAGGATAAACTCAGGTACTTCTTAACTTCTTTAATTCCGGCAGGACTTTGATCTTCCACTGAGTAAGGTTATCTATCAGTTCATACTCTAGCAAGTCACAAAGCATGATCACGTCATTTTTTTCTTTCGCCTGAACGAGCGCTTTTATGACAGAGAGGAGATGAATTTCCAGCTTCTGAAGATTCTCGTCTTTAAATGATTTGTCCGGCATATCGGTGCGAATCACCTGGTAAACTTTTGAGATGAGCTGAATATACAAATCCATCAGGTCAATCACTTCGATAAAAGTCTGGTTGGCTGCATCGGCTTCACCGGCATTGTATTGGCCAATCAGTCTCTGAATTTGAGAAGTGATGTAATCGACATATCCAAAGCAGGAATCAATGGATTCAAAGGCAATTTCCAGAGATCCGATTTTCTTGATGTTTGTAGCTGCGTTGTTAGCTGTGGTCATTTATTTTTCCTACTTTGAAGCATCTGAGCGCGTACCCAGTTTGCCTGTTGAGAGTTTGTGTTCAGCAATTGTGTTTTCGATTAATTCAAAAAGGACGCTGCAGATGTTTGCGCATTCATCAAAGGCCACGTAAGAGCTCTCTGTGAGCTTTACGACATTGTCACCAAAAAGGTTTCCTTTTCTGACAGCAAGATAATCGATCACAGGTGCAAGTTGTGGCGATGTTTTTTGCACCAGCGCCTGAAGCTGGTCAATTTCATCAATCTTTTTTGAATAATCTTTTATTCTGGAAATACTTGGAGTTTGTGATGAGATTTCTTCAAGGATGAAGCGCGAGTATTTTTTCCCGAATTCAGAAAGCTCAAAGAGGTGTTGCAGGCCAGTCAAAGCTTCAAGCAAATCTTTGTGAGTTGTATTGTTGAGCTTTGGAAAAGGAATGTTTTCTTCAGTGTCGTTGATGACAAATGACCATGCAATTCGATAGAGAGAACGAAAGATGTCGTTTGTATCCTGATGATTCTCAATCAAAGACTCAAGTTGCATGCTTCCTTTATTTATTTTAGCTTTGTAAAAATTCACAGAGCTCATGTGGAAGCTGGAAATATTGGCCTTAACCCATTCAGCATTAATTTCTTTTTGCTCAAAGAGTTGCTTAATAGAAGCACTGACAATCTGATAAGGAATGTCGTGATGACATTGATTATAAGAACAAGCGTCACTTGGGAAACAAGGAAAGCATTTTGTTCTCGGAGCCAGGTTGTATGCGTGATTGTGGTATGGAGTCGTCTCAAAAGGACGTACACTTCCAAGTGAAACCGTGAGCGTCGGGGTATTGTTAATGGCCGCTAGGTGACCAACCATCGAGTCGTGTCCGACAAATAATCTGGCCTTTTTCAACTCCATTGCCAGTTCGGCCATGGTTGTTTTACCGGTCATGTTTTGAATTCGATGACCAAAAGTTTTTAATAACGGATTCTCTGTAATCATCTGTGATTTAAGAACTTCGTTTTTTGCACCAACAATTTGTATCGAACATTGTTCATTATCTTTCAAAACACGATAAATAACTTCTACCCATTTCTCTGCCTTCCAGGCTTTGCGCTCTTGAGAAGCGAACGGATGAATGATAATCGTATTTGAACGTGAAACAGATGCTGGTGTTGCTTTTGCTTCATTCGATCTGATTCCAATGATGTTTTTAAAAAGATCGACAACAGAGTATGGGTTCAAAGCTCCGCGCATGACTGTTGAGTAAACAATTTGTGACCATTTATCATTGATGCACATCTTGTTGTTGTAATCAAAATAAGTCCCAATTTTGTGCTGAGATTTAATCAATGAGGCCAGATACGCTGAGGATTTTGAGAAAGATAAATTGATAAGAACATCAATTGATTCTTGGGACATTTCACCCAGAAATGAATTGATATTATCAAAGCTGGACTTTAAACCCTGGACTTCGGCGTTCTCAAAAATTTTCTTGGTATCAAGATAATAGATTTTAGTGAAAACTCTTTTTAGCAGAAACTCAAGTGGCTTTGCGAATTGCGTTCTGGCAATAAGGATAACTCTATATTCAGGATGTGATTTCTTTAAATCTTCAACGGCCTGAACGGTCTGGATGAGATCACCGAAACGGGTAAGCTGTAAAATGGCAAGGGTAGGAACCTGAAGTTCTGGATCTGGAATTCTACCGGTGTTGTTATTTGCTTTCATGAGAATCCTCCTCAAGAAGCATTGATAGAAGAATGACTTTCATATCTTCTTCATTCAAAGGAGCTGCCTTATCCAGTTGTTCCTTTATGCGATTAATTTCTCGATTAAGATCTTGTTTGAGCATGTCCATAAACCCATCCTAGGTTTTTAGAGCCACTCTTAACGTGAAGGTTAAGAGTTGGCTTCTGTTCCTTTACTGATAAAATCTGCTTTTTTCTGAGAAGCAGTTCTGTCTTCAAGGTTTTTGATACAAAGTAAAATTTTCTGAATATCTGTTTTCAAATCATAGAGAAGAACTTCAACTTCTTTTGCGTTTTCTTCAAACGTTTTAGCGTTAATGCCTTCAATTTTTGTTTTAAACGTTGTCACAGGTATTTGAACAATAGAATTTGCATCAGAGTGAGAAATCAGTTTTCCCAGATTGACAACAAACTCTCGTGAGCTTTTTCTATTTTCCAGACTTTGAAGAAGTGAGCGCAATGTTCCCAAAAGATCTTTCATTACAGTTGTGACATTTCCTTTTTCACGGGCAGCCCAGGTTGAACAAGCAGCCGTTCCGAAATCTACAACGTCATCATAAATTTCCAATGATTCATGATGGTCAAAAGCAACATTGATAAACTGTCTGGACATCAGACGATGAATCTCTGTCTGAGAATCAACAGTACCTGCCGCAACAGAATAGCGAGCCCCAAGTTTATCAAAACTGCACTTATAAAGTGTCACATTGTTTGAAAGGCGAGGTCTGATTGATTGCGTTTTAGAGAAATGAAACAAAATAGAAGCCAGGATATCCTGAGCCGTTATATTTGTTGATGAAGTCTCTTCGCTTTTTGTGAAACTTCTGTCTGTGATTACATCAGTGAGAATTAAACTGCCCTCTGAATAGCTTCCCTGCTTTAAAAACGGGGAATGCCCAAGGGAAACTTCAAGAACCGGAGTTTCTGCCAGATCGGCAATATGTTTAATGGCCGTGTCAGGTGTAACCAGAAGATCGATATTCATCATCACTGAAGCGACTGCTTCTAGATCAGCTTCAATAATGACCAGGTCGTTATCAAACCTTTCATTGATTTGAGAGGCATATCGTCTTTCTTCTGCAACCGGCGCAATAAGTACGACAGGTACAAGTTCTGAGTTTTTTCTTATTTCTTCGATAAGCTGAACAACCGTCTGCTCTGGAATATCTTTTGAAGCATCTGCTGTTTTAAGTTGAATACCGATGATTTTCGCCGTGTTTTCAGAACCAGTCTGGCCTCGTCGAATAGTATTCATATTGCTGAAGGCGACTGCATTGTGAGCAGAATTTGTGATTAGTTTTTCTCCTTCGCGGTTTAAATCCGTTCCAATCATTTTGTGATAGCAATCGACAAAATGAACTGGGGAATATTGAACGACCGGAAGAACATCATTGAAAAGGATTTCCCAATCGCTGCCAGTAACAACATTTCTTTCAGCGTTGAAATGAACACCGATAACTTTTTGTGTTGAAGCGCGAAGGTAAGAGCAAAGATAAGCTCCTACAACATCATTTGAATAATTAACAATCTCATCCCACTGCTGGTCTTTGATTTCCTGAAGCTGATTAAAAAGTTGTTCCAGGGCAAAACCATCTGAAAAAAGCTTGTTGTTTTTTAGCGTGATGATTTCTTTCCTATCAATCGTGTAAAGCTTGCTTAAATTTTTCAGATTTTTCGCGGCCTTTGCACTTTCCTTGTAAGTCAAAAGAGTTACGTTGTTTCCTTCAGTCTTGGACAATGAATTGATCAAATGTCCGGTCGTATAGACGTCGCCCAATCTTCTGAGGTTGATGATGAGGATGTTTTTCATTACTGGTCTCCTGCTCCCGCTTTCAGCTCAACACTTTTCTTGGTCATTTCGACAAGTGCCATGGCAAGAAAGTCAGATTCATCAAAAGTTTTTTTCATCGGGACTTGATTATAGAGAACGTTTTCAAGAGTTTCTTCTGTCTCAAAACGTTTCAGGTAGCGTTTAACTTTTTCATTTTCAACAAACTCAAGAATGCCGCCGATCGATTTCGGAGCTTCAAAAGTAAGAATGGTTTTAAAATAATATTGATAAAGATTAAAAGAAGGTGGATGAGCAATCATCGCTGGCTTTCTCAGCAGGAAGTGAACAAAATCCAGATCGCTATAAAGTTCATTCGGATTAAAGCCGGCATAGACCAGAACATTTTTTTTGTTCAGAAGATCATTGGCTATGCAGTCTTCATAAACTTGAATGTTCGGTTCAACCACAATGACTTTAAAATTATTCCCGTGGAATTCCTGAAGTTTTTCGATAATGGCATTGACGTGATAACCAAAGCCAAGTCCTAGAATGAGAACTTCATTTTTCATTTTAATTGAATCAATCTGGGCTTCTGCAAGCGACTCTGCTTCTTTGAAGGGATTGTAAATTGAATGAAGATGAACGCCGTTTACGACAGGAACTTTCTGTTCAGTTCTTGATGTTCTGACTTCATATGAAGTAATTTTTGGTAAACTCATGAGCACCCCTGTTCCTCATCCTTAAGGTTCTGGTGGTTTGTGGGATTGAGTTAATCATTAACTCAACTGTTATTATTTCCTCACGTCCCGGGATTTTTGTCAATGAAACAATGGTTCCGGAACGTGAGTGAAGAGGCATCAAAAATTTATTTTGTAGTGCCTTGATTGTAGCCTTTAAACATTTCTTTGTTTTTGAAGATCAGTGCAATTTCTTTGGTCGTCTGACCTTTTTGTTGACTTAAAAGCTCAACAGTCTCTTTATCGATGGCAATCATCTTTTCAGAACAAAGACTTAGGTCCTGAAACCATGACTTAAGAAGAAGAATATCGTCCTGAGAAACGTCTTCAGGATTCAAAATGTTGATTTGTTCTTCGACTGAACGTTGAAGTTTTGTGACGACATTGATGAGTCTTTCACGGTTTTCAGTTTCACTGACGACTCTTTCCAGGTCTTCATTTGCAGCATAGATTTTAATTTTTTCACTGCTGTTAACGGCCAGATCAAGCATAGAAAGGTGGTTTTGAATTCCTTCAAATAGTTTTTGAATCATTTTATAATCCCTGTGATTAAGTTTTATTTACTCTTTTGGAGCTGCTGGTGCTGCCGCATTCTGAGCTGCCTTGAGCGATTTAATCGCTTCACTCCAGCCTTCATAAAGAGTATTGAGTACATTCAAACAGCCTTCTAATGGTTCAGCATCAATTTTGATGTTCGCCTGAGTAGAAGAAAAGAGAATGTAGTCATAAAGCGCCGACAATTCTTTTGCGATATCGCCGCCCACTTCAAAATCGAGACTGTTGTTCAACTCAATAACGATGTCCTGCAACTTACCGATGTATTCGCCTTTTGCTGCAATTTTCTTTTCGTTAATTGCTTCAATGGCCTTCTTGCAGTTTTTAATCGCCGCTTGATACAACATCAGAAGGATTTGTTCCTTGCTCGCTGTACTCACCGCAGTCTTTTTGTAAGCACCATAACCGTAACTCATATTGGCCTCCTCTCAATTATCCTAATTCTTGAACAGGGCTAGCTGCTCCCGCACCCGCTAACGCAGCGACACCAGCACCCTGTGATTTAATTCGCGAAATAGTTCCTTCAAGTCTTGAAAATTTATCTTTAAGATTTTTTTCTTTTTCTTCCAGATATTTTTGTTTCTGACTTATTCGTCTATCAATTTGTTCAATGTTGCTTTGAAGTGATTTTTTTCTACTTTGGATCAAGCCATCGGGCATGCGTAGAACGGTGTTCACTGTGCCGTTCAAGTTGTCCATAAAGCCGTCACTTTTTCCTTCTTCCGTAAATGTACCGGTAAGAATTTGCGAAACCATGTTGTAGTCTTTCGATATGGCAGCTGAGAATTTCTTTTGATCAAAATCGAGCATACCTTCGCGGTTGAAGGTCAAGCCAAGTTCGCTTACGCGGTGATAACCTGTATCCGTCTGAACATCTTTGAAAACAGCAGAGTGAATACGACCTTGAAGAGTCGTAAGCATAATATCTCCACCGAGAGTTCGCGATGTATCCGTCTTTTCATCGATGGAATTCTGTTCTTTAATGAATTTTAAAACCGCATTAAGTTTAGTGACGAGGTCGCTGACCTTTGCACCAACTGCATCGACGTCTTCAGTAATATTGATTGAAAATTCTTCACCTGGTTTTGCTTTCTTTAAATCAATCGTTACACCGGGAATAAGATCTTTGATTTTATTTTCCGGAGCTTCAATTTCAAAACCATCGAGTTTGATTTTTGCATCATGAGCTTCGCGCTGAAACTCAAGCTGGAAATCCTGGTCCCCGTCAATAAAGTAGAAATAAGGAAAATCGACCGCGGAATCATCACCGGTTTTATTTAAACTTAAAACCAGTCTCCAGGGAGTATCTGTGCCGCTTCCATCATTGATAACGTTGGCAGTAACACCAAGTTCAGAATTCTTATTGATCATTTTAGCAATGCCGCTAAGAGAGGCATTGTCTGAGTCAACGTAAATATCTTTTGATTCACCATCGGGCATTGTGAAACGAATAAAGCCTACCCCGACATAACTTTCATCTTTGTCTTCAAAGCCGGTCGACATTGCAGATGATTTTTGAGCGAGCGATGTGACTTCAAATTGATATGAGCCGGGAACTGTTTTGTTTTTATCCGTGGTCACACCAATAATATCGTTGTTTGTATCGACTTTTAATTCGCGAAGAGCGCGAGCGTTTGCATTCAAGGCGAGATTTCCGCGAACATCTTCGGCTAATTTTAAAAGCTGATCGACCAGACCTTTCTTGTCCGTGATTTTGCTTTTTTGTTTTTCCATGTTCTGAACAGGAACTTGCTCCGCAGTCATGATCTGCTTAACAATATCCTTCGGCAGTCCGGTGGAAATTGAACCAAACGATATTCCCAAAAAATCCTCCTGATTTATAGGGACGCATTACCTTTCAAGAATACCATACGGTAGGACCGGCTTATATGAGGCAGGAATTTCTCATCGTGTGTTAGTGATGTCTGGAAAAGTTGATTGAGGGGAGCGGGTATTAATTAGCTTGTGATGCGGAAGGTTCACCCTTAAAATAAAAAAGACCCGGATGGGGCCGGGTCTCTAATTCTAGGATTTAAGTTGCCCGGAGTATGGGAGCCGAACAACTTAATTACTGATTTAATCGGTTATTATGCAAAATACTTTAGCAAACGGTTCCAATATTCTTAAATTAAAATGGAAATTCTTCACATATCGTGTAGTTAGCTATTTCTCATTTTTACTTATTCCTGTTTATGTCCAAAAGGGCATGCAGGTTTCACACGGTGCTTTGGCACTGATGATGACTCTTTATATTCTGTTCATCGTAAGTCAGTGGTTCTTGCTCGGAAAAGAAATTGATCACCGCTTTAAAATCTATTTCAGAGTAAATTCGTCTATTGATCGAGTGGTCTATCGCCTCTTTCTTGGAATGTTTTTTTTCATTCTTCTTTTCAACATCATGAACTTGCTGGACGCCAAGTGGATTTACAATTGTTACTGGATCACCTGGTCTGTCCTGGGCCTTTTTTATTCCTGGCCTACGCGCGGGAAAATTATTCAAGAATCAGTTTCATCAAACTTTGGCGAATTTCGTTTTCTGGATAATTTTGAGAAGACACTGGTTGGTTTAATTCTCATTATGTTCATGTTCACTTTGCCGGATTTGCCTCCGCTGGTGAATATTGAAATGCTAAAATTGTATTTTGATCCATTGGAAAAAATCGGAAATCCGCTCTGGAACTTTTTATTGATCAATTACTATCCTTTTAAAAGTTATCCGGCCTTGTTCCGGCTGGCCTGGAGCCTTCATTTCTACATTGTAGGAATGGGACTGTTTCTTTTGGTGTTCTATGCCTTTTTGCGCTTTTTTGTTTCGCGAAGACTTTCACTTTTAGGAGTCTTTGCGCTTGTTTCGTCGTGGTCATTTTCAAAAACTCTTGCGAGCAATGTTGAATTTGCGATGCTCACAACTTATTCCTTGATGTGGATCTGGACACTTTTATGGGTGACAAAAAGCTCAACTTATAGGGCCGGTCTGTTTATGGGGCTTATGAGTTTTTACGGGACACTCTTAAATACCAATTTCGGTTTTTTGATGTTCTTCCAGGTCGTCTCACTGCTCTTTATCTTTTTGAAAGACAGAACTCTTTGGTTCAAACGTCAGCTGCTAAAATATGCTTTATTCGGAATTATACTCACCATTCTACGTTTGTTGTCCCATACCGATTTGATTGAGCCATTACATAGTCTTGATTGGGGCTTTCTGAAAAATGCTTCGCTGGAAATGAATCGCAAAGGTTTCTTCGTGCTGGGAATGTTCGGATTGATTCTCGCTATAGTAAAATTTTATAGGCCGAAGCTATCCTTCCTGAAAGATTTTCATATTGAACAGGAGAGCATGAGTATTTTTCTTCTCTCTATTTCACTCTATGTTTTCTTCTCACTATTCTGGGATGACGCTTTGGTGACAGGCTTTTCTATGATGTGGCCTCTTGCCTTTTTGAGTCTTATTCCACTGGAATTGCTGTTTCAATCTCTCTCGCGTGTACGCTCAAGCCGCAACATGATCTACGTGATTTACATTTTGATATGTCTTCTTGATTCCCACTTTGAAGGTCGAGTTAAGCTCTTTTTAAAAATTTTTAACAGCTAAAATTTTAGATGTGTTACACTTTTATCAAAGACACAGATGCTAGTGTCTGTGTACCGATGGAGTGGTTATGTTTAGTTCAGGATTGACTAAAGGTCTCTACAACAGCTTTCTGAGGTCCTATCAATTGGACAGATCAGAGCTCAAAACGACTCCATTTATCTACGTAGACCAGGGCAGCGGCGAAGTGAAACTTCTCACCAATCTAATGAGAACAAGTGAGATTGGTTCTGAAATTTACGCCCTCTCGATTGCCTCTGGTGGAGCCGTAGAAGTTCTCTCTACAGAGAACAAGTAACCTAGACTCGTCCTCGACAACGGTCAGGTGTATGCTCTCGTAAATTGATTATGCTTAGGCATAACGATAGGCCTTTCTCTCTAAAAAATTGGTTCTTACATCATCTTTCTGCTAATAATACCCGAGTGACAATTTTTTGACTTAATGTGAATAACTACGCTGTTCCAAATATTTTTTGGGGTCATTCGGGCAGTGTTGAGTTGATAACTGTGAATATCTTCACTAACTATTGAAAAAAAGAACTGTTAAATTTTGTAATTGACGTGCAACGAATTCACAATGAAATGTGAAAATGTGGATAACTTGGAACTTTTTGTTGATAAAATAACCAAGTCAACTAATTTAACAGAAAAATTGTAAGAAATTTTTATGACACAGGGTGTGTTTTTATGAAAAAGCTACAAAACGAAGTTATTCTTGAGTTGACAAAAAAGCTCTCCAATTTATTTGGCCCGAATGCTCAAAACAACATTCAGGTTAATCTAAAAGACGATAAAAGCTTTGTGACAGAGATCGATCTTTTTGTCTCTTCACTGATAAAAGAAAAACTCGCTTCGCATGCCGAATATTCTCATTATGCATTTTTCAGTGAAGAGGATTTTAAGGAATACACTTTTCCTTGCGCCATTCTCGATCCGATCGATGGAACGCGCGAACTGGTCAAAGGTCGCCCTGAGTGCGCCGTCTCACTGGCGATGATGAAAACACATACAATTGCAGATCCAGATAACTATGCCTGGCTTTATAATCCTTTTAGTGGATTTTCCCTCGATACAAAAACGCCTTTTGTTCCCTCAATGGATAAATCCATCCAGAAACTGCTCACGTTTGTTTCCCGTTCTGAATTTCATAAAGGACACTACAATAAATATTTAAATCATCCCCAAATTGATATCACTCCAAGGGGGAGTATCGCCTTTAAACTGGGCTTGCTTGCTTCAGGTGCCTGCGATTTTATCATCAGCATGGAACCTAAAAATGCGTGGGATATTGCTGCTGGAACAATTCTTTGCGAGCGCAGAGGAATTCATTTTTATGAAAACGGCGTACGGGTTCACACTTTGGACAGAGAACGATATTCAGGTCCTTTGATCTGGGCCCCGGAAGTTCTTGCGCCGACTCTGCTGGAGATATTCAAGGCAGATTTCAAAACTGAAAAAAAACAGATCTGAGCACGGCACACGGTTTAATATTTGAACTAAGTTTCTTATTTTGACCTCGCGAATTTAAAACGAGGTCAGCATGAATAAACAACATTTTAAAAAACTTCTCAATGTCTCTTCACCTATTCTCATCACCGGCGCAACCGGCACCGGAAAATCAAAAATGGCCCGCAGGATTTATGAATTGTCTTCAATTCATCAGGACAAATTTCTCACACTGCATTTGGCGAGTCTAAAAGAAGAACTCTTTGAAAGTGAACTTTTCGGTCACAAGAAAGGAGCATTCACAGGTGCAGTGGAAAATAAAAACGGCTATCTCGCAGACACAGGGAAAGGAACACTTTTCCTTGATGAAATTGGAGAACTTTCACTCGAAGCTCAAAAGAAACTTCTCTACTTGCTTGAAGAAAAAAAATATACACCAGTTGGTTCAACGTCAGCGCATTCCTTTGAGGGGCGATTGATCATGGCCACCAATAAAGACCTTAAAAAAATGGTTGAAGCGGGAACATTTCGCGAAGACCTCTATTTTCGTCTGAACGTTTTTCTCCTGGAGCTTGCCCCCCTTGCTTCCAACCGGGAAAAACTTCAGAGGGAAATCGAAAAAGGTTTTGAATTGGCCAAGAACAATTTTCAAAGGGAATGCCTGAGACTGAGTGATGAACTGTTTCAAATACTTCTGAATGCCGAGTGGAAAGGCAATTACCGCGAACTCAAAAATTGCCTCGAATACATTGTAGTCATGAGTGATAAGCCGCTTGTCGAAAAAGACTCACTTCCTCATTGGTTTGCATCTGAAAAAGCTATCTCCAACGTTCATTCAAAAGAGGGTTTTATTTCGCATTTTCCCGGTGATTTCACTGAGGCGCTGGAGATTTTTGAATCCTGGTATTTGATGGCCCAATTGAAAAAACATGAAGGGAAAATTAACGAAACGGCGAGGCTTCTTGGTATCAGTAAAACCACTCTCATTTCCAAGGCGAAGAAATATGGCATCGACACTCTTACTCTCAGAGCGGAAGCCGGGAGACTGAAGTCCTTGAAATTAGCAGCGTAAATTTTACATTTTCCCTCTGTCGATCGTTGACTTTCCCCCCAAAGAAGAGGAAAAAACAGACTCAAAACAAAAAAATTCATTGGGGAATTGGATGCTGTCGAAAAATGCATTTGTGGTAGTGTTGGGTCTGTTTTTTTCGTTTCAGGCATTAGCTTCTGGAACGGTTCTGATTGATGGAAAAGAAATCAAGAATCGTGAACAGTTTCACGCTCACGTATCCAAAAATCTGAAATTCCCAGCTTACTACGGCAAGACACTCGATTCACTTTATGATGTTCTGAGCACTGATTTTTCAGGCGGAACCATTATTAAATTTAAACACCTCAATATTCTTAAGGCGAAACTTGGCTCTGAATATGTTGAAGCCCTGGTTCAAACAATCATGGATGCAGCTGAAGACAACAATCGCATTATTCTTCTGCTCGAGTAAGCCATGACATTTAAAGTAAAAGATCACTATTTCCACAAAGCGAAGAAAGAGAATTTTCTCGCCAGAAGCGTTTATAAGCTGGAAGAAATTGACGAGCGATACAAAGTTCTCAAAAAAGGCGATAAAGTTATCGATCTTGGTTATCACCCTGGTTCATGGATCCAATACACGTCTGAAAAAATCGGCAAAGAAGGCATCGTCGTCGGCTGCGATATCAAAGAAGTAAATAATAAATTGCTAAATTTATCCAACGTAAAACTTTTTAAGAAAGATGTTTTTACAATTGAGACTATGGATGAATTAGGAGTGTCTGATCAATTCAATGTAGTATTGTCAGACATGGCTCCAAACACCACTGGAAATCAGATGGTGGATCAAACTCGCTCTCTCAATCTCGTTGAAATGGTTTTTTCATTGCTGCCTAAATTTTTAAAGCCGGGCGGCAATCTGGTCATTAAAGTTTTCGAGAGCAATGATGCTCAAGTATTCTTGAAGGCCAATAAAAATCTTTTCGAGGAGTTTCATTATCTCCGACCAAAATCGGTGCGCTCAGTTTCGAAAGAATTTTTTGTCATTGGGAAGAATTTTAGGCCATAATATTAGCTTACATGAAGTAAAAAAGTTGATGGTTGATAAGACATGGATAAGTTCAAAACAAAATCACAGGCAAACAGAAAGTTTGTCCTAATCACAGCGTCCCTGGGTATTGGTCTATTTTTTGGTGGTACCGTATTCAATCTTTGTCAGGGAAAATTTAATCAGAAATTAAATGCGGCCGAGCAAAAAGATGGAGCTGTTCCTCAGCTTCCAGTTGGCTTTAAAGAAACGATGGAAAAATCTTTTCTTCAAGGTTCAGAATGGCCGGAGCAATTAAAGGTGAATAACCAGACATTGAAAGTTGAATACACTTTTAATGAGAGCCTCACAAATTACGCCAAAAATCTTCTTAAACAATACAGATCGGATTACACGACGATTACAGTTATTGATAACGAAACTGGAAGAGTCCTGACCGCTGTTGGCTATGAAGGAAGAAACAATCGTTTCGATAAAAACCTCGTTCTTTCTAATACGCATCCTTCTGCCAGTTTGATCAAAATCGTAACTACGGCAGAACTTCTACAAAATACAGCCGTGAAGAAAGAAACGATGTTTGATTTCCGCGGAAGAAGTACAACTCTTTTCAAGTATCAGTTGAACGAATCTAAAAACAATCGCTGGGATAAGTCTCAGACTTTTGAAACAGCTTTCGCTAAGTCGAATAATGTTATTTTTGGAAAAGCGGCGATCAAGAACACGACAGCTGAAAACCTTGTGAAAATGGCCGAAGGCTTTGGCTTCAATCAGCCTATCCTTAAAGAGTTCAGTTTCCTTAGATCAGAAATCAGACCTGCTAAAGACGATTTTGGTCTTGCTGAACTGGCATCTGGCTACAATGTTGACACCGTTATCTCTCCAATCCACGCGGCGGCAATGGCCTCTATTGTTGCAAATGACGGCGTCTTGAGAACTCCGAAGCTTATTTCAAAAATCATCGATCCGACTGGCAACAACATCTGGCCGGACACCGCTTCAGAAAGAAGAGCGATCTCACTGGAAACTTCAAAAGAAATGCATGAAATGATGGCCATGACTATTGAAGATGGAACAGCGAGACGTTCATTTAGAAAAATGAATCGCGGATATATGGATGTTTTGGACATCGGTGGCAAGACAGGAAGTATTACTGGTGGTACACCTTTCGGAAAAAGAGATTGGTTTGCTGCCTACGCTATGCCTCGTGAGAAAACGAAAGGAAAAGGCATTTCCATTTCCGTAATGAACGTAAATGTGAAAAAGTGGCACGTGAAATCATCTATGCTCGCAAAGAATATAATTGAATACTATTATAAAAATATTAATCCAGTCGCTATAGTTCCTACTAGCGATTCAAAACGAGCACCGAGTGAATCACGTTCTTTACGTAAGAAAAGACGTCATCGTTCACACAGAAGAAGTGCATAGGTAAATTGAGTTATGACTGACGACCTGCAGACAAAAAAAGAAAAGATGATCAAAGAAACAAAATCGATCATCCTGATCATCATCGCTGTCCTTACATTCAGATCTGTTTTCTTTGAACCGTTCAGAATTCCGTCTGGGTCAATGATTCCTACTCTTATGATTGGTGACTTTATTCTCGTTAATAAATTCGCTTACGGATTCAAAGTTCCTTTCACTGATTTAACTATCGGTGATAAATCGTTTGATCCTGTTTATATGTTTGGCAAAAGCGATCCGAAGCGTGGCGATGTTGTCGTTTTTAAATATCCAAAAGATCTTTCAGTAAACTACATCAAACGCGTAATCGGACTTCCAGGAGATACTCTGGAAATCAGAAATAAAGTTGTTTATATCAATGACAAGGCCATCGACCCTAAAGAGTTCGACGGCAAAGAAATCATGTCTGATATGGATGACAAGTTCAAAGGTTACAACTTGAAATTCTACAAAGTGAAAACCGGTGAACATGAACACGTTATTCAACAAGATAACGATAATTATTTCAAAGTAGACTTCGATAAGATCACAATTCCACCCGGAAAATTCTTTATGATGGGTGACAACCGCGATTTCTCATACGATTCACGTTATTGGGGATTTATTTCGCATGAGCAGATAAAAGGAAAGGCGATGTTCGTCTGGTTCTCTTTCATCTTCCCATTTGGCGAGAACCCGATGAAGTTCAGACCTGGGCGTATTGGAACTGGCATTAACTAACTTTAAAAAAGCTTAGGATTTAAAAGAAATTTTAGTACAACCATCGTTGCCTTCGATATTCTCGAAGTGCAACTCTTTGTACTCTTTTCTCAGATAAGATCTGAGCCAGTTTTTAAGAACGCCATCGCCATGACCATGAATGATCGTTACAAAAGGAATTTCGCCATTAAATACTTCTTCGATGGCGTGCTCGCATGTCTTTTGGAATTCCTCTAATCTCATACCACGGCAATCAATTTCGATGTCACCTTTAACAGTGCGATCCACGTGAATGTTTACTCGCGGAGTTGTTGGCTTCACTCCTGAAGCCCAGCGTAGAGAGTCGGTTGTAGTCCAGACTGACAGAGCTCCATGCTGAATTTGCACTTCCTTTTTACGTGGATTGATCATCGTGACTTTGACATCTTTTTTAATGTTGAGTGAAAAAACAATCATTCCAGGGGAAATGTCTTCGAAAGCAATTGGACGATAATGAGAATATTTTACATCAACAGTTTGTGAAATCGTTCTCACTGGGCTTTCTCTGTTGAGTGAACTTTGAATCCGGCCGATTTCATTGTTGAGGTTTCTTCGATTGGCGATCTCGCCTTTTTTCACTTCGTTCAGAACGTTTTCAGCCTGATCAAAGAGCGATTTAATCTTTTTTGAATAATCTGCAAGGATCTTCTCACGCTCAAGAAACAGCACCCCTTCCATCGAAGCTTTCTGATTTCGCAATTCAATTTGCAGTGTTCTGTTCTGATTGAGAAGTTTATCCAGATCAATTTTTTTCTGTGAGAGTTCCTGGAGCAAAGACTCGTAAGTCATTTGCTTCTGATCGAGGAGAGTTTTTGCTTTCTCGCTGATCATCGTTCTCATTCCGAATTTTTCAGAGAGATTATCGAAAATCTTAAACGCCAGTGAACTGCCTGGTTCGCCAAGAATCAATTTATAAGTAGGCCGGTTGAGGTCAAAGTCAAATCCGACGTGAGCAGAAACGTAATCACCTCGCGCATGCATAAATGTTTTCAACACTTGATGGTGGGTCGAAATAATAACTTTTGAAAGCGAACGATGGTGAACTTCTTCCAGAAAGGCAATGGCCAATGCCGAAGCTTCCTCTGATGAAGTCGAATTAAAAATTTCATCGACAACAATGAGATTTCTTTCACCAAGAACTTGAAGAAGTTCGAGATAATATTTTGATTCAGAAGCAAAAGAAGAAAGACCTTCAGCAAGATTCTGGTGGTCATGCGAGAAATAAAATAAGTCTTTTACCGGAAAGAGATGCGCATTATTCGCTGGAACAAATAGCCCTATATGAACAAACAATACCGAAAGACAGAGAGATTTGAGTGCAACAGTTTTACCACCGGTGTTGGGACCGGAGATAATGAGTCCTTTATGATTTTTATCGAGCAGCAAATTATTTTTTACAGGATTGGAAATTAAAGGATGGAACAAACCATTCATTTCGAAATAAAAAGAATTTGTAAGAGTTGGTCTCGTTAATCCAAGTTTTTCTGAATAAGTCGCCTTGGTGTTAAGCCAGTCCAGTTCTTCGACCCATTCCGATAAGTCGCTAATTTGGTCAGCGTAATTATGAACGACCTTTGATAAATCAATTGTCAGTTTAAGAATGGTCGCTTCGATTTCTGATAAAAGAAAAATGCGTTTATTACTTTTCTCTCTTATCTCATAAGGTTCAACAAACAAAGTCATGCCCGATTGTGAGCGTGAAATAATAGGGCCGAGATCAGAGTTATAAGAATCTGAACGGACCGCAAGCACGTAACGATCGTTGATGATATCGTAATTGTCCAATTGCAGCTTGCTTGAATATAAATCTGACTTTGAAGCCTTTTGAATGCTCACACGCAAATCGCTTTCGAGAGCCAGCACTTCTGAGTAAAGCTTCTTTAAAAGCGGATGGCGTTCGTAAGAAACATTCCCGCTATGATCAACAAACTCTCTTAAAGGAATGACGAAGTTTCTTCGTAATTTCTGTAGAACATCCGGTGCCAGCTTAAAATCTTTTTCAAAAGAGATCGCCTGAAAGGAGTTAAAGCTTTCATGATAAGTTTCAATGAGAAGGCAGAAAAAATTTAGTTCCTTACCTTCGAAAAATTTGCCTTTGAACAAATCAGGGACAAGATTGAAATTTTCTATACCGGTCGGAAGCATCCTGATCTTGCTGCTGAAAAGCACAGAAAAATCATCGTAGTTTTCAATGAATGTGTTTAAACGTTCCAGGTCGCGCTCAATGGCATCGTGTTCTCTGAACTGTGGCGGTGTTGAAAGTCTTCTTTTCGTTGAATCAAAGTGTGATAAACTAGCAATGTTGCCCGTCAACTGAAACCAGTCGAGGAGTTCAAGAGCTTCGCTGTTACCATTTAAAAGATTTAAAGACATGATTCAGACTCACCAACATTTAAAAACAATCAGTGATGAATATAACAGTTTATTCTCGAAAAATGAATTTTATCCGCTACAGAAGGCCTGGACAACGCCGCACTTTTTAGTTTTTTCGGTAAGGTTTCCGGGCAAAACTGTGAATATTTACATAGGACGTGGCAATCAGTATCAGGGGCTTTTCCTAAGTGAGAAGGCGCCGCCTTCTTACCTGAGAGTTCAGGATAGAATGCTCGACTTTATCCGCAAATTCCTTGTGGGGGCACGTTTAGGTAAATGTGAAGTTGATGAAAATCTCCAGGCGTTTCTCTTTCATTTTAAAACAGAGCACACGGACAATTCTTTTCTGTTTGGCTATAAAGACCGTCAATTGTTTTTCATAAAGCAAACAAAGGACGAGATTTTTACAAGCTGGAATGGTGAGACTCACAAAGGAAGCGAGATCATCAAGTTGATAGATGAGTTTGGAACCGATATAGGTGTGGCTTCGGGGAGAGAAAGCACAATTGAAGATTATCTTCAGGAAGAAGCAAGGAAGAATGGTGGAAAACCACTACAGAAGAAAAAAGAAAAGTTTATTGCGAGAAAAATATCTAACATTGAAAAAGATTTCGAAGAAGTTAAAAAATGGTCTTTGATTGAAAGTGATTTGCTTGAGGAGAAAATTAATTTAGATGTTGAGGAAATAAATCTGCACGGACAAAAATTCAAATTTCATGGAATCAACTCTTCGTGGCAGAAACGGGATTTAATTTTTAAAAAAATAAAAAAATTAAAAAAAGCTGAAGAAATTCTTGCGCAAAGACTCGAGGAAACCAAAGCAGAGTTCGAAAAGGTTAAGGGCGGAGACTTTGAACTGGAGCTGACTAAAGAAAAAGTCATTCAACCACTTTGGGCAAGCGGTGCGAAAGCCGCCAGAAGTACCAATACAGAATTTAATTTCAAAGAATTTAAACTGAGAAATATAAATGGCGTGATCGCATTAGATGCCGGCAGCAATGATTATATCCGGAGCCAGGCCCATAAAGAGCACTACTGGTTTCACATTGAGAATTACCCTGGCTCTCACTGCATATTAAAGACAGACGATTTTTCTCAATTAAAAATGGAAGATCTCGAAGCAATAGCATCCATGCTCCGCGATTTTTCCAAGTTGAATATTACAGAAATCCCTGTGCTTTATAGTCAGATAAAAAATATTAAAGGCATGAAAGGGGTTAAGGGCGAAGTCATAATTAAAAAACCAAAGCATTTAAGATGCCTATATAAAAACTGGAAAGAAATAATTACCGTTCTTTAGACACGTTTGTAAGCAGGGCATCTGATCTATTACAATAAGAAACTGATATATTTTATGTGGAAGGCTAAAATGAAAAATATTTTTACACTGTTGTTGATCGCCATGTCATTCACGACTTTCGCTCAAGAAAAAATTGAAGAGCTTGAGCAATATGAAATCAGAAGCTATGCACCTCAGAAAAGCGGTGTTAAAGATCTGGTCTTTGAAGCAAGAATTGATAATTTAACCGAGATTCTGCAAAAAAATCTTACGCTTGGTAAGCTGACTGATGTTTCGTTTAAAATTTACTGGCTATCTCCTTCGCAATATCAAATCGAAGTTCATGGTCTACCGAAGGGTTTCCAGGAAGTAAAATCAGATTTAATTCAATTAATTAAAGGCAAACTTGAATTTGTTTTACCGGAAAGTTTCTCAGAAAAATTCAAGGCCTACACTTTGAAAGCTGAACCTGTGGCCGATGGCAAACTTATCCGCGCCATCGACCAGACATATACAATGGCAGTTCCAGAAGTTGATATTTTGATGGATAAGACCGGGTCCCTTAAGACAGTTGAAACTCGCGCGCCTATGTCTGTAGTTAAAACTGAATTTTTCCATTCACCTAAGTCGTGGAGTAATGGAAAGCTTGTACTGGACAAAATTGTTTTGAATTCAACTCAAGGGGCGGTCAAAATTTCCTCTACTAACGATATTGAGTACCAAAACGTCAACGGCATTGGTTTTCCTTCAAAAATTACGATAAAGAATGTGGCGGAATCTAAAGTTCCGGCCACTGCAAAAGAGAAAGAGAAAACAGTTAAGAGTGAAACCGGGACAGTTATCAGATTCAGCAAGTATGAAATCAATACCGGAAAAGCTCAGCGCTATATGGATAGTAAAAAATAAGAGGAAAACGCAACGGTGAAAAAGTGGACGGCAAAAGCCTTACATTTATTTTTGATCTGTTCACTTTACGTGTTCGCTCTTTCCTGTCAAAAGCAACAATCTCCTGATATTGCCTCCGAAGAAACACAAGGTTCGCGCGAACTCGAAAGATTAAATGCTTGTTCTAAAGTTAACTTCTCGCGTGGCGTACTCCTTTACAGAAACACATTAGATCTCTTTGTCTGTATGAAATGGGATGAGCAATTTCCCCACATGTATCAGTCGATGTTAAGAATCAGTGCCGAATCATGGGATCATCTTATGGGGCCAATTGATTCTTCATTTATCTCAAATCATCAAAGAAGAGACAGGGTGTTTAAAAACATCAGAGAGCTTGATGCTAAAGGTGGGCTTGATGATTTAAGTTATGTCATCGTCGCTCTGAATGAAACAAATTTCTTCGATTCAACAAAAGCTCTTTTTGCTTGTGTAGAAAATCCTGAAGCCGACAACTGTCTTGCCAGAAAAGGTCGTATTCCAGAGAAACGATCGCTAAAAAATATCATTAATCTTGTCAATGCCGAGCCGGAAACGATCGACAATGTTTCTCAATTCATTAAGTTCCTCGTAAAGGCCCTTGATGGGAAAAAAGAAGAATTGCGAACTGAAGTAAATAAATTCAGAGCTTCACCGCTCTATGTTCCAATTCGACTTCAATTGGTTGATTCAATTGCAGCAAAAGCCAAAGCTGGATTTAGCGAAGAGGACAGAACTTTTGTTCCAAAAATATTGATGACCAGATCCAAGGACGGTCAAACTCCGTGGATCTATACGTGGCTTCAGGATGCTAAAATGAATCGCGACAAATTCCGCGATCTGGTGGAGTACCCTGTATTGACCAATCCCCAATTTGTCGGTGAAATTCGCAATCTTGAACTTGCCTATGACGGTGGCGTTTCATGTTCTTTCAAGAGCGACACAAACCCCAATGATCTTATCGAATTTGATTTTAAAACTCACATGTCTGATTACGTCTCGGTGATAAAGAGCAGAACGTATAAAGAATTCTATGATTATTCATCAGCAGATATCGTCGGATTAAAAGTTTCAACGGAAATGTGCCGCGAACTCGAGCAGAATAAATACAATTCAAATTTTATACAACTCGTAACTCACCTTTCTGAATTTCTAACCGAGAAAAAAAATTACGATCTTTTAAAGTTTCTTGTCAGCCAAACTACGGCCAAGTCAGATCCCGATAAAACATTTTCAGAAAACTTATATCTGTTTGACATGATCACCAGCGATATCTTTTCATCTGCCAATGCTTTAAATACGACAATTATTTCCAGCACAAGAAACTTCTATCCGCTCGCTTTCGATATCGCAAAGAACATGCCGGCGGAAGCTTACATTCACCTTGGTGAATACCTGGCTGCTGTTGGTAAGAAAGAGAATGATCCTTCTTTTAAAGGCGTAGCTGATTTTTGGTCTTTCTTCACACCTGAGGAAAAAAACTTCCTTTTTAATTTTGTCGACCGTCACTTTGATAAAAATGTTGATTACGTCATGTTGTTTGATTTTTATACAAAATTCCTGGACGACTTTCGCGAAGTACAACCAGTTTTTAAAGACAAATGGGCCGGCACGGATAAAGACGTGGAAATGTCTTACCTGACAATGCAGGATATTTTCACTCAACTGGCGGGAAAAGAAACTCTGCTTGATTTTAAAAGATTTTTTTCACGTGATCAGATTATCAGAGTCCTGGAAGTTATTTCAAATGGAGCTGCTATTAACAATGCGGCCAGAGAAGAACTCGCCTACATTAACTCTGACAATTATGTTCTTCGTACGAAAAGTGAGAAATACAAATACCAGGTTAAGTATGATCCAGGTGTAGATCCAGATTACAATTCTAAAGCTGTGATTGAGTGTATGCAGAAATTTTCTGACATTCAAAATGGATTTTATGAGCTTGTAAGAAATCTTCCGGCTGCTTGTAATAAAGTTACTGATGCGAATATTGCGTTCAGATTATTCGGCTGGATGAATGCAGTTGAAGATAGCTTTCTTTCTTTTAAGAATGGAAATACTGGTAAAGATTCTCTCTTAGATACAAATGGAATAATGAGTCCGCACATGGTGAATTCTTCACTTGGACTTGCAAAAATATTGAATAACCTCATTGGTCCATACGGATCGGATGTTCCGACAACCAATGGAGTGAGCTACCTTTTGAATTCCGCCAATTATCATTTGAATCAAAAAGGCGCGGCTTTGATGGTAGATAAAAATATCGACTGGCTGAATTCTCTCTTGAGTGTCAAGCCCGCAGTCAATGAACAACATAGAAATGCCTTGTTGAAATCTTTTACAAGAGAAAGCAATTTTTCATACTCAAAGAATCTTTTCAATAATGTGGGCCAGTTAATGGTGGATTACGGCGACTGGATAAAAACAGGTCAGCTGGATAAAGTTTTAAATCGCTCGCTGGGAACGTATGATCCACAATATTCGTGCGAAAAAAGTATTAACCAGTTTGTATCACCATATCCGTGTCCATCAAGAGACATTATTAAAACTTATGGGAATGACTTGCTCTTCTTGTTGCAAAATACCTGGGAGAAAGATCAGGGAACGCCAATTGCAAAAATTCTTAAGGCCGTTAAGCCGGGCGAAGGTTTAGACATTCCTCTTCGCGGTAAAAACCAAAGACGAGTTCGTTTATCACTGCGGGATACTTTCAGATATCTTTACGATACAAGTGATAAATCGTTTAAAGTTAATCGTCAGCCATTGAAGTTTGTAAACGCGGCTAAGGTTAAATCAGTAGAGACGGTAACAACTCTTGAGCGCGTGGAAACGGTCATTCGCGAAGTTTCTTTTGACCACAATTATCTCGGCGTCGCTTTCTTAAACGCCGTCGTCCATGCTGAAGATTACAATAAAGAAGTCGATAAACGCCGCGGTCTGCTGGCGAAATGTCTTCATGTCCCGGGAATCCGCTGCGGTCGCAAAATGAGCGACGATGATTTGAGAATGGGATTGAATTCACTTGAAGCTTACGATTCTTTACTCGATGTGAACAATGGCCGCAATTTAGATGATCGTTTGAATTATGGTGATTATTTAAAAACTTTTGAAACAGCATTGGTTATGTCATCGGCGCTCGACGCACAGGAAGTTCAGCTTCTTCCTTTGAAAGAAGAGCATTTGAAAAAGCACAACGGAAAAATCCTGGGCGATATGACGTATCTTACGATGTGGAGTAACGCTGCAAGAGTTATCCGAGATCGCGTAGGTCGCACGAGAGAAGATTTTGAAGCCTTTATTAATCGCGAAGATTTCAAGCGTGTCGATAAAGCTCTGTTATATGGATTTGACTTAGGAGTGGCTGGACCTTCTGCGGAAAGATTAATCAGCAAGCTGAAATCAATTCCAGCTGGTGAAACGCAAAATGTTTTTGGTCATACAGTCGATTGGGTTTCTACTCTGAACTATGAAGAAACAAGACTGCTTGAAGATACAGTCTCACGTGCTTTAGTGGTGGGAGCTTATCTCGGTTCACCTGAATTTGTTTTTGGTAAATCTGTTCCGGAATTAAATCAAAGATACGCGGGCAATAACTTGTTCCAGGTTTTTACGGCCTTAGAAAAAGTAGTGGATTACTGGCCTGCGCTTAAGAATTTTTTCCCTGGAGACGCCAAGCTTATTGATGCAATGAAGCCGATCAATACAGCACTTTATTTTTTAACGGCAAAGCTAAATTCAACAAATGATCCCGTCAAAAACACAGCGTACCTGGCATTGAATGATATATTCCTTGCTCTTCAAACAAGTGTGTTTGATCAAATGCCGAATCCGGATTCTCAGCAAAAGAATTTTACTCAAGGTCTTGATTTGATCCTGGAAATGTTCAAGGATCCAAAACTGGTTGCAAATACATATTCATTATTGAGAACTGATTATAAATATGTTGATACGGTTCATGAAAATAATGGAAGCTGGTTTTCTTCGGTTGGTCAGAATATCAGGCGCGCAGCTTTATCTTCTCAGGTAGATCTGACTCCGATGAGAGATTATCTGTCCTTCACAACTAAAAAGAAAATTAAACTCATTGGAGATACGGAAGGTGAGCTCAATTATCATTATGATGAGCCTGCCAACCTGGTTAGATTCCTGAATAAGCGCAGTGAAACGCCAGGACTTAGTAACTTCATGCTGATGAATCAAAAACTCTTTATTGAGAACACCTCTCAACTGTCTCGCATGCTGGACGACCTATTACCTTGTGTAAAAATTAAAGAGGTAAAAGCACCTCTGCTGCTTAATTGATCGCAATGCTCAGTTAAGAAATTTTCTCGTAATAATTCCCATATTGAAGATTACAAAACTAGGCCTATACTTAAGAGATAACAAGAATTTATCTCTTAGAGGCTAACCCTGAAAACGCTACAACTACTTCCTAAATCATCTATGAAAGTACTTCGTGGAGAAATGGAATTATCTGCAAATGATGTCGAAGAAATTCCAAAAGGAATGACTCCTGGAGAATGGTTTTGTTTAAGCGATGGCACGGCTAAAAAGCGCTATGTCGCTTATGTTAACCCTTACACTGAAAATTATTTCAAAATAAAAATTCTAAAATCAACTCTGCCTCAATTCAATTCTCAGCAGGATGAAAAAGCAGTAGCAGAAGAGACAATCGTAGAATTACTTGAAGTTGCACTAAAGCGAAGAACTCTTTTTGCAGGCTACGAGAACGGAGCACGTCTCGTTTACGGAATCAGTGATTCATTGCCTGGATTAATTGTTGATAAGTATAAAAAATATATTCTCATTCAGATAAACACTGCCGGCCTTGATCGCTTTCGCGATTTAATCCAGTCAGTTTTGCAAAAGTCTTTTCCCGAACAGACCGTTTTGTTTTTTGATAATGAGGAATACAGAAAGGCTGAAGTTCTTCCTGTTCATGAAAGAGCAGTCCTTGAGACTGATCTCGAAGTTTTTGAAAATGGTTTAAGTTATCTTATTCCGAAAACCATTATGCAGAAGATCGGATACTATTACGATCATCGCGAAAACCGGAACAGGTTAAAAAATATTTTGATGCGTTTAAATGTGAACAAAGACAAAGGACTCGATTTGTTTTCATATGTCGGAAGCTGGGGATTGCACCTTCTCGCTTCAGGCGTTCAGTCAGTGGAATTTGTCGATCAGGGAAATATGCAGGCAGCAGTTGAAGACAATGTTGCTCGTAACGGTTTTTCAGGCCGCGGACAATTTATCAGAGCTGATGTTTTTAAATTTCTCGACCAAGCTGCAACCGAAGGCAAAGCTTACGATGTCATCGTGAGTGATCCTCCTGCTTTCACCAAGTCTGAAAAAAATAAGATCAATGCTATTCAGGGTTATGAAAAACTACATTTGAAAGCAATGAGGCTTTTAAAAAGCGAAGGCGTTTTTGTTGCTGCTTCTTGTACTCACTATGTGAGCTTTGAAGAATTGGATAAAACTGTTCAGGATGCCGCATTTAAAAACGGACAAAAACTTCAGATGCTGGATCTTGGTGGGCAGGGATTCGATCATCCAATGACAGGTTTAAAAGACAAAGGGTTTTACATTAAATATATAGTTTATCACGTACATAGAGGTTAATTATGAACAGTGTTCAGACCAGAGAAAAAATCAATATTGCTCTCAATCACGCTAAAGGTGTTATCTTTGGGCAAGACAATCTGCTTGACGCTATTATGGCGGCGCTGATCTGTGAAGGTCACTTGTTAATCGAAGGGATGCCGGGACTTGGTAAAACAATGTCGGTCTCAACAATTTCGAAATTGTGTGATCTCTCATTCAAAAGAATTCAGTTCACTCCCGATCTTCTTCCTTCAGATCTTATCGGAACAATGATTTACAGCCAAAAGACGGAAGAATTTAATACGAAATTCGGGCCAATTTTCACGCAGCTTTTGCTTGCTGATGAAATTAACCGTGCTCCTGCAAAAGTTCAGGCAGCTCTTCTTGAGGCCATGGCCGAAAAACAAGTTACTATCGGAGAAGAGACTCACAGACTTTCTTCACCCTTTGTCGTACTTGCTACTCAAAACCCTATTGAGCAGGAAGGGACTTATCAGCTTCCGGAAGCTCAGCTCGATCGTTTTATGATGAAAGTAAATGTGGATTACCCAAGTTTCAAAGCGGAAAAAAATATTCTTGAACTTAAGAAGAACGGTCCGAGACTTGAGCCCGTCCTTTCAACTGATGATCTGTTGGGTGCTCAGGAATTCGTTGAAGCTATTTATGTCGATGAGAAAATAAAAGATTTAATCGTCAAAATAGTTCACGCTACAAGACCAACGTCAGAGCACTTTAAGAAAGAATTTAATGGCGTGATTACTGCCGGGGCTTCACCTCGTGCTGTTATCTGGCTTTATAGAATCTCAAAATACATGGCTTTCATGGAAGGAAAAGAATTTGTTACGCCAGACCACGTATTAAAAATTGTTCCTAGTGTTCTGGGGCACAGAATGATTCTTTCATATGAAGCGGCGATTGATAATTATAAGGGAGCTGATGTAGCACTCAAGATTGCAAAGTCTTTAGTGTAATCCACAACTATGAATATCACTGAAGTAAGAAAAGTCGTTGGACAAATCAGGGCCAGTCTTTTTAAGAATGCGAACTCACATTCTGTGGGTATGCTTAAAACTAATTTTAAAGGAACCGGACTTCAGTTCAAAGAGCATCAGGTTTACACCTTTGGTGATGATATCCGCTTTATTGACTGGAAAATTCTCGCCAAGACAAGTCATCCTTACGTGAAGACATTTAATGAAGAAAGAAATGTCGAGATCGTTGTTGTTATCGATGCTTCTTCAACAATGCTTACAGGGTTTAATGGCGTTTCTAAATTGCAGGCAGCGATTGAAATCTGTTGTCTACTTTATCTGCTGGCAAAAGAGAGTAATGATTTTGTTCATGCTCTTATTGTGAGCGATGAAATAATAAATGTTCCAAAAAAATCTGGCGAGGCTGGAGTTAGTCATCTGATTTCAGTACTTGAGGATCACAATATTTTAGATGAACACGGGCATGTGAATCTTCAGCGTACTATTGGCGAAGGTGTGGATAAGTCCCAAAAATATTTATCAATTATGAAACACTTAAACAGCAAACGAGAAATTGTTCTGCTGTCTGATTTTAATGATTTTATTGAGACGAGTGTTTTGAAACGAATCCTTTACAGATCAAACGTTCACAGTTTTCAAATCCTTTCTCCGTTGGACGAAGCTAAATCTATGCCTTATGCATTGTTTGCTTCATCAGGCAAAGGTTCCAGAGGTGGACTTGGTAAGTATGATCTCTCTGGCATGAAAGAACTGAGTAATGAATTTGGAAAAAAATTCAGAAGACTTCGCGTGCAGGAAAAATATCTCGAAAACTTTGTGAAGGAGATGCGATGAAAACGCTTTTTCTTGCGTTGATTGTTCTTCTTTTTTCCAGTTTAGCTTTCGCTGAACTCAAGGGCGAGTTTACTATTTCAGGCGAACCGGCTTCGGTTGTAGAAGGTGATTTGATTGAAGCGACTCTTAAAGTCTGGCCGCTCGATAATCCGGATACAAAAGATTTTGCGAAACTTCAAAATAGTATTTTGTTTAATTCTCTTCAGTTGATCCAAATACATTCCATTGAACCATCAGCAAACAATGCAGACGTTCTGGAAGTAAAAGGAATGTTTCTCGCCAGAGCTGCGAAATATCTGACGAATTTTGAATTAAACTATAAAGGCGAACTGGTTCAAGTTGCTGCTCCATCAATTAAAGTTTTGCCACTTGAAAAAAAGGCTGAAGATTATTTCATTCTCGATCAGTCGTTGAGCCTTTCTTATTATCGCCTCTATTTAATTGCCGGTTTTATTCTCGTGCTTTTTATTGCAGCTTTTGTAAAACGTAAAAAACTTCTGGCATGGATCAAATCTTTTAAACAAGATCCGAAAGCCGTGGCCATGAGAAATTATCGTGAAAAATTTCTATCTGCTACAACTCGGCAGGATTATGAAGAGATCTATGCGAAGAAAGAGGAATGGCTGCCACTTTTAGCTGAGCGTCCGACTGCGTATAATGATTTTTTTAAAGTTATGAATCAGCATCAATATAAGCCACATTGGGGCAGTGAAGAACTGAATGATGTTAAAAATGTTTTTGACATCATACGTGGGAGTTTCAAATGAACTTTGAATTCCAGCACGTCACCTATGCCGCTTTTGGAATCGTTGGTCTTCTTTTCTGGATGATCAGCTTTTTTTATATTTTTAGAAAACCACAGTTGTTCATTCCTAAAAAATACCGGAAAAAAGGCTTTCCCGTTCTGAGAACACTCTTGTTTGTCGCAGGAGTTGTGGGATGGTTGTATATTTCGTTTGCTCTTGCTGGTCCACGCCGTCCAATGGGGATGGATAAAAATACAATAGATGTAAATGATGTTTTTATTGTTCTGGATCTCTCTCGCTCTATGATGGCGGAAGATTTAAAGCCAAACCGTTTCGAAGCAGCTAAACAAAAGGTCGTTGAGTTCACGCAGCTTTTTCCCAAAGACCGGATCGGCATAGTCATCTTCGCTGAAAAAGTTTTCACTTTATTGCCGTTGTCCACAGACCTCGAACTGATCAGAAAAATGGTTGAACAAATCAGGCTTGGGCCGCTGGGCGATGGAACAAATATTGGTGATGCCCTTGCCCTGGCCGTCGGAAGATTGATTCAATCACAGGCGAAAAGCAAAGTTATTGTTCTTCTGACTGATGGTGTTTCAAACGTTGGGACTCTGACTCCGCTTCAAGCTGCTGAGATGGCCGCTCAAAACCACATTAAGATTTACACTATTGGTATTGGTGGAGACAAGGAAGCTCGCATACCTGTGGGACCGAATATGTTTGGAGTTCAACGCTATCAAATGATTCCCGGGGGAAGTGTTGATGTGAAAGGGCTCCAGGAAATGGCCAGCATGACTCACGGTAAAGCGTACATGGCAAATAACAACCGCGCTCTCGAAAATGTTTTGGGTGAGATCAATAAGCTGGAAAGAACTCAAGTTGAACATTCTGGCAGAATTATTTATCAGGAACTCTATTTTAAATATCTTTTCATTGGTGTTTGCTTTCTCCTCGGAGCAGAGCTTGGCCGCAGACTTCTGTTAAGGGAGGGACCGTGAGTTTTGTAAATACACAATATTTTACTGTCGCTCTGATTATCATTGCTGTCATTACTTTGCTCTTGAACAGAATGAACGCCAGGTTTTTTAAATGGGTAAAAACTTATTGGTTTTATGATCGCACATGGATGAGCCGCTTTTCCTCTTTTCTTTATCTGGTCAGTTTGTTTTTACTTATGATTTCACTTCTAGATTTGAGAGGGCCTGAAAAGAAAATACGGGCAAGCCTGCCGGATCAAAGAACTATTATTATGCTTGATACATCTTCAAGTATGCTCGCGGAAGATGTAAGACCAAGCAGGTTTGTGAAGTCTCTTCAATTGGCGCGCCATTTTGTTAAAAATGCGGCCGGACATCAAGTCTCCATTGTTCTGTTTTCTGATATACAAAAACGTTTGATTCCTTTTACGGATGATATCGATTTACTCGATTCAAGACTGGCCGCTTTGGAAAAAACAAATTCCGTTTCTGGTGGTTCCAATATTTCACAAGCGATTGAAGAAGCTTTGTCTTATTTTGAATTTGATTCAGGTGATGATGACAAAGCGAAGTCCGGAAACGTTCTGGTTTTTACTGATGCTGAAGAAAGTGAAGGTGAGTTTACTGTTCATGTTCCCAAAAATGTTAACCTTGCCATCGTCGGGATGGGAACGCTAAAAGGCGCCAATATTCCGTTGCGCTGGGAAGACGGAAGTTTTCGCGGTTATAAGACATTTAAGGGCCAGCCGGTCGTAACAAAACTCGACGAAGACTATATAAGAAAAATCGGTAAGAGTGTTTCTAATTTCAAATATTGGATCGCTAATTCATATTCACTTCCGACTGATGAAATCATGAATTTCTTCAGAGCTGCCTACAACAAACGGCAATCAACAGGTGATATGAGAGTTCGTCCTGTTTATTCGCATTACATACTCATTCCGGCCATAATGCTTTACTGTCTTTCTGTAGTCCTTGGTCGTTTTCCTCTTTTTAAAATTACTAAATCGTTGGTTGTCATTTTTGTTCTGGGCTTTAGTTTGAATTCCAGCTTTGCTCAGGATGAAGAGAAAAAAGAAAAACCAATGAGCCCCGAGATTAAAAAAGACCTGGAATTAATCAAAGAAGGCAAAGCCGACAGGAAATATGTTTTAAAAGTCGCAGAAAAAATGTTGAAGGAGAAGGATGAGAAGAGGGCTACGGAACTCTACTCGGAATATTCAAAAAAGACTGACGATGAAGAAATTAGATTTAATCACGCGACGGCCCTGATGAAATCAAACAGACTGGCCGAAGCACTTCCTCTTGTGCAGGATTTGCTTAAAAATTCAAAAAATGCTGATTTAAAAAACAAGCTTCGCAACAATCTTCTATTGAGCACTGATCCGAACAAACAGAAGGAACAAAACAAAGACAATAAACAGCAACAGCAAAATCAGCAAAATCAAGATCAGCAAAATCAGGACAACAAAGATAATAAGGACAATAAGGACAACAAGGATAACAAGAACCAGCAGCAGCAAAATCAGCAGCAAAAGGATAATAAAAAAGACGGCGGGAAGAACGATAAAGAAGATAAGAATAAAAACAGCAAACCCGACGGTAAGCAGGACAATAGTCAGAAAAAACCTGACAACAATGGAAAGCAGGACGAAAAAGAGAAAGAAAAAAAGAACGATAAAAATAAAGGGCAGGATAAAAAAGATCAGAATGAACAGGATAAAGAAGATCAGCCAAAGGGCCCTCAATCTTTAGAAGAAAAAGAAAAAGAAATTGAGCAAAAGCGGAGAATGACTAAAACTCCGGCAATGATTAAGCAAATTCTTTCAGATGACAGAGAATTGCAAAAACGAATGATGGACACATCAACTAATGAACGTGGTGAAATGAAGCCAAAGAGAGATTGGTAATGAAAATATTAAAATTGCTATGCCTGATTTTAACTCTCGCCATACTTCCTTCTTTAAGAGCGGAAGATGTGGACGTTGAGGTCAGTCCTCCTGAACCGTTGATGAATGAAAGTTTTTTTCTGACTTTTAAAATTAAAACGACAGGAAATGTTGAGCCGTACATATCCTTTTCTCCCAATGGAGCCACTGTTCAGGGAAAACGTGAGCAGGGCGTTTCAATTTCTACGACAGTCATCAATGGCAAGTTCACAACTACCAGAGAACAAAATTATGTTTATGAACTGGTTGCGGAGCGTGCGGGCCAGGTCACCATTAAAAATATTAAAGTTGAGATGGGTGGCAAAACAACCAACGTTAAAGACGTTCATGTCAATGTTCTCGCTCAGGCAAGAAAGGTTCCAGATGTTTTCGTCGAAGCGCAGGCTTCCAAAACGAAAGTTTATTTGGGAGAAGGGCTTGATGTGAATTACTATCTCTATCTGAAAACATCTCTGACATCTTATGATGTAAAAGAGTTTCCCAAGCTCAATAAGTTTATTAAGCGTTTTCATCATATCAATACCCCTCCAGAATCTGTTCAATACAAAGGACAGGTCTTTAAGCGCTTTTTTCTGTACTCAGCACGACTGTTTCCTGAAAAAGTGGGCAATGCTGTTTTAGATCCGATGTCTGTCACCGTTCAGGTTGTAGAAAGCGATTACAATAATCCTTTTGGCGGTTTCGGGATGGGCGCACAAAGAATCAAAACGAAAGATCTCTCGAGCCAGAGAATTGAAGTTGAAGTGCTGCCACTGCCTACCGAAAATGTTCCTGCCGGTTTTACCGGAATGGTTGGCGAGCATGAGTTCACTCTTTCAATCCCTAAAAATAAATATCTCGTCAACGAACCGATTGAGTTCAAGCTTGAGGCCAAGGGGAAGGGCGCACTTGAAAATATGGATGCTCCTGTCATTTATACCGATAACAATCTTGAAGCGTTTGATACGAAGTCAGAGGTTACTGAAATCGGAACCAATGCTGCTAAAAAAGTTTTTGAATATACAATGCTTGCCAGAGGCCCTCTGAGCATTAAGCCTCGGGAATTGCCATTGGCGTACTTTGATCCTTCTAGCGGACGTTATGTTGAAAAGAAAATTACTATACCGGCCATAGAAGTAAGCGGAGTCGCATCATCTGGCGCAGGAACTGGAACGGCTCAACCGCAGGCAAAAGAGAAAGAACCAGCGACTTCCAAAAGCGAAGACTTTCTTTCCAGATTGTTTTCTCCTTCCAGCAGCGGAAGTGCAAAACCCGTTGAGAAAAATGTGTTGGGCCTTGTCGGACCAAATCTGAAAGGAGAAACCCGATGGCTCGACAGATGGTTCGATGTCCTGAACCTGGTCATTGTACTGATGATCGCAGGAGTGGCTGGGCAGTGGTATTACTCAGGAAAAGGGCAAACAACAGCTTCGGACAAAGCCTCTGAGATTAAACGCGAAATTTCCTTGTTAAAGAAAAAAGGAATGAATTATTCCGAGCTCTACAAAATCGTTTCTGCTTTGGACAAAGACAACCGTATGGCAGGCGGCGGAGTCTCAATCTCTCAGATTATTGAGGAAAGTCCGCTCTCTAAAGAGGCGAAAGCTTACTTTAAATACACACTGCAAATTTGCGAAGAGAAGAATTATGGGTTAAATAAACAGCAACCCCGCAAAATCAATTTTGAGGGTAAATTCTTTAAAGAGCTGTTGAAAAACGTATGATAGTTATAAAAAGTTTTGAAGATTTAAAAGAAGTTTACGCTGAAGAAAAAGTTCAGGTCACCATCGGAAATTTTGATGGTGTTCATGTTGGTCATCGCGAATTTTTATCCCGCATTTCCAACGACTGCAAAAAGTCTAAAGCAAAGTTTGTCCTGATCACTTTCATTCCGCATCCGGTTCAAATTCTCAAAGCGCAAACCGGTTTTTTGATCAATACGTACAATGAAAGACGAGAACTTTTAGCCGAGTGTGGAGTTGATTATTTACTGGAAGTTGATTTTACTCGCGACTTCAGTACGCTTTCACCGGAAGAGTTTTTAAAGAAATATGTTTTTTCTTTTGCAGGCATTGAGAAAGTTTATCTCGGACATGATTTTGCTTTTGGAGCAAATAAATCCGGCGATTACAAACTGGCAAAAACATTGTGTGAAAAAGAAAGCATTCAGTTAACTCTTCAGGATGAGTTTAAAACACAAAACCAGTCTGTTTCTTCAAGCATCGTCCGTAATGAAATTAAATTAGGTGAAATGGAGAAAGTAAAAGTTCTTCTTGGCCGAGCTTATTTCCTTTCAGGACATGTTATTAAGGGGCAGGGAAGAGGCAAGCAAATCGGTTTCCCCACTGCGAATCTTGATTATGACAAGTCTTTGATCCTTCCGGCCGGTGGAGTGTATATTACTCAGACCACAGTGCATGGAATGACTTATAATTCTGTAACTAATATTGGAATTAATCCCACGTTCAATGCGGGCCATGCGATCAATATTGAAACGCACCTTATCGATTTCAATCGCGATATTTATGGAGAAAACATGCGGGTTTCTTTTTTGAAGAAAATTCGTGATGAAAAAAAATTCTCAAGCGTAAATGATTTGATCGTTCAGATTGAAGCTGATGTGAAAACGGCTAAAGATTTTTTCAAGCATGATTAGATTAGGATTGATTGGAAAAAATATTCAGCATTCCTTGTCACCTTCTATCTATAAAAGAATATTTGGAACTGCTGTCACTTATGATCTTCTGGATTTCCAGACAGAAGAGGATGTTTCTCCCGCTGAAGAACTTTTTAAAAAATACGATGGTGTAAATATCACGAGTCCGTACAAGAAGCATTTTCTGAACCAGGTTCAGTTAACTGAAAGTGCACAAACTCTTGGCGCTATAAATTGCCTGAAAAAATCTGGTGAAAAGATCATAGGTGAAAACACTGATTACCTCGCCATTCTTGATATTCTATCCAGATGGAAAAGTGCAGACGAAAAGTTAAACGTTGTCTTGCTCGGCGATGGGGTTATGGCCGGCGTAACGGAAGCAGCTTTAATTAAACTTGGACTTGGTTATAAACAATACTCCCGCAAAAAAACTCCTGATTTTGCTCATCTGAATTTAATCAAGGAACCTAATTTACTTGTGATCAACACCTGTGCCCGCGAGTTTGTCTTTGAAGGTCAACTCCCTCAGGACTGCATCTTTTGGGATTACAATTACAATTTCGAGCCCCATCGCAAGCTTTCTACCCAGGTAAAACTATACCAGGACGGTCGGGAAATGCTTGAGCTGCAAGCTCAGTATGCCGTAGCGTTTTGGTCCTTTAATAAAGATTCATTTAAATAATTAAAACTTAAAGAACATTTTTTTTCATACCGATAAGTCTTTAAAATATCGAAATCGGCTTTGAGTTTGTAAAACTATGTTTAGAAAAGAGTTTGTTGAAGTTATCACGAAAACAGGGATGGTTCCTATAAAGGACCTTCGCCCGTTAATTATTGATAAAGATGCACTCATTATTTCTGAATTAGGTCTTCTTCAATTTAAATTTTTTGATGATGTTAAATTCGCCAAACAGATCGCTGATAACTACAGCCTCACTTACATCGATCTTTCCAAAGCAAAAATTCCTGATCGCATTTTTAAAATCGTTAAAAAAAGCGACATCATAAAATACAGAGCAATCCCAATTCAAAAAAATGCCAAAGCCGTGAGTATTGCGATTTACGATCCTTCTCTCACTAAGCTTCAAGCAGAATTGCAATCGCTGTTTCAGTATCCAGTAGAATTTATTCTTACAAGTTTATCTTCGTGGGCTGATCTGTTTGCAAGAGTTCCGGAAAGCATTGAAGACGTTCTTGAAACGATCAGAGAAATTAAGGCCGACAATAAAAAAGATGATCAGATCAATGAAGATGACATTGGTGATGACGTTATCAGATACGTAAACCGCATTCTTGCAGAAGCTTTCGTTACGAAGGTTTCTGATATTCACATAGAGCCTTATGAGAATAATTTCAGAATCCGTTATCGTCAGGACGGGAGCCTTGTCGAGGCAGCGAAGCCGCCTCGCAATTTGATGTTGCCGATTATCTCCAGAGTAAAAATTCTTGCTCAGATGGATATTTCGGAAAGAAGAAAGCCTCAGGACGGCCGTATTAAACTTGAGATTGGCGGCAAGCCAATTGATTATCGTGTTTCTTCTCTTCCCACTTTGTTCGGCGAGAAAATCGTTCTGCGACTTCTCGACTCTTCAAACCTGCAGCTCGATATGACCAAATTAGGCTTTGAAGAAAAACAGCTTTCTGTTTTCAAAGAAGGAATTCATAGACCCTATGGAATGTGTCTCGTAACTGGTCCAACTGGTTCCGGTAAGACGACAACTCTTTATTCTGCGCTTGCGGAATTAAATACAATTGATTCGAATATTTCGACAGCAGAAGATCCGGTCGAGTTTAACCTCGAAGGGATTAACCAGGTTAACGTTAAAAAAGATATCGGCTTAACCTTTGCGGCAGCTCTTAAATCATTTCTTCGTCAGGATCCGGACATCATCATGGTCGGAGAGATTCGAGACGGTGAAGTTGGTGAGATCGCCATTGAGGCTGCTCTTACAGGTCACTTGGTTTTATCAACTCTGCATACGAACGATGCTCCAAGTACGATTACTCGTCTTGTGAACATGGAAATTGAACCGTTCCTTGTTGCTGCAGCCTTAAACGTAGTCGTTGCACAAAGACTTTGCCGTAGAATTTGTAAAGACTGCAAAGACGTCGATACGACAGTGACACCTGACGTTCTGGTTTCTTGCGGAATTTCTCCGGCGTCTGCACAAAAAATTACCGTCTACAAAGGTAAGGGCTGTCCGACTTGCAATAACACCGGATACAAAGGCCGCGTTGCTATTTATGAAGTACTCGAAGTGACACCTTCAATAAAAGAAATTCTTCTAAGAAACGGCTCAACTGACGAGATCAAACGTCAGGCAATCAAAGACGGCATGAAGACTTTAAGAATGTGTGCATTGACGAAAGTAGCTCAAGGATTAACAACATTAGATGAAGCAATTTCCAACTCGGCTTCGGATAAATTATAGGTGAACAAATGAGTGAAGATAACACAAGCAGCAGGGCCTCGACTCGATTAACCCAAACGGGGACTGCACAATCTATTGGAAATGAGAGCTTGAAAATTCAGCAGCTCTTCAAACTGATGGTAGACAGTAACGCTTCTGACTTACACATCACATCCGGAACATCACCAGGGTTGAGAGTTCACGGTGAAATTATCAAAGTTAAAACAACACCGCTGACCGGTGAAGACACGAAAAGATTGATCTATCAGATTCTTACTGAAGATCAAAAAAATGAATTTGAAAAAAAACTTGAACTGGATTTTTCATTCGGGATTAAAGGGCTTGCTCGTTTTCGTGCGAACGTCTTTAATTCGAAAGGCGCTGTTGCTGCAGTCTTTCGTATCATTCCGAGTATTATTCCCGATTTTAAAGCGCTCAACTTGCCTAACGTTCTTTTAAAGATGTGTGACGTTTCCAACGGACTCATTCTCGTCACAGGTCCAACAGGTTCCGGTAAGTCGACAACCCTTGCTTCACTTATTGATTATCTTAATCAGCACGAAGCAGGCCACATTATCACTCTAGAGGATCCCGTCGAATTCGTGCACGCTCACAAAAATTGTCTTGTGAACCAGCGTGAAATCGGAACTGACTCTTTAACTTTTCACAATGCTTTGAAGTCTCTTCTTCGTCAGGATCCGGATATCGTTCTGGTGGGAGAGCTTCGTGATATGGAAACTATTGAAGCGGCCCTGACTATTGCAGAAACTGGTCACTTGGTTTTCGGTACTCTTCACACCAACTCGTGTGTTCAGACCATCAACCGTGTTATCAACGTTTTTCCGGCCCATCAACAAATTCAGATTAGAACGCTGATGTCATTCGTTCTTCAGGGGATCGTTTCCCAGCAGCTGATTGCAAAGTCCTATGAAAAAGGTCGAGTAGCTGCGATGGAAATTCTCACACCGACACCTGGTATCCGTAACCTTATTCGCGAAGATAAATTGCATCAGGTTTATTCTCAAATGCAGATCGGACAGGATAAGACAGGTATGGTGACGATGAATCAAAGTTTGAAGAAGCATGTTGAGACCGGAGCGATCAGTGCGGAAGTAGCACTCAGTTATTCAACAGCACCCGAGGAATTGGCCACACAATTGGGTATTAAGGTAAAATAATTTTAAATGGCAATTTATAAGTACGAAGCCGTAGATCCAAACGGTAAAAAAATTCTGGGACAAGTAGACGCTGCTTCTGAAAAGGAAGTCAGAAAAATTCTGCGCGTGCAGGGTGTTCGTGTTAAAAAAATTATTCCACCAACCATTCTCGAGTTCGATCTCGGAATGTGGATGGTTGATAAAGGTTTTGCTTCAGCCATTGGAGCAAAAGAACTCGGAAACTTCACTAAGCAGCTCGCCATTATGATCAGTGCCGGTGTTCCGATTCTTCAATCGCTCGAGATTTTGTATCGAGCGGAAAAAAATCCCACGTTAAAGCTTGCGATTAAAAAAATTGCTGCTGATGTTGGTGAAGGGAAGACTATTGCTGAAGCCATGCAGGCGCAAAAAGGTTTTGATAAATTGTATTGCAACCTCGTCAAGGCCGGTGAAGCCGGAGGTATTCTCGATCAGATCTTAAAGAAACTTTCCACTCATATGGAAAAGCAGCAAAAAACTAAAGCACAGATTAAATCAGCGATGATGTATCCAACAATCGTTACACTTGTCGGTATGGTCGTTATCTGGGCGATGATGGTTTTCGTTGTTCCGCAATTCGTAGGGATGTTGAAAGAAACGGGCCAGGATCTTCCGTGGATTACTTCATTCGTAATTGATACTTCTGAATTTTTCGGAACCTATTCTCCGATTATGGTGCCGGCGTTCTTTGTCGCCGTTGCTTCATTCGTTTCATATATTAAAACTCCGACCGGAAAAATCTTTTGGGATAACGTGAGTATGCGTTTTCCACTTTTTGGTCAGGTTATTATCAAGGCCAATCTCTCTTCATTTTCAAACACGCTTTCAACTCTGCTTGGGGCCGGTGTTGCCTTGATTGATGCTCTCGATATTTGTATCGAAACACTCGACAGTACTGTCATTGCCAATGACATTAGAGAAGTGAAGAAGAAAGTAATGGAAGGGAAAACGTTAACTGAGCCTTTGAGCAAGATTGAATATTTTCCTGAAATCGTAACCCAGATGATCAGAGTCGGGGAACAGACAGGTCAGATTGATATGATGCTTTTGAGAGTGGCCCAGGTTTTCGAAGATGAGGTAGACCAACTAGTTGCCTCGATGACTAAGATGTTGGAACCAATCATTATCGTCGTCCTGGGGGGGATCATAGCGACCATATTAGTTGCCATGTATCTACCAATGTTTATGTCGGCGGGGGCCTAGCAAACGAGAAAAATTAAAGATTTAGGCAAATTCTGCCGAAACTAAATCAATTCAAGGTATATTATAATTAACGTTACATTGCAGGGTTTTTGTAAATCTTAATTTTACTAAGACGTGAATGTGTAATTGAAACATTACCAAATCTTAATTTTGGTAAAACAGGAGAGAGAGTATGAAAAAGTGGCTTTTAAAAAGCGAGCGGGGCTTTACGCTCGTAGAGCTGATGGTCGTTGTTGCGATTATCGGTATCTTGTCTGCTATCGCGGTTCCAAACTTCAAAAAGTATCAAGCGAAATCAAAACAATCTGAAGCAAAAATTCAGCTGGCTTCTTTGTATAACACAGAAGTTGGTTCGAACGCTGACTGGGATACATACGCTACATGTTTATTCATCATGGGTTATGAGCAATCGCCACGTGGTTACTACGCTATCGGATTTGCAACGGGACAAAATGCGACAACGTGGAACGCGGGATATACCGGATGTACAGCAAGTACAACTATGACTAACAATCCAACTGCAGGAACTCCAGACTCAGCTTACCTACCGCAAACTTTGCTAGCGGTTGTTGCTGGTAACAAACCAACTGCGAACACTGACCTTCCGACTTCAACAGTTCAACAGAACGGTTTTACAGCTGGTGCTGCAGGATCAATTTCTTCAACTGTAACAAGAGACCAGTGGACAATTTCTCACACAAAAGCTCTTCTCAACGTTACACCAGGTTACTAATTCTTAATTGAAATTCAAGTTTGATAATGGGGCGCTTTTTAGCGCCTCATTTTTTTTCTGTGATTGATTTCCTTCGATAAGGGATCCACTCTTTAGCAGCCTTGAAACCTTCAGCTGATCTTATATAAGGTACTCCTTCAAGATCACTCAATGGACAATCAGATCGCTTCTCAATGTTTAAACAGTTTAAATCCATTTCAGCTTTCAGAGCATAGCGATTGAGAAAGACTTTATCGCCGATCAAAGTTCCGCGCGGAAAATTGTTTTGAAACTCATTGAGCATCGTCAGTGCTTCTTCAAGTTTTCCATGTTCAGCTTCAAGCTTGGTGATCATACCGACCAATAGCAATTTTTGAGGGTGATGTTTTTTTAAACTCTGAGTGATCTGATAAGCGCGCGTATAATCTTTCGCTTCGAAAAAAAAGTGATAGCTCGCATCCCTCAGCAAAGGATAATCAGTCGGATACTTTTGCAGACCTTTGTTGAATATAATTGTGGCTCCAGGAATGTCATCTTTAATGATGGAAAGATAAACACCGCCGAAGGCATAGTTTTCATAAAATTCAGGCTCCAGCTCTGAGATAATATTGAAGCGCAAGAACATCCATGAATTCAGATCTTTTTGCTTATAGTGTTCAATATCACTTTCGATAATGGTTGAAACCCACAAGGTCGATGAAATAAGCCTTTTGAGTCCAAGGCTGAAATAGCGATACAGAGTAGAATCAAAGTTGATTGTCTGATCCTGCTTGGAAACAAACATGAGTGGCTTTTCGTTGCTGACATTAACGACATGGGCCCCGGCCAGAAGCACCGCTACTGAAGCATAGGGGACAATTTTTTTTAAAAGATTACTCGTTTTCACAGATATTCATTATATCATTGAACATATAATTTCATAGACTCGGAGTTAAAACTTTGCGGATAAGTGTTCTCATTGTTACTAAAACTTTTCAGGAAAAAGACATTGCTTTGAAGCACGACTTGATTTCCGGATCAGATGGCTATGATTTTGAAGTCCTGGTGGGGACGGGAGATAATCCTTCTCTGCAAAGAAATAAACTAGCCGAAGCGGCGACAGGAGAATACCTGCTTTTTTTAGACAATGATTCTGAACCACGTGCAGATCTTTTAAAAAAATATGCAGAGCTCGTCTCACACAATCCGGATATTAAAGTTTTTGGTGGTCCTTCCTTGTTGACTGAAGAAAAAGATGAATGGAACAGGGTTCTTCAATTGTTTTTTACTTCGCCGTTTGGCATCGGACCTTTTCGGAGCCGATACAATTCAACAGGGCCCACTCGACTGACAGACGAAAAAGAGCTGATTCTCTCAAATTTGTTCGTTCAGAGAGACTATTTTTTGGATGCAGGGGGATTTAATAAAAATTTTTATCCTGGTGAAGAGAATGAGTTTCTGAAGCGCAATCACGTCAAGGCCCTCTATGAGCCAACAGCTGCAGTTTACCGCTCGCCTAGAAAAAATATCGCCGACCTGATGGAACAGATGCTCAGTTATGGAAAAGGACGGGCGAAGCATTTTACTTTTAGCCGTGACGATTTGATATTTCTGGCACCGGCCATGTTTGCTTTCTATGCAGTGTTTGCTTTTTTGAATCCCTTTCTTTTTATTTCCACATTTCCGGTTGGAGCATATCTTTTTATTGTCGGTGTCGTTGCGTTTTTAAGACTCGGAATGTGCGTGGAAGTCTTCATCGCGCCGTTTGTCTTCGGCCTGGCCCACTTATTTTATGGTTTAGGAATTTGGACAGGTATTGTCCGCTATAAACTTTTCAGACAACAAGAAGAAAGGGCGCTCAGTTATTTTGAAATCATAAAATTAAAATCTTTTTCAAATTTTTGATAAGATATTAAACATGATTGAATTTAAGAATATTTCAAAAACTTTTCAATACAATTTCTGGGACAAGAAATTTAAAGCTCTGGATGATGTTTCCTTTAAGATTAATGAAGGTGAACTTGTCGGATTTTTGGGAGCTAACGGCGCAGGTAAAACTACACTTATAAAAATATTGATGGAGTTTTCCCGCCAGGATGCCGGCGAGGTTCTTTTTTCAAAAATCATGGGCAACTCACCTGAAAAAATAAAATCCTCCATCGGCTATTTGCCAGAGAAGGCTTATCTCTACCAGCATCTCACAGGGAGAGAGTTTCTTGAGTACACCGGAGCTTTATACGGGATTCCAAAGAATGATCTTAAAGATCTGATTGCCAGATGGTCAGAAAGAATGGCGATAGCCTATGCCATGGATCGAAGAATTCACGGTTATTCCAAGGGAATGCAGCAGCGTCTGGGCTTTATCAGTTCTTTAATTCACAGACCAAAAGTTTTGATTCTTGATGAACCATTATCTGGTCTTGATCCACTGGGAAGAAGAGATTTTAAAAACATTCTCAAGGAGCTCAACAAAGAAGGAATTACAATTTTTTTCAGCAGTCATATAGTTCCTGACGTAGAAGAGATTTGTAATAAAGTTATTTTTATCGAAAAAGGTAAATTGATCTACGAAGGCAGCATTGATGAACTTGTCATCAAAAACTCAAATGACTTGTACAGCGTGAAATATCTCTCTGGAGATAAAATTGAAACGATTCAGGTCAATGAAGCTGACAAAAAAACAGTTCTTACAGAAATGCTCAACAACGGAATCAATATCGTTGAAATGGAAAAAGAAAAACCAAGACTGGAAGAAATTATTTATAAGATAAAATCATGAAAAATACTTTAATCGTATCTAAATTTACTTTCATTGAAGTTTACAGAAGCAAAGTCATGATGAGTATTGTCTTCATGGCCCTGGCCCTTATCCTGATTACTTATATTGCTTCTGAATTTGCTTATGGTGCTCCAGTTAAAGTCGCGCTTGATTTCGGTCTGGGCGTCATGACTCTTTCAAATTTCGGGATGGCAATTTTCATCGGCTCAACTTTGCTGACTAAAGAAGTGGAACAAAGAACTCTCTATATGATTCTTTCTAAACCAATTTCACGCACAAACTTCTTATGCGGCAAGGTCATCGGTTTGTCTTCGGTCCTCGCGATTAATACGATTGTCCTCAGTGGACTCGCTACCGCCATTTATCTTTTTTTAGGCGGAAAGTTTCAATCGCTTATTCTTTGGGCAAGCTTTTTCACTTTTCTGGAAGCTTTTCTTCTTCTCCTTTTTGCCGTTTTATTTTCATTGATTACCAACACGGCCATGGCAGTCATTTATTCCATCATTGTTTTGATTATCGGGCATTCGTTAAATGAAACCTCGAAATTGATTTTTGCCAAGATGAACGTTTACTTTAATAGTGCAGTTAAAGTGGGGAACATCCTTCTGCCTAATTTTTATAAATTGAACCTGAAAGATTTTGTGCTTTATCAGCAGACAGTGTCTTCTGAATATTTGTACAATGTTTTCATTTATTACATTCTATATTTCACAGCGCTTTCCATCATTGTTGTGCAGATATTTAAGAACAAAAACCTGGATTAAAGTGGAAACTATTTTAATTACTTTCGCGACAATTTTCGGTGTGATGATTGGTAGCTTTTTAAATGCTCTCATTTACAGACTTCCACTTCAAAAAAACATAGTTTATCCACGTTCAGCGTGTCCACACTGCGATCATCTCATTGCCTGGTATGAAAATATCCCGGTAATCAGTTTTTTATTTTTGCGCGGGAAATGCGCTCATTGCGGAAATAAGATTTCTTATCTCTATCCTGTGGTTGAAATCCTTACTGGACTATTTGCGTTCGCTATTGCTCCCGGGAGTCTCAATCCTGCTGACTGGATGAATTTCTTTTTCTTCCTCAGTATTTTCAGCGCATTCGTTGTTCATTTTATAGTTGATTTAAAACATCAGATTCTTCCCGATTCCGTGAATATCTATCTAGGCCTTTTGTTTTTTGTTTTTACGGTCTTTTCTCAACCCTGGACTCACTGGCTTCTTGGTGCAGCCATTGGTTTGGGCTTTCCTTTGTTGGTAAGCTGGATTTTCTACATGCTGAAAGGCCAGATCGGTCTCGGAGGCGGTGACATCAAGCTTTTTGCTGTTCTGGGAATTTATCTTGGTCCTATAGGAATTCTTCAAAACATTTTTCTCAGCTGTTTTGTGGGTGCTTTGATTGGAGGAGGTTTGATTCTGATCAAGGTCATCAAGCGAGACAAACACATTCCTTTTGGCCCTTTTATTATCATCGTGGCCGCAGTTCAGATTTTCGCTCAACCTTGGTTTAACCAGGTTATGAGATATATTCCTTGATCCCAATTATTTATTAAATGTATAATTTAAGAAAGAAATTGAGATTAAGGTAAAACCCCATTGGATTCTAAAAACGCTCTGGATTCTATTAAAGACAAGATTAGCGACCTCTTTTATGTAGGTCCAAAGGGTATTATTGGAATTGATATCGGCCTTAGTGCCATCAAAATGGCAGAAGTCTCAAAACAATCGGATGGCAGTTATAAACTCAATCACTATTCTTCGGTAGCTCTTCCGGAAGGAACAATCATTGAAGATGAAATCCAGAAAGAGGATGAGATTCTCAAGGCCCTTCAACAAGGGATAAAAGAATTAAAAAGCAGCAATAAATTTGCCTGTATTGGTCTCTCTGGTCCCAACACTCTTATAAAAAGATTGCAGCTTGCAGGTGGAACCAACGAAGAAATTGAGGACCAGGTGACCTGGGAAGCCGAACAATATCTCCCTTTTCCGATTGATGAAGGAAATATTTCTTTCAGTGTTATCGGAGAAAACCAGGGTGGTGGTGTCGACGTTATTATTGGTGCAGCTAAAAAAAGCAACGTTCAGATTTTCAAAGAAATCATTGAACGCGCAAATATAAAAGTTAAGATTGTCGATCTCACGGCAGCTGCTACATTAAACGTAGTTGAAGCAGTCCTCGGAGAAGAAGTGCAGGCGAGAGGAAAAACCTGGATTCTTATGGATCTCGGTGCTCAAAAAACTCACTTCATGATTTACAAAAATGGCGTTCTTGTCTTTTTCAAAGAAATTGCCATTGGTGGTTTGACGATTACTGAAGAAATTCAGCGTCAGATGGGTGTTAACTACAACGAAGCTGAAAGTTTAAAAATTTACGGTGACGGCAACGGCAATATCCCTGAAGAAATTGTAGAAATCATCAATCAGGTTCTAGATACTTTCTTTGCGGAGTTAAAGAAGACTATCGACTTCTGGGTCAGTTCGACTTCAGAAGAGCAATTTGACGGGTGCATTCTTACAGGTGGCGGAGCTCTTATTCCAGGATTCACCGAAGCTTTACAGGAACTCATTGAAACGGAAGTAAAGATTTTAAATCCGTTTGAAGGCATGACTTATAATAAGAATAATATTTCGGAAGAAGAGATCGACGAGATTGCTTATAAAGGCGTCTGCGCTATCGGTCTGGCCATGAGGAGCTTGCCGAAATGATTGAGTTAAACCTCCTCGAGAAAAAGCAGCCGCTCCGCTTACCAGTTGTTCTTGGTGTAGATTTAAACGATCTCAACTTTAAAATGCTGGGTCTCGCATTCTTTATTTACTACGTCCCTGAAATTTTCGTCCGCAGTCACTTTGATGATCAATTAAAAGCTGAACAGGATACACTCTCTGCCATTCAGGTTGATTATCAGAAAGTTGAAAAAGAAATCGGAAAAAACACAAACGTTAAGCAACAGCTGGATGCCTATAACAAGCAAATTGAAAAACTGAAAGCACGTTCTGCTCAGGTTGATGAGATCTTGAAAATCAGAACAAATCCTAAAAAGATTCTGGAAAAAATCGCAAGAAGTATTCCGGAAGATTTATGGTTTGATTCTTTGCGAATTAATGAAAATAAGGAAATGGTAATTATTGGAGGAGCTTATTCTCCAAGAAGTATTGGTGAATTTATCACCATTATTAATGATTCTCCATTTTTTGGAAATACGATCACTCCAGTCAGACAGGAAAATAAAACTGAGACGCTGGATGGTATGCCGTCAAGTTATGAACTTTTTGAGCTCAAAGGTAAGATCAAAAACTACGACATGAGATCAAGGTAAACGGATGGCAAAGTTATTAAAAAACATTCATTGGTTTATCATCCTGATTGCATTGTTCAATATGGGTTCTTACTGGTATGAAACCAATGAAAAAATTAACGAAGTAATTAATCAGCAGGATGTGGAAAAAGCCAACTTGCAAAAAGCCAGAAAAACACGAAAAGAAATTTCGAGCTTCTATCAAAACATTGAAGAAGCAAAAAATAGAATTGAAAGAGTTGCTCAGGAAATTGAAAAGACCCAACAGCTTCTTCCTTCTGAAGTTTCTGATACCGAAAATATCAGTTTGTTGAGAAGAATGGCCGAAGATGTAAACATCAAAGAAGTCAGCATCATGCCTGAAAAAGACGACGATCGCGGGTTTTATATTGCGAGAAAATATAAGTTCAAGGCAAAAGCAACTTATCTGCAATTCCTTATTATGTTTGAGAAAATTTCACAGAATCAGCGTATCTTGAACGTTGGTGACCTTTCATTTAAAAAATTGGATCAACCTCAACGAAGCAAGTTTCAGCTCATTGATGGTGAATTTACCCTTGAAGCTTATAAGTACAATGCGAACTTTAAAGAAGAGCGCGGTATCGATAAGATTGAAAGCGAATTCAAAAACGCACCCGCCAGTGGACCTAAGCCAGGTAGAAAAAGACCAGCCGGCGGCGGCAAGAAGGAGGAAGAATAATGAACAAGCTCTTTCTTCTTTTTATTCTGTGTCTTTCAGTAAATGCATTCGCCCAGGATGAAGGTGAATCTTCTGGACAGGTTTTCAATCTTTTTAAAAGCAAAACCTATGTTAAAAATCCATTGGATTTAAGAGATCCATTTAAGAGAAAAATTAACAAAAAGAAATCGCAGAATACGGCGAGAAACCGCGAGAGCGGGATTTTTACCAACCAGGGCGATTCCATTGAATCGAAGCCTGTGGAAAACATCCGCATAATCGGAGTCATGATCGGTAAAGACAGAAGAGCGATGGCAAAAATCATGGCCGGTCAGAAATTAGGTTCTGAAGTTTACTATATAAAGGAAGGAATGAAGATTGGTCCAAACGGCGCTGAAGTTAAAGCCATTCTTCCAGGCGGCGTAGTTTTAGTTGAAAAAATCCGCAACGTTTACGATCAAGATGAATACCTGGAAACAGTTCTCCCGCTTTCCGGCGAATAATTTTTCCCGATCATACTATTTCCGTCAGTCATTTATTATTGCAAAAAATTTAGTACTTTTTTTAAATGCTGTTATAATTTTATCAAGTCCTCAGTATTTAGGAAGATATACATGAGGCTTAGGGATGAGTTGCATGAAAAAAGGATTTTTTCTAAGCAGTATTTTCACGTTGTTGCTTTCTTTGTCTGCAGCAGATGCAGGTGAAATAAAAGCAATTAACTTTACTCAAAAAGGTGAAGTGAGTGAACTTGAATTCATATTGGACGCCAACGATATTCAAGCAAGTAAGTTTCAAGTCAAAGAAGACAAACAAATTATTGTCGACTTTTCCAAGGTAACTGCCACAGACAGAGTAATGCGCGCCTTCGATACATCTGAGTTTTCAGGTGGAGTAGTGTTCGTAAAAGCTTATAAGAAACCTAAAAATGATCAGGACATCCGCGTCGCCGTTCAGTTAAGAGATAACGTTCGCTCTGTTCTTGTAAGAAAACCAAATAGAATTATTCTTCAAATTGAAAATCGCTATGGTGTATTTTCACAGAAGAAGGTCGAAGAAAATCAGTCTTATGCTGAGAAAGTTGCAGACGTTCCTGTTTCAAAAGCAGCAAAATTAAACATTCCGAAATCAGAATCTATTGAAGATATTCTTGAAAACGTCGTTATGTCTGGAAAGAAAAAGTACATTGGTAAAAAAGTATCGATGAACTTAAGAAGTGTAAGACCTGATGAAATTCTAAGAATGATTGCTGATACTTCAGGCTTCAATATCATTGTTACTGAAGAAGTTAAAAAGCTGGAACCAATTTCTTTAAACCTGGTCGATGTTCCTTGGGATCAGGCCCTGGATACTGTTCTTGAAATGAATCGTCTTGACGCTAAAAAGAACGGAATGATTTTGTTGGTAAACACAAACGAAGCTGCTGCCAAAGAAGCTGATCTTGCAAGAAAAGCGAAAGCTTCCATGCAGGAAGTTGAGCCATTGTTGACGAAGGTTTTTCCAATTTCATACGCAAAGATTGATGACCTGAAACAAATTCTTTCAGAGTACTCTTCAGAATATCCTGGTGATCAGCCAGCAGCAGCTGCTGCACCTGCACCTTCTGCAACTGGAGGGGCTGCTGCTCCTGGTGCTTCCACAGCTACAAGTGGATCAGGTACAAAAAGAGGCCGCATCAGCATCGACACAAGAACAAACTCTCTCATCGTAAAAGATACTGCTGAAGTCATTGAGAGAATGAGAAAAATTGTTGAACTTCTGGATGCAGCAACTCCACAAGTTTTAATCGAAAGTAAAATCGTGGAAGTGTCAGAACGATATTCAAAAGAAATTGGTCTCGATCAAGGGATTGGTTTTGGTTACGATCCTTTCAGTGCTTCACTTTCTGGAAACGGTGGTGTGAACAATGGTTCGTTCTCATTCAGTACTGCGCCTGATGCAACAAGATCTTTGTTTGGTGTAACCATTGGTCGTTTCAACAAATTGATCAACCTCGATTTTAAATTAAAACTCATGGAAAGTGAGTCGAAAGGTAGAATTGTTTCAAGCCCGAAAGTTATTACCAAAAATAACGTCGCGGCGAGTATTACTCAGGATGATAACTCTTATTATCTTGATACAAACATTTCTACGACTTCAAACGGAACTTCAACAACTCAGTCATGGAAATCGCAGGCATCCCGTCTGGAACTTTCGGTAACTCCGCAAGTAACGAACGAAGGGGCTATTTCGCTGGATGTTTCAATTAAAAAAGATTCCCTCACTCCAACGGTTCAGACAGGTGCACCTCAGGATGAAGTGAAGAGAGCAATTAAAACTCAGGTTCTTGTTGATAACGGCTCTACTGTTGTTATCGGGGGTATTTACTCTTACTCACAATCAGAAAACCATTCTGGAATTCCTTTCATCAAAGATATTCCGCTTGTTGGATGGCTCTTCAGAACGAAATACAATCCTGCGACTATAAAGAAAGAACTTATCATTTTCCTTACTCCGCGAATTATCAATTCGGAAGAAGCTGGCTTAACAGACAGAGGCTAGGAGTAAATGAGCAAGGATAAACTTCAACTTCTTTCACCACTTTTCTTAAAGTATCAAAGTGATTTTGAAAAGAATCCTCGCTCGCGCGTTTTTGCCCCTTTGGCAGAAACCTATCGCAAACTTGGGATGACGGACAAAGCGATGGAAATTCTTTCGCAAGGAATCCGCTTTCATCCAACATATGTGATGGGCTACCTTGGGCTTGCTTTCTGTTATTTTGATTTAAAACAATACAATCTCGCTTACACAACATTGCGCCCGTTGATTGATAGCAATCGCGATAATCTCAGACTCCAAAAACTTTTTGCGGATGTTTGTCTTGAGTTGGGTAAAGACGAAGAAGCCCTGGAAACTTTTAAGTATCTTCTCTTTATCAATCCCCGCGATAAAGAAGTGGCCGATCAGGTTTCAAGACTTGAAAAGAAAATTGAAGATCGTTACAAACCTACTCACAAACCGATCATTATTCCAGAAAATGAGCTGTCTTCATTAAAAACAGGTCCAAGTGAATCACCGCTTTTTGATTTGAGCAAACTCCAGACTGAAACTAAAAATGATTTTGATGACTGGATGACGGTAGATCTTCATCAGGAAACAAAAGCACCGGCCAAAGAAGCAAGTGTCGCTGAAACAAAGACAACTGATTACGATCAATGGAATGTAAAAAAATCTGACCAGGTTCATGCTGAAACTCCCAAAATGGAAGAGCCAGCTCTTAAGCTTGCACCTGTGCCGACCGAAGATTTCAGAACATATGAAGTTCACCTTGATCTCGATGATGACAGTGTCATTGATGAAGAAATGGGCGAATTGCCTCAGGAAGAAAAGGGCAGTGTTCCGTTAGTTACGCATACACTTGTCGATCTCTATTGCGGCCAGGGCCATATTGAAAAAGCGCTGGAAGTTTTAGAAAAAATTCTCATCCTTAATCCGAATGATCAAAAAACTATTCGCAAGATCAGAGAAATAAAAGAATTGATGGCCCCGTTGGAGCCAATGGCTCCGCTCGATGAAGAAACACTGAGCCCGGCAGAAGAAGAAGGTGTAATTGAGCCGGCTCAATTAAGCTCCGTCATTCCGACATCAAATCAACTGGTCGATCTTGATGAACTGGACGATGTCTCGGAAGAAGATGGAAGACGCCATCTCATGAGTTTGATCGATGAAAAAATCGGACCGATTGAGATCGAAGAAAGTACTTTTGAAAACGACCTTCCGGCCAGAAATGTAAAAGCCGTTGAAGAAAAGCTCACGCTCTTCCTGAAAAAAATTCAACAAAGAGCTCTGGATTATCAGGGCCGCGTTTGATAATTAGAGACTATGACGACACCTAAAAAATTTCTGATTATCAATGGACCTAATCTGAATATGCTCGGAACTCGCGAGCCTGAGATTTATGGTTCACTGACCCTAAAAGACATCGCTGACTACACCGAGAAGTCCTTAGCAAATAAAAATTGTGAGTTGATTTGGTTTCAATCCAATATCGAAGGTGAGATCGTCACGAGAATTCAGGAATCACTTAAGCAGGATTTCAGCGCCTTAGTCATTAATCCAGGGGCCTACTCCCATACGAGCGTGGCTATTCTTGACGCTCTTCACATGATTAAAATTCCCGTTATTGAAGTCCATCTTTCAAATACTCACCGCCGTGAAGAGTTCAGGCAGACGAAATTGACGGCTAAGGCCTCAACAATCATAATGGAAGGCCTTGGAAAGAATGCTTATTTGATGGCCATTTCCTCTCAGCTTTTGTAAAAAAAGACTCAAAAAATTTATTCAACAAGGAAAATATAATGCTAGACACTGGTGATCTAAAAAAAGGCGTGAAAATCGAACTTGAAGGGAAACCATACGTAATCCTTAAATCAGATTTCACTAACCCTGGTAAAGGTTCTGCTTTCGTAACTGCAAGAATTAAAAACCTTGAAACTGGACAGGTTATCGAAAGAACTTTCAAATCTGGTGTTTCTACGAACGCAACTGTTCCTGATCTTGAAGAAAAAGAAGTTGAATACAACTACGCTGACCAGGAAGGATTTAACTTCATGGACCAGGCTACTTTCGAAACTATTCACCTGACAACAGAACAAGTTGGTGACGACAGATACTACCTTCAGGAAGGATCTAAGCTAAAAGTTCTTTACTACAAAGGTCGCCCAATCAATATCGAACTTCCAAACTTCATTGAAATCAAAGTTGCTGAAACTGATCCAGGCCTTAAAGGTGATACAGCTTCAGGAGCTATGAAGAAAGCAGTTATGGAAACAGGTCTTCAAGTTCGCGTTCCACTTTTCATTAAAGAAGGTGAGCTTCTAAGAATTGATACTCGCACAGGCGAGTACATGGAACGTGTAAAGTAGTTTTCTATTCCGATCTATTTTCTCAATTATCATAAAGCGGGGGCAAAATTGCCCCCTCATTCTTCCCCCCAAATTCAGTTAAAATAAAAATAATCTCAATAACTTAAGTTACTCTGCCTGGAGTGAAATGAGCGCGCATAAAAATTGGACTAAGGAGCTTTCTGAAATAGAAAGAGTCCTCAATTCATCTGAAGATTTTGAAGCAAAATCTTTGATCGATCATTTTGAATCAATCGATGAAAATTTCCGTGATCAAAATTTTTCGCACTTGTATTTAAAACTTTGGAAAGTTGCAAAGAATGCAGGCCAGTTGAATTTAGCAAATCTGTACGCCAAAAAAGCACTCGATTTTCTTATCACTTATAAACGCATTCCAAAAATAAAAGAATTAATTGCTGAATTTCGGTCAGAAGGAATTTTGAAAAAAAACAGCGAAGACTATGTTCGCAAAAGTGAAATTCTCCTTGGGAAAAAGATCGATTTTCACAATGAAGATTTAAAATATTTTGATCTGATGGATGATCATCCTGAGCATTGGAAAGAATTCAAAAATTATCTTAAGCAATATCTGCTCATCGTGACCGAGTGGGGAATTCAGGAGTGGAAGCTCTGCTATGAATTCATTCTCGTCAATCAGTTCGACAAAGATATCTCCTATGCGCTCATGGAGAGAGCTAGCGAAATGAAACGCGCTGATCTGGTAAAAAAATTTGAACAACTTTTCTCCAATAAGAAAGTCAAAGTTAAAAAAATCACAGAGACAGCTCAGCCTAAGCATCAGAGAAAGAATGAAAAACTTCATCTTGATTATGATCAGGTGGCCATGGATCTGCTCTCAGGTTCTATTGAGCCGAATGATGAAGAACAAAGACGTGTTTTGAGCTCTCTGAAGTTCATCACCGAAGAAGAGTTGAACAAACGTGGCAAAGACATGATTGTTGCGTTTGAGTTATTGGGAATGGAAAAAGTCGTTCTCACATTGTGCGAACAAATGATAAAACTCACCGAAGACATCAAGGAACGTGCAAGTTTGTATTTCATCTGGGCCCAGGCCCTGAACAACAGCGGTGATTTTTTCAAGACCATTGATTTGATCGACGAAGTTCTAGCTAAAGAACCTTTCTACGAAGAAGAAAGAGTGGCGTTTTTGTATATAAAAGCAGAAGCGTGTGTAAAAGTTAAAAAAATAAAAATGGCAAAAGAGATATTTGCCCAGATTAAAAAGTTTAATCCTCATTACAGATTGGTGGGGGAGAGATTGAAGGCGCTTGAAACGACTTAATCAGATTCTGATTGTATTTTTCGTTTTTAGTTTCCTCACCATATACGGTGGGTGGCGCTTTATTCATTCCAGAAACTTCTCAGATAAAGCATCAGCGAAGGTTTCTGAAATACTGACAAGAAAAATTGGAGCAAAGCTCGCCTTCACAGGTGTAGATTTCGACATGTTTCCTCCTGCGACCATTTTCAAAAATGTCCATATCGAAAAGAAAGATCCAGCTACAGCAGATATAGATCTCGCCATCGAAGAACTTAAAGTTGCATTTACTTACGCCAGCTTTTTTTCAAGCAATCTGGAAATTGACGACCTCATCCTGAAGAAGGGAACACTTGTCGTTAAAACACCCGATGATGAGTCCCCGGATTTTGACTGGAAAAAACTTAACATTAAAAAATTCTTCGACAAGTATTCTGACATATATCTGCAAAGTCCAATTCATCTGAACATCATCCGAATGGAAGACATCCAGGCGCAGGTGGATAAGCATACGTTTGATCTCAAAGCACTCTCGGTCTCTCCACACAAAAAAGACATCAGATTAAAACTGGACGCAGGCAAAATTCACATTGATCCTGATAAAAAGAATTTTAAACCGATTGATCTCGATAGTGCAGTCGTCTTAGGAGAAATATCTAAATCAATCTGGAGAGTGGATTCACTGCATGTGGAAAGTGATTCGAATATCGTTGACCTGAAAGCGAGCTTGAGAGATTCAAATAAATCAGCCCAGCTAAATGGTGAAGGAAATTTTGATGTCGATCTGAAAAAAATCATGGCCTATATTCCTGATCTCCCCAAAGAACTCTATGCGATGGGAGCGAGAGTGAAAGGAAATATTAAAGCGGCAGGTGATTTGCTCAATCCGGATGCTGATATTTCTCTTTCAGCGGCAAATTTTAAAAGTGAATGGATAGAACTTGCTTCATTGCAATCGTCGCTGAAAAAGAAAAAGCATTTGCTTTATATTGAGAAGTTCACCGCTCAAAACAGAAATGAACATTATGCTCTTCAAAAAGGTGTCGCCTTTCTCGATATCAATAAATTTTCAATCCTCAAAGGACGATTATCTCTTAATCTTCAGAACGCCTATACCAATACATTTCTCTTTGCCATCCGCGATTCGCTTTCAACACTTAAAGGCTATTTAACCGGAAAAGTTGATGTCGTCTGGGATGGCAGCAAAGTTTATTTTGAAATCAAAGATCGCGCTTCGTTGAAAGATTTCCGACTCATGTCCAGTTCGAACAAGCCTATATTGCAAAATGCAGGCTTCACGTTATCTGAAACGGTACTTGATCTGGATAAAGATTATAAACTCGGCATCAATGCCAAGCTCGAGATGGCCAACACTAAAATCCTGGCAAAAGGGGCGATCACAGATAAAGATATCAACATTTCGCTTAGAGATTCTAAGATAGATATGAAAGCCTTCGGCCCTATCTCTGGTGTGGCCGTGACCGGAAGCGGTCCCGCGAGTGCAGAAATTTATGGCCCGATGGATAACGTGAAGTTTGATTTCGTTGTAGATTGGAATAACTTCAGTGTTGTCGATCTCAACTTTGGAAAAGTAAGTGCTGAATTTACGCTTGCCCTTAAAGAAGTTGGAATCGCTATTCACAACTTGAGCGGCGTTTATAATCAAACAAACTTTACGGCTGAAGGACTTTTGGGATTTGATGATAAAAACCACGGCATGGATTTAAAGCTGGACTTCAAAAACACCACCTTCTCCGATGCTAAGAAAATGTACCATCTCGTCTTCAAGAATATTAAACTTCCGGTTGATCCGCAGTTTAATTTTTCTGCCAGTTATACAGTTAAGGGGGGCTACGATGTCGATAGCCTGAAGATTGACGGAGCCGTCAAAGGAACTGACCTGAAAGTTTTCAATGAAGAAGCAGAACAAATCAATTTTAAATTCAAACTCGCTAACAATCAGCTCAATTTCAACGATATTAAAATCAAAAAATCCCGCGGAGAAATTCATTCTGATGTAAGCGTTAACCTTGCCAACAATTACATTGAACTGGAAGGCGGACTCGTTGGAATGAGATTAAGTGATTTCAATTTCTATCGCAAAATCAATATGGAATACGATGGTGACCTCGTAGTCGACTTTGACGGCAATGGTACAACTGATAATTTTTCTTCACGTTTCAAAACCAGATTGAATAATCCTTTTATTGAAAACATTCCGGCATCGCCTTCAAGTGCTATCTTTTATCTGAATAGCGACGATGTTGTGATTAACGCCAGTTTGCTTTCGGGCAAGGCTAAGCTTGATTCCGTCATTAATTTTAAAAACAGAATGGTTTCTGTTAAGTCGATCATCGATACGACAGACATGCGTGAAATTCTCGGTTTCATCGCAGGTCATAACATGAACGAAAAAAGTATCACTGGAAGAATTAATGCCCGGTTGAATTCAGAATTTAATCTGGACAACATGGCGATTAAAAAATTCAGTATTGAGCTTCCGCAATTTAATTTGAAGAAAGGTGAAATAAATGTGCAGGTTGATCCTAAACATAACTCAGCCTTCATTGAAGAAGGGCAGGTAAAGAATTGGGATTTGCGATTTACAGACGGAGCTGATTATTTTAACAGTAAGGCCCGAAATACCGGCACCGGAAGTCTGGTCTTTGATCAGACATTTTCAATCAAAACCAGTTTGCTTGAATTCATCACAAGCGCTATCGACAAAGCTGTAGGAGTGATGAAGGGCCAGGTGCAATTGACCGTGGACAAAAAACTGAGCATTTCTAAATTTGAAGTTAATGGAACTAAAAATTCTTTCAAAATAAAAAACCTTCCTGGTGCGGTGACCGATCTTGAATTTAACTTGTTCAAGAGAGGCGAGACTTTTGAAATTGCCCGTCTGGCCGGAAAATATGGCGAAGGTGATTTAAACATCAAGGGAACTGTTTTCTTTGATGATCTCTATCCGCAAGTGAACATAGACTATAAAATTGAACGATCAACAGTCCCTCTTTTTAAACGTTCTTATCTTCTTGCAAGCAGTGCAGGGACAATTACCGGAACAGAGCTCCCTTATAAACTAAACGGTAAAGTTTCCATTCTGCACGGTGAATTCCTTGATGATCCGGGAGATTTTTCAAAAGAAAACAAAGTTAACCTGGACCCATTAAAAAAATATCTGCCAAGAAAAAGCAATGCCGACAAGGCAGGCTATCTGAATTTGAATGTTACATTTGATACCGTCAATCAGGTCGTCATGAAAAACAACCTCTCTGAAGTTTATGCAAAAGGCAGTGGTACGTTAAACGGAGATGTTTTAAGCCCTGAAATCAATACACGCGTGGATGTCATTCCATCAGTGAGTAAATTCAAATTCAAAGGACACGATTTTAATTTGCGGGAAGGTTTCGTTGAAATTCATGACAAAGGGAAAACCCGCAACTCTAATTTGAAATTCATCGGTATGGCCAAAATCAATGACTACGATGTGAAGCTGGATATTTCCGGAACGCTCGACAATACGCAAATTAACCTTTCTTCAGAACCCAACCTGGCCCAGGAAGATTTGTTGTCTCTTCTCACGATCGGTGTCACCTCGGAAATGTCAAAGAACCTTGAGGTCGCCGACAGACAGAACGTAACCAAAGTTGGAATTGGTACATTGCTGGTGGACCAACTGGGGATCAATCAGGACTTGAACTCCACTTTAGGAGTCAATCTCAGCGTTATGCCTGAATTCCAGGAAAATGAGTCTTCGCTCATCACAGGTAAATCAGCCGTGAGTGAGGGAAGCACCAGCAGACTTAAATCTGCTACGAAAATTAAAATTAAAAAATCTATCAACAAGATGGTGGATGTTTCTGTTTCATCAACAGTGGGTGGATCTATCGAGCAAACCCAGGAAATGAATGTTAATATAAATTTAAATAAAAATTTCTCGATTGAAGGTGTTTACGAGGTCAAGCCGGCCGAAGAAGAAAACACCAATACACCGAATTCGATTGGTGCCGACTTGAAATTCAGAGGATCGTTTTGATAAAAGGATTTGTCTTTATATTCATTTTCTTTCAGATGTGTCTGGCGATGGCCGCGGACATTGTTCCGGCCAAGAATGCCAGGCTGAAAGGAATTGTCTGGGCAGCTTCACCTGACGTGAAGGCCCGTTACAATTCTTATTTTGATGAACTCGTAGGCAAACAATGGGATGTTCTCAATTTCAAAATCAAAATAGACCAGATCAGTAAAGAGCTTTTCAACGGTGGATATTTTACGTCTTCGATCAAAACAGATCTGGAAGGCAATGAAAACAATATCATCGTTAAGATCATCGTTCAGGCGAATGAGCGTATCAATTTTCAGTTTATCGGTAACAAAGTTTTTACTCATCAGGAATTGAGATCAAGACTCGTTGATAAAATTAAAAATGATTTCGGGAAATTTGAGCGTGGCTCATTGGGCAGTTATATCAATGAAGTTTACGAGAGCGCGGGATTTTACAATACTAGCGTGCAAAGTTATCAGAATGAAGGACGAGACCGCGACGGTGTCGTCGTCAAAAACTTTTTCTTTAATATAGAAGAAGGTGAGAAGCTTAAAGTCACGAACATCGTTTATCGCGGTAACTTTATATTGAAGGCAGACGATCTGGATCAGCTCTTTAAAAAGAATGCGACGACACTTGCTCAGGCGGGCTTCTACGACAGGTCGTTTTTCGAGAACTTTACCAACATTATTAAAAAAGAGTATTTGTCCCGCGGTTTTGTTTTTGCCGAAGTATCCAAGCCCAGAGTTATTACGAGTGATGAAGATGAAACTCTGCTTATTGAATACGGCATATCAGAAAAAAATCAGGTCATTCTGAGAAATATATCTCTTCAGAATATAGATTCAGGTCAGGTGACGGCGGTAAAGCAGCTTCTGACAAATAAAGAAAATGCTCCTCTTAATGTTGTGGAGCTTGAAAATGATTTGCGCAGAATAGTTCAGCATTTTCAATCGCAGGGCTATTACTTTGCCAATATTACCAATCTGAATGGCGAAACTCTTCTTGCTTACGACAAAGGCTATCTCAATGTCGATCTCAATCCGGAGATTGTTTTGGACAGACAGGTTTGTTTTAACGAACCGATCATTAAAGGCAATGTAAAAACAAAAGAAGAAGTCATCAGCAGAGAGGTCAACCTCACAAAAGGCGAATTGATCACGCCGCTGAAAATGGAAATGATCAGACAGCGCCTGACCAACCTCGGGCTTTTCTCCTCGCTGAACATCGCTCCTTATATGGAGTACCACGGTGAAGAAGAGAAAGGGTGTGCGAAAACAAATCTCGTCATACAGGTAAAAGAAAAAGATTTTGGGTTGTGGGAAATCGCTCCCGGTTATCGTACCGATCTGGGTGCCAAACTTTCTGCAGGCATCACTTACAACAATCTCAATGGAATGAACCGTTCGATTTCTTTTAAGGCCCAGGCCAACAGAAGAACAAATCTCGACGGCTTCGATGAAACTCGTCAGAAACAAAATAAAGATCTTCTCGAATATCTGGGAAAAGTATCCTTTGTTGAACCTTATCTTTTCCACAATGTTTTAAACCAGCAGATTGAATTCGAAACAGCTTCTTCCTTCCAGAGAAAACGTTTTTACGGATTCGATGCCGATATCTTCAGAATCTCTCCACAGATTACTAAAACATTTCAGCTCAACGACTACAGCAGAGATGCACTGTCGCTCGCAGTTCGTTATCAGTTTGAGCGCATCAATCAGTTCAATGCGACCGTTCCCAAAGACAATGACAACTTTTCAATCGGTGGTATCACACCTTCTGTGACCCTCGATAAGAGAAACGATCCGATTTATCCTCGAAAAGGTTATTACCTGAATCTCTCTTCAGAATGGGCGAATCATTATTTCGGCTCTATGAAGAACGCTGATCTTGAAGTCAATTATGTGAAGGTCATCAGCCGCAATAAATTTTACTATCCGCTCGGAGATTTCACTCTCGCTTTTTCAATGGCCGTTGGTTACGAAAAAAACTTCGCTCTCGATGTTATGAGAGATGATGCCGGCAAGGTTATCATTAATAGCAATGGTGTTCCTCAAACTCACGGCTACATTCCTTCAATCAAGGTTTTCCGTTTAGATGGATACGATGAAATCCGCGGATATGATGAAGGGGAAGTTAACCGCTTACGATCGGGGATTCCAATTGGTGACGTGATCGTCCAAAACGAAGCTTATTTTACCGTGTTTAAATTCGAACCTCGTTACAACTTGACCGACTCGTTGCAACTCGGCGTCTTTTTTGATGCCGGACGTGTATCCGTCAACGAGTTCACCCCTTTTAATTTAAGGACCTCAGTAGGCGCAGGCTTTAAATTTCTTACCCCTGTAGGCTCTCTGGACTTTGATTACGGGGTTAAGCTCCAGCGCAAGGTCTCCCCGGATGGCGTTCGTGACTCGTTCGGTCGATTCCATTTATCCATCGGCTATTTTTAGGGCTTTTATTTGGCCTTACTTTTCCAGAAGAAGTGCTTGACGAGGGGCCATAATTTTACGTATAAGGGACAACACTTGCATTTTTCTGCATTTTATATTTGAATTAATACTTCGTGATTTTCACAGTCGAAAATTATTTGAAGGGATCACTTTAAGGGAAAGCGTATGTATACTCAGAAATCGTTCGTTCTAAAGCCAGCTGAAGCAGACAAAAAATGGTTCGTGGTCGATGCTCAAGACCAAATCGTAGGTAGATTAGCTACTCAAATCGCTGATCTTCTTCGTGGAAGACACAACCCAAAGTTCACATACAACACTGATTCTGGTGACTACGTTGTAGTTATCAATGCAGATAAAGTTAAATTCACAGGAAATAAGTGGGCAGATAAAGAATATTTCTGGCACACTAACTTCACTGGTGGAATCAAGAAAAGAACTGCTCAAGAGCAACTTGATAAACACCCTGAGCTAATCATCATGGAAGCTGTAAAAGGCATGCTTCCAAAAAATACTCTTGGAAGAAAGCAACTTACAAAGCTTAAAGTTTTCGCTGGTGCAAGCCACGATCACGCTGCTCAAAACCCAGTTGAATACAAATTAAAGTAATATAAGGAATAAATATGGCTGCAAAAGGTAAAGCATACGACGCACACGCTATTGGAAGAAGAAAAACTGCTGTAGCAAGAGTTTATCTAGCTTCTGGTTCAGGAAAAATCATCGTTAACAAAAGAGACGTAACAAACTTCTTTAAACTAGGCACAAACCTATACGTTGTTAACCAACCACTTAACCTTACGAAAACTGCTGACAAGTATGACTTCGTAATCAACGTTAATGGTGGCGGTATCACTGGACAAGCTGGAGCAATCAGACTTGGTATTTCTCGCGCACTTCTTAAAGTTCAACCTGCTCTTCGCGGTGAACTTAAAGCTGCTGGTTTCTTAACAAGAGACGACAGAGCAGTTGAAAGAAAGAAAGCTGGTCGCTCTGGTGCAAGAAAAAGATACCAATTCTCAAAAAGATAATATTTGTCTATCTGTTTTCGACATACAAAAGCCCACAGAAATGTGGGCTTTTTTATTTTCAGGCCTTAATATTCGTTCATGTCTAATGATGTAATTCAAATTCGCGGCGCTAAAACTCACAATCTCAAAAACGTTAACGTTGATATTAAAATGAATAAGATTACCTGTGTGGCCGGACCATCCGGTTCAGGTAAATCTTCGCTCGCATTTCATACTCTTTTAACCGAATCCAAAAGACGTTTCATTAATTCACTACCGACTGATATGAAGTTTTTTTGGGAAATCCCTCACGTAGCTCAGGTGGATCGCATTTATCCCGTATTGCCGGCGTGGGGGCTGCCTCAGCACAATCCCGTAATCAATTCTCGTCCAGTGGCGCTCGATGTTTTAGGCGGACATGAAAGACTGCAAAGAATATTTATGGTGCTCGGAAATTTTGTATGCCCGGATCATCATGTGCCCTATGAAAAGGTTTCAACACTTGAAGACGTTTTTTCAAAAATCAAAGCACTAAAGAACCTTACTGATGATGAAGCTATCCATGCTTTTGTTTCCGGAAGTGATTACCGCAGAAGTGTCTCAGAAGAAATGAATCCGGCCAGATCGTTAGAAAAGGACGTAAGAGCATTTAATGAAAATGATCCCTGGTATGAATTGGTCCGAGTCAAGGCCAAAAACCTGAACGTACTTGGCGACAAACTGAAAGAGTTTAATCTGCCTCAGGGAATTACGCTGCGGTTTTATGTTTTGGGTTTGAAGAAAATTATCGATGTAAAAAATCAATTTGAATTGAAGTGTCCTTATTGTTCGCACAAGGCGGAGCAGGTGAAAGTAGAGTATGTAGAAAGTCTCTCACCTTTAAATGCTCTTGGTGCTTGTTCACATTGTCAGGGGCACGGGATGCTTCTTGAGTACGATAGAGAAAAATTAGTTAAGGATCCTACCAAGACCATAAGGGAAGGAGCGATTAATTTTTTGCTGTTTTCAAGGTTTGAACATTTGTTTCCGACATTCCTGCGCGAATGTAAAAAAGTGGGAATCGATGTAGATGTTCCTTTCAATGAATTGCCTGAGAGCAAGTGGACCTTTTTATATGAAGGACATGGCAAGTATGAGGGATTTGTTTCTTACTTTGAGTACTTGAAATCGCTCCGTTATAAAAAAAATATCAGAATTTACATGAGAAGCATGCAGAGAGAAGTTCTCTGTACTGTTTGTTCCGGAACTCGCGTTTCACAAAAGGCCGGAAGCTTAACCATTGTGCTTGATAAAGACATTGTGACATATCAGGATTTTTTAAAACTGAATTTGAGAGACTCTTTAGCGGTGATTAAAAAAATCAAGATCGATCAGAAAAAGTTCATTGCGCATGAGAAGCTTGATAATTCTTTTAACAAACTCGAAAGACTATATTCAGTGGCCGATGATTTAGGCTTAGGTCATTTGCAAAATACGAGAAAAGTACGATCAATGAGCTCAAGTGAATACCAACGGCTCTTGCTCGCGAAATATTTATCCTATGAAGGTTCCCAGTCATTGTTTGTTCTGGATGAACCGAGCCTGGGGCTTAGCCAGTCTACTCAGGAAAAAATGATGAAATACCTTCGATTGCTTCGCGATCAGGGCAATACAATTCTCATGGTTGAGCATTCAGAATTTCTTAAAGCTGAATCAGATGAAGTTATAGAGATGGGCCCTGCTGCTGGAGCAAGGGGCGGACAGGTTTTATCTCAGGGAAAATATAAAGCCCCTAAAATTATTCTTCCGCCGTTTGATTTTAAATCACCCGCCAAAAAAGAATTCATTGAACTTTGCGACGCTGGTATCAGAAATCTTTTTCGTAAGCAACTTCTGATTCAAAAAAATACGATCAATTGGGTTTGCGGAGAGTCTGGTACTGGCAAAACGTCTTTCATTGTGAATATTGTGGCGAATGAAATTCACAAAAATGTATATGGAACTCGTCTCAGTTATGAAGAGTATGAATTTAAAAAACTGAAAGGCATTGATCGATTTGAAGATGTTATTTTAATCAACAGCGATCTGGATAAAATTAGTTCCCGTTCAACTGTGGCGACTTATACAGATTTGGGTGGGTTCGTAAGAAAATACTTTGCTTCATTGGAAGTTTCCAAGAAGTTGGATTTAAAAGAAGGACATTTTTCCTCGAATTCTGAGCTCGGTCAATGTTCGAGTTGTGAAGGTCGTGGAGTTAAAATTGTCGAGATGCAATTCATGGAAGATGTAGAGTTTGTCTGTGAAGATTGTCAGGGGAAAAAACTGAAGCCTTATTACGCCAATATCTCCGACGGACAGATAACTGCCTACGAAGCTTTTAGTAAACCTCTCAGTGAAGTCCTTCCTCATATTCGCCTCACTCCTAAGGGAAAACGCATTTGGGAATATTTCAAAATTTTAAAGCTGGATTATCTTTCATTGGATCGAACTCTGACTTCGCTTTCAGGTGGAGAGAGACAAAGACTTCAATTGCTTTCATTGCTGGATAAAAAAGTAGAGCATTCGTTCATCGTTTTTGAGAACCTGACCAGTGGACTTTCACATCATGAGTTCCCGCCTTTAGCTGAACTTTTGCACCAATTAACTGGCACTGAGAACACTTTAGTCGTCATTGACCAGAACCCGTTCTTTGATCTCATCGCCGGCAACAAGATTACATTCTGATTATAAAGCTTTATCTAAGTCTGGAGTGTCTAAAGTTTAGACACTTTTTTTCGTTTTTTTCATCAATTTCGCTGTGGAATTCCCGATAAAATATTAATTGATTCGGGAGATTTTCATGTTGAAAAAGATCTGGCTAGTTCTGATTTTGGTTATGGCAAACGCTGCGTTTGCGACTATGTTTTTTCCTCTGCCCTTTGACAAACAAATTGAAGAAGCAACATCGGCAGCAGAAGTAAAATTAACTTCATCGCATGTTTTTAAAAATTCTGCAGGTGCCATCATGACTGAGTACGTTTTTGAAGTGCTCGAGTCATACAATCTTTCATCAGACGATCTGGATAAGCAAAATTTGAAGCTGGCCATGCCGGGCGGTACTTATGAAGGTATGACTTCCATGATTGACGGCGCACCCGTTTTCAAGGAAGGCGAGAAAACTTTTTTGTTGTTGAAGAAAATCGAATCAAAAATTTATCTAAGCAACTTCACTCTTGGAAAATATAAAATTCAAAACGTGGAAGGCAAAGATTATTATGTTTCAGAAGTATTTCCATTCGATCAGAACATCGGAAGAATTTCAAAAGAAAAGATGGTCGAGCTGATGAAAGAGAAGTGGAAGTTGTCAGCAGCGCCTCTCAAAGTGGAAGGCCGCCCAGTTTTTGTAAGAGTGCCACCGTCGCCAGAAAAGCACTTTGTATTTGAAAAAAGAGAGCCGGCGCAGGAGTCGGTCGCCACCGAAGAAATTCCTGTTTTTTTCTGGAGCGCTTTAGTTCTTGTAACTTTTGTTTTTGGTTTAATCTTTATTAAAATCGGACAGAATGGACAACTGAGTAAACGTGAATAAAGTCGAAAAATATTTATTCTTTTTGATTTTTGTTTGCCAGCTGCAGACTGCAGGCGCTTATGTTTTGAGCCAGACGAAAAATGGAACTTCTGTGCACTGGCCGGCCGCCAGTACTGTTCTCGACCTCTATGTTAATTCACAGAACGGACAATCTCTCGATGACAATACTGTCCAGACGATTGCCGCCAGTTCACTGGCTCAATGGAATGACATTGGCAATGTCACTTTAAGAAAAAATGTGACATTGAATAAAGGACAGGAAGAATTTAACGAAATTTATTTTTCGACTGACCCGAATGTATTCAGCGGATCCGGTGTTATTGGCATCACTCAGGTTGGCTTTCAAGAAACCACTGGTGAAATTGTCGAAGCGGATATTTTACTCAATGACAATTTTACCTTTTCGACGACGCCGAGCGATCCTTCTTATTTAGGAAATGTTATTACTCATGAAGCTGGACATTTTCTTGGGTTAGGACATGGACAGGTTGCTGGATCCACAATGTTTTATTCTCTTACTCGTGGCCAGTATCAGGTCAATGATGATGATAAGGCGGGTCTTTATTCTCTTTATCCCAATGGCAACGTTAACGTAGGTGCTTTAACCGGAACTATTATAGGTGGCAAAAACCTAACTCCAGTTTTTGGAGCCCATGTTCAGGCAATTTCAGTCAAGTCTGGAAAAGTCATGGCTTCAACAATCAGTGAAATGAACGGGCGTTTTAGAATCGATGGGCTTCCGCAAAGTGATCAGTATGTCATTTACACAAGTCCCATTAAGCAAATTGGATTGCCGACAAACTACGCCAATGTGAGAAGTGATTTTTGCGAATCCTCTACAAAATACAGAGGAAGTTTTTATCAATCATGTGGTGCGAGTTCAGAAGGTTTTCCTCAAGCGATCAAACTCAATAGCGGTCTTATTGAAGTAGGGAAAGTGACTATACGTTGCGGACTGGATTCTCCACCTGAATATCTTCAGAACAAAGGAGCTGTCAGCTCGCAATTTGATGTAAACACATACTCGCAGAGTGGGCTTGGCGGAAGCTTTGTTGGTTTCTTTTCAAATGCGGAAATGACTGACGGGACAGCTAACGACAAATTCCGGATTAATTTATCGAGCATCAGTGACTGGGACACCGTTTCGACTTCAACTTCGCTTTATGTTCATTTGAAGATTTCCAACCAGGCTTTTTATTCACCGTTTAAGGCAAACGTGAGTGTCACCAGGTCAGGGGTTACGACAGCTGTTCTGCCTTACTACAAGCAGAACTCAGACGGATGGATGAATATTGAAACCGATACCTATATTTCCATTAATCGAGCAATTCCGTCGGATAATGACTTCACTATTCATGTGATCCCAGAGGATATGCGGTCTGCAGTTCCGGCGGGGATTCCATATTCACGCACAGATTATTTCCCTGTCATGGATGAATTTGTCGATTCACTTTATTTCTATTTAGCTACTGCAGATATTGTGAAGAAAAACGGAGATGGCACTTATACTCAGGTCTCATCTCGCTCCGATGTTCTCTCTGATAATACGACTTGTCCTGATGCGATTAATACTTACGCACTCACAAATTACTCTGCCAATGGGACTGCTTCTAGCTCTGACAGGAAAAAGTCTGCAGCAGGTTGTGGGACCGTTGATATGGATAATGGCGCGAGTGGCGGGCCGGGCGGTTTCTTTGTGGGATTAATTTTTAGTTTTCTCATCTCTTATGCATTAAGTAGATATAGCAAGTTGGCCTAAGCTGTTTTATACTTTTTAGGAGTATAATCAGTCGAGGCAAGTGATGAAATTCCTTCTCTATTTTCTTCTTATATCAGAAGCTCTTTTTTTCTCAAATTGGACTTCCGCTCAAGATCTTATGAAAGAGCGCATAAGAAAATTAAGCAATAACAAAACATCCATCTACATTGAGAAAGGAATTTTTCACAATGGTGGTGTGAAACAAGAAGCTGTGTTGAAAGCAATCAGACAGTCATTCAATCCAAAGCAAGGATTTGAGCGCATTGTTATAGATTTCAGTACGAATCAAATACCAAAAATCTATGGTCATATTTCTTCTGCAGATAAAAGGCTTTACATCGACTTTTTTGATACCACATTAGCTAAAGACCTTCAGACAATTGCCAGCACTCGTTTTGTTGAAAAGGTTAATTTCTTTCCGATCGAAAGCAACTACGTTTCGATGGAAATGAAATTAAAGGCCAAGGTGAATGCAGATATTTTTTATCTGGAAAATCCTGGCCGTCTCGTTATCGATTTTAAAAATTAATTTGGAGTATACATGTCTGAAATGGAAAATGAATTTCAAGTAAAGATGAAACCAGCAACAGGAAAAGAAGAACTTCCTAAGCTTCCTGAAATTGTTGTCATCATACCTATTATGAACAGCCCGATCTTTCCGGGCATGATCGCACCTATTATTTTAAGTGAAGAAAAATTTACACCTGAACTGGACGAGTCACTTCTCAGAACTGGCTATGTAGCTCTTAACCTTGTTAAGAACGAATTGAAAGACGAAGAAGGGGAAATTATTCCTGAGGAAGAAATTGATTTTGATAAAAAAGAAATCAAATCAGGTGATATCTATAAGGTCGGTGTTCTTTGTAAGGTTGTTAAAAAATTAAAGTTGCCGGATGGATCGGTGAACATTCTTGTTCATGGTATGAAACGTTACCGTGCATCGGAAATTCTGTCTGAAACGCCAATTCTTAAAACGCGAATTGAAGTTTTTGATGATATTCTTGAAACTGATGAAGAACTTGATGCTTACACAAGATCAGTTATCAATCAGGTAAAAAAACTTTCTGAAATCAACCCTTACTTCAATGAAGAAATGAAGCTGGCGATGCTGAATTCGCCATCTCCAGGTGCGCTTGCTGACCTTGTAGCATTCGCTATCTCTCTTGATATTCCTGAGGCGCAGGACTTCCTTGAAACTCTTGTTGTTAAAAAGAGATTTGCAAAGCTGCTTGTTTATCTGAAAAGAGAAAAAGACGTTGCAGACATTCAAAAGAAAATTTCTGATGAAGTTAACGACAAAGTTAACAAATACCAGAGAGAATATTTCCTTCGCGAGCAATTAAAAGTCATTCGTTCTGAACTTGGAATGGAAGAAGATGAAAAATCCCGCGACATCAAACGTATTAAAGAAGAAATTGAAAAAGTGGGAATGCCTGAAGCTGTTTTAAAAACAGCTAAAGAAGAATTGGAGCGTTTGGAGTTGATTCCAGACTCTTCTCCTGAATACAACGTAGCCCGCACATACTTAACATGGTTGATTGAACTCCCATGGAAGAAATCAACTAACGATAACGTCGATATAGCAGAATCAAAAAAGATTTTAGAAAAAGATCACTACGGTCTGGAAAAAGCGAAAGAAAGGATTCTTGAATTTCTTGCAGTAAGAAAGCTGAAACCTTCTTACGACGGAACAATTCTATGTCTAGCCGGGCCTCCAGGTGTTGGTAAAACATCTCTAGGTAAATCTATTGCAGCAGCACTTGGAAGAAACTTTTATCGTTTCTCTCTTGGTGGTATGAGAGATGAAGCAGAAATCAAAGGACATAGAAGAACATACGTGGGCGCTATGCCAGGTAAAATTGTTCAGGCTTTAAAAAGAGTAGAAGTTAACAATCCGGTTATCATGCTCGATGAAATTGATAAAATCGGAAAGAGCTTTCAAGGTGATCCAGCATCAGCACTTCTCGAAGTCCTGGATCCTGAACAAAACTCTTCATTCATTGATAACTATCTCGATATACCATTTGATTTATCGAAGGTTCTTTTCATCGCAACAGCAAACTATATCAATGACATTCCGGAAGCTCTTCTTGACCGTATGGAAGTCATCGAGCTTTCTGGTTACACATTGGAAGAAAAAGTTAACATCACAACGAAATGGGTTATTCCACGTCAGTTGAAGAAGCATGGTCTTTCCAAAACAGATTTCTCTTTAAGTCTGAACGTGATTAAAAAAGTCATTGCTGATTATGCCCGTGAACCAGGTGTTCGCGTTCTTGAACAGCAAGTTGCCAAGCTGTGCAGACGTGCAGCTCTTGAAAAAGTTTCTCACCCTAAAAAGAAAGTGAAGTTCGTTCCTACTGAGGGAAATCTGGAAAATCTTCTTGGAACACCAAGATTCCAGTCTGAAATCGCTGAGAAGAAAGCTAAGCCAGGTGTGGTCACAGGTCTTGCTTGGACTGCTTACGGCGGTGAAATACTGTTTATTGAAACTCTTCCACTTAAAGGGAAAGGTTTTAAACTCACAGGTCAACTTGGTGGAGTTATGAATGAGTCAGCTAACCTGGCTTACTCTTATGTAAAAAAACTTCTCCAAAACGAAATTGATGATAACGAAAAGAAACTTTCGAAAACCATCAAGAAAACCAAAACTCAAAACGTTGAAGAAAAAGTTCACCTTGAGGCTGAAGACTATCTGGCTGCACATGAAGTTCACCTTCACTTGCCTGCCGGTGCTACTCCGAAAGATGGCCCTTCAGCTGGTATTACCATGGCGCTCGCGCTTTACTCACTTGCGACAAACAAGTCGATCAGTCCAGATTTGGCCATGACGGGAGAGCTAAGCTTAACTGGTAAAGTTATGCCAGTTGGTGGGATTAAAGAAAAAGTTCTTGCTGCAAAACGAGCTGGAATCAAGAACATCATTCTTCCAAAACAGAATGAAAAAGATTTAAAAGAAGTTCCTGTACTTCACAGAAAAGGAATGAACTTTTATCCGGTTTCTCACTTTGATGAAGTTCTGAAAATCGCTTTTAAAAAGTAAAATGAAGGCCCTCGAAAGAGGGCTTTTTTATTTCGGCAGAATGATTTCAAAGCAAGTATGCGGTGTTTTAATCAAGTGCAATTTTCCACCATGGGACTCAATCATCCCCTTTGAAATTGTAAGTCCAAGACCCGTCCCTTTACCGGCTTCTTTTGTCGTAAAGAAGGGATCCATAATTCTTTCTTCAACTTCCTCAGAAATAGGTCCACCACTGTCGATAACTTGAATAATAACTTCCGAATCTTTTTCGAATGAACGCACTTTTATCCAGGCATTTTCCTGTCCCTCAATGGCGTCTATCGAATTGTTGATTAGATTCACAAAAACTTGTGCCAGTTGGATTGGTCTTACGTTGAGGTGAAGATGCGGGTTGAGTTCGGAAAGGTCCAGTTTGATATTTCTCAAATTGAGCTTTGCCTGGCAAAGCGAATGAACATCATCAAAGACAGCGCCAATCGTTGTATGAACTTTTTCATCCTGGTCTGAATCGCGGGCAATGACTCTTAATGATTTGATAATTTTATCAATACGAAAAACATTATTATTAATTTTTTGAGAAATAGTATTCAGCTGATCATAATCAAGCTCATGTCTCGCGATCATCTTTGACATTCGAACAGCATATCCACCAATAACAGAGAGAGGACTGTTGATTTCGTGAGCTATAGAAGCCGCCATTTCTCCAAGAGCAGTCAATTTAGAAGAGCGATTGATAATCAATTGCTTTTGGTCGAGAGCCTTGAGAGTTGCATTTATATTCAAAGCGAGGTCGCCAATTTCATCTTCTCCATCAACAGTTACTCTGGTTGTAGTAGAATGCTCCAGGGAAATTTCGTTCAGATCTTTTTTGAGCTGTGAGATACGCTTGATAACTGCCCGGTCGAATATTAAAAAAAGTAAAAATACTAAAAGATAAGCAGCCAGTGAAATCAATCCCAGATAAGTTCCGATGGTTTTTTTTCCAAAAAGATATATCGTTCTTGGCATTGTCATTTCAATCAGCAATGCATTTTTCTTTCTCATACCAGGAAGCTTCACATGGCCAAGAACTTCATTCTCCATCTTGGTAAAATTAATGACGGTATTCTCCAGATGAATTGCTTTTAAAGTCCTTGCTTTCAATTTAAATTTAATGATTTTTTCAAATCGAGTGATCATTTCTTCATCGATTTTTCTATAAACAAGCATGTGTCCTATTGGAAATCCCTGACCGTTGCCATGAAGAATGGGATTAATAGTGAACAATTCAAATTGTTCTCCAAAATTAGTTAATCCAGAAAAAGGGCCTGTCATTTTTTTCGTTTGATATATTCTCCACAGCTCTAAAGCGGATTGCAGTTTTTCAGAGTCAGGCTTGAGGAACTTTCTAGCTTTATAATCATAATCCTGCGCAAGGATGATATTTCCTTTCAGATCAAAATATATAACTTCTGAAAAGCGCATATCGAAGATCGAGTCGATTAAAAAATTAGTTTCGTAGAAAGAAGAATTTCTTTTTAAAACAAAATTATAACTGCCATCCCATACGGCCCATGCATTAACAGTGTTCATCAAACTTTGTTGTTCGTTCCAGATAATTTCCTGCAAGCGCAGTGTGTTTTGATTGAGCTGCCGATCTTCAATGGCCTCGTATCCTTTGAGGAGTAGAGACGAAGAGATAAAATACAGAGCAACTATAAAAAAAGTCGAGGTGGCGAAAAGAATAAGGAAGAGCTTTCTTCTTAAGTTCATCAAGTCTCAAAAATAGAAGAGGCCAGATCTCTTCCGGCCTCTTTTTATTGCTAGAGCTTAAAACATACTTCCCCCGCAGAAAATAGATTTTATCTAGCGAAGGGCTTATCGGATCGATTTATTTTGAATTTAGTTTGGTAGAACCACAAAAAAAAGGCCGTCTAAAATAGACGGCCTTTTGGAATAGATAATGAATTTTATGATCTTAGAATTCGTCTGAATCGTATTCGCTGATAGGAGCGTGTTTGATTTTACCAGCAGCGATCTCTCTTAAAGCTGTAACGACTTCTTTATTTTTTGATTTAACTAGAGGCTCAGCACCTTCACGTAGTTGTTTTACTCTCTTAGTAGCAAGGTGAACAAGCTCATATCTGTTTTCAACTTTCTCTAAGCAATCTTCAATTGTGATTCTTGCCATGAACATCTCCTATGGGGGTACTAGAACTTAAGGTTATAGTACCTCTGGGCATTTTTGTAAAGGGAAGAACTTCTATGATTCCAGTTTTTTATACAGCGCATCTATCTCGTCAGAGTAGGTTTTGAGGATGATTTTCTTCTTTAATTTCAGCGAAGGAGTGATCTGGCCATTTTCAACGGTGAAATCACTCGGCGCAATAAAAAATCCTTTAATAGTTTCAAAGCTGGCGAGTTCATGGTTGGCCGCCTGGATTTCCTGGTCGATGACATCGTAAATCTTCTGCTCTTGAGCCAGCTCTTCGTAGGTTGGTCTTCCTGAAAGTCCCAACGAATCGAGTTCTTCGAGGAAAACATCGCGATCAATACTGATAATGGCCACCAGAAATTTTCGTCGATCTCCAACAACCATTGCGTTTGAAATATGCTTTTGTAGTTTCAGAAAATTTTCAATTTTTTGAGGGGCCACGTTTTTGCCGGCACTCGTGATGATAATGTCTTTTTTGCGATCGGTGATGCGAACATAGCCGTCCGTTGTCAGTTCACCGATATCACCTGTTAAAAACCAGCCATCTTTAAATGCTTCTTTGGTCGCCTCTTCATTTTTGTAATAGTGAGTAAAAAGCGCATGCGTCTTCAGCATAATTTCGCCGTCAGCTGCAAACTTCACCTGCACATCTCCTAAAGGCAAGCCGATGGTGCCTGGAATTTGTCTTACAGCAGGATTTAAAATACAAGGAGCAATTGTTTCAGTGAGACCGTATCCTTCGAGAATCGACAAATTGGCGTTCTGAAGAAATGTCATAATGTCTGGAGAAAGAGGCGCTCCTCCTGAAACGAGAAAGCGAATACGTCCGCCGAAGCGATTGTAAATTTTTTCAAAGACAAGTTTATAAGCGAGATTCTTTTGTAGAATGAGATATGGTGATGGAGCTTTATCTTCATTTATTTTTTTATAATATTCATTGGAAACATGAAGCGCCCATTCAAAAACTTTTTGTTTGAGATCTGATTCCTTTTGAATCATTTCTATAACTCTGCTGTAAACTTTTTCAAAAATACGAGGAACAGCAATAAGAATGGTTGGCTTGGCAATTTGAAGATTGTCGACCACTTTATCCATCGATTCTGCATAAACGCTTTCGAAGTCAAAGACCAGATTTAAAAAAGAGTCACAGCGGCCTAGCACGTGAGAGAGTGGAAGGAAAACTAACGTTCTGTCAGTAGAGAGAATATTGGTTTTTAAAGAAGCGTGAACATTGGCAAGCATTGCACAGATCGCTTTTTGCAAAATGACTGCGCCTTTTGGATCGCCAGTTGTTCCGGAAGTGTAAATAATTGAAGCAGTATCATTTGGGTCACTGCTCTCGACTGTGTCGTCAAAAAGTTTAGGAGAGACTTCTGATTCCGTTACACCCAGTTGAACAAATTCATCAAGTGTATAAAAAACAATTTCTTTTGAAAGTTCGGCCTTGGATTCATCTGATATTTCTTTAAGAGCAATGATGAACTTCAAGTGAGGAAGATTTTTTTGAGTGTCGATGATTTTTTTCATCTGGCTCTCATTTTCCAGGATCAGATATTTTGCTTCTGAGTGATTCAAAATATATTCAACTTCATGTTCCAGATAAGTCGGATAAATGGGAATGACGACTCCGCGAGCGCACATAGCTGCCAGATCAAAAAAATGCCATTCCTTACTCGTGTTCCCTAAAATAGCTACTTTATCCTGAGTAAAAATCCCCAGCTTGTTAAAGGCATAAAACAAGGTTTTAACTTTTTGAAGATAGTCTTCATTTGAATAAAAATTGAGTTCATTTCCTTCGATCCAACCCACTGACTTTTTATGGAGAGCGCGAGTCGTTTTCTTTAAAAACATTTTAGGAATTGTCTTATCAGCAACCATTTTTTGAACCTTTTAAAATTGTCTATGCACTCATTTCGGTAAGTTGAGTTTCAAACTTGTGCGGTTTCTTGCATTTAAACGTTTTACTGGAGTGTTTTATGCAGGAATTGATTTTAGTTATCAGCAGATGTGTTTCCAAGAGAAAGAGTGTCAAAGGAGAACGCAGTTTTTATCGCTTTCACTTCAAAGGGCATTATCTGGGAGAGAAAATTAAAGAGATTCACTTGTTTCACTCCGAAACAGAGGAGAATCTGAGCAAAGGAGACGACTATCTGCTTTGGGTGCGAAAACGGAGAGTCAACTTAGAAATTTTGGAGGTAGATTTGATCTCTTTTAAAAAAATAATCTAAATTAATTAACGGATGCTAGAATCTTTGTCATAGGAGTTCTTATGGCAGATAAGTCTTTAGTCTCAGTTGAAGAAATGGCGTTAGGTGAAAGAAAATTCCTTCACGATCTTGCGAACCACATTGTTGTGGCCCATGGAATGCTGTCGTTTGTTCAAAAAGCTGCTCAGGCAGGTGAAAAACTGGATGAAAAGGATGTGGAAAGACTTGATAAGGTCATGAATGCGGTAACAAAAATGACGGCCCTGTTGAAAGAGAGAAGAGCCGCCTTGCATTCTGTATCTGAAAAAGTTATTTAACGTGTGCGCTGACGACGTCACCAATCATCAGTTTGCCAATTTCAAAAACCGGCGTTTCATCTTCATTCTCGAGTTTATTTAAAACCCCAATGGAAGAAGAGTCTTCTGCGTGAAGCACTTTTACTTCGCCAATTTTAATTTTGTGATTAAAACGTTTTTTGCTTTCGTATGGATCGAGTACAGAAACTACGCGATAAACATCAAGAACTGAGCCTTTTGATACACCCTGGTTTTTTCCCATGTCGATGTAAAAGTTCTTTCTCAAAACTTCCTTTTCATTTCCCATCGGGATGTCCTGAGAAATGCTGTAAATGACATAATCTTTCGCTATCGCCATCGAAGCGGTAAAAGCTAACGTCACCATAAACATTACAGGCCATTCAAAATATTTTTTCATAAAAACTCGCAGGCTATTCAAAGTGCAGTCTTTGAATCTTACAGTTCAGATCGGCTGAAATTTGCGAGGCATGAGGTTCGGGAGCTCGGTGCAGATGAAAGGAAATTTTTTCCTGTGGGGATCTAGCAAAGTGGGGGAAAACTAAAATACTCCGCAATTGGGAAGGTCATAAAAAGGGCAGATTTCTCTGCCCTAAATAGATCGAAAATTAGAAGTTGATCGCTAAATAAGTACCAAGGCTTCCGTACTTAACTTTAAGACCTGGATCTCCAGATCCAACAGTGTAGCGGTAGTCTACGCCGACAGAAAGTTGTTTTACGACTTCATATTCAGCACCAATTCCGGCGTGATATCCAACATCAAGATATGAAGTTGTATTTGATGGAGGGTTGTTGACCAGGAATGCAAGACCAACTGGAATAACCCATGGTCTAAGTTTTCCAAGACCACCGATGCGGTATTTTGGAGCTACGATTACTGCTAACTCTGAAACTGCAACTTTTTGTTTTACGACAGTTGGAGTACCAGCACCAAGTCCAGTTACAACGTATTGAATAGCATTGTTTACGTTTGCTTTAGAAAAGCGATTGTAATCAACAAAAATTTCTCCAGCTACAGAGTTGTTTGCAAAAAGTGGACATTGCATAAGAGAGAGATCAAGTCCCGCTCCTAGACCGTGACCGCTTTTATCATCATTTCTTCCAGCCGTTCCAAGTGTATCCGTAAAGATCTGGCCGCCTCTATCTGTATTTAGTGAAGAGAAACCGTAACGATAAAATACTTGTCCGTCAGCAAAAGCACTCGCAGAAATTAGAGCAGCGAATGCAAAAGTCATCAACTTTTTCATTTAAATCTCCTTAGATTTGATTAATGTTGAATAGGATGATGAACCTCTGACCGAGGTCTGAACATTTTGGAAATTAGTTTTAAAAATGATTGTGATTAGCTGATTTAAAGCAGAAAGCGGTTTAGGCTTTCTGCTTTATAGCTTATTTTACGCGCAAATATTTAGGATAGGACCAGATCAAATCAGAAGGGCGGTAGTTCTTTACGTAATCGTGATACAGAATAAAATTTCGCGAGTAATACTGCATGACCCACGGAAGATCCTCATTGACGATTTTTTCCATCTTCATGATCAATTTCTTTTTTTCTTCACCGTCAGGAAGTTTGCTTAAGCGATCGTACATCGAATTGAATTCTTTATTTGTGAAGAATGAAGCATTCGGTCCCGGAGGATAATTACTTGAGACGAGAAGTTGAAAAATGTTTTCTGCATCAGGATAATCGAGTGTCCATCCGTCCTGGAAAAATTGCAGATGACCTGTGCGTGACTTGTCGAGGTATTGCTTAAAATTGTTTTTGACGATCTTAACTTTGATGCCTATTTGCCCGAGCTGCTCCTTGCAGAATTCAGCCTGGTCATTGCTGATTTTTGATTCAGCACGAGTATCGTAAATAATCTCAGGAAGATTTTTTCCGCCCGGATATCCTGCCTTGGCAAGATAGTCTTTTGCGAGGGCCTGATTGTAATCGTAAGGAAGAGTCGCAGAAGGATCGTAGCCCATAATTCCAGGAGGAAGAATTGAATTGGCCTTCTGTCCGGTGTTGTTAGTGAACAAAGCAATATATTTGTTCATATCAATAGCGTGAGCAATGGCCTTTCTCAAATTGAGATTCTTTCCAAGCAGTGGATCGCGCATGTTAAATGCAAGCCACCAGTAAGTCAGCGTCGGCATCGTTTGAAGACGAATGTCTGTCGACTTAATATTTTCTTTTAAGTTTCCAACATCATCGAAGACCTGAGAGTAAAATTCCTGAGGCAGAATAATAAAGTCCAGATCGCCTTTTAAAAACAAGTCGTAGCGTTCTTTGTTGTCTTTCACGATTTTGAAATTAATCGATTCTAGGAAAGGAATTTTTTCGCCGCTGTCTTTTAAAAGACCTCGGCTGTTAGCATAGCGGTCACCTTCAGCTGGATAAAAACTTTCGTGATAGCTCGTAAATTTTGCCAGCGTAATTTCTTTGAGATCAATCTTCGTGACGTAAAAAGGGCCGGTTCCTACAATTTTTGTCCCAAGATCATTTTTTTCAAACTCAACAACTTCCATCGGCACCGGTGAAATAAAACTCATCGCCAGCTTGTAAATAAATTGCGGTGAAGGTTGCACGAGATCAATGATTAAAGTGTAATCGTCCGGAGCGCGCACACCTTTAATTGGAGTCGTTTTAAGTTTATTAAAATCATTGCCGACCGCTTTCTTAAAATCGTTCACGCCTTCAACAATGCCATCAATAATCCACCAACCGGTAGAATTAAGCGGGGTGAAGGAAAGACGTTTGATTTGAGTAATGAAATCTTCAGCTTTTACATAGCGTGGCTTTCCACCAAATGCTTTGTGGTCGTGGTACAGAATGTTTTTCTTCAACTTAATGACGTAGCGTTTTCCCTGGTTTTCAACCACGGGCATAGACTCCGCCAGCAGTGGTTTTAATTCATAAGGCCTGTTGAGATAGTGATATTCGTAAAGCTGCTCATAAACGTTGTAGATAACTGAACCGGATACGTTGTCGTATGAGTTCACTGGATCCAACGTTGATACTTCACTGGTCAGGGCGACGTTCAAACTCTTTTCTCTGGCTTCGTGCTTGCGCGTGCAGCTTATTGAGACAAGAGAAAAGAGCATGAGAAGCAATACAATTTTTTTCATAATCCCTTATGCAAGTTTTGCTGCAAGCACTTTCTGCGCTTGTGATTTAACTAGAGAAACTTTATCTGCTTCGCCTGATCCCTGCGCCATATCCGGTTTACCACCGCCGCGGCCATTCATGACTGAGAGGATTTCCTTCAGTGCTTCGCCGGCATTAACTTTAGTTACACCTTTTGCAGCTCTAACAAGTACAGCTCCGTTTTTGTTGTACATGACAACAACTCCGTTCTGGAATTTGCTTACGAACAGATCGGACATTTTTCTAAGATCACTGTCAGCAGGAACTTCGATAATGGCGACGTCATGACCACCGACTTTTTCAACATTGTTGAAAAGTTCTTTTGATTCAGCGGCCTGGATTTTATCTTTTAGCGCTTCAATTTCTTTTTGTTTTTCTTTCAATGAAGCCATAAGCGTTTCAACTTTTGCGATTGCCTTTTCTTCTTTATCCATAGTCAGAGCTTCGACTTTTTTAAGAAGAGAAGATCTGTGGCTGAGAAGGTTGATAGCTGTTTCAGAAGTTGTCGCTTCGATTCTTCTTACACCTGTTGCCAACGAAGCTTCAGAGAGAATGGTAATAAGGCCAATTTCACCAGTGTTGTGGACGTGAGTTCCACCGCAAAGCTCAGTCGAGAATTCACCCATGGATAGAACACGGACTTCATTGCCGTATTTTTCGCCGAACAATGCCATAGCGCCTTTTTTCTGAGCGGCTTCCATACTCATAACGTTTGCATCAACATGTGAACCTTTTTGAATTTCTGCATTCACCAGCTGCTCAACCTGTTCAATCTCCTCTTTAGAAAGAGCTTGAAGGTGAGTAAAGTCAAAGCGAAGTTTTTCAGGAGTCACAAGCGATCCGGCCTGTTTTACGTGCGAGCCTAAAACTTTAATCAAAGCAGACTGTAGTAAGTGAGTTGCCGAGTGATTTCTCATAGTGAGATTTCTAGTGTGAGCATCAACTTTTAAAGTATATGTCTGTCCCACTTCTAAAGCGTCAGCATCACTTGAGAAATGAACGTGGAGACCTTCTACGGGCTTCTGTGTATCAGTCACGTGAGCAATAATATTTTTCCCGCTCATGATCACACCGATATCGCCGACCTGACCACCACCTTCGCCGTAGAAAGATGTCGTATCAAAGATAAGACCTTTCATGTCGCCAATGGCTTCAACGGCAATAAGTTTTGCCTGTACTTCCATTTTGTCGTAGCCTACGAAATTCGTAGCTCCGAATTTTTCTTTAATTTCAAAGAAGCGCTTATCAGAATTATCAAGAGCACCTTTCCATGATTTTCTCGATTGATCCTTTTGTTCTTTCATTGCTTTTTCAAATCCAGAATGGTCGAGCTTTAAGCCTTTTTCCTCAAGATACATTTCAGTCAGATCCACAGGGAACCCGAATGTGTCATAAAGTTTGAAAGCTGCGGCACCTGAAAGTGTGTTGTCTTTAACATCTTTTGAAATGGCTTCTTGAAGGAACTTAAGACCGTGTTCAAGTGTTTCACGGAATTTTCTTTCTTCAAGTTCCAGAAGTTTTACAGCGAGTTCAGCATTGGCAGCATTCTGAGGATATTCAGTTCCCAGAGCTTCAAAAACAGCGGGAACTAATTTGTAGAAAGAAATGTCTTTCACTCCAAGTTCGCTTAGATATTTAATCGCTCGACGGATGATACGTCTTAAAACGTATCCGCGACCTTCGTTAGAAGGAATAACACCGTCAGTGATAAGCATAGTTGAAGATCTGATATGGTCAGCAACAACTCTGAAAGCAGCTGTATGAGCAAGATCTGATCCATCAGCAGCAAGATATTTCTTGCCAGTCATTTCTTCAATCTTTCTCATGATTGGTGAGAAGATATCTGTGTTGTAGTTATTGTAACAAGCCTGAAGAGCAGCAGCGACGCGTTCAAGTCCTGCTCCTGTATCAATCGATGGTTTTGGAAGAGGGAATTTTCCTTCTGGAGTTTTTTCAAACTGCATGAAAACCAGGTTCCAGATTTCGATATAACGTTTCTCATCTTCGAGAAGATCGTTTGGATCTTGTCTCACCAGACCGTGATCAGTGTATTTTTCACCGTGATCGAAAAAGATTTCCGAACATGGACCGCATGGACCGAATTCGCCCATCTCCCAGAAGTTGTCTTTGTCGCCCTTGTTGAAAATTCTTTCATCGCCCATACCGGTAATTTTTTTCCAAAGCTCTCTGGCTTCGTTATCAGAGTAGTGAACAGTTACATAAAGTTTTTCAGCAGGAATCTGAAGTTCAACAGTGAGGAATTCCCACGCAAATCTGATCGCGTCTTCTTTGAAATAGTCTCCGAAAGAAAAGTTACCAAGCATTTCAAAAAAAGTATGGTGACGAGCTGTATGCCCGACGTTTTCAAGATCGTTGTGTTTACCACCAGCGCGGACACATTTTTGAATTGTCACAGCTCTTTTATTTGTCGCAGTGGCCTTACCTGTAAAGTAATCTTTAAACTGATTCATTCCCGCATTAGCGAAAAGAAGAGTTTTATCGTTGTGAGGAATGAGTGAGCTCGAAGCAATTTTCTCATGCCCTTTTGAAATAAAATATTTTGCGAATTTTTCACGAATTTGCTGACCAGTAAATTTTGTGCTCATAGACCTTTTTCCCAAGTGTGATTTAGGATTTTAGCCTAGCATATTTTGCGGATTTTGAACTAGAGGAAATTAGATTTCCCACGTTCCTTCAGAAGAAGTTTTGCTCTTGATGATTTTAATCAAAGGTCCCGTCATAAAAGTGGTCACAAGGGCCATGATGACAAGCATTGTATAAAGCGTTGGTGTGAGAATCCCCAGGTCGAGGCCGATGTTTAGAACAATTAGCTCAACTAAGCCGCGAGTGTTCATGAGAATTCCGAGTGCAGCCGATGGACGGTTTTTGTATCCACTTAGACGCGCGGCCATGTATGTCCCGCCAAATTTGCCGAAAATGGCAACGGCGATAATCATGGCGCAATACAACCATTCAGTTGGGGTGCTCACTAAATTGATTTTAGTTCTGAGCCCGGTGTAAGCAAAAAAGATGGGAAGGAAAAAAAGACGAATAAAATCGTACAGACGGTAATGTAGATTCTTGGCGAGTTCATGGTCGTGAGGGACAATCGCACCAAAAAGGAAGGCTCCAAACAAAGCATGAATGCCTATAAGTTCTGTTGTGGCAGAAGAAATTAAAAGCGCGACAAAAACAGTGACCAGAATTTTTTCGTTCAGAACATTGGACTGCGCGGCCAGTTTGCTTTTTAAGAAGGGACGAATAAAGACGATCATTGCGATGACGTAGCCAATGGTCATAGCAATGGTCATGAAAGCGTTTGAATAACGGGATGAAGCCACGCTCACAACCAACGCCATCAGACACCAGGCCATTATATCGTTTATGGCCGCGCAGGTGAGCGCAAGCTTTCCCAAAGAAGTTTTGTGCAAATTTTTATCGGTAAGGATTCGCGCCAAAATAGGAAATGCAGTGATAGAAAGCGAAATACCGACAAAAAGAGCGAAGCTCGTAAAGCCCAGACCTGCAGGTGCAAGTGAAGCATAAAGTTTAATGGAAAGAATGATACCTAAGATAAAGGGAACAAGAATGCTTATACTGGAAATGATCACTGTGGAACGCATGTGCTGTTTCATTTCCTCAAGGTCAACTTCCAGACCGATTAAGAACATATAAAAAATAATTCCAACCTGAGCCAGCATGTTCAGATGAGTAACAATTGGTGCTGGCATAATCGCTTCCGAAAATCCGGGGGCAAGCCAGCCAAAGAAAGAAGGACCCAGGAGAATTCCGCCTACGATCTCACCCATAACTTGAGGCTGATCCGCTTTTTTAAAAAGCCAACCGCCTATTCTGGTCACCAGAATGATGAGAACAAGGGCAATAAGCACCTGTAAAAGTGGAGAAAAGGAATGATTAAACATGGGAATATTGGATCATGAAGATGAGAATACGAAAAGGGCTAAAAAATTTACACGTCTTCATCTGCTTCTCCAGAATGGCGCTACACTAGTACAAAATTGACTTCGGAGGACCTATGAAAAAAGCCATTATTGTTATGTTAGCTCTTGTACTCAATGCCAATGTTTTCGCTGGAGATACTATGGCAAAGCATGGTGAAGCCATTGGTCTATCTTACGTTGGTATTTTCATCGTTTCGGGTGTCTATGCGACAACTGGACCAGGCGTGGCCACAGTAGTGGGAGCTTCACTCGCAGTCAGTGTTACTCAAAAAGATATTCAGGCACGCAAACAAATTGCCAAGCTTCTTATCAATGATGTTCAGGAATTTTATCAATCAGGCTCAATGAGTTTGAATCTTCAAGCTTCGGTAAAAGGATTAAAAGCTGAAGATACATCTTTATCAGATTCAGAAGCGCTGGATCTTCTTAACTCTGCTGCTCTTGAACTACTTGCTGAATAAGCGATTTTAAAACTTTTTTAGACGTACTGAAGTCGTGTCCTTTGCTGATAAGAAAGCGAAGGATGCGAGTTTCATCATCAAAATCAAATGACGTTCTGGATCCCATTTTTTTTCGGGCAAGTCGTTCAATCTGATCTTCTTCACTAATTCTATATTCAGAAAAGATTTCTCCGATTGTTTCATCGGTGACAGTGAGACGTTCCTGGGCGAGTTTTTGGCGGATAAAATCCGGAGAATACCCTTTGCTCATGAAGCCTTTCACTCTTGCTTCGGCATAAGCTTCTTCTCTTAAATAGCCTTGTTCTTTAACGAGATTGAGAGCGCTTTCGGCTTCGTCTGCAGGGAATCTTTTGGCGCGGACCTTCTCTTGTAATTTTTCTTTGAGTTTATGTTCGGAGTAATCTCGGGCAGAGAGCAATTTGATGAGATAGAGATAAGCTTTGTTTGATTCTGCCATGGTTTTAAAAAGAAGCTTTGGAATTCTCAGGGCCCTCAATTCAAAGGGAGAGTGAAAATTCCAAAGCTAGAAGTCTACTTTTGGATTACTGGATATTTTTCTTAGATTTCTTTTCTTTAACTTCTTCAATAATTTCGCCTGTTGATTCATCTACCATTGGAGCGGCAGCGCCTTCAACCAGACCAAATTTAACGAGAATTTTGTTTTTAATTTCTTCCAGAAGCTCTGGGTTTTGCTCAAGGAAAGTTTTTGAATTCTCTCTTCCCTGGCCGATTTTGTTATTGTTGTAAGAGAACCATGCACCCGCTTTTTCAACAACACCATTGTTTGAAGCAAGGTCAAGAATATCTCCAACTTTAGAAATACCTTGTCCGTACATAATGTCGAATTCAGCTTCTTTAAATGGAGGAGCAACTTTATTTTTAACAACTTTAACTTTTGTGCGTGAACCGATGTGAGCATCGCCGTCTTTAATCGCAGCTGTTTTTCTGATGTCCAGACGAACAGAAGCGTAGAATTTAAGAGCGTTACCACCAGTTGTTGTTTCAGGGTTACCGAACATAACACCAATTTTCATACGAAGTTGGTTAATGAAGATAACTGTACAGTTCGAGCGAGAAATAGAACCTGTTAGTTTACGAAGAGCTTGTGACATAAGTCTTGCTTGAAGACCCATGTGTGAATCTCCCATTTCCCCTTCTAGTTCAGCTTTTGGAGTAAGAGCGGCAACCGAGTCGACAATGAGTAGGTTAACAGCACCAGAGCGAACGAGCATGTCGGCAATCTCCAACGCTTGCTCCCCAGAATCAGGTTGAGAAATGAGTGTGTTTGGTACATCAACGCCAAGCTTAGCAGCGTAAGCTGTATCAAGAGCATGTTCAGCATCAACGAAAGCAACAGTACCTCCTTGTTTCTGGCATTCAGCCGCAATATGAAGAGTAAGAGTCGTCTTTCCTGAAGACTCTGGTCCGTAAATTTCAATGATACGTCCTTGAGGAATACCACCAATGCCAAGAGCAAGGTCAAGGCTCAAACATCCAGTTGGGATTGAAGGGATTTTCTCAGCAACAGTTTTGTTGTCGAGTTTCATGATCGCGCCTTTACCGAATTGCTTTTCAATAGCTGAAAGAGCGAGATCAAGGGCCTTTAATTTTTCTGGAGATGCTTGGGATGACGATACTTTCTGTAGTGACATTTGTTCCTCCGAAGTGTGCAAAATACGCTTACACAGTTTTCATTTTTTTGTTGTGAGTGTTGCTGCAAATGGATGGGTCTATTTAATAATCAAAACTGCGCAATTACTAGACCGGATTAGTCTACATAAGCACTATTTGACTAGTTGAGAATCAAACTCTGCATACTGTTTAGTTTGTGCGTAGTTTTTGCGTAAGTCAAGCGTAGATTTACGCTTTTTTAAATAAATCTGCTGATAACCAAGTAAACAAGTCCGGCATAGATTCCGCTGACGATGTCATCCAGAATGGTGCCTGCGCCGTGTTCTACCTTTGTATCAAAGAAGGAAGCGGGCCATATTTTGATGATATCAAAAATGCGGAAGAGAACGAAAAGAATGATCAGATGTAATAAATTATGAGTCTGAATGAAGAGCCATGCGGTACTCATTCCCAGAAATTCGTCTATGACAATCCATTGGGGATCATGCAGCTGCAATTCTTTTTGAACCATTTCCGTGATGAAGCAGGCAATGATTGTTGTAATAAAGAGAAAAGGAATGAATAGAAAAAATGGTGGATGAAACAGACCAAGCCCGTACAGTAATGGAAGCGTAGCGAGAGTTCCCCATGTCCCAGGTGCTTTCGGTAAGTAGCCGGAACCAAAAAAGGAGAGGAAAAGTATGTCTAGTCTTTTAAGTGTTGGTCGTTTATCTTGATTCATTAGATAATGATACAGCGATTGAACCTTCTCTATCAAAGGGAAAGATGGAAAGACCAAGTTACTTACAAAAATACATGTTTGATTGGGATATTCTCGACGTAGTCGTCGGCGGGAAGTCGGCCCTTGATACGAGAAATTTTTTGGGACCAATGTCTTCCATTGAACAGGTCAATCAATTCCTGAAAGGCTATGGTCTTGATCCCAATGATCATGTCACTAAGGCCGAGCTCTTTGGAAATTTTCAGGAAGCACTCCAATTCATCAAGCGCTATTTTTTAAAAGAAGGCAATCCGGACGGACTGGATTTGAAGCTTCCTAATTCGCTTCTGATGATCTCGGATATTTCTCAGTTGTTTCTTATGGCCACGGATGATTCTCCGGGGAAGAAAGAAGATAAGCTCTGGGCGGAAGTCATTTTGAAAGTCATGCATACGATCATGCATGCGGATAAGGATCTTCGTTCCAATTATTTCAATATTGTTCAACAACAGATTTTTGACCGCTTTTATAAATATATTTTCCGCGGTGAAGGCGACAAGCTTTTCATCGGTATCAAAGGTACTGATAAAGTTGTTCCTCTGATCGACTTTGAAACAAAATCAAAGAAGACGCGTGAAAGTGTCATTATCAAGCTTCTCCACAAAGCTGAAAACGTCGCGGAAGAACTGTTCGACAGAGTCGGAGTTCGTTTTGTTACGAATACCAGATTCGATACTCTTCGTGTGATTCGCTTTCTGGTTGAACAGAATATTGTTATTCCACACAACAATAAACCTAGCCGCGCGATCAATACGATGATTGATCTGCATAGATTTAAAGAAGCGCATCAACGCGTTTTAAAGATGGCCATCAGAAATAATCTTTCGGAAGAGAGATTTCTGGGAGCAATGGAAAGAGCGATCCAGGATTGCGATCTTTCCCGCGAATCTTCCGGTGACCGCAATAAATTTACAGCGAAAAGTTATCAGTCGATCCAGTTTACTTGCCGTCAGCTGGTCGAATATAAAAATCCTTTTTTGGGTGAATTTAACGATCTTAGAAGAATCGCGAAGAAATTAAATCCTGAAGAGAATGAGCTCGCCAGACGAGTCCTCAGTATGGATATTTCTCTAGTTGCAAGAGACATCCGTTTCTTTTATCCGTATGAAATTCAGATTGTCGATCAACAGGCTTTTATTGAAAATTCTCAAGGCGATGCTTCTCACCAGGAGTACAAGCGCCAGCAGGTCCTTTCGGCCATGAAGCGCGTTTTTAAATCGATGATTGAGTATAAAAATCTGAATATTACCTGAAATTATTTTCCAGTGTTTTTTCCGTAATCATGCGCATCCATCTCCAGCATGATCTGATCCATTAGTTTTGGTTTTCGTGAATCAATAACATCAGTTGAAGTTCCACAGTTCGTACTCTCGGAAGCTGTTTTGCGAAGAGCTCGTGTAATCCCGTTCTGGACAACATAAGCGGCGCTGCAGGCATCATAGCAACGGTTCAGGTTCGCCCATCGGTCCTGATAGTTCCAGGCAAATGAGCCGGTAATTCTTTTCTCAATTTCGTCTTTGCATTTCATGTAACAGACATCGACGTTCATAATCGGGTAGAGTCCTGATTCACATCTCTTTTTAGCGTCGTCACTAACAACATCATCTACGACTTTCAATATTTCGAAATATCTTTTTGAAGCTTTTTCGTAATCCTTCAAATCTCGCCTGACTCCATTGAGAAAGAAGCCGATGTTCTGTTCACCGAGAGCAGGAAGAAAAGTTTCGCAAGCTTTCTTCGATACATCGTCCGCCAAAGCAGAAGTTGAAAGGGCTAAAATAAAAACGGAAAGTTTAAATGACATAGATGACTCCAGATAAGAGCCTTATCGGAAGAAGTCAGATTAAGCTTGAGCGATGAGGTCGGCCTTTCGTTCGATTTTGGACACAAACCTGTGAAGTCGCTTATTTATCATGTCCGGGAAGTCGGCCTGGGGAACGTGGCTTCCATCTTTAACAATGTAAAGCTCACTATTTTGAAGATGGGTTGTTAAAATTCGTTGCAGGTAATTGGGAATAATTTTGTCTTTATCTCCGCCAATCACCAGTGTGGGCGTTGCAATGGTTTCAAGATGGTTGATGACATCATGGTCATGCATCAGCTTCAGAAGGTGGAAGAAAAGTTGTTCTGGAAGCTCGCTGATTTTTTTCATGTACAGCTGGATAAATTCCATTTCAACCTGTTTCTTATTGAAACCACCGTCGAAGATCATGTATTGAGCGATGGGATTTTTGTAAGAATGTTTCCAGAAACTTTTAAAAATATCAGGGTACTTTTCTGTGAAAGTTTTCAGGTGAGGGGAGACTATGTCCACCATGTTTGAATCAAACATGATGTCCTGAGGAGGAACCACCGTTCCCGAAATAAGAATCTGACCGATCATATCTTCGGGATAACGTCTGGCGTGCTCGAGACAAATATTTACGCCCATTGAATGACCAACAAAGATTGAATTTTTTATCTTTAAATCAGTCAGCAGTTCATGAAGATCTTTAGTGATGTTGGGAAAATTGCACGATTCGATGTCGCCTTCCTGAGATGAAGCATAATGAAAGCGATAATCGTGAATGAGAATCTGATAGCCTAATTCTTCAAAATAAGGAATCTGGTATTTGTAATGATTGTTACTGCAAAGAAGACCATAAATTAAAACCAGCACAGGTTTTGTTGAATCAAGCTCTTCAGGATGAAAATTCGTATTATAAAAAATGCGAATTCCGTCACTGGTATAAAAATAATTGGGATGGCTCTTCTTAAACATTTGTTTCTTTTTCCATATCAAGCAGAATTTCTTCGATAAAATCCAGTGCGAATTTAAGTTCAGGTGACTGCTTGTTGAAATTTTCATAAGCGGAAGAAAAGTCCGCGCTCACGTTTGTCTCAGTTGCTTTTACCACTCGAATCTGATTGTTGCCAAAGGCAATGGTGTCATTTGGCTTTAATTTTAAAGTGCCGCTGATTTTTTTTCCATTCACAAAAAAGAAAGGCTCCTTCACCTGGCTTTGAACAACAAGTTGTCCGCTGATAAATCTGATCACAAGGTAGTGCAGCGGAAGCTCTTTATCCAAAAAAATAAGGTCACACTTTTTGGAACGACCTAAATTAACCAGGTCGTACTCATATTCGTACAGGCCTTGGGCCAGTGGGTCTCTGCTGCTTAAAACTTCGAGATGAATCATAGGTTTTAGTATAGCAAAGGATAAAAAATTAAACTGTAGTGAAAATTCTTTCATCACCGGAATATTTATTGAGAAGTTTCTCAATGTCCGGATCGCGGGAGTCGATTAATTGAAGGGCGTCGGCACGCGCTTCGTTTAAAACGTCGGCGTGAAGGATAATATTGGCGAGTCGCTTATGATTCTGGCTTCCTGACTGATCTGTACCAAAAAGATCACCTTCTCCTCTGATTTTTAAATCTTCTTCAGCGATTTTGAAGCCGTCAGTGTTGTTTTCGATAACTTTGAGCCTATCCATCGAAGTATTAGAGATCGTTTTGTCATTGACCAGGAAACAAAATCCGGGTTTATCTCCGCGACCAACTCGTCCTCGCAACTGGTGAAGTGAAGAAAGGCCAAAGCGCTCTGGATTCATAATCGCCATGACAGTAGCATTGAGAACGTTAATTCCCACTTCAATAACCGATGTGGAAACCAGAATATCCACCTTGTGATTTTTGAACGCATGAAACATCTGAGCCTTTTCATCGGGCTTCATTTGCCCGTGCAAGCCTTCAACTTTGTTTTGCGGAAAATATTTTTTGAACTTATCCAGGACACTTTCAAGATTGTGGAAATCCTGTTCGGTTTCCACATTTTCGCTGATCGCGGGCACGACGACATAGATTTGCTCACCAAGTGAGAGTCTTGTTTTAATAAAGTTCAAAAATTGGGAATAGGTTTCTTCAGTTACAATTCGTGTTTTGTGCCCCTTTCTTCCAGCAGGCATCGCTTTAATCGTTGAGATATCAAGATCGCCATACTGTGTGAGTGAAAGTGAGCGCGGAATAGGCGTCGCTGACATAATCAGACAGTGCGCTCCGGACGTTTTCCCTGTGAGTTTTATTCTTTGGTCGACGCCGAATTTATGTTGTTCATCTATAATGGCCAAACCTAGTTCTTTAAATTGAACTGACTCTTGAATGAGTGAGTGAGTTCCAATGATGAAATCAATCAAACCCTCTGCCAGTTCCAGTTGAATTTGTTTTTTTTCTTTGGCCGGAGTAGAGCCCAGGAGCAACTTCACTTTGTATTGTTTTTCATCAAAGATTTCTTTTGCTCCAAAAAAGTGCTGAGTGGCCAGTGCTTCTGTCGGACACATGAGTGCCGCCTGTGCGCCTTTCTCAATGACAATCATGGCAGCGAGCATGGCAATTGTCGTTTTTCCACAACCAACATCACCCTGTACGAGCCTCATCATAGGATGAGGGCCACTTAAATCTCGGCGAACGTCGCTCATCGTTTTTGACTGGTCATCGGTCAACGAATAAGGATAGCGAGCACAGAATAAGCGGTATGTTTCATCGTCTACAGAATAGGAGTGCGCTTGTGGTTTTTTGAAATATTGTCTGCGAAGATAAATTTTTATCTGATCTTCAAAAAATTCTTCATAAATAAGACGCTTTTCTGCCGCAGCTTCCAGCTCCGGATTTGGTTTTACTTTCGCGTGAATGACTTTGAAAGATTCCGAAAGAGAAAGAAATCCTTTTCTATTGATGACTGAAGCCGGAAGAGTTTCAGGCATGTTGTTCCAGAGACTCATGGGAATTCGATCCATGAATTTCTTTATAGTAATTCCTGGAACAGTGTTCACTGTCGGGTATTGAATTTTTAATTCGTTGCTGACCGTGGAAAAAGGTGATGGAGAGTCGGGCGATTCGAGAACATGAAATTCAGGATTCGCAAACTGGGCCTGGCCGTTGTAAGCACTTGCTTCACCCATGAATTCAATCCATGTGGCCTTGGAAATTTTGTCCTTAACAGAGCCATAAGAGTTAAACCATTTGAGCTGCAGGATTTTATCAGACATGGTGTCTTGTACGTGCACCATAATGTTGTAGAGCATGGCCTTGCCCCGGCCCTTGATTCTGAAATTAGGTTTTGCCTGAATGTTCAGAACTTTTGCGCGACCGATGAAAATGCGGCCTTCTTCGACGTATTGAAAACTGCGCAGAGGGGGAAGTTCGACAACTCTGAGGGGGAAAATCCACAGCAGGTCGCGGACTTCCTGAATGCCTGCTGTGTTTAATTTTTCAATGGATTTGATATTGGCCTTGCCTAAAAACTCTTCAAGAGTGGAGTCCCACCCGATCTCAGCTTTTCCGGCCGCAGCCTTTTTCTTAGGAGCAGTTTTAGTCGATGAATTCAAATGATTCAACTTCGTACTCCACATCGCCCTTAGGAGCTTTTACCACAATGGTGTCGCCTTCTTCTTTTCCAATAAGAGCGCGCCCGAGTGGAGAGGTATAAGAAATTTTATTAGCAGTAAAATCTGCTTCGTCGTCCCCGACGAGTTTATAGGTATGACTTTTGCCATTGTGATCGACGACGTTAACAGTCGCACCGAAAACAATTTTCTGACTTTTGATTTTTGAAACTTCTACCACGCGTGCGCGGGCGAGAATGCCTTGCAATTGTGCAATTCGGCCTTCGATAATCGACTGACGTTCCTTTGCAGAGTGGTACTCGGCATTTTCTTTCAAGTCGCCAAGCTCGCGGGCTTCAGCAATTGCCGTCTTGATTTCTTCTCTTTCAACTTTTACGAGGTGATTGAGTTCAGCTTCAATTTTATTTTTACCTGCAAGTGTTATAGGTACTTCTTCCATTGTCTTCCTTTCTTTTTCTTAGCTATTTCTTAAAGAGTGCGTCTGCTGCATTCACTAAATCATCTTTCGAAGGGCCGCTTGAGCCTCCACCTGAAAGAATAAAATAATCGCAGAAATTCGCCTTCTCTTTATCGACTATGCGTTCGGCGTTTGTTTCGTGACATTCGTTATATACTTTGGCGTCGTAGAATTTACACATCTTACAACAATGCAGACTCTTCAAGCAATAGGGACAGTCCTCTGTTCGGGCAATCTTAAAGGCTCCAAGGACCGGAATATTCTTTCCGCAATTATAACATTTAAAACTTTGTGGCGTTTCAGTTGTATTCATTTAAAAACTCCAATCTTTGTTCAGCCCGATTTTAAAACCAGGAAAGCCTGCATCGCTTTCGCGATTGCCATCCGGATTAAAAAATATTTTGGGAAGATTGCGCTTATTATACTCCTGGATGGCGCGATTTAGATTGGCTTCATTCGTCACTTCTAAAGTGCGTGCAACCAGAAAGTTTACTAAAATTGTCGCTGCACCTGATATCAAATAGACCTGGCGATCCTGAGAGTTAGAATTAAAAAAACCAAATAGCAACAGCCCGGTTCCCGCAGTTCCCAAGACAGCATTCGGCCATCGAATAGCCGAGTTTTTTTGATATGTATCCAGATACTGTTTTGCGACCGGATCTTTTTCAAGATGGTATCGAAGCCCTTCACCTTTTTCAGAAGCATTCGCATCGACCAGGACTTCCTGGTAATTGATGATCGCAATTCGACTGCACGTTTCGACAGCATGAACGGAAGTCATCACTAGCGAAGATAAAAATAGTGTTAAGGCACAAATAAAATTACGCAAAATCACCTCAATTTTGATTTTATGATTATAATATATGGATACCCCATTCAAAAGGTTTTTTCATGGATTTGATCAGAGCAGGCATGGGTCTCACCAAAACGATTCGAAACGTCGGCAGATTGCAGGAAATCGTGCTCGTTTTCGGTAAGCATGGTTTTGATGAGTTCATCACTAACACGGTGACCGGAAAGATACCGAATTTCGTTCTTCCTAAATCAAAAAAGCGTATCTCGGAAGAGCTGGCCAACAAGTCAGAAAAAGACTGGAACCAGGTTCTCGGTTTCCGATTGCGTAAATGTTTTGAAGAACTGGGGCCGGCCTTCATTAAATTCGGGCAGCTGCTTTCTTCGCGCGAAGATATTTTTCACCCTTCTTTTATCGAAGAAATGCGTATGCTTCGCGACAAGGTTAAGCCTGTCCCGTTGGTTGAAGTTATTGCGCTTATTGAAAAATCTTTGGGTAAAAAGCTGGACCAGGTTTTTGCTGAAGTTGATCCAAATGCCATTGGCACGGCTTCGATCGGAGTCGTTTACCGGGCCACGCTTCTAGATGGGAGCCCGGTTGTTATAAAAGTAAGAAGACCTGGAATTGAAAAAGAAATTGAAACAGATTTTTCGATTCTTATGTTTCTTGCCAATCAAGCAGAACGAGTGAGTGCAGAACTTCGTTATCTTGGAGTGTCGAGAGTCATTAATGATTTTGCTTTTACACTACAGCGTGAGCTCAATTTTAACATCGAAGCACTCAATGCTGAACGGTTGAAAAAAAATCTCGACAAGCATGATGATAAAAATCTTTATTACATACCAAAAGTTTATAAAGAGTTTTCAAGCGAAGATGTTTTAGTCATTGAAGAACTTCGAGGAATTCCTTTCAGTCGCAGTGAACTCATCCTGGAAAAGAAAGATGAACTGATTCCCAAAATGGAATACGGAATCCAGTTGTTTTTAAAAACGTTTTTGAAAGATGGATTCTTTCATGCGGATCTTCACGGCGGAAATTTCTTTTATCTAACGGACGAAGTGAATAATGGGCGAATCGGTCTGATCGATTTTGGTCTGATGGGTAATCTTAGCAAGAATGGCAGACATCATTTCATCGCCATCATCTATGCTCTTCTCTCTTACAATTATGAAAACCTGGTTTACGAATTTCTTGACGTTGCCGAATACGATACCATTCCGGACATCGATGGTTTAATTCGCGATGTGCGAGATGGTTTAAGTCCGTTCGTCGGTCTTTCAGTCAAGCAAACAAACTTTTCAGAACTATTAACCGTAGTTATCAGTACACTAAAAAAACACCAAATCTTCCTACCGCGTGAATGGTATATCATTTTTCGCGCACTAATGACGATAGATGGAGTGGGAAAATCACTCGGCATTGATTTGAATATTTTTGGAATTCTGGAAACAGATATCAACGAAATTGTTCAAAGCACTTTTAATAAAGATGAGATCATTGAAGATGCAGCCTGGGCAGCTCGAGATCTGACTTCATCAGTGAGAATTCTTCCAAGACATATAAGATGGTTTCTACGTGACTTCGCAAAGAAAGGATATGCAGTAGAAATCCGCAATACCGGATATGAGAAAGAGCTTGGCGCGCTGACAGGAGCACTGACCTTTTTGAGCTTTTCTCTGATTGCGGGAATTTTTGTTTTCTCAGGAATTTTTGTGATTGGAACTCATGAGATCCGGGCCTGGAGTGATATTCCTACGATGAGCTGGATTCTCTGGAGCCTTGGGCTTCTTCTCTTCGCTTCAGGGGTAAGTTCCTTAAAAAGATAAGAATCCGGGGAAGTGCCAAGATAAATGGACAGCAATAGTCGGCTTTACTTAGGGGTTCGATGAAAGGATTCAACGGTTTATAAGGCAAAATCAGCAAGGCTGTTTACCAGAATCCTATAAGCTCATAAAATTAAATAATATAAGGATAGTCCACGAGGTACGTATGTTGAAAATTTTAATTCTTTTCGCGTTGTCTTTAAACTTCGCCTTCGCCAAGTCCAGATTCACGGATGCGGACAAGAACAAGTTTCTTGATGAGGTTAAGCAGGGAGTTGCTGCTCACAAGGTAGATAATAAAGGAAAAGTCGATCTTCAGATGATCAAGCCTGATCTCTTTGAAGAATTAGACATCTACTATAAGCAGGAAAAATTCACCCGCGATGAAATGGTTAAGATGAAGCAGGATTATGAAGATTTTGCGAAGTCGAATCCTTCTGATCCTGAAGATGCATTCTACAAATTCGTTAATAAAGAGCTCGACGAGATCAACAAATCGCCTGTTGCGAAAATTAAAGAAGGCGGCGTTTGTAATAACTGGAGCTGTGAAGAAGGTTTAAAATGTGCTCCGGATCCTAAGCAGGAAGACGGACCGAAATGTAAAAAAGAAGCGAGAGAATGTAAAGAAGATGGTGAATGTTGCTCGGGTTCTTGTACCCTTGATCCAAAATCTAAGAAAAGATTTTGTGAAGAAGCCTACCGTTGTTTCAAACCGGTAGCGATCGGCCACTCGTGCATGAACAATCCAGTTTGCGGTGAAGGTGAATGTCTTCCTTTCAACTCTAAAACATCAGGAATCGGAGAGTGCGAAGACAGAGGCAGAAGCTGTAAAAAGAATACTGATTGTTGTACAGGTTCTTGTGAAAGAAATAAGTGTGTTGATAACTTCATCTGTAAAGACTGTGTGAAAGCTGGGAAAAAACCAGAACGCGGACAAAAATGTTGCGAAGGACTTCTTCCAAACGACAAGAATATCTGTGTACCAGACGTTCCACCGGTCGTGATTCCTCAAGTGCGTATCGATAAACCTAAAGATAAAAAATACTATGCATCGCTTGTTGAGCTTTTCTTTTCATCAGCTCAAGCAGACGAAGCCTATAACACTGTTAATGCCGACCATGATAAATACGAAAATTTCAGAGCAGAGTCAGTTAAAGAAGACAAAGTTCAGGTAAAAAATCCAGATTTCAAACTTGAGAGAAAGTCTAACTTTGATACGTGTGATATCCGTTTCAGAGACGACTTTATGAGCTACTTGAAAAAGTCTGATCTTTTGAATCTCGAACTTGCGCTTTTGTCATTTGATTTTGTTATGTCAGGTGATGGTGTTCACGACTACTGGACGCGTGGTGGAGATGCGACATCTTCTCTTTATGGCCGGTTAAAATCTGTCTCAGCAGCTCATCTTGAGTTGAGAAAATCAACAAACGATAAAATTGATAAAACAAATCAAAAACTCACATGTATGTGTCTTGATGTTAAAGGTTATAAAAACATCACTGATGCATCTAAGAAAAAATTCTTTGAAGAAAAATGTGATGAGTACGCAAAGTATGCTGACCCTGAAACAAACTATGATGAACTTGAAGGGGATGCTTCGGGTGTAAAAGGAAAAAGACTTCTTGTTCAATGGACAAACAGTCTTGAAAGTTTCAATGCTGCTTTAGCTGTAGACAACACTGGTATTTATAAAGGCATGGCCGATGTAAGCAACTGGGTTAACTACGAAGCTAAGTGGAATGATGCTGAAAATAAAAAAATTACTCTATTTAACTTTAACATCAAGAACCCAAGTGGTTCAGTTGCTGCAATGGGGGCCATTTTAGGGGCCTTGCTCGCAGCAGGTGTCATTGCCATTCTTGGTGGATTTGCCACAACTTCAATTCTTTCGACATGGGCTGCAGCAGGGATTATTGCAACATCTGCAGTAACCGGTGGTACTGGTCTATGGTTGATTGCTTCGTTGAAAGGTGCATGGATTACAAAACGTCCTGAAGTATTCGACAAATACATCAGAAGTTATGGTTGTGGTAAAAAAGAAACATGCGTTGAGTACAGCCGTGAATTGAATCAACCGTACAACCAGATCTGTAGAGTGCACACTTCTGCGAACGCATGTATTAAAAACTTTGTGGTTTACTATCAAGGGGAAGAAGCTCGTTATGTAGTAGACCCTTGGATTCCATGGGGAGTTTCTAAAAATATTATTCTTCGTGATGCAAATGATGCTCGCGATTATGCTCAAAAACTTGATGATGGTTTCCAGGCAGCTAAAAACGCTATGATTGCAAAAAACCCAGGCGCTTCAGGCGGTGGTGGTAAGAGTGGCGGTGCCTTTGTTTCTGAAAGTTATATGAGAGAGCTTTTCATTGATTCAAGTATTCTTGGAAAATATACGCCAAAAATCGGAACTGATGAAAAACGTTATCTTCTTGATGACGGTATTATCAAGGCTATTAAAGACTCAGCTAAGAAGTTTGCAGTTGAACAAAAATTCTTTGAAGAAGGTGACACTGACAATCTTCAAAAATTTGCTGATTATACATTTGAGTACCACTTCTTATGGCCAAAAACTTCCCGTATGAAAGAAATTTCTTATCCAACAGTAGGTCTTGGTACATACCTTGATCTAATGTCGAACGGTGTTGCTGCTAACATGGCCGTTGGTGCGACGAAAGCTTCAAAAGCCTTCGGTGGATTGAATCAGAAATATCTTGAAGATTATTTAAATACTCTTCAACTTTACCGTGACCAACCTATTAACCAGGATCCGGCTAAATTGAAACTGATCAATTCTGAAATTGATAAAGTGAAAGCAGAGCTGGATAACCAAAAAACACTTAACGCTCTTTCTAACTCGAATATGGATAATCAGTTGTTGAATCTGAATGCCAACGTGATCAATACGGCAGCGAAAGGTGCCGGTGTTTCAGGAAATGTGGCGCTTTCAGGCGAACAAAGTTCATTCTTGAATGCGATCGGTACTTTGAGAAATGCGCGCAAAGAGCAATTGAAGAAACTTGATTCTTATAACAAGGCCATGGCGGCTAACGGAAACTCTGAACGTGCCTCTCGTATGTCGGCTGCGACACAAAAATTTGCATCTAACTTCTCAAGACCTACTTCAGGGGCCATTGGTACTAAAGGTGGTTCAAGCATTTTCGGAAGTGGGGGTCTTGATGGAATCGGTGCTAAAGGTGCTGACGACGGCTCGAAAAAAGGCGACGGCAAAGCGGGATCAGGTGGTTCTTGGGTAAATGGTAACTACGGAACTGGTGGAAGCTACGGTGGAGGCGGCTACGGTTCTTCTTCGTCTGGTAAATCGTCTTCCGGCAAATCTGCTTCAGACGGCAATACATCCGGTGATTCTGCAGTAGCGGGAGCTGGCGGCAGCGATGAAGATAGCAGAAGATTGCAGGAAGCGATTGAAGCTCGCGATAGAGCTAATAAAGATAAGTACGCTTCAAAAGAAGAGCAGTCTATTTTCGAAAAAGTAACAAACGCTTATATCAGAAACTACGATAAAGTTTTAACTAAGAAGAAAGACAAGGATGTCCCTGAACAAAAATAATGATGAAGAAAAAACTAAGTCAAGGATTGTTAACTTAGATTTCTTACGTGGTTTCTTTATCATCCTCGCAATGGATCAACATTTCACGTACTACATTAACATGTGGTACGTGGAATATTTTAGAGATGCAATCGCACTCACTTCTACATATAAAATTCATTTTCCGATGATCGGCCATCAGGTCGCTACAGATAAAGCGAATATGCTATTAGACTGGATTTTCACACCATGGGTGAGTCAGGTCTATCTCACACTGGCGGCGTTCAATCTGGCTAAATACACTCAGTCAGTGCTGAGAGACTCACTGGGTTCTAAAGTTAAATTGTATCTGCTCATTTTTCTTTTTTTTGTGATGGAGAATTTTATTGTCGCTCCAAACCTGGGGCAAGCTATTTCCTTTTATCCGATTATGCTCTGGATGTTTGTCTTGAGTATCCTGGGACTTGTTTTCAGTTTTGTAGGGATTTGGGGAATTGTTGTTCTGACGGTGCTTTCTTTCTTCCGGTTTCTCATTCCAGTTGAAATGCTTTCAGATTTATTTCAGGAAATCATCAAAGCCAATATTCATCCAGGATTTGAATACGATGCCAGACTTGAGTATTTCTTCACATCGGGGTGTCTGGGATTCTTAATGGGCTATGTTCATTATCACAAACCGTTGCTTAAAAATGTGAAGGATTACTATTTCGCTTTTGCAGGGCTGGTAATGATTGCTTTTTATGTAGCGTGGGGCGATCCGTATTTTCAAGATGCAGCCAATGTCTTTTTACATGAGCACGATCTATCGCGTACATTCAGCGGAACGCTTTATATTCTTGGTGTGCAAGCCGTGCTGATTTCAGTTTTTCTCTGGATGGAGAAAAATTCATTAAAGTTAAATGTCCCGGTGGTGAACTGGGTTGGAAAACATTCAATTTTTATTTTTGCTTTTCATCGGGTTTTCTTTGTCCGCATTCTCGCTCCACTCAGTATTATGGTGGGTGCTTTAATGGGAAGAACTCTTGGTGCTTCTATCTATGAAGTCTATTTGTATGTCGGCATTACAATCGCCGTTTGTTATTTCATTAAGAAAACCAGAATGGGCGAGCTGATTTTGCAGATAAAAGGATAAAAATTTATGGACACGAGGTCCCAGCACTTACTTTTCGATGCGGTTCTTGATCGCGAAATTCGCGATGCCGATATCGAGGCCATTAAGCAAATTATTGAAAAAAATCTGACAGTCGTGAATAGAGTCGAGCATCGCTTTGATCCTCATGGCGATACGATTGTTTTCATTCTCGCTGAATCTCATTTCAGTATTCACACATATCCGGAAAATAATTATATTTCGATGGATATTTATATCTGCAACATGAGTACGAATCTGGAAAAAATTCTGGAGGAGATTAAGTCTGTCGTTCCGTTTACAAAAACAGAAACGAAGATTGTTCTAAGAGGCCGCATCGGTCACCAGGAAGAAGATAAGAGTTTGTCGCTGGTCTACTTTGTTACGGTAGTGGTCGCTTGCTGCAGTATTCTCTATGAATTCCTGCTGGCGCAGTCACTTTCGACGACAATGGGAAATACAGCTCTCAGATACAATCTCACCATCGGACTCTTTATCGCTTCCATGGGTTTTGGGGCACTCTTGTATAAAAAGTTTATTTCCAGAGATTATTTCAAGGAGTTTATTAAAGTCGAATTGCTGCTGTCACTGGTTGGTGGAGTGGCCCCGGTTTTAGTATTGATTGTAGACTATTTATTTAATGGAATTTCGCGAGCCACTGGAATTTCTTTTTTCTCGAATACCATCCAGATGCCGCTTTTTATTCTGAATCACATGCTCATTGTCGCCATTGGATTTATGTCAGGGCTTGAGCTTCCGCTTTTGATGGATATGAGCAAGCAATTTCGAACAACCAGAGGACATTATGTTCTGGCGTTCGATTATCTTGGAACACTTTTGGGCGCTATTTTATTTCCCATTGTGATTTTGCCAAGTCTGCATATTTTCACTATTGGTTACGCAGTGTCGCTGATCAATATCCTGATTGCTTTTCTCATCATGCATAAGATGAAGGTGGAAAATAAACTCTATAAGGGGTTGATCTGGGGAATGCTGGTTTTGTGGGTTCTGATGTTGTTTAACTCGGGAGCACTCAATCAAATGATTATTGAGAAGTTTTATTTTGGCGGGAAAATTTAATGAATACGAAAACACTGATCAGGGCCGAAATTTTAATCATCACCGTCATTCTTGCTTTTTGCAGTATCGTTTACGAATTGCTTTTATCCAATACGCTGGCCATCGTCACTGGAAATTATATCTGGTGGCAGTCGCTCACCGTCGGAGTTTACATCGGAGGGCTTGGCCTGGGAGCCTATTACTCGGATAAGCTGGTCGATACGTTTAAGAGTTTAATGTTAGTGGAATTAGGATTGTCCTTCTTGGGGACAATCTGTGTTGTGTATGTTTATTTGTTTCATGGAAGTTATAAATACCTCGATAATTTATTCTTTTTTACGGGCGATTTTTATTCCTCTTTTTACCTGCAGAATCAGTTTCTTTTAAAAACCGTTTTCTTTGTATCGATTCAGCTTCTCACTCTTTCTATCGGTCTTCTTTCTGGATTTGAAATTCCTTTAATGATGAAGGTTTCAGATTTAAAGCTGGGGCAGTCAGAAGAAGGTGAGCACTTTGTATTGGGTGTGAATTATCTTGGAACTTTGGTTGGAACAATTTTTTTCGCCTACTATTTTTTACCCAAGCTGGATGTCATTAAAACATCGGTGGCGGTTGCTTCTTTGAACCTTGCGGTTTGTGTATATTTTCTGTTTCGTTATTTGCCGACCAAGAAAACCGTTTACAGTGGAGCTGTCGGGTTTCTGGTTGTTCTGATTACTCTGATCGGGGTTAATGAAAGCAGTATTACTCAACGCTATTTGAAGTTCTTCTATTATCTGCCAAAGATTCTGGCTCAGAACAATGCAGATCTGGATGATCTGGTAAGAAAGGTGGATAGCTTTAAACCTATTGAGCGAATGAAATCGCTTTATCAGTACATCGATATTTTTACTTATCCTACGACAGAAGATGGTAAAGTTGTCGATTCTACTATTCTCACTCTTGATACGAATTTCCAGTTTAATACGACAACAGAATTTTTCTATCACCAGGCGTTTGCACATGTTTCCATTGTTATGAACAAGCAGGTGCCGAAAAAGATTTTACTTCTTGGTGGAGGGGATGGATTACTTTTGCGCGAACTTCTGAAGTATCCTGAAATTGAATCCATTAAACATATTGAGCTCGATCAGAAGATGATCGATCTTGCGAAAGAAAGATTTGCAGATCTCAATCAGCATTCTTTGGATGATAAGAGAGTGCATGTAGAAATTAACGATGGTTTTTACTACATTAGAAATACGCATGATAAATACGATGCAGTCTTTATCGATTTTCCTTATCCCAATTCATACGACCTTGCCCGTCTCTACAGTGTTGAGTTTTACACTTACATCAAAAATGTGCTGAACCCTGATGGATTCGTTGTTCTCGATGCTCCTTTTTACAACAGAGAAGATTACACGAAGGATCGTTATCAAGGCCATGCGGTTATGACCCAGGTTTTTAACGACCGACATGTCGTCAGCAACAGCGTGATTGCTTCTACTTTCTACTATGCCGGCTTTAAATCCATCTTTCCTTATCGCGTTTCAGATGAGTCTTTTCTCTTCTTAAAAGTCGAGCCAGGGGCCATTGATTATAACTTTATGGACAGAGCGGACCTCTCTAAACTAAATCCTCAAACTATCCGGGAAATGAAGGAGATCAAGAACCAGGATTTCCCTTATAGGATTGCACAGAAGTATGTGAATTCTATCTTCAAACCTACGGTGGCGAAGAGAAGCGAGTTTTAGGTGACTAAACTTTAGACACCCCCCTCAGTGTAAAAAATTCAAAATGCCCAACCGGGCGGTTTTCCCAGCTAAAATTGCATATTATGAAAAACATCATCTTCATTCTATGCACTCTTGTATCATCTTCACTCTTTGCTCAGGACAATTGTTCTGATCTGCTCAATAAGCACATTAAGCTTGTTGACCAGAGTGAATCATTGATTCAAACGATGGTTTCGCACAAAAGTGAAGACGTCACTCAATTTGAAATTTCAAATTTGCAGAAGATGCTTACTGCTCGTTACGCTAATTTAAAAAAGACTATGGACGCTTACAGTGCGGAAAATGGATGTCAGCCTTCTGTTTTAGGTGAAGCTGTCGCCATTTATGATTTCACTCAACTCGGAAGCAAAGCTTTAAACGATCCGAAGATGAGAAGAATCGTAAACACAATCGTGAAATATCCTAAGTATGAGCTCACCGGTTTAAAGAAGATGTATTCGCACTATACTTCCCACGAATTCATTGCAGCTTTTCTTGAAAAATTAAATGAAGACAAAATTTCTTTGCCGGATAACCTTTCTATCAGTGCTGATGTTAATGATGGGAAATTCGTTCGCTCATCTGACGTTGCTATCAAAGGTGTATCTTCAGTTGTCTCAGGTGCTGCTCGCGTCTGGGGCTTTCTCTCTGATAAGCTCAAGTGGAGAAATGGACGTTTAAATAAAAATGAGCAGGCAATCGCTATCCTGAAACAAAATTTAAAACCACTCGATCTGGTTTATGAAACGCGTACTTTCGTGCTTTCTAATCTTACGATTCCGGGGCACTGGGGGCACGTCGCTGTCTGGTTAGGAACAAAAGAAGAGCTTGAACAAACAGGTGTCTGGGATAAAGAATTTTTCAAACCTTTCCGCGAAGCTGTGGAAGCAGGAAAAAATATTGTAGAGATCAGAAAACCGGGAATGCAATTTGTGAGTCTAGAAGATTTCACTAACCTGGATGAAATCGCGGTAACAAGAATTAATGGCATCACCGATAATATCGAATCAGTGATGGAAGGACTGTCTGAACAGCTGGATGCCAAATACGATTTTACTTTTAATGCTCTTACGCCTGATAAATTAACCTGCGCGGAAATGATCGCATACAGCTACGGCGACATTCACTGGCCTGGAATGAAAACGATCCTGAACGTGAGCCTTCGTCCTGACGATATGGGAATTCTCACACTTTATAAAGACACTCCCGCGGAATTCGTTCTTTACCTTAAGGGCAACAAAGACGGTTCTTTCGATGAGAAATCCCTGGATGACTGGAAAGAGTTATTCAAAGATCGTCTGAAGAAAAAAGAGCTCGTTTACGGAATTGATTAAATTCATAAAATCTAGCTTCCATCAATTTATATACTATCAGTTCCAGCAACGTAGAGGGACAGACCAAAAGGTAAAAAATCTTCTAACGGTTTTGGACCGAAGAGATATTGCAAAAAATCCTTTTTGGTAACAGTGAAGGTCTCGGTTCCAAAATCAAACTCTATGTGCAGATCGTCCTGAGCGGTGAGAGCTAGTTTCTCTCCGGTAACGACGGCGAAAAATTCATTCAGCGCCTTAGCTGAACCCAAACGGTAAAAAGCGGTATAGAAAATATCACTGTTCTTAAATTTGTAATTTTCTGTTTCTGGCAACCACGTCTTGTAAGTTTCGATGTCTTTCAAAAGATACATGTATTCCAGTGTATTCAGAGCTCCGATTTCGTGAATGATGTTGGTTAAATCACGGCCTTTGTTCACGCAGAAGTAGCGCGCAATTTGTCCATGGATATTTTTTTTCACGTATAGATCAATGGAATTCATCTCGCGAATGATTGACCAGTCTTTTTGTTCTCGCTTTAATGTGCAGAAAAATTTTTGGTTGAAGTTGGTGTAGATGGAAACAATCGATTGAAACTCTTCTTCAGAAAGAGTATTGAATTTAACTCTTTCATAGCCACTTGGTCTTTCACTGCTTGAAAAATTTCTTGTTCCAGTTTCAATTAATCCACCTGTTCTGAAGAAATTAAATTTCTCATAGATGTTTTCCAGGTCACTCCAAAGAATAAACATTCCGGCATCGGAGTGTTTTTCGAGCGCGTAATCCATGAGGCTTTTAAATAAGTGCTGTCGGCGATAATTTTTATGAGTAGCAATTCCACCAATAAGAGCAACTTTCATCTTCGCTTGCTCTTTAATTAAAATTCTTTCACAGACAGCGAGGTGAGCAGCAACAGTATTAGTTTCACTATCTATATAGAGATAACAATTTTCAAAATTGTGAGGATCCATTAATGGAGCGAAATCTTTTTCATAGTGATGGCCTTCGCTGTAATGAAATTCTTCTTCTATAAGATGAAGAACTTCTTCGAAGTACTCAGGATTATCAGAGAGAGTGGTAAGGGCGAAGTTTTCTGCGATCATATTGTTTATTTTAACGACACTACTGCCAATCATGACTTCTTTTTTTACATAAATTTCACCGGATCATTTCAGTCAGCTATGCTCTTTTGAATTATTCCAGTAGGTTACGCCGAAAAAAATGTCTAAAAAATCGACATTTTTTTCTAAAGGTATTTTTCGAAGCGTCGATATGTATTTTGAAGCCGTGAGGTAACACTCACAGTGAAGGACATGATGTCTTTCCAGCCAGAGAATCAAGGAGGATTACAATGGGACTTCGAATTAACACGAACGTGGCGTCTTTAAACGCACAGAGGAACTTAGGTTCAACTCGTATCAACATGAACAAGTCTTTGGAGAAACTTTCTTCAGGACAAAGAATCAACAGAGCTGGTGACGATGCTGCCGGTCTCGCAATCTCAGAAAACTTAAAAGCTCAGATTAAAGGTCTAGGCCAGGCAGGAAGAAACGCAGAAGACGGTGTGTCTCTGGTTCAGATCGCTGAAGGTGCTTTAGGTGAAGTTTCAAACATCCTTATCAGATTAAGAGAACTTTCTGTTCAAGCTGCTTCTGATACTATCGGATCAACTGAAAGAAAATTCCTTAACGTGGAATTTGAACAGTTAACTTCGGAAGTTGACCGTATCGCAAACTCGACAGAATTTAACCGCGTACCACTTCTAAACGGTACTGGTGCAGTATTTGATATTCAAATCGGTACAAGAAACGATCCTATCTCAGACAGATTAACGTTCGATGCTTCTTCAGCAGACGTAAACGTAGCTGCTCTAGGATTAAACTTAGCTTCTGTATCAGACAAAATTTCAGCTCAGAACTCTCTGACGTCAATCGATCAAGCGATCATCTCTGTTTCAGGGATTAGAGCTGACTTCGGTGCTCTTCAGAACAGATTGCAGTCAACAGTTAACAATATTCAAACAAGTATTGAAAACCTTTCTTCTGCAAACTCTCGTGTAAGAGACACAGACGTAGCTGCAGAAACTGCAGAATTAACTAAACAGAACATCTTAATGCAAGCTGGTACTTCAGTGCTTTCTCAAGCTAACTCAAGTACTAACTCAGCACTAAGCTTGATCCAGGCTGCTTCTCAGCGCTAATAAGCGCTGAGCAACAGACATGCCTGCAAGTGTGAGTTGTTGCATAGTAACTTAGATTAAAAAAGGATTTAGACATTGTAGTAGATGTTTAAGGCACAGTTACGAGAACTTTTAGAACTTTAAAATTAAACAAACAAATTTTTCTGAACAAGATGTTCGGAGTATTAGCAGGGAGGCTTAGCGTGACAGGAGATTAAAAATGGGATTAAGAATTAACACAAATATTGCGTCGTTATCAGCACAGAGATCATTGGGTCTCACAAATAAAAACTTGAATGACAATTTAAGAAAGTTGTCTTCTGGTGAGAGAATTACAAGATCAGGTGACGATGCGGCGGGACTGGCAATCAGTGAAAACTTGAAGGCCAGTATTAGAGGAATGAGACAAGCCAAAAGAAATGCTGGCGACGCTATCTCAATGTTACAAACGGCAGAAGGTGGAATGAATGAAATCTCAAACATCATCATCAGACTTAGAGAACTTTCAGTCCAAGCCGCTTCAGATACAGTGGGATCTACAGAGAGAGGATTCTCAGACATTGAATTCCAAAATCTCAAAGAAGAGATTGACCGAATCGCAAAGTCTACTGAATTTAACGGAATCAAACTTCTCGACGGACAAAGCGGAAAACTCGAATTCCAAGTTGGTATCAAAAACGATCCTTTGCTCGATAGACTTCACTATGACGGAGCAGGGGCGGACGCAACCCTCGAATCACTTGGTTTGGGAATCGATGGGGTGTCTACGAAAGAAGGAGCTCAAGCTTCGCTCAAAAAGCTGGATGATGCTTTGGTTAAGATCAACGGCGTGCGAGCTAACTTTGGTGCCCTTCAGAACAGATTGCAGTCAACTTCGAACAACCTTGAAGTCAGCGATGAGAACCTCTCAGCAGCTAACTCAAGAATTAGAGATGTTGATGTAGCAGCTGAAACAGCTGATCTGACTAAGAATAATATTCTACATCAGGCAGGTATTTCGGTTCTATCGCAAGCTAATCAGACCCCAAACACTGCTTTAAAACTACTACAAGGCTAATCTTAACGGGAAAGTTGCTCCGAATGGAGCAACTTTTCCTATTTTGCGTTTATACTGGATGAATATGGAAAATAATGGCCCGGATAAAAGAAAAACAGTTCTCATCATCGGAATCAATTCATTTATTGGTTCTAATCTCGCGGAATTTTTTCGTAAAGACTATCGCGTGGTCGGTACGTATCACCGCAGTCACACACCATTGCCAGGCATTCTCACTCTACCATGTGACGTTTTAAATAAAGATGAAGTACAGCTGGTTCTTTATGCTTTCAAACCGGACTTCGTTCTTTACTGCGTAGGTCTTACTTCGCTTAAAGATTGTGCGGACATGCCAAACGGATGTGATGCTTTAAACTCGGCCGGATTATTCAACGTCGCTGAAATGGCCCCTCGTTATGGTGCCCGTATCGTTTATTTTTCTTCGCAGTTTGTTTTCTCGGGCATGAATAAAAATTACAACGAAATGGATAACCCAGACGTCATCACTCAATACGGAAAGGCGCAGGCGTCTTCAGAATTTTATCTGCAAAAATCTTCCTTAAATTATCTCATTTTCCGCTGCTGTAAAATTTACGGAAGAGGAGTCAATCCACTTACCAATACATTCTTTGAACAGCTTCAGAAGAATATTAAAAACAACCAGGGTGCTATTTACGATGATTTCGTTCACCAGGGCTGGCTTGATGTTTACTATCTGGGCATGGTTCTCAAAATGTGTATTGATAAAAACGTCTCGAACAGACTTGTTCACCTGAGTTCGCAAGATACAATGACTCACTATGAATTCGCGAAACTCTATTGCGAAATTTTTAATGAATCCGACGGGCTCATCAATAAAGGCAAATGGCATTTTCCCATTGCCAAAGGCGCGAACATTGAAAAAATTGAAGAACATCTTTATTACAAGCTCGACGTCTTAAACATTGAAGGCTTGCTCAAAATCAAAATGCCGACAATTCGCGAATCAATGGAATTTACCTACAAACGATTTCACGGTGTAAAACACAATAATAAAGCTGTGAAGAATAAGGGTGAAGGGATCTCTTTTATTTAATACGGTTTTTGATTTCTATCGAGCAGAGTTAACAATAAACTCAGTCAAATAGTGTCTAACAAGAGCATCAACATCAACAACTTCATTATTAAAGCGCCATGTGATCTTATTAAACGGTCCAAGGTGCGCTCTGATTTCATGAATATTCGTTGAACCGAATTGATCATTGAAAGAGAGGCGAGCTCCGTAAATGTCTTTTCCGTTCGCGAGAAATCCAATCGAAATAACATCGTAAGATTTGCGCGCGAAAATAAGACGAAGAGAATTTCTGAACAACATGAAGTCATTCACAGTATTTGAAATTTTAAAAAGTTTGATCGCTGCAGATGAATTATTGCGTGCTCGGTATTCATTAAACTTTGTTACGTAAGCTTCAAAACGATCGCGAAGATCGTTCATAAAGGCGATCGAAGATTCTTCAAGAAGAAGTTCAGGATTCAAGTGACCATTGATGTTCACAATACCTGATTCATCCATGTTGATTTCATCAAGGGCAAGGCCTTCAATCCAGGAATAGTTGAGTGGCTGATAATTTACGTTGTCGATCATAGAAATAGGATCAGGGGAGAGAGGCTACATGTCAAGCATTTGAATGTAGGAGGGATTGAATTGAAAAGAGCCTAGAAGGTGGACTATTGTCGAGGTTCCGCCCATTTTTAAATAGGTGGCTGCAGTTAGTAGTCACTTTAGGCTTCTCACTGAAAGAACCCGAAGGTTCAATATGAGCTTGCACACCGTGACCAGGGACCGCTCCCGAATAAATCTTTATAGAGGAACCAACTTAATTGCCAACTCCTAGACCCACTTTCATTATACACTTTCTGAAAGGCCATCTCTAGGAATCTTTTTGCCACCCTTGTAAAATCATATATTTAATCCAAAAAAAGCGTCAGACATTAATTAGGCATAAGAAAAACTGAGTAAAATGATAAAATAATAGTGCTGGAATTAAAGTTCTTACTCAGATGAGCCGAAGCGGTCGGCAGTGGGAATTCGTAATAGGAGTGCACGTATGAAAAAGCTATTGGCCTATTTAAAAGATGAGAGTGGACAGACGTCTACAGAGTACATTCTACTCGTAGCTGTTGTTGCCATGATTGTTTTTAAGTTCAGAGACCAGGCGACTAAGCGTCTTGGATCACTGACAGACGGCGTATTCAACAAAGCCGATGGAATGTTGCAAGACACACCATAGTTTTGGCTGAAAATTTCGTTCTCTCGAGATAATTGAAATTACCATTTCTTTTTGGGTATTATTTTCCTCCTATTGCTTCACGGCCTCCTATCCTTAATTCTTTAATCATGACAACCAATAACTTAATAAGGGCCTCTTCCGGGCAGGCCCTTATTGAATATCTTTTCATTTTTGCTTTCATGACCTTTATTACAATCAACATGGTTAAAGGCCTGGGAAAAACAATGTTCCAGTCCGTGGGTTATCTTGGCTTTGAAATGACTGAGCAATTTTCAACGGGCGTTTGCAAGTATGAGTGCTTCTATTCGAGATATAAAAATCAGGAACAGCGCTGATGTTGCCTTTACTGGTTTTCATTTTTATCTCGATTCAGCTTCTGTTTGTCGCCTATATTGATTTTAAAACAACTAAAATTTCGAATCTGTGGGTTGTGATCAATTTCATTTTTTTTGTCGTGCTCACTTTCGTGTACCCACAAATCTACGTCTGGAAGTTCAGCGCCTTCCTTTTTTCACTCGCGTTTCTGTTCGTTGGATTTGTCCTGTTCCTCATGAACATTATGGGAGGAGGCGATTCGAAATATCTCGCTTCTTTTTATCTTCTTGTTCCTCATCCTTTTCAAGAAACAGTCTTCCTCTATCTCTTATACACAACTGTGATAGTCGGAAGTTCTCTTTTACTGTTTAACGCTATCAAGAACTTTGATAATATAGTTGTGTTGATCAGGATTGGCGACGTTCGCGGAATTAAGAAAATTTTCGGAAAGAAATTTACTTATGCCCCGGTGATCTTTATCGCATGGATGTGGTTTGGATGGCAAAATCGATTGGTGCTAGGCTACTAGCAACTCAGAAAGGACAAAGTTTAGTTGAATACATTCTGCTTCTCGCAGTCTTGAGTTCGCTCGGCTACGCTTTCTACAACAACAAACGCTTCAAAGATTTCATTAAAGGGACAGATGGAATGTTTGCAACCATGAAGAAGGGAATGAGTTATTCCTATCGCTATGGAATGCAATATAACAGCAATACTAATTTTGAAGAAGCTTCCAACTTTGACTATGGCAACAACAAACATGATCTTTATCTGAACGGTCAATCCGGTCGATCGAGATTCTTTGCAGGTGATGACCCTTATCCATAAAAATGAAAAATAATAATAAAGGTCAATCTACAATCGAATTTATTCTTACGTTCACAGCAGCGGTTGGATTTATTTTTCTTTTTCTGAAAATGGCTACGAACTATACAAATGGATACATGGTTCATCACGCCGTCTATATGGCGTCTCGTGCTTATCTTGTCGCCGACTCTGAAACCCAGCAATCTCTCGAGGGGCGTGATAAAAATGCATTTGAACTCGCCAATTTTGTTTTCAAAAAAAATCTTCCAGATGTTTTGATTCCGGGATTTGATGGAGAGTTGAAAGAAAACAATGCCAGCTCAGTGAAGTATCCGGCCTTCATTGGTCTTTATGTTGAGTTCACTCAGATATTCTCGCAAGGATTTGTCGGCGGAAAAGACCCTTTGAAATTCAGGGCCGAATCGTTTTTAGGAAGAGAGCCTTCCCGGCCGGAAAGTTACGCACAAACTTGCAATGCCATTAAAATGGTTGTCGGAAGTACTTGTGAAGTTCATGCAACTTTGGATGATAACGGCGGTTGATGATATGAAAAAATTCCAACAGCAATTATCAAATGAAAATGGTCAAGCCTTGTTTGAGATGATTCTCTTCATCCCATTCCTTTTATTTTTGTACACTATTTATTATTCGGCCGGAAATTCAATTAACGGAGCTATCAACCAGCAAAAAGCGGTCAGAGGCTACTATTATATTTCCATTAAGAACAATTCCTACGTTAATACTTTTCCCGAGCTGGAACACTTGAAAGATCTGGGATTAAAAAAAATAGGCTTCAGTGCTTACGGATGGTCAGATCATTTTGGTGGATCATCTCAGGAAACTTTTGGAACTTGTTTCAAGTTTTCTTCGCTTCTTCAAAACGGGACAAATGAAGACTGCAACAGTTCCGAGAGAGAAGAGGTCGGTTCAAGTCATTTCGTTCGTATCTTCACTTACTACGGTGTCTGCGGCCCCACTTACATAGCCGACTCAAAAGGTCAGCTCTACATTCATCCGAGCGTTCAGGCCGATGGTCGAAGCAGTTGTGAGAATCGTACGAGCAACTAGTCAAAATCTTCCTCTACCCAATTTTCAGCCCAAAGTTTGCTAAAATTAAAAAGCTAGTTATTTAAACAGGTTGGAAAAAAATGAACACACGCGCACTGACTCTGGCCCTCGTTATCGCAGGCTTTGCCATGATGATGGTGTACACGTACATCGATGATCAAAAAGCAGCGATGATTAAACAGTACGGAATTCAAAGTTCAGTAGTTGTTGCGAAAGTTGATATTCAAGAATTAGATCTTATCGATGACTCAAAAATTGAAATCAAAACTGTTCCGGAAAATTTTCTTTCACCTGGTCACTTCAAATCAATCAAAGAACTTGAAAACACAATTGCGACTGTTCCGATTATTAAAGGCGAGCAGATTACAAAACCACGTGTTACTTATCCCGGAATCAAAACGGGTTTATCAAGACAGGTTTCTGTCGGTAAGCGCGCGGTTGCGATTAACATTACTGAGAGAGACGCTGTTGGGCGTTTGATTAAACCAGGTGATCGTGTCGACGTTCTCGCAGCTCTGGATATCTCGCAAGGGTCGAGAAGAGATTTGCAAAAAACCAGAACAATTCTTCAAGACGTTCTCGTTCTATCAACAGGGATGAGTATGACAAACTCAATTCCCATTTACGGTGTTGAAACACCAAAAGTTATTCGTACGATGAACCTGAATACGTACACAACGTATAACACAATCACACTCGAGCTTGATCCATATGATGTACAAAAACTTGCATTCATTCAGTCGTATGGTGGAGGAAACCTTTCACTAGCACTGAGAAATAATGCTGATAAAGAACCTGTGCGTTTGAAAGCTACACAAATTTACGACGTACTCGGCGAAGATGCGTCTGAAGCAAAACAATACTTCTTAGAGAAGAATGCTAAAGAGAATAAGAATGCTCAATAAGCTTTTAATCACATTCTTCTTTCTTTTCACCTTCCTGGTTCATGCCCAGGATGAAAACACTGACACGCTCAAAGAAGTTGACGTCGTAGTGGGTCTTGAAAAGATCATTAAGCTTGATTTTGTTCCGAATACAGTTGTTAAGCTCGCCAATGAAAACCTGGCCACTTATCAGATCGTTCCTTCAAAAAGAGAAATTCTTCTTACCGGAGTAAAGGCCGGTGAAACAACTCTTACGCTAAGAGATGCAGCAGGTGATATTCGCGCACGCTACTTGATAAAAGTCACAGCTTCCGATCAATCAAAAGTCGTTGTTCAATTGAAAGAACTTTTGAGCGATGTTGAAGGTCTCGAAATAGGAATCAAAGGTGATAAAGTTTTTGTCGGCGGGCAGATCGTCGTTCCAAGCGACATTGGTAAGGTTGTAGTTATTCTCGATCAATATCAGGATGTTTTAAGACTTGTTGAACTTTCTCCACAAACTCAGCTGGTCATTGCCAGAAAAATGCAGGAAGAAATGCAGAAGAGCAATTTGAAAGACGTCACAGTCCGTGTCGTCAATGGCAGTTTCTGGATTGAAGGAGTTGTCGGATCAAAAGAAGAAAGTGATAAAGCAGAGCAGATTGCCCGCGCTTATCTTCCGGATCAGATTCAAAATCTCGCAAGAAGAACAGATGCTGTTCAGTCGACAAAAAAACCTCCGTTTGAAAACTTGCTGACGATAAATTCCAAACCAAAACCTGAACCATTGCCAAAATTGTTCAAACTCACTGCTCAGTTTGTGGAATTGACTAAAGGATATGACCGCTTATTTTCTTTCACATGGACTCCATTCATGAGTGGAGATGGCGGATCAATCGGAGTGGGAAAAAGCACGACAGGTGGTGTGACAACTTCATCAAACGGAACTTTGTCTGCAACCATTTCACATTTGTTTCCTAAATTAAATTCAGCCAAGAGCGCCGGGCATGCCCGCGTCGTTCAATCGGGTGTTGTTATTGTGCGCGAAAGTGTTCAGGGTAAAATTTCCAAAACAACGGAAATTCCTTATCAGATCGGAACAGGCGACAATGCTAAATCTGGTTTGACGACGGCCGGATTTGATATGGGGATTACTCCAACCATGCTTCAGGAAGAGAAAATCAATCTTGTTGTCTCAATAAAAGTTTCATCAGCCTCAGCAGATAGTCCACCGAGAAAACTAGAAAACCAGATTAACTCAACTATCGTTTTAAAATCGCAGGAGTCAGCTGCGATTGGTGGTGTTGCTATTAACTCTACGTCGACAGATTTCGATAAGGATGGAGACAAGGTGACTTCAGAAAACTCAAGTCCATTGTTTAATTTTATCAAATCAAAAAAATATTCAACTCAACGGTCTCAGTTTGTTATTTTCATCACACCAGAAGTGATTGAATCAGCATCAACCGGATCAGCTGATATTGAGAAGAAGTTCAGAAAAAGGAGCCGATAAATGGCCGGACATATAATTTCAATTATCGGTGGTAAAGGTGGTCTTGGGAAATCTCAGGTCGCAGCCAACCTTGCTTTTGCTTATGCCATTGAGGGAAAAGTGAAAACACTTCTTCTCGATTTCGACCAGAAGGCGAGCGGAGACCAGGACTTCATTACCGGGATGAAGGGAAAGAAAAATTTAAAAGAGCTCGCCGATTTTAAGGGTGCAATTGATCCGAATTCAATTCTTCAATTTGCGAACATGAATCAGAACGTTTTCTATATCGGTATGCCGAATGAACCGACAGCTTCAAACAGTATTGAAGTTGAAGCTCTGGGAAGAACACTTAAAGCAGTGACAAATATTTATCCTGTCACCATTATTGATGCAGGAAATGAGTTAACTCCATTAGCTATTAAGGCGCTGGAATTTTCGACATTGATTTTTGTCGTTTGTACTCCCGACATTCTCGCTCTCAATCAAACGAAGAGACTATATTCAGAACTCGTTACTATGATGTTTCCAAAGGACATGATTCAGTTTGTAGTGAATCAAGCTCAACAGGGACATCCGGTCACGAATGATGTTATTGCGAAGACTATCGGAAAGCCTGTATTCTCTGCGATTCCAAAAGATGATCAGAACTGTATTCTGGCCCTAAATCAGAAAAAACCAGTTATGCTGGTTGCAAAGAGCAGTCCGTTTGCCAAAGGTATTATTGATACAGTCAGACGCCTCAATGAAAAAAACGTTCTGAAAACTCTTGAGAGACTGACAAAACCAACTGATGCCGGCGTCAAAAAAGAAGAACCAAAAAATGCGGACGGATCGACTGTTAAAAATGGAAAGAGTCCATGGACTGAACTTAAGTCGCGCATTCACAAGGCTCTCGTTGAAGAGATGGATTTAAAGAAAGCTGATGACAATGATCCGAAAGCTCAGATCATTCTCAAAGAACAAACTAAAAAAGTAGTTGTTGATTTGCTTGGGAAAGAAGACACGAAAGGAATTCTGAACTCTCGCGATGACATGAATCAGATCGTAAAAGAAATTCTGGATGAAGCTTTGGGCCTCGGTCCATTGGAAGATTTGCTTCGTGATAAAACGGTTTCAGAAGTCATGGTCGTTGGTCCATATAAAATTTATTACGAACAGGGCGGTAAAATTAAACTGTCTGACGTCGTTTTTACCAATGATAGACAGGTTTTGAATGTCATCGAAAGAATTGTTGCACCCATTGGCCGTCGTATTGATGAAAAAACTCCTTACGTTGATGCCCGATTAAAAGATGGTTCGCGCGTTCACGCTATTATTCCACCTTCATCAATTGATGGTTGTACGATTACTATTCGTAAATTCCCTGAGAAACGACTCACGTACAAAGATCTTGTAAAATACGGATCAATGACAGAAAACATGGCCGACTTTCTCCGTATTGCGGTTGAAGCTCATAGAAATATTATTGTTTCGGGTGGTACTGGCTCAGGTAAGACAACACTGATTAACGTCCTTGGCGGTTTCATTCAATCGAATGAACGTATCATTACATGTGAAGACTCTGCAGAATTGAACTTTCCGCAGGAACACATTGTTCGTCTTGAAACGCGTCCTCCTTCTCTCGAAGGCGATGGCGCAATTGATATCCGCTGTCTTGTTAAACAAACATTGCGTATGCGTCCTGATAGAATTGTAGTCGGTGAGTGTCGTGGTGGTGAAACATTGGATATGTTACAGGCGATGGGGACAGGTCACGATGGTTCTATGACGACTGTTCACTCGAACAACCCTCGCGAATGTATCGGCCGTCTTGAAACGCTTGTTCAGTACGCGGGAACATCGATTTCTCCTCGTGCGATTAAAGAAATGATTGCGAACGCAGTTCACATGATTATTCAGCAATCGCGTCTCGACGATGGTTCGAGAAGAGTTATGTACATCACCGAGATCGGTGGTATGCAGGGTGATACTGTCATCCTTCAGGATATTTTCTTATTCATCCAAAAAGAAATTGATAAAAACGGAAAAATTCTCGGCGAATTTCAGGCGACAGGTTTTATTCCCAAGTTCATCGAAGTGCTCGAGAGAAAAGGATACAACGTCCCTCGCGGAATTTTTTCAAACAGACCTCCACAAGCAGCTCCGGCAACTCCAGTTCCACCGACTCCAAGTGCGGCGGCACCGGCCACTCCGGGAGCAAAACCGGCAGGGGCAGCAGCACCGGCAGCAGCTGGAGCGGCAGGCGCAGCCAAGCCGCCAGTGAAAAAGTAGGAGTAGGAAAGAGTGAGTATTTTTTTAAGCTTAGTCGGACTCAAGGGACTCATCTTCGTGGTGGGTGGTCTTGTATTCGCTCTCAGCTACAAATATTCACTGAACATTTTCGATTGGGTTGAACATCAGACTTACGGGACTCGAACTTATATCATGGAGAAACTTGAATTTCTTTTCATTGATATTCCACAGGATAAAGTCACGTATATTCTTCTCGGATGCTCAGTGGGAATTGGCTGTTTTATGTTTCTTCTGCTTGGTCTTTTTGGAAAATGGCTCATTGGAATCATCGTAGGAAGCATACTCGCATTCATTGGGTTTAAAGCACCAAGAATGATCGTAGATTTTTTAGTTGAGAAAAGAATTAAGGCCTATTCCGGACAAATGGTTGATGCGCTTCAGTTGCTTTCAAACGGAATTCGCGCCGGTCTCTCTGTGCCTCAGGCGATAGGGATGATTGTAGATGAAATGCCAGCACCGATTTCTCAGGAATTTAATATTATTCTTCAGCAAAACAGAATTGGTATGCCTCTCGAAGAATGTTTTGAAAACCTGGCAAAACGAGTGCCGACTGAAGATAACGATATGTTCGTTTCGAGTGTCAATATTTTACGCGAAACCGGCGGTAATCTTGCCGAAACTTTTGACACTATTGTGGACGTTATTCGCGAGAGAGTGAGACTGCAACAGAAAATTGACACTTATACAGCTCAGGGAATGTTCCAGGGAATGGTCATTGGGGCCATGCCCTACGCACTGGGGTTGATCTATTTTCTACAAGATCCATCCTCAATGACCCCGTTATTTACAACTGTGATTGGCTTTATCATGTTGTTTTTTGCAGTTCTTTTCGATTTAGCTGGGATTTACATTATAATGAAAATTGTAAAAATTAAAATTTAAAGAAAATGGCCTAAACGACCGAAATAGAAAACGGATTTTTTTATTTAACAAGGACTTGAAGTTTATGAGTTTTAAAAAATCACTTGTCGCTCTTTCACTGTTGCCTGTCATGGCTTTTGGTGGAGTGAATTTGAAGAATGGAAATTTCTACATCACTTACACTGACATCATCGTTCCTGGTGGCGATCATGATCTGGAAGTGACTCGTACATACAACTCGAAATCAACTGAAAATGGTTGGTTTGGTTTCGGTTGGGGATCTCTCTATGAAACGAAACTAGTTGTTTCTGCTGACGGATCTGTTGTTGTCATCGAAAACGGTTCAGGTGCTCAGACGAGATTTGTTCCGAAAGAAGCGATCAATGTTGAAGCTGCTTCGAAAAAAATCGTCGATGCAATGAAGAAAAAAGAACCAATGAGTGAAGCTGCAGTTTCAGCTTTGATCAACAATCTGAACAGAGACGCTGAACTTCGTCAGGCTTATTCAAAAAAATATAATATTGAAACAAAGCTTGCTGATGGAACAATGCTATACTCAAATGACCGCGGTATTCAGACTCTTGAAAAAATCAAAGATGGTTATAAGAGAAGCAACTCTGATGGACGTACTGATTTCTTCGATAACGAAGGAAAACTTACAAAAATCACTGATAAAAATGGTTACGCTATTCTTTTTGAATACAAAGGAAACTTAGTTTCTGCAATCAAAGATACTCAAGCAAAACAAATTCTTCTCGACTGGTACCCGGACGGAAAAATTAAATCGGCTTCGAGAGATGCAGAAAAGAAAACAGTTTATTCTTACGATACAAAAGGGAATTTAACTCTTTCAAACGATGTTGGTGGAAACAGCTATAAATATGATTACGATGCCAACCACAACTTGACTTCTATTACTTATCTCGACAACACAAAAATGCAAATCAAGTACGACAAGAACTCATTTGCAACAGAAGTTGTAGAAAGAAACGGTGAGACGACTAAATACAAATACGAAAACAATCCAAAGAACCCGGATTTCCATTACTGGACTACAGTAACGAAAAAACCGGTTGATGGACCTGAATCAATCAGCCGTTACGAGTATGAAATTAAAACAAAACCAGACGGTCAGCAATATACTTATAGAATTGCAACTGAACTTGATGGTGTAAAAACAGAAACAATCTATTCTGAATGTTGTTCACTTCCGCTTAAAATTACTCGCGGTAAAGACATCACAACTTTCGAATACAATGCAAAAGGATTGTTGACTAAGAAGACTTCGACAAAAGGTGAGTTCGTTCAACTTGATTACGATGACAAGATCAACAAGATCACAAAAGTCGTGAACAATGAAGGCTGGACAACTTTCCAATACGACAAAGCTGGAAACCTTTCTAAAGCAGTTAACAGCGCAGGTAAGTCTGTTCTCTTGATTTATGACCGCACTGGAAAAATCACTAAAATGATTGACCAGGAAAAGAACGATGAGAAATCTCGCCGTACACTTTCTTTCAAATACAATTCAATGGGTAAACCAGTTGAAATTGAAATGGAAAACGTAGGGATTATTAACGTGGCTTACGACAACTTCGGTGAAATCAAGAAGGTAGAGTCTAAGGCCGGCGCAAAGATGGCTTTACAGGTAACACAGGCGTTCCAATCACTTTTAAGCATTGTTAAGCCTGCAGGTGTTAATTTAAATATGTAATCGACCGATACGCTTTTAGGTGAATCGAGGAAGGAGAAAATTATGAAGATTCTAATGACTTTAACTCTGGCAATGCTTGTATCAGCTTCAGTGTACGCTGAATGTAAAAAAGACGGTGATACATGTACACAAGAAGAATGTTCTAAGCTTGGTACAGACTTCGCTTTCAAAGCTGAAGAAAAGAAATGTGTAAAGATTGTTGTTTCTGCTGAAACTCAATGTGCTGGTATCGTAGGCACGAGTGGAAATAAGCAAGTTGGAGCTGACGGTAAAGCTACGACTGGAACGACAAGCCAGAACTCAGGCAAATAGTTAGAGCCTTTTAAAATACGTTTTAAAAGCCTATCCGGTGCTAAGGTGCCGGATAGGCTTTTTTCATTTTTCCCTCTGAAAAACAGCCTTTTCACAATGACTGTCTAAAGTTTAAACACACTGTAAAAAGTTTTCATATCTGACCGTTGTAAGTTATTGAGATTGAGAGCTGAAACTTGGCATGGCCCCTGCAATATACATAATCAAACAACAACAGGGGAATGTTTATGAAATTATTAATCGTTTTTATTTTTACTCTTTTATCTTTTAACGTGTTTGCAGAAGAAGGTGAAAACCAAAAATCAGAATGTCAGTTTGCAAACCAGTCGAACAAAAGAGAAGCGAAAGTTGTTCTTCCGATTGAAACTGAAATCAAGAAAGAAGCGCAATCAAGCAACACTAGCAAATAGTCTCACGTAAATTCACAGATACTAAAGAAGGCCCGGTCTCTCCCGGGCCTTTTTTTTTGCCATTTTTCCGAAAATTCCTTTTTTGTCTAAAACTTCAACATCTCATTGTCCAAATTTTAAGCACGATAAAAAAATTACACGGACAAGTTGCTATTTTTGCAAAGCTCGGCAGTTGGCATGGAGGGTGCATTATATAAAAGCAGATAAGACTTAAAAAACCGTCAGGGGGAATTTATGAAAGCACTAGTAATCGCATCAATCCTTTTCTTCAGCCTAAGAGCAATGTCATCTGAAGAAGGTGAAAATAAAAAATCTGAATGTCCTTATGCTGTTCAGACAAATAAGAGAGAAGCTAAAGTCGTTGTTCAGGAAGAAACAGAAGTTAAGCAAGAAGCGAAATCACGTAACTCAAGCAAATAAGAAATTTTCCAACTCCACTCCACACAAAAATAAAAAAGCCCACCGAATGGTGGGCTTTTTGTTTGTGATTAATCGTTGCTTAAAGCTTTTCGTAAACGTTCGCGCTCTTCATCAGTATAAGTGTCGTCAGGTTTCTTGTGCTCCATCTTGATCTTCTTTACACCGGCAAGCTTGGTGGCAATCTCATCTTTTTCAAACGGCTCAGAGTTAGAGTACAGCTTTTTAGAGTAACGTTTCGTTGTCGAGAGCTTCTGCTTAGTCGTGTTCATGGCCTTGTCCGCATACGGGGTTACCATTCCAAGAAGCTTATCAAAGAGATGATCCCCGCCGCCGACTGGTATGCAGAGAATGGCAAAACTTAATGTGAAGTAAAAAACAAAACGAATTAAAAACATTTTAACAATCTCCCTAGCGTTCTTTTTCTACAAGTCTCTCAATTTTTTCCACGGCCTTAAGCAGATCTTCTTTTTCAAAAGGCTTTTGAAGGAAATCAATTGCGCCGTTTGAAATAGATTCAATGACGATGGATTCAATATTTAGTGAAGACATCATGATCAGGAAGCGTTCTCCGGCTTGTTTTTCCTGAAAGTGCTTGGCCAGCTCCAGTCCCGAAATGTCCGGCATAACAACGTCGATAAAAATAAGGTTGGCTTTGGTAGAGTGAGCAATCTGAATGGCGTCTTCAGCAGATTTAGCTTGTCCAACAACGTTGAAACCTTCACCCGTTAAAATCTCAGCCATAGTCCTGCGATTGAAATCAGAATCATCAACGATGAGAATTTTTAGTTTGTCGTGATTGCGAGGTGGCTTCATGCGCGGATCCCTTGAATTGATTTTTTATAATCATATCAAAGAAGGGCGATCTAAAAAAAGAAAAACCAACAATACTGTTGGTTTCTCTTTTATACTGGATAATTTTGCTCAGAGATCGTTAAGCCGCTGCAGGCGGAAGTGTCTCTTTTGAACGAGCGTAGCTTTTCTTTTTCTTCTTTTCTTTCCATCCAACAAGGGCAACTTCCAGAACTTCATCGATCGTCTTCACAGCGACGAAGTTTAGTTTTGCTCTATATTCTTCAGGAATGTCTTCCAGGTCTTTTTTGTTTTTCCAAGGAATGATGATCGTTTTGATATTCATTCTCATGGCAGCAAGAGCTTTCTCTTTCAAACCGCCGATTGGAAGAACTTTACCCGTCAGAGTAATTTCACCCGTCATTGCTACATCACGGCTGATTGGCGTGCCCGTCAGAAGAGAAACCAGTGTTGTGGCAAGTGTGATACCTGCACTTGGTCCGTCTTTCGGAGTTGCTCCTGCCGGAAGGTGAATGTGGATTTCATTCTTCTCAAAGATTTCTTCATCGATGTATAGTTCAGAAGCCTGGCTTCTGATATAGCCGATTGCTGTCTGAGCAGATTCTTTCATTACGTCACCAAGCTGACCAGTCAGAGTTAAGCCTCTTCCTTTCATCTTTGTGGCTTCAATATAAAGAACTTCACCACCGTGTGCTGTCCAGGCAAGGCCTGTCGCAACTCCCACTTCATCAATTTCTTTTTCATCGTCTTTTGTATAGACAGGAGGTCCAAGAAGTTTGAAGACTGTGTCCGTCATGATGTGTGTCTTTTCAGCTTCACCTTTAGCAATTTTCATTGCGACTTTTCTACAGATTGCTCCAATCTTTCTTTCAAGATTTCTGAGTCCTGCTTCAGCCGTGTAGTGCTTGATAACACTCGCTACACCGTCGTCATGGAATTCGATGTGGCCAGTGTTGATTCCATTTTCATCCATTTGTTTAGGGATGATGTATTTTTTGGAGATCGCCACTTTTTCTTCCTGTGTATATCCAGAAAGGTTGATGATTTCCATTCTGTCTCTCAGTGGAGCCGGAATTTGTTCAAGGACGTTAGAAGTAGCGATGAACATAACATTTGAAAGATCAAAAGGAATGTTCAGGTAGTGATCGCGGAAGTTGCAGTTTTGCTCCGGATCCAATACTTCAAGAAGCGCCGATGAAGGATCGCCTTTGAAATCGCCGCCCATTTTATCAACTTCGTCGAGAAGGATAACTGGATTATTAGTTTTTGCTTGCTTCAGTGCCTGGATAAAACGACCTGGCATTGCTCCCACGTACGTTCGTCTGTGACCTCTGATTTCCGCTTCGTCTTTTACACCACCAAGTGAGATTCTGACGAATTCTCTACCGCAAGCTTTTGCAATAGATTTACCAAGTGATGTTTTACCAACTCCCGGAGGACCAGAGAAACAAAGGATCGGGCCTTTCATGCCTTGTCCTTTTAGTTGCCTGACCGCGAGATATTCTAAAATTCTTTCTTTTACTTTGAATAAATCGAAGTGATCTTCATTCAGAATTTCAAGAGCTGCGTCGAGATCAATTTTCTCTTCGCTTGTCGCACTCCATGGAAGATCGCATAGCCATTCCATATATGTTCTTAAGATAGAAGCTTCTGATGAATCCGGATGCATTTTTTCCAGACGGGCCATTTGCTTTAAAGCTTCTTTTTCAGCTTCATCGCTCATCTTAGCGCGTTTGATTTTTTCTCTCATCTCAGCAAATTCATCATCTCCTTCTTTCTGGCCTTCATCGCCAAGTTCAGATTTGATTGCTTTGATTTGCTCTCTGAGAAAATATTCTTTTTGTGTTTTAGAAATTTCTTCTTTCGCATTGGTCTTAATCTTATTTTGCATAGCCAGAATTTCCAGCTCGCGGGAAAGAATATCGTTAATGCGATGTAAACGTTCCATTGGATCAAGCGTTTCTAAAATCGCTTGTGCTTCTGCAACGTGAAGATTCAAGTTTGATGCTACGAGATCAGCAAGTCTTCCTGCATCTTTGATGTCTTCTAAGATCATCAAAATATCTGGCGAAAGAACTTTGCCCATGTTAATTACTTTTTCAAGTTGCTCTCTGATGTTTCTCATTAAAGCATTAGCAGCAACATTGTTTTCTTCAATGGCCACGTCTGAAACTTTAGCAAGCTTACACATAAAGTAAGGAGCTTCCTGAGTGAACTCTGTGATGCGAGCTTTTGAAAGTCCCTGGACGAGAATTTTTACTCGACCGTCGGGAAGCTTTCTCATTCTCATGATCATCGCAATCGTTCCTGTCTCATAAATTTCGTCAGGAGTCGGTGCTTCTGCTTTCATGTCTTTTTGACTAGCAAGAAGAATGAGTCTTTCAGATTTGTTAAGTGCATGATCTACGGCCTGAATTGAGGAGTCTCTTCCAACAAAAAATGGCAAAATCATAAACGGGTATACTACTATGTCCCTAATTGGCAGGAGAGGGAGATGATCTTTTAGTTCGATGTTGTCACCCTCATAATTAGTTACCATATTCTTTCCTCCAAGATTGGCCTTCGCAAATACATTTGCATTCAGCTATATAAATCGGGTTATGAAAGAAACTCTTTAAGAAAAAAGCGCTTAAACTGAATATTTCTTACATTTTTTTGGGTATACTTGATTGCAATTATCAGCGGCGTAAACGAAAATGTTACGTATTGTCTGACTAGATTAAGAGGGAGTTAGCTCATGAGTTTGACCATAGGGGCAGTTATATTGGCAGCAGGTGAAGGAAAGCGTTTGAAATTAAACGCGCCGAAACCTTTAGCACCATGTTTGGACAAAAAATTAATCGATTTTCCAATCCGCGAATTAAAAAAGTTTTTTAGTCAGAATAAAATGTCAGGCAAAATCACAGCGGTCATTGGTCACCAGCGCGAACTCGTTCGCGGTTATATTGAAAAAAATTACACCGACATTGCCTTTGCTCTACAGGAAAAACAGCTGGGAACAGCAGACGCATTGAGAGCGTATTTTAATTCTTCAGATTCAACTAAAAAATTTGATTACACTCTGGTGATTTGTGCGGATACGCCAGTTGTGTCTGAGACAGAATTGTCTGCAATGCTCGAGCTTCTCTCCAATGAAAAATTGGATGGAGTGGCCGCTAGTTTTATCGAACACACACCCAAAGGCTACGGTCGAATTGTGAGAGGGCAGAAGGGCTTTCACATTATAGAAGAAAAAGATGCGAGTGATGAAATCAGAAAAATTACTGAGGTGAATTCGGGTCTTTATTTGTTAAAAACAAGTTACGTTCTGGAACATTTAAAAGAAATTGATTCCAACAATAAATCAGGTGAATTTTATCTCACAGATGTTTTCAAGGACGGGTACAACGTTAAAGCTCATTGCTTTGCTGATGGAGAACTTTTTCTTGGCGTAAACACTCTCGAGCAACTTGAGACTGTTGAAATGGCCTTAAGAAAAAAAGTAAAGAAACAGCTTCGTGAAAATGGCGTGCGCTTCATTGATATCAACAACTGCTATATCGACAGCGAAGTTGAAATCGGCGAGGGCTCTGTCATTTATCCGGGAGCCTACATCACAGGTAAAACAAAAATTGGTAAAAACGTGACCATTGAAATGGGTGCGCAAATTACGGATTCAGTAGTCGAGGATAATGCTAAAGTATTGGCCTATTCCATTCTGGAAGGCGCTATTCTTCATAATAAGGCTGCCGCAGGCCCTTTTGCCCGCCTTAGACCAGGGGCTGATATCGGCCCAGAAGCTAAAATCGGAAATTTTGTTGAGATCAAAAAATCCGTTCTGGATAAGGGAGTCAAAGTGTCTCACCTGAGCTATGTAGGGGACGCTTTTATAGGTGAAGAAACCAATATCGGCTGTGGTTTTATTACCTGCAATTTCGATGGTGCCCATAAACATATAACCCGGATCGGGAAAAACTGCTTTATTGGCTCTGACTCTCAGACCGTTGCCCCGGTTGAAATTGGCAACGATTGCTTCGTTGCTTCCTCGTCCACTATCACCAAAAGTATGCCTGATGGCGCCTTTGCCATCTCCCGAGGTCAACAGGTGACTAAAGAAGGCATGGCATCGCGCTTTATCAGGAAGAAAGAAGACAAAAAATCCTAAACAGTTCAAAGCTGTAATGCTATCACTATATGTCCCGGAATTTTTCCGGGCTTAATTTGTTTTTTTGCAGGTGAATTTTATGTGTGGAATCGTCGGTTATATCGGACCTTCTCATAACTCAGTTCAAATCGTTCTCGAAGGACTACGTCGTCTCGAATACAGAGGCTATGATTCAGCAGGTGTTAGTTTTATCGATGAAAACAACAAAATGCAGTTTTATAAAAAGGCAGGGAAGCTCGATAATTTAAAAGCTGAACTTGAGGGCAAGAATGTTATCGCCCGCACATGTATCGGTCACACTCGCTGGGCAACTCACGGTGGTGTTACTGATGTGAACGCACATCCACACAGCAATGAAACCCTTTCAATCATTCACAACGGGATCATTGAAAATGCAAACGAACTCAAAAAAGAATTAATGGGCCAGGGAGTTTCATTTAAATCTGAAACTGACTCTGAAGCTTTTCTCGAACTGGTCACATTTGAACTGAAAAAAAATGTTCCGATTCTTGAAGCCATTTCAAAATCATTTAAACGTATTCACGGCAACTCAGCTTTCGTAGTTCTTTATCCAAAAACGGGCGAAATCTTCGCTGTGAAAAGAGGAGCTCCTCTGGTTGCAGGTATCAATGAAGTGACGAGTGAAGCTCTCGTTTCATCTGATCCTTATGCATTGGCAGGAATCGTTCATAAACTTTATTTCCCTGAAGACGAAGTGATTGTTCACTTGTCAGGTGCAAATAAAAACCTGATTAATTTTTATGAACTGGATTTGAGCAAAACAACTCGTTATCTTTCAAAGAAGCAAGACATGTCAGTCGAAGTTTCTGAAAAAGGTGAGTTCGAACATTTCATGCTCAAAGAAATTCATGAGCAACCTGGCCTTATCCGCAACCTGACTTCTTACTACTTCGCGGGCGAAGGAAAAGAAGCTCTGGAAAAAATCGCTTCTTATAAACCAAGCCGCGTTTACATTTCAGCTTGCGGGACAGCGGCTTACGCTGGTCTGGTTGTGAGAGATTACCTCGAAGGAATCAATCGTATCCCTGCAAACGTTGAGCTTGCTTCAGAATTCAGATACCGCAACCCGATTTTAAAAGAAGGTGATGTCGGTATTTTCGTTTCACAATCAGGTGAAACGGCAGACACTCTTGCCGCACAATCTCTTTGTAAAAAAGCTGGCGTAAAAACTCTTTCTATCGTCAACGTTGAAGGCTCAACTCTCTATCGCGATTGTGATGACAATCTTCTCATCCGCGCGGGAGTGGAAATTGGTGTAGCTTCAACGAAGGCATTCACTCAACAAGCTCTGACGGGACGTCTAATGTCTGCGGCACTTGCCGGAGATTTAAAAGATGAAAATAAGAAAGTAAGTCTTTCAGGGAAATTTTCTCTTCTTGCAGACAGAATTGATATGCTTCTTGCAAACAGTGATTCAATCAAATCTGTTGCTGAATCCATCTACAATCACAAAGGCTTTTTCTATACAGGAAGAGGCGCGTATTTCCCGATCGCACTTGAAGGCGCTCTGAAACTAAAAGAGATCGCTTACGTTCACGCTGAAGGCTACGCTGCCGGAGAATTAAAACACGGACCGATTGCTCTCATCGACGAAGACATGGTCAACGTTGCACTTGTTGCTCCTGATCTTTTTGAAAAAACAGTTTCAAATATTCAAGAAATCAAAGCTAGAAAAGGGATAATTGTCGGTGTTGGACCGCGTGGCAATCAAGAGCTTCAATCACTCAGCAACTTCTATATTCCTCTGGATTTCGACGGTCTTGATGAACTTGCACCACTTTACGTAAACGTTGTGAATCAACTCCTTGCGTATTACATGGCGAAGTTCAAAGGGACAGATATTGATAAGCCGAGAAACTTGGCAAAATCGGTGACGGTTGAATAGAAATTTGCGATGATTGGTCCATGGTAAAACTATCTGGACTAAATCCCATACAAAAAGAAGCAGTTCTTCAAACAGACGGCCCTGTTATGATTTTAGCAGGCGCCGGCTCTGGTAAAACGAAAACGCTCGTTACGCGCATCACTTATCTTCTTGATGAGAAAAATCTTAGTCCTCATCAATTGCTCGCTCTGACATTTTCAAATAAAGCGGCCCGTGAAATGCGCGAGCGCATCGCTGCTGAATTACCTCATCTTGATATTGGATCATTGCAAATCACCACATTCCACGCTTTCTGTGCACGCCTTTTGCGTTCTGAAGCGAATTATCTGGGATTGTCGAGAAACTTCACCATTTATGATGAAGGTGAATCAAAAGCTATCGCCAAATCTCTTTTGGAGCGTAGAGGAATTTCGACAAAAGAAATTAATCCGTTCGAAATTTTAAGTTACATCGATACATTAAAAAATAATGGCTATTACCCCGGTCGCGTAATGACTGAAGGTGCGGCAGATCCGACAGATGAATACTTTGGATATTTTGAAGAGTACGAGTCTGAACTTCACCGGGCCAACGCTGTTGACTTCGGCGGACTTATTACAGCTGTTATTCAGTTGTTTGAAAAATTTCCTGACGTTTTAAACCGCTACCAAAACCGTTTTCATTACGTGTTGGTTGACGAGTATCAGGACACTAACCGTGCACAGTTTGAACTCATCCGCATGCTTTGTGGAAAACGCAGAAATATATGTGTCGTCGGAGATGAAGATCAGTCAATTTATTCCTGGCGAGGAGCCGATATCAGAAATATTCTCGATTTCGAGAAAGTTTTTCCAGATGTAAAAGTTCTCAAGCTGGAACAGAACTACCGCTCTTCAAAAACAATTATTGAAGCTGCTTCTTGTGTCATTGAAAAAAACGTCATGAGAAAAGGCAAGCATATGTGGACGGACAATCCTGAAGGTGATGCGATTGAAATCGTAGAATGCTTCAACGATAAAGAAGAAGCCGAATACGTAGCACAGGAAACGGCCAGGCTGCATCGAGACGGCGTTCCTTATAAAGAAATGGCGATATTTTATCGCTCAAATGCACAAGCACGTTTAATAGAAGATGCACTTAGAAAATATAAAATTCATTATCGGGTTATCGGCGGCGTAAAGTTTTACGAAAGAAAAGAAATTAAAGATATGCTTTCGTATCTTCGTCTTATCATCAACTCAAAGGATTCTCTCGCTCTAAGCCGTATCATCAATGTTCCGGCAAGAGGAGTGGGGGCAACATCACTTCGCAAACTGGAAATCGAAGCAGTAAATGCCAATACATCTCTTTGGGATATTATTGAAAAAATTGTTTCCGGCGGTGAGGATTTTTCTCACATCAAGCTTTCAGCAAAGATTCGTTCTTCGCTTTCAGAATTTGTTACTTTGGTCAGTGAACTGAGAGTGATGAACGAGAATAAAGTGAAACCTTCGACGATTTATGAAAAAGTATTGCATGAGTCCGGTTATTACGCGTTTTTAAAAGCAAACAAAGACTATGAAACACTTGCACGCCTGGAAAACCTCGATGAACTTTTAAATGCCATTACCCAGTTTGAAGAATCAACGCCTGTTCCTTCTCTCGAAGGATTTTTGGAAACGATCACTCTCGATTCAAGTTCAGAATTTGATGAAGATGCCACTCCAACAGAAGGGGAAATTTCCTTAATGACTGTTCACGGAGCCAAGGGGCTTGAGTTCACTCATGCTTTTGTTGTCGGAGCAGAGGAAAATGTTTTTCCAAGTTATAGAAGTGTTGAAGGAGGAGACAATGCAATGGAGGAAGAGCGCAGACTTTTCTACGTAGCAATGACTCGTGCAATGGTTAAACTTTATATTTGTTTTGCTCAAGGAAGAATGCTTTTCGGCCAGGTGAAATTCAACGGACCAAGTCGCTTCATTGACGAAATTCCTGAAAATACATTTTCCTGGAAAAAACTAAGCAGCCCATCACGCTCTACTGAATTTCATTCAAGCTGGGGCGGAAGACATGACAACTTTGATCCTTACGATCAATCACAGGAAACATCATACAGTGATGAGCCGGTCGTTTATCGGATAAATGATCCCAAAGCTGCGCCTAGAGAATCTTTTTATCAGCCAAAGTTCCCCAAAGGATCGAGCGTTATTCATTCTCTTTACGGCAAAGGTAAAGTTGAAGAAAGCGAAGGCTCGGGACCAGACGAGAAAGTGTTGATTAGATTCGCGGATGGAGCCAGAAAAAAATTTATGGTCAAATTCGCGCCGATTACTCTCGCTTAAATTTCTGCGCCCAATGAATAACGGCAATCTGTTCAGGCAATAAATTGTCTGTAGGATGGTCTGCCAATTTTTGCAGGTCTTCAAGGTAATCAATATCAAAATTCTTTTCGAGAAAAATCGCCCTTGATTTTCCGAATTGCTCAACCAGAGCAGCAGAAGTTTCTTCTGAACTGTATGGAATAGACTTCCAGTCAGCGCGTTCGATTATTCCCCGGGCACCAAACAAATAAAAACCACCGTCTTCAGTTTCGCCGAGAATATAACTTGAAGATGATATGAGTTTAAATTCCGCTTTCAAAAGCGCTCTGTAATCCATATGAGGAGAATCAGCGCCGATGAGAAAAACTTTTCTATGCTTTTGCTGAAGCTTTGAATAAACCGTGGCAAGTCTTTCACCGAGATCTCCAGATCCCTGAATAATGGTTTTGAAGCTATTCCAGTGAGGTTCTTCAGTTTGATCTTTTTCAGCGACCGCCCAATAGGCTTCCATTTTGCCGTCACTTTTTTTGATGGCTTCTATCACGACAGCTTGAGTGGCCTTTAGTGATAACTCGTAAAATTCAAGTGCATTCTGCTCGCCAATAGAAGCTGCCAGTCTGCTCTTGATTTCAGAAGCACCCGGTGTTTTGACAAAAATAGCAATGGCACTCGTCCACTTTTTCTTATTGCGTGTTTGTATAAGTTTTATCCATTCAGGAATGGCTTGCTTATATGTAAGAACGAAATGGCGAGTGGTAGTGGTTACCCAGCCGATGTTTTTATATTTTCTTGCACTGGTAAATAGCTCTGAGAGAGCAGGCAGCACGCTTACTCCGCGTTGTCTGGCCCGCCAGATGAACAAATGATCTTCGCCGTATTTTGCCTGCTCATTAAACATTCCTAATGAGAAAAAAGTTTTTCGTTTCATGAAAAAACCCTGATCTCCAAAAGGCATTTTCAGAAGGTGAGATCTCCAATAAGCGCCAATTGCATTGAGAAACATGATACGAGGGCCATCCGGGAGGAAATTTAAATCGAAGAAATAAATCGCCTCTGGGTTGGTTTTCAATTTTTCTTCAACTTTTTGAATAGATCTATTGGACAGCCGAGAGTCAGCATGAAGAAACCAAATGCATGATCTTGTCGCAACACTGGCTCCGTAATTTTGCTGAAGAGCGCGGCCTTGTTTGCAATAAACGTATTTTACTCTTGGATCTTCAGATGGATAATTCTGAAAATCAGGTCCAACCAGAATAATTTCAAAATCACCGTGCGAAGAAAGAAGATCTGACAACAATCCACGCCATGCCTGTTCTCCTGCCTTCACAGGTATAATGATACTAATATCTTTCATTAAATCAGAGCTCCACCGCATGAACTGCCAGCTCCAGCCGTACAGCCGTAACAATGATCTGCCAGAACAATGGATTCATCTTTAAAATCACTTAATGAATTTACATCCCAGATCGTTTTCCGTGAATTCACTTTCAACTCGAGCATTTGGTTAAAATCGCAATCGTAAATTTCACCATCCCATCCAATTGAGACAAGAGACTTGCACATGACTGAATCAACCGCATTGAGATTAAAATTGTTCACAAGCAAAGTCATATAATCTTCAAATTTCCCCTGACGATTAAGATCATCAAGAAAACGTTTGATAGGCATATTCGTAATCGTGTAGAGGCGGTTGAATTCTAAATTGCAGAACTGTTTTAACTCGCGCTTATAATCAGCTTCAAGTTTTTGTTGACTGCCGGGAAGGAAAGCCCCTCCTGGATTGTAAACCAGATCCAACTGGAGCCCGGAGCCGTCAATGCCAAAGCCGAGATCATTTAATTTTTTTAATCCCTCAATGCTCTTGTCAAAGACTCCACGACCTCTTTGTTTATCAACATTATTTTTTGTATAACACGGTAGAGAAGCCACCACATGGACCTTATTCTCTTTTAAAAAAGCAGGAAGATCTTCGTAGCCTTCCTCGAAGAATATAGTCAGATTGCATCTGTCGATGACTTCAAGATTCATTCCACGGGCCGCTTTTACAAGTTTTTTAAAATGCGGATTCATTTCAGGAGCACCGCCAGTCAAATCTATTGTTTTCAGCCCGGGAGTTTTGCCCATTACTTCAATTAGTCGGTCTACCGTTTTTTCATTCATGATTTCCGTTCTGAGCGGACCCGCTTCAACGTGACAATGATGGCAAGCCTGATTGCAAAGTTTTCCAAGATTAATTTGGAGAGTCTCTATCGAAGCCCTTTTCAGATCAATATTGTGCTCGGCAAGTTTCTTAACAAAGGAGATCATGCATTTTCCTTGTAGATAAAATGTATTTCAGCGATTTCCGAATCAACCATAAAGCGATTCGGCGGTCCCCAGAAACCTGTACCGGAATGAACATAAACATTCATCCCTTCGTGAAGGTTCAAACCGCGAACATAAGGCTGAACTGCTGTGACAATGATGTTCCATGGAAATCCCTGGCCGCCGTGAGTATGGCCGGAGAGTTGGGTATGAAATCCATATTTCGCAGCTTGAAAACAAGTTTTTGGCTGATGCGCGAGAAGGATTTTATAAGCGGTTGATGGAATTCCGGAAGCCGCTTGTTCAGGATTCGTTGCCTTTTTCGGATCGAGGCGAATACTGAAAGGATCGTTGACGCCAGCCAGATAGAAATCAGTATTATTATAGGTCAGTTTTTTGTTCTCGTTGATGAGCGGATTGAGTCCAGCAGACTTTGTCCATTCGATCCATTCATCTGCATACCAGTAATACTCATGGTTCCCGGTTACAAAATAAGTTCCAAGCTTAGATTTCAATTCAGTGAGCGGCGAGAGATCTTCCTTCAAATACTCCACTTTCCCGTCAATCATATCGCCGGTGATAACAACAAGATCAGCGCCAATTGAATCCACGCGCTCCTTCAGCATCTCACAAAAATCTTTTTTTAAAGTTGGACCGATATGGATGTCGGAAAGTTGGACAATTTTCAATCCATGTAAATTCTTGTGCTCTGGCGGTAATGGTATCTCTACTTTTCTTATCTTTGGATCAAAACTGTTGGCAAAACCTGCGCCTGATACAACTGTACTGGCAGCAATTCCCGTTAGCGCAAGATTCTTTTTGAAGAACTCTCTTCTCGAGTGATCAATTTGTGGTCGATCAACAGGATGAAAGAATTTATCAAAAAGATGTTTGATATCCAACGCGATAAACAGAAGTGTCAGCAGTCCTAAAAAACCCAGCATCACGTAACTGAAATTCATGAGCAAATAAAAAAAAGGATTGTTGAGGGCCGGTCCCTGGATACGGTAAAGAAACCGGAAAAAACCGCAATAGAAAAAGAAAAAATCAAAAATCCATATCGCGCGATAGTTCAATTGGAAGAGATTTATAAAATTGCGTTTTATATTGTGGCGTATGTAAAACCACAAGAGGAGCGAGATAAAGGCGGAAATGAGAGTAGGTACAATTGTCATCCATTTATTATAATGAATAATTAGGACTATTGAATTAAAATTGAATAATGGAAAATAGTGTCGATACAATTTGTCAAAGCGATGTCGTCATCATTGGAGCAGGCCCAGCAGGACTTGCGCTTGGCAGTTTTCTTCATTCACATAAAATAGCCTACGCCATTATTGAGCAAGACCAGCTCGCGGGAGCTTCCTGGCGTAAAATGCCGGACCATCTTCATCTGATAACATTGTGGAAGTCCAATTATCTTGTTCCTGAAGATAAAAACCTTTTTCATCCATATCACAAAACTAGTGCAACTGAGTTTGCAGCCTATATGGAAGAACTGGCCGTACGGAAGAAACTGAACATTATTGTAAACTGCAAAGTTGAGAATATTGCCCAGGATAGAAATGGCTTTACTTTAAATTCCTCCAAGGGAATTATTCGGAGCAGAATAGTTGTTGATTGCCGTGGCGTCTTTCATTCACCGTTTACTCCCGAGTACAAAATGACGGGAATCCCTCCGGTAATATTTCATTTTAAAGATTATAAAAATCGGTCGCAGTTAAAAGATTATAAAAATATTTTGATAGTTGGAAAAAAACTATCAGCAGGACAATTAATTAGTGAGCTGTCGGCTGAAGGGAAACACAATCTGTTTCTTTCCATACGAAGTAAACTTGCATTCGGTCCTCCAGAGTCGCTTTTGAATTTTTTTCTTCGCCATCTCGATGTCTTTGAAAAATTAAGAACGTTTTTCTCGCCCAATGTGAAAGGCGATACAGATGTGCCCATGGATCATGCGGTGAAAAAAATCATCAAGAAGAGTGTTGAGGTTCTTCCTGATATTGATTTTATGGAAGGAAAAACCGTTGTCTTTAAAAATGGCGAGCAAAGGCAGATTGATGCCATTCTCTTCGCAACTGGATTCACTTTTCATCCGGCCAGTCTCAAGGACGATTTTGAATCTGCAGAAATGGCTAATTTATTTTTTCTCGGGAGAAATACTCAGCGAACCTTTGCGAGTCGCTTCATCAGAGGAATTCGGGAAGACGCTATAATTTTAGGTAAACGGATCGAAGCAATCCTTGGTAAGCGCGATTCAAGCAACAAATTCCAGTAAAAATACGATCCAAAGGGAAAGAGAAACAATAAAAGAATGGCCCTGTCGACCAGACTGGCCAGCAATGCCGTTTCAAATTGAATTCCATATTGTTGAGCAATGTATGCAGTGGCTACTTCCTTCACACCGATATTTCCAGGCAGAATCTGAAAAAAAGATGAGCCAAGCAGAATTAAACTGATTTCAAAGGAGTCAGCAAAATGAATATGGACTCCGATAGCCTTGAATGAAAGATAAACTTTTAGCGGGTAAAGCACGAACATACCCGTGTAAGCAAGAATAGAAACAATAACAATTTTTTTATCGGCTAGATATTTTTTTGGAGAGTACTTTCGCTCCAGTTTGAATAGTCTCGTCACCATTTCAGAGGCAAAAATCAACAGGAAGGACGAAATCGTTAAAGAAATAAATAATGATTCAAGCGCAACAAAAACAATATTGTGGAACTTTAGAAAAAAATGACAGTAGATAGTTCCGACAATTCCAAGAAGAGAAAAACCAGTCAGCACTACGGCAAGCCCCATTGAGAGAAATTCTCTCATTTCTAAATTCTTCTTTTCGGTAATATAGAGCATTCGAATAGCGGTTCCGCCCTTGGCCGGCAAGAGCATGTTAAATAATTCTGAGACGGTGCAGAGACCAAACCATTCCTTCGTTTTTAATTGAATATTGTGCGAACGTTTTAACGGATAAAAATGTGTGAGACCGAGGAGAATATAATTTATAAAATGAACACAGATCAACGTGGCAATCAAGCCGATGCTGATGGAGCCAATTTTCTCAAATGACTTTCCATTTTTATAAACGTAAAAGCCCAGTCCAATGAGAAGGGCCACTGATAAAATCAGAAGAACACGATGATAAATTAATTTAAATCGTTCACTCATCGTTATCTCACCAGCAATTGGGGTTTAAAAAGTTTTAGAAATCTATAGTGCAGATTAAATAAACTAAAAATCCAGCCGTAGCGCCAGCGCACTACTTTGATATCAAAATACATTTCAGAAAGTGTTTTGCTTCTTGTTTTATAAAATTCTAGTTCCAACGAATGGCCATTCTTGTCCATTAAACCTTTCTCAACGATTCCTTTCAGAAAGGATTGAGGGGTTGTTCTGAATATTGAGTGGCGGGGAATAGTTATGCCGATCCCTTTGAAAAGAACCTGCAAAAGACCCTGGTGGCATGTCGGCGTTCTTTTATCTTTCATGGCCATAAGATATTTTTGAAAGTTTTCCAAATCCTCTCGCTTGATATTTTTGATCCTGATAAAGAGTGCTGCGCGAACATTGTTCATTCGCGATGGCTGAAGCTTGCATGGATTTATAGAAAATCGCGGATGAAATTCTTGGTCACCGCAAATAATGAAACAGTGATAGTTTGTTGGAGAAAAACCGATGATCAACTCATTTTCAATGTTCAACCTATCACCGAAATACCAAATGCCGTCGTTGGTACCGTCGGCCTTGGTTACTTCAGAGGATAAATCGATGACTGTCGTTTCACTGATTTTCATTTTCTATACATCAAGAGTTACGTTAAACATTTTTTCAACTAAGCGATCGCCAATGTGCGGAAGCTTTCCGGAAGGATTAAATTTATATCCCTTTTTAAGTTTTCTTTCATCCACGAAGAACACATTTCCTTTTTCACCGCGAGCGATAACTCTTTCATTGGTAAATTTTGCTAAAAGTTTTTCTTCTGGTTTTGTTGTTGCGCGCTCTCCGACATAAACCGCTTCAGTGAAATATTTATTGGAAATCGGTTTTCTGCAAACTACAGCTCGTCCTTCCTCACTATAGATTTTGTAAGTGTCATCCATCCAATAACCAGTGATTGTGTTCACTGATGGATAGGGAGCAGGGTTGCCCCAGCCAATTCTCTTTTTATTTCCATTGCAATTAGAAAACCAAGGAAAAATTGTTCTTAGAAAACAAACGAACTCCAGGTATTCCATTCGGTCATAGTTTCTGTTTCTGAAGACACTTACCGGTTCACGTCCTTCTTCCTTAACAAATTTTTTGAACGACTTCTGAAATTCCTTATTGCTGAAATGAGAGATTGCGTCTTTGAAATCGTTGAAAATCAAAAAACCACCATTGTAATGTACGCATCCATGAATGTAATTGATTGCAGGTGGCATGCGATCTGGTTTTCCTTGAGGAAATTCTTCGGTGGAAGCAGAGGTCGCCACCATTTTTCGCATATAATTTCCGACTTCATTGATAATTTCTATATCCGACGGAGCATTAAGCGATTCATCGCGGACCGATTGAAAAATGATATTTTCTTTCCAGATAAATTCACCAGTTTCAGGATTAATTCCGGTAACCATAGGATGATCTTGTTTCAGCAACCCGCCTTTCATAGGTCTTACCCAGACGATAAAAAAAACATTGAAAATGCCCCAAGTATTATGGGCCGTTAATCTCGTCCATACCTGTATTGCGTGGATGACATCAGCGATTTTTTTAAATACGTTCATTGCCTGCCTCTATGAGATAAAAATATTTACGAAATTATAGCCCGTAGGGGCAGAGGGATGGTCCTAGGTGTAATTTTTATAAGGGGGTGTCGTTTTCATAGGCGGAAGGCAAGTCGCCTCCTTTGAACGGCCCTTTGGCCAATAGCTCTAACCTCCTAAAACTATAACTAAAATGTAGTTGATAATAACTACTGTTTAGTTGATAATCGATCTCATGCTTGAAGGTCTTTTTGGAAATAAATCAGCTGAAAAAGTCATGCTCTCCATTTTTGTACACGGAGAGCTGCACGCTTCTGCCATTGCTCAACAGCACCGCACGGCCTTGGATCCCATTAAAAAACAACTCGAACGATTTGAAGAAGCAGGCTTTTTAGTTTCGAGATTGGTCGGGCGCTCCCGGCTTTATAAATTTAATGAATCCAATCCGCTGATTCATCCACTTAAAGAACTCATAAAAATTGCAAAAATTAATGAATTAAATAATCAATACCCCTTTGAGAAGGATTTAAAATGAAATCAAACAAAGTAAAAATTTTAGGCATTGTCTTAGCCGTAGTAGTTTTCCTTTTTGGAGGACTTTTCTACTATGCTTCGACCAAGCTGCGCCCAGAAGAAATTAAAAAAATGGCCATAGAGCAAACAAAGAAAGTCTTTCCTAAGGCCGACGTTTCACTGGAGTCGGTGGATATAGGCTGGGGCTTAAACTTTGATATTAACCTTCAAAAGCTGGCAATGAAGACGACAAAAGACAGCCATACAATTGATATGATGTCGGTGAATGAACTTGTCGTAAAAGTTCCAGTCTGGGCGATTCTAACGGGCTCAGGTGTAGTAGAAATTAAAATGGATGCTCCCGTTTTAAATTATCACGAATTTGCAGAGGGTAATAACTGGACTTATGCAATGGGTGACAAGAAGTCTGAGGAAGAAAAGAAAAAAGAAGAAGAGGAAAAGAAAAAAGAAGGCGGATCGAATTCAGCTTTAGGTTTATTTGGAAAAAGTAAAATCAATGTAAAGCTTTCCGATGTTTCTGTTAAATACTCATTGAAAGATAATTCAAATGGTGAAATCAAAGTTTCCAAATTTTTGATAAAAGGATTGAACTTTGAATCTTCAACAGCATTTGAATTGGCTTCAAATGCTAAATTTATCATGAAAGATCAGTCGACTGTTTCATTTGATACGATCGTTATTGGTGAATTTAATGTCGCAGACTTGATGAAGAATGGATCGGTAAGTTCAACTGTTATTGTGAAAGTTAATAATATTTCAAAAACAGGACTTGAATGGAAATTTCCGGAAATCACGACCAATATCGATTTGCTTCTGAAAAAAGACGGTGAACTTTCAGGAAAGCTGACAACTTCATTTGAATCGCAAAATAAAATCAGCGCAAATTTCAAGATGACTAAAGCCGTAGAAATCACGGATATCAATGCAGACATTATTTTAAAGGATGTTTCTGCGATTATGGGGATGGAAAAGACCATTGATATGTCAAAAGCCAAGTTGAAAGCAGCGGGCAGCCTGCTTTATTCTGAGGATAAAAAAATCAATGCGAACCTCACGTTTTCAATTGCTCCAGGCATTGTTTATTCAAAAGAAGGTGTTACTGCCAGCACGACAGTTAACGGTGAATTCAAAGGAAAAGATCTTGCCATTAAAATTAAAACCGAAGCAATGGAAGGACAAATCAATACCTCTATCGCGGGTCAAATTGATCCAGGAGAAAAGTTCGAGATTTCAAAGTTAAAACCATTCGACATTCGTGTTCTTGCCAGCGGAATGAAAATTCCGGAGAAATTTATTCGCGCAAAACTTTGGGATAAAAAAGCTGAAGATGTTCAAGCAGCAGAGGAAAAGAAAAAAGCTGAAGCAGCTAAAAATCCTTCGGCAAACGTTGCAGCAGCACCGCCGGTAGCTATTCCACCTTCCAATATTATGGTCGACTGGAACAATATTAATATCGGTGGAGAGGATTTTTCTGGTCACGGTAAGATTGTTACGAGCACAAGTGCCGTGGCCATCGACAATATGAATTTTAAATTTTCTAAGGGGACAGGCAAGCTGACTCAGACTATGACTTTGAATAAACTGACAAACGATTCAAAGTTTAATTTTGAAGTCGCTAACCTTAACCTGAATTCTTTTAAAGCATTCCTTCCTCCGTTTATTGAAAACTTCACAGGAACATTTACAGGAAAAGTAAATGGCTCAGCTTCTATGTTTAAAACGAACAGACCGCCTGTCTTCGACGTCAATGTAGTTGCCGATGCAAAAAATGGAGAAATTAAAAAACTGAATATTTCAGATTACATCAATCCACTGCTTGCGAATATTCCGATGGTCAAGGATAAGGTTCAGGATAAACAAATTAAGATCAATGGAAACTTTGAAACATTGACGATGAAAGGTCACTTCACAAGCTCCCAATATACAATTTCATCTTTTGATTTTGTGGGAATTGATAAAAAAGTTCAAATCTCAGGCTCTGGAGAAATTTATCCACAAGCCGGGTCTAAACAATCCACAATGGAAGTCAATTTTGTGGATAACACGGGGAAAATATCTAATGTTCTTCAAGCTAATGCAGGAACAAAGATTCTTCCAATCAGAGTTGCGGGTCCAGGCTTTGATATGAAACCGGATTATGGTTATACAGTTTCAAAGCTGGCAAAAGGTGCTATTAAAACTCGCGGCCAGGAAGAAGTGAAAAAAGTTATCGACAAAAATATCGATAAAATTGTTCCAGCTGCAGCAAAAGAAAAAGTAAAAGGACTTCTCGACGGGTTCTTCAAAAAGAAATAGGAAATACAATGACAGCAGTTCTTCCTCTCACATATGAGAATGATATTTTAAAACTTATCGATCAAAGACTTCTTCCGACAGAGGAAGTTTATATGACAGCCCGTACAATCGAAGACTGCTTTGTCGCCATTAAAGACATGGTTGTCCGTGGCGCTCCTTTGATCGGATTTACCGGCATATGGGGAATGGCACTCTTTCTTAAGCACAATCCCAAGTGTACTTATGAGCAGTTCGAAAGAGCTGCTGATTATTTAAAAAGTGCACGTCCAACAGCAGTCAATCTCGCTTTTGAAATTGACCGTTGTGTGGAAATGGCCAGAAAAGAGACTCATATGAATGCTCTTTATCCAAAGCTTGTTGCTCACGCGAAGTCTGAAATGAATATGCTGTATGAGAAAAATCTCTCCATGGCAAAATTTGCAGAAAAAGAGCTCGAAAAAATTTATGGCAATCGTCCGCTGAATATCATGACGATATGTAATACTGGTGTACTCGCGTGTGGTGTACTTGGAACTGCCCTGGGGGTAATTGTACACATGAACAATCAGAAAAAAGTTTCTAAAGTTTATGCGTCGGAGACCAGGCCTTATCTGCAAGGCTCGCGATTAACCAGTTTTGAACTTCTCAAGGAGGGAATCGATCATCAGATCGTTGTCGAGGGTGCAGCTTCTTACTTGATGAAAAATAAATTAGTGGATGCCATTTTTGCCGGAGCTGACCGCATTGTTGAGAATGGCGACACGGCTAATAAAATTGGAACTTCCAGCTTGAGCATTATTGCAAAACACTATGGAATTCCTTTTTACATTGTTGCACCAATCAGTTCCTTTGATCTGTCTTTAAAAACTGGCGATCAGATTGAAATCGAACTTCGCGACGAAAATGAAATTCTTAAATACAAAAATCATTCTATCGCCCATCCTGAAGCCAGAGCACTTAATCCTAGTTTCGATGTTACAGATCATTCTTGTATTACCGGAATTATTTGTGAAAACGGTGTTATCTCTCCGACCTCACCTGCAAACGTGAGAGCGGTCGTGGAGAAGAAATGATCAGAGCAAGTATTGATATCGGATCAAATTCAGTTCTGCTTCTCGCGTGCGATTTTAATGAAAGCACCGGCAAGATCGAAAACGAGTTATTGAATTTGTCTTATATTACTTCGCTTGGAAAAGATCTGGATAAAACCAGACAGTTTCATCCAGAGTCAATGAAAGCAACGTATGAAGCTCTAAAGGATTATAAACAGCAGTTGGAAAAAATCCAATTCAGGCCAGAAGATACGATCGTCACAGCGACCGAAGCTTCAAGGGTCGCTTCCAATGCACCGGATTTTTTTAAAAAAATTAAAGATGAACTGGGTTTTCAAATTACTAAAATATCTGCCAAGGGCGAAGCTCATTATACCGCTCTCGGCGTAGCTGCCGCGGTGGATTCCGCCAGTGATATTGTCATCATGGATATGGGGGGAGCTTCTACAGAATTAATCAAAGTAAATCTTCATCCATTCACTATTCTTTCGACTATCAGTATGCCTGTGGGCTCTGTGCGGGCGACGGACTGGCGCAAAGAAAATATTTTTACGGCTAAAATTCAGGAAGTTCTCAATATCGATTTTTCTCCTTATAAAACTCAGAACCTGGTCTGTGTTGCCGGCAGCATGACTTCGCTTGCTTCAATGTTCTTGGGCCACAATACCTTTCAGGATAAAGAAATCGACGGATTGAAAATTAAATTTGAATCTTTTAAAGATTTCAGTAGAGATCTGCAAAAGACCAATGTTGAAAATTTATTGCTGTTATTTCCTTATTTGGGAAAAAGGGCCCCGATGGTGGCTGCAGCTTCTTATGTTGCCGAGTTGATCGGAGAGAAATTAAATATTGAAACCATGCAAATTTCAACCAGAGGGTTGCGCTACGGCGTTTTAATTCAAGGAGTGATTGATGAAAGATTTATCCTCAATTAACACTGAGGCTCCGGTTTTCTTTCGCGAAGGTGCAGTTTTGTTTGCGCAGGGAGAGCCTTCTCGTTTTCTCTACATCGTCAAAAAAGGCAAAGTTGTTTTGTTAAAGAACAATGGCACTCACTTGAATATTCTAAAAGTCGCGCACGAAAAAGACATTTTAAATGAAGTAAGTGTTTTAACGAAGCAGCCAACTGAATTTGCAGCTGTTGCCAAAACCGAAGTTGAAGTTGTGATGGTTGAACAAAAAGACATCCTGACTGTTATCAAAAATTCACCTGAATGGGTTCCTGAAATTTTTCAGACTCTTTGTGAGCGATTGAAATCTACAGAAGCAATTATTCTTGAACACAACTTGCAGGGTGCTGGTGAGAAGAGTGCGGACCTCATTCTTTCGAAAGAAGATGAGAAGAAATTTATCAGCGCACTCGCTGAGCACAAGGCACAATAATGAAGTTTTTGTGGATTGTTCTTTTTTTGATTTCTTGTTCCAAAAGTAATGAAATAAAAAATTATTATCCGCATTTGAAATGGGCTGAGCAATTCAAAGGTCAGGAAGTTAATGTAGATAAAGAATTTCAACAGAAGAACGTTTCAGGCATGAAGCTTTCTTTTGGAGGAAAATTAAAAGGCCATTATCTTATTTCTGAAATGATGGTTGATATTGATCCTGAAAAAGCTGCTTCACTTTTCAAAAATAAATCACTGCTGATTAAAGGGCTTTATTCAATCCAGGCGACACCATACACAGGTACGATTACTAAAGAAGCCGGATGCTTCACGGAAATCAATCTGGAACAAGCGATAAAGGAAACAAAAAATCAGATCTCTCTTCAGTTCGATCTTAAAGCGACGGAAAGGTTGGTTCTTGGAGTCTGTATTGAAGAACAAAATGTGTACAGAAATCAGACACTGATGATTTACTGTAAAAACATTAATACATTTTATGAGTTAAAATACTTCTACCCGAAAAATGAGCAGCCGTTAAAGCAACCGATCGCTGCTTGCTTTTAAAGATTGATTTGTCTTCTTTTTTTCAAAGAAACCAGAATTTCAACGATTTTAGTCTGAGCGCGCTTGATATCGCGTTTCTCAGTTGAATAAGTTGTCTTTAAAACCTGAAAAGCTTCTTCTGCATAATCTCTGTTTGCAAGAGAGAGTAGACGACGCTGGAATGCTCTTTCAACATTTTTAAGGGCCATGCCTAAAATAGGAGCAGTGACGTATTGAAAAATCATCTGCAAATCCTGATCGGCAAGATTATCGAGATCAGAAAAAGTAAAACATTGTTCAGTAAGTTCTTCTGCCAGCTGAGGATTTCTCAGTTTTAAATTTTTGAGAAGGCGAGCGCGTTCTTCACGAGGCATGTGTTGAAGCATTTCGATAATCTGTGCTTTACCGTTGATAAAAATGCTGTTCAGATTGTTGTTCGCTTCCATGCTTCTCCTTTATATCTTCCGACTATGCTTCGTACTTTGATTTTTCTTTTACGAATTTTTGTTTTGCGTTTTCAAGTGTCTTCTTATGGGAATCCACCATATCTTTTATTTCATTTTGCTGACTGATCTTTATCTCTGAAACCTGATCCTGATGTGAACGTTTTAAATTTTCAACTTCCTGTTGAAGACGTGAATTTTCTTCTTCGACTGATTTAGCCTGGCGGTCACGAATCTCCACAAGTTTTTGTTCCTGTTCATTTTTAAGATTGGCGATTTTCGTTTCATAATCATCGCGCATTCTTTTTATTTCCGCTTCTTTCGATTTAGCTTCTGTCTCGTAAACGCGGTTATTTGTCGCACGCATTTCTTTTAGTTCGGAGTTGTATCTCTTCGTTTCTGCCTCGGCGTATTTCTGTGCTTGAACATCATTGATAGTAGACATAACTTTCCTTTTTTATCCCCAATTTTATCTCCAAGATTTTCTCTGAAAAATTTAAGAGATTCGGTTACTATATATGATACGATGACTATGAATAAGAAATGTAGGAGGCAAATATGTCCCAAGCTGAAAGAGTGTTTTTAGTTCACGGAAAACGAACACCGTTTGGAAAATTCGGTGGATCATTAAAAGATATAACCCCAGTTGATCTCGCTGTTCATGCTTCTAAAGCATTGATTTCTGAAATCAAGCTTGATCCTTCCAAAATAGATCAAGTCTTACTAGGCAATGTTGTCCCATCATCAACAGATACTATGTACGGCGGGCGCCATCTCGCTTTGAAATTAGGTTGTAGGCAAGAAACTCCAGGTCTTGTTTTGAACAGACTTTGCGGATCGGGTATTGAAGCTATTTTATCTGCTGTTCGCCTTATTAAATTAGGTGAAGCTCAATGTGTTCTTGCGGCCGGTACTGAAAATATGTCTATGGTTCCGCATCTTACTTATGGCTCTCGTTTCGGTACAAAATACGGTTCATTAAAATCTGTGGACATGCTTCTTGATGCTTTAACAGATCAGTATACACAAACTCCAATGGGAATTACCGCTGAAAATCTTTCTGAAAAATTCGAAGTCACTCGTTCACAGTGTGATGAATTTTCTTTCAATTCACATTTAAGAGCAGCGAACGCTTATAAAGAAGGTTTACTACAGGGAGAAATCGCTCCGTTTCCGATGAAAAAAGGATCAGTGGATCGCGATGAACACATGAGAGAAGATGTTTCTCTGGAAGAAATGAAATCGCTCAGACCAACATTTAAATCAGATGGGGTGGTCACGGCTGCATCCGCTTCTGGAATTGTCGATGGCGCTGCCGCAGTTATTGTCGCCAGTGAATCTTTTGTGAAAAAAGAAAATCTTCAACCGATTGCCGAGATTATTGACGGGCATGTTATTGGTGTAGATCCAACTATTATGGGGATTGGACCAAGCCCGGCGATTAAAGCGCTCCTGGCAAAAAATAATTTGAAAATGGATCAGATTGATCTTTTCGAAATTAATGAAGCGTTTGCAGGACAGACTCTTTCGTGCATGAAAGATACAGGTATTCCACAGGATAAAATTAACTTGTGGGGCGGAGCGGTTGCACTTGGACATCCACTCGGTGCTTCTGGCGTGCGAATAGCGAACACACTCGCAAGACAATTGAAGCATTATAATAAAACTTACGGTATTGCTTCGGCTTGTATCGGTGGCGGACAAGGTATTGCCGTTCTTTTAAAAAGAGTTTAATTAGCAAAGAATGAAAGAACTAATTCTGCATCAACACGACATAGGTGAATTCAGAAGCTGGCTCAATTTGAACCTTGATGGATTGACGTGGCAGGGACGATTCAAGAAAGAATTTGAATCTTTCTGGAATTCTTTTTTTGAAGAAGATCTTTCTTTGAAAGAATTGATGGAACGTTTTGATTACGCTTATTCGCAAGTGCGTATTGGTTCACTTTCTTCCTGGTTCCTGTGGCTGAGAGATAAGTTCATTAGCTACGTTTTTATTTTCAAAAATCAAAGCATCGAAGAAATTGCAGATGAGACGGGGCTTTCCCCTTCAGTTGTGGCAACGATCCTGAGAAATTTTCTACTGGATGAATATCCTCATCTTGATCAATATTTTTCTGAAGTCTTTCAAGTTGGAAATATTCTCAGTCCCAATTTAGGAATGACGTTTTCACAAATCAGAAAAGAGATCAATATTCCAATTCCTGCCAGCGGATCTAAAGAAGATGAAATCATGCCATCGATGGAAGTCACACTCTTCGATGAGTGGAGTCTTTTTGTTAAAAGAATGCGATCTGATTTCAAGAGCAAGCAGTTTGATTTATCCAAGATCAAAGAACGAACGACTTTTGTAAAACAAATTAAAATCGTTCAGGACATAGCCGTTCTTCTTTTGGTTTTTACTCTCACGATCTATGGAGTGAAACAATTAAATGTCTGGTACGAACGCTATCTTTCAAACAAAGTCAGCATTTATGAACCGCAGTTTAACTGGCTGAACAAGAGTCTGGTGTTCAAGGGGGCAGAAAAAAAACCGGCCAAAGAATTCAAACTGAATTTCAATGAGATTAAAGATATTACCAAAGGTGAGATCCCGACAGAATTCTTCGATCCAGAAAATTATTCTGAAGAATCGGAAGTCACTCTGACTTCGTTTGAAAATATTCCGAAAAATTTGAGCGAAGCTGATAAAGAAAGCTCCGTGTATGAAGGCGATTCAGAAAATCCCAACGGCTACCGTGAAACCAAAGGTGGAACGACTAAAATTTATCGTCTGATGATGACTTCCACAAACACCTATGCCGCCAGAGATAAAATCAATGTCTTGGTCGATAAGTATGGGATTGAGCCCGTCGGTGAATCGACTCCCGGTCAAGATGTGCCAGGCGGAGTTTATTATAACGTCTATGTACCAAAGAAAAATTTCAAAGATTTCATGACTGAGACAATGAAAGTCGAGCAAGCAAAACTTTTTGAAAGCAACACTTCCAACGTAAAAAATGTTCCGGGAAAAACCCGCGTCTTCATTATGGTGAAGAGTATCTAACAATCACATTTGAGCATCAGCGATGCCGTAAAGTCCTTTGAGTTTGCGAAGAAGAATGTGTGACTTGCCGAGGTAATACCATTGGCGAAAAAATCCAATTGTCATCGCGACGATAAACCCTAAGACAACTCCAGAGTGTGTCGTTTTCTGAACGAGACCCGTGTCATGAGCACCGCCGAGCAAAAAGGCAATCATGCCAAGAATTAGCATCAGTATTGTCCAAGGTATTGTTTGGCGCTTAGAGCGGTCAGCCTCTTCGACAAATTTTTTTGTTTTTTCAATGTATGGAGTTAAATCGGCAGGAGGATTGTCGAACAATTCTTGCAGGTTTGTTCCAGAAGTGATGATGCTGTAAACATTGTTTGTTAAACGTGCAACACCAATGAAATAAAACATGACAAAAGCCTGAGCAAAAATCGTGTAGATGAAAGCAGGAATGGCCGTCTGTATGTGTGACAGTGGACTGTGGCCCAATTGTAAATGAACAACCTTTAACGCAAGCAATGCTGTCAGGTAGATGCTGACAATCATCAGCAGTATTAATGTGCGAAGTAGGTAGGCCATGTTTATCCTTTCTTTTTCCCTTTCAATTCAATTGTCATGATAGTGTAGATTTGCTATTTATCATTCTAATCATTGCTAAGAAACAACAATTTTAAGAAGCCACCAAGGTGAGCGCATGACAACGCCTCAAGGGACTCAACAGGGTCCAAACGGTTCACAGAAAAAACTCCTCGAGAATCCTTTCGTCGGAAGCCTTGTCGTGCCTATTGCGATCGTGCTTGTTGGTGCATTGATTATTTTCGGCATTACAAAAATGCTTTCATCTGAGCGTTCATACAAAGATCTAGTTGAAGAAATTCAATCAAAAACTTTTGGCAATAAATGGGTTGCAGCTTACGAGCTTTCTAAACAAATCAACTCTTCTCAGATTCCTAAGAGCGATTACCCTTGGTTGGTGAACAATTTGAGTGAAGCTTATAAGGGATCGATTGATCCAAGAACTCGCGGCTTCATTATTGCTGCGCTTGGTGCGTTGAAAACGGATCTTGCAGTTCCGACTCTTCAACTTGCTTTAAGTGACATCGACATGGACGTGAAGTTTCACGCAATCGTTTCTATGGCGAATATGCCTAAAGAAACTAAATTTGATTGGACAAAAGTTCTTGAACTTCTCAATTCAGATAAGCCGATTCTTAAGCAAGCTGCGATACTGGCCCTCGCTACTCACCACGTAGCCGAGGCACAAACTCCAATTAGAACAGCGTTAAGAGATACAAACAATATTGTGAAGTATGCAGCTGCAACTGCTCTCATTGCCTATAAAGATGAAGAAGCAGTCACAACACTCAAAGAAATTCTATTGATGAAATACCCTCCAAAAGAGGCGAGAGTGCAGGCTCCTCTGTTGGATGCTCAGCAAATCACCGATTTGAAATTGAGCGTTTTGAGCACACTGCAAAAACATAACTGGAACGTACTAAACGATATAATCTTAGACGTAGCGAATAATGACTCAAACAATTCTGTAGCAACAAAAGCAAAGGAAGTGTTAAATCAGTTGAAAAAATAACTGAACATTCGCATAATCTAAGTACTGAAATTTTTTAATAACTACTTGCTGAACTAAGGGTCCTGAAGAGGGTCATGATTAGTTCGGCATTTTGCGTCTATAACAAGGATACTGGCATGGCCGATACAGAAACAAAGCAAAGTTTAAATCGTCGTGAATTTTTCTCTTACATCACTGTGGGGTGGGTAATGTTCACTGCAGCTGTTGGTGGATTACTCAGCTTGGCATTTCGTTACACTTATCCAAATGTAAACTTCGAACCGGAAATGGAATTCCTTGCAGGAACTCCAGCTGATTACGCAAACGGTGTCGATGAGCGCTGGAAAAATGCTTACGGTGTATGGATGGTTAAGCAAGAAGGAAAACTTGTTGCTCTATCAAATATTTGTACACACCTTGGATGTATTCCAAACTGGCTGCCAGCTGAATTAAAATTCAAATGTCCATGCCACGGTTCAGGTTACTACATGAGTGGTGTTAACTTCGAGGGACCAGCTCCACGTCCACTTGAAAGATATAAAATTGCTCTTCAACCAGACGGAAAAATCAAAGTTGATAAAACTAAAGTTTACCGTTGGGAAAAAGGCGAGTGGGATAACTCTGATTCTTACTTAACTGTTTAATCTTAATTAAAAATATTTTTTGCAAAAAAGGTTTTAAAAATGTCAGACAAAGGAATCGCAAGAAAAGTTCGAGACACCCAGGTTTGGAAATCGATTTTCCGTCACGGACCACCAGATAATGCTCGTAACAGAGCTGCTGTTATCGCAGGTAACGTGTTTCTTCACCTTCACCCAATTAAGCTAAAAAAGTCAGGCGTTCAGCTTGGCTATACTTGGTGTATGGGTGGACTTACATTCTTCATCTTCTTAGCTCTTACTGTAACGGGACTTCTTTTGATGTTCTATTACAGACCAACAGCTGAATATGCATTCAACGATATCGTTGCTCTTCGTGAACACGTGCCTCTAGGGATCATGAGAGAGATTCACCGTTGGGGTGCTCACGCCATGGTTATTACTGTGTGGCTACACATGTTCCGCGTCTTCATGACTGGTTCATACAAACCACCTCGCGAATTCAACTGGGGTGTTGGTGTTATCCTTCTAGTATTAACTCTTCTTCTTTCATTCACTGGATACCTTCTTCCATGGGATCAGCTCGCAATTTGGGCGATCACTGTAGGTTCGAACATGGCGAAAGCTACTCCGTTCCTTGGTAACGGTGGTCCGGGTGCAATGCTTGCTCAGATCGGTGACTTCGTCATGGTATCTGATAAAAACGACGTACGTTTCCAGCTTCTTGGTGGTCGTTTTGTAGGTGAGCCAGCTCTACTTCGTTTCTATATTCTTCACTGTGTATTTATTCCTCTAGTCGTAGGCGTATTGATCGCAGTTCACTTCTGGAGAGTAAGAAAAGACGGTGGTATTTCAGCTCCACTTTAAGTTTAAAACCTATTTAAGGAAAAATAGAAATGTTAAGAGAACTCATTAACAGAATATCAGACCCGATCCTCTCGTTTCCTTTAGCGACGATGGCGTTTTACATGATGCTTAAGCATTATAAGACGGTTGGTACAAAAAAATTCGCTTACTGGTCACTTGCGATTTTAACTCCAGTAACAATCTGGTTCCTTGCTGATCCAAACTTTTTCTCGATCATTAAGACTCCGGACAATATTCCTATCATTATCCTTCTCGTATTGGTTGGATGGCTCACTTGGTACACAATTTACAGAATGGCCGAAAACGATACGCGCATTGAAGCGGGCTTAGGACCTCTCGAAGCAACTCCGGAAAACAGAGAAAAAGTCTGGTCATGGCCAAACCTTGTTTACGAAGAACTTTTCGCGATGATTGCTTGTACGGCTTTCCTCGTTGTGTGGGCGATTGTTTTCAAAGCACCATTAGAAGAACCAGCTAACCCGACTTGGGCTCCAAACCCGGCGAAAGCTCCTTGGTACTTCTTGGGTCTTCAAGAAATGCTTGTATACTTTGACCCTTGGATGGCCGGGGTTGTTCTTCCAGGTTTGATCGTTGCTGGTCTTATTGCTGTTCCTTATATTGATACTAACCCGAAAGGGAACGGTTATTTCACATTCAAAGAAAGAGCTCTTGCGATTACAGCTTTCCTTTACGGTTGGCTTGTCCTTTGGGTTTACCTCATCATCGTAGGGGTATTTTTAAGAGGTCCGAACTGGACATTCTACGGTCCATTTGAATATTGGGATCTTCACAAGGTTGTTGCTTCATTCAACGTAAACCTTTCAGAAATTATCTGGATTAAAATGTTAAACGTAGGTCTTCCAAAGAACCTTATCCTTAGAGAAATCTTCGGTATCGTTCTTTTCCTTGCCTACATTTCAATCATCCCGGGCTGGGCAGCAAAAGCGACCAAATACGGCCGCAAGCTTATCCAGGATATGGGATCAATCCGTTATTACATTTTCATGTTCTTGTTCCTGATGATGATGACACTTCCGATTAAGATGATTCTTCGTTGGTTGTTCAGTTTGAAATACATCATTGCCCTTCCAGAGTGGGAACTTAACCTCTAATAGGTGCAACAACTTACTGTAATTGGAATTTATAATTTTGAGGATTGAGAGATAGATATGAGCGAAAATAAAGAACCAGGTATGGCCTATAGTATGCCAAAAATGCACAAGATCATGGCGATCTTGTCATTTATCTTTTTCATCACAACGATGTGGGTCTTCCTTGATGACTATATCAGACCTTGGAAAGCCATTCAGGTAGAAGCTCTTCAAATTAAACGTCGCCACACTGAAGAAGAGATCAAAGCGGCAACGAAAGAAATCGATGCTAAGAAATTAGCAGAACTTCAAGCTCAGTTGAAAAAGGGCGAAGAAATCGTTGCTAGCCGTAAAAAAGATATCGACGCAGCTAATGATCAGTTGAAAACAGTTCTGAAAAAAATTAAAGCTCAAAATATCCAGAACGGTATTTTGAATGCTGACGTTGCTGCTGTTAACTTCCAATACGAATCAGCTTCAGCTTCACATAATCACAAAATGATCGAAAAGAAGCTTGAAGAATTGACTCATCTTAAAAATCAATTTGCTGAAGGTAAGGACAATCTTAAAGCTTACCAGGCTGAAGAAAAAGATATTCATGCAAAGCTTGATGGTTTGAACAAAGAAGTTATTGAGACTGAAAAGCAGATTAAAGACATTACTATGAAGTTAAGTCTTCTTGAAATGTCGAAACAGCAAACAGAAATCAATCCGATCTTTGCTTTAAGAAACATGCCATTTTTGGATTATCTTGATCCAACAATTAAAATCCGTCAGATCGTTATTAACAACGTAACGGATGACCGTTATTTCAGACAGGTTCCTAAAGTTGACCGCTGTATTACATGTCACACTTTCATCGATCAGCCAGGTTACGAAAAAGAAAAGAATCCGTTCAAGACTCACCCTAAGATGGATCTTATGGTTGGTTTAGATTCACCACACCCGATGAAACAAACGGGCTGTACTTCTTGTCACGGTGGTGAAGGACACAGAGTTAATGATTTCTCTTCTGTTGCACACATGCCAGATAGCGAGAAACAAGAAAAAGAATGGATTCAAAAATACGGTTGGAAAGAACCACACCACATTGCTTCGCCAATGTTGAGACTTTCTCAGACTGAAGCTGGATGCGTAAAATGTCACAGCGGCGTTGAACTTGTAAAAGGCGCAACAGTTCTAAACGAAGGCCGTATGGCGATCGAAAAGTACGGTTGTTATGCTTGTCACAAGATTGCAGGATGGGGAGAAGACAAGAGAAAGCCAGGTCCTTCACTTCTTAAAATTGCAAGCAAAGTCGATAAAGAATGGTTCAAGTCATGGGTATGGGAACCACGCTCATTTAATAAGCATTCAAAAATGCCAGCGTTCTTCAGACAATCGAACAACTCTAATCCAGAATTCGTTCGTTTGAACATGGCTGAAGTCAATGCGATTGCTGAATACATTTGGGATAAATCTAAGCCATACGCGCCGGTTGAAAAATTCCGCGCAGGAAATGCTGATAACGGTAAAAAACTTATCGCAGAAGTTGGATGTCTTGGCTGTCACGGTGTTGATGGACTTGAAGATCAATCAAACAAAATTAAAGGTTACGCAGGACCATGGCTTACTGGCCTAGGTTCAAAAGTTTCGCCTGATTGGTTAGTGACTTGGCTGAAAAAACCGAATCACTATCAAGAAGATACGATCATGCCTTCGTTCCGTTTAACTGATAACGAAGCAAACGATATCGCAACTTACTTATTGTCATTGAAAAACAAATCATTTGAAGGACTAAAATTCGCACCGTTTGATCTAAAAGCGCGCGATGAACTTCTTGTTGATTACTTGTCTGCTTTCGATACAAATGCTTCTGCGGCTGCAAAAGTTGCAAAAATGGCAGATAGAGAAAAAACTCTCGACCTTGGTAAGCGTTCAATCGGTAAATACGGATGTTTCTCTTGTCACAATATTGAAGGTTTCGATGGCTATGCTCCTATCGGACCTGAATTGACAAAAGAAGGATCTAAACCTTTGAGCCAGTTCTTCTTCGGAACTCAACACCAGGTTCCACATGCACGTGATGGATGGTTAACTGCTCACTTACAAAATCCACGTATGTGGGATATTGGAATTGATAAAGTTTTCCGCGACCTGAACAAAATGCCTAACTTCTATATGAGTGAAGGTGAAGCTAAGAAAATCACAACAGCTCTATTGGGTCAGACATCTGATGTTGTTCCAATGGCGGGTGTAAAACGTTATACAAATGGCGAAGAGCTATACAACAAGGCAATGAAAGTTGCCGGTAAGTACAACTGTATGGGCTGTCACCAGATCGATTCTCTTCGCGGAGATATCTTAAGAGGCTATGCTGACGATATTAACCAAGGTCCACCAAGACTGGTTGAAGAAGGTCACCGTATCCAAACTGACTGGTTCTACTCATTCCTTGCAGGTCCAGGTCAAATCAGACCATGGCTTTCTGTAAGAATGCCAACGTTCAACCTTTCAACTGAAGAGAGAAATATTCTCGTAGCAGGTTTCCAACAAGGTGCTAAGCAACCAACATTTGAAGAACCAGCTCAATACGTGAAGTGGGAAGCGGGAGAACGCGAAGGCGCTCAAAAACTTTGGACATCTTATAACTGTGTTTCTTGTCACTCAATTGGATTCACAAAAGATACTCCACTTGCACCAGATCTTCACAAGGCTTCAACTAGACTACGTCCAAGTTGGATCAAGAAATGGCTGACAAACCCACAAGCTATTATGCCGGGTACAACAATGCCAGCGTTCTTTGGAGATGATGGAAAACAACCAATCGATCCATCAGTGTTCAATGGCGATGGTGAGAAGCAGATCAATGCACTTACAAAACTAGTAATTGAATTTGGACTTAAGAAATAAGCTAAGGAGAGTAAAATGGCTCACGCTCATCACCATGATGGACCAGTAGAATATAACGACCCACAGTTTGGAAAAGCATCTCCAGGCAAAATCGGTATGTGGCTGTTCCTCGGAACAGACGCTATGTCATTTTCTGGTTTCTTAATTGCGTACGCAGCTTTAAGAGCAACGAAAGACTGGCCGACTCCCTCTCAAGCATTGGGCGGAGTAGGACTTTCAGGTTTCATGACGTTTCTTCTTATCTGTTCTTCGGTATCAATGGTTTTAACTATCGATGCTTGTAAGCAAAAAAACAGAACAGCAATGCTTAGATGGCTTGCGTTCACGATTTTCGGTGGAGCTTCTTTCCTTGGTATTCAAATGTATGAATACGCTCACCTGATCGGCCACATGGGAATGAGCTTTGCTTCATATGCTCATGGTACTTCACTTTTTGCTTCTACATTTTTCTCGATTACAGGTTTCCACGGTCTGCACGTTCTTTCAGGTGTTATTTATCTGACTGTCATGTTCATTAAGGCCTACAGAGGAGATTTTGATAACGGCGATTACAACCAGCTCGAAATTGCGGGTCTGTTCTGGCACTTTGTCGACCTTGTTTGGATTCTTGTTTTCACTTTCGTATACCTTCTCTAATTATGTTCAATAAAATTTTTACAGTACTATTTTTGACTTTCATCACATCTGGCGAGCTTCTGGCTTGCCCGATGTGCTCTGGTCAAGATCCAAGAGACAATTATTACATCATTATTGTCGGTGTCTTCTGTATCGCTGTGTATATCCCGATGTTTTATCTTGCTAAAACTTTTTTCAAATTAAGAAACATCAACAATCAAAATCAAAACAATGAATAATGACAAAGTTGAGACCATCAGCGAAACAAACGATAAATTTGTCTTCGGTATTATCGGTGCTCTAAGTGTTATTGTTCTAAGTTTTCTTATCTGGCTTATTTATTTTAAGTCCGGTGTGAATCCACAAGAATCTGGTTGGATTGGTTCACTTTCCTCAGTAAATGCTTTCTTTAATGCACTCACTTCAGTGTTTTTGATTATCGGTTACGTTCATATCAAAAAAAACAACATCGAATGGCATAAGCGTTTTATGTATGCGGCGACAGCAACGTCTGCTCTTTTTCTCGTAGGCTACATTCTTTATCATCACTACCATGGCGACACAAAGTTCGTTGCAACCGGCGCCATCCGTCCAGTCTATTTCTTCATTTTGATTTCACACATACTTCTGTCTGCTGTACAGGTCCCGTTGATTCTTTCAACGCTCTATCTGGGCATAACTAAAAAATTCATTAAACACAAAAAAGTAGCAAAGATCACTTTTCCTATCTGGTTATATGTCTCAGTGACCGGAGTCATAGTTTATTTCTTTCTGAAGTTTCTTAATTTTTAAGAGCAGTCAGATCGATACAATCATTTTGATAAAGTCCAAACCCGAACCTCAATCGAGACCCGCGGTAATCGGTCCAGATGTTATGAGCTCGCAATTCATCATGCAGTTTTTTTGTATGTTCGGGAGAAGGCATGGCAAAGGTAAGGAAGTGGCCATGATGACTGTAATCAACACTAAGAATATTTTTTTCAACAAGAAAAGGATGATCAATTTGTAAAAGATGTTCTCTGAAATTCTTTTGCAGCTTTTGAATATGTTGATGGATTTTTTCTACAGTAATTCCTTCGGACTTAAATAAATTTAAAACAGCATTTAACCGGTAGAGAGCGGAATAATCCATTGTCGAACCGGCAAAGCGCATTCCATCGGTACTATAATTGACTTCACCTTTGTTATTCGCCAGATCACCAAATCCAGCAAACCAACCAGTATTTAATGGGCGCTGTTCCGAATTTTTAGGAACAGTCATGAAGCAACATCCTTCTCCGCCTTGAGCATATTTATAAGAACCGGCCATGTAAAAAACACGCGATTCGATTAAGCTTAAATCAGTCGGCATTGCCATGAATCCGTGGTACCCATCGATGACAATCATCGTATTGGTTTCTTTAACAGCATTCACAATCGCATTTAGATTTTTAACAACCATTCCTGAATTAAAAAAAACGTGGCTAAAAAAAATCAAGTCATAATGTTGAGAGTGAATTTTATCAATAAAGCGTTTTTCAAAATCATCAAAAGGAAGAGTGCCAATTTTATCGATGGTAATTAATTGTTCTTCGGCCAGGCGGTTAGCCTGACGATCAAAACTATAAAACTCTGAATCGGTAGTTAAAACGGAAACTTTTTTAGAAGGAGAAAAACAGCTGAAAAGTCTTGTGACGAATTCATGAGTGTTTGGCGCAAAGACTATTTGCTCCGGCGATGAAATTTTCAAAATATCGGCAATAAGTGCACGTGTCTCAGGAACTTTCTTTCCAAAAATATAATTCCATTTATCATCGACATATTTTGCAGAATCATCCCAATAGTTCAACATCGCATCGCGGGTGATATCCGGCCAATAGTGATGACTGTGACTGGCATAATGTTGAATGCCTGAGTTTTGCTCTAAAAATCTTTTATAATATTTTTTATACATAAAAATTCATTTGTTTTCTGACGTTGTCAGGAATAACAGGCAAGCGGGAGCGAGGGATTAAAAATGTAGAAAGATTGAAAAGATCTATAAAGACTCTATTATTGTCAGCTGCTCTTTTTAAATATTGATGACCAGAAGATCCACCAGTTCCAATTTTAGTTCCAAGCATTCTTTGAGCGAGTAGGGCGTGTCTGTATCTCCACGTTGTAAAATTTTCGTCGATGTCCATCATTGAAGTGAGAACTTGAAAAGGCTGTGCCATCATTGGTTCATCACGATAGAGCATGATAAAGAGAGCATTCAAAATAGCTTTTTGAGAAAGTTTTCTTTGTTTGCTTTCAATCAGTTCATTGTGAGCTTTTTCATCAAACAAACTTCTGAAAGTTGAACGAGTTACTTCGAGATTTTCCAGCTGGGCTTTTTTCTGAACTTCACTCAAGCTTGCACTGTTCTGCATGATAGTTGATTCATCATCACGCAAAATAGACTCAATGGCCTTTTGATATTCTTCCCAGAAATTAAAGTTTTTTATTTGAGTAAAGGGAACTCGTTCCAGCCATTTCTCAACCAGTTTCAAAAGAGAAGGAGCGGCTTCAGGTTCACCGAGTTTAGTTTTATCTTTTTCACTTAATCGACCAAGGAAAAACTCACGATCAACATTCAATCTGTCGCCTGTTCCCAAACCCAGTTTAATTTCAATTTCACGAAATTGAACACTTTGAAAACCCGATGCCGGAATCAGCAAATCGCGGAATTCAAGAAAATCCATTGGAGTCATGGTCTCAAGGACATCAAACTGCTGAATGAGCATTGGTTGGATTTTCTTTATGCGCGACAGTTTTTGAACAACGCCTGAAAGGGCCGATTCAGGAACATAATCCTGATTGAATATTTCCAGGATTGAATTAAGGTCGTGAAGGATTTGTTTAAACCAAAGTTCATACACTTGGTGAACAATTATGAACAACATTTCGTCGTGACATTCACCGTTAGTTTCATCTGCATATTTTTTGCTTAGAGGTTGCTGGCTGTCTAAAAGTTTAGAGAGCTGCAGATAATCACCATAATAAATCGGTCCCTTGTTCTTATGCACGAAAACCCCCTAAAAATAGACTTTGTAGAACACAAAATTATCCTCAATATCTGTATGACTTTGCAAGAAACATTTAGTATAAAAAAAGTCCTTTAACAGCCATTTTTAGAGCCAAAATATGCGAGTAAAAAATTTATCGCTTATCGCAGTTATCACAACATTTGTTCTGATTCTGTGGGGAGCGGTCGTACACAATACAGAATCAAGCTTGGCCTGCCCTGACTGGCCTCTTTGCTACAATCAATTTTTTCCAACAATGGAAGGATCAATTCTTATCGAACATGGTCACAGGTTGCTTGCAACACTCGTTGGACTTATGACGATTTTTCTCGTTGTCTTTACTTCTAAAGAAAGAAAAGAATCATTGGAGAAAACGCATCTTTTTAAAATGAGTTGCTTTGCCCTTTTTCTTGTTATTGCTCAGGGCGCTCTCGGCGGTATTACTGTCGTTTACAGATTGCCAACGATCGTTTCAACTTCACACTTAGGTCTATCGCTGATTTTCTTTTCCACTTTGATTTATATCAATCACAAATCAAAATCGAATGCAGAAAGATTTATTCACATTTCTGAAGAAACAAAAGCAAAGATCAAAAATTCCTGGAAGCCGATTACTCGTCACGGGGTTTTACTCGCGCTAGCGATGCTGTTTTTACAAATTCTGCTAGGTGCGTTCATGCGTCACGCGGGCGCCGGTGCCGCTTGTGGATTGGGAGCGAGCAATTCACTTTTATGTCGCGATTTTGAATCACTTGCACTGACTGCCTGGCCACATATGCCGCAAGCTCAATTGCATATGATTCACCGTCTTTATGCCGTTGTGGTTTTTGTAGCCGTAGCTATTTTTTCAATCAGAACGAGTCACATTTTCAAAGCTGATAAAAAAATTAAGTGGGCCAGTTTGTCTCCTTTCATATTTATTTCTTTTCAAGTGTTCATTGGAATTATGACGATTGCTTTCAGCATGGCCGTTATTCCGACAACGCTTCACCTTGCCGGAGCAGCGTTGAGTCTTGGTTCTCTTTGGAAGTTGAATCTTTATCTTAAAGATGCGGAAGATTCTTTTTTTCTAGGTAACCGACATTCATTTTTTTCTGACCTGGTGGATCTGACAAAACCGAGACTATCTTTGCTCGTTATGGTGACGGTAATGGTCGGAACTTTGATCGCTCCGGATAGAATCAATTTCTTCAAAGCCCTTTTCGCTTTTTTTCTGATCACTCTTGTCGTTATCGGCTCAGCAGCCCTCAATTGTTATCTTGAAAGAGACAGTGATGCGCTTATGATCAGAACAAGAGAGCGCCCTCTGCCATCAAAAAGAATGAAGCCTCGAACGGCTTTAATTTTTGGATTTGCCCTGATCATCTTTGCTGTCCCAATGTTGGCGTTATCTATAAACATGGTGACAGGAATTCTTGCGCTCGTTGCAGCAATTCTTTATGTCTATGCCTATACACCGATGAAGAAAAAAAGTGCGACGGCCGTTTATGTTGGAGCTATTCCGGGCGCCATTCCGCCGGTTATGGGATGGACTGCTGTAACGGGAAGAATTGATATCATGGCGGTTGCTCTGTTTTTAATTCTGTTCATCTGGCAATTGCCGCATTTTTTGGCGATCTCTCTTTACCACGCTGATGATTACAATGCCGCTAACATAAAAGTTTACCCGAACCTTAAAAAGGGATTGCAGATAACTAAAATCGGGATTTTTGTATTCACACTGGCGCTGTTCTTCGTCTCTTTGCTGCCATCTTTTTTCGCTCAGGCCAGTTTTATTTACACTCGAGCAGCTTTTGTTCTGAGTGGGGCTTTTTTAATTTATGCAGCCCGCGGATTTTTTCTCCGTCAAGATATGGCAATGCAACGAGAGTGGGCGCGAAACTATTTCTATGGCTCACTTTTTTACCTGCCTCTGCTTCTGGCGGCACTCATCTTCTTTAAGTAAGTAGAACAATGCTCCTCCGGAGCATTTTTCTTAATAAGATAGCTGTAAAAAGTCATGTCGCTTTTTAAGAAATCCACCTACTTCCTTCTGGATAAATCCCGAATTTATGATTAATATTAGTTCGATAACTGATTTAACTTATAACTTTAACTTTGCCTTCAGGGATTGCTGAAATGAATCTTTACAGTCTTTACATGAAATTTTTCGTCATGAGCGCAAATGCTACTGAAATGAGTCTATGGGAGAGAATGAAACCACCTGTAGATATTTCTACGAACGGGCATTTGATCGATTCATTGTTTATTCTGACAACTAAACTGATTCTCTTCTTTTTCATTTTAGTTTGTATCGGATTATTCGGTTTCAGCTGGCTTTACCGTCACAAGAAACACCCAAAACCTCTTTACACTCACGGAACAAGCAAAAAACATGTAGCGATTGTTGCTGCAATCGGTGCTCTTGTTTTTATCGTAATCGATATGCAGATTACTGGTATTTCTAACCGTGACTACATGGAAGTTTACAACAACTGGCCAAAAGAATCAGAAGACATCGTTCGCGTAGAAGTTCTTGGACAGCAGTGGGCATGGAACTTCCGTTACGCTGGTAAAGATGGAATCTTCAACACTGAAGACGACATTGTGACTCTAAACGATCTACGCCTTCCAATCGGAAAGAAAATCGTTTTCCAGGTTTCTGCTAAAGACGTTATTCACTCATTCTCACTTCCAAATACAAGACAGAAAATCGATGCAATGCCAGGTCGTGTTCACAAAATGTGGGTTGAGCTGACTAAGCCAGGTGTTTACGATGTTGTATGCGCCCAGATCTGCGGTACTTTTCACTACAGAATGAAAGCAACAATGACTGTTTACACTCAGGAAGATTTCAATAAGTGGCAGGATGAAATGCAGAAGAGAACATCATTCGCTATGGAAAAAGAATCAGCTGACCTTTACTGGGGCTGGAAGTGGATTGCTAATAACTAAAAAGATCTTTTTAAAGATATAAGAGAGGATACTCATGGCATTTTTTGAACAACATATTCACGATGAGCCAAAAACATTTTTGTCGAAATATGTTTTCTCATTCGATCACAAAGTAATCGGTAAGCAGTTCCTGTGGTACGGAATTGCCTTCCTTGGTATCGGCGGTATGATGGCCCTTCTTATCAGATGGACCCTCGCTTTTCCAGGTGAACCATTTCCAGTTATCGGACAATTCCTGTTTCCACACACAAATGGTGTTGTTCCACCAGATACGTATGCAATGTTGTTTACCCTTCACGGAACAATCATGATTTTCTACGCGATCACTCCGATTCTGATCGGTGCGTTCGGTAACTTCTGTATTCCGCTCATGATCGGTGCCCGCGATATGGTGTTCCCGACATTGAACATGCTTTCATTCTGGTTGGCATTTGTTTCAGCAATCCTTCTTCTCGCTTCACTTTTCACTCCATTGGGTGGTGCTGCCGGCGGATGGGTTTCTTATCCAACTCTTTCAACATTGATTGGTTCACCAGGCGTTGGGCAGACATTATGGTGTCTAGCTCTTTTCGTTCTTGGTGTTTCTTCAACAATGGGTGCGGTAAACTACATCGCAACAATCATTACTCTTCGCGCTCCAGGTATGGGCTATTTCGATATGCCACTTACAATCTGGGGTCTTTGGCTGACAGCTATCCTGAACGCCATTTTCCTTCCGGTTCTTGGTGCTGGTCTTCTTCTTTTAACTTTTGACCGTGTTTTCGGGACAACTTTCTTCCTTGCTGGAGCAGCTGCTACATCAGGATCAGGTGACCCGGTTCTTTTCCAACACGTTTTCTGGATTTTCGGTCACCCGGAAGTTTACATCCTTATTCTTCCTGCTTGGGGGATTGTTTCTGACCTTCTTTCATTCTTTGCAAGAAAGCCAGCATTCGGCGCAAAAGCAACAGCTCTTGCAATGACTTCAATTACAATTTTGTCGACACTGGTTTACGGTCACCACATGTATACGACTCAAATGAGTCCACTTCTGACTCAGTCATTCATGATGTTGACGATGACAATTTCAATTCCATCATCAGTTTTCTTTGCTAACTGGCTTGGAACAATCTGGAAAGGATCAATCAGATTTCAAACACCAATGCTTTTCTCTCTTGGTGTAGTTTTCGTTTTCGGTCTTGGCGGTCTGACTGGTCTTTACCTGGCAACTGTTTCAACTGACCTTTACCTTCACGATACATACTTCGTAGTTGGTCACTTCCATTACACGATGGCCGCTTCAGTTCTTCTCGGAGGATTTGCAGCGACTTATTTCTGGTTCCCGAAAATGTTTGGCCGCATGATGAACGAGACAATTGGTAAAATCCACTTCTGGATTACAATGCTTGGTCTTAACGGTGTTTTCATGGGAATGATGATCGTAGGTTGGGCAGGTATGCACCGTCGTATCTACAACCCGTTTGTTTATGAATTCTTACAAAAATTGATTCCGATCAACACTTTCATTACTGTTTCAGCAATCACAATGGGTGCTGCTCAACTTTTCTTTGTCTACAACTTCATTTACTCAATGGTGAAGGGCCCAAAAGCAGAACAAAACCCATGGGGTGTTGGTACGCTTGAATGGACAATTCCATCTCCAGCTCCACATTACAATTTCGCGGAAATTCCAGTTGTAAAATGTGGACCACACGAGCTTGGAAACCCTAACTTGAAAGGTGACAGAGATTTCCAATATCAAACAGAAGAATTAGTAGAGTGTAATTCATAATGACAGCGGCAGCAGTGAAGAAAACATTAAGTAAAAATGAGCAAGGTCAGGAGATCATCTCTTCGGTAGGGATGATTGTCGCGCTTGTTTCATTTGCCATGCTTTTTGCGACTTTAATGATGGGCTTTGCAATGTTCCGCCTGACAGCGCCAGTCTGGCCGCCTGCGGGAATGACCAAGCCATCTTTAGTTCTGCCAAGTCTCTCTACACTTTGCATTTTCCTTAGCTCTATTTGTTTTATGAAGTTTGAAAAAAATATCGATGACAAGCGCGGACTGATTGCCACAATTGTTCTCGGATTTTCTTTCATGCTCATCCAAACGTTGCTTTGGCATTCTTTGAAACTTCAGGGAATTTACGTATCGTCGGGAATTTTTCCTTCGATAATTTACGCTTTCACATGGATTCACGCTGCTCATATCATTGCAGCTCTGGTCATGTTGATTTGGCTCTATAGAAATGTACAAAAAGGTGCGACTCCAAAAACTCAGCTTCAGGCTGCGAATACAGGAAAGTTCTGGCATTTTTTAGGTATTGTTTGGTTCATCATGTTTGTGACTATTTTTGTTATATAAGAGGATAAATATGAAAGGTTTGAATCTCGTTTTGGCCATCGCTGCCCTTACTACTTTGGTTTCATGTAGTGAGAGCCATTTTAAAGAAGATAAAATCTTCGCGGGCGGAGTGTATGCATCAGCAAAAGCACTTAACGATGGTAAATCTACTTACGCTGAATACTGTATGCCATGTCACGGAGTCAACGGAGACGGTAACGGAACATCAGCTAAAGGTCTTCAAGTTCCACCAAGAAACTTTAAACTTGGCCAATACAAATTTGGTAATGTCGTTTCTGGTGAACTTCCACACGATGAAGATTTCTACAAAATTCTTAAAGAAGGTCTGACTGGAACAGCTATGCTTCCATGGAAAGAACTTTCAGATCAACAAATGTTCAACCTTGTTCAATATATCAAAACGTTCGCCCCAGCTAAGTGGGAAGGCGCTGATAAAAAACTTGGCGACAAGATTGTTATTACAAAAGATCCATACGGTGATGCTCATAAAGAATCAGCAATTCAAAGAGGTAAAGAAGTTTACCACGTTGTTGCTCAATGCTGGACATGCCACAGAGCTTACGTAAGCCACGCTGAATTCAATGAAATGTCTCAAAAAATCAACAATAAGCCAGTGACTGAATTTGATCCTGAAATGTTTCACATTAAACTTCAGCCAAATGACTATGGTTATTCTTCATTGCCACCTGAATTCACATACGATGCAGTTCGTTCTGCTAAAACAGTTGAAGAACTTTATGTTCGTTTGAGTGCTGGTGTTGGTGGAACTGCAATGCCATCTTGGAAAGGAACTCTTCAAGATGATGAGATCTGGGCCGTTGCTCACTACGTAAAATACTTAATGGATATGAAAACAAATACAGCGACTAGAACTAAGCTTTTAGAAACCGCTCTTAAATAAGAAATATTATGACGATTGCAACAGGCTATTACAGAGACGATAACTTTTTCCAAAAGATGATGAGAAGCAGAGTCTTCTGGCTGTCTTTTTGGGTATTGATGTTTTCTTATCCTGTTTACCGTTCAATCCATAGAATTCTTCCACCACCTTTGCCGGTTTACTACAAGGTTCCTGAATTCTCTCTTACAAATGAATTCAACAAACCATTTGGAACAAAAGACCTTCAGGGTAAATATTATATAGCCAACTTCATGTTCACTTCATGCCCGACAACTTGTCCTGCATTGATGGACAAAATGGATATCATCCAAAAAAGAATCCGCGGTTTGGGGACAAAAGCAGCGATCGTGACTTTTACGGTAGATCCAAAAAATGATACTCCGGAAGTTTTGTTTAAATATGCCCGTAAAAGACATACAAACCCATACGTCTGGAATTTTCTCACAGGTACAGAAGCTGATCTAAAAAAGATTGTCATCGATGGCTACAAAGTTCCGATGGGAAACAAAGAAGCTGTGACTAAGCAGCTAGATAATCAAAAAGTTACACTTTTCGACATCGTTCACACTGAAAAAGTCGTGTTGGTGGATGAGAAAGGACAAATTCGCGGCTACTACGGCACCGACAAAGTTGAAATGGATCGATTAATGATCGACATGGGGCTTTTGGTGAATAATAGCTTTTCTTACCCTAAAGCAGAAAAAAAGAAGGAGAATTAAAATATGGGCGGACACGGACACGAACACAAAAGTCACACAGTTGAATACGTAATTGTTTTTTTCGTTCTCGCATTTTTAACAGCGCTTGAACTTGCAATTCCTGGTTTGAACACAGAATACAAATACAAGGCCATCGGACTTGTCGGTCTTGCTCTTGGAAAAGCTTTTGTTGTTGCTTATTTTTATATGCACTTAAAAGAAGAAAAAGGCTGGCTGAAATTTATCGCAGCTATTCCTATTTCTGCAGGTCTTTTCGCTATCGTTATTATTCTTGAATCAATGTATCGCTAATTTTTTATAATCGCTGGGAGATTTCACTCTCTCAGCGAACTAAACTCGACGTCTTGCACTTATACTCTCTCCAGTTTTCCGCTTCAAAATGATCACCGCAAAGTTTTTTACTCAATCCACCTTTTTGAATTAATTTCGCCATCGTCAAAAAAGAGGGCGTTAAGCTTTCCCGTATTTTTGCTACCACATTCATACCTTTTTTGGGATTGCCCGCTTCGTATCCTTTGTCGCAAAGTTCTTTCATGAAAATTTCATCGACAGATTTTTTTTCAGAATAAATCCGATACAAACCTGCTAGATAACCTGTTCGATCTTCACCAACCGTACAATGAAAATACATCTTGTGATTATTTTTTTCTGCGTTTTCAATTTTTTTCAAAGCATCCATCGTCATTTCACAAATGGCCCTGAAGTCCGTTATGTCTTTCCAGGGAAAATCATATTGAGAAATATTTTTTTTAGGAACGCCTTTTTGTAAAAGTAGATCAATCTCTTTTTGAACTTCACCATTGGTATCAATTTTAAAAATAAGAAATTCGCTTACACCTAACGAAAGCAATTTATCGATATCAATTTCATTTCTTGGTGCCATCCCACGAATAATATTTTTAGTCACGAGATGTGAATTAGGAATGCCGGTTTCTTTATAAGTAGCAGGCATATTTGAAACCATTCCCGCTTGAGAATTTGCAATAAAAAGAAGAGCAAAAATTATTTTGAACATAAAAAAACCTCTCGTTAAGTTTCACCTTAAGCGAGAGGCGTTTTCATTGGAAGACTTTTGAAAATTTTATACTTATTTGATGTTCAGAGTGATGGAAATAATTCGATCACCTTTTGAAAGTTTAGGAAGAACATCAAGTCCATCGACGACTTGCCCGAACACAGTATTTTTTCCGTCGAGATGAGAGAGAGTAGTGAGACAAATATAGAACTGAGAATCGGCAGAATTTTTGTCCATTCCTCGAGCCATTCCGATTGTGCCCTTAATATGTTGAAGTTCATTGAACTCAGCCTTAAGTTTCACTCCACTTCCGCCATTGCCCGTACCTGTAGGATCCCCAGTCTGAATAATGAAATTAGGAATGGCCCTGTGAAAAACCAGCCCATCATAAAACTTCTGTTGAATCAGTTGCATGATGCGCGCTGAAGTTTGTGGTGCTGCTTTAGTATAGAAACGGAAAACGATATCACCGTGAACAGTCTTAATAGTAGCTGAAGTTGTGGAGAGTCCGCCGATGTCAGTTTGAAGTTTCTCAACTTCAATTTTTCCATGGATATTCTCCAATAGAGTCGAGCTCGAGTTCTTAAACTCGCAAGCACTTAGTAATAGGAAAGAGAGTAGTGGGAAAACGGTAAAAAATTTCATGGATAGACTTGGTGTAAATAATTGTTATTAATAAAATTATAGCCTCAAAACAGTGTATCAGCAGAAAAAAAAATTTTTTAAAATATTTTGAGAAATAGTGTTGACTTATTAATCATCGTTGATTAAATTCCTCTTCACCTTAACGAAATGAGAACTGATTACGAAGCACGAATTCTTGTAGCAATATAAAGATTTTTGGGCGTGTAGCTCAGCTGGGAGAGCATCTGCCTTGCACGCAGAGGGTCGCAGGTTCGATCCCTGTCATGTCCACCATTTCTCTTTCATTAAGTAAAATGTTGTTCTTTAAAAATTAAATAGAGTTAAAAGAATTTGAAGTCGAAAGACTTCGATTCAAGATGAGAAAGGTCCAAACAGAAAAATAGTTGGTCGTAACTATTCAGTCACGCTGTTAAAAGCTCAAGTTGTAAAAAGTTGAAAGTGATAAATGACCGACGCCAGTGACTTCCCGTCCTGGTA